>Ga0183098_10007_pt1 | contig 1568002 bp, 1325 predicted proteins | sample BioMet9_FD_128884 | JGI IMG/M metagenome (GOLD analysis project Ga0183098, IMG submission 128884) | Microbial communities from bioreactor (seeded with sewage sludge) at Lawrence Berkeley National Lab, California, USA - Biofuel... | ecosystem: Engineered > Bioreactor > Anaerobic > Unclassified ... | reverse complement strand
TCTTCCGTAAAAGTCCTCCGGGGTCGGTTTCCTTTTACTTCTTTTTTCTGTGTCTCTTCCATATTTTCTTCTCCTTGGAAGTTTACGACCCCTTAATTTTTTTGTCTAGTTTAGTGTAGCCGATACATAGTTCATAGCCGCCATTCTGAGGTACGGTATAAACAATTTGTGGTTCATGTGTAAACAACTGAATCAAATGGAAGCCTTTTATTCCTAAAATAGCCAGCGGAAGTTGAATTAAGAAGTAAAATATCCAGTATTTTTTTGATTTTAAGAGACTACTCATCTAATTTTCTGTCCATAAAAGCTTTATAATAATCTACGGTGCTCGCATAAGTTTCAGAAGAAGAACTTCTCGTATCTTTGTATGCACCATTATATTAAATTGGTAAAGGATTTCTAGTTCAGAACCTCTTAATTTCTCGCATTTGTATTACTTCTAAGTATTTCTTACTTTAGCTTTATTACTGTCTTTATGATAGGAATATTTTTAATCATTTCATCAGGAATTTCAGAAGCATCGCTCTTACCAGCAATCCAAGTATTTTGAGTCCATTGTCCATTTGTAAATTCAAAATAATATAACCCAGTATCACCCGAATAAATCCATAGCATATCTTTTTTTTGATCCCATGCTATAAAGAACCTATCTTGCATCCTATATTTCTGACTTAAAGTATATACAAGAGTAGTCGTTTTATAAATCGTAACAATGTAATAATTATCTACTTCCGACACTTTATAATTATATTCTTTGCTAGGGGATGATGATGAAGTTGTCCATTCACTACAACCAACAGAGTCTTTTGCTTTTAATGCAGCAGGGATAATAGAAATTCCTAGAAACACAAGAAGTCCAAATCGATTAATTTTTGTTTTCATTCTGATTCTCCAGTATTATTTTTGTCTGAGGGCAAGGTCATGGAATTAGCCCATGTCATTAGCACTAAAAAATACTTACATTTACAAAAGAGATAAATTTAAATAAGCTGTTAATCTTCTATTAATCTATTACTTGATATATTATTTGACCCCCTTGTTTCGCTGCATTCATAGTAGCAGTACTTAAAGATTTCAATTGCTCTGGAGTAGCTCCTTTTGGTATTGCAATTTCAAGAATTCTACTTCATTTTTCAAAAATGCAAGCTGGTCTTTTGCATTCATGTCTTTAAATGTTTTTATTTCTTGATCGCGTAACCATTTTTCTTCGTCACAAAGACCTGTAGGATCAATATAGCGAATTGGATTATTGTTCTTGTTCTTCATTTATTTACTCTTTCTTTAATAATGAAATTCTCTTACCAATTCAATAATCAATCCAACGAACAATACGATCCATGCAATCGGAAGCCCTATTAATTTTGTTTTCCAATAGAATGACACATCTGTGGATTCTTCAGTTGATATTCTCTTCCAAAATGAAACGGCATCAGGGATCCATAAAGAAACAGCAGCTAATCCAATTATGAAAGAAAAAATAATCGGGAACAAATCAAATTCAATGATAAGAAAATCAAAAATTAGAAATACCCAACCTAATAAATTTAAAATAAAATATTTATTATTCATCTGAAGCCTTCTTCACAGGTAAAGCTCTCCTGTTGTTTTTAAATATTTATCCTTCAATAAATATAACACGACAATTCCCCATAGATCTTCCAAAATAGAACACTTTATGAAAATTTGTTTTTGCTTGTTATAGACTGATGAAGAATTTACCACCGTGTATTTTTTATAGTTTCTCCATCATATTTCAATTGTTTTGTGCATACTAAGTTGTTTTCTACTAAGTGATTCTTGAGTCTATATTAGGCGAACTTTCATTCCTTTCGAAGTGACTTTTTATTCCTTTTGCAATGACCTTTTTGTCTTTACAAAGGGACTTTCGTGCCTTTTCAAAGGGACTTTCGTGCCTTTTCAAAGGGACTTTCGTGCCTTTTCAAAGGGACTTTCGTGCCTTTTCAAAGGGAGCTTCGTGCCTTTTCAAAGGGAGCTTCGTGTCCTTTCAAAGGGACTTTTGTGCCTTTTCAAAGGGACTTTCGTGCCTTTTCAAAGGGAGCTTCGTGTCTTTTCAAAGTGAGCTTCGTGTCTTACCTATTTAAGCAAAATAGGAAAAAAAATTCCATTGGACGATATTTAGTCGCAGGTTTCCCGGCGGCGGCCAATGAGCGGAGGTTTATATGTAGATATTCCGCATGGCACCCGGCCGGAACTCGGTGTACGAGCGAGAAAATATCATTGTATTCTTATTAAAAGTTTAAAAGTCTTGCACATTCGACGCACACAACGGGAGCTAACTTTTATAGAGGGAATTGTATCACACTTTGGGAAAAATTGATAACAATTCAGAGCGGCGTCGGCGTGTGGATCTTGGGAGGAAAGGGCATGCTCATGATTTTCATAAGCACGAAAGGATGTTGTTTCATCTTTTACAACGATATTCGCGCGGCGTGCATTGATAGCTGCGGCGGAAAAGCTGTGTGAAGCTGCCTGGCGATGCAAAGCCGCAGTTCATTGCAACATCGGCAATGTCTGCCGTCCTGTCTTGAATCAGCATCACGGCGCTTTGATGAAGGCGGTATGTTATCAAATACTGTATGGGAGAAATTTGTATGGCGCGTTTGAAGCAACGCAGGCATTCTCTTTCGCTCACCGCTGCGGATTGCGCTATCTGGGTCAAGGTGATTGTCTCTGCAAAATGTTCCGTTATAAATGTCATCATCTTTCTAACGCGCTGGCTTTGCAGGTCTTGTATTTCAACTGATGTTTTTATTTCCGCTTCATACTTCTTATATAAAAGCATGAACAGCTGCGACAGGTTCTCACGAACGCCAATTTCGTAGCACACTTCGTTTGTCCGTATATAATCAAAGGCGTTTACAATGCACTTTGTCAACTCTGCGTCGGGGCCTCGTTTTGTAAACAGGCAGCCATCAAGGGAAGCATACTGAATGAGCGGCCGTACATACTTTCTGTCAATTGCCGAATCATCATAACCTGAAACAAGACGGTGGCTGAACACAATGGAATGCAATCTGCATGATTTTTTTGTTCTTCCGTAATGCATAATTCCGGAATTGATGAACACGCTGTCACCTTCATGCATTTCAAATAGCTTTCCGGGAATTTGCACGGTCATTGTTCCGCTCTCAATAACTATAAGCTCAATTTCTTCATGCCAGTGCCAGGGAAATTCCATCTCTGTAGTTTTGTCATACAGTTCGTCATAACCTTCACACTGGAAGTCTGGCGTGCCGTGGGGGCTTAGCTCCCGTTTGTTGCGATCAAGGTTCAATAGGCATTGCGTCAGCGGCATTTTATGCGCTCCATATTATTTTGTCGGTTTTCTTATATTGTATGGCGGCTTTATGATTGATTCAAGTATATTTTGTCGTTATTCTTATAAATATAGTACGGAGGCAAAATGTTCCAACTGTTGCTTGTCATCATTTATGTTTCGTTTATAAGTCTTGGTTTGCCCGACTCGCTGCTGGGTTCTGCGTGGCCAAGCATGTATGCAGGTCTGAATGTGCCTGTTTCCTATGCAGGAATCATCTCCATGATAATCGCCGGTTGCACAATCATTTCGAGCTTGTTCAGCGACCGTCTTGTAAGGAAACTTGGCACGGGGCTTGTCACCGGAATCAGCGTGGGCATGACGGCTGCTGCTTTAATGGGGTTTTCCTTCTCGCACTCATTTGTATTGCTTTGTCTCTGGGCAGTTCCATACGGTCTTGGGGCAGGTTCTGTTGACGCGGCGCTGAACAATTTTGTCGCCCTTCATTATCAAGCGCGTCATATGAACTGGCTCCACTGTTTCTGGGGTGTAGGCGCATCTATCGGTCCTTACATAATGGGTGCATGCTTAGCCGGCGGTCTTAGATGGAACAGCGGGTATCGCGTTATTTCCTTTATACAAATCGCGCTCACTGCAATTTTACTTTTCTCGCTGCCACTTTGGAAGAATAATTCCGCGGCGGGATCAGAAGAGCAGCGGGCAAAACAGCTGGGTGTATGGCAGTTGCTTTCACTGCCACAGGCGAAGCCAATTCTTGTGGCATTCTTCTGCTACTGTTCGCTTGAGTCTACGACAGGTCTTTGGGGAGCAGTTTACATGGTTATGCAGAAAGGCATTTCAAAAGAGGCGGCGGCAAAACTGATAGCCTTGTTCTATCTTGGCATAACGGCAGGGCGTTTTCTGAGCGGATTCTTGAGCGTTAAATTCAACAGCCGCACTATGATCAGGCTTGGCCAAGTATTTGCAATTGTTGGAATTGTCATGCTGTTTGCTTCGCCGCTGCCATATCTGACTGCGGTAGGTTTTATTCTTGTCGGCATTGGCTGCGCGCCTATTTATCCTGCCCTGCTCCATCAGACTCCCGAGCGCTTTGGAAAAGATATGTCGCAGTCAGTCATGGGAATGCAGATGGCGTGCGCGTATGTGGGAAGCACATTCACTCCGCCGATAGTGGGTCTTGTTGTTGAAAAGGTAAGCGTCACGCTCTACCCTGTGTTTCTGCTATTGTTCGTGCTGCTCATGGTTTTGTTGGTGGAACACTGTAATAGGACGGCGGCGCAAAAGGCAAAATGACCGTATCTGTCTGTCCGGCAATCAGTGCTTGGCGCTGTCACTTTGCCGGCAGTGCATGGCTATTTCTTTGGTGCGGCTGTCATAAGTATAATAAATGGTATATGTCTTGCCGAGTTCAAACGTTCCGGTCAGCGGTATGATGCCACTTTCATCGGTGCGGGTGGTACGTTTCTTTCCTACTGTATATGTTTCTTCGTGGTGATATTTTACGATGACAAGGTGCGTGCCGGGGGTCACAAAATATTCCTGCTGAATCCGGTCTATTTTCTTCTTGTCAATTCTGGTGACAATGACATCTTCTGCGGGAACGATGACTGCAGCCTTGTCGCGGGGAATATGCGTTTCATCATGCAAAGAAGCGCATGAGCAGACAAGACATGAGGCAAACGCTGTCGCCACAAGGAATGCAGTGCGTGTCTTTTTAGAAAATGAAATGACATTCAGCATTCCACACCGAGTACCCTGCAGGCAGACTCAGCGGCAGCTTGTTCCGCTTCCTTTTTATTCTTGCCTTGCTCAGGTCCGTATGATACGGAACCAAGATGAACAGTCACCCAGAAAGTACGGTCGTGGTCAGGTCCGCTTTTCTTCACCAGCTCATAGACGGGGCACGCCTTGCTCCGCTTTTGGTAATATTCCTGGAGCAACGACTTAAAATCCTTCGAACCTTTGTCCTGCTGCACTTTTCGAATTTCCGGCACAATAAGATTGAGCACAAGTTTTTCGGCAGCTTCATATCCGCCGTCTATATAGAGCGCGCCGATAACAGCCTCAACTGCATCGGCAAGAATGGCGCGCTTGTCACGTCCGCCGCTCAATTCCTCGCCCTTACCAAGCACAAGGTATTTGTCTATGTGCATCTTTTCTTTTGCAATAGGGCCGAGGGTCATCTCGCTTACAACGTTTGACTTTATCTTTGCAAGGTCGCCTTCAGGATTGTCCATCATGTCCTGATAGAGAAATGCCGCCGTTGCAAGGCCGAGCACGCTGTCGCCTAGAAATTCCAGACGCTCATTGTTGTATCGCTTATGCTCTTCGTTCTCATTTGAAAAAGAACGGTGGTGGAATGCAAGGTCAAGCAAATTCAAGTCACTGAAATGAAGTCCCAAAGGACGGCAGAATGATTCAAGTTCCTGTCTTCGTTGCGGAGTCAATTTTTTTGATGAGTAAAGTAAATCCCGTAAATTCATTGACATATAGTAGCCTTTAAACGAAAAAAAGCACAGTGGATAACCGTGCTTTTTTTGTAAAACAGTTGTTGTCAAAGATGCTTATTTTTTCTGAGACTTAATGTACTCGTAAGCGTCTTTCACTGTCTCAAACTCGTTGGCCTTTTCATCCGGAATTGAAACGCCGAGCTCTTCCTCGATGGCATACACAAGCTCATACGTATCAAGACTGTCTGCTCCAAGGTCGCCACGGAATGAAGATTCCATAGTTACTTTTGAAGGGTCAATCTCAAGTTTTTCGGCAATCAGTTTCTGGATTTTGTCAAACAGTTCGTCCATATTCTACTCCTGAATATCAGCCGTTTACTTCTGGTGTAATCACCTGGCGTCCACGGTAAAAACCGCATTTCGGGCACACATGATGCTGCATCACAAGGTTGCCACAGTTGCTGCATGCAACAAGCTGCGGAGCGTCAAGATGCATATTTACACCGCGTCTTCTCTTAGTCACGGCTTTTGATGTTTTCGATCTAGGTACTGCCATATTATAAACCTCGCTATAGGATTTGTTATCTGTATAACGTGTCGATATTACTACAGATTCCCTTTTCTTGTCAATAATTATACTGTGAAATTCACAAAAATGTCAATAAAAAAAATGACATTTTTACAAAATATGTCAATTTAATGCTTCGGCTAATTATGATACTTCTGTTTAAGCGCCTGCGCAACAACCGGTGGAACCATGCCAGTCAAGTCTCCCCCGAACTGCGCAAGTTCTTTTATATTGCTTGAACGCACAATGACATACCGTTGTTCGGTGGGAATGAAAAGCGTCTCCACATCACCGTTGAGGGATCGGTTCATCAGCGACAAATCAAATTCGTATGCAAAATCATTTGTATTTCGTATGCCGCGCAGCAGCACTTTCGCGTTCACCTGTTTGCAGTAGTCAACTATCAGGGACGTGCACTTATGCACGGTGACATTCTTGTATGGTTCGGTAAGCGCCTTCATCATTTCAAAGCGCTCGTCGTCGCTGAACAGGTATTGTTTGTTCGGATTGACTGCAATGACGACATCGATGCTGTCGAACAACCGGCTTGCACGCTCAATGATATTAAGGTGACCATACGTGGGCGGATCAAAGGAACCTGGAAAAACTGCTGTTGTCATATACAGACCTCCCTGCAGGATTTGAAAAGTATACCAACATTCAAATTTTTTTACAATAAAATGTATTTGACCAAAATGCATTACGGCTGTAAAATATAAACATGAAAAGAATCAGTTTCATTTTGATATGCACCGCAATTTCTTTGCTTCTTTGTACTGCCTGCGCCACAACCAAGAATGCCGCGCAGTCTTCACCTCAATCGACTGCCGCAGAGTCTGCCGTCACTCCGGAGCCTGCCGTAGCGGAAGGAAGCGCTGCAAAAGCGACTCATCAGCCGGGAAAAACTGCTGTTTCTTCGTCTACGACAGAGGAAGATGAAGAATATGTGCGTTCAACCAGCAAAATGGAAGGAAACGTAACAAAGGAAGTGTTCAGTGAAGATAAAAAGGCAATTCTTCAAAAGATAGCTGAACTTGACGCCATCATGAAAAATCACGATTACAATTCATGGCACACCTATATAGATGATGAAAGTCTTGCATACTGGCAGGACATGAGGAATCTTCACAAAATTTCCACACGACTTCCAATCAAAGGAATCAAAGTTGAATCGCTTGAAGATTACTTCAAGTATGTCTTTATCCAGTCGCGCATCGGCCGGCAGATTGATGAAATCCGCTACATTTCAGACACTTCAATCAAAGCGGTGCAAGTCCGCGACCAGCAGGATATTGTCTTCTATTATTTCCACAAAATCAACGGTGAATGGAAACTTCATTTGCCACCACTTGAAGATTGATTTTTTGCCGTTTATAGGTTACAATAAAATTCGTATTCCATCAGGAGGAACATATAATGAATTTTGAAAAAAGGATTGCTGAAACTTTCTGCTGCGTCATACTTTGTGCCAGTCTTTCTGCGCAAACTCAGACAGTAACGAAAAAATCAGACAGCTCCGCCAAAACAGAAACAAACGTTGAAAATGAATACATAAGCAACGTTGAAGATGTTATTATTACAGAGCTTGCAAATTCTGATGACTATGATAATAAAATTGTTGCGCTTCAATATTTAAAATCGGCAGTTGACAGCGGACGTGATTCCCCGGACATTACCGGCGCCCTTGACCAGCTTGCAAGCGAAGGCGTTACAACACAGTCACGCACAAACGGTCGTGTCATGAACAACTACCCTGACATCCGTGCGCAGGCTTGTGATATTCTTGCCAAGGTTCAGACTGAAGATTCTAAAAATACGTTGGTGAACATTGCGCTTCATGACAATGAGCCGATGGTGATTTCTGCGGCGGTTCGCGCGCTGGGAGACGTCGGCATCAACAACAAGGACGAAGTTGTCAAGACAATTGCATGGGCGCAGAAAAAGAACGCCGTTCTTAACCCGACAAGTTCCCTTGCCTTCGAAGTGCTGGTGGCCTATGATAAACTTGCCGACACTGTTGAAGATAAAAATGAAATGATACAGTCAGTGACGGCCATCGCCGCCAACCCGCATTACGTTTCTCCGGTGCGCGCAAAGGCTCTCGATCTTCTTAAAAAAATTCAGAAGTCTGCCCGTTCATCAAGCAAATCTACTGCCACAGAAAAATAAGCTGGCAAAAAAAAACGGATATTCTTATAAAGAGTATCCGTTTTTTATGAGAGATATGGGATTCGAACCCACCACCTTCGGCTCCGGAGGCCAACGCTCTATCCAGATGAGCTAATCTCCCAAGGTCGTTTTAGAATATAGTGTAATTGCTCAAATGTCAACATTCATCTTGATGACAGGCGAACCCTCAACGAGTTAATTTTTTTCGGAGTACAAAATAAATTGGATCCAATAATACTTGCTTCTTCCTCACCGCGACGACAAGAAATACTTAAGATGCTTGACATTCCGTTTGTCGTGCATCCCTCAAACATGCCTGAAATCGTTCCGCAAGACATTCCGCTTGAAAAGGCTTCAGAATATCTTGCCGCAAAGAAAGTGGACGCAGTCATCCATCAGCTCCCCGCGGACCAGGAAATTCCCTGGGTGCTCGGCGCGGACACATCAATCATTCTTGACGGCAAATTGTATGGAAAGCCAAAAGATGAAAACGAGGCTTCCTCCTTCCTGCATCAGCTGCAGGGAAAGACCCATGCAGTCATTACTTCGCTCGCGCTATTCAACGGAGCGCTTCATTACCTATCGACAAGGACAAGCGTCAATCTTGTCACCTTCGCGGCAATGTCTGACAAAGAAATCGACTGGTATGTTTCCACAAGCGAATGGCACGGTGCTGCCGGCGCATACCGGATTCAAGGATTGGCCTCCTGCTTCATTTCACATATTGAGGGAAGTGAAAGTTCCGTCATGGGCTTGCCTATCTTTGAGCTTTATGATATGCTTAAAGAGCAAGGTTATTCTTTATTAAAGTAGTTTTTTCTATGCGATAAAAACAGCTTTGCCGGATTTGTACGGGCCGTTAGCTGCGGTACATTTTCCGATCTTCCGGGCTGTTTTTATTGTTTCCAATCAAACTTAATCACAGTCACGAGAAATAAGGTCAGGTGGAAAAATCCCTGACGCTTCAGGCGCGCTGCCTAAACTATGCATATTGCGGTTCATTCCACAATGCATTTTTATCAGGCGTGCCCTTGCGTACCTTTCAGCACTTGATTGTGTTGATTCGTGGTTTTTCCGGTGAAGGAGTTACTCATGGCAGTAGTAACCATGAAGAGTCTGCTTGAGTCCGGCGTTCATTTCGGACATCAGGTAAAACGTTGGGATCCGCGTATGAAGAAGTACATCTTCACAGAGCGGAATGGCATTCATATCATTGACTTGCAGAAGACAATCACTGCAATCAAAGACAGCTACGATGAAATCCGCAAGGTTGCTTCATCTGGCAAATCAGTTCTTTTCGTAGGAACAAAGAAACAGGCACAGCAGGCTATTCAGAGCGAAGCTGAGCGCTGCGGACAGTACTACGTGAACAGCCGCTGGCTTGGCGGCACCCTCACAAACTTCTCTACAATCAAAAAATCATTGCTCCGCCTCAAGAAAATCGAAAAGATGGAAGTAGACGGCACATACGACAATCTCACCAAGAAGGAAGTTTCCCAGCTCGAAAAGGAGAAGGAAAAGCTCCAGAAGAACTATGGTGGAATCAAGGAAATGAAAGACCTGCCGGGCGCAGTGTTCATCATCGACACACACAAAGAGCAGATTGCTGTTGCTGAAGCTCGCCGCATGGGTATTCCGATTGTTGCCGTTGTTGACACAAACTGCAACCCAGAGGGCATTGACTATCCGATTCCTGGCAATGATGACGCAATCCGCGCAATCAGCCTCTTTACTTCAATCATTGCAAACGCAGTCATCGAAGCAGACAACGAACAGGGTCTCAAAATCATCGAGACACTTGGCGATGATGACGAAAACGTGGCAACTGATGCTTCTACAAAGAAAGACGACGAGGAAATCGTTGACTATTCTAACTACACTCCAACCGAAACAAAGGAAGAAGATGCAGAAGCAAACGAAAAAGATGCACAGGACCTTGTAGACGAAGATAAAGTCTATTCAAAGTAATTATTATTGAGCGAGGCGACTGTCAATCGGGCGCCCCGCTTCTACGGAGTAAATAAAATGGAAATTACCGCATCATTGGTAAAGGCACTTCGCGAAAAAACAGGTGCCGGCATGATGGAATGCAAGAAAGCGCTCGTTGAGACAAACGGCGATGATGTCGCCGCAGAAAAACTGCTCAAGGAAAAAGGTCTTGCAGCTGTTGCAAAACGTTCGGAGCGCGCCACTTCTGAAGGACATATTTTTGTCCGCCAGCAGGGTGACAAAATCGCTCTTGTTGAACTTGTATGCGAAACAGACTTTGTTGCAAAGAACGCTGATTTCATCAAGACTGGTGAAAAAATCGTTGACACAGTATTGGCAAAGGGATACACAAAAATCGAGCAGGAGCTTACTGACAACCTCATGGACTTTGCTACAAAGACACGTGAAAATATGTCCTTGCGCCGCGTACAGGTAGTTTCTGTTCCGGCGAATGCTGTTGCAGGCGTTTACGTTCACTCTGACTTCAAGTCAGCTGCAGTTACCGTTGTAACAGGTTCTACTGACGACAAAGTAAAAGAGTTTGCGCGCGACTGTTGTATGCATCTTGTTGCGTTCACTCCTGCTTACATCAAGCAGAATGATGTTCCGCAGTCATACATTGACGAGCAGAAGGAAATCTTCAAGGCTCAGATGGCTAACGATGAAGCGATGGCAAAGAAGCCTGACAACGTAAAAGAGGGCATTCTCCAGGGAAAGATTAAAAAGCATCTTTCTGAAGTCTGCTTTGTTGACCAGATGTTTGTCAAGGATGATAAAAAGTCGGTCGCTGCAAAACTTGATGAAATAGGCAAAGAAGTCAATGCTAAACTTGCATTTGGCGAAATTGTACTGTTCCTTCTTGGCAAATAATTTATTTTATCTGACGGTCTGTTCTTTAAACAAGCGGACCGTCAATTTTTTTCTATTCATCGTATTTTTTTTGTAAAGTGATTTAAGGAGGATGTTATGGCAGACAATATGGAAACCCGTATGGAAAAAACGGTTGCTTCTTTAAAAGAGGAATTCAATACCATTCGCACCGGTCGCGCGAGTGCATCTATTTTTGACAAAGTTCGTGTGGACTACTACGGCACACCTACACCACTCAACCAGGTGGGAACAATTTCCATTCCAGAAGCACGTCTTGTCGTTGTCTCTCCGTTTGACAAATCACTTATTTCTGCAATTGAAAAAGCAATTCAGAAAGCAGAACTCGGACTTAATCCAAGCAACGATGGCAAAGTGATACGCATTGCCATTCCGCCGCTGACCGCCGACCGCCGCAAGGAATTGGTAAAGCAGGCAAAAACAATAGCAGAAAACTATCGCACGACTATCCGCAACGCCCGCCGTGACGGAAACGAAGATCTCAAAAAACAGCAGAAAGCAGGTACGCTTACTGAAGACCAGCTCAAACAGGAAACTGACAAACTTCAGAAACTTACTGATAAATATATTGAAGAAATCAACAAAGCGTACGATGCTAAAGAAAAAGAGATAATGGACTGATACCGTGCCAGAAACTGCAGCAGTCGAACAGCCTGATGTCAACAATCTGCCCGTTCATGTAGGTATTATCATGGACGGCAACGGTCGATGGGCTAAAAATAGAAATTTAGTTCGCTCAATGGGTCATCATGAAGGACTCGAGACGGCAAAAAGAATTGCCGCCGCTGCTGCGGACTTGGGCTTGAAGTATCTGACGCTCTATATCTTTTCCACGGAAAACTGGAAGCGGACGGAACAGGAAGTCGGTTATCTGATGAATTTAATCCGTGACCACTTGCGTTCTGAATTTGCCTTCTACAAATCCCACCATATCCGCATTGAACATATTGGAAATCTTGACGGACTTCCCAAAGACATTCAAACTGACATAAAAAATGCAAAAGCGGAAACGGCTGCGTTTACCGGACTCACCCTTGTGCTTGCAATAAATTACGGCGGGCGCGATGAAATTGTGCGCGGTGTGCAAAAACTGGTGCAGGAAGGCGCCACACAAGTGACGGAAGATACGCTTTCCCGCAGCTTTGACATTCCCGAGCTGCCCGACCTTGACCTGCTCATACGCACTGGCGGAGAGAAGCGGCTGAGTAATTTTCTGCTCTGGCATTCCGCCTACGCCGAATTGCTCTTTACAGATACCCTTTGGCCGGATTATAATAAGGAAGAATTATATAAAGATATTGTGGAATTCCAAAAAAGAACGCGACGTTTTGGAGCAGTACCGGTATGAAATACAACGAGGTTAATCAATGAATAAAGTAATTTCCAGGCTTCTTATATTCTTTGTAGGAATTCCTATCATCATTGGCATCGTCTGCCTTAAATTCTATAACCATCTTGTACTCCATGCAACCGTATGCGTAGTAAGCGTCATCGCGGCAAATGAGTTATACAATATTTTTGCGGCAAAAACAAAACTTCATCCAAAATGGCTCGTTCTCTGCTGCACCTGTTTCATTCCTTTTATAGCTTCGCTGACTTGTGTGCTGCCGGCTTTTGGCATTGAGCTTCCGGTCGGACAGGAAATAATCACGTACGCACTTATCATTTCCTTCATGGCAGTTCTTGCGTATGAAGTTATCACGGCACGCACCTTTGAAGAATCAAATCTTCGCCTTGCAAGCTCTGCATTCATCATTCTGTATGCGGGATACCTGCTGACGTTCATTTCGCGAATGACTACGTTCACCCGCATTGTTTCTGACACTGAACATGCTACGGTCACCGAATCTGTTTCCGTTCAGTTCATATCTGTGTTCTTACTGATGGTGTTCATTTGTGACAGCCTTGCATGGTTTTTTGGAATGCTCTTTGGCAAGAACAACAGAGGATATGTAAAAGCAAGCCCGAACAAAAGCATAGTCGGTTTTGTCGCCGGATTCTTTGGCTCAGTTCTTGCGGGTCTTGCAGGATATTTTATTTGGCCTGAAATTTTCTACGGTTCAGTTGCAAAAATAATCGTAACAGGTGTCATTGTCGCCCTGTTTGCGATTATCGGAGACTTAATCGAATCGATATTCAAACGCTCTTCCGAATTTAAAGACAGCGGTCATATTATTCCGGGACGTGGCGGCATTCTTGATTCAATAGATTCAATACTTATGTCTGCGCCGGTATATTTCGTGCTTGTCTGCATTTTCTACGGTCCGTTGTTCTAATCCTCTTTTCGGAGTTTGCAGGTATGAAAAAAAGAATACTTGTCCTCGGTTGTACCGGTTCCATTGGTACCCAGACGCTTGATATACTTTCACACATGAGCGAGCGTTTTACGGTGTGCGGACTTTCGGCCGGAAGCAACAAGCAGAAACTGCAGGAGCTGTGCCAAAAATTCAACTGCGGCGGAACACTTTTTTCTGAAGACGGAATAGCAGGAATAAAAAAACTGGTTGAAACGAGCGGCGCTGATATTGCCGTAAACGGCATCGCCGGCAGCGCAGGGCTTGAGCCGTCATTCATCGTGCTTCAGAATGGAATTGACTTGGCGCTTGCAAACAAAGAAACGGTCGTCATGGCATGGCCCATCATTCAAAAACTTGCACTGCTCAACAACGCGCACATTATTCCCGTTGACAGCGAACATAGCGCTGTATTCAATCTTATCCAGAAAATTGGCAATGAGAATGTGAGCGAAATTATAATCACGGCAAGCGGCGGTCCCTTCAGAACATTCACAAAAGAACAGCTTGCCTCCGTAACCGTTGAGCAGGCGCTCAAACATCCCACATGGAATATGGGCAGAAAAATCACCATCGACAGCGCAACGCTTGCCAACAAAGGTCTGGAAGTCATCGAGGCGTGTCGTCTGTTCAGCAGGACGCCTGACAAAGTAAAAGTGCTTGTTCACCCGCAAAGCCTCATACACAGCTTGGTAAGAACAAGGGACGGCATGTTGTACGCGCAAATATCAAATCCAGACATGCGCCATCCTATTTTTGGAGCGCTTGTCTGGCCGGAATACGACAGCAATTATCTTGAACCGTTTGATTTGGCAAACCACGAAATGACATTCTACCCTCCCCGGCTTGATGATTTTCCACTTCTGAACGCGGCGTATGAATGTGCGCGCAAAGATAATTCCTACACCATCGCTTTCAATGCTGCAAATGAAATTGCCGCCAATTCATTTCTTGAAAAAAAATGCAACTTTCCGTGTATCGCATCATGTGTGCAAGCTGTTTTACAATATGACTGGAGCGCAAGACCTGACGATTTGTCCGCTGTTCTTGAGGCAGATGCAAAGGCGCGGGAAATTGCACAGTCGTTTATTCTGAGCGGAGGTTCGGATTGACTATTGTATATGGAATTCTCTGTCTAGGGTTTCTTGTATTCTTCCATGAGCTTGGTCATTTTTTAGCGGCACGGGCATTTGGCGTTGCCGTTGAAAGTTTTTCTGTAGGAATGGGTCCGGTCATACTTCATCATACATGGGGCGGCACGGACTACCGTCTCTCTCTTATTCCGCTGGGCGGATACTGCGGAATGAAGGGGCAAAAAGATTACCCTGTGGCGCCAAACAAAGGCGCGGAGCAGGAATCTTCTGCCGCCGTTGACAAAGATTCATTTTATGGCGTCCATCCGTTCAAACGGTTGCTCATAGCGTTCAACGGTCCTTTCTTCAATTTAATTTTTGCATTCATCGCCTACTTCATCATTGCACTCATGGGCTACACCTATTACAGTGCAGGCACAAAGGTGAGCATGACAAGCGACACTGCTGAATATGCAACTGTTCCATCACCTGCAAAGGCAGCCGGTATGAAATCAGGTGATGACATACAGTCAATCAACGGCAAGAAAATGAATGATTTTTCTGACATTGTTTCTTATGTCTCGCTGCACGGTGATGAAAATATAACGATTACCGCGCTTCGCAACGGGGAATTATTGACGTTCACCGTGCATACGGGACTTGACAAAAGCAGCGGTTCAGGCAAACTTGGCATTGTTTCAGATTCTGATTCTGTGATAGAACGCACCTATCCAAAGCATTCATTCTTTCCGGCAATTGGCGAAGGCTTGAAGCAGACCGGCAGCATGATAGGGCTTTCATTTAAAAGCATAGGCATTTTATTCAAAGGTGTTGATCTTACAAAGACTGTGTCCGGACCGGCACGCATCACCACCATGCTCGGCGACACCGTGAAGAACGGTTTTTCCGCAGGCATACATGCCGGTGTTGTAAGCACCCTTGAATTTCTTGCAATATTGAGCATCTCACTTTTTATCATGAACCTGCTGCCAATTCCCGTCCTTGACGGCGGCTTGATTCTTTTTTCCTTCATCGAATGCATTACCAAACGGCGGATATCACCAAAAGTGCAATTCTATGTGCAGCTGATTGGCATTGCCTTCATCTTGCTGCTTCTTGCACTGGCATTGACCGGCGACATACAATATTTTATATCTCAAGCCAAAACAAAATAGGAGAATGATTATGAACGTGTACACAAAATTGAAAAAGCAGACGGCTGTTTTAATTTCTCTTTTAGCGCCTTTCACTTTTTGCGCCCTCCATGCAGACGCACGTATTTCTACACAGGCACATGAAGACACCGTCACAACAATCGCAGCGCTTGAATCTTCGTCTTCCGCCGACAGCTCATTCTATTCCGCCGGCGAAGATGGATTTGTCATAAAATGGAATTCAGACAACACCGGCGAACATTACCAAATAAGCGAACTGCCAATACAGCTTATTGCGCGAAACCCAAATGGAAATGAAATTGCCGTTTACGAAAGCGATGGAGTTTCAATCAACCGGGTGAGCGTATGGGATTGGAAGACACTGACGCGTAAATATGCAAAACGTTTCTCTGATTCAGTCACTTCACTTGCCTATTCAGAACGAGGAACATATCTCATCGTGGGAACCGCTGCGCTCAACGGAGTCTATTTTTTCAATGCTTCAAACGGATCAAACATGCGCAAGGCGACAAACTGTCCGGCGCTTGTGTCGTACATCAAGACGGGCGCTTCAGAAAAGACGGCGATACTCTACTCGCCTACCGGCACGCTTGTTTATTACGACATTGAAAATGCAAAGCAGAAAGCAAAGTTCACCACAGAAAGTTCCCTTGACCAGCCGTTATTGTTCGGCACCGGAGACACCGAAAATCAATTCTTTGCAGGAACAAAGAACGGATTGATTTATATTATCTACGCACTGTCTGGCAAGACAATAGCACAATATGCGGCCAGAAAAGCGCTCATCTTCGCCTCTGACGCCACTGACGAAAAGGGCATGTACTTCACTTCTTACGACGGCAAGGATTATACATTGCGCATGGTGACAAATGAAATGCTCCAAACACAGAAAAAATCAATTGCATCCGCAATCACTCCGCCGGCTGCGCTTGTCATCAAGACATTCACCGGCCCGAAAGATTCAGATGGATTTACAACCGCGGCGAAGAATTTAAGCACGATTCTTTTTGGCACAAAGCAAGGCAACATATATTCAATGAACGATGTTCCTGAAGCGGAAAAGCTGACGTTGTTCCCAATCAGTGAAAAACTGTATGAGCGCGTCTATGACATTTCTTCTGACGGAACTGATTTCTATTTCCTTACAAAGAATTCAATTTATAAATCATCTTACGAAAATGAGCTTGTCGAACGCGACGGTTCAAACAACGGACAGAAGAACTGCATCAAATACAAGAGCGGCGTCATTCTCTGGTCAAAGGACACAAAGAAGAGTGTCCAGTATCTGCCGCTTTCTTCAAATGGAACGGCGCTTCCAGAAACGCTGTTTACCCCAATAAACAATCTGCAGAATGTGCGTCTTTTTGGAAACAAGATTGTCTACATTCAGGGAAATTCTTCTGTGGGAATTTTTGATATGGATTCACGGCAGAACACTGAAGTGTATTCGGGAACGGCGCTTCAAGATGCAGTGCTGTACAACGACACAGATTTGTATGTTGCAAAGACAGCGGCGGTAACACCAAAGACATCGCTTGTGCAAGTCAATATTTCCACGAAAGAAACAGTTCCGCTCAAAATTTCCGGCACCATTGCCTATTCGCTCAGTTATGACAATTCAAGGGCAAATTCTCCAATCTACGGAATCACCGTCACTTCTTCCGATACTGGTTTTGTGACAAAAGTATTCTCATTTGACCCCGCGAACCTTGTGCTCACCAACTTGCTTCAGCTCAGTGATGAGGATCCAAATGCCTTTACATCGCTCAACTATCCTATGCTCTACACAAACATAGGCAAAAGCAATGTACGTTCCTACAACCTTGATTCACGGGTAAACTTTCAGTATGCGCGTTCTGCATCCATGCCGGTAAAAATTGCCTGCTCACAGAGCATGACCGCCATACTCAACCGCGACGGCAGTGTTTCCTGGTACAATAGCGATTCTCCTAATTTGCTTGCCGACTGGTATCTTACGGTAAACGGAGATTGGTATAAATAGTAAATAAAAAAGGCCTGTAGCCAGATTCAGCCGCAGACCTTTTTCTGTTTCTGCGGGACAATCAATTATAGATTGCAACCGCGTCTAAGCGCTTCTTTGTACACTTCAATATATCGATTGGCCGCAATGTCCCAGCCGAAGTTGCTCATCATGCCGCGACGCTGCATCTTGGCAATATCATTTTTCTTGTTGTAATACGCCCACACCGCCCAGCCGACGGTATCGTGTATTGCGCGGGGACTGATGTCATCAAAGCAGAATCCAGTTCCAGTTCCTTTTTCCTGATTATAGTTTTCCACAGTATCTGCCAGTCCGCCAGTCCGGCGAACAATGGGAAGCGTACCGTAAACCATGGAATATATTTGATTAAGTCCGCACGGCTCATAATGTGACGGCATAAGGAAGAAGTCGCTTCCTGCCTCAATCAGATGGCTCAGCTTTTCATCATACCCGATATAGGCGCGCATATTATTGAGTTTTGACTGCAGCGTATTTATTTCATTCTCACACCATTTTTCACCGCTGCCAAGAATTGCAAACTGCACGTTCATCTCCGTGCACATCTGATACAGCGAGCCGTACAACGGGGCAAACACTTCCGCAATTCCTTTCTGCTCGACAAGGCGTGTCACCATGCCAACAATAGGAATTGCATCATTCACTTCTAGTCCAAGACGCTTCTGGAGTTCCGCCTTGCATTTCTTTTTGCCACTCATTTCTTTTACGCTGAATTGGTACGGAATGAGTTTATCTTTTGACGGCTGCCACTGGTCCGTATCGACACCGTTCAATATTCCGGCAATGCAGGAGCTTCTTTGCCGCAAGAGTCCGTCCATGCCGAATCCGCCTTCGCGAGTCTGTATTTCACGCGCATAAGTGGGCGACACAGTCGTAATCATGTCGGCGCTTGAAATGCCACCCTGCAAAAAGTTAAGTCCGCCTTCATGCTCAATATTTGCTCCATAATAGAGTCCCCAATCTATTCCCAAGTCAGGATATTTGTCTTTTGCATATTGTCCCTGGTAGCCAAGATTGTGGATGGTCATGACACTTGCGGTATGTTCAAATTCCTGATAGCGGTACACATGCTTGAGCAGCACCGGCACGAGCGCCGAAGACCAGTCGTTTGCATGCACAATGTCAGGAATCCAGTTGAGCTTTTTACACAATTCAAATGAACAGTGGCAGAGCATTGAGAATCGGTACGGATTGTCGTGGAAATCAGTTTCCTGGGCGGTACCGTAAATGCCGTCCCTTCCGAAACATGCTTCGTAGTCGATGAAATATACGGGGAGCGTCCCGCAACCAGGCATCTTTGTTGTATACACGCCAGTCCATGCTTCGCCATTTGCAATGTGCACTGCCAGCGGTCCTTCGACAAGGGTCAGCTTCTTTCTATCTATTTTGTAGTAGCGAGGCATGACTATCTTTACATCATGACCCATTTTTGAAAGCTGTATCGCAAGCGCGCTCACTGCATCGGCAAGTCCGCCTGTTTTTGCAAACGGAACAGCTTCGGAACTAATCATGAGTATTTTCATAGATGCCTCCTGCTGCAAAAAAAGTTACATACCTTTCATAGCCGCAATAAATGCATTCTTTGAATTAAGAATGCTCTGTTCGCTTACGCAGTATGCAATTCTAAACCATCCTTTGCCGCCAAAGCCACTGCCCGGCGCGCAGAGGATGAAGTATTTTTTAAGATAGTCGCAGAACGCCATGTCATCACCTTTGAAGGAATCTGGCACCTTGCAGAAAAGATAGAAAGCTCCTTCCGGCGTTGCATATTTAATTCCTGCTTCGTCAAGAATCGCCATGAGTTCATTGCGTCTTTTTTCATACAGCGAATAGTCTGCCTTTGCATTCCATGTCTCGCTCACGACACGCTGAAAGAGCGCCGGAGCATTTACATATCCAAGCACCCGCGTCGTAAATATGCACGCGGCAACAACGTCAGCTTTGTCGGGACATGACGGATTCACACAGATATAGCCGATTCGTTCACCAGGCAGACTCAAATTCTTTGCAAAAGACGTGACTATAATCGCGCTGTCATAAACAGGGAACGTAGCAGCAACTTTCTTATTGTCATACGTTATGGCGCGATACGGCTCATCACAGATAAGATACGGTTTTCTGCCGCATTTCTTTGCATGTGCCTCAAGCACTTTTGCAAGCGATGCAATATCGCTGTCGCTATAAATGCGACCGGTAGGATTATTAGGACTGTTGATGAGCACCGCCGCCGTCTTGTCGGTAAGCGCCTTTGCAATCGCCTCAGTGTCAAGGGAGAAGTCGCTCTTTGCAGGAACTTCAATAAGTGTGCCGCCAAAATTATGCACATAATGGCGATACTCCGTAAAGAAAGGAGCCGGAACAACAATATTGTCTCCTTCGCTAAGAATAGCCTTGAGAAGACTGTTGAGCGCCCCTGCAGCTCCTACTGACATGACAACGCAGTCACCGGTAACCGGCACGCCCTGCTCACTTTCTGTTTTCTTGGCCATTGCATCACGGGCAAAAGGATATCCCGCATTTGGCATGTAGCCGTGAAAATTCTTTTCATGGCATTTAGACAGACGTTCAATCGCATCAAGCACTTCTTTAGGCGGATCAAGGTCAGGATTCCCCAAACTGAAGTCAAAGACTTTATCTGCGCCATATTGCGCCTTGAGCTTTGTGCCCTCTTCAAACATTTTTCTAATGACACTAGCTCCCTTGCTCGTCATTGTTTCTTTGATATACGGTGATATTGGCATATATGACTCCTCAATTTTGTGTAATTATATCATACCTCAATTGTTTATTCAAACAGAAGTCATTTTGGACATTAAACCATGTGTTGTACACAATTGTCATTTTCTTTATAATGGAGCGTACATGAAAAGAGTTACTTTTACCATCATTACTTTGTTAGTTTTTGGAATGACGCTGTCACTTCCTGCATTTTCTCAGCAGTCTCATTTCAATTCAAATCTGACAGACGCAAATCTTGCGGTTATTTCTTCACACAAAGTTCTCATACGCAACGTTGACTCACTCAAGCATCTTGGTCTTGAAAGTACAAACGCAGACTTTCAACGTGTCATTGACACTGCAAAGAAATTGAAACCTTCTTACATCACAGAGATAATTCAAGTGCGTCCCTACAAAGGGAATGAAGACCTGCTTGAAAGACTGCAGCCAATTATTCTTGACATTCCATCATATGCAGGAATTCCGTATTATTCAGAACATGCGCAGAAATGGTTTGAATTATATTCTTCCGCAAAAGTCCTCTCACAGACAACGGAAGGCGACACGCAGAAACTTGTCGCCGACCTTGCAATGGAACCGTTTGGCGTCATCAACACATCGATTGTAATTCGTTCAAGCAAAGATTCCTTATACTATGAGTCAACAAACAACAACAACCTGCGCTATTATGATAAATTTACTTGTGTCAATTCTAAAAAAATGAAGTCACTTATCACCGTCTATCGCGATGGAGACAACTGGATACTATACGGAATTGGAGGAGTAAATGCACCTGATGTATTCTTCCTGCGGGAACGTATAGAAGTCTCCTTTTTGAACAGAATCAAGACGTTCTGCGCGTTTATTTTTGAAAAGCTGTAAACCACTTTGTTATTCTTATTCATTGCGTTATAGTTAAAAATAGTACATAATATCTATTTAAGGATACAATGATGTTTGTCGAAAAAGCTAGGAATAGGGAGGTGCCGTATGAATGGTAATAATAACGCATTCGTCACCTTCATTGTTTCTGTTTTTCTTTTCCTTGTTCACAATCCGCTTCTCATCATCATGTGCCTGGTCTCTCTGGCTCTTTCCGCGGCGCTCATCCCTATCGTCATCTGGCTCTGCAACAAATATCACTGGTACGACACTATTGACGCGCGCAAAGTGCATACGGGCAACATTCCCCGCTTAGGGAGCGTCGGCTTTGTGGCGGCTTTTTCCATTTCGTCAATCATTTATTCAATTGTTGAAAAGGACGCGCATCTGTTCACCCTGCTTCCGTTTGTTTCCGCAGGTTTCATTATTTTTCTGTTTGGCGTCATTGATGATTTTCTTAATTTAAAGGCAAAATACAAGCTGACTATCCAAGTGATAGCTGCGGCAATCATTGTGCTGAGCGGCTACCGATTTAAAAATATCGGCTCGCTCGTTCTGTCCCTTTGGCTCAGCTATGCGCTTACATTCTGCTGGATAATCGGCATAATCAATGCATTCAATCTCATCGATGGAATCGACGGCTTATGCGGCGGACTTTCTTCACTTATCATTCTTACACTGGCGGTCATTTATTCAGCATCGGCATTACACTCTTCGGCAATATGCTTCATTCTTGTGTTTGCCATATGTGGTTTTCTTATTTACAACAATCCGCATCCCAAGGCAAAGATTTTCATGGGTGACGGCGGCAGTCAATTTCTTGGATTTATGATTGCCTCGCTTCCGCTTTACCAATCTACCGCCAACTTCGAATACAACAAGCTCTTCATCATGATTGATCTTGTTTCCATACCGATGATGGATGTCGTCGCGGCAATATGGCGGCGGTTGCGCGATCATCGTGGCATCATGAGTCCTGACCGGCAGCATCTTCATCACAAACTTATGAATCTTGGTCTTTCTTCAAAACAAGTGCTCTATGTGCTGCTCTTCGTTCAATTCTGTCTTTGCATCGTGAGCGGCGTTGCAATGTTCTTCCGCGGATTCAAGGGGTTTGTCATTCTTTCCTGCACATTTGTAGTGATGATTCTGCTGTTCAGCCTTGTCCACTATGCAAACAGAGCGGTATTCAAAAAAAATAATGCGGAGCAAAATAAATAAACTGCCCGCCGGACGATTTTTCAAAACTGTCTTTTATTGACCATACTGAAATAAAAATCTATAATGCCTTTATGAATAGACGATTAATCACTTCCGCTTTACCGTATGTAAACAATATCCCCCATCTTGGAAACCTCATTCAAATGCTTTCCGCAGATGTGTTCGCACGCTTCTGCCGCAGCCGTGGCTACGACACGCTCTATATTTGCGGTACCGATGAATATGGCACGGCAACAGAGACTCGCGCTTTGGAAGAAAAAAAATCTCCGCGCGAACTGTGCGACTACTATTACGCCGTGCACACGGACATATACAAATGGTTTGACATCGCCTTTGATAAATTCGGACGCACATCCAATGAACAGATAAAAGAAATCACGCAGGAAATCTTCCTCGACCTTGACAAGAACGGCTACATCAAAGAGCACTCAATCAAGCAGCTCTACTGTCCGCACTGCAATATGTTCCTTGCAGACCGCTATGTACGCGGCACCTGCCCGAAGTGCGGCTATGAGGATGCGCGTGGCGACCAGTGTGAAAAATGCGGCACTCTGCTCGACCCTACCGACTTGAAGAACCCACGCTGCTCAACATGCGGCGCAACTCCGGAACTTCGCGAAACAAAGCACCTGTACATAGATCTTCCTGCCATTGCCCCAAAACTTGACGCATGGATGGACAAGGCGAGCAAGGAAGGACGTTGGTCAGAAAACGCAATCCAGATGACAAAGGCATGGATACGCGACGGCTTGAACGAACGCGCCATCACCCGCGACCTCAAGTGGGGCATTCCGGTACCAAAGGCCGGCTATGAGAACAAAGTGTTCTATGTGTGGTTCGATGCACCTATCGGCTACATTTCAATCACAAAGCAGCTTGCGGACGAACTTAAGGCTGCAGGAAAAGATTCATTTGACTACAAGAGCTGGTGGCTTCCGGAAGAAAGCGAAGACGGCAGGAAGAAGCCGCATGTAGATTTGTTCCAGTTCATCGGCAAAGACAACATTCCGTTCCATACGGTGGTGTTCCCTTCCAGCCTGCTCGGCAGCGGCCACAACTGGACGAAGCTCTACCACATGAGCTCAACTGAATTCTTGAACTATGAGGACGGCAAGTTCTCAAAGAGCAAGGGAGTCGGAGTGTTCGGCTCGGACGCAAAGGAAAGCGGCATCAAGGCTGATGCATGGCGTTTCTATATTTTCTACAACAGGCCGGAAAAACAGGACTACCAGTTCACGTGGAAGGAATTCCGTGAGAAGTACAACGGAGAACTTATCGGCAACCTGGGCAACCTCGTGAACCGCACGCTCCTCTTCGTGACAAAATATTACGACGGCAAGATTCCGGACGCTCCGGTGGACGAAGCGCTCTGGACGCAGGTGCGCGAGCATGAACAGAAAATCACCGACTTGCTTGAATGGGCGGAGCTTAAAGACGCATTCCACGAAGTTTTTGCTATTTCAGACTTGGCAAACAAAGCGTTCCAGGCAGCAGAGCCGTGGAAGACACGCACCACCGACCCGGAGAAAGCCGCAAGCCTCATTCATAACCTCTGCTACGTCATCAAAGACTTGATGATCATGGCGCACCCATACATGCCGCAGTACACGCAGGAAGTGATGAAGTTCTTTGGCAAATCGATTGCAGACCCGCGCATCGACGTTACCGCTGAAACGGGAAGCTACACATGGGCAGACATTGGCAAGACAGACGGTCTTTCAACAGTAGGCGAAACAAGCGTCTACTTCACGCCGATTGACCAGAAGACCGCAGATGAATTCCGCGCACGCTATGCAGGCAGCCAGAAGGACCGCAAGGAAAAAGAAGCGCAGAACGCAGGTAAAGCTCAGGAAAAGAAAGCCGAGAAAAAGCCGGCACATTCAGAAGAACCTCCAGAACTTGCCGCAGACCAGTGCGACTTCTTCAATAAGAATATAGAACTCCGCGTTGCAAAGATTGTGAATATTGAAAACAACCCCGAAGGCGACAAACTCTACATCGAGCACCTTGACGACGGCAGCGGAACGGAACGCATCATCCAGAGCGGACTGCGCATGTACCTGAAGCCGGAGGAGCTCATCGGCAAGAACATCATCCTTGCGGCAAACCTTGCCCCAAGAAAGATGCGCGGCGTAGAAAGCCACGGAATGCTGCTTGCCGCAGACTACAAGAATGCAGAAGGAAAAGACTGTGTCGAAGTGCTCACCGCACCGTGGGCACAGCCGGGAACAAAAGTCGTGCTTGAAGGCGCAGACCCAGCCGCTTCAAAACCAGCTGAAATCTCTGCCGACGACTTCTTCAAAGTGGCAATCAATGTGGTGAACAAGAGTGTGGAAATCTGTGGCAAAAAACTTGTCGTAGACGGTAAAGCGCTCTCCACTGAAATCACCCTGAACAGCGAAGTGAAGTAAACAAGTAAATGCAAAACACACGTTTCCTTCAGACTTCGTTCTGGGCACAATTCAAAGGCGCGCATGGATGGAACCCGATCTCTATCACGGAGAACGGCGTACCGCTCAGCGTGCTTGTCCGCACTTTTAGAATAGGATTCAAGAAAGCAAGCATTGCATACGTTCCTATGGCTCCTGAACATGATGGAAAAGCTGGAGCAGCATATATAAAGGAATTGAATGACATTGCCCTTTCACTGCGAAGTTCCATTCCACATGACACCATGTGCGTACGTTTTGACCCGCCCGTTGACTTTCTTACCACAGAGGAACGCGATGCTTTTGATAAATCATTGCCTGCCTACGCAAAAGAAACTTCTTCTTCAGTGACAAAAAGCCCGGTGGCCGTGCAGCCTCCAGACACAGTGCTTCTTTCGCTTGATAAATCAAAAGAAGATTTGCTCAACAACATGAAGCCTAAGTGGCGTTACAATGTAAAGCTCGCTGAAAAAAAAGGTGTGACTGTCACGGCGTATCACGCAGGCGATGCCGGTTTTGAGGAAGCATTTGACTCATTCTATGAGCTTTTTGAAACAACCGGCAAACGTGACGGCATCAGTCCTCATGCAAAGTCATACTATAAAGATTTGCTTACCCGCGGTTCACCGGCGGCACAATGTGCTTCTGCTGCCGCTCAGGAAAAAAGTCCTGTTGTGACGCTCTACCTTGCATCCCACGAAAATGACAAACTCGCAGGAATCATCACTTTGTTCTGCGACCGTGAGGCCGTGTATCTTTACGGAGCAAGTGGAAACATAAAGCGCAACCTCATGCCCGCATATCTTCTACAATGGACGGCGATATGCGATGCAAGGCAATACGGCTGTCCGGTATACGATTTTTACGGAATGCCGCCGACAGACGACCCGAGCCATCCGATGCACGGTCTGTATCTTTTTAAAACCGGATTTGGCGGTACGATAGTCCACCGCCCGGGAAGTTTCGATGTTCCGCTCAGCGGTTTCTACAAATGGTACATTGCCGCGGAAAAAGCGCGCGCATGGTACCACCGCAGCTTTCTTAAGAAAATCAGAGGAAGATAATTATTTCTTTGCTGATTTATTTTTCTTTGCAGGCACAATGGTAAGACTTATTGTCTTTTCCATCTCCATGTTTGCGGCAAGGTCAACATCCCACAACAGTCCGATGGAAAATGTATGTGATGCCTCAGAATTTTTTCCGCTGCCATCGGGACGCTTAAAAGTCATCTGGTTGCAAGAAAAACCGCAGTCCTCATTAGGCTCAAACACAAAAGATGTATTGTCCACAACATCAGTAATCTGAATGACAGAAACATTGTCTTCTGCATTAAACGGTCTGCCGCATTCCAATTGCTTGCGCGCTCCATTTACAATTATTTCCGCGTCATACTGGCATTTTGCATCAAAATCAAATTCAGTCTGGGCAAGATTTGATTCAACAATAAAAAATGCCTTCAAGGCAAGCGGACTCTCGTTCTTTAGAATATATTGAATGGTAAAACCATTCGGCGTAACGATGATATTCTTCTTCAAGCTCACCGGCTGCAGCAGCGAAGAAAATTCTCCTCTGCCCTCGAGCTGAATTTCATTCCGCTGATTATCAAATTTTTTTTCTTCAAAAATGACGCTGGAAAAGATGCCACTTCCCGTTGGAAGTCCTTTACTATATTTATCTTTGTCCTTAAGTTCAAGCAGATGTTCTACAAAAAGTCCGCGCGCATAATTATCTTGCACTGAATCAAATGTCTCTATGCGGTTCAAGCTGTCTGCGTAATTGCCGCCGGCTTTGAGCACGTCCAGTTCAAGAATACTGCCGGCAGTCGGAGAGATGACGGAATTATATTTTTCCATCTGGCATACATATTCATTCAAGCCATCACCATTGTAGTCGAAACTCGTAATTGAATCTGAGAATTTCTCACACTCGCGGATAATGCGTTCCGCTTCGTTGAGCGCGTGATATGCTTCTTGGCGGAGTTTTGCCGCCGCAGGAATTCCCTTTGGGGAGCAGACATAGAAAATGCCCGTCTGAGCCTGCCACAATTTTTCACGTGCGGTAGATTTGCGCACTTTGTCTCCGTGACACTGCGACAATAAAATGCTCAGATACATCATGCGTTCGTACAGCCGGTGATTTTCAGGATACGCATTTAAAAAATCATGTATGGTAATGGGGAATCTGCTTTTATTTTCAGTAAGCGTATACGGCTTCTGCGCCCACTGGGCAATCTCCCAGTCCATTCCCGCAGGAATATATGACTGCAAGAATATTGATGCGTCCTTCAAATACACCTGCGCAATGGTAAGCGTAAATAAATCATTTTGAATACACTGCTGCACTTCGTCAAAAAAATGGCTGTCCAAAAGGAATTTAATTTCCTGTGCGGTAAACACCATGCTTACGAGCGGCGCGTTATTTTTACCTGATTTCTTATCTACGCTGCGTTTAATCCTTTTAAACCAGTCTTCTGCCTTTTCTTCTGCGAGCGGTTTAAACTCTTTGTATGTAGGAATGATTTTTATTGTCTTGCCTTGTTCACTTGATATGAGCGGACAAAAGACATTTTTATTTTCTGGTATGAGCGTACTGTCAAGATGCACATATTCCATTCCGCAGGACTGTATTGTGGTGACAAGAGACGGATCCCAGATGCTTTCAAAAAGTGTAATGCCACGCGGACGTTTGCCTATTGTAGCGCGAAGTTCGCTCGTCAACTTTTCTATCTGCCCGGTCCGGTCAATAGGAAAAAGCAGTGGCAGAACAGGATAGTAATAACCTCCGCCAAGCACTTCAACCTGATGGCGTTCCGTAAGTTCGCTCAATATTTTTATCACCTCAGGGTGATTCTGCCGGTAGAACGACAACTGCGTACCGGTAAAAGAAAATGAGAAGTCAAATTTGGGATGGCTGTAAAGGAATGAAATTAGCTGCTTATAGACTGACTGATATTCTTTTTCAAAGACAGTATCATCTGCAGGCCTTGTATCGGCAGCAACCTCAAATCCAATGTGTACTACATTCATACTTTTTATAGCTATTTCCTATGCATTATCTTATACCACTTTTTCCATAAAAGAAAGTGTTTTGTCTCTGATATATGTATTTTTGATTCTTTTCCACACATCGAACAGCCGTTCTTTTCATCACGCGGCGCCTTGCACATGACACAAGTCTTGCTGTCTGCCGGAATGAGCGTTATAAGCTGTTTTGGACAGACAGAAATGCAAAGTCCGCAGCCATTGCAAAGGCTGTTCACCACCGCTGTTCCATTTTCAACAGAAATTGCCTGTCGCGGACATGCGTAGATGCAGTTGCCAAAGCCAGAACAGCCCCAGCTGCAACCGTTTTCTGTTGAGTAAAGTGATTTGAACAGCGAACAATCTTGTCTGCCTTTGTAAATGAACCGCTTTTCTGGAAAACTTCGATCCGGCGAACAGAGGACAATTGCCCTCATGCCGGTATTTGCCTGCTGGAAATTGGGATGTCCGGTGTTGAATTCAATTTCTTCCTTGGAAAAAAGCGGATCTACGGCGTTTACCTGCTGCTCGCGAAGTGACGGAATGAGCAGGTAAAAGAGAAAGAATAAAATTCCGCAGACAACAACAATAAACAGTAAAGAAAAAAGAATCACCGCTGTCATTGAAACACCTCCGGATTAAGCCAGGAAACATTCCACGCAACAAGAGCAATGATGACAATAGAAATGCTTATAATGATAAGGCTTGAATTTCTAAAATCAGTTGAAGGGCGTGAAATTTCTATACGTTTCTGGATTGCATATAAAAATGGAATGAAAAGGTAGAATGACAATGTGCAGAAGCAGGAGATAAGCAGACACTCAATAACCGAAGTGCTTTCGTTGACAGATATAAGCACGCTGAGCAGAGAAAGCGCAAATTCCGCAGTGCTTGTCTTTGCAGTAATTCGCACAAGTGATTCAATAAAAACGGATATTGCAGAAAAAATAAGCACTGCAATAAACGGATAAATTTCTGCAAGATGGACGGGAACAAAAAGATTTACGATGAGCAAATAAGTAAGCACCGACGCGCTGCATACTGAAATAAGCATCTTTACGGCAAAGAGGACGATATGTTCCGGTTTTTCGCACACAACAGTCGCGCGGTTTATTCCGATTCCGTAAATGAGCACCGCGGATGTATACAAAATATAGTAAAATAAATTTGAAATCATTTTTTAGCCTCCGTCTGAGGTTCATCATGTTCTGGAGCCGTCATTTTCTGTGCTACAGGTATTTCCTGCTCAGCGGGCATTTCCTGCTCACCAGGCATTTTTTGCGCAGCAGGCATTTCCTGCTCAGCGGGCATTTTTTGCGCAGCGGGCATTTCCTGCTCAGCGGGCATTTCTTGCGCAGCGGGCATTTCCTGCACCGCCGTCGCTTCCTGCTTCTTTTCTTCAACAGCAATAGATTTATTTTCGGTGTCTTCAAGCAGTTCAAAACTATGGGCAATATGTGTAAACAACACAATGAGCAGCGCAGTTAGAACAAGCGCGCCTGGAATCGAAGCCCAGAATACCGACGGTGAAAAATATGATTCGTTTCTAAACAGCACCGCAGACAGCATTCCGTTTGTTGAAGGAAGCGTCACCGTTCCGTAGCCGAATATATCCCTGAATAAAAAGAATGCAAGCGCAAACAGAGAAAACTGCCCGCTCTTCTTGAGATTGCGTGAGAATTCAACATTGAGCGGCTCCGTGCTCTTTTCATACAGGCAGCCGATGAGAAATGATGATATTGCAGACAGGTAGATGTCAAATCCAAGGACAAGGCCAAGCAGCGGAGAAAAAAGCGTGAGCAACAATTTGTAAAGCACCGCCACAGACACAAGAAGGATTGCCATAAGCACCGGCTGCAGCTCTTCCAAATTCAATTTCTTGATAAGCGACCTAAATAGCGTTCCTGCAATCATGAATAAATTGACCCCAAGAACCAATACGATGCCGCAAGAAAATCTTCCTGGCACCGGGACAAGCATTGCCAGAGAAGCTGCAATGAAGCCGTAGAATTCATTTTTCTTAATCACTTTCATTGTCTCCTATTCCTGAACGCCAGTCTGTATGATTGACGGAATTCTTTTGCACCAATAGTCAATCTGAGCATTGTGCGAACTGTCTGCTATCTGCTGGTTTGATTTTGCATCAAAATAGATGAAATCTACAAATTCAGCCTCTTTGCCTGAAGTGTATATGAACACTGCAGGAAGCGGTCCGTACATGGTGGTCACTCTAAGTATGACGACATACTGATTTGTCTTTTTCTGCTTTGCATTGAGCTGATATACTGCGGCGCTGGTGACAAACGGTGTCTTGACGTAAACATATGGTCCTACGACATATTTCTCATTTGTTGATTCCTGCAGCACGGACTCAATCTGACTCCGCAGACCGTTCTGCCACTTTCTATTGCTCAACAGCGAGAATAAAATAAGCAATCCCATAAACACAATGAGTATTGCCGCAAAGTAGCCGTACTTCTTGACACAGACTACTTGTGCGGAATCTTTTTTTGCTTCCTTCGAGTCGTTATTTATTTTTTCAGCATTGTTTTCTTTGCCGTCGTGCTGTCCTTTTGCGTCTTTCTGCGGGCTGTTCATCTCAGACATTTTCTACCTCCTTCATTTCGTGAAGACGTGGAATAATTGTGTTCTCGATTTTCTGCTTGACCTGCTTGCTCTCAAAAACTTGAATTGCAGGAGAAAGAATATTCATGACGAGCACGGTAAATGCAAATCCGGCAGATGATGTTCCGCAGCCAACGATAAGGAAGGCAATCAAACCTGAAAGACAACCATAGGCGATTTTACCCCACGTGGTGAGCGGCGTCGTGCCATACCACTGCAACAGGTACAGCGTTGAAAAGAGTGTGCCGCTGGAAAGCAGCGCGAGCAATACGTCTCCCTGGCAAGGAATTCCCTGCACTATCACCGGACTTACAAAACGCACCAGCAGACTGTAAACAAGCACAAAGAATGCCGGAATGATGATTTCCACCATATCAAGTGAAATCAAAATGATTGATGAAAAAAGGGTGATGATGTTGAATCTGAACGCCGGAATTATTGAGGCACTGTCCCAGAGAAGACTTACATATCCATCTGGAATGGAAACACCGGCCAGCTTGAACAGTGTCATGTTAAGGAAGCTCGTAATCTGGTAGTCACTTTTCATGATTGGAATTGAACCGTTCTGAATGAGAGCAAGCGCCGCATTGCGAGACTGCAAGTCACCTGTTGTCACCATGTTCTGCGGAAAAGCCTGCATGTTTATAAAATAAGCGACGGCAACGGTAACCGCCACCGGATTTACCCATGAATTGGTATAGCCGCCAAATGCATACTTGGTGAGCAGCAGTGAGCAGAGCGCGATGAAAAAGACCGCGACAGGAGGATATGTTGACGGCAGAAGCAGTCCGATTAGAATTCCCTGTATGACTGCAGGAATCCAGAAACTTTGATGCGACTTAATCAGACCGATGTATATTCCTTCAGCGGCAAGGGATGCTGCGACAGCGGCAAAGAGAACGATAAGCGACGCATAGCTTTGCGTTACAAACAGCATCGCAATCTGCGGCAGGAGCAGCACACACATAACGGTGGTAGCTGTTCCTACGGAAGGATACAAATAGCTGAATGGGCGCAGCGTCACGCTTTTATAATCGGTGTCTGTAAACAGTACTTTATTCATGTTCCGTTTCCTTTAAGAGTGCTATTGTCTGGCAGAGTGGAAGTCTCGCCGGACAAACAGAATTGCAGAGGCAGCATTCAGAGCAGAGCAATGCCGTCTGGACAAGGTCCGATCCTACCGGTTTGCCGCCTGTTTTATGTCTAAATACAAGATCAGGGAAAATTCCTTCAGGACAAATTGCACGGCACCTACCGCATCTGATGCACGGCGAAAGTTTCTGGTCGCTCAGTTCCCCGGCCGGTACAAATGCAACAGATTTGACCTGCTTAGTAATTGGCGTATCAAGGCTGCTTATTGCAAAACCGGTGATAAGTCCGTTGATAATTATCTTTGCCGGCTTTATCTTAAAATTACCGCACTGCTCCGCAAGACTTTTTATTGTAGTGCCTACACGCACCTTGAACATTCCCGCGGAACGCAAACAGGTTCCTGTCACATGAATATACCGTTCAACAACCGGCATTCCCAAAACAATAGCTTCGTATACGGAGTATGCAGTTTCCGGATCTATGTAGATGCTTTTTGTGCTGACATTTGCATAGATACTCTTTGGATCATCCTTCACATCGCGTTTAATTTGTTGTATGAGGTTCTGTTTAAAACCTGACGGATATTTTGTAGTGTCAACGCCCATGACGTGGTAGTTTGTATTTTTGGGCACGGAGAACTCTAATGAAGAATAATCATAAATGCTTTTCTTTGGAACCGCAAATACAATTCCCTCAGCATCCATTGCCTTTGCAACAATACATGCTCCTTCAACAACATGCGCCCAGTTAGTATATGAAACAAAGCAGTCAGTGAGGCGGCTTGGATCTTCATCAAACAATCGCACGACAAGTATTTTATTTTTCTGAGCTTTCACAGCGATGATTTCGTCACTGAGCGCGTCTGCTTCCGCGAAGGTATTTACAATTCCCTTCTGCGCAAAAGCAATGAGCATATCTTCTGAAGAAAAGTGATGCCAGTCAGTTGGAGATTGTTTTTTGCCAAGATAGGTAAAGCTGCCAACGACACGAATCTCCGCGGCTTTGCTCATCTTTCCATTTGGAAGCGAGCACGTCACAATCTTTGTCACCTTACCCGGCACCGGTGAATGTATAGAAGCTCCGTTGTTGCCGGTGTACGAGTCCTTCTTTGTGCCAATGATTTGTCCTTCGGAGACCGTATCATTTTCTTTTATAATGCACTCGTATTCGGGACCTTTTATCTGCATGAACGGAATGATGGTATACTGCGGCAGAAACGCGCGTATTGCCGAAGGAAACGTCTGCCGTTCCGACTGAACAAAGTTATTTACTGTTTTCATATTTTCTTCTTCCTGAAATAGTATAATACAGATACAAAAGTATTGGAATGACCATGCTTATCAAAATAAATACAAGGCTCTTGGCGTCTTTCGTGTTTCCGCTGCTCTTTTCAACATATGAAACGTTCACATTCCTTCCCTGCTTCTTCATAAGTTTTTCTATTGCAGGATATTCAAGGCCGTCTATCGACTTTTCCGCGGTGTTCATAAAATCATTGTTGAACTGATACGGGATTTCTGTATATTCAACAATACCCCTGTCGGAATTCTTATACTCAGGATATTTGATTGTTTCAGGCGGCTGCCCGGCATCTTCTTTATCATTCAGATTACGATACGGAAACGTAATGGTGTTCCACGCCCAGACAAAATAATCATTGAGCGAAGGAATCTCTGACGTCGAGCTGTTTTCTGACGCAGGAACAGGCGACGGTATTGAAAGTCCGTTCACAGAAATTTGCGGAATAAAACGGGCGCTTGTCATGAACAGAAGGAACAGTATGAAAAGTGATGTCGCCGACAGCAAAAGATATCCAGACGCCTTCTTGTACATGACCGGCATCATCTTTGCAGGAATAATGAGCGAAAACGTAAAGCTACTTTCATCGTCCTTCTTTATCTCTCTTTTTCTATACAGCAGAAGCATTGCCACTGACGCGCAGAGCATGAGAATATACAAAAGCCCGCTCTGCAGTGAAGAAAACACCGTCACCAGGGAACATACTCCAAGCGCAAGTATATACATGTTCGAGCAAAGCAATTTTAAGGCGCCTTCACGCTTCCAATACCGCTCCGAAAGCAAGATTGCAAGCAACAACAGTATGATGCCGGCCGCATTCGGGTAGAACGGTTTTGACCACGTGAGCAGCACCGGAAAAATGGCAGCGGCGGCAAACACCATTTTATTTTTTGAAAAGAGCAGGAACACGAGGAACAGCACGCAGCAGATTACAGGCACAAGCCACGGATAACTTGACGTACCGTCAAGCCCTGCTTTTATGCCAAGCTCCTTTGAAAGAGCCGTAACCGCTTTTGCCGTTTGATGCTCATATGATTCAGGAATATAGAAGAGACGATATGCATTTGTCTTGTCGGTAAAGTATGAAAGTCTTTTTACGAGATATGCATCTTTGCCGCCGTTCTTTTCCACAGGCGTGTACGGAGAAAAAAGCGGAGTATGTTGTTCTGAAAGAGAGATGACGTCACGGCAGCCCGCGTCATGCAGATAGTCAAGGACCGTTTTTTCATCAGTTTTGTTTGACACGTACAACACTTGATAATTGTTCCATATGCGCGCCACAGGAATACTTCTGCAGAAGATGAGACAACAAACTGACGCGGCTATTACAGCCAGCGGAATCACTATTTTAAATGGAAACTTCATTACTTGAGTACACTGAATGCAAGACCTATTGCAAAACCGAGCAGACAGCCTATCAAGACTTCCATCGGAGTATGGCCTTGCACTTCCTTTATTGGTTTATAATCCATCAAGCCTTTTTCAGAAAGCATCTTTCCTATTTCATTTATCACGCGCGCCTGTATGCCGTTTGCACGCCGCACTCCCACAGCATCGCGTATGGTAACGAGAAAAAAGCCGATTGACAGAATAAACACATCGTTTTCTATGCCGGAGCGAAATCCTATTGTCGTACAGAGCGAAGCGACAAGCGCCGCATGACTTGAAGGCATACTGCCGGTACGCCAAAAAAGCAGTTCAAAAAGTTCCTTTATGCTATGCACCCGGCCTGAAAAAAGTTTTATCAATGTCTTGATGAGCTGTGCAGAAAGCCAGCTGAAAATACATGCAAGCAGAACTGGATTTGTAAAAAAAATATGTAATTGTTCCCTGGCGTTTGTCATATACTCTATTCTACCCTAGATTAAAGTTTTGTCTAGTAGTCACACAATTTTTTTTATTCTATAATAGCACTATGGAATTCCGCACATTTACCGCCGGACCGGACGATGACGGCAGAAGGTTTGACCGTGTGTTGAAAAAAATGTTTCCCCAGTCACCGCTTTCTGAAATTTACCGTCTTTTACGCAAGGGTTTTGTGAAACTTAACGGAAAGAAAGCCGATGAAAATGCGCGCGTCAAAGAAGGCGACATCATCACCGCGGCGTGCTTCGTCTGCAAAACCGACGTGCCGAACAACGCCTGCGCATCAAAAGAAGCGTCATTTGATACAATCTTCAGGAACAACTATATCTGGATAATCAACAAACCATACGGAATACCGGTACAGCCGACGGAAAGCGGAACGCAAAGCATTTCGTCACTTGTTGCGGAATCTGCCGGCTCTTTGGCGGGGACCTCGCTTTCTTTCACAGCTGCCCCGCTCCACCGGCTTGACAAATACACAACGGGTCTTCTTGTCATATCGCAGAATCTTCTGGGAGCGCAGTGGTTTTCAGCGGCGCTTGCATCTGAAAAACCGCGCCTCATCAAAAAAACATACATCGGTATAGTACAAGGCGAACTGAAAGACAATTGCTCATGGAAAGACATCATTCTTTCAGAAAATGAAACGTCTGCCACGCGGAAATTCCATACCGTGACCGTCTGTCAGCAAGGTTCCGACGATATGGCGGAAACAAACGCCTTCCCGCTTGCACACGGCGCCATTGCCGGCAGCAGCGTGACGCTTGTTCAATTTGACATTCTTACGGGTAAAAAGCACCAGATACGCGCCCAGTCATCGTACCACGGATACCCGCTCTGGAACGACACGGCGTATGGCGCAAAAAAGCAGCAACAGTCGTCACAAGAATATCAATTCCGCGCATTCTATCTCCACGCGCTGCGACTTGAATGCGATGATGAAAATCCAATCGGCCTTCCCCACGAACTTATCGCCCCTCCGCCACCAGATTTTATTTTTTTTCTCACTTCAGCCTTGATAAAGTGGAACGGTAGCCTTATACTTTAAACACAATTTTTGCTTACACACGTTGTGGATAAAAAATGAATATTTTTCAAAAACTGACTCATCATGGTGTTCTTGTCTATGCGCTTGTCGGCGAAAGCGGCACGGGAAAAAGTTTCCGGGCAAAGCTGCTCGCCCAGAAGTACAATCTTCAGGCAATCATCGATGACGGTCTGCTCATACAGGATGATAAAATTCTCGCCGGAAAGTCAGCCAAACGTGAAAAGACATACATGGGCGCCGTACGCACCGCACTTTTTGACAGCAAGGAACTCCGCGACCAGGTAGCGCGCATTCTGCAAAAATCACATATCAGATCAATACTCATCCTTGGAACAAGCGATAAGATGGTGAACAAGATAGCGCTCCGTCTACAGCTTCCGCCTCCATCAAAAATAATCAGAATCGAAGACATTGCAACTCATGAAGAAATTGAAAAGGCAATCAGAAGCAGACAGGTTGAAGGCAAGCACGTCATTCCTGTTCCGGCAATAGAAATTAAAAAAAGTTATCCGCAGATTTTTTATGATTCAATACGGGTGTTCCTTTCAAAAGGACAGAAGTCTTCCGTAAGCAACGATGCAAAACTGTTTGAAAAATCTGTCGTCACTCCGGAATTCAGCAAGAAAGTGCGCATTCAAATTTCAGAGGCGGCGCTTTGCCAGATGGTCATGCACGGGGTGAGTGAATATGACAAGGCGATACGGCTCAAGAAGCTAACCATAAAGACTGACAGCCACGGCTATATTCTTGTCATCACCATAGACGTTCCCTTTGACACACAGCTCACCGGAAAGATACATGACCTGCAGCAATATCTCATAGACAGCATCGAACGTTTCACCGGCATTCTAATTGAGGAAGTAAGCATAATCATTGATCAGATGACGGGAACTCCGCCAAAGCAGTGAGCGTCAGTCGGCTTCTTCCGGCGCAAGAAAAATGCTTGTCTTTTTGTACGGACGATCCATCACATTTTTTGCAAAGCCGCCGTTTCTTGAACCTTCAAATGAATTGCCGCGTGGAATTTTTACCTTTACGCCAAGGTTCTTCAACACCAATCTAATTGCATACTCAAGTTCCGTGCGCTGCGGATTCATCGGCAGCACAAAATTTCTGCACTGCGCCCATGTCTTCGTATACAAATCGCTTGCCATCGAATTTGATGCGACTTCCTTGTTCCAGTCGGTAAGACCTTCGATAAAGTCGCGTATCAAGAAAAGTAATTTCTCGCCAAGGCGGGCGTCGGGATTCTTTGCAATAAAAGCATCAAGCGCTTTGAGGCTGGCAAGATATTTTTTACCAAACTGTTTGTTGTCGTACAAAAGGTCGGAAGCCGCAGGCTGTAGATACGGATAAATGTCTGTGTCAAGCGCGCTTGAAACGATATCGTACGCATGACCGCTGTTTATTATCTTGAGCAGTTCCTCAGTAAGGCGGGACGGTGACACAGGAGAAAGCAGTTGTGCTGAATCACGAATCTTCTTTCTAAGCGTGTGAGGCAGCTTGCAGCCTGTGGTGGCTCCATATTTCACGGCACGGAGCATACGCACTGGATCCTCGACAAAAATCTTATCAAGCGGAATGACCGGCTTGATGATTCCTTTCTTTATATCTTCAACGCCGCCTGTATAGTCTATGACCTGCTCTTTTATTGGATCGTAGTACAACGCGTTCAGTGTAAAGTCGCGCCGCATCACGTCCTCGTCCATAGTGCCGAAAGAGTTTCCAACGGAGCCGTCTATTGTTGAGCGAAAAGTGCTTACTTCAAATATCTTTGGTCCAAAGAATACGTGGACAAGCCGGAACCGCCTGCCAATAATGCGGGAGTTGCGAAATATCTTTTTAATTCTGCTTGGTGTCGCGTCAGTCACTATGTCAAAATCTTTTGGTGTCTTGCCTACAATCAAATCGCGCACCGCGCCGCCTACAATGTAGGCGTCAAATCCAGACTCACGCAGATGCGTAATGACACGGAGCGCGTCTGGGTCTATTTTTGAAAGCGGAATCTTATGCTCTTCTTTTGTATAGATTTTAGCCTTTTCCACGGGTCTACCGTTTTTGTCGGCTGAATAACGAATCAACACAATGAAGCTATTTTAATAAGCGGGCGCTTCTTGGTCAAGGAGCAAGAAGGCAAAAAACAAGAAAGCGCCCTTCTAAAAGCGCTCAGATAATGCGGTTTATGAAGGAAAGCAAATCTTGTTCAACTTCTGAACAGTTTGTTTCGTTCAAAAGCTCATGGCGGCCGCCGTCATACATCTTAAGCTCCACAGACTTGATTCCGTCAGCGCGGTATATATCATACAGATGCCTGACCGTCTTGCCGTACGTACCAACAGGGTCGTCAGTGCCGCAGATAATGTATACAGGCAGTTTCTTTGGAATGGAATTCATCGCCTTCTTTGTGTGTATGGCGCAGAGTCCGTTGAACATGTCATAGAAGAACCCTATCGTACAGGGAAATCCGCACCATTTATCAGCGATATATGCATCAACATTCTTCGTGTCGCGGCTGAGCCAGTCAAATTCTGTGCGTGGATTTTTCATCTTTGCATTATTTGAGCCGAATGCCATTGCGTTCATTGCAAGCGAAACATGCCTGCCGCCGATGAACAGTTTGATTGTGGCAGCAAGGAATCGAGCGAAATGAGTCAGCGACTCACGAGGCCCCGCCGTGCCGCACAAGATGCAGCCGTCTATCGTGTCACCGTACTTCTCACAATATCCCTGGGCGATGAAAGAACCAAAGCTGTGTCCGAAGAGGATAATTTTTTTGCCGGGATACGACTGACGGAGCGCAAGGCATTCCTCGTGCAAGTCATCAACTACTCGGAAAAAGCCGTCTTTGTCAGCAAGATAGCCGAATTTTCCAGTTCCATTTTTTTCAGCATTTTCCGCCGTCTCCCCATGACCGCGGTGGTCTTCTGCAATAAAGGCGATGCCATTTTTTGCAAGCAATGTGCCAAAGCGCATATACCGTTCTGCATATTCCGCCATACCGTGACTGAGGAGCACCACGCCCTTCACCGTTCTTGCGGGAAGCCACCGATGTATCGATATCTCGAAACCGTCGCTCATTTTTTGTACAATCGTATCATGCTTCATTCGTGCCTCCATGAAATCAACGCGCAGTCAATGTCTTTCTTAAAAAGATGCTTTCTGCTATAGTCATGTGAATATGGCTACACAGACGATTATAACAGACAAAATGGTGTTCGGGGGAGATTGTTTATCAAAAATCGATGGAAAAACTGTTTTTGTTCCATACGCACTTCCCGGTGAAAAACTTGCCGTTGAAATTACCGAAGAACATCGTGACTATTCCACGGCGCGCATTGTTGACATCATCACGCCGTCACCACACCGCGTCAAACCGTTCTGCCCGCTCTACGGAACATGCGGTGGCTGCAACATGCAGCACTGCGACACATCTTTCCAGACGGAATTGCGATCATCGATTCTTTCGGATTCTTTTGCTCGGGAAGGTATAGCCGTTCCCCCGGTTTCCGTCATCAGCGGCAGTCCTACCGGATACCGCTCACGATTTCAATTTCATGACGGCGGCCTTATGGCCAGGGCAAGCAACACAGTGCTTGACTTGTCATCATGTCCGTGCGCCGTTCCCGAAATAAATGAATGGCTTGCGGCAACGCCAATACAAAACCGTCCCAAAGGCAGAGTCCATGTATTTGCCTCCGACAAAATTTGCTCGCTCAAGCCGGGACAGCCAAAAATAATCATCGCCCAGGAAGACGATTCACTTTCTGCAAAAGAAAATGACCGGAAAAAAGTGCAAGGCCGCCACAAGGTCATGCCCCGCTTTTCAGGAACAATGCCCAAACCGCACAACAATTGCACGCTTACGCTTTGCGGCAAGGAAATCACTTTTGACGTGCAGGGATTCTTTCAATCAAACATGGAAGTTCTTGAAAAAACAATTCCCGCAGTTTTACAGCAGGATACTGGAATGCACGCGCTTGATCTGTACAGCGGAGCCGGAACATTCTCAGTTTTTCTTGCAGACAAATATCAGAACGTGACGCTTGTTGAACATAACCGTGACGCCCTTGTCTATGCAGAACAAAATCTTTGCGGAAAGAAGCATGAGAGTTTCGGTGTAAGCGGAGAAAAATGGGTCGCAGAACACGCATCGTCCTGCATTAAAAACGGCGGACCGTTTGACACCGTCGTTGTCGATCCGCCACGCAGTGGAATGGAACGCGCCGTTTCTCAATGGCTGTGCAGCCAGAATATTCCTACCATAAAAAGCATGTCATGCGATTCCGCAACACATGCGCGCGATGCAAAACTTCTTATCAGGGCGGGATACACACTTGACGCGCTGTTCCTGCTTGATTTTTACCCGCAGACGTGTCACATAGAAAGTCTTGCGTTGTTTTCAAAAGGAAAAGTATGTTGAAATCACATACAGCGCTTTTGACAGTGTCCATTCTCCTGTTGCTGCCGTTGTACGCAACTGCAGCGCCTGACACTTCAGCCGACTATGATCTTGCGCAGACACAGCCAAGCTGGGTAGCCGTTCTCGGAGGCTCGGCACTGTGCTGTCCCGTCCCCACTAGCTATGGATTTGCCGTCGTTGGCGAAGGCAAGATGGTTTCAGCGTTCACCAATTCCGGAACCGTCATTTGGCAGCGTTCTTTTGCAAAGCCGTTAAAGCCATACATTTCAGTTGGTTTGTCAGACATGCTCTATGTCATTTCAGGCTCAACCACACTTGCCATGCTCAACCCAGGCGGAACGGTCATCTGGACTGTTGACACCGGCTTTTCTGTGCAAAGCCCGCCTGTCGCCGGCAGAGACGGACGCGTCTTTGTAAAGGGCGACAATTGTTTTGCCTGCTACGGGCTCAACGGAATACGGCGCTGGAAAATAGACACCGACAGTCAAGACGACAAACTCCCTCCCGTGGAACTTGACGACGGCTCGCTGCTTGTTTTTCTTACAAGGACGGAAAATGGTAAAAGCATTGCAACGCGCGTGTCTCCGTTTGGCAATGTCCTTGAACAGATTGTGTTTGCCGGCAGAGTCAAAGAAGCTGTCTCCTGCAGCGGCGGCGTGCTGCTTGTATTCAAGGACGGAAGCACCGGCTTCTGCTCTGTCAAAGAGAATGTGCTTGTCTCAAACTGGGTCCTGCTTTCCGGCACCGGTGAAATTTCTTCAGCGACAAAGGCAGGAGCGTCTCCCTTTCCCCATGACACCGCAGTAGTCATTTCAGGTTCGCCGGCGCATGTTCTTTTCATCGCAACGTCAACCGGAAAAATAACTTCCTCAATCCCGCTCAATTCCCTGGACACAAGCTCAGTCATGCTTTCCTGCTTTAGCTCCGACGGATTTATCGCCGCAGACAAAAGAAATGCTTTTTGCGTAAAATCAGACGGAACAGTTGTCTGGCAAGCCTCGTTCAACGCACGCAAAAAATGGAACTATCTTTTTTCCTGCAAAGGCGGCTACATTTCATTCTGTGAGTCAAACTGGGTCATTGAATCATTCCGCATGAAGCAGTCAGTTGAATCAGGTGAAATGTTCCCCTACGAAAAGAAACGCGTCCAGCCGTACTCTTCTTTTTACAACGATACAGATGCCGTTTCTTCAGAGCTTACCGGACGTGCACTCAGCAACGATGAATGTGTTGAAATAAAAAACGCATACATTCGCGGGGACTTTGGTCAGAAAGAAGCGGACTGGCTCCCCGTTCTTGAAGACGAACTTGATTCCCTCTGCGAGACATGGAATTCAGGAAGAATAAGCCGCACCGCGGAAAAATCATATTACGACGACAATCCTGCATACGTAGACATGCTGCTTACGATAGCAGGACTCAGCGGAACGGCGCTCTTCCAGCAGAATGTGACTTCCCTGCTCAATACGGTCACCGACCCGTCCCTGCTGCAGATGCTTGTGGACACCGCCGGCAGACTGTCGTTTGATTCTGACGAGCAGATGCTTTTTTCTCTTGAAAACGCAATACGCCACATTTCTCCTAAGAACGAGCCGCTCTTGACATCAATCTGCGATGCCGTCTACGCAATCTGCAAATACATGGGCAGGCCGGCATTTCTTGAAAGCGGCAAATCGATTCTTTCATCGCTCATGTACCCGCAGTACGATGCAAAAGTACGCGACAACGCACGCGCAACCCTTGAACGCATATCAGCCCTAAAATTGTAATTTCTCTTTCTTTTTTGTTTCATTTGGGTATATAATGAAATGTACTTTAATTTTCTCTGGAGGATATTTTAAATGAATAAATTGAGAACAGCTGCGATTCTTGCAGTTTTATGCATTTCAACTGCATCATTTGCCCTTGAAGTAGATAAACCAGAAATTGAGAGTGTCGGCGGCGATGAAGTGATTAAGTTTGAGAACTACACCGGTCCTCATTCAGTCATCGACAGTCTTGCCGCAATCAAGGCAATTGGTTCCGGACTGGGAAGCACCGTTGCCTCGCAGGTGACAAAATCAACGACAGCAGGCTCTGCCAACGGCAGATACTCAGTCATCCACGCAGTAGATGCAACACAGAAAGATTTGCTCGATGCAGATATTCTTGTCATCGGTCCTGCGGCAACCGTTGACCATATCAAGAACGTACGCTACATCATTGCATCGTATCTTACCGCAGCCTACGGATATTCTTCAAAAGACGCATCCACGCTTGCAACGTTCGTGACCGTATACAATGCCGTATATCGCGGAAAACTTGATGTCTACAAAAGCAAATATAAGAAAGTGGTCACCAACAACCTGACCGCCGACAAATGCGGTATGAGCACCAAATGGAATGAATGGGCCGGCAAATCACAAATCGTCATTCCTCTCAGCGATTTAAATGGCGGACTTTCTACGGTTGATACTTCCGTCATCAGCGACAAGGAAGTTGTCAAATCGATGAAAGAAGACAGCGACAAAGGTGTTGACGAGCGCAAGAACATGGTTGACATAAAGGAGCGTGAAGCCGACAACGCCACAGAAAAGGCTCAGACCGCGCAAAAGACTGCAACTCAGGAAACAAAGAAAGCTGCGGAACAGAAGCAGAAGTCTGACACTGCGCAGAAAGAAGCTGACCAGGCAAAGAAAGAGGCTGACCAGGCAAAGAAAGAGGCTGCAGCAGAGCCGGCAAATCAGCAGAAACAGCAGACTGCACAGCAGAAGGCAACTGAAGCTGAAAAGAAGCAGGAAACTGCAACCGCCGAACAAAAGAAAACCGATGAGCAGGAAAACAAAGCTCAGAAAGCAACAGAAGAAGCTGCAAAACAGCAGAACGTAGCGGACAAAAAGCAAGCCGAAGCACAGGCTGAGCGCACTGAAATTGCAAAGGACCAGCAGAAGCTCATTCAGGACGCACTTGCAGAAGCAGCCAACAAGAATGCAGTGATTGGTCTTAAGATTACCGACGACGCTTCTAACATGAGCGGCATGGTAAAGGTAGACGGCATCACCGGAGACACAATTCGTGAATCACCAGTCACGGTCATTCGCGGACGCACTATTCTTCCGGCGGGAACAGCTGCTCCGGCCACCGACACAAAGGCGGCAAAAGATGCAACAACTGAAGCGGCAACACCGTCGTTGCTCTACATGGCAATCTGCGGCGAAAACACAAACAAGGGCACGGTAAAGCTCTGTCTGCTTGACGCATACAATATGGAGATTCAGAAGGAAAGCACTGAGATTGTCGCAGAAAATTCCGTACTCGTGCAGAACGGCGCTGACTACTACTGTGTCATTCAGGATGGAAAGAACTGGGTTGTAGGCAAATACAACAACACACTCACCCTGCTCCAGAAGAGTCCTGTCGCGGTAGCTGCCGGAACACCAATCACCGTAACTCCAAACGGAATTGTCGTCACGGGAGCAAGCGGAAAAGTGCTGCTTCTTAAAGTCGATGACCTTACCCTTGTCTCAAAGGCAACCAATGCAAAGTCATCAACTGCATTTGAAAAATAAGGAATAGTCGGTACATAAAAAAAATCCTTTCTTCTGAAGCAAGAAATTCAGAAGAAAGGATTTTTTATTTTACTAGTTGTTGTTTTCGCGCGCTTTGTTTTCAAATTTTGTGTATGTAGAAATGAACAAAACATCGACATCGCCAATCGGTCCGTTGCGCTGCTTTGCAATAATCAGCTTTCTATCTTGGACAGGATCGAATTCCTCTCCTTCTTTTTGCTTTTTCTTTTCACCATGGATGAACATAACCATATCGGCATCCTGTTCAATTGAACCGGAACCGCGCAATTGGGCAAGGTTAGGTTCCTCTCCTTCTGCGGTACGGGCAACCTGGCAAAGCACCACAAGGGGAATTTTGAGCTCTCGGGCAAGACTTTTAAGCGACTTTGATATGGCAGACTGCTGCTCGTACACAGGAGCTTCTTCGTTTTCGCTGGTAATGAGACCGATATAGTCTATGAAAATAATCTTTACCTTCTGATTCACACACATGCGCCGTGCCATCGCACGCAAGTCAAGCAGCTTCATGTTCGGCGTATCGACAATATACAGCGGAGCTGGAAAACAGACGCCTGCCGCATCCTGTAATTTCTTGAAGTCTGCAAAAGAAAGAATGCCGTTTCTAAGTTTTGTGCTCGGAATGCGCGCCACCTGCGACAGAAGACGCTGCCCAATCTGCTCGGAAGACATTTCAAGGCTGAAGAAGCCGCAGGGAATCTGCTTTTCTATGGCAATGTGCTGCATCATTGAAAGCGCAAGCGCAGTCTTTCCCATGGAAGGGCGCGCTCCAATGATGGTCATTTCACTGTTTTGGAAGCCGCTTGTCAAATTGTCCAAATCGGTGATTCCCGAAGGAATTCCTGAAAGCTCATTTCTATTCTTGCTGCGCTTGTCAATCACTTCAATGGTACGCGGAATGACATCTTTCATTGCGTACACCTGCGTCGACTGGTTCAAGTCGGTGAGCTTGAATATTTTCTGCTCAGCATCCTCAAGTATGCCTCTGCTGTCATGTGTCTCATCAAAACTGTCTGCTTTTATCTCGGAAGAAATTTTAATCAGGTCGCGGCGTGTTGACTCGTCAAGGACAATCTTTGCGTAGTAGTCAACATTTGCGCTTGTAGGAACGACATCGGTGAGCGAAGAAATATATGACACTCCTCCGGCGGCTTCAAGTTTACCACTCTTTGTCAAATCATCGATAAGCGTAAGCATGTCGCCCTTCACGCCTTTGCTGAACAGATTCATCATCGCGTCAAAAATGATTTGGTTCTGCTGGCTATAAAAACGGTCCGCGCGCAGATAGGTTATGACATCGCTCACAGAACTCCAGTCAAGAAGCATCGCTCCAAGTGTTGCCTGTTCCGCCTCCAGATTATGCGGCGGTATTTTGTCCTTTAAGTCCATCGTCCATTTCCCCCTGAATTATTCACCTGCCGTCAACAGCGAACTCACACTTTTTGCACAGCCATTTGTTTTAAAACGGCAGGACCCGCCGAATCTTTTGCAAAACGACGGGTCCGTACAAACACTGTTATTTATTGTATTATAAACAGTTACTTTGTTTCTGCCGGCTGCTCTTCAGCTTTTGGCTCAGCGGCATTTTCCGCCGGTTTATCCTCAGCTTTTGGAGCTCTTTCCTTTCTGCCTTTCTTCTCTTCTTTCTTTTCTGCGCCTGCTGTTTCTGCAACAACCTGTCCTTCAACGACAAGTTTTACTTCTGCAACAGCTGACTCATAGAGATGGACAGTGAAGTGGTAATTTCCGGTGTTCTTTACAGTAAGGCCGGGAATCTCAATCCGCTTGCGTTCAATCTCAAAACCATTCTTTGAGTAGAAGTCAGAAAGTGTCTGACTTGTCACTGCGCCATACAGTTTGCCGTTTGTACCGGCTGGCATGGTGAGTTTGACTTCAAGCGCTTCAAGTTTGTCCTTGAGGCTTGCGCTGTCTGCACGTTTCTGAGCCTTGCGCGCTTCAATTTCAGCTTTTTTGCCGTCGAAGTAAGCAACAGTCTCGTCTGTATACGGAACTGCAAACATGTGCGGGAAAAGATAGTTTCTCGCATAGCCGTTGGCAACGTTCTTCACATCGCCCATTTCACCAAGATGTTTTACATCTTCGTTAAGAATAACCTTCATAACAAGCTCCTCTTATTATTTTATGCCGACTGCGTTACCAGGAGTTGGATCGCAGCACGGCATTAAAAATGAAATTTTATTTACTCTGCAACAAATGGAAGCAGGCAGATTGCACGCGCGCGTTTGATGGCAAGTGCAAGCTGTTTCTGATGCTTTGCGCAAGTGCCGGTAATGCGGCGTGGAAGAATCTTTCCGCGTTCTGTGGTAAAGCGGCGGAGACCGTCTGCATCTTTGTAGTCAATCTTTGCCTTGTTTGCACAGAAGCGACATACCTTCTTGCGGAAGAATGTCTTTCCCTTTCCACCGCGGGCATTGCGCTCGTCACCGCGTCCATCATCATCGCGGTTAAAATCCTGCATCTGCGCATCATCTGCTGCAGCTGGTGTATCATTTTTTACTTCATCTACTGAAGCTGTTGTTGTTTCGTCTGACATACGTTTACTCCTCTAATTGATTTGTACGTGCTGAATTCCTTCTTACTCAGAAAGGAATGTCTTCAGGGAACGCGCCTTCGTCACCGCCAAAAGATTGACCTTCATCGCCTGCAGGTTCATATCCTGCACTTGGAGCGCTAGTTTTGGGAGCTGAAGCCTGTCGCGGTGCATACCCCTGGGAAGCACTGCTGCCTCCGTTGCCACCGTTTCCGCCGAGCAATTGAATATTGTTTGCAATAACAACTACTTTGCTGAACTTCTGCCCGTCCTTTTCCCAACGATCCTGCTGGAGGCTGCCTTCAATGCCAACCTGTTTGCCTTTGACAAGGTACTGCTTAAGACTTTCTGCAGTCGTCCCTATCACCGTGACATCGAAGAAATTTGCCTCTTCGACCCACTGGTCACCGTTCTTTCTGCGTCGGTTGATGGCAATACCAAATTTTCCGATAGGAACATTGTTGTTTTTGCTGTACGCAACTTCAATGTCTCTGGTGAGTCTTCCTACCAGTACAACATGATTTATGTCTGCCATTCAAAACCTCCGTTAGAAATGCGGGACTTATGCTTCTTTATCTTCTTTCAAGACAAAGAGATATTTGATAAGGTTCGTATTGAGCTTGAACTGCTTGTCAATGTCTGTGATTTTGCCAGGATTAGCCTTGATGTTGAGCAGAAGGAAACGGCCGCGCTTCTGTTTCTTTACTTCATACGTAAGGTCACGGTCGCCATACGGCTCTTCTTTTTCGATTTCTGCGCCAAACTGGCTCAGAACTGAGCGGACTGTATCAAGTCCCGCTTTGTACTTTTCATCCTCAGTAGGATAAATAGTCATAAGTTCATACTTTCTCATTGTATGTTCTCCTTATGGACAGATGGGAACCGCATACGCAGCTCCAAGGGGTTCGAGTATAGTACTTTAATTCCCTATTTTAGTCAATTGCAGCAAAGCCAAGAAAGCCGCGTCACTTTCGCAGCAGTTGCATTACGTTCAGCTCGCTATGAGAACTGAACAAGCGAAATTGACAGGACAGTCAGCAAGAAAGCGGCAAGGACGCCGCGTCTCTTTCGTAGCAGTTGCATTACGTTCAGTTCGCCATGAGAACTGAACAAGCGAAATTGACAGGACAGTCAGCACTAGAGCGGCAAGGACGCCGCGTCTCTTTCGTAGCAGTTGCATCAAGTTCAGTTCGCTATGAGAACTGAACAAGCGAAATTGACAGGACAGTCAGCAAGAAAGCGGCAAGGACGCCGCGTCACTTTCGCAGCAGTTGCATTACGTTCAGTTCGCCATGAGAACTGAACAAGCGAAATTGACAGGACAGTCAGCACTAGAGCGGCAAGGACGCCGCGTCTCTTTCGTAGCAGTTGCATTACGTTCAGTTCGCCATGAGAACTGAACAAGCGAAATTGACAGGACAGTCAGCAAGAAAGCGGCAAGGACGCCGCGTCACTTTCGCAGCAGTTGCATCAAGTTCAGTTCGCTATGAGAACTGAACAAGCGAAATTGACAGGATGTCAATTTCGCTTGACGTATCTTACCACAACGTCTATAATTACAGCCATGAATGCAAACAAGTTTTTCAAAAAGAGCGCTATCATTTTTCTTTGTATCATACAAGCAATTTCATTCTCCGCATTTGCAAAAGACACAACTGATTATGTTCAAGTCGCAGAATCCGCCACCGCGGGTGAATTGGAATCGATTTTAAGAAAGACTGCCGGACTTGAGAACCAGACGTTTGGCACAAACAATGAGACAATGCTCATGATTGCACTCAAGAACGACCGTGATGCAGACATAATCACCCTTCTTATAAAAGCAGGCTCTAAACTTGAAGCAAAAGCAAAAGACAAGCGCACTCCTATAATGTTCTGCGCCCGCTTCACCACAAAACCGGACGTACTTGAACTCATCGCCACGTCCGGCACGATTACAAGCAGTGGCAAGCGCAAAAGAATTCTGGCAAAAGACAAGGCAGGAAAAACAGCATTTGACTATGCAAGAAAGAATCCGCTCGCAGATGAAATGATTGCGGTTCTCTCAAAATATGCGCAAGATCCAGGCGATGCAACAGTAAAGACTGATGACACTTCATCAGACAAACCTGCCACCGCAGAGACAAAGCCCGTTGCAAAAGGAAGCGATGGCAATTCGATGCACACCGTTGTTGCAACATTCTCAAACACAACAAAAGCGCCGGAAGAAACACCTGCGTCAGCAGACACAACAACAGCCGCAGCTCCTGCAGCAACAACAGCCGCAGCTCCTGCAGCAACAGCTGTCGCAGAAGCACCTGCTGCGACGGCACCAACCGCAACCGTCGCTCCTGCCGTGGCAGCGACGACAACTCCCGCAGCAGCAACGACCGCAGTTGCAGCCACACCAACGCCAAATCCTTCATCAGCACAGGCAGCCACACCGGCAGCAGTCCAGCCGTACAACAAATCATATCTTTATGACTACATGAATGATACGTCAGCAACGGCTCCCGCAGAAGAGGCGACCTCAACAAAGGCTACTATCACCGATGTAAACCAGGCCGATAAAAATGGCGTTACGCTGCTCATGCAGGCCGCCAAAGCAGGCAACGACTGGGCAGTGCAGCACCTTCTTAACAACGGCGCAGACGTTCAGTCACGCGACAAAGACGGATGGTCAGCCTTAATGTATGCGGTCAGATATCAAAACAGCATCAACATTGTAAACATGCTTATAGAAAAAGGCGCGCACACACGCGTACGCAATAAGTACAACGCCACGCCGCTGCTTCTTGCAGCAACATATTCCCAGAACCCGCAGATTCTCTCGCTCATGCTCCGCAACCGTTCCGCAACAGAAGATGAAGTTTTCAAATCATTCATTCTTGCGCTCACCAGCACAGACGGAAGCGACTACATCAAGAGCACAAAAATTCAGCTCTTCCTTGACATGGGCGTTTCTGTAAACCGCGTCTGGAAGGGAAAGACTCCCCTCATGTACGCAGCGCAATACAGCAATTCCACTGCGGTCATATCATTGCTTTTACAGTCAGGTGCAAAACCAGGTCTTCAGAACGTTGAAGGCAAGACGGCATTTGACTTTGCAAAACAAAATGTATCGCTTGCTCACGACGATGTATTCTGGTCGCTCAACAGCGTTTCCAAATAAAACATGCGCATTACCGGCGGCGTGTTAAAAGGAAGAATCACAGACTGTCCCGACGGCAAAATGGCAATTCGTCCGGCAATGGACAGAATGCGCGAGTCCGTCTTTGCAATCATCGGTCCGTCTTTAGAAGGCAAGTCTTTTCTTGACCTCTTCAGCGGTTCCGGCACGATTGCAATTGAAGCTGTCTCACATGGAGCGACACGCGTCTCTCTCTGCGAAATGGACAAGGCAAAAGCAAAGACTGTTTTGAAGAATGTATCCATGACGGAAGAAGAAATGGGAATCAAGATAGACTGCCATTTCATTTCCGTAGAGTTGTTCCTTAAACGGTGCAAGGATAAATTTGATTTTATTTTCTTCGATCCGCCGTTCCCGTATAAGTTCAGGAAGGAACTTCTTGAAACTGCGGCAAAGCGTGAGCTGCTTCTTCCCGGAGGAACAATACTGATCCACCGCCCTGAAGAAGACCCGCTGCCTGACGCCATAGAAACACTCACGCGCACGGATCAGCGTGTTTACGGCAGGTCCATTGTTGACTTTTATTCTGTCAAAAAAACTTGACAAAAACAAATATCATGCTACCATGGTAATATGATTAAAAGGTAATGAAATTATGGAAACAGATTTAAAAAAAGCAATTGATGCAAAACAAGGGCAAAACGGATTCATCAAAGTCACCGACTTCCCCGTATCAGCGCTTTCTTCAGAACAAAAGGTTCTTTTAAATCGCAAAGGAAACGTACTTTTTAATCAAGGAAAAATTGAAGATGCAAAGCGCATCTTTATTACCACAGGATATTCCGACGGGCTTACACGTGTCGGTGATATATATTTTGAAAAAAAACAGGAACTGAACGCGCTCAAAATGTATTTGCTCGCGCATAACAAAAAAAAATCAGACCCTTTGATTGAAAAATTAGCCGGTCTGGTTTCAATAGTTCTGAAAGAAGAGGAACAGTAAAAATGAATTCTGAAGATGAAAAAATGAATCGCATGGAAAACGAAGATGATTTAAAAACAACAGATATCATATCTGGCGGAGATTTTCTTCCTGAACCGAAGCCCGAAGATGCTGTCTCAGACGAGATTAGCGAACTCTCAAAAAAAGGATACGCCATGCTTAAGGAAAACAAAGTTTCCGAAGCAATTGACGCATTCAAACAAATACTTGTCATTGAAGAAAACAACAATTACGCGCTTGTCGGACTTGGCGACAGTGAACGCAAACAAGGTCACTTCAAAGAGGCAATTGAATATTACTCAAAATGCCTTTCATGCCATCCGGGAAACAACTACGCGCTCTTCGGTCTTGCGGACTGCTACAAGGCGCTCAACCAATATCATAAGGCAATTGACATCTGGGAACAGTATCTTGTGCATGACGATCGCAATATTACGGTGCTTACCCGTGTTGCAGACGCTTACCGGAAGATACGCGACTTCAAGAAATCAAAATCGTTGTATCTCAAAGTGCTCGACATGGAAGAAAACAATGCGTACGCACTCATCGGGCTCGGACACCTTCACTACGACTTCAAGGAATACAAGGATGCACTCTACTACTGGACAAAGATGCTTGAACTTAATCCAGAAAGCGTCGACATACGCGTGCTTACTTCAATCGGAAACTGTCATCGGAAGCTCAAGACTTTTGACAAAGGCGTTTCTTTCTTTGAGCGCGCATTGCAGATGGATCCAAAGAATTTCTACGCTCTGTTTGGTCTTGCCGACTGTTACCGCGGCATGAACCAGCAATATCGTTCCGTTGAGTATTGGAATAAAATTCTTGACATGGACCCCCGCAATAAAGTCATTCTTACGCGGGCAGGAGATGCATATCGCAACACCGGCGACTACAAAACGGCAACAGAATACTACAACAAAGCGATGGATATTGATTTTGACATTTACGCGGCACTCGGTCTGTCGCTCATCTGCAAAGGTGAAGGCAAATACGAAGAAGCAATTGAGCGTCTGTCAAAATTAATCAGAGACGATGAAAAGAACTACCGGCTGTATATAGATCTAGCCGACTGCTATGTCAAACTAAACCAGAAACAGAAGGCTATCGAAGCGCTTCAATCTTTCCAGAAGCAGGGAATTAGAAGCCAGGCAATAAGCGATATGCTTGACAAGCTACAGAACAATCGTCCGCTTTTCTGATGGAACAAAAAATTTTTCTCGCCGGGCTTTTACCGGAAGAAATCGCAACGGCACTCAATCTCACGCCAGCTTTTAGAAGCAGACAAATATACCAATGGATTGGCAAGGGAGCCGCGACCTTTGAAGAAATGACAAACATCGACAAGCCGACACGTCTTATGCTTGCAGAAAAAGCCGCTGTCTACTCTTCTTCAGTGACGCAGGCACTTCATGACCCAGACGGTACCATCAAGCTGCAAATTACACTTTCAGACGGCAGAGCGATTGAAACCGTATTGCTCACCGACAAGGAAGGACGAAAAACTGCCTGCGTCAGTTGTCAGGCCGGCTGCGCAATGAAATGCGCGTTCTGCCAGACAGGGCAGCTTGGTCTGGGAAGAAATCTAACTGCCGGTGAAATTGTCGAAGAATTCCTGCTGCTTGAAAAAGAAGCGGGCACGCTTGACAACATTGTTTTCATGGGCATGGGCGAACCGATGATGAACCTTGACGCCATACGCAGAACGGTTGCCGTTCTTACTGACAAAAACGGGCGCAATTTAAGCGCTCGACGGATAACGTTGAGCACAAGCGGCATTGTAAAAGGCATCTATGATCTTGCGGACAACGGCCCGTCATTGCGGCTCGCCGTGTCGCTCACCACCGCGGACAAAGAACTCCGTGAAAAGCTCATGCCGGTCACCAAGACAAATCCGCTTGAAGAACTGAAAAAAGCAATAGCATATTACATTCAGAAAACAGGCCAGCGCGTCACTTTGGAAGCAGCGCTTCTTTCAGGACAGAACACAAGCAAGGCAAGCGCCGACCGTCTCATCCAGTTTGCCCAGGGACTTGATGTCTACATCAACGTCATTCCATGGAACCCTGTGCCGGGGCTTGACTTCGTGACTCCTTCCGCGGAAGAATGCGCCACTTTCATTTCATATCTTGAACGCGCCGGACTCAACGTAAACCTCAGGACACGCCGTGGAACTAAAATTGGCGGAGCATGCGGTCAGCTAGGACGTTCAACAGTAAAAGAAAACTCCAAATAACAATATTTTATCTATTTAAGTTGAATTCAATCCTTATATATCATAAAAAATCAAAATTTTTTACTTGAATAATTCAACAGCCCATACTATAATAGGAATATCTGGACTTTCAGGAGATTCTGTAGTATGCAAAAGAAGATTTATGTAACCGGAATGGATGATGATACAAGCGCAAACAAAGTAAATGAGGCGGTTAAAGTTATTGCCGGAGTTACCAATGTAGTCGCTACTTCTGCTAAATGTCAGGTGCTTGTTGATTTTGACGAATCTACTGCAGGAATCGAAGATGCAATTAACAATGCAATCAGCGCTACTGGCGTCATTGTTCTTGGATGAAACGTCATTCAATTCAATCAGTGTTGAACTATAACTTCCTCGCCTGTCATTCACTATGAAGATAACCATTCTTGATGGAAATGCATTAAACCCCGGCGACCTCTCTTGGAAACCACTTGAGAAATTTGGCGAAGTGGTGTTCTTCCCTCGCACGTCAAAAGATGACGTCATCAAGCGAATCGGCACAAGCGAAGCAATTCTTATTAACAAAGTTCCCATAACAGAAGAAATTCTTTCACACTGCCCTTCCCTAAAATATATTGGCGTCCAGGCGACGGGCTATAATGTCGTTGACCTTGCTGCCTGCAGGCGACATTCTGTCACGGTGACAAATGTTCCGTCGTACAGCACGGCGGCAGTTGCACAACTCGTATTTTCTTTTCTGAGTGAATTTGCATGCCATGTGCAGCTCCACTCAGACAGCGTAATGGCCGGCGACTGGTGCCGTTCCCCTGATTTCTGCTATTGGAAGAAGCCGCTCTTTGAGCTTGATGGAAAAACATTGGGAATTTTTGGCTACGGTCATATCGGTCACCGCGTTGAGCAGATTGCAAAAGCATACGGAATGCACGTCATTGTGTACACCAGAACGCATCGTCCGGAAATTGAACATGAAGTTACGCTTGAAACACTCTTTAAGGAATCAGACTTTCTCACGCTCCATGCACCACTCACCCAAGACACAAATGAAATCATAAACAGCAAGACACTTGCGCTCATGAAAAAAAACGCGTATGTCATCAATACAGCGCGCGGCGGTTTGGTAAATGAACATGATGTCAGAGCAGCGCTTGACGCCCATACCATCTCCGGATACGCGGCAGATGTCCTGGTGAACGAGCCTATGTCAAGTGACTCGCCTCTTTTGGGAGCGCCAAACTGCCTGCTTACGCCGCACATTGCGTGGGCTGCAATAGAAACACGGCAGCGTCTGCTCGATATAGTTGTGCGCAATCTGGAACTGTATATTTCCGGCTCGCCGCAGAATGTCGTGAGCTGAACTGGCAGCTGACATTATATATATTCATTCTGCCTTTTATTATTAGAGAATGAATCGAGGACTTGCATATTTAACAAATACTAAATATACTTTAGCAATACTAAAGTCGTAAAAGAGGTACCGTATGGGAAAGACTATTGCACAAAAGATATTCGACGCTCATCTTGTTGAAAAACCGTTTGCAGACACAAACATTTTGAAACTTGACCGCGTCTTCTGCCATGAAATCACCACGCCAATTGCAATCAACGACCTTGTTGAGCGCAACAAGGACCGCGTCTTCGATGCAACAAAAATCAAGGCTGTCATAGACCATGTCACTCCGGCAAAAGATTCAAAAACTGCCACACAGGAAAAAATCTTACGTGACTGGGCTCACCGCAACAGCATCAAGGATTTCTTTGACATCGGATCAAACGGCGTGTGCCATGCAATCTTCCCGGAAAAGGGATTTGTGCGCCCCGGCTATACCGTAATCATGGGCGACAGCCACACCTGCACTCACGGAGCTTTTGGAGCATTCGCCGCCGGTGTCGGTACAACAGACCTTGAAGTTGGCATTCTTAAGGGCGTATGCTCTTTCCGCGAACCCAAGGCAATCAAATTCATTTTGAATGGAAAACTCAAAGATGGTGTCTATGCAAAGGATGTCATTCTTTACTTGATCGGACAAATTGGCGTAAACGGCGCAACAAACTGCGTTGTCGAATTCACCGGTCCTGTCGTAGACAACTTCGGCATGGAAGAACGCATGACGCTCTGCAATATGGCTGTCGAAGCAGGCGGAACATCCGGCATCTGCTTTCCTGACATGAAGACAGTTGACTACCTGTGGGAATTCATCAAGGATGAATTCAAGACAAAGGAAGACGCCCTCAAAGATTACAGCAAATGGTGCGATGACCCGGATGCAACTTATGAAAAGATCATCACGCTCGACCTGAGCGACCTTGAGCCAATCTGCACCATCAACTACAAACCGGACCAGATCAAAAAAGTTTCTGAAATGAAGGGAACAAAGGTTGACCAGGTATATATCGGCAGCTGCACAAACGGACGCATTTCCGACTTGCGCATTGCGGCTTCCATTCTCAAAGGACACCACATTGCAAACGGAGTGCGCGGAATTGTTTCTCCTGCCACGCCAAAAGTATACAAGATGGCGCTTGACGAAGGACTGCTCGCAATCTTCATGGATGCAGGCTTCTGCGTCACCAATCCAACGTGCGGCGCTTGTTTGGGAATGAGCAACGGTGTTCTTGCCGAAGGTGAAGTCTGCGCTTCCACTACAAACCGCAACTTCAACGGACGCATGGGCAAAGGTGGCATGGTTCATTTGATGAGCCCGGCAACGGCGGCAGCTACAGCTATTGCAGGAACAATCACAAATTCAAGCCTGTACAAAGGCTGAAAAATACATACTAAAGAGGAATACGATGAAACAGTTTGGAGGCGAAGTTCTTTTTTTGGATCGTTCAGACATCAACACCGATGAAATCATTCCGGCAAAATATCTGACGGAAAATTCAAAGCAGGCGTTGAAGCCATATCTCCTTGAGGACTTGAAACTTGACGGTTTCAATCCAAAGACAGATATTGCAGGCAAAAAAGTAATCATCACCCGTGAAAACTTTGGCTGTGGTTCAAGCCGTGAGCATGCACCGTGGGCGCTGGAGGTAAACGGCATTTACGTTGTAATCGCAATCAACTTTGCGCGTATCTTCCGCCAGAACATGTATAACTGCGGTATGCTAGCGCTCGACATGGACAAGAAAAGCATAGACGATATGTTCCATTCTTTTGCCGACAAGGACACTGAATGCAAAATCGAGCAGAAGGACGACGGCTCGTGGAAAGTAAAACTCATTGCAGGTTCTCTTTCAACAAGCTACCCGTTCAAACTCGAAGGCTTTGAAAAGGCACTCATCGAGAATGATGGCTGGATTGGTTATGCTGACAAAAAATATTAATCTTACGTTCTGATTATCATACAGCCGGCAGAAATGTCGGCTGTTTTATTTTATTTGAAGCGCACCATTTTTCTTTTGAATTAGATTTTCTGCAAGAAGTTTTTCCGCTGCTTTCTGAATTCTTTCCACTTCCATGCCTTCCAATTTTGCAATCTGTTCAAGTGATAAAGATTTTTTCTTGGTGAGCTGTCTGATGATTGCGCCCCGTGCCTGGCGGAGTGAACCGTTGAATTTTGACTGCTTCGCATAATTTTTACTCACCCGGTTGGGATTCGCCACCGTTTTTTTTATTTGAGCGCCATAATCCATAAGCGCATAATACCAGAGCCGCACATCTTTTTTAAAGAGTGTCTGTTCTATCAGCGGAAGCAAGTCTTTATCATCAACGGCATTCTTTGTTCCGCCGCCATTGCACCTGCTAGAAAAAAATTCATACAGGTAAACAGTCCGGATATTTGTCTCTATGAAAACTTCCGGCGTGCCAAATGCAAAACACGCGACAGCCTTTGCGGTATACTCGCCCACTCCAGGAAGTTCGTCTATGAGCGCTTCATCTTTTGGAAAACTACCATCATACTCCTTAACAATAATCTGTGCCGCTTGCTGCAAAAATCTAGCGCGTCGATTGTATCCAAGTCCGTTCCAATAGGTAAGAACTTCTTTAAGCGATGCCTTTGCAAGCGATTGTACATCAGGAAATACTTGAAGCCATGCATTGTATTTAGATACGACACGTTCCGTCTGCGTCTGCTGCAGCATGACTTCGCTTACAAGAATTTCATATGGATTGATTGTATTTCTCCATGGAAATTCACGATAGTTACTTTTTGCAAAAGTAAGAATTTTCTTCTGGAATTCAGTTATTTCTTTAGTTGAGAGCATGGCTGTGCAATATAAAATTATTCAGCTTTTTCTATAAGATTGCGCTTTACCAATTCATCAAGCACCTTCTGCACAATTTCATCAGGAACATTGCAGCTTGTGTCTATCTTCAGGTCCGCAAAGTCATAGTTGCCGTTGTCTATGCCATAGAGTTTCATGTACCGCTTGGAATCTTCGGAATCGCGCATGGCGGTAAATGATTTTATTTGCTCAAGATTTCCACCTTCACGATTTAAAATGCGGCGAGCGCGAAGTTCATCGCTTGCAAGCAGGTATATCTTTACATCCGCTTCCTTGAGCATCCATATTGCAAGGCGAGAGCCAAGAACGCAACTTTCTTTGCGCGCCAGTTCAACTTGACGTGTGTCAACGGTACGATCCCAGCTGTCATCGGTCTTTGCGCGCTCGATTACTTCTGCAAGCGATATTCCTTTTTCGGCAGCAAGCTGACGGAAGGTAAAATTTATAAGTTTTATATTGAGCTTTTGAGCAAGGAGCGTGCTTACGGTTGTATTTCCACAACCTGATTTTCCACTGATTGCAATTCTCAGTTCTTTTCCTTCAGGAATTTTATATTCCATCTTCATACTCCTTATTCTACGTTCTTAGCCTGCTCACGTATATTTTCCAGAGCATCTTTTGCATTCACAACCATTGCGCCCACTTCGGTAAATTGGTTCTTGCTGCCGATGGTGTTTATTTCGCGATTGATTTCCTGGCAGATGAAGTCAATTCGTTTTCCGGGAACTTCATCTTCAACAAATTCTTTGCGAAGGGCATCAAGGTGACTCAAGAGGCGCACGATTTCTTCATTGATAGTATATTTTACAAGCAGCGCGGCTGTTTCCTGCATGATACGGTTTTCGTCCGCATGTTCCCCGAGCAGCTCGTTGAACTTCTGTGTAATCTGCTGCTTGAACAGAATCTCCATCTTTGGCTGCCATTCCTTGAAGAACAAAGCACACTTGTCGAGCTTATCCAATTTTTCAGTAAGATCTTTCTGAAGGTTCTTTCCTTCGCGTACGCGATCGCCTATAAAGCTATTATATACTTCGGAAAACACCGGCTCAATTTTTTTCCAATATGATTCCGCATCATAATTGTATTCAACGTTGAGCACGCCCTGCTGGCTGATGATAAGGCTGAGCGGAATTGCTTCCGCTTTCTGACCAAGCGCCTCCGCCACGCTTGCAATGGCATCACGGTATTCAACGGCGGCTTTTGTGTCCGCAGTGACAACCGCGCTTGAATTAGCATCGTGTACGCGTATCGTGACATCAACTTTACCACGCGAAACTTTTTCTGACACAAGCGTGCGAATTCTGTTTTCAAGCTGATTCAAAAATGGCGGAATGTTCACGGAAAGATCAAGGAAGCGGGAATTGACAGATTTTATCTCAACGCTTATTTGTGTTCCATCCGCGACAACTTCCTTGTATGCATATCCTGTCATGCTGTTCATTCAAAAACTCCTCAAGAAATTTATCTGCTCAGCTTGTCCATAATCATTTTGCCTACTTTCCAGTTATCGCCCGCACCCATAGTTACAAAAAGGTAGCCGTCAGGATAATTCTTGCCGTCAACCACAGCAGTGCTTGGCTTTGAAAGAAGCTCAAGTCCTTTTTCTGCGGCTTCATCAAATTCATCGCAATACGTAACATGGTGATGATATTTTTTTGTATGCTCCGCAAGAATTGCTCCGGTGACTGGAGCGGAACTCGCATCTTCACGCGCGCTTGCATAAATTTTGTTCAGAATCACTTCATCTGCGGCGGCAAACGATTGCGCAAAATCTTCAAGAAGTGCGGCAGTTCTAGTATATGTATGGCTCATGAAGTCAATGATGATTTTTCTTCCACGATAGAATTCACGATATCCTTCGAGCGTCGTTTTTATTGCAGTAGGATGGTGACCATAGTCATCGATGAATATAACGCTCTGCCCCAGCGGAGTCATTCGCTCACCAACAACTTCGCTTCTTCGCTTTCCACCGGTAAACTGAAGAAGTGATTTCTTTATCTTTTCTGTAAAATCGGCGGGATTTTTTTTGTCGGTTTTAATAAGTTCCGTGCATAAAGCTATTGCCGCAGTTGCATTGCGCACCAAATGTTCTCCCGGCAGACAGATGACACATTCGCCAACTGATTTGACGGTAAAATACTGCTTGCCGTCCGCAACTTTTCCAAACGTGAGTTTGTAGTCTCCTGTTGCATTGACGCCGTATGGAACAAGCTCGATGTCGGGGCGTTTCGCTTTTGCAATGCCAGCTGTTTCAACGGCGCCTTTTTCATCAGCGCAATATATAAGCTGACCATGCTCAGGCAGTTTGCAAATATAATCCACAAACGCATCGCGTATGTCGTTATATGTTGGGTAATAATCCTCGTGGTCACTTTCAACTGCGGTAAGAATGATTTTCTGCGGACAGAATGCCATAAAGTGACGCTGATACTCACATGTTTCAGCAACAAAATATTTATGTCCTTCTTCCTTGCAGCCGGCAGAAGTCATCGTGCATGAATTGCCAAAAGAAGATATCACACTTCCTGCAAGAACTTGCGCAGGAAAATTGATTCCTTCAAGAATCGTGCCAACAAGGCCTGTCGTTGTAGTCTTACCGTGCACACCGCAGACACCTGAACTGTATGACATTGCAGACACCGCGCCAAGAGCCTCACTGTACAACATCATGGGAATAGTACGTCTTTTTGCTTCGATGAGGTCCGGGTTTTTTTCAGGATTGTACGCGCTTGAATAAATGACGTATTGAACATCATCGGTGATATTTGCCGCTGAGAACGGAAGCGCTTTAAGTCCCAATTTATCAAGCACATCATCCGTATAGAAGCGTTCAGAAACGTCGCTGCCAGTTATACAAGCGCCGCGCGCATGAAGTATTTCTACAAGGGCAACCATTCCGGTTCCCTTTATTCCTACAAAATGGATATGAACTCCGCGTAAGTCACGCGGTAATTTGCCTGTTGTATTATTCATAAATTGGTATTTTATACCAGAATAATTTTCTTTACAACTATATAAAAAAAATCAGCAGTCGCTGCAAACTGCTGATTTAGAGGAGGTATATATCTTAATGAAAAGATATCACGCTTTAGTGTCAAGCTGGAGGTAAATTTGATCTGCAAGTCCAAAATGCGCGTTTTTAGTCAGTTCCTCGGCGTAGTTGTCGTAGAGCATATCTTCATAGGTGTTCTGCGCATAATCATTTTCACTTCCAAACAAATCGCTTTTATTTATAGTCTTTCTCATTGAAGAAAGGATTTCCTTGACAAAATAATTCTCAAGTTCAAGCGCTTCTTCATACAGTTTGCTTGTCTTGTCTATTGTCCGCTCTTTTCCTTTGCCGTTGCTGCTGTTTGCCGCGGCTCCTTCAGGACGCGCGTGCTTGTCCGCCTCAGAAGTAAAAGCTCCGTGGAACCCTTTTGTGTAATCACCGTTAAGTCTTCCTGAGCTGCCTATTTCTGAAGAAGAAACATTTGAACCGACGCCTTTCTTTTCATCACTGATACTTTTTACCAGTGAACGGAATTTGTTCTGATCACTGGCGTACTGGGCAGACTGCACTGCCGCACTACCAGAGGTGAGCGAATTGACCGGAGTCTTACTATTTCCCCAAGACGCACCATTTATATCCATACTGTATCCTTAGTTACTTATCGGATGCTTACCGCTTTAAGTTTACAGCTGTGCTCAGCATACTGTCACTTGTCTGAATTGCCTTGCTGTTGAACTCATACGCTCGCTGCGCAACAATCATCTGCACCATTTCGTTGACAACAGAAACGTTGCTCATTTCAAGGAACTTATGCTTTGTGACACCCATGCCTTCGTATCCAGGACGTCCTGCTATTGGCGCGCCGGAAGCATTTGTAACTTTGTACAAGTTGTCGCCGGTGTTTTCAAGGCCGATAGCATTTGGAAAGCGATAGAGTTCAAGCTGTCCAACTTCAACAGGCTCGTTCTGTCCATTCACCTTTACATTTACGCGGCCGTCATCGCTGATGGCAAGCGTTTCAAGCTGGAATCCTTCCGGCATTATGATTTCCGGAATGACGCGCAAACCGTTTGAGGTGACAAGCTGACCGGTCATATCTACTTTAAATGAACCATCGCGTGTATATGCCCAGCTGCCGTCATATTGTTGCACGCGGAAAAATCCATCGCCGACAATTGCAACATCTGTATCAACGCCCGTTGACTGCAATGAACCTTGCGACATAATCCGTTGTGTTGCGCCAACTTTAACACCGCTTCCCATCTGAATGCCAACGGGTGTTACGGTGTCTTCTGTTGCCGGAGTACCGGCGAGTTTTACATTCTGGTAAATAAGATCCTCAAATTCAGCGCGATGCTGCTTGAAACCTGTCGTATTGACATTTGAGAGGTTGTTTGAAATTGCATCGATGCTTGCCTGTTGTCCGTTCATTCCTGTGGCTGCGTTCCAAAGACTTCTTACCATAATTATATGCTCCTCATTTGCGTCATCAGACGTTTCTTTTCATCAAAATCAACGATTTTATCAGCGATTTACTGCGACACGAGTCCAGAGAGTGCTCATCATGCTGTCTTCACTTTGTATTGACTTCTGGTTTGCTTCATACGCACGGTTCACTTCAATCATCTGTACCATTTCGTTTACAACATTGACATTGCTCGCCTCTGTATATCCCTGTAGGAATTTGGGGCGCTCGCTTCCTTCCGCAATGTGCGCCTGTCCGGAAATTTCGTTTGTATTCCAAAGACTTCCGCCCATTTTCTTAAGATACCGCTCGTTGTCAAAGCGCACAACTTTTATACGGTCAATGAGCGTATTGTCTTGTTTTGTATACACCATGCCGTCTTCATTCACATAAAATTTGTCATCAGGAACTGTTATCGGTCCGTTTTCGCCAAGGACAGGATATCCATTCTTTGTCTCAAGAATACCTTCCTTGCCAAGAATGAAATTTCCGTTGCGCGTGTAGCGCTCGCCTTCCGGTGTCTGTACGGCAAAAAATCCCTGTCCGCTTAACGCCATGTCTGTATTTGTATCTGTTGATTTGAATGAGCCCTGCTCAAAGTCAGTGTACAATTCGTTTGTTTCGACTCCAAGCTCAATTCCGCCTATAATCGGGGCAACATCGGCAGACCCAAACGGCGTCTTGTACACACCGTCAGCTTCCGTCCGTCTGAGAAGCAGCTCGCTGAAACTTTTGCTTACCGGAATGTCGCGTTTATATCCCGTAGTGTCTACGTTTGCCAGATTGTTAGAAATTGCATCAAGTCTGTTCTGCTGCGCGTTCATGCCGCTTGCACCAATATACCAGCCTCTAATCATAGTTCACCTCAACAGAGAAAATTCCTTCTCCTTATAAGTATCGGCATTGAAATTACGTTTTTTACTGTTTTTAATCGGCTGATTTGCCTTTTTGGAAAAAAATTAAACTTGTTTTTCCGCCTTTCTATGGTATACTTGTACTTACAGTCGATTTAAGGATACGTTATATGAAAATATGCTCAAGAAAATCAATTTATCATCTTATGCTCTTTTTCTTTTCTTTTGCGTATATTTCTGCCCAGACAGTAAAACAATCACCGGCAGCCAACAAGATACATTTGTCGCTCACCCACGACGAGGAAGTTTTCATAGCCGAACATCCGATGCTTCATGTTGTCTGCGAACCGCAATGGCCGCCCTTTGAGTATTACAACACTTCGCTCGACGTACCTCAATTTTCCGGCATAAACATTTCAATTCTCAAGCGGTCGGCTTCGATTGTAGGCATTGATTTAGATTTCATTCCGACACAAGACTACTTCCAGAGCATGGAATTGATGAAAAATGGCAAGGCAGATCTTATTTCGGGATATGTTTCACAAATCAAGGACATTCCCTCGCTTCTGTATACAGACGGCATGTATTCCATTCCATTTGTGCTCCTTTCAACAACGGGACATCAGCCAGTGCCTGGTGAAACGATAGTTTGTGGGCAGATAGCAAAGGACGAACTTCTGGCGATACAAAAAAGCTATCCGGCAGACAGATATCGGTACCGTTTCTATAAAGACCCGCAGAAAGCGCTTTCTGAAATTGAAAAACGACATTTCAAATATGCATTTCTTGACGAATATGAAGTTGAAGATTATCCGAATCTACCACCATACAATCTCTTCTACCTTGATGTTGACTACGTGCAGCGCTTTGCTTTCTCAGAAGAACTCGGTCAGACTGCGGTCGATTTATTCAACAAAGCATATCGCTCGATTTCTCCTGAAGAATTTGAAGCGATTGTTTACTCAAGCCAAGTTGAACGTCGCTATCTGCAGAAAGAAATGGTCTCTGACAACAAAAACAGGATGACAATCGGGTTCTACGTAGGAATCATCGCCATTCTGCTTGCAATCATCACCATTGTCATCATTGTAGTTATTCTCAAACGAAGACCGCATATCATCGAATATGATGATGTCACCGGCATTCCCACATACGCAAAATTCAAGCGTGACGTACGAATCAAACTGCGCAATGCAAAACCTGACGAATTCATGTTTCTTTCAATAGATATAGACAATTTCAGCTACATAAGCTTTGATATCGGGAACGCCCTTCTTTTTGAACTGAGCCAGCATTTCAAGGAAGAATGCGAAAAGAACAGCGCGCTCATCTGTCGCTTCTATGCGGACAATTTCATCGTATTTGCAAAAAATCCAGGCTATCTAGGCGTCATAGAGGACCAAGTCTGCCGGCTCACAGATGTTTCAGACCATGTGCGCAAACTGCTTCCGCAGCAATATAACCTGATGTTCAGCTCAGGCGTCTACTACATTGCCGATCCAACAGCAGACATCACTTCGATGATAGACAAGGCAAACATTGCCCGCAGATTGGGAAAGGAAAATTTTGCCACACACCGCGTCATAGAGTACACAAAGGAAATGAATGATGAAAGTGAGCTCAAAAAGAATATAACGCTCACCATGAACAAGGCGATTGAAAATAATGAATTCGTTGTGTTCTTCCAGCCAAAATTTCTTTTTACGACTGAAGTACCAATAGGCGCCGAAGCACTCATCAGATGGAACAATCCTGACTCCGGCATGATGCAGCCGGCAAAATTCATTCCTCTTTTTGAAAAGAACGGATTTATACAAAAAATAGATTTATACGTGTTTGAAAAGGTTTGTCATTTTATTGACTCATGGAACCGCTCCGGTCCCGACAAGAAATGTCCGCACCCCATCACCATTTCATTCAATTTGTCGCGCAACCATTTGTACAATCCAGATTTGATCAACGAGCTTACTTCCATCATGAGCAGATATCAGATTGAACCTTGCAAAATCGAAGTAGAACTTACCGAAAGCATCATGTTTGACAATCAAAAACGTCTTGTACGTGCAATGAACGAAATAAAAAACGCAGGATTTGACATTTCCGTCGACGATTTTGGCTCCGGCTACTCATCGCTCAACTTGCTTAAGGACATGCCGGCAGATGTACTCAAACTTGACAAGGAATTTCTTTCTTCAGCGCCTGACAATGAACGCGAAAGCATCATCATCACATCCGTCATAAACATGGCAAAGAAACTCAATCTGATGACCGTTGCCGAAGGCGTCGAGACAAAAAAACAGTCTGACTTGCTCAAAAGCATGGGCTGCGATCTCGTGCAGGGTTTCTACTACGCAAAGCCGATGCCTGAAAATGACTTTAAATTGTTACTGCAAAATGTATTTTTGAAATAATTTTGATTGCCAAATCTACTATTGTCGCTTATACTTAATGAAATTGAAATACAAAAAACGGAGGATTTCTAAGTATGGATGATGGCGATGAAAAAGAACCGCGTGTCCTTGCAATAATTCTTGGCGGAGGAAAAGGCACACGTCTTTATCCGCTTACCAAGGAAAGATCAAAACCGGCAGTTCCATTTGGCGGAAAGTACCGCATTGTTGACATTCCTATTTCAAACTGCATCAACAGCGGATACCGCAAAATTTATCTTTTGACTCAATTCAATTCCGCTTCACTCCATCTTCACATTACAAACGCCTATACTTTTGACAGGTTCAGCCGCGGCTTCGTAGAAATTCTCGCCGCAGAACAGACACTTGAGCATTCCGGCTGGTATGAAGGAACTGCTGACGCCGTGCGCAAGAACTTCATTCATTTCAAAGTGCAGCATCCTACTCATTACATCATTCTTTCCGGCGACCAATTATACCGCATGGACTTAAAGAAATTCATGAATGAACATATAGCAAGCGGCGCTGACATCACCATTGCGACAACGGCAGTAAACCGTCACGATGCGAGTGGCTTTGGCATCATGAAGATTGACAATAAAAAAGCAATCACTTCGTTCATGGAAAAACCCGCCAAAGACTTGAACATTGACGATTGGAAGATTCCGGCAGACGCACGCGGTTCTCTGCCTGCAGAAAAAGAGTTTCTTGCATCGATGGGCATTTATATTTTCAATGCTGATGTAATGGAAGAAATGCTCGACAACGATTTTAATGACTTTGGAAAAGAGATTATTCCAATGTCAATCCAAAAGAAAAAGGTAAACAGCTACATATTCAACGGCTACTGGGAAGACATTGGTACCATCCGTTCCTTCTATGATGCGACGCTCGACCTTACAAATCCAATGCCGCAGTTCAACTTCTACGATGAGGATGAACCTATTTATACGCACATGCGCAATCTTCCGCCGAGCAAAATAAATCATGCGGACATGACGGCAACACTTGCAAGCGAAGGATGCGTCATTTCAAATTCACGCATTCAGCATTCAGTCATTGGTGTTCGTTCAATAATCAATGAAGGTTGCGATCTTGACGGCGTCATCATCATGGGAGCAGACTTCTACGAGAATCCCACGACAAAAGAAGAAAATAAGGCAAAGGGAATTCCAAATCTTGGAATTGGCAAGAATTGTAAAATTTCAAAAGCAATCATCGACAAAAACGCGCATATCGGCGACAACTGTTGCATCAATGTAAGCGGCAAACGATATGAAGACGGCGACCACGGCATATTCTACAGCGCTGACGGTATAATCGTCATAAGGAAGTTCGCGGTTGTTCCGCCGGGAACAGTCATCTAATCATTTCCAATGAAGGTGACAATTGTTTTATAAGCCTCGACAATCTGCCGTGTCTTATCAGTTGCAATTTTTTGCAGCACAGGATTGCCGGCGTGTTTGTCCGGATGAAAATATTTCAACTTCTCTTTGTACGCTTTCTTTATGTCCTCAAGGCTTGCGCTTACGGTTATATCAAGCAACCGGTAGCACCGCTCTATCTCCGGAGTGATTTTTTTATATATTATTCTTTGTGATTTTTTTTGTTCTGAGCGCGCGTCTCTGTTTTTAACGGTCTCTGTTTTTGCTTTTTTTTCTTTAGACGCATCATTTTTTGAATCAGCGCCATCTTCTAGAATAGTTCCGTCAGAATCGATGCGTATAAATTTCACCGCTCCAGATTTGAGAGTCTCATTAAGTAAATCGCCAAGACGGTCATACATTGTCGGCACTATCGTCGCTCTCCAATCCCCAGTCAGCAAGTTTACGCTGCAACGTTTTTCTGCCTATGCCAAGTACATCAGCAGTTTTACTTTTATTGTTCCTGTTTGCAGCAAGATTCTGCTGCACAATTACCTTTTCAGCTTCGTCAAGCGTAATTCCAACTGGCACCGCAATCGATTCTCCTGCGGAACTTTGGCTTACCGTTGGCGGCAAGTCAGAAAGTGTAATTTCGTTTGTGCTGCACAGCACCACGGCACTTTCCATACAGTTGCGGAGTTCGCGTATATTTCCCGGCCAGTCATATTTATACATTGCTGCCTTTGCATGGTTGTCAAGCCCGATGATTTTCTTGTTATTCTCTTTGTTGAATTCATCAAGAAAAGAAGCAATGAGCAACGGTATGTCCTCTTTGCGCTCTCGGAGCGGCGGAACTTCAATATGAATTACGTTGAGACGATAATATAAATCCTGCCTGAATTTCTGATTTTTGACTTCTTCTTCCAAGTTCTTATTTGTTGCCGCTATGACGCGAACATCGACTTCAATTGTCTGTTCGCCACCGACACGTTCAAAGGTATGTTCCTGCAGTACGCGAAGAATTTTAATCTGCACGTTCTGATTTATTTCACCAATCTCATCAAGAAAGATTGTTCCGCCGTGCGCAAGTTCAAACCTTCCCTTCTGCAATTTTTCTGCGCCGGTGAATGCTCCTTTTTCGTGACCGAACAGTTCACTTTCAAGCAGCGTTTCACTTAATGCCGCGCAATGCACTTTGATAAAACTGTTGTCTTTGCGCGATGACAAGTTATGTATGGCGTCAGCGACAAGTTCCTTGCCGACACCGCTTTCGCCGGTAATAAGAACGCTTGCCTTGCTGTCAGCAACTTTCTTTATCAGTTCCTGGACTTTCTGCATGGCGGCGGATTTGCCAATCATTCTACCAAAAACAGCATTACCTTCAAGTTCAGCCTGCATCTGCTGATGCTGCAGACTCATTTCCCGCGATTTAAGCGCGCGCTTTACAATAAGGCCAAGCTGGTCAAGGTTGAGCGGCTTGGTCAGAAAGTCATACGCGCCGTGGCGCATTGCATCAACAGCGCTGTCAATGCTTCCATGTCCGGTAAGTATGATGACCGGAATGCCGGGTGTTTCTGTCGTTACCTTTTGAAGCACTTCCTCGCCACTGATGCCGGGCATGCGCAAATCGGTGATGATAAGATCAATATCCCCTTTTTCTACAAGTGCAAGACCTTCGCCGCCGTCTGCCGCCGTTTTTACATTATAGCCATCCATTTCAAAATTAGCGGCAAGACCTTCGCGGATATTTTTTTCATCATCAATGATAAGTAATGTAAATTTCATTTTCTACCGTCCGTATTTTTTTGCACGCTGGAAGCGTCACTTGTTTTATCCGCAAGCAGCATCGTACCCTTCTGCGGAACAGGCAGAGTGATGGTAAACGCCGTTCCATGTCCTAAGACAGAATTGACATCTATGTCACCGCGGAATTCTTTGATAATTTTATATACCATGGTAAGGCCGAGTCCCGTTCCATTGGCCTTTGTAGTAAAGTATGGTTCGAATATATGAGACACCGTTTTTTCATCCATGCCGCAACCATTGTCTGCTATGGTCAAATAATATTTGTCATTCTTTATCGCTGACTCTATGACAAGCTCGCCCTTCATCACTTCATCACTTTTTTCTTCTGAGGAATTCTTACTTGCAAACCTTGTGACTATTGCGGCCAAAGCGTTCTGACCAATGTTGACAATGACTTCCCTAAAAAGTTTTTCATCAAGCATAAGCCGCGGACAGTTTTCACAAAGATGAAGTTGTATGGTAACATTCTTGCTGTCAAATTCCGCTTTGAAAAATTCTGCAAATTTCTTTACAAGCTCATTTGGATCTGAAAGCGTCATCTGCGCTTGAACCGGTCGCACGGCAAAGAGAAAGTCAATTACAATTTTATTAAGGTTGTCAATTTCTTCATTTATAACGGCGAGATAATTTTCCATGAACTTCTGGTCAGGAAGCAGTCCGTCACCTTCGCGGGCTTTTTTAACCGCTTTCTGCAGCAATTGTATGTGTATGCTTATTGCGCCCAGCGGATTTTTAATTTCGTGCGCAACAGATGCTGCCAGATTTGTCAAACTTGCAAGGCTTTCCATACGATGCAGAAGCACTTCCTGCGTTCGTTTCTCCGTTATATCATCAATGGTAATTATTGAACCGACAACACGAGTCTCAATGACGCCGTTTTCATCGTGCTTTTGTTTCTGTACAAGCGGAAGCACAGTTACAGTAATGAAGCGAACTTTGTCATCGGGACCGGAAAGTGAAAATTCATCGCTGACATTTGTCCGCTGCTTCTGGGCGCAGTCTTCAAGAAATGATGATATGAGCGGATCTTCAATAAGTGTCCATACAGGCGCATTTTCTGAGCGTTGTTCACCAGGCCGCATTGTGAATGGAAGGTAGCGTTCCGCAGCTTTGTTTGTTTGCAGTAAATGATATTCTTCGTCAACAATGACAAGCCCGTCAGACAGACTTTCAAGTATTGAGTCGAGTGTATCATTTTCTTCGTTGATGGCATCAATGAGCTGTTCAACCTGGTCATCAGAAAGTTTTGATATTTTTTGCGAAACACGTTTGACAAACCCTTTCATTTTTGCTGCACTGCTTCCTTGAATATTCCATTGTTCTGGTGATTCACCATCATCATGTTACGCGCAAGTTCCTCAAGCGCAGAAGTTGGATTTTGATTGTATACGGTGACATTTGTATACGCCTTTCTGAGCATGACAAGCAGCTGTTCAGAAGACTCCGCGCCGGCGGCACTTTTGCGCAACTCTTTTTGCGCATCGATTATAGACTCGATGAAAATTCTAAACAAAATACGCGGATCAAATCCACCGCAACCTTTTACTATTGTCGTAAGGTCTGGCACATGCCCCTGTGCAATTGAATCAAAGAACTGTCCTGCATACCGTCTGATGACATCCGGCTTTACCGGCAAATACGTCTGCAAAAAGGCATCTATGCTCTGAGGCATTTTGTCACCGGGCAACGGCTTATAGTGAAACACGCGGTCAATAACCTGCTGCTGCTGTTCCGTTGTGCGTTCAGCAAAAGAATACGTGCGCACACGCGACAATATTGTCTGGAGCAAAGCGCTTCTTCTTGTTGTAGTGAGAATGAACTGTGTGTCTGCCGGCGGCTCTTCAATTATCTTGAGCAGTGCATTTCTTGCGCTGTCTGCCATACGGTCGGCATTTTCTATGATGACAATGCGCTTTCCTTCGTTGGCGGCAAGATGCGCCCATGAAGAAAGATTACGAATCTGCGACACCGGCAGCGCATCGTACAAAAAGGTTGTCTCCAACTTCATGGTGCATTTTTGCACTTCATCAAGCAATTTCTCCAGCTCATCGCCTTCAGGAATTGTTCTGCCGGGTTCAAGCACTTCGAGGCACTCGTCAATTGTCTGTAAAAGCGGTGCAAACTTTGCAGCCTTGTCATCGCCTTCCCAGAGCACGGGATTAAAGCGTACGGTCAGTTTTCTTACCGCGCGCAGATACAAATATCGGGCAGCCTCAAGATGCCTGGTGTTGTTTGCATTTTCAAAAAGCAGCGTATTTCGGGCGGCTGAAATCTCAAGCGAGCGGTCACCCGGACCTGCAACAAGAATTGTAGGGCTCACAAGCGCTTTATGTTTTAAACATGACGCACAGCTGCAGCCCCAGTCACCCTTGTGTTCTGCCTTACAAGAAAGAACGCGCGCCAACTCCAAGGCCGCAGTCAGTTTGCCGGAAGCGGCAGGCCCTGAAAAAAGCAATGATCCCGGAAGCGTCTGATGTACAATATCATCTTCAAGGAGCTGCGTTGCTTTTTGAAAGAGCACATTGTCAAACATTATTTTGCTCCCTTAACAGGTACAATCTTCTTTTTTTCCATCATGCTTGAAAAAGAATCTATCGGCACCGTGATGATGCCTTTAAGCAGTTTGTAAAAGAAACTTGAACCCAACAGATTGTCAGCAGGGAACCATGTCTGTCCGGCAATGACAATAAGAATGAGTGCAACTATTGCAAGACCTTCTATCATGCCAAACACAAATCCGAGCGTTTTGTCCAGACCGTTAAATATTTCGCCTTCAAATGCATGTCCAACAAGCTGCCGTATAATCATGACAACAAGATATGCAACTAAAAAAATAAGAAGGAACGATAGAACGATGCAAAGGAAATTAATATGAATGTGACGCGCGATGAACGGAACCAATTTTTTATAAAACAAAACTGCAGTCCATATGCCTATGACGAGAGCACCCTTGCCAAAGAGCTCTTTTATAAATCCCTTGCTTGCGCCAATGATGCCCAAAAGAAGTATGATAATGATAAACAGAACGTCGAGAAAAGAAAAAGTCATTTTGCAACTCCGTTAAAAATAATCTGCGCAATTTTTTGTGCAGGTTTTTCAAAAGCGCATAATTTATTGCACGCTTCCGAAAGTTTACGTCTATTCTGCGCGTCAAGCAATTTTTCCAGCGAAGAGCGAAGATGCGTTGAGTCAGCATCTTGTCCTAAAAGAACATATGCCGCACCCTGCTTTTCAAAGTAAAGCGCATTGTCAACCTGATCACCGCGTGTCCCCGAACCGCACAGAGGCACAAGCACCAGCGGCTTCCCGCACACCGCGCATTCCCACAAAGAGTTTGCACCGGCACGCGAAAGGATGACATCTGCCGCCTGGATTACCGACGGCATTTCGCTATAAATAAATTCATACGGCTTGTATGAATCATCGCCGCTTCTTAAAAGTGCTTCGTTTTCTTCGGCGAAAGATTTTCCCGTTTGATGCACAACTATAAAATGTTCCTTGAGCCATGATAAATTCTCCGTGACAAGATTATTTATCTGCAACGCGCCAAGGCTTCCGCCCAGCACAAGAAGTACCGGCTTTTTGTGGTCACGAGGAATTTTCAAAAATGATTTTCCGGCATCGCTGCTGTCATTGTAAAACACCGGACGCACCGGATTGCCTGTGACAATGCATTTAGCCTGCACGCTGCGTCCAAGATATTGCCTTGTTTCGTCATACGAGACAAATACATTCTTTGCGCCGCCGCTGTTGAGTCTTGTTGCAAGTCCCGGCGTAAAGTCGCACTCATGCGTGTAATAGGGAATGTGCAACAGTTTTGCCGCTCTGCACGGAGGGACGCTGACAAATCCGCCCTTTGAAAAGACAACGGCAGGTTTGAGCTTTCGCAGCACATGGACAGCCTTCATGTATCCCGCTGCGATTCTGAACAAATCAATAAGATTCTGCAGAGAGAAATACCTTCTGAGCTTGCCGCTCGGAATTCCGTAGAACGCAGTTATAGAACCGCCGGAAGCGACAAGATTTTTCTCAACAAGTGATTTGTCCATTCCACGGTCGGAACCTATCCAATAAATTTCAACCGGGACACCGTTCTGTTTAAACAGCGAAAGAATTTCGTCCGCGACGGCGATTCCCGGATAAATATGACCGCCAGTACCGCCGCCCGTACATACAATGCGAATTGGTTTTTCCCCTCTGACCATTGGTTTATGCCTTTTTTTTGTATTCTTCAAACAATTTGATTATTGATGGTTTTCTAAAAAGAACCGCATATTCCCGCGCGGTCATTCCCATACTGTCTTTGACATCAGGATTTGCGCCGTGCTTTAAAAGCAACTCTACAATATTCGTGTTGCCGTTGCCAACTGCAAGCACAAGAAGCGGCTGACCGTCAGTGCTGATGAAGTTGAGGTTTGCCCCCTTTTCAATCAGATATTGCACTATGCTGAAATTCTTTCTCCAAACGGCATCCATTACCGCGGAATAGCCACGGTCGCCAGAAACAGCGTCAATGTCCGCGCCATTGTCAACAAGCCACTGCACTTTTGACAGACAGTCGTTGCGGGCGGCGACGCAAATGAGCGGTACACCGTCTGAAGTCTTTGCATTCACCAGCATTCCCGCTTTTAGGAATAATTCACATTTTTCTGAGTCATTCTTAGCAACATATTCGGCAAACGAATCACCGGTAAACGGAATTCCGAGTGTAAACAGCTGTATGAGCGCCTGCTTTTGGTTTTCCCTCATTTCATAGGAAGAAAAGTTCTGGTCCAAATAGTCAATCAAATCGTCCATCGTCGGATAGCAGTGAAAGAGAGAGTGCACCCCTGAATCAAGCGACTCATATCGTTTCAAGTATGACGCACCGGCATACACAAAAGTGCGGATTCCTTTTCCGGCAAGAGCACCCATCACATAGACATAATCATTGAGCCGGTCCATCATGGCACTGTCAACAACAACACAATGGGTTGTCTGCATGATATGCTTGATGTCATCGTACAATTCATCTTTGGGAATACCCTCATAGATGAAAATTTCGTACGGCATGTTGTGTTTCTTTTCAAGAAACTCCTCAATAATTTTGAGATTTTCGTCTTTTACCGAAGGAGCAATAATCAACCAGTTCATACGTCTTATTATAATCTATAGAATGAAGTTTAACAAGCAAAAAAATAAAGTAAATTCACCCCAATCAAACGGACTTTAAGCAATTGAACGGGTACTTTCTGAAGATTTTCTATGAACGGACTATATTAACATTAATTTTACAATTGCATTTTCCACACGCATAAAAAAAAGCTCCTGCGACTGCAAGAGCTTTTGCTTGCCAGCGGCCAGAATCGAACTGGCGACATAAGGATTTTCAGTCCTCCGCTCTACCAACTGAGCTACACCGGCAAATGATGTTGTTATAATATACTTTTAGGTAAATTATGTCAACATGATGGAGTGTAATTTTTCAAAAATAACAAATATTTCGATTTTACTTGTAAATTCACTTTTTCTGCTGTAAAATTATTGGTGATGCAGGAGGATATTTTCCTGCACAGGAGGTATTACATGAAATTTAATAAAACATTGTGCGCAGTAACAGCTGCTGCGGTGCTTCTTACTGGCACTGCTTTTGCAGACGCAATTGACGATTCCACTCAGAAAATTTCAGACGGTATGAATTCTTTCGCAAGTACGCTTCTTGTTGTTGTTCCTCAGGTTATGACACAGCAGAACGTGTGGGCGGACGCTTACATTGGCAAACTCTTCCCGGCGCTTCCTCCTCACTTCGGCGGCGGTCTTTCCATTGCAGGAACGCAGCTGGACATGTCAGGTTTTAAAGCTGCAGCAACTGCATTGAGCGAAGGCTACAACAGCGCTGCCTCTTTCATGGGCACGTCATCTCTTCCTGACTTCACCATTCCTGACACATTCTTCCTGCCGACTGCTTCACTTGATATACGGCTCGGAGGATTCTTCCTGCCGTTTGATATCGGCATCTGCGCAATGATGACAAATCCTTCTCTGTTCAGCGTGAATGTAAAGGACCCGGACTCAATTCTTACCATGAGCGCGCCGCTTGACTTCAGCTTCCTAGGATTTGACGGTTCTGCGGACTATTTGATGATTGGTGCTGATGTACGCTACGCAGTATTTGAAGGAAATCTTGTACTTCCGGCAGTTTCAGTTGGCATCGGATATTACTTTACAAAGGGTGCTTTCTCTGTCAATTCAAACAATGATTCCGCTTCTGCAAACATGAACATTGCGTTCAAGACGCAGGTTATTTCTTTGCAGGCTGAAGTTTCAAAGAGCTTCGCCATCGTCACGGTATACGGCGGTCTGCGCGGCATTCTTTCCGACTCAACAAACAACTGGGCTTGGGACTGCACAATCAGCGGCAACAAGAAATCCGGCGAAGGAACGGTCACCGCAGATGGAGCGACAACAACGTACCAGGACGGAAAATGGGACTTCTCTTCAATCCAGCCACAGATTTTTGCCGGCGTAGGATTCAACTTCCTTACGTTCCAGACAACGCTGGGCGCTTCCTACGACCTTACTTGGCTGTACAAGAAATATCTCACGGACGAGACTGTTGTTCCGAAGAACCTTTGGAGCGGCTCATTCTCTTTCCACGTAAAACTGTAATCATATTGTAAAAAGACTCTTTTAACGGAATGCTGACTGTCGTACATTTTGCGACAGTCGGCATTTTGAATTTCTGGAGACAACTACATGAAAAAGTTTCTGCCAATCGTGTGCCTTTTCTTTTTATTTTCCACATTACCTGTGGCGGCTGACAGCCATGCAACGCTCACATTCACCGCCGGAGCATCTGCCTTCCACGAGACAAAGGAACCGAAAGTTCTCACAACCGGTACGGCTTTTGATATTCGGCTATATTTTTTCAAGCATGAATACGATCATCTGCAGCCGGGTATTTTATTCAACTACTCTTCAGCAACTGCGACAAATAAAGATGAGCTCAACATTACTGAATTGGGCATGCTTTATTCCTTCCAGACGCCTCTAATTGGCAGACTGGCATTCCGGCAGGATATTTGCACCGGAGCTGCCGCCGCATCGCTTCAAACATACAGCACCGGTCAGTATGACGAAACAAACGGTCCCGGCTCATCATGGGCGCCTTTTGTAAGCTCAAACACCGCGCTGAGCTGGTACATGTCGCCAAACTGGGCGATCCTTTCAAATTTATATGTTTCCTACGGATTCAACACCGGCTGGAACGGAGAAATTTCACTTGGAGCTTCGTTCCAAATTCCAAAGTCAACATCTGAGCTTGAAGTGCTTAAGATTGAAACAACGACTGTTGTTCCGGCTTTTAAAAATTATTATCTTGATTCACCGGTGCTGCGTATTGATGTAAAGAACAATGAGCACTTCCCTATTTCAAAACTGACGGTGAATGTTGAGCGCGGCACGCTTAACGACAGCACGACATTCATTTTCAAAAAGACGATAAAACCTGGCAAGACGGAATCCATTTATGTTCCGGTGAAATGGAACGATGCCATTTTGTACCGCACACAGACTTCGATGGAATCTTTGACTCTTTCTATAAATTACCAGCTGGTAAATAAAACGCGCACTGCCGAAGAAACAGCAACATGCCTTGTGCTTGGCAGAAACAATTTCATCTGGCAGTCTGCCGCGGACGCAATGACTGACGAAAAACTTTCGCACGTCATTTCCGCAGATGACAGCAAGACCGCAGTATTTGTGAATCCAAACGATCCGGTGCTTGTTTCAATCAGCCATGACATTAAGGAAAAATCAGACAGCTCTCTGTCTTATGACGGACTGCCGGCAAAATTCCGCTCAATAAACAATGTCGTCTCATATCTTCAGTCCCGCAACATTACATACCAAGTGGACCCAGACTCCGTTCCATATGGAGATTCCACCGCGCAGACAGACTATCTGCGCTATCCTTCAGATACACTCGATGCCGGATATGGTGATTGCGATGACTTGAGCATTCTTACTGCATCTCTGCTTGAGGCGGCGGGAGTGCCGACTTCATTCATCACGGTGCCAGGACACATCTACGTTGCAGCAGACAGCGGATTGACCGAAGACAACGCTTCATTTTTGTTTGGAAGTGCTAATGATTTTATATCAGACGGAACGACACTGTGGCTTCCAATTGAAGTGACGTCGCTCAACAAGGGATTCAGCTTTTCATGGAAAGAAGGCATGAAGGAATGGAATGCAACCGGTGAAACCGACCGCAAATTCTACCCGCTTGAGAAGGCATGGGAAACGTACAAGCCGGTGGCGTCTACGTGGTGGGCGCGCAGACCTTCTGCATACAAACCTGCAGATTCTTTTGGCTGCACGGCAAATACAAACAGATCAAGTGTGGCAGAACCGGCAATAAAGCAGTCACGTGCGCAGTCACTTGAACTTATGAATGATTATTCAGCAAAAGAAAAGTCTTCTGCATACAGTTCAATGGCCAAGCGGGAATTTACATTTGGCTCGCTTGACCAGGCGTATGATGACATAAAGCACGCTGTTTCGCTTGACAATTCATATTCCAACTGCTTCAATGCGGCGCTCATTGCACGCACAAAGGGCAACACCGAAAGCGCAAAATCGTACTTGACGCAGGCGATTGCAATAAAAAATACAGAGAAAGCACAAACATTGCTTCAAAGTCTTTCAGAAAAGACAAACACTGATACCGTTCAAATTGCGGAAACGCAATCTTCCGGCGGCACAACGCGCGCTGATGAAAAAGGAGCGACAACATCATGGGAAGAATAAATCATTTTTTTACATTGGCGGTCGCAGTGCCTGTTGTTTTGTTTGCGGCAGTCTCATGCAAGTTTGACAACATATATGATTCGCTCAGAAACGAAGTCACTGCTTCCAAAGAAATAACAATCACCTACTCGCCGAGCATGTCAAAGATTGGAAAGACTGACCCAATCTCTTTAAAATTCAGCTATTCCATTGATACAGATTCTTTTAAATACTCCGGCTCAATTGCAGATTCAACTAAATCGATCGTGTGGTCAAAAACAGATTTAGACAATGACACAGTCACATTCACGCCTGTAAGCATTTGGAGTTATGACACAAGCTTAGGAACTACAACAGCAAGTCTCTATTATAGCGCGACAACAACTGACGGATGGTCGTTCAAGACAGTCACTTGGACACCGGAACTCCAATAATCTTTTTGTCACGCAAAAAAAATAAAGGCCGGCAGGAAGTTATTTCCTGCCGGCCTTTTCATTATCTACTTACGCATCATCAGCGTTTCAAGCTGAGCACAGTCTCAAGCAGCGTATCGTCCGTCTGGATTGTCTTCGCATTTGACTGGAAGCCACGCTGAGTGACAATCATGTCGGTAAGCTGTTCAGTAAGGTCAACGTTGCTCATTTCAAGCGTACCTGCGAGCATACTGCCTTTTCCGGCTATGCCGCTTTCGCCAATGTTTGCCATGCCGCTGTTTATTGATTCAGCATAGGTGTTGTCGCCTTTCTTTTCAAGACCGCCCTGGTTTGTAAAGCTAGCCATTGCAATCTGACCGATGGTACGTGTTGAACCGTTTGTGTAAACGCCGGTAATGACACCACTCTGGTCAATTTTGAAATTCTCAAGATAACCAAGTTTGTATCCATCCTGGAACTTTGCCTTTGTTGAACTTGTCGATGCACTCTGGGTAATGGTGTCGCGCATCGAGCCAATGGTACCAAGGTCAAGGCTGAATGTCTGGCGGTACGGATTGCCGTTTGCATCAGGATTGCTTTCAGGCACCGTGTATGACGCCTGCAAAATAATTTTGCCGGTGTTATTTGAAACATTGCCCGCGCTGTCCTGCACGTTGAGCAGTTTGCCGGTATTGTCAAAGTTGAGTGTATACGTGTTGTCAACGCCGTCCGTGGTGTTGAAACCAAGACGTGTCTGCGTTGCATCAGCATTTGCAGGATCAACGGTGGTGGTTACACGCCACTGGTTTGGATTACCAGGAACTTTCTGGAAATTCATCTGCAGCTGGTGTGCGTTTCCGTATGTATCGTAAATATCAATTTCAGTCTGCCAAGTTCCTGCACGTACCTGTTCAAGAGAAGCTCCTTCCGGAATCTCAGGCATGTTCTTGTCAAGGTTGCACATATATTCGACTTTTGCCGTTGCTTTAGGCGGATCCTTGTCTCCTACCGGAATAACCAAGTCGGTTGGAGTTGCAGAAGTTGAAAGTATTTCTGTGCCGTTGATATTTTCCGCCATCCAGCCTTGCACGCGCAGTCCGTTTGATGGATCTACAAGCGTTCCATTTTTATCGATACCGAATGAACCATCGCGCGTGTAAAAAGTCTGGTCTCCATTTTTAAGCACGAAGAATCCGTTTCCCTGAATTGCTACATCAGTTGCAACTCCAGTTGACTGTAGGTTGCCCTGGGTAAAGATGGTGTCGATTGCGGCAACACTCATTCCGAGTCCTACTTCCTTAGGATTTACACCGCCGACTTCTGTTGTTGGTTTTGCAGCGCCGCTCAATTGCTGGCTAATCATATCCTGAAAGTCAACGCGGCCTCTTTTAAAGCCATACGTGTTGACATTTGCAATGTTATTACCAATGACATCCATACGTGTCTGATGATTCTGCATACCGCTTACTGCAGAATAAAGTGATCTCATCATATCGTTACCCTCTAATTTTTATCTACTCAGTTGCCGTACACAGCAGCAATCTGTTTCATATCGTAATACATGCCGTTCACGCGCACCTGCGGATTATCTCCGTAAGTAATAGCATCAACAACACCCGTAGTCTTTGTGTCGCCAAGATTAAGATCAACAGTCTTACCGATAGTGCTCACTGCGTTTGAAGAAGTAAGCATACTGTTCAGCTTTGTAAAGCCGTTGTTCATGTTTGTCATCTGCTCAAGAGAGCTGAATTGAGCCATCTGCGAGATGAACTCCGTGTTGTCCATAGGAGAAGTTGGATCCTGATTGGACAGCTGCGTGATGAGCAATTTTAGGAAGTCATCCTTGCCCAACGATTGCTGCGCAGTACGTCCATTTACTGTGTTTTGTTTGTTGTACAGGTCAACCTGCATGTTGATTTTTGCCTGGTCTTGTGTACTGATGGTCGGATTAAATTGAACTCCGCTATCCATTTTTTTCTCCTATGTCTCGTTTGTTACGCGACAAAATCTATAGTATAGATGCTGGTGCTTTTGTATTGAGGTTTTGCATCTTCGCCGGCATTTGACGCGCCCTGTGAAGAAGCAAAGTCTCCATACGTGCGGTTAGAAAGCCATTCAGTTGAAGCATTCTGCTGCTGTCCCTGACCAAGACTTCCATTGCCGCCGTTGTTCGCAAAGCTCAGATTGAAGTTTGCTGAGTCAAAACCGCTCTGCTGGAATGCCTGTTTAAGGGAATCAATATTCTCTTTCATGGCATCGTATGCTTCCTGGCTCGATACGACAATCTGACCTGTTACTACTTTATCGGAAAGTTCCAAACTAATCTTAACGTTTCCGAGTGATTCCGGCTTTAAAACCATATTGATTGTTCCGCTGGAATTGTCGCGCAGAATGACAGAACCTGCCTTTACAAATTCCGGCACATTCTGCTGAACCTGCTCAGTGAGCATGGCTTGGAAATTTGAGCCGGAAGCTCCGGCCGTCTGATTGTTTGTAGAAAGAATATTCTGTTCCGCGCTCTTTGAAAGCGTAAGCGTCAGATCCGCAGTCTTTCCGTCCTGAGAGACCTTGATTGCATTTTTATCTTTGATCGATTTGTTTTCCTTCGCAGCCTGTCCACGTTCATCAACAACAGTAAATCTGTCTGAAAATTTCGCCTCTTTTTTTACCGTGCCGTCTTTTGTCTTTGAGCTGGCACTTTCATTCTGGGCAACTGCTTTCTTAAGTGATGATGCGTTGACTGTTGATGCAGACTGGTTTTCGCCGACAACTGCAGTCAGGTCAAGAAATTTCTTTGGATTCTCAAGGGAAAGGTCCTGCGCATCTTTTAGCAAATCGCTCTTTGACTTTTTCTTTGAATATTCCTGTACATTTGCAAGAATTGAATCAGCGTCCTGTGATTTATCAGCATTTTTTAGAAAGGCAATCTGATTTTCCTGCAGTTCCGAATCAGATGCTTTTTTGGCAACGACCTTAACAGATTCCTTTTCAGTTTTGACTGCATTCTTTGCCGATGCTTCTTTTTTCTGAGCCGCTGCCGCTTGGACTGCCGCAGGAGTTTCTTCGGCTTTAGAAGAAGATTGCTTCTTTTTTTCATCTTCAGAAACTTTTTTTTCTGCAGAAGTGTCTTTTTCTTTGGTTTCTGTCTTTTTTACCGGCTCGCTTGCGGGCTTAGTGTAGGCTGCTTGTTGCGCATTCTGCATACCTGATAAAACAGAACCGCCATCCATGGCATGTAAGCTGCTTGAGCCAAGAGATTCAAGCAGTGATGAGAATGATGATCCTGATTCCGACTGTTGAGCAGACGCGCTTCCGTGCGTGGCTGCATTGCTCTGCAAAGTGAGTTGCGGGGAATTTTTCAGGATGTTCAGTGCCGTCATGGGCGATACCTCCGGTAAGTCATCGGAGATTACCCATTCAGACGTCAGTCGAGTGAAAGGGGTTTGTTGGCCATTTTCCGCTGAATTTCTGCTGCCCGTTCAGGCGGCATCAGCGACAGCCAGTATGCGACCAATGAAGTTTGACCTAAAGCGGTGGCATCTTCATCTGCACGGCGAAGAACGTCTATAACGTCCTGGTCGTCCATCTTTACCATGATGTCAACTGCTTTTACCGGCTGCATACCTTCAAGGTTCTGCACAATCTGTTCGATGCTTACTCTTCTATCATCGTACTTTTTTACTTCATTGTTGAATGTTTTTTCTTTTTCTTCCAAAGAAGCCTGTTTGTCTATCAATTCCTGCGCAACTTGTGTGTTCTTATCTTCAAGAACCTTTACGTCCGCCTCACGCTTGTCAACCTCTTCCTTCTGAATGTTGATTGACTCAAGTCTTTTTGCAAAACGGTCATTGTCCAAGTCAGCTTCCATAAGATTGTCTGGAGAAGAAGGCGCCTGCGTTGTCTGCGGCGCAAGACCGAACAAACGGTATACCGGCGCAAACATTTTTTTGGCCTGAATGATGCCAAGGTAGTCAAACCAGAGCAATCCTCCAAGAACTATAATTATAAGCAGTATAAAGAGAAGTATGGATTTTGCGAGCGTCTTTCCTCGTGCCACTTTTTTACACCCCTTCCAATATCACGTTACGTGTATCTTATCTTATTATCGGCGTAAATACAACTATTTCTTAATAAGACCGGCAATTGCGGCACCAAGGGTGATATCGTTGTCGCGGCTGATGATTTCGTAGTAAAGTGCGCGCTGTCTGATGAGCGTTTCATCAAGATATCCTGCCACGCGCTCGTAGATACGGTATGTCTTGTAGAATGTCGTTCCGTCACAGAGAATGCACACCGGCATACTTGCGTTCTTGCCAGCTCCGCTCTGGATGACACATGCAGAAAGAATTGAAGCGGCACACCGTGCGCTACGCTCAACAACAGCGTCAAGCAGCTGGAAAAGCCTGTCGTAGTCTTCACTGGTGGCACTTTCCGCCGCCTTTGCGCCGAGCACTGACGAAGTTGCATACGGTGCGTGAAGGAATGAATCCATTTCGATAAGTGTAAGTTTATCTATTTCAAGAAGCGATTTTGCAAATTTTGGAGTGAACATGCCTTCTAGCGCTGCAGCATGGAGAATTTCCCAGCTCACCGGACCAAGATACGCGCCCGAGCAATGTTTTTCCATGTGGAAAGAGCCGGGTTTTGTACTCTTTTCATCATATGCCGTGTCGAATTCAGAAGAACTAACTTTGTCAAATTTTCCGCTTTCGCAGACGATAATCTGTTTCGCTAGATTCTTATATGACGGAACCGCAGGCTGAATGTATGCCGCATTCATTCCGGTACCAAGGATAAAGCCGATGTAGGAAGAATATTTTTTCCCTTCGTCAGGACACGCAGCTCCTGCGAGCAGCGCCGCCACAGTGTCATTGAGCAGAGTGACTTTTTTAATATCCTTCCAGCCGCGTGATTTGAGTGTTTCAGCAAGCTCCTTGCCGATATGGCTGCCAACTACTTCGCCGGCTTTTATTTCCTTTGAAAAGCCGAGCAAGATTCCATCGCCGTCGTCTGTTATCGTCATTGGGTATGAAAAGCAGAATCCAATGTATGAGGATTTGTCCTTGAGGTGCTCAAGATTGTCGGCAAATTTATTGAAAAATTCTTTTTTTGAAAGCTCACGGTCAATGCCGGGCATCGATGTCTTTTCCATGAACTCAATTGCAGCCTTTCCCTGCGCGTCAAAGGTGACAAGGCAGGAACGGAAATTTGTTCCGCCGGCATCAATGACAATGACACTCTTGCCGGCAACGGCTTCTTCCGGCGGCAGACAGTACGTGCGTATCATGTCCTCAGCGGCGGCGCGGCCGGCAAGCCCTTCATTCATATCGAAAAGAAGCGACTCAATCATTGAGTTTATGTCAGCATGATTTTCAAAATTATGTTTTGCAAGAAATGACGTTACCGCGTTGTTCATACAGTCCTCTGTAAAAAAGAATTTTTGCCTTCCTGCGGCAGGCTGTTGCTGCCGTGAAAGCATTTATTTTTCTATTGTAAGCACGTTTTGCTAAAAATGCAAGATGAGTATAGCGCGCTACTGTGCCATCGGAACGACGACTGTTTGAATTCCCTCGGAATACGGGGCAACCTCATACTGTCCGAAATAAATGATGATCTCACCATTTCTGCAGGTAAAGACGGAGAATGTTTTGCTTTCAGGCTGGGTTCCTTGATCCACCCACAAATAGTCACCAAGCGTTTGCTTGAGATTTTCACGGCAATAGGTCGAAAGCTCTTCGTCAGTCTTTCCGGTAAGCTGCTCCACTGTAGGATATGTTCCGTCACGCACATCATAAGTGTACGAGCTTAGTTCAGTTGAACCATGTGCGCCACCGATAAAAGTATATGTTTCCACAAGCACGCTGATGTACGATTCGTCTTTGTAGACAGTACATTCAACCGAATAGGTAAAAGGAGAAGTCGTCTCCGCTGAATCGATGTCGGTGGAACGGCGCGCATCGTCATATTCCTTCCAAAGTTCCGGCGCATCCTTTTTGAATGTTGCATACGAACCAAGGACAGCATCCTTTATCGTGCGGCTAAGCGGCTCACAATCCGGAAACGACGGATAGAGAATGTTTGCGTCTACATACGTTTCCTTTTCCGAAAACTGCTTAGTTACGGCGTAAACCTTTTCAGAAGACGCGCTTTGTTCTTCAGCACGTGGTGATGAGGCGCACGACATGCAGACTGCGGCAAGAACGGTTGCGGCAGTGAAAAAAATTCTGTTTGTTTTCAAAATACTATTCATGTTTTCATTCTATCATTTCTTCAATACTTTTTCTTTCTATACAGTTGTATTGCTTTATTTCAAAAGGAAATAAAGTAGAATAAAACTATGTCCCTTGAAGAATCCCTTAAGGATCAGCTTAATCCAGAACAATACCGCGCTGTCACCACGATAGACGGACCGATTCTCATCATAGCAGGAGCAGGAAGCGGCAAAACACGTGTCATCACGTACCGCATCGCCAACATGCTTGAAAAAGGAATTCCACAAAGTCAAATTCTTGCGCTCACTTTTACCAACAAGGCTGCAAAGGAAATGTCCGACCGCATCAAGACGCTCACCGGCAAAAAACTGCAAACGCTCACGGTAAGCACATTTCATGCTTTTGGAGTGCGCATTCTTAGGCAGGACATAGACAAGCTGGGCTGGCGGCCGAATTTTTCAATCTACGATGAGACTGACCGCAATTCGCTCATCAAAGAGACAGGACGCGATTTAAAGTTCACCGCAGACGCGCTTGACGTATACAAAATTGGCATTCTATTCAGCGACATAAAGACCGGCCGTAAATACTGGCAGTCAGAAAATGACATGTACCGCGAGCTGTACAAAGGATACGAGGAAGGACTTAAACTCTTCAACGCTGTTGACTTTGACGACCTTATCACGCTGCCCATAAAACTGTTCCGCGAACATCCGGAAGTGCTGGCAAAATATCGCGAGCGATACAAGTACATCATGGTTGACGAATTCCAGGATACAAGCCACCAGCAGTATGAAATGATGCACCTTCTTTCTGACAAGAACGTCGCCGTTGTTGGAGATGACGACCAGAGCATCTACAGCTGGCGGGGCGCAGACTACCAGAATATCATCAACTTTGAAAAAGATTTTCCATCAGTCACCGAAATACGCCTTGAGCAGAACTATCGCTCAACGGAGACAATTCTTGCTGCGGCCAACGGTGTCATCAGCCATAATACAAACCGCAAAGACAAGGAGCTTTGGAGTGGCAACGGCAGCGGCAAGCCCATAGAAATCTATATGCCCGAAAACGAAGCGGCCGAAGCAGACTTCATTGCAGAAAGCATACAGGGCATCTGTGCCGAAGAAAAGCGCAAGTACGATGAGTTTGGTGTGCTCATGCGTGCAAACACCCAGAGCCGCGCCATAGAGGAAGCGTTTCTGGAAGCAAATATTCCCTACACCATGAGCGGCGGCACAAGTTTCTTCGAGCGGAAAGAAATCAAAGACGTCATCAGCTACCTTCGTGTCATTGCAAATCATGACGATGATATAAACTTGCTGCGCATCATCAATACGCCACGGCGTGGTATAGGCAGAACTACCATTGAAGCAATCAACGGCATAGCAGACCTGTTCAAGATTTCACTATGGGAAGCGATACAGAAAATTCTTGAAGTACCGGAAACAGCCGCATCTACAGAAAACAATGCAGATGATTTTACATTAGAGAGCGATGCGCCAGGACAGAAAGCAAGTGGTTCGTCCGCGCAAAAAAAAGAAAGCGGTCCTGTTTCAGAAAGTGTCAAATCCGACCTGCAGGCATTTGTTACAATCATTGAAAACAACAAGACAATGTTGAGCGGAAAAGGTCTGAGCAAGAAAGTGCAGGCAATGGTGGAAGAAATCAATTACTGGGACTACCTCATTGGCGAAAATCAAAAAAGCGACAAGGCTGCACGGTATAAATACATGAACATAGAAAGTCTCATCAAAAGCATGGAACAGTGGGAAAACAATCCAGAAAATGAAGATACAAATCTGTACGCCTACTTGAACAGAATAACTTTGTTGAGCCGTGATGATCTTGATGACGGTGCCGAGGACAAAGGAAAAGTGAACATGATGACCATACACGCAAGCAAGGGACTTGAATTTCCGGTAGTATTTATTGCCGGAGCAGAAGAAGGACTTATGCCCCACGCACGTGCTGTTGAAGAAGCAGGAGATGCAGGCATTGAAGAAGAACGCCGTCTTTTCTACGTTGCCGTAACCCGCGCACGCGACCGGCTCTTCATTTCATCATGCCGCAAGCGACGAAAGCTCAACGCAACCGTTGACTGCACGCCGAGCAGATTTCTTGATGAAATTCCGGCGAACCTTGTTGAATACCATGAACCTTCTGAGCAAGTTTCCGATGAACAGGCACATGAGTTGCTTCAGAACATGCTTAAGAATATGGCTAAGCCGCACATCCCAAAGATATAGCATAAAAAAATAATCGACTTTGCAAAATAATCTGTTTATGGTATACTTTCAAAAAGAGGACTATCAACATGTATTACAAAAAAAGCATTTTTTTATCTTTGCCAATCGCTTTGCTTTTGCTCAGCAGTAGTTCATGCATTTCAGATAGACAGCAGAATTTTCCTGAGTCAAACATGGTAACTGCACCCGCCCCCGCGGTTCTTACCGAACTTCCTGTTGTAACTTTTCAAGGCGTTGGGATCAAATATGAATTTGAATCTATGTTGCTCAACCACTTTGTTGTTTTTCCTGATGAAACCGCAAGCGGACAGTATGCGGCCCGGTTGCTTGACGAAAGTTCAACAGCACAGGTAAAAGTCAAATTTCCGGCGGGCACGTATGAATGCCTTGTTTGCGAAAAGACATTTGACAATGACCACGCGCCATTCTATATATATGTTGACAATACGCCGTACCGTGTCTATCCGAGCGATCCACCGCTTGGATCATGGGAACTTACGACACGCGTACCAATTTATTTTACGCTTGACGAATCGCGCACCATTCTTTTTACCGTGCAGGCAAATTCAGAAAAAAAGACAGGCAGCACGGGAATGAACCTTGACTACATTCAATTTGTAAAGCGTGACTAATTTCTTAAAATCGTCTGTTGCTTAAAATTGTCTTGCTTCTTTTTATATTTTTTTTTATCTTTTTCATTCATTTATTTAAAAAATTCAATTAATTTTTCAAAATGGTACGCCATAGTTTATCAAGAGGTATACATATGGCCAACAAAATCACCTGTTTTTTTACAATCTGCTTCGTTTTATTCTCCTGCTGTTTCTTTTCATGTTCATCTGAAGTCACTCCAGAAAATTCAGACGGCTCCTCCACTACAGCAACAACTTCATCGCGCAATTCTGACTCGCGTGGAATTGCAACCCTTGCAAGCGACAAAATAGAAAACACGACTTTTGCAGACAGAATCTATTTGAATCTCAGCAATTTAAAATATTCAACTGACAATACGACATTTACCGCGCTTACAACTTCCGCAGTTACCATCGTTGACGGTATTACCGCAAAAGCAAAGAATAATCTCATCACCATTACAACTACTAGTGCAACAGAAGCGCTCCGCCTCGACATGACGGGCACGCTCACCACAGGTTCTGTCATAATAAAAAGCGACGGCACGTATCCGGTTGAACTGTATCTTGACAATGTCACCATCAGCAGCGGCAACTATCCCTGCATAGAAGTGAAAGGTGAATTGCAGACATTTGTCGTACTCAACGGAACAAATACACTTACAGACGGCAGAACATACGGAACCGGTTACGGTGATGACTATACCACGGACTCATCATCAGTCACCGATGACGTCGCGCTTACCGCCAGCTGGGCTGACGGCGAGGATACAAAGGGCACACTCTATAGCAAAGGGCAGCTTTTATTCAGCGGCAGCGGCTCCCTTGCAGTGACCACAGCATACAAACATTGCATCTACAGCAAAGATTACATTCATATCTATGGCGGCACAATCACTACAACGAATTCCGGTAGAAACGGCATACAATCGGTGAACGGTTTTATCATGGACGGCGGCACCATTTCTATAACTGGTACCGGTACAAATACAAATAATGAAAGCCGCGGCATTGTCGTTGAAGGAAGCGAAGCTGAACCGGGCGAAGGTTTTATCATCATAAATGACGGTGCAATCACCATCAACACATACAGCAAAGCAATGACTGCAAAATGGGATATAGACGATGATGAGGAAACGACAGAAACGACGGATGATCCTTATCCATACGTATCGATTACCGGCGGCACAATAGCAATCACAACAACAGGAACGCCTCTTGATGATTCAAAATCAACATACACGTTCACCGATGCAGATGGAGTAAGCACGGAAGAAACAACTTCGCGCAGTCCTGAAGGAATTGAAGGCAAACTCGATGTATTTATTTCTGGCGGAGCAATAACGCTCAACACGACTGACGACTGCATAAACGCAAGCAGCACATCTGGAAAAATTATCATATCTGGCGGACAGCTGTATGTTTTTTCAAGTGACAACGACGCCATTGATTCAAACGGCACACTCACCATTTCCGGCGGAACTATCGTCGCCATTACAACAACAAATCCTGAATGCGCATTTGACTGTGACAGCAACACGTTTTCAATTACCGGCGGCACCTTCGTCGGCATAGGCACTTCAAATTTTTCAGTTCCAACAGCTGCATCATGCACACAAAACGCGCTTGTCATTGCGGCAAGTTACGTTCCTGCTGGCAGCACCATGGCAGTGGTAGGCAATTCAGCAAGTGTGTTTGCATTTACCGTACCATCCCTTGCTTCTGTTGCATCATTGAGCGGTTCAAATACATACGATGTGATGATTGTATCTTCACCAGAAATAAAAAGCGGAACTTCCTACACGTTGTACAAAAATGCGACAGTGACCGGCTCTACATTCAACGGCCTATATACTTCGCCAACATTTAGCGCAGGTACGCAAAGCGCAACGTTTACCACAAATTCAACGGTGACAACAATCGGCTCGGTATCAAACAACGGTTCACAGGAAGGTTCTCATGCAAATGGAGGTCCGGGCAGCAATTGATTTTTTCTTTGCGCAGCAAATGCCCCGCTAATCAAAGTAAGAAAGCAATCTATTGTATTTGTTCAAGTCCTTTATTATGTCCCAGTGAAAATCGAGGTTGCTGGGAGGAAACACAGGCTTGGGCGGAGGCATACGGCGGTTGTTTGCCTGAACGACAATCTGCTCTATTGACTGCTTGCCGTCCGTCAACGTCAAGTACGGCTCACCAAGCGCACAAATTGTTGCGCACTTGGTGCGTACGGTAGAAACAGAACCATCTTCGTTTACAACCTGCCTATCTACATTCACCTTGTTGAGTGTATACGCTTCTGGCAACGACTTGCTTTTTTCTATGTTGCGGATTTTTGTTCCCCTGCCATTTACACACGTATACACACGGTCACCTACATATAAATGTTTTTTTACTGTATACGTTTTGTCTCCGTCAGAAAAAACAGCTTCGGCATCAGGATTGTATTCCATGTCTGTCTGCCAGTACCGTATGTGATAGACAGAATCTTGTGTTATATAATACGAAAGCAGCTCTCTGCTTGTATACGGCGCGCTGATAAGAATGCCCGATGCATTTCCATAATCCTGCCAAAATCCAATTACTCCGTCAGAGGACACGGCCTCACGAGGAATTGCCTTAACGGTAAAATGCAGGTAGAGATTATTTCCAATCACCGCAGCAGGAACATGGTATACCGTTCTGTCATGAGGATATACAATCTGCAAATCCCACGCGCCACTGGGAATGGTGTCTGCAGAAATAGACATGCCGTCTTTTACCGTTGCCTCGATATTGTAGGAAGCAGGGAATGCTTCGGTCACCAGCGGAACAAATTTCACTTTTATTTCCTGAGCCGGCGAACCGTCCGTCGTATTGTTCACGTCGCGTGCTTCCGCCGGAATATTCTCATGCTTCTGGGAGCTTGTATTTTCCGGCTCAGAAGGTTGATTATTTATACGGGTGGCATATGTTAAGTTGCGGGCGCTGCCGCTTGTCGCTGTATTTGTACTTGAAAAATAGCGGCTTGTCGTGCTTGCAACAACGCTTGTGTCTGCACCTGAAACATTGACTGTTTTCGAGCCTGTTTTAGCTGTATAGTCGGCAGCTTCCGCAGCACGGTCATCATACCAAGTGTAAAACATGCGAAGCACTATTTGTGGAATCGAGCCATCATTCTTTTTATATCCAGTATCAAAGAGCACATATCTTTCCGAATTATACCAAATTCCCTTGAGCAACGCAGGAACGTCCGCTGCATTTTGGGCTGCCACCGCCGCCGTCTGTGTAGCCGTCTGCTCGTCAAGCGGATTTAGAATGCCCTTCACCGCATCAGTCGGCTTTTCTGCAGCAAATACACTTGCACAGAGCAAGACAAAACCTGCTGCAATACTTTTTTCTGCGAGGCGTTTCATTTTTAAAGAAATAAAAGAGAGTTTCACTCTTTTAGTATCGGAACGACAGCGGTCAGTTTTGAGTACAAAAACCTGTCTGCGGCTTGAATTCCCGTACAGCCCATTTTTCGCCGATAAAGTCGCGCGCACTGTACCTGATGATGGTGCGCTTTTCAAACGCTTCCTTCACAAGATCATCTATTTCCATCTTTTCATAAATTGATTTTGCTTCTTCAAGCGACGCCTTGAGCACCGGGTGACGCGGGCTGAACAATACGCAACAATCTTCATACGGCAGAATTGAAATGTCATACGTTCCCAGCTGGCGTGCGGTAAGCACAATGTCCTCTTTATCCATGCCCACAAGCGGACGTAAAAGCGGATACTTTGCAAAGCTCTCGGTGACAGTCATATTTTCTATTGTCTGACTCGCCACTTGTCCAAGACTTTCGCCGGTAATCAGACATTGGGCGTTCATTCGCTCGGCAAGAAGATTTGCACAGCTCATCATGCACAGTCTGAGCATCATGGTACTCCATGCCTCCGGAGCTTTTTCCTTTATCTTCATCTGAACATCGGTAAACGGTACTACATTGAGATGCGTATCCATTCCATAATTTGCTATAATGCGGGCAAGGTCTTCCACTTTCTTCTGGGCTTCTTCCGAAGTGTATGGATAAGAATGAAAGTATACACACTCCACTTTCATGCCGCGCGCCATCATTCGATAGCCGGCGACAGGGCTGTCAAGACCGCCGCTCAAAAGAAGCAATCCTTTGCCGCTCACCCCCACCGGCAACCCTCTGCATGTCTTGCGATTATTTGAATAGACATAACACTTTTCGCGTATTTCAACATATATTGTCAAATCAGGATGGTGCACGTCAACACCAAGAATTTTATTGTCATACACATCACCGGCAGCTTCCGCGGCAATCTGGTATGAATTGAGCGGGAATTTTTTATCTTCGCGGCACGCTTCTATTTTGAATGTTTTTACGTGTTCATTCTTTGACTCAAGCGCAACCTCGGTGACAGCTTTCTTAATCGCTTCAATATTCTTTTCAACAATTTTTACTTTTGCCCAACCGGTAATTCCCATAAGATGGTCAAGTGCAAATTCAACAGCAGGACAAGAGGCGCTCGTGCAGTCAACATAAAGTCTGCCGGCCGTTGTCCATACACTTGCCTCCACCGTTTCAAGCATAGTGCGCACATTCTGCACAAGCTGCTTTTCAAACACGTGCATATTGCTTCCCTTAAGGGTAAGCTCACCTACTTTGCCAAGGTATGCTTCCGTATACAGAGCTGTCTTCTTTTCCACGTTATTTCTCCAGAATGTAGCGTACTATTTTTTCAGCATCAGTATCAAGTTTAAGCGTGCCAAAAGAATGCGTTGCTTTGTTATATGTGTCTTCTGAATTGAATATCTCTTCGATTTTAGCGTATATGTCCGCCGAGTGGCGTATGTAATATCCTACATGATTGTGCACCACAAACTGCATATTACCAAGTTCCTGATTATGGATGTAATTGCTGATGATAAGCGGTTTATGACTCGCGACAATTTCCATTACCGTTGAAGTTCCAGCCTTTGAAACAATAAGATCACTGAGCTTGATTAAACTATCCATGAACTTTACAAATCCATACACATGCAAATCGAGATGCGTATATGTCTTTGCCAAAATCTCAAGGGACTGCTTCATCGCGGTGTTTCTGCCACATACCACGGCAATTGAAAAATCTGCCTTGTGCAGCACACATTGATTTATTATCTTGAGTGCGCCCGGCAAACCTTCGCCACCGCCGGCAAGCAGCACGACTTTCTTTTGTTCATCAAAGCCATATTCCCTTCTGAGAGCGCGCTTCTCTTCTTCAGTAACATACTTTCTGAATTTCTTGTCAACAAGCACCGGTACGATATGCACGTGCGAAGATTCTACGTTATTGTCCTTGATTGCCACATTCTTCATCTCATCGGATGCCACAAGAAAATCGGCATTCTTTTGATAGAACCATGCATTCGGACCGGTAAAAGGATCGGTCACCGCAACCGTCAGATTTACCTTGCGGTTGATTTTCCTTACTGCATTATATGCCGCCGGAGTCAGGGCAAAATGGAATGAAACTACGTCTGTTATATTTCTCTTTAATATCTGCGTTCTGATATAGTGTTCAGTAAATATAGAAATCAAAGAGCTGAAGAAAGTAAGAATGTGTCTGTTCTGACCTACATCATATAGCAGCGGAAAAGCGCCATGCACATAATTGCAGGCAAGGGCATATCCTTTTTCAAAGAAAATCTTTGCCGTCTTATCCTTCTGGTCAAATCCATATACAAGTTCAACAGGAATCGACGGATCATATTCTTCCATTGCCTTTTTGAGCACACGAGCCTGCGCAATGTGGCCGTTGCCGGTATTCAAATAAAGAAACATGAATTTTCTTGGAAGCGTAGATTTGTCTGAGCCGTTTGATTCTTTCATCATCTTCCTCCTCTAATACCGGACCACAAGTCCCAGTGAAATGTAATTGTCAAGAACAGTATGGAGGTTTGAAATCCATTGCGCCTTTGCCTGGGCGACACAGCTTGTCACTGCCGTCTCAAGCGCAGCCTCTGTTGCATATGTTGTGCCGTTCCACGTAAACGTTCCATCGTCATTCACGGTGTATCCTTTGTAGATATCAACATCGACACCTTTGTTCTGAATGTACTCAAACATATATGACAATTTCAGTCCAAGTTCAAAACCCTTCATCTTTTCAAAATAGTATTCAGATGAAAAGCCTGCCTGCACGATGTACATTTTGTAACTTTGCGTAAGAAAGTTCAGATGGTTCCACGCAGTGTCTATTTCCTTTCCGCCGGAAAATTTTGAATTTGAAAACACGCTGCCGTCGGAAGCATACGTCCCTTTCTTTGACAAAATATATGTTGCAGCTTCATCATCCGTAAGACTTTCGCAGACGTTTGCATGGCGCATGAATGCGGAAGTTATCTGCACATGGAAACGTTGTGTCGGCTGCAAGTCCATGGTGAATGAAAGACGGTCGCTGTTTGGAGGATATGATGAACCCATGCAGATTCCATTGTTTGTGTAGTTCTGATAATTCAATGTATACGGATTCATTGTCAGAGACTGCGAATCATCGTATTCCCAGTGTGAATAGGTGTACGGAGTGATGATGGTGTAGTCGAGCGCCATTCTTGAACAGAGGGAATTCACCGGCGTGTAGATGATTCCTGTTTTTGCGGCGATTCTGTTCTTGCTGTCGATGTTCAATTTCACCAATTCATTTACTGACAAGTCGTCTACAAACAAGTCAGTGTTCCAAGAAAAACCTGCAACCGGTTTATAGGTGAAGATGATTCCCATCTGCAAATTGTCGCTGCATCCGTTTATACCCTGCGTAATCATGTATGGCGCAGGAAAAAGATACGACACATCAAAGCGTCTGCCGTAGACAATTGTTTCGTAGTATGTCAGAGCGACGGTGTTGTTTGGATAGAATGAAAGCTCATGGAAAGACAGATACTTATTTGAAGCCAAGTCATCGCCGGTATTTGTCGTCGCCCCCAATACAGAAAGCTGTTCGGAGTATGACCAGAGGGAACCGTCCAAATGTACGGAAAGATTTGCCGAATGGTACGCAGAATCGTTGAGCGCAAGACCTTCGTTGAAATACGGACCAAAGCCTGTTCGATAGACACCCGCCTGCATGTACCAATTTTTTTTGCCGATTGCTATTGCCGTATTGCCGTCAAGATATGAGTCAAACGGACCTATATCCGCTGCGTCTTGTATGGAATCATGCAAAAAATTCTGATAAAGCGGAATATAGTCGTACGGATTTTTTGTTGTGTTGAACCAGCCGACTTTGTATCCGGCGGTAATCAAGTCGCCAAACACCGATGCATCGCCCTGGATATATGGATTCACCTCAAGCTGATTGCCTGTTGAATTTTCTCCGTACACCAATTTGAATGTGTCTGAAGTCTGGAATTCAACGGTCCACGGTTTGGTGAATATTGATTCGCGGAAACTGGCGGCGACACTTTTATCAGCGTCAGTTCCTTTCTCATCAACTTCGTCAAGTATTGATTTTATGACAGCAAGCGGATACGGTCTGAGCTGCGGCAGTCGATCAACAACGTCACGTTGCTCCCAGCCTTCTGCCATTGTATAAAAAAGGTCTCCCGGATCACAAGAGACCTGCGCCCAAACGAAACTGTTTAAAAGCGAAAGAATGAAAATACAAAATATGGTGATAAAACTTTTTTTATTCATCGTATAAAACTCCTTTTGCATGACGGCCAAGAAAACTGACAGTGCAAAATACTTTTTACTATACTACCTCATTCTTGCACTTGGAGCAAGTATCGTGTAAAATGGACGAAATGACGGTTCAAGAAAAAAAAGACATATATATGCTGCTCAAAACTGCAAAAAGTTGGACATACGGATACAAAGCCCCTGATTTCTGCGGGGAAATGCCCGTTTTTACTGACGATATTGTTCCTCAGGATAAAGTTACCACAGCAGACACGACAACGCAGCCGGCGCAATCATCGATGACGAAAACGCATAGTTTGTCGCAGAAAGAACAGTCGCAAAGCCAGCAACAGTCGATTCACGCAGGAATTTCCCTTGATTCCATAAAGATAAAAATCGAATCATGCCAGAATTGTATTCTGGCAAAAACAAGGAAGCATGTTGTTCCGGGAGAAGGCGTACAGAATCCCGTTGTGCTCGTTGTCGGCGAAGGTCCCGGTGAAGAAGAAGATGACTCCGGCAGACCGTTTGTTGGCAAAGCCGGTCAACTGCTCGACAAGATGCTTGCCGCAATTCAACTAGACAGAACCTGCAACTGTTATATTGCAAACATCGTAAAATGCCGGCCGCCGATGAACCGCACGCCCATGCCCGATGAAGCTGCCGCATGTCAAGGATACCTTGAGGCACAGATTCATCTTCTTAAACCAACAATGATTCTAGCCGCGGGACGCACCGCTGTGCAAAATCTTCTGCATACAACACAGGGCATCAATGCTCTGCGCGGAAAATTCTACGACTATCATCTTGGGGGAAATGAAAACGCTCCGGCAATACCGCTGCTTGCAACATTCCATCCAAGCGCCCTGCTCCGTGACGCCACACTCAAACGTCCTGCCTGGGAAGATTTAAAATCGTTCAAAGCCAAGCTGCTTGAACTTGCGCCTGACTACGCTTCACCATTCCTTCTAAAGCATTCCGAGGCATAACCATATGTCACGATTCTTTGACGTAGTGCTCAACGTACCGCTCAACCAATCGTTTTCATACCGTGAAAACGACGAGCCTGCCACAAAAAAAAATGCGCTTTCTACGCTGACACTTTCTGCGGAACAACTTTTTGGCAGACGCGTTGAAGTCCGCTTCGGCAACAGGACAATGACCGGCTTCATCGTTGCAGTCTATGACACGCTCCCTCAGACATGCCGTGTTTCAGAAGATAAAATCAGACCAATCATCCGGCTCATTGACGAAGAACAGCTTGTCACTCCGGAGCTTTTTGACCTGGCAAAATGGATTTCACACTACTACATTTCATCAATCGGCGAATCTGTATTTGGCATCGTGCCGTCAGGCAGAAGAGAAACTGAATCTGCGGGATTTTCTTTTTCTGAGGACGAATCAAGTTTTGAGAAACGCTCGCTCAGCCAGGAGCAGCTTGACGCCGTTGAAGGCATACTGTCACCTCAACAAGATGGAGCGCATACATCATTTCATTATTTATACGGAATGACCGGCAGCGGGAAAACAGAAGTTTTTCTTACTGCGGCTGAGCGTGTGCTTGAGGCAGGAAAAGGCGTCATCTATCTTGTTCCAGAAATCGGACTTACTCCACAGGTCGTCGAGTCTGTTGTAAAACGATTTGGCAACACGGCGGCAGTATTACATTCCGCACTTACTCCAAGTCAGCGTCTTGGGGAATGGAAGCGCATTCTCCATCGTGAAGCACACGTTGTTATAGGCGCAAGAAGCGCAGTGTTTGCCCCCGTTCCTGATTTAGGTCTCATCATCATTGATGAAGAGCATGACGCTTCCTACAAGGCAGGATCTTCACCACGCTACCATGCTCGTCAGGTTGCAATGTACCGCTCGTCAAAGCTACATATTCCGCTTGTCATGGGAAGTGCGACTCCTTCAGTTGAAGCGTACTATCTTATGCAAACAGGCACGCTTATCAAACACACGCTCACCAAACGGCTTGCCGGCGGTTCATTGCCACAAATTTCATGCATCAATTTAAGTCTTCCAAGCGCAGGCAACGGCAGTCTTTCAAATGAACTTGTCGAAGCGATGAAAAACACACTTGCACAGAAACGACAGATTATTCTTTTTTTAAATAGACGTGGATTTACGCACTTCTTTCGATGTAACACCTGCGGCTTCGAACTCAAGTGCAAAAATTGCTCTGTATCGCTCACATACCACAAGAATGAAAAACGACTCAGATGCCATTATTGCGGATACAGCGTAGAGCCACCGCAGCAATGTCCTGAGTGTGGTTCGCTCGACGTGGGATACAGCGGATTCGGGACAGAATTCATCGAGGCGGAAGTAAAGGCAAAATTTCCCAACGCGCGGACAGTACGCATAGATACAGACAGCATTACACACAAGGGTGAGCTACAGGAAAAAATCGATTCATTCCGCAGAGGTGAATATGACATTCTGCTTGGCACACAGATGGTTGCAAAAGGACTTAACTTTCCAGGTCTGCAGCTTGTTGGAGTCGTACTTGCCGACACGGCGCTCCATCTGCCTGACTTTAGGGCAGCGGAAAGGACGTACTCGCTCATCACACAGGTTGCCGGCCGCGCAGGAAGATTCTTTCCTGACGGAAAAGTGCTTGTGCAAAGTTACAGCCCTGATCGCGAGCCAATTGCATTTGCAGTCAAAGGCGATGCCGATGGTTTTTACAACAGTGAACTTGCGCAGCGCAAGATGCTTTCGTTTCCGCCGTTTGTCAGATTGCTGAGATTCGTGTTCCGTTCCCGCATTCAGAACGCGGCATCTATCGCAGCAAACGGAGCGGCTTCTATTCTTCTAAACACCGCCCCGAAAGGAGTTGAAGTGCTCGGCCCGGCGGAGTGCCCGCTTGAAATGATAAATGGCAACTACCGCCAGCAGATTCTGCTCCGCGGTACGAATATAAATGAGCTGCAAGAAATGGCAGCAAAACTGATATGGGGCTACACCACTCCAAAAAATGTCTACATAGAAACAGATGTTGATCCGGTGAACTTGCTATAGCGAAGATAATTTCTACTTAGACATGGCGGCGTATTCCGTCAAATTTCACTTGGTATAAAAAAAGTCCCTGCGGCGGTGCAGTAAGACCAGCCTGTGCACGATCGCATGAATACACTTTCTTTTTGAACTGCTCAACGCACTCCTGCGCGTCACATTTATCTTTTATGACATCGATTGCGCCGGTAACAAGCGTGCCCGTAAGCGAGCGTACCATCTTCCACAGAAAGGCGTTTGCTTCTATCTCAAAAACAAGGACATCGCCTTCGTACCAGAAATGAGCCTGTTCAAGATACCGCTTTGTGGAAACGCTCATATCTCCAGCAGCGGCAAAAGTCGCACAGTCAAGCTCACCGCTCAGGCACGAGCACATGCTGTTGAGCAAAGCCGTTTCCGGTTTGAAGGGAATATACCATACGTACCGCATATCCTTTGCCTGCGGAACAGAAACGGTGTGTATGAAGTATCGATATACCCGCGACGTTGCATTGTACCGCGCGCTGAATGAATTTTCTCTTACTTCGGAATTGATAATCCGTATGTCACGGGGAAGAAATCCGTTGAGGGCAAGTGTGTATTTTTCCGCGGGTATCGTATCATATGGTGAAACAAAATTTGCCGCCTGTCCTGCGGCGTGCACTCCGCTGTCAGTACGTCCACTTCCCTGCAAGTCAACGTGCACGCCCAGCATTTTTTTGAGCGCATCCTCAACGACGCCTTGAACAGTGCGCACGCTTTTGCCGCCGTCAGACTTGTCTTGCCTCTGCCAACCGCAGAAGTCTGTCCCGTCATATGATAGAGTCAGGAGAATATTAGTCATCTGGACTCAAGATATTATTTGCGGACAGTTCCGAAGTAAGATGGTCATACAAGTTTCTTGCAACCTCAAGAAGCGGGCCAGGCTTATTTTTGCTAGACTTGCCAAGGCCGAATATTCGCGCAATGGCACGTTTATACTCATCAAGTTTCTTAAGACGCATTTCTTCGTCTTCATGCTGCCCATATTTATACTCAAGCAGACCGCAGAGATAGATGACACCGTCATAGCCGTAGTTCTTGTCCATGTCGGGACCAAAATTGCCGACCGGCTCGATTGATTCAATTCGTCCTGTCTCATTGATGAGTGTCTGTTGATAAAAGAATATTGCCTTGCGGTAAAATACCTGCGCTGCAAAATCATAATTGTGATGCGGGCACACACGGTCAAGGTCCTTGCACAACCAGGCAAGGCGTAATGACAGCATTCCACGCTTGAACGTAGGTGCATACGATATATCAACTTTCTCATATGTCAAAAGAGCAAGATAGTACATTGCGACTCCATCAAAAAGAGTCCGCTCCTTGCGTAAATCGTAATACGGGAACATTGTCTGCACCGCTTTTTTTCTTCTGTCCTCATCCTGCATGACGCGGTCAAAAGTTTCAGGGTCCTTTATTTCAGTAAAATCTTTCCACAAGAAGGCGGCATGGCAGTTTGGACACGCGCCGATATCGTAGATAAGCGGATAAATTCTTCCAAATTTTTTTGAAGGCTCAAAATTACGGTGCAACTCATCGGTCAGTTTTCCTGCAATCATACGGCCGCCGCCCTGATGCATGACTTCCTGGTCAAAATCCTTATTGCACACCGGACAGTGACACTTCTCCTTAGCCCAGTAAGAAATTGCAGGCTTCTTGTCAGAATCGGTCACTGTTGTTTTTACATTGTGAACCATTTTTACCCCCGCTCTATGACGACAAATGATATTGCATACTGTTTTTCGTGGCTCAGCGTCACATGGACATGGCAGCCGGCGCCAAACCGCCGCTCCATGAGTGCCGCAGCCTTACCTGTTATTGAAAGATAGGGCTGTCCTCCGTTGTCTTTCATAATAAAAATATCGGTAAGTTCAAAGCCTTTTATTCCTGTTCCGAGCGCTTTTGAAAACGCTTCCTTTGCCGCAAAACGCACTGCGTAATGTTCGCAGAGCAATTCCTCATGATGCAGAGATTCAGAAAACTCAGCCGCATTGAAGAATCGCTCAAGGAACGCCTTGTTGTTCACCCATTTCTTGAACCGCTGCACTTCAACTATATCACACCCTATTCCACAAATCATCTTAAATTCCCTTTATTCCGGCTGGGTATAATAATTTATGGTTGCAGGATGAGGATCAACTGCATGGCGCTCAGCAGGTTTCTGTGTTGCCGTAACCTTTATTTTCTGCGCGCTCACCGTTATCAGCTTCATTTCCGCAGGAACAGTGACAACGACAGGAATTTCATATGTTCCCGGATCAGTGATTTTAGCGCAATTTACATACACATCGAATTTCTTATCATCAAGCGCTTCAAGGGCAAGCTGTTTACCTTCAAGCGTAAATCCCAAAGTCTGCGAAATCGGGGCAATTTCCATATCATCGGCGACATTTTTTGTTTTTATCTCTACGCCGGTAAAATCTTTTGATATAACTGATTCCTGCACGTTTACGGTCACCGTAATGTGCGTCAGAGGATCCACCGTCACCAGGCGGTTTTCATTTTCCGGAAGGACATCACGTGTTGTCGTTTCGGTGATTTTATCTATGTCAACGGCACCAGTAGTAATGGCGGTAAGGCTTTCAACCATTTCCCGCGGTCCTTCAACCTTTATTGTGGAAGGCACGACCGACACTTCTGTCTTTTCATATCCATGCGCAACTTCTCCAGAAAAGAGCGGCTCAAGAGGTACATATCGTATGGTCCGCGCAGAAATAGTGAGCGGAATTTTTTCTGGTGTCACGCGGATTTCAAGCGGTTCAAGAAGTTGGATGCCGGCGGATGTCTGTATAAGAACAGGAAATTCCATCTCGCCTTCACGAGTTTCATTCGATATATCAATATATGCAGTTATATCGTTTCTTGAAACAGAGGCAAGTTCTTCACGCTTTCCGCGTATGGTGACAGAGACATATTTTGTTCCTTCAGCAGCAGGAACCATGCTTCCGTTTGCAATGACAGTGAGCGGCACGCTGCTGAATGTTCTGCGTTCAAGCACCGACATGCGGTGGAAGAAAAAAATGAACAGTGCAAGAAAGAAGCAGATGACTTTCGTCGGCCAGTTTTCAGTTATTTTTTCAAGAAACTGTTTTGTGTTCATCGATAGTGTCCTCAATTATTTGTGCGTCAGGAGTGATTTCGAGCTGACTTTCCAGTATCCTGGTGAGCTGTTCCATGGTAAGGTCATAATGCAACTTTGAGTCGTATGCAAGACTTATTGCGCCAGTCTCTTCGCTTACCACAAGAACAACACTGTCGCTCACTTCGCTCAGACCGAGCGCCGCGCGATGACGAGTGCCGAATGTCTTTCGTATATCGTATTGTTCGCTGAGCGGAAGAAAACATCCTGCAGCAATAAGTTTACCGCCTTGAATAAAACAGGCGCCGTCGTGAAGCGGAGTGTCATGTCCAAATATGGTGACGAGCAGACTTGATGAAAGATCAGCGTTGAGCCGCGTACCGGTGTCTATAATGTCGTCCATTTTTGTGTGGCGCATAAAAACCGCAAGCATACCACGGCGCTGCTTGGAAAGCATTTCCGCTGCGATGAGCACGGAGTCTACATAGGTATGCTTTGAGCGCGAACCAAACGCAAACCATTCCGCCTGTCCGAGCTTAAGAAATATCTTTCTCAGCTCCGGTTGGAACACGATTGCAAAACTGATGACAAGTCCCGGAGCAAGCACATTCAGAATCCACAGCAATGTCTGAAGGTCAAGCAGCAAGGCAATTGCATACGCAAGCGCAACAATGACTGCCGCTTTTAAAATCTGAACTGCATTCGTACGCGTAATAAGCTCATACGCCTTGTACAAAAGCAGCGTGAGAATTCCCACATCGAGAACAGGCCGTATGTAGTCATATATTTTGAGCAAGTTGTCAAATGTGTTCATCTGACCCTCCACGTTTCTTATTCACACCGTCACTGAGCGAACCGAGCACTTTGAGCATATCCCTGCACGGAGCAACATCATGCACCCGGACAATTCTTGCCCCACGCTCCACGGCAATCATATTTGCAGCGATTGTTCCAAACAGTCTGTCTTCTACAGGCTTTCCGGTCATTTCGCCGATACACGATTTTCTTGACAACGCCATGAGCACTTTGTACCGGGAACCGCACAATTCACCGCATCGTGAAATGAGCGTTCTGTTTGCGTCAAGGCTCTTTCCAAAGCCAATGCCCGGATCAATGATTATTTTTTCTGCCGGAATGCCTATGCTTTCTGCGAATGACGCCCTCTTTGCAAGGTACGCATCTACTTCCGCAAACACATCTGCATACGCTGTATTGTTTTGCATTATAGCAGGGTTTCCTCTTTTATGCATCAGTATGACAGGCAATTTATGCAAAGCTGCAAATGTGCCGAGCGCAGCATCATCTTCGAGCGCGGAAATATCATTCACTATGTCAGCGCCTGCGTCGAATGCTGCTTCCATAACTTCTTTCTTGCGGGTGTCAATCGACAGGGGAACAGACGACACGTTGCGAATCGCTTTTATGACGGGCACAACGCGCTTTATTTCCTCCGCAGCAGAAACATACGCTGCCCCCGGACGTGACGACTCTCCGCCAATATCTATTATGTCCGCGCCTTCAGAAATAAATTTGAGCGCCTGCTCAGAGCCACCTCTGCTTTTGTCGTAGAAACTATCAGGCGTGCAATTGACTATCGCCATGATGAATGCAGGGAGATTGGTTGTTATAGTGCCTGTGGCCAAGGGAATTTGTATCATACTTTTTATTTCCTTACACGCTTCAAAAGATCAAGCGCTCCAACCGCGATTTTATCTGATGAAAGACCGGCATCTTCTTCTATCTGTGAGCGAGTGCCGTTAGCTAAGAAACGGTCCGGAAAAGCAATCACAAATGATGGAATGGAGCAAGTCATGTCATTTTCGTGCAGAACATTTTCAAGATATTCAGAAATTCCACCTGACTTCACGCCATCCTCCACAAAAACAACGCCGTCATACTGTTCGGCAATAGAAATGAAATAGCTTTCATCAAAGGGCTTTATGAATCTGAGCGTATATATATCGGTGAACACGCCGGCAAGAAGGAGCGACCGTGACGCAGTAAGTGTCTCGCTGTATATTCCGCCGGTACACACCATAAGCAGTTTTGGGTGCTGACCGTAACCTTGTTTTGACTTTCTGCTTTTTTTGCCTGCCGCATCAAGTTCATCAAAAAGACGAGCGCTGATGGCCGAAGCATATTCATCGCTCCGCAGTAAAAGTCCCCTTCCCGTCTGAACCGGCTTTGAAAAACTTGGTATTTCTGAAGGACAAGACATTTTTGGCCATCGTATTGCAACAGGTCCCTGCGCCTCTTTTACCGCCCAGTCAAGGCTGACACAAAGATCACGGGCGCTTGAAACAGTCATCAGTGTCATATTCGGAACAGGACGCAACAACGCAATGTCAAAAATTCCTTGGTGCGTCTCACCGTCATTGGGAACTGCTCCCGCACGGTCAAACACCAGCACAACATGACGTTTCTGGAGCGCAAGGTCTTCTATAATTTGATCGACAGCGCGCTGAATGAACGTCGAGTATATTGCAACGACCGGTATAAATCCGCCGGCAGCAAGTCCGCCCGCAAAGGTAACGGCATGTTCTTCGGCAATGCCAACATCAAAAAAGCGGTTGGGATAGTGACGCGAAAAAGCATCAAGCCCGGTCCCTTTTGACATTGCAGCTGTCACTGCAGCAAGATTAGGTTTTTCCGCGGCAAGCGTCATGATTGCTTCAGAGAATGACTCGGTGAAGCTGAGCGTATCAAATTTTTCCACAATGCCATCGCTGATGTTGAATGGACCTACACCGTGGAATGAAGACGGATCATTTTCTGCCGGACTGTAGCCGCGCCCTTTCTTTGTGACCAGATGAATTACAACAGGACGAGGTATTTTTTTTACCCGCCGGAACATATTTTCCATCTGCTCCAAATCATGGCCATTGAGCGGACCGACATATTCAAATCCCAAGTCTACAAAAAGATTGTTTGTTAAGAAAAGGCCCTTTAGTCCGCGTTTAAGTCTGAAAATAAATTTTCCAAGATGACGGTTTATGTACGGAATGTCGTCAACCATACGGTCAAACTTATATCTAAACCGCTGATATGTCGTTGTCATGGTAAGTTTTGAAAGGTACCGTGAAATTGAACCTGTATTCCGGCTGATAGACATCTGGTTGTCGTTAAGCACGACGATGAGATTCTTTGCAAGCTGCCCCGCGTGATTAAGCGCTTCAAACGCCATGCCGCCAGTAAGCGCGCCGTCTCCTATGACAGCAACAACTTTATCCTGCCGCCCCTGAAGCCGCCATGCAGTAAGCAAACCGAGCGCCGATGAAATTGAAGAGGACGCGTGCCCGGCGTCAAAATAATCATGAGGACTTTCAGAAATTCGCGTAAATCCAGATATGCCGTCCTTTGTACGAAGCGTGTCAAACTGTTCATACCGACCGGTGAGCAACTTATGTGCATAACATTGGTGGCTCACATCCCAGACAATCGCATCGCTCGGACTGTCAAAAACACGATGGAGCGCAATCGTCAATTCCACCGCACCTAGATTGCTTGCAAGATGACCGCCATTTTTTCCAACGACTTCTATTATTTTATGACGAATTTCGGTAGCCAGGACAGGGAGCTTCTCTTCCGGAATTTTCTTGAGATCTTCTGGTGAATGTATATTCTGAAGCAGCACTTTTCTTGCTCCCCTGCTCATTTTATCTTACGCATCCTTATTTTAACAGCAATAAGAAATATTGTTAATGGAAATATTCATTTAAAATAAAAAAAGCCGGGTAATTGTCCCGGCCATGTAATTCGGTGCGTAAGAAACACACGAAAAAAAAGACCGCAGCACGTCCGAAAACAAACCGCGGTCTTCTTTGGCAAATGGACCAAATGTAGCTTATTCGGCTACTACTTGCTCTTATGCCGATTCCGTCTAAGCTTCTTCTTTCGCTTATGTGTCGCTATCTTTGCGCGCTTTCTTTTCTTTCCACAAGGCACGATAGAACTCCTTAGTAAAAACTAGTGCTATTATCGTTTTTTTTGACTATTACGTCAAGTAGTATATAGATATATTTTTTGTTTTCTTAGCAACCCGTAAATTCAGCAAGAAAAGTCACTTTTTTTCGGAATGATATTACAATCGCTCAGAAATCGGCCTGCAATGCGTGCAATGGAAGATGTGTCATCTGCAGGAATTGTGACTGCATCAGGTATATCGCGCATGAATGTGTATTGTTTTTTGGCGTAGTGGCGGCTGTCGAATTTTATTTGTTCCCTTGTCTGTGCGCTGCTTTTTCCAAGGAAGAATTCATGGTACCCTATTGCCTTCATGCCGGGAGAATCCTTGCCGTACCCCTTGAGCATGAGCTGTCTGACTTCCTGTTCAAGTCCCTGGGCAAACATTTGGTCAACACGCTCGTCTATACGGTGGTAGAGGTCCTCTTTTTCACGCGTAAGAATCATAGTGCAGAATGAATATTTTGAACGAGGCTGCGAAGGAAGCGGAAAGCTGCTTAAAGGTTTGCCGCACGTATAAAATATCTCAAGCGCACGTCGGATGCGGTATTCATCGTGCATATTTATCTGTTCGGCGCGAAGCGGGTCAACGCGCCGCAGTTCCTGGTACAGTTGAAGCGGTCCTTCTTCGTTCATTTTCTGCTGTACCATTTCACGTATTTCGGGAGTGCCCTGGGGCGCAACGGTCAGTCCAAGAATGAAATTCCTTATATAGAAACCGGAACCTCCGGTGACGACCGGAATTTTCTTTCTTTGCCATATTTCAGCACATGCTTTATCAGCTTCGTCATACCACTCGCCAATGCCGAACTGTGAATCAGGGTCAACAAGATTGATGACATGGTGCGGAATTTCAACACATTCCTGCGGAGTAGGTTTTGCAGTGCCAATGTCCATGCCGCGATATACCGACTGGCTGTCGGCGCTTACGACTTCGCCGGTGCCTTTAAAACAAGAAAGACTGCCGGTGCCGAACATTTGACGGACACACGCAGTCTTTCCACATGCAGTTGGCGCAAAAATAATGATGACGGGAATTGCCTCGTGAACCATACCTTCCGCCATTCAGTATTTACTGCTGTTCTATGCGGTACTGAACCTTATTATTGAAAAGCTGGTCTGCTGCGACGCTGACGACTTTGCCGTCGTTTTCTTCGATAATAGGATCCTTTACCATTGCAAGCTGATATGCACGGCGGCTTGCAGCGCATGTAATTTCGTATACATTACCCTGGAATTTTACTAACTGTTCAAGTGGAAATATCATTCTGGTACCTCTAAAATGTAGAGTATATCATTCTTTTATATCCATGTCTATATGTCATATAAAGAAGATTATAATCGCGCAACGTTTTAAAAGAATATTCTTCAAATAATTTTGTCATTTCCTTAAGTTCGCGCCTATAACTAAAGCAGGGAAGCAAATTATGATTGATTTGCAAACGATGAAGATGCGTTGTATACTGTCTTATGGCAGACCGCAATTCGACAACAGAAGCGCTCATCCTCACCGTTCAGGAACAAGGTGAAAACAACAGGACGATAACTGCTTTTTCCTCGGAACTTGGTATTTTTTATGCGACACTCTACGGCGGTGCAAAGAGCAAAATGCGCGCGCTCGTACAGCCGTTCAACTCAGGGAAGCTATGGCTTTACACTGATGAATCCCGCCATTCAAAAAAAATCAGTGACTTTGACGTGACAAACTGCCATCCGTCCCTTCGCACTTCACTGTACAAGATGTGGGCTGCCAATTTAGCCGCGGAGCTGGTGCTAAAGACAAAAGGCGCAGGTGATGACGCTGCATCATACCGTCTGCTCACTGCGTACATTGACGGTATAGATGCAAGTGATGAAAACACGGCCCGTCTTGGCACAATTCGTTTCTTGTGGAGATATGTCGGACTGCTCGGCGTCCAGCCAGATGTCCACTCATGCGTGCAGTGCGGAAAACTTTTGTTGAGCGGAGAACCACTTCTTGCAGAACATGATTCAGAATCAATCATGTATTTTCCAACGCTCAACGGTTTTGTGTGCGCAGACTGTCTTTCTTCATTTGATGAGACAGGGAAAGGCAACGGAATCTCGCTTGATAGATATGCGCTTACGTATCTTGCTGCAATAAATGAACTTTCACCGGGACAAGTGCGCGCACTCACCATAGGAGCTTCATCCGCATACGATATGAAACGTCTTGTGTTCATGCTCATAGAAAATGCGGTTGGCTGCAAATTAAAATCTCTTGAAAGCGGACTTACCATACTGTGATACTTTTTTACAGAACTCCGGTCCGCTCATGGCACATTCCTGAGTTTTGTTGTATACTATACTTATATTATCAAATGGGTTTGGGAGAACTTCATGCGAGCTGCAGACATTATCATTAAAAAACGTGGTACCGGCGCTGTTTCAGGACAACCGCTTACCCGCGAAGAAATTGCCTTCATGGTCAACGGCTATGTTGACGGCACTATTCCAGATTATCAGATGTCATCCTTCCTCATGGCTATCTACTTCAACAGCATGACTTTCGAGGAGACTGGTTTTCTTACCGACTGTATGCTTCATTCCGGCGATGTAATCGAGCTGCATGGCAAGTCAAATGAACAGCTTGGACTGCACGGTCCTTTTGTTGACAAACATTCCACCGGCGGCGTTGGTGACAAAATAAGTCTGCCACTTGCCCCTATTGTAGCTTCCTGCGGAGTTCAAATTCCCATGATGAGCGGGAGAGGCCTTGGTCATACCGGCGGCACGCTCGATAAACTTGAATCGATAGATGGATATACGGTCGGGCTTACTCCAGAAAAATTCCGCACGCTTATCGCAAGGACAGGATATGCCATGACCGGACAGACAGATGCGATTGTGCCTGCGGACCGTAAAATGTACGCGCTTCGTGATGTGACCGGTACCGTTGAAAGCATACCGCTCATCACCAGCAGCATTCTCTCAAAGAAAGTTGCCGAAGGAAGTGATGCGCTTGTATTCGATGTGAAGTGTGGTTCCGGAGCATTCATGAAGTCGCTTGAAGATGCAGAACGTCTTGCGACTTTTCTTGTAAAGACTGCTCAGGCAATGGGTAAACAAGCTGACGCGCTCATCACCTGCATGGACCACCCGCTCGGCTTCAAGACAGGCAACTACCTTGAGGTGGAAGAAACGCTTGAATGCCTTGAAGGAAAAGGCCCTGCGGACGTACAGGAACTGACGTATGAACTTGCAAGCCGTATGCTTGTACTTGGAAAACAGGCAGCAGACACCGCAGAAGGACGTAAAAAAGCCGAGGCGGCGGTTGCTTCAGGAAAAGCGCTTGATAAATTTCTTGAGAATGTAAAAGATCAAGGCGGAAATCCTGAAAAATTGCTTTCCGAGCAAGGAAAACGACGTTCAAAATTTCATCTTGAAGTAACAGCCGCTTCTGACGGATACCTTTCTGTTGACGCATATAAAACAGGCATCGCCTGCATCAGTCTTGGTGTGGGCCGGAATAAGACAAGTGACTGTGTCTCTCCTGACGCGGGCATTATCTTTGCAAAACGCACTGGAGACAAAGTAAAAAAAGGTGATAAAATCATGGATGTATACGGCAAAGACGGCGTATCGCTCATGACAGGTACTGCCGCCCTTAACGATGCAATCTCATATTCAGCTGAAAAGCAGCAGGAAAAGCCGCTTATCTATAAGGAAATAAAATAGTGTCTACATGGAATAAAAAACAAATTTCAAAAAGCGAAATTGAAGAACTTGAAAAAAAATATGGAGTGGACTCACTCACCGCAAGCATCATGGCGCGGCGCAATATAATTGCGGGTCACGATGTGCTTTATCTCATGCAGGACAACCTCCGCTACCAGCACAGTCCATTCTCCTTTACCGACATGGAAGACGCCGTTGACCGCATTCTTGACGCAAAAGACGACAATGCAAAGGTACTCATTTTTGGAGACCGCGATGTTGATGGTGTCAGCGCGACAACAGTGCTCTACGACTGTCTGTCGGCGATGGGTATTGATGTGCGCTACCGTCTGCCGCAAGGTGACGATGCATACGGTCTTTCGATTGCGGCAGTTGACGACTTTGCAAAAGAGTATGGTTCACTTATCATTACCGTTGACTGCGGTATTTCAAACAACGCCGAAATTGCACATGCAGCGGAACTTGGCATGGACATTATTGTCGTTGATCATCATAACCCTCCGGCAGAACTTCCTTCCCCGGCAATCATCATTGATCCGAAGCTGCCGGACAGCGGCTACCCTTTTAAAAATATTTCTGGCTGCGCAGTTGTATACAAACTCGTAAGCGCACTCAGATTTGCAGCAAGCGATTTATACAAGCAGGAAGTATGCCTGCTCAATGTCCGTCCGGTCAACGAAGCGTACACCATTGAATGCATCAAAGTCCGCAACCTTGTCCCAACTGCACGCATGGAAGAAACAATCGTGCCGGGAACAGTAAGCATTACGCAGACACGGCTTCCCTCTTTTCTGAGCGGACAGCAGATTTTCGTATGGGACAGCAAGACAATCGGCAAACTGCTCACCGATGCCTTTGGAAGCGGCGTAGAATTTAATTTCATGGATATACGCCCTGACGTTGTAAAAATAATTCCTTCATTACCGCCAGAAATTTCTTTGCTCAGACTCAAAGACTCTTCCCAGCTGGCAAAGTACGGCGATCATCCGGCAACAGAAATTGGCGGTTTCTACAATATTTTTGTAACATACACACAGCTCAAACTAAAAGCGGCATTTCCGGCAAATGAAGATGCGGAAGAAAAAGATTTACAGCTTGTCGCCCTTGCAGCGCTTGCCGACATCATGCCGTTGAAGGATGAGAATAGAATATTTGTGCGCAACGGACTTGCTTCAATCAATGCTTCGCGAATCAGGCCGGGACTTGTAGAACTTATGTCACACTTGAATCTGCTCGGCAAACGTGTCTCTGCTATCAATTTAGGATGGGATGTCGTTTCCAACCTTAACGCAGCAGGCAGACTGGGGCACGCAGAGTATGCGGCGGAACTTTTTCTTTCTCAGAATGCAACGGAGCGCGATGCAGTTGCCCAAAAAATTCTTGATTTGAACACAGAGCGTAAACAACTTTCATCTGATGCATGGGCATATGCGGCAAATCAGGCGGAAACTTCCATTCCCCTGCACCACAACAATCTTTGTGTCGTAATTGACGAGCGCATCAATCACGGCGTCAGCGGCATACTCGCCGGTCGCCTTGTTTCACAGTACCATGTACCTTCAATGGCAGTCACCTTTGTAGGAAACACAGCGTTTGGCTCCATGAGAAGTTGCAGAGGCTACGACATCACCACATTTCTTGACCAACTGTCAGACTTGTTCATCAATCACGGCGGACATAATTATGCAGCAGGATTCAGCTTTACCCGAGACAAACTCGCACAGTTTGAGGAACGCGTCACTTCACTTTCGTCAATAATTGAACTCACCGCACTCGAAAACGACACTATTGAAATCGACGCTGAAATTCCGCCACAGTTTCTAACGGCAAAGCTCCTTGCTGTCACCGACCTCTTTGAACCATTTGGTGAAGAAAACCCTGAACTCGTATTTATGACAAAAGGTCTGCCAATCATAGACGCGCTTGTCATGGGAAAAGGCGAAAAGCAACATCTCAAGCTCACGCTCAATTCAGGGACATATAAATGGCCTGCATTATTTTGGAATGAAGCGGAACGATTGCACCGTGACTTTGAAATTGGCGACAAGGTTGATATTCTGTACCATCTGTCAAGGAATTCATATAACGGTGTTGAAACGCCGCAACTTATTCTTATAGATGTAAAAAAAAGTGATTCTTCAAACTGACGATATCACTTTGTACTTTCAATACTAGAAAAAAATGGGGAAATGATGAAAAAAAATTTATTACTTTTTATTAGTCTTATTCTTTTTGTTCTTACGCCGCTCCAAGCGAAAGAGGCTGTCTTTTCAAACGAATTGTATGACATTTCGCTTGTGTACAATGAAAGTGCAAATCCCGGCGATGCAGTTTTTATTCGTATCCTTTTTTCGGCAAATGAAAAAAAACTTCGCAACAAAGATTTCAACGTATCTGCCTCTGCCACTCTTTTTCTTAATGACAAGAATCTTATTTCTTCATCTTTCTTCCTTGTGCCGGTAAATTCATCAAAAACAAAAAAAACACTTTTGTGCGGATTGCCGCTGTCGTCATGGTGGACAAATGACAATTACCATCTTACCGTGACCTATTCTTTTGACGGCGGTAAGCAGATGGAATTTTCCCTTCCTTTCTCAATAGACAACAAGACATTCAACAGCGAAACAATTCCGCTCAACGAAAGCAACACTGCAATCAAGACAGATACAAGTCCGGAACGCATAAATCAAATTGAAAAACTCAATGCCATTCTTGCAACGACAAATGCAGATGACGTTTACCAGACAACACCGTTCACGCCGCCAACAACAAGCACCCGCAGAACTTCATACTTTGCAGACCGACGTGTATATGCATATGTAAACGGAAAATCATCAACATCGCTTCATTACGGCACTGATTACGGAATACCGACCGGCACTCCGGTAACTTGCTGTGCCGCCGGAAAAGTTGTCATGGCGGAAAATAGAATTTCAACCGGCTGGAGCGTCGTCGTTGAGCATCTTCCAGGATTGTACAGTTTGTATTACCACATGAGTGTTCTTTCTGTCAAAGAAGGCGACATTGTCAAAGCAGGAGACAAGTTGGGATTAAGCGGTGCAACGGGACTTGCAACCGGCCCCCATCTGCACTGGGAAATGAGGCTCAACATGTGTGCGGTTAATCCAGATTTCTTTACAAAAGATTTTGCCTTTACTTCACCGTTAGAACACTAATCGTCCACAGGCGTAAGCTGCAACATTCCAGTCTGCGACACAATGACCATGTATTCTTTTCCGGCAACGCAGGAATACAAATCGACTGTATACTGTCTTGAAAATCTGTTGAGGTAACTCTTACTTCTGGCAAACGCAAACACCGCAAGATGATACAGCGCGCGTCTTTCTTTTGCGGAATAAGCGGGTGAAAGCAGGAGGCATTCTCCGTGTTCCATAAAATATGAACCTAAAAGCGTGCCACTTGTTTTGCGCTCGTTGCTATTTCCGTATATTTCATAGGGAAAAATAAATTGTCGGTCGTTAAAACAGGCTGCGGTAAATTCAAGGCTTAAATCTTCTGCATTCCAAGAACGCTCGATTTCTGCAACTTCACGTCCGGCCGTATTGTAGAGCGTAAATTTTCCGCTCACGGTGTCTTCGCTTGAACCAAACAAAGTAAAATGAACCATATCATATGGATTTATTTTTCTGATATTTCGTGAGTCTGCAAAACAACGTAAGAACCTATATGAATAAAAACAGCAGGTCACTAAAAACAGAAATACAATCACCGCGGAAATTGTTTTAATTGCTATCTCTGCATTTTTTTTCATTCTGCTTATTTTTTTACCAAAGCGATGAATTCATTTTCACTAATCACGGGAATGCCAAGTTCAGCAGCTTTTACATTTTTTGCCGAACCGCTCTTGGAATCATTGGTGACAAGATATGACAATCCCTTAACCACAGAGGATTTTACCATTCCTCCGTTTTGCTTCACTAAATTTTCAGCGTCAGCGCGTTTCATTGTTACAAGTTCGCCGGTGAAGCAGAAAGATTTTCCGGCAAAGAGTCCGTTGGCATTTGATTCGCTCACTGAAATTATTTTCTGGGCAACAAGCGATGACATTTCCTGCCTGTTCTCCGTCATTCCTTGCACAAACGTGTGCGCCATGATTTCAGCAAAGCCATATACCGAAGCAATTTGCTCTTCTGTAGCGGCAAACAGTTTTTCAAGCGTGTTATATCCGCCGGCAATTAGTTTTTCAACAAGCGTTTCGCCAATACCTTCAATGTCAAAGCCTGCAATAAATCTTGGAAGCGTCACAAGACGGTGTGCCTGTATTGAAGCCGCGACTTTCTCTGCGCCAAGTGAAATTTTTTCTTTTGTCATGCTCTCTTCATTCAAAAAATACGGTCTGAGCGCTTCCGAGTCAAGTTTGTAGATGTCTGTAATTGAACGCACCGTGCCGTCTGTAAAAAGCGATGTTATAAGCGTGTCGCCAAGGTCGCGTATGTCAACGACAGAAATCCATTTGAGCAGCTGGTGGAGGATACGCTTTTTGCATTGTTTGTTCGGACAGTAAAGCCGTGTTCCTTCGTCAACAAGTTCAGTGCCACAGGTGGCGCATACTTTAGGCTGCACTACCGGACGCAATTTCTTCTGCGCTTCATCAGACTCTTCCGGCACGACAGATTCTATTTTTGGAATAATTTCGCCACGCTTTACAACAACAACATGGCTGCCGATTTGCAGGCCTAAATCCCGTATTGTGTTAGGATTTGCAAGACTTGCACGCTGCACGGTCGTTCCGTTTAAATCAACTGCGTCAAAAACGGCAACTGGTGTATACGTTGCGCCTGCTTCATTCCATTCAACAGCACGAACCACTGACACCGCTTCTTCAAGACTGAATTTAAACGCAATCTGGCGGTCCGGGCGGTCACGGAGCGCATCTTCATGATTTACAGTACGTTCCTTTATGACAAGACCGTCAATGTCGTACTCGATGTTCTTCCGCATTTCCATTACCTGCGCCCGAAATTCAATGACTTCTTTAGCAGAATGACAGATGGTGAGCGGCACCGTATTAAAAAACAATTTCTTAAGCCAGTTTATTTTTTCTTCTTCATCGCTATAAGGCTGGCTGCCTTCTGTTGCCCACACATCATACGTGATGAGCGTAAGGTTTTCGCTTCCTTCGCCGTCCTTTCTTTTCATGAGACCATTTGCGGCGTTGCGGCAATTTGCCTTGTCTGCAAAAAGTGTATCATGAACGTGGTGCGTCATGATTACTTCGCCGCGAATACCGCCGGTAAAATCAATGAGCTTCCCCTGCTCTGTGTACAATTCCTTTCTAACGCCATTCATCTTGACGGCATTAGCGGTAATCACATCGCCCGTAGTTCCATCGCCACGGGTAACAGCGCGGACAAGAATTCCTTTCTCATACTGAAGTTCAAGGCTTGCGCCATCAAGTTTATATTCCACAAGGTATTCGCCATACTCATGCTTTGCCGCCCACGCCATGAACTGTTCAGGGTCCGCGGCTTTTTCCTGGCTGCCCATCGGCATAATGTGTATAGCTTTTGCAAAGTTACCGCTGTCCGCACCCACTTTGTGCAAGATTTCATTTGCAGGATCAAGTGTTTTTAGTTCATCCCACAGCGCGTCAAATTCGCTGTCAGGAATTTCACCTTCGCCGTCATAATATGATTTTTGATATTTTAAAATAAGTTTTACCAGTTCTGCAATGCGCTTCTTTTTATTGCTCTGCGACGCCGCTTCATCTACATCAAAGAGTTCCATTTGACTGCCTCTTTTTTACTTTCCATCAATTTTCTCAAAATACAGTTCGCGAATCTGCCGGCCAGCTTCTATTCCCTTCTGTTCAAAACGTGTCATCGGTCTCCATGATTGATGCGGTGCAAACGTTTCAAATTTGTTCTTTAAAGACGGCGTTGATGAAAGCTCGGCAAGGGCTGTCTGCGCATAATCATCCCAGTCCGTCACCATATATAAATATCCGCCCGCGCTTAATTTTTTTGCAAGCAGATCTGTGTGCGGACGCTGTACAAGTCGACGTTTATGATGACGCTTCTTTGGCCACGGGTCAGGGAAGAAAATATGGAATGCGCTTACGGAATTATCAGGAATCATTGTTGCGATTGCTTCGATTGCATCGTATTCAATAATAAACAGATTGGTAAGGGAACGGTTCTTTATTTCTCCAAGCAGCCGCCCAATGCCGGGAACATGAACTTCCATGCCAAGATAGTTTTTGTCCGGATTTGCAGCCGCAATCAGCGCGGTAGCCTGCCCCATGCCAAATCCAATTTCCACCGTTACAGGATTTGTATTGCCAAACACTTCAGTAAAATTAAGCAGTTTATGTTCAAAGGGAATGCACCATTTCTGTCTGAGGTCGCTATAGTTTCGACGTTCACTTTCTGTCATGCGGCCGGCGCGAAGCACATATGTCTTTATTGCATGTAGAAACGTATTTTCAGCAGCATCGCCTTTTTTTGTTGTAGAGGGAATTTCCAAAGCATCGGAATCATGCGCATCTTCTGCCGTAAATGTTGCATCAGTATTAGCGTTCAAATCTAGCTCCTTCTTCAGCTGGTGTGCTCTGTGCGGTAGCCGCCGCAGCACTCTGTATGTCATTGATTTTTACCGGGGGCATCATACAGACAACGGCACCGCCAACAGAGGTATAGCAAATTCGCATTGTCTGCGCCGCACTGTATTCATTTGCAATCGCCGCATCATCTTTCCAATTCGTCTTTCTTCTTCCGTAAAATATAAGCGAACCTTCCGGTGAATACAAGGCGATATTCTCAACACAGCCATTCATAAATGCAGCAGGAAAATCAGACGCTCTTTTTTCAGGAAATCCAAGTGGATACGATACATTGAAAAACACATCAGACTCATGTTCTGCGGCATCTTCATATATAAGCTGATACTTGCCTTGCGGAATAGTGCTGCCTGACGCCGGCACAAGATTTGTATATCCCGCCCACGTTTTTGAGTCATGACCGCCGATTTTTCTTGGAGCTTGTACATTCCATTCAATTCCGCTCTTTTCATGAACAGCCCGAATTGATTTTACGCGCTGCACATCATCTGTCTCTGCAAACAGAGAAAGGCGTTCTGCAGGCTCGCTTGTCGTGTCTGCAAAATCAAACACCATGACCGCCGTTACGCCAGTTACTTGCGATGCAGCGTCTGAACACGATGTCGCGACAAAGCTGCTGATGAGTAAAAATAAAAAAGCTGTCAGACAAACGGCAAAATGCTTCATATTGTTAGAAATTAAATATGAGATTGATAACGGTCAAATCACTTGAAGTAAACTGATTGACAAGTGATTCAAATTTTATATTTACTTTCTTACATGCATCGTCAAGGTATGAAAGGTAATACAAGCCAAGGTCCGTTCCCTCTTCACCTTCAGGCATCTGGCGATAGAAATCAATAAGGGAACGCTTGTTTAAGTCAGCAGACATCTTGCTTTCAATATTTTCCTTCACTTCCTGGAATTCATCGTCCTTGTTGTACAACGTTATCTGCAGACGCCCTTGTTTGCCAATTGAAGATGAGCCTCCGCCGAGCTTCCATGAAAGGAATACAAGTTCGTGCTTACGCTGTAGCTCAGAAACTATTTTTGCACGTATATCAGGGTCATAGATGAGCGTATCGCTATTGTCGATGCCTTGATACATGATGCGCGCTTCCTTACGCATATTTGTGTTTTCACAGTTAAGCGCAAGTTCCATGACCATCACGGAAATATATTCTGCAACCTTTGACTTTTCCATGTATTCAGCAAGCGCCTGACGCACAGAGCTTAATATTTGCGTAAAGCCATCAGCCTTGTAGAATTTTGTAATGATATACCAGTTCATAAGGCTCAGCCGGTTTAGGAATTTTTCCGTCATAAGCAGATACACATTTTTTTCTTCAGGAGTTGAGTCCTTGTTGTCCATGATACTTTTCCATACCGGATCAAGTATTGTCTTACGTGCCTGTTGAATGACGGCATCCTTTGTTGCAAGTGCGCTTCTGAGCTGCTTGTCGGGAATCTGAGTCTTTTCATCGATGAGCTGCGACGGTGTTGCACGGTTATGCTTTCTGACGCAGTCGCATTGGATGAGCGCAGAGAAAATCTGGCGGTCAAACATTTTATACAGTATGGAATATACAATAAGTTTTGAAAGATCCATTATTTCCTGACGCGAAGACACAAATTCTGACATGGAAATTTCAATTTTTGATATGTAATCAACAAGAATCATATTCTGCACGGAAATCGGCGAGAAATGATTAAGGCTTATACCATACTCTTCAACATTATCAGCCAGTCTGAACCGAAGAAGTTTCTTTTTATGGCTAATAAAATGAGATGCTCCTTGTTCGGTGAGAATGACCTTCAACGGAAGATCGAGTATAAATTTTTTATCTGCTGCGGACATGCGTCAAAATGCTCCTGTGAAATTACCCATAGATACTTTTTACTATTATACACAAAGGGTATTGCATTGTAAACACCAAATCAATATTCTTATGATATGCGCAGAATTCAGCCCCGAAACTTATTCCTTCTCTTACTACTTGTTTTTTGTATAGATACAAAGGCGGTTTTTTGCCAATCATCCGCTCCGCTTCCGGACGGCTTGCTTGATGTTGAAAACAGCGCCAAGCTCTTTACGTTGCTTGAAAAAGAAAATTTTTCACCATCATATCAGCACCTCGTTCCAAGCGATGACAACAGCTTTCCAAAAAACATCATCATTTCGCTGAATGCCGCCCAGACTGGAGACAATACATCCGAACGCACAACAATTGTTTTCGCATTTACCGCCCAGTTCGCTTTTGAAAACAAAGACACGCTTTGCTCCTTTGCACGTGACCTCAAGGAAAAAAATCTTCCCTACAATGTGACACTTCTTATCAGCATAAACGATGATTCCCTTTTTGACGACAAATCGTCAGACTATCATCCAAAGGGAACTGATGTGTTCACCGCCTCAATTGACAATCCAGATTCGTACGCTGCTGTCATTGTTGAAAAGAACAGCGCCCGCCCGTACGAGATAATTCCTGGTGGCGGAGGAGACACATCTCCTTCGTGGCTCGTACGCACGTTGCGCCACGCATGTATTCTCTGCGGAAAGCAACCGGCAGTTTCCACTTCCTTCATCACGCTGTACCGCAACGGCGTTCTGCGCGAAAACAAACGGGTTTCCTCGTTCCTAAGGCAAGAAGTTCCTGCAGCATCAATAACAATCACCGGCTCTCCGTCTGATTTTCTTATTCTTGAACAAGCGGCGACGCTTCTTGCAAAGTCCCGCTCTGATCGCTGGGACCGCCATTATGCGTTTCTCCCTATCGGGCAGGAAGGTGTTTTGCTCAGTGAGTCTTTCTTTGCCATCTCATACCTTTTCTTTTCTCTGCTGAGCCTTTTCTTCCTGTGCTTCTTTTCTTTCACCGGAAAGGCACAAGTCAAGGCCAGAATGCATGATGTTTTTTCAATCTGCTATATTGTTCCAATTACACTGCTGCTCACGGCACTGGTCCTCTTCCTTGGCGAACTTCCCTTTCCAAAAACACTTTCGGCTTCTAACTCCTCGCCGCTTGTTCTCTTTGGCATAAAGACACTCATCACGCTGCTGCTTACAGTCATTGCATTCATCATGCAGATACGGTTGTCGTACCGCGTGTCGCCGTATTCATACGGGTTCTTCATGACTGCAATTGCCGCAGCGAATATCTTTATTTTCAGCACGGTTGACCTTTCGCTGCTGTTTCTTTTCTTTTTTGAATACATACTTACACTTCTTGCCGAACGGACAAAAAGTCTTGCACTACAGATTGTCACGTTCTTCTTGCTTTTCATTCCGTTTGTTCCGTATATCATTGACTTGCTGCGCTTTGCTTCTTTTGAAGGACTGTACACTTTAATCAAATGCGGCTTCAGCATGAATATTCTGCTAGCGCTCATTTTCTTTCCATTCCAAATGCAATTGTTCCGCATCTTTCTTTCACTTGATATTTTCAGCAAAGACAGGCATGACTCGCCATCGGTCGTGGTACTGCGCAGTCTTGCCACCATCATCATCATTCTTGGAACAATGACCGGGCTTTATGCAATGTTTACAAAACTAATCATGCGCGGCAACACGCTGAACGATACTAAAAAAGAATTTATCTCAATTTCAAAAGATGATTCGCTGCACGACATTTCCATATTTTTTGACGAAACTTCCTTCATGGAACTTACCGCGCGACATCTTATTATTTCTTCTAAGAAAAAAGTGCTTAGATATACGGTGAGCATAGATTCCCCGCTGACGGTTCCGCTCTATGACAGCAACTTTTTATACACACTTGAAAATGAACATACGGCATATTTCAATCTGCCGGACAATCCGCTTGCACCAGTCGAAATCATATACTCTGCCGACCCTCAGTTTGCAAGTTCAATCACCGTCCAGGCATATGTTGTTGGCGACGACGACAAAGTGCTTCTGGAAACAAAAAAAATCGAAACAAAAGCAGGAACCTAATGGAAGAAGCATATCTTCATGTTGACATGGACGCTTTTTTCGCTTCCGTAGAACAGCTTGACAATCCGCTGCTGCGTGGCAAACCTGTTATTGTTGGAGGTCTTCCCGGTGACCGCCGAAGCGTTGTCGCAACAGCATCATACGAAGCAAGAAAGTACGGCGTACACTCGGCGATGCCTACTGCACGCGCATTTGAACTCTGCCCGAACGGAATTTTTTTGCGCGGAAGAATGGAACGGTACCATGAAAAATCTGAAGAAATCATGAAGATTTTTGAATTGTATTCTCCTGATGTGATTCAGATTTCAGTTGATGAAGCATTCATTGATCTTACCGGAACAGAACGGCTGCTCGGTTCTCCCTACGATGTTGCGGTTCAGCTTAAGCGGGAAGTAAAAGAAAAGACAGGTCTTACGGTAAGTGTCGGTCTTGCCCCTACAATGTATCTTGCAAAGATTGCATCTGGTTTTAAAAAACCTGACGGGCTTACGGTCATTCACCACGGTGAAGAAGTTTCATTCATGACGGCGCTTCCGCTTGAAAAAGTCTGGGGAGTCGGCTCAAAGACGCTGGAACACTTGCACCGGGCAGGTTTTACCTCAACAAAATCAATATATACAAAGTCAGAACATCTGCTGCAAAGTATTTTTGGAAACAACACCGGTTCATTTTTATACAACGCAGTGCGTGGAAATAAAGGCATGAAATTTGGAGACGAGGCGCGCAACCACTCAATAAGTTCTGAAACGACATTCGACTTTGATTTGCTTGACCGATATGCAATAGAAACAGCACTCATGCAACTTTCCCAGACGGTCATGTTCCGGCTGCACCGCGAGGGATTTCATACGCAGACCATTTCTCTTAAAATCAGATACGAGGACTTTACAACAGTGTCGGTACAGGAGACAAGTGATTTTGCCATTGTCTCGGCAGATGATTTGTTCAAACGCTGCGTGAATCTTTTTTCAAAAAAATATGAAATTGGCAGAGGCATACGGCTGCTCGGTGTTTCTGCTCAAAACGTAGAAGGCAACGACAAGCCTGTTCAAAAGAATTTATTTGACATGGGTGATGAAAAAAGAGCGAAGCTGGAAAAAACAATTCTTTCAATTGAGGACAAACATCCCGGCGTAAAGATTCAAAAGGCACGCATTCTTCGCGCAAAAGGTTTGCTTATACTTATCTGCTGTCTGCTTCCTTCGCTGCTCTGCCCGCAACTGCTTTCAGGAGAATCGGAACAAATTACTGCAAGTGGCGCAGGTTCCATTGTCTTTTCGGAAAGTGCTCCGCTCATACCTTCATTGGCTACAGATGAATCGCCTGTTTCACTTTTCAACTACACGGTTGCAAGCAAAAATATTGAATTTCTTGCGCAAGGATACTGGCAGTCTGAAATTTTGCATACGACAAACACCACGTTTGGATATGGCACGGCATTCGGACTTTCACTCGGAACGCCGGTGTTTACACAGAAGGTTGATCTTTCACTATGGTTCATGCTCGACAAAAAATGGTATTTTGAGTCATCTTTTGCTGACGGCTTCAAAAAAAATACAGTTGCAGCGGGTTACCGAGGTGACGGTATTTTAAAAGAGGCGCGCGTTGCTAACCGGGGAATTGTATTTCCACAGACATACGCTGCGGTCAAGACAGGACATTCACTTGGCGGAGGAGACAACAGCGCGCCGGGTGTGTCGCTCCATTTTGAAGACACCTTATGGAAAGCAGATGCAGTGCTGCGGTATGACATGCTTACCCAGAAAACAAAATCGTATTCAGGAATGAACTCGGTGAGTACGACGAAAATCGAGTCATCTGCTTTTGTCACCGGACGACAGTTCATTCTTCCTGAGGCATCCTTCGTGAGCGATGTCTCGGGTGTTTACATTGAATCTGCTTCAGGAACATACCGGGGCAACGACGGACGGACATTTGTAAAACTTGAATCTTCAGATTACCTTCTGGTACCGGCACAAAACATGATACTTTTGTCAGCAGATGCAGGAGCGACGAAAATAAACGGCGTTCTTCCGGTGGTGGCAGTGTCCTTCGCATCCGCAGAAACACCGAATCTGCTCAAAACTTCGCTCGGTTCCTACGGAACAGCAAAAGCTCCGGGAGCATCAGGCACTTTTCTAGGCGACCTGCAGCGATTCTTTGGTTCCCAGGCAGCAACAGTTCCCGACCTTGAAAAATTTTCATACACGCTGTTTGCTACAATAGATTCTACAACGGTGCTTGTACTCCAACATCCGTCCGGCTTTTCACCGTTTGCAGTCTGTGCGCGCTACAATGCCGGATATTTTACTTCATCTGCAACCGATGCAGCAGTCGTCCACGTAAATTCAGGCACCGTGGAATCTTCCTACACCGTCACCCAGTCAGCCGACGATGCACTGCTTGTCTCTGAAAATTATTTTTCTGCCACACAACTCTGGCTCACTGTCATTGCTTCCGATGCTGACGGCACATCGTACAAAATTCCTTCACGCAGATTTCCTTTTGCGGCGCAATATCCTTTGTGCTATCTTGGCAACAGTAATGCAGCCGACATTGCGATTGAACTCAAAACGTACACTTCCGTAAGCGAATTCAATATCGGCACAAACGTTTCTGACGGAACAGTCACTGTCTACATAAACAACATTGTGGACTATGGAGCAACATATGACCGGGCAACCGGCATTGTCACCTGCTCACGGCTCATCGGCAGCAGCGATGCAGTCACCATCACTTGGAGCGAAGACAGCAATTCCTCTACCGGCGGCGCAATTGCGGTCGGCGCAGGATTTTCCTATCTGCTCACCCCTCGGCTTACCGCAGACATTTCTTTGACATCACGCTGGTCATTTTCACCATCAAATTCTTTTGCAGATGCAACAAATTCTGCGCCTGGATTTGCCGCTTTTACTACAGGACTTTCTTATAAAAGCGACTCCATTTCATTCTCAAACGCGCTTTCACTTTCAATCGACGACATAAACACTACAGGCTTTTACCGCATATTGGGCATGAACGACACATCAGGAGATGACATATACCTTTCATCAAATGCAGGCGCGTTGCTTCCGCAATCATTTGCACCAACGCTCAACAGCAGAGATTATCTTTCGCACACACCGCTTGACGCGTCATTTGACGGTTCCGCTCAAAGTATAGCAGCTGTCCAAGATGCTTCAATAAGCGGATATAAGATTCCTGTTTCGTGGGATTTTACTTCGTTTTCTGAACAGGCACAAACGGCATGGGCAAGCGTTGCAATCAATCTCGGCACCGCGGCAGCTTCGCTTTCTTCAGATGATACATTTTCAATCGCACTCCAAGCGCCACAATCACTTCCCGGCGGATATAGTGTCTACCTGCAGCTCGGCGTTTCTGCGGATGATTCATTCACCGCCGAGGACACGGAACAGATACCGACATGGCTCGTAAGCAAGCAGTCTGCATCGGACACAAACAGCAGTGGCGTACGCTATGCTTTCGTTCCTACCGTAAATGCCAGTTCCGCAGGAACAAGTACCGGCACAAAGCAACTTGGTTCAGGCTGGCAGCAGGTCACGGTCATTCTTTCTGACAATGATAAAATACGGCTCCGGGAAAATTACAACGCACGACTCATCATCACGTGTCCCCTGGCAAACCGTTTACAGTCTGATTTTCCTTCAGCTGGTGTACTGTATGCAGGTCCATGGTCGTACACCGGATCTTCATACGCTGCTTCCTATAACAGCTCCCTATTTCAAATGACACTTTCCCAAGAAGCAGACAGCACACTCTCTTCTTCTATCGTCTCGCGATTCAACAGAACAACGACAAACACCGTGCTGCGGGGAGATTTTCTGTCGTCAGTCACTACGGCGGCGGAAATTCCACATGGCAGCGATGCAATCATTTCCGTTGAACGTTTCTTTGAAAAAGTCTCGCTTGCTCCGTATCATTCTTGCAGCATGTACTTTTCATTCTCTCCGGGAACTTCCGTTGCGTCATCATCTCTTGTCACGGAAGACTATGCGCTTCTTTTTGAACTTACCACGCCCGATGGCGCAGGAGGCTACACGTCTTGTCTGCGCGCGTCACTTTCTTCCGCAGAACTTGAACAATATTCAGGAAGCGGCTACCACTTGCTGACAGTGAATCTTGCAGACCACACGGTATCTGTGGACGGCACCATACTTTCAGAAGCAAGCGCTTCTCTTTTTGTAAACACAGCGGTTCTTCCCACTCGTTTCTCTGCGTGCATCAACACACTTTCTCAAAAGAACGAATGCATGTATAGTTCCGGCTCATTCTGTTTTGACGAACTTTATCTGCACGAAACTTCAAGTTCTCTTGCGGCGGAAAATTTTTCAGACTTTTCGGCAAAGATAGAAGGTCCGGTTGTATCGCTTAAGGACAAGGCAGGAACGTCCGTCTCTTTGCTCAGCAACCTTTCATTCACCGCACAGTCACAAGTCGCAGCAGGACAATTGATTTCTGACAGCTCATCAACGTTTTCAAAATCAGCCGCAGGCTCAGGCGCATTGCAATTTTCATCGCTTGGCATTTTCTACGCGCTTGATGCCGGAGGAGCTTATGGTGCCGATGCAAGCACAGTGGAACTGACAACGGCAGGCTACACGGTCCGCACACAGAATCCGCTCTTTGGCATTATATCGGCTTCCTCGTTCTTCCGCACAAGTCCGGTGTCTTCGTCATCTTCTTCGGGAAGCGCCATATCTCTTTCTTTTCTGTCGCTTGCTGTTCCGCTTACCGCAAGCGCTTCTTCAGAATCAACGCAGTCACTTTGGTCTGACACGCAAAAGGCCAACGGCTCAATTACATTCGACTCAAAACGGTATGATGCGTCATGCACTGTCATGTTTTCACAAAAAAAGAATGTCTCGCATTCAGTTTCATATTCGCTGCCCGAAACATTCTTGTCATCGCAGCAATCAACTTTTGCATCTGGTGACTTTTCAGTTCTGCTTCGCACGCTCTCATGCAATGTGACCAACTCAATTGCAATTCCTTTCTGCAGCCTCAAGCCCGCCTTGTCGCTCACGCTCGACGGCAGGACGTACGACAGTCTGTTCAACGACAGCGCGGAATTCTTATGCACAATTCCATTTGCGGCGGGAAACAATTCTTTCGCGGTAAGCTGGTCAAAAAAAACAGGCGGTGTGCAAAATGAATCGACGAATGATTTGTGCAAAAGCGCGTATGGAGCTGACGTGATGCTCACCGCCGACGGACTTTCAAAGCGCGCATGGTTTTGGAATGCAATTCCGTTTGCAGACCTTATTTCAAATTCAATTGCAAACGACGTGCTGTCATCAGTGTCTTCAACAGAAAGCCACTCGCTTTCGTATACAGGCACGTACCGCATTTCATGGAGCCATCCGCTCTACAACACGTATGCGGATTTGCTTGTTCCGTCAGGTGCCCAGCTTTCCGCATGTCGTGACATTTCAGCCGCTTCATCAACAGCTGACACCTACCAAATAAAGGCGGGTGCTTCTTACTCAGCGCTCAATTTATTCGGGCTTCTGGGACCATACCACGTATTTTCATGGTACGAGCAGGAAGCTGTCACTTCTTCGCTCAGTGCGGTTGTAAAAATTCCACGCGATGCAGCTTCTTCTCTTTCTTACCAGCTCAATGGATATTTTGAGACGGACTTCTTTCTTCCAAAGGACGGCACGCTTAAGACAGGTATTGAGGCTTCGTTCACCAACATGCAGAATTGGAGTGCAAAATCAACAGCTGTCTGGAAAAGGGCTGTTTTGTCTTCTCCGCTTCTGTCGCTTGCGCTTCTCATGAAAAAAAATCTTGCAGGAAATAAAATAAAACTCACACGGACGGACAGTTTTAACTTTGTGTCTTCGTGTGCTTCCGGCTCATCATCAATTTCTTTAAGGAACGCAGTGACAGCCGCACATCTTATTGAGGCGCAGATTACAAAATATGTCACCGTGAATGCAGGACTTTCGGGCACGTACGAGAATGCGCTTAATTCAATTCAGTCATTCTCGTGCAGCGCTTCGCTCGGCGGAAAAGTCACGTTCTAGAACAATCATTCAAGTGGAGCAAAATATCCGGATTCATCACGGCCGGAGCGATTGAGCAAATACGTTTCGACTTCAACAGGAAGATATTTTCTGCCGTATTCTGTCTTGAGCGCGGAAGTATATGAAAGCTGGTACAATCCTGATGGCAGCGCGATAATGTCGCCCACAATTTCCGACAGTCCCTGCGGGCGGTAGACGTAGTATGAGGAACCGTTTGTGTTGCTGCAGATGTAATCTGTCTCCTGTGCAGGCACGCCTTCCTTCATGAGCACGGTGCTGAATGCGATTGAATTGTTGTTGAGGTACGTTGTCAAATCAGCAAGACCATATTTGGTGAACGCACGCTGTCCGACCGTTCCTGCTGTTAAAAAAATGATTGCGCGTTTCTTTTCGCCGTTGATCAAATCATTTGCACTCAACCGTATTGCAAGATCAAGCGCGGCATCATTTGTATACGGAGATTTAAGCGCCTTTGGCGAGAAGTCAGACATTTTGTTTGGATTGCCGGTAAATTCAATCACCGGAATGCTGCCTGCTGAAACGATGCGCAAAGTTCCCTTTCCCTTCATCGACGCTGTTATTTCGCGGACTGCGGTCTGGAGCTGGTCGTTGTACTGCTGCATTTCAAGGGAACGGTCAACAAGCAGCGTAATGTCCGCAATATCATTGTTGTTTGCTTCGCCTAACAGTTTCTGGTTGCTCACCGGACGTTTGTTTTCGGTAATGTAGAAGTTTGTCTCATTGAGTCCTACCACGGGCTGACGGCGGCGGTTTTCTATGCGAACTTCAACGACTACATTCGGGAAGCTGTCAGAAATGACACGCTCCACCTGCACAAAAAGGCCTCCCACAAGCTCGGTGAATTTAGCCATGACATATATTTCATTTGACTTGAAGTCGGTTACAATAAGATTACCGTTGCTGTCGGGGACAGCACTGGTAAGCGCGCTCGGCGCTTTGCCTACACGTGCGTTCTCGTACACGGAACCATTGGATGTGTCTACGGTCACCACACGGTTGACATCGGTGAGGATGAGGTTTGTTCCCCATTTTTTCATCGATTCCGGGCGGGTAAGCGTATGTTCATTCACCAAAAGCCCCTGGTAGTTTCCCGCACGGTCAAATTCGTAGATACAGCCCCTTACGCTGTCTGCGACAAAAACGCGGTCGTCAACGACAGCAATGCCGGTAGGAGAAACAAGCCCCGCAAAATCTTCAGTCTTGCCGCCAAAATGCAAAAGTCCGTTTCCTTCAGGGTCGAACACAACAACGCGTGCGTTGCCAAAGTCAGTGACGTAAATGTTTCCAAAGCTGTCATACGCGATGTACTGAGGCCCTATGAACTGTCCTTCACCGCGTCCTTTTTCGCCGATATTCTTGATGAAGCGGCCCTTGCCGTCAAGAAGCGAAAGTCTGTCTCCGGCGCTCTCGCTTACCAACATGTTTCCGTCTGCAAGGCGGACAAGGTCCATGGGGCGGTCAAATCCATTGAGCGGACCGCGCTCTCTGCCGACGACAAGGCCGTTGACATCGAAGCGCACAATTTCATTCGTTCCGTATGCAACGACCCAAATCGTGCCGTCATTGTTTGGCAGCGTGGAAATCGGCTGGCTGTAGATGAGCGTCTTTCCATTCTTATTTGGAAACGAGCCTGACTCCGTGTACTGCTGGGACGTGTCGTACTCAGCGCCGGTAATGCGCCGCTCGCGGACAACCTCAATTCTATTCTGAAGAAGGATTCCGCCGTATCCTGCATCGTACGCGGCCTGCCACTGCTGCAGCGCCGCACCCTCTATGCCTGAACGATAATATGCCTTGCCCAGCCAGTCAAGAATCAAGTTTTCACCGGGAAGATATGAAAGCGACTTCTCAAACTGCAATATGCTTTCGTTGAATGCGCCTTTGTAATAGCTCTGCACGCCACGCCTGAATTCTTCTTCGGCAAATCCTGAATTTGCAGTGCGCATGGTGTCCGTCTCTTTGCGCGCAGTATCGGTAAGATTTGTCTGCGCAAAAATCATCGTCGAAGCGAATAGCAATATAACAAAAGCAGTTATCTTTTTCATTCGGACACCTTCTCTACCTCGCGTATATGCGCGGCTATCTCTTTGTTGCCGGAGTCACGTTTCTGGGCCTTGTCAAGGTACTTCTTGGCCTCGCTGTTCAAGCCCATTCTGAAGTACACCCAGCCCATGCTGTCAAGACAGGCGGCGCTTTCGGGGGCAAGTTCGAGCGCACGCTTGCAGTAGCCGAGCGCCTTTGTAAGCTCCCGGTCTTCGCAGGCAAGCACGTATCCCATTCCGTTGAGCGCGGTGGGATTGTCTTCGTCCTCTCCAAGCGCCTTTGTATAGTATTCAATGCATTTGTTCACGTCTTCCTGCTGCCATGCAATGTATGCAAGCGCGGCATAGACGGAAGCGGGCTTGTACCCGGTGTCAAGCAGTTTTGTAAGCTCAAAGTCGGCGAGCTTCTTTCTTCCGCTCAGACAGTAAATCACGGCAAGCAGGAACCGGCATTGCATCACGCGGTCAACAGACGCATTGTCTGTCTGCTCGCTGCCTGCCGTAACAACCTGTTCAAGATAAAGCAGCGCGTCATCGTATCGCTTGAGTTTTGAATAACAGAGACCGAGATAATATGCAAGCTCGACTGCATCTGCCTTGCTGTCTGCAGGCAGAGCAAGAAAAAATGCGAGCGCACTTGAATAATTGCCCCTGTTGTAGAGAGCTATGCCTTCCTGCAAAACATTTTTTTCAGCCATTTTCCACACACCCCTCTGTTCTTCAGCAGACAAACTGCTGCTCTATACCCTGACAGCTCACCGGTTCGGTACGCAGCACGGAAAGCGAAATGTATCCCCGCTGGACGATTGAATAGTCATCGGTGCCGTCGCCGTGTGTCACAATCGTTCCGCCGGTAAAGACGCTGTACTGTCTGCCGCCGCTGTCTGTATGTATCTCTACACTATCCCTATATTCCCTGTTTGACAACCCTGCAAGAACGACACCTTGGTAGCTCTTGCCTGACATTCCGTTCACATTCACAAAGTATGGAAGTCCCGGAGGAGCATCGTCTTTGCGGCTTCCGTCGGAAAACCTGACCGTACACAAGCCTGCGAGCATGACAAGATTCGCTGCGACAAAATCAGCGAGCGCGCCATATTCACTGTCGCCGTCTCCGCCGTGCTGGTCCTTGTGGCAGAGGCTCACCGCGATGCCGGGAATTCCGTACAATGAAGCCTGTCTTGCGCCGGCACAAGTACCCGAGTATATGACATCTGAACCGAGATTTGCATCGCTGTTTATGCCCGATATGACTATGTCCGGCTTACCAGGAAGGAAATTGCCCCTGAGCGCAGTGATGACACAGTCGGCCGGAAACCCCTCAAGAGAGTACCAGTTCTCAGCCTTCTTCTGGAGATAGAGCGGATGGTCCATGGTGATGCAGTGCGACACTCCTGAACGGTTGCGGTCTGGAGCGACAACCCACACTTCGTTGTGTGCCGCCAGCCGGGATGCGACAGCCTTAAGCCCCGCAGCGTCTATTCCGTCATCATTTGTAACGAGTATTTTCATATAAGCTGAACACCGCGCGCCGGCTTCACGATGTAAAATTCCGGCTTGAATCCGAAAATGCGCTCGTAGTCGCCGAGCTTTTCCTTGTACTTGTCAACATCGCTCGTACGAAGAATGGTATAGGTGCAGCGGCCGAATCCTTTGCCGGTGATGCGTCCGCAGCTTACGGGGTTGCGATGGTCATCGGGGGACTCGTCAAGTTCCTGGACACGCTTCAAAAGCCAGTCTATCTCAGGGCATGAAATGTCATACAAGTCGCGCATGTTTTCGTGGCTGCGGTTGACTGCGCGCGCAAAAGAGGCAAAGTCGTTCTTTTCGAATGCCATTTGCGCGTCAAGCACGTTCTTGTGCTCATTCATGATGCAGATGAGCCTGCGGCGGGTGTCCTCATTGACAACAGAAAGCACTTCGTTCACGTCGGTGCCGTTTTCCTCGTACCGCCAGCCGCCAAACACGTTGCTTCTCCGCTCCTTGAGCTCTCCGAGCAGAAGCACGTTCTCCGGCTGCTGCAGGCTTTCCTCGTTCCACGTGGTGATGCGTGGCACGCGCGCATCGGTAAGCACTATCGTCTTGTCAGGAAAATCAAACGGAAGTATGTCATATGTATTCTTGGCGTGGTCGGTGAGAATGACACTGTTTTCCTTCGAGAACACCGCGGTGAAATTGTCAGCCTTGTAGTTTTCATTCCCCAGGAACAGCCTGTTCGCACGCTCAATCACCTGAAGAAGCTGGTCGTCATTGCAGCGGAAGCCCATCAGTTCGCGGACCGCCCATGCGGAGGCAACTTTTATTGCAGTCGTGATGCCGAATCCCGCCGAAGGAAGTATGTCGGAAGAGACGGTGAAATTCATTCCGGTGCAGTCAAAGCCGCCGCTTGTAAAGCCATACACCACAGCCTTTATTGCGTTTGCCCACTTGTCCTCTTTACGATACTTGAGCGACGACAAATTTGCGCGCTTCTTTTCCTTGAGCTGCGGGAAGCAGAACCTGAGATTCATGTCATCGCGCTTTGATACGGCTATAAAGACGGGTATGTCAACCGCCATGGAAAGCGTCTTGTCCTTGAAGAACCATGAATGTTCGCCGATAAGATGGAACCTTCCCGGCGCCTTGGCAACAACTTCCGGTTTCTTGTCGTATTCACTTTTGTGGGCTGCTATTACTTTTTCCATATCCCTTCCCGAATTCTCACTCAATTTTACATGTTGAATTTTTCCAAGCAAGTATATAGAATGATAATATAATGATTCGCCTTATTTTACAAGTTTTTTGTGCAATTTTTTCAGGCTTTATGGAAGCGACAGCGATTTCAAACGAAATTCTGCCCGCCGGTTCACCATTTCTGGCTCTTTTATGCCTTGTGCCCCTCTATCCGGCACTCTACAGCGCAAAAAAATACCGCGAATCTTTCGGCATTCTTTTTGTCCAGGCGCTCACCGTGCATCTCATCTCCAGCTACTGGCTCGCCAATTTTCATGACTTTGCCATTTTCACCCTTGGCGCAAGCGCAGTTGCCGAAGCGTTCATGGCAGGTCTCTGCGGCATCGTCATGTTCCTCTACCCTTCGCACCGCACACAGGCAAAGGTCCTTGAAGAGTCAGGCGGGCGCCGTCAGTATGCATCCTTCCTGCGGGCGCTTTGGTTTGCAGCTTCGTGGACGTTCTGGGAATGGATAAAATCAACAGGCTTCCTGGCGTATCCGTGGGGAACGATATCAATGGCGGCCTACAGCTGGAAAATTCTTACGCAGATTGCGTCAGTCACCGGCGTCTGGGGAATAACATTCATCTACGCGCTGTTCAACGCTTTGCTTGGTGAAGGAATAATTCTTTTAAGCACAACAAATTACGCTCAATCAAAAAGAACAATGATTGCAACGTGGCGCACGGAGGCTGTCTTTGTTTCAGTCATCTTTGGTACGGTCGCACTATACGGCGCTGCTGAATACTTCATGCCCCGCACTCCGGTGAAGGCGCTCAACACAATCATCGTGCAGCAGAACATAGACCCGTGGGACGGTGGCGAAAGCACATCAATCGCCATCTCCAAAAAACTCACCGAGCAGAAAATAAACGAACTTTCCGCGCAGAGGACAAGGGCTGACCTTGTGCTGTGGAGCGAAGGCGTCCTGGGGCATACCTTCCCGGCGAGCAGGTTCTTCTACACGCAGTATCCTCCCGATGAAAGCATCTCCGCGTTTGTAAAGCGCATGGGCGTACCGTTCATCATGGGCGGACAGGCGATGCTCAACCAGGCGCGCAGGCGGTACGGCAACGCGGCAGTCCTCTACGACAAGAATGGCGACTACGCAGGCTTCTACTGCAAGATGCACCTTGTTCCATTCGCAGAGGTCATTCCGTACGCAGACAACGTACTCATGCAGAAACTCCTCAACAAGATAGTGGGATTCTCAAGCGGATGGACACCGGGCAGGCAGTATGTGCTTTTCCAAATTCCAATACAATCGTTTCCCACAAGTCCGACTCCGCTCGAATACCGGAACAACACGTATACGACGATTCCCCTCAGCATGGACGGATACGCCGATCCGCAGGTGACTGACACGTTCATCCAGAACAACGGCGTAAACCCCGACGCTACAGTGAGTTTTACGACGCCCATCTGCTTCGAGGATGCATTTTCTGATGTGCTTGGAAAGCTACACGCCATGGGCAGCGATGTGTTCATGAACATAACAAACGATTCATGGTCAGAGACAAATTCTTCGGAATACCAGCATTTTGTGGCGGCAAGCTATTGCGCGATTGAATACCGCACGACACTCGTAAGATGTGCAAACGCAGGCTATTCCGTTGTCGTTGACCCGGCGGGACGCATCATCGCGGACCTTCCTGTTTTTACCGAGGCAGCGCTTGCAACGTCAGTCCCCATCTACCAGCACACAACGACAATCTATGAAAAATGCGGCGACTGGTTCGCCTACCTCTGCTTCATCTTCATGGCAGGATTTGCGCTCTATTATTTTGTGCAGCTATGGCGGACCAGTGAAGGACGCGCCACCCGCGCTGTCCAGAATGCATCATCTGCAGCGGAAGATGCAACTGTCGCGCACGCAAAGCTGCCTGCGGCAAAGAAACAAACTGTCACAAAAGCAAAGCTGCCTGCGGCAAAGAAACAAACTGTCGCAAAACCAAAGCTGACTGCCGCAAAGAAACAAACTGTCGCAAAAGCAAAGCTGACTGCCGCAAAGAAACAAACTGTCGTGCAGCGGAAATCTCCCGCGACAAAAAAGACGGCGAAACGCGTTCAGAAAAAAACGCCGACTCAGAAAAAGGCCTTACCATCTGAGCGAGTTTTTAAGAAGCAGAATTCCATGAAGGATGCTAAAAGGAAATAACGCATGAAACCAAAGACACTTCGCAGCACATTCACCGTGCTCTTCGCAGCCCTCATCTGCCTTGGATGCTTCATCTCCATACCTATCGGTCCCGTGCCTATCACGATTCAGAACATGTTTGCAATTCTTGCGGCATGTATTCTTGGCGGATTAAACGGTGCCGGAGCAGTCGGAATTTTCATCGTGCTTGGAACAATCGGGCTGCCGGTCTTTTCCGGCTGTCATGGCGGAGTGTCATATCTTGCGGGGCCAACAGGCGGATTCATCATCGGCTATTTTATTGGCGCGCTTGTCGCCGGCCTCATCGTGGGAACGCCTCATACGTTTGAAAAGAAATTCAGCTGGCGCAACTATGGAATCATCGCGCTCGCAGCCCTTGTCGGCTACGCGCTCATCTATGTTCCGGGCATACCGTACTTCATGCATGTCATGGCTGACAAGGGAAAAGAAGTCAGCTTTTCAAAGGCGCTCTCCCTCTGTCTCATTCCGTTCATTCCGGGTGACATCGCGAAACTCGCGGTGACCATTCCCCTTGCGGCAGTCATACGTCCTATCGCAGCGCGTTACTTCTACCCGCCGGAAGACGATGAAGCAATCTTCAACGACATCAGGGAAAAGACGCTGAAGCGTCAGGCAAAAGATGCCTCTGGGCACGGCGCCGCTCAAGACAGAAAATAACGCTCCATTCAAGAAGCAATAGCGCTCACCCAGCCGACTGTCTATGCCGCCATGATGTTTGTTTTTCCAACGGCAGGAATGGCAGCGTACCTTTTGGACGCAAAGCACGGTCGTATCATTCAAGGCAGAAGCAGGAATACTATACACTTACACGCGTCATTTCTGCAAAATATCACCAAATTTCAACATTTTCCTCTTGCTACATTACATTTAGTGGTGTATTATGGTCGTGTACGCTAAAAAAACGCTATATGTAGCACGATTACGAAGGTAAATAAAAAGTATGCGCTGTCCTTACTGCGGTAGTCTTGATGACAAGGTAATAGAATCGCGGACCATGGCAAACGGTGAAAGCATCCGCCGACGACGTGAATGCATGAGCTGCGGTTTCCGCTTCACCAGCTACGAGCACATTGAAGAAAAACCCTTCATGGTAGTCAAACGCGATGGCAGACGAGAGCCATTCGACCGTACAAAACTTGAGAAAGGCATTCAGAGAGCACTCGAAAAACGTCCTGTCTCAACGACTATGGTCGAGCAAATTGTCAATGACATCGAGGATGAGGCATATACAAAAGGAAAGCAGACACGTGAAATTTCAACCGCCGAGCTGGGTGAGCTTGTGCTGCAGAGACTTCACACCGTCGATAAGGTTGCATACATTCGTTTTGCAAGCGTATACAAACATTTCAACAACCTTGATGAATTCATCAATGAGGTAAATACTTTGGGAGGGGAAAAAAGTGAGTGAACAGTCTGTATTCCCGGAATGGAGAAGTTTCTTGGGAACAAGCAAGGATGCAGAAACTGCACAATTCTTGACAAAGGTCGTAAAGCGCTCGGGAGAAATTGCTGACTACGACCGCACGAAGATTGAAAGCGCCATCGGCAAGGCAATCACCGCCGTTGAAAAGCGGGCGAATCCTGACAAGGCACAGGCTTTGACAGACCAGGTGGAAGAACACCTGCGCGTTCTGCTCGCCGGCCGCCGCGCGCATTCAATTCCTGCAATCGAAGAAATTCAGGACACTGTTGAAACAGTGCTCATAGAAAATAAAGAGGTGGAAGTCGCAAAGGCTTACATTCTCTACCGCGCACAGCATGATGCCATGCGCGATGCGAAGAGCCTCATGATCGACATTTCAAAGACGATGGACGGCTATCTTTCGCAGAGCGACTGGCGTGTCAACGAAAACGCGAACGTCAACTTCTCGCTCGGCGGACTCATTCTGCACAACTCAGGCACCGTCACCGCCAACTACTGGCTCAAGAACATCTATACGCCGGAAATTGCAAACGCGCACCAGACATGCGCATTCCACATCCACGACCTTTCGATGTTCTCCGGCTACTGCGCCGGATGGTCGCTCCGACAGCTCATCCAGGAAGGACTGGGCGGCGTGCCTGACAAAATCACGTCAACACCGGCAACGCACCTTTCCACGCTTGTCAACCAGATCGTGAACTTCCTCGGCATCATGCAGAACGAATGGGCGGGCGCCCAGGCTTTCTCATCATTCGACACGTACCTTGCGCCTTTCGTAAAGAAGGACAACCTTTCAGAAAAGGAAGTGCGCCAGTGCATTCAGAGCTACATCTACGGCGTCAACACACCGAGCCGCTGGGGCTCACAGGCTCCGTTCACCAACATAACCCTCGACTGGGTGTGCCCGGCGGACCTTGCCAAACAGAAGGCAATCGTTGGCGGCAAAGAGATGGACTTCACGTACGGCGACTGCCAGAAGGAAATGGACCTCATCAACAAGCAGTTCATAAAACTCATGCTCGAAGGAGACGCGGCCGGCCGTGGATTCGGCTACCCTATTCCTACCTACAACATCACCAAGGACTTCGACTGGAACACCGAGAATGCCCAGCTTCTGTTCGAGATGACCGCACAGTACGGCACTCCGTACTTCCAGAACTTCGTAAATTCAGATCTCAATCCAAGCGACGTGCGCTCAATGTGCTGCCGTCTCAGACTCGACAAGCGTGAACTTAGAAAACGCGGCGGCGGTCTCTTCGGATCCGATGAATTCACCGGCTCCCTTGGCGTTGTCACCATCAACCTTCCGCAGATCGGCTACCTCGCAAAGAACGAAAAGGAATTCTACGCACGGCTCGACTATCTCATGGACCTTGCGCGCGACAGCCTCTCCACCAAACGAAAGGTGATTCAGAAGCTGCTTGACGGCGGCCTCTTCCCGTACACCCGGCGCTACCTCAAGACGTTCAACAACCACTTCAACACAATCGGCCTCTGCGGCATGAACGAATGCTGCCTTAACTTCCTCGGCGTGAACATCGCCGACCCTAAGGGAAAAGCATTTGCCTGCGACGTGCTCGACCATATGCGCAACCGTCTTGCAGACTATCAGGAAAAGACCGGCGAGCTCTTCAACCTTGAAGCGACCCCGGCTGAAAGCACAAGCTACCGTCTTGCACGCCACGACAAGCAGAACTTCCCTGACATCATCACAAGCGGCACCGACGATCCGTTCTACACGAACAGCACGCAGCTTCCGGTAGACTACACCTCCGACATCTTCGAGGCGCTCGACCACCAGGAAGCGCTGCAGACAAAGTACACCGGCGGAACCGTATTCCACACATTCATGGGCGAACAGATTAAAGACTGGCGTGCCTGCCGCGACCTCGTCAAGACAATCATGACGAACTACCGCATTCCGTACGTAACCATCAGCCCGACCTACTCCATCTGCAAGATACACGGCTACCTCAACGGACAGCAGTTCGAGTGCCCGAAGTGCAAGGCAGAAAAGGAGCAGGAGCTAAAGTCAAAGCTCGCAAAGCTGGAGGCTGAGCGCGCTTCAGTCGCATCGCAACAGAATGCTTGAAAATCATTCTGAAGCTGTTAAAATAAAAGGCAGAAAGGGGTAATAATTTTATCCTTTTCTGTCGAAATATAGTGTAGATTACTTTACAAAAGCACAAAACTACGCTATATTTAGTGTCGCCCGCTAAAAAGGCCGAACGCAAAATAAAAAAAAACGTAATGTCATTACGTAGCAAGTTTTGAATGCAGCCCCGTATATCGGAGCAAAAAAGTAATTCTCGGGAGGATATTACTTATGGAAACAGCAACACGAACTTTGGCAGAAATTGATGCCGAAATCGCAGCCACAAAAGAGGCTCTCAACAATGTGCATGGCACCGAAACGGAAGTCTATGCACGCATCGTCGGTTATTACCGCGCAGTCCGCAACTGGAACAAAGGCAAGCGTGATGAATTCGATCACCGCAAGATGTTCTCAATCGAAGACAGCAAGGAATACGCAATCTCTGAAGCAGACGGTCATGACTGCGGATGCAAAATGGAAAATGTCACCCCTATTGCAAAAGCTGCAAAAGTCGTATCAAACACCATTTCTGGCACAACGGCAGCTTCATATGAGATGTTCACCCGCACTACATGCCCTAACTGCCCGCCTGTAAAGCAGTATATGGCAGGAGTGAGCCTCGCCGGAAAATCAATCGATGTAGACACCGATGCAGGTCTCCAGCTTGCAGCAGCAAAAGGCGTTTTTGCAACCCCGACCGTCATTGTCTATGACCAGATGGGTTCAGAAATCGGCCGCGCGCACACTACTGCAGAGCTTGACGAGATTCTCGTTCCTGCTACAAAGGCAACTGTACTCGCATAATTTTTTCCGCTGAATAAAGCAAACCACAGGTCAACTGATTGTTTCAGTTGCCGCCTGTGGTTTATTTTTTTGCCCTATCATTTTTTTTGTGGAAGCAAACAAATGTCTGATACATTACTAGACTCGCCCGCCGGTTCATTGATTAAAACAACACTCGTTGATTTTCCGGGCATTGTCGCAAGCACAATTTTTCTTGAGGGATGCAATTTGCGCTGCCCCTACTGCTACAACGTAAGCCTTGTTCTGGGCAGCACCGCTCCCGGCGCAAAGGACGGCAAGCGCGACTACCCGTGCGCAACGCTCCGTGAAGTCATTGAACATCTTGAAAAGCGACGCGCAGTTCTTTCCGGACTTGTCATCTCCGGCGGGGAACCGCTCCTTAATCCGCGCACGCCTGTCCTTATCCGCGAAGCAAAGAAACTCGGCTACAAAATAAAGCTCGATACAAACGGAACGCTTCCTGACCGGCTGCAGCAATTCTGTCAGGACAAAGAGCTCCGGCCTGATTACATCGCAATGGATTTAAAGACTGCTCCTGAAAAGAGCGCGCTGCTTGCGGCTCGTGCCGCGCAGAAAGATGCAGCTGTCGGCCGTGAACTTGCGGAATCAATCGCGAGGTCCGCAAAGATTGTCTCGTCTTTTCCAACTGAGCAACGTGAATGGCGTACCGTCCTCGTGCCCCCGCTTGTCCAAGAAAATGACATCGAAAAAATGGCGGCGCTGCTTCCTCATGACGCCCACTGGTATTTCGCACAGTTCCGGAATGAAAATTGCATAGACGCTTCATACAATGAAATCGATCCGTATCTTGACCGTGACTTGAAGCGGCTCGTCAGCTTTGCAAAGACATTCATACCCGGCGCAGAACTGCGGTAAGCAAAAAAATCACTGACAGCCTGTCTTTAAAAAACAAAAGCACTTTCTTTTCAGAAAGTGCTTTATTTCATAGTGGCAAGTGGGATCGAACCACCGACATACGGAATATGAGTCCGCTGTTCTACCGACTGGACTATGCCACCGTGATGGGGAACACTATAACAAAAAATGATATTTTGTGTCAAGTGTTCCCACACCGTTTTGAATGGACTAATCCATTCGACTCATTTCTCATGTGCGCTGTCAATTACCGGCGGCGTTGTGGTCTGCTGGTCATTTGCTTTTGTTGATTTGCACGCTACGACGCACATACCAACTGCAATAAGAGCAGCAAGTAAAACAATAAGTTTATTTTTCATACTGTAATCATATCATCTTTTTGCAAATCTGTCACTACGCTTTACAATTGCCGGATTTTACTATACAGTACACCATTATGAATTCCTATACAGCAGAACAATTTGACAGCCCCTTTACGGGAAGAAGCCTCCTCAATTGGATTGACTGGACGCCGGAAGAAATCACGCAGATTCTCAACTGGGCAATTCTTGTGAAAAAACAGGCGCACGACGGCGAAGTGCACCAGCGCTTTCTTGGCAAGACAATCGCCCTCATCTTTGAAAAGCGTTCAACACGCACGCGCTCTTCCTTCGAGACCGCGTTTGGCGAGGAAGGCGGACACCCTGTGTTCATGTCAACACAAGACATACAGCTCGGCGGAAAGGAATCAGTGCAGGACACCGCGCGTGTCTTAGGCAGAATGTTCAGCGCCATTGAATTCCGCGGCTTCAAGCAGGAACATGTGGAGCAGCTTGCAAAATTTTCAGGAGTTCCGGTAATCAACGGGCTTACTGATGACTACCACCCTACGCAGGTGCTTGCGGACGTCATGACGCTGCAGGAACACTTCGGCCGCCTCAAGGGGCTCACGCTCTGCTTCTGCGGTGACGGGCGCAACAATATGGCACGCTCGCTCATGCTCATCTGCTCAAAACTCGGCATAAACTTTTCACTCTTTGCGCCAAAGTCGCTCTCTCCACGGCAGGATATCATAGACATTTGTAAACCGTTTGCCGCTTCATCGGGAGCAAAAATCGCAATTTCTGACAAAATTTCAGTTGTCAAAGGCGCAGATTGCATTTATACTGATGTGTGGGTTTCTATGGGTGAAGAAGCGCTCAAGGAAGAGCGCACAAAGTTGCTAAGACCGTTTCAGGTGAACAAGGCCCTGATGGATGCAACCGGTAAGCCGGACGCTATTTTTCTGCACTGCCTGCCAGCCGTAAAGGAACAGGAAGTCACTGAAGAAGTGTTTGAAAGTCCCGCAAGCAAGGTGTGGGACCAGGCGGAAAACCGCAAGCATACGATTAAAGCGATACTGCTCGCCCTTATCAAATAGAGAGACCAAGGAAGGATTGTATGAAAAAGGTTCTTGCTGCATTTTTTATAGCGGTGCTGCTTGTTCTGCCGTCTTTTGCAGATGACAATGCACCTAAAGAAAAGCCGCTATGGGATCACGGAGACAATGTCTCGAACATTTCGTATCGCAATTATCAGATTTACAAGATTCTTGACCAATTGGATGCATATGTCGTTCTGTATGAGCAGCATGGCGTCAACATCGGCCAGGCGGTCATTCCAAAGAAATGGTTTACCGAACAGCCGCGCAAACTAGAGTTCCGCACAAAGCCGGTCTCACTCAACCCATACATGACGGTCATCTGGAAGGACAACCAGTTCGTACGCGTATGGCTTACTGTTCCGATTAGTCACCAGGACGCAACATGGGGTGTTATAGACAACGGCGTAAAGATTGCCGGCACTGACGCAGACACACTTGAAGTTCAATACTAGATAAACGCGTTCCGTCAAACATAAAGGCTGGAATCGACAGGTTCCATGCCTTTTTTTTGTACCTGCTTCAAAATGCTTCGACTGCTAAAAAAGGAATATAAAAATGATCATTCTTACAAAGGAACAGACTTCATCGTTCAGGACATTCATCGAATCGCATGAAACTTTCATCATAGCCGGACACAAGGAGCCTGACGGTGATTGCATTTCATGTTGTCTTGGCGTGTCATATATTCTTGACCATTTCAACAAGCCATACACCATGCTCAGCGCGGGTCCGTTCAAGCGCACTGAAATACGCAGCTGCGCCGCCCGCTTTAAGAATGAAGTTCCTTTCATGACGCAGCAGGAACGCGACAAGTGCGCCCTTATCATTGTTGACTGCTCGGAAATTTCGCGTCTTGGCGAGATTGACGGCGACTTGAAGGGACTTGACACCTTCGTCATCGACCATCACCGCACGGCTGATGTGACGCTCAAAAATGCAATCATCGATGCCACGTCTCCGGCAGCTTCATGTCTCATCCAGCAACTCTATGAATCGCTTGTCGGCAAGCCAGACAAGGAGACAGCGCACGATTTGTTTTTCGGACTGGCAACAGACACCGGCTTCTTCAGATTCCTCATCCAGGACAGCGCGGAAGTGTTCCGCGAGGCAGCGCGCCTTGTGGAAGCAGGGGCAAATCCACGTGTTGTCTACGATGAAATCACCAGCGGCAAGCCTTGGAATACACGCAAGCTGCTTGGCATCATGCTTGACCGCGCAGAAAAGAAATTCAACGGCAAGCTGGTCGTCACTTGGGAGACAATGGACGACACCCATAAGTACGGTCTTGAGGGACGCGACAGCGATGCGCTGTACCAGATGCTGCTTGCGGTGGAAGGCGTGGAAGCAGTGCTCTTTGTCCGGCAGGAAGCGGAAAACAGCTGCACCATCGGACTCCGCTCTCGCGATGCCGTAGACGTAAGCGTCATTGCGTCAAAATTTGGCGGCGGCGGACACAAGAACGCAGCAGGCGGTAGCATCGAAGGAAGAATCGAAACAATCATTCCGTCAATCTGCAAGGAATTTGCAAAAGTCCTCTAATCTGCAGGCTTTTTCTCACTCTTTCTGCTATTTTTCTGCTAGGTCTGCTAGATTTTCCTGCTATTCTGCTATTTTTCTGCTAGATTTCTGCGACTTTTTTTCCCCGGAAAATGAATTTGCCCTGTCTTTTTGCATAAAAATACTAATTTCTCACGATGCGCTCCTCTTTTTGTCATCTTGGCATACTTTCTGCTATTTTCTTGTATCACAAAGAAAGGAGTAGCTTATGGACAAAGAAGAAATTGAAAGTGTGGCAAGGAAAGTGAACGGAAATGAAATGACGCCTGAAAAAGGCGCAAGCACGCTCATGGAACTAATCTACCGTCACCGCGCGCTGTTCGGGCTCAAGTCGCTTGACGAGGATCAAATCATTGACTTCCTCATCTACCAGCATCCAAAACTGCTGCGTATCTTCGGGCTGTACAACAATGCCTACGGAACATTCTCATCGTTTCTCCAGGGAAGCGTACGCGGAACATTTTCCACTTGGAAGAAGCGTATGATACGCAACAGCACATTCGGCGGCTCAATCACACCGACAGACATGATGCAGTACGAAGAAAACGTAGAAAGGTACACCGTCGCGCAGGACAACGCTGAGCTACAAGTAGAATCTCCCGTTACTGCCTGCAGCGCAGAACGCAAGAATCGCTCGCTCCGCAAAAAGGCAATCCTCATCCTTGCGCTCAAGTCAAGCTACTACCTCGACGACCAGCTCATCAGCAAAGTGAGCGATGAGACAGGGATGAGCAAGAACAACCTCTACCTGCTCCGGGACTCACTCAACGCGACGCTGGTAAACAAAATCGGACGGCGAAATGCATGCATCCGCTGCCGCGACAATGCCTACTATTACCATAGGAAATATATGATTGAATCGTACCGCCTCAACCATCAGACTACGTGGGCGGAACTGATTGCAGGCAAATATAAAAAGCAGACAAAGACATGGATTGACAAGAACAAGCGTCTTGCCCGCAAAGAATATACGGTGTCGGCAACGAACAAGGCTGTCGGGCAGGCGCTCGGACTTGACCCCAGGCACGTGTTCTACATCATAAAAAAAGCGAAGCAGAACGTGGACTTTATTTCGGCAAAACAGTAAAATACGCTCATGAAAATCTATCTTGCAACGGGAAACCTCAATAAAAAGCGTGAAATGTCGGAACTTCTTTCAGAGTATACAGTTGTAGTGCCCCAGGACGAAGGCATCTCCTTTGATCCGGAAGAAACGGGCACTACGTTCTTTGAGAACAGCATGATCAAGGCACAGGCGTTGTGGAACATCGTCCACTGCCCGGTCATTGCGGACGACAGCGGCATCTGTCTTGACGCGCTTGACGGCGCCCCCGGAGTCTATTCATCACGGTACGCGGGTCCTGATTTTATGAAAGGCCGGCCGGATGGTAAAAAGATTGCGCAGGAAATGCAGAATGATTTTCTTGTAAAGCAAGTAAATGAACGTCTTTCAGCCGGAATCGACACATCACCGCGCAACGGTCTTTTTCCAAACGGTCCGCGGAGTTTGCGCTACGTATGCTCAATGGTGCTCTTCTTCGGTCCGGGCAGATTCTATTCCGCCCAGGAAACAATGGAAGGCACGCTCGTTGAATCACTTTCTGACGCTGCGGGAACAGGCGGTTTCGGCTACGATCCGCTTGTTTTCCTTCCGCAGTACGGCAAGACCGCAGCACAACTTACCGCAGACCAGAAGAACAGCATCAGCCACCGCGGCAAGGCTGCGCGCGCAATTCTTGCAGCCCTCAACACGTTTCAGCCGTAACAAAGGAATTTTCATTTTTTTTCAAAAAAAATACTTTTTCCGCTAAAGTTTCAAGATGTTCCTACCGATGCTAATCAATGAAGAACCATGACTGCTCAACTTCGTAGAAGATAACGGTCAGGAACTTCATGTAAAAGATTGCAGATGTAGCCTTGTAATACAGATGTAATCTTTTACAAACAGGCAGAAAGGATTCTGTCTGACAGTTTCCACGGAGGAAAATACTATGGTCATCAACCACAACATGTCCGCAATGTTCTCTAATCGTTCTTTGGGAGTAACTAACCTTAGCCTTCAGAAAGATATGGAGAAACTCTCATCTGGCGAAAAAATCAACCGCGCAGGCGATGATGCTTCAGGACTGGCCGTATCTGAAAAGATGCGTTCACAGATCCGCGGTCTGAACCAGGCTTCAAAAAATGCACAGAATGGTATCAGCTTCATACAGACAACAGAAGGTTATCTGCAGGAAACAACAAATATCATGCAGCGCATCCGCGAACTTGCAGTTCAGAGCTCCAACGGTATCTACACTGATGAAGATCGTATGCAGATTCAAGTTGAAGTAAGCCAGCTTGTTGCCGAAGTAGACCGCATTGCCAGCCAGGCACAGTTCAACGGGCTCAATATGCTCACTGGACGTTATGCCCGCGCAACCGGAGAAAATGTTCCAACCTCTTCTATGTGGTTCCACATTGGAGCAAACATGGATCAGCGCATGAGCGTATTCATCGGAACAATGACGTCTGCAGCACTCGGTATCCGCGCAATCGGTACAGAGAGCGTTATGACAATTGCGAATCCGGACGATGCCAACCGCGCAATAGGCACAATTGATCTTGCACTCAAGAAGATCAACAAACAGCGTGCAGATCTTGGTGCTTACCAGAACCGCCTTGACTATGCTGTGAAAGGACTTGATGTGGCAGCCGAGAATACTCAGGCTTCTGAATCAACAATCCGCGACACAGACATGGCTTCACAGATGGTCGATTTCACTAAGAATCAGATACTCACCCAGGCAGGAACGGCAATGCTTGCACAGGCTAACAGCCAGTCGCAGACAGTATTGTCTTTACTGAAATAGTGATGTATAATAGTCAGTGGATTGACAGGTAATTCTGTCTTTCCGCTGACTGTGCGGTGCGATTTTTAGTCCGGACTACTCGCCTTTCTTATAAAATCAATCCGTTTCAACAGTTCGCAATTTGTCCTGTTTTTAGACAGGGCTTTGTTCTTTGACAAACCGCTTTCTATGTAACTGTGACAGTGTGGACGGTTACTTGTCTTTTAATGTACAAGGCATTGAATTTCAAAGTAACAGTTCCTGCTGCAAGGGTCTAAAACAATTGCCGGGGGCGCAAAAACCGACAGTTGCCCGCACAGTAAGGCGTAAGGCATGATGCCTTATGTAAATGTCACATGGAGGGCAATATGGTAATTAATCACAACATGAGTTCAATGTTTGCCGACCGCACACTGGGTGTTTCCAACAGCCAGCTTATGGGCAACATTGAAAAGCTCAGCTCAGGCGAGAAAATCAACAGAGCTGGTGATGATGCTTCCGGACTTGCTGTGTCTGAAAAGATGCGCAGCCAGATCCGCGGACTTAACCAGGCTAACCGCAACGTCCAGAACGGCGTTTCCTTTATCCAGGCAACTGAGGGATATCTCAATGAAACACAGGATATTCTGCAGCGTGTCCGTGAACTTGCAGTTCAGTCTGCCAACGGAATTTATTCCGATGAAGACAGAATGCAGATTCAAGTTGAAGTTTCACAGCTCGTTGCTGAAGTTGACCGCGTAGCAAGCCAGGCTCAGTTCAACGGTATGAATACGCTCACCGGCAGCTTCGCACAGAATTCTGCTTCGGGTCGTGTCATGCAGTTCCAGCTTGGAGCAAACGTTGACCAGAACACTCGCGTCTATATCGGTACAATGACCGCCACTGCGCTTGGTCTCAGAGGAAACCAGAGCAACGGCAATCAGATCAGCATATCAACGCCGGACAGTGCAAACATGGCTATTGCAACAGTTGATAGTGCACTTACAAAAGTGTCACGCCAGCGCGCAGACCTTGGTGCATATCAGAACCGCTTCAGCATGGCATCAAACGGCATTGGTGTAGCAGCAGAAAATCTGCAGAGCGCGGAATCTATAATCCGCGATACAGACATGGCATCTGAGATGGTAAATTACACAAGAAATTCTATTCTGACGCAGTCTGGCACGGCAATGCTTGCACAGGCTAACAACCAGTCTCAGAATGTTCTTGCACTTTTGAAGTAAAAATAGCGTTGTTTGCAGAAGAGATCCCTGGATGTCATCTTTTTAACAAATAACGCATAAGGAGTTGAGGAGGGGTGCGCCCCCTTCCCTCTCTTCTCAATTCAGGAGGAACGTCCATGAATACAATTAGCAGTACGATTGGACAGACGATGGCAATGGATGGCCGCTCGTATTACAATTCCACGACTGCAGCGAAGGTTGCTGCAAATGCAGCCCAAACGCAGAATGCATCTGTGGAAGTGGTTCAGAAAATTGCCAATAATCTGGCTGACGTAAAGGAAAGTGTCGCGCAGCTTCAAAAACTGTCTGACATTACTATGGGTCACAAGCTCCAGTTCAGCGTCAATGATGAGCTTGGTGAAGTTATCGTAATGGTGGTAGATCCAAAGACCAATCAGGTCATAAAGGAAATACCTTCTCAGGACGTGCAGAAAATGCAGGTCAGACTCAACAAGGTCATCGGTCTACTTATTGACGAAATGATTTAAGGCACAGAACGCTGTACAAGGCGGCGTGTGCCACTTCATTTTTCTCATACGCCGACACATCTTTTTTCACAGGAAGAATAACGGGATTATATGGCTGACAGTATAAGCATACCTGGTGTAACAGATAAATATAATACCAAGGACATGATTGAATCCCTTATGGCAGTTGAGCGTAAGCCGCTTGACCGCGAGAAAGAGACGCTTGAGACGTATAAATCTCAGCAAAGCGCATGGCGTGATGTGAATCAAAGAATGTCCGCACTCCGAGAGAGTGTCAAGACATTATATTCTTTTGAAAATCCGTTCAACAATAAACTCGCCTCATCCACTGATGAAAATGCGATTACCGCCGATGCCAGTCGCGAAGCAGAATACGGTTCATTCAAAGTTGATGTTATCAATCCTGCCACGGCAGATCGTTTTTTAAGCGGTGACATTGACAAGAATATGAACGTTCCTGCGGGAAACTACAGCTATACCGTAGGCGATAAAACAGTGCAGTTTAACTGGAAAGGTGGAAAACTTGCGGACTGGGTGAATGCGCTGACAAAGCGCGGCGGACAACTCATCAAGGCCAGCCTTATCGGTGTCACAAAGGACAAGCAGTCTCTGCTTATAGAAAGCCTTAAAACGGGCACTGAAAATAAAATAATCTTCAAGGACGCAGCGCTCAACTTTGCCACAAACATTGGCATGATTCAGAAAGTGACCGCGCAGGCAACTGCTTTCGGAAGCTCCACGGCGACATTCAAAACACCCGACACAAAAGATGCGGTTGTTCAGAATGGCATGCCTCAAATATCAAAAAACTCCGTGACAACTAACGGCAAGACAATAACCATTCCGCCAAGAAGCGGTGTTACCATAGACATTCCTGACAGCGTAAAGAAAAATCCCGGACAGCTTCTCACGTTTACGCTTTCACAAAAAGATACTGCCGACATCACCGACTCGCTTAACAAGAAGAACGGTATGCCGACGCTGCCCTCACCCGGCGGCATTGAATTCAAAGGCGTAAGCGTCTCAAACAACCAGAGCGAAACGAATTTGCAGCAAGTTGATCCTTCCACGCAGACACCGCTCACACCAATCACCGATGACTCCGTTCTATTCATCAAGAATGAAGATGGCTCAGAAACGCCAGTCGATGCAGCTCAGTACGGCAGCGGCGGAACTGGAGAACGCAAAATTTCAATTCCTCTCAAGGACTTTCCTTCGGCACAGAGCCTTGTCGTGCGCAACAGCAACACCGGCAAGGAAATAACAATTTCTGTTCCGGAGTCATATGACGCGGCGAAAGATTTAGGGTATGCACCCTCGCACCCTATCAGCACGGCAGACGACGCCCGCTTCAAATATGAAGGCATCACTCTTACGCGTCCGACAAACGACATAGACGATGTTGTTCCGCATGTCACAATGCATCTTCATGAAAAGACAGATAAGACCGCAACCATAAAAATAGACCCTGACAAAGAAAGCGCAAAGAATGCGCTCATCACATTTGTAGGCAAATACAACCAGACACTTGCCGAAATGACGATTCTTTCAGTGAACAAACCTGAAGTTGTCACCGAGCTTGATTATTTGACAAAAGATGAGCAGGATGCTGAAAACAAAAAACTTGGCATGTTCATGGGCGACTTCACACTCTCCAACGGCAAGACGACACTTTCGCAGATTACTGCTGCAAGCTACCGGTACTCTGAAGATTCGACAATCACCATGCTCAACCAAATAGGAATTTCTACAAACGCTTCCTACAACGGCAGCTATAACGCGGCACAGATGCGCGGCTATCTTGAAGTTGACGAAAAGAAACTAGATGCAGCCCTCTCTGACAATCTCGACCAGATAAAGAATCTTTTTGGATATGACAGCGACGGAGACCTAATCATAGACAACGGCATCGGCTACAAACTTGACAAACAGTTGTCGGCATGGGTTCAGTCGGGCGGCATCATTGCCAACAAGACATCTTCTTTGGACAGAAGCATCAAGTCGTCAAACGACAAGATTTCAAAACTTGAGACACAGCTTGACCAGAAGGAAGCCGAACTCAAACAGAAATATTCATCGATGGAAGGAACGCTGAACAGCCTGAATTCACAGTCAACGACAATCAGCAACTTCTCAAAACAGAACAGCGGTAATAATCAGTGAGGTAAAAAATGGAATTACGGGTAAACGGCAATAAAGTTGACATTACACTTGAAGGCGAAAAGACCGTTGGCGAAGTGCTTAAATCTTTTGAAGCAGAAGCGGCAAAGAACGGCGCCACCACGGTAAATATCACGCTCAACGGCAAGCCTGTTGCAGCAACAGAATTTGATGAAGCAATCAAGACGCCTATCACTGATGACACCGTCATAGAGTTGCTCGTGGTGAGCAAAACAGACATCGCAGATTCTTTCAACATCTCCTGCAAAGAGTTTACCGCACTGTCAAAGCTGCTTGAACAAGTCCCCGTCATGCTTCAAGGCGGACGTGACAACGAAGTCAACGGCATCATCACAAAACTTGCTTCAGAGATAGACCGTTTCTGCCATGCAGCTACACTGAGCGCGCTCTTTCCAGAAACATACAGCAAGCTGTTGATTGACGGAAAGGAAATCGGAACGTTCTTCAGTGAATTTGCACCGGTACTTTCTGACTTTGAGAAGGCGCTTGAAACAAAAGACACGGTGACGGTAGGCGACCTTGCCGAATATGAAATCAGCCCTCGTCTTGACAAGCTGGCAGCTGCAATCAAAGCCGCCTGCTGAAGGTAAAGGAGCGTCATATGGACAAAGCTGCGGGCTCACTTGTTCTGGGCCATCAGAATTCAAGTAACTATACGGTACTCATCATTGCGTTTGCAATAATACTCGTGCTGTTTTTTTTATACATCATCATCAAATGGCTCAACAACCTGCACACTTCCCCACAATGGATAGAAATGCACCGTTCGCTGCCAACGACAGAAAAAAACATTGCCCATATTGCAAAGACGGCAAATCTTGACAAAGACGAAAAGAAAATGCTTGAGACGATTTGTTTTACATTCAAAGCGCCAAACATTGAATATCTTATCCGCGACGACCACGCAATAGATGAATTGTTCAGAAAGGAATACGCCACACTCTGCCAAAAGAACGACGGCGGTTGTGAACAATTGAAGTCAAATCTCTTTTCGCTCAGATATAAACTTGAACGCGCCCACAACAACACGCTCATCATCACTTCAACAAAAAGCATTGTGTCCGGGCAAGAATTTTTATACACCGACCTGCGCGGCACCATGTGGACATTCACGCTGAACGAAAACAACCCGCAGGGACTTTTCCTTACGATTCCGCAGCTATTTGCATCAAGCAACATGAAGCCGGAGCAGCTTTCTAAATTTGATTTGAATTTCACATCAAAGACAGGCATTGCATACATTCTGACCGTCCGCCTTATCCGCTACGAAACGGCAAAAGACGGAACGATGCTCATGCTCATCGGGCATACAAATGCGCTCAGACCGATGCAACGCCGCGGCACAAAGCGCATTGCATCCAATTCACCATGCACCTTCTCTGCGGTGGAAGTTGCAGCCAAAGGTTCCACAAAAAATGGGGAAGTTGAATATCGTCACATGGAAAAAAAATACGAAGGCCAGCTGCAGGACATTTCCGCAAATGGATGCAGGCTTATCTGTTCGCTTCCCATAAAGAAAGGACAGTACATCTACGTTGACTTTGCCGTCAGCGGTTCAATCCGTGAAAGCGCAGTCGGTCTTATCGTCATGACGACGCAGACAGTGGACGCCAGCAGATACATTCTGCATATTCAATTTGTGCAGATGGCGCTCGCGGTAAGAAACAGAATTTATGCCTTTATATACAATTACAATTGACGCGTTTATCTTTTTTGATATTGTAACAATCACATTTATGCGTTATTCTAAGGGAATATGAAAGTTCTGGAGCTCAAGTCAATTTCCAGAGAAGACGGCTGCATCTATTATCTTAAACGATATACTGCGACGGCGGTTCTTGAAATTCCGGCCCAAACAATTTCATTTCCTCTCCATTTTTCAATAGAAACAGGTCCGCTTGGCAACAAGACGATAGAAGTTGATGACTTGCCTGCCGATATAAACTATCCGCTGTTTCCCGTTGAAAAATCGCTCAAGGAATATATCAAGAATCTTTCTACACAAGGAACGTTACCGTGATAGAATTTCATACTCATTCCGCAGAAGAAACAATTGCACTTGGTGAAAAAATCGGCGCGCTTCTAAAGCCCGGCGACATCATTGCCATGACCGGCACGCTCGCAGCAGGAAAAACGACAATTACAAAAGGAATTGCAAAGGCATTGGGCGTTGCAGACACCATCACCAGTCCCACATTCTGTCTTATCAGCGAGTATGCGGGAACAAAAATGCCGCTCTACCACATGGACGTGTATCGTCTTGACAGCGTTGAGGACTTTATCAATCTTGGCGTAGACGACATGCTCTTTGGCGAAGGAGTCTGCATCATTGAGTGGAGTGAAAAAGTCCAGACGCAGCTTCCTGCAAACACCATCTGGATGACCATTACACCGGAAGACGGAGATACAAGGCATATCGTCCTTGAAAATTGGAACAACGGCGCAATCACCGCCTGAGGAATAAAAACATGAAAGCACTTGCTATAGACTGTGCGGTTTCCCGTCTTACAATAGCCGCAAAAAATGACACACACTTTGTGCGCGTCTCTCTTGATGTAGGCATGAAGCAGTCGGAAAAACTGCTGCCGACCATTGACTATGTTCTCAAAGAAGTGGAACTTTCCGCAAAAGAACTTGACTACACCACCATCACGGTCGGACCGGGGAGCTTTACCGGTCTTCGTCTTGGAGTAAGCGCGCTCAAGGCGTTACAGCTTTCAAACGGCACGCCTATATATGGTGTTCCGTCTCTTGATGCATATGCCTTTCCGTACAAAACTGCGGTGGAAACCGTACTTTCAGTCATTGACGGCAACCGCGATATGTTCTATGCATCATTCTATTGCAGGGGCGAAAGACTTTCCGGTCCGGATGATAAATCAATCGCAGACATTCTCAAGACAATTGACCCGGAAACAGAAGTGCTTGTATGCGGTCCCGATGCCAAGACATTTGTCGATGAAGTGAATGAGCAGACGCCGCTGTACTCAATACATTGTTTCGCACCTGCGCAGGATGCAACAGAGAGTCTATTTGCAATTGCAGAAGAAATGATTGCACAAAAAAAACCGGCCCTTGCTGAGTATGAAGGGCCGTTGTATGTGCGTAAGAGTGAAGCTGAGATTGTTCATGACGCTTCTGTCGCAAAATAATTTTATTATTTAGTATTCAAAAGTTTCTGCAGCTCAATCGGAGACGGTTGCGTTGCAGCGGCTTTGTTTTCTTTCTGAATTGCTTCAAACACTTCCTGGCGGAACACCTTTACATTTTTAGGAGCTTCAACGCCAATTTTTACCTGGTCACCGCGTATTTCAATGATGGTGAGCGTTATGTCCTGACCTATTTTTATTTTCTCATCAATCTTTCGTGACAGGATAAGCATTATTTTTCCCCCCGCTTGCGAAGAGCTTCAATAATGTTGTGCTTTGTCGTCCACTTCGGATCGCTCAAAATTGCCTGCATACATTTGTTGTTCTTTCTGTTTATGATAAGCGGTCCCTGTAAGTTTGCAGTTACCGGTCTGCCGTCCTGAGGAACAGTTACAATTGAAAATACAATGACATCGGACGGATCAGTGATTCCAATCCTTGCAAGCGTCTTATCATCAACATCCACTTCATATTCAGCGCAGATGATGAACGGATCAATAAGCAGGAATGCAAGGTTCTTGTCCTGCATTGACTGCAGCCAGATAAGCGGCTTATATTCACTGTCAATAAGCGCAAAATCCGTATATTCCTCAAAGCCAAACAATCCCGTAGGCAGCGTTATGATGCGCTCCTGAGGAACTGTTACCACTCCCATTGATTTTGTTTGTACCTGCATTACTTTTACCTGCTTCATTTAATATAATTGAGTAGCGTGCTGGAATACATTTTTCCAGCATTGCTGAGCGTCGCCTGGTTTACGTAGTCAAGCATCTTCATGTCGGTGACAGCCTTGGTAAGGTCAACATCACCTTCCCTGCTTACAAGCCGCGTTACGTTGAGATTGTTTGTCTGGCTGCGCTGCACATTGTTCTGAGCACGCTCATAATTGCTTCCAATAAGCGCAAGATTTGTATTAAGCGCAGACATTCCTTCGTCAATGGAACCAAGCACACGACCGCCGATAGATTCATTGTCACCATTGAGCATTGCATCGCGGAGTGCGATGACTGTGTCAAACAAAGAACCTCCTGACAGGCGGACTCCATCGCCAACATTGTATGGCGGCTTCTGACTTGCATCTTTTATGACACCGAGGTCATACAGGGAAGTGCCGGATTTGTCTTCAAGCCACAATTGCCGGGCATCAGTCGTCCTAAGGTTGAGTCCGTTTGTAACCGGGTCAATTTCGGCCTTTACCGCGGCACCGCTGTCATTTATCTTTGCAGCAAGCGCATATACGTTGTCGCCCGCCTTTATTGAAATATCCTGCCCGTCCACACTGATGACGCTGTCTGCTTTAGCCTGCCAAGAACTTGCATCGCGCTGTGAAAAGAGCTGCTGCTTTTCCGCCCAGAATGTTTTTGCGCCGCTGTTGTTTACCGGCAAATATGCATTCTCATCAACTTCCATTTTATTTGCGCCATTGTTGCCAAGATAGCGCACCTCTTCAATGAGCGGTTCCGTCGAACCGGCTACCGTGCCCATTGAAACGTCAAAAGCTGTCTGCTTTGTGCTTGTTCCGGAAAAGAGTGTATTGCCATCAGGTCCCACGGCATTTGCATTCTGAATAAGCTCCTTGAGCAGCTCATTCACTTCACCAGCCATATTTTTAAGATCATCAGAAGAGTTTATTCCGTTGGCGCCACTGACGGCAAGTTCACGGACGCGCTGCATTATCTGCAAATTCTGATTGACATATCCTTCGCGTACCTGGAACTGATCGGAAAGTGTCTGCGCATTTTTTTCAAACTGATTGACGCGTGTAAGGTATGACTCATAGCGAACCAGATGACCGGCGGCAATTGGGTCGTCCCTAAGCGCGGTGATTTTATGCTGCGTGCCGACCTGATTGTTTATCTTTGCCTGGCGCACTTCCTGCGACCGAAGATTATACTGTGTGTCAGTGTTGTTCATCTGTGAACTAATTCTATGCATACTGTGCCTCTTTACTTTCTTTGTCTCAAGATATCTTTATCAGATACCAAGTCTGTTGATGACAGTGTCAAGCAGCGAGTCCTGAACACTGATAAATTTTGCCGCAGCGTTGTAGCCGTGCTGGAATTTGATTATGTCCGCAAGTTCTTCATCGATATTCACACCGCTGATGCTGTCGCGTAAGTCTTTCAAATCGCCCATCACTTTGTCCTGACTGGCGAGCATGTTTTGAGCCTGCTCACCCTTGAGTCCGACGTTTGTCACGGTGTCTGCAAAGTAGTCATCAAACGTACGCTCGCTGCCAATCATCACTTTTGTGTTTCTAATCGCAGCAATTTCAACAGCCGCACGCGCATCTCCGTCTTCAGCAAAGCCCTGTTTGTTTGGAAATGCCGAAGCAACACTCTCAATGTCTGCGTGGATGCGGTCATTCACCTGCACATATTCTGCAGGATTCATCACCGGCGCCACAGAAAATTGTGCGTCGGCAAGCTGGTTCACTGCGTCAGCCTGATTAAAATCGTACGCTCCCGCCGCGCCGCTTGCCTGTAGAATGCCGGAATATCCGGTAAGGAACATGCCGCTGTCTTCAACATGCCGTATGACGAAGTCAGGATTATCAATAGCCTCTGAAGTAGTCGCCTTGAGCACGAGCTTGTTGTCGCGGTCAAGATATGCCTTCACTTCGCCGTTGCTGTCATTGATTCTGTTGATGACTGTTTCCACCGTGTCTGTCGCATGGTAGTCAACTGTTATATTTCCTTTTGAACCATTGAATGTCATGGTTCCCTCAAGGCCAATCTGCTGCTGCTTGTCGAGCGCATGTGTTCCGGTAAAGCGGAAAATGTATGACGTATCAAGCACGCCGTCACCGTTCCGGTCAAAATTGCCATTTGTATTTTCGACAAACTGATGCTGCGTAAAGAACTCAAGACCAGTTACATTGTTGCGCCCCACTGCGTTGCGATGCACGTCGTTCACCAAATCAGAAAAGTTCATAGTCATTGTGTTAAGACTTTGCACTTCATTGCGTATATCCTTGTCGCGAAGTTCAACAAGAGCGCCAAGCGTGCCACCTTTGAATGTGGCGTCAAGACGTGTGTCAGACCAGACAAGTTTGCCATAGCCGTTGTTGTCGATGACCGGAACAGTCTCAATCTGCCGCGCAAGACTTCCCTGCACGATGATTTGTCCGTCGGTATGCACCATATACTCGTCAGGGTCGCGCGTGTCAACCGTGACATTTATCAGTTCTGAAAGTTTGCCAACAAGCAAATCGCGTCTATCCATGAGATCATTAGGATTATCGTCCATTGCCTTGCTGCGCACAATTTCACCGTTCAGTTCTGCAATCTGGCGGGTATAGTCGTTCACTTGCTTTACCGTTGCCTCAATATCGCCGTTTATCTGATTGCCGATTCCGCTCAGACTCTTGTACTGCTGTTGAATTGAATTGGTAAGGCTGTCGCCGCGTGTCACCACCGCCTGGCGTGCCGCGTCGTTTTCCGGGTATGTAGACAATTCCTGCCAGCTTTCCCAGAATTTATCCATGTTGCTTCTGACTGAAATATCATCAGGTTCGTTGTAAATCTGCTCAATCTGGGTATAATATTTTTCGCGTGTGCTCCAGTAAGACTCCGTGCTCTGCTGGGCGACAATGCGTTTGTCAAGAAGTTCATCGCGTACACGGGAAATGCTTTTTACTTCGGAACCTTGTCCAATCTGACCGGCAACTTCCGCACGTTCAAGATCCGGACGGTACAACGGGTCAAACGGACGGACTTCAACGCGCTGACGTGAATATCCTTCTGTATCAGCATTAGAAATATTGTGGCCGGCTGTGCTAATCTGAGTTGTATGAGCCATAAGGCTGCGCTTACCGATTTCTATTCCTGCAAATGAATTAGCCATTATATTGCCTCCAATCCTGTTATCTCTAGTTCAGTAGAGCTTGTTCACCACGACACTCTGCATGACGGGCTTCTTTATTTCACCGGTGCTTGAATACAACGTGTTGCGTTCCTGCGGTACACACTCGTCAAGAATTCCCGTAAGAAAATCCTGCGTGGCATGGACATATCCAGAAAGCGCCTGGTTCTCAATTTTACTCTTTGCAAGTTTGGTGCGGACCTGCACAAAAAGCGGCTCAACCTGCGGCAGAAAATAGACGGCGCCATCTTTTCCGGCAAGCGCATCGCGACTTGCATCGACAGAAACAAATGCATCGCTGAACGCTTCCATGTGTGAAAGCGCATCCTCAAGGTCACTCCAGCTGCGGGTCTTCACCGACTCATGAATAATCTGCTGTTCCTCAAGAATGCAGTCCAGGAGTTCATTCTCCACTCCAAGTATCTGCGCCATTTTTCTTTCTTTTTCCGTACCTGTCATATCTTCTACCATCATAAAAGGCCTCATCTTATTATCGGAATTTCAATTTGCGACTTTAGGAAAATAAATGATTTCTTCCGCTGTGTAATGTTTAAAAAAAATTGCGGAATGTTCACAAAATCGACTGTTTACCGCTTGACAAAAAAACGTATTTTTTGATATAGTAGCGTTTGTCAGTTACATGGTGCCTGTAGTTCAGCGGTAGAATCCCAGATTGTGGATCTGGTTGTCGTGGGTTCGAAACCCACTAGGCACCCTTGCCGAACCACAGCGAATGGTAGCCGATACGCGTTCGTAGCTCAACTGGATAGAGCAATGGACTTCGAATCCGTAGGTTGCACGTTCGAGCCGTGTCGGACGCAAAAAAAAATGTAATTGAAGTTCCGGCAATACGGAATTGCAATAAGTTTCGGGCGATTAGCTCAGCTGGTAGAGCAACAGACTCTTAATCTGTGGGTCGGGAGTTCGATCCTCCCATCGCTCATTCGGATTCAGTAACACTCCGTGGAAGCCCTTCTACCAGAGGACTTCCGGTTGCCGGTCGAATCGCAATTGCACAGTATGCGAGAGTGGTGAAATTGGCATACACGCCAGACTTAGGATCTGGTGCTTCGGCGTGAGGGTTCGAGTCCCTTCTCTCGCAAAGCTTTTGAGGCGCTCGGCGCAGCATCCGGCGAATGCGAAAAGAAAGATTTTGCGGGAATAGCTCAGTAGTAGAGCGCAACCTTGCCAAGGTTGATGTCGCGGGTCCGATTCCCGTTTCCCGCTGTACTGCTTGAAGCAACGACATTATACGCAGTAATTTTTTGCGGGAATAGCTCAGTAGTAGAGCGCAACCTTGCCAAGGTTGATGTCGCGGGTCCGATTCCCGTTTCCCGCTCTAAACAGAAAGCGATTTGGAGTTTCTCTGAATCGCTTTTTTTATATACTGGAGCTTTTACGCTCTCATCTATTTTTTAAGGGGATACCCAAGTGAACGTTACCAAATCAATCACTAAGATCGAAAATTCCGCAGTCAAACTGACCGCGACAATTGCAAAGGAAGATGTTGTTTCCGGCTACAATGAAACACTTGCAAAGTATGCAAAAGACATCCAGCTTCCTGGATTCCGCAAAGGACATGTTCCCGTTGCAACAATCGAACACAAATATGGCGAATCTCTCAAGCAGGAAATCTGCGGAGACCTCATTGACAAAGCGCTCAATGATATTCTGAACGGAGACGATGCAAAAGACATCCGTCCCCTTCCCTACGCACAGCCACAGCTTGAGTCAGTGCCAAAGTTCGACCTTAACAGCGACCTTACCTTCACGGTGACTTTTGATGTGTTTCCTACAGTAGAAGTAAAGAATTTCAGCGGCATTGTCATCAAGGAACCGCAGGTTACCATAGGTGACAAAGAGCTTGAAGAAGAGCTTAAAGCCATCCAGGAGCGCAACGCGGTTGTCATTGACAAGAAAGACGGAGACTCCGTTGAAAAGGACAACATTGTCACCATCAACTACAAAGAGCTTGATGACAACGGCAACACCGTTGACAAGTCTGAGCGTGAAGGATTTGTATTCACCGTGGGAAGCGGCGAAGATATTTATAAAATCGATGACGACCTTCTTGGCATGAAGAAAGGCGATTCAAAGGTAATCACAAAGACTTACGATGCAAAAGATGCAGACAAAGACCTTGCCGGCAAAACAAAGAAAATCAGCGTGACCGTCACCGCAATAAAGGTACGCAATCTGCCGGCGCTTGACGATGACCTCGCACAAGATGTAAATGAAAAGTACAAGACGCTTGACGACCTTAAGAAAGACATTACGTTCAACATGGAATCTGCAAAAAACAAGAAGATTGAAGAGCTTAAGAGCCAGAGCCTCCTTTCACAGCTTGTTGAAAAGAATCCTTTTGACCTGCCGAAGTCAATGCTCGCAGCAGAGCTTCAGAGCCGCTGGGAGATGATGGCACAGCAGTTCCAGACAACACCGGAACAGCTTGACCGTATGATTTCAGCAAGCGGTCAGAAGAAAGAAGACATGCTTAAGGAATGGACTGGCGACAGCGAAAAGATGCTCAAGAGCCGCATCATTGTTGACACGCTCATCCGTGAAAAGAATATCGCCGTTACTCCTGAAGAAATCGAAGCTGAATATGCAAAGATTGCAGAAGGCAGCGGCGTTACGGTTGACGAAGTAAAGAAACACTACGCAGACGCGCGCTCCAAGGAATACCTTATCGATGACACCAAGGAGCAGAAGCTCTACGTTGAGCTGTATAAACAAGTCAAAGTCGAAAAAGGTGACAAAATCGCCTTTGCCGATCTTTTTAAGAATGGCAGCAGCAACTAAAAAGCAGCCTGCATAAATGAACGGAATGCCGGTCCTACTGTAGCCGCATTCCGTTTTTTTTGTTTATATTAGTATGGTAAGAAAGTGCAATAGATAGTAGAATACACCATTGTCCAGGGGGATTAAAATGAATGAATATATGAATTCTATCGTTCCTACAATATATGAGCGCAACGGTAATGTTGAACATGCATATGATATTTACTCTCGCCTTTTAAAAGAGCGCATTATTTTTGTCGATGGAGAAATCCGCGATGAAACGGCGGACCTTGTTGTGGCGCAGCTTCTCTTTCTTGAAAGTGAAAATCCTAATAAAGACATCAACATGTACATTAACTCACCGGGCGGTTCGGTGACTGCAGGTCTTGCGATTTACGACACCATGCAGTTCATTAGATGCGATGTGCAGACATTCTGTCTTGGACAGGCAGCCAGCATGGGTGCGATTCTTCTTGCCGGCGGAACGCAGGGAAAGCGAAAAGCCCTTCCGTCAAGCCGCGTTATGATTCATCAGCCGTGGGGTGGAGCCGAAGGTCAGGAAAGCGACATTGCAATCCAGGCGCGGGAAATTGTCCGCCTTAAGAAACTTACCATTAAATATTTCGCACAAAATACAAATAAATCTGAGGAAGAAGTCGGCAAAGACATGGAACGTGACTTCTACATGTCAGCAGACGAAGCGAAGGCATACGGCATTGTCGATACAATCCTTGTACCTCCTGCAAAGAATGCTGACAAAAACAACTAAAGGAGTGACTCATGCGCGGTTTTGGGAAAAATGATGTTCAGTATTGTTCGTTCTGTGGAAAACCTGCCGGTGATGACCGCCATCTTGTTTCCGCACCGAACAATGAGATTTTTATTTGCGACCAGTGCGTCAATGTATGTCAGAGCATTCTTGACGAAGAAGACCATGCCGTGGCTCCAATAGACATGGCGGAAGTTCCTTCTCCAAAAGAATTCAAGGAATACCTTGACCAATATATTGTCGGTCAGGACTATGCGAAGAAGGTGCTTTCTGTCGCAGTATACAATCACTACAAGCAGCTCACACTGCCAAAGGAAGAACAGGTCAAGCAGGAAGTCAAGATTGAAAAGTCGAACATTCTGCTGCTTGGTCCTACCGGCAGCGGAAAGACGCTTCTTGCAAAGACACTTGCACAGAAGCTCAAGGTTCCGTTTGCAATCGCAGACGCAACAACGCTTACCGAAGCCGGCTATGTTGGCGAAGATGTTGAAAACGTGCTTTTAAAGCTCATCAACAATGCCAACGGCAATGTCCAGGCGGCGGAACGCGGCATTGTGTTCATAGACGAAATAGATAAAATCAGCCGCAAGAGTGAAAATACTTCCATCACCCGCGATGTTTCTGGCGAAGGCGTCCAGCAGGCATTGCTCAAGATAGTTGAAGGCACTCATGCATCTGTTCCTCCGCAGGGTGGACGCAAGCATCCTAATCAGGAAATGATTGACATTGACACCACAAACATTCTCTTCATCTGCGGCGGCGCATTTGTCGGTCTTGAAAAAATAATTGAACAGCGTCTTTCCGCAACATCAATCGGTTTTGGCGCAACCGGCACGCATCTGAACGAAGAGGAACGCATGAATCTTTTGAACCAGGTGACTTCCGACGACCTTGTTAAATTCGGCATTATTCCGGAACTTATCGGCCGTCTGCCAATTACCGTTGCACTCAAGGAACTTACCCGCGATGATTTGAAGCGCATTCTCACGGAGCCAAAGAACGCAATCACCAAGCAGTTCAAGGCCAGCTTTGCAATCGATGATGTTGACCTTACCTTCTCCGATGAAGCGATTGAAGAGATTGCCGACATTGCCATAAAGAGTAAGACGGGAGCACGCGGTCTGCGCGCCATTGTTGAAAAAATTCTGCTCGACATCATGTTTGAAGTGCCTAGCGTAAAAGGCAAGAAGAAACTTGTCATCACGAAGGATATTGTTGACCAGAAGGCAGTGCCGAACATTGAGTCAATGCTCATCGCCCAGAAAACTGCCTAAATTCATTCATTTAAAATAGAAAAAGGCGCCATGATGATACATTTGCACTGTACCATTAGGCGCCTTTTTTATATCAGTGATTACTTATTTTTTGCAGCGGTATTCTGAAGGACTTCAAGCGTAAGTGAAGCTGTCTTTTCCCACGAAAAGCGTTTTGTCCATTCAAGTCCGCCGGTGGTAAGTTTTTCCCTGAGCGGCTTGTCGGTGACAATTTGTTCCATGACCGACTCCATTTCTTCAATGTCATCGCTGTTGAAATAGAGGGCGTTGTTTCCTGCTATTTCGGTGAGCGCCCCTGCCTTTGCACAGGCAACGGGAAGTCCTGTCGCCATAGCTTCAATGACCGGCAGCCCCACCCCTTCGTTTACTGACGGAAAAATACATGCTTCAGCACCGCGGTACAGTTCAGGGAAACTTTCGTGCGGAAAGTAACCGGTGAGAAATATATCGCTTGCCGCCGTTGACTGGAACGCCGCTCGGTGCACTTCATCGCTGTACGGCCCCTCGCTGCCGGCAAGGACAAGTCGGTGCGGCAGGTGCGTTTTTTCCTTGAACAAGGAAAATGCCTTTATAAGCTCGATATGTTTTTTCTCGGGACTTGCCATTCTGCTTGCATAGATAAAATACGGACGCTTTATTGCAAACGGCTTTATATCTATTGTCTCATCGCTCTCAATGGTGCGAGGATAAAAAAGACTGTGGTCGATGCCGTTGTGTATCACCTGAATGTTGTCATTCTGAATGCCAAACCGCTCAAGGTCTTTTCTAATGTACTGGCTTGCCGCGATAATACAGTTCACGCGTGACAATCCTTTGCGCATTTGATTGGTGAGCCAGCGGTCATCAGTCTTGAGGAAGAGATTGCTCACGATGTCATTGACGACGGCAACCCCCGGCACTTTGCATGAAAGCGGAAGCATACGGGCGCCCGCAGTATACAAGATGACGTTATAATTCCGTTTCTTGCCAAAAGAATTGACATTGAAAACATGCCAGAGACGCTCTGCAGTAAGGCTGTCAGGAACATTCGCACTCGAAAAATTTAAGCCTTTGTCTGCAGAATAAGTATAGCGGTCCATTTCCGGACCGAAGAGATCATATGTAACATCTTGCTGCGCCGGAAGGCTTGGTACGAGCGACAAAAGGTATGAGCCTAAGCCGGAACGTCCGTGATCACAACCGAATGTGTCAATTCCTACTTTCATAACCTTATTATTATAGCACAGAAAACAAAAAATATGCTATAGTCATGATATGGACGAAACTACACAGAATGAAAGTAAAAAAAGCTCCTTTTTAGACCTTGCCGTCACGGAATCAATCGTATCGCGGCTTGCACAGCTTCAGATTACGGAGCCAACAGCCGTGCAGTCAAAAGTGATTCCCCTTGTCGCCGAAGGAAAGAACATTCTCTTTCAAAGTGAGACAGGCACGGGAAAAACATTTGCGTATCTTCTGCCGCTGGTACAAAAACTCGAAGCAGCGGAAAATGACCGGCATACCGTGCGCCTGATGATTGCCGCGCCTACCTATGAACTTGCGTCTCAGATAAAAATACAGGTTCAACTTGTCACTGCGCTCAAATGCGCCCTTTGCATCGGTGGTTCCCCCATTGCCCGCCAAGTGGAGCTGCTCAAGGAAAAACCAGTCATTGTCATTGGCGGGCCTGCGCGTCTCCTTGAACTTATCCATCTCAAAAAACTTAAGGCCGATGAAATAGAAACACTCGTACTTGATGAAACAGACCGTCTGCTGAGTCCGGAACTACGCGATGAAACGGAACAGCTGCTTGACCGTCTGCCCCGCTCCGTACAGCTCATCGGCTGCTCAGCCACGGTGAGTGACTATACCCGCAAAGTGCTTCAAAGCGCCCGCGACCAAATTGACAAGTCCTCAGGACCAATAGAACTCGTTTCGCTGCCGCCGGAAGATGTACTCAGAAAGCGCATCACCCATTGGGCTCTTTTTGCAGAGCGCCGCGACAAAATTGACACGCTCAGAGGGTTTATCAATGCAGTAAAGCCGGAAAAGCTCATTGTCTTTACAAGCAGGACTGACCAGATTGCCAATATCGTGGACAAACTGCAATACCGCAAGATAAACTGCGCCGGATTGAGCGCTCAGACGGACAAAAAAGAGCGTAAGGCGGCAATTGACCGCTTCAAAAGCGGAAAACTCCCTGTTCTTGTCACCACCGACCTTGCTTCACGCGGACTTGACATTGCAGGCATAACGCATGTCGTTCAGATGGATTTGCCTGAGTCAAGCGACTTCTTCATCCACCGTGCAGGAAGAACAGCTCGAGCCGGACAAACTGGATTCAACTGCGTCATTGGTGACAGCCGCGAAATGGAACAGTACGCAGCCCTCGAAAAGAAGCTACATATCACCGTCTACCCAAAGATTCTTTTTGAAGGCAAACTGCTTTCTCCCGATAAAGTGCAAGAGTATTGACACATGCACATGGCCGCAATTTCTGCGCAATCGATTGTGCTGCTCATTTTCACTCTTTTTTCAGTGCCCGTTGCAATTTGCGATGCAAAGACGATGCATGTTCCCGCTTCCGTTGTGTATGCGGGATGCCTGCTGCTGCTTTTATTCAGATTCATCTATACACGTGACGTGCTTGTCTTCTGCGTGATTGCCGCCGTCTGCTCCGCCGCGTTGTTCACCATAGTGCGGCTGCTTTCAGACAAAGGCATTGGCTGGGGTGACATAAAATACAGCGTATTCTGCGGACTTTCCGCGGGCTTTTCCGCGTCATTTGCAGGCTATGCGTTCAGTGCCTGTCTTTGCGGCGTATGGTTTGCCGTCATGCATCGCAGGGGCCGCATCGCGAATGAGTCAAAAATTCCCTTTGTGCCGTTCATGGCCCTGGGAATTTTCCTTGCACAAGCGGCTGCCATTGGCGTTGCGGCCTTTGCAAAAAGAGGCTAAACAGATTGAATAATGGATTTTTTCTCGGTATAATCATATAATCTGTTGTCATAACGGCAGATGTTATCTGTTGATTTGAGGGGATTCCGGTGTTTTTAAAAAGTCTTGAAATTTACGGCTTCAAATCTTTCGCTGACCGCACAAGAATTAACTTTGCAGACGGTATTACCGCGCTTCTTGGACCAAATGGTTGTGGAAAGAGCAATGTCGTTGACGCTATAAAATGGGTTCTTGCAGAAAATAAATCTAAAAATCTCCGCGCAGCCACTATGGAAGATGTCATTTTTAACGGCACCGAAACACGTCCGGCACTCAGCGTCGCAGAAGTGACGCTTACCATTGCAAACGAAAACGGACTGCTTCCTATGGAAGATACCGAAATCGCAATAAAACGCCGCCTCTACCGCTCCGGAGAAAGTGAATACTACATCAACGGACGAGAAGTCGGAGCAACGGACATCCGCAAGCTGTTCATGGACACCGGTGTAGGCAAAGCCGCGTACTCCGTCATGGAACAGGGTAAAATCGACCAGATTCTTTCAAGCAAGCCAGAAGACCGCCGCTATCTTTTTGAAGAAGCCGCCGGAATCAGCAGAAGCAAGGCTGAAGTTGCAGAAGCAGAGCGTGAACTTGAAAAGACACGCGCAAACCTTGCGCAGATTGATTTAGGTCTTGCAGAGACAAAGCGCAACTACGAAACACTCAAAGTTCAGTCAGACAAGGCTTCTAAATTCCGCAAGCTCAATGAAGAAAAATTCAACTATGAGCTTGACATCCAGCTGCTCCGCCTCAAGGATTTTACAGAAAACAAAGCGCACCATGAGCAGTCACGGGCAGAAGCAGAAAAAAAACGCGATGCAGCGGTACATGAAATTGAAGAAATCTACAATACACTCAATGAAAACACTGACAAAATAAAATCGCTTCAGGAACAAGTGAACACGCATCAGCAGGAAGTCATCAAAATAAGCGCTGAGCAGAGCGGCAAGAAAGCGATGGAAAAACAGCTGCTTGCACACCAAAGCGAAGTAAAAGAAAAGATTGGTCAGATTGAAAACAGAATCAAAAACGTACAGGAACGCATTGACGAATACAACGAGGAAATAGACAGTCAGAACGCAGAACTGCATGAAAAGCAGAAGCAGCGCGAAGGAATTGACAACAACATACAGGGTTTCATTGCGAACATCACGCAGGCTTCCGGTCAGATTGATGAAAACGAAAAACAAATCGGCATCAATGGCGGCAAGATTCATAATCTTGACCAGGCGCGCGCCGATTTGCAGAAGCAGCTTGAAGCCATCACGGAAAACATTGTCACCGAACTTGATGCAAAGCTCAAGGACGCAGGATACTCTTCTTCCGCAAATAAAAAGGCGAAGGAAGAACTCAATACACTTCTTGAAAAAATAAAGATATTTGCCAACGGCCGTGGAAACATCTTCAAAGATTTTGCCGCGCTTCCTTCGCACAATCCGCAAGACACCGCACGTTTTGGCACTGATGCAGTTCAGGCTTTTGCAGACCTGGGCGCCATGCTCGGCGAACTTACCCAGGCAATCGACACCTATACAAAGACAACACCGCAATTCATAGACGACTTCCTTTCTCCTGAAGGCATCATCACCAAGAAGCGTGACATTGACCGTGCAATCGGTGAAAATCTTTTGCAAGTAGAATCAATACAGAAAGAAAGCGATGAGTTGAAGAATGCGAATGACAGCCTCAATGTAAAAATCAACGAATACAAAGATACGCTTGGCAAGCTCAGAGTGAATCAGGCTGAAATGACGCAGCAGATTTTTTCCTGCGAACAGCAGATTGGCACGCTGCGCAAGTCTCTTTCTTCCGAACAGACTACACTCAAAGACCAGCAGGATGAACTTTTTGAAGAAAATAAACGCAAGGAAGAAACAGACGGTCAGATAGAAGAACTTGACGAGGCAATCGCAGAGCTTGAGCAGAAAGGCCAGGCAATTACAAAGATTCTCACCGACCTGGACGCGCAGATTGCAGACTGCAACAGCAAGGTGAACGGCAAACAGAGCGCCCTTCAAAAAAAGCAGGATGAAAAGAACAAGTTCCAGGCACAACTTGAAAAGCTGAGCGTTGACCTTGCGCAAAACGATACAGAAATTCGCAATGTAAAGCAGAATTTTCAGGACAACTATTCACGCGACCTCATGGAATTTGAGGAACGCATGTACACCATCACCACTCCGTCCGCGGAGCTTAAAGACAAACTTTCTGTCACCAAGCAGAAAATCAGCGATCTGGGGTCAGTGAACCTTATGGCAATCGAGCAGTTCAACGAAGAAAAGGAACGCTACGAGCGCCAGCAGGCAAACTACAACGACACCCAGAAAACGCTTGAGAATTTGGTACGCGTCAGTGAGGAAATCCGCACAAAGAGTACGGAAATGTTCCTTGACACATACAATAAAATCAGACGGAATTTCCACAACATGTTCCGCCGCCTTTTCAACGGTGGACGCGCGGAGCTTCGTTTGCTTGATCCTACAAACGTACTCACCACAGGAATTGATATTTACGCGCAGCCGCCGGGAAAGAAACTTCAAGACATTTCGCTTCTGTCCGGCGGTGAAAAGACAATGACAGCTGTCGCACTTTTGTTTGCAACATACCAAGTGCGTCCAAGTCCGTTCTGTCTGCTTGATGAGATTGACGCCGCGCTTGATGATAAAAATGTCACGAGCTTCGTTCAAACGTTGCGTGCGTTTGCAAACGTGAGCCAGTACATTGTCATTACACATAACAAAAAAACCGTAATGGGCGCAAGCAGCATGCTTGGCGTCACTATGGAAGAAAGCGGCATCACCAAAGTCGTGCAAATCAAACTTGACGATGACACGATGAATGGGCGCGTCACCTACGACGACCAGAGCGACTTTGTCGAAGAAGATGTTCCGCCAGAAGAAGGCATTGTCATTCCGCCCCGGCCTCCGCGCAGAGAGCATAATCCTGACGGCACGCTTAAAGAATTGCCGCCTGACACCCCGCCCGCGCCCGCTGACGACAGCGCAACAGCAGACAGCAATGCGCCCGCTGACGACAGCGCGCAAGGAGCAGACACTTCAACGCAATGAGCAGCATGAGTGATATTGTCAAAGCAGTAAAGCAATTTGTCTCTGAAAAAGGCAAAGTTACCGTCACCATTGCAGCCATTCTGATTGTTTTGTTCATAAGCGCCTGCATCACCGGCATTGTCCAGTGTGCAACACGGCCGCCTAAAGCGGTTACCATACAGGTCAAGGAACCAACCGTTACGTCCGACAATCTGCTCACCCCTGAAAACGGGTCGCTTACCGAGGACTATTATTTTTCAAGAATTGCAAAAGATAAATGGTCCGACCAGGAAGTTGACAGATGGTTTACCGAACCAACAGACAATGCGGTGGACATGCTAAAAGAAGATAATGACAAGCTCGTAAACGACATTACAGGAGCAGCCCCGTGAAAAAAAGTATTCTGCTTTCACTTGCAGCAGTAATTGCCGCCACCATGGTCGGATGCGCTTCCACAAAAAAAGAAGCCGCTCCGCAGAAACAGCCAGCTTCGCAGCCTGCAGAACAAGAGCCTGCAGCGGCGCAGGACATTCCCATTGACGAGCCGACCGTTTATGACGATCCAGCCGCCGGGCAAAAACAAGATGAACAAAGTGAAAACAAAGCTGCGTCATCAGACCAAGGGCTTGAACCGATTACGTCTGATGAAGGTCTCATCATGAGCGAACCGGAGCCGACCGTTGTCAAAGAAACGGCATCGCCCCAAGCAGCTGTCCCGCAAAAAAAAGTGGCCGCCCCTGAAAATAAACAGGTTGCAAACAATACACCGCTTGTGCAGAATGACACAAAACAAACTTCTGCACAAAAAATAAATTCTTCACCAAGCGCAAAAACCAATGACGCTGTGCAAAAGGCAAACACAACGCAATCAGGTTCATCATCCTCTGACCAGCAGAAAGTTGCTGTCCCCGCGGAAAAACCAAGCGTTGACAAGACTGACGATGACACTATTGCAAACACGCCGTCATCTATCGTGGCAGCGCAAGATACAACTCCTTCCCGCAGCATAGCGATGATGCTCAATCAATATCTTGATGTCACCTATCCAGGCACAGGCTGGGTATATCTTGGCGAACTTAACAATACAAATCTGCTCAAATATTACGGAAGAAAAATAGACTCAAGCGAGACGACTTTTTCCCTGCGGTCAAACAAAGCGGGCTCAACCGTTCTCCACTTCTACAAGAACGATGTGCTCACCGGTTCATACATAGACGATTACCTGTCCGTTACGGTGGCAGACAGCCGCTCGCTCAGCACCGACCATGTAAGCGCGCCTGCTTACGCGGAATATGTTCCGCCCCGTCTGGCAGCTTCGTCAACGGGTACAGACAGTCAGAACGCCGAAAACACCAATGCAGACACGCAAGATCAGACCATAAGCAAAACAGCAGCCTCTGCTTCAAGCAAAAATTCTTCCGCGTCAACTGCTTTCACTTCTACAAATGCAACAGCCGCTCAAAAACAATCTGCCGCAGACGTGCGCGATGACGACAGTGGCGTACAGACAGTCATACAGACAACAGAATCTTCACCGGCAAAGCAGACTGAGGCAACTTCATCCGCAACACCAACCGCAACAACACCTGCAGCAGACACAACAGCGACATCATCACTACAGGACACAACAGCTCTTGCCTCAGATGACATTCTTACTCTTGCTCAAAAATCATATGACACCGGAAAGTATGCAGACGCACTTTCTTATCTTGACCGTTTCTTTGACAAAGCGGTCACCCGCGTTGATGAAGGACTCTATCTCAAGGGGCAGACGCTCGAAGCAAATTCTGAAGTGCGCAACATTAAAAGCGCGCTTGAAACATATGACACGCTAGTCAAGACATATCCACAGAGCATTGACTGGGAAAAAGCAAATGAAAGAATCACTTACTTAAAGCGATTCTATTTTAATATCCGCTAGGCCGGCGGTTTATTCCGGCCATATATTATTTTACCGAGGTTTCAAATGACTATCCGTATTTCTAACAAATCACTTGCACTCTTGACCGCATTGCTCTGCGTGTCATCGTTCGTCCTGCTCACTTCATGCACCGTAAAGCAGCAGAATAATACCACCCGTACGGTTACCGTACAAGGTAGCGGAGAAGTTACTTTAAAAAGTGACCGTGCAACCATCATGCTTGCAGTGCAGACAAGAAGCTACGACATCAACTGGACTGTGACGGACAACGCAAACAGGATGACCCGCGTGCAGCAGGCGCTCATTGATGCCGGCATCAGCAAGGACGACATTTCAACTACCGGCTACACAATCAATCAGCAGTTCACGTACCAAAACGGCAATTCATATCCGGGACAGTTCGTTGTTTCAAACAACATTCAAGTCATTGTGCGTGATGTTGCAAAAGCCGGGCAAATCATCGACACGGCGGTAAGATCTGGCGCAACATCGCTCACTTCGCTCACCTTCTCAGCTTCAAACAGAGACGAGGCTGTTAAACAGGCACGTATTCTTGCGGTAAAACAGGCTGAAGAGACAGCCGCCCTGCTTGCTTCGACAAGTGGCGCAGTACTTGGAAAAATCATCACCATCACCGACAATGACAGCGGTTTGTATCCAAGAAGCGCGGCAACTATATTGTCTGAATCTAAAGCAAATACGCCCATCGCGGAAGGCAGCACAACCATTTCAGCTTCAGTCAGCGCAACTTTTGAGCTTGAATAAAATACATAATTGAAGCAAATAGTTTTTTGCGATATAGTATTACAATATTTTTTAATCGAGGAAGAAAAATAAATGCTTGACTACAAATTCATCAAAGACAACCTTCAGGCTGTAAAAGACAATATTAAAAACCGCAACATGGTTGCAGACGCAGACATCGTTGTAAAACTGTATGACGAGCGCACTTCACTCACCACAAGTCTCCAGGCACTGCAGCAGAAGCGCAACCAGAATGCCGATGCAATGAAGCAGAAACTCGACAACGAGACACGTCAAAAATATATTGCTGAAGGAAAAGCAATCAAAGATCAAATTGCAGATACCGAAAAAAAACTTGCCGAAACAGAAACAGAACTTGAAACTGCGGCGCGCAAGATTCCAAATATGGCAAATCCAGAAGCGCCAATTGGCAAAGTTGACACAGAAAATCTTGAAGTGAAGAAAGTAGGCACTCCGCGTGTATTTGACTTTCCGCCAAAAGACCATGTGCAGCTTGGCGAAAGTCTTGACCTCATTGACTTTGACCGCGGAACAAAGGTTTCAGGACCGAAGTTCTACTATTTGAAAAACGAAGCGGTGTTTCTTGAACAGGCGCTGATTATGTACGCGCTCAACATTCTGCGCAAACACGGCTTCACTCCGTTCATCACTCCTGACGTTGCAAAACAGGAAGTCCTCCAGGGCATTGGATTCAATCCGCGTGGAAACGAATCAAATGTCTATTGCATCGAAGACGAAGGCACCTGCCTTGTTGCAACAGCGGAAATCACTTTGGGCGGCTACCACTCAGATGAAATTCTTGACAAATCAAAACTTCCGCTTTTCTACTGCGGACTTTCACACTGCTTCAGACGAGAAGCAGGTTCCGCCGGTCAGTTCAGCAAGGGACTCTACCGCGTGCACCAGTTCGACAAGGTTGAAATGTTTGTGTACTGTCTGCCGGAACAGAGCAACGCACTGCACGAAAAGCTCCGCCTCATCGAAGAGGAAATCTTCACCGGACTGGGACTGCCATTCCATGTAGTAGACACCTGCACCGGAGACCTTGGCGCTCCTGCATACCGCAAATGGGATCTTGAAGCATGGATGCCAGGACGCAACGGCGGAGAATATGGCGAAGTCACTTCAACTTCAAACTGCACCGACTACCAGGCACGCCGCCTGAACGTAAAATATCGCGATGATGACGGAAAGAACAAGTACGTGCACATGCTCAACGGCACCGCTGTTGCAGTAGGACGCGCAATGCTTGCAATCATGGAAAACTACCAGAATGCAGATGGTTCAATCACCATTCCGCCGGTACTCGTTCCACTCTGCGGCTTCGACAAAATCGGACCGAAAGATCACATTGATTCACCTGATATTGTTTCTGAAAAGAAAGGCTCAGAGAAAAAATAATTTCTTTTGAAATGCCTGCATGAATAAAAAAACGGTTCTGAGTCTTTTGCACCCGGAACCGTTTTTTTTGCTTCGCAAGCAACTGTTACTCATCAAGTTTCTTACCGTTTGCTCGCTCATAGAGGAAGCGCACATCCTCTTCCATAATGTCCATATACTTGCATACATAACACCGCGCATTGTTGTCGCCTGAAGCATCATATTCATTTTCTACAGTCACTTTCGTGCGAACCGTGCGTTTGAGCAATTTATTTTTCTCAAGACTGAACGTCAGCGTCAGCAGATATTCGGCTTCAAGCGAAAGTTGCGCCGTGTCGTTGCGGTCTGCAAGCACGATGCGCTTTTCGTTCATAAAAATAATGGTGAGTGGCAGCGCACGCCCTTCAACAGACGATGTATTCCGTGCAGCGGGGCTGTCAGTAAGAAAACGACACACAGAAAGAAGATGCACACCGTTGCCGATTCCACTTCCCTGTCCGCTTTTAGCTTCTGCAACAAACTGCTCAAGATATTTTTTTGCCTCATGCTGCTTGTCAAGTTCAATGTCGCCCCACTTTGGCTGAGTGAACAGCTGATATGCATCGGACGGCTGACAAGAAATTTCTACAACGGCATTGTCTTTTGAAGTGAATGATATGATTCCGGAAAGTGCATAATCATGTGCAACTTCAGAGTCTACAATACGCTTTATGCTTGAAGGCACCACAAGCGCCAGTCCCTGGGAACATTCCTTCATGACCGTACTAAAATAAAGCCCCAGCCGGTTGAAATAGAACTGAACGCGGACCTGCTTGCCAAGAAACGGCTCCACGGTCTTCACGTCATTCTTCAACAATATGATGCCTTGGTTAAGCACCGTCATTTGCTGCGACCGTATTGCAACCGGAAACACGGCGCTCGCCGGAACACGTTCCTTTTCAGCCGGAATACGCGCCTTGTCGCCGTTTACTTCTGCTTCAGTCTGCTCAGGTTTATCTTCAAGGGTAACGGTCACCGGGACATTATCATCCCGGAGATACTGCAACACCAGTTCACGTTCAATTCCCGTCAGTTCTTTTGCTTCCGCCATACTTTTTTTCTCCCAACCGCCTATCACTGTGCAGCATATGATATCTGACTAATTTTCCAGCTGTCTTCCACTTTTTCTATATATAAAAAGATATCTAGTGACCGTTCATACGCGCTGCCGGTAAGTTTGTCCGCCTCTGCTTTCGGCAACGTATCATTCATGTCGCCCGCCGTTACGCTTGCATCGTGCGATTCTTCCTGCTTGTAGTACAGGCGCACAGGACATTGCAAGATGCCATCGTTATCAAACGGTTCCCCTATAACATATGAAGAAAAAGAATCTGTCTTATTCTGGCTGAGATCATAGAGAAAAATGACAAGCGAATACATGCTTTCTTTTTTCATATACGCATCAGCATCGTCACCCTTTACAATCGCATCACAGAACGATTCAACGGTTGCTGCCGCATCTTTGTCAAGAAGCGATGTATCAAGTTTTGCAAAGCCCACAATTTCAGGATGGACCGGTTTGTATGATGTTTCGCTTCCAGAAGCGAAGATACAATAAGGGTTTGCCTCTATCGATTTGTCTATTCCGTCAGCACCGGTGGTCTTCTGAGTAAGCACCGTGCCTTCAAGTTCGTCCGACCAAACAGTTTCTTTTTCTATTATCTCTGCCGTTGCACGCAGTGTCTTGTCAGAACTATCAGAAATTCCGTTGTTAGGATTGACGCATGAAATAAATGCAGCGCAAAATGCGGCTCCTGCGAGAAATGACGATACAACTTTACTTCTGCATAAAATCATTCTTCAAGTATATCATAAAGAATGGAGAATTCAAAGAGGAATACCGTGTCGCTTGTAAAAACAAAGTGAAAAAGGTAGAATGTGACAATATTTGTTTTAAAAGGAATTTTACCATGGCACTTACACTTACCGAAAAAATCTTGCAGAACCATATCGTACAGTCAGAAAAACCGTTCACCCCGGGCACACCGATTGAAAGAGGCACTGACATTGCAATTAAAATTGACCAGACGCTCACCCAGGATGCCACCGGCACAATGGCGTACTTGCAATTCGAAACAATCGGCATTCCGCGCGTAAAGACGGAAGTGAGTGTCAGCTACGTAGACCACAACACGCTTCAGACAGACTTTAAGAATCAGGATGACCACCGCTACCTGCAGTCAATCGCAGCAAAGTACGGACTCTATTTTTCACGACCGGGCAACGGCATCTGCCACCAGGTGCATCTTGAACACTTTGGCAAGCCGGGCAAAACATTGCTTGGAAGCGACAGCCATACCCCGACAGGCGGTGGAATCGGCATGATTGCAATCGGAGCAGGCGGACTTGATGTCGCCGTGGCAATGGGTGGCGGAGCATTTCATCTTGCCATGCCAAAAGTCTTTGGCGTAAAGCTCACCGGCACACTCCGCAAGGGAATTGGCGCTAAGGATATCATTCTCGAAGTCCTCCGCCGCGAAACAGTCAAAGGCGGTGTCGGCGCAGTGTATGAATATTTTGGAGAGGGAGTGGAAAGCCTTACCGTACCACAGCGTGCAACCGTCACCAACATGGGCGCAGAACTTGGCGCAACGTGCTCAGTGTTTCCTTCGGACAAGACAACAAAGAAATTCCTTGAAAGCATGGGACGCGCCGCTGATTGGACTGAACAGACGGCCGACAAAGATGCCGTGTATGACAAGGTAATCGAAATCAACCTTACAGAACTGTCCGCCCTCGCCGCATGTCCGCATTCTCCTGATGCAGTAAAGGCAGTTTCTGAGCTGAAAGGAATTCCGGTGACACAGGTTGCAATCGGCAGCTGCACGAACAGTTCGCTCGATGATCTTGAATCTGTTGCTTCCATTGTAAAGGGCAGACATATCGCTCCCGGCGTTGAAGCAGGCATTGCACCAGGAAGCCGCACAACATTGCTGATGGCAGACAAAGCAGGCATTTTAGGCGACCTTATACGGGCCGGCTTTAGAATTTTGGAAAGCGCCTGCGGACCGTGCATTGGCATGGGATTTGCGCCCAACTCAGCGGGTGTTTCGCTCCGTACCTTTAACCGCAACTTCAAAGGAAGGTCGGGCACAGCTGATGCAAACCTGTACTTGGTAAGCCCTGAAACAGCCGCAGCAAGCGCAATCACCGGCACCATCACCGACCCTTCGACACTTGACTATGACGACCCTGCCTATTCAAAGCAAGGACGACTCTCGCTGCTAAATGGAAAGGACAAACGACTCTCGCTCAAGGAAATAACCGCTGATGCCTCAGACACCGGAATGCTCATTCCGCCGCTTTCAGAAAAAGATGCATTGCAGGTAGAAATCTTACGCGGACCAAACATCAAACCATGCCCGCCATGCGCTACTCCAGCAGACTGTTTGAAGCTCCCCGTGCTGCTCAAGGCCGGAAACAATGTTTCTACTGACGACATTATGCCTGCCGGAACAAAAGTGCTCCCATTCCGCAGCAATATTCCAGAAATCAGCAAGTTTGCATACGAAAGGCTTGACGCTGAGTTTTACAAGAAAGCAGAAGCCATACACTTCAGCGGCTGCTTCGTCGTTGGCGGTGAGAATTTTGGACAAGGCTCAAGCCGTGAACATGCAGCGCTCGGGCCAATGTATCTCGGGGTCCGCGCAGTGATTGTAAAGAGTTTTGCCCGAATTCACAAAGCAAACCTCATCAACTACGGCATCATTCCGGTGGTTCTTGCAAATCCTGCCGATTACGACAAATTTGAGTGTGGAAGCACTGTTGAGTTTACCGGTATATTTGACAGCCTTAAAAATGGCACGCCATTCAAACTGTCAGTCAATGGAAATCAACTTGAAGGAATCAACGACTTGTCTGAACGCAGCCGGAAAATTCTTCTTGAAGGCGGACTTGCCGTCTACACTCGCAACGGCGGGCAATAAATTATTTGCGAAATGAGTGTACTGGAGGTATAATTGAAGCATCTTTGCAGACCAGCACACAAGTTTAAGAGGTAAAAACAATGCTTGAAGTACATAACATAATGGAAGAACAGGTAATCGCACGCGTAAACGAGCTTTATGACCAGGTTAAGGAAATGAATCCTGCATGGCTCACCTGTGACTGCGACAACTGCCGTGTGGACACCATAAATTTTGTACTGAACCGCATTCCGCCAAAATATGTGGTAAGCGGCAGAGGCGTCACACATAACACAGCCCTGCTTGCCGACACACAGCTCAAGGCAGACATTGACGCGCTTGCCATCGAAGGCATCCGCCTGGTAAGCGCCGCAAAACGTCCATACCACAACGCAGCGCGTAAGATAGAAAAACCCATTGTCGAAGGATCAGTCTTTAACTTTCCTACCTTCATCGGCAACGTCTTTGACGGAACAACATTCGAACCGCTTAGCGGAGCAAAAATTCTACTTAAACTTGACAATGAAAATGCACAGATGATGGATATTTCCTGGGCAAATCCTACGCAGACATTCGCCGCAACAAAAGGAAGTTTCACGTTCTGGGTAAAGCCGATAAAAGCCGACACACAAAAAGAAAGCAAAGAATTTCATTTTTCACTTGAAATAAGCGCAAATGAATATACGCCAATCACCTACTCTTTTGACGTGCCGCTCGTAAGCGATGACTTTGACCGCCGCGAGCTCAATTCAACATACAGCCTGAAGATACAAGATCTCTTCCTCTTCAGGACAGACATTGAAAATCCTATGGAAGACTAAATGCATCGCCTTGTCATTGCAAACATTCGAGCGCTGACAAATCACCGTTCAAGAAGCGGTCGCACTTTTCTACAGAAATAGGTTTACCCCACAAGAATCCTTGTACGGTATTGCAGTCAATGTCGGTAAGAAGTGACAGCTGCTCCGGCTGTTCAACTCCTTCAGCAATTGTTTCCATGCCTGCATGTTTAGTCACCGGAATGATTGAGGAAATAATTTCTATGTTGATTTCGTTGCCCTCTTGAATGCTGTCAACAAACGACTTGTCAAGTTTTAAAGTGTTAATCGGCATACTGCCAAGATAGCGAAGCGATGAATAGCCAGTGCCAAAATCATCAAGCGAAATACGTATTCCCATTGATTGAAGTTCCTTGAGCATATGCGATGTCTTTTCAGTGTCGGAAATGAAAATTCCTTCGGTAATCTCAAGCTCAAGCGACTCACGATTTATGCCATACTGTTCAACAAGAACGCGAACTTCGTTTACAAATTGCGGTGACCGCAACTGCACCGGCGACACATTGACTGATAGAATTCCGCTGAAATTAAAATCTTTCTGCCAGCGCTTAAGCTGCATAATTGCTTTCTCAAGAATCCATTTCCCCAGCACTTGAATGGTATTTGTCTTTTCTGCAATGGGAATAAAACTCATCGGCGCATGATATGCTCCATCTTCATCGTGCCATCTGATAAGCGCTTCAAAGCCTCGAAGCCGGTGGCCTTCAAGATAAAACTGCGGCTGATAAAAAAGTGTAAACTGATTCTGCACAAGTCCGGTTACAATTTTTTTCTGTGTCTGAATATTTGCAATGAACGACTTGTACATTTCAACTTTAAAGAGCGCGTAACTTCCCTTCTTGTTGTTCTTTACATAATGCATCGCCAAATCAGCGTCTTTTAAAAGACCGCGCGCCTGTACATCGTGAAGCGGATACAATGCCACTCCCATTGAAATTCCTATTCCATTACGCTGGAACTCTGAAATAACAGTCTCAGTAAATTCCATCATTGCGGCTGACGAAACTGCGTCACTTTTTATGAGCGCAAACTCATCACCTTCAAGTCTGAATGAATGGACGGTGGCACTTTCTTGGCCGGACAGAATGGCAGCGCTTTTCTGAATAACTTCATCGCCAGCCTCTCGGCTCGTAAAATCATTTATCAACTGCAAGTCATCAAGGTTCATAATAATGAGCCCCAGCCAACGGCCGGATTTTTCTGCCTGAATCATCTCATTATCCAACATTTTTGTAAAAGAAATGCTGTTTGGCATTCCTGTTTTTTCATCATTCATCTCAAGGAACTCAAGATGACGTTCCTTCACCTTCACCGATGTCACATTTGAAAGCGTGAACACGCACATGTCATCGCCGTACTTTTGAACTTTCATATGGAACCATACGTGCAATCTAAGCGTGAGATAGTCATCTTCATAGCAACTGTCATCATGAAGCACGGTGCGGCAAACAGCAATCCAATCAATTTTCTGTGGAAGAATATTTTTGAGTTCCTTCATACTATCGCCGGGCTTTGCAAATTCCTTTGTCTGAGATTGGTATTCCTTGTTTACATATATCACAATAAAGTCTTCTAGTTCGTCCGGGCTTTTTCCAGGAACAGCTTTTACAATTACAACAGGCACACTCAAATTGTCAAGCAAATCTTTTGCATCTTTTTCAGTCATACAGTTCCTTCAGCACAAATTTATATGCATTTGTTTTTTGATGTATGCCATTCTATCATACTTTTACTCATCGTGCGGATAATAAATTTTCTTTTTTATTGCCGCTATATAAACTTTTAAAGAATTCCACATTGTCAGATTGACACGTTATTTGTTTTTTGCTATTATATCAAAGTTATTCGGTCGATTAGCTCAGCTGGGAGAGCACCTGGTTTACACCCAGGGTGTCGGCGGTTCAATCCCGTCATCGACCACTCTTTCCATTATATTACGGGATATAGCGCAGCTGGTAGCGCATCTGGTTTGGGACCAGAGGGTCACAGGTTCGAATCCTGCTATCCCGACTAAATAAGAAGGCCTTGCTACAAACAGCAAGGTTTTCTTATTTTAAAGCCCGCATACTAATCACGTGAGCAGGATTCGAAGCGGAGTGCGCGCCGAGCAGGTGCGAGGATCAAGCGCACGAAGCCGTCCCCGCAGGGGCGAATCCTGCTATCCCGACTAAATAAGAAGGCCTTGCTACAAACAGCAAGGTTTTCTTATTTTAAAGCCCGCATACTAATCACGTGAGCAGGATTCGAAGCGGAGTGCAAAAATTCCCCCAGAAAAAGAAAAGAAAATGCCATTTTTTACCACGCCCCCTGTTTTTTATTAGAACTGCGTTACACTTAAATGCAGAGGGTGGTTTGTATAATGAATAATATAGAGTATACAAAAGTGTTGCTGAGCCTTGACGATGAAGTTTTCTGCAACTGTATGAATGAGCTTGAACCGTATCTGAACAATGGATGGGTAACTGACGAAATTGAAAATGATGATGTGATGAACATATCTTTCATCACGCTTAAACGGCAGTGTGTAAATCAAGCGTCAAATTTCGTTTCCGCATGACAATCTCTATTCTCTCCAGTACGGGAAATTTATGTTTTTAGCACTGGAAATTCAGTTTGAATAAGAGTATACTTTTAAAAATGATTCTCTCAAACCGCAATGGGTGGGGTTTCAAAAAAAATATTTTTAGGGAGTAAACGTTACTATGAACAAAGTAGAAATGGTAGACGCAATCGCAAAAGACACTGGTCTTACAAAGAAAGATGCAGAGGCTGCTCTCAAATCTTTCATCGACAATGTATCAAAAGAATTGAAGAAAGGTAGTTCAGTTCAGCTTATTGGCTTTGGTACATTCGATGTGGGCAAACGCGCTGCACGTGAAGGACGCAATCCAAAGACTGGTGAGACAATCAAGATTGCAGCTTGCAAGTCACCAAAATTTAAGGCTGGAAAAGCACTTAAAGATTTGGTAAACAAGAAATAAATTTTCCTGCACCTGACAACCGCTTCCTTTTCCAGGAGGCGGTTTTTTTTTGTCAAAAATAAAACTTGCTTGTGGTTACCAAGTGCTGTATTATAAAGTACATTGAGTGAGGACCTGTTGATGAAAAGAAATTTTCTGCTTCTTTGCACATTATTTACAGCGTGCTTTCTTTTAGCTTCGTGCTCGTATGAGGGCAGAAAGGTCTTTGGAATTTCAGACGGTTGGAAAATCCACATGGGTGATGATGCTTCATACGCCTCCCCTTCTTTCGATGACAGCTCCTGGGAATCTTACGTCCCAAAGGCAAATATCAACCTTCCAAAAGGTGAACACTTTTTCTGGATGAGAAAGACGATTCAAATTCCGCAAGAACTTCTTGATGGCGAAGTGTGGTTTGGCTTTGAAAAAATAAGCGCCGCTTTTGAAGTTTATGCAGACGGTATGTACATTGGTTCACACGGAACGTTTCCGCCGGCTGAACGGGTGCGCACGGAAATAACTGACATGATGCTCATCCCTTCATCATGCATCCATGACGGCACTGTTTCCATTGCAATGCGTGTATACGGTCCGATGACACAAGTCACGTATATCGATGTCACGCTCGGCAATTCCAGCCAGGCCCGGTTTACAAATGAATTCCGCTCCATTTTCAACCAACGTATTTTCATCATCATGTCCACACTCTGCCTGTTCATTTGCTTCTATGCTTTTTCACAGTTCATCGGAGACCGCAAGACAATTTCCAATCTTATGTATGCAGGCGCGCTTCTTTTCATCGGCTTATATTTCTATGATTTAGGAACAGAGACGCTTGTCTTTTCATACAGCACACAGCGTGTCATTGCACGTTCATCTTTACCGGTCAGTATGAATTTTCTACTGCTCTTCATCATGACGTTCTTCAATAAAAAATATGCAAAGCGTTGGACTATCGCGTTGCTCATTGCAAATCCTGTCGATTTCATTCTATATTCGCTTTGCTACGGCAACGGACAGATGACCGACCTGCTGTTCCTTGTTTTTCTGCTTCCTATTTTTTCTGTCATTGTCTACGGAATTGTTGTCACCACACGGGAACTCAAGAAGCATACTCCAGACACACTGCCGCTCTTTATCGGCTTCATTGTAGGTTCTTTGTTCGGCGTGCATGATATCATCTGCATGATTGTCGGTTACATACCATTCATGTGGCTGCAGGGATTCTCCTTTTTCTGTCTGAACATTGCAATTTTTATCACCATTTCATCACGCGCATCGCGTCTTAAAAAAGAATTTGAGCAGCTTGCTTCGGTGTCGTCCACACAGCGCGACAAACTTGAGTCTCTTTTCGTAAGCGCAAAAAAACTTTCCTCGGAAACAAATGAAATTGTCGCTTCCCTTAACAGTTCCGTCGGTTCCGTTGCAAATGCATCTTCGCAGACTGCGGAAAAAGTCACCGTAATCAGCAATGCAATTGCAACTCAGAACGCAATTCGTGAAGAAACTGCCGCAGCAATAAACAACTTTGCAAATTCTTTGACATCTATGGGCAAAGAGCTTGAGCAAGAGGCTTCAACAATAAACACCACCGTGAACGAAACTTCTGCTGTTCTACAAGGCATTGATACGGTTGGCAAGGGATTGTCCACCGCAGTTGCATTTTCAACATCGCTTACGGCGCTTACCAGAACAGGTACAAACGACATGCATTCTCTTTCAGATGCAATGGACCGCGTGCAGTCGTCTTCCGCAGAAATACTTTCTGTTGCAAACGCACTTGATGATTTTGCACAGCAGACTGATTTGCTTGCAATGAATGCTTCTATTGAAGCGGCACATGCCGGCGAAGCAGGAAAAGGGTTTGCGGTCATTGCTCATGAAATAAAATCTCTCGCTTCGGCAAGTTCACAGCGCTCGGCAAAGATTGGTGAAATTGTGCAGTCAATCAGCGATTCCGTTGAACGGAGCGTCGAGCTTGTTGAAAAGGTCAATTCTGCACTCGAAAAGATTCAATCAGGCGCACTGCAGAGTGCGCAGACAATCACATCCGCATCTGAAGGAATGAAAGTGCAGCAGATTTCAGGAGCACGCATTGCAAAGGAATCTTCGACACTTGCACAAAGCGCGGACCGCATGAAGCAACAGGCTGCATCTCAGTCAGAAATTTCCACAAAAGTGCTTTCAAACATGAATTCACTTTCTAACGCGGCAAATCTTGTAGACAAGGCAAACGCAGAAATTTCCCATGACTCGCAGCAGCTTGCTGAACAGGCGCATTCTTTGACGCTTCTTGCAGAACGCACCAAACATGCCTCGGAGGAACTTGCGCTGCTGATGAGCAACTGATGCATTGAAATGCAGTACAGAACGTGATAAGATTGCGTCTACAATATAACTTCTTCAGGTACCACAATGAATCACGGTTTAATCAAATCATATTTTAAAAAAGAAGCGCTTACACTTACTCTTGTCACCGTTTCGGGCATTCTGTACAATGTCGGCCTTCTTGCAGGACCATATTTTGAAGGCAAACTGCTTGACAGCATTCATGACTTGCTTCCTTTAAATTCTGTCTTACGTACGGCGATTATCTTTATCCTTTTTATTACCGCGACACAAATTTTTAGAAGTATAAAGCGATTCTACGTGCGGCGATTTGCAAACAATACGCTCAAATCAATGCGTACACGGCTCTACCATACCATTCTTCTAAAATCATTGGCAGAACTTGAACAGGAAAATACCGGTTCCCTTATGTCAAAAGCAACAGGAGATGTCGATTCTTGCGTTGAAGGAATGCGCAAATTCACCACTGAAATTTTTGATACGGGAGTATTCATGGTTTCTTATATGGTGATGATGCTCACCTATGATGTCAGGCTCACACTCGCTTCATTTGCCTTCATAGCGCTTGCCCTGCTGACAGCCGAGCTTATGAAAAAACCGGTGTATGTCCTTACCAGCGCGTGGAGAAAAAGTGCCGCCGATTTGAACACGAAGACATTTGAACTTATTGACCATGAGCTGCTTTACCGCATCTATGGACGAAACAAGTCCAATGAATCTAATTACGACACGCTGCTCCAATCATACGCTGAAAAGGCGGCAAAGGCTGCAGTAAGCGAAAATGCGATGGAGCCGGTATACTCGGCAATTGTCATGGGTGCTTCCGTGCTCATCATCTGCTTTGGCGCCGCAAACGTACATTCTTCCTTCTGGACAATTGGAAAATTCACTGCGTACCTGTCGCTTTTTGCCGGTCTTGCGGGAAAAGCAAGCCATGCAGGCAAACTGTTCAACAGTGTGCAGAAGGCATCGGTCTCTTGGAAACGCATCAAGCCGTACCTTGCAGAAAGTGATTCTGAACTTAATCCCTGCAACGCTTCTATTTCAGCTCAAGCAGGCAAACCGCTGCTTGAAATGTCTCATTTTACTTTTTACCTTGCGCCAAAAAAACGTCTTTTTGCAGATGTCACTTTTACCGTAAAGCCGGGACAAATTGTCGGCGTCACCGGGCCGGTTGCCTGCGGCAAATCTGTCCTGGCACATATATTGCTTGGCAGCGAAGGAATGAAACTGTACCAAGGCTCTTCTTTTTCCGGAAGGATTATGATTGAAGGAAATGAAGTACAAACACTTTGCATGAATGATATTTGTCAAATAGTTTCGCCGCTTTTCCATAACAGCGCGCTCTTTTCCGGAACAATTTACGACAACATCACACTTGGCAAGCAAGGTTCCGTTGATGAAGTGCTCCGCGCAGTATGCCTTGATAAAGACATTACGCAGATGAAAGACGGAGTGCAGACTGTTGTTGGCAACGGCGGAATACGGCTAAGCGGCGGTCAGCAGTCACGTCTTGCACTTGCGCGTACACTCTACCACCGCAAATCTTTGCTTGTGCTTGACGACCCTTTTGCCGCAGTCGATGCATCAACAGAATCAGAAATCATTTCCAACATCCGCCGGATGCAGCAAGAAAGCGAGCAGCCGTTTGCCGTCATCCTTATATCGCACCGGCTTGAATACTTTTCACTTGCCGACTCCGTTGTTGTCATGGGCAACCAGGGGGAACCGTCAGTCACCGGCACACACAAGCAGCTGCTTAAGAAATCGCCGCTGTACAAATCATTGTACTCAGAACAGCAGACCGGGAGAAAATAACCATGCGCACTCAAAATAAACGGACGGTACTTACCACAACTTTCCACACGCTCATTCACAACGGCTGGCTCTTCGCAGTGCTTCTTTTTGTATCCGCAGGGGTCATTGTCTCAAGCCTTGTTCCTCCGCAGATTTTAAAGCGAATTGTCGATGGATATCTTTCTTCTTCCGCGGCAAAGAGCATCATTGTGCCTGCAATTTTCTACTTCCTGTCACAGCTGCTTATCTCTTTTTTTACACTTGCAAAAGAGACGCTTCTTGCAGTTGCCGGTCAAAAGATTACGAAGCAGCTACGGCAAGACATGCTTGCAAAGCTCAATGCACTTCCCGCTTTATATTTTTCAGACAATCCAAGCGGAACGACGACTTCCCTTTTCATGGGCGATGTTGACGCAGTGCAGTCGCTCTTTACAAACGGCATCATCAGCTTATTCATTGACTTGTGTAAAATCATTGCAATTGTTGTTTCGGTGTGGTTCTTCAGCCCAAAATTCGGACTGTTGTTCTTGATTGTACTTCCGGTAATTTTTTTGCTCACCAGGTTCTTCAAAAGTAAAATGTTCTCTGCACAAGTAAAAAGCAGAGGCTTGCTTTCTATAGTAGCAAATTATATTCCGGAAAGCCTCCGCGCCGCAGAAATGATATCTTCCTTTCATGCAGAGTCATTCATGGAATCACGCTACAACAATCTTATTGACGGAACATACCGTGAGCAGGAGCACATCAACCTATACGACAGCATATTCAGCCCTATCATTCAGATACTACGTGCTATCACCATCGCGCTCATCGCACTGTTTGCCGCACAAAAGACAGGCGCCGTTGTCGCAGGTTCCATTACCGTCGGTATGGCGGCTGCGGCAATTGATTATGTTTCGTCTGTTTTCAAACCAGTTGAAAGCCTTGGCATGGAAATTCAGAATATTCAAAGTGCGCTTGCGGGTGTAAAACGAATCAATGATTTCTTTACCCTCGAGGACAAACCGTCACAAAAGACCATGGATCATGAAATTACAAAACGTACTGCACGAATTGTCTTCGACCACGTCTCATTCAGCTATCCCCGCTCTGAAGAGAAAGTGCTCAATGACATTTCTCTTGTCATTGAATGCGGCGAACATGTCACGATAAAAGGACGCACAGGCGCAGGCAAATCTACGTTTCTAAACCTTATACTAGGTCTTTTAAAATGTACAAAAGGTTCTGTAAAAATTGATTCTTTTGACGCAGAGTCAATTCCTGACAGTGAAAAACGACACTTATTCGGATATGTTGAGCAGACATTCCATTTTGTTCCGGGTCTTGTGCGCGATCAAATTACACTTGGCGACAAGACAATTACTGACGATATGATTCAACGCTCACTAAAAATTGCGAATCTTGACAGGACGGTAAATTCGCTTGAGAAAGGTTTGGATACGCCTGCCGACCCACGGCTGTTTTCCCAAGGACAATTACAACTGCTTTCAATTGCACGTGCAGTTGTCTGCAACCCTCCGATTCTTCTTCTTGATGAAATCACGGCCAATCTTGACAGCACAACTGAACGTCAAATAATAAAGGCGCTTGAAAAAGCAGGCAAAGGGCGCACACAACTCTGCATTTCGCATCGACTTGGTTCCGTTCTTGAAAGCGATAGAATCATAACCGTTTCTGAAGGAAAGATTTTTTAGTCTGCCTACTTATTCTGTTCAGATTCTTCTTCTTGCTGACCTTTTATCATTGCGATAAAAGCCGCTGCTATGACAGGATCAAACTGAGTTCCTGCGCATTTCTCAATTTCCTTGAGCGCATCTTCTTCTGGAATCGCCTTGTGATACGCGCGGGAATGTGTCATCACATCAAATGCATCAACAATCGATATGATTCGTGACAGATATGGAATATCCTCACCCTTGTAGCCGTTGGGATATCCCGTTCCATTCCACCACTCATGATGGCAAAGTATATAATTTGCAATGGGTTGTAATTCCGGGGAATTCTTTGCAATCTGACAGCCTCGTATAGTGTGAATGGACATAAGCGATTTTTCTTCTGCGGTAAGCTGTCCGGCTTTTAGAAGCAGCTTGTCCGGAATAGAGAGCTTGCCAATGTCATGAAACTGAGCAAGAAGGCTGAGTTCGGTAAGATCCTTGTCGGTAAGGCCGAGCCTTCTGCCAAGACAGACAGCGACTTTACTTACACGCGATGAATGCTGTTCAGTCTCGCTTTCACTTTGCGCAAGAGTATTCTTGAGACTTTCAAGCAATTTAGAATGCACGGTGTCGCTGTTGTTCACTTTCTTGCTGTACATTTCATTTTCTGCGGCGCTAATTGTGTCTTGGATATTCTCTTCCGGGGAAGTGCGTACGCTTATTCCATATTCAATTGAAATCGGATATTCAAGTGTATTGTCATCAACCAGCTTGTCAGAAAATGATATAAGCGTTCTTTCTATTTTCTCACGTTCTCCACACGGCAGGAGCAGATAGATTGTTCCATCGTGATACGCAGCAAAGTCATCGTGCTGCAAATATGTTTTTAAAGTATCCGCAGTAAATTTTGCAGCATTGTCAGCAGCTTCCTGACCGATGCCATCATGCAGGACACGAAGTCCGTTCACCTCGCAGACAGCCGCCGCATAAGGAAACTTCTTGTATAAATTCAGCTCTGTGATTTTGCGGAGCAGCATGATATGGCTTGACAGGCCGGTTGTTTCGTCATTCATTGAAACCAGCTCAACACTTTTGTACATTTTATTGAGTTCGGTAATGTCGTTGAACACAAGAAGCGTTCCGATTCTACGCCCCTTTTTATCGCTCAAAATATCATAGTCTAGTTTAAATACCCTTCTATCTGCCGGTGGAACAAACACCGTTATTTCTTCCACCGTGGAGGTACTCCGTGGAGTAATTTGCATATCAAGTTTTGTTGCAAGAAAGGCTGGCAAAGAAATTTCATGCCGATTAGATTCATCAGCAAGGAATATCTTGCGCGCTGACAAGTTATAGTCAACGAGCTTGTCATTCATATCAAACAACAGAATTGGGTCTTCTATAAAGTCAAACACTAGTTTTCTTGTCTTATAGAGCATGAAGGAAGGCTTGTCTTCATAAGTAATTTTATATGCAGCCGCAACAATGAGTGAAATAATAGGAAGCGAAAGGTCAACATAGAAATGTAACTTTGTAAGACGCAGATAGACATTCCACGCAATGAGCAGCAGATAGGAAAGCGTGAGCATGATATATCTTCCGGCATAGATACGCGGAATTGAAATCATTTTCTTTATGTATGCAAATGCGCTGATTATAGCAATGAGGTAGACATAGCAGAAATGCGGATAATACCAGAATCCTCCATCTGCAAGCAGTCCGTATATTGGGTGCGTTCCGTGCAAGAACAACACACGCTCATAATGCATTGCAAAACCACTGATGTACGGAATTCCATTTGCCAGCACGAACAATGAATCAATGACGCCAAGGCTCCATAGAATGCTTTTTACTGTCTTGATATTTTTGTTTGAAGGAACTTCCTCAAAATTGAGAATGTACTCTATTGAAAGAAGAAGCATACAATCAAGCAGAACCATCACTATTGAGTTGCCCAGCACAACGACTGCCTTTGTAAAAGGTGCATCGATTCCTAGAAAGTTTACAAGATAAAATATAAGGAGCAATGCGCACAACAATTCCGTTACAGAAAGCAGCTGTGTCTTTTTACTTTTTTCTTTCCGGACTGTCTTGCCGTAGAGCACGAGCGCGAGAAAAATTGCAGCTAGAAACAAACATATTGAAATGATGAAATTTATCATTACTTAAGTATATAGCCAATTATTTAGTTTCGCAATGCAAATTTTCCGCATGTCCTTCCGTTTTGTTTTCGTTGAGCATGTTCTGCATGGTGTGCCATCCGAGGACCGCGCACTTTACGCGAGCCGGCATGTGGCTGATGTCCTTGAGTGCGGCCGCCTCGTCGAGCGGTTCTAGCGCGTCTCCGTCAGCCTTACCCTGAATCATGTCCATGAAAAGCTGAGCAAGTTTGAGCGCTTCGTCCTTAGGTTTGCCAATGATGTCGTCAAGCATCATGTCAACAGAAGCCTGGCTCACCGCGCACCCCGACCCGTTGAAGGAGCCGTCAACGATTTTTCCGCTGTCGTCTATTTTAAGCTGCAGATAGATGTTGTCCCCGCAGCTAGGATTAACGCCCTGGAGTGTCATAGATGGATTTTCCATAACGCCTTTGTGGTTAGGTCTGAGGTTATGTTCGTTTAATATTTCGCCATACAAAGTTTTCAAATCCATATTTTCTTTTCCACTCCTATCAACGTGCTTTTTACTTTTACCTTTTTACTTGTCCCCAATTCCCATCCATTCCCGAACATGTGCCACCTTTTCGCAGAACCGCACTGCTTCGTCTTCCGTGTTGTAGAAGTACACACTTGCCCGCGCCGTGCTTCCAACGCCGAGCGCCTGCATGAGCGGCTGCGCACAGTGGTGGCCCGCGCGTATTGCCACATGCTCGCTGTCAAGAATGCTTGCAATGTCATGCGGATGCACGTCGTCAATGGTGAACGTGACAATGCCACAGTGACGTGAAGGATCTTCGTTTCCAATGATATGCACATGCGGAATCTGCTTCATGTTCGAAATGAGCACGTCCGCAAGATGGTTGTCGTTCGCTTCGATATTTTCAAGGCCCACCTGCTGCAGATAGTTGATTGCTTCGCCGAGGCCCACCGCTCCGCATGCATTCACCGTACCCGCTTCAAATTTCTCTGGCACTGGAGCATACGTTGCGCTTTCGCGGGTGACGTATTCAATCATCTCACCGCCGCTTAAAAAAGGCGGCATTTCGTCGAGCAGCGCTTTCTTTCCGTACAGTGCGCCTATGCCCATGGGAGCGCACAATTTGTGGCCGCTCAAGGCAAAGAAGTCAGCACCAAGGGACTGCACATCAACTTTGATATGAGGGGTGCTCTGTGCGCCATCTACAACGACAACCGCACCTTTACCGCCATTGCCCACGGTATGGGCAAAAGCCGCAATCTCCTTCACCGGATTCGTAATGCCAAACACATTGCTCACCTGCGCAATTGCCACAAGCTTTGTTTTTGCGGTTATTTTAGATTCATATTCTTCTTTCGAGATAACGCCGTCGCTGCCCGCTTCCATGAACACGAGCTTCGCTTTCTTTTCGCGGCACACCATCTGCCACGGAAGCATGTTCGAATGGTGCTCCATGATTGAAATGACAATTTCGTCACCTTCGTGCACATTCGCAAGACCCCAGCTGTACGCCACCAGGTTCAAGCTTTCGGTAGTATTGCGCGTGAAAATAATTTCTGCATCTTCCTTCGCATTGATGAACTTGGCTACGGTATGGCGTGCTTCCTCGTACAAATCAGTGGCATGCACGCTCAACCCGTACAGTCCGCGCAACGGGTTTGCATTCGCCGTCTTATAGAAATTTTCTATTGCATCGATGACGCACTGCGGGCGCTGCGTGGTGGCCGCGTTGTCAAAGTAGATGATGCCCTTGTTTTCTGCTGAATCAAAAAGAGGAAAATCTTTGCGGTACAAAACTGCGGTGTCTATGCTCATTTTGAAAATACCTCTTCAATATAGTTCTGTATCTTTTCAACCAATTTTTCATCTGGAATGAAGTGGCATACCGACGTAATCTTTGCCTTTATCATGAGCTCTTCCGCCGTCTTTTCGTCAACGCCGCGCGTCTGCATGTAGAAGAGAATGTCCTTTCCGAGCTTGCCAATTGAGGCACCATGGCGTCCTTCAACCGCTTCCTCATCGCACAAAATCACCGGGAGCGTCTTGTTCACCACGTCGGGGCTCATCAGAAGCACATCCTCCTGCTCATCGCCCGTCGCATTCTTTGCACCGCGGATGAAGTCTATCGTGCCGCGCCATGTCTTTGCAGCCCGGTCCATCACCACGCCGCGCACGTTCATCTTGCTGTCTGTCTCTTTTCCCGTCTGATGCGCAACATAGTTTATGTCGAGCGTATGGTCCGCTTTTGCCACATAGCCGAATTCGCCGGAGCATGACGACTTTCTTCCAAAAAGATTTTCGTAGTTTCCGGTGAACACGTCCTTTGCACCAAGCTCAATCTGCACTACTTGGACCTTCGCATTGTCTGCAACGATTGTGCCGATTGAATCAAAGTGCGTGAACGACTGGCCGAGCAAGTTCACTTTGACAAGATGGACAATTGCATTTTCGCCAGCGTAAACGCGTGTGCGTACGCCAAAGAGCGAAGTATTTGCGGAATCAGTATCTTTATCGTCAGATTTGCCGGCGCCGTAATCAAGGATGAACGTTGACTCGGTGTTCTGTTCCGCAACGATGTATTGTTCTGCAGCAGTAGCAGTACCCGCCTGCGGCTCAAAGTGAAGGAGCACCGGCTGTTTGGCGATGGTACCTTCTTTTACCGTGTACACAGCGCTCTGAATCTTGTTCGCGGTGATTGCGTCGTTGAACTGCATGTCGAAGGGCTTGCCCATTCCTGTCTCTGCGCGGACGAGTGTTTCGATTGCAGATGCGTCATGCAGTGTTACTGCATCATGTACTGTTGCTCCACCACCGTTCTGCAAATCTTTTTCCGCCTTTGCATACGATTCATACAGCGGAGTGAAATCCTTTTTTTCTACCGTAACTCCAGCAGGAAGGCTGCCCTGTTCGGCATCACATTCCGCGTTGACGCTGCCCTTGAGGTGCGTGCGGTTTATTTTGAGCCAGTTGTACGTGAGCGTAGGAAACTGGTTGACGTTTGTGTCGAGTGTTGCTTTTGTGGTATTCGCGTTCATCAGAGTGTTCCTTTCATCTCAAGCTGGATGAGGTTGTTCATTTCAACTGCGTACTCAAGCGGCAGTTCCTTGCTCACCGGGTTTGCAAATCCGCTGACAATCATGGCGCGCGCTTCGGCTTCGCTTATTCCGCGGCTCATCAAATAGAACACGGCCTTGTCTGAAATGCGGCCAATCTTTGCTTCGTGGCCAACATCGCAGTCGTCGGTCATGATGTTCATGGCAGGCACGGTGTCAGAGCGGCTCTCGCTGTCGAGCATGAGGCTCTGGCAGCTCACACTTGCCTTTGCGTGCTTCGCTTCCTTATTCACCACGACGGCACTGCGGTACGTGCTGATGCCGCCCGACTTGCTGATTGACTTTGTGTTGATGACACTCGATGTGTACGGTCCGATGTGAATCATCTTTGCGCCCGTGTCGAGGTTCTGCCCCTTGCCTGCGAAGGTGATGCCCGTGAATTCGCAGCGTGCATGTGCACCCTTCAAAATGGTCATAGGATAAAGGTATGAAATGTGGCTGCCGAAAGAACCGCTCACCCATTCCATAGTGCCGCCCTCTTCAACGAGCGCGCGCTTGGTGTTCAGGTTGTACATGTTCTTCGACCAGTTTTCTATCGTGCTGTAGCGGAGGTGTGCTCCCTTCTTTACATACAGCTCAACGCAGCCTGCATGGAGATTCGCAACATTATATTTTGGCGCCGAGCATCCTTCGATGAAGTGCAAGTCTGCGCCCTCGTCAACGATGATGAGCGTGTGCTCGAACTGACCGGCACCTGCTGCATTCAATCTGAAATATGACTGGAGCGGAATCTTCACCTTCACATTCTTGGGAACATAGACAAAGCTGCCGCCGCTCCACACCGCTCCGTGCAACGCCGCAAACTTATGGTCAGTCGGCGGAACAAGATGCATGAAATATTCCTGCACCATAGCGGCATACGGTCCGGTAAGCGCGCTCTCCATATCGGTATACACGACGCCCTGCTCGCTCACTTCGTCCTTCACATTGTGGTAGACAAGTTCGCTGTCGTACTGTGCGCCGACCCCTGCAAGCGACTCGCGCTCAGCGTCAGGAATGCCGAGCTTTTCAAACGTGTCCTTGATGTCCTTTGGAACGTCAGCCCACTTTGCGGCCATCTCGGTCTTTGGCTTCACGTACGTAACAATCTTCTGTATGTCGAGGTCCTTGATGTTCGGACCCCAGTCAGGTTCGTTTATTTCGTTGAAGAGTTTGAGCGACTTGAGGCGGAATTCCTTCATCCACGCGGGGTCGTGCTTTTCCTCGCTGATTTTATTCACAATGGATTCGTCGAGCCCCTGCCTGATTTTGTAGAAGTCTTTGTCGTTCTCTTCGTAGCGGAAGTCGTACCGGGAGCGGTCGATGTCCGCAACTTGTGTCTTTGCTTCTTTCGCTTCGTCTGCCATCAGAGTGTTCCTTCGTTGTTCGCCTTAACAGCGTCCATGGCGGCCTTTGCTGCGGCTGCAAGTTTTTCCTTGCGCTCGGCGTCCTTTATCTCCTGCGGAATGAACTGGTCGAATCCGTGCTCATTGATTTCCTGTACGAGCGAACCGTCGCCCGTGTGCACGATGTGGCCCTTCACCATAACGTGCGTATAGTCAACATGCAGACTTTCAAGAATCTTCGTGGAATGGGTGATGATGAGCAGCGCACCGTCCATGCGCTTCTGGTACTCTTCAATGCCCTTGCTCACCGTGCGCACCGCGTCAACGTCAAGTCCAGAATCAGTCTCGTCAAGAATGGCGAACTTAGGCTTGAGCATGAGGAGCTGCAATATCTCGGACTTCTTTTTTTCACCGCCGGAAAAGCCGACGTTCAAATCGCGGTCAGCATACGAATGGTCCATGTGCAGAATGTCCATGGCCTCTTCAAGCGCCTTCTGGAACGCGAACAACTTCACGCGGTCGCCCGTCACCTGCTGCAGCGAGGAGCGGATGAACGATTCAAGTGAAATGCCCGGCACTTCGAGCGGATCCTGGAAACTCAGGAACATGCCCGCCTTCGCACGCTTGTCTGCGCTTTCCTCCGTGACATCATGCCCGTCAAAAATGATTTTTCCGCCGGTCACGTGATATTCAGGATTGCCCATGAGCGTATAGCCCAGCGTAGACTTTCCCGCACCGTTCGGCCCCATGAGCACGTGCGTCTCGCCCTTGTTCACGTTGAACGAAACATCGTGGAGAATTGACTTCTCCTCTATATTTACACTGACATTTTTGATTTCAAGAAGGTTTTGCGCCATATATTCCTCGCAGCGCCGTGTTGCCCACAGCTCAAGTTTAATTAACTATCGAAATACTAGGTATTTCTGTATTCAATATACCGAATTCCGATGAATGTGGCAACAGTTTACCATAATTTTGTTTTTTATTCACTATCAATTTAGTCATACACTTGTACTATGCGGCACGTTATTTTTTAAATAGGCATCTTTTATATACGGTCAGGACTGAAACCAGTTTGCCTTCAGCCCTGACATGACCATGCCGAAAATCAGCATGGTCATTGTGATATGATCATTCTTTTGTTAATGTTACAGATGCATTAGTAAGGTTCAGACTATTGCCGCTTATTGTATATGGAGAAATCATCAAACTCATGCTTTCATACATGAAAAAATAAATTTGATTATTTAGAACAGTATAATACAGTGGCGTAACAGAAGAAACACCTCCCTGTTCCGTTGTCATCTTACCGTCCCCTTCCTGATTAAACAGGAAAGACATTAACACGCCACTTACTTCTGTTGACCATTTTCCAAATAAAGCGCTGTCAGAAGTAAAGTGATTTAACGTGCCCTTCGCACTCCCCTGTGTCAGTGTTTCTTTACCATACCCCGTAAACTTTGTTCCTGAAACGATCATTACGTTATCAAAATACGTAGTTTCACCCGGATATAAGAATCTGAAAATACCGCCAGCGACATACCACTTGCCACTGACGCTGCTGTCATACAGATAAAGGGTGAATGTCCCGTCCGTGCCAAGATATATTGAATATGCGTCACACTGATTTTTTTCGGACGTACCAGCGTAGTTGTAATAATTGCCGCCATACTTGGCAAAATCAACCAGGCTGGCGGAATTCAGGTCGGTGATTTTCTTTAAATTACTGTCAAGAAGTGTTATAACGCTTTCTTTTATATTCCACTTTCCAGACGCGGTAAGTCCTGTATTTCTTACATAGGTCATGACGAAAGTTGCGTCATTCTTTAAAGTAATCAGGTAGTCATTATAATAATAGACAGCATCGGTGCTTCCGTTGGCCGTCATTTCTTCAGAAGGATGGGTGTAGCTCACTCCATTAACAGTCAGTGTACCCCCGTTCAACGTATATGTATACGTAGTGTTGCCGATTTTCAACGAGCCGTCATAAATCTCTAGAGACGCACTACCGGCCGATGACATGCTCATGCCGGTGCACGCCGTAGTATTCAGGAAGAGGCTGTAAGAATTGCCACTGCTCGTTCCAATCCACCAGCCGTCCAAGTCAGTATTGATTGTAGTCCAGACGGCATGAAGCGTAATACTGTCTGTAACAGTCTCCGTACCGTCGACAAGTGTTCCTGTTGATGTGTTTTTCGTCCATCCTTTGAAAAGGAAGCCATTCTTTTTAATCGTTATATTTGCATACGCCGTTGAAAGCACACTTGAGGATTTTATTTTTACTGCCTTTGTTGTCAACGTTCCGTTATCAAAAGTTCCACCGTTGCCGTCAAGAATTACCTTGGTGACTTTATACATCTTTACATAGAAAGTGACATCGCCTGCCAACGAGTAGTTAGTGTAATCAGTTATATCAGAACTTGATGAGGACCCGTTGTACAAATTTGATTTTTCAGTGCAGGCGGAATCAGAATAAACGTCTTCAATACAATACGAATAATCAGAATAGAGATACGAAGTATACTTTAAAGTAAAATAGTTTCTTAAATTCGTAGTGCTACCCTTCGTACCGACATACGCGGGAACTTTTAAATCGGTGTTGCCGGTGTCAAACGTTATGGTACAGGAGTTTGCCGATGCAATCCACTTGGCATACAACGTAAAGCTCTCTGCAATCGAATAAGAAAAATCATAGCTCATTGCCGCATCACAAGCTGCCGTCTTATACCAGCCTGCGAATGTATATCCTGTCCGCACCGGGTCTGCGGCAGGGCTTGTCGCACATCCGCCTTTTTTTACGGTCTGCGCGTCAGGCATGCCGGTTACCGTCTCTGTAGTATTTGCATCGAATGTCACGGTGTAAGTTGTTTCAGCCCCGCTGTCATCACCGACATCAGGATTACAGCCGGTAAAAGCTGCCAGAATAGCCAGCACACACAATACGATTATGGTTCGTTTCACTTTTTATACTCCTTCCTTTAGACAGTTATAAAATTATCGTACAATACAATTCATGTGATGTCAATTTGTTTCGTCACCAGTCCGCCACGTTCGGCCACGGCGGCGGGTTCCCGTCAGGTCCGTCGTACAGGTTGTGCACGAACGCCCCGAAGAACCAGCCCTCCGTCCCGTCGAGCAGGCGCACCTTGTACCACACGTTCTTCTGTCCGCCGATTGTCTCTTCCGCCGTTCCTTTCTCAAGGATCCGGAAACCTGTCTTTACAGGATATGTCCCCAGGCTCTCCGTTGATGTCGAAGGCCCTTTGCGCAGGCGCACCTTGTCGTCATTCAGACGGCCGAAGTACTTCAGGTGGTTACGCACTACTACCAGTTCGGATGAAGAATCTTTAGGAGGCCAGTCTTTTCCATTAACAGATAACGGTGCTATCAGACAGTAAAACTCACCCCAGGGACCTAATCCATAACTGAACGGATTATATTCCGTCTTTCCATAAACAGGCGCCCATGGAAAAGTCAGATGGCACTCTATATTACCACCCGGCGTCGCAATGTAAAATTCGCTTTCCATAGCTCCCCGTCCGCCAGTCCAAATTACATGGCCGGATGCCAGACGGCCCAGATATCTGTAATCAAAGGGTTTCAGTTCCTCCGGTTTTACTGCTGACCACAAGACCCCGTTACGGTAAAGAAGCCCGTCCTCTCCTATGCTGAATCCCCCCGGCTGCGTCTGAAGCCACGACTTCAGATCTTCCCCGCTATGAATTTTTATATCGCCGGTTTTAAGAAACTCTGCTATCAAAAGAACCTTCTTTGATTGTGATTCTAAAAGCATTCCATTCGGCACGGGTGTTAAAATATAATCATAAGCCCTTACTTTTTCTTCTCCCCAATCAAATTGTTCTGTACGAAACTTATTATCATAGAAATTAAATGTTAATCCATTTCCCGGACTTCCAATAGTACCTTCCTGCGAAGTAAAAATATATCCTGTGGAAATTAATTTATCGAAATCAAGGATATTTTCTGTCAAAGACCGCCTTTGAAATTCTTTTCCATCAAATGTTATCAGCTGTCTTTTATCATAAGTCGGAAAAAAATAAAGAATTCCATTCCTGTCTATAAAAGGCCCATTAGGTGAAAAAAATCCTTCTTCATCTGGAAAATATTCAACTTGATTGTTACCTTGCCCAATTGTTGTTCTTCCCAGTATTTCTTTTTCTGCCTGTATTATTTCCTGTGCAAACAAACATACTGATAAAAAGAAAAGACAAACTACAAGAATATTTTTTCTCACTTTAACCTCCTTATCGCCCATAATTGACATTTTAATGCAAGCTCAGCATCTTTATCCAAAGAAAATTCTGAATAAATAGCCAATGGACCTATTACTTTACTTTGGTTGTAGTCTCCCAGACTCAGAACCTTTATCACGCTCTGTATTCTATTGTTAAACTCCGCCTCAATCAGAATTATCTGGTTCATGTAATCGGCGGGGTCTGTTATTGCATATGGATCTCCCGGTACTGATGCAACAATCGCTATATGATTATCACACTCATCATCTTGATCTCCGGTCGTTCCCGGTCCATTGATACTATCCTTTACAAATATATCTCCCGGAATTATTCTGCGCAACGCTTCTATATCAGGTTGCACATCATTGGCTTCAACATTCCGGCCTACAACCTTTGCACTATAATTTGTTGACCTTTCATCTATCGGGTATATTCTGGTATTGTCATACGTCTCCATCTGGTTTTTTATATTTTCTACCCCTGTCTCCGCGAATCCCAATGGAAGTTTTTTCCAGTTGTATATACGGGGAGCTTCATATCCCGCGTCACCAGTCCGCCACGTTCGGCCACGGCGGCGGGTTCCCGTTCGGGCCGTCGTACAGGTTGTGCACGAACGCCCCGAAGAACCAGCCCTCCGTCCCGTCGAGAAGGCGCACCTTGTACCACACGCTCTTCTGCCCGCCGATCGTCTCTTCCGCCGTTCCTTTCTCAAGGATCCGGAAACCTGTCTTTACTGGATATGTCCCCAGGCTCTCCGTTGATGTCGAAGGCCCTTTGCGCAGGCGCACCTTGTCGTCATTCAGACGGCCGAAGTACTTCAGGTGGTTGCGGACCACAACCAGCTCTGCAGGAATGCCAGGTTCTGGTTCATAATAATCATTTAATTGATCAAGCCTTCTATCCATCGGTGGAGCAAATAAATAATATAACTCACCCCAGGGACCCAAGCCATAGTTGAATCTGGATTGGACTGGAACTTTTACAGTAAGTTCAATATTTCCTTTAGCATCAACTATTGTGAAACAATTCGCAGCTGATGCCGGATTATAACACCAAATTGCATGCCCCGACATAAGGCGCCCGAGATATGTCCAATCCTTATTTTCTTTACCCTTTGGCTTCACTGCTGACCACAAGACCCCGTTCCGGTACAGCAGCCCGTCTTCTCCGATGCTGAATCCCCCCGGCTGCGTCTGAAGCCACGACTTTGTTTCTTCAAGGTTACGAACTTTCATAGTATGCCCGTTCTGTGCTTCTGTCGAATATATAAATGGAGGCCGTATTGATTCCATATATGAACCAAATGGCAATGGATAATACCTTGTCTCTCTTGATACAGGAATGTCTTCAACTTCATGCGGATAAAAAGCGGAGCCATATCCTGCTTCTGATAAAACAATACAGACATTATTCAGCTGGACATACCCCTGCTGAGAAACGAACAGAAGCGATGTCGCTCCTCGCCATTCCTTCATAATGGGAAACAGTTCTCTTTTACTGACTGTTCCACTGTGATCTATTTGAATCAGGTGGTCATATGCACCGTTCCCTGCTTCAGGATATAACAGCATATTCCCTTTTTCATCTATCATTGGACCATTCGGAGAGTAGAAACCTTCTTCATTACACTCATAACTCAGTTCCAATTCAGAAGACCCCAGTTTTAGACTGGTTATCTTTTCTTTTTCCGCTGTTATTATTTCCTGTGAAAAAGCACATCCACAAAATAATAAAAAATACATTATAGATAATTTTAATCTGTACATTTCAATCTCCTTATTTCCCATAACTGACATTTTAAGTCAAGCATATCACCTGTTTGGGGCGTATCAAAATTTGAATATATCATTAATCCCAAAGGAATTTTACTTTGGTTGTAGTCTCCCAGACTCAGAACCTTTATCACGCTCTGTATTCTATTGTTAAACTCCGCCTCAATCAGAATTATCTGGTTCATATAATCAACAGGGTCTGTTATTGCATATGGATCTCCCGGTACTGATGCAACAATCGCTATATGATTATCACACTCATCATCTTGATCTCCGGTCGTTCCCGGTCCATTGATACTATCCTTTACAAATATATCTCCCGGAATTATTCTGCGCAACGCTTCTATATCAGGTTGCACATCATTGGCTTCAACATTCCGGCCTACAACCTTTGCACTATAATTTGTTGACCTTTCATCTATCGGGTATATTCTGTTATTGTCATACGTCTCCATCTGAGTTTTTATATCATCCACACCTGTCTCCGCGAATCCCAATGGAAGTTTTTTCCAGTTGTATATACGGGGAGCTTCATATCCCGCGTCACCAGTCCGCCACGTTCGGCCACGGCGGCGGGTTCCCGCCCGGCCCGTCGTGCTAGCCCTGCTTTGGGTTTTTATTCAATGTCTATGTACTTGCTCTCCACCCAGCCGGTGCGGCCGTCGATCTTCTGGATGCGGCTCCACGCGTCCTTTGTTTCTTTCACCCAGACAAAGTCGTTCTCAAAGCAGTGGCCGTCGTTTTGGGCGGCTGCGGACGCCTCTTTTGCAAGCGGGATGTGGTTGGCGTTCAGTTGCCCGATTGTGCGGCCTTCCATGCCCATGTCCTTGTACCAGCGGTTGGGGATTCGCTTTATCTGGTACTCGCCCTTGTCTGTGTCGGCGTCGGCGAAGTAGATGTTGCCGTCGGGGGCGACTGTCCAGGCGTAGCTGCCTATAACCTTTCCTTCGCTGTTGCGCGGCGGGTTCCACTCGTTGGCGGCGTAGTCTTCGTAGAAGTAGACCTGCCTGGTCCAGATGTCGATTACTGCAATATTGAATTTTATATTCTTTCCAGGATGGTCGCTATTATAGAGCCCGTTTTCATCTTCCAGCTTTCTGTAATAAACAAGACCTTTTCCATCCTTGCCTAGATTTGAATAACCGGTGTCTTTCATTCTTGTTAATTCAGAATATTTGTCAGACAACATTTTTACATTTGTTGTTACCGGGGTTCTGTAATAATTTGAAGCAGTTCTTACAATAATATCACCAATATAGTTATCAGATATTTGACCATTTTCATATAATTCCTGCTTATAACCTATTTCTTCGCCCTTGCCGCTTTCGAGCCATGACTTCGTTTCATCTGCTCCACGCACTTTGTTTGTGCCGTCGGAAAGAAGTTCTATGCTGATTAGATTACGTTTTCCAACTTCAGAAAAAAGAATATTACTTGTGTAATAAAAATTACCACTAGATTCTCCTTTCTTTAAATCAAATGTTAAGATTCTTTTTCTCCCTTTATTCAACAATAAACTATATGAATATGAAGTAATTTGATTATTTTCATAAATAACATCTCTATATCCTACTAAGTAACCACCTTTAATTTGTGACATCACAAAATATCTGTCCAAACCTTTTTGCGGAATATCAATTTTCTTAAACTGTGATGAAAAGTCTTTTGAATAATATAGAAAATCTTGTCCAGCTGGCTGAATAATAATTTCATTTTTATTTGTAATAAGCATCTGGATAATTCCAGGTCCACCATATTCATTTGCATCCCATTTTGTCCAGAAATCTATGGGTTCGCCAAACTTCATTGTTTTAAATGTTTCAATACTTTGAGCAAATAATAGTGAAGAAAAAAACAATAGCCCACTAAAAAACATATAGTATCGTTTCATATTCATATAGCTCTCCACAAGCTTACATAATACCTTATAAAAGTAAGTCTTCCAAGAACACACATAACAAGATAAGGTAAAATGAATAGGAAGGATTGCTCTATTTTTATTGACATGAGCCTTGCAAAGCTATCACTTTGGTAGTATATTTTATTCAGAAAGATAATTGTCACTTTGGTGATAGTTTAGAGGTTTTATGGCAGAAATGATTTTATATCACGGCTCTCTTGATTTGATTAAAAAGCCTGTTTTCGGTTATGGAAAAACTAACAATGATTACGGACCCGGCTTTTACTGCACTCAAAACCTTGAAATGGCCAAGGAATGGGCTGCACAGGACCCTGAAAAAGATGGCTGGGCAAATGAATATTCAATTGAGACAGACGGCCTTAAACTGCTTAATTTGAACGGAAGCGAATATACAATTTTAAACTGGCTTTCTGTTCTTGCAAAATACAGGGATTTCAGAGTTTCAACACCTATTGCAAGGCAGGGTAAGAATTATTTGATTGAGAACTTTTCTGTTCCAGTTGAAAACTACGACATGATAATGGGTTATCGTGCAGATGATTCATACTTTTCTTTTGCCCGTGCTTTTGTGAACAATGAACTTTCTATTGCCCAGCTTGCTAACGCTATGAAACTTGGAAAACTTGGTGAACAGTATGTTTTGAAAAGCCAGAAGGCGTTTGACAAGATTCAATTTATGGAAGCCCATAGATCCCTGGCAAAAGAATATTTTTCAAAACGAAAAGACAGAAACGAAGCTGCAAATCAGGCATTCCGCAAAGAAGCAGAAAATGTTGATTTAAACGAAATATTCATGCGTGATATTTTAAGGGAGAAAATCAAAAATGACGATGAACGCTTACGATAGTATTTACCTGGATTCAGCAATGGAAAATCTCGGAGACGCTTTTGACTATGCAGTCAACGTCTGCCATATTTCTCTTTCAGACTTTTATTCATACTTTACAGCATGCGGACTCGCCCGTCAGTATGGAGAAGGAAATCCCCGCTTTGTAATGGGTTTTTCAGGCTCTGAACTTGTACAGTATGCTGTTGAAAATGTAGGCTTAAGAATGGACTTTCCCCGCCTGGATGCGCCGTTTGATAAATCGCCTGAATATTGGACCGGCTGGATTCTTGCTTATATCCAGTGGAAAACAGGGATGCCTTTTGAAGAAATTACTTCATATCTTTCAGTAGATGACTTAAGGAATCTTTACCCGACTCTTCACGAAGCACACGAAGACAAGTCTGTTGATGTCTTTATTTCAATCTACAACTCACGAAAAGAGCCTACAAAACTTTATAAATACCGGAAAATCAGAAACTATTCTCAGACCGAGCTTTCTGAAAAAAGCGGCGTAAACCTGCGCTCAATCCAAATGTATGAACAGCGGCGCAAAAACTTAAACAAAGCCTCTTTTGAAAGCGTCTATGCCTTGTCCCGTGCATTGGGCGTAAAAATGGAAGACTTGATGGAATATGAAGTTGCATAAAAGGTAATGCTCCAATGTCCGGCTGGACAGGAACTCATAGTCTTTCCAGTTCCTGCCTGATTTCCCGGCCAATGCAGACAACCCGGTAAAGGGAACCGGACTGGTAACCGAGCCGTCATGGATATGGAGACATAATAATAAAATATGCCCTCCCGGATTGGGAAAGGCATTGGTTTTTCGCTTTTACTTCCCGGCCTCCAGAGCCTGTATCTTTTCCACAAGCCTTTGCCGGTGTTCGGGAAGCTGGATGTGGTCCAGTGTTAAGCCCCTGTCGGTGTACCAGACTTCCTTGTCGAATCGGGACGCAAGGTCCCCGCTGTTGAAGTGGTAGCCGTAGAGGGCGTAGACCGTGTTGCGGAGCAGGCGGAGGTCTGCCTTGCTGAGCCTTGAAAGGACTTCGTCTGCGTACCTGCCGTAGTTGTCATCCGTCCAGCCGTTGATTGCCATGGCGTAGAAGTCGGGGGCGCCCCAGGTGCGCCGGATGCGGAAGACTTCGGTGCAGGAGGCGCCGGCTATATAAAAATATATATTTCCACCGTAACCAACGAGCCATGATGAAGAATAGTCATTCCATAAATAAAGTGTTTCCGATTCATCTTTGCTAAAAGTTGTTTCAAATACCACTTGATTTTGAGAATTAATACAAATTACTTTTCCTTCACCATACGAAAATTTACCATTAAATTTCAATTCATTTTTTAATTGATAACAATTACCTTGTTGGTCATATTGTACAAGCCCTGTATAATCCAAAAAGGCTGCGCTTCCCAAATAGGTATTCAGCTTTTCTACAGTTGAATAATATTTCTGCCCCCAGACAAGGACAGCCGCACTGTCAAACTGTTTGAGCAGGCCAAGGTCTTTTGCACGTTGACGGCTTTCTTCAAACTTATCTTTGTCATATTCCTGAAGATAGTTTATTGCTTCTGTGTTGCTGTAAACTTTGCCTGTGGTGTCAACTGCTCCGGGGATGCCTTCTTCATTGACATAATAGATAATGTAGCCGGGATTCTTTTTAAGGATAAAGGAGATACCGTTTTGATCATGTTTTCCTAATTTAATAATTTCTTTTTGCTTTTCCTTTATCCTTATTTGACCAGATGTATTTCCAATACAATAGTTATCAAGTAATATATTTCTTTCTATAAAATCATTAAAAACTGCATCGGTCTTTCCTATACTTTTATCTTCTTTCAGACTTATTTCTTCTGAACCAATATCCATTATCAGGTCAACTTCATTTACACATATCTGAGTCCAGTTTTCTTTATGGACCTGCACTGTATTATCTTAAATATAGTAATCGGCGCCCATTGTAGTGTCAACCGGAGCTCCATCAATGACTGTAAAGGACGGGGGCGTTTCGCTTGTATCGTAATAGTTCCTTATCTTATTCTATCCGTTTTCATACAGAATGTATTCGCTTCCGCGCAGTCGATAGTTTACCCCATGTCCGTTATACAAGTATTTCATGTTTGTTGCATATACACGGTTAAAATGCTAAAATATCCGTGCATATGCAACAGCAGGAACTAATAACAAAGCATCTGCATGAAACAGGAGGTATTATAACTTCCTCATGGTGCAGGCAAAACAATATACCTACGATATATCTCAGCCGGATGGTTAAAGCAGGTTCTCTTGAACAGGTTGATAAAGGACTTTACCTGTCTACGGAAGACAGTAACTATGATGAATTTTTTATTTTTCAGCACCGGTATTCCAAAACTATATTTTCATACGAAACAGCTCTGTATCTTCTCGGGCTTACCGACAAAATTATACAAAATCTTGAAGTAACAGTAAAAAATCATTACAAGTTCAACGGTACACCACAAAACGTCACAATCCATTATGTAAATGATGACCTTTTTACGCTCGGAGCAATCGAAATAAAAACTCCTTACGGCAATATCGTCCGTACATACTCAGCAGAAAGAATTGTGTGTGACTTTATAAAAAACAAGGATAAATGTGATATAGAAGTGTATGTCAAACTTCTTAAAGCTTTTTCACAAATGGAATCAAAAGACCTGAACCTTCTTGGTTCAATAGCTGCAAAGATGGGGATTACAGAAAAAGTCCGCGCAGCTCTTGAGGTACTAATATGAAAAAGCAAAAGCTGACAGCATTATGCCATAAAATCAGCATGGAAAAAGGTCTTCCGTTCAATTCAATTCTAACATATTACTTTTTGGAAAATATTCTTGAGCATCTTGCAAAAAGCCCGTACAACGAAAAACTTGTTTTTAAGGGAGGTTTTCTCCTTTCAAATATGCTGGGACTGGAAACCAGGTCAACTGTTGATATTGATTTGTTAATACGAAACACAGCTCTGGAAGAAAATAACATTTTAAAAATTTTCACAGAGGCTCTAAAAACTGCTGATAACGGAGATATAAGTTACACTGTTCAAAAAATAAGCCCCATCAAAGAGGAATCAGAATACGGCGGGCTCCGTGTAAACGTTCTATGCTGTCTTGAAAACATCAAGGTACCTGTTCAATTGGACATTGCGACCGGAGATGTGATTACCCCCGACTCTTTTTCTTATAACTATAAAAGCGTTTTCGGCAGTCAGAATATAGGAATATATGCTTACCCTTTGGAAACAATGATTGCAGAAAAACTGCAAACCATATATTCTAGAGGTTTCTTAAATACAAGAAGCAAGGACTATTACGATTTGTACATTCTTTACAAACTTAAAAAAGATGAATTGAACATCGTGACATTAAAAGAGGCTTGCATAAGGACCTTTGATTACCGGGACACTGAGTTTTCACCCAAAAAAATTATAGAACTTCTGGACAATCTAAAGGATGACAATAACTTTTTGTCCCGCTGGAATACCTATGCAAAGAAAAACACCTATGTAAAGGGAATCAGTTTTATTGAAGCGCTTTCGGAAATTAAAAACTTACTGAATTTTATTTCTTAACCATATGTCGCGCAAAACTGCACTCCAAGACTGGGAACATTAAAAAACCGGCAATGCAATTTATAGTACGATTGCCGGTTTCTATAAATTGTGCTTGTTGTTTATTTTATCGTACTGCAAAATATAGATATTCCCCGCCGGGATGAACTGCTTGCGCCAGAATATGATGCAATAAATGCAAACACTGAAACCGGTACTTTTTCTCCAAAAGTAATTTCCTTTTAAATCTATCATACTGGGCTGCAAGCGTCCTCCTGACACGGGTTAAAGCATTAATTAGGTGCTAATTTTGAATGTCCACGAAAGCGCCGAATACCCAGCCTTGGCAACCTTCCCAGGTTCGCACTAAATACCATGGAGCTTCAGCATTATTAATCCTCGCTTTGGAAGGTGTCACCTCAAGAACAGTGACAGGAGTTTTCTTGCTCAGCTGAGATATAACTGCACCATTCAAATCTGGTTTTTGCCGCATCCGAACATTTGAATCATTAATTCGGGCTTCTTTCCAGATACCAAAAGGATACGCAAAAGCGCCCCGAGACAGTTCAGTAATGAAACACGGAGCCTGCATTGATTGTTTCCAAAGTCTTTTGGCTTCAGGAGCCCAGGTATTAGACAAAACCTGAACTTTTATAGGATCTTTATATCCGGTCATAAGAAATCGGTATATATCGCCGGAAGGATGCACAGCTAATCGATAGGTATATTTGTATGATCCATCTGGGTTGACACTCCGCGGAAGTTCCAAAGTATAAACAAGATCACCATTTTTATTAAAAATAAAACAATTAGATTCATTTACCCAGTAATAATTACCTTGTAGATCAATACTTTGAAGACTTACATCAAAATCATCATACTTTCCAGAATAGAAACCATTGATAATATCATCTAAAGCAATTGTAGCATCGATGGTCCTATTTTTATTTTGCTCCCAATTTGTCACATGTAGGAAAGTCTTGAATGATGTTGAAATAGAAAAACCGCGATAATTGAGTCCCTCTGATTTAAATTGAAATCCTAATAGCCGAAGTTTTTCTGTTTCCCCACTATTCTTCAACTCATTATCAGTTAATACAATGTGCTTTTTTGAATATTGCCCAATCACTTTAGTAATACCTTGGAACTGTTTCCCTGTCCAGGTAACATAGAAATCGTAGTCATAAAAATATAAAGGATAAAACGGGGATTGGCCCATGTTTTTCAGCATTATATAGTCTGTTTTCATTTCCTTCAAATTGCGTACTTGTACTGCTTCGCTATAGCTGCTCTGAATCGACCAACCGACAGGATCAAAAAAAATCATTTTAGGAAGATCCTCGCGGTCAAAAGGTAATGACTTCATTATTTGGAATGATTCGTTAGTAACCAATATTTTCTCGTTCTGTGGAGCACAGATAATCCACCCGGTGTTAGGTTTATAGAACACAAAACTAATTCCATACGAAAAAGGACTACTCTTGCGTGTATCAAAGAGAATATCATTATCACCATCGCCATTAGCAAATGAAGTCACCTCAATAAAGTCGGTATCAATTATATCCTTAGCCGAAATTAATGATGTGAAACTTAAAAATACGATAAAGCATATAAACTTTTTCATGTTACTTCAGTCTCCCTATTGTCCAATCTTTACCATTCTCAGTTAGATTTCTTATTGTTCTGTAACTCACAACACCACCGAATCGAATACCATCTTTTGTGTTATAAACAGATTCAATCAATTTGATGCCATCTTCAGCACCGGTCTCAGTGCTTGTTGTACTTAATACAATACCAATATGGCCATTCCCGTCTTGGTCCGTAACATAATAAAATATGTCACCGGGAATAACTTTTTTGATGGCCCCTGTTTTCTTTTCTATATCATCTTGTCTGAATGTAAGCACATTGATAAATGCAGAATGTTGACCAGGTTTTTTTCGCCAGTTGAATAAGGAATTAGTGGAGTAATCTTCCATGCTACTATCTTGTAGTATTGTCTCTGAAGGGAAAAGCATTCCACCAGTATACTGAGCTTGACTTGCTTGAATTGAACGATGCACAAAACCGACACAGTCAATACCAGCAGCAGCAAAAGATACGTCCCAATTATCCCCGCCATTTCTACAGTCATACCAATATGAAAATCCAGGAATATAGGGATATTCTCCAATCTGCCCCTGTTGTGCTATTGTTACTTGACGTGGAAAGTCAGCTTGTTTTTGTTTGGGCCGATCAGTTACTTTCACATAATTATGGTAATTAGTAGCAGCAGTAGTCGGCGCATATGGTTGCCCCCATTGTTGAGCTACTGCAGGAACTGTTGTATTTGCCCAATTATTCTGATATACCCCCACGTAGTCACCGTCCTTCGCCTGGAAGTCGAAATGATTAATATCCCCTGCTATAGTCGAATAATATGCCTGAAACGCCGGGATCAGATCGTCTCCAGGGTATGCACTTTCAGCACTTTCCGGCCGTATCCCAAGCCGTACACGTTTTCCTGATGTCGTATATATGTCGCCAACTGCATCCGCATACATCACGGGTACTGTTCCCTCCGTCCTCTCGAATTTGTACAGCCTCCTGCCGCTCTTTACCTCAGGCTTGTCCAGTCTCCCGCTGCACTGTACGGTGTCATCCTCATCAAGAAATGCAACGTCATAACTTGCCGCCTTGTTTATTTTTCCGTCACCAGTCCGCCACGTTCGGCCACGGCGGCGGGTTCCCGTCCGGTCCGTCGTACAGGTTGTGCACGAACGCCCCGAAGAACCAGCCCTCCGTCCCGTCGAGCAGCCGCACCTTGTACCATACGCTCTTCTGCCCGCCGATTGTCTCCTCCTCCGTCCCCTTCTCAAGGATCCGGAAGCCGGTCTTTACAGGATATGTCCCCAGGCTCTCCGTTGATGTCGAAGGCCCTTTGCGGAGGCGCACCTTGTCGTCATTCAGACGGCCGAAGTACTTCAGGTGGTTGCGGACCACCACGAGCTCGGATGAAGAATCTTTAGGGGGCCAGTCTTTTCCTTTAACAGATAACGGTGCTATCAGACAGTAAAACTCACCCCAGGGACCTAATCCATAATTAAACGGATTATATTCCGTCTTTCCATAAACAGGCGCCCATGGAAAAGTCAGATGGCACTCTATATTACCACCCGGCGTCGCAATGTAAAATTCGCTTTCCATAGCTCCCCGTCCGCCAGCCCAAATTACATGGCCGGATGCCAGACGGCCCAGATATCTGTAATCAAAGGGTTTCAGTTCCTCCGGTTTTACTGCAGACCACAAAACCCCGTTACGGTAAAGAAGCCCATCTTCTCCTATGCTGAATCCCCCCGGCTGCGTCTGAAGCCAGGTTTTCAAATTCTCCTCGTTAATTACGGCGAAGTTCCCCGTAGGGTTCTTTACATCAAAGACGACTGCTATGCCAGCTTTTGATGTTTCCGAATATAGCAGTGCACCAAACGGCATGGGATACGCTTTATACCCTGTCCCTTCAAGGTATTTATTTTTTTTTGCGATGCTGTAATCAAAGAAATAATTATCTACATAGGTCAACGCATCGTAATCCAATATCATTCCTTGCTGAGAGGTAAAATTTCTATTTCCAAGCTCTCTATAACCTATTAAGTTACCTTTGTATTCTTTTGCCACAACGCGGTCTTTTGAAATTTCCAGGACTGATTTTCCCCCAAGCGTTTTGTATACATATATTTTTCCTTCTTTATCTATGAACGGTGAACCCGGAGTATAGAAATTCTCCTCATCGCTCATGTACTGTATTTCATCGGACTCTTTTCCTATTTGGATTTTATTATTTAAAATTTCTCTCTGCGCTGTTATCATTTCTTGCGCCAACAAGGTATAACTCGTCAGCGCAAGCAGCGTCACCAGTACTGTTTTTATTCTTTTCACTTCAATCTCCTTACACCCGGCACTGTCATTCTCCCGCACTGCGTCACCAGTCGGCAACGTCCGGCCACGGCGGGGGATCCTTATAACGCATTTATTTCATCTTCAAGCTGCTTAATAGAGTGCATGAGTGAATCGAAATCAGGACTGGGGCCATATATCATTTCGCTCATTTTTTCATAATCGCTTTTAATAATTTTTAAGCTATGGACAGGAGGCATTAAACAAAATGTTCCGGGTTTTGCATCATCGTATTTTGCCCAGCCCCGCGGGTAAAACTTTTTTTTGAAGTCTACAACCTTCTGCAACAAAATAAGATCAGAAAATGCTTTTTCCTTCACAGCCGAATTTGCGAGACGGTATAGGTCATAATAATGGCGTGAATAACGTGCAGGCATGACGGATGTTTTCGGACGGTGTGCTTCATGATGAAGGATGGTTGCTTTTTCCCAAAATGTCCATGCCGCGAGAGGTCCTATTTCAAGCCTGATGGCCGGCAAAATGGAAGAAGATTCGAATATATGCGGATAATTGAAATTAATCGCCTGCGGTTCATCTGCATCGACAGTTATATCTGCGCCTCTCCCAAGTATGCCGGTGAAATCATTCTGCAATGCAGGAGCAAGTTTATCGCGTATGAACCGCTCCGCCCGCACATTTGCTTCCTTATTAAATAAATCCTGTTGTTTATTGCTGCGCGCTTTCCACGGCTCTTCGACTGCATATCCTAAAACACGCCAGTCGAGTATTAAATCTATATCTTCGGAAAAACGTTCTATAATATGCCACGCCTTTGAGAGGCTTGTACCACCTTTAAACGTAAAGGCATTTTTATATGGACACCGATAAAAAAGATAATCAAGCACAAGGCACACCCAGAAATCTTTTTCAATGATAGCGTCATTCAAATGCATCTTAACTGCAGTATTATGAAACAGGCTCTGCCGTTCCTTTGCATCAAGTTTTGCTATTCCATACATTATGCTTTATTCCCGCCTATTTCTTTTATCACCTTTACAATCCAGCGGGAGACATTTCTGGATTCAACCAGCAGTTTGTTTTTTTCGCTGACAGATAGCTGCTGCTGGATTTTAGCAATAATGTTTTCCGTAACCTGTTCTTTTCCTAATGCTTTCAGAGACTGTATTATGAGTATTGTTTTTTCTGACATCCCCGTGAGTTCCCGGTTAGTCCGATGTTTGAATTCAATAGTATTTTCTGCGATTGTATACTTCTTATAGGGGCCGTCACTCACAAAAGACCATCTGGAGCTTACCTGGGTAGAAAGTCCAAGCATATTGAGGGCGGTATTGCCACTCGGGGCTATAGTCCAGCTGTACGCCTTGGCCAATGTCCGTGCCGCCTGGTAGATGTCCGCCGCTTCATATTCTTTAAGCAGCTTGCTGAATGCAGGCTTGTCATACACGCCGCGCCCTATACGACGAATGGTACCGTCCTCTGTAAGCCGTTTGAGATTCTGCCGGATAGTCGCATTATCAGCAATATCACTAAAATCCCGTGCCGTAAAAACAGCCCCTGGCCTTTTATGAGCAATTCGATTTTTAACCTGAATCTTTATTTTCTCTTTCACCATCTCAACACACTATCTTGTCACAAAAAATATATACTTTTTGTGACAAAACGACAAGGCGAAAGCGATCTTTATGCGGAAATGCCGGCTTCTTTATCCAAAACGTGGGTTCTTGCAATCCACCCGTTCCCCTCTGTGACAATATAGATGTCGCCTAAAAAGGAGGCATTCATATGAAATATTCAACAAGCTTCAGGAACGGAATTCTGAAGAAAGTGCTGCCGCCGGAGAACCGGAGCGTTTACGCAGTGGCAAAGGAAGCAGGAATATCTGCAATCACAATCAGCAGCTGGCTGGCGAAGCTCAAAGATGGTAAACTCAAGCTGGAACAGGACGAAGAGAACCCCTCCTCGATGAGAAACACGAGGGAGAAGCTCGACCTTCTGCTTGAATACCAGAACGTGCCGGAAGAAAAGAAAGGCGAATGGCTCAGGCAGAAAGGACTGCATACCGAGCACCTTACGCTGTTCCGGCAGGAGCTGAATTCAATCATGTCAGAAAAGGCTGACGAAAAGGACAGGAAGATAAAGGAGCTTGAAAGACAGCTCAAGGAAACGAAGCGGGAGCTCGACCGCAAGAACGATGCGCTGGCTGAAATGGCCGCCATCTACACGTTAAAAAAAAAGCTCGACTTGAACCATGGGATTACGGACGCGGACGAATGATGACTGCGGAGGACAAACGCACGATCCTTGACTTCATCAGCTTCTACGTTGTCCTCGGAATCGTCAGAATGAAGACGCTCTGCAGCTACATCGGAGTGTCACAGCGGACGATCGAGCGCTGGCAGAAGGACGGAGTTGAAGACCGGCGCAGAGGCTCTTCAAGGAAAGTCCCCAGAAAACTCACGGAAGAGGAAAACGAACGGATCTACAATATTCTCTGCAGCGGGGAATACAAGGACATGAATGCTCATGAAGTGTTCAATTCATTGCTTGACAAAGGGATATACCTTGCAAGCGACCGCACGTTCTACAGGATTCTGAAAAGGAACAATGCGCTTGCGCACCGGAGTGAAAGCAGAGGCGGAACGTCGAAGCACAAGCCGGACGAACTGGCTGCGACCGCGAAGAACCAGGTTTGGATTGCGAAGGAGCTCTTCGAGGCTGCATGTCTGAAAGAGAAAGCTCATCCGAAGTTTGTTCATTCCGACAACGGGGAGCCGATGAAGGGAATCACCCTCGTCGCCTTTTATTACCAGCTCGGAATCATACCGAGCTTTTCCCGGCCGCGCGTCAGCGACGACAATCCGTACATCGAGTCATTCTTCAAGGGCGTAAAGCATATATGCGGCTATCCTTCATGCTTCCGGACAATCGACTGCGCACGCAGATGGTTCGCAGACTTCATCGACTGGTACAACAACAGCCACTTGCATTCGGGCCTTCAGTATGTGACTCCGGCCCAGAAAAGAAGCGGCCAGTATATTTCCATATTTTCAGAAAGAAACAGAATTATTAATGAAGCAAGGTTCGCCCATCCGGAGCGCTGGAGCGGCAGGATGGCAAAGCAGTATATAGTTCGTGCAGCAGAGGTCTTGAATCCAGACAAAGAAACAGTTGCATAAATTTTTTTAGAAAAATGGCGACAACTTTATTGACACATTCCGACGCCGTACAAATGTCGTAGGTTCTTTTCCCGACGGCTATTCCGCACTGATGCTTGTCTGTTCGCGGCTCAGGTATATCACGACACATTCATGGGGAGTGCGCCGGTATATTAACATGAATCTGCTTTCTGAATCATGCGGAAACGAATCAGAAGCTGATATAGCATAACCTGTGTTTGATCAGGATAAAATGTGCACAAGATTATTGACAGTATTTGAAAAATAGCTCATGAACACAAAATTGGACCTGAGATAGAGTTAATAACCCGCGGAAATGCAAAAATAATACTATACTGCGATAAATCCGCCATTTATACCACTACGCGGGCAACAATCCGGTGAAGTACACCGACCCGGACGGACAGGTCATGTGCCACTTCAAGGATGCGCTTGGCTACGGACATCATGCTATACAGCGACTGTTCGGATACCATGACTCCTATGACGCCGTTTCCTACATGATTCCCGGCTTTGTGATTGACGGAACTAAATTTGATCTGGGAAACGGAATGCAGCTGCGGCTCTGGAAGGGGCATTACGGAGTTGGAGGAACAGGCGGAGAGATGGGATTGTACACGAACAACGGCTGGTCCTCCGCGACAAGAGGCGACATGGCAAGCCTTGGAATCGTGGAGACAACCATTGACGTGTACCGGAACGACGGACAGCGGATCACGGGCTACGATGAGGACCGCAAGGACAAGCAGGGCAACCCGCTCACAAGCTTCTGGACAAATGCCTTCAGCGCGTTCAAAAACCACTTCATAAGCAGGAAGAACCTTACGACGGTGAATACAATCACTGAAATGTCAACACCTTTTTAGGCAATATTTTTAAGGGGTTCGTTATAAAATTCCTTCCTGTAAACTACAGGACTTTTGCCACCATCTGCACTGTGGAAACGAATAGTGTTATACCAGTGCACCCAGTCACCGAATAAAAGTTTCAGTCTTTCGAGTGACGGGAAATTCTGATTTTTTACGAACTCCGTTTTTACGGTCCCGTAGAATGATTCCGCCACCGCATTGTCGATCGGTGTTCCCGGGCGGCTCAGGCTGCGGATGATTCCGAATCTATTCAAGAACAGATCGATTTTTTCAGCGCAGAATTCCATCCCCCTGTCCGTATGGAAAATCATCACTCTCCTGAAATCGATTCCGGCCATGGCAAAAGCGAGCAGAACCAATTCTGCTGTCTTGTTTTCACCGACGCTCCAGCCGACAACTTCGCGGTTGAACAGATCGATGAGCACGCAGATGTAGCACCATTTTCCGTCAACCCTCACATATGTCAGATCGCTGACCAGAACTTCTTTTTCATTCCAGCCGGAAAAATCGCGGCCGAGAAGATTTGAAATATCAGCCTTGTTGCAGTCCGCCTTTTTTGTGCCGGGCTTTACGTACTTCGGCTTCCTGTAGCTGCTTTCAAGCCCAGACTCCTCCATCAGCCGCCTGATTTTCCGTCTGGACATGATGTTTCCTTTTTCTGCAAGCGCCGTTTTTATCTGCCGGGCGCCATAATTGTTCCTGCTTTTCTCAAATGCGGTTCTTACGTCCTGCAGATCTTTTTCATGGCGGGCGATCGCCGCAAGTTTTTTTTGTCCGTCCCGCTTGTAGTAGATCGAGCTTCTGTTGATCCCGAACGCCCGGCATAATGCTGATTTTCCAAAGTTTCCTGAGTGGGCGTTCATGTACTCTACTTGTTCGCGAAAATCAGCGCCGCTTTTTTTAGGATTTCATTTTCCAGCAGAAGCCGTTTGTTTTCTTTTTTCAACGCGATCAGCTCATTCTCCGAATCGCTGCGGTTGTCTTTTTCCCTCGTCGAGCCGGTGCTGTTGATTCGCGAAATCCATCTGTCCAGAGCGGACGGTGTAAGCTCATATTCGTTTACAATTTCTGTACGGGACTTTCCCGCATTGTAAAGTTCCACCATCTGCTTTTTGAACTCTTCCGTAAAAGTCCTCCGGGGTCGGTTTCCTTTTACTTCTTTTTTCTGTGTCTCTTCCATATTTTCTTCTCCTTGGAAGTTTACGACCCCTTAATTTTTTTGTCTAGTTTAGTGTAGCCGATACACACCTTTGACACGGAGGAGCATGCGGAGAGTTTCATGGATAAACTCGAAAGTGCAAAAAGAGATGAAAATAGTTATTTTTTCAAGCACGGAAGTGACACCCAGTGGAAACTGTCTGAAGACAACAAAACAGTAATAATAAAATTCGGAAACAGCAAGAATGTACCGGATTAGTGGGGGTGGAAACTAAGATGAAAAGAATGACATACATACTGGCGATGCTGATGATGTGCAGCGCATGCTACGGAGTGGAGACGGATGTGAGGAAGATGAACAAACGGGAGCTTGCAAGGGAATTGTATGACGCTGTCTACGGGAAGTACACTGAACGGGTGCAGGCGGCGCTTGAGGCGGGGGCGGATCCGAATAAATGTCTTGGCGATGCCGGATGGTGGGACAGCAACCCACTGTTTGTTGCGGACAGCAGCTCATATAACTTATTTTTGGTAAATTTGAATAAGAAGAATATCTTGCATGACACAAAAGATACGCAGGTAATAAAGTTATTAAAGGAATATGGTGCAAATCCTCTAAAACGACCATATATCTGGTATCTAATTACGCAAGAATACGGATATATTATTCATGGCACGAAAGTTCAGTGGGAGTATGAAGTAAAAAATGGTGTAATAACCTTGGATCAATACAATACCTATTGGGCAGAATTCATGAAGGAGCAGGTGGCGACATGCAACCGGGTAATCCAGGCATTCATAGACGCGGGGGCCGATCCCGACATGAGAGGAAGCCCCAAGCCGTTTGAGCATGTGATCACAAACGTATTTTTCATGAATGACTGGATAGCGTCTCTTTACTACAGAAAAGGAACCCGCCCTATAAATGAAGCCATAAAGAAGGGAATGGAATGGGAAAGCCAGGTAGACCTGCTCCTTAAGTACGTCAAGTTAGATAAAGATTCGCTTGCTGCGGCCCAGGAATCTGGTGATCCTGCGATGATTGACAAGATAACAAGGCTCTGGGACGATCAGGAGAATCAGTCAAAGGCCGACTAGCCTGCTGCGATAAATGGCGGATTTATCGCAGTATAGTATTATTTTTGCATTTCCGCGGGTTATTAACTCTATCTCAGGTCCAATTTTGTGTTCATGAGCTATTTTTTAAATTTTAACTCGAATATTCCCAAATAATTTCGCTCAAAATTACCCTAATATATCAAAATCGATTTTCAGAAATATTCTTATGTCCCATTTATTTTACTTTTTAGTTCGGAACAACATTCTAAAGTCTCTTTGAATCAACAATAAGTGAACAATGGTCTTATACTAACTTAGAAGAAATTAAAATATGCTTAATAAAGGATATTATATATTGATAATTATCAAATAGTATGCTAACAAGTATCATTCTTTTATATATCAAGGAGAAAAACATGAAAGAAATAATTATTCAAAATATCATGATTGGAATGCAGCATATTTTAACCCCAGATCAAATGATATCACTAAAAACTGTATTACTACATGAATTAACAAACATGGATATAATAAATTTGAATAATTCCCAGGACACTTCTATAGACAATGAAAAAGTTTTATCTCAATTCATTGCTGCGAAAGGAATTGAGGGTTGTTCAAATCGAACTTTACATTATTATTTATATGAATTAAGAAGATTTAATGCCAAGATAAATAAGGACATTAGAATAGTTAATTCGGATGAAATTAGAATCTATTTATCTCAAATGGAAACTAAAGGAACCGTAAGTAATATTTCAATAAATAATACAAGGCGCATTCTCTCTTCTTTCTATAACTGGCTTGAAGATGAAGAAATAATAATACGAAGTCCTGTAAAAAAAGTGCATAAGATAAAAGCTCCCTTAATAATTAAGACGCCGTTTAGTGATGACGAAATAGAAGCATTAAAGTCTACTTGTGCCGACAGAGTGCGCGACCTTGCTATAATAGAATTATTCTGTTCCTCTGGTATGCGAGTAGGAGAACTTGTAAAACTTGACAGGAAGGATATCAATTTTAGTGAACGTTCATGTATAGTTTTTGGTAAAGGAGCCAAAGAGCGTGAAGTTTATTTTGATGCGGCAACAAAGAAACATCTTATGCTTTATTTGCAAAATAGAACAGACAAAGAAGACGCGCTTTTCATATCAAAAAGAAGAAGTACACGAATTGCAATATCAGGTATCGAAAGTATGATACGAATAGTAGGAAATATTGCAGGAGTTAATAAATCTCATCCACATAGATTCCGGCACACCATGGCTACAAAAGCAATAGAGAAAGGAATGCATGTAGAATATTTGCAAAAGTTGCTTGGACATGTAAGTATCGATACAACCTTGCGGTATGCAAATGTTAGTCAAAGCAGTGTCAAATCTGCACATAGAAAATATTTAGGGTAAAAGAGATTCAATTCTCCGACACTGTCAGAAAAGTATGTAAATGATATCACCAACAGAGTGGAAACTTGATTTCCAAAAAGAATTGCAAATTTTTCGATATACAGTCGATATAACGCGTGGCTGCAGTTGAGAAAAGAAACGGAGATTGCAGAAAACCCGGATAATGCATGTATATGGTCTGTCTGACAACTTTAATCTAGGCAGAAATTCCATTTTGACAAATGGGTCTGTTACAGGGCACCGTTTGCGTAAGCCTTTTGCAAAGGGGTTCTTGAGTCTTTACTCCCTTTACCGCAACGTACTGTAAAGGGAGGAAAAGGTCGGGAAAAAGGGAGTTAAATGAACTTTCTTCCTTTACAAAATGCAAAAGCACCCTTTACAAGGGGCAAAAAGTGTTTGAGATAAAGTCCTGAACTATCTGATGTCTGTCTCTGTCAACTCTTTGACAAGGTACGGGAACGCCGCCTCGAAGTCAACGCCGTACCAGTTGTAGTCTTTGTGTTCAAGCGTCTTCTTGATTGAAAGCACCGTGTAGTCGGCCGCAAGTTTGACCGCCTGTTCAAGCGTTTTGCCGCGCATGAGGGCGCCCACTGTCACTGATGCGAAGATGTCTCCTGTGCCGTGGAACTTCACCGGAAGAAGCTCGTGGAAATATTCTGTGTACAACTTTGTCGCGCTGTCGTAGGTGAGCACGCCGCACTTGCCCTTCTTGTACGCAATGCCTTTGAGCACCACTTTCTTTGCGCCGAGGGATGAAAGCCGTTCCATGAGGTTGTGGATGTACGCTTCATCGTAACTGTCTCCGGGGTACGGAACGCCGAGCATGTAGCACGCTTCGGTGATGTTCGGGGCGATTATGTCGGCCTTGCCGCAGAGCTTTGCCATGGCAAACGCGAACTCCTGGGTGAAGCCGGGATACAGGCTGCCGTTGTCTGCCATGCACGGGTCCACGAACACGAGCTTGCCCTTTCCGCCGAAGTCGTCGAAGAACTGTGACATGAGTTCAAGCTGCTTGAAGCTGCCGAGGTAGCCGGTGTATATTGCGTCGAAGGAAATCTTCTGTTCCTTCCAGTGGTCGGTGATTTTCTGAATGTCGTCCGTCAAATCGCGGAAGGTGAATCCCTTGAATGCCGTATGCGTTGAAAGGACTGCGGTCGGAATGACGGCGGTCTCGACTCCCATCGCGCTGATGATTGGAAGTGCAACGGTGAGCGAGCACTTTCCCACACATGAAATATCCTGAATGGTGACAATTCGTTTCATATAAACACTATACTCTTTTACATGGGTGCTGTCCACAATATGCAGCTGAGTCCGTTTGTTATTGAAAGTTCAATCGATGAAGGATAAAATGACGGTGTATCAAAATAAGATGACGCTTGTTTATATTGTAGATGCACTCAACAGGAGATACAACATGCAGAAGAAATTTTTACTGGCAATCATGATATTCATAACCGCCGGAGGGGCATTCGCCGTTCCGTCGCTTGAGGAATCTTTTCCGCAAAGTTACGTGGCTCTGAGAGACGCTGTGTACAGCACGGTAAAAAGCGAGTCAGAAATTGCATCGCTCTACACCGCCGCAGTGCAGGATGCAAATGCAACTTACACGGGTTCCGACTTATACACGCTGCTCGCCCTTTGCGACTACATGAAAGGCATGGACTGCTATTACAAGAAGCAGAACAAAAAGGCAGGCGCGCTGTTTGACAGCGGCATTGAATACATAGCGAAAGCGCGCGCGATAAAAGACACGGCAATCGCAATTTCCGCATACACGAAGCTCCTGCTCCAAAATGCATCGGTAAAATCAATGGCCTATCAGCTGAAATGGGTGCCAAAAATCACCGGCCTCTGCGACCAGGCGATTTCTCTTAACAGGCAATACACTCCGGCATGGCAGATGAAATACGCCATTCTGTGCTTCATACCGGCGCCATATGGCAACTACAAGGAAGGCTCTGCAAAAATGCTTTCGCTCAATGATGAAAAATGGAAGAAGGAAAAGGACGATTACTTTTCTATAGCAAGCGCGGCGGCATACGCATATAGCAAGAGCAACCAGAAGGCAAAGGCAATAGAGTGGTACAAAAAGGCACTTGAATATTACCCCACAAACAGCGATGCGCTCAAATCGCTTTCCGACTTGCAAGACTAATCTGACTGTACAAAATACGGCTTGTTCTCACCGTTCCGTCCGGACTGATGCGTGTTTTTTCATTTTTTTCCTTTATAAAACACCAATTCTATGGTATACTTCTACAAATTTTAAGTCTTGGAGGATTAAATGAGTTCAAATCAAGAGATACTGGGTCCGCACGACAGGCCCCCGCTTGCTCGCTGGATTCCGCTCAGTTTTCAGCATGTGTTTGCCATGTTCGGCGCCACCGTTCTTGTTCCGCTGTTGACGGGCTTAAGCACATCGACTGCATTGTTCACCGCAGGTACGGGAACATTGCTCTACATTCTTATTACTGGTGCAAAGGTTCCGACATTCCTCGGTTCTTCTTTCGCATTTATACCGGCGCTCATCGGAATCGGCAGCAAATACGGTATGCCGTATGCAATGGGCGGCGCAATTTGTGCCGGTCTTTTCTACTGCCTTGTGGCGCTCATCATAAAGCTCGTGGGCCGCGGATGGATTGACCGCGCGCTTCCACCGGTAGTCATTGGTTCTGTCATTGTTGTCATCGGCATGTGCCTTGCTCCGACGGCAATCAGCGAAGCAATGTACCGCACTGTAACAGACGCCACGGGTGCCTCACACAGCGAATATTCACTTGTGTACTTCAGCATTGCGGCAGTCACACTCTGCATTGCCGTCATAGCGACCATCTTCCTGAAGGGCTTCTTCAACACCATCTCCATTCTTATCGGACTCATTGGCGGATATCTCTTCACGTTCATCATGGGACTCTTCTTCCCGGCATACCATATCATCGACTTCACCGTTGTTGAGAACGCGCGCTGGCTTGGCATTCCATTCCTTTCTTTGAACGATGCGGGTCACTACGTGTATGTAGCGCCTAAATTCAATATCGTTGCAATCCTTACGTTCATCATCGTTTCCATCTCAACCATCTGCGAACATCTTGGAGACATTCTTACCACATCGAAGGTTGTTGGCAAGAACTTCTATGAAGATCCGGGACTGCACCGCACGCTCTGCGGAGACGGTCTTGCTACCGCCTGGGCGGCAGTCTGGGGCGGCCCGCCAAACACCACGTACGGCGAGAACATCGGCGTCATGGCAATCACCAAAGTGTATTCTGTGTGGGTAATCGGAGGAGCGGCTGTCATTGCAGTCATTCTTTCATTCTGCCAGAAATTTGGCGCGGTAATTCAGACTATTCCAACTCCGGTGCTCGGCGGCATCTGCACGTTGCTCTACGGCCTCATTGCTTCAAGCGGTCTGCGCACACTCGTTGAGGGCGGCGTTGACTACCAGAACAAGCGAAACCTCACCATTTCATCAGTGATTCTGGTCATCGGCATTGGCGGCGGCGTGTTCCAGTTCAGCGTTGGCGGCGGATTCACGTTCAGCCTGGGCGGCGTTGCACTTGCAACGGTCGTGGGCATCTTCCTGAACCTCATCATTCCGCAGGACAAAGCTCCGGCTGCGAAATAACCGCTGTTCAGCAACATACATAAGCTAAAAAAAGACGGGCCGGCTTCAAGGGACATTCCTTCTGGAGCCGGCCCGTCTCTCTTTTAAACAAAAAAAAGCAGCCACTCGTTTATGAATAGCTGCCCTACTTTGGCCCATGGCAGAATCGAACTGCCGACCGTCTGCTTAGAAGGCAGATGCTCTATCCAGCTGAGCTAAGGGGTCAAGTGATATTAAAATACAATAAATTTCCTTTTTATGCAACTGGTGCTATTTTTGCAAAAAGCAAGGAATCAGTTTGCCCCGCCTTCGACAATGGACACCGAACCAAGATGGAGTACCTGGCTGTAAGAATATGTCCACGTGTCTGTCTCAAGCCCTACCGAAACTGCGTACATGTCAACATACCATGTCTTGGCGACGCTTGTTGTATCAGACCAGTACACATCATCATCGGTGGAAAGCGGCACTTTGTCCGTCTCAGCATTGCCGCCCCCAAAATTGAATGTATAAGCGGAATTTATCGAACGCCGCGGATATACAATCGTTCCGTCGTAGGTGAGCGCAGCAGTCTCTTTATATTCCTTCATACTTGCATTGCCCACACAGATGCCCTGCTTGTATGCAGCTGTTGTTCCGTAATCTGTAAGACGGATATACACGTACTGATTTGCGCCGACAGCCTTTATGAGCGGTGATATGCTGCCCGTGCTCAGCTTGAGCGTCTTGTACTTCTGCGTTTCAGTCATCAGCTCCACCGCAGACATATAGTTTGTATCTGTGTTCAGCGAGCTTACAGCATTCTGACAGCTCTGCATTGTGGAATAGTTGTTGAATATCTTGTAATAGACGGCTGTTCCTTTGAACTTGAAAACGGAGGAAGATACATTGGGGGAATTTTCAAAGGACATGAAACTGAAGTATTTACTTGTGTAGTCGTCCAATGAATAGAGCGCGGTGTGTCCGTCAGAAAGCGGCGGTTCAAGAATGGTGTCAACGACGTCAAGACCGCAGCCGCAGAACACCATCGTCACAAAAAAAAGACAGACTGCGGAAAAGAGGCGTATATACAATTTTCTCTCTCCGCGGTCTGTCGTTTTCATATAGTTAGAATGATTTTCCTTTGTTTACTTTGTTGTCTCTGTGTCAGCGGCAGCTTCAACATCATCTGCAACTTTTCCAGAAGCCTTCAATTCAATAAGACGGCTCTGGCCAAGTTTCGTCCAGTCGTCATCAGGATAAGAAGTGGCGAGCTTGAGATATGATTGTGCGGCTCCGGTAAAATCGCCAAGAGATTCCTTTACGCGGCCGAGGCTGAACAGCGCATGTGCTGCAAGCAGGAAATCCTTTGACTCAAGGGAAGATTCATACTGCTTTGCAGCGCTTTCATTGTCGTTCAATTCTTCGCTGCAGACTGCCGCATTGAATGCGCAAACGGGAGCGGTATATGCTTTCTTTGACGCAGCTGCCGCGGCAAGGTAATACGTGCGGCTGTTCTCAAAATCTTTCTTCTGGAAAGAAATATCAGCGGCAAGCATGTTTGCGCGCACACCGACAATGCCCTTCTTGCCAAGATACGGGCCGAGCGCTTCAATCGCAGTGTTGATGCGTGAAGCAAGCTGGTCATCGGCAAGAGACGCAGTGTCTTTTGAAAGTGAGTATTCAATTGAATCAACCTTTGCAATGCCTTCTTCATTAGTCTTTTCAATAACCGCAAAGGCAACGGCGACACCAATTGCCGCCAAAAGTATAATTATTGAGCAGATGAGAATGGGCTTTCTATTTCTTTCAAGGAATGTCCCCACCTTTTCTTCAGGATCAGCTGCTTCTTTCTGATGCTTTTTCATTGAAACTACGTTATCTGCCATTTTTTAAACTCCTAAAATACCTGTCCGCGTTTGTTTGGGAAGGTAGTACATAATATATAAAAACAGTACGTTTGTCAAAAGACTTGAGCAAACATGCCTATTTTTTACCGCGAATATCAAGCTCATTCAACAGCCGCGACACATACGTACGCTGGACGCCAAGAATCTTAGCCGTTTCCGTCTGATTTCCATTTGTCTGCTGAAGGATTTTTGTTACATACGCCTTTTTGAAGGTAGTGAGCGCCGTTTTAAGTGAACGGTCCTCACCGCCGGCGGTTTCAGTTGCCGTCTCACTGATAAGCGAATCATGGGTTTCCTGGCGTTCCTCTGTATTTGGAATGCGCAAATCACCAACCTGAATGTACGGCGGTCTGCCAAGAACACAGGCGCGCTCTATAGAATTCTCAAGCTCGCGTATATTCCCCGGCCAGTAATAAGAATACAGCGCGTCGACAGCAGCCTGCGAAAAGCCTTCAAAATTCTTCTTTGTTTCATCGCTGAATTTCTTTAAAAAGAATTTTGCCAGCGGTTCAATGTCCTCTTTGCGCTGTCTGAGCGGAGGAACATTAAGCGGCAGCACGTTGAGCCGGTAATACAAGTCGCTTCTGAACGTACCGTTCTTTACCATCGCCTCAAGGTCTCTGTTTGTTGCCGCAATGATGCGCACGTCAACCGTAATAGTTTCACTTGAGCCGACACGTTCAAACTGACGGGACTGGATGACGCGGAGCAATTTACTCTGCAGGTCAAGGGGAAGTTCACCAATCTCATCAAGGAAGAGTGTGCCTCCGTCTGCCATTTCAAAACGGCCCTTCTGATTGCTCACCGCATCGGTGTAAGCGCCTTTGACGTGCCCGAACAGCTCGCTCTCAAGCAATGCCGGAGAAAGCGCCGCGCAGTTTACACGCACAAACGGCTTACCATTGCGCATACTTTTAAGATGAAGCTGCTCTGCAAAAAGCTCCTTGCCCACACCGCTTTCACCCATGATGAGCACCGATGAATTTGTCTTTGCAACTTCTTCAATGACATGGACTAAATCAAGAATAAGCGGACTCTTTGCAACAAAGGTGTGATACTCGCCGCCACTTTTCACCGCATCCTGCAGGACGCTGATTCTGTCCTGCGCGCTGCGATAATTGTCTGCGTTCTGATACGCAATTGCAGCCTGGTTTGCAAGCAGCTCAAGTATGTCAAGGTCCGATTGATTGAACTGACGATGCTCAGCCTTATTGATAAGCTCAATGACGCCAATGCATTTGTCTTTGACACGCATAGGAATGGCAATCATCGTCGTCGTTACATAGCCGGTTTTTTCCTGAACCATTGAAAAGAAACGCGGATCATTCTGAACATCATTCAGAATAAGAAACTGATTGTGCGAAGCAACCCAGCCCGCTATGCTTTTTTCATCGACAATTATATTCTTTGCCTCGGCACCCTTCGGTCCGAGCGCAACGACAAATTTGAGCGTACTGCCATTTTTATTGAGCAAAAGAAGTGAAGAGGATTCACATTCGACAAGACGCATTGCTGATTCAAGAATATAAACCAGCAATGCATTGACATCAGAATAACTTGAATTGATGCGGGTGTTTATCTCAATGAGTGTCTTGAGTTTTCCTAATTCTATAGAATCAAAGTCACTCATCGAGGTAAACGCTTATTTATCTTCGTTCTGGTTCTTGAGACTATCACCAATGGTGTACGCACCGTCATCATCATTGTTGCTTGATGACATGTACTGTGAAATCTCATCGCGAGCCTGCTGCTTCTTGTATTCCTTCACAGAGAAGGCAACTTTTTCCTTCTGTGCGTCTACAGAAACAACATATACATTCAGCTTGTCGCCGACAGCATATTTCTTTACAGCTTCCTCATATGGAACTTCGCGGTCATCGCTTAGATTAGCCTTGTTCACCAGACCTTCAATTCCATCAGGAGCTTTGACAAAAAGACCGAAGTCGGTAATTGAAGTGATTTCGCCTTCAAGTGTCGTTCCCGGTTTGTGATCTTCTGCAAACTTCTTCCAAGGATCGTCAGTGAGCTGCTTTACGCCTACGCGGATACGGTGATTTTCTGTATCACATTCAGTAATGACAACTTCAAGCTCCTGGTCAACTTTTACTTCGCTGCCCGGATGCTTCACTTTCTTTGTCCAAGAAAGGTCTTCGCTTGCAAGGAAGGCGTCAATGCCTTCTTCAAGCTGAACGAATGCGCCGCTGTTGGTGATTTTTACAACTTTGCCGGTAAGTTTTGTTCCGACCGGATACTTCTCACCAATCTTGTCCCACGGATTGTCAGTCACCTGTTTGAGACCGAGCGATACACGGCCTTCGCGGATGTCGTAGCCAAGAATCATGCATTCTACTTCGTCACCCTCTTTCACCATGTCTGACGGCTTGTTGATTTTCTTTGTCCAGCTGAACTCAGAAATATGGGCAAGACCTTCAATGCCTTCCTCAAGCTCGATGAATGCGCCAAAGTCAGTCAACTTCGTGACGTGACCTTTCACGATATCCTTCAGATGATATTTGTCTTCAAAATGAACCCACGGATCTTCGGTGAAATGCTTCAGAGAAAGATTGATGCGCTTTCCTTCCGGATCAAGGCGGATGACTTTAAGTTCGATTTCCTGCCCCTTCTTTACAAAATCCTTCGGGCGGGTGACGTGTCCCCAGCTCATGTCGTTGATGTGGAGCAAGCCGTCGAAACCGCCAAGGTCGATGAATGCGCCAAAGCTGGTGAATGACTTCACCGTACCTTTTACGGTGTCGCCAATCTTTACTTCGCTGAAGAATTTGTCGCGGTTGGCGTTGATAAGTTCTTCAAGATACTTTCTGCGGTTGACGACGACATTCTCTTTGCTGCCGCTGTACAAGCGCTCAATATAGAACATGCCCTTGAGTCCGAGCAGTTTTTCTTCCTTCTCGACTTTCTGGCTGTCTGACTGGCTGATTGGAAGGAATGCGCTTATTCCGCCGCCAAGGTCAACCATATATCCGCCTTTTGTAAGGGAAGAAATTGTTCCCTCGACAGGTTTCTTTTCATCGAATGCGACTTTTACTTCTTTCCAGAGGCGTTTTTCATCAGCCTTTATTTTTGACACTTCCGGTCCGTACTTACCGAATTGATTGATAAGAAAAACGGTAATGACATCGCCGACTTTTGGAAGTTTGCCGCCGAATTCAGCGACAGGAATCTTTCCTTCTGACTTGCAGCCAACATCGACAAATACGGTGTCTTCTGTAACCTGAACAACGGTACCATCAACATTGTGTCCGTTCTCAACCGGCTCCATTTTATTAATAGATGCTTCTAATTGTGTGTGAATGTTGTCGCTGGAGCTCTGGGCATCATTCTTTTCCACTTCCTTCTGTTCCATAGTAAACCCTTTAGAGTGAATTTTGTCTTCAATTATCTCACAAACCTGCTTGATGGTCAAGTCAGAAGTGTCGATATACACGGCATCGGGGGCTCTTTTTAAGGAACCTTCCGGTTTATTCCTGTCCATTTCATCGCGTTCAATGATGCCTTTCTTGATTTCTTCAAGCGAAAGGTTGCTTACGCCCTGGTCAAAGCGGCGCTTCGCCTGCACGTCAACGCTCGCGTCAAGGTAGAATTTGCATTCCGCCTGGGGAAAGACGACGGTCGTCATGTCGCGCCCTTCGCAGATGATGCTGAGGCTTTTTACAATCTGACGCATCCGGTCATTTACAAAATGGCGCAATTCCGGAATTGAAGATACGGCAGAAACATGTTTGTCAACGTCATCGCCGTGCAGCTTGTCTTCCACGTCGGTTCCGTTCAGAATGAGGTGTGCATTTTTGTAGTCAAGCTGTTGCTTTTTCGCGAATGAAAGGACTGCGCCTGTATCGTCAAGATTTATTTTTGCCGCGATAAGTGCAAGGGTGAGCGCGCGGTAAAAACTGCCGCTGTTCAAATACACCAATCCCAAGTCATCCGCCACAGCATGTGCAACGGTGCTTTTACCTGTTCCTGCAGGTCCGTCAATTGCTACAACCATTTATATCTCCTTGCGAAGGATTCTTCAACGAATCTTTTACTTTCAATTCTGTTTGTTTCTGCAAAGGTTTAAAAGCCCGCTGACCTCAGCCCTTGTCAAGTCTCTGAACTGGGCAGGCTGAAGCCCCTCCACTCCGACACAGCCGATTCTTATTCGCATCAGATGCTTGATGCCGATTTCCTTTGACTCGAACACGCGGCGAATCTCACGGTTCTTGCCTTCCACAAGCACAATGCGCATCCGGTGGGAATTCAGTTCCTCAGCGGTCTGGCATTTGTAAAACACGTTGTCAACACGGACGCCGTCTGTGAATTCCTGGGCAAGATTTCTTGGAATGGGGAGACTTGTGTCCACAATGTATTCCTTTTCAAGCTCTGCGGATGGATGGGAAAGTGTCGCGGCAAATTCTCCGTCGTTTGTAAAAATAATGAGCCCGCTTGAAAACATATCAAGACGGCCCACATTGTACAGGCGTTCAGAATATTTTTCCTTTAAAATATCGGCGGCAATCGGACGTCCATGTTCATCGGCAAGGCTGCATACATAGCCCGACGGTTTATTCAAAAGCACATACCGCTTTTCTTCCTCGGCGTGGATTTCCTTTCCATCGACACACACGCAGTCCGCAGGAGACACTTTTGTTCCAAGTTCTGTGACGGTCACGCCGTTTACCGTTACGCGGCCGCTTGTGATGATTGACTCGCTGGCACGTCTGCTTGCAACGCCGGAACGCGCCATGTACAGCTGCAGGCGGATTTTTCCGTCTGCAGATTGCACCGGCATGGTTTCTTTTTCTGAGTCGTTTGAATTTTCTTGATTAACGGGCAAGTTCGAACCTCTCGCTCTCTTTTTCATCGAGCTGCGGCAAATCTGCAATGCTCTGCAGGTGGAAGAATTCCAGGAATTCTTTTGTAGTGCCGTAGAGAATTGGTTTACCGGGGATATCTTTCTTTCCGACTTCTTTTATAAAATTGCGGTCAAGCAAAATCCGCATCATATTGTCTGCGTTTACATGCCTGATGCTTTCTATTTCTGCGCGGGTAATTGGCTGGCTGTACGCGATGATTGAAAGCGTTTCAATTGCAGCCTTGCTCAGACGGCCTTCGTTGCGCTTGCCATATTTCTCTTTTACCAAATCAAAACTTTCCTTTTTAGGAACAAGCATCCAGCCGCCGATGATTTCTGCAATCTCAATGCCGCTGTCTGCGTTTGCATATTTTTCGCGCAGCCGGGCAAGCGCCTCTTTTACGACATCTTCAGAAAGCTGTGAAATCTTTGCAAGATTCTCACTGTTCTGCGGTTCGCTCTCCAAAAAAAGAATTGTCTCAATGAGCGCGGTTTCACTGTCAAGGTTGAGGTTGGCCCTGGCGCGCGCTGTTGCTTCGTCTTCCGCTTCATCTTCTTCAGGATACTGCGGTTCGTCAACTGCTTCCGCAGCTTCTTCCGGCACTTCTTTAGACGCTTCCGCAGGGACAGCCTGTTTCTGCGCTTCATCGGAATCAGTTTCCTTTTGCGCGGCACCAGATTCCGGTTGAGGAGCAGTGCCTTCTTTTTCAACTATCTCAGTTACCGTCGGAATTTTCGGTTCCTTCTTCTTTGCTGACTTTTTGCTTTCGTTTTTTACATCAGTATTCTGTGGCGCTTCGTCTTCATTTTGTTCAACAGTATTTGTCACGCTGCCGCTTTCTTCCTGCATATTTTAATATCTCCAAACATTCTGTTCTGATAAATTTCAGCCATCTTGAATTTAACGGCCTCAAGTATAGCCATAAAGGCACATATCACGTCAAGCTCATTGCCCTTTCTGGTGATAAGCTCGGTGAAAAGGCATTCACCTTTTTTCTCAAGCAATTCATTCATGAGCGTTATCTTTTCGTTCACCGTGATTTCTTCGTTCATGTTGAGAATGCGCTCGTCGGGGTTTACATTCGTCAGGTTGCGGAATATTTTCTGCATGTCCTGAAGGAGCGCCCACGTGTCCATCTTTTCCCAAAGATTATCCTCTTCAAACGGAAGCACGCGTTCTATCTGCTTGCGCTCGAAGCTCCACTCGCTCTGCTCTTCCTGTTCCTCCATAAGGACGGAAAGTTTCTTGAACTTCTGGTACTCGATGAGTTTGTCAACAAGTTCCTGGCGTGGATCTTCCATGCTCTCATCGTCATCGTACGCAACATCTACCGGCAGAAGCATACGGCTCTTGATATATACAAGTTTTGCCGCCCAGCTGTAGAACTCGCTCAAGTCCTGCAAGTCCAGTTGAACCGCATAGTCAAGGTAATCAAGAAACTGGTCGGTTATCTCGGCGATGGGAATATCATATATATTTATCTTGTTCTCGCGGATGAGGCTCCACAAAAGGTCAAGCGGTCCTTCAAACTGCCCCGCAGTAAATTTGCGCTGGTGTTCAAGTGATGCGCTTTCTTCTTCCGTTGTTGTTTTCACCGCCGTCTCATTCTGTTCCATACCTTATGCCTTCCTTGTGGGGAAATCATCGTCCGCCGTGGCTTGAAACGAGGCCGAATCAAGGATTTTTTCAATCCGCTGATCCTGCACTGCTTCCAGCGCCGACTCAAAACGAGTGCCGCATGTCGATGCAACACAATCCCTTATTCTACCATCGGCAGAATTCCGCAAAATCTCCACTAAAGGAACAAGAACAAATGCCCGTTCCAGCAGTTTTTCGTGCGGAATGACAAGGTTTGCGTCATTGACACGTTCATTTCCAAACAATTCTATGTCTATATCAAGCGGACGCGGACCGTTGCGGACTTCAGCGGCGCGGTTGCGGCCAAGATTTCCTTCTATAAAATGAATCTTTTGCAGGAGCTGCTGGGGAGTTCCGTCAAATGTTCCTGCAACGACCATATTAAGAAAATCCTGCTGTTCTGTCACGTACAGGGCGCCCGTTTTGTATACAGACGAATAGGCACAATCATGGAGAATCTTACGGAGAGCGGCACATGCCTGGGCAAGAAGCTCAAGCGGTTTTTTTTCGCCGTAGCTTTTATTGGAACCAAGTCCAAGCACCACTTCCGTCATGATTTTAGAACAATTCCTCCGGTACCGGCTTGTCCTGTGCGGCAGCCTTTGCAAGAGAGGCGGCCTTCGTGGCTGTCTTTGCGGCGGCCTTCACTGCCTTTGCGGGCTTGTCATCCTCTGCCGGAGCGGCATCTGCGGCTGGTTGGGCGGCAGGCGCGGCGTCTGTAGGAAGAGCTCCCGTGCCGACTCCCTTTGCGCGCATTTCTTTTTCATACGCGGCAATCTGCGCCTCGGTAACCGGCTCACCTTCCTTTGTACGGAGCTGCTGGCCGGGGAACAGTTTTTCGCGGAGTGTATGCTCTAGCTCAAGTCGGTAGTCAGGGTTGTTTTCGATGAACGCGACGGCATTCTCCTTGCCCTGTCCGACCTTCTCGTCTCCACGGGTGAACCAGGCGCCTTTTTTGTCAATAAGGCCGTGCTTAACGGCGCTGTCAAGAAGGCTCGCCGACGCAGAGACACCCTTGCCGAAGTAAATGTCAAGCTCCACCTTGCGGAACGGCGGCGCAACTTTGTTCTTCACCACCTTTACGCGCACACGGTTGCCAATGGCATCTTCTTCATCCTTGCCGTCAATGCTTTCTATGCGGCGGATTTCAAGGCGCACTGATGAATAGAACTTCAATGCGTTGCCGCCCGTCGTTGTCTCCGGGTTGCCGAACATGACACCAATCTTCATGCGGATTTGGTTGATGAACACGACGATACACTTGCTCTTGCCCACAATCGCAGTGAGCTTGCGGAGCGCCTGGCTCATCAGACGAGCCTGCAGGCCCATCACGCTGTCGCCCATTTCACCTTCAATCTCCTTCTGCGGAGTAAGGGCTGCGACGCTGTCCACGACGACTATATCAACTGCTCCGGAACGCACAAGGTTCTCGCAGATTTCAAGCGCCTGCTCGCCGGTATCAGGCTGCGACACCCACAGTTCGTCTATGTTTACGCCAAGATTCTTTGCGTAGAGCGGATCAAGCGCGTGCTCAGCATCGATGAATGCTGCGATGCCGCCGAGTTTCTGCGCTTCTGCAATCGCATGGAGCGCAAGCGTTGTCTTGCCGGAGCTTTCAGGACCGTACATCTCGATGATGCGTCCCCGCGGGTAACCGCCGATTCCCAACGCTTCATCAAGCAGAATTGAGCCGGACGGAATGACATCCATCGCGGCTGTATCCGCCTTTGTGCCGAGCTTCATGAGGGAGCCCGTGCCGAACTGCTTTTCAATCTGAAGACGCGCGGCCTCCAGTGCCTTGAGTTTTTCCGGCATGTCAGCCGGAGCTTCTTTTTCTGCCATTTTCGCCACCTTCTTTCCTCCCGTTTGCTGTGCCGGAAAATTCTTTTCCGGTCACACCTTATTTATAGGCGTCGAATTTCACTTTTTACCATTTGTTTGGTAAAATCGGTCAAAATTCGTCAGTAATACCATTTTTATTCCCCACGGACTCACTCCGGAGGCAGCCCTTTTCCGTTCAGCGGCTGATAGACCGACTTGCCGGCAAGCACAATGTGCCCGCTGTCATCGCCAATCTTGCCAAGAATGCGCACTGCGCGCTCACCGTCAATCGGCGGCGCTGGAGCAGGCGTAAAGGTAAGCGGAACAATGCCTTCAACGTTCTTCATGTCTTCGTAGCCGACGAGCAAATCGCACCGCCATGAGCCGTTGTCAAGCGGTTCGGCGTTTGACACGCGCCCTGACCACACCACCCAGCAGTCAAGATACAGCACAGGGTCTTTGGCGACCTGCGTATACGTGTAGTTGTCAAGCAGAGTGTCGAAAGTCGGCACGGCAAGGTAGGCCATAAGCTGGCGCGCCTTCTGCTTTATTGAGAAAGATGCGTTGCTGTTCAAAAGCCTGTTCAGTTCAACCTGCGCTGCGTTGTCGCGGCTGTCCTGGAAATACTGCATTGCGTCCTCATAGCTTTTGTTTATTGCCTCATTGTCAAGCAGATAGCGCACGGTCGTGCCTGACAAATCTTTTTCCTGCGCATTGCGCTGTTCTGACGAAGTGAGCACGAAGCGCTCAAGGTTTGCGCGCGGTCCGATAGACGGATGGCGTGGCTTCGGCCAGAATACGATGCAGAGCGAAATCATGGCGCCTGCAGCAAGGCCAAAGAGCACGCTGTTCCGTATGACATCGGGATTCATGCCGAGCTGCGGGTAAAAGCGCTCTATCTTTCCGCTGTCAACCCACTTGCATATTGTCGTGTAGTCGCTGTGCGTCCTGATGAATTCCATCGCTTCAAGCGCAGTCTCATTGCCAGGCTCATTGTTCAGAATGTCAAGGTAATATTGCATTGCACGGTCGGTGTCTCCGCGCCGCAGAAAGATTGCAGCCTGGCCGAGCAGCAGCTGTGAGTCGGTGAGCTTTATCTCTCGCGCGCGGCTGAAATACGAGGCGGCGTTTCCCGCGTCACCAACGTACAGACACGCTATGCCGAGCGTAAGGTAATAGTCAAAGTCATTTTCATATACATCAGCGCGACTTTCCAGAATGGTAATCACTTGCGGGAATTTTCTCCGCTTGAGCAGTTTGTGCGCAGTGTCAAGGGCTGGACGATTCATTTCAGTTTCCACTCCGAATCACCGCAAGTATCGCGTCAAGCTCGTCATTGAGCTGTTTTACTTCGGCTTTATCAACAAGGGCCGGGTCGCTTTCCAAGTCAGCGATGCGGTCAAGCAGGTTCTGAATGTACTCAGGGTCGAGCTGTTCCTTTGTGACGGAAGAAAGCGGATAAGTGCCGCGGTACGGCTTGTTTTCCTGCACCGTTGCAAGCGGCGTCTTTGCAGAAGCGTCGCTCTGTGCAGGCGTTGCAGGAAGTGCCGTCATGCCGCTGCTGACAGGAGCCGGAGACTGCACCGTGCTTGGAGCAGGCGGAACATACTGCGAAGCAGCATCAGGGGCGTCAGTGTCGAGCACCGTGCCCGTGTCACCGGCTACAGCCGGCATATTCGCATGGTACGGGGAGGCAGTCTCTTCCGCAGTGACAGAAGCAGGCTCCGGGGCGACGCTCGTTGTTTGCACCGTATTGGGCATGTTTGAAGGAAGCGCCGTTCTTCCGGCGGCAAGAGAAGCAAGAAAATCTTTTCCGGCAGGCTCATTGCCGTCTGCTGCGACGGAAATATAGAATGTGATGACATCGGTTTTGAGCGGGTCAAGATATGCCGTCTTCCAGTTTACGCCAAGCGCAGAATTGTTGTACGCAAGCACGGAACTGAATGAACGTGTTTCCTGCGCCGACGGCAGCCATGTCGTGGTGGAAAGGTTGTCCTTGTTGCCGAGCGTCACGCTCTTTGGCTCAGTGATTCCCTTGCCGCAGAGCAGGAACTGTATCGAAGCCCGCTGGTTTTCAGAGCGGACCCATTTTTCAACGGACATGTCCGTATATTGAACTTCATTGTTTATGCGGCGATGCGCTGCCGTTGAAAAATGAGAAACAGTGTTCTCGCCGAGCATCGTGTCAAATACGCCTTTCACCGTAAACGCCTGCGTGCTCTTGCCAAGGTTTATGGTGTACACGGTGATTCTGAGCATGTCGACTCTGCTTGATGTCGCAATTGAAGGCATGAAGCTGAAGTCGATGACAATCTGCGCCTTCTTGGGAATGGTATATGCCATCTGCGCGCCGTACTCAGTCTTGCGCGCCTCAGACTGGACGCCTGCTTCACGGTTAAGACGATATTCCTTCCTGCCAATCATGAGGGAAAAGAATGTAGAGCAGAATTCATCATATGTCGCAAGCAGCGGAATCGGCTTGCCCGTTTCAGGAATCGCATACAGCTCAAACGAGCCGGTACTTCCCCGCATGGAAACCTGCACGTCTCCGTTGGAAATGGTGAAATTCTTTTTGGGAATGTATACCCAGCCGGTGTAGTTGTCCTTCTTCTTCTGCTGCTCGGCTTTTTCTGCAGCCTTCTTCAAATCAGCGGCCTTCTTCGCTTCTTCCTTCTTTGTCTTTTCAGCAAGTTTGCGCGCCGCCTTTTCTTCCGGAGTTTCTTTTTTAGGTTGTGCTTTCTGAACAGCGGCGGCACCAGCGGTGTCAGAAGTCTGTTCCGCCTGAGCGGACTCACCGGTCGCATTTTTTTCTACATGGGGAACAACTTCGGCAACGGTTCCATCGGAAGCAAGCACGGCGTTCTGTGTCACCGCGTCATCTTTCTGAGCCGCGCCCGAAGCACTTTGAGCGGCAGCTTCACCTGCAGCGCCACCGTTCTGCGCGCCGTCAGTCTGAGCCGGAGTTTTCTTTGTAGAAGCGCATGAAACGGCAACCGCCGCAGCCATGCAAATGATTGTATACAGAACTGTCTTTTTCATTGTATTCCTCACTTAGTGCCCGTATTCTGCTTGTCAAGCAGTTTCTGCAGCTGGAGCGCCTTTGCCTTGAGCGCCACCACATCAGGGTCTTCTGCCGGACCTGCAGCGGACGCCTTCTTTGCCGCAGCAATTGTTTCGCCCGCGGCAGCCTCAAGTTCCGCAATCCGCGCATTTGCCGCCTTGAGCTGTTTACGCAAGTCGAGTGTGTCTTCCGTCTGGTACTGCTTCAACAGCTTTTCATACTGCTCGCTCGTGCTCAAGTATTCCTCGCTGGTCATCTTGAGCAGATAGAGCAGCTTCTGTTCACGCTCATGCTGTGAAATCGTATCAAGTTTATATTCCGCGTCCCGAGCCTTTGCATCATCCGGGAAATCGGCGACAACACGCTCATACAGCGTACGCGCAGTGTCAAAGTTGTAGTCATCGTAAAAACATTCGGCCATCCAGTACAGCGCCGAAGGATACATTTCGTTCTCAGGGTATTGATGGCAGAAGTCGCTGAGCACAAGCACAGAATCTTCGTTCTGACCAAGGTAATGGAGCGCGCGGCCCTTCTGGTACTGCACAAACGGCTTGAGCGAACCTTCCTGGAAAGTGCCGAGGAATGTGTTGCTGTCAGTGACAGCCGTCTTGTAGTCTCCGGAATACATCTCGCTCATGATGAGCATGTACCACGCTTCCTGTGTGGAATTTGCCGGAACAGTGACCGACTTGCGCAGGAAGAACGACGCTGAAGTCCAGTCGCCGCTTTTAAAGGCGTCATATCCCTGCACAAGCGCCTCACCGCCGGAGCGTGCCGCGTCAAGCGAAGGGACCCCTTCGCCAGAAATGTGAGACGCAGCAAGAAGCGACAACGCCGCCCCCGCAAGGAACAGCTTTTTTGCGCCAGTTATAGAGACACGCCAATTCATGCTTTTTCGTTCCATACTAATTCTCCCTTGAAGAATGAAGAACCCGAGACAACAATGTCCGTTCCAGCCGCAAGCACGGCGCCGAGCGTCTTGTCGTTGACACCACCGTCCACGGAAATAAGATATGACAAGCCATGTTCTGCCTTGTACGAAGCAAGCTGCCTCACTTTGTCAACACAATAAGGTATGAGCTTCTGTCCGCCCCACCCCGGATTGACCGTCATCACCAGGACAAGGTCAACAAGCGGCAGCACTGATTCAAGCGCGCTTACCGGCGTTGACGGCACAATTGAAATTCCCGCCTTCTTGCCGAGCGCGTGTATTTTCTGTATGCAGTAGTCGGCATGGCGCTCAGCCTCAATGTGGAATGTAATCCAGTCGGCGCCCGCAGCCGCAAAGGATTCAACCTGTGCCGCAGGATTTTCTATCATAAGGTGCACGTCAAACGGCAGCGAAGTACATTTCCTTATTGAAGAAATGATTGGCTGACCGTATGATATGGGCGGAACAAAATGTCCGTCCATGACATCAATGTGTACAAGAGATCCGCCGCCCTTTTCAATACAGTGTATTGCCGACGACAAATCAGAAAAATCAGCAGAGAGCAACGATGGCGAAAGACATGGTGTTTTCATTATCTTACTATAATAGCAGAACAAGTACCAAGTATCAAGTTACAAGGGAAAAGTATCAAGGGAAAAGGAAAAAGTTGAAAGTAAAGGCGGAAGACGGGAAAAGCGTCTGTCGGGCGGGAAAAATGGGGAGGAAAGGGCGGAATACAAGAGGGGGTTGACAAAACCTGCACAAACAGGTATAAACTATTCCTTTTTTCAAGTAAAATGCCAATTGACTAAATTCTGCATTTTCGTATAATTGATTTGTATGGGTATTCAGTCGGAAACAGCACTGTCACAATCATATTCCTTAATCGAAAACAACAAGATTGACCAGGCAAAAGTGCTGCTTGAGGACGCGCTCACTGCCGATTTGGACAACATAGACCTTGTTTTTGCAGTGCGCTGCTGTTCCTTCTGGCTTGAAGTCCTTGAAAACTTTGACCAGCTTGACTTCTTTGAGCAGGGCGAAACGCTCGTAAACCAGTGGAAACGGTTCCGGCAGCTCGTTGACCGCGAAAAGGAGCCGCTGGAGAATACGGTATATGCATTCAGAAAAAGTATTTTTTCACGTGCGCTTGAGTCATACCGTTCACTGTTTGACGACACAAATACAGATATAAAGGCGGAAGTGTACCGTAAATCGGGACTTTGCTACAAAAAGCTCGGTTCCTATGAAACTGCGCTCGGCTGCCTTACGGAGGCAAATTCGCTTGCTCCGGGAAGCGCCGCCATCCTTGCGGAAATGGCTGACTGCTACGCGCTGTGCGGCGATGACAAGCACGCAAAGGTGCTGTTCAGGGAAGCGTTTTTTGTAGACGCGCAGAAGGTCGAGCTTAGCTTCCTTGACTCGCCGCTCATCAAAGTGCTTGTTGAGCAGGTGCAGGCAAAAGGGTACGAAGGGAACGAACTGCAGGAGTGGATTCCGGTGTGGGGCGTGCTGTACGGTGTTTTTTCCGTAAAGCGTGAGCTTCGTTCACAGGAATCGGGAAAGCTCAAGCAGGAAATATATGCGCGGGAAAACGAGCTTAAGGATCCGGGGAACAACAGCGCTTTAATCACCCCCCGCCTGCTTAACTTGTATTTCTGGCTCATCGATCACTATGTCATGACAAAGGAAAGCGTGACTAAGATCAACGAAGTGCTGCTCAAGATAAAGATTCTTGACGCCGCCATTTACAAATTGTACGTCAAATGACCATATGTCTTTTTGATATAAGGAATTATAGAGTTTGTCTTGTCAAAGAACAGATAGAGGAGTAAATGTATGTCTGAAGAGCTTGTGAATCACGTTCAGGAAATGCTGAAGGAAGAGACCTGGACACGCGCCGCAATCGGCAACTACACAAAGAACAATCTCATTGAGCTTGCCGGTATAGTTGAAAAAACACGGCAGGAAAACTGTGAGGATGAGGTAAAGAAAATCTGCGATGAACAGCTCAGCCACACAAAAGACAGCATTATAGCCCTTTACCTTTCGGGCATGATTGCGCTGAACAAAGGAGCACTCGACAACAGCGCGCTTGTCTCTCTTATAGAAATATTCGAGAAGAACCACAAGGAAGCTCTTGTTGAATATTTATGCCAGGCAATTCTTGACGAAGACCCGCAGAACAAATTTGCGCTCCGCAAACTTGCGGAATTCTACAAGGCTGCAAACAGCGACAAAGTGTGGGACTTGTATGAAAAAATCATAAAACTTGACTTTGAGGAAGCAGACATTGCAAAGCTGCTCGCAGAACGCTACGAGTCACAGAACAATGAAGAAGTGGCGGTCAGCTACTACAAGAAAGCCCTGCTCCGCTATGTTGCCGCAAAGAACCTCAACGCGGTGAAGGAAATCTGGACAAAGCTCGTCTCCCTCATACCGGAAGAAATCGACTTCTTCCTGCTCGTGCAACGCAAGATTGCAAAGTCAATCAGCGAAGACAAGAGCGCGCTGCTCATGCAGGAACTGTATCAGTACTACAAGAACACGGCAAAATGGGACACGGCAATTTCCATTCTCAAACTCATTCTTACCATAGATAACAAAGACACATGGGCGCGCAAGGAAATCGTTGACTGCTTCCGCGGAAAATATTCCGACCACAGCCATCTTGAGGACTACATCAAATCTTCAAACCTCAACCAATCTTTCCGCAACGTATTTGAGGCAATCAGCGACTTTGAAAAGCACATCGCCTTTGACGCGGGCAACTATGTATTCCACCGCAAGTGGTTTGTCGGCATCATCCGCAAGGTGCAGGGCGACATGCTCACGATAAACTTTGGAAAGAAATTTGGCATTCACGAAATGTCGCTCAAAATGGCAGTCAGCGCGCTTCAACCGCTCGCCTCTGACCACATCTGGGTGCTCAAGGCTACAAAGCAGCATGACGAACTTGCCAAGATGATAAAGGAAGACAAGACTTGGGCGCTCAAGACAATCATCAAGAGCTTTGAAAACGAATGCGATGACAAGCGCATCAAGGCGGAACTTGTTCCGTCAGTGCTCACTCCGGGCGAATGGACAAGCTGGCACGCGGCGGCGCAGAAGATTCTTGCAACGGATTCAACATTCGGCGTTTCTCCAAACGACATCAACATGTATATTGTGCGCGACCACGAAATCAGCACGGAAGAAAAACTTGCAAATGAATTCAAAGCGGAAAAGCAGTTCTTCCAGCGCATTGAGATTCTGATGAGATACGTCACCGACGACACGACGGACAAGAATGATGAACTTTTCTCAGACATGTTCAACTACTTCACCGGCTATCTTAAGTCATTCACCAACGTCAACGAACAGGTTGTCGCTTCATACCTCGTTGTTCAACGCGTCTGCAAACTGTATCCGAGCTTCACTTCACCGGCAAAATACACATTCGCGCAGCTCTACGCTGAGATTGACAATCCGCGTGAAATGTATCTGCTGCTCAAAGACACAAAGAATGTCACATCGCTCCGCGAGGACTTCCTTGCAAATGTGCGCCAGCTTCCTGACTGGGACGCCCAGTACATACGTCTTTTTCCGACTGTTCTCGACGACAGCCTTCTTGCGGCGCTCATTTCCGCCGGCAAGACTGACAAAGTGCAGCATCTTGCCATCGACAGCTTTGACGACTACCGCGACTACCGCGAAACGGCCATTTACTTCTTTGAAAAAAGCCGCGATGAAGATTGGTTCAAGGCAACCGGCATTCAATACGAGCGCGAACTTGTCACGCTCATCAATATCATTGCGCTGTGCTACCGCGAGATAAACAATCACGTCAACACAACTGACAACAAGAAAATCATCAAGTCGGCAGTGTCGCTGCTCTTTAAAAACAACACGCTGCTTGACTATATGAAAGCGGGCGGACCTGACACCTGCACAAGATTGTACACAATGGTCAACGACGTGAAGGATCTTGATTCCATCTACAAGGCGCAACTCCGCAACGGCATTCTTAACAAGTATCCAGACTTTAAATTCCAAGAGACAGAGACAAAGGCCGAACAGCCGAAAGGTCTTATCGTCACAAAGGCGATGCTCGATGAAAAGCAGAAGCAGGAAACCGACATTGAAAAAGTGCAGATTCCGGCAAACACAATTGAAGTTCAGGATGCGCGTGCAAAAGGCGACCTTAAGGAAAATGCCGAATATACGTCTGCAAAGGAACATGAGCATTACCTCAACGTTACGCTCAGAAAACTTAAGGATGAAATCGGACGCGCGGTCATCTTTGATCCGACAACGCTCACCACGTCACTTGTTTCTTTTGGAACAACCATCGTCCTGCACAACGAGCTTGAGAACAAGGATGAAACATATTCCATATACGGACCGTGGGAATCAAATCCTGACAAGGGAATCATTTCCTATCTGTCTCCATTTGGCAACGCGCTGCTTGATGCAAAGGTCGGAGAAAAACGCGACTTCACCATCAATGAGCATCCGTACAGCTATACAGTAAAAGAAATCAGAGCTTCAAAGGAATACTAAAAATTCTGCGTTCCGCGCGGAATACAATCTTCTGTAGAATAAAACGGCAGCTGCGTAAAAAACAGGTGCCGTTTTTTCTTGCCCAAACAACTTTGTTTCGTTACACTACCCCTATGTCGGTTTTAGAAAAAATTTCAGGCACTGCGACTGCGGACATCATCTCTGGCATGGAACAGATATACAATGAAATCACACAAAGGCAATCTGCGTGGATACAGTCAGGCGCTCCGTCATGCACGGACGGCTGCGGTTCATGTTGTGTGAATTTTGAACCGGATGTGCTTGAAAGCGAAGCGCTCTTCCTTGCATCGTGGCTCATTGACAATGTGCCTGAAGAAGCGGAATGCATTGCAAACGGCACGTTCATTCCACTCAGAAGCAGCAAGGACAAAGGCTGCTTCCTTTTTGACTATAATTCCCCATGGCACTGCACCGTGTACGGCGGCAGATGTCTTATATGCAGGTTGTTCGGCTACTCAGGCGACTATGGCAAAGACGGCGAACGGCGGTTCAAGCCGTGCAAATTTCTTGCGCAGGAAGAACTTGCAAAATGCGGTCTTGAGCACCGCCAGTATACGTCCGCAGAACTTGCGGAAAGATTCAGCGTGCTTCCGCCGGCAATGAGCGACTGCATGGAACAGGCGCTTGCACTTACGCCTGGCAGCGACAGCAGAACAAAACCGCTTAGGGAAGCGCTTCCGCTTGCCATACGAAAACTGCAATGGCTTATCAGACTTTCTTCAAATCATAATGACGGTGACCAGCCGGAATCAGCATAAAAGGAGTGCAACATGGCACTGACAGAAGATGCGCATGAAAAACTTTCGACACATATTGCAATGCTTCACAACGCGACAAACATTGGCATCGCCCAGGACGGCGACTCTCTTTTTTTAGTTGACACCGGAAGCGATGACGATGCGGGCAAACATATTCTGCGCATTCTGCAAAAGTTGTACCCCGAAAAAAAACTCACGGCGGCAATCGACACGCATTCACACGCAGACCATTGCGGCGGCAACGACTACTTGGTCCGCCACACCGGCTGTCAAATCTGGGCTTCTGAAAAAGAAAGCCAGTCTATAGAAATGCCTTCGCTGCAGAGCACGATTGTCTGGGGTGCAAGACCGTTCCGCGACATAGAGACGAAATTTTATCAGGCACAGCGCGGCACACACGTTTCCAAGATAGTAAGCGGTTTTTTTTACGGGAATGCAGCTCCGGCAGACAGCGCCAATCCTCACGATGCAAAAAAAGATGACGGCGCCACAAATGACATTCCTCCAGCAGCGGGCAACATAACGATGACCGCAATCCCTTTGCCGGGACATTATTTTGGTCAGACAGGAATTCTTGCGCACGACAATGACGACAACAAGGACAGCTTCTTCTTAGGCGACGCGCTCTTTGGCAGCACAATCATCAAAAAATATTGGATTCCCTTCTTGTACGATGTGGGACAATTCCGCGCTTCACTTGCAACTATTGAAAACACGCCCGCTGATTTTTACATTCCTTCCCACGGAGAAATATACACGAAGAAGAACATTCACGAAATTGTTGAACTTAACACGATAACAACGCTTGAGACGGAACAGCTCATACTTAAAATTCTAAAGACACCGCATACCGCAGAGGAATTGCTCACCGCTGTTGCAGACTACGGCTCTATTCCGCTGGCAATGGGACAGTATGTGCTCATCGGCTGCACAATCCGCTCCTATTTAAGCTGTCTGTACAACGATGGCAAAGTGAAATACGAAATTTTAAAAAATAGAATGCTCTGGTCGGCGTGCTGAACAAACGGTGACCGTCTGTGCACAGAATTCCTTGTGGCTACCGGCCGCATTGCGCGCAAACGAGAATTTGGTTCATTCCGCAAATCCTTCAACAATCGCAACGCCCGCAGAAGCGCCAATTCTTGTGGCACCAGCATTGATAAGTTCCACAGCCTGGGCGGTAGTGTGGATGCCGCCGCTTGCCTTTACGCCCATTTTCTTACCGACCGCACGGCGCATCAGTTCAACCGCATGGACCGTGGCGCCGTTTGGCAGCAGTTTGCCGTCCTTGTCTTTGAGAATCGCAAACCCTGTCGATGTCTTTACAAAGTCAAACCCGGCCTTCTTTGCACAGCAGGAACTTTGTGTTATCTCGTCATCGGTAAGGAAGCACGTCTCAAGGATGAGCTTCGTCACCACGTCTTTCCCCGTCTTTGCGTGATGCTTCTTTATTTCAGCAATGACAAGCGCAAGTTCATCGGTAAGCGCAGACCAGCAATGAGCCTTGACCATGCCGATGTCAACCACAAAGTCAAGCTCTTCAGCCCCCTGTGCCACCGCCACTTTTGCTTCGCTTATCTTGCACTTCGTCCCGCCTGCACCAAGCGGAAAGTCAATGACGGTACATACTTTTGTCTTCGTACCTTTGAGCAGTTTGGCGGCAAGCGGAACATACACCGGGTTGATGCACACGGAGGCAAATCCATAAGATGCTGCCTGGCTGCAAAACAATGAAACTGCTTCTTCATCGGCAGTCTGCGCAAGAAGTGTCTGGTCTATCATCGAGGCAAGTTTTTTCTTTGTCAAATCCATTTGTCGGCTCCTGACCTGACAGTATACCGGCAATATATTTTTCTGCCAACTGCACAGCACCTTTCTTCAGCGATTACTATTGAAAATTCACCAGTTATATGGTATTTTTAAAGGACAATACTAAGTGAGGTACTAATTATGGCTTACAAAATTTCTGATGCATGCGTAAACTGCGGAACATGCGAAAGTGAATGCCCTGCCGGAGCAATCAGCGAAGACAACGGCAAACGCAAGATTGACGCAGACAAATGCCTGAGCTGCGGTACGTGCGCAGGTGTCTGTCCGGCAAACGCAATCAGCGAAGAGTAATTTCCGCCGGTTTTAAAACGCGAATAACAGGTTCCTGCGCAACGCGGGGACCTGTTTGTTTTTATACCCGCCTTAGATGCTTTAGGAAAAAGATATGTTGAAAAAAATAGCCGCCGGTTACGGAAAACTTTTTTCGAACGCGGCAAAAATAATAGTGCTCGCCGCCCTCTGTCTTGGAATCAGCTTCATCATTGTGTATCCGCTGTGGAAGTGGTCAATGGCAGCGCCTGCTTCCTACTCTTTATTCATTCTTGCGCTCTTATGCGGTTTGCTTCTATACATTGTGTGCCGCTCCGTAAAGAAAAACGGTTTCCAACATGTATTGTTCACGCTGCTAAAAATAGCCGTGGTGGCGCTCGGTGTCGTTGGATGCGTCTTTTTTGTGCTCCGGGCACAGCGGCTTGTGGCGCTCGGCTGCCTTGTCGTGACTTTTGTACTATATGGAATTTTAGCTTTTGGCATAAAGGGCGCAAAGCAAAAGTCAGTTGCAAATTCAGCAGCAAAGAATGAAAATCAGTAGAAAACGAGGAGCGCTCCTTTACTCCGCAGTTACCTTCTTTATTTTATTTTCAAGGGCGGAACCTTTATCTGCCGCGCCTCACTACCCCGTGATACCGCATCTAGACTCACAGGACCCGGTGTTCTCGCAGTACCAGGATGAAGTGGTTCAATCAAACGAACTTGCCGCGCTCGACAAAGAGTCTCCGTTCAACTTGTATATGTATACAGCCCAAAAAGACGACACTGTTTTTTCCGTAGCGGCCCGATGTGCCATACCGTATGACACGCTCGCAACGGCAAATGCCATTGGCGAAAGTCACGAATCAATCGCAGGACGGCTGCTCTTTCTTCCTACGGTGTCGGGCGTATTCATTCCGCTTGAGCCGGTGAATTCCATTGAAATTCTGCTTGCAAAGGAACATTCGCAGGAATTGCTCGGGGGAAATTTTCCGGTGTATCCAATCAACGGCAGAAAATATTATTTTATGATTGACGGGCGGCTCAGTCCGACGGAGCGGGCATTCTTCCTTGACGCATCGTTCAGGCTTCCGCTTGCGCACAGCGTGCTGACCTCATCTTTTGGCATGAGGGTAAGTCCTATTTCCGGAACATGGAAATTTCACAAAGGCATAGACATGGCGGCTCCCGTCGGCACAAAGGTGTTTGCGTGCAAGGCTGGCACCGTCTCATACATAGGCAACATGGACACAACCTACGGAAACTATATTGTCATCAAGCACGATGGCGGCATGACAAGTCTGTACGCCCATTTAAGCCAAGTTCTGGTGAATAAAGGCGACAGTGTGCCGTCAGGGTATCTCATCGGCAAAGTCGGTACGACAGGCGCTTCCACCGGACCGCATCTGCACTTTGAAATACGCATGAACGGCGCCGCGCTCGACCCGGAAAAATACCTTCCCGACTGAGCAGACAAGTCGCATACCACTAGCAGAGATATTTTGTTTTTGATATACTTGAGGCGGTTGTCGGTAAATATATGCAAGTTTCATCATACAAACGGAACATTATATTTTCTCTTCTTTCCACTGCGCTTCTTCTTACGCAGACGGTAACGGCCGAATCGTTTAGAGTGCATAAGACAATCATCCTTCCGGTTTCAGAGGACAGCGCGGAAAACACTATTGCTGCCGGCGTAAACGACGCCGTTGTCCTTGCGCTTCCTGACGACATGACTTTTGTGCAGGGCGTGGAACTTTCAATCAAAGTGCCGCAGCTTGTCACCGAATGGCAGAATTCAGTCGGCTGGTCCTTCTACAATGACATAACCCCTTCACCGACGGAAAAAACGATTGACTACAGCGGGACACGAATCGGCGATGACACAAAGGTGTTCGGCAGCTCATTCAGCCTCAACATTCAAATTCCGCTCTTGGAAAAAAATACCATCAAGCAGACACCATACGCCGTCATGCTCAAGACAATTCCTTCGGTCACCGGCAACAAAGTGTTCTTCAGACTACAGCTTGGTATGAAGGGCGTGCCCGATGAATTTGGCGACATATCGTTCACCATCACCGCAAAACCGATTCTGATAGACAAAGGACGCTTCGTGCTTTCAATCACTCCGCCGGCAGGAACAACCCAGCAGCCGTATTCAGCATTCATAGACGGAAAGTCATACACTCCTGACAGCAAGGGAATAATGCTTGACACCGGAACTCATACCGTGAGCCTTGTCAGCGACTACTACCGCAACGAAGTCCGCACGGTCACCATTGAGCAGGCTAAAGACGCAAAGCTGCATGTAACATTCAGAGACATTGCTCCAACGGTTCTTATCATTGCGCCGGCGGGAACAGCTATTTACTTTGATGATAACAAGATAGAAAATACCAAAGAGCCTTTTTCCGTACCGCAGGGCGACCACACGGTACGATTCTCCGTAGGTGACTATGAAGTCGTAAAGTCAATCACCGCGGTAAACGGTAGAAGCTACACCGTGTCCGTCATGCTTGACGCGTCTGTCATCGAAGAAAAATAATTCTGCTTTTCCTTTACAAAATATACTTTTACACTCAAGAAACACAGCAAAGTGCCGATATATATAATACCGGACGTTCAATTTTATCCCCTCCCACCCATTGGCGTCCGGTTGCCTGATGGGCATGGCCGGTGTAACAGCCGGCCTTTTTTTATGCCCAGAAGAGCCATTTACACCATTCTAATTATTTGTTAATATGGAATACATGGAAAAAAAGCGTAGATGGCCATATGTGATTGTTGGCATTCTTTTTCTGAACGCCATAATTTTTGGCGCGCTGCTCGGCAAGGGCATGGCAGTCACCATCAATACAGAACATATTGAAAATTTCACAGACTTCGAGACGGCGCTTCCAACCCGTCTGCTCGATATCAATGGCGAAGTCATCACTGAATTTGCCGGCGATGAAAAACGCGAAATCATCGAGCTGAACGAACTTCCGCAGCACATGATAGACGCATTGCTCACCCGCGAGGACCGTATTTTTTATAAACACCACGGGTATTCGGTCAAGGCTGTTCTGCGCGCAGTAGTCGGCGTCGCCGTGCACAAGTCGCTTGGCGGCGGTTCAACGCTCACCCAGCAGATTGCAGGAACACTGTACTGTGACCGCAGCCAAATGTCCATCACCCGCAAGCTCAAGGAATTGTGGTGGGCAATACAGATGGAGCGTCGCTGGTCAAAGAATGAAATCATGGAGCTGTACCTGAATAAGATTTATTTTGGCGGCGGCACCAACGGTGTAAATGCAGCGAGCAAATATTATTTCGGACATCCGGCGACAGAAATCACTCCGGCAGAGGCGGCGATTCTTGTCATACAGCTTTCAAATCCGGCGTACTATAATCCGTTTGAGTATACGAATCGCGCCATGGACCGGCAGCAGGATGTGCTCCGCTCAATGGTGAAAGAAGGCTACCTGACAAAAGCTGAAGCCGATGAAAGTTTCAACGACTACTGGGCAAAATTTGATTACACCAGGACAAGCTCATCCGCATATACAATGCGTGACGACAAAGCCCCCTGGTTCAGTGAATATGTGCGCCGCGAACTGAGCACGATGCTCTACGGTCCGGAAGATATCTATACCGGCGGATTCACGGTGAACACGACACTCAACCTTACCCATCAGAAGGCTGCCGAAGAAATAATGGCTGACTACATTACGGCGGCAAACAGATTGTACAAGCGGTCTAGTTCCGCGCGTCAGAACGAAGCGTTCAGAACATACATTCCAATGACAGAGCTTCTAAGCCTTGTGTTCAACCTGCCAAACCTCAAAGTGAGCCAGAAGCGTGCGGAATCAATCGCCATGACAGAATACCGCGACAAAGTAAATCCGGTCATAGACGTGATGTCGCTTATGTTCGGCATGGAAACGCTCAAGACAAGTGTTGTAAACAAAGGCAATGCCCTCATCAAGCAAGATGCTGAAAAGACGACTATTGAAGGCACCATGATTTCCATTGAAAACAGCACCGGTTATATAAACGCGCTTGTTGGCGGCAGCAAGTACGACCAGGAAAATCAATTCATACGCGCAGTGCAGGCAAAGATACAGCCTGGATCAACATTCAAACCGCTTTACTACTCCGCCGCCATAGACAGCAGAAAATTCACCATGACAACAACAATCAGCGACACGCCGGTTGTGTTCCATAAAGAGGACGGCACTCCGTACATTCCGCAGAACTTCAAGGGCGAATGGGAAGGCGACGTGCAGCTCTGGTACGCCCTCGCTCACTCAATGAACGTACCGTCACTCAAAGTGCTTGACGGCATAGGTTTTGATGCTGCAATAAAAAGAACATCCACACTGCTCGGCATTCCGCAGAATGAACTTGCTTCAAGACACTTTGACCCGGTGTACCCGCTCGGTCTGGGCGTCTGCTCAGTGCGTCCTATTGAAATGGCGCGCGCATTCGCAATATTTGCAAACGGCGGCAAGGAAGTCACTCCAATGGCCATCCGTTCTGTCGAGGACAAGAATGGAAACCTGTACCTTAACCCAGAAAAAGACATACGCCTTGCTCAGCAAAAGAAAGGCAACAATATACAGGTCATCACCCCGCAGACTGCTTTCATCATGGACAAACTGCTTGAGCGTACTGTTGAATCAGGAACGCTTGAGTACGGTGCAGACTTTGACTCCACCGTGTTCACCATCGGCAAGCGCAAGGGCGTGGGAAGCAAATTTAAATTTACAAACAGCAATGGCAAATCATTCATCATGCCGTCCGCCGGTAAAACAGGAACAACGCAAAACTGGGCTGATGCATGGACCGTCGGCTTTACTCCGTACTACACCGCTGCGTTCTGGTTTGGTTTTGACAAGCCGGGCCAGTCTCTTGGACTTTCAATCACCGGTTCAACACTTGCCGGCGTTGCATGGGGCGATTTCATGCATGTGGCAAACAACGGACTTGCATACAAAAATTTCCCGAAGCCGGCACAAGGCGTTGTAATGGCGACTGTATGCTCGGTAAGCGGACAGATTCTTACGCCTGAATGCGGCAACCATAAGGTGGATGCATACTATCTTGCAGGAACAGAGCCTACTTCAGTCTGTGAACGTCACCGCAATACAACAGGAAGCACCATCGGCATTATCCGCATTCAAAATGAGCAGCAGCGTTCCGGCTATTCATTCGACAACGTTGTGGACACTTCTCCGGTCAAACTTGACCTTGACTTCTTGAAGAGCGATAAAACCTCTTCAGAAACGAACTCAGGCACAACGTCTGACACAGGTTCCGGCAACACAAACAGTCCCGGCTCACCTGATGAAAACACCGAAGGCAACTGGCTGCTTGAATAGGTTTTATTAAAAAAAGGCGCACCCGGCAAAATGTCGAATGCGCCTTTTCCATTTATACGGCAGGCTATTTATTTTACAACGATGCGTGCAAACTTTTTCTTTCCGGCACGCACCACATATTCACCGTCACCATCAGCATCTGCAAGAGTAATTGTTGTCTTTACATCAGCGACAGTCTTATTGTTTACAGCGGCTCCACCACCTTCGATAAGGCGGCGGGCATCGCTCTTTGAAGCGCAGAGCTTTGTCTCAAACAGAAGGTCAGTGACAAGCAGCCCGTTTTCAAAAAGCGACTTTGCAAGCTCCACCGTAGGCATGTGCGTCTTGTCGCCTTCACCGCTGAATGCAGCCTTTGCGCCGCTCAGCGCCTTCTCAGCTTCTTCCTGACCGTGGATTACTTTTGTAACTTCGTAAGCAAGACGTTCCTTTGCGGCGTTTATATCTCCGCCACAGATGGTGTCTATTTCGCTCACCGGCAGGAAGGTGAACAGCAGGAAGAATCGTCGCACATCCGCGTCAGGAGTGTTGCGCCAATACTGGAAGAAGTCAAATACGCTGGTAAGCGCCGGGTCAAGGAATATTGCTCCCTTTTCAGACTTGCCCATCTTTTTGCCGTCCGCGCGGAGAATGAGCGGGAATGTAAGGCCGAAGCATTCATGCTGTTCGTTAAGCTCCGTCGTTCCGCCGAGCTTCCGGCGAATCAAGTCTACACCGGCAGTAATGTTGCCCCACTGGTCATCGCCGCCAATCTGAAGAATGCAGTTGTGACGCTGGTGAAGCATGTAAAAATCATATGCCTGCAGCAACTGATAATTGAATTCGATGAAAGAAAGTCCGCGTTCAAGACGCTGCTTGTACGCTTCAAACGTAAGCATTTTATTCACGCTGAAGCATGAGCCAATGTCGCGCAGAAAGTCTATGTAGTTGAGGTCTGCAAGCCAGTTCTTGTTGTTGTCGGTAAATGCTGTTTTTCCATCAAAGCCTATGAAGCGGTTAAGCTGCGCCTCGATATGTTTGACATTTTCATCTATTGTTTCGTAGGTGAGCATTTTGCGCATTTCAGTTTTACCGCTTGGATCGCCAATTCTTGCTGTTCCGCCGCCCACAAGCGCAATGCCATGGTGACCGTATTCACGCAGGTGGCGCAACGCAAAGAATGGAACCATGTGGCCGATGTGAAGGCTTGGACCGGTTGGGTCGCATCCTACATAAAAAGTAATCGGACCTTCATCCATTTTTGCAGAAAGACGGTCAACGTCAGTACATTGCGCGAAAAATCCGCGTTCCTTCAATGTCTCAAGTGCTTCGTTCATTTTAAAAATACCTCAAATGGCAGCAGTATTTTTTGTACTGCCGAATACGAAACACTATACTGACAAAAATCATTCTTTTCAACTATACCTATGCTTTGGCAAGCACGGCACAATACTGGTTATTATAATCGATTTGCTATATACTTTTTTCCATGAAATATGGATTTATACGAGCAGCGTGCGCAACTCCTGCCGTGACAGTCGCTGATTGTGACGCTAATACAAAAGAAATACTTTTATACGCCCGTGCTGCTGCAGAACAGAACGCGAATGTTGTCGTCTTTCCGGAACTAAGCATCACCGGCTACACTTGCGCCGATCTTTTTGAGCAAGAAACGCTCCTGCGCTCAGCCGTCAAAAGCCTTGAACAAATCGTTGCTGCAAGCGCTGACAAGAAAACGCTCCTTGTAGTGGGGCTTCCGCTCTGCATTCATTCCGCGCTGTACAACACTGCGGCAGTAGTTTTTAACGGCAAGCTGATCTGCATCATTCCCAAATCGTACATTCCTACATACAGTGAATTTTATGAACGCCGCTGGTTTACGCCGGCAGATGCAACACTTCCGTCTTCTGTTGACATAAGCGAATCGCTGAGAGATATTCCTTTTGGTACGGACATTCAGATAGCTGACGACACGCAGCCTTTGTTCAGACTTGCCGTTGAAATCTGCGAAGACATGTGGGTTCCCCTGCCTCCGTCAACAAGACATGCTTTGAGCGGCGCAACCGTCATTGCAAACTTGAGCGCAAGCAACGAAATCATCGGCAAGGCAGCATACCGACGACTGCTTGTTCAGTCGCAGTCAGCGCGCATAACCGGAGCTTACCTGTACTGCGATGCAGGCCACGGCGAGTCAACGACAGACATGGTTTTTGCCGGACACAATATCATCGCAGAGAATGGCGCCGTTCTTGCGGAATCCAGTCTGTTCACCGAAGACATTTTGTATGCAGATATAGACCTTGAGCGTCTTGCGCACGATAGAATGCACACGGGTACGTTTGCGGACTGTTGCGCTTCTTTTAGGGCGACAACACAGCACAAGGCACAAAGCTCGGAGATGCGAACGATATACATTGATTTGCTTTCAGAAAAAATCCAGACAGGTTTTGCGGCGGCGGAAAATTTGACGGACACTTCCGGCACACTGCGCAGAACAGTTCAACCGCATCCGTTTGTTCCGGAAGATTCAAATGAGCGCGCAGAGCGATGCAAGGCGGTCATCGAGCTTCAGTCGGAAGGTCTTGCAAAACGGCTCCGGCATATTCACGCAAAAAGCGCCGTCATCGGTTTAAGCGGCGGTCTTGATTCAACACTTGCGCTTCTTGTCACGGTACGTGCCTTTAAAAAATGCGGCATCGACACAAAGGGAATTCTTGCAGTCACCATGCCTTGCTTTGGCACGACAGACCGCACGCACGACAATGCATGTACGCTTGCAAAAAAAGTGAATGCAACGCTTATGGAAATAGACATACGCAACTCGGTGATGAATCATTTTGCGGACATCGGCCAAGACAAAGACAATCATGATGTTACGTATGAAAACTGTCAGGCGCGCGAGCGGACACAGGTGCTCATGGACTTGGCAAACAAAACAAACGGAATTGTCATAGGCACAGGCGACTTAAGTGAACTTGCGCTCGGCTGGTGCACGTATAATGGCGACCATATGTCAATGTACGGCGTGAACAGTTCAATTCCAAAGACACTGGTCCGCTACCTTGTGCAGTGGTTTGCAGATGACGCTTCAAACGACAAGGAACTTTCGGCGGTGCTGCGCGACATTCTTGCCACTCCGGTAAGTCCGGAACTTTTGCCGCCTGACGGGAAGAATATCAGTCAGAAGACGGAAGAAGTCGTCGGTCCGTACGAGCTGCATGATTTCTTCCTGTACTATGTGCTGCGCTGGGGATTCAGTCCTGCAAAGATTTTCTTCCTTGCACGGGAAGCATTTTCTGCACACAACACAACTGCCGGTCACGGAACATACGATGACGCGCTCATAAAAAAATGGCTTGCTTCGTTCTACCGCAGGTTCTTCAGCCAGCAGTTCAAACGCAGCTGTATGCCGGACGGCGCCAAGGTGGGAACAGTCAATCTTTCTCCGCGCGGAGACTGGCGTATGCCAAGCGATGCAAGCGCTGCTTTGTGGGAAAAGGAAATTGATTTGCTAAGCAAATAAAAATGCGCACGACTGTAAAAAAAATTTGCTACAGCCAACCATCTTTTTAATAGGAAATATATGTTCAGTTACCAACATGAATTTCATGCGGGAAATTCCGCCGATATTTTAAAACACGTTGCGCTCACCTTCATACTCGACTCGCTCTGCAAAAAAGACAAGCCGTTCACCGTCATTGACTCACATGCAGGCGCAGGAAGATTCAATCTTGATGATGAACGTTCACTCAAAACGGGAGAGGCGGAAGCTGGAATAAAACGCCTTGCCGCGCAGTGCAAGACAGTCGATGCAGAAAAAATACCCGCGCCAATCGTACGTTATCTGCAGCTTCAGGCACCATATCTGGAGCAAAACAGGTATGCCGGCAGTCCGGAAATTGAACGCCTTGTCATGCGCAACACCGACAAACTTTTTCTAGTGGAAAAACATCCCGCCGCGATTGAATCTCTAACCACAAACATGAAGCTGCCCGTATTGTCTTCTGACGGCAAGACAAATGAATCAAAAGAAAAATACGCCGGCGTAAGCTACACCATACGCGCAGCAGATTCATACGACTCCCTTGCGGCGCTTACCCCGCCCCTTATAAAACGAGGACTCATCATCACCGATCCAAGCTACGAAGAAGAAAGTGATTATCGCGCGGTGACGGACGCGCTCAGGCTTGCGCACAAAAAATGGAACACCGCCATCATTGCGCTCTGGTACCCGCTGCTGACACGCAAACAGAATCTTCTTTCGCAGATGCTTATTTCACTTGAAGACGATGCAAAGCTCGGCACAAACCAGTCGGATTTCTTCAAAGTGGAATTTCTTACCGCAGAACCGCAGACACTTGAGCAGGAAGCCGGCGCGCACCTTTATGGCAGCGGCATGTTCATCATGAATCCTCCGTGGCAGATGGAAGAAGAAATGGCGCGCGTTGTCTCCTTTCTGACAGCGCTCAACAGCAAAGACGTAAGCTGAGCTTTACTAAAAATAATCTGAATCATCAAAAAAGCGTCTTGTTTCAAGAACGTCTTTCTGATATACTGAAGCCAATTATTAAAAGTATGAAATCGTTTTATATTCGTGCACTGTGCTTCTGCTCAGAAATTCAGACGCAAATCATATTTTTATAAAAAAGATGAGGGTTTCTTGTGTATATCAACTGGTACCAATTTATTTTCTTCGTTCTTTTTCTAGCAGGTGCTGTCGTTGCCTTGGTAAAGGCGGTAATTGCCAATTCACTCAAAAAAGGTGAAACACTCATGGCGACAGGAACAATTGAAGGTTCCACACGTTTCGTCAGGCTGCATTTCATCACGGTGCTGCACCGCGACTACTACGGCTTTACGGTCAATGATAAAAAATTCAGCGGCATGCACTACCGTTCAGCACGCTCGTCAAGCCCTGAATCAAGCCAAGGCCATGTCAGCGTCACGTATCTTGTAAAAAATCCAAGGGTAAACGCGCTCACACAAGATGTTGACGACAACCGCAAAACCAGCTTCTTTGCCTTTCTCATCTGCTTGGTATGCACGTTCATATTCATGTTCAATACATTCTCACTGACGCCGATAGGTTCAAAATTAATGCTGACAAAGCTCACCGTGCCGGCACGAGGCGACAAGTATTTTCCAGAAAATCTTGATGTAGCGATTCCGTGGTATGTAAGCTCTGTCGGTGAATATAACCAGGTCATCTGCGTGCACACAGACGATTTCACCAATGCAATGTCTGAAAAGAATGAAGTGCTTGGCGCGCTAAGAAAGCCGCTTTCAGAAATAATCCAGGAAACAGTGTCGTTAGAATCATTGCTTCTGCTGCAATTTCATGACGGCACGACGGGAGTCTACTCCGCCGACCGGCTCATGAAAGTCAAGAAAATCAAGAAATGGTTTGACGCTCATGACAAAGAAATGAACATCAGCATAGAAAAACCTCTCATTCCTTACTACGGCACAAAAAGCAAGAACATACGCATGTCACTTGCCGCAGGTCTTGTGGACGTATGCGGAGAATCCTTCATCATCAAGACAAATGGCCTTAATGAAAACAGAGATGCATGGACTTTCGATGACTTCAACACAATATCTTCGCTTGGGACGGAATACCTGCCCGTTGAATATAAGACGGACAGCCTGCTTTCGATTGACAAAACGGCCGGCGCACAGGGAATAATGATAAACCGCGGCACCGACAATTATTTTGGATTGTCTGCAGATGAGCTTGAAGAACTCAAGGAGCTGTACGCAAAAACGTATCCGCTCTTCGCTGCGGCAAATGCTTCGCGGAGTGAAGGTGAATGCACAAAAGAGGATCTGGCGCTCTTCAAAGGGCTTTCTTCCAGAACAGTATTTATATATGTAAAGGACAAGGAAAAGATTCCCAACGTTTATCATCATTATGAAGAATCTCCGGTCATGTACACATTCACCTCAAATTGGGGCAGCGGAACAATCATTTATCTGCTTGACCCGGCATATGACGGTTCGCCCCATACTGATGAACTTGCTTCCTACGAACAGGCTCAAACAGACTTTGGCACCGCGTTTGACTGCGCCTTCCATGAAAACACCGGTATGTACATTTGTTCCGGATACGGCGCAAGTCATTTAGTCTACTACACAAAGGAAGCATTGCAGAAGATTCATGTTGAAATCAACATGCCTTCGGAATAAAAAAGGCATTTGTTCTTTACAAACGCAAATTTACCATGATATAATGGTAAAACTATATTTTAAGGAGTTTTATATGTCAAAATTAAAATCGGTAGGGATTCTTGTCGCGGCACTTTGCTGCCTTGTTTCATGCAACAAGAATGCAAAAACAACAGAACCTGCGCCTGACGCGCTCAGCACGACACCAAACGGCGAGCGCCAAGGTGTTGTCCTTCTTAACGGAACGGGTCTTTATGTTGAACAGGAAGACGGGAAGATGAAATATGCTTCATCAGCAAATGCTGGCGATGTATACAACCTGATTCTTGTAAAACCAGAGGGAGCAAAAGAAAAAGTTTGCGAGACAAAGGAAGCGGAGCGTGTTTCTCCGGCAGGAAAGCGCAATTTTTATCATATTTCCAAAGAAGACAAAGAATTCTGGGTTCAGGACGCGCTCTTTGCTCCTGACACTGTTCCGGCAATAATCACTGCAACCGATGCTGTCATGTATACAAAGCCAGATATTTCAAGCGTTGTCAGCGACGGCTCAATATTCCCACAGTATCAGATTGTCGGTGTCGGCGATTCAGAAAAAGGATTTACCGCCACATATGCGTATATTGAAAAGACTATCAGCGCAACATCGCTCCGCTATGTGAAAGGCGACTGCTACACTACCAGCAGCGATGATATAAAGGCATACCAGATGTACACTTCTGCAATAAATGCAAAGAATAACACTGTGGAAAAGACATTGCTCCAGAACGCGCTTGAGCTTCACTCTTCTTTCGATGATCTCATTCAGAAAACATATGATGCAAAATTCACCGATTCTGCAGAAAACGATGACTCTACCACAGACGCAGAAATCACCACAGAGGACGACTCGTTGGTCAACGTGCGTGAATCTCCTGACTCAACTTCAAAAGTGGTGACTCAGCTTAAGACAGGACAGCGCATTACTGCGGCCTTAGAAGGCTCTGCCTCAGAGACAATAGACGACTTTACCGGCGATTGGGTTGAAATTGTATACCCGGTGAACGGATACGTTTTCTCTCAGTTCATTTTATATGACAGCGATGCAAACTAATAAATAAAACGATTCTGGTAAATGAAAACTGCTGCCTTCAACGACAGCAGTTTTTTTTGGCATAAAAAAAAGACCGCAGTCTTTCGACCGCGGCCCTTTCTGCTTATAAGTTCAGATTAGAACCAGAAGCGGAAACCGAAGTTTATCGGCCAGTTGTTCCATACGAAACCTGAAGTATTTGAATCGAAATACATACCTGGCTCCCAAGCAGCCTGGAGGTAGATTTCAAGAGGATCAAGTACAAATGCGTTGATTCCTGCAACAAGACGACCACCGAAGAAGAAGCCTGTTACTGGCGGATAGAAAGCTGCTGCAAATCCTGGTCCGTAGAAATAGTGAACCATTCCACCGAGTTTTGGATTCTGCAACCACCAGTCTGCTGTAAGACCAATAGCATTGAGCTGATTGTTTGCGAAATTTGCATCTGCTGCAAATACGCATGGAAGGCTTGAAAGTTTGAAAGTAACTGCTGCGCCGTATCCGTTTCCGACCGGATTCCATCCGCCCTGGAGACCAATACCGGTAACTTTCTTAGCTGCGCTTACGTTGAATGCTGCAAATACAGCAAGAACAGCTGCAACTGTAAGAATTTTCTTGTTCATAACATATACTCCTTACCTGTTTTTCAACAAGTATAACTAAATTCTAACACAAAACAGTTTCGTTGTCTAGTATCATTACAATTTTGTAAGAAAACATTGCCGTTCCTTTCAGTTTATTTGAAGGAAACGCATAATTTCCATTTCCTCCAAACAGAAATCATGAAGTGAACGAAAGCCCGTCTCCGGCGGAAGAGCGAGACACATGAATTGTGGTGTTTTCAGCAAACGAGCCTTTGAGCATCTCACGGGCAAGCGGATTTTCGACATACGTCTGAATCGCACGCTTTACCGGACGAGCGCCAAATGACGGATCGTAGCCGGCGTCCGCAATGAAGTCAACTGCGCTGTCATCGAAGGCGAGCGTTATGCGACGGTCTGCAAGGCGGGATGAAACTCGCTCGAGCTGGTTGCGCACGATGCCCTTTATGTTGTCCTTGTCAAGCCGGTTGAACATGACAATCTCGTCGATACGGTTCAGGAACTCCGGGCGGAACGTCTTTTTGAGCAGCGAGTCTATCTGTCCGGCAAGCTGCGCCTGCTTCTGCTTTGTGTCAGCATCAAGAATAAGATCTGAACCAAGGTTGCTTGTCATGATGATGATTGTGTTCTTGAAGTCAACGACACGTCCCTGGCCGTCCGTGAGCCTTCCGTCATCAAGAACCTGGAGCAGCACGTTGAATACGTCCGGGTGAGCCTTTTCTATCTCATCAAAAAGCACAACGCTGTACGGGCGGCGACGCACTGCTTCGGTAAGCTGCCCTCCTTCATCGTACCCCACGTATCCCGGAGGCGCGCCGATAAGCCGGGTGACACTGAATTTTTCCATGTATTCGCTCATGTCTATTCTGGTGAGCGATTTTTCATCATTGAACAGAAAGTCCGCAAGCGTCTTTGCAAGTTCCGTCTTTCCCACACCTGTCGGGCCGATGAACATGAAGCTGCCGAGCGGACGGTTTGGATCGTTGAGCCCCGCCCTGTTACGGCGTATTGCGTCTGAAACAGCGGACACTGCCATGTCCTGCCCGATGACACGCTTATGAAGCACTTGCTCCAGCTGCAAGTATTTTTGCTTTTCGCTGGTGAGCATCTTTGCAACGGGAATGCCCGTCCAGACGCTTACTACGCGGGCAATATCTTCTTCAGTGACTTCCTGGCGCAAAAGACTCTGGCGACTGTCGTCAGAAGCACTGCCTTCAGCCTTTGTTGCGGCGGCAAGTTTCTTTTCAAGCGCAGGAATCGTGCTGTACTTCAATTCAGCGGCTTTTTCAAGGTTACCTTCGCGGGTGTATTTTTCTTCATCAAAATGAGCCTTCTCAAGGTCTTCCTTTACTTTGCGGCTTCCTTCTATCGCGAGCTTTTCATTCTGCCACTCAAGTTTCATTGCGTCGCGCTTCGCGGTGACTTCTGCAAGTTCCTTCTCAAGTTTTCCAAGGCGTTCTTTGCTTGCTTCATCGTCCTCTTTGGAAAGAGACTGCTTTTCTATGGCAAGCTGCATGATTTTTCGCTCGGCCTGGTCAAGTTCAACAGGCTGACTTTCAATTTCCATCTTGAGACGGCTTGCTGCTTCATCAACAAGGTCAATGGCCTTGTCAGGCAGGAAGCGGTTTGTAATGTAACGGTTTGAAAGCGTTGCCGCCGCGACAAGGGCTTCATCATCAATCTTCACTCCATGATGAATTTCGTACTTGTCACGCAGTCCGCGCAAGATTGCAATGGTATCCTCGACAGAAGGTTCCGCGCAGTATACCTGCTGAAACCTTCGCTCAAGAGCTGCATCTTTTTCAATATATTTGCGGTATTCGTTAAGTGTCGTCGCTCCTATTGCACGCAGTTCACCACGGGCAAGCGCCGGCTTAAGCAGATTGCTTGCGTCCATGGAACCTTCACTTGCACCAGCGCCCACAATCGTATGCAATTCATCAATGAAGAGAATTATTTGTCCTTCCGACTTAGTCACCTCGTTGATGACACCCTTAAGGCGCTCCTCAAATTCACCGCGGTATTTCGCACCCGCCACAAGGGAACCTAAGTCAAGCGAAAGAAGACGTTTGTTTTTTAGAGACTCCGGAACATCACCGCTTGCTATACGACGAGCCAGTCCTTCAACAATTGCGGTTTTTCCCACACCGGGTTCTCCGATGAGCACCGGATTATTCTTTGTGCGACGGCAAAGCACCTGCATCACGCGGCGTATTTCTTCGTCACGTCCGATGACAGGATCAATTTTGTCCTGACGAGCGCGGGCCGTCAAATCGACACAGTATTTTTCAAGGGCACGTTCTTTGCTTTCCGGATCCTGACTGTCAACAGTCTGATTGCCGCGCACCGACTTGAGCGCTTCAAGCACTTTGTTCCTAGTGCAACCGACTTTACGAAGCAAGTCGCCCACTTTGCCGTCAGACGCGGTCATAGCAAGGAAAATATGTTCTGTGGAAAGGAACTGGTCTTTGAGGGCGGCCATCTCGCCTTCTGCCTTGGCAAGCACCTTCTGCGCTTCGGAAGAAAGCGTCATCTGCGTACCGCCCGTCACCTTCGGATATTGGTCAAGCAACGTCTGAACTTCGCCGAGCAGCGTATTCACCTGCACGCCGATGCGTTCAACCAATGGCGGAATGAGTCCGTCCTGCTGCTTGAGCAGCACGTATAAAAGATGCTCACAGCCAATTTCGCTCGAATCATTCTTCTGGGCAAGCGTATTTGCGTCTTGAATTGCTTCTTGTGTTTTAATGGTAAATTGATCAAAATTCATTTTTCTCACCTTCCTTTTTTATTATAAAGAACAGGCTACGTACACCCTTCTTTAAAAATACAAACGGAAATGAGAAAATGCAAATTTTTATTTATTTTTCCGGGAATTCAAAATTACCGAATTCACAGACAGCTTTTGTCACCGTCACATGTTCGATAAGTTCAAGATTTTTTTTGACATAGTGATAGAGCCGCAGTTCGCCGCTTCCTGTTCCGCCGCCAAGCACTTTCATCACTTTGCGTCCGCCTGCAGGACTTTCATAGTCGCGCACAAACATATCATCGGTGTTGCAGAAAATATCAATGTCCATTACGGTATTGCGGTTATGAACGCTCACCGTCCAGTGCACTTTGACCCCTTCATCATCGCGCGGAGTTTCAGTGCATTCATACGTAACAATATATTTCTTGTTCTTTGCCGCAGAAAATTCAACAATCCTGTCGCCAAGAGTGGCAAAGACAGACAGCTTTTCATTATATTCACCCTGCACGGCGAAGCATGACTTCTGCATATATTTACCCGTAATCATGCTTGTCAGATTTGCCGAGCTCAGATGGAAGAATGGAGATGGAAAGTCCCTGCCCCAGTTTTTGTCAATGTATCCACATGAAGTCTGCGGAGAGACGATGAATTCCTCGCCGTCAAGATGAATCTTTCCGGTAAACGCCGCGTCAGGGCTTACCACCGCCCATTGCATGTTCTTGTGGATATACGAAGGAGTTGCATCTACGAAATGCTCAAATGTCAGATCCCAGTCGATGACGCCCGCGTTGCACAGAAGCTCAGGCTTTTCCATAAGTTCTGCGTACTTTACAAACACAGAACCTTTTGTTCCCTTATCGGTAATCTGGCAGCATGAATCGCCGTCGCCGGCTCGGAGCACAATGTCTTTGTGTCCCGTCTGAACATGCGCAGAAGGGAAATACGCATTTACCTGTTTACCGCCGCGGGAAAGACAGCCAGCCTTCACCATGAGGTATGAAGGATGCACAAATTCTTCTATCGGAGCGGCTGCAGCCTGAGTGCCAGCAAGCGCATACTGCAAATTTTCTTCTGACTTTACAAGGCGACTCTTGAATCCAAGGACGCATTCTTGAGGTGAAAGTGACGGATTGACATAATAGAATTCTATAAGAAAGGCTTTCTCTTCGCCTGTCGTTGTGCTTATTCCGTTACAGACAAAACGCCAACGGTCAAATCCATTTTTTTTAAGTGAACCAGAAAGCATATACCGGTTGAACCGGTTCTTTTTAATTGACGCCATACACCTGTCCATTTTGCATTTTTAGGGGCGCTTCATTTGAATGCAAACAAAGCGTCCACTCATTCATTTTCGGCAGGTACAACAGTGTTATTTAAACATTTTCTGCAATGTTTTGTTTATTTCTTTTTTCTCAGTAGGGAAATTTGCGTCAAGGAATTCAAAACAATTCTGTGCGTTGCGCTGTACGTGCTCGTACCAGATTGTATATAATTCAGGCTCAAAGTTATCTCCAGGATATGGTGCCCCCTGCACATCAGAAACGAGCTGTCTCATCATATCTGCAAATTCTTTTGTGGTTTTCTTGTCCATAGTATCTCCCTATAACGGTTAAACCTATTCTCCATTATACAGGTAATTGCACAATTTTTCCAGTCTTTTGTGACTTTTTTGATGAAATCAATGACTTTGCGCAGATGACAACGGTGCCGAATTCCACCTTTTGACGGGAGAATCGGCGCGCAGAAGCAATCAAATCCTTATCTTTTATAGAAATAAGCCATTTCATCCGCCTTATTTTCTTTGCCGTCGTCATGCCTTCAAGCAGCTCCGAAAGGCCAAGCCCTCCCCGCGCGGACGGTGTATGCGGCTGATTTTCCACAGAATAGCAGCCGGTTACGGCTTTTTCGACAAAATCACGGCTGAGCGTCTGTGCAGGCGCCGCCTTTATGCACTTTTCAAACACCGCAAGGGAATTGAACGGCTTTGGATCGCGGTACGTTGTAAAATAGGCGTACTTCGACGGTCCTTCCTGCTCAAACATGACGCCATACGCGCCGCCAACCGTGCGTATCTGCTCCCAGAGTGCCGTCTTGGAAAGGTATCGTGTAAACACCGTATCGTGTATGTACTGCTTCTTTTCAGGCGGACTTCCGGCCAGCACTGTCGCGGCAAATCCTACGGTGCCAGGAATGACAAACACTTCGTCAGCACATTTTCTGCGTGATGCGCCGATGTCGGTAAGCCGGTAGAATTCCTCATCGCTTGAGCTGCGTTTTTTGGCAAGAGGACAAAGATTTGTTCTCTTGATGAATGAAGGCAGCTCCTTCCTTGCAAGCGAAAGGCCTTCATCGTCGCCCGTCAGATGTATGACTGCGCCTCCTTGCTTCATGCGGGTAAACAACCGGTCGAGCGTGCGCGCCGTTTTTTCCGCCTGTCCATGGACCGTTTTTTCCGCGGTGAACAGAGAGGCAATTCCGTCCCAGAGTTCCACTACCGCAGCGCCCCTGCTTGTTCTGCGCAAAACACGTGTTGCTGCGTACAGATGGCCTGCCGGAGCTACCGCCGAGACAATGTCGTTGCGATATGACATAAGGATGTCCTTCATCCGCTTTGTGTCGGCAAAGTGCGTGCCGGTGATGCAGTCTGACACGATGCTGAATGATTCCGCAATTTTGCCGTTCATCATCTTGAATGCAAAAGTAAGCCAGTCACGCTGGTGGTACAACTCACGCCTTTCTTCCGGTATGCTGCAATAAGACGCCACCTTGCCGTATGCAGAGAAGGAACCCATTGTTCTTCCGGTTAGTTTAAGCGCTTCCTCCCAATTCGTATTGTTCCAGCCCGTTTCCGTCACACAAGCTGCAACAAGCGGAACAAATGGATACTCTTGCGGCGCGAGCACGTCCGCAGGAAACGACACGGTTGCATACAAGATGCCGTTTGTCTGCTCCCTGCTTTCAAAACACGAAATGCCGCGTACCGTCCGCCGGCTTATGTGATATTTTTCCGTCTGAATTGCAAGGTCCTTGACGCCAAGGTGCGGAATGCAGTTATCTTCCTGCTCAGTCTCATGTTTCTCCTGGAAGTCATGCAGCGACTTGAGGCTTGCGATGACACTTTCTTTCTTTTTGCCGGCAAAGAGCGCATTGATCATCTTGCGTTCCGCCTGCAACCGCATGAGGCTCCACTTTGCAGACGGCGTCACTACGACAAGGGACCGTTTTGCATTGTCAAGAAGCACTGTCCGAATCATCCGCTTTAGATATGTCTTGTCTGCTGCAAACTTCTTTTTCATTGCCTCAAACTGTGCGGCAACGAGCAAGTCTGTCCATGGCGCAGCTCCGTACAGCCAGCCGCGCAAACAACGGCGCAAGTAAATCAGAGAAAACGGACCGTTGTACCGTTTTATTTCACGGTTGTCAAAGTCAAATCCCATGCAGGTGCGCTCGAAGTCAGACTCGTCTATGCCGTTCTTGCAGATGTCACCCAGCGCGTCAAGCACAACACGCTCAACCTTACGCGCATTTTTCTTGTCAACGCCACGCAGTCCGCACATGAACGTATTTTCACGCGTCTCTGTATATGAGCCTGTCTGCGGAGCAATGTCCTGTCCAAGTCCGCTTTGCAGCAAAGCCTTTGACACCGGCGCGCTGTCATCGCCACAAAGCAAATCTTCAAGAAATGCATTTTCCATGACACGCTCAAACGAAGGAAGCCCGTGCGCATCATAGCGGCTTGTATTCCAGCAGACCATGACGGTGCTCTGCTGCCCGGATTCCGCTTCTTCCTGCTCAGCTGCAGGACCGTACACATGCAAAAACGCCTGCTGCCGGTTGTCAGAAAACGTAAGCGGCACCACAGACTTTTTTCCACCAGAAGCAATGCGCGACAAGACCGTACGCTGCAGGAAAGAAAGCTGCTTTCTTGTAGGAATATTGCCATATAAAAAAAGCATACAGTTTGCCGGGCAATAATATTTCTTGTGGAATGCACGGAGTTTTTCAAGCGTAAGGTTCGGTATGTCAAGCGGATCGCCGCCTGAATCACATTCAAACGGAGTGCCTGCCACCGCTGCATTCTGACATGCATCCTGCGCAACACTGTCAAATGAAGAATACACACCCTTCATCTCGTTGTACACAACACCTTGTATCGATTTGTCACCTTTTTCATCATACTCAAGGTGATGGGCTTCCTGCATGAAAATTTCCGGGCGCAGCAATGGAAAGAACACCGCATCCGCATATACAGAAAACAAATTGAAATAGTCTTTTTCCATTTGCGAACTTGCAGGAAACACCGTACGGTCCGGCGCAGTCCATGCATTGAGATACGTCTTTACGCTTTGATTTGCCAGTCTGATGAACGGATCCTTCACCGGATACTTCTGCGAGCCGCAGAGCACGCTGTGTTCAAGCACATGAGCCACGCCCGTTGAATCTGCGGGAGGTGTGCGGAATGAAAATGCAAAAAGATTTTCCGCATCGTCATTGAGCAGATGGAACACTTCAAGCCCGGTCCGTTTGTCTTTTAGATACAGACCGGTTGAACTGATTTCAGGCAGTTTGACAACGTCAAGCACAACGAACCCTTCAATTACTTCATCTTTTTCCATAAAATCCAGCTTCAATAATAAATTTATTTTTTACAAATTATTCCGGCGCTCAAACATACACTTCATCGTCATCGCGGCCTTTCACCGTAAGCCGGCCTTCTTCCCATGCGCGGCGCAACACAGCGTAGAACTGCGAGGTGATTTTTTCGCAGTCACTTCTGCGCATAGGTTTGCGTATCTGTTCCTCTTCAAGGATACCGTCGCCACGTGTCTTTGAAACATTGGCAAGCACTTTTGCGCGGAAAGCATCATCTTTTCCAGCGATGAGCAAGGCAATTTCTCCGTCTGCCATATCATGCAGAATCTTCTGAACAGAACGGTCATCTGCACCAATGACATCTTCTTCGGTGAACAGACGCTGCCGCAAGTCTGCACCAAGGTCAGGATCTTGTTCACTCAAACTTGCAATGACATTCTGTTCCGCGCTCGGGTCCATCTTCTTAAGAATCTGAGCAAGTGCGCTTCTGCCGTCAAGATTCTCTGAATTTTCCGTGTTCTGCGCAAGCATTTTTTCATGAAGCGCCTTGTCAATGTTTTCTATGACAACAGGCGCAACCGGCTGCATCTTTGCAAGACGGAGGATGATTTCTTTTTTCTGAGCAGCATCCATCTTTGAAATTACCGCGGCGGCTGACTTAGGCTCTATCTGCGACAGCACAAGCGTCTGGACCGCGGGAGATTCGTCATGAAGCAGGAAGCCGATTCGTTCACTGTCAACTCCCGCAAGGTACTCAAACGGTTTGCCTTCTGCAAAAGGAATTGACTTTTCAATCATCGCTTCGGCTTTCTTGTCGCCAAATGCCTTTGACAATATATTTCGAGCAGTGTCAACGCCGCCCTCTTCCCGCGCTTTGTCAACAAGCGATTGAAATTCCGCAAGGACGGCAGTCGCTTCTTCTGGAGTCACTTTCTGAATCGACGCTATTTCAGGTATTATTTTTTCTGTCTGCTCTTCGGTAAGGTGCGGAAGTATTTTTGCCGCCTCGTCAATGCCAATGACAAGCAGAAATTTTGCGACACGCCGGTAAATGCTTTCTGTTTCGCCTTCTTTCTTTTGATCAGGAACCTTTATCAGTCCGCCCTGAACAAGCTCCTGTGACGCTTTGCGGACATCTTCTTCCGTCGCCTTTTTTGTTCCGTACCAGGAGCCTGTTTTTGCGGCAAATTCCGCCTCTTTTTCTGTCTGCGCATCCTCTTTTTTCTGGCTAAGAATCTGTTCCACACGGCTGTTCACTTTCTCAAATATCGGCTTGTGGACAAGCGGCTCATGTCCTGGCTCAGAAGCATGGCGTATGTCAGCGGACACACTCTTTGGCCGCGCCGTCTGCTGATGCGCTGAAATGTCGTCTATTATTCCGCCGGTATCTTTATCTGTTTTCTTGGAGTTACTTTTTTGAGCGGCTTTACGGTATGCGTCAAGCCGGTAGTCATTTATATTCATACAGGTATTTTACTTTACACTGACAGTAAATACAAGAGAATTTTTTACAACTTTTTTGTATAACACGCACTGGCGATGGCTATAACTATAGTACGACAACAATTGTACATTGAACGCCGCCTTCCGCCAAACAGAGCGTGGCTCTCTCCTGTCAATAGACGATTGCTGTCACTTCTTGCCGCCGGGAGGACAGATGATGAAGGAAAGAGTGCTTACCGTTTCTTCGGTACAAAAGAAAGCAAAACGTGCCGACCGTAAAAATTCTTGCGGAACAATCATGACCGTTGAAGAAATCTGCACCGCGTGTCACGCAAGCCAGTTCATGCGCCGTCAAATACAATCCTGCCCTGTAAAAAACAAAGACAGTGTGATATACTGAGCGCAATGAAAGCACTACAAACAGGCGACTGGCACCTTGGTAAAACTTTTTTTGAACAGTCGCTCATAGACGACCAGAAATTTTTTCTAAAACAACTGACTTCAATTCTTCAACACGCATACGATGAACACGCGCCATATGACGCGCTCATTGTTCCCGGTGACATATACGACCGTGCTGTTCCTCCAGCAGAAGCAGTCACTTTGTTCAGCAAATTCCTTAATGAAACACACGCTTCATTTCCTGACATGCACCTCTTCTTTTTGGCAGGAAATCATGACAGCGCAGAAAGACTTTCCTATGCAAAGGAGCTGCTTTCTTCAAGCAACATACATTTTTGCACTGACTGCTCATCACTAGCGACACCCGTCATGGTAAACGGCTGTGCAGTCTACCAGCTGCCTTTCCTTACCGCAGGATGCATTGATTGCACCGATGAAAAAGGGACACTCTTTGACACGCCGCTCCGCAGCCAGCAGGAATTGCTCGATGCGGCAATCTTACGCATCACCACGGAGCGCAACAAAGCAGGCGACGCGCTTCCGTCAATTCTTTGCGCGCATCTTTTTGCTGCCGGCGGAACAAGGAGCAGCAGCGAGCATATTCCCGTCGGCACCGCAGAGGAAGTTTCCGGAAACTCATTTGCACCGTTTACCTATACGGCACTCGGTCACCTGCACAGCTTTCAAAAAGTTACCACAAAGAATAATAACGCCGTATATTATTCAGGCTCACCGCTTGCATATTCCTTTGATGAATCTGACAGCACGAAATATCTACTGAGCGTTACCGTCACTCATGACACGGTTTCCATTGAAAAGATTCCGGTCACTCCGCTTCATCCATGCGCAACAATAACGGCATCTTTTGACGAGCTTATGCAGCGTTCATCATTTTCAGCGTACACTGACAGCTATCTGCAAGTCTTATGCACTGACAACGTGCCGGTTTCCAATCCAATGGCCCAGCTCAGAAAAATATTTCCGCATATTCTTTCGTTTACTTACAAGACAACGGTCATAGACGCGGCACAGACTTCTCTTGCAGAACGCAAGGCGCTGCTTGGCAATACATCGATTGAAGGTTTGTACGAAGCATACATCAACGATTTGTACGGCAAGGAAAAAGTCGCGCAAGACCCGCTCACTCCGCAGAAGCAGAAATTATTTGCTCAGATTTGCGCTTCGCTGCAGGAGGACAAAGAATCATGAGACCGTTAAAACTTGTCATGCAGAACATAGGGCCGTTTCGAACGGCAACGATAGATTTTACCAAGCTGGAAGACATGTTCCTTGTCACCGGAAAAACAGGAAGCGGCAAGACGACAATCTTTGACGCAATGACATACGCGCTGTACGGTGACATTTCTGGTTCACTTGCCACAGCACGCCTTAGATTGAGAAGTGATTTCTGCGATGAAAAAGAAAAGTCAACTGTTGAATTTACGTTCTTGCTCAACAACCGCACCTATCGCATTTATCGTTCTGTGCAGAATGAACATCATACTAAAAACGGCACCGTTGCAAAAGGAATTGTGGAAGTAACGCTTGAAATTCTTGATGCCGCAAAAAACAGCTGGCAAAGTTTTTCCGGCACGCCAACGCAGCTGACCGCAAAAATAGAAAGCCTCATCGGACTCAGCAGAGACGAATTCACCCAGATAGTCGTACTTCCGCAGGGGGAATTTGCAAAATTCCTTCATGAAGGTTCAAATGAACGGCGCGAGACGCTGTCAAAATTATTTCCGGTCAGGCAATATGAAAACATCGCGCAGAAGGTTGCCTCGTTGGTAAAAGAAAAGAATGACCAGCTTGCATCGATTTCTTCTGAATTGCAGCACATCGGCATGAACTTCAAGGAAGAAGACGCTGTGCATGAACTTGAACGAATTGACGCGCTGCTTCAAGAAAATGCAACAAAACGGTCGACTGTTACAAAAGACATCGAGCTATTTTCCAAACAGCTGCAGCTGCTTACTTCACAACGGGAACGCGCTTTCCATGCAAAAACACTCAGGGAAAAATATGACGAGCTTGAAAAAGAGGAGCAGACTATTGCTGACCTTGAAAAACAGATGGAACGTTCTGAGAAAGCCGCGCCACTTGCACAGCTTATCAACCGCAGACAGAATGTGGAAGTCCATTTAAAGAAAGCAAATGACGACCTTGCGCAGAATGCAGCGCAGCTTGCCCAGGTAAACAAGAAACTTGAGCAACTTTCAGTGCAATCCGAAGCTATGCAGAAAAAAAATGACGAATCAGCTCAACTTGCGCTTCAGATACACGATGTTACATTGCGGATAGATTCTCTTAAAGAAAAAACTGATGCGGAGGTTTCACTGCAAAAAGCGTCAGCTTCCCTTGCCTTTCTCTTTGAACAGGCAACAGCATATAAGGCGGAAATATATTCCGCCTGTAAAAACAAGGAAAGCGACCTTGACACGCAGAACAAAACCCTTGCCGACACGGAAAAACTGCTTGACGAAGCCGAAGCGCAACAGAAGCGCCGCCAGATAAACAACGCCGCATCTTTTCTTTCCAGCACACTTGTTGACGGCGTCCCCTGCCCCGTGTGCGGTTCACTGACGCATCCCCGTCCGGTGTGCCCTGACAAAGAAGCACTCCCGCTTGATGAGAAAATCAAAACCTATCACCTGCAGATTCAAAATTCAAACACCATCATTGCAAATCTGCTCCAGGAAAAAAGCTCCCTTGTTTCTTTGAATCAGATTGCAATTTCATTCTGCACTTCACTTGAAAACACCATGCAGCAGCACGCCGTCACCAATTCTTTACAAAACGCAGTGCAAAAGAAGCTGCCTTCCGCTGGCACATTTGCAAAGATGCAGGCAGAAGCTGATTCTTTGCTTTCCATCATAATCAAAGCAAGGTCAACAATTGATTCCCTTTCAAAGCCTATCATCACCGACAGCATGCCTGCTGCTTTTGATTTTTCACTCACCGACATCTTCAACACGCTTACCTCAAAAAAAAGAGAGCTTGATGAATCAGCAGAAAAGTATAAAAAAGAATTTGACAGGGCATCTCAAGAAAAAAGCACGGAGGAAGGTTCCTCTGCAATGCTCATCAAAGAAAAAGATGCGTACCAAAACGAATATGACGAACTGTCGCGCAACGTAAAAGATGCGCTTGCATCATCTGTATTTAAATCTGAGAAGGAAGCGCTTGATTCCGTCATGGAAGCAGAAATTATTTCGCAGGCAAAAAAACGGGCGGCAACATTTAGAACAGAGCTGACAAAGACAGAGGCAGAGCTGAATACAATCACCGCAGATGAATTGCCGCTTGAACAAATTGAACAAAAACTTTTGCAGACACAGCAGTCGCTTGATTCTACCAACGCCATCCTTGACCGGCTTGATGAATCGAACCGCGAATGTATTTCACAAAAAACAACAATCACCGACACCCAGAAACGTATTCAATCACTGCTTGAGATGCAAAACAACCTTGTCTCAAAGCAGAAGGCGCTTTTTGCGCTCAACGATGATCTCAATGGTTCAAATGCTAAACATATCCAATTTCAGTCGTGGGCGCTCGGCACGTTTCTCAATGACGTTGTCTCTGCGGCAAACAATCACTTCATGCGCATTTCAGACAATCGGTTTCGCTTTGTATTGCAGACAGACAGTGATGGCGGACGTGGATACAAAGGTCTTGAGCTTACGGTAAGCGACAGTTATACCGGTAAGGAACGCGACAGCAAATCGCTTTCAGGCGGAGAGACATTCATGGCTTCCCTGAGTCTTGCACTTGCGCTTACTGACGTTGTACAGCAAAAAAGTGGCGGCATCAAACTTGACTCGCTCTTTATCGATGAAGGTTTTGGCAGTCTTGACAATGACTCACTGGACAACGCAGTCGCCATTCTTGAAGATGTGCGTGAACAGCGGATGGTCGGCATCATATCTCATGTTGAATCTCTTGAGCAGGTGATTCACTCGCATGTCCAAGTTATAAAATCAGATTCCGGAAGCAGAATCTGCTGATGCATAAAAAAACCGCCTGTAGAAAATTCCACAGACGGTTTTACGCAGCAAAAAAATCACCGCGTCATTTATTCTAAATCAACTCATGCACCGTATGTCGCGATGAACACGCCTGCTGCAATAGCAGTGCCAATGACGCCGGCGACGTTCGGACCCATTGCGTTCATGAGCAGGAAGTTGGAAGGATCCGCTTCCTGGCCGACTTTGTTGGAAACACGTGCTGCCATTGGAACGGCAGAAACACCGGCAGAGCCGATGAGCGGATTGATTTTCTTTCCTTTCGGAAGGAAGACGTTCATGAGTTTTGCCATGAGCACACCGCCTGCAGTTGCAATACAGAATGCAAGCAATCCAAGCGCGATGATTCCAAGTGAGTTTGGATTCATTATTTTTTCAGGGGTCATCTGGCTTCCGACACCGAGTGAAAGAAGAATTGAAACGATGTTCAAAAGTTCGTTCTCCATGGTCTTAGAAAGTCTGTCGATGACGCCGCACTCATGCACGAAGTTGCCGAATGCGACCATACCGATGAGCGGTGCTGCCGGCGGGAGCAGAAGAATGGTAAGCACGAGAAGAAGCATCGGGAACAAAACGCGTTCCGTCTTGCTCACTTCGCGGAGCTGAGGCATTCTGATAAGGCGTTCCTTCTTTGTAGTGAGTGCCTTCATGATTGGAGGCTGGATGAGCGGAACAAGTGCCATATATGAATATGCGGCGACAGCAACGACAGCCATCATTCCAGGGGCAAGCTTTCCTGCAACGTAAATTGTCGTAGGACCGTCTGCACCGCCGATGATTGAAATTGCACAAGCCTGCTTCATGTTGTAGTCGATTCCCGGAATAAGGTTGAACAGTGCTACTCCGAACATTGTGGCAAAAACGCCGAGCTGGGCAGCGCCGCCAAGCAATGCGGTGCGAGGGTTTGCGATGAGCGGACCGAAGTCTGTCATTGCACCGATTCCCATGAAGATGAGCATCGGGAAGAATTCATTTCCGACACCGGCATTGTAGATGATGCTGAGCATGCCGTTTGGAGCATCGCCCATGCCTGCACCCGGAATATTAACAAGAATGGTGCCGAATCCGATTGGTACGAGGAGAAGCGGCTCGAAGTTTTTTGCAACGCCGAGATAGACAATGAGAAATCCGATTGCAATCATGATGAGAGACTGCCAGCCGGGTGCCTTTGTGTCAAATACGACGTCGCTCTTCACTTCAGCGCCGCCGTTTTCAGAAGCGCCGCCGTCGAACATGTTTTCATTTTCGCTGTGGATCATCTTGTAGATGCCCGTTGACTTCCAAATGTTGTTGATGAATTTTCCGGCGTCAATCATCGGAATGCCTTCGCTATTCGCGATTTTTGCAGTGCTCATCGTGCGGAAAGAAGCCTGTGGCTCAGTATTGTCCTGGGCAAACACATTGCTTCCAATTGAAAGCACACCAGCGACCGCCATGATGGCGAGCATGATGAATGCAAGCTTGCGATTATCTTTTTTCTGAATAATAGAGTTCATACTTCTTAATCCTTATTTGATTTCTGCAAGAATCTGTCCTGCAGTGATCTGGCTTCCTGGAGTTGCAACGAAGTGTACCACACCGGCAGTTCCAGCCTTGATTTCAAGTTCCATCTTCATAGACTCAATCATGATGATGGTCGTGTCCGCCTTTACAGAAGTTCCTTCTGCGACACATGATTTGAGGTATGTGCCTGCAACAGGAGCGTTCACCGGTTTGCCGTTGCCCGTTGGAGCTGCCGCAGGTGCCGCTTTTGGAGCCGCAGGAGCTGCCGCCACCGGAGCCGCCATCTTAACGATGCCGCCGATGTTTGCAAGAGCCATGTTCTGGACTATCTGACTTCCCGGAGCCACGATATAAGTGATGATGCCGTCTTCCGGAGCCTTCACTTCGAGTTCCATCTTCATTGATTCAATCATGATGACCGTCTGGCCTTTGGTGACCTTCGTGCCGTTTGCAAAGCACTGCTTGAGCAAAGTGCCCGCAACAGGAGCCTTGATTTCCACGCCGCCGACACTCACCGGGGCAGATGCCGCAGGAGCTGAACCGGCAGCGCCGAACGCCACGTTGTATGACTGACCGTTCACGGTAACCGCCATGCTGTCTCCAGCCGGGCTTGCCGTCACGTTGTATGACTGGCCGTTCACGTTGATTGCATAGCTGCCACCCTTTCCACCGTTAGCAGAAGGAGCTTTTGCTTCGAATGTCCTTGCATCGACCGGACCGTTCTTGCGGTTTGCAAAGAAGGTAGTCGCCACTTTCGGGAACATGGCGTAGGTAAGCGCGTCCTCAACAGAACCGTTGCCGCCGTTCTCCTTTGCTTCTCTGACCATCTTGTCCCACTCAGGTTCAATGAGGTCGGCAGGACGGCAGGTTACCGGAGCATCCATGTTGTTCTGCTTGAGCGCCTCTTTGACAAGGTCTGCGTTTGGAGCAGCCGGAAGTTTTCCATATTTTCCAACGAGCAAATCGCGGAATTCCTGGGTGAGCTTTGCATAGCGTCCGAAGAGCACGTTGAACACTGCCTGTGTGCCGACAATCTGTGAAGTCGGTGTGACGAGCGGAACGTATCCCACGTCCTTCTGCACAAGCGGAATCTCTTTGAGCACGTCGTCGATTTTGTCTGAGGCGCCCTGGTCCTTCATCTGCTTCTCAAGGTTGGAGAGCATGCCGCCCGGAACCTGTGAAACAAGAATGCGAGTGTCTGCGCCAAGGAACTTTGATTCAAGCGAAGAATAGTGTTTGCGCACTTCGCGGAAGTATGCTGCGATTTCAAGAAGTGCCTTGATGTCGAGGCCGGTGTCGTATTCGGTGCCCTTGAGCATTTCCACGACTGTTTCCGTCGGTGAGTGTGACGTTCCCATTGACATTGAGCTGATTGCGGTGTCGAGGATGTCGGCGCCCGCTTCAGATGCCTTGAGCAATGTGGCGACAGAAAGACCGGTCGTTGCATGTGAGTGAATCTCAACCGGAATGTCAACCTTTGCCTTGATTGCCTTTACGAGGTCGTATGCTTCGTACGGCTTGAGCAAGCCGGACATATCCTTGATGCAGATTGAGTCTGCGCCGAAGTTTGCATACGTCTTTGCGAGGTCTGCATAGATTTCCTTTGTGTGGTACGGAGTGGTGGCATAAGAAATTGCCATCTGGACATGTTTGCCCGTCCTCTTGGCAGCTCTAGCGGCGCGTTCAAGGTTGCGCGGGTCGTTGCAAGCATCAAAAATTCTAAATACGCCAATGCCGTTGTTAGCAGCGGTCTCGACAAACTTATCAACAACATCGTCAGCATAGTGGCGGTAGCCAAGCAGATTCTGTCCGCGGAGCAACATCATGATTGGTGTGTTCGGCATTGCGGCATGGAGCTTGCGGAGGCGTTCCCACGGGTCTTCGTTCAAAAAGCGGATACAGCTGTCGTATGTTGCGCCACCCCACGCTTCTGCTGACCAGTAGCCGATCTTGTCGATCATCGGGCAGGCAGGAAGCATATCGGCAGTCGTCATGCGTGTTGCATGAAGTGACTGGGTTGCATCTCGCAGGACTAATTCAGAAATATTTACTTTAGACATAATTAACCTCTATTCGTCAAAATCAGACGGATTCTTTTTCGTGGACCGCAGCAGAAATGGCAGCGACAACCGCAGCGTCATTTCCGGCAGCAGGGGCAGCAGCACCCGCAGAAGACATGTCGTCCTTCTTTTCATCCTTATCAAGATGAAGTCCGTGCAGAATTGCGTGAAGCAAATTCATTGCAAGAATCATAATGATGAGAAAGAAGAAAACAACACCCATTCCCAGCAGAGTAAGAATTCCACTCTGACCAAGCATTTCTGTAATTGTCATAATTCCTCCAACGGAACAACACTATTTAATTGCTTTGTATGACTTTGTATTTATTTGCACTGCAAATAGTTATAAAGTCACCACACACAAATTTTCTTTAAAAAAAATTTGCGAATTGTTCCCATTATAGAGGAATTATTCTTTTTATACAATAATGGGATACCCCTATCTTAAGTATTTCCGCATAATTCTTTATAGTGTGATATACTGATAAAAATACTGATTTATTTATTTTGGAGGAATTATGTCTGCACCTGCATACGGTTCGCTGCTTCTTTTTGCCATTGCCGCTGTTTTTCATCTTGTGTCATGTTTCTGGAAAGACGCGAAATACGCCGACCTGTCAAAGCCACTCCTTATGCCTTTGCTTGCACTCACCGCCGTACTCTCGCTCATACCGGCTGCGGCACCCGTTTCAACAGTCGTACTGGTAACCCTTGCACTCATTGCCGCGACAGCAGGAGATGTATTGCTGCTTGACGCGAGCAAGTGGCGCTTTATTGCCGGAACAATTTGTTTCTTTGCAGGCCATGTCTTCTACCTCTGTCTGTTTGCGCCGGCAATAGCACACATTGCTCCGTGGTCATGGGCAATATTCATTCCAGTCGCCCTTGCATTCACCTACGCTTCTTGGACGACAATCAACAAGCCTACGGGAATTTCCGGAATATTCATCGTCGTATACACGCTCATCCTGTGCACCATGGTATACAGCGGCGTGGCCGGAATAATTTCACACTACACGGCAGGTTCCCTGTTCGTGCTGCTTGGTTCGCTTCTGTTCATCGCTTCAGACGGAATTCTTTCACTCACTTTGTTTAAAAAGGATTTTTATCCGTCACGGTTTGTCATCATGGCAACATACATCGCGGCGGAAGCGCTGCTTGTATACGGCGCCTGCTGCCAGTATTGCTAAAAAAAAACGCATCTTCTGGAATTTGTATTTCCAAAAGATGCGCCTCCGTTGTTTGCATTAAAAAAATTATTCTTTAGAAAGAAAACAAATCGTCCATTCCGTACAGGTGGCCGGGCTGCAGCGTGCCATTGTCAAGCGCCTTCTTAAGCCGCTCAAGCGCGTGCACCGCTCCACTTGCAAAACCAGCGCGACTCCGCGCAGTGTGTGTCAGTTCAATGGTATCTGCAGGACTGTCAAAGAACACCGTATGTGTTCCCGGCACGGAACCGCATCGTGTGGAAGAAACATGAAGCTGGTTTGGCTGCGGCTTTGCATGGAATGCATCTGTCACCAATTCAGTTTTACGCGGGTCGCCGAGCATCACCCGCTTGGCAATTTCGAGCGCCGTTCCAGACGGGCTGTCCGCCTTTTGATTGTGATGCATTTCCCAAACGGCGTCATCGTATTCAGGGAACTGACTTACATACTTTGCAGCCTCCTCTACGATTTTATAAAAGATATTAACCCCGATTGAGAAATTTGCGGAATGCATGATTGTACCGCCACATTCCGCAGCAAAGGCCGCCACTTCTTTTTCTTTATCAGTCCAGCCGGTCGTTCCCACGACAACAGGAATTTTAGTTGGCAGCAATGCCTGTATGTTTGCCATGACCGCAGTTGGATGGCTGAACTCAATGACACCTTCAGCTCCGCTTTGCATGACAGCCTTTGAGACAGATTCGCCATCACCGGCAGCAACATGCACCTTTGCGTCAGGGGCAACAATATCCACGGTAGTCACCACCGTATGTCCGTAAGACAACGCCGTCTCTTCAAGCAGATGTCCCATCTTACCGTATCCAACAAGCGCGATTTTCATTTGCCAACTCCTTATTTGAAAAATGCCGCATGAAGCACCTTCACCACACGGTCAGCTTCCGTCGTATCAACAATCAGACTTATATTCACTTTGTTTGCGCCCTGGCTTATCATCTGCACATTGATGCCTTCTTTAGCAAGCGCCGCAAAACCATCTGCAACAATCTGGCTCGACTTTGCCGCATCGCATATGATGGCAACAATAGCCTTGTCCTTTTTTGCATGAACTTCGGCAACATTTGCCAAGTCCTCAAGCACGCCTGTTAAATCAGTCCTGCCGTTGACCGTAAGGCTCACCGACACTTCGCTTGTTGCAATGACATCTATGCTAATGTCATGCTTAAGGAACTGATTGAAAATGTGCGCAAGAAAACCAGCCGCACCAAGCATTCGGCTTGACTGAATGTCTATGAGCGTTATGTTCTTTACGCTTGTAATTGCAATGACCGGCGGACGACTGCCGCTGTGCTTTTCAACAATGATTGAACCAGGACTTTCGATATTGTAACTGTTCTTTACGCGGACGGGAGTTCCTGTCTTGCGGCACGGAATCATGCTGCGCGGATGAAGCACCTGCGCACCAAACATTGCAAGCTCCTGCGCCTCTTCATATGTCACTTCCGGAACAGGACGCGCATCCTTGCAGACGCGGGGGTCGGTTGTCATGATGCCGTCAACATCTTTCCATGTCTGAATCTCATCTGCGTGAAGCGCTGCGCCAATCATTGTAGCGCTCAAATCGCTTCCACCTCTGCCCAGCGTAGTGATGATGCCGTTCTTGTCTTTGGCAATGAATCCCGTCACAATGGGAATTGCATTTGTCTTTGCCGATGTATATTCTTCCAGCTTCTGCGGAATTGTATTCCATACATCATCAAGCAGTTCCGCCGACATATAGTTTGAGTCGCTCACCATGCCAATGTCCCATGCGTCAAAGAACTTTGCCTCGGTACCTTGCTTTGTAAGATACGTGGCCATCATGCGCACCGACATACGCTCGCCAAAAGAAACAAGATAGTCGCGCGTGCGTTTAGTCAATTCACGCAGCATACTAATTCCGGTGAGCAGCGTGTTGAGTTCTTCAAACAGCTGGGTGATTGCAGGCACTTCTATACCAAGGTCTTGCGCCGTATCAAGATGAAGTTTCTTTATACGCTCAATGTCAACCGTACCCTTCACCGCTTTATCAGCAGCTTCAAGCAAATCATCAGTAGTGTCACCCATCGCGCTCAGCACGACAACAGGCCTATCCTTCTTGTACGCTTTTATTATTTCTGCAACATGACGTATGCGTTCTGCATTTGCAACAGAACTGCCGCCGAATTTCATTACTATCATAGCGGGCATTGTACCAGATTTAGAAATTTCACTCAATATGATTGAGACTTCAGAATAATAATCGCTGTTGCAGACAAACTCCGCCGATCAAATGATTACGAAAGCGGAATAAAGTCCACGGCAAGGTCGGGAATAGAAATATTCGCCGCCTTCACCATGACCGTTCCGTTCAAGTCAACAGCTTTGTTCGGCGTCATATATGTTTCAAGACCAATAGACGGAATGAAGAACTGACTTTGTTTGCCGGAGTTGTCCACACAGATGGCTTCACCCGTCCAGTCAGGATTCTGCAGAAGATACACAAGCGTCCAGTGCAAATTACTTTTCCGTTCCGCCTGATGCGATGCAATGGAAGCGGCATCGCCTTCGCTTACGCGCAGCAACATAGTGTCCTTGTCGAGCACCGGCTGTCCGGTGATAAACGCCCGCAGCTGCATATGAGCTATAAGGTCGCTGTACCGTCTGAGCGGACTTGTTACCTGGCTGTACATTGAAAGTCCCAGCGCACTGTGCACCGCCGGCGTAAGACCGACAGAACGTTTGTGCATACACCGCCGAAGTTTAAACTGTCCCGCAAGACCCGTAGGAATATCAGCAGGAATTTCAGGAGCTTCCTGGCTTACATACGGAAAGGGAATGCCGTTCTTGAATGCAAATTTTGCAGCCCCCTCTCCAGCAAGGAGCATCATCTCGCGCACCATGTCAGCACTCAGCGGATGCACTTCCGGCTCAATCGTCACCTTCTTTGTCTGCGCGTCAACCATAATGTGCACTTCAGGAATATCAATCTGCACCGCGCCGGCAGTTGTCCGGCGGGCAATATTTTTTGCAGCTGTGTCAAATAACGGTTTAAGCTCAGGCGTATCCTTAAGCTCGTCCGCCTTCAAATACGTGAGCCGTTTTACATCGACAATTGTTTTAAACACCGCACAGTCCGCGACATTTCCGTTTTCATCAAGTTTGATTCTAAAAGAAAGCGCGCGGCTTTTTTCATTCAGACCAAGCGCATAGTCAGCAAGCGCGTTTTCACAGAGCATACGGGAAGCTCCTTCCGGAATATAAAGCGTTGCACCTCTTGCACGCGCCACTTTGTCAATGGAACTTTCCGGCTTTACTGTTGACGCAGGGTCGGCAATATGAATCCACAAATAAGTGCCGTCGTACTGCACCGCATCGTCAGGGTCCGTTGACCACTCATTGTCTATGGCATACGAAACACCTTCAACCGCAAGCCGCTCCTCTTCAGGCGGTGAAGCAAGCCCTTCTGTTGCAGACTGCATCGAAAGCCCCCAGCGTACCGGATACGGGTTGCGTGTCATGTCCCAGATGCCGGTGTCCAGCAGCAGACGGTGTGCGCGCTCTGGAGTTTCTTTGATATGGGCATCATGCATGGTACGACTTTTGTCAGTCTTGCCAAGTGCGAGCGCTTCCACATCGACCATGTACCGCGCATCGCCCGGCAGCTCAAGTTTATGCTGCTTAAGACGCTCAATGAATGATGCGCGAATCTCCTGCTCACGACCTTTCTCATCGGCTTTCTTGACAAGTTCATCTATCTCAGCCTGAGGCCGCGGAGTAAACACAACGGAACCCTCCAGCTGAGCCGTAAGGTTCTGGTTAAAAAAAACAGTTCCCTTGAGCGCCGCGTAAATGCCAAATGATTCGTCCGCAAGAAATTGTCCGCGCATCAAGGACGCAAGATCTGCAAAAGAAATAGGCGCATGTTCCGTTTCAGCGTCAGATACAAGCAGCTCATACGCTTCCTTAATCTGCGCGCAAAGCGACCCCTCATCATATTCAGTCTTATATAAATCTTCTGACGCAGGAATATTTTTTTCCGCAAACGCAATCACATTTTCCAGCGATGATGACGGGCCTTCATGAAGAAGAATAAAATCCTTTGCGCGGACATTCTGTGTTCCGTATACCGCAGGTTTTGTCGCAGTAGCTTTTGTAACGCAGAACCGAATTGCATACTTTCCTTGCACGCAGTCACCCGTGACAACAGCCGCATCGTTTTTATATAGAATGACAGAATTTGCTTTTACCATTTGACTCCTCTTTTTGAATTACCTGTTGCGTTCCATTTTACCGAAAAACTTCTGACTGCACAATGCAAAAAAAAACGCCGCCGGTTTTTGCCGGCAGCGCACAATATTGCTCAAAGAATAAATTGATTATTTCTTTGCAGCTTTTTTAGCAGCTTTCTTTGCTTCCTTTTCTGCTTTCTTTGCAGCTTCAGGGTCCTCAAGATGCTCTGTCAGGACTTTGTCGTAGCCGACCTGTCCGGTAAGCGGGTTCTTGAGCCATGGAGCTTCAATCTTTTCGCAAATGTTGAGTTCCTTGTCTGGATCACTTGAATCTTTGATGAAGAACTTGCATTTGTTCATATCAGGAACGAAGTTGACTGTTTCGCCAAGTTTGAATGATTCCTTTGCAGAAGCCTGAACGCGGGCAATGATGCTCTGTCCTTTTGTTGCAAGGAATACATGTGTTTCTGCTCCCAACGGCTCTTTGTTTGTAACTTTGAGCTGCATGTTGTTATCGCTGTTAGGCGCATCTTTGAAGGTAAGATCCTCAGGACGAACGCCAAAGTAAACTTCTTTGTCAATGTAGTCCTTAAGGAATTCAGTCTGCTCTTTTGTAGGAACAAGCTCGAATGAACCTTCGTCAGCAATGAGTTTGTCGCCCTTCTTCTTAATGGTGACGGAAAGGAAGTTCATTGGCGGTGAACCGATGAATCCTGCGACGAATTTGTTGATCGGATGGTTGTACAGATAGAGCGGTTCGCCAATCTGCTGAATATGTCCGTCTTTCATGACAACAATCTTAGTACCCATAGTCATAGCTTCAATCTGGTCGTGGGTGACGTAGATCATCGTTGCGTTAAGTCTCTGGTGAAGTGATGCAATTTCGCCACGCATGGTGACACGGAGCTTTGCATCAAGGTTTGACAACGGTTCATCAAACAAGAATACCTTTGGATTGCGGACGATTGCGCGGCCTACTGCGACACGCTGTCTCTGTCCGCCGGAAAGTGCCTTTGGCTTGCGGTCAAGATACTCGGTAAGACCAAGAATCTTAGCAGCCTCATCAACACGGCGCTGAATTTCGCCTTTGTCCATCTTGCGGATTTTAAGACCGAATGCCATGTTGTCGTACACTGACATATGCGGGTACAATGCGTAATTCTGGAATACCATTGCGATGTTTCTGTCTTTCGGCGGAACATCATTCATCAACTCGCCGTCGATGTAGAGTTCACCTTCGCTAATGTCTTCCAGACCTGCTACCATGCGGAGTGTCGTTGACTTTCCGCAACCAGAAGGACCGACGAATACACAGAATTCGCGGTCTTCGATAGTGATATTGGCATTCTGGACAGCGCGTACGCCGCCTTCATAAATCTTGCCAATACCCTTCAGTTCTACCTTTGCCATTATGGCCTCCCAAGGGATTATATTATGTTGTCCATTATAAGTCCTCGCCTTTAGGAAGTCAAATGAAAAATGAAGAAAAAGGGCCGGAAAAACAAAGAATTTTCCAAATAGAAGCGGCTAGAAGTGTATGTATTTCGTAACAAACGGGTCTAGCAGCACAAACACGATTGTAAGCACAATCGCCGGCAGATAGTTCGCCGTCTTTATCTTCTTAAGCCCGATGAGATTTATTCCTATCATCATGATGAGCGCTCCGCCGGAAGCAGTCAACTCGGCAATCATCTTGTCGGTACAGTACGGCTGCACAAGCGTACTGAGCAACGTAAGAAGCCCCTGGTAGACAAAAATGGAAACCGCGCTAAATGCCGTGCCCACTCCCATCGCCGCGGCAAACGTTATGGCCATGAAGCCGTCAAGCACACTCTTTGTAAAGATAATGGTATAGTCATGCTCAATGCCCGCCTTGAGCGAGCCCAATATCGCCATCGCACCAACGCAGAAAAGCACGCTTGAGTTGAGGAAGGCATATGCAAAGTTCTTCTTCGGTTCAGCAAGGGCAGCCGCCGCTTCCGGAGCCTCTTTGGCTGCCGCAGAAGATTTGCTGCGAAACACCACCCTTTCAAGAAATTTGCCGAACTTCAAAATCTGACCGTCAATGTCGAGCGCCGTGCCGATAATTCCACCTATAATAAGCGCCAGCGCCAGGTAGATGACATTCTGATACTTGAACGCCATCTGTATGCCCAGGATGAGCGTCACGATTCCTGCCGCCGTCTGGATAATGTCATCCATAGCCGTCGATATTTTCTTTGAAAAAAGAAGCCCGATTATGGAACCAAGAATAATCGCCCCGCAGTTTACAAATACAGCCACCATACACGCCTGCCCGTGCTTAAACAAGCACTCTATTCATCACGATATACATTTTTGAATAAAAAAAGGACTGTCCGATTAAGAACAGTCCTTTATGGATGCGGAGAACCTGACTTGAACAGGCACACCTTTCGGCATTAGCACCTCAAGCTAACGTGTCTACCAATTCCACCATCCCCGCATAAAATGTAATATGAATATACCAAATCTTCCCCCTTTTGGTCAAGAGGCTTTTGGCAAAAAATCATATACTTTTCACTCTTTTTTAACGGTCCTGCTTTGGCTGGAAATGGCTGAACGTCATGCTGAAACTGGCCCTGCCCTGGGTGACAGAGCGGAGCGTCGTGCTGAAGCCGAACATCTTTGCCATCGGAGCCTGGGCATACACGATGCTTCCACCCGGCTTGTCCTCCATGCTGGAAATGATGCCACCGCGCTGCGTTATCTGGCTCATTGCGTCACCGACAAATTCCGGCGGACAGACAATATCTACCGCCATCACCGGTTCAAGCAGCTGAGGGTTTGCCGCGGAACATGCCTTGTCAAAAGCCTCCGCAGCAGCAGCTTCAAAGGCAAACGTTGACGAGGTGAGCTCGTTGTAATCTATTGCCGTCAGCGTGACAGCCGTATCGGCACATGGATAGCCGAATTTTATTCCGCCGCCAAAACAATTGTTGACGCTCTGCGACACGGCGTCAAATATTTCTTCCGGAACATTCTCCGTCTTCTTTACTGCGCAGGTATACAAATTGCCGCTGCCCGTTTCGCGCGGTTCGACATGAAGCGTCAGACCCGCGGTATTTTCTTTACCGGCAAGCACACGGCTGTATGACTCCACATATTCCGCAGAAGAGGTGACAGCCTCACGGTACGTCACCTGCGGAGCGCCAACCCTGCACTGCACTTTAAAATCATCGCGTATTCTGGTGACAAGGACATCAAGATGAAGTTCGCCCATGCCGCTGATGATGAGCTGTCCCGTTTCACTGTCATCATGGCTGGTGAACGTCGGGTCTTCGTGGCTCAGTATGTCAAGCGTTTCCTTGAGTTTGTCGCGGTCACTTATTGTTTCAGGTTCAATTGCAATTGAAATCACCGGCTCCGGAAACTTCATGCTTTCCAAGAGAATCGGCATTCCTTCGCTGCCAACCGTGTCTCCCGTCTGCGCAAGTTTCAGTCCCACAAAGACCGCAATGTCGCCCGCGCTCACTGAATCCATCTGGTCCATATGATTGGCGTTTACCCGGAGAATGCGATTCACCCGCTCTCGCTTCTTTTTGCCAACATTATAAATCTGGCTGCCGGAGTTGATTTTTCCTGAATACATGCGCACGAAGCAGAGATTGCCCGCCTGCGCGTCATATTGAATTTTGAACACCAGGCCGAGCGGCGTGCTTGAAGCAGGATCACACTTTACTTCGACCTGTTCCTCTTTATCTTTTTTAAGATGAAGCCCCTCTGCCGCAGGAACTTCATCCGGCGCCGGAAGGAAGTCAACAATGCCGTCCATAAGCGGTTGTATGCCTTGATTGTGTCTGCTTGAGCCGCAGAAGAACGGAACAAAGGTGCGGTTGATTGTGCCCCTGCGAAGCGCCGCAATGAGCTGCTCAGTGGAAATTTCCTTTCCTTCAAGGTACAGCTCTCCAAGCGCATCATCGCTTGAAGCAACGGTGTCAATCATTTTGTCATGCCATTCCTTTGCCTGGGCCTGGTATGATTCTGAAATTTCGCTGACCGTGAATTTTTCGCCCTCAGTTTCCGCATCGTAATGGATTTCTTTCATGTGGAGCAAATCTATGATGCCGTCAAAATCAGCGCCCGCTCCGATAGGAATTTCAAGTGCAACCGTTGTGCATTTGAATTTTTCCTGCACGTCTTTCATTGCTCCGTAGAAGTCTGCGCCAATTCTATCCATTTTGTTTACAAAACAAATGCGCGGAACTTTGAATTCATCCGCCTGCTTCCAGACCGTCTCCGTCTGAGGCTGAACCCACCCCACTGCGCAAATTACCGCCACCGCGCCGTCAAGCACACGAAGGCTGCGCTCAACTTCCGCAGTAAAGTCAACATGGCCCGGCGTGTCGATGATGTTGATTTGATATCCGCGCCAGTCAGTGGTGATTGCTGCAGATGCGATGGTGATGCCGCGCTCCTGCTCCTGCTGCATGAAGTCCATCGTTGACTGACCGTCGTCAATTTCGCCGATTTTATGTATCTTTCCGCTGTAGTAGAGTATGCGTTCCGTCGTCGTCGTCTTGCCTGCATCGATGTGCGCTATAATTCCAATGTTTCGTATGTTATCAAGCATGTCTATATTCCTTTCAAAAGTATAGATGTGAGTATATAGAATAAAGTGGAAATCCTCAATACTTTGAAAATGAAAATCGCAGAAACAAGTGCAATGCAGCCACCTTTTGCGGACATAAAAAAAGACGGATTTCTCCGTCTTAGATTGATACGCGGTACTAGGATTGAACTAGTGACTTCTACCGTGTGAAGGTAGCACTCTACCGCTGAGTTAACCGCGCGTTGCCTGTTTGCCAGACGAAGTACAGTGTAAACAAAATGGCTCCGTCTGTCAACTCTACCGTAAAGAAACACAACACGGTGCGGCGGGTGGGAAAAACTTTATAACAGGCGCGTCTTATTTTATTGAAAATACAGCCGAAGTGACGTATACTTGACTACATGAAAAAGATAACTATTACATTTCCTGATCAGGCATCTATTGTAGTTGAAAACGGCATAAAACCCCTTACCCTTTTAAATCACTTCGAACAGTCAGAGCGAAAAATCCTCGCTGTCAAAGTGAATAACGAAGTGTGCTCGCTTGAGGACACAATCGATATTTCCGCAGAACTTGAGCCGGTATATGCCGATTCATCCGACGGCGCCGCAATCTACCGCCGCTCGCTTTGCTTTGTCCTTGCCACTGCGGCACACAGTATTTTTCCGGCTGCACGGCTGCTTGTCGGCCACAGCCTTGGCTATGGATATTATTACACGCTTGACACGGGCAAAACGCTTACTGCGCAGGAGATTGCTTCCCTTAAGAAAGAAATGGAACGCATTGTCTCTGCGGACGAACCAATTGAAAGTGATTACGTATCTTACAAAGATGCCTGTGACTTGTTTGAAAAGCTCGGCCTTGTTGAAACACGCAAGCAGCTCAACTACCACTGTCCGCCACGCATCGCCGTAAACTCACTGGAAGACTTCACCGACATCTATTTCGGCCCGCTTGTAGCAAGCACCGGCGTGCTCAATGTGTTTGACCTGATGCAGTACCACGAAGGGTTCCTGCTTCGATTTCCCACATCGCGCAACGCCAGCGAACTGCCGGCGTTTGAAGACCAGCCTAAACTTTTTGAGATTTACAAACGATACAAGGACTGGGGCAAGCTGCTCGGAGTTACCTCTGCGGCATCGCTCAACCAGCTTATACACGACAACAAGGTGAAGGACTTCATCGACATCACCGAAACGCTGCAGGTAAAATGCATGGCGGACATCGCGGACCAGATTCATGAGCGCGGCACGGTGCGCGTGGTGCTCATCGCCGGTCCTTCTTCAAGCGGCAAGACAACGACAAGCAAAAAACTTGCGCTCCAGCTTGAGGCAATAGGCTACCGCCCAAAGGTAATCAGTCTTGACAACTACTATGTGGGACGTGAGCGCAATCCAAAAGATGAAAACGGCAACTACGACTACGAATGTCTTGAGGCACTTGACGTTCCGCTTTTAAACCAGAATCTTATAGACTTGTTTGACGGCAAAGTCGTTCAAATTCCTTCGTACAATTTTCATGAAGGCTCCCGTTACTATACCGGCGAAACAATGCAGCTTGGGCAAAACGACATTCTTGTCATGGAAGGCATACACGGTCTTAACGACAAGCTCACTCCGCTTATTCCTGCTGAAAAGAAATTCAAGATTTATCTTTCGGCGCTTACCCAGCTTAACCTTGATGACCACAACCGCATTGCAACAAGCGACAACCGCCTTATCCGCCGCATTGTGCGTGACGCGCAGTTTAGAGGCAAGAGTGCCGCTGACACAATAAGCATGTGGGCAAGCGTGCAGAAAGGTGAACGCGAACATATCTTCCCGTTCCAGAACAATGCTGATGCAATGCTCAACACGGCGCTTGACTATGAGCTGCCGGTGCTCAAAGTATACGCCGATCCGCTTCTACGCTGTGTGAATCCGCTTCAGGAAGAATATTCAGAGGCATCACGTCTGTTGGAATTCTTAAATTATTTTTCAACCATTCCGGGAACATCGGTGCCAACACAGTCAATCATCCGCGAATTCATCGGAGGCTCCGCATTCCATTATTAAACTGATTTTTTTAGACAGTGTGTGTCCGGTCCGCCAACAGCACGTTGCCGCCGACACACACTTTTTTATTGTTCGGTATGCTTAAGCGAATATTGTGCGTTGACAACATCGTCCATGGCAAGTTCTTCCTGCTTGAGCGATTCTTTTTTCCAGTCTGAAAGTTTTTTTTCTCTGAGCTTTTCAAGAACCTTTGTCTTCTGCATTGCCTCGCGCACTACGTCACGCTTTTGTTCCGCAACAAGTTCCGCCTGCGCCATTTCTTCAAGGAAGCGCTCTTTCTTTTTGTCAAGAAAAACAAAATACTGCTGAGCCTGCGAATAGAGCGCAATGTCCTTTGTGCCGGCAATTTCTTTTGAAACATTTACGCGCTGAGACGCAACGGCATCGAGTCCCTTCTGAATGCGGGCAACTTCTGCATTTGCCTTGCCAAGTTCAATCTCCGCCTGCTCCTGCTCAAACTTTCTGAGATCAAGAATTTTCTGGAGCGAAAAGACAAACTGCTTCATTGCGTCTCAACAACGGCACTGCTTTCTGCACTATTTTCTTCGCCGGCATCTTCCGCCGGAGATTCACGTTTAACCGCGGGCGACTCCACGTACTCCGACTCAGGAATTTCAACGCCACTCAGTTCGGAAAGTTTCTTGAGCGTATCCGCTATCGGACAAGGCTCCGTTTCTTCCTGGCAGAGGAACGCCTCCACTGCGGCATGTTTTTCTATGGCAACATCAAGCTCTGCATTTCCACCTTTTTTATATACGCCGTTGATTATCATGTCTTCCTGTTCTGCGTAGTCTGCCATCCATCTTCGCACCACGATGCACGCTTTCTGCGTCTGCGGACCGGTGACGCGCTTTGAAAGACGGCTTATGCTCTTGAGCACGTCTATTGCAGGATAATGCTGATGCTGAGCAAGAGCGCGGTTAAGGACAATATGTCCGTCAAGCGTACCGCGCACTTTGTCTGTAATAGGCTCGTCCATATCATCGCCGTCAACAAGCACGGTATAAAATGCGGTGATTGAACCTTTGTCATTTGTTCCTGTTCGTTCAAGCAACTTTGGCAGCATGTCGAACACGCTCGGAGGATAGCCACGCTGAGCAGGCGGCTCGCCGGTGGCAAGACCAATTTCGCGCTGCGCATGTGCAAAACGAGTCACGCTGTCAAACATAAGCATGACATCTTTGCCCTGGTCGCGGAAATATTCCGCCACGGCAGTCGTTACATATGCGGCTCGCAGACGGGAAATTGATGGCTGGTCGCTTGTCGCAACAACCACGACGGAACGCTTGAGCCCTTCTTTGCCAAGGTCGCGGTCAATAAAGTCCATCACTTCACGTCCACGTTCACCAATAAGTCCGATGACATTTATATCAGCATTTGTATTGCGGGCAATCATTGAAAGCAACGTGCTTTTTCCTACGCCGCTTCCTGCAAAAATGCCAAGTCGCTGCCCTTTGCCCACCGTGAGCAGGGAATCTATTGCGCGCACGCCAGTAACAATGCGCTTTGTAATCGGCATACGTTCCATAGGATTAGGCGGACTGGCAAGCACCGGATAGAATTTTCCAGATGTAATCTCACCCTTGCCGTCATACGGTTTTCCGGTGGCATCAATCACGCGTCCCAAGAGCTGGTCACCGACGGCAACTTCAAGCACATGTCCGCTTGCAATGACTTCGCAGCCGACCTCAATGCCTTTTGTCTCTCCGTACGCCATGAGCTTCACCGAATTTTCTTCAAGCCCCACTACTTCCGCGAGAATCGATGAATTGTTGATTGGAATTTTTATAGTGCACATTTCACCAATGACAGAACGGGGACCTCGACTTTCTATCATGAGTCCCTTTACACCGGTGACTGAGCCGGTATACTTTATGGTGTCTGTGTTCTTAACACTGTCAATGTACTTGTTAAAAAATGAATTCACTTCTTGGCCCCCCTGGATGCGTTTTGCTTACGCGTCAGGATTGAGCGCATCAGATTTTGTCACCGTCTTAATCGGGGAGATTTCCAGGATCTTTGTCTCAAGTTCAGAAAGCTGGCTTGAGATGCGGGCGTCGATTGCGCCAAAGTCAGTCTCAACAATACAGCCTCCCTTTTCTACGGAGCTGTCCTCAAGCACGGTGATATTCTTTATATTCTCCACTTCACGGATAAAGTCTTTGATATGGTCGGTGGTGAGCTTCACGTCCTCAAGATTCACACGCAATGTCACTTCACCGCGGCCCTTTACTTTCTTGAGCGCCTGCACAACATTAGCCATGACAACGCTTTTCTGATTGTCACTCATAATCTTCACAACTTTGCGCGTCATGAGCAGCACAAGCTCAACAATCTGCTGTTCAGTGGAATCAAGAATCTCCTGGCGCTTACCCTGCACCGCCTCAATGATAGTATGGAGCCGTTCAATAAGACGTGTCGCTTCTTCATTGCCTTTCTGGAAGCCTTCTTCATGACCTTCCTCATATCCTTCTTTTTTAGCAGTGTCGCGTATTCCCTGATCGTCGGAATGAGCCTTTTCAAGAATCTGCTGCGCTTCTTCCTGCGCCTTCTTTACAATGTCAGCGGCGGTCTTTTCAGCGTCATTCTTTATAATGGCAGCCTTGTCGGTCTGATGCTTCACCTGCGCAAACGCGGCAGTCTCTGCATTTTTTACAATTTCATCAGCGCTCGCCTGCGCCTTTGCAAGCATCTGCGCCTTTTCAGACTCCCATTGCACTTTGAACGCTTCCGCCTCACGACGCAAATCATCTGCGGTAGGACCTTCATATTCAGGCACAGCTTCTTCAGCTTCAACAACAGCCGGAGCAAATTCATGCGTGAGCTTCAAGAGCACTTCGCCCTTTTTCTTATTGATTTCATTCGGTCTGAATACACTCTGTGCCATTTACGTATACCCTCTGCATTACACCACAAGTTCGTCTTCACCGGAGCGCGCGATGACAATTTCACCGCTGTCCTCAAGACGCCTGATGGTTGAAACAATCTTCTGCTGGGATTCCTCAACGTCCTTGAGACGAACCGGTCCCATGAACTCCATGTCTTCCTTAAGCATACTTGCCGCACGCTTGGACATGTTGCGGAATATCTTGTCCTGAACTTCTGTATCAACTGACTTAAGAGCCTTTGCAAGTTCCTGCTGGTCAACTTCACGCAGCACTTTCTGAATGGCGCGGTCGTCGAGCATGACGATGTCCTCGAACACGAACATGCGCTTCTTGATTTCCTCCGCAAGCTCCGGATCGTCTTCCTCGAGCGTTTCGATGATTGCCTTTTCAGAAGAACGGTCGACAAGGTTCAAGATTTCAACGATGCTGTCGACACCGCCGGCTGACGTGTAGTCTTCGCTTGAAAGCGTGGACAGCTTCTTTTCAAGGACGCGTTCCACTTCACGCAGAACGTCCGGAGAAGTACGGTCCATCGTAGCAAGACGCTTTGAAACTTCCGGCTGAATTTCCGGCTGCAAGTTCTGCAGAATGATTGCCGCTTTTGCCGGCTCAAGATATGCAAGAATAAGTGCGATTGTCTGCGGATACTCCTGCTGGATGAAGTTCAACAAGTGCGCAGGGTCGGTACGACGAATGAAGTCGAACGGGCGAACCTGCAGGCTGCTTGTCAAACGATTGATGATGTCTATTGCCTTCTGGCTGCCCAAAGATTTTTCGAGCAACTCACGCGCATAGTCAATGCCGCCCGTGGTGATGAAGTTCTGGGCCTGCATGAGTTCCTGGAACTCTTCAAGCACCTGGTCCTTGAAATCAGCGTCAACCGTTTCCAAGCGTGCAATTTCAAACGTGAGCGTTTCAACTTCATCCTCACGCAAATGTTTCATGATTTCTGCAGAGACATCGCTTCCCAATGAGACAAGGAAGATTGCCGCCTTCTGCCGTCCGGTAAGACTCTTGTAATCTTTTGAACCGTTTTTCTTAGAGGAAGAACCTGTCTTCATGGTTCCCGGTTTAAGCTGCTGCTTTATGCCGGAAGCTGGTTTCGGGGCAGCTGCTGCTGTTGCATCGTTTGTATCTGCCATTTTCTACTCCTCCATAAGCCATGTGCGCAGAAGCATTGCAACATCCTCTGGGTGTTCCTTTGCCATCGCGATTGCATTTTCCTGAAGTTCGGCACGCCTGCGCTCTTCGACAGACATGGTGACTTCCATGCCCTGATCCTTCGCTTCCCAAAGAGCCTGTTCGCGCTCCGCCTGCTGCTTGCGCAATGCCTCTTCTTCTCGACGCCGCTTGCGCCGTTCAATTTCACGGCTGACAAAGCGGAACAATACAAACGCAATAAGCACCACCGCGATGCCAACCAAGACAAACAGAATCGTCCGCTTTGTCTGCTGAGCCTTCCGGTAAGATATATCGTTCTTTCTCCAATCGTCAGATCTGTCGAAGGGAACATTCTTTACAACGACAAGATCTCCACGCGCCTTGTTGTAACCGACAGCTCCCTGTACAAGCTGCGCCACATCGGTGATTTCCTTGTCAGGAATCGGAGTATATTTGCGTTCATAATATCCATGCTCAAGATAGAATTTCTCGCTGTTCGGCTCCGTGTAAAGCGGCGCTCCCCATGTGCCGTCAATGTTCACAGACACCGTGACACGGTCTATTGAAGGGCTGACTTCTTCAGTCGTGTCCTTTTCATTAAGCGCATTATTCTGCTTTACGCCAGTCTCAACAGATTTGCCGATGACGTTTGAAACATCGCTGTTCACCGGCGGATTCTGACCTTCAACTCCGGCAGGACCGCTCGGATTGTATCCAGTTCCGGTCCATTCCTTTGTCACCGTCTCAGAAGATATTGGAAGGTAATCGACCTTCTCGCTTTCGCTGTACGGTGTGTTGGGGTCGTCCTTTCTTGTTTCAATTGAACTGTACTCTTTTGCAGTGAACGACCGCTTCGACATGTCCATGTCAATCTTCATTGTAGCAATGCGCACACGGTTTGAGCTATACGTGCTCTTGAGCGCAGAAAGAACCTGGCTTGAATACTGCGTCTCCAGCTTAAGAATTTCCTTCTGCTCTTTTGCGATTATATCGACCCGCTCGCTTGCTTCCATTCCGGTAAAGTCATTTATTGGAAGATTGGTTTCGCCATCAACAATTGAAATGTTGTCATCGGTCAAACCTTCAACGCTTGTCTTGATGAGGTTTTGAATTCCCTTGATCTGCCTTTTATCAGAAAGACAGTCGCTCCCGCTCTTCGCGGTAAGAATGATGCTGGCGGTGACCGGCTTCTGCTTTTCCTGGAACAAATCATCATCAGGAATCGCGAGCACTACACTTGCCGTCTGAATTCCCGGCAGCCGCAACAAATGCTGCTGCACCACCTTTTCAGTTGAACGCAGCCAGTTCACCTTGTCGTCAAAATCAGTCCTTGACCACTTCTGCGTATCGAACAGGCTGTAAGCGTCAGCTCCCGTCGGCTGCAGACCTTCGGCGATAAGGACGGAGCGGTATGTTTCCGCAATCGCCTCATTGTCAACCGAAATGTATCCGTCTGAAGAAACATACGCTTTGACATTATCCTTATCAAGGCGGTAGAGGATTTTATTGCGTTCATTTTCATCAGTGATTTTTGCGCCAAAAAGACGTACCGTTGTAGGGCGAGAAGAAAGAGACGCCATGAGAATAATCGCGACAATCACGACGACAATAATTCCGATGAGAATGCCTTTCTGGACAGCAGTCCACTTAGCCCACTTTTCTTTAAACGAAGCTAATAGTTTTTTAAACCATTCGTTCATCATCCCCTCCCGTGAACGAACTCAATTATCTTCAGAAGCATTTCCCGATACCGCTGAAGAGTGTACTTTAATATACGAAGCAGTATAACACAACAATGGCAATTTGAAAAGTCTCTAACTGCTTATTTTTATGAGAATTATGCGTTTTTTTCGTTGAATTCAGCCGTTTTTGCCGGCAAACGCTATCTTGTTGTGGAAATCTCGTTCCAGCCGGTGACAAGCCTGTCTATGACGGTCTGGGCAAGCGAAAGCGACATCTGCGCCTTTGCCATTGCAGTCGTCACGTCATGAATGTCCACACTGTCGGGGTCTGTCTCTATCTGTTCTTCAATCTTTGAAACAGCAACCTGCTGTCCGTTCATATCGTTCATTGCGTCAAGAAGGTAGCTCTCAAACGTACCGTGTGTTTTTTCAGTTTCCACGGAATTTGCAGCATTCCCGTTTCCGTCGATATAGAGCTTCTTTGCAAGGTCGGTGAGCGGCTTTGTTCCAAGATGAGCTGGATTTGTACGATTAAGTTCTAGTGTTCCAAACATTTTATCCCCCGGTTCACGCTACAGTGTATACCAATCAGCGCCCTATTTCCAGTGCCGCAGAGAACATTTCCTTGCTGCCCTGTATGACCGAGGCATTCGCCTCGTACGCGCGGCTGGCGCTTATCATATCAACCATCTCGTTGACAATGTTCACATTCGGGTACTCGACGTATCCTTTGTTCGGGCCGGACTGTATGGCATCCGGGTGGGTAGGATCGTATACAAGGCGACCCTGCGTCGTATCTTTTGTAATCTGCTTCACATGGACGCCTTTTCCAGGACCGTTGTCCTGATCGGCGCTTAGAAACGGTGTTTTCCAAGTAGGATGGCTTGAAGCGATAGGCTCAAGGATGACAGACTTTTTCTGGTACTTGCCGCCTTCAGGAGTTCGGGTGGTGCTTGCGTTTGCAATATTGTCGCTGATGACATCGGTGCGGAGCCGCTCAACGCTCATGCCTGTAGCTGCAATGTTTATACTTGTAAAAAGACCCATATGTTCCTCCAGCTATCTAACAAAAAATGCATTCTTCAAAAAGACCTGGCATTATTTCTTGATGGCCGTCTTAATTTGATTGAATTCAAAACTTTCAAGCTGCGTAAGCAGACGGTACTGCATCTGAATCTTTGTAATATTCATAGCTTCCTGCTCAGCATCGACATTATTTCCATTTGATTTTGCCGTCGTTGTATAGTCGGTGACGCGGCGAGGCTCCACATCACGCCAGTCAACCGGATTGTCGCTTTTAAAATGGCGGCTGTCAGTTGTTGCAAGGTGGAACGCCTCATGGTCACTGTCGCGCGACTCAAATGCGCGTTTGAGCTCACTCTCAAAATTCACTGACTGCTTCTTGTAGTTAGGGACTTCGCTGTTGGCAAGGTTGTTCGCCGTCACCTGATAACGGAGCGTGCTTACATCAAGACCGCGTTGAAGGAGATCGATTGAATCTGCAAAACTATTCATACCCATACTTCAACTATCGGAATTTCTGCAGAAAAGTTAAGCGGAAGGCATAAAAAAACCGGCTTGGAAAGGAATGCCCTTCTAAGCCGGCTTTGTGTCGAACTGTCTTATTCAGACTATTTGACTAGTAGCGGTCTCCGCCATCGCGTCCACCGTCACGGTTTCCACCGTCGCGGTTGAAGTTGCGAGGACCACGGCTGTTTGTGCGTGGCTTCTCTTCTGCAACGTTTACGCGTACGCGGCGTCCGTCAACTTCTTTTCCGTTGAGTGTTGCGATTGCTGCATCTGCTGCAGCGTCATCTGCCATCTCAATAAAGCCGAAGCCTTTTGACTGCTCTGTGTAGCGGTCCTTAATGATTGAAGTAGAAACTACTTCACCGTACTGTGCGAAAAGACTGCTCAGTGTGTCTTCAGTTGTGGCATAATTAAGATTGCCTACGTAAATTTTCTTGGACATATTCATGTTCCTTTGCCGACTAACGGCGTGCTTATTTTGCTGATGCCAGCTGCGAACCATCGTTTTCTGAACACTGTAATCTGAAGGAACACACGCAAACCATCGAAGGAAAGAGAGTCTATCAGCACCGTTTTAGAGAACCAGGATCGTTTCTAAAATACTATATGTTGTGAGCCTTGTCAAGCGGTTTCAATTTAATTTTCTATATAGCAATGAGAAAGAGCCAAAAACAATTTTACGCCTCATGACGGCGGAAAGAAAAATGGATAGAAGGGTTGTATTTTTCAAGTGTTGTGGTATACTTGCCTTTATGGATAAAAAAGAGTTTTACAGCCTTTTAAAAACAGTTCCAAAAGCAGAGATTCATGTGCACAGCGAGGCGGTAATCAGCAGAAACACCGTCAAAAAGTTATACAAAGAATGCAACGGCAAAGACATGACTGCGGATGATGTAAAAAAACTTTTTTCCTATAGCAATCTTCCCGGCTTTATTTCTTCATTCCTTAAAATACAATCGCTCTTTACAAAGACAAGCGACTTTGAGCTCGTCTTTGCAGACTTTGCGCATTACCTTGAAGAGAACAACATAGTTTACTGCGAGACGTTCTTCAGCCCCACTTCATTTCTCAAAAAAGGATTTTCATTCAGCGACATGATGAAGACCGTGTCACGCTCGATAGAAAAAATAAAGTCTGAAAGCAACCGGACGGTCAAAGTGCTTATCGATGTAAGCAGAACTTTCGGCGAAGCAAATGCGCAGCATAATCTTGACCTCATCCTTGCAGAAAAAAACAAGGACATAATCGGAATCGGACTTGGCGGTGACGAAGCAAAAGGCCCCGCAAAAGGATTCGTCCACGTCTTTAAAAATGCCCGGGACGCGGGACTGCATGTTGTCGCCCATGCCGGGGAAGATGTTGACAGTTCCTCAATAAAAGACGCCATTACACTTCTTGGCGCGGAACGAATCGGTCACGGAATTACCGCAGTCAACGACGAGCCGCTCATTGCAGAACTTGCAAGGACAAAGCTGCCCTTGGAAATATGCCCCACAAGCAATACGTTCACAAAGAAAATTGTGAGCCGCATGGAAGACCATCCGGTGCGCGAACTCTATGACAAAGGTGTGTTCATCACCATCAACACGGACGACCCTACATTCTTTGGCGCTTCCCTCATCGATGAATACTGGAATCTCTACTCAAAGCTCCACTTCACGCTTGATGAAATCAAACAGATTATTCTAAACGGATTCACCGCGTCTTTTATTTCCGACAATCAGAAGAAAACATACTGCGCCGCCGCAAGAAAAGCATGGAACGACTGGATGGCGCTCCATCCTCAGGCAGAATAAATTCCTTCGACTTTTCCCCCTGCTCAAAAAAAATGCGGCAGATTCCTCCACCGCATCATATTTTTCCATTAGACTCCTAGAGCTTTTGAATCTTCACCGTAAAGACAATTTTACACTCGTTGCCCTGAATGTCAGTGACGGTAAGCGTTCCCTTGCCCGGCATGCCGAGTGATTTTATGTACGTACCGGCCATGCCGCCTTTGAGCGTCACAACAGACGGTCCGATAAGAGCGATGACTCCGTCCACAGAAAGTTTCACGGCTTCCTGATAATAGTGCTGGACATTGTCATGTTCATCGAGCGCGGTAAGATGCACGGCGACCACATCGTAGCTATTTGTCTCCACAAGCTGGTCTGTTGAAGCTGACGCGCAAACAGCCACTTCCTTTGCAGGCGTCTTGACGATTGTCTTTACCACTTTGCCGCCACGACATGCCTCAAACCGGTACGATGCGACCGCGCCGCCCCAGCCGCCGATATATTTTTCACAGAGCTGAACAAGTTTGTCTTTTGTAAACACACGCAGCGCAATGAGCCGGTACGCGGCAATATACACCTTCACCGGAAGGTTGTCCTGTCCGTAGCGCGCGACATTGTTAATGACAGACTTCACTTCTTCCGCGTGTTCCGCAGAAATATGATCCTCGTTCACAAGACGCGTGCCTATGTAGTCATCAATCATAATAGGTCCGTGCGGAAGATTCTTGTACGGCGAGTCTTCACGTGTATATTGCTTGATGAAAATATTGTTTACATACATCTTCACGCTGTCAGCGTTGGTGAACACCCATACCGGGCCTCTGTTGCAGCCCGGATATTCACCTCTGTCCATTGAGGAGCTTACTTCAAGAACATCTCCGGCGACGGTATAGTCCGCCTGACTTTTATACACCGCCGCAGCAAGTTTTGGATTGCGGAACATGTCCATGACGCCGTGGTAGCAGATGCGGTCGCCGCTGCCAAAATCCTTGTGCGTATTATAGTCAAAGGCACACCACCCGCTTGCGCCGGCAATGTCATCGTAGCCCGCCACCGTGTCAAGGACGTTTGCATGACGAAGCGCGTGCTCCGTTCTCTGAGACTCGCTGTCAAACGTCTTTGTGGGAAACATATGACCGTTGTATTCAGAAATCATGTACCCTTTATCGGTGTCGGTGACTTTATTCTTATGCAGCGCGCCTGCATTTTTGCCGGTGTGGCTGAAGTCGTTGTACGTGTAGACATCCTCAAGCAGATGACTCTGCTTAAGGTAGCGCACTCCTGCCGTAGGACGTGTCTTGTCAAGTTCATGCGCGACATTGTTTGTGCGTGTGTACAGCGCATCGTTGTCAACACTTTCATTAATCCGCACGCCCCACATGAACACCGACGGATGGTTGCGGTACTGCATAATCATGTCATGCACATTCTTCACCGCCTGATCCTGCCACTCCGCACCGCCAATATGCTGCCAGCCGGGAATCTCCGTGAATACGAGCAAACCAATCTCATCGCAGCGCTCGATGAAATACCGGCTCTGCGGGTAATGAGAAGTGCGCACTTCGTTGAGTCCCAATTCATATTTCAAAATGTCCGCATCTTCACGCTGAATGTTCTTAGGCATAGCATAGCCAACATACGGATAGCTCTGATGGCGGTTCAACCCGCGGAGTTTTATTTTTTTATTGTTGAGATAGAATCCGGTACGGTCAAAACGTATGTCCCTGAATCCAAACCTCACGCGGTTTCTGTCAACGACTTTGCCCTTTGTGTCCACCAGTTCTGTCTTGAGCACGTAGAGCGTCGGATGCTCAAGACTCCACGCTTGAACAGGCGCTGCGTCCGCCGCGGTGAATATTTTTGTGTTTGAGATGCCTGCGATTATTTCTGCAGAAGGCTCGGCGTCCTCGTTTTCATACGGAGTGACTGTCTGACGCAGCAGGAAGCCTTCCGTGTTGAGCGACGTGTTGATGGTCACCGTTGTATTCAAGTGATTGGTCTTTGTCGCAACGGCTACATCCGTAATGTACACTTGATTCTTCACTTCGAGATATACGTCCCGGTAAATTCCACCGTATGTCATATAGTCGATGACATTTCCAAACGGCGGAATGTCGAGCGTTTCGCGGCTGTCAACTTTTACCACCAGAACATTCTTTCTACCAGCAGCCGACAGGTACGGAGTAAGGTCGATGGTGAACGATGTATAGCCGCAGCTGTGCGCGCCTACAGACACGCCGTTAAGATACACTTCACTTGCGTGCGCGGCGCCCTCTATGGTAAGCAGTATGCGTTTGCTCTTCCAGCTTGTCTGCGTGGTGAACGAAGTCCGGTATGCGCTGATTTTCTGATATATACCCTCGTCAAAGTCATTGAACGGCGTTACGCTCACCGTGTGCGGAAGCCGCACTTTTTCCATGATGCCGCTGTATTTGGGCTGTGTCATCTTCTCTTCAAAACGGGGTGAAAAATACCATCCGTCATTCATATATATTCTGTCTTTCATACGCTGAGTTTAGTTTTTTTTGTCTTTTCTGACAATAGAGCTGCTTAAAAGAAAGCGCCTTCGCCGCCAAAAGCGCGTCATTTTCCTTGTAAAAGGCTGTATTTAGTGTAATTCTATTGAATTTACTGCACTTTTCCGCTACTATAGGGGTATACTTCTGGCGTTTTTGATGGAGCACCATCATGAAGTTCACCCCGACCGCACGCCTGGGTTTGAGGGCAAAAAATCATTTTATAAAGCGGCGCATCGCCTAAAGCGAAGAAAAACCGCACAAGGAGTGTTTTATGTCCACACCAATCGAAGATTACCTTGCCCAGACAAACGGCAAGCCAAATCCAGCAATGCTCACCTACGTTGCAAACCTCCAGCAGGTTGCCCAGGTGGGACCGGATATTGCCGCTGACGTCGTGAAGGAACTCGCCACGCAGCGCAAACACCTGAAGCTCGTCGCAAGCGAAAACTACTGCTCGCTCAACGTGCAGGCTGCCATGGGAAACCTCCTTACAGACAAATACGCGGAAGGATATCCGGAGCACCGTTATTACGGCGGATGCGAAAACATCGACTCCGTTGAAAATACAGCCGCCGAGGAAGCGGAAAAACTTTTTGGCGCAGACTATGCGTACGTCCAGCCACATGCCGGCTGCGATGCGAATGTCGTCGCCTACTGGGCAATTCTTTCTAAGAAAGTTGAAACTCCTACTCTTGAAGAACTCGGCGTGAAGTCACTCATGGACCTCACCGCTGAACAATTCGACATGCTCCGCAAGCGCTTTGGAAACCAGCGTCTCATGGGCCTTGACTACAGCTGCGGCGGACACCTTACCCACGGCTACCGCATGAACGTCTCTGCACGCATGTTCGAGAGCCACCCGTACGGCGTTGACGAAAAGACAGGCCTCCTCGACTACGATGCAATTGAAAAGCAGGCTATGGAAGTGAAGCCGCTCATTCTGCTTACCGGCTTCTCCGCATACCCGCGCAAGATTAATTTCAAACGCTTCCGCCAGATTGCTGACAAATGCGGCGCAGTGCTCATGGTGGACATGGCTCACTTCGCAGGACTTGTCGCAGGCAAAGTGCTCACCGGCGAATACGACCCGGTGCAGTGGGCAGACATCGTCACTTCAACAACACACAAGACACTCCGCGGACCGCGCGGCGCAATCATCCTCTGCAAAAAAGAATTCGAAGACTACGTGAACAAGGGCTGCCCGATGGTACTCGGCGGACCGCTCCCTCATGTGATGGCAGCAAAGGCAATCGCATTCAAGGAAGCACGCACTCCGGCATACCAGCAGTACGCGCAGAACGTCGTCAAGAACGCACAGGCGCTTGCTGACGAATGCATGAAGCTCGGCATGCGCCTCCAGACGAACGGCACCGAGAACCACCTCATGCTCATCGACGTGACCACCTTCGGACTCACCGGCCGCCAGGCTGAAGCAGCAATGTTCCAGTGCGGCGTCACACTCAATGCGAACGCACTTCCGTATGACAAGAACGGCGCATGGTGGACAAGCGGCGTGCGTGTGGGAACTCCTGGAGTAACCACGCTCGGCATGGACACAAACGACATGAAGGAAATCGCGGCAATCATAGACCTCGTTCTCAAAGGAACAAAACCTGGCATTGCAAAAGACGGCAAACCGGCAAAGGGAAAGATTGTGCTCGATCCGAAAGTTGAAGCGGAAGCAAAGGACCGCGTGCAGAAGCTGCTCGGCAAGCACGTGCTCTATCCGGAGCTTGACCTTGACTTCCTCAAAAAGGAATTTGTAAAAGACTAATTTGCATCACGTCTTGTGCTGCATACATAAAAAAAGCCCTGCGCTAAAAATTATTTTTTCTGCCGCAGGGCTTTTCCATTTCAATCGGAAATCATAAATACCGTGTATACCACCTGCTTCGAACAGAACTCCGCAGGTGAGCGTACTTTCCTTCAACAGACTTCACATATCCGGCAAACCGGTCATTCTTTTCTGCAAAGATGACGAGCTTCGTAAACAGATAATTCAGTATGCCAACCACACTGCCGGAAACACATTTGACCATTATGTCATACATGCCAAGCGTGTCTATGAAATATGAAAGCACAACTGATTCTGTAAAACAGAGAAACAGGCGCGAAGAAAGGTACTGAAGGTAGCGCAGGGAACTGTCCCTTCCCTGACTTTCACTTTGCGCCGAAATAAACACAAATTTATTGTTCACAAAATAACCATACGTATTTGCAAGGAAACTTGCCATAAGTGTCGCAGGAATGAATGAAATTTCAAAAGCACGAGTGAACAAGATGTAACATGCATAACTTACTCCCGAACCAGAAAGTCCAAAGAGCAGATACCGCATTGTTTCATGAATATATGTCTTGTCAATGCGAATAGTTCCAATTTGCATATAACCTTCAATTACCTAGCAATAAGTATACTTACAATATATTCTTTTTTTTGCGCATATTCCAGTATTTTTAGTATGCAAAACAATTGCCGAAGAATCCACTTGCCGACGGCGGTTCCTTTGCAGAAAGCAAATGTGAACAGTCGCCCAATGTCTGCACGCGGAACACAGCTTCACCGGGTACGCGCTCTTCCGCACCCAGCACAGTCACTGATGACGGCGCAACAAAGAATCCCTGCCAGAGTTGAACGGGGCTCATGCCGGTAAGATGCGCAATGACCGCAAACATGACGCCAAGGTGGCAGAAGAACACAATAGTTCTGTCGTCAAGATTTGGTTGGAATGCGTCAAGATGATTGTCGGCAGACGCCGCTTCAGCTGATAGATGTGGAGCGCACTGATATATAAATGACAACGGGGAAGCACGTTTATACCCTGAACCAGAAAGAATGCCGTCGATTCCCGATGAAACCTCGCGGTAATGAGATTCCATGTCACCGCTTTTCATTGTCGGCGTGTCGCACCATTCTTTTCCATCAAAATAGCGCGGCTCGGCGATGTACTCCTGCGGCAGCCAGTCCCAGGCAATTCTTTTTTCACCGTTTTTTTCATCAATCACCGGGTAATTAAATTCCCGGAGCCAGTTGAGGATCTCTGCCTTTTTATTTTGTCTTTTGAGTGCAAGCTGCGCAGTTTTGACGGCACGTCCCATCGGCGACACGTATGATTTTGTGATTCTCCATTTTGCCATTCGCTCGCCAAGCAGCACCGCCTCCTGTTCACCTTTTGCAGTCAGCGAATCAATTGTATAATCGGGATCTCCGTGCCTAATAAAAATCAGATGCATGATGTAAAATGAACCTCCGTCTGTCCGTGTGTGCAGTTGCGTATCTGAACACGGAATTCATCCGCTTCCTGCGCAACTATCATTCCCTGCGCCTCTACAAGTGAACCGTACTGTTCTGTAAGCGAATCTATGTGGAATGTCTTGTATATACGTTTAATGTCATCGTACCGGGCGTATTCAACAGCAAAAGAAAATTTTTTCTTCTCTACAAGCGGCTCGCTCTGGCAGACGTTCAGCACCGCCTTTGCGCTTTCTGAATAGGCGTGGACAAGTCCGCCCGTGCCAAGAAGCGTACCGCCAAAATATCTTGTCACCGTGAGCAGCACATTTGTCAAACCGCTGCCCTTGAGCACATCAAGGACAGGTCTTCCTGCCGTTCCCGAAGGTTCACCGTCATCGCTCATGCCGTTGATTTCACCTGAGCTGCCGGTAATAAATGCATGGACGACATGAGATGCATCTTTGTATTGTTGCTTTACCACACGGAGCGTTTCTTTTGCCAGGCTTTGATTTGCCACCGGAAAAATCTCCGCAATGAAACGTGAATTTTTTACGGAAATTTCCGCGCGCCCATGAGTAAGCGGTACGTTCATTTTTCTTCCGACGACCCGCCGCCACTCTTTGTTATATCGGTAATTTCCGGCCGGTCATCAGAATGACCTGCATCGTCAGACGGCTCATCATTTTCTGAAGTATGCACATGCATGACACCGGTGAGCGAATAAAAATAAATAGGAACGGCAATATACATGCGGACTTTTGCAATGTACTGCGCCACGAAGCCGACCATGCTGAGCACAACAGAAACAAACTGCAGCGCGGTCTGTGCATTTTGTGGAATGAATGCATCAATCACATTCACCGCAACAAGCACAAGCAGATTCAGTCCCCCCGCGTAGATTAAAAATCCAACAAAATGGAACACCTTTCCAAACAAAAGGCGTGCGCTCACCACAAACGCCTTGAACGGCCGCAGAGAACTGTCTGCATGAACGAGCATCCACACAAAGACAAACGGCAGCAGGAAGATAATCTGTATAAAGACATAGACCAACATCGCTATGATGATATAGCTGCTTATTTTTTCCGGCGACTGCGCAAGTACCTGTGAAGTTATGGTAACCGCGTATTTGTTTCCCACAAATAATTCCAAGGCGACAAAGACAGCTGTTCCCAGTAAAACAAGCACGATAAAAATCGCACTCGCCTTAAACACTCGTGAACGCTCCCTGAACCCCTGGAATAAATATCCCAACGTCACCCGTCTCTTTTCCACCATGCGCGCAACAATGACAACCAGTCCGTAAATCAAAGTGATTGCAAAAAAGAGCGCGATGACAAGCAGCACGCCGGTCATGATGAAACTTCTCACGGAAGGCAGCTCAAATGTCTGCGCGTTCGGATTGGGATTCTTGCGAGCCAAGTCCATCACAACCGGAATCGTTGCAAAAGACAACAGCAGAGAGCAGAGTATTTCATTTACAAGCACGGCAAAAAAAGCCTTGCTCATATTTGTTTTTGCGCACTGGTTAAGCACGGCAATCATGGTACGGTACTTTGGTTTTGGCAGACTCTTTTTACTTGTCATGTATTTCCTTTAGAATAATTTTGCCTGGCCGTCGGCAGGTTCTGCTTCGACAGTGTCAGTCTCGCGCGGGCTTAAGCGCACACCGTTTGCCTTAAGTCCTTTTTCCTCATAGTCCTGAGCCTTGAACGATTCTTCAAGCGTGTGTATTCTGGGTTTCTTCACGTAATGAAGCGTGAAGGTGAATTTTTCGCGCGTGTCAACGTAGAGCACTTCCATGCCGTCAGGGGCAATGAAGTAGTCGCGGTTCATAATCCATGCGGCGATTCTGCACCGCTTGATGTACGCGAACTTTGTCTTGGGATCGCGGTAGATGACGGTGAAGAGCACGTTGTTGATGATGTCCTTCTCCGCGTAGTTGCAGTACCACATGCCGGTGTCCACAAACAGCTTGTCCGGGACGTCGCACACCGTGTAGATGCCGCTCTTTCGCATGAAGAAGATGCGGTCGAACGGCGTAACCTTCACTATTTCCGCGCCGCCGCTCACGCTTGTGCCAAGATATCCTTTTTCATCGTAGCGAAGCGGTGTGTCGCGCTTCACCACTTCCTTCACATCAACAGCATTGAATTTCTTGACTTCTGTGTGGCGGACTAATTCTTCCGGCTTGAATTTTGCAAGCATTCCCGTAAGATACGTTATCGCGTATGCAGTCAGGTTCTTCAATAACTTATTTATTTCCCTCATGCGACTGTTAATCGCATCAACTTCCTCTTTGTTCTTGTTCATGTCATAGAGGGAAATGCGTCTAATCGGAATCTTCAAAAGTGTGTCAACATCTTCAGTTGTCACATCGCGCACAAGTTCTTTTTTAAACGGCTTGAAACCGTCGAGCACCGCCTTCACCACGCCTTCCTGCGTCTTCATCTGCTCTATTTTTTTGTAGATTCGCTCCTCAACAAAGATACGTTCAAGTGTGCGCATGTGCAGCCGTTCGGTAAGCTCGTCGCGTTCAAATTCAAGCTCAGCCTTCAAGATGCCCGTGAGCTTCTTGGCCTGGTAGTTGATGATTTCCGTGACAGTCATCACCTGCGGCTGGTTGTCCTTGATGACGAGCAGCTGGCAGTTCACCGTCTGCTCACATTCAGTGTACGCAAAGAGGCTTTTCACCACATCCTTCGCGTAGACACCGCGCTGGAGCTTTATTTCTATCTCCACATGGTCGCTTGTGTAGTCATTGATCGAGGCAATCTTCACCTTGTCAGCCTTCGCAGCTTTTTCAACAGAATTGATGAGCGTCTCGGTGGTGCTGCCGTACGGAAGCTCGGTGATGATAATGCGCTTCTCGTCGCTCAAATCCATCTTCGCACGCGTGACAAGCGTTCCGTTGCCGTCGTTGTAGTTGCTCACATCGATGAGACCGCCCGTCGGGAAGTCAGGGTACAGCTTGAACGGCTCCTTCTTGAGCGCGTGTATTTCCGCCTCGACAACTTCCTTTATGTTGTGGCTCAGAATCTTCGTGCTCATGCCGACTGCAATTCCTTCCGCACCGATAATCAGTACGATAGGAAGTTTTGCGGGGAACACCACAGGCTCTTTGCTGCGGCCGTCGTAGCTCGGTATATACTGCGTGATGTTCGGATTGTACATGAAGTCCTTTGCAAGCGGGCGGATGCGGCACTCAATGTAACGAGGTGCAGATGCGCGGTCACCCGTATAGATGTTGCCGAAGTTTCCCTGCTTCTCTATGAAGATTTCCTTGTTTGCAAGCACGATGAGCGCGTCGCCAATGGAAGCGTCTCCGTGCGGATGATACTTCATGCACTGACCGACTACATTCGCCACCTTGTGGAATTTGCCGTCGTCCATCTCAAAGAGCGTATGCAAAATGCGTCGCTGAACAGGCTTCAATCCGTCCTCAAGCTCAGGAATTGCACGGTCGCGTATGACGTAGCTTGCGTACTCAATAAAGTTCTTGTCGAATATATTTTTTACAAATGCCATTTTTCTTCCACCCTTATGCGTCTATGTCTGCAAGCAGATGTTTTTCTATGAACTCACGGCGCTGCGGTGTGTTCTTTCCCATGTAGAATTCAAGAAGCGGCGGCACATTCTTAAGCGCCTGCACTTCAACCGGCGTCAGGTGCATGGTCTCCGGCGCAATGAACTGGCCGAATTCGTTCGGGCTGATTTCACCAAGTCCCTTGAATCGTGTCACCTCAACTCCGGAACCAAGTTTCTTCACCGCCTTGTCGCGTTCATCTTCCGAATAGCAGTAGATTGTCTCCTTCTTGTTCCGTGCGCGGAAAAGCGGCGTCTCCAAAATGAACACGCGCCCGCTCGTCACCAGCTCCTCGAAGAAGCCCAGGAAGAACGTAAGCACAAGATTTCGAATATGGAAACCATCGTTATCAGCATCAGTTGCGATGATGATTTTGCTGTAGCGCAGACCGGACGTGTCGTTTTCAATGCCAAGCGCCATCATCAGGTTGTACAGCTCCTCAACTTTGTAGATGTCGCTCTGCCGGCAGCCGAACATGTTTGCCGGCTTTCCGCGCAAGCTGAATATAGCCTGGTTAGAAACATTGCGGCAGCCAATCATTGAACCAGTAGCAGAATCTCCTTCCGTCACGAATATCATGCTGTCTTCACCCTTTTCTCCGTCTTCCATATGATAGCGGCAGTCCTTGAGCTTTGGAATCTTGAGCGAAATCTTCTTTGCCGCTTCCTTCGCTTCCTTCTTCACCGCAGAAAGCTCCGTGCGCAGCTTTTCGTTTGCAAGGATTTTGTCCTGCATCTTGCGGGCCGCTTCAGGATTATGATGCAGCCAGTCGTCAAGACCGCTCTGTGTTTCAGAAATAATCCACTGGCGAATGTCCGTATTGCCGAGCTTGTTCTTCGTCTGGCTTTCGAACACCGGATCCTTCACCTTCACCAAGACAGCCGCCGTTATTCCTTCGCGTATGTCCTCGCTCTTGTAGGCAGCCTTGAAGAAGTCGTTCACACCCTTGATGAAGCCCTCTTTGAAGGCTGTAAGATGCGTACCGCCGTCAGCAGTGTACTGGCCGTTTACAAATGAAAAATAATTTTCACCGTACGCGTTCGTGTGCGTGAATGCAAACTTCAAATGCTCGCCCTGATAACTTCCCACATCATAGAGACATTCTGTGTCAATTTCATTCGTGAGCAAATCGAGCAAACCGTTCTCACTCGCAAAATCTTTTCCGTTCAGGCGAATCGTAAGCCCCTGGTTCAAGTACGCATAGTTCCACATGCGGTGCTCTACAAATTCCATATTGAAACTGTATTTGCCAAAGATGCTTTCATCAGGAACAAATTCAAAGTACGTGCCGTTTGGCGCCTTCTGTTTCAAAGCACCCGTGCGCTGCGTCTGGAGTTTTCCCTGCTGGAATACCGCTTCAGTACATTTATCATCTCGTATTGAGATGACACGGAAATATGAAGAAAGCGCATTCACCGCCTTCGTACCGACACCGTTCATGCCGACAGAAAATTGAAATACATCGTCATTATATTTAGCGCCGGTGTTTATCTCGCTCACACATTCGACAACTTTGCCCAGCGGAATGCCACGCCCGTAGTCGCGAACCTTCACGCGGTTGTCCTTTATCTCAACGTCTATGCGCTTGCCATATCCCATGATGAATTCATCGACCGCGTTGTCAACAACTTCCTTGAGCAAAACATAAATGCCGTCGTTCTGATTGGAACCGTCGCCCAAACGCCCGATGTACATGCCGCTTCTAAGACGAATGTGCTCAAGCGCATCGAGATGCTTCACCTGACTTTCATCGTAGACCGCAACAGCCCGCTTCTTTGCAGGAGCAGGAGCCGCAGCAACAGCCTTTGCCGAAACCTGAGCAGATTTAGAAACAGACTTTGCCGCCGGCTCTTTTTTTAAAGATGCAGCCTTTTTTGAGGACGCAGATTTTTTAACAGATTTTCCCGAACTAGATTTTGCCGCCTTTTTTGCAGACGTGCCTTTACCACCTGCCGCAATTTTTCCCCGAGCAGCAGGCTTCTTAACTATTTTTCCACCCATGCCGTATAGTATACCTTGAGTTTTGAATTTCGTCTAGGGAATGGCATATTTCTTCTATTGGACAGTATTTTATTACATAAAAGAGCATGAACTTTATCCGCCCATGGAACGCCCGCAAACTGCATATCACAGCAGCCCTTCCACCCGAACCGTTAAACCATGAATACGGACATTCTGCTTTCCGGACCCAGTGATTCTTGTCTCTGCATAAAGTGAATTTTCATTCCTTGTGAAGTGATTTTTTAATCTTTAGAAAGGGAGTTTTGCGCCTTTAGAAAGGGAGTTTTGCGCCTTGAGAAAGGGAGCTTTGCGCCTTTAGAAAGGGAGTTTTGTGTCTTGAGAAAGGGAGCTTTGTGCCTTGAGAAAGGGAGTTTTGTGTCTTGAGAAAGGGAGCTTTGTGTCTTGAGAAAGGGAGCGTTTTACACGATGGCAACAACTGAACCTGAAGGAAAGCGAACATTATTTTTGAGAAAAGAACCATTTAATATCAATAACAGACCCTGTAACAATATTCCACCCTGTTTTTGCTGAATTAGTTTTAGCTCAAACTAATTTTGTGGAATTTACGCCCAGTGCGATAAATCCGCCATTTATCGCAGCAGAAAAATCTGAATTATCATCCTACTGTGCAGTTTTTTTATCCAGAAGAGCCTTTATTTTTTTTATCATAACGGGGTCCCCTGATTCTTCTGCTGCTTTAAGGCAGGATATATCAAGCCGTGCTCCATACTTCAAGAGCAGATCAACCTGGCTTTCCCAGGCAATGCCTTTTTTTATAGCCTCATAAATTGGAGTTGTTGCTTCCGGGCTGTTAAAGCAGGCTTTGATCTCTTCTTCGGTTATTGTTTCTGCCTTCTCAAATTCAAAAGGAATTGGCGAGCCTTTTCTGTTCACATCAGCGCCTGCATCGAGAAAAAGTTTTAATACACGGTTACAGTCATTTAACCTATATTCAATTTTATTTTTCAATTCTACTTCTGTTATTCTTCCTTCTTCATAATCCTTTTTGTATTTTTCTATTGCATAATTGTCACGACAAAACACAGCTGCCCATACATAAGGATATTTATTTATGTCTGCCCCTGCCTTTATAAGTTCATTAAATACCTGAACATCTGGATATGAAGGCTTTTCAGCAAAATATGTTGAATATCCAGCCGCTGTGTTAAATATCATCAATGGGTTGCGACAACACCAATCTTCTCGAAGCATAAGACAATAATTCGGGTCACATCCTGCGTCAAGATAATCCTGCACTGTTGTATCGCCTTCTTTTGATCCATAAGATATTTCTTGTGCTATTCTTTCTCCAAATCCTACAAGCATTCGTTTACTTTCTGGAACATCACCATATAACGTTGCTCTTGTCGTACTTAATGTATTAGTCATAATTTTTCCCGCAAAGAAATTGATAATTTTGAAGAACATAAATATCCCGATACATGCAGCAAGGCATGCAGAGAGTATCGTAATAATAATTATTGTTATTTTCTTTTTACTCATTGTTATTTTTTTCCCCTGTAATTGTTACATTTTTTTCGTTATAGGTAAACACGTGTATTATTGTCATCTTTGGACGCTTTATTTCTGAATTATGTCTCAACTTTTCACTTAATAATTTTACCGTTCAAAAGATAAATAATTGTATAATCCTTATCAAAATAAAAGGTAATATAATAACTTTCATTATCATTCTTAGGTGGGTCAATTTCATCTACTTGATAAAATTAAAAAAAGAAACAGTAGTTCGCCACTTTCAGCGGATTCGTTCTCCCGGGTGAGAATTGATTATGATATCCCGCCGCACCCGGCCGCAACACGGTGTACGGATCACAAACATCTTTTATGAATTGTATTTTAAGTTTTGTCTGTTGTCAAATTATATTTATTTAAAATAGTTGTGTGCTATCAATGGAAAGATTCAAAAATGGTTCATCGAACATGGCGCACACGATGTGCAGAGTTTGTGCCTGAAGATTTTTTATTTCTTTTTCTGACAAAACTGTTTTTTCTGTCTTGCCCGGAAACAAAAAATTGGGCTAACCCAGTTTTGTCCAGTTTCAATTTTTCAGTCGTATACTTCACGCCGGTGGCCGATTCTTACAACTTCCACTGTAAGGATTTCATCCTTGATTTCGCAGATCAGGCGATAATCGCCGACACGGTAACGCCAGAGGCCTGCAAGGTTGCTTGAAAGTCCTTTGCCTCTCGTCCTCGGGTCTTCAAGGCCCGCTACATCTTCCAGATACTCTATTATCTTTTTCTGTATGCTTTTATCAAGCTTTTTTAACTGCTTCTTTGCTGTCTCTGATACCAGTACTGTCATAATCCGAGTTCAGCCTTAACGTCGCTCAGACTGTAGGTTTTCTCCTTTCCGGCACGTATTTTTTTTACGGTTTCCTCGGCAAGGAAGATGTCTTCCATGTCATCAAGGTATTCATCAAGAAGGTAATTGTAATAAAAAGAGGCTGAACGTTTTGTCTCTTTTGCCAGCCGCTCTATGCGGACTTTGTTCTGTGTCTTTGTTCTGAAATTGATTACTGTTGAACTGGCATTCATATTTCTACCTCCGTTATATAATATATTGTATTACATCTTATTACAAGTGTTTTTTTATATAAAACTCTTGCGTTTCCATAAAGATTTCGATTGTGTCCATAGACGTTCGCAATTTCGTTTAAAAAAAACCTCTGAATTTCCTCATGCTGCATTAAACAATATTTCCTTCTGGCTCCGGATTGAGCCGGCATTCATGTACGCTTTTTCTGTCTGCCAGTCCTCCGTGTATTCAAGCAGATAGCTTGTAATCAGCCTTATGTAAGAATCGGTGCTCGGTCTTCTTCCGCTTTTTTGTTGGGCCGCTCAAAGAGATCTGCAAGTCCTGCCACCGCCTGCGCCTTCCACTGTGCAATCTGGTTGGGATGTACGCCGTACTTCACCGCAATCTCCTGGACTGTTGATTCTTCCCTCAGTGCTTCAAGTGCTACTTTCGCCTTGAAATCCTTGCTGAATGTCTGCCGTTTTCTTCCCATAGTGTAACCGCCTCTTGTTATTCTACCGGCTGCTTACACCTTATTCTACCAGTGCTTTTTGTATTGTTTTACGGGCGCATTATAGAATGCCGGGAGGGCGAATTTTTGGCTTGCTTCTGGTCTGATGGAGAAATTTCCGGCGTTTCTGTCACAATATACCCCCCTGTTTTCGCAAAATTAGTTTTAGCTAAAACTAATTTTGCGGAATTTACGCCCAGTGCGATAAATCCGCCATTTATCTAATTTAGATTACATCAATATTGACCATTACTAAAATCTCTTAACTCAAATCACCTTTTTTTCCATTTATTTTTGGTCATACACAAAGTTATTCTTTCAAAATAATCCAGAATATTTATATGCATCTCTATTTATATATGAATATTCTGAAATACAAAAATAATTCTCGCTAATTAAGTCTTTGTATTGCTTTTCATCCATTACTGAAAGAATATAATGTGTATTTGGAAGAGAAGTTGTATTTAAATAAGTCATTTTTGAATAATTAATTTGGCTAATCACTATATACTCGTCTACTTTCTGGGAATACCAAAATAATTCTTTATTTAGTTTAAACTCAGAAAATTGACTATCGCCTGTAATAAACTTCTCTTTTTGTAATACTTCTTTAGTTGAAGAGTATGGATTCAAAAATGAATAAGAGTCACTGTCGATACTACAAGAAAAAGTGTTTTGCTTTTCAGTTTCTTTTACTTCTATTTTTCCGATTACTTTCAAATCTTCAGGTAATAAAATTGCATATATTCCTGCTGCTGGAGCAGAATAACTTATTTTTTTCTCAGTTTTACATGACCTAAAAATGTCAAATCCGAAAATCAGAGACAGACCTACGGGAACTTGAATGAATACATAAAATAAAATCTTCAACGTTCTTTTATTCATCTATCTTTTGCCCCTTATAAATACTATAATAATCGATATTCTTAACGTAACTTTCAGGATTTTCAAAACGTTTGTCCTTATATGGAGTTTGACCTACTTTATATAAATTATAATCTATTTTTCCTAATTGCTGTTTGTCATACTTTGTATTTTTGTCTATTTCATTTTTTAATAAATTTATCTGTTTATCAAGAAATTCTATATATGCATCATCTTTAAGATTATTATTTTTTTGGAATTCGGCTTTAATACTGTTGATTTTTAAAATTTCAGATTTAGCACCATTTATAAAGGACGTTCTGCTATCAAAATCTACAATAACGTTATCATCACGATCACTACTTATTTCTCCCAATATGCCAAATACTGTTCCCACTCCGCCAACTGGACCTGGTACAAAAGACATTACACCAAAAACACTGCACCATGCCTCCCCCTGTTTTTGCGGAATTAGTTTTAGTTCAAACTAATTTTGTGAAATTTACGCTCAGTGCGATAAATCCGCCATTTATCGCAGATGTTATCCCTTTCACCAATAAATTATTATTCTGTATTAATTCTTAATTGAATCACAAATATTTCATCAAAACACATTTAATACTAGAAGATAAAACCTTTTCGTCATAGTCCATTACATCCTTCTTTTCGAGAAGTTTATTTTTATTAATATAAGATTTGTTATACATAGTATTCCTATGACTAAATACAATATTGTTTCCTTTTTTATTGGATTTGTATTTATTAAACTCCCATCCTTAAATGTTACTTTCCTTTGTTTTCCATTCTTCTTTATAATTATTCCATCTCCGTCAAAATCACCATTCTTAAATTCTCCTATATATTTTTCACCTGAACTATATTTATACACCCCTTTTCCATTAAAAAGATCATTTTCAAAATTACCTGTATAACTATCACCATTAGCTTTATTTAAATATCCTTGACCCGTTTTGATATTTTCCTTAAATTCTCCAATAAAAACGGTGCCGTCAAGTAAAATCATCTTTCCTTTACCATCAAACATACCTTTTTTGAATTCACCAATATATTGAATGCCATTTGAGTATGTGATTTCACCGCTTCCATCAAAGAGACCATTTTTAAAATCTCCTTTATAAACACAGCCATCCTTATCCAATGTCCCTTTTCCACTATATTTTCCACCAGAGAAACCACCTTCATAAAAATCACCATTTTCCCATTTTTCTGTTCCGTACCCATCAAAAAGACCTTTTTTTATACCGCCATCGTAGATAGAATTATCTGGTAAAATAATAGTATATGCATACAGTGTAGATATACTGCATATCATCAGTATTTTTATTATTTTTTTAATCATTTTTTTCCTCCTCTTTTATTTCTGGTAGTTTTGAGATTTGTTCATTATTCAAGAACTTTTTTGCATCGTCTTCTGATAACTTTGGCAATTTCACTTTGTCCTCATAAGGTCCTAGATCACTTTGATCAGAATAATTTAATATAATTGAAGCGTTTATAAAATCTGTATACATTGAAACTTCTTTATCTGAATATTTTCCATCTCCATCAAGATCAAATGTACCTTCATTCTTTACATCTACTTGAAGCATAATAAAAGCTGTAAGAACGTTACATTCATATGTTAAAGCTTTATTTCCATATTTTCCATGTAAAAATAACTTATCAATCAGTATTCCCGCTCCGGAAGGATTTGAGGTCTGTCCAACAACAAGATCACCAATTGCACTACATTCTTTAGAGTAATTTTCAATATTATATTTCATTCCAGGTGCAGGTCCATTAAAATTGGTTCCGCCTCCGGGAAAATACATGCTCTGCCTGCCATCTGGATCCGTGTACTTCACCGGGTTGTTCCCCGCGTAGTGGTATAAATGGAGGTTTATCGCATTAAACCGTCTTTTCTGCCGTAAAACCACTATACAGCGGGCGCTTCCTGCGGAAGAAAATCGCGTACGGATGGCCGGGAGGGCGAATTTTGAGTCTGTCTCTTTTTTCAATGCGAGATTCCCGGACGTTTCCGTCAAAATATACCCCCCTGTTTTTTAATAATTAGTTTGAGCTCAAACTAATTATGTAAGATTTCCGCTCACTGAGATAAATCCGCGGTTTATCGCAGTAAGCAAATCCACCGCCAGCAACGAATTAATCCTTCCGGCTTGAGGCTTTAATGCTGACCGCCGCACCCGGCAGAAACACGGTATGCAGAGCAGCAAATATCATTGTCATAACTTTCTATAAAAAGTTCCATAATTCCGAACCTTGCCAGTAATTTTGGAAGCTAAGATGGTATACTTCCACAATAGATTGTGCAAAATAGTATTGATAGCATCCACCGACTCGATGGTTATTTTGTCTGCTCACGGGCTGGGCTACATTCCAATCATCAACTGTGTCCGTACGGTCTTTTATACTACAACTTTTGTAAATCGCCAACATTTATTGATCCAACTGCCTTCTTATAGGCCATGGAAGTGGTGTCTACAATTTGTGAAGGTATTTCACCATATTTTTACCAAAATAATCAGTGGCTATATTCTTTGTTATCTTTTTTAGAAGCGCCGATTCTGTTTTTATTGTATCACTCTTTGGACTACCATCACGAGTGTTCTGTTTATGCACAAAGTCACGGACGGCGAAGATTTATTCATTTTTCATCTGGAATTAACATTAACCTCCAAAATTAAACAAATACAACATAAATTGAGAAAAACAGCCATAATATTATTAGAACTATTTCAATAAAAGTATCTAATTTCTCCCACGTCCTACGATAAATAAAACGAGAAAGTGTAAACAGTGAAATTGCAACAACACCTATTAAAAATAGCCTCATAATCTCTATAAACTTATTCATTTGAAAGTCCAAACTTTAGTTCTTGTTTATAATTGTTGATGTCATTTCTGATCACTTCAATATCCAAAGGATCTTTCGCTGTATAATTATTTACACCTCCAATTGAATTGTAGTCTATACTTAAATTTCCCGACTGGTACAATAAATTTATTTTTCCCTTTGCAAAATTATAGAGTTTTTCTGATGAATCAGGGGAATCCGATGCCATTTCAGACATAAACAAATTACATGTAAGTTCCTCTATTGCACAATTGAGAATATCGTTTTTATAAGATTTGAAAAGTCCGATTCCAAATTTTATAGTACTAATTCTTCCAGCAATTTTACCGACCTTTTCTAATCCCTCCGTTAGCTTCAAGCCACCAATAATTGAAACACCTGTTAGTGCCTTATCTGCAAAGGAAGATTCATTACTTCCTTCTTTTATTCTATGTTCCCCGGATAATGAATATGATAAATCAACAATTTCATCGCCCTTTATAGGGTAAAATTGTGCTTGAACCTTTTCAAAAGTAGTCTTTTCGAAATATGTTTGAGAACGAACCACATATTTGTCGTTTTCATTTCCTCCCATTAAACCAAATTTCAAATAAACAACAACTGCATTTCCATCCGGGTCAACATACTTCACGGGATTGTTCCCCGCGTAGTGATACAAATGGAGGTTTATCGAATTAAACCGTCTTTTTTGCCGTAAAACCACTATACAGCGGGCGTTTTTTGCAGAAGAAAGGTGCGTTCGACAGGCCGGAAGGGCGAATTTTGGGCTTTTTTCTGGTCTGAAGGCGAGATTTCCGGCTGTTTCTGTCACAATATACCCCCCTGTTTTTGCGGAATTAGTTTAATATCGAACTAATCACGCTGATTTTACGCTCAGTGCGATAAATCCGCCATTTATCGCAGCAGGCAAGTCCACCGCCGGCAGCGAATCAATCCTTCTGTTAGAGGCTTTATGTTGATATTCCGCCGCACCCGGCAGAAACACGGTGTGCGGAACGGCAAATACCAATGTCATAATTACTATAAAATTTTCTACATCTCCAACTTTCAAATCTTCCGTAAGCATAGGAAGTTGATATTACATACCCTAGATTTTATCAGGATAAAACATGCATAAGGCTTATTGTCATAATATGTTCTGATTCATCATTAAACTCCTTTTTTGTGATTGAACGGAGAATCAAAGCCGAACACCGTTACACGGTAGTGCTTCCGCTTTTCCTTTGCCATATGTTTTATATATATTCATTGTAAGCAAACATTTCAACTATTGCACTTCTCCTATTTAAAAAAACCTAAAAGTTGAGTAAACAGCGTAAATAAATCAGCAGGTTCATTCCAAATATCCATTGTTTTAATTATGCAAATAATTTTTAAAAGTAAAAGAAGAATTATAATAATTGAGAAACATTTCTGTTTTTTATATTTTATAACGTCAATGATAAAAAACAAAATTAATGGCAACAATATAGTCAAACAAATAAAAACTCTTTTAATTCCAATAGAAATAAACAAACTTAAATAGACATAAGACAAAGCCGATACTTGGATATATTTGTAAATAAAGCCCACGATGATGGAAATAAAAAAACTTATGAGTAAATAAATTAAAATACTTTTCTTAATCAGCTTAATTATTTTTTGTCTTTCTGCCATATTTCTTTCCTCCCCATAATAGTTTTTACAGTCAAACTATCACCTGAAAATTTCATTTCATCTATTTTTAGACCAAATACGCTAATTGCATTATTCTTTGACCTTGATTGGGCAACAATACCGTTCCCATCAAAGGAAAAATCATACGAAACTTTTTTGGGAACTGAAATATTCACGCCTACATTAAATTTAACATCATTCTCAAAATTAACTTCCAAATTGCCTTTTTTACCATCAGTATTTCCTGTATAAGACATCACCTTTATTTATATTGTCAATAATTTTTGCTAACACGGTTTCTTCATCCATCTTACCCGAAGGGTCGGTATACTTCACCGGATTATTACACTGAGACAAATAGGTATTCATCTCAGTAGACGATTTATATGTTTAATTCACTTATCTTACCATACGGTAATTCCAAAAACTCTTTAATTTTTTCATCATTTATATTTAGTAATGGTGCATACTTTATATTTGATGAAGTACCTTGAAAAATGAATTTTGTTTTACTTCTTATGATGAGTATTTTAATATCCTGATTGATTATTCTTTTAAAGAAATCGTCTTCAACATTTTCTTTAGCATGAATAACAATGAAAGCTCCTATTATGGAATCCCAAACGAAACGTTGTTCGACTTTTTGTATCAATGAAGAAATATTTTCTTCCATATACCAATTATCTGATAATTTAATAATACAAAAAGTATAATTTTCCTCTTTTACTTGTGCATCACCAATTTTATTGACATCAATATATTTTGAAAATATTCGCTTTATCTTCTTATCCATAATTAATTCACTCCTAAAGTTCCACAAACATCTTGTATTTGCTTTATTGCAACAAAGGCATCGTCCCCGCTGAAGGTGAACGTCTGGCTGTAGCTCGCCGTGTACCCTCTGTGACAATATAGATGTCGCCTGAAAAGGAGGCATTCATATGAAATATTCAACAAGTTTCAGAAACGGAATTCTGAAGAAAGTGCTGCCGCCGGAGAACCGGAGCGTTTACGCAGTGGCAAAGGAAGCAGGAATATCAGCCATCACAATAAACAGCTGGCTGGCGAAGTTAAAAGATGGTAAACTCAAGCTGGAACAGGACGAAGAGAACCCCTCCTCGATGAGAAACACGAGGGAGAAGCTCGACCTTCTGCTTGAATACCAGAACGTGCCGGAAGAAAAGAAAGGCGAATGGCTCAGGCAGAAAGGACTTCATACCGAGCACCTTACGCTGTTCCGGCAGGAGCTGAATTCAATCATGGCAGAAAAGGCTGACGAAAAGGACAGGAAGATAAAGGAGCTTGAAAGACAGCTCAAGGAAACGAAGCGGGAACTCGACCGCAAGAACGATGCGCTGGCTGAAATGGCTGCCATCTACACGTTAAAAAAAAAGCTCGACTTGAACCATGGGATTACGGACGCGGACGAATGATGACAGCCGAGGACAAACGCGCGATCCTTGACTTCATCAGCTTCTACGTCGTCCTCGGAATCGTCAGGATGAAGACGCTCTGCAGCTACATCGGAGTGTCACAGCGGACGATCGAGCGCTGGCAGAAGGACGGAGTTGAGGACCGGCGCAGAGGCTCTTCAAGAAAAGTCCCCAGAAAACTCTCGGAGGAGGAAAACGAACGGATCTACAATATTCTCTGCAGCGGGGAATACAAGGACATGAATGCTCATGAAGTGTTCAATTCATTGCTTGACAAAGGGATATACCTTGCAAGCGACCGCACGTTCTACAGGATTCTGAAAAGGAACAATGCGCTTTCGCACCGGAGTGAAAGCAAAGGCGGAACGTCGAAGCACAAGCCGGACGAACTGGCTGCGACCGCGAAGAACCAGGTGTGGATGTGGGACATAACATGGATCAAAACCGACGTGCGCGGGATCTACTACTACGCATACGTGATCGAAGATCTGTTCGACCGGTCGATTGTCGGATGGATGATTTTTGAAAACGAATCCGACGTTCATGCGAAGGAGCTCTTCGAGGCTGCATGTCTGAAAGAGAAAGCTCATCCGAAGTTTGTTCATTCCGACAACGGGGAGCCGATGAAGGGAATCACCCTCGTCGCCTTTTATTACCAGCTCGGAATCATACCGAGCTTTTCCCGTCCGCGTGTCAGCGACGACAATCCGTATATCGAGTCATTCTTCAAGAGCGTAAAGTATATATGCGGTTATCCTTCATGCTTCCGGACAATCGACGGCGCCCGCAGATGGTTTGCGGATTTCATCGACTGGTACAATAACAGTCACATGCATTCGGGCCTTCAGTATGTGACCCCTGCACAGAAAAGAAGCGGCCAGTATATTTCCATCTTTACGGAAAGAAACAGAATTATTAATGAAGCAAGGTTCGCTCATCCGGAGCGCTGGTGCGGCAGGATGGCAAAGCAGTATATAGTTCGTGCAGCAGAGGTCTTGAATCCAGACAAAGAAACAGTTGCATAAATTTTTTTAGAAAATAGCGACAACTTTATTGACACATTCCGTGTACGAGAGCCTGTCGGCGGTCGCGTGCGTGCTCCTCGTCTTTCCGCTCGCACCGGTGAGCTGGTAGAGCGCGTCGTAGGTGTAGTCCGTCGTGACCCCGTTGCCGTATTCTATGAACACACGCTGGCCGTACTCGTCGTAGCCGTAGGCTGCGAATGTGTGCGAACCGTCGGCACCGGCCTTTTCCGTGCGCACGATGTTTCCCGCACCGTCCATTTTTTTACTCATCCAAACACTCTCTATATGTTATTTCTTACTATTATTTTATGGTCCGTTCCATGTATTGTCAACGCTTTTTTTCAACCGAAAATTGTGAACTCTATTGTACACTATCACTGTCAGAGTGCAGTGTTAATATTCTGTTGAAATAGATTGTCTCTGAATTTTACGTGAAATTACCATGTTCATCTCAGTGAGAATTAAGAGTCATAATTTTCTTACTTTATCTTTCCGAGAGAATGCGTAGATAAATCAAAACTAAACTGATTCCCTGTAATTCGATCTAAAAGAATACATTGTTTATTTTGAAAAACTGTTTGAGGTTCAATTTCTTTTCGACATTGATAAATGCAGTTCAAGTTCGAATCATACAACATCCAATATTTATCATTTCTAAGCCATAAATATTCTTGACTCGCAAAATAATCATTTATTTGAGGAAGTTTCTTAATATCATTTTCTGATATAAGATAAACTCCATTATCATGATATAATATTCCTCCAACAAACCATGAAAAAGTGCTATTGAAAACCACCTTTACTTGATCAAAATCAGTTAAAATTTTCGTTTCGACACTTGGAACATTTTTGAAATCTACTCTGCTTAAAGCATAAAAATAAAATGGTAAGGGAGTCAATATTGAATAATCCGAGATTATAATTTTGGTTTTTCCTTTCTTATTGGTAAAATAAAATTTACCATTCATTTTTTTTACATAGCCATATTCGTTTATATAAGCCCAGTCCAATTCTTTTTCTAATATACCTTTTTTCTTATTGTATAGAAAATAATCTGAACCTAGATTCCAACAAATAGCATCTTCATTTTCTTGAATTACATTATTATCAACCACTGCAATCTCATTACCATTCTGGTAAAAAATAATTTTATCGTTTTGTTTTGTATACTTTATTTTTTCTTCTGCAAAAACAAAACTTTGAATTATAAAAACAAATAATAATATTTTAATCAATTTCTTTAAATTCTGCTGTGTCATATACATAAACCTCGAATGGCATTTTTTCTACGAAATCTTTTTCGTCCTTAAAATTTTGGATGACTACTTTTCCATGTGTATAATGAACTAAAATAAGAGAACCATCTTCATTTTTTTTCGTTAAGCCCATATGTGGAGTTGGATCAGTATCTACGACTCGTCCACTACCATCAGCTAACAATACTGATGGGTTGTCACTAATCATAATTGTTATATTCCAACCTTTGGATGCAACCTTAGATAAATCAGATTTATAAAAATCTCGGTAATCTTTTACTGTTGAAGTATTAGGATCTAACCAGTCAGGTGGTTTTACACCAGGATCCGTTAAAATTTTTGTGACAAACTTATCACAACCCATAGAATCTGGACATGTAAAATTCAAATTATTAATAATTGCTTCTTCTATTTTTTGTTGGCTATCTTTTTCCTCCCTTCCATTAGGGTCAGTATACCGCACCGGATTGTTGCCAGCGTAGTGGTATAAATGGAGGTTTATTGAATTAAACCGCCTTTTTTGCCGTAAAACCACTATACAGCGTGTGTTTTTTGCAGAAGAAAGGTACGTTCGACAGGCCGGAAGGACGAATCTTGGGCTTGCTTCTGGTCTGAAGGCGAGATTTCCGGCTGTTTCTGTCACAATATACCCCCCTGTTTTTGCGGAATTAGTTTTAGTTCAAACTAATTTTGTGAAATTTGCGCTCAGTGCGATAAATCCGCCATTTATCGCTCTAAAAATGCTACCCATTTCTAACAAAATTCTTGCTGTACTTCTTAGAATCGTCGTCTTAGGGATTTTCCATGGGGATATATATTTACCCAGCGCAAGGGCGGGCTTATCCACCACGAGTACTTTGAATTCTAAGTATCGCACTAAGTAGTAACACAAACCATTCTCCACATTCTACTCCTTTCCGTGAAGTGATACGACAGATATAGATATTCAACTACTTAGAGTTATTTCATAAATGCTAAGTATATGGAAACGCAGGTCCAAATAATTAAAGTTATTCCCCCTGTAACAATTAATCCTTTTTTCTTTACTCCGGAAACGAAATACAATCTTAATAGCCCACCCAAAGTAAATAGTAATCCTAATCCCATCAGAAGCAAAAAATAAGAAATATTAAGCATATATTATTACTCCTGTAAGAGATTTTTCAGAACCTTTAGCTCATTTTTTAAATCACTGATGGCTTCCGGTTTATAGGAATACCATGTTAAAGATCCAGTTTTATCATGACCATAGTTTACAGACCCATTATTCACAAGTTCATTAACTCTATCCTTTGCATATGAATATAAAGCTGCAACATTTTCATGAGAATTTGAACATAATTCTCCACTCAATACAATATCAATAAATGAATTAGTGGCAACTTCTTCGGTTTTAGAAAGATTATAAATTGTATCTCCTGCTACCACAGCATATGATATCCAACCTGCAATTTTACCAACTGATTTTAATGCTGATGCTGCAGAACCTGTAATTTTAGCCAAATCTGCTATTTTTCCTGCATTACTAGATAAATCAAGTATTGGGGACGCTATTGACATTAATTTATTATACCCAGAATTCTGATCAATAGTTTTGAATCCAAAGATGTTAATAATCCCCTCATGTATAAATCCTCCGACAAAGGGAATTAATCCATATAAAGATTTTACGACACCGTCAACTGTTGAAAAATCAGTCGAAAATCCGTAGAAATTATCACTATATTTTACAGAATAAACACTTTCTTTTCCGTCCGGGTCAATATACCGCACCGGGTTGTTGCCCGCGTAGTGATATAAATGGAGATTTATCGAATTAAACTGCCTTTTCTGCCGTAAAACCACTATGCAGCGGACACCTTTTGCACGAAAATGCCGCGCTCCGGATGCCGGGAGGACGAATTTGTGGTTTTTTTCTGGTCTGAAGGCGAGATTTCCGGCTGTTTCTGTCACAATATACCCCCCCTGTTTTTTGAAAATTAGTTTTAGCTAAAACTAATTTTGCGGAATTTACGCTCAGTGCGATAAATCCGCCATTTATCGCAGTAAATCCTTTCACACTTAGCCAAACAAAACAGTACGATAAATAGCATTTATTGTACAATTAGTAGCATATTACCCCTTCATCTGAGGTTTCTACTCAAATGTTATACATTTGTAATTTAAAAACTGTATCTAATAAACTTTTTCGCCTGTACATTAAGCATACAATTTCTAAAATATAATAAACAACTCCAATTATTTTGAGTAGTATGTTACTTTGGATGGAAAAAACGAAAGCAAGAATATTCATTATATTTTTAAGGAATATCACAAATTTTTTTTCATACCGGCATTTGAGTATCAGAAATCCGAATGAAGGAAAAATAATATTTTTCCCTAGTAAATATGCAATAGTTACGCTTAGAATCAAGGTAAATAAATATTTGCTATTTATTTTATCAAGCATCAATACACACAAAAATGTCAATACTATTATTACAAAAATTTCTATTACAGAACCAAGTATATATTGTTCCAAATAATATGCTTTATCCTTTGCTTCTTTGTTTTTGAATAATTGACCAAAAATTATATTTATTAAAAAGATACTGACAAACATACAAAAATGCAGTAGTAATATTTTATCAAAGAAAACAAGAGAATATATTACACCGCAAATTATTGCCAACAGCATATAAATTATATAATATACAGTCTTTGAATTCATTAATCACCTCCTATGATTTTCACATAAACTTTTTTTTGCAAAATCAAATATTTCTTTACCAGAGATATTAAGGTAGCAACCAATAATTATTTGACCACCAAAAGAAAAAACCACATCCCCGTCAAGTTTATTATCATTCCCATTTAAATATAATGGTCCAAGATTTGTATGAATATCACCATTGTCAAGCAAAGTAGAACTTTGAAAACCTTCACATTCCTTTTCAACACCAACTTCTGAAATAAAGGAGGCATTCACCCCAAGACCGCATTTAACATCTAATGAAAAAATATCGGAAAATTCCTTAAATAGATTAATGTGAAAGCCTTGATTTGCTTTAGCTGCTTGCTGTTCAAGCATATTTGCTTTTTCTGATTGTCCTTCTGTACGTAATTGATACGCATAATCATCAATAGTGGATGACATACCAGCCGGGTCGGTGTACCTCACAGGGTTGTTCCCCGCGTAGTGGTATAAATGGAGGTTTATCGAAGTAAACCGCCTTTTTTGCCGTAAAACCACTATACAGCGGGTGTTTTTTGCAGAAGAAAGGTGCGTTCGACCCCTCTGTGACAATATAGATGTCGCCTGAAAAGGAGGCATTCATATGAAATATTCAACAAGTTTCAGAAACGGAATTCTGAAGAAAGTGCTGCCGCCGGAGAACCGGAGCGTTTACGCAGTGGCAAAGGAAGCAGGAATATCAGCCATCACAATAAACAGCTGGCTGGCGAAGTTAAAAGATGGTAAACTCAAGCTGGAACAGGACGAAGAGAACCCCTCCTCGATGAGAAACACGAGGGAGAAGCTCGACCTTCTGCTTGAATACCAGAACGTGCCGGAAGAAAAGAAAGGCGAATGGCTCAGGCAGAAAGGACTTCATACCGAGCACCTTACGCTGTTCCGGCAGGAGCTGAATTCAATCATGGCAGAAAAGGCTGACGAAAAGGACAGGAAGATAAAGGAGCTTGAAAGACAGCTCAAGGAAACGAAGCGGGAACTCGACCGCAAGAACGATGCGCTGGCTGAAATGGCTGCCATCTACACGTTAAAAAAAAAGCTCGACTTGAACCATGGGATTACGGACGCGGACGAATGATGACAGCCGAGGACAAACGCGCGATCCTTGACTTCATCAGCTTCTACGTCGTCCTCGGAATCGTCAGGATGAAGACGCTCTGCAGCTACATCGGAGTGTCACAGCGGACGATCGAGCGCTGGCAGAAGGACGGAGTTGAGGACCGGCGCAGAGGCTCTTCAAGAAAAGTCCCCAGAAAACTCTCGGAGGAGGAAAACGAACGGATCTACAATATTCTCTGCAGCGGGGAATACAAGGACATGAATGCTCATGAAGTGTTCAATTCATTGCTTGACAAAGGGATATACCTTGCAAGCGACCGCACGTTCTACAGGATTCTGAAAAGGAACAATGCGCTTTCGCACCGGAGTGAAAGCAAAGGCGGAACGTCGAAGCACAAGCCGGACGAACTGGCTGCGACCGCGAAGAACCAGGTGTGGATGTGGGACATAACATGGATCAAAACCGACGTGCGCGGGATCTACTACTACGCATACGTGATCGAAGATCTGTTCGACCGGTCGATTGTCGGATGGATGATTTTTGAAAACGAATCCGACGTTCATGCGAAGGAGCTCTTCGAGGCTGCATGTCTGAAAGAGAAAGCTCATCCGAAGTTTGTTCATTCCGACAACGGGGAGCCGATGAAGGGAATCACCCTCGTCGCCTTTTATTACCAGCTCGGAATCATACCGAGCTTTTCCCGTCCGCGTGTCAGCGACGACAATCCGTATATCGAGTCATTCTTCAAGAGCGTAAAGTATATATGCGGTTATCCTTCATGCTTCCGGACAATCGACGGCGCCCGCAGATGGTTTGCGGATTTCATCGACTGGTACAATAACAGTCACATGCATTCGGGCCTTCAGTATGTGACCCCTGCACAGAAAAGAAGCGGCCAGTATATTTCCATCTTTACGGAAAGAAACAGAATTATTAATGAAGCAAGGTTCGCTCATCCGGAGCGCTGGTGCGGCAGGATGGCAAAGCAGTATATAGTTCGTGCAGCAGAGGTCTTGAATCCAGACAAAGAAACAGTTGCATAAATTTTTTTAGAAAATAGCGACAACTTTATTGACACATTCCGCGACAGGCCGGAAGGGCGAATTTTGGGCTTGCTTCTGGTCTGAAGGCGAGATTTCCGGCTGTTTCTGTCACAATATACCCCCCTGTTTTTGCGGAATTAGTTTTAGCTCAAACTAATTTTGTGAAATTTGCGCTCAGTGCGATAAATCCGCCATTTATCGCAGCAGGCAAGTCCGCCGCCGGCAGCGAATCAATCCTTCCGGCTGAGGCTTTATGTTGATATTCCGCCGCACCCGGCAGAAACACGGTGTGCGGAACTGCAAATATCATTGTTAAAATTTCCCAATTTCGAACTATTTCAATGTAATTAAAAACTGATATTACAAAACCTGAATTTAATCAAAATAACATGTGCAAGAAATTATTCATAATCAATATGTAAGAACTAATTCATTTGAATCTCCAAGAAGTCCCTGATATTGAATTCGTAATTTCTCACCTTTCTGTTCATCTATGCCATAATATTTGTTTAGATTGTTAATCGTAACAATTCGTTCTTCACCAGGGATTAATGTAATGTATTTTGTTTTGTCATCAAGTATAGCACAAAGATAAATACCAGAATAATTAAACCTCTCGCCATTTTCAGCAATGACAGAAAACCAGTTATTAACCATTTCCCCTTTTGTTTTATCTACAACATACAAATATATAGCAGGTATTTTAATTGCATAATCTTTGTCATTTCTTATCATTAAATCAAGGGACAAATCATTCCCCATGCTTTCGTGTCTTGATAACTTTAAGGTTAATTCATCTCGATTGAAATCTTTTATTACACCTTTTGTTGTCTGGCATGATAAAAATAATCCGCATAATAAATATATAATCAATCTTTTAACATCTTTCATTTGCACCTTCCTCTAATAGGAATTTAAAATAAAATAGGCCCAGTTTGAAGCATTTGACCTTTTTTTAGATGTTGACAAATACCTTCCGGTCATCTCGCTCACATTATAATTATAATCTTGAGTATTTAAAACACCATGTGTAAACTCATGTATAAAGGCATTTATTTGTTGTTCAGAATTGCTTTTAAAAAATTTTCTTCTAAAAACTACATTAAATGATAAGGAACCATATGGTCGATTATTACTCATACTACATACAGCAAATATATCTTCTTGTAAAGTAAAGCTATAATCTTCTGGATCGAATTTAAAATTCTTTTCATCAAAGTCATTAATTGCATTTCGCATTAAACCTAAAGATTTATAATGAGCCCTGAAAAAGATACAGAAATCTGAGGTTAAATAAGGTGTTAAGCCGACAATAAAGAGAAGGCGGAAACACAAATGGGACGACAGCGTCAGACATTCAGCAAAGATTTCAAGGCAAAGGTTGCTTTGGAGGCACTCAGAGAAGAATCAACGATTCAGGAACTTTCTATAAAGTATGGAGTTCATCCGAATCAGATTATGCAGTGGAAAAAACTTATTGCAGAAAATGCAGCAAGTCTTTTTGAACGGCCGAACAAGAAAAGCGAGGACGAACGCAAAGCGGAGGAAGAAAAAGACGCTTTGATAAAAGTCATCGGCGAACAGAAAGTCGAAGTCGATTATCTAAAAAAAAAGTACAGACAGCTTTACGGGGAAGAACCGCCGACTTTGTGGAGCAGGGATTAAAAGTTCTCTCCGTCTGCAGACAGTGCAGACTTCTTGGAATAAGCCGGGACAGTTATTATTATACTCCGCTTACAAAGCAGGATGAAAAGGATTTTGAGCTTCTGAAGAAAATCAAGGAAGTTCAGATTCAGCATCCTGAAAAAGGCTACAGAAGGATATTTCGAGACTTGAAAGCAGCTGGTGAATACGTTACCGGAAAACAGGTGCGCCGTGTAATGAAGCGGTTCGGTGTAATCGCAGTATTTCCCCGCCTTAATCTTTCAAAAGCCTGCAAATACCACAAAAAGTATCCGTATCTGCTTAAAGGCAAGATTATACGGTATCCGAATCAGGTATGGTCAACGGATATAACATACATCAGACTTCCGACCGGCAACGTTTATCTTATGGCAATAATCGACTGGTACAGCCGGAAAGTTTTGAAATGGCAGCTGTTCAATACAATGGACGCCGGCCAGTATGCACGGCTTTTGCAGGAGACAATCGACGAGTTCGGCTGTCCTGCAATTTTCAACACTGATCAGGGAGTCCAGTTTACGTCGGAAGTCTTCCAGAAAGTACTGGAAGACAACGGCATAGAAATCAGCATGGACGGCCGGGACCGTGCTTTGGACAATATAAGAATCGAGCGTCTGTGGCGGAGCCTCAAGTACGAGGATATCTACCTTAAACGCTATGAAACAATGACTGAGCTGAAGGCAGGAGTAAACGCCTACTTCAACTACTACAACAAGGCAAGATTTCATCAGAGCTTGGATTACCATACTCCAGATGAATATTATGAATCATTCCAGACTGTCAGCCTGGACAACAAACTGGCGGCTTAACACACCTTAAACTGCCTGAGATTTTGTATTGACAAAAGGGCGCATTTTAATTCTTTTAATGAACTTCTAAAATCGGAATTATCAAAATTTTCTACATTAAAAAAATCTTTTGCATTTTTTTCCATTCTCGTATACAAAGAGTTTTTCTTACCAGTATTTTCATACTCAGTTAGTGCATTTATCTCGGAATTAATGATTTTCAACGTCTCATCTTTAACTATCTTTATTTGCTGTTTTTGTTCATCTGTCAATTGAAGCGAATTTTCTTCACTTCTTCCATTCGGATCAACATACTTCACGGGATTGTTCCCCGCGTAGTGATATAAATGGAGGTTTATCGCATGTATTTTCTTTCACACTTAACCAACCAAAACACTGTGATAAATATGCATTTCTCGCAGTAGAATTATTCAGAATATTTAATAAATCCAGTACAAGCTAGAATAAAAACTATTATCATAAAAATTAAGTACAAAAAAATGAAAATCACCAGTATTTTACTAATTTTATAATTTTGCCTTTTTCTTTTTTTTATAAACGGCTCAATAACAAAATTTACAAGTAATTGAATTCCTCCTAACAAGGAAAAAATTATAACGACCAAAAGTCCCCAATCTGTCATTGTTTTTTCTCCTTTGTTGAATTATCCATTTCTTGTGCTATATCCACTACGGATGGAATAAATACGCTTGTAATATCATCAGAAACTTTTGCCTTATTTTCATTTGTAAATCTTGTTATACCAAATGCAACAAAGGTAGAACCAGATGCCCAACCTCCCAATGCTGCCCATCCTGCCTGTATTGAAGCAGTACCTACAGTATATACATCTATGGCTGCTGCCCCAATAACTGATCCGACTGCTACAACACTACCTCCTAAAATTTCTGTTATACCAATAATTATATTTGAACCGCGCGAATAACCTTCTTCATTTTTTTTGAGAAGCAGTTATTAAGGACGTATTGATTTGAGGTACTTGCCCTTTATTTTGATCTGAATTATTGTTCGGCAAAAAACTACTAAAATCTAATTTCTGACCCGGTTTTATTTTATCTGGATCTTTTATTCCATTCGCTGCAGCAACGTCATTATAATCCACATTTGTACCGTTCTTGTCATTAAATTCTTTTGTCACTTCTGACAGCGTATCATTTCTTTGAACACTTCCGCTTGTTTTACCTTCATCCCAGTCAAATGCTCCATCCGGGTCAATATACCTCACCGGGTTGTTCCCCGCGTAGTGGTATAAATGAAGGTTTGTCGCATCAAACCGTCTTTTCTGCCGTAAAATCACTATACAGCGGGCGCTTCCTGCGGAAGAAAATCGCGTACGGATGGCCGGGAGGGCGAATTTTGAGGATGTTTCTTTTTTCAATGCGAGATTCCCGGACGTTTCCGTCAAAATATACCCCCCTGTTTTCGCGAAATTAGTTTACTATTGAACTAATACGCTTGATTTTATGCTTACTGCGATAAATCCGCAGTTTTTCGATGTAGGCCTGACTCTTTTTCTGTATAAAACCCATTCGACCTATATAATTTATTCGATAGGTTTAATAATAATGTTATTCTATGAAAATTCGATAAATAAAAACAAATTCCCATACTATAAAGAAAATTACTCCAATAATTATTATATATTTTTTATCAATTTTCTTTACAAACAAATGAGTAATGCCTGTTATTAAAATAACAAATAAACCGAAAAACGAAAAAATTATAAACTCAAATATTTTATTCATTTTATTTATCCGTACCATTCAATGTTATATTAATTTTCTGATTATGTAATTCATTTTTTACTAAATCTAATGCTTCCTGGTTTTTAATTAAATAATTAATATTCACTATCCTACGCATACAGTAAAAGTCTTGCATCTTTTTTTATACAGGCAAACGAAGTTTTCTTCCGACTGCTTCAATTCAAGATACATTGGTTTGTAAATCATCCTTACTAAACATTAAAACACAGGCATTTTTGCAGGTTTTGGTTTGCTTAAATTTTCCTCCTGATATGCCGTAATCCCCCATCCGTCTTCCTTATCTTCATATATTTCTGTGACTATTTTTCTATCTGGATATCTTTTCAAAAAGGTCATATCCCAGCTGTCTTTTAGCATATGTATTAATTCACAACCGATCTTGTCTTCATTATCATATTTAATTATATAAAAAATTCCGAAACACACATCGTTTATAATCTTTTCAAGTGATGCTGCACTTTTAGCATTTTTCCAATGAGACTCCATATAAACAGTATTTCTTGATTCTTTTATGAATAGACAGTTATCAATAATTATTGTTTCGGGAAAAAATAATTGTGCCGCCATAAATGACTACTTGAATTTAACGATAATTGAGTAGTAATCTTCGCTAGAATCATCAGAATCATACTCTAACAGTATTATATAACGATCATTTAATTCCCAACACGGAACCATTTTCTCATAGAACAATATAGGCAACGATACATCTAAAGGTATAGTATGACTTTTAGTAGAAATTTGAATAAATTGACCATATCTCCGTAAAAGAATACTTTGAATCTTTTTCCTAGTGTTCTTTGAGATCATAACGACGCCGTCGTTCTTTTTATTATAGAAATTTAGAATAATTTTTTTGTCTTTAATATCTCCTGATATCGAAACAAATCCACTAAAAATATTTTTTTCCCACTTTACTTCTGAACCAACCTTTTTGAATTGAAGATCTTCAAATGATTGATATAAACATTCATAAGTTGAATCAGTGAAATACTTATCATACTCAATAATCGCAATCATTTTATGCGAAGAAGATGTGCTACAACCAATTAAAAATGGTGTTAATAAAACCAACAGCAGTATTTTCTTAATCATACTCACATCCTTGAATTAACGGTTCTCCATAAAAAAGGCTTGAATATTTAGAGTTTCCCCCGTTAATATCTTCTTGCCTCAAACCTAATCTCTGATGCAAAATCAATAAGTAAACTCAAAGCAAAATCTTCACATGTGAATTTTTCATTATTTGCTTGATATTTCGAAACCTTATTGCTGACATATTCACTATATTTCTGAATATACTCTTCACTCCAAGTGTTCTCAGAATCCCAAGCAGCCATCCCCGTAGGATCACTATACTTCACCGGGTTGTTGCCCGCGTAGTGATTACAAATAGGCATTTATCGCAGCAGAATTGTTTCATAACAAAATACCATCATTTTCGAGCTTCTTCTGATTTTTAAATGTCGTTATCTTGAATATATAACAAGATAAACTTCTTGAATACTTTTTTATAAAACAAGGAACAAAATCTATTATCAATAAACCAATAAAAATAAATTTTATCAAATAATTTGTTTTACAAATCTGAGCAACAATCGTGCCAATTAATATAGTATTGAAGCAAAAATTATGACATAAAACTCCTGCTTTTGGTTTTATTATACTACTTCTTATTCTATAATTTAATAATGCATAGAAGCATGAAGGAAAAAATATATTTTGAAGAAACAAGCATAATGCAAAAAATACAGTTAAAACTATATTGAAATACCTAAGTGACTCTTTACTATATTTAATAATGTTAAAACATAAAATATTACCAGCTATCATGATTACAACCATCAGTACCATATTAACCAGAAAATTGATAACATCTAATACAAATTGTTTTATTCCTGACATTTTAATAATCTCCATTTATCTATAATGAGCCCTGAAAAAGATACAGAAATCTGAGGTTAAATAAGGTGTTAAGCCGACAATAAAGAGAAGGCGGAAACACAAATGGGACGACAGCGTCAGACATTCAGCAAAGATTTCAAGGCAAAGGTTGCTTTGGAGGCACTCAGAGAAGAATCAACGATTCAGGAACTTTCTATAAAGTATGGAGTTCATCCGAATCAGATTATGCAGTGGAAAAAACTTATTGCAGAAAATGCAGCAAGTCTTTTTGAACGGCCGAACAAGAAAAGCGAGGACGAACGCAAAGCGGAGGAAGAAAAAGACGCTTTGATAAAAGTCATCGGCGAACAGAAAGTCGAAGTCGATTATCTAAAAAAAAAGTACAGACAGCTTTACGGGGAAGAACCGCCGACTTTGTGGAGCAGGGATTAAAAGTTCTCTCCGTCTGCAGACAGTGCAGACTTCTTGGAATAAGCCGGGACAGTTATTATTATACTCCGCTTACAAAGCAGGATGAAAAGGATTTTGAGCTTCTGAAGAAAATCAAGGAAGTTCAGATTCAGCATCCTGAAAAAGGCTACAGAAGGATATTTCGAGACTTGAAAGCAGCTGGTGAATACGTTACCGGAAAACAGGTGCGCCGTGTAATGAAGCGGTTCGGTGTAATCGCAGTATTTCCCCGCCTTAATCTTTCAAAAGCCTGCAAATACCACAAAAAGTATCCGTATCTGCTTAAAGGCAAGATTATACGGTATCCGAATCAGGTATGGTCAACGGATATAACATACATCAGACTTCCGACCGGCAACGTTTATCTTATGGCAATAATCGACTGGTACAGCCGGAAAGTTTTGAAATGGCAGCTGTTCAATACAATGGACGCCGGCCAGTATGCACGGCTTTTGCAGGAGACAATCGACGAGTTCGGCTGTCCTGCAATTTTCAACACTGATCAGGGAGTCCAGTTTACGTCGGAAGTCTTCCAGAAAGTACTGGAAGACAACGGCATAGAAATCAGCATGGACGGCCGGGACCGTGCTTTGGACAATATAAGAATCGAGCGTCTGTGGCGGAGCCTCAAGTACGAGGATATCTACCTTAAACGCTATGAAACAATGACTGAGCTGAAGGCAGGAGTAAACGCCTACTTCAACTACTACAACAAGGCAAGATTTCATCAGAGCTTGGATTACCATACTCCAGATGAATATTATGAATCATTCCAGACTGTCAGCCTGGACAACAAACTGGCGGCTTAACACACCTTAAACTGCCTGAGATTTTGTATTGACAAAAGGGCGCATTTTAATCCATCCTTTTACAAAATCTAGCACACCAAGTTAGATTCTTCTGTTTTTACATCATTATTCAGAGAGCCGCTTACTTCAACGCTTCCCAAATCCACTTCTGCACCAAGGTTTACAACTTCCCACAATGTAAGACTACCACCTGCAAATAATCCATATTTTAATGACCCCTGCGCAATATCTTTTAATTCTGCTTTTATTCTATCAGGTCCTTTTAAATCAGTGTGTTTAGTAATTCTTCCGTCCGGGTCGTTATACCGCATCGGGTTGTTGCCCGCGTAGTGATACAAATGGAGATTTATCGCACGGTTTTGCCTTTTTGTCCTTCCCGTCACAATGAAAGGACTATACAGCGGATATGTTTCCTTTTTTCTTATGCAATTCTCTCCAAAACTCATACGCAACCTGTAGCAAACCTCCTTTTTACATACTATACGAAACACTACACTGAAATAAATAGGCATTTATCGCAGGTAATAAAAGCATTGCCCTTTTCTAAGTATACAAAAATATTTGTTTATAGAAAATTATTCTTTCAAATATATATTACCATCTTGTGAAAATTTCACTCTCTTTGAAAAAGCCATTGCTTCTATAACTCTTTTTTGAAGCGATTCAAGAGAATTATCAACTACAGGGAATTTTTGGTTTTTGTAATACTCTAGTAATTCTTTATACATCTCATCTGATTCAAAATAGTGAAATAAATAGGCGTCATATTTTATCTGCATAAAACGTACTATTTCTTCGAGTTCTTCCATGCTATCAAAATACAGTTTATTATATCCTTTTGAAAAATATTCTTTTTCTTCTTCCGTACCGAAACACATCATTAGAGCACGGAGCCATGTTTTTTCAAAAGTATTGATGAGAAATATTTTCACAGAATTTTCACCTTTTGTTTTTTCAAAAACAATACCTTCTGCTGTTTCAAAAAGGAAGCCTCCTTTTTCAGGATTTATAAGCACTTCAGCTTCATATTTTCTTTTTACAATTTTTTGAGTTTGAAAATATTTTTTCCAATCAACATCTTTTAGATTTATTTCATTCATAATATCAATTCCCATCATCTATCGAGTAGAAATACAAGCCTGGTATTTTTTTATCTGCGGTAAATGTTATAGTTGCTTTTTCACCGGCTTCAGGATATGGCAAAGTAAAACCATCTGGAATATCTGTACCTCCACGTACTGAATATCCAGAATTGTTTTTTGCCAGTGATTCTATATATCCTTGTATTTGCGTTTCTGCTTTTCCATTTTTATAACCTGTTTTGCAAGAGTCTGGTTTACATCCAAAAAAATCCGATTTATTAATTCTAACAGAATTTCATACGAAAATCGAGAAAAAATGTTTTTCATTCCCTACTTTTCGTATATTTTTTCCATCTATTCAAACAAACTGCTATTTGTGGAAATAAAGGAAATTACAATTCTTCTCCTAAATAATTAAAACCCATCAAAGCTAATCTCAATATTCAATAAATATGCTAATTCTATTATTCGCTTGTTTAATTTTATTTCGATATCATTTTCATCAGAAATTTTCACAAAGCAAATATCTGAGTAAAGTTTATTATGATATTGAATCAACATTTCTTTTATCTCATTTGACTGTGGTTCAATAATTGAACATAATAGATCAGAAAGAGTTTCAAGTTCTATTACACTCTTTGTTGATGTAGTAAAGTTAATAAGAATTGTTTTTTGTTTTGTTTCATTAATATTAATAGAACCAAGCTTTTCCATAACCTTGATACAATTATTCTTAATTGAGTTATCAAATACTTCTATACCAAATTCTGCATATACTTTTGCCATATCAAACACCATCCTATTCGATAGGAACTATCGTTGTCCCTTCTTTATTGATCAAGAATGATTCTCCAGTAGTATTATTTCTATAAATATCAAATTTACTTATATTTTTCTTCCCAACATAATTTTCTTTTAGAGCACGAGCATCTTCATAGCCCTTGTTCTGTGCAAACTTATTTGCTTCTTCATTTGAACTTATTTTTTTTGCATTTTTTGCAGATTGGTTCGTTGATGTAGTTTTTTGTTCTTCATCATCGTCATGCTTATTAGGCATCGGACTTGGAGCTGCAGCTTGTGCACTCTGCTTAATACTACTTGAAACTTCATTCGCTTCCTCTTTCTGGGTATTCTGATTTCGTTGAGTCGCAACAGAATCACCATTCAACGAAAAAATAAACAGGCCTACAAAAATAAAAAAAGCTGCCGGTCCGCAATCTGCCAGAAGTTCATCGAAACAGGCTCCCATTTCTTCGGCAGTCATTCCGACAAGACTTTCCCCCGTTGGAAGCGGAACAGCAGTCTGCCTTCCGTCTGGGTCAGTGTACCTCACCGGATTGTTGCCCGCGTAGTGGTACAAATGGAGATTTATCGCACGGCTTCGCCCTTTCGCCCTTCCAGTCAGAATGAAAGGACTATACAGCGGATATGTTTCCTTTTTTCTTATGCAATTCTCTCCAAAACTCATACGCTACCTGTAGCAAACCTCCTTTTTACATACTATACGAATCACTACACTGAGACAAATAGGCATTTATCGCAGGATAGTGATTTTTTTATTTTTCTACTGTTTTATTTCTATTGACTAGTTCATACAAAAATAAATATATTCTGTTATATCAAGAATTCCAGTATTTCAATTATATATGATTCTTGCATAACCATTTGAAAATCAGCTCCCTCATTTATCACAGAATATAAAAAATCGCTTTTCAACCCATACTGTATCAATTAATAAAGATTTAAAAATATCCAAACAAATTTTCTTTTGTTTTTCTTCTTCATCAACTAAGAGTTGATTGAAATTCTTAAAAATAACAATGATATTTTTTTCTTCAAACCATTCTAAGTCTGCTAAACATTCATCGACTGCATCCCAATTATAACCGAAATAATCAGGAAACCTAAATTTCTCAGCTAATTCATTAAAACAAGAATTTTTATCTTTCATTTTTTCACAATTTAGAAGTATTTCTACTTGGCTACCTTCAATTTTATTTTTAATTTGATCTAAATCAGATATTTTAGGAAAATCATTCATTAATCTACTCCATTTGTATAAAAGTTTTATAATGATCTACTGTTTTATAAGCAGAACCATCTGAACCAGTGACAAGCCGTTCTGCACCTCTATTTGCCCCCTTCTGTTGTGGATTTACATCCCACTCTTTGTATTCTATTTTATTTCCATTTTTATCAACAGATGGAAGTTTCCCTTCATTGTTATGATATTCTCGACCGCCTTTAAATCCGTCAGGAGCTTTATTATTCTTTTTTATATGATCTAAAGTTTCTTTAAATTTATCTTTATGGTCATCATCATTGTTATCCTCCGGATCAAAGTTTGGAGCCGGACTCGGAGCAGCAGCTTGTGCACCCTGCTTAATACTCTTTGAAACATCATTTGTTTCTTCTTTTTGGTCATCCTGATTTCGTTGAGTCGCAACAGAATCACCATTCAACGAAAAAATAAACAGGCCTACAAAAATAAAAAAAGCTGCCGGTCCGCAATCTGCCAGAAGTTCATCGAAACAGGCTCCCATTTCTTCGGCAGTCATTCCGACAAGACTTTCCCCCGTTGGAAGCGGAACAGCAGTCTGCCTTCCGTCTGGGTCGGTGTATCTCACCGGATTGTTGCCCGCGTAGTGGTACAAATGGAGATTTATCGCATGTTTTCGCCTTTTTGTCCTTCCCGTCACAATGAAAGGACTATACAGCGGATATTACTCCTTTTTTCTTATGCAATTCTCTCCAAAACTCATACGCTACCTGTAGCAAACCTCCTTTTTACATACTATACGAATCACTACACTGAGACAAATAGGCATTTATCGCATAGATTATAGAAATATTCCACTTATAGTTAATGAACATTTATTTTTTTCAAGAAAGTGAATAAAGTCTTTACTGAAAGTAGTTCCAAACTGATCTGTTTCTGATAGGAATGATACATATAACTCCTTTTCTCCTTCAATTCTCATATCTTTAATAAAAAGAAATATTTTATCCATTACTTCAAATATCTTTTTTTCATCAATTGTTTTATCAAAAGACAAAAAATTTTCGAAACAAATTATATTCTTTTTAGCTTTAAAAGTACTATTTTTTCTAATCGGGCTTTCCTTCTTGAGAACCTCGACTTTACAAATATTGAATTCCGCATTTCAGATAATGCAGCACTTGCAAGGAGAAAATTAAGAATTTTTTCATTTTGCACAATAATCATTAATAGTACAGTCTTTTTTCACTTAACATCAAATTGATGATTGTTTAATTTAGAAAAATTACAATTGGGATGAAGAGGTCGAACCAACTTATAATCCGGAAGAATTACTTCTCCAACGAAAAATTTGGGTAGTAATTCTTTTACCTTATCAATTCCCTCCTGTTTTAGAAACTTTGAGTTTATTTGTACTTGCCAAGCCTTCATTCCATCATCTAAATAAACATAATCAATATATAATGCTTCATCAGTAGCAAAATTATCATCAGAATCCATGATTGTTACAGTTACATTTAATTTGCGAGAATATAAATTATAATCGATTCCCCAGTCTAATTCTAAATAATCAAATTTGACTTCAAAATCCTGATTATTATTAATAAATTCCAAAATATCTTTCGTTTCTAATTTCATAATAACAAACCCCTTTTCATTATGGTACTAAATTTATTTCACCTGTCACAAGAAAATCACATCTATCTCCAGACTTACCAGTCGAACTTTGATATGACTTATAAAAACTTCCTGTACCACCATTTCTTTCTGTCTTTTCTATCGTGCTCATAACTTTACCGTATGCTCCAGCTAATGCTGATTGTTCTTTTTTTGACAATGTGGAATATTTTTCTGAAACGGCAAGTTCTACTGCAGATGCTGGTATAGGTTTGTCACTTCTTAGATTTACCTCAACACATCCCTCTCCTGTAGTTCTACTAGCTCCTTGTATACTAGGACCTTGAAACTGGAGTTTTACACTGTAAGGACCTTTATTATTTTCTTTTGTTTTGGATTCTACTTTTGCAACAGAAACGCTTATTGCATCTGATTTTTTATTGGAATAAGCAGCGATCCCAAGTGTTCCTATAACAAGACTGGCTCCAATTGCTAAAGTAGCAGGATCATCTGCAAGTCCTGCTCCAAATGTGACGATATCTTCAGCAATAGTTCCAAGAATAATTCCAATTCCTGACCAAAATGAAGGATTTGATACAACTGCTGCGGCGCTTTTTCCATCTGGGTCCGTGTACTTCACCGGATTGTTCCCAGCGTAGTGGTACAAATGGAGATTTATCGCATTAAAAACACCGCCGTTGCCGGGCAGATTGCTGTTATGCTTCTTTGCCTCGTCATTTGTAGGCGCCACAGGTATGTACTCCCCCAGCGCGGGGTCGCAGCTGATCCACCGCGAGTACTTCGGGTCAAGGTACCTCGCTCCGTAGTAGTACAGCCCCGCGCACAAAACGCCTGCTATTGTGCGCGCTTTGTCCTGCTCCTTGCCGGTGAATGTATACGGCAGATACTGTGTGCCGTAGTTCCCGTCGCCTTTCTTCTCAACCCACGTCTCTCCGTACGGCGTGTATTCTATCCACTGGTACTCGCTTCCATTATTCAGCTTTGTGACAAAGCATGTTAATTCTCCCGCCGTTTCCTTCTTGTGGTTTTTCTTTCCTCTGCCATAAGCTACACCTCGCTTTACATTATATATCTTATTAGTTTATTTGTTTTTTTCATGTTACGACTAAGCTTTACAAGTTCCTATTTGTGCTAAGACAAAAAATCACTTTTTATATTTTTTATCATAAATTATCCAGTTGATGAATGTACATAACATTGAAAATACATACATCATTGGAAAAAATAAAATTTTATCATTTTTTAAATTGAATAGAAGAATTATAAATGATAAAATACAAACTACAGAACCTGCCCCACAGGTTAATGCAAAATTACTTTTTTGATTTGTTTTATCTAAAAAAGTCAAATACAAATTTAAAATGCCATAAACGACGTATGATCCTACTAAAAGAATTATGACCGTTTTTAATTCAATTTCATTTTGATTAAACTTGAATAGTAAAAAAGCCAAAAAACTATTAATAACTAAAATTGGAATAAACATTATTAAAACTTTATTTTTCATCTCTTTTCCCCCAGTTAGCTTCAATTCGACCGCCAAATATAAAAGCTATATCAAATATGAAACTCCCTTCTTTGAAATCCAATTTAAACGCTCCCCCTATCTGTGCACCGGCACTTCCTCCCAATGTAATATAATGAGCCCTGAAAAAGATACAGAAATCTGAGGTTAAATAAGGTGTTAAGCCGACAATAAAGAGAAGGCGGAAACACAAATGGGACGACAGCGTCAGACATTCAGCAAAGATTTCAAGGCAAAGGTTGCTTTGGAGGCACTCAGAGAAGAATCAACGATTCAGGAACTTTCTATAAAGTATGGAGTTCATCCGAATCAGATTATGCAGTGGAAAAAACTTATTGCAGAAAATGCAGCAAGTCTTTTTGAACGGCCGAACAAGAAAAGCGAGGACGAACGCAAAGCGGAGGAAGAAAAAGACGCTTTGATAAAAGTCATCGGCGAACAGAAAGTCGAAGTCGATTATCTAAAAAAAAAGTACAGACAGCTTTACGGGGAAGAACCGCCGACTTTGTGGAGCAGGGATTAAAAGTTCTCTCCGTCTGCAGACAGTGCAGACTTCTTGGAATAAGCCGGGACAGTTATTATTATACTCCGCTTACAAAGCAGGATGAAAAGGATTTTGAGCTTCTGAAGAAAATCAAGGAAGTTCAGATTCAGCATCCTGAAAAAGGCTACAGAAGGATATTTCGAGACTTGAAAGCAGCTGGTGAATACGTTACCGGAAAACAGGTGCGCCGTGTAATGAAGCGGTTCGGTGTAATCGCAGTATTTCCCCGCCTTAATCTTTCAAAAGCCTGCAAATACCACAAAAAGTATCCGTATCTGCTTAAAGGCAAGATTATACGGTATCCGAATCAGGTATGGTCAACGGATATAACATACATCAGACTTCCGACCGGCAACGTTTATCTTATGGCAATAATCGACTGGTACAGCCGGAAAGTTTTGAAATGGCAGCTGTTCAATACAATGGACGCCGGCCAGTATGCACGGCTTTTGCAGGAGACAATCGACGAGTTCGGCTGTCCTGCAATTTTCAACACTGATCAGGGAGTCCAGTTTACGTCGGAAGTCTTCCAGAAAGTACTGGAAGACAACGGCATAGAAATCAGCATGGACGGCCGGGACCGTGCTTTGGACAATATAAGAATCGAGCGTCTGTGGCGGAGCCTCAAGTACGAGGATATCTACCTTAAACGCTATGAAACAATGACTGAGCTGAAGGCAGGAGTAAACGCCTACTTCAACTACTACAACAAGGCAAGATTTCATCAGAGCTTGGATTACCATACTCCAGATGAATATTATGAATCATTCCAGACTGTCAGCCTGGACAACAAACTGGCGGCTTAACACACCTTAAACTGCCTGAGATTTTGTATTGACAAAAGGGCGCATTTTATAATTTTGATATCACGTTCTGAAGTTTTGGTCTGAAAACCTATCTTTCCAGATACGGCAGCTCCATTAACACTAAAAGAAACTCCGCCTCCACCGTCTGATACACCACTAGCAAAATCTGCATTAAGTAAATCTAATTGTCCTTGAGCATATATATGATTATTTTTTTTAGAATCGTTAAGTTCTGAAGATAAGCTGTATAAACCTGCTCTCATGTAACAAGAATTTTCCCCTTTCCCATCAGTAAAGGTAGCTTCGCCCCAAACAGCTTTCTGTTCTTTATTTTGATTAGCTGTATTTTTTTTATAATTTGCAGAAGGAATTAGACTTCCAGATGCAGAATCAACCCTAGTCTTTTGTTCTGGAGGAACGTAGCTTTTTATAACAATGTCATCGTCCCTTCCGTCCGGGTCAGTGTACTTCACCGGATTGTTGCCCGCGTAGTGGTACAAATGGAGATTTATCGCACGTTTTCGCCTATTCGGTATTCACTTCAGAACAAAATTACTATACAACGGATATTACTCCTTTTTTCTTACGCAATTCTCTCCAAAACTCATACGCTACCTGTAGCAAACCTCCTTTTTACATACTATACGAAACACTACACTGAGACAAATAGGCATTTATCGCAGTTGATTCTCACCCTATTTCTATACAAATTCAACATCATAGTTTGTATCAACTCCGTACCAAACGCTCAGATATGAATTTTCTGAATTTGTAGTACACCACGAAATATTGAATTTAATTTTCTTGATCACACATTTATTTATAATTAATCTGATACCATTTTTTTTATATAAATATGTAATTCCTTTTATATCACCATCTACACCTATCCCTATTGTAAAATTTTTATATTTATAAATGCTTAAGAACAAACCTTCATCAGAATCATGGTCTTCTGATATTAATATATCAGTATTAATATATAATTCTACCGTTGAATTTTTTCTTAATTTATCTATCTCAAGTTCGATCTGATATCTTTTGTCTACCTTAAATTTTCTAAAAGAAGGATGTAATTCTTTCGCGACATATTGTTTTTTCTTTTCATTAATATTTAAAATTATTTCACCTATAGGAGTTTTAATCATACTATTTTCCATCCAAATATTGTTGGGGATCTACTGGATAACCATGAATATTCCCTTCTTTATCGATATGAACTCTAACACCAGTTTCACCATTTTTTCCTAATTTTATCTTTTCCAGTCAAATAAAAAATAACATTATTAATTGTTTGAATATCCTTCTCCGAAACATTTTCAATCTTTGTTGATATAACTTTTAACTTCTTCAAAGAGTGAATTTCACTTACAAAAGACAAATCTTTCAAAATTGATGAAGATATAATTTCTAAATTTTCCAGGTCTCTTAATTGTTTCAAGCCAAAATAATCATCAAAACCTTTTGTATTTTCTAATACCAAAGATTTGCAGTTTGGAAAAATTTTCACCACTCGTGATAGTGAAGAAATCTTACAAAACTGAAAAGAAATTTCAGAAACATTTTCAAATTTTGAAAAATTATCAATCACATCTAAATTACTATGAAATAAAACTAGTTTATGTACCTTTTGAAGTTTCCTTATTTCAGACAAACAAGTTTGAAACTGATTACAATGATAAATTGAAATCTCATTTAAATTTTCTAAATCCATTGAAAATTTGCAGTCATTCTCCCAAGAATATGAAAAACTTGAAACACTAGGATTTGAAAAAATTCCGGTAAATGCAGGCACTCCCAATTTTTTAAGAGACTTTAATGAATTAAAAGGTTCAATATTTATTTTTTGATGCTCTAAACTTATATTTATCTCCTCTACACGAGGAAAATCATTCAAAAAGTTAAAATCAACGATTTGACAAGATTGTTCAAAACACAGTTTTCGAGGTTGTATATTTTTTAATTCATCAAGGATGCAATTATTCCAGTTAATACAATTGCAAGAAAAAGAATTTTTAGATTCTTCTGTCAGTATAAATCCTTTTTCTATTTCTTTATTATCTATTTTTGGCTTATACATTTATTCTGCTCCATTCTGAGGAATTGACCTTGGATAAGTTTGCCCGTTATGTTCTGTTTTATATATTTTTTCTCCAGGGCTCTGTATTAAATTATAATTATAAGAAGGCGCATCTGAATATTGAGAAGCAGGACCTCCGTTATCTTGAATTCTCATATATTCATCTAAAAATGCTTCCTTCTTATCAACAGCAGGAGTCCAATCAATATTTATAGGTAAAATATCATATTGTACACTTTCTCTGATAGAAGACTGTATTGCTCGTTTTAATGGTCCCTTATTTTTTATGGCAACACCAGTATCACAAATAGCCTGTCCAACGTCTTGCCTGACTTCAGGAGAACTAACAAGAGCTACTGCCATTAACCCTACAAGAGCAAGTCCTGCATAAGGACCAAACTGCTGGGCTTGTTGAACAACTTGAGCGGCCTCACCTGATAACCCGTCCGGGTCGGTGTACTTCACCGGATTGTTGCCCGCGTAGTGGTACAAATGGAGATTTATCGCACGGTTTCGCCTTTTTGTCCTTCCCGTCACAATGAAAGGACTATACAGCGGATATGTTTCCTTTTTTCTTACGCAATTCTCTCCAAAACTCATACGCTACCTGTAGCAAACCTCCTTTTTACATACTATACGAAACACTACACTGAGACAAATAGGCATTTATTGCTGTATGTTGACTGTAATTCTTTATTATTATTTGTAATTTTATTACTTTTTGTATGCTTTCTTTTTTGCTTCTCTGTCTAATCATTCGATTCCATACATGTTAGAAAATAATCATACTTTTCGAAATCAAAATCAATATCTATAATTTTTTTGAAAAAGTTTACATCTTCTTTTGTAATTACATAATCATAATATAATTTAGGATCATCCTTTAATTCAAAAGAATACTTCACTGCTAAAGCATCAAAATCAACATTCAATGTAACAGATCTAACATACGATTCATCTTTTTTTCTAAATATTTCAATTTTTCTCATAATCATGATTCTATACTCTAAAACACGCCCTTTTGTCAATACAACTTTTCCGCCAGTTTACGGTGCATTGTTTCAAGCAGCCTTTTCCAGCACATCGTGCTGGAAGGTGAGTAAATAAATTCCTAAAATGCAAACGTGCAAAGCGACGTATGCTGATTTCTATCCCGTATTCAAGCAGGACGTTGATGAACACATCGGATGTAAACTGGCTTCTCTGGTCGTTGTTGAATATAGCAGGATATCCGTATTTTTCTATCGTCTCCCGCAGAAGCTCATCATATGATATCCATTATTACGTATATCTCAGTTCCGTTTTTCCTTACTGGAACTTAAGAACAAAACTTAGGTTAACTAAAACTATACAAAATTTCTTTAGAGAAAATAGAAAAATTAAATTTATCTCCATAAGTTCCATCTGAATTGATAATCTCTCCTGTTATCAATATTTTTCCATATCCATATAAAATATCAATAACTTCCAGCTCTATCTTTTCTTTTTTCACATAAGAAATAAATTCATCAATATATAAACGCCTACCTTCCCTTATTTTGCATCTTTCAATGGAAAATATATCAATAGATGAATCACACAGAATATCCTCAAAACCAGAAAAAATAAGTTTCGCTTTTAAGTACATGCCGTTATGATCAAAATGGAGTTCATTAAAGCAAAGAAATAATTGTCCATCTTTTATAAATATTTCATCTACTCTTTCATCATGCATTTGATCTAAAGAAATAATCTCCTCTAATAAATATCTCTTTGTCATATCCATATTTTATTCTCCCGTATTCCAACCATTATTTTGTTTCATTAGAAAGATTGGGACTTCCGTTATGAGCATCATGGACAGTACCATCTTGATTCTGCGGAGCCGGACTCGAAGTAGCAGCCTGTGCGTTATCTTTTAGATTCTGCTTCGCCTGCTTTGCTTTATTTTCTCTCGCCTCATTTATCTTACTTCTGACAGCCTGACCAGTAACAATTCCTTCAATCGCAGCACTTGCTATTGCCAGACCTTCCAATACTATAAGTCCCCATTCAGGTGCAGTTACAGCAAGTGCTATAGCAGGTACAAACCTTCCGTCCGGGCAGTATACCTCACCGGATTGTTCCCCGCATAGTGATATAAATGGAGGTTTATCGCAGTAAGACAATCCGCAGTCTGCTGGTTTCCGTTTCTTTCCGGTCAGGGAAATATTCACTATCCGACGCATACAGTGAAAGTCTTGCATCTTGTTTTTATGCAGACAAACGGTTTTTTCCAAGAAAAAACTTTATGGAATCTTCTCCGTCATAACTGAATGCAGTTTCCTGTTCCTTTTGGATATTAATTATCTCTTACAGCTCTGTTCCATTCCTTACTTACAGAAAACATTCTTCTGAAACCAGATTTTCTTATTTTTCCACTGCCTGCTTCAATTCAAGATACATTGCCTTGTAAATCTCCTTTACTAAGCATTAAAACACAGGCATTTTTGCAGGTTTTGGTTTGCTTAAATTTTCCTCCTGATATGCCGTAATCCCCCATCCGTCTTCCTCATCTTCATATATTTCTGTGACTATTTTTCTATCTGGATATCTTTTCAAAAAGGTCATATCCCAGCTGTCTTTTAACATATGTATTAATTCACAACCGATCTTGTCTTCATTATCATATTTAATTATATAAAAAATTCCGAAACACACATCGTTTATAATCTTTTCAAGATCTGCCGCAGTTTCTGCATTTTTCCAATGGGATTCCATACAAACAGTGTTTCTTGATTGTTTTATGAATAGACAGTTATCAATAATTATTGTTTCGGGGAAAAATAATTGTGCCGCCATAAACAACTGTGTTATATTCACTTCAGATGTAAGATAAGAAAAAAAATGTGATTTACTGTTTACGCTTTTCCATTCTTGATATTCGGGAATTAATTCAAACAAATTCATATTACACTCCTATTGATTCAATAATTCTTTTTCTGCATCAGTTGCTTTTCTATACTTGAAACTATTAATGTGTGTTTCCCCCGTTTTTGGGTTTGTATTATAATCATATTCTTTTACCTGCGGTCCTTTCACCCCATGTCCGTTGTCTTCATTTGGACGAATTTCTTTTATAAAATCTCCATTTTTATCAAACTGCGTAACTCTTTTTACAGATCCATCCGGATTTCTCTCGACTTTTGTACTGTCCGGTTCTCCATGCTCTTCTGGTTTATTTCTGCTTGGTTTACTGTTTTTATTATTAGGAGCCGGACTCGGAGCAGCAGCCTGTGCACCCTGCTTAATACTACTTGAAACTTCATTCGCTTCCTCTTTCTGGGTATTCTGATTTCGTTGAGTCGCAACAGAATCACCATTCTATGTATGTTGACAAAAACGCATACATTAATGAATGTTTCTTTAATTTTTCAAAAATATAAATATTATATTTTCTTTTGCAAAAGGCTCAAAACTCATGATACAGACAGAAAGTTTCTATTGACTTATACAAATAATGAGAAAATGAAACTGAAACTTCATATCTGAAATATAGATTATTTGCAGAAATTCTAGTTCAGACTGAATGCTGCCGAAATGGCTACAATCCTCTTGATTTTTGTTTCTGCAATATATACATATTCCATTATTGTATGGCAATTTCACCGTGTATTTCGCCCTGTAGAAGTGGTACACAGAGGCCCCATCACGCTTCGGTTGCAGGTAACTTCGGGACGGTATTTCAAAGAGCGGGTTTCTTCCCCATGCTAAAGGGAATGCATGTAATAATCAATTAATTATTTTACGGTTCTTGCTGAATAATAAATTTCTGAACATGGCTTAAAAAAATCAGTTTCTTCAATATTAATTCGCATGTTGAAACAAAATCTTTTTAGTTTATCTAAATTAAACTTTGCAGATGTTCTTATCTCTGAATATGTATCTTTTTCTTCAAACCATTGTTGTTGACCTTTACAAAAAAACTTCCAACTTGCGTCTTGAATACAATAAATCATTCGTTCATTGCTTCCTTCGTAAAAATAGGAAATTTTATAACCTTTATATTTGGATTCGTTATCATAATATATAAAAGCAGCTCTTAAATTATTTTCAAAAGCAGTAGTTCGAACTAAGTTAATCCAACCATCAATTTCATTATTCTTAAAGATAATATGAGAATCTTTCTGTCTATAAGTATATCCTTTGTGATATAAACAGTTTTTCTTTACAGATAAATCTTCTGTAATCTTATCAACAATTCTAACCTCATATCTATTATCCCTATTCTTTTGAGAAAACAATTCTTCATCAACAAATTGTCTCAGATCCGAAATATCAAAAAAAACAGCAAATTGTTCTTTCATTTTAAATTTCTCCAGTTTAATCTAAGTTTTCCAAATGCACAATTCCACTAGGATCATTTTTCATTATTTCTTCTGCATGTTTTAATGAAGATGCAGGATTATGATCATATTCTTGATAATGCCGAACACCATCTTTATCAGTCCATTGTACATCGGGTCTGTTATTTCCCACTTTATTTCCATTAGCATCTACTTGTTGCTGATTTTTTCTAATATCACGATTTGTTCCGTCTTTCTTCAATTCTTCTACCTTTTGATCTATTTTATCATTGTGTTCATCATTTCCATGTTTCTTTCCATCTCCATTATTAGGAGCCGGACTCGGAGCAGCTCCCGTCCGGGTCCGGTGTACCTCACCGGGTTGTTGCCCGCGTAGTGATATAAATGGAGATTTATCGCACGGTTTTGCCTTTTTGCCCTTCCCGTCAGAATGAATGGACTATACAGCGGATATGACTTCTTTTTTCTTACGCAATTCTCTCCAAAACTCATACGCTACCTGTAGCAAACCTCCTTTTTACATACTATACGAATCACTACACTGAGACAAATAGGCATTTATCTCAGCGTTTTCATATTTCATCAACATCTACAGATGAACTTAAACTGCTTAAAAACTGAATCATTTTCTTTTAACTAAGACATATATAATTATACCGTAAACAATCGCACAAATAGAACAGATTACGACAAATGTTAGATTTTCATGTTTTGAAAAGAAATTAATTCTATAAAGAAAATAAGACAATACAAAACTAAAAATCCAATAATTATAAATAAAAGAAAAACATAAATTTTATTAATGCTATTCATAATATTTTATTCCTTTGAGTTCTGAACTTTGTTCACTTCTTTTCCTAAATCTATTGCCGTCGAAACAGACCATAATTTTCCAGATTCTCTATAAAATGTACTTTACAATAAACAAAATCATTACACCGTAAACAAACAGGTAATCAATCTCTTATAGTAAAATACAGCCGCCATTACTTGTCTCTCTATTTTATAACTGTCTACCTTTTCAGTCGCACCAGCAAAAGCTGAGGTTTGTGTAAAGGACCAAAACATTTATGTTTCACTTCTAACTGATATTAACATCATAAGAAGCATCACAACTCCACAAATCAATATTATTACATATCTTTTTATACTCTTTTTTACATGTTTTTGTTTTTTAATACAAAAAATTGAATAAAAGACACAAAATAAACCACCTAACAATGGTATCAAGTTATCTAATACTATCTCATAAGATATTTTCATCTTTGTAACTCCTTATTTTGTTCATCACTGTTTTGGATCTGTCTCCCCATTGAATATGAATAATCTGCTGTATCATATAGATGAGAAGCTTCATTTTTTAAAGCCTCTTTCGGAGTTGGATTGGACTTCACTTCTTTTAAATACGAAAAGGTACTTGCAGCATACGTCAATGTATCATTTATGTTATCACCTCGTTGTTGATTTTTACCGACTTTACCTGTATCCGATGAGCATTTACCTTGTTTTTTATCAATTACGGCACCAATAGCACCCAATACAGACGACGGAATGACGTCACTTTTTATAGCAGGAGTTTTCCCTTGTGCTTCAACTGTACTTGCAACTAAATCTGTGAATCCCAATCCCATTCTTCCTATTCCATCAAGTATTAATCCAACGCCTACAGCAGCCCCTATACCGCCAGTTCCTCCTGCAAGAGCTACACCGCCAACTATTTCAGTTGTTGCTAGAATTATCTTTTTCGCTGCAGCACCATATTTTCTTCCATCAGGGTCGGTGTACCTCACCGGATTGTTGCCCGCGTAGTGATACAAATGGAGATTTATCGCATTAAAAACACCGCCGTTGCCGGGCAGATTGCTGTTATGCTTCTTTGCCTCGTCATTTGTAGGCGCTACAGGTATGTACTCCCCCAGCGCGGGGTCGCAGCTGATCCACCGCGAGTACTTCGGGTCAAGATACCTCGCTCCGTAGTAGTACAGCCCCGCGCACAAAACGCCTGCTATTGTGCGCGCTTTGTCCTGCTCCTTGCCGGTGAATGTATACGGCAGATACTGTGTGCCGTAGTTCCCGTCGCCTTTCTTCTCAACCCACGTCTCTCCGTACGGCGTGTATTCTATCCACTGGTACTCTCTTCCCTGACAGTCCGTAATCAGTTCCGCGCTGCCGAGGTGGTCGCTGTGGTAGTAGGCTCCTTGTAGTGTTGTCAGTGCAATGGGCAAAATGACAACAGGACATGGTTCCGCACCGGCATACATTGCAAGCTGCCGTGGTGTGTGACGTGTTCTATAGAGACATTCCGTCTGTACCCGGCAGAAACTCGGTGTACAAAGCGACAAATATCATTTTGTTTCTTATTAAAAAGTTTTGCATATTCACATGCGCGCACAAAAGGAGCAGAACTTTTATATATGGAATTGTATCATACTTTGGAAGCAGGAGATAGTATTTTCTTGCAAAGAGAATGATATCTCCTGCCATCCTTTCATAAAACTATATTCATGATTCGGACTAAAAATTGAGGCGTGTTTATCCTTGAAGCGGACTTCTGCATCACTGACTTTTGGGGAAGTTGAACAATGGAGTCTGATGCATCAGCGCCCTGTTTGCAGGCTGTCGAGTTCCTTTTCAATTGCATTGCGGTCCATTTTCTGCCCGATGAACACAAGTTTTATCTGCTGTTCACCATTGCCCCATCTGCCAAACTCGCGTACCATGACCTGCTTGCCTGCCTGTTCAAAGATGTAGCTTCGCTCGTTTCTGTCGGAGAACCAGACAATGCCCTTTGCTCGTATGACTGACTTGTCTATTGCATGAATGAAGGAGTCAAACTTCTGGCGGTCAAACGGCTTCTTTGCTGAATACACAAACGTGCTGATGCCATATTCTTCCGTCTCGCCGCTGCCGGTGTCGCTTTCAGCTACTGCCTGAATCCAGCCGGCGGAGTTATACGCCTCGTCAAAGTCAAATGCATGGGTGTCAAGTATATCTTCAAAGTCAACAACGCCATAATTTGTCTCGATGATGCGTGCCTTTGCCTGCAAATGACGTACTGCGGCCCTGACGGAATCAAGTTCAACCTTTGTAACGGAGTCAATTTTATTTATGACGATTGTTGTGCAGAATTCTATCTGCTGAATCAACAGGCGCTCTATGTCATCCGCGTCGCCAGCCTCTTTCGCCGAGACTGTGCGTTCTTTTTCCGCGATAAGTTTTTTCCCGCAGCCAAATTCACTTGCAAGTCGTGAAGCGTCAACAACGGTTATTACATTGTCAAGGACAGCACCTTCCACCGTTGTAATGCCTTGTGAAATAGGAGCCGGTTCGCAGATGCCGCTTGCCTCTATGACTACATGATCATATTTTCCGGAATGAACAAGTGAGGAAATTTGTTTGAGCAAATCTTTTTTGAGTGTGCAGCAAATGCATCCGTTTGACAGCGGAATGACATTGCCCTGCTTTGCCGCGTCGCCTCCGCCAGATTCAATAAGCGTGGCGTCAATATTCACTTCGCCAATGTCGTTTACAATGACTGCCGCTTTTATTCCTTTGCGGTTGTTCAGAATATGATTTAACAGTGTGGTCTTACCCGCACCAAGATACCCTGTAAGAAGGGTGACGGGAACGGAATAACTCATCATGGTTCTACTGTAGTTTCAAAAAGGAGATTGGTCAATTACATTGGAAATTTCATAAGTCAGGGCATAAAAAAAGACGGGATAAACCCGTCATTCACTCTGCGCGGCTCTGGGATCGAACCAGAGACCCCAAGCGTGTCATGCTTGTACTCTAACCAACTGAGCTAGTCGCGCATACATTGTTTGTGCAATGTGTTCTTATAATACTGGAAAAGTATCTTTTGGTCAATACAAAAAAACGGCTGTATTGCTACAGCCGTTGATTGCTTATTTAAGCGCAGCGCCGATTCGGTCAAGAACCTTCTTTCGGTCAAGCGGCTTTACGATATAATTTTTTGCTCCGTCAAGCAAGGATTTCTTTACAAGCTCTTCCTTGCCAAGTGCGCTCACCATGACGACACGGGCGTTCTTGTCAAACGCCATAATCTGTTCAAGGGCGGTGATGCCATCCATACGCGGCATAGTGATATCCATAGTGACGAGATCCACGTTGGGACACAGCTCTTTGTATTTATCAACGCCGTCTTTTCCATCTACGGCAGTTGCAACAATTTCATATCCTTCGCTTGTAAGAATCTGACCAAGTTGCTTCGCGACAAACATTGAATCATCAACGATGAGCACACGGAATTTTGATCCATCACCTTTCAGCCCTTCCGGAGGACGCTCGTTAATTGACGGAAAATCTTGTTTCGTTTTCATACTTTTGCTCCTTACCTACATGCGCTCACGTATTGCGACATTGACTTCAATTTTACCATATTCTGTAATGAGCGGAACAATGAGCGCCTCGACATTTTCTTCCGAGCCGCCAAGTGCCGCTATTTCCATCTTCTCTCCGGCAAAGAGAGCCGGCGGAGTAAGATCGAATTTAAATCCAAGTTCATGCAGCTTTGTCACAGCCTGCGCAGTGATGAGGTTTGCAAGCTCACTGATTGTTGCTTTTGCAAGGTCATCAAATTCAGGGAGTTCCTCATTATTCATTTTGGAAGCAATTTTTAACGCGGTCTCAAACGTCATGTCAAAAAGCACACGACCTTCCACATCTCCGGCAAGACCCACAAGCGCAGCCACTCCCATCACCGGCATAGCTGTAGACTTAAGGTACAAATCGCCTCTTTTTACATCAGCGCCGCCAAGCACTTCTTTAAGAACTTTATACGATGTCTCAACAAACGGGTTAATGTATTCTACCCTCATTCAAATCCCCCTGCGGTAAGTATACCACAATTATTGTTTTGTATATACAGAAAGTGTATCTACCAACTTCTTGCTCCACCCGGCAATTGTTGGTTTCTCATTTTCTCCAAAGACAAGCAGTCCGTTGCCTTTCACCTTTTCATCAAAGTCTGCAAACATATTCTTCTGCGCATCGGGCGCAAGGAATGAAAGCACATCGCGCGCAAACACCATGTCAAGTGGCGGAAGCGCATTTGTGTTTACACAATCATGATACTCAAAAAGAATCATGTCCTTTATTTCTTTGCTGAATGTAGCCTCGCCGGAAACAGTCCGCGTTACGTACGGTCCATACCAGTCACCTGCAGCATCATCGCTTATCGTCATAAGCGGCGCATTGGAAACATTGAGCAAATCAATATCGTGGGCGTATATTCTTATGCGGGCATCTGGATATCGTTTTTTAAGCAGGCAGGCCAGTGAATATGATTCATAGCCTCTTCCACATCCTGGATTCCAGACGACAATTGTCTTGGCGCTGTTTTCAGGAAGCGATGCATACACCATGTCGGCATATTTTTTTGTCCACCAGGAGCCGGTGCACGGGGAATAGAATGTCTTGAGGAATTCCTCTGCATCTTCCTCGTTCTGAAGCTGCGTCTTGTCCGCTCCGCGTTCCTTTTTCCACTCGGCATACCGTTTCTTTGTCCATGACTCTGTCATTTCATTGACGGTGAATTTTTTAAGGTTTTGAAGCGAGCTTACAACAAAGCTGAAGTCAACATCTTCCTTCTTTTCCTCCACAGGAGCGCTCTGCTCTTTCGCTGCGGGGGCTGTCTTTTCAGGAGCTTTATAAGCCGGAGCAGCTTCACTACCGGCATTAGGATCACGTATCTGCGTTTCCGCTTCCTCAACAAGCTCTTTTTCTTCTTCCGCATTGCGCGCGCCAAAAATGCGGTCTATGTCAAGAAGAATGTACAGGCGTTTGTTCGCTTCCACTACACCATAAATATACTTGATGTTTATATCGCCAAACAATGGATGCGGTGGCTGGATTGAACTCTTCTGGATGCCGACAACCTTGTCGATTACATCGACAACAACGCCGAAAGTCTGCTCGCCCACCGTGACGATGAGCATATTCTCAACGGCGTTATCCTGTCGCTCAGGAACATCTATGTTGAAGAAAAGACGAAGGTCAATGATTGGGATAATTTCTCCACGAAGATTATAGACGCCAAGCACAAAGGGAAGCGTGTTGGGCACATACGTAAAGCGTCCCGCCTTTGCAATTTCCTTCACCTTCATAATGTCAACGGCATAATCTTTTCCCGCAAGCGAGAAAGTCACCATCTTGAAGTCAACGACAGACACTTTTTCTTTCTTGCGCGCTTCTATTTCTTCCGGCGTAAGACCGACTGTGTCTTCATCTTCTTCCGTCATCTGCGCTGCCAAGGTGGTATCTTTGTTCTGCATATCCATTTTTATTTCCCCCGTTCTGCTGCGTTCACTGCTTCTGCTTCACGAGAACGCTGTGCTGAAAGTTCCTGACGCACGCCAAGTTCAAGCAGCTGACTTACATCTATAATGAGAGATACAGAACCGTCTCCGAGTATCGAAGCGCCCGCTATTCCCGGAGAAGTAGTAAACTGGTCATGGAGCGGCTTTATGACGACATCTTCCTCGCCGATAAGCGCATCAACCATGACGCCGATTTTCTTTTCCTGAGATCCCACAATGACAATGAAGCTGTAGTCATTTGTGTTGAAATTCTTAATGTTGAACAGTCTGCTCAACCGAAGGATTGAAATGACTTCGTTGCGCACGTTGAGCACTTCGTAGTTGTCGATAGTGCTTATATCTTCCTGTTTAACACGCTGACTTTCTATGACGTTTGCAATCGGAATTGAATACACTTCTTTGCCGACACGGACCAAAAGGCCCTGAATGATTGCCATGGTAAGCGGCAGGCGGATGCTGAATTTTGTGCCCTTCCCCCATTCGCTCGTGACGCTCACCGAACCATTGAGCTTGTCTATCATTGTCTTTACAACGTCAAGACCGACTCCACGGCCGGAAACATTTGTAATCTTGTCGCTTGTAGAAAATCCCGGCAGGAATATGAGATTGTATGCTTCCTGATTGGTAAGCACTTTATTAGGATGAATAAGACCTTTTTCAACGGCCTTCTTCTGCACTTTGTTTACATCGATACCGGCGCCGTCATCTGCAATGTCGATGATAATCATGTTGCCTTCGTTTGAGGCCTTGAGCAGCAGCGTGCCTTCTTCCGGCTTACCTGCCGCAACACGTGCTTCAGGAGATTCAATGCCGTGGTCAACGGAATTGCGCACGCAATGCATTATAGGGTCGAGCAAGTCTTCTATGACTGCCTTGTCGAGTTCGGTTTCCTCACCCTCTATGACAAGATTCACCTTGCGGTTGAGGTCACGGCTCAAGTCACGCACGACACGCGGGAAGCGGCTGAAAATCTGGCTGATTGGAACCATGCGGATCTTCATTACGCCTTCCTGAAGTTCACTTGCGATGCGGCCCAAGTTCTGTGTTGACGAGCGGTACTTGCTTGCCGTACTCTTGAACTCGTTGTCGAAGCCGTCGAACCAAGACGGCATACTTGCGTACTCATCGTTTATCTTCTGCTTGATTTCCTTTACCGGCGTACCATTCTGAATCTCTTCAAAATATTTTGGCAGTTCGTCAAAGAAACGGTGCATTTTTTCTTTATAGCCTTGGTCAAGATTCTGCAGCTGCACCTGGAGGTCTCCCATATGCAGTCCAATCTGATTGAATGCGGCCTTCGTGATGACCGTCTCGCTCACCAAGTTGAGCAAGTAATCAATACGTTTTGAATCAACGCGGAGAATCGAGCCGGCCTGGCTTACCTGATGACCTGTGGCCGGAAGTGATTTTTTTGCCTGCTGTACAGCCGCTGTCGTTGCCGGCGTACCGTCGCCAGATTCTCCTTCAGCAGATTCATCTGGCAAAGCTTCTTGTTCGGCCTCTTTCTGCGCAACATCATTCTGAACGACAGGTGCTGCCTCCTGCTGTTTTGGAGCTGACGGCGTACCATTGAGTGCATTGGCAGCATCTTGTTCACAGCAACGGGCATCCGTACAAAGCGTAACATCATTCAAGAATGAAGTGTCCTCAAGCTCTTCCTGTGTAGCAGTTGTGGCAATGTAATAGACTACCTGCGGGTGGAATTCATCTTCATAGAGCGCATCAAAATCAGGCACAGTCTTAAGCACGCTGCCCCGTGCCTTGAGCGCGGCAAAAACCTGGATTCCGCCGACGCTGTTCATTGGGTTTGACTCATCAAACAGAACATTTATTGTCCAAAGTTTTGTGCCTTCAGGACAGGCCTCTTTAAGTTCAAGAAGTTCATATTCGGAAAGCGGCGGAACGGGAGGCATCTGCGTGTCAGTAGATGCAGGCGCCTGTTGGACAACCTGCGGTGCAGGAGCCTTTGGCGCAGCGGCCGGTTTTGGCGCAGTGGCAACAAGAGAAGCCGGCTTGGGAACAGATGTATGTTTTTTTTCAGCCTTTGCCGGAACATATGATTTTATTTTTGCAACAAGCGGCGCGACATCCTCCGTGTATACGGAACCATTGTTGCGCGCATCAAGCATTGCCTTGATGGTATCTATCGCGGTAAGAAGCACGTCCACAATAGGCTCGCTGACGGCGACAGTGCCGCTTCTGAGTGCATCAAGCAAGTCCTCGACATCGTGACAGAACGTTGAAAGCTCCGTCATTTCAACAGTCGCAGAGCCGCCTTTAAGTGTATGCGCCGCACGGAATATTTCATCGATTGCGTCATGATTTGACGGATCATTTTCTATGACAAGAATATTGCTCTCAAGATTATCTACCTGCTGCTCAGCTTCGGCGAAAAAATCCTTGAGAAGTTCCTCATTATTAGCGTCAAGGTAATCACTCATGGTTACCATTTTATCCGCTTGCACACATAAGTCAAGCGAAATTGGAGAATTTTGGAAAATTTTCTCCACTCTCTACAATATATGGAGTATAATATTGTTTGCATGTGGAAACCTGTCAAGGAAGCAGGTGAATGTGCCGATACTGTATTGGGAATCTCTTTTTTCGCCGTGGAGGAACATTGTGAAGAAAATTATTGGCATTTTTGCGGCTTTTTTCTCTTCTACGCTGCTTTTTGCAGTTGACCTGCCGTTTTTCAGCGGATATACGGGCGTCATTGAAAATATTTCCAACAGCACTTCAAACACATTTGCCCCGACGATGAAGACAGACGCCTTTTTGTCATCGCAGCTTGATTTTGGCGGCGTTTTCCTGGTACGTGGAGAATTTGCGCTCAAGACCGATGACATTCTGGCAAAGGGAATCTTCCAGGACACCGCGGCAACTTTTAAAGTGAACGAAATCTCTGCGACATTCAGATACGGTTCGCTCACGTCGTCCCATTTCTTCAGTCTTTTTCTTGGCAACTATGAATCAATCGGCTCGGATATGTTCTTGCAGCGTCAGTTCGGCATAAAGCCAATCACTTCGCCGGTGACAGAAAGCTGGGTGGGACTCTGCGGCGCAACACTCTACCCTTTCTACGGCATAGGCGGTTCATACGTAATTCATTTTGAACAGCCATTTGCGGTGGGAATTTATCTTTTTGCAAACAATGACGAAGCAACTGACGAGCAGGTGTTCAACACCGACTTGCGGTTTGCCTGTGTGCTGCGTTCCTTTTCAGTTGATTTTTCCGCGGGACTTGCGTTTCCGCATGAGCAGTCAATCTCTGAAACAGGAGAAAACGTCGTGCTTCTGGTGCGCACGGAAACACTTCACGCAGGATGCAACATGCTGATTGGAAACAGATTCGCCTTCTCTGTATTCATGCAGGCGGGAGTTTCCAACATTGACATCAATCCTGAAAAGACGAGCAAGCTCACCATAAATGCCGATGACATGTATCTTTTCTTTGAACCGCGCATTGCAACGCGTCTTTTTACCGCGAATCTTTCCGCGTACAGCATTCCGCAGGAATCAGTTGACAACATGATTTACCTGCATGACCCGCTGGGTGCAAACGTTTCAATCTACACCGACCATCTTTACATTGAGAATGTCAATTTCACTTTTGGAATACACACCACGCTGTCATTTCCCGGAAAGACATTCATGGACATTGTAGACGACTACGCCAACATGCTCACGTGGACACGCAATTTGTATGTAACACCTTTCCTAAGCATTCCGTTGTTCAGCGGCACGCTTAAATTTTCAGCGTCTGCAAACTGTCTCTCCATTCCTGACGAAGGTTTTTCCGCCTTCAACGGAACTATTGGCTACAAGGCTCAACTTTAAAAAAAACACGGTGTCTTTCGACGCCGTGCAGTCATTCTGTTCAAATCATCGTTACAAAACAAATTCTTCAAGTCGCGCACACGCCGCTTCAACATCGGCACGGTGTCCGAAGCAGCTGAAGCGCAGATATGATTCTCCTGCAGGACCAAAGCCGCTGCCCGGCGTGGTGACAACGTTGCATTCATTGAGGATGCGGTCAAAAATGTCCCAGCTCTTGACGCCGGGGAAATACACCCACAAGTATGGAGAGTCGCCGGTGTAGTACACTTTGACTCCTTTGTCCGCAAAGTTTGGCGCGGTGAGCGTCTGCTTCATGAGCGCGGCGTTTCCAAGATAATAGTCAACAAGGCTTTTCATCTCTGCAAGGCCTTCCGCGTCGAGTGCGGCAAGCGCTCCGTGCTGGGCGATGTTGCTTGCTCCGTTGAAGAGCGTCGTCATGACACGGTTCCAGTCCTGCTTGACCGGGGTGCCGTCTGCAAAGGTAAGCTCAGAAGGAACGACTGTCCAGCCAAGGCGCACTCCGGTGAATCCGGCGGGCTTTGAAAATGAGTTCACCTCTATCGCGCACGTGCGGGCGCCTTCAATTTCATAGATTGTCTTTGGAAGTTTTTCATCTCTGATGTAGGCAAAGTACGCGGCATCAAAAATAATGATGCAGCCGTTCTTCTTTGCATAGTCAACAAGCACTGCAAGTTCTTCTTTTGTTGCCGTTGCGCCAGTTGGATTGTTCGGCGAGCAGAAGTAGATGAGCGAATTCTTTTTTATTTTTGAAAGGCTCGGAAAGAAATTGTTTTCCGCGGTGCACGGAAGGTATGTCACCCCCTGGTACCCTGAGCCGTCGCGCTTTGCTTTTCCGGCCGCTCCCGTAATGACGCTGCCGTCAACGTACACCGGATATGCCGGGTCCTGCACGGCGATGGGAGTTCTGCGCCCAAAGAGGCACTGCAGGCGGGCAATGTCGCACTTTGCTCCGTCCGACACAAACACTTCGTCGCTCTTAACTTTGTTGTTATAAAAGACCTGCGCAATCTTTTCGCGGAGCGCTGTAAGTCCCTGTTCGTCTCCGTAGCCGGAATATCCTTCTTTTGTACCAAGGCCGTCCGCGTAGTCAACCATCGCTTTGGTGATATGCGGAGTGAGCGGTTCAGTGGTGTTGCCCACGCCAAGGCTTATTATTTTTGCATCGGGATGTTTTGCCTGATACTCGCGGCGGCGTTTCGCCACTTCTGGAAAGAGATATCCGGCGGTCAAATTTGCAAATCCTTCGTTACGCTTAATCATTTTTTTGCCTCTTTGTTTTTTCTTCGGAGTGCATAAAAAAACAGGCACTCCGTCAACACACATGGTGTGATTTTAACGTAAATGCCTGTTTATTGCAATTATACTTTTTCAGACTAAAGAATATACCGCTGCAAGTCCTGGTTCTGAACGACGTCCTTGAGCTTTTCGTCAACGTAGTCACGCGTAATGGTGATTGTTTCTCCGGCGTGCTTGTCCGCGTTGAAACTTATATCCTCAAGAACAGTCTCCATTATTGTATGAAGCCGGCGTGCACCGATATTTTCTGCGCGGGAATTGACATCCTCCGCAAGAAATGCCATGCGGTCTATAGCCGCTTCATCAAATTTGACGGTGACATTTTCTGTGGCAAGAAGCGCCTCATACTGTTTGACAAGCGCATTTTTTGGTTCGGTGAGAATGCGCTTGAAATCTTCCTTGTGAAGCGACTCAAGTTCCACACGCAGCGGAAACCGTCCTTGTAGTTCAGGAATAAGGTCGCTTGGAGAAGCAACACTGAATGCGCCCGCACCGATGAACAATATATGAGTTGTGTTGACGACACCCCACTTTGTGTTTACATCGCTTCCTTCCACGATTGGAAGAATGTCACGCTGCACGCCTTCACGGCTCACATCCTGACCGTTAGACTCGCCGCCACGCACGGCAATCTTGTCAATTTCGTCTATAAAGATGATTCCACTTTGCTCGACGCGACGTTTTGCTTCTTCGCTCACTTTGTCATTGTCAGTAATACGGTCAAGATTCTGTTCAAGCAGAATTTGACGTGCCTCATGCACCGTGACAGACTTTTTCTTTGTACCGCCACCGGAAAGCATCTGCTGCAGATTGCTCATGCCTTCGGCGAAGTCATCCATGCTGCCGCCGGAAATGACGCCCATGTCAGGCATTTGCGGAGCGCTGCGCACCGTCACTTCGACAATGCGGTCTTCAAGTTTTCCTTCACGGAGCATCTTGCGGAATTTTTCACGAGTGTCGCCTTCTGAAGACGTTCCCGCAGAGGAGTCATTTTGTCCGGCAGCTTCCGAAGTAGAATCGTCAGTTGACTGGCTGTCGGTGGAAAAACCATTTGCCACAGGTTTTGAAATTTGAATCACACTTCCCTGCACCGGGCTTGATGATCCGAATATGTTTCCAAGAAACTGCACCTGTCCGCGGTTCTTTTCTTCATGTTTATCTTTTCTTGATGAACTTCCAGGCAGCAGAAGGTCAAGCAAATCTTCTTCCACTTGCGGAATGCACTTTTCCTTGAGCGTCTCCTGGATTTCTGATTTTACCATGTTGAACCCTACTGCCATAAGGTCACGGACCATGCTTTCTACATCACGGCCGACATATCCCACTTCAGTATATTTTGTCGCCTCAACTTTTAGGAACGGCGCACCGCAAAGTTTTGCAAGACGACGCGCAATTTCCGTTTTGCCTACACCGGTCGGACCTATCATCAAAATATTTTTTGGCGCAACTTCTTCACGTATTTCTTCAGGCAGCTTGAGACGGCGTGACCGGTTGCGAAGCGCGACTGCGACAAACCGTTTAGCCTTGTTCTGCCCGATGATATAGTTGTCAAGTCTGCTGACAATTTCACTCGGCGTAAGATTCACCGAAAGCTCAGCAGCAGTTTTGTTTGTTTCTTCAGAAATTGTTTCCATCAGAGTTCCTCTACGGTGATATTATTATTTGTGTAAATACAAATCTGGCCCGCTATCTTGAGCGACTTTTCCGCAATTTCTTTTGCAGATAAATCGCTTGTTTCCATGTATGCCATTGCCGCCGCATACGCATAGTTTCCACCGGAACCTATTGCAAGAATATCATTCTCCGGTTCAATGACATCTCCACTGCCGCTGATGAGCAGAATTTTTTCGCTGTTCGCCACGAGCAGCAGCGCGTCAAGTTTGCTCATGGAACGTTCTGTACGCCACATTTTTGCAAGCTCCACCGCAGCCCGCGTCAAGTCGCCGTTGAATTCCTTGAGCTTCACTTCGAATTTATCAAACAGCGTGAATGCATCCGCGGTTGCGCCCGCAAAACCGGTGAGCACTTTGCCGTCAAAGATGCGGCGCACTTTGCGCGCATTGCCCTTCATCACCGTGTTTCCCATGGTGACCTGTCCGTCGCCCGCCATTGCAACTTTACCGTTGCGCTTTACCGCTATGACTGTCGTACTTCTAATTTTTTCGTCCATCGTATGCTCCTGTTTTTTTTGATGCAGTTTACACTATTGCTAAAAGATACTCATAAGTATGTTCAAAAGCAACCTTTATAAATCAGTCTTTCTTGCCGCTGTGCGGGAATGCCTGATTGTACACTTGCTTTAAATGTTCCTTTGAAATATGTGTATACCGCTGCGTTGTGCTGATGCTTGCGTGTCCGAGCAGCTCCTGCACAACGCGGACATCAGCTCCTTCTGAAAGCATTGTCGTGGCAAAGGTATGTCTGAAAGCATGAGGCGACATATGCCTGTTGGTACCTTCAACGCCGCTGTACTTTGAAACGATGAACCACATGCCGTGTTCGGTGAGCGGCGTGCCCTGTTGGTTCACGAATACATTGTCAACGGTTTTACCGCCATTCTTTGCCGAAGCAGGAAAACGCGCGTTTCGTTCCAAAAGATACTGCTTGAGCGCCGCAACTGCATCGCCTTCAAAATAGACGCGTCTGTCTTTGCGGCCCTTTCCGGTTACAATTGCGCTTTTATAGTCTTCTGAAAAATCCTGAAGTTTGAGCGAGGCAAGTTCTCCAACACGGCAGCCGGAAGAGTAAAACATCTCAAAGAGCGCATGGTCACGCGATTCCCAGAGCAGCTCTTTCTTTTGAGGACTTTCACAAAGCGCGTCAACCTCACCTTCCGTCATAAAACGAGGCAGATGTTTGGGCAGTTTTATCGTCTTGAGTTCAAGAGAAACATTTGTGGGAATATATTTGAATTTTTTACAGTATGCAAACAGACCGCGCAAGGCGGCAATGAATCTGTTTATAGAAGCTGCGGCATACTTACGCTTGCTCAGCGAACCGATGCAGTTGCGCAAATCTTCAACAGTCACCGAATCCATGCGCCTGTTTTTGTCAAGAATAAGGACAAGATGCTTCAAGTCCTCACGGTAACCGGTGACGGTGTTCTCTGAAAAGCCACGCACCGTCATGAGGTACAGCAGATACTCGGAGACACAGTCCGCTATGGTAACCGGTATGCGGGCTGGAAACGAAGCTGCTGCTGAGGGAATGAAATCATCCGCAGAATCAGACATGCGCTATTCTTTGTCCTTTGTCTTTTCCTGTGCAAGTTTATCAGCTTCATTTGCTTCTGCAAACGCACCCGCCGTTTCTGCAGCAACAGCTTCGTCAACAGAGTGCAGATAATCGCAGTCAGGATTGATGCATGACTTATATGAACCGTTCTTTTTGTCGTACTTTTCAACAAGGAACCAGCCGCATTTAGGACAAGTCATTTCTATAGGCTTGAAGTGTGTGATGAAATCGCACTTTGGATAATTTGTGCAGCCGTAGAATTCTTTGCCGCGTCCCTTTGTCTTGCGCGCAACGATATCGCCGTTGCAGCCAGGGCGCGGACACTTTGCAAGAGGAATGCTCTTTGTGTTGTGGCATTCCGGGAATCCTGAACAGGCAAGGAAGTAGCCAAAGCGGCCCAATTTCTTCACCATAGGCTTGCCGCACTTTTCGCAGATTTTATCGGTCTTTTCATCGAGCGAACCTTTAAGACTTTCCTGTGTGTCCATCACTTCGTCAACTCGTTTTTTAAACGGGCCGTAGAAATCACCAATCATGCTGTTCCACACGAGCTTGTTCTGCTCAACATCATCAAGCTGATTTTCAACTTGGGAAGTGAACTGCTCGTTGATAACCTGCGGGAATGACTCTACCAGAATCTTGCAAATCATCTTTCCAAGCGTTGTAGGAACAAGCTGCTTGTTGCTCCTGGTAACATAATAGCGGTCGAGCAGCACTGAAATAATCGGAGCGTATGTTGAAGGACGTCCGATTCCCTTTTCTTCAAGCGTCTTGACAATTGAAGCGTCAGTGTAGCGGGCAGGTCCCTGTGTAAAGTGCTGTTCAGGGTAGAATTTTTCGCTCTCTAATTTTTCGCCCACTTTAAGAGCAGGGAGCGTGCCGGTGATTTCTTCTTTTGAAGAAAGTGTCTTTATGACGTGGAAAAATCCTTTATCAGTGACTTTGCTTGCGCTCACCCGGAACGTTGCGGCTCCGGCGGCGATATCAACGCTTGTGGTGCACGTCTTTGCATTATTCATCTGACTGGAAACGAAACGTTCCCAGATGATTGAATACAGACGCAGCTGGTCGCGGGTAAGATATTCCTTCACGCTGTCCGGTGTATATTTTACGTATGTAGGACGAATGCCCTCATGCGCATCCTGCGCGCCCTTGCCCACCGCATATTCAATTTTTTCAGCAGGAAGATCCTGCGGGAAATTTTCTGTAATCCAACCGCGCACATCATCAATTGCAGTCTGAGATATACGCACAGAGTCAGTACGCATGTAGGTGATAAGACCGACTCGTGTAGAACCAATCTGCACACCTTCGTACAACTGCTGCGCTATCTGCATCGTCTTCTTTGACGTATAGCCAAGTCTGTTTGCAGAAGCCTGCTGCAGTTTTGACGTGGTGAACGGCGGCTTTGGATGAACAGTCTTTTCAGTGTCCTTTATGTCAGCAACGACGCAGTCACTGTTTTTTATTTCTTCAATAATGTCGGTGACAGCCTTTTCGTCCTTAAGCTCCGGCTTGCCGTTCTTGTATTGCACAAGCTGCGCGGTGAACTTTGATTTGCCTTTTACAAAGTCTGCGTCAAGGCTCCAATATTCTTCAGGAATGAAATTTTCAACTTCCTGCTCACGCTCGCAAATAAGGCGGAGCGCGACTGACTGGACTCGTCCTGCGCTCAGACCGTTCTTTACTTTCTTCCAAAGAAGCGGGCTTAAATTGTATCCCACGAGCCGGTCGAGCACACGTCTTGCCTTCTGGGCATTTACTTTTGCTTCGTCAATTGTTCCCGGATGTTTTACAGCTTCCTTGATTGCAATAGGCGTAATTTCGTTGAACACAATGCGGTGAATGGGCGCAGTTGTCTTTTCAGCAAGCGCTTTGTTCAAGTGCCAGGAAATTGCCTCTCCTTCGCGATCGTTATCAGATGCAAGCAGCACTTCGCTGGAATTTTTTGCATCTTTCTGCAGCTCCTTGAGCAACTTTGCACGACCGCGAACCGTAATATATTCCGGCTCAAAATTATTATCGACATTGATTGCAAGTCTGCTTTTGGGCAGGTCGATAAGATGGCCCATAGATGCCTTTACGGTGTATCCTGTTCCCAGGTAGTGTTCGATGGTCTTTGCCTTGGCAGGAGACTCCACTATGACAAGCGTCTTTTTCTTTGCCGCTTTTTTAGAAGTCTTTACAGCAGGAGTGGCGATGACTTCAGCCTGTTGCTCAGCTTCTCCCGTTGTTGTTTTTGAACTCGTTTTTTTCGCAGACCGTACAGCCATTTTATTACCTCTAAGGACAATTGCTAGAATAACGGCAACTGCCCGTCTTTTTTGCAGGAATGTGCGCCCGGAGCATCTCTGCGCGCCGCGACATATTCCGCATAATCTTTTATTATAGGAGCACCTTCTTCAAGAAACTGCTCCGCATTTTTCTTCAACTTTGCCTGCGCTCCGCGCTTTGGCGAAGCAGCAAGCTGTTTTTCCACGAGCTGCGCCGTTTTTTTCGCGCTTTCGCAAAAGCCCGCCTGGTGGAACATGACATCTCTGTTATACTCGACGGCAAAATCGGCGGTAATGAGCGCGCCGCTTCCTGCAGGGGCCTGTATGACAACGGTTGCCGGAGAAAGTGCCGCAATGATTCTATTGCGCTGCACAAAACGCCACGGCTCTGCATCGCAACCGGGAACATACTCGCTCACCACACAGCCGCCTGTTGCAAGAATATGCTGCACAAGCACTTTGTGCGCAGGCGGTACGATGGTGTCTATGCCGCACGGAAGAACAGCGCATGTCGTGCCTGTTTTAATCGTACCGGCAGCGGCAACAGCACCTTTATGGGCGCACGCATCGGTTCCATAAGCAAGACCGCTTACAACGGTAAGCCCGTCCGCCGCCGCATCTCTTGCAAAAGAGAATGCCGCCTCAGCCGCCTCACGGCATATTTTCCGCGTGCCAACAACAGAAACACACTGCTTGGCAAGAACAGAAAATTCCCCGCGATAAAACAGCATGAACGGAGGATTGAACGTTTCGCCGAGCAATGCCGGATACCGGCTGTCATCGTATAAAACGGAGCCGATATTCATCTTATGCATGAGCAAAGCGCTCCGCCTGGCAAAAGCAGCGCTCTGCCGGCCGTCCCAAATTTCCGGATGAACTGTCCTTCCGACAACTTGAGAAATGTCTTCTATAGACATTAACGCAAGTTTATCTAAACTGTCAAGATTTTTGCGTAAAATAATCTTTTCTTTAAGCGAAAGAAATGAAATTTGTGCTATTGCAAGCAACAATTCGTCCATTTCAGTAAGGTACTACTAGATTTACTGAGCGTCAAGCCGAGCTTGGACAACGGTCTGTTTATTCGCCTGTGCGTCCGCAACCTTCTGTTTATTTGGATTGAGCTTGATTATCTTGTCGTACAAGGCAATTGCCTTGTCAAACTCGTAGTTAAGGTAATATGCGCGCGCAAGCACAAACATTGCGTCTGTTTCGCGTGTCTGTGTCTCAAGGTATTTTTCCAAGTACGGAATCGCCTTCTGGCTTTCATCAAGTTCGAACACATACAGTACCGCTATGCCGTACATGGCGCGGTAATATTTTGGATCAAGTTCAAGGGCGCGCAGGTAGCCGGATTCCGACAGCTTAAGATAGTTTGCCTCGGTCGCCACATCGCCGGTGGCATTATAGTCAAGAGACGCCTTTGCCATATAGCCGGCACAGACACCAATGTAATAATACAAGTTGGCGTTGTCAGGATAGAATGATATTGCCTTTTGGAAGTTTTCAAGCGCCTTGCCGAACATTCTTTCGTCAAGGTAACGGGTTCCTACAATTTTATACCAGATACCTTCCTGAGACTCGGTTGAAACAAGATCCATCGCCCGCTTCTCATATTTTTTTATGGCAGCCTCATACTCTTCCTTTTTGGTAGGATTACCCACTCCTTCTTCCATTTTTTCCATGCGCTTAACCGACTTCATTGACGGTGAGCACGATACAAAAAGAATCACCGCGGCAACAATAAGCGCCGCGTGTCCGTATTTTGCAGTTCTTCCCATACTTTTTCTCATTTTTCCGTTCCTCCCGTTTTATGCTGCGTCTGATGACCGGGGAAAAATTCCCGGTGATAGTCGCGCAACTGTTCATCATCGATATGTGTATATATCTGCGTTGTTGACAAGTCAGCATGGCCGAGCAGTTCCTGTACGGAACGAAGGTCTGCGCCTCCTGCCAAAAGGTGTGTCGCAAATGAATGGCGGAGCGTATGCACTTTTGCACGTACACCGCTCTTTGCCTCCAGCTCCTGAAAATTCTTCCAGATGCCTTTGCGTGACAGCGGCTCTCCGCGGAAGTTGACAAAGACTTCGTCAACGTTTTTTCTGCCCACCATTGACGGACGTACCTGCGTAAGATACGCGGTAAGCCAGTCATATGCAGCCTGTCCAAACGGAATGAGCCGTTCCTTGTCGCCTTTGCCGCGCACCAAGATAAGGCGCTCGTCAAAATGCACGTTTTGTACAAGCAGTCCCGATGCCTCGCTTATTCTAAGTCCGCAGCTGTAAATAAGTTCAAAAAGCGCACGGTCTCGTATGCCAAGCGGCTTTTGTGTGTCGATTGAAGCAAGAAGCGCGTCTACCTGAGAAACGCTTAATACACGGGGAAGTGCTCTTGCTGCTTTTGGTCGGTCAAGTTCAAGCGCAAGATTTTCTGTCCAGACGTTTTTCCGCTTCAAATACGAGCCAAAAGCCCGCAGTGACGAAATGTCTTTTGCAATGGTAAGTTCCGTACAGCCATTTGTATGCCGCCACGCCAGATAATAGAGGAGGTCCTGCGTCGTAAGAGACGGAAGATCCCGTTTCTGTTCTTCAACCCACTTGAGGAATTCCTCCGCGCTGAACTGATATGTCTGCGCAGTGAGTTCCGCACGGCGCTCAACAAGTATGAGGTCCGTGTAGAAATCATGCAGCAATTGCTCAAGCGCCGGGTCTGCTATGGTCACCGGGGCTGCGGTCTGTTCCATGCGTGCTGTCCATTCCGCGATTTATTTATCGTCGGTAAGATTTATCATGCGTGACAGTCCGTCAAGGTTTCTCCAACAGGCAGGCTGTGCAAGATCATCGCTGTTGCGCTTGAATCCTGCCGGCGGCTGTATACCGTGATTGTTAAGCGATGCGGCAAGCGCGTCACTCAGCGAACCGGTACGTTTTCCATCATCGTCAACAGGTGCATTTTCGTGCGGCACGCTGATGTTCTTGTTTGCGTTTTCATCAAACAATCCGGGATTTGCAAGACTGGTGCTGCTCACTGCGTCAGAGTCGCCAAATTTTTTATCAGCTACAACGCCGAGTGAACTTTTTCCGTGCAGGACGCTTTCAAAATCACCGTAACTAATGACGTTGTCATCAACGTTTTTTTCCTGATTGGCAATTCCACTTTCTGATTCTGCGTCAGGATCAAATCCTGTAGCAATGACGGTGACGGACACTTTGCCGCCCATATCTGGATCAAGCACCTGTCCCCAGAACAGCTGGTGGTTCTTGTTTGCATTGCTGCTTACGTTCTTTACAACTTCTTCAATCTCGCTCATTGCAAGATCTTCTCCGCTGGTAATGTTGATAAGAATGTTGCGCGCACCGTCAATCTGGCGGTCCTCAAGCATAGGATTGCTGATTGCAGCCTGCGCCGCGTCAACCGCACGATTTTCACCTTCACCAACACCAACGCCAAGAATTGCCTCTCCCTGGCCTTTCATCACGCTCTTTACATCTGCAAAGTCTATATTGACTTCGCCCGCTTTAGTGATGATGTCGGAAATTCCCTGCACGCCCTGGCAAAGCACGTCATCTGCCATGCGGAATGCTTCTTTATAATTTAATTTCTTGTCTACGATTTTCATTACCTGCTGGTTTGGTATGACAATAAGGCTGTCAACCTGGTCACGCAGCTTCTTGAGTCCGTCTTCGGCGTACCTCATGCGGACCGGTCCTTCAAAACCAAATGGAGTGGTGACAACAGCTATGGTAAGCGCACCCTGCTCACGGGCAATGTTTGCAACAACCGGAGCAGAGCCAGTGCCAGTGCCGCCGCCCATTCCGGCAGTAATAATCACCATATCCGAGCCTTTTACAATATTCGTGATAAGTTCAGTGTCTTCTTTGGCTGCATCTTCGCCCACCTGCGGATTGCCGCCCGCTCCAAGGCCACCGGTAAGTTTCTGTCCTATCGCAACACGTTTTTGCGCTTTAGAAACATTGAGTGCCTGCAAATCAGTGTTGAGAACAACAAACTCAACATTGTCCACGCCGGCATCAATCATTCTGTTCACCGCGCTTGAACCGCCGCCGCCACATCCGATGATTTTAATCACCGTCGGACTTGCAGCAGAAAGCGCCGACCCGGTCTCGTTGACCACAGAAAGTTCTATCATATATCCTCCCGACCCTAGCCCAGGTGTCACACACCCGCTCTTCCGGACTATCCCTCATCCGAAAGGGGCTTATTTACTTTATCATCCTAAAAAAACAATTTCTTGAATCTCTCAAACACGCCCACTTTGCCGCTTTCACTTTGTTCCTCATGGCGCTTGTTCTTCCGCTTGCCGCTGTCAACAGGCTCGTTGTCTTTATTTGCAAGCACAAGGCCCACGACAGTCGCAAAGTCGGACGAGCGGTACGACTGGTCCACTCCGCCTAAATCAGCGCTTTCGCCCTTGCGCACTGATGTCGTTCCAAATACACTCTGGGCAAGCTCCACAACTCCCGGCATGAGCGCGCCACCACCGGTAAGCACAATGCTTCCGCTGAGCTTTGTCAAGTTTGACTTGCGCACAACTTCCCGCTTTACCATTGACAGAATTTCGTCCATGCGCGGCTGTATAATCTGGCAGAGTTCATAACGAGTTGTCTGTTCCGGAGGTCTTCCACCTACTCCCGGAATGATGACTTCCTCATCCGCTTCGCTGCCGGTAATCCAACAGCAGCCGGACTCAATTTTGAGTTTTTCGGCAGCTGAATTTGGAATGCCTTTGACAATCGCAATATCGTTTGTGACAAGATTGCCACCAACAGGAATCGATGCGGTGAACACCGGTGCACTCTTATTTAAAACCATGACGTCGGTTGTACCGGCGCCCAAATCTATAAGAATGGAACCAAGCTCCATCTCATCTTCGTTTACCGTTGCATACGCTGCGGCAAGAGTCTTAAGCATTACACCGTCAATAAGATAACCCGCCCTTCCGATGCACTGCTGTATGTTGGAAAATGCGGTAATCGACGCGGTGACAATGTGAACCTGCACTTCAAGGCGCACGCCCATGATGCCCACTGGATTTTTAAATCCAGACACGCCGTCCACAATATAGTCCTGGGGAATGACGTGCAGCAGCTTCTTATCAAGCGGAATGACAACCGCCTTTGCCGCCTCTATGGCACGTTTCTTTGCGCCTTCAGGAATTTCAAGCGAGCGTCCCCTGCCACTTTGATCAACGCCAATCTGCCCCTTTGAGTTAAGGCTTTCAACCTGGGCGCCGCCAATTGCCGTGTACACGGACGTGACATCTATGCCGGCATTCTGTTCAGCAGCTTCTACCGTTTCCTTAATAGCTGTCATTGCCGCATCAATGTTGACAATCACCCCGTTGCGCAGTCCCTGAGAAGGTCTCTTTGCAACGCCGATGACTTCAATCTTGTTTTCAGCGTCTGTTTCTCCAATGACAACTCTGATATTATTTGTACCAATATCAAGGCCAACGATAATACCGCTCAAAATTTCCCCCTGATTCCTACCTTTTGCGGTAAGCGACTGATCCGTAGCGGAGGTCTATCTCACTCACATCAGGCTCTATGGAATTAACAACATCAAGCACCACCATCATATACTTGAGCGCGTCCTCATTCAATGAGCGGTCGGTAAGGACTCGCACACGCGAATGAATCGGATACAATACAAGCTCATAATTTCCGTATTCCTTAGGAACAACCTGAATCTCGGAAATCGCCGCAAAATATTTCTGCGGCAGACTGCGAAGCGCTGCAATCTGTTCCATAAGCGTACGGTATTTTTCCGGAATGCGCATTCCTTCCTGAACACGGTCAACCGGAAGCCCCGTCACCAGCGGAACATTCGTATCTATGGCTGCATTTGATGCAGTAGACGGGAATAATACACCATTTTCATCAATTTGAACAGGCATTGAGCGGTTATCCACCGTTACAATTGTCTGGGCGACAGGTTCCCGCTCGTTGATTTGTATAATCACCCGGTCTGGGAAACGCTTGTCTATGACCGCAGATTCTACTCCCGGTATGGAAGAAAGAAGCGATGCAGCCTTGTTTGTGTCAAACTGCATCCACGTACTTGAACCCATTGTCTCAAGCGTCTGAATCATTTGCTGTGAAGACAGCCGTGAAAGACCTGAAAACTGCACCTTTGCCGGCGCAAGACAGGGAATGACAAGCGTATACAAAATAGCTTCAAAGGCAAGCAACAAGCACAGCACGATGACAATTATCTTGAGCACAGACATTTTTTTGTCGCCTTTACCTGTTGTATGACGGGAATACTTTCTATCCTCGTCGTACTCGTACGGCTCAAGGCCTGTCAAAACTGCATCACTCATTTTTCTACCCCGCTAAATTTTTTTATATCAACTACTTCAGTCATGGTGTCGTCAGAACTATGATATTCCTGAACGACAGGCTGGTCATCCGGCGCATCGCAATGTGAGGCGTTAAGCATAAAGCCGCACATGCAGAGGGTGAAGATGATTGACGAGCCGCCTGAGGAAAAGAAAGGAAGCGGAATGCCGGTCGTAGGAACAACTCCGCACACAACTGCACAGTTTAAAAGAGACTGGAGCACAATCATAAGAGCCGAACCGAATGTACCGTATGCGGCAAAACGATCAGGCGTTGTAAGCGCAACAGTGAACGCGCGCCACGCAAAGAACACAAGCGCGATGAAATAGCAAATCACTCCGAAATAGCCCATTGCTTCTGACCAGCCGGCAAAAATATAGTCCGCCTGCACTTCCGGAATACTGTTTATGCGCGAAAGTCCGCTGCCAAGTCCCTGTCCCCAAAAACCGCCGGAACTGATTGCCCGCTCGGAAGCAAACTGCTGATAGCCGGCTGTCTGTGTAAATTCATCAGGATTGATGAACGCCGCCACACGACTGATGCGGTACGGTTCAATTGAAATCATGAGGATTGCCGCAGGAATCGCAAGCAGGGCAAACGGTCCCAGCCACGACAATTTTGCGCCCGCAGTAAAAAACATAAGAATGCCTACTAAAAAAACAAACATTCCCGTGGAAAAATCTTTCTGCAGGAATATGAGCAATACAAAGGAAACAAGACCTACTATTTCAGGAAGCACACGCTTCTGACTTTCATCGTCAACCTGATTCTGCTTGTCAAAAAGATTTGCAAGGAAAAGCACCACCGCCATTTTTGCCGCTTCCGAAGGTTGGAACGTTGACAAAAACGGTATTCTAATCCAACGGCGCGCGCCTTTGCGTTCAATGCCAATTCCCGGGAAAAAGGTAAGAACGCACAGTATGAGCGAACCTATGACAATGTACGGAAGAATTTTGCGGATTTTATCCATCGGCAGCAACGCAAAGAAAAGCAGTCCGGCAAAACCTATTGCGGAACTAATGAGCTGACGCACTACAAAGTAGTACCGCTTTTCAAAGAGACGAAGTCCTGTGTTTGGTGAACAAATATACAGCGTAAACAGACCGAGCCCCCAGAGCAGCAATGTCGCGGCAAGCAGACCTTTGTCAGTGCGACGATATTTTTCTATAGGGCGTTCAGCCATAAACGTGTAGCTGCTCATTTTGAGCCTTCCGCTGCGGTACTGCCCAAAAGCAACGAAGTGATTCGTTCAAGTCCCATTCCGCGTGAACCTTTTATCAAGATGAGGTCGCCATCGCGTGCCGTTGCCTGCACCGCTTGAGCCGCCTTCTGCATAGACTCATCGCTCCGTCCGCTAATCTGGACTATTGTTGCGCCGCCATTTTCTTTTTCCGCGGCCTTTGCAGCTTCCGCCATCTCATCGCCCACAAAAATAAGCAGTGACGCCTTTCCGTGCGCAGCAAGCACACCCATGTTATGATGCGCCTCGCGGGAATCTTCACCAAGTTCAAGCATGTCGCCAAGAATATAGACGCGATTCTGCTTTACCGTCACCGATGAACAGAACTCTATTGCTTTTTCCATGGAATCCGGATTTGCGTTGTAGCAGTCCTGCACCACAGTATACTTGCCGTGAATCACTTCACTTCTGCCAAAAAGCGGTTTCATGTTCTTGATGCCGTTCACAATTTCCGAAGGTGAAAGACCAAGCTGCTGTGCGAGCGCCACTGCAGCCTGTGCATTTTTAAAGTTATATTTTCCCGGCAGCGGCAGCACGACAGGCAGACCGCCCACGGTAAACGATGTGCCGTCAAGTCCCTTGTCATGGGTAAAACGGACAGTCGAATTTTCCGCGCCTTCTCCGTAATACACAATTTTTCCGTCAACGCGTGAGGCAAGATATTTTGTAAAATCATCATCGAACGGAATCACCGCGACTCCCGTGCCGTTGAGATAATTAAAAATCTTTGCCTTCTCAGCCGCAATGTTTTCCCTGCTGCCAAGAATGCCGATGTGTGCCGTACCAATGTTCGTAATCACTGCATACTGTGGTTTTAAAACGGAAGCAAGTTCGCCCATTTCATTGACACGGTTCATGCCCATCTCAAAAAGACCGACTTGATGCTCCGGACGTATTGCAAACACTGAAAGCGGAAGCCCCGTCTCACTGTTAAGATTTCCCTTATTGGTGATGACCGCATACTTCTGCGAAAGAATCGCGGCGGCAATTTCTTTAGTAGTCGTTTTACCGCTTGAACCCGTGACGCCGATTCTAATCAGACGCGGAAATTTTTCAACGTACCGTGCGGCTGCACACTGCAACGCGGAAAGCGTATTGTTTACCGTTATAAACGCTACATTCTGATATTCATGAGCAAGTTCTTCATATTTCTTTTTGTCAGCGTCAAAATTTTTTCTGCACACAAATACAACAGTCGCACCCTGTTCGAGCGCCTGGGGAATATACGCGTGACCGTCCTGTTTTTCACCGATGAGCGGAACAAAGAGCGTATTCTTCACCACCTGCCTGCTGTCTGTCGCAACCGTGGTGAAAATAAAATGAGCCGGCTGGGAAACACATTCGCCGCCTACCGCCTGCACAACTTGCTCAAGCGTAAGCAACGACTGCTCCGATGTGGAATCGCAGTTCATTTCTTGCTCCCCTTCATCTCGACGCGGACAATTTCATCTGTCTCCGCCTGACGCATATTCAATTCATCTTTTGCTATTTTTTCTATTCTGTCCGAGCTTGAAAGCAAACTCATGTCGGTAATCAATTTTTTATTTTCTTCAACAAGGTCAGTCTGCTTCTTTTCCAAGTCACCAACTTCCTGTTTAAGTTCTGTATATCTGCGGGCCTGTATGCCGTCTACGACAAGCAGCGCCGGAATGCAGAGCGCCATAACGCACACCATGATGGTACGAGCAACATTTTTTTCTTTTTTCATTACAACGCCTCCACTCCGTACAACCTTTTTTCATCAGCATCGCGTATCTTGCGCACCACACGAAGTTTCGCGCTCCGTGACGGTGAATTACTTTCAATTTCTTCTGCGGAAGGCTCAACAGGCTTATGCGTAAGCACTTCAGCACAGGGCGTTCCCCCGCAGGTGCACACCGGCGCTTCCGGAGGACACACGCACTGCTTGCCAAGATTGCGGAAGTAGTTCTTCACAATCCGGTCTTCAAGCGAATGGAATGTAATCACACCCATCTTGCCGCCGGGACTAAGAACGTTGAACGCATCGTGAATCGCTTCAGGAAGCCGCTTCAGCTCAGCGTTTACCGCGATACGCAGCGCCTGGAACGTCCGCGTTGCCGGATGTATCGGACCAAACCGATACTTTGCAGGAACAGCCTCATATATAATATCGGCAAGCGCCTTGGTGGAAACAATACGTCCACCCTTGCGCGCCTGCACGATTGCAGCTGCAATCCTCCGGGAAAATTTTTCCTCGGCGTATAGGTAGATAAGGTTTGCCAATTGTTCTTCACCCATCGTATTGACGATGTCTTCGGCACTTTCACCTGCGCTTGGATCGAGCCGCATATCAAGCTCTTCATCATGGCGAAAAGAGAATCCCCTCCCACTTCGCTCATAGTGAAAAACACTAATGCCCAAATCAAAAAGAATGAGGTCAGGTTTTTGCAAGTCTTCGGGATAGTTGCGGTAGAAATCGTTGAACCATCCGTTGAAGAAAGCAATTCTGTCCCCAAAAGGAGCAAGGCGTTCGCGAGCACGGGCTTGTATCTGTGCATCAGCGTCAACGCCAAGAATGTGCAATGTGGGATATTTTGTGAGAAAGTTGAACGTATGCCCCCCTTCACCCAGCGTTGAGTCAATCATGAACGCATTTTTCTCAAACGGTTCCCCAATGGGGCTTAACCATTCAAGGCATTCATGTAGCAACACTGGTGTGTGGACAATTTCCACTTCTCTTACCCCGCAGCACGCTCCCGAAATTTATGTAAAGCAGTTTCCCCTGCTAAACACCAGAAGCACACTATAAAATAATATCACTCATTGACTCAGCAGCCTGCTGGAATGAGCTTTCTGTTGCTTCGAGATACTGCTTGTATGCGCCTGAATCCCATAATTCCATGTACTTGTTGATTCCAAGAATTACGCATTCACCGCTCAAACCGGCATACTCACGAAGACTCTGCGGGATAGAAAGGCGTCCTGTCTTGTCAAATTCGATTTTTTGTGCGGGAGCAATGAAGCGCCGCATGACAAGTCGTTTTTGATCGTTGAACAAGGAGACAGAACCTACGATTTTTTCATTAAGATTCTTCCACTCTTCGGCGGTAAAAAGCATGAGACAGTGGTCAAGTCCCTGCGTGACCATGAGTTCGTTCTGTTCAGCAAGCGCTGAGCGCAACTTCGCCGGAAAAAGAATTCGTCCTTTTTCGTCAAGCGTGTTACGAAACTCACCAATCAGCATGTCCATGCCACTGCCCACCACTTTTCCCCACTATTTCCCACTTATTAACCATTTTAATCAAAATTCTGCTGTTGTCAATAAAAAAAAACGCCGATATTGTAAAAATATACAGAAGCGCTTGCTTTTTTGCTTATAATATGTATAGTTAAAACGATATTTAAACGAAGAAAATGATTAATACGCTCAACGAGACAAGCCTCCATAAAACGCTCAAAACGCTCTACGCCGTGCAGAACGACGGCAGCCGCACCGAAGAAAAAGTGGGACAGTACATCTGCGACATTGTCACGAAGGAAGGAAATGTCATTGAGATTCAAACAGGAAGCCTCGGACACCTGCTTGCCAAAGTCATGTATCTCATCTCGGAAAAAAAATCGGTGACTGTTGTATATCCGCTGCCCGCGACAAAATACATTGAAACAAAAAAACAGGATGAATCTCCGGCGGCAAAAGCAAGAAAAAGCATGGCGCAGGAAGCAGCGGCGCCCGTACATCAATCACGGCGCAAAAGCCCCGCAAAAAAAACAATATACTCGATCTTCCGCGAACTGACTGCACTCTGCCCTGCATTGCTCGACAAACATTTCACTCTTGAAGTGCTTGAAGTGACAATTACCGAAGAGCGCATCTTGCTGCCGGAATCTGTTCAGTCGGCAAACAGAATGAGGCGGTTCCGCAAGAACTGGCTCAAGACAGGCAAAATGCTTGACTCAGTTGGCGCCGTCCACGTCTTTCACGGCAAAAAGACGTACCTTGACCTGCTTCCCCAAAAAATTCCTGACTGCTTTACCGTCAAAGAGCTTGAATCTTCTTTCCGGAATGAAGGAATAAAAATTGAAAGCGACGACGTGCGGCTGCTTGTCTGGGTATATACACACTGCGGCCTTATGGAATATGTTGGAAAAGAAAACCGCGCAAACTGCTACACCATTCCCTCGCGGCTCAAAAATAAAAATACTTTTTAAAATAAAAAAAGCCTGCAGCAAGAAACTGCAGGCTTTGAAAAAGGGAGTCCTGGTCTACCAGTTGTCCATCATATCGTCACGGTCAGGGTCTTTCTGATCGTACAAATCATACAAGTCTGTAACAGCGCGCATGTCGTCGAGGTACATGTAGTAAGTGCCACGTGCTTCCATAGGATTGCAGTCTACACGGAATCCAACAATGCGGAGTCCCGGTTTGTCTCCATGATATGAGCTCTGCTGAACAATGCCATGCTCGTTATCTGGTGACGGCGGAATTGCGCATGTAAGTTTTTTCCATCCGCTGAACTCAAGGGTGCCAAGCCAAATCTCAAAATTGTGTCCATTGTAGTCCTGGACGAGCAACCAGATGTTATGAGACATATTGCGTCCGCACACCCATACAGACACTGTCTTTGTAATGCCTTCAATAGCTATCGGACGCTCTGCAGTAATATAAAAAGAGTTTATGCCGCGGCGGAAGAAATCAACGCGCACGCCAAAAACGTGTGAGTCTTCAGAGTTCTTTGCCGCTTCATCGGTGAGCGGTTCCTTGTACTTTGGCTTGCCGTCAAAAAGGCGTCCGCTGATGATGCCATAGTCAGGAGACATGTGCACATTCCAGAAGCCTTCACGCTCAAACAGATCTACGCTTACTTCTGCAAGGGCCTGCTTTGCGCTGTCATCGCCAATTTTTGATGCATCTGGTTCGGAGATGCTTATGCTGTTTTGCTGTGCAAATACAGTTCCGGCTGCTATGACTGCCACCGTCAGAATTGCTACGTATAATTTTTTCATTCTGTTACCGCCTTACCTTATTTTTCCGTAGTTGAGCTTCCACTAGAGGTGGAATTTGTCTTGTCGTCACCGAAGTCTGCATTCTTGAGCTCATAGCCGTCATAAATGTTGTCCAGTGTATTTGAAACGTACTTGATTTGATCAAGGTAAATAACATAATCATCAACGCTCTCTCTTGAATCGGAGCGAATTCTAAAGCCGACGAGCGACATGCTCTCAGCTCCAGAGCGAAGGGATGAACGCTGCGGGAACCATGTCGGAACGTGAACAATGATATCCTTCCAACCGTTGAATGCAAGGTTGCCGCCGTCGAGCGCGTGGACTCTACCTTCTGCATCGCGGACAAGCACTTCTATATAGTAGAGATAGCCTGCGCCCCATGCCCAGAAGTCTATCTGAGAAACAGTGCCTACAAACGGAATTTCACGTACCGGCGCGCCATTCTTGTCTTTTCTATCCTTATATTCAGGGAAAATCTCAAGCCAGTTGTCACCTTTGCGGTCAAATTTTACTTTTACGCCAAGAACTTTAATCGGATCGCCTTCCTTATGAATAGGACGCAGGGAATTCGGAATTCCGTCAAAATACTGTAATATAGGATATTGGACATTTGTCTTTGTATCCAGTGTTGCGCTGCGGCTGGCCTGCACTTTCCATGTCCAGTCCATCTTATCCTCGTTATCAAAGTTGTCGATAACTATTGTTTCCACTGACTTTGGGCTTGGCTGTGCAACTGCTGGAACGCAGAATGCAAGCACAAGAGCAAGACTTGCTAAAACGACTACGCCCTTTTTCATTAAATACTCCTTGATCAACGGCTTCCTTTTTTCTGACAACGGAAGCACCTTATTTACTTATCGGAAATACTTTCATTAAGTATTAGCACAATTTTTGCAAATTGTTCTGTTTTATTATATTTCCCTCTGCATTCTTTGTCAAACGATTTCACTTTGGGAAACATGTTTGTCTTGAAATTCAAAGGCAAAACAGGTATGCTGTCATATATACTTTTAGAGTATACAATTCACTTCGATTCAGGAGCTATTATGGTCAGTTACAAAGAACTCGGCCTTGTGAACACAAAGGATTTGTTCAAAAAGGCTATGGCGGGACACTATGCAATTCCTGCATACAATTTCAACGATATGGAACAGATGCAGGCTATCATTCAGGCTTGCGTTGAGACAAAGTCACCGGTTATTCTTCAGGTTTCAAAAGGCGCGCGCCAGTATGCGGACAAATACATTCTGCGCAACATGGCACGCGGCGCTGTTGAATATGCACACGAGCTTGGAGCAGACATTCCGATTGTCCTGCACCTTGACCACGGTCCTTCCTTTGAAGTGGCAAAGGACTGCATCGACAACGGTTTCTCTTCCGTCATGATCGACGGTTCAGCGCTTCCGTATGACGAAAACGTAAAAGTCACCAAACAGGTTTGCGACTATGCTCACGCACAGAAAGACTATGTCACCGTTGAAGGCGAACTGGGTGTTCTTGCTGGCGTTGAGGATGAAGTTTCTGCGGCATCAAGCCACTACACAAAGCCTGAGGAAGTCCAGGACTTCGTCGGCAAGACAAATGTTGACTCTCTTGCAATTTCAATCGGCACCAGCCACGGTCGCTGCAAGTTCACTCCTGAGCAGTGCACACGCAACGCTGACGGCATCCTTATTCCGCCGCCACTCGCATTCGACGTGCTCGAAGGCGTTGAGAAAAAACTTCCGGGCTTCCCGATTGTTCTGCACGGCTCATCATCAGTTCCTATTGAATATGTCAAAGAGATTGAGAAGTACGGTGGAAAAATTCCGGATTCAGTCGGCATTCCAGAAGAGCAGCTCCGCAAGGCAGCAAAGTCAGCAGTCTGCAAAATCAACATTGACTCAGACGGCCGTCTCGCAATGACCGCCGCAATCCGCAAGGTGTTTGCAGAACAGCCAGACATCTTCGATCCGCGCCTCTACCTCGGTCCAGCCCGCGATGAGCTCAAGAAGATGTACATGCACAAGAACATCGACGTCTTAGGCTCAGCCGGCCACGCATTTGACTGAAATTGAGCGCCAGGGAGGGCGCGTCGTTATGTACGCGACCAACCGCGAGTTTGTGCCAACAAACTCGGATGTTCAAAATACAGGGATGTATTTTGAACATTCAGGCCATGCATTTGACTGAAATTGAGCGCCACGGATGGCGCGTCGTTTTCGTACGCGACCAACTGCGAGTTTGTGCCAACAAACTCGGATGTTCAAAATACAGGGATGTATTTTGAACATTCAGGCCATGCATTTGACTGAAATTGAGCGCCACGGATGGCGCGTCGTTTTCGTACGCGACCAACCGTGCAGACCCGCACTTTGGCAACAGAGCGCGGGCTTTTTTTTTGTAAGCGGCAGACACCGCAAACAATTGAAAATTCTTTTATTACATGGTACGCTGTGCACATGTATTTATTCTTATTAGTTGCAATACCATGCCTGCTTTACGGCTGGATGTACGCACAGCAGTCATACGAGCGCTCGTCATACTATATGCCGATTCTCATAGGCATTGTTTCCGCAATGCTCGTGTGTACCTTCAAGTCATTCTTCGTCTTCTCAACTTTTGTGTGGACGACATCGTTTATCCGTGGATTCCTTCACCTGCTGTTCATTGAAGAACTGCTTCCCGTCGGTCTGCTTTACGGAGCATTCATTTTCTTTTCAAAAGATGACAACGACTTCCTGGCATGTGCCTTTCTGCCGCTCATCGCATCATTCTTTGCAGTGTTCCTGCCCTACCGCGTCATCACTATGGATGAAGAGCTGTCGGTATTCCCGCTGTTTGTAAAACCGGTGCTTTTTGTAAGCATGATTTCATTTCTTTCTTCGCTCGCCCATCGTATTTTCAACGGCATTGAAGCTCATGACAAGAAGGCAATCGTCAAAAATGCAATAATGGCGTTTGCCGCCTGCTGCGTTCCGCCGCTGCTTGAATCATGGTGGCATCTTGGTGGCAAACTGTTGTTCATTATTCCATTTGCCTTTGTGTATGCGCTCGCCGCATTCCTTGTCTACCAGAAATTAAAACAGGAGACAGCGCGCAAACCTATTTTCATGTCAATGTGAACGTAAACGTGCTGCAAAAAAAAAGGCTGCCGTGCTGAAAGTTGATTCAGCCGGCAGCCTTTTTTATTCAACGAACCTTATTTCTTAAGAGTAAGTGTTGTTGTATAGTCTTCATCTGACCAGTCTGGGTTTACAACCATGTTGAGGTCTGTGCTCAGAGTGATTGGCTTTGTGAATTTGTAGCTGCGATAGTTCTCTTTGCTGGTGAAAGTAACTGTTGCGCCGTCTGCAGATGCGCCGAGTTTGAAGTTCTGTACATTGTCATCGGTGAATGTGTATACAACTTCACCAGTGCTTGTCTTTGTCAGAATAATTTTTCCGTCTGCGCTGAATGTCCAGTCCGCATCCCATTTCTTATCCTGCCATGTTCCCTTAATGTCGCCAAGGTCAAAAGCGAAAACGCTTACGACGCTGATAAGAGCGACAGCCAAAATAGCAATAATCTTTTTCATTCGAAAATCTCCTTGATTCCTAACGAATCATTCATAAAGTATATCCACAATTTGAAATTGTTTCAAGAAAAATCATTGTAATTATTACAATACAGATTTATACAGGTCCTGCAGCTTCTTTTTGGTGACATCCTGCGGATTTCCGGCAGTACACGCATCCTTCAGGGCGCTCTCTGCAAGGAAGTCCAAATCTTTTGACTGGACGCCCAGCTCTCGGAGTTTTGCAGGAATGCCTACATCCTTTGCAAGTTTTTCCACAGCGGCAACGGCGGCCTTGCGGTATGCAGTCTGACTCATTTTTGCGGCAGTCTTTACGCCAAGGGCAAACGCTATGTCGCGGTATTTCGTTCCGGTGGCGGAAGCATTGAATTTCATCACTGGAGCAAGCAAAGCGGCACATGCAACTCCGTGCGGAATTTCATACACGGCACTCAGCGGATGAGCCATGCTGTGCGCAATGCCAAGACCTGCGTTTGAAAAGCCCATGCCCGCAAGATACTGTGCATACGCCATCTGCTCGCGGGCACCAGCCCCGCCCTTTACCGCGGCGCGAAGATTCGCCCCTACAAGTTCAATCGCCTTAAGGCAGTAAATGTCAGTGAGCTGCCATGAACCTTTCGTAACATATCCTTCAATCGCATGGACAAGCGCATCCATGCCCGTGGCAGCACATAATTTTGAAGGCATGGAGGAAGAAAGATCCGGGTCAATGATTGCGACAACCGGAATATCATGTACATCAACGCACACAAACTTACGCTGCTTGTCCTCATCTGTAATGACATAATTTATAGTGACTTCGGCGGCAGTACCGCTTGTGGTAGTTATTGCAAAAAGAGGCACAGCCTTGCGCTTCGTAGGAGAAATTCCCTCGAGCCGGCGAACATCGGTAATTTCAGGATTGGCCATGAGGACGGCAATCGCCTTTGCCGTGTCAATGACAGAACCTCCACCTACCGCGACAATAACATCGGCACGGAACTGTCTTGCCATTTCAAGACCGTCGTTTACCGTACGTATTGTTGGATTCGCCCTTACTTTGTCATAAATCTGATAGATTATCCGGCTCGCAATGAGCAGTTTTGTCACTTTCGCCGCGACCTTGCATTTGACAAGCTCCGCGTCTGTTACCACAAGAACGCGCTCAAGACTACGATTCTTAAGCTCAGCAGTAAGCTGCTTGACTGCATCCTTTCCAAAATAGGCCGTTTCATTGAGAATCATGCGGTTGGACATTTAAACTTATCCTCCGATATATACATTTTTATAGTAATTCACTCTCTGTTCCGCATAAGAAAATGAATGATATTATTATGGAGCCAAAATACTCATACGTCAAGAAATTTTATCTGCATTGCAGCTAAAAAAGGTTCAGCAACGGTCAAATTTCAATGAATTATGGCAAGATATATGTTTTTGCAGTGTGGAACCGCTTGCTTTATACATTCTTTTCAATTACATTAATACTATGTTTTCTATTATAAGGGTCTGCAGAAAGTATCTTTTACCAATTCCTGCTGCCGCCGCACTTTTTACCATTGTTTGCGCGACACCATTTCTTTCCAGCTGTTCTCAGAAAAGAACAAAGACTGAACAGAATGACGGTACCGTACGCATTACGGCAACGTTCTATCCGCTGTATATCATGCTGCTCAATATAACCGACGGCGTACCCGACGTACAGCTTGCCCAGCTCGCTCCGCCAAACACCGGCTGCCTGCACGATTACCAGCTTACAACACGCGACATGAAGGCTGTTGAGTCATGCGATATTCTTGTGGCCAACGGCGCCGGCATGGAGGACTTTCTTGACAAAGTGGTCAGCTTAAAGAAAGACGCGCTTATTGTCGCAGCACAAGGATTTCCGCTTGTAGACGGGAATGCGCATGTCTGGGTTTCACCAGCAGGCGCCTTGTACGAAGTAAAATCAATTGCCGCAGGACTTGAGCGGCTCAATCCGCAGAATGCGGCGCTGTACCGCAATAATGCCGCTTTGTACGGCGCAAAGATTGAAGCTCTTTCCAAAGAAATGCATAAAGCGCTTGACCCCTTTGCCGGAACAAAAGTGATTACGTTCCATGAGGCATTTCCTTATTTTACGGCTGAATTCCATCTCGATGCAGTTGCCGTCATTGAACGCGATGCAGGAACAGAACCAAGTGCGCGGGAACTTTCATCACTTGTCACGCTCATCAAGCAGACCGGCAAGAAGGTTGCCCTCTTTGCAGAACCGCAGTATCCGGCAGGAGCCGCAGACATACTCTCAAAAGAAACAGGACTCCGTGTCAGAGAACTTGACCCCGCAGTCACCGGACCGTTGGAAAAGAACGCATATCTTGACACAATGAACAAGAACAAGACGGTTCTTGTAGAAACACTAGGCGCACTGTCATCAGCAGGGGGCGCTCAATGAGCTGTACACTCGGCAGACAGCATGTCTGCTGCACACGCATTGAACATCTGTCAGTCAAAGCAGGCAGTGACGTGATTCTCAACGATGTCAATCTTCACCTGCACTGCGGAGAACTTACTGCAATCGTAGGACGCAATGGTGCCGGCAAGACAACGTTTCTTCGCGCACTGCTTGATGAAATTCCACACACCGGGACAATTACATTTGAAGGTGAACGGTGCAGCGACCACTGTGCCGACGACCATACCGCCGACCACAGCACGCACTGTTCCTGCCACACGACAGAACGCTACGTCACAACAAAACCACGCTTTGGCTACGTACCACAGCGACTTGCCGTCGAACCAGGTTGTCCGGTAAGCGTTGAAGATTTTGTGCTTGCGTCAATTTCAAAACGACCAATATGGCTCACTCACCGCGCAAAGGAAAAAGCGCTTGTCCAGGAAATTCTTTCTGAGGCAAATGCGCAATCACTTGCATCACGACGCGTATCCGACCTTTCCGGCGGTGAAATTCAGCGTGTGCTTCTTTCACTGGCAATTCATCCGGTGCCCGACATTCTACTGCTTGACGAGCCGGTGAGCGGTGTTGACCGCAACGGAATAAAAGTTTTCTACAACATGGTCTCTTCACTCAGACGCGATTACGATGTCACGATTCTGCTCATCAGCCATGACCTTGACCTTGTTGCCCGCCATGCAGACCGCGTGGTGCTTGTTGACAGGGGCATTGCCGCCGAAGGAACTGTTGAACAAGTTTACAAAAACAAATCTTTCATAGAAACATTCGGACACATTGTTCCCGAATTCTCTGACAGTGACATGAGCGATGGAGGCGAATCATGAATACAATCTACGCTTTCATAGACGCCGTGCTTCCGGTGGAATGGCTTTCCCCGCAGTTCATGAAAAATGCGCTGCTTGCTGTCATTGTTGCATGCCCGCTCTTTGGCACACTTGGCACTGTTGTAGTGTCAAACAAGATGGCGTTTTTCAGCGATGCAATCGGACATTCCGCACTCACCGGCATTGCGCTTGGCGTGCTGCTCGGCATTCCCGACCCCACTGTTGCAATGGTGCTGTTCAGCATGGCGCTAGGATTTCTTATCATCACGGTAAAAGTAAAGGGAAAATCTTCGGCAGACACAATCATCGGCGTATTTTCTTCAACGGCAGTTGCACTAGGCATTGTGCTTCTTAGCTCAACGGGCAACTTTTCAAAATATCAGCGGTACTTAGTCGGCGACATTCTGAGCATCCGTCCGGCGGAAATTGTCATGATGTTCTGCGCAGGAATTGCGCTTCTTGTTGTATGGATTTTCTTCTACAACCAGATGGTGCTCACCACAATGCATTCAACCTTTGCAAAGAGTCGTGGCGTGCACACGTTTTTCATCGAACAGCTTTTTGCGCTTCTTACTGCGGCGATTGTCACCATCAGCATACGGTGGACGGGACTGCTCGTCATCAACAGTATGCTCGTGCTTCCGGCGGCCGCATCACGCATGGTAAGCAGGTCGAGCAGACAGTATATTTTTCTGTCAATCATCATTTCTTTTGCAAGCGGTATTGCAGGACTTGCCCTTTCGTATTACATTGGCGCTGCAAGTGGCGCAACAATCGTGCTTGTAAATGCGATTCTTTTTGGAGTCTGTTTTATTTTGTCTCTTATGAAAAAAAATTAACAGCGAGGATTATTTGTATGCACAACATACATGCAGTTATTTTTGACCTTGACGGAACATTGCTCTATACGCTTGAAGATTTGATGGACAGCTGCAACGAAGCGCTCCGTGCTTTTGGATACAAGGAACGCACGCTTGAAGAAGTGCGGCAGTTTGTCGGCAACGGGCTTGGCGTTCTTGCAGAACTTGCCCTTCCCGATGGAAAATCAAATCCTGACTACAACAAGGTACTTCAAAAGATGCGCGATGCATACGCAAAGAACTGGCGCAACAAGACAAAACCATATGACGGCGTTCAGGAAATGCTTGCCACGCTCAGGGCACACCATGTTACGTGTGCCATAGTGTCAAACAAACCTGATGCACAGGTAAAAGAACTTGCATCGCTTTATTTTCCTGACACCGTAAGCATGGCCGTGGGTGAGCGTGAAGGCATCAGAAGAAAACCTTTTCCTGACTCGCTCAACAATGTAATGCAGTCTCTTGAACTTAACAAAAAAGACGTTGTCTACGTAGGAGATTCTGACGTTGACATAAAGACCGCATCCAACGCGGAAGTTGCCTGTGTGTCGGTGTGCTGGGGATTCCGCTCAAAGGAATTTCTCATGCAGCATGGCGCTTCTGAAATAATTTCTACACCGTCAGACTTGCTGGAACTGCTGCGGATATCATGATGGAAGAACAAATGAGTAACAATGATTCTTTGCAGGAAAAAGCAGACACGACACATCAAAAATATTTTCTGAGCGGACAAATTGCGCGCGAATTGGACTATTACCGCATACGCGAAATGATTGCATCTCTTGCTTCAAGTGAAGAAGGAAAAGCCGCGCTGCTGGAACGAGAGCCGACGTACGATGCTGAAAAAATAAAAGTGTTAAAGACACTCGGCCGCGAGTGGAATGTCTGTCTGCATTCTTCCCATCCGGCAGCATTGTCATCATGGCCGCCAGTCGGAAATCTTTTTGTGCTGCTTGGCATAGAAGGCGCATCGCTGCAACTTGACCAAGTATATGCCCTTGGTCTTTTTACCATTGCCGTACGCAAGACACGCGACATGATTTCCGGCCTTTCTTCGGAACTTCCCATACCGCTTCTTGCAAAAGCAGGCGAATCGCTGCCCGCGCTCGATCTAGCGGAACATGCAGTATTTTCAATAATCGATGCGTCAGGAGAGCTGAAGGACTTGCCAGCACTCCGCGCAATACGCGCAAAAATTGCCTCGCTTCACAAAGAAATTGAATCCGCAATGCGGAAGTATACAAGCGATTCATCGCTCAACAGCGTGCTGCAGTCAAATGTGCCGGCGTACCGCGCCGACCGCCAGGTGCTCGCCGTACGCGCAGACAAACGCTCGCAGATTCCGGGAATCGTGCATGAAGTGAGCGCAAGCGGAGCCACGGTATACATAGAGCCTGATGAAGTTGTCCGCGCAAACAATGAACTTGTCCAATCTGAATACGAGCTGCAGGCAGAAATCAGACGCATTCTGCAGGAACTGACTGCACAACTTGGCTCAGAAAAAGAAGCGCTTTCACAGGCTTTGTCGCAGATGATAATGCTAGACACAACATATGCCGCCGCCCGCTACCAAAGCGAAATACGCGGTGTCTTTGCGGAAGATTGCGATTTGCAAAAAGAACCTCCGGCCATTCCCCAGGCAAGGCATCCGCTGCTTGGAGAAAAGGCTGTGCCGGTTGACATCATGTTTCTTGATGCGAAGCGAGTGCTCATAGTCACCGGACCAAACACTGGCGGCAAGACGGTCACGCTTAAAACTGTGGCACTTTTTGCATTGCTCAACCAGTCAGGATTTCCGGTGCCTGCTGCGGAAGGAACAAGGCTTCCTCTTTTTGACGGCGTATTTGCAGACATCGGTGACGAGCAGTCAATAGATGAATCGCTCAGCACTTTCTCAAGCCATATGAAGAACATCGCCTTCTTGTTGACAAATGCTGATGAAAACAGCCTTGTTCTTCTTGACGAGCTTGGCTCAGGAACAGACCCGCAGGAAGGCGGAGCCATAGGCATGGCAGTGCTTGATACGCTCATCGAAAAAAATGCGTTTGTTCTTGTCACCACGCATCACGGTATATTAAAGAATTACGGTTGGACGCATCAGTCATGCATAAATGCTTCCGTCGAATTTGACAACACCACGCTTACCCCCACGTACCGTCTGCTTATGGGCGTTCCCGGAGAAAGCCATGCAATTGACATTGCACGCAGAAGCGGTCTGCCTGCCGCCATTGTTGACAAGGCGCGCACTTATCTTACGAGCGAACAAGCTGACGTAAGCACGCTCATCAAGGGACTCACCGCGAAACATGCGGAACTTGATCAGCTCATGCAGCGTCAGAAGGAGCAGGCGGCGGAACTTGATGTAAAGTCCCTGAAACTTCAGCAGCGTGAAATCACCCTGACCGAAAAAGATAAAGCGCTCAAAGAAATTGAACATAGAAAAAGCACAGCCTTTCTTGAGGAAACACGGAGCAAACTTGAAAACTTGGTGCGTGAGCTGCGCGAAGGTGAAATCACCCGTGAAAAGACAATAGGCGTCAAACAGTTTATTTCCGAACTTACCGGACAAGTTGACGCGCAAGAAGACACGCTGCTTGCACAAGAAGAAGCGCTTGCAAAAGAACGCGAAGATGTCGCAAAAGAAACGGAGCGTCTTACGGAAAATGGAATCCGCATCACCCGCACGGGAACACATGCCTCGTCCTCAAAGAAAGGCGTAAAAAAACACGTTTCCGCAAAAGAAGCATTTGCGTCCGCAGTGCCGATTTCTATTCCGCGAGTGGCACCAAAATATTCCTCCGCAAAGAAAAAAACGCCGGACGAATCTTTGAGCGAACAGCTCTTGTTTACCCCCGGTTCAGAAGTGCTTGCCGGACCTTCCCGCAGAACCGGCACTTTGCTCCATGAAATAAAACCGGGTGTATGGAGTGTGCAGATTGGTTCTCTCAAGATGAATTTCCCCAAAGCACAGCTCATTCTTGTTCCTGCAAAAAAACATCCGACAGCCGCAACTATCATTGTGGAACAAGACCAACCGTCGTCCGGCTCAGAAAGTGACAAGCCTCAGTTTGAACTTAGATTGCTCGGTATGCGCTATGAAGAGGCGATGAAAGCGCTTGAACATCAGCTTGACCTCTGTGCCGTGCACAACTTCCGCAACTTTTCCATCATTCACGGCAAAGGTTCGGGCATTCTACAGCAAGCCGTGCACGACTATCTTTCGCATTACCCCGGCGTAAAGGAATTCCATTTTGCGCAACCGGAAGAAGGCGGCACGGGCAAAACATATGTCACTTTATATTAGTTGAATAAATATGCAAAATTCCGTATAATAATACATTATTATATAGAGGCATTACATTGAAAGAACGGCTTACTCGACTTAAGAGCGTACGCAAACTGATTAAAAATTACCGCATAGAAAGCCAGGAAGAACTGCTCGGCTATCTTCAGAAAGAGGGATATGAAGTCACACAGGCTACCCTTTCACGCGATTTAAAACTGCTCAAAGTTGGCAAAGTAAGCGACGGCCACTCAGGATATGTGTACACGCTGCCAGATGAAGACGAGCGACGTGAAAGCGAACAAATCTACGTGCAGGACTTCTTGCGCGGTTATGTAAGCATTGATTACAGCGGAAATATTGTCGTCATAAAAACATTCGGCGGCCATGCTGATTCAGTTTCAAATGCCCTTGACGCATTCAACATGGATGAAGTGCTTGGCACTGTTGCCGGTGAAAACTGTATATTTGCCTGTCTGCGCGAAGGCGTCACCGGTGAGCAATTCCTTTCCGCGCTCAAGCTGCGAATTCCTGAGCTGGAAGAATAGCGCGCTCACTTACCTACAAAAATTATTTTTTTCACAAACGGGAATGTGGACACTTTTATCACAAGCGTCTTACCGTTCCATACGAGCGTCCCTTTCTTTTTTGAAATATTTGCAATTCCGGCTGTCTTTATCTTTGCAGGTTTTTGTCCGTCAGGCGACACCGCCGAAACAGTCTGGAAATTCACCTTCACCGTAAACGGTTTTTTTGAAAGCAACGATGCATCATCACGCGCAAAACTTTTCTGCGCGGAATTTTGCAGCTCAACAAGAATCGTTGTACCCACATCGCCATTTATCTGAAGCAAATACCCCGGAAAATACGGAATAAAAGTTATTTCCTCAAGATGGGATTCAATTCCCTTTGAAAGACCGTCGGCAGCCTGAGGCAGCTTCACCTGCGCCAAATATTCCGGGAACGTATTGCAAAGGCGCGGCGCAAGATTTGTCTCTATTTCATTATCATCAAATTGCGCAATCATTTTCTCAAAGCAATCAATGCGCACGTCAATCAGTTCAATGATATGCGAGTAACACCATTCACGATAGCCGGCAAGGCTTGCAAAGCTGCGTGCATTTGTGTTCATAAGCTCGCTGCCGTAAGATGTCATGGTTTTGATCTTAGGAAAATCTATTTTATTCAGCAGCGTGATTGTTGTAATCAAATCAACCGCATTGTATCCCCAGCGTGAAGTGTCAGCTTTCTTTTCATATTCTTTATACAGCGCAACTTCATTCTGGAGCAAGGTGCGATATTTTTTGTTTGTCTCAATTTTATTCTGAATCAGCGATCTGTCTCGTATCGTATACGTTCTGTTGTTGTCAAGAATCAAATCTGGAGAATCAGCCTGCTGAATGAGCGGCTGTGCCATGACAAGCGATCCTTTGTATACATCGGGATGCACTTCGGCATAACCATCTTTTGTCATGAAGATTGTATATTCATTTGCCTTTGCAAGCGGTTCCTTTGCCGTACGACGCTTCTGTCCGGAAAGCTCAACCTGAAAATAATCAGTTGTTGCTTCTGCAGAAAGTGCAAACAGTTTATTGTTCTTCTTGTCAAACATGTCCTGCATCACCGTGCGGAATTCGGAAGAAAGCGACTCAAATTGACTTGAATCAAACTGCGGCGTGACAAAATAATTTTTTGCCGTGCCGTCAAAACCTGGATTGTAGCGAGCCATGTACGTCCACATTTCCACTGGATAGAGTTTTATATTCATCCGCTCGCTGCCATGCGATATGGTGAGCATACAGCTTCCTTCGCTTGTCAGCGGCACATCGCGCACCGTACAGGTATACGATGGAATAGTCACTCCGTTGAGCGACAAGTATCCAGTGTAGTGATAGTTGTCATTTGCAGCTACAGCGGAAATCGTCTTGTCAAGGAACATGCTGTCCGCAATTTCAAGAGGGGCCGGCGTAAAAGCCCAGTTCACTTCAGTAAGCTGTTTGTGGTAGAAGCCAATTCGCCCCCATTCATCACAACCTGCAACACGCAGTTCACGCGCATCATTGCCTGTTCCTGTCTGAGCGATGCTGATTAATTTTGAAAGACGCACGCTGCCTTCTACAGGAATCGACGGCTGACGATGCCAATCTTCCGCGGGGAGCGCCCATGTCGTGTAATTTGAAAGATAGTCGCTTCCTTTTGTATTCTGCTTTTCATAGTTGTACGTATATTTGAAAAACATGGGGTCGCATCCCATCGTATCAAAGTCAATGAGCCGCGTGTACATGGAACCGTCGCTGCCGATAAGAAAAATAGTTGAACCAGAAACGCTTATGTTCTCTGCGATGAACGTACCGTCGAGCGGACACTGTATTGAATGGCTGAAGTCAGTAGGAAGTCCGCTGTCGGTAAACCGTATGTGTCTGCCGTCTTTCGTAAGAAAATAGACAGTCTCAAGACCCATCGTTCCATAATGATGTTCGTTGCCAAATCTATCAGTATACCAAAGAATGTCTTTGCGCCGCACGCCCATGCTCCAACCGCGCTTGTCACGAACCAAATCGTTCTGCACAAGCGGACTTCTTTTTGGCCAGCCAAATATTTTGTGCCACGAAAACAGCTTTTCCTTTGTGCCAAAATTGATGTAGCAGTTGTAGAGCGCGCCTTCGCTGTCAAATGCAAACAAGCTGTCTGCATCTGCACAAATCTCACGCACTGCCGCAGGAGGCGTAAAGTATGAACGAACACGTTTATTGTCCTTGCTGAACGGAAGACCTGTTTTTAGAAAAAGCGTCCACTTCTTGTCGTTGTCCTTCTTGACATATATTCTGCCGTCAACAACAACAAAGTTGTATCCCTTGCAATACGTCTGCGTCATGGTCCGCAGATACACACGGTCCGGCATAAAACCGTTTACATCCTGCGTGCGGTATAAATCGGGCAGCAAATCGGAATCATCTTCCGCGAAAACATGACCGACAGCAATACCAACTTGTAAAAGGAGGAAAAAACAGAACGCAACTTTATACATATGTTTCATGAAGTACACCTACAAATGCTTATTGTTATTGCAAAAATTATAGCATTTTTAATTTATTTCTGATATAGTCTTACTATTATTTCACATATACACAGAGGCATATATGGCATCATCTATTTCTTGGGACAACCTGACAAAACTTGACAGTTTTAAAAAACTACTCACTTTAAAGGGAGCTGTTTCTGTCAAAAAGGCACTCAGCGGTGCAGCAGGTGCAAAACGTGTTGAAGAATGCTCAATTCCAATGAGCAGCGGTCTTACGTACAATTATGCAGCAAAGCAGGTGAACAAACAGATTCTGACCGTATTCAAATCTCTTGTCAAAGAGGACCAGCTTCTTGAGAAGTTCGCCGCGCTCTATAACGGAGAAGTCATCAATCTTGGCGAAAACCGCAAAGTGCTCCACCAGCTTACCCGTGGTCAGCTCGGCGACAATGTCATGGCAGACGGAGTGAATAAACGCGACTTCTACGTAAACGAAGTGAAAAGAATCGCTGACTTTGCCGACAAGGTTCATTCAGGAAAAATTGCAAATAAAAAAGGTGAAAAATTCACCACCGTTGTTCAGATTGGAATAGGTGGAAGCGACCTTGGTCCACGCGCCATGTATCTTGCGCTCGAGCAGTGGGCAAAGGCAAACAATACATTCAAGATGGAAGCAAAGTTCATCAGCAACGTTGACCCGGACGACGCAGCGACAGTTCTTGCAAACACAGATGTTGCGCACGCAATCTTCATTCTTGTTTCAAAATCAGGAACAACGCTCGAAACGCTCACCAATGAATCTTTCGTAAAGGACTATCTCAAGAGCAAGGGACTTGATCCTGCAAAACACATGATTGCCGTTACCAGCGAAACAAGCCCGCTTGCAAAAAGCCCGGACTATCTTGCAGCATTCTTCATGGACGACTACATTGGCGGTCGCTATTCTTCAACCTCTGGAGTAGGAGGAGCAATTTTAAGTCTTGCCTTCGGACCAGATGTATTCGGCCGCTTCCTCAAGGGAGCCGCCGCGGAAGACAAACTTGCTACAGAAAAAGATATTTCTAAAAATGCCGCGCTTATGGACGCACTCATCGGCTTGTACGAGCGCAATGTGCAGGGCTATCCGAGCACTGCGATTCTGCCCTACTCACAGGCACTTTCCCGCTTCCCTGCACACTTGCAGCAGCTCGACATGGAATCAAACGGCAAGAGCGTCAACCGCTTTGGCAAGAAAATTAACTATGTCACCGGACCGGTCATTTTTGGCGAACCAGGAACAAACGGTCAGCATTCGTTCTATCAGTTGCTCCACCAGGGCACAAATGTCATACCGCTCCAGTTCATTGCCTTCAAAGAAAATCAGACAGGCAAAGATGTTGTAATTCAAGGCTCAACAAGTCAGAAAAAACTCTGCGCAAACGTAGCGGCTCAGATTATGGCCTTTGCTTGCGGCAAAGACGATGAAAATCCAAACAAGACGTTTGCAGGCGAGCGCCCTTCAAGCATCATCTACGGAAAACAGCTCACACCTGAAGCACTCGGCGCATTGCTTGCACACTATGAAAACAAAGTCATGTTCCAGGGATTCATGTGGAATGTAAATAGCTTTGACCAGGAAGGCGTCCAGCTTGGAAAGACACTTGCAAAGAAAGTGCTTGCCAAGGAAACAGACGGTGCGCTTAAAGCATACGCCGGTCTTTTGAACATTTAAAACGTAACACTTTTTTCTACTGCATAGAGGCGCCCTTTGTATCCGGTACAGGGCGTCTCTTTTTTTTGCTTTATCAGCGTCATTTTGAAAATATTTCTTTCATTTATATTATTCACCACTTCTTCACTCAATATGACGCCTTCTCCACTCACCCGGTTGTATGATTCAACAGCCATCACTTCGTTCACCACCGGAGACACAACTACTTCGCTCATACGTGATTCGTTGCCCACCATGCCAAGCACGACTTCGCCGTAATGCACTCCGATTCCAATCTGAATTTCTGGCAGATTATTTTCTTTGAGATACTCACGGAGCGAAACCATCGCCTCCTGCATTTCCATTGCGCAGAGCACGGCATTGTCAGGCGTGCCGGTAAATATTGCAATGATTCCATCACCCATTACCTTTTCTATAAATCCGTTATAGTATCTGATGATAGGTGCGATGTACCCCATGTACATATTGAGCAAGTCAAACACCTGCTTGCCGTCAAGACCTTCTGACAACGTGGTAAAATTACATATGTCGGTGTTGATGAGCGAAACTTTCTGCGCGCAATGGTCATTTGGCTGCACTGTGCAAATGTCGTCTTTGCCAAGCAGCGTTAAAAATTGCAGCGGAACAAACCGGTACGAAGCAATGTTTGCCTGGGCAGTCTGCTCAGTGATGCGCTTGATGTTTTCGCTCAGTTTGTTCTGAATCCATGCGGTATTCATCGACTGCAAGATGACAAACACAATGAATCCGTACATAACAAATTCGGTGTCTGCCATAAATAGATTGCTTGAGTAAAGGCACGCCACATCATGAACCGTGCCGCAAATCATCACCACAAGTCCCAGAAAATCAAACACGTTCAAATGACGTCTGCCATCGCTCTGGCGTCCAAACGTAAGATATACGCCGCACAGCCCGGAGAACAGCATATACGCCTGAAAGACCGGAACCAAATGATTCAATTTCTCAAGCGGCAAAAAACAGTTGCAGACAAAAAATACTGCCGCAATTGAAATGAGCGTAAGCGGAAAAGCCGACCGCACCTTTTTCTTTGCATACGTAAGCATGTACAAGAAGTAACACAGACCGCAGAAATAGATCGGCATGTATTCAACCTTCATGGAAAGTTCATATGGAATTTGCGGAACAAGCACGGTGACAATGGAAAACTTTGCAAACAAAAGACGTATCATGGCGCTAAAGGCAAAACATGCCAAGTAGAAATAACTGCGCTGATATTTATTCAGAAAGAAAAGCGCAAGCTGGTACATCATGATTAAAAACAGTGCGCCGATAAAAACAAGCCTGAGCGTATACATTCTGGTATACCAGTTCTCTGCATACTGCTTTTCAGCTATTTTCATATGATAATAAATTCCGCCAGTACGATAAATTTTATTCGAGCAGCGCATCACCAGGTCAAGCATTCCATAACTGTTTGTGTGCAGATATGCAAGCTCCATATTTCTGCCGCACTCGGTTTTTGTCCAGTCACCGCTGCTATGACCTTCTGAGTAGGCGTATGCTCCGTTGCACCATACATCGCCAGCGGTAGAAAAATAATCATACAAGAAACATGCATACGTGGTGTTGGCTTTAAGTCCTATAATCCGCACATGGTACGTTGCGCTTGCCTTTGGATTCTTCCAATACTGCGGCAACGACACAATACCGTCATTTGGAGGAAGCTCAGAACCAGGAATAGGCTTGTGGTGGAAAAAAAGAGATGCATTCAAATATTGATATTGATAAAACTCCCATTTTTTAGAAATGTCAAACCATCTGTTCTGAAGAACCGACGGGTCTTCCACCTGCACCAACGCATGTTCATCTTCGCCACCGTCATCTTGCGCAAAAACAAATGACGGTATGCAGCAAATAATTGTGAGCAAAAAGAACAGCCGTAATAAAATAGATTTCATTTTTCAGCCGCTCCTTTCATCGTCTCACGCAAAGAACAGGAATACATGAGCACGGGATCTTTTTTGCCCTTTACCGGAATTTCACCAATTCTTTCAAAACAGATTTCTTTGTCAGTATCAAGGACGCGATGTGCAATTTCTGAAGACGCCACAACTGCAATGTCATGGCTCATGGAAAATTCCATTATTCTGAACGCGGTGTTTACCGTGTCAGAAATGACCGTGTCATCGAGCCTGTTTTCTTCGCCGATAGTGCCAACAATCATTCTGCCAAAATGTATGCCGCAACCAACGCCTTCTATGCCAAGAGACAGGGCTGTCGCCTTAAGCTCAAGCGCACTGCGCACTGCATCAGAAGCGTCATGTGGAAAAAGCGCCATAAGTCCGTGGTTGATGAACTTGCTCAAGAAACCGTTGTTTTTGCTTACAACACGTACCGCTGCATCGCTGAATTCCGCAAGGGACACGAACTGTTCTTCCATGTCCGCTTCGTTTTTTAGCATGAAGAAAGCAATTGAAATATCGGCGGCGGCGTTGTCTCCAAGCATCACTTCGGTAACATCGTTTTTATGAAGCAGTCCAAGAAATTCTTTTGGCACAAACCGCGCATACGCATCATTCAACTTCTTAAGCTCACACGACTTCTGCATACGGCGTTGAAACAGAACGCTCTGGCGGGATGACATGTTGTAAAACTGAGTAAGAGAAAACATCATAAAGAACAGCGGGACAAGGCTCATCTTCAAAGAGCGGTTGGTCATAGTGAGCAACCAAGTCACGGTAAGCCCCGTTACCACGATGACAAGTATTACAAAAAGCGTGATAAGCAAATCTCTTTCATCTTGCTTTATTTTTTCACGGTTCTTTACAATGCAGTAAAGAATCCACGCCACAATGATGAATGCCATAAGAATCATGGGCATGACAAGCATACTTGCAATAGAAAGCGGCAGACAAGTGCACAGCACGCCCAATAAAAGCGACAGCAGCGGAATATAGCGATGCACACCTTTTATGAGGTGCATGTCCGCATACACAGAGTCAAGCAGATATAAAAACACCGGCGGTCCGGCCCAGATGATGCAGTATTCAAGTTTACGCGCCACCTGGTATGGGAAAGACGGCCACACGGTCAGCAGAACGCTGAATTCGGCAGTAAGCAGGCGCGCGGCAAGCATAAGCGCAATGAGGGAAAAGAGGAAGCTGTCTTTACGTTCATGGTTGAACAGAAAGAGCAGCATGTTGACGATAAAGATAAAAAGAACCATGCCCAGTACAAAGGCAGAACACGCGGAGCGCATATTGAATTGCCATTTCATGTCGTGAAGCGTTCCAAAATAGACATTGCTCCACATGCCCGCCTTACGGTATACCCAGTTTGAAACTTGGATAGCAATGACCGCACTGCCATTCTTGTCAGGCAGTACCGGAACAAGCCACGGTTTGCAACAAGCGTCACTTTGTCTTGTTGTAGAAACGGTGCCACAGGAAGATGCGTACACTCCGTTTATATATGCAGCAGACGCAGTTCCGGGACTTTCGTAGATAAGAAACGCATATTCCGTATCAGGATCAAGATTGGCTACAGAGCAACAGTATGTGCCGTACCCGTACTTGTATTCTTTCCAAGTGGAAGGAACGGTGACCGACTCTCCAGTAATATCATCATTGATTGTAGTGACAAGTTTATTCCAATAAAAAATCCATGTGCCGTCAAGGCGCTTTGCCGTATTGCCATTTATCTTGTAATTCTGTGCGCACAAAAGATGCATAGAAAGAAAAGCGAGACTCAGTATCATATGCGGAATTTTTTTCATGTAAAACTCGTTCTCCTGACGAGCATACTATACCATATTATGAAATAAAAAAAAAGATTATGCTTTATTGAAAAAGACGGCGTGCATTGTTGTCAACAAGGGAGCATAAAGCATCTATTCCAATGCCACGATGTTCAGCGGCAAACCGATATGTATTTTCTATAAGAAGCGGAGTATTTGTCTTGCCGCGGAATGGTTCCGGAGCAAGGTACGGAGCGTCTGTCTCAAGAAGCAGCATGTCATCAGGAACGAAGCGGAGCAATTCATCAATCTGCGACAGTTTTGATTTTTTTGTATAGGTAATGCTTCCGCTGAAAGAAATATACCATCCGCGGTCAAGGAATTTTTTTGCTTCCTCTATTCCATAGCTAAAGCAATGAATCACGCCGCAGTCATATCCTGATTCTGTTATGCACGAAAGTGTGTCTTCTGCGGCATCGCGGCTGTGTATGATTACCGGTAATTTTAATTTCTTTGCAAGTTCAAGCTGCATGGTGAAAAGTTCACGCTCGCCTTCAAACAGCGATTTGTCAAAATCTGCGGCAGTGCGGGAATCAGCACCATTTGGATTCCAATGATGGTCAAGACCACACTCGCCTATTGCGCTTATTGAATGTATGCAGAATTCTGTTTGCAAAGAATTTGTTTTCGCAGAAAGCGCCTCTATCTGACTTTGCAAAATTTCCATCTGCTCCATGCGCGCACGTATTGCTTGTGGCGACGGCCATATTCCCGCTGAAAAATGAATCATCCGCCGAAGACTGTTCTGTGCCTGTTCATCAAGCGAGTCGAATGCTTTTGAAACAAATTGTATGCGTCCGGCAAGATCGTCGCACTGTGTGCCGATGTCCTGCAAGAACAAACACTTTCTTTGCGCCATGAGTGAGAAAAATTCTTGTGTGTTGAACGAAGCGTCAACCGCCGCAACAAGCGGCAGATGGCAATGGGTGTCTGAATACATTTATTCTTTCTTCCGAACTATTTTACTTCTGCGTCAGATTGAACACGCCGTCCCAATCTGCAGCAGGCGGCGTGGCAATAAACTGCTTTGCACGTTCCATATAAAGCTGCACGACACGGTCATCTGCATCTTCTTTGCAAAGAGCGTCAAACTGTTCAAGCGCCTGTTTGTACTGCTTCTGTTCGTAGCATTTGAGCGCCTCTTCCCAACGGGCAACATAATCAACCTGGCTTGCTGGAGCAAGGCTGCTTTCTTCAAGAAGTTCATACAGACGGATTGGCGTATTCACTCCAACAACACGCACGCGGTCAAGACTGCGCACCAAGAATGAATTTCCAATCTGAGCGCGGGTATGTTCGCTTATCATGATGCCACGTGTATTATACTGCTTGTTCACTCCTTCAAGACGTGAAGCAAGGTTTACGGCGTTGCCCATCATGGTGTAGTTCATCTTGTTCATCGTTCCCATATTGCCAACAACCATGTCACCGGTGTTGATGCCAATGCGGGTGAATATTGGAGCAGGACTTTCGCCGGTTGCAAGAATATTTTTGTTAAGCTCTACTTCCGCCTTCTTAATGCCAATTGCCGTCTTGCAGGCAAGCTCCGCATGGTTCTTCATATGAATCGGCGCGCCAAAGAAAGCGATGATTGCGTCTCCTTCAAACTTGTCTATAGTACCTTGATTGTCAAGAATAATGTCGGACATGTTGGTGAGGTAATGATTGAGTAGGTTGACAAGCTGCACCGGCGTAAGTTTTTCGCTGATTGTTGAAAAGCCGCGTATGTCGGTGAACAAGGCTGTCATTTCAAGGCTTTCACCGCCAAGGTTGAGCTTTGACGGGTCTTTGATAATTTCATTGATAACCGCCGAAGAAAGATATCTGCTGAACGCTGAACGCAGGAAAGACTTTTCACGGGCTGTGGTAAGAAATCCAAGCACTGTCATAGCAATGAATGTCACCGCCATAGAACTGAACGGAACAATCACGCCAACATATTTTTTTGTCACCACAAAGAACAAGAGCAGCACAAGCGTACTTGCAACAAGCATTCCTATGCCTAAAAACAGCTGACGCACAGTGCTCATCTTCTTGGCAAGCAGACAGTATCCAAAGCAAAACACAAGGGCAAGCAGTACAGAAATCCACCATGGAGAGTCATCGATGAAATCTTCATCGCGTATCATGTTTGCAAGCGTTGCGTGCACACCAGGATTGGGATAATGTTCCTCATAAGTGATAAGGCCGTAATCTGTTGTGCTCGTGGCACACGTTCCTATAATGCACATTGCGCCGTGGACTTTTGAAGCAACCATATCGCGGTTCTTCATGATTTCATCGAATTCGCTGCGGCATTCCGTAAAGAAATCAGAAATGTATTGCGCAGTCTCTTTGTCATCTTCAATTTGGGCAAGCAGCATTTTTTCAAAGTCGCCGGTAAGATATGTCTTTACCGCTTGAAAAAACTCATTGCGATAGTCCTTGTATGCAGCAAAGGTAATGCCGTTTTCTGCATCTTCACCTTTGTACAATTCTTCCCGGACATACGTTGCCTGCTGGTAAAGGTCAAGCGGTGTAAGGGCGTCGTCCCACACGCTGAAGAATCCATTTTCCTGCATGGCGGTTAAATTCTTTATGAACTGCGCCTCAAGACGTTTTGAGCGGTATACATTCCATGCGGAAATAGAATTATATTTTTCATACACTTTTGGAGGATACTTTATGATGACGCTGCCATATTCATCGCGTGGAATGCGAATGTCATGCGTCTCAGTGTCTGAAATTTTTGCATCCTTAAGCGTAATATATGAATTGCTTACGACAACCTGTGGGTTGCCATAATGTTTTAAAAGCGGAACGAATACAAGCTGCCCGTAATATTTGCCGTTATACTTCACCAGAAGATTAAGACGCCGCATGTAGCCGTCCTTGTCGTTGTCAGCATTGACAAATCCTGCTGAACAGGCTTTCTTCAAAAGAGAATCTATTGCCGGCTGCACTGAAGAATATTCAGGAGTAAGCGTATCGCCCTTTGAGACAACGTTGCTGAGTGCTATGTGACTTTCAAGATAGTCCTTGTCAACATCAGACATATCATAGTCGTCAAGAATGGTAAGCGTAAGATATGAGTTGCCTACGAAATTGAGGCAGTCCGCAAGATATGCGTCCATATCCTTTGTGACATAGGAAATTGAAGTGTCCAGCTCATTCTTCACTTCATTGTTCACTGACAGAAGCTGATCTCTTGCGTCTGATAAATTGAGTGATTTCTTCGCATACTCAGAAAACACCTGGGTCATGGACTCATTTATCTTTTTAAATCCGTAGTCAACATACTGCGGAAGTTCTTTGTTCACGTAGTCAGGGTCAACTTTCTGCGGGCTCTTGTCAAGGTAGCTTAAATCGAATACAACCGATTCAGCGCCCATCTCGCGTAAAAATACAATCGCGTCTGCCATAATGTCGCGAGTCCACGGAAACGTACCTACGTTCTCGATGGAACTGTCATCAATATTCACCAGCACCACGTCATCTCGTTCCTTGAGCGCAGGGAGCGCGCGCTGAAAAAGGTCGTTAATCTTGTGGTCAAGCGATGAAAACAAGAACAGCGAGCAGACAAGCACCGCAGCAACCGGTACAATCAAATGCAAATATTTTTTCATAATATAAATACAACTCCCTTGCCAAAAATAAAAAATCCTGCGGAAGAGAAAACGCTTCTCTTCCGCAGGACATTCAATCAACATTGAAAGAGATGATTATTCTTCCCACTCGACATCTTCATTTGCGTCCGTTGCGCGTGAAGAAGCTGTTGAAACGCCCTTTGTTGTTTCAGTTGTATCGCCTTTGACATCACTCTTAGAAACTTCGATTCCCTTGGTAATGCCGTTCTTTCTACTGTCCGCCGCAAGAGCGAGCTTTTCAATAGTGTCCTTCTGCATTGGCTTTATGGTAATTGTCTTGTCGCCAAGCACAAGCACCAGTTTGGAATTAAGCCCTGTATTCACCACAGCTGACGGAGCAAGTTCCTGCCCTTTTGCAATATTTTTCCATGTGCCGGGAGCCGCCTCATACTGCACTTTGCCAATAACCGATTGCACTTTGTAAGAACCTGTCCCTTCTGCAAAAATAAAAGCAGCCGCAAAAACTGCGAGCAGAACTGACATAATACATCTTTTATTCATATAACCACCTCCATATTCAGGGCGGACCCCGTTGCCATAAAGTATAGCACAGTATAATGGAAAAACAGTAATTTTTCAAAATTTTTTTGCTTTATTTTTGACGCATCGGCTACAACCGCGCTATATGTTTAATACATTTAATGAGTAGAATAAAAGAAATGCCGGGAACCGGAATCGGACCGGCACGGCTTATACAGCCGAGGGATTTTAAGTCCCTTGTGTCTACCATTCCACCATCCCGGCATTACGCCCTAAATGATTTAAAGCAATTCCACTATATAGAATTTATATATTTTTTGCAACAGCGAAAAATCAGCGGATTTGACTGTACAAGTCAGACATTTGGTCGCGCCAGACGGAACGACTGTCTTTTGCTTCCCAGTCAATCACCTTTTTTATGGTGAAATGTTTTTGGTCATGTGGATTTGGAATGTTGACTACGCCAAACCGTCCCTGGCCAATGTAGATGATTTTGTCGCCTTCGGCAAGCGTTTCTTCCTTTGCAAGAATGTCAATTGCGCAGTCAAAATGAATCGGCTCGCCAGAACCGCGGTTGCCTATTGCAGATGACAGTTCCAAAATCGGTTTCCCGCAAATAGGACATACTGGCTGGTTGGCCGTCTTAAAGGCATGAATTGCCTCGTCCTCTTCGCGAATTTGATCCGCAGAAACAGCATTCCGCGAAACAGGAATCTGTTTTGCAGCAGACAAAGCACTAGCTTTTCCCTGCTGCTGATTATTCTGATTGTTTTTCCAATTTGAGTTGTTACCGTGACGGTGTGAATGTCTGTCTCTGTTCATACCGGATATTGTATCTCAAAACAGAGACATATTCCAGTACACTTTTTTACTGGAATAAGAAATCTGCCGAGTTGCCGGTAACACCTTTGTTTTCTACAAGACGCCGGCTTATGACAACGGCAATTCTATCTATAGCGTTATTGAGATATGTTTCATCCTGGATTTTCTTCTGCAGCTCAAGAATACGAGTTGTTGAAGTACCACCCAACGGCGGCACATCCTGCGTAAAGACAGCGGATTTGGAGAGCGATTTTTTTACAGCGGGCATATGTTACTCCGAAAAAGCATTGACTATGTGGTGCACCGGCTCCAGTCCCGGCACGTCAACTGCAAGTACATCAAAACGAATGTACCTGTTACTATATTCTCGATGTTTTTGGAGATATAATTTAGCTGTTTTGATTATCTTTTGCTGTTTTACTAAATTTAATTCATGCGCAAGCGTTTCAAGCGTTCCATTGGGAAGCGTCTTTACTTCGACAAATACAACCGTCTCACCGTACAGCGCGATAATGTCTATTTCACCGCCGCGTTCACGGTAATTGCGCCCTATGACATCATAACCTTGCTGCTTTAGAAAAAGAGCGGCGCGTTCCTCACCCTGCCTGCCTTTCATTCCCCTTGCATCAGGGGCAGCAACCGGCACGGAAATATCACACTTCCTCGAGCGGCTCAAGATCTTCAACTTCTTCAGGAGCCTGGTTCTTTGCCGTCACTTCATGACCGTATGTGAGCAGATATGGAATATTCCATCTTTTTATTGCCGCAACATGATATGCCTTTGCCGCCTTGCCTTCCACAAGGAACATATTCTCGCCATCGTCAAAAAAGACAGGCGCACTGAATCTCATTCCTTCTTTTATCAAGGAACTGTCAATCTTTATGAAATTCTTCTGCATCACATCGCTCCAACTTTTGTATATATACAAATATTTCTGCAACAGCCTGCCATGTTTCTTCGGGAATGCATTGGCCTATCTGCTGCACTGATAGTATATTAGCAATCAATTTATTTTCTACAACCGGAATGTTGTTTTCGCGGGCTATCGCCTTCATTCTGTCTGCAAGCGCACCACTCGCCTTTGCTGCAATGAACGGTGCGTCTGCTTCAGGAGGATAGCGGAGTGCAACGGCTGTATTGATTTTCTTCTTCATGTCCGCACACCTTGTTCAAGCGGCGTAAAGAAAAGCGGCGGCGTTTCATCAGTGCAAATACCGTCACAACAAGCAGAGGTGGAATAGGTAACTGTCACAGGACTACTCAAATTCATGCCGGAACGGAGCAGTTCTCCAAGCCGCAGTTCCTCAGATCTTTTGTTTAAGGACAAAAGCGGCGGTAATGCACAGAACCGAACTTCCTTAACCTTGCTTTCAATATAGTATAGCACAAAATAATAATTTGTCATCTTTGTGCGGCAGTTTATTGCAATTTTTTCCACTTTTTGCGTCTGCGTGTCAACTAGAATTCTGATTATTCCCTTTGCGGACGGCAAATGGTCATTTTGGTCGCCGTTCCATTCGTAGGGAAGAAAAATCCAATGCTTCCTTTCGCTGGAAAGCTGGTTCAAAAGCGTCAGCACGCCGGGCTTGCGGTCAGGGATTTCATCGTACAGCTGCAAAAGGAAATCCGGTTCGGCGGAAAAATCATCGGTTTGTTTCGGATCGCCACTGTCTGCCTTACTTTCATTGTCATGCGCAAAACCGCCCAATTCACGCTTATTTGCCTGACTGTTAGAAGCACCTGCTTCGCCACCGTCATCAGTAAGCGCGTCAAGTATCTGTCCAATCAGCGCATCGTCCGGATCAATGCCTTTTTCCAACAAAAGAATCGCAGCTTCAGCGGCCTGCTTTTCTCTGCCGGCAAACCGAAGCGCTATTTTCTGCGCCTTCATCATCAAGGAAGTGTCTGTCTTTACACCTGTCTGCTGCAAGAATTGCAGTATCTTTACCGTGGAAGCGTCCGGACAAAGCCCCTGCGCCACTAAAAAAGATGAAAGCGCCGCGTTAGGAGTGCCATCAGAATTCACACCGTTCTCAACGACCGTGACGCGCTCAATGGAAGCCGCATCAACGCCGTAAGATTCATTTTTTGGAACAAGCAGTATCTTTCCGTCATCATCAGTCTGTACTGTTGCAAGAAAAGTCTGCCCCGCAACAAGCTGCCGCGTGCTTTTGGCCGCACTTTGCACGTCAACACTGTTTCCGGCAAAAGAGACAGTGTACCTGCCGTTTCCGTTATCAGATAAAACTCGTACAAAAACAGAACTGCCCCCGCGCAGCACCTGATTGGGTTGTACGGAGGCAGTGGTATGAGTTTTTATGTACTGAACAGTACTATTGCTCATAGAGCTTATTTCTTTTCTTTCTTCTTGCCCTTGTTCTCAGCAGCTTCAGCGGCGTTCTCAGCCTTGATCTCTGCCTTAAGAGCCTTTTCCTCAGCTGCTGCCGCTGCATCTGCCGCAGCGTTTGCTGCTGCAACCTGAGCTGCAACGTTTCCGCCGATGAGTTCCTTAATCTTGCTGCTCTTGCCAACCTTGTCACGGATGTAGTAGAGCTTTGCGCGGCGTACTTTACCAGGGCGAATAACTTCTACCTTGATGATACGCGGGCTGTTAATCGGGAACACACGCTCAACGCCAACGCCGTAGCTTTCCTTGCGGACGGTGAATGTCTTGCGGATGCCGGTGTTCTTGATGCAGAGCACGAGGCCTTCATATACCTGAATACGCTCAGTCTTGCCTTCGACAATCTTGAAGTACACTTTTACGGTGTCTCCAACGTTGAAGTTCTCAGCATCAGGCTTCTTCTGTTTTTCTTCAATGGTTTTAATCAGATCCATTTTGATTCTCCTGAGTTATGCCGGCGGTTTCTTTCTGTGAACCTTTCGGCTCCTGGGCAACTGTCTGCGCGTCTTGCGACTGCACGGCAGGCTTTTTTACAGACCGTCTGCGTTTCTTGCGGTCATGCTTTTGACAGACATGTTCTGCAAGTTCTTCGATCATCTTTTCGGCCTCTTCGGTAAGGCTACCCGTCAAGCGCGCCTGGTAAACAAGCTCCGGCCTGTTCATAAGCGTTTTTTCAAGGCTCTTTCGAAGCCGCCACTTCCGGATTTCTTCGTGGTTGCCACCGGACAAAACTTCCGGCACTTCCATGCCCTTGTATACGCTTGGCCGCGTGTACTGGGGATATTCCAAAAGTCCGCCAGAAAAACTTTCTTCGTCCAACGATTCAGGCGTGATTACATTTTCGACAAGCCTGTAGACAGAGTCTATGATGACCGTCGCCGCAACTTCGCCACTCGACATGACGTAATCGCCAATCGAGATTTCATCGTCAACGTACTCGTCGATTATCCGCTGGTCAATACCTTCGTACCTTCCGCAGACAAGGACTATCTCGTCTTTCTTGCTCAATTCGAGCGCTTTTTTCTGGGTGAACTGCCTGCCGCTTGGCGTGACGTAAATCACGTGTTTCTTGTAGGCCTGTACACTGTCGAGCGCACGTCCAAGAGGTTCCGGCAACAACAATTGTCCGGCTCCCCCGCCATACGGAGCGTCATCACAAGTGCGGTGCTTATCAAAGGCAAAATCCCTGATATTCACCAAATCGTAGGCAATAATTCCCCGTTCTACCGCTTTTGCCATGATCGAACTTTCAAAGAAAGCACGCGGAATCTCGGGAAACAAGGTCAGCACAGTAAATTTCATGGAGTTACTCCAGAATCCAGAGGTGCATCAGACGCATCGTCCTGTTCTTGACATCAACGCTTCCAAAGAACTCTTGGTTGAATGGAACGAGTGCCTTCTGGCCTTCGTGCAGCTTTGCCTGCCGCTCATTGCCTTCCGCATCAACGTTGAAACCTTGTACCAAAACAGTGCATCCCTCGGACAGCGAAATCTCTACGAGATAACCTGATCCGCCTTCCATTACGTTTGTGACTGTTCCAACAACAACCTCATCGACTGCTGCCGGTGCGGTACTACCCGCCGTTACGTTTCCACCGGCATTCGCCTCTTTTAGAGCTTCTGCCGATGCAATCACCGAGCAACCCTTCAGGTCCTCGATGTACCACTCACCTTCCTGCAGAGGGTGTGCGTTTTCGCGCGGAACTACGATCTCCCACCTGTTGTAGACTGCAGCCTGTTCAGGTGTATTTATTCCCGCCAACTTCATAAACAGAACACCGGTACCTTCTGAAGTCCTTTCGACCTTGAATTTTCTGGTGACCGTTCCGTCTGTCAAAGTCACTTCTTCCATGTCCGCAAAATGCGAATATTCGCCGGAAGTGCTTTCCACTTTAAACTCGCCCGTAATTCCATGAGAACCGCGGACAATCCCCACTACAAACTGCTCTGTCATCAGTCCAGAATTTCCAGGCTGTAGCGTTTGCCGTCTTTGCTGGCGGTTGCGCTCAATACCGTACGCAGAGCTTTTGCAATACGACCGTATTTGCCAATAACCTTGCCAATATCACCCTGGGCAACGCTCAGTTCAAGAACCGGACCGCGTTCACCTTCGGTTTCTTTTACAGAGACTGCACTGGGATCATCGACCAATGATTTTGCAATAAATTCAATCAGGTCTTTTTCCATTCCCTTCTGCTCCTCTGAAATTATTTGGCTAATGATTTACCGGTAACAGACAATCCCTTTGTGTTGAAGATTTTCTTTACCATGGCTGTCGGCTGCGCACCAACGCTGAGCCAGTATTTTGCGCGTTCTTCGTTGAAAAGAATCTGAGTGTCTTCCTTGTCAATCGGATGATACTGACCGATTTCTTCAACGGTTACGCCGTCGCGAGCTTTGCGCTCATCCTGTACAACGATACGGTAGTACGGGCGTTTGCTGGTTCCAAACTTCTTAAGTCTGATTTTTACCACTTGATTTCCTCCATTAGGTCTCTCACGAAAGGGGTCAAGACCTAAAATATGCATAGTTATCCACACTAGACAATGTGAACGACCTAGTTTATACAAAAAGCCATGTTTAGTCAACGGAATGAAGGGGTATTTTTCTATTATTCAAGCAAATACCGCGGGCAAAACAGTCCGAGCAAGCGTCAAGCAGGAGCCTTTGTCCATGCTATTTTTCATTGAACCGCTTAAGAAATGCCTGCGTGCGCTCTTCCTGCGGATTGTTGATTACTTCACGCGGATCACCTTGTTCAACGATGACGCCGCCGTCCATGAAAATGACATGGTCGCTTGTATCGCGGGCAAACGCCATCTCATGAGTCACGACAACCATTGTCATTTTTTCAGACGCAAGTTCCCGTATGACGGCAAGAATTTCGCCGGTAAGCTCCGGATCAAGCGCGCTCGTCGGCTCGTCAAAGAAAAGCACTTCCGGCTTCATGGCAAGCGCCCGGGCGATGCTCACCCGCTGCTGCTGACCGCCGGAAAGTTCACATGGATACGAATTTGCCTTTGACTCAAGATTCATTTTCTTAAGCAAATCATATGCAGTTTCTTCCGCTTCTTCAAAAGTCTTATGCAGCACCACGCACTGAGCTTCGGTAATGTTTCTGAGCACGGAAAAATGCGGAAACAGATTGAAGTTTTGAAAGACAAGCCCTACATTCAACCCAATTTTACGAAGCTGCTCCTTTTCCGCATAGACTCCATTCTGAACCATACGCTCGCCGCAGATTGATATGGAACCGCCACTCACTTTTTCAAGCTGGCAGATACATCTAAGCAGCGTTGACTTGCCGCTTCCGCTCGGGCCGATGATTCCGAGCACATCTCCGCGATGCACAGTGAATGAAATGTCATGAATGACTTCGAGCTTTCCAAAATATTTATTAAGGCTTTGAACCTTGATGATTTCATTTGTAGTAGTCAAGTTTGTGCTCCACAATGTCGAATGTCTTTGAGACAATCCAGTTCATGATGAAATAGAAAACACCTGCGATGAAAAGCGGCATGGTGCTCACCAAACGTCCGCTTTGCGACTGAGCCACATGGAACAGTTCCGTCACACCAAGGACCTGGACAAGGGCAGTATCTTTTACAAGCGTAATAACTTCATTTCCCATTGCAGGAATGATTCTTTTCACAACCTGGGGAATAATGATTCTGAAGAATGTCTGATTCTTTGTAAAGCCAAGGACTTTTGAAGCCTCGTACTGTCCGGCTGATATTGACTGTATGCCGCCACGATAAATTTCCGCAAAATAGGCTGCATAGTTTACGACCATCGCGACAATTGCCGCAGTAAATCTGTTCATACCAAGGCCAAAAAGCGTAGGCGGAGCAAAGTAGACAAATATAAGCTGCAACATGAGCGGAGTTCCGCGGATGATGAGCATGAATACATTTGTAATCCATGAAAGAACTTTTATTTTTGACATTCTTCCACAGGTGATAATGAGCGCGAGCGGTACAGAAAGAAGCAGTGTTAAAAAGAACACCTCAAGGCTTACGCTGGTACTCTTGAGCATTATGACAATAAGTTTGTCAATTCTAATTTTTGCAAAATACGCAGCGATGCTTTGAAAAAAAGATTCCATTATTTTTCCCTACATTCAAAAAAACAACCGCTGTCAAAAGCATGGCAGCGGTTGCTGTGTCAGTCAGAATTTATTTTCCGATGATAGAAAGATCAGTGCCGAACCACTTGTTTGAAATAGCAGTTACCGTTCCGTCCTTCTGCATATCCTCAAGAGTTGCCTGCACTTTGTCGCGCAGAGAAACATCCTCAAGTCTGAATGCAACGCCGTACTGCTCGCTTGCAAGTCCTTCTGGAAGAACTGCATACGGTTTGCCTGACTGTGTGATTGAATAGTTTGCAACAGTCTCATCCATCACAACGCCGTCAATCTGTTTTATTTCAAGGTCGTTGAGCGCGGTGATGTTGTCTTTGAACTCGACGATTTCTTTAAGTTCGTTTTTGAAATCTTCATTTGCATCGATTGCTGCCTGTGCGGAAGAACCCGTCTGAACACCAATTGACTTGCCCTTCATGTCGGCCATCTTGGTGATGCCGCTGTCTGCGCGAACCACAACAACCTGTGAGTTGTTCAGATATGGCTTTGTAAATGACATTTTTTCTGCGCGCTCCGGAGTGATTGTAAATCCGTTCCAAATGCAGTCAATTTTTTTTGAATTGAGTTCCTGCAAAGTTGCATTCCAGTCGATAGGCTGGCACTCAATTGCAACACCAAGACGCTTTGCAACTTCCGTTGCCAAGTCAATGTCATAGCCAACCACATTGTTGTTTTCATCGCGGAAGCCAAACGGCGGGAAAGCATCGTCAATGCCAAGCACAAACTTGCCTCTTGCCTGCAAATCTGCAAGGGAAGTATCAGCCTTGTTTGCCTTGTTGGATTTGCAGCCGGTAAATGCAAGAACCGCCGCAACCGTACAGACCATAAGAACCTTCAGACTCTTCTTCATACGTTTTCTCCTATAGAAAAACTTTTATTCATCACCTTCCCGCTTTTGCGGAAAAGGTCATTTCACCTCTTCAAGCATATCATCCGAAATGATATCATCATCTTGTTCGCCGGCTTCTTCAACTTCCTCCGGCTCACTATTTTCATGCACTTCATTATAGTTTGTGTATTGCGGAATCGTCTGCTTGTTTACATCGGTAAGCTCGTAAACCGGTACCGGTTCCGTCACACCCTTAAGATGCGCAAGAGCAACTTTATGGCAACAAAAATAATCCTTGACCAATTGATACGTACTTTCACTTATCAAAACGGACGTATTGTAGTCCTTGTTGCTTGTTTCTATGCGGGCGGCAATATTGACGTTATTGCCAATAACTGTGTAATCAAGACGCTGCATACTGCCTACATTGCCCACAATCATTTCCCCGGTATTGATGCCGATACGGGTAAACAGCGGATGGTCAACAAGTTTTTCCTGCATAAGCTGTTCGTTCAGCACTGCTTCCATGCGTTTCATGCGTATGGCGGCAAGACAGCAGCGCACTGCATGGTCAGGGAACGGCTTGGGTGCGCCAAAGAAAGCCATGATTGCATCTCCCTCGTATTTGTCTATTGTTCCGCCGAGCGAAAGAATCACCTGCGACATTTCATTCAAATACATATTGAGCACAAGCAAAAGTTTTGTCGGCTCCATGCTCTCGCTCAGCTGTGTAAATTTTTCCAAGTCAGTGAATACGACAGTAAGCGTCTGCTTCTTTCCACCCGGATGAATTGCCTCCGGACTTACCATGATATTGTTCACGACTTCCGGAGAAACATATCTGCTGAACGCGTATCTGAGTCTGTTTTTTTCTTCGCGATTGATAGCCACGTCAAGTGCAAGAAGTGCGTGATTTGTAATTCTGCTTATCGGCCCAATAATTTTTTGTTCACCAATCGTATATGGCTTGCCGTTCTTTTTCTTGCCAATAAAAATATATCCTTTTAGAGATCCCGAATATGACACGGGAATTGAAATTGATCCGCTCGGGTGCATATACAAGCCAACTGCCTGAGGCACATGTTTGATGCGTTCTTCAACGACCGTGCCGATTTCGCCGAGTGAATGAACCTGCTCACCGTAATACTTTACACGATCATGGGAAGATTTTCCGTGGTCCGCGTAAAAAAGAATGAAAGAAGAATCAATCTGCCTCGTTATCCAATATGACACTCTGCGGAAAATATCTGTCTGGTTTGTCTGCAGGGCAAGCTCTGTTTCAAGCGTATCATACTCGCACGGTGAAAAATTCGTCATTTTCTTTTCATTCATTTGTTTCATGATTGCACTCTCTTAATTATATTTTTACTTTTTGTTTTTTATGCAGAATTTTTTAAGCGCCTTGAGCTGTGCCTTGACACATTCAGGAGACGGACCGCCGGCAGTTCTTCTTGCTTCCATGCATGAACGTGGTGCAATCTTGTCATACAAGTCTTCATCTATCAGCTCGGAACATTTTTTAAGTTCCTCAATGCTAAGGTCTTCAATTCTTGAAAGTCCCGCATCGATTGCAAGGCGAACAGCCTTTGCAGCAACGCCATGCGCCGTCCTAAAAGGCATTCCCTTTCTGACTAAATATTCAGCGACGTCAGTTGCATTTGCAAAGCCGCCTTCGCAGCTCGCAGCCATCTTTGCTTCATTCCACTTTGCAGAAGAAATCATTGCGGTAAAAACGGTAAGGCATGTTGAACACGTGTCGAGCGCGTCAAAAAGAGAGGCCTTGTCTTCCTGCAGGTCACGGTCGTATGCAAGCGGTAGACCTTTCACCATCACCAGAAGCGCCATGAGGTCACCGTACACCTTGCCCGTCCGTCCGCGGATAAGTTCGGCAAAATCCGGATTTTTTTTCTGCGGCATGATTGAGCTGCCTGTTGACCACTGCTCGCTCAAGTCGATGAATGCAAATTCCGTTGTTGACCAAAGCACCACTTCTTCGCACATGCGGCTCAAGTGCGACTGGAGCAATGCAAAATCAGAAGCGAATTCAATGCAGTAGTCGCGGTCAGAAACGCTGTCGAGCGAATTCATGGTGACGCCGTCGAACTGCAATTTTTTTGCAACAGACTCGCGCTGCAACGGCAGGCTACTTCCTGCAAGCGCGCCACTTCCCAGCGGAGATTCATTTATTCGTGCAAGAGAATCTTCAAATCTGCTCCAGTCACGCATGAGCATGGCACACCACGCGCACAAATGCTGTGCGAGCGTTACCGGCTGTGCGTGCTGCATGTGTGTGTAGCCGGTGAGCAAAGAGTCAACATGTTTTTCTGCAATGGTTGTCAGAGCGTCAACAAGAGCAACTATCTGGTTCTGCAGCTGCGGTATGACTCGGCGCAGGTAAAGACGCTCGTCGAGTGCAACTTGATCATTCCGGCTGCGACCTGTGTGCACCTTCTTGCCCGGCTCTCCAATGCGGTCGGTAAGCGTTGCTTCAATAAAAGAATGAATATCCTCAGCGCTGTAGTCTATGTTCAATTTTCCAGAAAGCAAATCTTGTTCGATTGATTTTAGTCCGCGTACGATTTCAGCGGCTTCTGCTTTAGAGATGATTTTTTGTTCGCCAAGCATTGTTGCATGTGCAATCGAGCCGTGAATGTCATCGAGCGCCATGCGTTCATCAACGTGGATTGACGTTTCAAATTCTACCGCGGCTGCATCAGGACCTTCAGCAAACCGTCCTGACCAAAGTGCCTTGTGATTATCTTGAGTAAGCGCGCAATGAGCTTTGTGAACAGATGAAACCGTATTATTTTTTGATGAAGCTGCTTTTCTTTCCATAATAGTATGAATTATAGCGAAAAGAAGCGGTTATGAAAAGAAGCAGGCTTTTATTCAGTTTCTTTTCATCCACTTTTCAATACCTTTGGCAACATCGGCATCGATGTCATGTTCGATGCGGCAGGCGTTTTCTTCCGCCTGAATCTCATTGACGCCGGTTATCTTCTGCAGGAATTTCGTAAGCATGACATGGCGACCGTACACTGACGTTGCGGTTTCTTTGCCCTTGTCGGTAAGAAGCAGCGCGCCGCCTTCGCCAGTTGTGAGAAAACCTTTTTCTTCAAGAATGCCCATCGCCCGGCTCACGCTCGGCTTTGACACGCCCAGTTTTTTTGCAACGTCAACGGAGCGTGCCACACCACGTTCATTCTGCAGCATGAGAATCGCCTCAAGGTAATTCTCGCCCGACTCATATAGTTCTGCCATCAAAAGCCTTCTACGGTTAGAGGTCCATCACCTGTTTGTCGATTGGAGATCCGCCCGGCACCATCGGAAGAATCATTTCATCCTTGTCAACATGCGCATCGATGACCGCCGCTTTTCCGGAAGCGAACGCCTCTGCAAACACCTTTTTGAATTCAGCTTCTGTCTGCGCGCGATATCCCTTGATGCCGTACGCGTCTGCCAGTTTCACCCAGTCAGGGCCAAAGTCGAGCGTCGTCTGACTAAAGCGCTTTCCGTAGAAAAGGTTCTGCCACTGGCGCACGTTGCCGAGCACGCCGTTGTTGAAGATGACAATCACAATCGGCAGACCGTAGTGCTCGATCGTCGCAAGCTCGTTGCAGTTCATTCTAAATGAACCGTCGCCCGCAAACGCAACAACCCGGCGCTTAGGGAACGCTATCTGGCAGCCAATTGCCGCACCGGTACCAAAGCCCATTGTTCCCAGTCCGCCTGAAGTGATGAACGTGCGCGGCTTTGCAAACGGATAGAACTGTGCGGTCCACATCTGGTGCTGGCCAACTTCCGTTGTGATGATGGTGTCGTCGCCCGCAATCTCATGCACTGTCTCGCAGAGGAACTTCGGACTCACGCTGTCTTTTCTAACGGCGCTGTAGTTTGCAGGAACTTCCTTCTTCCACGCGTTAATCTGCTCCATCCACTCAGGGCGCTTCTTTGCAAGAATGAGCGGCAGCAGGCGGGAAAGCGTTGTCTTCACGTCGCCAATCAAAGAGCCGTATGTCTGAATGTTCTTGTTTATTTCAGCCGGGTCGATGTCGATTTGGAACACCTTGCTGTTCACCGCAAATTTGTCGGGGTTGGAAGTGACGCGGTCGCTGAAGCGGGCGCCAATTGCAATGATGAGGTCGCTGTCGGTGAACGCCATGTTGCTCGCCTTTGTGCCGTGCATGCCGACCATGCCAAGACAGAGCGGACTCTTCGCCGGAATTGACGCGCGTGCCATAAGACTTTCGCTTACCGGAATCTCCGCGCGCTCCGCAAACGCAAGCAGTTCTTCCGCCGCATTGCTGATGACCACGCCGCCACCCGCATAAATGACCGGACGTTCCGCACTGTTGATAAGTGCAGCAGCCGCTTTTATCTCTTCATCAGAAGGATTTGCCGCCTTTAAAACACGGCGCAAACTTGTCTTTTCAGCCTCAAGTTTTGTGAGAGCCGCAGCCTTGTCGGTAATCGGCTCGAAGTCAACCTGGGCAGCAGTCACTTCCTTAGGAATGTCGATGAGCACCGGACCAGGACGGCCGCTCTTTGCAATGACAAACGCCTCGCGTATGACAGACGCAAGTTCCTTCACATCGCGCACCATGAAGTTGTGCTTGGTGATAGGCATAGTCACGCCGGTGATGTCGATTTCCTGGAAGCTGTCCTTTCCCAGAAGCGGTGTGGTGACATTGCAGGTGATTGCCACGATTGGAGATGAATCCATGTACGCCGTCGCAATACCGGTGACCAGGTTCGTTGCACCAGGGCCGCTCGTTGCAAACACGACGCCCACTTTTCCGGTTGCGCGCGCATAGCCGTCAGCCGCGTGCGATGCACCCTGTTCGTGCGCCGTAAGAATGTGCGTGATGCGGTCCTGATTGCGGTAGAGCTCATCGTAAATGTTCAAGATTGCCCCGCCCGGGTACCCAAAAATCGTGTCTACACCCTGTTCAACAAGGCACTCTATAACTACGCGTGAACCTGAAATTTTCAATTTGCAACCCCTGTAAAAAGTGATTTATATGGTAAATATTAGCGTATACTAACTGATTTACAGGCGAAAGTCAATGAATTTCTACAGTTTTGATAAAGTTTCTGTAGTATTTATTCAGCAGTTACAGTGCCGGCGGTCATGGCGACGCCATTATTCCGGCAATTTTGGAGCAGCGGACAGTGAAGTTATAAGCGTATAGTAGAGTTTTTGCGGCTCAATGGGCTTTGTCACATACGCGCTCATTCCCGCTTCGGTGGCTTCGTTAAGGCTTTCTTCAAATGCATCTGCGGTCATGGCAATGATAGGTACGGCGTGCGCATCACTTCGGTTAAGCGCGCGAATCCGTTTGGAAGTTTCATATCCGTCCATCACCGGCATACGGATGTCCATGAGAACCACATCATAATAACCTAACGCTGATGCGGAGAATTTTTTCAACCCTTCGCTTCCATTTTCCGCAGTGTCTACAGTCATTTGCCGTTCCTGCAACAGCATGACCGCTATTTCAGTGTTCATGTAATTGTCTTCGCACAGCAACGCGTGTTTTCCTGCAAGTGAATGCAAATCACTCTGCGTGTCATGCAGCTCAGCTTTTTCATCCGCGCCACACAGCGGCAACGTCACCACAAAGCGCGAACCATTGTGCAGTTCGCTCGACGCTTCGATAGTTCCGCCCATCAAGTCAATATACCGTCTGACAATTGAAAGCCCCAGCCCGGTGCCAGGCATCCGTATCGATTCAGAACGCTTTTCCTGGGCAAACGGTTCATACATATGTTCCATGAATTCACGGCTCATACCAATGCCAGTGTCTTCTACAACCAGCAGGTAATGGAAACCTGCGTCACCAGCTGAATTTTCCTCTTTGAGACTTACAGACACCGTTCCGCCAGAAGGAGTAAACTTAATTGCATTTGAAACAAGGTTCAGCACAATCTTTTGAATTTTAAGTTTGTCACATCGTACCGGCTTTGAATAGTTGATTGCAAAGTCAGTTTTAAACGCAATGTTTTTAAGTTCTGCAGAAGGCTTAAGCGATGTCACCACTGCGGGAACTATATCACTTGGCATGGCGACTTCCTGCTCAAGCACGACCTTGCCGCTTTCTATACGCGAAAGCTCAAGTGTATCGTTCACCAAATCAAACAACAACTTTCCTGACGCTTCTATTTTTTCAAGATACCCCTGCTTCTTCTGCGGATCTTTTTCAGTAAGCGCAAAAGAAGTAAAGCCGAGCACTCCGTTAAGCGGCGTACGCAAATCGTGACTCATGCTAGAAAGAAAAACAGACTTTGCTTCGTTAGCTGCATCAGCTTCCTGTTTTGCTTTCTTTAGCGCGGCAATCTGCTCCTGCTCCTTCTGGTACGCTTCAGTAACGTCCTGCTGTATGCATAAAACTTCACGATGCTCATCGTTGAGCCAGCTGAATACAATCTGCTTTTTAAATAAATCATCCGTCGCGTTGTGACTGTAAAAATCAAATGCTACGATGTACTGCTCTTTTTCTTTGAGCGATGAATACACTTTGTCCAGTTCCGTTGCTTTCATAAAAAAGGTACGGTTGTCTTCTGCAATATATCTGTCCGCAAGCATTCCACGCACCTGTTCATACGGCAGACGCTGACCATTTTTCATGGCACCACATTTCCAATTCTGTGTATGCATCTCAAATGAAGAATCAATTCTATCTATGACACCGATATAGTCTGAACCGGCATTCGTGAGTTTAGTAATAATTTCACTGTTGCGCTTCTGCTTCGTAATGTTCTTTGCGTATGTAATTCCTTCGATGTCACCCGTATTAGGATTTTGTACCATGTGCACTATTGCATGGATCCACATGATTCCGCCGTACGAAGTTCTTACCGGATATTCACGTTCAATTTGCTTCTGACCGCTTTTAAAAAGTCGTAGGAGATTTTCGCAAGTGAAATCTTGAATGATACCTTTCTTGATTTCTTCATTTACAACAGTCTCCGTCGTTGCCAAAAAATGTTCATCAGCAGTTTGCCGTTCAAGCGATTTTACTACGTTTGGATACGGGCTGTACCCGCTGATATATAAATTCTTTGAAATGTTCAGCTGCGTGCTGCTCACAACATCCTGAAGGTTACCCGCAATCTGTTCACGCATGCGGTTGTATTCTTCCTGATCAAGTTTTTGTCGAGTGATGTTCTGTCCAATACCATACGCCTTAACCGGTTTACCGTCATCGTCAAAAACCGTTGTATACGAAATATGCTCGCATCTTGGTTCTGTACCGGGTTTAAATTTATACCACACATCGCCTGAGACTTTTGGTTCTCCTGAATCAATTCTATGGTACATATCAAGAAACAGCTCAGTATACGCATCATCAATATAGGAAAGAAGAGACTCCGGCACATTATTAATAATTTTTGGCAGGTTGAATTTACGGTAGTCGTACTGTGTAAATTCATTTTCAGCCATTACAATGCGATGCTCTTTGATAAAATATTCCCAGACAACGAGCTTCGTGTCCTCAACAGCCGCTTCGTACATTTTTCGTGCTTCTGCACGTGACTGTTCGGCCACCTTGAGCATATCGAGTCCGGTAAAAGATGCATAGTAATATTCAACATCAGCCTTGCGATATGCAAATCTAAACAAATTATTGACCCAATGGGCAGCACCGTCTTCGCCGGAAATGCGGTATGCGGCATTTCCCAGCTTCTGCTTACCTTCCTGCACATTGTAAAATTCTTTCCAGAACAAGTTTTTGTCTTCTGCCAAAAGCCACTCTACAGGATTAGGATTTTTGCCCAACCAGTATTCTTTGCTTCCGTGATGAATTTCGTAAAAGCCATTGTTTGCAAATTCGATTCTAATTTCGCCGCTATGATAAGAAAAAACGGCGACGCCACCGGGGACATTATTCAGCGCATCATGGTCCGTAATAAATATGTCGCTGTGTTGCACTTCTGCCATACAGTCTCCTGTCACTTTTAAAATATCATATCATGGACAAGCGAAATTCGCAACTTAATATGATAAAAACGATTTCCTTCATTCCCCAAAAATAACAATCATTTTATATAGCTAACAAATAATTATCATTTTTCCTATTATGCGAATTTTTTTTCTGTGCTATGCTTTTTTCCAGAGGAGACACTCATGAAACACGTAAATCATTTCGTTTCATCAATCTTTGCAGGAACCGCAGCAGTTTGCGGCCTGTTCTTTACCAGCTGTGCTTCTGTTAAAACAGCAAGCGCCTGGACCCCCGTACAATTGATAGATTTCACTTCAAAACACAACGTCCTCATTCAAAATGCAGACGGAACTACAACACCGATGGACACACCCTACTTCACATCGAAGCAGATTGCTCCCGGTACCTGGCAGATTCAGAGCGACGGCGACTACTGCTACCTTGTTGAAGGTGACGATGAAGCGGTGATGATTGATACCGGCTACGGCGCAGGCAACATCCGCGCATACGCACAGACGCTCACCACAAAGCCAATTCATAATGTCATCAACACGCACTACCACTTCGACCATACGGCAGGCGATGCGTACTTTGACTGCGTCTATCTCACTCAGGAGACAAAAGAAAATGCGACAATTCCGTACCCAAGTTTTTCCGGCATTTCATTTCCGCGCAACTACCCAACGGTGATTGTCAGCGACGGATATGTATATCCGCTCAAGGGACGCAATCTGCTTGTGCTTGAAATTCCAAATCACACTGAAGGCGGCATTGCACTTCTCGATGCAAAGGAGCGCATTCTTTTTTCAGGCGATGAATTCATGGGCATGGGAATCAAAATAAACACGAGCGTGGAACAGTTTGAAAAGAATATGGAAAAGGTGAACGCGCACCGCGGCGAGTTCGACACTATTGCAGGCGGACCGGGAATCATGGACGCTTCGATTGTGGAAAAATATTTGGCCAATGCACAGTACATTCTTTCACGCAAAGGAAGTGCGGTAAAGGCACTCGATGCACCAAAAGCAAATTATCAGCCAAAGAAAGTGACTGCTTCTGTTCCCGCCGGAACAACAGTGTACATCCGCGGCTCAGTTCGGCCGGAAGACGGCGGACCTGCTGCTGCCACAGAGTACACGATGATAATGGATTATGACGACTGCAGGCTCACCTATGACTCACGGAAGCTAACTGAAGGCGATGCGCTGCTCACCGACTACAATGAAAAGTGCGCAGCGGGTGACTGGACAAGTGCATTCGCGTCGCTCAAGAAGGCGGCTGAGCTCGGCTCCAACATGGGCATGGTCAATCTTGGTGCAGCATATCTTTACGGCTACTGTACGGAACAAGATTACACAAAGGCAGCAGAGTGGTTCACCAAGGCGGAAGCAGCAGGCGTCATGAAGGCCCCTCGCTACCTCGGCATGATGTATGAATATGGAATGGGAGTCACCGTCGATTACAACAAGGCGTTCACCTATTATAAAGAAGCAGCAGAAAAAGGCGACATCACGAGCGAACAATTACTTGGTTCTCTCTATGAGCGCGGGCTTGGCACAACGCAAGACTACACAAAGGCATTTGAATGGTACACGAAAGGTGCTGAACGCGGAGATCATGTTGCCGCCCCGGGAATGCGGTTGCTCGCTTCATTATACGAACGCGGTCTAGGAACAAACAAGGATACCGCTAAAGCCAAAGAACTTATTAAGAAAGCGGATGAAGCGGAATTTGCATCTGATGGCGTGAAGAGCGTCACGGCGATTACCGAAGTATATGGAGACGGTCAGAAAGTCAGTGCCGTTGCAATCGAATACAAAGGTTCTATCGACACCACAAAACTGCTCACCGCAGATTTTGCCTGCATTGGAAAAACAGTGACTGCCGTTTATGCAAACACCGTTCCAGAAAAACGCGCTGACAAAAAAGGCGTGAACGGTCCGTATGTCATTGTTGAATTTGACACAAGCATCGTTCAGCAAGACATGATGCCCGTAGGTCCGCAGCAGAATCAGGGAGCAAACGGCCCGATGAACGGCGGCGGCCCGCAGCTCGGACAGAAAAGCGATAAACCGGCAACGTCAGTCACTCTCACTTCTTCACCAGTGCAGCACTTTGCAGTGTACGGCACTGACGGCACCACATACACCGGCTGGTCGGCGGCAAAGACAAGCAGCAAGACCGTGAACCTCGTTGTCCAGGACTTCAAACAGTTCACCTACACCGATCCTAAGTATCCTGACAATCCACTCATGTACAATCTGTACGTCCCTGCAAATTATGATGCATCAAAAAAATATCCGCTTGTGTTGTTCATGCACGATGCCGGAGTTGTAAGCAACAATCCGACCGAAACACTTACGCAAGGAAACGGTGCAACAATTTTTGCATCATCTGAATCACAGTCAAAGCATCCCTCGTTTGTCCTAGCGCCGCAATACAACTGCGTCATTGCTGATGATAATTCACAAACAGCAGTCGAAGCCGACATCACCGTTGACCTCATCAAAGATTTGATGAAAAAATACGCCATCGATGCAGACCGTTTGTACGACACCGGACAGTCCATGGGCGGCATGACCTCAATTGCACTCGATATAAAATATCCGCATTTCTTTGCAGCGTCATTGCTTGTTGCCTGCCAGTGGGACGCAGCAAAAGTAGCGCCTATGGCGGGCACACCGCTCTGGATTGTGGTGAGCGAAGGTGATGCAAAGGCACTCCCCGGTCAAACGGCAATCACCGATACACTTAAGAAACTTGGTTCCACGGTGACAAAGTGTTCATCATACTGGAACGCGGAAGGAAGCGCGTCATCGCTTGCCGCAGAAGTGCAGAAAATGCGTGCAACAAAAAGCGACATTTACTTCACCGTGTTCAAAGGCGGAAGTCATCGCTACACATGGCAGTATGCGTATGCAATAGAAGGTTTGCGCGACTGGCTGTTTGAACAGAAGAAATAATAATTTGCGAAAGAAGAACTTTACCCCAGCACCACGTCGAGCACCATCATGAGAATGAACCCCACCGCGAAGCCGACGACACCAAAGTTCGAGTGCTCACCGTCCGATGCTTCCGGTATAAGTTCTTCCACAACGACGTACATCATTGCGCCTGCCGCGAACGAAAGCAGGTACGGCATGAACGGCACGAGCTGCTTTGTAAGCAGAATGGTGACTATGGCAGCCACCGGTTCCACTGCGCCAGAAAGCGTACCGTAGATAAACGATTTGAATTTACCGTTGCCCTCACTTGCAAGCGGCATGGAAATAATTGCGCCCTCCGGAAAATTCTGAATCGCAATTCCCACTGCAAGCGCAAACGCTCCGCTCATCGTCATGCCAGAGGAACCGCTCATCACGCCGGCGAACACAATGCCCGGCGCCATGCCTTCAGGAATATTGTGCAGCGTCACCGCAAGAAAAAGTTTTGTCGTCTTGCTCCAGCTCGAATGTGGCCCTTCAGGAGTGTCCGAGTCAATGTGCAGATGCGGAATGACGACATCGAGCAGCAGCAAAAAGCCCATGCCCGCCGCAATGCCCACCGCCGCCGGAACACACGCGAACTTTCCGAGCCGTGACGACTCTTCGATTGCAGGAATAATCAGCGACCAGACAGATGCTGCCACCATGACGCCCGACGCAAAGCCGAGCAGCGACTTCTGCACCTGCGGCTTGAGGGAATTCTTCATGAAGAAGACACATGCGGCACCAAGAGTTGTGCCGAGAAATGGGATGAGTATGCCGATGAATACATTCATGTGAGTAGTATATCATGGATTTTTGACTTTAACTTCATAAATGATTCCCTGCTGATGACGTGCTCAAGGCGGCAGGCGTCCCGCTCAGCCACGTCCGAAGAAACTCCGGCATTCATCAGCATATCGGCAAAGAATAAATGGCGTTCATCAATTTCTTTCGCCACTTTTCTTCCTGCTCCCGTCAGATGGATTGCGTTCTTTTCATCTATTACGATGTACCCGTCGCTCTTCAAGGCGTTCATTCCGCAGCAAACGCTCGCCCGTGAAACCTTCCGGTACCGTGCAATATCTGCTGAATGAACATTTCCCTCGCCCATTGTGCGTTCAAGCAGCATGACTGCCACCAAATAATTTTCTCCTGATTCGTGCAGCGCCATAGTTACGTCCACGCTTCCATCTGGCGGTATTCTGCAGTACTACACTGCATCACGTCATGTAACCTATATGATATGGAAAATATTGACAGAGTGCAGGTGCGATCCTTTGAATCGCAGATGAAGTCTCCTTCGCCCAGATAGTACCATTTTGAATCATACTGGACTTCTATTCTTCCCTCGCGATAGTCATCCCGTGTAACAGTTTTGAATTTTGCGTTTCCAAAATAATACTGCGGCAGATGTTCCATTTCAAATTCCTCCTATCGCTTCTTCCTGCTTATGCCTTCCACATGGTATCCTTCATGTTCCACAGGTAGCGACAAGTCCTCGTCAGACAGATTCCGTTTCAAAAGAAGCACCGCAGTATTTTCATGTAGATGCACCCTGGCGTACACACCGTCAACAGCATTGAGTGCATTCTCAACACGCACGGCGCATTCCTTGCATTTCATGCCCGTAATGTCCATCACCGCAGACAGTGGATAATGCGATTTATGCTTGTCCTTCGGACCAGTCCGCATCAGCCTGTCACCTTCCCCGCAGCAGCTAATACCGGCCGCACGTCGTAAAAACATGCGCGCGCCGGAAAGCGCAAAAATTACCAAGATAAGAATTATAAACACATTAATCATCTTCAACCTCTTTGTTCAGTTGTGAACAACGTGCAATATTCGCTTATTTCGTCAGCATTGAAATCGTTCCGGCTCTCTACGATTGTGTTCCAGTTTTCAAGCGCCACCTTTGCTATCTGCGGATCGTACATGGCGCCAATGTTCACTTCTATCTGCGCACGGCACTGCTCCGATGTCATACTGTTCCGGTAGCTCCTGCTGCTCATCATTGCGTCTATAGAATCAGCGACGGCAATGATGCGTGAACCGAATGGAATATCATTTGCCTTTAACCCGGCAGGATATCCCGTTCCGTTCCACCGCTCGTGATGATGCAGCACAATTTGCGCTATGCCGCTGAAGCACTCAACTTTGCGCAGAATCAAACAGCCTATTTCTGCATGTGACTGAATCACCTGCCACTCTTTCTGCGTGAGTCTTCCCGGCTTGCGGAGAATGCTGTCCTCAATGCCAATCTTTCCTATGTCATGAAGGTGCGCCGCAATATGGATGACGGTCGTAGTGTCCTCCGGAAGTCCAAGCAGGTTGCAAAGCTGGACACTCATGTCAGCCACGCGCATTGAATGGCATCCAGTGTACGGATCCCGTGCTTCAAGCGCTGCAACTATTCCTGCAATCAAATCGTGATACTGCATCAATTGCTCGCTGTTCTTCATTGAATTCCTCTCTTGAAAAATCAGGGTCTGCAGGTAATGGCGTACGCAACAGGCCCTGAAAAAAGCGAGGTGCTTTTTAATGGCTTGTGCAAAGGAGGCCTGACATTCCTCCTTTCACTTGGTTAGAATGAATACTTCCAATACAACGGGAAGCATACTGAATCGAATTCTCCAGCAACAAACACAACATCAACTTTGGCACAGATCTCGCCGACATTCCCCGCAGTATATGTAACTGCAGGTTCAAAAGTGACAGAACCGTCCGGCACTGATTGATATGAAGCGTTCATCGTTCCGGTGAGACTGACTGCAAGAGTGTCGTTGATTCCGTATCCCGCTGATGCACCTGCATAGAAATGGTCAGCAGTCGTTACATAGTCAGCTGCACATGAGAACGGACCTTTTTCAAATGAAACACTTGCGTTGTATACGTTCGTACCGCCCACATCACAGATGCCATCATCGTCGCGCGTCGCATACCCTGCATACAGTCCAAGTCCTTCAACTCCGGTGAAAGATCCATACACACCGAATCCGCGGGCATCTTCATTAGCAAGATTGTGTGCAACAACACTAATCGTCGCCTTGTTCAAAATAGTGTATTCAGCGCCGAATCCGATGTTGAACCGTTCGGTCACTTCCGCACCACCTTCATCAACCGTTGTTTTATTGAACCAGTTCTGACCGCCGTCCGAATCAAAACCAAACGGAGCTGACGCAATGAGCGTCAAATGATTTACGCCGGTGAACGCAAGTGAAAAACCATCGCCAGCCATGTCACCTGCACTGATGTTGTCATCCTCGACAGCAAGATACGAACCGTCCGCCCATACCGTGCGGCTGAATCCAAGCGCAATCATTTCAACGGGACGGAACGTGACGTACCAGTCGAAGTCTTCCTTGTTCCAACTGAACGAAACGGGCTTTCCGTCATCATCACAGCCGAGCACCAGTTTTGCATCAATGCCAGCGTCAACTTTTTCCGACGTGACATCGACAATCGTTTCATCGTACATTCCTGCAAACATCGTCTTGCTCTTGCCGACAGCAACCACATCCGAACCTATTTCGTTTGTAAACGAAACTGATGCGTTTTGAGTTGTTGCTTCGTCTGCCTCAGACAATGCACTGTTCATTGAATCTTCCGCGAATGATGCGGAACCACATAAGACGGCGGCGACAATAAGCGCTGCACTCATTTTTTTATACATATAAAGCTCCTTGTATATACTACGTTTTAGAGGCTGGAGAACCGCCTGTTTTTTTTCATTGAAAGAAAGACAGATGAAGCGACAGCGACATGTCCAAAACCGCAGCCGCTCCATCCGCCTAAAATCCCTTATTAAGAACATGCCCCATGAGAAGAACACTGTTTACATTCCTTTGATGCGTGACAGCCTGCACATCCCAGGCACGCAGGATTGCCCGTAGCTTTAGCCCTGCGGTAATTCTTTACAATCGCCACAACAGCTCCAGCCGCACATACCACAATCACCGCGACAGCCAGTATATTTGCCATCATTTCCGTACCTCCCGGCATGCACTTATTAAACTCTCACCGATTTTTCAAAACTTACTTCACCGATTCAAATGTTTTTCCCTTGTACGGATCTTTTCTGAACAGTCCGTAGAGAATAATTGCGGTGAACGCAAGTGCGACAATCGTGCCAGCACCGAATACGCCTTGTGTAATCCAGATGCCGTATTGGTAGATGCACAATGCAATCACGTACGCAAACACATTCTGGAAGAGAATGGCAAACCAGAACCATTTCTTGCTGTTGAGTTCGCGCGACATGACGGAAATTGCCGCGATGCACGGAGAGTCAAGCAGATTGAAGATGAGGAATGAAAGTGCCGCTGCCGCAGAAGGGAACCAGCCTGCAACCGCCGCAGAAACCGCACCTGCTTCCTCAACGCTGTCTTCTGCAACATTTGCAAGGACACCCATTGTGCCGACAATTGATTCCTTAGCACTGAATCCAGAAAGTGATGCCGCAGCTGCCTGCCAGCCGCCGTTCGCGCCGCCGAATCCGAGCGGAACGAATATCCAGCGCACCACATTGCCAATTGCCGCAAGCAGTGAATCAGGCGAATCGACCAGACCGAAGTGACCGTCCGCAACACCGTAGCTCGACAGGAACCACATCACGAGGCATGCAAGGAAGAGCACGGTACCAGCCTTAATCATGAATGCCTTCGTGCGCTCCCACGTATGGAGCAGGACTGTCTTTGGCTGCGGGAAGTGATACTGCGGCAACTCCATGACAAACGGAGCCGCTTCACCGTGGAATGGCTTTGTCTTTTTGAGAATGATAGCCGCAACGAGCACCGCCGCAACGCCCATCGCGTACATGCCTGGAGCAAGCCATGATGAGCTCATGCCCGCAACATGCTGCATCATCACCGCACCCATGAGCGCAATGACCGGAAGCTTCGCGCCGCACGGCACCCACGTCGTCGTCATAATCGTAAGGCGCCTGTCGTTGTCATTTTCAATAGTTTTTGAAGCCATGATTCCCGGCACGCCGCATCCCGAAGAGATGAGCAGCGGAATAAAGCTCTTACCCGAAAGCCCGAACCGCCGGAACACACGGTCCATGACAAACGCAATGCGCACCATGTAGCCGCAGTCCTCAAGAATGGAAAGCAGCAGGAAGAGCAGGAACATCTGCGGAACGAATCCGATTATCGTTCCCACGCCTCCAATAATTCCGTTCACGATACAGTCGGTGAGCACCGGGTTCGCACCACCCTTCTCCATCCATCCCTGCACCATTCCCTGCAGTCCGCCTACAAAAGAATCGTTCGTCCAGTCGGTCATCCACGTACCAACCGTCGTTACAGAAAGGTAGTAGACCGCCCACATGATGACGAGGAAAATGGGAATGCCAAGCCAGCGGTTTGTCACAACACGGTCAATTTTGTCTGATGTCGTCAGTTTCTTTCCTGATTTTTTATAGCAGCCTTTGAGAATGGAAGCAATGTATTCATACCGTTCATTCGTTATGATTGATTCGCTGTCGTCATTCTTTTCTTTCTCAAGCGACTTCACAATTATTTCGACAGCCTTTGCTTCTGACGCAGCAAGATGCAATTTTTCCATCACCACTTTGTCGCGCTCAATCATTTTGATTGCATACCACCGTTTAAGCTGAGCCGGAACAGAAGAAGGAACATGTGCCACCATGTCAGCGATTGCTTTTTCCACCGTTGCAGAAAAGCATGACTTTGGCATCATCGTTCTGCTTTCACGTGCAGTACGCGCCGCCTCTTCAGCCGCTTCCTTCACGCCAGTGCCATGCAATGCTGATGTTTCAATCACCGTGCAGCCAAGTGATTCTCCAAGTTTCTTTGAATCGATTTTGTCACCAGATTTTTTAAGTGCATCAATCATGTTGAGCGCAATGACAACCGGTTTGCCCAGTTCAAGAATCTGCGTGGTAAGATACAGGTTGCGTTCAATGTTCGTCGCATCAACAAGATTCAAGACCGCAGCAGGCTCGCTTCCCGCAAGGTAGTCACGGCTCACCACTTCCTCAGGCGTATACGGAGAAAGTGAATAGATGCCCGGAAGATCAGTCACCGTAATGCCTGACACGCCCTTCATCTTTCCTTCCTTCTTTTCAACCGTCACACCCGGCCAGTTTCCAACATACTGATTCGCACCGGTGAGCGAATTGAACATAGTCGTCTTGCCGCAGTTCGGATTTCCTGCGAGTGCAATTTTAATCTCTGCCATCATTCCACCTCGATATTCTGCGCATCATTTTTGCGCACACTGAGTTCATAGCCACGGATAGTCACTTCTACCGGATCACCGAGCGGCGCCACTTTGCGCACGAACACACTGCATCCGTTCGTAAACCCCATGTCCATGAGACGACGCTTCAATGCGCCTTCTCCCGACAGATGTTTGACTACAACCGTCTGGCCGACAGAGACATCTTTTAATGTTTTCAATTTTATCTCCTTGCTGATAATTCCCTGCGGCTTCATGCCTTCAGGAACATCTGCGTCATTGCGACGCTTTGTGAAAAGAACCAGCTGTTCTTTTCATACACACTCTGAGATTCTGAGTTGTGGGAGTGTTACAAATATTCTGTACCGCACCGCAGTGCATTCACCGTATGCAGACAGTTTCATTTTTAAATCAAACCATGATACGGTTTGCCATCGCCTTGTCTATTGCAATGCGCGACTCCTTCACCTGCACAATGATGTTTCCGCTGATACTTGAAACAACTGTGACCGGTGTACCTACATTGAATCCAATCTCATTCAAGTGCTGCTTCACTGCCGCACTGCCGCCTACTTTCTTCACCGTGTTCTGTTCTCCAATCGAGCACATTGATAACGGCATCGTCATTTGCCTCCTACGTTAGCTTTTGCTAACTTTAGTTAGCATACAGCAACTGCAAATGAATGTCAACTCCAGTTCGCACGCAATTGCCGGAACATGTATAATAGTGTCGTTATCCTTATAATGACATTGATAACATTATATGCTATCTTATGTTAAAAGATTTGGAAGAACCTTGATAGTACGCCAGGCAGCAGACTTTAACTTGTAGTACAGTTCTTCGGGCGAGGAAAGAAATAATATGACTTTAATAAGAAAAAACATAGTACCTATCATAATAACATTATTGATCAATATTGTTTTAGACAGACTTACTAAACTAATTGCAATTATCTATCTCAAGGGGAAAAGTGCAATTAGTTTTATAAATAATATCATTATTTTAGAATATACAGAGAATAACGGTGCTTTCTTAAGTCTAGGATCAAATTGGCCAATTGTCGTAAAATACATAATCTTATTAATAATTCCAATTATAGTCTGTTTGGCAGTACTCTGGTACTGTATTTGCAAAGAAAAAAACAAGTCTCGAAGCATATTGTTGGCAACAATAGTATCTGGTGGGCTGGGTAATCTTTTTGATCGTTTATTCAACCGCTTCTACGTTGTGGATTTCATGAACTTTGGTATAGGACAAATTAGAACAGGCGTGTTAAATGTTGCTGATTTATCAGTTACCTTTGGTGTAGTTGCGTTAATTATATATGAGTTAAAAATGAACGGAAGAACGGACAAAAAAGAATAACCTAAATATATAAAATTCTAATTTTGCTATTTAGTCTCTCTATTTTTTTGTTGTCGATGTTTCTGCAATAATGCATATAAAGGATCAACAACTTTTTTATTTATGACTAATGCAAAAAGCAAACCTAAAGCAAAACCTATTGTACAAAATACTATTGAATATGTCATGAAGTATTTATTGATATCCACTTCATTCATAATAATTGGAATTACAAAAGTAACTATTATGAATCCGAAGCCCGCCCCCAGAAAACTAGAACAAGTTATGATAAATGTTTTTAATCCCAATAAAAAATTCCTATTATTTTTCTTGCATAATGAAGAGAACAGCACTGTCAATAATGAAACAATAATGGAAAAGAGAATTACAATAATTGGTATTCCAATAAGAATAATTAATGCGATCATTAATCCAATAAGGACAATACTAATAAAAGCCATAGATACCCCTTTGCTATATTCTCGTTCACCGAAGGCATGTGCCTACCATTGTGCTTAATCTTCCCTTGATAAACCATAGAGATTTATATTAGGCATTTTTAGATGCAATATACTTAGCGCTAATGAATCACTATCAAACATATCTATACTTGAATTAAGCATTTTTATTATTCCATTTTGAATATTTCCAGAACCATATTCTTGATATTGATTATAATCCTTTTCATTTTTCAATATTATATAATAGCCTGGTTTACTGCATGCAAACAGGTATGCCGGTTTTGGTAATTTCTGTTTTGCTAATAACTCTTTTACTTTGTCCTTTGAGGAATACACTATCTTAAGTCTGTCTATATTTTCTACGCAATCAAAAAACAAATACTTTATTGGCGTATTTACTTCATCTATTAATTTATATTTTTGTAAAAGATCATTCCATGCTTTTTCTACTTCTTTAGTATATACGAATGCATCATCCCAATTCCCATATACGGGATCAAGATTTAGTAAGTCATATTTCATTTTACTTTTAATATATACAGTAAGGACTGAACAACGCTCTTTCCCATCTTGTGTTTTTATACAGATTGATGAATCATTCTTATTTGAGTAAATAACATAGGAAATATCATCTACGTATAAGCTGCACATATTTCTAAACTCATCTATCATTTCTTCTGATACTTCAATACTTTGTTTTAACATTTCTTTCTCCCTACCCGATGGGTTAAGCGACGACAAGCACAAATCGTGACACAGCTAAGTCAGATTGAAGCTGTTGATACGTTTATCTTTTATTTTCTTTCGGGGAATCTTTCATATTCCTTTTCGCATAGTGTAGATATTTCTTTACATTTCTCCGAAGTGAAAACAAAGTGATACTTTACATCATCTTTTCCTTTTAGAAATGGTGGTATACATTCTAGATTCAATTGTATATTGAATTCAATTTGATTGTTTTGTTTACTGAAATTGACTAATTGAAACTCAATATTTGGCTCAATAAATCCCAAATCTTTACGTCTTGATTGATGAAACTGTGATAAATCATTGAACCAGTTACTAATCTCAAGCCAATCATAGGATAATAAAAATGGGTCTGTATTTTCCCATTTGTGATTAGTGTCGGAAACTTCTATTTTAATTTGCAACCAATTTCCATCATATTCTTTATCATCAGAATCAGGGAATTGGTAATTAACAGTGGATAAAACAATATTTTGATTTTGTTCATTACAAAAAACAACCATATATAATTCCTTTAATAATCATTATTTGTGACTTATTATCAACAGTACCAACATAACATCGATTTGTTGTAGTTTCAACAATTACCTGTCACCAATATCATATTTCTTGTAGTTGCGTTAATACTGTTTGAGATAAAAAAAGCGGCGCCCCGCACCAAGCAAAACGCCGCCCTTCACTTTTACTTTTTACCTTGTCACTGCAGTATTGCGCCTTTGTCCGCAGAAGAAACCAGCTTTGCGTAGCGGGCAAGATATCCTGTCGTTACATTCGGCTTGCGCGGCTTCCAAGCGGCCTTGCGTTTTGCAAGTTCATCGTCAGTCACTTCGAGTGTGATTTTGTATGCATTGATGTCGAGCGTGATTTTGTCGCCTTCCTGCACGAGCGCAATCGGTCCGCCGACTGCGGCTTCTGGTGAACAGTGGCCCAATGAAGCGCCACGTGTTGCTCCGCTGAAGCGTCCGTCGGTGATGAGCGCCACCTGCTTGTCCATTCCCTGGCCGGCAAGCGCTGCGGTCACGGCGAGCATTTCACGCATTCCCGGTCCGCCCTTAGGTCCTTCGTAGCGGATGACCACCACGTCGCCCGGATTGATGAGCTTTTTCTGAACAGCCTTCATCGCGTCTTCCTCGCAGTCGAATACGCGCGCAGGGCCGGTGTGCTTCATCAGTTCCTTCGCACAGGCAGAGCGTTTTACCACAGTGCCGTTCGGTGCAAGGTTTCCAAAGAGAATTGCAATTCCGCCGTTGTCTGAATACGGATTGTCTATCGGACGGAGAATGTCCGGATTGCGATTCACCGCACCCTTGATGTTCTGCGCGATTGTCTTTCCCGTCGCGGTGATCATGTTTGTCTTGATGAGCTTCTTCTTTGCAAGCTCGGCAAGCACCGCCTGAACGCCGCCCGCATCGTCAAGTTCGCACATGAACGTGTGTCCTGCCGGTGCCAAGTGGCAGAGGTTCGGTGTATGTTCAGAAATGTCGTTGATGTCATGGAGGTCGATGTCAACTCCCGCTTCGTGCGCAATTGCCGGAACGTGGAGAATGGTGTTGCTTGAGCAGCCAAGCGCCATGTCGGCAGTAAGTGCGTTGCGGAATGAATCCTTCGTCATCATCTGGCGTGCGGTGATTCCCTTTTCATAGAGCGCCATCACCTGCATGCCTGCATGTTTTGCAAGTGCAATGCGGCGACCGGTGACCGCCGGAATCGTGCCGTTGCCCGGAAGACCAAGGCCAAGCACTTCGGTGAGACAGTTCATGCTATTCGCCGTGAACATGCCTGAGCAAGCGCCGCATCCTGGACACGCGCGCGTTTCAAGTTCACGGAGCTGGTCTTCAGTGATTTTTCCAACCGCAAGACCGCCAACCGCTTCGAACATATCAGTAAGAGAAAGATTTTTGTCTGAATAAGGATTGCCCTCTTCGTGACCCGGAAGATGACCAGGCATCATCGGTCCGCCCGAGCAGAACACCGTCGGCAGGTCAAGACGAGCCGCAGCCATGAGCATTCCCGGAACAATTTTGTCGCAGTTCGGAATCATAACCATTGCATCAAACTGGTGCGCCTTCGCCATACATTCAATTGAGTCAGCAATAAGTTCGCGGGTGACAAGCGAGTACTTCATTCCCTCGTGGCCCATGGCAATGCCGTCGCATACACCGATAGACGGAAATTCAACCGGAGTGCCGCCAGCCATTCTGATGCCGGCCTTCACCGCTTCAGCAATGCGGTCAAGCTCAATGTGGCCCGGAATGATTTCGTTCTTAGCACAGCAGACGCCGACGATCGGTCTTGAAAGCTCTTCGTCAGTGTAGCCCATCGCGTAAAAAAGGGAACGGTGCGGAGCGCGTGCGGTTCCTTTCACAGCATTGTCACTTCTTTTCATATGTCACCTCGCAATGTATATAATAGAAATAATTAGCGTATTCTAACTGAATAAAGGGCGAAAGTCAATGAAAAAATGCAGTATTTATTAAGAAAATGAAGTATTTATTCAGAACAAGATGCAGCTACTTTCATTGTATAGCCACCGACACTGATACGCAAATTCTTTTTATTCATACTGCGTCCACATTCTATCAAGAAATTCCTGCGCTTTATCTTTTAGGTTGGCTTCCTTTATTTATTCATATCACTTATCATGCTGTTCTTTTTTGCCGTGACCTGAACCCACGCAGGCCTGAAGCCGCTCCTTATCGCATTCTTCACCGAGCGTATATTCGACCATGCGCTACAATAAAAAGGAACCTTGCCTCGTTTAATAACTTCAGCTGCAAGCGCACTCGTCAATGATGATGCAATTCCTTTTCTTCTGTATTCGGGCAATACGTCAATTCCAATCTGCCAAGCAATGTATGTATGAATATTTACAAATATAACTGCTGACTGTTTCCGCTAATTCATCCGACACAGATGCGACAATGTTGTTGCCATATGAAGTCAGATCACAATAGAACGGCAGCTCCAGATATCTGCGTGCATCACTGTTCTTCGCAGATATAACGACTTTATTTTCGTTGCTTTTAAAATCCTCTTTTCTACAATTACTGTCGATGGCAGACTGTGCCATTGCAATCTCTATCACGTCACTATTCGTCATCTCTTATACTTCCTTCATCAGAATTGTCACGCAGGCAGAGATTAAAAAACGTCTGTCTGCCACGATTATTTTTACATAGCGAACTGTTCTATATTGTTTACCTTTCTGTTACAGCATATCTCACCGTTTAATTCATTCAGGTTGTATATCACCGTACCAGTCAAATTCTTCTTTCAAATTGAAGATACTTCTCTACGTTCTTTATGCGTACTTAAAAGAATTTTGAATCAAATTTTCATGATACTTAGTACAATTATTGTTAATACAAAATCTTAAATATTTTTCCTTCACATTTTTGACCGTTGCAACTTTTAGCAAATCAATTGAATTTAGGATTTCCGTAGTTATTGGTCTTTTTGAATTCCAGGAAATAATACAACCAAGATATTCTGTTACAATCTCTGATGTCAGTAAACCGTATATAAATTTTGCCTCGTCTTCTGAATCAAATGAAATATAGTTACAAGTGTCATCAACCATTACCGACTTATTATCATAAGTACTCAGTAATTGAAATTTAATGTTTTTATATAGACCGGATATAGCAATTTTGTATGGTTTAAAACTATACTCTCCTACAGAGAAAACAGAGAACAGCGGCTTATTTCTGTATATAACGCTTTTTCGCTTTTCGAAAAAAACTTTATTATCCATTAAATAATGCCATGTCTTCGGGTAACTGTTCTTTATGAATGATGTGTCTTCTCCTACAAACCGCTGGGTAACAAGTATATTCTTATGTATACATATTTTATCTTTTGATAAATCTGAACTTTTTAACAATGGATATAACAAATCATCTTCTATTTGAATTTTTTCACCAAAAGAATTAAAAAGCTGCCCATTAATTATTTCAAACTCCATAATTTTTGCACAATCATGCTTTATTCCATTTCTCCATACATAGTTACTTTTTCCGCCGATTTCACTGACTATGGTATTTGATACATCATTCACTATTTTATTATTAACATATCCGCTTTTAGCAACTAATTTTTGTGAATCAATCGAATCGTATACTAAAAAAGTTTTGTTTTCTTTTTTTTCAGTACAATCAAGTATAAAAAAGCAAGCATCTACCGCAGCGTTAAAATACTGTTTTGCATCAATCGGGTATACGCATGCCGTTTTATAAAGTATATCCTTTTTCCAGAGCCTCTTTAATAAATTCCTGGCAACAATAGTTTTACATAAAAAAGCGAATACTGTTTTATGCTTATTATATTTTTCTATCAACTCTAATAATATTGATTCAGATATATCAAAATTGCTTTTCCCGGTAATTGCTTCAATTCCACGCAAATTGTCAATATTTTTCTTTTGTGGAAGATTATTGCCGTTAATAACAGAAAGCGTTGTATTCGTTACCCATGGCGGATTTCCTATGAACAATATCTGATCATACCCATTAATAAAGGCATCAATATCAGAAAAAGCATCAAAAATATTCTTTTTCAAAAGGACTAAATTATTTACATTTTTATTTTTTAATATACGCAAATACTTTTCTTGTAATTCTATTCCTAGAGATTTTGAAGGAGAAAACGAATTAACCGCAGACAGCAAAATAGATCCTAAACCGCATGTCGGTTCTATTACAACAGACGGTTTAAAATTCATATTTTGCAATAATGATACCATCTTGTCAGCGAGTTCTGGGGGAGTTTGAAAATCTCCATATTCAATTTTCTTTGAAGTACTCATATTATAACAGCCTGTCAATACCAGGTACTAAACCTGCCTGTTCAATTATTCTGCTGTACTGTAATCGCCATTGTAAGGCATTAGAAATAGTCAAATAACCTATTTCAGGAGGATTCTGAATTACTTCATCTGCTAAATTTGAAGCCAAGATACTGTCTATAGGCAGACTTTTTTCTTCAAATAAAGCGATAAGATCATCTTTGTTTCCTTGATTATTCAAAATTGATTTAATGCTTTTGGTCAGCTGATAATCAGCGGTCTGATTTTTATTTACAAATACTGTATGCAGAATGAATAATCTTGAAGTCTTTGACAGTTGATTATCCTCCTTTTGATAGACAAAGACTAATAAATTATATCCGAGTCCATATATTTTTTGTCTCGCTGATTTAAACGGGCATGATGATTGAGGCTGCATAATACTTGTTGTTTTAATATCAACTCCGAGACTAGGTAAATCTATTCCATTGGCAGAATTACCTTCATCAAAGGTATATTTTTCTTTTAAATAAGCCTTGAATTTATGTTCAAGGTAGGTACCAACAGCTTTCCCGTCTGTTGAACCAAAGATAGAAGATTCATCATGCGAAGATTCTATTTCAGAAAATATTTTGGCTTCTTTTTTTAGGGAATCTATAGTTAAATCCATTAAACACCTTCCTTTTTATTATAACTACTATTTTTCTTGTATTCTATACCATGAAGCCAAAGGCGTCTGCAATTTTTGCGAAAAAAACCACATAAAATTAAAATTGTTGTTGTATATATCTCGCTTATGTTTCATCATGAAGCTCAGCATAGCATAAACATAGAATCATTATAATCAAAATTCATTCGCGTGGCTTGGAATTACGTTTTTGACATTCAAATCAAACAATTTATTCCAATCTTCATTCTCTTCTTTATTGTCTTCCATTACATTGCAGAGCGGTGTCAGATCTCCTATGATTGCCGTTCCATCATCAGTTATATACGTGACGCTGTCTTTTGAATGGCTTGGCGTTGCAATTATTGTTCCGCCGAATTTTTTTTCTTCAAGGTATGTATTCATTTCATCAATAGAGATGAACTTAATCTTTTCCAAATCTATTTTTTTATATCCGGCATAATTTCTGTCCCTCAGAATGATGCGTTCCATTTCGTTAATCTCATCTTGCCGTTGATTTCCGATTAAATAGCAGTCCGGGATTACCTGGCAAAGTTCACCGAGCAATCCGGCATGATCTAGATGAAGGTGCGTAACGATGGCACCTATTATATCTTCAAAATTGATTCCCGCTTCCTTCACCTTCCGTTTATACTCATATAAAGTGCATGGATATCCATTGTCTATGGATAGAAATTTACCATCCTTATTCTCAACGAGGAAGTAATTTGTATGATGTAAATGCAGTATCTTCATTTGTTTTTGTTCGATGAGAGCCATAATCCTTACACTTCTATATCCTTATCAAGTCTTTTTAGAAATCTCTTCTGTTCCTTTTCTGAATCAAATCCAAGTCTTCTATATACTTCGTGTGCTTCTGTCCTTTTTGAACCAGAATTTGCTCTTATAAAAGCAAATTTATTCGCAGCTACATATTTTTCAACAGCTTCTCGTATTATCATTTGTCCCTTCTTCTGGAGTAACTGCTTTACCCAGTGTATATTTTTTTCCTTGCCACGACACTTTCATCTGCTTTACAGAATCATCTTTCACGCTATCGATTCCGTATCATCTCTCTGTCTGTGATCACTTTATTCCGGTAGTTCAAATCATCCCTTTCTGTAAAGCCCATTCTTTCCCAGAAGCCGTTCCCGAGTTCATTGTCTTTGAATACCACCAGCGCTACTTTTGCGATGCCATCGTTTTTCAATGCTTCTACACAGGCAGAGACGAGCCTGGTTGCCACACCCTTGTTTCGCTCTGCAGGATTCACCGCAGTATGATAGATGTATCCTCTTCTTCCATCATGTCCGGCGATGATAGTTCCAATCGTTTCATTTTCTTTTTCGGCAAGGAAGCAGGTGTACGGATTTCTTTTCAAGAAACGCTTTATCCCTTCCTCCGAATCATCAATGCTGTTCAATCCCATTCCGGGTGTGTTCTGCCACAGCGACAATATCGACTTCCAGTCCGATTTTCTTATGCGTCTGATTTTTATGTCTTCTTTCATTTTCTTCTCCGTGTTAATCCAGCCGCATCTCAAAAGCTTTCTTCGTACTTCCGCTGAAACCAATATGTTCATAGAACGTATGCGCTTCCGTCCGCTGCACACCGCTCTGCAGAATCACCTTGTAGCAGTTGTTTGCCTTTGCAACGTCAATGGCTTTCTGGATCACCTTTTTTCCAAGTCCCTGCTTCCGATAATCTTTGTCAGTAACAACATTTTCTATGAAGCATATCGAACGGCTGCCTTTTGTCAGGTTTGGAATTATAGCGAAATAGCATGTAGAGACAACTTTTCCATTATCAACGGCACCGATATATTGTATATTTTTATTCGCTTCAATTTCATCCCAGACATTCCGGGCTTTCTCCAAGCTGATGTTCGCATTATTTTCATCAAGCTGAATGTATAATTTTACCAGCGATGCCAAATCATCTTTCGTCAGGTTTCTTATTTCCATGTTTTCCTACTTGCACTGCAGCATAGTATTAGGCGAATTTAACCAACAAATGTTTTTTCTTTTCTGCACAATCTTTCAAATACAAATTGATAAGATTCTGATACGGCATTCCCGTTTCCTCTGCCATATTTTTAAAATACGTTATCACTTCATCATCAAGTCTAATTGTAATCTGCTTCTTTAATTTATCCGCATATGGATTTCTGATACCTTTAGAAAAATCATATTCATCCTTCATAACTGGCCTCCGTATGTCTTTCCTTCATTCATTGTTGCTTTTCTCGCCGAAATTATTCTAACCGTGTCATTTTCTCTATAGCAATGGCATACTATTAGCAAATGTAATTCAGAGCTTTCACCTAGCAATAAAAATCTATCTTAGTCTAAATCTGAATGTTCTGGATCAGCAATCAAAATCGCCTTCTCATCGTAAAACACCGTTTGCGCTTCTTCAAATGAAACTCCGTGTTTTACAAAATTCAAATCCGCCTTTATCGGATCCCATTCAAATTTAATCTCTGCCATAATTATATTATAATTATACTTTCTTCCATTTGTCAACATCTGTATCATTAAGACACGTCATATTCATAAAAAGATTCAGCGCTTTCTGATAGCCATCGACAACGCCGAATATCGTCACTTTCTTATCAATTCTGATGCTAAGTTTCTTTGCAATTATCGGTACAACTCTCCGACAAAGTACTGTTCTTGAAACGAAATGTCATTCAGAATTTCTTTTCAATACTTTCTGCCAGACCGATTACACTGTCAAGTGTCAAATCAGGCATCTCGTCTGGTGTACGTGCCGTCTGATTTTTGTATACTCCCGATCTGATGAATACAGTTGCCATGCCGTTCTGCTTTGCAGGAACTATATCTTTATCTATCCGGTCGCCCACCATTATACACTCTTCTGCTTTGACTCCGGCGCTGCTGCATATCTGTTCAAAATATCTTGGATCGGGTTTTGTTATTTTGAAGTCATCCTGGCTCAACTTGTTTGTAAAACAAGACAATAAATCTTCTTTAATCAGTATGTTGATTATATCTTTGCCATATTGTCCTGCAAGAATGACATTATATCTTTGTGACAATGAGATAATTTCAGTTTTAATTCCTGACATAATTTTCAATTCATGATTCTTCCCGTCCCATTCCGTCTTGAATTGTTTCCACAAACGGTTATACCGTTCGATATTGTTGTCTGAATGTTTCCAGAAGATATATTGTCTGTTATGCGGAGAGAATGCTTTTATTGACTCATCAAGATCTGACACATAATCCTTTGCTGTATAATTTCCAATCGCTTTATCTAAGACCGAAATGATTAATGCTTCTGTTTCTTTTTCATACAGCGTTTCATCTAGAATTACACCGCCGGCGTCCAATAGAATTGACGAATACATTTCCCGTTTTCCCCTTTTTTACAATACCTAATAACGATGCTTAATGCCGTACCGTTTCATCAGCATATCTTTTCAAATTCTTTCTCAAGGTCTTTTTCGCTGACAAAACCTAATGCAGCACCATTATATCCGATTTTAATTGATGCAAATAACTGAGCCCGCTTCAAAGATTCTTCCGCGGACAGTCCCTTTCCATAAAAATGAATAAAGCTGGAAAACAAAGCGTCACCGGCGCCTACGGTGTTTACAATTCGATCAGGTTTCACCGCATCAAAATGCCGTATTCTGTCTTCTGATCTTGTGTACAGCATTGCTCCGTTACCGCCCTGTCCCATTATTATTATTTTCATTTCATATTTTTCTTTTAAAGTATGTATGAAATCTTCCGGGGAACACGGTATCTGCTCATCGCTCAAGAACAGTATATCTGCAGATGATAAAAAATCTCTGTTGTATTCGTCATCGCTATCATGTAATACATGAACATCGGTAGCAATCGTTTTACCCATCTTCTTAGCTGCAAGTAATAACGGTCTGTTGAAATTAATATTACAAGCGGCGACAATGTCTGCATTTGAAATGCAGTTCTGAATCGCATTGCAGTCTATTTTCCGTTCCTGAATATCTTTTAAATCACAATAAATCTGGCGTCTGCCTGTTTCATCATACAGTATCACGCTCTGAGCAGCCTGCGTAAGTTCTTTTTTTATATTTTCTAACGGTATGCCATCTTTTTTCAGCTGATTCATAATACATTCTGATGAAGCATCATTCCCCACGTATGAAATGAAAGACAGTTCATCGCCCAGCGTATGTATTGCTTTTGCGATATTATATCCGACTCCGGCAACTCCCGAACTTATCCCAAAGAAAGGATAGTCTATCGGATAATAATTTATAGGGAAATTTCTGACTTTTACTGAAGTTTCTATATTTACTAGTCCTGAAATCAACACATTCATTTTTACCCCTTCTCTACCGATCAGTATTTATTTTCTTACACTTTCTTATAGTAAATCATTCAGGAATTCTTCAACGTTGTCAACACCTTTTATCTTTTCGGATAAAAACCGGTGCTTCATTTTGTTTCTAACTAAATGCAATAGCCGCAAGACTTTCGATAATTCTACTCAAATTCTACCCGACTCTACGAACTGTTCAGTGACAGCTGGGAAATAATATGATACGCTTGCATCAAGGGTTATACCAGATGTGCATACTTGTCTCGCTTGAGTGTGAGATAGGCGGCATCAAGGGATTTATTAACTTCCAATTCAGTGATGTCTATTTGAACCAGCTGAGAAAGCTCGGATTTTTTACCGACGGCTATTCTGAAATTCAGTTTGAATATTTAAGCGATATAAAAACACCTGACCGCAAAGAAATTATTTCTGTAGAGTTCGGCAGATTTGCGGACACCGGAATAGATTTTGAAGAAGGCAAAGTGCTCGTGCTAAATAAAAAGTTCTTTGAACCGCTCAATGTCGTCTACAAAAACAAAATAATTCACACCGGAGAAGCTGTCGTCATTGATGAGAATTTTGGAATCAGAATTACAGATAAGGTTGAAATTCCCGGCGTTACGTATGATGAAGAAAAATATATTTCCGTACGGCTTGGAACAACGCTGCTTCTGCCGGATGAAATTGAATCGCTGTGTGCGGGAAGCGTCCTTGAGCTGAATGCGATTGCAGGTACTCCTTCTGTTATAATCAAAGACGGACAAATTGTGGCGCACGGGGAGATTGTGGTGTGCGACGACAACTTTGGGATTCGGATAACGGCATAAGCCGCGACCCTGTAACAAAGTTTGTGTAAATGGCCATAAAGATATACTCTTCAGGAGGAGTAATTATGGCCAACAGAAAACCGAAAGAAAAGGATGACATCGACAGAATGCTCGAGTGCATCGACTTCCATGGAATGACAGCGGATGAAGTCACCGGACAGGACGGACTTCTCAAACAGCTTTCAAGCAGAATCCTTGAAAAGATGCTGCAGGCGGAGATGGACGAACATCTCGGGTATGAGAAGAACTCCAATGCCGGAGACAACAGCGGCGACAGCAGGAACGGCTACTCGGAGAAAACCGTCATCACGGGAGACGACCGGAAGCTTGACATACAGGTTCCGAGGGACAGGAACGGAACGTATGAGCCGATTGCAGTTCCGAAATACGAGAAGCGGCTGCCGCTGTTCAATGACCAGATTATATCGATGTATGCGTTCGGCATGACATGCAGGGATATACAGTCACATCTTAAGCAGGTGTACGGAGTGGATGTATCGCCAGAATTAATAACGCGGGTGACAGATTCCGTCATGGAGGATGTGAAGGACTGGCAGTCACGTCTGCTCGAAAAATCATACCCGATTCTGTATCTGGATGCGCTGCGGATCAACAGCCGGCAGGACGGGAAGACGCAGAACAAGGCGCTGTATGTGGCTCTGGCAGTCAATTTTGAAGGCAGAAAAGAAGTATTAGGCCTTTGGCTTGCAGAAAATGAGGGTGCCAAGTTTTGGATGAGCGTGCTGACCGAGCTTAAGAACCGGGGTGTCGAGGACATCCTCATCGCCTGTATGGACGGACTCACCGGATTTCCCGATGCGGTCAAAGCCGTCTTTCCGAACACCCGTGTGCAGCTGTGCATCGTCCATATGATACGGAACTCCACAAAGTTCGTTTCGTACAAGGACCTGAAAGAAGTATGCGCCGATCTCAAGGCAGTCTATTCCGCCCCGACCGAAGCATCCGGACGTGAGTCCCTTGAGCGGTTCAATGAGAAATGGAAATCAAAATATCCGATGATCTATAAATCCTGGGATACCCGCTGGGCTGATCTTGCAGAGTTCTACAAATATCCTGATGAGATCAGAAAAGCGATTTATACGACCAATGCCATCGAGTCGCTCAACTTCCAGCTGCGGAAGGTCACCCGCAGCAAGTCGACATTCCCGAACGATGACGCTATATTCAAAGTTATGTATCTGGCAATCAGGAATGCCTCACAGAAATGGACGATGCCGATCCGTGACTGGGGTGCGGCCATGAATCAGTTTGCTATTGTGTTTGGTGAGCGGGTTCCGCTCTTATGATATTTGCCATTTACACAAAACTCGTTACACCGTCTAAGCCGCAAGCTGTTGTGCATTTGCTTACTAATTATGCAAACTCACTTGCGCTTTTATATAATTTCTATATACCTTTTTCATTGTTTCTAAATCAATTACATTTAAATAAAAACTTTCAATTGATGAAACTCGTTCTTCTCCGGGTTCTTCCCCCATACCAATATAAACTAAGTATGGTTTTCCATTTGAATATGTAACGAAGAACCCCCATTGAGATCCAAGACTTGATATCTGTTTGTCATTTTTCAGTATTTCGATGTCGTAGTTTGAAGCCATGTATCCAACAGATGTATAATATAATTCACCTTGAATAACTTTATCATTTACTTTGTATATAATTTTGTCAGGATGATCTTTTGTATATCCGGCAAATGAATAATCAAATTTCGCCAACTGTTCAATTCTTTCTGGTGATATCCATTTAGTGTCTTCATTGGAAAGATTGTAGTAATAGGAAAGATTAATTGATTCGATTAATTTCCACTGACCATTATTTATTTCCAACAAGTTGTAACCCTTCAATCTCTTATTATCAAAATCTGTAACAATTTCAAGAAACAATGTTGAATCTTTACCCTCTACAGGTATTACATTTTTATTATCAAATTCATAGATAAGTCTTATTTTCTTAATATTACTGTCATATGCAAATATATAAAGATATGGAAACCTTCCGCTGCCAGACACTTCCATCATTGCATATGTTTTTTGGGAAATACCTTTTATTTTAACAAGACTACAATAGGCATTGTCTTTAACTGTAAAGTCAATAAAATCTTTCCCAAATATTTCATCTGTATCAACAGTAGCTTCTACGGTGTCGACATTAAGCTCTTTACGGAAATCTGTATATCCTTTTAATTCAGAATAAATTTTATTAATTTTTGGTATGAGTGTTGAAAGGTACGTTTCCGAATGAATGGAAACAGCTGTAAAACATAATAACAGTATCAGTAAATTTTTTTTCATATTTTCCTTTTTTTTCAAAAACATGCTTTTACAAAAAAAGCATTTGTTTTAATTTCATTAATCACTTAAAATATATTGTAATATGCTTCGAATAATTTTTCTACGATCATCCATCTTTCCGTATTTTGAAGTTTCGAAGGTAAAAGTATTTCTGCATCCTTTGAAGTATATTCCAATTGTTTCACTGTCATTCAGCTTCATATATTCTGACGCATAGAAAGGAACAAACAGCATTCCATTTTTAGCTTGTAGTATTTTATCTTTATATTCTGATTCTAATGAGACACCTTCTTTCTCCAATTTGTGCAGTATCTTGTTTGCATACTTTTTGTTTTTATTTCCATAGCAGTATAAAAAGAAATGTTTTGAAGATGCTTCATGGAAATCAAATACTTTTTCATATTCCTTTTTATCAAAACTTTCTTTAATGATTTGTGCTTCTTTTGTTTTGAATGAATGTAAATCTCTGTTTACATCTTCTTTATTTTCATTGTATCTTTCATTGAACTCAAATCCGTACGGATTAACTATATAGAGAAAATCAACTTCCAGATTCTTTCGAACAGGAGCAGTTCTGTTTAACTCTATTATGAAATCTCTTATTTCAAGAACGGGAGCCGGTTCGTTACCATGAACTCCAGTTATGATAAGATATTTCTTCTGCTTCATTGTCTTATTCTGATTATATCTTATCTTATAAATTGCATATTCATCATTTCCATATTTCAATGTGCCCGCGACTTCTGTGCTGCAATATTTATCCATTGTTTCAATAAATGCTGTTTGTTCTTTATAATTCCTCACTTTTCCTTTTGCCGCAAGATTTATTGTTGAGAATATAAGCAGTAGCACTGCAATTTTTGTTTTCAATGAATTATTCTCCTATAAAAAGTCAACAGGTGAGTTGACAATTTTTTCTATAAATCAGGCGAAGGCAGCCTGCTCAGCGAGGGATTCCGAAGGGGGAGTGTAGTTCCCCTCCATCCTCCTGCTGTCAAAGTCCACCCTGTCCGTCAGCAGGGTCCACACGAGCTCCGCCATCTTCCGGGCTGCGGCGACTATCGACTTCCCGCTGCCCTTGCCCCTCTTCATATATTCATACCGCTGCATGAGCCGCCATTTGCCGGTGTCCCCGCAGCGTCTGATTCCCAATACCAGCTGCACGAATGCGGTCCTCAGCTCCTGCGGCCCGCGCTTCGTTATCTTCCCGTGGTGGACCGTCCGGTTCGAGTCCTGCACCCACGGAACAAGCCCGCAGAACGCCGCGTATTTCTTTGCGCTTGCGAAGCGGCCGATGTCCTCCGTATAGGCGCGGATGGTCCACGCGGTGATCGGGCCGCAACCCCTGATTGTCAGGAGGCGCCTCACCATCCCGTCGCCGTCAAGGAGACCGTGGAGCTGCCCCTCCACTTTCTTGACGCTTTCCTCGATCCTGCCTATAATTTCAAATAACAGTTTTACTGTTTGTGCTTCGAGCACGAGGTCGCTTTGCGACGAAAGGGTGTCCAGAACTTTCTGGCGCCCTTTTTTGCTTTGTATGCTCCGCAGGTCGTCCTGGAGCCCCATGCTCACCAGCAGCGCGTGCACCTCGTTCTTCTGTCCGACGATCGAACGCACCAGTCGCTCCCTGCTCTTCAGCAGCCGGCGGATGTTCTCCGTATCCTTGCTGCACAGATATGACTCGGGCAGCATGTCCTTGCTCAGGAACTCGGATATTGTCGCCGCGTCGTGCCTGTCCGTCTTCTTCGTGGACTCGTTGATCACCTTGAACTTCAAGGTGTTTATCACCGTGACCACGGCGCCCGCCTGCTCGACCTTGTTCTTGAAGAACCTTGTGTTGCCGGTCGACTCGACTCCGATTCTGACTTCGTATCCACGCGTCCTCAGGCTCCTGATGCGCCTCAGGAATTCGGCATAGCCGTCCCCGTCAGTCGCGTACTGGACGATTTCCTTTGCAATCCTGTCCTCCGTCCTGTAATGCACGGTGAACTGCGTCTTGTGCAAATCGATTCCAAAAAAATAAGTCATGGTGTCCTCCAGTTCTGGTCGGTGCGGAAAGTCTGTTCGGTAAATGTGTTCCATTCTCCTATTCAGTCTCTCGGACTATTGTATGATGCGGCAGCGGCTCTTCATTCTCCTTTCCAGAAGTCATGCTTCTATTAGAAATGTCGAACTGTTGCCCGGTTTCCGCCCGGTCCTATGACCGAGTGTATCACAATTACCGCCCACCTGACTTACTTTTTATCACACCTCCTTTCCAGCATTTCATTATATGTAACAAAGCATCATTAATTATAATGCTGTCTGGATTTTATCTACTCATTTTATCCTTCTATTAAAATATTCTATTTGTAGTTCCGCACGAAGCCGTAGTTATATGGATTCTCCTTTACAGACCATATTCAAATCCGACAGCATCATAAACATCTTCCAGAGTCTGATACATATAGTCTCTTAAATCAGAATCCTTTATCCATACATTTTTGTCTTTATAGACGGCGGAATAAACTCTTTGACCTTTATAGACTTCCATTCCGGTGAACTTGATGATGCTTGCCTTGCCTTCTTCTGAAAGTGTAAAGCACGGACCTTCTCTCTGATCTCCTGTAAGCGTAAGATCTGGATCTTTTGAAAAATCTTTTGTTGAATATGCTTCACAGGTACTTGTATGTGAATACCACGGGAATTCGACTTCGTATTTAATTTCTGGATTTACTTTTTCAGTACCGTATATAAATACAACCTGCGCTTTATATGCACAGCAATTACTTATAGTTAAATAAGTGAGAGTACCTTTATACATCAGGAACATATACAGTTCGCCGCCGCCTGATCTATCATTGCAACTGTAAATCATTCTAGTATCTTTAGGAATATCATTATAACCTACAATAGGCTTTCTATATTCAGAAATACCATTTCCCAAATTATACCCTTCTGAATTTTTCAATTCATAATTCTTTATGTCAAAAATATGAATGCTATTTTTTCTGACTGCAAGACCATTGTAGTCTTCAATTTTCAATCGACTGAGCTGAGGAGAATTAACAATTACTTTCTGTGGATAATAATCTCCGTCAGGAAGATTTAAAACATTTTCTAATCCTTCGTGATTTTTCAAAGCCTCTTCGAAATTCTTTTTGTTTTCAAGTGTTGAAGCTGTTTCCAAGTAACCGCCAAAAACATATCCTACTAAGCCTGATTTTGTTTTTATTTTTACCCAGCACGAAAAAATTCCGTCAATCTCAACATCATTACAATACTCAATGACTTCAACTTTTTCGCAGTAATTTAACAACCCGATTTTTTTACCTTTTTCCAAATCAGGTTTATCTCTGATTCTTAACCCTTCTTTTGAATCAGCATAAAGTATTTTTGCATATTCGTCATCTCTACAAAATTTATAATCTTTAGCAAAAACACTACAAACTGTAAAAATTAACAATCCAATTAAAAGTGAATTTTTTTTATTCATATAGTCTTCCTTCCACCACATAGGCGGCATCCATATAACGTTGTTTTGTGTTGCATTTTGCGGTTCCGACAACACCGGAATTAAACTTGTTGTTAGGTCTGTTTTTGATTATCCATTGTAACAAATTGTTCAGGTGTCTGTATTACTAAATCTTTTACTTTGTAATCTTTAACATTCCTTGTAAGTAATATCGTCATTTTATTTTTCACCGCTGTGTAATATTGTACTGCATTCTCAAAATCTGAGAACTTTGAATTCAATGCCAGGTCTACTTCTTTTTCCTCAACCGACATTACACGGACAAGCACCCGTAACTTTCTTAATGACTCTTTGGCTTTTTCTATTCCTACTATTTTCCGTAAAATATAATAAACATTTGAAAACACTAATGATGTTGTATAAAGTTCTATCTTCTTCGTATCACATAATGTGAACACACTTGCTGAATATTCATAATGTGGTTCCCTTTTTGCCAGTAAATCAAGTATCACATCTGAATCAACAAATATTTTTTTACTCATGCTTTCTTTCCAGATAATCTGTATAACTTACTTTTTCAAGATCTTTTTCATCTATTATCCCGCTTAATTCTTTTACTAACGGAGAAAAATTCTCTGGTTCCTTATGTGCTACAGTTAAATTTCTGAAATAGTCCTCAACCATCTTCGATATGCTTTTGTCATTTCTTGCAGCATATTGTTTCATTGAGTTAATGATCTTCTGGTCCATTTTGAGTGTCAGCTTTGCTTCCATAACAAACCTCTTATACGTATAAGCATAATTACACTTGTACGTATTGTAAAGTATTTTTTTCTTACTTTCCCGGCATCCGGCAGGACGTCAACCTAACATTCAATTAGCTTGCTCTGCTGTTTTTACGTAGCAAAAATTGGCGTAAAACTTTCGTAAAGAACGCGAAGCGTTTAGCAGGCTTTATGAAAAACAAACGTCAGGTTGAAAACTTTGTTAGCTGCCATTTGCCACTTTTATATATCCATAATCAGCAAATGTTCTAAATATATGATTCACCGTATATACAATATCTTCTGTAGTGATATAACACAAATGATCATAATTATGTAGAGCACATCGTTTTGATTATTAATAATCAAATTTACCTTTTGTATTTCGGATTCCAGCTTTTCATCTGGTCGCAGACATATCCGATATAATCTTCACTCGTAGCCATTCTTTATTCCTTTACAAACGAACCTATTTCTATCAGGTTGCCTTCCGGATCTGCAACATAGCATGTCCGCTGTCCCCATGGTTCTGTTGTCGGCGACAGTACGGATTTTCCGCCTTTTGCCACCACCTCATCATACGTTTTATCCACTTCCGCATAATTCTCCACGCTCAACGCAACTTCACAATGTCCGTTTATATTCTCTATTTTATCAGGTATTCAGCCTTTACTAATCTCTTTACATGATCATTACTAATTATTTCAACTGGACAAAAACCATTTCGAGTATAAAGCTCCATAATTGGTTTTCTATTGCCGTCATAATCTAGTCTGATATATTTTTTACCATTCTCTTTCCCATAGTTCTTGACCCATTCTATCATCTCGTCAGAATAGCCTTTTCCGCAGTATGCGTTTGCGACAACAAATTTATGAAAATAATATGCTGAATCATTTTTTTCCGGCCAATACCGCATGTCGTTTTCAATCAAGATAAATCCGCCGACGACCGTATTGTTAACGATGCCGACATAAAAAACAGGATTGTTATAAATTCTGTTTAATTCTTCTATAGCAAATTGTGCTTCGTCCCACATGGTTTTATTTGCCGCTCTGAGCCATTTTACTTTTTCAATATATACTGATAGAAGCTCATTAACTTCTGCAGCATTCGCTTTTTTAACAGTTAACATACTGTATTCTCCTCTTCTGGGCCGACAGACTCATTAGTTACAATGTAACACTGCGTTTATACATTATTGTAATATTGATCCTCAAAACCGTTTTTGTACATCAAAGAAAATAAAATATTCGGAATCATGATTATGGTCATAATAACCAGTCCATAAAGATTTATACATTTCATCATTTTATTCAACCTTCATTTCAATTTTTTCACGAGATGATATTTCTTCTGGCCTTTCGGTATATTCTTAACAACTCCGATTACCCTGTAATGATGTTTCTTATAGAATTTCGGGGCCTGGAAGCTCATTGTATCTACGTGGGAATATCTGCATCCTTGTTCCTTGGCCTTCAATTCGGCTTCTTCAATAAGCCTACTTCCAATCCCCTGTTTTCTGTATTTTTCATCAACCCAAAGAATGTTTATGTAAAGCCAGCCCCAGTATGTACCGCCAAGAAGTCCGCCGATTATTTCATGTTTGTCATTATATTCAACTATATTAAGAAATTTGTGATTGTCCGGACCGACTATTTTAGTATTATATTCTTCGAGTGATTTGTTTACAAAATCTACCTCATCCTGATTTGGGTTCGAATTCATTTTCTTTCCTCCTGACATCGATTGGCGGTATCCAGCTAGTACCGATTTAACCTGCAACACTGTGCCGCAAACTTCGCACCAAAAGTGTTGTCTTATTGAATACTGTGTTAGAGGCTACTCGCCAATATTTTCATACGCCTTCATAATAAAACTTTTTGCTTCTTCTAATTCATCGTTTGTACTTATCGTCAATTCAAAATCTCCGGTACCATAATGTCCTACATTAACTACATCTCTGCCATTCTTTGGCATTGTAATAGTTTTCGGATCAACTTTTAAATATAAAATTATTTTTCCTTTTCTTGCTTCAAGACAGACAAAGTTTTGTGATATTTTATATGCGATATAAAACTTTTTCGGAGTTTCTTCTATTGATTCATTTATTCCCATTATGTATTCTCTTAAATCATTAAACAACATGCTTACTTTCTTATCCATACCTTTCACATGTTCTTCAATTGTATAAGTAGAATTTGCTCTTGTTAGTGCGGCTTTCTTTCCCGCTTCTACCATTACGGGATTTTTGCCTTGTTGAATTGCTTCTACTACAGTTGCATTCGCTGTTCTCTGGAATATTTCTTCCAAATAGAGAATCTTATTGTCATACAATTTGTATTGCCAAAGCTCTATATTTGCACCCATCATTTTTACAGCATGCAAATCAAATTTTTTATATCCCGGCGCAATACAAATTACTCTTATATCATCCCAATCAACTTTTACGTTTTTTCCTAAAACATTATTTACTTCAATTTGAAAATCCCCTTTATGGTCTTTTATCCAAGAAAGATAATACAAACTCTGATTTACCAGTTCTGATGATTCTACTTTTTTATATTCCAAAATTACAGGATTATTATCTTCCGACAAACCTAATGAATCTATTCTTCCTGCATGTTCATCACCTGTTGAAAATTCTGTGGCGATAAATTTACAGTTAAAAACTGTTTCCATATTTTTTTCTATTAGTGTTTGCAGCTCTTTTTCTAATTTGAAATTTGTAGTTTTTTGTAAGTCTAATGTTTCATTACTGATTGTAAATAAAGGCATAAATTCCTCTCCTCTTTATATCTTACGAATCGCTCGGCGGTATTCTTGTTGCTTTTTCAGTATAGCCCAGATTTTTTAAGGCGTCTATCTTATATTCATAGCCTTGACCTTTTATTCCAAACAAAGTATATTCACTCCCCCATGATCTGCGCAGAACATCTTTCCAAAACATTCAAAGTGGCCCGCCGGAACAGTGGTCTTGGCGAGGCGGTAAAGTCACTCTTCAAAAAGGAATATACGCTCATCCGCGCGCTGGATGATGTTTCCTTTACGATTCCCGATGGTGAAATTGTGGGCTATATCGGTCCAAACGGCGCAGGTAAAAGCAGCACGATCAAAATACTGAGCGGCATTCTTGTTCCTGACAGCGGAACTTGTACGGTAAACGGCTGCATTCCATGGAAACAGCGGAAGGAATATGTTAAGACAATCGGCGTTGTGTTCGGGCAGCGTACACAGTTATGGTGGGATGTTCCTGTTGCTGATTCATTTGACCTTTTAAAAAATATTTATGATGTTGATGACGGTCTGTATAGAAAAAATCTTACCGACCTGACAGAGTTGCTTGATCTGGGTGATCTGCTTACGCTGCCGGTGCGGAGCCTGAGTCTCGGGCAGCGGATGCGTTGTGAAATTGCCGCTTCTCTGCTTCACAATCCCGATGTCCTTTTTCTGGATGAACCGACAATCGGCCTTGATGCTGTTTCAAAACTTGCGGTCAGGAAATTTATTAAGACAATCAATGAAGAAAAGAAGACGACTGTTCTTCTTACCACACATGACATGAACGATATTGAAGCGCTTGCCCGTCGTATTATTCTGATTGGAAAAGGGCACATTCTTATGGACACGTCATTTGAGACATTTATTTCCCGTGCAGGTGCATGCAGCACAGACCAGTGCGGCGCAGACACTTCCGCTTCCGGTGATAAACGGCTTGAAGAGCTGACGGCTTCTCTGTATACATCGCTGGGAATATGATGAAAACATATCTTAGTTTTTTCAGGATACGCTTTACCCGTTCGCTGCAGTACCGGGCGGCTGCCTTTGCCGGAATACTTACGCAGTTCGCCTGGGGCGGCATGCTCATTCTTCTGTTCCGCGCATTTTATGAAAGCAATCCGCAGGCGTTCCCGATGCCGTTTTCATCTCTCGCCACCTATGTATGGCTCCAGCAGGCGCTTCTGACGCTGCTTTCTCCCTGGGCATACAACAAAGACATCATGGACAGTATTCAAAGCGGAACGATTGCATACGAACTGTGCAGGCCGGTTGACTGTTATGCAATGTGGTATGTCAAGAATCTGGCGGAACGTCTTTCCAAAGTGTGTCTGCGCGGTCTGCCGATTCTGGTTGTGGCGGCTTTTATTCCCTCGCCGTACGGATTCACGCTGCCTGCAGACGGACTTCATTTTCTTCTATTTATAGTGTCCGTTATACTGGGAAACACGGTCGTCATTTCTCTCAACATGCTGCTTTTTACCACGGCCTTTTACACCACATCAACGCAGGGAACGCGAATGCTTTTTGCAACTGTTACTGATTTCTTGTGCGGCGGCATTCTTCCGCTGCCGTTTTTTCCTGCGGCAGTTCTCGGCGTACTCAAGTACCTTCCCTTCGCCGCCGTGCAGAACACGCCATTTCTGCTCTACACCGGGTATTACCGTATAGAGGATGCGGTGTTCAATATCGGAGTACAAGTTGTTTGGATAGTCATACTTGTCATTAGCGGGAGGATGTGGCTGTCCGCATCGTTTAAAAAAGTGACCGTGCTGGGAGGATAAGATGAAACTGTTTTTTAAATACATGGCGGTCATCATCAAAAGCAGAATGCAGGATAAAGTCTCTTTCTTCTTTGGCGCGCTCGGTCAGTTTCTTGCTTCCCTTACTTCTTTTATTGCAGTCTTTTTTCTTTTTTACCGCTTCAAGACAGTGAAAGGATTCACCTTTTCTGAAGTGCTGCTCTGTTTTTCCATAGCGCTCATCAGCTTCAGTCTTGCAGAATGTTTTGCACGCGGCTTTGACCAGTTCAGTGCTTTTATTTCCGACGGCACGTTCGACCGCATGCTGGTACGTCCAAGAAGCACCGTCTTCCAGGTTCTTTCACAGACAATGGAATTCTCACGGATCGGACGTCTTGTTGAAGCGGCTGTTGTACTGGTGTATGCGCTTCACACAAGCACCATTCATTTTACCGCAGGCAGAGTGTTCACCTTCATATACATGATTGCAGGAAGCACCACGCTGTTTTCAGGAATGTTTGTTATCTATGCTTCACTTTGTTTTTTCACTCTTGACGGACTGGAATTTATCAACATCTTTACCGACGGCGCCCGTGAGTTCGGACAGTACCCGCTTGCGGTTTACGGTAAACGGGTGCTGCAGTTCTGCACGTTCGTCGTTCCCTATGCGCTTGTTCAATATTACCCGTTCCTGTATGTCACCGGGCGCAGCAGCTGTTCGCTTTACGGACTGCTTCCGTCTGCCGGCATTCTCTTTCTGCTGCCGTGTTACATTCTGTGGCGGTTCGGGCTTCATCATTACGTCTCGACAGGATCGTAAAACAAACTGAATGTAATTGTGTTCATACCTGTTCGCAATTCCGTCTCAAAATAGCCTGTAAATTTCTTTGTAAAGCCTTCTTCAAGGCATTCGCAGACCTTCGGATATTTTTCTCAAACTCCGCGAAGAAACTTTTCTTTTGTGTGCGTGTCAAGTTCTCATCTAGTACCTTCCAGATCGCTTAGGGACGGAAAGATAAATTGTTCCGAGCCGTGTGTCAAATCGCCTGTCCCGTAGTCGCTTCTGTAGCCAGTCGGTCTTCCGCGGGTAAATTTTTTCTACATAATATTTGTTTCATATGGTATATTCTGAAATAATTAATTTTCATTTCAATTTATAATATTCTTTAAGAGAATCAACAAGCATGTTTTTTAATTCTAATGTATCTTTAAATCTTAATTGTTGAAAAGCACGTATATTAAAACCTATATCGGATTCTTTCTTTTCCTCAGTCATTTGTTCCAGCAAAATAAAATTACATTGTTTTCTTCCATTTCCTTGATTTAATCCCATTAAAAAACCAAGTTCGTGGTACACATTTTTGTTTCCTGTTGTTAAATCAGCGATCAATAATCCGCATTCATCTATTAGCTGAAGAATTTTATCGTCAATCTTATATGAATAACCTTCATTAAATTTATCAATCCTAATCTCACGCAACTTTATATCTAGTTTGTATTTACTGTTTATCTCTTCTACAGCTTCTTTTATAGCTTTATATCGTTTTTGTGATTCATCATCAAACTGCATTGAAACAAAAATCTGTTTTGATTTTGATTCCCGAATTTTCTCGTATATATCAATTAATGAAGAAGCTGAAATACTATTAATTTCAGTCATTCTATTCTCAATAAGCCAATTTATGAATAAAGTTAAATTTCCGTCTACTACTTGGAGATAAATTGCACATTCAATTATTCCTATACACTTGATATTTTCTAGTTCTTTGTAATTGCCAAAAGATTGGTTTACATCTTTCAAAGCCTTTCTTATTTTTGTAGGTTTTAATTCGGATGACTTTATATCTTTTTTCTTTATTAGTAACGATATTACTTCTTTTGAAAATGTTCTTCTATTATTACAAAACTCTTCACCTAAATTTGGGTATACCTCAAGAAGATTTTGCGGTAAATCTTTGTACACTTGCCGGGTAAGTAAATACTCTTTTCCGAACTTAGTTTTAAGTTCATCATCTGGAAAGTTATTTATATCATCCAGTATAACTCTTAAATTTTCTTCAGATGTAAGGGGAATTGTTTTTGTATTTATATTATGGAATACTACCTTTTCAAATTTTTCACCTTTGGATTCAGTGATGTTCTCTTTCGTTCCATCTGGATTTATTTTTTCGCGTATCGTGTACTCGGATAATATAATGCAAAAAGGTACAAACATTCTATTTACTTTATCTGATGTTGCGCTTTCTGCCGCTTTTAATCGGTGATTTCCGTCTACACGGTGAAAAGGATGATTATTATTTTTTATTGCAGCTTCAAGAATCGTATCATCAAGCGTCAGCTCCACTATTTTTAGAATATCATTTTTTACCCTAAAACTAGAATTATCAATATTTGACTTAAACTTACCTTCCGTTTCCAGAATTTGAAGAGATGTTAAATCTTTTCTAGCATTGCGTTTTGTTGTGTCATATCTTACTTGATAACTTAAAATTACTTCGGGAAAGAATAAATATTCCTCTTCATCAAGAAATGTTTGAATTTCTTTTTCTTGCAAATATATAGGATTTCTCTGATAGGAATAGTCTGCTTTCGAAATTCTAGCAAGTTCTTTTATTGGAGCAAACCCCCTTATACATAACTGACTGCTTAAGCTTCTATCTAAAATACCTTTTAATATCATAAAACTTCTCCGTTATTACTTTAGTATCATTTTTTCAATTTGCTGTGTTGCATCTTGCAGAGTTTTTTCGGCTTGTTGCTGCAACTGTTTTGCTTGTGTAAGGATTGCGCTTATATGATTTGCAATTTCTTTTTGTTTTTCGAGTGGGGGAAAAGGAATTGGTTGATTGAAATAGTTCGACATTATCAAGTTTCTAAGTCCATTGGTTTGACTTTGCATTGTATCTGTAAACTTTATACGGTGAGCCATCTTTAGATAACAAAATAAATATTCTGGAAGTATATTTCCTACTCGTATTTTATGAATAAAATTACTAAAGCAAATATTGCCTGAATTAATTATCTCGGTAGTTATTAGTGCCACTCGACCAACAGGCTGATCTTCACTTCCTCCTGATTTCTCGATAAGTAAATCATTTTCTTTTAAATCAATTTTCGCAAGTTTACTTTTAAGAATAAAACGATATTTCATTCGAGAATTATCAAGATCCAAATTAAAATCGTTATCAAACTCTGTTGCTCTGATTACAAGACATTTTTCATAATGAGAATCAGAATCAACTTCATCTAGCCCCCATTCTCCTGAAATACTTTGTATAATAAAATCATTCAATGTTTTAATTTCATATACTGAAGTTAAAATACTTTTTTTCAATTTTTTGCTATCAAAAGAATAAAGTTTTGGATCCAGTCGACCTCCGGTTACTTCTGAAAATTTTACTGTAAACATTCTGTTTGTAAGTAAATCGTCTGTTTGCGGTAAGGTAATTCCAAGTTCGTTTAAAAGGTATGCATCTATACTTTCCAAAAGCTCTTGTGCCTGCTGCTGCTTTTGTTTCATTTGTAAAACAGAATCATTCATAAGTTCGAGTATTTTTTCATCATAAATTACCGGGATTGAAAGTAATGCAGGATAATCTAGCGCAGGTCTTGTACCTCCAGTTGAACGACGTTTGGCTAATTTTTCTGCCATATCAGTATTTAGCCAAGCTGCCAGTACTTTACTTGTTTTTTCGTCATCCGTTTTTATCACTGCAATATGCTGATTTATATTACCAACAAACCCCTTTGGTGCAACAGAAGCAATAGCCATTCTGCCTACTCCTGTAATTTTTACCAGCAAATCTCCTTCTTTTACTTTACTACGTTTTAACATTCCGTTGTGAGTTTCTTTATTTATATACTTACAGTCGTCATAATTAAGAATACTTGTTGTAGAAAGATTCTGAACTCTTAAAAAAGGAATTCCTGTATCTTTACCTGCATAATATTTTTCGTACTCATCTGTTTTTGGAGTTGCACCTCCTGCAATTCCTCTGACATACTTTCTTAATGGAACAGCATTTGCTTTTTTCAAAGACTTTTCTAATTCCAAATATTCTGGTTTATAGAAAAAAGGATCCATTCGTCCTTCCAATTCACTTCTTTTAATAATAAAAACTTTATTTTTATCAACATTGCCACTTAATGCAAAAGTGCTCATTTTTCAACCTCTATAATGTGATTGATAAAGCGCCCCAATTCTGCACCTATTACTTCTAGTTCGTTGTTACCGGTTGGTTTTCCAGTTGCGTCGTAACCTATGTCTTCGGCAATAGCCATAAAAATATCGTAATCTGCAAGTTCAGTCTGTTTTTGCAAAAGATATTTTTCTTCAAGTTCATCTTTTAACTCATCAAGTTTCTGGCTGAATTCATCCGATACAGATTTTTTCCATTCGGCAAATTCCGGTGACTTTTCAATTTTTTTGTTGTCTGTTTCTTCACCTGTATATTCAAAGCCTGTATGATTCTTGATAATTTTCTTCTTTTCTGCGTCCCATTTTGCAGCTTGGTCAATGAACTTGGCGTCAGTTTTTATTTTTTCCTGTATAGATTTCTTTTTAGATTGAATGTCTTCAGTTTTATTTTTTGACCATTTACGAAGAAACAAAACTGAACTTTTTACACCGGCACCATTTGCGGTAAATGCGGTTTGCGGCATAGAAACTACAGCAACAATTCTGAACCAGTCTTCTATATTGTCACGCACATATTGCATTGTACTGTTTGTTAAAATTCCGTCAGGTATGACAATGGCAAGAAAGCCGCCTTCTTTTAAGAAATTACAATCCTGCTCAATGAATAAAATTTCGGTATTCTGACTGTCGCGGTTTTGAACGCCACTGTTTTTTATATCCAGCCAGCTTATATCTTTTGTTCCAAAAGCGTATTGATGAAGATAAGCTTTTTCTGTCTGCTTGACAGAACTACCAAAAGGCGGATTGGTAATAATAAAATCAAATGTATTTTCTTCAAATCCCTCATTTCCTGTGTTTTCAACTATTTTTTCTGCAAGCAAAAGTCCGTCCGATGCAATTACGTTAGTGTGTCCGTCATCATGAATAATCATATTCATTTTAGCAGTTCTGGCTATTTGTTCGTTAATTTCTATACCGTATAATTTTTTTGAAGCAAAATCATGCCAAAAATTATAATGCCTATCATGATCATCAATATCAGTTTCATGTTCAGGGTAAATGCTATCTGCCTGCTGTCTTACTTTATCCAACGCATACAACAAGAATCCACCTGAACCGCAGGAAGTATCAAGAACTTTTGAGTCGTGTGTAATTGGTAAGCAACCTACAATAAACTTTACGATATTACGCGGCGTAAAATACTGCCCAAAGTCACCTCTAAAGTATGAACCCATAAAAGTTTCAAAAGCCTTGCCCTTGCTGTCCAAGTCGGTTTTGGAAAGATTCACACCCTGCAAGTAGCTGACAACCATACGAACTTTTTGCGGTGAAAGTCTGATATTGTCTTTAAAAACTTCTGCATCTTTTTTACGGCCTTCTTCATAAAGTGCTATAATTCGCTTATACAGTTCAGTTGTAATTTTATCTTCAAGAACTTCTATTTGCTCCTTTGTTGCATTTTTTGGCTTTGCAATATCAATAGTTTGAAAATCGTATGGTTCACCCTTTCGTCTGTCTTTTCTTTCATCCCAGATTTTACAGAAAATCAATTTATCAAGCTCATCAAATGCTTCAGACGGATTTAATTCTCCACCTGCCCACAACGACTGATGTGCCTGCTTAAAACGGTTTGTCAGTTCACTTTCGGAAATCAATTCCAAATCAAAATACTGCTGTTTTATCTCATTATTACCGGCAGTCTCTCCGTTGAGTAGACCGCCTTTTGCATATTTGTATTTGGGGATTTCTTTTCCAAAGGACGGAATACTAGGAATAGATTTTTTTGTCTGATTATCTTTGTCAATCTGAAAACAAGCATCTTTTATTTTTGAAGTAACCCATATACATTTTATAGTACCGGCAAGTGCATAAGCGTAAGATGAGGCCTGCTCAATTGCCTGCTGGAATTCCATTTCTGAAACATCCTGCTTTTTACATTCAACTATAATAACAGGTTTAGTACATTCGTCATCATCATAAACAATAATATCAGCCTCTTTTACTTCACGTCCCATTGTAACAGGAACAAACTGACGAATACGTTTTTCAGAATAATTGAAAGCCAGTATCAGTTTTAGAAATACTTCAGCCTGAACTCTTTCCTCCGGGTTATTGTAATTACGAGATTTTTTCTGATAATTGTATGTAATTCTTGAACAATCTTCATTAAAAGTAATCAGACCATCACGTGTACCTATTTCAAATAAATCCATGTTAAAATTCCTTCTCTTTTATTTCATATAGTATATGCTAATATACAATTTTTTTCATCTAAAACTATTCTTTTTCTTGCTCCGGTTTCGGATTAAACAGTCATAGTTTCTCTGATAAACCGGAGTTATATATCGATTGTCTGAACCATCTAAAAACTTTAATAATAATTTTGCTTCACCACGCATTTTCAAATTCTCCTTTTGTATTCTTCAATCTTATCACACTTTGTCAGACATATACATTTCCACGAGCCAATCGCGGATATTTCTCCGGACAATACCGCCATCATCAGCTTCCGGCAGCTCGTCGAGCGTCAGTATCTGTTTTTTGTAATTATCATTGATTAGTCGGAGCGGACGGTATTCACGTTCAATTACCTCAGGACTTGAGAGCAAGTATGCGACCTGTATGTATTCCCGGGTTCCGGATTTTTCCGCGACAAAATCTATTTCGTACTCGCCGAGTTTTCCGATTGAGACTTTGTAGCCACGGCGAAGCAATTCGATAAAAACTATATTCTCCAGGAGTCCGTTGATTGCGGTATCTGAAAAACTCATCAGGCAGAACCGCAGGCCTGTATCCGCAATGTAATATTTTTCCATTGTCTCAAGAATCTTCTTACCACGAAGGTCATACCGTGACACTTTGTAAAGATAAAGTGCATTCTGTAATGCTTCCACATCATTGTAGACTGTCTCGACTGCAAGTGAACGTCCAGTACTTTTCATAAAATCAGAGATTCGCTTTGCTGAAAAAACATTACCGATATTTTCTGTAATGTAAAGAATTATTTTTTCAAGGAGTGCAGTGTCACGAATTTTGTTTCTGGAGATTACGTCTTTTAATAAAACCGTTGCATAAATTCCCTGTATATATGAGCGTAGTGATTCTTCATCTGTCTTAAAATTTACTGCTCCCGGAAATCCGCCATGCTTCATGTAGCGTAAAAATGAATTTGCTGAATTCTCAAGTGAAGTAAACTGTAAATACTCGTTGTATGACAGCGGGAAAATCTCGATGGTAACATATCTTCCTGAAAGATATGTTGCAAGCTCGGAAGAAAGCAGTTTTGCATTGCTGCCCGTAATATAAAGGTCGCAGTCCATTTTTTCTGATGCATAAAGACTGTTGATTAGCTTTTCCCAGCCTTCAGCTTCCTGGATTTCATCAAATAGAAGATAAAGCCGCTTGTTCCCGATTTTTTCTGCTCTGTCTTTTACATATTCGTATAAAACACTTGTGTTCAAAAAACGCGAATTATCAAATTCCTCAAAATCGATGTAAATCACCTGGTCAAGATCATCAGATTCTTTAACCAGTAAATCGCGGAGCTGTCGCATTACAAATGATTTTCCGGATCTTCTTATTCCGGTAAGTATTTTGATTACGTTTTTATCCTTATATTTTTGGATAATTGAGGCAGCATACTGTCTATCTAGAATGTTTTCTCTCATTTGTTTCTAGTATAATCGAATATTTTATTTTTTGCAACTTATTTTTCGATTATAACAGAAACTTTTACGTTTTTCCCCAATCTCTTCGCTTATACTAGCCCTCAAAACATTTACGTCGTTGGCATTCCGGTGCTGTCTTATACTCTCAAAGGTTTTTCGCCAGGGAATACCAGACCTGTATTGCATCAACCACTGAATCAAGCTGCAGCAGTTGTCAGACAAAATCTCGCTTATACTTTTCTTTCAGCTTTAAACAATCATTAATATGAACTATTCTTTATTCAGTATTTGTTCAGTATCAGCAATCACTATATTAGAAATAGCATCTTCGATGCGTATAATTGTATTGCCTGATCGAAAGTATCCGGTTTACTGAGCAATTGTGACAGTTTCTTTTGATTTGGATTCCATTCTTTTGCCACTGAATACATTTCATTTCCTAATACGGTGAATTATGCACCGTGTGAGCGGTGTCTGAATCGCTACTAGTATACTGCTCCTTATAGGATTTTTAAAGTGTCATTTCTGTCAGCGTATGATAATGCCTCCAGTTTGGAACCCACCATGCTCCTAGATGACGACCCCTCATGCTCCTAGATGACGACCCCTCATGCTGCTGGATGACGACCCCTCATGCTCCTAGATGATGACCCTTCATCTTCGGGCTTGTCAGGCTGCCACGCAATACGGCTACATTCCGTACGTGAGAGCGTTGTGCGGATTATAAACATGCTCTCGTTCATGCTTGCTCATTGCTGTTGACTACTTCTGGTTTCTGTTGGCGTATGCAATCGGCGTGTTCATCTCGAACTACCACCAGGCGCTGTATGTCGAAAAGCGCAATTATCATACGCTTACTAAATCCTGATTTTTTCTTGCAGGGACATCATCTGTCCCGCTTGCCATTGTATACTTGCGTTGCTTTATTACATGATGTCGTTCTTCCTAACGGGAGGACAAGGTGGTATACTTATCAGCATGCAAGAGAATTTAATTGAAAAGACAATCAAAGCGCACATCGCGGAACAGAATGCGGTGTTTGTGTTTCCTACGGGAATTTCGGCTGACCGGTGGGCTGACCGGGCGACGCTTACGTGTGGCGTGTCCGCGGTTGCGATGGAACGTTTTATCGCATGGGACGACTTCAAGACGGCTTCCATCAAAAGCCATGTCGTAGGAAAAAAGAGCGTGCCGTCCGTCATGCGCACGGTGTTCGCTTCAAATCTCATTGCAGAAAATGCGGACGCTCCGTTTTTAAAGAATCTCATTGTGCCGCAATACGCAAAGAACGCCGCCTCTTTTGCAGACTGGATTTCCTCGCTGCTGCCGTCTCTTGCTTCTTGGAAAAAGAAATTCGAAGCGAGCGGAACGCAGGCTGACGATGAGGACAGCGACTTGCTCTTGCTTCACGAACGTTATTCCGCTTTTCTTGACGCGCACAATCTTTTTGATCCTGCATGGGAGACGCCTCCGTTTGTTCCGGACGGAAACGACTATTATATCTTCTACCCGGAAGTGCTCATGGACTTTGCGGAATACAAGCAGCTGCTCACCGGGCAGACGCAGATTCATCTGGTGCGTCTAGACAATTGCACTGCGGCAGGCGGCGGTGATTCATTTGCAAAACCGACCGTTGACTTCTTTTCAAACGCACGCTCAGAGCTGCGCCATGTTGCGCTCCACATAAGAAAACTCCACGAAGAAGAACACATCGCATGGGAGGATATTGCCATAAGCGTTCCCGACCTTGCAACGTACGCGCCCTACCTCACCCGCGAACTCGAGCTGTACCAGATACCGCACGTACTCAAGATGGGACTGCCGCTCACCACAAGCGGCGCAGGCAATTTCTTTGTGCAGCTGCAGAATTGTGTTGAACAAAAATTTTCTTTTGAATCGGTGAAAAATCTGTTGCTGAACACGGAGCTTCCGTGGAAGGAGCCGTCGCTCAACAGTGAACTCGTGCAGTTTGGAAAGGACAACAACTGCATCTGTTCATACGAATACAACGGCGAGCATATTGATGTCTGGAAGCAGGCGTTCAAATCGCTCCACGACCGCAGCAACACACGTCTTGAGGAATATTACGACTCTCTTAAAAAGCATGTCTCTTCAATTGTGGACGCGCCAACATTCGCTGACATAAACGCATCATACTTCAAGTTCAAGCCACTCTTCTTTGATGAGGACGGATTTACTTTGCAGACGAACAACATACTGAGCCGCTGTATTACGGAGTTAGCCGCACTGATTGACCTTGAGCGTGATTTTGCCGACTGCACGGTTCCTTCGCCGTACCGTTTCTTCACCAACATACTCTCCGGGATTTCGTATCTTGCCCAGACCGACGCACGTGGCGCGCAGATTTTTCCGTACAAGCTCGCAGCAACTGCACCGTTTGCTTCACACATTGTCATCGATGCAAGTCAGGCATCTGTTTCCATTCTCTTCAAGCAGCTTCCGTTCCTACGCCAGGACAAGCGCGCCGCACTGGGGCTTGAGGACGTGAATCCTTCAGCAGCGTTCATCAAGCTCTATACGCTTTCTTCACTTGCAGCTTCTGCCGATGACGATTCACGCAGCGCCGCATATTTCACCGTGAGCGAGCAGACGTTCAGCGGATACGCACTGCCACACAGCGACCTTGAACCGCGTGACCGCCGCCCGGGCAGCAAGACGGAAGTTATTGTTCCGGAAGAATACGACTCGTACCAAGCGGAAAAAGCATGGCTCCTTGAAGATTCATCAGACGCGCCGGCACGCATCACCGCACTCCAACAACAGGGCTTTACCGCGTGGGAACAGGCACACAAAGGAACATTTGATTCCAAAGCGAATGAAATGGCATCGTGCGCCGGTAATGCTCTTGCCACCGCGCTCAAACAAAAAGTGTACAACAAGGACAACGGCAAAATCGCTGCGAGCAAGACGGCACTCAACACGTTCTATTCCTGTCCGCGACTCTACGTGCTTCAGAATGTGCTTGCCATTCAGCCTGAAATAAATGAAGCCGAACTCATGGACGCTTTTGCAGTGGGCAACCTGAACCACGCAATCATGCAATTCTACTGCGCCGCGCTCAAGGAAAAGAACAGAACGCTCCACGCGGAAAACGACGCGCTTACCGATGAATACAAACAAATTCTTTCAAAGGCAATTGACGATGCGATTGCTCAGTCAGACAACAGCCCGCTTGCAAAGGAGCTTCTGCTTACGGAACGTATTGCGCTTGGCGAAAAAATGAACGACTGTGTCGTTGCGTTTTCAAAGTGGTTTGAAGGATGCACGGTGTATGCGGTTGAAGAGCCGTACACGTATGCTCCGGAGGGCAAGGAATATTTCTTTACCGGACGACCCGACTGTCTGCTTGCGACAAGCGACGGCGGAATCATTCTCATCGATTTCAAGACAAGCAAAGGTGGCATTCCAAAAGATTCATTCTATGTTTCCGAAGACGTACCGGTCCCCGACTTCCAGATGCCGCTCTATAAGCTCATGCTTGAACATCAGGCACATCCTCTTCCGGTGGAAACCGTTGTGTACTACTGCATCAATGACAGCTTTGCGTATGTCGTTGAAGGCTCGCTCGTAAATCCGGACAACGGCAAAACAATTGAAGGCACTGACTTGACAGAAACAATCACCGCTGTTGAGAAACTTACGGATTCATTCGCCGATCACATCAAAGCGCAGCAGTTCGCAGTTGACTCAAAGCAGCAGGATTTTGAAACATGCAATGAATGTGCGTACCGCGCAGTATGTCGTCGTGTGTACACTGTAAGCGGCGACAAATCTTTAGGAGAGAAATCGTAATGAAAAAGATAAGAGAACTTGATTCAGCACAGAAGGCGGCGGTCACCGCAGACCGTAACGCGGTTGTAAGCGCAGGCGCAGGCTCCGGAAAGACAAGCGTTCTTGCGGAACGGTTTGCACATCTTGTGCTTGATAAGAAATACAAGGTCGATGAAATACTCACGCTGACATTCACCAAGAAGGCGACTGTCGAGATGTACAGCCGCATCTACGCCACACTCAAAGAGAAGGACGCTGATTCAGTCAACGAATTCTACAAGGCGAAGATACAGACACTCGACAGCTACTCGGCGTCAGTGGTACGGACAGGCGCGCATCTCTACGGCATACAGCCTGATTTCACCGAGGACGATGAGCCGGTGACAGACGCTGTTTCTGCAATGGCTCTTCCTTTCATCTTGAAGAATCGCGACAACAAGGCGCTCCAGCTGCTCATCCAGACAAAACAGTATGCCGACATCGCGCAGGAACTTTTTGTAACCCCCATTCTTTCTTATTCAAGCATTGCAAATCCCATAGACTTTAGAGCTGAAATGGAACGTCAGCGGCATGAAGTGCTCCGTGCATGGGAGGAAGCCGCAAACAATGCCACTTCGCTGTACGCAGAACTCAAAGGTACGTTCAACGACTGCGAGGCGAACAAGGCGACTAAATTCGGCACCAAGATGACGGAGCTGCTTGCTCAAGATTTCCCTGAAACACCTGTTGTTTCTGACGCGGAAATTGAATCTGGTGACGCAGACGTCGTGGAACCATTTGTCACGCTGTTCAGCACGATTGCCTTTCTTTCGCAGCTCGGCGTAAAGGGAGAAGCATGGCAGCCGACGAAAGATGTCATCTCCCAGATGCGTGATTTGTGCGGCACGCTCACTTCGCTTGCAAACTACATATACGGGTATCCGGTGACGCAGGCGATTGTTCCGCTGCTTGAAGAATTCCAAGACATGGTGAACGACACAAAGCGTTCTTCCGGCACGCTCACTTTCAAGGATGTTTCTGAACTTGCCGTCCTCATTCTCAAAGAGCATCCAGAAATCCGCGCGCTTGAAAAACAGCAGTACAAGGCTATTCTCATAGATGAATTCCAGGACAACAACAGCATGCAGCGTGACCTGCTCTTTATGCTTGCAGAAAAACAAAGCCGCATGGAAAAAGGAGTTCCTTCCGTTGCTGAACTCTGCCCCGACAAACTGTTCTTTGTAGGAGACGAAAAGCAGAGCATCTACCGGTTCCGCGGGGCAGATGTCTCCGTGTTCCGAAACTTGAAGAATTCATTTCCACGGGGGAACATCGAGCTTGAGACGAATTACCGCTCGCAGCCGGCGCTCATTGCCGCGTTCAACACATTGTTCGGCGGAGCATCGTATCCTCCTTCAGCAAAGCGTATTCCCAACGCGCCGTCGATCTTCTTCAAAGACACCGCTGCAGAACAGGAGGCAGAACAGGCACCTTCCGAAGTGCCTGACTACGAAGCAATGTACCACACCGTGCTTGCCCCTGAAAACGATGACGTCGTCCCTTCATACGAACCGCGCATTCACTTTGCCTTCTTTGATAAAGACAGCGCGCCGCAGCAGGATGATGATTCGTCTGATGAAGCAGAGCCGCTTCTTTCCGCAGATGAGACGGAAGCCGCATGGGTTGCAAATAAAATCAAATCGCTCATAAAAGGAGCGGACGGCAGGAAGCCCGTCAAGCCCGGTGACATTGCAATTCTTTTCCGCACCTATTCAAAGCAGCCGACCTTCGAGCGAATGTTGCTGCAGGCAGGAGTGCCTTACAATTGCGAAGTGGTCAAGGGATTTTTTACTGACGGTCCGGTGAATGATTTGTTTGCATTCCTCAGACTTTGCATCTATCCCGGCGACCGTCTTTCATACACCACGTTGCTTCGCTCGCCTTTCGTGCAGCTTTCCGTTGCGGAAACAGAGGCTGTTCTTTCAGCGTCTTCACTAGGCGCAGAAAAGTCGCCGCTGGAACAGACGAATCAACAGCAGTCTTCCACAGAAACAAATCTCTTCACGCCGCAGGAAGCCGCAGTTCTTTCCGGTGCAAGTGCGCTCCGCTTTACGCAAGCAGGCGCTTTCTTTGCCGACATAAGCGCATTCTCAAAGACAGCGCCCGTTGCAAACACCGTCTCACGTCTCTGGTACGAACTCGGCTACCGGTACGAAACGCTTTGGAACAAACGCGTGGAAATGTACAACACACTCTACGACCGTGTATTTGAGCTTGCACGACAGGCAGACACGAACAGCCAGGGCATGGCGTCTTTTGTTGACAGCATGCGCACGTATGAAGATCAGAATGAAAAACTGGAAGGCATGGACATTCCGCTTGAACACAGCGACAGCGTTCATCTGCTGACTATCTTTAAAAGCAAGGGACTTGAATTTCCGGTGGTATTCATCTGCGGAACAGACGGCCGCACGCGCAACGAGACAAACGCAGAAACAATCTGCTTCAGCAATGAATATGGTGTTTCGATTAACACGCCGCCATACAAGCCGCTCACTTCAACACGCACCAACTATTTCTTTGAAAAGATGCGTGACAGTGAACTCTCCATGACAAGCGCTGAACTTCGCCGCATTGTGTATGTCGCCGTAACACGCGCCATCGATGAAGTGTACATCACCGGCAAGAGCACGCTTGACTTTTCGGACGCAGATAAATATCTTCCCGGAGGAGAAACACATCCTACCACCATGCTTTCTGTATTAAAACCGGCACTCGCCTTCTATACAACAGAGGCAAATGCAGAGCACGCGCCGTTCACCGTTGAACAGATTGAGCCGATGCTCCGCAACATGTCATTTGAAGCGGATACGGAGGCAACACGCCGCAACGATATGATCGCAAAAGAGACGCTTTTCAAAACAGCACATCCCGTTTATGAACACGCGGAAGTCATTGTAAAAGACCGTGTCGAAAACCCCTACTGTTCACCGAGCCAGCTCCATGTGGCGGACGATGAAACAGCGCGTCACGGAAATACGCAAGAAGGAATTTCCGCCGCTCCAGAAACAGATGCAGCGCCGTTCCCGGAAATAAATGAAATTGTGGAATCGACACGCCCGAATCGAAAACAGCAGCCGGATGGCGAGCAGCTTTCTGCACCACGCTTCGGCTACAACAACTTCGGCACCATCGCCCACGCGTATCTTGAAGCGGCAATCAACCATGAGCAGCCGGTCATCTCCGCACGCGACCTTGTCGGGCTCGACGGCAGTGAAAAGAAGAGGGACACCGTTTTTGCAGTCTGCGTAAAGATGGCAGGTTCCTTCATGCAGACGGAACTTGGAGAAGCTGCCGCAGCATCCCGTTGGCACCGGCAGGAATACGCATTCCGCAGCAGAGTCGGCTCAAAGATTGTAAAAGGAACGATGGACCTTGTATTTCAAAACAGCGACGGCACGTACACCATCGTTGACTACAAGACAAATCAGACCATGCAGCCCGGAATCTACTACACGCAGCTTGCCTGCTACCGTCAAGCAATCGCCTCGATGCTCAACACCGATGCCGCCACGATAAAATGCTACCTGTATTATCTTCGCTTCGGCAAGGAAGTCGACATCACAGCCGATTGTGCCAAAGTCGATGTTTTGTCTGAAGTGCAGAAGATTCAATAATTTTTGTGTCATAAAAAAAACGGAGTATCTGTTTGGCAATCGCTTCGACAGCACGCCAAACAGATACTCCGCCATTTTTCTTTATATCTTTACTTTAACCTTTTACCTTGTTCTTCCAATTCCTTCAAACGCAGTTGCAATCGTTTTTGCGGAAGGCTTCTTTGTAAAAATGCTGACAACCGGCACTACTACGAAAGGAACAACCATAGCAATGCTTGCAGCAAGCGGACTGTTTGCAGCTCCCATCGTCATGGTAAGAATGATGCACGTAGCCGCGCCACTGAACATTCCCGCATATGCGCCGGCCTTTGTTACTTTCTTTGAGTAGATTCCCAAAATATATGGTGCCATAAATCCACCGCTCACCACGCCCCAGCTGAGAGACATGAGTGTTACGATGAACCCCACCTGCATTCGTGAAATTGCATAAGAAGCAACAATAAAAACTCCACTCAAAATACGCATCATGAGCACGGAGCTTTTTTCGCTAACCTTCTTATTAAGATATCCTTTGTACAAGTCAATGGTGACGGCGCTTGATGAAACAAGAATGATTGACGCAAGCGTGGACATTGATGCGCTTAAGATAAGGAGCATGATGACAGCCATAAGCCATTCCGGAAGATTTGTCGTCATAAGCGACGGCATAATCTGGTCGAAGTTGACTCCGCCACTTGCGAGCTTAGGCACGGTGTCATTGTTGAAAAACACATGGCTCAGGGAGCCGCAGAGATAAGCGGCAACACCGATGACAAGCGCAAAGATTGTCGTGATGAACGCAGCCTTGTTGATGACTTTCACATTTTTGATTGCGTAATATTTCTGCACCATCTGAGGCAGACCCCACGTTCCAAAGCTCGTCATAAAGACAAGAGACACAATCGTGAGCAAGGACGGACGCTGTGGTAGCGGTATGTGTTCTTGATAATTGGTGTTGGCAACAAAGAGCGCTTCCTTCAAACCACCTGCATTATGCACGATGACAACCATCATTCCTATTGCACCCGCAAGCATGATAAAACCTTGAATGAAATCTGTTGCAGTCACCGCGAAGTATCCACCGAGCACAAGGTACAGTCCCGTGATGCCAACAAGGATAAGCAATGCAAAGTCGTATGAAATATGGAAGGTAGATTCAAAAAGATGCCCCAATCCTTTAAACACACCCGCTGAATAGGGAAGCAGGAAAACAAAAATAATAACGGCGGCGATCATCTTCAAGTGGTCGCTCTCATAGCGAGATTCAAGAAATTCAGGCATTGTCATTGTGTTTAGATTCTGTGTCATCGTGCGAGTGCGCTTTGCAAGCACCAGCCAGGCAACTCCTGCGCCAAACACTGCGTTGCCAACACCAATCCACAATGAATTCAAACCGAAGAGCCAGCCTTGTTTGCCGGCAAATCCAATGAACGCAACCGCTGAAAAATACGTCGTACCATACGCAAATGCACTCATCCACGGGCCGACGTTTCGACCGCCCAAGAAAAAGTCATTCAGTGTCTGAGTCTTACGCATTCCCCACACACCAACGCATACCATCACCACAAGAAATACCAGCAAAAGAATCAAGCTGTACATTCCGCACCTCTCTAAAGAATAATCCTGTTTCTATATATAGAATTATAAAAGTATAAATGATATGCGCTCCGTTTGCAAGCAAAATCGTTTCATTCCACAAAAATAATTCTCTTTTTCACGTCGCCTTTCTGCCTAGCAAAAAAACGGGACTTTCCTTTTTGCCAGAAAGCCCCGTGTACTCAAAATCCAATGTCCGTCATACTATGTAAAATTTATTTATTCAGATACTCGCAGACGAGCTGACCCATCTTCTTTGTGCCAACGAGTTTTCCAGCTGCTTTAATTTCATCGCGTTTGTCGCCGGCGATATCACCGGTGCGCCATCCGTCATCGAGCACTTTTGAAACAGCGTCTTCAATAGCCTTTGCCTCAGTCTCAAGATGGAAGCTGTAGCGAAGGAGCATTGCCGCAGAAAGAATAGTCGCCAGCGGATTCGCAATGTCTTTGCCGGCAATATCAGGAGCGGTGCCGTGAATCGGTTCGTACAGTCCAGGACCTCCGTCGCCGAGTGAAGCAGATGCGAGCATACCGATTGAACCGGTGATCTGGCTTGCTTCATCAGAGAGAATGTCGCCGAACATGTTGCTTGTTGCAATGACGTCGAACTGTTTTGGATCGCGTACGAGCTGCATTGAAGCGTTGTCGATGTAGAGGTAGTTGAGCGTTACGTCAGGATATTCGCCCTTCACGCTTTCTGCAACTTTTCTCCAGAGGCGGCTTGTGTTGAGAATGTTCGCCTTGTCAACAACGGTGAGAATCTTCCGGCGGTTCTGAGCAGCCTTGAATCCCATGCGCACGATGCGCTCGATTTCGTACCAAGAATATTTTTCGGTGTCCCAGGCGGTCTTTCCGTCTTCTGAATTTCCGCGCTCGCCAAAGTAGATGCCACCGGTCAGTTCACGCACGATGAGTACGTCTATTCCGTCACCGGCAACGGAGTCCTTGAGCGGACATGCAGCCTTGAGCTGTTTCCACATGACAGCCGGGCGAAGGTTTGCCCACACTTTCATGCCGCCGCGAAGACCGAGCAATGCTTTTTCCGGTCTGATTGACGGGTCAACGTTGTCCCACTTTGGTCCGCCGACTGCGCCGAGCAATGTTGCGTCGCTGTTCAAGCAGATGTCGAGCTGGTCCTGTGGAAGCGGCTTTCCCCACTTGTCGATTGCGGCACCGCCGGCAATGACTGTCTTATAATTGAATTTGTGTCCGTACTTTTTTGCAATTGCGTTGAGAACGTTCACACCTTCTGCAACGACATCCGGTCCGATTCCGTCTCCGGGAATCAAGGCAATGTTCTTTTCCATCGAAATCTCCTTATAGCAGGCATATTGTGCCACATATGTGCATTTGTAGCAACGATATGCTAATTTTACTAATACTGTAGAAACTTTAACATAATTGCAGAAAATAAGCAAGCAAGAGCGCGAGTAATATGAGGAATTTGAAAGTGCTGAAGGGGAAATTTATAAAATTATTTGGTGAAAAAAAGAGCCGCCAAACTTGTGGCGGCTTGTCTGACCCTGATTCTCATGGATGCGTAGGGTTCAAGAATTGGTACCTGCCAATGAGCAGGTGAAGTCAATCAGTTAGTCACCCTCGTAAGGGTCACCCTCTTTGCCGGAATCTGCATAATCGCCTCCGTCGATATGGTGGTACCCAGGTCCTTTTACCTGTTCCCTTCCCATCAATTAAAATGATACCACACTTTTAAAATTTTGCAAGTGTTTTTTTAAATTATTTTATATAAAATTATATTGTCAACAGAGGAACTTTTTTACTCCGGAAGGTCCTGACACGGGGCCGACTTTGAAAAAGCAGTCACTCAATCCCTGCCACACCTTACCACAGCCACCATCTTCCCTTCAGCGAAATCTTTTTCAACCCGGAAGGCCCCGCGTCGGGTTCCGGCGGAAGCGCAGGGTCCCTTTCTTTATTTCATAAAGTTATTTTGACGCAAGTCGCGCATTTACCCCGGAGCGGAGCCGGAAGGTCCTGACACGGGGCCGATTTTGAAAAAGCAGTCACTCAATCCCTGCCACACCTTACCACAGCCACCATCTTCCCTTCAGCGAAATCTTTTTCAACCCGGAAGACCCCGCGTCGGGTTCCGGCGGAAGCGCAGGGTCCCTTACTTTATTTCATAAAGTTATTTTGACGCAAGTCGCGCATTTACCCCGGAGCGGAGCCGGAAGGTCCTGACACGGGGCCGACTTTGAAAAAGCAGTCACCACATTCCTGCCACACCTTACCACAGCCACCATCTTCCCTTCAGCGAAATCTTTTTCAACCCGGAAGGCCCCGCGTCGGGTTCCGGCGGAAGCGCAGGGTCCCTTACTTTATTTCATAAAGTTATTTTGACGCAAGTCGCGCATTTACCCCGGAGCGGAGCCGGAAGGTCCTGACACGGGGCCGACTTTGAAAAAGCAGTCACCACATTCCTGCCACACCTTACCACAGCCACCATCTTCCCTTCAGCGAAATCTTTTTCAACCCGGAAGGCCCCGCGTCGGGTTCCGGCGGAAGCGCAGGGGTAAATGCGCAGTTTTATTCTCGTTATAATAACTTTTGAAATTTCCGCTCTACGTCCTTAATCAGCTTGTACTCAAATGAATCAACCAAGGCAAGCCATGATGCCTCAACAACGTCGCAGCTTACACCCATCGTCGTCCAGCTATCAACACCGTCAGTGCTTTCAATAAGAACACGGACATGAGAAGCAGTAGCGCCACTTTTACCGTCAAGCACACGAACCTTGTAGTCCGTAAGACGTATCTGCATTACCGCAGGATAAAATTTCTGCAGCGCAGAACGCAATGCATTGTCAAGCGCGTTCACCGGACCGTTGCCCTCGCCCGCAGCAATTTCAAGATGACCGTCAACTTCAATTTTTAGCTGTGCAAAGTCATACAAATTCTCTTCCACAAGAGGGATCTCTCCGCTTGTCTTGTAATAGTGCAGCTTGAAGAACGGCTGATACTTACCAATTGCCTTGCGCACCAAAAGTTCAAAGCTACCGTCAGCACCTTCAAACTGATATCCTTCGTGCTCAAGCTCCTTTACCTTTGCAACAATTTCTCCAACGACAGGACTCGTCTTTGTGATAGATGAATCAAATTTGCGGATTTTTTCGTATATCATGCTGCGGCCCGCCACTTCACTCATCAAGAATACACGCTCGTTGCCCACAGTCTCCGGCGCAACATGTTCATAAGCAACAGGATTCTTAAGCACCGCGTCAATGTGCATTCCCGCCTTGTGAGCAAATGCATTCGCGCCCACATAAGGCATTTCGGTATCAAGCGCAATATTTGCAATTTCGGCCACCCGTTTGCAAAGCGGCGTTAAATTTTCCAACTGCTCATCAGAAATACAGCGGTACCCCATTTTGAGTTGAAGGTCGGCAATGATTGTTGAAAGATTTGCATTTCCCGTCCGCTCTCCAAAACCAAGCAGCGTTCCCTGAACATGTGTCGCTCCTGCTTCAACAGCATTCAACGTGTTGGCAACAGCAAGCCCCGAATCATTGTGTGTGTGGATGCCGATGGTGCACACTTTACCAAACTGCTCAACAACTTCCCTTGTATCTTTAGAAATCTCACTACCCATGCAGCCGCCCTTTGTTTCGCACAACGCAAGCACTGTCGCACCACCTTCCACCGCAGCTTTTAGAGACTTCATTGCATAGTCGTGATTTTCCTTCAAGCCGGTAAAAAAATGCTCCGCATCGTAAATAACCGTGCGTCCCTGCCGTACAAGGTATGCCGTTGTATCACGAATCATGTCAAGATTTTCTTCAAGTGTCACGTGCAGAATTTCCGTCGCCTGAAAATCCCATGATTTTCCAAAGATAACTACATTCTTTGTTTCGGCAGCAAGCAAACTTTGAACACTTGCATCTTCCGCCGGAGCGACCCCCTTGCGATGCGTTGAACCAAACGCCACAAGCTGCGCTTTTTCAAGATGTATTTTTTTTGCCTCTTGGAAGAATTCCATATCTTTTGGATTGCTGCCCGGATTTCCGGCTTCAATGTATGTCACGCCAAGTTCATCAAGCGTCTGAATGATATGAATTTTATCCTGCACAGAAAAGCTGATCCCTTCACCCTGGGCGCCATCACGCAGTGTTGAATCAAGTATATCAATTTTTTTTTCCATATCATAACCCCCAAATAAACGCAACTTGAATTTTGGGACATTATACTGGAAGTATTCCGTTGTGTAAACAAAAGGCAATTACAAGGCTGTTTCTTTATTTCAAAAAGCGTGATATGCTGATGCACATGTGGTTAAACAACAGTATTTTTTATCAAATCTACCCGCTCGGCTTTTGCAACGCTCCGGCAGAAAATGGCTGGGACTACAGCAATACATGGAATCAACAGTGTGCACCTGTAAACCGCATTAAAAAGGTGATTGACTGGATTCCGCATTTAAAGAAACTCGGCGTCACCGCAGTATACTTTTCACCTGTTTTTCAAAGCGACAAGCACGGCTATGACACACGTGATTACTACACCATAGACTCCCGTCTTGGAAGCAACGATGATTTTGCGGCAGTATGCGATGCGCTTCATCGGGAACAAATTCGCGTTGTACTTGACGGCGTATTCAACCATGTCGGACGTGGATTCTGGGCTTTTCGTGATGTACAAAAAAACAGGCAGCAGTCACCTTACAAGGATTGGTTCTTCATTGACTGGAACAAGAACAACTGTTTCAACGACGGATTTGACTATACTGACTGGGAAGGCGCGCATGACTTGGTAAAACTGAATTTGCAGAATCAGCAGGTTCGAGCGCATCTTATCGGAGCTGTAGAAAAATGGGTTGATTTGTTTAAAATCGACGGACTCAGACTCGATGTTGCGTATATGGTTGACCGCAGCTTTCTTGAAGAACTGCGTGAAAATTCCGTGGACATTCCGGTACAATCACGTTGCGGCGACTTTGCCCTCATTGGTGAAATCATCAGCGGAGACTACCGCTCGCTTATAGGCAACGCACAGGACGGCAAGCCGTTGCTCCACTCATGCACAGACTATGAATTGTACAAAGGAATGTACTCATCACTCAATGACAAGAATTTTTTTGAATTTGATTGCTCAGCAAATAGATTGTTTGCAGACAATGGAATTTCTCAAGGCAAACCGCTCATGAATTTTCTTGACAACCATGATGTCGCACGAATTGCCTCCGTCATCAAAGACAACGCTGACATTCCACTTGCATACGCCATGCTCTTTACGCTGCCCGGCTACCCCTGCGTCTATTACGGAAGTGAATGGGGAGCACGCGGCGAAAAGAAAAATGGTGACTCTGAAATTCGCCCGTCGTTTGACAAGCCGGAATGGAATGACCTTACGACATTCATTTCGCGTCTTGCAGCGCTTCGTCTTTCTGAGCCGGAAATTCAAAACGCACCATACAAAACGGCATATCTAGCAAACGGACAAATTGTTTTCTCAAGAGGTTCCATACTTGTTGCGCTCAATTGTCTTGCACAAGATGTCACCATTCCGCAAACAGGCGGTCCGTTATACGGCAGACTTATCGATTCGCAAACACTTCATGCATCGTATAAAGATTTGTTGAGTGGCGAACAGTTTTCTGCAAACGGAACAATGACGCTCAGGGAAAAAAGTGTGATGATCCTTAAACGAATGTAACAGACACCCGCGGAACATTTTATCTGCAAAAGATAAAATGTTCCGTAAAAGATGTCATTTATCCATAGTTTCTTTAATAGCACGCATCAGCTGGTCAAATGTTTCATAAGCCGGAATCGAAGGGTTGTCGGCCTTAATTTTATCTGTGCTCTTGAACAAAAATCCTCCGGCACTTGCTTTAATCATTCCAAGGTCGTTGTAGCTGTCTCCGCTTGCGATTGTCTTGTAACCGATTGACTGAAGTGCCTTGACCGTTGACAATTTTGAATTTTCAATTCGCATTTTAAATCCAGTGATTTCACCTGTTGGAGAAACAATAAGCTCGTTGCAGAAAATAGTCGGCCAGCCAAGTTTCTTCATAAGCGGTGTGGCAAATTGAGTAAAGGTGTCGCTTATTATGATTACCTGCGTAAACGTCCTAAGTTCGTCAAGAAATTCTTTTGCTCCCGGCAGCGGGTCTATCTTTGCAATGGTGTCCTGAATTTCTTTAAGACCAAGATGATGCTCCTTAAGAATGCCAATTCTCCACTTCATAAGTTTGTCATAATCCGGTTCATCGCGTGTGGTACGACGCAGTTCCGGAATTCCGCTTGCTTCTGAAAATGCAATCCAAATTTCAGGCACAAGAACGCCCTCTAAATCCAAGCAGGTGATATACATATTTTTTCCTCTTTCGTTTTCAACTTGAAGAATCTTTCGATCCATCAGCTGCATAGTATCATATTGCTAAAAAAAAATCAGCAGGTGGCGGCACAGACGGTTGTCATTCCACTTCCACACAACGCATTTTTTCTTTATAATGCATTCAATGCAAAACAATGCAATTATTTTTTGTTGATGGAGTAAATCATGGCTAAGATTCAAATGAAGAATGCTATTGCCGAACTTGACGGCGATGAAATGACACGTGTTTTGTGGGCAGTAATTAAGGAAAAACTGCTTACCCCCTACATTGACTTAAAAACAGAATATTTTGACTTGTCAATTACAGAACGCGACAAGACAGACGACAAAATTACTTATGATTCAGCAGCTGCCATCAAACGCCTTGGCGTAGGTGTAAAATGCGCCACCATCACCAGCAATGCAGCCCGTGTCAAAGAATATAATCTTACGCATCTTACTCCAAGTCCAAACGGAATCATACGAGCAGAACTTGACGGCACGGTGTTTCGCACACCGATTTTTGTTTCCAACATTCACGGTACGGTGAGCTGCTGGAAAAAGCCGATTATTCTTGGCCGCCATGCATATGGTGATGTATACAAGAACTGTGAAATACGAACACCTGGAGCAGGAAAAGCGGAACTTGTATTTACTGGCGCAGACGGAAAAGAAATCCGCAAGACAATTATGGAAATGAAAGGTCCTGGAATTATCCAAGGAATTCACAACATGGACAACTCTATTGAAAACTTTGCACGCTGTTGCTTTACCTTTGCACTCGATCAGAAAGTGCCGGTATGGTTTGGCGCAAAAGATACCATTTCAAAGACATATGATGGCAGGTTCAAAGAAATTTTCCAGAATGTATTTGACACTGAATTCAAAGACAAGTTTGAAAAAGCAGGCATTTCTTATTTCTACACACTCATCGATGATGTCGTTGCCCGCATTATGAAAAGCGAAGGCGGAATTCTCTGGGCATGTAAAAACTATGATGGTGATGTCATGAGCGACATGGTTGCCTCTGCATGTGGCAGTCTTGCAATGATGACAAGTGTACTGGTAAGCCCGAGCGGTGCGTATGAATTTGAAGCAAGCCACGGCACTGTTCAGAAACATTATTACCGCTACATGAAAGGTGAAAAAACAAGCACAAATCCTGTTGCGCTCATATTTGCATGGACGGGAGCGCTTGCAAAACGTGCAGAACTTGACAACACTCCAGAACTTGCATCTTTTGCAAAGAGGCTTGAAAATGCCACACTCAACACAATTCAGTCAGGCTATATGACCGGCGATCTTGCGGGCATTGCAACACCGGCAGCAAAGGAAGTGCTCAACAGCTGGGAGTTCATTGATAAAATCAACGAGACACTTTGTTCATGACAATAAACCGCCAAACGGTATAGAAAGATTCTTGCAAAGGGCGCTGTATTCTTCAGCGTCCTTTTTTTGTGTGAAGCCGGTGACAAAAAGCGTGCAATCCTGTATGCCGGCAGTATTGTCTGAATGGTCATCTTTTTCTTCTGCACGTGACTCAACTTTGAGCGCCTGGCGAGCGACACCTTCCCGTGAATCGACGACACGCACGCCGTCGCCTGCTTCATGCTGTATGACCTCTGCAAGATGCACAAAATGTGTGCAGCCAAGGATTATTGTATCGCACCCGTTCTGTTTAAAAAAATCGACTGCCGGTCTAACCGCCTGTTTCTTTTCTTCATCAGTTGCGGTAAACAAATCATGTTCGATGAAAGATATCAGCTCTGCGTCACCGCGGGAAAACACCGTGCAATCAGAAGCAAATTCTTCCGCAAGACGCTTGTTGTACGGGTGCCGGACAGTTGCATTTGTGGCAAGCAGTCCGATGCGTTTATTTTTTGTCACTTCAGCGGCAAGTTTTATTGCAGGCACTGTACCGACAATCGGCACTTCGGGAAATTTTTCACGGAGTTCGTTAAGTGCAGTCACCGAAATGGTATTGCACGCAATGACTATCGCCTTTGGATGCCACCGTTCCGTGACGAGTGAAACAGCCTGTGAAGAACAATTCGTTATCTGTTCAGTCGTTTTTTCTCCATACGGAAAATTTTTTGAATCAGCAAGATAAAGACATTTACTTGAAGGGCTTTTCTCTTTCAAGTAAAGCATATAGGGAATGCCGCCCGTTCCGCTGTCAAGAAATGCAAAATCGATTCCGCTCATCACTCACCACCAAACAGTTTTTCAAGCGATTTCTTTGCCTCAGCTGCCTTATTCTGCACCGCACCGTTTTTTGAACTGACTTTATTTAGAGAGAAAGCATCACAGAAATTTGCATGTTCCTTATCAACCACAAGCTCGTCAACCGTTTCGTGACAATCATAATGGCTGCCCGGTTCATAGAACACGCAGTTTTTGCACGAATGAATATCCGCGTGACAGAACGGACATTCTGCATCACGGGGTATTGGTTCTTGAATGATAATTTGTTTTCCGCATTTCCAACACATGCCTCTATAATATCCATTTGACTAAACGCTTTCAATAGCGTACCATAATCATATGTATGTGATTAATACTTGCACGACGCCCGGCTGTAATAAACTTGCGTTGTCAACAATCAAAGCTGACGGAACTTTAATTGAAAGTTCGCCATTCTGCTTTGACCACACCGAAGACAAACCTTTTGCTTCCCGAAGAATCATTGACTATATCATGGGACATGAAAAAATAATCGGACTGGATGCATCCGGCATTTCTTTTTCCGACATTGACCTGTCAAATAAAAAATTTTACGGATGTAACTTCAGTCACTGCACTTTTACCGGCGTACATGCCGCAAAACTCCGCTCGCGCATGTGTATACTTGATTTCTCTGTATTTTTTGAAAGCAGCTTCATAGAAAGCAACATGCAATACACTTCTTTTTCCGGCTCTTCTTTCAGCCAAGTTCTTCTGACGGGCAGTGATTTGATTGACAACAACTTCAATGGAATCGCAGCGTATCAGTCAAGTTTTGACGACAGTGACTTATACAACAGCAGGTTCATCCGTGCGACACTTGAGAATACTTCATTCCGCAACTGCAACATTAAAAAAGCAATTTTTTATGAATCAAAAAGAAGCAATGCTTCCTTCAAACTGTCAAATACAAGGGAAGCGCTTTTTGACAAGTCAAGCGACGGCAGAATCAGTGAGCTTGATTTGCTGACAGAAGAGGATCTTGCAAAATGAAAATTTACTTTCACCTCTGTCTTGAGGAATTTACAAACTGTTATGTTGTGGCAAATGATAATCCGGCAGTCATGGAAGCAATCATCATCGACCCTGGAAAAATATCAAATGAAATTATCAGCCAGATAGAAAACGGCGGATACAAATTGACCGGCGTTCTTATCACGCACAATCATGAAAATCATGTGCACGGATTAAAGACTCTTAGAAAAATTTATTCCCCGGTGGTATACGCGGCAGATTATGAAGTTGCCGGAAATCAGACTGTCGTGCTTCACGGTGACGGTGCAATTACGGTGGCAGGTCTTCAAGTGCAATATCTTTCCATACCAGGTCATTCTTCAGACAGCATGGTGTACAAAATCGGAAATGTATTCTTTACAGGAGACACCATTCAGTCCGGCATAATCGGCGACACAAACAGTCAGTATTCACATCGTCTGCTCTGCTCAAACATTCAGACAAAAATACTTTCGCAGAATGATGAATTTGTACTCATGCCCGGTCATGGTCCGCCTTCCACCATTGGTGCTGAAAAAAAATTCAACTTGGATGTCTCTACAGAAAGCAGAGAACAAACTGCCACGGAAGAATAATTTTCTTACGATGCCGCCCTGGCGCTACCGGTTCACCAATGACACACGTCCTGCTGCAAGTCCCCATTTATTGTATGCATATTCATTAAGGGCTGCAGTTGCATCAACAAACGGCTTTGCTTCCGTTCCGCGGACATATGCCGCCAGTTCTGGTTCAATCTGATTCACGGAACCACGACCTGCCACCTGCAAGAAATAATCTTTGCAACGCACAAGCGACTGCTGCATGAGATACGCCATGAATTCATTTTTCATAAGGTAATCGTCATTCAAATCGTAGTGAAGCCCCGGCTGTGTTGCCCAGAACGTTTTGATAAATTCCATCGAGCCGCTGTCAAAAGACAGATAGATTTTTTCAACGGTATTCCTAAAATCTGCATCGGTAAAATAAATGCCATGCCAGCTTTCATGTGCAATGAATGTATTTCTAAGATATCCCGGAGATTCCTGCGAAATTGAAATGACAGCCCCGCTTCCCGGTTCATACGTATTCTTTGCGCGTTCAATAATGATTTTGTTTTTTAACAGAATATTCTTCAGCAAAAGTTCATACTCATTGAGCGTAAAACCAGTCTTTGCCGCCGCAGTGAAAAATTCCGCCAAATCTTTGTCACGGTAGTCATGTGCATTGTATCCGTGGTTTGTCTCGATAAAAGAATCGCTCACGAATGTTCCCTTATAGCCATCTTTTTCCACAAAATAGGCAAGACGTGTAAAAAACCTGTCCTGAATTTTGTAGTTAGCAGTGTCAAAGAAAAGTACCTGCGGGAATTGCGCCCACGAATACAGTTCATACTCTTTGTTGCGCCAATGTTGAACAGGCCAGCCAAAGATAAGTCCCGGATCAGTGACAAACGGAGTAACAGTAGCGCCGCCGTTCTTTGCCACTGGAACAAGGTCCGCCTGATTTGCTGAAACAATGAAAGATGACACCATGGCGCTGTTTTCTTTTAGCTCCACAGTGCCGGTCTGGTTTACTAAAGACGACAGCTGTATAATGACATCCTTTTGTTTTGCCGTACGTCTGATGCTTATATCTTCACCAAATATATTGAGCTTCACTCTGACTTGTTCGTCCCATGGTCCGTTCTGGCTGCTTTCAAAAAGTCCGATAGTGATTTTTGGCAGTATTGTCGATGCGGTATTTTCATCGCTAAAGACTGAATACATCTGTGTTAAATCCACCGATGCAAACGAACCATTTATAGTGCCGCCATTATCGGTAAAACAAAAAAGTGGAAATTCGTTTTCTCTGCTCCAGCCAATCTGCGCCTGCTTGATTTGAGCATTTTTCACAGAGCATTGCGCCATGCAGTATACAAAAAATCCTTGCGGAACTTCACCATTTTTTGAAATCGACTGCGACACTGAAAAGCCTGTTTTGTTTATTTTTGACAAGTCGCCTCTGACAAGCGGCCGTTTTTCTATTTCGTCCTTGAGCAAAGCGGCGCTTTTAAAGTCATTCTTATAGAGCAGTCCGAATATAAACGGCACTTCACGTCCATCATCATTTACGTGCTTTGGTAAAACGGTGATTTGTATGCAGCCGCCGTCACTACTCTTGCAAAGCGTAGAAAGTCTTGCCCGCTGAGCCTCTGTAAATTTAAAATACAAATAGGGATGCTTTGCCGGGTTACTGATTTTTGCGCTCACCGCCGTCCTGTTAAGGGCGACTACATTTTCGCCGGCAATCATAAGACGTGAAGTTGTCGAAGTCAAAGAGTTGACGCCGTATCCCACACCTGCAAGAAATAAAAGCCATATACAAACAAACAGAACTGTTCTCTTTTTCATATAAAGGATACTACACTTTTTCAAAGAATTACGCTACACTTTTTTTATATGACAGCGCTCATTCCGCATAAAGACACACTTTTTTTTCTTGCTGAATTTCAACGCACATTCATCCATGCGTACAATGACAAACGCTCCGCAGACGAGTGGCTCTTTCCACAATATCCGCTTTGGTGCTTCTTTTCTGAACACGACAAGGAACTCTTTGCAGACAAAGGCAAGAATGTCACTTCTTTTGTCATAGGCGCCCCTTGTTTTGAAAAAGATTCATTCTTTTTTCCGGTGACAATTTCTGCATCTTTTGCCGACGGAGCCGCAGGGAATTACACGTCAAAAATTATCTTTGCAAAGTCAAATGATGCCATTACTAAGAAAACTGATTTTTCGCTTGTAAAAGGTTCGGATTCCTTTCCGGTCAGCCCGCGCATGTTCCGAATCGGAACGGCGTCACTCAAAGACAACGGATGGTCTGTCAACAATGACTTGTGGATAAAAGTGAAATAAAAAAAGTAAATTCCTTTTTTACACTTTAAGCATTTCATTCTTATCACACCGCAGAACGGGGCGCCGCAAAAAATTCGCCCTGCCGGCACGCCGTCTGCGACTTATATTTTTTTTCTATTAGTTCATGATTTTTTCGCCACGATCCATGGCGGTGAGACCGGACTTCAAAAGCTCCATGATACCGTACGGCTCCAGCAATCTAATGAGTGAAGAAATTTTATCCTCGCTGCCGGTTGCTTCGATGATAAGACTCTTTTCTGCAACATCAACAATATGTGCGCGGAAAATATTGCATGTTTCAATGATTACTGCGCGCTGCTCACCGCCAGCCTTTACCTTGATGAGCGCCATTTCACGCTGACATGTTGTTGCGCCTTCACAGTGCTCGATTGAAATCACTTCCACCAGTTTTGAAAGCTGCTTTTCAATCTGCTCAAGAATATACTCATCGCCCTGCACTACGATTGTCATACGTGACTTCTCAGGGTCGGACGTTTCGCATACTGTAAGGCTGTCGATGTTGTATCCTCGACGGCTGAACAAACCGGACACACGGCTCAACACACCGGCATGGTTTTCCACAAGAACTGACAAAACATACTTTTCCATTTTACTGCCTTCCTTCTGAATATACTCCAAGCAGGCGGACATCTTCCGCCGTATTCTTCAATTCATCAATCACTTTGTTTACATACGCATTTTCTTCTTCTGCAGATTTAAATTTTGCAACACCATTTTCATCAGTGAGCGCTGCATCCGCATAAAACCAATACTTCCATGGCTGACCGGCAATCGGCCGTGACTCAAGACGCGAAAGGTTCAACTTATTGCTATCGAAAATGCCCAGACAATGGTAGAGCGCGCCGGGTTCATTCTTTGTGCAGAACATAAATGTTGCCATGTTGGGAAGCACATTCACTTCTTTTCCATGCTGCACATGATTTGCTGCGATGATGACAAACCGCGTGAAGTTGCTCGGATCATCCTCGATGCTGTCTGCAAGAATATCCAGTTTATAAAGCGATGCATTCACGCTGCTTGCAATGGCGGCGCCAGACTTGTTGCCACTTTCTGCAACTTGTTTTGCAGCGGTGGCAGTGGAAATAGTTTCTATCTGGTTCCAATCGTTATGAAGCTCAAGGAATTTGCGACACTGGCTGAATCCCTGCGGATGCGAGTAGACCGTTTTTATGTCATCAAGCGTTGCGCCCTTCACGCTAAGCAAAGAATGCTGTATGCGGAGCGTCACCGAACCAACAATGCTCACATCTTCAAAGCGCGTAAGGTTGTCGTAGTTTTCATACACCGAACCGGCGAGTGAATTCTCAATCGGCACCATGCCGTAGTCTGCCTTGCCGTCAACGACCGCCTGGAAAATGCCGCTGAATGAATCGCACGCTTTTGCTTCGACATCAGCTGCATCAAAATACCGTGTAATTGCCTGCTCTGCATACGCACCGCGTTTGCCACTGTATGCACAGACAACTTTTGCATTTGCAGAACGCGTGTTTGCCGCGTGACTGCCGCCGTTTTTTGCAGAAGCAGCTGATGATGAAGCAACAGGCGCCTCCTCGCGAATGTGTGCAACTGATTTTCCAACCACCGGAGCAAGTGCCTCGATGTCATGCATCATCTTGTCGAACTGAGCCGGATACAGTGACTGTGCACCGTCGCTCAACGCCTTTTCAGGGCAGCAGTGCACTTCCACGATGATACCGTCTGCACCCGCAGCAATTGCCGCAAGACCCATCGGCGGAATCTTGTCCCGGATGCCGACCGCGTGACTTGGATCAACAATGATGGGAAGATGCGTCATGGAACGAAGCACCGGCACAAGCGAAAGGTCGAGCGTGTTGCGTGTCGCCTTCTCGTATGTGCGGATTCCGCGTATGCAGAGAATGACTTTGTCGGTACCGCTCGAAAGCAGATATTCTGCGGACATTAATAATTCTTCAATCGTAGCGCTGAGACCGTTCTTCAAAATGACCGGCTTGCCAAGCGCACCAAGTTTTTTCAACAGCTCGAAGTTCTGCATGTTGCGCGCACCAACCTGGTACACATCAACATAGTCCTTCATCACCGGAATAAAATCAGAAGAGACAATTTCCGTCACCACCGGCAGACCGTATTTTTCACCGGCAGCCTTGAGGTACTTCAAACCCTCTTCACCCAAGCCCTGGAAACTGTATGGAGATGTACGCGGCTTATACGCACCGCCTCGCAGCATGACTGCGCCACTCGCCGCAACTGATGCTGCAATCGTCATCATCTGCTCAGCACTTTCAACAGCACACGGACCGGCAATCGAGACGACACGCTGGCCGCCCACACGGATAATCTGACCGCGTGAATTCGGAATCTCCACAATCGTGTTGTCGTGTTTGAATTCACGGCTTGCCATTTTGTACGGCTTTGAAATAGGGATGACGCGGCTCACACCCGGCAGAATCTCAACTTCGCGCGGGTCCATCGCCAGCTTGCCGACTGCAGCAAGAATCGTCTCTTCTTCGCCGACAACTTCGTTCAGCTTAAAATTTTTCTGCGCAAGGAAATCGCGTATGTGATTCTTTTCTTCATTAGTAATGTCTTTTTTTAAAACAATGACCATATGATTTACCTCGGTTCTCTTCCTTTACGCTTTCAAGCAAAACTCGCTTTTCAAAAAAATGAGGCAATAGGAACAATGCATTTTCTTGTTAGAAGTTCGCCATGTTCCAACTGACCGTGCGGAGTATGTCGCCGAACACACCGGCAGCCGTAACACCGGCACCTGCACCGTAACCGCGGACGGTAAGCGGAATCGGAGTGTAGCGCGCTGTCTGGAACACAAATGCATTCTCACCGCCGCGTACGCCGTACAGCGGATCATCAGGCCCGACTTCGAGCATACCTACGCTCACCTTGCCGTCCTTTATGCTTGCTCCCATGCGAAGCACTTTGTTCTCTTTTTTGAGTGAAGCCATTTTGTCAGCAAAATATTTATCAAGTTCAGGAAGGCGTTTGATGAATTCTTCCGTTGTTCCTTCAAGATTAAAATCTGCCGGGAAAATTGAGTTCATCTTTATGTCAGAAAGTTCAATGCTCATGCCTGCTTCGCGTGCAATGATGAGTGCCTTGCGTGCAACGTCGGTTCCCTTGAGGTCGTCGCGTGGGTCAGGTTCGGTAAAGCGCTTCTCTTTTGCTTCAAGCACTGCTTCGCTGAACTTTGTGCCCTCGTCCAGGCGGCCGAATATGTAGCTCAATGAGCCTGACATGATGCCGTTGAATCCGGTGAGTTTGTCGCCTGACTTAAAGAGGTTCTGCAGCGTGTCGATGATTGGCAGGCCTGCACCGACGTTCGTTTCGTACAAAAAGCGGACATGCATTTCGTTTGCAGTAGTGCGAAGTTTCCGGTAGAAGTCCATGGTCATGGAATTTGCACGTTTGTTTGGAGTGGCAATGTTCATGCCTGTCTTAAAGATATCAAGATAGCGTTCCGGCAAATCGTATGAAGCCGTACAGTCTACAAAGATTGGATTGAGTGGTTTTATTTCTTTTACAAATGCAAGAATTTCATCAAGATTTGTCTTCTTTCCGTTTGCCTTCACCTGGTCACGCCAGCCTTCAAGGTCGATGCCGTCAGCATTGAAAATCATGCCGTCAATGTTCGCAATAGCCATCACCTGAATGTCAATTTTCTGTTCACGAAGTTTCTTCTGCTGCTCATGAATCTGATCAAGCAGTGCACCGCCTATCGTGCCTGCGCCAAATGCAAACACCTGGATTGACTGGGCAACGTTGAAGAAGAATTGATGTGTCACGCGGACTGCCATATCTCCATCGGAAGAATTGATGACTGCGCTGATTGAACGCTCACTCGATCCCTGGGCAATGGCAAGAATGTTTATGTCACGGCTTGCAAGCGCATCAAAGAAAGTGCCTGCAACGCCACGCTTCTGTATCATGCCGTCGCCAACGATTGAAACGATTGCGCAGTCTAAATGCACGTCAATCTGGTTGATAAGATGGTCGCTTATTTTAAGTGAGAATTCATTCTTCAAAACATCCTGCACAAGGTTTGCCTGTGTTTTGCGCACGCAGAATGAAATGGTATATTCGGAAGAAGACTGAGTGATGAGCAACACGGAAATACCGGCGGAACTTACCGCAGAGAAAATACGCGCCGCCATGCCGTTCCGTCCTCTCATGCCGGAACCGCTTACGCTTATCATTGCACAGTCTTTAAGACAGCTGATGCCGCGTACCGGGCCGGTTTGTTCTTCACTTGCAAATGGTCCGCGTCCGATTCTGGTGCCGCGCGCCGCAGGATTGTGACTGTTCAAACTCCATGCTTCGATATTTTTTTCCGCAAGAGGTGCAAGCGTCTTTGGATGCAATACCTTGCTGCCAAAGAAAGAAAGTTCCATAGCTTCGTCATAACTCATGTCGTTGACAAGGACCGCGTCCTTCACCACACGCGGATCTGCGGTGTAGATACCGTCAACATCAGTCCAAAATTCAACTTTTGTCGCGCCAAGGGAAGCGCCCACAATTGCCGCGCTGAAGTCAGAGCCGTTTCTTCCCAAAAGTCCCATGATTGGCTCGCGACCAGTGCCGCCTATCCACGAACAGATGAAGCCCGGGAACAGTAAAATCTGCGGCAGGCTTTCTGAAGTGCCGTCGCGGTACGGTCCGAATGCTTCGGCACAACGCTTGTAGTCAGGGTCGCCCTCTTTCTGATTGCCGGTTGTATAGATGAATTTGCGGCTGTCAAGCAAAAGCACGCTTTTCTGTTTTGCAAGAAGTACAGCTTCCACCATAGGACAGCACATTAATTCTCCCATGCCCATGATGCGGCAGTCCACGCTTACCGGACACTCGCCAAAAGATGCAATGCCCGTAAGCAACTTTGTCAGTTCCTCAAGGAGCGGCTCTATCTTCTTCATCACATCGGCAGCCTTGAAGCCAGGCAGCGTTGACTGAAGTTCAGAACAAATATCTGCATGAACGGAGCGGATTTGATCCACATACACCGAAGCCTGCGCACCTTTCACGCAGTTGTCTATGCTTTCCTGCAGTTTGTTAGAAATGCCGGCCACTGCGCTCACTACAACGCTGATGCGGTCTTCACCCGCACGTCTGCACATGATGTCCGCGCTGTCAAGAATGCGCCGTGCGCTTCCCATGCTTGTTCCGCCAAATTTAAGTGTAAGCATATATGCCGTCCTCTTCTTACGTTCTGTTTTCTATACAATGTAAAAATTTAAAAAACTTTCACTATCTTACCAAAAAATAAAAGGAATATCAATGAAACGCACATTCATTTTGCGGACAAGAGTTCATTGAGCGCAGCAGAAAATTGTCCCGCTTCTTTCGTGCTGTAGTTGTTGTACTTTTTCCCGGTATTCACGCCAATTGCAGCAAGCTGCATGGCAAGCTCCCGGTCTTTAAGCATACGGACGATATTCTTTTCATCAAACACAAGGCCGCGGTCGTTCATCACCGCCACCTGTTTGGAAAGCACCCGTTGTGCAAGCGGAATATCGCGCGTTACCACCACATCACCTTTTTCGCAGCAAGAAACAATATAATCGTCCGCGCTGCCTGAAGTCTTTGCACAGACAACCATTTTTAAAAGAGGATTTTTTTCAGCAAGGGGAATTTCATGATTTGCGGCAAAGACGACACTTATTTTTAGACGCAACGCAGCCGTAAGAATGACGGTACGCGCAAGAGAAGGGCAGTTATCAGCGTCAACCCAGATTGTCATTGCTCTGCGTACTGCCGGACGCGCTGCTGTCGGAATCATCGTCTTTTGAAGAATCTTCATCTTGAAAGCTCTCATCGTCATTCTGCACACCGGCAGAAGAGTCGTCGCCTAACACGCGGTCAATTGTCTCTATCATCTGCATGGTGAGTTGCTCAGCCTTTGCATCATCAGCTCCAGACAATTCCTTTTGGTACGAGGCGTTCCGTGTCTTTTCCTTGTACAGTTCGTCAACAAGCGTAATGCCCGCAAGAATGCTTATCTGCACTGGATTTTTCAAGTTGCCTGATTTTTGGATTGAATCGGTGATTTCTTTGTAATAACCGAGCAGTTTCTTAAGGTATGCGTCATCTTCTTTTGCCTGGACTGCAAATGAAGCGCCGAGAATGTCTATCTGGAGTTTACCCATACAGTTCCCCCGGATTAGAAAATATCAAGCTGCTCGTTTGGTTTCTGATTTGTTTCTGCTGCAGGTTTTTCCGCCGCAGCTTCTGCTTCTGCCTGTTGAGAAGCATTTTCATCATTTTTAACTTCTGAAAGCGACGCTGAACCGGCTGTATTGAGAACAGAATTCTCAACAGTGTCCAGCCGGTTCAATGCACTCAAAATGCCTTTCTCGATCTGCCCCTGCTGCGACTCAAGCGTAGAAACAAGCTCCGTTTTCTCAGAAAGCGCTTTTGTGAGCTCTGCGCATTTGCTACGCAAAGCATCGTTCTCTGATTTAAGCTGTGTGTTGCTGCTCGTAAGGGCACCAATTTTTTCAACAGCGGTTTCTACTTTCTTTTGTAACAGCAAGACCTGATCGAGTGATATCATCTTTTATGCCTTTATTGCCTTTTTAGCAACTTCAACAACTGCTTTGAATGCGGTTGGATCTTCAATAGCCATGTTGCTCAGCGCCTTGCGGTCAAGAGTAACACCTGCTTTTGTAAGACCGTCGATAAAACGGCTGTATGAAATTCCTTCATCGCGGACAGCTGCGTTAATACGTGCGATCCACAGTTTGCGGTAATCGCGCTTCTTATTGCGGCGTCCTGAATATGCATGGTCAAGACCTTTTACAACTGCGTCTTTTGCTGCGCGGTAGTTTGTTGCACGTGCTCCAATATAGCCTTTTGCAAGCTTAAGGATTTTTGCACGACGGTTGTTTCTTTTTGTTCCATCAACTGCTCTAGACATCTTATACTCCTAATCAACCGTACGGAAGCTGCTGCTTGCGGATTCTTGCTGCTGAATCTTCAGAAAGAATTCCAGATGCGCGAAGGTGCATCTTGCGTTTTGGTGATCTCTTCGTCAAGATATGGCGGAGATTCATTTTCTTGTACTTTACTTTACCAGTACCAGTGAGAGAAAACCGTTTTGCAGCGGCTTTCTTTGTCTTCATCTTAGGCATGTTTTACCTCTTACTTTTTGGCTTTTGAACCCAATGTCATAGAAAGAAATTTTCCGTCCATTGCGGCAGGTTTTTCTACGGCGAAAGAGCCTTCGGTAAGCCTTTTGGTAACCTCATCCAGAACGCCAAATCCTAAGTCGGTGTGCGCAAGTTCGCGTCCGCGGAAACGGATGGTCACCTTCACCTTATCGCCTTCGTCAAGGAATTCCTGGACATGTTTTGCTTTAGTATCAAGGTCGCCTGGGCCGATTTTTGGCTGCATGCGAATTTCCTTAATCTTGAGCACTTTCTGGTTCTGCTTGGAAGCACGGAGCTTTTTTTCCTGCTCGAACCGGTATTTGCCGAAATCAAGTATTTTGCAAACCGGCGGATTTGCGTTAGGAGAAACTTCAACAAGGTCGAGCTCACGCTCTTTAGCCATTTTGAGGGCTTCGATAGTCGAGATAACCCCCGCCTGTCCACCTTCATCATCTATAAGTCTGATCTCACGTACACGGATTTGTTCATTAATCCGCAGTCCCTTATTGTCTGCCAACGATCCTCCTTGGTGTTGAAAAACACTCATAAAGCATAACTGTTATAATACCAGAAAATAAGTGAGTTTGTCTAGTAATTTAGAGTAATTTGAAGGCGGAACAACTCAGAAAGCGTTGTTTATTGCGACAATTCGGTCACGTATCTGAAGGAACGCATCAACGACTTCAGGGTCAAACTGATGTCCGCGCTCCTTTTCAATTTCATCGAACGTGCTTTCTATAGTCCATGCTTCTTTGTACACACGCTGGTGGCTCAACGCGTCAAACACATCTGCAAGAGAAACAATGCGCGCGGCAAGCGGAATTTCTTCGCCTTTGAGGGGCGTTGATTCAGGCACACTTTCTTCCGTCTTGAGCTTTGTATAATCATAATGACCAGGATATCCGCGGTCACCGCCGTCCCAACGTTCATGATGGCAGAGGCATACTTCACGGGCCATCTCGTCAAGGTCGCTGTCTGACGGAGTAAAAAGCTGCGCTCCAAGACAGGTGTGACCCTTCATGGTATTGCGCTCTTCATCGGTAAAGCGGGCCGGTTTTTTAAGAATCATATCGCTGATGCCGACCTTTCCAAAATCATGGCATTTTGCAGCCATTTTAAGCGTGTCACGGAATTTTTCACGTTCTGCCTTTGGAATATTCTTATTACTTGCGTAGCGGTCATAAATTTCAAGCGAAAAAGTTGCAACCCGCTCGACATGCTCTCCGGTTTCCTTTGGATCGCGGTATTCTGCCATGCGCGCCATACGGAGCACCATACTGTTTGTAAGATATGCGTATTCCAAAACTTGACTTGCGTTTGAGGCAAAGCGTGAAATATTGAATTCCGCATCCTCGTCAAACGGAACAACTTTTCCGTCATCGTTCTGAGCATTAATCAGCTGCATGACGCCAAGGACACGACCATTTGTCATGCGAAGTGGAAGCGTAAGCATGGATGTGGTGTGGTAGCCGGTTGACCTGTCAGTCATCTGATTGAAGTCATACGGCCGCCTTTCGTTTTTTGCTTCATCAAGAAATTCTGGAAGTGTATAGACATCAGGAATATTGAGCACTTTGCCAGTAAGCGCGCAATATCCTGAAATAGATTTTGGAGTTGCCTCAAAGGTAAAGAAGGTGTATGGAAGTTTTTCGCCGGAAGCAAGTTTTGCCTGCTGAGTATCATTCTGTCCGAACCGTATGCTGAGCTTCTTTTCCTTTTCATCATAGTCATAAATGGAGCCTGCATCAGCATGTGCAATCTCTCGCGCGCCGGAAAGTATGTTTTCAAGCAAAACATCGACATCTTTTATCTCGTTAAGACGCTGCTCGATTTCCACGATGTGCTGCAATTTCTTTTCACGACTGGTCTCTGACATTTTTTCACCTTTATTCTTTATACTGAACCTTATTGATGAACGATTTTTCTTTAATTTATATGAGCCTATTTTAATTCAATTTATTCTTTTATACAAGGTATAAAATCTGCTGCGCGTCATGTTGTTTTCTTTTGTACAAGCGAGAAATAAATCGGACCGGCACAATCACATTTGTCTGGAAAGATGCGCAGACCATACACCGTCGGCTCTGCAAGACCATACAAATCTTTTAGCGACAGTTGTTGCACAGCAGCAGTCATTGCCTGCCCAGGACCACTTTCTACGCAAGCAACCGGCTGTTCCGGCGGAACATCATGAACAAATGGATCAAGCACGGCAAGATTCCGCAAAAAAATTTGATTTCTTTCTTCGGCGTCTACAATTCGCGCGCCGGGAAATTTCTTTAGCAGACGGCACACTATGTCATCGTCCTCCTGCGGAGAAAGCGCGCACGTTGCATACACAAGATACCCGCCGGACGCAAGCAGCCGGTATGCCGACGACAAAAGCGCCCACTGTTCCATTGCAAGACTTTTTATCCGTGACGGTGACCACTGTTTGAGATATTTTTCATCAGTAAGCACGTGACGCTCGCTGGAGCAGGGAGCATCAAGCAGAATGCAGTCGTATCGGTCGCTTTCCCTAGTACACCATGTTGCGCCATCGCTACAGCTCGCCGTAATACGCGCTGCGATTTCTTCAGGAAGGCACGTCTGTATGACATGGGCAAGACGCCCCTTCCGTTCCGGAGAACGCTCATTGCTAAAGAGCCGGGCATTTCTATTCATGCAGGACGCAAGGGCAAGCGTCTTTCCGCCGGGAGCCGCGCACAAGTCAAGCACTTCCGCTGCTTCTGCAACAGGCAGGCACAAGGCTGCGCAGACACTAGCCGGGTCAAGGAAGTACGACTCCTGTCCGCCGGGTGACAGTTTAACATACCGTGTTCCGCCGCAAAGAGACTGTTTGAGCAGAGGCCATCGGGAGCCAAAGAGTTCCGTGTAAAACAAATCAAAGCCTTCTGCGCCAATCATTTTTTTTGGCTGCTGTTTATTTTTATTTCCCATTGTCGCCTTCCACATGGAGCATTGTATTTATTTTCTGCCGCTTTGCGTCTGATGCAATTGCATCATCATACCATTGCAGTCCCTGCGAAAACGCATTGTTGAACGATGACTGCCGCTGCTGCGTGTCGCCAAATCTATCTTCCCTGCTCCGCTCGACAACGGTGTATGCTCCGTCTGATGACATTGTCAAAGCGAGTATGCCGCATTTTATCTTATACCAGACAACGCGTTGTTCCGACTCAAAAAGACGCTGCGCAAACTGCTGATTTTTCCGAGCATGGGCAAGAAGCACACGCGCGGTGGGGACAAATTGTTTTTCGCTCATCATAATCACATCAACGCCCGCCTCTATCGCTTTAACCGCAGCTTTGTCTGCCGGAAATCCATTCTTTTCCAGCGCCGCCATAAAAATATCATCGCTCAGCACAAGGCCGCTGTATTTCATTTTTCCGCGAAGCATGTCAGTAACCCAGAAACTGCTCAGACACGCAGGGTTCTTGCTATCGTATGAAGCAGTACGTGCATGAGACATGAGCACTGCATCGGGCAGGAAGGAAATCACCTTCGTAAACGGCTCAATAATTTGTTTGTCTATTTCTTCTTGAGAAAGTGAAATTTCCGGAAGCCCGGTGTGCGGATCGACATTTGTATTGCCCGGAAAGTGTTTTACCACCGTGCCAACTTCATTCTTTTGGTACGATACGATTGCCGCCGCTGAATACGATACAACTTGTTCCGCCGAGCCATAGCTTCTGCCGTCAAGAAATGACTTGTTTGACTCCATGCACACTTCCGCGACCGGAGCAATATTCATCGTAAAGCCCAGCGCATGAAGCTGCTCCGCCTGACATGCATACAAAGCCTGCGCCTGAGCAGGAGTAAAAAGCTGCGCAACCCGGCTGTTTGATGGAAGGACACTTGTTATTCCTCTAAGTCTGTTCACCGCGCCACCTTCCTGGTCAATCGCAAGGTACGGCATCACCTGCTGGTGGGAAGCGCAGTAGTCGGCAATCTTATCGGTAAACGAAATTATTTTTTCAGGGCTGTCTGCAATATTATATGAAAAAAATATATATCCACCGGGTACAATTCCAACATCATTTTCATATTCCAGTGGTGAAAAATATTCGCTGCCGTTTACATTTGCCAAAAAAAGCTGCGAGATGCGGCTGATTTCTGAAAGCGATTCAACATATTTGGCGACAGCTTCGCGCTGGCTCTGTTGCTGCAGCATAAGCGCCTGATACGTGAGCATATTGTTACGGTGAGCGCGAATTTCTTGCTGCGTTGTTTTTTTATCAACTGCGCACGAAGCAAATAAAATAACAAATGCGCAGAAAAATGATGCGCGTGCAAAACTTCTTTTTGTCATAGCCAAAGTATACCTAAAGACATCGCTTTTTTCAACGTAACGCGGTATACTGTTTGTCATGAGAAAAATCATCATTGTTACCGGCGCGTCAAGCGGCATGGGTGCCTGCTTTGCGCAACAACTTGCATACGAAAGCGCCTGTTTTAAGGAAAAGGCAGCACTGCTCAGACGAAGAGATTGTTCGTCAAAGAAAGCGGCGCTGCTTGACGAGCAAGGTGCCGACGAGCTATGGCTGCTTGCCCGGCGAAAAGACAAGCTCGAACAAACAGCAGCGCTCATTGAAAACGCCGCAATCTCTTTTGAAAAGGAAAGTCCCGTCACCAGGAGCGAAAAAGACCTGCAGCTCTTTCCAAAGCCACGTGCAATCGAATGTGATATAAGCGGCAAAGAAGGTGCGTTACGCGTCAAAGCGTTGCTTGCAGCGGAAAACGAACGGTGGAATTCTTCCGGCGGAATTTCAGTCATTGTGTTGGTGAACAATGCTGGATTTGGAACATATGGTGAATTTGCCCAAACAGATACAACGCGTGAAATGGAAATGGTTGACCTTGACTGCACGGCTCTTACCGGCATCACCGGATTTGTACTTCCTTACCTGAAAAGAAACGCGCGTCTTATAAACACAGCAAGTCTTGCTTCATTTCTTCCACTTGGCAATTTTGCCGTGTATGGCGCATGCAAGGCGTATGTCCTCAGTTTTACCGTGGCTCTTGCCGCAGAGCTTAAGCATCGCGGCATCAAAGTGACTGCACTCTGCCCCGGCCCCGTAAGCACAGAATTTGCAAACGTAGCCTCAAAAGGCGCACGTGAGAAAGTGCGGCACGGACTTTCGCCGGAAAAGACCGTCGCACACTGTCTGCGTCAGTCACGGAAAGGCAAACTCTATTCACTGTATGCATTCAAGTGGAAGTTCAAGGCTTTTATGAGCAGATTTGTCGGACGCGCAACGGGTGCCTGGTTCACCTACACTTTCTGCAAACGCCCCAGCAACTAAAATTGACTTTTGGCATATAAACACGTATGATAAAAAAAAAGGACGGCACTATGGAAGAAACAATTGAGAACAGCACAATAAACAGCGCGCTCTTCACCGATTTTTATGAACTTACCATGGCACAAGGCTACTGGAAGCAAAAAATGAATCAGACAGTCGTGTTTGACATGTTCTTCCGGCGGCAGCCATTCAACGGTGGATTCAGCATTTTTGCCGGCATAGAAACATTGCTTGACGCGCTCACTACTTTTTCCTTCAGCGCCAGCGACATTGCCTACCTCAAGGAGCAGGGAATTTTTGAGCAAGGATTCCTCGACTATCTCGCAACATTCCATTTTTCCGGAGATTTATATTCGTTTGATGAAGGCTCGATTATTTTTCCGCAGGAACCGCTTGTGCGCATCCACGCAAATCTTATTGAAGCGCAAATCATCGAAGGTCTGGTGCTCAATCACTGCAACTTTCAAAGTCTTATTGCAACAAAAACAGCGCGCGTCTGGCTTGCAAGTAAAAAAGGCAGCATAATGGAATTCGGACTCCGCAGGGCACAAGGTCCAGACGGTGCAATGAGCGCATCCCGCGCAGCATACATCGGCGGCGCTGCGGGAACGAGCAACACGCTTGCCGGCAAACTTTATGGCATTCCTGTGATGGGTACAATGGCACATTCATGGGTAATGTCGTTTCCGTCAGAACTAGAGGCATTTGAAGCGTATGCAAAGATTTATCCCACAAAGACGGTGTTTCTCATCGACACCTATGACACTTTGAAAAGCGGCATAAAGAATGCAATAAAGGCAGGCGCAAAACTTGTCGAACAGGGATACAACTTTGGCGTACGCCTTGACTCAGGTGACATATCATATCTTTCTGCAGAAGTGCGCAAGGAACTCGACAGGGCGGGATTTCCGCAGGCATTTATTTCAGTGTCAAACGAACTTACCGAAGAAATCATTGAAACGCTTGTCCAACAAAATGCGCCTATCGCAAGCTGGGGAGTCGGAACGCACATGGTCACCGGCGGCACGGAATCTTCCTTCACCGGCGTCTACAAACTCTGTGCCCGTCACGATGCAGCAACCGACACTATGATTCCGGCAATGAAATTCAGCGACAATCCGCAAAAGACGACTAACCCCGGCATCAAAAATGTCTGGCGGCTCTACGATGATGACGGTCTGGCACGCGCCGACATACTTGCGCTCGCAGAAGAAACAATCGAGTCTGGCGTAGAAAATCGTTACTATCATCCGATGATTGACTATCGCCAGTTCACCTTTACCCCGGCTTCAGTAAAACAACTTCTTGTAAAACGTCTTGAAAAAGGGAAACGCATCGAACCGCGCAAGACAGATGCCGAACAGCTCAGACTAAGCCGAGAGACAATGCAGCGGGAAATAGAAACGCTCGACCCGTCATATAAGCGCATATTAAATCCGCACATATATAAAGTGTCCATGACAGAAAAACTCAAGGACCTGAAGCTCACCTTCATCAATGAAAATATAAAATAAGATACATTCAAGGCAGATAGTGCGGCTGTATATTCTTAAGTGAATTGAACAGCCGCATTTTTTTTGCATATTCACCGTCGGTAAGGACTTCGAGCTTTTTTCGGGCATCCCTTCTACCGCTATTGTCTTGATACGTACAAGTGCAGGTCGAACTTTTCCATCCTTCCTGCTCAGCAAAACGTGTTATCATGTCCACCGGTACATAGCAAAGCGGACGAATTATGGTCACCGGATATTTTTCATATTTCAACGTGACCGGCATGGTGCTCAGTTCCCCGCGTTCAATTTGATTCATGATGAGCGTCTCAAGAATGTCGTCAAGATGATGCCCAAGGGCAATCTTGTTGTAGTGATTCGTGATTGCGTATTCAAGCAATTCTTTGCGGCGCTGAGTCGAACACCAGTAACAGTTCATGGCACGTCCCTGCTTGAGCCGTGACAGAACTTCAATTTTCTGTATTACCGGCACAACACCCCAGTCGGCAAATTGTTTGACAAGCGATTCAGAAAAACATTCACCCAATTCAGTCTGTATGTTGACTGCGGTAAAAGTGAATCGAGGTTCATTCGCAGCACAATGGCCGGAAAAGCGCTTCATGCGGTCTGCAAGATACTCAACAAGAAGAGAACTGTCTTTGCCGCCGCTTGCGCCAACAACGATGCGGTCACCGTCCTGAATGAGATGGTAGTCAAAAATTGCTTTGTCTATAAGTGCGGTAAGCGTATCGTGCTGCATGTGAGCAGTATATCACACCTGCATTCATTGTTCACGTAGCTCAGTGGAGTTTGTCTTGAACCGCATGAGGTATTTCTGATCAACCGTCTTGAACACCACAGGACTTTTCCCGTCACGCTTAAAATAATCCGCTGCGCAAAGATACTCACGGCACATTGTAAGCGGATGCATCACCACAAGCCTATACCGTTCCTTGCCATCGTGTTCAATTTTCAGCTGCACCTGTTTTTCCTTTTCAAGCACGGCGCGCAATTCATGAATGTAGGTGTAGAGCGTATGACGCTTTGCATCAGTAACATTCTTCCACAAGAATGAACAGAGCGAGTCAACACTAAGCGGCTGTCCGCGATGCTGATAGAGATACGTAAGAAGTTTGTATCTTGATTCAGGCAGATGATTGTTCTTTCTAAACTGTTCGATTGAAAAAAAATCTCCCGAATCAAGCGCATCAAAATTAAATTCACGAGGCCTGTTGATAAGCGAAATATACTGATTCAACTCAGGCACGTTGACAAGCTGCTGGAGTTTTCTAAACACGACCATCACTTCATCAAGTTTCTTAGGCGGAAGGAATGCACCAATGTGGTCGTGATTTTTTACCTTCCAATAGATTGCACGGTTCTCCGGCTCAGGATAAGGATCATTGTAGTAAATAAGGGGAATGATGCATTCATGTTCAACCATAACTTTATACGGATCAAAATAGTCATGCTCAAACATACGGTAATCAATGGCAAGCACATCGATTTCTCTGCTTCCAAGCTCCTTTACATCAGCATAAAATTTTACAGAATCTGTATACACGCTGACTTCATGACCGCTCTGTTTGAGCAAATGCGCAAGATAGTCACATACATCTTTTTGTTTTGTAAGAAAATAGACAATCATACAAGATACAAGGCTTACTTTTATACCAGACCAGACAACGGAAGGACGTTTTAATAATCTTAGCTCACAATCTTTTTGCAGTCAAGTTTTTTTGATTCTGCGGAATGAAACAGAAGAATTTATAAAATGCAATTATCGTAAATATATGATATACTTGTTGCAAAAGTGAGGAATATATGCAGATTGTTACTTTAGGTTCAACTTCCATTCGCACCGCAAAGAATGCTTTTGGGTGTCTGCCTATTCAGCGCGACACATGCAGCACCGCAGTTACCCTTCTTAAGAAAGCGTATGACGCAGGCTTTACTTTCTTTGACACAGCACGCGCATATTCAGACAGCGAAGATAAAATAGGACGCGCGCTTTCTGACGTGCGTGGTTCAATTTACATTGCAACAAAAACAATGGCATCTACTGCAGAAGGTTTTTGGAACGATCTTGAAAAAAGTCTTACGACACTCAAAACAAACTACATTGACATTTATCAATTCCATAATCCGGCACACTGTCCAAAGCCGCAAGACGGCACCGGCTTGTACGAAGCAATGCTCGAAGCAAAAAAACAAGGAAAAATCCGCCATATAGGAATCACAAACCACCGTCTTACCATTGCCCAGGAAGCTATAGAAAGCGGTCTGTACGAAACTTTGCAGTTTCCGTTCAACTATCTGTCAAGCGAAAAAGAACTTGCCCTGGTTAAGGAATGCAAGAAACACAAGATGGGCTTCATCGCAATGAAATCACTTTCCGGAGGACTCATCACAAACGCAGCCGCAGCATATGCCTTTGCCGCGCAGTATGACACCGTTCTTCCTATCTGGGGAATTCAGCGTGAATCTGAACTTGATGAATTTATCGCCTTCCAAAAAAAGCCGCCGGCTTTTACAAAAGCAATCAAAACGCTTATTGAAAAAGACAAGAAGCAGCTTTCCGGAAGTTTTTGCAGAGGCTGCGGTTATTGCATGCCGTGCCCGCAGAATATTGAAATCAACAACTGCGCCCGCATGTCTCTCATGTTACGTCGCGCGCCAAGCGAATCATGGCTCAGTGACGAGTGGCAGAAAAAAATGTCGCTCATACAGACCTGTTTGCACTGCAAGAAGTGCTCGAAGAAATGTCCATATGGTCTTGATACACCGCGTCTGCTTGAAGAAAATTATGCAGACTATGTTGAAGTGCTCGCCGGCAGACGCAAAGTATAAGACTATTTTTCAAGCGCACAGCCTGCAAGAGAAAATGAGAATATTGATTTTGACTCCTTGTAGCGTCTAATTTCAATGTTGCTGAACATAAAACACATTCCGTCTTTCTTCAAAACAAGAGGCTCTTGATAGACCGGCTCTTTTTCTTCAGAATCAAGACGGTTGAAATCTTTGAAGTACGGCTCTAATTCCGCGGAGATATCATACTTCTTTCCATTGCACTTCACCCATATACTTTTGCCGTCGTTCTTCGCTTCGGCGTCTTTCTGGTACCCGATGATATACAGTTTCTTATAGCCTTCAACAGGATATATGTCTTTTGCCTTTATAAAGCACCGCTCAATTTCCTTTTCCGTGAAATTTTCATCAGCATAATGAGTGCCGTATGCAAATCCAAATTTTTCTTCAAAAAATAAGGAGCTTGAATACTTTTTCTTTTGTTCCGGAAACCAATCAGGTTTTTTTTCATATTGGGAAAGAGCGTCATACGCGCTGACAATTATTGCTTTGTCGCGTTTTGAAATGGAGGAGCTATTTTTTGCAGGAACAATTTTGTTGTCAACAAAGAGACCATTTTGCTTGAGCGCTTCAACAAGACGCACACTCTGACTTCTAGCGCTGACATCAAGAACATTGAACGGAGTGCATGTAGCCAGAAGTGAAAAGATTGCAGCTACCGCAAAAGAAAGCATCATATATTTGCCCTCTTTTACAAGAGACAGCGTTACAAACCATATGCTAAATAAAATATACACAACACTTGCCCAGCGTACCGGTGTAAATCCATATTCATGCACCCTGATGAAGAACACAATGAGCTGCACAAGAATGAGCGGCATCATAAAAAAGGAGCCTGCTCTGTAGAAAAAACGGGCAGCTTTATTCGTTTCATTCTGCAAGGAAAAATAGAACAGAAAGTAGAAAATTGTAGCAAATGAGACAAACCAATTTATCATACCAACAGGAAGTGACTTTGTAACCGAGCATTTTATGAGATATGCATAAAGTACAACGACAAGCGCAACATACAACGGGAAGAGGACATACTCTATCACTATCCTTAGGAATTTAGGTTCAGTGAACGGCTCGTCACGTTTTGTTGCAAAGGCAATAAAACAATTTGCAAAAAAGAAAAGCTGTGTGCAGATGATAATGACGTTGTATATTTCATCCGCTTTTCTAAATTCATGAATCAGGCTTGTAAACGCCCAGAAAATTATTGTGCAGCCAGCAGAAACACAGAATGCTATCACTCCAGCGTAGAAAATAGCGCAAATAATTTTTGGCACGACATTTTCTTTCTTTTCAAAGAAAGAAAGCAGCAGCGGGCACAATACCATCAAAGCAACAAGCGTGCCCCAGTAGGACATCAATACATATTCTGATTCATTCAAACAAAGTAAAAATCCAGGCACAATCATTGCAACACAAAGCGCCTGGCAAAGAGAAAACACAACACTTCTTATCTTTGTACTGCCGTTACGCGTAGTTGCAATTTCTAAAACAAGTTGCATGACAACAGAAAAGACAAGTGTCCATACGGCAGACATTCCTAATGCAACAAAGACACTCCTATTTTGTTTATACAGAAAAACGCTTAGTAAATCGCCTCTATAAATTTGAAGTGAAAAGGCCACGCTTGCCACAATAGAAAGAATTGTTACGGCAGGAAAACGAAGGATGGACTGTTTAACGGAATTCCAAATGCGTTTAAATATATTCATTTCTAGAGTGTATCATACTAAAAAGTACCAAACAAGGAGTGCTGCAAGAAAAATGACATTCATAATGGTAAAGAACAATAAGTATTTTGCTGATGACGGCAGCGCGGAAGATGTAGCTGAAGCCCCGTATATTTTGAATGAGATGAGGCTTGCAAGAGATGCAACAAGCGTTCCCAGTCCGCCGATATCAACTCCGCAGAGCAAGCCTTCCACATTTTTGCTGAACGGATATAAAAGCAACGCGGCAGGAACATTGCTTATCACCTGGCTGGCAATAACTGATGACGCACATTCATTTTCCTGCACGACACGCTCAAGCAGATTCTTCACTGCGCCAAGATGCTGTATGTTTCCGGTGAAAATAAAGAATGCGACGAAGGTCAAAAGCAACATGTAGTCCACGTCAAGGAATGTGGTACGGTCTGCGGCAAGGACTACAATCAGCGTTGCAGCCGCCGCGCACCACTTTGGAAACACACCGAGTACGGAGAGAATGCTTGTTATGAAAAGAAGCGCATAAAGCACCGCACGGACGACGGAGAACTTGTCCGCACTTTTATTTTCCGGAGCAACGTTGCTCACGGCAAGATGTGTGCCGGGCACTATGAGCAGCGACACCATGAGCAGCACAAATGAAATGGCAGTATATGGCAGCAACAGCCGCATGAAATTCCACAACCCGCAGTTCATCTTGCCGTATAAAAATAAATTCTGCGGATTGCCAATTGGCGTAAGCATGGAGCCACAGTTCGCCGCAACCGTCTGTAGTATCACGGTGAACATAATGTACTTTCCAGGCACATTGAGCGAAAGCAGCAACGTGATTGCAAACGGTACGAAGGTAATCAACGACACATCGTTTGTGACGAACATGCTCAAAAAGAAACAGAGAAATACGAGCACTCCGCAGAGGCTGCGCACCGACTTTACTTTTGCGCAGAGCACGTTGCCGAACGTCACAAACACGCCGCATCTTCGCAGTCCCGCGACAACCGTCATGAGGCTGAAAAGAAGCGCAAGCGTGTTCCAGTCAATGTATTTTATATATTCAGAAGATGGATGCACAAAAAAGCACGTGATAAGCGCGGCAGTTGCAGAGATAAAAAAAACAATTTCTTTTTTTACGAATGAAATTACTTTTGCGTTCATACTTAAGCCCTTAAAATAAAAAAACTCATGTTGAAGAATGAGGCTCTTCAACATGAGCAATTATAATCTTTTAGAAACGTTTGTCCATCAAAAGCGCTTGTCTATGATTCGCGCCGTCTTTTTTTCAGAGCGCGGCAGTTCCTGCAAACCAACGCACTTCACAATTGGAGTCATGCCGATTTTTTCTTTGAACATGTAGGCAATCTGTCCGGCAAGTTTTTCCCGGTCAACGCCGTTCTGAGCTTCAACAGAAAGCGTCAGTTCGTCCTTGCCCTCATTGTGGTCTATAAGCACCTGGTACTCGCTCGAAGCGCCGTCTATGTTCTTGAGCAAATCTTCAATCGTGCTTGGGAAGATGTTACATCCCTTCACCTTCACCATGTCGTCCGTTCGGCCAAGAATTGGAGCGATGCGCGGATATTTGAGTCCGCACGGACAGTCACCCGGAATCCAGCGGCTCAAGTCGTGCGTTCTGAAGCGGATGAGCGGAGCGCCTTCCTTCTTGAGCGTGGTGAGTACAATTTCACCAATCTCACCTTCCTTCACTTTTGCGCCGGTTACCGGATCAAGAATTTCTATATACAGATAATCGTCCCAGATGTGGATGCCTTCACCTCTGCCGCAGCTGATGCCGATTCCCGGACCGTACACTTCGGTAAGTCCGTAGATGTCGTACAACTCTATGCCCAGCTCCGTTGCAATGCGTTTGCGCATCTTTTCGCCCCAGCGCTCGCTGCCGATGACGCCCTTCTTCAAACAAATCTGATCTTTGATGCCACGCTTCGCAATTTCTTCCGCAAGAAGCAGCGCGTAGCTTGACGTTGCGCAGATGACCGTGCTCTTGAGGTCAACCATCATCTTGAGCTGCTTGTCTGTATTGCCCGGTCCCATTGGAACTGCCATGGCGCCGAGCTTTTCACAGCCTGCCTGGAAGCCAATGCCGGCAGTCCACAAACCGTATCCTGGAGTGATCTGAATGCGGTCTTTGTCCGTGATGCCGGCTGTCTCGTAGCAGCGCGCAAACATGGTCGCCCAGTCATCAATATCTTTGCGTGTATACGGAATAATCACCGGTGTGCCTGTCGTACCGCTTGAAGAGTGGATGCGCACAATCTGTTCTTCGGGGACAGCTGCAAGTCCGAGCGGATATGCTTCTCGCAAGTCGCCTTTCCAGGTGAACGGAAGTTTTTCAAAATCTTCCTGCGATTTGATTGCATTCACATCGATGCCCGCGAATTTCTTTGCGTAGAATCCGCCGGACACTTTCATCAAACGGTCAAGCTGCTGCTTTATCAAATTGAATTGATAATCGTTCATTTTGTACATGTTATCTATTCTCCTACTTTCCTTTTTACTTGCAGTACGCTGCTCCCGCTTTAACGGCGGCTATGTTCAGCGCGTGGAATTTCTCCGGGACACGTTCCTTTATGGCGTCTATGATTTCATCAACGGTGAAACCAAGCATGCCACTTGCAGCGGCAGCTCCCAGAAGAATGGTGTTCATCACTTTTGTGGAACCCAGCTCTGCGCACACTTTGTCAGTGTCAACGACAATCACTTTTGCGGCGTGCTGCTGCAGGAACGAAATCATTTCTTTGCTGTCGAATGATTTTCCGGTAAGGCTCGCGGTGACAGGCTGAACTGATTTGCTGCTCACGGCCACAATGCCGCCCTGCTTCAAATACTTTATGCAGCGGACCGCTTCATTCGGTTCGAAGCCGATGATGACATCTGCGCCTCCTTCGGGAATGAGCGGAGAAAACACTTCTTCGCCGGTACGCACGTGGCTCACGACGCAACCGCCGCGCTGTGACATGCCGATTGTTTCGGCAGTGCGTGCCTTCTCACCCTTACGCATGGCGGCAAATGCAATCAAACGGCTGGCAAGCACTGTGCCCTGTCCTCCTACTCCGCACAACAACGTACTCGTACTCATTTTGCACCTCCCGCTTTTCCTTCTGCAATTGCACCGAACGGACACACTTGCTCACAGAGAGAGCAGCCGAAGCACAATGACGGCTCCACGAACGCCTTGCCTTCTTTTATCACAAGCGCCGGGCAGCCAAGCTCGGTGATGCACTTGCGGCATGACTTGCATTTGTCTGTAGAGACAACGTATTTCTTGCTTCCGGGAACGACATCGGTGTTCTTCACTGATTCGCCAAGCGTGCCTTCCTTCGCAAGTTTTGCGGCAACGGCAATGCACGGTGATTTGAATATGATTGCGGTGACAGAGCTTTCTTTTGTTGAAAGGTCTGCGGCCTTCTGAACAGCGGCAATTGCTGTCTTTAAGTCAAAGGGATTGACGGTCTCAACGGACTTCACGCCCACTGCGTTGAGAATTTTTTCTATGCTCACCTTTGCCACCACATCGCCCATCATGGTGATTCCAGTGCCGGGGTGCGGCTGCTGGCCGGTCATGGCGGTGGTGCTGTTGTCGAGCACGCACACAACAATCGGCGTCTGATTGTACACAGCGTTCACAATGCCGGTGATGCCCGAAGCGAAGAACGTGCTGTCACCAATGAAGCTGAAGTTCACTGCGTCGGGCTTTGCTGCGGAAGTTGCTCCGCTTTCTGCGCGGTAGATGCCCTGCGCTATCGTAATGTCTGCGCCCATGCACAAACAGGTGTCGCACATGTCGAGCGGAGCGGCGTTGCCTAACGTATAGCAGCCGATGTCCCCGCAGAACACGGCACGTCTGCCCTTCATCGCCTGCTTTACGGCGTAGAACGAGCCTCGGTGCGGACAGCCGGCGCACAGTACCGGAGGTCTGACAGGAAGCTCAGGAAGTTTGTCAGCGGCAGGGGCTGCATCAAGTTCAATCCCCAAGAATGTGCTCACCGACGCCTTTACGCTTTCCACCGTATTTTCTCCGGCAGTCTGAACAGCGCCGTCGTGCTTTCCATGCACGTTCACCTTCAAATGGTACTTGCCGCAGAGAAAAATCAATTGGTCTTCAAGAACCGGGTCGAGCTCTTCAACTGCAATCACTTCGTCAACACTGCGCAGAAATTCGAGTGCAAGTTTTTCCGGGAACGGATGAGGAGTTGCTACCTTGAACACCTTCGCATTGAACGGCACCACAAAGTCACCGTCAGCCTCAGGATTAAAAGAGGCACATGCTTCCATGACATATTCGTAGCTGATGCCGCCCGTCACAATTCCCTTGTTGCCGCAGCCGATGATGCGGTTGAGCGGATAGCGCGAGAAGTCGTCGTTCAAATCACCGGCGTTCCGCGTTTCAACTTTGATGTGATTTAAATATGACGCGCGCGGAAAAATCACCCAGCGTTTTGCATCTTTCACAAAGCCTTCAACCGGATGAGAAGGAATGGTGTCTGGGATTTCCATGCTCGTGCAGCCGTGGCACACACGCGTCGTCGGGCGGAAGAGCACCGGCGTACCGTACTTTTCGCTTACGGCAAACGCATCGCTCATCATCTGGAACGCTTCTTCCGGAGAGCTTGGGTCGAACACCGGCAGCTTTGAAAACTGCGCGAAGTGCCTCGTGTCCTGTTCCGTTTGGCTTGAGATAGGACCCGGATCATCGGCGACGACGACGACCATGCCGCCCTTCACGCCAACGTATGCAAGGCTCATGAGCGGATCGCTCGCCACGTTCAAGCCCACCTGCTTCATGGTCACCAGCGTGCGCGCCCCGGCGTAACTTGCACCGGCGGCAACTTCCATGGCGGCCTTTTCGTTTATAGACCACTCGACATATATAGAACGATTCGCATTGTTCTTGGCAATCGTCTCCAAAATTTCTGTAGACGGCGTACCCGGATATCCTGCCACCACATTCACTCCTGCGTGAATTGCCGCAAGTCCGATAGCCTCGTTTCCCATTACAAACTGCAAAGACATTTGTTTCTCCAAATAGTAACAGCATACTACCACTCGTCAAACATAATTGCAAGAGAAAAATGAATTTATTTTTCTGAAAAAAAAACCGGCATGCAGTACAGCACACCGGTACGAATCAGAATCCTTTTTATTACTTCAGTCACGTTGCTTCAAAAGAAATTCAAGCACACCAGCAAAACGCTCCGACCAGAATTTTTCATGATGAGCGGCATGTTCAAAAGAAATGCTTTTATAATTTCCCAATGATTCCTGATAACCGTTCTTTCTCATTATTGCATCAATTTTATTTTGCGACGGACCGTACCCGGCGTCAAGGTCATTCGGATTTCCGTTGCCATCACCGTGGTCAAAATAAAATTTTGCATTCGTAAGAGAAGCAGAACACACTTCCTTCTTAACCCAATCAATCAGATACGAATCGACCGCAGGAAACGGAGGTCTGCATCCACGCCAGTGCGTTGAAAGGCAGCCCGCGCCACCAAATTCTTCCGGGTACGTAAGGCAGGCATTAAGTGCCATGAGCGCACCCATGCTTGAGCCGGCAATAAAGACAAAATCTTTATCACGAGTCACACTGAAATTATCAAACACGTATGGCTTGACTGTGTGGACGGCCCAGTCAAGATACAAATTGCTCATGCATCCCTGCGGTGCAAATTCTTTTGTCTTTTCAATTATTTCTTCCGGAATACAATTCCATGCGTCTTGAGGAAAATATTCTCCGCCACGCTGAATTCCACCGTGATACAGACCAACAATGACTACCGGCGGAATTACACCGCTGTCGGCAAGACGGGCAGCTGTCTGCGGTGCGTTCCAACCGTCAACTTCGCGGAACAAATTCTGACCGTCATACATGAAGAGCACGGGATATTTTTTCTGCGCATCATAGGCTGGAGGAAGAATCACATCAAACTGCCGCTTGCTTCCATCAAAAGGAAAAAAATCAGTGCGTGACATAAAGCTGTTCACGACACATGGTGCCTTTCCTGTCTGCCATACTAGTTCCTTTTTTTCAAAGAACGCAACTGCATCATTAGAATCATTCATCTTCCTTTTCCTGGCTGAATATTTTTTTTGCCTGCTCAATCACTTGCTCAGCAAGACGCCCGCTGATTGGATCGTAGTGGTCAAATGACGTGTCAAACGAACCGGTGCTGCTTGTCATGGAGCGGAGTTCCACTGCGTAGCGGAGCAATTCACTCTGCGGAGCCTGCGCGCGAATTTCCTCAATGCCGCCGCCGATGCTGTCCTGTCCCAAAATGCGTCCGCGCTTTGTGGAAATATCGCTCATGATGTCGCCAAGATATTTTGTTTCAACCCAGATGTTCACATTCATGATTGGTTCAAGAAGTATTGCGCCGGCGTTGCGCATTGCATCCTTGAATGCATTTCGTGCCGCAATCTGGAATGCAAGGTCGCTTGAGTCAACCGGATGGTCCTTGCCGTCAAGAACAGTTGTCGCAACATCAACAACCGGGTAGCCCGCAAGCACGCCGCTTTCCATAGCTTCCTTTACGCCCTTCTCAACGCCTGGAATGTAATTGCGCGGAATGGCGCCTCCAAAGACAGCGTTTGTAAACTTGTAATTTTCTCCGCGGGCAAGCGGCTGAATGGCAAGAACAACACGCGCGTACTGACCGTGACCGCCAGACTGCTTCTTGTGCGTATATTCCGCCTCCGCCTTGCGCTGAATTGTCTCACGGTATGCAATGCGTGGAATTTCAGTTTTAATTTCCATCTTTGTGTCCGCTTTGATTCGGTCAAGGATGATGCCAAGTTGCAGCTCGCCCATGCCGCTCAGCACATTCTGCTTTGTCTCGCCATTGTATTTCCACGTGACAGTACGGTCGGTCTCAGTGACGCGGGCAAGGAGTTCGCCGAGTTTTACATCGTCCTTTTTATTAGTCGCTTCAACAGCAATCGAATACACTGGTTCCGGGTGACGAAGTCTGATGAACGGAAGCGCAGCCTCTTCCGCAGCAAGCGTATCGCTTGTGCCCGTAGCCGCAAGTTTTGCAGCAACAACAACATCTCCCGCAAACGCCTGAGAAATTTCCACAAGTTTTTTGCCAACGGTATGATAGAGTTTGCCGATTCTTTCTTTTCGGGCGTTAGAAACATTTGTCACTTCGCAATCTGATGAAATGCTGCCTGTCACAATCTTAAGATAGGAAAGTTTGCCGCTGAATTGATCGCCGGCAGTCTTTACCACCAATGAAGTGAATGGCGTTTCCTTCTGAATTTTTACCGCAGCAGTTTCATTCTTTTGGTTGAGCGCAGTCTCAATTGCATCAAGCGGAGATGGCGCAATGTCCGCAATAAAATCAAGCAGCGGAACAAGACCGCAGTTTGCCGCCGGACAGCCGCAGAACACCGGCACAATCTTATTGCCTGCGTATGCCTTCTTAAGCCCCGCAACAATTTCTTCCGGCGTAAGCTCTCCTTCATCAATGAACTTCACGAGCAAGTCATCGTCACCTTCGGCAGCAGCACCGGCAAGAACGCCGACCGCAGTCTTTACGTTTTCCGCAAATTCAGCAGGAACCGCAGAAGCCTTTTCAACTTCACCTTGCGCAGGAACAAAGTATGCCTTGTTGTGCAGCACATCGATGACACCTTTGCATGAAGCGCCTTCACCCATAGGAATGGTGACTGGACAAATCTCCACGTTGAACTGCGCATGGATATTCTTTGAGACAGCCGACATGTCTGATTTTTCATCATCAATATGATTTATAAAAACAAGACGGGGTTTTGCACGACGGTCAAGGTCACGCCAAAGTTTCACCGTCTCTATCTGAATGCCCGCCCTGCCGTCAACAAGCATAACCGCCGATTCGCTTGAACGGAAAGCGCTTATCACCTCTCCAACAAAATCTGACGAACCCGGCGTATCCCAGAAATTGATGCTTGCCGTAGTTCCTGCAGCTGACTTCCACACCGTATTCGCAAGCGTTGCATACATTGAAATGTGTCGTTCAACTTCATCAGGTGTGCTGTCGCCTACCGTCTTGCCTGTGCCTATCTTTGCCGCCTGGGAAATCGCTCCTGAAACAAAAAGCAGGTGCTCAAGAAGAGTGGTCTTACCCGTCTGACCGTGACCTGCAACCGCAACTGTACGAATGTCATTTGTTTCAAAAACAGCCATAATTCCCCCTACTGTATGAAATTTTCTTTATACAATTATGGTAAAGGGGGAATTTGAATCTGTCAAGCTAAAAGAAAATGCCTACCGTTTCTTTGGCTCAGCGGGAGTAATCTTCATGACATGCAAGTCACCGGTAAGCGTAACTTTTTCTCCCGGCTCAAATGCAAACAGAGACTCTTTTTCTGCCGGCGAACCGTTTATTGTTCCGCTGCCGTCTATGACAAAAAGCAATATGAAATCTGAAGGAAGAATCTTTCCTTCAGCCTTATCGACCGTGCCTGAATATTCCTGCTCAACGGATATTTCTTCGAGCGTGAAATACGGACAGGAAAATGCGCCCGGAAACGGAGTTACGTTTCGTATGCTGCCGCTCTTGATGCAGGCAATGCCTTTTTCAACACTGCACTCACGCCCCCGCCCCCAGTCATACAGCCGGTACGTCACATCGCTCGACTGTTGCACTTCAAGAAGCCGTATACCGCCGCAGATTGCATGAACTGTTCCCGCAGGAATGTAGACAAAGTCGCCCTTATGCACCGGAACATACCGCAGGCAGTCTTCAAGGGAATTGCTCCGTATGGCAGCGCGCAGTTCACTCGATGTATATACGCCGTTCAGTCCGTACACGAGCTGGGCGTTTCCTGAAGTCTCAAGGATATACCAGCATTCTGTCTTGCCGCGACATTGTTCATACAGCTGCGCCTTCTCGTCATCGGGATGCACCTGCACGCTCAGTTTGTCTCTTGCTTCGATTATTTTGACAAGCAGCGGATATTCGCCGTGGATGAATGATTTAAAGTCTTCCTGACAGCCATTGGGATGGGTTGAAGCAATCCATAATTCGTCACCCCAGATTTTATCAGCTTTGATTGCGTTCAGTTTGAACATCAGCTTACTTCTCCCAGAGCATTTCCGGATAGTAGCCGGCATCAATTTTCTTTGCAATTTCGCCTTTTACAATTTCGCGGTCCTCAGGATATGTCATGCCAAACCAATTTTCTGTGGAAGAAAAGAACTTTATGCTGCCCTTTCCCTCTTTTACAATCTGGCTTGCCGCCACCGGAAGCAATGCCTCAGACTTTGGAAGCGCAAGCGACGTTTTCTTGAAGTTTTCCCAATACTCATGGAATACTTCAAACGCCTTAGGGCTAAATCCAAAAAGGTTCATGCTCACCCACTCCTTGCCGGTGAATGGAATCTCCTTGCCGTCAACTTCGCTCACAATGCCACTGCCCTTGTAGCTTATTTTTGTGTTTTCTACGATGGAATCAAGGTAGCCGTCTTTTACCGTGCAGACGCCCCTGCTCACCGAACCGCTTTTGCTCATGGTGTTGCCAAGAACATATCCCACCATCGCGTGGTCAGTGCTTGTATTCTTAATGGAAGAAAGATATTCACCGAGCGTGTGGAATGCATCTCTTCCATAATAATCATCGCTGTTTATGACGCAGAACGGAGTCTTGAGCTTGTTTTCGGCACAGAGCACCGCATGGATGGTACCCCACGGCTTTGTACGCTCCGCAGCCTTCTTTTGCTCCGCCGCCGTAAGAAACGCATCCGGCGTCTGGAACACATACTCTGCGTCCATATTACGCGCCACACGGTCAAACAGACGCTCCCTGAAGTCATGCTCTATATCTTTACGAATAACATACACAATCTTGCCAAAGCCACATTTCTTTGCGTCAAACGCCGCATAATCAAGCAGACATTCACCGTGTCTCCCCACACCGTCAATCTGCTTCACTCCACCGTAACGGCTGCCCATTCCTGCTGCAAGAACTAGAACTGTTGGTTCCATAGAAATCTCCCTATAAGATAATGTTGAAATTCTAGCACTTAAACAACGAAATGGCAATAAAAAAACACCTTTTGACATAAAATGGCGGTTTGCCAGTCAAAAGGTGTTAAAACACTCGTCTAAAGGTGAGTATTAAATCAGCTATTTAGTCACTTTCTTAAGGTTTCCTTTGAGCGTGAGCACGCCGTCTTTGTAGGCAGCCTTGAGCGCGCCGGTGTACTTGTAGCCTGCATCAGCGGATGCGGTGTCGGCAACGAGCTTCACTTTGCTCCAGTCAAGAGACGCCATGTTTGCATTGTCTTCTCCTGCAAGGAGATAGTCATCTTTGAGCACAAATTTACCGCCCACATTGTCTGCAAGGCCCTCTGCTTTCTGGAATGAAGTAGCCATGTCAATCATGCCTTTGTCATCGCTGGTGATGACATATGCTGTTCCACGGTGGATATAGGTGATTGTCACTTTCTTTCCTTCCAAAGAGACAGTCAGATTGTCACCAGTTGCCGTTCCTGCCGGTGCAACCGGGTAAAGCATCAGTCCGCGGAATCCTGCTGGAACCGCGAGCTTTTTGCCTGTTTCGTCAAAGCGCACTGCGTTGAATTTTGACGTTGACTGTGCCTTTGAAGCGCCTGTCGCAGCGTCAAATGTATCTTTTGCTGATGTGCTGCCGGCGCTCCAGTTGAAGTAGTTTCCTGCATCGTTGGTGTCAACCTTGTATTTGTAATCAATTGTTGCTTTCTGTGCGGCAGCGGTGAATACTGCTGTTGCAAGAAGTGTGCCAAGAACTCCGAAAAATTTTGCTTTATTCATATCATTGCTCCTTGTTCTCCCCCTTAGAGGGATTTCCTATCGATTACGTATAAAATACTGCTCCGCATACGGTGCTGTCAACATAAATCTGACATTCACGCAGTCACCGACTCAAGGGCGATTTTCATCATCGTGGTGAATGTGGTCTGCCGTTCTTCGGCAGTAGTTTCGCCGCCGAGCAGAATATGGTCGCTCACGGTAAGAACGGCAAGCGCCTTGCGCCCAAATTTCGCAGCAAGCGTATACAGTTCCGCAGCCTCCATCTCTATGCCAAGGACACCGTACTCCGCCCACTTCTTCCAGTTGCTGTTGTCATCGTAGAACAAATCGCTCGAAGCGCAAAGACCGACGTGTGCCTTCACCCCCATTTTTTCAGCAGCATGATACGCCTTTTCAAGCAAGTCAAAGTCCGCAGTGGGAGCGAAATGCATTGTTCCAAACCGCTGCGTATTGATTCCGCTGTCAGAACAAGCGCCAGACGCAAGCAGCACGTCACGGAGCTGTATGTCTTTCTGGACTGCGCCGCACGTGCCCACGCGCACCGCCTTCTGCACTCCGTAGAATTGAAAAAGCTCGGTGACATAAATTGAAAGCGAAGGCTGTCCCATTCCCGTCCCCTGCACAGAGACTCTTTTGCCGTTATATGTTCCCGTGTAGCCGTACATGCCGCGCACTTCGTTGTAACAGTGTGCGTCCTCAAGAAAATGTTCTGCAATGAATTTTGCCCTAAGCGGATCGCCCGGCAGCAGAACAGACTCTGCAATTGCACCATCAGGTGCGTTGATATGTGTGCTCATGGCAGACAGTATATCACACTTTTTTGCATTTTTTATTGCAATGCTTCTGAAAAAGTGTATACTTTGAATATGGCAACTTTTTCACAACTCATTCTGAATAACTTACCGTGGTTCTGGATCGCAGTGACCATCATTTGCATTGTCATTGAATCTTGCACCATGGGGCTCACCTCAATCTGGTTTGGATGCGGCGCATTTGTGATGATATTTGTTTCACTCACGCCCCTCGCATTCAAATGGCAACTGCTTCTTTTTGCAGTCATTTCCTGCGCGCTTCTTTTTTCAACACGCCCCATTGCGCTCAAGAAACTGCATCTCAAGCAAACACCCACAAATACAGACGCACTCATCGGAACAAAGGCAATTGTCACCGAAGCGATTGAGCCGTTCAAAAAAGGCGCAATCAAAGTGAACGGCATCGTATGGACCGCCGCAACAGCAGACAACACCGCCCTTGCCGCAGGACTCGAATGCACGATCACCTCAATTCACGGGGCAACCGCAATCGTACAAAAAGTGTAATACATGCCGCAGTTTGCGGTCTTATATCATTTATTCTAATTGGTAAGGAAGGAAAAAATGCCAACGTATGTCATCATCGCTATCATTGTCATCGTCATGCTGCTCATCATCTCGAATATCCGCATTGTGCCGCAGTCACACGCGTTTATCGTTGAGCGACTCGGCGCGTATGTCGCCACCTGGAGTGTCGGTCTTCATGTAAAGATTCCGTTCATCGACCGCATCGCCAACAAAGTGTCACTTAAGGAAAAAGTGCTCGACTTTCCGCCGCAGCCCGTCATCACAAAAGACAACGTCACCATGAAGATTGACACGGTCATCTATATGCAGATTACCGATCCTAAACTCTACACCTATGGCGTTGAAAACCCAATGACTGCCATAGAGAATTTGAGCGCGACAACACTGCGCAACATCATCGGCGACCTGGAACTTGACGCAACGCTTACCAGCCGTGATGTCATCAACACAAAGATGCGTTCCATTCTTGACGAAGCCACCGACCCGTGGGGCATCAAGGTGAACCGTGTCGAAGTGAAGAACATCATGCCGCCTGAAGCAATCAAAGAGGCAATGGAAAAACAGATGCGCGCCGAGCGTGAACGCCGTGAGTCAATTCTCATTGCGGAAGGTCAGAAGCAGTCGGCAATTCTTGTTGCAGAAGGAAAGAAGCAGTCGGCAATTCTTGAAGCGGAAGCGCAGAAGGAAGCAGCCGTGCGCCGCGCAGAAGGTGAAGCTCAGGCAATCCTTGAAGTGCAGAAAGCAACCGCTGACGGTCTTAAAATGATAAAAGATGTTGGCGTCACAGAAGGTGTCATCAAATTGCGCAGCCTTGAGTCACTTGAAAAAGTGGCAAACGGCCAGGCAACAAAAATCATCGTTCCTGCCGACTTCCAGAATCTTGCAGGAGTTGTCGCCTCCATTTCAGAAATTGCAAAAGCAAAATAACTGATTACAACGCGACATTCAAAGGCATCGACCGGGGCATTGTTGTTCCAGCCGATGTTTTTTTATTTTTCAACCTCTTCCTGCACGCCTTCAGTATGTCCAATCGCGTTCCAGTCAATTTTTCTTGTGCAGAACATGACAATTGCAAGCACGATGAACGCAAAAAGCGCTCCGATGAGCAATGCATAATCCTCAGACTGGAGTGATGCATACAGGTACCCGTACAGCAGCACAAACAAAGGCATCATGCAGAACCCCAGCTTCACCTTCTTTGTGACGGAGCCAACGTACAGCGACACAAGAAGCGACACCGCTCCCGCCGACAGCAAATACGACACGCCAAACGGAATATGCTCAGAAAGCGCAAGCAACAGCAAGAAGAAAATAACACACGCCGCTCCGCTCAGCAAATAGTGCATTGGATGAAAACTAATCTTTGCAAATATTTCAAACAGAAAGAAGATAAGAAACGGAACGATGATGAACAAAAATCCGTAAGAAAGGGAACGGTCAAGTTTACGGTACAAGTCCACAGGATCAATATATTCAAACCCTATGCTGGTTTTGCAGCTGTCGTTCTTCTGCACATTGATGCCGTTGAACGGAATGAACCACTCTGCGCTAAAACCTTTGTCGGTCACCTCGCGACTATCAGGCAGCCACGTGAAATTAGTAAAACCAGGTGAAGGCCAGTCACCGGTAATCTGCATATGTGTACTTTTTCCTGCCGGAAGCACGTCAAACGTTTCGGCGCCCCTAATTGCCAAATCAGTGGACACTGACAATTTTCCATTGGTTACAGGAAGTCTGACACCTACCATCGTTTCATCTTCCACGGTAAGACTATCCGTTCCATATTCTTTCTCGTTTATTTTGAAAGAAGGCATTTCAGTAAGCGAAGACGCTTCCATTTCCACATAAAGCATGGCCCTTGTCATGTCATAAGATATATTTGTTTCTTTGAGACAGAACACATTAAATTCAGACTGAATATGCACTTTTGCTTTGTACACCGGTGCGGAATAAATTCCAACGCGCCGTATCGTTGTGTTGAACTGGCCGGTGACATCAAATTTTTCCGGCGCCACTTTCATAACACCAGTTTCATATTCGTGAAGCATTTTCTTCACGCCGCCAACAAAGTCTTCCTTATATATTATTTTTACATAAGGAATGGCAATGTACATCCCCTTTATATGCACATTGCCGCCGGCAGCACGCTGAATTTCATGCACTGCGTTCTCATACACATTCTTACGGTCATTTTTTTTTCCAGAAATACAGGCAAGCCCAATAATCAGAATTCCGATTATAGAACCGACTGCAATACATTTAGATAAAATTCCCTTCACATTCCTTTTCATAAAAACTCCTTATGTTCCGCAACTACTTTTTGTTGCTTCATGATGAGAAGTCTATAAAACAATTGTGTCAGAATTACGGCGAAATTGTGTTATTTTTTCAGGGGAATATGTACAGCAAAACGCGCTCCGTGCAGTTCAACGCCATTGGTAACTTGCACTGAACCTCCCGCAGCTTCCGCAACAGCACGTACAAGCGCAAGGCCCAGACCTGTATGTCCACCGGCTGAATCGCCTTGATTCTTACGCGTGGAATAGAACCGTTCGAATATCTTTTCACGATTTTCCGGCGCAACGCCAGGTCCGTCATCTTCCACAAAAAGTGTATATATTTCTTTTGCAGCGCGCTCATCCTTTGCAACCGATTCAGAGACAATCACTTTGTTAGAAAAAGACGCAGCGTTCTGCAAAAGATTTTCCGTCATACGCTCAAGCCGGTCTGGCTCCATAAGCAATGTGACAGAAGGACATGACAATTTGAGCGTAAAAGAAACCGATTTGTAATTATTCTTAAGCCGGTCAACTATATTTGCTAGAAACAGGTCAACCGGTATCTGCTCTTGCTCATCATCACCTTCTTCACCGTCAATACGTGATAGTTTCCGCACGCCAGAAAGCAGATGCTCCATATGAGAAACTTCTTCAGTCACGGCAGCAAGACAATGCTCGCGCTCTGTTTGTCCAAGAGACGCATCTGCAGCAAGCTCCGCAGAAGAACGAATCGCTGCAAGAGGATTTTTAAATTCATGAGAAACATCCGCGGAAAACGACTCAATGAATTTTATGCGTTCCGCGAGTTTTCTAAGCAGCGCTGAATACGAGCGTGACAAGTCGCCAATCTCATCATGACGACGTGAACCGGTAAGACTTTCTTTCACAAAATGGCCGTTCCTGTCGGTACAGCATTGCGCCTCTTGTGAAAGTTTCTTAAGCGGAATGCTAATGCGGATTGAAAGAAACACCGTTACCGCCATGACCGCGACAAGTGACCAGATGAATATTCTTGCCAAATCAAGACGAAGCTCATAGAGGTTCTGCAGGATTCGATATGTTGACTTTGAAACAAGCACTGCACCAACAACCTGCTGTCCATTGCGAACAGGCACCGCTGAATACAGAGTGACAGACACTTGTCCGCCGGTAGAAATACGTGTCTTCGCGCCATACGAGCCTGAAAGAGCAGCTTTAATTTCCTCACCATCGTACACATCTTTGCCGCTGTAGAAATCGGCGCTTCCGTAGCGAACTTCCTGCGGAGGCACAAACAGCTTACGATAGACACGCACCGGCAGTGAAAGAAAGCGATAAAGCGTTGTCTGCTGAGCTGATTTTTTTACGGCTGCACCATTCTGCGAAGCGTTTGATTCATGAGCTATTTGACTGACGGCCGCTTTTTTCTGCGGAACAAGCACACTTGAGTCTGCAAGCAGTCCGCCGTTTTTATCAAGGATTCGTATACGCGCATCAAACCGTCTGTCCATCTTCAACAGCAATGATGTTGCACCTTCTTTTGTAAGTGTGTCAGCAACAGCCACGGCGGTAATACGCGCCTCTTGTACAAGAGACTGCTCTTGGTTTGCAAGCAATTGCTTTTCATACGTGTCCAGCATCATCATTGCAGCTACAGGAAGAAAGGCCACAAGCAAGGTAAACACAAGTATTTGCACGCTTATGCTCAAATGGAATTTTTTCTTTTGCATTTTAATTTTCATCTTTCTGCAGTGCCCCATCCGCATGGAACCGATATCCCATGCCATACACCGTTTCTATTGTCTGCGCGCCAATTTTTTTTCTAAGCCGCTTTATATGGCAGTCAACCGCACGGTCATTCAGATACGTGTCATCAGGATATGCACATGAAATCAATTGGTCACGGGTAAACACCGTATCAGGATGAGATACAAAATTTTCAAGCAGGCGGAATTCTGTCACTGTCAATTCAAGCGGCACATTATTCTTTTGCGCAGTATATTGCTGTGGACGCACCGTAAAGGCGCCGCAAGAAATAGTTTGTCCTGAATATTCTGTTGCAGGCGTACCAACAGTTTCATATCGGCGGAGCAGCACATGCACACGCGCAATTAATTCTCTGAGCGAAAAAGGTTTGCAAAGATAGTCATCGGCACCAAGTTCAAGCCCCAGCACACGATCAAATTCTTCATCGCGTGAGGTAAGAAACATCATTGGCACTTTGGGAAACGACATGCGTATTTTTTTAAACAGGGTAATTCCGTCCATACGGGGCATCATTATGTCAAGAATGAAGAGCGAAGGAAAGCTGTTTTGCGCAGAAGGTACAAATTGATTCACTGCATTCCATGCATCGAGTCCGTCTTTATATTGCGCCACACAGAATTGTTCTTTTTCCAGCGCAGCCGAAACTGAACGGCGCACGTTGTCTTCATCGTCAACCACTGCAATCGTCATAGTCAGATTGTACACCATATCGGCAGTTCTGAAAACAACGCAGAAGTAAAACACTATAAAAACAAAATTCCAAATACCGCACCAAGTATGACAATGAACACCGGATGCAATTTTGTCTTAAACAGAATCAGCAGGCACACTGCAAAGAAGGCAAGTGACGGCCACGGGAACAAGTCGATGAAATTTCCACTCGCCTTGAACTTGTCTATGGTAATCAGCGCAATTTTGTACACCTGAACCATGGCAACCATGACCATGCCGCTCGTAGCCGGACGGAGCGTGCTGAACGCAGCCTTTACCAACGGCTTGTCCTGATAATGCGAAAAGAATTTTGCTATGACAAGAATGACAATCACCGAAGGCAGCACTTCACCAATAGTGGTGATTATTCCGCCGACCGGTCCGTACAATTCATTTCCAATATAAGTCGCCATGTTGATGCCAATCGGTCCCGGAGTGCTTTCGCTTATGGCAAGCATTGAATAGAATTTTTCATTCGTAATGAGCGCATATTTTGTAACAAGCGACTGCTGCATGAATGTTGCTGCAACAAGTCCGCCGCCGATAGCAAAAAGGCCTATGTAAAAGAAGACACCAAACAGCGCAAGCAAACTCATTTGACGCCTCCTTCACTTTTTTCAGAATGCTGTTCATCTGTCTTGCTTTTCTGATCCGCAACATGGTCGTCAGTTTCGTAAACCGCGACATTCTTTTTTTTATCACCAAGCCTGCCCGTGCACAGTCCGATGATGATTCCGCTTGCCGCAGAGGCAGCAATCACAATAAGTGAGTTTACGTTGAAGAAGAAAATTGCGGCGAATGCGCCGACATAGAAAATAGCGCTCCACCAGTTCTTCACCGTCTTGCGGGCAAATCCGGCAACTGCATACGTGAGCAACGCAGCCACTGCAACGTTGATTCCGCGCATTGCTTTCTGAACCCACACAATGTCTTCAAAATTGGAAATGAACTGGGCAATAAGGGTGATGACAATGATTGACGGAGTGACAATTCCCGCAGTGCCTACAATGCCGCCTAAAACACCGGCGCGCTTGTAGCCGATGAATGTTGATACGTTTACCGCAATGACACCGGGAGTTGACTGGCCGATTGCGTAATAGTCGAGCAGCTCTTCGTTTGTTGTCCAATGGCGTTTTTCGGAAAGTTCACGCTCCAGGATAGGAAGCATTGCAAGTCCGCCGCCAAAAGTGATTGAGCCGATTTTAAAGAATGTCCAGTATAAATCAAGGAGTATCTTCCATTTGCTGTTTTTAGGTTCTGTCATTTTTTCTTCATGATTCATAGCACCACCTTAAAGCGATACCGAGTTTGCGTCAATATGATTTAAATAAAAAAGCGGGCTAGCTGTTACCCTAACCCGCTTGCATCCATTTGTCCCGTAAAGAGCGACAAGGATGTCGCGTCATTTCGTTACTAACAAAGCTAGCGAATTTACACGAAGTGTAAACTCGCAGGAACCCGCTTGCATCCATTTGTCCTTTAAAGAGCGACAAGGATGTCGCGTCATTTCGTTACTAACAAAGCTAGCGAGTTTACACGAAGTGTAAACTCGTAGGAACCCGCTTGCATCCATTGTCCCGTAAAGAGCGACAAGGATGTCGCGTCATTTCGTTACTAACAAAGCTAGCGAATTTACACGAAGTGTAAACTCGCAGGAGTGAAATTACAGGATGTAATTTCACTCCGTCGGGCGCTTCTTCAGCTTCTTGCTTGCAACGATTGCCTGTCCCTTGCCGGCCTTCTGCTCCATCATTGCGCGCACTTTGAGCGGCAGTCCGTACAGAGTGATAAATCCCTGCGCATCGTGATGGTCATACAGTTCACCAGTGGTGAAACTTGCAATGCTCTCGTTGTAGAGAGAATATGGTGAAGAACTTCCTGCGCCGCGAATCGTGCCTTTGTACAGGCGGAGATTCACCCAGCCGGTGACATTCTCTTCAACCTTGTCCATGAACGTCATGATTCCTTCCATGAGCGTGGTGAACCATTTTCCGTCATAGATAAGTTCGCTTTCGCGGAGGCTCATAATCTGCTTGAAGCTGTAAGTGTCGCGGTCAAGGCAGAGATGGTCAAGCTGCTCGTGCGCGTAGTACAGGATTGTTCCGCCTGGAGTTTCGTACACACCACGGCTCTTCATGCCGACAACGCGGTTCTCAACAAGGTCAACAAGACCGATGCCGTTGCGTCCGCCAATCTGATTCAAGGTTTCCATAATCTGAAGTGGGTTCATCTTCTTGCCGTTCACTGCGACCGCTTCGCCTGCCACAAATTCAATTTTAACGTATTCGCCTTTCTCTGACGCTTCCTCAGGAACCTTTGTTTCCTTGAGCATATGCTTCCAGTTAGGCTCGTTTTCTGTCTTCTCAAGTTCAAGACCTTCATGGCTGATGTGCCAGATGTTCTCATCGCAGCTGTAGGAATTGTCCTTCTTCACCGGCACCGGAATCTTGCGCTCTTCAAGATACTGCATTTCTTCATCACGGCTGGTGAGCGTCCACTTCGGGTCACGCCAGGCGGCAATCACGCGAAGGTCTGGAGCAAACGCCTTTATGGCAAGTTCGAAGCGAACCTGATCGTTTCCTTTGCCAGTGGCGCCGTGGCAGATTGCAACTGCTTTTTCCTGACGCGCATATTCAACAAGAATTTTTCCGATGAGCGGACGAGCCGTTGAAGTGCCAAGGAGATACTCATCCTCGTACTTGCAGTTGCCTTTTACCGCCGGCCACACGTATTCCTTGCAATACTCTGCGCGGGCGTCAACAACGTAACATGATGCGGCGCCAGTCTTTAAAGCGCGAGCCTTGATGCTCTTCCAGTCATCGCCCTGTCCGACATCGATGCAGACTGCGATGACATCGTAATCATAATTCTCCTTGAGCCACGGAATGATAACCGTCGTATCAAGCCCGCCGGAATATGCAAGAATGACCTTGTCCTTCTTTGCGGCAGCCTTACTCTTTGCTTTTAAAACGCTTTTTATAGCCATATGCGACCTCTAAAAATGAATAATTATACAGACACTATACTGTTTTTCAAATATTCTTACAAGAGAAATGAATGTTTATGCATTGAAATAACAAATAAATAGGAAACAAAAAAATCACCACTTCACCCAGGCGGCCTGGACGGTAAAATGCTTTTGCTTTTCAGAAAGGCTCATATCAGCAGGAAGCCCCATTGTCTCGCGCCGGAAGGAGCCGAACTTTGAGGAACAGCAGGTGCAGTCCCTGCAAACAACAATGTTTTCTTCCGGAACGCCGACAGCCCTGAGCACCGCCAGATTTGCCTTTGCAAGCGACAGCCGGTATTTTTTCTGTCCCACGGCTGCTTCTTTTTCAATGACTGGCGGCTCGCCTTTCTTTATGTCTCCAGCAAAAAGAATTCCCTGTCTTTCATTCACCGGAGTCACGCAGTCAGGCGTAAAATTTACGCGGAAATATTGTGCGCGCTCTTCATCGACAATATAGCAACAGTCGTGGATATGCGGCCCCATCACCACGCAGAAATTCTCAGGCCTGGCGCCATACACCTTTTCCGCCTTTTCAATGGCGTCTTTTACAATACCAGTGCCCTTCCAGCCGCTGTGCAGCACGCCAAACACACCCGTATGCGGTTCATACAAAAAAATCGGCATACAGTCGGCGACAGTCACCACCGGCAGCAAGTTTCTATTCGTCGTAATAATCCCGTCGCCCTGCTTCCCTTCAAGTTCACCGGCAGACTCAACGGCAAACACGACATGAGAGTGAATCAATTCCACCGCGGCAACAGTGCGATGCCCCGCAATGGACTTTAAAAACGCAATGCGATTTTCATTCGTTTCATTCCAGCGGAATCTCATGCTTCCCGCAGCGCGAAAAGACATTCCCCATGACGGAGCATCTTCAAGTGCAAGCGTGTTGAAATAAAAATGTTCAGAAGTAAACTTTTTTTCTTCCATAGGAATCATTCTGCAATCGGCGTATCAAGCGGTTCAATTTCCTTGATGATTTCAAACGCATGTTCAAAACCAAGTTTTGTTTCCTCAATGCCGTCCCTGAATTTCTTATTCTCATGACCTTGAATCGTTGTAATGTTTGTCAGGTTGCCGTAGCGCGAATCAATCTTGTCAGCGGTAATGCCGCTGAGCAGCTTGTCCATCGTTCTACATGCATCGCCAAAAGATTTGATAAGCCCGCCTACCGATTCTTCAACAGCGCCTATCACCTGCGTAATCTTCTGCATACCGGATTTTGTCCGCGTCTTCATTCCCTGGTACCGTGCAAATTCCGCGCCGTATTCACCGTTGGCTCCTAATTTTGTGGCAAGCTCAAGCAATGCTTCGGACACGTCGGAAAAAAGATTTGTCGTCTCATTAAATTCAAAACGATTGTCCTTTATGGAAAAATCACCTTCGAGCGTAATGACTTTCAACGTCTTTTCGTACGCCGGATAACTATTTATAAAGAAGTTGTACAAGAAGCCCAGCGTCATCTCATACCGGAAGGGAATGCCGCCCCACAAGGAAGTCCACGGCCGTACCGGGAAAACCGGGAATGTAGAGATGTGGAAGAAGTCCATCAGCTTTGATTTGAGCTTCTCTTTCTTGCAGTCGCGTATCCATGTTTCCCATTTGCGGTCAAACAAACGCTTCCATTCAGCCTTATACTTTACATACCAGTCTTCGCCGCCGCCAAATATGTCCGGAACAAACAGCGCATTGTTGTACACCACGCGGGCAAGCGCGCGCAACGGCACTACTGAAATGAACATGCTTATCACCGAAAGCTGCGCAGTTGCAGTCGTCATGAACGAAGCGCCTGAATCTATGCCGTCAGCATCGTCTAATTCAGGAGAGTCAGTCTGTCTTCTGTTGAACAAGTAGAGCGCTTCAATCACTTCTTCAGGAATCGTCCTTCCATTGCAAAGAATCTGTACAAAGGCGGACAGCTCTGTATCTATCTGTTCGAAGGAGCACGTATGCACATCGTCTATGACAGCAGTAAATTTTGCAAGGAAGTTTTCAAACGGCAGCTTCGTAAACTGACGCAGCCATTCAACACTCCTCACACAGCTGTACATTGCGCTCTTCTGGTCCGCGGGAATTTTCTGCAGAATGTCATCCATCTTTCTGAGCAGCGAAGTTCTCATCTCCGCATTCGCTTCTTTTGTAAGCGCGTACTGATAAGGATCTGCCTCCTTGTCCATCGACTCGCCCACTTCAGGCATGAGGAGCGACCCCAGCAGCACATAAAACGGACCGCTATCTTTTTCAAAGGAAGAAATGCAGCCGGAAAAGAATTCCGCAGTGCGCTGCAGCTCTATGAGCTTTTCATAGAAGTCATTGCTCAGATATTTATGCTTGTAATCAATCAGACCGGGTGTCTGGCGCTCAACGTCACGTGCAATCTGGGCGACCAAAGACTCGTTGTAGACAAGCTCGACTGATTTGCTTGAAAAAATCGACTTTATCCACAGCCAAATCCTAGTGAACAGCGGCTCCTGCAGTATTTTTGTTTTAAAATCTATTGTGGCATCGTCATCACCAGAGACTTCTTTTGTTTCAAGAGGCGCAGTGTCAGTTTGTGAACCATTCTGCATTTTTGTAAGCAGCGCCCGCCTTTCGTCACCATCCAGGCCCGAAACAAGAGAATCAAAAGTCTGTGAACGATCTTCTGTTGCCATAGAACAATATTGTAAATGGTTACTCCCTGATTGTAAAGTGTCAAAACATCCGCCATTTCTGCTCTTGACATAAAGTTATGTTTTTAGTATAGTCATTTTTACATTGCATTCCCCGATTGTGTAATGGTAGCACCGCAGATTCTGGTTCTGCTTGTGGGGGTTCGAATCCTCCTTGGGGAACTAAAACTGAACCGCTTCGGCTCAGTTTTTTTATATACGCGTGGTTGTAAATCGCGTTCATCGTATGGTCCCTTCGTCTATCGGTTTAGGACGAGAGATTCTCAATCTCTAAAGAAGGGTCCGACTCCCCTAGGGACCGTAATAAGGAAAGCTTCTACAAAGGAAGCTTTTTTTATTTTAAAACATAATTTCTTCCGGACAAAGTCGGACCGCGGAGTGAGCGCGCGGCAGGTGCCGCGAAAAGGCGCCACGGATGGCGCCGACAGCGAACGCAGCCGGGGTGGAAGGAGCGTACAGGATGTACGCGACTGGAACCCTCCGACTCCCCTAGGGACCGTAATAAGGAAAGCTTCTACAAAGGAAGCTTTTTTTATTTTAAAACATAATTTCTTCCGGACAAAGTCGGACCGCGGAGTGAGCGCGCGGCAGGTGCCGCGAAAAGGCGCCACGGATGGAAAGCTTCTACTCTTGACACTCGGCCATTTTCTCCGCAAAATTAAAACCATATGCAGGGACTCGTACTGGACGGAAGCAACAATTTTTTTGAAATCGAATGTGAAGACGGCAAAAGACGCACATGCTCACTCAAAGGAAAAATTCTCAAGGCAAGTGAAGGCTACTACAATCCGCTTGCTCCGGGAGATAAAATCATTCTTGATGAAGATTCCCTTGATGAAAAGAAAGGGCAGATTACCGGACTTATTCCACGCACAAATGAATTTGTCAGATGGAATGTCAAGAAACGCCAACCGCAGCTGCTGGCCGCAAACCTTGACTACCTCATGATTGTGACGACGCCCGACATGCCGCCATTCAGACCGCGCTTCGTTGACCGGGCGCTTGCACAAGCTGAATATGAAAAAATCACTCCGGTCATCGTATGCAATAAATACGACCTTCGCAATGCTGACGATGAAACATTTGAATCACGCCTTGCAGCATGGGAAAAAATCGGCTACAAGGTAATGAGGGTAAGCGCAAAGACAGGTGAAGGCATGGTTGAATTTGCAACGCTGCTCGACAACAAGCTGAGCGCATTTGTCGGACAGAGCGGCGTGGGCAAGAGCAGCCTCATCAACGTGCTCGACAACACATGCGTTCTCAGGACGGGAAGCCTCTCGCAGAAATATGGACGCGGCACACATACAACCACAAAAGGTTCGCTCATGCACATTGAGCTGAACGAATCGCTCACCGGCGGACTGCACGGCGTATTTGCATCAGTCATCGACACTCCTGGCGTACGACAATTCATGCTGCACGACATCAGCGCGGACAATCTTGCACTCTACTACCCCGACTTCGTTCCGTACCTTGGCAAGTGCGCATTCGGCATGAGCTGCAGCCACCTGAGCGAAGCTGGTTGCGCAATCAAAGATGCTGTTGCGGAAGGAAAGATAAATGCCGACCGGTACGAAAGCTGGCTGCGAATCTCAGAGGAAATGAGAACAGGCTCCTGGGAAGACTGAACCCAATTCTATTGGCAGAGCTTCTTCTCAAGCGTATCATACAGCGACTGAGGGTCAATCGGTTTTGCCACATGGGCGTTCATGCCGGCGGCAAAACATTTCTGCACGTCGTCCGAAAAAGCATCGGCAGTCATGGCGATGACAGGCACCTGCTTTGCGTCCCCACGTGGAAGCGCGCGGATTTTCCTAACCGCTTCGTAGCCGTCCATCACCGGCATACGTATGTCCATGAGCACACAGTCATAGAAATGCTCGGCGGATGATTCAAATTTTTCAAGGCCGATTTTTCCATTGTCCGCCACAGTCACCAGCATTTCCTTTTCTTCAAGGAACGTCCTTGCAATCTCCTGGTTCAGTTCATTGTCTTCGCAGAGCAGCACACGCTTTCCGGCAAGCGACACATTCTGTTTTTCCTGCCGATGCAAATTGTCATGCGGATTTCCGTCTGAAGATTCGCCATCTTGCGCAGCAGACTCAGGCACGGAATCAAATTCAATGTCAAGGAAGAACGTGCTTCCCTTTCCAAGCTCGCTCTGCACGCGGATAGTGCCGCCCATTGCTCCAATCAATTTCTTTACGATTGAAAGTCCAAGCCCGCTGCCGTGACGCTCAGCTTTTTCATCGCGATGTTCCTGGGTGAACGGTTCAAAAAGCACCTTCTGGAATTCCTCGCTCATGCCGATTCCGTTGTCACTGATTGAAGCGTGTATGGCAAAACGGTTTGGCGCCGGCTTCGTATTGCGCAGCGTGAAACAGATTGTTCCGCCCTCCGGCGTATACTTCACCGCGTTTGAAAAAATATTGAAGTAAATCTGATTTATACGCAGAATGTCCATGAGCGGCACCATGTCAGTGTCAACATGGACGTCCTTTATGAGCGTCTGATGTCTTGCATCGCAGAGCGGCTTTACCACAGCGTCTATGTACTTGAAGAAATCTGCGGAATTATACGGCTGCGGATGAAGCTCAATCTTTCCGCTTTCAGCCTTTGACATGTCAAGAATGTCATTCACCAAGCCGAGCATGAACTGGGAAGACTTGTCTATCTTGGAAAGACAGTCCTCCGTCTTTGCAGGATTGCACTCCTGATTTGCAATGTACGTCATGCCGATGATTCCGTTGAGCGGCGTCCGCATGTCGTGACTCATACGCGAAAGGAATTCAGACTTAGCCCTGTTTGCAGACTCGGCCTCCTTCTTTGCCTGCTCGAGCAGCACGTTCTGCTTGCTGCGGATGCGCGCGGAGATGAGCAGGATGATGACCCATCCGAAAAGGAAGCTGAACACCACGAAGGCAAGCATTATCGCTTCCGGATATTTACGGACAAGCATACGGAGCGTTGAAGGTTCCACCATGACCGAATACGTGTTGAGAATGCGCTGCTCATTGTCGTACGGAATGAGCTGCAGCGCCTTTGAAAGAATGCCGAACAGTTCCGGCGATGAAGTTTTGGTGACGCCCAGAGAAATGAACTGCCTGATGTTTGAATCCGGCTGGTACGTGAAATTTTTGTACGCTTCCATTGAACGGTAGAAGTTTGCCTGGTAGTAGTTCAGGAAAACACAGTCCGCATTTCCCTCCGCAACAGCCTTCATGCACTCGGCAAAAGTAAAGAATTCAATCTGCTGCAAATTGGGGTATGTCACTTTAATCTGGTGTGCAAGGTAGCCGTCCTTCACCACCGCGACAGTATTCGGCGCAACGCGATGGTTCTTTGTCACCCGCATGACCGAACCGGAGACATACGGCTGCGTCATGAGCAAGTCGTGCGAGTCAGCCCACGAATAGTCGTAGCTCACCGCCATGACCGCATCGTTTTTGTCGCTGCCGACCGCGTTGTACACGTCAGAAGTTGAAGAAGCAAGCATGAACTTGAACGAAATGCCCGTCTCCTTTCCAATGGCATTGATTATCTCAGGGGTGATTCCCGCCGCCTTGCCTTTGTCATCGTATTCAAACGGTTCCCACGTTGTCTCGTAGTAGACGCACACCACCGGCTTCGAGTCAAGGTAACGCCGCTCCCCCTCCGTGAATTCCGCAGTCTTTGTAGGCGCGCTGCCAAAATGGTAGCCATACAAATCGTTGTTGAAACCGGGATTGAATGAAAAGAGCGCCGTCATAGCCTCGTCAAGCTCCGTCTTGAGCTGAGGCTTCGTCTTTGTCGTGGCTATGTAGACAGGACTTGGATTGCATTTTAAAACGACAATATGATTCTTTGGCACATCGTAGAAACTTGAATGGACAATTGCATCCACACGATGCCCGTCAAGCGCTTTGAACATACTGGAGATGCTGTCAAACGGAACAGCCCTGAATGAAAAGCCATGCTCATCGGCAAACTGCCTGAACGAAGCAAGCATAGTGCTGCCGCTTTCGTAGCCAATCTTCATTCCGTTGAATTTTGAAAAATCGTTGTAATGGAGCGCCGTATCACTCAGCGCGCAAAGAAAGCACAACTCAGTGCCCATCGATTCAGACGCATAGTCGTAGGAAGCAAGACGCGATTCCGTCTTTGAAACATCGGGAAGCACGTCAAGTCCGCCCGTCTTCAAAAGCTCAAGGCACTCTGCCCAAGGCGCAGTCACAAATTCGCAGTCCCAGCCTGCATATCCTGCAACCGCATACAGATAATCCTTCATGAACAAATTGATGTGGTTACCCGTTTCGCTTTTATCACGTTCAGCAACACCGGGCAAGCCGACACGAACCTTACGCCGCGAACCTTGCACCTGCTCAGCAAACGCAGACAACGCCGCGCACAAGAACAGCACCGTTAGAAAAGAAAAACACTTCTTCGCGTAACTCCGTATCATACTTGCTTTCTCCCAAGTCTTAAGCCTCACGAACTTTCTTTCATTCTAAGCCGATACCCCGTTTTTAGCAACGGAAAAGTGTTCTTACCCGCGCCGCCTTCCAGGCACTCAAAGACTTTTGCCGCTTTACACAAAGACTTTCGCCGCTTTACTCAAAGACTTTTCCCACCCCGCTCAAAGACTTTTGCCATTTTACTCAAAGACTTTTTCCATTTTACTCAAAGACTTTTGCCGCTTTATTCAAAGACTTTTGTCCCTTTACTCAAACTGCGGGCCTTTGTATCAAACAACGCCCTGTGGTATAGTAACGGAAAGGACGTACCACATGACACGACGCGAAACATTGCTCTACCTTATAGATTACTTTGCGCAAGAGGCGCTCAAGGCTTCCGAGCAAGGGGACCCATGCTTCCCACCTTTGCTGTCATTCTTGAATTTGACATAATCGTATTTCAGCTATATAGTTAAGTGGGATTTCCCACCAGGAGCTTCACCATGCAGACAGTTCAAAATTACACGACCCACATTGACACAAAAAAACGCATTACTTTACGAGGTGCAAAATACAACTATTACACCGTTAAAGAATATGCCAACGGCTGCATCATGCTTGAACCCCAGGAGCTTGTGCCGGCAATCAAACTTTCATCAAAGACGCTCAAAGAAATGGATACTGCCATAAGGAATTTCAAAGCGGGCACCGTCTCTGAACCCGTGGACCTTTCTGAATTTGAAAAGGAGTAAGCGTGCGCCACACCTTCAAAATCAGGATGGGCATTCCTGAAATGTATGAACTCTGGAATACATTACAGAAAAAAGCGAAGGACAAGACGCTAAAAGGCGGTGACATTCTGCTCTATAAGAAATGGGGCAAAACGCTCGTCCAGCTTTCAGCCGATCCATTTTACCCTGCGCTCCAAACTCATGAAATTGAACCATTAACCAAACGATACGGCGTAAAAGTCTGGCAATCATATCTGGAAAATAAAACGAGCAAGGCAATGCGACTGTATTGGGTATACGGTCCGGCAAAAGATGAAATCACCATAATAGGTTTAGAACCACATCCAGAAGATAAAAAAAATAATGCATATGACCATATCATTCTTTCACAAACAGGACAAATAATACCATGACACGACGCGAAACATTGCTCTACCTTATAGATTACTTTGCGCAAGAGGCGCTCAAGGCTTCCGAGCAAGGGGAACCCTGGTGCGACACAACCGACCTCTGCTTCCTTAAGACTGACGCCATGAGTGACGGCGAACTGTTCAACACGTACCGCTCGCTCGTGAACGTGCGCCCGCCCCGCGAAGTGCCCGACGCTGTCGGCAAGACGCAGGACGCATTCCTGCAGCATGAGATTGCCGCGAAGGGAATCACCGACGCAGCGACGCTGTTTGGGAATGATGGCGACAGTTACGAAAAGACAGCAGGCAATTCCGCAAAGACAGAGACAGGCAGCGGCACACAAGCAGCCACTGCCGCACGTGGCACGCTCCCGGCAAACAGCGGAAACACTTCTTCAAACAAGAACATCGCCGTGTGGCAGGGCGACATCACCACGCTCAAAATTGATGCAATCGTGAACGCCGCCAACAGTCAGCTGCTCGGCTGCTGGTCACCGTGCCACGCATGCATAGACAACTGCATCCACACGTACGCCGGCACAGACCTCCGCCTTGCGTGCTACAAAATCATGAAGTCACACGCCGCAGCAAATTGCTCCGCCACCACGTATGAAGAGCCGACCGGTTCCGCGGAAATTACAAAGGCATACAACCTGCCCTGCCGCTTCGTCCTGCACACCGTGGGACCGATCGTAGGCAGACAGCTGACACAACGGGACTGCGATTTGCTCGCCTCCTGCTACACGTCATGCCTTGACCTTGCCGAGGAGAACGCGCTCACTTCGGTTGCGTTCTGCTGCATCTCGACGGGCGTGTTCCACTTTCCCAACGCAAAGGCCTGCTCAGTCGCCGTTGATACGGTGCGCTCATGGTTTGAGGAACATCATGGAAGTGAGATGAAAGTTCTGTTCAATGTGTTTAAGGAAGAAGACTTCGACCTGTATTCAAAAGAGATTTCAAGATAGCCGCGGATTCTGCATCTGCGGGAGATTGCGCTCATGTGAACATCGGGGGCGGTGTGTGCCTCCGATGTAATAGCTACATAGCTGATGTGCCGCTAGCGCGTCACGTTAAAAGGCCCGAATAACACGAACGTATCTATCGTAGTTCTTGGACTCGTTGTACACGCCACTATCGTAGAAACCGATGGACCACGCGTGGTAATTGTCATTGGAGGAGTACTGCGACGAAGACCAGTAAAAATTCGTGCCAATCTGCGTACCTCCGACCTTGCTCAGCGATGCATTGACTGCTGCCATGTTTCTGTAAAGTGTGCACAGCTCGCTTACGCTCGGCACATACCAGCCGTCCGCATAGTTCGTACCCGAACAGTACGTACTGCCATAGTTGTTCGCGTAGTTGAACGCAGGGTAGTTAGCCGCCGCGTTCGCAGACGCAGTGCCGTCTACCGCGCACACGGCGTCCCAGTTGTCGCCGCCGTACGTGTCGCCGGTGAATGTGGCTGTCGATGCCGTCCCGGCAGTGCCGAATGTGCTCGACGTGCACACGGTTGCGGTGAAGTTCGTGGTGTACCCCGTCGTGCCGTTCGGTGCCCAGGTCAGGCGGCTACCTTCCTTCAGGCCCACCGCAAGCGGTGCTCCGGATGCGCTTGTTCCGCAGATAACAGCGATAGCCGTCATTGTACTGGAATTAAAAACTGTATTCGTCACAACGCTGCCGTCGATGCAGATGATATTGCCTACGGCGTATGTGGTACTGTCGTATTCCTTGCACACAAGCGTGCCCGATGCAGTCTGCGCTTTTCCGTTGACCTTTACGGTCACATCATAGCTGCCTGCCGTCGTAGGGATTGTAACTGTTGCAACTGCATACGAACCGTACAGCGTCGCGCTGTATTCAGTGCCGTTGCAGGTGACCGTAACGGTGTCGCTGTTTGCGTTCAGATATGAGCCGTACATGGTCACCGGCACCGTGCCGCCCGTTGTGCTGCACGCCGGTATTTCTGACATCAAACTCACTGCCGGAGACGCAATAGTTAAATCGGTTAAATTGTTAAAAGCCCGAATAACACGAACGTAATTATTGACTGACTTGTGGTAGCTGCTCACGGCGCCATCTCTGAAATCGACGTACCACGCGACGTCACTGGTATTGGAGCACTGCGATGACGACCAGTACCAATTGTCTCTGAATTTTGTCCCGCCCGCTACAGTAAGCCCGCTGTCAAGCACTGTCCTGTTCTTGTACAGCGCATACAGCTCCGCAAAGCTCGGCAGATACCAGCCGTTTGTAAAGTTCGTTTCGGAGCAGTACGTGCTGCCGTAGGTGTTGGCATAGTTGAATGCCGGGTAGTTTGTTCCGGCTGTGGTGGAGGCGGCTGAGTCAACCTTGCATACTTCCTCCCAGTTGTTGCTTCCGTCAGTGTCGCCGGTGAACGTGTAGCTGCCGCTCGAGCCGCTGTAGCTTGACTGGATTGCGGTGAAGTTCGTGCTGTATCCCGTCGAGTCTCTCGGTGCCCATACCAATGAGTTGCTGCTTTGGCTGAGTCCCAGCCCGCACGGTCCGCCATAAGGGGTGTAGTATGCAAGAACAGCCACCGGCTTGCTTGTCTTCTTGTCGAGAAGCACGTCGCCAATGTCATAATTTGTTTCGTCAAGCACGGTGAGCGTGCCTTTCACCGCAGACGGAGTGCCGTTTATGTACACCGTTACCGTGTAGTCTCCCGCCGTCGACGGTATGCTGATGCTTGCCGTTGCGCTCGTGGCGCCGCTTATGGTAGCTGTTACCACCGCTTCTGTTCCGCGCTGCACGGTGATGGTATTCGTCACGCCGGTAACGCCGCTAAAGTTTGTACCGCTGATTGTAACAGGCACAGTTCCTACAGTCGCCTTTGTTCCGCATGTCGGAATATATACGCCCGCAACAACCGGTGCCGTCGGATCCACCGTAGTTCCCGGCGCCGTTGTGTCGGTGTCAGCCCCGGTCGCTTCATTGTTGCATGACAGCGCCGTTACGAGCACTGCCGCCATTGAGAGCGCCGTAAGCGCTGTCTTCATTTTGTTCTTCATTTTAAAACTCCTTCGAACAATTTTTGAGATATAAAAAGGCTGGCGCGTGTTCTGGACATGCGTCTCATAAGCTCATTTTTACTGTAAAAGAATCTACCACCTTTTGGTAGAAGTATAACCCAACATTTATTGTATTTCTAATTTTATTCAGCTTTTGTTGCAGTTTCTGCGGTGCAGCAGCGGGGGCTGAACTTTTCACCTTGCCCGCAGCGGACAATGACAAAGATATTGCACAACGCCATCAGGCACTTGCCAATCTGCAGAAATTTCGGGGCAAACTACCACAAAACATTGACTATAAAAAAGAATTGGAAGAATCACGCAACCAAAGGTTCGGCGCATGAATGTATTACTTGATACAAACATTCTCCTTGACTATCTTCAAAAAAGAGCCGCTTTTGCTTCAGCAGAAAAGATACTGAATCTCTGTGCAGATAAAAAGATTTCTTGTTTTATGGCGGCACATTCAATTCCCGACATATATTATATATTGCGAAAAACATTCTCTGACGCAGATCGCCGGACTATTTTATTAAATTTGATTAGTCTGGTTCCTGTCATTTCAATCGACCAGACAACTATTACATCCGCCTTGTTAAATTCTTCTTTCATTGATTTTGAGGATTGTCTTCAGTCTGAATGTGCGTCTTGTGTTTCTGCGGAATACATTGTTACGCGGAATGTCGAGGACTTTTCTCGAAGCACCATTACACCCATCACGCCGGACGCCTTTTTATCACTGCTCGAACTGTAATTCTATACGGGCAGTAACAGAGGGTCATAGCGCTCATCTGAAAAGCAAGAGGCATGAACATGAACACAACAAATGAAGAGCCGAACGAGCTTACCGCGAAAGTCCTCAAGGAATCAGAAGAAGGCAAAAATCTGAGCACTGCGTACAATTCAACAGAAGAATTGATGGACGCGCTGCATGCTTAATGCAGGAACCCAGGCTGGCGTTGCGCCACCCGCGCATCCATATCAACGAGGGTGCTTGCCCCTTTTGGGCACTTTTTTCAACTTACACTTGAAATTTATGCCGTAAAGTATATACTTTAGAGGAGTTGCCACATGATTGAACGAAACCTGACTTCCACAATGCGCACGCTCCTCACTCAAGTACCGTCCGTCACCTTGCTTGGCCCGCGGCAAAGCGGAAAAACGACGCTTGTACGTTCCTGCTTTCCTGACTATTCATACGTCAATCTGGAAGATCCAAAGACACGGGAACTTGCCGTAAATGACTACGAAGGATTCTTTGCTAAATACAAAGAGCCGCTGATTATTGACGAAGTACAGCGCGTGCCGGAACTGCTTTCTTCCATTCAAGTGCGCATCGACCAGAACCGGACGCAGAACGGAAGGTTCATACTCACCGGAAGCCATCAGCCAAAACTCAAAGAAAGCGTCGCACAGTCTCTTGCCGGAAGGACAAGCATTCTTACGCTGCTGCCGCTCTGCATCAATGAAATACGAAATACCTCTATTCCCCAGACTGACGAGCTGATACTCCGCGGATTCATGCCTGAACTGTACCGCACAGACACCCGCGCGCCGGCAGTCTATTACCGCGACTATCTTGAGACATACATCGAAAGAGACTTGCGCCAGATGATTAAGATAAAAGATCTGAACCAGTTTATTAAGTTCTTGAAGCTTCTGGCGGGACGTACCGGACAGATACTTTCTCTTTCAGGACTCGCCGGTGAAGTCGGCGTTTCGTCAACAACTCTTGCCGAATGGATATCGGTGCTTGAGGCATCATTTGTAATCGTCAGACTGCAGCCGTATTTTTCAAACATCAGCAAGCAGATTGTAAAGTCGCCAAAGATTTATTTTACTGAACCAGGACTTGCATCGTACCTTCTGGGTCTTGAGACTGCGGAACAAGTTTCGCGCGATCCGCTTCGCGGCCAGCTTTTCGAGAACATTGTTGTCGTTGATGCATTGAAGACAAGACTGAATAAAAACAAAGATGCAAATTTATTCTATCTGCGCACCGTAAAAGGTGTTGAAGTAGATCTCATTCTAAAATCAGAATCTTCTCTTTTTCCATTTGAAATAAAATCAGCCATGACGCCGGCAAAGGAATTTTCAAAGAATCTAAAATCTTTCTGCAGCTCGGAACCGTCTGCAAAGAATCCAACTGTTATTTATGCAGGTGAAGAGTACCCGTCATACAACGGCGCGAAATATATTCATTACACAAACTTGAATGATGCTTTTTAATCTTTGCACAGAGAGATGCATAGCGCTCATCTGAAAAGCAAGAGGCATGAACATGAACACAACAAATGAAGAGCCGAACGAGCTTACCGCGAAAGTCCTCAAGGAATCAGAAGAAGGCAAAAATCTGAGCCCTACATACAATTCAACAGAAGAACTGATGGACGCGCTGCATGCTTAATGCAGGAACCCACAGCGATTTGTTCAAGAAATAAGAGACTACGGCTGGCATTGCGACACCCGGTAATCTGCTTTCCAATGTTGTCCCGCTTCATGTCCTGCCCGAGCGTGAACTTGTACTCGCGGCTGAAGTTCTGCGTAAGCTGGAACAGCCGCAGGGTAAGCGCGTACACGTCTTTGAATACGGGCAGGTCGTAGTAGAGGGACATTTCAATTATTATTCATTTCAACATGGATATGATTTGCATAAAAATCTTTCTCCTCATATATAATAATTTTAGGCTTATCGAATTGTTTGTTAATCATATCTTCATTATTCTTCGATAAATTACCTATTACTATGATTTTTACTGGTGTTGTAATCACTTTATCATTTGCATCTTTTTTCATCTTAGAAAACATGTTTTCGGTAAGTACATTGCTTCCAATCAAAATAATTGTATCTGTATCACTATCCATATTCTGTTGAACCTCATTGTTCATTACTATCACTGTTTTTGATATATCATCTACAAGATTGCTAATCTTAGAATAATTGTATTCATCACCTGACTTACAACCATTAATCGTCATAGTATTATTCTTACTTACATTTACTTCTTTTGAAGATAATTCCAAAATTACCAAAATGGCCAATATTACCAAAACGCAGGACAAGACCGAAATTATAACATATTCCATGTTTCCCATTTTTCTCCCCTTAAAATAAATTACAAATTTTATTATTGCAAGCACTGATACCACCATAGAGATAGATAATAGCAATAGTGTGCAAATCTTTATTACGTTCATAATTGGTTACCTATAAATTTTATGTTCAAATTCTACATCGCCATAATTTTTTCTATTTCCTTTCATTTTTAATATCAACAAAATAATTAGTAAGAATGATATCATTACGAAAAGAAAAGAAATTAATAATATAATCAAAAAATTGTCTTCAATTTTTTTTACAAGCAAAACTATTTCTGTTAAATATAACAAACTGCTTGCAATTGTAATAAAATATCCATTGTAAAGGTTTATCTTTGTAACAGAGAAATCATTTTTTAAACTGTATGTTTTGTATAAAGGACCTGTAACAGGATCCTCTAATAACTCCATATGATTTTCCCAATTTTCCTGCCAATGTTTTGATCCTTTCATAGAATAAACCCATGATATACTAAATAAAAGTCCTAATGCACTGAATACAAATAAAACAAAATGATCCATTGTTTTATTGTATACCTTTGTAAATAAATTATAATAAGCCACATATATACTAGTAATAAACGCCCAAAAATAAGCAGTCCTTGTCCAATACATTGTAATTTCAAATTTTCTTATGTCATAGGCTGATTTATAAGCTTCTTGCCGAACAGTTTTATTGAACAATGTATCATATTCTTTCTTATTAAATACCGTATAATACTGCCAATTTATTTTACCCATAGACTAGACTTTCCTTTTTTTCTCTCCCGCCCGCGCCCTTTACGCCAACGGCGTTGTTGCACGGTGTGGTTTTATTTTTCTCCGCCAGGACGCCGACGGCGTTGCCTGATGGAATAAAATACTTCTTGCCCGAATGGGGTGCTACGCACCCCATTCATAAATAGTTAAATAGCTGATGTGCCGCTACGCGTCACGTTAAAAAGCCCGAACGACACGAACGTACTTAACGTAGTCCTTGAATTTGAGGTTCACGTCGTCATTGCTGAAATCGACGTACCACGCGAAGTAATCGTCATCGGAGTACTGCGACGACGACCAGTAATCATTCGTGCCAATCTGCGTGCCACCGGCAGTGGTAAGAGACGCATTAATTGTTGTCATGTTCTTATACAGCGTGCACAGCTCGCTTATGCTCGGCACATACCAGCCGCTTGTGTAGCTGGCTGCAGTGTACGTGTTCGCGTAGTTGAACGCAGGGTAGTTCGTTGCCGCGTTCGCAGACGCAGTGCCGTCTACCGCGCACACGACGTCCCAGTTGTCGCCGCCGTACGTGTCGCCGGTGAATGTGGCTGTCAACGCCGTGCTGCTGCCCATTCGGCTCGGCGTGCACACGGTTGCAGCAAAGCTCGTGCTCCACCCCGTTGTGCTGCTCGGTGCCCACGCCAGGCTGCTGCCCTCGCCCAGGCCAACCGCAAGCGGCGCTCCGTATGCGTTTGTTCCGCAGATAACGGCAACCGCTGTCTTGCCTGAAGACGTATAACTATCTTTTGTTATGATGCTACCGTCGCTGCAGAGAATATTACCCACAGTGTATGTGGCGCTGTCGTACGTCTTGCACACCAGCGTGCCCGATGCAGTCTGCACTTTTCCGTTGACCTTTACAGTCACCGGATAGCTGCCTGCCGTTGTGGGTATTGCAACGGTTGCAGCTGCGCACGAACCGTACAGCGTCGCGTTGTAGTCGGTGCCGCTGCAGGTGACCGTAACGGTGTCACTGTTTGCGTTCAGATACGCGCCGTACACGGTCACCGGCACCGTGCCTCCCGTTGTGCTGCATGCCGGTATGCTCACCGACGTCACTGCCGGAGACGCAATAGTTAAATCGGTTAAATTGTTAAAAGCCCGAATGACACGAACGTAATTATAGCCGTGCTTGTAGTCGTCGGCCACGCCGCCATCGCGGAACTTGACGCTCCACGCGTCTTTATCGCCATTGGAGTACTGCGACGACGACCAGTAATAACTGTCGCAGAATTTCGTTCCGCCCGCTGCGGCAAGCCCGTTGTCAAGCACCGTTCTGTTCTTGTACAGCGCATACAGCTCCGCAATGCTCGGCAGGTACCAGCCGCTTGTAAAGCTCGTGCCGGAGCAGTATGTGCTGCCGTAGTTGAACGCAGGGTAGTTCGTTGCCGCGTTCGCAGACGCAGTGCCGTCTACCGCGCACACGGCATTCCAGTTGTCGCCGCCGTCAGTGTCGCCGGTGAACGTGTAGCTGCCGCTTGAGCCGCTGCGGCTCGACTGGATTGCGGTGAAGTTCGTGCGGTATCCCGCCGAGCTGCTCGGTGCCCATGCAAGATAGCTCTGCTGGAGTCCCAGTCCCATAGGTCCGCCATAGGTGTTGTAGTATGCAAAAACAGCCACCGGCTTGCTTGTCGTCTTGTCAAGCAGCACGTCGCCCGCGTCATAGCCTGTTTTGTCAAGCACGGTGAGCGTGCCTGTCACCGCAGACTGAGTGCCGTTTATGTACACGGTTACCGGGTAGTCTCCCGCCGTTGACGGTATGCTTATGTTTGCCGTCGCGCTCGTGGCGCTGCTTATTGCCGCCGTTACCGCCGCTGTTGTTCCGCGCTGCACGGTGATGGTGTTCGTTACGCCGGTGACGCCGCTAAAGTTTGTGCCGCTGATTGTAACAGGCACTGTTTCTACAGACGCATTTGTTCCGCATGTCGGAACGTATACGCTCGCAACAGTAGGCGTTCCGTACACCCAGAGCGTCGCGCCCGTTCCGCTTGCCGTTCCGTCAAAATACACCTGCACCGTGTAGTAGCCTTCTGCGCTCGGCACCGGCACGTCAACGGAGAGCGTTGTGGCGGATGTCTGGCCTGTTCCGATTGTCTTTGCCGCGCCGACCTGCGCTCCTGCCGAGTCGAGCACCTGTACCGTCGTCACGCCGCGTATGTCGAAGTTCGTTCCGGTTATTGTCGCCGTCACCTCGCGGCCGCTTTCGCCTTTTACAAACTGCGCAGTTGCAAGCGAGACGTTTGTTACCGCGGCAGGTGCTGTTACCGTGAACGAGGCGGTCACGCTCGAAGCAGCGTTGTCATCGTCATACGGATAGACACTGTATGTTGCGGCTGTCGTGAGCGCATCGAACGTATACACTTTTTCTGTGTCGCTTGATGATGTAACAGTTGAAATCGATGTCGATGTTCCGGCGCTTACATTCTTTGATTTTATGACAAGCCCGTTTGCTTTCGAGAGGTTGCCGCCGGTGAGCACGACGGTCATGGCGCGGTCCGTCATCGCTGTGTCGAGGTGCGTCTTTGCGGCAGTGTTTGTGCCTGTGTAGTTTGTGCGGTATACGGTAATCGTAGAATAGAACGCAGTTGTTGCTGTTGTAATCGATGCTGTTGCCGCGCTGCTCTTGTTGCCCGCGGTGTCGTATGCGTACACGATGACTGAGAACGAGTCGCCTTCTGCAACGCCGGTTACTGTCATGCTGGCTGCAGTCGAGGCAACTGCATCATCACTCTTTACATTCGTAGTCGTCGTGGTGTCCGTGCAGAGGAAGCTGTAGTGGTCAAGGTCACCGCTTGCAGACTTTGTCCATGTTACAGTAATTGTATTGCCGCTTGAGTTATACGAAGCGTTCAGGTTTGTTACTGCTCCCGGCGCCGTCTTGTCGATGTTGCTTACGGTGATGTACGCGCACTCCTCGCGTCCGGCAGTGTCGAGTGCGGCTGCGGTGAACGAGCCGTTCGCACTTACGGTGAATGTGTACTTGCCGTTCGTGTCTGCGGTAAGTGTTGTATAGCTGCCGGCGAACAGTGAGGACGCCGAGGCGACAGTTCCGCTCTTGTACGCAACTTTCTGTATGCTGCTGCCCGCTGCGGTGCTGACGCTCACCGTCACCGTAACATTCTGGTTCGTCGCGGCTGTCGTGCTTGCCGTGCACGCAATTGAAAGCGGACTCTGAATTATTATCGCCGGTGTAATTGTTTTTGAAATACCCGCGCTTTTGTTTCCGCTCGTGTCTATTGAATATATGGTGAATGTATATGACGTGCCGTTGGTGAGGTTGCTTATGTAGCAGCCGCCCGCGCCCTGCGCAACAATCATGGAGCCTGACGCGACTGCCGTCGATGTGGCGGCGCTTCTGTTGATTGCGCCTGTTCCGTTCCAGCTCACTTCGTAGCCGTACACGTCTGCTGCCGTTGCGTCCGTCCATGTGAGGAGCACGGCGGCGTCCTTGTTCGTCGCGGTGAGGTTCGTTACATTCGCAGGCGGTGTTGTGTCGCCGGAATCAACAGGCGTTGCGGTGGCTGTTGTTCCCGCGGAGGCATTGAGCGATGTGTCGAGCGTCTGCGCGGTGAATGTGTATTGTGTGCCGTTTGTCAGTCCGGTGACAGAAAGCGATGTCGTCCCCTTGAGCAGCACCACCGGGCTTGCAAGCGTTCCCGCCGCCGGAGTTGCGCTTATCTTTATGCCGTAGTAGTCGCTGTCCGCCGGTTCTGCCCATGACAGCGTTGCGCATGCGTCTCCTGCTGTCGCAGCAAACGACGACGCTTCCGCAGGAGCCGTGCTGTCTGTTGTATTTACAGGCGTTGCAACCTTTGTTGTTCCGCTGCTCGCGTTGAGGCTCTTGTCGTATGACTTCAATGTGAATGTGTATTCCGTTCCGTTTGTCAGTCCGCTCACTAGCAGTGACTTGCCGCCGTTTATGACCATGCTGTCCCATGCGGTCGTGCCGCCAGCTGATGCTGTTACCTCAACACCGAAGAAGTCGCTGTCCGTCGGGTTTGTCCAGTCAAGGAGCACCGTGCCGTTTCCGCATGTCGCGGTGACGGTCGATGTGTTGACGTTCGCCGGCGCAGTCTTGTCGCTTGAGTCGGTAGGCGTCGCATCTGCTGTTACCGCCACACTTTCATTCTGGCTTGTGTCCACTGCGTACACGCTGAATGTATACTCAGTGCCGTTCGTAAGTCCTGTGACGATGTATGTCTGCGCGCCTTTTGCAACGAGCACGCCGTCTGCAAACGCGGCACGGATGTTTCCGCTCGCTCCGCCGGCTGAGGTGTACGCGATGCGTATTCCGTACAAATCTGCATCGGCAGGATCAGTCCAGGTAAGCACTACCTGCTTGTCGCCTGCCTGCGCATTGACGTTTGTCACCACAGCCGGTGCCGTTGTGTCGTCTGACGGTGATGAATCAACTTCCGCTTTACATGCGCCTATTTCCGCACAGAGTGCAAGCGCTGCACATACTGCAATTGCTGTTTTTACAGCAGACAATGCATATTTTGATTTCATAAATCTTTTCTCCTTGGATTAAAAGTATCTATATATAAGTCTCCAAGGTAAAAGAATATCAGCGGATTTTAAGGAAAAATAGAGTGTTTTTTAAGAAATTCAGTGCGTCACGCACAGGGCTGCGTCACGCACAGAGCTGCGCGTTCAGTATCGTACCATGCCGAGCTTTATCTGCAGCTGGCTGCGGTCTGCAACGCCGAGTTTGTCGTAGATGCGGCTCAGGTAATTTTCAATGGTGCGCTGGCTGAGTTTGAGCGTGCGTGCGATTGTCTGGTTGTCGTCACCGGCACGCACCTGGTCCAGCACTTCCTTTTCAACTTTTGTCATGCCGGAAAAGAGATTTGCGGTCACGGCCATGTCGGGAATGAGCGACTGCTGAACGTATGTCTTTCCGTCTGCGGCTGCATTGAGTGCGGCAAGCACTTCGCTGTTGTCGGCGCCTTTGGTGATATATCCTTTTGCACCGGCGGCAAACGCATTGAGCACGTAGCCTGCCGAATCATACATTGAATAGATGATGCAGGGAATTGACGCATACTGTTCCTGCATCTTTTTAACAATATCAAAACCGTTGTCTTTGCCAATATTGATATCAACAATGGCAGCATCGAAAGCGCCGGAAGCGGCTGCAAGCGCATTAAAAAAAAGTTCCGCAGATTCAGTCTGAGCGGTCACCTGCCAGTCGGAATTTTCAGCAAGCCATGATTTTAATCCTTCACGAATCATCGCATGGTCGTCAACGAGTATTACCTTTCGCATGTGTTTCATTTTAGTATCTCTTCCCCGCTCTGTCATGAGTGTTTTTTTGTAAAAATCGGTGCGTCACGCATTGATTGCGTCACGCATTGATTGCGTCACGCATTGGCTGCGTCACGCACATGGAAATTCAATGCGCACTTCCGTCCCTGTCTCTGCGGACGAGATGAATTCAATCTTGCCGTTCATAGCTGCAACGCGCTCCCTCATGCCGCGCACGCCGAAGTGTTCGCTTCCATCGCGTATCTGTTCCGGGTCAAAGCCGCAGCCGTCGTCGGTGACTATAATCAGAATGCCGTTTTCTTTTGTACCGCGGATGACGAGCGAAACATCGTGCGCCTGTGCGTGCTTTATTATATTGGTGAACGACTCCTGCACCAGGCGGAATACATGGAGCTGTCTGTCAGGAGAAAGTTCTTCAAGCGGAGTGTCCGCCGCAATGGCAAATGAACACGACAGTCCGCTGTCGCGCGTAAATGTCATGACCAGATGATTGAGCGCCGTCTTAAGGTTGCCGAGCGCAAGGTCTGGCGGTGTAAGGTTGTAGCACAGCGTGCGTATGTCCTGAATGCATTTCTTGTCAACATCGTGAATCTTCTGCGAAACTTCCTGCGCCTTTTTGTCGTCCGACAGAAGCGGTACAAGCTGTTCGCTGAGCATCTGCGCATATTTGATGTTCTGCGCAACCGTATCGTGCAGTTCAAGAGAAATGCGACTGCGCTCATCTTCCTGCCCCTGCATCACCGCAAGGGAGAACTGCTGCAGCTGCACGGTCTCTTCACGCGCCGTTGCCGCGATGCGCCGGTACACAAGAATGATGATGAAGACGCAAAACGTGAGCACTGTGAAGACAATGAGCATGAGCGAATAGAGCATACCGGTTTTTTCGGCAATCATATTCTTTCCATGCTGGTACTCGATGATGGCCGCCTGCAGCTGCGTTCTGAGCGCGGCACTCTCCTGGAGCGACGGCACTGCTTCCGCTGAAGAAAAACTCTTTATGCTTTCTGCAACACGGTCTAGCATTTCGTAAGACGGCTGCAGTTCATGGTACTGCATTTTAGAAAGCGTATAGATGTTTGTCGCGCAAAAAGATTCGTATTCGCCAAGATATGCTGAATAAGCAGCGCGTACAGCTTCGGCTTTTTCTGCAGTGAACGGCTCGGTACAAAATTCATTGAGAGAATCATCAGTGTTTTTCCATGATGAATAAAAATCATCTTTACGGGACATGTCTGCCGTTGAGCACGAGGCAAGTATAAGAGCAAGCGGCACAATCATTGCAAGGCGGAATTTCATACAGACATACTATCACCTTACTGGACGCAAAACAACGGACGCTCTATACTATGTCCATGAAAAACGCGTCCGACGTACACAAATTCATTGTGCCGCTCAAAAAATATCCGCTGTGGCTGCAGCTTCTCATTGCAGTCGTCTGCGGTCTGCTTGATTACGCTGCGAGCATTCTGTTTGCGCCGCACCTGCCGCTCTACATGGACATGATTTTCACCATACTTGCTTCGTACTTCGGCTGGACGGCCGGCCTTGGTTCCGCGCTTGTCCACCACCTCTGTTCCATAAGTGCGCCCGACGGTCTGGTGAGCTTTCCGTTCATCATCTGTTCGTTCACCGGCGTTGCAATCCTCCGTATTTTTCTGCAGCGGAATAAAAAAATCAGCGCGCTCGACCTAGTGCCGCTGGCACTCATCATGAGCATTGTCATTGCGATTGAAGGCGGCATCATCTACACCGTGCTCTTCACCAACTACGACTATGTGGAACACATGGTCACCAAATATTTCACCCTGTCGCTCGTGGTGCAGCACATTCCGCTGTTCATCTCCGCAATCCTTGCCCGCATTCCCACGAACCTTGCCGACAAGGCAATTGCCGTAACGCTCAGCTACTTCATGATGCTGGGAATACAGAAGCTGCCGGTAAAATCCTGCAAATAGTCCACGACGCTTCCGGCATGGCCCGTGCATCGCAAATACAGCAAAATTCCACAGTCAGAAAGAGAGACGTGCCGTATGCGCTACATTGTACTTTTCAGAAAAAAACGATAAGATAGAGCGTTATGCGTGACTGCTACAAAATACTCGGCGTACCACCAAATGCAACTGCCGCGGAGATACGCCATGCGTACCGGCAAAAAGCAAAAATTCTTCATCCAGACATCACCCATGCGGAATCAGATGCGTTCCGAGAACTGGTGGCCGCATACGAAGTGTTGTCAGACGTAAAGTCACGCAGTCTTTTTGACGAGTCATACCGCAACAATGAGCAGAATCCATTTTATCGCTACCACAAGGATTCTTTTGACTACCGCACGTGGCTTCTTGCGCGCGAAGACGATGAAAGTCGTTCAAAGCTCATCTTCTTTGACCTCACCCATCACCGCGAAGACTCCGCTGTTGAGGAATTCAAACGCATGAACATGACACGCGCAGGGTTCCGGCTGGCAAAATGGTTTACCCGCGAAGACTTCATGGACTACGGATTCATACTTGCGGAAGAGCTTGTAATCCGCCGTGAGTTCTACGATGCAGTCATTCTGCTTGACCAGATTATCTGCATGGAATACAGCTACAGTTATTTCAGGCTGTTCTTTCCGGAAGTGAAAGGCCTTGCACGCCATATACTGCGCAACAACATTGAAGGCTCGATGAACGATGAACTTGCGCTCGATGCATGGGAGCGCGCGCTTGAGCTGCGGTTTGGAAATGCTGACGACTCGTTCTTCCTGCAGAAAATGGCTGAAGCGTATACGCGCATGGGCGACAGTCACACGGCGACTATCTGCCGTGAGGAATCGCTCCGCCTGGCAAGCTGAGCCAGAAGATAATTTTTTGTATTCGAGGTTTACATAATGATACGATTAAAGAATGAAAAAGAGATTGAAGGAATCAGAAAGAGCTGCCACCTGCTCGCTGATCTTTTTAACGAGATTATTCCGCGCGTAAAGCCGGGTGTTTCCACAAAGGAAATTGACGACTGGTGCGTAAAATTTATGCGCGATCACAACGGAAAGCCGGCCTGGTACCAGGAGGACTTTCCTGGCGCGGCATGCATCTCAATCAACGAGGAAGTCATCCACGGCATTCCGTCAAAGCATAAGATTGTGCACGACGGCGACCTTGTTTCGCTCGACATCGGCATCAACCTTGACGGCTATATTTCAGACAGCACGCACACCGTGATGGTGGGCAACGTCAGTCCTGAAGCGCGTGAACTTGTGAAGGTGACGCGCGAATGCCTCAACGCGGGAATCATGGCTTGCGTTCCGGGCAACAGAATCTCCGACATTTCTAACGCGGTGTACGACATTGCGTACAACCAGCACAACTACGGCGTGGTGTACGACTACTGCGGCCACGGCGTGGGGCTTGAAGTGCACGAGGACCCGTCAATTCCGAACTGTCCGAGCAGAGGGCCAAACCCGCGCATCCAGGCAGGCATGGTGCTCGCAATTGAACCGATGATCAACCTTGGCACAGACGACGTGCTCACCGCTCCGGGAAGCGACTGGACGGTCATCACCGCAGACGGCAAGTGGAGCGCCCATGAGGAGCACACGGTCGCTGTCTTTGCAGACCACACCGAAGTGCTTTCCGACTTGAACTACAACGGGAACGCGTACAAAGGAAAATTCTAGCAGTCAGCTTTTGGGGAGTGTTTTCTTGCCGTACATCATCTATTTCGACATTGCAGCGCTCATCATAACGTGCTTTCTGCTTTACGCATACATCGTGTACACGCACGTGCCTTCGTGGAGCAACCGCATGTTCATCATGACGGCGATCATCGTTCTTCTTGCTACGGCAACAAATCTCATTTCCTGCTACTCAGATTTCTGGCCGCAGCAGTACCTGTTCTGGAAATACTTCATTGATGTGGTGCACCTTATCATTGGCAACTTGGTGCCCGTCGCGTTCTATATGTACTTCTACTCCACTTCGCATAAAAGGAAATCATTCACCATCAAATCGCAGTGGTTTGTCCTGCTGCTTGTTGCATTCGAATTTGTGGCAATAGCCACCACGCCATTCACAAGGTTTGTCGTATTCTTTGACCGCACTGGAGTATACCACCACGGACCCGGAATGACCGTGCTGTACATTCTTTCGCTCTTCTTCCTCTTCCTCACGGTAAGCCAGATCGAGCGCAAGGAGGAATGGGGATACCGGCAGCTGCTCATGGTCATCATTCTCTACCTTGCCGCAAACATACTGCAGATTGCGATTCAATTCTTCAACCCGCACCTCATGCTCGCCGGATTCACCAGCGCACTGTCTCTCTTCTTCAGCTACATCTTTCTTCAGAATCCACTTGTCTTCATAGACACACCTACGGGAGCGTACAACAAACTCGCCTTTGAAAATGTCACCGGAGATTTTCTTGACAGCGGCAAAAATGGTTCCTTCGTGTTCTTTTCGCTCACCGGCAAAAGGACAACGATGCAAAAGGTGCACAACTGTGTCTCAGACATTGTGCGGCTGTGCAGAGGCAGGAATATTTTCACCATCGCAGACAACACCTTCATCTTCTTCTGCGACACGCCGGAAGACGCGATGCGTGAAGCAAAGAAAATGCTCCCCTATCTCAAACGCATCGAAACTCCTCTTGATGCTTACCTCTTCGTTCTACCCAACTGCACCCAGTTCGACTACGCACAATCACCGCTCACTGTTCAATTTATTGAAGCGTTTGTGTCGTACGCGGTCACATCGTACAAATGGAAGGCCGAAAACGTGCTCATCACCGTTGACCAGTCACTGATTGATGAATGTGCAAATCGGATTCTGTAATTTAGAATTCATTTAGAATCTTCTGTTATACTAAATACAAACGGATAAAAAAATGGAAGAAAAGAAACTGATACTTATTGTTGAAGACAATGAACGGTTCAACAACTTCATGGCGGCACAGCTCAGCAAAAACGGCTACGAAACACGGCAGGCGTACAACGGTCAGCAGGCATACGACCAGCTGAAGCGCTGCACGTTCGACCTCATCATACTTGATTTGAACTTAGGTGACATCACGGGTCTTTCCATTCTGCGCACCATCAGGCTGCAGGACAAGCTGCTCCCCGTGATGATCATTTCCTCGCTCAGCGACGATGAAACAAAGCTTGAAGGATTCCGCATTGGCTGCGACGACTATCTTTCAAAGCCGTTCTATGTCACTGAACTGCTCATGCGCATAGGCCGTATGCTTGAGCGCAGAGAGCTTACCGACTGCGTGGCTTCGCAACCCATACGAGACGTGATTCTCTGCGGACCGTTCGAATTGGACGCCTCAACGCTCACCGTAAGGAAGAACGGCACGCCGCTCACCTTCACCAAAAAGCAGTTCGACATTCTGTTCTACCTCGCGCAGAACCGGGATAAAATTATTTCATACAAAGAGCTGTACGAGCATGTGTGGGAAAAATCTGAATCTGATGAAAAAGTTGCAGAAAGCAACCTTTATGTTCATATAAACAATCTGCGAAAATTGATTGAAGACAACCCTGCAAAGCCGGTGTACATTCGCTCAATCCGCGAGTTGGGGTATTTGTTTGCGGCATCGTAACGCAGCACTTTTACCTTATTCCATAGTAACGGAAGTTCCTAAAGCGTTTCTAATCTGCAAGCGGAGCCGGGCACAATGAAGCACCCTGCATCGCGGACAATCAGGTTACGCTCGATTTTGAAGGCGTCAAAGTCCTAGCCCCTTCATGGGCTGACGAATTCATCACCGGAATAAAGAACAACTACACTAAAAACATTTCATATCTGAACACTGCAAATCCTTCTGTTGCGCAGACGCTCAAGACGCTCGAAGAAGGAGAAGAACAAAGTACAAGGTAAAAGGAAAAGTGAAGAGAGGGAAGATATGCCTTGGTAAACAGCACGTCGCACGGCGGCGGGTCTCCTTTCTTGCCTTTTCAGTTATTGAAAATATCGCTATGGCTGCCTGTATCAACTAACGTCAATGTTAAAACATCCTCATCTTTATAATAAAGTAACAGCCAGTCTGGCTTAATATGACATTCCCACACGCCTTTAAGTACGCCAGAAAGCTCATGATTGTGATTTCTCTGTTCAAGCGGCTTATCAGTTCTCAATTTTTCAACGATGTCTTCCAACAATGACATTTCCAGACCGCGTTTCTTTGCCAGCTTGAGGCTTGATTTGAACTGCGAGGTTTTCTTTAATTTATAAACCATCAGTCACAATCCTCAAGCAGTTCCTTTGCGCTTGAATATGATTTTACCTTCGGGTCGCGGCTTATTCGCTTTGCTTCCTTGACGGCGGCAAGCGTCTTTTCAGAAAAGCTTTCCTGCGGCGGCACAATGTCGAACGGAATCCGCTGCTGGTTGACTGACTGCTTCAGGAACAGACGTATCGCCGTCGTCGTATCAAGCCCCAGCGAGTCAAACAGCTTCTCCGCCTTTTTCTTTGTATCTTCATCAACCCTTGTCTGTAAAACAGCTGTAGCCATTATTTGCCTCCAACGCAGTAAGATTATACTACAAATATACTGCAATTGTACTCTTTTTGCAAACAGCATGACGCACGGCGGCGGGGCTCCACTCTTGCCTTGCTTTATCATTCAATCTCCGGCTCTTCCGCATACAGTTCGAAGTCTTCCTCAATCTGGGTTAGACGCTCGTATTCTGCAGGAGACAGAAAAAGCGCCCGCCGGCGCATGCAGAATGAGCTGCGCGCGGCAGTGTGTGCGGATTGCAGCATCATTGCCGTGCGGACAAAGATTACAGCCGATTACGGCGCGAGTGTCAAAGCGGGAACAACTCCGCCATCTGCACGGTCAACTTTGTAGAGATTATTGGCGAAGCCGATGCTATTGACGCCGCGCGCGTCGTAGCTAATATCATTGCAAGGCGAGCGAAGCCACCACCAGCCTCGGTACTGATAGACTCCCTCTGTTGTATACATATACGCTTCCGTCGCGCGGGCGTAGTCGCTCACCGTCCGCAGGCGCAGTGTCTTAGTGTCTGTTTCATCGTATGCTCCGAACTTGTATGTAGCGTTGTTCGTTACCTCCAGCTCGCTCAGCAGGTAGATTTTGTCGCTTGTGTCGCCGCAGGCATACGGATTGGTGCCGTCTCCGTTTACATTTGTTGTTGTGCTATCAGCATCAGTCGTGCTCGCTGCGCTGTTGTCAACATTCGTCGTTGCAATCAGTGTCTGCGCTGTGTCTGTGAACGCTGTCTGCAGGAAGCCCTTGCCGCTGAACGCTGTGTTTTCCGTCTGTTCTGACGTATCGCTCTTCTCTTCGTATGACAGTCCGTTCAGGTATGCGCGGATTCTGCTTTCCTTGTAGTTGTTCGGATACACCGTCTTGTTTTCTATCGTACGGTTCACATTGTAATAGGGATAATATGCCACGTTCGCCAGTATGCTCTCCGCAAGCAGCTTGCCGCTCTCGAGAACGCGCCACTTTATCGGCTCCACCTTGAAGTAGTACTCCGTGCCGCTTGTTACCGTGGTGCCGTCAGTAAAGGTATAATTAGTTGCATTATTGTATGTCTTGGCTTTCACCTTCGCGTACCAGTAGCCGTCGCTGCCTTTGTAGTATGTCGCGCCGCCCATTGTCTTTGTTGTGCTTTCGTAAACCGTTACGCCTGACGATGCTCTTATTGTCTGCGGCCACACGCCAAACCAGACATAGCTGCTGTTTGTTCCATCGCTTCCGCCTGTGCCGGAAGAAAGATACCATATTTTTTCACAGAACAGGTCAACTGTCACGGTCACTGCATACGTCTGCGTGCTCCCGTCCTCGGCGGTCACCGTGTATGTTACCGCGTTCGTAAAGTCGTTCTCCGTGTTGCCGCTTGTCTGCGCGGTGCTTCCCACGGTCACGCTTGTACTGTCGCTGCACGTGAATGTCGCAACAAGTGCGGTTACCGTCGCGTATGGTACGATAACCGCAACGGTGTGCGCGCTCTGGTCAATCGTGCCTACAACGTCAACTGGCAGCGCGCTGTTTGCACTGTCGGTAAAGCCGAACGTGAGCAGCTGCTTTGCTGATGATTTCCACACCGCGTACAGCGTTACGCTGTTGCCGCTGATGATTGTGTTCGTCACCGCGTCGGTCTTCTTTCCCGCAGCGGTGATGTAGCAGTCGCCGCTGCCGTCTGTTGCACCGTAGATTCCCACGAACGCGTAGCCTGACCTTGTAGGCACGGTGAGCACGGTGTCGCTTGTGATTTCATTCGTGCACGCTTCGTCCGTGTACCAGCCGGTGTCGTATTTTTCGTAGAACTTCATTGTGTCAGGCGTGCCGCCCTGCGCATCTATGGTAAGGTAGTAGACGTTCGCCGTCCACTTCGCGTAGAACGTCTTTGCTCCGCTCTGCCCCGCCGCAATCTCCGTCACCGCGCTGCCGCTGAACGCGCTGTCGCCGTACCAGCCGGCGAACGTGTAGCCGGTGCGCTCCACTTTTTCTGCCGCCGTAAGCGGTGCGCCCGTCTTCCCCACGTACGAAAGGGTCGCCGTCTCTCCTGACTTGAGGCTGCCGCCGTTGTATACATACGCAATGTCGTACACGGTGTTAAGGTTTTCCACGGTCACCGATGCGCTGCTGGTGAGGCCGTCGGCCACGGTGACTGATTCGCGCCATCTGTTCAAAAAAAGTGTCTCGCCGGTGCCGCCGTAGAACTTGAAGATAAGCACGTAGGTGCCGGAGGGGACGCCGCTCTTTGTGTACGATGCCGTCTTGTCTGTGCCGGAGTCTGTCGGGGTGACTGTCTCCGCGCCGTATCCGCTCACTGCGGTGCCGTCAGACGTAAAGAGTCCGGCGGTCACTTCTGCAACGGAGCCGGGCGCGTAGGTGAGCGACACGTCAATATTTCCCGCGCCTGTCTTTGTGTATGACGACACCGCAAGGCTGAATGAAAGCGCGTTGGTGCCGGCGGTTACTGTCCGGCCTGTCACGGTGCCGCTGAGCGCGGCTCCGCTGTTCGACGCGTTGAGCGTGAAGCTCCAGGTGCCGGGCGCGACTGCTATCTGCGCTGCCGTCATGTCGCTGTATGAAGACCAGGTGCCGAGCGTTGCAACGGTGCCGCCGTCCGGGGTGCCGGTGAGCGAAAGGCTCGTGAGACCTGCGAGGTTGGCGGAAGGAAGCACGCTGCGCGATGTGCCGTCCGCGCTCAGGGTGAGTACGGCCGCAGTGTCCGCGGTGTCTTCTGTTCCGTTCGAGCAGGAGATGAATGATGCTGCGGCGACGGCCGCGCACAGTGCGAGCGTGAATATCTTTTTAAGTGTGTTCAGTTTTTTCATGTCAGTTTCCCTCCACAACAATAATCATCTGCGCCGAGTACGTGACGCCGTCCTTTACGGCGTAGAGCGTGATGTCGTAGCTTCCCGCCGCCCATGTCGTTGTGTCGAGCGAGAGCGTGTTCGCTGTTCCGCCCTGTTCTGTTTCGTCAACGTACCACGTGTACGCGTAGCCGTCCGCCGCAGTGAACGTGACTGTCCTGCCGCTCACGCTCCTGCTCATGGTGATGTCGCTTGAAGTGATTGACGCGGCCACGCCTGCGCTGCTCCATGCCGCCGTATATGTCGCGTCCGCGGTGAACGTCGTCTGCACGGTGCTGTTCCAGCCTGCGAATGTGGAGCCTGTCTTTACCGGATCTGCCATGCTTACCGGTGCGCCGTATCTGCCGCTCAGCGTGCCGCCGGTTGTTGTCGCCGCGGTGAACGGTGTCGTCGTCGTCCCGCCGGCGAGGTCGAACGTGAGCGTAATGATGTTGCGGCTGTAGTAGAGCTTCACCACCGTGCTGCCGTCAGCCGCAATAGCGCTCTGCGTCACTGTTCCGGCGGTAAATCCCGTATATGACTTTGCCGCGGCCGCAGTCTGCGCGCCCGTCGTTCCGGTGAGGTTCTGCGTGTCGGCCGTCACGAGTGAATAATTATTATCGCTTATATTCTGCTGCCAGTGCTGCACCGTGTATGACGTGTCCGTCGCCGCTGCCCACTTCGCGTAGAGCGTCACGGCTCCCGTGCTGCCTTTTGCAATCTGCGTCACCGCTGCTGTAAATCCGCTGTCGCTGTACCAGCCGCCGAATGTATAGCCGGTCTTAGCCGCGGCTGCAAGCGTGATTGTTTCCGTCTCAATATTGTAGCTGGCGGGATTCGTCGCAGCGTTCGTGCCGCCGGCAAGGTTGTAGGTGATGGTGTAATCGCCGGCGAGTGTATACGTCGCGGTGTATGTGGTGTTTTCTGCAGGAAATACCGAAGGAACAGCAGGATTCCACGCGCTGAACGTGTAGCCCGCCCTTACCGGTTCGTCAGGAGCGGTAAGCGCAGCTCCCTCCAGTCCGGTGCGCACAATGTCATCGGTGGAACCGTTCCAGTTGCCGCCGGCAGCCTTGAACGTGAGCGTCACCGTTTCTGATTCAGACGATGTTCCGTCTGCCGCCGAGGATTCATTCGTCTCCATCGTGCAGGAGATAGTTCCTAGTACAAGAGCCAGTACTGCTGTCATGAGCAGTACACTGTGTTTCTTCATCCGCATGCTTTTTTCACTCCTCATTAATAACCGGTCATTCATTTTTACCCGGTATGCAGGCAGATGACTGCCGATGCCGGGAAAAAAGGCCTTTCCTACATCATTAATTATGGAGTCTGTTCCTAAAGCGTTTCTAAAGAAATAAAAAAATCGTGTGCATGGCGCGAATTGCAGCGGAGCTCCCTGTGCAAAGTGCAGCGAAGCTCCCCGCGCTATTTGCAGCGAAGCTCCCCGCGCAAAGCGCAGCGAAGCTCCCCGCGCAAATTGCAGCGAAGCTCCCCGCGCAAATTGCAGCGAAGCTCCCCGCGCAAAGCGCCATCCGGCATGATGCTTGCAGGATTATTGCCCTGCGGGCAAGGATGACAGTCGATTACTGCGTAATCGACAAAGCGGGAACAACTCCGCCACGAGTATCGTTCACATCGTATCTTCCTATGGTGCGACTGGAGTTGCCATAGTAACTGACGTCCCACACGTATGAATGATTATTAGTACAGGAAGGCGAGCGAAGCCACCAAATGCCTAGGTACAGGTAGTTGGTCTCTGTTGTATTCATCACCGCTCCCGTTGCGCGCGCGTAGTCGCTCACCGTCCGTCGGCGCAGTGTGCGGTACTCTGGATCATTCTGATTGTATTTTGCGAAATGGTATGTAGCGTTGTTCGTTACCTCTAGCTCGCTCAGCAGGTAGATTTTGTCGTTGGTGTTGACACAGGTGTAGTTCGTAGAAAAGGCAATGTTTGTTCCGTCTGCCTTAATCAGTGTTCCGGTCGCATCCGTTGTGCTTGCTCCGCTGTTGTCTACCGTCGTTGTTTTAATATACGACTGCGCTGTTTCTGTGAACGCCGTCTGCAGGAAGCCTTTGTCGCTCCAGTCAATGTCGGACGATGTACGGGTTCCGTGGTCGGTAACAAATTGGTTGTCCGTGCCGTTCAGCCATGCACGGATGTTCGAGTAGTTGTAGTTGTTCGCATATATTGTCGTGCTTCCAAGCGTTCTGTTTGATGTGCTTCCGTAGTAGCATACGTTCGCCAGTATGCTCTCCGCAAGCAGCTTGCCGCTCTCGAGAACGCGCCATTTGATCGGTTCCACCTTGAAGTAGTACTCCGTGCCTCTTGCCACTGCGGTGCCGTTCGCAAAGGTGTAATCGTCATCGTATGGCTCGGCTGTCACTTTCGCATACCAGTAGCCGTCGCTGCCCAGATAGTACGTGTTCGCACCCATTGTCTTTGTTACACCTTCGTAAATGGTTACTCCATCTGCCTTGATTTTCTGCGGCCAGCTGCCGAAGGATTTGTACGTACCGTCCGTACCGTAAGAGTCTGTACTTACTGCTGGTGCGTCTTGCACCGTTTCGCATATGGCATCGGATTTTACGCCATATACTGTCACCGTATATGCCTGCGCGCTTCCGTCCTCGGCGGTCACCGTGTATGTCACGGCGTTCGTAAAGTTGTTCTCCGTGGTGCCGCTTGTCTGCGCGGTGCTTCCAACGGTCACGCTTGCCTTGTCGCTGCACGTGAATGTCGCAACAAGTGCTGTTACCGTCGTTCCGTATGGTACGATAACCGCAACGGTGTGCGCGCTCTGGTCAATCGTGCCTACAACGTCAACTGACAGCGCGCTGTTTGCACTGTCGGTAAAGCCGAATGAGAGCAGCTGCTTTTCGCTCGATTGTGTTTCGCTACTGCTGCCGCTTTTCTTAAAGTCGTCCATGACGTGACTGCACGATGCAGAAACAAGGGCGGCACAAATAATAAGGCATATATATTTTTTCATAACTGATTTCCTCCGTCACAATCTACTTTTTAAGCACCGTGATTTCCACGCGTCTGTTTTTGGCGCGGCCTTCCCTGGTGTCGTTTGTCGCCACCGGTACGGATGAGCCTTTGCCTTCAACAGAAACATCTTCCGCTTTGTATATGCCTTGTGCAATGATGTAGTCCGCCACTGTCTGCGCGCGTTCTGTTGAAAACTTTACATCGTTCGAAGTGTCGCCGAACCGCGCGCAGTGACCGGTGACAAGCAGCTTGCCGCCGTATGTCGAAAGGAGTTCGCATATCTTGTCAAGTTTCTGATATTCTGTTTCCAGCAGTTCGTTAGAATTTTCTTTAAAGCCGATGTCGCCCATGGAGATTTTTATTTCCTTTGCAGTTTCCTGGACAACTACGTTCTTAAGTTCCTTTACTTCCTGCTGCACCTGCTTGATTTCTTCTTCTGTCTGCGGCTTCTTTATAACCGGCGCTTCAGCGGGAACAGGTTTTACTTCAGGGATTGGTTTTTCTTCTACTACCGGCTTTTCTTCTACTACCGGCTTTTCTTCTACTACAGGCTTTGTTTCTTCAACCGGTTCCGGCACTTCCGTTTTTACCTGATGACCCGGCCGCCACAGAATTCCCAGTCTTGCGCCGAGTATATGCTGGCAGTCTTCCTGTGTCGGAGGTACAAATGTATATTCAAAACCGAGCTCCGGTGAAAAGGTAGAACCGCGTGCAGCTGCGATTTCCCAGCGGAGCGCAAGTGATGCACGTGCCGCAAAATCCGCGTAGAACGGTCCGATGCTGTCTGTTTCGGCAGCTTTTTTGTACCCCTGCATGATTGCGCCTGCTTCGAGCGCCGGCACGACAAATAATCCGCGCGAACCGAGCGGACACCTCACATCAAATCCGGCAAGAATGCACGACGACCAGCCGCCGTCTGCCACATCAGCACAGGTGATGACGCTGCATCCGTCCGCACACAGTATAATTCCGGGAATACAATTGCCGAATGAAAATGGAAGCGTCCATTCTGCCAGCGCGCCGCCGCCGAACGAGCCTTTTATATAATCAGAATAAGTGCCGAGCGGAATGCTGCCCGTGCCGTAAACGCCGAGCGCAAAATCCCCCTTTGCCGGCGCTTCCTGAGCGTGAAGAGAGCAAAATGAAACCGCAGCAAGTACGGCTGAAATCATCAGAGTTTTGTTCCGCATGAACTTCTCCTTTACCATTATTGTAAAGGACGTTTCTAAAGCGCTTCTAAAAAATTAAATTTTGTTTATCAATGCAGGTCTTTCAGAATGTCAGGCTGAAGCCTTCATCTGAGCCTGCGGTGTGTTCACGTTGTGTGTCTTTATCAATTGCTTTGTTCATAACCCTTTCCTTAATTTTGTTTTATAGCACGGATAAAGAAAAAAGGGTAAAGTATGAAGATTCGCGAACTGTCTGCGGCAAAGACAAAATGGCTGCATGGACAGAATACTGCACCTACGGCGGCCTCCCGATGGTCTTACACCTCGAAACGCCGGAGCAGAAATCTTCTTATCTCCAGAACCTTCTTGAGCATACGTACAAGCTGAACGCTACGATGTTAAAGGAAAAAAATACATAGGGGTGACGTTATTTTAAACAGACGCAGCGTAAGTTGATACACATCCTTGAATACCGGTAAATCATACTATAAAGCCAAAAGACACCCCCTGAATTAACGGGCGGCTTCGCCGCCCCGTCAATAGTTAAATAGCTGAATAGTTAAAAGCCGGCAACACTACGAACAAAGTCATTGAAGTACTTGTAGAAGTAGCTCTGATTCCCACTGATGAAATTCACGAACCACGCGTAGCTATAGATGGAAGAATACTGGGACGACGACCAGTACCAGCCTGTGCCCAGTTGCGTTGCGGTGCAGCCCTTATCTGACAGAGTCTTCAGCCCAGCATTGATTGCAGCCTTATTAAAGTATATCGTGCTCAGTTCGTCGCGCGAGGGCAGATACCATGTTCCCGCCGAATATCCTCCGCCCGTGTACGCGTTGCAGTAGCTGAACGCCGGATAGTTTGCCGCAGTCTTGCTTCCTTCCGGATCCGCCGCCTGTATGACTGCCCAGTTCCCCTTTCCGTCGGCAAGGCTCGTCGCAAATGTCGTAGTATAGCCAGTGGTTCCTGACGGTTCCCATGCGCCACTGCTCTGCTCCAGCGCAACGATTGTCTTTACGCTGCCGTCGGGCTTTACATCGCACACAATGCCTGCGGGTGTTTTGCCGCTTACATACGCTGAAGACACGGTACCGTCAGTATAGTAAATCTGCCCTATCTTTTTTGTCTTTTCAGTTCCGCATTCTACCGTGCACACGTTCGAATACGCGGTGCTCGTTCCGTCGCTTGATGTTGCGGCCATGCAGTAATATACCGTTCCCGATGCAGCGGTAAACTGCAGGCTTTGTGAAGTTTTACCGCTCACTTCGCTCCAGCTTGTGCCGTCGGAGCTTGCCCACCACTTGTATGTTGACGCGCCGGATGTCTCCCAGCACGCAATGTATCCGCTGGTGCCGGCCGCCGATGACGCAAGGTACAGGTGGTCGGTGATGCGGGCTTTTATAACGGGCAAAGCTGCCGCTCCCTTTACATCTGCCGGGGAAGAAACTTCGCTCCACACGGCGTACAGGGTTATGCTTGTGCCTGCGGCGGCAAGGTCGGTAACCGATGCGCCGTCCGCATACGCTGCCATGCCGCCGGTTGAAGTTGCCCAGCCTTTGAAGACGTAGCCGGATCGCACGAATGTGTTTGCGGTGAGCGCCGTCGCAACTCCGCGCGTAACGGTCTGCGTCTGCATGGAGCCGGTGACCGTGTCCGTGGTGTTGGCGCTGTAGGTTATCGTATACTTATTCGACCACACCGCGTACAGCGTTACGCTGTTGTCGTTGATGATTGTGTTCGTCACCGCGGCAGTCTTCTTTCCCGCTGCGGTGATGTAGCAGTCGCCGCTGCCGTCTTTTGTGCCGTAGATTCCCACGAACGAGTAGCCTGACCTTGTGGGCACGGTGAGCATGGTGTCACTTGTGATTTCATTTGTGCACGCTTCGTCCGTGTACCAGCCGGTGCCGTACTTTTCGTAGAGCTTCGTGTATGCACAGCTGCCGCCCTGCGCGTCTATGGTAAGGTAGTACACGTTCGCCTTCACTTCGCGCAAGTCACGCACAATCATGCTGCACCCGGTAATTCCCAGGCAACAGATGAACACGCCAATAGCCGCAACACGCAGCCCCAGATTCCGTAAGCAAAATTTATTTCCACTCATTCCGTACCACCTTACTTTTTATTTGCGACAAGCATTATTTCAACGCGTCTGTTCTTTGCGCGACCTTCTTCCGTATCATTCGAGACAATCGGCTGGGAGGAGCCTTTGCCCATGACGGTGACATGATTCGCATCTCGCACCTTCCTGCTGATAAGATAATCTGCCACCGCACCCGCACGTGACGTAGAGATGAGCATGTTGTCAGCATCGCTGCCGTCGTCAGCGCAGTGCCCGGTGATGAGCAAATCATTGTCGTACTGCCGGAGGATTTCCGCCACCTTGTCGAGCTTTGTCTTTTCGCTTTCCGCAAGTTCCGCAGAGCCAGCCTTGAACTGAATGTTGTCAAGGCTCAGTATGAGGCCCGCATCGCTTTCCTTCACCGTGACGTTCTCTATATTGAGGGAGGCAATCTGCTGTTCCGCCTGAGCGACCGACCCGCTCTTTGTACTGCCCGCTTTCTTGCCTTTAATTCTCCACAGCGCACCTGCACGCACGCCCATGAACTGCACCGCGCTTTCCTCCGCAGGCACAATTTCATACATCGGCGTAAGTGCAATCTCAAGCGCCCCGCCGCACCACTTTGGCGATGCATACCTGAATGACGCCGACGCCGCAAACAGCTGCTCCGCGTACACGTTACGGGGAATCGCCGTCATGCCTTCACTCGTCGCAATTCCTTCAAGCCTCGCCCCGTATGAAAATTCAGGCTGAATAAAAAAGCCGCCCGTGCCCAGCGGAAACCTGAGCCAGAAGCCGCCCGTGCCAGCAGCACTCCACCCCGAAGAGAAGCGCGCGTCGTTTATAAAAAGCGCCTCCCCCTGCGCATGGAGCGACAGTCCGCACTCGAATCCAAGCACCGGGAATGGAAGCGTATATTCCGCCACCACGCCGCCTCCCGCCGCGCCCGACACATAGTCCGCATATTCACCAAGGGGGAATTCACCAACACCGTACACGCCAAGTGCAAACGGCGCCCGCTCCCCGGCACTCTGCGCACGTACATTCGCACAGAACGCCACCATGACCACCGCGCCAAGCGCCGCCACATTTCTTTTGAACTTACCCATGCTCCTTTGCTCCCTTTTTTGAATGGAAAATCTACATTCGAAGAATATTGTTATATTATAAGCCCAAAGTTTTGATATCACAATGGCTACCAACTAAAAAAATCGGCGTCCGTTTCCAGACGCCGCTTTGCTTGTAAGCAATTTACTGCTGTATTATGCAGTTTCCTGCTTTATCAATTTTACTGGAGTTGTGCCACTAGTTGATGAAACACTTGACACGGTCGTGCTGCCAGAAGAGTAGCTTAACGTGTATGGTAAAAGTATGAAGATTCGCGAACTGGCTGCGGCAGAGACAAAACGGCCGCAGAGACAGAATACTGCACGTCGCATGGCGGCACAGGCGTATGTGTTTCCAAAGGACGGCATCGCGGACGACCACGTTACGCTCGATTTTGAGGGCGTCAAAGTCCTTGCCCCTTCGCGGGCCGATGAATTCATCACCGGAATAAAGAACAACTACACTAAAAACATTTCATATCTGAACACTGCAAATCCCTCTGTTGCGCAGACGCTCAAGACGCTGGAAGATGCGCCTTGGTGAGCAGCACGTCGCCCGTTCAGCAAGTCCCCACTTTCCACCCGGCTATCGTGCACGCTCCTTTGTCGAACCCCACGCCTATCTTCACAACACGTCGCCCTCCCGCAGGTCGGTGACGAACTTGCCGATGTAGAACGCAGTCTCCGGCGCGGGGATGCCTGTCTCGTGCGGCAGCAGGAAGTTCATGAACCCGTACCGCACCTCCTCGTTTGGGAACGCGAGGGTGTATATTCCGAATTCCTTGTTGTAGTCCTTTATGGTGAGGTAGCCCGACTGATACAGCAGCGGCACCGGCGTGTTCATGTCGAACCGGTATTCGGTGAATACCGTGTCGCTCGCCTCTATGCCCGTCGCCATCGAAGCGAGGTCGAAGTCGGTCTTCGCCATCAGCTTTACCAGGAACGTGGGCGTGCCCGTCTGGAACCAGTAGTAGTTGAACTTGAGCTTTTCGAACGTGTTGAGCAGGCTGAACGGATTGTACATGCCCGGCGTGTCCTCGCAGAAGTGGTAGCCGTCGTACGTGCGCCGGAGTTTTTCCGCAACCTCGGCCTCCGTGCCGCCGGTCTTCTGTGCAAGCGCGGCAATCTCCGGTTTGAAGGAAGAGGCGAGCTCGTCCTCCGAAATGCCGCACACCGCCGCATACTTTTCTTCCATGCTGATGTCGCGCAGCTGGTTTAAGTCGCTGAACACGCTCACCTGGCTGAACTTTGTCACGCCCGTGAGGAACACGAACTTGAGGTGCGCGTCCTCGCTCTTGAGCACGCCGTAGAACGCCTTGAGCGTCTTGCGGTAGTCCTCGTACAGCGCCTCGTTGTCGAGCACTTCGATGAGCGGCTTGTCGTACTCGTCCACAAGCACCGCCACCTGCCGGCCCGTCGCCTCGTGCGCCGCGCGGATCACCGCCGTAAATCTAAGCTCCGGGTCTTTGTCGCTGTGCGGCAGATTATATTTCTTTTCCCATTCGTCAAGCTGGGCGGATAGCATCTTGTTCAGCGATGACGGGTCGTCATATTTTTTGCTGTTCAGGTCAAGGTGGAGCACCGGGTACACCGTCCACGGCTCCTTCGTGTTCTGCTCTTCCAGCGTTTCGAGCGCGAGTCCGGAGAACAGCTCCTTCTTGCCCAGGAAGTACGCTTCGAGCGTGGAGAGGAAGAGGCTCTTGCCGAACCGCCGCGGGCGCGACAGAAATATGGGGTTCCCGTTCTGCACGAGGCTCCACACGTACTGCGTCTTGTCCACGTACACGTAGCCTTCATTGCGAAGTTTTTCAAAGCTCTGAATGCCGATCGGCATCTTTCTTGGTGTGCTCATACGCAAATGATAGCATAACAGGGGAAAAGTTGAAAGGAAGAAAAGATGAAAATAAGAAGAACAAGGGTAAAGTAAGAAAAGTATAAAGGGACAGGTGAACAAGAAAACGATGCGTCTTGGTGAACAGCGCGTCGCCCGTCAGCGAAACTTCCCTTTTACCTTTACACTTTTACCTTGTTGTATCTTTTATTTCAGTACTATTCAATCGGCAAATCAATTCCGTAATAAACTTCCGGTTCCCTGATTTCCAGAATATCTGCAATTTTCTTGTCACTGTAACTGGCAATTCTATGCCTGTAGTCTGCAAACACGGCAATATCCTCGATTTCTTCTCTACGCATCTTTGACATTTCAAGGAACCCAGCTTCCCTATCAATACCTAAGAATCGTCTTCCAAGTAAGTTTGCCGCGATTCCAGTCGTGGAACTGCCGGTAAATGGGTCAAGGATCCAATCGTTTTCTTTTGTGGAAGCCAAGATTATACGAGCCAGCAAAGGAAGCGGTTTCTGCGTAGGATGCTTACCGCAAGACTTTTCCCACTTCGCAATAGCGGGGAGTGTCCAAACATCGCGCATCTGGGTTCCTCCATTTATAGCTTTCATCAATCCATAATTAAAATAATGCTTTGATTTTTCAGACTTTCTGGCCCAGAGGATAAATTCGGTTGAATGTGTAAAACATCTGCAAGCAAGATTAGGCGGTGGATTTGTTTTCTGCCAAGTAATGCAATTGAGAATCTTGTATCCCAATTCTGTCATAGCTTGCGCTATAGAAAAGATATTGTGGTAGGTTCCTGAAACCCAGATTGTTCCATCATCAGAAAGTTTTTCACGACAAAGGGAAAGCCAATTTTTATTGAATTCGTTGTTTTTATCAAAGCCATGCGACTTGTCCCAATCGCCTTTATTTACTGAAACTTGTCTACCGCTTTGAACTGATATACCGCCATTGCTTAAAAAATAAGGCGGATCCGCAAAAATCATATTGAACTTAAAGTCAAATTGAGGAAGGAGTTTGGTGCAGTCGCCTTGAACAAGAGTAAAATCGTGATTATTGGACTTATAGTAAGACTTTAGCATTTTTAATGAAAAGTAGCAGAAGAAACAACTTTATATATTCCAGCATGATTCTTTAATTGCTCAATAACCTTACCGAACATATACGCATCAGATCTATTAGTCTTTTCTTGCACCATCAATAATTTTGCAAGCAATATAAGAAATTTTATACTAAACTCACCTTTTTCTGCTAAAGCGGAATATTCTTGAGATTCAGATTCAACTTCATTCATTAATTTCTCAGTATCCAAAAAATTCTTTCTGTCTTCTTCTGATTTAAAAGGAGTGGTCTTATTCCATTGAGAAATTAAAAAATCTAAAAATTTATCAGTCTCTTTAGGATCTTCATTTTGCTTTATTAAAATATCTACGGCCCAATGGATATGTTTAGGAGTACGAGGTCTAGTCCATTCTCCATTAATCGATTGCTTATATTTTATGACAATATCCAATGGTGAAATAGTTCCTTCATAAATTCCTATCTGAAAATGAGAATTTACTGGGAATTGATTCAATAACTTTACTTCCTGCATCCCAAGTTTAGCGGAAGTAGGCATTTCTCTTTCGTTCATTTAAACAACTCCTCCATAACACCGCTTTCCATGTCCTGAATGTTGTAGATTGTATCAAGAACATCAAAAGTTTCTTCTAGATTGTGGCGGGCACCTTCCCATCCACTGCCATCGGTAAACCAGATGAAAGTTACTCCGTTAATTGTTGCGATTTCATTGGCCAGTGTTTTATAGCTTCTGGAAGTCTCATTCAATTTTGAACCGCCAGAACCGTAGAAGTTTGTTTCAATTACATAAATCTGGTTTGGTGTTCTTACAACGTAATCAAAGCGTTTTTCCATCTTGCCCTGATTGGAGATTGCAGAAAGGTCCGTTCCCCACTTCTGTGTAATTTCATGAATATACATTTCTTTGAAGTAGGTTTCATCCTTCTTGAAGCCCGCTTTCTGTATATACATTTCAACAAGGTCTTCCATCAGGTGACCGCCGCGATTTTTTCTACCATTGGAATCAAGCCCAGTTTCAACACCAGTAACATAATCAATCAGATTGCTGATTAAATGATTGGAAAGAAGATTGAAAAGACCTGACTTTTCCATGAACTCAGAATACTGATCCAGAGTAAAAGCAGGCTGGGCAAAGTCAAAGATAAAACTTCCTGATTTATCTGTAATAGGAATCTCAGAACCTCTAACGGCCAGAAGAATTGGAATGCATTTTAAAGTGTCTGGATATTTCTGGATGATTGCTTTGAATTCATCCTTTATGTTTTTAGAACCAATCAAGGAATTGAGGATATTCAATTCAACTTTGACTCTATCAACATTGGCATAAACTTTCTCAAAATCAATGTAGTAGGAATACGTGGCAATGCTTTCTCTGAAGGTGCGGAACCATAAATTAAAATTACGCATCATTTATTATCAACATTTCCCCCATTTATTGGGAATCTACAGTCACGACAATAAGATTGAGGAATAATTCTATCACCTATATTCCTGTAACCAAATAATTTTTCAATTTCTTCTTTGCCAATTGCAGTTTTTCCACAATTAGGACATTTCGCAAAATCATCTTTTCCATACGGCATATAATATATTCTCCTTAAAAGTTTTATAAGCAAGCAACCATCAATTCAGTTATTTCTCCGCGACCGTTTGCCTTGCTATTTATCATTCTGGAGGCATGGACCCTATTAATTTCATAGGCACCATACAAGTCATCGAAGAAGTTATCGTTTTTATCAGTGTTTTTAGGATCCGAATTGCTAAGAAGAACCTTCGTTCCCATACCATGAATCAGGCTTACAAAGTTACCTAGTTCAACTTGTTCTTTGTCTCCAAATCCATCTTTAGCATAAGAAGTAAATGAAGCTGATTGAGTCAAAGGTCTGTAAGGCGGGTCTATATAAACGAACGTCTTTGCGTCGATAAAGTTTTGTGTCTGTTTGTAGTCGCCAGTTGAAATCTGAACATTTTGAAGAGCCTTGCTTACACTCTGTAAAGTTTCCGCTTGGCAAATGCCAGGGTTCTTATACACTCCGCTTGGAACATTGAAAAGTCCCTTGGCATTTACGCGGTAAAGCCCATTGAAACAAGTCTTGTTCAGATAAATCATGAGCGCAGCTTTTTCTACAGTGTTCTCTTTTGTCTGAATCAGTTCGTTGAAACGGTTTCGCTTTTCAAAATAGACAGATTTCCTTTCTTCCGGGGAAGAAGCAAGATATTTTTCTTGCCAGTCAGAAAGAACTTCAATAAGGTCTGAAACATTGTTTTTAATCTGGGTATAGCAGTTGGTAAGTTCAGGGTTTATATCGTTAATGAGAACTTCTTTAGGTTGAAACTTGGAAAGCAAATCAAATAAAACGGCTCCACCGCCAACAAAAGGTTCGCAGTATTTATCTATCTTTGAAGGATAGTATTTTTCAATTTCATCGAGAAGTTGTGATTTTCCGCCCGCCCACTTTAAGAAGGGCTTAAGTGTCCCCGTCGTTTTCATTCTATCATCTTACCATATTTTAACAGAAATTTTAAGATCTTAGTGAGCATATAGTAAATAAATAACAAAGTAAAAGGAAGGAAAGTGAAGAGATGGAGGTGCCTTTGCAAACAGCACGTCGCATGGCTGCGGGACTCCACTGTAGAAAAAACAGAGAAGATGTGGTATCGTAAAAGGCATGATTGATTCTTCCGTCATCCAGCAGTGCATTGAAACGCTTTCTCACCATGACAGCGAACATTTTGCAAAGACGCGCGACGTCTTTTCCGCGAGGCTCGATTCTTACATCGCTGAAACAGGAAAATACCTTGAGGCGGCGGCCATCGGCGAACTGGGGAACAATGCGTTCGACCACAATTTCAATTTCAACCGGACCTTTGAACGCGGCGTATATTTCGACACTCAGTTCTTAGGCGGCTATACGGTGATAGCGGATTTCGGGCGGGGGCTTCTTGACTCACTGCGCCGGGTAAAGCCTGAACTGAAAAGCGATGAGGAAGCGATGAGGACCGCATTCCTTGAACGGATTTCAGGCAGATTCCCCGAACAGCGCGGCAACGGCTTGAAGTTCGTGCTTGAAACTGCCGTCGCCCACAAATGGAGCATCTTTTATAAATCAGGAACTGCCAACGTCAACTTTTCAGACGGAACATATACATTCGGCAGCTGCAGACAACCGTACCAGGGCTGCCTTGTCATCATTCATTTTTAAGGGGGCTGTCTCATGGTAATAAAAGCAGTAAATTTCGGCGAAGTGCTCATCTCCCGTCCGGCCGGGCGCGAGGCCTTCATGGCGGCACAGGCGTATGTGTTTCCCAAGGACGGCATCGCGGACAATCAGGTTACGCTCGATTTTGAAGGCGTCAAAGTGCTTGCCCCTTCATGGGCGGATGAATTCATCACCGGAATAAAGAACAACTACACCAAGAACATTTCATATCTGAACACTGCAAATCCCTCAGTTGCACAGACGCTCAAGACGCTGGAAGAAGCGGAAGATGCGCCTTGGTGAACAGCATGTCTTTTGCAAACAGCATGACGCACGGCGGCGGGTCTCCAATTTTAACTTTTACCTTTACACTGTTACCTTATTTTTACCACAAGACCTTAATGTCGTATTTAGGAATAATCAAATCCTTTGTAATCAGCGTAAGATCATTCTCCTGTGCCTGAGCAATTAATAACCGGTCAAACGGATCATGGTGAATGAAAGGTAATTCCTTAATTCTTTCAATATCGTGTGATGTTATGCCTGTATCGGCTACACTAAACTAGACAAAAAAATTAAGGGGTCGTAAACTTCCAAGGAGAAGAAAATATGGAAGAGACACAGAAAAAAGAAGTAAAAGGAAACCGACCCCGGAGGACTTTTACGGAAGAGTTCAAAAAGCAGATGGTGGAACTTTACAATGCGGGAAAGTCCCGTACAGAAATTGTAAACGAATATGAGCTTACACCGTCCGCTCTGGACAGATGGATTTCGCGAATCAACAGCACCGGCTCGACGAGGGAAAAAGACAACCGCAGCGATTCGGAGAATGAGCTGATCGCGTTGAAAAAAGAAAACAAACGGCTTCTGCTGGAAAATGAAATCCTAAAAAAAGCGGCGCTGATTTTCGCGAACAAGTAGAGTACATGAACGCCCACTCAGGAAACTTTGGAAAATCAGCATTATGCCGGGCGTTCGGGATCAACAGAAGCTCGATCTACTACAAGCGGGACGGACAAAAAAAACTTGCGGCGATCGCCCGCCATGAAAAAGATCTGCAGGACGTAAGAACCGCATTTGAGAAAAGCAGGAACAATTATGGCGCCCGGCAGATAAAAACGGCGCTTGCAGAAAAAGGAAACATCATGTCCAGACGGAAAATCAGGCGGCTGATGGAGGAGTCTGGGCTTGAAAGCAGCTACAGGAAGCCGAAGTACGTAAAGCCCGGCACAAAAAAGGCGGACTGCAACAAGGCTGATATTTCAAATCTTCTCGGCCGCGATTTTTCCGGCTGGAATGAAAAAGAAGTTCTGGTCAGCGATCTGACATATGTGAGGGTTGACGGAAAATGGTGCTACATCTGCGTGCTCATCGATCTGTTCAACCGCGAAGTTGTCGGCTGGAGCGTCGGTGAAAACAAGACAGCAGAATTGGTTCTGCTCGCTTTTGCCATGGCCGGAATCGATTTCAGGAGAGTGATGATTTTCCATACGGACAGGGGGATGGAATTCTGCGCTGAAAAAATCGATCTGTTCTTGAATAGATTCGGAATCATCCGCAGCCTGAGCCGCCCGGGAACACCGATCGACAATGCGGTGGCGGAATCATTCTACGGGACCGTAAAAACGGAGTTCGTAAAAAATCAGAATTTCCCGTCACTCGAAAGACTGAAACTTTTATTCGGTGACTGGGTGCACTGGTATAACACTATTCGTTTCCACAGTGCAGATGGTGGCAAAAGTCCTGTAGTTTACAGGAAGGAATTTTATAACGAACCCCTTAAAAATATTGCCTAAAAAGGTGTTGACATTTCAGCCTATCTGCTCAAACCCTTCATTATTCAGAACAGACTCCAAGTACGGAATCTCAACAGGAAAGTCAAGTTTTTTCAAGCTTTGCTTTATCGCAATTTCCCAGAGTGACACTATGCTGTAAAAGCATTTTTTATTTTCCATGCAACTTCGTGCTCCTTCTGAAAGAAGACCACTGCCTGTCACATACCAGATTAACGCATGAGTATCTATCAAGTACATCACATGTATTCCTTAAAATCTTCAAGGGGCGCGTCAAAATCTGCCGACATGCGGCACGGAATATTTTTTAAGCAGCCGAAACCCTTTTTCTTGTCTGATGACTTGAACGCTGCCGGTTTGCCCGATTTCTTATAGTTCAGGTAATCTATGAACGAGGAGACTTCATCCAAATCATTCTGCGGCAGTGTTTTTAATTTTTCTTCTAAAGCAACGAGCGGCATATAAACCTCCTTGTAAGTATTTATAGTATACCACAACAAGTGTAAAGGTAAAAGGAAAGGAAAAGAAAAAGTGAAGAGAGGGAAGATGCGCCTTGGTGAGCGGCATGTCTTTTGCAAACAGCATGACGCACGGCGGCGGGTCTCCACTTTCACCTTTTACCTTGCCTCTCCTTCCTCCAGCAGAAAATCATACACGCTGATTTTTTTATAGCCGTTCTTGAGCTGGGTGAACGGATCGGTATCCATGGTGATTAGTATTTTTTCGTAGCCGTCTGCAATAGTATAGAAGGAAGAAATCTCCTGCTCCATTTTGTCTGCGTCGGCCACGGAATACGCAACCTGAATGTACGACAGGCTTCCGTCGCGGCGGGCAATGAAATCTATTTCCTTGTTCTGATTTTTGCCGATATCAACCGTGTACCCGCGGACTAGCAGCTCGTTATAAATAATATTTTCAAGCGTATGCGTCACTTCAATCTGGCGGTAATTGATTTTCTGATTCCGTATGCCGATGTCGGTGATGTAATATTTATACAGCGACTTGAGATATTCCTTTCCGCGCACGTCAAAGCGGGCGACCTTGTAAAACAGAAACGCATCCTGCATGTAGTCGATGTATCTGCTCACCGTGTCATCGGTAATCTTTATTCCGTTCGAGGCAAGCGTGTTTGAAATCTTGAGCGAATTCACATACGACCCGATGTTCGAGCAGAGAAAGTCAAATACCGCGTTGAACAACTCAGGATTGCGTATCTTGTAGCGGTCGATGATGTCCTTTGTAATCACCGTGTCGCACATCATTTTAAGATACTCTTTTTTAAGCAGGTCGTCCGTCTCTGTCGCCATGAACGGCAGGCCGCCGTAATACATATATTCGTTGAAGGCGGCAGCTTTGTCTTTTTTAGAAACTTCCATGTACTCTTTGAATGAAAACGGAAAGACACGCACTTCAATTGAACGTCCGCGCAGTTTGGTGCTTATGTCCTTTGACAGCAGCTTCGAGTTGGAGCCGGTCACATATACGTCGCAGTGGAATTCAGACTTGAGTGAATTGAGCAGGTCCTCAAACGAATCAACATACTGAATTTCGTCAAGCAGCACATAGTACCGTTTTTCATCCTTTATTCTCGCTTTTATTTCCGCATACAGCGCCGTTATGTTCCTGAGCGGCATATTGGAGACATATTCCAAATTAATTCTGATGATGTGGCTTTCGTCAACGCCGGATTCAAGCAGATGCCCGTAAAACAGCTCGAAAAGAAGGACTGTTTTGCCGGAACGCCTCATTCCGGTCACCACCTTTATTAAATCTTTATCCTTTAACGAGATGAGCTTGTTCAAATACAAATCGCGTTTGACAATCATGCTTTCATTCTACTCGAAAACTTTTCTTTTTTCAACAAGTTTTCGAGTAGAATACGGAAGGACAAGGACAATGCGCCTTGGTAAGCAGCACGGCGACGAATCCTCAATTTTACCTTTTAATTTTACACTTTTACCTTGTCCGCATGCTCCGCAATAACGAAGTACTTATTCCAGTACGGAATCATGTAGCGGTGAAGAAGCGCTGTTTTAAATTGGAACATGCTATAATGAGCCATAATTCCAAGGTATGAGTTTACAGTGGCACGGAACATGTCCAGTTCATCTTTCCGCGGTTTATGATCGTACGAAAGAAGCTGCAGTGATTTTAGAGCGTGTTCAAAATTATTTTTTATTCGACGAGAACATACCGTATAGGCAGGCTTTATAAAACATCCCAAAAATTCAACACCATGTGATACTTCTTGCAGATATATTTTCTTCGGATGCAAACATACATGAAGCTGCGTCTGCAGAAATATTTTCATAATAGGAACAAGCAACCGTAAATATGTCTGACTTTTAGACACTATCACGCAGTCATCTACATACCGCACATAGTTCTTTACACGCAGTGTATGTTTCACAAAATGATCGAAAATACTTACGTAGAAATTGGCAAATACCTGGCTGGTTAGATTACCAATAGGAAGCCCGCACCCCTGCGCTGTATAAAAAAGACTTTTCTGCTTCGGCAGTTCGTTCCATGCGGAAGGAGGACTTTTTCTGATACAGGAAGCACACGGATCATTAAAAATAATGATTCGACATAATTTTTTTTCAAATTCTACAGAACCGCACGATACTGTTTTTCTATATATTGAATCCAAAAAATTACAAAGCAAACTATACAGAACATTGCGGTCTATGCTCATAAAAAAACTTTGAATGTCTGTTTTTAATACATACGCTTTCTTTTTACCGTTATCTGATTCTGAACGTATAAAATGTTCAACACGGGCTATCGCCGCATGAGTTCCTTTGTTTACACGGCAGGCATAGCTGTCATGTATGAAATACTTTTCAAAAGAAGGATTAAGTCTGTTTATAAGCAGATGATGCACAATTCTGTCACGGAATGATGCTGCAAATATTTCACGTCGTACCGGTCTGGTTACAATAAAGCACGTTGAAGGCCGGGGGCTCCATGTTCCGCTTTTAAGTTCATAATACAACTGAACAACATTGCTTTCATAGTCTGATTCAAACTGCAATGCACCATAAGAATACCGTTTGTTTTTTCGGCAGTCGTAATATGCCTGAAACACTTCCTCTATTGTCAGCTCCATCGCCCATTTCTCCGCTTAGTAAAAAAAGCGGAAGTATCTGACAAGCAGATACCTCCGCAGGTTTGTGTAAAATCCGGCAACACTACGAACATTGTTATTGTTGTTCTTGTTGTTGTTGTTCTGATTCCCATTGTTGAAATTCACGTTCCACGCGTTGTTATAGTTGGAAGAATACTGGGACGACGACCACCTTACGCAGAACCTTATACCGTCGGCACAGATTTGTGCGGACGGACATATGTGCCGAAAAAAGGCGACGTGCCGGCATCGGACGCCCCGATGTCTTTTTGATTTCGGCGGTTCTGCCGCTTTTACACAAAAACCTCGCTCGCTCTGCGGCACCGTGGCACCGCAGATTCAGGCACATGGCACAATGCGCCATGCTGCTACCTGTTTGCATTACGCCAGCCGGTAACCTGCTTTCCAATTGAATCCATTGCAAGAGATAATTCAGCCTGCTGTTTTACTGTTACAAGGTGCAAATCCGTACTCAGCCGCATCTCAAGTTTAAGCACTTCAAAATCATCTAAAAACTGTTCCAGATAGGCAGTTTTTTCTTTACATTTATTTGCGCGGTATATGCTTCGTACCAGCAGTATGGCATCTTTCTTCATGTCCTGCCCCAGCGTGAATTTGTATTCCCGGCTGAAGTTTGACGTTATTTTAAACAGACGCAGCGTAAGTTGATACACATCCTTGAATACCGGTAAATCATAATATAAAGCCAAAAGACACCCCCTGAATCAGCGGGCGGCTTCGCCGCCCCATCAATAGTTAAATAGCTGAATAGTTAAAAGCCGGCAACACTACGAACATTGATACTGCTGAACTTGAGGACGTAGTCCTGATCCCCATTGCCGAAAAACACGCTCCACGCGTAGACATAGTAGGAAGAATACTGGGACGACGACCAGTACCAGCCTGTGCCCAGTTGCGTTGCGGTGCAGCCGTTATCTGACAGAGTCTTCAGCCCCGTATTGATTGCAGTCTTATGAAAAGATATCGTGCTCAGTTCGTCGCGCGAGGGCAGATACCATGTTCCCGCATCATACCCGCCGCCCGTGTACGCGTTGCAGTAGCTGAACGCCGGATAGTTTGTCGCAGTCTTGCTTCCTTCCGGATCCGCCGCCTGTATGACTGCCCAGTTCCCCTTTCCGTCTGAAAGGCTTGTCGCAAATGTCGTATTATAACCAGTGGTTCCTGACGGTGCCCATGCGCCACTGTTCTGCTCAAGCGCGACGATTGTCTTTACGCTGCCGTCGGGCTTTACATCGCTCACAATGCCTGCGGGTGTCCTGCCGCTTTCATACGATGAAGACACGGTACCGTCAGTATAGTAAATCTGTCCTATCTTATTTGTCTTTTCAGTTCCGCATTCTACCGTGCACACGTTTGAATACGCGGTGCTTGTTCCGTCGCTTGATGTTGCGGACATGCAGTAATATACCACAGTGTTTGATGCAGCAGTAAACTGCAGATATGATGAAGTTTTACCGCTCACTTCGCTCCAGTTAGTTCCATCGGAGCTTGTCCACCACTGGTATGTTGACGCACCGGATGTCTCCCAGCACGCAATGTATCCGCTGGTGCCGGCCGCCGATGACGCAAGGTACAGGTGGTCGGTGATGCGGGCTTTTATAACGGGCAAAGCTGCCGCTCCCTTTACATCTGCCGGGGATGAGACATTAGACACGCTCCACACGGCGTACAGGGTTATGCTTTTGTTAGCGTCGGCAAGGTCGGTGACCGATGCGCCGTCCGCGTACGCTGCCATGCCGCCGGTTGAAGTTGCCCAGCCTTTGAAGACGTAGCCGGTATAGGTAAAGGCGTTTGCGGTGAGCGCCGTCTTCACCTTTGTGTAAATCGTCTGGTTTGCCATCGTGCCGGTGGCATGGGTGTCGTTCGCCTTGAAGGCTACCGAATACAGCGTATTCGACCACAATGCGTAGAGCGTTATTTCTGCTCCGGCGGCGGCGATGTCGGTCACTTCCTGCGCGTCGGTGTACACTGCGTCAGTTCCGTCAGCGGCTGTCATCCAGCCTGCGAAGACGTAGCCGGATCGCACGAATGTGTTTGCGGTGAGCGCCGTCGCAACTCCGCGCGTAACGGTCTGCGTCTGCATGGAGCCGGTGACCGTGTCCGTGGTGTTGGCGCTGTAGGTTATGGTGTATGTTCCCGCCTTTTCCTTTAGATTCTGCAGGTCGGTCAGTTCCGAGCTGCACGAAGCGAGCGACACAACCGCCGCCGCCGCAAGCGCGCATATTATCTTTGCAATGTTTTTCTTAGTCATCTCAGTTTCCTCCCTCACTTTCACCGTTTATCTTGTCACTTTGAACTTTCTCGCTTTCTTCACTTTGAACTTGTCCGCTCTCCTTACTTTTACCTTGCACCGTATACCGCACTCCGATTCTTCCGCCAACGAAGTGCTCGGCGTTCCCCTGCACGGGGATAATCGTATAGACCGGTGAAAGCTCGAACTCGAACCCTTTGAGGCTTGCCGGCGAGAACCTGAACGAAGGCGCAAGCTGCACGGCGAAGTCGACGTACGCGCCGCTCGGCATGTCCTGCATGTCGTCCTGCGTCTGAATGCCGCGCACCACCACACCTGCGCTCAGCTCCGGCTGGAACGCGAACGCGCCCTTACCCAGCGGCAGGTAATACCACACTCCCGCCAAGGCCGAACCGCTCCATCCGCCGGACACTTTGTCTGACGACGCGAACAATCCGTCACCCTGCGCCTCCACGGAAACGCCTGACTTTCCCCCGAACAGCGGGAGCGCGAACTCTGCGGAAAGGCCGCCGCCCGCACGGGCACCGATGTACGAGGCATAGTCGCCAAGAGACGCCTCACCCGAGCCGAACAGTCCCGCACGGAAAGCGGGTGCCTTGTTCTGCGCGGGGAGCTTCGCTGCATTTTGCGCGGCAAGCGGCAGTGCGCACACTGCGAATGACGCGAGCAGGACGGTTACAATACGTTTCATAATTTCCTCCGGTAAACGTTTTATATTTATTAAAAAGTGCGCCGCGGAACGGGTCCGCTGGGGCAAATTATTTTACTGTGCTGAATGATGTATTATAGCACGAAGCAAGGGAAAAAGGTAAAAGAAATACGATGCGCCTTGGTGAGCAGCACGTCGCCCGTTCAGCAATTCCCCACTTTCCACCCGGCTATCGTGCACGCTTCTTTGTCGAACCCCACGCCTATCTTCACAATCCTGCGCCCGTCCGCCTCGTACGGCACGGCGTAGCTCCGGTCGTCTATCTGGGCGAGGGCCTCTTCCGCGCTGCCGTCCAGCTTGAACTCGAACACGTATACCGCGTCCTTCGTCCACACCACGCAGTCCGCCCTGCCCTTCGCGCTCTGCACTTCAGTCTGCGTGAACTGGCCCATAAGCGAAAACACGAGGAAGCAGCCAGTCTGGAATGTCTGCTCGTTCACCGCCACAGGCTTTCCGCTCACCGGGTACGGCACGCTCGCGAGGATTGACTTGAGGCGCGTCATGAACGAGTCCACGTCGCCCTCGCGCAGGTCGGTGACGAACTTGCCGATGTAGAACGCAGTCTCAGGCGCGGGGATGTTCGTCTCGTGCGGCAGCAGGTAGTTCATGAACCCGTACCGCACTTCCTCGTTGGGGAACGCGAGGGTGTATATGCCGAATTCCTTGTTGTAGTCCTTTATGGTGAGGTAGCCCGACTGGTACAGCAGCGGCACCGGCGTGTTCATGTCGAACCGGTATTCGGTGAACGCGTTCTTCCCTGCCTCAACGCCGCTTGCCATGGTGCGCATGTCGAAGCCCGACCGGTCCATCATCTTGACCAGGAACGAGGGGGTGCCCGTCTGGAACCAGTAGTAGCTGTATTCAAGCGAGGCGAACGTGTTGAGCAGGCTGAACGGATTGTACATGTCCTCGCCCTCCGGATGGAAGTGGTAGCCGTCGTACAGCGCCCTGAGCTTCGCACGGCATTCCTCCGGCGTCGCCCCCGTCTCCTCCGCGAGCGCCGCTATTTCCGGCTTGAACTGAGCGTCAAGCTCCGTGCCGCTTATGCCGCATATTCCCGAGCAGCTGCGGTCCATGCTGATGTCGCGCAGCTGGTTCAAGTCGCTGAACACGCTCACCTGGCTGAACTTTGTCACGCCCGTGAGGAACACGAACTTGAGGTGCGCGTCCTCGCTCTTGAGCACGCCGTAGAACGCCTTGAGCGTCTTGCGGTAGTCCTCATACAGCGCCTCGTTGTCGAGCACTTCGATGAGCGGCTTGTCGTATTCGTCCACGAGCACCGCCACCTGCCGGCCCGTCGCCTCGTGCGCCGCGCGGATCACCGCCGTAAACCTAAGCTCCGGGTCTTTGTCGCTTTGCGGCAGATTATATTTCTTTTCCCATTCGTCAAGCTGGGCGGAGAGCATCTTGTTCAGCGATGACGGCTCGTCGTATTTTTTGCTGTTCAGGTCGAGGTGGAGCACCGGGTACACCGTCCACGGCTCCTTCGTGTTCTGCTCTTCAAGCGTTTCAAGCGCGAGTCCGGAGAACAGCTCCTTCTTGCCCAGGAAGTACGCTTCAAGCGTGGAGAGGAAGAGGCTCTTGCCGAACCGACGCGGGCGCGAAAGGAAGTACGGCTTGCCTTCAGAAACAAGCCGGTACACGTACTGCGTTTTGTCCACGTACACGTAGCCGTTTGTGCGGATGTCTTCAAAACTCTGAATGCCGATCGGCATCTTTCTTGGTGTGCTCATACGCAAATGATAGCATAACAGGGGGAAAGTGAAATGTCAACACCTTTTTAGGCAATATTTTTAAGGGGTTCGTTATAAAATTCCTTCCTGTAAACTACAGGACTTTTGCCACCATCTGCACTGTGGAAACGAATAGTGTTATACCAGTGCACCCAGTCACCGAATAAAAGTTTCAGTCTTTCGAGTGACGGGAAATTCTGATTTTTTACGAACTCCGTTTTTACGGTCCCGTAGAATGATTCCGCCACCGCATTGTCGATCGGTGTTCCCGGGCGGCTCAGGCTGCGGATGATTCCGAATCTATTCAAGAACAGATCGATTTTTTCAGCGCAGAATTCCATCCCCCTGTCCGTATGGAAAATCATCACTCTCCTGAAATCGATTCCGGCCATGGCAAAAGCGAGCAGAACCAATTCTGCTGTCTTGTTTTCACCGACGCTCCAGCCGACAACTTCGCGGTTGAACAGATCGATGAGCACGCAGATGTAGCACCATTTTCCGTCAACCCTCACATATGTCAGATCGCTGACCAGAACTTCTTTTTCATTCCAGCCGGAAAAATCGCGGCCGAGAAGATTTGAAATATCAGCCTTGTTGCAGTCCGCCTTTTTTGTGCCGGGCTTTACGTACTTCGGCTTCCTGTAGCTGCTTTCAAGCCCAGACTCCTCCATCAGCCGCCTGATTTTCCGTCTGGACATGATGTTTCCTTTTTCTGCAAGCGCCGTTTTTATCTGCCGGGCGCCATAATTGTTCCTGCTTTTCTCAAATGCGGTTCTTACGTCCTGCAGATCTTTTTCATGGCGGGCGATCGCCGCAAGTTTTTTTTGTCCGTCCCGCTTGTAGTAGATCGAGCTTCTGTTGATCCCGAACGCCCGGCATAATGCTGATTTTCCAAAGTTTCCTGAGTGGGCGTTCATGTACTCTACTTGTTCGCGAAAATCAGCGCCGCTTTTTTTAGGATTTCATTTTCCAGCAGAAGCCGTTTGTTTTCTTTTTTCAACGCGATCAGCTCATTCTCCGAATCGCTGCGGTTGTCTTTTTCCCTCGTCGAGCCGGTGCTGTTGATTCGCGAAATCCATCTGTCCAGAGCGGACGGTGTAAGCTCATATTCGTTTACAATTTCTGTACGGGACTTTCCCGCATTGTAAAGTTCCACCATCTGCTTTTTGAACTCTTCCGTAAAAGTCCTCCGGGGTCGGTTTCCTTTTACTTCTTTTTTCTGTGTCTCTTCCATATTTTCTTCTCCTTGGAAGTTTACGACCCCTTAATTTTTTTGTCTAGTTTAGTGTAGCCGATACAAAGAAGAAAGATGCGCAACGGTGAACAGCACGCCATACGGCGGCGGGGGGCTCACTTTTTTCATAACTCTTCCCTTCATTTTGTATTATAGCACGAAGCAAGGGAAAAGGTAGCGCTTACGATACTCGTCTTTTGCAGCGCTTGTAAGGCACCGTTAATTTTCGTTGCAGTATCCGACAGCTCGCTCTAATTTATAGTCTGCGTGCTGCCGTTGTATGTTGCGCCGGATGCGCAATATACATTCTGTCCGGATGTACCGCTGTTATTACCGCTTGCTGTCGCCGTATTGCTTGACACAGCACCGCCCGTAAATGTTACCGTACCACCTGATCCTATTGCAATTCCACCGCCGTATGCATATGCAGCTGAAGCAGTACATGAATTACCGGTCACTGTGCAGTTTGTAAAGCTTACTGGAGTAGTACTTTGGATATATATGCCGCCACCATATACATCAGTAGAAGATGATGCGGAATTTGCGTTTCCTGTAATGGTACATCCGGTAAAGGAATAGTTGCCGTCTGAAATCTCCAGCCCGCAACCTTTTTGGGTTTCTGTTATAGAAAGACCGCTTATCGTGCCTGATCCACCAGAAAGCAAAACTGCAGGGTAGGAATAGGAACCTGTTCCATTTCTTGTGATAGAGCCTCCGGTAATAGTTACTGTTCCTCCGCTTACCGTAAGTCCTCTTGATTTACTTCCAGTGATTGTCCCTCCGCTCATTTCGAACGCACCGCTAGAAACAGATATTCCGCACGTACCCGCTGTGGTAGAAGTTGTTACCGTTGCGCCATTAATAATTTTTAGCGTACCGCCTGTTACAGCAATACAGGGGTTAGCGGAACCAGCTCCGCCTGTTATTGTAAGAATACCTGTTCCGCCGCCGATTGTAAGAGAGCCTCCGCTTACCGATATTGCACTTGCAGAAGAAGCTGTTAGCGTATAATCAGAGTCTGAAGAAAGCGTGATATTTTGTCCGCTTATTATTTGTAATGAAGATCCTGTTATGGTAACTGCTTGGGAAAGTTTTACGGTGACCGCTTCTCCTGAAGGAATTGAAGTGAATAAATAAGTTAATCCATTACTCGTAGATGCTGATGTAGAAGCAATCGTTCCATCTTTTGTTATAAAGTAAGTGCTGTCGGTCAGCGCAAATTTTCCGGAAACTTCAGCAATTTTCGGCGACGATAGGTTGCTTGCCAAACTAACCACACTCGTTCCCACAGATGGAGTGGCTAGTGTCACTTTCGCCACCGGGGCTGCTCCGGTAAGCGCACCGCCCACCGTAATTACACAGTTTTTTGCCAGGTACACGCTGTTGCATGCGTTTGTTGGCGTTACAACGGCGCTGCCTTCCATGGTAAACGTGGTGCCATAGCCAACGTTCACCTCATGTTGACCTTCAGATGCATTATTGCTGATAGTGCCGCCGTTCATGGTAAACGTACAAGATGAGGAAAACTTTGAACTATCCACTCCGGCTCCTTGAGTTGACGAAGTTGTTTTATTATCACGAATCGATGAGCCATCATACATTGATACTGAACCTTGATTGTAAACTCCCCCATCGATTCCTGCATAATTATGATGAATACTGCCATATATGTATGTGGTGCTTCCTTCATTAGTAGACACCCCGCCGTACGCGTGAGCTCTATTTGCATAGATTTGCGGAGCATGATCATTTGCAGTTCCAATATATAATGATGAGGTGCCATATACTACTATGCCGCCACCAGTACCAGCATTACCATCTAATGCCCAATTGTTTGCAATTTTAGTTGATCCTGCAAGATGAACGGTACTATTCTTGATATACATACCGCCGCCGTGATTTGCCTTGTTTGAATAGGTTGCAACATCTCCTTCTGTAACTTGCGTTCCTTTTGTTACAGTCACTTCTGTTCCGACTATGGTATCTGTAAGCGTCACATTACCGGATGTATCTACATAAATTCCACCGCCCCATTGAGTTGCTGTGTTTCCGTACACACTGCAGTTAGTTAATTCTAGTGTACCCGCTCCGCTCTTGTTTATGCCTCCGCCGTACGAGGCACTGCCGCCGGTAATGCCGAGTTCTGTAAGTGTAAGCGCTCCGGTATTTGTACACGCAAGTACACTTGCACTGCTCAGCCCGCTGCCGGTAATAAGTGCTTTTTTCGCTGCCGTTGCCTGTATGGCAAGATCGCCGGTATTCGCTATACTCACTGTACCCGTCACGTTCCACGTTACATCAGCGGTGGTATCTGTCGTCTTGTTCAAATATACATTGCCGCCTGCAGCAAGCGCAGTGCATGCACCGGCAATGCCGCCCTGGTTCTTTGTTCCGTCCGGCGCAGAGATGCGGACATAAGAGTCGGCAGCAGTGCTGCTCAGACGCAGTACATCGCACACACCAGTGTAACCAGATACCGTTGTTCCACTTATGGTGCAACCCACTTTGTTGCCGGACACGTTGTCAAGAATAGCGTTTACACCTGTTATCGCAGTAGTGCCGCTCGTACCGCTGTAGAAGTCCGCACCGCTTGCAACGTAGATGCCGCCTATGCTGCCGGCGGAATAGTTGCCGGTGACAGAACAGCCGTCTGCCATATAAAGGGTACTACCACTCGACACATAGATTCCGCCAGCTCCAACTGAACTGTTAGTTTTTATATTTCCTGTTACTGCGGTTCCGGAACCAACCACTACCTTGCCGGCCTTAACATACACTCCGCCGGCAGTATCTGCACTTCCGTTCTCTATGGTAATGTAGTTCAATACAATCTCTGCACCGCTTCCGCTCATATTCACATACATCACGCACTTTGTGCTGCCGCCGTCAATCACCGCGTTCACGCTCGACATGCTTTTTATGGTGACGGTTCCCGTATACAAAGAATTACCTGACGAACCTCCCATATCCACCATAGCGTTCGTGCCGTTCGAGCCAGTGGAGCTGTACGTCACGGTGCCGGACAACGTAGATGGTGCCGCTCTGCCCGGATGCGATAATGCTGTTAATTGCCGGCTGCAGGTCGGCGTATGGGTCGGCGACGCCGCCGGTGTTACTGTTGCTTGCAGCTTTAAGGCCGCTTATGTTAGCGGCATTTGTTTTGTAAAATGCACCGTCAATGTCACTTCCGCGGACATACAGTTTGTTGAATGCACTGCTCACCGTAAGATCAGTCCCGGTCGTAGTAAGCGTAGGCCAGACAGTGACATCATCCGTATCTGTGTACAGAAGGCTGCCATCACTGCTGTAGTATAAAAGCAGAAGCGTGTATTCACCGCCTGTAGGTGACAAGGTAACTGTTGCTGTATTACTACTAAAAGTAAAGTTCTTAGTACATTTTTCAACACCGCCCTGCAGAAGCTTTGCCTTGCCTTTCGTTATTGAGTTTGTGTTACTTGTTATAGAAACAGTATACGTTCCTGTCGTGTTGCAGCCGCTTACGGTTGTAAGCTTCATTGACAGATCGTAGCTCTGTTTGCCGCTTACAAAAGCCACTTCTTGAGAAGCTGAAACGACTGCATTATCCGCAGTTATATCTGAACTAGAAGGGATACCGTAGAACGTAACGGTGTGCGTGCCGGTGATTTCTGCAGGATTAAAATAAAACCTCATTGTTCCAGATTCAGGCGAAACGAGCTCATAACCTGTACAGCCGGAGATTGACATTCTAAAAACAAGATATGTGCCACTTACCGGGTTTGTCGGAAATGCGGAACGTGAACCGGAAGAATCGGAGGAAGCAGTCTGATTATAATTGGTGAATTCCGCATTTATTGTTGCTTTCGCAGAAGTCGATGTCGATGAAGAATCCGTATCCTTAAGGATGGAACTTAACAGATTACTGCAGCTTGAAAAAATAAGAATACTGCTTACACATAAAATTTTTTTTGTTGTTCTCAACATTTCAGTATAGTTCATTTCTCTTCCTCCTCTATTTAATTTACTGTCACCGCTACACTGCCGGTATATTCGTACCCGCCGATTGTTGCAGTCATTTTTATGCTGTAATCGCCAGCTGGAATCCAAATGCCGGCTGTTACAGTTCCGGTATATCCGTCATTTGCCGTTCTTCCTGTCTGTAAGGCGGTCGTATGTGAATAAATGCTTATGACAGCGCCTGTTACATTTTCATTATATGTTGCACTTGAACAAACAATCGTCCCGGTTGAATCCTTAATAACCCAATACAAAGGCTTCTCAACACCAGCAGTCCACCCAGTAACCGGTGTAACAGAATCACCAGAAACAGATGAAACGGCAAATGTGTATGTTCCTGCAAGACCATCAATCGTTATACCCGGCTGAGCGAGTATTCCATTATTTCCTTCAGGCGAAACAACATAGATTGCTGTTCCTTCCTTCGTCACCTCAAAGCGGTCACAAAGCGCCACTTTTTCCGAATCTGAAAGAGAAGCATTAGTGAAAGAAAGCAATTTTTCTCCCACAGTATACGTTGCCGGTGTAATGCACGCCACCGTGCCGCTGCCCGTAAGCGCGCCCACGCTAAGATGCGCGTTACCAGCCAAATACACATCGTTTGCTCCGGTACCGCTCGGTGTAATCACCGTACCGCCCTGCACGGTAACCTTGGCACCGCTTGCAATATAAATACCACCGCCTTTTGATGTAGCAGTGTTACCCGTCACCGTCGTGTCAGAAAGTATTGTCGTGCCGCCGGCAGCATAAATTCCGCCGCCGTTTGATGTAGCAGTGTTACCCGTTATTATTGTTCCGCCGGACAGAGTTACGCTGCCGCTTGTAATGTTAATTCCGCCGCCGCTCGCAGCACATCCGCCGGCGAGCGTAAGGTTCTTGAGGGTTACACTTGTGGCGTTTGTTATGTTGAAGACGCTTCCTGTGCTGGCCGCATTTATGGTGCGCTGCACGGCAGTACCGCTCGTATCGCTTCCCTGTATCGTCACAGAAAGGTTGCTGTTGTTAATTGTTATATAGTCACCAGACGCTGTCGATGCATTCGTCAGATTGCTCAGGACATAGACGGTATAATTTGTTCCGCTTGCCGGATTTACTATTGCAGTAATTGCTTTTGTTATTGTCGCATACGGAGACGCAAGTGTGCCTGCTCCGTTCGTATCATTGCCGGATGATGACACAAAGAAATTAGTCGGCGTGACCGTGCACTTCCACGAAACGGTTTTACTGTTTGCATACAGGCTCTTGCGGACGAATGCCTTAACAATGTATGTCCCCGGGTCAAGAGACACTGTGCCGGAAAGGCCTGAAATTGAACCGCTCTTTTTAAGCGTAGTGCCGTCGCTGTCATACACTTTATATACAATAGATGCGCCTGTGGAAGAATAGGTAATTGGCTTTCCATTAGAATCTTGTGAGGTTGTATTTGCGTCAGCGGAAATGGTAATTCTTCCGTCGCCGGCAAACTGCTGTGTTATAGTGTTGTCTGTGCTTCCTCCCGCGGTTAACGTAGTCGAAGAAACCGATATATCGCATGCAGCAGGCGAAGACAACTGGTAGGCAATGGTCGGCACTAGCACCGTGGAGGAAAGGCCTGCGGAATCGGTGCAGGTAACAGTGTATGTTTTGTTTTTATAGTTTGACATACTTTCGCCAGAAGAAAAATACACTGACTGAAGCTCTGTTCCGGAGACATTTGTGAATGTCAATTTAGATGTTGGATTAACCGACGTTGAAGCAGGAGCAGTTGTTGAAAGTTTAGTATCTCCGAATGTATACGCACCGGATGAATTAAGTGTTACCGTATACGCAATGCCGTCTATTGTTATTGTTTTTATGTCTTTGTAAATGCCGGTTGTGCTGTCTGTATATGTTGTGCCCGGCATATTGAAGCACAAAATCCATGTTTCATTATTTGTATCAGTAGTATCAATTATGCAGAGAGGGCTATCAATATCCGGCGGCGCGCTGTTCGCACTGAGCGTCACCGTGTATGGATCAAACGTTCTTCCTGACTTCGGCTCAGTCATATTCAGCGTGAATGTCAAATCTTTGTCAGTACTACAGTCGAGTCCAAAAAGCAAAGTATCTTTAATAGTCGCATACAGTTCGGTTTTGTCATCGTTCTGCGTAAAAGTAATATATGTATGTTCACCATCTATTGAGTTGGCTTCACTTCCACTGAATGAATAGGAACAGACAAGCTCGTACTGCTGGGGATTACGCAGCGTGAATGTGACAACGCGGTCGCTGCCACTTGGCAGGCAGGTGACTTTGTCTGAATTCTCAGGATATGAACCATCAAGTGCATGGCTCACAACGGCGGCGGTGTTCGTATACTCTTCAAAATAATCAGGCACGCTCACATTGAACAGGTCGCACGAGGCAAGTGCGCATGACGCGGCAAAGGCACAGGCGGTGGCAAGAGCGGTCAGCGTCCGCGTGAGGAATGAATTGTTATGATTCAGTTCATGTTTCATTGTATACCTCTTCCTTATTAAAACTGCCAGCCTATGGAAGCTGAGGGAACAATCATGCCGAGCGCCATGTTCGTCATGAATGCCTGCACGTAGTCAACGCATACGTCAACGTAGAGGCGCTTTACCACATAGAGCTGCGCGGCGCCTCCTGCGTTTATCGAAAGGTTCACGCTGCTGAGCGGGTCTGAATTTATGTCGTGTTGGAAATGGAATGACAGGTTGCTGAGCGCCGTCACGCCGACGCCTGCGTGTGCTTCAACGGTGAGGCGGCTTTTAATCACGGGCAGCTGGTATACGAAGTCGGCATGTGCAATCATCATGTTGCCGTCAATGTAATAGCTGTCGAACGGTGAATAGATTCTTGTATACGAAGCGGAGAGCGCCGCACCCAGGTAGCCGTAGCGGTGTTTGAACGGCATCACGGTGACACGGGCCGCACCGCTCAGCGGGAATACGCTTGTGTTCAAGTATGTCTTGAAGATGTCGTCATACAGTGCAACGGGAATGACGTAGCCGGCACACACGTCTATGTCGAGCCACTTTCTGAATTTCACGGTGACAAGGTTGTCCTTTGTGTCTTCGCTCTTGAGGCCGCTCGCATCGGTGGCAACAAAATGGTACACGCCCACATCGAGCGCATCCATGTCAAACTGAACCGTGAGCTTTTTATTTGCATCATCATGCGCAATTATTTGTGGAACAAGATTGGACGCCGCCTTCTTTAGCCTTACGTTTACAAGCGCATAATTGGTAAAGCTGGTGTCGTTTGCATCTTCCGCATTGGCAAAGAGATTTTTTCCTGTAATGGTGAATATGCCGTCGTTTGCTTCATCAAGGTAGACGGTGGACGTAAGACTGATTGATGTCTTTGCGTCGGCAACCGTGGGCTGGTACGCCTGGTAAACGGTGAATTCATACCATTCTGATTCCGCCGCGGGCGCGCCGATGAGGTTGTACGTAATCACCTTGTAGCGGTAGTTGCCCGGCTTGAGCAGGCTGCCGTCCTTTGTACGCGCCTGCACTTGTGTCGTTCCGCCTTTCACGGTGTACGAGTTTATTTCAACATATTCATCTTTGACAGGATCGCGCTCTTGGAGCACCACGCCATATTCCAACACTGAATCAGGATTCAGCTCTATCCACGAAAGGTCCTGCCATTCGTCTTCTGCCGTCTTTGGCGCTGCCTCTGCAGGAGCGGCTTCTGTCGTTGCGGCAGCTTCGGCTGCCGTATCATCGGCGAACACCAGCAGTGATAGAGCCATCATCATCGCCAGGCAGAGAATGATTCGCTTATTTTCCATACGCATTCTTTGCCCCCGTTGTCCTTGCCTGTGTCGGCTGCGGCAAGTCTGTCTCAAATGTGGAAGATGATTCCGCGCTCTGCTGCAATATGGAGTGTTCTTCGTCGTTTATTCTTCGCAGTGCCTTGACCGTCCATGTGAACGTACCGTTTGAAAAGAGTTTTTTGTCTTCATCGCTCAAGCCGGAAATATCGAGCGTGTACGATGTTGCCGAATGGACTTCCTTTGAGATGAGCGGTTTGCTTCCCAGAAGTTTCTTCTGCTTTATGGTGACTACATAATCGGTCGCGCTGCCTACCGGTGACCATGACAGTTTTATGGCGCGGGGATTTGTCTTTACCCGCAGATAGTCAGCGTCAAATTTATTTGGTGCCGCAACAAGTCCCTTTACATCCGCAAGCGGAGCAACCGGCAGCACGGTGAATCGCGCTGCATTCTTTTCATCCACATTGGAAATATCTATGTCGTCAACAGTCTTCGCGTACACGATGATTCTATATTCACCTGCATAGAGCGGCTTGAGCTGAATGACCGCAGGCGCCTTTTTGCCGGCGGCGACTTCATCGTCGGAAGGGACTTTCATCACAACTTGGTCGGAGCCTCCGTCTGTCTTGGTGAGCACAAACTGTGCCGATGACACGGTGTCCACACTGCTCCACTGCACTTTGCCCGGCTTGAGTATTGCATCTGCGCCGTCAAGCTGGGAGCCGTTTGCAGGTGCAGTCACTTCTACCGGCCGCAGCTTCAAAAGACAGAAGCTCCCGTCTGCAATGCGGCCGGCGCGTCTTGACTTCTTGCCTTCGACTGCATTTGCATTCGCCTGCACTTCCCAGCGGTAATATGCCTTGTCTGCGAAATTCTTACCGTGGAACAAGTCTATGGAAGTGGTTGGTTCGTACAGGTTGTCTTCATATACCAGCGCATTGTCAGTCTGCCTATAAATCTTCAGTTTGTAATAGTCGGCATCAGGCACGTCGCTCCAGGTGAATGCGTACGGAACTGACTCGCGGGCAACCGCCCTGTAATCAGGAGTTTTGAGCGTCGCGGCGTCAAGCGGTCCGAGCACTTCAAAAGATTTGTACGGCGTGGTGAAGGTATTGTCCTTGCCGGCGCCCTTTGTTACGAGCCGCCAGTAGTACGTTCCTTCTGCAAGGTTCACTCCCTTCATTGTCTGGCCGTTGACCTTTGTGTCATACACTTTTTTTGAGAAGTCTGCATCATATGCAATTTCTATTGAGGAATCATAGCTTTCCGGGAAGCTGGACTTCCACGTAAACTGCATGTCCTGCACGAGCGTTGCCGCCACGCCATACCCCTCGACAGGTTCGATGGTGCGCTGCGTAGGCGCCCCCTTCATTGCATGGAATAGGCGCACGTCGGAATCATTTGCTTCCGTGCCATCGGCATACACCGGTGTAACCGACCAGTACCATTCCCCTTCGGTGAGGTTTATTTCTTCCGGCTTGAAGGTGACAAAGTTGTCCGTCGTCTGCTTGTCAATTATCGGTTTGTCAAGATTTCTATTGTCCGCGATGCGCACACGGTAAGCAACGGCATCCTCATCACTGCGCCATGAGAAGCGGATAGGTTTGTTGTTTTTTTCTATGTTCACTATTCCGCCGTCGGCAGGAAGAAGCATTATCTGCTTGACCGGACGCCCGTTTTTGGTGACGGTAAAAGACGCAACCGGTGACGATGCATTTTTATTAAGGCCTATTCTGTTCACGGTGTAATAAGGCGTCACCTGCCAGAAGTATGTTCCCTCGTCAAGCGTCGAGACAATGCTTGACGTAAGCGATGAGCGCTGGTTGAGCACAGGATTTTCAAGCGATTCACTTTTTGATACGACAAGTTGATATGATGTGGCGGAAATGCTTTCTGACCACACAAATCTCACTTTCGGAAGTTTGCTCCGGAACGTAAAGTCATGTGACTGTTCAGGAGCTATTTGTTTTGGCGGCAAAGACTGAATCACCTGCATTTTTCCTGACGCCGTAGCATCTTGATTCTGAACGCGCCAGTAGTACATGCCCGGGTCGAGCGCAAGGGAGACGGTTGCGCCGTCAACTGCATCGGCCTGTGCCACCAGTGAAGAAAACGACTTGTCAGTTGAAACCGACACATTCACCGTTTCTGATTCATCATCTTTCCATGAGAACGGAATCTGCGCTTTGCCTTCCGTATAATATATGATTCGTGCATTGGGCTGCGGCTGCGTCACGACAAACATCGTTTGGGTAATACCGTCCTTGCCGACTTGCACTGCGTCTCCCGCCGCCACCGTCTGGCCGTCAACGGTAGTCGTTCCGTTCAGCACCTGCACTGAAACGGAAGGGGCATTCTGTCCGTCAGAAGCCTGTCCGCCCGCCGTCTGAACGCTCATCGTTGAACCCGCATCAATCTGCATGTCAACGCCGCCCGCAGTAAGCGTCATGCCGCTTGCCGCACCGCCTGAATCTATGACCGCCTGTCCGCCGGCCAATGATGCCTTCAGCGTGTTGTCATCTTTTACAAAGACCTGCGCCATCGTCTTTTCCGACAAGTCCATGACGTTGCCGTCTTTGAACCAGATGGTTGCTTCTGAAAGTTCCGAAGTGTGTATGGTGTCGCCGTTGTACACCGGAGAATTCTGTCTAAGCCTATCCCATACCACGCGCGCAAGGAATTTGCGCTGCGCCGTCTTGTACTTGAAGGTGATTGTCGCAATCGGCTCTTCATTGAGCTTTGTGAGCGACCTGAAGAAATTATAATAGAACTGCCGGGAGCTAAAGAATGCCCCGAGCACGCACACGACAAGCGCAGTGTAAAACGGAATGGTGAGATTATTTCTTGCTGATGACAGTCTTGTCTTCTTCTTCATTGAGGTTCACCTTTTCAAAATCTGGTACAGGAATGCCAAGCATTGCACGCACTTCCGACAATGTCTTTGGACCTGACGGACCGACTGCTTTTTCACAGTCATGGTCGAGTTCAAACTGAGGGTCGCCCGCCTTGAAAAATTTTTCCAAATCGAACTGTGGCATGTTCACCACACCGTAGAAATGCTGATCACCCTTTCCCTTGACATTTATAGTGACGGGAATTTCTTCAACGACAATCTCGTCCGCTGTATATTCATTTTTTATTGTGTAGTTGTTTTCAGGCGTCCTGATATAGTCCGCCTTGAGCAAGTTGTACGTGTCTTCCGTGATAAGTATGTCTGTGCCGCACGGTTTGTTCGTGCTTTCGGTACGGGAGGCAAAGTTTACGGCATCGCCAATCGCCGTGTATTCCATCTTTGACTCGGAGCCCATGATGCCGGCGGTGACGCGGCCGGTGTTTATGCCGCAGCCAATCCTGATGTGCGGCTTGTACTGTGCTCGCGGTTCAGACTCATGCTCCCTGGTGAATGATTCCGCATCCTTGTTGTACTTCATGAGGGCATAGCGCATGGCAATAATGCCCCGCACGCAGTCAATTGCATCGCCCATCACGTTGCGCATATGGGCAGCCTCGCGCTCCTTGTATTCCGCGGAACCTTCCGGCGCACCTCCGTAAGTGAGGTCGTCGTCGCGGAGAATGCCCCACACGCCCATGATTGCGTCTCCCTCAAACTTGTCTATGTTGCCGTGACTCAAGGTGACGCAGTTGACCATGCGGCTCATGTAGTCGTTCAAGAAGGTGATGATTTCTCCTGCAGACTCGCTGCCGAACCTGTTCTTGAAGCCGTCGCTTATTGCCGTGAACCCGCGGATGTCGCTGAAGAAGATTGTGCAGTCCTTCAAGTGCGGGTTGAAGTCAATCGACTTTGTGGCAATTGCCTTTGCAACGCCCTGGTTGGTGAACTTAGCGAATATGTTGAGGAACTCCCGTTCATCCTTCGTGCTCTGGTTAAGCACGCCAATTTCATCACGGCGCTTGGTGTTGAGCTTGGTGATGATATCGGTGTTGAAGTTGCCCTTCTGGATTTCTCCTGCTGCGGCGGTAAGTTTGCGCAGATGGCGGGAGATTGCCGTGCGGGAGAAAATCAAAATGAATGCTATGGAAATGAACAAGATTGCCGCGGTGAGCAGGAGGTTGTTCCTGCGGGTGGTTCGTACGCCTTCAAGCACTACATCGAGCGGCACGGTGGTGCATACCACAATGTCTGCGACGGAAAGTTTTTCGTACGCGCCGTAATAGTCTTTCTTATGGCCGCCCTCCACTTCTGCCATTTTGAACGGAATCTGCCGGCTTGCGTCGTTGTTCTGGTTTGTGTTCCTGATGGCAACAACAAGCGGGTTTGTCTTAAAACTTTCTCCGGCAATGACACGGTCGGTGTCCGGGTGCATGAGCAGGTCGTCTGAATCATTTATCATGAACGTGGTGTTCGTGGTGCTCGTGCCAAGAATGTCAGAAATGCTCTGCATGGCAAACAGAATCATGCACGTCTGGTCGCGGCCGCCTTCTGTATATGGAAATAAAAGCGCCATCACCGGAATGGAATAATAGGGGGACGCATTCACTGCAATTGTTTCGCCGCCACAGGAACGATTGACAGCATTGATATTGTCTTTAAGGAATAAATCAAGGACGCCTGAATCAAGCTCGTTTGAAATGTAGAACCGGTTGTTGTCTATATACAGGTTGTTGCCGTTCGTGCGGGCTATGTCGTCCTTTGAAAGAATGGAAATTGCCGCTATGTCCGTATTGCGCTCGAAGAAAAACTGCTCCGCCTGGAGCGCCATTGAGGAAGTCCTTCCGCCGCTCATCACGCTGACCATGTCAAGCAGCTGCAGCACGTTGGAACGTATTGCCTCAAGTTTATCCTGCACTGTCTCTGCGGACCGTGTATTAAGGGTAAGATTGTTGTCTTCCGCCGTTATCTTTACGTCTTCGCCGACAAAATAGCTGTTGAGGAACGTAACCGACGTCAGCGACACAAGAATGATAGTTCCGATTATTATTGCAAGTTTTAGACCAAGGGGAAATGTGACTTTTTGCATCTGTAATGCTACTTTATTGTGATTATTCATATTTTGCTGCTCTCACTTGTATATACCATAACACAAGTTGGCAAGTTTGTCAGGCAAGTTTGTACAATTGTTCTATATAAGGCTCCTTCACCACAATAACGGAGCAGTTTGCGCTGCCAATGATGCTGCGGTTTTCAAGGCTCGTTTCATCGTGGATGATTGTTGCCGTTTCTTTATGCGTCCTTCCGCCTAGAAGAATGACATCCGCTTTGTATTCATCGGCTGCGGTTACAATTTCCGACCAGACTGCGCCTTTGCGGAGTTCCGCGTCTATCTTCACGCCCTTAGCCTTTGCCAGATTTGTAACATACGTCAAGTTGCGGTCGCCGTCGCTGGTAAGACCTGCTTCTGTTGCATAGCTTTCATCCTGAACAAGAAATTTGCTGGCGGTAAGCTGTTTGATTGTCGCCGTATCAACGACATACACAACCTTGAGATGGCAATGATACACCTTCGCCATAAGTATGCCGTACATAGCCGCGTGTATTGAAGATTCAGATCCGTTCACTGCCACAATGACGCGCTGGAAAAGCGGTTTAATCATTCGAACCTCCGTTCTGTTTACTTTTTAGAGCCTTGAGTACAAATACATTTTCACGCTCACGTTCTTCAAGGACACTCTCAATATATTTTACGGTTTCTTTGTCCTGCGGAATCACCATTTTATCAAGCGCGTTGACACGGCGCTGCGTTTTCTTCACTTCCATCGCCAGCCGCCACACAATGGTGCGTATGCTTGCAAGCTGCGTGATAAGCGTCAACAACTCGAAGAAGTCCGACTGCACTTCATCACTATCAGGGAACGTGTCAAGGAATGAATAAAAAAGTTCCTTCTTTGGAAGCGTCACATCAAGGCTTGTGAACTGCATACCGGCCACAGCGACCGGTTTCGCAGAAAGATTGAAGCTGTAGTTGATTGAATGCGCAATTCGTTCCGTGCGGTCCGTGCCAACTGCCATAAGCATGTTCTTGAGCGCAGGATATGCGTTTGCAATGCACTTGTCCATGTCCTTTTCAAGAAGTTTTACCTTCTCAACCATCTGCATAAGTTCCATGACAAGGATTTCACGCTTCTGTTCAAGCAAGTCATATCCTTCGGTGCTTACGGCAAGCTGCTCCTTTATATTGAGAAGATTGGACTTTGTAGGCGCAACGTTGAGCTTTGCCATTGTTATGCACTTACCTCTGCAGTATCTTTTTCTTCAGACGGCTCTGTCTTAGGAAGGTATTTGTTGAGCAAGTCTTCCTTGATGCGGTACAACTCTTCGCGCGGAAGGATGCTCATGATTTGCCATCCCAAATCAAGCGTCTGGTCTATTGAGCGGTCCTCGTATTCACCCTGGGTGAAGAATTTATTCTCCAGTTCGCTTCCGAACTTAAGATAGAGTTTGTCGAGCGGTGAAAGCTCTTCCTCGCCAATGATTGCGGCAAGATTGCGGATGCTCTTCACTTTGCTGTACGAAGCAAACAGCTGGCTTGAAACGGCGGCGTGATCTTCACGTGTCATGCCGGCTCCGATTCCGTCTTTCATCAAGCGGCTCAAACTCGGCAGTCCGCTTACCGGCGGGTACATTCCCTTCTGGCTCATCTCGCGGTCAAGAACAATCTGTCCTTCGGTGATGTAGCCGGTCAGGTCAGGAATCGGATGGCTGATGTCGTCGTTAGGCATGGTAAGAATAGGAATCTGGGTGATTGAACCGGTGCTTCCTTTTATCTTGCCTGCGCGTTCATACATTTCGGCAAGGTCCGAATACAGGTATCCCGGATATCCCTTTCTGCCCGGAACCTCGCCGCGTGTCGTGCTTATTTCGCGCAACGCTTCGCAGTAGTTCGTCATATCTGTCAACACCACAAGGACGTGCATGTTACACTCAAATGCAAGATATTCCGCCGCAGTGAGCGCGCAGCGCGGAGTGATGATGCGCTCGATTGAAGGAGCGTCTGCCAGGCTCTGGAACATGACTACTTTTGACAAGACGCCGCTTTCCTCAAACGTGTTCTTAAAGAACTGAGCAACATCATATTTGATGCCCATTCCGGCAAACACCATGACGAATTGTTCATCGCTGTTCAAAATCTTTGCCTGACGAATGATTTGTGCCGCAAGTTTGTTGTGCGGCATACCGTTTCCGCTGAAAATAGGCAGCTTCTGTCCGCGAATCAAGGTGTTCATTCCGTCAATTGAAGAAATGCCCGTCTGAATGAAGTCCCGCGGATATACACGCGCGTAGGGATTGATTGGGTTGCCGTTCACATTCACTTTTTTGCTTGAAACAATTTCAGGGTAGCCGTCAATCGGTTCGCCCAAGCCGTTGAAGATGCGGCCCAGAAGTCCGGTGCCGACACGAAGTTCCATCGGCTGGTCAAGGAATTCCACCGAAGTGGACTCAAGGTCAAGGCCTGTCGTGCTGCCAAAGATTTGCACAACGGCAGTCTTTTCATTCAAGTCGATGACACGTCCTGTTTTTTTAGCTCCGTTCTTGTCGCGCACATATACGGTTTCGCCATAAAAAATATCTTCTGTGCGGTTTACAACAACAATCGGTCCGTCTACTGCGGTGAGTCCGCTGTATTCTATTCCTTTCATATTCCATCCACCCTGCGGTAAATCCGCTCAAGCTCCCCCATTTGATCTTCAAGGTGATTCTCTATCGTCTTAAGCTCATCGAGCTTGTCGTTTGGAATTTCCTGTTTTGCACGAACAATCTCGTCACGTACCGGAAGCGCCGTTATCTTAATCAGCGGAGCGCCGCCTTTTATGACGGTAAGCGCGCGTTCATAATAATTCATGATAAGAAGCAATATCTGAATCTGCTTTTCAGGAACGGCGTACATATCTATTTTATCAAATGCATCCTGCTGCAAAAATCCGTTCTTTATCATTTCTGCCACGGTAAGAATAAGGCGGTCTGTGTCAGGAAGCGCATCTGCGCCAATCAAACGCACAATCTGTTGAAGACGTTGTTCACGCTTCAAAAGATCAAGTGCCTGCAGACGAACAGTCGCCCAGCGCGGATCAAATTTGTCCCACCACTGCTTTACATCGTCAGCATATTCCGAATACGACTCCAGCCAGCCGATGGCAGGATAGTGGCGCGCATTTGCAAGCTCCCGGTCAAGCGCCCAGAAGCAGCGGATGAATCGCTTTGTGTGCTGAGTGACCGGTTCGCTAAAGTCGCCTCCAGGAGGAGAGACTGCGCCGATGACGGAGACAGAACCTTCTTTGCCGCAGAGCGAGTTGACGCGGCCTGCACGTTCATAAAATTCCGCAAGTCGTGTCGGAAGATACGCCGGGAAGCCTTCCTCAGCAGGCATCTCTTCCATACGTCCGGAAAGTTCACGGAGTGCCTCGGCCCAACGGCTTGTAGAGTCAGCCATAAGCGCCACATGCATACCCATGTCGCGGTAATACTCAGCAAGGGTAATGCCTGAATACAAGGAAACTTCGCGCGCCGCAACCGGCATATTTGAAGTATTTGCAATAAGAATGGTGCGCTCCATCAAAGAGCGTCCGGTGCGCGGGTCAATCAGCTTTGGGAAGTCGGTGAGAACATCGGTCATTTCGTTTCCGCGCTCACCGCAGCCGATGTAGACAATCAAATCTGCATCGCACCACTTTGCAATGGCGTGCTGCGTCATTGTTTTGCCGGTTCCAAATCCGCCAGGAATTGCCGCAGTGCCTCCCTTGCTCAACGGAAAGAACACATCTATGACACGAAGGCCCGTAACGAGCGGTTCGGTGACTTCAAGTTTCTGTGCAAACGGACGAGGTTTGCGGAGCGGCCAATACTGCGACATTCTGATTTCTTCACCAAGCTCAGTCGTTGCAATCACATCGTCCACGGTATATTCACCTTTTCCGGCAAACGTTTTGAGCACGCGGCCCCGTACCGTAGGAGGCACAAGAATTTTGTGCACGACGGAAGGCGTTTCCTGAACAGTGCCAAGAGCCATTCCCGGCGCTATGGCAGAACCCGCCGTCATTTCTTTTTTGTCAGCAGGATCTTCCGCAGGAGTGAATTCCCACTTCTTTTTTCCATCGAGCGGCTCGGTGCGCTGACCGGGCAGCAGGAACGCTCCGCCAGACTCATACATTTCTTTGAGCGGGCGCTGAATGCCATCGTAAATTGTTCCAATCAATCCCGGTCCCAGTTTCAGGGAAAGCGGGCGTTCATTGCTCACAACAGGCTCACCGATTCTCATGCCGGTGTCTTCCTCGTACACCTGGATAGTCGCCTTGCCTTCATTCTGTCTGATTATTTCGCCGATGAGTTTTTTATTTCCAACATCAACAACATCGTACAAACCGCATTTTTCAAGACCTTCTGCATATACAATCGGGCCGCTAATTCTAGTAATTTTTCCGGTAATCATTCAGGGAGCCTCCCGCCAAAGAGCGTGCTGGACAGCTCAAAATTATTGGCGTCCAGAATCTCCTGTATTTTTTCATCCATTGTCAAACGGCAGGCAACTTTCTTGTCGCCGGTCGTCAAGAGAACTCCCTCCCGCTTTTCTATTCCCGGAACTGCATCGTCTTGGAAAATAACCGGCTCAGCTTTCTTGCAGCCGGTCAATCTTGCGCCAAGCTCCTTCTTGAGCATTGCTTCTGTCTTGCCAACATCGAGCCCGACAACAAGGGCAGAAACATCTTTTTCGCCAAGCACCGTTTTTGCGCGTTCAACAAGCGTCTTGATGCAGTCAAGTTTTTTTTCTTCAGAAAGAGATGCAAGATATGCGTTTATCTGGTCAACAACCGCAGTATGAATGTACGAAACCAAATACCGTTGCTTTTCAAGCGGTAAAGATGCGTTTATATTCTTTTCGTACAGAGCAGTGCGTTTTTGAGCTGCGTCAGATGCATTTTTTTCTGCCTCGGCAAGACGAGCCTGCACTCCTTCAAGAAGTGTCTTGCTGTCTGCTTCCGCCTTTGCAAGAATTCGCTCCGCCTTCTTACGTGCATCAGTGCGAATCTCGTCATCAAGGACTGCTGTTGAATGTAATTCTTCCATGTAAAATTTCCTTACACCTGAATTCCAACTGCTTCACGGATTGCATCGGTCAATGTCTTGCGGCCGGCGATGTGTCCCTGAAGTCCTGGAATTTCTACGATAAGCGGCGATATTCCCTTCATCTGCCAGTCCAGGATTTCCTGTCCAAGCATATCGGCAACGTCTTCTGTAACAATGAGAATTTTGGGCCTGTCCACAGAAACAAGTTTGCTCACTTCGGTAGACTGGCCTGTCATTTTTTTGAATGCATCAAGCGCATCCTGCCGGTTGAGCGCCACCTGTCCCTTTACGCCCACAAGCGCAAATCCGGTGACAAGTTCTGGTTCTCCAATTACAAAATATTCCACTTCAAAAACCTTCTGCTAGTTAATCACAGAATGATGATGAGCAGTGCAACAAGGAATCCCCAAAGGCAGATACCTTCTGCAAGGCCGACAAACGGAAGCGCTTTTCCGGAAAGGTCTGCATTTTCGCTCATGGCGCCCATTGCAGCTGCACCAATCTTTCCAACTGCCATACCACCTGCAATGCAGGCAAGTCCGACAGCAAGACCTGCTGCGATATATTTAACCGCCTGGCTGTTATTTGCCGGTGCCGGAGCCTGTACACTCTGTGTCTGTGTCTGCTGTTCTGGCGGAACAGTATTGTTTTCCTGCGCAAAAAGTCCTGCGGCTGACACAACGAGCACCATTACTGCTGCTACAAATGCTTTCTTATTCATATTCTTTACCTCTTATGCATATCTATTTCAACTGTCACACAGACAGTGTTTTCATTTTTTACAAGTGATTCTTTTCCGCCGCCATAGCTGCACAGCGAAAGGAATTCACCTGCGCGCATTCAGCTCGCTCTTGTATTCAAACGCGAACGGCTTGAACTCACGGCCGGTCTCATTGAAGAACTTGCTGAAGAACTCGTAGTATTGCAAACGGATGACCTGAATTGCAACAATCATTCCCTCAAGCACGATGACAATGGTGTTGCCAAGAACGCTGATGAGCACACCGCCCACCGGATTTGCAATGCCGACCATTGTTTCAATGATGAATCCCAACACCGCGTGCGCCAGGGCAAATGCGCCTACACGAAGGAAGCTCACCGTGTTTGACAGATACGATGAAATCACTTCAAGCACTTCCACCATAGACTCAATGATTGCCGTTCCCAGACCGTTCTCAAGAACAGGATGCTCACCGTCAACAAGGCGCGAAAGCGGAGAACCAAGTGCGGTGGCAAGCAATGTCACTCCGATGACAATCCAATCATATGGCGCAATGGCATGGTGGAAGAACGCAATGCGCACCGCCATCACCACTATGTACCAGAAGAAACAGGAGCCGCTTATGCCGGTCTTGCCAAAAATCGCTTTTCCCGGATGATGCAGCATGAACTGGTTGCAGATATTGATGATGAGACCTACCGTGTTGATGACAAAGCCAACCGCCACGCTGAAGCCGAAGAAGATGAACATACGCTTTATTGCCGCAGGGTCGCTCGAAGGCATCATCTGCAGAATCTGATCGCGCGGAGTGCCAAACAACCCTGTCACCCAGCGCTCAAACGGACGGAGCAATGCATTCGAGGCAAAGAATTCGCCGGTAAGCAAACCCATTATCATGCTTGCAACACCAAGCGACATGAACACCGGCGCAAATTTATTCCATCCGCCAACCTTCACCACTTTGCACGCCATCAATATGCCGAGCAGCAGGAACACCAGGCCCTGCCCCGCATCGCCAAACATTATGCCGAACAGCAGCGTAAAGAAAAGCGCCACAAACGGAGTCGGGTCAACCGTGCCGTAAAGCGGCGAGCCGTAACTGAAAATGACACGCTCAAAGGAACCAACCAGTTTGCCATGCTTGAGCTGCACCGGAACCTTTTCATTGCCCGCCACAACAGACGGCACTTCCTCAGGAAGATACTCGCGTATGCCGGTCCTATCCTTTGTAAGCGACTCAATGTCCTTCGTCACTTGGCGAACTTCGTATGCCGGAATCCAGCCGGTAATGCGGTACACCAGCTGCGTTGATTCAAGTTTATTCTCAACAAGATGAATCTGGCTTCCCACAGAATATACCTGCAGAAGATGATAGAGAATTTCTTTGTGTGTCTCTGCAAAATTAGCACGTTCATGCTGAATTTCATCAACATCTTTTTCTGCGGCAAGACGGTCGCCGTTGAGCGTAATAAGCACATCATCAGGAACGCCTTTGAAATCCTTTGGAACATCGAGCGCTACAAAACCATATTTTTTAAGTTCTGCATCAAGCCCAAAACGAGCTTTCTTTGGACATGCCGCCATGATACGGCTTTTGTCATCGCCAAGCTGGACGAGTACGGCGCGGCTGCCCACGGCAAATTTAAGTTCGTCAAAAACAGCAGGATCTATTTTGCCAATTCTCATGGTAAGGAAGGTAAGGTTTTCAAGTTCAGAATATGACACTTTCAAATTGGCAAATGCAAGCGCTTCAGTATATGCATCGCTGACACGCTTTGCCTTCTCCGTCCTTTCCACTTCGCTCTTATGCAAATCCTCAACGCCTTCAATCAGCTTTACCGCATTGTCATAATCTTCATCAGTAGGAATCGCAATTTTTTCTGTGTAGCCCGTCAAATCAGGAATGGCAAGAGACGCGCGAGCCTGTTCAAGTTTTGCAAACAGTTCTGCGTCAGGATTTAATCGTGTGGAATCATCACCGTGCTCTTCCTGCTTTTCAAGTTCATCCTGAAACTGGAATTCACCCAGCTTGCCAAGATAGGCGAGTACATTGTGAATATCCTCTTTGAGCACCATAAACTCAACGAGCCTCATTGTCGTTGTCTTAGCCATTCTATTCCTCCGTAACACCTGCGAGCTGCATAGCTTGTGACGGCTTTACATTCATTCGCAAACTTTCAGAAGCAGTACGAATCGTATCAAGTTCATTCTGTTTTATGATATACCAGCATACAAGCGGACATGCGGTAAACGGATACAGATGGAACATGCGCATTGCCTTTTCAACATATTGTTTTCGTGAAGCGTTATACACCCAGCGGGGGTCAATCTTCCACACGACACCTTCCTCGTGGGGATTAAGAAATTCGCCGTACTTCCATGTCTTCCATGAGTCAAAGGAATCTACATCGTAGTCAAGAATACGCACCGCATCTCCGGCCACCGGATCCGTGTCGTCATGGACATCCTGTACAAAAGAAAGATGGTCCATGATTTCTTCTTTATCCATATTGTAATAGACGCGAAGCCGCAACGCCCAGATGATATTTTCAATTTTAAATTCGCCGCCAAGCAAATCAAAAATGGGGCTTCGGCAGGAAGCGCTGACTTTTTTTGCTGCAGTCCATACTTCATTTATGTACTGACAGTCTAGTTTGTAGTCATTCTGCTGCTGTTCATGAATCTCTGGCTTTTTGTCGTACCATGACAGCGATGATTTTTCAGTCATTGCCTTTAGATCAGGCCACTTGGAATAATCAATTATGTTCCAAGGCGTAATATCGACAATGGAAGGCATCTCCTTTTCATCAAAGCAAAGGGATGCGCCAATCTGCTTTATGTTGCTGTAGTCATACAAATGCAAAAGCGCAATGAGAATTTCATCAGGATGCGCATAGTTGCCGAGAAGTGTATAATACTGTGAGATAAAATCCTTTTGGGCTTCTGACTCAAGTGCCTTTGCAAGTAGTTTTTCAGGCATGACGGGCACTTCTTTCTTAAACAGAAGCGTCCAGAGTTCCTTGAGAGAATGTACTTCAAACAGCTGTGCAGCTCGTCCGCCGATAAAAGAACGGGCAAGCATACCGCTCGCTTTTGCATACACGTATGCATCTGCCGCCGATTTGTCCATTGCCATGTATTCTGTCCTTCTTAGGCAAACAGCAGTTTATCAAGCAGACCGTTGAAAGACGACGTGTCCTTTTTCGTTGCGTCAAGCGACGTACGATAACCGGCAATTGCATCGTCATGCATTTTATTGATTTTGTCGTGAGCGGCAGTTTCTTCAGAAGTAAGCGCTGAAGTAATCTTTGCATATTCAGCCTTAAATTGAATTTCTGCTTTGGCGCGGGCATCAGCGGTTCGTTTATCCGCTTCTTTTTGGGCATCAAGCAACAAGCCTGACGCTTCGTGTTCTACGTCAAGAAGATGTCCTATAACGTCAGCTTCTTCGGCCATATCGCACCTCCAATTTATTGTAGATCACTCAATGCTATATTTTTTAATATATCATTTAACCCGCGAGTGATGATTCATATCGGCACATAAGCTCAAACACTTCCTGTGCGCTCTGTTTTTCTAATAGCTCTTTTGCAAACGCCGGATTCTGTAAAATAGCGGCAAGCACCTTGAGAACTTCAAGGTGACGCTCTGTTTCCGAAGAATTCGACAGCAGCATGAATACAAGATGAACAGGAGCCTTATCAAGAGAATCGTACTCAATTCCCTTGCGGCTTATTCCAACTGCGCCAACCGTCTTCTGGACGGTCATGCAGCTTCCGTGGGGAACAGCAATGTCATGCATGATTCCCGTGCTCATTTTTGCTTCACGCTCTTTAAGCGCAGCAATTGCCTGCGCGCGGTCAACTGTAGGCTGAACAGATACGATGGACTCAACCATCTCTTCAAAGAGCTCGTCTTTCTCCGTACTCTCAAGATTAAGAATTATACTCTTTGGAGAAAATACCCGTTCTAACACAGTTATCGCCTCACTTATTTTGTGGTTGACTCATCAGCCGGCTTTTCAGCTGGAGTTGCGTCAGTCGTTGTTGTATCAGTAGTTGTTGCGTCCGAAGCCTTTTTATTCTCGTCTTCATAGACCCAGCTTCCGTCATCAGTTGCAGCAGAATCTGTCGTTTCAACAGAAGTGCCCTGGACCTGCGCCGCCGTTGTTCCCAAGTCAGCCTTCTTTGTTGCCGATTTGTTCATCAGGGCAAGGAAGAATACCATTACAAAGAACAGTGCAGTAAGCACGCCGGTAGTTTTTGTCAAAACCGTTGCTGAATGTGAACCAAAAGCAGCAGACTGTCCGCCGCCGAATACGCCGCCCATTCCGTTGTCGTCTTCGTTCTGAATAAGCACAAGCAATACAAGCAGAATGCAGACAATCACAAATGCGACAAGCAGAATCGTTTTAACAACTTCCATTTTAATTCTCCAAAAAACCGGCTTACACCGGATTATATATGTCATACAATAATAGCGAAATCACTTATGCTTTGCAAGTATTAGAGCATAAAAAAAGCGGCACTTTGGTAAGCACCGCCGTTTTAGGGCAGGCAGCTCAGCGATACATTTTACGCAGCGCGGCCCGCGCCATTCGTCTAGCACTCACAAATCGGGGTGAACGTCTCCGCTTTGAGAGAAGCGCCGCCGATAAGTCCGCCGTCAATATCAGGCTGAGCAAGAAGCTCCGGGGCGTTGGCAGCCTTCATTGAACCGCCGTACTGGATGATTGTCGCTTCGGCAACTTTCTTGTTGAAGAGCGCCTCAATCTGTTTGCGGCAGAATGAGTGGATTTCTTCAGCATCTTCTGGAGTTGCCGTCTTACCGGTTCCGATTGCCCAGACCGGCTCGTAGGCGATGGTAACATGCGCCATCTGTTCCGCGCTCACTCCAAACAAATCTGCCGTAAGCTGGAAGCCGCAGACTTTTTCCGCGTTTCCTGCTTCACGTTCAGAAAGAAGTTCGCCGATGCAAAGCACCACGTCGAGTCCTTTTGAAAGAGCCAGGCGCACCTTCTTGTTGATAAGGTCGTCGCTTTCGCCAATCTCATGGCGGCGTTCAGAGTGGCCGATGATGACTGTCTGCACGCCAATGTCCTTGAGCATGTCCGCCGAAACTTCACCGGTATGCGCGCCGTTTTCTGTGGCAGCAACATCCTGCGCGCCAAGAATGACATTGCTGCCCTTCACTACCTGCGCAACAGCATCAAGATACACAAAAGGCGGAGCAATCATGTACTTGCCCTTTTTGCCTTTGAGTTCTTTTACAAGGTCCTGTGCCAGTTTAACGGCATCAGCCTTGCTCGTATTCATTTTCCAGTTTCCTGCAATATAATGTGTTCTCATAGTGGCTTTACTATACCATTCTACACGCCGCGTTGCAAGAACGCCAGGCTGCGGCAAAAGACGGACGCAGCGAAGTCAGTTCGTTTCATACTGCAACGGAATGCGGTACGTATGTTCGTAAATTTCCTTCCAGCAGGTATAATTTTCGTTCATCATATATTCAACATTTTCACCGCGCGTAAATCCTTCCACCGGATAAATGAGCTTGCCAATGTTTATTGTATATTCCTGAACAGGGAATCCATCGGTGTCAATGACGCTGCTGTCTTCCATAGTAATGAAGCACGGAATGACCGGAACTTTTGCTTTTACGGCAAAGGTAAACGCACCTTTCTTCAACGGTTTAAGCTTGCGGTAATTCCACCACATGCTCTGCTCCGGATAAATCAGAACAAAGTTGCCCGCCGCAAGAAGATTTTCCACGGCGTTCATAAAGTCATTCATTGTGTGGTGGTTGGAACTTAGCGGCAATGTATTGCAGTTGCGCATGAGTATGCCGTAAAAACCAGGGAAGCTCGTGTAATTGCCTTCACGTATCACGCGGAAGAATTTACCCTTCTTAATCCGCTTGTGAATTTCATCATATACATACTGTATTGCAAAACTGTCCAAAGCATTGAAGTGGTTGCAAGTGATGACGGCTCCGGTATGAATCGTATCAAGGTTTTCAAGGCCTTTAATATCCTTGATGATAAGATGCTTTATCCGCGTCTGCTGTTTTATGAATTTTCTTGCCAAGCCAAATGCGTAGCGGGCCATGATTCTGCTCTTGAGCTTCTTCTGCTCATAGTCAACTTCGCCCGGCATAATCTGACGTGACGGCGGATCATTTTCCACATCTTCATCAAAACGACCTTCACGCTCGTACTCGTCAATTTTCTTGAGAATGCGCAAACGGTCCTCTGACTGTTTGACTTCTGGTTTAGTAATGAATGACATAATTATTTTCTTCACCATATTCAAAAGATTCTGTCTGTTCAAGAAGTTGTCGCCGCGGTTTGTTTCTTCTATTGCTGTCTGCATAAGCCGGTCGCATGAAGTTTTGTCGGCAACACGTTTTTCATCAGGATAACTTGCAAGGTCCTGCTGGATCAAGTCGTACACAGAAGTCTGTTCCGCATATTTCCAGAAGAATTCCTTGCAGCGGCAATCCTTGTAATGCCACGGCTTAGAAACCATGACATAATGAATCAATTTAAACTCTTCAGGCTTGCTCTTAAATTCCCCGAACATTTCGACATTCCAATTGTTGTCAATCCAAAGAACCTTGTCTTTGCAGATGTAGTTGAGATAGTCTTCGTCCTGGGTAACAACAAACGTGTACTCATGCAAAAGTTTTATAAACTGGTCAAGCACATGCTTGTCACGGAATTTTTCACAGTTGATAAGAAGCACGCCTGCGTTGAAAAAATAATTTCTGTTTATGCCAATACATTTTTCAACATATTCGCCGTACACCGGTTCCTGCACCATCACTTGTTCATTACATGCGCCAACATAATTTTCACCGAGTTCATTATGATAGAGCTGAGCTATGTCGCCAAGCACAACCGTATCGCTGTCAAGATAAATTGCTTTCTTGAGTTCAGGATACAAATCCGGAATGAACAGGCGGTAATATGTTGTTTTGGAATAATAATCACGCACATGAAGGCGATAATGAACGGCCTTCAAGAATCTTGTTACATCGTCAAATGTAATAGAGAAATTTTCATCAGCAAGAGCAAGCGTCCGCGCATGCATATCACGGCTCATGTCTGTATACAAAACATGGATATCATACTTGTAGTCTTTTGACGCATTTGCTTTTAACGATGTAATTGAGACAATCATGTACTTTACAAAGTTGTCATCACATGCGAAAAAAATTGGAATGATCTCTTTTTCTTCCATACGATTTTCCCCTACTTCTTGAATTCTCTTTCAAATTTTGTCTTTAAATATATATACTCAAAAAGAATATCATCAAACACAAAGTATCTGAACACCTTGTGCACCTTTGTCACCTGCCATTGCTTTATATTGTCAATGTGCGGATACGGAAGATAGAAAAGCCTGCGTGAGAAGTGGCGGATGACGGTATGCTTGTGCAGGAATTTCTGATCATTGAATTTCTGTGCGAGCAGTTTGCGTTTTGTCGTGCTGCGGATGAGCGCGCTTTGGTCGGCAAACACCAGCTTCTTCACTTTAATCAGCTCACGTGCTTTTGTAAATATCTTTGTCTCACGGCAGCGCTTCATGTTGAAGAGTATGACGCCTGCATTTATATAGCCGGGGTTGAGCAGATACTTTCCGTAGTGGTCATTTGCCGCGGCATATTCGTACGCGCTCACATCTATGCTATATAAAAGTTGTATGTCGCGGTTAAACATAATGTCGCAGTCAAGATACAAAAATTTATCAGGCACATTGTCTACTTCATCTGCAAACAGGCGGATGAGAGTATATGGAGAACAGTAGCACTGTTCATTGGGACTGTTACGGAATTCTTTATCATACAACGGCGTAATGTCTGTTTTGACAACGGTGTTTTCAGGATTGTACGACTTGATAACCGTGTCAAAGAAGGCAACCTGCTCGTCAGAAATAGGAGTATAGTCTTTGCGCAAGTCATGCAAATCCATGGTGAACAGCATGAAATGGAACGGCTCTTTTGTTGCTGAACGTTTGAATATTGACAATGCGCAGGTAAGCACGCCGTCAAAGACGCCGCTGTTGCCGCAGAATAAAACATTTATCATAAGTGAACCTCCGCATTCTGTTCCGATGGAGCTGCCTCTTTCTGCTGAACAAGTTCAGAAGCATCAATTTCTTTCTTTACATATTTTATCAGTTCCACATTGTTCATCTTGGCACGCTCGGTCATTGCCTGGTATGCCTTGTTGCGCAAATCTTCGCGCTGCTCTTTGCCGCTCAAATTCTTATCAGGAAAGAACGGACCGTCAACATAGGTGACTATCTGCGGGACATTTGAGAATCTTCTTTTTCTATAGACATTTGTAAAACAGACGCACGGCACATTGTATTCAACCGGATAACGAAATGACGTTGACAGGAACGGCCGGATCTTTGTATAGAACGGCCATATATGTGCCTCAGGGTAAATGGTAATGCATTTTTTCTGCTCGACACGAGTCTTTATGCATTCAATGAAATTCTTTGTTGAATCCCTGTCATCGGGAAGCGGAATTGCACCCAGACTTGGAGTAATTTTTCCGAGCACCGGCATAGAAACATTGTTTGCGTTTACAATAACATATACGCTGCACGGAAAAGAAATAAGTGTTGGAATAAGTGCGTCGCACATGTTGTGAGTATGATTGCCATACATAAAAAATGCAGTGTGCCGAAGCTGCTTGAAAATCTTTTTATTCACCACTTTGTGATGAAAATGGAATTTGAGATACGCTTCAGCAAGTGGAAGCGCCACCATGCGGTACCAGAAAAATCTTGTAAACTTCTTGAAAAATGAATGATATACGTACACATATTCTTTTCCAATGGCACGCGGTGTTATGGAGTCAAATGCAAATTCATCTTTTAATTCATCTTGGTAATAAATAACTTCATGCTTCATATCTCGTTCCACTTTTTATTGTTTGGAAAAAAAACGGGCACGCTCGACAAGAGAATGCCCGCTATTTTATATTACGTAACTACTTTATTTTGTTGCAAGAATTGCAATTCCAGGAAGCGTCTTGCCTTCGAGGAATTCCAGAGATGCTCCGCCGCCTGTTGAGACGTGGCTCATCTTGTCTGCAAGGCCGAACTTGTTGACTGCTGCAACAGAGTCACCGCCGCCGACGACTGTCATTGCATTGTTTGCCGTTGTAGCATCAGCGACCATCTTTGCAACAGCCTCTGTTCCCTTTGCAAACGCATCGAATTCAAACACGCCGACCGGTCCGTTCCAAATGACAGACTTTGCGGTTGAAATTGCCTTCTTGTAGAGTTCGAGTGTCTTTGGTCCCACGTCCATTGCCATGAGATTGTCAGGAATATCAACGCCGTCTACAGCAACTGGTTTTGCATTCGCATCGAATGCTTCTGCACCAACATGGTCAACCGGAAGAATAAGATTGACTTTCTTTGCCTTTGCATCAGCGATGAGCTTCTTTGCGGTGTCGATGAAATCATCCTCAACGAGTGATTTACCAACAGTGTGTCCCTCTGCCTTGAGGAATGTGTATGCCATGCCGCCGCCGATGACGAGTGATGATGCATTCTTGAGCAAGCTTTCAAGAACGGCGATCTTTGAAGAAACTTTCGCTCCTCCGATGATTGCCACCATTGGCTTTGGCGGATCCTTGAGCATCGGCTCGAGGTATTTAACTTCTTTTTCCATGAGGAAGCCGCCGACCGGCTGTGTCTTCATGAACTTTGCGATTGTTGCGGTAGAAGCCTGGTCACGGTGTGCGGTGCCGAATGCATCGTTTACAAAAATGTCACCGTATGAAGCAAGCTCTTTTGCCATCGGCTCGCGGTCCTTTGCTTCTTTCGCGGTCTCTTCCTTGTGGAAGCGGACGTTCTCGAGCATCATCACCGCACCTTCCGGAAGCGCGTCAATTGCAGCCTTCTGTCCAAGTGCATCTTTTGCAAAGATTACCTTTGAACCAAGTTTGTCTTCAAGATATTTTGCAACAGGAGCCATGCGGTTCTTGCCGTTGATGAATTTCTCTGCATCTGCTGCAGTCCATGTCTTTCCTGCTTTTTCAGCTTTTTCCTGTGCTTTCTTTACGTCTTTGTCCGGGTCGCCGAGGTGGCTCATGAGCACGAGGCTTCTTGGCTTCTGCTCAAGAATGTATTTGATTGTAGGGAGCGCTGCCATGATGCGTGTGTCATCCTGCACAACGCCGTCCTTCATAGGAACATTGAAATCAACGCGCATAATGATGCGTTTGCCTTTAAGATCTACGTCTTTTACCGTTTTAATCATACTGTGAACTCCTTAAAAACCGTCCGTTCAGCTTCATGCGGCATACGGGCAGCGTGATATGCATAACTATACCGTTTTACGGGTATTTGTTCAACGGAAAGCAATCTCTATCTTAGACACAGAAAAATACCTTTCGTTGCAGACAATCGAACTATAAAATAACGGGCAAATCCTTTTTTTACAAAGTGAACATGCCAATCACTCTTTCAAGTTCAGCGACATTATGACGGTTGTTTTCTGAAGAATCGTTCACTTCCGCAATCGCCTGGGAAATCTGCTTTGTTCCGTCTGCCATTTCAACGACCGCATTGTTAATCGTCTGAGTCACGTTTCCAAGCACATCCATTTCTGAAACAACTTCCCTACTTCCAGCAAGCATTTCTCCGGAGCCTTGCTTTACATTGAGCGTTGTCTCACTGATGCTCTTCATCGCCTGGAGCACTTGGTCAGAACCGACCGCCTGTTCCTTCATGGCATTCATAATCACCTGTTCCTGATTTTTCACATTTTGTGCAAGACTGAAAATGACGGTGAACTGTTGCTCCATGCTCTTTGTGCTCGAGCTTACTTCACTGATTGCCTGTTCAAGCGTCTTGAGCCGATTGGTGATTGTCTTGCCCTGCACGTTGCTCTGTTCCGCCAGCTTGCGTATTTCATCAGCAACAACCGCAAATCCTTTTCCAGCCTCTTCTGCGTGCGCAGCTTCAATGGCGGCGTTCATGGCAAGAAGATTTGTCTGGCTTGCTATGTTCTGTATGACATTTGACGCATCGAGCAAGCCTGTCGATTCGTTTAGAATCTTATCTGCCGTTGCAACTGCGCCCTGCACTTTCTGCTGTCCTTCATCAGACGCCGAACCTAGATTGTTCACTGCCATCATATTCTTTTCAAGAATTTGTGTCACGCTCTGAATGTTCGCGACCATTTCGTCAACGGAAGAACTTGCCTGCGTAATGCCGGCGCTCTGCTGTTCAATGCTTTCGTTGAGCTTTTCAATATGATGTTGTATTTCCTTCACATTTGCATCAGCTTCCTGCACGCCTGAGCTTTGGTTGACGATTTGATTTTTAACTGAATCAATGTTGGCAATAATCTGCGTCACGCTTGCAGAAGTTTCCGTCATGTTCGTACCGAGCGTTTCCGCAGAATTGGTGGAAACTTTGACGCTGTCGCAGAATATCTTGAGCGCTTCACGTGTCGCATCGGCAAATGAATTCATGTCGTTGATGAGCATTCCTATGTTATCGCGGCTCGTAACAGCAAGTTTATCGCCTGAATAATCGCGGGAAGCAAGACGTTTTGTATAATCATTTATTTTGTTTAAATTCAAGTAAATGCTGTTTGCCTGCAATACAAGATTCACCAGCGAAAGAGTGGCGGTAAGAAGCATGACCGGATAAATCTTTGCAAAAATATATTTCTGCAAATCCATTGTCGAAAGGAGCGGTGAAAAGAACGTTGCCATCACTGAAAGAATAATGCCCAAAACACTGTACACTGTTATGACAACAGTCCGTCCGCGTGTTGAGAAATTTGAATACTTCTTCACATAAGGAACAAATGCGCACCACTGTTCAAGAGTGTGGTCAAATAATATATAGAAGAAGATGGAAAAAACGCACGTCTGGCCGGATGCGGCAAAAATAAGGCACTGCAGCGGGCTGGTAATATCAGCGTAGATACAGCCCCAATACATGCAGATTACTTGAACAGCCCCCATGACAATCGGTTCGATGCAAACAATGTTAATCCAATATTGTATTGCTTTTGCAGCAATTTGGAATGACGATTCAGAGCCGTCATATGAAGTGATGCGCTTGCCAAAATACTTTGTACCAATCACAGCCAGCAGAATTCCAATTAAAAATCCCGATGCAATAAACGGTGTCTGAAAAACCATCCGCAATGCTTCCGCTGATGTACAAGAGCCTATGAAAACAAGCTCTGTTGACGTACCGATTGCAGGCGCAATGCAAACCAAGATATTTTCAATGAGAATTTTCGCAGGTACTTTCTGAGGTATCGCAAACAAAGTAGAACCAGAAGCGCTTTCCATACTAAGCATCTCCAAAAAATTTTGAACTCTCTTTTCACTTTTTCTTTGACTTGATTAAATGGCGGAACTTATTTTTTATCTAAGCATAATATCGTTTTTTCCAATTTATGGAAAGCATTTTTTTACTTTTTCTAATAAAAGGACTGTCTGCGAAATTGAGCCGCAAGCAAGTGCGTAGCGGCGATGCGCGCAAAAAAAAGCTGCCTCTTTTCAGAAGCAGCCTTTTGTAACTAGATGTTACACTTATTTAGAAATGACTTTAATCAGGCCGCAAGCGGCCTGTTCTGTAAGGAAATTATTGACGTTTGCGCCTTCGGCGCAGGCGAATCATTTCGCAGATTGAGCCGCAAGCAGGTGCGTAGCGGCGATGTGTTTGAATAGCCCCATTCATTGTCGTACCCACATTGCGACCAGGGGGAGCAATGTGCTCTTCTCTTCGATACATTGATGCCTACGATTCAAAGGACTGTCTGCGAAATGTTTAAAAACAAAAAAGCTGCCTCTTTTCAGAAGCAGCCTTTTGTAACTAGATGTTACACTTATTTAGAAATGACTTTGATCATTTCGCAGAGCTTGTTGCTGTAACCCCACTCATTGTCGTACCAAGAAATGAGCTTGCAGAAGGTGTCGTCGAGTGAGAGACCCGCTTTTGCATCGAAGATTGAAGTGTGGCAGTCGCCGCAGAAATCTGTGGAAACAACCTGATCTTCAGTGTAGCCGAGGATGCCTTTGAGCTCGCCCTCAGATGCTTTCTTCATAGCTTCGCAAATCTGCTCGTATGTAGCCGGTTTGTTGAGTTCGCAGGTAAGGTCAACTACAGATACATCTGGAGCTGGGATACGCATTGAAATACCGGTGAGCTTTTTGTTGAGCTGTGGGAGAACCTTTCCAACTGCCTTTGCAGCACCCGTTGTTGACGGAATGATGTTGTTGTAGCAAGAACGTCCGCCTCTCCAGTCTTTTCCGCCTTTTGAAGGGCCGTCGACAGTGAGCTGTGTGCCTGTTGTAGCATGAACGGTTGTCATGAGACCGCGTTTGATGCCAAAGTTCTCGTCAACAACTTTTGCGAGTGGTGCGAGACAGTTTGTGGTGCAAGATGCGTTGGAAATGATTGTTTCTCCAGCGTATGTCTTGTCGTTGACACCGTAAACGAACATCTTTGGCTCGTCGTTAGCGCCCTTTGCTGATTCCTTTGAAGGAGCAGAAATAACAACTTTCTTTGCTCCGCCTTTGATGTGTGCTTCAGCTGCTGGTGCAGTGAGGAAGAAGCCTGTTGATTCAACAACAACGTCAACTTTCTCTTCGCCCCATTTGATTGCTGCAGGATCTTTTTCTGCAAATACGCGAATCTTTTTGCCGTTGACGATGAGGTCATGTCCTTCAACTTTTACATCGCCAGTGAATGCGCCGTGGACTGAATCGTACTTAAGAAGATATGCGAGATAGTCTACGAGCATTTTTGAAGGATCTTCCTTGTTAAATGCAAGAAGGTCATTGATAGCGACAACTTCCATATCTTTGCTGAAGTTAGAAACAGCAGCGCGGAAAACCATACGGCCAATGCGGCCAAAACCGTTAATACCAACTCTGATCATAACAGTCAACTCCTATTTAGGATAAATTTATATTCAATTTACTGAATTTTGTCATTTTAGTCTATAGATATCATTTTTTTGCGGTTCTCTACGGAATATTGAGGATTTATCGTTTTCTTTGACAACGCTACAGTTTCGTTACAAAAAATAACTACGCCCGCTTCATGGATAAAGCCGTCAAAGCGTCAATCTTCATTCTTCTTCTTGTCAAAATATCCGGAATCTTCAAGATACTGTCTGCGTGAAATGACAAGATTAATCAATTCCTGATACATATTGTAATCAACTTCCAGCGCGATGGGGAAAATAAAGAATTCAGTTTCATCGCAGTACCGCTCTATAAATTCAGGACTGGTGACAAAGCCAAGACTTATCATGTTGCTGATACGGTCGGCGCATTTAAGCACTTTTGCCTTGTGGCTGCCGTGATCGATAATGCCGCGAAGATAGTCAGATTTTAGCTGGCCCGGCTTTTTGCTCACTTCAAGCACGAGCTTCAGCACGTCCTCCCCTTCATCATCAACTTTGCGGATAAGCTCCGGATCGAACCCAGGAATGTCCTCTATGGTGTCGTGCACACAACTTGCCTTGAGCAGCACACTGTCAATGTATCCGTAGTCAATCAGAATTCCCATTGTGTCAATCTGATGACGGAACATATTTCCGCCTGCATACCGTGCCTTGCCAATGAGCGCGGTTGCAAGCTGCATGTACGGCGCAAGGAAAATGCCTTTAAGTGTAAGCATATGCTGCGTGTCCATCTGAGATGGTTTTTCTGTCTGCATGTTAAAGACTTTTCCCATAGAGTGCCTCCGCTTCTTCCTAATTACAAATTCTGCACATAGCCAGAAAGTTTTTCTATGCGGCGTTTTGATTCCTCAAGTTTTTCTTTCTCAGCCTGCACCACTTCGGCAGGAGCATTCTGGGCGAACTTGCCGCCGAGCTTTGCTTCCGTTTTCTGAGCAAGCGCCTTCTCCGCCTCAAGCTCTTTGTTGAAGCGTGCAATGAGCTGTTCCTTGTTGATGCTTTCGTCCACAAGCAGGAATGCTTCAAATCCGCTTCCCACCGAGCCGATTGCCTTTGCAGGCTTTGCAGAAACAAAGTCTATTTTTTCAACGCCGGCGAGCAGTTCAATCATATCGGTTTTTTCTTTAATCACTTCTGCGGAAGAACCTTTTGTAATCAGAACGGCAAGATGGAGCTTTGCCGCAGGGTCAAGGCCGCACTCCACACGCAGACCGCGGATGTTGCGAATGAGTTCCTGGAGCACTTCAAAGCGCTTCGTAACCGTCTCGTTCGTGCGTGATTCGACTTCCGTTGGATACGGCGCGTCAACAAGCAGGCCTTTGTATGCAGCGTTGGTGAGAATCTTCTGGGCACCGACCTTCGCGCGGTTTGCAAGGATTTCATCAAGCGGCAGTTTGCCATAGATTTCTTCGGTGACGAACGGCAGGTACGGGTGCAGCAGGCGCAGGCTCTCTTCGAGCACGTTGAGCAGTACGCTTACAGCGCGGTCCTTTTCTTTGTCATCGCCTGAGCGGAATGAAAGTTTTGTTGCTTCAACGTACCAGTCGCAGAAGTCGTTCCAGAAATATTCATACAGCGTTGAAGCACCGTCGTTGTAGCGGTAGCTTTCAAGCGCAGATTTTTCTTCGCGAACGGCGTGGTCAAGGCAGGCGTAAATCCATTTGTCGAGTTCGGTAAGGTCGCTGTCCTTCACCGGAACAAGTGTACGTCCCTCAAGGTTGCCAAGAATGTAGCGGCTTGCGTTCCACACTTTGTTGCAGAAGCGGCTGCCCATCTTGAAGCTCTCTTTGTCTATGAGAATGTCCTGTCCCTGAGCGCACATGTAGCTCAAGGTGAACTTGAGTGCGTCTGCTCCGTACATATCGATTATTTCGAGCGGGTCAATTCCGTTGCCCAAGGACTTGCTCATCTTGCGGCCCTGCTTGTCGCGCACGAGGCCGTGAATGTAGATGTCGTGGAACGGAGCCTTGCCGGTAAATTCAAGCCCGGCCATAATCATGCGGCTCACCCAGAAGAAGATGATGTCGTATGCGGTGACAAGTGCCGTCGTCGGATAGAATGTCTTCATGTCGTCAGTGTTCTGCGGCCAGCCGAGTGTGCTGAACGGCCACAGCCAGGAAGAGAACCAAGTGTCGAGCACATCAGGATCCTGCTCAAGCTGGGAGGCGTCTGCTCCGCACTTCGGGCATTTGCATGGATCTTCCCGCGAAACAATTGTCTCGCCGCACTTCTTGCAGTACCACACCGGAATGCGGTGGCCCCACCAGAGCTGGCGGGAAATACACCAGTCGCGAATATTTGTGAGCCAGTTGTTGTAGGTGTTCTCCCATTTGCGCGGATAGAAGACAATGTCTCCGTTCTTCCAGGCGGCAAGTGCTTTGTCTGCAAGCGGCTTCATGCGTACGAACCACTGGTCAGAAAGATACGGCTCTACGACCGTACCGCAGCGGTAGCAGTGGCCGACGGAATGCTTTATCTTCTCTTCGCACTTGAACAAGTTGAGCGCCTTCAAATCTTCAATGATGACAGCGCGTGCATCGGCAGTCTTCATGCCGCGATATTTTTCAGGACAGTTGTCATTGAGCGTGCCGTCTGGATTGAGTAAATTGATTGCTTCAAGATTGTGCCGCTTTCCCACTTCCCAGTCGTTCGGGTCGTGCGCAGGAGTAATCTTCACCATGCCGGTGCCAAATTCCTTGTCTACGTATGCATCAGCAATGATCGGAATAATGCGGTTGGTGAGCGGCAGCTTGAGCTTCTTTCCCACGATTGCCGTATAGCGTGTATCTTCCGGGTTCACCGCAACAGCAGTATCGCCGAGCAATGTCTCCGGGCGGGTGGTTGCAATTTCAATCCGTGTAGAGCCGTCAGGTGCCGGACCGTCAGCGTATTCATAGTAGATGTGATACATGGCGCCGTCGGTGTCGGTGTGGTCAACTTCATCATCAGCAAGGGCCGTGCCGCATCTGGTGCACCAGTTCACGAGGTAATGTCCTTTGTAGATAAGTCCGCGTTCGTACAAGGTGACAAACACATCGCGCACTGCCTTCGAAAGGCCTTCGTCGTAGGTAAAACGCTCGCGGTCCCAGTCAACAGAGTTGCCGAGTTTGCGCTGCTGCTTCACGATGGTGTCATGGTGCTCATGGGTGACCGCCCACGTGCGCTCAAGGAATTTCTCACGGCCAAGGTCGTAGCGGGATTTGCCCTCTTTTTTAAGCGCTCGCTCAACAACGTTCTGCGTTGCAATACCGGCATGGTCGGTGCCCGGAATCCAAAGCGTATTGTCTCCCTTCATGCGGTGATAGCGGACAACAATGTCCTGCAGCGTATTGTTCAAACCGTGTCCCATGTGCAGGACGCCGGTAACGTTTGGCGGCGGAATGACGACGACATATGAAGATTTGCGGAGATCTTCCGCGGTAAGTGTTTTCTTTTTGTTTTCGTACTCAGCGTGGACTGGCGACTGGACATCTGAAGCTGGTTTAAAACAGCCCTGCTCAACCCACTGCTGGTAAATGCGGTCCTCAAAATCCTTAGGATTATACGCTTTTTCAAGTTCAATAGCTTTCATGCACACACCTCTACATATATTCGGTTAGTATATCTTTTTTAGCCCATCTATTCTAGTAGAAAGAGATTTTGCACTCGGTGACGTTCTTGCACATCTTTTAACAATTATCTATACTAGAGGAATAATAGTAAGTTAAAAATATGACAGTTTGTACAGGATATAGTTATGAAGGAATTCAAGAAAAACAGTGAATTCATCAAGGTAGCTTTTTTTGTGAACATCATCATGTTCATAATTCACGTTGCCTTCCTCATCATCTTCTCTTACCTCAACGTTGCGATAATGGCATATGTGAATATCGCCAGCGTACTCATATATCTTTTTTGCTTTTTTCTTGTCAGAAAGAATTTTTCCAAGCTCTATCTTCTGCTGCTCATGACGGAATTGTGGACGCACCTTGTTTTTGCAACAATATGCTGCGGTTGGGACTGCGGATTCCAGCTGTACTGCTTCGCGATGATTTCCGTCATATTCTATACAAAATATTTGTACAGCGATGATAAACGCATAGACAATCTTCCTATCGTCGTGTGCATTATATCTATTTTCCTCTACATGATGCTCCGCTTTCATACTTACAACTGCGCGCCACTCTATTCACTAAATAAAACCACCACCCTCATTTTTTACTGCAGCAACAGTGTGTTCGTATTCTGCTTCATTTCGGTATTTCTTATTTTCTACACAAACAATGTCATCAAGAGCGAGCACAACCTTCATGAAATAGCGGACTATGATGAACTTACGGAATTGTACAACCGCCACCGTATGCGTGACATTCTGAGCCGTGCATATGACAATACGCAGGGAGACAAATACAACTTCTGCACGACAATCATCGACATTGACGACTTTAAAATTGTAAATGACACTTACGGGCACGAAGCGGGCGATTACATTCTCAAAACAGTATCTACCATCATGCAGAAAATTTGCGCCGCAGCTCCACGGCAGGCCTTCATCGGACGCTGGGGCGGAGAAGAGTTCCTTGTTGTCCAGGAATATGAGCGCGAGAAGAACAAAGGTGTTGTTCCGTGCATCGAGACAATAAAGGAAATACACGACTCAATCAGAGATTATGATTTTGTTTACGGCAATCACCACATCCTTATCACCGTGACAGCAGGAATTGCCGCCCACCAGAAGGACATGTCAATTGCCGCAACAATCCGGCTTGCAGACGAACGTCTTTACAAAGGAAAGCTCAACGGCAAGAATTGCATCGCGCTTGAATGACTTAATCAAGCTCAAAAGCGCCGGTGTACAGTTTGTAGTATCTACCCTTTTTTGCAAGCAGCTGCTCGTGATTTCCACGTTCAATGATTTGCCCTTTTTCAAGCACAATTATTTCATCCGCGTTGCGCACTGTTGAAAGCCGGTGCGCTATCACAAACACCGTGCGCCCTTCCATAAGGTGATCCATTCCTTTTTCTATAAGCGCTTCAGTGCGTGTGTCTATGGAGCTTGTCGCTTCGTCAAGAATAAGTACCGGGGGGTCTGCCACGGCGGCACGTGCTATGGCAAGCAGCTGACGCTGCCCCTGACTCAAATTACCGCCGTCACCCGTAATCACAGTGTCATAACCGTTTGCCAGATGGCGTATGAAAGTATCGGCGTTTGCAAGTTTTGCCGCCGCTTGAACCTGAGCTTCACTTGCATCAAGATTACCGTATTTTATATTATCGCGGATTGAACCGGTAAACAGATGAGTGTCCTGCAGAACCATGCCCAACGATTTTCTAAGGTCATCCTTTGCGATGGACTTGAGCGGAATTCCATCATACGTAATGTTGCCCTTGCCTTGTTCTACATCATAAAAACGGGTGAGCAGATTGGTGATTGTCGTCTTACCGCTTCCGGTGGAACCAACAAGCGCAATCTTCTGTCCCGGTTCAGCATGCAAATCTATGTGGTGAAGAATTTCTTTTTCGGGGTCATAGCTGAACGAAACATCGCTGAATGTTACATCTCCGCAAAGTTTTATCAGGCGGAATTGGTCGCTGTCTGCATACGTTATAGGCTTGTTGTCCGCGTCATTCTTTTCGCAAGCAAGCGTTGTCGGAACACGCCATGCCCACTCACCGGTACCGGCAAATGACTGCACCAAGTGCACCTGATTGTCTTTACTTGCAGAAGGTGTTGTTTCTGTCGCATTGACAAGCGTTACAATTCCATCGTCAACTTCAGGAGATTCGTCTATGACGGCAAAGATGCGTTCGGCGCCGGCAAGCGCGTTGAGTATGCCGTTGAACTGCTGGCTCATCATAGTGATTGGTCTGCTGAAACTCCTTGTATACTGTAGGAACGCTGCTATGGAACCAAGATCCATCGTTCCGCCAATAACAAGGAATGCCCCGCAGATTGAAATGATTGCGTATTGAACGTGGCTCAAGTTGCCCATGAGCGGCATGAGAATGTTTGCATACGTGTTTGCCGCCGTACCTGCAACGCACAAGTCATCATTGAGCTTGTTGAAATTTTCCTTCACTTTGTTTTCGCGATTGAACACTTTTACAACACGCTGACCTTCAATCAGTTCTTCAATATAACCGTTTACAATGCCAAGATTTTTCTGTTGGTCGCGGAACGCACTCGCACTTTTTTTACCGATTGAGCCTGCCAGCAGCATCATAAGGAATATGGTGACAACCATTACCGCAGTAAGCAGCGGACTTAGAATAATCATCATCACAAAAACTGCAATGACCGTAATGACACTTGAAAAAAGCTGCGGCACACTTTGACTCATCATGTCGCGCAAAGTGTCGGTGTCGTTTGTAAAGAGCGACATGAGTTCACCGTGTGTATGCGCGTCAAAATATTTAAGCGGCAGTTTTTCCAATTTGCCAAACAAGTCGGTTCGAATACGGTAAAGCATCTGCGTTGAAACGTGCAGCATGAGGCGGCTGTTGAGCCATGAGGCAAACACGCCAAGCAAAAAAATGCAAGCCACTATGCAAAGAAATTTAAAGAACGGCATAAAGTTAGCAGGACGTTTATATGCGTACACGCCGGAATGCGTTTCGTCTTCATTCTGTTTGACGAGCGAATGTAAATCTGCCGGAAGGTTTGCAGCATCAGCTTTTCCTGCTTGGGACGCAAGCTCTGCCTTTGTATAAAAATCACCTTTTGCGGCTTCATCATCAGTTGCATAGACGGAAGTAACCATTGGCAGAATGTAGTCATTCAGCGCAGGCTTTATCATCGCGTCACCAGCAACAGAAGCGCCTGCGCTTACGACGACTGCAATAAGCACAATGAAAAGAAGCCCTTTGTATCTTCCCATGTATTTAATCAGTCTTGAAATTGTTTTCTTTGTATCTTTTGGTTTCGCCATTCCGTGTCCGCGTCCTGGTCCACCACTCATTGGTCCTGGCATATATTCTCCTATAAAAACTCTGCGTTAACAGCACGCCTTTGATGGCGCATATCGCAGCCTTGCCAACGGCAAAATCTGCTGTTGATAAAAGTACAGGGAAGCGCTTTTATCATGCCTCCTAACTGTTAGCCGACTGCTGCGATTCGTACACTTCGCGGTAGATTTCGTTTGTCTTTAAAAGTTCGTCATGTGTTCCCGAACCGGTAATTTTTCCGTTGTCGAGCACAAAGATGACATCCGATTCTTTTACGGAAGCAATGCGTTGCGCTATGATTATTTTTGTAGTGTCCGGCAAAGTGTTGCGAAGCGCCTGTCTGATACGGGCGTCCGTTGCAGTGTCAACGGCACTTGTACTGTCATCAAGAATGAGAATTTTTGGCTGCTTCAAAAGAGCGCGCGCGATGCAGAGGCGCTGCTTCTGTCCACCTGAAATATTCACACCACCCTGTCCCAAATCAGTGTCATATCCCTTAGGCAATGTCTGCACAAATTCATCCGCGTCAGCTGCAATACAGGCGTTGCGGATTTCTTCATCAGTTGCATCTTCTTTTCCCCAGCGCAGGTTTTCTTTTATTGTTCCGCTAAAAAGCACATTCTTCTGCAGCACCATTGCAACGCTGTCCCTGAGCGTAACAAGATCATACTTCCGCACATCGATGCCACCGACACTCACCGTGCCTGACAATGTGTCATACAAACGTGGTATGAGCGAAACAAGCGTTGACTTTGAAGAGCCTGTGCCTCCGAGCAAGCCAACGACTTGTCCGCTTTCGATATGCAGATTCACATCATCAAGCACAACGTTATTGGCATCCTTTGTATAGCTGAAGGAAACATTTTTGAAGTCGATGCAGCCATTTGGCACTTTGTTGAATACGCCGCTTACTTCCTGACCATTTTCATTTGTAAATACTACCGGCGCAGGATTTTTTATTTCAGGAACTTCATCAAGCACTTCAACAATTCGCGATATGCTTGCCCGGGAAAGAATAAGCATGATGAACACCATGGAAAGCATCATGAGCGACATGAGAATCTGTGTAATGTAGGTGATGAAGCTGATAAGCTCACCGGTCTGCATCTTGCCAACGACAATCATCTTGCCGCCAAACCAGAGCACAACGATAATGCACGCGTACACAACAAACTGCATGAGCGGCATGTTCAAAATAACTATTTTTTCTGCCTTGAGCTGTGTCGCACGGACTTTGTCAGCAGCATCAGCAAATTTTTCGTTTTCAAATTTTCCACGGACAAAACTTTTCACCACGCGTATCGCAGTCACGTTTTCCTGCACCGTGTTGTTCAGTTTGTCATACTGTTTGAGCATCACTCTAAACCGAGGATATGCTGCATACGCAATAAGCCCCAGACATATTGCAAGCACTGGAATAACAATGAAGAACACGGAAGAAAGCTCCCTGTTCAGAAAGCACGCCATGACAGTACCGCTTATGAGCATGAACGGAGCGCGCACACACATGCGCACAATCATCTGGTATGTGTTCTGCGTATTGGTCACGTCAGTGGTAAGACGCGTAACAAGCGAAGCTGTTGAAAAATGGTCAACATTGCCAAAAGAATAATCCTGCACCTTTGCAAACAACCGCCGACGAAGGTTTCGCGAAAATCCAAGAGAGGCAACAGCTGCAAAACGAGCACCAAACGCTCCACACGCAAGTGAAAGACATGCAGCTCCAATCATAATAATTCCCATTCTAACGACATAGGCAATGTCATTATTTCTGATTCCAACATCAATAATCTTTGCCATGAGCAGAGGAATAACCGTTTCCATGACAACTTCGCCTATCATCGTGAGCGGACTTAACGCCGTGTAGACCTTGTATTTCTTTTCAAGACCAGCCATCAGTTTCTTAATCGTAGACATATCGTTCAGTATACTGAAAACAGTCTTATTGTTCCAATAAAAATCTGTTATTTTCTCTTAAAAAATCGTTCTGCTTTCAATAAAGGAAAAAAAGTGATATACCTTGTTCCATGAACACATCAACGGTGATACGAGGCTCTAGCCGTCATCACAATGCGCGCATCTCAGAAACCTCAATCACCGAAGGAAGCATCTGGAAGGCTCTGCTTGCTTTCTTCTTCCCCATTCTTTTTGGAACTGTTTTTCAACAGCTCTACAATACCGTAGATGCAATTGTTGTAGGACGCTTTGTAGGCAAAGAAGCGCTTGCGGCAGTAGGCGGCGGAAGCGGTGTTTACGTAAACCTGCTTGTTGGATTCTTTGTCGGGCTTACAAGCGGCGCCGGTGTCATCATATCGCAGTTTTACGGTGCAAAGAATATGCGCGACATTTCTCGCGCCGTGCACACATCTCTTGCACTTTCAATCTGCGGAGGAATCGTGCTCACCGTGCTGGGCATTATCTTCAGCAAACCGATGATGGTCGTGACAAAGACACCTGCTGACATTCTTCAAGACTCTCTGCTCTACCTGCGGATTTATTTCTATGGAATGGTTCCGCTTTTTGTGTACAACATGGGCAGCAGCATACTTCGTGCCGTGGGTGATTCTCGGCGTCCGCTCTACATTCTTATTGCGGGCTGCATCACCAATATCATCTTTGACTTGCTCTTTGTCGCCGTGTTCAAGTGGGGCGTTGCCGGCGCAGCGTGGGCCACCATTGGGAGCGAGGCAGAAAGCGCAATCATCGTCCTTGTGTTGCTCAGACGCACGCGTGAATCGTACCGGTTTGAATGGAAGAAACTTTCGTTTACCGGGCATATTCTCCGCGAAATAATTAGAATTGGATTTCCGGCGGGAGTGCAGTCAATTCTGTACACCATCAGCAATCTTATCATTCAGGCAAGCATCAATGCATTTGGCACTGACACCGTTGCAGCTTGGGCGGCGTACGGGAAGATAGACGCTGTGTTCTGGATGATGATAAGCGCGCTCGGCATTTCGGTCACTACATTCAGCGGACAAAACTACGGCGCGCATAAATATGACCGCGTAAAAAAAGGCATGTGGGAATCGCTTGGCATTTCGATATTGCTAACGCTTGTATTCAGCGTGCTGTTCTGGTTCTTTGGCAAACCGGTGTTTCTGCTTTTCACCACCGATGCAACAGTCATCAACCAAGGCATGGAGATGCTCAAGTTTCTGGTGCCGTTCTGGATTACCTATATTTCTATTGAAATCTTAAGCGGTACCATACGTGGAGCCGGCTCAAGTTTCATTCCAATGATGATAACGGTGTTCGGCGTGTGTGTGCTGAGAATTATCTGGATATTCACCGCAGGAACAATATGGCCGAAGGTGACAACCATTCTTGCAAGCTACCCAATCACCTGGACTGTTTCATCAATACTGTTCTGGATTTACTATGCAAGCGGCAGATGGCTGAAGAAAACAGAAATCGCTAAATAGCCCCTATTTATCAATTGACGCCAAAATGGTATACTTTTGCTTCCTTATATATAGGAAACTATTTTTTTAGAGGTTTTATAAAATGTCATATCCATTCAATGAGATTGAGCCAAAATGGCAGAAGTACTGGGACGAGCACAAGACGTTCAAGGCAACGGAAGACCCGTCAGTTCCTGAAGAAAAACGTCAGTACATTCTAGACATGTTCCCGTACCCGAGCGGAGCCGGTCTGCACGTAGGTCATCCTGAAGGATATACCGCCACCGACATCTACTCACGCTACTTGCGCATGAACGGGTACAATGTGCTTCATCCAATGGGATACGATGCATTCGGACTTCCTGCGGAAAACTATGCCATAAAAACGGGAACGCATCCTTCCGTGACGACGTTCCAGAACATCAACCACTTCACCGAACAGATAAAGGCGCTCGGCTTCAGCTACGACTGGGACCGCTGTGTAATTACCTGCGACGCCGACTACTACAAGTGGACGCAGTGGATTTTCCTGCAGCTCTACAAGAAGGGGCTTGCATACGAAGCAGAGACACCAATCAACTGGTGCCCGTCATGCAAAACAGGTCTTGCCAACGAGGAAGTGAAGGAAGGAAAGTGCGAGCGCTGCGGTGCCACCGTCACCCATAAGACAATCCGCCAGTGGATTTTAAAAATTACCGCGTATGCAGACCGCCTTTTGAGCGACCTTGACGAGCTTGACTGGCCGGAAAGCGTGAAGCTCATGCAGAAGAACTGGATTGGACGCAGCACTGGCGGCGAAGTGCAGTTCCCTATTGCAGACAAAGACGGCAAACCTACGAGCACGAAGCTCACCGTATACACCACACGCCCGGACACGCTCTTTGGCGCAACATACATGGTCATTGCTCCGGAGCACCCTATGGTGAAGGAGCTTACCACTGCCGCACAGAAAGATGCAGTTGAAAAATATGTGGTGGAAGCTGCCAAGAAGTCTGATCTTGAGCGCACCGACCTTGCTAAGACAAAGTCAGGTATCTTCACCGGCACGTACGCCGTTGACCCGGTGAACGGACGAAAGATTCCAATCTGGATTTCAGACTACGTACTTATTTCCTACGGCTGCGGCGCAATCATGGCTGTTCCGGCACACGATGAGCGCGACTGGGATTTTGCCAAGATGTTCAACCTGCCAATCATCAAGGTGGTGGCTTCAAACGAAGAAGTTGCTTCACTTGCCGACGGCGACGAGGCGAAGGGTGCGGAACTTTTGCGCAAGGCGAGCACAGACAAGGCGCTCTATGAAAAGCTCGTGAAAGAACATCCTGCGGTATTCAACGTGGCGGAATCTTGCACTCATGCAGACGGTTATACAATCAACAGCGAAAAGTTCACCGGTCTGCCTACCCGTCAGACAATCAAAGACATTGTCAGCTGGCTTACAAAAGAAGGCATTGGCAAAGAAGCAGTGAACTATAAATTGCGCGACTGGGTGTTCAGCCGCCAGAGATACTGGGGCGAACCAATTCCGCTCGTACACTGCCCGAAGTGCGGCACCGTACCTGTTGACGAAAAGGACCTTCCGCTCCGCCTGCCAGATGTGAAGTCATATCAGCCGACAGGCACTGGCGAAAGCCCGCTTGCAGGAATTGACTCATGGGTGAACTGTAAATGTCCGAAGTGCGGCGGTCCTGCAAAACGCGAAACGAACACCATGCCTCAGTGGGCGGGAAGCTGCTGGTATTACCTGCGCTACCTCGATCCAAAGAATGACAAATGCTTCTGCGACGAAGCGAAGGAAAAATATTGGATGCCGGTTGACCTCTATGTTGGTGGCGCTGAACATGCCGTTCTGCACCTGCTCTACGCTCGCTTCTGGCACAAAGTGCTGTACGACTGCGGCGTTGTGCACACGAAGGAACCGTTCCACCGTCTGGTGAACCAGGGCATGATCACCTCTTTTGCCTACCAGCGTGAAAACAAATCGCTCGTACCGGTTGACCAGGTTGTTGAAACAGCTCCTGGCAGCGGCATTTTTGAAGACAAAGATACGCATGAGAAACTTGAACGCGTAGTGGCAAAGATGAGCAAGTCGCTCAAAAATGTCATCAACCCTGACGACATGATAAAGCAGTATGGTGCAGACAGCGTGCGCATGTACGAAATGTTCATGGGTCCGCTCACCGTTTCAAAACCGTGGAGCACGCAGGGACTCATCGGCGTAAACCGCTTCCTTGAAAAGATTTGGGCGACAAGCCAAAAGCCGCTCACCGATGTAAATATGGAGGCGCACCTTACCGATGAAAAGCTCGTGGCAATCCGCAAAGTGTATGCAAAGACCGTAAAGAAAGTGACTGACGACACTGCAACGCTCAACTTCAACACTGCCATCAGCCAGATGATGATTTTCATCAACGAGTGCCAGAAGCTCGACAGCATTCCACGCGCCATGTGGTCAGACTTTGTGAAGATGCTTGCCTGCTACGCGCCGCACCTTGGCGAGGAATTGTGGCAGAAGCTCGGACACGACAAGACAATCACGTACGAACCGTGGCCAACGTTCAGCGAAGAGTTCTGCAAGGAAGACACCAAGACTGTCGTGGTAATGATAAACGGAAAGCTCCGTGACAAATTCCCAGCAGCAGTAGGAACCGACAATGAGACGCTTCAAAAGAATGCACTCGCCACTGAAGGCGCAAAGAAATTCCTTGACGGCAAGACCGTTGTAAAGATTGTAGTTGTTCCCGACAAACTCGTGAACATCGTAGCAAAATAACTTTTATTATAAAAAATACATAAATCCCCGGCTGCAAGACAAACGCTTTCTACGAAGTGTTCTAAGCGCCGGGGATTTTCTTTTAGCAGATTTTATGGCACGAGCGGAATAATCTCCTGCTCAACAACATTTATTATTCCGTCAGGCGTCAGTTTTATGCTGGGAAGCTGCGGACCTGTCAGATAAGAAAGCGTATCAAGCGGATGCACGAGCGTACCCTTCATTTCTTTTTTAAGCGTATCAAAAATTGCGTCAATATCCTTAACAGCCTGTTCAAACGGACAATCAGTCATAAGACCCGCCACAGGGAATGGCAGCTGCGCATGTATTTTGTTTTCAACAGAAACTGCAATTCCTCCCCTCATCGACACAACTTTGTTCACCGCACAAACAATGTCGTCATCTTCAACGCCTACGGCAATGATATTATGCGCGTCATGACAGACACTCATCGCAAGAGCGCCTTTCTTGAATCCAAATCCTTGAACAAAAGCAACAGCAGGTTTGGCGTCCGCTTTATATCTATCATACACCACCAGTTTGCAGCAATCATTTAAAATGTCGGAATACAAGCAGCCGTTCCGTTCTTTAAGGAAAACGACTTCACGCACCGTTGTCATTTCGCCATCACACACAGAAATACAGTTTACCGCCGGTTTAATTTCGCAGCAATGTGATTTACTTTCTGAATTTGAAACAGCGCTTGCCTGTATGTCACCGATAGAAATTTGTTTTGCCGCAAAACTATTCACCGGCTTCATTTTGTGGAATTTAAATTTCTGCGCATGATAGTCAGGCGTTTTTGAATAAACGCATTTTCCTTTGACAAAAGTAGCGTCCACTGCGAACTGTTCCAAATTATTTACAACGATGAAATCTGCGCTATCACCTACATGAAGCGTACCGCACTGAAGTCCGTAGTGGCGTACCGGCGTAACACAAGCCGCGCGAAGCACACCAAACAAATCTCCACCTTCCCGCACCGTCTTGGCAACAGCTTCATTTACATAGCCTCGCTGGATTGCAGCCGCATTCATATTCTGTCCTGAAAACATTAGGGAGGCGCCATGCTCTTTAAATAACGGGAAAATCGATGTAAGACTATCAAGTTTTTTTATTTGCAGAATGACCGACATGCCGTGATTGATCTTTTCAACAGCATTGTCAAGCGACGTACATTGATGGTCGGAAGAAATTCCTGACACACAATATTCATCAAGCCTATCTTTAGAAAGTCCCGGAGCGCAACCGTCAACAGGTTTGCCCGCTTTTTTTGCTTCATCAAGCAGCTTCTGAATATATTGCTCATGAAGCAGAACGTCAGGGAAATTCTGCACTTCACCAAGATGAGTAACTTCTTTTCTTGAAAGCAGCTGAGCAACATCTTTGAATTCGTACAGCCCTGATATTGTTGTGGAAGGCGCTGAAAATCCAAAATAGAACGGAACTTTTTTTGAATCACGTATAAGACACTCAACGCCCTTGATTCCAAGTACATGCGCAATGTCATGGCAATCTGCAAGAGCCGCAACTGTTCCCTGGGCAAGCGCTTCACGCGCAAACTCAGAGGGAATTAAATGAGTCATCTCAAGATGAATATGCGCGTCAACAAAGCCCGGAAGAATATACGGTCTAAAAGAATCAACATTATTTTCCGTGCGGAAACTTGCCGCCCGTTCACGAATCGCCGTGATTTTTCCGTGCTGAACGGTGACCGTTCCAGGAAAGATGCGCCTGCCGTCTATGTCTACAATATTGCCCTGAATGTCCATTTTGTTCGGTTCTCTAACGAAGGAATTATATCATACATTTCTCTTGCTGTCATTTTTATTCTGTGGTAGTATTCGGCGTATGGCTGAAATAAATGAAGAACAAAGAGTTCATTATATTCGTCTTGCAGGAATCATTGCACTTCTTGGCAATGCAATTCTTGCCGTTGTAAAACTTGTACTTGCGTACTTTTCACATTCTCTTGCAGTCATGGGCGACGGCATTGACAGTTCAACAGACGTACTCATTGCCCTTATGACACTTATTATCAGCGGCATCATAGCGCGCCCCGGCGACCAGGAACATCCTTGGGGTCACGGCAGGGCGGAAACGACAGCAACAATGTCGCTTGCATATATTATTTTCTTTGCAGGAGCGGAACTTGTCATTTCTTCGGTAAAGCAGCTCATCTCCGGTTCCATCGCGTCAGACACCTCTCTGCTTGCAATAATAGCCGCGGCAATTTCCATCACCGGAAAATCACTGCTTGCGTGGGTGGAATCGATACTCGGCAAAAAAGCAGACAGTGAAATGGTAAAGGCAAACGCGCAGAACATGATGAATGACATCATTCTTTCTGCCGGCGTGCTTGTCGGTCTTGCAGCCGCTCATTTTTTTGTGTGTCCAATACTCGATCCAATCATCGCCATTGTAGTGGGACTCTGGGTGGTGAAGAATGCAATTCAGCTTTTTGCACAGATGAACACTGAATTGATGGACGGCAACACTGATGACTCCTTGTACCAAAAATTATTTGCCGCCGCAAAATCTGTTCCCGGTGTAAGCAATCCGCATCGCGCACGCATCAGAAAGATTGCTTCACGTTGGGACATTGACCTTGACATTGAGGTACGCGCAGACATGACCGTCCACGCCGCGCATGAAATTTCTGAGAAAGTGGAAAAGGCGGTCAGAAAATCAATTCCAGATGTATATGACATCATGGTGCACATAGAGCCGGCAGGACACGCAGACCACCACCCTGTCGAACAATACGGCGTAACACCAGAAAGCCTTAAGGAAGACGAAGAAAAGAAAGGCGAAAAATTCGAATAACTTTTTAAATAAAAAAATGCTGCCTTTCTACGGCAGCATTATTTTTCATTGAGCAACGTCATTTTTCCATGCATCAATAAATTCAAACATGAATTGCTGTATATCTCCAAACCATTTTTTTTGGAATGCACATGCCTCTTTGCCAATGTAGCGGAAGTGCCAGCATTCCCAGCGATAACCGGTGACATCTTCATATCCCTGCGGGAATGACAATGACCAGCCGTACTGTTCTCCATTTGCATACAGCCATTTTCCCATGCGTGTTTCCCAGAAATCATCATCGATGGAACCAAAGTCTATCGCGGCACCAAGTTGATGCTGGCTTGTACCAGGACGTGCGCTCTCACGGTCAGCTTCTACCTGTCCGTCGATGGCAACCCACTTTGCATACACTTTTTTCTGGTACTCGTAGGAACGGTAGGTGGAACTTACCAAGAGCGTAATGCCGTCTGCCTTTGCGCCTTTTGAAAGTTCCACAAGTGCCTGCTCAACATCAGGTCTAAGCGAAAGGTCATTTCTGCTTATGGTATAATAATTATTTTTTACAAGCGGAACCAATCCCGCAGGAACATATTCCGACGAAACAGGATGCGTTTTGTCGATGAGCGTATACAGGCTCTTGTCATCTGAAGGAAATTTTTTTTCAGCTTCAAGAACGCCGTTTAAGTCTGCAAGGAATTCTTCTGGATTACCATTTGGAATTGCCGCTTTAGCACGTTCTGACATTCCCCGCAGCACGCGGCCAAGTTTTTCTACATCAGGATTCATTTTATTTTGTGTCACACTCTCCTGCTCCGGGGCAGCGGTAGTTTTTTCCTGCGCCGCATTATTTTTTGCACAGGCGGAAAAACTTATCGCACACAGGCACAAGAGAACGACACTTACTTTTCTAAAGGACATTTTTAATCGACCTCGGTAACAGAATGAATGACATTGAACGTGTCTGCAAATCCGGTTGAATCTATTGCCTTCTTTGCGCCGTCAGACATATTCATAAGGAAAAGTTTTTTTCCATTGTCAACGCCGTCATTGAAGCCTGCCATAATGACTCCAAGTCCCGCAGAATCGATTGAGTACACTTGCGACAAGTCAAGCACGACATTGTTTGTCTTGATATAGTTGTATACTTTTTCCTGAAATTCAGCAATGGTATATGCGTTGATAGAACCTGCAACTTCAAGCAGCACATAGTTGGCACCCATTTTTTCATTAAGAGTCAGCTGGTCCATTATTTTCCTCCCAAATATTTAAGTACAAGAATGCTCACATCGTCCTCAAGTTCCTTTGAGGTAAACTGTGTAAGCGCGTCATAAGTAAAGCGGGCCATTTTTTCTGCAGGATAGGTAAAGTTTTCCATCAGTGATTTCTGAACGCGGTCCTTGCCAAACAATTCGCCGCGCAAAGAACGTGTCTCAATCAAGCCCGGTGTACAGGTAAGGACAATGTCGCCTTCTGCAAGTTTGACTTTCTTTACTTTAATAAGATGGCCAATGTCTTTTACAAAGCCAAGTACACGTCCTTCGCCCTGAATCTCAATGACGTTGTTGTACGCGCGTGTATAGATAAGCAATGCCGGAGAGCCGCAGTTGATGTAGTACATGGTGTCTGTAGAGAAGTCGATTAATCCAAACAAGCCGGCAAAGTATGTTCCCTTTGGCAGACCGAATCTGATGAAGCTATTTATTTTTTCAACAAGAAGTTTAAAGTCTTTTGTTTCCGCAAGGAATGTTCGTATGACGGACTTCAAGATGACCATGCTCATGGAAGCGGCAATACCCTTGCCACTCATTGCACCGATGACGAAGATATGGCGTGTGTCGGTAAGACGAATCAAGTCTATGAACTCACCGCCAATGTTATGCGCAGGAACCATGATATAGCCGGCATCGATTTTTGGACTCTTGATGCGGTCCATGTTTTCCTGAATGGAAGTGATAATCTGTCCCGACATTTTAATTTCACGGTTGACTGTTCCAACGACAGACTCATTCGCAATATTCTTCATGTAGTAGCCAATCACAAAGAAGTAAGAATAAAGTTTGCTGAACAAATTATAGTCGTAGTCGTTGTAGACGTTGCCGGTAGATTTCTTGCCAAGGAAGATGACGCCAACAATATGACGGCCTTCATTGAGCATGATGAACGCATCGGAATTTGTCTCGTCAAGCAGCCGGAGCAATTCCTTGCGTATGCTTGTCACGGTGTAATTGTGTTCTGCATAGTTACGGAATACAATCGGATGATTTATGTTGAGCAGAACGTCAAAGCATTCATTTGTAAGCGGAATCTTATATTTTTCGTTGTCAGAGCTGTATACTGTTTCAAGGTCGCCTACACCGCCGTCAATAAGCACGCGCAGTGACGAAGTGTTCAAATTTGTCTTGAATATTTCAAACAGGCGCGCAGTAATATCAGTTGTATCGCCGCTGTAGTCAATGGAAGCTAGCTCGTCCTCAAATATCTTTGCATAGTTGTTGTCGCGCAAGAAATTCTTTCTATTGAGCACTTTGCCCATCTGGTACAGAGCGGTGATGACGCCGGCAAGAATTGCAATAATGATTATTATAAACAGCGCCGGTCTTGTAGTGAACTGCGGCCACAGCACTGAGAACAAGAATCCCACGATGACCGAAGGAATTGCAAAGTTAATCAGGAACCGTCCGATGGCCCTTAGGACAGATTTTATATCCCATATTGAATCTACTGATGCGGCCCGTACGAAGACGAGCGCCTCTGCAACAAACGCAATGATTTGTATTACAGAAATCATCGGCTGGTATTTTACGGCGAATCTAACCAATGTGTATGCAATCCAGAATACAATAACCGCAAGCGCGCCAATGCGCATTCGCTGGCGATCAAGTTTTGAAGTAACCGTTTCTGCGCGAACAAGCACGACAAGCATACTTAAGAGCGGCAGCACACCAAAGTAGAAGCCGCAGAAGAAATCATACCAAGTAATCGGCAAGAATTCATGCAGTTTGCCGGAGAACATCTGGCTTGACTCTATGACAAGTCCCTGTGTCTGTGAAAACGAAATTGACTTGATTCCGCCTCTGGCAATAAAAACAAGATAGAACGCAAACAAGTTGAACAGCCACTGGCAGATTGTCATTCCGGTAGTTTTTTCGTAGTTAGGAACAAGCAGCTGGTAGATGCAGCTGAACACCGCGTACCATGCAACAAGCATGACAAGCAGTCTGCCCAGAATATTTGCAAGCTGCGGCGGCGCCCAGAATCCCGCAAGCAGGCACAATACATTCAGACCGAACAACGTTGAAAGAAAGAGCACCAGGTTTACAAGCGGATTGTTGTTCTTGATTCCATTGCGCACATCAATGGTAAAAGAAAGCCAGACAAGTGTTGCGCAAAGAACAATATTCAGCAGTATATAAATCATGTTTTTACCTCTCGACCTTTGCGACCATCATGGTGACATCGTCGCGCAATTTTTTATCTCCGTTGTAACTCAGTACAAGGTTCACTACATCGTCAATAAATTCCTTAGGAGACTTAGAGGCGCTTGATTTTATTGTATTTGTATACAAATCAGTCGTACCAAGCTCCACGCCTTTGTCGTCCATAACTTCAGAAACACCGTCTGATGCCATGAGAATGACATCTCCGCGGAACAGACGCTGTTCTGCAACTTCCACATCAGGAATATCAATGATACCTACGAGCGAGCAGTTTGACGAAAGCGGTTTTATGCGATATCCTTCCGGCGCCCTTGTTATGATAAGCGGATCTGACATGGACGCATTTATATAGCGAATGGTCATCTTTGAAGTGTCAACAATGCCGATGAAAAGAACGGTATATTTATCCTGAAGTTTCATGCCTTTGATAGCTTTATCAACTGCGCGTACCATGGCAACAAGGTCATCCTTGTCCTCAAGAATTTTTACCGTGTTCATCACCAAGCCCATGACGAGGGCTGCGGCAAGACCTTTACCAGAGACATCTCCCAGCATGAGCAAAGTCTTGTCTTTATCGATTGGAAGCACAGAGTAATAGTCGCCCGAAACGTTTACAAGAGGGCGGAAATATGCAGCAACTTCAAGTTTGTCCAATTTAGGCATTGTCGGCGGAAGGAATGAACGCTGGGTGTCCGCAAGCTGTTCCCATTCCTTGGAAAGAGATGCAATTTCCGACAAGTCAGAAATTGTCTTTGTTCTGTTCTGGAAGCGGCAGAATTCCTCAAAAAGCTGAGGATAAATGACGGCGTCAAAAAGGTGTGTGTATCTACAGAACACATACATATGATGTCCGTTGTTTGACAAAAAGAATCCGCGCGCCGTCTTTGCGTTTGTCACGATGCCAAGATTTTCTCCAATGAAGAAAAAGCCACTCTTCCATGAAAGCGGGAAATTCTGCGCCAGAGTGTCCATTGTTTCCTTGTCGCACGTAATTTTATCGGGGCTGTTGTACAAAACATAGTTCTTCTCACAGTCAATATACAGAACCGAACAGTCAGCCTTGTTTTCAAGCACATCCGCAACAATTGCATAGAAATCGTCAAGTGAGTAGCAGAATCTGATGCGCTCGATGAATTCCGACAAAAGAGCAGTTTCGCCGGAATACAATGCCGTCTGTTCTATGGAAGCATTTGCTTTGTTTGTTATCTGCTGACCAATGATAAGCAGCGTGCACAACAAAATGGCAACAAGCGTCCATGCAAACACAGCTGCGCCTTCCGTAGGGCTTTTGCCGGTGACAGGCGGAATAATAAAAATCGAAAGACAGATAAGCAGTGCGGTAATAACAACATCGGTAACAAGCAGAACAATTCGTCTTCTGGCTTTATACATAAACACCTCAAATAGTAAAATTACAATAGTAGTATACCATATTTTCGGCATATTTGGAGAATAATTGGAGTTTATAGGAAAAAAAAGCCTTTTTTTTAGCGCGCCAACGATGCAAGCGGAATTTGCTGCGGATTTACCGTCGGTTTTTCGATTGCGGCATACTGCTGCATGAGCTGCTGCTGTTCGCGGGTGAGCTTTGTAGGCAATTCAACAATGATTTTTACATACAAATCGCCCTTACGCGTTGTTCCAGAGAACGGAACACCTTCTTCCTTTATGCGGAGCAGTTTTCCTTGTGTTGTACCCGCAGGAATTTTAAGCCCGATTTCGCTGCCGTCAAGATTTTTAAGCGTTACATCGGCGCCAAGCACTGCCTGTGACAGACTGATTGGAATGGCGCAATACAAATCCTGCCCTTCGCGCTCGAAATATTTGTCTTCGCGCACGTGGACAATGACAATAAGGTCTCCTGCAGCGCCGCCGTTTACGCCGGCATCACCTTGGTGTGGAATGGTGATTCTTTTGCCATCGTCAACGCCAGCCGGAATAGTAAGTGTCATGACCTTGCTCTTTTCCTCAAGGCCTGTTCCATTGCAGGAAGCGCACGGATGATCTATGACAGAGCCTTTGCCGCCGCACTGCGGACAAGTCTGCTGTAATGAGAAGAAATTAACACTCCGATAAATCTGCCCCGCGCCTTTGCACATAGGGCATGTCTTGCGTTTAGCGCCAGCCGCACAGCCGGAGCCGCCGCATGACGAGCACACTTCATTATGGGAAAACCGTATGTCTTTCTTGCATCCGTAAACTGCATCTTTAAAATCAAGCTCGATGTCGTACCGGAGCATAGCCCCGTCTCCGGATTCACGTCTGGTTCTGCTGCCGGAGAATGAACCGCCGCCCATGCCGCCGCCAAAGAGATTCTGAAGAATGTCACTGAAACCATCACCAAAAATATCGCTGAAGTCGTGGGATGCATGACTGTATCCGCCGCCCTGCTCACCCATTCCGTCAAGTCCGGCAAAACCGTACTGGTCATAGACAGGCCGCTTCTGGTCATCGCTCAACACTTCGTACGCTTCCGTCGCTTCCTTGAATTTGTCCTCGGCTTCTTTGTTGCCTGGATTGCGGTCCGGATGGTACTTGATTGCCAGTTTGCGGTATGCTTTTTTAATCGTGTCTTTGTCGGCACTCTTATCTACGCCTAATACTTCGTAATAATCACGTTTTGCCATTTTTTGTTCTTCCTGAAACAGTGCGGTATTCTACCATAAAAATAACCTCCGCCGCAATGACGGAGGTTATCCTTCAAGTCAGAAAAGCTCCGGCTTATTTTTTGTCGTCGTGCACTTCGTACTCAGCGTCATCAGCCTTTCCTTTGTCAAAGCCTGATGCCTTGCCTGTATCACCTGCATCACCTGCACCGCCCGTCGGTCCGGCACCATTCGGTCCCGCACCACCCTGAGCCTGCTGCTGGGCTGCCTGTGCCTTGTACACTTCCTCGGCAATCTTGTAAGAAGCCTGCTTCAAATCTTCAGTCTTCTTCTTTATGTCGTCAACATTGTCGCCTTTGAGCGCTTCCTTCAAAGCGTCTGTTGCCTTCTGAATATTCTCCTGGTCGCCTTTAGAAACCTTGTCGCCAAGATCCTTGAGCGTTTTTTCAGTTGAATACACGAGGCTGTCAGCTTCGTTGCGCGCATCGATTGTCTCGCGTTTCTTCTTATCAGACTCGGCGTTCGCTTCTGCGTCCTTCACCATGCGGTTGATTTCCTCATCGCTCAAGCCGGAAGAGCTCTGAATCTGAATGTGCTGCTCCTTGCCAGTGCCAAGGTCCTTTGCGCTTACGTGCACAATGCCGTTGGCATCGATATCGAAGGTGACCTCAATCTGCGGAACACCACGAGGTGCTGGCGGAATGCCCACCAGGTCGAAGCGTCCGAGCGTGCGGTTCTGGTCTGCCATTTCGCGCTCACCCTGCAGAACGTGGATGCTTACTGCATTCTGACCGTCTGCTGCGGTTGAGAAGATCTGGCTCTTCTTTGTAGGAATAGTCGTATTGCGGTTGATGAGTCTCGTGAACACACCGCCCATTGTCTCGATACCGAGAGAAAGAGGTGTGACGTCGAGAAGGAGCACGTCCTTCACATCGCCCTTCAAAACACCGCCCTGAATTGCAGCACCAATTGCGACTGCTTCATCCGGGTTAACGGCACGGCTTCCTTCCTTGCCGAATATCTGCTTTACAATGTCCTGTACCTTTGGCATACGGCTTGAACCGCCGACGAGAAGAATCTCATCGATTTTGTCAGGGGTAAGGCCTGCATCTTTCATTGCTTTCTGGCACGGATCCTTTGTCGCTTCAAAGAGATCGTCTGTCATCTGCTCAAACTGCGCGCGGGTGAGGCTCTTCTGCAAGTGCTTCGGTCCGGTGCTATCTGCGGTGATGAACGGCAAGTTGATTTCAGCGGTTGCCTGGTTGGAAAGAGAAATCTTTGCATTCTCTGCAGCCTCACGAAGACGCTGGAGTGCCATTGGGTCTTTGCTGAGGTCAATGCCGGTATCAGCTTTGAAGCCGTCAATGAGCCAGTTCACGACGCGGCGGTCCCAGTCATCGCCACCAAGGTGTGTGTTGCCGTTTGTTGCCTTTACTTCGAAGACGCCGTCTCCGAGTTCGAGAATGGAAATATCGAATGTACCACCACCAAGGTCGTACACGGCGATTGTCTTTTCAGACTTGCTGTCTTTGTTGAAGCCGAATGCAAGCGCAGATGCGGTTGGTTCGTTGATAATGCGTTTTACATCGAGACCTGCAATCTTGCCGGCATCCTTTGTTGCCTGGCGCTGAGCGTCGTTGAAGTAAGCCGGAACAGTGATAACCGCTTCGCTCACGGTTTCGCCAAGATAGTCCTCGGCAGTCTTCTTCATCTTCTGAAGGATGAATGCTGAAATTTCCTGCGGGCTGAACTCTTTCTTTGAGCCACCTTCATCAACTTCAACACGGACATCCTCACCGTGATCTTTTACGGTATACGGAACGAGTTTGATTTCGTTTGCAAGCTCGCTGTATTTGTGTCCGATGAAACGTTTGATTGAGTAAACAGTGTTCTTTGGATTCGTGACCATCTGGTTCTTTGCCGGAAGACCGACAACGCGGTCACCTTTTGCCGTAAAGCCGACAATTGACGGAGTAGTACGTCCGCCTTCCGAGTTCTGGATGACAACCGGTTCGCCGTTTTCCATGACGGCCACACATGAGTTTGTCGTTCCAAGGTCAATACCAATAATTTTTCCCATAGTATTTCTTAGCTCCTCTATCTTATAAAAAACTGTTTTATGTGTTCCTTACGCTGCGCAAGCAGGATTTCCATCGTACCCGCCCGCAACACCGGAACTATTTTTTTTCAGCCTCAGCTTTCGGACCTTCACTCTTTGCATCCTTTGCTTCAGCCGACGCCCCAGACTTAACCGTTCCATCAGGCATGTTCACCATAACTTTCGCATGGCGAATCACACGGTTTCTGAGCTTGTAACCTTTCAAATATACTTCTTTTAAAACCGGTTCGGCAACAGCAGCCTGCACCGAGCCAATTGCTTCGTGGTCATCAGGATTAAACGCATCGCCAGCAGCGCCATACGGAACAAGGCCGTACTTGTTTTCAAGCATACTTGAAAGGCTCTTGCTGATTATCTTTATTCCTTCCACCACAGACTTCACGTCAGTCGCTTTTTCAGCGGCATCGAGCGTGCGGTCAAAATTATCAAGACTGTCAAGCAAATCCTTCAACAAGTTTGCATTGGCATAGTCGATTGCTTCCTGCTTTTCCTGAATGGTGCGCTTGCGGTAGTTGTCAAAATCGGCGGCACGGCGCAACACCTGGTCTTTGTATGAATCGCGGTCCTTTGTAAGCTCTTCAACGCTCTTTTCAAGGGCTTCTATCTTTTCGTTTGCAAGCTCAAGCTCCGTCTTGGGAGCAGGCTTCTTGCCAGCGGCGTCATTTTTCGCTGAATCACCAGCTTTTACGCCACCGGCGGCAGTTCCTTCAGCTGCGTGGTTCTGTGTCTTTGCACCAGCCTGATTCTGAGCGTCAGCGGTGTTTTTTGCTTCTTTCGGAGCGTCACCATTCTGATTGTTCTGCCGGTCTTTCATTTTTTCATCTGTATCAGCCATCACACTATCCTGTAAGTAATTATTGTTATCAATGAAGATACTAAAGCAGACAGCCAATCGTCAAGGGAATGGAGAAAAATAAACGAAAACACTCATATTATGGAAAGAAAACACATACACGGCAGGCAAAAATCAGGCGAAATAAAAAAGGGTGTGTGTCACCCCGCAGCGGAAAACCAAACCGCCCCGGGGAAGGGAAAACACACACCCTAACATAGAGGATATAAACAGCGCAAGCAGATGGCCTGATATTCCGGCGCAGAAACTGCTCCATGAAACCAAACCGAAGTCATGCTTGTACACAGACAATATACACATAAAAGAGGGACACCGGCTGTCCCATTCCTCAAAAAAACCTTTTTTTTGAATAAAGCAGTAAATCGTTATATTATATAAATTTATATCATTTTAGCAAAAAAAGGCACCTTTTTAACCGATTTTTAACACAAAATTCCCCACAGAAGCAATCTTTTCTTTTATACTTATTATACCATGATACAAACAATTTTACAGTTTGCCGGAAGCCTCTGTTTTTTGCTCTACGGAATGAAACTTATGAGCGACGGAGTGCAGAAATCTGCCGGAGAAAAACTCCAGTCAGCACTCCATTTCATGACAGGCAACAGATTCAAGGGTCTTTTGACTGGATGCTTTCTTACCATGATTATCCAGTCATCAGGCGCAACAACCGTAATGGTTGTCACCTTTGTAAACGCCGGGCTCATCTCGCTTGAGCAGTCAATCGGCGTCATCTTCGGTGCCAACATAGGAACAACAATCACCGCCTGGATTGTGGCGTTGTTCGGCTTCAGCTTTAAACTCGAAACATTCGCAGTACCGGTATTCGGACTGGGATTTCTGCTGACCATCGTGCGAAAGTGGCATGCGCAGGGATGGGGACAGTCAATCATGGGATTCGGCATTCTCTTCATCGCGCTTTCATGGCTTTCAAAGACGTTCACCCTTGACAACGCAACACTATCATTCCTGCCGGCGCTCCAGAACTGGGGAGTGGGAAGTATAGTAATAGCGTTTGCAATAGGACTCGTATTCACCGCGCTCATCCACTCATCTTCCGCAATGACGGCGATTGTCATCACCATGGCATACAACAAACTGCTTACCTGGGAATTTTCAGCCGCAATCGTAATTGGCAGCAACATTGGTTCAACAGTCGATTCTATCATGGCGACATTCGGCGCAAAAGTAAACGCAAAGCGCACTGCCCTTGTGCACGTTTTGTTCAACTGTGTAACAGCAGTCATCGCGCTTGTCTGCATCAAACCTTTTACACAGTTTGTAGACCTCATCACGCCGGGCACTGTTGAAGAAAATATCACCTATCACATTGCAATGCTTCATACTTGCTTCAACGTATTCGGCACGCTCATCTTCATTCCATTCACAAAACAAATTGCGCAACTTACCCAAGTGCTCATCAAAGCTGACAAAGATGAAACGCCATCGACATACGCGCTTACGTTCCCTGAAAAGGCGGCGGCAGAATCTCCTTCCGCTTGTATCATCACCGCACAAAAAGAAGTCAGTTCCATGTCAGACGTAGTGGTGCAAATGTTCGACCGTCTGCAGACAGGATTCACCGACCGCTCAGGAAGATTCATGTCAGACCACTATGACCACCTTGTTGATGAAGAAAATTATCTTGACCAGATGAAGGAACAGATTACAAAATACCTGCTCCGTGCCAATCAGCTTGATATCGACGACCGTCTGCACAACAATATCTCAGTAATGATTCAGATTGTAGAGGAACTTGAATCTCTGTCCGATGACTGCTTCAGCGTAGGCATGTACATCAAAAAAATGACAGAGAAGCAAATGGTATTTCCGCAGCAGGACTTTGACCGCATACTGCCCTATCTTGAACTTGCGCGCGAACTACTTTACTTCATCTACAAAAATATCAACTCCGTGCTCACCCAGGATCAACTTGATTTTGCGCACGAAATTGAAGAACAAATAGACACTGAAAGAAAGAATCTCAAGCGTCTTGCGCGCAACAGACTTGAGACCGGCGCAAATGTAAAAGCGGAACTTCTGTATATTGACTTGGTGCGACAGATAGAAAAAATGGGTGACCGCTGCTTTGCAATTGCAGAACAGCTTGCTCTGACAAAATGAACCGCATGACGCGCTCACTTCTTTTTTTATAACTGCAAGAGGTATCTATGAAAATTCTTGTTGTGGATGACGAAGAACCGATACGCGAACTGATTGCCTACAATGTGGAAAAGAATGCATACACGGCAATCACTGCAAAAAATGGAAAAGAAGCACTTGAAGAAGCACGAACGCAGCTGCCTGATTTGATTGTGCTTGACTTAATGCTTCCCGACATGAGCGGACTCGACATATGCCGCATTCTAAAGAACGACAGCACGACGCAATCAATACCAATTGTAATGGTGACGGCAAAAACTGAAGACAGCGACATAGTTGCAGGACTAGAACTTGGCGCCGATGACTACGTAACAAAACCTTTCAGTCCGCGCGTACTCATGGCCCGCATACAGAGTGTGCTACGCCGCAGAAATAACTCTGCCAGCGTTTGTCCGCCGGAAGAAATACAGCTACACAACATGACACTCTCGTTGCAGAAGCACGAAGTAAAAAAAGATGGTGAACCGGTAGATTTAAGTGCCACAGAATTTTCCATACTTGCATTCCTTGCCCAACATGCAGGACAAGTGTTCAGCCGCCAGCAAATAATCAATGCAGTAAAAGGCTCATCATATCCGGTCACCGACCGTTCCATAGACGTACAAATTCTTGGCATTCGGCGCAAACTTGGTGATCACGCAGAAAGTGAAACTCCTCTCATAGAAACATTGCGTGGCGTAGGTTACCGAATGACAGAAGATGATTCCGCCCAGCCGGCAAAAAATACTGTTGCTAAGGAAGAATAAAAGAATGAAAACACATAAACCATTAAAAACGTGGGTACTTCTCTTTGTAGTGAATGGCATGGTTCTTGCAGCAGGTTTTGTTTTACTGCTCTGCATAAGCCTCAAGTCTCTTGAAGACACCGCCCTCCTGCAGACTGAACAAAATCTCAAGAGCTTTGCATATTCACTCGACAAGTTGCTTCCATCTCCGCCAGTGGACATTGATTTGTTTGTAAAAGACCTCACCCGGTCAGATCCAGCATATCGCATCACCGTTGTTGCAAAAGACGGGACTGTCATTGCAGATTCAATTGCAAATCCTTCCACAATGGAAAATCATGCGATGCGTTCTGAAATAAGAAATGCGCTCGCAGGCAAAGAAGGCGTTTCGCTGCACACTAGCTCTGTCACAAAAAAACAGCTTATGTATTTTGCAATTCCATCAATGTATGACGGTCAACTTGTCGCACTTCGTCTTTCAATGCCTGTCGATGAAACAGTTTTCTTTTCAACTTCAACGCGTGGCTCTCTCATTGCCGTGGCGATCATTCTTTTTGCAGCCGTGCTCATTGCTTCTTTTCTCATTGCGCTACAAATTGTGCGGCCAATATATGAAATGCAGAAAGCTACTGAACAGTACAGAAAAGGCAACTACAATTTCCACGTGCACATACAAACTCCCCGCGAGATGGCAGACCTTGGCGAATCATTCAACATTATGTCGGACACCATTACGCAGAACATTACAAACCTCAAGAACATGGAGCGTGTCAGGAAAGATTTTGTTGCAAACGTATCGCACGAGTTAAAGACTCCGGTGACATCAATAAAAGGATTCACCGAAACATTGCTTGACGACACAGATATAGACCCTGCAACGACACGTCATTTTCTTGGCATCATCGACACCCAGTGCGCGCGACTTATGAACATCATAGAAGACTTGCTCACTCTAAGCAGGCTTGAAAGCGAAGGAGCTGTTCCAGACACAACTTCCGCCGACCTTGTACAGATTGTAAATGCATCATGCAGTTCTTTTGAAAAGGTAGCTGAAGAAAAGCAGATACAGCTTGTGTACCATCCGTCAGAAAAAGAAATTCCTGTGCAAGTAAACGCAGGTCTCATTGAGCAAGCGGTAAGCAATCTTATAGACAACGCAATAAAATACTGTCCGCCCCAAAGTACCGTTCTCTGCACGGTAGAAACAGAACCGGCGCCAGCTGGAACATACCAGCCAGGAGGTCCGCTTAAATCAGCGCGTATCATCGTAGAAGACGATGGCGCCGGTATTCCCGATGAACTGAGCGAGCGTATTTTTGAAAGATTCTACAGAGTTGACAAAGGAAGAAGCCGCGATGCAGGCGGAACAGGTCTTGGGCTTTCAATAGTTCGCCACATCATCACGCTGCACAAAGGCACAGTCATCGAGAAAAAACGTCCGGACGGAAAGAGTGGCGCGCGCTTTGAAATCACGCTGCCACTCTCTGAATAAAGCGAAACCGTATTTTTTATGCTTTGAAGCTCTCAAGCCCGCTGAAGTCAATCGTGGCAAAGTAGTCATCGATTGTTTCGGCGCGGCGAATCTCGACAATGGAGCCGTCGGTACGGAGCAGAAGTTCTCCCGCTCGGAGCTTGCCGTTGTAATTGAAACCCATTGAGCGTCCGTGAGCACCCGCATCGTGGATGATGAGCAGGTCGCCAATATCTATCTTCGGCAACGGTCGCTCCACTGCAAACTTGTCGCAGTTTTCGCAGAGACTTCCGGTCACATCGTACACATGGTCTTTCAGAGCATTTTCTTTTCCGCTCACTGTCACTTCGTGGTACGCACCGTACATACCGGGGCGCATCAAGTCGGCCATGCTTGCATCGCAGCCGATGTATTCGCGGTAGATGTGCTTCTCATGGATTGCCTTCGTGACAAGCCAGCCGTACGGACCGGTGATTGGTCTGCCGCATTCAAAGCACACGCTCAGCGGATCAAGGCCTGCCGGAACAATATACTCGTCGTAGAGTGCGCGTATTTTTTTTGCAAGGTAGTCCAAGTCAACTTTCTTCTGGTCAGGTTTGTACGGAATGCCAATGCCTCCGCCCAAGTCAACAAATTCTATGCGCACGCCGAGCTTTGCCTTTAGTTCAGCCGCAAGTTCAAAAATGATTTTCGCCGTGTCCGCAAAGAAATCAGGATTCAATTCATTTGATGCAACCATGGTGTGCAGTCCGAAGTGTTCAACGCCTTCTTCCTTGCAAATTTTGTACGCTTCAAAAATCTGTTCGCGCGTAAGACCGTACTTTGCTTCTTCAGGCTTGCCGATGATTGCATTGCCCCCCTTCTTGAGCGAACCAGGATTGTAGCGGAAGCAAATGGTGTCAGGCAGCTGTCCGACCGCATTCTTCAAGAAGTCAATGTGCGTAATGTCGTCAAGGTTGATGATATTGTTGCGCATGTTTGCGTAGATAAATTCTTTTTCAGGAGTGTCGTTGCTCGTGAACATGACGCGGTGTTCGGTCATGCCGCTTTTTTCGGCAAGCAGCAGTTCCGGCAGACTTGAACAGTCGGCGCCGCAGCCTTCGCTTTCCAGCACTTTTAAAATGTACGGATTAGGACACGCCTTCACCGCAAAGTATTCGTGGAATTCCGGGAAGATGCTGAACGCTTTTTTGAAATAGCGCATGTTCTCGCGGATAGCCTTCTCATCGTAAATGTAGAATGGTGTGGGATATTTTTCTGCCAGCGCCACCAGCTGGTCGTGTGTCAAACAAAAATCTGTGCTCATGCATGACAGTATGCCATTTTTTATGATTATCCGCAATGTAAGAAAAAAAAGCACGATATTCCCCATAAATTAGATATTTTTCACTTTTTTAGCCACTTTTCTTAATTTATACTTAACTAAACTCAATAAAATATGGAATTCATTTTACAAATACGCACTCCCATGATACACTTGAAAAAATGGAGCAAATTTTTTTAAGTAGCCAGGAGGATTCTATATGGCTGAACCAGACGACACTTTTGTTGACGCAAGTTTCTTTACGGAGACAGAGGAAAAAAAAACTACAAACGAGAACGGCATTGCAAACTTGCAGAATGCGTTTTCACCAAAACAAATCGGCTCCATTGCAAAGTACATTGATCCGGTAAGCGCAAACAGTCCCATTGAAGCGCTTATGAACATGTTTAAGGAAAAGGAAGATCTCATGGCTGTTCCGGTTGAGGAATATGACCACGTTGTCGCCGTGCTTGACCGCAAGACTGTCATGGCCGTAACAAACACCGCCTGGAAACGATGGACGGCAAAGAATGTGGGCGACTACATTCAACGGGTAAGCACCATTTTGTATGCACATGATTTCATAGAAAAGGCATTGTCAAAAGTTTCAGAAATCAACCGCGAATACGGCGTGCTCTACTTTCCTGTATTTTATGGAAAAAGTTTTTACGGTATTGTATCGCTTGACGGATTTCTTTCTCGCATTGCAGAAATTCAGGAACAAGATTTACAAAAGGCAAGCGTAATTCAGCAAAGTTTTATGCCTGATGAATTGGCAAAAAAACAACTGCCGTACCGCTTCACCGCATGGAACAAAATGGCAAATGCGCTTGGTGGCGATTTTTATCAAGTGTACCGAATCTCTGACACAAAAAGCATGGCTTGCTGTTTTGATGTCTCCGGAAAAAACGTTGCGGCCTCACTGCTTACCATCACCGTTGGTTCATTCTTTAAAATGATGGCACTTGTTGATTCAGAAGAAAAAGATCCCGTGCAAATCATCTGCAAGCTCGACTCATATCTTGAGACAACCGTACCATCGGGTAACTTCATCACGGCACTCATCTGTTATATCGATCTTGAATCAAACAAAATGCATATATTCAATTGCGGACATACGCTCACCTATTTGCTCTACCAAGAAGACCCGCTTTCGAAACACGGAAAGATTGGTTCCATAAAGCCAAAACTTCCGCCACTTGGCATTGGCGCCGTAAGCGCGGCACTTTCCGGTCTTACCGTTGATTCTCCAGACTGCAAAAAATCTATCACAAGCCATTCTATTTTAAAGAGTATGCATCTTGATATTTACACCGATGGTTTTACTGACATGAAGAACGATGACGGATTTAGATTTGAGGACGATGCGGCAAAGCAGTTCTTCATCAAGCTGTATGAACAGAAAGATGAAGCCGTCTGTCCGTTCATCGAGCATACGGTCACCAACTGGATTCAGCACTCAATGATTCCTGATGACATAACTGTTCTTGATATACGATTCTGAATTTTTATAAGGAAGTTTTATTATGGCAGTCGATACAAACACCAGCCTGCGCAACCAAGTGATGTATTCGGTATTCGTGCGCAACTACAGCAAAGAAGGAACGTTTAAAAAAGTAACTGATGATGTAAAACGCATCAAGGCGCTTGGCGTTGACATTGTATGGCTCATGCCGATTCATCCTGTTGGAGAAAGAAAACGCAAAGGTACGCTCGGCAGTCCGTATGCAATAAAGGATTACCGAGCGGTCAATCCAGAATTTGGCACGCTGGATGATTTAAAAGAACTCGTCTCTGCAATACATGACAACGGCATGAAGTGTATCATTGACGTGGTATATAACCATACAGCCCCCGACTCTGTGCTTGCAAAAGAACACCCTGAGTGGTTCTACCACAAGGCGGACGGTTCCTTTGGAAACAAAATCGGCGACTGGTCTGATATCATCGATCTTGACTATACACAGCGAGGCCTTTGGGATTACCAGATAGAAACACTCAAGCAGTGGGCAAAGATTGTTGACGGCTTCCGTTGCGATGTTGCGCCTCTTGTTCCGCTTGACTTCTGGCTCAGAGCGCGCAAGGAAGTAGCAGCTGTTCATCCGGAATGTATTTGGCTGAGCGAATCAGTGGAGCCGGCATTTGTGTACGAAAACAGGAAACATGGCATTCCCTGTCTTTCTGACTCTGAAATTTTTCAGGCCTTCGATGTAAGCTACGAATATGACATTTATTGGGACTACGTGAATTATCTTGCCGGCAAATCAACACTCGCTTCATATGCAGACCAAATCAACCGGCAGGAAGGCACATTTCCCGCAAACTACGTAAAGCTGCGCTATCTTGAAAACCATGACCGGCCGCGGGCAAAGTTCCTCATTGCAAATGAACAGGCATTGCGGAACTGGACATCGTTCATCTATTTTCAGAAAGGGCTCACGCTTTTATACAACGGACAAGAAAAAGAAGCCGATCGCCGGCCAAGTCTTTTTGACAAAGACACGATTGTCTGGAACACAGAAAGAGACCTGACGCCACTCATGCAAAAATTGTACCAAATTAAAAAGACACCGCTCTTTGCATCAAGTGTCTACCATGCTGAAGCGCTCGGCAACAATGTGCTCTTTGCATCACATGCGGACAGCGAGCATGAAATTGCAGGCATTTTCTGCACTACCGGCACCGCTGCCGCAGTGAAGGTTTCAATGCCTGACGGTTCATACAAAAATATGATTGACGGCAAAAATATTCAGGTTGAATGCGGCATTCTTAGTACGACAGGCGAACCAATCATCATGCAGGTAAAATAGTTGTTGAACGGATTTTCCTGCATGAACTGGGTTTGTACACGGTCAGCGTGAAATCACTCAATTCAGCAGGAAAGTTTCCAACACGGCTACTTTGATTTTACTTCCAGCACACTCCTGTTTCTGTCTTCTTGCACTCAGCGGGGCGTTCACTTCCCATGCAATGATAGCAGATTTCATTTACAAGCGGTTTGCCTTCTACAAAATCACGTATGTTGCCCAGCGTCACTTCTGAAATCTGCTCAAGTGCGTCCGAAGTAAGGAACGCCTGATGCGAAGTGAGCAGAACATTAGGCAGCTCAATAAGCCGTGCAAGCACTTCATCTTGAATAGGAGCAAGAGACCAGTCCTGGAAGAAGTACGCCTCTTCCTCTTCATATACATCAAGTGCAGCGCCTTTTATTTTTCCAGCAACAAGACTGTCTATAAGAGCCTTTGAGTCGATGAGCGCACCACGTCCTGTGTTGATGAGAATTACATTCTTCTTCATAAGGGCAAGCGTATCCTTGTTTACAAGGTGATGATTTTCAGGAGTAAGCGGACAGTGCAGGCTTATGTAGTCTGAATCTGCAAAAAGCTCATTGCGGTCAACATAGCGAGCGCCGATTTTTTCTGCAAACGCGGCATCTGGATACAAGTCGTTGAGCAGAATGTTCATACCGTATCCATGCACAATTTCCGCAAGAATTTTTCCAATCTTTCCCGTGCCGACGATGCCCATCGTCTTGCCGTATAAATCACTACCTACAAGACCATTCAACATGAAGTTACCGTCACGCGTTCTGTTGTATGCCTGGTGAATTTTTCTGTTCAACGTCTGCATAAGGGCAACCGCATATTCGGCAACGGCATGTGGTGAGTACGCAGGAACACGGACAACATGCAGCTTGCGGTACACGCCCTGCAAGTCAACATTGTTATAGCCGGCACAGCGGAGCGCAACAAGTCCCACTCCTTCGTCATACAAAATATCTGCAACAAGCGGTGTCACCATGTCGTTTACAAATACACACACTGCATCATGCCCCTTCGCCAACTCAGCAGTTTTTTCGGAGAGGTGACCTTCAAAAAAGTCAAATTCAAATTGTATGTCGCCGGTCATTTTTTCTGCTGCGGCGGTAAAATAATCGCGGTCATACTTCTTTGTGTCATAAAATGCAACCTTTACTGTTTTCATATTGCACCTCCCTTGGTGTTTTGTTGATTATACCATACTGATTCTTATAAAAATAGTATGTTGTTTTTACAACATTTTGCACACTCAAAAATGATTTCTTTTATAAAGTCGCAAAGGCTTTGCATAGAACAATTTTATTCAATAGAATAGAGCAAGAGGAACAAATGACAGAAATAGAACTGAAGGCGCATGTCCTTGACCGGGCAACGCTTGTAAACTCGCTCAATGCGTTTGCCACCCATCAAGGCTCAGTCATCAAAGATGACACATACTACGCGACAAACGGCACTGCGAACGTACGCAAAATCAGAATCAGGCGCGAAACAAGAAAGACAGACAGCAAAGAAGCAGTCACCTATCTGCTCACCTACAAGCGCAAAGAGCTTCGCACAGACGAACTAACAGGCACCGCGCTTGAAGTAAACGATGAACAGGAATGCGAAATTTCTTCTCCGCAACCACTCATTTCATTTCTTACTGACAGCGGCTGTACGGTTGACCTTATAAAACATAAGGAAGTTGATGACTGGACAAAGCCACTTTCACCAACGCTGCTCACCGATGCGGGTCTTGCGCCTACGCCCCTTACTGCAACATTTGAACTGTGCACTGTTCCGCCACTTGGTGATTTTCTTGAAATTGAAGTGTTGTCTGCTGTCAACGATGAAAAAACAGTTTCAATCATACGCAGAGAAATTGAATCACTGCTTGAGAAGGTTGGCATTTCCAAAAGCTGTATAGAAAGAAGATACTACAGCGAAATGCTCAAATCACTTCAATAAAGTTTTCATCATTTTTTACCGATACTTATACAGACTATATGTTTTCAAGGAGACTGATTTATGTTTGACCGTGTATTATATAAAGAAATTGCAAAAAAAGAACTTAACGGACGCTGGACAACTCCGGTACTTGCAACGCTCTTTGTTTCTGGCATGTACCTTCTGCTCGAAATACCTTACATCGTTTCGGAATTTTCATTAATTGGCAACGACAAAAGCAAAAAGCTCCGCGATGCCATTGAAATGGCGACAATAGCCAACGGAAATTTCTTTTCATATCTTTCCACTGCTACACTCATATCGCTTCTTGTATTTGTTCTAGCACCGCTTGTCATTTTATTCTTTGGAAGCATATTCAACATTGCAGAATCATATTTATACATTGCTTATTCACATACAACATCGCAGCAGCCGTTCACTGTTTTTATAAAAGGATTTTCCTTGTGGGCAAAAGGCATTCTTGGATTCTTATGGAATATGCTCTGGGTAACTTTGTGGACATTCGTTTTCATCATTCCCGGAATTATAAAAAATTACGCCTACTCGCAGATGTTCTTCATCATTGCTGAATATCCAAGAATCAGCGTACGAAAGGCCATGAAGCTGAGCAAGATTCTTACCCGTGGCTTCAAGGGAGACTTGTTCATCATGGATTTAAGTTTTATCGGCTGGGCAATTCTCTGTGAATTCACCAGCGGCATCGGAATATTATGGCTTTCTCCATATAAGTCAATGTCATTTGTAAACGCATACCATTCAATGAAGGCACAGGCAATCATGAACGGCACGCTCACGGAAGCAGATTTTACCGAAGCATAATTTCATTCATAATAAAAGAAGGCAGCTATGTCAGAAAAAAAAGAGCACAGTGGAATTTCCACATTTATCATTGTCATCGTAGTAATCATAGGCATGATTATTCTTGCATTAATCGGTTCTTTCTTGTTTACAAAAAAAGATTCCAGTAAACATGAAGAAGTAAAACAGAAAGTCACCTTTTCATCAAAAAAAATTTTTTCACCATTCTCATCTTCACGCAAGGAACTGGCTCCAAAGCACAGCGGAAAGTATATTGCAAAATTATACATTGAAGGAACGATAGAAGATTCCAATTCCAGCTATAACCAGAAATGGCTGTTGGACACTATTGATGATCTTAAGACGGACAGCGACAATGTAGGCATCATATTATTCTTGAACACACCGGGCGGCGGCGTATACGAAGCAGACGAAGCATATCTTGCGTTGCTCGACTACAAATCAACAGGAAAACCTTTATTTGCATACATGGGGCCTATGGCAGCAAGCGGCGGTTACTACATTGCCTGTGCAGCAGACAGCATTATTGCAAACAGAAACACACTTACCGGCAGCATCGGCGTCATTGCAGGCAGCTCAATCGACATGACAAAACTCATGAGCAACATAGGCATCACTTACACCACAATTCATGCTGGCAAAAACAAAAACATGGGCAACGTCAACGAACCACTCACAGACGAGCAGCGTGAAATTCTTCAGACAGTCGCTGACGAATGCTATGACCAGTTTACTTCAATCGTATCATCAGGCCGGCACATGAAAAAGAATGATGTTGTCAAACTTGCAGACGGACGCATCTATACTGCAAACCAGGCGCTCGCAAACGGACTTATCGATGCAATCGACAATTGGGATAATACCGTTACAAAAATGGAAGATACAAAACTTGATGGTGAATATTGTGAAGTTGTTGATTATAAATATGAACAGGCACGAGACTTTTTTAGCTATCTAAGGGGTTCCGCAGATGCAATTAAAAAGAGCGCCGCAAATGCAGGCAGCATGATTCCTGCAGCTGTTGAAAAAATAATCACACCAAAGACACCTTACCCGGCATACTATTACGAAGCAAACTAAAATAGCTTCTTAAAAACAAAAAGCCCCCTGCGTTGATATTTGTCACGCAGTTACAAAACTTTTTTTATTGCCTCTACAAGGTCAGGAAAATTGATTGGCTTCTTAAAAAAGCGCGACACTCCTAAATCCAAACATTTTTTTTCAATGCCATCGTCTTGAAGCGCAGTCACGATGATGACAGCAGGTTTGCCAAATGTTTCGCTCTCATGAATTCTACGGCACAAGTCAAAGCCGTCTACTCCCGGCAGGTCAAGATCAAGAATCACACACTTTGGCCGCTTTTCTGCCATCTGACTGCCGGCGTCAAATCCATCAAATGCCTGATAAATCTGAATTGCATCAAATTTCTTCTCGATAAATTTCGCCATGACTGTATTGAAACCAGTATCATCGTCTACGATAAGAATGCTTCTGCTGGAGATTGAACCTTTCTTGCGGCACTGTTCAAGCAGTTCTGCCGGAATGCGCATGTTGCGGCTTACCATAAAATCAGCAAGGTCATCAGGATATACACGGAATTGTCCGCCGGGCGTTTTAAACGCTTTAAGGTAATTGCTTCTTATCCAGTTAATCGCCGTCTGGTTGACTACTCCGCAGATATTTGCAACTTCAAGAGCAGAATACACCACCGGTTTTTTTTCTTCTTTATTCATTTTTATCAAACACCTTTTACTGCTTTCTTTTATAGTAACACATAACTTCCAAAAACTCCAGAATAGGCGCCTGTTTTTTTAAATATTTTTATACTTCATCTTTTAGGAAAAATCGGGGAGTTAGCGCTCAGCAAGCACCGTTCTTATTTCAGTAACGGTAAATCCACTTCGCATAAGAGACGCGCGTATCTTTTCTTCATCATGGAACCGTCTGCCAAGTTTTTGATATGCTTTTCGGCACAATTCAAGTTCCTCGTGTTCGGTAAAAAATTCCTTGAGCGCGTTTGCGGCAGTTTCTTTTTGTATACCGCGCGATGCAAGTTCCGCAGCAAGTCGAATCTTTCCTTCCGCATGGTCAATGGAACGACTTCTGAGCCATGCCGAAGCAAATCTGCCGTCATCAAGATAATGAATCTGCTCAAGATAGTCCAATGCCTGCGAAAGCGCATGTTTGTCTACGCCTTTATGCAATAATTTCTGTGTCAATCCAAAACGACTCTGCTCTGCCCGCGCAAGATATGTCATTGCGGCGCATTCCGCGCTATATACAAGAGCAGCGTGCAGCAAATCTGCAGCTTCTTCATCAGTCAACATTCCAGGCTCACGTGCTGCTGCAGTGTCGTCGGTTTTATCTGCCGGCGTAAATGGAACTGTTGAAAAAAGCGTCTGTTCCGATACTGCCGGAACAAGCTGCTCCTCTTTTACAAGAGATAAATATGATATGCGCAAAAAAAAGGCAGACCCTGTATCCGGCGTAATTTCCACTACACCGGGCAAAGTCTGCTTCATTCCACAGATTTTCATCCGTAGTAAAACGTAATTAACGTTTGCTGAACTGGAATCTTCTGCGTGCACCGCGCTGGCCGTACTTTTTGCGTTCAACCATACGTGAATCACGGGTAAGATATCCGTTAGACTTAAGGGCTGTGTGGCAGTCAGGATCAACTTGTGTGAGTGCACGAGAAATGCCGTGCAGACAAGCAGCTGCCTGTCCGTTCAAACCGCCGCCAACGACGTTGATAAGAATGTCATATTTGTTGTCGCTTGATGTAACAAGAAGCGGCTGATGAACAACACGAACCTGCTCGTCAGTATCAAAATATTCTTTTACATCTTTTCCGTTTACAACAATTTTGCCTGAGCCTTCGCGCAAAAACACGCGGGCTGTAGAGCACTTTCTTCTTCCTGTACCAATAGCAATATTCTTTACCACGATAGACTCCTATTACACTTCAAGCGGCTGCGGATTCTGTGCAGCGTGCGGATGTTCACTACCAGCGTAAATCTTTACGTTGTCCATTAAAGCGCGTCCAAGACGGCCATTCGGAAGCATTCCTGCAATGGTGCGGCGGAGCGGATCTTCTGGGTGCTTAGCAATCAATTCATTGAATGAATATGAGCGGAGTCCACGAACAAATCCAGTGTAATGACGATACATCATATCATCCGGCTTTTTTCCGGTAACCTGAATTTTGTCAGCGTTAATGATTACTACATAATCACCCATATTTTGGTTAGGTGTGTATGTAGCCTTGTTTTTGCCGCGAAGAACACTTGCGACCTTTGCTGCGACACGTCCGAGCGTTTTTCCTGATGCATCAATGATGTACCAGTTGCGTTTGGCATCGTGTTCATTTACAAAAATAGTTTTCATGTATATATACCTTTCTAAAAAACGTTACGTCCGCCGCTTTGCATCGAACATTGGACGTGTGCAAGCAATGAGCAATTGCCTGTACTATATACGGGGTAAGAGAATATATCACGTTTGAATTGATTTAGTCAACAGGTGCAATGAATTACACCGGATAAAAGCCCCGGTCTTAGCGCGCAACGCGGATATGACGGGGCTTTTGCCGGACTATTTATTATCTTTTGTTTCTGCGGCTTCCGCTGCTTTTGCGGCAAGTTCTTCTTTTTTCGCTTCTTTCTTATCTTTGATATCTGCAATTCCAATGAAAACGGCGACCAGGCCGATAAATGCTGCTAAAACAGGGGCGCATCCTTTGAGAAAGGCAATGACTTCAACTCCCCATGAAAGGCCGAATCCACACGCTGCAGATGAAAGACATGCGAATACACAGAATGCAATAAGAATGATTCCTACAATAAGTGCTACCATACATTTTTTCTCCATTCGTGAATGAAATTATGCTTATACTATCGCATAGTTTGGGGGTAACGTCAACGGTTTTTTTCAGTCCAAAAAGGCAGAGAAACTGTGCAAAGTCCATTGCGCTTACGCCGGAACCCGCCGTTGAGTCCTTCCGGTTGAAAAAGGCCCTCTGTCAAAATGCATTTGCGCCGGTACGGCAGTTCTTTTGCAGCGACTGCTTTTTCAAAGTCGGCTCCACGGCAGGTCCTTCCGGCTCCGCTCCATGGACTTTGCACGACCGACTTTACTGCCATTCTGTCTGAAAAAGTTTGCAGGGAGTCCATTGCGCTTACGCCGGAACCCGCCGTTGAGTAGAGAACGCCTTGCTACTTTAGAAATGCATTCAGCGCCATGAAAAGAATTGTTCCTCCAAAAATGCTTATCATAGGGTTCTTGAAAAGCAAATGAAGGATGACGGTGACCGCTATGGCTATGTAATACGGGAATCCATACGGACTGGCGGTAAACTGAATATCCTTAAGACAGTACACCACAAGAATTGCCATTATCATGCTCGGAATATATTTCTCAATGAACTTGATGACAGACGGTGGATTCCTTCTGCTGAACAAGGCAAACGGAAACAGCCTCGTGGCAAAAATAACAACTGCGCCAACAAGTGTGCCCAATAGCGCCTGCACTAACGTAAGCTGCGTCATTTTTCCACCTCGCTAGAGCCGACTGTTCTGCGCCCGCGGACAATTACTATCGCCGCAATACCAAGGACAATTGAAACGAGAAGAATATTTTGCGAAGGAAGAATTCCAAACTTGCTGAGCACTATGGCGCCCGCGGTAGTGACAAGCCCGATTACCGGCGGCACAATGTCGTGAGATTTCTTTATCTGTTCAATAAGCAGAACGGTAAAAAGCGCGCACAATGCAAAATCAACGCCGGCAATATATTTTTTAGGAATGAAATTGCCGGCGACAGCGCCAATGACACTTCCCAAAATCCAATAGCTTTGGTCAAGCAATGCTATCGTCCCGTAGAAAGGCCCCGGTTCCGCGCCTTTAGGAACAGAGCAGCCGGTAAGCAGCGCATACGTTTCATCGGTAAGCGCAAAGATAAGATACGGCTTCCACCTGCCCACATTTTTAAACGGAGTAATAAGAGACAGACCGTACACAATATGGCGTATATTTACAAAAAGCTCTGTAATCGCAATGGTATACAATGTCGCTCCCGAAGCAAAGAGTCCGACGGCAACATACTGTCCGGCACCTGCATACATAGTCGCGCTCATCACAATGCTCATCCACCAAGGATATCCTTTGCTCACAAGCATAAATCCGAAGGGAATTCCTATTGCAATGTAACCGAAAAAAACAGGCGTAGTAATTTTCAGTGCCTGACGAAAATAAAATTTATTCATTTTTCATAGTATAGCTTAAGTGCCGACGATAGTAAAGAATTGTAAAAACGGGGAACACCCCAGTCGGAATGTTCCCCTTTAAAATGATTTGCTTCTAATTATTTTTCAATGTCAGCAAGCGACTTTGTATATTTCTCGGCGACATAGTTTGACACGTTGAAAAGATACGGCGTACTTGATGACGAACAGATAAATGTATCTTGGTCACTTGTCTTGTACACTTTCACCGTATACTCTTTTCCGTTGGCAACAACAGTCACCGTTGCTTCAGGTTCTCCAAACGGAACAGCCGCAGAATCTGCCGCCCAGCTGTTCACTTTAAGAGAAGCAAGAGACTTTACCCAAGAATCGATTTTTTCATCATCAGCCTCTTTGCCGGAATCAACTGCATTCTGTGAAAGTTCCCACTTCTTTTGCACCGGAGCAGGAGCTTCCGCTTTGCCAGCGTCATCTTTCTTTGTCGCTGCAGCAAGATCTGCCTTTGGCACAATCTTCTGCACCGTAAACGCACCTTTCTGCTTCTGCACACGCACGCTTGAAATTTCGTCTGCGTTTACCGTGTATACTTCTTTGCTGCGCGCACCGTCAAGGTCAATGCCAAAAGTGCTGTGAAGCGCTCCGTCGGCAAGATAAACAGTGTCTTTACCGTCAATTTGAACATAGCTCTGTCCGCCGGAAGTTGTATCCTTGCCCACTGTCACGGTACGCACGGACTTTCCGTCCTTGAATGCAGTGACAACTAATTTTGAGCTGCCGTCAAGACCATACTTTTCCGCCGCAGCTCCAGGATTTCTAGTGATGACGCCGAGCAGTTTTATCGACTTGAGCGACTCAGCCATTTTAACCGCAGCTGTGCTGTCTGCAGGATACTTCTTTTCTCCCACAACCCACGTGCTGTTTTCATATGCAAAGCGGATGCTGTTTGAGGCATTTGCCGTGTCACTTCCCTTCACTACAAGCATTGCATCCGGTGTTGCATCAAGCGTCATGTTCTGAATTTTACTTTTTCCCGTAAACACAAGCTGCAGAATATAAATGCAGAGAAACACGCCTATCAAAGAAAGCAATATTACTTTTCTTGTCATTGTTTTGTTCATCTTTTATTCCTCTTTCTTGCCACGTGAAATTTGGCGCGAATCAGACGGATCATATTTGATACGAATCTGGTTGCGATGATGCTGACGGACAAGCAGGACAATCAGCCCCGCAAGCGCAACAAGCACAGCAAGTCCAAACTCATTGAAATATTTTGCAACATTTGCAAATGCGCTTGTTGTCTTATCAAGTGTGTTAAGGCTCAATCCCTTTGTACGCATTGTGCACAAATCTGCTTCGCCGTTAAGATAGTCAACTGCGTTGCGCAAGAAGAGCGCAATTGGTTCACTGCTGTTTTCGGTAAGCAGCATAGGGCTGGTGATATACGATGATGACGCAATAAACAATTTTCCGCTTTGCGTGCTCTTGGCAAGATGCGTTGTGGCATCAAGAGTGACGTTTTTATTCTGCTTGCCATCTTCTGTCTGCTCATCTTCCGTTGGAGCTTTATCATATGCGCTTGAGAATTTTCCTTCAACAAGCACGGCAAGATTCTCTGACTTTTCAGTAGACTTGTCTGCCGGCGGCTGGATGTACATTGGGTTGAGCATGATATTGTCACTCATCGTCCATGATGCCGGTGATGACTTTGCAAGAACAGTCACCTGTTCGTCGCTGTTTTTCTCTGCATTTGTAACATCGATTGAACCAGCTTGCACAAAAATCACTTCATTTAGATTGCGCGACACCGGATGCTTTTTGTTAAGACTCTTGCCGGTAAGCTGCGGCGCATAGTACACCGTGAGCTTTCCGTATTGCTGCTGCAGCCGAGTGAAGCATTTTTCATCAAGCACGTAATTTGTTCCGCACTCAACACCATATTTTGAGAGCAGCTTTTCAAGCCCAGTACGTATCGGAATATACTGTGGCGGCTGCTGGTAGTAGGAATTCTGGTTCTGGCTTTCCTGAACATCATATGGATCAAGGAAGAACATGACATTGCCACCGCGCATTATAAACTGATCAAGTTTGTACAGCGCCTTGTCAGCAAATGCCGTCTTTGGTCCGTTTACGATGATACACTGCATGTCAGACGGAATATCATCTTTTTCAAGGTTGAGCGGTTCAAGAGAATAAATATCACTCACGATGCTGTTGAAATTTTTTGCTCCCTGTTGGTCATCGTCAAGCTCAAGCTCTCCGTTGCCGGTAAGGTAGCCAATTTTACTCGTGCGTGAAACAAGGCTCTGCAAACTTTCAGTAATTGTGTCATCAAGTTTGTCCAGTCCGGAAATTGCATAGCTGAAGAACATGTTTACCATCTGGAGCGGAACAACGCGGAAGCTGTCATTGTATTCAAGCACAAGTCCTATGACTCCGTGACCGGTTGTTCCGTCTTTCTGATTCCAATTGATTGCCTGAAGTCCGTACTTTTCACAGATTTTCTGAACCTGATCTGACGGAGGATCAATCTTTTGAAAATCAATTCTTCCCATATTCTTTTTATTCACCGAGTTGTATGCATTCTCGACGGAAGTATCAATCTGGTCAAAGCCGTTGATATTAAAGCCGGAAAGTTTTTCTGTCTTGTAAAGTGTAAGCCTTACATTTCCAGAAAGTCCCGTGAGCAAGTTTGCGGAAGACACAATTTTATTGATGGTGGTGGTGATTTTGTATTCAAGACCGTCGCTTGACGAAAGTCCGTCTAGCTTTTCAATCTGGTCGGCATACACAAACACAATGCCCATGTAGGCGTTCTTAAGCCCCACCTCATTGTTCTTTACTTCCTGAATTTGAATCTGCTGCAGACCGTAGCTTGAAGCAAGTTTCTGACTTTCAGGTTTTTCCATGTCATAGTATTCATAGCTGAAGTTTGTGCTGGCGGCATTTTTGTATTCAACAAGAATATCGCGCACATACTGGTCAACGTTGCTATACGGAGCAGGAAGATTGGAGCTGAAGAACACTTTTATGCTGAGCGGCTCCTCAATTGTCTTTACGGCTTCCTTGCTTGCGGCGGAAAGCGAATATGATTTTGGCCCGGTCAAATCGAAGCGGGCAAACGCACGCACTCCCACAAGATTGATGAGCACGAGCAGAATGACAAACAGTGCAAAGTCACTCGAAGGATTCTGCAGCCACGAAATAAATTTAGACCATCCGGAACGACCGCCGTTTGTCTTGCGGACTTGGTGTTTCTTTGCCGGCTGCACTTCTGTCTGCGGTGTATTTTCTGATGTTTCCATACTATCAGCCTTTCCTTGCATTATTCACTGTCTGTACGGTAAGACCAAAGAACAGTGCGATAAGCGAAATAAAATAGATGACATCGCGCGTATCGATGATGCCGCGAGAAATAGATTCAAAATGGCTTGTGGCCGAAAAGAACGTGCACAGCGCAACAAGCGGCGCCGGAAGCAGCTGCATGAACATGCTGAGCAAGCTCAAAAAAATGCAGATTGCCAATCCGATGAAAAAAGCAATAATCTGATTTTTTGTCACCGAAGAAGCAAACACGCCGATTGCGCTGAACGAAGCCGCCAGAAGAATCGCGCCGATATACCCGCCGATAATAGGACCCGCGTCAGGGTTGCCAAATATGGCGCACGTAATGACGTAGAATAAAGTGGGAACAAGAAGCACAACGCTTGAGATGAACGAAGCAATGTATTTGCCCGTCACCACGTCAAGTGACGTTACTGGAAGCGTGATGAGCGTCTCTATGCTGCCACTGTGTTTTTCTTCACTGAACACGCGCATAGTAAGCGCCGGAATGAAGAAGCTGAATGTGACCGGAAGCAGCGAAAAGAAATTTCTAAGTTCAGCACGCTGCGCAAGAAAGAATGTAGCAAAGAAAAAGCATCCTGCGAACACAAGGAATATACCGCACACAATATATGCGACGGGGCTTGTAAAGTAAGCGACAAGTTCCCGCTTCATGATTACGACCCACGCTTTCTGCTGTTTTGCGCCTTTTGTTTTGTATTTTGAAACAGACGCTGTATTTTCTACAATAGTATCACTCATTGCCTTCACCTCCCAACGTCAATGTCCTAAATACGTCCTCAAGACTGTTGCGCTGGATTTCAACTTCGTACAGATTCCAACCGTTTGAAACAACCGCTTTTGCAAGCTGCGGTCTGATTTCAGTGTCGCCGTCAACGCCAACCATGGCAGAGACAAACTCTTTGCCGTCAGCCGACTTTTCAGATTCAGTCTGAACGGTGCAAGACGCCGCCCCTTGAATACCGGTGAAAGCGCCCTTGAGCTGGTCTGGTGAACAACCGGAAGCGGTGACTTTTATTGCAACGGAATGTCCGTATCGTAAGCGCAGTTCTTCTGTCGGACTGTCTGCCGCAATTTTGCCGCGGGAAATAATAATGACTCTGTTGCAGAGCATTTCAACTTCGCTCAAAATATGCGTTGAAACAATGACCGTGCGGGTCTTGCCGATTTCCTTTATAAGTGAACGAACTTCACTTACCTGGTTAGGGTCAAGGCCGCTTGTCGGTTCATCAAGAATCAAAATCTCAGGATCGCCCATAAGTGCGTGTGCAAGCCCGACACGCTGCTTGTTGCCTCGTGAAAGTTCGCTGATGTTCTTGTACATGACTTCGTTAAGTCCGCACACCTTTGCAAGATGCGGTACTTTTTCCGCAGGGTCTACACCGAGCATCTTTGCAACATACACAAGGTAGTCAGCGACAATCATGTCGCCGTACAGCGGGGCGGCTTCCGGCATATAGCCGATTTTGCGTTTTGCCTCGACACTGTGTGTCTGGACGTCAAGTCCGTCAATTTTAATGGAACCGCCGGATGGTTCAAGAAATCCGGTGATCATACGCATGGTGGTTGTTTTACCGGCACCATTTGGACCCAAGAGGCCGACAATTTCGCCTGTCTGAATCGAAAAGCTGATGTCGTCAACCGCGCGGAACGTCCCGAATTCACGGGAAACGTGCTCGACTTCAATCATAGTCTGCTCCCAACATTATTCTATGGATAATAGCTAAATATACTAAAAACTGAAAATAGGGGCAAGGTTACAAAAAATACCCTCTTTTTTAAAGACCTCTTGACCAGATGCCTGCTTTTTGTTCTTCAAGAAAAAAAAGGAATTCCACCAAAAACTATTGACAAATTCACATAATAAAGGGAAAGTACACCTTATTATCACACATTTACAGGAGTTGTACCCAGATTGAACGGAAGTACAGTTTCTATTGATCATGTGTCAAAGCATTTTGGAAATTTCCATGCGCTCGATGACATTAATTTTACGATCAAGCAGGGAGAATTCTTCTCTCTGCTTGGACCATCCGGCTGCGGCAAGACAACATTGCTCCGAATCATTGCAGGTTTTGAATTTCCGGATGAAGGCGTCGTCCTCTTCGACGACAAGAATGTGATACCCCTTCCGCCTAACAAAAGGCAGAGCAACACGGTGTTCCAGAACTACGCTCTTTTTCCGCATCTCACCGTGTACGAGAATGTCGCCTTCCCTCTCAGACTAAAGAAAGTTGACAAAAAGACGCTCGATGAAAAAGTGCGTTCCTATTTACACCTCGTGCAGCTCGACCAGCACATCGACAAAAAGCCCAACCAGCTTTCCGGCGGACAGCGGCAGCGTGTGGCAATCGCACGCGCACTGATCAACGAACCAAAAGTGCTTCTCCTTGACGAACCGCTTTCCGCACTCGATGCAAAACTCCGTGCGAACCTGCTCATCGACCTTGACGCGCTTCACGATAAAATCGGCATCACGTTCATCTACGTCACACACGACCAGAGCGAAGCGCTCGCCGTCAGCGACAGAATCGCCGTCATGAACGCAGGCAAAGTGCTGCAAGTCGGCACACCGTTTGAAATCTACGAAAGCCCGGCGACTCAGTTTGTCGCGCAGTTCATCGGAGACACAAACCTCTTCGAAAGCACCGTCGTCGAATGCGCAAAACATCAGACACCCGGCAAAGACCCTGACTACATGGTCACGCTCAACACACCGGCTTTGGGAATGCAGGCAAAACTCAAGGGCGACACGCAGGCAACTCAGGAAGAAGACAAGAACATTCTTGTCACCGACTACGAGCACACCGATGCGGGCCAGAAGATTTGCTTCACCATCCGTCCGGAAAAAATCCGCATTACTGAAGAGGAGCCAGACGTGCATGGCCGCAAGGACATCAACGTGTTCAGCGGCGTGGTGGAAGAACCTGTCTACACCGGTTTCCAGTCAAAATTCTATGTCCGCCTTGACAACGGAACAATCGTAAAAGTATTCAAGCAGCATACAAACTATCTGGACGACGGTCCGGAGATTGCTTGGAAAGACCACGTTTACGTCTCATGGTCTGCAGAGGACGGTTATATCGTTGAGGACATAAACAAATGAACGAAAATAATTCCGTTACTTCAGAAAGACCACCTGCTGCGCTTGAAAAAACACAGCTCGATTCGCAAAAATATAAGGTGCGCAATCCTGGCGCATTCTATGCATGGCCGATGGGAATATGGTTTACCATTTTCTTCATTGTGCCGCTTGCAATCATCATTGCATACAGCTTCATGAAGCGTGATGTATACGGCGGTGTTACGCATCAATTTACATTGCACGCATACAAGCAAATGTTTTCCCCGGCATATGGAATGATTTTTCTTCGCACGCTGTGGATTACCATTCTTGCAACAATCATAACCATACTCATTTCGCTTCCGTGCGGCTACGCGATGGCTCGCTCACGCCGACAGACATTTCTACTCATCATGGTAATTGTTCCATTCTGGACAAACAGCCTTATCCGCATCTTTGCATGGATGAACATTTTAGGCGACAACGGACTGCTCAATCAGTTCAACGCCTTCATCGTAGGACTCTGGCACAAGATGGGGCTTGGCAACACAGGCGCCGCCTTTACGCCTGCAAAGTATATGTTTACGCAAGGGGCGGTCATTCTCGTAAACGTATATATGTACCTGCCATATGCAATTCTTCCTATTTTCACCGCAGTTGACCGCTTTGACTTTTCACTGCTTGAAGCAGCGCGTGACTTAGGCGCAACAAAGCCAGAGTCAATGTTCAAGGTCCTCATTCCCGGAATTCGCAGCGGTCTGATAAGCGCGCTTATCTTTACATTCATTCCGATTTTTGGCGCATACACCGTACCGCTTCTTGTTGGCGGTAAAGACAGCTACATGCTTGGCAACATAATTGTTGACCAAGTGCAGAAAGCCCGCAACTGGCCGCTCGCAGCCGCATTCAGCATGGTAATCACCGTGGTAAGCACTGTAGGCGTCATGTGGATGATGGCAAGCAGCAAGAAAGATGCAAAGCTCAAGAAAGTGTCAACAAAGGAAGACTCAGCAAACGACACCATGGGTCTGGCACATGTTACTTCCATTGGCACGGCGGCAAACACAGCTTCATCAGTTGATGGAGGTAAGAAATGAAAAATCCGCTCGACTTCACTACAAAAGCAAAACCTGCCTCAGAATCAATACGACACGCAAAGCGTTCATGGAAGAAACGCAATCCACAGTTCAGCCTTTCAAAGACGGTGCTTGTTCTGACATTGCTCTTCCTTTTCATTCCACTTTTTGTCATTATATTTTTCTCGTTCAACAAGGCAAAGGATACAACGTTCACTGGATTTTCCCTTGTCTGGTATAAAAAACTTTTCTTTGACTCAACACCGCTCTGGACCGCACTGTTCAACAGTTTGTTCATTGCGTTTACCTCTTCGCTTGTGGCAACAATACTTGGCACGCTCGCCGCAATCGGCATCAACTGGTACAAGTTCCACGGAAAGGCATACATCCAGACAATCAGCTTTTTGCCGATGGTTCTTCCGGAAGTTGTCATGGGCATTGCGACACTTATATTCTTCAGCAGCATTAGATTTCCGGTGTTCCACATCATCGAATTATTTCAGGGACTTCATCCGCAACATCTCATCACTCTTGAACCAGTGCCGCTCGGGCTGTTCACTATTTTTGCAGCGCACACTACGTTCTGTCTGCCGTTTGTATTTCTCATGGTAGGCGCGCGTCTTGACGAATTTGATTATTCAATCATCGAAGCAAGCCACGACCTTGGCGCAAACGAAGTGCAGACTTTGTTCAGAGTCATCATTCCGGCAATCATGCCTGGCATTCTTTCAGGCTTTATGATGAGTGTGACGATGTCGCTCGAAGACTATGTCATCACGTCACTTGTCAGCGGTCCGGGAAGTACGACACTGCCACTCTACGTCTACTCGATGATTCGCTTCGGCGTAAGCCCGGTAATCAACTCGCTCTCATTTGTGCTTATTCTTGCCACCTGCCTTATTGCGTTCTTACTTCGCAAAGGGCTCAAGGGTTTTGCCGCGGCAAAATAGCACCTTGACAAGCCGCCCGTTTTTAAACAGACGGCTTTTTTTATGCAGACAGCTTGCCTGCCTTTACCATTGACCACTACTGGAACGTCTATGAGATTTTCCAGTAAGGAATTACGGCGGATTGAATTCGCCCTATTCTATTTTTGAGGAGGATACTTTGATGAAAAAAAGTATCACCATGTGTGCGCTTGCCGCAACAATGCTTGCAGCAGCAATGGGTCTTGTTTCTTGCGCAAAGAAAGACGACAAGACATTGTATCTGTACAACTGGACGTACTACACTCCAGACCAGGTGCTCAAGGAATTTGAGCAGGAATTCGGTGTCACGGTGAAAGTTGACAGCTATGCTTCCAATGAGGAAATGTATGCAAAGCTCAAGGCCGGTGCAAAGGGATACGATATCGTCTTCCCGTCACAGGACTATGCTTCCATCATGATTAACCAGGGAATGCTCCGCGAACTTGACCAGACAAAGATGACAAACAAGAAGTACATCAACCCGCTCGTGCTGCAGAAGGCTACCTATGACCCAGAAATGAAGTACTGCATGCCTTACTATTTTGGCGCAGCAGGCATTGCCGTAAACAAGCAGAAAGTCACCGACTATGAAAAGTCATGGAATATCTTTGCCCGCAGCGACCTCAAAGGCCACATGAGCATGATGGACGATATGCGCGAAGTAATTGGCGATGCGCTTGCATACCAGGGACACAGCGTAAACTCACTTGATGACACAGAGCTTGCTTCTGCAAAAGACCTTATTGTCAAAAACTGGAAACCGAACCTTGTCAAATTTGACGCCGAAGGTTTTGGAAAATCTTTTGCTGCAGGTGATTTCTGGGTATGCCAGGGATATGCAGAAGTAATTTATGGAGAAGTTCCGGAAGACAAACAGGCAGACATGATTGACTTCTTCATTCCGCCGGAAGGAGGTCCTTCATACCTCGACAGCATGTGCATTCTTAAAGACGCTCCTCACTACGATCTTGCAAACGAATTCATTAACTTCATTCAGCGCCCTGAAATCTACGCTCAGTTCCTTGATGCTTTCCGCTTCCCGTGCTTTGTAAACACAGACGCAGCGAAGTACACCAAGAAGGTTCCAATGTACAAAGCAGAAGAAATGAACAACTGCGAGCTCAAGAACGACCTTGGCGAAGGACTCGACAAGTACAACACAATCTGGCAGGATATTCGTTATTCAGACTAAAGTGTGTTTTGCCACTACATAGCAATTCATTTTGTACGGCGCATTTCCGTTTGGATGTGCGCCTTTTTTTATGCATAAATAGGACTTTATTCATAAAATTGTCTCTTTAATTCATATAAATGTATAAATATTCGTCAAGGCAACCGGTTTCCTTGACAAAATCCGAGTTTACTGGTAAAATATGCCGATAGTATAATAAGGAAATTTTTAGTTACAAACATGCTTGCAAATGACAATTTTAAAAATGTATTAGACAACATCTCCACTGCAACGCTCGTTGCAAAACCGCTGTATGACAGCGAAAAAAATATTTCTGACTTTTCAGTTGAATACGTAAACAATATGTTCTCTGTAAAAACACAGAACATCATTTCCGCAGGCGCTCTCTTTTCTTCCTTTGAAAAAAAACTTTCTTCAGATGTATCATGGTCGCCTCTAGCACAACAGGCGCTTTCTTCCGGCAAGCCAGTTGAATTTACATTCTTCTCGGTGCTGCTTAATTGCTGGCTGCGTCTTGTAATAAATCTTGTGCCGGGGAATTTTCTTGCAGTCACCATCACCGACATGAGCGTTGAGAAGGAACATGAACAGCAGCTCAGACGGCAGAATCTACGGCTTGCCTCTCTTACCGATGAACTCAGCTTAAGCAGGACAAATCTTCGCAATAAACTCGACAGCATAGAGACGCTTAACCAGCAGCTTCAATTTGCCGCATACCATGATACGCTTACCAATCTATTCAACCGCGCATGGTTCAACAATTGTCTGTCTAGCGCAATCGTAAAGGCTTCCCACGAAAATTCAAAGTTCGGCATCATTCTGCTTGACATCGATGACATGAAAAACATCAATGACTCACGCGGACACAATGCCGGAGACGAACTTATACGGCAGCTTGCTTCCATTCTGCGCAAATTTGAACGCGACACCATCACGCCGTTCCGCTTTGGCGGCGATGAATTTCTTGTTCTTGCACAAGACATACGCACACGCGACAGCATGGTGACCATAAGCGATGCGCTGCTTGAAGCTCTTAACGGCGAAGGCATAAATATTTCCGGCGGCATCACCATTTATCCGGACGACTCCCTTCAGGCGGAAGAACTCATGAAGTTTGCCGACATGGCAATGTTTGATGTAAAGAAAAATGGCAAGAACAACATCGCATTCTTCCACCATATCATGCAGGATAAATTCCTTAAAAAGATGAATCTGGAAAATCGTCTTTCAAAAGCAATGGCTGATAAATGTTTTCAACTTTACTTTCAACCGCAATTTGATATTGCCACAAACAAGCTGCGCGGTTTTGAAGCATTGCTCCGCTGGCATGACGACGATCTTGGCTGGATAAGTCCGGAACAGTTCATTCCGCTTGCAGAAGAGTCGCGTCTTATCATCCTGCCGCTCGGCGAATGGGTGCTCGACACGGCGCTTGCAACGCTGCAGAAATGGCAGAAATTGTATTCGTTTGCCGGCATCATGTCAGTAAATGTCTCTCCGGTGCAACTTAAAGAAAGCGACTTCATTGATATTCTGGGCGAAAAAATAAAACAGTACGAAATTGATCCTAAATTCCTTGAGATTGAAATTACCGAAGGTGTGCTTATAGACAACATGCAGGAAACGGTAAAGAAGCTCAATAGAATTCGCGCCATGGGAATCGGCATTTCGCTTGATGACTTTGGAACAGGATACAGCTCACTCCGCTACTTGCAGATTCTGCCGCTCACCACACTCAAAATTGATAAATCGTTCATTGCAAACATAAGTTCTAAAGACGGCGTTGAAGCAAATATCACTGACAGCATCATTACAATGGTGACAAACATGGGACTTGATACTATTGCAGAGGGTGTCGAAACAGGCGATCAGCTTGACATGCTCAAAAAAATAAACTGTCACAACATACAGGGATTTTTAAAAGGAAAACCAATGCCGGCTGACATCTGCGAGCGTGTGCTCAATGGCGACAACAGCGCTCTACTCACCATAGACAATGACCCGGAAACGCTTTCTGTCGAATCTAAAGAAAAATAAATTCATTCATCTCAATTTCTTTGCTGCGGGATTCTATATTCCACATACCGGACGCGGCCCTGCTCCACAGCACGCTTGATTTCGCGCTCACGATTGCTCAGCTGGCTGTCACCGGATTTCACTTCAATCAAAAGCACTTCTGAAATTCCGCACCCTTCTGCGCTTCCCGGAAACGCGACATAATCAATTGGTTTGCCCACAAAGCGCACGTCTCCAGGATTGCATGGAAAGTCAGGAAGAAACGGTGCAAGCTGTTCACCAAACTGACCGCCCAGTACCGCCCGGCTGCGCTTAACGGCATCAGCACGCGCTTTTTCCAACGCCGCCTTATCCGCTACCTTCTGAAAAAATTTCCCTAGAAATAATCCAAATACAAGCGCAATGAGCGCGACAATGATACAAACAGCAAACAATTCCGGCTGTGTAAACAACGAGCTAAATTTCATTTTCTCATACTATCACACCGACGCGTAATAATACAGAATAAATTTTATTTTTTTAATTACCGCTTACTTCTGTTTATCATACTGCCGATAATTGAATTGAGGTATACCCTATGAAAAACAGGACTCTATTTAGCTGCATTCGTTTTTTCTGTATTTTTACCGTTGCTTTGTTGGGAGTTACATTTGCTGCCTCCGCACAAACGGTAAATGAAAATGATTTTGACACATATGATGATTTTTCCAACAACAATGCTGCTAAAAACAGTGAGCCACAGTATGACACTTCCGGAGGTCCGGTACAGTTTTATTTTAAGTACCAGAAGGACAGCCGGTACCGTATACTTTCAACGGTCAATGAAGATGTATTTGTAAACACACAGCTTGACCACCACTCGACAATTGTCAACCGCATTTCTGTTGCAGTCACCGGTACGGATAACAATGGTGGCGCAACACATGAAGCGTCATTCATGACAACAGAAGATGCAACTGGCTCAAAAAACGGCGCACATTTTTCGTGGGGAGAAGAATACAAAAGTATTTTTTCACGCGATGCACAGGGAGTCTACACCATCAGTGATGAATTTTTCATGCCGGTGGTAAGAGATGTTCCGGTGTTTCCAAAAAAGGCAGTTGTTCCAGGGGAACAGTGGACGGCAGACGGACACGAAGCACACGATCTTCGCCGGGGATTTGGCATACAGACACCATACAAAGTTCCTTTCACCGCGACATACACGTATCTTGGCACGGTAAAAAAGACAAATGCAAACAAAACAACAGACAGCAACGTACGACAGCTTGATTCCGCGGATGGCGTACTCCATGTGTTCAATGTAAAATATACGCTCTACTACGAAAGTCCCGCTCCTCAATCGCAAGCCAGTTCATATTCAGACTGGCCGGCAATGACCATGGGCTACAGCAACCAGACTATTTACTGGGACGCAGACAAAGGCGCCATTGACCACTACGGCGAACTGTTCCGCATTATTATAGAAACTGCATATGGAACCATTTATGAATTCCGTGGAGACGCACATGCAGAAGTAACAGAGTTCATACAGACAAATACAAATGAAACAGTGGCGTCAGTTCAAAAAGAAGTTGATAAACTCGGTCTCAACAACGTTTCTGTGTCAAAAGGAGAAAAAGGTCTTACCATTTCTGTCGAGGACATAAAATTCAAAGCGGACAGCGCAGAACTGCTCGACAGCGAGAAAGAAAAACTTAAGCAGATTGCAACGATTCTCAAATCATATCCAGAAAATGATATTCTGGTAAGCGGACACACAGCGCTTGCCGGTACGGCGAGTGTTCGCCAGCAGCTCAGCGAAGAACGTGCGCAGGCAGTGGCAGATTATCTTGTAGAGCTCGGCGTTAAAGACCGCTACCATATCTTTACGCAAGGATTTGGCGCCACTAAACCAGTTGCAGACAACAGCACTGAAGCAGGAAAAGCAAAAAATCGTCGTGTAGAAATCACCATCATGGATAAGTAGGCAGGAAAAATTCATTTGCTACAGATTGAGTAAATCCATTCTTTCTGATATTTTATATGCATGACCCATTAGCTCATTTGGATAGAGCGGCCGCCTCCTAAGCGGCAGGTGGTGCGTTCGAATCGCATATGGGTCGTTTTTTATTTTAAACAAAAAAAATGCAGTCGAAACATTTTTTGTCTCTGGCTGCATTTTTTTTATAGCGTGTGGTTACAAAGAATTATTTGTCTTTTGCGCGCTCAACAAAAGAACCGTCGCGTGTGTCGATGACAATGCGGTCACCGGTGTTGCAGAAAAGCGGAACTTTTGCTTCAAAGCCAGTATCAAGTGTGGCAGGCTTTGTTGTCTTGCCGCTTGTATCGCCTTTTACGCCTGGCTCACAGTAAGTGATGGTGCGTGTTACGTTCACTGGAAGATTTACGCCGACAGGCTTGTTGTTGTAGTAGGTGATTGTCACCTCTGCATCATCATCAGGAGAAATGTAACCTGCATTGTCGCCAAGGTCTTCTTTGTTCATACGAAGTTCATCGTATGTTTCCTGATCCATAAATACATAGTCGTCGCCATCAATGTAAGAGAGTTTTACAGTCTTCTCTTCAAGGTCAACTTCATCGAATTTTTCGCCTGCATCAAGACCGAGGTCCTGAGTTGATCCTGTGACGATGTTCTTTACACGAAGGCGTGTCACCATTCCGGCACGTCCTCCCTTCTGTCCAAGCATGCGCTGGACGATAAATGGGCTGTTCTCGTACATAAACGCGGTGCCCACTCTGATTTCGTTTGTTGATAACATAATTCCTATCTCTTTCACCTTAAGCTGAGGTGATTATATAGCATAGCAATATTTTGCTAAAATTGCAACTGCTTGAGATACTCCACCAGTTTTTGTGCCAAATTTCCATTGGAAGCAATGTTCTGGGCAAAACGGGTGAATGACGAATGAATTGATTTTCGACATTGAAGAAGTGACAAAAATAGCGCTTCTCGTGAGGAATTCTCGTTCTGAGCAGACAAAGAAATATCCGCAAGAACTTCGGCAGCTTCCTTGCCCGCCGCAACACCCGAAGTCCTGTTGTACAAAAGAACATACTTTCTAAGCGCTTCAAATTCTTCCAACTCAAAAAACGGCTTCATCGCAGAAAGCAACGCATTGACTTTTACCAGTTGATATTCTTCCGCCTGGGGATATGCATGCCAGAAAAACGGCACTCCCGCAAGACAAGCACGTGAAAGAGAATCTTCTCCGCGGACAAAAGAAATGTCTGACAAACAAAGCAACGCATCCCATGCCGTCTGCGGAAGAAACGGAAGCTCGGTCACCGAAAATGGCAGACAGCCGGAAAATGCATCTTCTTCAAACACCGCGTGATACGACTCCAAGAACGGTGCAAGGCTTCTGCCGTTTGCCGCAAACACATGCACTTTGAATTCAGGACACCTCTTTTGCATCTGCCGCTCATACAAAGCAAGTGAGCGCACTTCCGAGGCAAAGTCCCGCGGATAACTGAACACAATCACGGAACAGACATTTTTTGCGCCAAGAAGCTGCATGTCATGCAAAGAAAGGTATGGAACAAGCGCTGCTCTTGCGCACTGCCGGTCACGCACATACGACATAAACGGTTCATCGAGCACAAGGCCGCCTGTTTTTGCGGAAAAGCCTGGCATGAAATTCACCTTCTTTACAAGCGGACTTCGTGTTCCTGACTTGAGCAAGTGGAAATCATCCGCCCATTTTTCTGCGGTCAAGTATTCAACGTTGAGCACCTGCACAATTTCTTTGCGTTTTTTGTCAAAGAGAATGTCATCGAGCCAGGCCGGGCGCCCGCACTGGAAACATTCAAGAATCACTTGGGGAGGCTGCTGAGTAAATGCTCTGGCACAGACATCGCGGTTGTTCCAATCGTATACGGTCCAGCCGTTGTACTGCTGCTCAGGCGCTGATAAAGAAAGACCGGGCGCCATCTTCTGGAACGAAACAAGGTCGCTTACTATAATGCGAAGGCAAATCTCCTGGCTGCAGGACGAAAGAGAACGCGCCAGTCGGTACACAAAGCCAATGTCACCATAGTTATCAACCACTTTGCACAAAATGGTAATATCACGCCATTTTTCAGACACCCACATTTTTACCCCACTCAGTACAGTGTATGGAAAAAACACGCGGAAATCAATCACGCCAGACAAACATGTTACTTACACTGTGCAATACTGTTATTTATGATATAGTATGTAACACATTGTACAAAGGAGAACCATGAAAAGAACACAAACAATACTTCTTGCGCTTTTTGCGCTATTCGCCACCACCGGATGTTCCAAACATACTGCATATGCAAGGAAACAACTTTATTCCACCTCAGGAATTCAGGAAAGCCCAGCTGCAGAAATGAGGGCAAGCAATGCAGATGGACTTGAGTTTGAAGCGAAAGGATACGCGGAGGACAGTTATGATTCAACAGACTCGGACGCTTCTGCAAACGAGCAGTCCGCACTTCCCGCAGAACGCAAACTCATCAGAACAGGCGACATGACACTTGAAGTGACAAGCCTTGCGGAAACAAAAACAGCCGTAGAGGCATGGGTCAAACAGTACGGCGGCTATATTTCAAATTCATCAGAAGACAGCAGTTCACTTTCAATAAACGCACAAATTCCATCATCACATTTTGATGAAGCAATGAAAACATCTTCCCGCATCGGTAAAATTGTTTCAAAGTCAGTGAACAGCCGCGATGTAACGGAAGAATTTTACGACCTGGACACAAGACTTTCCACACGCCGCATTCTTCTTGAACGACTCCAGACATATCTCAAGCAGGCAAAAGACGTAAAGGACATGATTGAAATTGAATCAAAAATAAACGACGTCACAACTGAAATGGAACGTATGCAGGGAAGACTCAACAGACTCACCGAGCAGATTGATTATTCAGAAATTGACATTTATGCAAAACTGCCCGTAAACCGTACCGAAGAGGGATTTATCCTTCCTGATACAAAGTCGCAGTTCAGAGAATTCTGCAAGAACATTCTTAACTTCTTCAGCAACTTTTTATTTGTCGTGCTGTATATCATCATCTACGGAGTACCAAGTGTGCTTATGATTTTCTTGCTCTACTGGCTCTGCTTTGGCAAAATAGGCCTGCTGCGCAAACTCTTTGCAAAGATACGCGCGCCCCACAAAGAAAAAATACCGGTAGAAAAAAAATAAAGCAATCATCTTTTCATACAAAAAGAGCGGCCGGCTGCCAGGAATAGTTCCCGACAGCCGGCCGCTCTTTTTCTAACAGCTTACTTTATAAGCCTTAGTTTCCGTTCTTAATAGTAAGAATGCCGCCAATAATGAGCGCGTTCTTTGCAAGTGAAAGGAACCAGTGGAGCCATTCGCCTGCTCTGAAGTCCTTGAAATAATAGATGAGTGCAACTACAGTAACGACAATCCAAAGAATGAGTGTTACATATTTTACAATGTCATCAACTTTTCCAAGATCAATGCCAAATGCTTTGAGAAGGAACATAACGCCACAAGCAACAAGAAGGATACCAATAATGATGTCCAAAACTTTTGCTGCTGAACCAAAGAAACTTGTAAGAGCCTCAATTTCTCCACCAGAAATGCTGTGTCCAATTCCAAAGAGACAGAGACCTGTCACCACGAAATAGACTGCAAGTGCCAACTAAATGATAAACACACCGAGAGTTCTTTGCTGTTTTGCCATAAGAAAATCCCCTTCTTTCCACTTTTATTGTGTGTGGAATCACCTTTTTTTTAGCCGTACATACGCACAGCCGTTCTGCATCAAGTTTTCTCTCCGCAGAATGTAATCATTATAACAGATTTTCATAATTTAGCAAGAAAAATTAAGCGGAAAACAGAGAAAAATTTACAATATTTAATTATATTACAAGTAATTATCTATTCCGAAGCAACATTAGAATAAAAGCAAGAATATAAAAAAGCGTTGGAATGACAGTAAACAGAAGTGTGGCAATAGGTATACCAAAGACAAGCATTCCCGTGCGGACAACAATACCAAGGTCAACAAGCATACTGTATACGATGCCCGCATAGCTTGTCACCACGCCGGCAACAAGCGACATCCACGCAGCGTCACGCGTCTTGCTCCACAAAAGGATTGCAAGAAAAGCCGCAATGCCGCCAAGCACAAGTTTTATGATATACAGCACAAGCATCGATTCATTCATGCTTTTCCTCGATAAATGGATTTTTAGCAAGACCGCCCAGCACACCTTTGTCAGCGCCAAACGGAACAATGCTCGGAATTTCATACACCGGAGAAATGACAATGCCGCAATCAAGACAATGAAGAATGAATTTTCCGTATGAATTCCGCGCCACTTTTGGATACAGGTACGGTCCCTTCCGTGTCCAATATTTGGTGAGCACTGTATCGTATATAAACCAGTCGCTTTCTTTTCGTATCTGCAGCGCAGCAATCATGTCATACACCGCGCGTGTCACGGCAGCAGTCATGGGAGCCGCAAGATGTTCGGAATGCAAAGATTTGTCCGGAACTGCATCAAGCGCAGAAAGCACTGCTTCTGTTTCCGGAGTATCACTGACAGCCAAAAGATATATGCCTGCCGTCCACGCGAGCGGCGGTTCTATGATAACTGACGTACAAGTACGCCAGTCAACATTTCCTTCACTCCACGGCTTCCAGAAAGAAGTGCTTTCTGGAGCAAGGCGAAGCGCTGCACCAAGAGCCTTCTGCTTGTCCGCGTAAACATATACCTTGCGCTCAGAAGCAAGCAGTTCGCTCACCGACTTTTCAAGCTGCTTAAAGAAACCACTGTTGTAGCTGCCCGTAATTCCGCGAGAAAGCACATTCTTGAGCATAGTGAAAGCACTTCCACCACCCCAACCAAGAATCGCACGTCCGCCTTCCTGATACAAATCAGTAAGACGAACACCTTTTGCCGTATACAAAAAACAGCCTCGCGCCCGTCTTACCGTACCGTACCGGAGAAAAATCTCATCTGCAAGAAAATCAACTTCATTCATTTTTATTCTACGTTATACTTTAAATCTTCCGACTAATTTTTCCATTGAGGAAATATTTTCTCGTGTCTGCACCGCCATGTCAGATACGCCCTGGGCGGCGTTTGTAATATGGGTAGCACCGGCACTCATTTCATCCATTTTTGCTGAAACAGATTGGGCAAGTTCCGTCAATTTTGCAAGCTCCGCCTGCACATTTTCTGTTCCGCCTTTCATACTCTTTGCAGTTGTCTGCACTTGCGCAGTTGAGGAATTTATATCCTTGAGCGACTCAAGCGTCTGTTTGGAAGCATTGTTCTGTTCCGTCATTGCCTGATTGATTTCTTCAACCATGTTGTTTGTGTCTGAAAGTTTTTCTGTGATAAGGCCGAATGCTTCCTTTGATTGCACGGAAGAAGATACGACATCGTTCATTGTCTGCGTAATATGCTTGAGTTCATCGCCAATCGCATGTGACTGTGCGCTTGATGTTTCAGCAAGTTTACGTATTTCATCTGCAACGACAGAGAATCCGGCACCCGCCTTACCGGCATGAGCTGCTTCTATTGCTGCGTTCATGGCAAGAAGATTTGTCTGACTTGCAATACGCGAAATGACTGTATTTGCGTCTGACAAAAGTTTTGACTGGTCCGCCATGCTCTGAACTTTCTGGTTTACTTCTGTTTGGCGCACATTTCCTGTCTGCGTCACATCAAGCAGCTGTTTAAACTGCTCGCTCATCTTCTGCACTGCGTTTGTCACCGATTCAATGTTTGCAATCATTTCTTCTATGGAAGATGATGATTCAGTGATGCCGGCACTTTGATTTTCTATAAGCTCGTCAAGCTGCTGCACTTCATGCATGGTGTTGTTCATTTCGCTATTAGCGGAATCAACTGATTTTGTTTGAAGCTCAGTCTGATTTCTTACGCCTTCTATGTTTGTCATAATCTGTGATGTTGCACCGGCTGACTCCTGCGAAGACAAGGCAAGATTCTGTCCAATCTCATCAAGTGATTTTTCTGCATTCTTAAGCTCGATGATAAGATTCTGCTGACGGTCAAGGAATATATCTACATCGTTGCACAATCTTCCAATTTCATCATTGCGGTCTATTCTAATTCTGTAGGTAAGGTCGGCATCACCAGTATCTTGCGCAAGACTGTGAATAGCCTTTGCAGCGGCAGAAAGCGGCTTCATGATGAACTTCATAAGAAGTATAAGCGCCACCACGACAAACAGTGCGCAAAGAATAACGATTGCCGGCACCGTGCGCTCATAAATGCCTTTGTTGATTATGTCAACAAGGGAAAGCGACTGTCCGATGAAGAACATAGCCTTTTTGCCCGTACTTTGAAGTTCCACCGGAGCATACAGAGTGACATACTCAGAGCCTTCAATGCGCTCTTCATCATAGAAATCTTCATTCTGATTATAAACCGTGTCGAGCAGCTGGGCCTTTTCAATTTTTGTTCCAACAACAGGATTTCCATCATCATCAGAAACTGAAGTGGCGACATTTGTATCGTCTATATAAACACCGTACTGACAGCTCAACAAGTTTTTGTAATAATTTACGGCTGTCTGATTTGTCAGTGAATCTTCAAACACGCAGTACACTTTCTGGTTCACATCGACAAGATTCAACTTTCTAATGGCAATGATTGAAACACCGTTTCCTACAACAGCAATACCTTCGGAAACATCTTCATTCAAGGCTGTTTTAAAGATGGAATTATTAAGCAAGTCTTCGTGCAATTCGCTGCCTGACGATACATACATAATGTCGCCTTTTTCCGACACAAGCGACACTGACGAAATTTGCGCCGCATATTTTTCGGAACCGAGCATACTCTTTATTCCATTCTTGTCATTATCATTAAAAAGCTGCTGGAATGTTCTACCATACGTAAAGACTTCAAGTTGCGTCAGAAGCCGTTTTTCACGGTCTAGAATATTGCTAGTGAAAACAACATACTCATTGTCAAGTTGCGCAACAAAGAACTGTTTTACCTCTGTTTTCGTAATTGCAACAACAGTGATAATTGTTCCAATGCTCAAAAGAAGCACTCCAATGGTCAACACGGCCAGAATTTTTCTTCTGATTGAATGAATTTTTTTTGTTTTCAATTTACTTTCCTCGGTACTTTACAGTGTACCACAGAATTCTCATACTTGGGAAAGTTTTTTAAGCACCAATTCCGCAGCGGACTTCGGGTTCGCCTTGCCGTGAGACTCCTTCATCACCTGTCCGGTCAAGAAGCCGAGCACGTTCGTCTTGCCGCCCTTGTAGTCAGCAACAGCCTTTTCGTTCGCAGCAATCACTTTGTCTACGATTGCTTCGATTGCGCCGGTGTCGCTCACCACTTCCATGCCCTTCTCTTTGATTATCTCGTCAGGCATTTTGTTCGTCTTCACCATTTCTTCAAAGACAACTTTGCCCTGCTGAGAGGTGATGCGGCCGGAATCTATGGCGTTGACAAGTGCGCTTATGTGCTTTGGTGTGATAGTCACATCGTTTATCGTCTGATTCTTTGTGTTCAAGTCTGCAAGCAGCTCGGTGAGAATGATGTTCGCCGTCCGCTTTGGATCCTTACTGCCGGCCGCCGCTTCCTCAAACCACAATGCAAGCTCGCGTGTTGAAGTGAGTGTCTCCACGTCGAAGTCGCTCAATCCGTATTCCTTGCGGAACCGCGTACGCTTTGCTTCAGGAAGTTCGCCCACCTTGCTGCGTGCCGTTTCGATAAGCTCGTCGCTCACGCTGAACGGTTTGATGTCCGGTTCAACCACAAAGCGGTAGTCCACAAAGGAGTTCTTCGTGCGCTGGACAACAGTCTTTCCATTCACTTCGTCCCAGCCCATAGTCACTTTGAATCCCGCGTTGAATTCCTGGCGGTCTGTTTTGAACTCTTCAAGCTGGCGCTGCGCTTCGTACGTGCAGGCGTCTTTTATGGAGCGGAATGAGTTCAAGTTCTTGATTTCTGAAATTGGCGTATGGTAGAGCTTTCCGTCTTCCCACACATTGAGGTTGATGTTTGCGTCGCAGCGCATGTTGCCTTCCTCAAGGTTGCCGTTTGTCACTTTGACGTAGCGGAGAATTTCCTGCACGGTCTCCATGAAAAGAGCCGCTTCTTCCGGACTCGTCATGTCAGGCTTGGTGACAATTTCTACGAGCGGAGTGCCGCAGCGGTTGTAGTCGATGTATGAGTGTGCGCCCTGAAGGTGCAATGATTTTCCTACGTCTTCCTCAAGGTGGATTCGTTCTATTCTTACGCGGCGGTATTTGCCGTTGTCTATGACGCAGTTCTCTCCCTTGAAGTTGTTCGGGCGGAACATTTTTCCACCAGGCTGCTCGTCCTTTGGATATTTTGCGTACACCAAGTCAACGTGGCCGTCGGTGCAGAGCGGCAAATCGTACTGTGTAATCTGGTAGCCCTTCGCAAGGTCCGGATAGAAGTAGTGCTTGCGGTCGAACTTCGTGAAGTGCGCAATGTTGCAGTTGAGCGCAAGGCCCGCTACTGCGCCAAGCTCGACGTATCCCTTGCTTACGCGAGGCATTGCTCCCGGAAGACCAAGGCAGACCGGACACACACGCGTATTCGGCATGCCGCCGTATCTATTTTCGCACGCGCAGAACGCCTTTGTTTTCGTGGTGAGCTGTGTATGTATTTCGCAACCTATAACAATTTCTGTTTTCTCAATCATTTGAACAGTTCCTTATAAACAATTTCTAGTCAAAAAAATCATCAAGCCATGGATGGCAGAGCCACCTTATTTTTCCGTTACCGGACAGCCGCATCCCGGATGATCATTTTCCCAGCACTGTGCAATCTGCAGAATCTTCAATTCGCTGAACATCGGCCCCGCAAACTGAATGCCCACCGGCATGCTGTCGCTGTCTCCGCGTGCAGCAGCCGCCGCAAACTCGCCGTCAAAGCCTTTGGTGATTCCCGCTTCAACGCCTTTGCCGTGTGTGTGACCGCACGGAACGCTGAGTGAAGGAATGCGCGCAAGGTTTACGAAAGTGGTGAACAAGTCGCTCAAATACATGGCGAGCGGATCGTCAACTTTCTGACCGAGTTTGAATGCCGGAGTAGGACAGGTCGGGCAGAGAATCAAATCGTATGTCTCGAACAGCTTTGCAATTTCACGCTGAATACGTGCGCGTACCGTCATGCCTTTTTTGTAGCAGTCGCCGCTGAATTGCTCTGACAGCACGTAGTTGCCAATGATGATGCGTCGCTTTACTTCCGGACCAAATCCTTCGCTGCGGGTGTGCACGTAGAGTTTGTCGTACCCTTCACCGTTGTCAACACGGCGACCGTAGCGTATACCGTCGAAGCGGCTCAAGTTGCTTGCCGCCTCAGAAAGTGCGATGACGTAATAGGAAGCGATTGCAGCATCGAGCACCGGAATGTCTACCGTCTCGATTTTAGCGCCCTTCTTTTCAAACCAGGCGCGTGTGTCTGCAAACACTTTTGCAACATCGGCATCAAGACCTTTGCTTTCGAGGAACTGCTTTGGAACGGCAATCTTGAGCTTAGCAAAATCATTATCGCTGTATGCCGTAAGCTTTTTCATCTGGTCGCGGCCGGGCAAGTCTGCGGAAGTGTCGTCGTAGAAATCAACGCCGCCCACTACAGAAAGCGGGAACGCAATGTCGCTCGGCGTGTGGCCAAGAATGCCAATTTGGTCAAGCGATGAACCGTATGCAACGACGCCCCATCTGCTCAGCGCACCGTATGTCGGCTTGAGACCGTAGATGCCGCAGTAAGACGCAGGCAGACGGACAGAACCGCCCGTCTCCGTACCAAGGCCAAAGAGCGCCTGGTTTGCCGCAACCGCAGCAGTTGAACCGCCGGAAGAACCGCCGGAAACATACTCGCGGTTTATAGGATTGCGCGTCGGTCCGTAGATAGAATATTCAGTTGAAGAACCCATGGCGAATTCATCCTGATTGCACCGTCCGAGCGGAATGGCACCCGCTTCACAGAGACGTGAAATGACCGTCGCATTGTACGGCGCCACATATCCTTCAAGTATTTTTGAAGCGCACGTAAGACGCTTTCCCTTCACGGAAATATTGTCCTTGTTTGCAAACGGTACGCCGAGGAGCGGCTTCTTTTCAAAGAGCGCGTCGAGTGCATCACCGCCTGCTTTGCGAGCTTCAGCAATTTCAGCATCAGCCTTCTTTGCAAGGTCGAGCGCATCGTCATACATTTCAAGGAACGCATTGAGCGGCAGCTTTGCTTTTTTGTCGGCTTCAAAAACAGAAATGGAATTCTGCACGAGAGAAGCGCTTGTCACTTTGCCGGATTTAAGTGCGGCGACTGTTTCGTTGATTGTCTGCATCATGCACCCTCGCCCAACACTTTCGGCACCTGGAAGTAGCCGTCCATGAAATTTTCACTTACTTTTTTCACATCATGAACATCGAGGCCGGGCACAACGGTGTCATCGCGCAGGCACTCAGCCTTCGTGGTAGGATATGCGTCATACGGATTCTCGCTGTCATCGTATTTAGAAAGAATGTCGAAGTATCCGACAATTTCATCAACCTGTTTTTTAAGGGTTGCCATATCAGTGCTTTCCGGAGAAAGGCGTGCCAGATACAGCAGCTTTTCCAATGTATCTTCGTTTACAGTACGTTTGTCACTCATAGGGGATATAATACAGGATTTTATCAAAATAGGGAATATGTTTTTCTTCTATAAAAGAACAGGTTTGCCTATTTTACAATCGCGCCAAGCACGTTGAGCTTCACAAGTCCGTCGTACACAAATTGAACCGCCATTCCGGCCAGAATAAGGCCCATCACTTTTTCAAGCACAAAGAGACCCGTGGTACCAATCACCTTCACCAAAAACGTTGCACTGCGTAAAATTACATATTCAAGGGCAAGTCCCACCACCAGCGCCAGAATCACCATGATGAATGTAGAAAGCGAAAATATTGACGATGCGGTGTACACCATGATTGTCGTAATCATGCCTGGTCCTGCAATAAGCGGAATGGCAAGCGGAAACACGGCAATCATCGTAGATTCCTGCGGATCGAGTGTAGAGTGCGGTGTGTGGCGTGCGCGTGGCTTGCTCTGAATCATGTCGAGCGCTATGGTAAACAGAATGACCCCGCCCGCTATATAAAAGGCTCCCGGAGTAATGCCGAAAAAGTTAAGCACAAATTTTCCAAAGACTGCAAAAACTAAAAGCGTACCGCCCGCGATGAAAATAGCTTCTTTCAAGATATGAAGCTGCGTCTTCTTTTCATAGTTGCCCGCGACAGAAAGAAAAGCCGGCGTATTGCCAAGCGGATCAAGCAGTATGATGAACGTGAGAAATATTTTGAAAAACTCCACAACTATTGTCTTGCTCATGCCGACAGTATAGTCAAGTTAAATCATACCGGCAAGATGATTTTGTGTTATTTTAGACTTGTTTCTGAAAGATTTCACTTTTCAAAAGCAACACACTTCATTTTATGGAAGAACTAGCCGCAAATGAAACGCCTTACACACCCACAAAGCTACTCTTGGAATATCAGTAAAACAGTTACAGCGAAAAATTAATTTTGAAAACCGGAATTCACCTACCGGGCTTCTTCACGATGACGATACGCAAGCGGTGTCACACCAAATTGTTTTTTAAAGGAACGAATGAAATATGAAAAATTACGAAAGCCACAGTCACCGCTTATTTCAATCACACTCTTATCGGTTGACTTCAATTCATCAGATGCAACGCCAAGTCGGTAGCAGTTTAAATAATCAACGAATGTCCTGCCGGAAAATTCCTTAAAGCGCTTCATAAAGTAACTTGGTGAAACATTTGAAATTGCCGCCACGTCTTCAATGGTAATCCGCTGGGAATAATTCTTGCGCACATACTTGAGCGTCTCCTTGAATTTCGTAATATGAGACTCAAGCGCTGCATCATCATCAGTTGCCGGAACAAGATGCAATCGTATATAATTCATAATTGCAAAAAGATTTGACTTCACCATAAGCTCATATCCATCGGTGGCTTTCTTACGATTTACAATCAACGCCTTGACATACGGTGTGATTTTTTTTGCGAGCGATGACTGGGCACTATTATACACCGCGGAAAAGCACACTTCTGTTCCTTCAAAAAACTGCGCAAAATATTTTCGATAGCATATAGAATTTTCATCAGCTTCAAGCAGAGAGCACTTAAAAAGTATATTGAAATATTCCATCGCCTTATTTTTGTACTGAAACAATGCATGAATATATCCCGGCGGAACAATGACCACGTCTCCCGCAGAACAGCGGTACGTTTCACTCTTTACCGAAATGCAGCCCGTACCTGACATAATATAAATAAGTTCAAACTCTTCATGCCAATGTAGCGGAAAGTTCCGTATAAATTCTGGAATTTTTCCACGGTAGACAATGAATGGAAATTCCAGAGAGCCATGAATTTTTGTTTCTTGAAATGCCTCTTCCATAACGTCACTGCCTCCTTTATAATAGTTTTATGTTATTTTTTACCAGTATAGTGCAAGAATTCCTTTTTTGTGAATAGTATATTGCAATAATGCGCTACGGAGGTGCAAAATGAATTACGCCGCAATTTCTCATCGCAACGCTTCTATCGATTGTTATGCACTCGACTGCAACAGAATAAAAATCAGTCTGCACACAGGCAAAGATATTACAGCCGTCAATCTTATATGGAACGACCCGTTTGCAGATGCCACCGCCAAAGACAACAAATGGTCTGGAAGCCCCTCATTCTGCTCATGTGAATTTTCTCTTGCATACAACAACATTTGGAGTGTTGTCGTACAGCCGGAATTTAAACGAGTGCAGTATTATTTTGAAATTTTCTCAGGAAGCGAAAAGACATATCTGTTTCAAGATGGTTTTCACTCAGAAAGCGAATTGAGTGAAATGGAAACCTTCATATTTTTTAAGATGGCTTGGCTCAACGACTCTGATGTAATTGAAGTACCGGAATGGGTGGAAAAAACAATCTGGTACCAGATATTTCCAGAACGATTCTGCTCGGCGGGAACGCAGACAAAACGATTCAAGAACAAAGCATGGTGTGATGACAGCCAGATGTCATGGCACGATTTCTACGGTGGAGATTTGCGCGGCATTATTTCTCGGCTTGACTATCTTACTGACTTAGGAATTACCGGCATCTACCTCACTCCGGTATTTGAATCGACAAGCGACCACAAATACAACACCACCGACTACACAAAAATAGACCCTGACTTTGGCACTGAAGCAGACATGGTTGAGCTGATACAAAAAGCGCACGCGCATGGCATAAAAGTAATGATAGACGCAGTATTCAACCACTGTGGTACTGATTTTGCCCCGTGGAAAGATGTTGAGGTTAATGGAGAAAATTCAAAATATCGAAATTGGTTTTTCATCAACAAGTTTCCTGTGAACAACGGCTCATGGAGTACCGAAGACGGCCGCTATTATTCATTCTCATTTGCCGCGGGAATGCCAAAGCTCAACACAAACAATCCTGAAGTAGTACGCTACTTCACCGATATCTGCAAGCACTGGACCACAGACTGGCATATTGACGGCATTCGATTTGATGTTGGTGACGAAACAGCGCATTCATTCATCAAGACAGTGCACCGCGAACTCAAAGCGCTCAACAAAGATATTTTTCTGCTTGGTGAAATATGGATTGATTCCGTGCAGTGGCTGCAAGGCGATGAATACGACTCCGTGATGAACTATCCATTTAAAAAGGCGGCAGATACTTTCTGGGGGAAAGAAACTGAAACCGTTGAAAGGCTGCGTGCAAATTTGGAAAGCGTCTATGCTTTGTATGCGGAACAGACGGAACGCGCTCTGTTCAACTTTCTTGACACACATGACACGGTTCGCGCCATTCTCACGGCAAAAAGTCCTGATATACTTTTCCAGAAACTCGCATTCATGATGTCGCTTCAAGGAAGCGTCTGTCTATACTACGGCACAGAAATTGCACTTCATGGCACGCAGGAAAAATACAACCGCACCTGTATGCCGTGGAACAAAATCGATGCCGGTGAATATGGAGACTTATTTGCAGAAACGAAAAAAATCATTGCGCTTAGAAAGACATATCCGGCGCTCTACTCTTCACAGCTTGAATGGATTTCTGACGGTGAACAGACAAACAGACTCATTCACATCCGGAAACACGCGATAGACAGTGACACAATCGATGTGTACTTGAATGCAGGAGATGAGGTTTCCGTTGCAACAGAAGAAAACAGTTCCATACTCTACGAAAGATATTTTGCAGGCGGAACTTTAGGACGGAACGGAATTTTATTTGTCCGCTCATAACTACAAAAATTCCTATAAAAAAGGTACGGTGGAAACAGTATGTCTCTTCCGTACCTTTTTATTTTATATACCTATGTCTGTGTAACAATCAGAGTGCGTCAAAAAAACCTTTTGCTTTGAGCAACTCTGCGTTCAAAATGCCACCAAGTGCCGCACCACGCTTTGTGTTGTGGCTAAGCGCAACAAACTTGATGTCAAACACATTGCATTTGCGAAGACGTCCGATCACGCATGCCATTCCTTTTTCAGTGTCGCGGTCACGGCGTGGCTGCGGGCGGTTCTCTTCGTGGCGAACCACAATCGGATGCACCGGTGCTGAAGGAAGGTTCATCTCCTGCGGAACGGAGGTGAATGACGTCCACACTTTTTCAATCTGTTCGAGAGACGGCTTTTTGTCTTCCGGCAAATCAAATTCCAAACTGACACAGGCGGTGTGTCCGTCAATGACTGGAACGCGCGTGCAAGTAGAGCTTACAATTGGTCCTGCTGCATTTTCTATCTTATCGCCAACGACTTTTCCTAAAATCTTGAGACATTCTTTTTCAGTCTTCTCTTCCTCGCCGCTGATGAACGGAACAATGTTGTCTATCATATCGAAGCTCGCAACTCCCGGATACCCGGCGCCGCTTGTTGCCTGGAGCGTGGTGACAATCATGCGTTTGATTGGATAGCCTGCGCGCTGGAGTGCATAGATTGGCATCATGTATGTCTGCAGAGAGCAGTTCGGTTTTACGGCAATGAAGCCTTTCTTCCAGCCGTGGTGTGCCTGCTGCTTTGCGATGATGGAAAGATGATCGCTGTTGATTTCAGGAACGAGCATCGGCACGTCCTCAGTCCAGCGGTTTGCGCTTGCATTCGACACGACCGGAATTCCTTCGGCGGCATACGCTTCCTCAAGCGCCTTGATTTCGTCCTTGCTCATCTCAAGTGCGCTAAACACGAACTTGCATTTGCCAAGCGCGGCCTTCGCATCATTTGCGTCCTGCACGGTGAGATCTGCAACTGCCGCAGGAATGTCAGAGCCGATGAGCCAGCGGTTCTCCACTGCTTCGCGGTACTTCTTTCCGGCACTGCGCGGGCTTGCCGCAACGTATGTCACTTCAAACCACGGATGATTCTCAAGAAGCGCAATGTAGCGCTGACCGACCATTCCCGTTGCACCCAAGACGCCTACGTTTATCTTGTTCATATAATGTCTCCTAAAAAAAATTGTAGCCACCGGAACAATTTGTTACGGCAGAAAGTATTATTATAAATTGCACTGCTTAAGCGCTGTTTCGATTGTCTGCTTACACTCAGGCGTTACTTCGACAAGCGGCAGACGTACAGCGCCGGCAGGAATACCTTTGACATTCATCGCATACTTGATGCTTGTCGGGTTGCCGTCGCAGAACGCCGCTCTAAAGAACGGCATCAGGCGGTAATGAATTTTGCGAGCCGTATCAAAGTCACCCTTAAGCGCGGCATGTGTCATTTGCGTAACAAGTGCAGGTGCCAAATTAGTAACGACAGAGAAGATTCCGTCGCCACCAGCCGCAATAAGAGGAAGCGTCAGACCATCGTCTCCACTCAATACCGCAAAATCAGGATGTTTCGACGCAACTTTTTCAATCACTTCCATCATCTGGTTTATGTTGCCGCTCGCTTCCTTCACCGCCGCAATGTTCGGCAAATTTGCAATGCGCTCAAGAAGCGGAACGGAAATATTTCTTCCCGTACGTCCCTGGATGTTATACACCACAATCGGAATTCCCACTTTAGAAACGGCTTCAAAATGGCGGAAGATTCCTTCATCGCTCGGCTTATTATAGTAAGGAGTTACCACAAGAGCATAATCAGCTCCATGATCCTTTGCGCGCTGCACATAGCGAACTGCATCACGCGTATTGTTGCTGCTTGCGCCGATAACGACTGGAACTTTTGTACCATGTTTTTCATTCCATTCTTTTACCAGAGGAATGACGATGTCAATCATCTTTGCTTCTTCATCTTCATCGAGCGTCGGAGTCTCGCCGCTTGTACCAAGAGGAAGCAGACCGTCTATTCCGCCTTCAAGCTGAAAAAGGACATTCTTTTTAAAACCCTCATAGTCAACGGAACCATCAGAAAACATAGGTGTAATCATTGCCGTTAAGGCACCGCGCAGCTTTGCCATAGTATACCCCGCTTTTCGTCATTCATGCAGACGATTCAAACATTATACAAAATTTGCGGGTATTATTACATAAATATGCAAAATAATCAACAGAAAGAAAAAGGTTCTTCTATAAATCAAAAATAAAAACAGGAGGAATAAAGTCCCCCATAAATAAAAAAACGGCATCCACTCAAGATGCCGTCTTAAATTCACTCACAATTTTAAATAATATATTTGTACCTCTATCTCCGGTGTACTGCATAAGGTGTTTTACCTATGCAGCTTTACTTTTTGTACTATCGCCATAATAAATGAGAAAATTCTCGTATGCAACTCCAAAAAAGTACCATAAATATGGTATATGAATACCATAACTTAGGTAGAATTTTCTTTCCTTTTTCACCAATTTATGGTATAACTAAAACATGCATACAAATGGAAAGTATAACTTTGGTTATCTGGTGCTTTTTTTAGTCGGTATATTTGCCTCTTGTTCACTCACTTCTAACTATATTGTTGACGTACAGAGCACACTTGATCCTGGTCATGTCTCAAATAACGAGACAAGGGACGTTCCGCTTGTCGTAAGCTCTTATTACGATGACACCGGCACAGAGGAATGCGGAAACATTGCCAGCACCTCTTTTACAAAATCTTCCGCCTACTTTAACCCCGGCTTTTACAAAGGCACACTCTGGCTTGACATATTCTTTCCTGACACCACGGAAAAACTCGGCGATGAATACATGATTGACTTTGGCAGCGAGCCAATCGACTATGCCGAAGTCTTTGCGCCGGTAAAAGACAGCTGGAAACTGTACGGCAGAACAGGACGTATGTTGAATCGAAAACAGATGAGCTCACCGTCATGGCGGCTTTTTATACCACTTAACGAAATTTCTCTTGAAAAGAATGTCGTCCATCACATACGAGTCAAAATGATGGCGCACATAGGTTCTCCGGTAAAAATAAAAATAATTCCGCGAAGATTCTATGACTTCCAGACAGAATGGTTTTCTATGGTTTGCTACATCTGCGGCGGTCTCTTTCTGATTGCAATCATTTTCATTCTTCTTTATGGAATTATATTCAAGGATCCTATTTACCGACTGCTCTCCGGAACTGCATTTTTCTTGTTTCTGACCGAAATGGAAATAAAAGGGACCGGTCCTGTTTTCTTCTGGAATTTTCTTGTCACCATACCGCACAGTCCGCGACTCATGTACGTATTCAGCGACATAACTATTTTATTCCTTGTCAGCACCGTTATGTTCATCGCCCTTGAAAACAATAGAAAAATTGCCGGGCAAGAAATTGCGGCGCTGATTATCGGTGTTACGGCATCGGGAATCATCGCATCGTTCTCCATCAGATCGCCGGTAATCGTGTATTTTGTGTTCGTCATCGGACTGCTTATATCATGCGTTCTATTCATTCTATTATTCCACAAGAATAGAATCGAGCGAAGAAAAGACATTTACCTTCTGTTTGCATATTGGGAGGCAATGGTTGTCATTGTATTCATCCGACAGCTGTTTCATTTGCTGCGCATTTACTTTCCACTTAAACTCTTTAAATTATTTGACAACGACTTTTACATAACCATTTACGTAGTGTTTCTGCTTATCATTACACCGGCGCTCTATCTTACCGGCAGACGTTTGCAGCGGAGATTTTCGCTTATGACTGCACGTCTCATGGTGGCAACAAGGCGTTTATCTGAAATGCATGAGGCAGAGAATTTGTATGCACTTGCAACAAAGGAGCTGCTTGCCGAGCAGAATGTTTTGCTCAACACTATCTCCATGCCACAACATATTGACAACAACGAAGACCGTGAAACATATCTTCTGATGAAAAAAACTTCCGCACGGTCAGTTGATTTGCTTAATGCCATATGCATTTTTGAAAACGATATTATACCTGAAGAAAAAGCAATTCTCTTATTTGACTTTTTTAACAGCTGCATCCGCGTGATTGAACCATATGCAAAACTTCGAGGTAATACACTTGCAGTGACATCTGCATTTCCAACTGACTGTGTCATCTCTGTAAATCCAAAAATCATGGAGCTTATCATCTCCGACTCACTTATTGCCGTTCTTGCCGTTTCTCCACGTGACACAAGGATTGCCGTCACAATTACTGTTGACGGCAATAAATTAACGTATACCATTCAGAATGATATTAAACTGTACCGTGACACTGACAAAGCCGAATATAATCCAGATGATGTCGTGTCTCTTGCAAACAAAGGATTCAACTTGCTTTTCATCAAGAAGGCTGCAGAACTCTATCATGGAACGGTAACCGTTGACGCCACCGGCAACGTGAACACGTACACAACGACATTGTTCGTGAACCACATTGCAGAAAAAGGTCAGGACACACAAGTTATCATCTCAAGCTCCCGCGAGCTATTCATTCAAGATGACATGCCGGTACCAAAGGAACAGCTTACCATACCGGATACCTTGCTCTCGCAAAATGGAAAGACTCCGCTTATTCTTCTTGTAGAAAGCAGCAAGAGCAATGTAAATATGATTTCTCTCATTCTTGAAAAACACAGCATTTTGCTCAAGGCGACAAACGGACTTGATGCCTGGAATTTGCTCAATTCGTATGACAAAAAAAGTGCGCTTCCGGACCTTATCATTTCTGAATATGAACTTCCGCTGCTCAATGGAAGCGAGTTATTTAGAAAATGCAGACAGGAACAGCTGTTGCAGGACATTCCATTCATTTTTCTTGCATCGATTACGAACTATTCAAAGAAGAATGAAATTATAAACAAGGGTGCTGCTGACTGCCTTATAAAACCGTTCTCTGTCACCGACTTCTTCAACAGGATATCTTCAGTGCTCACGGTGCAGAGCATGGCACATCACGCCGTGCTTTCAAAAATTTCCACACTCGTACAAGTTAAACCTGCGGAACCTCAGGAGACAAGTATTCCTTCCCTCGGAAAAACATCTGCACTGCAAACAACAGTATCACTCACCTCAACGCAGCAAGCGCTTTTCAACGCTTCCGCATTGTCCTCACGGGAGCAACAGATTGCCTTGCTTATTTCAGAAGGAAAGAGCGATAAACAAATTGCAGACGAACTTTTCATTTCTGCAGCAACGGTTGCAACGCACAACAAAAAACTCTTTAAAAAACTCGGCGTACACAGCAGGGTTGAGCTAATGAATAAAGTACGCTAATATAAAGTACCTTTTGCACGGACAGAATCCGCGCAGTAAACAAGGAAAACGTATGTCAGGAAATACATTCGGTGAACTTTTCAGAGTGACAACTTTTGGTGAAAGCCACGGTTTGTCGCTCGGCTGCATAATTGACGGCTGTCCTGCAGGAATCGCACTTGACGCAGCACATATACAACAGGCTCTGAACCGCAGGAAGCCTGGCACGGGCGGAGCGTCTGTCACCTGTCGCAAAGAAAGTGATCTTGTTGAAATTCAAAGCGGTGTGTTTGAAGGAAAAACAACAGGCACACCGATTGCGCTTGTCATTAAAAATGAAAATCAGCATTCCTCTGACTATGACACAATCAAAAATAAATTCAGACCAGGACATGCAGATATAACTTATTTTGAAAAATACGGTACGCGTGACTGGCGCGGCGGCGGAAGATCAAGCGGTCGCGAAACGGCAGCCCGTGTCGCAGCAGGCGCAGTTGCCCGGCAGCTTCTTGAACCGCTCAACATATCAATCACGGCCTATACAAAACGCGCTGCAGGAATTTTCTGCGCAACGTTTGATGCTTCTGAAATAGAAAAAAATTCAATGCGTGCTCCTGATAAAAATGCTGCTGCTCAAATGGAACAGAAAATCAACGCGCTCCGTTTACAAGGAGACAGTGCAGGCGGCATCATAGAATGTGTTGTACATGGAGTGCCGGCAGGTCTTGGTGAACCGGTCTTTGACAAACTTGATGCAGCCATTGCGCAAGCCATTCTTTCTGTTGGCGCGGTAAAAGGCATTGAGTTTGGCGCAGGATTTGAGAGCGCAGATATGACAGGCAGCCAGTGCAACGATGAAATACATGCTGTTTCAGACGCCAGCGTTTCTTGCGGCAAGAAAATTATTTTTTCCACAAACAACGCCGGTGGTATACTTGGCGGAATATCGCGCGGAGACGATATTGTGTTTCGCGTAGCAGTCAAACCGGTGCCAAGCATTTTGCGCGTGCAAAAAACAATTGACACTTTGCTGAGCGAGTGCGACATTGAAATAGAAGGAAGACACGATGTTTGTCTTTGTCCAAGAATTGTTCCTGTCGTAGAGGCAATGACATACCTTGTACTTGCGGACATGTATCTTCGCAACAAGACTGCAAAAATTTAATTTCTAAATAACGGACTTTCAGTATGAAGAAATCATGGCTTTTAAAAAGAATTCCGGAATTATTTTTGATTCCCTGTGAAATTTCCTGCGCGGCAATACTCTTGTTCAGCGCTTCATTCTTCTTTTACGCAAAACAGTACGTGCATGTTGCGCCACCTAAACCTCTCACTGACAACCAGGAGAGCATTCTAACAGAGACGCTGGATACTTCTTATGCTGAACGCAGACAGATTCTTTCTGCACTGCCGTACAAAACCGTTTCTGCAAAGCTCACGGTAAACGCAGAGAGTGCAATTCTTGTGGACACTGCGACAGGAAGCATTCTATACGAAAAGGATGCGGATGAAATCATCCCGCCCGCTTCAATGACAAAGCTCGTTGAAATGTACGTCGTGTTTGATGCTGTTCACAAAGGACAAGTTTCACTTGACGATGTTGTACCGCTGCCGGAACAATGTTGGGCCACAAACATGCCGCGTGATGCATCGCTCATGTTTCTTGCGCAGGGACAGACAGTCACGCTGAGAGAGCTTCTTCTGGGACTTTCCATTGCAAGCGGAAACGATGCGTCTGTTGCAGTTGCATATTACATTTGCGGTGGCATGGAACCTTTTGTGCAGCGCATGAACGACGTTGTTCAGTCGCTTGGCCTGAAACACACGCACTTTGTGGAGTCGAGCGGCTACAGTGAAAAAAATGTTACGACAGTGCGAGAGTTTGCTTCATTTGCCCGCATTTACATTCAGAAATATCCTGAAGCACTTGAAGAATTCCATTCCAAGGAAGAACTCCGCTACCCTCAGCAACAGAATCTTCCCTCATGGCAGCAAGATAATAAAAGTCAAACAATCATACAGTACAACACAAACAAGTTGCTTGGTGTATTGCCAGGATGTGATGGATTAAAAACAGGATTCATAACAGAAAGCGGCTACAATCTTGCACTTACCGCAAAACGGTACGGCACACGCTTTCTTTCGGTAACCATGAAGGGACCGGGGAAAGGAACTGCGCAAGGAAACAAGTATCGTGTTGAAGATGGAACTACGCTTATGGAATTTGCCTTTGGCAGTTTTGCTGACTATCACGCTCCAAAAGGAGGAAACACTTTTGTTGTTCCTGTTCCGGGTGCGCATCAAAAATCGGTGCGGCTCGTTCCTGCATTTGATGAAACGCTTACCGTTCCGTACATTACAAGCGACAGTCCGAGCGGAGCAGCTGCATCGGTACAAACATCTGTTCAAATTCCTTCATGCATTTACAAGGAAACTATCTGCGGCAAACAATATGGCACGATTCAGTATAAAATTGGAAACACCGTACTCAGGACAGTGCCTCTTGTAGCAGACAGAACGGTGAAGCCAGGATTTTTATTTGGACGCATCGCCGGGAAAATAGTTTCTTTGCTGCTTAATCATTTCTAAACGAAGTTACTCAGTGAGGGTACGCACATCAACGAGTGCATACCCTTTGTCAAGAATTGCAGCGATAAGCAAATCTATTTTTTCGTACAGATAATCTTTTCTGGTACCGTGCACTTTGCCCACGGTCACCGGAATAATCATGTTTTCTTCAAGTGATGATGTGTATGCATCAATAAGTTTGCCTGCGTCAAGATATAAATAGGACGGATCGCGCTCACTCTGTTCAACAGTCACCCGGTCGCTGTAGCCAGTGTACGCATCTACATAGCGATATCCGGCAGACTTTCCCGCAGCCTTCATCAACGGCGTATCATGATAATACGGTGCATGCCACAAGAGCGACAGTTCTTTGCCAGTTGCTGTAAAAAATTCATCTTCATTACGTGCAAGGCCACGTTTGATAAAGTCCTCGTCAATGACAAAATCTTTGTTGGTTAAATCTGCACAAGTATAAAAGCCAGAAGCACATTCGTGTCCGGCCGCAATAATCTGCTTTAGTTCCGCAGGGTATCTTCTGATGAATTCCCCGTTTATAAAGAACGTGCCTTTTATATTGTACTCGTCAAGCACAAAAAGAATTCGCGACAATCCGTCCACGCTATCCATTGCGTCAAAAACAACCGCAGCTTTCTTTGGTTCATCAACAACGACATCAGTATCTGCATACAAAGAAAACGTCACCACATTGTTTCCAAGAGAACGCACATATATTGCGTTCTTATACAATTTGTTGCGAGCAGCGTCGGTGAACACACGGTATTTTCCATTAAGTTCCGGATTCTTGTTATTGTTTTTGGGGACAGTATTCATTAAATTCCAACCGTTTCTTGCGGCATCGTATGAATATGCAGTGCTGCTTTCAGAAGGAAATGCAATTATTTCATTTCCATTCCAGTACGCTGTTGAAACGGAAGAAATAAAAATAACATTTGACACGCCAAGCGATGCAGGCGTTGTATCATTTTCAAGTGACGCCGCCGTAGAAGCTGCCGCATTGAATGACCACAATCGTACGGTCTGCGTTCCGCCGATGTAAAGGCTTCGTTTTTCATTCCACACAAAGGAAATGACTTTTTCGCCAGTGGTATGTGCAGTCTGCTTCCAAGTGGTGGTGTCGTACACATACAATGATGTACCGCCGGTAAATGCAACATGTCGTTTATCAGGAGAAAGTGCCGGTCGTATTGAGCCTTTTACGGTGAGCACAAGTTCCATTTTGCCGTTAAGCGCATACACAGAACTTGCCTTGCGCCCGGTGTCAAAACGCAACATGTCTATCCACAAAATTGGCTTGCTTTCATTTGTCCAAAAAACATTGTATTCAAGAATTGAGCCATCCATCGAAGTAAGTGGATACATTCCTTTGCTTTGAACAAAATCAAAACCCTTTGCAGGAAGTGTAAAGTAACTCACCACCCGATCAGAGGTCAACACGACAATTTGTCTGCCATCACCATCGCACCAGAAAGAATCTTTATATGCATCAAAAGAAGATGGAAGCCGTCCGATGATTTTTCCACTGCCAATCAGTGCGGAATACAATCCTCTCGTGTACAATTCATTTTCTTGTATGCTGTAGATTATATCACCGTCTATATATACTAATTTTTTTTCATCAGTCCAGGCAACACTGTTAATGGAACCCTCACCTATTTTACAATACGAATCTGGAAGCTGTATTTTTTTAAGCAGCGCTGACGGTGTAAAAAAATAAACAATGCCGTTCTTTTCATATAAAACCGCACTGCTGTCAGGAGCCCATTTTACACCCACAGAATCATAGCTGAACGCAACTGATTCAGAGAGCACTTTCTCTTCAAACGTCTGCACATTCTGAATGACAAGCTGTCCTTGCGAACTCTTTATCTTGCGCACGTAACAAATCCAATTGCCATCAGGGCTTACTTCCTGAGGCCCCATGTGTGTGTACTCAACAGGAATCCTGTTTGCGGAAGATATCCATGATATGTTCCGCGTTGCCGTGTTATACCACGCACTGCCATACCTATTCCGTACTTGAAGTATCTTGCCGCCATTCAATAATTCCATGCGCTCTGGAAAAACAGTGAGCATGGAAGGCGCTGCCTTTATGCCGCTACGTTCAAGATGTGCAAGAAGCAAGCTGTGATATGCCGGTGTGCCGGGAATATTTTGATATGCTGAAAAAAGAAGGTCATCGTTGTCATTTAAATTCAAATCAGCAAAAGAAATTTCCGCATGAGCAGAAATGATACAAATCAGAAAGAGAATCGTTGTAATGACAAGAGACCTATTTTTTCTCATTTATGCATCTCCACGCTGAGTGCTAAATTTGAAAGCTCTTTATCAAGCTCATCAAGTCGCGTTTTCATTTTATTAATTCTTTCATCACGGTTCTGATTCTGCAGCTCCACAAGTCTATCAACAACTGCATTCATAGAAGCACGGTCTTCAGGTTCAAGGCGTGACTCGCCGCACCATGGACAGTAAATATACTCACTGTCGATTGTTCTTCCACAACATTTGCAAATTGCGACGGAGTTTCCCATGCAGACGCTCATTGTTTTCATATGCCTTGTCCTTTTATCTTTCTATAAAAATCTATTTAAGCAGTGTAAGCGGATCAATCAGCTTGCCGTTCTTGTATACCGTAAAATGAAGATGCGGACCAGTAGAATATCCGGTACTTCCCACAAGACCAATCTTTGTTCCCTGGGCAACAACCGCGCCTTTCTTGGTAAGAATCTTGCTCATATGGCCATACAATGTCTGGTAGCCATCATAATGAGTGATGATGACATAATTGCCATACACGCTTGAAACGCCAGTATATGCAACCGTACCCGCCATTGCCGCTTTTATCGGTGTACCGGTCGGACATGCCATATCTATACCGGTGTGATGAGACGGAACATGCGCAATAGGATCGTCACGAGTACCAAACCGTGAAGAAAGACGCCACTTTGCAGTAATAGGCCATGAAAAAAGCTCGCCCATCGCTCTGCGCAGTGAATTAGTGTCCAGCCTTGCGCCAGGAATAAAAAGCTGTGTTCCAACAGAAAGCACTTCGGAAGAAAGATCGTTAACATCCAGCAAATCCTCAACAGTCACATTGAATTTTACAGACAGTCCGTTGAGCGTTTCGCCTTTTGCCACAGTATGCAATATGCCGTCCATTGAAGGAATGCGCAATTTTTGTCCTGACATAAGCGAGCGTACGTTTGAAATGTCATTCACCGCGATGAGTGTGGAAATATTTGACAGCCCGAATCTTCTGCTTATGCCGTCAATTGTATCGCCGCCGCGAACCTTGTATGTCTGGAAAGAAATAGGCTGCTTAAAGGAGACTGATGCGACTTGTGTGGAAACGCCGTCTTCGTCAAGCACCGTACCTTCCGAGTCATAGGAACCTTTTGCATTAAGCACATAATCAGACAGCATTGTGTCCATAAGTTCCTCAGAAGAATTGTCCGTGTCACTAAAGACAATCTTGCGCGCAAAACTTTCTGTATAAGAAATAATCTTCGTCACCGTCAAAGGAACACATGCACAGAGCAGTAAAAGCGGCAACAGCCAGAAATACTTTGCAGAAGATTTTACCGACTGCACAAAAGAGAGCAACGCAACGCGCATGTTGAGTCTAAGCTCATGATATGAGCCTGTAGACGGAAATGTCATTCCCTTTACCGGAACCGCCGCAGATGCAACCGCTCCATCAGTTTTTTCTGTTCTGAATGGAAAACGTGCTTGTTTAGCGGTTGAATAACTATTTGTATTTGTAAAACTGATTATTTCCATATTCACAGTATCGACATAAAACAACTTCCATATTAGAATAAAACTGATTATGAAAGTCGGTGCTACAAAACCGCAACAGACATACCGGACGGTATTCTGGTGTATCGCGGCGGGCATACTTATTGGTCTCTTTTTAAAACTATTCGTCATAGACATTCTTCATGTCCAAGGCGCATCAATGGAACCGGCTGTCCATGACGGACAGACTGTCATGGTGAACAAACTTGCATACGGCGTTGTTAAGCCGTTCAGTGACACCGTGTTGCTCCATTGGAAGGAACCTGCTGCCGGAGATGTTGTTATTTACTTATATGATAACAAAATAGTAATAAAACGCTGCATTGCCTGCCAAAAAGTTCCTCTGGAATATTCATTTGATTCAGGATATACTCTTTGTGTGGGAGCAAAAAAAATTCCGCTTACAGACTTACAATTTCACCGCATGAAAGACAGTGCCTTTGTTCCTGAAGGAATGATTCTTGCGGTTGGTGACAATTACACAAAATCAATCGACTCACGCACATATGGCTTTGTGCCTACGAAAAACATCATAGGTAAAGTGCTATGCAGATGAATTCCTTCTTTAAAAAAGCAAGACTTTGGATTGTCGCCGTACCTGTCGGACTTTTTTCTATTATCGTCCTTGTCCGTTTTGGAAAGCTCGCGTTTTCTCCTCAAAAATCTTTGCTGCCGGTAAAACCTGCCGTAGAACGCGGGTCCATTGTAGACCGCAACGGCAAACCGCTTGCCGTTCAGACGAACTTCTATCATTTTGGTGTTTCTCCGGAAACGTTGTCACCAGCACTTTTTGATGAGTTTGCAGGACTTGTTGCTCCGGTGCTCAATGCAAATGCTTCTGAGATATCCGCAACGCTTCTTGCTTCAAAAGAAAAAAATTTTGTGTACATTCGCAAGAAAATCACAGAAGAGCAATATGAGGAACTGAGCAAAATTGTTGAAAAAAACGATACATATGTCGCAGCGGTTCGATTTGATCGAATACCGGGACGTGTTTATCCGGAAAACGACCTTGCAAGCCAACTCATCGGCTACATGGGTGACGATGGCACTGGCTTGAGCGGAGTTGAATATTCTGAACAGTCCGTGCTGTCACCACCCGTTGATTCAAAAAGTCCCAAGACTATCGCCGGAAAGAATATCTATCTTACCATAGATGCAAATCTTCAATACAAATTGGAAAAGATTGCAAAAGACGCAATGGCTTCAACACAGGCAGAAAGTATCATGCTTATTGCCGCAGAAGCAAAGACAGGTGAAATACTTACGTATCTGAGTCTTCCTTCCGCAAATCTCAATGCATACGGCAGTGCCTCAATTGAAGAAACGGTGGACCGACCTGCAGTAAACGCATATGAGCCGGGCAGCGTGTTTAAAATTTTCTCAGTTGCATCTTTTCTTGACGCAAACGTCATCACACCAGACACCATTTTTATGTGCGATGGTTTGTATGAAAAAACGACTTCTTCTGGCGAACGCATAAAAATAACATGTCTGGCACACCACGGCTGGGTAAATGCGCGCGATGCACTCAAATATTCCTGCAACGATGCGTTGGCACAGATGAGCGATATGATTGACACTGACGCCTTTCTTGCGCGCATACGTTCATTTGGTTTTGGTGAACGCACCGGCGTTGAACTTCCTGGAGAAACACGGGGCATTGTAAAATCACGTGATGACAAATACTGGTCAGGACGAAGCAAGGCAACAATGTCTATTGGCCAGGAAATAAGTGTCAGCGCGCTGCAGATGACACAAGCCGCCACCGCAATAGCAAACAACGGCGTACCTATGCAGCTCACCGTCATTCAACGTATCACCGACAAAGACGGCAATGTTGAATACACTCATGAGCCTGAACCAAAGAAACGCATCATCAAAGCGGCAACAGCAAAGTACGTTCTTAGCTGCATGGAAACAACTGCGCAAAGCGGAACCGGCAGCAGAGCCGCGCTGGGAGATATTTCAATCGGTGTAAAAACAGGAACTGCACAGATGGCAGATCCTGTTCACGGCGGCTACAGCGAAACAGACTTTCTTTCAAACTGCATCGCAATTTTCCCGGTGGAAGACCCTCAGATTATTCTCTACATTGTCATTCAGAAGGCAAAGGGCGAAACGTACGCAGGACGCATTGTAGCGCCGGTAATTGCACAGGCAGCAGATGAAATCATTGACCACCTTGGCATGAACCGCGCAGGAGCAGCAAGCCTTTCACATAACGGTAAAATTTCAATCAGCAGCAACAGACCAATTTCAATCGGCAAGACCGTCCCTGATTTTACCGGCAGACCAAAGCGTGACTTGCTTCCACTACTTGAACGCACAGACATTCACTTTACCATTGCCGGCGAAGGTTGGGTGGTAAGTCAAAAGCCGGAACCAGGCACTCCTGTTACGGAGAACATGACAATTGAACTCACTCTTCAATAAAAATATAGATGCGTTTACGGCGCGGTTTCCTCTGCTTGCAAAGAATCTTTCTGACGCAATAGCATCCTTCAAAAGCGAAGCACATCGTTTTTTTGAAATTTCAGCTGCAAAAGACGGAACAATCACCGCCTCAGAAAACGGAATGCTGCTCCATTCAAAATATAATCCCGGGCGAGAAGCAGAACAGCTTGTTTCTTCTTTTGACATTCAAAAAAACACGACTGCAGCATTTTTGTCAGTTGGTCTTGGATATGCACCCATTACGTTTGCGCAAAAATATCCTACCGTGCCGATAATCATTGTTGAGCCGGACAGTGCGCATCTTTTCGAAGCATTTGACGCGTTGGACTGGAGTCCCGTACTACAACACAAAGAAGTCGCCTTTGCAATAACTTCTGACGCTGAGCTCGCGGCGCATCTTCTTGATAAATACAATCTTGATTCATGCAAATTTTTCTCTGTCTCCTCACAAACAGCGCATGATACAAAATTCTATGAGCAACTTACGGAATTGTTGTCACGGCAAAAGCAAAAAACACAGATAAACACAAACACACTTGAAAAGTTTTCACATCTCTGGTTGCACAATAGCTGCTGCAACTTGCACTATCTTGCAGAACTTGACGGTGTTGACAAATACAAAGGCTGCACCAGTCTGCCTGTTGTTGTTCTTGCCGCAGGTCCAAGCCTGCAAAGCATACTTCCCCAGTTGCCGGAGATAAAAAAAAGAAGCATCATCGTCTGCGTTGACACCGCACTTCATGCATGTCTTGAAGCGCACGTTGAACCCGACTTCATTATTCTTGTTGACCCGCAATATGCATGTTCACTCCATCTTGAATTTCTTGAGTCTCCATCATCAGTGCTCATCACCGAAAGCGCCGTCTACCCTTCTGTATTCAGATTTAACTGCAAAGAAAAAGTGCTCTGTTCCTCACTATTCCCCATAGGACAATATTTTGAAAAACAGCTTGGATCAAAAGGCAAACTGGGAGCTGGAGGAAGCGTCACTACAACGGCATGGGACTTTGCGCGTCTCTGCGGAACAAAAGAAATTTATCTTGCCGGCATGGACCTTGGATTTCCCGGCAAACAAACACATATCCGCGGTTCACAGTTTGAAGAACGTTCACACAGAACTTCCTACCGGACTTTTTCTGCAGAAACAGATGCCGTCAATGCACTGCTTGGAGCAAATCCCACTCTTGCACTCGATTACAACGGTAGCCCGCTGCTTACCGACCAACGCATGTCGCTATTCTCATGGTGGTTTGAAACAAATTGTCGCGATGCAGAAAAAGTCGGCGTACACACCTATTCGCTTACCCGGCAGAGCCTTGCCATAAAAGGCATAACGCCCGCTGACACGCAGGCAATTCTTTCAAAAGACATCGCAGACACTCAAAAAAGTGATTTCTTTTACCGCGCAAAGCAAAATTCACTTTTACTCCGCAAAACTGACAAACCTCCATTTGCAGAAGTTCTTGCTGATTTTGAAAATGACTTGGACACACTCATTCAACTTGCAAAGAAAGCACTGTCTCTGTGCGAGGCAGTCCTACGCGACCGCACAAAGGCGCAGACAGCAGCCCAAAAACTGACTGCGATTGATAATGAAATTCTCTGTTCAGCAAGCAAAAATGCCGCGTCGCTCGTTTTTCCCACGGAACGTCAGCTTGAGCAGGAAGCAGATTCGCTTCCTCACGACAAAGCGCTCTATTCCTTCTACTATTCAAGGCTCATCTATCAAAAGCTCCAGACAGCAGCAAAAGAATATCTTTCTACGCTGAATTTATTAAAAATTCAGTAAAGTTATTCCGCTTTTTTCCGATAATTAAAATATGAAGGATACATGTTGTACAGACGGGTCTTTATGACATCCAGACGCCTGTGCTACTCATAGTCCAAAATAAGAAAAGGGCCAAAGTTTGCTTTGGTTCTTTTTTTTGTTTAAAACACTATAGTTTTGCGGTTTTTATGCCGATAGTTAAAAAGAGGTAACGATGAACTCTTTTCCTGTGTTGGAACTAAAACCGGATACGTATTTTACTTCCGACCTGATTATCGACAAAACATTCATCCTCTGCTCAAAAGCATGTCCCGTCTCAGCGGAAATAATCAAAGCACTCAAAGACTGGAATTTTAACGAGGTGCTTTCAGAAGGCAATGTCGGTATAGCCGCATCAAACGATGCAACTGCCGCTGCCGCGCAGGAAACTCATTATCAAGATATTTCAATTGAACAGGCAATGTCAGAAGCCGCAAATGAGCCACCGCCCGAAATAAAGAGCGGAGCGAACACGGCAGTAAAGGAAGCGCTGGCAAAAGCGCAAGCTAACGGCGCATCGGCTGCCAATTCCGACAAATCTCGTCTTGAAGTCGTGCAGTCTGTTTACAATGAATATCTCAATTACATCAGTACCGTTTACACGCATTATGCAACGCATAAACAGCTTAATCTGAATGAAATAAGCGAAACGGTAAAGGAACTCTGTGTCTACATAAAAGAAAATCGTCGCTACGTTCTACGCATCACTCCAAGTCTTGAAGCAAGAAATAAGAATTTCTTGGTAAGTCACAGTATGCGTTCAACAGTTCTTGCCATCACCATCGGACTGCAGCTCAGAATGCCACTTTCAAAACTAGTAGAGCTTGGAGTCGCCTGCATTCTTCATGAAATAGGAATGATACGACTTCCACCGCAGTTGTACATGACAGACAAGCCGCTTACTCTTACAGAAAAATCACAAATCGCAACGCATCCAATTATTTCATACAACATTCTAAAGGATGCAAATTTTCCGCTCAGCATTCAACTCGGCGTACTGGAACATCACGAGCGCGAAACAGGAAACGGCTATCCACGTCACATACCGGGAGCAAAAATTTCCCTCTATGCAAAAATAATAGCAGTCGCCTGTTCATTCGAAGCAATAACCGCTCCTCGTCATTACAAAGAAGCTCGCACTACGTATGAAGGCATGATTGAAATGCTTAAGAATGAAAACCATCAGTACGATGACACCGTTGTCAAAGCGTTGCTCTACAGCCTGTCACTTTATCCGATTGGCGCATATGTGTATCTCAGCAACGGAAGAGTTGCTCAAGTTACCGATGTAAATCCTGGCAATCCCAAAAATCCAATTGTGCAAATTGTTGGCGAAACAGATAAAGACGGCAGTCCAAAGACAGCGCAAACAAATGATACAGATTTGAGAATTGTACGTGTCATGAATAGACAGGAAGCCGCAGATGTACTCAAGGCGCTTGATGATCAGAAAAAATCTGCCGCCGCACTTGCTTCCGCAAAATAAAACACTCTTTTTTAATTGAAGAAATCTCTCACTTTCTGGGCTTCCAATTTAAATTGTTCGTCCACTACTGGCGGATGCGAATTGAAATACAATATTTGCTGCAATTCCTCCGCAGTACGCGCGCCCCACACAGGAACAGCCGCTTCATACTGATGAAGAAATCCAAAAGCAAGCGGAATGTTGCTCACCACGCCGCCACACAACGGTTGCATTGCAATAAATCCGACATCCTGCTCATGACACATTCGAACTAAGTCAACAACTTCCTCACCACTCAACAGATTGAACGGAAACTGAAGTGTCTCATACAGTCCGCTAATAACAGCACCACGCGCAAGCTGTATATTTTCTGTTGCGATGCCGAAATGTTTTATCTTGCCCTCTTTTTTAGATTCACACAAAGCGTTGTAGATTTCATTGGCGCCATCTTTCTGAGGAATAATGTCCTGATTTTCTATTTGATACAGATCGATTGAGTCAGTGCCGAGTGTCTCAAGACTTTTCGCAAGATCTTTTTTTAACTGTTCACCAGTCTTTGCGGCAGTTTTTGTTGCCAGAAAAACATTTTGTCTGATGCCGCTCAGAGCCATGCCCAGCCGTTTTTCACAGACAGGCCGACTCCGTGCGGTATCAAAAAAATTCACTCCGCCATCATACGCCTGGTGGACAAGACAGGCAGCTTTTTCTTCTGCCTCCTCGCCAAATTTTTCAATCTCCTCGCAATCAAGGCTCATCGCCCCGAATGCCGTACGGCTCACGAGAAGATTTGATCTGCCAAGCGCAACGTACTCCATACGAGCCTTATTTCTTTTCTACCGGCTTATAATTTTTAATTGCTTTCTGCAGGAACGGAATAAGGTCATCGAGTTTAACACGGTCTTGTTCCATACTGTCGCGGAAGCGAACGGTAACAGAGTCGAACTTGTCGGAATTCTTGTCGAGCGTGTCGTAGTCAATGGTCACGCAGAACGGCGTTCCGATTTCGTCCTGGCGGCGGTAGCGCTTTCCAACAGTACCGCTCTGGTCGTAGTCGGTGACAAAGTCTTCTTTGAGAAGATTCTGAATTTCCTTTGCCTTTTCTGCCATGCCGTCTTTCTTCATGAGCGGGAGCACGGCAACGGTGATTGGTGCGAGTCTCGGATCAAGATGAAGCACGGTGCGGTAGTCGTCCTTTCCGTCGGTGCCAACGTTCTGCTCTTCGTATGCTTCGCAGAGGAACATGAGGAAGTTGCGGTTCAAGCCGGCAGAAGTCTCGATGACGTACGGAACATATGACTTGTTGCCATCGTCCTGGTCAATGTAAGACATGTCCTTGCCGCTGAACTTGGTGTGCTGGGTGAGGTCGAAGTCAGTTCTGTTGTGAACGCCCTCGATTTCCTCGAAGCCAATTGGATAGTTGTACTGAATGTCGTACGCGTCCTTTGCGTAGTGTGCGAGTTTGTCGTGATGCTTCCAGTGCAGGTTCTTTTCCGCAATGCCGTACTTCTTGTAGAAGTTCCAGCGCTGCTCGCGCCAGTATGCGAATGTTTCATCGTCAGTGCCCGGTTTGCAGAAGTATTCCATTTCCATCTGCTCGAATTCGCAGGTGCGGAAGATGAAGTTCTTGAAAATGATTTCGTTGCGGAACGACTTGCCCACCTGCGCCACTCCAAACGGAATCTTCATGCGGTTGGACTGCACGATGTTCTTGAAGTCAACGAAGATGCCCTGGCATGTTTCCGGGCGAAGATAAATAAGGCTGGTGTCGCTTTCAACCGGTCCAAGATGTGTCTTGAACATGAGGTTGAATTCGCGCACATCGGTGTAGTTCATCTTGCCGCAGTTTGAGCAGGCAATTTTATGGTCAAGAATGAACTGCTTCATCTCTTCGTGCGACATGGTATCTACCGGTTTGTCCGGAGTGACGTTGTGCACGCGGCAGAAGTCTTCAATAAGCTGGTCTGCGCGGAAGCGAGCTTTGCACTCGGTGCAGTCAATCATCGGGTCTGAGAAGTGGGCGACGTGACCTGAAGCCTCCCATGTCTTGTGGTGCATGAAGATTGCCGCATCAAGACCGACGACATCATCGTGGAGCTGCGTCATTTCCTTCCACCATGCGTTCTGAATATTGCGTTTAAAGTCTACGCCGAGCGGACCGTAGTCCCAGGCACCCGCCTGTCCACCATAAATTTCGCTGGACTGGTACACGAAACCGCGGCGCTTGCAAAGACTGATTATTTTATCAAGTGTGCAAGCATGTTCATTTTTCTGATCTGCCATAATTATAATAACTCCTTAGAACACCTTGTCTGGAATGACAAGGCTTATAATAGAGGTAATTCTACCATAAATGATATGGCTTGGCTAGTAAGATGTATTTAGTGCTGCAGCTCAGTTTTCCGATTCGCCCGCTTGATTATCAACGCAGTCGGTAAAGAAATCAGGAGCCGCATATTCATTTTCTTTTGATGCTTTTCTATTGTCACGTTCCAACCTGCGCTGTATCCGGCGCATTGCACGCTTTGCTTTGCGAAGTTGTATTCTTGCCTTATGCATATTTTTTCTTGCAGCGCGATCAATAGGAACTACCGCCACATTCAAGTATTCAAAAGGCATTGCGGTACGATACGTAATCTGATTGTAAATCCACTCGACATGTTTATCGCCATGCTTGAGGCTCACCGTTGTAATGATGCAGTCAACAACAAAAAATGAAGTGATGACAAGAGAACATCCATACAGCCACTGTTCCGGCAGCATTGCAATCATATGAATTGTACACGGGTGCACTATCTTTACAAGCAGCAATCCCGCCGCACCAAAAAAAAGCGCGCTCAGCACACTGATTCTTCCATTTAAATTAAGCGGATAGTTTGAATAGTCCCACCAGCGCTGATGGAAAATTTGTTCAAGCAGCCATGATGTTGCATATTCAAGACAACAGCAGACTACTGCCGCAATGCAAAAGATTACCACCGGATTTTGAATTCGACTCAGCATGAACCAATCAAGCAACGACACAAAACCATATATCGGGCAATAACATCCCATAAGATATCCGCGGTTCATAAATTTCTTTTTTTCGGCTTTAGCCCAGATGGTGCTTTCGTAAGCCCAACCGATAAAGCTGTATACAAAAAAAGCCATGCAGATGACGGCGGCTTGTCTAAGCATTTTGCCCTACCGTATCATCGAGGCACGGCGATGCGAAACAAGAGCACGTCTATGAGAAAGGTGCGCTTCGTTCATTTTGAATGTTTCATACGTGGAACAAAGTTTGTCCGCAATACTTACAAGCAACCCCTCGCGTGTCTTTGGAGGACAAAGGGTAAGCGGAAACATGTGATGTTTAATTATATCAATTTCTATTTCGTTCAATGAATATATTTTTTCTGCATTTGCAAGCGCCAGCGCCGGGTGTACATATCCATGAAGCGGCGGACAGGAAGATTTATCATGCCAGTCATACAGATAATAGTCGTGAAGCAATGCGCCACAAACCATCGATTTCGTATCTACAGGAATGTGAAACATGCGCGAAAGTTTCAGGCTGAGCAAAGCAACATTGCGACAGTGCTGGAACAATGTCGTAGAACCATGCTGAATGAATTTGCGGTTCTCAAGAATCCGAGAAGTTGCATACATGCTTGAAAGAACAGTAACAACCTGCCGGAACTGATCCATTTGTAATGGCGTAAGTAAATCCATATACCTAAAATATACTCCACTTTTAGGGTAAATTCAACATTAACTCAGCAAGTGCTATACAGACTTCTAGTCTTTCCATGGAAACAAAAGATTGCGAAATTTACGCGGACCAATCGCCTCGCGGTCATTTGCAAGCAGCTCGTCCCAAGGCACCTGTTTGCGCTCCTGGTCAGACAAATCAGGGTTGACTTCGTACCAGTCATATTTATATAACCGCAATCTCAATGCGTTTGTGTTTGCCAGGACAACACCCGTAAAGCCCGGAACAAGACCAATGCAGATAACACTCAGCGCAATGAGCAGCACATTGTTAAGCGCCACGACAAGCGTAAAACCAGGATTGTCAAAAAACAGTATGAATGACTTTCTCAGGCACTTACGAAATCCGTTGTGCATAAGCGAGCGTATTGGCAAAAACCATTGCAGCGAAAGCAGACAGATGACAACAAACCAGAATACAAAAATCATGAGGATGAGTCCCACTACAGAACCTTTGCTTCCATCTGCAGGCGCCCAGATATGATAGTAAAAAGGAAAACTGATACAAAGGATTGCAACAATCATCGCCATGAGCAAACCAAACAGCATTCCATCTTTTATGGAAGGCACAATATTCTTGAAATAATTTTTAAGCGAAGCAGATTCAAAGTTTGCAATGAGGGCGCAGTTATCACCTTCCGCAAAAACAAATACAAACAATATGCCGCAGAAAACAAAGGCAGCAACGAAAAGTATAATATTCTTCCATGCATCTATCACCGGCAGTTCGTTTATTCCCACTCCGGCAAGAACGCCGAGCAGTATTGATGCATACATGACAATATTGGGTACAATCATGTGAAATAGATTGTCCCATCCGTCAAATAAATTTTTCTTAAACCAAAATCCTGTCATGTTTACACAATACCTGTTTTGTTCTTTGCAGTCAACCTGAAATCTGCTATACTCAGTCGCATGAAATATACTGTAACATCAATTGTATCGCTCATCTCACACTTGCACACTGCAACCGCAGACTTCACAAATAAACGCCTTGCAGAAAAAAGTGATTTGGTTTCTTCACACGGCTTTATTCTCTTTCAACTTGCAGGAGAAGAAAAACTCACCATGTCAGAAATTGCAGAACGCATCAACCGCGACAAGTCGACAACGACAGTTCTTGTACGCAAACTGTGCGATGAAGGTTTTGTCAAAAAAATTGACTCAAAGGAAGATACACGCATCAAATACATTCAACTTACCAAAAAAGGAAAAGAGTGGAATGAACTTACATCAAAAATTTCCCATGAATTGCTGACTCAGTGCTTTAAAAAATTTACTGCAAAAGAAAAAGACGAATTACTCCGTCTGCTGAACAAGATGAATGACAATCTTGACAATAGTTTGAAATAAAACTATATTACCTGCATCGAGGTTCATTCAATGAAAAACAGATTTGTTTCAAAAATACTTCTTGCAGTAGGTATAAGTTGCATTATGTTCACCGGCTGTGCAAAAAAAGAAAAGTCAGGCGGCAAGTCAATTGCAGTCTTTATTCCAGGAATCATGGCCGGTTCACCAATCTATGCAAATCTCGCAAAAGGCGTACAGGAAGCTATCGCCGCATACAACGAATCTTCAGCAGAAAGCAACAAAGCATCAGCTACAATCTTTGAGGCAGGCACAGATCAATCACTTTGGTCAGGCAAACTTACTTCAATTGCTGCAGCAGGAACATATGATGTCATTATCTCTTCAAATCCTGCGCTTCCAGAACTTTGTAAACCGCTCACCAATCAATTTCCCAACCAAAAATTTATTTTGCTGAACGCCACCTGTGATGGCAACAAACAAATTGCCGCAGTAAATTATAATCAAAAGGAACAGTCATATCTTACCGGTTATATTGCAGGGCTGATGTCAAAGACGCACAAAGTCGGCCTCATTGCCGCACAGGAATATCCGGACATGAACAACATTCTGCTCCCTTATTATAAGAAAGGAGCGCAGGACGCCTTTGCCGGCACATTCGTTGACTTTAGAATTGTAGGCAACTGGTATGACGCTTCAAAAGGTGCTCAGCTCACCGATGCAATGTGCGATGCAGGAGTTGATGTCATACTGCCAATATGTGGCAACGCTTCGCAAGGTGTCATCACTTCAGCAAAGGAACACAAAATACATCTTGCATGGTTTGATGAGAATGGCTTTTCAAAAGCACCAGGCGTCATCATTTCTTGCTGCATGGTAAAGCAAGACATGGCAGCTCAAGAAGCAACGACAAATTTTATTCTTGGCACTACTGAATGGGGAAAAACAAAGACCGCAGGATTTGCAGACGGTTACATTGATTTCATTCAAGATGATCCGCTCTACACACAATATGTTCCTGAAGAAGTCCGCACAAAGCTAGAAGCACTCGTTGCCGGTTATAAAAGCAAATCAACTGCCGTGCCGGAATTGAACTGACATTTCATGCGTGTTGAATTTCACGGCATACAAAAAAAATATCTTCTCAAAACAGCGCTTAACGACATTTCGGTTTGCTTTGATTCCGGAAAGATACATGCGCTGCTTGGAGAAAATGGTGCCGGTAAATCAACGCTTGCAGGAATTCTTGCAGGCGACATAGCGCCAACAGCCGGATATCTTTTGCTAGACAGAGAACGATGTGTCTTTCGTACAACGCACGATGCCCGCGTCCGAGGAATTGTCCTTGTGCACCAACGTCCATTGCTCGCAGACTCACTCACCGTGCAGGAAAATATTTTTCTAGGCACTTTAAATTCTTTTGCAGACAAAGCAGCAGACAAAGCTCGCCATGAAGAATTACATGCTTTGCAAAAAAAATGGGCACCACATTTATTACTCAACGCGCTTACCGCCGATTTAAGTGCTGACGACCGTTTCTATACAGCTTTTCTTTCCGCACTGCTCATTCATCCTACCTGCCTTATTCTTGACGAACCGTCAGCATTTCTTGATATCACACAGCGAAAGGCACTCTACACAGGACTTAAGCAACTTGCCTCAAACGGATGCACAATAATCATTATCACACACAGTCCTGCAGAAGCATGTACCTATGCAGATGATATCACCTTTTTACATGAGGGCTTGCTTGAAGCGCACTATACTACAGCCAAAGAATTTTCTTCGTTTTGCAAAAAGAATGGTGCGGAACAAGATCTGACAACACAAGAGAAGCGTGTCATTTTGCAAGACAAAACAGAACATTCAACAAAAAATTCCTGCTTTTCTTTGCAACATGCATCAAGCCATCCACGCAATAAACCTGCGCTTATCGATGCAACAATTACGGTTAATTATGGCACAATCACCATGATTACCGGCAGCAAGGAAAGTGCGCTCGGCACATTGGAAGATGTGATTACAGGAATGAGCGTATCTTCCTGCAAAGGAACATTCACTTTGCAAACAAAACAGAACGCTGCGCCCGTCACACTTTCTTTGAACAAACTCAGCGCACGTTTTCTTAGAAGAAACAATGCTGCAATCGTTCCTTCAGACCGGACATTCAGAGCCTCAAACCCGCAGCTCACGGTGGAACAAATGCTCACGGTGTTTTACAACGGCAACGACACTCGCTCATATGCGGAAAAACTCATCGCAAAATCCGCCGTGCATATTTCTTCACAACAAAAGTCCGCGGATTTAAGCGGAGGAATGCTTCAACGACTTATTCTTGAGCGAGAGCAATCGCTTAATCCAGATTTATTCATTCTTTGTGAACCAATGCAGGGGCTCGACATGCAAGCACAGAGTTCTCTCTGCAAACGCCTTGTTTCTTTTGCATCGCAGGACAAGGCGGTACTTGTTCTTGGAGCGGCAGACTTTCCCCTTTCACTTTGCAACCGAGTCTATACACTTGAAGGCGGAGTAACATCACTCTCTTTTGAATCACCGTTGCTGCAAAAGGAGCACACTGTATGAAGAAAGAAAACGCACAATTCTTTATTCCGCCTGCAGTCGGAATTCTTGGCTGCATACTACTCATTGTCTGCTGTGCGCGGCAACCTCTTGATGCACTCATCTCTTTTTTTGTGGACACTTTTTCTTCCGCATATTCTGTAGGAAATTTCCTAAATACTGCATCGCTCCTCATGACCGCCGGCATTGGCGCGTGCGTTGCACTTAAAAGTGGCAACATGAATCTTGGTGGCGAAGGACAAATATACCTTGGTGGATTTGTTGCAGCAACAATTCTCATTCTTCCGTTCAACATTCCTTCATGGCTGTTCTTTATGCTTGCACTTTTCGCTTCGCTTCTGAGCGGAGCTGTAATGGCTGTTTTTTCAGCAATTCTCTTTGAACTACGCGGAGCGCTTGTTTTGCTCACCTCTTTTCTTGTTTCTGCCGCAATCATTCCTCTCATTGACGGTGCAGTTGCGCTTTCAAACAAAACAACAAATCTTCTGGCAACACCATTCATTCCTGAACGATTCAGAATTAAACTTCTTTTGCCGCCATCGCAATTGAATATCACTTTTTTCATTGCCATAACAATCTGCGTGCTTGCATGGTTTTTCATTTATCAAACTTATGCCGGAAGAAAAATGCAAGTATGGGGAACTGCGCCACTTTTCGCGCGTTATTGCGGCTACAGTCGCCCGCTCAACACGTACGGATCACTTGCGACATCCGGTGCATTACATGCGCTCACTGGATTTTTTGCCGTTGTAGGCACGTATTACACTTGTCACAAAGGATTTTATTCCGGAATGGGTTGGAATGCATTAAGTGTTGCCCTCATTGCTCAATCAAATCCACTCATGACCATTCCATCAGCGCTTCTCCTTGCATGGCTTTACACATCAGCAGACCGCGTTTCACTGACACAAGGATTTTCATTTGATGTAAGCGGCATTATTCAGGGAATCATTCTTTTTTCAATTGCAATTCCTTTCACCATTTCAAAAATAAAAACGACGGCACATATAAAAGCACAAAAAGATTCCGAGGCCACACAATGAACACTATTCTACAAATTTTATTTACCGCGGCACCGTTGCTTCTTGTCACCATAGGAGCACTTGCAAGTGAATATGCAGGGCGAATGGCTTGCTTTCTTGACGGAGCCATCAATCTTGGCGCATTCTGCTGTTTTGCATTCACCACACTCACCGGGAATGTTTTGCTCGGCACGTTACTTTCCATTTTTGTCTGCACCGCAATCACTTTTTTATTTGAACAAATTTCAACCCGCTGCAAGGCAAACATGTTTCTAGCAGCGCTCGCAATGAATTTACTTTTTTCCGCTTCATGCACATTTTTTTCTTTCATTTTTTTTGGCACACAGAGCGTTCTTGTATCAAACACGTTCACTTTCAATGTGCCAAATGCACAAAAAATAACCGCAGCAATTTGTTTTCTTCTTTCACTTGGCATTCTTGCTTTGCTCCGCTACACAAAGACAGGACTTGCGCTTCGCATTACCGGAAGCGATGCGCCTGTTCTTGAGTCGCGTGGCATTTCAGCGGCAAAATATCGCACTCTTTCATGGATAATTGCAGCAAGCACTTCATCACTTTGCGGCTGCACGCTTGCAATCAGATTGTCATCTTTTGTACCGGGCATGGCAGCAGGACGAGGCTGGACCGCTTTGGCCGCAGTTTTTCTTGGCAAAAAAAAGCCTGCCGTCATCATCGTTGCAGTGATTATCTTTTCCGCCGCAGAATATGCAGGATCCTATTTGCAGAACATACCTTTCTTTGCAAACTTTCCGTCTTCAATTTTACTTGCATTGCCCTATCTTGTTTCACTTGCACTCATTTTCATTGTGCGTTAAGAAGTGGAACTACTTCTTTAAATAAAAAAAAGCAGCGTCTCCTTTTATGTACGGAGATGCTGCCCTTCTTCTTTCTACTCTGCCATACTGACAGAGTGATGTAAAAATTTATGCGTATACCTTGAGAATCTTCTCAAGTTTTTCTTTGCCGATGATTTTGAAGAATCCAGCAAGACGAGGACCTGCTTCTTTTCCGACAAGTGCCTTGTATGCCGCGACAAAAAGCTGCTTTGGCTGAATGCCGGCTCCCGTTGCCACGTCAAAGATAAGCTGGCTCAATGCCTTCTCGTCAACGTCATTCATCTTTGGAAGCACGTCAGTATAGATTTTCTTCATGCAGTCTGCTTCAACAGGCGTAAGATCTGCTTTGCTGCCATCTTCACGGAGTGCAAAACGGAAGTCCTCTGGAGCACAGTCGCGCACCCAGAACCACGCGCATTCACAGCGGCGGCGGAGGCACGCTTCCTGTTCAGGCTTCACATCACCGAGCGATTTAATCACCGCGTCGATGTCTCCAGAGTATGTCTGGAGCAATGTGGTGAGCAAGCGGAACCCAATCTGATACGGCATGACTTTTGGCATACCTGGCTCAATCTGGCTCAGTTCGTACACGCGCTTTTCGTGCTCAGCGAGGTCGTCGCTCTTTGCCTTCTCAAGTCCCCAGGCAATGCGTTCAGTGCGGTCGTATGCTTCGTACATGGTGATGACATCAAGGTCGAAGCTGATGGCGAATTCGTGGTCAACTTTATTCACGGCGAAAATGTAGCGCAGCAGTTCCGGCTGGTACACGGCGAGTGCATCAGGAAGCGCGATTACCTTTCCCTTAGAAGATGACATCTTTCCAGGAACACCTTTGAGCGTGACAAAGTCATACTTCATGGTGATTGGCGCCTGCCATCCGTAGATTTGTTTTGAAACGAGCTTCGCGGTGTCGTAGCTTCCACCTGGACTGATGTGGTCCTTTCCACCTGGTTCAAAGATGACTTTCTCTTCGTTCCATCTCATCGGCCAGTCAACACGCCAGCCGAGTTTGAATTCTTTTGAAGTGCGCAGGTCACCGTGCTCAACGTGACCGCAGTTTGTGCACTTGTAGGTGATGCCATATTCGCCATCGTAATCGGTGATTTCTGTGGTGTCCTGATTGCACTTGCAGCAGAATGCAGCCACCGGCCAGTACACATCGCTGTCCTTCATCTTGTGCTCGTCATCGCGGTACTCGTTCAGGCACTTCTTGATGAGGTCTCGGTTCTGCATAGCTTTCTTCATGCCTTCCGTGTAGCGGTTTGCACGATAGCGCTGTGACTGGTAGAGAAATTCAGGATAGATGCCTACGCGTGGCAGTTCTTTTTCAATATCAACTTCATGATGGCGTGCATAGTTCTCATCGCGTCCGAAGGTGTCCGGAACCATTGTGATTGGGAAGCGCAGATATTTTTCGAGCACTTCAGGCTTTGGCATGTTTGCCGGAACTTTGCGGAACACATCGTAGTCGTCCCAAGAATAAATGAAGCGCACATTCTTACCGCGGTCACGCAATGCGCGCACGATAAGATCAACCGTCATAATTTCGCGGAAGTTGCCGATGTGTACCGTGCCAGACGGTGTAATGCCGGAAGCGCATGTGTACAGCGGAAGGTCACCCCGCTCCTTGATTATCTTATCCGCCACTTGGTCAGCCCAGTGACAGAGATGCTTGTTGTTTTCTTCGTTACTCATAATTGGAATATTATAGAAGAAATGAAGAATTTACTCAACACAAACGGTAAAATGGAGTATACTTTGGGAATGTCACTATTTTCTAAAAACAATAGCAAAGAAGCTCAGAAATTTCTTGAAGAATTCAGCAAAAAAATAAATGATGAAGCGCTGTCTGTAGAACTTGCAAATCTTATTGCGGACAAACAAAATCTTGACGCACTTTCGCTTACGCAATGGTTTGGCAGAGACGCCGGCTTATGGGGACTGCTTGTGTTCTGCAAAAAAGGCTTATATTTTTATGTGCATGAATCGCAATCACTCATGTTCAGTATGATTCGTCCTAAGGATGAATCAAACACAATTCCCGAACAGCTGCTGTCATTTGCAAATCTTGAAAATGTGCATTTTGAAGTCAAACCGAAAACGGTTTGGAATTTTCTTGACGGAGAACGGAAACATACCATTGTTGTCACCTACAAAGGCAAAGACTCCCTGCAACGTTTATTTTCGCTACACACGCAGCACGATGCAGCGTCGGTCATCACGCGGATAAAGGAAATTGAAACTTATTCCACAACAGGATAGCACTCAAAACCTGCATCACGGAGTTTGAGTCCGACAGTGCCTTCTTTATTTTCATCGACAACAACAATGTAATAGGTAGTTCCAGACGCTCGTTTTTCAGTTGTAATTTTTGCATCGAAGCCTTTTTTCTTAAGCTGTTCGACAAGCGCTTTTGCATTTGCTTCTTCACGGAACAGACCACATTGCTCACGCGTAATTTTTCCATCATTCTCAGAAACATCATCTTTTTTACTTGAGTCATTCTGTTGTTCTGCAGCAACATCTTTTTGCGTGCTACTTTCTGCAACGGAAGCAATTGTCGTAGGTTCAAGTGAATCTGTTTCTGGAACAAACGTAATATCGCTTCCACCTGAATGTGGCACAAAGTACCAGAACGGCACACTCATAATTTGCACCTTGCCAGTAACAACGCCAGCTTCAGGACTTGCCGGAAATTCCTTCTGCAACTCATCGCCATATGATTTTTCGCCGGTAACATACCAAAGTGTAAGCAATATCGTAGGCTTTACACTTTTCATTGAGTCCATAGAGCAATACGCCTTAAGCAGAGAAACAGAATCTTTTGTTTCATCAAGAGACTGAGCTTTGCACAACGCGCTCCACTGTGCGTAGAGATTGATGCAGGCAAGAATTTTTTCATCTTTCGATGAACGGACGGCGCTGTTCAAATAACGATCCGCTGTTTCGGAATCTCCTGCAAGCAAACTTGCACGCACTGCATTGATGACAAGCTGTTCCGGAGAAACTTTGGGCATGTTGTCCGCATCTCCTGCGGCAATGCCTGCAGCCTGTGCATACGAAAGACTTGCATTTTCATACAGACCACATTGTTCCTGTATTGTTCCTGTTACAAAAAGAAGTGAACGTCTGTCTGCATTTGTCGCAATCGATGCAATGGCCTGATTTAGATAGTCAATTATTTCCTGCGCCGTATCTTTTTTCAACGCTTCATCATATACTTCACGTGCATTTTTTATCGCATCAGTTTTTTTGCTCTGCGCAAAAAGAGAAGTGCCAATTGAGATGACTACCAATAGGGAAAGTATTTTTTTTATACGCATGTGTTCCGTTATGCTTTTTTTGCCTTTGCCTTACTTTTTTTTGCTGAAGTCTTTGAAACTTCGTCAGTCTTTTCTTCCTGATTTACAGATTCTTCAGGCTGCGTATTGTTTTTATTTTCAACGCCATTCTTGAAGTCGTCTATTTTTTCACCGAGCTTTTTCTTTTTTTCATCAAGTTCGGCGCTTATTTTTTCAAGTTTCTTCTGCATTCTTTTTTTGCCAAAGGTGAACGGAAGCGTAACAACTACGCCAAGTAAAAATGAAGTAATGATTGCCGCATAGACAGGGATTTCTTTGAATGTATGGAAAAACCATATGTTGCATTTATTTTCAAGATTGAATCCGGTGAGCACTGCAACCAAAACAACAAGCAGTATCGTTCCAATAAGTTTTATAGGCATTATGCACCTCTTTCCTGTTAGTATATCGCAACTAGCTTTATTTGGAAAGTATCGGAAATTGGCAAACACGTTTGTCAGCCGTTCATCGTTCCGCGGAATGTATTTCCATTCAGACTGTCTATACGGACCGTTACAAAGTTGCCAATAAGTGATTCGGGCGCTGCAAATACAATGCTTTCGTCCTGCGCAGTTCTTGCAAGCAGTTCGCTCTTGTTGTCGCGGCTCACACTTTGAACAAGAACTTTTACGGTACTGCCTACTCGTTTCTGCATTTCCTCACTGGTAATTACAAGTTGCAAATCAATTATTTTCTGAAGGCGCGTTTTTTTTTCTTCAATCGGAATTTGATTTGTCATCGCAGCAGCGGGCGTTCCTTCGCGCGGATTATAATAGTACATGAATGCCGACTCGTAGCGGACAGCCTTCATGAGGCTTATTGTGTCTTCAACATCCTGCTCGGTTTCGCCGGGGAAGCCCAGCATCACGTCAGTGGTAAGAGACACGTCTGGAATTCGGTTTCTGATTTTATCAACAAGCGCAAGATATACTTCGCGGGTGTACCGCCGATTCATTTCTTTAAGAACGCGGGTGGAACCGTTCTGGACAGGCAGATGAATATGATGGCAGACAAGCGGATTGTCACGCACCACTTCTATCAGTTCATCAGATAAATCTTTTGGATGGCTGGAGATAAACCGCACCCATTCAATTGAGGAATGCGATTCTTGAAGATGCGCCGTAATTTTTTGGAGCAACTGCGGAAAATTCATTCCGTCACAGCCATGATACGAATTGACATTTTGGCCGAGCAATGTTATTTCTTTGACTTTCTTTTGCGAAAGGACATCAAGTTCGGAAAGTATTTCATTCAGCGGGCGTGACACTTCTCTGCCCCGCACATATGGCACGATGCAGTACGTACAGAAGTTATTGCAGCCGTGCATGATGGGCACATATGATGAGAATGTATTTTCTTCATAAGAGAGAGGTGCAAAGATGTATGACGGAGTTTCATCATCTGCAACAATTTTCTTGCTTACATCGCACGTGTCACAATCATGCTGTTCAACGGCAGAAATAATGTCGCCAAAATGCTGTTTTGCATATGTTCCAACAACATAATCTACAACAGGAAAATCTTTCTGCAGTGTTTTTAAAAGGCGTTCTGCCATGCAGCCGGTAACAACGACGGTAAGCGGGCGCGGTCCGCTTTGAACAAAGGCAGCAGCCTTTTCCATCGTGCGTCGCTTTGCTTCGGGATCTCCAGAGCGCAGTTTCTTCAAGCCGTCAAAATAACCAAGTCTGCCAAAAATGCGTGTCTCTGCGGTGGCACGTACGGAGCAGGTGTTGATGATGACCATGTCGCACACTTCTGGCGACTCAGCTTTTGTCCAGCCGCGGGCTAAAAGCTGTTGCTCCAGCGATGCAGACTCGGCAAGATTCATCTGACATCCATATGTTTCAAAAAAGTATGTCATACTCCTGCTTCCTTCCGGTCTCTTCCGGCATTGCCGTTTTCTTTTCGCTCCGCTCTAGATATGCGCTCCGCGCATGATTCCGGCGCTTCGGGCATGTCGCGGCGCACCTGCTTGCGGCATGTCTGACATCCATATGTTTCAAAAAAATATGTCATACTCCTGCTTCCATCCGGTCTCTTCTGGTATTGCCGTTTTCTTTTCGCTCCGCTCTAGATATGCGCTCCGCGCATGATTCCGGCGCTTCGGGCATGTCGCGGCGCACCTGCTTGCGGCATGTCTGACATCCATATGTTTCAAAAAAATATGTCATACTCCTGCTTCCATCCGGTCTCTTCTGGTATTGCCGTTTTCTTTTCGCTCCGCTCTAGATATGCGCTCCGCGCATGATTCCGGCGCTTCGGGCATGTCGCGGCGCACCTGCTTGCGGCATGTCTGACATCCATATGTTTCAAAAAAATATGTCATACTCCTGCTTCCTTGTGGATATCAAACTCCGTGTACGCATACGCATTGTGATTATGAATGCTCTCGTAATTCTCGCATTCAACACTAAACCAAGTGAACGGCTTTTCGCACTGGGAAAAATGACGCAGACCAAGATATACTTCACGGACGACATCCTCTACAAAGCGTGGATTGTCGTAAGCATGTTCAGTCACAAATTTTTCATCCTGCCGCTTGAGCACGCTGTACACACCGCTTGACGCGCTATCCTCAATCACTTTGATTACATCCTCTATCCAGAAAAAACTTGTATTCTGCAGTTTTACCGTCACCGTTCCTCGCTGATTATGGGCACCGTATGCACTGATTGCTTTAGAACAAGGACACACCGTCGTCACCGGAACCGCTACGCTTATGAAAAAGCTCTGCCGATTCTCGCTCACCTCTCCTTCGTAGGTAAGCTCATAACTCATCATTCCAGCTTCCCCGCTCACCGGCGCGCGCTTCTCTACAAAAAAAGGAAACGTCATAGTACCAAACGCACGCTCAGCTTGCAACGAAACCCGTATCTCCTCAAGCATTGCAAGAAACTGCTTCATGCTCAAGTCACCATGATGCTTGTGGAATAATTCGATGAACCTCGACATATGCGTGCCTTTATAATGATGCGGCAAGTTTACAAACAAATCTACGGTCGCAGTTGTCTGCTGAGTGCCATGCACTTTGTCCAGCACTTGAACCGGATACTTGAGTCCTTTAACACCTACTTTCTGCAACGGTATTTCGCGAGTGTCCGGTGTATTCTGCACATCAATCATCTATTTCCTTCTTACATAAATCAAAAAGTCCGCCGGCAAAAGCACATTTTCAGTCTTACTTTGCCAACGTGTTTTCTGCTGCTTCGAGCGTATTATATATGAGCATTGCAATTGTCATAGGTCCCACACCCTTTGGAACAGGCGTAATGTACGATGCGATTTCTTTCACTGCCTCAAAGTCAACATCACCACAAAGATGGAATCCAGACTTCTTCGTGCTGTCGGGGATGCGATTCACGCCAACGTCGATAACAACTGCTCCAGGCTTCACCATATCGCCAGTCACCGTATTTGGATGTCCAACTGCTGCAATAAGAATATCAGCCTGACGCGCAATTTCCTTTATATTCTTCGTTCCCGTATGGCAGATAGTCACCGTTGCATTGTATTCTTTGCGGGCAAGCAGAATTGCAATCGGCTTGCCAACAATGTTGCTTCTGCCAATAACAACAGCATGGGCGCCGTTTGTATTGATTTTCATTTTTTCAAGCAATACAAGGATTCCGTGTGGTGTGCAGGGAATAAATCCCTTTCTGCCAATGACAAGATTCCCCATGTTCACCGGATGAAAGCCGTCTACGTCCTTGGCAGGATCAATCGCAAGCGTCACTTTTTCTTCATCAATATGCTTAGGAAGCGGAAGTTGAACCAGAATGCCATGCACCGCAGGATCTTTATTGAGTTTGCCAATAAGTTCAAGCACTTCCTGTTCAGAGGTGTTTTCCGGAAGCACAACGCTCCGATCAGCCATGCCTGCCTCAGCCAGCGCCTTACGCTTGCCGGTAACATAGCTCACACTCGCCGGATTTTCTCCTACAAGAATGACTGCCAGGCACGGAGTAACGCCACGTGCTTTTAACTCAGCGACCTTCGCCGCGACATCAGCCTTCACTTCACCGGCAACAGCTGTTCCGTCAATTATGACTGCGCTCATATTGTAACCTTCCTGCACCTTAATGCGTTTATATGTTGAAATTTACCCGTAAAAAAGGTAGTATTCTTCAATTCTACATAATTTTTGAATAAATTGCCATAGTGCGGTTTTTAGAAAAAGTGAGGCTTTATGAAACGCATTCTTCCGCTTGTTTGCATGATTTTAGTATGCTTATCTCCACTTGCTGCGCAGGAAACAAATTCCAACGGTGCAACAGACACAACTTCAGCAGATGAAACACCTGCTCAGAAAGAAACTCCGGCAACAAGCGATACTCCCGCTCAGGAAGAAACTCCCGCGCCAAGTAACACTCCTGCACAGAAAGAGTCTCCTGCAGAATACGAATACAAGATGACTCAGCCGGGCGACCAGTTCATTTTTATTTCGCTCGACGGTTCCTTTCCGCTCATGTTCGGCGATTTGTTTACCGAAACAAGCAAACTTAACGCAGGCGGCATGGGAACACTTGGCTACAATTACTTCTTCACCTCAAATTTCTCTGCCGGTGTAGAAGCAGGTTTTGGATTCAACATCACCATAGGCAGTCACGTGTTCAACTACATTCCGATTCTTGCAACGGCAACGTTCCAGCCTTCTTTTGGCAAATTTGAATTTCCGCTCACCATGGCAGCCGGAATAGGAATCGAAACATACATTGGCTACAAATATTTTCCGGGACTTGTTCTTAAGCCAAAAATCGGCGCATTCTACCGCTTCACTCCAAGCTGGTCACTTGGCGTAGAAGCATCTTATCTCTTTCTTCCACAGTTTGCAGCTCTGTATGATAGCAACGCGCATAACATCATGGGCCAGTTTATAACAGCCGGTATTTCCGCACGGTACCATTTCTAAAAAACACTTGAACAAAAGGAATACAATTATGAAAAATAAAATACTTCTACTTTCAATACTTGCCGCTTCTGCGCTTTGTCTTACTTCGTGTCATGACGACATTTACTATATGATAAGTCAGGAAGAAAAGCTGGAAACAAACGGCATTTCTGGAACAATCAATTCAATCGTGCAGTTTGGCGATTCTCTCTACACACAGAACGGAAGCATCTACAAAAAAACAAATGATTCGTCTTCAATAACAAACCTGTACAACAAACAGTGGACAAAAATTGCCGACCCTTCCGACAGCTCATCCACTTTTTACGAGAAATATGTTTACAAGCTCGCCGCAGACAGCACCTATCTATATGCATTCGCGGTAAGCTGGTATGACACCGGAGCCGGCGAAAAAGATCCGGACAGCAAATACATCTACTATTCGTCAGATGGCGGAGCAACATGGGCTGCAATTGCAGACACTTCGTTCAGCACCATTCTTGGCGGCACGGACAGCAAAACAAACATTGTTTCCATTTTCTGCAACGGAGCGACTGCTGAAGGCAACCGCAAAGCATACGCAAGACTATACAGCACGACAGATGGCGCAAACCATATATACCTTCTTAACGGCGGCACAATTGTAACACCTTACATTTCTACAAACGGGGCTGATTCCTCAACGGTTGCGGCCACTTACTTCTCAAAAACCGACGACACCTACTTCTCTGACTCTCACGCGATTAACTCAAACGGCACGTACCTGTATTATTCAAATGGAACTTCCGTTGTGTATTATGCAAACGGATGGAACTCCTCCGGCTACACGCTTGACGGCAGCTCCACTGTTGGAAGCGTTTCAATTGACGCAGGAACAATCTACGACATTGGCGTTACAAAAGATTATCTCTTGCTCGGCACCAGCGCAGGCATAAAACATACGTTGCTTGACAGTAGTAGCAAAATTCCAGCAGCATCCACAAGTGAATTTGAAAACAATGCAACTTCTGCACTCACCAGCTCTTATAAAGTAAACACACTGTTTGTTCTTGATCCGACGCAGAATGAATACAACACAGACTTATATGCAACGACAGAATACGAAGGCACTTACACTACATCAACAACAGCTCTCTTTGATGAAATTGGGCTGTGGGCGTATTACCCCGGACGCGGCACTTGGAACAAAGACGGTACTGCCGACGACACAACAAACGGGAACTAACTTGACAACCGGAGTTCGTAGTGGCCGACTTATTTGACACTACAGAAAAAACACATGAACCGCTTGCTTCACGAATGCGACCCCGCACCCTTGATGAATACATCGGGCAGGATCACATTGTGGGCAAAGGAAGACTGCTCCGCCGTGCAATAGCGGCAGACCAGCTCACTTCCGTCATTTTCTACGGTCCGCCAGGCAGCGGGAAGACTACACTTGCGCGAGTGATTGCAAATCACACAAAATCAAATTTCATCACACTCAACGCCGTGCTCACTGGAGTTGCAAACATCCGCGATGCAATTGCCAATGCGGAAGAACAACGCAAACTGTACAACCGCCGCACCATTTTATTTGTAGATGAAGTCCACCGCTGGAACAAAAGCCAGCAAGACGCGCTGCTTCCGTGGGTGGAAAACGGAACAATTATTCTCATTGGAGCAACAACAGAAAATCCATTTTTTGAAGTAAACAAGGCGCTTGTAAGCAGAAGCCGTGTATTCCAGCTTAAGCCTCTGACACGAGATGATTTGTTAAAGGCCGCGCAACAAGCACTGTCAGACACAGAACGTGGTTACGGCCACTGGAACGTTTCTTTTGAAGAAGGCGCTCTGGAACATCTTGTCGATACTGCAAACGGAGATGCACGCAGTCTGCTTAACGCGCTGGAACTTGCCGTAGAAACAACCCCTGAACGATGGGATCCATTGGCAACGCCTCCCGTTCCTTCATGGGGAAGCACAATCTACATAAGCAGGGAAACCGCCGAAGAGTCAATTCAAAAAAAAGTTGTGCTTTACGACCGCGATGGAGATTACCACTACGACATTATTTCTGCTTTTATAAAAAGTTTACGCGGGCGAGATCCGGACGCAGCAATGTACTGGCTTGCACGCATGGTAAAAGCAGGTGAAGATCCAGACTTTATTTTCAGAAGAATGCTCATCAGCGCTTGCGAAGATACAGGTCTTGCCGATCCCAATGCAATCACCATTGTGCAAAGTTGCGCCGCCTCTTTCGACAGAGTGGGAATGCCTGAAGGAAGATATTTTCTTGCACACGCCGCACTCTATCTTTCGACTGCGCCAAAGTCAAACAGTGCAATGGCTTTTTTTGACGCGCTTGCTTCGATAGAAAAAGAAGACGCCGACGTACCAAATCATCTTCGTGATGCAAGTCGTGACGCAGAAGGCTTTGGTCACGGCGCAGGTTATTTGTATCCTCATGCATACCGCGACCACTGGGTTGCCCAACAGTACCTTCCAGACACACTTGTCGGCAGAGTGTTCTACACGCCATCAACGCAGGGATATGAATCAAAAATTCGTGAGGAAGTTTTGTCACGCCGTGAAGTACAGATAGCGACAATTCTTGAAGGACAGAATTCTTTTGCTTCCACCACATATAATGAAAATGCCGACAAACATCCGGGCACCGGCACCATATTTACAAAAGACAGTGATGCAAACAATACAATGGTAAATCCTGTAAGCGACTGGTGGATGAATGCGACTGAATCAAACGGTCTTGCTAAAAAAGAGGAAAATCTCACCTTCAGCCCCGCTGATGAAAAGAAAGATGCCGTTCTGGACAAAGCAGAACGCCTGTGGCAGTCACGGCTTGATTCCAACCGCGCAGAAATTCTCTTGCAAATTCGCGATACCATGATAAGCGCAGCACATTTGGTACGACACCACCGCTCGCTCATCTGGAATGCAGACGACGCACTTCTTCTGTTTGAAATCACACGGAGAACACCAGAAGGACTTACCTGCGGCCTTTGCCGCTCACAAAAATCAATTGACGTGCTTACCCAGTACGCGGCAACACTTGGTGATTTGGACAAACCACAGCTTTCATTCATTCCGCCCGTCGCCTCATACGCAAATGGGGAGCTCAGAAAAGCATGTTCCTCTTTTGGCGATGTACTTTTTGACCGCATATTCTTCCGTGATGCATTTGTATCGCTCAATGACATTCAATCATTTACCGCTTCACTTAAAGAATTATTCACCGGAACAAACGAAGGAAAAAACGTTGCATATGCAGACAGCAATGAATATGTTGCAAAGACAAACAGTCTGCTCTCTCCTGATGCCGTCATTGTATTTTCACAACGCATTCCATGCCATGGTCAGCGCTTAAGTTCGCTCATCAGCGAACAGTTGTTTTCTTCAACGCTTCCTGACAAAGACACCGCTGTCTTACTTGATAAAATGAGTTCCACAGAAAATAATTTCTTTGGAGACAAGACAAATCCTCTCTTTGCATTTGATGCCGACACGATTAAAACAATCTTCAGCAGAGAAGGCTTTTCCGTAACATTGCAACTATGCAATCTTTGCGAAAAACGCCGCATTTCATCACGCGACATAGCAAATTGGTTCACTCCGGAAACTTCTTCATACGGTTCAGTCATGGCCGCTGCGCTCACCACATCAGGTGCAAAAAAAATTGCTTCCCTGCTACAAGACGCCTCGTCAAAAATGATATTCGACTGGCACACTGAAACTGCATTTTTCACCGTTTCACGCGCCTCTGACTCAAAAAAATAAATTCTGCTAATTTTGTATTTCTTCCTGTCGCTCGGCTATAACTATGTATAAGAAACAGGGAGAATATATGGCTCATGGAAAACAAGATGCGCTTTTTACAGAAGGAATAGACTATCCTGCGCAAAAAGCAGATGACAGCGACATCTATTGCGATGATGATGCAACGCTTGCAGCCCAAAAATCTTTTCACATTACCTATCTTTATCCGTGGCAGCGTATTGTCATTGCAAACATTCTTGACAGTTTTGCCGGAGTGACTGCATCAGATGATTTTGAATCACCATTGACAGAACAAGAAACAAGCACATGGCAGGAAGTATGCGATGACAAGACAGCTGAAGCAAATGTATCTACATCCGCTGCAACCGCAGAAAATGCCAGTTGTTCCACAGACGATGTTCTGTCACGTACCAAGGCGCTGCAAAACACGTCAGACTTATTCTGCAACGGCAGACAGATTGTCCTTCTGCCAACAGGCGCAGGCAAATCACTTTGTTTTCTTATACCAGCACTTCTTTTGCCCGGAGCAACGCTTGTGCTCTACCCGCTGCTTGCGCTTATGGCTGATCAAAAGAGGCGCATGGACGAAGCCGGCATGGTAAGTGTCATTTTTCGTGGACAGCAGACTGAAGCTGAACGTGAGGAAAATTTTAAAAAAATCCATGAAGGAGCAAAAATAATTCTTGCCAATCCCGAAGTGCTGCAGAATAAGATTTTGGTACGGCGACTCGCCGAATGCCACATCGCGCACATTGCCATTGATGAAGCTCACTGCGTAAGCGAATGGGGCGACACGTTCAGACCGGCATATCTGACGCTCGGTGACATAATAAAAACAATTGCACCGCCTGTTGTCACTGCATTTACTGCGACTGCATCTCCACAAGTTCTTGCACGCGTTGCACAAGTGCTTTTTGACGGTGAAGCACACATTGTCCGAAGCGACAGCGACAGACCAAACATTCACTACACCGTCATTAATACATTTGCAAAAAAACGCACCGCATTTAAACTTGCCGTCACCATGAAGAAACCGCTCATCATCTTTTGCGGCACACGTAAACACGCAGAGGACATGGCTCGTGAACTAGGCGCATATTACGGAACAGACCGCGTGAAATTTTACCATGCAGGACTCGCCAAAGAAGAAAAAAACATTGTAGAAAAATGGTTCTATCCAAAAACGGATGCCGTGCTCTGCTGCACTTGTGCCTTCGGTATGGGCGTTGACAAGAAAGATATTCATACAATCATTCACCTCGACGTACCTGCGACTGCAGAAGCATATATCCAAGAAGCAGGCAGAGGCGGAAGAGATGGCACCGTAGCAGATGCCGTTCTTTTATGGAGTCATGCGGACAGCGTAAAAGGAAATACCTTTGCACCAGACTCGCGGGCCAGAGTGCTCAAAGTTTTTGCAGAAAGCAAAACTTGTAGAAGACAAATTCTTCTTGATGCGCTCGGCGGAGAACAAGCGGCATGTGACGGCTGTGATGTCTGTCTGCGTCACGGCCCGGCACCTTTTGCAGACGATGCATCTTTTGCACTCAATTATATTTTTCATCACCGCCGACTTTTTACCCGCGATGAATTATATGCGCGTCTTGAAAAAGAATTGAACAATGCTGATTTAAAGGAATTTGGAACATGCATTTGGGAGCATGCTGACATTTTGGATATGCTGCAACAGCTTGAAAGCGCCGGCTATCTACGTACGTGCCTATGGCCGTGGTATAAGAAAATCGACTGTGCAAACGGCAAACGGCAGATTGCGTCTCGCTACCGTTCACCTACCTGGCAGAAGCTTTTTTTGCTGCAGGAGCGAATTGTTTCGCAGAAGAAGAAGATTTTGTTGCAGATGTCTTCGCCTTTGAAGTGTCACTTGTTTCCTGAGCATTTCCATTTTCTGTTGAAGTTGAAGCGGCTTTTTTCTCAGCGGCGGCTTTTGCAGCTGCAACAGCGGCGTGAGATTTGCGGACCTTCGGAGGCTTTTTCCGGTAACGTACCACATAATTCACAAGCGAAATGTACAGAAGCAGGAGAATCGTCATAGTGATTACCCGTCTGTCAATGAGCACTTGTTTTACTATTTCCAAAGATTCTTGGAGATTCATACTTCGTGTATCGGCGTTTTTCTTTTAATTGTTTAGTCAAAGATGATATGCTTGACGTGTACGCGTATTCCCATTAGAATTCAGCGCATGACAGGAATAGTAGATTACAATGCAGGCAATATAAAAAGCGTCGAGCACGCGCTTGATTTTCTCAAGGCGCCTTTTATTCTTTCAAAAAATCCGCGTGATCTTGAAAAATGCGACCGGATAATTTTCCCAGGAGTTGGAGACGCAGCATATGCAATGAACGAACTCAAGCTCACCGGGTTCGATATATTCTTAAAAGATTGGGCCGCTTCCGGCAGACCACTTGTGGGAATTTGTCTTGGCTCACAAATTATTTTTGAGCACTCAGAAGAAGGCGACACAGAATGTCTTGGTTTGCTCAAGGGGACAATTCGCAATTTTGCATCGATTTGGAACGAACGTCATCCTGACAAAGAAGAATACGATGAGCGTGCAATGCTTCAAAATGAATTGAAAATTCCACACATGGGATGGAACAACATCACTTACTGCAACGGCAGTTCAAAACTGCTTTCCGGAATTCCAGAGGACAGTGATTTTTATTTCGTGCATTCATATGTCATCCAACCTAAAGACCCTTCGCTCATAAAAGCATATGCTGAATATGGAGCGATGGTTCCTGCAGTTGTTGAAAAAGACAATATCACCGCTTTTCAGTTTCACCCGGAAAAATCAGGCAAATGGGGAATACAAATTCTACGCAATTACGTTGCATCTGATTTAGGTAGCAACGGAGGCTCATTATGTTAAAAAAAAGAATCATTGTTTGTCTTGATGTAAAGGACGGGCGCACTACAAAAGGCGTGAAATTTCAGAACAACAAAGACATTGGCGACCCGGTAGAAATGGCTGCTGAATATTATAAGCAAGGTGTAGACGAACTTGTATTCTACGACATAATGGCAAGTGCCCGCGGCAGAGGACCTATTCTTGACTTGATAGCACGCGTTGCTTCACAAGTGTTCATTCCGTTTTGTGTAGGCGGAGGAATAGGCACACTTGATGACATCCGTTCCACTATCTTGGCAGGAGCAGAAAAAATTTCGCTGAACTCACAAGCTGTCAAAAATCCAGATTTAATTTCACAGGGAGCGCGTGTCTTTGGAAACCAATGCATCGTTCTTGGAATGGACGCCGCCCGTGATGAAAAAATGCCAAGTGGATACCGTGTGTATATAAACGGGGGCAGAATCGCAACAGAGCTTGATGCGCGCGAATGGGCAGAAAAAGCAGTGTCTCTTGGCGCCGGAGAAATCGTACTTAACGCAATTGATACCGATGGTATGCGTAACGGATATGAACTCACACTCACAAAAATGATAAGTGAATCAGTGGGTGTTCCCGTTATAGCGTCAGGTGGCGGAGGCACGCCGGAACATCTGGCAGACGTACTCACCACCGGCAAAGCTGACGCGGCACTTATTGCATCAATGGTTCATTCCGGAGAATATACTGTGGACGCGATAAAAAAAGCTCTTGATAAAAAAGGAATTCCGGTAAGACTATAAAACGGCCTGTTTCTTTTTAGCAATTGCAGATGAATACGCAAGCGCAATGACAGGAACCGCAACATCAAGAATGTAGAAAAAGCTCGCCGCAACAAGGAAGGCTTTGCCCTTCATGCCGTCAAACTTTTTAATTCCCTTGACTACATAAAGAGATGTCAGCAGCAGCAGTAAAAAATCCACTATGCATGCCAAGACAATAAAGATTGGTCCGGCAAACCAGCCAAGCGGCATGACAAACCCCATGAAAAATGACAAAGGGAGTGAAACAATTGCCAGAAAAAAAACAAACAAGTAGAACGGCACGAGCAGAATTTTTGTAATGAAGCCGTAGAGCAACAGCGTCTTGGCATCAATTTTTTTTGCATATATCGGCATGACAATCAGCAGACCCAAGTAAAGTATGCACAAAAGGCAAAAAGCGCAGTTTCTAATCAATGAAGCATGTTCCGCACTAATTTTACTACCCTGCACCATGCCTACAATTAATATTGTATAGATACAGACGCAAACAAACAAAAAAGGCAGATAGAGAACTATTTTTTTATTCATAAAAACCTTTTTATCAATCGCCGCTCTGTCTCTCTATAAAGAAACAGAGCAGCAGTCAGAATTAAGCCTGAGTAACTTCGGTAAGATATCGCGCGCGGTTGTTTTCTGTTTCAAAAACATCGATTGCGTAAAGAAGCGCCCTGCTGGCACAGCATCCGGCTTCTGTTGAAAGTTTGTTCTCTACAGCAGACAGCTCAGGCATCTTTTCCAGAACCTTGTCGTAGATGTATTTTGCAATACGTTCAGCGCTTGGGTTCTGCTTGAACTCAGGTGTATCGTTCAAATTAGTGTGATCAAGTTTGTCACAAACTTCTTTGAGAACTTTTTTCAGCTCACTGAAATCGATGAGCATTCCCCCATCGTCCAAACTATTCCCTCTGACATGCGCGTACACTTTATAATTGTGTCCGTGAAGATTCTCGCACTTTCCGTGATAGTCCTTAAGAAAATGCGCCGCACTAAATGATGTTTCCACTCTTATTTCGTACATACATTCAGTATACCACGAAAAAATAATTTCTGCCGTCATTTTTCATACTTTCAGTATAAAATAGACCGAAACGCGTCTTTTGAAATCATGTATTCTTATGCACATTATTGAAAATTTACTATAGAAGGAGTACACTATCCACCTATGAAAAAGTCACTTCTTTCATTACTTGATTCTTTTGAGAATACTATTGTTGGCATGGACGGGAAGACGCCATCCGACAAACAAGCCGCTGCTTCTGCGGAAATAGAAACACTTGTGTTTGACAGCCGTGATGTCAAAGAAAACTCATTATTCTTTGCGCTGCCAGGAACTCATACCACGGGAAACAATTATATCTCCTCTGCAATAAACAACGGTGCCTGTGCCGTTGTCTTCCAAGATATTTTTTCTGATGAAGAAAAAGAAGCAATCGCAGAATCTGTTGCATCACGCGTAAGCAGCGGAAAACAATCACCGGTATTTATAAAAGTACCGAATGCACGTTTTTCAATGTCACCTATCGCCTCTTGTTTTTATGACAATCCGTCGAGCAAGCTGAATATCATTGGCGTCACGGGGACGGAAGGTAAATCTTCAACCGTATCATTCATCTGGCAGTTGCTCCGCATGGCTGGCTACAAAGCTGGATTTATCTCCACCGTACAATATTCTCTTGGAGGAGATGCTGTTGACAATCCGCAACATCAGACAACTCCCGAAGCTCCGATTGTTCAACGAGAACTGTATGAAATGATTCAAAACGGCTGTACATATGGTGTCGTTGAATCTTCATCGCACGGACTTTCAGTACGCACAAATCGTCTTGGAGACGTTCAATTTGACTGTGGCATATTCATGAATGTCACGCTTGAGCATCTTGAATTTCACGGTACCTACGAGCAATACAAAAGTGACAAGGCAAATCTCTTCCGCGCACTCGACAAATATTCTCATACAAAGACAATTGCCGGAAAAGAAACCAAGGTTCCCTCTTTTGGCATAGTGAATCTTGAGGACCCGGCCGCACTCTATTTCAAATCATGTACAAAAAAACCAGTCATCGGTTTTACAACGGAAGGCAAAGCTGGTAAACAAGCCGGCGAACAGTTTGACGCAAAACCACTTCCGGAAATTCCTGATGACATCACTTTTGTTGCCGCACGTAATATTGCCGCCGCACGCTATGGACTGACATTCAGCATGCATCGCTTTGAAAACAGAGCTTCACTTCAAGATGAAAACCGCGTTGTTCACATAAAGGCTCCGCTTCCTGGAGCATTCAACGCGTACAACATCATGGCTTCTCTTCTTGCTGTTCACGGCATGACCGGAAAATCTGTAGAGGAACTTGCGCCGCTTGTTGAAAAACTTGTCCCAGTGAAAGGACGAATGACCGTTATCGACAAAGGGCAACCTTTTGAAGTTATCGTGGACTATGCGCATACACCTTCCTCTTTTGAAACAATATTTCCACCAATACGTAAACGCTGCACAGGAAGAATGATATGTCTCTTTGGCTCAGGCGGGGAGCGTGACACGGAAAAACGTCCGCTGCAAGGAGCAATTGCCGCGCGCTTCTGCGACATCGTTATTCTTGCAGACGAAGACCCGCGCGGTGAGGACAGCATGGATCTGCTGAATCAGATTGCAGTCGGGTCACGCAAAGAAGGCAAATCTGACAACGATGATTTGTTTCTAATTCCGGACAGACCAAAGGCAATACGATTTGCATTTTCTAAAGCAAAAAAGAACGACATTGTCTTGCTGCTCGGCAAGTCACATGAAAATTCCATCATCTATAAAGATCACGTCATGAAGTATGACGAAATTGCAGAAGCGGAAAAAGCTCTTGCGGAAATGGGGTATAAATAATGAATATAGTTTTGATTTACGGCGGACGTTCCGGAGAACACGAAATTTCTTTAATCTCATGCGCTTCTGTTGCGAGGAATGTCGCTCAGTCACACAATGTAAAACTCATTGGTGTTACGAAAGAAGGCAAATGGCACTTGCAGGATGATTCTGTTCTTGCAAATCTTCGCAATGATAAAAATGCAAAGCTCACCATTGCCACCGATGAAAAAAATGCAGTGTCCATCATACCTGGTGGAGGAGCAGACGGTGCTTTTATCGCCGCAGGAAAACCAATAAAAGCTGACTGCGTATTTCCTGTCATGCATGGAACATATAGTGAAGACGGAACAATACAAGGATTACTCGACATGGCAAATCTTTGCTACGTTGGTTGCAATGTACTTTCCTCTGCAGTTACCATGGACAAAGTAACAACAAAAATTTTATGGCAAAACGCGGGGCTTCCTGTCGTGCCATACGTGTTGCTCACAAGAAGCGATATTAATGACAGCAAAAAATACGATGCGCTTGTTTCAAGTGCAGTAAAAAAATTGCACTACCCGCTTTTTGTAAAGCCGTGCTCGGCCGGTTCAAGTGACGGCGCGTCAAAGGCAACAAATGACAAGGAACTTTCAATTGCGCTTTTGGAAGCTTTTGAGTGGGACGACAAAGTGCTTGTTGAAAAAGCAATCAACGCCCGTGAAGTCGAATGTTCGGTCACTGGAAATGCAATCACGGTTGACCACAATAATAAGTGCACAGAACTTACCGCTTATGGTCCGGGAGAAATAGTGCCCAAACATGTGTTCTATGACTACGATGCAAAATACAATGACCCTGATGGCGCGGAGCTTAAAATTCCTGCATTGCTTGACGACAAGAAGTTAAATTACATACGCGAAACAGCAAAGAAGGCGTATGCTGCGGTTGATGCATCTGGATTAAGCAGAGTTGATTTTTTCATTGACAGAAAGACAAATAAAATTTATCTCAACGAAATAAATACAATTCCGGGATTCACTTCAATCAGTATGTTTCCAAAGATGTGCGAGTCAGCAGGGCTCTCTTTTACCGATACGCTAGAGCTTCTCTTTGCAGAGGCAAAATCCCGTTTTGAAGCGCACAACAAGCTGACCACAAGCAGATAGAAACACTGATTGAGCAAGCTGTTTCTTTTTTTGAAAAACGGTTTTATACTATAGAGGACACTGTTTGTGAACAGCATTGTTTCGCAGACAGTGTTTTTTTAACCGGGGGTTATTATGGCAAATACGTTTCATATCTATCCGCAAGGTTGTGTCTTTAGCACACTCGCAGACATTCAAAACAAACATATCACCGTCATGGGCTTAGGTTTAAACGGGGGCGGAGAAGCATGTGTGCGGTTCTTTCTACAGCACGGTGCATTCGTAACCGTAACCGACATGAAGACCGCCGAACAATTAAAGCCGACTATCGATTCTCTTTCAAAAGATTCTGCACTTGACAAATCTCGCCTTACCTACGTACTCGGTCAGCATCGTGAACAAGATTTTTCTTCAGCAGACTGTGTTATAAAAAATCCCGGTGTAAAGATTGAAGGGAATAAATATCTAGCACTTGCAAAAGCAATCGAAACAGACTTAAGCATTTTTCTACACTTCACAAAGGCTCCAATTATTGCAGTCACCGGCAGCAAAGGGAAGTCCAGCACAGTAAGTGCAATCGATTTTGGTCTGCGACAAGCAGGATTCAATTCATTTTTAGGCGGAAATATCACGGTGAGTCCGCTCACCTTTCTTGACAAGACAGACGGTACCACTCCAGTTGTTCTTGAACTTTCAAGCTGGCAGCTTTCTGATTTACGAGGAAGGAAACTGCTAAAACCAAAAATTGCAATCATCACAAAGATTGTTCCCGACCATCAAAACTGGTACGGCGACATGGATAGCTATGTAGCAGACAAACGACTTATCTATGCAGATCAAACCGCTGAAGATTTTACAATTGTTGACGCAGACAAAGACGGATACATGAATGAAAGTGCAACTCCAAAGCAAGGATGCTCATGCTGGGGCGACTTATTTGCTTCAGAAACGAAAGCAACGGTCCTTCGTTACAGTAAAAAAATGCTTTCTAAGGAAATGTACGGCGTTTGGCAACAGAAAGACAAAGACGGCATTTTGGTCGGCATAGAAAAACTTCCGGCAAATCTAATGAGCAATCATGCGCAAAAGCATGAAGTGCTGCAGGAAAAAATCATGGGCTCGCTTTGTGTTCCGGGTGACCACATGAAAACAAATGTTCTTAATGCGGCGCTTACGCTGCGGCTTATGGGAGTAAGTCCGGAGCAGGCAATTTCTATTCTTAGTTCATGGAAAGGGATTCCCCATCGGCTGGAGTTGTTTCACTCTTGGGTTACCGGTAAGCAAGGATCTCACGCATCGCCACGCAAAGTTTTATTCTACAATGACAGCTGTGCGACTGTTCCTGAAGCGGCGGCAGCGGCATCACAATCTTTTGACAAACGAGTTGTGTTTATCACTGGCGGTACGGACAAAGGACTTTCTGTACTTCCTCTTGCAAAGACACTTGCCGGAGAAAACAGCACGCTTTATCCTCCTAAAGAAATATATTTACTTGCCGGTTCCTGCACAGACAAACTGGTAATGGAGCTTGATGCGCGTCACGTAAAATACGTTGGCCCTTTTGACTCACTTGAAATATTACTTGGCGTGCTCAAAGCAAATCTGCTTGCTTCCGACGCCGAAAAAGTCTACGGCATACCGATTGATTCTGATCCGCTTATTGTTGTATTCTCTCCAGGAGCAACGTCTTTCGGAATGTTTACAAACGAATTTGACCGCGGAGATACATTTAAAACTGAAGTAAAGAATATTTTTGAATAATCAAAAGGAGTTTGTGTCATGGAAAAAATTTGGTTCCTTAAAAAATTCACCTGGCGTCGTTTTTTCATGTCGCTCATCGGAACAGCTCTTTTGGGTGTCGTTGTTGCCTTTCTGCGCAAGTCTGAGCTTGGTTCCGACCCGTGGACTTGTTTTGTGGTAGGAATTGCATCGCTTTTTAATACAACATATGGCGTCCTCTACCCTATCATCATCGGCATTCTGCTTGTCATTGTTTTCTTTATAGACAAACGCTACATCGGCATCGCCACCGTATTCAATCTATTTTTAGTTGGAACAGTTGCTGATTTGTTCAAGCGTTTTCTTGACTACTCATTTGACGCTTCTACGATTTGGATTAAAATAATATGTCTTATTATCGCGCTTATTATTTTGTGCATTGCATCATCTTTGTATATTACTGCTGACTTGGGTGTTTCTTCATATGATGCAATTGCCTTGATTCTTGCCGACAAGACTCCTGTCCAATTCCGATGGTGCCGCATTTTTACCGATGTCGTCTGTACCGCAGTAGGATTCTTTCTACTGCTGCATAAGAACTGGCAGGCCACGGTGAACATTGGCACAGTGATTACTGCATTCTTCATGGGGCCAATAACACAATGGTGCTGCACTCATATTGCACAGCCCATACTTAACGCAGGCGCAGGCAATGGAAAAGACTCCACAAACAAAGACAAATAATTTTTTGGGCAATCAACGTTGGGACGTTTCCTTTCTAACAACAAAGAAAAAGTACACGAGACATATCAATATTTGAACAAACGTTGAGCATGGTGTGGCAAGTCCGATGAAAAACAAGCGGGGACTCACCCTGTGGCTCATGATGAATGCCACCGGAATACGCACACAGAATGCGCCGATCAAGCCTTGTACCATGACAAATTGCGTTTTGCCCATTCCATTAAAGTAGCCGACAAGACAGAACAAGAACGAAGTGAACACACAGTCAATTGCATACGCCTTAAGATAATCAGCTGCAGCAACAGCAACCTGCATATCACTTGTAAAAATCTTTGCAGAAGCAACGCCATGAAAAAATGAAAGATAGAAAAGAACAATGCCACAACAAAGAGAAGTAATGATTCCATAGCGCAGACCTTTCACCGTGCGATCCATTTTACCGGCGCCACGGTTCTGCGACACAAATACAGACATTGCCTGCGAAAACGCGGACGGCACTAGCATGATGAACGCGCATACTTTTTCTGCAACGCCAACGCCCGCAGACGCAACAAGTCCAAGTGAATTCACAATCGCAAGAATTACAAGGAATGAGATGCCCACCAGAAAATCCTGCAGTGCAATCGGCACACCGAGCTTCAGCGTACCCTTTGTGTACTGCAAATTAAAGCGGATATTCTTTTTCTTGAGCGAAAACGGCAGCTTCTGCTTTTTAATAATGATTAACGAAGCAATAACACTCACACCCTGAGCCGCAACAGTCGCAATGGCAGCACCCGCAGCACCAAGATGAAGCATCGCCACACAGTACAAGTCGCCAAAAATGTTCACCACGCATGCAATCGCCACCGTAATGAGAGGCGTTTTTGAATCGCCAAGCCCGCGGAACACGCTGCCGAGCACATTGTATGCAACAATGAAAAGCGAGCCGGAGCCACAGATGAACACATACTGCACCGTCTGGTCAAAAGATTCTTTTGGCGCGCTGAGAATTGTCGTCCACAGTTTTGCACCGCACATGAGTACTGCGGTCATAAGTACGCCAATCACTGCAAACAGACAGATGCCTGTCCCAATCACGTCAGATACCGCATCATTTTCTTTCGCACCAATTTTAAGTCCGATGAGTACCGTCGTTCCCATCGAAAGACTTACGATAACAAAAGTAACCATCTGAAGAATTTGACTGCCGCTTGACACTGCAGAAACATCTGCCGCTGTTCCAAAGTGACCGACGACAATCATATCAACAGCACCGTACATTGCCTGCAGCACAAGCGCTAGAAAAATTGGCACGGTAAATTTAATAAGGGGAAGATAAATTTTTCCTTCAGTAAGCGACACTTCTTTTGAATCTGACATAAAACCTCTTGAGCAAAGCTCCGCAACAAATATATTTTTTCATAAAAAAAAGACTGGATAAAAAAACGAGCGTTTCAACTCGTAATCTTTATCCAGTCTTTCTCTTCTCAATTGAGAGATTGACCCTCCGATCAGCAGTCTTGTTATACCCCATCAAAAAATAAATGTCAATGTAATAAAAAAACGTGCTGAATAAAATTTTCATTTTACCCAGCACGTTGTCAGTCCCTATTTATTTCTTTGCAAGAAAATTATTTTTTCCAAGGATTCTTTCTGATGAATGTTTCATTGCGCTCGTAACCGACGGAAATGATACTCACCGGAACGCCGACATAGTTCTCAATAAATTCAACATAACTACGTGCATTCTTTGGAAGTTTTGCGTATGAGCGGCACTCTTTGAGCGACGTCTTCCAGCCGGCAAATTTTTCAAGCTGCGGCTTTGCGTTGTTCATGTCGTCCACATTTGCAGGGAAGTCAGTCACGATCTTTCCATTGATATCATATGCAACACATGCTTCAATCTGATCCATTGTATCGTAGATGTCGAGGTGGGTGAGCACGAGGCTGTCGATGCTGTTCACACGGACTGCGTAGCGGAGTGCCACGAGGTCAAGGTAACCGCAACGGCGAGCACGTCCGGTTGTCACACCGTATTCACGTCCTGTGTCACGCACGTATTTGCAGAGTTCACCTTCGCTTGTATCATTGAATTCAGTTGGCATCGGTCCGTTTCCAACGCGAGTCTCGTATGCCTTGAACACGCCGAGAATTTTGTCGAGTGCCTTTGGTCCGATTCCACATCCCGTTGCAGCGCCTGCAGCGCAAGAAGCGCCGGAGCTTACATACGGATATGTTCCGCTGTCGATGTCGAGCATTGCGCCCTGAGCACCTTCAAACAGAATGTTGTCTTTGCGGAATTCCCACATCTTCACGGTGAGGTCAACGCGCATCTTCAAAAGCTGGTCACGGTACTTGTTGAGGTACTCAAGGTCCTCTCCGTCGAACTCAGCCATCTTTTCCTTCCAGTCAAGGTCGGCAAGGCGGAGTCCGTCGCGTTCTGCTTTTTCTGCATACGTAATGCCGATTCCACGGCCGGTGGTACCGATCGGGCGTTTGCGTGCAGCGTCGCGGTCTTTATCCATCTGGCGGTACTTTGGAAGAATGATGTGCGCGCGGTCAGAAATGAACACGCGTCCTTCCCAGTTGATGCCGTTGTCTTTAAGCATCTTGAGTTCGTTGAACAAAGCCTCAGGGTCGATGACCATGCCTGCTCCAAGGAACACTTGTTTTTCCGGGTAGAGAATTCCGCTCGGAACCTGGTGCAGCGCAAACTGCTTACCATCTACAACAATAGTATGTCCTGCGTTCGGTCCGCCTGCATAGCGAACAACGTATTTGGCATCTTCTGCAAGGTAGTCAACGATCTTTCCCTTGCCTTCATCGCCCCACTGAGCTCCAATAACAACGACTTTCATTGCTAACTCCTCTATTTTTATAACCGGTCAAGATGCATTCAGCGCCAAGCCAGTTTAAAAAAGACAAACTTTATAAAACCCGTCACTTTCTTGTTACAAACACCAAGCAAAAATGACTCTAACGCAACGAGCGCCAAGGATGGCGCGTCATCTGGTTCCTACAAACAACCGCGAGTTTACACGCAGAGTGGAAACTCGCCAAGTTCAAATGACAGTACCCCAGGGAGCGCCACGGATGGCGCGTCATCTGGTTCCTACAAACAACCGAGAGTTTACACTGCGTGTAAATTCGCCAAGTTCAAATGACAGTACCCCAGGGAGCGCCAAGGATGGCGCGTCACCCTGTTGCTACAAACAACCGCGAGTTTACACTACGTGTAAACTCGCTAAGCAAAAATGACAGGAGGTCATTTTTGCGACTTATTCTGCATGAATAGATGCGTTCTTCACCGTAACATCGTGTGCGCCGCCCTCGTCGATTGTCACCTGAGACACGAGTGTGAGCTTTGCTTTTTCCTGCAGTTCTGGAATAGTAAGTGCGCCGCAGTTGCACATAGTGTGCGTCACCTTGCTGATTGACATGGCGACGTTGTCGTGCAGATGTCCTGCGTACGGAACGTAAGAATCAACGCCTTCCTCGAATGAAAGCTTTTTGTCTCCGCCTAAGTCGTAGCGCTGCCAGTTGCGTGCGCGGTTGCTTCCCTCGCCCCAGTATTCCTTCACGTAGTTTCCGTTGATGATGAGCTTGTTCGTAGGGCTTTCATCGAAGCGTGCGAAGTAGCGGCCGAGCATCACGAAGTCCGCGCCCATTGCGAGTGCGAGCGTGATGTGGTAGTCATGAACAATGCCGCCGTCAGAACAGATTGGAACATAAATGCCCGTCTTTGCGTAATATTCATCGCGTGCCTTTGCAACTTCAATCGTAGCAGTCGCCTGTCCGCGTCCAATGCCCTTCTGTTCGCGGGTGATGCAGATTGAACCGCCGCCGATGCCTATCTTTACGAAGTCAGCGCCGTTCTCTGCGAGGAACATAAAGCCGTCGCGGTCAACAACATTGCCTGCTCCGACTCTCACCTCAGTTCCGAACTTGTCGTGGATGTCATGAAGTGCGCGTGACTGCCATTCAGAGAAGCCTTCAGATGAATCAAGGCACATCACGTCAACGCCCGCTTTTAAAAGAGCCGGTACGCGTTCCATATAGTCGCGAGTGTTTATTCCTGCACCAACAATGTAGCGGTGCTGCTTGTCGAGCAGTTCCTTCGGGTGGTCTTCGTGGCTGTCGAAGTCCTTTCTAAATACAAGTGAAACAAGGTGATTGTTCTTGTCGATGACCGGAAGCTGGTTGATCTTGTGCTTCCAGATGAGGTCGTTTGCATCGTTCAAGCTGATTCCGTCCGGACCGGTGACAAGCGATTTGAATGGTGTCATGTAGTCGCGGACAAGTGATTTTGGCGGCAGGTGATTGATGCGGAAGTCGCGCTCGGTGATGATTCCTTCGAGCTTTCCGTTAGCAGAGCCGTCGTCGGTAACCGCGATGGTGCTGTGGCCTGTCTTCTGAATAAGGGCGACCACTTCTTCAAGCGTCTGGTCAGGACGGATGTTGCTGTCTGAATTAACAAAGCCTGCTTTGTATGATTTTACTCTGGCGACCATTGCCGCCTGGTTTTCGATTGACTGTGAACCGTAAATAAAACTGATGCCGCCTTCCTTTGCAAGAGCGATTGCAAGTTTGTCATCAGAAACGGACTGCATCACCGCGCTCACCATAGGAATGTTCATGGACAAGCTGCTCTCTTCACCAGCTTTTTTGTTGAACTTGACGACCGGAGTCTTAAGCGAAACATGCTCAGGAACGCAGTCAGCAGATGTATATCCTGGAATCAGGAGATACTCACCAAACGTATGTGACGGTTCTTCAAAATAGTACGCCATCTGGCACCTCTTCTAAATATGATGCTTTGCTATTATATAGAAAAGAAGGGGTTATTGCAATGATGCGAAAACATCTGCTTCTGACGCAAAAAATGGAAAAATACAGTAATGTGCTTAAAAACAAAAAAAACGCAGCCGGAGAAACAGAACGATGCACTGTGCCGCTCCGTTCACCCCGTACTGCGCTTATTTTAACCGCACTGGCAAAACTATTTGTCAGTTTTTGAAGTCTTTGCCTTTTTTTCTTTCTTTTCAGCCTTGTCTTTCTTGATGCGAGAAAGCAGACCGTTGCGCGCAGGCTTTTTCTTTGTTTCAGCAGCAGCGTTTTCTGAAGCGTTGGATGCCGTTGCATTGGAAGCAGCTTTTTCAGAAACAACGGCGCCACCAGCTTCGAGTGCTGAAGCAGAAATCATTTTCCGTTCTTCAGCTTTTTTGCCAGCTTCTGCGGTAAGCTCTTCGCAATGGCTTTCTGCTTTTACAATGTCCTCGAACTCTTTGCCTTCCATCGTCTCTTTTTCAAGCAGACGTTTCGCAATGTATTCGAGCAAATCTTTATGCTGGGTAAGCAGCTTAAGGACGTGCGTGTAGCGTTCATTCATAATGCGCGCAATTTCATCGTCAATATATTTCTGCGTCTCTTCACTGTATTCGCGCACAAGCTCCGGCTCCTGCGGTCCGCCGTATCCCTTGCCACTCTTGCCAAGCGTCATGTTCTTGAATTTTTCACTCATGCCGTAGTCGGTAATCATGCTCTTCACTACATCAGTCGCACGAGAAATATCGTTTGACGCGCCGGTACTAATTTCGCCAAACACAAGCTGTTCAGCCGCACGACCGCCGAGCAAGACATCAACTTCGCCAAGCAGTTCTTTCTGGCTCTTTAAGAAGCTCTCATCTTCGCTACGCTGGAGCGTATATCCAAGAGCGCCCATTCCGCGCGGAATAATACTTATTTTGTGTACCGGATCGCTGCCTGTAGTAAATGCCGCAACGAGTGCGTGTCCCGTTTCGTGATACGCAACTATGTGTCGCTCATTTTCTTTTACGACACGCGTTTTCTTCTGCAAACCAACAAGTGTCTTTTCTATCGCTTCGTCAAAGTCGTCCATAATGACAACCTTGCGTCCGTTTCTTACCGCAAGCAATGCTGCTTCATTCACAATGTTCGCAAGATCTGCGCCGGCAAAACCGCTTGTTGCATGTGCAAGAGAGTCAAAATCAACGCTTGAATCTATCTTTACATTCTTTGCATGAATGCGGAGAATTGCCTCGCGGCCTTTCACATCAGGCTTGTCAACCACAACCTGCCGGTCAAACCGTCCAGGGCGAAGCAGTGCCGGGTCAAGCACGTCAGGTCTGTTTGTAGCGCCAAGAACGATGAGTCCTTTTTCGTTGTCAAATCCGTCCATCTCTACAAGCAACTGGTTAAGCGTCTGCTCACGTTCATCATTTCCGCCCAAGTTGTTTACACGGCTCTTGCCGATTGCATCAAGTTCATCGATGAAAATGATGCAGGGAGCTTTCTCGCGTGCAGTCTTGAACAAATCGCGTACGCGGCTGGCACCGACGCCAACAAACATTTCTACAAAGTCAGAGCCGCTTATTCTATAGAAAGGAACTCCAGCCTCACCTGCTACAGCGCGGGCAAGCAATGTCTTACCTGTTCCCGGCGGTCCCACCAAAAGTACACCCTTCGGAATTTTTCCGCCGATATCAGTATATTTTTTTGGCGACTTAAGGAAATCGACAACTTCCACAAGTTCTTCCTTTGCTTCATCAACACCGGCAACATCTGTAAAGCGAGTCTTAACTTTTCCTTCGTCAACAGCTTTTGCCCGTGAAGATCCGGCGCCAAAAATAGAACCCATGCCGTTCATTCCACCGCCCATTTTTCTGAAGAACAAGAAATACAAGAGCAAGAAGAATGCCGCTGGAATAATCAAATTAAACAGCAGCGTAAGAAAGATACCGTTCTGCTTGGTGACAAACCGATACGACACATTGTTTGCATCAAGAAAGTCTATGAAACTTGAAGAAAGATATCCTGAACCTGTTGTCTTATATACTTGCGGTCCGGTCGAATCACTGCGTATCCATGAAAAGAAACTGTTATTCTTTGAAGTAGTTGCAGTCTCCGGTCCGTACCCGATAAAGTACGTTTCCTGAAGCTCAACGCGCACAATTTCTTTGCTTGCAATCTTTGCCTTGAAATCAGAAAAATCAATAAGATTATCTGACTTCGGAGCATAGAGCAGCATATAGAGCGCAATAATTCCTATCAAAATGATAAAGAAACTCCAGAACGGCCTATGATGCTTTTTGTCCTGTTTATTTTTCTTGTCGTCATCGTTTTCCGGTTCTATTGACAGTTTGAAGAAATCGTAGGGATCACGGTCGTCCCTGTTGTCATCTTTGCGGTTGTCGTTGTCATCGCTCATTAGGTCACCTCAAATTACTTACTTACTAATATAAGGAAAAAAACGTACAATGTCGATAAGTAACAACGATTCCGCCTAAACTTTTTGCTTTAGATTCCGATAAAATAGACGAGAAAGACTTTTTTCCCGCGGCACTCTACAAGTAAACGGAAACAACAAGTCTTTTGTGGAGTTAAATAATGGGGTATAATACAAACGGATACAATGTATACCGCGAAACAGGCGTAAAAACGGCAAGTCAGGGCAAACTAGTAGTCATGCTCTACGAAGAAGCCGTACGCCAGCTTGAAAAAGCAATTTCTCTCATAAAAGATAATTCATTCATTGAACCGCAGCAGATAGAAAATTTTGGCAACAGTCTTCAAAAGGTGGAAGACATAATCACCGAGCTACAGGTAAGCCTTGACATGGAAAAAGGCGGAGAAATTGCCAAGAATCTTATGGCGCTCTACCTTTACTTCAATAAGGAACTTGTAGCGGCCACGATTAATCATGACAAGAAAAAATTGACGTTCATTCTCAATATGCTTTCGCAGCTGAGAGATTCATGGATCAGTGCGGCAAGCAGCACTGCAAACACAGAGACGAAACTGCCGCCCGATCGTCCGACACTTAACATTACCGGTTGAGGAAGGTTTAGTATGGAAGAAAAATTAACACAAGGCGAAATTGATGAACGTGTTGCCATCTTAAGAAGACTTCGTACACTTCTTGAACAGCAGCGCACGAAGTTTCAAGAATATCTTTCGGTACTTGAAATGCAGGAAAGTAAAATTTCTGAAGAAGATGCAGACGCTCTCATTGCACACAGCGAACTTGAAGCACAGATTGTACGCGGAATCGGTTCTCTGCAAAAAGTAATCGTCCCTATGCAAAAACTGTACCAGTCTACAAACGCAGCGTCCTACAATCCTCAGGAAGCGGTGCCGGTGGCTGAAATACAAAATGATTTGACACGGCTTCAGACACAAGTTCTTATGCAGAATGAAAAGAATCGTGAACTGCTCCGCACACATATCACGCAGATTAAGCGGCAAATCATTGAGTTTAAAAATCCATACAAGGGCAGACAGTCCATCTATGCGGAACACGGAGTTTCTGGTAGTATAATCCACATAGACGCGTAACACGCAGCACAAATCGCAGCCGGCGCAAACATCGTTTCTGCCGGCTGTTTTTTTTGCTTACCATATTCTTTTTTGTGCTGTACAATAGACGTCTGTGGAGCAACAATATGACAGACTTGCAAAATGCAGCAAAAATTCCCATACAAGATGAACTTGTTTCAGACGACACCGTCTACATTCTTGACGCATACGGATTGATTTACCGTGCATACTTTGCGCTCTTTTCCCACCCGCTCACTAATAAAAAAGGGCAGAACATCAGCGCGCTGGTGATTTTCTTTCGAAATTTAAAGGCGCTGCTTTCAAAATACAAACCAAATTTTCTTGCTGCGGCGTTTGACTCCCGCACACCAACGTTCCGCCATGAACTGTATAAGGAATACAAGGCGACTCGGCAGAAAACGCCTGACGATCTTCATGCACAAGTTCCGTGGATTGAGGAAACACTTGAAGCGCTCGGTGTTCCCGTGCTACGCGTTGACGGATTTGAAGCAGATGACATCGTTGCCACAGTTGCTACAAAATGTGCCTCGCAAAAAAGAAACTGCCGCATTCTAAGTGGCGACAAAGACCTCATGCAGCTGGTAACAGATTCATGCCAAGTGATGAAACCTGACAAAGAAAACGGTGGCTGGCTCGTTGACGGCATTGACGGAGTAAAGTCAGAATGGGGAATTGAACCCGGAAAAATGCTCGACTTGCTTTCACTCACCGGAGATTCCGCAGATAATATTCCCGGCGTAAAAGGAGTTGGTGACAAAACGGCACTCAAGCTGCTTGCAGAATACGGTTCCCTCGACGGCGTATATGAACATGCTGATGAAATAAAAGGTGCGCTTGGTGAAAAAATCCGCGGCGACAAAGAGAACGCATATTTTTCAAAGAAACTTATCACGCTGCGTACCGATGTGCCTGTCGCGCTCGACTTTGAAACATTCACCACAAAGAATCTGCATTACAAGGAAGCAGGCGCAGTGCTTGCAAAGTACGGCGCAGAAAAAGTTGCCGATGCGTTTCTTGCCTGCGCAACAGAGAACAATTGTACAACAACACCTTCTGTAGAAATAAATCAGACAGCAGAAAAAGAGCCTGTAGCGATTAAAAAAAATGTCGGCAACTACCATCCCTGCACAACAAACGCAGAGCTTACGCAAATTATTGACGGCGTGCTTTCTTCCGCAGAAAAAAAGATTGCCTTTGACACGGAAACAGACAGTCTTGATACACATCAAGCAAATCTTGTGGGATTCAGTCTTTGCACACAAGCAGGAATTTCCGTATACGTCCCTGTCATACTGCCCGGCGGAATGTTTGCTCCAGAAACAGTCTCGAAGCAAGACGCGCTCGTACAACTCAAACGGCTTCTTCTTGATAAAGATGTGACGCTCATCATGCACAACGGAAAATTTGACCTAGAAGTGCTTCACACAAATGGCATTACAGAACAACCGCGCTGCCACATTGCAGACACCATGATTGCCTCATGGCTTTTAGATCCTGACGCACAAGGTAAAAGTCCGTACAGCCTTGAATACCTTGGCGAAACAAAGCTCGGACTTTCTGGAATTGAATTTGATGATGTTGTAGAAAAAGGACGGACATTTGCAGACGTGCCGCTGGAAAAGGCATTCCCCTACGGCGCAGAAGACGCAGACTTTACCTGGCAACTCTGGCAGCTTTTTGAGCCGATGCTCAAGAATGCAAATTTATCGACGCTATTCACCGACATGGAAATGAAAGTGCTGCCAATTCTTGCGCGTATGGAAGAAGCTGGCATTCATATCGACAAGCAGGTACTTGCAGACTACAGCGTTGAACTTGCAAAAAATATTGTGGACAAGGAACAGGAAATCTATAAGGAAGTGGGACACGAATTCAACATAGCCTCCACAAAGCAACTTCAACAAGTTCTATTTGAAGAACGAAAACTTACACCTGGCAAAAAAACAAAGACCGGCTACTCCACAGACACTGCAGTCCTTGAAGACCTTGCCGCATGGGACCCTGTACCGCGCATGATTCTTGAGTACCGCTCGTTTGCAAAACTACAAAGCACCTATGTGGAAGCGTTGCCATTACTTGCAGATCAAAAAGGCAGAGTTCACACCACCTTTCTTCAGACAGGAACAGCAACAGGACGACTCTCCAGCAAAGATCCAAATCTTCAAAACATACCGATTCGCGAAGAAGCAGGCCGACGTATACGCGCAGCATTCACTTCCGTTCCAGGAACTGTGCTCATTTCGGCAGACTATGCGCAGATAGAACTTGTCGTACTTGCACACCTTTCCAGCGATGAAAACATGTGCGCGGCATTCCGTGACGGTGTGGACGTGCACAAGTCAACGGCATCGCTACTCTTTCACGTTGAGCCAAAAGACGTTACTCCAGAAATGCGAAGAACGGCAAAGACAATAAACTTTGGCATCATGTACGGCATGAGTGCATTCAGGCTTTCCAACGAGCTTGGAATAAGCAGAACTGAAGCAAAGAATTTCATTGACACTTACTTTACAACATATGCAGGTATAAACAAATTCCGCGATGAAACTATTGAACATGCAAAGCAGAGCGGCTTCGTGGAAACAATCATGGGACGCCGCAGACATATTGCTGCAATAAACAGTCGCAACAAACTTGAACAACAAGGCGCAGAGCGAATCGCGCTGAACACACCAATACAAGGGAGCGCCGCAGACATTGTAAAAAAAGCGATGATTGACGTGCAGAGTGCGCTTGATAATGTAAACAGCCCGGCACACATGTTGCTGCAGGTGCATGATGAGCTTATCTTTGAATGCCCTGATGATGAAAAGACAATTGCCGACACCATTGCGATTGTTCAAGATAAAATGGAACATGCCGTGCAGCTTCAAATTCCGCTTCGGGTAAGCATTGAGCACGGCGCGAACTGGGGAGTTTTCCACTGATGATACTTTGCGTAACAGGCCCGATGGCAGCAGGCAAGAATGCGGCCGGCGACATTCTTGCAAAGAAAGGATTTGCCGTTGTAGACGCAGACGAACTTGCACACACTGCTGTTGAAAATTCGAAAGAAAAAATTCTTTCAGCATTTGAGCCACTTGCGCAAAAGAAAAATATAACGCTCATAAACACCAACGGAACGCTAAACAGACGCGCACTTGGCAAACTTATCTTTTCCGACCAAACACTTGTCGCGCGCCAGGAAAGCATTGTTTTTCCTGAAATAAACAGACTCTTTGACGCATTTATTGAGCAGCACAAACAGTGTGACATCGCAATAAATGCGACCGTACTTTACAAAGTGCCGCTCATGGCAAAGGTCGATGCCGTTCTATACATAGACGCCCCTGCCCTGCAACGTTATCTTCGAGCAAGAAGAAGGGACAAGATTCCTTCAAAACAAATTTGGCAAAGATTCTCCCAGCAACGCTATCTTTTTGCTAAATATAAAAATTGTAATGCCGATATTGTAAGAGTATGGAATACCGGCACAAGGTTTAGTCTTGAAAAAAAAATAGACAAATTCCTTACCAAATGCCGGCAGGGGATTTAGACTATGGATCAGAAAAAAACACTTTGGATTGCAATCGCAGCAGGATTATTTCTGCTTGTAGTCATTGGGGCCGCGCTTTTTCTTTGCGAACCGGCTGCTAAACGAGAGACAACTGTTGCAACGCTAAACGGCAACAACGCCTATCTGCCGCAGGAAAAAACTCCAACCGTACCAGCAGACAACTTTGCCCAGGGAACGGCAGCGCCGGCAACAAGCGTTCTACCGCCAGCAAATAATTCCGAACCATCAGCAACATCTCCTGAAGTCACAGCGGCGGACACAGTCACTGTCATTGCAAACGGGCCGACAAACGTCATTGGTCTTGGCGACAACACAAATGGTGAAACAACAACGATAGATCTCAACACACTTAAAACAACGCCAACATCAATCACCCCGCAGAATAAAGCCGCGGAAACTGCAATGTCACAGGCAAATGTTACGTATGAAAAAGCAACGGTAACACCGCCGGTAAAAGCGGAGCCAGTAAAGAAGGCAACGACAACTGTTAAAAAAACAACTGCAGCGCCTGCAAAGAAAGCAAGCGTAGCAAAAATTCCAGACAGCTTCTGGGTACAGGTTTCTTCCTACACAACAAAGAAAAATGCCGATGAAGCACGTTCCGCGCTCGATGAAAACAAGATACCGTGCGAAGTGTTCACCTACAAAGACAGCAAGGGCAATCTGTTCTACCGGGTGCGCGTCGGACCGTACACAACAAAGAGCGAAGCTGAATATTGGAAGAACAGAATCGAAGCAATTGACTTATTTGCAAAAAGCGGCAGCTACATTACAAACTCAAGCGCCGCAAAAAGATGAAAAAGACAAACGCAATGCGCATCTTAGACGGTGCGCATATTTTTTATGAAACAAAAGAATATTCCGATGATGGTGAACATGAACTTGAACGAGGTGCAGCAGAAGAAATAGCCACCAAGCTGGGCATTGATCCTGCGGCTGTTTTTAAAACCATTGTCATGCGCACGGAAACAAAAGAACTTGTCGTATTCTGTCAAAGTGCACTTCACGAAATCAATCTGAAAAAAGCGCGTGAATCTTGCGGCGCAAAAGAAGTTTCACCCGTAAAGCCAGACGAACTACTTCAGCTCACCGGCTACATCAGAGGTGGCTGTTCCCCGATTGGCATGAAACGACAATTCCGCACATTCATTGATAAAAGCGCCCTTACGCATGAAAAAATCTTCATCAGCGCAGGCATACGTGGCGAACAGATAATTCTAGCCCCGCAGGATTTAGTTACGGTGACAAACGCAACAGTCACAGACCTTGTGCTTGAAACCGCCTTTTAAAGCACGCTTCGCAACGCCGTTCAGCGACAGTCACTAAGCGTGTTTTTTTTATTTCGAGGTCATGTTGATGACGCCATCCCAGCCGTCAGGCAATGTTGTTGCAAGATAATCTTTGCATCTTGCCGCAAACACCAGAGGCGCTTCGTCAGCAGGAAAGCATTTGTTTGCCTCGACAAACAGTTTGCCGGCGCCAACAAAATCACGAGCAAGATATTTTTCAAGCCCGCTGTGGAATATTTCAACAGACTGCTTCTGATCTTCACTAAGTTCACTTTTAAATCCAAGAATATTGTACAGTTGAACAGGCTTATTGATTCCCACAACGCGCACGCGGTCAAAACGACGAGCCAGCAGCAAGCCTTCGTGCTCCCCGCTGTTTGCCTCATTCCACGTCTGTTCCGAAGCAAGAATCCAAGAGTGATACATTTTGTTTACGCCCTCAAGACGCGAAGCAAGGTTTACATCGTTACCCATGATTGTGTAGTTCATCTTGAGCTCAGTTCCCATGTTTCCTACAACCATGTTGCCGGTGTTGATTCCAACTCGTGACTCCAGTTCACGCGGTATATCGCCGGAAGCAAGGTGTTCCTTGTTATACAAAGCCTCAACCTGCTTCATCCGTATGCCGGCGACACATGCGCACCATGCGTGGTCAGGAATATCAAGCGGCGCGCCAAAGAAAGAAACAATTTCATCGCCGATATATTTATCTATAGTGCCATGATTTTCCATAATTGCATCGCTGAGCTTGCCCAAATAGACATTGAGCACAGAAACAAGTTTTGTAGGCGTCACCATTTCGCTGAACGAAGAGAAACTGCGCACATCGGAAAACAATGCCGTAATATGTTTGTCTTCGCCGCCGAGTGTAAGTTTTTTTGGATCCTTGACAATAACATTGACAACATCCTTTGAAAGATACGTGCTGAATGCACGCCGCAAGAAACTCTTGTCTTTTTCCGCGGCAACAAAATGCAACAATGTTTCTGCAATGTATGACGATATGACAATAAGTGCCGGCGCAAGTATAGGAATGTAAATTCCAAACAATGCCATAAGCAGCACGATGACCCCGATTGTAGTGACAACATATACAACGCCCAAAAGGTTCTGCCTTCCGGCAGACTGTCTGCGAGTAAACAAAATCACAACAAGTGCAGAACAGAACGCAAGCAGAATTCCCCAGAACCAATTTACCGGTCTGATAAAATTATTCTGCAGAATTGTGTTGAGCACATTTGCGTGTGTGCCAACATTCGCGTAGCTTCGTCTAAACGGAGTGACACCAAGATCCGTTGTGGCAGCGGCAGTGTCACCAATGATACAGAAAGAACCGTTGTATGACTTCTTCATGTTTTCAAATTCATCGTCATACATACCAAGTTCGGACTCAAGCGTTGAAAACACATCGGCAACTGTTTTCTTTGCATCTTCCACTTGAGTGGCGTCATCGGCGTTTTTTGCAAGCTCTTCAAGTCGCGCAAGGATTGTTTCCTTATACCCCTGAGAAAGAAAATTCTGCACATCCTTAAAATATGCGGAACGCAGCGCAAAATATTCTGCGTACTCAGCATCGCTTATTCCGCCGCCAATTGCCGTCCCTTTTTCATCATATCCAAGGCATTTATCAAGCAAAGACTGCTTCATTGCGGAAATTTTACTATATGCATCAGCAAGTTGCTGCGCCTGGCCTTGATATGCGAGGACTTTTCCCTTTGCATCGCGCAAAACAAGTTCTGATGAAAAATAGGAAAGGTTGTACACAATGTCTGATTCAATTGAATCAAGCTGCCGCAAGAACATCACCGGTTCATGGCGGAAGCTGTCTGCAAAAGTGCCGTGCAGCCAGTTAATCATCATGCGTCCGTGCTCATCAAGCGGAATCCTTATTGTAGTACGCGTATCTTTGCCCGGCAGCAGAACGTTGCGCACAAAGAGCGTGTTTCCCTTCCGTTCAATCGAGTCAGGTTGAATCATGCCAAGAAGCGGAGCAAATACCAGCTGCCCCACATATTCGCCATCGTAATCAGAAAGCAATTCAATTCTGCGGCGGGTGCCATCGGTGTCTACAACGACGTTTGTAAAACCAGCGCCTGCTGCGTGCTTGATGATTGATTCAAGCGCCGGAGAAAATCCGTGTATGCTGTTCTGTTCCTGAGCAGTATATTCATTTGCTTTCTTTATCAGATTCTTCTGGTCAACGACATTTTTGTACATGAACCGCTTGTGCAAATATGCAACCTGTTCGTCACTTACCGGAATGGCGACATCGCTTGTTCCAATAGTCAGCCATGTGTTGCCGAAGAACTGTACGGCGCGTCCAAAATAATCGTCATAATCGCGGTACATTTTATCGGTCACGTCCGCATACAATTTTTGCAACGCAGGGTCAACATAATCAGACACAAGTTCCCCGGTAAGAGACGGAGCTTCAGAAGGCGCAATCTGACCGGCGGCAAGCGCATTTCCAAGCTCTGTAATCGGCCCGGAAATATCTTTTTCTCCGGCGGCAAATGCGTCTGCAATGCTTTTTGTTGCGTCAGGATTCACGCCAAGTTTTGACGGTGAAAGGTACTCAATATCGAAAACTGCCCGGGAAGCGCCAAGTTCCTTCATTCGTATAAGCGCGTCACCAAGAACATCACGGTTCCAAGGCCACGCTCCGATTTCAGCAATGGAATCATCATCTATTTGGACAAAAAGAATGTTTTTGTCACTTGCAATCTCTTTTTTCGTGCCAAGCAGTATGTCATACAACTGATAGTCGAGCTTCTGCATGACTTTAAAACCTGAGAGCAAGGTGAACAAGGTTGTTATTCCCACAAGAATGACAATGTCAAGATTATCCTTAAAAAATTTACTTTTAGAACGTGTTTCCATGACAAAAAGTATAACATATGTTATACTTTAAATCAGGAAAAATTCAGTTTTTAGAGGGCTCCTATATGAGAAAAACAACAATTGCCGCTTTGGTTCTTGCGTTTTTATGCGCTTCATTTGCCAATGCGCAGGCCGCAGACAAAGTGACCGAAATGATTAAGACGGATAAAGCTACTTGGGGACAAGTTTGCTACTTTTCCGCCGTGTATTTAGGTCTGACCGACGAGGATTCCTCGACAGTCACCGCAGCGCAAGCTCTTGTCCAGGAAGGATTTATCAAGCCGGTGGCAGACGTAAACAGCCCTATCACCCTTGAACAGATTGCCTATATTTGCGCAAAGACATGGAAAATAAAGGGAAGTCTTCTTTACACCATTTTTCCGTGTCCACGATATGCGTTCCGTATGCTTAAGGCAGACGGAATCATTCCGGCGACCGCAGACCCGATGAAAATTTCCACCGGTCATGAAACGCTTAACATTTTCAACGCGTGTATGGGCAAATTCAGCGTTTCGGAGGAATCAAAATGAAAAGTTCTACCATAAAAATCATAAGCGCAGCGCTTGTTCTTGCAGCATCACTTCCGGCAGCTGCCGTTGACTTTGGCGGCACGCTCGACGACACCACAAAATTCTCCAGCAACGCGATTGACACTTTGTCACTTGACCAAAAAAATGCACTCACCGGCTGGCTCCGCATTCCCTTTAACAACAACGGCACCATGTACCTTGCAACGGAAGGAATGTTCCAGTACGAATATTTAGGTTCAACAGAAACAACATATCTTGTCGCAGACTGCACGCTCTTAAAATTCAGAATGGTGAACAAGCTGTCTGCCAAAAACACATTCAATCTTTCTGCAGGAAGATTTGCAATGTCAGACGCAAGCAGCATTATATTCTCGCAGACAAACGATGGCATTCTGGCACAGTTCAAATTTGCGCGTATGAATGTAAGCGCATACGGCGGATACACCGGTCTGCTCAATGGAAAACAGGTTGCCATACTCAACGCAGCCAGCTCTACATACGCATATGATTCAGAAAGCCTCTATCCGCTTGCAGCTCCATACGCCGTAGCAGGCGCAACATTCACGGCGCCCTATCTCTTTGCAAACCAGACAATCGGCCTGCAAATCTATTCATTCTTCGGCGCAGCTGACACAACTTCAGGCTACAACAGACTATATGGAACAGTCACGCTCAACGGTCCGCTTGCTGCAAATGTTTTCTATACACTCACCTCGACATTCGGCACTGACGACATGTTTACCTCCGTGGGAAATCTCTCGCAGATTCAGCTGAGCATTTACCCGCCGTTTGCATCGTCATCAATCACACTGAGTGGCGTGTACGCTTCGGGCAACAACGGAGCTTTGTCTTCTTTCACCGGCTTTACAAACAACCCGGCAACACTTGCGCTTGACGGTCCTAAATATGCAGGACTTATCAAAGCAGGACTTTTTGCTTCAATCAAACCTATTGAACCGCTTTACTTTGACGCAGGCGCAGACTGTGTATTCGGCTGCCCTGACAGCACCGTTTCTTACAGCGGCTTCCAGTATTATGCAGACGCGCGATATCAGCTCTTTACCGATGTACAGTTAAGCGCAGGAGCGCAACAGTATTTCGACAAAGACGACAAGACAAATAAAATCAGCTTTACTGCAAAAGCAGTTATTTCATTCTAACGGAGGTTGGAACTATGAAAAGAAATCTTTTTACAAAGGCGATTCTTGCTGCGATTTTTTCAGCAGTCACCGTTTTTTCTGCAGCCGCTCTTGACGCAACAGTCATTTCAGCAACAGGAAAAGTAGAAATTCAGAATGGAACCGAATGGGTCGCTGTAAAAGCGGGAGACATCATTCCCAAAGGCGCAGTCATTTCCACCGGCTTTAAATCAGAAGCAGTCATCAAGGTAAAAAGCTCAACATTCACCCTTACACCGCTTACCCGCATCACCGTTGAACAGCTCGCAGAAACGCCAGCAAAGGATGAAACACAGCTCTATCTTGACAGCGGAAACGTAAAATTTGACGTAAAGAAATCAGAAAACAAACGCGTAGGCTTCAAAGTACGTTCACCGGTTGCAACAGCTTCCGTCCGCGGCACAGCGGGCACTGTTGGCGCAAACGGCTCAGTCGCTGCTTCGGAAGGCATCATTGCCGTAACCAGCGCCGAATCACCTTCCGCAAATATTCAGGGCGACCCTTCAGACTCACTTCCTAAAGACGGAGTGTCAAATCCGTTCACGCCAACAAAAGATGTAGGCGGCGACCTCGGAGAAACACCAGTATTTGCCGGACAGACAACAAATACAGACCCGCTCACCGGCACACAATCTGCGCCTCAGCAAGAAAAGAACAACGAAGCCCGCAATACACCTTCATCAACGCAAACACTTGCAAGCATGGAACGCCCGAATGACGGTCCTGCGACAGGAATGCAGAACGCTCCTGCAGGCGATGCGCCAAAAACAACAACAGTAAAAATCACGGTGTCGTGGTCAGCTCCACAGGCTTGGTAATTCTATCTGAAAGAACGTTGCACAAAGCACTCTTCGCACTGAAGAGTGCTTTTTTTTGCACTAAATCCATCTGTCGGGAATTCTTCGTATTGAAAAAATCACATTTTTTCGCTACACTTGCTCTGTGAATATAATTGCAACAATACTGCAGCTCATCGGAAGCCTTGCATTCCTGCTGTACGGCATGAATATGATGAGCGACGGCATACAGAAAAGTGCCGGTAAAGGTTTGCAGGATGCGCTTGGTTTCATGACGGGCAATCGGTTTGCCGGTTTCTTGACCGGTCTTATTCTTACCATGATTATCCAGTCTTCCGGCGCAACAACAGTCATGGAAGTAACGTTTGTAAACGCAGGGCTCATGACGCTGGAGCAGTCCGTCGGCGTAACTTTCGGTGCAAACATAGGCACTACAATAACGGCATGGATTGTCGCGCTGTTCGGCTTCCATTTCAACATTGAATCTTTTGCAATTCCAATTTTTGGCCTTGGTTTTATTCTTACCACAATAAAAAAAATACACAAGCAAAGTTTAGGCGAAGCAATCATGGGCTTCGGGCTGCTGTTCATCGGCTTAAGCTGGCTCTCGCGCACTATCAGTCCTGAAAACGGAACGCTCAACTTCTTGCAGCATCTGGGCAACTACGGCTTGTGGAGCATTCTCATCGGTGTCATCGTTGGAATTGTGCTCACGGCGCTCATTCATTCTTCTTCCGCAGAGACGGCAATTGTCATCACCATGGCGTACAACCAGCTCATTTCCTGGGAATTTTCAGCAGCCCTTGTCATCGGCAGCAACATCGGCTCAACAATCGATGCGGTTCTTGCAGCCATGCACACAAAGGCTGATGCAAAACGGTGCGCGCTTGTACACGTACTGTTCAACGTCATGACCGTCGTGCTTGCAGTCATTTTCCTGCATCCGCTTTTGAACCTGATTGACCTGATTGTTCCAGGCACTCCGGAAGAAAATATAACGTACCATATCGCAATGCTTCACACGGTGCTCAAGACGATTACATCCATACTCTGTCTGCCGTTTACAAAGCAGATTGCGCATCTTGCCGAAAAGCTCATCAAAGCGGACCCCAACGAAACGCCTACCACCTATACGCTCGAATTCAGCGAGCCAAGCGGCAAGGAGACAGCAACAGCATATATTATCCGCGTAGAAAAAGAAATCAGCGACATGACGCTCTTTGTCACAAAGATGTTTGAGCGCATACACGAAGGCTTTACCAACAGAACAGACGCATTTATTGCAAACAACATGGACCAGCTTGAACACGAAGAGGACTATGCCGACCAGATGAAGGAGCAGATTACAAAGTATCTCATCGGTTGTTCACGGCTGCCACTCAGCGAAAGCCAGGCAAACAGCATTTCTGTCATGCAACAAATCGTAGATGATTTGGAGGAAATGACGGATGACTGCTACAACATTGCGCTCATGCTGCAGAAATCAATAGACAAGAATATGAATTTCAGCCAGGAGGACATGGACAGGCTCGGCCCGTACATTGATTTGGCACGTCAGTTCATGTATTTTATCCGCGACAACATCAACAAACACCTTGACGAAGAAAAACTTGTCATTGCACGTGAAATAGAAGATCAAATCGATGTATTCAGACGCAATCTAAAAAAGGTAGCGCGCAAACGTCTTGAATCCGGCGCAGATGTAAAAACAGAATTGCTCTACATTGACCTTGTGCGTCAGGTAGAAAAATTTGGCGACCGCGCATTCAGCATTGCAGGAGCACTTGCTCAAATTTAAACCGCTTTTACAAAAATGCGTAATGGTATATGATATGCGCATGAAACGAATGGGGATAAAATCATGTGCGGCATCATTCATGCTGCTTGCGTTATGCCTTGCTGGCTGTTCAAAAAATAACAAACAGCCTGCCAATGGCGAAGATAAAATCGAACTTGAAATCAAAGAATCAAACACTGCGAAAAAAACACGCAACTGGCCGCCTCACGAAGGTGTCATCTGCGTGCTCTTTGGATACGGTTTCAACGACAGCGCCTTTTCAACATCAGTCACCCAGGCGCTCGCTGCAAAATACGGGCTTGAGGACGAAGGCGGACTGATATGGCCTTTGCTCTACCCTGATGACTTTAAGAAAGGCGGAACAGGTCGCATTTCAGAACTGTACACAATGGCTTCCGAAAAGAAAATCAAAGGAATACTGCTTCTTGGCGCGCCAGAAAATACAAACGCAACAATTGCACGTCTTCAGGATGACTGGGACGGAAAGATTCCATATCCTGTATTTTCATTCTTCCCGCAGGATGACATTCTTGGAATGGAATCGACATGCGACTTCGTTCTTGAGTATGAACGCTCGGCAAAAGAAGAAACAAATTCCGAAGAAACAACACAGCAGATAGATAAAAGCATAGAACAAATTATCATGAACGCCGTGCGATACATGTCAGATTTACCGGGACCGCTTCCCAAAGACGCAAAACTTCATGAGCACGTGCAGCAGATTGTTGGCAAAAACAGGAAAGTGCGCCGCTTTGTAGACGGAGAAACAGGTCTTCAGTCAGTAAATCATTTTGTCATTGAGCGCGAAGAGGAAAAGAAATGAACACGCTTCAACAAGATGATTCTCTGCTTATTGGTTCTGCAAAGGAAATAAAAAGACTTGCTGAAAAAGAAAGCGCTTCATTGCTTGTTGTTTCTGATTCACATTTTGGTTCAAGCATTCTCTACCGCATCATCACAGAATATGGTCCACGCTCAGACGCGCTAGTTTTTTGTGGAGACGGAATAAGTGATATCGCTGCAATAATTGAAAAGGCTTCTACAGAAGAATCCTTTTCTTACCGGATGCCGCCAGTCATTTCCATTGTAGAGGGAAATGGCGATGTAGACCGATACCCTGTTGTAAATCCGCAGCACAAAGCCGGCAAAGATGATGACGTATACAAAGAGCTGACCGTACCGCTGACACAAAAATTTACCGCAGCAGGGCATATTATTTTTTCCACACATGGACATCGCTTTTCTTTGCTCAACGGAACCAACTCGCTTGCAGATGCCGCAAAAAAACAGAAGGCAGACATTGCATTATACGGGCACACGCACATTGCACTTGCTGAACAAAAGCCCGCACTGTTCATGCTTAATCCTGGCAGCTGCGCACGACCACGCGCAGGCCAGCCGCCATGCTTTGCACAAATAAGAATAAAAAAAGATTCCACCTACATCGATTATACTTTTTATGAAGTGACTGCCAGCGGAGAATTTCCTGCATACATTCCAGACGTACTGCCACACTGGTAATTTTTCAGTACAAATTATTTTGTTCCAACAAAAAACCACACTCTCCATGGCCGGGGAAAACTCTTGTTGACGGCGCAACTTTCTGCTTGATTTTTTCAAGGCTGCGCATCATGTCTCCTTCACTTCCGCCGGGTAAATCGGTTCTTCCATACGATTCAAAAAAAACGGTGTCTCCAGAAATAAGGATTTTTTCTTCCTCATTGTACAGGCAGACGGATCCTGGTGTATGTCCAGGCGTATGAATGATTTTCCATTTTGCAAACTGTTCACCTGTCTGAGTCGTTGCGCCTAAAGCAAATGTATCGCCGAGTGTTTTATCATCACAAAGGAATTCCGTAGGTTCAGGCAGATTGCTTACTTGCGGAACAAATTCCTCAAAATTCATACAAGACAGACTTGCTTGCTGGAAAATTCCGCTGTTCTTACCGATATACGGCGCGTCATTTTTATTGATTGCAATGGGAACGGAAGGATAGCATAAGCGCATTCTGTTAAGACCGGCAACGTGGTCAAAATGTCCATGGGTAAGCACAATTGCCACAGGAACAAAATGATGTTCTTCAAGATAGCGTGTGATGACAAATTGGTCGCCGCAGAATTCACACGCAGCGGGGTCAACTATAAAAACAGCAGACCCGCCCAGCGCAACAATGTAAGTGTTCACGCCGAGCGGGCCTGTATGGATAACGTCAATCGTCATCAGTGTGCATTACCTCACACCAGATAATTTGAATCGCCAGTGCTAAAGTGCGACTTTACCTGGCCGTCGTCTGTTGTTTCGGTGAATGTTTTTTCCGGAGCAATAGTTTTCTGCTGTGCGGCAAATGCGCTCTGTTCCGCAGCAAGCTGTGCTTCTTCTGTAGATTCTGCATGCACGGCATGTGTGTCATTGCGTACATCAGCAGGGATGCGTTCTTCTGCGCTTGTATCTGCAACAGGTTTTGCTTCAGCGGCAGCAGGCGCAGTTTCCACAGCGCTTTCTGTGCTTGCAGAATCTTCGCTCTGTTCCGCAGAACCATCTTCGTCCTTCTGTCGTGAATAGCTTACGCTCAGTTTGCGTCCACGGTAATCATATCCGTTGAGCGCCGCGATTGCTTTTTCACAGTCAGCGGTAAACAGCTGAATGAAAGAATAATTTGCAAGCACGCGGATGTCTCCAATTCTTTCGCGTTCAAGGCCTGCTACGCTCACCAAAAGGCCCACAAGGTCACGAGGATACACGCGACGGTTTCTTCCAATGCCAATAAATATTGTTGTTGCAAGCGACGGGTCAATCTGAACACGCGGTGCGCGCTCTGCACGGTCATCGGCATGCTCTGCAGACGGGCGCTCTGTACGCTCGCTGCGTTCTGCACGGCGGTCTTCAAAGCGTGACGGACGCTGTTCGTTGCGTTCATTGCGGTCGCGTGAAAAGCGGTCGTTGCGGTCATTGCGCTCGCTGCGGTCATTGCGGTTAAAGCGGGAACCAGCATGGTAGCCGCCATTTGTTGCCTGTTTGACAAGCCACGCAGCAACATACATGCGGCGTGAGAAAGGAATGTTCTTCTTGTAGATTTTCTTGAGAAGATTGAGTGTTTCAGGGTCACTGTCCGCTTCAACACGACTCAGTGCATCAGAAAGAAAAGATGCAATCTGCTCTTCATTAACACCATTGCCATTTTTATTAAAAGCCATAATTCATTACTCCTTGCTTAAATCTGCCACAAAGCCGGAACCTACTTTTTCAAAACCCTGCTGGGTCAACAACGGTTCCATCGCTTCGGGGATAATTGTATTTGCTGTTACCACCCATTGAACACCGCGTTTTCTTAAACCGGCAAGACATTCTAAAAACAATTCTTTGCCTATGCCAAGACCGCGATAATTCTGATGAACAAAAAAATCAGTGATTAAAACTGTTTTTTTTGCTGAGGACGGACAGAGCGAAACAAGAACACAGCCTGTAAATTCATCTGACTGAGTATGACAAACAAAGCCATACTTGCAGCCGGCATCACAATAAGCGGACTGACGCAGCCACAGCTCAGCCACGGCGTTTCCTACTTCTCCACCAAACTGTTGTCTGTATTCTTCTGCCACAAAACCTGCACCTTCGGCAACATCATTCTTGTCCTTTACGGAATCATATTGGCGGATTACAAAGTCATTCTGAACAAGATCGTCAACTTCTTCAACATCTGACGTCTCCAGTTTTTCAAGACCCCATGATTCGCGCAGGTCGTTGTACCATTCCATTAAGCGGGCTTTCATCTGCGAATCTTTGTAAAAATGAAATTTCCGTTCAACTTCAGGATACGCTTTCAATATGTTTTTAAAATTCTTAAACACCCCCCTTCCGCTCACCAGCACCTGTTTCAATTCAGCACGCGCCAATGGCGAATGCAAACCACCGGTAAAATCTTCAAGCAACTTGAAACCATCACCGCTTGTCCATTCCGGCAGCGCATAATATTTTTCTTCGTCAGTGCAAAAATTTTCCTGCATCGGAACAACCGTTTCTTTCTCTGCGTCAACCATCCATTTCTTTTCCTGGTCTTCCATAGAGAACAAAATGTTTTCCGTCAGGGAATCGGTCAGTTCAAAAACCATTTTGCACCAGCATAAAAAGCTACTTTAATTCTGAACGCTTTGTAATTACCTTGCTCACCAGACCGTATGCCTTTGCTTCATCGGCATTAAGCCAGTGATCACGGTCAGTGTCTTTTGCAACCTGATCAACCGGTTTGCCGGTTTCCTTTGCAATGATGTCGTTGAGCTTGGCACGAGTTTTTGCAAGTTCCGCCGCGTGAATCTCAATGTCAGTTGCAACGCCCTTCATTCCACTTGACGGCTGATGGATAAGATAATGGCTGTTTGGCAGCGCAATACGCCGTTCCTTTGGAGACGCAAGCAGAATAAGAGCCGCCGCACTAGCAACAAGGCCCATGCCGACCGTATACACCGGTGCATTTATAAAACGAATTGTATCAAAAATTGCAAAGCCTGCATCGACATCTCCGCCAGGGCTGTCAATATACAGATAAACAGGCTTGTCATTGTCCGCCTCAAGAATCAAAAGCTGGCGGACTATTTTTTCTGCAAGCTCCTCGCTTACTTCTCCGCTCATGAGAATCTGGCGGGTCTTGAGGAATTTTTCAGTAAGCGGATCAGGAATCATATCCTTTGCTTTCTTTTCATCTTCTTCGCCGTCGCATCGTATTGTTTCTACTGACTTGTCCATTTTTACTCCAACAAAATCGTACTTTCTTTGCATACAATACTATATAATACTAAAAATTTAGGTGATTGTCCATTGCGCCCGGAATTTTCATCATCTTCCAAAAGGCAAAAAAAAGCCCGCGCTCAGCAAAGAACGCGGGACTTTCTGCAGCATAAAACCGCAAATCAACAAATAAGACTATTCGTTTACAGAAGTATCAGAATTTTCTGAATTGAGTGTAAAGTTGCGGTACGGGACTTCCCAAGTGCATTCACTAATTGCACTCGCAGACATAGACTGATATCCTTTGAAGAAATCCTTGTCAGTAAGTGCAAAAGAGAATTCCTCAACATCAGGGTTTGCTCCGTCATAGTTTTCCGGAGCATCATCAACGGCGGCATCTGTTGATTTGAGAGCAACAAGATCAGCAGCCGACATTGCAACAAGCTCATCAAGAGTTTTTGATCCTTTCGTCATATCGTATCCCGCTTGATAAGTAAGTGTAAGGTTTCCTGTTGTAACTCCACCATTATCATTAAGTTTATATGTTCCCATATAGAACGTATGAACTACGGTTGCGCTGTTTTTGGTAGAAATTTTTTCCTGCCAGAAAGAAGCACCGGTAGATTTGAGCAGGTCTTCAGACGTGCCACTAAAATACATAGTGACGGTTGTGTCTCTTCCTGCTTTTTCGGAAGCATAAGCAATTGTCTGTACACCTGACGTTGCCGGATAAGTTGAATCAAAATCAGTCTGATTTGTTGGATATGAATACGTTGCAGTCCAAGTACCATAGAAGTCATCCTTGCCGAATCCAGAGCATGATGTTGTTACAAGAATAGCAGATGCAATCAGACAGAGAGCAAGCAATGCCATTTTGTTTGTAGTTTTCATTGTTATCTCCTAAAAGAAATAAAATTTCCCACCAAATAATCAGTGAGTACTGTAATTACACCAACTATTTCGCTGTTAAGTCAATGAAACTTCAATAATTTAAATAAATCATTTTTCCAGTGATTTTGCCTCTTTCCAAAAGGCTTCCATACTGGCGGCGTTTTCTTTTGTAAGTGCAATTGCATGATGCTTCATTTTAGACTCTACAAATGTAAAGCGTTTTTTAAACTTTTCGTTTGCCCGCTCAAGCGCAGAAACGGCGTCTATTCCATGCGCACGGCTCAGGCTCACCACGGCAAGCAACAAGTCGCCTGTTTCTTCCTCAAGGTGAGCAAGACACGCTTCATCGCTACAGCCGCAATTCCGTGTAAAAGATTTTGCTCCTTCACGCACGCCATTTTTATAAGCATCCGGACAGTCCGCAAACGCCTCTTCAACTTCTCGCAGCTCTTCACGCACTTTTGCAACGGCATCTTCTTCCGTTCCCCAGACAAAACCTTCTTTTTCAGCGCGCGAAAGCATTTTGTCAGCCCGTAAAAGCGGCGGGTACGATGCAGGAATTCCATCAAGCGCGGAATCTTGCCTTCTTCCTTCAACAGATTCCTTTATTTTATCCCACTGCGTCACAACGGAGCGCTCGGTGGGCTTGTCTTTGCTCGGGCACTCTCCTTTTTGCGCCGTAAATACATGCGGATGGCGGCGTATCATCTTTTCGCAAATCGTATCAATCATTCTGGCAACAGTAAACGCATTCTGCTGTTCGTACACGTAAGAAACAAGCAGCGTATTGAGCAGCATGTCTCCAAACTCTTCGCACGCATGTTCATTGTTCTGCTCGGTAACTGCATCTATTGCTTCAAATGATTCTTCAATAATATTCTTTCTCATTGAAAGCGGCGTCTGCGCATTGTCCCACGGGCAACCATCTTTTGAACGCAATTTTTGTATGACTGCATAGAATTTTCTAAAAGAATTACACGCCGCCTGCAGCGACTCATTTTCTTTTGCCGTCAGACCGCCGTCATCGCGATCATTTGTTTCTTGCACAAAATCAGTTACTTCGCTTTTCATAATTCATTCATTCCGCAAGCAACTTCTTCTTTCCCCATGCAGGAATAAGGCGAGACGCATCACTTGAAGTAAGAATATCCGCAAAAAGTTGCACTGTCTGCGGAAACACCTGCGAAAGAATTATCTTTTCATCGGCGGTAAAGCTGCCCAGCACATAGTCGGCGATATCACCGCCCGTCGGCTTGCTTACACCAAACCTAAGCCGCCAAAAGTCAGCGGTTCCAAGTACAGCCTTTGTTGAGCGCAGTCCGTTATGCCCGCCTAGTCCGCCAGACCATTTTAAACTTACCGTTCCAAGCGGCAGTTCAATTTCATCATGCACCACAAGGACATCGGAAGCCGGAATTTTAAAAAACTGGCAGACCTCACCGATTGCGTCTCCGCTTAAGTTCATGTAGGTCATTGGCTTGATAAAATACAATTTCTTTGGAGCGTCCTTGGGAACAGCGACCGTTCCGTCCTGATGCACTTTTATAAGAGCACATTCCTTGAGCCATGAAGCAAACACATCATAATCAACTGCGCAAAAATCAGATTTGTATTTGCTTTGCCATGAAAATTTCTGCGAAAACGGCAGCGACTTTTCAAAAAGCCATGCCGTGTTGTGACGTGAATTTTCATATTCGCGTCCATAATTGCCAAGAAATGCAATGAGCTGAATCATTTTCTGTACCTACGATAATTTTACTGATTTTTCAAAATCTGAAGCAACACCGTCGGCGGCATTATAGGCAGACACGCCTTTGAAAGATAATAATTGACATCGCTTGAAAGCAGCGGAATCATCTGTCGCATTGTCGCCTTGCCAATCACCTGCTGTTCTGTAATGTCATCTTCTTCAAATTCAATCGGAATAAAATACACTTCCTCAAGCGTGCCAAACAGTTCGGAACCTTCATGCGCCTTAAGCGTCAGATTTAATTTAACTTGCGCAGTCGTGTGCAAATCTTTTACTTCCGCCACCTGCGAGTTCAAACTTATTTGATTATCTATCTGTCCCTGCACCGGTTTTTCCATATGGAACTGCGAATGAACCAAAATGATATTCTGAAAATTCATATGCTACCTCAAATAAAAAAATGGCATCTGAAAAACTATGTTCCAGATGCCAGCAGTATATCACTTTTATTTAGCCGTGTCTTTTATTTTTGCAGGAATCAACAGCCGCATCGTATTTGCCACAGCAATGAGTGTCACCCCCACATCTCCGAAGACAGCGAGCCACATGTTCACTAAGCCCAGCGAACCAAGCACCATGATGGCAACCTTCACCGAAAATGCAAAGACAACATTTTCATATACAATGCGCATTGTCTTTTTTGCAATCTGCACCGCAACACCCGCTTTGGAAACAAGATCATCCATGATGACAACATCAGATGCTTCAATAGCAGCATCACTTCCCAAACCGCCCATTGCGATTCCCACATCTGCACGGGTAAGCACCGGCGCATCGTTTATACCGTCGCCAACAAATGCAACGGTACCATGTTTTTTTTCTTCAGCCAGCAAGGTTTCCACGCAAGACACTTTGTCCGCCGGCAAGAGATTACTATACACAACGTCGATGCCAAGCATTGTTCCAACTTTCTGCGCGGCGCTGCTGCTATCGCCGGTAAGCAGCACTGTTTTCTGTACACCGTGTTTTTTTAGCTGCCGTATTGCAAGCGGCGCATCTTCCTTAAGTTCATCGCTAATGACAATATGCCCTGCGTACTGACCGTCGATGGCCACATGCACCACCGTGCCAGTATCATTTTCTTTGCAGGCACTGTAATTTTCCACATGTTCCGACTCCATGAGCTTCATGTTGCCGGCAAGCACTATCTTTCCGTCAAGCATCGTCTTAAGCCCTTTGCCGCTTATTTCCTCAGTGTTGTCCAAAACTATGGCGCCGCACCGAGAGCAATGATGAACAGCTTTAAGCGACCGCGATATAGGATGGTTTGAATAGAACTCTGCGTGTGTTGCAATTGCAACAAGTTCCTCAGCACTTACCTTTTTTGCATCAACCGGATGAACCGCCGTCACCACGAAAACTCCTTTTGTGAGCGTACCCGTTTTGTCAAAAACAACAGTCTGCACCTTGGCAAGTTTTTCAAGATAATTTGAACCTTTTATCAATATGCCTTTCCGGGAAGCTGCACCAATTCCTGCAAAAAAACTGAGCGGTACTGAAATGACAAACGCACACGGACAAGACACCACTAAAAAAAGAAGCGCACGGTAAATCCATGTGTGAAAATCAGCAGTCCCCATGATAAGCGGCGGCAAGATGGCAAGCAGCACGGCAGCACCACACACCGCAGGTGTATACACGCGGGAAAATCTTGTAATGAACTGTTCAGATTTTGCTTTCTTAGATGCGGCGTTCTGCACCAAATCAAGCACCCGCGACACGGCGCTCTTTCCGTATTCCTTTGTCACTTTTATTTCTATTGTTCCGCTTGTGTTTATAAAGCCAGCTAAAACTTCATCACCTTCCACAATTTCACGCGGCACACTTTCGCCAGTCAATGCAGAAGTGTCAACAAAAGATGATCCTTTCGAGACAACACCGTCAAGAGCAATTCGCTCTCCGGCTTTGACAACAAGAATCTCACCAGGAACAACTTCATCAGGCTGCACCGTTTGCATCTTTCCACCACGCATCACAACGGCTTTGTCAGGTCTGATGTTCATCAGCGCAGAAATTGACCGTTTGGAATTTCCAACGGCTTTGTCTTCAAGCAATTCACCAATCTGATAGAGCAGCATCACCGCGACCGCTTCCGGATATTCCCCCAGGCACACAGCTCCGATTGATGCCACGGACATCAGGAACTCCTCGTCAAAAACTTTTCCGTGGAACAAATTAAACACAGCCTGTTTTACAACATCAAGTCCCACTAAAAGATACGACACAAGGTATAGCGCAAGATTCACCGCACGCAGCACCTGCCCCGCTTCTGCATGAGAAATAATAAGCGCACTGCTTTCCTGCAATACCGGCAGGTGGTCGGCGACAAGCGCTACAACATACAGAACAGCGGCAATTATTATTTTCTTTAATTCGCTTCCGTCTTCTTCATTTGTGTTTTTCATAAAATATGTACTCCAATTATTTTATTCGCCAAGATGTTCCATGCCGATGTTAAGAATTGTCTTGACGTGATCGTCTGCCAGAGAATAAATAAGCGACTTGCCATCGCGACGATATTTAACCAACCCGTTCAGCTTAAGCACCCTGAGTTGCTGGCTGATTGCCGGTTGCGTCATTTTCAAAAACGAAGCTATTTCAGTCACATTCATTTCCGAATCAACAAGCGCATAGAGAATTTTCACACGCGTTGAGTCACCGAAAATTTTAAATAGTTCCGCCAGGTCACAGAGCATATCTTCATCAGGCATCCGTTTTGTCATGGCTCCTCCATAATCATCGTATATTCATATAAGCACTTGTTTATATGTTTGTCAATAGGTTTTATGGTATTTTTATTCAACAGTTGCTGTCTATTGACCAGCTGTACTTTTTTTGCTAATTACAGTAAGGTACCTTATATGCTTTTTATATTTGATGTCGGCGGAGTGCTTACCAATAGCGCCGCAATTTATGAGCTTATTGCAAAGAAACTTAATCTTTCGCTTGACGAATTTTCCTTTTACTGCGGCATTCCCGGCTCACCGGCGCCAACCCACTTTCAAGGCAAAAATGCTTTTACTCCAAATCTAGAAATGGAACTCATGAAGGGCAATATTACCGCTGCAGAATTCTGGCATACTTTTACAGAACGGTCACATGTTCAAGTGACAGAAAATTGGTGGGCAACGCTTTTCAATCCAAAACGAAATGTAAAGGTGTACGACATTATCTCACGCCTAAAAAAAAGGTATCGCGTTGTTGGCGGCACAAACACCATTCAAGACCACTACGAAATTCACCAGTCACACCATGACTATGATATTTTTGACACCTGTTATGCAAGCCAAATAATACGCGAAGCAAAACCGGAACTTCCGTTCTGGAAATATATTCTTGCTGCAGAAAAGACAAATGCGCGCGATGCATTCTTTATTGATGACACGCAGGAAAACATTGATGCGGCCAATTCTCTGGGAATCAACACACACCATTTTGTAAACGCGGAAGATTTAGAAATCGCACTCAAACAATATCTCTAATCTCAGGACGCTTCTTTATTGCAAAAACACCACTAGCATGGTAAACAAGTGTGCTCACGGCACTAGTATGGCAAACAAGTGTACAGCGTTGTTCCTTTCTTTGCAAACTGATATGGTACCGTATGATTTTTGTTACACCTTGTTCACCTGATGATTTTCCAATCAACGACAACCTCTTTCAAAGCGCCTTCTGGGGAATGTTCAAAACAATGCAAGGACAGAAAGCTCTGTATTTCTTTGTCGAATATGCACCAACCCAGGAATCAGCAATTCAATTTCCACTGGTTCTATTACTCCGCTCTGCAAAAAACAAACGCATCTATGCATATGCTCCCAAAGCGCCGGCAATACTCGTTCCGGAAGACGAGCAAGGTATTTTTCTTGAGCAACTGGCAATGGCAGTAAAAAACTATCTGCCCAGTGACTGCATCTGCATACGGTTTGATCTTGCATGGGAACGTTCAGAATATAATTCCACCATCCGCCCGGAGCTGCGTGAACTTCGCATGAATTACGGCACGGACAACGGAATGCTCAGAAAATCTCCCTTGAACCATCTTTGTCCGGACACCGTAATTATAAATCTTACTTATTCCCCAGAACAACTCTTGGCAAAAATGCGACAAACAACTCGTAACTCAATCCGCCGCGCCTACAAATCAAACGTCACCTTCATGCATTACACCGCAGAAGAAGCGCTTTTAAAAAACGATGAGCCGACTGCAATTTCGCCACTAGAAGAATATCATCGCGTGTATAAGGAAACCGCACTGCGCAAACAATTCTATTTTGAGGAATATGACTATTTCCGAGAACTTTTTATGCTGTCAACAAAAGCGCAGCAACATTATTGCTCGTCATCAACGGCAAGTGGCACGCCACCACTTGTTGCAATCGTGCCCCAGCCGACATTCTATTTGTTCACTGCCTCAAAAGACGGGACATTGCTCAGCGGACTCATACTGGGCATTTGCGGGCACACCGCTTATTATTTGTATGCGGGAAGCACACTCGAAGGACGCGAGCTTATGCCAAATTACGGTTTACAATGGGAAGCACAGCTTTTTGCAAGAAGATGCGGTTGTACAAAATATGATTTAATGGGAATTCCGCCAAACAACAACAAGGCGCACCCCATGGCGGGGCTGTTTGTTTTTAAAACAGGATTTGGTGGAGACACAAAACATTTTTCCGGCGCATGGGATTACATTCTTGACGAGCAGACATATGTTTCTTTTACAACGGAGGAACAATTTTCTTTTCACACGACCGTATAGCGAATCAAAGATGCTGCTTTATTTCTGAAAAGCATGACAATTTTGCAACGTAAAAATCTGCTGTTCCAAATCCATATGAAGCCCACATGAAGGGAACGGAAATCTTGCGACACTCATCGCAGTCTCCTTGCGTATCACCTACATACACCGGTTTTGCAATAGTATTTCTCTTTACAAGCAACGCGATATTCTGAGCCTTGCCATTGCCAGTATTTCCATAACACTCGCAGTCCGTAATAAAAGGTGTAATTCCAGTTTTTTCCATCATGAGCTCGATGTATCCTTTCTGGCAGTTGCTCACAATATACAATGGAATTTCGGCCGACAAAGATTTTATAGTTTGCACTACGCCAGGATAAGAAATGTCCTCATTATTTTTTTTCAAAATGAAATTTTCTTCTTCATAGCATTTTTTTAACAATTCAGCGCGTGCGTCACCGGTCAAACGGCTGCCAAAAAGATTGTCCGCAATAACATTCATTGTCTTTCCAAATTGCGTTTTAATAACAGCTTCAGTCACCTTTGGAACGGGAGCATTGCATTCCGCTATTGCCTTATTCCATGCAGTGACAATCAGCGCAGTGGTGTTCCAGATTGTTCCATCGACATCCAAAATAATTCCTGAATACTTCATACAGCGACATCACTTCTGCTTTTGTGCGTTAAGCGCTATTGCAGTTTTGAGCATTTTTTCCATTTTAGCCATACATTCTTCCTGGGCAAAGTTTTGCACCATTGGTTTGTAACGTTCAACATATTCGGCTTTTAGTTCTGGATGCTCGTACCAGAAGTCAATTTTCTTTGCAAGGGACAAAGCATTGTTTTCCTTGAACAAATTGTTTTCATCAAGGGCAAATGCTTTTGTTGCACTACGCTTTGCATTTGAAATCACCGGCACCAGACCGCAGCAGATTGCCTCGATGCAACCAATAGCCTCTATTTCAATAAATGCTGCATGGACATACAAATCTGCAGTATTAAGAAGTTGAACTAAATCTTCCCGTGTATAAAATTTAAGCACGGTGTCAACATGTTTTTTCTTTGAATACATACGGTAAAAATAAGAAAGCGGACCTTCGCCGGCAAGGCACAAGCGAATATTGTCGCGATATTTTGAAAGCGCAACAGCTTTAATCAACACACGCTGAGCCTTTTCGACACTATAGCGGCCGGTGGAAACGATAGTAAATTTTTCATTTGCACGTTCCAGATGTTTGTTTTCGTATATTTTATTTACACCATTTGAGATGACAAATCCATTAGTTTTATGCGTTGCCTGTTCAAATATGTTTCTGATAAAATCGGTGGGATAATGAATGCAGTCGCAGTATTTGTACAGCACGTTGTAGAAGATTTCATACGTGATTTTATTTGCAAGCCAATTGTTGATAAGGAAAAGATGAGCCGTTACATTTTCTGCCTGGCAATGGAAACTTGCAGTCACCGGTTTATTAAGTTTTTTTGCAATCTTAACAGCGGCATGTCCAATGAACAGTGGCATCTGAATCTGTACAACGTCCGCTTTTGCTATTGCTTCGGTAAGGATTTCTTTGTCAACCTTTGCCAGAGAAACACCGTTGCGCGCAATGATTCTGTTACAGAATTTTCCAAGATTTAATTTTGGAAGGATATAATAATTTTCAAGGCCGTTCTTTTCCTGATCGCCACAGACCACATACACCGTATGTCCCTGAGCTTTTAGGTAATTGATTAAATTCAACGTCGCTATTGTCGTTCCATTATTTGGCACGCCAAGTACATCACACACCACAGTAACAATCATAGAGCCCTCTTTGTTGCAATAAAATATTTTAACCAGCTGTATCTATACCATCAACTTCGTTAAGCAGCGCTTCGTAGAGCACTGTTTTGTCTCGATTTGTTTTTCTGATTGTAGCGGCAAGGCGCTGCGCAATCCGATATGTCACCCTGTAGCCAAGCACGGGCTCCTTGTCGCATAGTTCAAGAAATTTTTGTCCGGAAAGTACGATGGTGCTACAGTCAGTCATTGCAATAACTGATGCAGAACGTACATCGTGACTGATGAGCGCTGCTTCGCCAAAGAATATCCCCTGCTCTGCATTTAAATTTGCAAGCGCGATCGTATCATCAGCAAGCGTACGCTGTTGCACTTGCACTGAACCGGTATACAAAATATAGAATGAATCACCTCGGTCACCTTCCTTGATGATAACATCGTTCTTTTTAAATTTTTTAATAGACAGCGTTGCATACAATGCTTTTAGGATACGCTTATCCTCTTCTCGATTCATGTCAAAATCTGAGAACAATTCAAGTTTTGTAAGTTTGGGAAGCACCTGTTCAAAGTCGTCCATTATTCTGCCCCGTCTTCGCCTTTAACAAAAATTGCTTTTGTATACGGCGGAATAATATATGAATCAACCGGCGTCAATACAGGTTGATTGCTTTTCAGTGTCTTTACTTTCTTGAGATTTGAAACAATTGTGTTTATATCAGGATTTTTCTGCGCTTCACGAAGCGCGTCCTTTCTGCGCTGATGAAAGTTTCCGGTGTTCTTTAAAAGACCGATGAGCACTTCATCAGTTTTTAATGAGTCTTTAAATTCTTTGTATGTTTTTCCAACAAACGAAGGAGCAATCGGTTTGATAAGAATTCCTGAATCGACATTATTACCAATCAGTTCACGCATAACATTGCTAAATCCCATTCCACTTGAAGCGGATGCGAGCAAACTGTGTTCATAATCTGTTGTAAGAATAACCTCATCGCAATGCGCCAGCTGCAAATGCTTTTCGAATTTTGAATCAAGCAGTTCCGCAGCCACATAGAGACTTGGATTCATGTTGGTCATTGTCAATGCTGCAAGAACGGTACGAGAGTCAATTTCAAGTCCGGAAAATTTTGTGGAATAATCAGCCACTATCAAGGCCCGCGATGCATTTTTTATGTTGGCACGATTAAGCACTGCTTCATCAGTAAAATCGCCAGAAACATAATTGATTGTTTTAAAACGAGAGATTGACTTAAGTTCTGTAATTTGTTCAGATGGTGCCTCATTGATAAGAACAATCATGTCTGAAGTAAGATATGGATTTGCATCCATGATACCGTCCAAGATTTTTTCAAAGTCAGGTTTCCATCCGCAGATGATAAAGTGTCCTTTTATTTTATTCATTTTAACAAGTCCCTTGTCTTTTTTCATTTGTATATCAAGAAGGTCGGATGCAATCTTACCGGTAATCGCGCTAAAAATCATGACTCCTAAAAAAAGCAAAATCAGGCTTGTAATTCTGCCTGGAACAGACTGAGGTGAATAGTCAAAATAGCCGGCAAGAAAAGTTACGCAAAAAAACCAGAACGCATCAAATGGTGTTTTCATTCCTAAAGATTTTTCTGAATTAAAAATAATCACCATGATTATGTAGAGTAGAATTGTGATGCTTATGTAACTGATGGTATAGGGATTCAATAAAAAATGTTTAGCAGAGGCGGCGAAACGATACCACTTACCAGTATTCTTTTTTGACGACATGGGTTTATTATATTGAAAACGATTAAAAAAGAACAGATGCCCGCAAAAATATGCGATGCTAACAGTTTTTATCTTCTACTTTTCTATATAAAAAGAGGAAATAAAATATTTCGGCAACGGCAGTAATAATCCATGAACAAGGGAAAAGAGAGAACAGTGACAGCACCGTCCCAAAATGCGCAAACACGGTATAGATCCATGCGATTCTAAACACGCAGGAACCGATGATTACAATAATTGTAGGCACAAATGTTTTGCCAAGTCCGCGGCTCGCAGCAATAGAGCCGTCCATCAGCGGCGCAATCCAATAGCTCAGCGACATAACCATAAGCCGCTGGTACCCGAACTCAGCAACAGAATTGTCGTTGGTAAATATATGCATGAATTGTCTGCCAAAAACAAGCAACAGCATACCAAGAAAAATTCCTGACGCCATTGCCATTCCAACTGAAATCAAATAGGAACTCGCAATCTGTTTTTTATTTTTTGCACCGAAATTCTGTCCTATGCTTGTTGCGCCGGCTGCATAAAAAGCGCCCATCACGCTGTATACAATTGGGTCTGCATTTCCGGCGGCAGAATTTCCAATGACAAACGCAGATTCAAATGTATTCACACCTTTTTGAATGAACATGTTTGCAAATGCAAATATAGCATTTTGCAGTCCTGCAGGAAGTCCGATTTTTAAAAGCTGGATAATTTTTTCATTGTTGAATCGTATATATTTTTTGCGCAACGCAAATTCATCTTGTCGAAAAATCAGCTTCATGCATACAAGCACTGCCGACAGACATTGTGCAATCACCGTTGCAATTGCTACGCCGGCAACTGACATTTTAAAACAGACGACAAAAATTATATTCAGGAAAATATTAAGTATACCGGCTGCTGTTAAATAGATGAATGGTGAACGAGTATCTCCGTGCGCACTGAGCACACCATTTCCATAATTGTAAATTGATTGAAACGGAAGCGACAGGGAAAAAATTCTGAAATATACAACGGCTTCGTCCAGCAAATCTTGTTTTGTATTCAATGCTACAAGCACAGGTTTTGCAAACACAACTCCGCATGCACTTATCAGCACTCCAAAAAAAATACATATCAGGAATGAAGAACCAACTGTTTCTGAAATATCTTTTGTTTTGTTCGCTCCAATATAAAATGCTACGATTACATTTACCGCAGCGCCTATTCCCCACAATAAGCCATTGCAGAAAAAGCAGAGCATACTTGTTGAGCCGACTGAACCGAGCGCATTGTCGCCTGCAAATTTGCCGACGACAATAACATCTGCCATATTAAAAAACACTTGCAGCAAATCGGTGAACATTAGGGGAATAGTGAAAATGAGTAATGCTTTACTTAACTTTGAAATTGTATCTGCTTTGGTAAAATCTTTTATGTATTCCATTGAATGGCTCTATATGTGCAGTTGGAGTGCTGTTTAAAAAGAAAAAGCCGGCAGCTACCTACTTTCCCGGGAAAACCCAGTATCATCGGCGTAAGAGAGCTTGACTTCCGTGTTCGGAATGGGAACGGGTATTGCCTCTCCACTATGGCCACCGGCATTAAATGCCTAGTTTTGATCGGGGCGGCCTCCAGGCGGTTGTTCACCGCGGGCAGGCCGTGACGGGAAGCATGGCGCGGACGACCGCGCTCGGATATGACGCCGCCCTCGGGCGGGAAACGATAATATGGTCAAGCCTCACGACTTATTAGTAATGCTCGGCTGAGTACGTCGCCGTACGTGCACCTGCATCCTATCGACCGGATAGTCTCTCCGGAGTCTTCAGGGGAACTAAATTCCCGGGGATGTCTTATCTTGAGGTGGGCTTCCCGCTTAGATGCTTTCAGCGGTTATCCCTTCCGAACTTAGATACCCGGCACTTGCCCTTGGCAGGACAACCGGTAAGCCAGAGGTTCGTCCACTTCGGTCCTCTCGTACTAAAAGCAGCTCCTCTCAAACATCCTGCGCCCACAACAGATAGGGACCGAACTGTCTCGCGACGTTCTGAACCCAGCTCACGTACCGCTTTGATTGGCGAACAGCCAAACCCTTGGGACCTGCTCCAGCCCCAGGATGCGATGAGCCGACATCGAGGTGCCAAACTTTCCCGTCGATGTGAACTCTTGGGGAAAATCAGCCTGTTATCCCCGGAGTACCTTTTGTCCGTTAAGTGATGGCCCTTCCACGCGGAACCATCAGATCATTAAGACCTGCTTTCGCACCTGCTCGGATTGTCACCCTCGCAGTCAAGCCTCCTTGTGCCTTTACACTCGCGCTCTGATTCCCAACCAGAGTGAGGAGACCTTCGCGCACCTCCGTTAAACTTTGGGAGGCGACCGCCCCAGTCAAACCGCCCGCCTACCATTGTCCCCCCTCCCGCTTCAGGGCGGGGGTTAGAAATTCCATTCACCAAGGTTGGTATTTCACCGGCGACTCCGCGCAGCCTGACGGCCACGCCTCGCTGTCTCCCAACTATCCTACACATGGTAAATAGAATCCCAATGATAAGTTACGGTGAAGGTTCACGGGGTCTTTCCGTCTAATTGTGGGTAACCGGCTTCTTTACCGGTATATAAATTTCACCGAGTCTCGCGTTGAGACAGTGCCCAGAATCGTTACACCATTCATGCGGGTCGGAACTTACCCGACAAGGAATTTCGCTACCTTAGGACCGTTATAGTTACGGCCGCCGTTTGCTGGGGCTTGAATTCAGCGCTTCGCCTTGCGGCTGACGCCTCCTCTTGACCTTCCAGTACCGGGCAGGGGTCACCACCTATACGTCACATTGCTGTTTCGCAGATGGCTGTGTTTTTGATAAACAGTCGCCTGGGCCTGCTTTCTGCCGCTCACAATCTTTGACAACGTGAGCCACACTTCTTCCGAAGTTACGTGTGCATTTTGCCGAGTTCCTTAACGCGAGGTCGCTCGAGCGCCTTAGATTACTCATCCTTCCTACCTGTGTCGGTTTCCGGTACGGTTCCGCTCAGCCTAGCCTTAGACAGTGTTTCTTGGCACCTTGACTACGTCCGCTTCGCCTCGACTTTCTCTCGGCTCGCTTACGGCTCGGCTCGGGGGGTGGATTTGCCTGCCCCCCTCGGCGCCTTGCCGCTTTGGCCGGAACTACCGTTCTCCGGCCGGATTTCGCCTCATGCGTCCTGTCCTCGAAACTGAACGAAGTATTGGACTATAGACCAATTTCCCATCGGCTACGGATTTCTCCCTCGTCTTAGGGGCCGACTTACCCTGGGCAGATTGCCTTTACCCAGGAAACCTTAGGTTTTCGGCGGACGGGGATCGCACCCGTCTTTGCGTTACTTGTGCCTGCATTCTCTCTTCCGCTTCCTCCAGGGGCCCTCGCGGGTCCCCCTTCTCCGGTTGGCGGAATGCTCCCCTACCAGTCGCACGATAACGTGCGAATCCATAGCTTCGGTATGCCGCTTAGCCCCGTTACATTGTCTGCGCGCGGGTGCTCGACCAGTGAGCTGTTACGCACTCTTTTAAGGAATGGCTGCTTCTGAGCCAACCTCCTGGCTGTCTGCGCATCCGCACTTCATTTCACACTCAGCGGCATTTCGGGACCTTGGCTGATGGTTTGGGCTGTTTCCCTTTCGACGACGAACCTTGTCGCACGCCGTCTCACTCCCATGAGCTGGGTGCCGGCATTCGGAGTTTGATTGGTTTCGGTGGGATTTAGCTCCCCCTAGTCCATCCAGTGCTCTACCTCCGGCATCTTTTCATGAGGCTGTCCCTAAAGGCATTTCGGGGAGAGCCAGCTATTTCCATGTTTGTTTAGCCTTTCACTCCTAACCACAGGTCATCAGTACCTTTTTTAACAGATTATAGTTCGGCCCTCCGCCGGGTTTTATCCCGGTTTCAGCCTGCCCATGGTTAGATCACATTGGCTTCGGGTCTACGGCATGCAACTGGACGCCCTGTTCAGACTCGCTTTCGCTCCGGCTCCGCGTCTTCGAACGCTTAACCTCGCTGCATACCGTAACTCGCAGGTTTATTCTACAAAAGACACGCCGCCACCCTTGCGGGCTGCGACATCTTGCCGGTCCATGGTTTCAGGTTCTGTTTCACTCCCCTTGCCGGGGTTCTTTTCGCCTTTCCCTCACGGTACTTCTGCGCTATCGGTAGCTGTATAGTATTTAGTCTTGGATCGTGGTCGACCCGGATTCCGGCAGGGGTTCTCGTGCCCCGCCGTACTCAGGTACCGCACCAGGAAGTCAGGCGCATTTCGCATACGCGGCTCTCACGCTCTCCGGCGGGCCTTCCCATGCCCTTCCGCTATGCGCCTGTTTTCTGCAACTTCCCGGGTCATCCCCGTGCGGCCCTACAACCCCACTCTAGGTGGTTTGGACTCCTCCGCGTTCGCTCGCCGCTACTTGCGGAATCACTATTGTTTTCTGTTCCCGGGTTACTTAGATGGTTCACTTCACCCGGTATAACCCCGCCGGCCTATTTTATTCGGCCGATGCGGTGGCGGGATCGCTCCCGTCGGGTTACCCCATTCGGCGGTCCCCGGATCAATGGATATGTGCTCCTCCCCGAGGCTTTTCGCAGCTTATCGCGGCCTTCTTCGTCTTACAGCTCCAAGGCATTCGCCATGGACCTATGCTTCGCTTGACCATATTATTGTTTCGGCTCGCGCCCACTTCCTCTCGCGTCACGGGGCGCCTTCTGTCAAGCTCCGCCCCGATCCGCTCGCTTCGCGCGAACCTCTCGTTTTACCTTCTTCAGAACTCCTCACCTTCGTGATTCGTTCTCATGCTTCCCTTCCCTGATCATTTCAAAGAACTTGACCACTACTTAATTTCTTGTTCGCTGTCAATTAAGCGATTAAACGCTTACTGGAGATAAGGGGACTTGAACCCCTGACCCTCGGCTTGCAAAGCCGATGCTCTAGCCAACTGAGCTATATCCCCGTTAGTAAAAGCATATATACAAAAAAGAAGAAGGAAATAAAGACTTGAGTAAGTTTGCTGAGGACACGTTTGCTGTACACTAAACTATGGGACTAGCCCATTTGCCTTTCTCTAAGAAAGGAGGTGATCCAGCCGCACCTTCCGGTACGGCTACCTTGTTACGACTTCACCCCCCTTACCAAGCATACCTTCGGCAGCGGCCCCCATTGCTGGTTAGCCTGCCGACTTCGGGTATCCTCGACTCGGATGGTGTGACGGGCGGTGTGTACAAGGCCCGGGAACGTATTCACCGCATCGTGCTGATATGCGATTACTAGCGATTCCAACTTCATGAAGTCGGGTTTCAGACTTCAATCCGAACTACGATCGGTTTTCTGCGTTTTGCTCCGCCTCGCGGCTTGGCATCACTCTGTGCCGACCATTGTAGCACGTGTGTAGCCCTGGACATAAGGGCCATGATGACTTGACGTCATCCCCACCTTCCTCCGGTTTGTCACCGGCAGTTCCGCCAGAGTCCCCACCATGACGTGTTGGTAACTGGCAGTAGGGGTTGCGCTCGTTGCGGGACTTAACCCAACACCTCACGGCACGAGCTGACGACAGCCATGCAGCACCTGTTCACGGGCGTATTGCTACGCTTGAATATCTCTACTCAACTCCCGTGTATGTCAAACCCAGGTAAGGTTCCTCGCGTACCATCGAATTAAACCACATGCTCCACCGCTTGTGCGGGCCCCCGTCAATTCCTTTGAGTTTCACCCTTGCGGGCATACTCCCCAGGCGGTACATTCATCGCGTTTACTTCGGCACCCAGCCTCATGGCCAGACACCTGATGTACATCGTTTACTGTGCGGACTACCAGGGTATCTAATCCTGTTTGCTCCCCGCACCTTCGCACCTCAGCGTCAGTCATGTGATAGAAGCCTGCCTTCGCCATTGGTGTTCTTCCAGATATCTACAGATTTCACCCCTACACCTGGAATTCCGGCTCCCCCTCACTCACTCTAGTCCGGTAGTTCTCAATGCAGTTCAGTGGTTGAGCCACTGCATTCCACACCAAGCTTGCCGGACCGCCTACATGCCCTTTACGCCCAATAATTCCGAACAACGCTCGCACCTTACGTGTTACCGCGGCTGCTGGCACGTAATTAGCCGGTGCTTATTCACGGCTTACAGTCACCATGCGGGCATTCCCTCCCGCACTTATTCCTCAGCCACAAAAGAATTTTACAACCTTTCGGCCTTCATCATCCACGCGGCGTCGCTCCGTCAGGCTTTCGCCCATTGCGGAATATTCTTACCTGCTGCCTCCCGTAGGAGTCTGGGCCGTATCTCAGTCCCAATGTGTCCGTTCACCCTCTTAGGCCGGATACCCGTCATTGCCTTGGTGGTCCGTTACACCGCCAACCAGCTGATGGGCCGCAGGCCGCTCCCCAAGCGGAGCCGTGGCTCCTTTCCTCCCCGCACTCTGACTGCGGGGGTCACATCCGGTATCATCTGATATTTCTACCAGCTGTCCCCGGCTTGGGGGTGCGTCACCCACGTGTTACTCACCAGTCCGCCACTCTCGCATATTGCTATGCTGCCGTCCGACTTGCATGGTTAAGACGCGCCGCCAGCGTTCGTTCTGAGCCAGGATCGAACTCTCCATGATAGATTCTTTGGCCTTGCGGCCGAAGATTTTTTACCACTTCATAGTCCCCTTCCACGCTCTAATTATCTAATTAGTTTGGAATTTGGCGGCATCGCTGCCGCCGGGATCTTGCCTATTCTTCATAGGCGCATGTCCTCATTCAACTCCGTGCATCGCTGCACTCTCGCTGACCTTACTCGGATCTCTGCACTTGCATGCATTAATCTTTGTCTTTATTTCCTTCCCTTAATTGTCAAATATCATTGCCTTGACCTTTCACTGTCGCAGCATTACTTGTTTTTCGCAAGTGTTAGGACTATATCACAAAACCTAAATTACTGTCAATACAATATCGATGTTTTTTACAAAAAAAATCAAAATATTTTTAGAAATCTTTAGTATTTCTTTAATTCTTTATGTTGTAAAAGAAAGAGAGAAAAAAGCCGGCAGCTACCTACTTTCCCGGGAAAACCCAGTATCATCGGCGTAAGAGAGCTTGACTTCCGTGTTCGGAATGGGAACGGGTATTGCCTCTCCACTATGGCCACCGGCATTAAATGCCTAGTTTTGATCGGGGCGGCCTCCAGGCGGTTGTTCACCGCGGGCAGGCCGTGACGGGAAGCATGGCGCGGACGACCGCGCTCGGATATGACGCCGCCCTCGGGCGGGAAACGATAATATGGTCAAGCCTCACGACTTATTAGTAATGCTCGGCTGAGTACGTCGCCGTACGTGCACCTGCATCCTATCGACCGGATAGTCTCTCCGGAGTCTTCAGGGGAACTAAATTCCCGGGGATGTCTTATCTTGAGGTGGGCTTCCCGCTTAGATGCTTTCAGCGGTTATCCCTTCCGAACTTAGATACCCGGCACTTGCCCTTGGCAGGACAACCGGTAAGCCAGAGGTTCGTCCACTTCGGTCCTCTCGTACTAAAAGCAGCTCCTCTCAAACATCCTGCGCCCACAACAGATAGGGACCGAACTGTCTCGCGACGTTCTGAACCCAGCTCACGTACCGCTTTGATTGGCGAACAGCCAAACCCTTGGGACCTGCTCCAGCCCCAGGATGCGATGAGCCGACATCGAGGTGCCAAACTTTCCCGTCGATGTGAACTCTTGGGGAAAATCAGCCTGTTATCCCCGGAGTACCTTTTGTCCGTTAAGTGATGGCCCTTCCACGCGGAACCATCAGATCATTAAGACCTGCTTTCGCACCTGCTCGGATTGTCACCCTCGCAGTCAAGCCTCCTTGTGCCTTTACACTCGCGCTCTGATTCCCAACCAGAGTGAGGAGACCTTCGCGCACCTCCGTTAAACTTTGGGAGGCGACCGCCCCAGTCAAACCGCCCGCCTACCATTGTCCCCCCTCCCGCTTCAGGGCGGGGGTTAGAAATTCCATTCACCAAGGTTGGTATTTCACCGGCGACTCCGCGCAGCCTGACGGCCACGCCTCGCTGTCTCCCAACTATCCTACACATGGTAAATAGAATCCCAATGATAAGTTACGGTGAAGGTTCACGGGGTCTTTCCGTCTAATTGTGGGTAACCGGCTTCTTTACCGGTATATAAATTTCACCGAGTCTCGCGTTGAGACAGTGCCCAGAATCGTTACACCATTCATGCGGGTCGGAACTTACCCGACAAGGAATTTCGCTACCTTAGGACCGTTATAGTTACGGCCGCCGTTTGCTGGGGCTTGAATTCAGCGCTTCGCCTTGCGGCTGACGCCTCCTCTTGACCTTCCAGTACCGGGCAGGGGTCACCACCTATACGTCACATTGCTGTTTCGCAGATGGCTGTGTTTTTGATAAACAGTCGCCTGGGCCTGCTTTCTGCCGCTCACAATCTTTGACAACGTGAGCCACACTTCTTCCGAAGTTACGTGTGCATTTTGCCGAGTTCCTTAACGCGAGGTCGCTCGAGCGCCTTAGATTACTCATCCTTCCTACCTGTGTCGGTTTCCGGTACGGTTCCGCTCAGCCTAGCCTTAGACAGTGTTTCTTGGCACCTTGACTACGTCCGCTTCGCCTCGACTTTCTCTCGGCTCGCTTACGGCTCGGCTCGGGGGGTGGATTTGCCTGCCCCCCTCGGCGCCTTGCCGCTTTGGCCGGAACTACCGTTCTCCGGCCGGATTTCGCCTCATGCGTCCTGTCCTCGAAACTGAACGAAGTATTGGACTATAGACCAATTTCCCATCGGCTACGGATTTCTCCCTCGTCTTAGGGGCCGACTTACCCTGGGCAGATTGCCTTTACCCAGGAAACCTTAGGTTTTCGGCGGACGGGGATCGCACCCGTCTTTGCGTTACTTGTGCCTGCATTCTCTCTTCCGCTTCCTCCAGGGGCCCTCGCGGGTCCCCCTTCTCCGGTTGGCGGAATGCTCCCCTACCAGTCGCACGATAACGTGCGAATCCATAGCTTCGGTATGCCGCTTAGCCCCGTTACATTGTCTGCGCGCGGGTGCTCGACCAGTGAGCTGTTACGCACTCTTTTAAGGAATGGCTGCTTCTGAGCCAACCTCCTGGCTGTCTGCGCATCCGCACTTCATTTCACACTCAGCGGCATTTCGGGACCTTGGCTGATGGTTTGGGCTGTTTCCCTTTCGACGACGAACCTTGTCGCACGCCGTCTCACTCCCATGAGCTGGGTGCCGGCATTCGGAGTTTGATTGGTTTCGGTGGGATTTAGCTCCCCCTAGTCCATCCAGTGCTCTACCTCCGGCATCTTTTCATGAGGCTGTCCCTAAAGGCATTTCGGGGAGAGCCAGCTATTTCCATGTTTGTTTAGCCTTTCACTCCTAACCACAGGTCATCAGTACCTTTTTTAACAGATTATAGTTCGGCCCTCCGCCGGGTTTTATCCCGGTTTCAGCCTGCCCATGGTTAGATCACATTGGCTTCGGGTCTACGGCATGCAACTGGACGCCCTGTTCAGACTCGCTTTCGCTCCGGCTCCGCGTCTTCGAACGCTTAACCTCGCTGCATACCGTAACTCGCAGGTTTATTCTACAAAAGACACGCCGCCACCCTTGCGGGCTGCGACATCTTGCCGGTCCATGGTTTCAGGTTCTGTTTCACTCCCCTTGCCGGGGTTCTTTTCGCCTTTCCCTCACGGTACTTCTGCGCTATCGGTAGCTGTATAGTATTTAGTCTTGGATCGTGGTCGACCCGGATTCCGGCAGGGGTTCTCGTGCCCCGCCGTACTCAGGTACCGCACCAGGAAGTCAGGCGCATTTCGCATACGCGGCTCTCACGCTCTCCGGCGGGCCTTCCCATGCCCTTCCGCTATGCGCCTGTTTTCTGCAACTTCCCGGGTCATCCCCGTGCGGCCCTACAACCCCACTCTAGGTGGTTTGGACTCCTCCGCGTTCGCTCGCCGCTACTTGCGGAATCACTATTGTTTTCTGTTCCCGGGTTACTTAGATGGTTCACTTCACCCGGTATAACCCCGCCGGCCTATTTTATTCGGCCGATGCGGTGGCGGGATCGCTCCCGTCGGGTTACCCCATTCGGCGGTCCCCGGATCAATGGATATGTGCTCCTCCCCGAGGCTTTTCGCAGCTTATCGCGGCCTTCTTCGTCTTACAGCTCCAAGGCATTCGCCATGGACCTATGCTTCGCTTGACCATATTATTGTTTCGGCTCGCGCCCACTTCCTCTCGCGTCACGGGGCGCCTTCTGTCAAGCTCCGCCCCGATCCGCTCGCTTCGCGCGAACCTCTCGTTTTACCTTCTTCAGAACTCCTCACCTTCGTGATTCGTTCTCATGTTTCCCTTCCCTGATCATTTCAAAGAACAAGTCTAACAAAGTTCAACTGTCTTAGACTATATTTCGAAAAGTAAGATACTTTTCTTTGGGACAGAATAGAGTTGAACTATTGACCCCCGCCTTATCAGAGCGGTGCTCTAACCAAACTGAGCTACTGTCCCGAATGCCATATACTTGGCAGAAAAGGGAAAGAAAGAAGAACTGTGAGTAAGTTTGCTGAGGACACGTTTGCTGTACACTTAACTTGCCGCATCCCTGCGGCTTGCCTTTCTCTAAGAAAGGAGGTGATCCAGCCGCACCTTCCGGTACGGCTACCTTGTTACGACTTCACCCCCCTTACCAAGCATACCTTCGGCAGCGGCCCCCATTGCTGGTTAGCCTGCCGACTTCGGGTATCCTCGACTCGGATGGTGTGACGGGCGGTGTGTACAAGGCCCGGGAACGTATTCACCGCATCGTGCTGATATGCGATTACTAGCGATTCCAACTTCATGAAGTCGGGTTTCAGACTTCAATCCGAACTACGATCGGTTTTCTGCGTTTTGCTCCGCCTCGCGGCTTGGCATCACTCTGTGCCGACCATTGTAGCACGTGTGTAGCCCTGGACATAAGGGCCATGATGACTTGACGTCATCCCCACCTTCCTCCGGTTTGTCACCGGCAGTTCCGCCAGAGTCCCCACCATGACGTGTTGGTAACTGGCAGTAGGGGTTGCGCTCGTTGCGGGACTTAACCCAACACCTCACGGCACGAGCTGACGACAGCCATGCAGCACCTGTTCACGGGCGTATTGCTACGCTTGAATATCTCTACTCAACTCCCGTGTATGTCAAACCCAGGTAAGGTTCCTCGCGTACCATCGAATTAAACCACATGCTCCACCGCTTGTGCGGGCCCCCGTCAATTCCTTTGAGTTTCACCCTTGCGGGCATACTCCCCAGGCGGTACATTCATCGCGTTTACTTCGGCACCCAGCCTCATGGCCAGACACCTGATGTACATCGTTTACTGTGCGGACTACCAGGGTATCTAATCCTGTTTGCTCCCCGCACCTTCGCACCTCAGCGTCAGTCATGTGATAGAAGCCTGCCTTCGCCATTGGTGTTCTTCCAGATATCTACAGATTTCACCCCTACACCTGGAATTCCGGCTCCCCCTCACTCACTCTAGTCCGGTAGTTCTCAATGCAGTTCAGTGGTTGAGCCACTGCATTCCACACCAAGCTTGCCGGACCGCCTACATGCCCTTTACGCCCAATAATTCCGAACAACGCTCGCACCTTACGTGTTACCGCGGCTGCTGGCACGTAATTAGCCGGTGCTTATTCACGGCTTACAGTCACCATGCGGGCATTCCCTCCCGCACTTATTCCTCAGCCACAAAAGAATTTTACAACCTTTCGGCCTTCATCATCCACGCGGCGTCGCTCCGTCAGGCTTTCGCCCATTGCGGAATATTCTTACCTGCTGCCTCCCGTAGGAGTCTGGGCCGTATCTCAGTCCCAATGTGTCCGTTCACCCTCTTAGGCCGGATACCCGTCATTGCCTTGGTGGTCCGTTACACCGCCAACCAGCTGATGGGCCGCAGGCCGCTCCCCAAGCGGAGCCGTGGCTCCTTTCCTCCCCGCACTCTGACTGCGGGGGTCACATCCGGTATCATCTGATATTTCTACCAGCTGTCCCCGGCTTGGGGGTGCGTCACCCACGTGTTACTCACCAGTCCGCCACTCTCGCATATTGCTATGCTGCCGTCCGACTTGCATGGTTAAGACGCGCCGCCAGCGTTCGTTCTGAGCCAGGATCGAACTCTCCATGATAGATTCTTTGGCCTTGCGGCCGAAGATTTTTTACCACTTCATAGTCCCCTTCCACGCTCTAATTATCTAATTAGTTTGGAATTTGGCGGCATCGCTGCCGCCGGGATCTTGCCTATTCTTCATAGGCGCATGTCCTCATTCAACTCCGTGCATCGCTGCACTCTCGCTGACCTTACTCGGATCTCTGCACTTGCATGCATTAATCTTTGTTATTCTTCTTTCCTTCCCTTTTACTGTCAAATAACTCGCTTCCCGCAGATTACTCCACATGGAAACTGTTGCGTTTGTTTAGCGCAAGTGTCGCGATTATAATACAAATCGTGATTTTTTGTCAATAGTCAAATGGTTGATTTTTCAAACTTTTTTCAAGAAAAAGTGAATTAAACACCGGTTTTGAATGTCACAGAAAATGTGGCGCATTCGCCCTGACTAAAGGGTGGTAAAAGACAATATATACCCAAACCACAAAATATGTCAATAGACACATTCACTTTTTAAGCAATAAATTTTCCCGCCAGCAAACAAGACACTAATTTCGGTCGTCGGCGCTTTCTTTGAGCAGGGAGCCAAAATGAATGAAATAGTCAATAAACGAAACGTATGCAAGAACAACAGAAAGTGCAAACAGTCCGATTCCAACCGCATGAAGAACGGACATATTTATTCCCCAAAGCGAATCAAGGCCGGTGCGGACAAACGCTTCCTGAAGCAAAGCAAAGAAGCCGCTCACCACATATGACACCGTCTTGAACTTGCCACCCTTCCGTGCAGCAATTGCCGTACCTTTCTTCGCGGCAACCATTCTAAAGAAGTTCATGCCGAATTCACGATATATGACAAGGACAAGCAGGAATGCAGGAAGATATCCGGTAAGCACAAAAGAAGTGAATGTTGTAAGGTGAACAATTACATCCGCAAACGGATCGAACATTTTTCCAAAATCACTGACCTCGTGGTGCTTGCGCGCAAAATGTCCGTCAAGATAGTCAGTAAATTCCATAAAAGCAAGAAGCGGAATGGCAATGCATATAGAAACAATAGAAAGTGTGCTTCCAGAAGAAGCGTGCATCCACACCGGTAAGAAATAAACAACAAAAAAAACCGGTGAAAGAATAATTCGTGCAAAAGTAAATTTATTTGATGTCTTCATTGTTCAAGTATAGAAAATTGCGCAATGATTGTAAAGCTGTCTGGACAATCAGAATGAGCGGGCTGCGCTGAATGTTATCTGGCAAAGTTCGCGATGAACCGTAATGGTATACAACGACGGCGTTACCGCGGAAAAAGGAAGCTCTGCATTTTTTGTAGCTGCGGAAGAAAAAACATATCTATAGAAGAAAGCAAAAGGAGATGACAGCTGCATACTGTCAGGAAGATTTTTTTCTACCGGCAGCGGAGCAATGTTGCTTGTCACTCCGGCGGACTTATACCATGTTCGAGGAAGCGGAACAAGCAGCTTGTCAGGAAGCGTATAGACAGTAAACAAAACAGTTGTCTGGCTGCCGGCTTCTTGCGCAAACTGATATCGTTCTCTGCCAACGGTGACTGAATCTTGCGCAACGGTGACTGGAACAGTCCCTGTTAAAAAACCAAATGAGTCATAGAGCGCAAAAGTTGTAAAGACAGAAAGAATGACATACAGCACGATGAAAGACGGAAAACAAATCTTAGGAAACGCAGCGCAAAGTCCGCCAACTATAAAAATTCCGGCGTAATAAAAAACATCAACTTTTGTGAAAACAAAATAATTCTTGATTGACGGAATAAGAATCACTGCAACTGCAACTGCCGCAACCGCACAACTAGCCATTACGCAGATAAATGAAAGACGCGAATGATGTTTTTTCTTTGCCAGTTGTTCAATCAACATGCAGAGCGACAAGGCACACACCATGCCTAAAGAGAAACATACTGCTGCGGCACACAAGGTAAAAAGGAAATGCAATTACGGATACGCCTTAAAATCCTGCACCACGCTGATTGCAGATTCCACTTTGTACGTAGGAAGTATCTTTGCCGCAGCCTGAACTGCACGCTCAACAACCGACTGAGAGTCCGCAACTCCTTGAAGCGTAACGGAGTCCGCCGTTACAACCGCACGAAGAAAGTTAATATTAAGTTTATAATCAAAGATAAGGCGGTTTACCAGGCACTGCCCCTCGTGAAGCCGCGCAATTTTTATTTTGCCGTCCGCCTCTTTTTGCGGAGTAATATAATTTTTGACAAGTCCTTCAATAATGCACACCGACTCATCAACAGTGAGCAATCCGGTGTTAAGTACAAGATGAAAATGCTGTGGATCTTCATTCATCAGGTTAAAGAAACTTTTATGAAAACCACGTCTGTTTGAATCGCTCTCATCAATACGCGTGCGGGCCTGCTTGTCATTCCAGTTGAATTCTTTCTTAAGCCGTTCCATACGCACGCCGTCCTTTGCAACAAAACGGAGGGAAATAAGATTCGGAACGTCTTCAAGGATAATGAATGCGCCGCGCCCAATAAGAATACAGTTTCCTTGCGCTGCAGCTTCAAGAATTGCAAGCTGAAGATAATCAAGATATTCATCGCGATCTTTTGCAAGAGATGCGAAAAATCCCGGCTTACGCTCATCATACTTTGCCATTTTTTCTGCAGGAAAACCAAGTTCAACGATGCGGGCTTCTATTTGTCTGCGGTCAATGAATGTATATCCTAATTTTTTTGCAGCAGCCGCAGCAATCTCATCACCAAGAGCCGCCACCTGCCGGGAAATTGTAATCACCGCCATTTTGTTTCACCTCTTTTTATTTCTACTGTTCTATTATAAACTGTTACTGGGATTTGTCAAAACTTTTTTCATCACAGGAAGAAAATCATGGAACAAAACGAAAGCTCTCTTGTTTGGAAAGAAAACGAACGCAAAGTCATTCTGGAAACAAAGGTTTTCACGGTCACCGAGCGCACAAGCGTATCGCCCGACGGATTATGCGGCAATTATATTGTGAACGAAGCAAAGGACTGGGTCATTATTGTTCCGGTGGTAGCAGATTCGTTCATCATGGTGCGGCAATGGCGTCATGGCGAAAAAAAACTGAGTATTGAATTCCCTGGCGGTGTGATTGAAAATGGTGAGCAGCCGGAAGAAGCGGCGGCACGAGAACTCAAGGAAGAAACAGGATGCAGTGCCGGAAAGTTGACTTTGCTTGGCAGCATGAACCCAAACCCTGCGCTCTTTGCAAACCGTCTTTTTGTCTACTGTGCGGAACAACTTTGTCTTGGTGGCAAGCAAAAACTCGATGATGACGAGTATGTCAACTATATGCAGATTCCGCAGCGCAATGTTTTTGAGCAGATGGGAACAGGCGAATATTGCCATGCGCTTATGGCAAGCGCCCTCCTTTTGTATTCACAGAAAAAATAACAACACTTATTTAAATAAAAAACACCGGCTGACAAACACATTGAATGCCGGCCGGTGTTTTATTATTCATACATGCACTTTCTATCTGTTTGGATTATATGCATCGTATGTCGTATCCGGGCTATACACTCCGTCACGATACTCACCGGTAAGAGACGGAATTTCCATCTTCATACCAGGAAGAATAAGGTTAGGATTGCTTGGCTGTGGAAGCGAAGATTTGTTTGCTTCGTAAAGATTTTCCCAGAGCATTGGGTTGTTGTAAATATACGGACGACCTGAAATGTTCCAGAAACAGTCTTTTGTCTCTGCCCACGGGCGGACGATGTAGAACTTTGGCAGAGGTGTGATTTCTTTTACACCAGCAAGAACATTGAGAACCTGCTGTGCAGCAGCACTTGCCGCAGCATAATCTTCTTTTCCGTATGAATCAGTTGCCTGTGCATACAGGCTCTTTGCGCTCTCAAATGCAAGCGGGAAATTCACATCGCCGTGAATGCTCTGCACATATTCAATCTTGCTCTTTGCAAGAGCCATGTTTTTGTCAGCATCAGCCTTTTCAGTCATCTTCTTGACATATGCTTCTGACAGCGCAGCATTTTCCTGAGCTTTTGAAGCATATTCCTGTGCAAGCTGGTACTCGCCGGCATCCATCGCCTTTTCTGCCTTTGATGTATACTCTTCTGCAAGTTTCTGATACGTATTATCAGTATAGCTCACCGCAAATGCGAGTGAAGCAAAGAGTGTCGCAATGATAAGGGTAATAATCTTTTTCATTTCTCTGTCGCTCCTTCTTCAGTAAGTGTTTCGTCAACAGTAGCCGCCTGCTCGTTTGATGAATAATCATCATCCTGCAGGAGTTTTGTATCAGGATCTTCTATGCCCTGAACCTTTTCATTGCCAAGCGGCGCAACAGTATCTGCCTGTGTTGCAACAGAATTGCTGTCTGAAACGCTTTTCTTTGCAGCATCAATTGCAGCCTGCGCTTTTGCACGAGCTTCAGAAATTGTCGTGTACAGCGTGGTGAATGAATCTTTTGAAGCATTGTACTCTGTCACTGATGATTCTGGGTCGCCGGTAAGATATGACTTGTCGCCGTTGTTGAATCTGGTGAGAGCTGCATAATATTCGTCTTTGTGAGAAACAACAGCCTTTACACTGTCAGCTTGTTTTTTTGCATCATTTGCCTGTGTACGCGCTGTTTTTGCCAATGATCTAAAACCTGCGGTAAGGACAGCGGCAAAACCTTTGTCTGCACTGTCAGCCTTTTCGTAGAGGTCTGTTCCTTTTGCAACATTTGCAGTTGGCTGTGAAAGCTCATCAAGTGTCTTTGAAGCGGAGTCATAGTCACTCTGATCATAGCCGGCAAAACTAAGACTGTCGATGCGGTCTTTTTTCGCTTTAGCCTGTGCGTATGAAGAAAGCGCATTGTACCGCGCAATCAAATCATTCAGTGCAACAGACAAATCTGCAGTGCTGGAAGCCACAGCGGCTTTCTCTGTTTCATATTCTGCTTCTGCGGCGCCGTAACCTGCCTGATTTACCGAATCAGCTCCGGCAGCCAAAGCAGCACTTCTTGCGTCTTCAACTTTCTTCAAGAGAGCTGCATTTGCTTCAGAATAATCGTTTTTGGTCTCCGGCGTTTTGTCAGGAGTCTTTGTTTCCTCTGTCGGCGCAGGAGTTGTTTTCTTTTCTTCAGCCTTTGGGGTTGATTTGCAGGCAGCAAAAAGCAATGCAGCTGCGCTACAAAGAATTACTACCACATGTCTACGTTTAATCATCTTTCCTCCAAACTACGATTAAAAAATTCATTCCACTTTTTATAGAACGTTGCGGACATTCCACTTTCGCGGAACAATCCTTCTATATAAAAAGAATACAACACAATTCAAATTACGGCAATATACCATCACGTTATTCGTAAAAAAATACTTTTTTTGCCAGAAGAAGAAAGAACGGTGTATAATGAGGCATTATATTCATAAACAGCAAACAGGAGGAACAATCCTTATGGCGGACGATTTTTCTTTTAAAATTGAACAGAATCTCGGCGTGATTTCGCAGGGCAAAGGCGGCTGGAATATGGAACTGAACATGGTGTCGTGGGGTGACCGGCCGGCAAAATACGACATACGCTCGTGGTCGGCGGAGCATGACAAGATGGGCAAAGGAATCACACTGACAAAGGAAGAGGTTTCTTCACTGCGCACCATTCTTGACGGAATGAATTTAAATTGAATTCAGGCTCTGTCGTACGTTGAGCAATAGACGCCGTTCTTCATGACAATTGCATAAATCATCATGAAAAGACGCGTGTCCTCAAGAGCCATTCCTGATTCGCGGTCGGCCATATCGGTGGCAGACAGAAGCGCGATGATTGAAGCAGTTGCGCCTGGTCCCCACACACGGGACGCCTCATTGTAGCGGGCTTGATTTTTCTTTCCGGCAAAACCATTTGCCTTGAGCTGTAGTTCCGATGGATATGCGCCATTTGCGTGAAGCTGATGCCATGAAGCGAGCTGACGGAAACAGTAAGTAAGCCCCGCAATAAGCGCAACGCCACTTGAATCGCGCGACAGCCGGAGCTTCTGCACAATCTGTAGTGACTGCTCAAAACGCTGGACAGGAGATGAAGAACTGTCTGCCATTGCCTCAAAAAGAGTGAACGGACTTTCTTCACGGTTATGCGCAAGAATCGTATCAACATCGTCAACGGTCACCGTATGACCTGGCTCAAAACAGTAAAAGAAGCGTGAACATTCATTTTTGAGCGTTTCCGTATTATTTTCAACCATATCAAGAATTTCATCGATTGCGTCACTGTCTACGGAAAAACCATTCTTTCTAAAGAAATTCTGAACCCACTGCGGCTTGCGGTCATCGAACATTTCCCAGAAAATTTTTTTATGAGACGGAGGAATAAGCGCTTCGACTTTTTTTTCAACACCATTTGATTCGGAAACAAGGACAAGCGTGTTGGGACTGTTGGAAGCCGCCGCCACCCATGATGCAAGCAGCTCAATGTCTTCCTTAAGTTTTATTTCTTCCGCATTGCGGAGCACGATGAAAAGAGCCTGCGAAAAAAGACTTTCGTTTCTTAACTGAGCAATGACATCGCAAAAGCGCACGTCCGCAGCAAAATATGAGTATTCATCAAGCGCACCGTTTTTTCTACGCGCAGATTCCTTAAGCGCGGCAATCGCATCATTGCGCTCACCTGCTTCAGAACCTGTATAAAGATAAATTTCTGGATCAGCCATGATTATTTTTAATATGAACGGACAATGCCGGCAAGCGTGCCAACAATGCGCACATTCTGGCAGTAGATTGGTTGGAATGCGGGATTTTCCGGCTGCAGACGCACTCGTGACGCCTCGCGGTAAAATCGTTTAAGGGTGATTGCATCGTCCACAACGGCAACGACAATCTGTCCGTCGGAAGCGGTTTCGCCCTGTTCTATGACGGCAATGTCACCTTCAAGAATGCCTGCATTTATCATGCTTGTGCCGCGAACATGAAGTGCAAAATAAGATTTGCCCGGCTTTACAAACGGTTCTGCGAGTGTCACAAAGCCATCAAGATTTTCTTCGCAGAGCAACGGTTTGCCTGCAGCAACTGTTCCAAGCATTGGAACTTTCGATGTAAACACCACAGGCTCTTTCTGCCGCTCATCGATAAGCACGCGTATTGAACGGGAGCGTTTCTGACACTGCGAAAGATACCCCTTACGCTGAAGAGCAGCAATATGATCCTGCACCGCACGAAGAGAAATATTAAAATGTTCACCGATTTCCCGGACCGTCGGCGGATAGACATTGTCATCAGTAAACTGAGCAATAAAATCCAGAACCTCACGCTGACGATCTGTCAGGTTTTTCATACCGTTACTCCTCTTCGAATTTTGACTCAAACAGATTAAAGATGGCAGTCACTGCTTCCTTTTCATCAGCACCTTCTGCTTTTACCGTAATCGTCGTATTGTAGCCGGCGGCCATGGTAATAACACCCATAATCGATTTTGCGTTTACGGTGGTAGTATCCTTTTCCAACGTAATTTCTGAGGCGAACTTATTTGCTGTCTGAGCAATAAGCGCGGCAGGGCGTGCATGGATACCAGCCCGGTTACGTACAGTAAGCAGTTTTTCAGTCACGACACACTTCCTTTTTTTCCAGTTCTATTTTAATACGAATCTTCACTACCGTAATATGCGGTTTGTGCTTCTCCAGATTCAATCCATTTCAAAATATTCTGATTGAATTCCTGGGCCGAGTAATAGCCCATTGACTTCAATCGCTCGTTCATTGCGGCAGCCTCTATGATGATAGGCAAATTCCGTCCTGGCTTTACCGGAATTTCTATGGAAGGAATTTTCACACCAAGCAAATCTGTCGTACGCGCCTCTGTTCCCAGACGGTCGTACACTTTATTTGCATCCCATTCCTCAAGTTTTACCACAAGCTGAACTTCCTTCTGCTCACGAATGGCACCTACACCATACAGCTGCGAAATGTTGATAATGCCAAGTCCGCGAATTTCCATATGGTGACTGATAAGAGTGTTTGCACCCTGCCCCATCACCGTATTTCCGTTCACACAGCGAATTTCAACAATGTCATCGGCAACAAGACGATGTCCGCGCTCAACAAGTTCAAGTGCTGTCTCGCTTTTGCCAACACCGCTGTCACCGATAAGCAATATTCCCACGCCGTATACTTCAACAAGAACGCCATGAAATGTCTTTTTAGGCGCAAAAATATTTGAAAACACACGGATAAGCCTGCTTGAAAAATCTGTTGACTCAAGGTCTGTCTGCAACACCGGGCAGCCTGCTTCTTCCGCAATGGAAAGAAATGTATCATTCGGCATAAGGCTGTGCGTAAAAACAGCGCAAGGAATTTGAAAGGAAAATAATTTTTTTATCGTTTCTGTCTGACACTCAGCTTGAAGTTTCTGAAGGTACGCATATTCTCCGCGGCCAAAAAGCTGCACGCGCTGGTATGCAAAGGAATCAAGAAATCCAGAAAGAGCAAGTCCCGGTCTATTTATATCAGGAACGGTAAGCACGCGCGAAAGACCTTTCCTTCCGGCAATGCACCGCAAATCAAGCGAGTTATGTCCTTTAAGGTCAAGATCAAGAAGGTCTAGCACCGTAAAACTTTTATCAGACATAAAACAAGTATACACGTAAATGGAGTAATTTGCAATAAGCGTTTATTGATTGCAAAATGCAAATTCCCATGATACACTTTACCTATCGACTATTTTACGCAACAGGAGGTTGCACTATGGCAAACATGCAGAAATACCAATGTTCCATTTGCGGATACATCTATGATCCGGCAAAAGGAGACCCAGACAATGGGGTAAAACCGGGAACGTCATTTGAGGACTTGCCTGACAACTGGGTATGTCCAATATGCGGCGGCGGCAAAGATTCTTTTGCACCGGTAGAATAAGCACATATGCCCGCTGCGGACAATCAGCGGGCTTTTTAATTATAAAAGTTTGACAAGGAAGAGAGATGACACAGATTCAAATTCAGAACCATCACCACGACATGGTTCACGTTCATCAGGAGCATTTTAGTTCAGCACAAGAAGAATTCCGCAAAATTACAGAAGAACTTACGCTTCATGAAAAAGAGCGGAAAATCGAGCAGTGGAAACTTGACAATCACGAACAGCTTAAGGAGCTTGCGGAATATCAGTTCTCGCTCAAAAAGGAAGAATTGGACACCTGTTTGCGGGAAGCACGCAACAGATACGCACTCAAAGCGCTTACGTCAGGCATTGACCGCGAACTCGTCAAAGAAATTTTTTTGCTTACTAACGAAGAATTTGACTCGCTGTAAAATCGGTTCCGAAGATAAATGTTGACCACCCTATTTTATTTCGATATTATTGAAAAGGAACGTATGGCAACACACGTTTTCCAACGGGTGATAGAGCAGCTGGTTAGCTTACTTGTCTGGGGGGCAAGTGGTCGCGGATTCGAGTTCCGCTCACCCGATTTTCTTATCAAGAAGAACTGTCGTTTGGTATTGCTACCGGCGACAGTTTTTTTTATGCAAAAAGATTTGAATTGACAAAAAAAAGGCCGCACAAATTTCTTTGTGCAGCCAAAATCATTTTCAGTCAGAACGATTAGTTAAGATACGTTCCGCTTGAACCAATCTTTCCAGTTACCTCACAGCTTGAAGTCTTGAGCACATACACTCGCATGTTGCCAGAACCAATGCTGTCTGTCGTAATTGAGCCGCCGTTTCCTACAGTGACTGTCTTGCCGGTGATAACTTCAATGTATGTTCCAGCCGGAATATTTGAGAACGTTGCCTGACCATTGATAGTGACGAGCGCAAAGCTGTCTACACTGTCATCGGTATAGCGCCGTTTGAATGCAACTGAACCGCTGCATCCGTCTGTTGTATACTGACCTTTCTGCAAAGCAGGAATAGCGCGTCTGATTTTGTTCAGGCGGATAATGTGCTGAGCAAGGCTGTTGCTGAGCGTTGTAGCCACCGTGCCGCTTGCAGTATATTCGCCAAAGTCCGTAGCGTTGACTGTTCCTTCAAGATTTGCACCGTAATATGCGCGGCCTGTATCTGCAAGAGCAGTGTTTGTTCCGTTGTCAATGACCTTGCCTTTCTGGAATTCAATTTCAGAACCGTAGAAGATGCATGGAATTCCGCGGAAGGTGAACATGAGATCAAGTTTATCAGGCCAGTAGCCAGCGAAACGCTGATTCTCTGGAGCGCAGTCTGGAGCGTAGTCGTGTGAATCTACATAGACAACATTCCATGACGGGTCGCTGTAATCTTTGTCGTAAGCAAGCGCAGTGCCAAACGCATCGTTCACGTTGTTGAATGCCCAGTGCATCGGGAAGTCAATGACATCCATGCCGGAACGCAACGTCCAGTCCGGAGTGCGGTATGTGTTGTTTACGAGCAGATAGTTTGCGCTTGAAGAAGAAATTGGTGCGGTGAATGAACTTGCATAATCGGCAAAATTCTGTTTTACCGCAGCGGTGTTCAGTTCAAGCGTGCCTGTTGAATAGCTGTTTGTTTCCTTCCACGTATAGAATGATGGTGAAAGAGACGGAACTCCTTCATTCCATTCACCACGATAACGAGCGCATACTTCGCCGAACACATAGAAGTCATCGCCACCGCGTGCCTTGAATGCATTGTTGAAATACTTGTTGAACATAAGGCGATTGATGTGCTTGACTGTATCAACACGGAATGAATCTACACCCATGTCAATGTACTGGTCATACGCATCGATAAGGTACTGGTCAACTGCCGGATTTTCTGTATTGAGGTCAACGCAGTCTCCTGCAATCTGTCCGAGCTGACACTCGATGCCGTTCCATGAAAGGCTCTTGCAATGATGATAGATGTTGTCTGTGTCGTTACTATCTTCCTTCATCGCACTGATACGCGCATTGTACTGGTTGCCGGCAGCAAGAGAAGCGTAAGCGCTGCCGTATGTTTTTGCGGCTGTCTCAAGCGCTGTTGCCTTGCTTCCGCCTTCGACCATCGTAGGGCTTGTTGTTCCGTTGTCAGTTCCTTTTGTAAACATCGGGAACAGATTCTCTTCACCCCAGTTGCCGGTGTGGTTAAGAACTATATCCTGAATGATTTTCATTCCTTTTGCATGGCAAGCATCGATGAGGCGCTGATATGACTCTTTGGCGGTATACAGATTTGTTGCGTAGCGGTCATCAATTTTTTTGAAGTTGAGCGCATGGTATCCGTGATAGTCATAGCCTGATGCATTTTCTACAGGAGGAGTCACCCACACAGCGCTGAAGCCAAGTGCCTTGATGTAGTCAAGTTTCTGGATAAGACCTTCAAAGTCTCCGCGCCACTCTGGGTCATTGTTTGTTTTGTTTGCAGCAGGTCCGTCCCAACAGTAGCGGTTGTTTCCACTATAACCATCATAGAAACGTGTGGTGATGACAAAATAAATTGTTTCATCGCGGAAGTCTTCCGTCTTGTCTGAGATGGTGATTGTTGAAGACACAACGCCTGAAGAAGCGTTTTCGTTATCGGTCACACAGAGTGAAATTGTCGCGTAGCCTGCAATTGATGGGAACGAGATGTTCACCGTTGAAGCTGTAGCGCTGCCACTGATTGTCGCACCGCTTACGCTCCACTCATAAGAAGCAATGCCTCCGTCCGTATCATACGATGATGACGCGCTGTACGTTTTTGTTGAGCCAGGGGTCACCTGCATAGCACCGCTGATGATTGCAACAGGCTTTTTGTTTTCGTTGCTTGTGGTGAGCGTGATTGAGCTTGACCCAGAAGCAAGGGAAGCTGCATCGTACACGACGACAGACATTGTATGGCTGCCGTTCTTTACGCTTGAAGAATCCCACGTGTATGTTCCCGTTGCGGAAGTGCCGCTCAGAGAAACAGTTTCTATTGTTGTGCTGCCATCAAGGGTGAGCACTGCTTTTGAAAGCGCCACGTTGTCTGTTGCGCTTACTGCAAAAACAACGCTTCCTGTTACCGTGCCCGTCTGGCTTGCAGTAAATGATACAAGCACCGGAGCAGTTGTATCGTCAGGATTTTCAGTGGTGAATGTTCCGTTCTTGTACCAATACTCGCCTGCAGCGCTGATTGACAAGTCGCCTGTCTTTGATCCGCTCCAGTCTGAAGCTGTCTTGAACAGAAGGTTGATTGTAGTTGTGTTTGAAAGCGTATATGAGTACCAGCTTGTTGAGCCTTCCTGCGTCATTGCGGCGCCCGTTCCGCTCTTGCCGGTTGCCCAGTACCAAATGTACTGGTAGTTGTATGCATGAACAATGATAGAGCCGCTTACCGGTGTTGGTGACGGATCAGGATTTTCGGTGTAGAATTTTCCGTCCTTGTACCAATACTCGCCTGCAGCGCTGATTGACAAGTCGCCTGTCTTTGATCCGCTCCAGTCTGAAGCTGTCTTGAACAGAAGGTTGATTGTAGTTGTGTTTGAAAGCGTATATGAGTACCAGCTTGTTGAGCCTTCCTGCGTCATTGCGGCGCCCGTTCCGCTCTTGCCGGTTGCCCAGTACCAGATGTACTGGTAGTTGTACGCATGAACAATGATAGAGCCGCTTACCGGTGTTGGTGACGGATCAGGATTTTCGGTGTAGAATTTTCCGTCCTTGTACCAATACTCGCCTGCAGCGCTGATTGACAAGTCGCCTGTCTTTGAACCGCTCCAGTCTGAAGCTGTCTTGAACAGAAGGTTGATTGTGCTTGTGTTTGAAAGCGTATATGCATACCAGCTTGTTGAGCCTTCCTGCGTCATTGCGGCGCCCGTTCCGCTCTTGCCGGTTGCCCAGTACCAGATGTACTGGTAGTTGTAAACGTGAAGGATGATGCTTGACGTTGTAGAGCTAGTATCATCTGTCTGAGAAACAAAAGTCGCATCAGACTGGCTCTTGTTGCTTCCGCTGTCCCAAGAAAGTCCGCCGGCTGTTATAGTTGCCGTTTCGCCAAGGCTATAACTTCCGGTAAGGCACTTCCACTCAAAAGACGTTGTTGATGAAGTTACCGAGCATGTCCATTTTCCTGTTGAAGAACTGTATGTACCGCGTACAGCAGTCGTCCATGTTTTTCCCTCCGTAAATGTACCGGTAAAGAAAACAGCGTTTCCGCTACTTACCGTATCGCTCGATTCGAGCGTGTACGAGTATGTCGTCGCCACCGTTGATGTCGTCGCAGCAAGAGACTTCACCGGTGTTGACAAACTTTCGTCAAGAGCAGTCATTCCCGCATTACAGGCCATCAAGCCCGCCGCAAGAACAACCCCACAAAGAAATGCAATTCCTTTGCGTAAACAATTTTGTGCTTTCATCATTTCCCCCTTAGCACTTTTTTATCTGTGCGCAATCTTTTCATTGCCGACTACGCGCAACTCCATTTCTTCTTTATTTTCAATTAGATTCGATCCGGTTTGTAGATACGTATGCAGAACCGACTATTTTTACATTTGGTATTTTTAGTGTACGGCTCAAAAATCAAGCGGTACATAGGGAATTTCCTGTATATTTTTACTATCAGCATAATAGCGAAAACCAAAAAAAGAAGGCACACCCGCAGAACGAGCGCGCCTTCTTTCCTTACATTAGAACGAAGGAGTTACTTTTACTGTTGCCGGGTAGTTGTTGTTGCTGCCTGACGCCCAAGTAAGTCCGCTTGATGTGCTTACCTTTGTTCCAAGGCTGTAGCTGCCTTTAAGCACTTTCCATTCAAAAGTTCCAGATGACGGAACAGTTACTTTTGCAGTCCACACATTGCCGGTTGTCCATGTGCCGCGAACAGCTTTTGTCCAGCTGCTGCCTTCGGTAAATGTGCCGGTGAAGTAAATTGCCTTGCCGCTGCCGACGTTGTATGTTGCAGAAAGTGTAACTGTCGTCGTCGTTGTCGTTGTCGTTGTCGTGCTGCTTCCTGAACTGCTGCCGCTTGTTGTCGTGCTGCTTCCAGAGCTGCTGCTTGAGCTGCCGCTTGTCGTCGTGCTGCTGCTTGAGCTACTGCCGCTTGACACGAGCGTTGCATCTGCCTGTGTCTTGTTGCTTCCGCTTTCCCAAGTAAGGCCGCTTGAAGTGCTTGCTGTTGCGCCAAGGCTGTAGTTTCCGGTAAGACATTTCCACTCAAAAGAGCTGCCGCTTACGGTTACCGTGCACTCCCATTTTGATGTTGAAGAATTGTATGTGCCGCGTACTGCCGTGCTCCAGCTGTTTGCCTCGTTGAATGTACCGGTAAAGAACACTGCGCTGCCGTAGCTTGTACTCAGGCTTGAAGTAAGTTTGTATGTAGAAGCAGTTGTCGTCGTGCTGCTGCCAGAGCTGCTGCTTCCTGAACTGCTGCTGCTTCCTGAACTGCCGCTGCTTCCTGAGCTGCTGCTTGCATTTGACCACACCGCGAAGTTTGTTCCTGAATACAGTTTTGTGTATCCGCTTGCAGGAGTGTATGAATCACCGCCGATTGCAACAATCAGGTTTGCGCTTGTTCCGGTAATCTGGGCAACATACAGTGTTGTTGTAGCCTGAAGAACGGAAATTGCGCTGTCGTAGCAGACACCTGCTGTTTTGCGGATGCTGATGAGCTTGTCAATGTGCTGGCGGAGCGTATTGCTTGTGCCGCTTACAGACATGCTGCCTTTGTACTGCGCGTTGCTTCCGGTAAAGTAATGCTGCCATGCGACGCACGGATATCCTGGATGAGTAAGAATGAATGCGTAAGCAGGAGCAAGGTCGCCCGGGTCGATTGACCACAAGTTCTGCGTGCTGCCAGTATCATGGTTGTCGATGAATGTCACCGCGTATGCCGGAGCTTTGCGGAACATATTGTTTGAATCAGCAAGCAGAGACATATTCCAGCAGTTAAGATTATCTTTGTAGCCGAATGCGTTGTTCAAATTTCCTTTGAGAACAAAGTCGAAAACACGTGATTTGTATCCGCCGGATTCAGTAGAGTTAATCCAGTTCATCATCTGGTTTGACCAATTGGATGAATTGAATCCGTCAGACGGCCAGTATTCGCCGACAGAGAAAGCAGCTGAAGTTGCCGCATCGTATTTGCCGACATAATAGCCGCTGTATCCCTTTACAAAGTCATAACGCCAGCCGACAAAGCCCGCGCCTTTAAGCACGTTGTTCATCCAGGAGATGATTCCGTTCTGAACTTCAGTGTTTGTGTGGTCAAGGTCGCGTCCTGCGGAATAACCGTCACCGGTATCAGCAGCACCGCGCTTGCTTGACGCTTTCATTGTTGCGGAACCAGAAAAGCCTTCATCGTCGCTGCAAATGGAATAGAAATCGTCATTCCACTTAGGATTGGTGAAATCACCCCAGTCTGTTGAACCGCAGCGGTGGTTGATGACAATATCAGCAATAGCTTTTGCCGGAGCAATAGCACTGATGACTGACTTGAGCTGTGCTTCTGTTCCGTATTTTGAATTAAGATTGTTGAGCTGTGTAGGAAGATATCCCTGGTCAGAAGCCGCGACACTTGGCGGCGGGAACCAAACATAGGCGAAGGCACTCTTGATTGAATCTGCCTGACCGAGCATTGTCTGGTACCATGTTGTGCTTGTGCTTTCTGTAGCGCTTGCCCAGTTGAATCCTTGCAGCATGACACCAGATTTGTCTGACGATGACGTCACTGCCGTTGTAGAAAAAGACGGTGTCAACGCTTCCTTCTCTTCCGTCTTTGCTTCCGAACTTCCAGCCATTGCCGAGCAGCCGGCAAGACTTGCTGCAAGAATCAGAGCGAATACTGATCCTGCCGCCTTGAAGATACGTTTTTGTGCTTTCATTTCATTTCCCCCTTAATTCAGCACTTTCTTTACTTTTCGCGCGCAGACTTTTTTACACGCGAAATCTTCCCTCGACCGAAAGGAAACCGGTTGCCTCCATAATCATGAAGACACGACTCCCCTAAAAGAAAATACACACATACACTTTATGATTGGATGCCGCGGGGGAATGCATGATGCAAAACCACGGCGTGTTTTTAATTGCCTGTTAAATTTAACCTAAATCCACTTTCCGTAAAACGCAACAAAAATCTTTCATTTTTTTTCATTTTTTTTGGAATCTTAAAACCACATTAAACAAATTTTTTTGCAGGAAAAAGAAAAAAAATAAAAACCTGGATGCAGAATGTCACCCAGGTTGAAAGAAGATTTAATATTCGTTCAATATTTTATTTTTAAGGCAAACCGTATCACACGCAGCCAAGTTACTGCGCTACTTGTTCAAGCACTACAATTGACCACGGATTTACGCCGTAACTGCCGGAGGCTGTATACGTGCACGTTGTGTCTGTGCTGAGCCAGTAGTTGCAGTTTGTCTCCGCCCAGTTTGCAGTGTCGATGATGCGCGTCCACTTCTTCCCGCTGTCAGGAGCCGGGAACGTGAACGATACCTGCGATGTGTACATGTTTATCATCAGGTAGTATTTGTTCGTTCCGCTGATGAGCACGCCGGCGCACCGGTCGGAATCTGAACTGTATCCGCTTTCAGTGTATGTGTTCTTGTAGTACGTTATGTGTGATGCGGCGCCGGTAATCTGCCGGAGCGTATCGTCGCCCGCACGGAGATTCATCACATAGCGCGCAAAGTCAAAGTTGCCGTTCTTGCCGTCTGTGTTGCCGAATGTGCCGAGCATGTTGCTGTACGCGCCTGAACCGCCGGTCGCCACACTCTGCGGAGCCGCGGAGTTTATCATGGCGTAGTTGTTCCACGTTGCGACGCTGTCTATATTGTACGGATTGTTGTTGCCGTTCTGCGTGCGTCCGAACTCGTCGCCGTACACAATCATCGGTATGCCCGCGCTGAACATCTGTATCGTGAAGAAGTTGCGGATTCTCTGCCGGCGGTCTGCGGTGTCGGTCCCGGAAATAGAAGTAAGATTGTTCGTATCGCTGTTGCCGCCGTCGCTCGGTCCGAACGGCCATGTGAGTTTTGAATTATAATAATTCCCCGTTCCGCTGTAGCTGCACAGATCCGCAAGCGTAAATCCGTCGTGCGCCACAATAAAGTTTATGGAAGGGCATGACGTGCTGAAGCCGCTCTCCGTGTCGCCGTAGATGCCGGTCGCGTACGAAATGCCGGAATTGCATGTTCCGTTATCAATGAAGTTGCGCATTGTGTCGCGGTACCGTCCGTTCCAGCCCGCCCAGCCGCTCGGGAAGTTGCCCACCTGATAGCTGTTGCTGCCGCAGTCCCATGACTCCGCAATCATTTCGGTACTGGTGCTTGTTCCGAGCGATGCAATGGTGGTAAGCGTTGTGGCGCTGCTGCTGTAGTCCCAGCTGGTGCCGTTCTTTACACGGCCAAGCACTGTCGCAAGGTCAAAACGGAATCCGTCAACACCCATCGTGCTTATCCAGTATGAAAGTGAATCGGTGATGAGGTTCCGCACTGTTGCATTGTCGCACTGCATATTGTTTCCGCAGCCGGTCGTTTCCCAGTAACTTGCCGGAGTGCCGCTTACGAGGCAGTAGTACGTGCTGTTGTCAAACCCGCGCATACTCACAACCGTTGCCTGCTGGTAGCTGTCGGTGCTGCCCTGCCACGGTCCGCCTTCACCCGTGTGATTGTATACAACGTCCATGTACACTTCCATTCCCGCGTCATGGAACGCCTTTACCATTTCCTTGAATTCTTTTGTAGGACCGCCCGCCGTCTTGTCGTACGAATACCGCCTGTCGGGAGCAAAGTAGTCGAATGTCATGTAGCCCCAGAAGTTTCCGCCCGGCCCGTCAGAAGGATTTGCGTCATTGTCAGTTTCCTGTACCGGAAGCAGCTCAATGGTATTGATGCCGAGCGCCTTGAGGTACGGAGCCATGTATGCGGCTCCCTTGTACGTGCCGCGGTATTCAGCAGGAACATTCACCACACTGCTGAACGCGCTGTATCCGGAAAGGATTGTTGTAAGGCTTGCGGTTGACGTACTGTTTGTAAGACCGCGCACATGCGCTTCGTAAATGATTGCGTCTTTTGCCACAATAGCAGGCTTTGTTCCGAATGACGTGCTGTCGCTTACCACATAGCATTTCGGCGCATATTTTCCCGTGTCGTAATTGCGGTATGTAGCGCCGCTTGTCAGATATGCAGTCGTTTTCGTACCGAGCGCAGTCGCATTGCTCTGGTCATGCGTCATTTCTTTTCCGTACGGATCAAAGAGCACTTTGTTCGGGTTGAATCTGTTGCCGCTTGCATCGCAGTCTGAGACAAAACCCGCGCTGCTGTCACCGCGCGCCCACGAGGCGTTGTACGTCCAGTTCGGTCCCCAGCAGCGGAAACCGTAAATCGTGCCGGCTCCAACGCCAGTCACTTCCGCGCGCCATACGCTGTTGCTTCCTTTTTCCATCCAATAGTCGTAAGAAGCGTCAACTCCGTACGCAGCGCTATATATTTCAAGAAGCACTTTTGTCGCTGTAGAAGAATACACCGCAAACGTCGTGTTGCTGCCGGTTACAGTCGCACCAAGACTCCACGAAGCGCTGCTCCAGCCAGTTCCACTTGTATCACCGTTCACATCAACAGGACTATAGCTGCCTGTTGACGGATGCTTTTCGCCAAGCAGATACGTCACCGTGCCAAGTGAAAGCGTGCCAAGATCTTTTGTCTCGCCTGCAGCGACCGTTATTTCTGTGTTGTATTGAACAGTGCCACCAGAGTCCGCAATTTTAAACACCCACGTACCCGGAGCAATCGAACTGATGGTGTTTGTTCCTATCACCAGAGCGGTAAGCGTGTCAGAAACAGGATCGCACACGTACGCAGTGTATCCGTTGTAAATGCCAGTGATGGTAAAGGTGACAGTGGCTCCAGCGAGCGTATATGAAGAAGCGCTTTTCAAGCCGGAAGCGCCCTTTGTTATATAATCAGCGGCAACTTGTGTTGTGTTGATGAGCAGCGGATGCGTTGCTTTGTTTGTAGCTACATATGTCGGCAGTACCGCGGCAATAGAGGATTTGTCTGCATCAGAAATCGCAGATACATCAGCACCAAGTTCATTCAGTTTGTAGAACACAGAACCAAACGCCGTTGTGCTCCAGTTCACCGATGCAGAATTGCTGCCAGCAGAAATATCGGTCACCGCATACAGTACGACGCCGTCCATCTTTGTGTGACTGTCGCCGTCCTTTTCTGCCTGGACGCGTATGATTTTATTTTTTCCCACCGGAATGGTATTTATAGTGCATGAACCGCCGCCCGAGGTAAGCGAAACATTTGCCGCGCTCGGCTCGCTGCCTGAAGTAATGCCAGCTCCATGCACGGTCACCGTTGCGCTTGTAATTGTTGCCGGGGAAATATACCGTCCGTTTTCTTGCGCGCCAACAGTAAGCGAACCGTACTCAGTCGCATTGTTCGGCACAGTACGTTCGTTGTCAAAAAGATTTGTACAACTTGCAAGCAATAGTATTGTCGCAGAAAGAATAAAACTCGCTGCATACCGTCCAGTCATTTTCATCATGACACCTCCGGCTTAACATGAAGAAACCTCCGGCTGCAACTTGATTGAAGTGTGCCGGAGGTCGCTTTTTTTTAATTTAGAATCAGAACGTTACGTTGAAGTCCGCAGGATTTTCATTCGATGCAAGGACAGGCGCATCGCTTGAAGCGCTTGAACTGCTGAACGTTGCAGAACCGCCGGTTACCGTCGTTGTTTTTCCATCGTACCAGTTATAGATTGTAGTACCGTCGCTCCACGGAAGTCCGGTAAGCGTAGTGCTCGTAATGTTTATTGCAACCGTGCTGTCTCCAGCAGTGCCGCTGTAGGTGCGGACATACGTGCTGCCGCTCACGGTCTGTGCGCCTGCTCCAACAGCCGGATTGAATTTGCGGAACGTTCCCACTTTACCCCAGTGCGTTACACATGATGTGTTGCTGCCGAAGTTCATGTCACCGCGCGTCTGCATATCAGTGTCACCGTAGGTTGTATAAGCAGACGGTCTGCTTGATTCGTCACCGTAGAAAATCTGTACTCCGCCTGGAAGCAGTTCGAACATGGTACCAACTGCAAGCTGATCGCTCTGGCGGGTAAGTCCCGTATCGTGGCTCGACAAATAACTCAACACACTGTTGTGGTTGCCGTTGCCATCTGAATCTTTTGAGCTGCTGCCGAACGCGCTTGCATACGTTGACCATGTAGATGTAGTCGGAACTGAACCGCTGTTGTTACCGGATGAACTGTTGAAACTGAAGTTAATCATTGAATCAAACTTTCCGGTTGTATAATATTCTCCTTCTCCCGCAAGAGAATTCCAGCCAAAGCATTCTCCGGTCATCCAGAATCCTTCGTCCCACGATTTTGCTGTGCTTGTTGCACTGCGCGTTGTGTCGGCACGCCACTCTTCAAGTGCTGTCTGGCAGAGGTCTTTGAGCTCTCCCCATCTTACGCGTTCAACATGTTTCGCCGTATCAACGCGGAATCCATCAACACCGAACTCACGTACCCAAGAAGCGAGCCAGTGTTCAATATAATCGTGCGGCGCATAGCCACTTACATTTGTGCGGTATGAAGCCGCTGCCGGAACGCGGTAGCTGTCGTTGCTGGTGCCTTCATCACTCCACTTCTTTGCAAGGAATGTCGGAATGTTCACCGCCGATGTGCCTTCTGTGTATACATCAGGAAGTCCTGCAAGAGACATTGTTTCATCGCTGCTGCCCGGTGTCTGATAACCGTACTTGCCGGAGAATGCGCGTACCCAGCTGCACCACCAGTTCTGCCAACCCTGCCCGTCATTTGAACCATCGCCCCAAAGTACCGACCACGTGCCGTTTGTATTTGCCTGCCAAGTGCCATCAGTTGAAGCAATCCAGCCATGAGCCGGAGTTCCGCCGGAGAAGCTGCCAAAGCTATACGTAATCATATCTTCTACCGTATTGTAGCCGGTGTGGTTCATAACAATGTCCATGATGACACGAATACCTTTTGCATGAGCCGCGTCAACAAATGTGCGGAATTCTTCAACAGTACCCATGTTCTTATCCATTTCAGTCCAGTCGAGCGTGTAGTAGCCGTGGAATGAATAGTGCGGGAATTTATTGTCCTTTCCTGAAACCCAGCCGTGAATCTGCTCGTACGGAGCCGTAATCCAGATTGCGTTCACGCCGAGCGTATTGAGATAGTCGAGTTTGTTCGTAAGACCTTTGATGTCGCCACCGTGGAATGTCGCCACATCCGGAACAGAACTGTTCGTGGAATTATTGACGCGGTTGTAGCTGTGGTCGTTTGTGGTGTCGCCGTTGCAGAAGCGGTCGGTGAGCACGAAGTACACAAGCGCATTATCCCAAGTGAATTTATCGAGCGCCGTATTCACCGTTGTATACGTGACAGACGCAGTCTTCGTTGACACACTGTTCGTTACCGAAGCACTGACAGTCACCGAGTCCGCAGCCGTTGTTGAGAACGCAGACACCGGAATCGAAAGTTTGTTTGCAGTAAAGTTGCTGTACGAATACGTCTTTGTCGTATTCTGTGTGGTGTTGGTCACCGTGACGGTTGCTGCAGAAATAGTGCTGTACCCGTCAGTGAGCGTAACCATCACATTGCCCTTGAGAGAAATGGCAGTGCCAGTCACCGGCTTTATAGTCACCGTCGGCGCAACAGGGTCAGGCACCGTTGTAGGATCTGAATTGTAATACGTTCCTGCAGTTCCAACAGAACCCGCCGCGTCATACCAGAAGGTAGCTGTTTTTCCAGAATCATATTCTGGGTCACTCTTGTTCAGTTTAAAATCGATGCCGTTCACCTTTCCAGCTGTCAAATACGTTCCTGGAATTTTGAACATATACCAACCACTGTTATAGTTTAATCCTGTTGCCTCGCTCATCGACGGCTGCGTGTTCCATGTATATCCCATAAGCGTAGAACATGCTTTTCCACTGTTCGCCTCCCACACCCAGATGGTTGGCGCAGAAGATGCAGATACATAAATGGTAAGGGAATCGTCCGCAATCGTGGTAAGCGATGATGATGCTGTAGTAGTGCCAATTTCGTTAGTTGCAGAAGCGTTCACGGCGATTGTCGCGCCCGTTGCAGTCGTAAGCTCTGACACCGGAATGGTGATGATGTTAGAAACAAGGTCGTTCTGCGTGTATGTCTTTGTAGTGCTGCCACATGTTGCGCTGAATGTCGCTGCTGAAATAGTGCCGTTGCCCGCGTTCACGGAAATGGTAATGTTGTCTGCAACAGATACGCTCGTCGTCGGAGAAATCGTAATTGAAGGCTTTGAAACAATCGTCGTTCCGCTACCAACGCTTGTAACGCCGGAGCTTGTCACCAGGTACACACCTTTCGCGGTGAGCACCGTGTCGGAACCATACAGTTTTGATCCGCCAGTTTTTGTAACAAGCAAACTGACACCAGACACTGACTTGAATCCGTACGTATAATATCCGCCAATAGTTGTCATGGAAACGCCAGGCCATGTTGTATTAGGATACGTTTTTGCATCAGCGCATGACCAGTAATGGATGTGATCATAGCCGCCGTTTGATGTTGCAGTCACCATAAAGATTCCGTCATACGGAAGCACACCCACCGCATTTGTCGCGCCGCTTGTAAACGTAAGCGACTGCTGGGTGACAATTGTTCCGTCGCTTGCAATGATGTAGAGCGGCCATGTTCCCGGAGCAATGCCAGTCACGGAAACGTTTCCGCCCGCAGTGCAGCTTGTCACTGTAGCAGAGCAAGGGTCTCCCACTTGCGCAGTAAAACCGTCAGCTTCGTACGTCTTAAATGTAAGAGTCGCCGTATTCAGAATATATGTTGAAGCATCGGCAAGATTTCCCGCCTTGTATGCAGAGGCAATGCCTGCCGCGTTGATGAGCGCAGCATGTGTATTGGCAGGAATTGCATTTGCAATCGCCGTTTCATTAGCTGTCGAAAGAGAAGCAATGTCAACGCCAGCTTCATCAAGCGCATAGTACACGTTGCCAAGTTTTGTCGTTTCCCAAGTGACAGAAACGGTATTGTTACCAGCCGCAATGTCAGTCACCGCGCGAATTGTAATGCCGTTCTGCTTTACACCTTCGCCGTATGCCTGCACCGTGACAACGCGATTGCTTCCCACCGGAATGTTGTCGATGGTGATGCCCGTTGCACTGCCGCCAGTCACCGTTGCAGTCGTTGTCGGTTCACTGCCAGATGCAATGTCCGAAGAACTGATAGTAATGACAGCTGACGTAATGCCCGCTGTGTAAATGGCACGGCCAGCGCCATTTACGGTAAGACTTCCGTACTGCGCAACAGTATTTGGCTTTTCACCCAAATCTGAGTTTAAATTGCTACATGCAGTCACTGCAAAAGCAAGAGCACCGCACAACACAATAGTCAGCATATATTTTATTTTTTCAAACATGTTATTCTCCTAAAATTCGATTTGCACAAAACACCCAGTTAGAACTGAATGTTTATTCCGCCACTACCAGTTGCTTCAGTCACCGTTATTGCAACATGACTCGATTCACTCGTTGCGGTCGTTGTACCATTCACCGAATTGTTTGTATTTGTGACAATGACATAGTAGTAAATAATACCAATTGCAGTTGTCGCTGGAGAATATGTTGCACTTGTTGCAGAAGCAATTGTGCTTCCTGAACCAGACGCTGTTGTTGCTGAATACCACTGGTAGCTCAGCGTGCCGGAATCAGAAACGGTCGCGCTTACAGAAAGAGCTGCTGCAGTTGCATTCTGTTTGTATGACGCGGCCACAGGATTTGTTACAATCGTAGGAGTCGCAGCGTTCACAATCGAAGCTACAACGACAGTCACCGTGTTAGAGGTGATTGCAGCCGTCTTGCTTCCGCCATCGCCATTGTCACTTATTTTATTTGTGACCACAACATAATAATTGAATGAACCTGCTGAAGTTGTCACCGGTGTGTATGCACTTGACGTTGCGCCGCTTACAATAGCTCCGTCCTTGTACCACTGGTAGCTCAGCGTGCCGCCGTCTGTGGTAGATGCCGTAACGCTCAACGCAGTTGCAGTGCCGCCTTCATTATAGGAAGCTGCCTGTGGCTGCACGCTGATGGTAGGAGTCACCGCATTTACAACATCAGGGTTGTTTACCGTTATTGTTGCAATGTTCGATGTTACGGACACAGTCTTTGTACCATTCACCGAATTGTTTGTATTTGTGACAACACAATAATAATATACCGTGCCAACAGTGCCCGTCGCTGGAGAATATGTTGTACTTGTTGCAGAAGCAATTGCGCTTCCTGAATCGGACACTGTTGCTGTTGAATACCACTGGTAGCTCAGCGTGCCGGAATCAGAAACGGTTGCGCTTACAGAAAGAGCTGTTGCACTCGCATCCTTCACATATGTTGCCGATGCAGGTTGCGTGCCAATTGCAGGAGTTGCGGCGTTTACAATTGCATTCACTTTGACAGACGCTTTTGAGGAAGTGGCAGTTGCAGTCTTTGTACCATTCACTGAATTGTTTGTATTTGTAACAACACAATAATAATATGACGTGCCAATAACATTTGTAGCCGGACTGTATGTCGCGCTTGTTGCAGAATCAATTGCGGTTCCTGTTTCAGATTCGGTTGCAGCCATATACCACTGGTAGCTCAGCGTGCCGGAATCAGAAACGGTCGCGCTTACAGAAAGAGCTGTCGCACTCGCGCCTTTGTTATATGTTGCCGACACAGGCTGTGTGCCAATTGCAGGAGTTGCGGCGTTTACAAGATCATTGACAGTTATAGCCACATGGTTAGATGTAACTGTTGCTGTATTTTTTCCGCTTACAGAATTGTTTGTGTTTGTCACCACAACATAATAATATGTTATGCCGGTCTCTGCCGTGGAAGGAATATATGATGAGCCTACAGAAACAGAGCTTCCAACTTCAGATTCGGTGGCCGCCTTATACCACTGGTAGCTCAGCGTGCCGGAATCAGAAACAGTCGCGCTTACAGAAAGAGCTACAGCTGTACCATTCTTTGCATATATACTTGCTTCAGGCTGCTGGGAAATTGTCGGTGTCGCGGCATCAACAAGATTAGGCGCTTCACCTAAATCAGAACTACATGCACTAAATAAAATGCAAGAAACAAAAGATATGAACGTCAAACCCTTCAAGAGTTTGTTCATAAGATACTCCTCGCTGATAAATATTTCTCTGATAATACTTTTTGACTTGCCCTTTTATTATCACTCTAAAAGTTTCATCTGTAAACAAAATAAAACATGAATTTTTGAATTTTTAAATACAGACACACTATACACAAACAGAGTGTGTCTTCCCCCGTAAAATAACCACCTTGGGACACCGGTAAAATTATTTCAGTCGGTTTAAATATTTTCTTCTATTATTTTATTATTTCAGGTGAATCAACGCCGCCACTGTCAATCGTCACATCGGTGATTCCATACGCCGATAAAAAGTCCATGATAATTTCGCGCACCTGCACATTTGCTTCTTCAAGAAATCCATCGTCAACACAGGAGGCAGCTGTTTTTTCCATTCCACTCTGAATCTCAGAAAACAATTCTTCCGTTCCTATAGGAACAAAGACACTTCTCTTTTCGTCAAATAATTCCTGGTTAATCAATCCATTGCCAAGAATTTCGCAAGCAGGAAGCCGGACTGTGGCGCTTTTAAAATCAGGAGAAAATTTCACCTTGATAAGCGACACGTCTTTTATTCCTGCGCGAAGTACGCCGGTGAATTTTACAATAATATATGAATGCGCAAAGACAGCAGATTTCTTTATGCACACCACATTGCTGTATCTGTTTTTTAGCACTGTCAACTCGGCAACTTTTGTAATCTCGTTTGCCAGCGCCATCTGCTTCTTTTCTGCGCGTACAAAAGTGATGCGGCGGTAAGCAAAAAAAAGAATGCCTGCAACCACACACACCGCAATGCTCGTCAGAATAATTTTAAACCGTAGAAAACTAAAATGAGATTCTCCCTTTGCTTCCATACGTTTCCTCTTACTGCAAGTATACCACGCTTTTTTCTCACTGCTTGTTTTTATGCGGGAATTAAGCTATTTTATGTGCGAACCATTTTTCTGCAAAAAAATAACAAATTCTGGAGAACACTATTTATGAATGCCCCTCGCATTGTATTTTCTAAAGACGACACTCTTTTCCTTGACACCTCAATGACACAAAGCGCTTTTGCAAACTCACGACTTTCTGAACGACTTGCAGAGCAGGGAGTAACTGCGGAAAATAAAAACAACGAGTGGACATTCGCCCCGTGGACTTTCACCGGAACAATGGTAAGCGCAGACAGTTCCGTAGAAACAGTTCTGCTTGAAGGAACGGGATTTGACGGCTGTACACTTAAGGAATATTTTGACGAAGCAGGAAAAGACACATCCGCAGAAGCACAGGCAGCTGTGGCCGTCTGCTCAGCAATCAATTGCGCCATCAAAAGCGGGCAGAAACTCCCCAACAACGGCGCCGGCGGAATTTTTATTTCAACTGCAAAAGACAGAATTATCTTTGTGCCGGAAGATTTATTTGAAACAGCGGCAGCTTGCCGTGGAGAAACAGCGTATAGTGAGAATGAAGGCATGTATCTTTACCGCACGCTTGGAGGAAACGCGTCACTTCGCTTTACACAGGCAGTCATTGCGTATCGCGCGCTTTCAGGAACTTTTCCATATACAAATGAAAACACTGTAAAGCGTCATGAAGATTATGGCGATAAAAATTTTGCACATCTTGCAGACACGCTATACGGCGTTGATAATTCTCTCGCCACAGCAATAGACAGCGCACTTATGCAGAATGACAAAAATGACAAGCATACCGACAAAAATATTCTACCTGAATTTCCACTTTCAATTTTCTGCCAGGAAGTTGAAAAAGACGCCTCCTCACGCACTGCAAAAATTTCACCACAGCAATTTTATTCCATTGCCAAAAAGAAACAGCGCAGTTTCGCACGCTCACTTGCCGCAAAAAGATGGTTCCGCCACTACAACACAACGGTTTTGGTAGGAAGCATTGTCGTTGCGCTCATTGCACTTTTTGCATTCAATCATTGGAAAGAAGGACAGCGAAATCCTACCACCAAAAGCCTTACTTCAACACAGACCGTCGACCTGTTCTACAGCGCAGTAAACAACCTTGATGTGGTGGCGGCACAATGCGCAGTCACCGGCACACAAGTACAGCCGCTGCTTAACACCATAAGCAATTTCTATGTCACGTCAAAATCACGTTCAGGCTATGACATAAAAAGCGCCTGCGTAACTCCAGCATCATGGCTTTGGTTCAACAGTGACGGCTGCTACACTATTTTTGGACTTACGCAACTTACCATCGATGGCGTTCCAAGCCCGCTCATGTTTGAAGGTCCCCGCAAAAGCTCGCACCCACGCCCACTTTCTGAGGAAACCGGCATCGAACTTTCGGAAGGCGCGTCAGTCACCCATCTTGTCCACTACTTTCAGATTAATTCAGAAGGTTTAAATACGCTCCATATAATAGAAACAAATGATACAGTCTCAGCGGTCTGGCACAAAGATAAATGGCAAATTTCTTCAATTATCCAAAAACAGACAGAACATGCCGTTGAAATGTCGGCCTTCTACCGTGAATACAAGAGCGCGTACGCAGAACACGAAAACGACCCGGTAAAAGCTGCGGCTGCACTTTCATCACTATACACATGGATAAATACTCCGAAAGAAGTGATTGAAGCCAAAGTGACAGATTGACACTATTACATTATTTGTCATCTTGACACTAAATACTCATATTGCTACACTTCCTTCAGCTTTTAAAAAGCGAGGAAGAAAATGGCACAGAAGAATTATGACTTAGAAAAGCAGCACGCAAAAGGAAAGCTGCACGCAATCGAGCGCATCCAGGCGCTTTGTGACAAGGATAGTTTTTTTGAAATATATGCAGAAGCTCGCCACACCTGCACCAGCTTCGGCATGGATAAAAAAGACATACCGTATGACGGCGTCATCACCGGCTTCGGCAAAATCAATGGAAAAAAAGTAGCCGTCTACGCGCAGGATTTTACTGTTCAAGGCGGTTCCCTCGGCAAAGTGCATGGTGAAAAAATTGCAGAACTCATAGACAAGGCAATAGAAGCGCGCTGCCCGGTAATTGGCATAAACGATTCCGGTGGAGCACGCATTCAGGAAGGCGTTGACTCTCTTTGCGGCTACGGCGATTTGTTTTATCAGAACGTACGCGCAAGTGGTTCTGTTCCACAGATAAGCATCATCGCAGGCCCATGCGCAGGCGGCGCCGTCTACTCCCCGGGAATCACAGACTTCATCTTCACCATCGATGCAGTGAGCTACATGTTCATCACCGGTCCGCGCGTTGTAAAGAGTGTCATGTTCATGGATATTTCTGAGGAAGATTTAGGCGGAGCGTCAATACACTCGCAGAAGAGCGGTGTCGCACAATTCCGCTGTCCCACAGAAAATGACTGCTACGCAAAAGTGCGCAAGCTGCTCGACTACATTCCGCACGCTTACGGCGACAAAATCGTTGCAAATAAATTCCATTTTGATGAACATAAAAAGGCAAAGCAAATTTCAGCAATTATTCCTGAACGCAACACACAAGGCTACGACATGCGCGAAGTTATTGATTGCGTCATTGACGATGACAGCTTTTTTGAAGTGAATGCAGAATTCGCTCCAAACGCAGTTGTAGGTTTTGCAACAGTTGAAGGAAAAGCCGTGGGCATCGTTGCAAACAATCCCGCCGGTCTTGGCGGAATTTTAAACTGTGATGCAAGCGACAAAATTGCACGCTTTGTGCGTTACTGCGACAGTTTTGAAGTTCCACTCATCACCTTTGTTGACGTACCAGGCTTCATTCCCGGTCCGCAGGAAGAACAGAAAGGAATCATCAGGCACGGCGCAAAAGTAATTTACGCATACAGCGAGGCGACCGTTGCAAAAGTCACCGTCATCACACGCAAGGCTTACGGCGGCGCATATATTGCAATGTGCTCAAAGCATCTTGGAGCAGATTATGTGTATGCCTGGCCAAAATCAGAAATTGCAGTCATGGGAGCAGAAGGTGCCGTTGGCATTCTCTATGCAAAAGAGATGAAAGACCCAAATCAGGCGCCCCTTGTTGCTCAAAAGACGCAGGAATATAAGGACACTATCATGACGCCGGCAATCGCAGCCCAACGCGACTACATAAGTGCTATCATCGAACCACAGGAAACACGTGCGCGTATTGCACAAAGCCTTGAAATGCTTGAAAACAAAACACAGCATGTCGCTCCTGCAAAAAAACACGGCAACATTCCACTGTAAAAAAAACCGCGCAACAGATTTTTTCTGCTGCGCGGCAAATATTTGTCCGTCCAAACGGTGCTCACCCATACAGCGTACACGCCAATGGTACAGTGGACCGTTTGTTAATAGTTGATGCTATAAAAGCAGGATAAATATTCCGTTTTCTTTGTATTAATATAAAATTTATACTTAACGACAGGAACAACAGAAATTCCTTCCGCTTTACGTTTCAATTGCTCTTCGTTCAAAGGAACAGTTCTTTCAAATTCCTGGGCATGTTGTAAAGCGTCAGCGTACAAACTTTTTTGTCCATTATCTGACTCTGAACATTTAAACACAAAAACGATGCTCTGACCATCATAATGTATATCACCTGAATAATTACCAGAAAATACTGACTTATTAGTTGCAATTTCATATATGCCAAGACCACGAAAACCGGGACCTGTTCCAAAATCTTGCATGAGATAAAGGTCATCATCAGTTACGGCACACCATCCTGATTCATCAGAACTTCCCCGATATGATATATGTTGTATTTTTTTTGTATCTGGAAAATATTTAAATGTTCCAACCGGATCATTGTACATAAATTCTTTCCGGTCATCACACCAAACAAATGTATAAAAATTCTGATTTTCCATTTTGTGCGGAACTATGACTGCCTTCGTTTTTTCCCCTGCACGATTAATTTCAAGTTCAAGATATGCGGGCTCTTTAGAGGCGGCAGGCGTTATGCTTTTAACAGTCAAAACACTTACCTTGGGAATTTTTTTCAAAGCAACATCTTTTGAAAAGACCCAGCCGGCATGTACATAGTCACCAGCATATCCACCATTTATTACTTCCAATCTTCTTATTTTGAACCAATATCCCTTACACCCGTTTACTGTATCCTTTTTATCAGAAAAGCCTGTTATGTCCACTTTGTCATTCTTATTTAAAACAATAACTGCATCAGAGTCCAATTGCGGCAACAGACGGACAGTCGCTTCATCAGACGAAATAGACGTTCGTAAGATTGTTCCATAATACTCCTGCTTTATAACCTCAGCTTGGTCGTCACCACCATTCGTGGCTTCAAAACCGTTCTTTTGCTTTGTCGCACAGCCTACAAGACCGCACAGACAAACCGCGCACAGCACTACCTTTTGCACATTTCTTTTCATTTCTTTCTCCTTTCACTTATTTTAATGCCAAGAAACATTTTATTTCTTGGCATTAATTTCACTTCGTACAATTAGGAACAACTTTAAATACGTCTATTTTCTTCAATATATTTTTTCTTGTAGTATCAGCTGTTCCATTGCGATTGGCATTTGATGTATCATTGTAATGAAACTCTTTTGTCTTTTCCTTTTTATCAGGACTTTCCAATTCATAAACAGGATTGTTATTCACACTCATTGTATGTTCATATTGTTCAGATTTATCTGCATTCTCTGTTGCAATACGGACTGTTACATAATACTCTGTCTTGCTGTTCTGCAAATTTTCCAACGTCTTTGTTATTGTTTCCTTACTACCCTCAACTGTTTCTACAAATTCAACATTTTTATCACAATCGCTTGCCAACTTATTAATCAACGCGCATCCGTCTTTTGGACTCAAACAATTTTCTACAGAATCACCTCCCTTCGTGAAATAGTTATTTTCTTTGCCAACGTCGTTTGCATCAGACAAACTGCCAGTATATCCCAATTCTTGGGCAATTCTATAATAACTAGTCAAAACGCAGCCAACCGCTGCAATGGTTTCTGTGCCATTTCCCAAAGGTTTATTTGAATCTGTTTGTTTTGCATTGCCAACTGATTTAACATCAAGACCATCAGGGTCGAAGAAGTTTACTGGATCACTGTTGCAGTAGACGTACCAGTTTAGACCGGCACAAATTGGGTCAAGTGTGGTGAAGCGGGCGGTTGTAGAATCATAGTCTCGATATCCAAAATTATACCACATTTTTGAAGAGTCAACCTGTTTTCCGCAGAAAAAAGTATTAATTTTATATAAAAGCATTTTACTGGAATCATTCCAATTATTTGGACTGTCAGATGCTTTTACGTACGGAATGCCAGAACCATCATATTGCATTGCAAATGACTTCTTTCCTAAAGTTCCGCTGTATGCTGCAGCAATCACCGTTCCATTTGCATCGGTGCAGAACGATGTTGCATCGTTGCCAGAAACCTGATACTGCAAAAGTCCGTTTACTTTTAAATAGCACACAGGTTCACCGGCAATAGTTTTTGCACGCTTTGGAGCTTCTTCAACATTGCGGTAACGGACACTCTGCACTGCAACTACATTATTTTGCAAAGGTGCATTCTGCATAGTACAATCAGAGAGTTTATTAAAAGAATAACCATCATACAGCGTATCAACTTGCATTCCATCAAAATCACGTTCACTTGTCCGTCTGCCAAGCACATCATATGAATATGTCTTTTGTGAAGTGACAACACCCTTTGCATCAGCAACAGTGCTTGATACAATTCTGTTTTCCAAGGAATAGGTATATTTTGTTGTGGATTTGCTGTCACGCCGCTCGATAAGATTTCCGTTGTCATCATAAACAAAATTGACCGGCTGCACCGTGCCCATTTTTACAAGTCGATTTTCTGCATCGTATTCATATGTCATGGTACCAAGCATTGTCTGTTTGCTCAGACGATTGTCATTCTCGTCATATGCATATTGTTCATACCACCAGCTTTGTGTTGTCGGAACATGCGCTGTTTTATTCATCATATAAAGCAATTTGCCTAGCTTTGAAGTGCAAGATTCTGAAAGTGTGATTTTTTTTGATGCCGAGAATTGTATTTTTTCCCCTATCAGTTCAAGCGCATTGCGTTCATCATCTTCATAATTCTGAATATATGGAAGGTTTATACATACAAGTCTGCCTCGTTCATCATATTCATATTTAGTAACACGCGCTTCATTGTCTATCGTTGCATCAACGCGTCCGTTGTCATCGTAAACAGTTGCCGTTCCAAAAAGAACTTTTCCTTGCTTATCCTTTTGCACGACAAGAATAATTCGATTTGCTTTGTCATACACGCGTTCTACGGTTACGCCGTTTTCATCAGTAGATAAAATCTGTCTGCCGGAACAATCATATGCAAATGACATGATATGTCCATTACAAGAAGCACGTATTACATTTCCTGTTTCATCATATTCGTATGTATCGGTCACATTGTCAGATATAATTGCTGACTTTCTTCCCTGACTGTCATATGCATACTTTATTTTTGCATCTCCAGAATTTATCTGTGTAAGCAAATGCATATTATCATACGTGTACGTAATTGGGATTGTCTTATCTTTTAAAGCGATTATCGCATCGGCGGAATCAAAATAAATTTTTTGACTTGTACCATCTTGATACACTTTCTCCAATGTGTTTTCTGAAGCGCTGCGTATTATTTTGGTAACCTCGCCGCTATAGCCGGTATATATTTTAGTATTGTTTTCATCATCATATTGGACGTGCAAAACCTTTCCAATTCGATTGGTAACTGAAGTATTATTGCCATATGAATCGTACTCAAGTCGAATTGTATTTCCCCGCGCATCTTTTACGCTGACACTCTTCATATCGTCTGCATAAACATATGTTTCTACCGTGCAGCCAGCTTCTTTTTTCTCAACAAGCAAACCGCCCGCATCATACCGATATGTTGTGTATGGAATAAGCCGTCCTGTTTCCCAAAGCAATTTACCTCCATCAGTATATTCTCCTTGCCATACAACTCCTTCCGCATCGCTATGCTTTATCAGTAAACCAAGCGCATTATAGCAGTAAGAATCAATATGTCCGTCAGAAGCTATTTTTTCAGAAAGCTGACCGGTTGCCGTGTACGAATACGAAGTGACAACATCCTCTGCATTGCATTTTTTCTTTGTGCGTAATATTTTTCCATCTGCAGTATATGTTGCTGTTTCATTTGTCTTTGAGGAATACACAACATTCTTCCATGCATCCAACTTCTGAGTAACCTGCGCTGTTCCGTTTTTTACAATGCATGTCCTGCCATCGTCCTGATATATAAACGTCTGCGTCAGAACAGGTGCATGTTTGTCTGAAAGAATTTCATATTTTATCATTCTTCCCATTGAGTCATACACGGTGGTCACAGACTTTGCCGGTGAATGCACTGTTACAACATGAGTGCCATTTTCTTCCGCATAAGTGTACATTACTTTTGTGCCATCGACTTTTGTTTCCTGCACAAGTCTACCATTGTTGTCATATTCATACTTGGACACGATTCTACTTCCTCGTGTTTCAGATGCAATTTCATTAAACGCCCTGTTATATGAATACGATGTTTTACCACCAAGAATATTTACACTTGCAAGCAGTCGCCCTGCTGCAGAATATTCATACGTATTCTTTCTTCCTGAACCATCGATGAAATTCACACCGTTGCCATAGCAGTCATAATATTCATATGTTGCCGGTGCAGTGCCTTTCTTAACGGCAACCTTGAGGCGACCATTTTCAAAGCTGTATGCATATGTTGTTTTATAACTGTTTCCCTGCTGAACAAAATTACGGTCCACATAATATTTTTTTACTGATGCAATTCTATTTTCTCCGTTATATTCGTATTCGGTACATATTCCCGGCGCATCATGAATAGCTGCCGCTGCAAAATTCCACAATGTATCTTTGATAAGCAGTCCGGCGTCAGAGTATGCGCAGGTTTCTACACAGTTGCATGATTGTTCCGCCTGCTCTTCAGAATCACCTGAACCCATAAAAACTTTGGTAACAAGATGTCTGCCGTCATATACATACTTTGTGACTTCCGATTCATTTGTTTTTTCATCGGTCTGAACCACACGTGCTACATCCTTACGATTATTAGTTTCCACACGAACATACAGTTTGAGTGGCGTCACTGTCTCTGTAATTTTTCCGTCTTCGCTGTAAGAATACGTCCACTTATTTTCTGAGCGGTCTGTATATGAAGAAACACGGTTTTTTTCATCATAGGCATATCTTCCTGATTCTGTTTCTACGACATTGTATTTATCATCATATGAATATATTTTCTTGCCAGATATTCCCTCAACAGTCGCTATTCCGCCCCAACCATTTATTGTTGCAGTAAGAATATTCTTCCCAGAACGAGAAATTGTTGTACACGTTCCTTTTGCATTATACGCATATGTTGTTACAACACCGTCCCTGTCTTTATAAGAGAGAACGTTCTGATATTGCGCGTCATACAACCAAGTTTCTGTCGTTCCATCACCATATCTTGCAGACAGGATATTTCCATTTTCATCATACGCATAACTCACCGTTCCAAAGTTATCTGTTCTTTGTAAAACATTTCCTTTTTTATCATAGGTGCGGGTGACAAATGTTTTATCAGCATGATCTTCACGAAGTATTTCTGAATTGCTGCCATACGTGTATACCGTTGCGTTTCCATCAGCATCTGTGTAATACAGTTTATTTGCTTTTTCATCATACAAGAATGTCTCACGCTTCGACTCCTCATTCATTGTCGCAGTGACAATTTTTTTGAGTGCACGCGTTTCGTTTTGCTTCTGATTGCCGTACTCAATTGTTATGACAGTTGCATCCGGTTTAATCATTTTTATCAAATCGCCGGAAGCATCATACACATAAGCGTAAAAATCTTTTTGTTCATCCATGTACTGAATAAGATTTTTATTTTCATACGCATACGTAATCGTGCTCTCTGTAAAATAATTGTGAATGCGTGTTATACAGCCGTTTTCATTCCAACTGAACTCAAGCATTGGTTTGCCATGATGCGTAATTGTTTCAAGCTGCTGCTTTGCGCCATACACAAAATCAATTCTACTTCCATATGCATCGCTGATATATGAAATTTTACCCCACTTATTGAATCCTTTTTCTACACCATCACCATCGTGTACAATAAATCCCCCTGAATACCCTGAAGAGGTGATATAGCAATTCTTGCAAACAGTTTTATCATACGGCTCATATTTATTTGTCGTTGCATTAAACGAAAAAATTCGTGCCGTACCAGACTCATCAACGTAAACAAGCGTATCCACGCCAATTTTCAAATCATCTGCGTATGAACCATAAGTCACATACGTATTAAGCTCTTCATTTGTTGCAGAGCGCTGTGCAATCTGCCTAAAAAAGTTGCCATTACCTAGCAATTTTTCCCCTAGTGCCATTCTTCTTTGAATCAGTGAATTCAAATTCTGAGTTTCATATTTTATATTGAACAAACAACTGGTGGCTCGTGCATAATCATTGTATTTTTGCATAATCATATTTGCTTTTGCACCAGCATCCTTATCAACACCACGTATGATCCTTGTATCAAGGCAGCTGTTCCAAGTCGTTCCCAAACACCCCTGTGGATGCACGCCGCTTGTCATAGTGCGAAAGAAAGTATATGTGTTTTTACCATAGCGGAATGAAGTGTCTTCGCTTTCTGTATAATATGCACCTAACGCAAGTAAAACAGGATCTCCTTCTGTAGATGGAGCATCAACATCTGTTTTTAAACCAAAAGCTATCTGCTCTGCCTTTTTCTTTTCGCCGGAAACAGTATGAATTACTTTAAAAAAAGATTCTCTTCTTTTCTCCTCTGTGCTTTTATTTTTTTCAATTTCACTGGAATATGCATCGGTAACATTCTGAGCTTCAGGCAAAGAAAGATATTCTTGAATTGTTCCAGTTGCATTTGCAATATCTTTTTTTTCCTGCTCAATTGTTTGCTGCTTTTTATGTTCTTCTGCCTGTGCCTGTTCATAGCAACTAGAATCATGCCCGCCAGAAGCACCGCTTGTTGCTGACTGGTTAGTATATGAACTTCCAGACGACGATCCACTAGAGCTGCCCGTTGTTCCGTTTGAGCTACCTGATGTTCCTACCCACTCATACGCTCCTATCGAACCTTCAACTCTATGGTATCCAGGAGGATCATCCGCAAAGACAGCAAATGAAACTCCAAGCACACATGCCACTTGAATCAATATTTTTTTTATTTTTCTCATGTATTACTCCTAATAAACCGTAAAAAAGAGTTTATCGAGCAATGTGCCGGATGTTCTGCCAGTAGGAACATACCATTTTGAATTCCGCACAAATTGGCATTGTTCTGCGGAAGCATTTCCCTGCACATACAGCTCTGGAACAGTTTTATTCACGGAACCCGTATTTGTTACGGTGCAATAAAAAACTCCGAGAGGATATCCTTCGGAACCATTACCTTGCGCGTTGCAGACTGTTTCTTTGAGAGCTATCTGCAATGCCGACGATTCATTTTTAACTGCGGAAATTTTATTTGCCAGGACAAGAGACACATCGTACACGTCTACAAAAAGAGATGATGCTGAACCAGACACATAATATGTTTTGCATTCTTTTGTCATTGCTTCGACAACTATATCTTTTGCCGCTTCACTGGTAATTTGCTTTGAAACTATCTTTGCAAACGATTCAAATGTATCAAACAATTTTTCAACTTTTGCCAGATTGATAATAGAAAATGTTGACTGACTATCATCGGTAAACTGAGATTCCAACGAATGGCCGAGCGACAATCCGTCTTCATGCAATCCATCACACGATGATAAAAACTTTGTGTAGTTCCACCCGGAATTTGAAATTGTTCCCGCGCTGCCGGCAAAGTATTCCGCCGTGTCTCGAAGTTCGTATATTTCTTCAAGCTCCGCACCAAAACAGGTATCAAATCCCAAAAAAGATATTTTGGCACCGTTCATTCCAGTGTGTATTGCATTGTGAAGTTCTGGCAAAGACATAAACGTTCCTGATTCATCATCAACTGCAACAGCTCGTATATCTGCCGGCACTTTCTGCTGGCATACAGTCTGGCAATATCGCCAACCGGTACCGTGTCCCCATATAACAAGACCATATCGGGTTGCTGGATATGATGTTTGTGCAAACACGAGAAGATTTTTTAACACATTTCCATCCGACATATTCAATTCTTTTTGAGAATTTTTTTTCAGACCGAGCTGTGGGCAATCAATTTGTTTTGAGATTATTTTCTTATTAGTACCATTCACATCTTGGCAAACTTCAAAGAGGCGTGTGTCTGACCAATTGTCATTTGATGTATCATATGAAGAACTGCGATCAAACAGAACAAGCACTGCGGTTTTTGTGCAATCATATGAAGCTGCTTCCATTTCATTCAAATCTGCAATTCCCTCCGACTCAAGATTGTTGTCAGCAGCCATGTATACAATTATTGTCCAGTCATAATTCTTAACGTCCTTCTTTTCTGTACCGTTCTGCCCGCTCTCTGCGCCGCCTGATTCTGAACCTCCCGCTATTTTTTCTTCAGGAACAGCGTCAATGTCATACCTCCATTCAACATTGCATGACAGAGCAAGCAAGACATATAACAGCATTGCAAAAAAAGCAGGCAGTTTACCACGCATACATGCCCCACTCGTCATTCCAAACGCTGCCGTCCTCATACACAATCTTCTTCAGATACACATAATCAAGCTGATATGTTTCCTGAAGCACACCTCCAACAGCTTCATCAAGGCTCACGATTATCTGTGCCTTATCATGAGGCGCAATATTGCGCGCGTAAGTTCCACAAATGCAATTTGATCCAAGTGCAGACGCATTGCCATCTTCGTCATACAGACAAAATGACACACATAGTTCAGAGATTGCTTTTTCCGCAGTATTGCATACAGTGAAATAAGCACCTGCAAATTGGTGAACACCCGCATTCTCACACACCTTTACTTTTTTCTCAGTCACTACATACGGAGGGGACAATTCAAATCCTCTAAAGTCACAGCAGCTCATCATGAGCAAGCCGATAAAAATAAATAAAATAGTGATAATTTTATTTTTCATTCTTCCACCACCTTCTGTTCATCAATAATTTTTTGCTTGAAAAATAAAATTGATTCATCTTTGGAATCAATTTGTTCCAGGCAACGAAGCGCTTTAGTAAAATCTTTGCGCTTATACGCAGCGATGCTTGAAATGATAAGCATTTTTTTATTACAGCTATTAGAAGCACCTGCTGATTCAACGAGGCACAAGACTCTGTCGTAATCAGCACATTCAAGTGCCGTTTCCGCCTGCAAAATAATTTCTTCAACACTTTTGATTTGCATACAGAACAATTCATTTGTATTTGAGAATTTTTTTTGCAGCGAAACACATTCCCAGCCTTCTTTTGCTCCAGTCAACACCACCTGTTTTTTTACAGGTACCTGTATGACAAAGAGTCCCTGCGTATTTGTCACCGAACAAATTTTCCCGTCCAAGCTAATTTCATATCCGGCTACCGGTTTGTCATCTGATGATGTTACCATTCCATATACATCAATTTTTTCTTGAGAAATTTTCATTGACCCGCATGACACAAACAACAGCTGTGCAAGTAGCGCAATTTCAACAAGTTTATTTTTCATTTTGTTTGCTCCTGAACGACACCGTTCTTGTCCCGAAAATACACAATTTCAACACCTTCTTTTGTATAAATCTTTCCAATAACATTCTGAGAGTCTTGCTTCTGCTGTTGAATGATAATTTTATTTCTTTGCGGACTTGTACTTTTCTTGTGGCGCGCCACGCACCGTGCCAATTCAATCATTACCGTTTCTGTTTGCAAATATCGTCCTGAAGCAAGTGACAGAGTACAGGCAACAAGCTGACTTTGGTTTGCAACAGTCACACGTTGTATGAAGGCGTCATGTTCTTTGCAGAATGTCGTAATCAGTTGTGCAGCCGTGATAAAATTCTCACACTGAATGCAAAATGAAAGCTCCTGTGTTTCATCGTTTTCCGTTAGAATAGAAGCGTCATCTTTTAGCAGCATGTTACGAAGATACGTGACAGGTATTTCTTCATGACAAACACTCCCTTCAAGAAGTCCGCTTTTAGTAAGCAAAAGTGTGAATGAAGGAATTCCATTCTGGAACGAAACAGGTCCGACAGACGCGACAACTTCTTTTTGTACCGTAACTGCCTCCGGAAAACAATTTTTAAGCGATGCTTCAATAGTAAGCGAGGCATTTTGATCATTTGAAGGAGCAAGCATATATGACACCTGTTGAACGAGGCCTTGCGTCAAATTTATTTTATCTGCAAAAGAGGCAACAATTTCTTGTGGCTTAAGCGACGGGTGAACTGCAACAGCAGCCTGAATCATTTGCTCCGGTACTTTATCTACATCCACCTTTTTATTTGCCCGCATAGTACGGACATAAATACAAAGCACAGCACAAGCGCATAAGACTGCGACAACAGCTATGTATTTTTTTCTCTTATCAACAAAAACGCCGACGTGCACATTTTCTGCAAGCACAAGTTTTTTCCCAGGAAACCGAGCATGGTAGCGAGCAAGTTTTATCTTGTCCATGACAGTCACTGACGCAACAAGTCCTTTTTTAGCAGGATGCAATGATGTTTCAAAGCAACACCGTTCTGAAAAACAAGGATGCAACTTTTCAAGTTCACTGCTTATGTATGTCCGTCGCTTCTTACGGTTCATCATTACAGGAATCGGAAAGCGATACACTTCATAGTCTTCTTTGCAAATAATTCCTCTTTTCATCTTGCTCCTTTTTTTATGTTTACTTTTTTACGTAAACACTCATTTTTTCTCCATCACTCTGCCACTCTGCACGGTACAAATTATTTTTCTTTTCCAGCGCGAACGAATCAAACTGCCAGAATGCCATGCAGGTCCTTTTAAATTCATCTGCTTTCTGCTGCCAAAGGAATGCATCGTTTATGCAGCAAATTTGTTTAAAGCCCGCTTGAATGAATTTGTCACGCTCATAGTGCGCTTCAATATTTTTTGTTTTTCTATATGTCTTTGCAGAGGGAACAAGCACTGCTGCCGTAAGTCCGTTGAACAAAATCATGAACGCACAAAGAAGAAAAATATCAGCGAGTCTCATTGTTCCATGCGCTCCTAACGCTCTTGTTTTCTTGTTCAAGTGTTGTATAAAACAGTTCGCTCTTTTTTACAGCAGCCACATATTCAGCATTGACATATCCTTCAAGCGCCACAACAACAAATGACAACGCCGCGAGAAGATACAATGCGATGACAAGCGTATATCCCTCGTTGCGCTTATTTCCACGAAACGACATCTTCATTTGAGCCATCACCTCCTGCTACTTTGTCAGCTCCGTAACTGATGATGACAAAAGGAAGCCCTTCTGCTGTTCCTTGGGGGAATGACGCGCTTTCTTTTGTAAGATAGACGTACTCTGCACCCCACGGGTCTGAATGAAGTTCGTGGTCAACATACGGGCCATTCCACTCCGATGGAACAGGTACGAGCACTGGTTTCTGCCAAAGTGCTTCAAGTCCTTGTTGCACAGAGGGAAATCTTCCGCAGTCGATGTAATACGATTGCAAAGCGGCTTTATATTGAGCAATAGTTTCTCTTGCCGCCGTTTTCTTTGCAAAGTCAATAAGGTGAACTGCCGAAACTCCCGCGCCGGCAGCCAGAACGGCACCAACAGTGAGCACCGCAAGTGTTTCGACAAATGTAAATCCGCTGTTTCTGTCTTCATCATTTTTCTTCCTCCTTTGATGCATACCTTTCGTTATGCGAAATACCTTTTTCATTTTGTAACCTCCACTCGTTTCTATTAAAATCCATATCCAAATAGGACTGGCATAATTGAACTTTTTAAAAGCAGAATGAGATACACGGCAACAACCATCATTGCAATCGGTTCCGCAAGATTCATGCACTGTTTTGCAAAACGCTTTTCTTTTTCTTCCGCAGCATATGCAAGTTTTTTAAAAGCACCGCAAATATTTCCGCACTGTTCTGCAACAGAAATGCACAGTTCACTTTCTGCGCCGAAACAGACAAATGCTTTTACCGGTGAGATTCCTTTTTTTAGTTCTTCCATGACGGAAAGCAATATTCGTTCCCACTTTGGACTTTTACGCGCAACGGTAAGCGTAATTTCAAGTGAATGGTACAGATCAACACCTGCCTGCGTAAGAAAAGAAAGAGATTCAAAGACAGAACGTTTTTCATCACCGCGCGCAATTTTTTTAAGCAGCAACGAACCGCAAAAAACGCATACTAAAAGAAAAACATTTGCAACGACACAGCCTGACCGGGCATGTTCCTTGTACGATGCCATGTCAAATTCTCCAACGACAGAAGGCGCAAGTTTGCTTCCGAAGGTAATGAACAATATGCTTCCTACAAAGGCGGCAATCACCACAAACAGTGGATATATGCAGACAGAAACTATTGTTGTGCGCTGATGGGCTGTTCGCTCTTCCCGCTCAAGAAGAAATGAAATGCTTTGCGTTATATTTCCAGTTTCCTGTGCAGCATACATAAATGATTGATACACCTCTGAGAAGAAAATAGATTTACATTGCGAAAGTGCAAGCGCAAATGACGTACCAGCTTCAAGACGGCACTCAATTTCCGCAGCGCCTTCGCGCACTTTTTCAGGAACACCTGCCATTGTTGTCATTGCCATAAGCGCTGCCTGTAAGGGAATATTTTGCGCAGAAAGTTCTGCAAGCAATCTTGTAAACAAGAGAACTGACCTATTGCCCATCAACCACTCCTTCAAAGCTACGCACATCAGCAGTCATGCATTCATTATCCATATGCTGAACCACGACGCCGTGCAGCACCGCACGTATAAGCACTTTGTCTGCCCCAAGATTTTGCAGGCGAAGCACCGCTTTGTCCGCAGAACTCACATGCATTGTTGCCACCACAAGATGACCGGTAAGCGCAGCTTGCACCGCGGTTTGCGCAGTAAGTTCGTCTCGTATTTCTCCAATCATGATGACATCGGGGTCTTGTCGATATGTTCTTCTGAGTGCCTCTGGAAAATCCATATCTCCGCTTGAGCGTATTTCTATCTGCGTAACGCCAGGAAGAATATACTCCGGCGGATCTTCAAGGCTCACAATTTTGCAGCTATCTTTTTTTAATGTGCGTATCGCCTCCATCATTGCAGCGGCGGTAGTGGACTTGCCCGAACCTGTCGGTCCGCAAATCAAAACAAGTCCATCCTTCATAAGACAAAATTTTTCAACAGCACGAACTTGTGCATCAGAAAAACCGAGAGAGACCAGAGAAAGTGGCACACGTTTTGTATCAAGAATTCTAAGGACAATAGAACCGCCCTCATCGTCTTTCACGCTGCTTACCGACGGCACGCACGACACACGCACAAACACTGCTGAATCAGCATCGTCCATATATACAAATTGACCGTCTTGCCCATGACGTTTTTCGAGCATATTCAATCTTGCAAGCAGTTTAATTCTTCGTACAAGCTGTTCGACTCTTTTGCCATCTAGTGCGACTTCATGTTTGAGCAGGCCTTTTACTCTAAAACGCACAACGGAGCCTTCTATATGAATATCAGTTGCACCCTCGCTTCTTGCGCTGTCAAGGAGACTGTCAAGAAGCGCGGCGGCGGCATTTTCCTCTGACTCAGTCATTTGTTTCTTTTGAGCAGCAGCGTGAACGTCTATCTGTTTGAAAGATGGAGCGCTTTGTGGCGAAAACAGATGAGAAACTCTGCAAGAAAATTCTTCCTTTGAAAGTGGAATGAATCGCGTGCTTGGGCAAACAGTTTCAATATCACCATTTGCCGCGGGCCGCGTAAATTCAAGCTGTGACGCAACAGCATGAGTAAGTCTAAGCTGCAATGTCTTGTCGGCAGGATTTAAAACACCAATGGTCACCGACTGATTATTTTGTTCAAGTACAACTGCTCCATTGTGCAAGCAGTACACCGGTGAAAGAATAAATTCATTCCGCACTGTGTTCATCTTTTTTCTCCTCGATATAAAGATGTATGAGACGATTACAAAATTCATTATCATCACAGCAAGTTGTTTCTTTTGCTGACTGAAAAACTTCATGCTGTTCACAATGGGGTACCAAATAAATAATCATCTCTGTCCTTTCATTTGTTTTTTTATGAGATTTAAAAAGCCAGCCAAAAATCGGAACCTTTGAAACAAGCGGAGTACGTTCTTCTGCAAGCATTGTTTCATCCTGCACCAAGCCGCTGAGCACCACAGGCTCACCGCTTTTACCGCGAACTTCGGTCGTAATTATTTTTTCACTGGTAGGCGGAGGGTTGCCCGTCTTTGCAGAAACATCAACACCTTGACGTGATACAGACGCAGTGACTTTACTTGTAATCATACCGTCACCACTCACCCAGCCTGTTACATCAAGTTTTAGGCCGGAAACAATTTCTCTGGTGACGCCACTGTATATCGGCTTGCCCGTATCTGGATCAATATTGTTGTCGCGGTACCGGTATGTATTTGTGTTTTTAAAATTGATGGTTCCGCCATTCACGCCATGAAGCGTTGTATCTGCAAACACATATCCCCGGTTTTCATTTATTGCATTCTGCAGCGAGCAGGCAAACTTTAGTCCAAATACTGAAACGACATCGACGTTAAGCGAAAGCACAGAACCAAGAGCCGCATCAAGGTTGTTCAAGTCTCCAAACTGAAGGCGTTTCGCAGAAAGAGACGCCTCCCAAGAGAAATCATCTGTTTTTTGAAACTGCATCACGAGTAAATCGTAACGTATTTGTTTCACCGGGCTGTCAATCGAAGCAAGCAGTTCCTTGAGCAAGAGGTACTGGCTTTTGCTACCGGCAAAGAAAAACATATTGTCCGAAGTGCCAGTCATAATCTGCGAAGAATTTATGCCCGCTGGAAGATGGGCTAACAAGTCCGCAGTGTGAATGTACTGAAGTTCAACAGCAAACTGTTCCGGCGGCATGTCAACAAGGGCGAGAAAAGCTGCAATGTCATTCTGTCTGGCATCGTCTGCACGGCAAAGAAACTGCATCTGGTCAGGAAGCGCTATGAATTCCACGGAAGAAAATCTATTCTGCAAAAGCGGCAGCACAATCTGAGTGTCGCGATACGCAAGGGAATACGTTTTCCATACTCTTCCAGAAGCAGAGCTGTCAGTGCGTCCTTCTTCTTTTGGAATGATATAATAAATTTCATTATTGACCGCCCAACCAAGTCCTGATTCTGAACAGAGCAAGGCGAGCGTTTCACTAAATGATTTCCCGCTGAACAACGCGCGCTTCATCTGAACGCCCACGTCACCTGCAAAAACATACTGTTTGCCAGCTTGTTTAAAAAGCTGTTCAAGCACGACATTCATTGCACCGTCACGCACGTCAACAAGATATGTTTCACCGGCAGAATGCAAACCTTCACCGGCAGACATTTCCTTCTGCACAACAATCTGCGAAAATAAATCATCGTCATGCTGCGAAGACATAGTAACTCTCGCCAAGTGAATTCGTTGGTCGCGGTGTTCAACTGAATATTCCCGCCCAAGCTGACGCGCAACTGCGCCGGCAAAATCTTCTGCGTCCGTGCCCGTTGTATGCAGCGAGATTGCAGTTTCCGGAAGCACATCGAATGTCACTTCTTCGCCAAAGAAAGCGCTTATCTTTTCAACAAGCAGCGCCGGTTGTATGTCAGACGCGTCAAGATGATAGCTGCCTTCTGTGCCTGACAATTGTACTTTGCTCACCGTCCACAGAGACTGCTCTTTTCTGACATACAGACGTTCTGCACGCAGAAAACTGTCAAATGCACTTTCAAAATCTGTTCCGGCAAACCTAAAGCTCGCCCGTCCAGACACCGTGTCATCACCAACAATGGGAATTCCATGAAACATGCTTACGGTGTACAGAATCTCACCAATGTCTCTATCTATAAATTCAAATCCGTTAAGTCCGGACGCAGGTGCCGCCACGGAATAAAATCCGGCAATCATGAGCAGGCATGATGCGGCAATAGAACGCAACAGTTTCATTACATAGACCTCCATACTTTTTGTTTCACCTATATATTCCGCACTGAATTTTAAAAAATACAAAAAAAATTCAATTCATCTTTTGATTTATTGAAACAAACTCGCTTTTTGTGCTAAAATAAGTGAAGTTTTAATAAAAAATCCTGGCGCAGGAGGAAGGAATGGACAGCGACTGTTGTTCGGGGCATCATCAATGCCAACCGTTGAGCATCGCATTTTTGCGGTTACGTGCAAGTACACTAGTCCATCCGGCGTATTGAAAGGACTTTTTCTGTACTGCAAAACCTTTTTCATGAAGGAAGAAAATTATGATTTCATACTGGCAGCAGGAAAATGGAAAACTAATTAAAAAAGACGAAAACACTCTGGGCGCAAAACACAACACTTGGATAGACGCACGCCTTGTTACAAGCGACGACATTCACACTCTTGAGGAAAAATATCATATTGACTCTGAGAACATTCTTGATATTCTTGATCCTGATGAACTTTCGCGCATAGAAAAAAATGACAAGGCAGGATACACGCTTGCCATCGTGCGACTTCCGGTATTTTCTCCGGGAGATGACATTGCCTATTTCACGGCGCCTATCGGCATCATCATTCAAGGACAGACAATAATTACTATCTGTTGGACAGACTGCGATGTGCTGCACGATTTTGCCGCAAATAGAATTGCAGATCTTACGCTCAATGATTTTTCTTCGTTTACCATCAGCTTCATGGCACGCGCAGATTTTACTTTCTTGCGCTATCTTAAGGAATTAAACCGCCGCACAACAACAATTCAAAATGAAATGTTCCGCGCTGTAGAGAACCGCGAATTTATTCAGCTGCTCAACATTCAAAAGTCGCTTGTATACTTTTCAACTTCGCTCAAGAGCAACCAGCTGCTTCTTGAACGGCTGCGCAAAACAAAGATTCTTAAACTTGACAATGAAGACCAGGACTGGCTTGATGATGTTGAAATCGACAACCGTCAGGCTATGGAAATGGCAGATACATACACAAACATTATGAGTCAGATGAACGAGGCTTTTGGCGCCGTGCTCTCAAACAACTTGAATATTGTTATGAAAAAAATGACGCTCATTTCCCTGGTGCTCATGATTCCTACGTTCATCACCAGTTTTTTTGGCATGAACGTTCCGCTTCCGTGGATGCATTCCGGCTGGAAGGGCATGGCTGCAATCATCTTCTTGTGCCTGCTATCTGCATTTGTCGGCTGGTACTTCATCATGGGCAGCACGAATGCTGCAACACAGGCATCTCTGCGGAAAAAGAGTATAAAGCAAATTAACGCCGAGCAGAAACAAAAACGTTTTCTGCGCAAACAAGAAAAACTTGCAGCATCTCAAGCAAAGAAAACCACAACACATAGAAATGGAGGAAAAAAATGAACTCATCAATTTTGTCACACCACGTATTTTGCGCCACTTGCATGTTACTTCTATCAACGGCAGCATTTCCACTTGCCGCGCAAGAAAGCGCAGATGATCCCGTTGACATAACAGATCCCGAAGTGACTGATGAACAGGCATTTGTCCAGAGTTTCTTGCAACCGCAAAATGACGATGACCAGAATAAAGTTGTCATAGACAATTTCAACGAGCTGAATTTCGTTCAGCTTGGTTCAGATACGTCTGACGAAGCAGTCGATTATACAATCGGGGAAAATACACAGGCATACACCGGCAAACGCTGGGTTACTTCATTTAAAATAAATCGATACGAAACGACATACAATCTGTGGTACACCGTGCGTATTGCCGCAGAAAATTCCGGATACGTATTTGCAAACCCCGGACAGGAAGGGTCAACAGGCAGACGCAGCAGGCAGCCGTCACAGATAAACAAATATCAGCCGGTCACCATGATAAACTGGTACGATGCAATTGTGTGGTGCAACGCACTGAGCGAACAAAACAACCGCACTCCTTGCTACACATACGATGGCAAAGTGCTCAGAGACTCAACAGACACTGCAAGCTGCGACCTTGCCCAATGCAACTGGAACGCAGACGGCTACCGGCTTCCGACAGAAACTGAATGGGAATTTGCCGCAAGAAAAACACCGGCAGGACTTCAGCGCGGAGACTTGGCAAGCGGACAAATAAATGCAGGCGGCATGAGCGACAGTTCGATTCCCGCAGCAGAAGTTGCATGGTACTCTGAAAACACTGAAACAACACACACGGTGGGAACTGCAGGAACACCATTTAAACCAAGTGCGCCACCCGCACCCGGCAGCGGAAATCCTAACGGAGCAGGTCTCTTTGACATGAGTGGAAACGTCCTTGAATTCTGCTGGGACTGGGAAGCCGATTATACCGATGCAGAACGTGGAGAACGCTCAACCGGACCGCAATTTGGCGCAGGTCGTATTTCACGCGGAGGAAGCTGGTCAATCTATACGCCATATTTTTACGCAGGCGACCGCTATTCATATGATCCAAACGAAGCATACAATTATCTTGGCTTCAGAATTGTAACAACAAAATAATAAAATTATGGAGGAAAAAATGAAATTCTTAGTGATAACAGACTTGCACGGAAACCTTGCCGTTCTTGACAAAATGGACAAGCAGTTTGCGGAAGCGGACGCAGTTCTTTTTGCCGGAGACTTTTCAAAATATGCCTGTCCGGAAACTGGATTGCCGGCACTCGAAAAGCTGTGCAAGAAACATGACACTATTTTTTCTGTCATAGGAAATTGCGATGAACCTTCTTTTCTTGCTCAAATAGAGGACAAAGATATTTCCGTGCAAGGCAGCATGGTTTTTCATGAAGGGCTTGTTTTTGCAGGAAGCGGTGGCGGAACAAAATTTGACGGTTCGACACCAAACGAGCGTGATGAAGACGACCTTGTCTCTGACCTTGCCATTCTTACGAAGGAAGAATCTACACAGTCATGGGACAACCTCATTCTTATTATCCACAATCCGCCTAAAGACACAAAATGCGACATGTTGCCAAACGGCATACATGTGGGTAGCGAGCAGATTCGCCAATTCATTGAAAAAACAAAGCCTCTCGCCGTCATCACCGGGCACATACACGAAGGACGTGCCATAGACAGCATCGGCGACACTACCATAATAAATGCAGGACCGCTCAATGAGGGAAACTACGCATGGCTCACCGTAGAAAAAGACAACGGTGCGTGGAAAGTAATGAGCGCGACTCTTGAGAAAATATAATCTTTTAGATTGAAGCCATTACTTTTTTAAGCGCGTCCATCTGCGGCTTAGTGCCGATTGTGATGCGCACAAAGTCTTCAATGCCCGGCGTGCCAAAATGACGGATAAGAATACCTTCCTTTTTTACAGACTGGTACACTTGTTCGCCCGGCACGCCTTCTTTTTTTGCAAACAAGAAGTTAGTCGTACTGTCGATGACGAACCATCCGTGCGCACGAAGAAACTGTGTCATGCTTTCGCGTTCAGAGACAACTTTGCGCGCACAGTCAGCATAATACTTTGCGGCTCGGCAAGAAGCGACACCCGCCGTCTGCGCAAGAACGTCAGCCGGAAAGTGATTGAATGAATTTTTTACCGTGAAAATTGCCTGAATCAGTTTTGGCGAAGACACCACAAAGCCAAGCCTCATTCCCGCAAAAGAAAAACTCTTGCTGAATGTACGAACAATGACAAGATTATCAAATTCAGCAAGCAGCGGAATGCAACTTTCGCCGCCAAAGTCGCAATACGCTTCATCAACGACAAAAATTCTATCTTTGGGCGAGCGGCGAATCATCGCGGCAACTTCCTTGCGCGTCAACGCTTTGCCGGTAGGCGCATTTGGATTTGCAAAAATAGTGCAACTGTCTGTTTTGTTTGCATCGTCAATCATCCGCTCGGTGTCGAGTGTCCAGTCCGGTCTGAGCGGGACTTGATCCATCGGTATGCTGTAGAATCCGCAGTACACCGGATAAAAGCTGTAAGTAAATGTTGGCATGACAATAGGACGGTCGCTGTCAAAGAATGTGTAGAACACAAAGCTAAGCACTTCATCACTGCCGTTGCCACAGAAAATCATGTCGGGTGTGACCGTAAAAGGAATTTTGTCCTGATTGGCAGGCATACACAGCTTACCCTTTGCGCTTGTTCTGCAGAGCACGCCGCCTGTCTGGTTGAGCATGTCGGCAATTGCCGCACGGAGCACATTTGCGTCAGGGTCTGGATAGAGTCCCAGCTTGCCAAGTTTTGCAGAAACAATCTGTTTTACCGCCTTGCCTACGCTTTTATCAGGAGCATATGGATTTTCGTTAGCATTGAGTTTTATATAAACGCGGTCGGAAGGTTGTTCACCAGGAACATACGGATGAAGATTTTCAAGACGTTTTGCAAGCATACTGTCCTCTTTTTTTTTGATTGAAGTTAGGTAATTCTAGTCTTTTTAAATAATTACTTCAAGACAAGACCTTCTTTACCTTATGAAAATGTATGACAGGAAAGCCTTTGCAATCTTGTGAATTACAAAAAAGTAAGTTATACTACACGGTATGGCAACATCATCAAATGTGTACACAATTCTAAAGTTCTATGCATCACGGCAAAAAAGTCCGATGATTGATTTTGACGAATTCGCCGACTATATCAAACGATATGCACAACACCACCTTGAAGAAAATCCTGATTTAGTAACATTTCTGGGAGCCTCAAGCACAACGTTGCAGGATGAACTGGCAAAGCTGACTGCATCTAATCAGATTGCCATGACAAATCCCTCCCCTACAAAGAAATTCATATTCGTACTTTCATATTTTATGGAATCATACGCGGCTCGTTACCGTGAAATCGAGGGGAATATTTCAATTCCGTTCCCCAACATAAACGACCTGCCAAAAAATGCGCCTGCTGAGCTTGTAACAAAAGTCGCAGCGGTAGACCTGATATACAAACTGCTCGACACAAATGAAATCAATGACAAGACACTATACGGCATAACGTTTGCAAAAGACGTAATTCCGGTGCTCTTTCCATCATCAGTTCCAATATCGCTGCTCATCAATTCGTCCCTTGAAAAAATACGCACCATGCTCCGCAAGGATGAATATCACGACTACTTTCTAAAGAAACTTTCAATCTCAAATCCAGGAAAAGAAATCACTGCAAAGAATTTCTTCAATTCATTTGTGCAAAAGCCAGATGATGCGTTCAAAGCGCTCAAGGAGTCCGGCGAAACATTCTACTTCTGGAGCCAGCTCTGCTACTTCATCAAGCAGGACTATGACAAGCTCAAGGATTTCACCGTAGAGGACATCAACATCCTTCAGTCGGTAAACGTTACTGAAGTTGCCACCGCCTATTACAAATCAAAGGCTGTGGAAAAAATACAGAAAGGAAACGCATTCAAATTTCTTGATCAACAGCTCGGGCGGCCGCCGTACTATTATTCGTATGGTGACATTGTAAAGATGAAGGACAACAATGGAATTCCACTGCTCGGCCAGTACACTGACGATGATCTCAAGCAGCACATTCAGGAAATGACAACCCAGGCAGCAAGCACACAACTTCCGGATCTGCTCATTTTCAAGATGAATGACAATGAACGATACTTTATTCTCAAAGACAAAGTCATGCAGCTTGTAGTACGTCTTTGCAATGACGCCCGGATAACCGTCCGCGGAAATCTTTCAAAAGTCTGGGAAGCAAACATTCGCGAATTTAACACCGTGCCAGAAATGAAAGAGCAGCGTGTGTTTGAGAAATGTCTTGAGCGCGAAACAAAGGCAACACAACCAATTTTGTACGCGCTGCTCAACGCCTCTTTTCTTCCGCTCATCACCTACGATCAAAATGGCAATGATGACTATTCAGGAAGACTCGTTCTTTTCAAAGATGGAAATCTTATTCCATACAGCGAAATATTAATGATAAGCAGACGTGAAATTCTTGATGATGCAAAAATCAAGCTGCCGTTCTATTACACCATGCCAGTTATTTCCTGGATCATTGCATTCTTCATGCGCAAGCCAAAGAATAAGAAAGTAAAGAAAGCTGAAAAAACAGCAGCAGAAAAAGTGCTTGAAGAAGAAAAACTTGCTGAAAAAGAAAAAGAACAAAAGCGAACTCTTGCAGATCCGGTGGATGAACACATGTCGCGCAAGCAGGAACTTCGTCAGGCTGCGTCCGATGCAGAGACAGCGCTTGTTCCGTCATCAAGCACGCTTGACCGAGAATTATTCTCTTACTGCCGCGAGTGGAATACGCTCATTGGCAAAGAGGCAAACGAAAACCTTACCGAAGATGTCAATTCGCTCATACGAGACTACATGCGGAAAGTGCTCCGCACGCTCAAGTCAACGGGCTTTACCCCGGAACGAATAAAAAGTCTTGCGGATTCGCTTACCGATTCACCTGGAATGCAGAAGATAAAGAATCATGAAGCGCTTAAAATGTATACGCAGCTGTACATGATTAAGCTCGTAAAAAATCTTCCGTAATGAGCTAATTCTTTTATTTCATCATTTTTTTCTCTTTTTTTTGTCAAAACTGCATTGTGCCGCCTATAACTATAGTGCGGCATGATGAACAGTTGTGACAATGATAATCGCGCGCAACACTTCTGTTCTGATTGCAGCAGAGATCAGGTAATCGCAGCAAAACTGCGGAGGAACAGAGTATGAATTCATTAAATCAGATTATTCTTGAAGGAAATGTTGTCCGCCAGCCGGAAAAGAAGGATTTGCCGAGGGGCACGCATGTGTGTACAATTCCTATTGCAGTAAATCGGCGCTACAAGACTCATGAAGGCGAAGAAACAGAAGAAGTTTCTTACTTCGATGTTGAGACATTTGGCAATCTTGCCGATGCCTGCGCCCAGTGGTGTCCAAAAGGTCGCGGTGTGCGCGTTGTGGGAAGGCTTAAACAGGAACGTTGGAAAACAGATGAAGGCAAAAGCAGGAGCAAAGTCACCGTCATTGCTGAACATGTTGAATTCAAGCCATTCTTTAAAAAGAAGGATGACGGTTCCGGTGAAGCAACAGAATCTGTAGAAGGTCCTGATTCGGCAGACAATGGAACTCCCGCTCCCACAAAGAAACAGAAACTTGCCATGCTCGCAGAAGCAGCCGCCGCTGCGCAGAGCGAACAAGAAGCAGGAGATGTTGCCTTCTAAAAAAGGTTAATGGCGGCGGTCTGTAGAATGGCTGCTTTGTCTTTGCCAACCGTTTTTGCGGCCGCCGTTTTTGTTGCTTCCACTTCCCTTTCCTTTGCCCTGGTAAGACATACGGGCTTCTGCAGCACGGGCGTTGCTTGCCGTGTACGCCTCAATTTTCTCAGGGTCATAGAATCCATCTTTCCAGTTAAAACGGTACGCACCTTTTATGGCATCATGTTTCTGGATTGCATCCATAAGACCGCGCATGTCTGTTTTCTTGACTTTTGTCTTTGAATAGTCAATGAGCAGATGTGTATATCCCTTGTTTTCAAGAATTTGTATTTTATCAACGATGCTGAATGGGGATTCTGGCATGACAAACGAACCGTCTTCCGTAGAATTCACTTTGAATTCCATTCCTTCCTTATCGCTGAAGAATGTAAAGTCATATTCCTTTGGCAGCTTGAACCTCATGCGGAAAAGCGAAGGATATGCAAACACTGCAAGAAGCAGTCTTGATTTCTCTGCAGAAGAAACAAACGTTTGCTCAAGATTGCGCTCAGAATTTTCAAGCGGTGTCTGCATTGCCATGATATTCTGATTTTCAAGGAAGCTCACCGCCCATTTATTGAATGTATACAGATACGGTCCACCAATAAGGTGAATGGCTGCTCCGGTTGACGCAGCAAGCGCGCGGAGCATGGTGATGTGGGCAAGATTGTTCACCACATACGTTGTAAATCCCTGGGAGATAAGAGCCTGAAGCGTTTGCTGCAATTCTGCGGCACGTGATTCTGGCAGGTACGGATCAAGAGAAATAATCATCATCTTTTTGCTGAACGGAATCACCGGTTTTTCAGAAACATTCCTTTTGAGCAAGTCATATGCTGTCTCTGAATTAAGCTCAAGAATGGCACGAACAGGATGCTCTGCCTGGATAAGAAATAAATCTTCCGTCGTGGAGACTTGTATATACAGCCCGTTGGGGAACCAAGAAAGTTCATCTTTTTTTACGGGCGTTAAATCGAGTACCGGCAGATGTTCCGGACCAGGCTGACGTCTAAACGGAGACAAGTCCGAAGGAAGCACACGCTTATACCGCTTTGACATAGCCTTTGTCTGAAGAAGATAGACACTGTCTCCTCGGGTAAATCCTATAGGAATATCAATCCACCGCTTGCCTTCACTATCTGTTGTCACCACACGCACTTTATGGCTTTCGCGGCCGGTATCATTCTGCGTATGAAGACGGATGCTGTCACCGGGATCAGGATCATACGTTCCGCCTGAAACAAACGCCATCTGTATGCCGGATTTTTTTTCTTCAATAACATCGGCGTCTTCTGCTGGTGCCGTCTGCTTTACAAACTGTTCCACTTCTTTTTTTTCAGACGCAGTTGCTTCGCGCAAATCGGACACTTTACCAAGAAAAATTCCCGTGCCGCCAGCCTGATTAGGGTTGAGTATCTTTGTACCGGCAGTATCAACACCTTCCTTAAGTTCTTTAAATCCATACCAGTAATCTGTCTTTGTCCGCGCAAAGTCTGTGCTAAGCATACGGTGACCTTCGGCAAGAGCGCCTTTTTTGTCTTCCTGCCAATGGTCCATGACGTATCGGTATGCAGCAGTGACTGCTCCAACGTAGTCGGCACTTTTCATGCGGCCCTCAATCTTAAAGCTCTCAACACCAGCCGTCATCAGGTCAGGCACTTTGTCTATAAGCTCAAGGTCGCACGGAGAAAAGTAATATCCTTGCTCAAGTCCGCCGGAAACTTCAGCCGTGTAGAGCCGGCGGCACGCCTGTGTGCACATGCCACGGTTTGCCGACTTTCCGCCCAAAAAACTTGAAAACAAGCACAACCCGCTTTCGCTTACACAGAGCGCCCCGTGCACGAAAATTTCAAGCTGCGCATTCGTATTTGCCTTTACACTTTTTATTTCTTCAAGCCCCAGTTCGCGGGCAAGAACGACGCGCTTAAATCCCTGTTTGCAAAGCAAATTTGCCGCCGCCGCGCTTTCCACATTCATCTGTGTAGATGCGTGCAACTCCAATTCAGGAAAAAATTCCTGGCACATGCGTACAACACCAAAGTCTTGAACGATAAGACCGTCCGGCTTTACTTTGTTGAGATATGAAAGGAAGCGATAAAGACGTTCTGTTTCGCTTTCTTCAAGCACCGTATTGACGGTGACGTAAATTTTCTTACCAAGTTTGTGCACGCTCTGAACAGCAGCCTCAAACTGGTTCCATGCGAAATTTGATGAACGAAGGCGAGCGTTGAAACACTTGAGTCCAAGGTATACTGCGTCCGCGCCTTCGCCAATTGCTGCATCAAGAGCCTCAATGCTGCCTGCCGGTGCTAATAGTTCTGTCATGGAACCACTATACCATTTTACAGGAAAAAGAAACAGTACAAAATCTTTTATTTGACAGCAAGAGAATTATTGCGTATAGTAGAAGCATGGCTAAGGGACTTGGATTTTTACAGGAACTTTTTAATTCTCTTTTCGGTGGCGGCGATCCCGAATCTGAAAAAAAACGGCAGCTCCGTTCCATTTCAAAGAATCTTTCAAAGACAAAATACCACTTTTACAAGTTTAGCAGTCACGAAGCGGAACCTGGTCTGGCAAAATATTTTTATGAAATATACCGTCTTGTTTCTCCGGCGCAGACACTGTTTCAATCAACAAACCCTGCTGCGCTCAAGAATGTCGTCATTGATGTTTTTCTTTCTGACAAGCAGCGAAAAACTATAGAAGAAATTGACGATAAGAACATTGACGAGCTGTCACGCGTGGCGCCGCTTAATGAAATTGAAGAACGGCTCAAGAAAGACATGGGCATTATCTCCACTGAATTTGACACCGAAAAAGGAGCGCTCATAGACGACACCTACAACAAGCTCCTCATGTTCAAGAACTTCTGTTCATACGACTACTACTTCCTGCTCCGCAAATTTGACAGCACTCTTCGTGAGCACGATTTTTCTGCAACGCCTGCGTTCCAATCAATCGTGGGAAATTACATTGCCGATGACTTGAAGAATTTTATATCTGTTGCATGGGCACTTCCTTTTGACGATGACTGGGCGCCGATGTTCCAGCTTTTGAAACAGACTCGCAGTGTTGAACCGCTTGCTCCGGCTGCATGGAAAAAAATTATTTCACGACTCAAGGTTCTCAAAGCGACACATGCGCTTGAAATGGTCATACAGCTCATCACCGAAAATCCTTCCTACGAAGAAAAACCGCTGGAATCAGATGAACACATTGTTGAGCCGTTCCTCAGCCAATTGCAGACACAAATCAACACTTCCTTAAAGAAGATACAGGACAGGCAGACGCTTTCAAAAGTTGACAGCTTACTTGGTCAGATTTTTGTGGGCGCGCAAGTTTCACCGCTTAAGAACTACACGGCTGAGAATTCACTTCAGTTTGAAAAAAAGAATCTTGGCACTTACCAATATGCGACTCCATTGAGCTACCTCAAGGCATTTCTGCTTGACTACACAAAAAAAGAAATACGTGACATGTCAGACATTCTTCTTATACGCGGCAAATGGGCAACTCCGACTCTTTCCAAACCGATGAGCGATGCGTACAACAAGTTGCTTGAGATTTCAAACCAAGTGATAGAATTTGACGATTCGCTTGCGGAAGATGTTGACATAGGCCTAAAATTAAAGACGATGCTTCCTCGCACAGATCGTGACAAAGACATTGCAAATATTTGCCATACTATAATTCACGATGCAAACAAGGAAGCCGGCTCGTTTATTACAACTGCACTCAACTGCTACATTATTTACGCGAAAAACATAAAAACATTGCTTGAGGATTCGCTCAAACAAACTCGCAGCGAACTCATCATCAACTGGGACGAACTCAAACGATATGCTGAACACGATGTAAAGCCAATGTGCGTTGCCGTGTACAAGAAAATTTATCTTTTTGTTTCACTCATGCAGAATTTCCCGGTGGAAGGCGACAAGTGAAATATTCTTCTTCACTCACCGTGCGTTCTTACGAATGCGATAGCTACGGGCATGTGAACAATGCAGTCTATCTTAATTATCTTGAATACGGACGCATGGAATATCTGCATCAAATTTCCTTTGATTACAAGGGGCTTGTTGCGGCCGGCTGGTACCTTTACATTACACACATCGACATTCATTATAAAAATTCTGCGTATCTTGACGACGTACTTTTTGTAGAGGTGACACCAGTAAAATTAGGCGCAGTAAGCGGGACATTTCATCAGACAGTCCGCAAAGAAAACGGTATGATATGCGCAGAAGCAGATGTTACTTGGGCAAGCGTAAAAAACGGTATGCCGTCACGCATTCCGGAGCAATTTATGGTTGCCGGTCTTAAACCGGAAGTCTAAGAAAAAAATCAAAAGCTGCCTTTATTGCATTACAGATTCAACAAGTTTCTTAAACAGAGGATCTTGCTTTACGCCTTTTATTTCAACATCATCAGAAATAATATACAATCCATCTTGCTCAACAATGGCCGACGGTTCGGAAGAAAGCTCTTTTGTAACCGGCTGTTGTTTGCCAAGACCGGTAAGCGAAAACGGCGTTGTATCAGCAGGCGCAAGCGATTCAACTTCAGGAATGTTTGCGAGTATTTTATTTTCTTCAGAACGAGCTGCGGCAAGCAGACCGCCATGTTTCTTTGTGGTTAGAACAGCGCGTGACGCAGTGCTCAGCAAGCCGGCACCTTTCTTTTTGTTCTTGGGCATATCAAGGAACGAAAAGTCCGGTATTTCTACAGAGAATGGAATATGCTGTTCAACGGCAATTCTTCTTTCCGCCGGCTTATGAGGCTCGCCGATAAGCATCGGTTCTTCAAAAGTATTTTCTTCAATAGGCTTAACGCCAAATGCAGCTTCGGCAGACAGCGTTTCTTCATTTTCATGTAAATCTGTCCGCTTAGCAGAAGCAGTCTTTTCCGCAGGCGCTATTTCCTCGACAGACTCAGCTTCCTCGACAGGCGCTATTTCTTCGACAGGCTCAGCTTCCTCGACAGGCGCCATTTCTTCGACAGGCTCAGCTTCCTCGACAGGCGCTATTTCCTCGACAGACTCAGCTTCCTCGACAGGCGCTATTTCCTCGACAGGCTCAGCTTCCTCGACAGGCTCAGCTTCCTCGACAGGCTCAGCTTCCTCGACAGGCGCTATTTTCTCGACAGGCTCAGCTTCCTCGACAGGCTCAGCTTCCTCGACTGGCGCTATCTCTTCGACAGGCTCGACTTCCTCGACTGGCTCGACTTCTTCGGCAGGCGCTATTTCTTCGACAGGCTCGACTTCCTCGACAGGCGTTGCTTCTTCGGCAGGCGCTATTTCTTCGACAGGCTCAGCTTCCTCGACAGGCGCTATTTCTTCGACAGGCTCGACTTCCTCGACAGACGACACTTTTTTTGCAGAAGCAGCGGCGCCGCTTTTCTTTGCAACAGGCGCGGTCGAAGGAGCCGTTATTGTCTGAACCGTAAGCGTGCCTTTTGACAAGATATCTTCGAGCATCGCCTTTATCTGTGCGGTGTTCTGCTCGCTTGCAGCAGAACTGCCGATTGCAAGTGCCTGCTTACCGCTCAGCGTGGTGACAATTTCATCCCAACTTCGGTCAAGGAGCGTGTCAACCTCTTTTGCATGACGTTTTCCCGTTCTGCCAAGGCTTTTCTTTATTTCATCGCTTACATCTTCGCGTCTTAGCGTAATATCTTCTGAGATTTTCTTCCAATCGTCTGTATCGCGACGGTCAATGTATTCAGTAAGCAATGCAAGCTGGAATCGTTTTATTCTATCGCGGATGATGACCATGTCGTCATGCTTCAAATTGAACAACATGAATATGACAAGAAAAAGCGTAATGAAAATGCAGACGAGCAGTAAAATTCTTACCGTTTGCGGGAAAGTAAAAATGCTTTCGTTATAAATCCAACCGACTTTTCCATAAGCTGACTTTGCGCTGGTGAGCAGGACAAAGTCGCCATTTTCCGTAGAAGCAATATGCTCGGTGTCGTAAAGTCTGCTATTCCATTTTTGGACGATTATTTTTTTGAGCAAATCAGTGCCAACCGCCGGCATACCAAACACGAGTCCGGAATTATCAGCGGAAGGTTCCATATTGTCAACGACAGGCTGCGTTTCTTCAGCTGTTTGAGCGTCGTCAACTTTGTCTGCAACTGCTGTATTCGCATCGCCATTTTGTTCCGCAACAGGACTCACCACAACAGTTCTGTCGCTTAGCGTCACAATGTTTCTTGATACCAAAAAGCGTGTAAAGTCAGCGCCGTCCATATAGAAAACAATTGTTCCCCGCAAGACATTGTATGTGTCGTAGTATGGGAATGAAAACAATATGCGCTCTCTTGAACTGTCAAAAAACACCTTGCAGTTGCCAATAAGTTCTTCAGCTGTTGGAGCTGCAACCGCATCCGCTTTTACCCGTGTATCTGGCGCGGCAACAGAGGCATATGGCAATTCGCCAAGTGTATCATAGTTTGCATACGAAACAAGGCGATCAGTCTTTTTAAGCACGTCCCTGCTATAAGTGCTGTAGTGAAGGTATCGTCCGTTTGCGTCAATGATGCGTATACCTGCAAGACCTGTTGTTCCTGCAAACAAGGCGCCGGTCACTGAAGTTCGGGCTTTAACATCACTGTCAGCTGGAGTTGGCGCAATGAATGTCGCGACACTTTTATCAACTGCATAAGTGGCAAAGCGATGCTCTGTGGCAGAAAAATAATCATTCATGCAGCTGCTTATATCATCAAGCTGTTTGTCAATTGTTGCAACGACACGTGGCTCATAAAAGTGCGCCTCTATGAGCTTGAATCCGCCGGTAAACGCCACAACCGCGCACGCAGCAAAGACGACGACAGAGATGAGTAAACTAAAAGCTGTTTTCTGGCCAGCAGTCACGACAAAAACTCCACAGCGGAATCATTTTTTATAAATTAAAGCTCTCCCGCTTCCATTCATTTTCGGCATGAATTAATGGAATAATTATAGGAAACATGCCGTTGAACGATAAGAATTATATCAATTTTACAAAAAAACAGATATACTTAAACAAACGGGTACAGGAAGGAACGTATGGTTGAAGTAAAAGAAGAGCAAGAAAAAAAAGTGACCTGCCTTTTGGTAGGCGCCCCTGCGCAGAATAAAGGAAGTTCAGGCACTCCGCGGGAACTTCAGGGTCTTGTCCACACACTCGGCCTTGAGATTGCGGACACAATTGTTCTCAACCGCATAGAACCAACGCCGCTTTACGGAATCGGCAAAGGCAAGGCTCAAGAGATTGCAGACCGCGCAAAAGAATGCGGCGCTGAATGCATCATCTTTGACTGGGAAATTGAACCTACAAAGCAGCGCAACTGGGAAAAGCTGACCGGCCTGCCCGTTTTTGACCGCAACGAAGTCATACTGCGCATCTTTGCACAGCGTGCTCAGACAAAAGAAGCGGTAATGCAGGTTGAACTTGCAAAACTAACATACTCGCTGCCACGGCTTCGCCATACATACGGCGATATGGCACGTCAGCGAGGCGGAGCGTTTGGTTCGAAGGGAAGCGGAGAAACACAGCTTGAGCTTGACCGTCGCGAAGTTGAGGACAAGATTCTTCAGATAAAGCGCGACCTTGAATCAGTTGCAACAAACCGCGAAACACAGCGAAAAATGAGGGAACGCACCGCAACGTCTTCATGCGCACTTGTAGGCTACACAAATGCAGGAAAATCAAGTTTGCTCAACGCGCTCACCGGCGCAGATGTTTTTGTAGAGGACAAACTGTTTGCAACGCTCGATCCTACCACACGAAAACTTGATCTTGGAGAAGGCTCATCAATTCTCATCACCGACACCGTCGGCTTCATTTCCAACCTGCCTCATCTTCTCATAGACGCATTCAAATCTACGCTCGAAGAAGCGGCAAAGGCTCACCTGCTGCTTATTGTTGTGGACGCAAGCGATGCCGACTGCGTAATGCAGTACAAACAGGTTCTGAAAGTGCTTGAGGAAATTAAAGCGGATAAAATAGAGTGCATTGTCTTGCTCAACAAAATCGACCGGGTAAAAGACAACGATGTTCTGCTTGCATCACTCAACGCTTCTTTTCCAGATGCAATGCACATCAGCGCAGTGACCCATGAAGGCTTTGAAGAACTCATCGCACGCATCACTTCAATTCTGCTCGGCACGGAAGCGACATACATTCTTCCCTCCGACAGAAGGGATCTCGCGGCGCTCGCAAGAAAGAACGGCACCATCATCAAGGAAGAATGGCTTGACGACGGCATTCATATTACCGCACGAATACAAGGGTCTTTTTCAACAGAAGGCGTCGCGTCCTCAAGAACGCTTGCACTTCTTGCCCCCTATCTGGTAAAGTAGAATGATGAACCGCTTCCACTATGACAAATCAGACACAACGCTTACAAAAATACTCATCTGCTGCATTGCAGCGGTGCTTGCAATCGTGTTCATGGGAACAATCATCGGTCTTGCAGTAAAAAAAACGCCGTTTAAAAAAGCATACCGCAAGGCAGATCCCACTCCGCAGAAGGTAATAAATCTAAGCGCCGCGACAAGCACAAAAGTTGCCGCGTATACATCGCTCGGCCAAATCCGCGCAGTCACCAAGTCTCCCGATGCAAAGACACCGGGCACCATCGTCGTTGTAGCGCCGTGGTTTGCATATCCTGATGGAGATGAAACGCTGGTGGAAGAACTGTCAGACAAGTCACGCCACGAAAAAGCAATCATTTCAGAATATTTTGAATCATACACAGTCAAGCAGCTTCATTCCATGGGTGAAAAGAAAGTGAAGGAAGACCTGCTCAACCTTATCAACGCGGAACTTGCGCTTGGCAAGATATCCGCCGTCTATTTTGACAGCTACGTTTTCTTTGAGTAACCGGACAAGCAAACGCTGCAACTTTTTGCAGAAAGCTGTGTCTTAATAAGTATAGCGAGGTTTTGCAAATGGATTCTTCAGTGACATCTTCTGCGGCACAAATAATCATTTCTTTAATTCCTGTCGTTGGCATCGGCACCGCCGGTATTCTTGTTTTCTTTGCACTGCTCTGGCATCACCGCGAAACAAAGCTCCGTATCAAGGCCGGCACGTATACGCCCCGCAAATTTAATCTAAAGGTATTCTCCCTGCTGACAGGACTTCTGCTTATAGGCATTGGTCTTATTCTTATCGCAATGTTTTCAATCCTTGAAGGATTTTCATGGGATCTTCTGGGAGGCCTCATTCCATTCATCATTGGCGTGATGCTTATTATCTTTTACAAAGTAAATCCCTCATTCAAAAAAGAAAGTGTAGATGAATAATGACATCGTTCGCAGCGTTGAGCAATTTCTTACTCGCAAGCGTGATGATGTTCTAGTAAATGAAGCTGCTGCAGGCAAAGCAGGCTCCTTTGCAAAACTCATGACGCTCTACAAAAGGCGCGTAGAAGCTGTGGGCAATAGTTTTTTTCGTAACAGGACAGACACAGAAGATTTTGTGCAGGACGTGTTCCTCAAAGCGTACGCAAACCTGTCTTCGTTCCGCGGCGACAGTCTTTTTTCAACATGGCTCACACGGATTGCCTACACCACCGCAATAAATACAAAGACACGTAAAAAGGAATACGAACCTATTTCCGACGAGGCATTGCTTCCGTCGCCGGGAGATTCTCCTGAAGAGACAGAAATGCGCCGCATCACCATTGAAGCAGTGCATGAAGCAGTGCAGGAACTGCCCGCCCGCTACGCAGAATGTCTTGACCTCTACTTTTTCTACGACACTGCGTACGAAGAAATTGCCGTCATTACCGGACTTCCGGTAAATACTATAAAATCCCATATCTTTCGCGCAAAAAAAATACTCCGCGAAAAACTAAAAGATTTTACTTGAAAAGCGATGTACCGGCTGTGCAAACAAATAAAGATTCAGGAGGAAAACGATATGAAAAAAACATGCAATACATTTATGGACGAATATCTTTCTCTCGACAAAGGTGAACGGCTTCCCGGCGACCTTGTGTTTCATCTGCTCACCTGCCCTACTTGCCGCGCAGAAGTACGCGCGCTCTACCGTGCAGAAAAGGCTGCGGGAAAACCACTTTCAATACCAGTACCTGTCACCGACAAGACGATTACACAAGTTGCAAAGTCAATAGATCCATCGTTTGATCCTGAAAAAAACAAAGTGCCTCTCTTGCAATGGATAATTTCAGGCGTAGTGATGATTGCCGCAATGTTCTTCTTTGGCATCTACACATCGTCGGCTTCAAACCACGGCCTTCTGGTCGCATTTTATCTCGTGTTTGCCGGCTCAGTCACGGCGTACTGCATGCTCTTTGTCGGAACAAACATTGATTTCTTTGTAAAAAAGATAAATTCAATAAAGGCGTAACACCCAAAACACTATTTTCCACCTCACCCCCACCGGTTACGATGCGTTTTGACTGTTAAAACGGCCCGTTTCTGCCGAAATAATAATATAATGCCCTCAAATAGTTATGAGAAGCCCGATTTCTGGTCACAAAAGGCGTTCAAAGAAGGCTATCCTGCACGAAGTGTATACAAACTGCAGGAAATAGACAAGAAATTCGGCATGGTGAAAAAGAATTATACCGTCCTCGACTTAGGTTCCGCTCCAGGAAGCTGGACAACATGGCTGTTGCGCACTCTTGAAGGAACAGGAAGCGTTGTCTCGGTAGATTTGAACCCGCTTGCAAAAAGTGTAAAAGGCGACAATCTTTTCTTTTTTCAGGGCGACCTTTTGAGCGAAGAAATACGCATGAAAATCACCGAAAAAGGCCCCTACGACCTTGTTGTCTGTGATGCAGCGCCACTCACCACCGGAAACCGCACGGTAGACACTGCGCGGTCACGAGGACTTGTTGAAATGGCAATATGGTATGCTGAAAATATGCTTAAAAAAGGCGGAAATTTCTGCGTAAAAATATTTCAAAACGGAGACCAGCAAAAGGAACTGCAAAAAATGCGCGCTGTATTTGAAAGCGCAAAAGGCTTCAAACCGGAAGCATGCCGGTCTGAATCATTTGAAACGTACTTAATTGGCTTGAGCAGGAAATAATTATGAAAAGAATTGAGCTTTTTACAAAATTGTGCTATAGTGCAAAAATTAAAATGAAGTTGCAGACAAAAAACGGTTTGCTTTGCATACTTTCAGCCGTCTGTGCATCAACGCTTGTTGTATGTGTTACCATCGCTGCGATACATCACACAAATACAAGCGGACAGGGCGGTCTTGAAACGCCTGGTTTGCCGGAATTAACAACAGATATTCTCACCGACTCCGTACAGTTAGGCACTGACGCCGATGAAATTCAGGATGATACGGAAGACCGCGTGCTTTCTTATTTTTCATACCGTGTAAAAGAAGGCGATATGATTAGCGTCATTGCAGACCAGTTCAATGTCTCGCAGGACACCATCATCAGTATAAACAACATACGCGCTTCTCGGCTCATTCAGATCGGCCAGTACCTCAAGATTCCTTCAATGCCGGGCATTCTTTACACCGTAAAAGAAGAGGGTGAAACTCCGGCGACAATTGCAGAAAAATACAAAGTTGACGCACAGAAATGCGCGCTGGTAAACAATAAGGAACAAGCAGAATCGCTTTCTGCAGGCTCAACGATATTTGTTCCGGATGCAGAGCTTGACTGGGTGACCCGTCAGGAAATCAACGGAGACTTGTTCAAGAAACCGCTCCGCTCTTATTACTATCTTTCATCGTACTACGGCTGGAGAACAAGTCCTTTTGACGCAACCCGCCGCACTTTCCACAGCGGCATTGATATGGCTACATCTTACGGCACTTCCATATATGCGGCACTTTCAGGTGTTGTTTCAACAGTCGGCTATAACAGCACATACGGCAACTACGTCATTGTGAGCCATCACTCAGGATATAAAACACTATACGGACACATGAGCTCCGTTCTTGTCATAAAAGGGCAAGTTGTTACAACAGACACTCGCCTTGGCCGCGTAGGAAGCACAGGTTTGAGCACCGGTCCGCACCTTCACTTCACCGTATTTAAAAACGGCAGAACGGTCAATCCGGCCAATCTCTGGAAATAGCGTTTTTCTTTCAGCATCATTCTCTCAGAAAAGTTCCAAAGTCTTGCACATCTTGGCAGCCTCATTTTTCTTTTGTTTACAAATTTCCTTATGGAGTGTATAATTAGCATATGGCAGACTTGCTTACAGATGCACAATTCGAGGAATTCCGTAAGATTATATATGATGAAAGCGGAATTACATTCTCTGACACAAACCGTTCAATTCTTGACAGCAGGCTCAAAGAGCGTCTGCGTGAAAAAAAATTAACAGATGTCCAGGAATACTATAAAATAGTCACTTCAGACCGTGAAGAATTCAAACTTTTTCTTGATTCAGTCACCACAAACCTTACCCGCTTCTTTAGAAACCAAGCGCATTTCGATGCGCTCATAAATTATGTCATTCCCCACGTCATTGAAAACAAGCGCAAAACGGGCGAAACAAAAATACATATTTGGAGCGCAGGCTGCTCTACCGGCGAAGAGCCATATACAATCGCAATGATTCTGAAGGACATTCTTCCGCCGCCATATACATTTGACATTATCGCGTCAGACATTTCTCTAAAATCGCTCATGGTTGGGCAGCAGGGATTTTATCCCGAAGCACGCATCGCCGGCATTCCTCAGAAATATCTCGACCTTTATTTTACAAAAAATGCAGACGGCTACCAGGTAAACCCAAACCTTATGTCTACCATAAAATTTGACTACCATAACCTTCGCTTTGAAAGCGGCACGCGGAATCTTGATGTTGTGTTCTGCAGGAACGTCCTCATTTATTTTGACGAAGCAGCACAGAAAGCTGTCATTGACCGATTCTGGAATGCAATGGGTCAGCACTCATATCTTTTCATCGGTCATTCAGAAAGTTTATTTGGCATGGAAACAAAGTTTGAATTTTTAAAAACAGACTGGGCATGTTTGTACCAGAAGAACGTAAATTAAGGCGGAAGGATATATGCAGGAGATGGATTCCATTCAGGTTCTAGTTTGTGATGACTCAGCGCTCATGCGCAACCTTATATCGCGCATCGTTGACTCTACAACCGGAATGCATACCGTCGGCATTGCCATGAACGGACAATTCTGCCTTGAAAAAATTCCAATGCTTCATCCTGATGTCATCGTGCTTGACATTGAAATGCCTGTAATGAACGGCGTGCAGTTTCTTGAAAAGCGCAAGGAACTCGACCTTGACATTCCTGTTATCATTCTTTCATCAATAGCTACTAAAGGTGCCGCGGTAACAATGAAATGCCTTGAGCTAGGCGCAAGTGATTTTATTACCAAACCAAGCGGTTCCGTTTCCTGTGATATTGCCTCTGTTGCAGGCAGACTCATAGAGCTTCTGTCTTCTTACGGAGGAGCGTACGCACGCTACCACGGCAAAAATGTCTACACGCCTGATTTTTTCCTACAGCAGGCAAAAATTCATGAGGCAGAGCAGGCGGCGGCAAAAGAAGGAATTCTTGACAAAGTAAAACCGTCTGCATCCTCGTCAATTCAGCCACAGCTCTGGAGCACGCCACAAATTCACCATAAGCCGGCAACAATTGTTCCGCTTCGTCCGAGCGGCCAGATTGAAGTGATTGCAATTGGCATATCTACCGGCGGACCAAATGCACTGCGCGAAGTGTTTGCAAAAATTGACCCGCAGCTCAAACAGCCAATTCTTGTTGTGCAGCACATGCCTGCCGGTTTTACAAAGGAATTTGCCGCCAGTCTGGACCGCATCTGCCCGCTTGATGTAAAAGAAGCTGAAGACGGTGACTTGGTCAAACCAGGAAGAATTCTCATCGCACCAGGCGACTATCATATATATGTTGAGAGAAAGCAACTTGCAACAGTAGTCAGACTGTCTCATAGCGACTTGCGCAACGGACACCGCCCTTCTGCTGACGTTCTTTTTGAATCTGTCGCAAAAGTGTATGAGAACCACGCGCTCGGTGTCATCATGACAGGAATGGGGCGCGACGGAGCAATTGAACTTGCTGAAATGCGAAAGCAAGGAGCATGGACACTTGGGCAGGATGAACAGACGGCAATTGTCTACGGAATGCCAAAAGTCGCCTGGGAACTGGGCGCCGTTCAAAAACAAGTTCCGCTTGAACAGATGGCAGCAGAAATAAGCCAGCTTGCCAACGAACAAAAGCCTGCAAACATGTAAACCTGCCGCTTATTCTATAGTCTTTTCACCTAAATAATGGTATACTATATCAAATGGACCCGCAGTTCACATCGTATCTTGATAACATTGAAAATGAACTCAAAGCTGCACTGCCTATGATTCCTGACCAGGAATGGAAATCAGCATCATTCGGGCAATTGTCTCCTGTTGTTCAGACTGTGCATCTGTCGCCCCTCATCTGCCCTACCCGCACGCTTGTAACGCTTGGCGGAAAGAGATGGCGCCCCCTTTTGCTTGTACTTTGCGCAGAAGCAGAACTTAACGCCCAACAAAAACTTAACGATAAAACGGCGGCACAGGCACTTCAGACTGCATATCATCTTACTCCGCTTGTAGAATTTGTGCATACCGCAAGTCTTATCCATGACGACATAGAAGACGGCTCAGACACACGGCGCGGCGCTCCGGCGGCACATATAACGTATGGCATAGATACAGCCATTAACGCAGGATCATGGCTCTATTTTGAGGCTCCTGTCTGCATAGAAACAGCTTCTTGCTCAACGGAACTCAAGGAACAGCTTTTCGTGGCTTATGCAAAAGAGCTCCGAAGACTTCATCTTGGTCAGGCAATGGACATTGCCTGGCACAGAGACAACAACGCGCATCCTTCCGTTGAAGAATATCTTGCCATGGTACGATGCAAAACGGGCACGCTTGCATCTCTTGCAGCCAGAATAGGCGTACTTGCCGGTGGCGGCAAAAAAGAGACTGCTGACACGGCAGCACGCATTGCCGCAGATATTGGCGCCGGTTTCCAGATTCTCGATGATGTTATAAACCTTACCCTTGGCAATCCCGGCAAAAAGCGCGGAGATGATATTGTGGAAGGCAAGAAATCGCTTCCGGTGCTGCTCTACACAGAAAAATGCAACAAGAATGAAACTGCACTCAATGCGCTCTCTGATTTTCTCAGAATAGCGCATCAAGACGGCATAGACAGCCCTGCGGTTGAACAGGCAATCTCCCTTTTGCAACGCAGCGGTGTCATTGAACATACAAGAGACAAAGGCATCTTCCTCATTGAAAAAGGCTGCACGGAAATGGCAAAACTTTTTGGCGCAGACAACAAAGCCGCAGAAAAGATAAAAACACTATTTACAAATATGATCCCAAAAGACCTACAAAAATCGTCAGGTACCGGGGAGGCAAAACATGCTTGAAAACTGTGAAAATCTTAACAACCAGGCAATCATTCTTGCACAGAAAGGCGAGTATGACGAAGCAATTGCCTGTTTCAAACGCGCACTCACCATGGAAAACCAGAACTACCTGCTCTGGTACAACCTTGGGCTCACGTACCGCGACTGTGGTGAACTTGAACTTGCAAAAAGTGCCTTGGAAAAGGCGTATTTCATCAATTCAAATGATGAAGAAATAATTGAAACGCTTGCCGTCATCTGCTTTTCTATGGGCAAACTTGACGATGCAATGAACTACTGTGCCGCCGGTCTCAAAATGGACAACCGAAATGCGCACCTCTGGAACACTGCGGGCGTCCTTTATTTCAACCAGACAGATTATTCGGGTGCTGCAGAGGCATTTGAACAGGCAGTCACAATAAATCCGTATTACTACGATGCGCTTTTGAATTTACGCGACACATACGAAGAACTTGGCAACAAGAAGGGTTACAATGAGTGTGTCATGCGCATGAAGGAACTTTCATAATAACTCCACAGGAATACTCATGCAGGAAAAAGGTCAAGTCATTCAAATTACAAATGATACCATCACCGTCATTCCACTCATCAGCAACGCCTGTTTGAGCTGTGCCTCAGGCTGTTCAAAAAGAGGCAAACCGTTTGTCGTTGTAAATCCACGTCATTTTGCAGTTACGCAAGGCTCAATTGTCAAAATAGGCGCTTCAAAAGGAACCGCCGCTTTACAGGGAGCCATTGCGCTGCTTTTTCCATTTTTCTGTGCCATCGCAGGATTTTTCTGCGCAAAACCAGTCGCATCGCTTTTTGGAAAAACTGCAGGTGACGGACTGCGCGCACTTTTCGTACTGCTGTTTCTTGTACTTTCAGGAATTCTTGTATTCATAGTCACCAGAAAAATACCATTTCCCGGAAAACCTGAAATCATCGAAGTGTTTTAGCCTAAAACCAAATCTTAAACTAGTTGACCAAAGTCGCTTATAATGGGAAAATACACGCAATATGAGCAAGTATATTTTGGTCACTAGTGGAGTTTGTTCCAGTCTTGGTAAAGGTGTTGCTTCCGGCGCAATCGGAAGCCTTCTTGAATGCAGCGGGCTTAAAGTAGCAATGATGAAATGCGATCCCTATATCAATGTGGACGCAGGAAATATAAGCCCATACCAGCACGGTGAAGTATATGTCACCGAAGACGGCGCAGAAACAGATCTCGACCTGGGAAACTTCAGCCGGTTTACAAATGTCAATCTTACAGACGATGACTGTGTCACCATAGGCAAAGTATATGACAACGTCATCCGAAATGAACGTGCCGGCCGTTACAATGGTAGGACAGTTCAAGTCATTCCTCATATTACTGATGAAATAAAACGATGTATTCTTCACGTTGGCTCAACAACAGGCGCAGATGTCGTCATTGTAGAAATTGGCGGCACCGTTGGTGACATAGAAGCCGTCCCGTACCTTGAAGCAGCGCGTCAGTTAGTGCGGGAGCTTGGTAAATCAAACGCACTCTGCATACACCTAACCCTTGTGCCGGTCATCACCGGTGGCGAATTAAAATCAAAGCCAACACAGCACAGTGTCAAACAGTTGCAGGAAGTCGGAATTCAGCCTGACATTCTTCTTTGCCGCTGCGAAGTTCCACTTGAAGAAAGCATGAAGAAAAAAATTGCATTGTTCTGCAATGTTGCGCCAGGAGCAGTGTTCACTTCAACTGATGTAGAAAAATCAATTTACGAACTGCCCGTCAGTTTTCACGAACAGGGAATTGATGCAAAAATTCTTGAAAAACTTGCGCTCGGCAATCACAAGACAGACATCACTTCTTGGAAGAATTTTCTTGACAAACTTAATCATCCGGCAAAAAAAGTATGCATTGGCATGGTAGGCAAAAAGGATTACCTTGATGACTGCTATAAATCAGTGCGCGAGTCTCTGTTCCACGCAGCAATAACAGGCAGCAACGCAGAACTTTTCATAAAAAAAATTGATGCTGAAACACTTGAATCAGTGACAGACATTTCTCCATACTTTGCAGATGTAGACGGAATTGTCGTACCGGGCAACTATGGTCAGCGCGGATTTCTGGGGTTGCTTGCGGCAGTGAAGTATGCACGCGAGCACAAAGTTCCTTTCCTGGGAATAGACTTAGGCATGCAGCTCATGGCAATAGACACCGCACGTTCACTCTGCGGCTGGGCCGATGCAGACACCACAGAATTCATGCAGAGCTGTGCGCACGCAATCATCAGCCTTCCGGAAGAACAGGCAGGTCTTGCGGCGGCAAGCGTTATGAAACTTGGCGCTTCCGATGTTGATATTTACGGTCAGACAAAGCTACATTCCATTTATAACGCAGACAAAATAACTGAGCGGCACCGTTCAAAATACACCTTTGACCGGCGTTATGCAGAAGACATGACAACACACGGACTTATCACCAGCGCGAAGGCGACATCTGACGGGCAGACAGAAGCCTTTGAATGGAAAGATCATCCGTTTGGAATCGGCGTACAGTATCATCCTGAATTCTTAAGCAGACCGGCTAGTCCGCATCCCCTTTTTCTTTCATTCATCCAAGCCGCACTCAACAATCAATAAGGAAACTATTTTGAAGGCAACAAAACGTACACGGATTATTTCTGCATCTCTTTTTGTTGCCCTGTTTTTTTCCTGCATTTACTTTTCATCGTGTTCACTCAAGTACAGCGAAGAAACACATACAGAAAACACCACGCCGGAATTTATTTTTTCAAAAGCAGAATACACACAGTATAAAGACAACAAACCTTCACTTCAGCTAAAGGCAGATTCCCTAGAGCAGTACGAAAGCGACGGTGCAATGTTTGGCGAAGGAGTCTCATTCCAGACATGGAACAAAAACAACGAGCTTGAAACAGAAGGAAGCTGCGGTCTGCTTGATTCCGACACAAAGAACAACATGTACACCATGTTCAACAACATCACTATAAAAAGCCATTCGCATAATATTGAAATTTTTGCAGACAACATGAGGTGGAATGGCAAGACAGAACAGCTTACCACCGGCAAGACAGACAAAGTCACCATCAAGCGCGATGACATACAAATTGAAGGCCGGGGTTTTTCAGCAAGTGGCGTTACGCGCAGCTTTTCTTTTTCTGAGCCGGTAAGCGGTTCAATTGAAACAGACACAGAAAAGACAAGTGAGGAACCGGCAAAATGAATTTCACCGCTGCATGCAAAAAAATAATTTTCTCTGCGATTTGCTTCGTTGCATTACCACTTTATATTTCTGCCGAAAAAATTACATTTCACGCAGACAGCATGTCTGGTTCCGCAAGTGAAAAAAGTGACTACACAAAATTAAGCGGCAATGCATCTGTCGTCACCGAGTCAATGGAAATTTCCGCAGATGTCATTGAACTCAAGGGCGAAAACTTCCGCTACATTTCTGCAACAGGTTCCATCAAAGGAAAAAATACCGAAAGCAAACTTGATTTCACCTGTGACAAAATGACGTATGACCGCGACACAAAAATTGCAACACTAGAAAACACTGTTCATCTAATTGATGCGGAAAATGAAGTAAGTGCGGACGCACAACTTATTGAATATGACCAGAACACACAAATTGCAATCATGCAGATTGGCGTAACGCTCAAGCAAAAAGACAACACTTGTACTTCGGCGTATGCAATCTACCGCAAAGATGCGCAACTGCTCGACATGAGCGGAAATCCTAAGATTGTCCAAGGCAGCAATTCTTTTAGAGCACAAACAATAACGCTTAATCTTGACACACAGGAAATCACGCTTGATGGAAGAGTACAGGGTTCTGTTTCAACAGATGACAAGGATGCCTCAAAAGACAACACTTCTGGCACAAAGACAAATTCTACTACGACAGACATAAAACCTGCAGCGACAACGACAGATACTAAAGGTGCAAATACAAGTGCAACAACAGACACAACGCCGGCAACGGTTACAACAACAACAACTACTACTACACCGGCAGCAACAAGTCCGGGCGCTTCTTCAACAGGAAGTGCTTCATCGGGAGGCTTTGAAAAATGAGCGATGAACAGAATGCCACACAGACAGTAGCACAGGCGCTTGCTGATAATTCTGCTGAGCAAGATTATTCAGGTGAACACAATCTGCGTGTTTCTTCACTATATAAATCATTTGGTCGAAAAAAAGTCGTTCAGGGAATTGATTTTGAAATGCACACCGGCGAAGTGCTCGGACTTCTTGGGCCTAATGGTTCAGGCAAGACGACAACGTTTTATATGATAGTAGGTTTTTATAAACCCACAAGCGGAGAAGTCTTTCTTGACAATGAACGCATCACCGGGCTTCCAATGTACAAAAGGGCGCAGCTTGGCATTTCATACCTTCCACAGGAACCTTCTGTTTTTCAAAAGCTCACTGTTGAAGAAAACATCTGGGCCATTCTTGAAACACGCAAAGACTTGTCAAAAGAGCAAAAGAAAAAGCACATGGAAGAACTTATAGAGGAATTTAACATTGGCCGTATCAGAAAGCAACCGGCGTTCACACTTTCAGGCGGAGAGCGACGTCGCACTGAAATTGCGCGCTCACTTGCAATAGAACCTAAATTTCTTTTGCTTGACGAACCGTTTGCAGGAATAGATCCTATTGCTGTTGCAGACATCAAGCAAATGATTAAGATTCTTACAAAGCGCAACATCGGCATTCTTATCACCGACCACAACGTACGCGACACGTTGGAAATCACTAATCGCGCAATTATTATTTCTACAGGTCAGATCATCATTCAGGGGCATCGGGACGACATTCTTGCCTCTCCTCTTGCCCGTGAAATTTATCTCGGCAAAGACTTTTCAATGTAAAGCTGCTTATCGGCAGCTCTTAATTGACAGTATTACGCCTTGCGGATATCTTCGATTTTTCCACCACACTCATTGATGATTGAGGTAAGTTGCTCAATGGTAACAACGGTTGTCTTGATAGTAATTTTCCGGTGAGCGTCATCATCGCCGTCAGCAGTCACCACTGAAGAAATATTTCCATTCAAATCCGCAATTGCCTTGCTGACCCTGCTCAGCTGACCCGGCTTTTCATCAAGCACAAATGTTGCACGCACACCAGCATGACGCGTGCCAAACATATCAATGAACACGTGGAACAAATCTGTTTCGGTAATAATTCCGACAATTAAATCTTGCTTCATCACCGGCAGACAGCCAATGCCATAATCTGCCATAAGGCGGGCTGCTTCTTCAACTGTTTCCGTTTCTACAACAGTTTTTACGTCCTTATGCATCACTTTCTCAACAGTGAGCTTGTTCAACAGATAACTAAGTTCAAACATATCAAGCGTTGTTGCATCACTTGGAGCCGCCTTGAGCAAGTCGTTCTTTGTAATAATACCCACAAGCGCACCACTTTTATCAACAACAGGCAACTTGTTAATCTTCTGCTTTGTCATCAAAGCCTTTGCCTCAGGAACAGAAGTTTCCGGCGTAATTGTGATCGGACTCTTTGTCATTACATCTTTTACCAGCATAGCTCAACCTCCAAGATATGCAGATTTTACTGCACTGTCGTTTATAAGTTCTTTTGCGTTTCCGCTCTTAGTAATAATTCCTGTCTCAAGAATATATGCACGGTTTGCAATTGAAAGCGCCTTGAATGCATTTTGCTCAACAAGAAGAATCGTTGTACCCGCCGCACTAATTTTCTGAATGATATCAAAAATCTCATCCACAAGAATTGGAGCCAGACCCATACTTGGTTCGTCAAGAAGCAGAAGCACAGGTTTTGCCATAAGACTTCTTCCCATTGCAAGCATCTGCTGTTCACCGCCACTCAATGTTCCTGCATCCTGACGCAGACGTTCCTTGAGCCGTGGAAAAAGTTCAAATACCCAATCCATGTCTTTTTTTATTTCATTCTTGTTTTTACGAGTGTACGCACCCATCTCAAGATTTTCTCTTACCGTAAGATTTGCAAACACACGGCGCCCTTCCGGAACTTGAATAAGGCCCTTCCTTACAATCTTATCAGGAGAAAGAGATGTAATATCATCTTCCAAGAATGTAACGGAACCGCTTACTTTTTTAATCAAATTGCTCACCGAGTGAAGCGTTGTCGTTTTACCAGCTCCGTTTGAACCGATGAGAGAAATCACTTCACCTTTTTCAACGCTGAATGAAATTCCCCGCAACGCTTTTATTGCTCCATATGAAACAACAAGATCTTTTACTTCGAGCATACTCATTGCGCGCCTCCTGACAGCTTCTCATAGTCGGAACCAAGATACGCCTTGATGACCGCAGAATTTTTTTGAATCTCACTCGGGCAACCAGTTGCAATTATTTTTCCGTAATCAAGAACAATAAGTCGTTCACAAATGCCCATGACAAGATGCATGTCGTGCTCAATAAGCAATATTGTAAGATTAAATTCCTTTCTAATAAAAGAAATCATATTCATCAGCTCATCAGTTTCCTGTTCGTTCATACCGGCAGCAGGTTCATCGAGCAGCAGCAAAGAAGGATTGCTTGCAAGTGCGCGCACAATTTCAAGTTTGCGCTGTTCGCCATATGGAAGATTTTTTGCAAGTTCATTCATTTTATCTTCAATATGGAACAAAGAAAGAAGATGCTCCGTACGCTCCGTCATAAGCTGTTCATCTTTGCGAAATTTCTTTGTACGCAGCAGGACATCCCACGGGGTTGCAGTACGACTCTGATGCAATGCAATACGCACATTGTCACCGACACTCAGCGAGCCAAACAAACGTATATTCTGAAAAGTACGCGCGATGCCAATGCGGTTCAACTGCGCAGGCGATTTCTTATTGATTACATGCGCATAGCCGGTCTTGTCCCAGTACATCACCTGTCCTTCTGTAGGACGATATATTCCTGAGAGCATATTGAAAATTGTTGTCTTGCCGGCGCCGTTTGGTCCTATAAGCCCTACAAGTTCACCTTTGTGAAGGTCAAGGCTGAAGTCGCTTACCGCACGAAGTCCTCCGAACACAATTGAAATATCTTTTGCCTGCAGAAGCAGTTCCGGTTCATCACTCATTTTTGTTCCTCCACTGCTGGCTGCGCTGCGCTCTTCTTTTTGAAATTGAACAGAGTCTTTATTGCTTGACCTTTTTCTTTGTTGGAAAGAGAAAGAAAATGTTTAAATCCGTCCCATGTTTTTACAAAGCTCAATTCTTTTGTTCCAAGCAATCCTTGCGGTCTGAACAGCATGACAAATATAAGAATCACCGGGTAAATCAACAGACGATAATCTTTTAGGAACCGCAATCCTTCCTGCAAGAAGGAAAGCACAAATGCAGCAATGACGCCGCCTGTAATGCTGCCCATTCCGCCCAGCACCACAAAAATCAAATCATTGATTGAATTGTTGAAGGAAGCAAGATCAGGCTGCACAAAACCAATCAGCGGTGCATACAGCGCGCCGCCAATTCCTCCGATGAACGATGCGATGACAAAGCCAACCATCTTGTATTTAAACACACTGATGCCGTTTGACTTTGCCGCAATTTCATCTTCACGCACTGCAAGAATTGCACGCCCGTATGTTGAGCGTAAAAAATTCTGTAGCAAGATAATGATAAGCACAAGCGTACCAATTACAGCCACATAAGAAATGAGCGCAGATTCAGAAAAGATGGTGTTGAAGCGTTTACCGCTCGGGCCGCCGGTAATGTCTTTTAGATTTACCAGCACAACACGTATGATTTCGCCGAATGCAAGCGTTACGATTGCAAGATAGTCGCCTTCAAGTTTAAGCGTAGGAAATCCAATCAGAAATCCAAAGAGAGCTGCGACAAGTCCTGCAAGCAAAATACTTTCGCCAAGCGGAATATGACAATTTTCCGTAAAGAGAATTACAACATACGCGCCAAGTCCCTGGAATCCTGCCTGTCCGAGAGAAAGCTGTCCGGTAATACCGCTGATAACATTCACACTGATAGCCATTATTGCGTTGATTCCAGCAAGAGTAATCACCTGTGCCATGTACTCATCAATTATTTGAAACTGAATCAAAACAGCCGGAACAACGACTGCAAGAATCGCAAAAATTCCGGGAATAAGCATATTTCTAAATGTTTTGTACTGCATGATTTCGCCTCCTCCCGTCACACTTTAACACTTGTTTTCTTGCCTAAAAGTCCGGCAGGTTTTACAAGCAAAATAACAATAAGAATGCCATAAGAAATTGCATCGGCGTACTGCGAAGAAATATATGCCTTCGTCATTGTCTCTGCAATGCCAAGAATCACTCCGCCGACCATAGCCCCCGGTATGGAGCCAATGCCACCCAAAACTGCGGCGACAAATGCCTTTAAGCCGGGAATATATCCCATCATCGGATCTATCTGCGGATATTTTGTTGCATAAAGAACGCCGCCCGCACCAGCAAGCACTGAGCCGATGACAAACGTGATTGCAATTGTTTTGTTTACATTAATTCCCATAAGACTTGCAGCGCCCATATCGTAGCTTACCGCACGCATAGCCTTGCCTGTCTTTGTATAGCTGACAAGGTAATTAAGAATTGCCATAAGCGCCACAGACGACACAATGACAATAATTTCTATATTCGAAATTGAAATGAGTCCGTTTGGAAAGGCGGTGGTTTTTAAAGTGTACACTTTGACTGCCATCGTAGGATACTGACGAGGATCAGGACCTACAAACGGAAGAACACGCATGGTGTTTTGCAGAATAAGTTCAACAGCAATTGCTGTGATTAAGGAATTCAACCGCGGAGCATTTCTGAGCGGACGGTATGCACACCGTTCAATCAACAGGCTCAAGAGCGAGCAAACAACCATTGATGCAATAAAAGCGCATGACAATCCAAGCGGTGTCGCACCCATCACTCTGAGTACATAATAGCCGGCATACGCGCCGACCATCATCACGTCTCCATGTGCAAAGTTAATCAGCTTAACTATGCCGTATACCATCGTATAACCAAGGGCTATCAATGCATAGATACTACCCAGTGAAAGTCCGTTCACCAGTTGTTTCAAAAAGGTATCCAACATATCCTCCAAACTTCTAAAAACGCCTTGCTAGTTTACCATAAACAGCTATAAAAAAAAAGGGGGTTAATTGGATTAAACCAATCAACACCCCGTTATGCGAAGCAAAAACTGCTGAATCATGACAGTGCATGATTCAGCAAGGTAAAAAATACGAAGTTGTATTCTTTACGGATTAACAGTGGTCTTGTACACTGTTGTAAGTTTTCCATCGGCACCTTTTACAATCTGAACCATAACAGCTGATTTGACAGGGTTATGTTTTTCATCAAAAGTAAGATGTCCGGTAACATAGTCACCGTTTGTAGCTTCAAGCGCGTCGCGTACAGCAGCAGGCTCATCGGTTCCAGCTTTTGCAATTGCGTCTTTCATAAGATAAGCGCAGTCATATCCAAGAGCTGCAAAGGAGTTTGGCTCTTTGTTATACTTTGCCTTGAAGTTTGCAACAAACTTCTGAACAGCCGGGCTGTCGCTGTCTGCTGCGTAGTGGTTGGAATAATATCCGTTGAGAACTTCATCGCCTGCATTTGTGGTAAGTCCGTCCCATCCATCAGCGCCAACGATTGGCTGGTTGAGTCCCTGAGCGCGGAGCTGTTTTGCAATGAGGGCGACTGTGCCGTAGTAGTCAGGAAGATAAATTACATCAGGATTTGCAGCCTGAATCTTTGTAATCTGAGCGTTGAAATCCTTGTCCTTTGTCATATATGACTCTTTTGCGACAATCGTTCCGCCGTTAGCTGCATATGCTTCAACGAAGTTGTCTGTAAGTCCTACAGAATAATCGTTGCCTGCATCAAAAAGAATGGCAGCTTTCTTTGCGCCAAGCGTTTCTACAGCAAACTTTCCGCCAACTTTTCCCTGGAACGGGTCAGTGTAACATGCGCGGAAAATATAATTGCCGGCATCAGTTACCGGAACAGCTGTTGCAGCAGGAGCAAGCTGAACAACACCCTGTGACTGAGCAAGAGAGGTAAGCGCTATGGTGCATTTTGATGTGAGTGAGCCGATGATGAGCTTGCACTTGTTGCGTGTGGTAAGCTTTTTGTAGGCATTTACACTTTTTGCCGGATCGCCTTCGTCATCTTCGCTGATGAGAACGATCTGTTTTCCGTTTACTCCGCCAGCAGCATTGATTTCATCGATAGCAAGATTGATACCGTTGCGAGCTTCAACACCATACACAGCTACATCGCCGGAAAGTGGGAAAATTCCGCCGATCTTAATTTTGTTTGCAGAGCTAGAATTGCCGCAGCCACAAAGAGCCACTGCCGCAAAACCGACAAGTCCTGCAAGAACTGTTTTTGTCATTTTGTTCATAGAACCCTCCAAAAAGGTTTAAGTTCTTAAATAATACTGAAAATTCTTAAGTGTGTAAATATTTCTACAAGAAAAATCAACGTTTTAATGGAATAATTTGATGAATTACAGAGGATTTTACATTGCACAAATGCAGCCTCTTTAAAAAAATAAAGCCGCTCTTGTATAAAAGAGCGGCTGCGAAGAGTAAAGGCTTACGCCTGTGCTTCTTCTTTTGGAGTTTCTGCTGCAGGAGCTTCGGCAGCAGGTGCAGCAGGAGCATTCTTCTTTGCTACTTTTGCATCTTTCTTTGCCTGATTCTTCAGAGCAGCTTTGCAGAATTTGCAGATCTTTACCTTTTTACCGTCAATCTCCTGTTCATACAGGGTCTTGATCTGATCTTTGCCGCAGCGTGCACAAGTGCCACGTCCGTGGTTCGGTTCTTTGCGGACACCAGTTCCGCGATGTGCTTTAGACATAGCTTACTCCTTGCCTGCTTCGGCTTTATCAGCCGCAGCTTTTTTAGTCTTGTCGGCAGCAGCTTTCTTAGCAGGTGCCTTCTTTGCCGGAGCTTTCTTTTCTGCAACAGCAGCATCTGCTTTTGGAGCAGCTTTCTTTGCAGCTTTTGCATCTTTTGACTCTGGTTCTGGAAGTTTATAATCAACCAGTTCAAGAATAACTACATCTGCAGCATCGCCCTGACGGAATCCCATTTTAAGAATACGGGTGTATCCGCCTTTGCGATCCTTCATGCGAGGTCCGATTTCAGTGAACAATTTGTTCAGAATCTTCTCGTCGGCAATGTATTTCGCAGCAATTCTTCTGTTGTGTACGGTGTCAATTTTGGCACGGGTAATAAGTTTTTCTGCTGCTTTACGAACTTCAAGAGCCTTTGACTTTGTTGTGGTAACTCGCTCATATCTAAAGAGAGAGGTCACCATATTCCGTGACATTGCACGGCGGTGGGCTGTTGTGCGTGAAAGCGGATTAAAACCAATCTTATGATTCATCTGTTTCTTCCTTATGTTTCTTCAGGTTGACATCCTTGAGGTGGCTGTAATCAGTCATGCCAAGCGTAAGACCGCGTTCTTCAAGTTTAGCTTTGATTTCTTCAAGGCTTTTCTTTCCAAAGTTGCGAGTCTTTGTGATGTCATCTTCAGTCTTTTTTGTTAATTCGCCAATCGTGCGAATGTTCGCATTCTTAAGACAGTTTGAGCTGCGTACGGAAAGTTCAAGTTCCTCAACAGGTGTGTTGAGCAGCTGGCGAACCATTTCGTCACCTTCATCGAGATCATCGCTTCCTGATGAATCGCTGTCATTGAAGTTTACGAAGATTGCAAAATGATCTTTCGCAATCTTTGCTGCCTCAGCAAGCGCGTCCTCAGGTTTGATTGTCCCGTCAGTCCAAATCTCAAGAATAAGTTTGTCGTAGTCGTTGCGCTGACCCACACGGCAAGGCTCAATAGAATATTTTACCTTTGGTACAGGTGTAAAGATGCAGTCCATTGGAATCGTACCAACAACTTCAATGTAATGCTCATTTACTTCAGCAGGAACATATCCTCTTCCAAGATCCACCTGAATTTCAAACTCAAGGTGAGCTCCTTCCATCATGGTAAAGATCTCAAGCCCTTTTGTAAAAATCTCAAGCTGACCGGCCTTTGCGAAGTCATCAGATTTGACAACTCCCGGACCTTTAAATTCGAAAAGAAGTGTATCCTGTTCAACGTCCTGCGGCAGGCGCAAACGAATCTGTTTCAAGCTGTTCAAGACTTCCAGCGTGTCTTCGCTGACATTTGGAATTGTCTCGAATTCGCTGGAAATAACATGAGGAACACCATCAGCATCATACGAAGTGATTCTTACGGAAGAAATCGCATATCCTTGGATTGAGGAAAGAAGTACACGGCGGAGGGTGTTGCCCACTGTCGTACCAAATCCCGTCTCAAAAGGATACGCGGTAAACTTACCGTAGTTTGGATCAGTTTCGATGTGCTCAAATGTAATGCCTTTTGGTTTTTTAAAACCTTTAAGCAGATTTTTGCGAGCCATTTGAACTCCTTATTTAGAATAGAGCTCAACCACGAGCTGCTCTTTAATGTCAGCGAGGTCTGTAACTTCTTCACGGCGCGGATACTGGACGAAGGTGCCTTTAACAGCATCAACATCAAGATTCAGCCATGTAGCTGTTCCAGATTTTTCAACTTCCTTCAATCCATCTTGGATGACAGCAAGTTTCTTGCTTCTTTCCTTGACTTCAATGACATCGCCTGGTTTTACGCAGAAGCTAGGAATGTTGACGATGCGTCCGTTTACCATAATGTGGCGGTGCAGAACAAGCTGACGCGCCTGGTTGCGGCAGACTGCGAAATGAAGTCTGAACACAACATTATCAAGACGACACTCAAGAAGGCGAACAAGGTTTTCACCAGTTACGCCCGGCATTCTAAGAGCATGTTCGAATGTAAGGTGGAACTGTTTTTCCTGCATTCCGTACATTCTCTTAATCTTCTGTTTCTCACGAAGCTGAAGACCGTACTCGCTGCGCTTTCCTGAACGACCTTTTGGATCCTTTCCTGGAGCTGCGCGTTTCTTATTGATTGGGCACTTATCGCTCTTGCAGCGGTCGCCTTTAAGGAACAACTTTTTCTGTTCTGTTCTGCAAAGTCTGCAGACAGGACCTGTATATCTTGCCATATTCCGTTATTCTCCTTACATGCGGCGTGTTTTGCGAGGGCGGCATCCGTTGTGCGGAATCGGGGTAACATCAGAAATTGACTTTACCTTGAGGCCCAAAGTTCCCAGTGCGCGGACAGCGTTTTCACGGCCGATTCCTGGTCCCTTTACAAACACATGAACTTCACGCAAGCCATAGCTTGCTGCCTTCTGGACTGCTGTTTCTGCAACAGACTGTGCGGCAAACGGAGTAGATTTCTTTGCTCCGCGGAATCCCAGACCGCCTGAAGAAGCCCAGCTAATTGCGTTGCCGTTCAGGTCAGTTATTGTGATGATAGTGTTATTGAAAGTTGCCTGAATGTAGACATTTCCTTCATATACACTTTTCTTCTCTTTTCTCTTTTTTACGGTTGCCATTACTTAACCTCCGCCTTATGCCTTTTTCTTGTTGGCAACGGTCTTCTTCTTACCCTTGCGTGTACGAGAATTTGTACGAGTACGCTGTCCGCGGCATGGAAGTCCCTTGCGGTGACGTGTTCCACGGTAGCATCCGATATCCATAAGACGTTTAATGTTAAGTCCGATTTCCGTGCGCAGACGACCTTCTACCTTGTAGTGGTTGTCTATATACTCACGAATTTTTGCAAGATCATCTGCAGAAACATCATTCATCATCATTTCTGGATTAATTTTTGTTTCTTCACAGATTTTCGTTGCAGCTGGACGGCCAATTCCGTAAATATAGGTTAATGCTATATTGACATGTTTGTTAGGGAGGTCAACTCCCGCAATTCGTGCCATCAGTTACTCCTCAACCCTGTCTCTGCTTATGTTTCGGGTTAGAACAGATAATGCGGACAATGCCGTTTCTCTTAACTACCTTACACTTGTCGCAGATGGGCTTTACGCTGGTGCGTACTTTCATAAAAGTCCCCCTGGGAATATGTATACTTCTATCTGACCATGGCAGTTCGCTTTGAACTACAATCAGATATCACACCGCCGTAGAACGGAATACTCCATTCTTTAGACGGTGTGCTAGTATAACACAAAACCCGTTTCTTATTCTAGACTAATCCGCGAAATTCTCTAAAAAATTCTAGAGATTCCGTGAATGTAAACTGCCGCTCTTTGAAAATCCATCGTGATGATGCATCTTGAGAAGAGCTTCAACCTGAGACATTGTATCAAGGTCTACGCCAACCATAATCAACAGTGAAGTGCCGCCCATCAACATTGCTATTGACTGCGGGAACTTGAACAGTAATTGGATGACTGTCGGCAATACAGCAAGCGCTGCAAGGTACAGTGAGCCAGGAAGAATCAGACGGTTCAACACCCTCTGAAGATATTCCTCAGTTTTGTCGGTTCTGATTCCGGGAATGGAGCCACCGTTTTCACGGATATTCTTTGCTATTTCAGTGGGGTTCAGTGTTACCTGAGTGTAGAAGTATGCAAAGAATACAATCAACAGAGCCTGAATAATATTATACCAAAGTCCGAGCGGATTCAGGAATGCAGAAAGTTTCATAAGCCAAGTGGCTTTTCCTGCAAGGCTGTTTGCAATCTGCAGCGGGAACGTCAGGAACGATGATGCGAAAATGATTGGGATAACTCCTGACGGATTGATTTTGAATGGAATGTAGGTGTTCTGTCCACCGTACATTTTGCGTCCGACCACGCGCTTTGCATAGTGTACCGGAATCTTGCGCTCGCCAGTCTGTTCAATGACCACGAGTCCAACAATTACGATAAACATAAGCAGAACAACGATAACGAACACAACGTTGATGTCACCATTCTGGACGCTCTTAATCAGCTCGTAAACTGCATTTGGCAGGCGTGCAACAATGCCGGCAAAAATGATTACTGAGATACCGTTGCCGATACCATGGGCAGTAATCTGATCGCCGAGCCACACGGTAATCATAGAACCAGTTGTCACCGTAAGCATAGCAAGTGCTTTGAAGTAAAACGGATTCGCGATTGCAATTGCACCAGGTTGAGCCTGATTGATGCTGTCAGCATAGACGGTGATTGCGAGGGACTGGATGATACATACAATGATGCTTCCGACTCTTGTCCACGCAGCAACCTTCTGCTGACCGCCATCTTCCTGTGCAATTCTTTTAAGAGACGGGAAGATGATGAGCGCAAGCTGCATGATAATCTGTGTTGAGATGTACGGCATGACACCGAGCATGAACACAGAGAATCTTTCGAATGCACCGCCGGCAAAGAAGTCCATGTAACTGGCAAACGCACTTTCCGCACCCTTGGCAAGATTGTCAAAGTACTGCAGAAGCAGGGTTGCATTGATGCCGGGGATTGTTAATACACTTCCCAGACGGAAAATAGCGAGAATAAGCAATGTAAAGAACATGCGGTCACGCAGCTCTTTAACCTTGAACATATTTACAACAGGATTGTTTGCCATTTAGTCACTCCGCTGCTTTATTTCTTTTCCGTATCTGCAGGTTTGTTTGCTTTTGCAGCTTCTTTAGCAGGAGCTTTCTTTGCAGACTTTGCAGGTTTCTTCTCTTCAGCAGGCGCTGTCATTGTAACAGAACCGCCAGCTTTTTCGAGCTTAGCCTTTGCAGATGCAGAAACTTTTTCGACTTTGACAGTGAGCTTTTTGGTAACATCCCCGTTTCCAAGGACTTTTACCAAAGCATCAGCTTTCTTAAGAAGACCCTTCTTAATGAGCGTCTCCTTATCTACTGTTTCACCGTCAGCATACTTTGCTTCAAGATCACAAAGATTGAAGCAAACATATTCTTTCTTAAACGGATAATTCGAGAATCCGCGGTGAGCAATGCGGCGGTAAAGCGGCATCTGTCCGCCTTCAAAGCCGACATATGTTTTTCCACCGGAACGTGACTGCTGACCCTTGTTTCCTTTACCGGCTGTTGTGCCGCGTCCGGAAGAAGAACCGCGTCCGATAATCCGTCTTTTCTTATTGGCACCCTGTGGGGCACTTAAAGTAAAATCTGACATTAGTCGATCTCCTCAACTTTAACCAAGTGGTTCACAGAAGCAGCCATGCCTTTTACAGCATCGTTTGCATTCAGTTCAACAACTGAGTTAAGTTTTTTAAGACCAAGGCTGCGGACAGTAGCAACTTTATCAGGTGACTGTCCGATAACACTTTTTACCAGTGTAATCCGTAATTTTTTTGCCATAATCAACCCCACATATCCTTGAGGGTTTTGCCTCTGTTCTGAGCGACACTGCGGGCATTAAGCATTTTGGCAACAGCGTTGAATGTAGCGCGTACAACGTTTACAGAAGTACTTGAACCAAGTGACTTTGAAATAACGTCAGTAACACCTGCTGCATCCATGACTGCGCGGACTGCACCGCCAGCAATGATTCCGGTTCCAGGACAAGCAGGCTTGAGCAACACAGAAGAACTCTTGTAATTGCCAAGCATCTCGTGTGGAATGGTACCGTTCTTTACCGGAAGAACAGTGAGATTTTCTTTTGCTTTCTCAATGCTCTTTCTGATAGCTTCAGTAACATCATTAGCCTTTCCGAATCCGTATCCGATACGGCCTTTCTGATCACCAACAACCGTCAGTGCTGAGAAAGACATTCTGCGTCCGCCTTTTACGGTTTTTGCAGTGCGGTTGAGCTTTACGAGCTTTTCCACGAATTCTTTATCTTCAGGCTTTCTATCTCTGTCTTTATTCTGGTGTTCCATAGCCTCTCCTAGAATACAATCCCGGCTTTGCGGGTAGCGTCAGCAAGGGCTTTTACAACACCGTGATAGAGATAACCGTTGCGGTCAAACACTACTGTTGTAATGTTCTTCTCCTTAAGGCGTGCACCCAGAGCTTCACCAAGTTTTGTTGCGCTGTCAACGTTTGCCTTGAGCGCAATAAAATCTTTTTCGAGAGTAGAGATGGAAGCAAGAGTCTTGCCTTCATCATCGTTGATAATCTGCACATACAGATTGCGGCCGCTCTTGAACACCGTCATGCGAGGGCGTTCTGCAGTACCATAAATCTGCTTGCGGATGTGGATCTTTCTGTGCAGGCGTTTTCTATCTTTGTCATTAAGTTTCTTGAACATATCAATATACCTTATTTAACGCCGGTCTTACCGACTTTGCGTCTGATGACTTCAGTTTCGTAGCGGATTCCCTTGCCTTTGTAAGGTTCAGGTTTGCGGAGTTTACGAATCTGAGCACTGAATTCTCCAACAAGCTGCTTATCAATTCCTGTGATTGTTACTTTTCCATTCTGATCTGCGGTTACCGTAAGACCATCTGGAATCATAGCAATGAAATCGTTTGAGTAGCCGAGGTTCATGACAATTTGTTTGCCCTGAACTTCTGCGCGGAAACCAACACCGGTAATGATGAGTGATTTTGAAAAGCCCGTTGAAACGCCGGTAACCATATTGTGAATGAGATTGCGGTACAAACCATGTGCTGCATTCGCATTCTTGCTATCGTTAGTCGGAGTAACAAGAACTTCGTTTCCTTTCACTTCAATCTTGACCAAATTGTTATAGTCCTGCTTCAACTCGCCCTTCGGACCTTTTACGGTGACGAGAGCTGGTGCAACAGTTACTGTAACTCCCGCTGGAATAGAAACGGGAAGCTTACCAATTTTTGACATGCCTTCCTCCTATTACCAGACAGTGCAGATTAACTCGCCGCCGACCATTTTTTCTGTAGCTTTCTTACCGGTTGTAACACCAGAAGAAGTAGAAAGAATGAGCGTACCGTATCCATTGAATACACGCGGCAATTCTTTAAATCCTGAATACACACGGCGACCAGGGGTGGAAATCTTTTTCATTCCGTGAATCACCGGTTTATTCAGCTCATCGTATTTCAAGTAGATTCTGATGATGCTGTGGCCAGCCTTATCCTGAACCTTCTTGAAGTTCTTAATGTATCCTTCAGTCTTGAAAATCTTGATAATTTCAAGCTTGAGTTTTGAAGATGTAATATCTACATATTCATGTCCAGCCAGTGTAGCATTGCGGATTTTAGTCAGCATATCTGCCACTGGATCTGAAACACTCTGACTGGCGGATGGTTTTTTCTGCGCTTTGTTAAGCGTATCAGGTGTTTGTTCTGATGTTGCCATAGTGCTCATTCCTCCTACCAGCTCGATTTTGTGACGCCTGGGAGCAGGCCTTCACTTGCCAATTTGCGGAAGCAGATACGACACATCTTGTACTTCCGCATATATCCATGTGGGCGGCCGCAAATCTGGCACCGGTTGTATTTACGGGTGCTGTATTTGGGAGTGCGGTTCGCCTTGATAATCATTGATTTCTTAGCCATGAACTCCTCGCTTATTTTCTGAACGGCATTCCAAACTTGGTGAGAAGTACACGCGCTTCATTGTCGGTGCGGGCACTTGTTACGATACTGATATTCATACCAGAAATCTTGGTGATTTTATCAAAGTCGATTTCCGGGAATATAATCTGTTCCGTAATACCAAGAGAGAAGTTTCCGTGTCCATCAAAACCAGTGGCTTTGATACCGCGGAAATCCTTAACACGTGGAAGTGCAACATTGATAAGACGATCGAGGAACTCATACATATAAGCTCCGCGGAGGGTTACCATTACACCCACCTCATTGCCTTCACGAAGCTTGAAGTTTGCAATACTTTTCTTTGCTCTTGTTTTCACCGCTTTCTGGCCGGTAATCTGAGTGAGATCTGTAACTGCAGCATCAAGAAGTTTCTTATTCGTGAGAGCTTCGCCAACACCCATGCTGACCACGATCTTTTTCAGAGCGGGGATCTGCATGACAGATGTGTAACCGAGTTCTTTGAAGAGCTCAGGGGCGATTGTTTCCTTATAGACTTTCTTAAGCCGTGGTACGTAATTATCCATTACAGTGCTTCTCCACACTTGCGGCAGACACGAATTTTTTTGTCCCCGTCAAGTTTGTAACCAATTCTTGTAGCGCCGCATTTTTTGCATACGATTGCTACATTTGAAACATCGAGTGCAGCCTCAACCTCAGCGATTCCGCCCTGGTCCTGCTGGCTGCGTCTTTTCATTGCTTTCTTGACGAGGTTCACTCCGCCAACAATGACACGTCCTTTACCATTTTTGGTGAAGACGCGCACTACTGAGCCACGCTTTCCCTTATCTTTTCCAGCAATTACTTCTACATTGTCATCCTTACGGATCTTGAATTTCTTTTCCATACTATTCTAGCTCCTTAAAGGACTTCCGGAGCGAGAGATATGATTTTCATATAATCCATATCACGAAGCTCACGGGCTACCGGTCCAAATATACGTTTGCCTTTTGGGTTTTTATCTGCATCAACAATAACGCATGCGTTGTCATCGAAGCGGATGTATGTACCGTCAGCACGGCGGTATTCTTTTGCTACACGCACGATTACCGCTTTTTCTACTGAACCTTGTTTGATTGTAGATGTCGGAATTGCTTCCTTGACAGCTACCACAATAATGTCGCCAATTCCTGCATAACGGCGGTGTGTTCCACCAAGCACTTTGATGCACTGAACCATTTTGGCTCCGGAGTTATCGGCAACAACCAGATTTGACTGCATTTGAAGCATATTTCTACTCCTGCCTTATTTAGCGCGTTCAATGATCTTGTCGAGACGCCAGCATTTTTCTTTGCTGAGCGGGCGACATTCAACGATGCGGACGGTGTCGCCAACATGGGCTTCATTCTTCTCATCGTGTGCCTTGCATTTCTTGGTCCGCGTAACATATTTCTTGTAAAGCTGGTCCATCTTTTTTGTATCGATGGAAACAACGATGGTTTTATCCATCTTGTCGCTTGTTACGATTCCAACGAAGGAACGTTTCGCAGCCTTTTTCTGAACTTCCTGTTCTTCCACGGGTCAGCTCCTACTTGTTTACAGTCGCGGCAGCAGCTTTCTTGATATTCTCAATGTCCTGCTGACGTATAAGCGTATTCAAACGCGCGATTTCACGGCGCATGGTACGTTTCTGCATCGGGTTATCTACATGGCCCACGATTGTCTGAAATCTGAGGTCCATATACTTTTTCTTAAGGTCATTCCGCTTCGTTACCATTTCTGCGTAAGAGAGCGCTTTGTCAGTTTTCTTTGTTGAATCTGCCATTTTCTTCTCCTTACTCTACGGTCGGGCGGTATGCCACTTTTGTCTTGATCGGCAGTTTGCTTGCAGCAAGATGCATTGCTTCGTCAGCGGTCTTTTTATCAACTCCACCAACTTCAAAAAGAATCATGCCTGGCTTTATAACTGCTGCCCAGAATTCCGGAGCGCCTTTACCCTTACCCATACGTGTTTCAGCAGGTTTCTTGGTAATTGGTTTATCCGGGAATACGCGTGTCCACATCTGGCCTTTGCGGTCAATGCAGCGGTTGATGGCAACACGAGCTGCCTCAATATGCTTTGCATTGAGCCACACTGGTTCCATAGCAACAAGCGCTACGTCGCCAAAGTCAATGTTGTTGTCGCGGGTTGCAAAACCTTTTTCTCTACCGCGCTGTACCTTGCGGTGGATTACTCTTTTAGGACTAAGCATTTTCTACTTTTCTCCTTCAGTTTTTGCAGCACGGGGAGTTCTTTCTTTACGATCAGAACCTTCTGCACGCTCGCGATGCGGTTTCTTGACAGCAATCTGTCCTGCATCTTCCTGTGCTTCGTGACCGTAATTCATTCCGTTGTATACCCAGACTTTTACGCCAATTTTGCCGTAAGTAGTCAGAGCTACATCCGTACCATAGTCAATGTCTGCACGGAGCGTATGGAGCGGAACACGTCCTTCCTTATGCTCTTCAGTGCGTTTCATTTCTGCGCCACCAAGACGACCGGCAAGACGGATTTTTACACCCTGTGCTCCAGCCTTCATAGCGTTTGCAGATGCCTGTTTGAGAGCCTTGCGGTATGATCCGCGGCCCACAAGCTGACGCGCAACATTCTGTGCAATGAGAGAAGCATTGATTTCAGCACGTTTGATCTCTTTAATCTTGATCTGAACTTTCTTAGTCAGCTGCTTCTGAATATCTGTGCTAATTTTTTCAATATTAGCACCCTTCACACCAATGATCACTCCAGGGCGTGCAGTATGAATTACGATAGTAACACGCTGCGGGTGACGTACGATTTCGATTTCTGCAATGTCTGCATTTTTGCATTCCGGAAGATCGTTGACCATTTTGCGGATCTTCATATCTTCAAGAACGAGGTCTGCATATTCACGAGGATCTGCATACCAGCGAGACTGCCATGTCTTGTTTACTCCAAGACGTAAACCGATAGGATTAACTTTCTGTCCCACTTTATTTTCCCGCCTTTTCGTCAACTACAACGGTGATATGGCACATACGTTTTAAGAGTTGATCAGCACGGCCGCGTGCGCGGAACCATACTCTCTTAAGTCTTGGACCTTCGTCGATGCGAATTTCCTTGACGTACAGCATATCCTCATCAAGCTTTTTGTTCGCATTGAGTGCGTTTGCCGCAGCGGAATGCAATGTTCCACTGATAAGCTCGGCTCCCTTCTGCGGCATATTGGCAAGAATTGCCATAGCTTCTGGATAGGACTTCTGCTTAATTACATTAGCTACTGGGCGAACCTTTGTAGGTGATGCAATGAGAAATTTAGTAGTGGCTGTATAACCTTTCTTTTCAGTCATCTTGTCCACCTTTATTTAGCTGCAGCTGCTGGAGCTGCTTTCGGTGCTGCGCCTGCTGCTGGAGCTGCTTTTGGAGCTGCTCCTCCTGCTGCTGGTGCTGCTGCCGGAGCTGCTTTTGGAGCTGCCGCTGCTGCTTTGTCTGTACCGCCATGTCCGCGGAATACACGTGTTGCAGCGAATTCGCCGAGTTTGTGACCGACGAGGTTCTCTGTGATGTACACCGGAATCCATGACTTACCATTGTGTACGGAAATAGTATTTCCAACCATTTCCGGGATAATTGTTGAGCAGCGGGAATATGTTTTGATCATTTTCCGATCAGCTGCTTTGTTCATTTCAGTAACCTTTTTGTAGAGGTTCTTGTCTACAAAAGGTCCTTTTTTAACAGATCTTGACACTGTAAACTCCTACGCTACTTCTTGCGGCGACTGATGATGAAACGATCAGACGTCTTCCGCTTATTGCGGGTCTTATAACCTTTGCAAGGCTGTCCCCAAGGAGTAACAGGATTGTGTCCCTTACCGGCGCCTTCACCACCACCAAGCGGATGATCAACAGGGTTCATAGCCATACCACGAACAGTAGGACGAATACCACGCCATCTGTTGCGGCCTGCCTTACCAAGCTGTGTGTTCATTCTATCTTCATTGCCTACAACACCGATTGTTGCATAGCACTTTCCGTTTACACGGCGAAGTTCGCTTGAAGGAAGACGGATTGTTACGTACTCGCCCTCTTTAGCTGCAACAAGAGCGCTTGCACCTGCTGAGCGAACAAGCTGTCCGCCACGGCCGAGTGTAAGCTCGATGTTATGTACAGTAAATCCTACCGGAATAGCCTCAAGCGGAAGTGCATTTCCAACAGTTGGAGTTGCATTCTCGCCAGCCATAACCTTCTGACCGACTGTAAGGCCTTTTGGTGCGATGATGTAGCGTTTTTCACCATCTGCATAATAGACCAGAGCAATGTCTGCACTGCGGAAAGGATCATATTCGATCGTTTTCACAGTTCCCGGAATACCGTGCTTATCACGTCTAAAGTCGATTTCACGATACTTTCTCTTATGACCGCCGCCCTGATGACGCACTGCGAGGCGTCCGCCCGCTCCGCGTCCAGCTTTGCGTGAACGTCCTGAAGTCAGGCTTTTTTCGGGTTTATCGGCTGTCAGTTCATCACGTACCAAGTCAATTCTGGTGCGTGTGCCTTTTGAATAAGGCTTAAATATCTTAAGAGCCATATGGTTCCCCTTATTTACTGTTCAAAGGCTCAAGCGCCTTCGAACACCTTGATTGTTTCACCAGGTGCAAGTTTGACAATAGCCTTCTTGTAGCTGGCAGTTCTTCCGGGCTTTGAACGAACCCGTTTAATCTTTCCCATTACATTGATAGTTGTGCAGTCTACAACTTTTACATTGAAGAGCTTGCGCACAGCTTCTTTAATCTGCGTTTTTGTGGCTTCGGTAGCAACTTTAAAAGTATACTTGCCCTGTTCACGAAGCGCAGTTGCTTTTTCGGAAAGTATTGGTTCAATAAGAACATCTTCGAAGTTCATTATTCAGCCTCCTTTTCTGCAGCATAGAATTCGGAAAGATTTTTTGCAGCGGTCTCAAGCAGAATGACTTTTCTTCCGTAGAAGAGGTCATGTGCGCGGAGACGATTGAAAGACAGAAATGACAGTTCCGGAATATTGCGTCCAGCCTGTTTGATCTTTGCGTCATCATCTTTGAGAATGATTACGGTGCGTTCACCTTTTGTGAAGTTTGAAAGAATCTTCACGAGGTCCTTTGTCTTTCCGCTCGCTACGGTGAAATCTTCAACCACAGTCATGCGGTCGCTCTGTGCCTGAAGGCTCAGAATTGATTTCATTGCAAGGCGTTTTTCTTTCTTAGGAATTGCATAGCTGAAATCACGTGGTTTCGGTCCGAACATCGTACCGCCGCCAACAGTGATTGGTGACTTTTTATCACCACGGCGTGCATTACCAGTGCCCTTCTGTTTATAAGGCTTGGCATTGCTGCCGTGTACTTCAGCGCGGCCTTTTGTGCAGGCAGTGCCAACGCGTTTATTTGCTAATTCGTTAGTGATGGCATAGTAGATAACATCTTCATTGACCGGGAGGCCGAAAATGCTGTCATCAAGATTGATTGTCCTGAGTTCTTTACCATCGATTGAATAGACTTTCTTTTCCATCTTATTCCTCGACCTTATTTCTTAACCGCGGACTTGACGATCAGCGTGCAGTCTTTATTCCCGGGAACAGCCCCGCGAACCATCAATACTTTGAGTTCAGGATCAATCTTGACAATCTTGAGATTCTGAACCGTTACGCGGTCAAAACCCATGTGTCCAGGCATCCTGATGTTTTTCAAGCTGTGTCCTGGTGTTGTGCAGCATCCGGTACCGCCCTGCTCACGATGGAATTTTGAACCATGTGATGCGCGTCCGCCGTGCATTCCCCAGCGTTTCATAACGCCCTGAAAACCTTTACCTTTTGATGTCGCAGTCACATCAACGTAGCTGCTCTTTTCAAAAAGCTCAACGCCAATCTGATCACCTACACTGACTTTGTTTTCAAAGTCGCGGAATTCTTTGAGGTGACGTTTTGGTGTAATACTCTCAGGAAACTGCTTTGCATATACTTTGTTTGCTTTGTCTTTCTTCATGTCGTCAAGACCAAGCACAACAGCATCGTAGCCGCACTTATCCTTTGTCTTTGTAGCAACAACCGTATTCGGTTCGATGTGGATCACGGTTACTGGTGTCAGATTGCCGCTTTCATCGAATACTTGGGTCATTCCCACTTTTTTTGCCATCAGACCTTTCATCTGAATACTCCTTTGGAAGCAGCTTTTTTTCAAACTGTACTTCCTATCGGTCGCCATCCCCGATCCAGGGGACCGTTACCGTTTATTAGCAACAGCTTCTTATATAAGAAACTATTGTTTAATTTCTACATCAACACCTGCAGGCAGTTCCAACTTCATGAGTGAATCCATGACGTCAGATGTCGGTTCAAAAATATCAATAAGGCGCTTGTGTGTGCGCATTTCAAACTGTTCACGTGACTTTTTGTTGACAAAAGGTGAACGAAGAACTGTTACTTTATTGATTCTGGTTGGAAGCGGGATTGGTCCTGAAACCTTTGCACCTGCTTTCTGAACCTGCTGTACGATGTCTTTTGCACTTTGATCGATAAGAGTTACGTCAAAAGCACGAAGTCTTACCCTGATCTTTCCGTTAGCCATCATTCCTCCAATGAAGCAGAACAGCGGTCTGTCTTTGATAACAGCCGCCATTCTGTTCAAAACGAATACTATTCGATAATCTTTGTAACCTGTCCGGAAGCGATAGTATGTCCACCTTCACGGATAGCAAGTTTAAGTCCTTCATCCATAGCGATCGGGTGAATAAGTTCACCGATGATCTTTACGTTGTCGCCTGGTTTTACCATGTCAACTCCCGGCTCAAGATTCACTGTACCAGTGATATCTGTTGTGCGGAAGTAGAACTGTGGGCGGTATCCAGTGAAGAACGGGCTGTGGCGTCCGCCTTCTTCCTGTGAAAGAACGTAAATCTGAGCTTCGAACTTCGTGTGCGGTTTGATTGATCCGGGAGCAGCAAGAACCTGTCCACGGATGACATCTTTCTTTTCAATACCACGAAGAAGAATACCAGCGTTGTCGCCAGCCATACCTTCCTGGAGTGTCTTCTGGAACATTTCAATACCAGTTACGGTTGAAGATGCTGTCGGGCGAATGCCGATGAGTTCAACAGGGTCTCCCATGTGAACAACACCGCGCTCAATACGTCCAGTAACAACAGTACCACGACCAGAAATAGTGAAGATGTCCTCAATTGGCATAAGGAATGGTTTTTCATCATCGCGAATAGGATCATCAAACCATGAATCCATGGTCTGAAGCAATTCTTCGATGCACTTTGTATTCTCAGGATTGTCACCTTCGTTAAGAGCCTTGAATGCAGAACCCTTGATGATAGGTGTATCTGGTGAGAATCCGTAATATTTGAGTGTGTCTTTGACTTCCTCAACGACGAGCTCAATAAGATCCGGATCATCAACCATATCAACCTTGTTAAGGAACACGATGATCTTTGGTACGCCGACCTGACGAGCGAGCAAGAGGTGCTCCTTTGTCTGTGGCATAACTGAGTCTGGAGCTGAAACAACGAGAATAGCTCCATCCATCTGTGCTGCACCAGTAATCATGTTTTTGATGTAGTCAGCATGTCCTGGGCAGTCGATATGTGCATAGTGGCGTTTATCTGACTGATACTCAAGGTGACGGCTGTTAATGGTAATACCACGGGCTTTTTCCTCCGGAGCATTATCAATTTCATCATACTTCAAGAGCTTATCACCATATTTTTTTGCACAATATGCTGTGATAGCTGCAGAAAGTGTGGTCTTACCATGGTCAACGTGACCGATGGTTCCAACGTTCATGTGAGGTTTAGTTCTTTTGAACTCTTCCTTTGCCATGTTCTTCTCCTTGCCAACAGGTTTCTCCCTGCGGCATATTAAATTATGTGTTGCACTTTAAGCCAGAACACGACATTTCCTGAAAGGCTAACATCATGTTCGCATACACACTTAACCAATGTAATGAAATGAGGATAATAGAAAGTAACGGACAAGAATTGCTTCTTATTGTTCCATCTTTATACGGGACAATGCGGCCGGTACCACCTATCACCGTCAAACACTGCATTTGACGACTGGTTTGGCATCTCGGAGCCTTGCAGCATACAGGCGTACACTGCGTCAGAACCCCTTGTTGTTCAAGCCATATTAAAACTGCCAACGGCAGAATTAAACTGAATAAAAGGGTGTGAATGTTTGGAAACTGCCTCAGGAGCAGTTAGCTTTACAACATCACCAGACAGCCTGAACTGTCCGTCTGACTTCTCAAAGAACCCTTTTCTGCACTTTTTTTGAAAAGCACAGAATACACCCTTTGCAGGGTATTTTACAGCGTTATTATTTATATACTTTTTATAAAGTTATGGCAAGAGGTTTTCGCCCTTTTTTCTGAAAATCGTTGGTTTATGTCTGTGTTTTTTTTACATTCTTGTACAAAAAGAAAACCCGCCATAAATGGCGGGTTCTTTGGAAGCCGGGCATTCGCAAGGAAACCCGGTCCGCACCAAAAGCAGTTGCTGTTGGTGCGACGGACGCTACCAGCGGTAGTGAGCAAACGCTTTGTTTGCCTCTGCCATCTTGTGCGTATCTTCCTTCTTTTTGTATGCGCTACCAGTGCTGTTGAATGCATCAAGCAATTCAGCGGCAAGAGTATCTGCCATACCGTGTCCGCTGCGGGAACGTGCTGCGCCAATAATCCAGCGCATAGCAAGTGCTTCACGGCGTGAATCACGAATTTCAATAGGTACCTGATAAGTTGCACCACCAACGCGGCGGCTCTTAACTTCGACCATCGGTTTTACATTGTCAAGCGCTTTAAGAAACACTTCAAGAGGGTCCTTCTCGGTCTTGCTCTTGAGCTGATCAAAAGCCTCGTAAACAATATTGATACAAGACTCTTTCTTTCCATCAAGCATCATTCGGTTTACCAGTTTTGAAACTACAACACTGTTGTATTTTGCATCCGGCATAATCGGACGGTTAACTGATTTCTTATGTCTTCCCATAGTTCTGTAACCTCCTTAAGAATTATGCCTTTGGTCTCTTGGCACCGTATTTTGAACGACCGCGTTTGCGTCCGTCAACACCAAGAGTATCTTTTGTACCGCGGATGATATGGTAACGGACACCAGGAAGGTCCTTTACACGTCCACCACGAACGAGAACAACTGAGTGCTCCTGCAAGTTATGTCCGATTCCCGGAATATATGCAGTAACCTCAATTCCATTGCTTAAGCGAACACGGGCAATCTTTCGAAGCGCTGAGTTCGGTTTTTTAGGCGTCATAGTCATAACACGGGTGCAAACACCACGTTTCTGCGGGCAGGACTGAAGCGCGGGAGCTTTAGTTCTATTCGCAGCAGTCTGACGACCTTTACGAATCAATTGGTTAATTGTAGGCATTGGCCTATTCTCCTCTATTTGTTAGCCGGGCAGCACCCCGGTCAAAAATGAACAAAAAAAACTGTTTAAAAACAGGTTCAAATACTATACCGAATTCAGCGGCACCCGGTCAAGAGTTAAACCGCTAAATTCCCAGAAACTCTGGCAGTAAGGCAAGAAGCGGCACGAATGACGCCCCTTTGCCCTACTCCCCCAAACAAATATCCACTGAAGGATTTTTGTTCATCAGTCCTCGTCGCTGTCGAGCGTCGGGTCTTCTTCTGTCTGAGCTTCAAGAGCTTTTTCCTGACGGCGCTGCTCAAGAATTTCTTCCATCTGCGCGTCAAGGTCGGCTGTTGAAGAATCCGACAATTTAATTCCGTGATAGTTACGCATACCGGTACCTGCAGGAATCATGTGGCCGATGATGACGTTCTCCTTGAGACCGTGCAAGTGATCGACAGAACCTGCAATAGCAGCATTTGTAAGGACGCGGGTTGTTTCCTGGAATGAAGAAGCGGAGATGAACGAATCCGTTGCAAGTGCCGCTTTGGTGATTCCCTGGAACATCGGACGTGCAATTGCCGGCTGACCGCCTTCTGCAACGACACGGTCGTTCTCTTCGTGGAAGTGGTATTTGTCAACCTGCTGCCCGAATATGAACTTTGTATCTCCAACAGAAACAACTTCTACCTTGCGAAGCATCTGGCGCACAATGATACCAATGTGCTTGTCATTGATTGCAACACCCTGCTGGCGGTACACAGATTGTATCTGATCCATAAGATATTCCTGCAATGAATTTTCACCAAGAATATCAAGCACGTCGTGTGCATCTACAACTCCGTCGCTCATCTGTTCGCCGGCTTCAACATGGTCGCCGTCGCGAACAAGCAGACGCTTTGTCATCGGAACAAGGTGGTTGAACGACTTGCCATATTCATCTTCAACGATAATAGTACGCTTACCTTTGACAACTTTGCCGAACTTAACGGTTCCGGTAATCTTTGCAAGAACAGCCGGATTCTTCGGTTTGCGGGCTTCAAACAATTCTGAAACACGCGGAAGGCCGCCGGTAATATCGTTTGTCTTTGCAGCTTCCTTAGGCATTTTTGCAAGCGTAAATCCTGCAGCAACCTTCTGCTTGTCTTCTGCAAGAAGAATAGCTCCAGCCGGAAGGAAGTAGCTTCCCAGTTCGTTTCCGCCGTCCTCATCAGTAATGGTGATGCGCGGCTGCTTGACATCAAGGTGCAAGTCGCTGATACGGCGCTCCACTTTTTCTGTCTGCGGGTCTGTTTCTTCTTCAAGCGTTGTTCCAAGCTCTATGTCCTGGAAGTGAACATAGCCGTCAACTTCTGCGATAATCGGTTCGCTGAATGCATCAAATTCACCAACTGCCTGATTTGCATCGGCAACCTGTCCGGCCTTCATATAGATGGTTGAACCGTTGACAATGTCAATCTTCTGGTCATTGCTGGTAAGATACACGGTGTCATTCTGAATGATGACGCGTCCGTTGTCAGAAGCCTTCACCTCTCCTGCTTTGCCGGAAATAAGCACGGTGTCTTTAAGAACACGCGAGCCGTCCGCAACCTGCACCTTGTCGCCTTTTGCAACAGGATACTGGTTGAACAGTTTGGTGACAATCATTGCGCCCTTACGGGTAAAGAGCCAGTTGCCTTCTTTTGTGACAACGTGCGTACCGGTGATGTTTTCAATGTACACCGGATACTTCATGACGATGCGGTTATCTTCCGTAACTTTTTCTGCAGCTCCACCGGCATGGAAGGTGCGGAGCGTAAGCTGGGTACCTGGCTGACCGATTGACTGTGCGGCAATAGTGCCGACCGCTTCGCCAATTTCTACAATTTTGTTGCGCGCAAGGTTTTTGCCGTAGCACTTCACACAGATGCCATGCTTGCTTTCGCAAGTAAGTACCGTGCGGAGTTTTACTTTCTCTACACCAGCCTTGTCAATTTTATCGGCAAGGTCATCATCAATGTACTGGTTCACATCGCAAAGAAGCTCTCCAGTCACCGGGTTGATGACACGCTCGATTGAATAATGTCCGACGATGCGCGAAGCAAGGGATTCAACAACTGTATCACCATCTTTGATAGCGTAGTAGTCAATGCCGTTGATTGTTCCGCAGTCATCTTCGTTCACCACGACATCCTGCGAGACATCAACAAGGCGGCGGGTCATGTAACCTGCGTCTGCAGTCTTAAGAGCTGTATCAGAAAGACCTTTGCGGGCACCGTTTGTTGAAATGAAGAATTCGATGACGGAAAGACCTTCCTTGAAGTTTGCACGAATCGGCAACTCAATAATGTCTCCACTCGGTTTAGCCATAAGTCCGCGCATTGCCGCCAGCTGAGAAATCTGCTTTGGCGAACCGCGGGCGCCAGACTTAGCCATCATGTAGATAGTGTTGAATCCGTCCTTGTCTTTAGCAAGGTTGTCCATCATTATCTTGGTAAGCTCTTCATTTGTGCGCTCCCAAATATCACATACACGGTTGTAGCGTTCATCAGCGGTGATAACACCCTTTGAATAGTTGCTGACAATTTCTTCTACTTCCTTGTTTGCCTTGTCCATCATCGGCTTCTTTTCTTTTGGAACAAGAATATCGTCCATAGAAAGGGTTGCACCGAAGAACGTTGCGTTCTTATAGCCGACTGCCTTGATTGCATCGAGCATCTTGATGGTAAGCCACGGTCCTTTTGCATGATAGACTTTCTCAATCATCTTCTTGAGGTCTTTGTCTATCATCTGCTGGTTGACGTAGCCAACTTCTTCTGGCATCTCGTCGTTGAAGCGGAGACGTCCTGCTGAAGTTTCAATAATGTCGCCCTTCTTAAATTCAGGTTTTCCGTCCGGACCGTTTTTAAATGCATCCTTTGGAGCAGGAACCTTTATCATTGACTGCCATTCAATGCTCTTCGCATCGGCTGCCATGTATGATTCTTCCTTTGAAGAGAAGCGTTTGCCGGTACCTTTTCCTGTTGGCTTTATAGAAGTCATATAGTAGATACCGAGAACCATATCCTGTGACGGGTACACAATGGTGTTGCCGTTGGCAGGGTCAAGCAAGTTTCGTGCAGAAAGCATGAGCGTCCAGCATTCCATCTGTGCTGCCTGTGTAAGCGGCACGTGGATAGCCATCTGGTCGCCATCGAAGTCGGCGTTGAATGCCTTGCAAGCAAGCGGGTGCAGCTTTATAGCCTTTCCCTGGACAAGAACAGGCTCAAATGCCTGAATACCAAGGCGGTGCAGTGTAGGCGCGCGGTTAAGCATAACCGGGTGCTCACGTACCACTTCATCAAGAATTGCATATACTTCAGGCGCTTCGTTTTCTACGAGCATCTTTGCTTTCTTAATGTTGAACACAATCTCGCGGTCAACAAGTTTCTTCATGATGAACGGTTTAAACAGCTCAAGTGCCATCTTTGTAGGAAGACCGCACTGCCACAAGTGGAGTTCCGGTCCGACAACAATTACGGAGCGTCCTGAGTAGTCTACACGTTTACCAAGAAGATTCTGGCGGAAGCGTCCCTGTTTGCCCTTGAGCATGTCGCTGATTGACTTGAGCGGGCGGTTTGACGCGCCTTTTACAACGCGTTTGCGTTTGCTGTTGTCGAACAATGCATCGACTGCTTCCTGGAGCATACGTTTTTCGTTGCGGATGATGATGTCCGGAGCGGAAAGCTGCTGAAGCCTCTTAAGACGGTTGTTGCGGTTGATGACACGGCGGTAAAGGTCGTTCAAGTCTGACGTTGCAAAGCGGCCGCCGTCGAGCTGTACCATCGGGCGGAGTTCCGGCGGAATGACTGGAATCACGTCGAGAATCATCCAAGACGCCTTGTTTCCAGAAGCGCGGAAATTCTCTACGATTTCAATCCTCTTAAGCAGACGTTTGTCGCTTTTCGGACCTTTTTCAATCATCTTTGCGCGGAGTTCTGCGGCAAGTGCATCGAGGTCAAGGTTCTCAAGCAATGTCTTGACTGCTTCAGCACCCATGCCCGCGGTGAATGAGCCACCGTAGCGTTCCTGCGCTTCCATGTACTCCTCTTCAGTGAGAAGCTGCATCTTCTTGAGGTCGGTGTCACCCGGGTCAATGACGATGTATTTTTCGTAATAGAGAACAGAGCGAAGAGCCGCAACCTGAAGGTCAAGCAAAAGACCCATGCGGCTTGGCACTGAGCGGTAATACCAAATGTGGCTTACCGGAGCTGCAAGTTCTATGTGTCCGGTGCGTTCACGGCGTACCTTGAAGTGTGTGACTTCGACACCGCAGCGGTCGCAGATGACACCCTTGTAGCGGATGCTCTTGAACTTACCGCAGTAGCATTCCCATTCCTTCGTGGTTCCGAAAATGCGCTCGCAGAAAAGACCGTCACGCTCCGGGCGGAGGGTACGGTAATTGATTGTCTCCGGCTTCTTAACTTCGCCGTAAGACCATGCACGAATTGTTTCTGCTGAAGCAAGTTTTATTTTGAGGCTGGCAAAATCCTGAATATCACGCATTGTCGTTCTCCTTGTCAAAACCAGCGCCGGCCTTGTCGATCAGCTCCTGGTCACGCTCGGTAAGTGCAATCTGTTTGCCCTTATCGTCGTAAATAGTGAAATCCAATGCGAGACCGCGAAGTTCCTGCACCAAAACGTTGAATGATTCCGGAACACCAATTGGCGCCGCCGGGTCACCCTTCACGATTGATTCATAAATCTTTGAACGGCCGTTCATATCATCGGACTTAATAGTCATCATTTCCTGCAGTGTGTTTGCAGCACCGTACGCTTCGAGCGCCCAAACCTCCATTTCTCCAAGACGCTGACCGCCGAACTGAGCCTTTCCGCCGAGTGGCTGCTGCGTAACAAGAGAATACGGACCTGTTGAACGAGCATGCATCTTGTCATCGACAAGGTGGTGCAACTTCATGAAGTAGATGACGCCAACAAAAATCGGGTTGATGAACGGCTCACCAGTGCGGCCGTCGCGTACAACCTGCTTGCAGTCAGGGCTGAGTCCTGCTTCAACAAGTTTCTTTGCAATCTGTTCCTGAGAAGGAGTCTGGAATGCCGGAGATTCGTAATACTGATTGAGTATTCGTCCTGCCATACCAAGCTCAGATTCCATGATCTGACCGATGTTCATACGAGAAGGAACACCGAGCGGGTTCAAGCAGATGTCGAGCGACGTACCGTCTTCAAGATACGGCATATCTTCAACCGGAAGAATGCGGGCTACGACACCCTTATTTCCGTGTCGTCCTGCCATCTTGTCGCCTTCGCAGAGCTTTCTCTTATGGGCAATCAGAACCTTTACAATCTCATCTACGCCAGGGTTCAAGTCATCTCCTTCAGTTCTCTTAAGACGCTGAATGTCAATGATTGTTCCCTCAACACCATGCGGCACGCGGAGAGAAGAATCGCGAACTTCCTTCGCCTTCTCACCAAAGATTGAGTTGAGCAGTTTGAATTCCGGAGTCGTCTCAGTTTCGCTTTTTGGCGTCACCTTGCCGACAAGAATGTCACCGCTGCGTACTTTTGCGCCGATGCGGATGATGCCCTCTGCGTCAAGATTATCAAGTGTCTTTTCGGCAGTGTTAGGAACATCACGCGTGATCTTTTCAGGACCGAGCTTTGTTTCACGGATTTCTGTCTGGAATTCGTGAATATGGATGGAAGTATACATGTCTTCCTTTACAACACGCTGGCTGATAAGAACAGCATCCTCGTAGTTATATCCATTCCACGGTACGAATCCGACAAGAATGTTGCGTCCAAGAGCAAGCTCACCGTTGAACGTGGCAGGACCGTCTGCAAGGACAGCTCCCTTCTTTACTTTTTCACCAACTTCAACAGTCGGGCGCTGGTGGTTGCAAGTGTCGTTGTTCGTGCGCTGGTATTTAAGCAAAGGATATTCATCAAGCTCTGTGCTCTTTGCACCCTTTGGCTGAATTTTAATCATATCGCTTGTCACCCAGACAACTTCGCCGTCACGTTTTGCCTTGATGAGGACACCTGAATCGTACGCAGTCTTCTGCTCCATACCTGTGCCGACATATGGTGGCTCCGGGAAAAGAAGCGGAACTGCCTGACGTTGCATGTTGCAGCCCATCAAAGCGCGGTTAGCATCATCGTGTTCAAGGAACGGAACAAGCGAAGCAGAAACTGAAATGACCTGGCGCGGAGAAACATCCATGTACTGAATGTCTTTTGGAGAACGTGTGGTATAGTCACCGCGATGGCGGCAGCTCACCATATCGGTCGGGAATGAACCGTCAGCCTGCATTCCTTCAGTAACCTGACCAATGTAATATTTGTCCTCGTCCATTGCAGACAGATACTCAACTTTGTTTGTCGCCTTTCCGTCTACAACTGCGCGATATGGCTCTTCAAGGAAGCCATATTCATTGACACGCGTAAAGATAGCAAGAGAAACAATAAGACCAATGTTCGGTCCTTCAGGAGTTTCAATCGGGCACATGCGTCCGTAGTGCGTATAATGGACATCGCGGACTTCAAATCCTGCGCGGTCACGAGAAAGTCCTCCCGGTCCCAGAGCGTTAAGACGTCGTTTGTGCGTAAGCTCGGCAAGCGGGTTAACCTGATCCATGAACTGGGAAAGCTGTGACGAACCAAAGAATTCTTTAATGGAAGCGACAATCGGCTTTATGGAAATAAGATCCTGCGGCTTCATAGTCTCAGTCTCTTTAAGATTCATTCTTTCCTTTGCAATGCGCTCCATGCGGCTGAATGCGGTCTTGAGCTGATTTGTCATAAGCTCGCCGACAGAACGCACACGGCGGTTTCCAAGGTGGTCAATATCGTCAAGCAGTTCATCGCCAATGTATACCTTGATAAGGTATTTCATTGTTTCAATGATATCCTGTTTGACAAGCGTCAAATCTTCTACAGGATCTTTGTAGTCAAACTTTTTGTTGAGCTTGTAGCGACCGACGCGGCCCAAGTCATATCGTCTCTGGCTGAAGAACATAGAGTTCAAATCTTTTTCAGCAGTTTCAACGGTAATCGGTTCTCCAGGCATAAGCACGGAGTACACGGCGGCAAGCGCGTCTTCCTTCGTAGGCTCTTCATTTTCAGAACCTTCCTTGGCAAAACGGATTTCCTCACGCTCAAAGCAGTTGATAATCATTTCGCTGTCAAGAGACTCGTTGACTTCGTCCTTGCTTTCCGGGTGTTTCTTTGTGTTGAATTTAATCACACAAATTTCTTTTACGCCGTTTGCAATAAGATCGTCAACATCGTGCGGATGGAGCTTTTCGCCGGCACGGAACAATTTCTTTTCTTCGCCGGAATCCTTATCCTTTACCATGACAGCTTCGGCAAGCACTTTGCCTACAAGCTCTTCACGTTTAGATGCGCTGTCCGTAATTTTTGTTTTTTCCGTTTCATAGAAGCAGCGGATAATTTCCTCGCGGGTATTATATCCCAACGCGCGCAAGAAAATTGTTCCCAAGATTTTCTTCTTGCGGTCAATCTTTGCGTAAATCAGTTCTTTTTTCTGGTCGATTTCAAATTCAAGCCATGAGCCACGGTACGGAATGATGCGGCTTGAATAAACGCCTTTGTCGTGGCAGAAGATGACTCCCGGGGAACGGTGAATCTGGCTGACGACAACACGCTCTGCGCCGTTGATGACAAACGTTCCACGGTCAGTCATGAGCGGAATGTCACCCATATAGATATCTTTCTGGAGAATTGCTCCAGTCTGAACGAATCTCAAATTAATTCGTGCTTTAAGCGGGACTGCATACGTAAGCCCCTTCTGCTTGCACTCAAGCTCGCTGAATTTGATGTTCTGTTCATCAAGTTCATAGAACTCATACTCAAGGGACATATCGCCGTTAGGACTTTCGATTGGGAAGGTAGAAGTGAATACTTCCTGCACCCCCTGATTCAGAAGCGGCTCTTTTTGTTCAAGCCGTTCACGCTGCATAAAACTTTCATAGGAAGAAAGCTGGATGTCAATAAGGTTTGGAAGCTCCATGAAATTCTGGATGTCCTTTCCAATATACTGACGAACGATTTTTTTGCTCTTTGCGAACATCAAATCCCCCTGGGATATGTATAAGCAGGTACTCGGAATTGCTACATGTAAAAACTTTACACAGCACAATATCCGCGCCCTTTTGAACAGGTACCGGTAGAACGCCTCAGCCCGTTCATGTATTCTGGAAGTGAATAACCGCTTCCTTTTGTTACTTCTTAAGACACCAAATGCTTGGGAAAAAAGACATGCCTTTTCCCCAAGCCTTGGTTTAGAAAATTACTTATTTTTTTCTGAAGCAATTACGCAAAGCAATTATTTCTTGCTTGCGGTACCGCCGGCTGCTGCAATTTCAGCAATGATCTTGTCGGCATCAGCTTTAGAAACACCTGCTTTGAGCTCTTTTGGAGCGCCTTCAACAAGTGCCTTTGCTTCACCAAGTCCGAGTCCGGTGATAACACGAACTTCCTTGATGACTGCAATTTTCTTTGCTGGGTCAACTTTGTCGAGCGTTACTGTAAATTCAGTCTGCTCTTCTGCTGCGCCTGCTGCTGGACCTGCTGCTACGGCTACTGGAGCTGCGGCTGAAACGCCGAACTTCTCTTCCATAGCTTTTACGAGATCAGCTGCCTGCTGAACAGTCATGTTTGCGATTGCGTCAAGAATTTCATCATTTGTGAGAGCTGCCATATTGTCTTCTCCATACATCATTCATTTTGCGCAGAGGAAGTAAACTGCTTCCTATAACCTACGCAATTATTTTCTGCGGACAGTCGACAGCAATGAAGCCTGACCGCAGTTACAAAAAGTGCCTTACGCCGGTAGCTTAGTTTGCTGCTGGTGCAGGTGCCGCTTCGGCTGCTGGAGCCGCATCGGCTGGAGCTGCTGCTGGAGCATCTCCTTCCTTCTGTTTCTTTTCCACATATGCCTGCAAGGTGCCAGCAAGTTTGCGTGCCGGTCCGTTGATAGCAGACATGAGCATTGCGATGAGCGCTTTCTTTCCTGGCAACTTTGACAGTGCCTCGATTTTTGCTGAATCGTAAAGCTCTTTTGATACCCAGGCGCCCTTTACTTTAAGAGCCGGAGTATCCTTTGCAAAATCGAACATGACTTTTGCCGCTTCGTTGGCATCTTCCTTCACCATTGCAATAGCAGTAGGTCCGGTAAGATACGGAGCGACAGCATCAACCTTCATTTCTTCAAAAGCAACACGCGCAAAGTTATTCTTAAAAACTTTGAGCTGCGCATTCTTTTCGCGAAGTGAACGGCGGAGCTTTGTAATCTGTTCAACACTAAGTCCACGGTAGTCTACGAAGATGAAGTTTTCATAGCTGCTCAGTGATTTCTTTGTTTCTTCAATAGCTGCTGTCTTTGCAGGCTGGAGTTTTTTTGCGAGAATAGCCATTATTCTTCCTCCTTAAAGTCGACCCAGACGCCCGGACCCATTGAAGAGTTTACGGAAACGGTATGGACAAATCCTGCTTTTGCATCAGCAGGCTTCTTGCGCTCAATTTCGTTAAGAAGTGTTGTCACGTTCTCAGCGGTCTTTGCAGGATCCATAGAAACCTTGCCAACAGCGATGTGGATGATTCCAGTCTTGTCTGCGCGGTACTCTGTGCGTCCTTTCTTGAGCTCTGCAACTGCGGTCTTAATATCCGCGGTAACAGTTCCAGTCTTTGGGTTAGGCATAAGACCTTTGCGGCCAAGTACCATACCAAGACGACCAACGTCTTTCATCATATCAGGGGTAGCAACGGCGACATCGAAGTCTGTCCAACCACCCTTTACCTTTTCGATATACTCAGTGTCGCCAGCATATGTTGCGCCAGCGTCAAGAGCTTCCTGCTTGCGGTCTTCCTTGCAGAATACCAACACGCGTTTCTCAGCTTTGAACTGATTCGGGAACACGAGAGTGTCGCGTACCGTCTGGTTCTTGTCGAGTCTCAGAGAAACATGAAGTTCTACAGTTTCATCGAAGTTGACATAGTGAAGGTCTTTGACAAGCTTGCATGCTTCGGCAACTGCATAGTGCTTTGCTGAATCATACTTTTTGAGCGAGTCGCGGTATTTCTTTCCGTGTTTCATTTCGTCATGCCCTCCACTTCAACGCCCATGCTGCGTGCAGTTCCGGCGATGATTTTCTTTGCTGCCTCAAGATCGTTTGCATTGATATCAGGCATTTTCTGCTTTGCAATATCTTCAAGGCTCTTCTGAGACAATTTGCCGACCTTGTCGCGAAGCGGGTTGCCGGAACCTTTTGCAATTCCTGCTGCTTTGCGAATAAGAACAGCTGCCGGTGGAGTTTTGAGGATGAATGTGTAAGATTTGTCCTGATAGACAGTAATGATTACCGGGATGATAAGTCCCTTTTCCATGGACTTGGTGCGGTCATTGAATTCCTGCACGAATTTAGGTGCTGAAACTCCATGCGGTCCAAGAGCCGGTCCAATAGGTGGTGCTGGCGTCGCAGATCCTGCAGGACACTGCAGTTTGATGACAGCCGTTACCTTTTTTGTGGCCATAGTATATCTCCTTACATTGGTGTGGCTCAGAGCCCCGTTGCCGGAAACTCTGTCCTAGCGAAGCGCCTCTGTCCAACGGACTTGCGCCTCTCCCAAATTAAGAATAAAAGTGTTGCCTGAGCAACACCGCATTCTACTACAAATAAAAAAGAACAATGCGCTACAGAGAAAAATCTCAGTGCGCCAGCTTTGTTTTTACTTAGATTTTTTCTACCTGAAGCATATCAACTTCAACCGGCGTCGCACGACCAAAAATCTGAACGGTGACACGCAGTTTGTTTTTCTCAAGATTGACTTCTTCGACAGCCCCGCTGAATGTTGCAAACGGACCGTCAGTAATTTTAACCTGGTCGCCGACATCGTATGACTGTTTGACATAAACCGCTTTTTCGCCTTTGATTTCTCCGGCTTTCTGCAGCAGGTTCTTTGCTTCGTCAGTTGTAATAGGACGCGGACGGTCAGAAGGATTTGTTCCTACAAAGCCAGTGACGCCCTGTATGCGGCGAATCGCTGAGCACGTGCTCTTCCAGCCAAGCTGCGGTAAATCCATCTCAAGCATAATGTAACCGGGCAGGAACTTGTTGTTGCGCGTATGTTTCTTGCCGTCGCGAATCTCAACAATTTCTTCAACAGGAACTTTGACATCCGTCACAACAGCGGGATCAATGTCGCCAGATTCAAGCAGACTGCGGAGAGTTCGTTCAATTTTTCCTTCATACCCCGTGTAGGTGTGAAGAATGTACCAGCTTTTTGCCATCGGTATACCTTACTCTGTTAGAATACGAGACGGAGGCCCTGAGTGAACAGCCAGTCCAGAAGGCCAAGGATCACAGCAACCACGATTGTAGAAATGAGCACTATTTTTACAGAGGAAATGACTTCTTCACGTGTGGGCCACACTACTTTTTTGAGTTCAGCACCGCATTCCTTGCAAAATTGAAAAAACTTGTTCATCTTTATCCTCTTTGAAAAAGAATACCAGGCCAGGCAGGACTCGAACCCGCGACAGACGGTTTTGGAGACCGTAACTCTACCAGCTGAGCTACTGACCTATATATATACAACTGCTCCGGCACAACGGCCCAAAAGCAGCATATACCTTATTTTACTTTTGTTTCCTTATGGAGAGTCTCTTTGCGGCAGAACGGGCAATACTTGTTCTTCTCAAGTTTACCGGTGATGTTCTTGCGGTTTTTGTATGTTGTATAGTTCTTCTGCTTGCATTCGCTGCACTGCAAAGCGATAATCTCAGTGGCTGACTTTTTCTTGCTTGCCATGTCATTGCTCCTAAATAAAAAAATTAAGAGCTCCCGAGCGGAATCGGACCGCTGACCTCATCGTTACCAACGATGTGCTCTACCGACTGAGCTACAAGAGCGTACACATTAAAAGATGTGTTTTGAAAATATATCGGAGTAAAACGTTTATGTCAATATGATGGAAGGCTTTTTCCCCTATTTTACACGCCAAACAGGCTTTTTACGAGCGATTTTATGCTGTCGACCGCAGTACAGCCAGTTTCCTTTTCAGGAGTGAATATGCGCTCGAATCCAAGTTCACGAGAAGTCTTTACACGCTGCTTTATCTTGCTTACCGGCCTGATTTCGCCTGCAAGACTCAGCTCGCCCAGGACAACCGTTTTTTCCGGCAGCGGAATGTCAGCGCGCGCCGAATACAGAGCCGCCGCTAAAGCCGCATCAATGGCGCTTTCGGTAAGACGAACTCCGCCGGCAACGTTTATATATAAGTCCTGGTCGCTGAATTTAGCCCCAACCCGCTTTTCAAGCACAGCCGCAACCCTGCTTACCCGGGCGCTGTCTATTCTGTCGCTGTATACTCTGCTCAGGGCAGCCTTTGCCGGTACCGTAAGCGCCTGAATTTCTACAATAAACACGCGTGTTCCCTCAAACACCGGAACATACGCCACTCCCGCAGGCGTACCGCCAGTCCGCCTCGTTATGAACAACGAACTTGGGTCTGCAACAGGAGCAAGCCCTGAAGCAGACATTTCAAAAATGCCAAGCTCGTCAACGGAACCAAATCTGTTCTTCGCAGCACGCAGAAACCGAACTTCATCGCTGCTACGCTCAAAAGAAATGACCGTGTCCACCATATGCTCAAGGCTCTTCGGCCCCGCAATAAGTCCGTCCTTAGTCACATGCGCCGTCATAAACAGCACGCTGTCACGCTCTTTTACCCAGGAAATAAGTTCATTTGCACAAAATTTGAGCTGATTCACCGTTCCGGGGACAATGCCCGCCTCCACAGAATAAACGGTCTGAATCGAATCTATGATGACAAGCAGCGGAGAAAGACTGTCAAGCGCGTCAAGGATGTCCTCCAGCCGGAGCGTACAAAGAATTTCCATGGTGTCAACGGAAAGCCCCAGCCGTACCGCGCGTCCCTTTATCTGCGAAGCAGACTCTTCGCCCGAAACATAGAGAATTCTTCCCTTGTCACCGGAATTGTTCTGCCCCGCAAGAACAGCAGCGGCAGTCTGCAAAAGAAGCGTCGATTTGCCGATGCCAGGTTCGCCGCCAATAAGAATTGCACTGCGTTTAGTCGCACCGCCGCCAAGCACCCGGTCAAATTCAGCTGTGCCAGTGCTCAGACGCCCGCCATCGTCCACGGAAATCGTTGAAAGGGGAACAGGTTTTACTTTGACCGCTGTACCATCAGAAGCAAGGCTCGGGGCGGAAGCATTCGGGTCAACAATACATTCCTCAAGCGTGTTCCACTCGCCGCACTGGGGGCACCGTCCAAGCCAGCCGGGCTGCGCATATCCACATGAAGAACATTTATAAACGATGGATCCTCTTTTTTTACTCATCACCCTACTATAAAACAACAAGAATAATACGTCAAATGGAACGACACAACGTTAGAACGCAACAGCATCAACATCATCGGAACCGTTGCTCTCAACGCGCACAAAGACACCGTTTGGCAGGCACGCAATCCACTCGCCGTTCCGCGACACCGGCGCGCACTGGATACATGTTTTGTTCGGACAGGGAGAAGATACAAAAAACACTTTGCCGCCCGACACACGTATTTTTGACACACCAATCTTGCCGACAACTGAATATTCCGCATCGACAGAAAGCGAATAGACATACTGCCCGCCAGGACTGTCAATGACAAGCATCGGCTTTGAACCGCCGCTGTTTTTTGCCGCAAAAACAGAAAACACAAGCACCGCAAGCGAAAGCAAGAAAAAACAATAATCAAAGAAACGAGGACGAATTATATTTTGCCGGCTGTCATTGTCGGCAGACTTTTGTTTTCTTTGCATGACAGCTTAAAGCGCCTTCTGCAGATAGCGGTAAATAGTCGGTTCCGACAAATGAAAAAAATTTGCAGCGACATTCACCGAGTTGCGCACTTTAAAGACGCCCTGCTTCTTGAGCATGGTAAGGACAGTAATACGCTCTTCGACGGTAAGACGCGAAGGATCATTTGTTTCGCCTTTTGTAATTTGCTTTACCGCGGAATGAAGTTTGTCCCGGAGTGTCATCTCCGGCTGTTCCATCACTTTATTCAGACGGGAAGAAGGTGTTTTTTTATTGACCATCTGCCAGACTTCAGGAGCAGTCATGACCGTTGAATACAGACTCGACACATCACCCGCCTGGTCGCTGCCGATTATTCTGTTTATGCTGAGCATTCCCACCGGCTGCTCTCCGTCTTCGCCAAGAACAAGTGACGAGCAGGCAAGATGATTGCCATTTTCCGTACGCGCGGCATAATTTATGACAGAATTGCTGTACCTGAACGCATTTGAACTAAGAGCAGCCCTTCCCTCGGGAAGCAGTCCGTCGCCTATCTTGCGCCCGCTTATAAAGCCGTTGCGTATGGCAAGAATTGTTCCTGCGTCCTTATTTGTATTGAAAGAAAACACGACAAGCTCATAATCTTTATCGAGCACTTTTGAAAGAAATTCGATAAGTCCAATGCAGCGAAGTATACAGTCCGGCTCCGTGCACGGTTTTACCGGGGGATTCACACTTTTTTCTTTTTCCATACTTTTAATTGTAACACGTGTTTTTTATTCTGTCATCATGATAATTTATTATCATTTATAATAAATTCTGCATTTTTTTTTGCAAAAACTATTGACTAATAAACCGCTTTGTAGTATGTTTATTTCAGCTTGTAAATAAGCTGATAAACTCTCTCCGATGTCCAGTTAAACTGGACGGTAGAGGCGCCGGGTGGTGTTACCATTTGGCGCCTCTATTTTTTTACCCAGCAACAAATTATCCATGATAGTCCTTCTATCATCATAAAACTGCATTGCAAACAGCTTATTTTTCTGATATGCTTGCAAAAAGAGGCTTTCTATGGACAAAATCGACACAGCTATAGACCACATTCTTGAATCGTACGAAAAATACGGCGGAATCAACCTTGACGAGGCATGTAACTTTCCAAACAGGCAGAATGTCGTCAGCGTGCTCCAAGATTTGCAGAGCCTTATTTTCCCTGGCTTTAGAACGGCAGAACTTATTGACCAGCAGACGTTGCGCTTTGTGACCGGCGAGCGGGTAAACCGTATTATCTCCATGCTCACAAAGGAAATACAGAAGGCTCTGGTATACATCACCTGCGGCACCATCGTAGAAGAATCACACTGCTACGGGCTTGCAGAACAGACTTCCTGCGCGCTCATAGAAGAACTTCCAGAAATAAGACGCAAGGTTGCGCTTGACGTACAAGCTGCATACAGCGGCGACCCGGCTGCAAAGAGTTCCGAGGAAGTAATCATCTCGTATCCGGGACTTGAAGCAATAGTCATCTACCGCCTGGCTCATTTTTTGCAGAAAAGCGGCGTTCCGGTAATTCCGCGCATCATGAGTGAATATGTGCACGGCAAAACAGGCATAGACATTCATCCCGGCGCAGAAATTGGCGAAAGTTTTTTCATTGACCACGGAACAGGTGTCGTCATCGGGGAAACATGCGTCATTGGCAACAGAGTAAAGATTTACCAGGGAGTGACACTCGGCGCACTCAGTGTAAAAAAAGAAATGATGAATAAAAAACGTCACCCTACTATTGAGGATGACGTAACGATTTATGCAAACGCAACAATCTTAGGTGGAGAAACGGTAATCGGTGAAGGAAGCACAATTGGCGGCAATACGTGGGTAACTTCTTCCGTACCGCCGCACACGGTGCTCAACCAAAGTTCTGCAAAGAAATAATCATTCGCCTGCAAGCGCTTCAACCGGATCAAGTTTGGCTGCGCGCGATGCAGGATTAAGTCCGAAGAAAATTCCTACAAAAACAGAGAACACAAAGGAAATGACACAGGCGCTCCAGTTGATGACATAACTTTGCGAGCGTACATATTCAACGGCAAAACTGATGCCTATGCCGAGCAAAATTCCTATGATGCCGCCCATAAGCGTAATGCTTGCGCTTTCCACAAGAAACTGCTGTCTGATTGCCGCAGGACTTGCTCCAAGCGCCTTTCTAATGCCTATTTCCTGCCGCCGTTCTGTCACGGTGACAATCATTATGTTCATGATGCCTATGCCGCCCACCAAAAGCGATATTGCCGCAATTGCGCTGAGCATAAGCGACAAGGTGCTGGTGATTTCGCTCATCTGGTCAATCATAGTCTGCATTGAAGTGACGCTCACACTGTATGAAGAACCGCTGAGGCTTGCGCAGTACGACGTGACATCGGTAACCATCTGCGTGGTATATTCATTTTTGGTGGCCTGCAGGACGACGGTGCTTGCCGCAGGATTAGGCGCAATTTCTTTTTTATAGAAGCCGCGCGTAATGTACACACCGGTTGTACTTGAGTCCATGCCGCTCGTCTGTTCCTTGAGCACGCCTATAACAGTAAATGAAAATGGAACTTTTCCGCTCATGAGCAGAATTTGTTTGCCCACCGCCTCTCCTTCTGGAAACAGCCCCTCTGCAATCTCACTGCCAAGAATTATTTTTTGCGTTCCGGCAACATCGTCTGTCACGGTGAAATAGTCGCCGTAATCAAGTTTAAGACCGCACATTTGCAGATAACCCGGTTCAATTGCGGTTGCATTTGCAGAAACGCTTGTGTCGTCATACGTCAGCGTTCCGTTGAGTGAATTTTTATACCACACTTTTTCAACGTTATCTATGTTGTTGAAAATGTTAGTACGGAATTTTTCATCAAAGGTGATTGAGGTTGTCGTGTCGCGTCCATGCCTGCTCATAAAACCGCTGGAAATGCTCACCAAGTCAAGTCCGGAAGATCCAAATGTATCTTGAATTTTTTTTGTTGAACTTGAACCCATGCTGGTAATGACAATGACGCTTGCAACCCCGATGATGACGCCCAGCAGCGAAAGAAAGGTTCGCATCCGGTTCCGTTTAAAATTCTGCAGTGCGTTTATAAAGTCTTCAAACATGATGTCCCTCCTCCAAAAGTGCGTCCTTGCTCCACGGAACGGGCGTCTGCTGTTCATCACTCTGTATTTTTCCGTCAAGAATGCGTATGCATCTTGGAGTAGACGCGCCAATTTTTGGGTCGTGTGTGACAATGACAATTGTGGTACCGGCTTTGTTTATTTCACCAAAGAGTGCAAGAACCGCTTTACCGGTTTCACTGTCAAGCGCACCTGTCGGTTCGTCTGCAAGAATAATCTGCGGCCGTGTGACTGTTGCGCGTGCAATTGCAACACGCTGCTTCTGACCGCCGCTTAGTTCATACGGACGATGCTTCATTCGCTCTGCAAGCCCCACTCTGACAAGCGCTTCTTCCGCCATACGCCTTCGTTCTTCGCGCTCAACACCCTGGTAACGGAGCGGCAGCATGACGTTCTCAAGCACAGTCATCGAAGGAAGCAGATGATACTGTTGGAATACAAAGCCAATTGTCTTGTTGCGCAGCACGGCAAGTTCCTTTTCACTCATATCAGCGGTACGGCGGCCGTCAATCTCAACAATGCCGCTTGTAGGCCTGTCAAGACAACCAATCATATTCATGCAGGTTGATTTTCCTGAACCGCTCGGTCCCATAATGGAAAGGAATTCTCCCTGACGGACGGTGAACGTCAACCCTCTGAGTGCGTACACACAGTTGTCGCCCATGACATATGTCTTTATCACATTATCCATATGAATAACTTCCTGCGCGGAAACATTCTCTTGATGAACTTCGTGACTTGCTTCTTTCTGTTCTTCCATAAATTGCTCCTGTCTTTTACATGCCAGGCATTCCGCCGCCCATTCCGCCCATTCCTCCTGGAGGCCCGCCAAATCCACCATCGCTCTGGGTATTTGAATTCTTCTTTGTGGAAGTGGTGTCGCTTCTGCTCTTGAGTCTTCCGCTGATTGCATTGGTGCTTAAGCCTTTGAGTGTTTCGCCACCTTTTAATTCAGTAAGAATATTTACATAACTTGAGCTATACGGTTTGAGCGTGACCGTTGTCTTTGTTGTCTTGCCTTTGCCATCAACAACTTCCACATACGCCTTGCCATTTTCATAGCCAATTGCATTGCGCTCAACAACAAGCAGCGTCTGCGGTTCGCTTATTTGTATAGTGCCGGTAAAAGAATAGTTTGGCAGAATTGCCGATGGATAATCATCAATGCGGACTTCCGCATTTACCACCGTGACACCACGGCTCGTCACTTCGCCTATTGCCGGATATGACACAAGATATCCCTGGACTGTTTTTTCCGTATAAGCCGGGAAGGTGAATGAAACTTTCTGTCCAACCTTGAGGCGCGACACATCAGTTTCTGCGATTTCAACAGTCGCCTTAAGATAGCTCAAGTCAACAAGCGTACCAATGGTATCTTTTGCCTCAAAGTAATCGCCAACCGCTGCATCAAGTTCAGCAATGACGCCGTCAAATGTTGCAACGACCTTGCGGTCCTGGACCTTCTGCACAAGAGAGGCGCGCTGTTTCTGCATAAGTTCTATTTCTTTCTGACTGCCGGTAACACGTTTCTGTGCAATAAGGTAATCTTGGTTTGCAAGATTGTACTGCTGCGTAGTGTCATCAAGCTGCAGAATGACATCACCTTTTTTTACGTGATCTCCCTCTTTGACATACACCGCAACAACGGTGCCATCATCCTGCGCTTGAAGCGTCTGCTCATTTGCAGCAGAAACAGTTCCTGCAATGTCGATGGTATCTTCATACGTTTCCTGTCGTACCGTATAAGTTGTATTTGATGAAGACTTTGCCGAAATTATTTTTCGGGTGACAAGCAGCGCAATGCCAACAACAAGCACGGCTGACACACAGATAATGGTAATGCGTATTTTCTTATTCATTTTCATTTTGTTGCTCCTGCAGGATTTTTTTCCACTGAATCTGTATGAAACAGTAATTTTGTCTCATCGTTGTAGATGATGAATTCAACTGCGTTTACCAGACAGGTGATTCTTGCTTTTTCCTTATTCACCTGCGAGGCTTTGTAATCGCTTTCGGCGACAAGGCCCTGCTTATACCAAGTGGCAGTGTCGTTTTCAAGCTGCGCATATAACGTATACTCTTCTTCATCAGACTGCTTTGCCCACACCAAGTCGCTGAGCGTTGTCTGCGTTGAAACAACTGACGTGCTGTAGCTGTCCTCTGCAGATGCAATTGCAATGTCCTCAAGTTTTGCATCGAGTTCTTTTTGCTGCGCATTTATACCAGCAAGTTTTATTCCTGACGGTGAAAAAGAAACGCCAAGCGTGTATGCAAGTCCGCTGTCCGCAGCTCCAACCGGAATAGAAACACCTGCATTCGCAGAAAGTCCTTTCCATGACAAGGAAACTCCGGTGTCAACAGTGGCGCTGTCAGTAGCACTGTTGTTGAATGTAACGCCGCCGTTTGCAGACAGCGTCAAATCTTTATCAGCGCTCCGAGTAAGCGTGCCAATATATTTCTCCCACTGCGCGCTTTCTATTGAAGTATATGTATTCTTGTCAAACGAAGTTACATCAAGCCCCGCAACTTCAGGAATGACTGTAGGCAGAAAAGCCCATGCAGTTTCAAAAGAAGCCGCTGCAGCTTCTTCTGTCTGCGTGGAATTCTTTGCGCCGCATTTTGATGCAAACACCGTCTGCTCACGGACAAACGCCCGCTTTGCTTCTTCAACAGCACGAGTGTCCGTGCGCACTTTTAAATCAGCAGTGCGGTACGTTGACGAACTTTGGGAATATCCTTGCGCCACAACAGTTTTAAAGGCAACGGTGTCCTCATACAGCGTCTGCTGAGAAGTAAGAACGGTTGCTGCCTGCGTGAGCAATGTTTTTAATTCCGTGTAGAATTCTTTTTCCGCGCTCACCGCACGATCCTGCACGGCGCGCTGTGCCTCAAGCAACGTCCGCTCCGCCTTCAAAAGTGTCACTTTGCGTGTTGTTCCGCTGCCGGAAATAATATCGGTGCTTACTTTGAGCGACACGTCTGCAACATTGCTTACGCTCGCATCACCTGCAACTTGCGCCGTGCCTGTCAGTGAAACAGCAGTGTTGTTTGCTTGCGGAATAGAAACAGACACCGCCGGTTCAACAGTAAAAGACGTTCCAGAAGAATTTGTCTTCAGAACCATATCTCCCGTAGAAAGAGAAAGAGCAATTCCATTGTTACAGTTTGATTTATCTAAAGAAAGAGAAGCTGACTGTGCGCTAACAGAAAGACTCTGGAGCTGGAGATCGTTGGCAAGGTACCCGGAAAGGAGAGAGATTAAACGGTTATACTCTGTCCCGGTTTCACCAGTTCCAGAATTATATTCTTGCGCAAACACTGTTCCGGAAATGGACAAAATTTCCAGAAGGACTAAAACGACCGCAAGGCGAATCACCTTGCAATGTTTAAGTATGTTTGTTTCTTGAATACGATGTGAAGTATAGTGTGAACAGCTTAAAAGTTTCTGTAAAGGAAATAACATTTTGTTATGGAAGGAATTGGAATGCAGTTTCTGAGCGGGGGCAATTTTGCGTAAACGCAGGCCCTTCATTGCGCACCTCCTTTGTCTGTCTGGAAAAATTGTACTGTCTTCATAAAAGACCTCCTGTAGCTTGCAGATTTTTCTGCATACATCGTCTGTACTTTTGTTACAGAAAGTATACTCTTAACGAATTTGATTTTCAAATAATATTCTGTTACATAACAATTTGTTTAACTTGTTTAAAATAAACTGAGACGCCGTACATTTTATTTTTACCGGCGTCTCAGTAAGCAAGAATATTTTTTAGGAATTTATTTTTATATGTTGCTGAATATTTTTATGAATGATGCTCCCACAAAAAATTTTGCAATCATGCAACCCAGGGAAGACAATACAAACACAAGCAGCACGCGCAAAATTCTATTCTTGTAGAATCCTTTGACACTTGAAGCATCAGACTGCAACGTTTCCATGTCTGCAACTTTTGGCTTCTTTATTGCAGCCTGCACAATGCCCGTCACAAAGCCAATTCCTACAAGCGGATCAAGCGAAGTGATTGGCGCCGCAACAAATGAAACAAGGACAGTAAGCGGATGTCCGGCGGCGATGATTGTTCCCACTGCGGAAAAAATTCCATTCCACAAAACCCATGCACTAATCAAATCCCAGCCGTTCTTCTGACCGCCTTTTACAAATCCATATACAATGAGCAGGATGACAAGAAGCGGTATGACCCATGATGCAATTTTTGAAGCTAGCTTTTTGGGCGGAACATTTTCAATATCCGCACAGTCGGCAGTTTCTTCTCCTGCTGCAATTTTTTCAAGGTGAGCCTGCACGCCGTTTAAATGACCTGCACCAAGAACAGCAAGCACTTTATTTCCCGCACACTGCCATATATGGCACGCAAGGTAACGGTCGCGCTCGTCAATAAGCACACGCTTTACGTCTGGCATGTAGTCGGACAGTTCCTTCATCATGCTGTCCATTTCACTTTTCTTTTTTAAATTTTCAATTTCTTCACTGTCAACTTTTTCTGTTGAAAAGGCGCTCGCTATCATGGCAGAAAGAAGTTTGCATTTTCCCCAGAAAGAATTTTCAGCCCAGGCACGACGCATTGTCACCGCGATAGGACGGTCAACCATTGTCTGCGGTATGCCAAGTTCTTTTGCCTTGTTGATTGCGGCAAGCATCTCATCACCGGGGCGCACTCCGGAATCCTGCCCCATCCTTTTTTGATACGAGGCAAGGATAATATTTGCAAGCATGAGGAATCCCTGCTTGTTCTTAAGCACTTTTACAATATCCATTTTGCGCCACGATTCAGGATCGGTAAGATTCTGCAGGCGTTTTTCATCAAGCTCTATTGCAAGCGTGTCTGGCTTTTCTTTTTCTACAGCAGCTGCCGCTTCGGTCATGCTTTCTGCGGAAACATGTGCCGTGCCAACAAGAATTATTTTACGTCCGCCCAGCGTAAGACGTTTTTCTGTATCTGTCTGCGACGCCTCATTCTGCTCATCAATTGTTTTTTTGTTTTCTTCAGTTTGATCCATCTGTTATTTTAACACCCCATTCTGCAAGCCGATACTCAAAAAACATCGGGCAATTCATGCTGACAACTTTTGTGTAATACTGCTTTGCAATTTCTGTTCCACCAAACATATCATAAAGAAGCCCAACATAGAAGTACAATTTACCTTTTTTATTTTGACTGTCGACTTCTGAAATCCGCTGGTCAAGCGGGAGTTTTCCTGTTTCATCATGAAAGGCCCGAAGTACAAGATACTCCACAGAAGTATTGTCCATCGTTCTCAGAACTGAATCGCTGTATTTTTTTGCATTTATCTTATCGCCTTCCTTATAGTAGCAGTATGTAATCATCAGCGGATATGAAATATTTGTTTTGTTGACTTCACGACATTTCATGAACGCTTCACGTGCTTCTGTCCAGCTCTGACTGTGCAGCGCAAGAAGTCCAAGACTTTCGTATGCAAAATAATACGACGGGTTGAGCGACACCACTTTGCGATAGTCCGCAAGCGCCTGGTCAAGTTTTTCTTCCTCATCGTACAGTCCGCCACGGTAAACATATCCAAGGAAATAATCTGGCTGCAGTTCAATTGCCTCAGTCCATGCTTTTTCTGCATCGGCAAGTCTTCCTAGAAAACGAAGGTACATGCCGTAGTCAAGATAATAGTCAAAATTCTTTCCGTTGAGCGCAATTGCCTTTTCTATATTTGAAGCAGCCTTTTTGTAGCTGCTGTCAGCATATGCAAGTTTGCCAAGATAATAATATGCGGCGTCACATTCAGGGTTGTTTTCAAGCACTGTGTTGAATGTCTCTTCCGCCTTGTCATCGTCTTCAAGAAAATAGCACGTCTCCCCGAATCCAACGAGCGCTTCTTCATTTGACGGTTCGTCCTTTAGCGCCTTTGAATAGTAGGAACGCGCGGTGTTGTAGTTGCGCTTCAAAACTTCATCGTCGGCAAGTGCTATATTTGCTTCAGAATTATTTGGATCTTTTGCAATGATGGCGGCTAACTGCGTCTTTCTGCCGGCGGTGTCACCTTTTGCCTTTGCAATAACAGCGGCAAGTGCCATGACATCAGTGTTATCAGGTTGGCGAACAAGCAACGCTTTGCACAAAATGTCTGCTTCATCATATTTTGCGGCGCTTACCAAAATGGCAGCCTTTAAAAACAGCAAATCAAAATCGTCCGCATATTCAACGGGAAGCGTATCATACAGCAGGAGGGCATCTTCCGGCGTCTTTGTCTTGAGCGTTTCATTAAGGCGCTCCACAAAACCCGTCTTTGAAAATTCCTCAGTTTTTTTGGGGACGGACGGCTCCGGTTGTTGGGCTGTCGGCGCGGCAGGTTCTTCCGTCGGCAGTTTTTTTGTTGTAGCACAAGAAATTACACTTAGCATGACAGCACCTGCAATGCTAAAACACAATAAACGGTTACTCAAATTCTTCATATTTCCCCACAAAACAGGCTTTTGTATTGCATTTTGTACTCTTACTAGATAAAATATGCAAAATGCGTAAACATCCTGTCAGAAAGTTTTTAGGACTGACTGTCCTATACGCCGTTCTTATTTTCGGCATTTTCATCCTCCAATTTAAGACTGAATCGGTCATTTCTCGAAATATTGGCGCGCTGCACATCACCCTTGCGCAGACGGAAAAGGACAACAACAAAACTGCACTGCGAAACCAGATGCAGGTGAGCTTCAGGGGCATTGACTTCACCGCCAATGACAATATTCCTGCTGTCGTTTCAAATTCCGCACAGCCGGGCAGCGAGAAAAACCTCGTTCTTGCATCGCTGTCTGAACCTTCAGACTTGTCGGCGCAGTTCACCTTTACCGACGGCACCACAATTCTTTTCAGCGTGACCGACAAGACTGCCACTGCACAGCTTTCTATTTCTGTTGAACCTTCAGACGGCAACGACACGCTCACACTTGCATACAAGCCATCAGGCGGTTACTCGATAAAGGAGCAACTTTCAAACAGATTGCTCATCGCATCAAAGAATAATAATTTTGCACTCAACGCCCCGCACGTTTCAACGGACAGAATCAAATTCACCGCAAATCAGCTTGCGGCAACATATACGAGCTACGACCCGACAAAGCGTTTTGCGTTTGAGTCAATCATCAACCTTCCGCTTGCAGACGGCAAGACGTACGAAGCAACGGTTAAACAATTACGTGACGACTTAGTTACTAGCTTCACGCAGACAATCAATTCCGGCGATGTGTCATCACTCACGGAACAGTCTGTCATTGCATTTGTTGCAGAGATGGCTTCCACGGGCAAATACAACGAAGCACTTGATAAAGTTCCTGATTCCTTCAAGAAAGGAAATAAACGCACCTACCTGTCGTCTCCTTTCTTTGACAACCTTGTCACCATGAATCAAAGTCTTGTCATGCAGACAAACAAGTATGATTCCATGGTTTCCAGTTCAATTGCATCGCAGAATCTTGATATATTTACGGTGGACGGCATAGACGACTACGTAATGCGCATCAAACGGACTGCCCGTGCGCGCTCTTTGCTTTCGATGCCGGGTACAATAGACAAATTTGCACCAACAGTCATGCAGGCTGCCGGCATAATTTCTTTATATTCAAAACTTGCGCCCCACGATGTTTCTCTTGCTTCGCTGCTTGACAATGTGATTGAGCAATGCACAGAAACAATCGCTTCTGCCTGCACCGTAGAAAATCAGCATCTTTCACTGACAAACGGAGATACACCGCTTACCATGGAACAGACTGTTCAGACTGGTTCAGCGCTCATTGCTTACGGCAACGCACGCAGCAGAATGGAATACACAGCAGCAGGCTACCTGATGATAAACTCCGTCATATCTCCAGACAGCACAATTGATTTACGCACGCTCGGCGTACTCTATCCACTTGTTGCGCAGGACAATACATTCTATCCGCATACCGAAATTCTTGGTTATTACGGAACAAAGGCCGTATGGGCTTGGACTTGCGCAAACAACATTGTCTACGCAAAAGAGTCCGGCGGCACAATCGATATTACCATAGACTTCCCGCTTGGCGAAACGCATTATGTTATTTTCAACGGCGTGCCTACATTCCATGCAAATATAGAAATTCAGAAGCAGAAATTCAGAACCGACCCACGGTTTGAAACATATAATTCTTCGGGTTACGTCTATCATACGGATGAAGAAACGCTTTTCATCAAGTCACGCCACAAGTCGCAGAAAGAGCTCATCCGTCTGTTCTGCGATGCAGAAAGTTCATTCATCTCCGTTACCGCAAGTTCTTCAGCTTCAGCTTCAGCGCCACAGCCTGAATCTGCCGCACCAGCAGAAACTACTGCCGCAGCTCCAGCAGCTCCAGCAGCGCCGGTTGCTGCAACGCCAGCTTCCACTTCTGCAGCGCCTAAGCCCGCACATGCGGCAGCTCCAACGACTGCAGCTTCTACAACACCTGCACCTCAGCCAGAAACAACAGCTGCAGAAAGTGCTCCAGCTGATGAACAAACAGCGCCTGCAGAAACAGCTTCAGAAGAGTAACTTATTCCTCAAGAGTATCAGTGCCGCCTTCAATGAGCTCAGCAAGCTCATTGTCGTTGTCGGCAAGAAGATATGACGCAAAGTACAACGCCACCACAGATTCCGTAGTAAGCAATCCCATAGGAACAGCTCCTTCACGCCAAACACGGGCGCTTGTTGAATACTGCGAAAAGTCTACGCGGCACTCCTGCTGCGATGTGCAATAAAACCTACAGCCATTTCTATGACCGTTGAGCAGCAGTTGTTTAAGAGAATAATCACTGGTACGCATATTGCATGTTCCTGACGCATACAGCTCGAGCACAACGGTGTCTATGCCGCTTTCTTCATCAAGCAAATGCTCAAGACGATATCCCGGCTCACCAGGATACAAGCGCACTACGGCAAACCGTGACGCCGCTTCGTTAAGCAAATCCGCCATTGTCGCGCCGTCAGGGACAGTCACCGACAAGAACTGACTGCTCAAAAAGCCATCCATCTCGTACACCGGTTTTGCAAGATTCCAGTTTATAAATCCGTCCGCTCCGCTGCGAATAAATTTTAAGTTGAGCGCCGAAAGAATCTTCCCGCCGTACACAACGTACACGCCTTTTTTCTTACTGCGCGCCGTCTCTACTGCAAGTTCAAGATTTTTCCGGGCCTCATCGCCTTCTTCCGGCAACGAAGCAGAAGCCGTAAGCACCACGGGAACAGTTGCCGCTGCAAACAGCCAGAACAAAAGCGCGGCAGTATACGGCAGGGTGTCCGTACCGTGAGTCACCACAATGCCATTTGCTGTTCCAGACTCAATGCGCGACTGTATTTCTGCAATAAGATATGCCCAGTCCGCAGGTTCTGTTTCTTCGCTCAGCATTGAACGCACCGGAGTAACCTGAACCGGATTAGACTCGCCTGTTTTGCCAAGAAGATTCTTTATTGTCTCTGCGTCTCCGGCTGCAACAGTACCATCGGACTGTTTATGCGCTGTAATTGCCCCGCCCATTGTAAGGACATACACTACGCTGATTTGCAATTCTTTCTTGATAAGTGCCTTTACATTCTGCGGCACGGCACATCCATCGGTTGCCTTCATCACGCATCCGGTAAGATATTCAAGAGGAGCCATGTCGCCACTCTTGAGCAGCCGCACACTTTCTTTGTTTTCATCAAGTGCCTGCTGCACAAACGAAAGTAAATCTTTATCGCTTGACAAAAGTGTTTTGCCTGATTTCTTTACAAGCTCCACAGGGTCTTCGCCGGTTGAACAGATAGTCTGCATCAAATTCTTTGCGATGCCAGAATGAATTGAACCTTCAGAAAGCATTTTAAGGATTGCCGCGAATTTTTCAGGAGTAAGACGGCATTGTTTGATTGACCTGTTTTCGCGGTTCAAAAGACGCATGAGTTCGCTGGCCATCCAGTGGGATGCAAGCAGCGGTTCTGCGCCATAAGACACTGTTTTTTCAAAATAGTCAGCACGGTCTTTTTCAGCGCAGATAAATTCCGAGCGCAGCCGTGACAGTCCAAAAGAAGCCCTCAGACGAGCGCGACGCACCGAAGGAAGTTCCACTTCAACCGTATTTTCGCCGGCAAGAGACGCAACTTCCACTTCAACACGCGGACTCAACTGTTCAAAGCGTATGATTGATTCCTTCCGTGACTGAAATGACTCAGTTGCATTTTGTTCTTCCACCCACAGTCTGCTTTCACTCACCACTTTTCCGCCGCTCGAAAGGATTTCCTCCTGGCGTGACAACTCACTGTTGATTGCCTTGCGTACGAAATTGAACGAGTTAAGGTTCCTCAGTTTTACAAAATAGTCTGGCTTTGCCGGATACTCTGCAAGAGCAGCGTATGCATTGCTCCTTACACTGCTTTCACCTAGTTCTCCGGTAATAAGTTTAAGGTACGCAAGCAAGGTGTACAGCTCGTGCAAATAAAGCTCGGCCTCTTCCCCAAGTTCAAATGACATGCTCGTGCGAAGCCGCATCGACGGGCAGCCGGCATACGTCCAGTCCATGTGCGCCTTTCCGCCGGTACGCGTCAAATGTCCGCAGTCCTCTTCTATGCGAATTTCCTCAATATGAATTTTCTTTGCTTTCTGATGGAACATGATGTCAAGATCACCGCCAGTAGCAACTTTTACCGAAAAGCCGGTGAATTCCTTGTCGTCAGGCGGTTCCTGTATGCTTCCCGTCAAACGCTCAAGCTCAGATTTTTCAAGCATTGTTCCGCCAAGCGCACGCGCCAGCATTGCCACTTTATGCAGAGCAGCAGGCTGTATAGAAACAGCGCCAACCGGCGAGCGACTATTGTTCCGCTTTAAAAACACTGCCTTTGCAGAAAGAATATCTTTCTTTGCCGACTCTGCCGCTGTGGAAACAAAAACGCCCGGCACCGCCGAAAGCAGCACCCTTGTTTCAAGATACACGTATGACTGATACATAAAATCCCCAAAATTTCAATATTTTCAAGTTGAATTCGTGCAAAAAAATCTTCAAAATTATATCGTTTTTTGTTATTTTATGATATAATGTAACTTCGTATGAAGCCATTTTTTTAAGGAGAAAAGGCTTTTTTTACATTCAGGAGCAATTGTGAACAAGCGCGACTTCCCCAAAATCCACTTTTATGATCAGGATTTTGTTGACATTTATGATAAAACCTGGAACTGGCTGGCCGACTATTGGATTGACCCGTCAACAGGTGAAACCTCACCGGACGGTTATTTTATTTATCCGCAGCACGGAGAATTCGTATTAGATCAGTTTGAATCAATTTTCTCATCTTTTTTCCTTGTATACTCAAACAGGAACTATCCTGCAAACAAGAATATAGACTACTTCTATGAACGTCAGGAAGACAACGGCGCCATCCGCTGGAGATATGAGGCAAAGACAAATTCTCCCATTTCTGACCGCGCAAATCCGGAGGGTGTAGGTCTGCCTCTTTTTGCATGGGCGGAATTCAACCTCTATCACAAAAGTGCAAACAAACGGCGCATCAAGGAAGTCATGCCGGTACTGCAGAAATACATGGACTGGATTGACCGCACTTTCAAACAAGAAAACGGTCTCTACGCAGTTCCTCCCGCAGCGTCAACGATGTTCAACTCACCGCGCAAAGGCGCTTATTACACAGTAGATTTCAACAGTGCGCTTGCAATAAACGCTGCTCACATGTCAGCACTTGGTGACATTCTCAACGACAAAGATTTGAGCTTCCAGTACAAAAAAATGTACTTCAGCCTCAAGACAAGAATAAACAGCCTCATGTGGGACAACAACACCGGTTTTTATCACGATCTTGATAAAGATGAAAAGCGTCTGCCGCAAAAAACAATCGCCGGCTTCTGGCCGCTTTTGGCAGAACTTCCAAACGCAGACAAAGCCGACATGCTTATTGCACATTTGAGCAATCCAAAAACATTCGGCACTGACCATCCGTTCCCGACATTGAGTGCAGACAGTCCGGACTTCAAAGAAAAAGGCGAAGGCTTCTGTGGTTCCGTATACCCGGCATTCAACTTCATGGTGATAAAAGGTCTTGAAAAATATCAGCGCTTCGACCTTGCGCGTGAATGTGCAATCCGCCACCTGTACTACATACTCGAAGGCTTAAGCCCCGCAGACAGCAAGCAGAAGGGCGACATGTACGAAGCATACCTTCCCTGCAAAGAAGGCCCTGCGCAGCTCAGCCACAAGAATGAATTTCCGCGCAAACGATATCTTGAAACAATCGGTCTTTCAACCATTGCGCTGATGATAGAAAATGTCATAGGTCTGAATATCAGTCTGCCGCGCAAGACAGTAGACTGGATTATTCCAAACCTTGAGATTATGGGAATCGAAAAACTTTCTCTTAAACGTAATCTCATAACAATCTTAAGCAACAAAAGCAACCGTGGATGGGAGATTCAGATGGAAAGCGAGAAGTTGTACTACTTCACGATTAACATTCTGGACCAGAAGAAAAAGACACTTCCTATTCCATCTGGAAAATGTTCCATGCTTATAGATAAATTATAAACCGGAGTAATTTCTAATGACAGCCCCGCAGGCAGTGATTGAAATCGGCTCTACGGGCATTCGTCTGTTAGTCGCAGAAATCACTGAAGACAAAAAAAGAAATATCCTCGACCGTAGCGAACTTCCAGTTGCGCTTGGTCGTGATGTATTCACCACCGGTACAATCAGCCGAGAAACATTGCTCCAGTGTCTGCAAATTTTAAACCGCTTTGGCGAACAGCTCGAAGGCTGGGGCATCACCCGTTCAGAAACAACAGTCATCGGCACAAGCGCAATCCGCGAGGCAGTAAACCGCGACCCTGTTGTTGACCGCATCAAAGTTAAAACTGGCTTTACCGTAAAAGTAATTGATGGCATTGAAGAAAATCGTCTTATGTACATCGCCGTCACTGAATGCTTGAAAGATGAAAGCGTAAGCGTCCGCGAAAGTGACAGCATCATTCTTGAAATCGCAGGCGGTTCCACAGAAATGATGCTCATGGAAAAAGGCCGCATGGCGGGTGCACATACCATGCGTCTGGGCACTGTCATCATCGAGCAGCAGCTACGCACCATGATGGGCAGTCTTGATGATGCCCGGCGCTACATTGAGGAATTCATACGCAATACACGCGGCAGTTTGAACAACGAGCTCAATCTTGGAAAAGTAAAGCAGTTCATCGCAGTAGGCGGAGACATGCGTCTCGCAGCGCTTTTTGCCGGCAAACCAATTTCACCTTTTTTGTGGGAAATGAACCGCACCGACTTCGACCAATTTGTTGACGAAGTACAGCGGTACACCATTGAAGAATGTGTCGCCCGCTTTAAATTGAGCTACAGCGATGCACAGACACTGCATGTCTCTTTGCTTGCATACAAACTTTTCATCAAGCTCACTACCGTAGAAAAAATTATCGTACCAGAAACTTCCATTCGCGAAGGAGTGCTTATCAGTAAGTCCGTGCAGCCAAATGAAGAGCTGCAAAAAGAATTTACTTCACAAATAACAGCAAGCGCTTCAAACCTGCTTAGAAAATATCGTGGCGATGAAAAACACGCAGAATACGTGCGCATGATAAGCCTCAGACTCTACGATGCAATGCAGGATGAACTCGGGCTGGACAACAAGGCGCGGTTGATTCTTGAAATCAGTGCGATTCTACACGACTGCGGTATGTTCATTCGCGCAGTAGACCACAACCTGCACAGCAAGTATATCATACTGCACAGCGAAATTTTTGGACTGAGCCGTGACGACACCTCTCTTGTGGCACAAATTGTAAGCTATCACCGTGGCAGCAAGATGCCCCAGGATGATCCAGAATTCAAACTGCTTTCACGCGCAGACCGCATGACCATTTTGAAACTGAGCGCCATTCTTCGCGCAGCAGACGCGCTTGACCGCAGCCATCAGCAGAAACTCACCAACTTTACCATTTCATTTTCAACGGAAAGTCTTACCATTCGAGTAAAAGGTCACGACAATCTTCTTCTTGAAAAAATGGCAATTACAGAAAAAGGCGACTTGTTTGAAAATGTGTTTGGATACAAGATTGTACTTGTGTAATTGTAACCAAAGGAGCGTTTGTTTTAAATGTCAGAATTAAAAGTAATCAACAGGGAATTGAGCTGGATTGAATTCAACGCACGCGTACTCCATGAATCTTGCCGCAAAGAACTGCCGCTCATGGAACGACTCAAATTCATAGCAATTACTGCAAGCAACTTTGACGAATTCTTCCAAGTGCGTGTTGCATCAATCAAACGCGCACAGATGACAAATCCACACTCGCTTGATGCCAGCGGTCTTACGCCTGCAACTTTGCTAAAAAAAATATCTATTCGCTGCCATCAGCTTACAAAACTCCAATATGAAACGCTCACAAACGACGTGCTTCCGTCACTTGCAAAAGAAGGCATCTCCTACATAAACGCCGCCTCATATTCACAGCAGCAGAAATCGTACACGGAGAATATTTTTAAAAAAGAAATCTTTCCGTTGCTCACACCGCTCCGCACAGACACACAGGAATTCCCGCACATTGGAAATCTTAAACTACATGCGGCTTTTTTACTTGATCCAATTCCGGGACTGCACACAAAGGAAAATGCGCTTTCCGTCAAGAAAGATTCAAAGATTCTTGCTATTGTGCAAATGCCTTCAAGCATACCGCGTGTTGTTTGGCTGCCCGGAGAATCAAGCACAAAGCAGTTCACTGTTCTTGACGACATAATCTCTTTGTACGGAACGGAACTTTTTCCTGGATACCGCATCACGGAAAGCATGTTATTCAAAGTTGCACGCGACGCAGATTTTTCCGTAAACGAAAATGCAGGCCCTGACTTTATTCAGGCAATGGAAGAAGTCCTTGAAAAACGACAGTCATCTTTTGCAGTGCGAATGGTATGCAACAATTCCAGTCCTGCAATTCTTGCCATTCTCAAACAAAAGCTAAACTTAAAGGCCGAAGATGTTTATGAAGTGAACGGACTCATCGACCCAACAACTTTGCTCGACATTACAACAATTGATGAAGCGGCACATTTGCTTTATCCACAGTGGGACACCTTCTATCCTGCTGAACTTCCTGAAGAAGGCACGTACTGGGACACACTGCGCCAGCATGACGTTCTGCTCAACGTTCCATATGAAAGCTATGAGCCGGTCATTAAATTTATTCAGGACGCTGCAGTAGATCCAAAAGTGCTCGCAATAAAAATGACGCTTTATCGCACCGGCAGCAACAGTCCTATTGTTGAAGCACTTGAAACCGCAGCCCAAAATGGCAAGCAAGTCACCGCATTTGTTGAACTCAAAGCGCGCTTTGATGAGAAACGCAACATCTCGTGGGCAAACGAGCTTGAGAAGGCGGGCGTTATTGTCGTGTACGGCATAGTAAATCTGAAGGTACACGCGAAGATTTGTCTTGTGGTACGGCGAGAAAGCGACGGCATCAGACGATACGTGCACCTGAGCACCGGCAACTATAATCAAAAGACAGCAAAGCTCTATCAAGACCTTTCAATTTTTACTTCAAACTATGAAATTGCAAGCGATGCAACTATTTTCTTCAACATAATTTCCGGCTACAGCGCCGTTCAAACAATGCATCACTTGTTCATGGCGCCGGTAACACTCAAAAGCAGACTCATAGAAATGATTGACCGCGAGATTCAACTCTCAACGCCAGAAACACCAGGACTTATTGTTGCAAAGATGAACAGTCTTGCTCAGCCGGAAATCATCAGGGAACTATACAAGGCATCTTGCGCAGGAGTAAAGATTCAACTCAACGTACGTGGAATTTGTATGCTCGTGCCAGGAGTCAAAGGCTTAAGCGAAAACATTTCCGTCATAAGCATCATTGACCGCTATCTTGAACACAGCCGTATTTTCTACTTTCAGAACGGCGGCAGCGAAGAAATGTATCTAAGCAGCGCAGACTGGATGGACCGCAACCTTGACCGGCGCATAGAATTGATGTTTCCGGTGGTAGACCGCGATGTATTCAAGACAGTAAAAGAAACTCTCATGCTCTACTTCCAAGACAACACGCACAGCCATGCGTTGCAAAGTGACGGTTCGTGGAAGCAAATTACACCTGAAAAGAAAGAGCTTGCCGTCCGTGCGCAGGAAGTTTTGTATAAAAAATACAAGAAGCACACAGAAACTCGAAAGAGCGCACCAAAAGTGGAATTTGTTGTACGCAGAAAAGACTAGTCCACTCACTCAAGAACATAAATGTAAAATGAGCCGGAATAAGTAAGCGAATTATAAACAAACGAAGCTGTCACTTGATATCTATTTGCATGCACATCAAGCGGCAGACTTACCGTGTAGGCATCTGCGCTTCCTTCTGAAGACACATATTTCTTGCCGCTATTCATCACCACGAGCAGCACATTACTCAACGCAGGACTTGCAATCGTTGTGTTTGCAGGAACGGTGTATCCTGTCGCGGAGAATGTCATATCGTGACGCGAACTTATTATTTTTCTTGAAAACACAAGTGGCGAAAGGCTCAGCTCAAACCTCACGGTTGCATCGCCAACATTTGTCGCAGTGACAATCTTATCGGCATCATCGCCTACAATAAATTCCCATGAAGTTTCATCTGAATCGACATATCCATCTTTCTGCGCATGTGCAGTAATTTTATATGAACCTGCCGGCAAATTAAAAGAACAGCCTTCGTTCCCGCTACCGGTAGTGAGCAACGTATACGTCACACTGCCCGTGTACAGCGAATACAGCACCGAAGCGCCACTCACTGTTTCAAGAGGTTTATTTGTTTTTACAGGCGCAGCCATCGTCACTGTGTAATAATCAGTTTTGTTGCCAAGCGCGTCAACAAGTGCGATTTGATATTTGCCCGAAGCAAGCTGCGTCTCATTTGTAATATTCGTCGTAACAGCTTTGAGCTTTGTTGAATTTACGGCAACGACAGCATTTGACTGCAATCCTTTTTCATCTTCAAGCGTAATGGTAAAATTCTGACTGTCGCCGTAATATGCCTGCACCTGCGTAAGCAGATACACCGGATGTTTTCCTGGCACAAATGTCACCGTCACCGGCGATAGATATGTGTTTGCGCCATAGAGTGCTGAAGGATTTGAAGGCAAGTCAGTTGTATTCCACGTATTCGCAGCAGCATTTATATTCAATGCAATTCCCTTTGAATAAACGGAACTTAATCCTGTTGCATAAACTTTTTTGACATCACCATGAATTCCGCCACTGTCAAAAAGTTCATCCGGCAGATTAAAACAGAGCACATACTTTCCTTTGCTTGAATCATGACTGCTTGTCGCATTAAGCGCATACGATGTGTCAAGCATGACACACGCGCCGGTAACTGCCGGAGGTTTGCTATTTGCACGAATTTTTTCTGTAAACGCAGGAATTTCTCCGGTATAGGAATCTGCGGCAAGAGACACAACAGGACTGACATCATTGCCCATATCCATTCGCCGCAGCATTTCTTCTGTCAGTGTCACAAAAACATAATTATTGTCATCAGAAACAGTCGCCGTATATGGATTTGCAAGAGCGGCAATCGCACTGTTTCCATCAGCGGCATTTGTTACCGTGGCATGAAGTGCAAGGCCGTTGGGATTGTTCACCAAATAGGTCACCACACATTCATTCTCAGAAGAAATTGATATGACACCTTCTTTGTCCGTTTGAGATGGCGTTGAAAATCGCGCTTCTGCAATTTGAATTTTCTGTGACTTATCATATAAGTAGTCGGTAATTTTTTGGTCAGTAAATAAACTGCATGAAATAAAATGCACTGCCATCAATAAAAATGCAAAGAGAAATCCGATTCTTGTTTTTTTCATGGAATATATTTTCTTCATTAGAAATGGCACTCCAAGCCGGCTGTAAGCTGTGCCACAGGAAAGATTACTTCTATAAAAAAAGGATATGATGCATCAAGCGAAATATCAATTCCTAAGTGGCGGGTAAAATACACTTGCACTGCAAAACCGGCGGTAGCCTCTGGATATACCCAAAGATAACTCTGTGGAGAATATCCTGTTGCATAAGTATATGTGGGAAATAAGAAAAACATTCCGCCACAGCCAAGATGAACTTCAAGGAGCGTGCGTGTCTTTGGCAACCTGATTTTATGCACCAGCATAAGATTTGCCGTGCAGAGATTGGTTTCCACAACATACGTTCCCGCTTCACACTTAAGCGGAGTCCATGTTGCATTGAATCCAAACCCATTTACGCCAAACAGTGACGGCAGAATCATAAATTCAGCTTTAAGCGCCGCCCCGTATGGATTCAAATTCTTTATATGAAAGAAATCATCCGGCACTAAATAATCTGCAACACCACCGCTTTGAAACGGATACGTATAAAAGATAAGATAGCTAAGCGATATGTCTATCTTTGCATCAACGATGGGATCTTTTGTTTGCAAGTCGTCAGCAGTAAGCGGTTGCGGAATCGAAACCGTATCATAACCATGAAATTGTTCTTGATTGTTTTGTGTGGAATCACTTTCAGCGGAATCACTTTCAGTGGCAGTTGTATTTTCCGGCTGTTCATTAGCAACGTCATCTGTCCTAGAATCATTTTTTGCCTCAGCGGAATCTGTCTGTTGCGCTTCGTAAGTTCCGTTTCTAAAATAGGGATCGTTTTGCAACACATCGAGTGGAATTCCATTTTGCGAAAATGAAAAAAACGCTCCACCCAAAAACAATGTAACTGCAAATGAGATTTTTCTACTTTTTGCAAAAGCTGCATGTGCCATTAAAATTTATTCTAGCACATGCATTTGCAATAATCAACGATTGAGTTCTTGTGGTAGAAATGATTATTTATCAACTTTTTTCAGGAGACGTATGAACTCAGGTCCGCTTATCGTCTTCTGTGGAAAGAAATGTACGCCGTCCGGAAAATCCATCAACTCATTTTCAACGCAGCCGGCTACTGAAACAAAGCAGACATCTTCTACAGGAACATCAGCCACAGGGCTATTCTGTCCTGCATACTGCGCAGCGTAGTCAACATTGGCTTTCTTGTTTTTATAGGTGACATACAGTTTCCACATCACACGCGCAACATCACTGCGATACAACGTATAATGGCGGTCGCCAACCTTAAGCCCAATATCTTGATCAAGCATTCCTACCGCTTCCATTTTTCTGGCAATATCCTTTGCTTTAAGAATGCGTCCGCCTGTCACGGGAAGCAATAAATTTGATTCACTCTGAATGAGGAGCAGCATTCCTTCTGCAGTAAGAACACGTGCTGTTGAATCCGCGGTCACGGTTCCCACAGAATCCTGCAACAGCCATGATGTATCACGCATCTGACCATACGCCTTACGATATACCGGAGCTTTTGTTTCTGGAGAAACACGGGTAAAAGAAGCAAATGCCGTGTCAAAAGAGGCCGCCGCTTTTGCATACTGACCGATGTAATAAAGTGCAAGTGCCTGCTCAATCTGCAGCGGAGCTTCTTCATCGGTAAACACCGCACTCATCTGCTCAAGCCGTGTGGAATAATCATCTTCAAGTCGAAGCGCCAGAATAATCACCTGCATGTCATCAGCTTCTATCGCCGCGGCATCAGCATACTGTTTTTCCGCCTGAGCGCGGGAGCCTGCAAGAAGAGATGCTCTGCCCAGCAAAGCGCGCAGCCGGCACTCAAGCGGTCGACTCATTTTTGAAGATGCAAGTTCTCGCTGTATACGCACAATATATGTCTGAGCGTCAGCTTTCAAAAGCGCTGCATTTTTTTCATTTGTCTGCGAATTTTTATTATCTTGCGCTGACACAGAAAGTCCTGCATCACGCAACGCAATATAACGGCCGTCAAGCGCAACAAGTTGAAGCTCATACTGTTCAGTAATAGATGCAATATCATCATCGCTTACAGTGTTACGCACTTCAGTCTGAAGTGAATTGCATGAAAAGAAAAGCACACTCACCGCGCAACACACAAAAAGTTTTATTATAAAACTATTATTTTTTTTCATTACACGCACCTCTTTGTAAAACCGTCTTATTTATCTTTTTAGCACTTTGTAAGCATTTAATTTTCCATCGAGAGAAATAGTCACACACTCATTTTTGTTGTCACCATCCAAATCGACAAACTGTGGCAGACCCGTCCCCACTACCGGGAAATTCTTAAGCGCTGTAAAATCCTGCGTATAGCCGTAAATAAGATTGCTGTCTCCGTTTACAAATATTTCTTTATTACCATCGTTGTCATAGTCATATGCAACGATATACGGAGCTTGTGCCGTCACCTCTGCAACTGCAACAGAATTAGTGCTGCCGTCAGTGCCAATACGGGTAAGCGTATAATCACTGCTCACCACGAAGAAATAATTGTCGTTGCTCACCGTATTTGCATAGTACACTTTATCAAGTGCAATTGGTGCTGAAAGAATCGGCTCACCAAGTTCATCAAACAGAGAGAAAATTCCATTCTGCGTAACAAAGGCCACCGAAAGCACCGTCCCATTCTCTGCCTTGCTTTTATTTTTCATCACCGCAGGTTCGCCATATGCAATGCCGGTTACAGGAATTTCATGCGACTCAAAAGCACCAGCTGTCTGCCCTTCATCACTAGCCGTTTTTTGGGCAATGAACAGAGAGCCGGCAAGTCGCTTGCTATAGAATGCTATTGTCGAATCACAGACAGTCGGAGTTCCATGCAACTTTACGTTTGTACCGATTTGCACCGGTTCCACACTGCCATCAACACGTACCATGCGGAAACTTCCATCATCTGCAAACACAAGCAGCTCATCTCCGTACAGCGCAGGAGCAACAGGACACGACACCTCAAGCGCAACGGGGAAACCTTCCACAACTTTGAGTTCCTTGTCAAACAAAAATACAGAGCCAGCACTTGTCAGCGCCCATAATTTATCATCACGCGATGGAACAATAAATACTGCATCAGATGCATCATATGTTGCATGGGCGCTTGTATCTGCATTATACAAATGAATAATGCTACCGTCCTGCACCCAGAACAAAAGTTGCGGACGTTTTGCATTTGTGCGGCAGAGCTGAGTATTCTTTTTCCCATCGAGCGTCAATGGAAATCCGGGAACAGCAGTTGTTTGTTTTTCCTGACGTGACACCGCCTGCAGCAAAACAGAAAGTGTTCCGCTGCCATCTGATTTTCTATCAACACACACGTCGGCTCTTCCAATATTATACAGCTGCAATGTTTTTGAAAGAGAACTACTTGATTTTAAGAAGAAGGGAATGCTGCGTGCAAGATTGTAATATAAACTTATAGCAGTTTCATTTTGCTGCAAAGAAGACACCTGCTTAAACATATCCGTGTGCTCAAGAAGGCGAGCGCGTTCTGCAGAAGTTACTTCAACAACATTCTCGGCAGATTCAGAAAAGAAAACATAGCCACCGCTCACCAAGTAATATGGTTTTGCAACAGTCACACCAGCCGCGCCAAGCAAGCCTTGCAGAAAGTCCGGAAGCTCAAGCTGTGGTACACTGATACCATTCAAAATCAGCTTCTTGCTTTCATCAATTACAAACGATGATGCAATCTTTTGAAACACCGCCGCCCGTTTTTGTTCATCAGTAATCTGCACAGCAAAAACAGGGTCTTTTTTTCCTTCAAGACCAAGAACGGCAATTTCCTTACCAGTCCAAGAGTAAAGCAAATCTTCAAGCGTCAAAGAGAAAACCATTTTGCAAAGCACTTCTCCCTTTGACCACAAATTATCAATATTCTTTGATCCAGGAATAAATGGCTGTGCTGCTTTTAAAAGATGCGGAAGGTCACCTGCATTAAGCAGTGTATAATACTGAACACAATCCGGAAGTTGATTAAGCAATTTACTTTCTGAAGAAGAATTAACAACAAGCTCCAAAAATTGCTCGGAAATTTTTGTGTCCGCCGACAACGCAGGAATGGAATTCTTTAAAAGTTTGGCAAGAGGGAAAAGAATTTGCACATGCACATCATTGTCGGTAATACCAAAATCAACAAACGCAAGTGCGTCTTTTTTCAGAAGTGGAAGAATGTAGGGAGCAGTCTTGTGTTGAATTGTTTCATCATATGCAAGCAAGGTGTTTACATCACACCCAATGCGGAATGGCGAATGTAATTTTTCTGAAAGTTCAGCAAGACGTTCCGCAGAATAATCATCAATGCACTTGGCCAGACACATTTTATCAAAACGTTTTTTTGAAGTGGAAACAAGCAGCAAATTATGATATGGCTTTGCATAAATGATTGTCTTACCGCTTTCGTATTGGAACCATTCATTTGCATCTGAAGTGACATACGAGAGTCCCTGCACTTTTATTTGTTTTGCAAAAAGAGGCGCCAGCCTGGTAATAGCAGAAAAACCGCCCATGTCAATTGCCGCAGCAAAAGAAGTATCACTATAAAAAGCAGCGTCAATCCGGCGGTCAGCTGCAATCGCAACAAGTTTATTTTTTCTAATTGGAGAAGATCTGAATTGCATAACCGCATTTCTTATCTGTCCATATTTCGCATCGGAAAGGAAAACGTCAATTGCCTTTACATCTACCAATGGATTTGCAGACTTCCATAAATGGTCAGTGCGCACATATGCGGCAAATTCCGCAGGTATTACAGAAAGACTTTTTTTCCTGTCGCATGAGGCATAGACGAACCATGCTGCTACAACAAACAACAACAGAATGACAAGCGATATAAGCACGATAAAGAAAGTACGAATTGGATGATGTTTTTTCTTACCACCAGAGACGGCTTCAGCAGATTTGTTGTTCATAAGTTTTTCTCCCTAAAAAATTATTGTTCGAGCGGAAGTTTTCCCCGCGGAGTATATTCACCGTTAAGCGCACCAAACAAGGCTGCAAATGTATACGAAGAATAGCTGTACCCGCATAGAATAATGTCCGCCCAGTTGTTATTAAGCTCAGGCACCGGAGACATAATCGAAAGCACAATCACTTTCTTACCCATGCCACGCAACCTGTTTACGATTGCAGCAGAATGCGCGTTGAATACACACGCAATGATTGTATCATAGCCGCTGGCAACGCTCACAAAATTTTCTGCATTCCAGTCAGCTTCATTGCTTTTATCAGCGGCAAGTTCGTAGCTGTAATGGAATGTGCCTGCCGAAGGGTATCGTTTCTTCCCTTCGGTAAAGAGAGAATTAAACGGTCCGGCAATAAGTATGCGCTCACCTTCTTTTGGCTGATACGGAAAATTTTCACCGCGATACAACGTGATTGACCGACATGCCTGATTCAAGAAGAAACGCTGCCCTTCCTTGTCCGGAATGCTGTCTGAAATTTTTGCTGCGTCAGGATACAGTGGCGCATGATTGTCACTTTTAAAGTAAACAAGTTTTGTATAGATAACACGTCTTGCCGCATTTTTTACAATCTCATGAAACGCCTTGTCATTTTTCATCTGAGCAAGATTTCGCGCCCACATTGGTTCTTCAAATTGTGCCGTTGTAGATGAAAGAATAACATCATTGCCTGCTCGTATTGCAAGATTCACCGCATTGAACATAGTGCCGCCGTAAATTGTTGCGCCGTTCATCTGCATATCGTCAGTTATTATAAGTCCGTCAAAGCCGAGTTTCTTACGCAAAATGACATTAAGGAAATATGGTGAAAGAGATGCTGGAGCAGAATCATTTGTAATGCGCGGGAAAGAAAGATGTCCGCTCATCACCGCAGGAACTTTTGCTTCTATGAGATATTTAAAGGGAACAAGCTCCCTGTTCATAAGTGTATTGTAGTCGATGTCTATCACAGGAATAGTACCGTGGCTGTCAAGGCTCGTGTCGCCGTGTCCGGGAAAATGTTTTGCAGTAGGAATGACACCTGCCGCAATTGAGCCTGATGCAAAAGCAGCTCCCAGCACACCAACTTTATCTGGATCCGACCCGAATGAACGTGGTCCGATGACGGTTGAATTCAAATTGGTATACACATCGACTGCCGGAGCAAAATTCATGTTTATGCCAAGCGCGCGGATTTCTCGGTTAATATAAAATCCACTGTAATACGCATCAATCGGATAGCCGGAAGCGCCAATTGCAAGGTTACCCGGCGTGTCGCTCGTATCACCTTTGACATGACGTATCCAGCCGCCTTCCTGGTCCGTGGCTACAAAAAGAGGAATACGGTTTGCGCGTGACTGGGATTCCTCTTGCAATGTTTTAACTGACTTTGCAACAAGTTGAATATCATCAGTATTCCAGCCAAACACCTTGACGCTGCCAAGTCCCCGGTCTGTCACCCACTGCTTTAAAAGCTCACCCGGCTCAGAGCCCGCCCAGCCAAACATAAATATCTGAGCAAGAAGTTCACTGTCGGTCATGCGGTCGGCAAGCGTATCCGCAAGCACATCATTTGGATAGTCGCTCCAAAAATCAACATTGTCAGGAAGCTCGGCAACTTTTGCCGGGTCAGATTTTGCCGCTGTGGCAAAAGAGGCACATACAGCAAGAAGAACACATTGTGTTAAAAAAACTTTTTTGCAAACAGACATTTTATTCACCATAATTGCACACAAAAAATTTATTTGTAGACTTCATTATTACGTTCACGAATATACTTTGCAGCTTCATGAGCGGCAATTGCGCCGTCAGCACACGCAGTCACCACCTGGCGGAAACTCTTAGAACGTACATCTCCTGCCGCAAACAAGCCCGGAATAATGGTGTGCATGTCTTCGTCAGTTTTAATATATCCGTTTTCATCAACGGGTACAGTCTGGAAAAGTGATGTGCGTGGAATCATTCCTACAAAAATAAAAACACCGTCAGCTGGAAGTTCCGATTGCGCACCGGTGACACTGTCTGCAAGAACAACACTTGTCACCTTCTTGTCGCCACGAATTTCGCTCACCGTTGCATTAAAGCGTGTGGTGATGTTTTTATTATGCAGCACACGGTCTGCAACAGCTTTTTGCGCGCGGAACTGACTTTTGCGATGCACAATGGTAACATGCGGGCTTAACGTCGCAAGGTATGACGCTTCGTCGCACGCACTGTCGCCACCTCCCACCACAATGATATTCTTGTTGCGAAAGAACGGACCGTCACAAGTAGCGCAATATGACACACCTCTGCCGGCAAATTCTTTTTCTCCGGGAATTCCCAGCTTGCGATGCTCTGCTCCGGTGGCAAGAAGAAGTGTCGGAGCAGTAAACACACCGGCTTTTGTCTCAAGGATAAATGCATCCTTTATTTTGTCTACCGAAGAAACAGTTGTCTGGATTATTTTTGCGCCAAAGACAAGCGCCTGATTTTTAGCCTGCTCAACAAAAGCGGTACCCGTTACCGCCGGAAAAACTCCGGGATAATTTTCAAAGTTAAAAATGTTAAGAACTTGACCGCCCGGGACACTTTCATCTATGAGCAACGTATCGATATTTGCACGAGCGCTATATTGTGCGGCCGCAAGACCTGCGGGACCTGCGCCAATTATTATAAAGCCATATGATTCTTTTTCCATAGGCAGAGTATACCGCATTCGGTGGGATTTATCCACTGCCGGACACTAGAAGAGAATGGTATCTGTAAAGGCGATTTCAAAAGGAAAGTCGTTTCCGTGCATGTGTGGATAGTAGACAAAGCTGACACCAACATGCATAAACAAACCTGACGCTGCCAGCGATCCAGTATTTCCAGTCACATCAAAAAGTAACTTTGCACCCACCGCATCAAAATATGACATTTTGTCCATATTCTGCACATCTTCAAAAAAATGAATGAATTCAAAGTCATTGTTAAACTGCATCAAGAACATATTGTATTCCGCAGTCACGGTAAACCTATTGATAAACAGCGGAAAGAACGTAAGTCCTTTTTGAATTTCTGAGGAAAAGAGAATAACTTCCGACTGTGTCTCAAGAAATTCAAGGTAGTTTGGAAAAAACGCCACCGTACATGACAACGGCAGATTGTACGTAAGTCCTGAGCGACAAGTCACCGGAACCAGACGTGGCAGACGGAATGAAAACTCAGGATAAATATTCTGATAAATTGAATCTTTGGAAAAACCATTGCCAAGAAATCCAAGATACGCAATTTGGTACGCCGCCGAAAAAGAAGCGCCTGCTTTCTCATATGTGCCTGCACCGTATTTGTGTATGTTTGAAATTTTAAATGCAACTTGATTCAGCGCGGAAAAATAGTGTGTTGTATCGTTTGAAGCTGCAACGCCCCGCAACTTTAAAAAATCTTTTATTTCGTCAAGAATATTTATTCCCGTGGAAGAATCGTCAGCAGTATTTTGTCTGCCAAGAAAAATCATATTGAGCTCGCTTACGCTGAGTGATGTTACATTGCCAATCATAAACCCACTCTGCACAGCCGCATAATTTACCGCCTGCTTTACTCCAATTCTGTCAAAAAGAATATCAGGCCGCACTTTGTATGATAAAAGCGACGTGCTTGAAGAACTTTGTGCGGCTACCATAACACCGGCCGTGTCGCTGAGCCAGTCATAGCCAGCACTCAGCTGCACCACGTCGGAATCCCACGGATTTGAAGTAGTCCATGTTATTCCCGGAAAACAGATGGAGCCGGTTTGTGAGAAAGTCTTGTTGTACTGCGGCACTGTTGACCACGGAACAAAGAAGCCTCTTGTATAAAAAGGAATGGAATATTCCTTAGAGTCGGCAAGCACAGACAAATCAACAGACCGCTCTTGCTTGCCATCGTTCTGCACGACATCATTTTTCTGCGCGTCAAATTCTTCAAAAAGAAATTTTGCGCTGTTCATTACAAACATCTTGTTGTCTCTAAAGAAAGACGCAACGTATGCGACAGACGGAAGCTGACCCCGGTTGCTGTCGGCACAACGATATGCGACAGGAAAATAGACACCGCCGGAAATATCTTCTGAAGCAAGTGCAAAATAAGGTTGCGCATCAAACACCAAATATCCAAGTCGCGGCAATGTTTCTGGCGTTGTCCATGAAAACGCAAATGTTTTAGATTCACCATCTGCGCTCACTGGCGAAATGTTACGCACACGCATATCTGACTTTGGAAGTGTAAACTCACGTACTCGAATTTCTTTCTGAGCGTCGCATATTCCGTCAAACAATCTGAACGACCATACTAAACCAGACTTGTATACACACGCAACACTGCCATCGCCGCCGTCGCACAAACTGTATGCGACATCACCACGCGGAAACGAAATATCACGCACCAGCGTTGCATCTACCACCTTTTGTTTTTTATTGCCGGAAGTCACCAATTCATACACACAAAGCGAAACATTCTGCGAAGCAGTTTTAACCGCAGCAACAAACCATTTGCCATTGCAGCAGACAACAGAGGCATCACGCAAACCGGTGGCGTTCAATTTGTAGAAACCACCGTTCTGCATTCCATATATCCACACTGCATTTTTTACATTCAAGTGATTTATATCGTAGCCACATACTGCAAGAAAATTTCCGTCCGTAGAAAAATTAATATGCAGGACATTCTTCTTCCTAAATAAAACTTTCGGAGCCGCAAAAGTACCGTCAGAATTTTTACGAGCCAGCCACACGGAATCATCGCTGTCGTCAAGATATGCAATTCCGCAGTCACTTTCAGTTACACTCGTATATCGCGAGCCACTGTTGTTCTGTATGGAAAGTTTATCAGAGCCAGCAGCTTGTTCAGATTGCTTTGGAAACAAGAAGAAATCATCTATGCCGTCAACAGCAAGCGCATTTGGCTCTATCTGCGGAACGACAATATCATTCTTAAAATCTTTCCACGCACTGTCGAGCGAAACTCCATACGCTTTTTTAAAGGCAAACGTATAGGTCACTGCCTTCATGTTCACCGCGCGATACCAGAAGTCAGCATATTTTTCCATACCGTATTTTTTAACAAGCCATTCTGTAAACGGTCCGCCAAACGCATATGCAGAATTTCCAGCTGGATATATATCAGTTGCGCCGGTTACATCTGCCCATGAAGGAAATTTATTTTCAATCTTTGCCTGACGCACTGTTTGCAAATAATACGCATCATTGTTTCTTCCCGTGCCGTCTTTGCTTTCGTATGCAACAGCCGCACCTTCTTTGATAAGGCTTGGCATGACAACATAATCACCCCAGTTGGCAACATCTCCAAACACCGTGTCAAAACCTTTCCAAAAACCATTGCGCATGTTGATAGTCACCAGATGCGTCAATTCGTGTTTGAACGTATCAACAATGGTTTCATCGTTTACCGCCATGTTTTCCTGTGGCACGGCATCGTAAAGCACAATGTGGTTATAACTATAGTTAGTGTAGTACGCGTTGAAAACATCAGTTGAAGAAGTGATGACAATCGGCATATGGAATGAATTAATGTTTGCAGACACCGCAAGGTCTCCGCAAATGTCGTCCATAATCGCATCGGCCTTTGCAGCAAGTTCTGCGGCGCTTGTTTCACTTGACTCGCCATAGATGATGGTGAAGTAACGAGTCACCACAAAGCGGATATTCTTCTGCCCAGCCATCAGAGCGTTTTCTGAAAAAGAAAAAAACGTCATCGTAAGAAAAAGTATGACTGTTAGGATTCTTCTTTGCATTTTCAAAATATGCCACCTTGCGTAAATAAAAAAGGGATGCAGTTAGCTGCACCCCGTATATATGGTAAACAGACTGTAGCTTAGCTAAACAGCCTGATAGCGTAAAAAAAGATGCCCAAGAGAGCATCTTCGTTTACGAAAGGCGTCTGGCGGAATCGAACCGCCGCATAAAGGTTTTGCAGACCTCTCCCTTACCGCTTGGGTAAGACGCCGAATGTGAGTGCAATCTTAACAAAAAAAGGCGCTTGTGTCTAGGGGGGACGCATTTCCCAAGGACACTGTTCTAGTACGACTTAAGTTGATCAATCCGGTCACGGTAGGCAATAATTTCCGCCATGATTGCACAACAGCATACAACGGCGATGAAGTATGTTTTCATCGGCACTAACAGCGGAAGCAGAATAAGCACCACTGCAGAAAAAAGCACACCCCAGTACGAACCGCGAGCTTTTGGCATTTGATTTTTTCCCGCATCCTTCAATGCCTTTTTAATCTTTTTAATCTTCACCGCATACAGAACCATGGTAAAGACAAACAGCAGCAGGGAAGCGGCGCAAATTGAAAGCGCAACAACATTTATGTGACTTTTCATTTTGATTTTTCCTCCAACCATTTAAGAAGCGCATTTTTTGTGGAATCAAATGCAAGCGGAATTCTTTCAAGATCATCAATAGATTCAATTTTCTGCCAGAACAAACTGCTCACTTCGCTTTGCTGGGCAGTCAAAAGGACGCCTCGTGGAAATTCGGCGGTGAAAAACATATCGCATGTCTTGTACATAATTTCTTTGTATTCGTACGTATTTGGAAAGCTGCACAAATAGTGTATCTTTTGCGCGATGACTCCCGTTTCTTCGGCACACTCACGCACCGCCGCAGCTTCGCCCGTTTCATCGGAATTGGTAAATCCTCCTGGCACTACACAAAAACCTTTACGCGGTTCCTTGGCACGCTTTTCAAAAAGCACTTCGCCGGCTTCATTTTGAATGATGACGCCCACCGCGCTCGCTACATTGCTGTACAAGTCAAATCCGCAGTCAGGACACTGCCACTTGCGACCGTTCATCTTTGTCTCGATTCTCCTGCTGCCACACTGAGGGCAAAAAGCAAACTTTTTTCCTTCCATAAAAATAATAATTCCTATTTCAATATTAAAACGTATTCATTTATAAAAGAATAGTTCAGTGTATATCAAAACTTTCACACTGTCGATTGTCAAACAATTCAGTCCTCATTGGTGGATTAAAAAATGACAAATTATTATGTTCTGTCGAAATAAACCACATTTATCTTCTTTTCTGTTGAATAACCACGCAAAATTCAGTATTATTTTCAATGAAACGGGAAAAAATTGCATAAAAATGCAAAAGTGTGATGGTCACGCTTAATTCCTGTTAACCTAATAAGAGGTACCTGTATGACAATCGATGACTTGAAACACAAGAAAATCAAGGAATGGGTTCTGGAAGTCCAGAAGATGTGTGAACCGGACAGCGTATACGTATGCGACGGTTCTCAAGAAGAATATGACCGCCTTATTAAAGAGCTGGTTGACGCAGGTCTCGCAACACCACTTGCAAAAAAGCCGAACAGCGTTTTGTTCCGCTCACTGCCAAGCGATGTAGCGCGTGTCGAAGGAAGAACATTCATCTCTTCTAAGAAACAGGATGATGCAGGTCCAACAAACAACTGGATCGACCCTAAAGAACTCAAAGCAACAATGAAAGGTCTTTACAAGGGCTGCATGCACGGACGCACCATGTACGTGATTCCGTTCTGCATGGGACCGCTCGGTTCAGACATTTCCAAGAACGGTGTTGAAATCACTGATTCAGCATACGTTGTCTGCAACATGAAAATCATGACACGCATGGGAACAAAAGTTCTCGACGTGCTCGGAACAAAGGGCGAGTTCGTTCCATGCCTCCACTCTGTCGGAAAGCCACTCAACAATGGCGAAAAAGACAACGGCATTTGGCCGTGCGCAGACGTCGAGCACAAATACATTTCACAGTTCCCAGAAGAACGCACCATTTGGTCATACGGCTCAGGATACGGTGGAAACGCACTGCTCGGAAAGAAATGCTTTGCACTCCGCATTGCATCTGTCCTTGCACGCGACGAAGGCTGGCTTGCTGAGCACATGCTCATCTTAAAGCTCACCAATCCGGAAGGCGAAGTCAAATACGTTACTGGCGCATTCCCGTCAGCTTGCGGAAAGACAAACCTCGCTATGCTTATTCCGACACTCCCAGGCTGGAAGGTCGAGACTGTTGGCGACGATATCGCATGGATGAAGTTCGGAAAAGACGGACGCCTCTATGCTATCAACCCAGAGAACGGCTTCTTCGGAGTTGCTCCGGGAACATCTGACGAGTCTAACTACAATGCCATGAAGGCAGCTGAGAAGAACACCATCTTCACAAACTGCGCCCTTACTGAAGACGGAGACGTCTGGTGGGAAGGCATTGGCTACGCTCCAAAGAACAGCAAGACACTCGTTGACTGGCAGGGCAAAACCCGCGAGTCTCCAGAGAACGACAAGAACCCGAAAGACAAATCACTCTGCTTCGCTCACCCGAATGCACGCTTCACCGCTCCAGCTAACCAGTGCCCATGCATCGCATCAAACTGGGAAGATCCTGCCGGTGTTCCAATCAGCGCAATCCTCTTCGGAGGACGCCGCCCGTCAACAATCCCGCTCGTACACGAAGCACGCAACTGGAACCACGGTGTATTCCTTGGCTCAATCGTCGGCTCAGAAATCACTGCAGCTTCAACAATCAATGCCGCTGAAGTTGGAAAGATTCGCCGCGACCCGTTTGCAATCCTGCCATTCTGCGGATACAACATGGGCGACTACTTCGCACACTGGATCAAAGTCGGCAAGAAAGCTGATCAGAACAAACTGCCAAAGATTTTCTACGTCAACTGGTTCAGAAAGGACAGCGACGGCAACTTCATGTGGCCGGGCTACGGTGACAACTCACGCGTACTCGCATGGATTTTCGACCGCTGCGACGGAAAAGACAACTACGTTGACACTCCGATCGGCTATATGCCTAAGGAAGGTGCAATCGACACCACAGGACTTAAGGGCGTGACACCGGAAACGATGAAAGCTCTCACCTCTGTGGACAAGGAAGGCTGGCTCAAGGAAGTCAAAGACATCCGCGAGAACCACTATCCGAAGTTCGGCAAGCATCTGCCAAAAGAACTTACGGCTTGTCTCGACGATTTGGAAAAGCGCTTGAACGCAGCCAACTAAATCCGACTGGCTGACGTGATGCACTGCCGGCAGCTTGCTGCAGACAGTGTGCGCGTTGCAAATACAACGCCCCGCGGCGGGATGAATTACTCATCTTGCTGCGGGGCGTTTTTGTTTGTAAGAAGCCCATCACTCAAATCTGTTTAATAAAATTATTTAATTTTTTATCAAATGTTTCAACAGTAATTCCAAGTTCTTTGTTGTATGCGGCAAGAATGCAGTCTACAAAATCAAGATTTGTTTCACCGTAAAATGAAAGAGCAGTATTCATAACGGCTGCATTGTCTGTGAGTGTCACTGAAAGAATTTTTTGTAGAACTTTAGAAATAGTATTCCGGTCAGTTTTATACACACCATGTAGCACATATACAATTTCTGCAATAACTTCAGGAAGCAAAACAACCGTGTTCGTTTTCAAAAGATTAGTTGCATACGATGATTGTTCTGGTACGTCATTGAGAATCAAACGGAGTATGATATTCGCATCAGCATAAACGACAGAAGAATTATTTTTCTGCATGTTTTACTACCGCTGCTTCTTCCCAAGCAGATTTTTCTTTATCAATCAATTCGGGATTCGCATACTCATGGAGACTGCCACAAAGCTCATTCACGATAGTTTCCTTATCATCAGAAAGGTAACTGTCCAGAATAGTGATGGAAAGCAACTGGTTTTTCTTTGCATCAATTTGAGTAAGTGGTCGAACGGTATTTCCATCAAAGTATGCAGGAATAACTTTCATATTTGCCTCCAATAAGTTAAGTATACTCTGAAATAGTGAGCAAAACAAGGCATATTGCGGCTCCTTTTCACAGCCGTGCCAGTCCTTTCTGTACTATTAACAAAGCCTTGACGATTGACCAGAAGGTGATATCATAAGAGTATACTATTTGATTTGGGTGCCAAAGAAATAACCTCGTCCTTTTACTAGCATCTTATAATTATAAAAAATGCCTTTTATGGAACACAGGACGGTGGCACATTCACTTCAGATGGCTGATCGGTAATAACTGCGATTTATTGGAGGAAATATTTATGACTGATGCAGAGAGAATAAGAGATTACTGTATAAAAAACTTCATTCTTCCGGGGAGAAAAATTCATGCAAAGATTATAGAAATCCATGCGAAAGAAGTTCATGATGGGTTAAGTCTGACAAATTCATTTCCGAATGTGTGCCAAGCATTGCAGTCAAAGAAGTTTGAAGAACTGGCAAACTGTAAACTGATAAAGACAACTGAACCAAATCCTAGTTCAACTTGTATTATGACATTTGAAATAATATAGGGAGTCAATATATGTCCAAGTGGAGAAATATTTGGCATGATGCTGTTGATGCCAATTCTGAAATGATGAATGACACGGACAGCGGATTAATTGAATTCTATCAGCTTCTCAAAGACCATCCAGATGATGGAATGATTTATTATGAGCGAGCAGAAGCTTATGAATATTTGGGTCAAAAAACAGAAGCACTTAAAGATTATCAGATAGCAAAAGACAAACTTCCGCGAGCCAAATGGAACAAATTGGCAGAATTTGGTATTTGCCGACTCAATAATTCAGAATTCCCTGAAGTAGAAGAAAGTTATAAAGAATGGGCATCTAATTATCATTTACTTCATCAGATGAAAAATTTGGCATTTTATAAGACCAATAAATTCTTGATTGTTTCGGCTCTTGCAAAGATTGAAACAGCCAAAGAAGAAGGACGCGAAATTCCGGTGCCGAAAGGCAAACTTGTGTATGCATAATCGTTAATCAATACCTGCACATGCACTATCTTGCGTATCAGAAAGACCGGTCACGTCAAAAGTTCTGCGCTTATCCAAGCCTAAAAGATAATCTGTAGAAACAGAAAAATAAGCGGCGATCTTTTTAAGTATCTCTATTGAAGGAAGAATAGTATCATTTTCCCAGTTAAAAACGCTCTGCAATTGATGACTCAACCATAAAATTATGGTAGGATTCAACCAGGAGTGATTTATGAAAAAGTTAGTTATTTGTTTACTGCTTACAAGCCTTGCTACACTTTATTGTGTCGCGGAAAATGTACCGGCGGCCGTAAAGTCTCAGGACAATGCAAAAGACATTGCATTCACCGCAAGCCTCATAGAAAAAAATCTTTTTAAAAACCAGGAAGCAATAAGCGCGGAAGCACAGAATCTTTCGCTGCAGGAACGCCAAAACTTGTACCACACTTACCAAAAGAATTCTTTCCTTCCTTTGGTTCTAGCTATTTTTCCAGGGTTCGGAATAGGTTCACTTGTTGAAGGCGACACAACTGCCGGTCTGATACTGTTGGGCAGTGATTTAGTTGCTTATGGCATAGGTACATGGGGCACTTATATGCTAATCAACGCTCAAACAAAGTCAGAATCAATCACTCAAAAAGAAAAGGAAACATTTACAACATTAGGACTTTCACTGATTATTTCAGCAGCTACAATAGATGTACTGGTTCTTGCGATTGGAGAATTTCGCACAATTTTCTATGCTGACAAATATAACAAATCTCTAGCAAATGCGCTTGGTGTAACAGATGCAGATATTAGCATCGCTCCGGCTGTAACATCTTCCGGCAGCACCGGATTGCAGTTTGGAATGAAGTTCTTTCTTTAATCACACCACGTCTTATCAGTCCATTAGAATCTAAAATAAATGAACGGATTATACGTTGAAGCGATGAGCATACAGGCAGAAAGAACAAACACTGCAAGCGCCACATAAGTGTTTGAGAATATTTTTTTACAGGCAGGCACGCAACATGCAACAGCAGGAATCATAAAAAACAGCTTGCTCATGTTGTCTGCGTGTTCCGCAAAATAAGTTGCTGTAGAAATTGATGAGCGGGTAAACAGGTGGCTTATCACCGAAGCAAGTGAATTAAGAGATTCAGTTCTAAACAGCACCCAGCCAAAAACTACAAAAAAGAGTGTGACAATCCAAGATGCAATTTTTACTGCACGCGCTTTGTTGTCTGAACTGGCGGACAATTTTTGGCGAAGCGGCATCACTGCATATTTTTCTGCAACAAGCAGCAAACCGTAGTACACGCCCCACACCATAAAATTCCACTCTGCGCCATGCCAGAATCCCGTAAGCAACCATGTAACCAAAATATTAAAAATATGGCGCTGCGCAGAACATCTGTTTCCACCAAGCGGTATATACACGTAGTCGCGGAACCAAGAAGAAAGTGTCATATGCCATCTGCGCCAAAATTCTGTAATAGAATCTGCCGTATATGGATCATTAAAGTTTTCCGGAAAGTGAAATCCGAACATTCTGCCAAGTCCTATTGCCATGCGGCTGTATCCGGCGAAATCAAAATAAATTTGCAATGTATAAGCAAGCGATGCAAGCCATAACACAAGCGTACTTGCTTTTGCAGTGTCGGCAAAAACAGAATCTGCAACAACGGCCATATTATTTGCAAGAATGACTTTTGCTCCCAGTCCCACCATGAACATCTTGAGCCCTGCAATGAAGTCATCAAATGTCTCGCTGCGGTCACCAATTTCTTTTGCAACGTCAGTGTAGCGTACAATAGGTCCTGCAATCAGCTGCGGAAAAAGCGAAATATAAAGCGCCATGTGAAGTACATTTTTTTGTGCGGAAACTTTTTTACGATACACGTCAATGACATATGACAGTGCCTGAAAAGTATAAAAACTTATGCCAATAGGAAGCGCGATCTGAGGAACCTTTAAATTTGCATGGAAAAAGAAATTTACATTCCGAATAAAGAACGGCACATACTTAAAGAATCCAAGGAGCAAGAGGTTAAGAACGACGGTAATCACAAACAGCACCTTACGCCTTGGCTGCCCTTTCCATCGGTCTATAAAAATTGCAGATGCGTAATTCAACACAATAGAAAACAGCATGAGAAAGATATACACCGGCTCTCCCCACGCGTAAAATAAAAGTGAAGCCGCACAGAGCAACACATTGCGGTACAGTCTGTTGTTCCACACAAAATAAAGCGCACACACAACTGGAAGAAAAATAAAAATAAAGGTAAGGCTGCTAAAGAGCATTTATTTTTTCTCCTTGATTTCGTAGCCGAGCGAGCCTAAGTCACCCATGATAAGCAGTTTTGTAAGATGATTTTCTGTCATGTATTTCTGAGCGTCAATATCGGTTCCGTAGAATTTTTTATAATGGCGATAGTCAAAGATATGCGTTTCTTTGTAGTGACTTGCAACAAGCTCATTGATTGCATTTGAGAATGATGTTGCAAGAATCAAAATACTTTCTGCATCGGGATTGTCATATTTAAATACAACCTTTGCTCGGTCATCACCATAATACAGTCCGTAATGATTTGTATACTCTTTGTGCGGAAAATCAGTGTCTGACACATACCAGCTGCGATACCCATACTCCATTTGTTTGTCATTTACAAACGTTGTGTGTTCCGGGAGATTAAAAAGGTACACGGTGAATTTTTCATTTCCTTCGTGAAGCAAATTATCACGTGCCAGCGAACCACGGTAAACCGCGTTGTACATATGTATGCCCACAGGCTCAAGCAGTGAGACGCTATCTCCTTCCATAAGACGCATAATTTGTTTGTAGCCAAGATAGGAGCCTTTGTAATTCCAGTGATGGTCCGTTTGATAAAATAATTTTTTATATTCCTCAAATGAATTGAATGTAAGCTGTGCATATCCGGTCATGCCGGGAAACTGTTTTTTTACATATTCAAACACTTTGTTCTGGTCAATATTGTTGAAGTCCGTAGAAACGCTTGAATTGATGAAGTATAAATATTTTGGTTCCGTAACTGCCGCTATCATGGCAGGATCGTATATCGTGTAGTCAAAGTTTTCAGGAGGTGTCGGCTTTTGCACAAGATATCCTGAGTCATCAAGTTTGTACACTTTGCCGGCAACAACTTCTGTATACGTGTACGAAGGCTTTTGCGGCTGGACGACAGCTGCTTTAGGTGAAGGTTGTGGCGTTGCTTTCTTTAGCGCACGTGCTGACATGTTTGCCGTTGCGGCAGTAAGTGCATTGAACACACGCTTTGTTCCATACTTAAGCGATGAAGAAAAAAGAAGCTGGTCGCCAATTGAATCTTCCATCTGTTTTTGGAATGTGCCGTCTTTAAATGAAGCAAATGAAAACTTCGGAACATGCTGCATTGTTCTGTTCTCCACTTCAGAAACATCATTTTGTTTTCTGAATGGGAGCGAATAAAATAAAAAGAGAATCAGAATGGTGCAAACAAGGAGTATTATTGATGATTTGTTACGCATATATACGCTTGACTATTAGTGTAATGTAATTTACACCACAGTGCAAGCGTATATATGGTGTTATCATTGCGTCTTAACGATTACAAATTCCTTTGCCGGAACGGAGCTTGTTGAAGTTGAACTGCCAGAAACTGAATAGCTTCCATTGCTTTCATTTAGCGAAACAACACAGCCGCTCACTGATTGCGACAGAGAATAATTGCTTCCGGTTGCATTGAACAGTACGCAGAACGTTCCATTGTCTCCGGTGGCAGTGTACTTAGTTACGCCGTCTTTAAGTGTCACCGCAGAAGTTGATGTTGCCCCGGTAAACGCAGTGTAGTTTTTGCGGAGCGCGATAAGCGACTTGTAGGTATTATAGACATCGCTATACGTATTCTTCATGGCTATGTCTATGCCATTTGTACTATCACCGGCATTATAGCTGTTGTCATTGCCTTTTTTTGTACGAAGGAATTCCTGACCGCCGTTGATGAACGGAGTTCCCTGTGCAAGCAGAACATACGCCGCGCAAAGTTTGTCTTGTGCTTTTACCGCGTTCAAGCCGGCACTTCCTATTGCATTAAACAAATCACCACTGAAGCTCGTTCTGTTAAGATACGAAATGGCAAGTTTATCAAACAGCGTATAGTTGTCATGGCACTCGCAGTAGTTAAGCGAGCGCCCTACTCTACCGGTAAAATATTTGGAACCCAACAAACCGCTTACAATTGTGCTGTCTGCAAAAGAACCTTGCACCTGTCCTTTGTTGAATCCACCGAACTCTCCGCCTTTTATTGCATTGCGGAAGTCATCATTGAAGCATGCAACGCCATTTACTGAAGTGCCTGACGCACAAGAATCTATGAGGTTTTTTGAAACACCTGATTCAACTGCAGATGTTCCACCGGTCCACGGCTCGCCGTACACCATTACATTTGGATCTATTGCAGAAAGCGCTTCATATATTTCTTTCATTGTGCTTGTTTCCGTGCAGCCCATTAAGTCAAAACGGAAACCGTTGATATGATAGTCAAGCATCCAGTGTTTGAGCGAATCAATGACATACTTGCGAACCATCTTATGATTTGTTGCAATTTCATTTCCGCAGCCGGAGCCGTTTGAATATGAAGTATCATTCGTGCGGTAGAAGTAATATGGCACAGTCATGTCATAGAGAGAGTCTTTCCCCGTGCCACTCGTGTGATTGTAAACTACATCCATATTGACGGCGATGCCCGCGTCATGAAGTTTTTGGACAAGCGTGCGGAATTCCTTTACCGCCTGCGTACCGTCTGTATATCCTTCAGTCACATACCGTCCTTCGGGAACATTGTAATGGTACGGATTGTATCCCCAGTTATACTTTGTATCAGCGTTCTTTTCGGCATAGTCAAATGTCGGAAGAATCTGTACATGCGTGACACCCAAATCTTTTAAATGACCAATGAATAATGATGCGTTTGCAAGATCAAGATATTTTCCGGTGCTGTCTGTTACAAAAGCCCGGGACCAGTCGCGTATATGCATTTCGTAAACAACTGCCTGCGTATAGTTTGTTCCTGTCCATGGATTTTTATAATTGCCCGATGTACCGTCATATGTTTCTGAAGAATTTGAAGGCTTTGCGTCACTGCTTTCATTAATATTCACAATCTGCGAAGCAACAGAATCTGCGCTGCATGATGAAGCCCATATGTCAGATATATCATTTGTGCCAAACTGCGATGTTATTCTGAATTTGTAATACTTGTAGGAAGTGCAGACAACGCCGTTCGCCGACCACACGCCGTTTGTGTCACGCGCCATGTCAACAGTAGAAGCGGGCGACTGTGAAAGAGATGATGAATCTGTAAAGAGCAACAGCTGCACGTTGCTTGCAGAAGGAGCCCACGTCTTGAATGTCACCGATGACAATGATGTGAATGTTGTTCCCAAATCACTTCCTGAATATGAAAGCTCGTTGTCGATCAAGTCAACGGAAAGTGACGCCGTTGTTTTTATTCCATTGTATGTTACGTAATAAGGAGTTTTTGTAATTGCTCCGCCAGTAATAGTCAGCGTTACGTTTGAACCGCTTATTGTAGCATCTGTAACGGTGAGCGCCGTACCATCATTTGCCGTCACGGTAAAATCAGCCGCCGCCGCGGAAGTAATTCCGTAAATCACCGCAACAATTGTGTTTCCGCCTGACGCTGTTACCTCTGCAGACTGTATGTTCATTAAATCCTCCAGTTTTGTATAATACGTATTTTTATTATAAACAAAGTATAGCGTGTCGTTGTCCTCAAGCACAGATACAGGGACAGAAATATCGTCAGTCTTAGGGGAGCCGCTGGATGACACAAAAAGAATTCCTAAGTCGCCTGAAGTCTCTGTGGTCAGGCTTCCAAAAATATATCCGTTTTCAGAACCGGTAAGCTGTATGTCCCCTCCCGGCCAGCTTCGTGAAGAATAATTCTTTCCGGTAGATTTATTCCACGCCCAAATGTTCCATGTCTTTGCGGTGTCGGCGCCGAACAAACATATTTTAATGTCTTTAGGGCCTTGAAGTCCGCACGATGAAAATAACACCAGTAGAGCAACAAAAAACAAAGACATTCTTTTTGTGTAGCGCATATTTTTTCCCCGCTGCAAACACTCTTCCGTATCATTATTACTGCACTTCACCAATTTAGCAATGAAAAACATTCATAAAAAGTAGCATTTATTTCATTTTCAATCATCACGGCGATATTTCTTTTTTTACCGGATTGTATTAGTATACTGCTCAAGAAATTCAAATATTCTCAAAGGAAAATCATATGGCAAAGAAAACATTTTCTTTTAACTGCGATGAAGAAACCGTCCGCGATGCAGACAAACTTTTTGCTTCATTTGGCATAGACACTGAAACCGCGGTATCACTTTTTTTACATCAGGCAGTTCTGGACAAAGGACTTCCGTTCTCAATAAGGCTGCCAGCAAACAGCGGCCATGTTTTTTCTGATGCAAATACTATCGAGCAAACAAAACGCTGCCACGAAAGCACCAATCTTGCAGGCGGCACCATTATGGCTCACCCGGAGGCTTCTTGTTCAACAAACTCATTGAGCTGCATGAACGGAATGGATTTGGGAGCATTCAATGACGATGACGAGGAAATAGGCTGTCAGGGCTGAATTTATATTCCGAATAAAACAATACTTATACTACGTGAGGTTTCTACATGGGAAAGACTACGCTGAACTGGGCGATTGTCGCGCCAGGAAAAATTGCCGAAAAGTTTGCAGAATCAATTTCTAGCATTGCAAAAAAAGACAACTCCATTGCGTGCTATGCAGTCGCATCACGTACAAAAGAAAAAGCACAAGCCTTTGCCGAAAAATGGGGATTTAAAAAAGCATACGGCAGTTATGAGGAACTTTTTGCCGACCCCGAGGCTGACGTTGTGTACATTGCAAACCCGCATCCTTTTCACGCAGAGCTTGCATTGCACGCACTTGCTGCAGGAAAGCATGTTCTTGTAGAAAAACCCGCAGCTGTGAACGTGCAGTCACTTCAGCAGGTAATTGATTTTGCGCAAGAAAAAAAATTATTTTTTATGGAAGCATTTTGGACATCATGCAATCCGACAGTGCTTGATGTGTTAGATTTGATTCGTTCCGGAGCAATTGGCTCCGTGACACAGGCAAATGTCAACTTCTGTTTTAGAAACAGATACGATGCAGCAAGCAGATTGTTCAATCCGGAACTTGCTGGAGGAGCGCTGCTTGACGTTGGAATTTATCCGCTTACCTTTGCAATGATGGTAGCACACGCCACAGATGACATGCTTCGCGGGCGGACAAAGCGCAGCGTGCTTGACAATGCTTCTGTATGTGAACCACGCCGCATTGTTTCTAATGCACGTGTTGCCAAAGGCGTTGATTTATGGAATGCAGCCGAGCTTACTTTTGCCAACGGAATGACTGCTTCTTTACAAAGTTCTGTAGATACAGAATTTGCAGAAGGTTCAAAAGATGCCTTTATCTATGGAACAAAGGGCTATATTCACCTTCCTCTTTTTTGGATGGCGCAAGAAGCTGAATTGTATACATACACTTCCGAAAGCGGCTCCGAAGCAAGTCTTACTCAGAAAATCAATCATCCTTTTGCAGTAAATGGCTACGAATATGAGATTTTTGAAGTGACAAAATGTGTGCTTGCCGGAAAGACAAGCTGTCTGCTTCACTCCGCGCAAGACACGCTCGCCGTTTGCAAAGTTATGGATGCGCTCCGTTCCCAGTGGCATCTTGTCTATCCGTTTGAAACAACTGATACTGCTTCAGTGCAAAATACAACTGCAGAACGCAGAAGCGATGCGCAGCAAGACACTGTTGTGGTATACACAGACGGTGGCTGTTCAGGCAACCCAGGACCAGGTGGATGGGGATGTGTCATTCTGGACGGCAAAGAACAATTTGAACTAAGCGGCGGCGACTGTTCAACAACAAACAACAAAATGGAACTTACCGCTGCAATCAGCGCGCTTGCTGCAGTTTCCCAGCATGATGACTGGAAGCATAAGAAGATTTTGGTATACAGCGACAGTCAGTATGTAAAGAACGGCATTACTTCATGGATTCAATCATGGAAAAAGAATGGTTGGAAGACAGCTGCAAAAAAGCCCGTGATGAACCAGGAGCTGTGGGAAGAACTTGATTTGCTGTACACTTCGCTCAACGTGCAATGGTCTTGGGTGAAAGGTCATGCAGGCGTGCAGTATAACGAGCGCTGTGATGCATTGTGCCAGCAAGAAATCCGTGCGCAGACAGGATGTTGATTTCTGCTATTTTTTTTGTATAACATGCATTCTCTCGCCTATAACTAAGGCATGAAGAAAAACTTCTTTTTTTACCTGATGCATGTCTTGCCCGTCTGCATCGTCACTTTTTTGTCTATCTCGTGTCAGTTTTCTAGCTGTGATAGAATCATGGTTTCCCTTGACGTGCCAGAAAAATACGACAGCGTCAGCACATGGCGTCTGGTGTATACAGACTGCGACAATACGCCCAGGGAAGTGGTCATGCATTCCACCGAAACGATACCGCTTGATGTCGCAAAAAATTCATGCACACCGCTGCTTGCATATCCGGTTTTTGACATCAGAACAGCAAGTAATCCGGCACCACTTAAAATCACCACGACATACGCACCTGTAGACCGGCCGCTTGGTGCAATTTATCCGTACCGCTGCACGCTTTCGTATGCAGATGGATTTGCCGCCGACATTCTCTGCACACTGTACACGTCTTGTTCCAAAGAAAATACACCGGCACAAGTTCAACGGTATCTTGCACGCTTTAACTGGATGCGCTTTATGGAATTGTGCTATTCCTACAAAGACCCATGGCTTCTTGACCGCGAGCGGATTCTTTTGAACATAGCGGATGGAACATTCCGAAAGACTGATTTTGTCTATACCGGCAAAACAGATTGAATGGAGTGGAAAAAGTAACGCGGTAGGTGTATAGTTTGTGCTATGAACAAATTATTGCAGAAAATTATTTTCTTACTGATATGCACTACCATATTTGTTTCCTGTGCAAAGAAAAATGCAGAAAAAAACATTCCCCTGCTGGATGAAAAAAATATTCCACATGCATGGTATTACTTTACTTCTAATTCTTTTGAAAAGACTACACTGCCACAAAACGCTCCTTCAGTGCTTGAACGTCCGTGGACGGAAGCAGTGCGTATTTCAAGCGCGGCTGTTGTTCCATCAGGTACAGACTCCGGTGAATATACTGCTTACGCCGTGGTAAACAGAGCCGGCATTCTTGCGCTCAGTCCGTCACAGGCAAAACTTTTCTGCGACATATCGCTGTTTTCGCAAGACACCGCAGACACGCTTGTGTTTAGCAACGGAACTCCCGTATTTTATTTTTATCAGAGCACTTTCTTCAACGAATCAATCGTGTCCGTTTCCGCAAAGTCAGCATACAATGCAACCACCGTTTCAAACGCGCGTCCGTTTCTTGTGGAATTTAATCCTCACGCAAAAATATTCTATCCGCTTGTTTCGTACAGCAATTTAAATTTATCTGAGTCAGACCAAATTACAGGCTACTTCTGGAATGGCACAACGTGGGCATGTTCTGCAAAGAAAACGGTAGACAGCCGTGTGACCTTTTCCTATTTCAGCTGGGAGCCTGTTGTTCCGCTTACTGAACTTTCTCCTGCACTCAGCTCAACGCAATTTACCTTCTCTCCGCTCACCGAAGACAAATACCGGGAACTAAACACGCCAAGTCTTTTTAACGGAGCACCTCGTGAACTTAAAAATTTACTTTCAACCATTCCACCGGAATTTTGTTTCTATGTGACTTACCATGACGATTCAGGAACTTCGCCGGTGAGTTTTTATCAGCCGGGCAACGACTTGTCTCCGGTCAACGCACATGCAGTTCTTGCAAAACGGGCCGGGTATCGAGCCGCTGTTTTTGCAGACGGTACAACATATCTTAAACGTGATAGCGATGATGCTACAACAACAGCATTCCGCCTGCCAAAATTACCTGCCGGATATACATATGGTGACTTTGCCATTGCAGGCAATACGCTGTATATTTCTTGGGAAGAAAGCAATTTCTACAAAACAGGACGCGCCGGATTTCTTACGGTTGATATAAATGCAATACTGGAAAAAACGGAATGATGGTGTATACTAAAGATATGATACAAAAAATCATTGCATCTTTATTTTTTGTTGTATCGCTTGCATTTATTTTCCCTGCGTATGCAAGTGCCGCTCCGATAACGACAACACAGGAAGAGGAACAAAATGTTCCTGTGCAATCAGATGACGAGCAAAAGAACACCCAATCTTCTCTTACCAACGGGCAGAAGCTGGTAAACTTCATGTCAACGTACTTCCAGCCGTTTGTTACAAACACAAATCTTTTCTTTACGGATGGTGTGGTATTCATGCTTTCTACGGGGAATGCTTCGGTGAGCGCGCCATCACCTGTTTTATTTTCACCGGGCGTAGGCTATTCATTCCGAATATTTAAATTCCTTGTATTTGAACCGCGGACTTCGGTCTTTGCACAACACTATCTTTGGGAAGAATCCGCATCATACGCGTATCCGGCAGAAATAGAAAATCGCACGGCGACTTGTGTTTCTTTGCTCATCGACCTGCCGCTTGTCATTACTATGGGTACGAAGTCAGACACCATCGGACTTGGCGCAGGTGTAGGTCTTTTGCCGCGATATAGCTTTTTGTCAAACGGAGTTTCTGCAGACGATGCCGGAACAAGTGGCTCTGCTTCAGATGATGTTTCAAAAATCAACGGTTGGCTTTGGAGCGATGCACGATGGCTGTATCCAGAAATGTCTGTTGCATATGTGCATCTTCTTTCCAACGGATGGCGCGTCGGTCTTGAAACACGATTCTACCTTCCACTCGGCTCGCTCATCAGCGGGCACGGAATGGACGGCATGATGGTTTCAACAGCGCTTCGACTTGTTTTGCCAGAATAATATTTTATTTAGCAAGCACCAAATTGGGCACTGTTGTTTCTCTGTGTTTAATGTACAGATATTTCAACGGATGATAATCAAGCGCATTTGCTGTCCAGCCACCAATGCTATTCATGTCAATCGCATGGAAACTTACTGGATGTGACACGGGAATAATTTCAGCGTCATCAAGAAGGCACTGTTCCGCCTGAGAAAGATATTTGTTGTGTTCTGCTGAATCGGAGGCATTTGCCGCCTTGTCAAGCAAATTGTTATAGCGTTCACTGTTGTACAGCGTAATGTTAAGCGATGAACCGCCTCTAAAAAGTTCAAGCATCGCAAGCGGGTCAGCAAAATCACCAAGCCACGTGTAAGAAAACAAATCTGCATTCCAGCCAGGAATTGATCCGTTGTAACGCTCAAACGGAGTTGTCTGCACCGTAAGTTCAACGCCAAGCGGTTCCCATGCCTTCTTTAGAATTTCTGCCTGCTTCTTCAACACGTCACCTTCATAGACTGCATAGACGATGGAAAGTTTCTGGTCAGCCGGAATGCCAAGTCGTTTGCGCGCATCCTGCATCATCGACAATGCATAGCCTGCATCGTTGTCATTGAGCCCCAACACAGTAGGATATCCGTTGAGCGCATAAACAAGCGTTGACGCAGGAACAATATAATCTTTGCGAAGTTCATCCCACGGTATTGCTTCAAGAAGTGCAGCGCGAATTCCGGCATCGTTCCAAGGTTTATTCTGCCCTTTGAAGAAGATGTACTGCGTTCCAAATTCCGCATACACATGCACTGCGTCCTGATTTAAAAGTTTTGATGAATCTAAGCCGCTTGAAATCCAGTCAACTTTTCCGGTGTTAAAAAGATAGGCATTTTCTTCTGCATCGTCATTCTGAATGACCGTAATTCCGGGAATGAATACGTATGCCGCCCCATGATATTTTTCATTTTTCACCATGACAAGTTTTCCGTTTTCATAAGACTGAAGCACAAAAGCGCCGCTGTACACATTTGGCTTGTCACTTACCGCACAAAATGATGCATGGCACAGAATCGAAAGCAACTGTTCTGCGGGCTGATTAAGCACCACCACAAGAGTGTGTTCGTCCTTTACCTCAATGCCCACGTCGGTAACCGGACCTTTGCCGGTACGATATGCCGTTGCGCCTTTTATACAGTCTATAAGCGATGCAAACGGAGCGTTGGGAGTAGCAAGCAAAGAAATCCACGAGTCATAGAATGTCTGCGCAGTAATAGGGTCGCCGTTGCTGAATTGTATATTGTCGTTGATGATAAACGTCCAGCGTTTTTTGTCACGGGACATTTTGTATGATGACGCAATCGCAGGGATTGGCTCAAGTGTCGCCGGATCATACGTAAAAAGTCCTTCGTACAAGCCGCTCAGTATCAACGACTCTGAGCTATAGCAAGAAGTGTGCGGATTAAGGTCGTACTTGTGCGCAGAATCTATAATGGTAACCATGCGCTGTTCTTCAGGGTCGGGAGCAGCGACCTGATTATAATTTGCGCTGAATGCAAACATTGTAGTGGCAGCGAGAAAATAAAGCACTCTGGCAAAAAAATGTATTGATTTTTTCATTTGTCTATAATCCCCAGCTTTTTCATCTGAATTTGCTCTTCGATATATGCAGAATATTCTGCCCGTCGTTGGTTGGCCTTTACCATTGTATTCTTAAGCGTTGTAAGTTCCATTTTAATTCCCTTGATGCGGGGACGGTCAGCTGCAGTTACGGCATCCTTAAAGAATTCGTCAAGTGCTCCTAGTATTGTAAGCAGCTCATTTGCACTGGCAAGTTCCTTGTTGAGGTAATCAAGAACCTCGTTATCCTTGAGCACGGCAATACGGTTGTAGCCCGGTGTCTTTCTTACGGCAAACGATGCATACTGGCGCGCGCGTTTTTCGAGTTCGCTAACAAATTGATTGTAGTGAATTCGTTCTCGCCGCTGTGTTTCAGATCCACGGTCGGTGATAATCAGTTCATAATCTACTGGCGGTTCTGGTATGCCGAACAGTTTGCGTATGTTCTTTAGAATTCTACTTGCAAGAGTATTCTGTTCGCCTTCAATAACATCATGATTGTCGTGAATCTTCTTGTTGACTGCATCATATTGTTCCGACATTGTGCCAAGAACACGTATTGCATCCATAAGAATTTCATGTGTATCAACAGACGCTTCTTTTTTTTCTTTGACTGCAGCAACAACATTCATGCTTGAAAGCAAATTCTGACGGCGGCGTTCCTTGTCCAAACCGATGTCCTCAAGAATAATCTCGTCTATGAGGTCGTTGTAATACGTACGTTTGCCCATGACCGCAGGAAATAATCTCTTTATTTCAATCTGCATTTCTGTGGGAGATTGCATTGCCTTCTGTCGATTGCATTGCGGATTTTTTAGAATCAGTTTGCGTATGTCGCCTTTGTACAGTTCCCGCTGAAATTCTGCAAGAGCACGAAGATTTGATGTAATTTCCTGGATCGCCTTTGCAGATTTTGAAGCGCTGTCGTTTAACAGGCTCAATGTGAGCGGATCGGCTCCATTACGAGCGCTCGCAAGAACGGTGGCAAGGGCGCGGGTGTTAGGCTTCGTCGAGTTGAGAGACAGCGAATTCCACTGAAACGTGTTGTTCAAATCATTGAGCTTACGAATACTCTCAAAGGTGACATGCTCAACAGAAAATTTGAAATAGTTGCAGATAAAGTCTATCATACTTTCATAGTCGCTCAGCCGCGTGCCAAGAACTATCTGTCGCTCATTTTCAGAAAAATCAGTGCCTTCGGGGCTGACAATATCTGATATTTTTTTGTCATGCTTATAAGGGTCCGGAGTAATGAGCGCCTTTTTCTCCAGCACACCAATTATATTATTCACGCACGAATGATGCAGACGATAATCTTCCTGCACTTTAGGCAGTATGTTTGTATCAAACCATTTCTTCCTATCATCAAGCGCTTTTAATAATTGTTCCTCAAAAGTATCTTTAGACTCGCCCATGTGATAATTATGATACATTTTCTCAAAAATTGCCATATAAATGGCCTTTATTGCAAAAAAGTAGCTGTTTTTTGTCATTTTGTGCGCATCGATGCATATAACAATAGCGGGCATCAATAAAAATACAAAAATAAGGAGGCTTCGATGTTTTTAAAAAACAAACAGGCGGCACTTGCTTTGTTTGCAGCGCCATTGTTTCTCATTGCAACGGGATGCGCCGTTGAACCGGGAGAAACCAATTTCTCCGGTTCAGTTTCAGGGGTCGCAGTATACAAAGACGGCAAAAAAGATGAAAACGGGGGAATTCTTGTCTCGCTTGCAACGACGGGCAGCGGGCAGTCTCCGCTCACCGTGCTTACGTCAGCCGATGGAACATACCGTTTTACCGACATTGCGCCGGGGGAATATTCACTTTTTGCGCAGGCGCCTGATTCTGTCGAAAAGAGCGCGCGGACGGTTGTTTCCGTCGCTTACCAAAATAGTTCGGCCCCGGATTTTTTGTTTACCGGCACCGGTTCCGCCTGCGGAACAATACGCCTTGACGGAAAAAACACGGGCTGCAGCGGGTTCATCGTCTTTATTGCAGGCACAACACTCATGGCGGCTACTGCGGACGACGGAACCTTTTGCTTTGACCATGTGCCCGCAGCTCAAAACTATTCATTTCTTGTAATGCGCGGAACAAACACTTTGTTTTACCGCACATCATCTGTTTCCATGCATCGTGAAACGGCACTCGGGACATTTGATGTCACCACGGAACAAATTGCGGAAGCGGCCCAATCATTCATTTGGAAAGGAGCTTTGAACGCACCTCCAGACGAACCTCAGAAAAACTGGGCATACTTCAACAGAACGACTTACACTTCCTACTTGTGGAACGGAAATTCATGGCAGGTACTTTCAACAATCTTCCGCGATGAAACTGCCCCCGGCACAGTGACAAACAATATTGCACAGGGAAAAAGCAATGCGGCGGAACTCACGTGGGAAAATCCTACAGACGATGATTTATACGGCATCGTCATCATCTGCACTCCGGCAGGAAAAGAAGCACCTGTTTTTGAATCTACCGCAAAACTCCCCGACTGCGCCGTGCTTGTTTCTCCAAGCAACAAAAAATATGTATGGTCGAATCTACTTGCAGGAAATTCATACACATTCACCTTCTATGCAGTTGATGTCGCCGGAAACAAAAGCGAACCACAAAATGCCACCTGCACTATCGGGCAGATGAGTCAGGGCATGTCGCTCAATCTTATTCCTAACACTACTACCAGAACAAATAAACCGCTGACCATCAACGTTGTTTGCACTACAAGCGCCTCCGACGTGCTTCTCGTCAAGTACGCAAACGGAATACGACAGACAGATTATTTTGTCATGGGCGGCGGCATTCCTATCACTGCTAACAACGGCAATTATTTTTTCAGCACCACCACCAACGGGACATACACCGCATACGCAAAAGATTCTGAAGGACGACAGGAAATTACATCCATCCAAATTGACACTATTGACACCACAGCTCCCGACGCCGTAACTGACATGACCGCCGGCTACGATGCAGCTTCTGGCAGAATGGCTGTTTCTTGGCACAAGTCCGCATCGGACGATGTTGAGCAGCAAGTGCTTATGTACTCTGCGTCAGGGCAGTCAGAAGTCGCAGTGCTTGCTGCAGACAGCGAGTCTTATGCATTTGACTGCAACAGTGACGGCAGCGCGTATACCATAACCGTAAGCGCCATCGATGCCGCCGCGAACACAAGCGTTCCGGTGAGCAGAACTGTCAACGCAAACATAAAGCCATCAGTCACAAAAGTCACCATTGATAAAACACGCATTGACTCCAAAGCTACATCGCGTACCGTCACCATCTCTGTTTCCGGATTCAACTTTCTTTCAGCAGACACAACGGTGTTTGCAGCGCAAATCTCCGGCGCAGACCGCACTCCATATCCGCTTACTATTTCATCGGACAATTCTGCAGTCGCATCGATTGTTGCGCCGACAAAAGAATCGGTATACACAATAAGCATCTGGTATGACAATGAAATTGTTGGCTCAGCGGAACTTGCCGTTGTCGCCCCTGCGCAGATAACAGACGTTCTCATGCAAAGCGGACAAATTTCCGCAGGCATCGGCGGCTCAGAAATAATTACCGTTGAAGGCATAAACCTTGACCTTTGCAAAGAGATAAAAATGAAGGTACTCAATTCCGACAAGGTCTTGGTAAACAACTATTTGGGCAACGCAGCAGTGCAAGACCAATACACGGCGCAAGGAAAAATCATGCTTCCTGAAATAGAAGGCAGCTATGAACTGCAAATTATTGTTGACAGCGCCATTCTCTTTACAAAAAAAATACAAGTGTACGGACCGCCGGTAATTACGAAACCTTGCCAATTGGTGACTGCATTTCAAAACTGCGGCAAAAGGATAGAAGTCGTTTTTACCGGCAGAAATTTAAACATTCCCACAAACACTATCAGCCTTGTCTGCAACGGAATCACAACTGACGCGATATCGTACGAAGAAACACAAGTCACCGGTACTATTGTCATTCCGGTTGTAACGCAGGAAAAAGAATTCCCTGTCACGATTCTATTGAACGGAAAAGAAATTGAAGGAGCGGAAGGTACACTTTCGCTGCTAAAGACGGTACATTACTTTTCTCAGTGCAACAAAATGGTAACTGTCATTGCCGCAGGCAAAACAATTACATTGTCTTCAAAAGAAAGCAACACGCTCACCGCAAACACTTCTCTTGCCGGCTACGAAATTGGTGCATATCCTGTCACCGTAGGACAATGGAGTACCGTGCAAGTGTGGGCGGAACAACATGGTTATTCCTTTGCAACGCAATACACACCTGATGACATTGTTCCCGAAGACAAAGAACCAATGCACGGAATAAGTTTCCGAGACTGCCTGGTATGGTGCAATGCATATACTGAATGGACAAACGCGCAGAATGGGAACAACGCGCTTGTGTGTGTGTATTACACAGACAGCGAATACAAAACGCCAATCCGTAATTCTGCTTCAGCAAACTACGCGCTTACTTACTACGGCTCATGCGACAGACCGTATTGTGAACCGCGTAATGCCGCAAGTAAAGGGCAAGTTGTGCTCTCTGGACAAATGGCAAACGGCTACCGGCTTCCTTCGGCTGCGGAATGGGAATTTGCAGCTCGCGGAGGAAATACCTCAGCTCTTTCGTGGACGTATACTTATTCCGGCTCGAACACCATTGACGAAGTTGCCTGGTACGCAAACAACAGCCATGCCGTCATTCATTCCGTAGGACTCAAACTGCCAAACAGCCTTGGCATATTCGACATGACAGGCAATGTCTTTGAATGGGTACATGACAATTCTTTCTCTGACACACACCAGTTGCGTGGCGGCAGCGTAAGTTCTTCTTCCGGCGACTGCACGACAGCAAACAACACAATGACTTTATATACGTATGCTGTTTCTGAAACAGGAGGTTTTAGAATTGCCAGGAGCAACTGACAAAATGCTCTTTTTGCTAAAACAATGAAAATATGATATGATAATTCCCATGCCGGCAACAAAAGTATTAATTATTGAAGATCACCCTATCTTTAGCAAAGGACTTGCCCAACTCATCTCCGTGCAGCAAATCTATACTGTTGTCGGTGAAGCGAAGAACAAAGCCGAAAGTATGGAAATTCTTGCAAAAGAAAATCCTGAGCTTGCCATCGTTGACCTTAATCTTGGAGACGAGGACGGACTTGATTTAATTCAGCAGATGCATGCTTCGTATCCAAAGCTGGTGATTCTTGTGCTGAGCATGCATGATGAACGGTACTATGCGGAACGTGCGCTCAAAGCAGGCGCACGCGGCTATATCATGAAAGAAGAAGCTGGCAGCAAAGTCATTGAAGCAATTCAAACCGTTCTCTCCGGAAAAATATGGCTCAGCGAACAGGAAAAAAAGCGTGAGCAGGAAGGAGCCGTCTTAGGTGGAAAAACACACACTGCCGATGATGATATTGCAACGCTAAGCAACAGGCAGCTCCAAATATTTACGCTCATCGCAAAAGGTCTTGGCACTGTTGAAATTGCCGCCAAACTCAATCTAAGTGCAAAAACAGTAGACACTCATAAAGAACATATGAAGATAAAGCTTCACTGCAATACATCGCAGGAACTTCGTCAGTTTGCCATAGAATGGTCTTCCCGCAGATAATTTAAAAGCTCACTAAAATTTGCGGATATAGCAAAAAAGTGCTACACTAATAAGATAACAATAAGAAAAACTCCGGAGGAAAGACATGAATCTACTCAGCGACTATGGTTACAATCAAGAAAAAATTGATCAAAAAGTTGAATCTTGCTGGAAAACGATATTTGAAGGCAAAAAAACAGAACGTCTCTATTTTGATGCGGCTGATGACACCGGCTACATTTTAGATCCCGCTGAAGATATGGTCTTGGCTGAAGGAATGGGCTACGGCATGATGATGGCCGTTCAGATGGACAAAAAGGAAATCTTTGACAAACTCTGGAAATGGGTTGCAACAAAGATGCTTCTTGACGAAGGTGACTGCAAGGGACATTTCTGCAGCACATGCACGACAACGGGCAAAAAGAAAATAAAAAATCCTTCTCCGGTAGGTGAAGAATATTTTGCCATGTCGCTTTTCTTTGCGGCACACCGTTGGGGCAACGGCAAAGGAATATTCAATTACGAAAAGGAAGCAAATTCAATTCTGCGAATTTCAGTTCACGGGAAAAATACACTCTGGAATAAAGACAACCATCTCATTCGGTTCATCTGCGGCAGCACATTCAGCAACCCTTCATACCATCTTCCGCACTTCTACGACTTATTTTCAATGTGGGCAGATGCAAAAGAGGAAGACTTCTGGGGCAAAGCTGCTGGAGCAAGCAGAGCTTACATAGTAAACACCTGCAACAAAAAAACTGGTCTGGCGCCGGAATATGCGCAAAATGACGGAACTCCGCTTCCACTTGAAGACCACGGCACTTTTGCAAGCAGCAGTTATTCAGTTGCTGCAAACATCGGACTCAATGCAATGTGGTTTGGTGACATACCAGATCTTGCGCAGACGGCAGCACATCTTATCACTTTCTTTGACAAAAAAAAGACAATAGAATTCATGGAATATAAACTTGACGGCACACCGCTCAAAAGAAAGGCACAACATCAAGTGGCTCTCTGCGCTGCGATTGCAGAATCAGTTCTTGCGCTTGAACGCAGCAAGGAGCCTGTTTCAGATAATGAAAAGGCGGCTGCAAAGCGGGCAGTAAAGCGTTTCTGGGAAACCGAGCCTGTAACAGGAAAGAATAGATATTTTGACAACTGCATGTATTTCTTCGCGCTTCTTGCACTCAGCGGAGCATACAACGTATACTGATTACTACTGAATAATAAAATTTTAAAAAAGGATTTTATATATGAGTACAGTATTTTCACGGCTTAGAAGCGACATCAAAAGCGGCACGAGCACACGAAGCGAGCTTGTCGGTTTTGTTGTCGCTCTGTTTGCTTTTATTTCACACTGCTGCTTTCTTGTTCTATTTTACTTTCTCAACATCAAGCCGATGTTTTATTTCAACATCTTCAGCGTTGTGTTTTTCGCAATACTTTTTTTTACGTTTAGAAAATCGGACTCATATCTTCCGCACTACATTCTGTCGGGCATAGAAGTGATTGCACATCAAATTGCGGCTGATTACTTTATTGGCGTGCAATCGTGTTTTCATTACTACATCATCCTTATCGCGCTCATTTCTTGTCTTGAGCTTGAGAATCACATAAAGCTTTCAGTTATATTTGCTTCAATAAGCGCGGCAATTTTTCTTGCAATTGAAGTAGGAATGGCTAATCTTACTCCTGTCTATGCGCTTCCCCTCTCAACAATTAAAATAATCAAGACGGCAAATATCAGTCTTACGCTCATACTCTTTGTTGTTATAGAATATGTGTTCATTGTCACGGTATTCAAGGCGGAACAAGCGGCCCGGACACAATATTCTCGTGCGGAGCAGCTGCTGGGCAACATTCTGCCGGCACACATTGCAAGCAAACTCAACAGCACGGACAATACAACCGTTGCAGTTTCATACGACTCTGTTGCCGTTCTGTTTCTTGACATTGTTGGCTTTACCAATTTTTCTTCACATCTGGAAGCAAATGCAATCGTCACAATTCTCAACGGTCTCTTTTCCGGCTTTGACGAAGTGATTGACGAATATCATGTTGAAAAGATTAAGACGAGCGGTGATTCATACATTGCGGCGAGCGGCATTCCATACAGTGAAGACAAACAGTATGCAAACATTGCACTCTTTGCGCTTCGTATGCAGAAAATTCTTGCGGAATTCAACGCGGAACATCATGCAGATTTCAAAGTAAGAATCGGCATTCACTGCGGACCGGTTGCAGCAGGCGTTATTGGGAAGAAAAAATTCATTTATGACATCTGGGGTTCAACAGTGAACTTTGCCGCACGCATGGAAACAACAGGCATTGCAGGCCGCATTCAAGTGTCGGAAGAAATGTATCACAAACTCCGTGACTCTTTTACTTTTGATGAACGAGCGCCTATTCCGATTAAAAGTTACGGAATGTGCACAACTTATTTTCTAAAAAAACAAAAGAATAATTAGAGTTTAGTACGTCCCCGAAAACTTCGCGCAAGCGTTAATTTGTCTGCGTACTCAAGATCTCCACCAACAGGCAGCCCGCTTGCCAGACGCGTAACGGTGCAGCCCGTTTCCTGCAGCAGACGCTGGACATACAGTGCGGTTGTATCGCCTTCAACAGTCGGATTTGTGGCGATAATCACTTCCTTAACACCATTTGTGGCAACGCGTTCAAGCAATTGCGCAATATGCAGTTGGTCCGGCCCTATTCCTTCAAGCGGAGAAATAACTCCTCCCAAAACATGAAAAAGTCCGTGATACTCGTGGGAGCATTCTATTGTTGCAACATCTTGCGGTTGTTCTACAACACAGATTATGCTTTTATCTCTTGTTGCATCGCTGCAAATTGGACATGGATCATTTTCTGTCCACGCCCCGCATATTGAGCACGGTTTAATTTTCTGTTGAAGTGTTTGCAGCTGTACTGCAAAGCGCTGCAAGAAAGGCGCATCGGTGCGTAAGAGATAATTTGCAATACGCGCGGCACTTTTTTTGCCTATGCCGGGAAGTCGCGAAAAACTATCAGTGATTTCGTCTAGCGCATTCATATATTCAATCCAAGTTGCTGGGCCAGCGGTCCTGCCTTCGCTTTAATTTCATCCTGCATTCTACTCACGGCATCGTGATTCGCCGCCACAATCAAATCTTCAAGCATGGGAATATCACGATTGTCTACGCACACTGGGTCAAGTTTGATGCCAACCATCTCAAATTTTCCATTCACGGTGACCGTCACCATATTGCCGCCTGACGAGCCGGTTGCCGTCATCTTTGCAAGCTCGGATTGTGCCTGTTCAAGCTGCTCCTTCATTCCTGAAAGATTTTTCATCATATCAAAAGGGTTCATTGATTCCTCCGCATTGCTCAGCCCGCTATCAACGTGCCTCTGAATGTATTGCATAGAAGCTGCACTTCAATAGGTAGCTCTTTTTTTTCTCCACTCTCTTTTTTTTCTACATACTGAATTGCAAAGGTAACTTGCCGCGCTGTTTTTTCCGACAAGTACGAAGTGATTCTTGCCGCGCTGTTCTGAAGCTGCATCTTTACAAAAGCCTCTTCGGTCACTGCGGTAATTTCGCCGCCGGTAGATTTCCAATCTTTTGTCTGCGATAAAGCGCTTGCAGCAAGTGGATCAGTCACTGAAAATTCACTTATCATAGATGCGCATAATGCGTTGAGCTGGTTGTCATTGCTATATGAATGCTCCTGAACAGAAGCTATAACTTCAGCAGGCACTTCCGTTGCAACATCAGGCATTTGAGTCTGCGGCGCATTGTCTGCATGAACAACAGACCCCTGCTCGGCGTCAGAAACGTCTTCGTCAAAATCATCAGGTGCGTACGAGCCTTCTTCTGCATCATACGACTCAGAAGTGTCTGTTCGCTCAGTGTACTCATTTTGAACCGGCATTGTACGCTGTGCAACAGCTGACTGCACAACAGAAACTGCGGGCGCAGGAGATGCCGCGCTGTCGCTCATGCAAAAGCTGTCAGATATTGTATCACCGGCTGCTGTCTTATTTACCGGCGGTACAGCTCCGCCATCATGAAAAGAGTGTGCCTCTGTTTGGGAGCCACCTTCTTTCTGAGCATCATCCATTGCGCTAAAATGCGGCACATACACCGGCTGGGTGCCCGCTGCTTGCTGCGATACACTTTGCTGCGGGACAGTCTGCTGAATTGGCATCTGTGAAGCAACAACATGGCGTTCCGTCGGCTGCCCGGCAGAACTTCCGGCAAGCAACGGTTTTACTGCGTCAACTGCACGCTTTACTTCTGCCGCAGAAACATATTCTTTAAGCCAGCAAAGTCTGCTCACTGCAAGTTCAAGCTCATAGCGTTGGTTAAGCGAGTAGCGTATGTCACGGTATAACTGCAGAAAAATATCGAGTGCACGTTCAATCTGAATACTGTTCCATGACTCAATCACAAGCGGAGCAAATCGTTCGCTTGCCTGGCCAAGCAACGCTTCTTTTGTAATGCCATTCTTTATAAGCAACAGACTTCGTAAATAATCGGTACAGTTTGAAATAAGCTGCTCTATGCTCACGCCGTTCTGCAAATATTCATCTATTTTGGTAAGTGCTTCCGAAGAATCTTCTTTTGCACAGAGCGTAAATAATTCGTTAAGACGATCAACACCAACAAGGCCAAGTTTATCTCTAATTTTGTCATAGGTAAGCTCGCCATCACTAAAGGCGGCGACTTGATCAAAAAGCGTATATGCATCGCGCATACTGCCTGTTGATTCCCGCGCAACCCAATACAAAGCCTCATCATCCACCTTGAGATTTATTTCTTCAGCAGCCTTTGCAAGTTGTTCTTTTACTTTTTCAATTGGCACAAGGCGGAAGTTGAATTGCTGGCAGCGTGACTTGATTGTCGCAGGAACTTTCTGTAATTCCGTTGTGGCAAAGATAAATATGACGTATGGCGGCGGTTCCTCTATTGTCTTGAGCAAGGCATTGAATGCGCTTGTTGAGAGCATATGGACTTCGTCTATGATATAAATCTTATAGCGACTTGCGTTCGGCGGGAAAAGAACTTCATCTTTTATCTGACGCACATCATTGACGCTTGTGTTTGACGCGCCATCTATTTCTATGACATCAAGAGATGAGCCTTTTGTAATTTCAACACATGACGAACAAGTGCCACACGGGGTCGCAGTCGGACCTTTTTCACAGTTAAGCGCTTTTGCAAGAATGCGTGCTGTCGATGTCTTTCCGCAGCCTCGCGGACCGCTGAACAAATATGCATGTGCTATCTTACCCGATTGAATTGAATTGCGCAGTGTTTCCGCAACAAATTCCTGTCCAATCAAGTCTTCAAATTTCTGCGGCCGTCGTCTGGTCGCGGTTACTTCGTATGCCATAAATCAAAGAATACTGTAATTTGTTAAATTCTACAAGATAAAAACTTTGATTGTCATACAGCATACGTCATATGCAAGCCTGTCTACCAATGTCCGCTTGCTCCGCCGCCACCAAATCCGCCACCACCGCCAGAAAATCCTCCGCCGCCACTTCCACCACCAAAGCCGCCAAAATGCGTACCCGTGTTTGAAGTATAATTTCTTCCAATGCCCGAATGCGGATTGACTGCGCTCATCACCGAAGAAACAATGATAAGTACGAGCCAGAATAAAACAAAAAGCACAAACAAAAGAATTGCTATGCCATTTCCAACAGAATTTCCGGAAGATTCTTTTTCTTCGTCAGTCTGATTCACCGTGACAAGCGAGCTGTCGTTTGTAATGATGCCAGCCATGTTTTTAACGGCAGAAATAATTCCTTCACCATACTTATTGCTTCTGAACGCAGGAATAAGAACATTTCGTATGATGCGGGCGCATTTTGCATCGGTAAGCGCACCTTCTGTTCCGTAGCCGGTTTCGATTCTTACATCATGTTCCTGCATGGCAACAGTAAGCAGCGCACCGTTATCAACACCTTTCTGCCCTAGTTTCCACGCCTCTGCATACTTCATGCTGAATGAATTGATATCATCTCCATCGAGCGTATCCACCGTGAGCACCGCAATCTGAACACCAGTCGTAGTATCAAGGTTGCGCAAATAACTGTCGAGTTCATTGTATTCTGATTCGGAAAGAACATGGGCAGTATCAACCACCGGTCCGGTAAGTCGATACAATCCGTTTGCGTCTTTTAGATATTGTCTGCTGTAGGCGCTTGCCGAGCGATAGCCATTGTCACTTTGCGCTTCATCTTGGCCGGCAGTGGCTGTCGTTGTTTCTTCAGTCGTCGCTTGCGCAGCTGCTGTTTCTGCTGCGTCGTCAGTTTCTGCTTGGACGGAAGCAACGGCAGGCGTTTGTGTCTGCTGAGCTTCTTTTTTCTTAGAAGAACCAGTACATGTTCTTATGAGCAAATACGGAATTCCAATTACCAGGAACAAAAAGACAAAGAGACCGAATTTATCGGAATTCTTTTTTTTAGCAGCTCGTTCAATTACTGCCATTTTTCATTCTCCAAAATAACAAGACCGTCAGGAAGTTCATCAGGATTTTCATCGTGATTCGGGAAATATTCTGCAAGCAGTTCCCCGCACCTGTTTACTGCATTCTCAAATGCTTCTTTCGCATTTCCTTTTGAAAAATTTTCAGCAAGCTCGTCAGCAATAAGATTCCACAAGTCCTGGGAAATTTTTTCACTGATTCCTTTGTCAGCAACAATACGAACTTCTTTTTCAAAATACGAAACAAATATAAGTATGCCGGAATGTTCCTTCGTGCAGTAGACGCCGCTTTCTGTAAAATAGCGCAACGCCCGCGCTGTCACCGCATGTTTCTTCGCCTGCTGAGGAATAATGAGTGCATCGAGTGCCGGTACATTGAAAAGAAAATACAGCACGACAACAAAGACTGCGCAGACAATGACATAAAAGGCAGCAAGATACCAAGGCTCCTGCCCCCAGAATATTCGTCCAAGCCACGCATATATCTGATTCGCCATAGGAAACAGACTCGCAAGTAAAAGCAGCGACATGCAAAGCGCAAATGCAAGTTCCCAAAATGCGTAACTTGAACTTTCTGCAATCATCGCAAGCGCGATTTCGCCTGTTGTCTTTGATTCCGCCTTTTTTACTGCGTCCTGAATCTCTGAAAACGACTTGTCATCGAGCTTCAGTTTTTTTACAAGTGCCGAATGTTTCATCTTTTCCCCTAATTAAAAGGATACAACAGGAGCTTTTGAAGCGCCTTCATCAGCCTTAAAATATGCCTTGCTTTTAAAACCAAATATATTTGCGATGAATACATCTGGGAATTTTGAAATAGTCGTGTTGTATGTCTGAACAGCATCGTTGTACCGTTTGCGTTCCGTTGCAATGCGATTTTCAACACCTTCAAGCTGGCTCTGCAAGTCAAGGAAATTTTCATTTGACTTGAGTTCAGGATATGCTTCGGTAATCGACAGGAGTCGTGACAGGCTGGAGCCAAGCTGATTCTGTTCCTTTTGGAATTCAGCAAGTTTTTCCGGATCATCGGTGATGCTGGAATCGATTGTCACATTGCCACCAAGTTTTGAGCGAGCTTCTGCAATTTCTGTAAAGACTTTTTCTTCGTGGCCAGTAATTCCTTTTACCGTATTCACCAAATTTGGCACAAGGTCATTGCGTTCCTGATAACGGTTTTCAACATTCGCCCACTGACTGTTGACTGCCTCACGCTGTGAAACCATATTGTTGTAGCCACAACCGGTAAATGTAAAAAGGCACACTGCAATCACTGTGCTCACTGCAAACAGACGTATTTGTTTCATAAAATTCATTTCTCCTTGGAATAAAATCCTTTCATTCCATTCATTCTGTACTAAAAGTATGTTTTTTGCAACTTTAGGTCAAGGAAAAGTGAGTTTATTCTATTGAATTTTTTACTATTAATAGCTATTCTTATATAGTATGTGCTTCTCTGTGCACAACAGTCTGACACAATTTTTCTTACGAGGTTTGTATGAGCGCAAAATACGATTTTACCGTTGAAAACTTGGGTGAATGCAAAGTTCATTCGCCAATAGAACTTTCACGTGAACACGGTGATTTCCGTGCCAACTATGTAAAAGACAATTCTTACGTGCGTAACAGTGTCAACGTTTTTGCTGATAATGCAGGTGACGGAAAAGATTCATCAAATCTGATGGAAAAAGCAGGACCGCGTGAATACATTTATTTCAATCCGGCGCATGTTACCGCCGGCATTTGTACTTGCGGAGGTCTTTGTCCTGGATTGAACGATGTCATTCGCGCAGTAGTACGCTGTTTGTGGAACCGCTACGGTGTCCGCAGAATTCGCGGCATTCAGTTTGGCTACAAAGGTTTTTTCACTGACCAAGGGTATGATACAATCGACCTGAATCCTGATATTGTTGATTCAATCCATAAAATCGGCGGTTCATTTTTGGGAACTTCACGCGGTGGCGGCGACCGTGTGAATGATATTGTCGACTCAATTGAGCGTCTTAACATAAACATGATGTTTATTATCGGCGGCGATGGTACGCAGCGCGGAGCATTGGACATTGCAACAGAAATTGAAAGACGCGGTTTGAAGATTGCTGTTGTCGGCATTCCAAAGACTGTTGACAACGACCTTGAATTCATTGACCGTTCCTTCGGCTTTGAAACAGCAGTTCAGAAGGCTACTGAAGCAGTCAATTCAATACACATGGAAGCGCATTCTCAAATTAACGGCATTGGTCTTGTTAAGCTCATGGGACGTGAGTCGGGCTTTATTGCTGCAGAGACAGCGCTTGCAAGCCACGAAGCAAATTTCTGTCTTATTCCGGAAGTGCCGTTTGATCTTGACGGACCAAATGGATTTCTTGAACATCTTGAGGCTCGGCTTATGGATCATCACCACGCGGTCATTGTCGTAGCAGAAGGAGCCGGACAAGATTTACTTACCACGACAAACCAAAAGGATGCAAGCGGAAATAAAAAACTTGCCGACATTGGCGTATACCTTCGCGACAAGATTACGGAATACTTTGCAAACAAACACATTCATATCAACTTAAAATACATTGATCCTGGTTACCAGGTGCGCGCTGCCGTCACCACGGCAAACGATTCAATCTACTGCGAAAGACTTGGCAATAATGCTGTCCACGCAGCGATGGCCGGCAAGACAAAGATTGTTATTGGTCTGGTACACGACAAGTACGTGCATATACCAATCAAAATGGCAACGCTCAAACGCAACATGGTAGATCCAGAAGGTTCTCTGTGGCGCGATGCGCTTGATGCTACACTCCAGCCAATTCTGATGGTGAACAACATCAACACAGTGACAGAAAAAATGCGTAAGATTGCAGCTGATGCAAACGCCGTAGCTGACGCAAAACTTGCCGCAGCTACGCAGAAAAAATAATTCTCTTTTCAGTGTAAGCACAAGAGGCTTTCTAAAAAAGAAGGCCTCTTTTTTTATGCCCATTCCGTACCAAAAATGCAATAAAAAAGTCCCGGAAAAGAATCACTTTCTTTCCGGGACTTGTTCATATTATAAAACCAGTGCAGCAAACGTATGTATTACGCTTTAGCTTTAGCACCTTTGCGTGAAAGCATACGAACTGCTTCGATAACCTGCAGAACGGCAAGCACGAAGAGTACGCAGCCAATCACGGCGAGCGGCAGATGGTCAATCCAAGGGTTGGAACCTGCAACCGGAACAGACAACGCTGAAACAAATGCTTTCATATGCTGTACAACGAGCATCACAATTGCGGTAAATGTCACTGCGAACATGAAGACAACCGGAATGATTGTCTCCCAAGCCTTCTGTCCCTTGCGGAGCAGCCATGCGGTGATGGCAAGCAGTGCGAGTGCCGCAAGCAGCTGGTTTGCAGAACCGAAAATCGGCCAAATCTTTGCATAGCCGGCAATGAGCAGCACGACAGAAATTGCGATGGTAAGCACTGTTGCAACGTACATATTGCCAACAGCCTTTGTAAAGGTGTTCTGTTTCTTAGCGCCCTGAGCAAGTTCCTGCACAAGATAACGTCCGATGCGTGTAGCCGTATCAAGAGACGTAAGTGCGAATGCAGAGTAAGCAAGCGTTACAAACACTTTGCCGCCCTGGAGCGGAATGCCAAATGCGTTCATGAACGCAGCAACGCCGTTTGCAAAGACCGCAGCCGGTGCGCCAAGTTTTGAACCGTCGGCGATAGCGGTAAGACCATCTTTGGAAACATAGCCAACGACGATGAGTGCCACAATTGCAAGGAGCCCTTCAACAAGCATTGCACCGTATCCTACAATCTGAGCGTCCTTCTCATGCGCAAGCTGCTTTGACGTAGTGCCCGAAGAAATGAGCGAGTGGAATCCAGAGATGGCACCGCAGGCGATTGTTACGAAAAGAATCGGGAAGAGCGTTCCCTTTCCCGCAACCTTGAATCCTGCAAATGGAACAAGGTCCATCGTCGGATGCTTTACGAACACGCCGATGATAGCACCGGCCATCATTGCATAGAGCAGGAAGCTGCAGAGGTAGTCACGCGGCTGGAGCAAGAGCCATACCGGGAGCACTGAAGCAAGCGCAATGTAAATGATGAGGATGATATCCCAGGTAGTTGCATTGAACTTAAGAACTGGGCAGTAGAAGCCGAGTACGATTGCACCTGCAACGCAGATGACACCGATAATTGTTGAAACACCAAGTCCTGCATGGAGCTTGTTGCGGCACCAGCCGAATGCGACTGCAAGGAAAATGAAAATAATGGAAGCAGTGCCAGCCTGAGCGCCGGTAAGGTCGCCAGTCGCCGGATTATATGCGAATGTCTTTGCACAGATGTCGGTGAACGCCGCAACCACAAGGCCGATGGTGAGCCACGCGTACCAGTTGAAAATAGTCTTTCCGCGTTTAGAAACGTTAGTGCTGATGATTTCGCCAATAGACTTGCCATCGTTGTCCAAAGAAGCAGCAAGAGAACCAAAGTCATGCACACCGCCAACAAACACTGAACCAATGACAATCCAGAGATACACCGGAATCCATCCGAATGCAGCCGCAAGGATTGGTCCGGTTATAGGACCTGCACCTGCGATTGAAGAGAAGTGGTGTCCAAAAAGAACACGCGCGTCAGTCGGAACGTAGTCAATGTTATCATTGAGACGTTCAGCCGGAGTCTTGCGGTCATTGGTAAGACCCCATTTTTTTGCCAGATATCCGCCGTAACAGATATAGGCAACGACGAAAATCACAATTCCGCCTAACAATAAAACAAGAGAGTTCATCTCTTTATTCCTCCATACCTGTCTTTTAGAACAGGCCTACTTTTATTTATTCCCGTTTTTTTCAACAGGATTAAATATCTTGCGTTTTGCAGCTGCAAACCGGCTGCAGTACACACTTTTTGCCTCCAAGTCCACAAGAACAGCACATGCGTCTGTATATCCCCAAAAGCCAAATCGATGCGTCTTATGAAAATGAAATCGCTTTATCAGATTAATTTCTTCTTTCGTGCAGCCTGCCTGCTCAACAAATGCCACGGTCACCGTAGTAGACTTATGATGGCGGGAAAGTTCTCCACTGTACTGAATGGCAAAGGCAGGAAGGGAATCAAGCTGTTCCTTCAAAGAAGATAAATCCATGGCAGTGCATACAAGGCAAAGCTCTTTTGTATCAAGGTAATCCATCACGGCATCTTTTGAAAGAAGCGTTTGATTCTCACGAGATGAGTATGATGCTGCAAAATCATATGTCATTCCGCCGTACACTTTATTCTTTGCAACGTCAAAATAACATTCAAGGCGTTTCTGCAGCAGAGCCAAATACTCCGCGCAGGAATCGTTGCCACAATTTGCACTGTCCATGATTAGTGATACTGTACGTCCAAAAGTCTTTAATGTCAATAAATATTCTTTAATTATACTTCATTTATTTCTTCTTAAAATGTGTCCCTTTTGTGCCGGCAGAGTCATAAATCAAACGGCTTTTCTTGTTTCTTCATGAATAACGTGGTATACTGGACAAATAGGAGTTTTACCATGAAGAAATATTCATCACTTATTATTGTAGCGGCAATTGCACTTGTCGCATCATTCTCTTTTACCGGTTGTCCTACCTCGGCTCTCACCGGAAAAACAACAACAATCAAAATGTATGATAACTGTCCGCAGGACACATATGCATTGCTTGCAGAAGTCGCGTTAAAGGCTTCAAACAGCACTTATAAAGGAGTCACCTCATTCAGCTTCACCGGTACGCCGTCAACTTCAAGCATAAAACCTGTCGCAACATATTACGGCTACTGCACGGCAATAAAAGAAGCCATTGCCAAGGGAACAGGAAAGACATGCACGCTTTCGTTCAACACACAGTCAACGGGAAAAGGCGCAACTCTTTCATTCTCTTCAACAGATGAAATCATCAAATCACTGCTCAACATGAGTCTCAACAATTATACGACAGTGTACGCAATCTACAAATACTAACAGACTGTAATGCGCATAGCTCTCTATCTCAACAATCTTGATGAAGAATACCAGCTAGCGCTTTACCGTTCCGTAAGTTTACGCGCGCGGGAGTTAAACATTGATTTGCTCTGCGTGCAGCAAGAACAGTTCGGGGAAGATGATTCTTCCCGTGGACTGCTTCCTTCACATTCCTTCATTTCTGCAGACGGCGTCATTCTTGTTTCTTCCGTCATCGCAGACAAATCTACCGTTCTACACGGTGAAAAAATCAAGCAACTGTTCGGATCCATTCCCGTCATTTCAATCAGCATACCTATTGAAGGCTTGCCAACGCTTCTTGTAAACATGAACGATTCCATGAAAGCACTGATGAATCACCTGCTCACCACGCACCATTACAAGAAATTCCTTTTTCTTGGCGGACCAATCGGCCATCAAGACAATATTATCCGTGAATCAATTTTCTGCAGCGCAATAAAAAACGCGCATAAAAAAGACGCTTCTGTCTCGGGAGCAATCATTCATGCGGAATTCAGTGAATACACCGGAATGACTGCCGTTGAACAATACATTGCTTCCCATGCGGATTCCCCTGTTGATGTGATTGTCTGTGCAAACGACAACATGGCAATAGGCGCATCACATTCGCTCAAAACGCAGCACGACAAACGCTGGTCTGCGTGTGCAGTCACCGGTTTTGACGACATACCAAGCGCTTTTCTGGAACAACCGCCACTTACAACAGTACGGCAGCCGACAGATAAAATGGGTAGCACCGCGGTTGACACAATGTATAATCTTATCCGCAAGAAGCCTACTCCTGAAATAATCCACATAGATTCAACACTCATTCTGCGCAACAGTTGTGGCTGCGTCAAATCAGAAAACTTTACACAAAAAAATATTCAGTTAGCAGAAGACATTTCCACAATTCAGCGTGAACGCATAAAAAATGAACAGATGCAGCAGCACGTCAGTTTTTTTAGTCAGACGTTAAACTCTGTAAATTCAATATATGACATTGTTGAAAATTTGCGCAGTTTTCTTGGCAACAGTGGCATTCAAACTTTTTCCTTCTTTCTTTTTCCACCTGATAAAAATCATATTCTTGATGAATCATTGCTTATCTACACAAAGACAAGCAAAAAGGAAACAGTGTACACGCCAGGTAAAAAAGTGTCACTGCAAGTTTTCTTTAGCAAGAAAGTCAAACACAGTACGCCTCAGGATCTTACATTGCGCTATCTGTGCGCCGGCAAAGAACAGCTTGGCCTTATTGTGTACGAAGCGGAAAGCAGCGTGCATCCGCAGATGTGTTCACTTTCCATACTGCTTGGCAACACCATCAGCAGAATGCACTTTCTTCAAAAAGAAAAGGAACGCAGTCGTGAGCTTGAAAAAGAAGTTGAAAGCCGTACAAAGCAAATTGTAGACGCAAACAAAAAATTGGCTCAAGAAAGCCAGCGCAGAATTCTTGTTGAAGCGGAAGTTCTTAAAATCAGCGAACAGGAACGTATGCGGTTCAGCATGGATCTGCATGATGACATTTGTCAACGACTTGCCGGCATAAGCATGATGTGCCAAGGCATGTCAGCACTACAACCAGACCTTGCAGAACTGAGCACGCTCATTGATGAGACACTGCGAAGAACACGCCAGTACGCCCATGATTCCTTTCCTATGGAACTTGATGCGCTCGGCATGAAACAGGCTGTTGAAAATCTCTGCCACACCGTGCAGGAACAATGCGACAACAAATTAAAGATTGATTTTTTTTGGAACGCAGAAGAGCCAATACTGCTTGACCGTACACAAAACATTGATATATTCAGAATTATTCAGGAAGCGCTGCATAACACCGTAAAACATTCCGGCGCTTCAAATGCGTCTGTCTCTTTCACACAACAAGACAACACGCTCACCGTCTGTATTGCGGACAACGGCAAAGGAAATGAAGCGCTCAACAAAAACCCGCTTCAGCTTGAAAAAGCATTGCCTGTAGCAAATGCAAACAAACGATACACCGGCATTGGCCTAAAATCAATGTATTACCGCGCTGATCAGATTGGCGCCGTCTGCAAGATTCATTCTTCGCCGTCAAAGGGAACAACGGTTTCCATACTAGTGCCGCTTTGCATAAAAAAATAGCAATCGGCATAAGTTCAATTCATTGGCAGGGTGTTTTTTTATAAGACACTTTCTGCTATACTAGCACCATGGAAATGCAGGAAGCACCACAAGAAAATCACTCATATCTTACCGACCAGCTTATTACCTATATTGGCAACAAACGCGCGCTCCTTGATTTTATTGGACAAGGTGTTTCTTTTGTGCAGAAAAAGCTCAATGCAAAAAAATTAGTCACCTTTGATGTTTTTAGCGGAAGCGGCATTGTTTCCCGCTATCTCAAGCAATTTTCTTCATTCATATACGCAAACGACCTTGAAGAATACGCCCGCGTCATAAGCAACTGCTATCTTGCAAACAAAAACAGTCTCGACATGGATAAATTGCAGAAATTATATGAGACGCTAAATGAAACATGCGCTCAAAAGATTGCTTTGTATATTGACGAAAATTCCAATGCGCTAAAAACCGACTCTTGTCCCGGCTTTATTTCTAAACTTTACGCTCCGCATACCATGAGCTGCATAAAAAAAGACGAGCGTTGTTTTTACACACCATACAACGCCGCCTACATAGACATTGCCCGTTCTGCGATTGCAAAAATTGTGCCTGAAGAACTACAATGTTTTTTCATAGCGCCACTACTCGCTGAAAGTTCCATTCATGCAAACACCGGCGGTGTATTCAAAGGATTCTACAAAAACAGCAGAACTGGAACAGGAAAATTTGGCGGCAACGGCTCTGATGCCCTGTCACGTATCACTGGCAATATAACGCTACGATTCCCCGTTTTTAGTTCTTTCGCGTGTGATTCAAAAATATACTGCAGCGATGCCAATACACTTGTATCAGGCAAAGAAGCTCCAACGGTAGACTTCGCCTATATCGATCCGCCATACAACCAGCATCCCTACGGTTCAAATTATTTTATGCTGAATTTAATTGCAAACTACAAACATCCAGACTCCAGCCAAATGAGCGTTGTCTCCGGCATTCCAAACGACTGGAATCGTTCACGCTATAATTGCCGTCCGTTAGCAGAAGATACTTTTCTAGATTTAGTGCAGCAGCTCAAGGCAAAATATTTCGCCGTTTCTTTTAACAACGAAGGCTTTATCTCTGAAAAGCAAATGATTAAACTGCTTTCTTCAGTGGGAAAAGTGACCGTTCTTGAAGCTCCCTACACTGCGTTCCGTGCGAGTCGCAATCTTTCTTCACGCAACATTCATGTCAAGGAATATTTATATATAGTTCAAAAATGAATCTTTGCGTTTAAAATGATATTGTTGCTGTTATAGGAAGATGGTCACTATACCCTGAACCATTCCACAGTTCATACTTAACAGGCTTGTTTCCCGCCGCATCATACCATGGTCCGTCTGTGGCAGGTTCAAACTGCCGGCAGACTGTTCGTCCCGCAACAAAGAAATGGTCTATACGTTCCCACTTGCCGTCAAAAACATAACTTCCAGGCGTTACAAACGAGCCGTCATTTAATATCCATGGCGAAAAAACAGTCACACTCTTTTTCTTGCCAAGAACAATCTGTCCATCATCATCTTCTGTAAAGCAAGAAATATCCCTGTTGAAATCTCCGCAGGCAACAACAGCATTTCCTTGCTGAGTCTGCAATGCAATTTCTTCTGCAAGAAGTTCTTCCTGCCAGTTACGCCATTTTTCCGTTTCTTGCTCACCGCCACTTTTACTTTTCCAATGCGCAACAAGCAACACAAGTGCGGCACTGTTCTTATGAATCGTCACTTCAATGAGCGGACGCACGGAAGGCATTTTTTCTGTTTCGCTGCGAATGTCAATTGTATGAATCTTCATATTAGTAAGCGGAAATCTTGAAAGCACCGCGCAACCAATTGAGCTACCTTCATCTTTTGCAAAACAACCGTACGCATATATTTTTTTCTGATCCCATTCCCCCGCAAGAAAATTACTAATATCTTGCACAACTGCTTCGCTTTCAATTTCCTCCATCACAAACACATCTGCATTCAGCGTTTTAATCACGGAACACAATCGTTCAAGACGCTTGACATATGCGTCTTTTCCCCATGTTTTGCTCTTTAAAAATTCACTATACTCGCTTCCGGAATTTATGGAATCAAAAAAAGTTTCAGTATTCCAGTCAGCAATACGAATTGAAGTTTCATTTTTTTTACGCTCAGCGTCCTGCATTCCGCCGGAGCCTGTAGTTCCACTTTCTGTTTGAACACACGATGTACACGATGCAAGGAAAAACAGCCCGCATGAAACCAGCAAACATAATGGCAACACAAGCAATGTTTTGTTCATCTTCTTCCTCCAAAAAACTCTTAACTAGTTATACGAATCAAAATTTAAAAAATACAAAAAAATTCAGCAAAAAACTATTGACAAATGTTTCTGTTTACAGTAACGTTTCTATATAAAGAATCACGCATCACCAAATTCAGTTATGCGAAAAGCGAGGTACACTATGAAAAAGATTTTATGTTTGACTCTTGCGGTTCTTACCGCATGTAGCACTTCAGTTTTTGCAGCCAAAAAAAATACAAAGAAAGTAAAGATTGGCATTGCAAAAATCGTACAGCATCCGGCACTTGACGCTGCCGAACAAGGTGTCATTGATGCAATCAAAGCCGCTGGCATCGATGCACAATTTGACCAGCAGAATGCAAACGGAGATGTTGGCACCGCAGCACAAATTGCAAACCAGTTTAAAACAGAAAAGGTCACCGTTGCAGTTGGCATTGCAACTCCTGTAGCAGTCGCTCTTGCTACAACACTTAAAACTACACCGGTTGTTTTTAGCGCAGTAACCGATCCTGTTGGAGCAGGTCTTGTTACCACAACCGCCCACGGAGACAAATATGTTACCGGCATGAGCGATGCAATTCCAACCGTACAGCACATTAAACTTTTTGCAGAAGTTGCAAAAATAAAAACACTTGGCTACATATACACAAGCAACGAAGCAAACTCTATCAGTGCAATTGAGCTGGTAAAACAAGGATGTAAAGAAGCAGGAATCACGCTTGTCACACAGAGCATTTCTAAATCTGACGAAGTAAAACAAGCTGCGGAAGCAATCATCAACCGTGTAGACGGCATTTACCTTACCACGGACAACACGGTGTTCAGCGCAATTTCTTCTCTCATTGAAGTTTTTGGAAAAGCAAAGAAACCTATTTTCAGCGGAGATGTAACGGCTGCAAAAGAAGGTGGCATTTTCATGGCCAGCGGATTCAACTACTACAAAGCAGGCCGCGCTACCGGAGAACTTGTTGTGCAAATTCTCAAAGGAAAGAAATGCTCCGAAATTCCAGTACGTTTCATGACAGAACCTTCAGACAGCGACTTCCTCATTGACCTTGACAATGCTGCCGCATGTGGAATTACCGTTGACAAAAAATATACCGACATGGCAAATATGATTTTTGAAAACGGTACTCTGAGCGAAAAGAAATAACGATCCTATAAAAAATACACGAAAGCCGGCACATCTGCTGCCGGTTTTTTCTGCACTTCTACAAACAATTTTTTTATGTTACTATAGATAGTATGATTTCTGGAATAATAATTGAAGGCCTAATTTACGGCATAATGGTACTCGGCGTTTTCACAACGTTTAGAGTTTTAAATTTCTGCGACATGACAGTTGATGGCTCGTTTCCAATGGGCGCCTGTGTTCTTGCCGCCTGTCTTACCCACGGCATTTCTCCGGTAGCCGGACTTCTCATCGCGTTTATAGCAGGAATGCTTGCCGGGCTTGTCACTTCCCTCATTTATACAAAACTCCATATTCCGGATTTGCTTGCAGGAATTCTTACCATGACAATGCTGTATTCCGTAAACCTACGCATCATGTCAAACAAGGCAAATATTTCCTATCTCAAGCTGCCTAATCTTTTTACAAGAATCAACGATTGGTCAGAAACAGTTACCGCACCGATGGTAGACAAAATAGAATCCATTGCGACTGAAAATATTTCTAACTTTGCAATTGGCTTCAACGACATGCTTGTCATTGATTTGTTACCGGCGATTGGCCTTGTCATTTTTCTTATCATTTTTATCGTAGTGCTCAAAGCGCTGCTTGATTTGTTCTTTCACACAGATTTAGGACTCACCATGGGCGCACTCGGATCAAATCAGCAGCTTGTCATTTCACAAGGAGTTGACCCTGACAAAGTACGCACCATAGGTATTTGCTTCAGCAATGGTCTTGCCGCTCTTGCCGGCGCATTTGCCTCGATGTACAACGGCTTCGCAGATGTCAACATGGGCTCCGGCATTGTTGTAAGCGGACTTGCATCACTCATGCTTGGTGAGTTTGTACTTCAATCAAATAAAATTTCTTTACAGACACTTCGAGTTCTCATTGGTTCACTCATCTACCGTGCGCTCATGATGCTTGCAAGAAGTTACGGTTATAAAATACATATGACAGCAAACGATTTAAAACTTGTCACCGGCATTCTTATCATCATCTGTCTTGTCATATCACAAGTGAATCTTGCCGGTAAAATTCGTGCAAAGCGTGAGGAAAATAAAAAAGAAAGAACTGCAAAAGAGGCACAAAAATGATTACGCTAAACGAAATAAGCATCACGTTCAACGCACATACTCCTGATGAAAATAAAGCGCTCAAAAATATTAACTTGGACATCAACAAGGGAGATTTCATAACGGTAATCGGCAGCAATGGAGCAGGCAAATCAACTCTATACAATGTCATTGCCGGAACACTTACGCCCACGGCAGGAACAATCACGCTCGAAACAGCAAATGGTCCGCGCAACATTACCCACGACAAAGAATATAAGCGAGCGCAATATATTGGACGAATCTTTCAGAATCCGCTTCTTGGCACAGCCGGAAAAATGTCACTTGAAGACAATATGGCCATCGCATATAAAAAAGGTTTTAAGGGATTAAAAATAAGCCTTAACAATAAACTCCGCGAATACTTCAGAGAACAACTTTCTGTTCTAAATATGGGTCTTGAAAACAGACTGCGTGACAATGTTGAGCAATTTTCCGGCGGTCAGCGTCAGGCACTCACATTGCTCATGGCCGTCATGTCAAAACCATCACTTCTTTTGCTTGATGAACATACAGCAGCGCTCGATCCTACCAACGCGGCAATCATCATGGAGCTTACCCGAAAATTTGCGCAGGAATATAATCTTACCACCATGATGGTCACACACAATATGCAGCAGGCACTCGACTACGGCTCACGACTTTTGATGATGGACGGCGGAGAAATTATTCTTGACATTGGTCAGCAGGAAAAAGCTAAGCTCACCATGGATGACATTGTGCAAAAATTCCGCAACATAAAGAAACGCTCGCTCGACAATGACCAGATGATGTTGCAGTAATCATTCTTCTTCTATGCTTTTTTTGCACGCTATGATACACTGTGCTCATGAAAACAGAAACAATACCTTTACGCAAAGATGTTCCCGCAAGCGACAAGTGGGACCTTACAAAACTTTACAAAACAGACGATGATTGGGAAGCAGATTTAAAAAAAATCACTTCCTTCACTAATACCGTTGCATCTTACAAAGGAAAACTTTCTTCCTCAAGCGAAACGTTGCTTGCAGCGCTTAAAGCAATGGAAACGCTTGACCGTACGATTGAACAAGTGTATCAATACGCAAGCCTACAACACTGTGCTGATGAAAGTGATGCAGTGGCACAAGACAAAGAAGGTCGCGTAATGATGGCTGTTACCGCAGCAGAAACTGCAACAAGTTTCTTTTCACCGGAGCTGCTTGAAATTCAGGACTCAAAGATAAACGCCTGGATTGACGCAAAAGAATTTGACAACTACAGAATATACATACAAAAACATCTGCACATGAAGCCATATACACTTTCAGAAAAAGAAGAGCGCATACTTGCACTTGAAAATGAAAGTGCCCAGACAGCAGACAAGACATTCTCCCTTCTTACAAATGTTGATCTCTCATTTGGCACCGTGACCGTTGACGGAACAGAAAAACCACTCACTCAGACAACGTGGTCACAATTCATGGACAATCAAAATCGTGATGTCCGCAAGGAAGCATATACTAAATTCTATGCAACTTATGAAAATCACCAAAACACACTTGCTTCGCTGTACGCAGGCTCTGTCAATAATGATATTTTTGTGTCACGCGCACGCGGTTATAAATCTTCCCTCGAAGCAGCGCTCTACGGAAATAAAGTTCCACTCAGCGTTTATCATAACCTTGTTGAGACAGTTCATGCAAATCTTGAGCCGCTCCACCAATATTATGAGCTTCGCAAAAAGGCACTGCACCTTGACGAGCTTCGCCATTACGATGTGTATGTTCCGCTCGTTAAAGATGTTGCAACCAAAACAAGCTACGATGAGGCAGTTGAAATTGTGCGCAACGCATTGAGTGTTCTTGGAACAGAATATACTGACACCCTTTGCAACGGTCTTAAAAGCGGATGGGCCGACCGTTACGAAAACAAAGGCAAACGGAGTGGTGCATTTTCTTCCGGAGGATACATCGGCTACCCATACATTCTTTTGAACTACAAAGACAGCGTTATTCGGGACGTGTTCACCATGGCACATGAAGGAGGACACTCCATGCACTCTTGGTACAGCGTGCACAACAATCCGTACCTTTGCTACAACTACACTATTTTTGAAGCAGAAGTTGCGTCAACGTTCAATGAAGAACTCGTCTTTGAATATCTGCTCAAAAACGCATCATCGCCAGAAATGAAGGCATATCTTCTTTCGATGCGCGCCGGAGATATTCTTGCAACACTGCATCGTCAGACAATGTTTGCAGAATACGAACTTAAGGCGCATGAACTTGTTGAGAACGGAACTCCGCTTAGTGCAGACGTACTTCGTTCTATTTATCGCAAGTTGCTAGAAGATTACTTTGGTCCGGAAATGCACTTTGAGTCAAACAGCGACATGGAAGGATTACGTATTCCACACTTCTACAACGCATTTTATGTGTACAAATATGCAACCGGCATCTCAGCATCACTCGCACTTGCAAAACGCGTAACAGAAGGCGGTAAGGCTGAACGTGACGATTATTTTAAATTCCTCAAGTCCGGCGGTTCCCGCTACCCGATTGAAAGTCTCCGGCTGGCTGGTGTAGATATGGAAAGTACAAAACCAATTGAAGCTGCTCTCGGCACATTTAAAAATTTAATTACTGAATTGCAAAAAGTATTAAAGTTCTAGCGATTATTATCCGATATATTTATCAGAGGTATTATAACCATGATATCTATATCGGATTTTATAAACTGTCCAAAAGTAGATGTTCACAATCATTTGAATCTTGGAATGAAGTATGCCTCATACGTACCGTGGGCCGGTTTTTATATTCCTGATTTTCCACGTAAATTAAACGGTCTTTCAGATATGCATGACAATATCATCAGTCAGTACACTCGTCCGCGTGTTAAGACGGCAAAAGATGTTGAAGACGTTATCACACTTGCAGTAAAAGACGCAATTTCAGACGGCGTAACTGTTCTTGAAGGTTCCGTTGATATTCAATTTGTGCATCACCTTGGTGGAACAGAACAGCTTGCAGAAATGGTCTCAAGAATTGTGAATAAATTCAAGGATCAAATTCTTCTGCTTCCGGAACTGGGCATGGGTAAAACTTTTGGAATTGATAAAATTCAGAAGTGGGCTCCAGATCTTTTAAACAGCGGTGTATTCAAAAGCATCGATTTATACGGACCTGAAGTTGAAGACGGAATTGAAGATTTTAAGAACATATATGAACTTGCAACAAAACTCGACATCAAGAAAAAAGCTCATGTTGGAGAATTCAGCGATGCACGCTCAGTACAGCGTTTTGTTGAATTCTTTGACCTTGATGAAGTGCAGCATGGTATTGGAGCTGCACAAGATCCTGCGGTAATGAAATTTCTTGCAAACCATCACATTCGATGCAATGTATGTCCTGAAAGCAACGTCATGCTAGGCGCCGTGTCTTCGTACAAAGAGCATCCTATTCGCAAAATGGTAGATGCCGGAATCGAATGCACCATCAACACTGACGATTTGCTCTTGTTCAACAAAACATGCAGCGAACAGTGCGTTGAACTTGTAAAAGCTGGGCTTTTTAGCGTTGATGAACTTAAGACGATGCTCAAAGGTCAGACGGAAGAATACAAAAACTATACGTTTGCAGACAATAGAATGATTGCAAACTTTGCATAACTTTGGCTTTATCTCCTATATATAAGCAGCAGGCTGGCGGGCAAAACCGTCGGCCTGTTTTTTATTTCAGCGAAGATAAACCATAAGCAACATGATATCGCTGTTTCTAATTCCACTGATTCGTGACGCCTGCCCCAAGGTGAGCGGGCGTATCTTTTCGAGCTTGAGCCGTGACTCCGCGGAAAGGGAGACAATCTTTGAATAGTCAAAGTCAGCCGGAATCTTCGCTTCTTCCATGCGGTGCATTTTGGCAACACGGGCGTCCTGCTTTTCAATGTAGTAGCGGTATTTGAAATCTTCCTGGGCTTCTTCCCACACAAGCGGACTGAAGCCGGGATTTTCCGCATCAGCTTTTTTCATGAGCACTTCAATTGCTTCTTCAACCTGTGCATATTTTCCATGCATCACGTCGAGCTGCTGCTGCGTGCACAAGCCTACACGAAATGCCTTCTCGCGCAAACGGCGGTCTGCTGTGTCGTGGCGTAACTTGAGGCGGTACTCTGCGCGTGCGGTGAACATGCGGTATGGTTCCTTCGTGCCGAGCGTCACCAAATCATCGATGAGCACACCGATGTATGCTTCGTCTCTTCCGAGGATGAGCGGTTCGTATGCAGGAATCACATTGAACTTTTCAAAGCCGGCATTCTTCTGCGCAGTGATGAGCGCTTCTGAAAGTTTTTTTGTTTCGCGTGCACTGATGTCCGCAAAGGTGCGCAATTCTTCCGCGTTGAAATTTGGCTTCGGCTGGAAGCGGTGCGGTTCTGCACTTGCGCGGTTGCTAAGCGGTGTGTCTGCTGAAGTAGCGGCAGCATTCGGAACAGAGCCGTCAATCTCCGGTGAAGACGAACACAACGGTCCGCACAGTTTGATGTGCTCGCGTGCGTAGAGCCCGGCGTTTATTCCTGCAACAAGGCCCTGCCCTGCCGCTTCCTCGTAACCGCTCGTGCCGTTAATCTGACCTGCATCGAAAAGTCCTGCAACACGTTTTGTTTCGAGCGTTGGGTACAGCTGCGTAGGTTCAACGTAATCATATTCAACTGCGTAACCAGGACGTGCCACCACGCATTTCTCAAAGCCAGGAATTGTGCGCAAGAATTGATCCTGCACTTCTTCCGGAAGAGATGATGACAGTCCGTTCAAATAAATTTCATCAGTCTCAAGACTTTCCGGCTCTATGAAAAGTTGATGTCGGTCGCGTTCGGCAAAGCGCATGACTTTGTCTTCGATTGAAGGACAGTAGCGCGGACCAACACCGTGAATCTTTCCTGAGTAAAGCGGAGAACGTCCAATGTTCGCGCGGATTATTTTATGCGTCTCTTCATTCGTATACACGAGGTAGCACGGCACCATAGGCCGGTCAACTTTTTCATCATCAAAGCTGAATGGAATCACCTCATCATCGCCAGGCTGCAAGTCCATGGAAGAAAAGTCAACGGTGTGACGGAGAATGCGCGGCGGAGTTCCCGTCTTCAAGCGTCCGGTGGTAAAGCCAAGACGATTCAAACTCTCCGTCAAACCAAATGCGCCGCCTTCACCAATGCGACCGCACGGTGCATCATACTCGCCAATAAAAATCCGCCCGCCCAAGAACGTGCCCGTGGTAAGCACAACCGTGCGCACCGGTACCACACGACCGCGCTCCGTCACCACGCCAATCACTTTCTGCCGCATGCCGCTCTTTGCAGCGTCCGTTGCATATTCGTACGAAGACGATCCGCGCTTTTCACCCGGTATCGTTCCCACTGCCGCCGCGCTGTCGCTCCCTTCCGGAAGCGGCGTACTGCTTGCTACCGTGAGCACATCGACCGCAGTGTCCATAAGCGTAGAAAGATTAGGCGTTGTTTCAAGCGTGTGACGTGCAAGCTGAGAATACACAATCTTGTCTGCCTGAGAACGAGGAGCCTGTACTGCCGGCCCCCTGCTTTTGTTGAGCATACGGAACTGAATCATGGCGCGGTCAGTAAGCTTTGCCATCTCGCCGCCGAGCGCATCTATTTCGCGAACAATATTTCCCTTCGCAATGCCGCCAATTGACGGATTGCATGACATTCTTCCTATTGAATCGATTGTCTGTGTAATGAGGACAGTCTTCAAACCCATGCGTGCTGAAGCAAGTGCCGCTTCAATTCCCGCATGGCCGCCACCAACAACGGCGACATCAAATGAATCGTAATAACCTGACATGGTGGGAAAAGTATAGCGAATTGCAGGGGAAAAAACAACGAAACTCACCTAACATACTTACCGCTCAGTTCTTATCAGTTGCCAAAACGTTTGTTTTCCACTACTATAGTAAAAACGCGGTTATAGTATATCGGTAGTACACGGCCTTCCCAAGGCTGATAGACGGGTCCGACTCCCGCTAACCGCTTACCATCACTTCCCTTTGGTAACCAAAATGATGTATTATGTCGCACTTGCGCAAGAGGTACATCATGCAGATTTTAGAAACAGTCATTCCAGTCTTTTTACTCATAGCAATTGGTTTTTTTCTGAAGAAAGGAAACCTTCTTACCGATGCAGGCGTATCATCAATCAAACAACTCGCCGTGAACATACTGCTTCCGGTCACCGCATTCAACGTGCTCATCAACGGAACAATTACAAAGGAATCTTTTCTGCTCATGGGGATGATTATCGTCATTCTTTTTGCAGCATGGGGCGTTGGTCACTTGTACGAACGATTCTTCGATGAAAAAGTGCGCGGCTACATTCCGTTCATCATGACTGCATTCGAAGGCGGCATGTTCGGCTGGGCGCTCATTTCAATTCTTGTGGGACCGCAGAACCTGTTCCTCATCATTCCAATGGATGTGACAAACGGTGTGTTCGGATTCACCTTCATGACAACGTGCCTCAAGATTCTTGATGGACAGAAGATGACGAAAAAAGAAACGGCGCTCTCCGTCGTAACAAACCCGCTCGTCATAGCAGTGGTGCTCGGCTTCATAGGAAGTCTGTGCGGGCTTGGAAAAATCATTTCTGATTCAGCATTCGCCGGTACGTACAACAAATGCATCTCCTTCCTCACCGAACCGCTTTCTCCGCTCATCCTCATCTGCATTGGAGCAGGCCTTACGTTTGAAAAGAGCACGCTCGTTGCCGGACTTAAAGCGGCGCTGCTCAGAATTGCAACACTCACCGTAGTAGTGGGACTCGCGCTTCTTGTGCTCTACCGCATCTCCGCGCCATCACCAGTACTGCTTGTTTCACTGCTCGTCTACTTCGCGGTGCCGTCTTCGTTCATCCTGCCAATGTACACGAACGACCCTGAGGTGAACAAGTTCATGTCGAGCGTGCTGTCGATTGAAATCATCTTCTCGCTCATCATATTCAGCATCATCAGCATTCTTGTGCCGCTGGGAGTGTTTGGGACAATGAACTAAGTGTAAACTACTTACCATTGAAACATACACAACAAATTATAGAATACTCATCGAAATTTTAGCATAAAAAAACTATTACTAAGCACACACATTGCTTTTGTACTTCGATTTTACTGACGCTTGGGAACAGGTCGCAGCCCTCGGTCTGTTCTTCGAGTTTTACTGACGATTGGGAACAGCGTAAGTTGGGGGAATTGGCAGAAATAAAGACAGGTGGAACACCTAGTACCACTGTAACTGATTATTGGAATCCTAAAGAAATACCTTGGCTTTCCTCCGGAGAGGTTAACAAAAAGCATATTTTTAGTACGGATGATAAAATTTCAAAACACGGATTGGAACATTCAAGCGCAACATGGATTTCAGAGAAATCAGTTTTAATTGCTCTTGCTGGACAGGGAAAGACTCGCGGAACCGTTGCTGTCAATGAAATTCCCCTTACAACAAATCAGTCCATAGCTGGAATAGAAGTAAACAAAGGCTTAGATTATCTTTTTCTGTTTTCAAATCTTGATGGAAAATATAATGATTTGAGAATGGCTTCATCAGGAGACGGTACACGCGGAGGATTGAATAAACAATTACTATCTGAATACGAAATTAGAAAACCTATTACATTAGAAGAGCAGCAGCGCATCGGCACTTTTTTCCGCACGCTCGACTCCGCTATCACCCTTCATCAGCGTGAGGTTGAAAAGCTGACAAAACTAAAGAAAGCTCTGCTGTCAAAAATGTTTATATAATTAAAGGAAAGAGAAAATGGCTTACAGTGATGAACTTGCGTTTGAAAAAGATTTAATTGAATCGCTTACACACAAAGGCTGGTCGCCAGAGATTATCAAATATCCTACGGAAGAAGATCTGCTTAAGAACTGGGCGGCGATTCTTTTTGAAAACAACCGGGGAATTGACCGGCTCAATGACTATCCGCTTACTGATGGAGAAATGCAGCAGCTCCTGGGACAAATCAAAACACTTCGTTCTCCGCTCAAGCTCAATGGTTTTATTAATGGCAAGACGGCGAGCATTAAGCGCGACAATCCTGATGACAAGCTCCACTTTGGCAAAGAGGTGTCGCTCAAAATATATGACCGCAAGGAGATTGCCGCTGGGCAGAGCCGTTATCAGATTGCGGAACAGCCGGTATTCAATGCGCGTAAATCGGTGCTTCCTTCGCGGCGCGGCGACTTTATGCTTTTAATAAACGGTATGCCGGTCATTCATGTTGAACTCAAGAAGTCGGGCATTCCTGTTTCGCAGGCAACGAATCAGATTGAAAAATATGCGCACGAAGGGGTATTCACGGGGCTTTTTTCTTTAGTGCAGATTTTTGTGGCGATGAATCCTGAAGAAGCGGTTTATTTTGCAAACCCAGGGCCGGAAGGAAAATTCAACAAGGATTTTTATTTTCACTGGGCAGATTTTAATAATGAACCGGTAAATGACTGGAAGCAGATTGCAGACAAGCTGCTTTCAATTCCTATGGCTCATCAGATGATTGGCTTCTACACCGTTGCAGACGACGGCGACGGTATTCTTAAAGTCATGCGGAGCTATCAGTATTATGCGGCAAACGCCATCAGCGACCGTGTTTCAAAGACAGACTGGAACGGACGCGACCGGCTGGGCGGCTATATATGGCACACGACCGGTTCCGGCAAGACGATGACTTCATTCAAGTCTGCGCAGCTCATTGCAAATTCAAAAGACGCAGACAAAGTTGTATTCCTTATGGACCGCATAGAACTGGGCACGCAGTCGCTCAAGGAATACCGCAACTTTGCGGACGAAACTGATGACGTTCAGGCAACCGAAGATACCGCAACGCTGATTACAAAATTAAAAAGCAACGACCCGGCAAACACACTGATTGTCACTTCAATTCAGAAAATGAGCAACATCGACTCAGAAGCCGGAGTAAGTCACGCGCACGACATTGAACTTATGCAGAAAAAACGGATTGTGTTTATTGTTGATGAATGTCACCGCGACACATTCGGCGATATGCTGCTTGTAATAAAGCGGACGTTCCCCGAAGCAATGTTCTTTGGTTTTACGGGGACACCGATTCAGGAAGAGAACGCAAAGAAGGACAGCACCACAGCCATGGTATTTGGCAACGAGCTGCACCGCTATTCAATTGCCGACGGTATCCGCGACGGCAACGTGCTTGGTTTTGATCCGTACATGATTCAGACTTTTCAAGACAAGGATATCCGCAAAGCAGTAGCGCTTGAAAAGGCAAAGGCCAAGACCGAACAGGAAGCAGTGGACGATGAACAGAAGGCTGCGGTCTACTATAAATACATGGATTCAGCGCAGGTGCCCATGGCGGGGTACGTTGCTGATGACGGCAGCTATGTAAAAGGAATAGAGGACTTTGTTAAATCAATTCAGTACGAGACGGAAGCGCATACACATGCTGTTGTGCAGGACATAAAAAATAACTGGGTTACACTTTCGCATAGTAATAAATTCCACGCAATCTTTGCCACATCTTCTATTCCAGAAGCAATTAATTATTTCCGGCTTTTCAAGCAGATGGCGCCTGAATTAAAAGTCACCGCGCTGTTTGATCCTTCAATCGACAACAATGGCGGTGCGATTTTTAAAGAGGACGGACTAGTTGAATTGATTGAAGATTATAATGCTGCGTACGGTCAGAGTTTTACCATTCCTACGTTTCAACAGATGAAGAAAGATATTTCTGCACGCCTTGCCCACAAGGAACCGTACCAGCGAATCGCAAGCGACCATGCGCGGCAGATAGACTTGCTCATTGTTGTTGACCAGATGCTGACGGGCTTCGATTCAAAATGGGTGAACACGCTCTACATGGACAAAGTGCTTCGCTACGAAAACATCATTCAAGCGTTCAGCCGCACCAACCGTCTTTTTGGGCCGGACAAACCGTTTGGAACAATCCGCTATTACCGCTACCCTAACACCATGAAGGCAAATGTAGATGCAGCAATCAAGCTCTATTCCGGTGACAAGCCGATTGGTCTTTTTGTAGAAAAACTGGAATACAATCTGAACCACATGAACACCGTCTTTAGTGACATACAGGAACTCTTTGCAAACGCAGGGGCCGCTGATTTGTCAAAGCTGCCGGCAGACAAGTCGGAGCGCGGAAAGTTTGCATCGCTTTATAAAACATTCAACGAGCACATGGAAGCCGCAAAGATTCAGGGGTTTACCTGGAACAAGGCAGCATACACATTCAGCCATGAGCAGGGAAAGCCGGAGACGACAGTGCCGATGTCTGTAGATGAAACGACCTATCTCATTCTTGCACAGCGTTATAAGGAGCTCTTCTCCGGCGGCGGTGGCAGCAGCGACAACAGTCCAAGCGATGATCTTCCGTATGACATTCAGTCCAATCTTATTGAGATAGACACCGGCAGAATAGACACGAACTACATGAACAGCCGCTTTGAAAAATATCTCCGGATGCTCAGCCAGAAGGATGTCGGGCCGGAAGAATTGCAGCATACACTTGATGAGCTGCACAAATCGTTTGCCGTATTGAATCAGGAAGAGCAGAAGTTCGCAACTATTTTCCTGCACGACGTTGAGTCTGGCGCCGTCCAGATTGAGAGCGGAAAAACGTTCAGGGATTATGTGGTCATCTACGAGCAGAAATCTAAAGACGACAACATCAGCAAAGTGGTGCGCCTTCTGGGAGTCGATGAAAACAAACTCCGCGAGCGTATCGCCTCCGGTGTGAACGAAAGCACCATCAATGAGTTCGGACGATTTGACGAGCTGCGTGATTCCTTGGACAAAGCAAAAGCAAAAGACTTTTTTGAAAAACAGGAAGGGCACGAAATCAAGTTAAAGAATATTAACTCGCTTGCAGACAAGTTGCTCAGAAGTTTTATTTTATCCGGCGGCTACGATATTGAAGGCGATGAATCGGTGAACTATAGAACCGATGAAACCTATTTACTTGCCGCATCTCCGAAATCATAACAGTTATTTCCATCAGTTCTACCCGCCAAAGGAGAACGTATGAATAGAACTGAAAGCAATGTATCGTTTTGTAATTACTACACGCAATGGCTGACCATATACAAAGTTGGCTCCGTGAGGGAGGTAACACTAAAAAAATACCGGCTTACTGAAAGCTGGCTCAAACGGCTCATGCCGGATCTTGAAGTGCGCAACCTTGACCGCATCGCATACCAGCAGCTCATAAATCAATATGCTGCGGTGCACGAGCGGCAGACGACGATGGACTTCCACCATCAGCTCAAAGGGGCAATCGTTGATGCAGTTGACGACGGCTTGATTGAGCACGACCCAACGCGCAAGGTCATCATCAAAGGAAAAGCGGCCGGAAAGAAAAAGAAAAAATTCTTGAGCCGGTATGAACTGCAGAAACTGCTTGCTGAATTAAAACTGCAGGGCGGCCTGAACATCGACTGGCTCATTCTGCTCATTGCAAAAACAGGGCTTCGTTTTTCTGAAGCGATTGCGGTCACTCCCGGCGACTTTGATTTTGCCCACCAGATTCTCACGGTGAGCAAGACATGGAATTACAAAGGGAACAAGGGCGGATTCCAGCCAACAAAGAACGCTTCATCGGTGCGCAAGATTCGCCTTGACTGGCAGATTGTGATTCAGTTTTTTGCATTGATAAAAGAATTGCCGCAGGACAAACCAATTTTTGTCAACGAATCGCAGAGAATCTACAACTCAACGGTGAACGGAGTGCTCAAGCGTCGGTGCACGGCTGCAGGTATTCCGGTGATTGCAGTCCACGGGCTCCGCCACACGCACGCATCGCTGCTTTTGTTTGACGGCGTTTCCGTAGCAAGTGTCGCCCAGCGTCTCGGCCACTCAAGCATAAACACAACGCAGAAAACATATCTTCATATTATTAAGGAGCTTGAAAACAAGGACATTGATTTAATCATGCGCTCGCTTTCAAGCCTTGTCGATTAACGTAATGGCGGGTGAAACTGATGTTGTTTTTGATATAGCGAACCATACAGCCCCCACGTACAGCACCAGAACACACATTTATTGTGATTATTTTCACAATAAAATCATTTTCACTCAGAAATATTGTCAAATTCCCCAAAATCACCCTCTTTTGCCCTTCTATGCCGACTATTTCAGTTTGACATAAATCGCTCCCCGAAGTATAGTTGACCCATGTTTTGTGCCAAATTGCGTGATATTTTTCACAGCAAACCTTTATGCTTGCTGACCGGCTGCACGGCATTGCGGCTGACCGCATCAGGCACAACACCAGGAAGTGCGTCATGAAAGCAATCCCCGGTCCGTCAAAAAGGCGGCTCGTTCTTCTGGAGCGGCTGCTTTCGGGCTACAGCAAAAAGACAATCACGTCCCAAGAGATTGAAACGCTCACGGGTTGGTCGGCTGCGGTGGCACGTCGGGACATTTCACTGCTTGCTGTCCACTGCGGTGCGAGCAACGGCTACAAGGTCGCTGAACTTCGCGAGGCACTGATCAAAGCACTGAACATTTCACAAGAGCAACAGAAATGCTGCATTGTGGGTCTTGGCAGACTGGGACAGGCATTGCTTGAAATTACGGAACTTGAATCATCACCGTTCCAACTGGTAGCGGGTTTTGATTCAAACGTCAACCGTACTGAAGTTCTGCGTTCAGTTTTCCCGCTGCATCCAACGACTATGCTGGAGAGCGTGATTAGAAGTGAACACATCACGTACGCCATCCTTTCAGTTCCGCCGGAAGAAGCTCAGTCCACTGCGACTCGTCTTTCTTCCTGCGGCATAAAGGGAATTGTGAACTACACGTCATGTGTGCTCACCGTTCCCGCCACAACGGCTGTAGAAAATGTTTCGCTGCTTACCGCACTAGAAACACTTTCCGTCCGTTCCGCAAAAGTTGGATTGTGATTAAAAAAAAGACGGAGCGAAGCTAACCCTTTGCATATGTTTTTTTTACTGCAACTGGAATTTAATTTAAAAGGCCGGAGCGTAGGCGATCTTTACATACCGGTCTTTTATGTAGCAATTGGAATGTGATTAAAAAAGACGGAGCGTAGGCGACGGCACTGCTCGGGTGCGCTTTGACTACTGTCAACCGCGCAGGTCCCGAGCAGGGACGCCGCCGAGAGCGCAGTCTTTTTTAATTTGTTAGCAGAACTTTTGTCCTGCTAAAATATAAATGTCATGTACAAAGAGGTACAAGTATGAGCAGAGTGTACAATTTTTCAGCTGGACCTTCTTGCCTTCCGGAAGAAGTATTGAAAGAATGCGCCGCAGAGATGATGGATTACAACGGCACAGGCCAGTCCGTCATGGAAATGAGTCACCGCTCTTCCGCATACAAACCTATCATTGAAGATGCAGAAGCCCGTGTTCGTAAGCTCATGAACGTTCCTGCAAACTATAAGATTCTGTTCCTCCAGGGCGGCGGTTCAACGCAGTTCGCCATGGTTCCGCTCAATCTCGCCATTCACACCGGCAAAGCGGCCTACATCAAGACAGGCGTCTGGGCAAAGAAAGCTGAAGCAGAAGCAAAGCATCTTGGCATTCAGGTGACGGAACTTGCTTCAAGCGAAGACAAGAATTTCTCTTACATTCCTGAAGTGAAGAAAGTTGAAGGCGACTACGACTACGTGTACATCTGCTTCAACAACACCATCATGGGAACTCACTACGAGTACATTCCAGACACGGGAAAGATTCCGCTCGTTGCAGATATTTCTTCATGCATTCTTTCTGAACCGCTCGACGTTTCTAAATTCGGCGTGCTCTTCGCTGGCGCACAGAAGAACCTTGCTCCTGCAGGTGTCACACTGGTCATCATCCGCGAAGATCTCATCACTGAGACTCCACGTGCAGGAACACCGACAATGCTCACCTACAAGACACATGCTGACGAAGATTCAATGTACAACACACCGCCTTGCTACACCATCTACGTGCTCGGCAAAGTGATGAAGTGGATTGAAGAGAACGGCGGCGCTGAAGGAATGAAGAAGCGCAACTATGCAAAGGCAAAAATGTTCTACGACTATCTCGACAACAGCAAGTACTATCATGCAACTGCAGCAAAGGGAAGCCGCTCAATCATGAACATTCCGTTCCTTACCAAAGAGACTGATGAAGCGAAGGCTAAGGAAATCAACGACAAGTTCGTAAAGGGTGCCGCAGCTGAAGGACTCGTGAATCTCGCAGGACACCGTCTTGTTGGCGGCATGCGCGCATCTATTTACAACGCAATGCCAATCGAAGGCGTGGAAAAACTTATCAAATACATGGATAAGTTCGCCAAAGACAACGCATAAACATTAGAAAAGAAGGGCGGACATTTCTTTCCAAAGAGAAGTTCGGCCGATTGCAGATGGTTGGCAAACACAATCATTTTGTAAACAGAATCGTTTGAAAACACCTGGAGCGTAGGCGACGACCGGCACAGGGTGCACTTGCGCTACTGCGCACCGTGCAGGTCCCCTGGGACGGGCGCCACCGAGAGCGCAAGATGTTTTCAAACAGTCTTACTCTATTATTGCTATCGTATAAAACAGAGGAGTTATGTATGTATAAGATTCAGACATTGGATAGAATTTCTAACGTGGGACTCGACAACTTCCCGCGCGACGATTATGAAATTGCAAGCGAAATCGTAAAGCCGGATGCAATTCTCGTGCGCTCACACGACATGCTCACCATGACGCTCGACCCGACCGTAAAGGCAATCGCACGCGCTGGTGCTGGCGTTAATAATATTCCGGTTAAAGACCTCGCTGCCAAAGGCGTTGTCGTATTCAACACACCGGGAGCAAATGCAAACGCAGTCAAAGAGCTTGTTACGCTCGCACTCTTCCTCTCTAGCCGCCCGGTAATTGCCGCAAACAAATGGGTCAACACACTTGCCGGCAAAGGTGCAGAAATTGCAGAGCTTGCTGAAAAAGGCAAGAAGAACTACATCGGTCAGGAAGTAAAGGGAAAGACACTCGGTGTCATCGGACTTGGTGCAATCGGCGCCATGGTTGCAAACACCGCAATCGAGCTTGGCATGAACGTCATCGGCTACGATCCGTTCCTCTCAATCGATGCAGCATGGAGCCTCAACCGCGAAGTAAAGCACGCTGAAACACTCGACATGCTCTACGCAAAGGCAGACTACATCACCGTGCACGTTCCTGAAACACCAGACACCAAAGGAATGATTAACGCAACGACAATCAAGAACATGAAAGACGGCGTAAGAATCATCAACATTGCCCGTGGCGGACTCGTGAACAACGAAGACGTACTCGCAGCAATCAAGACAGGAAAAGTAGCCGCAATGGTCACCGACTTTGCTGCAGAAGAACTGCTTAATAACGACAAAGTAATCTGCATGCCGCACCTTGGCGCTTCAACTCCAGAAGCAGAAGACAACTGCGCAGTCATGGCAGTAAAAGAACTCCGCGACTTCCTTGAAGCAGGCAACATCGTGAACAGCGTGAACTTCCCTAAGTGCAAGATGGATACACCGATTCCAACAGGCGGAACACGTCTCTGCATCGCAAATAAAAACGTCGCCGGCGTGGTGTCAAAATTCACTTCAGTGCTTGGCGATGCAAAGTTCAACATCAGTGGCATGATTAACCAGAACCGCAACGATCTGGCATACAACCTCATCGACGTTGACGGCAAAGTTGACGATGCAACAATTGCAAATCTTGCAAAAATTGAAAGTGTAATCAACGTCCGTCCGATTTTCGGATGAGAGTCGATTTATTAGAAAATATTGATTAAAAAATAAAAATGCCTGAAGCTAATCTCCTGCTTCAGGCATTTTTTTATGCGCTTTAGAACTTTAGAACTTCAGGGCAAGCAGCTTTTCGCCGTCATCAATTTCATAGAACGACAACACTTCAACATCAAAGTTATCTTCAAGCGTGCTACGGTAATTTTCAATCTGAGAAATATAATTAAGCGTACGCTGGGGAGTATTGTTGTTACGAACTTTATTTGTTCCTGCATTATACATTGCAAGCGCGGCAATTTCGTTTCCTGCGCTCTTCAAACAAAAGCGCAGATGCGACAGACCGTATTTTGCAGAAGTCTTCGCATCGTAGAATTCAGATTCCGTAAGATTAGGGAAAGACTGATTGTTCAACTGGAACAATCCCCGGTCAATAGAATTATTGTCGTTGCGGTGAAAAGCCGAAGTGTCATAGCGGCTTTCTGTATGTGCGAGCGCAAATGCAAGCGAAAGCGGAATATTGTTTTTTTCAGCTTCATCAAGAATGGCAAGCGCAATTTCACGGTCATTAGTCACGTGCGTATAAAACCACTCTACAGCAGCGCGGCTCTGAGTCTGGCGATACAGCACAAGTCCTTCATCGTTCTTTTTCTGAAGTTTGCTCACTTTGGTATTCAAAACAGCGTCGGAAAAAAGATCATCGGTAGAACTCTGGTCATCGCCTTCTTGTGAAACAGTCTTAGGCACAGGAACTACCGTCTTGCCTCCATCCGAAGGAAGAAAAACAAACACTGCCACACAAACGCAAATAAAAACGAGGCAGAAGGACATTGTTCCCCAGAACAGTTTCAGAAAATCATTATTTTCGTTTTCCATCAAAATCTCCCAATAATTGGTTTAGGCCTTGCAAAAAAATCTGCAAAATAAAGCCCGGTCTTTATGAACTGACAAAAGTGTGCCATAAAAAATAATTTAATGCAAGAGAAACTTTGCGGAATTTGTGAATTTGATTGAAAAGTATGCTGTTTTTCGCAGACAATACCGTTTTTTACTCAAAAAATATCTGTTTTTGGCAAAAATTCGCTTTAAAACCGCACCACTTCACCGTCAGCAAGTATTTTTTCATCGCGCGAAAAATAAACATACTGTTCATGCTTTTCACGAAGCGCCGCTCTAAACGATTCAGAATCAACACCTTCCGGCACAGCAAAACCTGCTACAGAAATACAATCCTTCACCCGACGGGCGCAATGTTTCATGCTCGCCGTAAAACTAACGCCGTCTGCATCGCCAAGCACGCCTTGTGACACAGGAACAATGAAGGCAAATCGTTTTTCTGCTTCAAGTGCCTTGAGCCAGTCACGCAGACCAGCAAGAAATTCTTCATTGTAACCGCCTTCTTCAGTACCAACAAGCGTCCACGGAAGCTCAACCGCGCACAAACTTTCCGCCCCGCAGCAAGAATCCGCAGGAACAGTACCTGAAGCGCATTTCTCAGCGGCAAGAACAGGGCAGCCTACAACAGTCACTTCCGCGCCGTCAAGTGTGTAAAGTCTATTGTCTTTTGATTTAAAAAGAGCGTCTAGTTTCATGACGCACAGTATACTGAATAAGAATGCTTTTGGGAATGTTTCCGGACATAAAAAAAAGCCCCCGCAATGTGCAAGGAGCTTTTCCACTTGAATACGCTGTGCGTACTACTCGGTCAAAATCTTAATTACTTCAGCTTTATCCTGAGTATTAAGAATCTGAGCGCGTTTGTCAGCTGATTTGAACAGAAGGCTTACTTCTGCAAGGAACTGCAGATGCGGGCCAGTTTTGTTTACCGGAGAAAGTGTCATAATGAAAATACGGCACGGCTCCTGATCGAGGCTGTCAAAATCAACCGGTTTATCGGAAATACCGATGCAGGCAACTAAGTCTGATACGGTATCAGTTTTTCCATGCGGAATTGCGATACCATGTTTCATACCGGTAGACATTTTGCGCTCGCGGTCTAAAACACATTCTCTCGCAGCGGCTTTGTCAGTTACTTTGCCGGCCTTGATGAGAATCTCAAGCATCTCGTCGATGATCTCTTCTTTAGTAGTTCCTTTGAGATGAAGGTTCACAGTGTCAGGTGTTAATACAGTTCTTAAGTCCATATGCCTAGTGTATGTTTACACGGGAAATTTGTCAAGGAAAAAAAGACTAAATTATCGAATTTTCATTGCGTTTTTATGCAAAGTTTTATACTATTATTTTGTTTATTCCACATACTTCTGCCCAAAGGAGATTGGCAACATGGACAACATACAGAAATTCTTGGCCGACATAGATAAAATTAAAAAGCACGACCGCGCTGACAACGGCGGCAACTACAGCGGGGAACGCGTGTGCAAAGGAATATGCGACCTTTTTTCAAGAAACAACAAGGAACTCGGAGAATTGGGCGCGTCTTTTGCAGACTACTGGATGCAGACATATGTACTTTCAAGCAGCGATTTGTCCCGTGAACCGAGCGATGCTGCCATAGACAAGATTGCGGCTTTTCAGTCTTTGCTCGATGGAGAAGCTGACGGTTGCGCGTGCCTTACAGATGACGACTTAAAGCAACTCTGCGACCTGGTGAATTATGAGGCTGAAGACCTGCCACTCGACGTTCTTAACCAGCTCATGACGATTTTTGTAGACAAACAGGCACTCAAATGAGCGACTGTTCAGAATTATACCTTTCATGCAGACAATGCCCGCGTTCTTGCGGAGCAAACCGCGCAGGAACTGCTAAAGACAAGCAAACGGGCTTTTGTGGCGAAACTGACAAACTCCGTGCCGCCGTTGCCTGCCTGCACTTTGGCGAAGAACCGCTTGTCACCGTGCACGGCGGAAGCGGCACCATATTTTTCACCGGCTGCACCCTTCGATGCGCCTTCTGCCAGAACTACCAGATAAGCCAGCAAGGCATGGGCGCCACCATAGACAGCGCAACCTTCACCAAAATGTGCCTCACCCTGCAGCAAATCGGGGCGGAAAACATCAATTTGGTAACCGGAAGCCACCACATCCCCGCCATTGCACACTTTCTGAGCGAAGCAAAAAACGCAGGCCTTTCCATTCCCGTTGCGTGGAATTCAAGCGCGTACGAATCTGTGGAAATGCTCGAACTGCTCAAAGACGTTGTTGACATCTGGCTTCCCGACCTTAAGACGCTCAATCCGCTCATGAGCAAGGAACTGTTTGCCGCAGAAGACTATCCGTCAGTCGCAAAACGCGCCATTCGCTGGATGCTTGAAAACACCCCCGTACAAATTGTGAAAAAAGAGAAAAATGGCGTCACCAAAGAAAAGATGATGAAAGGCACTATAATCAGACACCTTTTCCTTCCCGGAAGAATGGAAGACACCATACTCACCCTTGACTGGCTCAAGAAACACGCTGACTCAAAGTCATGCATTTCTTTGATGTCACAATATACACCCGTTCCATTCAAAGGCACCGCAGCAGAACTGTCACACCGTGAAAAATCGCTCTGTTCCTTCCAAAACAGACTAGTCAACAAGGACGAAGACGTTGAACTTAGAAAACTAATCGACGCATATGACTTTGAATACCTTTTCTACCAAGATTTGAGCGATGACACCGACTGGCTGCCAGATTTTAACCGCACGCAGCCGTTCAGCAACAAGCTCGCCAAACCAATCTGGCACTGGAACTCAGGTTTTCTTGCTTGAATGCATATTTCTGCCTGCAACGCAAAGTATTCCTTAAACAAAGCTGAAATATAGCTTTACAAACATATTTTTTTAACACAAATGGAACAATATATGGTATACTTTTTTCCACTATGGAAAGAAAAACTGGCGTTGTTATTCCACTCGCAGCCCTTTATACAAAGGACTGCCCTTCTGTCGGCGTATTTACTGCGCTGAAACCTTTTGCTGATTTCTGCAAAAAAGCAGGACTCTCAATTATCCAACTGTTGCCGGTAAACGATACCGGAACACAATCTTCACCGTATAGCGGACTTTCTGCGTTTGCGCTTCATCCGCTCTATATAGACATAGAGGCGCTTCCGGAATTTGATGCAGCATACAAAAGTGACAAGACTTTTGCCGGCGCATACAGAACTTACCAAAAAGAACAAAAATATCATCCGCGCTTTGACTATGATAAAATTCTCAATGAAAAAATACGCATTCTCCATCTGCTTTACGCATGGATAGAAAAACAGTCGGCTCCTGTGCAGAAAAAGGCCGCGGCAGACGCTCACGCAAAAATGCAGGTCGTCACTGCGGTAAATGAGGAATCCTTTTCCCAGAGACTGATAAAAGAGACAGATAAATTTGTCAAAGAAAACAGCTGGGTCATTCCATATGCGGTTTATAAAAATCTCAAAGACTCGGCAATGCAGGCGTCCTGGAAAGAATGGCCGGAAAATTTACAACATCTTTCACGCAGCCAAATAACGTTGCGCTGGAACAATCGCGCGCTCCGCTCAAGCCATTTGTTCTTTGTGTGGTGTCAGATGCGCGCCGCAGAACAATTTGGTTCTGCAGCATCATATATCAAGAAGCTAGGCATCATTCTCAAAGGTGATATTCCTATTTTGATGAATGAAGACAGTGCAGATACTTGGGCATGGCCGGAATTCTTCAATCAGGATTTACGGGCAGGTTCTCCGCCAGACGCCGAAAATCCTGTCGGCCAGAACTGGGGATTTCCTACGTACAACTGGGACCGTCTTGCTGCAGATAATTACAGCTGGTGGAAAGACCGCATTGCGAGTGCCGCTCAATATTATTCCGCATTCAGAATTGACCATGTGCTTGGCTTCTTTAGAATCTGGGCTGTAAACAAAAATGATTCAACGGCGTGCCTTGGACACACTGAACCGTTCAACACTTTTTCCCGCAAAGATTTAAATGACCGCGGGTTTGATGATTCCAGAATCCGCTGGCTTTCCCAGCCGCACATTCCTACAAAACTCGTAGAAGACATTACTTGGAATCATGATGAATCGTGTCGTGCGTTGTCACTCATCTGCGATAGAATTGGCAACGAAGAGCTGTGGCTGTTTAAAAAAGAAATCACCGCAGACAAACAAATCTATACTGCGCCACTATTTCCTAACGACAAGCAAAAGGACGATGCCGTCAAAGCAGCGCTTGCAAAAAAATGGCGCGATCGCACGCTTCTCGAAATTTCAGAAAACCATTTCATCCGCGTTTGGAAATTTTATGAATCAACATCATGGACTTCCCTTACTGATGATGAAAGAGGAAGACTTTCTTCCCTCTTCAAAATGAATGAAGATCAGGAAAGCGACTTGTGGAAGAAGCAGGCAACAACAATTCTTTCCGCAATTACTTCCGCAGGAGACATGACTGCCTGTGCGGAAGACCTTGGTGCAGTGCCACCTTGTGTTCCAGAAGTGCTCAAGAAACTCAACATACTCAGTCTGCGCGTCATACGTTGGTGCCGCGAATGGAATAAAGATGGCAAACCATATATTCCGTTTGAACAATATCCGGAAATAAGCGTTGCAACAACATCCGTGCACGACAGTCCGACGCTCAGACAATGGTGGGATTCAGAAAAAGAAAGCGTTGCTTCATACATACGCCTCTGGGACAGCAAAGATGAAAATCCACTTTTTGACAACACTGCTCCAGTAAAAGCAGATGATGCCTTTTCTCCAGAAACAGCATCATTCTGTCTTCGTAGCGCTGCAATCGCCGCAAGTGCATGGTATGTCAATCCGCTACAAGATTATCTTTATCTTGAAAAATCATACTACTTGGAAAACAAAGATGACGAGCGCATCAATGTGCCGGGTTCCTGCAATACATTCAACTGGACATACCGCATTCCGGTACCAGTCGAAACACTTGCACTAAATGAATCTCTTTTAACTGGTATACAAAAAATTGTACAAATACATGATGGCAGCAAAAGCGCCGGGAGCAACCAATGAAAATATCTTACAACGAATTCCATGTGAGCCGTGCAGTACGCGATGAATGCAAATTTGACCAGACTCTTTATTCCTCAAGTGGAAATGTCATTTTTGCAAACCTAAAGGCAGTGCAGTCATTTCAAATAAAGCTCAACGCCTATTTTGACAACAAAGGCGAGCCTGAAAGACGCATTTCCGCAGGAAGTCTTAACGCAATGGGACTCATCGATGAAATATTCCATTACGTCTGCATGTTGTTCCGCAGAAACAAAGCGCCTCTTTCTTTTACAAATCTTCTTGCAGACCTTGACGATTCCTTTGGCAAAGAAGAAATGAACACTTTGCTACTTCAATTCATGTCTGAATTTCCACCGGTGGCAGTGTATCAGAAAAAACTTACAAATGAAGACTATCTCTTCCAATCTTGTCTTGATGTGGGAACAGGTAAACAGCGCAGCAACCGTGAGCAAGTTCTTGAGGAAATGATTCTGCTTCACCTTGCAAACGAAAATCCTGCGTTCCATCCGTTCCTTGTTTTGTTTGACGACCAGAAACTTTCTCTCAATGCAAACTACATCAAGACATGGAATCAAATAAAGGCCTTCTTTAAGACACAGCCTGTGTTCGGCACATTCAACAATGACCTCATCACCATGCTCAAAGAACCGGTTGTTGCCGCGCCAACTTCTCTCAAAGGGCAGCTTGACTACATACGCCTGCACTGGGGCACATTGCTCGGTGACTGGCTCAAACGACTGCTTGAAGGCATCGACACACTGAGCGAGGAAGAAAAAGCTGCATGGCATCCAACAAACGGTGGCGATGCAAGCATGTCTCCATATTCATACGACAATCTTATGAAGGAATATGAACGCTTCAGTCCTGACCGCGACTGGATGCCTAAAGTTGTTCTTATGGCAAAGACAGTGCTTGTCTGGCTCTATCAGCTGTCAAAAAAATACAACCGCTCAATCACCAGGCTTGATCAAATTCCTGACGAAGAACTTGATACGCTCCGTGATGAAGGTTTTACCGGCTTGTGGCTCATCGGCTTGTGGGAACGCAGTTATGCAAGCAAGCGCGTCAAACAGCTCTGCGGCAATCCAGAGGCAGCTGCTTCTGCATACAGCCTCTTTGACTACGATATTGCTGCAAACCTTGGCGGTTGGGAAGCGCTCGACAATCTGCGAAGAAGATGCTGGATGCGCGGCATTCGTCTTGCAAGCGACATGGTTCCTAACCACACGGGCATGGACGGAAAATGGGTATATGAACATCCTGATTATTTTATTACCAGGAAAGACTGCCCGTTCCCCAACTATACATTCACTGGTGAAAACTTGAGCCAGGACGGCCGAGTGTCTCTCTATCTTGAAGACCACTACTACAGCAAAAGTGACTGCGCCGTCTGCTTTAAACGCGTGGACAATCACACGGGAGACGTAACATATATCTATCACGGAAACGATGGAACAGGTATGCCGTGGAACGACACTGCCCAAATAGACTTCCTAAACCCGGCAGCACGTGAAGCTGTCATGCAGAAAATTCTACATGTGGCGCGCAACTTCCCAATCATCCGCTTTGACGCAGCAATGGTTCTGGCAAAGAAACACATTCGCCGTCTGTGGTACCCGGAGCCTGGTCACGGAGGAGACATTGCAACACGCAGCCAGTACGCACTTCCTACTGAAGAATTTGAGAAACGTATACCAAATGAATTCTGGCGCGAAGTAGTTGACCGCTGCGCTGCAGAAATGCCGGACACGCTGCTGCTTGCAGAAGCATTCTGGATGATGGAAGGTTACTTCACCCGTACACTTGGAATGCACCGCGTATACAACAGTGCGTTCATGAACATGCTTAAGAAGGAAGAAAATCAGAAATACCGCGACACCGTCAAGAACACCATTAAATTTGACCCGCAGATTTTAAAGCGCTTTGTGAATTTCATGAACAACCCTGACGAAGAGACCGCCGTTGCACAGTTTGGCAAAGGAGACAAATACTTTGGCTGCTGCACACTCATGGCGACTATGCCGGGACTGCCAATGTTTGGCCACGGACAGCTTGAAGGCTTTGAAGAAAAGTACGGCATGGAATATACCCGTGCATACCGCGATGAAAAACCTGACCAGCAGTTGCTTGACCGTCACTGGCATGACATATTCCCGTTGCTCAAGAAGCGCTATCTTTTTGCACAGATTGAGAACTTCCTGTTCTATGATGTATGGAACAACGGCTCCGTAAACGAAAACATATACGCTTACTCAAACGGCGTCGGCAATGAACGCGCAATCGTGTTCTACAACAACAAATATGACCGCGCAAGTGGCTGGATTAAACAGTCATGTGAATATGCTGTAAAAACCGGCAGCGGTGAAGGCGACGTAAAAATGTGTTCACAGTCGATTGCACAGGGATTAGGTCTTACGCCTGGACACAATCACTTCTGTATCTTCCGAGAACATACATCAGGCTTGTGGTTCGTACGCTACAGCGATGACATTATTGCAAACGGTATGTTTGTCGCACTGAATGGCTTTGAATACCAAGTATACCTTGACATTCAGCAAGTCAGTGATGATTCAGATGGAAAATACAGTAAGCTCTGTGAACTTCTAAACGGTCGCGGCGTTCCTGATCTTGACGTTGCGTGGCAGGAATATGAATACAAGGATTTGTACGCAGCACTTACAAAGTATGCAACTCCAGCTTTCTTTGAGCAGATTAAAATATTATTCACACCTCAGCCAATTCTCAAGGCAAACAAGCTCCAGATGCCAAACCTTAAGGAGTTCTTCAAGACAATTGAACAGGCCGCCATCTCGTATTACACCATTGAAGGTCAATTTGCTGCAAAAGAAGCTGACAAAGAGAATGCCGTTGTTCAAAATGATGACTTTGCCGAGTCAGAAAAGAAAAATGAAAGCGCAATAAGAAAGACACAGAAGTCTGAACGAATGGACAAGAAGGCAACAAGCGCAACACCGGAAGAACGTTTCTCGCTGTTCTGCAAGGAGCTTGAATATCTTTCAACTTCCGCCCTTTCCGCACAGGGCGCAACAAAGACTGTCATTGAGAATACATCGTTGCAGTATGAAAAGTCTCGCCCTGCATTTAAAATGACCTTTGACAATCTGCTCTATGAAGGACTCATTGCCAATGAGTGCGCGCCAGAAATTCTTGCTGCGTTTGGAATGGTATCTTCTGCAGGAAGCAAAAACTGTCTTAAGTGGGGATACGACCGCAAGTTCACAGAAATTCTTGAGGCCGCAGGATTCCATTATGCCAACATGAGAAATACCTTTAAAACAGTATTCCTGCTCATGCACATCCACGACTTTAACTTTGGCACGACAGGGCAGCTCAAGTCAACTTATGAAATTGCAAAACTGCTTGTAGACAGCAAATATTCACCAATGCTTGCGGGCACAAATGAATTCAACGGAATCCGTTGGTTCAACAAAGAAAAAATCGATGCAACGCTCTGGTACGGATTTGCCGGCGGCATCATGTACTGTCCGCGCATATTACGCGAGCAGATTTGCCGTTTGTACCGTACGCTTGTAGCAGCAAAAGACAAGGCTGAATATCAATGTCAGAAATTTACTGACGCCGTTAAGCCGTTAAAGACTACTTCTTTTGTAAAAAACACCGCTGCAACAAAGCAGATTGACATCGAGCACAAGGAAGAAAAACGTGCAACAGCAGAAGGAAAACCTGCGCTTGTTAAAATGGAAAAACCTGCGGTAAAAAAGACTTCCACAAAGAAAGCCCCGGAACCAAAGGCAGCTGCAAAAAAAGTTGTGGCGACAAAGAAAACTGCAACAGCAAAAGCTACGCCAAAGAAACAAGTTGCAAAGAAAGCTGTAGTCAAAAAGGCTGAAGTAAAAAAAACAGTAGCCAAAAAGACTACTGTAAAGAAAGTCGAAAAGAAACCTACAAAGGTTAAAAAAGGCGAAGCAGGTTCAAAGAATTCAAAACGGAAATAACTTGCTCAATATCGTTGGCGGCAACAAGCGGTCTGTTTAACGAGACAGGCTTTAGAGCCGCCGCGGTATTGGCAGGAATTTCTGGAACTTCGCCGACTGAGTGTTTGATGAACGCAGCAGAATGGGCAGGTGCATGGCGCATAACAAGAACTACGGTGCCGTCATCTGCCCCTACTATTTCCTGACGCGCAACAGAGGCAGCATAGGCGGCGGACGTACTCTCATTTGCAAGATATTTGTATTTCATAAAGAGCGTCTTGCAGGCCGTTTCTTTTTGCAACGCACTCACCTTTGCCGGATATACAAAATTCTTCAGCATCGGCGCATAGTCGTGGAAAAGATATTCAAGTCGTTCAAGATTAGACGGATCTGACGGATCAGCCGGCGCTCTCTGCGCAAACGGTACAACGCTATCAAGAACAGTGCAATTCCCCTGAATATCAAGCTGAAGGTTATTTGTCGTAGGACAGATAAAGCCATTAACCGGAAGCGCAAGATGCCATGCATACAGTCCGGAAATGAGATTGCCATAATTTCCTGCGGTAAGCGCATAATAAATGTCTCCGGAAACATGTTCCTTTAGACGTGAAAATGCGTATGTATAAAAGAACGTTTGCGGCAAGAGCCTGCCTATGTTTGCGGAATTTGACGCAGTAAGATGGTATTTTTCCACAAGGGAACGGTCGCTAAATATTTTTCTTATTATGTTATGGCAGTCTTCTTCAGTGCCATCTATTTCTATCGGGTAAATGTTTCCGCCATTCCACACGAAATCACTTTCTTCAAGACCACGAAGTTTTCCTTTAGGAAAGAGCAGGACAGACTTAATCAGCTTCTTACCGCGCATTGCATGAGCCATACAAGCGCCTAATTCTCCGGAAATAGTGGCATCAAGCAGAATTGATTTCCCGCCGTCAATCTGCATTATGGTTTCAAGAGCTGCCGTAAGATACGCTGTGCCAAAATCCTTTAAACTTCCCGTGGGACCGTGAAACAACTCTAGTACAAAAAGATGATCGTCAAGTTTTCGCAATACCGGCTCAAATGTAAATGCATGAGAAGCTATTGTCTCGCAGATAATCGGGCTGAATTCAGTATTTATAAGCGCAGAAGTCAATGCTCCTGCTATGCTTGAAAAAGATGTCTTGTCATTTGTATATAAAATCCAGCGGCGCAAGTCATCGCTACCGTCCGGAACATACAGTCCGCCGTCTGCAGGCATACAGTCTAGAATCGCCTGCTTAAAACTTACTATGTTTTTTGCATCGCGTGTACTTACAAAACGCATTCATTCACTCCACTTATTCAATTGCCTACAGTATACCACGCGTCACTTTGTTTTACCATACAGCGCTTTTTTAATACTATACAAAAAAATATGAATTACTGCTGCATTTCATCAGGAGTGCACTTACGCAAATCTTTTTCGCTAAAAAGACACACCTTGTACTTTTCCACCATTCCGCACGGACGATACGTCATCTTTGCCTGGCGCAATCCTTCATCACCCAAGTCTTGCTCGCGGTTGATAAGCGTCACCTGCTCCGGCAAAGAAAGCGCAGTCTGCTGATTCACCACCTGATATATTCCGTGCACCGCATCTATGCCTTTTTCAAAGTGCGTATCATACATAGTTCCGCCGCCAATTTTTTCGCCTAAGCTGAATCCAGCGGGCTTTCCGTCAGCATACACAACAATTCCTGACAGCTGCAGTTCTTTCCGGTACTGCAATGCAAGGCTGCACTGCAGGAAGTCGCCTTCATCTTCACCACGTGAAAGTCTGTCGTTTTTCCATGCATTCAGCACAGAAAGTGCATCTGGAATAGTAGCATCATCAATCGATGCAACTTTACTTTGATATGCAGTGTTAAACTGATTCACAAGATTCTTCTTTTTATGGAATGCTTTTCCTTTAAGCTCTGCAAGTTCTGTTTTATTGTACAGATAGTCGCAATTGTCACGGTCAAGTTCAGGGTGCAGATTCTTCTTTTCAAATAGAATTTTATTTTCTTCAATCACTTGTTTGGAAATATTACGAATATAGCAACAACAGTTCATATGTTCTTCAGCGGCAATGCGCGTCATTTCTTCATCGGTAGGCCAATCGCCCAAGATAGAGCAAAAGCGACACACAAGTCCAAGTTTTGTGCAAAGCATTTTTGGTTCAGTTGGTTCAATTCCCGTTACAATATAAGTATGTTGCGCAAAGCGACTGATGTTATATCTATATTTATAGCTGTCTAAGAAAAGTGAAGCAAATGTATTCTCACAAATGCCATCGGTGAGCGTGGCAAAAAAAGGTAAAAGTTCGTCTTTCTGTTCAAATGAAACAGGTATAAATTCAGGGAAAAATGGAATAGCCATATGTAGAAGATACTGAAATTCCATAGAAAAGTCACGCATTCAAAATTTCTTTCTGAATTTCTAAATATTCCGTTTCTTGTTTTATAGGAATTTTTACAATGAATTTTATTGTCTATCTATAAAATTACACATTGAGCAAACGTTGTGCGTTACCGCCAAGTATCAGCTGTTTTTCAGCAGCGGTCAACGGCAGACCGTTTATCATCGCAATAGTTTCACGCTGTCCGCTCCACGGGCTGTCAGTTCCAAAGAGAATCCGCTCTGCCCCGTGGTTATGCACTATGCGCACGAACTGCTCCGGGGCAAGATAAGTGTCGGTGAACGCCGTATCAAAAAAAACATTCTGGCCGACAAGCAGTTGTTCCACATCGTCCCACAACTTCCAGCCGCCCATATGTGCAAGCACAAGATGAGCCGGGTGCACGTCGTCAATCACTTTACGCGCCATCTTTGGAGTACAGTGCACGGGTTCCGGCAGACCGATGTCTATTCCCGCATGAACTACGGTGATGAGATTATATTTTTCCGCTTCCGCAACAATGCGCTCGTAGCGATCATCGTCGAAGTTCACCTTCTGATAGTCGGGGTGCAATTTGATTCCCTTGAACCCACGCAATGCAATGTCTTTTATCACCGTCGGAATGTCGACCGTGTCGGGGTGGATGCCGGCGAACGAAATGATGCGCGGATATCGTGTCGCACCGGATACCTTTTTTGTCTGCACACTGTTTTTCTGCACGCCGTTTGTACTAGCAGTCGAAGTGACCGTCACACAGTCTGCTGCATACCGTGCATTCATCTCTGCGGCGAAATCGTTGAAGTGGTTTGTTTTTAATGGATTTGTTACGACAGGAAGCACAATTGAAATGTCAACACTTGAATTGCACATCGAAGCGTACAAAGCAGATTCTGTTCCCGCAGTGTACGCCTTGATATGCGCACGATCCTCCAACGTTTTGATTGCAACAGACGCAATGGTGTCCGGGAAGACGTGCGTATGAAAATCAACAATCATCTTTATTACAGATTTGCGATGTCGGCATCAGACATGAGCTTTACATCTTTGTCCGCTTCAAGGAGCGCTTCCGCCTGTTCCATGTTGCCGCATTTCATTGCGATGGAGGCATCGTCAGTTCCCGTGCTCAGCGAATACATATATTCAATGTTGATGCTTTCGCGGCAGATGACTGCAAGAATTTTCTGCAGCTGGCCGACTTGATGCGGCAGTTTTACCACGAGAATGTCGGTGAGTTTTGCGCTGATTCCTTTTTCTTTGAGTGCAGTCTGACCTTTCTGCGGGTCGCTCACGATGAGGCGGAGCATTCCGTAGTCACTCGTATCTGCAAGGCTCAGCGAAATGATGTTGATGTTCTCGTTCTTCAAAACGTCAAGAACTTCATCAAGACGTCCCGCGCGGTTTTCAATAAATACGCTCAGTTGTTTTACAAACATACGTTACCTCCGGTGTTGCTTAGTCTACTAAATGACGGTTGTCAATCACGTGCTTTGTCTTGCCCATGCTGCGTTCAATGGTGTTCGGCTCGACGAGTTTTACTTTGACTGCGACGCCGAGTGCCTGCTGCAGATTGTGCGCCACTTTTTCAGTGTAGTCCTCGAGCTTTTTGATTTCATCGCTGAACAAACTTTCTGTCACTTCAACCTGCACTTCAAGCGTATCGAGTGCGCCCTTGCGGTCCACAATCATGAGGTAGTGCGGAGTGACGCCGCTCATCTGGAGCAGTGCGTTTTCTACCTGTGACGGGAATACGTTTACGCCGCGGATGATAAGCATGTCGTCGCTGCGGCCTACAAATCGGCTCAAGCGTGCAAGCGTGCGTCCGCATTCGCATTTACTATAATTGATGCTCGTCAAATCCTTGGTGCGGTATCTGATGAGTGGAAGTCCTTCTTTGGTAAGCGTGGTGAACACGAGTTCGCCCACGACATCTTCACCGACCGGCTGCAAAGTGTTGCGGTCAACGATTTCCGGAATGAAATGGTCTTCGTATACGTGCAGGCCCTTGTGATACTCGCAGTCACAGGCAACGCCCGGACCCATCACTTCGCTCAATCCGTAGATGTCATACGCCTTGATGTGGAGCATCGATTCAATCTGAATGCGCATCTTCTCTGTCCACGGTTCAGCGCCGCAGACTGCAGCACGAAGTTTTATTTTGTCGAGCAGTCCCTGTGAAGTGATTTCCTCCGCAATGTGCATGAGATATGACGGAGTGCAGGCAATTCCGGTTACGCCAAAATCAATCATCATGGTGATGAGCTTCTGCGTGTTGCCCGTAGACATTGGCACTACCGTCGCACCGATGTTTTCCGCGCCGTAATGAGCGCCCAGACCGCCAGTGAACAAGCCGTAGCCGTATGCAATCTGAATGATGTCGTTCTTGGTAAAGCCCGCGTTGGTAAGCGCACGGCCCACACATTCAGCCCACACATCAATGTCGTGACGAGTGTAGCCAACGACCGTCGCCTTGCCGGTAGTGCCGCTTGAAGCATGGACGCGTACGATTTCAGACATAGGCTTAGCAAAGAGGCCGAAAGGATAGGTGTCACGCAAATCATCTTTTGTGGTGAACGGAAGCAAGTGCAAGTCATCAACACCGTGGATGTCACCCGGTTCAATTCCCTGCTTCTGCATTCTCTCGCGGTAGAACGGGACGCTGTGATATACATCAGCAACAACTTTCTTCAAACGCTCGTCCTGTAAATGCCGCAACTCATCGCGGCTCATACACTCTCGTGACGCATTCCAATAAGCCATTTTCTATACCTTCCTCTTTTACTTGTTTTCGTAGCCGAGCAAGAACGCCTTCTTGTTCATGTCGATTGTCTTTGCAGGCACCGTCTCTTCAATCACCTTGAGCCATGCTTCCTTGCTGAAGTCCATGTGGCGTGCGGCCATGCCCAACACAATGACGTTGAAGCAGCGGGATGAACCGAGCTTGAGCGCTTCACTCATGGCGTCGATTGCATACACGGTGTGACTCTTCTTCAAGTCCTCAATGATGTGCTCCGGATACGTTGCAACACCAGTCACTACCGTCATCGGGTCGATTCGCTCGTCGTTTACAACGATGACGCCGTCTTTTTTCAAGAAGTGTGCATAGCGCATTGCTTCAAGACGTTCGAATGAAATCAGCACGTCAGCCTGACCTTCCTCGACAATCGGTTCGGTCACTTTTTCACCGTAGCGAACAAAGGTGACAACGCTGCCGCCGCGCTGAGCCATGCCGTGCACTTCAGAAAGTTTCACGTCGTAGCCTGCTTCACGGGTGAGTGCGCCAAGAATGCGGCTGGTGAGCAACGTGCCCTGCCCGCCCACGCCGACGATCATTATATTTTTCGTAGTCTTGTTCATCATCATGCCTCCACCTTTTCGAGTGCGCCAAATTTGCAGAGCGACACGCAGAGACCGCAGCCGTTGCACATTGTCTCGTTCACGCTCACCGTACCGTCCGCGTTCTTTGTAATCGCAGGGCAGCCCGGCTGCAAGCACATGCCGCACTTCTTGCATTTGTCAGAAAGTGTCTTCGCCTTGTACGGGAACTTCTGCCCCTTGAGCAATGCGCAGGGATATTTCGCAATGATGACGCCCAGCTCTTCGTCCTGAGTATATTCTTTAATAACACGTTCAAGCTCAGCGGTGTCGAATGAATTCACTTCGCACACTTTCTTGATGCCGAACGCTTTGCAAATCTGCACGATGTCGATTGCAGGAACTTCTTTTCCCTGGAGTGTCTTTCCCGTACCGGCGTGGTCCTGATGACCTGTCATGCCAGTGGTGCGGTTGTCGAGCACAATGACTGTTCCCGTTGACTGGTTGTACGCCATGTTCTCAAGCGAGTTGATTCCCGTGTGCATGAACGTGCTGTCGCCAATGACGGCAACCCAGTTCTTGATGTAGTCTTTGCCGCGTGCCTTTTCCATACCGTGCAGTGTGGAGATTGACGCTCCCATGCAGATTGTGGTGTCGATCACGTTGAGCGGAGGAACAGCACCGAGCGTATAGCAGCCGATGTCTCCCGCAGCATGAATCTTCATGCGCTTGAGCGTGTAGAACACTGAGCGATGCGGGCAGCCCGGGCAGAGAATCGGAGGACGTGCCGGAACTTTCGCCGCTTCAGCAAGATTGAGATTCTGCTTGAGCACTGCTTTACGCAGGAGGTTCGCGGAATATTCACCCTGCACCGTAAAGATTTCCTTGCCGATGCATTTGATTCCCCATGCTTTCACCTGCTCTTCAATCACCGGTTCAAGCTCTTCAAAAATATAAAGCGTCTTCACTTTGGAAGCGAAGTCTTCAATCATTTTGCGTGGCAGCGGATTCACAAGGCCGAGCTTTAAAACAGAAGCGTTCGGGCACACTTCCTTTACGTACTGGTATGCAATGCCGCAGGTGATGAAGCCAATCGATGTGTCGCCCATTTCAATTCTGTTGAACGGCATACCTTCACCGCACTCGGCAGCCATTTTCTTTTCGCGCTCTTCAACGTAGAGATGGCGTTTGATTGCGTTGCCCGGCATCATGACGAACTTTGCCGCGTTGCGCTCGTATTCTTTTACCGGCGGCTCTTTGCGGTCGGAGAGCACCACGTTCCCCTGCGAATGGGAAAGACGTGTTGTTGAGCGGACAATCACCGGAGTGTCGTACTTTTCGCTCAAGTCGTATGCGTATTTAACAAAATCTTTTGCTTCCTGGCTGTCGCTCGGTTCAAGCACCGGAACATGCGCCGCACGCGCAACCATGCGTGTGTCCTGCTCGTTCTGGGAACTGTAAAGTCCGGGGTCGTCAGCGGCTATCATCACCAGACCGCCGTTCACGCCCGTATAGCTTGCCGTATAGAGCGGGTCGCTTGCAACATTCACACCAACATGCTTCATGCAGCACAGAGAGCGCACGCCGCTGATGGAAGCGCCAATGGCAACTTCGGTGGCAACCTTTTCATTCGGTGACCATTCCGCATACAAATCCGGATAGTTCACAATATTTTCACTGATTTCCGTACTTGGTGTTCCCGGATACGCCGCGCTCACTTTAACGCCGGCCTCCCATGCACCGCGGGCGAACGCTTCGTTGCCCAGCATCAACTTTGTTTCTGACATACAAACCTCGAAAAGGGAATAATTGTACTATTATAAGCGCAATAGAGGGGAATTTCAACAGGACTGTAGGAAATTGATCTGAGATTAAAAAATGCGATGCACTAAGAGCAGGAAAACATCGGCTAATTCAATAGCATATGTAATTTCCCAAAATCATAACATCAAGAAATTGATTCTTCCAGTAGCTCCAAATTGCAGTGAGCGCACGCCGAATGTGTATCACCATGAAGATGCAGTCCGTTCCCCAGACAGTACTTCCACGAAGCGCAGTGTTCGCATTTACCCAACTTTGCCCACGAATGATCGCGCATATTTGCAAACCGCGTGTTCCAAATGTCCATGAAATTTTCGCTCGTAATGTTCCCCTGTACAAAATCTCTGGCACGGATAGAGAGACAGCCACTCACCGAACCATCGCAGAAGATACCTGCAACGTTCACGCCCGCCCTGCAGAAAAAGAAGAAGTCGCGTACCTTGAGCTCGTACTTACCAAGATATCCTTCACATGAATAGTTAACGTGAATTTGTTTTTCAGTGCGTGTCCTTTGAATAAACTCCATAAGTAAACGGTACTGTTCATTTGAAACAGAAAGTTCATCGTTCACTTGAATGTCCGTTGTTTCGCGACTTGTTGCACGACCATTCGGGAAGATTGAAAATATGCGCCAGAATTTTATTCCATTCGCAACGAAAAGATTTTTTGTTTCATCAAGCAGCGGAAAATTATGTTTGTTCACACAGGTAATGACGTCGTATGAAAACGCGCCGGGGTGCATGGCTGCAAACGATGACACCAGCTTTGCCGCAGAGAGCGCATGTTCAAACGACCGTGGATTTCTGCGGAGCCAGTTGTGTGCTTCTTCCGGACCGTCAATGCTGATACTCACCGAACGAAGCCCCGCCCTAAGCAGCGAGGAGAATCTTTCAGACGTAAGCAACATTCCGTTTGTCACAATTCCCCACGGGAAGCCTCGCGCGGTAATTTCTTTGCCGACCGATTCAAGATCATTGCGAAGGAGTGGCTCTCCACCCGTAATGCAAATCATCACCGTGTGCGGATCAACCTGCTGTTTTATTTCATCAAGCGCTTTTAAAAAGAGCGACGGCTCCATGTCAGGAATTGACGCTTCCTTCTTGCAGTCGCTTCCACAGTGGCGACAGTTTAGGTTGCAGCGTAAGGTACACTCCCAAAAGAGATATGTAAGCTGATGCTTTTTGATGGTGTGCGCGCGGTATGCTAAAAAAATATTTTGTTTGAGCGACATAACACTATTCTGATTGACTGCTAATCATCCACCCCAACAGTATCATTCGTCTTTTTCAAGAGTCACATCGAAGTTTGTTTCATCGGTGGTAAATTTCTTTGTCTGCGATTTGAAACTGCCGCCGTTGTCCGCGCCATCTGTATCAGTGAATGTGAGCGTTCCAGAAATGCAGTCAGCATTTATGGCAAATTCATAATATCCGTTTTCATCGGTGGTAGTCGTCTCGGTGTCGCTGCCGTCTTTTGCACATGAAACAGAAACACCCTTGATTGCAGACGTGCCGTCAGAGGTGACCGTTCCACCAAGAACAAAGTCACCGGGCATACAGCCGTAGCATGAGGTGAGCATGCCACACCCTAAAAAAGTAAGCACTGTTACTATAATCTTTTCAATTCTCTTTTGCAGGTTCATGCCTTTCTCCGTTTATTTTTTCTCCGTTTATTTATAGTATACCGTTCTTTTCACAATGATTCTATTTCTTCAGCAGTAAGGCCGGTGGCTTGTGAAATGATTTCCGTGGCAACACCCAATTTCTTGAACTTCTGGGCCACTTCTCTTTTTCCGGCTTTCATTCCCTGCTCCATGCCTTTTTCTATGCCTTGTTTGATGCCTTTTTCTATGCCTTTTTTGATGCCTTCTTCCATGCCCTTTGCAATTCCTAATGCTTTCCCCCGCTTCGTAGCACAATCAATTGCCGTCGCACGGTCACTTTCCAAGACATCACGGTCGAGTTCACGCTTCCAGAGCAACCAGTCTTCACTTATTTTATCAAGTGTTTTTTGAGCTTCCATAATGCCTCCTTCGTCAGCGGCAAGCTGAGCAACGTATGTTTTCTTTTCAGGGTTATCTGCGTCCAATAAAAATTTACACCATTTCTCTTCAGAATTCAACTGTCCGGGAGCTACATCGCCAAGACGCGCTATTTTTGGCAATTCAAGAAAAATCACCGTTTGGATGCCGTTCGAAAGAAAATGGCCGGCTTCATCATCCTTCATGTGAAAATGACGGACTGCCACTTTGCTTTCCCGGTCAAAAACAAAATTGAGCACTGAGATTTGGTAGACGCGCTTCATTTGGTTCCATTTCTTTCCTCGCTGAAAAGAGGAATTCAACAACCGCGCACACAGATACTCCGCACGCTGACCGTACGCATTGTCATCATTCGCACCCTGCATCTCCACGTCTGCAGACTCGCCGTCGTTGAAAGTACATGCGACGTCGAAGCGAACAGCCTTGTCATGTTCATCAACGGCAGCTATCTCATTCGGCTTAAGAGCAACATCCTTCACTTGCTTGTGGAGCACCGCAGAAAGAAAGCATCGGAGCGCCGTCCGAGATTCATCGGAATTGTCGGTGAACAATGCCTTGAACACCACGTCTGAGCAGGGGTTAAGCCGCGCATCGGGATACGGCTTGTATACTGCAAGTTTTTCTTCATCAATTTCCATTACCTAGTTCTCCTTGTAAATCCTCACCTATATGTAATTGCACTGAATTTCAAAAACTGACACAAAACAGTAAAATTTCAGATATTTCCGTTGTTTTTTCTAAGCAGTATAAAAAGGAAACATCTTTTCATCAAAATCGATTGTTGCGTTACTCTCCAAAATGATGTATCTTGTTATATATGAATTATTTGCAAAAAGACATTTTCTTAACACCTTATGCAGACTCCCTTTTGGAACGCTTCTTGCGCTATGTAAAAATATACAGCACCAGTTCCACTGAACGTGCCGATGAAGGCATTCTGCCCAGCACTCCTCAGGAACGTGAATTCGCAGACACACTTGCACAAGAAATGCGCGAGGCTGGACTGGAAAACGTACAGGTCACAGAAAACTGCTACGTATACGGCTCACTTTCTGCAACAAAGGGATTTGAAAAGCAGCCGTCTTTTTGCCTACTTGCACATCTTGATACCGTTGATGAAGTAAGCGGGAAAGACGTAAAGCCAGCGGTTTTTAAAAATTATGACGGAAAAAAACTCGACTTAAAGGGAAATGTCTCACTTGACCCGGCAACAGACAAAGCGCTTCAAGAAGCAGGCGCACTACATGACACCATCATTACCAGCGACGGCACCACATTGCTCGGTGCAGATGACAAAGCTGGCGTTGCAGAAATAATGACTGCCGTAAGTTTTCTTATCAAGAATTCAGAAATCAAGCACGGCAAGATAGAAGTAATTTTTTCTCCCGATGAAGAAACCGGCCACGGCATGGACAAAGTTCCGCTAAACTTGATGTCGTCAAAAATGTGTTACACCGTTGACGGCGGACATATTGGCGAACTTGAAACAGAATGTTTCAATGCTTTTAAAAGCGACATTGTGTTTACCGGAAAATCAAAACATACCGGCACCGCGCGCCCTGACATGGTGAACGCAATCACCATGGCAAGCAATTTCATCATGAACTTGCCTCGCAACGAAATGCCAGAAACGACAGACGGATATCAAGGTTTCTACGCGCCAATGTCATTGAGCGGATCAATCGAAACAGCAACTGTTTGTCTCTATCTGCGCGATTTTACAAATGAAGGTATGGAAAAACGGAAGAAGACCGTTGAACTTGTAGCACTTACCACGGCAAGCACTTTTGGCGGAACAGCAACCGTAACACACACACAACAATACCTCAACATGAAGAACGGACTCGCAAAGAATCCGTCAATTGTACGCAATCTTATTGCTGCATACAAAGCAGCCGGCATCACCGCAACTTTCCCGCCTATACGCGGAGGAACGGACGGTTCACGGCTTACCGAAATGGGCATTCCTACGCCAAATATTTTTACCGGCGGTCACAATTATCATTCTCGAACAGAGTGGGCAAGTTTTAGCCAGATGATATCTGCAACAGAAGTGCTTATCCAGCTTGCAAGAATATGGGCAGATCCCGAAGAAAAGCCAAACATGCAGAAGGACACTGCATTGCTCACTAAATAATTTCTTGGCAAAATCAAGAGCTTATTTAAAATAAAAAGAGGAGTTCAGAAAAATGTATGAATATCATATAGAAGGCGGATTTCCAATCAAAGGCACCATTGCAGCAAGTGGAAATAAGAATGCTGCGCTTCCCTGTATTGCGGCATCACTGCTCACTGCGGAACCTGTCATTCTGCGTAACATTCCTGAAATTGAAGATACAGGAGTCATGCTGCTTATTCTTCAGGCACTTGGCGCAGGTGTTGAAAAAATTGAACAGCACGCATGGAAAATCGATGCAGCAAAAATAATCCGCAACGACATACCAAGTGAACTCAGCAAGAAAATACGCGCATCAATTCTTTTTGCAGGACCACTGCTTGCACGTACCGGCAAAGCCATAATGCTTCCCCCGGGAGGAGATGTCATTGGCCGCAGAAGACTTGACACTCATTTCTTAGCGCTCACTGATTTAGGAGCGCGCGTCACGACTGAAGGAAAATTCGAATTTACTGCAAACAAACTTGCAGGCGCAGATATATTTCTTGACGAAACATCAGTCACGGCGACAGAAAATGCTGTCATGGCGGCAGTGCTTGCTGAAGGCAAGACGCTCATCACAAACGCAGCAAGCGAACCACATGTTCAAGACCTCTGCAACATGCTCAATGCAATGGGCGCAAAAATTTCCGGTGTAGGAAGCAACATCCTTGAAATATCCGGCGTACGCACATTGCATGGTTGCGACTACACCATCGGCCCGGACTTTATGGAAATTGGTTCATTCATCGGCCTGGCAGCAGCCACAAAAGGCACTATTTCTATAACGGGAGTGAATCCACGTGACATGCGGCCGCTTCGCATTTCATTCAGCAAGCTCGGCATACGCTGGGACACAGAAGGCACAACACTCTCTGTTCCCACCGGACAGGAAATGAAAGTAAACACTGACTTGGGAGGCATGATTCCAAAAATAGATGACTCTCCGTGGCCGGGATTTCCGCCAGATTTAACAAGCATCATGACTGTTGTTGCCACACAAGTAGACGGCACTGTGCTCATATTTGAAAAAATGTTTGAAAGCAGAATGTTCTTTGTCGACAAGCTCATCAGCATGGGAGCGCGCATTACACTTTGCGACCCGCACCGTGCAGTCGTAACAGGACCAAGCACACTCCACGGAGACAATCTTGTTTCTCCTGATGTTCGTGCTGGCATGGCAATGGTCATTGCTGCAATGGCCGCTCATGGAGAAAGCACCATAAGCAACGTATATCAAATTGAACGTGGCTATGAACATTTGGTGGAACGTCTGCAGAAACTTGGCGCGCACATCACACGAGTCGAAGTTAAATAAATTTATTGCGTACCAAGTTCTTTTAGAATAAATTCATACGCTTTTTGTATTTTCATAAAGGCTTCCAGTTCCGTTGCCGCAGAGCTGGAAGTTTTTTTTGCTGCAGTGCTGTCAGGATGATATTTTGCAGCAAGCCGGCGATGCGCTGCTTTTACTTCAGACAGCGATGCATCAACACTCAGACCAAGTACGCCATACGCTTGCGCAAGTTCACTGTTTTCAATTGTATAATCAAGCAGTCTTGCTAAATATGCAGAAGGTTTCGACCCACAATCTTTTTCATTCCATACCACTTCAGCAGAAATGAGCGTTGAAAAAATAAGCGCAAGCAATTTTTCATCAAGCGAACCATGACTTAACGCAGAAGCAAGAGACTCAACAAGCAAATCTCCGTTGAGTGCAGAATGCAAGGACTCTGCGGCGCGGCAAGCTGTTCCCCAGTCAGCGCGATACAGTTTGCCAAATGAATAGCGCATTCCCCGTTCCGCATCGTATGCATTTTGATAAATGTATACAAGCAAAGCGCAAAGAAACAACGAGCCGCAGAAAGGTTCATTGTTTATTGAAGAATAAGGACTGTTTTGAGAAAGCACGGCACGATATTTTGATTCCGCAAAAATGCTCAGAACGATCCGCCGTATACAAAAAAATAACGCCGCTAAAAAAACAAGCGCGACAAAAACAGTCAGTACCTGCGTCAACTGCTTCTCCGTGCCATAAAATTGAGCGATACGAAAAAGAGCAGCAGCACATACACTATGAACGCAATAAGCAGCGCAAATTGTCCGCACGTTCCCACAAACAAATAATTTAAAAGCGTAAACAAATAGGTGCAACAATCAATGAGCAAGTACACAACGCCAGTAAAAATCGGGAACAAGAACAACCACTTGAACTGAAAAACATCCCTTTCGCCAAGACGATAGTTCCAGGCAAACGAGGCTGCAAAAATAATCAGTATAAGCAGAAACAAAGGATATGCTCCTCGTCGCACCAAATTTTGTGAATACACTACCTGGGCAAATCCATACCCTGTGCTCTGGGGAACAAATGCAACAAGCGACAGAAACGACATACGCGCAGGACCAAAAGAAGCATCATTAAGCAATTCAAAATCATCATATGACATTGGCAATAAAAGCGTAGTTACCTTTTCGTCCTCGGAACGCAGCTCATTATTCTTTTCGACAGCCTTTCTATCCGCATTTTTAAATGATATAGAAGTAATTTTTTTTGCGACTTCATCAGGCAAGCCGGAAAGTTCATATGAATAAACAGGTCTGCACACAACACCTTCTGTTGTGCGGTCTATAGATTGAAGCTGAATGTATGGAACAGTCTTTATTTTCTCAGAAATGCCAAGCGCCTTCTTTTGTTCTTTAGAAAACACAGACACTGATTGCTCAAGCATTTTGGCAAAGGAAACAGTCATTGTCTTTACAAAGTTTTTATTTTTATCAAATGAAACAATCGTGAGTCCGTCAAGATAGCGAACCACATTGCCCGTTTGCTTAAGCGTTGCAATGCCCCGCACATAAATGACATCACTGCTTCCATCTGAATGCGGCAGAACAAAATAAATATTACGAGTTGACTCAATTTTTTTCAAATCATTTGTTTCATCAATAAAAAAATATTGATTAGTAATACGTTCTTTTGCAATTGCCAAATAGTGTGACACATCAGGGTCGGCGGCATTTTCTTTTGAGGCAGTGGCAAGCTCGGTAAAAATGTAATATGCCTTCAGGTCATTTCCCTTCACCAGCTCCGCATAGCCTTCTTTTTTACGCGCAAAGAATTTATCCTTTTCAGGATTGTCATACTGCACTGGATTGTTCAGTTCATTCCATGCGGTGTTTGCAGCTTCTTTTGCAGCAGCAAGATTTGTATTTGTTCCGTTGCATGCCGTAACTGCAAGAGACGCCCAATAATGTGCGTCAATCCATTTTTTTTCCGCAGCAGCCTGCTTGGACTTTTCTATCAGCTCAAGAATTGTGTAGCCTTTGTCTTTCTGCTGTACAGGCGTCTGTATTTTTACAAGGGTGGAATCGGCAGTCGCCTCTTGCGCAGCCACAACGTCTTTCGCATCCTTTGCCTGTTTGTACAAAGCAACGACATCCGGATCCTTTGGATAAATTGCAAACGCCTGCTGAGCATACTGCCATCCAAGCAACGGATGTTTTTGTCCGAGCGCAGTTTTTCCCAGTTCCATATATTTTTTGAGCAAGGCAGGATTTTCTTCTGCAATCATCTGCTGCTTTTCTATTGAAGGAATAAACACTTCTGCAGAAAACGTAAGCACACACACAATCGCAAGTCCAATGCCAAGCACTCTCTTATAGCGACCAACCATTGCCGGCGAATATTTTTGTCTGCTGTTCTCTGTATTTGTCTTCCACTGAATCGCACAGCCAACCATAAAGCCACTAATAAACACCGATGGCAGGATTAGCAAGAACCAAAGCATTCCGCGCAAGAAGGTATATGGTTTTATTGCGTTTGCAAGCAGCACTGGAAGTTTTCCGTATAAAAAAGATATGCCTATGCACGCGCCAAAAACAATCGCGGTATATAGAATGATAACTCCAATAATTCTTTTCATGCCGGATTTCCTTCTTCATCAAGTTCAGTATTCTTTTTAAAGATATCGATGCACAGACCAAGTATAATGAAAAAGAATGCAAGCAATATGTTGCAGACAACGACGAATGGATTGTGCAAGAATGTTGTCTGCTTGAACCAATCGTTCACTATGCCAGGAATTTTCCCAAAAGGTGAATTTGTTCCGTAGCAGAGCGCATTGAAAAAGACAATGCCCGCCGTAGAAAAAATGACTAAGAATGTATTTAATAGACGCCAGTTTGTCACGCGGCGCAATCCTATCACGGAAAGAAGAGCAAGTCCCAGCGAAGCAAAGCAAAGCCACCAGCTCTTTCCTAAAGGAAGTGCTTTTTGCGCCTCAGCACGCAGAATCGTATATCCTTTCAAAATAGATTCGAGCAACTTTGGCATTGCCACTGTTTCTGCAATAAGACTGTCGCTGAATTTACCTTTGTCTGAAGGAAGCGGAACATTGCTGAACGTATACAATGAAGATTCACTGTTTCTGTCACTGGCATCTATGCAAACTCCCTGACCTTTATTGTCTTTGGAAATCTTTGAATAGTAGACAATGCATCCGTTGCTGTGGCGGAAGAATCCCGGCGAAAGGGTACGCGCTACAACCGGCTGCTCAACGGCCTTGTTGTATTTTGCAGACACCAACTCGCTGAAGGGAATGAGGAAAAGCCATACAGCCGCAATGATTATGGTATACACAAACAGCGGAATGACAGGTTTAGCCGGGTGGCGAATAAAATACAAAATAAGCAACATGCTGCTTATAAGCATGACAACAGGGAAAGAGGCAAACACGCCTTTAAGAAAAAGGACGGATGAAAAAGCCGCAAGAGATTCTCCAGCCACAAGCATGGTACACATGGAGTACATCATGTAAAGACACGCTCCGACAGCCGTTCCCACAATGCCCAGGCAGAGAAACGCCACAATAAGTTTAAGCGACATTTTTATACCAATATCTTTCATTTTACAATAAGCATATCACTAAATTCCCTAAAATGAAAGAGTACATATCCCCTATTTACACACAAGTTATCCACTCTTTTATTTCATTTTTGAAATGAATACACGGGCGTTTTTTTCTAACTCACTATATTATTGAGAATTAGCGTAAACCACGGTACAAGTGTATATTTTATTGCATTATAACGAATTAAAAATGTCAAGCGTTTTTGGATTTTTTTTTTAGTTTTGTTTCCGGGGAACAATTTTTTTGATTTTATTGATTATAAAGAAATAGCTTACTTTTCCACAGAGAATCCACAACCGATGCTGTTTAAAAATAAAATACCCGGGTACAAAAGCCCGGGCATTACAAACACAGCTCCTGTTTCAGCCGAGGAATACCTGTCCCTGCGGGTCAATTGCAAGAATGGACTTGCACTCTGAGCAGCGGAACCGGCCGCTTCTTGTTGCCTTAAGCCGTTTTGAACATACCGGGCAGCTGAAAACTTTAGGGAATACGCTGTCAACAACTGGCGCTCCTTGTTTAAAGAAAGCAATTGCATCGGCAGTAGTGTCCTTGATATTAAAGAACTGGCTGAATCCCAAGAGCTGGAAAACTTCGTATACTTTAGGCTGAATTTCAAGGAGCACGATGTCTCCTCCCTTCGGCTTTACCATCTTTAGAAAGGCGGTGAAAGAACCAATGCCTGTTGATGAAACATAATTAAGGCTTGAGCAATTGAATATGAGATCAACAAAACCTGCTTCTACAACCTTACCAATGCGTTTCTGAAAAAAGCTAGAATTATAGGTGTCAATGTAGCCGTTCAAATAAACTGTCAGGCAGTTTTCTATGTCATTCACTTTTTCAAGTGTAATCTTCAGACTGTCATCTTTTTCGTCATTAAACCCCGGTACAAGGTTATTGTTGTTGACCATATTCCTCCAACTGCGTTCTGGAATGCCAGATTGCAGCATACTTTATTTAATATAAGACAATCATACACTAAAAATCACCATTATGTCAAATTTAAAACGCTAAAATCTCTAAAATTTTAAGGTTGCCATCCATCACTTAAATCAAGCAATATGCCGGTTTTTTCAGGACAGGAGAGCAAATCCAGAGCTTTCTGAGCCACAAGAACGGTGGAAACAGGTTCAACGCCGCAAGGAACAAATGCGCTTCCTTCCATAAAGCCGGGAATTATTGCATTGCACGTAATGCCCGACGGCGTGTATTCAAGAGCAATTGATTTGACAAGCACTGAAACAGCCGTCTTGGCGCCCGCATACACCGCGTTTTTTCTGTACCCGTTTACTTTATCTGTACGAGTACCGCCAAACAGCAGGATTCTGCCCCACTTTCTTGCTTTCATATATGGTAACACACAACTGCATAAAAAACCGGGTAAAGCATAATCTAGGAGAGAAATTTTTTCCCAGTCGGCGGCGGTTGTTTCTTCAAGCGTCTTATATAAAAAAGGACCGTAGCAGACGCAGAGAATGTCACATTCCGCAAGTTCATCGTCAAGCAAAGCGGCAGCTTCAAAGGGTGTCCCTTGCTTTTCAAAGTCTACCTGCATAAAAGCAACTCCATCGCACCGTTCTGCGGGAATATGACGCCCCGTGGCAACAACACTCGCCCCGGCTTTTGCAAGCGCAAGTGCAATCTGATAGCCGACACCATTTGTTCCACCTACAATGAGCGCATGTTTTCCGGCCATGCCATTTATGTTTGTCTGCTCAGTTCCTGCCATATTCTTCATTGTAGCGTAAACAAGGAAAAGATTGTATAGTACACCCATGAATCTTGACAACATAGTCATCGTGCTTGACCGCCCTGAAGAAAGCCGCAATATAGGCGCTGTCTGCAGGGGAATGGCAAACAATGGTATTCACACACTGCGCATTGTAGGAACAAAAGAACAGTTTGACGACACCCGCGTGCGCATTCTTGCTATACATGCAGCAAATATATGGGACAACGCACAATTTTTTACCTCCATCACACAGGCCACCGCTGACTGCGTCATGTCAGCAGGCACAACACGCCGCAGGGGGCAGAAACGCAAAGGCAAATTGCTGCTTCCGGAAGAATTTACCGAAACAGCAGAAAAAATCACTCCGCAGGGAAAAGTCGCCGTTGTCTTTGGCAATGAACGCACCGGACTTACCGATGACGAAATTCTTGAATGTACAATGGGAGTCACCATTCCTTCAAGTGAAGAATTTGCTTCGCTCAATTTAAGTCACGCCGTACAAATCATCTGCTATCATCTTTTCCGCGCTACAAAAAAGGAATTCACCGGCTACACACCTATTACGCTTGGCAGACTTGATGACACCGTCGATTCAATCACCGCAAGTCTCCAAAAGATAGGATTCTTCTCACGGACCGGCAAACCGGAAATGACACAGTTCTGGCGAACAATACTTTCACGGGCGGCGCTCAGCGAAGGAGAAGCTCAGTATATAGAAATGATTTTTGACAAGGCTGCAGGTCTTTCGCAAAAAAATAAAGACTAAAAGACTATGTCATCTGGAAGCAACTCTCTTGAGCTACAGAAAGTACAAGCCCTGATCAAAACATTATGTAGCTCGCGAATGTTGCCCGGCCACGGATAAGAAATTAATTTCTGAAGCGCCTGCTCAGACAACTGTTTGTCACGTTGGACTGCAAATCTATTTGCAAGATACGGTATGTCATCACGATGTTCCCTAAGTGCAGGCACTTTTACTTCAAGCACTGCAATGCGGTAGAACAAGTCTTTTCTAAACGTTCCCTTTGCAATGCACTTCTTCAAGTCAATATTTGTTGCAAAAACAAGGCGCGCATTGAACGTACGCGGAGTCATCGAGCCAACACGTCGATATGTAGAACTCTCAATCACATCGAGCAGCTTTGATTGAAGCGCCGGTGCCAGCTCACCAATTTCATCAAGGAAGAGCGTGCCTTTATCTGCGGCGGCAAACAGTCCGTCTTTTTCAACTGCTCCGGTATAAGCGCCTGCTTCTGTACCAAACAACTGACTCTCCGCAATGCTTTGCGTAAGCTCGGCCACATTCAAAGAACAGAATTCCTTTCCCTTACGCACGGAATGCTCATGAATGAATTTTGCAGTGTAAGACTTGCCACAGCCGCTTTCTCCAAGCAGAAGCACAACGTCATCGCTGCGTGCCGCCTTAATCACCTGGTCACGAAATTTTCTTATGACAAGACTGTTTCCTGAAAAAATATCATACGTGTCAGCTGCAAGAGCAAGTTCATATTGCGCATCGTGCGCTTCTTGTTCAGCTGCAGAAACAATCATCTCATTGGTTTTGACAACATACTGCTTCTGTTTTTCTGCTGTTATCTCTGCGTCAATGGGAATTTCCAAAAGATGGGAAAGGGTCTGGCGCAGCGTTCCAGACGGAGCATAAACAGAAACAACCGGTACGTCACGGAAATATGTTTTTCTTACATGTGCGGACATTCCTGCTTTGTCAGTGAGAAAAATGACAGGTAGATTAAATCTTTCAAGAAGATACCGGTAGCGTGCAAGAATCTCAACTTCTCCGGCACTTGCGTAGTCAACAAAGAAACAACAGGTGTTTGCAACAGCACAAAGTTCTGCAATGTCTGCCACATCATCAACCTGCGTCACTTTAATGGCCGACTCAACTTCAGCACAACACCACGATAAAAGAATTTTGTTGTTTGATATAAGAATAATATCTTTGAACAGCACCTGGCCGTTCCTTCAGACATCAAGCTCCTTTTTTTACAAGCCTATACCACACAAGAAGTATTATATACCAGATGTACGGGAAAAGTAAAAAAATTTTTAACGGATTTTTGATAATCTCGCTCCAAATCTCAAGTCCCTTTTCAAAAGTACGCTCATTCACTCTGTTGATCCGCTCGCTAAAAATACCGATTGCATCATGATAATAAAGGAATATGCTTGATGAAAATCTGTTGCGTCTATTGTATGACCAGCAGTTTTTTTCACGTATACCTTCGCTCACCAAGACAACTGACGGTGAAGCCTTATATATTGCTTGCACGACATCATTTTCTACGGTCTTTGGATAGTAGCCTACATACCGGCCGACAATCTGCAGTCCTTTAAACGTTGACCGGACATTGCGTTCCGCAGCCATCACTGTCTTTTTGCGTCCGCCGAGCAAGTACAATGACTTGTAATGATCTTCAAGAATTGAAAGAATGCGAATCACCGCGTCAAATGGATTGTATCGTACAGGAACTTGCTTTTTAAGAAAACGCGCGCCCTTTAAAATGCTTTTAGAAACAGGCAGCACCAAATCCGCGTTGTGCACACAAAGAGAAAAATCACTCTTTCGCCGAGCTTTAAGCAATTCCCACACAGAAAGAAAAACAATCTGCTTCGTACCAGGTTTTGCAAGCAGTTCAAGAATTTCCTCCTCCAAATCCTGCGGTGGAAGAATGTCAACAGGAACACCAAGTATTTCTATTCTTTGCTTTGCCATATGTTTTTCTCCATAAGTGCAGTCTGCAACGCGGCAATACCATATATGGCTGCCGTCTCACAGCGCAAAATATTTGTTGCAAAATGGACAGAAATAAATCCGCCTTTTTGCATAAGTTCAATTTCTTCAGGCGAAATGCCGCCTTCCGCGCCAACAGCGACAGCGGCACTTTTTACCATCGGCATTTGTTTTATCACTCGATGCAGCTGCATTGTTCCCGCTGTCTGTTCGTACAGCACAACTGCAAGCGATGCATTTTGTGCTGATGCGGCAACATGCGAATTCCACAAAGCAACTGCCTCTGCCACAGAAACGCATTCGTTCACCCGTGTGGCAACTGCGGAACCACTCTGCTCCCGCGCTTCGGTAATAATACGTTCCCATCTACCGCCGGCACCATTCAGTTTTGCCGCTTCCTGGGCAGACTTCACCGCCCCACTCTGACAGAACGTACCTGCCACCGGAACAACCACGGCGACACCGCACTCAACCGCCTGCCGCACAATAAGTTCCATCTTTGCCGGTTTTGCTACAAACTGAAAAAGCCACAATTCAAGTTCAGGCTTTTCCTGAACAGGGACGGCTGCAAGCGAACTACTTTCTGCAGACAATGAACCCGCAGCCTGTAATACCGCCTGCTTCTTTTTTTTATCAACAGAGGCAACCGTCATCTGAACAAGCATTCCTTGCGGAAGCCGAACTTGAATCATGTCACCAGGAACACTTCTGAGCACAGTACACAAATAGTGAAATCTGTCGCCTGTTACGGTAATCATGCCGTGTGAGTCAACAGCTGTCTCAGCAATGAACTGTCTCACTGACTTTGCCTACTTCTCTAGTTTTGTTTCCGGCGACTGAACAGTTTGTTCCTTTGCTTCTGCTTCTCGCTGCAATTCCTTCAGCGTCTTTGTGCTGCTCAACAATGCAGAAAAATTCTCCGTTGCAAAAATTTTAAGCGCAGCGTTAAGCTGAATGTCATAGTCAAGGTCGTATAGCGGTGCAGCTTTAGCACGATCAACTTCATTGCGAATTATTTTTCTAAGCACACGCAGCTCAAGGTTGTATTGTTTCTTCAGTGTTTCCGCATATGAAGCAATATCAGTTTCGCTCATTGAAGGATGCGCCTCTACATATTTTCCAACAGCACTACTTTTGTCCAAGCTCAGATATGCTTTTTCTTCCGCTTCAGAAAGCTCCGGGAAGAGCACTTCTCTGTCAGGCGGAATTCCCACTTTGTCTATATTCGTGTCGCTCGGTGTGTAATATCGTGCAATGGTCATTTTAAAGCCATCACTGTTAGGAAGTGGCATCGGCTGCTGAACACTTCCCTTTCCATAAGTACGCTCGCCAACCAAATACGCAAGATGGTAATCTTTAAGCGCACCACTCAATATTTCACTTGCACTCGCAGAACCTTTGTTGATAAGCACGATGATTGGAATATTCTTTGGCATTGTTGTTTTCTTTGCAGAAGCAGTATAAACGCTGTTCTCATACTCAATGCGACTCTTTGTAGAAACAATAGTTCCGCTGTCTATAAATTTATCCGCAACATCGCTCACACTGTTGATGAGTCCGCCCGGATTGTTGCGCAAGTCAATGATAAGTGAATGAAAATTATTTTTCTTGAACGAATCTATTGCTTCCTGAACACGGTCTGGCGTATTGGGAGTAAATTCAATGATGCGAAGATATCCCGTCGTACCAATCATGCCATACTTTACCGTAGGAACTTCTATGATTGCACGGACAAGCGTCTTGTCAAATTCCATATCCTTGCCGCGGCGAATTGTCACTGTAACAGATTCACCTACTTTTCCACGAAGCATACCGAGCACTTCATCCATTGTCAGAGGAGGTGTTTCTTTGCCGTTGATTGCAATAATCAAATCACCAGCCTGAATTCCCGCTTTAAATCCTGGAGTGTCTTCTATTGGAGAAGCAACCTCCACATACGCAGGTTTATCAGGAGTAGATTCACTTGGTTTGCTGATTGAAAGTCCCACTCCGCCAAAGTTTCCAACCGTAGTGTCATTGAGGCTACTCCAATCGGATTGATCAAGATACACGGTATAGGGGTCTTTGAGGCTGTCGAGCATACCCTTCATTGCGCCTTCATACAATGTCTTGCCATCGACTTCATCAACATAATTGCGCTGGACGTAATCAAAAACACTGTTGATGAGTTCCATATACTGACGATTTTTTTCTGTGTCGGAATCCGCTGTGTCAGCAGTAGACTTTGCAAAGCACTGTGATGCGCCGATTGTCAGGAAAAACAATGCACAGAACGTTGCAAAGACCTGTCTAATCTGTTTTTCAGAAACAATGAATTTTCTCATTCTTCTATTTTACGCGGTTTTTTATCTCTATGCAAGCGTTTGATTTCTGTGATATACTTTGCACTATGCAGATTATTCCGGTTGCAAGCGGCAAAGGCGGCGTTGGAAAAAGTCTTTTAAGCGCAAACCTTGCAGTCGCCCTTGGACAGGCAGGAAAAAAAGTTGTTCTGGCGGATCTCGATCTTGGTGCGTCAAATCTGCACCTTGTCATAGGGCAGCAGGCACCTAAAGCGGGAATCGGCACTTTTCTTACCGGCCAATCAAGATTTGAAGATATTATTTTCCCAACAGAATATGAAAATGTTTCGTTCATAGCGGGTGATTCAGAAATTCCGGGACTCACCTCTCTTAAAGCTGCTCAGAAAAACGACCTTATCAAGAACTTTATCAAATGCGATGCCGACTACCTTATACTTGACCTTGGAGCCGGAACACATCTTACGATTCTTGACATGTTTCTTCTTTCACCACAGGGAATTGTAGTCACCGCACCGACTGTCACCGCGACACTCAACGGTTACCTGTTCCTTAAGAATTCCGTATTCCGCATGATGTACAACACTTTCAAACGTGGCTCCGCCGCATATAATTATCTTGAGCAGCTAAAATCTGACAGTGCGTCATTGCAGCGCCTCTACATTCCAAAAATGATTGAGCAGCTTGATAAAGTTGACCCGGAAAGCACAGGTCTGTTCAAAGCGCGCATGGCTCAGTTCAAACCACGTCTTGTGCTCAACATGATTGACGACCCAAAGGACGCCGACCGTGCGCTCAAAATAAAGCGTTCCTGCGCAGAATATCTTGGGCTTAACCTGGAACATCTGGGCGTCATGTACCGCGACAGTATGCAGGACAAAGCGCTTGCTTCGCGACTGCCGGTGATTGTCTATAAGCCGCAGTCAATCATCTCGCAGGCAGTGTATCGCATTGCAGAAAAGATACTTCAATCAGAGACACTCCGCTTTGACGACAAGTATGACATTACCAAGGCGTCAGAAAGTTCATTTGAAGTTGCAGCTGAAGAAGCCGGTGATGATTACAATGCAAAGATGGCTTACGTAGAAGATCTCGTTGGCACAGGCGCACTTACTCCCGGCGAACTTGCAGAGACAATCAAGACGCAGCAATATGAAATAACTTCTCTTCGCAACGAAAACACGCTTCTAAAAAAGAAGCTCGTAAACGCTGCAAAACAAGGCTATAAAATATAAAGTAAGGCAGGCATAAAATGTTCATACAATCACTCTCACTCTTTACACCGCTCTATTTACAGTATCCAAAATGGATTCACCCCGAACTTTTTCCCGGTGTACCGGTTCTTGGACTTATCAGATGGTACGGACTCATGTACATCTGCGCGTTTGTCACCGCATATCTTATTCTCAAACAGGTAATGAAGGAAGGCGCGCTCAACACGGAAGAATACACAGCCAAGGAAGATGACATATTCAGCTTCATGGCATGTGGAATTATTTTTCTGCTTATCGGCGCGCGTGTCTTTTCAACGCTTGTCTACAACACCAGCGGATTGTACTGGAAAAAACCATGGCTCATTTTCTGGCCGTTTGATACAGAGACACACCAATTTACAGGCCTTGCAGGCATGTCCTACCACGGCGGCTTCATTGGCGGCCTTATCGGCATGGTTGTGTGGTGCAAAAAAAACAAGCGTCCAACATTGAAATGGATTGATGCAATGGTGCTTGCAATACCGCTCGGCTACACATTCGGAAGAATCGGCAACTTCATGAATGGCGAACTGTACGGAAGAATAACAACAATGCCCTGGGGAATGGTATTCCCTGTTCCACTGTCAGAACGCTTTCCGGCAAGTCAGGAATGGGTCCAGAAATTTGCCCAGCAAATCGGCATGGTCATTCAACCTGAAGCAAAACTAGTAAATCTTCCTCGCCACCCAAGTCAGTTGTACGAGGCCTTTTTTGAAGGCTTCATGCTCTGGCTCTCAATGTGGTTTCTGCGCAAACACAAACCATTTGACGGATTCTTTGCAGGCTTCTACACCATCGGCTACGGATTAGTACGCTTCATCATCGAATATTTCCGCGAGCCAGATGCCGACTTAGGATATCGCATTTCTCCAACAGGCGATAAAGTCATATATCAAAATAATTCTCTACTCAACATTTCAACAGGTCAGATATTATGCTTCATCATGATTCTTGGAGGGACCGTATTTCTTATCACCCTTGCCATTCTTAACAAAAAAAAGAAAAACGCGCCTGCGACAACGACACAGTCTGCCGTTCCAAAAAAATAAACGCACAACAAAATAAAATGGGCTGGCTGAAAAGCATATCACTTTCAGCCAGCCCATTTTCATTTCTAACTTCTTATCTTATCAATGGTGGAACAACCGAATTCCGTTGAATGCCATGACCATTCCGTAATTATCACACGCTTCAATGACATTGTCGTCACGAACTGATCCGCCCGGCTGCACGATTACTTTTGCGCCGCTGCGGTGTGCGCGCTCAATGTTGTCTCCGAACGGGAAGAACGCATCGCTGCCAACTGCAACATCGGTGTTCTTTGCAATCCACGCTTTCTTTTCTTCGCGGGTGAACACTTCAGGCTTTACTTTGAAAACGGTCTGCCACTTTCCTTCAGCAAGCACGTCGTCGTAATCGTCGCTCGTATACACATCGATTGCGTTGTCGCGGTCTGCGCGCTTGATGCCGTCAACGAACTGCAAGCCGAGCACTTTTGGACTCTGGCGCAACCACCACTTGTCTGCCTTGTCACCGGCTAACCGAGTGCAGTGGATGCGGCTCTGCTGACCGGCGCCAATGCCGATTGCCTGACCGTCCTTCACGTAGCACACTGAGTTTGACTGTGTGTATTTCAACACGATGAGGGAGATGACAAGATTGTCGCGCTCCTCTTTGCTTAGCGATTTATTTTTTGTCACAATGTTCTGCAGGCAGGAGTCGTCGAGTTTAATGAAGTTGTGTCCCTGTTCAAACGTGACGCCGAACACCATCTTGCGCTCAAGGTCGGCAGGTTTGTAGTTAGGGTCAATCTGAACGATGCAGTATGCACCCTTCTTTTTTCCTTTGAGTACGGCAAGCGCATCATCATCGTAGCCAGGGGCTATGATTCCGTCGCTCACTTCCTTTGCGATGAGCTTTGCCGTAGCAAGGTCGCATTTGTCGCTCAATGAAATGAAGTCGCCAAAAGATGACATGCGGTCTGCACCACGCGCACGGGCGTATGCACAGGCAAGCGGCGTAAGCTGAACATCATCAGTGAAGTAGATTTTCTTGAGGGTGTCAGAAAGCGGACGACCGACTGCGGCACCTGCAGGAGAAACATGTTTGAAAGAAGTGGCAGCAGGAAGGCCCGTTGCTTCTTTAAGTTCTTTCACCAGCTGCCAGCCGTTGAAGGCATCGAGCAGGTTGATAAATCCAGGCTTTCCGTTCAGAACGGTGAATGGTAAGTCGCCATCTTCCATAAAAACCCGCGCCGGCTTCTGGTTAGGGTTGCATCCATATTTCAGCTGTAATTCTTTCATGGCGACATTGTAGCGAATGCACGCATTTTTTTCAATGACAGTAAAAAATCTTAAGGGACGCTCCATTCGCAGCAAGATACATCGGCAGCGCGACAAGCCGCATATTTTGCTCAGCCTAGAATTATTTTTGCAACAGCAGCAGGCGTCTTTGCAAGGTATAGTGCTCCCGCCTTTGTAAGTTCAGTTTCGGCGCCGTACCCGTACAACACGCCAATGCACGGAATACCATTTGCGTTTGCGCCAATTACATCATGCTCACGGTCTCCCACCATGATGCATGTTTCTTTTTTATCAGACAGGCCGCATGACTCAAGCACGTATGAAATCACCGCTGCTTTTTTTACACGTGTCTCCTCAAAATCGCTGCCACCGCAAAAAGTAAAATACGGAGCAAGCGCAAAATGTTCAATGATTTGTTTTGCATACACCTCGGGTTTGCTTGTTGCAAGATAACATCTTTTCCCATTTGCACAAAGCTGCTGCAACATGGCGACTACTCCGTCATACACTTTGTTTTCGAAAATTCCTTTGGGCGCAAAATATTCCCGGTAACGTTTCATTGCAAGGCGCGATTGTGCTTCATCAAATCCATAATAGTTGTGGAAACTTTCCAAAAGTGGCGGACCTATGAACTTGTAAAGGCTTGTTCGGTCAGAAACTTCAATGCCAAATGTCGCAAGCGCATGCATTACTGAATTTGTAATTCCAAGCGCCGGATCAGTAAGCGTTCCATCCAAATCAAACAAAACATTGGTAATCATTTATTTGCATATATTAATGTGAATTGTGTTATTGCACAACAGAAGCGGTAAATAAAACCAACTTTTCTTTTCCATATTTGTCACTTTACATTCCGGTGATTATTAACTATTATTGATGTATGGCTATTGCAACCAGTCAGCAGATTACAAGGTACTATGACTTGTACCGCGACACAGAAATTACTTTCACCAAGGACATAATCCGCACGCTGGGCATGGACCCCCGCCAAATCTTCATCAAATGCGCAGGAACTCAGTGGCCGTGCATCATCAACTCTACTTCTTTCCAGCAGGCGCGCATTATCATCGGCACAAAAGGTGGCGCATTCCAACTGATTGCACAACATAATCCGCCGCCAGTAAATTTGCACTTTTGCTTTTTTGAAAGTGAAAATCAGTTGCTCAGCTTTTTCATTTCAAGCAAAGTTACAAACATAACGCTATATATGAACAGCAAAGAACTTGCCGTTGTTACGCTCACCTATACACAGCGTCCGCCGGATGACCTCATTGAAATGGTTGGACACCTGCTTGATGCAAACATCAACTCTGTCAGACGTAAGGAAGAGCGCATTCAAATCAATGAAGACTCAAGACGCAAACTTTCAATTCTGCACGAAGAGACGATTGTGATTGTTCAGAACGTGCCGCGTCACTGTATTCTTCGCGACCTTTCATTTGGCGGCGCAAAAATCATTCTGCTGGGGCTTGCACAGTTCCTTACTGGCAAAGACATTGTTCTTAGAATAGAATTTGATGATCCGCATGAAACGGTCCAGCTGCAGGGTAAAATCATGGCGGCAGATCAAATACAAGGCCGCAAGGACATTATTTCTGTAAGCATCAGCTTTATCGAAAACACTGTTCCTCTTGCATACAAAATTCACATCAACAACTATATTACTTCTACACGCAAGAAAATTCTCGACACTGAATTTACCGCGTCAGGCGCTGAGAATGGAGAAAATACAACAGCACAGAAGGAATCTGCCGCAAAGAAAGAGAAAGCGGCAGACTCTTCTTCAGAGACAAACGGTACGCAGAAAAAACTTTAATCAGGAACAAACATGAACCCTTCAAATCCACTTGACTCCATTTACTTCATCAAACTGCCAGAAGGCTATGAGCTTTCTAAACATGCAATGCACATTGATCCTACAATTCCGCTGCCTGTCCAGAAAAAAGACAAAGATGCTCCTGGAAGTTTTAATATGGCGGAACTCACGCAGGAACAAGTTCTTGCAGGAATTCTTACCGTGCTTGCATACGACAAAGACAATCCAAACCTCAACTACTATCGCTCCATCATGAAAGAGGCGCGCCCCGACATCAAGCATGAACTTGCTGAAGCGGCAATTCTCAAGGCAAAGAATGAAGATTGGGACCTTGCCGAAGAAATATGGCTTGCGCTGCATGGACTTGATCCGGAAGACATGGCGGTGGTACTCAACATGGCGCTTTTCTTTGACCAAATGGCAGACAGTTACCGCAAAACAGGCTTGCATGAAGACGCAGATGCTTACGATGCAAGCGCGCTCGATTACTACAAACAGGCAATGAATGCCGATCCTGAAATTCCAGACGCTTTTTTTAATGCAGGATTTTATTACGTCAAGACACGAGAATATGGTGAAGCAAAAAGCTGTTTTGAAAGCTACCTCGCGCTCACCTGTGACATGAAAGATGAAGAGCTTGGTGAAAACGGAATATATAAACGTGAACGTGCGCAGGAAGTGATTGACAAGATAAAAAATCGCAACCTTGAGGACTCACAATTCCGCGCGGCATACGATCTTATTTCTAGCGGTCAGGAAGAAAAAGGCCTTGAGCAGATTAGACTTTTCTTGCAGTCACATCCAACAGTGTGGAACGCATGGTTCATGCTTGGCTGGGGACTTCGCCGGCTGGAACGTTTTGAAGATGCAAAAGAGGCATTTTTAAAGGCGCAAGAATGTGACGGCGGCGATGAAAACGCTGACTCATACAACGAACTTGCAATTTGCCAAATGGAAACAGGAGACTTTGACGGCGCAAAAGACAGTCTTGTCAACGCACTCAACATTGATCCTGACAACACAAAAATTATCAGCAATCTTGGCTTTCTTTCCTTAAAAACAGGTGACCAGGAAGAAGCGCGGAAATATTTTGAGACTGTCCTTGAAATAGATCCAAACGACAAACTTGCAAAGTCGGAACTGGAAGAACTGGAAAAAGAAATTTAATTCGTACTCACTCAACGCCATCGAGTACGATTTTATCTCCAATAGAAATATTCATGCGTGTAAACCAGCCGCGTGGCACTTCAAGCGCGTACCGCACCATGCAGGTGCTTGTAACGTCAGCAAGGCTGTACGGTGTGAGCGCAAAAATATCCCTGATTTTTCCCGTACTGTCTATATAGGCAATTGAAAGCGCGGAAGGCGTATCTTTCATCCAAAAGCGCAGTATCTGGTCAGACTCAAAAACAAAGAGCATACCCGTTCCATCAGGAATTTTTCTGCGGTTCATAAAACCGTAGAACCGTTCTTCCTCGCGGCTTGCAATTTCTGCTTTGACAATGACCGTTCTGCCGTCCTTTGTTACGACAGGAAGTTCTTTTTTGGGCAGTTTGTATTTTACTGAAGAACACGACTCAAACAACACAAGCGCTGCAAGAAAAAGAATCTGGCGCGCAAAAAAGGAATGATTTTTTTTCATTAGAGACCTTCAAGAAATCTATCTCTGCTGAATTCTTCACCCGACTTTTCTACGAGTGACTCCTTCTGCAGTTTGTCAAACACAACTTTGTCAGTATATTTAAGCGTAAGCGGACGCTCAAGCGACATAATGACACTGTCGTTCTGCCACACCGATTTTTCCGGATCAAGCGCGCCGGGATTGCCATATTTCTTGCAAAGCGTGCTGAACACTGAGTAATGATCCATTTTTTTCTGATTCATGGTAACAGTTATTATATACAATTTGTCGTTGTAGAATTGAAACCAGCAACGTTCAAGAAAAGAATATCCCTGAGAGCCGTCTGTTTCAATGAGCACTCTGTTTTCCTGCGGAAGCAAGGAAACATCACTGTCGCCACGATATCCAAACTGTGAATTCTTGAGCAACGCGCTTTTTACTTCATCGACTGTCATGCCGAGCGTAACACCGCCGTATCCTTGGGGAAGGGCAGCCTGCGCGTACAAAAAAAATGAGCTGTTCGCGGTGGCAAAGAGTAAAAGTATTGTAGGAATAAATTTGTTTTTCATGAACGATGACTGTTCTGTTTGCGGTAGAACTGTGCCTGTTTTAAAAGTTCAAGCACATCCGGCACAAGAATCTTGCCGTCAACAAGTTTAACGTGCGGATCTGTCTGGAATTTATAGAGCGGCGTTGCCTGCTGATCTTGTGCAATTCCACACATGTTTGCAACATCATACGGAGTAAGGTCCGTCTGGAACGAAACATTCGGAGCAATGGCAATCTTTGCCTTTTCAACCTGCAAAGCAAGCATATCAATCAGTTTGGCAAGCGGTTCGTTGAGCTGCGTGTTTGAAAGCTGACGGTACATAGACCACAAGCGATCTGCCAGCATCGTGGTAAGACGCGCAATCAACTGTGGCTGCGTGGCGACCATCTGGTCAAAGTTCTGGCGGTTTACGGTCATAAGGCGGCACTGTTCGTGTGCAATGGCACTTGCAGAGCGCGGCTTGTTTTCAAGCAAAGCCATTTCGCCAAACATATCACCTTTCTTTAAAAGTGCAAGGGTCACTTCGTTGCCATCAGAAACCTTTGTGATTCGCACAGAGCCTTCCTGAATGATGAACATATCCTGACCGCTCTGGCACTCGGAAAAAATCATAGTGTCTTTAGGGTACACACGGAGAAGGTCATTGTTGCTTTCAAAATATACTGCATGAGTGCGCGGCTTCAACGCAAGAAAACGCTTCTTTGCATTTTCAACATTTTCGCCATGAGAACATGCCTTGAGATACTGATAATACCCGTAAATTGCAATGTCAGGCTGTCCGACCTTTTCGTAATATGCCGCTATTTGAAAAAGCTGTTCCGGTGAATCAACAATCGTATTTTTTAGGGTAAGCTGTGTAAGGCTGTCGTTAAGCGTGCGCATTTTGTTTGCAAAGGTGCGAATGATTTTCATGGCGACAGGAGTGTTGCGCATGATGAGTTCCGGATATTGATCGCGTCGTACGGAAATTGCAACAACATCAGTAAGCGCCACGACGCTTTCAATCTGACTGTGTCCGGACATGCACGGAATAACGCCGACGAAGTCTCCCGGACCAAGTGTGTCAGGTGTCGCGCCCGGAACTTCATTTTCATGGTGGCAGCGGACTTTACCGCTTTGGATAATATAGAAACGGTCGCTTTCAGCTTTACCTTCAACGACCATATATGAGTCTTTCCTAAAATTAACAAACGCTAACTGTAACAAGTTTTTCCACCCTATTTAGTAAGTATATGGGGCTGACATTGATTTGTCAATTGACAAGCCCGCAAATTGGTTTCTTATACAGGCAAACCATCTGTCTTTAATTGAATTGTAACCCATTACAAGGAATTTTCATACCCTTTGCCGCAGAAAATAATCTCCGGTTCAAGCAAAAAACCTGTCCGCTCCTTTACTTTTTGCTGTGCCAATACAACAAGTGAATGAATATCAGCTGCTGTTGCGTTGCCCGTGTTTATAATGAAATTGCCATGCCACGGGGCAATTTGCGCTCCACCTACCGAAAATCCTTTCAAACCTGCCTCGTCGACCAGTTTTCCACTCGGCTTACCAAAATCATGATTGTTTTTAAACACGCTTCCTGCACTCGGCGCGCGAAAATGACCTTTTGCCGTGCGGTCCTGCACAAAGTGATTGTTGTAATTTTGCACGAACTGTTGCAGAAGAGAATCCGCCTCTTTGTCAGGAAAACAAATTCTGTCATCAAGACAAAGGCCACGAAACTGCACCCGCGTAATAAAGGCGTTCATTTTCTGAAAGGGAGAATGTTTATAGCTCCAATCGGCCTGGTTCATCACATACGTTGTCGGCGAACAGTTTTTTTCGACGCCTGTCAGTTTGCCTGCATCGATATATTCCACCGAAGCAAGCACATCGCTCATGTTTTTTTCATAGCAACGGGCATTCATGTACGCACCACCACCTGCCGTTCCTGGAAGCCCCGCAAAATGTTCAAGCCCGAGGATGCCAAATTTCGCGCAACAAGCGGCAATATCGTCCATTTTTGCGCCGGCCCCGCAGCTTACTTCAACGACACATGGTTCTATGCCGCTCACTAGCGGTACGGATTTATATGGCGGTAAACCATCGGCAAGTTCCTTATTTTCCTGCGCAAGAAATGAATCGGCATCGCCCGACACGAACCGTATTTCAACGCTGTTCATTTTGCCAGAAGAAACAACGGCTCCGTCAAAACCTTCATCACTCACCACAAGGTTGCTTCCGCCACCAAGGGTAAACACGGGAATCCCCTGGGTACGGCAAAGACCAAATACCGCGGCAGCAGATGATGTATCAGCCGGTTCAATAAAAAGTGCCGCCGCTCCGCCCACCTTCATTGTAGTATGCGCCGACAGCGGCTCGTCAAAGCTGACAGAACCTTTGAAGAACTGCGAGTTCTTGATATTTTCGCCTATTTCACGTATGCTATTAGCCATATTTTCTATTATACACAAAGAATTAAAAAGTTTCGAGCGGTATGTCGTCATTCCGCCGAAGCTCACTTTTATATGCTTTTGGGGGAATTATGGGATTACGGTTATACAACACGCTCGGCCGCGAAATGCAGGATTTTACTCCAATCACTCCGGGATTTGTCGGTTTCTACGGCTGCGGGCCGACAGTGTACAACTACGCCCATATCGGCAACCTGCGCGCATACGTCTTTCTGGACACGCTTGACCGCACACTCACCTATTTAGGCTACGACAAGAAGCACGTCATGAACATCACCGACATCGGACACCTTACGGGCGACGCTGACGCCGGCGAAGACAAAATGCTCAAGACAGCGAAGGAAAAGCACGAGTCTGTCCTCGAAGTTGCCCAGTTCTACACAGACGCATTCTTCAAGGATCTTGACGCGCTCAACATAATACGTCCGGACGTTGTCTGCAAGGCAACCGACCATGTTCAGGAAATGATTGAGCTCATCAAACGCATTGAAGCGAACGGCCACACATACATGGCAGGCGGAAACCTCTACTACGACGTCACCACCTTCCCGCACTACGGCGACCTCGCGAACATCAACATACACGACCTCAAGGCAGGCGCACGCATCGAAGTTGACCAGAACAAGCGCTCTCCGTACGACTTCGTGCTCTGGTTCACCAAAAGCAAGTTTGAAAACCAGGCGCTCACGTGGGAAAGCCCGTGGGGACGCGGATACCCGGGCTGGCACATTGAATGCTCGGCGATGAGCATGAAATATCTGGGAGAACACTTCGACATCCACACCGGCGGAATCGACCACATTCCTATCCACCACACGAATGAAATCGCACAGAGCGAGGGCGCTACCGGCAAAAAGTGGGTTAATTACTGGCTGCATAATGAATTCCTTGTCATTGCAAAGAACAAGGAAGCGGCAGATGCAGGTCAAGCAGCAAAAATGTCAAAGTCAAGCGGTAACTTTTTAACACTCTCGTCTCTTTTAGATAAAGGATATGACGCGCTCGACTACCGGTTCTTCCTGTTAGGCGGGCACTACCGCAAGCAGATTTACTTCAGCTGGGACGCCATGGACAGTGCAAAGCAGTCACGTGCAGCGCTCGTACAGCGCATTGCAAAACTTGCAGAATCAGCGGGCGGAGTTGCATCTCTTGACGTTACAAAGAAATACGAAAAAAGTGAAGCCGCAACGCTCACCGGGCTGAGCGAAAAGGCGCAAAAGTATCTTACAGATTTCCGTGCAGCGCTTGAAAACGACTTGTCTACACCGGTTGCCATGAGCCAATTGCAGTCAGCTGTAAAAGACGCAAGCCTTGCACCAAAAGAAGCGCTTGAACTTGTAAGGCGGATGGACAGCGTGACAGGTCTCAATCTTGTGGAAAGCGCCGCCAAAGCACTTGAAGCAGGAGCAACAGCTGCCGCAAAGGTAAGCACACACGCAGACGACCCTGAAGCCACAGAAATTGACGCGCTTGTGGCAGAACGTGTCGCCGCAAAAAAAGCAAAGAATTTCACCCGCTGCGATGAAATTCGCAAACAGCTTGCTGACCGCGGCATTACAGTGACAGACACCCCTACCGGTCCTGTCTGGGAAAGAAAATAGATTCTTACGTGTAACCAAAAGGGGTAATTGTGTTTTCTAATTATATGGAAGTTCCTACAGGAACGGAAAAGCAGATTCATTGTGACGACCCTGCGGACTTTAAAACATTGTATAATTCCACCATGCAGCTCCTTTTTAAAGTGGCCTTTAGAGTTGTAAACGACGAAGAAGCTGCCGAAGACTTGGTGCATGATTCATACATCAAGGCTAATGAAAAGAAACTTGTGTTTCCGTCGCTTGACGATGCAAAATACTGGCTCATCCGCGTGGTAAAGAACGCCTCGCTTAATTATGCAAAGCGCAAGACACGCGAAAACCGAGCATACCACAAGGCTCTGTATGAAGGACGTCAGCAGATTGAGTCCGGAGAGACAGACTTGCTCAAGGCGGAAACAATTAAAAGCGCACAGGCCGCCCTCGACAAACTGTCTGCAAACTTAAAGGAAGTGCTTGTGCTTCGTGAATATGCCGAACTCAACTACAAAGAAATCGGCAAAGTGCTCGGAATAACAGAAGGCAATGTAAAAGTGCGTGTTTTCCGTGCACGTGAACAACTTGCAAAATTAATAGGAGAAGAAGATGTCTACTTGTCCTGAAAAAGATATTCACTCAATTTATATCGACAACGAGCTTCCCGCCGCGTATGTTGCGGAATATGAAGCCCATGTAAAATCATGCCCCCGCTGTCAGGCAGAACTCAACCGGCTCCGCTCGCTTCGGCAAACTTTTTCTGCAGACAGCAAAAATGCAACGCTCAGCCAGGATGCGCTCGAAGCAGGATTCAACCGGCTGCAGGCACGCCTTTCTTATGCAAAAGTCACCGGGCAAAAGCAGATCAGCCCGTTTATCGCACTTAAAGACAGCACAACATTCCACTCAATCGTGGGAGCAGCCGTTGCTGCGGCAATCATCGCAGTCGTGCTTCCTATTCGCGCAAATACTTCTTCCGACAGCACGGCGGAACAATTCCAACCGGTGGCACGCGCAAAAATCGAGTCTCCGGCAAAAGCAGATGTAAGAGTTGACGGCGCAATAAATACCGCTACACTTTCGTCACTGCTTGGTAATCCGTCTTCTAATTCGACAGATGCAATGCAGCAGATGGTTGCCGCAAACAGCCCGATGCTCGCTTCACCAGTTACCATGTACGGCGTTCCGGTAAGCACAGACGCTTCACAGACTGAATCGCTCCGTTCAACGCTCACCAGCTACGATGTATTCTGTCCTGTTCTTGAGCAGGACACTGTTTTAGCAGCCCCGCAAAAAAAACAGAGTGTCTCCATTCAGTTTGATTCTGCGCTTGGCCATTTTTCTCTTAAGATAGGCAACGAAAAGTGAGCTTCGTTTCTTCATTCAAATTATTCTTCCGCCGTTCACCTCTTGTGCGCACACTTGTCTGGCTTGTTGCGATTCTGTTCCTTATTTCCGCTGTGTCAATTATCGGCCACAACGTAAAAAGGAAGCCTTCAATCTCATCAATAAATCCGTCCGTCGGTTCACCCGGCGACATAATGATTATTTCCGGGCAAAATTTTGGCGAAACGCGAGGTTCTTCCTACGTTGAGCTCAGCGGTTCACGTCTTACCGCAAGCGGCTATTTGGCATGGACTGACACACAAATAAAAATAATTCTTCCGTCAAACATTCAAGACGGCCTTGTCCTTGTAGGAACTTCCGCCGGAAAGTCTGCACCTGAATTCTTTGCAAACGAAGCAGGCATTCCCGTTGCAGTCCGCCCCGATGTTCAGACAACAATTCCTGTCATAGATTCAATTTCACCGGAAACTGCAGCAGTCGGCGATGTAGTCACCATAACCGGTTCAAATTTCGGCGCATTACGAGGAACATCATCCGTGTTCTTTACTGCAAACAGAGACATAACTGCCGGCGCGGCAACAAACGTTCCGGTCATTGCAGGCAAACAATCGGACAATGATGCTGAAAAGAAAAATGAATTTATTGCAGCAAGCGAAACCGACTACGATTATGAATTCTGGAGCGACACAGAAATTCATGTGCGACTGCCAGACGGCGCCGCAGACGGCACTGTTTATGTTCAGACAGACAAAGGCTCAAGCAGCACAAAAAAAATTGCCGTCAACTTTGATATTGGCCAGAAAAAATACAGCACAAAACGGACATATATCATTCAAGTAAGCGCAGACGTTGCAAACGCAGTGGCTGCTTCAGATGCAACCGTAACGCTGTACGTTCCACGTCCGCCAGTCACTTCTCTGCAGCCAATGGTAGATCTTACTGAGTGCTTCCCTGAACCGCTCATCAAAGATGACAAACGGCTTATCATTCATCAAAAACAGCTGAGCCAGCTTGGTTCACGCAAGCAACGCTTTACACAAAATTTTGTTGTCAGCGACTACACTATGACAAGCAACATAAAAAGTCAGCGCGTGCATGAATTTACCGACAAAAAACGACTGCTCTACACTGCATACACCGGCGCAGACCAGCTTGTACCCGTATACAGTTCAACAGTAGACAGCTTACGGCAACTCATTCTTGGCAACGCCACAAATCCCTATACACAGGCAAAACTCATCTACAACTATCTGATTGCAAACTATAAAATAGAAAACACAGTGCGAACCGGCAACGTCTCCGTGCTTGACCTTCCTTCGCTTAAGAAAGGTGATGCATACGACTTTGCAATACTGTATACTGCGCTCTGCCGTTCAGCGGGAATTCCTGCCGTACCGGTAAGTGGCATTCTTGTGGAAGACAACTCAATCAGCAGGAACCACTGGTGGACTGAAATTTATTTTGAAGGATACGGATGGTTCCCGGTGGATGTCGCGCTCGGAGCAGGACTCAACTACAAACCATTCTCTCCGGTAGACAATCCAATGTCATACTATTTCGGAAATCTTGACAGCCAACACGTTGCGTTCAGCCGCGGTTGGAATGAAATAAAGCCATCGCTCACCGGTAGCAAAATAGTGCACCGTCCGCGCACATACGCGCTCCAGTCAATCTGGGAAGAAGCAGCAAACAGCACAACAAGCTACAGCTCTCTTTGGAACGATCCGGTCATTCTTGGCATTTACTAAGTACATTTTTTTCGGCACATAAAAAGGGGGAATCACTATGATTACAAAAGTGCTCAGCGTTGGAGGTTCAATCATCGCTCCTGACGCACCAGATGCAAAATTTCTTTCTGAATTCAGCGCAATGGTCACCGACTGGCTTCATTCTAAAAAAGACGCACGGCTCATTCTTGTAGCAGGTGGCGGCGGTCCGGCACGCACGTATCAAAATGCATACCGCGATGTTGCAAAATCATTTACCGCACAGCAAAAAAAATCTGCATCATTTGCTGATGAAGCTGCAACCAACAACGCATGCGACTGGCTCGGCATCATGGCGACACGGCTCAACGCACAACTTCTTAAGACCGTGTTCGGACCGCTTTGCGAACAGGATGTAATCTACAATCCTACACAGGTGGGTGACTTCACCGGACGCATTCTTGTGGCAGCAGGATGGAAGCCGGGATTTTCTACAGACAACGATGCTGTTCTGCTTGCAGAGCGATTCAATGCAGACACCGTGGTAAATCTTTCAAACATCGAAAAAGTATACACTGACGATCCACGCAAAAATCCTAACGCAAAGCCACTTGATGACATAAGCTGGGCGGACTTCCGCAAGATGGTAGGCGATGAATGGGTTCCAGGCAAAAACTGCCCGTTCGACCCGATTGCAAGCAAAAAGGCAAGCGAGCTCAAGCTCACCGTCATCTGTGCCGGTGGAAAGAACATTTCGAACATCCGCGCCATTCTTGATGGCAAAGACTACATCGGCACCACAATCAAATAATCTGCAACAAGTACTTCGCAGTTACATTCGAATACAGACAGTCGGCCTATACGCCGGCTGTTTTTTTTGCGCCTTAAGCGAACCTCATTTTATTCCGATATTAGAATAACGTGATTTTTCAGTTAAGGAGTTGTTCATGGTTCATTCATCACACGCTCACTCATTCCGCACGCATTCATTCATAAATAAAGGTATCTTGATTTTTTCAAAACCACTGCTGCTTCTCATGACCATATCACTCATTGCGTCACTCTCTTCATGCATTTCGCTCCGCCACCGCGAGCCAATTTCACGCACACTCTACGACACCGGCATCAAAAATGAAAAACAGCTCACTAAATTCTTCATGGACAGCAATCCAAATGCAGATAAATCACAAGTGCAGCGTCTTGCGAACTATTACGTTCAGGAAGGAGCCGCCGAAGGAATCAACAGCGACTGTGCGTTCGTACAGATGTGTCTCGAAACAGGCTTCCTCAAATTCGGCAACCTCGTCACCCCGGAAATGCACAACTACTGCGGCCTCGGTTCAATGGACGCCGACCACCCCGGTGAAGTGTTTGCAACAGAGCAGCTCGGTGTACGCGCCCATATTCAGCACCTTCACGCCTACGCCACCACAGAAGCCATCACGCTCAACAACGAGTGCATCGACCGCCGCTACAAGTACGTAAAGCCCCGCGGAAAAGCGCCAACCATCTACTTGTTAGCAGGAAGCTGGGCGATGGACAAAAGCTATGGTAATAAACTAGACGCACTGCTCATCCGGCTGGAACAATACTAAAAAAGAAATAACACACTGCCCACCAAGAGCGGCACGGATGCCGCGTCATTTCGTACCATCACCAAGCAAAAAAAAGCGCCCGACACTTTGCAGTACCGGACGCTTTCAATTACAAAGGAGCGACACGGATGTCGCGTCACTTTATTTTACAAATCACACCAATCCCTGAGCTACCATTGCGTTTGCAACTTTCACAAATCCAACAATGTTCGCACCGGCAACATAGTCACCTTCAGTAGCATACTTCTTAGAAGCAGCATATGCGTTGTCGTGAATCTGTGTCATGATGCCATGAAGCTTTTCATCAACTTCTTCTGAGCTCCATGAGAGACGCTCGCTGTTCTGGCTCATTTCGAGACCAGAAACAAGAACGCCGCCTGCGTTTGAAGCCTTTCCTGGTGCAAATGGAATCTTGTTCTTCTGGAAGAACTCAATTGCTTCTGCACGAGTTGGCATGTTTGCACCTTCTGCAACAAGTTTAATGCCATTCTTCACCATGACTTTAGCATCATCGAGATAGATTTCGTCCTGAGTTGCGCATGGGAATGCACAATCAGCTTTTTCGCCCCACGGCTTTGCTCCCTTGTGGAACTTTGCCTTCGGGAACTTCTTAACGTATTCGTCAATCTTCTCATGCTTGCCGCGGAACTTCATAACGTAGTCAAGTTTCTTCTGGTCAATGCCTTCTGGATCATAGATGTATCCAGTTGAATCAGAAAGGGTTACAACCTTTGCGCCCAAAGAAATGAGCTTCTGTGTTGCATACTGAGCAACGTTTCCGTCTCCAGAAACGAGACATACTTTTCCAGTGAAGTCAGTGCCAATCTTCTTGAGCATGTTCTCTGCGAAGTAGATAAGACCATAGCCTGTTGCTTCAGGACGAATGAGAGAGCCGCCAAATTCAAGACCTTTGCCCGTGAGGACTCCGGTGAACTGGTTTGTAATGCGTTTGTACTGTCCGAACATATAGGCAACTTCGCGTCCGCCAACACCTTTGTCTCCAGCAGGAACATCAGTGTCTGCACCAATATGGCGATAGAGCTCAGTCATGAAAGACTGGCAGAAACGCATCACTTCAGCATCAGATTTTCCGTGAGGATCAAAATCAGAACCACCCTTTCCACCGCCCATCGGGAGTGTAGTAAGGCTGTTCTTGAGAACCTGTTCGAAGCCGAGGAATTTAAGAACGTCGAGGTTTACTTCCGGAGAGAAGCGGAGTCCTCCTTTGTACGGGCCGATTGCGCTGTTGAACTGCACACGGAAACCGCGGTTGATGTGGTTCTTGCCTTTGTCATCTGTCCACGGCACACGGAACATAATGATGCGTTCCGGTTCAACAAAACGCTCGAGAACTGCATTCTTCTCAAGCTCAGGCATCTTGTCTACAACTGGAGAAATAGTCTCGAGAACGAGACCTACAGCCTGAAGGAAGTGACCCTGATCAGCATAGCGCTGGCTCACTTCATCCCACACGCGTTTACAATACGCGTTCTTAATATTGTATTCCATTTTGTAACCCCTAGCCGCCACAGTACGCTGCGTTGGCTAAAAAAGATAGTAGTACTTTTTTTATTTTTTGAAAAGTATTTTTATACATTTCGAACGAAAGTTATTCGCTTTTTCCTGCATATTTTTTCATTTTTCTGGACGGAAGTTTTTCCGGCGCAACCGGCCGTTCCGGGGTTTCGGTGCCCTCATTGCTTCGCAACGGCGGTAAACCGCCGCCCCTCCAGTCCGGCGTATGATTATTTTTTCATCTATAAATCAATATTTGACAACAAATTCTGAAATTCCATGAAATTCCACAGAATTTACTACTTTTTTAACAGAATGCACTATCAAAAACATCATTTAACTCGGCCACCAGCTATACTAAAATGCATTTCTGCCGGGTAGAAAAAAGAAGCAGTAAACAAGAAAAAAGGAGCGCACTAAAATTTTCTTCCTACACATACTAAAAAAATATTTTTTTAAAAATTATTCGAGCGCAAATTTTCACCCTGTTTATTTTTTTCCATCCTTGTTTTTCATATATCGTGCCTTAATAAATTCAACAACCGCAACTTCCTCATCTTTGGAAGCAAAACAGTGGCGCGGAATCAAAACAGCCTTTTGCTTTGAAACAAACAACGCAATCACCTTCTTGCCAAGACGCACCTTGTCAATTTCACTTGCAGAATACACAAAAGTGCCGCGTGCGTTCACCCCGTTTATCTTGTCTTCAGACAACGTAAGTTCCTGCGGTTCCTGAACATCTTTGTCAGACTTGTACAGCGACTTCATTCTGATCGGCAAAAAGACAATCACAAATACAACAAGAAGTGCAAACGGTATAAGCGCAGAAAGACAACTTACAAATCCCGCACTCCACCCCTTTGCTAAAACAGAAGTGTAAAATTCAAATAGAAGGAAAACAACACAGATTGCAATGCAGACAATAAACGACTTGCTGCTTTTAAAATAATCAGCGTTAAAATCCATGTAATCTTTCTGTGTAACGTTCACCGTAATTTTATATTCCATTTTTCAATCCTTTGCGCCAATTATATTTTCTTTAAATCAGCTTGTCGAGTATACAAACATATCCATAAACAACACAACAGGTTCTTGCATAATAAAATGGAGTGCACTACCATACCGTTATGAAAATCGAACAAGCAAAAGAACTTCTTTCAAAATATGTAAAAGGCGAAACACTCGTGCGCCACTGCACCACCGTTTCTGTCGCAATGAAATACTGGGCTGAGCTGCTCGGCGAAAGCGATCCTGAATTCTGGGAATGCGTCGGCATGCTCCACGACATAGACTTCGAGCAGTACCCCAACGAACACTGCGTCAAGGCAAAGGACATTCTCGAAAAAGAAAAATCAAACTACCCTGACGGCAACGGTGGCAGTCTCATCACCGACGAAATGATTCATGCCATTCAAAGCCACGGCTGGAAAATCTGCTGCGATGTCGAGCCAACCGCGCAAATGGAAAAAGTGCTCTACACGGTAGACGAACTCACCGGACTCATCTTCGCCTGCGCCATGGCACGCCCGTCAAAAAGCGTCATGGACATGGAGCTCAAATCAGTCACCAAGAAATTCAAGACGCTCAACTTTGCCGCCGGCTGCAACCGTGAAGTAATCAAAGCAGGCGCCCAGATGATGGGCCGTGACCTTGATGATGTCATCTGGAACTGCGTGCTCGCAATGCGCACCCAGCATGAAGCGTGCGGCGTGTGAAGCAAGGTAATAGTGGAAAGGCAAAATTTTAATAAGGCTGACTACACCAACTCAAAAAAAACTTTTCATCAGCGCTTGATTTCTGACATGCGCTTCAAATAAGGAAGCTCCTTCTTTAAATCTGACCGTATGCTCATGTGCCAGAAATATTCACCAACAAAAAGCACTTTGTGAATGAAGTCTTCGTGCACAACCGCATGCACCAGACGCTTGAATGAATAGATGCGCCGGCTTGCGTCGATGTGCTCAAGCTGCAGTTCGTACGGCGTCATGTTCTTTGGATAGAACACTGTGTTGCCGTTGTACTTAGCCCAATGCTTGTGCAGGAGACGGTCTTTTGTCGCCTCAAACACCGGAGTGCCCGGAACAAAATACATGCACTGGATGAGCACGCCTTTTATATTATTTTCAATGACAAAATCTGCAAGCTGCTTGCCGCACCCCACCTTCTGATTGTCCGAGCCAAGGATAAAAAGCCCGCGCACACAAATGCCATGCTTCTGAATATTTTTAATGGAATCAATAATTTCCTGCCGCGTACTTTTCTTGTGGTACGTTGCAAAAGATTCATCGTCCACAAATTCAATTCCTAAATCAAGCTCAAAAAATCCGGCCTTCTTGAGCAGGTCGAGCATCTCGTCATCAAAGCCCACTTCGTACCGCGCCTGAATGTTGAACGTATATCCCATATTCGCGTCTATTATTGCGTGCAGCACGGAAATTGCCCACTCGCGGTTAGCAAAAAAGTTATCATCACAAAGCCACAAATCTTTAAAGATTCGGTTGTGTCCCTTGTTAAAAAAGTCCATGGAATATTTTATATCGGCAACAATATTTTCCGGAGTGCGTGTACGTACCCGGCGCCCAAAGTGACGGACAAGCGCGCAGTAGTCACAGTTATGCGGGCAGCCCCGTGATGCATGTACAAGCGGCCACACCGTCGAATGACCCGCCATCTTGCGGTAACGGTACACCAAATCGCGGTCAGGAATTGTGTTTATATCTTCCGGCGGAACAGGCATTCCCGTATTGTGCACACCGCTTTCATCTTTCCACGCAACACCCGCAAATGAAGGCTGTTGCTTGTGCTGCAACGAATGTATCAACTCAAGAATTGTCTCGTCACCTTCACCAAGCATGACATAATCGCAATGGTCAACCGTCTCCTCCCAGTCCATCGAAGCATGAAGCCCGCCCATCACAATGACCGCGTCCGAATGTTCATAAAAATATGCGGCAAGTTCATATGCACGTTCAGCCGCAAAAGTAAAAAATCCTATGAAAATAATATCCGCATCAAGCACATCGTTCATCTTTATTTTTGAAATTGATTCGCTGTACATGAACGTGTCCTGATATTCCCGCTGCACAATAGTCGCAAGCGTATTCAGACCAAGTGACGGCGTACGGATATACCGGTCGTACACAAATGCATTAAGCGGCGACGGCTTGTACGGACGGTTTCCCGGCTCAATGAATCTGATTTTCAGACTTTCACTATCTCTCTGCATACTTTTCATAATAACTCCACCTTTTAGAATACTAATTTCATTGTACCAAAACGCTTATTAAATGTCATGCATTTTCATTGCATACGATGCCAGCACACCTAAAATGCTCTGTTTACAAAAGCCAATCTATGGTAGTATCAGAACATAAAGTACATTCTATTTGTAGAAAGTATTTGTCTGCACCAAGAAGGAGACTGTGCAATGGCAGACCCTCAGTTTACAAACAGCACCCGACAGAATTTAATTTCAGAGTATATTAATTCCTCAGCTTTTTTCACTCGACAAATCGTAAGCAGAATGATGAACGAAAATGCTTCTGCAAGTGACTATTTCTGTGAGAACTACGAAAAGATTACCGATGAACCTTTCGTGCTTTTTCATAATCCAGAATTAAAAAGTCTCCTTGAAGAATATGTGCCAAAAAACAAACAGTCAACTTTCCTGCGCGGCGCAAATAATAGCAACAAATACAAATTTGCCAAGGAGCCAAAGAAGCGTGGCTTGAGAACAAATGATTACAGCATCAGGACAAGAGAAATATATGAATATCTGTTCAGCTATTATCAGTTTGGCGTATTCAACTGTTCCCTTGCAAATTTTGTCAGGCAAAAACTTTCGCCACAAATGCTCGATTTGCAGCAGAATATGAACCAGTTGCTTTTCTTCAAAGGCATGCATCTTGATATGATGATTGCCGCAGAAATTGACCACAGCAATGCAGAAGAAAAAAAACATGAACTCAAAACTGCCATAAAGCAAATGCTCAATGAAAGCAACGCCCCGGCACTCACCGCTGATATAGTGCGCGGTATTTTTAAAAGTTGTGACAATGAATTAATCGACCTCGTTGGAAAACTGCTTCTTGCAGAGCAGCTTCCTGAAAGTGTACGCGAGACAATCTGTGAAAATATGGACTTCGGCACACCTAAGGCCTTTATCAAAATATTTAAAGTCATTGTTGAAAATAATCTAGTCCGCTATCCATCAGTAAGGCAGGCGGCTGCATCATGGATTGGTTTTTTTGACAAGCAGGCACAGGAGAACATTTCACAAAAGACGCTGCTCATCATGGACGAATGCATTGCTAATGAAAAGGCACGTGCAAACTATCTTACAAGCAATAATCCAACAGAATTGACTGTCGCGTTGTGGGGAACGGGTTTTTATGAAGAATTGGATGTCGAATCACCGATAAAAAAAATCATGCAAAACGGCACGCGAAATCAGCTGCTTACTATTTCATATTTCATTCAGAGCATGTATGATTCTAGCCCCTATAAATCAGTGACAAATTACGTCTTGCAGAATCACCCTGACGATCTTGAACTTGCGGCGTTTTTCATGCCGACATATCTATCTGACATCTACCCTTCCATCTGCAAAATGGTTTATACATGCAAACAAATAATAAAACTTGATATATACAAGAAGTTTGATTGCACCGACTGTCTGTGTGACATTTCCGTCATGTCTTATTTTCCAGCAAGCAATCAGAACGCAGAAAATCATTTTGAAATACTGACACATCTTTTTTCTAAGCTCGACAAATCCGAAGAGACATTTACCTCTTCCGTATTTCCGTGGCATTCAGCTTCCATTTCCAAAGACATGCTTGCCAGCCGCATCTGTGCACTCGCATATATAATTGACCACAAGGCAACAGGCAGACTCCATACTAAAAGAAAACACAGTCAAACTGATGTCCAACAAGATGAATCAGTAAAAACGCCGCACATCGACAGGGCAATTACATATATTCAGTATGCAACGTATGAGCAGCAGCGACTGTATCTTGCCGTTCTTCTCTCGCCAGCCACAAGACCAGAGCATCGAGCCTTTCTGTTTGACATGCTTAAAGTACCGTCCATCCAAAAAGCAGCATTAGAACGCCTCTCGCTCACAACACTAACAAGTGCTGAACGCAAGAATAATCAGTCGTTATTAACAACGCAGAGGAAATGTACATACTGGACTGAAGGTCCATGCAGGGAGAAAACATGAAATACTATTTATTTAAGCGTGGAAATCTGGACAGGACGAAGTTCTGCGAGCCGGAACTTTTCGGAAAATGGGCCGGGGAAATCCTTTTTATGAACAGGGTACACGACAGAACGTTGCCGCTTCCCGTCACGCTGTCCGTAAAAAACAAATACAAGCCGGGCGACTACCCGCTTGCAGGATCCCGTCTTGTGTCGAAGCGGCTCCTCGAACTCATAAAGCAGCTCAACAGGGACTACGAAGCGCTCCCGAGCCAGATATACTACAAGGAGAAGGAGCCAATCTGGGACACGTACTATTCCATGCTGTTCCCTGAATATGAGGCTTTCAACTGGGATAAGTCCGTGCATGACGCGGGCGAAGATAAAATTATCTGCTTCATTGACAAGCTCGTCCTTTCAAAGGAAAAGCTGCAAGACATTCCCAGAGAAAACAACATATTCGTATTGCAAGAACATTGTACAGACCTCATCTGCACCCAGACGGCGAAGGACCTCATCGAGCAGGCAGGCATCATCGACGTACGCTTCATCGAGCTTGAAGTGGAATGACGCAGTGCATGGAACATAACGAAGAAATGACGTTACGCGACACAAGAAAAGATAATGAGTATTTCAAAGCTAAATGGAACAGCTTGAACTATGAAAAAGACGCAATACTTCATGACAGCGAATACTATCCGTGGAACATCTTACATGAAAAAAAGCCCGAATAAAAAAAGATATCATGCTACATCAACAACTAGTGAGACACAAAGTGTATTAATAGTATTGATGAAAAATATTTCACTAGCGATGGAAATCTACACCTTGTTTAGCAAGCAATATTATTGTAGAACCACAAATGATAGTACCTATTCAATAAATAAGAGGCATATATGAAGTATAAAGAATTAACCATAAGATGTGAATGTGTCATTTGTAAGTCATGTGGAAAACAGAATCTGCTCTACTATTTATCCGATTTCTCATATGGTGAAAAACTACTTTTAACAGAAAAAACAGAATCCTACATTTATCTTAATATTTTCAATGACCCGACTTATGAAGAAGTAAAAAATATTTTATCTCTGATTGAACAAAAAGAAATTTCTTATGAAAGCAATTTATTCAAAATCGCCTATCAGTCAACATTTGATTCTATTAATAATGAAAAAGTTATTTTCAATGATTCAATAAGGCACTGTACATATTGTCACTCTACTAATTTCAACAACATTCTAGTAAAGCCGGAATACACAAAAATAATCAAATTACCAGAAATAACACACTATGAATGGCAGAAAAAAACAGAACAGGAAAAAGAAAAAACAATCCGTTCCTTCAGTCCCCTCCCCTGGACATCGACCTGTACACATCAAGGGAGAACCTGTCGCTCATCGTAGGTCATAACGGCTCGCACAAATTTTCATATAATGATATGTTGGATAAGGAGCTAAAAAACACATGATTATATCACTGATTATTTTAACAAAAATAAATTTACGCTTGAGCAACTTGTAAACGAGACAGAAAGGAATCAGAAACTGAAGGAAGACATCAGTTCACGCGTCATGCAGATCATAGAAAAACTTCATGATGAGGTGGAAAAAAATCCTGGCGTTATGAACAACGCAGAGGAAATGTACATACTGGACTGAAGGTCCATGCAGGGAGAAAACATGAAATACTATTTATTTAAGCGTGGAAATCTGGACAGGACGAAGTTCTGCGAGCCGGAACTTTTCGGAAAATGGGCCGGGGAAATCCTTTTTATGAACAGGGTACACGACAGAACGTTGCCGCTTCCCGTCACGCTGTCCGTAAAAAACAAATACAAGCCGGGCGACTACCCGCTTGCAGGATCCCGTCTTGTGTCGAAGCGGCTCCTCGAACTCATAAAGCAGCTCAACAGGGACTACGAAGCGCTCCCGAGCCAGATATACTACAAGGAGAAGGAGCCAATCTGGGACACGTACTATTCCATGCTGTTCCCTGAATACGAGGCGTTCAACTGGGATAAGTCCGTGCATGACGCGGGCGAAGATAAAATTATCTGCTTCATTGACAAGCTCGTCCTTTCAAAAGAAAAGCTGCAGGACATACCCAGAGAGAACAACATATTCGTATTGCAGGAAGAAAGTACGGAACTCATCTGCACCCAGACAGCGAAGGACCTCATCGAGCAGGCAGGCATCATCGACGTACGCTTCATCGAGCTTGAAGTGGAATGACGCAGTGTTCGCCACTGTAAAAACTATCCAAAAGTGCATATCTCTGCATTGTCAGTTTCGCTGTAATTGTGCTATTATAATTTTATGAAGAAAGTTTTTATTATCCGCTTCCCTGCAACCCGATGCCCTATTCTATCAGCAAAGGCATAAAATGACGTTACGCGGTACAAGAAAAGACAATGAAAATTCCCTCGTCATGAACAACGCTGAGGAAATACACATACTGGACTGAAAGTTCCAGCAGGGAGAAAACATGAAATACTATTCATTTGAACGTGGAAATCTGGACAGAACGAAGTTCTGCGAGCCAGAACTTTTCGGGAAATGGGCCGGGAAACTCCTTTTTAAAAACATAGTCTGTGACAGAACGTTACCGCTTCCCGTCACGCTGTCCGTGAAAAACAAGTACAAGCCGGGCGACTACCCGATCGGACACACGCATCTTGTGTCGAAGCGGCTCCTCGAACTCATAAAGCAGCTCAACAGGGACTACGAGGCGCTCCCGAGCCAGCTATACTACAAGGAGAAGGAGCCAATCTGGGACATGTACTATTCCATGCTGTTCCCTGAATACGAGGCGTTCAACTGGGATAAGTCCGTATATGAAGCAGACGAGGAAAAAAGAATCTTTGGTCTTGACAAGCTCGTACTTTCAAAGGAAAAGCTGCCGGACATCCCCAAAGAGAACAACATATTCGTATTGCAGGAAGAAAGAATAGAACTCATCTGCACACAGACAGCGAAGGACCTCATCGAACAGGCAGGCATCATCGACGTCGGCTTCATCGAGCTTGAAGTGGAATGACACAGTGCATGGAACAGAGGCACCTGCCAGCACCGTATTTCCTCGTCATGAACAACGCAGAGGAAATGTACATACTGGACTGAAAGTCCATGCAGGGAGAAAACATGAAATACTATTCATTTGAACACGGAAATCTGGACAGGACAAAGTTCTGCGAACCAAGGCTTTTCGGAAAATGGGCCGGGGAATGCTTTTTTATGAACAGGGTACACGACAGAACGTTGCCGCTTCCCGTCACGCTGTCCGTGAAAAACAAGTACAAGCCGGGCGACTACCCGCTTGCAGAATCCCGTCTTGTGTCGAAACGGCTCCTCGAACTCATAAAGCAGCTCAACAGGGACTACGAAGCGCTCCCGAGCCAGATATACTACAAGGAGAAGGAGCCAATCTGGGACACGTACTATTCCATGCTGTTCCCTGAATACGAGGTGTTCAACTGGGAAAAGTCCGTGTATGACGCAGACGAAGAAAAAAGAATCAGGGGCATTGACAAGATTGTCCTTTCAAAGGAAAAGCTGCCGGACATCCCCAAAGAAAACAACATATTCGTATTGCAGGAAGAAAGCATAGAACTCATCTGCACACAGACAGCGAAGGACCTCATCGAACAGGCAGGCATCATCGACGTACGCTTCATCGAGCTTGAAGTGGAATGACACAGGGCATGGAATATAAGTCATACTCAAAATATTCTGACTGCCATGATAGATTTATCACCAGAAAGATTTCTGAAAATATATTTCTTTCTCATCATTGAACTTTCATTTCCTGTTCAGCTTTTAGCAGACTGATTGGCTTGGCATCTTTTTCATTCTTGCAGAAGTAAAGTTTGCTAAAATGCCACGTTCCTAGTTCACAACTGCTTACAAGATACACGCGTCCAGAACCTTTATCACCTTTTACACCAAAAGAAAAGTCAGCCGAGCCAGAATTGTTATCTCTGGAAACTGAGCCAGAAAACGAACCGCTCCTTACTACATTGTCTCCCAGAACAGCAACACATTCATCATCTTTTTTTACTGCTTCAATTGCCTGCTTGAATGGCATTGAATTTGAAAAGGCAGAATCGACTATTGAAAAAACAAATAACACAAATGCGAACAACACAACAAATACTGAGCAGACAATAATGATTATCTTCTTTCTATCGCTCATCTTCCTTACGCTATGCTTTTCATCATCAATTTTTGTTTCTTCAGGCAAAAACTGATTACCGCAGAACTGGCAGAAGCTACCCGCCGAATTAATTTTTTTTCCACACTTTGGGCAGACCCTTCGAGGAGAAAGACAAGCAAATACAATGCAGAGAACAAGGCCCACTCCAGGATACAGTCCAAACCACATCCAATGCGGAGAATAATTTTTCTTACGCGCAATATTCGCGCCAATGATTATCGGCACAATCCATGATGCTAAGAATACAGCCAGAAAAATAATTATTGTCAGAATTCTTCCCTTTTCACTCATAAATCACACCTCAACACTATTACATTTTAACAACAGTTGTTTTTGCAACCATATCACCAAGTCTTTTTTCACACGCTAAAAAAACAATCAACTCAACAGGTCCGAGCATCCAGAAGATGTTTCGCAGAATTCTCTTCCCAACGCCCGCTTTTTTTCCCGTTGCATCATCAATAACACATAGCTTGGTAATTACTTTGCCCACGCTGCACCTAGGAAACGCATCTCTGAACACCATGTATTGAATTGAAAAAAACGTAATTATAAATGCACGAAGTATTACGCTTCCATTTGCAATACGATTCTGAGTCAACGGTAGAATAATGAAAAACATAAACAAGAAATTTTGAATAAGTGCCGTAATTAAAAAATCAATAAAAAATTCCAAAGCTCGTCTGCTTTCCATCTCCATTCTCCTTATATGACAAACAATTGTATTTCACCGCATGATAAAACAGATTGATTCTGATTATTTAGAATATTCCGCAAAAACACTGCAATACTTTTTTGAATTTCATACTGATTTTCATTATAAATGATTTTCCAGGACTCCGACAAGACAACAAATGTCACCTTTTTCGGAAACCGGTATCCTTGACAGCAGTGCAGAGACCATTTAAAATAGCTGTAATCACTTGATTATTCATCCAAGGGGAATATATGGAAAAGATTACACTTCGTCAGAAATACGCACCGTACTTCGCACAGCTTTCACAACTTTCTGTTGCTGCCGGAAAAATTGATGACACGAACGTCTATCAGCCGGGAAACCCAAACACACGCAAAATCATGGATGCGCTTGTAGCAGATAACATTGCTCCAGGAAGTAAAATTGAAGGACTTGAAAATTTTGACAATTTCTTTGATCAGGTAAGCGCCGGTAAGCATGGTCTTATTCTTATGGAACATTATGCAAACACCGACTTGCCTGCATTCACCTACATGCTTGAAAAATACGGCGATGCTAAAACGGCTGAAATTGCAAAACGTATCGTAGCAATTGCCGGAATGAAACTGAACGAAGCCGATCCAATGGTAAAAGCCTTCGCAGAAAGTTTTACCCGCGTTGTCATTTATCCAACCCGCAGCCTTAACTCCGCAGAACAAAAGGCACAAACAGAAGAAGAAAAAAATGCAGAAGAGTTACGCGCCCGGAAAATAAACCTTGCAGCAATGCATGCAATGGATGATTGCAAACGCCGAGGGGAAGTCATACTTGTATTCCCGTCAGGCACTCGCTACCGCCCAGGCAAACCAGAAACAAAACGCGGACTACGGGAAATCGACAGCTACCTCCGTTTGTTTGACATTGTAATTCTTGTCAGCATCAACGGCTCCGTTCTTACCATCGACCCTGACCACAGTGATGATATGCTCGCCGACTGGGTTGCACCAGACAAACTCATCTACGCTGCAAGCCCAGTAATTGAGTGCAAGCCATTCCGCAAAGAGTATATGGCTTCTCTGCCGGCAGATGACCCTGATCCAAAGCAAAAGATGATTGATCACGTCATGAATCTGCTCGAAGCACAGCATAATCGCATTGAAGAAATTCGTCTGGAAAAATAAATTTACTTCGATGGAAAACACAAATATTGCTGTAGATTCCAGTTCTACAGCAAAACAAAAATCACCTAAGAACAAAACGCTCTCTATCACTGTTGAAGAGGGCGCTCTTTTTTTTAAGCAATGTATTGATGTGCGGAACATCTTTGCAGACACTACAGCAAGCAGTGTTGTTGAAAAGCAAAAAGACATTCTTTCACTACAAAACATTACTGATAAAACGCTCTGTGGCGATTCCTTTGCGCTCATGCCTCTTCTGCCTCGTAATTTTGTTGACCTTGCAATTATTGATCCTCCTTACAATCTTTCAAAAAACTACGATGGAAAAATATTTACAAAAACAGACGATGACACATATATTGCATACACAAAACAATGGATTGCTCTGCTGCTGCCGCTCTTAAAGAAAAATGCCTCTCTCTACATTTGTTGTGATTGGAAAAGCAGCATTATTATTGCAGATGTTCTTACCCAATTGGCAAAAGAAAAAAAACTCATTATACAAAATAGAATCACTTGGCAGCGTGAAAAAGGTCGTGGCGCAAAATCAAACTGGAAGAATGCAATGGAAGACATTTGGTTCTGTACCATGAGTGACACTTACACATTCAATCTTGATGATGTAAAAATTCGTAGACGTATCATTGCGCCATATCGTATAAATGGAAAACCAAAAGATTGGATTGAAGCAGAACAAAACACTGCAGCTGACGGTAAAAGCAGCAAGAATGCCGGCTACCGCGACACCTGCCCCAGCAACTTCTGGGATGATATTTCAATTCCCTTCTGGAGCATGAGCGAAAATACTGCCCACCCTGTGCAAAAGCCAGAAAAACTTATTGCAAAACTAATTCTTGCATCAAGCAAAAAGGACGACCTTGTTTTTGATCCATTTCTTGGAAGCGGCACCACATCAGTCACTGCAAAAAAACTTTCTCGAAAATATGTAGGCATTGAAGCAAGCGACCTTTACTGTACCTGGGCACAAAAACGCCTTGCCGATGTAGAGCAAGATAAATCAATTCAAGGATATACCGAGGGCATCTTCTGGGAACGCAACAGCGGCAAGTAAATTATTTCTTGTAATAAGTTATTTTTAGCTATATTATTAGACTTATAGGCAAATAAATAATTTCTGCTTCCGTGTGCTTCAAAATGCCCTACGTTCATAATTTGTATTCTTGTTCTTCCACTTAAAGCAACTTTTGACCGCAAGGTCATCTATTGCAAAGCTCAAGAATAGAACATATTTCAGTCATCTTTTTGGAGGTTTTATGTCATTATTAGATTCACTTGCAGATGCAGGAAAAGCCGCTGCCGCTTTAAAGACAGTAACTAAAATTGTTGGAGAGGCAGCTCCGCTTATTGAAGCCGCTAAAAAAATCAAAGCTGATAATCCGGAAATTTATACACGGATTACCGACCTTATAAGCAAGTTCAAGAAACTTCATCCGGTGGCATCTGCCGCAGCAGAAAAAATTGAAAAGCAAATCATTGCAAAGATTCCGCAGCTCACCACAGGATGTGAAGCCGTCGCTGATGGAGCAAGTCCAAAATCTTTGCTCACCAAAATTGGCAGTGTTGAAGATTTGGTCACAAAACTTTCTGCACTTAAATAAACATACGCCGTTTTGTAACACGCTGTCTGACAAATTGTCCTGCAGCGTGTAAAAATTATTTTCTAAAAAAAAACACTTGCCTAGTATAGCAAGTGTTTTTTTGTTGTTGGGCCGTCCTGGACTTGAACCAGGGACCAAAGGATTATGGGTCCTCTGCTCTAACCAACTGAGCTAACAGCCCGGAAAATGCATGTTGATAGTACCATATTTTTCGGGCTTAGGTCAATGCATTGTTTAATACGCTTTTTCGTGCACACCCAGCACCGCGCGTCCGCTCGGCTCGTCCATGTTCTTCCATGCGGCATCCCATTCGAGCGCCTTTGCGGTAGAACACGCGACGCTTGCTTCGTGCGGCACGGTCTTTGCGGCTGTCTCGCTGGGGAAGAGGCGTGAGAAAATCTCGCGGTAATAATATTCCTCTTTTGTCACCGGTGTGTTTATCGGGAAGCGCTTTGCTCTGATGGCAAACTGTGCGTCGGTCACTTTGCTTTCGGCAACTTTTTTGAGTGTATCGATCCAGCTGTAGCCTACTCCGTCGCTGAACTGTTCCTTCTGCCGCCAGCAGATGTCTGCGGGGAGCATGTCTTCAAATGCTTTGCGTACAATCCATTTTTCCATGCGCTGTTTTCCGTCAGGCATTCTCACATTCATTTTGTCGAGCGGATTCAAACGCATTGCAACGTCGATGAATTCTTTGTCGAGGAACGGAACGCGTCCTTCAACTCCCCACGCTGCGAGCGACTTGTTTGCGCGGAGGCAGTCGTACAAGTGGAGCTTGCTTATTTTACGTACGAGCTCTTCGTGGAACTCTTGCGCATTCGGTGCCTTATGGAAGTAGAGGTAACCGCCGAACAATTCGTCGCTGCCCTCGCCGCTCAGCACCATTTTAATTCCCATCGATTTGATGACACGTGCAAGCAGATACATTGGCGTGCTTGCGCGTACCGTGGTGATGTCGTATGTTTCAATATGATAGATGACATCTGGCAACGCATCGAGCGCTTCCTGAATGGTGAAGTGCACTTCGTGATGCACCGTGCCGATATATTCTGCCGCGTGACGGGCCGCAATCAAATCAGGCGCACCTTCAAGGCCGACTGCAAAACTGTGCAGACGCGGCCACCAGGCGTCCTGCTTGTCACCAGACTCAACGCGCTTCTTTGCATACTTCTGCGTGATTGCCGCAATGACACTTGAATCAAGTCCGCCGCTCAACAGCACGCCGTACGGAACATCGCTCATGAGCTGCTTCTTCACCGCCGCTTCAAGACCTTCGCGGACATTCGCTATCACATCTGCAGAAACAATGTTCCCCTTTTCATCGCACGCACATTTGTTCGCCTTCACTGCATCGTAGCTTTCCCAATCACGGTGGTACCAGCGAACCGGTGCTTTTGTAGCAAGAGAAAGGGCACCTTTTCCGCCCACAAAATAACTTCCGTTCGGGAACTCCTCAATCGTGCAGCACACACCTTCGAGCGCCTTCAATTCACTTGCAACATAATACCGGCTGTCTTTGTCCCATCCCTGGTACAGCGGAATGACACCAATTTCATCGCGGCCGATGACGTACAAGTCTTTTTCTGAATCATACAATGCGAATGCAAAAATACCGCTCAAGTCTTCAAAGAAGTCAACGCCCTTTTCCTGATACAGCGGAATGATGACCTCGCAGTCGCTCTGTGTTTTAAAATTATATTTGCCCGCAAACTTCGCGCGTAGTTCCTGATGATTGTAGATTTCGCCGTTCACCGCAAGAATCACTTTTCCGTCAGTGCTCACCAGCGGCTGCTTGCCGGAAAGCGGGTCAACGATTGCAAGTCGTTCGTGAGAAAGGATTGCATTGTCGCCCGTATACACACCGCTCCAATCCGGACCACGGTGGCGAATCTTCCGGGACATTTCGAGTACCTGGTTACGAAGCTGTTCCTTGAGACCTTCATCGATTGGAACAGAACCACTTGCTAAATCAAACGCTCCTACAAATCCACACATAGGCTAACCCCTTGAACGAAAAAAGGCGTCTGCTTTCTGCAACTCATGTCCTGAGTGGACATACTAATTGCGCTAAGCAGACGCCTTCGTCTAGAAAATACTATAGTGACTTAAACAAGGAATGTCAATAAAACCTATTATAAAGGCAGCGTGACAACTTCAACTTCGCAAATTCTGTTGCCAATCAAAAATTCATGTAGTAAAATGTGACTAGTATACGGAGATAGAAATATGGGCTTCATATCGTTTGATGTCACTGCAACATTGCTCTTCAACTTAGGCATGGATATATTTGCGCTTCTAATTATTGTAATCATTTTCCTCAGCAGCAACAAATTAAACTCAAACACGTATGGCCAACGGTTACTGCGAAGAATTCAGCTCACCTTGATTGTTGTTTTGGCAACAGATGCAATCATGTGGATTTTCAACGGCAAACCGGGTAAGACGGCGCTCATAATTGAGTATGCAGACAATATGTTATTCTACGCATTCGTACTGCACGTCACGTTCTCTTGGTTGCAATACGGTTGGTATAGAATATATCGCACTCCGCTTCAAAGAAAATACAGAATTATTTTCTGCACCGTACCTTTTATTCTATTGAACATACTTTCCATTTCAACACCGTGGACAAAGCTCGTCTGTTATTTTGACGAATCAAATTTGTATCATCGCGGTAATTTGAATTTCATCTATTCCATTTTCTTCATGATGTACATTTTGTTTACTTCAATTATTGCACTCAAAAAATACAAGACAACTGTCCTTCAATCTGACAAGAATGAATTGCTTTCAATAAGCTCATTCATTCTTGCTCCAATGATTGGCGGCGTTTTGCAGGCATTCATGTATGGTTGCAGTTTATCATCTCCGGCAACGGCATTCTCCATGTTGCTCGTTTATTTGAATCTTCAAAACTCTGCTGTTTCTCAAGACGGACTCACGCAGTTGAACAACAGATTTACGCTCGACCGATATCTGCAGAATTATTTTGATTCAGAAAAAAAAGAAAACATCTGCTTCATTATGTTTGATGTAAACTCATTCAAATCAATCAACGACACATACGGCCATCTAAACGGAGACAAAGCGCTCAATCAAATTGCAACGACACTTAAATTCTCTTTTGGACGATCCAATGCCTTTCTTGCACGATACGGCGGAGATGAATTTGTCGCCATACTGCGTGACTGTGATGAATCAAGGGCAACTTCTGAAATTAATAAATTTCATGATGCACTGTCAAATTTCAACAGCACGAAAAAAATCCCCTTCATACTTTCTGTCAGTGCCGGTTTCTGCATGTATCCAGCAGAAGGCATTTCTTCTGCGAAGGAATTAATTCAACAGGCAGACAAAAGCATGTATGAGGAAAAGAAACGGTACCATGAAAGTCTAAGGGCATGACTATTGCTTTATTTTCGCACGCTGATTTCACCTGCGTGTGCAAGTGCAGCATCAAGTCCTTCAAAAATATTTTCGCGCCCAATCTTTTCCGCAACACCCATTTTCTCAAGCAGCATATATGGCTGAGTAAGTACGCCTGACAAAATGATAGTGACATGCTTACGGTCGCATGCGTTCTTGAGCTGGAGCAACGCCTGGATTCCGCCTGCATCGAGATAAATTGTATTGTTGAGCTGAAGCACAAGCACTTTGTAACTTACTTCAGCCTGTTCCACACCAAGTTCAAATTTGCGCACCGTGCCAAAGAAAAGCGGACCGTCAACTTCGTACACAAGTACATTCTTTGGAATAGAATTTGAAAAATCTTCTTTCTCATCAACAAGACCGCCGGTGACTTCATGATGATATTCATGCACTTCGCAAACGTCTATCATCTTTTTGATGAAGAAGAATGCCGCAAACAAGAGACCAACTTCAATTGCCACGGTAAGGTCAACAAACACGGTGATAAGGAAGGTAACGAGGAACACGCAGATATCTGACTTCTGTCCCTTCATAAGAGCCTTCACCGCAGGAAGACCCGCCATGTTCCAGGAAACAGAAACGAGCACCGCGGCAAGAACAGCCATGGGAATGTAGACTGCATACTTTCCTAAAAACAGCATGATGAGCAAGAGCGTGATTGAATGAACAATGCCTGCAACCGGAGTGCGTCCGCCATTTTTAATATTTGTTGCAGTGCGTGCGATTGCGCCTGTTGCCGGAATGCCACCAAATATCGGGCTTACAATATTCGCAACGCCCTGTGCAATAAGTTCCATGTTTGAATCATGCTTTGCACCAATCATACCGTCAGCAACAACAGCGCTGAGCAACGATTCGATTGCGCCAAGCACCGCGATTGAGATTGCAGAAGGGAACAATTCCTTTATAGTAGAAATGCTGAAGTCAGGAAGTTGCGGTGCAGGAAAAGTAGATGGAATGGAACCGTAGCGAGAACCAATCGTATCGCATTTGAATGATGTGAAATGAGTGATGATCAAATTAACCACCGTTGCAAGAATGATGACAATGAGTGAGCCAGGGATTTTTTTATTAATCTTCGGCCACACAAAAATAATCACAAGCGAAACAGCCGCAAGAATAAATGCATACCAGTTTATCGTACTGATTGTCTGCCAATATTTCACAATTTTGCCTGCAAAATCTCCCGGCATTTTTCCAGTAGTGAGTCCGAGGAAGTCGCCAATCTGCGTGGTGAAGATAGTGACCGCAATGCCCGCAGTAAAGCCGGTGATAATGGTGTACGGAATGAATTTGATAAGACCGCCCAGCTTGAACGCGCCAACAAGTATGAGCAGAATGCCCGCCATGATTGTAGCAGTCATCAAACCTGAGTAGCCGAATTTCTGAACGATGCCGAATATGATGACAACGAATGCACCCGTCGGTCCGCCAATCTGCACTTTGCTTCCACCAAGCGCCGACACGATGAAACCTGCGATGATTGCAGTAAAGATGCCGCGCTCCGGTCCCACACCACTTGCGATTGCAAACGCGATTGCCAATGGCAGCGCAACAATTCCCACGATGACACCGGCAGTTACGTCGGAGATGAAAGTTTTTACGGAATACTTTTTTAGTGATTTAATTAATTCTGGTTGTAACATAAGGCATCTATTTTGCTACAATGTGGAATTTTTTGCAATACAAACAAATAAAAGAATTTACTTCTTTACCGTGAATCCAGCAAAAGCAACTCTGGCAAGGCGATGTTACGTATCATTGTGAAATGTATATCATTTGTCCAAAGTTTTGCTGAATGCTTAACAGCTACGCATGCAATAACAACATCCTGGAAAGGTACTGTTATGCCTTTCATTCGCAACGCAGCCAATATACGACCTACCGTTATCCAATCAGTTTCATCAATATTTAAATAGAACAAATCGGAAAGTGCGTCAAGAACGTTCTCGAAGTCATCTTTTGATTTTGTACCCGCTAATAACTCTGATTCAATAATACACAAATAGCAATGTCTTCACTTTCAAATCTCGCCGCCAAAGCGGGGTCTTGTGTATGCCAAAAATCTATAATTACATTTGAATCGACTAATATCATCAAACAATACTTGCTTCACGAAGTTTTGTGACTGAATCGCCATCGATATCAATTTTTCCAGCCGCAGAAAAGAAATGCTTCTTTAACCGTTTGACACCATCTTTATCAGGAGTACATGTTCTCAATGAATTCACCAGCTCATCAATGAGACTGACACGTCGTGAATAATCCAATGATTTTGCCTGGAGAACCAATTGTTCATATTCAATGGTAGACATATAGCCTCCTGTTAATAAAAGTATACCATACTAGATGTGCAAAAACAAGCTTTACTTTATCGTTCGTACGTCTTAAGAATATTCTCTGCCACCGTAGTACGCGACTGACGCATGTCCATTGCCTGCTTTTCAATATAGCGGTGCGCCTGCGGTTCAGTCATGCTGAGCACTTGCACGAGCACGAGCTTTGCACGGTCAACAATGCGTATCTCTTCAATTTTTTTCTGAAGTTTGTTGTTCTCGTCCTCAAGGTGCATGACACGCTTGCGGCTTGCGGAAAGAAGTTTCACTGCCTGATAGAAAAATTCCGGACTGACTGGTTTTGGCAGGACGAACACACCGGCATCTTCAACAGACGCATTCGTATCGGGAAGATTTTCTGAATCAACAATTAAAATAATTCCGGCGGTAGTCTTTTCTGATGCGGTAAGCGAAAGATCATCTCCTCGTTCATCAGGAAGCGGCGTGTCGATGATGATGAGGTCGAAATCAAGCTCAGTGATATACCGTCGTGCTTCTGCTCCATTCTGCGTCGTTACGATGCGGTTGAATGTTTCAGACTGCAGGAGGTCACTAATGATCCCCATAGTGGTGTTTGTATTGCTTACAATCAATACATTGTCCATGAATATTACAGCGCCCCGAATTCAGGGTCTTCTATGTTGTTCTCAGTGGCGGCAAATGCATCAACAGTCACTTCTGGAAGAATGCCGTTTACAAAGTCACTCTTTACGGCGAGCTTTACGGCTTCCGCAAGTGTCTTTGGAAGTGTGTCGAGGTTCTTCACCTGCGCACTTTCTGCATTGAACAAGTCAATGTCTTTTGCGGCAGGAAGAATACGCTGTTGTTCTATTCCCTCAAGACCTGCGGCAATGATGAGTGCAAGGGCAAGGTACTGATTGCAACTTGGATCAGGGGAGCGCAACTCTATGCGGTGAGACTCGCCCACTGCCGCCGGAATGCGTATGAGCTGGCTGCGGTTTTCGTGCGACCAGCTGACATAACGCGGTGCTTCGAATGCGCCAAGACGTTTATATGAATTAGGAAGCGGATTAAGGAATGCAGTGATTTCTTTGATGCGGAAAAGTATTCCTGCAATGAATGCTTTTGCTTCAACAGAAAGTGTCTCATCCTCAAAAAGATTCTTGCTTCCCTTGTGGAGTGAAATATTTATGTGCAGACCGCTGCCCGCTTTGTCTTCGAGCGGTTTTGGCATGAACGAAGCAAAGAGCCCGTCCTGCGCGGCAATTGTCTTTACGGCAGTTTTAAATGTAGCAAAATTATCGGCGGCTTTCACGGCAGTGTTGTACTTGAAGTCAATTTCGTTCTGACCAGGTCCCGCTTCGTGATGGCTCGTCTCCGGCTCAATGCCCATCTGCAGCAGCGTGAGAATGATGTCGCGGCGTACGTTTTCGCCTTTGTCACTCGGAGCAAGGTCGCAGTATCCAGCATTGTCATGCGGAACCATCGTTGGCTGACTTTTTTCGTCAAGTTTAAAAAGATAAAATTCGCACTCGGTGCCAATCTTCACATCGAAGCCCATCTTTGCAGCTTTTTCCATCACGCGCTGAAGAATAAGACGCGAATCGCCTTCAAACGGCTTGCCGTCAGGATAGCGAATGTTGCAGTAAAAGCGCACGACACGTCCATGCTGCGGCCGCCACGGGAGCACAGAAAGCGTCGCCGGGTCAGGCACGATGAAGAGATCGCTCTTTGTGGTACTCAAAAAGCCCTTCACGGCGCTTGCATCAAAGGAAACACCTTCCTTAAACGCACGCTTTAAAACAGAAGGCTGAACAGAAATGCTTTTTATCTGCCCGAAGATGTCGGTAAAAAAAAGTTTGATAAACTTAACATCGTTCTCTGCAATGTATTGCAGCACCTCGCCTTCTGAATATTCCATTTCGTGCCTCTTCTAAAAATTTAATTATTCAACTGTTACTGATTTTGCAAGATTGCGCGGTTTGTCAGGGTCATTGCCACGCTGAACCGCACAGTAGTATGCAAAGAGCTGTGCCGGAATAATTGAGAGCATAGCGGCAAAAGCATCTTCTGTAACAGGAATTGAAATCACTTCGTCAGCAGATTCCTTAAACGCTCCACTCTTATCTTGTGTAATGACAAGCGTTGCTGCTCCACGTGTTTTTACCTCAACAATATTGCTTGCCAGTTTTTCATATAACTCATGTTGTGTAGCAACAGCGACAACAAGTGTATCAGGGTCAACAAGCGCAATTGGTCCGTGTTTAAGTTCACCGGCAGCAAATGCCTCGCTGTGCATGTAGCTCACTTCTTTAAGTTTAAGCGCACATTCCAAACTTGTTGCACTGTCATACAAGCGCCCGATGAAGAACACTTTACTTTTATTAAAATTGTTTGCAGCAAATTTTTGAACTGCCACTTTATTGTCAAGAATTTCCTGTACCTTGCAAGGAATATTTTCAAGTTCACCAAGCAATCTTTGGTAGTCGGAATTTGAAATCATCCCGCGGAGTGACGCCATCTTAAGCGAAAGCAGATACAAGCACATAAGCTGCGTAGTATATGCTTTTGTCGAAGCAACTGCAATTTCAGGTCCCGCCCACGTATAAATCACATCGTCTGCTTCACGACTTACCGTTGAGCCGACGCAATTGGTGATTGCAATGACGTGCGCTCCCGCCTGCTTAGCAAGTCGAAGCGCTGCCAGTGTATCTGCTGTTTCTCCAGACTGACTGATGACAATGAAAATATCATCTTTGCGAAGAATTGGATTTCTATAGCGGAATTCACTTGCAACGTCCACAACAACCGGTACGCGCGCAAACTGTTCAAATGCATAACGAGCGACAACGCCTGCATGGTAAGCGGTGCCACATGCGGTGATAAGCACACGGCCTGCATTCTTCCATTCATCACCAAATTTTACTTCATCAAATTTTATATCAACCGGCTTGTCATCTTGCTTTACAAGACGAGGTCGTAACGTATCGGTAAGTGCTTTTGGCTGCTCATGAATTTCTTTAAGCATGAAATGTGCATAGCCACCTTTTTCTGCAGAAGAAATATCCCAGTCAACATGATACGGTTTCTTAATGAGCTTTGCACCGTCTTCATTAAACAAATCAACATGATCGCGGTAAAGGACAGCAACAGATTTTTGTTCAAGAAAATAAACATCACGTGTATATTCAAGAACCGCAGGAACATCGCTCGCAATGAAATTTTCATCTTTGCCAAGTCCCACAATAAGCGGACATTCTTTGCGCGCAGCAATGATGCGATCCGGAAAATCTTTGCAAACAACGCCAAGCGCATAACTTCCTTCAAGCCGATGGAGCGCTTCAAGTACCGCCTGAAAAATATCTCCATCTTGAACATAAAAATAATTGATAAGATGTGCAATGACTTCAGTGTCTGTCTGGCTGCGGAAAACAATGCCCTGTGACTGAAGCCACTCTTTGAGCTTTGCATAATTTTCTATGATGCCGTTGTGTACGACTGCAATAGTGCCGCTTACATTTGTCTGCGGGTGCGCATTCACATCGCTTGGCTCACCGTGCGTTGCCCAGCGTGTGTGGCCAATACCCATGGAGCCTTTTATTGTTTCGTGAGCAATGCGCTCTTCAAGGACTTTGAGCGCCCCCTTTGCTTTGCGCACGACTATGTCCTCGCCGTCAAACACAGCGATGCCAGCACTGTCGTAACCGCGATATTCAAGTTTCTTAAGCGCATTTATTAAAACAGGAGTTGCTTCCCGTGAACCGACATATCCAACAATTCCACACATACAGATACCTCAGCAAAAATAATACAATAAATTGAAGGGAATGAACAGATAATGCGCTGCAAAACAAAGTGAATCTAGCTTACAAAACCTTTTCAAGCGTATCAACAATTTCGCTGTCATACACGCCCGGCTGTCTGCGCAATTCTGCAATGGCACTGTCTTTATCGCGGATTTTATGATAACTTCGTCTGCTCACCAGGGAAACGTAACTTTCAACGACATGTATAAGACGAGCAATCTGAGGAATTTCTTCACCCGGCAAACCTTGCGGATAACCGGTGCCATTCATGTTTTCATGGTGCTTCATTGCCGCATCAAGAAAAACAGGCTGATATTTCTTAGGAATGAATGAAAGATATGAATCCGCGAATTCAACATGCTTTTTCATTTGCGCGCGTTCTTTTGCGGAAAGAATATCCACCATAAAAAAATCTGCCGGTATAGAAAGAAAGCCTGCATCGTAAACCATTGAAGCGCAGAAATAAATCATCATGGTATTACGGTCAACACCGATTTTCTGCGAAATTTTAAATGCCAGCTCGCTTACATTTTTTGAGTTGTTGATTCGATTTGTATGCTTGTCAATTTTTTCGCCAAGCTGTTCACATTGTTCGGCAAGCGCATGAAGCTCAGCCTGATTTGCATCTATGTCAGGAAGCGCGTTGAGCATCGAGCCACTTGGAAGCCCCTGCTTAAAAGTTGCATTTTGCAATTCGCGAATAAGCGTTAATACGGAATTGAACTGTTCCTGCTGCATTTTTTGTGCATGCATATTAAATACCGTCTGCATCACCATGAATGCAATGAGGAAGAGCATTACAAAACCAATGACTGCAAGGATGATAAAAACAGTCTGAAGCATCTGTGTGTTTGTCTTCATCTGCAAAGAAAGATTTGTCGCTATCTGAGAAAAAGAGTCGTTGACATCCTGACCCATTGTGCCAAAGTCAGAGCCAAGTTCCTGCATAAGCCCTTGTGAATCATTGCCGGAAGAATTATCCGTGCCTGCCGCAAAAGCTGCTGACAGCGTAACAAGTGCAATGCAAATTCCACATAAAAAACGACTGTGCTTCATGTGCAAATCATATCATTCCTTATTGAAGATTTCAACGCAAATGTGATACAGTTATTGTATGAAAATAAATAAACGTACACTCACCATCACCATTATTCTTGGCGTCTTTGTTTTGTTTATCGCAGGCATTCTTGTTGCGGTAAATTTTCAGAATCTTAAGCCGCATCTAAAAGTCGCATTCTATGATTTAAACGACACTGAAAAAAATGCGCTTACAAAGGAACTTGAAACATTCACCAACAAGAAAGGCAAAAAGCTCTTATATCGATTTACGGAATTAAATTCTTCTGCGGAACTTGAAACACAGCTTCAAAAGAAAAAGTACGACATCGTTTTTACACAGCTGGGCAAAGATGCAGAAGACGCAGCTCAGCACTTTGGCGAAAAGAAAAACATTGCGTTTGCGACGACCGTTCTTGACGGAACAACAATTTCAATTCATCAGGCGGCACTATACAACAAGAGCGGCTCTGTTTCTGCACTACCACTGCTTATTGACCACCACGAAATAGACATTGACCGCACGGTACTCGCACAATACGGCGTCAAGACAATTGCAACATGGAATGACATTGAGTCGTTTGCAGTGAAGGCACAAAAAAACATTAAGTCACCAATTGTATTTGCCGGCGGCGATGGTGAAACATTCCTTGGAATTTTTGGTGCGCTCGTTGAATCTCTTTCTGGAAGAGAAGCGTATGACTCAGCGGCGGCAACAATTCAAGAAGCGACAGCAGAAGCGCTAAAAAAAGGTACGCCACTTACTTCCATTGAATACAGCACGCTTATTAAAAATCTTTCTGAAAAAGAAGGCACACCATTTTACGCGGCAACGCGTACACTGTCACGCTGGTACAAGAAAGGTTTGCTCAATTCAGAAACATTCAACATGACGCCGGACGATGTTACTGCGTTTATGGAAGCAAAGAATGCGGCGGTTTGTTTTATGACACTTTCTCAGCACCGCAACATTGAACACGAAATAATTGAGCGCTACAGTTCAATCTACTATCCGTCAGAGCGGGTGGCTTCCCTTCGCTACTTTACCGCGCCACTTGTATGCGCAATACCGCTCAGCAAAAATGCAAATGCCCACTGGGCCATACAAAAATTAGTTTCTGCGGAAGTGCAGGAATCGCTCAGCAGAGAAGCAGGACTTGCGCCAGTACAGGCAAACTGTCGCGTTGCAGACCATCAGGCAGATGATGTGCGCTACTGGGTTGCAGCCACAAACAGTCCGCTGCCTTCTTTTGGAAAGAAAGTATTTTCCGGCGGAGCTTCATTAAAAATTTTTGCAGGCGAACTTGGTTCATACATTCGCTTCTTACCACAGTGATAAAAATCAATCCTCTTTAAAATAGCAAAAGGCACTCCGAAACGAAGTGCCTTTTTTTGTTACGAATTATGTTCCGTATACTTTATTTCAAAAGTGTAAGAACGTTCTGTGAAGTCTGGTTAGCCTGTGCAATCATTGCAGTTCCAGCCTGGCTAAGAATCTGGTTCTTTGTGAAGTCTACCATTTCCTTAGACATATCAGTATCACGAATGCGGCTCTCAGATGCCTGGAGGTTCTCTGCGCCAATGTTCAATCCGCTTACTGTCTTTTCAAGACGGTTCTGATAAGCGCCAAGGTCTGCGCGCTGTTTGTTAATCTTTTTGAGAGCTTCATCAAGTGTACCGATTGCGCGGTTAGCATCATCAGGAGCAGCAAGAGAAAGAATCTGCTCGTTTCCAAGTGTGCGAAGTCCAAGAGCTGAAGATGTCATTGTTCCAATGAACACCTGTGAGCGCTGATCCATGTTTGCACCGATGTGGAGCCACATAGAAGCTGTAACGTTGTTTTCACCTGTTGGGCGAGCAAAACGTCCGGTAAGCATGTTCATACCATTGAACTGTGCAGCAGATGCAATGCGGTCTACTTCTGCAATGAGAGAAGAAACCTCAACCTGAATCTGCATACGGTCTTCATCTGCATAAATACCGTTGGAGCTCTGTACTGCAAGCTCACGAATACGCTGCACGATGTCTGATGTCTCCTGAAGGTAACCTTCAGTTGTCTGGATGAAAGAAATGCCATTCTGTGCGTTTGTTGAAGCCTGATTTAAACCGCGAATCTGGCTGCGCATTTTTTCAGAAACAGCAAGTCCAGAAGCATCATCGCCTGCGCGATTAATTTTTTCGCCTGATGAAAGCTTCTCCATGTTTTTCTGGTTGTTCAGTTCAGTTACTCCCTCGGAACGCTGAGCGAACATTGCACTCATGTTGTGATTAATAACCATAGTGTATCTCCTATATAGATAGTTTTTTGTGCCAGGCAAACCTTTTGGATTTGCTGTCCCCAGGGCTACCACCCTTTACTTTACTATCGGAATCTGGAGATTTGACTTAAGTGTTTTTTAGAAAAAAATGCGAATTTATTTAAAATTTTTTATTTTGGCGAATGTGTACAGCAATTGGAACAACCCATGACAAGCACATGCTTTTTTCCATCTTTATAGTTGAACAATCGCGCGACAAGCTGACCGTCTGGCGCAACTGGTTTACCGCATACCGGACAGGTACGGCTGACACCAGGTTCAGCGACAGGATAGCAATGCGGACAGCCGCTTATATGGCAAAGCTGATCAGGTACATTCATAGGACGATATACTTTGCTCACCAAATTCTCTCCCGGCAGAAGCGCGCTGTTGCACACCGGACAATTTACCAGCAAACCAGCAAGAGCAGCCTTCTTCTGCAGCGCCGTTGACCGTTGCAAATTCTTTTTTTTAGCAAGAAAATCCTTCCACTTGGTGAACCAATTATATAGAAAGAGAAACAATATGACGCAAATAAAAAGGATGATGTAGAACAACGTATTTGACATGGCGACAGTATACCACGGAAAAATCCAACTGTCACTTGACTGACCATTACTATACGTTCGTATTTTGTAATTCATACAAATTCATTGTCTTAATTTAATTTTCAGTACATAATTGTAGATACTAAATTTTTTAAGGAGATATCTATGAAGAAGACTATTGCGATTGTAGCAGTTCTTGCAACAATGCTCTCTTTTGCAGTTGCAAAAGACTACAGTTTCACTTTTGGCGCGCAGGGTTTCTTTGGCGAAGGCTGGGGAAAGTCATGGGGAAAGGATACACAGGACGCTTTTGATATGATGAAACAGGCGGGCCTCAAAGTATCAGATCCTTTCGACCTTAATATGCTCTACGGTGGCGGCGCATTCATCAACCTGCCTATTGCCGCAAACTTTGGAGTGCAGCCTGAAGTCAACTACATGGTAAACAATACAGGTTATAAAATGGAAGATGACAGCAGCAACTGGATGTCTGCTTGTATTTCATATAATTCCATTGACATTCCTGTCCTCTTTACTTACAAAGCACTCAAATTCAACTTCCTTGTCGGACCTTACATTTCTATTCCTGTAGGAGACTTTTCAGTAGTATCCAAAGATTCATCATCAACAGCTGACGACACTTCGACTGGAACGATTGCGTCAAAGACACTCTTTGGCATGATGTTCGGATTCAACGTTGCAGAGCGCATGGGCGGACAGTACCTTATTCTTGGCGCACGCTATATGCTCGACTTCTCTCCAATACAAATGAAAGATTCAACAAGCGGCGATGTATCAGACCTTTACACACGTCGTGCGCTTCTTGTAAACGCAGGAATCAGATTTGCTCTCTAATTTGAGGTAAACCTCTTATTACAGGCCGCGCTTCTTTTTGAAGCGCGGTTTTTTTTTGCGCCAGGAATTTTTATTCCTTTAATTATTCTGAAATAAAAATAAATATAAATTTATTTCTGTTGCAAAACACGCCCAATTCAATTATGATGATGGTATGAAAATAGTTGTCATTGGTAACGGCGGCCGTGAACACGCCATTGCATGGAAACTCGCACAGAGTTCTTCTGTAGAAAAAGTTGTCTGTATTCCCGGTAACGGCGGTACTGCATATGAGCCAAAATGTGTAAACATGAACCCCGCTGACTGCAGCTGGGTAAAAGGTTGCTCCGGCGATGAAGCGTATGTGAAAATTGCCGAGCACGAAGGTTGCACAATGGCTGTCATCGGTCCGGAAGACCCTCTTGCCGAAGGCATTGCAGATGCATTCTGGAAGGCAGGAATTGCCACTGTTGGTCCGTGCAAAGCGGGCGCCCAACTCGAAGCAAGCAAAGATTTTGCAAAAGCATTTATGCGCAAGTACGGGATTGCCTGTGCAGACAGCGAAACATTCACCGATGAAAAAGAAGCTATTTCATACATTCAGAAAAAAGGCGCGCCCATTGTTGTAAAGGCTGATGGTCTTGCGGCGGGCAAAGGTGTCGTTGTTGCAAAGACTGTCGCAGAAGCGGAACAAGCTGTCAAGGACATGATGGAAGCTGACCGTGTTGGCAAAGCAGGTAAAAAACTTGTCATAGAAGAATATCTCCGGGGCGTTGAAATTTCTGTTCTTGCGGCAGTTTCTGTTACTCCTGAATATGCATCGCAAGGAAAAGCGTGCATTATTCCTTTTGTAAGCGCACGTGACCACAAACGTCTTTGTGACGGAGCAAAAGGACCAAACACCGGCGGAATGGGTGCGATTGCACCTGTTGATGATTTCACTCCCGCGCTGCAGGAACAATTCAAGAAGAATATTCTTGAGCCTACACTTAAAGGTCTTATTGCAGAAAAATATGACTACCGCGGATTTATCTTCTTTGGTCTCATGCTTACAAAAGACGGACCAAAATGTCTTGAATACAATGTGCGCTTAGGCGACCCTGAAACACAGGCAGTGCTTCCGCTTATGGATTTTGATTTTTCGGAAATGTGCAGCGCAATAATAAATGGTTCGCTTAACACGTTCAAATTTGCTTGGAAAAAAGAATACTCGGTCGCACCTGTTGTAGTAAGCGGCGGATATCCTCATGAGTATAAAAGGGGAATCCCGATTTTTGTACGCAAAGATATTATTGACACCGTGCACGCAAAAATATTCATTGCAGGCGCACTCGCCGACAGGCGTAACTCCCGCATCACCGAGAACAATGCAACTGGTCTGGTGACAAACGGCGGACGTGTGCTTTGCTGTTCTGCACAAAGCGCCACATTTGAGGATGCATGGCACAATGCATACGCCGCGCTTACTGCAGTATCATTTGACGGAATGTTCTTTAGAAAAGATATCGGACTGGCTGGAGCCGCGGAGGCAGATTGACATCCATGTCAATCTGCCTCCGCGAGTTTACTTCGTAAACTCGCCGCACTGCAATCGTAAGAAAGGGACGCAACGTCCTGTTGCTCCTTGTTCTACTGCCTTGTCAGTCTGAACTAGCGAGTTTACTTCGTAAACTCGCCGTACTGCAATCGTAAGAAGGGGACGCAACATCCTTGTTGCTCCTTGTTCTACTGTCATGTCAATCTGACTCCACGAGTTTACTTCGTAAACTCGCCGCACTGCAATCGTAAGAAGGGGACGCAACGTCCTGTTGCTCCTTGTTCTACTGTATGTCACTCGGAACTTCAAATAAAAAGGGCCGCATCGTTGCAGAGGGGTTACAATCTGCTTCGACACGGCCTCATATAAAAAGCTGATGTGAGTACGCATCGGCTTTTTTTACAGTAAATGTGCCAGTCATGAAGCAACTGCTAATCGCAACGCTCCATGACCACAACGACTACTCGTCGTCATTCTGAAGGGCATCATACCCTTCTTCACCAGTACGAACTTTGACAACATTCTCCACGTCATAGACGAAAATCTTGCCGTCGCCGATATGTCCGGTGTAAAGCGCCTGCTTAGCAGCAGCAATGACCGTCTCGACAGGAACTTTGCTTACGACAATCTCAACCTTGATCTTTGGAAGAAGGTTCAAATCTACCGGCGTACCACGGTAATATTCGCTTGCGCCTTTCTGCATACCGCAGCCCATGACGTTTGCAACAGTCATACCCGTTATGCCGATACCGTTCATTGCGCTCTTGAGCACGTCGAACTTATTCTGCCGGGTGACAATGACCACCTTGCTGAACTTGTGCGCTCCCGGTGCGCGGACAGCTGCCTCGCGGGCAACTTTGGTGACAGGCACTGCTTGAGCCGGTGTAACAGGAATACCTTCTTTTTGCTGTGCCTCCATTTCTGCCTCGAGCATATCGCCCTCCTCAACTGCCGGAACGAAATCCGGGTAGCCAGAGCGAAGTCCGTGCTCCGGAAGATCAAGACCGCCGATTTCTTCTGCAGGAGTAACACGAAGACCAAATATCAAATCGATGAGCTTGAATACGATGAAGATTGAAACAGCGACGAACGCTGCTACAGAAAGAATGCCTACGAGCTGCACGAGTGTGCGTCCCCACTGACCGGTAGTAAACAAACCACCTTCGCGGCCAAAGAGTCCTACCGCAAGCGTTCCCCACGCACCGTTTACACAGTGTACGGAAATAGCACCTGCAGGGTCATCAATCTTTGCAATCTTGTCAAAGAACTCAACACTGAATACGACAAGTATACCAGCGACCGCACCGATTATTGCGGCAGCCCACGGGTCAACTGCAGAACAACCTGCGGTGATTGCAACAAGACCAGCAAGAGAGCCGTTCATAGTCATAGAAACATCCGGCTTCTTGTAGCGAATCCACGTAACCGTCATGGTAACGACTGTCGCAACAGCAGCAGCCAAGTTTGTTGTCATAAAGACATTGCTGACATCCATTGCCTGAGCAACACTGCTCAAACCGTAGCTTGACGCCGGGTTGAAACCAAACCAGCCGAACCAAAGAATGAACGTACCAAGACATGCAAGTGTGATTGAGTGTCCCGGAATAGCACGTGGCTTTCCGTCCTTGCCATATTTACCGATACGCGGACCAAGCATTGCGGCACCGATGAGCGCACAGACTCCGCCCGTCATGTGGACTGCAGTTGAACCTGCATAGTCATGGAATCCTGTCCATCCAAGAATAGAAAGCTGAGAGAGCCAGCCGCCGCCCCATATCCAGTGTCCTTCGATTGGATAGATGAGTGCGCTGATGACAATAGAATACACGATGTATGATTTGAACTTAGTGCGTTCTGCCATAGCTCCGGAAACGATTGTTGCTGACGTCGCGCAGAACATTGTGTTGAACACCATGTGCGCCCATGTCGGTACGTTTCCAAGCATCGGTGAAGACGCAAGTTTGTTTCCAAAGAAATCAATGCCTCCGAACCAGCCGTTCTGCTGACCGTACATGATTCCGTAGCCAATGATCCAATACGCCGGTGTTCCGCAAGCGAAGTCCATCATATTCTTCATGACGATGTTGCCTGCGTTCTTGACGCGTGTCATACCAGTTTCGACCATTGCGAAACCAGCCTGCATGAAGTAGACAAGTGCGGAGCCGATGAGCAACCACATGGTGTCCAATTCAAGGTTCGGGAAATTTTCCATAAAGCACCTCCAGTGTAAGAAACCCCTTCAAGCAAAAAAAAGACGTGCATCGTTTGAAAGAGAAATTCAAACTGAATTTGAATCTTCCAAACAATGCACGTCTTTGTGCAAATAAACAATATTTCTGTAACAATGGATTGAGCTGTTCCCGGCACAACGCCTCCGCATCTCAATCCCTTCTTAACTTTTACCTTTTACCTTGTTTTCACACTCTGAAAAGAAGGTCGCCATATGACGGGAACGGTTTGTAGCTCTCGCCCGTAAGCGCTTCAATCTGATCTGCAACAGCGCGTGTCTCTGCCATTGCCGGGATAATCTTATCGGCATAGTAGTGAGCGCAGTCAGAGATATCGTGAATCTCCTTCGTAGCCCAGTGCAGCTTTTCAAGATTCGCCACGTCAGCAGCAAGTTCGTCCGCAAGTCCGCTGAGCTTAAAGACAATGTCCTTCTCGCTCGTGCAGTTTGCAGCCGGAACAAACTTCTGAACATCAAGCGCAGTGTCTGCAACTTCTTTAATGTATTTGTAGACAGCCGGTGTGATGTCCTTCTTCACCATGTCGATCATCGTGTTCACTTCAATGTTGAGCATCTTGCAGTATGTTTCAAGTTTAATCTCGTGATGGCTCTTCATCTCTGTTTCATTATGCACGCCGTATTTCTCGAACAACTTGATGTTCTCAGGGCGCAGGTAATATTCCATTGCATCAGGCGTCGTCTTAAGGTTCAAGAGTCCGCGTTTCGCAGCTTCCTTCACCCAGCTTTCATCGTAGCCGTTGCCGTTGAATATGATGCGGCGGTGGTCAGCGAATGTCTTTTTGACGAGAGCCTCGAGGTCCTTGTCGAAGTCTTTGCTTCCTTCAAGCTGATCTGCAAAACCACACAGCGCGTCTGCAACAATGGTGTTGAGTATCGTGTTCGGTCCGGAAATAGACTGAGCTGAACCGAGTGAACGGAACTCGAATTTGTTTCCAGTGAAAGCGAACGGTGACGTTCTGTTGCGGTCAGTTGAATCCTTCGGAATGGGAGGAAGCACAGTGACACCAATTGTCATCTTCTGCTTAGCTTTCTGATCGTACGGAGTGCCGTTCACGATTGACTCAAGCACTGCTTCAAGTTCGTCGCCGATGAACATGGAAATGATTGCTGGCGGCGCTTCGTTCGCACCAAGGCGGTGGTCGTTGCCGGCGCTTGCAACCGTAATGCGGAGCAAGTCCTGATGCTCGTCAACAGCTTTGATGACTGCAGCAAGGATGAGCAGGAACTGTGCGTTTTCACGCGGAGTGTCTCCCGGCTCAAGAAGGTTCTGGCCGTCGTTTGTGCTCATAGACCAGTTGTTGTGCTTGCCGCTGCCGTTCACTCCGGCAAATGGTTTTTCTGCAAGCAGGCAGACAAGACCGTGGCGAATGGCAACCTTCTTCATGATTTCCATCGTCAGCTGATTCTGGTCGGCGCTCAAGTTTGTCGTCGTAAATATTGGAGCCATCTCGTGCTGTGCTGGAGCGACTTCATTATGTTTTGTCTTAGAAAGAATGCCATGTGACCAAAGCTCTTTATCAAGATCCTGCATGTATTCCACAATGCGCGGTTTGATTGCACCAAAATAGTGGTCGTCCATCTCCTGGCCTTTTGGCGGCATTGCTCCAAAGAGTGTGCGTCCGCAATACATAAGGTCCTTGCGCTGATCGTACATTGCTTTGTCTACAAGGAAGTACTCCTGCTCAGGGCCGACCGTTGTGGTGACGCGGGTCGCCGTGGTGTTTCCAAAGAGTCGCAGAATACGAACAGCCTGCTTGTTGAGCGCTTCCATTGAGCGGAGGAGCGGTGTCTTTTTATCGAGCGCTTCGCCGGTGTATGAACAGAATGCTGTTGGAATGCAGAGCGAGCCGTCCTTGATGAATGCATATGATGTCGGGTCCCATGCAGTGTAGCCGCGTGCCTCGAATGTTGCGCGCAGTCCTCCAGACGGGAATGAAGAAGCATCCGGTTCGCCCTTCACCAATTCTTTTCCGCTGAACTCCATGATGACTCCGCCGTCTCCAGTTGGGGTGATGAAGCTGTCGTGCTTTTCTGCGGTGATGCCGGTAAGCGGCTGGAACCAGTGGGTGAAGTGTGTTGCACCTTTTTCAATCGCCCAGTCCTTCATAGCATTTGCAACGACATTTGCCACGCCAAGCTCAAGCGGTGTTCCGTCAGACAGTGTCTTTTTAAGTGATTTGTACGTTTCCTTCGGCAAGCGTTCTTTCATGACGCTTTCGTTGAAAACCATTGAGCCAAACAGCTCAGGAATTCCTGCCATATTGTTACCCCCTGTGAAATATTTGAAAAACAAAAAAAAGGCGATGTGACCAACCTGGAACCTGTACTGGTTCAAGAGTGTTCACATCGCCTTTGATGTTTACGAAGAATGTTATACTTCACTCAAAAAAAAATGTCAAGTGTTTTTTACATCTTTGTAAACAAAGTTGAATTTGAAAAGTCATACTCGTTGCCATCGTGTGGAATTTCCGGGGAAGACAATTTCATTTCTTTGTCCGCAGAAACTTTGTAGTTGATTGTCCAATACTCATCGGGAGTTTCCGTGACTTTTGAAAAAAGAACTTTTGATTCTTTAACAAGAACATGAAACTGAATTTCCGTAGATGTTGAAGTATACGCACCTTTCCAGAGTGTTTTTGAATTTCCTTTCTGCTGAACAATCTGCATCGTGCCATCATCAAGGCATTCAAGAATTGTGGAACAGTCGCCATTTTGAAATTTCCACTGACCGACGCAAGCCTTTGAACTAATTGATTTCATCTGCTTATCAAGGGCATCGCTTGCTTTCTTGAACGCATCCTTCATATCATTGAGCGCCTGCTTACCCGACTCTTTAATTTTTTCGGCGTCATCTTTATTAATAAGCGTGTCTTTGCCCTTGTCATCTGATTCCTGCGCAAACGGACAGACTGCAATAAAACAAAGTAAGACGGCGGCAATAAAAAAACATTTCTTCATAGTGCACTCCTAGTATGTAAACATTAATTCATTTTCAAATTAGTGAAGAAAAATCATTCCAAGTATTCCAAGCGGAATAAGATAGCAGGCAAACCATTCAAGTCTTCCTTTGCGAATTATTTTCATAAGCCAGGTGAGCGCAATATATCCGCTCGCAAAAGCAGCAGCGCAGCCCGCAATGACCGGCTCAGCACCGATTGTTGAAGACACTTTGCCAATATCTTTTACTTCAAGAATAAACGCTCCCAGTATAGCCGGTATTGATACAATAAAAGAAAATTCTCCGGCAACAGAGCGATTCACTCCACAGAAAAGAGAACCGGCAATTGTTGAACCGCTCCGGGAAATTCCTGGAAGTGTTCCAACTCCTTGTGCAAAGCCAATGATAAGTGACTGCCACCACGTCGGCGCTTTTTCAAAATGAATGCCCGCGTTGCCGGCAGTCATGTTATCACTTTCTGCCGCATTATTTTTATTTGCAGATTTTTTTTCGCACACCGCAGAAACAACGAGCAGCAGTCCGGTAATAATAAATCCCATGCAAACAAAACGAATCGAAAGGTCACCTATAACTTTTTCTGTAAAAAGCCCCATGCAGCCGGTGACAATGGTTGCAAGAATAATTGCAATGATATATGCATCAGCATTTTTTTCCCGCAGCGCAGCTTCTTCCTGTGTGAGCACCGTTTGCGTACCGTCACGATTTTTAATACTTTTTGGAGCAGGTCTTCGCGCAATAAGGCGACCAAAGGCACAGAACAATGCGCCTATCTTCTTCCTAAAGAAAAGAACTACAGAACAGAGCGTGGCAAGATGAAGAAACACATCGAATAAAAGCGGTACCTCTTCAAGATTAAAAAGTTTTTGCGCAACGGCAAGATGTCCTGAAGAAGAAATCGGCAGGAACTCAGCGACTCCCTGCAGCAGTCCAAGCACTATTCCCTGAAATATAGTCATAAAAAAATCCTCTTGCACAGCAGAACCGCCGTACAAAAGGATTTTACCATATTAGAAAAAATTTTGGAACACTTCTTCGCAGAAGCAGAAGCAAACTACAGCTTAAAATGACTCATCTCTTGCGCAAGTTTATTGACGCTTTCCTTGTTCATTTCAGAAGTGGAATTGACATCATTGATTGCAAGAAGAATCTGGTCAGTGCCAGACGCCATTTCAGCCATTGAATTTGTAATCTTGGCCGTTGTTTCTGCAAGAACATTCATTTCTGTAACAACCTGCTTACCGCCAGAAAGCATTTCTGCAGAACCCTGACGAACTTCTGAAGTAGAATCAGTAATATCCTTGATAGCCTGAAGCACCTGTTCACTGCCGTCAGCCTGTTCACGCATTGCATTCATGACAACGTCTTCCTGCTGTTTAACCGTGCGTGCCAATTCAAAAATAACACTGAACTGCTTCTGCAACTCCTTCGTGCTTTCTGAAACGCCGGTGATTGATTCCTCAAGATTCTGAAGACTGCCGGTAATTGTCTTGCCCTGTGTGTTGCTTTGTTCTGCAAGTTTACGAATTTCATCTGCAACAACAGCAAAACCCTTGCCCGCTTCGCCTGCATGAGCAGCTTCTATTGCCGCGTTCATTGCCAGAAGATTTGTCTGATCTGCAATATTCTGAATAACTGCCGACGCTTCAAGAAGTCCGCTTGATTCAGTAATTATTTTTTCCGCCATTGTAACACTGTTTTCAACGCGCTTCTGTCCTACATCAGATGCTTCGCCAAGTTGGTTTACAGCAACGCCGTTCTTTTCAAGAACCTGGGTGACACTCTTTATGTTTGCAACCATTTCCTGTACCGCAGAAGAACTTTGTTCAACACCGGCTGACTGTGTTTCAATATTTGAATTAAGTTTCTCGATATTGCCCATTATTTCATGAAGTGTTGCCGTTGCTTCTTCAACGCCACTTGACTGATTGACCATCTGTTCCTTGACACCGTTTATGTTGCCGACAATCTGCTGTACGCTTGCCGCAGTCTCAGTCATGTTTGTGCTCAGTTCATTTGCAACCTTCGTACTTGTTTCTGTCGTTTCGCCAAGCCCAACAAGAAGATGCTTTGTTGTATCATAGAATCCGTTGAGGTTGTTTACCAGAATGCCAAACTCATCGCGGCTTTCCACCGACAGTTTTGACGCAGTATATCTTCCTTCGGAAAGTTCCATGCTGAAGCCATCGATTTTTTTTACACGCTCGGTAATACCTTTGGTAAGCTGATAAAAATCAAGGATACCCATCACAATGCCAACTACAATCTGAGGAAGCATTTTTGTAAGGAACATTGTTTCAACAGAAATTTCCCTGTTTGCCGACACAAAGAGCGGACTGAATCCTACACAGACAACGCCAAGTATAGTAAAGAACGCAACAAGGACGTTGCGCGCCACAAGTGAAAGTTTGATATACTTCTTTTTGAGCGGAAGTTTTTCCTGCCATCGCTCATACTGCTGCAAAAAATGAATGTACACAAACAAACTCAAAAGATATGTTGCACCAACGGTAAGCAAAATCATTGAAAGAAATTCAAATGTTATTCCATTCCGGTTACACGCCGAGCGAATCACAAATGGATAGCAAACTGCAAGTATCGGCGGCACTATAATAGTAAGATTTGGAAAGAACTGTGCAATTGCATTGCAGGAATCACAAGATTTTTCCGTACCGTCATAGGAGCGTATTTTTTTGAACGTGTACTGCATTGAAGCTATCGGCCACACAATCAGGAACAATCCCATAAGCAGAGTCGATGGAGAAATCATTATCTGCCCTACTTCTGCCCACGTATACATTCCAGTAAGACCTGAAATGCTTCCAATGTAAAAAATTGGAATCCAATAAACAGTCATCAATAGAAAATTAATTTTCCAACCTTGCGGCGGAATAATCGTTTTCCCGTTATTCATAATAAATCTCCTGAGCCATACAGTTTGTTTGACACAAACGAGTATTAAAAAGTTCCAAGATGCAATTATTTTTTTGCTATTGGTAAGTTTATCATAAAAAATAATCATTTTCTACCGCTGTTTTCTCAGCAAAACATGCATATATATTCAGCTAGCGCATTCATTTTTTTGCTGTTTTTAAAAACAGGTGAAATTCCGCGAGGAAACGCACCGCAAAAAAGCACCTATTTTTCTCTTTTTGCTGAATTCCTCGGAATTTAGCGATTTTTTTATAAATTCACTTGCATAAAAATACATTTTTGGTGTAGTATCGTTTTTGCAAACAATGACGTTTTGCTGGACGCACTCAGTATGCCCTTGGGGAAATGATGCAGTGCTTCCGGCAAAGCGTCATTTTTTTTGCCCTGAACAACTTTTCGACAGCCACGGCCGCAAGTTGTCGGGTATCAAAGAACAGGGGGTTACTCATGATAAAAGAAAGCCTGCGGGAAGGGAACATCCGAATTCCAAGCGGATGCGCTATCAGCGGTATCTTTAACAAAAACGGAGAACGCGTAGACGGATCACAGATTATCAAATCAATCCGCGTGATGCATGACCGTTCAAACGGACTGGGTGGCGGATTTGCCGGATATGGCATCTATCCGGAATACAAACAGTATTACGCGCTGCACATTTTCTACGACGGACTCGACGCAAAGCATGACTGCGAAAAATTTCTTGAGGAACATTTCGACATCATCGACCTTGCAAAAATTCCTACACGCAAAGTTGCTTCCATTACCGACGAGCCACTCATCTGGCGCTACTTCGTCACTCCGCTTCCTTCAAAACTAAGCTCCAGCCATCTTGATGAAAAGGAATACACCGGTCAGTGCGTAAACCACATCAACACCGACATCACGGGCGCATTTGTTGTCTCAAGCGGAAAGAACATGGGTGTCTTTAAAGCAGTGGGCTATCCGGAAGACGTTGGCGAATTTTATAAACTTGATGAATATGCGGCATACTCTTGGACCGCGCACGGCCGCTACCCGACAAACACTCCGGGCTGGTGGGGTGGCGCTCATCCGTTTGCATTCCTTGACTTTACCGTCGTACACAACGGAGAAATTTCTTCATACGATGCAAACAGACGCTTCATTGAAATGTTCGGCTACAAATGCACACTGCTCACCGACACTGAAGTCATCACATACATCATTGACTACCTTGTACGCAAACAGGGGCTCACCCTTGAAGAAACAGCGCATGTGATTGCCGCCCCATTCTGGACTTCAATCAGTGCAATGGATGACGAACGCAAAGCTCAGTTTGAATATCTCCGCAAACAGTACGCAGAATTATTAATCACCGGCCCGTTCAGCATTCTGCTCGGATTCGACGGCGGGCTCATGGCGTTGAACGACCGTCTCAAGTTACGCAGCATGGTTGCCGCTGAAAAGGGCGACACCACGTACTTCGCAAGCGAGGAAAGTGCAATCAGGGTGATTCAGCCTGACCTCGATCGCGTTTGGTCTCCTGCAGGCGGCGAGCCTGTCATAGTTCGTTTGACAAATCCAAATGAATTATGACTACTGGATTTACTTCGTAAATCCAGCGGATTGTAGTAGTACGCCGATGAGTCTATTCATCAGCAATGAGTTTCGCGGTAAGTATCCGCAGGGAGAATTTTTATATGCTGCCACAAGATTATGTAGCACCAGAATTTGAAGTTATACGAAACCAGGATCGCTGCATTGCGTGCCGTGTGTGCGAACGTCAGTGCGCGAATGAAGTGCATCACTACGATGCAGATAAAGGAATCATGTTGAGCGACGAGAGCAAGTGTGTATGCTGCCACCGCTGCGTCTCACTGTGCCCGGTACATGCGCTCAAGATTGTAAAGAGTGACCATACCTTCCGCCCGAATGCAAACTGGAGCGGACAGACAATCACTGAAATTTATAAGCAGGCTTCAACAGGGGCCGCCCTTCTTTCGAGCATGGGCAATCCGGTTGATTTGCCGGTGTACTGGGACCACATTCTGATCAATGCATCGCAGGTGACAAACCCTTCCATCGACCCGCTCCGTGAACCTATGGAAACAAAAGTGTCTCTTGGAAAGCGGCCGGAAAAAATCACGCGCAACGCAGACGGAACACTTGTTACGAAAATGCCGCCGCACATCGACTTGACGACGCCGATTATGTTCAGCGCAATGAGCTACGGTTCAATCAGCTACAACGCTCACGAAAGTCTTGCACGCGCTGCGACTAAACTGGGCATTTGCTACAACACAGGAGAAGGTGGCCTGCACAAAGACTTCTATAAATACGGGCCGAACACCATCGTACAGGTTGCTTCAGGACGTTTTGGCGTGCACAAGGATTTCTTGATGGCAGGTTGCGCTATCGAAATTAAAATGGGTCAGGGAGCAAAGCCTGGCATTGGCGGTCACTTGCCCGGCGCAAAAATCACCGGCTCAGTCAGTGCAACGCGCATGATTCCTGAGGGAACGGACGCCATTTCTCCGGCTCCGCACCACGACATCTATTCTATAGAAGATTTGCGTCAACTGGTGTACTCGCTCAAAGAGGCGACCGGCTATACAAAACCAGTCATTGTAAAAATTGCGGCTGTTCACAACGTGGCGGCTATTGCAAGCGGCATTGCACGAAGCGGTGCTGACATCATTGCAATAGACGGTTTTAGAGGCGGCACTGGTGCGGCACCTACACGCATTCGTGACAACGTTGGTATTCCGATAGAGCTTGCGCTTGCGTCAGTTGACCAGCGGCTCCGCGATGAAGGAATACGCGGCAATGTCTCCGTCGTATGCGCCGGTTCAATCAGAAGCAGTTCTGATGTGGTGAAGGCAATTGCACTTGGTGCAGACGCATGCTACATCGGCACTGCTGCCCTGCTCGCACTCGGCTGCCATTTGTGCCGCACGTGTCAGAGCGGTAAATGCAACTGGGGCATTGCAACACAGCGCCCTGATTTGGTAAAGCGTCTCAATCCGAATGTCGGCGAAGAGCGTCTTGAAAATCTCGTGATGGCATGGACCCGCGAAATCATGGAAATGATGGGCGGCATGGGAATCAACAGCATCGAAGCGCTCAAAGGCAACCGCCTCATGCTGCGCGGCGTCGGCTTGAACGACAAAGAGCTTTCCATTTTAGGAATAAAGCACGCCGGTGAGTAGATTTCAAAAAAACGTCCTGTTTTTTTGAAATCGTCGAGAATGTTTTAAGGCAAAACAAAGAAGCCCGACCATTCTCGCTTTGGTAACAACGCGGCATCCGTGCCGCTTATTGGAGGTTATAACAAGTGAAACGAGTATACGTAAACGAAGCGTGGTGCCTAGGCTGCCACTTGTGTGAATATAATTGCGCGTTCGCCAACAGCGGTCTTAAGGACATGGTGAAAGCGCTCAAAGGAAAAAAGATTTATCCGCGCATTCAAGTTGAAGGCGACAACGACGTAAGCTTCGCGGTAAGCTGCCGTCACTGCGAAGAGCCGCTCTGTGTAAAGGCGTGCATTACCGGCGCACTGCACATTGAGAACGGCATCATCTGCACCGACAAAGAAAAATGCGTTGGCTGCTACACGTGCATTTTGAGCTGCCCGTACGGCTGCATTATGCCTGCTGAAGACGGGCAGGTGATTCAGAAATGCGAACTGTGCGCAAAAAACGAGGGCGGCACGCCGGCGTGTGTGAAAGGCTGTCCGAACAAAGCAATTGTGTACGAAGAACGTGCTGAAGCAACAGAAAGTTCTTCAGCCAAACAGGAGGCGGCAAAATGAAAGCGAAGTATGTAATCATCGGAAATTCAACAGCCGCTGTTGGCTGCGCAGAAGGAATCCGCACGCTTGATAAGGAAGGAACAATCATTATGATTTCTTCTGAAAAGTATCAGGCATATTCACGTCCGCTCATTTCGTACCTGCTTGAAGGAAAAACTGATGAGCGCCACATGATGTACCGCGGCAAAAATTTTTACAAGGACAACAACATCCAATTGCTCACTGAAAAAAATGCGACGGCAATCGATGCTGCAAAAAAAACAGTGACGCTTGATGACGGCACAGTTGTTGATTATGAAAAGCTCATGAACGCAACCGGCTCTCGTCCGTTCACCCCACCGATGGGCGGTCTCGACACGCTGCCAAAATATTTCACCTTCCTCTCGCTCGACTCTGCGAAGGAACTTGAAAAGGCGCTTGCAAAAAAAACACGCGTCTTGATAATCGGCGCAGGACTGATTGGCATGAAGTGTGCTGAAGGAATTGCAGATCGTTGTGGCGGCATCACCATTGTTGAGATGGCACCACGTTGCTTGCCGGCAGTGCTTGAAGAAAAAGGAAGCGCCGTCATTCAGCGTGAAATGGAAAAGCACCACATCACGTTCGACCTTGGCGACAGCGTGAAGCAGTTCACCCCGAACTACGCGAAGGGAACAAAAGAAGGCGATGAGGCTGCAAAAAGCGACAAGAACTCTTTTGAAAACAACGGCAAAAAATCATCACTCGGCGGCATTGCAGAAACAGTGAACGGAAAGAAAATAGAATTCGACGTGCTCATCTGTGCAGTCGGTGTGCGTCCGAACACGCAGCTTGTTGAAAAGGCAGGCGGCAAAGTTGAAAAAGGAATTGTCATCGACGAGAACTGCAACACCACACTACCCGATGTCTGGGCGGCAGGCGACTGTACGCTGAGCCACGACATTTCCGCTGACATGAACCGCATTCTTGCCATTCTTCCAAATGCATACCTGCAGGGAGAAAGCGCAGGCATCAACATGGCAGGCGGCACGAAGCCGTACACGAAGTCAATGCCTATCAACAGCGCAGGATTCTTTGGCTTGCACATGGTCACCGCCGGAAGCTACACAGGCAAATGCATCGATGCAATTAAAAATCACAATGACGAAAGTGAATATCGCAAGTTCTTTGTAGACAACAATGAACTTAAGGGATTCATCATCATTGGCGATGTGGCACGCAGCGGCATCTACACGGCACTCGTACGCGACAAGACACCGCTTGACTCAATCGACTTTGACGCAATCAAAATGGAACCGCGGCTCATGGCGTTCAGCAAGAGCAGGCGCGAAACAATTCTCGGCGGCAAGGAAGAAGTTCCTGCAACGTCGTGGAACTTCTCTACCATCTAAGGAGAAGGTCACAAGAATGACGTCCTGTCATTCTTGTTCCGCGAGTTTCTGCGTTGCATAAACTCGCCAGTGTCTTAGTAACCAAATGACGCGACATCCTTGTCGCTCTTTAGAGGAGAAGGTCACAAGAATGACGTCCTGTCATTCTTGTTCCGCGAGTTTCTGCGTTGCATAAACTCGCCAGTGTCTTAGTAACCAAATGACGCGACATCCATGTCGCTCTTTAGAGGAGTATTAAAATGCTTAAGATTTCAGCTACACCAGATTTGACTTTCGATGTGCTCAATGAAAAAGTGCGCACTACGGAAGAGAAACATATTCGCATTACAAACGCAACTGGCCAGCGCTACATTGGAGCAGGCCTTACCGGACGCAAGATTGAAATTGAAGGGACACCGGGCAACGCGCTTGGAGCATATCTTGACGGCAGCACCATCACCGTTGAAGGCAACGTGCAGGACGCAACAGGCGACACGATGAACGGCGGCGAAATTGTAGTACGCGGCAATGCAGGAGATGCAACCGGGTACGCAATGCGCGGCGGAGCAATCTACATCCGCGGCAACACCGGCTACCGTGCAGGCATTCACATGAAGGCATACAAGACGCAGCAACCGGCAGTCATTGTTGGCGGCATTGCAGGCAGCTTCCTTGGCGAGTACCAGGCGGGCGGCACCATCATCGTGCTGGGACTTGAACCACCGGCAACAATCGACGGCAAAGTGGTGAAAGGCGCACCAATGGCACGTGCAATCACCGGCGAATTTGTAGGCACCGGTATGCACGGCGGAGCAATCTACCTGCGCACCAACAAGGCGCCCGTTCTGCCAAAGCAAATCAAAGTGACCATGATGAAAGGAAACGACATTCCGGAAATCAGAACGTACCTCAAGAAGTTCTGCGAATATTTTACCGATGTGAACATGGACGATATTCTCAACTCAAACTTCGCAGTGCTCAAGCCGGACAGCGCAAATCCCTACAAGCAGCTGTACACAACAAACTAATTTGCATCACTGCGTTTCAAGCTACAGCATTCAACCAATAATCATCAGATTGGATACTGTAGCTTGCTTCTCTTTGCCAATGGCAACAAATTAATTCACCGACCCCGTCCATCCGACAGAAACGATAACCAAATTTTCCTTGCAAGGATTTCATATAAAAAGCAGCAAGACTTTCTATTCAAAACTCCAAAACTTTTAATCCCAAAGTCCCTGATTTTCAACTCAAAGCTCCAATACTTTCCGTTCAAAACTCAAAGACTTTTGCCACAAAGCTCCCTGATTTCTAACCTAAAACTCCCTGACTTTCACCTTAAGACGCGAATCGCGTAATGTACAAAGCATTCCATGCAGCACGCAAGATAAACAACGTGACGTAACAAGAACCTGCCTTCCTCTATTTTCTACATATAAAATAACTATACTAAATATTTCTATTGAAAGTTATCTTTTCCCATGTTAGACTAGGATGTAAAGGGATGTGGCATGAGGTACATTGGAAGCAAAGTCAATTTATTGAGCGATATAGAAAATTGTATAACCGCAAACATCCAAATACCACAAAAATCTTTTTGTGATATTTTTAGCGGCACAGCAACAGTTGCCCGTTACTTTAAATCAAAGTATCAGATTATCTCTAATGATTCACTCTATTTTTCATACATTATTCAAAAAGCATACGTAGAAAACAATGCCCGCCTGACATTTTCAAAACTAAAAGATAAAGTCGGAAATCCATTTCAATTTCTTGAAAACAGTGTATTATCAGAAAGTTATGCAAATTTCATTACAGAAAATTATTCCCCTGCCGGAAAAGCAAAAAGAATGTACTTTACGGAAGAAAACGCAAAAAGAATAGATTTTATTCGTACGACGATTGAAGAATGGAAAAGAGAAAATGCTTTAACGCAAAATGAATATTATTATTTACTAGCAAGCCTTATTGAAGCTGTTCCGTCTGTTTCAAATATAACCGGAACTTACGGAGCATACTTAAAAAACTGGGACAAACGTGCCTATAAGAAACTTGAGCTTCCTGAATTTGAAATAGAAAACAACGGCAAGCAAAATAAAGCTTTTAATGAAGATGCTTTCAAATTGGAAAAACATATTTCAGGCGACATTTTGTACATTGATCCCCCCTATAATACAAGGCAATACGCTCCTAATTATCATGTTTTGGAAACAATTGCCAAATATGATAATCCTTCGCTCACCGGCGTTACAGGTATGCGTCCTTATTCAGAACAAAAATCAGTTTTCTGTTCAAAATCAGAAGTAAACGATGCGTTTGAACAATTGATAAAAAATGCAGACTTTTCGCATATAATTTTAAGCTACAGTTCTGCAGGCCTTATGACGAAAAACTTCATTGAAAAAATAATGAAAGAAAACGGCATCGCATCAACTTTTAAACTTCAAAAAATTCAGTATAGAAAATATAAAAGCAAAATTTTTAATGAAAGTGCTGTTTGTGAGTATTTATTTTACATTCAAAAAAAAGAACAACATAACATTTATGTAATTCCTCAAGAAAAAGAACTGCTTGTTGCTTCCCCAAAATCCTCTTTTTTTTATAAAGAAAAAAAATACATTAAAGGACCTCTGAATTATATTGGAGGAAAGTATAAACTTCTTCCCCAGATAATACCCTTGTTTCCAAAGAATATTAGCACGTTCATTGATTTATTTGCAGGCGGTTGCAATGTTGGAGTAAATGCAGACTGCAAAAAATTGATTTTTAATGATATGAATACGATTCTGATGGAGATGTTTTCAGAATTTGTTTCCATGGATTTAGATACATTGCTTGCTCAAATTAACGCCACAATAAAAAAATGGAATCTTTCAATGACAAACGAAGAAGCATTTTTAAAATTCCGACAATATTATAACAAAACTAGAAATCCTATAGATTTATACGTATTGTCCTGCTATTCGTTTAATTATCAGTTCCGATTTAACACCGCACATGAATACAACAATCCTTTCGGGCGAAATAGAAGTCAGTTTTCAGAAACAATGCAGCAAAACTTAATTAGTTTTGTTACAAAGGTTCAGAAATCAGATGCAGAATTTGTTTCTTATGATTTTACAAAATTTCCGATGAAAAGATTATTCAAAAGTGATTTTATTTATTGCGACCCTCCCTATTTAATTACGACAGGTTCATATAATGATGGAAACAGAGGTTTTAAAAACTGGACAACAGATTCTGATAAAAAACTTTATGCACTTCTCGATAAACTTAATGAACAAGAAATCAGATTCGCACTTTCAAATGTTTTTACGCACAAAGGAAAATGTAACGATGTCCTTATTGAATGGGCTAAAAAATATAATATTTACCATTTAAATATGGACTATTCAAATTCATCCTATCACACAGAAAGAACAGGCAGTGATGAAGTCCTTATTACAAATTATTAAGAGGGAAAATGTTAAATATAATTGAAGTTAATTCAAAGAAGACACGAGTTTTTGGTTGGATTCAAGATTCCGGCAATCTTGATGCACTTTGTAACGTTGTTGCTATTTTTGATGAAACAAGTTCTTTTCATAACTTTCTGAAAACAAAATTAATACCAACCCTAGTCAAAGTTAAAGACGGTAAAAATGAAATGCTCCAGGCATTGGAGTCACGACCTGTTGCTTTGAAATATAAACTGCTTACCGGTGGACACACAACACCGCGAAGTGAATCTCCTTGTGATGGAATTGTACAAGCCGCAGTAAAAGGGCAAAAGCGTGAGTATATAGGAGATTGGCCAGCAGATAATTTTGTCCGTTGGGCTCAAGCCTTCGGATTTATTGATTACAATTACAATAAAGATACCTTTTCCATAACCGATAGAGGGCAAGCACTTGTAAAAACAGTAAAAGCAACAGAACGTAAAGAGCTTTTAATTAATGCTGCTCTTTCATATCCACCCGCTTACAGAATAATGTCTTTGCTAAAAACTCCGGGGACAATTCTTACAAAGTTTGAAATTGGAGAAAATTTGGGTTTTACCGGTGAAGACGGTTTTATTTCATATCCGCTTTCGAGTATTATTGCCGCAATGGCTGCAACCGGAAGTTCTGCAAAACGGTCTGAAATTCGTTCAAATTGGGAAAGTTCATCTGATAAATATGCACGCACAATTTCTCAGTGGCTTGTTTCTCTTGGCTTGTTAGAAAATGCCTCAAAAGAAATTGAAGTTCAATACGGAAATCGCATGGTAAGCGACACTTTAGGTGGTTATACAATCACACCTGTTGGAGAACGTTATTTTAGAAACTGTTCAGGTAATTCAAGACATGGAAAGATTCAGAAACTTGTTTCATACGAAATGTTTGCGACGAAAGGCAAAGACCGTGAATATTTGCGTTATCGCCGTTCATTGATTCTAAAATTCTTTGCAGATAAAAACAGAAAATGCACTTATGAAGAAATTTGTAAATTTCTAAATACTTACGACTTAATCGAAATTGAAGAAACAATTCATGACGATGTAAAAGGGTTTGTTAACTTAGGTCTTGATTTTATAGTTTCAGAAAAAGATGTGGAATTTAACGATTCCATTAACGATTTCCCAATTCCACACTATAAAAATTTGACAGTAAAATCAGAGCTTTCAACCGAGAAAGAAGCAGTTCGTGCAAAACTGAAATTCATCTCACATGAATATCTTTCACTTATGGATTTGGCGTTTGACAGTAAACAAAACACTCTGTTTGAGATAAAAGTTATGGAGCTTTTTTTGCATGAATGTAATTACAACGGAGATCATTTAGGTGGAGCAAATCAGCCAGACGGAGTTTTATATACAAACAATGCAGACTCTCATTATGGTGTAATTATTGACATGAAGGCCTATTCAAAAGGTTACGCTTTACCTATTGGACAAAGAGACGAAATGCTTCGTTACATTCGTGAAAATATAGAACGTGATATAAAACAAAATTCAAAAGAATGGTGGAAAATTTTCCCAAACACGATTGATGAATTTTATTTTATGTTTGTTTCAGGTTCATTCAAAGGTGATATGACAGAGAAACTTACAAAAATATCCATGGTTAATAATGTAAAAGGAACTGCAATGCCTATTGTAACAGCTTTGCTTCTTGCAGATAGAATGAAAGGCAAGAAAATGAATGACTTCGACTTCAAAAATGGAATCTGCAATACTGAATATCAGTTGAAAGAAAAGTAAAGTACGTTTCTCCTTATGTTTTCCAGGAGATATCTGAATTGAATGTTCATTTTTATTTTCCTACGCAGAAATGGCTGAATATGCTGTCGAGTACGTCTTCCGGAGTGACTTCGCCGGTCACTTCACCAAGGCTGTCCAAACTGTCTTCAAGGTCCTGCACAACTGCATCGAGTGAATAGTGTTCTGCCTCTGCTTCGAGTGCATGTGCAATTCTTTCAAGCGCTTCGGCGACAGCTGCTTTCTGTCGTGCGGAACCAAGGCCCGCCTGCTCGCGTTCGGTTTTCTGTCCGTCGGTAAGCAGTCGCTTCACGGTTGCAGTGAGCGTGCCAAGTCCATCGCCTTTCTTTGCGGAAACACACACACACGCATTCCAGCGACTGTCCGCATGATCACAAACTTCCTTTGCACCTTCAGCATCGCACTTGTTCCACACAAGCACCACCGGCACGCTGCGTTTTATCGAAAGAAAATCATTGTCATCGTCATCAAGACCGTATCGCGCATCAACAAGATAGAGAATCACATCTGCTTCGTTGGAGAGGTCTTTGGTAAGTTCAACGCCTTTCTGCTCAATTACATCATTTGTTTCACGCAAACCAGCCGTGTCAAACAGGCGTACTGGAATGCCGTCGAAAGATGCCCAGCTCTCGAGCCAATCGCGCGTCGTTCCCGCAATGTCGCTCACAATGGCACGTTCCTCTTTAAGCAATGCATTGAACAAGCTCGACTTGCCTGCATTCGTTTTTCCGCAGAGCACCACGCGTGCGCCGTCCTGATATAATTTTTCGCTTTTCCATGAGGCAACAAGTGAATCAAGACGAGACTTTGCCTCAAGTAATTTTTTATGATCGAATGCATCAGCTATTGTTTCTTCATCTTCGGGATATTCAATCTCAACTTCTATTTGGGCAAGCGTGTCAACAATTAATTTCTTTATGCTTTCAATTTCTTCGTAAAGAGAGCCTGCCAATCTTCCTGCAGCTCTTCCGCGAGAAACATCCGTCTTGCTGTCGATGATTTCCTTCACTGCTTCTGCACGCGTTAAATCAGTTTTGCCGTTAATGTATGCACGGAATGTATACTCGCCGCGCTCTGCCTGACGAAAACCATTTTTGAGCAGGAGGTTGAGCACTGCGGTAACTACAGCTGTTCCTCCGTGGCAGTATACTTCAACCATATCTTCGCCGGTGAAAGATTTTGGCGCGCGATATACGCCAAGCATCACTTCATCGACACGTTCACGCCTGTCTGCGTCGTTCTGTGCTGACGGAGCATCATTTTTTTCAGGCATAAGAAGCCAGCCGTACACAAGAGAATTGCCAGAAGCTGCAAGCAATGCTTTTGGACGCGAAAATAGTGCGCTTACAAGTTGAATGCAATTCTTCCCGCTTGCACGTATAATGCCAAGAGCGCCCGGAGCGAGCGCAGTGGCAATTGCGGCAATTGGTTCTTCTGGAGTGTAGCCGGTATTATTCATTACTATTATTCCAGAACGCCTGGACTCTGAGCAAGAATCCATCGTTCTTCTTTTGCCGTTCCTTTCTATCCTTTTCCAGTACAGAATCAAGCGCAGAAATCATTTCGTCTTCTGATGCTTTTTCTGGCTTTCCGTCAGTATTTTCTTTAAGCGGTGGAATTTTGGAACTGAATGCCGGCTTTCTAAACTGAGAGCCAGCTTCCATTGCGCTTCCTGAATACACATCGGTTGCAGAAGGATCAGGACCAATATCATCGTACCGACCGATATTATTCCAGTACATGTATCCTCGGTCAGTTCCGTCACGAACGCCAAACACTTCTTTCTTTACATAGTCAGCATTATAAAACTGTTTATCATAGCTGACGCCAAGATAAAATGCCTGCACCCACGGGCGGACAATAATCCTGTTGCGTGCAATTGCAGTGCAGCGATATGTTCCATAATAGTAAATGCGATACGGACGTTCACTAAACGGTTTATAATTCAGAAAACTCTGTTCAAAATGAGATGGATAGAACATTGGCGAAACGACATCGACATACTCACTCATCAATTCAACGTCCTGACCAGTGCGCGTGCCGCTGCGATACCATCCGTTTGCACCATAAATATCTGTGCCGATTGGAGCTTTGATGTTTTTTCGTGCGTATGAAAGGAAGGAGATAAGCGCACTTTCTTTATCCATGCCTTGATCTTTCCAGCGGAAAGAAGCCTGGCTTAAGTTAAGTCCGTCTGTTGGGAACCGTATGTAGTCAAACTGAATTTCATCAAATCCACGCTCAACAAGTTCTTTCGCAATGGCGACATTATATTCCCACACTTCCTCGCTGTACGGATCAACCCATTTTTCGTCATAGTATGTTGTCTGTTTTCCTGTCACTGTGCCTGCATCGTCTTTAATTTCCTCTGTTCCTTTGATGCCGCTCCATGATGATTTTGTTTTATAGTCCCACACTGCATATTGCTGCTTGTCATAATTGGCAAGATTCTTATCTTTGAACACAACAATGCGTGCAATAAGATAAATGTTGTCTTTCTTGAATTCATTGACAAACTGTTCAACATTAATCTCATATTTTGAAACATATCCCTTCTTCTTTATAAGTTCACTTGTTGGAGTGAAGCGGAGCAAGCCGTAATCATCTTTCATATCGATGACAAGCGCATTCAATTTATTTGAAGTAATAATTTTTTTGTACTTCTGAATTCCTGCCATTGTTGTCACATGATTTGCAGGAACATAAATTGCCTTCTTGTTAGAAGCCTTCTCGTTCCAAGGATTCAGTATCTGCTCAGGTTTTAAAAGCCATAGTTCTGAAAGTTGAATTGCAGTTTCAAGGCCGCACTCTTTTGCAGGAATATATGCCGTGTTAGCCGGCTGCATATTCGCCGTAAGTTCCGATCTGCAGAAAGAAAATTTTTCTGGCAATTCACGCACTGTTTTATCAACAAGAGAAAGCGCGTTTACCGTTCCCGGACAAGTGAATACAATATCATTGTTGCTCTGGCAAAGGCTGTCTATGGTGTCAACAGGCTCCGGCGCGCAATACACAAGTTCTCCACGCTTAGTCTTCCAGTCAAAACGATAGATTGCCGGAATAAAAGTCTGGGCACAATAAATATCAACATACAGCGAGCCGTCTTTTTCTTTGAAAACAACAGGAAGAATATCGCTTAGTTCATCTGGATATGTTAAAGACGACATGTTTTCAAAGCCGCCGGTCACATCAACCCATGCAGGTTTTGGCGCATCAACACGGTAATAGCTCAAGCCGTAAATTGGATGCGACATGAACACAACGAGTTCTGTTCCAGCGACAGTTCCGTCAGCTTTGTACGACGGCATATGCGCTACAGCAACAGCCTTCATTCCCGCGGTGCTATTGCTCATTGAACCAATTGAATTCCAAGTGAGACCGCCATCGCGAGTAAGATAGACGCTGTCTTTTGTCGCCGTCACCAAGATATTCTGGTCAAAGGGGTCTATAGACAAATCCTTGAGCAGCGGAACTTGTTTGACAAATGTTTTCTGTACACCGTCGTATTCCTTTATGGTAAGGAACGGCAGGCCTTGGTTGCATTCAGTGAATGTAACCAAATCTGTTGATGACAGAATTCCCTTTGATGAAATAAAATACCATTTTGGAGAATGATTGCCATTTGCATCGGTAATTGAAGCGCGCACAATTTGTGTCACTTTGCCCTGTGTCCAAAGCGGTACTTGTGTGCCGTTTGAAAGCACACGGAATAAGCCTGCATCGCTTCCAACAAGAAAAGGAACGTCATCTTCATCTTCCGTACGTTCTGGTAACGTTTCCGGCAATTTATAGAGCGGCTTGCTTTGAGCAAAAGCCAAAACTGTTAGTAATAAGAGAGCACATTTTAAAAAGATTTTACGCATAATCAGATTATCGGCATGTTTTGCTTAACTGTTTACACCTTGTTTCAAAACTGGTATAATGGCTTCATAAATTATTTCAGAGGTAGAATCATGTATTATTACGTTGTAGATAAAAAGACCGGAAAAGCAGTTGATTTCAACTTCAAGCCTGTGGAAGACGGCAAAAAAGCTGTTTTCCATTCAAAGGAAGATGCTGCTTATTTTATGGACTGCAACACACGCAGCACGCTTGGCGCAGATAAAATTGATGCGGAGCGTGCAAAATACGAGTTCAAAGAGACAGAATAGCCTTTATTCCTTACACAATAAAAGAAGCCGGTTCAGTATATCTGGACCGGCTTTTTTTATTCAGTTGCCAATATGGCAACGCACGGAATGTTGCTTCCGCACGTTGCGTTTTAGCTTTTTACGAATCAGACGTTACTGTTTTTGCGCAGTCTCGTAGTAGCCCAATGTGCTTTCCTTGATAGCGTAGCCGATTGCAGGATTCTTTGTTCCGTTTCCGTAACAAGTACCGTTAGCTGTTCCGTATTGTGAAGAGCCTACATTGGAATTGTCCGTGGCAAGAGCCGCTCCATTTTTTGTTGAATACGTGATGACTCCGGCAGTTGTCTTCCACACACCAACGCTCACATGGTCCTGAATGACACGGCTTGAAGTCGGTATCATTGTGACTTCCCACGCGCCTGTGTACAAGTCAGAGTTTGTTGCATCAACACCGGCTGGCGCATGTGCGGCGTTAGTTGCAAAAGTGCCCGTCGCAGGTTCAACAAGGTATGCAAACTTCGGACGGATTGACGACTGCGTGTAGTAGCTGATATACGGTATGACATTGCCGTTTGCAGAAACAGCGGTATCAATCGATATGTTGGTACCCGTAATGCCGTATGCATCAACTGTACAGGTGTAGACTTGGTCAACATTGCTATAGGACGGCAAGTATGCATAAACAAGGTTTGCATTTGCAATATCATAGGCGGCAATATGCACACTGTTGTCATTTGCGCCGAATGTCACCTTACAATGCTCGCCTGCATCATCAAGAATCATCTTTGGTGTAGACCAGTAGCCGTCGCTTCCGGCATTTGCAGAACTGTAGTCATTGTCGTTGCACGGATTGACCTTGTATGAATACATGAGGCAGGTGTTTGTAGCGTCATACCATACCATGGCAACGACATCTGTAGCCGCTGACGTGCCAGGCTTTACCGCGATGTCAACAAATTCACCAGGCTTGAAACCGGTGCTGCTGCCTGACGCGATGACGCTGTAATAATCCTTACCTACATCGTAATAAGTACCGTTAGAATAACGGCCTCCATCGTTGTCATAGAACACTCTGTTGGCCTCAAGACCTATGTTGTTTGCATATTGATCTGCAAACTGGTTGAATGTGTTGCCGGTACCTTTCCAACCATTACTATTATACGTACTTGTTCCATCAATAGAGTTCGTTCCATATCTGAAGCGAATTTCCTGTTTAAGATCATCATAGTATGCAAGGTACACCGTAGGATTGGTGCGTCCATTGACAGTAGCGACAATTGACGGCGTATGGAATCGGTCTTCCATGATGACACCGTAACCGCCATTATAGAATGTCGATGAAGTGTTATCACTGTACAAACCGATTGATTCAAGACGTGTAGTTCTATAGCCGTTATAGTTACCACCCTGGTCATTCGTACTACCAATACCCCACTTGCTTGTTACATACGTGAAGCGACCTGCATGTGCAGGAGTGTTGGACGGGTTGGTGTCAAGGCCTACCGTCGTACCGTGCGACACGCCGTTCTCATCGTATGTAAATCCAGTGCCGATGTTCTTTGCGTAGTTCATCTGCCATGTTGCGTATGAGTTTGTTGTTCCGTTGCTCATGCTGAAGTAGTTAGGTCCGTTTGCGAAAGCCAGACCGAGCATATGTGACGACGGATTTACTTTCATAATCGGCTCGACTATGAGTCCTGAACCGATTGTTTCTGCTGCGCGGTTATTGAAGTGCCACACATCGAAGTACACATCATCAGTGAGCAGGTTGTTGCTTTCGTCATTCGGCACGCGGTTGTATGCGTTGTTGTAGTCGTCATAGGTCTTTGTTGCATTCGCAGCATACGCGCCGTAAGAATCATTGTTGTTGTAGTTGTTCAGCGTGACAACGGAATTGGTACCTACTTTAAGGTCAAACTTGCCGGAAGAAATGGTATACATATCAACCGTGTAGTAACCGTAATACGTACTTGCGCTGTCTGTAACAAGCGCCGCGGTGATTGTTGTTGCGCTGTTAGCCGGATACCTTGAAGCAGACACCGTAGGCGTACCGCTTATGTTGAATCCCTTGAAGTATACGTATCCATTCTTTGCAGAAGTTCCTGCGTCCACCGGGTAGCGTCCGTTTGACGTGCGGTCGTACACAGAAGGATTGCTCTGCTTGAGCGTAGACATTGAAGTCTTTACCGCAGTAATGTACGGAACAACATCAACTCTGTAAAGCGGCTTGTTGTATGCCGTTACTGCAGAATCTGCTGTAGCCGCCGTTTCTGAAGATGCGTTGCCTACCGTTGTGCGAGCGTCAACTGCAATGACACGGATATTTGCATCTGTCACTACACCAAGTTTTTCTGAGTTCCAGTCAAGTTCCCATGTTACGTGGTGGCCGCTCTGGTTCAAATAGTCTGGTGTCACCGTGAACTTCCAGCCATACGCGCTGTAGTAGTCCGACGTGCTCCAGGTGCCGTTTGTGCATGTTGCAACCTTGTAATAGGTTGTGGCAGCAGCTGTCTTATTCGTTCCATCAGCTCCAAAGCCGAATGACGATGCAGAAGGTGTTGTAGACGATGCCGCATTCGGGAATGTAAAGCCGTCTATTGCCATGTACAGCGCAGAAAGCATACGGTTATCATATGCCGAGCCTTTGATGACAATTTGGCCTGAAACCTTCGGGTCGCCATCATATTCGCCAGTTGTGCCGCTCTTGTTGCCGCTTGCAGCCCAATCGCTTTCAAGCTCAATGTGTCCAAGCAGATTCTCTTTAGTAGTCTTGCTTGTTGTGCCATAAATGGAGTTGTCTGCGAGACTGTTCCAATAGAACGGATCAATTGCCGCCTTAGGAGCAGTGCCGTCAACAACGTCTATGTCTATCGTAGTATTAAGATATGCCCAGTGGGAATTTGTTCCCGGAGTTGTTTCTTCCGTGCTGTCCCAGAAGCTCAAGCCAACTACTTTTCCTGATCCTTCACCAGCGTCTGTATTTGCGGCGTTGAGTTGTGAGTTGGTAAGATATGCAACCGGCAGACTGTAATAGGTGCTTGTGGTGTCAAGATATGTCGTGTTTCCTTTTGTCATCTCTGAACACACTGCGCTACTGTAGCCAGTCTTGACCTGGGCAAGCGTATAATTGCTTGAGCTAAGAATAGAACTTGCAGAAGGAGCATTGTAGATGTAGTACAACGGTTTGCTGTCCGTATAATCATAGTTACCGCCAGTAAACTGCATTGCTACCGCAAGTTTATCCTTTGCAATAAAGCGGGCGCGTGTCGTGGCAGATACTGTCTTTGCCGTCGTGTCATACGTGCTGTAGTCAAGCGTTTCGAGCGCATAATCCTGCTTCACCGTTCCTTCAACATGCTGAATATCATACGTGCTGAATTCATCATTTGCAAACTTACCGTTGCCGTTCAAATCAGTACCAAGATACACTTGTGCAAGACGAAGCGGATTATTTTCCACTGTTGTAGAAATTGTCTTTGTGCTGATATTTCCAGCAGCATCAAATGCCACGCACACGATGGTAATTGGTCCGTCAGGAATAAGGTCAGAATAAATGGAAGAAGTCCATGTCCACTTTGTGCCGATGTTAGTCACCGTTTCTACCATGCCATCGCCATCGTCAGAACTGTTGGTGAATGTAATTATGCCATTCACCTTGTTGTATGTTTCTGTCGCGGTATGATCTGCAACTTGCGCATACGGGAAGAATGCCTGGTGATAGCTCTGGTCAACTGCCGAGTCAAAGGTAATTGTTCCAGTAGTGCGGTCAACAGCTGTAATCTTGTGATACACACCGCCAATCTTTGCAAGACCGTCTTTGCGTATGTGCATATTAGTCTTGATTCCCGCATTGGTAAATGAAGTCTCTTCTGTGCGAGTTGCATCGGTGTATGCCATACCATACAAGTTGGCCGTTGTAGTAACTGCATCGCTTGTAATAGTTCCGCTTGTATACGTTGTATTGCTGTTAAATGCCGGTACAGCGCTCAGCAATGTGCTGCTATCTGTAAGGTCAGCACGTATCGCTGATGCAGCAACCGTATCTGGACGTGTAGTATCTGATGAAGTTATATACCCCATTGGATCATAGATACGCGCCGTCTTTGAAGAAGTGTCTGTTCTGTAGAAGAAGAATGCCATTCTCTCAAATCCAGAATCGTTATCCGTCACTTCTGACTTGAGTGTATACAAATAATCACTGTTCACCACTGCCGGAACAGTTGCTTCTTCAAGAGAGTTGTCTCCGTTCTGGTACAAGGTACCAATTGTCGGCGCAGTATTATCAACATACACCGTGTATGTCGCGCTCTGCGTCTGTTTTGGTTCAGACTTATCTGTCGTTGTTACAACGATTGTCTTTGTTCCGCTTGTTGCAGAAGGAATAAGTATCTTGAGTTTATATCCATTTGTAGAAGAACCGGTAAATGCTTCTGCAGTCGGTGTAACTTCAGTGCCGTTGACCTTTACCGTATAAGAATCAATGCCGCTTTCATCTTCCACAGATGTCCACAAGTACCATGAGCCTTTGAGGAACATTCCCGTTGTCCACGTGCGAGATGCCGTCACCGTGCTGCCGGTGTTGTCTTCGCCATACTGTGCAATGTATGGAACAACCGTTGAACCGATGCGCGGAGCCGTACTGTCTGTAACAATGTATACCGTTGAACTCCAGGAACCGAGCGTTCCGCTTGTATCTATTGAAGCAAATCGCACGGCAACAAGGCGTTTGAACTCCTCAGGAGTTGTGCCGTCGGCCTTGTAGTAAGAGCCGTCGCCGTCTGAGTCAATATAGTACGTGCTGTTCGCCTCAAGTTCACCGCTTGTGTTTATTGTCTGATACCAGCTTGCCGTACCGCTTATCTTGTATCCCCAGAAATCATTGTCGGCATCATATGTCGTGCAGGTGGCTGCAGTTGCGCCGGAATACGTTGCAGTATCTATTGCATAGAAGTTAGCCGTTGAGTATACATGTTCACTTGCTGATGTAAGTGCGCTATACATTTTTGTATAATCCGCAGAGTTGAATGAACCGTTGCCATCCCAGTCAATCTGCATGTATACAGAACCGACTGCGACATTGTCTGTCGCGGAACCGCTCACACGTATATTGCCGCCAAGCGTTGCCGCAGCTGCACTGCTGTTATATTTTGGATCAGGGTACACAATGCTTGTCACCGGACGGTCGCCAAAGCGATTGAACTTCATGGTGTACGTTGTAATGTAGCCGTAGTTGCCAAGAGAGTCTGTAATACGGAATACAATAGGCACTATGTACAATCCGTTTGTATCGGTCACGTAATAATTTGTCACATCACTTGTGCCGTTATACACGTGGCTCAATATAGAATTGTTTGATATACCGTCAAAGTCAAATTCCCAAGACACCGTTGCGGAAGCATTTGCGCGAGTTCCGCTCCAGCCTTCCATAGTCGCGACTTCAGCGGCAGTAAATGTCTTCTTTGTGCTGACCAAACTTACCGGAACAAGGTATTCAATGTTGGTAATGCCGCTTCCCGCGATACCCGCAGTTGAGTCTGCATCAGACATTGTTCCCTTTACCGCGATTGAACTGCCGGTAACTTCTTCCGTGCTAAGCGGAGAAGATACAGAGCCGGTTGGAGCGCTGTTGTCGAGCGTAATAGAATACGTGCTTGAGCCTTCAAGGTTACATTTGTCTGTAGAAACAAAGGTAATTGTCTTAACGCCGGAAGCATATCCGCTTATGTCGGTAACGGCAGATGTCCAAGTGCCAACTCCATTTTCAGCTGTTGTGGTCAACACGATTCCGCTTTCTGCAACAGTTGTCACGTCTGCAACAACAGATGCAATTCCGTTGTCGTCAGAAGAAGATACAGAAAGAATGAAGTAGCGATACTTAGTTCCGCCAAGCATGATGGAAGAAGTGATTGTCTCCGTGTCAACGGAAGTTGAGCCGCCGCTTTGAGTGACGATGCTCTTTCCGTCTGCGCTTAAATACTGACCACGTTTAATATATGCCGTGCCAAGCGTCGGGTTCTGCGTGTCTTTTTTGAATTCAATTGCAGCATTTGCTTCTATGCCGTAATCACTTGTTGAGTCAAGGATGTCTTCTTCGTCATACTTTGTAAGCAACGTTGCATGGGTGCTGCCGCTGATAAGTGTATCGCTGTCGCCAAACTTAAAGTACAGACGGTTAAATTCATTCTGGCCAAGCGTTGTACTATACTTTGTAAAGTATGTGCCGTTTGCCTTGTCCTTTACGTAGAAATACAAATCCTTTGTACCATCGGAACCAAGTGAGTTGAATGTAAACACGCCGTTTGAAATGGTAAGCGTATTCCAAGAAGCGTCCGTTGTATCGGAAGCCGGTGTGGAACCGACGTACACTTTAGCTTCAGAAACGCCATCATCATCTGAAATTGAACCACGAAGTATTGAACTCTGCAGCGTAGGTGTCTTTCCAGACAACGGTGTGTCTATGCTTATAAGTGTAATGACCGGTCTGTCTGCATTGCGGTCAACATTGAACTTGTACACATACCAGCTCGCGTTGGCAGCCGTATCAACAGCCGCTACCTTGATGTAGATGTCTTTTGCCGCTGTAGTTGTGTCTGTTCCGGTAATGCCGAGCAAAGAAGTCTGCGTGCTGAACGGCACGGAGAATTCCCAGTTGGAAGCAGCTGTTCCCAAGAGAGAGCTTCCCTGCTGAGTGCTTGCTGTAGCAGAAGCAGAACTGTCGGTGAGAGAATAATATAATGAAACCGTTGCAAGAGCGCCTGTGTCTGTTGCAGAGCCTTTCAAGGTAACCGTTCCGTTGACAGAAGTTTCTGCAGTAGAGCCGGTGTTACCGGCATCAGTCATCGTACTTGCAGCTCCGGAAACAATTCCACTTGCCGCAGAAAGCGTTGTGTTGTGACTTGTAAGCGCTATCACTGGAGAGTTGTTGTCGAGTGCAAGCGTAAATGCATTTATCGTAGATGAATTGTCTGCGTTGTCTGTAATGACAATCTGCACACTTCCACTCTTATAGTAAGCAGGAGGAACAGCCGCAGTCCATGTCCAGCCTGCGCCGGTAGAACCGCTCACTGTTGCAGTTGTAATTGCTGTTGAACCGCTTATCGCAATGAGGTTAGGCGTACTTTCTGAAGTGGTAGTAACCGCCGTACCGCCGTTGTTCTGCGAAACAACCGTGATGCTCTTTACACCTGACGTTGTTTCAACGCCTGTTCCTGACACGACCATGTTGTACTTGCCGTTTGTAAGAACAGAACTGCTTGGCGACTGTGTTACGCCATTGAAAGAAATACCATTTGTATTTACAGAGACAGTCGGATTCACCAAGTCAATTTGAACAGTATACTGCGTTGCATAGTCAGCAGACTGGTTGCCTGCATTGTCCACCGCAACAAGATACATTTCGTGCGTTCCGGAAGCACTAAAGTCAACAGCCGCATTGTACTTTGTATAGGCAACGCCACTTGTTGTAGCTGTTGTTCCCGGGCTGAATGAACCTGTTGCGCCGGTGAGTACGACCTTTCCGCCGGAAGTTGTCGGCACGCTGCCAATCCAATAATAGATTGTTTCTATTCCCGTGCCAATGTAATTGCTTCCATTGACCTTGTATTCAGTATATGTTCCCGTCACTGCAAGTGATGTAGACTTAAACCATGTGTCGCCCTGGACAACAGCACCCGTTCCCACAAATGTGCTTCCACCTACAGAAAGTGTGCTGATTGCCGGTTTAATGGTATCTACCGTGACTGATGTTGTCTGAGCTGTGCCGCTTCTTCCCGCTGCATCCGCTGCATTGAGTGTAAACACCCAGACACCGTCTTGTGCATGAGAAGTGCTCAGAATAGACGTTGTATAAGTGACAGTCACTGTCTTTGAAGCAAGCACTTCTTTTACAGTGATGCCGTATGTTGCATTTGCAAGCGTGTATGTATCGTTTGTGCTTGTTGTTGTGCTGTATCCTGAACCACTCAATGCGACTATCGTACCATTCAAAGTGATTGACGGTGTGATAAGAGAAGCAAATGAGCCGGCAACTCCCATGCTGCGTGCATCGGTGACTGTTGCCGTTTCGACAAGAGATTGCGCGCTTGCATTATAAGTGACATATGTTGCATCAGTAAGCGTTGCTCCACTTTCTGCAAATGTGCCAATTGTTGGAGTGGAAAGATCGACAATCACCGTGTCGTTGACAACTTTTCTGTTTCCAATTGCATCAACTGCCATAAAGGCGATTGTTGTCGTGCTTTCTGTAACAGGGAATGCAAAACTTGTTGCCGTTATAGCGCAGCCGGTGTCCACCCAGGCTGTTGCTGAATTTGTTCCTATAGCTGTAGAACTTGAAGCGCCTGCATATGTTGAGTAATAGAGCTTGCTTAAGCCGCTTGCGCTGTCGCTCCAGGTGAACTTAACCGTATATTTCTGCGTTGCAGAATCGTAACTTGTGTCTGAATTGAGCAGCAGAGAACCGTTGCTCACGTTAGACAAATTCAAGTCAGGCGCAGTTGTATCAATTGTCGTGCTGACGGTGTTGACATCTGTCTGCCCCGCAAGGTCTGTTGTCTTAATGGTGAATGCCCAAAGTCCTTCGTTGCTCACGGTTGCATTGCCGTTTGCCGTATCGGTATAAGATGCAGGAACGGTGAACACCCAGTAGTTGGTGCCTGTTGATGAATATGCCGCTCCACTTACCACAGAAGGCGCGCCTATGCTTGCCGAGTATGTTGTGAACGTAGCAGGAGTAATGGTAAGCGTTCCGCTTGTAGCAGCAGATGATTTAGAAGCAGCAGTAATGTTGTACTGCGTAGTGCCGTTGCATGTAGCGGTAATAGTCATGTTGTCAAGGTTGGCTTCTGTGAGCGTACCGTAAACGACAAGTCCTGTTGAACCGTAATATGTTCCCTTGGCTGAAGGAGAAGTAACGGACGCTTCAGGTGCAGCGCTGTCTGCCGCGATACGCAGCAAACCTGTTCCGCCGATGTTGTCCGCAATGACTGAAATATTGCCAATGGAATCCTGCGCGGCAACATATACATTGTACAATGTATCAGTGCTATACGTGCCGGCAGAAATTGCACTCGTCAAATCAACCGTCGTGCTCCACGCGACTGTCTTATCACTTTTTGTAGTAAAGTTTGTTCCGTTGACTGTATTCCATGCATATGTCTTTGAATTGTAAGACACTGGTGAAATAGTGTATTTGCCCGATGCAGAAGCAGGTGTTGCAGCGCTTGGCAATACAATGTAGTACAAGTTTGCAACGCCGGACGCATTTGTCTTTACATCAGTTTCATTGCTGATGATGCCACCCATCGTATAGACATATTTGCTTTCTGTCTTTCCAAAATAGCGTGAAATTGCAGTGCTGCCAACGGAAACATTGTCTGCGGTCACCACCGTAAATTTTGGAGAAAGAGTATCAACCTGTATAGACGAAGAAGTTACTGATGCAGCCGCACGGCCAGAGACATCTGTTCCGCCAAGTGTAAACACCCAGATGCCGTCTTCTGTTCCTATTGTATCAACCGTGATGGTGAAAGTGACTTCTTTATAGGTATCGGTTCCTACCGTTCCCTGCATGCTGCCTGTTGAAATGACAAGCCCCGTGCTTCCGGAAGAAACTGCACTTCCATTGAGTGTCGCTGTTCCTACCGCAGTAGAAATATTGTATGTATCAGACACTTTGCCTTTGACCGTAATAGTCTGCGTTGAGCCAGTGCTCGCGTAGCTTGTTCCACTGTAACTGGTGAACGAAGCGACTGGCGCGCTGAAGTCGTATGCAAGGTTGCTGAATCGTGTGATTGCAGTTTTGTTTCCTGCATTATCAACGGCGTAGAAGGCAAGACTGTTTCCTGTTCCCTCTGCAATTGAAATATCATTGCTCCACTTTGTACTGCCGGTTGAACTTGTTGTCGCGTTCATATCGACCCAGCCAGTAGAAGCAACACCGGTAACTGCCGTCGCCGTTGTTGCAGAGGCATTTGTCGTATAATACAAGTGTGCTGTTCCGGTTCCGCCGTCGTTGTCCTGCCATGAGCCGCTCACGGTGTAGTAGTGTGTTGTAACGCCGCTCACCAATGTGCTTGAATAGTATGCGTTGTTTTCGGTAATAGTCTGACCGCTTACAAGTTTGCTTGCTGAAGAAACAGTAGCATTGCTAATGGTAAGTGTCGGCGCATCCTTATCTACAACAATCGTAACGGTCGCCGTACTGGTGTACTTTGCTTTATCAACAACGGTGATGGTGTACACAAAGTTTCCTGTGCTTGTGGCAACAGGAGTGATTGACCAAGAGGCGCCTGTCGCTGCATCTGCTTCCGCAGGCTTTGTATTTGTTCCGCCATTTGAGCTTGTATCAGCGCATGTCCAGCCGGCCGCATAATATGATGTGTCGGTAAGTTTGCCAGTAATTGCAACTGCATCTGAGCGATAGTAGGTAACATTATAGGTATATCCTGTTACATCAGAACCGCTCACTGAGTATGAACCTGGGTCATCGAATGACATGACCGGCGCTTTGTCATCAGGATACAGTACAACGGTTGTAGCTCCGGCGCTTGTGTTGTTTGCAAGTTTATCAACCGCAACAACATACACGGTGTTGTCTTTGTTCGCCGTCATGTTAGCGGATTCAAGCGCGCAGCTCCATGTGCTGTCGGTGGCGATGGTCGCGCTGTGCCAGTTAGTTGTATCTGACGCATTGAATGTAGGCATGGTTCCCGTAGAAGACACCGCCACATAGACAGCATCAACTCCAGAAACAGCATCGCTCACTGAACCGGTGATTGTCGCTCCATTGGCCTTCTTAATGTAATACTTGCCGCCGTTAATCGTGATTCCGCTCACCGCGACACCGCTTACAACAGGAGCTGCAGAATCTATTGTCGTGCTTACCACAAGTGATTCTGCAGAACGTCCTGCGGCATCTTTTGCGTTGACGGTAATTGTCCACACGCCGTCATGATATGTTCCTGTCTTGACCGTTACCGTTGTTGTTCTGCTTTTATCACCGGAAGTGCTGCTCACCGTGTAGTGAGTATTGAGTGTAGGGGTGATTGTTTCCGTGCTAGAAGCACTTGTCTTGTACTTTGCAGTAACCGCAGGTGTTTCTGCAGCAAGTTTCTTTTGGTCCGCTGTTGTAAATGTATAGACAAAGTTACCTGGCGTTGCCGTTTGATTGTTTGTAACCGCTGGCGTTGTGCTGGTAAGTACAATTGTCGGCGCTGAAAGGTCAACCGTCACCGCGTATGTATAGACAGTGGCGTTGCCAAGAGAGTCCTCTGTTTTAAAGCTGATTCTTGTTACGTCTTCTGTAACCGGAACATCCACCGTGAATGCGGAACCGCTGAGCGTTCCATTTGTTCCGTTCACCACCTGAGTCCATGTACCACCTACTGCAGGTGTTGTCGCAGCTGTCGAATAATACAGTTTTGAAGCTGACGCAACCTTACCATTGTCTATGCCCGCATCAGACCAAGTGCCGGTAACTGAATAACTGCCAGAGCTATAACCGGCGCTTGTATCATAAATTGAGTCGCCGTCAGAAATATTTGATGGAGAAAGAACAGGCGCGTCTTTATCAAGATTTGCTCCGCCCGTCCACGTGCTGACAAGACCTGCCTTATCTTTTGCAGTAATGGTGAATGTCCAGTCACCACTCAAACTGATTGTTGGAACAGTAAACGTATATGACGGTTTTGTTCCGCTGTATGTTGTGTATGTGCTCTGGACAACGCCAGACTTTGAAGACACCACGCTGAACGAATCAATGTTGTTTTCACTGATTGTTCCGGTAATAGCTATATCATCATTGCTATACGATGTTGTTGCCGCAGCCGTATCAGTCACCGTGCCGTTAAGAGAAACAGACAGTGCTGGAGCCGTATTGTCCGGCAGCAAGAAAATCTCGCAGCTTGGGTTTGCGCTGATGAGAGAAATATTGCCCGCCTTGTCGCTCGCCGCAAAATAAAGTGTGTAGTTTGCATTTTCAGTGAAACTTGTTGCATCGACATATGCCGTCCACGCAGCTTCATCTTTTGTGCTTGTGCCTGCAACAGAGTGGATGACCGTGGCCGTGCTCCAGCCTTTTGTCACCGCGTCAGAAATATCAGTGTAATATGTTGTGCCGGCAGGAACAGTTCCTGTCTTTATTGCCTTATAGTACACATTCTGAATCATACTTGCGTCCGCTGCACCAGAAGAAGATTCGTTGTCTATTACAGTACCGCTCACCTGGTACGTTGTACTCTGGTTGAACACGCGGTAGTTGCTGGACTTAACATATGCACTGCCCTGCACCTTTGTAATGGTGAAGGTAGGTGGCGTTGCATCAACAGAGATGGAATATGTCTTTTCCGCAGAAGAACGTCCGGCGGCATCAGTTGCTTTTACCGTCATAGTCCAAGAGCCGTCATCACCAGAAGCAATGGTGTAGTACGAACTGAAAGAACCAGAAGTAATGGAGTTTGTAAGAGCGCTTGTCTTGTCTGTCGCGCCCTTCTTAAGCGTAATGGTCATGCCGTACGGAGTTGCAGTTGGCATTCCTCCAGTTTCTGTCACCGTGCCCACAACCTGCATCTTTGAGCCGACGCTCATGCTGTCTGATGGAATGGCAGTCATGTTGAGCACCGGAACAGCATAGTCAATGGTAATACCGGAAATGGAAGTCGTTCCGCTTGTGTTTCCAAGGCCGTCAACAACTTTTATGTTGAGCGTCTTGTTAAGGCCTTCATATGCGCTTATGCTTACCGTGTATGTTCCGTCAATGATTGAACTAAGCACCACAGAAGTTGCGCTGCCACCGTTCCAGTCGTAGATGAGTGTTGTTGCACCAACACCCGCTGTATCAGTAATCCGTCCGGTAAGAGTGAACAGCTTGCTTGTTGTATTCAAGTTGGAGTTGTCTTCATAAATAGTCTTTGTTTCCGGAATATTAGTGCTTACCAGAACAGGCGCCTTTGTATCTATAAGAACGCTTGTTGAAGTGACGGACGCTGTTTGTCCAGCCTTATCCACGGCAGTCACGGTGAATATATACGTTCCGTCTTTAGCATGTGTTGCTGCGTCAACTGGAACGGCAAAGCTATACGACTTTGCTGTAGTTGATGACAACGCAGCGATTTCCGTTGCAGTGAATGATTTGAAATTTGCTGCCTGATCAACGCCATTGAGAGAATACGTGACCGTAAGGCTTGCAAGATTTCTTTCAGTAACCGTACCGCTTACGGTAACATCCGTTTTGCTCTGTGTAGCAGAAGGAGTGAGCGCAGAAAGGACCGGTTTTGCATTGTCAAGCTGAATCGTTGCATGGGTGGACGCAACAGTCGCGTTGCCTGCGCCGTCTTTTGCCGCGAAGTAAATATAATATGGTGTATCAACAGTGTACGTGTCGCTGTTCAAGTTTGCAGTGACGGACCAAGTGCTTGCCGTTTCCATAGAAGCACTCTTCCAGTTTGTATCCGTTGTTGAATACGTTGGTTCAGATTCAGAACTCTTAATGTAGTAGTACACTGCGGTGACACCAACATTGTCGCTCATTGTTCCGCCAAACGCCTGAGGCACTGTCTTTACTGCAAATGTAGCGTCCGTTGAGCCAGTATATGCAATGTTCGGTTTTATTGCGTCAACAATCACTGTATATGATTTTTCAGCTGCGCTTCTGCCGACAGAGTCAACTGCATTTATAGCAACAGTCCACGTGCCGCTGTTACCCGCTGCAGGAATTGTAAGCGCGTATCCAATTGTGGAATCATTTGTATGCGTGAATGTCAGATAATTTGCATACTGTGCGGAAGTAAGTTCCGTGCTGCCGTTCTTGGCAACAATAGTAACACCGTAGCCAGTATTGCCGCTTACTGACGTTGCAGGCATCTTGTAGGAATCAGTCACTGTTCCCGTAATAGAAATGTTACCGCTTGCGTTGACCGTTGACGGTACTGCCGCAGCTTCCGTAATTACCGGCACAGCAAAATCAAATGTCATGTTGGTGACAGCAGGAAGTGTTGTCACATAGCCCGCTTCATCAGTCGCCCTGAACTGAATCATCTTGCCGGTACCCTGCGCAACTTCAATGTCTGCCGTCCAGCCCGCTTCAGTTGTAATGCTTGAGACATCGCTTACACTTGTCCATGCGCCAGTTGTTGTTGTGCGGTATTCCAAAGACTTTGTGCCGCTGCCTATTACATCGCTCCATTTGCCGCGATAACTATATTCATCTACAGAACCATTCTGCTTGTAATATGAGCTCTTTTCGGTGATGAACGGATTTGCTTTGTAAGAGCCGGATTCAACCAAGTCGCCATTTGTAATGCTCAGCACCGGCGGCTTGCTGTCAACGAATACCGTTCTTGTGATTGAAGAAGAGTTGCCCCTTCCGCTCGGGCCGTCGGTGTCTGTTGCCGTAAAGGTAAAGATATACTTGTAGTTGCCGCTTGCCGGTGTTGCACCGGTAACTGTCGCCGTCCAGTTGTACTGGTTCTTGTCGCTGCCAGTGCCTTGTCCCGGATTAATCGTTACGGTTGGGTCATAACCGGTAATGAGCGTGGTTGTGTCTGAATCACGTGAATATATCTTAACCGTCGCCGTAATAGGATTTGTCAGTGCAAGTGTTTCTGTGTAAGAAACAGCAAGGCCGGTGAACTTGAATTTATAATCATCAGAAAGAGTGGTTCCATCGGAATCAGTGCCGGCAAGAGTGAAGCCGGAAATGATTGTTCCTTCGGTAGGATTGGTGTTGCGTACAGAAATATCATCAAAGGAAATGTCAGGTTTGCTGGAATTGCTCTGCACCAGGAACGCATACGGCCCTGAAGAGTCGGCTTCAATCTTGTTGCCGTTTATATCGTTTCCTTCCACAACAAATTCATAATGTTCGTTGGAAGAACAGTCGCTTAAAATTCCTGAGACTGTCTTAGACGTAGCGTTTGCAGTTGTTGTCGGAATCGCAACAATCAATTTTTTGTCTGTGCTCAGAGAGCTTTGAGTGAGCGTATCAGTCGTACTGTCATAAGAACATTTTACAACGTAGACAGAAACAGGATTTGCCGCGTCCTGAAAATTTATCTTTATGTTGTCGAGTCCGGAAGAAATAGTAATGTTGAGCGGAGAATTCTTCGTATAATAGAAATAACCGTAGTTATCGTGCCCGTCGACCTTTTGAATTTCGCAGTTAGAAACGGTGAATGTAGGATTATTCTTTGGATTGATGTTCATGGAAGAAGCTGCTGATGCATTTTCTGAAGGAAGTGGGTCAGGACTGCTGCTTGATGCGGAAAGAGCGTTTGTCAGCGCAGTTTTTATTTCCGTCTTTTTGGAAGCATATGTAGTGTCAGTTCCATTGAGGAAATTCTTTATGTCGTTTGTGTTCATCGGGTACGGAGCGCCGTCAACCGTAAACGTGTTTTCGTAATCGCTTGTGTCGAGGTAATATTGATATGTCGTGTTGCCGCAGGTGACGCCGTTATCAGAGGTGTTTTGATATTTTTTTGCGCCATCAGTAAGTTTGAGTGTAAAGAAAACAGGCACTGCTGTGCCGTACGACGTTGACGCTCCGTACATTGCCATGTAGTTGTTGTAAAGCGCAAGGCTGTCTTCTGCATTAGGAGCAGTTTTAAACCACTTTGCAATCGGATATGCATTCTTTGACGACATGTGGTCAACGTTTGCAAAAGAAAGCGTTGTAATCTTTGCGCAGGTTGCCTTGTTGTATACGTTCACTTCCATGTTGGCAATTGCATTGTTTGTGTCTTCCGCAAATTCACCAACAAAATTTACTGTTCTACCATAGCTTTCTGGATCAAGCACCGTACCATAAGAGGACGGTTCGGTAAGAAGAAGAACTGGCGCCGTGTTGTCTATAGCAAGAAGTTCCTTGTCTGTAGTCGCATTGCCCGTCTTGTCTTTGGCAGTAACCGTGACCGTGTAATCTACACCATCAAGAATGGGGTACGTGCCGTCTTCATTCTTCTTATTAAGGACAATTGACCATGACCGGCCGCGTGAATCAAGCGTCGCATCGTACGGACCATATGTTTTTGCACCCGACAACGTCACCGTTACCGAGGAAACCGCCAAATCATCTGAACAGGTTCCTGCAACAATGAAATAATCCATTGCCACGCTTCCTGCCGGAGGATAAGAAATGCTTACTGTTGGCGCGCCGGTATCAACCTGCGAACCCAAGCCTATTTCGCATGAAATGAATGCGAATGCTGTAACAAGAATACTGATAACTCTGACGGCGTTTTTTCTAAACATATGCACCTCTTCTCTACTACTATCGGCATATCTCCCCACCAGAATCCACCCTATTCTACACCCCCATGATTAATTTTATACCAAATTTGTAATTTTTCAAGTAAAATCCACTATTTTCTCTAAATTATCTATTTCCTCTACTTTTTGTTTTAAGTCTATTTTTATAACAATTCCACTAAATTCCCCCGTTTTGGGCAAAAAAAGTGCCCCGCACGCATTCAGGCACGGGGCAGCAATCATTTTTCTACTTGCAACTGTCTACTTCATCTGCGCAAGTTCAAGCACGCCATCTTCATCTACCGCATAGGCAACCGCAGGATTCATAGTGCCGTTGCCGTACATGATGGTGCTGTCGCTCACCGGGAAAGTATTTGTTTCACCGGTACGTGTTGCGGTGTACGCAGAGTTCACCATGTCTGCATTCGCTGCAATCTTTGGATTTGATACAGCCGGTATTGCAGTAAGCACACCGTTCACTTTGTAAAGGCCGACATTGATACGATCCATAATCGGCGTATTTGAAGTTGGCACGGTGACAATTTCCCAGTTGCCCGTATACAAATCTTTTGCGTTTGTTCCGGCGCCAGCAGGATAATTACTGCTGAACTTTATTGGGTACGCAATGCGCGCACATGCTGAAGTGTCCTGGTTGCTCGGCACATAGTAGCCAATGTACGGAACATAATTGCTTCCTACTTTGGCTACATCTATCGTACAGTTTGTTCCAACGCTCAGGAATGAATCAACCATGACCGTCACCGCCTTGGTCATCTGCGGCACACCGTTCGAGCACGGAACATAGGTGTACAGCAAGTCGGCGCCAGTGTTTGTATAGTGAGCAATGTGAATGCCGTCATTTGCGTCAATCGCCATTCTGCAGTACATACCGCCGTCTTCGCTTATTGTTGTTGCGTTTGTCGACCAGTTGCCCACCGTCATGCCGTCAGTAGAAACAGCGTCTGTTGACTTTGGCGTGTCGTATGACATGACAAGGTTCTTGTTCACCGCGTCATACCAGCAGAGCACAACCGTAGGATTTGTGTTTTTTGCTGTTGAAGATACAATTCCAATGTCAACATAACTGCCGCCTTTATGAGTTGTATCAACTTGGTACGGAGTTGCATATGCAGTTCCAAGGTTTGTGCCTGCAACACGGTAAATGCGCTGGGCGCCATATGTGTTATACGTAAATGAATCTTTTATGTTTATGATACGGCTGTCCTGCCTAGTCCAATAGCTTGAACAATATCCAACATCTACAAGTGAACCGCCGTGATTTTTACGACTGTTGTATTCACCGGTAAGGCCAAAGTCTGACGCAGCAGTTCCCACCAGTCCCTGGCGGTAGCGGATTTGCTTAGTCATGTGGTCATAGTATGCAATGTGCAGCGTGACTTCGTTTGTAGTATTTGTCGGCGCAGTAGTAGGAGTTGTCATTGTTGCAGCCATCGCAATAGACTGAGTACGGTCAATGTCAGTTGTCCAAGAGTCGAGTGCCGCGTTGATTGGAATATCAATCGCTTCGAGGCGGCTTGAGTTTGCAATCTTGTTGTAGTTTTCGTTCAGTGTCATACTATTCACATAATTGCCTGTCTGCCGAGAGAACAATTGCATAAACGCAGCTCCCGTCACCGTATCAGTGTCAGGACTTTGTGCGCAAGAATACGGATAGCCGTATGGATCAAAGCAGAATGAATTGTTTGTAAACCAGCCGTAGTTCTGTGCAACCGCCGTCTGACTGTACACATAGTCCGGATCATATGTGTCACCGTATCTGATTGAAGGCGCGCTGAAATACACAACCGCATTGCTGAACGAGAATCCTATTCTTCCCTTAGGACTGACTTTCATCGTCACATTCTGAATCTTTCCATTCTTAGGTTCAGCGGCATTTTTGAACTGCCATACATCAAAATACACATCATCGTTGAGCAAGTTATTGTTCAGTCCGTTGGCACGGCTGTTATAACTTACTGCGGAAGCAACATCCTGCGTGCCATCACTTTCTTCAGTCACCGTTGGATCGGCGTTGAGATTGTTGAGTGTTGACGCCGTTCCCTGTGTAACAACAAGCTGTCCGCTTGTTGCAGTTTTTCCAATGTTCCATGACAAGCCTGCTGTTCCCGTTCCGGCAGCAAGGGCAGTTCCATTCAGTTTTGCCGTTGCGCTTGTACCAATGTTGAATCCCACAAGCGTAATTCCTTCGTTTTCATGGACCGGATAATGTCCGCGCACTGAACGGCTGTACACTGAAGGATCAGATTTATAAAGCGGACTCAATTCAGTTGTCACCGTAGAAATATACGGCACGACATCAATCTGATACAACGGCTTGTTGTATTTTGCAACATCACTGTCTGCCGTTGCCGCTGTTTCTGATGAAGCATTCGCCACGGATCGCGCATCTTCCGCAACAATGCGTATCACTTTGTTCAGTCCGGCAATGTCGCTTATCTTTGAGGAATCCCAATCAAGTTCCCACGTCACATATTGTCCGCGCTGGTCAAAATAAACCGGCGTCACCGTGAACTTCCATCCGGCAGCAGACCATTTGTCCGTTCCTGTCCATACGCCTGCTGAGCATGTCGCCACTTTGTAATATGTTGCGCCACTTGAAGCAGTTGTCTTTGCACCATTCGCATTGAATCCAAATGTTGTGGAAGAACCGGCGGCTCCCGTGAAGGTGAATCCGTCAATTGTCATGTACAAGGCAGTAAGACGCTGATCATCATATGCCGTACCATTTACCACAATCTTTCCAGATACTTTTGGATCGCGGTCTTTTTCATTGTCAGTGGCGCCAGTTGCAAGGAATGATTCAGGCAAGTCTGCTTCAAGGTCAATGTGTCCTTCAAGGTCAGAGACCTTCTTCGCGCTTGCAGCATTATAAATGGAATTCTTTGTAACACTAGTCCAGCTAAACGGATTAATTGCGGAGCGAGGTGCAAAGTCGTCAAGCAAATCTATATCGAGCGTCACATTCACATATGCCGCAAGACTTGGATTCGTCGTATCGCCAGGCGTTGTTTCATCAGTGTTGTCGTAGAATGTCAAATTAACAGTGTGTCCGCTTGAAGCGGCAGAGCGTACTGTGCTGGTGAGCGTATCACCGGAAGTAAAACTTGAACCGCCAAGTTTAAGTCCGTACAGGGACGAACTTTTGTAAGTAATTGTGGAAAGCGCTGTTGTTGAACCAGTCTTTGCAGCAGTCAATGTGCCGTCGCCAAAAATATAGTTGAGCGGAGTAGTCGTCGTAATGTTGTTTCCGCCTGTTGTTTCTGGAATCACTGCAAGCGCATTTGTGCTGTTCTTCACAATGAATCTATTGCGGCTGTTGGCTATAATGTTGTTTGCGTCATCAAGAGAAGCGTGTGCCTTTGTCTCAAGATTCCATGCGGAAGTCGCCGCAAGACCGCTTGAACCTTCGGCAGCACGAGCATACACTTCGTACTCACTGTCATCATAAGTGCCGTTGCCGTTAAAGTCCGTGGCAAGATACAGTTTTGCCAGCTTAAGCGGATTGTTCTGCACTTGTGTTGTCAGACTTGTACTGCTCATGTTGCCGGCAGCATCAAACGCCACGCACACAATCGTGATGTTTCCATCTGGAATGAACGAAGCATTTGTCGTGCCGGTAAGCGTCCAGTTCTGTCCGTCAGTTGTGGTCACTTTTTCGTACATGCCGTCGCTATCAGGATCAACAAGCGTAAACGTTCCGTCGTTTTCAACCGTGATTGATTCAGAATAGGTGTCATCTATTACTTGCACATACGGAATAAATGCCGCTGTGTATGAAGTTTCAACCGCCGGTGCAAAGGAGACAATTCCATTTGTTGTGTCTACGGCTGCTATTCTTCTATATACTCCGCCAATCTTTATCATTCCTCCAACATGAATTCTTGCATTGCCTACAATACCGCTGTGCTTGAACTCTGTAGTGCTTGGACGCGTGCCGTTTGAAGAACCGTCCAATCCGTAAAGATAATTTGTTCCCACCGTTTCCCGTGCAAGTCCGGATGCCAGCGTGTTTGAACTTTTGTTTGCAGCGCTTGTGTAAACGGTCACAGAAGTGTTTGAAGCAAGCGGGTCATATATTTGGTCAACGCCAGTCTTTGTGCCGTTGCGGTAATAATAGAATGCGAGCTTGTCAAAGCCTGAGCCTTCATCTTTTACCTTTGTAGAAAGTGCAAATGCTCCATTGCTATTCTGCACCGGTGTTGTCTTGTCTACCAGTTTTGTTCCGTTGCCTGCAATGCCGTATGTAGCGTCAAATGCCGGAGCTGTGGAATCAATAAAGAACGTGTATGTGGAATTTCCACTCTTTGTAGGACTGCTGTTGTCGTTTGCATAAATGTAATAGCTTACCTTGCCTTCCGTACTATTGTTGATAGGAATGGAAAGCGTGTATCCATGTGTTGCGTCATGTGTTGTTCCGTCTTGATACGTGGTGTATGTTTGCTGTCCGCTCACCGTGTAGCCTGTTCCGGCAATAAGTGTCGTTGCTGTTTGGGAACCGATTGTTTCTGCAACGCTGTAGTCAACAATCTGCTCATTGTCCTCAACAGAAACAGTAAGATACCACTTGCCGCTGATATAGTTTGTTGAAGTTGTATCATATTCTTTTGAAGCTGATGTCTGCGTAACTGCCTGCACCGAAGCGCCGATTGTCGGAGCGCCCGTATCTATGGTAAGTTCAACAACGTTTGACCAAATGCCCGCATTGTTGTCGTTGTCAACTGCAATAGCACGCATCTTCAAGCCTCGCGATGTTGCTCCGCCAGTAGGATTCAATTCGTTCTTCGTATTGAGCGTCTTTGACCAGCTTGAAGCGTCATCAACTTTAATGCCCCACCAGTCCGCGGTAAGCACCGTATTGATTGAACTGTTGGCTACTCCTATGTCAGCAAGGGAACTAATGGTGTACCCCGCCGTTGCAAGCGCATTTTTATCTGCATCGGTGTAGTTGCCGTCATTGTCCAAGTCAATCTGCAAATAAACAGCTGTCGGCGTACCGTTGGAATCTGTTGCGGAACCATTCACCCGTATTCCGCCGCCAACCGTTGCGCCCGTTGCCGGATACAATATTTTTGCAGTAGGCCAGCCCGCGTATGGATTGAATTTGATGATGAAGTCGCGGTATACAGAAACATTCCCGACAACATCAGTGAGCTTTAAGTAAACAGGAATTGAATATACGTTGTCTGTAACTGATATTGTTCCGCTATATGTCGTTGTCTGCAAATCAGAATATTTCTTTAAAGAATCGTTGCCATTGTCTTTGTCTGGTTCCCCGTTGAATACAAACTTCCATGCGGTAGACGTTGAATTGGCAGCGAGCTTTCCGCCCCATGACGTGTCTGTTGCAAGCGCTGCGTCAGACTCAGCAGCCTGTGTTGAAGTCGGTACAAGCCACTGTACACCCGTCGTCGCTTTTATTCCTGCTCCGCCGGTATCGCTTGCAATGCCACTCAAGGCAATTTCCAGACCGGTGTATGTTTCGCTTGAAATCTTCTTGCCGCCGACTGTCTCCGTGCCAGGAGTGCTGATGGTAAGCTCATCAGTGTTAGGCGCAATGTTATCAAGGGTAAAGTTGTAGGTACCGTTGCCGTCAAGTTCACTCTGATCAACAACGCCCGCTGTTACAGACACTGTTCCTGACGTATATGTTGTGCTGTTTGCGCCGCCAAGGTCTATCACGCCGCTCGTCCATGTTGTAACCGTACTGTCTGTACTTGGAGTACCGGTAATTGTTGCATTCATGGAAGCATTCGCCTTGTCTTTTACGGTAAGTGTCATCTTCTTAATGCCGTTGTCATCAGCAGCGGTAAATGTCATGCGCACATACCGCCGTTCTGAGCCGCCTACAACGCCGTTTGTTGTAAACGCAGCAGTTTCCCAGTCTGTTTTGTTTGCGGAAAATTCAAGCATGGCTGTTTCAATGACAGGAGAAGCATTATCTGTCTTGTAGACAAGGGCTTCCGTGTCAATCAGCGTACTCGCCGCACGTTTAAATTCAACCTTAGGCATAAAGAGTTTGTTTTGTGCTTCTGTATTGCCCGTTGCAGAATAATTTGTCCAGAACTCAGTTCCACCTGCATCTTTGAAATAAAGATACAATGTCTTTGTTCCATCGGTGGAATTTATCGATTCGTATGACCAGTCTCCCGTTGACGTGCTAAAACTAAATGTTCCTGTCTGAACGTAATTGTTCCACGCTGAAGAAGTTGTAGGCACGGTTATCTGAGTGCCGATCACTTCATAGACTTTCAGGACACATGCACTTGTAATTTCATCATCATCGCTTATTGTTCCAGAAATCACACGGTCATATTTCATTACGCCTTTGTTTGCGGTGACATTTGTCACATTGAACAACGGTCGATCTGTGTTTTGGTCAACGCTGAACGTCCTTGTATTAGTAGTGGCGCTACTGTTGCCCGCTGCATCTTTTACAACAAGCCATATTGTCATTGAGCCTGTTGTTGCGGAATTGAAATAATCATCGGTGAATGTATTGAGCGAATATGACCATGCACCGTCAGAGGCAATGTCCACTGCGTACTGACGTGCCGTCTCGCTGTTCTTCTGAACATACAGCGTTCCCTTTGAAGTGCCGGTATCAAGCTGGCTTGTGTCAGAAGCACGACCGCTTATCGTGATTGTCTTGTTTACCACAGCGTCTTTAAGCGGAGTCAAGTATGTCACCGTAGGAGCCGTTACATCGATGTTCACCGTCGCAATGCTTTCTGTATGCGCATTGCCTGCATTGTCCAAAGCTGTTGCATTGATGACATTGATACCCTGCTTAAGTGTAGCAAGATTTGCCGCGCTCAAGGTGAGCTTGTATGTTGCAGGATTTGTTGCCGTATATGCAATTGTACCCAGCGTTGCCGTTATCGAGCCTGTATTCACTCCGGAAGCAGTGCCAGTGTCCACAACTTTACCAGTAAAGGTAATTTCCTTCGTTGCATTTGAAAGAACAGTCGCCGTGCTGTCCGGTTCAAACGATGGAGCAGTTCCATCAACTTTTACAGAGAACGGCCCTGACGCCGCAGAAATATTTCCCACTGAATCAACTGCCGCGATATAAAGATAATTTGCAGAACTGTTTGAATTGAATCCGCTTATTGTCGTGCTGAATTTGCATGCATCTCCATTAGATGCATTTGGTCCCACGGCAGAATTTTTATTTGTAGCAGTTGTTACGTCAGGATTTGTCGTTGACGCCGGCGTTGTATTCATCCAGTAATAAATTTTACTAATGCCGCTTCCAATGTTAGCTTCGTTATAATAACCGGTAAATGAAAGCGTCGTGTCGTTATACCAGCTGTCCGCGCTGTACGATTTGCCGCCTACGGTAAACACTGTGTCGCCAGTGCTTACAAAGACAGGCGCCGTTGTATCAAGAATATATGACACTGACGTAGAAGAAGTCTGCCCGTACGCGTCGGTTGCCGTATAGGTGATGACGTGAGTTTTATCACCCGTTGGCTTTGCAGTCACCGTGTCTGTCCACGGAGAACCATTTGTAACGGAATCTTCCACACTGTATGTTGACGTACCATCGTGCACCGCCTTAAGTGTCACCGTACCACTTGCGTCTGTCGCCGTGCCGGTTACTTTTATGGTTCCACTTGCAGAATAATACGTTCCTGAAGAAAGCGCCACATTGCTGAATACCGGTCCGCCGGAATCGACAGCGATTGTAAACGTCTTTGTTATTGTGCTGGTTGAGAACGTACCGTCGCTATCGGTAACAACAATCTGTAAATCATACGCACCTTCTGACAACGAAGTCAGCGGCACAGTGAGCGCATAAGTTGGCGTTGAAAGATTTGAATTGCTGAAAACATCATTTGTATACTCTGTGCCGGAATTTGTCTTACGACTCTTGATTACAATGGATTTGACGTTGTCATCATCAGAAATGGTTGCAAACAATTTATTGTTGCTTGTTATGCCGAACAAATTGGTAATGTCCTTCTTGTCGGTCACCGCTTTTTTTATATCTGCAACAGAAGCAATCGCATCATTTGCATTGCTAAATGAAACTGTCGGAACATCAGTTGCCTGATTTACAACAAGCGCTTTTGTATACAGCGCTGTTGTATCATACGAACCGGAGTTTCCAGCCTTGTCAACCGCAGTAACAACAACATTCATGCTCTTCAAATCAGTTAAAGCAGTTGTTTTAATTTTTGGCGTAAAGGAATACACCGAACCAAGAGAAACATCAACAAGCCCCGTCACCGGCGAACCATTGCTGTATACGGTGTACTTCACGGAAGAAAGATTTGTTTCAACAATGCCGCCGCTAACGGTAATAGAGCCGTTTACACAATTGTCGCCATTGTATGCAACAGGATCAGGGGTAACCTTTGTAATTGAAACGTTCGGAGGCAGTGTATCTATATGCACATATTTTTCCGCAATTGCAGACTTTGCGTTATTACCATCTATAGCTTTTATGGTAATGTCGTACAGATACAATTTATTTGAGCCTGATTCCGCCTTAAGCTCATCGGTATATCCTGTTCCATCAGCAATGTTGAATGTCCAGAATACATCATCAGAACTGCCAAACGTGCCGCTCGTTGCCGTCGCCGTGCCTGTTATCGTACCCTTTGTCGCGTTTCCGGCCGCTTCATCAGAAACAACGGCCGTCCATTCAACAGATGCCATCTTTATTCCCGAATTTGCCTGCGCCCTGCCGGTGAATGTCATAGCGCTTGTGTTGAATACAGACTGATTGGCAATGTCCTTTGCATTCGCCCTGTCTTCTGTGGCAGTCCAGCTGATAGACGGCGGATTTGTTGAACTTGCGCCTTTGAAGCCGTACTGCAATTTTTCCATCGGTTCAAGTTTAACATTGTCTCCATCAATGCCGGTTACTGCGATAATATAGTATTTGTTTGAAGCAACGGAATTTGGAAGTGTCAGCGAATATGAATATGACTCAACGGAACCCGCTGCATATTCGGTGTTCAGGAATTTTCCATCTTCATTTGCAAGAATATATCCACGCTTATTTTTTAATTCACCCGTTGAACTATCATAGTAATCACTGTCACCGTATTCAGAATTATCATCTTTGTATTTTGCATATGACTCCGTGGACTCATACATTTTTGTTCTAAGCGCTTCCGTCAAATCTGATGTGTCTGCAAACGGCCCGAACATATACACGCGCAATGTTGCCGGATCAACCGTTGTTCCATTAAGACCAGCCGTTTCAGTAATGTTTATTTTGTATGAAGCGCCATAGAGATTGTCACCAATATTATACACGCCTTCGTTTAAATTAGTGGTTTCTGTCACTGTATTGAATTTAAGGCCGCCCACACTATACCGCGGACTTGCATCTGCATTCAAAGAGAATGCCGTCAGTTCTATTCCCTGTGCATCCGGTGTTGTTGCATCTTTATACAATTTAAATGCAGCGCGCACTTTGTCTTGTTCTTCGGAAGAAAGTGTGCCGCCGTTTGTCGTCGTACCCGTAAAAGTGCCGTTCACGATTTTCTTTATATCGCTTACCTGCAAATTTTTCCCGGCAGCACTCAAATATGTTTTGTACACATCGTCGTTTCGATACACGGTGGTTGTGGAGTTTCCTGTCGTTGTGTTTGATTTTTCTTCAGGATTTGTATATTCCTTTGCAGTGTCAGTAAGCTGAACCTGACAGTAATATTTTTTTGCTCCAGCCTTTGAATTGTCGCCATAAATTGATTTGTAATGCGCATACACATCACCCGTTTCAGTATTGCTATAGCGTGCAATGGTGACGCTTGTGCCGCCGGAGGTTTCAATGTTTGTAAACTTATACGGCGCATTCACTTCATCAACAATATTTTTATTCTCATCGTACACGGTGACTTTCATGCTTGCTATAGGCGCATGGTCGTCTGCAATGGTGCCGGTAATGGTAAACACCGAGCCGTATGCCGTCGGGCTGTTTATATTTTTTGAACCTGGCCCTTTGATTACAAAAAGAGGCGCGGTATTGTCTATTTCAAAGCTGCGTGATGAAGTTCCCGATGTGTGTCCCGCGGCATCAGACGCAACAACGCTTATTTCATACTTGCCGTCAGGAAATTTATATCCTGAGGCGGCAGATGCGTCCGCTTCGTTCATGTTGAGCACATGCCAGTTCTTGTTGTCAACTTCGGCGTCATAGCTCCACGTCTTGCTTGACTCGGTGTTTGTCACCGTCACTGCAATGGCCGTTACGCCAAGGTCATCGTCGCACGTTCCTGCAAAAGTGAACGAACCTTTGATGACCGCGGATGACGGCGGGTACGTGATTTTTAATGTTGGGGCTTCGGTATCAACGGAAGCTCCCAAACCAATCTGACATGAAGTGACAATGTTCATCATGAAAATAAATGAACAGACAGCAAGAATGGACAGGCCAATACTTTTTTTTGAAAACATAGCAACCTCTTTTTAGGTTCAAACGAACTTTTCTTATTCTTCAATTATAGCAAACATTTTTGAGATGTGGGGAAAAATTTACAAAATCTCTACTTTTTTTAAAATTCATCTTAACTTGTAAAATGAATAAAAAAAGGCGGGCGAACTCTTTTTGCAGAGCGCGCCCGCCTTCGCTGAACAAATGCAGTGTACCCTTCACACGCACACTGCATTTTATTTTTTTTAATTTCCTACAAAGAACGCTGCACGGTAATCAGCTCCCGGATAGAATCCGATTGCGGCCGCATACGTGTTATTGTCAGCCGCCTTTGCCTGTGTCTCTATGCAGCTGCGAACATTTGTCACCTTCTGATTGAGCGGAGCTGTCATTGTTTCCCAGCCGCCTTCTGCAGTGCCGTCGTTGTTAAAATCGAGCGAACTGTCATAGTAGGCAATCTTCATACCATCGTAAGAGTTGATTCTTCCAAGGTAAGAGATATACGGAGTTGTGCCGTTGAGCGCAAGGTCAATGTACGTGCCTGAATCATCGATTGTCTGAGACGTTCCAAACGTATATGCCGTTGTTCCATTTGTCGGCGCATTCGTTGACTTGATGTAGACAAGCTGGTTCTTCATGTTCTGGAAGGCAATGTGCAAATATCCTGAAGAATCTATTTCCGCAGAAATATAAGACACTTGAGTTCCATAGTTTGGATCACTTGTACCAAGAACATCCTGCACTGTCCATTTCGATACATTTCCCTTAGGATTTGTAGCACTTGCGCGCGCCAGTTTAAGCACACCGTTGCTTGCATCGTAATACACGATAACCGGATACTTTGTGCTTGTCAAAGCAAGCGCCACGCTGTCGCCGGTACCAGTACAACGTGTTGTTCCGGTAAAGCGCGCGGCTGTCAGCGATACAGAAGAACCGTCAGAATATGTTCCGCTGTCATCAGAGTCTGTTCCGCCGTCGATGTTCACCCAGCTGAATTCAGTCGTTGCGTCCATACTGTAGTCTTCTACCGTATTCGAGTAATGTATAGAGTTTGTTATTTTGTCGTAATAGGCAACATGGATACGATCGCTTGCTGCTGTACCTGCACGCTTTACACGGAAGTTCTTAAACTGCTGCAGCATCTGGTTATGATAGAAAAGTTCAAAACGTAATACCTTTCTGTAATCACGACCTACATAAATTGTGTTTACACTATCATCGTAACAGTATAGTCCGCCTGCATCGTTAGAGTCTGATGTCCATGAACCAGCTGTTCCGCCCTGATAGTTTGCCGAATAGAGCACGTTCACCTGTCCGCCTGTACCGCTTCCTGTCACGCAGAGATCAGTCTCTTCCGGCGGGTCATACGTGTAGAACACTTCCGTTTTTGCAGCAAACGAAGCATAGTTCACTGTCGCGCTAGAATAGTTGCTGAAGGATGCAAACAGCGTACCGTCTGTGGCCTTTGCCATTGCCGGGTAAACAGCATTGCTGCTGCTTTTGAATGTGTCTGCCGCGTTCACACGCCATATCTGCACATAGCGGTCATCGCTCAGCGTTGTGCGGTCATACAGCTGCGTTGTATCTTCCGTGTTGTATGCAGTATATGCGTTCAGATTGTTGAGCGCCGGTACGCTGTTCACCGTAAGAAGGAGATAGCCACTCTTGGCTGCAGCAGGAACCGTGAACTGCAGGTTGCTTCCAGAAATCGTCGGAGTTCCAAACGCAGTGGCTGCCGTTGTAATAGTTGAACCGGCTCTGTCAGAAGTAATAACCAAAGAAGTATTTGTGGTGTAGGCAATGTTAAAGCCGGTAATTGTATTGAGCGTTTCTCCGCGGAGCAACGCAACAGCGCCGCTTCTTGTGCGATACGTGTTGTAGCTGCTGTTGCGGGCAATGCCCTTCATGTACGGAACAATATCCATTCTGTAGTGCGGAGAAGGCGTACCGCTCACTGTATTGGTAGAACTTGTTGTAGAAGTGTTAGCAGTAGCATCTTTTGACAGTACGTCAGCAGAAACATCTGCAAGCGCAAACACTTGTGTGGTTCCGCTGTAGACTTTGCTCGTATCAATATCAAGCTGCCATTTTGCAGTATGTCCGCCCTGATCAATGGTGTTGCTCAGCACTTGGAATTTCCAGCCGTTTGATTCAACCGTTGCCGTACTGTTCACCAAATCCCAGTTTCCTGAAGTTGTATTATACGTTGCAAGTTTTGTTGAAGCGCCAGCTGTACCGCCGTTGAGTTTAATTCCAGTAATTCCTATGTCAATTTCGCTCAGACGAGTTTCATCATAAGAAGTTCCGGTAAGTGTAATCAGACCGCTCACCTTAGGATCGCCATCTTTTACACCTGTCGTACCAGACTTATTTCCGCTTGCCGTCCAGTCGCTTTCAAGTTCAATGTGACCCTTAAGGTCTGCCTTCTTTGCAGCGTTTGCAGAATCATATACTGAGTTGTCGGTAAGACTTGTCCAGTGGAACGGATCAAATGTTGCCGTAGGCTTCATGTCGTCAACCAAATCAATGTCGAGCGTCACATTCACATATGCCGCAAGGCTTGGATTCGTCGTATCGCCAGGCGTTGTTTCATCAGTGTTGTCATAGAAGGTAACATTGACCGTATGTCCGCTTGAAGCGGCAGAACGTACTGTGCTGGTGAGCGTATCACCTGAAGTAAATTTTCCACCCGCAAGAGAAAGTCCGTAGCCGGTATTACTGCTGTTTGAAAGCACTGCGCATGCAGCCGTAGTACCTGTCTTTGCAGCAGTCAATGTGCCATCGCCAAAAATATAGTTGAGCGGTGTAGTCGTCGTAATGTTGTTTCCGCCTGTTGTTTCTGGAATCACTGCAAGCGCATTTGTGCTGTTCTTTACAATGAATCTGATGCGGTTGTTTGCAACAATATTATTTTCGGCGTCAAGAGAAGCATGTTGCTTTGTTTCAAGGTTCCATGCTGTTGTGTTAGCCATATTTTCTGCAGCGCGGGCATATGTTTCATATTCTGTAGCATCATAGCTGCCGTTACCATTCAAGTCTGTTGCAAGATAAATCTTTGTCAACTTAAGCGGATTGTTCTGCACTTGTGTAGTCAGGCTTGTGCTGCTTATGTTGCCGGCTTTATCAAATGCCACACAGTAAATGATAATGTTGCCATCTGGTATGTATGTTGAATTTGTTGTGCCGGTGAGCGTCCAGTTCTTGTTGTCCTGCGTAGACACCATTTCGTACATGCCATCGCCATCGCTGTCATTACCAAGCGTACCGTCTTCATTGAGCGTTTCACTGTATGTACTGTCAACAACCTGCGCATACGGAATAAATGCCGTTGTGAACGATGTGTCAACCGGCGATGAGAATGTGACAATGCCGTTTGTCGTATCAACGGCGGAAATTGTACGGTATACGCCGCCAATCTTAATGAGTCCGCCCATTCTGATATGAGCATTGCTCTTGATTCCAGAATGTGTAAATGTCGTTGTGCTGCCACGTGTTCCGCCCGTTGAACAATCAAGTCCAAACAAGCTGTCTGCTTTAGCAATGCCTGTGGCAAGTGTACCAGCCGATTTATTTGCTGCAGTTGTATAGATTGTTGTGCTTGATGTGCTTATAAGCGGATCGTACACCTTGTCTACACCAGTCTTTGTACCTGAACGATAATAGAAGAATGCGAGCTTGTCAAAGCCTGAGCCTTCATCTTTTATCTTTGTAGAAAGCGCAAATGCTCCGTTGCTGTTCTGCACCGGTGTTGATTTGTCTACCAGCTTTGTTCCGTTGCCTGCAATGCCGTATGTCGTGTCAAAGGCAGGGGCAGTAGAATCTACATAGAATGTAAACGTTGCATTGCCGGACTTTACCGGAGTGCTGTTGTCTTCCGTGTAGATGTAATACTTTACCGTACCTTCGGTTGCATGGTTAATCGGAATGGTAAGCGTGTATCCTGTTGTTGCAGTATGAGCTACGCCGTCTTTGTCTGTTGTATATGTTGTCTCACTGCTCACCGTATAGCCTGTTCCTGCGGTAAGTGTTGTAGCAGAACCAGAGCCTACTGTTTCCTGCACACTGTATTTCTTAATCTTCTCATTGTCTTCAACAGACACTTTGAGTGACCATGCACCGGAAATATAGTTAACTCCAGTTGTTTCATAGCTCTTGGAAGAAGAAGCCTGCACAATGCTCTGAACGGACTTTCCAATTTCCGGAGCGCCTGTATCGACCGTGAGCGCAACTTCATTTGACCACAAGCCGGCGTTTTTGTCGCTGTCAACCGCAATGGCACGCATCGTTATGTTGTGCACCGTTCCGCTTGAAGGATCAAGTTCGTGATTGCTGTTCAAAGAAAGTGACCAAGCAACTGCATCTTCCGCCTTGATTCCCCACCAACCAACAGATTTAACAATGCTTGTATCGGTAATTTGCTTGTTGTCCAATGTATTTCCAATGTCAACCTGGTTTGTTCCCGTTCCGGCAGTCCAGATGGTGTATCCCTTTGCGGCAAGATTTTCCTTGTCATCATCGTAGTAATCGCCGTCGTTGTCCAAGTCAACCTGAACAAATACTGAAGAAGCGGAACCAACCAAGTCTGTTGTAAAACCATTCACACGTATTTCACCACCAACGGTCGCTCCTGTTGCCGGATAGCTTATGTATGTTTTCGGCCAACCCAGGTGCGGATTGAATTTGAGTATAAAGTTACGATAGATTGACACGTTTCCAATATCATCAGTAAGTCTGAGGTAAATAGGAATTGAATAGACGTTTGCATTTTCAGTGATTGTGCCCGCATACGTAGTAGCATACAAATCAGTATATGTCCTGAGATCCGCGTTGTCGGAACCATTGAATACAAACTTCCATGCGGTAGACGTTGAATTGGCAGCGAGCTTTCCGCCCCATGACGTGTCTGCTGCAAGCACTGCGTCAGACGCAGCAGCCTGTGTTGAAGTCGGTACGAGCCACTGTACGCCTGTCACCGATTTCATTCCTGCTCCGCCGGTGTCGCTTGCAATACCGCCAAAGGCAATGTCCAAGCCAGTGTACACTTCGCTAGAAATCTTATTGCTGCCGCTTGTAGTTGTTTCCGGAGCATTTATTGTAAGCTGATTTGTGTCAGGCGCAATATTATCTATAGTAAAGTTGTATGTGTTGCCGCCAGAAAGGTTACTCTGGTCAATGACGCTTGCAGTCACAACGGCAGTTCCTGACGTATACGTCGTGCTATTTGCACCACCAAGGTCTATAATGCCGCTTGTCCATGTTGTGTCGGCGCTTGTTGTATTTGCCGTACCGCTCAGCGATACAGCAATTGTATTTGACGCAGCGTCTTTAACACCAATGGTCATATTCTTTATACCGTTGCTGTCCGCGGCAGTAAATGTCAAACGCACATACCGTCGTGATGCGCCGCCAACAATACCAGTCGCCGTAAATGCAACTTCCGTCCAGTTGGTTTGGTCAGCAGAATATTCAAGTTTTGCTGTCTTGATAACAGGTGAAGTACCGTCTGTCTTGTAGACAAGGGCCGTTGTATTGTCTGCAATGTTAAGCCGTTTGTATTCAACTTGAGGCATATTTATCTTATTCTGTGCCGCCGAGTTGCCAGAAGCGTTGTAGTTCGTCCAGAATTCAGTGCCCTTCGCATCTTTGAAATACAAATACAGTGTCTTCGTTCCATCTTCCGCACTTATTGGAGCATATGACCAGTCGCCCGTTGTTTTGTTGAAACTGCACGTTCCTGTCTGCGTGTAACTGCTCCATGCTGCTGAAGTTGTCGGAACGCTGTTCTGAGTTGCGGTCTGCTCGTAAACCTTAAGCACACATGCATCAGAAATTCCATCATCATCAGAAATTGTTCCGGTGAGCACCGTGTCATATTTCATGACGCCGTTGTTGCCGTCAATGTTTGTCACATTGAAAATAGGTCGGTCTGCGTTAGGGTCAACGGTGTACTGGTACACATAGATACTCTGGTTTGCCGCGCTGTCAGTTGCAAGAATCTTAATGTATGCAGTTTCCGCTGAGCCGGTGTACGTATTGCCAAGCGTACCGCCATTGCTGAGCATTGTCTTGCCGCTTGTAACTTGCTTCGTGAAAGACCAGCTGTATGCGCTTGTATCATTTGCAGTTCCAACAAGCGTATCATTTGTCGTAATTGCCGCCGTACTGTCATTGAGTGAAGTGTAAACAGAAACGCTGCTCAAAGTGAAGTTATCTGTCGCGGTTCCGACAAATGTTGCTGTTCCGTTGATAGAAGATACTGTTCCTGTCGGAGTGGAATCTGTCGTAGTAGCTCCATTGACAACCGCCACTTTCTTGAGACGCTGCGAAGAATATGTTGAGGAAACAACAACTTCCGGAGAATCTTTGTCTATTGTAAGCGCAAATATCTGCTGTGATCCACCGTTGCCTGCGGTGTCTTTTGGAGTCGCCTTTACTTCGCCACCGGCACTCAGCTTTGCCTTTGCAATAACTGCCTTCCAGCCGGTGATGGTATTCTTATTAGCCACAGAATATGCTGCGTATGTCGCGCTCTTTGCTTTGTCAAACGTGGTCACGTCTGCTGCCGTTGTATAAGTCACGGTTGCACCAGAATCAGTTCCGGCGATTGTGAACGTAAGTCCGCTTACGCCGCTTGCAGCATCTTTTATTGTTCCGTAAAGAGTCATGTCGTTCTGACCGTTTGCAAGAACGGTTCCACCTGCATCTTTGTATGAAGTGCCGTCAAACGTGCAGAACTTTGAAGCAAATTCTGGAGCTTCCTGGTCAACATGCACATTGTATGTTGAAATGCTGCTCAAGTTTCCAGCCGCATCCTGTGCCTGGATAAGAAGCTGGTTGTCGCTTCCGTCAAATCCGCCGGCAGTAACATTGTATGCCACCGCACTTCCCGTTGAGTTGGTAAGCGTGATAAAGCCATCATGTGTCGCTGACAAATCTGTCGGCAATGTCTTTGCTGAAGTTTTAACATAATAGTAAATTTTTGCAAGCCCTGAACCATTTTCAGTGTAGTAGCCTACGACCGGAAGTGTTTCCGCTTTATACCACACAGAGTCACTCCACACCGCATCATTTATCTTGAATGGATGACTTGCATCTGCAGCGGCAACAACAACAGGCGTTGTTGTATCAATGGTATATGAAATGGTATTCGTTGTTGACTGGCCATATTTGTCAACGGCAGTATACATAACTGAGTGAGCCCCTTCTGTTCCAGATACCGTTATTGAGTCTGTCCATTCAGTTCCGCTTGGAATACCTTTCTCTGTCGCATATGCTGAACCAGTACCATTTGATTTGAGTGTCAACACGCCACTTGAATCAGTGACGGTTCCCCGGGCTGTAATAGTATCAGAACCCGTATAGTACGTGCGGTCCGTAGAAACATTGCTAAACACCGGGGCGCCTGCATCGACAGCAATGGTCAATCCGCTTGTTGTTGTTGAATAAGTTGACGCGTTCGCCGTATCTGTGACAACTATCTGCAGGTCAAACGCACCCTCTGTGCTAAGAACATACGTGTACTGTAATGAAGTAGAATTTACATTTTCTTTTCCGCCAATTTTAGCATATGTTCCAATGCCTGCCGTACGGCTGTTGATTACAACGTCTTTAATTCCATCATCATCAGATATGTTGATGCTCAGCTTATTATTATTGCTCGGGTCAAACAAGTTTGTAAGCGTAGCCCCGCCCGTTACTGCAGTTTTAATTTTAGCAACAGTATCAATTGTTCCAGTTGCATTGCCGAATGAAACAACCGGTGCATCAGTGCTCTGATCGATAAGGTATGCTGTATTGCTATTGAATGTTGTTGTGTCGCAAGAAGAGCTGTTGCCGGCCTTATCTGTTGCAGTGAATTTAATATTTATCGGCTTGGTATCAGTGAGCGATGTTGTATCAATAGTCACCTTAGGCGCATATACTGCTCCAAGGTCTGTTAATGAACCACTCTGTGTTCCATCACAGTAGACAACATATGAAACGCTCTTGAGGTTTGTATCATCTATCTTTGGAGTAACGGTAATCTTTCCGTTGACACAATTACTACCGTTCTTTACAACAACCGGTGTCACCGAGTCAATCGACACCGTTGGCTTTATCGTATCAACGTGAATGTACCGCTCAAGGTTTGCTGATTGAGCATTGTTCTTATCAAACGCGGCGATTGTCACATCATACATGTACAACTTGCCGCTATCAAGTTCAGCTTTATACAAGCTATAATTTGTTCCGCTGCTGAGGCTGAAGCTCCAGTCTTCTGTGGCCTCATCATAAGCACTATCGGTAGCTGTAGCTTCTCCAGTAATAGTTCCTAACGTTGTATTATTATCGGACTCATCAATAACAGCGACGCTCCATTTGACCTTAGCAATAGTAGAACCGCCAACTGCATTTGCTTTTCCAGAGAACGAAATGTCACTTGTATTATAGATGCCCTGGTTTGCTATATTAACAGAAGGTTTGGCCGCACTGTAAGCATCCATTGTTACGGTTGGAGGATTTGTTGAGTTTGCGCCCTTGAATCCGAATGAATAACCATCGGCATGCGTAAGCTCAATGTTGTCAGCATCAGTACCGGTCGCAGCAATGAGATAATAATTGCCAGAAACAACATTTGTCGGAGTTGACACCTGATATGAATATGACTCAACCGTACTTGATGTATAGTCCTCGGTGTTTATAAAGTGGTCTTTCTCGTTCTTAAGAATGTAACCTCTTCCATTTGTCAGCACACCGTTTGTATCGTAATAAGATTCGGTACCATTATCACCTGCATACGTCTTAACGTCATTATAAATAGCGTCGACGTTAGCTGCAACATTGGTGAGCGTATCAAACGGTCCGAACATGTAGACGCGCAAAGTCTCTGGATTAACATATGTTCCGTTGCGTCCTGCTGTTGCTGTAACACTGAGTTTATATGCTGCGCCTGACTGGTTGTCATCGATATTGTATTTTCCATTATCAGGCTTAGTTAGCTCTGTTGTAGTATTGAATTTAAGACCGCCCACATCAAATTTCGGGCTTGCGTCTGCATTCAAAGAGAAGGCAACTTTAGTAATTCCTTTTCCAACAGAAGTAGGCGTGCCGTCTGAAGGCTTAAACACATTCCGCACTTCTGCAATCTGTGTGCTTGTAAGTGTATCGCCGTTTGTTGTCGTGCCGGTGAATGTTCCGTTCACAATTTTCTTTATATCGCTTGCCTGAAGATTCAGTCCTGCACTGCTCAAGTATTTTGTATACACATCGTCATTGAGATAAACTGTTGACGTTGTATTTCCTAAGGTAAGATTTGATGATTCACTTGGATTTGTATATTCCTTTGCGGTATCAGTCAGCTGCACTTCGCAGTAATACTCTTGTGTGCCGGCCTTGGGATTTGTTCCATAAATATCGGTATATCTTGTATACACATCACCAGTCTGGCCGGTTGATGTATAGCGTGCAATGGTGACGCTTGTGCCGCCGGAAGTTTCAATGTTTGTAAACTTATACGGATTGTCCTCTGTGTCCGCAATGACTGTGTTGTTTTTATCCAAAATAGTGACTTTCATGCTTGCTATAGGAGCATGGTCGTCTGCAATGGTGCCGGTAACCGTAAACACCGAGCCGTATGCCGTCGGACTTGTAATGTCTCCAGAACCTGGTCCTTTGATTACAAAAAGAGGCGCGGTATTGTCTATTTCAAAGCTGCGTGATGAAGTTCCCGATGTGTGTCCCGCGGCATCAGACGCAACAACGCTTATTTCATACTTGCCGTCAGGAAATTTATATCCTGAGGCGGCAGATGCGTCCGCTTCGTTCATGTTGAGCACATGCCAGTTCTTGTTGTCAACTTCGGCGTCATAGCTCCACGTCTTGCTTGACTCGGTGTTTGTCACCGTCACTGCAATGGCCGTTACGCCAAGGTCATCGTCGCACGTTCCTGCAAAAGTGAACGAACCTTTGATGACCGCGGATGACGGCGGGTACGTGATTTTTAATGTTGGGGCTTCGGTATCAACGGAAGCTCCCAAACCAATCTGACATGACATAACACTTGTTATTGAAGTAACAAGGAAGAACGTTGCAATTGCAACCCACACACTTTTTCTTGCTGAACGCATAACTTCACTCCTGCCTAAAAGGCACACTCTTTTTAGCAAGCCGCATTTAAGAACAACCGTACAAAGGGTCATTCTACTTTACATTCTTGATTTTTATAAAGGAACAGACAGACAGTCATGACAACCGTCTGCCCTTCCTTTCCAGCCTATCTCTTTTTTATATCAGAACACATTGACACGCAAGCCGAATGACACTGTTGGCACGTAGCGGTCTGCACCGTCGCCAGCAACATCAGACGGAATGAACCACAGCTGCGGTTCCGTATACAACGCCCATGTCTTGAAGCGTTTAAAGTCGCGGATAGTGATGCGCGGGAATTCAATCTGTATCAATGCTGCAGAAAGAATCTGTGCAACAGGATCTCCGTTCTTGTCAGTAGCTCCTGACTGTGAGAACCAAGAGAAGTTAGCGCCTACAGAGAATGTAGCGCTGAGCCAGTCCCAGTCACGGCCAAAGAAATAGCGGAACGGCAGATAAGCAAGCTGTGCAATAATCTTTGCGCCAAGCACGACATCACCACCAAAGCGCAAGTTTGTATACTCAATGTCTTCGTCTGCAATCATCGGGTTGGCAATTCTTGCAAGAACAGCGGTCACCATGTCGCGCTGATTCTGTGTGAACTGTCCGTAGTTAGCCTGAATCTTTACCGCGTTGTCAAATGCCGTAAGACCAAGTCCCACATCCCACAATGTTGCTCCCCAGAATGATGTGTCAAAGTACAATCCCTGAATGAATCCTGGAACTTCATACGCAGCCTTGTCACCTTTGCGCAATGTAAGCGTTACGTCCTTAAGAGAAACGTCATCGTTTGACAATCCTGCAAAGTCAAGATGCTGGTTGTAGTGTCCGCCTTCACCAGGTGATATGAGTTTAATGGTAGGTCCGGTGCGGTCAACCTGCACGATTGTACGGGTAATTGCATTCTCACCATTCATCATCTCTGCCTTGATGAGCATGAAATGATAGCCGGCTTCAATGTCTTCGTTTTCAACACGGTACTGCCATTTGCCTTTGTTTTCTTTTGAAACAGGAATGAATGATTTACCGTTATCAAAGCTCAAGAACACCTGTTTGATTGTCTTTGCTTCAATTGCAGCACGTTTCTCGCGGGCAGTGTCCTTTGCCTTGAGTGCGTCAATATCTTCCTGCGACATAGTGTAGCCGGCATCACCCTTGATAAGCGGGCGGTTCATTGCAAAGTCGCCGTATGTAAAGTTGTCAAGCGTTACCCACGGACCGGTCTTGCTGTACACCAGATACTGTTCATTTGAAGAAATTGTCTTGCCGCTTTCTGTTGTAGCAATGACCTTATATTTGTGCTGTCCTTCAGTAATCATGTCAGGGACATCTGCGCTGAGCGACGGCGTGATAGTGAATTTGAAGTAGCCGCTTTCTGTAATCTGTGTTGGAGAAAGGCCTTCAACAATTTTGTCGTCAACATACAGCACTACCTGCGTGATTGGTTCCTCATCGCTTGTTGCTGTTCCGTAGATATTAAATACACCACGAGTCGTTTCGCCATTGAGCGGGTAGAGCAAATCCACTTTGGTAAGCGGTTTGTTTTTATCAAGCTGAATGTTGCGGCTGACACGGGTGATGTTTCCTGCGGCATCAGTACCAGTAAGCTCAATGTTGTAGAAGCCATTATCAAGCGTGCTCAAGTCAATGACCTGAGAAATAATTTCTGACGGAACAAGGTCTGTGCGTGACAGTTTGTCAGAAACTTTCTTTCCAGCGTCAAGGGAACGAACCGTAATGTACAGTTCCTTCAAGCCAATGTTATCTGTTGTCTGACCTGAGAAGAATACGTTGCGTGTTGTCTTGCTGTCATCAAGCGGCAGCTCAAGGTTAAGGTTAGGGCTTGTGTTATCAACGTTTATAAGCGTTGAATACAAACCGGTAATATCGTAGCCATCCCAAATCTTTACAAACACAACGTGTGTCGCATCCTGAACAACGCGTGTATCAAAAGTATATGTCCATTCCGTCGTGCCAATTGCATCGTTATAACTTGCACCGTTGTCTACAGAAATCTGAACTTTCTTGATTCCGTTCTTATCAGACGCCGTGCCTTTTATTGTCACCGTGCCTCTGACTGTTTCGCTGATGAGCGGTGCTGAAACATTGCCTTTTGGCTCTTCAAGAGAAATGCGGAATTTGCGGCTTGTCTCAGGACCTTTAACGCCGTGAATATCCTCTGCATACACGGTGACCGTGTGCTCGTTGTCAGTCATTGCAGAAAGCGGAACGTTCATGTTGAAGCTCGTGCCGTATTCCGGAAGTGCCTGATAGTCACCCTTGTCCATCTTGTACCAGATTTTGCTCGGTCCATCATCATCGTATATAACGCCAGAAACAACAAAGTCACGCGTAATAACTTCATTTTCAACAGGAAGATGAATTTCTGCGCGCGGCAGGTCGCTTGCTGCGTCTACCTTGAAGTCCCATGTATTTACAGTAGTTGCATTGCCCGCCTTGTCGGTAAAGACAAACGCCATCTTGTTGTCTATCGGTTTTTCTTCAGTGCCAACAAGGGTTGTCGGCATGGAAGTAATGTCTATGTTTGACCTGAGTTTTTTGTCAGGGCTTACATATTCAACGGAAGCAAGGCTGCCCGCTTCTTTTACAGAGAATGCAATCACGTTTTCGCCGTTGACCACCGCTTCCGCCTCAGGAATGACGGTCGTAACTTCTGGCGGAGTTGTGTCTTTCTGCACTGCAGTATTTACAACCGTCACTTTGCCTGCGTTGTCAGTTGCACGCAAATCAACCGGAACAAATCCGTCTTCTAGCGTAGATATATCTGCATCAAGTTTGAATGAGCCGCTCTTTGTTATAGAAACTGCATTCCATGTAGCCTGGTTGTCAAAGCTCATCTCAAGCGTTGCAATTCCGTTACCGTCGCTTACCGTTCCTTCAATGCCCAGCTTCTTCTGAACCCATCCCATTGCAGCAGGTGCAGTCAGTGTGATTGTCGGATTTGCTGTATCTACCATAAGTGACACTGATGGCGCAGTATACACTGCTCCGCCGGCATCAGTTACTTTAAGAGACACATCTCTGAACAAGCCGTCTGCGGTGGCAGCTATAGTCACCATGTTGCCATTTACAATAGCGTTCAGTCCGTTCTGCGCCGGTGAAATTGTCGCCGTAATCGGTCCCTGAACATTTGCAAAAGCAGTAAGCGGAACGCCGCCGTCAAGAATGTATCGTCCGCGGGTGTTGTCGTATGTTACGCCGTCAAGCGGTGTCCAATACACATCCGCAGTATCATCAACACGTGAAGAATCATGGTTTCTTAAAACAAATACCGTTCCGCGCGCAACTGCGGCATTTCCCACAGCGTTTGTCGCCGTAGCGGTTATCGTGGTGATGCGCGATGGAAGGTTCTGCAACGGAATGTCAACTTCGTATTCGCCGTCTGCAACAGCACGAATTCCCTTTGCATCGATAGTACCCGACTGAGAAACATCTCCACCAGGAACATTTTCGCCGCTGATATTCCACTGCACATTGCTTACCGGAGCATTGCTCATGATGGTAACGGTCGCTTTGTGTGACGCTTCTTTTTCAACGCCACGGTCAAGGACGAGCGACATACCGCTCTGGTAGTTAGTTCCACTGATATTGTTTATATATGCGGACATGCCGCCTTGTTTCGTAATTGAATATGAAGAAGAAAGAGGCGCTTTGCTGTCTGAAGTATTCACGCTGAACGAGAAATTGTTTTTTCCAGGTTTCATGTCTTCTGCTTTAAATACATCAAACGTAACATTGGTGTATCCCTGATATACCGCGACTGCGTACAGATTGATTCCTTCAAACCAATATGATGCAGGCGCAGCAGGTGCTGTGGCAGCAGGAACAGTGCCGTCTGCAGCAGGCTCCGGTGTCGGAACATCAGAAATAGAGCGTACAGCCACGGCCTTTGCAGTTGACTGCCCGGTTGAATTGCTTGCCACAATTTCAATTACAGACATACCGTCGGGAATATCGCCCTTCTTAAAGGTAAGCGAGAATGAACCGTTTTTATGAACAGTTACACTTGTAGCGCTGCCAAGCGGCGGTACCGGAGATGCTGCGGAAGAAATGACAACGCCGTTTGCATATTGAACCCTCGCTGACATAACGCGATACACAAGATTTGCAGAAGGATCTGTCGTTCCCTTTACGGTGAGGGTGTCTTTCATTTCGACCGGAGTCTTTGTATCTTCGCTGTCGTCTTCTATTGTAAGAGCAGGAGGCGTTCCGTCGGCAATGAAATAAATCTTGCGGGAATCATACTTTGCTCCCTTGTCTGTTGTTACGCGAACAACGACTGGATCAGAGCCGCCTGTTCCTGGATTAAGAATTATTGTGTTGCCGTCAAATGCAGCAGTTGCAGCTTTTGTTGCAGGAACAAGTTCCACTCTTCTGATTGTTCCGCCTACAAAATATCCTGTCACCGGTCTTTCCGGATTATTTACAATGCCACCGTCATTTGCAACCGTTGAATCAGTAAAGTAAACGCCTGCTGTTGCTGAGTACACGCGGGAAAGGTTGCGCATATTGAGCAAGGCATGATGCACCGTCGTGCGGTCATAAATATCTTTTGCTGTAATTGCAAGTTTTACAATTCCCCAAGGAGCATTGCTCAGCGGAACATTCACTGCAATCTTCTTTTCTCCACCTTTAACCGTTATAGGAGTAGACTCTATTCCGTCTTTGCCCCAAGTCAATTCATAACTTACTTCCTTAAGGCCGCAAGTAGAATTTGCAGCAGTCTGATACACCGGGTCGCCATCAGGGTTAATTTCCATGCCATCAGTAAAGTTAACTGTTGTACCGCCAGTCTTTACCGCAGCCTTGTCAAACACAGGAGCAACACCTTTAGCATTGAATGCGACCGTAGTGCTGTTTCCTTTTACGCCATATTTGTCCGTTGCATATGCGGTGATGGTATGCCTTCCGTTTGCAAGCTCGCCTGCAATAGCGGCATAGAACACGCCAAGACATGACACCGTCTGCTCTGCGCCATTATCAACTTTGTAAGAAACGCTCACCACGCCGTCATCATCGCTTGCAATACCGCGCAGGAATAAAGAGCCGTTTGTGCCTTCAACCGTTCCGTCTGTTGCCGGGAACATAATCTTCACAACAGGCTTGTCAGCTTCCTGGTCAATTTTAATTGTCTTTTTTACCGTGACAACGTTGCCCGCAGTATCAACCGCAGTAACGCTGAATTCCGGAGACTTTGCCATGCCAATGGCATTTACTTCTTTCTGCCAATACGGGTTGCCCGCAATCAAATCAAAATCACCTGACTCTGTTCCAAACTTCCAGCTCAGACGCTGAATACCAATGGTGTCTTTTGCATAGCCTGCAATGGTGAACACGCCGTTCACTGCCTCATCCGCAGGGGAAACAATTTTTACATCAGGGCTTGTGTTATCTATGAAATACAGGAATGAATAAATGCCGACGGAGCCAGCGTTGTCTGTAGCTTTGAACCAGCAGACCGCAGGACCATCCTTAGACTTGCGTGTGTCAATCGGAACGGTGAAAGACCAATATTCAGTAAGACCATTTTCATCTGGTTCCTTGAGCTTTTCATCTTTTATCTTGAGCTTTGTAAAATATTGTCCGCCGTCAAGACTGTACTCAAGCTGGCGTATACCGTTACCATCTTGAATTGTACCGTCGAGATTTATTTTGCCGCTTACAAGCGTGCCCATGCCAATGTTTGTCACCGCTGTCACCGGAGCACGGCGATCAAGCTGCCAAATCAATTTTACGCTGTGACCGCGCAGACCATTTACATCCGTGCCAAAGACTTCAATTGAGTGTGGACCTTCTTTAAGATTGTTTGTGTCAAGGTAGAATGACCAGAATTCTTTTCCGGTTGCAGTCTGTATGTTGTCTTCATCGCCATCAAAAATAATATTGACGTGGTCAACAGCATCATCATCGATACACGTACCGACAATATTCAAGTTGCCCGGGATACGCATGTTTTCCACAGGGTTTGTAATGCCCGCAACAGGAAGGTCTGATTCCGTATCAATCTTAATATTGTACGGACCGGCGATAGTCTGGTTGCCAGCTTTATCTGTGGCAGTAACCATGATGTTGTACTTTCCTGACGGTTTGTCATTAATGTCAAACGTTTCCTGCCAGCTGTTTTTATCGCCGACAGAACGGTCCGTTACATCCTTTTTACCGCCTGCAAAAGCTGCAAAAACCATCAAACTCAATAAAACTGAAAAAAACACACTCTTTTTGTTCATTTGGCATTCCTTTTTTCATAAAGAAAAATAGAGATATTAGAATTATCAACGAATTTTGTTGAATTGTCAAATTTAAAGTTAGAATATGCAAGAAAATACAAACTTTCTTTATTTAGCCTTAAATAAGTCCAAAAAACAAACTCCGCAACCGGTTTCCTTTATTACAAGGAAAATAAAAACTAGCACTACAAGTATCGGCAGAAAGCATGGATTTCTTGAAGCGGGCGTGTTATACTTATTGTTCATGAAAAATGAAACCGCAGAACAAGCAGCAAAACTTCAATCTTACATCGACAGCAGCAAGAGAATTGTATTTTTTGGCGGGGCCGGCGTTTCTACAGAAAGTGGAATTCCTGATTTCAGGAGCGAGGACGGACTCTATAATCAAAAATGGGACTGGCCGCCGGAAGAAATTCTGAGCGCAGTTTTCTTCTTTGCAAACACCGCGGAATTCTACCGCTTCTATCGGGAAAAACTTCTTGTCTCTGGAATAAAGCCTAACGCAGCGCATTATAAACTTGCGGAACTTGAGCAAGCAGGTAAACTGTCAGCAGTCATCACCCAAAACATAGACGGACTGCATCAGGCTGCAGGAAGTAAAAATGTTCTTGAACTGCACGGAAGCACATTGCGCAATTTCTGCACGAAGTGTTCCAAGCCGTTTGACGCTTCGTATATTTCCTCTCACCAAGATGAAAAGGGAATTCCCCGCTGCGACAAATGCGGCGGTCTCATAAAACCAGATGTAGTGCTGTACGGAGAAAGTCTTAATCAAGACACCATTAGCCGTGCAGTAGACGCGCTTCAAAAAGCGGACATGCTCATAATCGGCGGCACTTCGCTCACGGTGTATCCGGCGGCAGGGCTTATCAACTACTTTTCAGGAAACAAATTGGTACTCATCAACAAAGCTGCCACTCAGAGCGACGGCATTGCAACGCTTGTCATTCACGACAGCATTGGCAAAGTACTAGGCAGGATTGCCATCTAGCCAGAACAGTTCTACAGGGCAAAAAAATGTACCGCGAAAAGCTGGATTTTTCTTCCAGCCTTTCGTCGGCGCTCAGTCGAATTTCTTCTTAAGCTCATCGAACGTCACTTCTCCACTAATCTCCTGCACTGCTCTTTTTCCACCAAGCACTTCGAAGAAGAACTGCACAATATTTCTTACAGAAAGCGCCGGCCCCTTCTCGCCATCCGCTTTGGTAAGGGAATATTCCTTGAGTACCTGAGAACCTAAGCTCGCTGAAATGATAAGGAAATGATTTTCAAGCTTTTCAAAATCAACCATGTCGCTTACAAGCACACGGCTTGCCACGCTGTAGCTGTTCACCAACATCTTTGTGCCACTTTCATCAGAAAGGACTGTACGCTGGGTGTCATTCTGTACGTCCATACGGATTTTTCCTGTATTCGGTTTTTCCTGTTCGCCTTTATACAGCGACCCCAAATCTGCAAGTGCCAGATTCCAGAATTCAGTTCCGGGAAGAAGCGCCATTGGCTCAACAGAGAAAGCGGTAGGATACAGCAAATAATCTACTCCACCGGCATTCACTTCAGGAGCATTGAACGTACCAATGATGCAGTTCTGAATTGAAAGCGTCTTTGAGGCAAACACTCCGCCAAGAATGACGCTGTTCTCAAGCTGCACCTCTGTTCCGTAAATGGAACCGCATACGAAGCAGTTCTTGAGCTTTACAGACGGTGCATTTATGTCTGCACCGTAGATGCAGTTTCCATTAACCAAAAGGGACACAACGCTGTTCGCACTCGCAACGGCCTTGTGAAAGTAAACCAAATGGGTACTGTCGTTCTTTATATGCAATTCATGATTTGCAAACACAGCGCCTTTGAATTCTGCGGGGCCGTTGTTTATCTCAAAATTGTTCGTATACACAGCACCTTCAACAATGACATCGCCATCAACAGTAATATTCTGATCAAGCTCAGCTGTGTTTTTAGGCAGGATGCTGGAAGTAACTTTGTTTGCCTTCAGCATCACCATATTTGAACCCATGTTTATTTCTTTTAACTCTACCATATAATTCTCCTCGTTACGTTTCTTTGTCTGAACATGCTATTTTTGATTTACCAAAGTCTTTGCATTGTTTCGAAGCTGCATAATCATATCATAGATGCGCTGGCTGTCAGTATTTCCCGATTGCTTTCGTTCAATGAGCATCTTCTCTGCATAGCTGTTGAAAGATGCAGTTATTTTCTCTTCATCTGATTTTTCCGGCGCCACCCAGTTATTCGCCTGCGAAGCAAAATAATTCACTACGGTACTTGCAATTTGATTTTTTGCAGTTTCACCGAGCTCGTTGCTCACACAGCAATTCGTCATCTTGGCACCAGAAGAATCCGTGGCATCGGCTTCGGCGTACACTACCGGGATGCACGGTGTTTCCAGCGCTTCACAGCTCCCTTCATGCAGAATGGAATTCACTTCGTCCACATACACAAGCTGCTGGCTCACGTTCTTAGCAAGCGAATGAATGACCACCCCGACTTTGCTACGAAGACATGCGGTGGAAAGCTGCTGATTCACGATGGTATTATCATTCATACCGGTAAGCATGAATGCCGCCTGGCGTGATTCAAGTTCGGTAAGCTGTTCGTGCTGTACCTGTTCTGAAAGTGCAAAAGCCTTCTTATCAAGTTCAAGCACCCGCTTACGACATTCCTCGTCAAGATCATTGAACACTTTTACGTAACGGGCTTTCGTACGCTGGTAATCGTCTTCCATGACCTGCTGCTGTTTTTTCACCTGATTGGTTTTTTCCATAATCAAGCCAATTTGTGAATTTATTTTGCTAAATAACGCAGCCATGTTCTGAGAAATCTCAGATTTAATCATTGAAAAGAAACCATTCGTAACATGCGCGGAAACGTCATTACCCGTCTGTTTGATTGCGGCACATTGCGCGGCGTTCATGGCGACAACGGAACCTGTCAAGCCACTAATCTGACCGTTACAATTTGCAACGCTGTTGTCAAACGGATTCGTGTCAACATACACGGTAATATCAACAGGCACGGAACCACTCACCGTAGCGGAGCGAGACCCGCCACTTTCACTGGCAGGATACGAAATGGAAACAGTCCGGCTGTAGTATGCCTCACCATGTACTCTGCGTGAATAACTCATTGCACGCCTCCGTCAGTTTTTGGAACGGCCCATGATGATTCGTTGAACAGGCGCACCATCTCCTTTGCAACGCGTTCGTCAATTCCTGAGGCACTGCATTTCTGCATGAAGTCATTCTGCACCTTGTCATGTTCCTCTTTAGCAACAGGCTGCCATTCGTACGATGCGGCTGCCGCTTGAATCTGATTTGCAACAACATCCGTTTTTGAAAAGCAATCATTCTGTGCAACAAAAACATTGCTCACTTTGTTGGCACTGTTGAACATGCTGTCTGTTTCCAGCATGAGCACAGGAAGAAACGCATCTTCACGAGAGGCAAGCTTCTCATTCTTAAGGATATGCTCCACTTTGCGGTTATATGTCAAGCTTCCACTTACATCAGAAGCCATTGCGCTCAGTGCCTTAACTGCCTTGTTCTTTACTTTCGCCGTAACAGATTGTTCAGCAGTGAGCTGTGTGTCGCGGTCGTAGCAAATGACAGAGCAACTGTCATCACGCAGTTTTGTAAACATCTTATGTTGGAGCACACCAATTTCCATTGCAGCACGATCAAGTTCATGTATGCGAGTTTCAAGCGCTTTATCAAGTGCTGTAAACTGTTTGTGGTAACGACGACAAATTCTGTTGTAATCATCCTGCATTACATCTTGAATACGATTGATATCCGCACGGAATTTCTTCATGAGCATAAGCTTGCTGCTCATGGTGCTTGAACAAGCGGCAACCTTCTGGCTCAGCTGCGACTTCATAAGGATGTAGAAACCATTGTCTACATTTTCACATATCTGTTGCGAGGTAGAATGTTCCTCCGCAACGACAGCACTCTGCATAGCAATGACGGCGCCTGTTACCGTACGCACATGTCCATTGACCGTATCTATAGATTCGGCCATTGGGGAAGTATCAAGGGTTATATTAAAGTCTGCCATGATTACTCTCCGTCAGACGGTTTGTCTTCTCCGTCTGAATCGTCATCTTCCTCGGAATCATCGTCAGACTCGTCTTCATCGTCAGACCCATCCTCAGATTCTTCAGTCGCTTTTGCTTCTGCCGCTGCCTTTTCTGCCGCTGCCTTTTCTGCTACCACTTTCGCTTCTGCTTCGGCCTTTTCCGCAGCTATTTTTTCAGCTTCAGCTTTTTCTGCTGCCGCCTTTGCTTCTGCTTCGGCCTGCGCCGCTGCAAGTTTCGCAGCTTCCGCTTCAGCCTGCGCAGCAACCTCCTGTTGCGCAATTGAATTGAGATCAGCAACCGCAGTCTGCTCAAGGTTCAGCGTGAAATCTTCCATAAGTTTCGGTTCTACTGATGGTGCCGGCGGAATCTTTGCATATGTCGCATAATAGCTATTCACCGGAATGAGACGTTTACGTCGGTCGTCAAGAGACTGCAAATTATCTGGATCCTGAGAACGCGCAAAGTCACGCGATTCTGAATCGCGGAGAGACGCTTCGTAATATTCAATATGTCCGAACTGCTCAGCCTTTGCAGTAATATCATCCTGCAGCCGTTCCATGTACTGCTGGAATTCCTCACTTGTCTTGTTGCACTGCTGTGCCTGCGCTTCGAATCCGGCAATCTGCTCTGCAGCGTTGTCTTTTTCCTGCACTTCACTGTCAGCAAGATTCCCAGACTTCTTCAGAGAATCCTGTGTCGCTTTGTAAGAAGTGTATGTCTGATAGGCTGTGTTGTATTCAGCATACGCATTTGTAATCTGAGTGATAAGGTCGTTGCCAGACTTACGATTGTCGCGGAATGCATCTTCAACATCTTTGTTCCACTCGTTCAGATAATGCATCTTCTGATCTTTAATGCCATTGTAAATCTTCAAGCGTTCAATGCGAGTTTCATTCATCAAATTGTTGATGACCGGCATGAGCACTTCTTCCTGAATCTGATTCATACCGAACGGCATATTTGTACGGGTATTATCTTCTGCAACCCATGCGCCTCCGAACAAATCGTATTTCACACGGGAGCTTGCCTTAAGATTAAAAGGATGGTAATCATTCACACTGTCTTCAAAGTTAAAACTTGCTTCGCGGATACGTCCAATCTCTTCAGCTTCAAGTGTTGGTGAATACTGATTGTACCCAGCTTTAAGCACCGCAGACAAAATCATATTCGAATAATCGAGTAATTTTGTTGTAGAATTCGTCTTTACCTTGGAAATAATTTGTACAGACTCTCCAAGCTTCTTCATAAGCTTCTTGAAGTACTCAATGTTGTCTTCGTTACCACGTTTTTCAAGCTCTTTCTTCATATCGTTCAATTTTGAGAAAGCAGCAAGCTTGTCGCTGTAACCATCAACGTTGAAAACTTTTACAACAGGCTTCTCGTTCGTATCGGTAGTCGCGTATTCATCAATAAAATGATCCTCTGCACTTTCCGGAGGTATGACTGGCAATGCAACAGAAACACTGTCATTGTCGCCCAAAAGATAACTGATGTTCCGCACCTGACGGTCAATGTTTCCCATATAGTCGTGCATGGTAACATTCTGCATGCTCAAGCTGTAGTCGCTTGTGTCCACCTGTTCAGCATTTTCGTTGTTTTCTACAACAGGCACGGAAGCAATTCCATTCTCAAGGTCAGAGAGAGACTGCTGGAACTCCTGCGGCTGATGTAAAACAGAAAGTGCAAACTCCGTGTTGCTCATTCCACCAGTATGGTCAACAACGAATGTCTTTCCTTCGAACGGGACACGTGTTGCTACAGGAACATACGCTACACCGAGCTTTGTCACTTTGTAATCACGGCGGACTGCATCATGGGCTTCACCGAAACCCTTCTTCTGTGTTTCACCTAAAGCAATTGCTTTCTTTGCTTTAAATATTTTTACAAGAGAAACAAGGGTAGGAATAAGAAGTGCTATGCCAAGCACCATGAAGAAAGTTTTTTGGGAAGTGAGGGAAATAATTATTCCTGCTGCTGCAAGCACCCCAAAAATAACGGTAAACACGGTGGCAGTTGTTTTGTTTTTCTTAGCAAGCGCCACGTCTTTTTCGGCTTGAGCAATTTTTGCTTCAAGATCCTTTTCTTCTGCAACGATTTTTTCTGCAGCCGCTTTGTAGTAATCAAAGATGACCTTAGCTTCATCTTGATACAAATTGGCTGATTCAGCGAATACTTTACCTGTCATGTGCTAAACTCCTCCTTAATTAAAAAAACTAATTTTTCAACAGCTTGCGTTGTTTGATAAGTGTATCAAGTGCAGCAATCTGCTTTTTCAATTCCAATCCGGCACCGCCAGCGAGCGTTGAATCACATGCTGAACTTGCAACGGTAATTGCGCCAAGTATATCCTGCTCAAGTTTTACGGCGACAGTATTGTCTACAGGAGAAATATACCGTACATCTTCTGCAAGCGCAGAAATTTGTTTCCTTTCTGCAGCATACGTTTCATTGAGGGAACCTGCCTTCAACGAGAGCAAATCGAGCGAAGAACGTATCTGCTTGATAAGGCTAAGTGCCTGAGTTTCCTGCTGTTCGACATTCTGAACATGAGAATTTGCAAAGTAGCCAAAATAGGAATCTATTGCGAACAAGAATACAAGCACGCACTCCGTTACTATGGCAATCCGAATCTGAACAACACAGAATGCGACGCAAATAGTCATGCCAATAGAAATGGCAATGAGCACAGCAACTCCAAGCCACACCATGGTAAGTGAAGGAATCTTTCCACTTACATTTTTAACATGAATTTCGCTAAAGAAAAATGGGCAAAAGAAAATGACATACATCACTGCTATGCTGATCCATAAATACAGCTGTTCGTCAGTAAGTTTTTCACCTTTTGTAAACAAATACCAGGCTAATGCAATGATTCCCAATCCTAAAATAAAAAGCAGACTTTTAATAAATATAGACTTCTTTTCAGTCATGACATCCTCCAGAGAATAATAAAATTATGAGATCAGCAAAGCTTATTGCCACAATTAGGGCAGAATTTCACACCAGGCTGGACAGCTGCACCACACCGTGAGCAGACAGGACCAGCAGCCATTCCACTGGAAGCAGCAGTGCCTAAATCTGCACCGCACGTGGTACACCGCTTTGCCGTACGAAGATTGTCGCTTCCACAAACAGGGCACGGATTATAGGGATTCCCGCAAAACGGGCAGAACTTTGATGTAGCTGGATATTTCTTTGCACAGTTTGCGCAGAACACTTCTTTACGCTGATTCATCTGGGCGCTCCCCATACCGGCTGCCATTCCACCAGCACCACCCATTGGGTAACCGCCAGTTCCTGCCGGAGGCTGCATCATGGCAGCACCCATGCCATTGTTGCCCATAGCACCGGTCATCATCACCGCGCCAAGCATACCAATGTCACCGCCAGAACCGAGCGCATTGTTTGCAACGCCGAAAGACTGTTTCTGCTGCCACGTATAGCCCGCAATGTTCTGAGCGCTGCGGTCTGCCATAGCATCTGCAATCTTCTTGCCGTCAGGAGTTGTAGTATCAAGATCAACTGATGTGATATAAAATCCCGTAAGCTCCATGCCGTACTCTTCCCAGAATTCCTTGAGCGGAGACTCCAAGAATTTCGAAAGCTGTTCAAGATACGCTGCAATCTGCATAATGCCAATACGGTTTGTGCTCATATATGAAATGATAGTGCTGTTTGTCTTAGCAACAAGCGGGCCTAAAAAATGGTCGGTAAGCTGCACGGAAGTAAATTCAGTAAGGGTACCAACGAGCTTTACCAAGAACCGTTCCGCATCCTTCACCTTAAGGCCATAACGGCCTTGCGCGGTGAGCGGAACCATCTGTCCGTAATCTGGGTCCATGAAGCGCATAGGCGTTGTCTTCCAATCAATGGTAAGCGGCGCCGCCTTGTTCACGAACCAAACCTCTGCGGTAAAAGGATTTTTGCCACCGAACGGAATACCAAAAAGATTTCTTAATATAGGTAAGTTTTCTGTTGTAAGGGTATGTTTACCGGGACCAAATTTCCCTAAGATTTGCCCTTTTGAAAAGAAAACTGCTTCCTGGCTTTCACGAACTACAAGCTGAGTTCCCGTACTTAAATTATCATGGGGAAATCTCCACGCAAAAATGTCGTTGCTTGTCGGTTGCCACTCAACCATATCAATTATTGCCATATAACGCTCCCTTTTTTAATAGAATAATATTCGATTATACTCCCTCACTGAGCAGTTGTCCAGAATAAAGTATGGGGAGCTATAATTACTTATACACATAGGCAATAAAAAACCGGCCCCCCGTTTCCGAAGGGCCGGTCACTCTGCTAAACAGCAGGTCTGTTATTTATAGAGCTCAATCAGGCGCTGTAAGTGCTCGTAGCGGGCCTTGGCAGCATCCTCGTTCTTCTGGAAGAGTACAGATGCGCGCTCCGGGAACTTAACCTTGAGTGACGAGTAGCGTGTCTCGTTTGCAAGGAAGTTCTGGTAAGTGCCGTCACCCGGTTTTGAAGCGAGGGTGAATGGGTTCTGTCCAGCAGCTTTGAGTGTCGGATTGTAAGAGAAGAGGTTCCAGTAACCAGCGGCTACTGCAGCTTTCATCTCGTCCTGGCAGTGGTTCATGCCGCCCTTCACACCGTGGAGTTCGCATGGAGCGTATCCAATGATGAGAGACGGACCGTTGTATGCTTCAGCTTCTGCAATTGCCTTGAGAGCCTGTGCCGGGTTTGCACCGAGCGCAATCTGGGCAACGTACACATAGCCGTAGCTCATAGCGATTTCTGCAAGTGACTTCTTGCCAACTTCCTTACCGGCAGCTGCGAACTGGCAGACTTCGCCGATGTTGGAAGCCTTAGATGCCTGTCCGCCGGTGTTTGAATACATTTCTGTATCGAATACCATGACATTGACATTCTCGCCGGAAGCAAGAACGTGGTCCAAGCCGCCGAATCCGATATCATATGCCCAACCGTCGCCTCCGAAAATCCAGGCTGACTTCTTTCCGAGGTAGTCTTTCTTCTCAAGAATAGGTTTTGTTGCGGCAGTCTTGTTTGCAGTGAGCTGCTCGATGAGTACCTTTGTTGGTTCAACGTTGTCGCGGGTGTTGTCCTTTGTTTCCATGAACTTTGCAATGGCGTCTTTGAGTGAAGCCGGTGTTGCGGCATCTGCTGCAACTGCATTGAGCTGAGCAAGGAGCTGGTCGCGAATGTACTTCTGTCCCATCCACATACCAAAGCCGTGTTCAGCGTTGTCCTCGAACAGTGAGTTAGACCAAGCCGGTCCTTTCTTGCTGTCTTTGTTGACGGTGTATGGACAAGTAGCTGCAGGTCCGCCCCAAATTGAAGAGCATCCTGTTGCGTTAGAAATGTACATATGTTCGCCGAAGAGCTGGGTAATCAGGCGGCCGTAAGATGTTTCTGCACATCCTGCGCAAGAGCCTGAGAACTCAAGCAACGGCTGGTTGAACTGTGATCCTTTTGGAGTAAGTTCGTTGATTCCAGCGTCTGTCTTCTTGCTGACGTTTGCAACGAGGTAGTCGAATACCGGCTGCATATGGTCTTCTTTCTCGCGTTCAACCATAGAAATTGCTTTCGTAGGACAAACGGTCACGCACTCACCGCATCCCATGCAGTCGAGCGGAGTGACAGCCATAGTATACTTGTACTTGCCTGGCTGCGGCTTTGTGTCTGCAAGTTTGATGTCCTTTGGTGCTTTAGCAGCTTCATCAGCAGAAAGCAGGAACGGACGAATAGTAGCATGTGAGCAGACGAATGCGCAGTTGTTGCACTGGATACATTTTGTTGAATCCCAAGTTGGCACCATGACTGCAGTTCCACGTTTCTCGTACTGAGAAGCGCCAAGTTCGAACTGACCGTCTGCATACTTCATGAATGCAGAAACTGGCAGGTTGTCGCCGTCCATGAGAGCGATTGGCTCCATGAGGTTCTTGACCATGTCCACAGTCTTTGCAAGACCTTTGATTGCTGGTTTTGCAGCATCTGCTTTTGGTGCCTTCCAGCTTGCCGGAACAACAACTTCGTGCAGTGCGTTCACACCGGCATCGATAGCCTTGCAGTTCATGTCAACAACGTCCTGGCCTTTCTTTGAGAATTTGGCAATGACCTTGTCCTTCATGTACTTCACTGCTTCTTCAATTGGAAGCACGTTTGCAAGTTTGAAGAATGCTGACTGGAGAACGGTGCTGGTACGTTTGCCAAGACCAATCTTTGTAGCAATATCAACAGCGTCTACCGTGTAGACTTTGATTTTGTTGTCGTAGATGTATTTCTTTGCAGCAGCAGGAAGCTTGTTCTCAAGCTCTTTGTCGTCCCAAGTGCAGTTGATAAGGAACGTTCCGCCTTTCTTCACGTCCTGAACCATCTTATATCCTTTTTCGATATATGACTGGTTGTGGCATGCAACAAGGTCAGCCTGGTTGATGTAGTACGGGCTGCGGATTGGGCTGTCACCAAAGCGCAAGTGGCTGATGGTGATACCGCCGGTCTTCTTTGAGTCGTACTGGAAATATGCCTGAATGTATTTGTCGGTGTGGTCGCCGATGATTTTTGTTGAGTCTTTGTTTGCACCAACAGTACCGTCGCCGCCGATTCCCCAGAATTTGCACTCAACAGTTCCTTTTGCAGAAGTGATTGGTGCCGGTTTTACTTCAGGGAGTGAGAGGTTGGTCACATCATCAGTAATGCCTACGGTGAAGCGAGCCTTTGGCTTTGCCTTACCAAGTTCCTTGTAAACAGCGAACATGCTTGAAGGCGGTGTATCTTTTGAACCAAGGCCATAGCGTCCGCCGCAGAGGATGATGTCGTTGAGTCCTGCTTCGCGCAGTGTTGTCGCTACATCAAGGAAAAGTGGGTCTCCAAGAGCACCCGGTTCCTTTGTGCGGTCAAGGACAGCAAGTTTCTTGCATGATTTTGGCAGAACCTTAAGGAATGCTTTTGCAACCCACGGGCGGTAGAGGCGAACTTTGATAAGTCCGACTTTTTCTTTCTGCGCTCTGAGGTAGTCAATGACTTCTTCAGCAACGTCGCAGACAGAACCCATAGCCACGATAACGCGGTCGGCATCCTTTGCACCGTAATAGTTGAACAGTGCATAGTTTGTGCCGAGCTTCTCGTTAATCATATTCATGTACTTCTCAACAACTGCCGGAAGCGCATCATATGTGCTGTTGCAAGCCTCGCGGTGCTGGAAGAAAACGTCTCCATTCTCATGAGAACCGCGCATTGCTGGATGTTCTGGGTTAAGCGCATGGTCACGGAATGCTTTTACGGCATTCATGTCCACCATAGAAGCAAGGTCTTTGTAATCCCATTTTTCAATCTTCTGAATTTCGTGTGATGTGCGGAAACCATCAAAGAAGTTAAGGAACGGAACCTTTCCCTCAATAGCAGCAAGGTGTGCCACCGGGCCAAGATCCATGATTTCCTGCGGGTTAGTCTCTGCGAGCATTGCAAAACCAGTCTGGCGGCAAGCGTACACATCGCTGTGGTCGCCAAAGATGTTCAATGACTGAGTTGCAACAGTGCGTGCTGAAACGTGGAATACGGCAGGAAGCTGTTCAGCAGCAATCTTGTACATATTCGGAATCATCAAAAGCAAACCCTGTGACGCAGTGAATGTTGTAGTAAGCGCGCCGGCAGCAAGAGAGCCGTGCACGGTACCAGAAGCGCCAGCCTCTGACTGCATTTCAATGACTTTCGGCTGTTCACCGAAAATATTCTTCTGACCACCAGCAGACCACTGGTCAACATAGTCAGCCATTGGTGATGACGGAGTGATAGGATAAATACCTGCAACTTCGGTAAATGCGTATGCTACTGTCGCAGCAGCGGTGTTACCATCCATTGACTGTTTTGCCCTGACTAGAACAGGCTTTTTTTCTGCAGCCGGTTTTGCCGTCTTTGCAGTTTTTGTTGTTTTAGCTTTCGGGGTAGAAGCTTTTGCTTTGGACATGTACATTCCTCCTGGATTAGTCCTTATATAGTAGGATTTATTATTTGAAGCAAATAATCGAAATGCATTTTACACCGGATAATTTGATTGTACAAGTAGGAAAATACCTTATACTTCAAAGTTATTTACCATATTCTGCATTTTACTGACGGTATCTTTGTTGCCTGCCGCAGATTCATCAACTTTTACAACAGACTCCTTCACGTTTGTCACCGCGGAAATACTATTCTGCACTGCAGCGGCAACTGTCTGAGACGCCGCAACAACCTGTTTCATGGAAGAACTGACTTGCTCAGCGTTGGAACTTTCTTTTTCCGCCAGTTCCTTAATTGCCTGAATTGCCCCGACAACTTCGTTTGTAGACTTCATTGTCTCTTCCGCATTAGTCCGCTGTTCTTCCATAGCGCTTGATATAGTGCGAACAAGTTCACCATTTTCCTTGACTTTCTGCGCAATGCCGCTGAACGATGTTCCTGCCTGAGTGATTGCTTCCACACCACCATCTATCTTTGCAATCATTTCCTTTATGTGCGTCTGGATGTCTTTTGTACTCTTTGCGGAAGAATTTGCAAGCGTGCGCACTTCATTTGCAACCACGGCAAAACCGGTGCCATACGTACCTGCATGAGCCGCTTCTATTGCCGCGTTCATTGCAAGCAAATTTGTTTGCGATGCAAGTCGTTGTATGACACGAACCATATCCTGCACTTCCGCAGAAGATATCTGGATTTCTTTCATACTGTCTACGGCCAAGGCAACAGCTTCCTTGCCCTGCGCGCTCGTCACCGTCAAATTTTCTGAAACACTGGCAGCTTTACGCGCCGTCTCTGCAACAGATGAAATGTTCGCTGACATTTCCGATATGGAGGCCGATGTCTGCTGAATTGAAGACGCTTGTTCAAGCACATGTTTTTTTACCGTGTCTGAATCTGTGGCAAGGCTCATCAGACTTTCTTCCGTCGTACTGATAAGTTGCAGCTGTCTGCCGCTTGTTTCGCTTATATGAGTGAACGCGCTAGTCATCTTTTCAAGTTCCGTAGAAGCATCATGCACGGTGGAAGATATGCTGTCTGCAGAACCGGACACCGCAGAAGCCCCGTTCTTTATTTCAGTGATGATTGATGAAAATTGATTCATCAACTTGTTCATGGATGTGGTAAGCATCCCAAAGTCATCAAGAATAGTGATGTTTATCCGTGAGCGCAAATCGCCCTTTTCTGCAATATCATCGACAAGACGTTTTGTTTCCTTCATGCGACCATTGAGTCCGCGCAGAACAAAAAATGCCGGCGGTATGCAGAACAATATTGAAAGGAAGAAGCAGAGCACTCCCTTTTTCAAATACGCTCCAAGAGGATCCGCAGGAAGCGGCATATCGTGATGTATTTCATAGAACAGACCATATGGAACCGAATACATGTTTGCCGCAATAAAAATAACAATTCCGGCAATGACAATGGCAATAGTGACAGCGATGCTTGCGCTTGACTGTTTTTTATATCCGTCAAGAGAACGCACTTTGAGCAAGCCACGCAACGGAGCAAGTTTTATGTTAAGACCGTAAATGATTGATGTAGCGCAGATGATGCTGTATCCCACAGCCTGAGCCATAATCATCATGACACGTGACAGCTGATATTCGTTTGTACCGTTTGCAATGCCAATGATAATCATTGCAATCTGCCCGATGACAAATCCAAAAAGCGTTGTGATGATGGTGACAATATTGAGCTTTCTGTAGCACTTAAGACATTCATCAACTTCTGCAGGCGTTGGCTCAAGATGCTGCTTTTTTATTTTAGTGATTACTTTGTCAAACGGTCGGGTTATACGATACACTACCACAATGATAACAAGCGCCATGACTGTAGTAATAAGTATTGTCTGGTCAAGCCGCGACCACATTGTTGCCGTATCATCATATACAAATTCCAGCGAAAATGCCCGCAAAAAAAACACGCATAAATAAACAAACGGAATAAAAAGCGACAAATACCCCAGAAACACAGTCATACTAACCTCGCCAGTTGTAAAAAATAGTGACATCAGTATATCACGTAATGAAGCGGCAATGTGTTTTTATTCTGGAATTTTTATTTTTTAACGCAGACAAAACACTTCATTGATACAAAAACAGTATTGCGGTATGCTTTGCAACATGAACTGCATAGAATTTGACGATGTTTCGTTTACCTATCCCGCTGTGGAAGGCGATGTTGATTCCCAGGGAAAGCAAATTGTTCCGCGGCCGGTATTTGACCACTTTACCGGCTCAATTCCAGCCGGCTTTACCAGTCTTGTTGGCGCTAACGGTTCCGGCAAAACAACGTTCATGATGCTTGCAAGCGGGCGCCTTGTTCCGCAGTCAGGGAAATGCCTGCTCTTTGGACAGGACATTGCAAAACTTTCTGAACAAGATAAAAACCTTGTCGCTTCCGTCATTTATCAGAATATGGAATTTGAATCTACGCAGAAAGTGTCGGAACTGCTTATGTTCGTCTACAAATCAGGTACCCTCAAAGGCAATGCAAACGGCATACGTGGAAAAGATTTGCTTGCAGAAGTAATTCAAGTGTTTGAACTGGACACCGTGCTTAATCATAGTCTGACACAATTAAGCAAAGGTGAAATTCAGCGGGTACTGCTCGCATTCAGCCTGCTGTATGGCAGCGCAAGTATTTTTATGGACGAGCCTCTGTTTGCAATGGAAAACCGTCAGAAAGAAACAGCTCTTGCCTATTTAAAGGAATTCTCCGTAAAGAAGGACACGGCAATTTTCATTTCGATGCACGAACTTGATTTGACAAAAAGATATGCCGATAAAGTTATTTTGTTTTATCCAAACCGCAACATGGACTACGGAACGCCGGAAGAAGTAATGACTGACCAAGACCTTGAAAAAGCGTACGGAGTTCCCGTTACAATGCTCAAGAATGGAGAAGACATGACTCGTGCAGAACTGCAGCAAACTTCCGATGCAATTTTGCAAATACAACGGCAGACAAAGAAATAATACAATTTCCCGTCTGCCGTAAATCATCTACTTCTGCTTCTCATACTCAATGACAGTGAACAATTTTTTTGACTCATCAGTCAGAAAACCACGCAGAACGACATGAACACCGTCCATTTCAGCAAGTTCATCCATAGTGATCTTCTTTGGCGGCTCATGATTTTCATTTGTCACCACCGGAGTAATTTTACTTGCAGAAGGAATAATTCCTGTGCTGTTGAACGGAACAGGACGCGTGTCAGGATCCGGACTGATGCCTTCAGGACGGTCAGGTCGCTGCCCTTCATCCATGACGCTGAGTGAATATCTGCTGCCGGTTGAACAAATCAAATCAACCGTACGCTTGCTGCCTTTTCCGGTGACACGGATATATCCGGCAAGCGAAGTAATTCTTGGACCACGCATTCCATTTTTATCGTCGCCCGACGAACCAATGTTACCAGAAGAATCTGCCGGCTCAATGCCACGAATTCCTGGAACAGGAAGATTGCCGGCTCCAGCACCGCCGCCTTCACCGTAACCAGGCGCACCGTTTGAACCTGCAGCGCCACTTTTCCCTGTCTTGCCATTCATGCCAGAAGTGCCACTCGTACCGGAATACTCTTTTGTATACGGACGCAGCTTGCCTCCGCCGATTAGTCGATATGTTCTTCCGCGCAAAGATGGATTGGCGCTTTTTTCATAATAAACAGTGTGCCCGTTGGAATTGATGTTCTTATATCTTGCATCTTCATCAAAGAACGTTTCCACGTAGCTGTCTGCCGTCACATTCCATTTGCCATATAGTTTCAAAGATACCGAGCCAGCGTTTTCCTTATCAATTGCACCGGTAAAGCTGCCGCTCCCTAAAGAAAAGTCTACAGAACTTATTTCATCGCAACAGATGTCGCCGTTTATCTTTGTACCTTTGCTTACAATCGCAACCGTCGCGCCGTTTTCGCCAGGCATACCCCAGCCACGTTCACTGTTATTGCCGAACGCAGTAAGGAACACGTCGCTTTTTGCATTAATTTCATCATCACTCAAAGATATAGAAGCGTCTGTGTTTGTAACATAAATAAACGAGCCGTTGCCTGTCGTTGTATATTTAGCATTCAAACTGGACAACATTGCAGTGCCATCTTCTGCATCACCGCTTGTGCTCTGATACAACATGAATCCATTTGCACCGCCGCAAGTATATGAACCTCCTGCAATTGAAAGTTTGTTCTTGCCTTCAATCACTCCAATTTCACTCTGCCCTGAAAAACCAGTTGTATACTCTGCTTCAATTTCACCAGTGGAATAAAAGATAGGACTTCCTTCGCCAGAAGTTTTTGCGTCATTCGACTTTATATAAATCGTTCCGCCTCCACGGTCTGTTGCAAAAGTCGCACTGTGCGCGCCATACGTCGTTATTTCGTTGCCACGTGAATCAACGCTGCCTCCATACGTTGCATCACATCCGCGGGAAGAATCTTGCTTTGTAACAATCTTTGATTTTTTTACAAGAATGTATGACTTGTTATAAAAAGCAAAAACCGCATTAGCACCTATTGCATCCGTTGCAATTGACATTCCGGTTGCATCAATTTTGCCAGCCGTAGATGCATAGAGCGCCGCATTTATTCCTCTAAAATTACTTTGATCTTCATTGCTGCTGTCACCTGTTTTTTCTATGGCAACATTCTGTATATGCAAATCTGCACCGTTGTACGAAGCAATGCCGTTTTCATCCTGCTCGGTAGAAATGACACGCTTATTGGTGAAATACTGCGTTGTGCCGCCATTGTCATTGCCATTTAAAAGATACACCGCAGCTGGTACGTTTTTTTTATTACTTACATTCTTTTTACCAAATTTACTTTGTGAAGAAGACAGCGTAGAATCATCGTCTGCAACAGCCGCTTCCACTGCATCAACCGCAGTTATTTGTTGTGCCGTCTGAGCATTTGCCACAGCCGCGAGCGCAAAAATAAAAGCCGAACAGGCAGCGGAACTTACAGAAAGTTTCATTGAATTCATTAATTCCTCCATACTTGCATTCTTGTAAATGCATTCTGTTCACGTATATATAATGATTTTAAATGGCCATTGTAACAGCAAAAAAAAATAATATTCTGTAATAAAAGATAAAGACTCACTTTAGAAAAAAAACCGACCGTTCATCACAGCCGGTTTTTTTGTTTCACACCTTCAGCTCGCCATTTTCAAGAACAGTAAACTGGCTGCCGTCATTGTATGTAATGACAATCGTTGGATTACGTACAACACCGTCAAAATGAATAAGCGCCGGTGCGTCTGAATCAAAGTTCATGCCTATTGCAAAGTGACACGTGCGGAACGCCTTTTCATCTTCAAGCATGTTGCCCGTAATGTTTGCCGCAGGATTCAAACCTATGCCAAGCTCGCCAATGTTGCGCGCATTCCGGCTGTACACCGCTCCCTGCCCCGCAGGAAGTTTGCCGTTCTTTTCCATAACGAGTGCTTCTTTTTCTGCGGCAGAAACATCTTTTAAAAGACGCTTTGCTTCTTCCCCGCCAGAAATATCTTTTACATAACCGTCCACTACTGTTGCGCAAATAGGCGTACCAAGCAACGCATCTCCATCGCTGAATGTCATGCTGCCGTCAAACACAATCTTGCCATTTGTAGCGCCAACAACCGGGCTGATAAAAACTTCTCCAGCAGGAATATTACCGCCACTTCCTGGAGTGCTAAAGTCGCCATTATCGCACAGCCCCTTCCGTCCTTTTACCGAAATGACAACGTCTGTGCCGTTTGGGGAAGTGACATGCACATTGTCTGCATTTTCATATTTTTTGCAGAGTTTTACACACCGTTCTGCAAGCAATTTATAATCAATGTTTACCGTGCGGTTGAACATATCTTCCGTCAAGCCGGGAGTCCACACGGAGCGCATTGTTTTTTTGCCGTGAAGCAAGTAGTCAAATATGTGGTCGTATTTTTCGCCGTTACTTGCAATGTACGGATGAGCAATTGCCTCTTTGTCCTTGCCGAGTTTAATTTGCGAAATAGAAAAGAAAACGTCAGGCTCAGACTTAAGCGCGCCGATTACCGCAGGTTCCGCAGCTTCCATTGATGGTTTTTTCTGCTGGAACATAAGCACCGGCTTTGCGCCAACTTCAAGTGCAGCAGTGAACAGTTCCTGGGCAATCGCCGTAGTTTCCGGGTTTGCAACAATAAGCAGCGACTCGCCTTTCTTCACACGGCACACTTCCTGCACAACCGTCTGTGCCGGAGTGCGTTCTTGCTTAGCAAATAAATTCATAGTACCTTTTCCCTCTTTTTAATTATAATTTGTTTGAAAACTTATCTTGCACATAAATGTAAATAACTTCGTTTGCATTTCTGCGTGGAGGAAACACCAAGTCAACGGAATTATCTGTTGTGCTGCCAAGAGCATGAAACAAGAATCCGTGCGGGCGCAACTCAATCTGATCTGTTTTGCTGGCAAGAATCGGGCCAATGAAATACGTTGTTTCATCGCTTGTCCATTTATAGCTGTTGCTGAACAAATCTATAGCGGTCATTTGGCTTGTCTGTCCATTATATGTAATTGCGTCAGATGCATCCTGATGGAATGTAGGCAGACTATTTGTAAATGAAAAGTCGGTGCGGAAGACACACGCCTGCATATACTTATTCATAAGTTCCTTGACGGTAACTGTTTCATCCTTTTGCTTTTTAATTGCCGCAATGATGGAATCAAAATTCACTTTCTTATTTTTACTAATCTCGCTAATAAGTTTCGGACCGCCGTATGTACGTGCAAGCCATGCGCCAAACGCATATGCAGTTGAATATGAAATTATTGCATAGCTGTCTGAAAGATAATCTGTAATTCCAGAATAATAGTAATATTGATTGAACATCGGAAGACGCGCACCCCGCGGAGCCTCAGCGTCTGTCGTACCCAATGTTGTCTGCATCATATCTTCTGCCATCATCGAAAGCATTTCATTGTACCAAGTGTCAGGTGCAACTTTATTACTAATGTTTTTCTGATTGAAGTCAATCATATGCTGGAATTCATGCACCAGTGTTGAAATAACAGTGTCGCTTGCCTTTGTGCCGTTGCCGTTATACAAATAACCGGTACTATCACTTCCGCTTAAATTGCAGAAAGCTGCATCAACATAAAAATACTTTCCCACATTTGAATACTTCCGCGCATCTTTGTATCCGGAAGCTTTTTCTTTGTAGTAGTCTTTTGCATAGAAGTAGCCGACTACGCCGCACTGCTCTTTTGATGATTTTCCATAATCAGAACCAATATCGTACACAACAATATTGACATATGTACTTGTAGGACTATAAGAAGTCATATCATAGTCAGCAGTATCTGTTGCCGGATTAATCAATTTGTCACATTCATTTCCAAACACATATCTTTCGTGGTAATACTGCTTTGCAAATGTGTCTGCCAAGTTCTGTGCAACGGCGGTATTAATCTTTTTGCCTGAGCTGGTACTGCTTGTGTAGCAATCATCATCTACCCAAAGAAGACATTTCTCCGTAAAACCTTCTTTTGTATCGGTTGCCGTACCAATTGCGCGCAACGTCACATTCTTCGGCTCATAGCTGTTCAGTTCTTTATTGTTATCAACAAACACGGAACGATACTGCCCCACCTCAGGATTTGTAACATCAAATGCTCCTGCTGTTGAAGCACCCCGCGCTGCAGCACGCGCCGTCTTGCTAAGCCTTGATTCGCACGCAAAGGACGCCGGCGGTATGAAGTGGCGGATTTTTCCTGCAGAAAGCTCTTTTATTTCTTCCTGCTCACTTGCAGTTTTGAGCGCCGAATTTGTAAGAGCGCTTCTGCCTATTACGCTTGTTGCAATAGTCACGTCGGAAGATTCAATAGCCTTTTCTCCAATATTTGCGTTTGCAAAAACAATTGATTTGTCTGAAACACCCGTAAGCGTAACAAAGCTACCTGTCACTTCAGTGCATGGGTTTGTAGAATCATATGCAACTGTTTGCACGCTATCTGTAGAAGGAGTGCCCGTATCTTGTGCAGATGAATATACATTGCCGTCATCATCAAAATTTTCAACCGTAAACGTATATGTTGTTCCGTTTGACAAACCTTCAACAAGCAAATAATCAGTGCCGGAAGAAACAGCTTTTGGATATTCCCCCGAAGAAGGAGACGGACTTACAGCAACGTATATTGTTGACTCATTGAGCGATACAGAAGTCTTCCAGCCTACCATGGCCTTTGTGTTTCCGACATTCACGGTACACGATGTAACTTTTTCCTGAGAAAAAATATCTGTCAAACAACTTGTTGATGAAGCGCAAATAAAAAGCGCAGCAAGCACGGCAATCACATTTCTACATAAAACTTTTCTCTTCATGCATTGTCTTCTTTCTTTCATCTGTATCTACAAATGTCATTTCTTTTCAGCAGCGGAATAGACAACAAATGTGCCGTCCTTAAGTTCATTAAATGAAGGAACAGCTCCGTTCTTACCTTGTCGCAGGCGGCCCGTAAGTTCAACATGCATCCCCTGCATTGACTGCAAACCTTCAAGCGTCACTTCACTTTTGTCATCAACTTCAAGCGAATACATTTTTCCATCGTCAGCAACAAAGCCTGGATACACATGTGGCGCGCTGCCATACATATGAACAAGCCCCGTTATTTTCATCTTGGAAGAAAATGCAAAAAGCGGAATCGATGCCGCCGCAATGCATATGCATAAAACAAACAATGTCTTTTTCATAACAAATCCTTAGATTTTAAACAGCGGATTTTGCAAAAAAGTACACCTCTTTGCAAATAATTGAATAAATTTTTAAGGTCTGTTTATACTGTACCACTCGATTGTATTTGTCGCAACATTTAAATCAAAAAAAACGCATCACGAACGACACAAAGCCGCTGCATGACACGTTTTTCAGGGATATTTTTATTTCATTCAACCATAATCAGCAGTTCTTCATTTGATGAATCTGGTTCTGTAATGGAAAGCGTCACGGTATCTGAAGAAGCAGTGCCAATACTGTGCACGGTAAATCCGCACGGCCGCAGTGTCTTACTGCCGCTTGATGAAGATGACAAGAGCGCAGGCCCCGTTTGTCCTGTACCAGAAGTTGCCGTCCACCCGTACGCACTGTCCCACAAATTGATTGCATTCATGGGATACGCATATCCATTGCCAGTGTACGTAAGTGACACGTAACAAGAACTGTCGCTTGCTGCCTGATTAAAGGTTGGCTGTTGAAGCGCTGTATCTTGAAACACAAGAGAGCGCACATATGATTCAAGTATGTCTGCGAACGTCACCGTTGTTCCCGTCACTTCACTTACCGCAGTTGCAATGCTGTCTTTATCTACATAACTGTTTGTCATTATTTTGCTTACAAGATTTGCACCGCCATACCATCGGCAAAGCCACGCACCAAAAGCGTATGCCGTTGAATACGATCTAAGAATAGCTGAAGTGCTTGAGGTAAGATAATCTGTAACTCCGCTCACGTAGTAGTATTGGTTGAATGTAGAAAGTCTAGACTTTGGAGAATCATCATCGTCTATGCCAAGCTGGCTCTGCATCATATCTTCGCAAACCATTGAAAGCATTTCGTTGTACCACGTGCTGGGACTTACATTATGTGCAATTTCCTTCATGCCAAAATTAATCATGTGCTGGAATTCATGAGCAAGTGTTGAATACGTCACGTCGAGATACGCATTTGCAAAATATGAATCAACATAGAAATATTTTCCCTTGTTCGAATAATTGATTGCACTATTTTTGCTTGAGCTTGAAGTCACCGCGTAGTAATCCTTGCTATAAAAATAGCCGACAATTCCAGACGTAGAGCCACTTGATGCGCTGTAGTCTTTTGCAATGTCGTAAATGACAATGTTCACCATAGTGCCGGTGTCATACGATGACATGCTGTCTTTTGAAAGAGTTGAACCGTTGTATTTTAAAATTAAATCAGACTCGTAGCCAAAAACATTTGTTATCATCGGGTACAGTTCATCAAATTTATTTGCATACGCTTCTGCAACAGTGGCATTTACTTTGTCACCGGAAGCAGTTGCATTGTAGTAATCATCTACAATCCACACATAACAGTGAGTTCCCTTTGCATAGAGCGTTGCTTGCTTTTCCGCAAATGTTGAAATGTCAGAATCCTGATCCACATACAATGACTTTGTAGCGCCGACAGTGTATTCTGAACTGTCTGTAGTAGTTGCCACCGTTGTTGTGCTCGCACAGGCGGAACGGCTGGCAGAAGTGTTTCCGTTTGAAACAATATCACGCGAACCCGTCAAAGACTCTGCAACGTCAGCAGGATTTAAATCTTCCGGAGGAATAAAATTCACAATCTGACCAGATGAAGCGCTGCTTAAAGTTTCTAAAGCGGCGGCAGACCTTACGTTTGTTGAAGAAGATGAAATTCCTGTTGTGCTGTAGATGCACCCCGTGCTTGCTGCAGAAATTGCTGTTGAACCGGTATTGAGCTTCACCAGATATAGATTGCTCACTCCGGAAGTAAGTCCCGAAATGGTAAGGGAAGCAACAGAAGACCCAACTTTGTACATAGGCGATGACGAACTGTATGTCCATGCCGCGTTCACGTCAGCTTCATTACCGTCATTATTTGCACATGAAACAATCAAAACTACCGCAAACAAAATTGCGAAAAGGAATAAATTTTTCCTCATAAAAGGTACCTCCGGTACATTCATCAGAAACACATGGGATTTTATTTATTCACTATAAGTATGATATAGTTTTCTTAAATATCACTGTACATAACAAAATATTTATTTCAATTTTGTTTTAAGAGAACGTCTCTTTTTATTGCCCATTGTTTTCTTTTCTTCTATAATAAAGACGTACCATGAACATTTGTTTATTCACTACAGATGAAATTAAAAAACCACTTGATATACGCGATGAACGCGCACAACATATCATAAAAATTCTTCATAAAAAAGAAGGCGATTCTTTTGCCGCAGGAATAATCGGCGGCATGGCAGGAACCGCGACAATCACTTCCATTGAAAAACACGCAGTTACCAAAGGAAATAGGAAAGAATTTGACGAAGGAACGCTTACTTTTTCGTTTACACCTCAAAGCGACGGTAAACGCTTGCATCCGCTCATCATGCTCATTGGATTTCCACGCCCCATTCAGCTTAAACGACTCTTACGCGACATGGCAGGCCTTGGAGTTCAGGCTGTATACCTTACCGGTACCGAGCTTGGAGAAAAGTCGTATCTTGATTCAGACCTTGCAACGACGGACAGCGGCTATCAAATGCTTCTTGAAGGAACCGAACAGGCGGCAAGCACACATGTTCCGTTGCTGATTAAAACAAATTCCCTTTCAGAATGCATTAACCAAATTGAGCTAACGTATATCAAGTCTGTAAACAAACACACGCTCGTTGCGCTCGACAATATTGACGCTTCACAAAGCATTACAACATTTTTGCAACAAAATCCATTGTTTGACGAAACAGCAAACGCTCCCATTGTCACTGTCGCAGCAATTGGCAGTGAACGTGGCTGGACAAGAAATGAACGCCAGCTCCTTGAATCACACGGATACACAAGGATAAGCATGGGCAGCAGAGTGCTCCGTACTGAAACAGCAGCAACAGTTGCAGCAAGTCTTCTTCTTTCTTCAATGCAGGCTCTTTTGTAAAACAAGAATTCGTACCGCTGTTTGATTGAATATCAAAAGCAAATCGTATATGATTTGAACACTAAGGAAAGTAATAATGGACAATGACAAAATAAAACAGATGCTGCTCGACATTCAGGAATCAAAACTTGAATTCAGCGTCATTATGACTGGCAAAGAAAGCAAACGCGTAAACGGTTTATACAAACCTGAAACACGGGAAATCCTGCTTCACAATAAAAATTTCAAAACAGACAACGAACTTATATACACCGCAATACATGAATACGCTCACCATCTCATCAACGAAGAAGACATTGCAGCCAACGGCGGCCGCGAACCTCCTCACCAGGCAAAAAGCCACACAAATGCGTTCTGGGCAAAATTCCATGACTTGCTTGAAGTTGCAGAAAAAAAAGGCTACTACAAAATAGATTTATCTGCTTCGCCTGAACTTGAAAAACTCACCAATGAATTACGGTCAAAATATATCGAACCAAACGGAAAACTTATGCAGGAATTTGGCAAGGCGCTCATAAAAGCACATGCGCTCTGCGAACAGGCGAATATTCGCTACGAAGATTATCTTGACCGCGTACTACAGCTTCCTCGCACCACCGCAGCATCTGTAACGCAAGTCGGAATGCTTCCTGCAGAAGATGCATCGCTCGGTTTTGACAACATGAAGATTGTTGCTTCAATAAAAAAACCTGATGAACGTGCAAAAGCACAAGATGCACTCAAACAGGGCAAGAGTCCTGACAGCGTCATTGCCATGATGAAAAAGAAAGCCACATCGGTTGATCCAAAAACAAAACTTGAAAAAGAACGTGAACGTCTGACAAAAACAATAGATGAACTTACACATCGTCTTGAATTTGTGGAGGAAAGTCTTGCAAGTCTGTAACCGTATTATTTCTTTCATAAAGCACATGCCTTTTGCAACCGCAATAGCACTCTTTGCAATAACGCCTTATGCCGTTGCACAGCAAGGTGTCAAATCAACAGGCGGTTCTTCCGTCATTGACAACGTACAGTCTCCCAGCATGCCAACTATTTCTTCACCAACAATTGGTGAAGGTTTTTACACGCCCGGCAACAAGAACAACGAAATCTACACCGGGCCATCTTCTATCGTGCAAAACAGTTCTAAAGAAACAAGTACAACTGCTCCAACACAAAATAAAACAGCAACAACAGAAGACTCTCAAAAAAATACAACACAGACAACACAAAACATTGCGACCACGGCGGCAAATGTACTGTCATCGCTTAGTGCAAGCGATATTTCTTCACTTGGCAACATGGGTTTGCTGAACCAGCTGTATTCCGCAACAGGGGCAACCACTGCGGACAATGCTCTTTCAAACGCATATGCATCGACAGCAGCAAACGTAACAACAACGCAGCTCAATGAAATTCTTTCTGAACTTCAGGAACTCAAGCAAAAAGTCAACGCCGCAAATGCAACAACGGCAACGCAAACAGCCGTCACTTCAACGGCAAACGCACCGACTGCCACAAGAGTTATTCCTTCAAAACTTATACGCTTCACTGTCAACGGATATGATGTACTAAAAACATGTCGCATCATATACATTTCAAAAGTACAAAAAGATGGAACGTTTCTTGTTACTGGCGACCGCAAATATCAGAGCGACGGTGCAACACGCTCAGAAACATTTTATGTTCTCTTCAAATCAAAAGGCGTAGTCAATGGTCAACAATCATACACAGTGGCAACAGAAGTAACACAAGATTATACAAATCAATATTCATTTCTTTATCAGCTTGCTCAGAAAAAAAACCTTACCGCAACACAGGTTGGCAATCTGGTAAGTTTTAGAACAACAGACCCTTCATGGAAGCTCGACATGCTTCTTGACTTGGAATAAAACAATGACAAAACTTGAAGAAGGAGCTTCACGGCTCGGCATTACACTTTCCTTGCAGCAAGTTGACGCGCTCAACACTTACTGTTCGGCTGTTTTAAAATGCAATGAATCTTACAATCTTATGAAAGCAGACAATGCTGACGAACTCATGGTAAGTCATGTTCTTGACAGTCTTGCTCCGTATGCCGAACTAAAGAAATTGATTGATGAGCGCAGCCAAAATGGAAAAATTGCCGTGGGTGACATTGGCAGTGGCGGCGGGTGTCCGGGTATTCCGCTCGCTGTCGTGTTTGATGACGTGCAATTCATCCTTGTTGAACGGATGGAACGCCGTTGTGATTTTCTAAACGATACAATTGAAAAAATGCATCTTACCAATGTAAAAGTTCTGTGCGCACAGGCAGACAAAGTTCCTGCAGAATCTTTTGACATTGAAGTGTTCCGTGCATTTCATCCGTTTGACAAAGACATTGCCAAACTTCTTTTCAGAATGCTCAAGAAAGGCGGTTACATTGCGGCCTACAAAGCGCGCAGCGAAAAAATAATTGCTGAAATGGAAGCAGTTAAGAACATCATTCCTGTATATAAAAAAATTGCGCTCACCGTCCCCTTTCTTGAAGACCATGAACGCAATCTCTTAATCATTCAGAAATAATCAGTCTACCTTTTTTAAAACTTTTATCAGCATTGATTTTTCCATAAGGTCAATTGGGCGTCCCTCAACAAACTTTCGTGCCTCTTCGGTAAACGTTCCTGCAGTAATACAGAATCCGCGGTCAGCCTTTATATCATGCAGATGTCCGTGGAAGTCTCGTAAATACAGCTCACCAGTTGAACCTGTTGTGCGGAAGAATCTAAACACTTCCACATCTTCCCATTTTGTTGTTTCAACTTCTGCAAGAATATCTGTAAATATTGGACCGACGTTTATGTCCTGAATTTTTACCGTTGCATCAGAATACATGGCACTGACAATTTTTCTACAAAGCGCAACAAAATCACTTGTGCTGGCAACAAGGTAAATCTGAAGGTTGGAATTCTGGCTCAATTCCTGATATCGATTTATCAATATAGGAACATCCTTGTATGCAGGATTTGCCAGCTGAATTTTGCGCAATTCTTGAAGTCCGCGCCCAATTTCATTTGTGGCAAAACATGATTGCGCAAGACGATACTGAATTTCAAGTTTAATTTCCTGCGGAGTGTTCTCATGCTTAAGACCAATCTCAAAATCCTGAATTGCCGCTTCATTGTCGTTGTTGTGCGCATGAATCATTCCTGCTTCAAGACAAGACCGCGCGCCAAACACAGGATCTGGACGCAAGTGCATGAACACCTTCATTGCCTTGTCGCCAAAACCTTCTTCAGCCATTGCATCGGCCATATCAAAAAGAGCTTCTTTGTTCTGCGGATCTTCATCAAGGGCTTTCTTCAAGTACACCAAGCTCTCATGAAAGTGAGCCGCCATGTACAAGCACTGACCAAGAAGAAAATAAATGTTTTCAGAATTTTCATTAAGGATAAGCGCTTTCTTTAAACTTGGAATTGCCTTTTCATATTCTTCCGTCTTATAACACGTAAGTCCGATATAATAATTCACTTCATAATCATGGGAATTTAATCTGTAGGCGACGTCCAGCGCTGCAAGTGCCTCTGGATTTTTGTCGAGTTTAGCGGCACAAATGCCTGTGCGCAACGAAGTGGTAAATAAATCAATCTCAGGATGAACACTTGCAATTTTAAACATGGTGTCGTAAAGAGGATATGCCTTGTCCCAAAGGTGCTCAGAAAAATACAAATCACCAAGGGAAGCAAGGGCTTCTGGATTATGTGGATCCTGCGATAATTTTCTTGTTGCCTCGCGAATTATCTGGTTGCGGTTGCGCTGTTTTAAATGGCCTTCTTCTTTTCTAATCTTCTTGTTTTCTACAACACGGCCCTTTCTGCCAGCTACCACAACAAGAATTGCAAGAAATGCGAAAACAATAACCGCCGTAATGACATATGGATAGACGTTTTCCATGTGACAAGTATAAACGCATTCCTCTATAAATTCAACAATAAGCCGGCGTTATTCTTTTACGCAAAGCATCCGCTACTTGCGGTGTTCCTGGACAAGTTGGGCTATTCGGTCAAGCGCAATCTTTATCTTGTCTATTGATGTCGCATAGCAGCAGCGCACGTGGCCCTCGCCGCCCGCACCAAAGACATTGCCCGGCACTACGGCGACTGCATATTTCTGAATAAGCTCTGTTGCGAACTCCTCGCTCGTCATGCCGGTAGAGGTGATGTCAGGGAACATATAGAACGCGCCCGCCGGCTCAGGAACAGGAAGCCCCATGTCGGTGAACGACTTGTACATGAGATTGCGGCGCTGCTGATAGCTTACGCGCATCTTTTCTACTTCGGACCAGCCGTTCTTCAAGCCTTCGATTGCCGCATACTGACTCATGATTGGTGCGCAAATCGTGTTGTACTGATGGAGCTTCACAATCTGCGCCATGAGATCGTCCGGTGCCGCAACATAGCCGATACGCCAGCCGGTCATAGCGAATGATTTTGAAAAGCCGTTCATTATAATGGAATAATCTTTGAGTCCCGGATAACTTCCAATCGATGTATGCTTAGCGCCGTCGTACACAAGCTCGCAGTAGATTTCATCACTCAGCGCCCAAATCTGATGCTTCTTCACCACTTCTGCAATCTTTGCAAGTTCCGGTTCTGGAATCAAACAGCCCGTCGGGTTGCTCGGTGAACAGAACATCACTGCCTTTGTCTTTGGCGTGCAGAGTTTTTCAATTGCTTCGGCAGTCGGATAAAAATTGGTCTTGCTGGTGTCGAGCGAAACTACTTTGACCCCGCACAACGCGGCAAGCGGAATGTAGCTGACATAGCATGGTTCACAGACGATAAGCTCGTCGCCCGGATTCAAAATGGAACGGAGCACTGCATCTACTGCTTCACTTGCGCCAACCGTCACGAGAATTTCTTTGCGCGGATTGTAGAACATACCGTACCGCTCAAGATACTTCGCAATCTGTTCACGAAGCTCAAGCAAGCCCCAGTTGCTCGTGTAGCTTGTGTGCCCCTGCTCAAGATGATAGAACGCCTCTTCGCGCATGAGCCACGGCGTTGCAAAGTCAGGTTCGCCCACAGACAACGAAATAATGTCGTTGCGTCCGATAATCATTTCAAAAAACTTACGTATGCCGCTTGGAGGAATGCCCACCATGCTGCGGCTGAATCTATCTTCACGCGTATTCATTATGCAGTCACTCCTTCACGACTGTCGGTGCTCTCTTCAACGTACACAATGTCGTTCTCTTTGTACGTCTTTAAAATGAAGTGCGTCTTTGTTGAACGCACGCCTTCGAGTGTAGAAAGTTTCCGAGCCACAAAGAATGCAACTTCCTGCAGCGTGTCGCCTTCAATAATCACCTTGAGATCGTAGCCACCGCTCATGAGGTACAGCGACTTCACCTGCGGGAAACGATAGATGCGGTCGGCAATAGCGTCAAAGCCATGCTCGCGCTCAGGGGCAACTTGGATTTCTATTTCAGCGCGCACTTTTTCTTTTGCGCCGGCGTCCTTCTCCGGATTCACAATGGCGGCGTACTTCATAATGATGCCATCGTTTTCCAGCTTCTGGATGATGGCGGCCACTTCAGCAGGCGTCTTCTTCGTCATTGCGGAAATGTCGTCTACAGAAAGACGAGCGTTGTCGCGCAGCAGGTTTAAAATTTCTTCTGTTCCATCCATATTCGTACCCCCAAAACAATTTTCTTGTTATCAGTATATATCGGACGATACAGGTGATTCTATATCGTTTCATTGCTAAAAAAAAACGACATGCTGAAAAAGCACGTCGTTTTGTAAACTCACACAATCACTCCCTTGGTGGAAGGAATTGCTCCGTTTCGACGTGGATCAATTTCAACGGCGGCGCGAATTGCGCGGGCGGCTGCTTTGAAGAGACCTTCCATTTTATGATGGTCGCTGCGACCACGAATCGTGTCCAAGTGGAGATTGCATTTTGCACTGCTTACAAAGCCCTGCCAGAAGTCCTCGAAACAGTCAGTTTGGAAACTCGCTTCCTTTCCGTCTTCACCAATTGAAACGAGCGGAATATTCGTGAGCTGCGCGTTGCACACCAAGTACGGTCTGCCGCCAAAATCGACCGCAGCCTGAAGCAGACTTTCGTCCATGGGATAGATGAAGCAACCGCTGCGGTAAATGCCCGCACAGTTTCCGAGCGCCTTTGCAAAACACATGCCGAGCGCAATGCCCGTGTCTTCAATCAAGTGGTGCTGGTCAACCTGCAGGTCACCCTTTAAAGTTCCCGTCAAGTCGAACATGCCGTGCTTGCAGAACGAACGGAGCATGTGGTCAAAGAACCCGATTGGATTCTGCACATCACACTTGCCGGTGCCGTCAAGATTGAGCGTCAACGTAATTTGTGTTTCCGAAGTATTCCGTTCGATTGTTGCAATACGGTCCATTGTATCAACTCCTAAATATGCGCCCAAGAAGCATCATTTGCCGCGTAACAAAAAGTTTGTCGCGCAAAGCAATGCTTCGGGCACCTGTTACGCAGCAATTCGCTTGTCTTGCAAACAAATGCCGCGCATCAGTTTCATGCCATTACCTTTCTTAATTCATATTCCAGAATGTCCGTCGCGCCCAATGACTTGAGCTTTGGCAGAAGATTTGGAACATCACTTTTCTTCACTGCGATTTTGATTGCGTAACCATCGTTGCCGTAGAGCGGGCTGACCGTCGGGCTGCGCATTGCAGGAAGACCCTTCACGAGCGCGTCAAAGTGATCTTTTGAAACATTCATTTCAAGCATCACGCGGTCACGTGCATCAATCACCGCTTCGAACAGCATCTTGAGCTCAAGAATCTTCTGCTTTTTTGCAGGATCCTTCATCGCCGCTTTTGAAGCGAACATGCAGGTTGAGCTCGTCATGATTTCGTCAACAATACGCAGACCGTTTTCCATAAGCGTGCGGCCAGTGGCAGTGTTGTCTACAATCATGTCTGCATCATCAGGCGGGAACACTTCCGTTGCGCCGTATGTGCGGATTATTTCGTTATCGATTTTGCGGCTCTCAAGCCACGTCTTTGCGATATGTTCATATTCAGTTGCGACAATCACATGTTTGTGAGCGAGCGTATGGTCGTCGAGCGCGTTCGGCACTGCGGCAACAATGCGAACCTGGTCAAAATGCGTGTCCATGATTTCTTCAACATCCGCATTCGTCTCTTTGATCCAGTCGCGACCCGTAAAACCCATGTCGTGTGCGCCCAGCTCAAGCAACTTGCCGATGTTCTGCGGCTTCATGACCTTGGCCTCAATGTCGTCCTGATTCACGATAGGACGGTAAGCGCGCTCCGGAAGTGAAATGCTGATTCCGGCACCCGAAAAAAGGGCGATGACATTGTCGTAAATTCTACCTTTTGGCAGAAGAATCTTCAGTTTTTCCATAGTGCTACTATACAGGAAATAAGGTGGTTTAGCAATAACAGACAGCCTGAACTGAATAATACCGGCCGCCCGCTCAATTGAAAATTTCAGCATACCCTGCTATGCTGCTACATACCATGAAACACTTCGAAGTGTGCGCCGCCGTCATCACACGTAAAACCGCTGACGGACGAACAGAATTCTTTACCGCCAAACGCCCCGGCCCCAAGCCAGGCAAAGATCCAACCGAAACAAATTACAAGTGGGAATTCCCCGGCGGAAAAATTGAACAAGGCGAAACACGCGAACAAGCACTCGCCCGTGAAATACGCGAAGAGTTTGACACCGAAGTATGCGTCGGCCAGTACATCATGACCGTCGAACACCAGTACAAAACATTCAGCATCACCATGCACGCATTCTACTGCACCGTCACAAAAGGCAGCCTCACCCTCAAAGAACACCTCGACTTAAAATGGCTTGCACCCACCGACATGGCCTCCCTCGACTGGGCTGCCGCGGACGTACCAATCATGCTTGCCGTCACGAAATAATTTCTTCCGCACCCCCGCTGGAATTACTGTGCAAATGCACCCATACCATAGCCGTAAGAACATTTGACTTTGAAGTTTATTAACATTCTATTGTAATAAAATAGTACATTTTATAGTATTCAAAAATGGTATACGCATTCAGCTTTTTAAAGAGCCTCCAATTCTTCCGTGGCCCTCTTTTTGTTTGAAGTTCCCACCGGCGTCATCGCTGACAAATTTGGAAGCAAGACAAAAAAGTGAACCAAACCAGACAGTCACTTCAGCATTCAAACACGGAGTTGAAGGAGTAAAGTATGTCTTTAGTAACAACAAACTCAGACAGTACAGCTTGAACTACGCAATTGTTTCTGGACTCACCTTCCTCATGTTCTGGTTCTACCAACCACTCCTTGCAGACAACAATGTGAGCATCACCTGGAACGGAGTAATAGCCGCATTATTCAACGCAGGAGGAATGCTCTTACTTCTTGCCACCGGAATAGTCACTTCAACAATCGGAACAAAGCACACTCTCCTCATCACCTCGCTCATACCAGGAATACTCTACGTCCTTCTCTTTTTCTTCCCGCACACATTGCCCGTACTATTCGCCGCAATATTCATCATCACCATGTTCCGCATCTTCCGCGCACCACTACTCACCACACTCATGAACACACAAATATCTGACAACAATCGAGCCACCGTTCTTTCCGGTGTTTCCATGATTGAACGAATCATCATCTCACTCTTCTATCCACTTGCCGGAGTACTTATGGATCTCTCCGCCCGGTGGACATACCTTGTCACAGGACTCATACTCGTTGCCGTCTCAATTTTACTTCGCGTGAAAGATGCTGAATAAAACTGACAACAACAGAACACGGGTGTATCCGAATCAACGGTCTAGATAATCGAAACATAATTCATTCTGGACAGAAGGTTCAAGTCTCAAGCCATAGTTTGAATCTACAACGGTAGAAATTCTTTATAACTCTGAAACTTCTCGCTCGGTCATCTTGACTATCTTGATCTACAACAGTAGAAATTCTTTATAACTCTGAAACATATGCATCTGTCATCGAGGCATCAGATCTACAACAGTAGAAATTCTTTATAACTCTGAAACCAAAGTGAAAGCCGCGTGATACGACAATCTACAACAGTAGAAATTCTTTATAACTCTGAAACACATACGGATATATTAGAGTGTCAACGATCTACAACAGTAGAAATTCTTTATAACTCTGAAACGCTTTCTCATTGCACTACCGCCTTTAATCTACAACAGTAGAAATTCTTTATAACTCTGAAACCAAGATGTGAATCGTCAACAAGTTTATCTACAACAGTAGAAATTCTTTATAACTCTGAAACATATATGCAAGAATATAATGCGATTATATCTACAACAGTAGAAATTCTTTATAACTCTGAAACCCTTTCTCCCTACCGCACCTTCCGCATCTACAACAGTAGAAATTCTTTATAACTCTGAAACAGTGTAACGTCTCCAGAGGACGTTAAATCTACAACAGTAGAAATTCTTTATAACTCTGAAACCCTGAAAGCGTCGTTGATTTCTCCTTATCTACAACAGTAGAAATTCTTTATAACTCTGAAACTGGTATTTGTACATTTGATGAAAATGAAATCTACAACAGTAGAAATTCTTTATAACTCTGAAACAAGAATTGACTTGCTCCTAAGCAGCTCATCTACAACAGTAGAAATTCTTTATAACTCTGAAACCCATACGGACAAGGATTTAGAAATAAATCTACAACAGTAGAAATTCTTTATAACTCTGAAACCGGCAGAGAAGCGTTTAGATGAAATAGATCTACAACAGTAGAAATTCTTTATAACTCTGAAACATAAGTATCTGTTCACACTTTCTGCGAATCTACAACAGTAGAAATTCTTTATAACTCTGAAACAAATATCAGGAATAGATTTGAGAGGAGAATCTACAACAGTAGAAATTCTTTATAACTCTGAAACAATTGTGGTAACATCGCCCCATGTAGTATCTACAACAGTAGAAATTCTTTATAACTCTGAAACACTGTAACACGGGAGACTGTAACACGGATCTACAACAGTAGAAATTCTTTATAACTCTGAAACATTGTGGGTATATAACGACTCATACATCTACAACAGTAGAAATTCTTTATAACTCTGAAACCCTTAAAATCATTTGTTGTTACATTGTCATCTACAACAGTAGAAATTCTTTATAACTCTGAAACATTAAGGACATCAAGATATTCTTTCAATCTACAACAGTAGAAATTCTTTATAACTCTGAAACTAGGGGAATATCATCGCAGGCTTTTAATCTACAACAGTAGAAATTCTTTATAACTCTGAAACACTCGCACATGCCGACATGCTGGTAGAGCCATCTACAACAGTAGAAATTCTTTATAACTCTGAAACGCACACACTGTACGGAGACTGGGACACGATCTACAACAGTAGAAATTCTTTATAACTCTGAAACCATTGATTGCCGTGGCAATTGCACTTGATCTACAACAGTAGAAATTCTTTATAACTCTGAAACACTGTCAGGCAGCGTATAAAAAGCAGATCTACAACAGTAGAAATTCTTTATAACTCTGAAACCCGAGTACCACACACTCAGCGCGAGCATATCTACAACAGTAGAAATTCTTTATAACTCTGAAACACCTCATTGTGCTTGATGATATTTTATCTACAACAGTAGAAATTCTTTATAACTCTGAAACACTTGTCTTGCCGGTGTTATTTGCAAATCTACAACAGTAGAAATTCTTTATAACTCTGAAACCAAAAATTCTGCCCAAATGCCAGTAATATCTACAACAGTAGAAATTCTTTATAACTCTGAAACGTTGATAGCACGGCAGAATCTTTTCATAATCTACAACAGTAGAAATTCTTTATAACTCTGAAACGAATATCCTCCTTGTGTGACACCACCAATCTACAACAGTAGAAATTCTTTATAACTCTGAAACAGGCAACGGCAAAGAAGGTGCTTCTCATCTACAACAGTAGAAATTCTTTATAACTCTGAAACATACTAACTGCAAATCCGATGCTCATATCTACAACAGTAGAAATTCTTTATAACTCTGAAACAATTTCTCTGTCAGGGTCTATCTCCCAATCTACAACAGTAGAAATTCTTTATAACTCTGAAACCCATTACAGCGAGACGTCCGATTCTTATCTACAACAGTAGAAATTCTTTATAACTCTGAAACTCTTTCTTTTGTACAACAGTACTGTTTATTGCTGTTTTCCGCATTTATTACACAAAAAACAGGCGTTTCAGCGTCTTTTTGCCATAAATATGGCAGTAAGACCCCAGGTTTGCAATTATGTAACAAAAAGAAGGCTTTGATCTTCATGTTTTGCATATCCATAGGTCGTTTTCTTACAATCATCTGCTATATTAAATATAATGACACTGTCGTCTTCTGTAAAGTGCTTCATATAATTGCCATTTATTTCATGTTCAAGAACAGAAAGCAGTCGTTCACTGTTGTGAATCTCAAAAACAGAATACTGTAATCGGAAACCGAATTTAGAAAGGAATTTAGAAAACTGCGTACGAACTTTATCATTTGAAATATCATAACTGACTAGCAACATTTTTCTTCTCCTATAAAAAGTCAACAGGTGAGTTGACAATTTTTTCTATAAATCAGGCGAAGGCAGCCTGCTCAGCGAGGGATTCCGAAGGGGGAGTGTAGTTCCCCTCCATCCTCCTGCTGTCAAAGTCCACCCTGTCCGTCAGCAGGGTCCACACGAGCTCCGCCATCTTCCGGGCTGCGGCGACTATCGACTTCCCGCTGCCCTTGCCCCTCTTCATATATTCATACCGCTGCATGAGCCGCCATTTGCCGGTGTCCCCGCAGCGTCTGATTCCCAATACCAGCTGCACGAATGCGGTCCTCAGCTCCTGCGGCCCGCGCTTCGTTATCTTCCCGTGGTGGACCGTCCGGTTCGAGTCCTGCACCCACGGAACAAGCCCGCAGAACGCCGCGTATTTCTTTGCGCTTGCGAAGCGGCCGATGTCCTCCGTATAGGCGCGGATGGTCCACGCGGTGATCGGGCCGCAACCCCTGATTGTCAGGAGGCGCCTCACCATCCCGTCGCCGTCAAGGAGACCGTGGAGCTGCCCCTCCACTTTCTTGACGCTTTCCTCGATCCTGCCTATAATTTCAAATAACAGTTTTACTGTTTGTGCTTCGAGCACGAGGTCGCTTTGCGACGAAAGGGTGTCCAGAACTTTCTGGCGCCCTTTTTTGCTTTGTATGCTCCGCAGGTCGTCCTGGAGCCCCATGCTCACCAGCAGCGCGTGCACCTCGTTCTTCTGTCCGACGATCGAACGCACCAGTCGCTCCCTGCTCTTCAGCAGCCGGCGGATGTTCTCCGTATCCTTGCTGCACAGATATGACTCGGGCAGCATGTCCTTGCTCAGGAACTCGGATATTGTCGCCGCGTCGTGCCTGTCCGTCTTCTTCGTGGACTCGTTGATCACCTTGAACTTCAAGGTGTTTATCACCGTGACCACGGCGCCCGCCTGCTCGACCTTGTTCTTGAAGAACCTTGTGTTGCCGGTCGACTCGACTCCGATTCTGACTTCGTATCCACGCGTCCTCAGGCTCCTGATGCGCCTCAGGAATTCGGCATAGCCGTCCCCGTCAGTCGCGTACTGGACGATTTCCTTTGCAATCCTGTCCTCCGTCCTGTAATGCACGGTGAACTGCGTCTTGTGCAAATCGATTCCAAAAAAATAAGTCATGGTGTCCTCCAGTTCTGGTCGGTGCGGAAAGTCTGTTCGGTAAATGTGTTCCATTCTCCTATTCAGTCTCTCGGACTATTGTATGATGCGGCAGCGGCTCTTCATTCTCCTTTCCAGAAGTCATGCTTCTATTAGAAATGTCGAACTGTTGCCCGGTTTCCGCCCGGTCCTATGACCGAGTGTATCACAATTACCGCCCACCTGACTTACTTTTTATCACACCTCCTTATCATTTAAATAGAATACAGGAAAATTCTGAGCAGATTTCATCTGCATGAAATTTCGATAATATGATTGTACATACAAAAATAATTCGTCTTTATATTCGATAATTGCTTGAAGCATCATCTGTATATACGGTGCGGCTTTTTTACCTGTAATAAAATACTGTTTTTCTACTTTTGAGAAATCTTCCTCATGAATTTGCCCAAGATGATATGCCTTTACTAAACAGGCATCAACAATTGGGCGGAAGGGTTCAACTAAATCACAGGCTAATGATTTTCTATGAAAAAATTCGCGGTGAAGTATTCCCACGTATGTATCAAAACCATACATTTCAAGCAGTGCATCTACTATGTTAAACAAAAGTGTATATCCAATATCCATGAGGCAATTTAATGAATCATGTTTTACACGAGGACGACGTGCAGTCCAATTACAATCAGCAAACAATGTTTGAAAATATAATTTTGCAGATATTCCTTCCGTACCCATAATTTCATGGATTGACTGATTTGCTTTCAGAACAGTTTCTTCATACCTTGATAATTGTTGTATTATATTTTTTTCATTTTCAGACTTATGTCGCTGTTCTTTTAATAATAAATTTTGATTATGAATTTTATTCGCCGTAATATGAGCAGCAATATCAAATTTATCATAATTGTACTGTTTTCTGCGAAGTAAAACATTTCCCTCTGCACGGGCAGGAAATATTGCATAAACACGCATGGTGTATGTCATAAAGATTATGGTAAATCCGAATTTTTGTGCACGTTCCATCAATCCACTCGTAAGACAGATATGCCCAGAAATAAACAAGGCAAATAAACGATAGCATGTTGATTGGTGTTTCGTGACGCCATCACTGTTTTGAATAATGATATTATCATTTTTAAAACTGACTTTCTCACCATCCTCAAGAAAGGCAAAGAGAATTTGTTTTTGTTCAAAATCTCGTGTTGACATCATAAAATCATCTCCTGTAATAAAGGCCGATCACAAAAATCATTATAAATACAATTGAGACATTTTTTGGAATTAATAGGATGAAAAGTATCTACATCGAAATTTTGCATGGCATGAATTGTTTCATTAAATTTTTGGAACATCTCTTTATTATCTTCAGGCAACTGTTCTGGATATACTTTATTATCATCGCTAGAATAGAAACGGATATTTTTTACCGTATACCCCATTTCTCGCAAGCACAGACATTGTGCATATAATTGGAAAAGATACCCGTCATAAACTGTTACAATATGTTTCTTTCGCTCAGTCAGTACACCGGTGTCACAATCAAAGATATCAATCTTTCCGCATATCTGGTATTCATCAGAATACACATCTATTCCTTGTAATATGTTTTTGTGCGTCGAGTACCGTTGCTCGTCAATTGCAGCATGTGCGGTCTTCCCATCGATTTGTACTGTATCGTAATACAATTCTTCAGAAAGACCGCCATACAATTGATGAAAGTAAATTGAAAGCGGACAAAAAATAAAATCATTAAGATACGTTATTTTCAAGTACGCTTCCATAACTTACTCTCCTTTATTTTAAATATTTTTTTTGTTGTGCAAATTCAAACCAGTCGACATTCTTTATTCCTTGGATATATCCCTTTTCATTCAATGCAAAATCATTGCGCAATAAATACAACCCTTTAAGTGCAATATGGTATGCACCGTTAGCATCTGCATCTATTGGCAAGGTAGCCTTTGTTCCCTTACACTGCTCTTCTCGGCTGTCGAAGAATGTTCCATCAGCAGCCATAACTGGTGAAAGCAAGTAATCTTCCTGTGTATTAGGTACACTGTTACGCATTTGTAATGTTACAGAAAACGCTCGATACAATGCATCAAAGAAAGGTATATTTGCACGGTCTGCAGAAACAGAATTAATTTCATCGCACATATTCCGTTCTGTATTCCAGACAATATTCTGTGCATCGAAAGCTGCCTTTAAGTTTGCTGTTGGATTGACTATTATCGTTTTACGTTCTTTTGGGCTGTAGACGACTCGATCACCGCGAGTATACACTTCCCATTTCTTCTTATAATCAGGAGTTGCACCGAATGAATCGTAAGTAAAACCAAACACAAAGCTATCTGTTTCCTTATCATATCTGATTGCCTCAAACTTACTGAAGAAATTTCTTTTCTTTTCAACATTTGTCAAATCCTTGAGCATGAATAAATTTGCAAATCCTGTTTTTGGATCAATCTTTGATGTATATGCTGCAGGTATGTAAAAAAGCCAGCCACACTGTTTTCCTACGTCACCGAGAGTACTCACTTTGTCTGTCAGTTGATATGCATTCAGAACACCACCTTTTTCAGTTGATGCTCTTTCTTTGAATACCAAATAATTCAACTTATCAATAAGCATTTCTTCAAACTTCTGGTAGACTTGGCGCTCTACAGGGAATCGACCTCGTTTAAATCCAAAGTTTAAATCTTCCATAACAACGATAGCATTCTCTTTAACCATCATCTCCGCAATTTCGTGAATGACTGCTGAAAGATATCCTTCCTTCAGTTCTTTGATATTGCCAATTGTCTGCCAGTTACGACGTGCACTGTTACGTTCTCCTTCTCGAGTCACCAATTTATCTTGATAGTTTACCGAGACTGTTTTATCCCCTCTATTCTGATCTACAAGATTGAGTGTCTTTTGTAGTTCAATCTCACCGTTTTGATTAATAAGCGACAAGTAGACAAGATTACGTTCACCACGATCAAGACCTATTATCTTAACTGAAGGATCTTTCTTTAAATATGTTCTCACACGTTCATTGAATTTAAATCCTGTTAGCTCAGGTGCCTTGAAGTTCATAGTAATGGGGCAATGGAACAAATAAACATCTTCTGTAAAATGTTTGTCTTTTATCAGCTCCATTTTTGCGTTCTTTTCAACAAGGGTTCCACTTTCTAATAGTATCGTTGCCGCAGAAGAAAGCTTGGTCTTTAACCGGTTGTTCTTATAAAGAAAAAGCTCTCTGTATACATCATCCGGAATAGATTTGCCTTCACTTGTCGTACGATTCAACAGTATTGAACCAACCTCATGCTTCTGTAATTTCTTCACACTCGCAGGGCGATAGAAAAGTTCTGCCTGCCCGTTCAATTGGAATACCACGTCTTTGAGATTTTCTTCAGAGAACAAACTCTCCCAATACAACGTATGCATGTTTTTTCTACCGGTTGCTTTCTCTGCAAAGTCTTTGTTGTAGATTTGGAAAAGAAAAAGTTTTCCATCTTCAACCGCTTTATCAATAAACTCTTCTGGGATATTCACAAAGTTAATCTTATAGCCTTGATTTGATATTTCTCTATAAAATTCGCTAATATCATCATAGTTATTAGTTTCTGAAAATTTGAAATTAAACTTGCTCCAATCTTCATGTCTTTTAATAGCATCTTTGAACCAATCAATAAGTTGGTGACAATATTTCTTGTCAAACGTATCTCCCTTTTTATACAAACCCGCTTCATATCCATCCAAAATACTTTGAGGAGGATTAAACTGTGCACATCCTTTTGTTGAAAAGAATACTTTTGGGAGCATCTTATTTGGGCCAGGCAAAAATTTATAAATCATTTTCTTATAGCAAGGTTTACCATCAGAATCGAACGGCCCATCAAACTTTATTTTATCTCTTGGATTAATGATGCCAAGATAATATAAATTATCTTTCATAAAAAGCACAGAATCATTTGCTTGCTCTTTATTTACGTCCCATCCATCAGCAAGAGTCGGACAATCAAAATTCAGTTTGTATTTTTCTTCTTCACCAACTTTCTGCGTAACATAATTACGTACTTTGTTATATAAAGGAACTACTTCAAATAAATTTTCAATGATTTCATCGAAGTCAGAATAGAAAAGTGAACTTTTTTCTGCCTCGCCATGGTAATCAACATGTTTTAAATAATGAAATAAATCCTGCACAGCATCCAGAAAATTCTTAAGCGGAATGGCAGATTCTTTTTCTTCACGCAAACTATGCGAAGTATCAAAATCAAGAAGCTTGTATAGATCATTAATCTGATTAATTACAGATACATCTTCTTTTATTTCATCATTATCTTTTGCGGTACGTTTGATTTGAAGACCAAAGTATTTTTTTACAAAATTGATCTTCTTTTGTTCATAAGAACTATTCTGCTCATCTTTATGATCTTGTAGATAGTCATCATATATACTTTGTAACTCTGCAAGAGAGAACATTTCTTTACCAGTTTCCTTTTTTATTTTTTTAGCAATTGATTCTTTCGCATTCGGGTCTCCATACTTCTTAACAGCAGCATTATAAATAGCGTTTGAAATCTCATTCCAATTACCGGTTAGGTCAAGCGAGAATGCAGTCAATTCTTTCTGAGGAACAAATATTTGTGTGAATTCTATAGAATCAGAATCTATCTTCTTCATCTCTGTAAATAATGTTTTAATCTGCGAAATAGAATTACGAACTTGATTTTTGTAGAATTGCTGTACTGCTTCATATACCGCTTGGTCATTTTGAAATTTTTCTGGAATAAATGAGGCTGTTTCATGATCACTAAGTATTTGTTTGAACAACACAGTCATTTTTCCACGTAAATTCTTTTTTTCATCATCCGGTAGTTGCTGTCTGAATAAATTTATCTGTTCATTAAATCCCTTTATTTTCTCTGTTCCTGCCTGTGCTGCAATTCCCCCAATGATTGTATTGTAAAAATCTATTCCTTTCTGAGTCATAACGGTATTGAAGTAGTCAACACTAAACACTTTGTCGAGCGAAACTCCAGACAGATAATCAGCAAGCGCATTCTTAGTATTGGAAATTATTTCAGGATACTGTTTTTTTATAAATACATACAACGAAACATTCGCAAGAAATTTTGGAAAATTATCGTTCACCAAACGATATGCAATTGCTGTGCTTTTTTCTTCATCTGAGTACATATTTTTACGATTTTCATGAAAACCTGTAAAATATGTACTAAATTTATTAAATACAAGGAGTGCATCTTGTTTAGATTTAATAATTCCTGATGTATCATTTTTTATAGCTTGAGGCAGTAATTCATCAAACAAATCTTTCTTAAAAAGTTTTGCAAACCGTGGATCATCCGTAAAAAGCTTTTGTACGGCTTTACGCATTTTCATTTGTTCAGCTTGCATCGCTTTCTTTGATTTATCATCACGAGCTCGCTGATATTCAATGATTGAATCAGCTAATGGTACCCAATTCAAATGTTTATCATTCAAAACATCTTGTATAAAGCAACGGTGAAAGTCATCGATAAGTTCTTTTACTTCATCATACGAATCTGCTCGGTTTTTATCATTTGCAAGCAGATTCAATCTTTTCAAATTTTCTTGTGTCTTACCAACAGGGATCAGCTTGTTACGTAGTGTAATCGACCGAGAATAACCATTTCTCTGACCACAAAATTCATCAATGCTTCTCATAATTCACTCCTTAATTTGTAAAAGTAATTATAGTAGTATAACATCTCTTTCCGTTGGTGTGTTTACAAATATACGCCCCTTTTTCATTTCGGGCGTATATTTGTAATTTCCTACGCCCCAATGCGCACCACCACTCCCGCCGCACCGTCCTGCATGCACCCGATGCGTGCGAGCGACGCGTTGAAGCTGTAGCAAGACGGCAGCGCCTTGCGAAGAATTGCAGCACCGGTGGCACGAATGTAGCCTGCATGCACTTTGCCACCGTTGCCGGAAAGTTTTGCGCGGACATCATCGATGCACACGGCGATTGCATTCGAGTCGTGAGTGTTGTATGGTTCTGCTTGAACGGTTACGCCGAGTGATGAGAAGAGCGTGTCGCGTGCGGTGCGGACGGCGCTGGTGTTCTGCACGAAGTCACGGCCTGCTTCTTCGCGCGTGATTGCATCAACGTACACGAGTCCGTCTTGAGACCAGTCGTGGAAGTTTGCACCGACGATGCCGATGGTGAGTTCAAAATGAGTGTTCGTTTTAAAGAAGCGGGTGAACATTTCAGCGGGAGTTTCTTTTTCGGGGACGGGGGCAAGGCGTTTCTTGGCGGCTTCGTAGAAAAGAATGGTGGCGTTATCTTCATCGGAGCTGAACATTCCTCCGCATGAATAATAATGCATGAAATAATTGTCTGGTTCACCAAGGCGTCCAAAGAGCAGGGCAAACAACGATTCCGCGGCAACGGGTTCGATGATGAACAAGGTGAGTTGTGCAAACTTCATGAAGATATCAATGCGGCGAGAAATGAGTTCTGCGACGAGCAAGGTGTCTTTTGCTTCGATTGCAGAGAGGACGGCGCCGATGTGCGTGAGGTATGCGAATGTGTCTGCGTTTGGAATGGTGACGGTCGGTTCAAGGTGAACGGTGATGTCCGCACGGAGTTCTTCTGGAAGCCATGTGTACCACGCTGCGGAAAAGTATGTGCTTCCTTCAATCGTGTTCGATAGTGTTTTTTCGTTTTGCTCGATGCGGCCGATGTAGTCGAGCTGACCGGTTGCGCTTATTACAAATCCCCAGCGCTTTGCGTCAGATTCTGTTTTTGATTCAATAACAATGTTTGGTTCAGTCATATACTGCCTCCGTAGGTTTTGCAAGCCTTACATAAAACAGTATACGCGACTAGGTGGGACATATGTTGTCCCTGTAAAATTTATTTCATCACTTGTTTTTTGGGTGAAGAATGTCCTTTTCTTCCATCATTTTACGGGAATACTCTTTACCATTTTGAATTATGGAGAATATCGGTAACGGCAAGTCGTATGCGCTTGAGACTTTCAGGGCCTGTTATTTGTGTCTTTTGAATGAATCCAATGTCATAGTAACCAAGTGCATTGCCGGCGCTATGACAGATAAATCCTTCTTTGTACGGTCCGTTTTCAAGAACTATTTGAGGAACTAGTCCAATGCCTAATCCAAGCGCTGCAAGTGCCATGACTGCTTCATTTCCTTCCGCTTCGGCGGCAATCATTGGTTGCACGTTGCGACTTTTTGTCCACGAATCAAATCGTCTGCGGGCAAGTCCTTGCTTTGGCAGTATGAGTGGCACTGACGAAACAATATCCTGCGGACTGCCGCTTACTTCAACGTAGGAACCGGTACTGCTTGCGGCAAAAACGAGCGGACTGGTGCGCACCGGAATGCAGTCAAACGCATCGTATCCTTCGTCAGGTATTGCTGCTACGCCAAGTTCGGCGCGCCCTTCGCGTACAGCGGCAACGGCTCCAGCGGGGTCACCTGTTTCTACTGAAAGTTGTATTGCGGGATATTTTGAAGCAAGTCGCTTGATAAACGGCGGCATTATGGTGTAGCAAGCAGTGACACTCGCATACACGTGAAGCGTTCCTGTTACCACATCGGCTTTATTGGTAAATGCAGAGAGTAACGCTTCTTGCTCAGAGATACATTTTGTGGCAAAGACGGCAAATTTCTTTCCTTCTTCAGTAAGGGCGACTTCACGGTTGTCACGGTCAAAAAGCGTTGTTCCAGTTTCCGACTCAAGCCTGCTGATAAGGCGGCTCAATGCGGAAGGACTTAAATGTACTTGCTGAGCGGCTTTGGCAAAATGGAGCTGGCGGCTCAGCACGGTAAATGCTTTTAGTTCATAAAAATCCATACAGACAGTGTACGGGTAACGCAAAAATTCGTCAATGACACTTCTTTTGGCGCAATGTATGGTATACTGGTATCTATGAAGTCACTTAAATTACCGTTCATCATTGCTCTTGTTGCAGAAATGGCAACCGCCCTGTTTCTAGTGTGGTTTTATACACGCACCGGCACAAGCGGTCTGTTCAAATGGAATCCACAGTACGGCGAACAATTCCATACCGCGGAGTTTTTGCTGCTAGTGCCGCCACTTTTTTTTGGTCTGGCAGTTCTCTTCTATTACATTAGCAAAAGACAGCAAACAGTTACCATCATATTTGCCTGCTTATCCATACTAGCAAGTTTTGGCTGCATTGGTTTTTCCGCGTGGAAATTAACGGTCACCGCAAAAGCCGGTCACTATGTTCCAAAGAACCACAGCGTAGTAAAAAACATGCTTCCTATACAAAATGCTCCTGTCATCACACACTTCGCCGTTTCTTCAGACCCTCACTGGAACGCAACGTACTGCAATCCGCAGTCACGCACGGCAATCATGGAGCAAGTAAACAGCCGTAAGTACGATGCATTCTTTATTCTAGGCGATATAAGCGACCAGGGCGATATTCCAAACGGATATGAAGTCGTAGTAAGCGATATTAACAAATATCTTACAGAGACTCCGGTACGCTTGGTAATGGGCAATCATGATTCTCTTGTCGATGCAAAATGGATTTTCCAGACATACTTTAACGACGGACCAAAGGCAAGCCCGTATTATCGCATTGATTCAGGAAGCACGCATTTTATCATTCTAAATCTTTTGTGGGGAACAGAGGACTTTACGGCTCAGCAAAAAAATTGGCTCATCACCCAGCTTGAATCAATTCCACAGTCAGATACAGTCATTGCAATGTCGCACTGTTTTTATGTCTCAAGCGGTTACGTTGAAGCCGAAACAAATGCAAAATGGTATGACATTCCGCAGATGATAAAAGAAGTTTGTCCTATTTTTGAGAAATATCACGTAGATTTAGTGCTCAGCGGGCACAACCACCTGATGAATGTGCTTAAAAAGGACGGAATAACATACGCAATCTGCGGAGCAATGGGCGGTCCGCTTGATGACCGTACAGATTACAACTCCCCCTATTCAATTTGGGAAGAAAACACTAAGAACGGCTGGCTTGATGTGACTGTCGGCAAAAATGATATTCAGCTTGTGTACTTCGACTCCGACGGAAACGAACTGTACCGCGATTCTGTCACCCTTTCCAAGTAAAAAACAGTTCAAGGGGCTTCTTTTGCAGTACATTTTGGTGTATACTAATAATGATATTTATTCTTTGGAGGAATTATGAAAAAATTAATCCTTACCGCTCTTATAGCAGTAACTGCATACAGCGCATTTGCATTTGATTCTTCAGCATTTACACCAGCGGGAAAAGTCACTTCCTATACAAAAACAGACTATTCCGTAACAGCGAAATTCGGAGAATTCTACCGCTCACCAAAATCAAAATATGTACACGTGTTCGATGCAACAGGGCTTGAAACAGAAACTTCAGAGTATAATGCAAAGGACGTAATCATAGACAAGATTTCTTATCAATATGACGCAAGCCGCAACCTTGTTTCTTCTGTGTTCACCGATGCAACAAACGCCGTTGTCTGGAAAACCATGATGGTCTACGAAGCCGGCAAACTCAAAGAAGAGTCTGAATTTGACAAAGACAACAAATTGTCGGGCAAGACAATCTACAAGTATAGTGGCAGCACGACAGATGAATCTTATTACGATGCAAACGGCAAGTTGCTTTCAAAAACAATCACCAAGAACAACGATGCAAATAAACTGGCGGAAGAAGCACAATATTTCGAAGACGGTTCACTCGATGTGAAGAAAGTCTACACCTACAATGACAAAGGTTTGCTCAGCCAGATTGAAACATTTGACAGCACAGAGACTTCTACCGGCAAATCAGTATATAAATATGACGACAAAGGATTTATTTCAGAAGTTCAGGTTTATTATGAAGACACACTTACCGAGCGCAACATTTATAAAAATGATGCAAACGGCAACCCTACAAAAATCACCACCTATATGGTAAGCGAAAAATTTGGCAGCACTGTTAATGAACTTCAAGCAATAACTGAATATATTTACAAATACTAGAACGGCTTCTTTAAAATAAAAATGCCCTGTTTCCAAAGAAGCAGGGCATTTTTTTTAGTAATTTTCTGCGCGAACTTGGAAGAATGACTGCGGATGTCCGCACACCGGACAAACTCCCGGCGCTTTCTTGCCAACGCAGATATGTCCACAGTTGCCACACTGCCAGATTACATCACCATCTTTGCTGAACACGCATTCCTTTGTTACATTGTCGAGCAGTTTGCGATAGCGCTCTTCATGTGTCTTCTCAATTGCTGCAACGCCTTCAAACAATTTTGCAATCGCCTCAAAGCCTTCTTCGTGCGCAACTTTTGCAAAACTGGCATACATGTCCGTCCATTCGTAATTTTCACCATCTGCAGCGGCAGCAAGGTTTTCTGCGGTAGGTTTTATTCCTCCGTTAAGCAACTTGAACCACAGCTTTGCATGTTCCTTTTCGTTAGCAGCTGTTTCATCAAATATATTTGCAATCTGCTCATAACCATCTTTACGTGCTTGGCTCGCAAACCAATTATACTTATTTCTTGCCATTGACTCGCCGGCAAATGCTGTCTGAAGATTTGCCTCTGTTTTTGAACCTTTCAATTCCTTTGCCATAGTAATACTCCTTAAAAATCAAGCTCTCTCTGAAAATAGTTATTGAAAGTATACTTCTATTTTGTTATAAAATCAAATTTCCGGCCAAGCCCCGCAAACGTACCGTCTACAACGCAAGACATTGACAAGAACAAGTTTACCGCGTACCATGTAAACGAGGTATTTTTATGAAATACATAGGTATAAAGCTCGCGGACGGTTCATTTTATCCCATTCTTGAGGAAGGAAAGGCCGCAGAAAAGTTGCTCGATTTGACAACCGTACAGGATAACCAGACGACCGTTCAAATAGACTTGTACCGCTCTGCAAATTCTTCAATGGAAGACGCAGAATATGTCGATACACTTGAAATAAAGAATTTAAAACCGCATCCAAATGGAGAACCAGACCTGCACTTGAGTGTAAGCCTCGATGAAAAAAATGAGCTCAATGCGGAAATAAAAGACCCCGAAACAGGCAAAACAAGCGAAACGCAGGTAACACTTGTTTCACGCACGCTTGCAGAACGCTCCGCGCACCCGGTTAATTTTTCAATCGACGAGCAGGAACAAATTCCTACTGAAATAGAAGAGCCTATTCTTACCGATGACAACACTCTTGCAAACGATTTTGTTGTGCCGGCGGAAGATGACGCAGCCGTACCGAATATTCCTGACATAGACATTCCCGTTACTGAGCAAGAAGTTGCCGACAACGATGACACGACTCTTTCTGATGAAGAGCTTGCCTCAATTCAAAACACTGCCAATGTGCTTAATTCTTCCGAAGAAAATGCCGATACTGTGAAAGAGGATACTGAAGTGATAGGCCCATCTCCAAACAGTGAAGATTTTTCTTTTGATGATTTAACAAACAACTCTGAAACAGCAAAGAAGGATGATATTTCTCCTTCGGAATTTGATACGTCTGAATTTGAGAAAGCAGTTACCGCAGATACTTTTCTCGAAGACGAAAAGAATACTGACGATGAAAAAACTCTTTCAGAACAGACAATTTCTGACTCAGACACCTCGGCAAAAGAACCGACCATTTCTGAACAAGACTCCATTCCAGATGAAATTCCAGCCTCTGAAAGTGAACCGGTTGTAGAAACGACTGGCGACGAAACAAACATTGACCTTCCTGATTTCACTGATATTTCTTCTACAGATTCATCTGATAGTTCAATAGAAGAAAAATCTTCTGCGGAAGAAACAAAACAGCTTTTCAAAGAATCAGATTATTCCGTTCCTGACTTTGATCAGCCGGCGCCAATTCCAACTGGTCTTACCGACTACTTTGAAGATCCAACATTCAAGGAACCTGTTTTCAACGAAACACCAACAGACAATACACCAATTGATGAAACAGCGGAAAAGAAACCCGTTGATCTTTCTTCTGACAGCAAAGACAGCAGCGATATAGCTTCTTCTGACAGCGAGTCTGTTGAGCAAAAAACAAAGACACCGGTACTTATCTGCATCATCTGCGCAATCATCTGCATCATTGCAACGGTACTTGTGCTCTTTGTCATTCCTTCAAAAATCAATGTAATCAAATCCCGCAACACGCAGAGCAAAGAGCTTGTTGCTGAGCCAAAAGAACCTGCACCGGAAACGGCACCTGTTGAGCAAACACCTGTAGAGCCAGAACCTGTTGCTCCGGCAGTAGAAGACACCGTTGTTGTTGCACCTACGCCAGAAGTTGTTCCTGAACAGCCTGCGGCTCCGGTAGAAAAGCCGGCCGACATTCAGTACAAAATAAAATGGGGCGACACACTTTGGGATATTGCAGATGCGTACTACAAAAATCCATGGCGTTACCATAAACTTGCAAAGTACAACCATATTAAGAATCCTAACCTCATTATTTCTGGCACAACGATTCTTATTCCAGCAGAGTGATTTTTATTTTTAGAACGCTTGTGAACAACCGACATTTTTCTCAATTACTGTTTCTTCTCTGCTGTCTGTCTCTTTCTACTACAGGATGTGCCGGTGGTACAAACCTGCAGCAGGAATACGGCGACGATGCCTGCTATTTCATCGGGCTTAATTCTCTTGCTTCCGGTGACAAAGACAATGCAAGTCGTCTTTTAAAAGAATCAATAAACAAAAGCTCACCGCTTGTAGCGCGACGTGCTGCAGAAAAATATGCAGAACTCGGCGATGTGCAGGAACGCATACAGCGTTACGAAGAATTATATAAAAGATTTCCTGACAAAGATTCATTGCTGCGTACCTGCCGGGAACTTAACAATGATGAAGAATATGCAAAGGTCATGAACTTAACTGAAGGAATTGACTGCCTTACCGAAGATAATGAGCTTGTGTACTATCATCTCAATGCACTCTTTGAAAAAAAAATAGAACGCTTTGCTCCTGAATTTTCCCAGTGGTGTCTTACACGTCCATTCACTTCAGAACAGTATAAACTTTACACAAAGGTAGTTGACGCTCCGATTGAAATCCGCTTCAGGGCATCAGTGTACCGCCAAGAATATGGCATTGCATACGAGAATATCAGAACGGTATGTGCAAACGCAAATGACAATCTTTCGCCATTTATCATAAGCGATGCCGGCAAAGCAAGTCTCTACGGTTCATCAGACTATCTTCAGAACGCATATTTCTTTGATAACCTTGCAAGGAAACTTTCCGGCGAATCAAAATTCTTCGCTTATTTTTATGCAGGAAGATTGTATGAACGTGCTGACAATAGTGACTCTGTCGCAGTGTCGCGTTTTAAGAAAGCAATGGAAACAACGACAGCAGACAACAGCTACGATAATGCGCTCTGGTATTACCTCAACACGCAGCTTAAAATCTCAACGTCAGCAGCTATATCCGCGGTGGAATCTTACCGTAAAAGCTGGCACGATGCTTCCTACTATGATGACTTCTTTGACACGCTTTCTGTGCGTCTCCTTTCACAACATTTATGGACAGACTTTTATCAGACAGCAAAACTGCTTGATGGATACGCAAGCGATGAGATTGTTGCAAAGTACAGCTATATTACGGCGCGGCTTATTGAATCAGGTTTTGTAAGCTCACCAAATGCTTCTGCAATAGAAACAGAAACGGCATTGTATACACGTGCGCTTTCAAGTGGTTCCGACTTATATTATCGACTCTTGGCTGCAAAAAAACTTTCAATCCCCGATGATAAATTTGACACCATTCTCTACCGCACCAACAGTCCTGCTTCATTTACAAAAAATGATGCAGAAGAAAAGCTACTGTCAGGGTATGCAGACTTCGGTCTTGGCGAATATATTTATCCTGAATGGCAGCAATTTTCTTCGCAAATAAGCGTTGCGTGCGTAAAAAAAATTGCGAGCTTTTTGCAGCAGGGTGGCAGTTCCGGAAATGATTTCTATGAAAAGAGCCTGCGCATTGCAGCAAAAAAGATTAATAACTGCGAAATTCTTCCTGATGAAGATTTGCTTAAACTTGTGTATCCACAAAATTTCCATGACGCGGCTTCAGATGCATGCCAACGTTTTAAAACACCGGAATATCTTTTGTATGCGCTCATCAGAAGTGAAAGTTTCTTTGATCCGCAGGTAGTGAGCCATGCAGGAGCCAGCGGTCTTACGCAGCTCATGGGCAGTACAGCCGGTGATATTGCACACAAATTGCAAATGGAAAAATATGATTTGAATGACAGCACGACAAACATCCTGTTTGGCTGTTTCTACCTTGAGGAAATGCGCAGACGCCTTGACGGGTCATCAATTCTTGCAGTGTTTGCATACAACGGTGGCATCTCACGCGTGCGCACTTGGGTAAAAAGCGCTAATTTGGAATTTGGCACAAACACGCTTCCAAAGGATTTATTTCTTGAAGCGCTCCCGTTTGCAGAAACCCGCGAGTACGGAAGAAAAGTCGTTTCTGCGGCGGCAATGTATGGTTATTTGTATTACGGGAAAACAACCAGCCAAGTTATAGAAGAAATTCTACAGTAAGCAAGACAAAAAAATCTGCGGACAGGCCATTGTCTTTAGGCACAATCCGCAGATAAAACTAAAGCAAAAATAATTGACTATCAGTATCTAAACAATGCAACAGCACCGTATTTGCCAGGTTCAATTACCGGCAGCACGGCAAATGTTGGGGCATTTCTGCCAGATGCCATATCATGTGATTTAATATACGCCTTTCTAAACATAATAGGACGTACAATTCCCCAGGCAACACTGAATACGCCGAGCGACACTGTTGAAATAAGGAACCAGTTAGCTGCATTAAAAATGGAACCTCCCGCTTCGTTTGCAGCTTCCTTTGTAGACGCGTCATCTCCACCGCTAAAAATAGCACCAGCCATACCGCCCATTGCTGCAGCCAGCGAACCCGATACCACATACACTACCGTTACAGCGGCACAACCCACCGCCACAACATCAACACCAACTTGAATCCAACCGCCCAACTTATCATGCTGAACAAATGAACCTACACCAAATGCAGGAAGAATATTCAGAATGATTGGTAGAGCAAGTTTTGTTTCTTTTGGAGTAACAACAGCCTCTGAATTAAACGCTATCGGTTCATCAGTTGTTGCTGTTGCTTCAGAAGCGGCTGGCTCCGCAATAGCAGTATCCGTATTTTCTGCAGGAAGAGAGATGTCTGCTTGCGCAAAAACAAACGCTGCTACAGACAAGAGAAGAACAACACTGCAAAGCATCTTTTTCATAAAAAACCTCCGTAACATAAATCTTATGTTCACTATAATAATAACACCAAAATCTCTAGTTTTCAACGCGTAAATTAAATATATTATTTAAGATTAATTTTACTAAAAACCCTATAGCCAAAATACTAAAAAACTTGTATGTTAATGCCACAGGGATAACTCGTTTAGTAGAGGAAATAAAAAATGGCAGACGAAACACTTGAATCAAAAGTTAAAGAAGCGCTTGATGCTTTCCGCCCGCAGCTCCAGGCAGACGGCGGTGACATGGAATTTGTTTCAATCGATGCAGATAAAAAAGTGCATCTGCGTCTTACCGGTTCATGTGGTTCATGTCCAATGGCAACCATGACCATCAAGATGGGCGTTGAGCGTTTCCTTAAGGAAACATGCCCTGAAGTGACTGAAGTCGTCCAGGAATTCTAATCGTTGCCTCTTCCTTTTCTGCCTGTCACAAAAGCTGATTTAGCTGAACGTCATATAGAAGAACTTGACTTTATTTTTGTGTCAGGCGATGCATATGTAGACCACGCTTCATTTGCAGCCGCAATTCTTGGCCGGTTGCTCGAATCTCATGGATACACTGTTGGTATCATTCCCCAGCCAGATTTTCATTCCGCAGAATCTTTTATGGTCCTCGGGAAACCAAAATTAGCATTTCTAGTTTCTGCCGGTGCCATGGACAGCATGGTTTCAAACTATACGGCAAATAACAAACCTCGTTCAGAAGATGCATATGCCCACGGCGGAGTTGCCGGTCACCGTCCTGACCACGCACTCATTGCGTATTGCGCAAAAATCCGTGAAGCATACAAAGGCGTGCCTGTCATTATCGGCGGCATCGAAGCAAGTCTTAGGCGAACAACGCATTATGACTATTGGTCAAATACCATAAAGCATTCTGTCCTACTCGACAGCAAAGCTGATTTGCTCATGTACGGAATGGGGGAACACGCAATGCTGGAAATTGCAGCACTTTTAAAAAACGGTGTTCCGGTGCGACAGATACGAAACGTACGTGGCACAGTCTGGTATACAGGAAGAGAAAGTGAACTTCCGCCACATGTTTTTGCATTTGAAGGTAGCCGCCCGGCAATCGACACGCTTCATGTTCCTCACGACATGTCAATCCGCCTGCCACAATTTGCGGACATACACCAAGACACTCCTCAGAGCAAAGAATTATTTGCAAAATCATATCTCATTCAAGAGCAAAATACAGATGCAATAAATGCACACGTCCTCATTGAGCAGGCAGAGGGACGCTTCATTGTGCAGCAACCGCCGGCCTTTCCGCTTACAACAGAAGAATTTGACCGCGTAATGGAACTGCCGTTCACCAGACGCTACCACCCAATGTATGATATTCCTGCAGAAAACGGCAAAGTCGGAGTACCCGCGCTTGAAGAAGTAAAATTCAGCCTGGTAAGTTCACGCGGCTGTTTTGGAGCATGCTCATTCTGTGCAATCACTTTTCACCAAGGAAGGCGGATCCAGTCACGGAGTCATGAATCTCTTTTGCGTGAAGCAATACAACTCACCAAAGACTCTGACTTCAAGGGATACATTCATGATGTAGGCGGACCGACTGCAAACTTCCGCCATGACGCTTGTGACAAGCAGGCAAAATACGGCGCCTGTCCTGACCGTGACTGCATGGGTACGCATCCATGTCCAAACGTAAAAGTTGACCACAGTGAATATGTTGAATTACTACAGAAACTGCGCGCGCTTCCAGGAGTAAAGAAAGTCTTTATCAGAAGCGGCATACGCTTTGACTATCTCATGATGGACAAAGACCGCACATTCTTCCGGGAGTTGTGTCAGTATCATATAAGCGGACAGCTCAAAGTTGCTCCGGAACATGTTTGCAACAACGTACTTTCACTCATGCGTAAAAGTACACATGAAGTGTATGAGGAATTTTCAGCAGAATATCAAAAGATAAACAAAGAGCTTGGCCTAAAACAGTATCTTGTTCCATATTACATAGCAAGTCATCCGGGAGCAGGACTGAATGAAGCGATTGAAACCGCGCTCTATCTTAAAAAAACAGGATTTGTCCCCGACCAAGTGCAGGATTTTTATCCCACACCAGGAAGTTTGGCTACCTGTATGTACTACACAGGTCTTAATCCACATGAGCAGAATCAAGACGGTTCGCTCAAGGAAGTGTATGTTGCGCGAGGTGCGCATGAACGCAGACTTGAACGAGCGTTGCTTCAGTTTGACAAGATTGAAAACCGCGCCCTTGTCCGCGAAGCGCTAGAAACCGCCGGTAGAAAAGATTTACTCAATGTGCTACAGTAGCGTATTCATTTAGGAGATTACATGCAGATAGCAAAAGACAAAGTAGTTACTATAAACTACTCGCTTAAAGATGACGAAGGAAAACTTCTCGATGCTTCAACAAAAACTGATCCTCTCCAGTACGTTCATGGAAACGGAAATCTTCTGACAAAACTTGAAGAAGCGCTTGAAGGTAAAAATCCCGGTGACAAAATTTCTGTCCTTATTCTTGCAAAAGACGGCTATGGCGAATATGACGAAAAGCTGATTGTCGAAGTACCACGCAGCCAGTTTGATACATCTGTGCCGATTGAAGTAGGTATGAAGTTCCAGGCAGAAACGCCTATGGGCCCGCAGATTGTCACTGTAGAAAAGACAACAGACGAATCAATCACTATAAATGGAAACCATGAGCTAGCCGGAAAAAACCTTCACTTTGACATTGAAGTCATGGAAGTCCGTGATGCAACAGAGGAAGAACTCAAGCAGTCTTCTGGCTGCGGATGCGGTTGTGGCTGTGAAAGTGACGATGAATGCGAAGGCAACTGCTCAGGCAATTGCGGTCAGTGTCATAATGAGTAACAGTTACCGCGCAAGCGTTTGAACTGCTTTAAGAATGCGCTCAGTGTTCACTTGAACAGGCGCGTCAAGCATTTCTACCGTGACCGTTGCTATTTCTGAATAGAGTTTAATTCGTTCTTCATAAAACGAATGGAAAATATCCCGTACTTCAGCAATGGAGTGCGGGCTTTTTTTTGCAATGTATGCAGGAATATTTAAAATCGTACCATCTGGAGCAACAGAGGATTCACAAACAATGCGGTCAGCAGCAAGTTTTTCCGGCGACTGTAAAAAAATAAATTGCACTGTACCTGCAAGAGCCGCAAGTGCATCTTTATTTGTGCAGATGCCACCACCCGTCGCAATAACAGCGGTAATTCGCGCTGTTCCGCTGTCATCTATCTGGCTCAGAATATTTTTGCAGGCTTCACATTCAGCAACTTTAAAAGCGGATTCACCTTGCTGTGTATACAGTTCACGTGGCGAAAGTTTTGTCTGCTTTGCAATCACATCATCTGTATCAAAGAACGGCACATTGTACTTCTGTGCAATGCATCTTCCCTGAGTAGATTTTCCGCAATGTTTAATTCCCATAAATACAAGAATACTCATTCTAAAAGCGCCGACCTTTTTTCTGCACCGCATCATCAGTATTTTTTTTTGCTGATGAGTGTTGGGTGCGCGAAGCGTTCTTCTTTACTGGCGCAGGGCTACCGCTTCGCAGTGAGTTCCCCGGAACGTACAAAAGAAAAATCGCAGGCACTTTGTTTATGTCAGGCATCGGCAGACTTTTCCATTCAGCAACAGTATGAGTATGAATGAATTCTTCACTGCAAGTAATTCCCGCAGCAATGCAAATTTTTGTTTCCAGATGGCAGACTTTGAGCAATGTCTCAAGCATCTGCACATTGCGATACGGTGCCTCTATAAAAAGTTGAGTCTGCTGTTCTCGCTGCGCGCGAATTTCAAGCTGACGTATTTTATCACCACGTTCACTTGGTTTGACTGGAAGATATCCATTAAAAGCAAAATTTTGTCCGTTACAGCCGCTTGCCATTACTGCCATAATCATTGAAGAAGGCCCGACGAGCGGTATGACACGAAGATTCTTCCTTTGCGCCATCTCAACAACTGCAGCTCCGGGATCTGCCACAGCCGGACACCCTGCTTCAGAAATGACGCCCATGGATTTACCGTGGATAAGCGGATCAAGATAGGTGCTTATGGTAGATACATCGGTATGTTCATTAAGCTCTGTAAACGAAAGGGAACCTATGTCTATAGAATCATCAAGCTGCTTTAGAAAACGAATTGCAGAGCGCGTATTTTCCACAATGAAATATTTTATCTGCGAAACGATTGTTCTATTGTACGGCGGCAATACGCTATCTATAGGCGTTTCACCAAGCGGAACAGGAATTAAATATAATGCAACTTCCATAATTTCTTCTGCCATTACTCTAATGGAAAAAATATATTGTGGCAAGCAAGAATATTGTATGAATTTTCTTGACAACCGCAGAAAGTGGTGAGATACTTAAATTATCAACATGATAGCAATACTATCAGTGTGGCACACCATCAAGGAGTTACTGTATGACCCTGGCTGACATTATCGCAACAATCACCACAATTCCGGTAGAAGCAGAAGGAAAGACAGTCACCGTATTTAAAAGCACGCACTACTATCATCCTCATGCTCTCGAAACAAAAGCAACTGCAGACAAAGCAAAACGTATCTTTGCTGCGCCAACACTTACCTCGCTCATAAATCAAACAGTCGTTTCTGAGGAACAAAAGTCATATTGCCTTTCACATGACTTTTCCTTTTATGGAACAGGATGGCAGTCATGGGGATTTGGCGGTGAAACAAACTGTGGAAAATATCAGAAAGATTTTTTGCCCCTTATTCCACAATTCAAGAACTACATCACCATGCCAGGCGGTTCTCCGGTATCAGTGCGCAAACGAAGCAAGCTGCTCACCGGACAGTTCATCATCTACTTCAGATGGGGCAGCACCTATCTTGTTGTCGCATCAACTGGCAACAGTCTTATTTCACAGAGTGCCGCTTCTTGTCTTCCTCCGGTAGAATTTACTATAAATAGAAAGGATAGAATCCTTACCTGTAGCATTGACGCCGCCGGTAAGACTTGGAAAGACAATGATATTGTTGCGGAGCTTTCAATTTTCTCTGTCACCAATTTCTTTGAACTGTCCGCGGTGATTGCTTCGCTTTATACATCTCCATCAGACACCCGCTTTGCCTCGTGCAAAGAATTGAGTCTCTTTCCGCAAAAGATTATAACCGGCGGCTGGGAGTCTTGGTACAACCACTATGCAAACATAAATGAAAATCTTATTGCCGCTGATTTATATGCAATTGCAAAAAATGACAACTTTGTAAAAACATACATCATGCCAAAGACAAAAAATGTCGTCTTCCAAGTTGACGACGGCTGGGAAAAAAGTGTAGGCGACTGGCAATACAGCACACATCGCTTTCCAAAAGGAATGCAGGCTCTTGCATCATCAATTGCCAAAGAAGGATATGTTCCCGGACTGTGGATTGCTCCATTTCTCGTTGACTGGCGTTCAGACTTCCGCAAAGAACACAGCGACTGGATGTTGCGTAATAAAAAAGGCAAACCTGTCGAAGCAGGCTTTAATCCTACCTGGGGAGCTTTTGCAGGCAAGGCTCAACCGGCACGCCCATATTCATTTTTCTGCCTGGACTTAAGCAACGATGCTGTTCTTTCATATCTTGACGCACTTATGAATCGCATTATAAATGAGTGGGGATTCAGATACATAAAACTTGATTTCTTATATGCCGGAATGCTTAACGGCTGTTTTAAGAACGGCGGCAGCGCGTACGAATGGAATAATCGCGCTTTGAAAACACTTACCGCACGCACCAAAAACAACAAAGGCGAAACAATTGTCTACCTTGGTTGCGGAATGCCGTTTGAAACTTCATTCAACTACTTGCCTCTTTCTCGCATCGGACCTGACACAAAAGAAACTTGGGATATAAACAGCTTGAAGCACATTCACTTTAGCGGCCGGCCAGGCGCCATTGTAAACATGAAAAGCACGCTCGGGCACTCCTTCTGGAATGAAAACATCTACGTCAACGACCCGGATGTCATCTTTCTACGTGACACAAACATAACACTTACCAACACAGAAAAAGAACTTATTGCACTTGTCAACTTTTTGTTTGCAGGACAGCTCATGATTTCCGATGATATGACAGAACAACCCACACCGCTTACTGCAAATATCACTGCGCTCTATAATAAATTTGCCGGCGAAAAATTTGGTCTTGTCAACATAACAGAAAATACCATTTGCATTTTTAGCAAGTCAAAGACATTCTGCGGAATTATCAATCTTGCAGACAAGCCTTTTTCTCTGTCAAAGAACAATTTTTTATCATTATGTGGAATTTCGGAGAATGCTTCGCTTACGCCAGAAGTTATGCATACAACTGTTTCTGCGCAAAATATACTTACGGCAGAAAGACATTCAATAACAATATTTTCTGTTTCAAGAATATAATTTGCAGGAGGAAAAATGCAAGACAAAACATCTGTCATTTTTGGAAACATAATTGACGAAAAAACAATTCGCAATGCGGCAAAGCAGCAACAGAAATTCCTTAAGAAATTCGGTGATGACCGCAACACAAAATATCATCTTGCTGCAATTGACAATCCAGTGCTTACTCCAGCAATGGGCGTAAAGGTGCTTGTGCTGTCAGACAATCCTTTGCAAAAGTTACCACAAAAAAGCATTATCATCGGAAACATACGCATGGGATTCGGCCACTATCGAATCTCAATGGCAATGGCTTCTGCTGCGCATAAATTGGGATACACCCCACTTTGGCTCGATTTAAATTCATTTCCAACAACGACATGCACAAAAATTATTTCGTATCAGAATAATTTGTATTCACTTGGTTCCCGTCTGTCCCAAAAATATAAACTTTTTAACACATTGGTATGGGAACCGCTTAACAGCGAAGGTTTTAAAAAACTTACCTACAATGCAGGAGATCAAAAGACAACAGAGCTTATGACACCTCTGTTTACTGACTTGCCAAAAGATACTCCATACATAGCCACACATTCTTGGCCATCTCAAGCAGCAGTTCACGCAGGAATGACACACGTAGTAAATGCAATTCCGGATAACTGGCCAATGGCATTACATCTTTCGCAGGGAGCGCTGCATACAGTCCAGACACCATCATCATATTTTGGTTACCGCACGCTCAAAGGCTTTGACAAAAAAAGAATACTCAAGCCGATGGGCAATGATGACATTGTATACACCGGGCATTATATTGACGATGAACTAGTACGCAACATTGAAAAAGACTGTGCCGCGCGAACAGACAGACTTCGACATAACAAGCCAATACGCTTCCTGCTTACCATAGGCGGTGCCGGCGCGCAAGGAAATTATTTTGCCGAGCTTATCAAAACACTTATTCCTTACATAAAATCATGTCGGGCAGTTCTCTACTTAAATATTGGCGACTATAGCAATGTTTGGAATTTCTTTACTCAAAAAATTCCTGATATAGAAAAACTTACACAAAAACATTTTGATAACTGGGAAGAAACAAAATCCTTTGCAAAGAATGCGCTTGCAAGCAAATCACCTTCAGATATCTATGCACGTGGAATTCACGTATTCTGCAACAAAGATATTTTTGCAGCAGTATATGCAACAAACATACTAATGCGTTCATGTGATGTGCTCATGACAAAACCAAGTGAACTCGCCTTCTATCCTGTTCCTAAACTGATGATTCAACATGTTGGTGGCCATGAAAAATGGGGTGCCATCCGTGCTGCAGAAATCGGTGACGGCACTCCAGAATGCTATGAACTTGAAACGGCAAAATCAACAATCATTCAGTTCATTGAACATCCGGAATTAGTTGAACATATGTGCAAAGCAATTATCAGTGCAAAACGCGCAGGCATTTACAACGGGGCATATCACGCTGTAGAGCTTGCTGCTCACCTCAAAAAAACGGAGTATATATATGCAGGCTGCTGAAAAAAGAAAGCAAGAGCAAGAAGAACTTAAGGCTTCTCGCATAGATCGCATTCTTGAGCGAACATACGATTTATTTTCTAACGATGGAATTGATTCAATCACCATGGATAAGATTGCAGAGAATGCAGAAATTGGCGTAGCTTCGCTATACCGCTACTTTTCAACAAAAGACATGCTTGCAATCGAATGCGCAACATATGCATGGAAAAAAGAAGAAGCAACCTATAACCAAATATTTGAACCTGAAACATACGCAACGCTTACCGGTCTTGCACAACTCAACGAACTTCTCTCGGTTTTCCCAAAAATGTTTTTAACTGAAGGAAAATTCTTCCGCTTCATTTATTATTTTGACGCATATATAAAACGTCAGAGTGTCATGCCGCAGCAGCTTACCGCTTATGAAGCAACAATCATCGGACCACAGCGCATCACTATGGAAGCAATAAAAAAAGGACGTGCTGATGGTTCAATTCACATCACCAATGTAACCGATGAAGAAATTTATTTTACTGCAACGCACGCGCTGTTTAGTCTTGCCCAAAAATTATCTTTATCAGGCGAAATGTTATATATGGACAAAAGTATTTCCGCTCAACGCCAAATGGAACTGCTTGTCAGTATGATAATCAATTCACTTAAATGACGAAAGTCAATTTCGAGGAGGAATTCAATGAAATCTTTATCAAGAGGAAAAACTTGGCTTTTTGCCATAGGGCAATTTGGTTGGGCACTGCTTTCAGGAATTATCGGCAGTTGGCTTGTATACTTCTATCAACCTGATGCACAATCAATTGCAGACGGTCAGACTGTATTTATTCTACAAGGTCGCGTTTTCTTAGGACTGCTCACCATTATTGGTGTCATCACTGCATTTGGTCGTATCTTTGACGCCGTCACCGATCCGCTTGTTGCCTCTCTGTCTGACAACTGCAAATCATCAATCGGCCGACGCATACCGTTTCTAAAATGGTCCGCACTTCCCTTTGCAATAATCACCGTGCTTGTGTTCTGCGCGCCGGTAAACCACACCAGTACCATTAACGCAGTATGGTTGTTCGTACTTGTCGCGGCATATTATATGGCAATTACTTTATATTGCACTCCATATACAGCGCTCTACTCAGAAATCACCCATACCGAAGGTGAACGCATGCTTGCTTCAACAGCAATATCGCTTACCTTTATTGCAGGAACAGCAGTTGCATATTGCGCCCCAACAATTTGGAACGCGCTTACGCCTACATTCGGCCGCATCACTGCAATGCGCATTGCGTTTTCAATTCTTGCAGTAATCTCACTAATTTGTATGTACGTTCCGGTATTTACCATCAAAGAAAAAGATTACGTCGATGCAGCTCCGGTACAAGGCAATATGTTCCAATCACTTGGTAAAACTTTTAAAAATAAAAACTTCCGCATCTTTGTCGGCTCAGATATTTTTTATTGGATTGGACTGACTATGTTCCAGACAGGACTTCCTTATTTTATAACTTCATTGTTAAAACTTCCAGAATCTTATTTCATGCCTATGTTCGTTGGAATGACAGCACTTTCGTTGGTGTTCTATCTGCCAATCAATCTTATGACAAAAAAAATTGGAAAAAAACGCATGGTTATACTTGCATTCATCATCTTTACCATTGCCTTTGCATACACTGCACTTACCGGAAAATATACACATATTCCCACAACAGTTCAGGCAATCATTCTTGTTGTCATCAGTTCATTCCCTATGGCAATTTTTGGCATTCTGCCGCAAGCAATGGTTGCTGAATGCGCTGAGTACGATTCTAAAGTCACCGGCGAAAGTAGACAGGGCATGTTCTTTGCCGCACGAACTTTTTGTTTCAAGTTGGGACAAAGTCTTGCCATGCTATTATTTTCTTCACTTGCAACAATCGGTGTAAAAACTATTAACGGAGTTGTAACAAATACCGGTTTAGGATATCGTCTTGTTGCTGTAATCGCCGCATGTCTTTGCTGCATTGGTGGCATCATTCTTCTGTTCTTTAACGAAAATATTTTTAAAGAAAATAAATAGTATCTCCTGTTTTTATATTTATTTTACGCAGCACAGTTATACGTATTTTACTGTACTGCGTTTTTTTATTCCCAAAAATTCAAACTCAACTGCTGAACCATTCCATACAAATGAATCTCACGCGCAGAATACATTTTTATTGCAGTTCCTGATTATTCATGTTATTCTTTACCATATCACAAATTTTCTATTGGAGGAAAAGGAATGAAGAAATATTCAGCAGAATTTTTAGGCACTCTGGTGCTTACTCTATTTGGATGCGGCTCAGCAGCACTTTCTGGTGGCATTGACGGCAAGCTCGGCATTCTTGGCATTGCGCTTGCATTTGGCCTTTCAATTGTTGCAATGGCATACGTCATCGGCGGAGTTTCTGGTTGCCATATAAATCCTGCAGTAACGCTTGGCGTTCTTATTAACAAAGGCATTTCATTTAAAGATGCCGTTTGCTATTGGATTGCTCAGTTTCTTGGAGGCATTGCAGGAGCAGCACTACTTGTAGCAATTATCAAAACTGCAAACATTGGCAGCGTAACAGACATTGGTCTTGGTGCAAACGGATATGGCGGACTGTCATATGTCGGCATTAGCATGGGCGGAGCTTTCCTTGTTGAGGTCATTCTTACTTTTGTTTTTGTATTTACTGTCCTTGGCGTTACTTCAAATGAAAAAACAAGCAACATCGCAGGAATAGTCATCGGTTTGACTCTTGCTTTTGTTCACATTCTTGGCATTCCTCTCACCGGCACTTCCGTAAACCCTGCACGCAGCTTTGGTCCGGCACTTTTGCTTGGTGGTGAAGCTCTTCGCCAAGTATGGGTGTTTATTGCAGCACCACTTGTTGGTGGAGCGCTTGCGGCAATTATATATAAACTGATTGTAAAGAAATAATTTTATTACATAAAAAACTGCATTGCTTTTTATGAAGCCGACAAACTTCATGCAATGCAGTTGCAATTTCAAATGAAAAACATAATTTAAAATTTATTCATACAAAGTAAAGGCTGCCCAATAAAAAGGATTTGACCACTTCTCATCCTTCCTAAATTCTTCCTTGACCTTCTGATATGCATCTCGATATGTCATTCCTTGTTCCTGAACAAGCATATACATTTTGCACATAAATGATGCAGTTGCCTCATCATCAACGCTCCACAAACTTACGCCAACATGATGTGCTCCTGCAACCATAAATGCACGAGATAATCCTACCATGCCATCGCCTCTCTTAATTTCACCAAGACCCGTTTCACACGCAGACAGACACACCATATCCGCATTAAAATCAAGCAACGCTGTTTCCGAAACAGTAAGATATCCATCATCAGAAGATTTATCCTTGAGCAAACCAGACACTTCTGAAAAAACGACGCTCGACATGTCACTTACCGTGTTGTCAAAATATCCATGACATGCAAGATGGACAATTGAATATGTTTGCAATTTCTTCTGCTCTGAAAGTTTTTTTATTGTTTCCTCAGCCACACTTTCTCCGGAATACAGCGTCATTTTCTTTTCTGTAAAGACTTCTTTTTGTAATACTTTTATTTCCGAAAGCGTTCCCGGCAAATCGTTCCACTCAAAACTTTGGTCGGCAAAATATATTCCCGCTCCTTCTTTCTGAGCTTTTTCAATAATGTATTCACGATTAACGTCATTAAACGGTTCTGCTTCTGTTCCTTTATGAGTTGAAATTCCTGCGCCTCGCTTTGAAGCACCACGTTGGTTTTCTTCAGACGAAACAAAGGCCGTGCGATGTTCATCTTCAGTCAGCTGGCTGTTATACCATGCACCGCCAAAAGCAAGTGCCTTAGGCTGCGCCGACTTTAAATCTGAAACATCAGAAAGAATGCTCACCGAAACAGATGGTGAAAAAGAAATTGCATACCGCTCACCAAAATCATCACTGCCACTATTCTTTCTTAGAATGTCAAACGGTAAAAATGCAAGCGAACCGTCCGGAACAATAACAATGCTAGTAATATCTGCAGGAATTTTATCTATCACTGGTTCAATCAACTTTTTATATAAATCATTCCGCGTGTCTTCGTATTTTTTTTCCGGCCGACAATTACTTATATTGTTTCGCAGTTCTTTCACCGCTTTAGAATACTCATATGTTTCGTCAATAGGCACAGATACTATTTTATCTGCTGTAACAACGATGCAATATGAATACAAAGCGGCTGGTGAATCTTGTTGCGGATCAATTGACTTGTCCCACAGCACGTATTCAAGCACTGCCCGATTTTTACCACACCATTTTTTTGCTTCTGTAGCACTAACAGGTTTTGGATTTCTTAAGTAACCGTATTTTGGAATACGCTTGGCAATTGCGTCATCAATTTGCGCAAGCTTCTGTTCCGCCTGTGTTAGATTATTGCCTGCCAATAACTCTGCTTGGTCATCACGCTTATCAACAGGCATATTATTCTGCCTGTCAAGTTCAAAACGTGACAACGTAATTTCTTCATTCAATGCATGGATTTTTGTACGCTCGTCATCAGTCACGCCGTCAAGCCGAAGAGCAGCTTCCGTTCCAAGTTGATCAAGAAACCCCCTGCTTCTCATTGCTTCAGAATATTCAAATGCCTTGTCATCATTTCCAGCTGAAGACTCAAGGAATATTCCTGTATAAAACAATGGAAGAGCTTTGACCATATACTCTTGCTTTGCAGAAGAAACATCTAACCGCGCGCGTTCTGCCGCATTAATTCCCACAGATATTGCTCGTGCATAAAAATCATAATCGCCATCTTTAATATTTCGCAGATAATCCCATGTATGAAAAAGAATGGAAGAATAAGAATACGACTTGCTCCACGCATTCAGTGCCTTGTTAAAGTATTCAATTGCTTTTTGATTTTCTTTCTTACCATAATAGGAAAGTCCAATTCCATTATATCCATCCGCTGCCTGTGAGCTATTTTCACCAAACAGAAGTTCATAAGAATTAGTTGCTTTTATAAAATAATTATATGCATTGTCATAATCACCAATTTTAAAATACGTATTGCCCATGTTAAGATATGTAATTGCGGTGTTCTCCGGATTCTGTTCCCCAAGGTCTTTAAATATAGCAAGTGCTTTCGTATACCAACTTAATGCCTGTTGATATTCCTTACGATTCTGACAAATACTTCCCATATTATTATAACAAAGTGCCGTGCCATCACTCTGTTTACCAAGAACTTTTTCATATATTGCAAGCGCTTTTTCTTGATATTCCATTGCTAAATCATATTCATTCTTGTTACTGTATGATAAACCAATATTGCTATAAGAAGCAGCAAGATTTATTTGAACACCCAAAGAAGTCTTTTCATAAATGACAACCGCATCTTTAAAATAAACAAGCGCATGATTATAATCTCCTTTCATCAATAACAACAAACCAATTTGATTTTCAGCTAAAGCTGCATCAACACTCTGCTCCCCAAACACTCTTTGATTTATTGTAAGTGCTTTTTCGTACCTATCAAGCGCAGAATCAACATCTCCTGTTTCGCGATACATTGTTCCTAAATTTTTATACAGCACTGCTGTTTTAGAACTATTCTCTCCATAAAACAGAACAGACATTGCCACAGCTTTATTTTCATTTAAAATCGCTTCATCATACTTTCCCTGGTTAGCATATGTTGTACCAATAGCATCCAAAGTGGCAATTATTTCAGGATGATTTGCAGGATAAACCTTTTGCTGAATTTCTAACGCCTTCTCAAGATATTTCATTGCGGTGACATAATCGCTTCTTGTATTGTAAAAAGTACCAATCACCCGGTACGTATTTGCAGTGTCGGGGTGGACTTCACCAAGCTGTTTAAGTTGAATTGCAAGTGCCTTGTTATAAATTTCTTCTGCCTGCTGAAAGTTGCCACATCCGGTCTGAATGCCTGCAATACTCTCATACGTAGTCACAACATCAGGATGTTCTTTACCAAGTATTTGTATTTGCAACGCGAGTGCTTTTTGATAATACGAAAGTCCCTTCTCATAGTTGCTTTGCTTACAAAATATTTTTGCCATGTTCGTATAAATAACAGCAGTAAAAGATGTCATACAGCCAAGTGCTTTTTCTTCAACAGACAATGCGGTTCCCAAATAATTGAGCGCATCATCGTATTTATCTTGTTCCATGCAATTTATGGCCATGTTATTGTATGTAATTGCAATATCATGGTGACATCCATTATATATTCTTGTTTGAATTGCAAGCGCTTTTTCAAAGAATGTCTGAGCTTCACTAAACTGTCCGGCTTTCTGGTATGCACACCCACAATTGTTGTATCCTAGCGCCGTCTGCGGATTCATATCACCAAGAACTGCCTTGTAAATATCAAGCATCATATTATCATACTCAAGGGCTTGTTTAAAATTACCTTTGCTTTCATATATAAGCGACAGACTGTTATAACTCTCTGCCGTATAAAGATTATCTTTACCAAAACACTGCTCCCTAATTGCAATACCTTGTTTGCAGAAATCAAGGGCTTTGTCATAATCACCGAGCCACAAATAAATCATTGCAAAGTTATTACAACTTGCTGCAACATCAGGATGTTCGCTTCCTAATAATTCTTTTCTGAGTTCATATGATTTTTGCTCATATTTGAGGGCATCTACATAGTCATTCTTTTCAGAATATGTTGAAGAAATATTTTCATAGATTGTCGCGGTTACACGGTCTTGCTTTTGGTGCACTTTTTTCTGTATTTCAATAGCTTTTACATACGAATCAAGAGCTTTGTCATACTCTCCTTTGCCGAAAAAACAAAGCCCAATATTGTTGTATGAATTACATAAACTTGACTTGTCATTATTCTGCAAACGTATTGAAAGCGCTTTTTCACCATACGGCAGCGCAAGATTCCATTCTGACATGCGATAATACAACACACACATGTTGTCGTACACTGTAGCTAAAAAATAATTTGCGTCAGTACTGTCATCTTTGTTTTGCTCACAACATTTTTCCGCACCTATGAGTGAACGTAAAAAATATGCAAGCGCCTTCTGATACTGCCCGGAAGAAAGATACACCGTTGCAATATTGTTGAACACTTTTGCCGTTTCAAAATTTTCTTCGCCATATAAATAATATACAATGCCTAAGGAATCAAAAATCTTTACGAGCGCATCATCATACTTTCCTGACTCAGCCAGCTTAAGACCTTCATTTTCAATCTTTATCGCCTTTCTAAAATAAGAATTTTGAGACGCAGCAATTGCCTTCTTGTTCTCATCACTTGGCACGTGTTTAATCTCTTCATCAAAAAAATTCAGATTATCATATACAATTGATATATTTTTTAAAACAGTCATTCTGTTGTCACCATTATTCTGTTCGGCGGCGGCAAGCGCTTTTTGAAAATAGATTAGGCTGTTATTTTTATCGCCATTGTTAAAGTACAATACGCCAAGATAATTATATATTTCAGAAATTTCTTTTGAATTTTCTCCATACACTATTTTACAAATTTCTTCCTGCCGTTGACGTATTCTCATCTTTTCATCAACAGCAACACTCTTTTCTAGAACGGCCTCATCGTAATATGTATTTGCATTTGTATACCATTTTTTTGCTAAGTCTAAATCAGATTGTTCTAATGCCGCTGCCATATAACTGTCTGCGGACTTTATTTTATATGCAATTCTTTTTTCATTATCACCAATAGATTCATACGTGTCTGAAATATTTTCACAAATTTGCGCAAGGTCGTATTCTTTTCCGGGTAGCTTTTGCAATATCGAAAATCCTTTTAAAAACCAATCAAGAGCTTCCTCAAACTTACTAATATTGTAATACTGTACGCCAATGGCAACCATTGAAGCGGCAACAGCTGGATTTTCTTCGCCAAATATTTTCTTTTCAATCTCAAGAACAGAAAGGTATTCCTTTGCTACTAAATCATATTGTTCATCCTTGTAATAAACATATGCCTTGCTACTTGCAATTAGCGCAAAAGGAGCATCGTCTTTATTAAAATAATTGTGCAGCGCACTTTCCAAAGATTCAAGATAAGCAATGGTATATCCTTCTCCATCAATATCCTGCGTTTTTAATTCATAAAGCAAATCAAAAACTTTCTGCTCGCTACCTTCAATTTTTTTCCACATGTCAGTTGTACGAAAATTTTCTAAGCCCTTTTCTTTAGAAAGAGTTATCATATCATAAAGCCCGTAATACAAAGCCTTGTTCATTTCTTTCTTTGACTGTTCAAGATTTCCTTGCTGCGAATACATAGCCGCCAACTCGTAATAAACAGCCTGATCAGTAGAAAATTCTGCTTCTTTTTGAAGAAGTTTCTCATTTGTTTCTGAGAAGGCAAAAAACGAAATCATTATGCAAAAAAACGTAAATGCAAGAATTTTTTTTGTTTTCATATACTTTCTCTCCTATAGTTTTTAAAAACTATTATTTAATCCACGCTTCATCAATAAGTAATTTTTTTTCAATGCCATCTGGGAGTTCTTCTGAGTCACGTTGCTGAATCACTATCGCTGTTCTACTTCCAACGCTTGACGGATTATTTATCACATAATCACCGATGTGCTTATAGACAAACTGCGTACCTTCAGCGAGCTTAAAATCATCACGCAGTAAATGCCCGCTCTTTGTTGAAAGATAATTTAGCTGGGTAAGAATTTTTCCGCCATCATATTCCCTGCAAGTACCTTTAATTGCGTCTGCATACGGATTTGCTCCTGTTTGTTTAAGCAATTCAGTAAGTCCGCCTCCAATGCGACAGGCAAAATCAACCGGCACAATACGATTTGTTTCATTGTTAACGATAAAATCAAACTGAGCAAAAGAAATATTTTGTTTTTCAAAAAGGACATTCATCCATTCTGCAAGTTTAGCTTCAATTTGCACGCAAGGTTTTACAAGTTGATACACAACCACACATGGTTTGTCGTTTATGAGCACAATTTTTTTCTTGCAAACACGAACTACAGAAATTCGTCCCTTAAAGTAGAAACAATCAGCGCTATATTCTTGCCCCGCAACATATTCAGTAATCATGCATCCTTCATTTTGCAATTGCATTAAACGCATGTTCTTTGTTTTTATCGTAGCAGAATGTTCTACGTACGCGTCAAGTTTTTCTTTTTTATCAGCAGTTACAACCTCAACTCCCAAACCTGAACAAAGCCCCAGCGGCTTTACCACAACAGACAAACCTTGAGCAAGAGCACGGTGAGCCTGTTCAACGGAATCATAAATCTTTACTGAATCAATACCAAGTAAAGCAAACAGCTCGTACAAATATTTTTTTGATCGAGAAGCTGCAAGCGCTTTATCTGAAATAAGACAGCATCTTGTTTTCACACAGTATGAAATCCAAAATTCTGTAAGAGGAATAATTATTGCATCTGAAGAAACTTCATTTTTAAACAGTACCGGCTCATCTTCTTGAATCGTAACATAATTGAGCATAAATGGCGCTTCAACAAAAGAAACATGTATTCCGAGAGTCGCAAATGCACGTTTTATTTCAGAGAGCCCAAATATACTAGCAGCACCCGCAATGAATATTTCTTTTTCTTCCATAATTATTTTCAACAGATATAATAAAAGAGAATGCATTGTTTTTCTATATGTCAACAACTTTTTCAGGTTTTAAAATTACTAAAGTTCCTGAAGCATGGAAACAGAAACTGAAATATAAAAAATATCGCATATACTGTCTCACTGAATATTCCCATTTCTTTCATATCTATGATATACTTGCCACGTGAACGTAACGTTCCACAAGGAGTCATGCATAAGATGAAAAAGGTATTTGCCGTAGTATGCGCGCTTGCTGTCGTAGCACTCGCTGTCACTGGATGCTCAAAAAAAGCTGAGAAAAAAGCAACACTCAAAGTCGGTATGGTCACCGATTCAGGCACAATCGATGACAAGTCATTCAATCAAGGGACATGGGAAGGCATTCTTAGCGCTAAGGAATACTTGGGCATTGAATGTAAATATCTCAAGCCAGCAGGAACAACAGAAGCAGATTATCTTAAAGAAATCGGCAACCTTGCTGACGCAGGCTACCAAATGATTATCTGTCCGGGATTTAAATTTGAAACAGCAGTTTTTATTGCTCAGGACAAATATCCAAACGTAAAGTTCGTCCTTCTTGATGGAACTCCACACAATGCAGATGGTTCAGAGTACAAAGTCGGAAAAAATACAGTTGCAGTTTCCTGGGAAGAGCAACAGTCTGGTTTTGTTGCAGGCGCTGTAGTGGCTGTTCAGATTCAAGAAGGTGAATTTGGTTTTATCGGCGGAATGGAAATTCCTGCAGTTCAGAAATACAACTGGGGCTGGCAGCAGGGCATTAAATATGCTAATGAGCACTTAGGCACAAAAATCACAATAAAACCAGAGAATGTTATTTATCAAGGTTCATTCTCCGATGTCGCCGCAGGACAGCAGCTTGCTGCTTCTATGTATGACAAAGGCGTAAAAGTTATTTTTGCCGCAGCAGGTGGCGTAGGTGTTGGTGTTATCAACGAAGCAAAGACTCGCCGCTCAAATAAACAGGATGTTTGGATGGTTGGTGTCGATGTTGACCAGTATGCAGACGGTATGCTTCCAGATGGAAAGAGTGTTGTTATTACTTCTGCCATGAAACATCTTGACAGCGCTTCATACGACATGATTGAAGCCCAGCTTAAAAATACTTTCCCTGGCGGACAGTCGCTCTTATTAAACGCAACTAATGATGGAATTGGTATTCCGGATAACAATCCAAACCTTTCTCCAGATGCCGGAGATGCAGCCATACTAGTTCTTGAAGGTCTTAAAAACGGCTCAATTTCTGTAGCAGCTTCCGCAGACGGACTTATTAAATAATTTATTCTTTTTGAATAGACTGTTTTGAAAAAGCACCTGAAAGTTTACTAATTGAAACTTTTGGGTGCTTCTTTTTTGCGTATTTTTGAATTCTGACTTATACTAATATGGTTTAGTTTTTCTAATGGGAGGTTGCGGTGAGCGACAATCAATATGTTATAGAGATGCTTCATATTCGCAAAGAATTCCCCGGAATCGTGGCAAATGATGATATTACCTTTCAAGTAAGAGAGAAAGAAATTCATGCAATTCTGGGAGAAAACGGTGCCGGAAAGTCAACGCTCATGAGTATTCTCTTTGGGCTGTACCATCCTGACCGTGGCAGCATCAAAGTGCGTGGTAAAGAAGTAATCATTCATAACCCAAACGATGCGACAAAGTACGGCATTGGCATGGTTCATCAGCATTTCCAGCTCATACACAACTACACTGTCACTCAAAATATTATTCTTGGAAAAGAGGGCGGCTTTATTCTGCATGAAAAGGCGGCCGCAAACAAAATAAAAGAACTCAGCGACAAATATGGTCTTAACATAGATCCGAATATGACTATAGAAAATATTTCTGTCGGCATGCAACAGCGTGTTGAAATTCTCAAGATGCTGTATCGTGATGCAGACATTCTGATATTTGACGAACCAACCGCAGTGCTTACTCCGCAGGAAATTGACGACCTTATGCAAATTATGCGTAATCTTTCTAAAGAAGGCAAATCAATCATTCTCATTACGCACAAACTTAATGAAATTAAAGCCGTCGCAGACAATTGCACTATTATCCGCCGTGGAAAAATGATAGGTGTGGTTCCAGTTGCAACAACAACTATGGAGCAAATGGCAGAGATGATGGTTGGCAGACCGGTTAGTTTCAAAGTACAAAAATCACCGGCCAAACCGGGTAATCCTGTTCTTGAAGTGCATAATCTTTGCGCCATGAATACAAAAAAAGTGCTCGGCGTAAAGAATTTCAATCTTACCATTCGCGAAGGAGAGATTATTGGTCTTGCAGGAGTTGATGGCAACGGGCAGAGCGAACTTGTAGAAGCAATCACAGGATTATGTGCGGTTCAAAGCGGAACAATATCAGTCTGTGGCACAGATATTACTCACCTTTCAATACGTGACCGTAACCGACTTGGCATTGGGCATATTCCCGAAGATCGCCAGAAACGAGGGCTCATTTCAACCTTTTCCATAGCCGATAACATGTCTGTAAAAGATTATTATCTTAAGCCATTCAGCACAGGCTGCATTCTTAATTTTCCGTATATCCGCGATTACGCTTCTCAAATAGTAGACCATTTTGATATACGCTCCGGCGAAGGAATCCGTTCTCCGGCTGGAAAACTTTCTGGTGGCAATCAACAGAAAATGATTATTGGCAGAGAAATTACCGAAAATCCAAAACTACTTATCGCTGTACAACCAACGCGTGGCCTTGATGTCGGGGCAATAGAGTACATTCATAACCAGATTGTCGCACATCGTGACAAAGGGAATGCTGTTTTGCTTGTATCACTTGAGCTTGATGAAATTTTCAATCTCTCTGATAAGATTGCAATCATAAGCGGTGGTGAACTTATGGATATCGTTGAAACAACAAAAACAAATGAACATGCGGTAGGACTTATGATGGCAGGAGTACGAAACAAATAAAAGGATTGTTTTATAAGGAATTAGATATGAATGAAAACAAAATAAAAGAAGAACGCAAGTCGGGACCTTTTCTCATTGCACTAAGTGCGGTCGTACTCGGTCTTGTTGCAGGTGGCATTCTCATGGCGGCTATCGGTGAAAATCCTTTTCAGGGATATCGATTCATGCTTAAGGGAAGTCTTATGAGCATGGAACGTGTTGGCAATACAATTGCGACATCAATCGTATTACTATTCAGCGGACTTTCTTTTGCGTTTGCATACAAAACAGGATTGTTCAACATTGGTGGCTCAGGACAAATGCTTGTTGGCGGACTTGCGGCATCTCTTGTCGCACATTATGTTTTTTTACCACGCCCACTATATCTTATTGTACTTGTGTTGTCAGCTCTTGCAGGCGGCGCATTATGGGGTGTCATTCCCGGTTTTCTCAAAGCAAAATTTAATGTTCACGAAGTTGTCTCTTCAATCATGATGAACTGGATTGCATACTGGAGCATTTATTATTATATTCCTGCGCACATGAAAGCTCCTGCTGTAGAAACAGAAAGTTCTTCCATTGCGTTGGCACAATCACTTCGCACACCATGGCTTACAAAAATATTTACGGGTTCTGAATACATCAATCTTGGCATTTTTCTTGCAATCATAGCGGTCATTCTTGTTCATTTCTGCTTAAACAAAACAACACTTGGCTTTGAGCTTCGTGCCGTTGGTGCAAATAAAAGCTGCGCTGAATATGCAGGCATTCCTGTAAACCGCAGTGTTATTCTCTCAATGGCTTTTTCCGGTGCACTCGCAGGAGCTGCAGGACTTACTTACTACACCGGCTACTCACTTTGTATGCAAATTGGAGTCATGCCTTCGCAGGGATTTGACGGAATTGCCGTTTCTTTACTTGGCGCTTCCACTCCTATTGGCGTTTTGCTTGCTTCGTTTTTCTTTGGCATTCTACAGTCCGGCAAAGGCTTTATGAATGCCATGACATCTGTTCCACCTGAAATTGCAGACACCATTATTTCCGTCATCATTTATTTCACCGCAACAAGCGTTCTGTTTGAAAAACTTTGGAACAATTTGTTTCATCACCTGCATGAAAAACACCAAAAGCGAGCAACTCTTGCAGCACAAAACAATACTTCACCTAAAACAACGGAGGCAAACTAAATGTGGATACTTCTTACACAAATATTTCCATACGTCATTGCATACACTATTCCAATGCTCATCACCAGTCTTGGCGGTCTATACAGTGAACGCTCCGGCGTTACAAACCTCGGTCTTGAAGGGCTCATGCTGTCTGGTTACTTTGGTGCAGGTTTTGTAATCAAACTTACTGAAGCAATTTTACCGCATGGAGCATGTATTATATTCGGTCTGGCAGCGGGCATCATCTGTGGAATGATTTTCGCTTTCCTTCATGCATTTGCTTCAATCACGCTCAAAGCAGATCAAACAATTTCTGGAACAGCAATCAATATGCTTGCAGCCGCAGTCACTGTATATGCTGCGCGCACAATTACCGGCAGCGGCAATATTCCAATTCTTATGGGAATCGTGCGCAGCGATATTCCCGGACTCTGCAAAATTCCAATACTCGGCCCGTTGCTTTTCAGCAAATCATATTGGTCAACATGGCTTGCTCTTGGCATCTGGGGATTTTCTTTCTGGCTCTTATACAAAACATCGTTTGGACTTCGACTTCGTGCATGTGGTGAACATCCTTCTGCAGTAGAAAGTGCCGGTGTCAATGTACATGCAATGCGTTATTTTGCAGTCATCACCAGTGGCGCCCTTTCTGGCTTAGGAGGAGCAATCATGCTCGTCACCTACAGTGGAGAATTCAACGGCTCTGTTGCAGGCTTAGGCTTTCTTGCAATCGCAGCACTCATTTTTGGTCAGTGGAAGCCGCTCGGAATTCTTGGTGCAACATTCTTCTTTGGATTCTTTACCACGCTTGCAAACGTTTCGCAAGTCATACCGGTGCTTGGTGTAATTCCAACAGTAATTTTCAAGGTATTTCCTTATGCGGTGACACTTATTGCTTTGATTTTTTCTTCAAAACATATGTCAGCACCAGCAGCAAACGGTATTCCTTATTAAAATAATGAGGCTCGCAAGAAAATTTATTTCTCAGCGAGCCGCATTATTATGAATTGAAAAATAGTTATTATATATTATCAAGCTGAGGTTGTATTTCTTTTTCGCGTTGATTTTTTAAATAGCAATCACGGCAAAGACATGTATATTCGCTGTCACCAACAACAATGTCATTCGTCTTTTTCCCTTGTATAAAATAAGAATAGTTCCCAAGCTGATTCCCACACTGAGTGCAAACTCCATTCAGTTTAATTATGGAATCGCAGTATGGCAAAAGTTTTACTGCTTCTGCAAACAAGACACATTCAGACGTAGCAAGCAAACCCGCAAAGTATATATCTTCACCAGCACGACATTCACTTGCAAGGCGCCAGCAATTTTTAATCATAAAATATTCATCTACAAAAACTGCATCATAATCTGCAAACAATGCAATATTTGAAAAATCAGAAATTGCCAAAGGAACTATCTTTCCATCACTAGCAAGTCTTTGCAATCCGCTGTCTAATGGTGAATGTGAAAAGAAATTTCTTGTATCTCTAATAGGTCTGACGAGCAGAACTTTTTTATGTGCATACACATATCGTTCCATCTTCTGGAAAAGTAATGTAGACTTTCCTGAAAACATCGGCCCGGTTATTAGTTCAATCAAAAAACGCCTCCGCATGTCACACTGTATAACAAAAAGAAAAATTCGACAACAAAATAATCCGCGGTACTTTTGATAATAAAATTATTATTTTTTCTTGTCTAATTCTGCCATAAATTTCTTTGCCTTTTCAATTTGTTCATCGGCAATTTCGTCTGGTGACTTCAAACTAAAATCTCTAACGTAACAAAAAAATCTACCGTTTGTAATCAGAATCACTGAAGCAAAAATATAAATATCTTCATTCAGTGTATATTCATCTTTTAAATATTTTTCAAATCCTTCTTGAAAATATAAACGAACCGGTATGCCGTCAAATTCGTAATCAATCATATGTGTACAATTTTTAAAATATTTGCTAAGAAGCAAAGCCTCATTAATTGTATCTTGATGCCGAGTTTCTGGATATGCCGGAAGTTTTGTTTTTAAACACACTTTGAATGCCGGGAAACTTGAGAATTGAACTTCTTTTCCAGCTGCGTTTGGTGCCATAGCCTGTGTATAAAGATTTTCAAGCGTGTCCGGATAATCCCAGAAATCAATCTCATCGATTTTTGAAGAAATTGGTTGAAAAGAAAGGAATTTGGAAGTTGTATTCAAGAACATTCCAACGCCAAAATAATACCAATCGTCTTCAAATTCAGGAGGAACATTAGCAACGTCAGCCAAGTAGGCATCAAATTCTTTGCAACGAATATTAATCCGAACAGGAGAAATCAGGGCAGTTCCAATTACTTCATTTTCTTTTACTTCACTACCCAGCGGCATCTTCTTTATTTCATTAGAAATAGTTACTCCCGAAAGTATTAATTGGTATTTTGCAGAAACGTGTTCGCCTTTGTAATAATATTTATTCTCTATCTCAACTATAATTGTATTCGCGTCGTATACTTCTGGCAGTGTTTTGTTGCCAATTTGATAAATCTTTCCAGCCGCCGGAATTTTTACATCTGCTCCTACTGGCACATTCATCGAACCATTTGTCCGTTCAACAGCAAATGCACTCCAAATAATTGTTGCTAGAAATAACACTGTTACTACTTTTTTCAAAAGAACCTCTCCTTCTGATGTTTTATCATTTTAACACACAACTCATATTTTTTCAGAACCCTCATCTTATATCGAGCATATACACCAACAGAAACGCGCATTTCTTCCCTTTGTCATTCAAAATCTTTCTACTGCAAATTAAAAATCAAACACTGAACAACTACATATATTTCTTTCATATTCTATTCATAGCAGAAATAATAGTAAGCTAATTAACACTAGTCAGCACATTACCTATCTACAGTGTTTGACATAGAACCAACGTGAAGAAAAGTTAAGTATCTTAGCAGTTTCTGTGTTAAAGGTATGGTCAAGTTAATACAACAAACTACTCCCTTAGTTCTCATCTTGAATCATTTCTATATAATTTATAGGTCTAACCAATACTTCTACTCCATCAGGCGTCGATCCATGTTCGAAAACATATTTCCAAAAATCATAATTCTTCTTACCAGCAAAATGAGTGCTTGCCATACTCTTATTTTTCCAAAGTGGTAACTTTGCTAAATTTCTAATAAACTTTCTTATATTATTCCATAGTTGCTCCGGAAACGGTTCTTGAAATAATTTATTAGACTCATATAATTTGCCTGTGTTAGCAAAGTAATTTTCAATTACTTTCTTTAAATACTGCAACCAATTATAAATTATTTCCTCTTTGCTCATGCGATAAGCAATTAAATGATCATCTGTTATATCTGTATCTTTTTTATCTATGATTTTCTGCTCGATACGAGCAACGCCAACTTCAGGATTAAATTTATTAATATATATTTCCTCTGCTATTATATTTAATAGTTTAACTAATTGTTTAATTTCTAATTCCCGCGGATTTTCCCCCTCGTCTGCTTTATAACTAATGTTGGTGGTCAATATCAGTCTTGAATCTATAAATGTTGACAAGAATGTCTTTTCAAATGCACTGTATGACAAAGGCAATTCTTTTGCCTTACCTTCAAAATCAATAAAACTACCAAGTTTATTATCTTTTGAATATGTTATTGAATGTTTTATACTATCAATAATATATTTTTTAATATTAACATTTTCGCCTTTGAAATAATCAACAAGCTGCACTTCAGAATAATCATAGCAATCTGATCCCAGATGATGATCTTGTTGATATTTAGAAATAGTTTCTTGATAAAGAGTATTGTTTAATTGTCTCATAATTGATTTATCAAACGCTATCTGCCGTAAATTACTGCCTGCATTTGTATTTGTTTCAATAAGTCTATCAACATTTGGATTAATAAACAGTCTTACTAAGAGCTTTTTTGCTCCGAGCAATATCTGTGCAGCTGCTTTATGTTGCCCGTCAAAAACTTCTATTTTATTGTTGTTCAATCTTGCTAATGTTAGGTGCAGTTGAGGATTCCCTTTTGAAAACTCTTTAACCAGTAAAGAAATGCTCGAATTAATTCCACGGGGATTTATAAGTGAATCATGGTATAAGTACTGCAATGGTACTTCTATAAAACATGTCTTTTCCTTTGACAATGAATCTTCAAATACTTGCGCTTTATGTATTTCGTTATCACCTATCTCTGAAAAAGAGTAAATCAATTGATTATCCTCAATTCTTGATTTAAAATCGAATTGAGAACCTTCTTCAATTGCAAGTAAGTCTTTTAATGAAGCTGATCTATTTTCTTTTTGCTGTATTTCATCTTGTAATGATTTTAACTTATATAATATTCTTGCAATACTGAGGTTTGCATCATTTTTTGATCTGTTACAAGAGGAATGTGTAAGTGCAAAATTATCTATATCATCTTTGCCTTTATTAGCCAAAGGTACAATATGATCTATATCTGTTTCTTGGATTGCCAAATCCATTTCTTTTTGGCATATATAACATTTATTATTTTGGATGTTTGCCAATTTTTTTCTTAAATTCTCATATTCTTCTTTGGATAAACTTTCTAAATACTTTGAGTGCATTTTTTTCTCCTTATAATTCAATTTTAATGTTTAATATTACCATGCAACATCTGTATAACATCGCTCAATTTATACTGTTCCACCACATGTCTTGGTGCAGTTTGAAGCAAGTGTTAAAACCTTAATGCATCAACTAAATACCCTGTCTCAAAAACAAAATCGATTCAAGGTACGATATCGGCATAACAAGAATCGTAATGTCAGGAAGAACATATATTAGAGTATATACTAGTTTCCACCATCTTTGTAGAGGGTTTAATTGCAACGGTTAAACTGCTCGGAGAAGGACAAGGTAAAGCAATCATAATTTGATACATATAGGCGTTGATCAACCCCGAATCGATAAAAAATATCTTTTGTTTCCAAATCTGCCGCAGACAAGTCTTTCATTACTTTTTTTAATTTGCTTGGGCATTTTTTATTTGCAAGAAATATAGATTTTACCTTTTCAAAATCATTCTTATTGGCAACTTCGATTTTAACATCATAATTAAAAGTAGTGTTGTGATTCTGGGTGTGTATGTAATCAAGTATTGTGTATAAACTTTTTGAACAGGTAAAATCGAATAATGAGTCCCAGACGTTTACAATAATCGAGGTGTCCGTCTTTGCACAGTCTTTAATGTAGCGGACTAAGTCTTGGTTGCTTGCGGAATCATCAAACTGACCGTTGGTGGCCAATGATAAATGGAGTGGCTTATCCGCTTGTTTTGTCAAAGTATATGTCCAACAGTCTTCATGTGTACCGAGCGGGGAAATCATGTTCACTTCAATATCAAATCCGGAAAAATTAAAGTCCTTGAATTGTAGAAAGGTATGGAACAACGTAATTTCATCATAATAATGCTCAATCTCTTCTTTTTCCATACGGCAAACCTCTTATTAATTCTTATTTTTATTTGCAGGAATTCCGTTTCCAGAAAATGTAACCACCATACACTTGAATTGCAGTCATCTTCAACTGCAATATCTTTGCCCTGTTGATATTGAAATCATGATATCTACATTATATTTGTCAGAAAGTAATTTATATTCTTTATTATTTGAAAATTTTGAATATGTCTCTTGCCGGCTGATTGGTTCATCCGCAAACAATGCCGTTGAGGATGTAAGTAGCAGCACTAATAAAATTATTCTCTCCATTCTCTTTTCTTAGGTTCTACTTTGTCTAATAATTTGATTCATCAAATTGCGTATTATGCCAATTTGGTGAAAAAATTATTGTTCGCCATTCGTATTCATCGGTGCCGGCATTTCCTTCTGGATCAGTCCAGCCAAAGTGATAGTAGCCATTGATGAATATATATCCGCCACTTGTGTAACCCCATTCGCCTTTAATAAATGTCACGCCCAGCATACTGCCCGGAGCAAAAAATTCCGAAAAATCCCTTGGCTGATTGCATTCGAAATGAAAATCGCTGCATAATTTTATGTCAAAATATTCATCGGAAAACGAAGAGTCCGATACCTTTGGGCGATAAGAATACGGCTTCACGGCAATGGGAGCCAAACTAATTTCAGAAATACAGGTGTCGTTATATTTTGAACCTTTATATGCGCTCAAGATATATATTTTAATTCTATCGGGTCTGCTTTGATATGGTAATTTTACAGCCTGCATTTCCTTTGTGTCACTCAGCTGTGCTGTCATAACCAGACATGGTTTATTTTTATCTGAATAATCGAACAGCTCAATTTTTATGTCTTTCACCCTGTTGTTTAATGAAAAATAGTTGTCTAATCCAAAACCGTTCTTTATATAGAGACAGTCAATTCCGTCTCCGGGACCATAAGAATCTGAATCAATAATTATTTCAATGGTTGGATTTTCATCACTCTCGGAAGGTGCCCATGAACGGTCCGTGCCGTCAATTAAATTCACCGCAGGATAAATCTTATTTCCCTCTTCAACAAGCTCGCTGCTCGCCTTAATAAATGATATCATTTGATTATACGGATCTTTTTTAGACGTTGCATCCTGGGCAAAGAGTATTCCTTCCAGCAGCATCATTGACACGATGACTGTAAAAACTTTTTTATTCTTCATATTGTTCCCCGTTAACTTAATATCCAACATATTATTATGTTGTTTATGTATTGTCAAATGAAACCTAAAGGCATTTAATTCTCTTTCAGGTTTTTCTTTTTCTCTCTTGTGATATACTTATGCAAAGAATTGTTTATTTGCAAAAAGGAGAGATAAATTTTATGAATATGCAAAAAATAAGCATTACAAGAAAATTTGTACCGGTATTTTTCTTAGGTGGATTTGTTGGTACGCTTACATTGCGCTGGCTCGCTTTTGAATTCTTATACAGGCTCATGCCAAATTATTGGACGGGCATTGCAAATGCGCTTGGTGCTACTGCTGCATTGGCAAGTGTCGTTGCCATTGTAATTTCTTTCTTCTTACGACCAATAGAAAATATTTCTTCACGAATTCAAAGAACAGGAGAAATTAAACCTGAGGACCGCAACATTGTCATTTCTACATATCGCAAAGTTTGTATTGCTGTTGTTATTCAGAATGTGATTGGTTTTATAATCGGTCAACTCATTGTCATGATTATGGATGTGCGAAGTGGCGCAGTGCCGTATCAGTTGTCACGTCTTGTTATCATCATGCTTCAAGCTACGTGTGTGGGAACAATTGCAGCACTGTACGAAATTTATTATCTTGATATGCTTTTTTCAAGCTGCCGGAAGCTGCTACAAATTCATTCAATGGATGCCTTTGGTTCGGTAAGAAAACATTTTGTTTCTGCACGCATTCTGCTTGTTGTTACGGTGACACTTATTTTTATGGGAATAAATTGTTTTACTTGTGGCTATGCTTTGCTTCACGGTGATAATATTCCTGCTGATGCTGATATACTAAAACTATATCTTATCTGCGGAGTCAAATGTATTACTGTTATTTTTGTAGAATGCTTTGGTCTTATTTACATTGTTGTTGCTGAAATGAAATCTCGTATTGCACAAACCTCACACACTCTTTCTGAGCTTGAGCACACCGGAAATCTTTCAACGCGCATTAACATTTCAATGACTGATGACATTGGAAATTTGGTAAGCAGTTTGAATGGTTTGATGGACAAACTTTCCTCAATGATTACCGGTTTGCAGAAAGAAACAAAATCTGTATCAGAATCTGCACTTGTACTTACTTCTTCTTCCGCGAAATCTCTTGACGCACTTAAATCAATGAAAGATTCCGTAAAGCAGATTGATTCCGAAGATAAAAACACGAATCAAATTATCACCAAGACATATACTGATATTCAGGAACTTAAAGAAAACGCACAGAAAGTTGAACAGCAAGTTGTATCTCAGTCGGAATCATTACAACGTGCATCTGCTTCCATAACTCAAATGGCAAGTAACATTTCAAACATCGCTGAAACGGCAAAACGTGCTGACAACGTGTCTGGAAAGTTGCGCGAATCGAGCGCGCAGGGTACTGAGGCAATTAAATCTGCAGAAAATGCCATTGAACTTATTCAGCAAGCTGCTTCTGAAATTCAAGAAACAGTCGGCATGATTCAGAAAATTTCAAGTCAGACAAATCTTCTTTCTATGAATGCCTCTATTGAAGCAGCACATGCAGGTTCTTTTGGCGCAGGTTTTGCTGTTGTTGCAAATGAGGTGCGTAATCTTGCAAACACAAGTGCTATTAACGCTCAACTTATCAAAAAACACATGAAGGATATGGCAGACAAAATTACAAATGGTGTTGATGCAGTAAAAAAAGCAGGCGACGCTTTCACGCTCATAGACGCCGGCATCGAGGACACAGCCGGCCTTGTAAGACAGATTACGTCCGCAGCGGAAGAACAACGGGCAGGCGCTGATGATACGCTTAAGGCTACTCATGATGTTGTCAATTCAATTAATTCCATAAGGCAGCTTGCAACAAGTCAAAGTGAGCATACTTCAAACGTTGCCGAAAGTGCAAAAAATATTATCACTTCATCAGAGGCAATTTCTTCCGCACTTGAGCAGACAACAACGGCTGTCACAAATCTCAATGGAATACTTGAAGATGTTGATTGTTGTGCTTCAAAAAATACCGACTCTGTTCAAAAGATGAAACTGCACATTGATGAATTCAGAGCGAACTGAGCAGCCTAGCTATTGAATAAATTTATGCAAAAATCTACAATGCTTAGCATGGACGGCAAACTAATAGAACAATTTATAGACAAAAAATCACTCCAGGCAATGACAGCTTTAGTCACTTCCGATGATGAAAAGATTTATACTGCCGCTGCGGTAAAAATTGCTGATGCGTTTGGCGCTAATGGAATCTTTAAAAAGGTTGCCGATTCTAAAGACGATGCGGAAACAAAGCTCGTGTCTAGTTTCCATAATAATCTTGTACTGCTTGTTCAAAAAACTTGGGTAGAAAAATCAGATCAAGATCTTAAGGAACAGGTACTTTACCACCTTGAGCAGTTCTGTGCTGAGATGAACAAAAAAAATTATACTTCAACTTATATTCCCTTTTTGGGTATACTTGATGATATTGTTTATCTGATGTTTGGCGCGCAGGCAAAAAATCCAGACTTTGAGGAATACGCGCTTCGCATTGATCCTGAATTTGGAATTTTCTGGTGGTACGTAAAAAGTTTGCCGCGCACTGCTGACTGGCCTGATGCAAAAAGTCGTATTGCAATTCTGCTCGGCATGTATTTCCTGGCCAATTACTAATAATCTTTTCCGGTAACAGTGCTTGCTGGAAAATACCGGGGTATTATATGGATATTGATTCAATCAGCGCCGATCTTCGCGATGGCGCAAATATACTTGCACAGCATTCACTCGTGCAAAAAAATCATGCGCTCACCTGCGCACTTGAAGCAATCAAGAAAAACAAAACAAATATTCTCTCTGCAAATGCACATGATGTTGCAAACGCGCGTGAAGACGGAATGACTGAATCTTTGCTTGAACGTCTTGCACTTGATGAAAAGAAATTCAAATCTATTCTTGACAGCATGGAAGTTGTCATTGGACAGTCAGATCCGATTGGTGAAGAAGTTGCTGGATGGACGACGCCAAAAGGAATGCAGATTCACCAGGTGCGTGTGCCGCTTGGCGTAGTGGCGATAATTTATGAGTCTCGGCCAAATGTTACCGTTGATGCATTTTGCCTTGCATATAAAAGTGGAAATGCAATCTTACTTCGTGGATCTTCAAATGCGCTCGAATCAAACAAAGCGCTTGTTGCAGCAATCAAAGAAGGCCTTGCGCAAGCAGGAAATGATGGCGTAACAAAAGCAATTGCGCTCTGTGAAAGCACTGACCATGCAGATGTAAATCAGATTCTTACCGCAGTAGGAAAAATTGACGTGGTGCTTCCGAGAGGCGGCGCTAAACTCATTAATACGGTTGTTGAAAATGCAAGAGTGCCAGTCATTCAGACAGGCAGCGGAGTATGTCATCTGTATGTAGATGACGAGGCTGACGTACGCATGGCGGCAAACATTGCTCAGAATGCAAAAATGCAGCGGCCGGGTGCATGCAATGCGATTGAAACAATCCTTGTAAACAAAAAAGTTGCCGGCGAGTTTTTACCGCTCTTAGTAAAGGCTTTTGACGGCAAAGTGCAGATGAAGGCTGACGAACTTTGTTATCCGTTGATTGAACAGTCTCTTAAAAGCGAACCGTATTTTGAATCTAAGCCGGAATTGCTTGCACGCGCAACAGAAGAAAATTTTGGCTACGAATATCTTGATCTTATCGTAGCAATAAAAGCTGTTGATTCTGTTGAAGACGCAATCACCTTCATAAACGCGCACAACACGAAACACAGCGAAACAATCGTAACGAATGACCGCGCGCATGCCCGTTTGTTCCAGGCGCAAATTGATGCTGCCTGTGTCTACGTAAATGCAAGTACCCGTTTTACTGACGGTGGAGAATTTGGCTTTGGAGCTGAGCTTGGAATCAGCACACAGAAATTGCATGCACGTGGACCAATGGGAATCAAGGCACTCACTACAACAAAATTTTTGATTGACGGAGACGGACAGATACGATGACTATTCAAGAAACAATTGCTAACGCTCGCAAAATCGTTATAAAAATCGGCAGCAATACGCTTGCCAAAAAAGACGGAAATATCAATATCGAATTTATGAAGAACTTCGCAGTCCAGTGCAAGAATCTGATGGCAAACGGCAAGCAGATTATTCTTGTGTCATCAGGTGCGCAAGTAAGCGGACTCAGCACTATCAGCGGCTGGGCACACAAACGAGATGTCCATTACCGTCAGGCTCTCTGCGCAATCGGGCAAGTTGAACTTATGGACAAATGGCGGAGCGCTTTTGGTGAACAAAAGATTCATATCGGTCAGCTGTTGCTCACAAAAGAAGATTTTGAAGACGACCACCGCACGCTCAACATTCGCAACACCATGTTCACACTTGTCGATGAAAACGTGGTTCCCATCATAAACGAAAATGATTCTGTTGCATTCGATGAAATTCGCATTGGTGACAACGATAACCTAAGCGCGCTCACCGCACGTTTGTGGAGTGCAGATTTACTTATTCTGTTCAGCGATATTGACGGCGTCTACACCGACAATCCTAAAACAAACAAAGACGCAAGACTCATCGAAACGGTAGACAACATTGCACAGCTCCGTAAAGAAATCACCATTGGTACCACTAACAGTTTCGGAACTGGTGGCATTGAAACAAAACTTCAGGCGGCAGAACTTACAACGAGCTATGGCATTCCGCTTGTTCTTGCAAACGGAAGCACTCCGGACGTGCTCACTTCACTTGCGGAAGGAAAAACAAAAGGCACCTTGTTCACTGCGGATGAAAATGAATTGTACCGAGAAATTATAAGCAAGTAAAAAATTCATTTGCTGTGCAAGCACAACGCACGCACCATATAAAGATTATTTTTGGAGGAAACAAAATGGTAGATTTTAAAAATATAACAATAGGCTGCATCGGCTGTGGCACTATGGGCGGCTCGCTCATCAGGGCAATGGCAGGCTCCTGCAACAAGAACAATATCTTTGTAAGCGCAAAGCATACTGAAAGAGCAGAATCATTTGCTAAAGAATGTGGAGTCGTCGCTGTCAAGACAAATAAAGAAGTTGCTACAAAAGCGCAGTATATTTTTCTTGCAGTAAAGCCAGCGTATGTAAAAGAAGTGATTGCGGAAATCAAAGATAGCTTCAACGAAAAAACAGTCGTTGTTTCAATGGCAGCAGGTGTTACACTGCAAGCGCTGCACAACGCATGTGGCGACACACCACTTTCAAATTCTGTAAAAACAGTACCGCACTTCATTAGAATTATGCCAAATCTTCCGGCAACTGTTGGCGAAGCAATGACGGCACTTACTCCGGCAGACGATGTAAGCGCAGATGATATTGCAACAGTGACAGCACTTCTTTCAACCGCAGGAAAAGTTGAACAGGTTGCAGAAAAGTTGATGGATGGCGTTACTGCCGTAAGTGGCAGCGGACCGGCATACGCATTCTTGTTCATTGAAGCGCTTGCTGACGCGGCGGTAAAATTCGGCATACCACGTAAGCAGGCATATGTATATGCGGCGCAAACATTAAAGGGTGCGGCAACAATGGCATTGACTGACGGACGTTCAATCAGTGAACTAAAAGACGCAGTATGCTCTCCAGCAGGAACAACGATAGAAGGTGTCATCTCTCTTGAACGCCATGGTTTCCGTAGCGCGGTAATTGAAGCGGCGACTGCTGCATTTAACAAATCTGTTGAATTGGGCAAAAAATAATTTTTTTGAATATGCATATAGGCCGTTTACAAAAAAAGTAAACGGCTTTTTTTATATTTTTTCTTTTTTGGAACTGCGGCTTTTCTTAGCCCTCTTCTCTTTGTACATTATCTTATCTGCCTGCACAAGCATCTTTTCAAGCGCATGATTGTCTTCAGCAAAGTCTACAGCACCCATGCTGATTGAAATTTTAAATTGATACTTTCCTGTTTTGTTCCAACTTTTTTCAGCTTGGGTAAGTCGCTCACGTATTTTCGGCATAAAATCAGTGGTAACTCCTGTTGCAACAATCACAAATTCATCACCACCCAATCGAGCAACAACATCTTGCCCGCGGAACACCTGCTTAAGAATTTTCGCCATCGCTTTAATGGCAATATCGCCTGCTTCATGGCCATATGTATCGTTAATTGCCTTAAGACCGTCCATATCAGCATACACAACAATTCCGCTTCGTTTCATTTCAAGAGCAAGGTCAATGGAATGTTGCCCAATGCTCATCAATGCTCGTCTGTTGTACAAACCAGTAAGCTCATCTGTCAAAGAAATGCCGGTAAGCTCCGTATTTGTCGTCTCAAGATTTTTAAGCAGCACACTTAGTTTTTTTTCTGCAGCATTCTTCTCAGTAAAAAGAATAGAAGTGTTGAGCGTTGTTGATAATTGAGTAAAGAGCGTGTCGTACAGACACGGATGCAAATCTCCCGGTTCAAAAAGGACGTATCCAAACTGTTTATTTTTGTAATAAAGTGATTTTACAATAAGCAGCCGACGCTTATTAGTAAATGTTCCCTCAGGAATCAAACCATCAGCGGGAGAAAATTTTTTGTATGCAGTCTTTGATTCACTTGTGATAGAATTATTTTTTTCATACGCCATGACAAGTGTTGCATGTGCAGGAAGCTCAAAGGTTTCATTTTCTTCAAAAGTAATTTTACGGTCGAATAAAACAACAGCACACGCTTTGATATGCAAAAATGGAAGTGCCGTCTTTAAATGACATATTGCCCGGTCAACAGTTTGCACTGCGTTCAAATTGCTTAGCATAAGGCGCATTAAAAAAACATCGTGTTCAAGTCCGTAATAATTGATAGCTAAATCTCTATACTCTTCCTTTTCATAAGCTATTTTTTTACCATTGCAAAGATAATCAGTTGTATAATCGTCACTGGCAACGCAGCCACATGTCTGCCTGTATTTTGGCTCGCACCGGACAAGCGTTTTCTGTGGAACTTTCTTGCCTTGCGCAAGAAGCCCCGCATAGTCAACAGCCTGTTTACACATGAGCGCTAAATTTTGTGAAAGAGTAGTAATTGTACAAGGAGCATGACGCGCACGAAGAATATCATCAAATCCAACAAGTTTCATCTCTTTAGGAATTGCAATATTCTTTTCTGCTGCGTATTGTGTTATGCCAAAGCACATGTTGTCATTGAGCGAAATAACACAATTAACAGGAAGCAATTTCTTTTCTTCAAAATAAGTCATTGCCTTGTATCCGCTGTTGTCTTCAAATGTTCCGCTGAATATACGCTTCTTTGGAACTACAATATGCAGCTTTTCAAAAGTATCAAGAACTATCTTGAGTCTGTCCTGCGAAATTTTATCATCATACGGCCCGGACACAATGTTAAACACCCGACATTTGTGCTCCTTTACCATGTGTGTAATTATTTCCGCATACTCTTTTTTAAAATCCGCGGTGACACAAGGAATCTCTTTTGTTTCTTCACAAATGCAAAGCGTCGGCACGTTGCTTTTAATATTCTGTTTGAGATATTGGCTTGAAATAATGATAAGGCTATCGATGTTTTTCTTTGTAATATGGCTGTAAATACTTGTCTGCTGATATGGATACACGCTGCTATTCTGAGAACCACCGGGAAACAACACCAAATCATATTCTTTTTTCGCGCAATATTCTTTGATGGTATCAAAGACTTCCATCTTGTAACCGGTGTCAATTGAACTGATTTGCAATCCGATTCTAACTTTTTTAACCATATGCCAACCTTATCTCCATCTACAGTATCGGCACTTCTTATTAAACATAATAGACTATTCTATAACTACCACATTTTGTAAAGCCGACGCGTTCATATACTCCATATGCAATATTATTCTTTTCATTTACAAAAAGAATGGGCTGCTTTTTTTTGCCCCGCACAAGATTTGTGACATAGGTAACGAGCTGGCACGCAAAGCCTCTGCCCCGGAATTCTTTACCTGTATACACGCCACCAAGCTGCATAAATCTTTTTGATTCGGCGTTGATATGAATCTTTGCAACAAATTTCTTTTCTGCAATACCAGCAAAAACCTTTTTTGCAGCAATCATTTTTTGCAGCAGAATAAGCTCCGCGCTTTTATTTATTACCGTTCCTTTAGGAAGGACTTCTTCTTCCACAAACATATATTGAAGTGGAGCAACTTCATTAATATCTTTTTGCCGGCAGCATATAATTTTTAAGGTGCCCTCGCTTTTGTAAGTTGAATTATCTGTATGCTCCATAAGATAGTAATCTCGTTGCTCAAAAGGTTTACTTCCGTCAATCTGTTGCACTATTGACTGCACAAACTGCGTCCCGGAACACTCACCTGTTATACAAAAAAGTTTATTTGTCTGCAGAAAAGTTGCTATTGCTTTAGAGACTTGTTCATCTTGCTCAGGAAGGCAGTGGAAGAATGAACCTCCTTTGTTATATGCAATAACTCCATGAATCACGGCCGATGCATCATCGGCATCAGCAAGCACATATACAGATTGATCTCTGTTTAAAATACGCTGCATGAGTGCACAGCAATTTCTTTCATACGGAGTGACATATGATTCCGCATATTCGTAGAAGAATTTATTTACTGAAGCGTTTAAAACTGAAATCACAATGAATCGATTGGTGCCGGTTTACCAAGAAGATTTCCCTGTACATAATCGCAGCTATTCTTTACTAGATATTCAAGCTGTTCATTCACCTCAACGCCTTCCGCTACCACTTTTAGCCCAAGCTGATGCGCCATGCTGATAATCGTCTTAATAATATTTTTATTGTCGGCAGTTGTAAGAATTGTCTTTGTAAACGAAGTATCTATTTTTACAACACTAAGAGGAAGATTGCGCAAATAGCTCAAAGAAGAATATCCCGTACCAAAGTCATCCATTGCAATTTGAATGCCAAGATTACGAAGCTGTGAAAAGATATCGGTAATCAATTCTGGAGACATAATGCATACACTTTCCGTGATTTCAAGTTCAAGATGATCAGTGTCCATGTTTGTCTTTTTAACAATGCGTTTTACGCTGTCAAGAAAATCCGGATCACGGAACTGAACAGGAGAAATATTTACTGCAAGCATTGGTGGAGTTTCATATGTATTGTATACGCTCATATATTGTTCACATGCACGCTCCAAAATCCACTTGCTCATGGGAACAATGTCGCCGTTTTCTTCCGCAACAGGAATAAATTCTGTTGGTTGTATCTGGCCAAGCTCCGGTGACTTCCATCGTGCAAGAGCTTCCAGACCACGCACTCTGTGGGTAAGCGGTTCAAGCTGCGGTTGATATTCTATGTACAGTTCATTGTGTTCAAGCGCCGTATGAAGAAGTGTTTCCATGTGCAGCCGTTTTTCCAACGCATTCTGCATTTCCTCATTATAAAAGGTAATGTTTCCGCTGCCCTGTGATTTGCCACGGTACATTGCCATATCTGCATGTTGTAAAAGCAGTGTTGAATTTTCTCCATCTTTTGGATACTGAACAATTCCAAATGTTGCAGAAATCTTTAGTTCTTTGTTGCGATAGATGAATGGCATTGAGATTGATGATGAAATTTTCTGCGCAAAGCGAAACACATCTGTTTCTGTCTGCTCACCGTTTGCAATTACAATAAATTCATCTCCGCCCATTCTTCCAAAAAATGAATCTGGCGGCAGGCTCTCTTCAATATTATGAACAACTTCACGAAGAAAAATATCACCAACTTGGTGACCTAACGCATCATTGACAACTTTAAAATCATCAAGGTCTATAAGCAAAAGGGAAAATTCTGAGGCACTTGCTTCGCTTGATGTTCTGTTGGAAAGGTTGCTCAAAATTCTTTTTCTATTGGGCAGACCGGTCAGTTCATCTTGAAATACAAGCCGGCTTATATTATCCGCATTCTTGTCAATTATATGAAGCTGGTAATAAATAATAGTTGAAATTACAGCGGCGATAATTATGCAGGCATATCCAATGCTGTCAAAATATTGTTTTCTTGCAAACACAATAATTGATATGCCTATTAAATCAAGCGCGCTCAGTACAAGCGAAATTGTATAGCCTGTTTTTCCGCATTTAAGAGAAAGAAGAACAATCATGAGCAGCTGCAGTTGGAGTGATATTCCGGATAAAATGCAGGCAAACAAAAATTGATTCTGCGGACCAAAATATATTTCTGCTATTTTTTGTGCCAAAATCTGAATTAAGGTAGAAAAAATAAAAATTCCTATAAAAATGACTGAATAGATTGACTGTTTTAAAACTTGTGCCTTTGATTCATTATCCATATACAACTCCATCTGCACTGATGCACACAATAACAGTATATCATTAAATATTCATTTCTTCCATTTATTTATTATTGCCGGCCGTACATTTGTTGCTGTTCATTCAAAATTCTTTGTTACGTCATGAAGCCACTTTCCGCTTAAGACGCGACAAATTCCCAGTGCAACCTTGACGACTTGCTCTGACTCAAGGCATATATAAATGAGCACAGGATTTACTTTCCAGACAAACGCAGCAACTGCGCCAAGAGGAATTGAGACGAGCCACAAGCAAGCTATTTCGCAGCACGCGGCAAAAACAGTGTCTCCGCCACTTCTGCAGACGCCAACCACCCAGTTCATATTGAATGCACAGATTGGATACAGACACATAAGCACGAGCATCATGCGCGATGCAGTTGTAATTATTGAAGCATCAACTTTAAAGAAGAAAGGCAGCGTCTTAGAAAGCGGCCACAGAAGCACACCGATTGCCACGCCCATCACCGGCATGAACCAGACGGAACGATTCGCATACGCACGGGCTTTTTGCGTTTCTCCGGCACCAATAAATTTTCCGATGATGACACCCATTCCATTCCCCAAGCCTATGAAAAACACCCATGTAAGCTGACTGATGGTACCCGTAATATTAAAAGCTGTAATTGCATCAGTACCTGCATGGGCAAAGATGGAATTTTGCGTGGTGATGCCTAATCCCCAGAACGATTCGTTGATGATGACAGGAAATGCAACCTTGAAAAACTTTGCAACAAATCCGCGGTCAAATGAAAAATATGTTTTTAAACTTCCACATGTTTCGTAGTGGTGGAAATACGACCAACCGAGTGTGATGACCATTTCCACCGCACGCGACAACACCGTCGCAGCCGCAGCGCCTTGCACACCCCAACCAAATACAAAGATGAAAAGATAATTGAACACTGCATTTGTAAGTAAAGACACCCCGGCTGTGAGCATAGGAAGTTTTACATGTTCCGTACTGCGAAATGCAAGCGTAAATGCAAAGCTGATTGCCGTCATAATGTAACTGAACCCGACAATGCGAAGATACTGCGCGCCAAGATGAATGACTGCGGGATCAGGGGAATACCAGCTAATCAGCGTTGAAGGAATTGCAATAGCGCCAACGGTAAAAATAAAAGATACAATAACCGACAGCAAGAGCATGATGCCTAGAGAACGCTTTATGCCGTTGACATCCTTCTTACCCCAGAACTGTGCGATGAACACCGAACCGCCTGAGCAGATGCCAAACAACATCATGTTAAGCACAAAGAACACCTGGTTGCCAAGACCGACCGCCGCAATTTCAGTTGAGCCGAGCCGGCCGACCATGATGGTGTCGAGCATGTTGATGAATGTCTGCAGTAAGTTTTGCAGCATGATGGGAAACGCAATGGATGCAAGCCGTTTATAGAAGCCTTCGATTTTCATACGGGCGGAAGTATACTACTTGCTGAAAGAATGCGCAAATGGAAAAAACGTTTGTGTATGTTTACATTCTATGCGATACGTTCCACTTTCTCGATTTTCTTCAAATCCTTTTCAAGCCGTTTAGATTCCGCACGCGAATCTTTGACGTTGAAATGCAGATGAGCGACACGCTGGAACTGCCCAAGCGTTCGCGCTACTACCAGAGCGTGTGCGACATGGACTCGCTCGAAGCCGGAAAATTCTACTCCGACTTGAAGGAAAGCTACGTCATCTTCATCTGCCCGTTCGATTTGTTCGGAAAGGAGCTGCCGTGCTACAATACTTCGCGGAAGGCAAGCCGGACGGGCCGCTCGCAAGGCAGCTTGACCGCAGGCTTGAAGAGGCTAAAGTCAACGTAAAATGGAGGGCTGAATTCATGACACTCGAAATGGAATTGATTGGCCGCGAAAAGGTTGGCCACAAGCTCGGCCTTGCTGAAGGAATTGAGATTGGCACGGCACGCGGGACGAAGAATGGTGCATTGCAAAATGCACGCGAAACTGCCAAGCGTATGCTCGATGCGAACATGCCGCTCATTCAGATTGCGCAGTTCACCGGACTTAAGATTGAAGAGATAGAAAACCTCTCAAAATAATTAAGATCCTCCAAAAAGTTTTCTAAATCCCTTAATTAGTAATTTACTATTTTATTAATTTCTAAACGAATGAATCGGTGCCGGAATGCGTCCGCCGCGGTTGATGAAGTCTGCGCAGCTGAATGTGTTCACCGCCATGACTGGAGCGCCGCCGAGCAGACCGCCGAACTCGACCCAGTCGCCCGGTTTTTTGCCTGGTGCCGGAATGAGGCGCACTGCGGTCGTCTTGTTGTTCACCATGCCGATTGCCATTTCGTCTGCCATGATGCCGCTGATGGTGGTGGCCGTCGTGTCGCCCGGAATTGCTATCATGTCGAGGCCGACTGAACACACGCACGTCATTGCCTCAAGTTTTTCCAAGTTGATGCTGTGCTGCTTTACTGCGTTGATCATGCCTTCGTCTTCGCTCACGGGAATGAATGCGCCGCTCAAGCCGCCTACGCTCGTGCTTGCCATGACGCCGCCTTTCTTGACCATGTCGGTGAGCATTGCAAGTGCTGCGGTGGTGCCCGGAGCGCCTGCCCCTTCAAGACCGCACTCTTCGAGAATGCGTGCAACGCTGTCGCCCACTGCCGGAGTTGGTGCAAGCGAAAGGTCGAGGATGCCGAAGTCAACGCCAAGACGTTTTGCCGCTTCTGTTCCCACGAGCTGGCCCATGCGTGTAATTTTAAATGCCATCTTCTTGATGCCGTCTGCAAGTTCGTCAATCGGTTTGCCTTTATATTCTTTTGCCGCCGCCAAAATGACGCCCGGTCCGCTTACGCCAACGTTGATGACCGCATCACCTTCTCCCGGTCCGTGGAATGCGCCGGCCATAAATGGGTTGTCTTCCGGAGCATTGGTGAACACGACGAGTTTTGCGCAGCCAATTGCGCCGCGGTCCTTTGTTGCTTCAGCGGTGCGCTTCACGGTTTCGCCCATGAGCTTTACGGCGTTCATGTTGATGCCGCTCTTTGTGGTGCCCACGTTGACTGAAGAGCACACGCGGTCGGTGATTGCAAGCGCCTCTGGAATCGAGTCGATGAGCACTTTGTCGCCGGGAGTCATGCCTTTCTGCACGAGCGCACTGTAGCCGCCCACAAAGTCAACTTCAAGTTCCTTCGCAATCTTGTCGAGAGTGACCGCCCATTCAGCATAAGATTTTTCTCCACTCGCTTCTGCCACAAGGCTGATTGGAGTTACGGAAATGCGTTTGTTGATGATAGGCACGCCGAATTCAGTTTCAATGTCGCGGCCCACTTTTACGAGGTTGCCGGCGTACTTCATGATTTTGTCGTACATCTTCTGACGGCTTTTCTTGCCGTCTTCGCAGGCACAGTCACGGAGCGAAATGCCCATGGTGATGGCGCGCACGTCGAGCTTCTGACGCATGAACATGTTGACTGTCTCTTGAATTTCTACCGGTGAAAAAAGCATAAATGAACCTCGAGTCATCATAGTAACTTATATTGTAAAACAACGCAAGAAGTCCCTTTTGCCAAGAAATAGAGATGAGTTGCAGTTTCTTAGAAATTCGTTATACTTTTTATAAAGAGTATGGAGGAATAAAATGAAAGACGAACTTACCAATAAAAAAATTAAAATGCTCATCAGCAAAGCATTAGAAATGTTGCACTTTTCGTACGCCCCGTATTCACATTACTTTGTTGGCGCCGCGCTGCTTACAAAAGACGGGACTCTTTACACCGGCTGCAATATAGAGAACGCCGCATACACCCCAAGCAACTGCGCTGAACGCACTGCATTTTTCAAGGCGGTAAGCGAAGGGAAAAAAGATTTTATCGCAATCGCAATAGTTGGCGGTCCGGACGGAAAAACTGAATCTTACTGCGCGCCGTGTGGAGTGTGCAGGCAGGTAATGGCTGAATTCTGCGAAAAAGATTTTAAAATCATCACGGCAAAGAACGAAAGTGACTATAAAATTCAAACTCTTGCGGAACTTCTGCCAGACAGTTTTGGCCCGAAGAATGAAATCGGCTGCACCAGAAAATAATTTTCCACACACAACATTAGATTCTTACAACGTCACTTTTCTTATTTAAGCTGAATCCATTTCCAGAAAGTGCTATCTTCCTGCCCTACTCGCCAAAACGCTACGCGTTGTACGTTTTTTGATTCGTACATTCTGCTGCGGTATAAAAGCGACTGCGTGTCATCAAAATAACCGGTCACGGTGACAAGTGTGTTATACGTGAACGAAGGTATTTGTCCTTCATCGCGTGTTACCGAGTGTATGTTGTTGTCATTTAAAATGGTATTGATGCTTTCAAAGCGATATGCGCCTGCCGGAGATTCATTGAGCCATGTTCTTCCATAAAAAGGAAGTCCCATGACTAGTTTTTTTGCAGGCATTGTTGTTGCTGCATAGTCAACAACTTTTTCACACCAGTCATAGCCTGCAACAGGACCAGGTTTGCTTCCACCCCAATGTTCATCGTATGCCATGATGATAATGCGGTCTACGCAAGGGGCAATCAATTTGTAATTATATACATCGCCTGCAACATCCTTTACACGCGCAGGGAGGGCGACAGAAAACCATTTTTCCTTACCGATTCTTGCGCGGACTTCACTCAGGAATGTTCTGAAATTTTTTGCATCACGCAGAGGAACAAGTTCAAAATCAATCTGCAGACCGTCATATTTTCTTGCGGCTTTTGCAAGCTAAGCAACAACACTTTTGCGCACGCCGTATGACGGATCAAGCACAAAATGAGTCAGCGCACGACTGTCGCAGGTAACAACAAGATGTTTGCGCCCTTTATAGTTTTTAATTCTGCTTGGATCGGGAATATAATTTATTTCTCCGTAAATGTTCACTGACGCGCTAAATATGCATAAGTCGGTGACAGGCATATTTTCTGTAAAATCTTGCTCGCGACCGTCAATGACATATGCCCACACTTCATGAAATTTCGCCGGCTCACCAGAAGGAGCTTCGCGCCGATATGCAATTTTCTGTGCACCGCTATCTTCCGGCTCAAGCGATGACGGCCAGTCTTCAACCGCGTCTGAATCTGGAGTCGCAGCAGTTGCGGCATCAGCGTTTTGTGTGTTTGTGACATCTATTGTGCTTGTTGTACTGACATCTTTTCTTCCAGCGGCAAATAATTCTGACGTGAAACAACAATTTACCAAACAGATGAAACTTATTTGTAAGAAAATTTTTTTCATTGTACTTTTAAATTTATAACTCCATTATCGTTTTTTTCCATTTTAATATGGGAATAAAATAAAAACAATTGCATAAAATATGCATTTTTTGCATTTTCATGCAATTTCTCTCAAATATCTAAAATCTCTATTATAATAGGGCTTTCCGATAAACAAAAAAAAAGCTATAATTTTCCCGCAACAAAAGGATATTCATCATTTTTGGTTTAAAGTCTACTATATAAATTAAATTTTTTTAGGAGAAATAAGTATGAGAAAAGTAATGGAAAGGAGTCGCTTGACGATTCTCTTGGTTTCCGCTTTCATCGCTCTTGTTGGCGAATCTGCTTTTGCTAAAGCAACGCCTGAGATGGTGAAACAGGAAGAGGGCTACTACTATGGCTATGCAAAAGCTGATACCTTTGAGGAAGCTACTCTTGAAGCAAAGCGCGATTTAATCGAAACCGCTTTGACGACAACAATTCGAGCTACAAACGCAAAGGCTGCGCGCGTTTCTGTTAATACGGATTCAGTGAATTCCCGTCTTAAGGATTTGAAGCCGTATTCACAGAGCAAAGCAAAGGTCACTCCTGTATCTATAACCTATCGTATTAAAGCAACTGAATGGGATAAGCAGGAGCAAAAATATGCTGACGCGCTGCGCACAGAACTTGAGCCACGCGTAAACGGACTTGCCAACAAAAAGAAAGTGTCAGAAAAAATTTCTGAAGCAGTTTCAATTCTTTCAAAACTTGCCGGCGAAGGAGAAGTTGACCTTCTTACTTCACAGGAAGGCGGAACAGAATTGCTCTCTCACAAACTTGAGACTATTTGTGCAGACGCTGCAAAAACAATGACACTCACGCTTTCTGTAAAAGATGGAATGGTTGATGCAAATACAAAGTTTGCAGTCAGCGCAGCTGATGCTTCTGGCAACGGCATAGCAAATCTTACCCTTGCTGTCAGCTGGGAAATTCCAGAGCTGCCAACAGATGCCGCTTCAGCAGAAGTTCCGGAAGAAGATGTTTCCATCACAACAGATTCTCTTGGCAACGCTTCAATTGAATATCCAGCTTCCGCAGATTATCACAATCGCCCGGTTACGCTTACTGTTGCAACAACATTCGCAGCTTCCATTCCGTCATCTGTCGCTCTTAAAAAGCTGGATGCAGCTACAGCCGTAGATGCACACTATGTTCAGTACGATGACATTCAGACCGCATACGCTGCAGTCACTGTTCCTGCCGGAAAATTCTCCGCAGGTGCAGTTGCTCAAGATACACGCGCTGGCAAAAAGGAAGCTGCTCGTTCTGTAACGACAGGTTCTTATGCAATCGATGTCGGTCCGGTAACAAATGCACGCTATGCAGCCTTCGTACATGCAACACGCGCAGAGACAATGCCTGAATTCTTTGACAACCCTGACTACAATCAGGGAGATCAGCCAGTTGTAGGCGTCAGCTTCAACGATGCAGTTGCTTATGCAGAATGGCTTTCTGCTCAGACTGGTCACCAGTATCGCCTTCCTACAGAAGAAGAATGGGAAAAGGCAGCTCGTGGCGGCAAATCAACAATTTATCCGTGGGGCGATGCAAGTCCTGAAGAAAATAAGAATGCCAACTATAAAGGAAACGGCAGCTTTACCGCTCCTTCACCAGTAGGCTCTTTTGAAAATGGTAAAAATGAATGGGGCCTTGTTGATATGGCAGGCAACGTATGGGAATGGACAACTTCTTCCCACAGCAAAGATCCTGCAACAACAATGCACATTGTAAAGGGCGGTTCTTGGATGGACGGTCCTACAGACTTACGTATTTCTAATTATCGTGATATTGATGGTTCTAAAGGATACCCTGATGTGGGATTCCGTTTGGTAATGGAGGTTGCTGAATGAAAAAATTTGCACTTTTAGTTGCGGCTGTATTGTCCGTACTGTGCGTGTCTTGTGTTTCAACAGGTGGTGGCACCGCTGATGACAATGCAGTTGCCCGCGGTGTGTCTGCTTGGAATGACCGGGAGCCTGCTGCGGCAGAAGCATACTGGGCTGATATTCAAGATGCAAAAAGAAACAAGCAGTATATGAACTATATTACTTTGTATACAAGCGGCGTTGCAGCGCTCGACAGCACTGACGCAATCAAAGCAACGCAGGAATCAAAACTGCTTGCTGCATGTAATACTGCTCTTGATAAGTTTACAGCGCTTGATCCAGCGCTTAAACTGCCGCCTGATGTTTGCCAGAAAGGTGGCGCGCTGACTGCAACACGTGTCAGCAAACTGCTTGCTGCCGACAAACTCACCGCTGCAAAAAAAATGTATGCTTCCGCAAAGAAAGCATATGGTGACATCGATGAACTTGCCACTGCAGGAAAAGAAATTGATGTAGCAAATTATGTTGCCAATAAAGAAGCTGATTTGAACGCACAGGCGGATAAAGCCCGTGCATTTGAAACTTTTGACGATAAAATTGCCGCATACGACACGACCCTTGCTTCATATGTTTCCGCAGAATCAGACATTAATTCTACCGTAAGCAAATCTGGAGTTGCAAAGAATGCAGGTCCTATAGCAAGCGTACGCAGCTTCAAAAAGCAGAAGCAGGACTTTACCGTAGAACGTGAAGCGCTTATCCGTGACCGTGCATACGAGTACAAGGACCGCATTGGCGAGGAATTTGCCCGTACTTCTGACACCGGCAAGGATGGTAAACTTTCTCTTGAGGACATTCTTGCACACTATGAATCTGTCAAAACAAACATTGAAAAGATTTACAGTGAACTTCTTACTTTTGCCGGAAAATACCCGGATGAAATCGGTCAGGATATTATCGACGACATCAACAGTCAGAGAAAAGATCTTGAATCAAAGATTGCACAGGTAAACAAAGAAATCAGCACTGCAAAAGAAATTGCCAGCCGCGGAAAAGTTGTTATGCCGGTTATGATTGGTCTCTTCAACCCTGACCCACGTTCCAGCGCAGAAAGCAAAAAGAGCCGCCCGGCAAAATTCAGCGCAACAAAAGTAAAAGGCAATGAATATTGGTGGGGCATGATTTCCATTCCAAAGGGTCAGATGAACGACCTTGTCATCACCCTTAAAGACAACCGCACTGTTCGTGTCTTCAGCGAAAACACAAAGAGTGGAAAACTGATTAAGAAAAATAACATGAAGGATCTTGTCAATCGTAGCTATAAAGTTGGCAACTCTTGGCCGGTATTGAATGCAGGCGGACAGCTTCCAACTGATAAATACTTCTTTGAAATTCAGGAAGGAAAAACAGATAGTTACGATGGTGAAGTTGTAATTTATAGTTCATTTGTTGTGAGGATGCGTTAATGAAAATGAATAAAAAAAGCGAAATTATTATTATCGCTGTTGTTGCCGTAGTTATTCTTGCGGCAATCGCCAGCTTCTTCATCTGGAAGAAAGCACAGCCAAAAGGAATCACTGTTGAAGTTTCAACACTTCCGGATTCCTTGAACCCCGTTCTTGAGCAGAACACTTCTGCTTTAAATGCGGATGAATTGATTTTTGATGGTCTTACAAACTTTGAAGTTGACGAAGTCAGTGGCAAACTGAGCGCTCAGCTTGCTCTTGCAGAAAGCATTGAGCAGGATCAGGCAAACAGAAAAACATACACCGCAATTATTCGCGATGATGCCACTTGGCACGATGGTACTCCAGTAACTGCCGCAGACGTTGTATATTCTTTTGCCGCGTATACGGATGAAAGAAACAACTCACCAAAGCGCGATTATCTTATGTCATTCATCAGCAACATTGAAGCCGTTGATGACAAGACAGTGTTGATTGACTTTATAAACCCTATTCCTGATTACCGTGCATACCCTGTTCTTACTTTCAAAATTATTCCTGCAAAATACAACGGCCAGGACATGGATGTTGATTTGCTCACCGGTGAAAACGAGCGCAAATTCTCAACAGCTCCTATTGGAACAGGCCCGTTCAAACTTGCTACTTGGGAAATTGGTAAATGGCTCACCTTTGATGCAAACGGCGTTTACTTCAAGTGCGTTCCACAGGCAGATTCACTTGTTATAAAGAGAGTCATCGACCCGATTATTCGCAAGAACGACCTTCGCAAAGGCCGCGCAAACCTTGTACTTGAAACAAATCCGCTTGACCGCGAAGAAGTTTCACAAATTAAGAACGTTGATATTAATTCATACATACCATATGCATTCTATGAAGTTGCAATCAACTCAAAATTCTTCCCAAAAGCTGAAGGTCGCCAGGCTATGGCTATGGCACTCAACAAGGCAAATCTTGTTCCATCAATCACTGATCAGGAAACAGGAGTTGTTCTGAACAACGGACCGTTCCCGTCAAATCTTTTCTCTGCAAACATGCCAGAATATGTAAAAGACCCAATGCCAAATCTTCTTCCATTCAATACAAAGGAAGCAAAGAAACTTGCAGCAGCAAACAACATTACAAATCAGAACGCAATTCTTCTTTACCCTGATTCAATGGGTGACTTTGGAACAGAAATGGCTGAAGGAATTGTAAAACAACTTGCTGTAATCGGCTTGAATGTCGAAGCAAAACGCACTGGTGACCAGGTTTTCAAACGCATGGTTTACTCAGAAAAATCATACGAACTGGCTCTTGTCTATTGCGACGGTTTTGACAATCTTTATTCATCTATTGGCGACTGGTACCGTTCAAACGGCTCAAAGAATATTACCGGAGTTTCAGACAAATCTCTTGATGCATTGTTTGACGTTTGGGAAAAAGAAGTCTCTACTGAAAAATGGGTGCCGGAGACTCTTAAAATCAACGAAAAGATTTGTTCCCTTTCTCCTGCACTATATCTTTGCTCTCTCCAGAAGGATGTATATTCACGCGGATTACAGAATATTGCAATTGCAACAGACAACCCGTTCCTTTCTGTAGAAGATTGGAAGTTTAAGAACTAAGGAGCGTTAAATGCGTTTTTTACGCTTTTTGTTCAGAGAGTTATTTCTTCGCGGAATAGTTTTTGCTATTCTGGGAACATTGATTCTCTCTGGACTCTACTTGCTCTCAATTGGAGCAACGCCTCAAGACTCTTTGGAAGCGTTTAAATCATTCTTCATGCTGATTTCCGGAGCGCCTTCTGCACATCCGGGATTCAGCTCTGGACAGATTATTGCTTCTGGCGCGGCAATCACATTGCCTCTTGCGCTCATGTCGCTTATCATTCTTATCATCATCGCGCTCATTGGCTCTTCTTATGCAGTGACAAGCCGCTATCTGGCAAGTCACCATGGATATATGGGACCGGAGCACTTTGACAACTTCTTAAGCCTGCTCACTTCAATTTTTGCAGCAGTGCCTTTGTTTGTAGGCTTCTGGAGTATCAGTGTATTCTTCAGCGACGGAGCGCCCTATCTTGTTATTGCGTTCCTTACCGTTGTATTGGGCGGCCTTGCATGGGATGCAACAGACTTCCTTAAGACTGACATGCTGAGCCAGGTTGAATCTACACATGCAATTGTGTATTCAACGCTTGGACACAGCCTGGGTCGTTTCTTCCCGCTGCCTGGTACGTATTCCGGCTATCTGTTCTCTTCCTGCTTGCCACGGTTTATTCCGTATCTTGCAGGAAAAGTTCCGGCTATCATCGGCTCAGTTACAATCGCAGAAATCATTTTCAGTTTTCAGGGACTTGGCAGCACGCTCCTTGATTCATTAAACAACCCGAATAACAAAGACTTACTTATTGCATCAGTGTTCATTCTTTTGTGCGTTAATGCAGTCGTATCTTTCTTGGTTAAGACGGTTCTCTTCCTGATTTATCCGAGGTGGTATGAAAAAGCTATCTAAAGTTTTTAAGGTTGTTTGTATCGTTATCCTTGCTTTACCACTCTTGCTTGCCTGGCTCCCACAAAGTTTATTTATGAATTTTATGCCGGTCAGCATGGATAATTACTTCGGCTCGCTCTTACGCTCATTCCAAGAATTGTCTATTACACTTGTTGCAACATTGGTGTTCGCTATGGTCATCAGTGTTCTGCTTGGTTATACCAGCGTTCTTTCAATGAGAGTTGGTAGAGGTTTTTCAAATATTCTCAACGCTGTTGAGTCTATTCCGGCTATTCTTGTGGCGCTCTTCTGCTACGCTCCTGTTTCTGGCGTTCTTGCCCGCACGGCAGGTTCTGCTTCTGCTTTGATGTCACTCTTCGTGTTCGTCTTGGCAGCAACAGCAACAACGTTACCTGAAGCAGTACGCAGCATCGCCATTCCATTGACCGACCTCTATAACCGCAAATACAGCTTGTCGTTCCGTTCATATGGATTTACAAAGAGTCGCATTCTTGTAGTGCTGATGAAGACTGAACTGATGCGTGATACGCTCAAACGTGTAGCCGCAGGCATTTTGCTCAAGACGCTTGTCCTTGACTGTTCATTCGGATTCGTCATTCAAGTTGGTTTCGGTTCAAACGGTACTCCTGCTCACCAAAGCCCGGGAGCATTGATTGCCGCATACCGCGGAACTTTGTATGAGGGAAGTGCAAATCCTTCTCTTTATTTCTGGTTGCCTTCAATTCTTTTGATAGCAATCAGTGTTGCTTTCCTTATCATGTTGAACGACAACAAGGAGAAAGCATGACACCTATAGAACTTAATAATTTCTCCATTCATCTTGGAAAACGTATAACGCTTAAAAAATGTAACTTCTCCATTGCAGAAGGTTCTTCAACTGTCATCATGGGACCAACAGGCACCGGCAAGTCGGTGTTTTTGAAGTCAATTGGCGGAATTCTTTCTACACAGATTTTTACATTTGAAGGCAGCATGAAAATCAACGGTCACGATGGTTACATCAACGGCCGCAAACTTGATTTTGATGCATGGACAGAAATTGAACAGTCTGGCCTTATGTTTGTTCCGGCAGAAACGGCGCAAGTTATGAATCCTGCGCTTACCCTTGAACAGAATCTCAACCTTCTTGCGCCCGGCTGTAGACAGGTCATTGAAAAACGCCTGAGCACGTACTTCACACTGGACTTCAGCGCATTTGCACGTCTTTACCCGGATGAAGTTTCCGGCGGAGAGATGCAGCGCATTACGTTGATGATTCTTTTGTCACGCCAAGGAAACCTTATTCTTCTTGATGAGCCAACAGTAAACCTTGACCGCAACCTGCGTAAGAATTTTGTCGAGTTTCTGAACAAAGAAATTCTTTCAGACAAGACAAAGACATTCCTTATGGTAAGCCATGACTTGGACTTCATCAAACGCCTTACTCTTGACCAGGTATTCATTCTTAAAGACGGTGACATTCATAAACTTGATACACTGCCTGAAATGGAAGGATATGAAAAGCCAGAGGCAAAGAAGGGCGCTTCCGGAACAGCAATTGAATTGAAAAATGTTGCTCAGACATACTTTAAACGTGGAATCTTCGGAGAACGTACATTCACAGCTTTCAAGGGCTTGAATCTTACGTTTGAACGCTCGACAATCTACGGAATTACCGGTCCTTCAGGATGCGGCAAATCAAGTATGATCAAGGCAATTCTTCGTTTGATGGATGGCACTTCTGGTAAAATAGAAATGGAAGGAAAAGACCTCGTTGCACTTAAACCAAAGGAAAGTGGTCATGATCCAAAGGCTTTCAGACCTTTCCGCAAACGCATGACCGTTGTGCAGCAGGACTCGCGGTTCTCGTTCTTCCCTGATTTGAGCATCGGTGACTCATTCAAACAAATTTCTAAAGATGGTTCCGCAGGTTCCGTTGAAGACCTTGTTGCAAACCTTGAGAAAGTCGGCCTTACCAGAGCGCATCTTGATTCGTTCCCGCAGCAGCTTTCTTCTGGTGAAATGAAGCGTATGGACATTGCCCGCGCACTTACTGCAAAGCCTGACATTCTGCTTCTTGATGAACCTTTTGCACACATTGATTTTGACACACGCCTTCAAGTTATGAAGTCAATCTCAGAATATCTTGCTGAACACGCAACAATTCTTGTTGTTGTTACGCATGAGGATTTTGACCTCCGTTACTTTGTAGAAAAGAGCTACGACTTCCCGGAGCTTGTTGGTCAATTCAAAGCAGTGTGAATTTAAAATAATGAGACACTAAAACAAAGGCCTGCCACTGGAACACAGCGACAGGCCTTTGTTATCTTTCATTTGTTTTACGGCATATGAATAATCTCGCGAGGCTTGCTACCGTTTGCCGGACCGACTATTCCGCGGTCTTCCATCTCTTCCACAAGACGTGCCGCTCTGTTATAGCCAATCTTTAGTCTGCGCTGAATGTAACTTGCACTGGCTTTTCCTGCCTGCACAACAATATCAAGCGCTTTTTCATACAGCGGATCTTCGCCATCGCTGAACAAGGACATCTGTTCTCCCTGACCTTCTTCATCGTCATCAACAAATATTTCATCATCGATATATTCCGGCTCACCCCATTGCTTTACTGATTCAACAACATCTTCCACTTCCGTATCGCTTACAAACGTGCCCTGGATACGCACCGGGAATGGATCAGTTGAACTTGAATAAAGCATGTCGCCTTTACCAAGTAGTTTTTCTGCTCCTACCTGATCAATGATAATGCGGCTGTCTGTTTTGCTTGCCACCATGAAAGCAATTCTGCTTGGAATATTTGCTTTGATAAGACCGGTGATGACGTCGATTGAAGGACGCTGTGTTGCAAGCACCAGGTGAATGCCTACAGCGCGGCTCATTGCTGCAAGACGTGCAACGACTCCTTCAAGTTCTTTGCCTGTTGTAGCCATAAGATCTGCAAATTCATCAATGATGACAACAATATATGGCAATTTTTCCGTACAGATTTTGCGTTCCTGTATTCTCTTGTTGTAGTTTGCAATATCACGTACACCAAGTCCGTCCAGCAGCGCATAACGACGCTCCATTTCACACAGACAATATTGCAACGCCTGCATTGCCCGCTTTGGTTCAGTGATAACCGGTGTTAGCAAGTGTGGAATATCATTGTACAATTTTAGCTCAACAATCTTTGGGTCGATGAGAATCATCTTCACTTCGTCAGGGCTGCGTTTATATAAAATGCTAAGAATCATGCTGTTGACGCAGACAGACTTGCCACTTCCTGTTGAACCAGCAATAAGAAGGTGCGGAGTCTTTACCAAGTCGATTATTTGCGTCTCGCCCTGAATGTCTTTACCAAGCACTACCGGAACTGCCATCTTCTTCCATTCCGGCAGATTCTGTTCAATACACTCGCGGAACGAAACAATGGCACGGTCTTTGTTAGGCACTTCTATGCCAACTGCACGTTTGCCAGGAATAGGCGCGACAATACGCACACTGCTTGCAGCAAGGCGAAGGGCTATATTGTCCTGAAGTGCAACAACTTTGCTGAGCTTTACGCCTGGAGCCGGCAGCATTTCAAACATAGTTACAACCGGACCTTTACGTATGCCGGTAACTTCCGCTTCAATTCTAAATTCGTTGAGCGTTTCCTTTAGATTTTGAGCGGCAACATTTGTTTGATTGTCTATAATCCAATAAGGATTGTCTGCATACGCTGTTAAAAGTTCCGTAGGAATTTTATACACGCCATGTTTAATTCTTTTTGGCACGGCGCGTGGTATTATTTGCATCACGGAATCTTTTTCCGTCTTTGCAGCTGCATTTGCAACGACATCATTTGCGATAGCTGCAACCGCAGAATCCGCATGAGTCTTTATATTTTCATCAATCTGTTTTGAAGAAGCGCTGTTATTTGCTTCTACAGAATTGTCCTCCGCTTCAATCTGGGCTTTTGCATCCTTGTCCATCTTTGCAAACACGTTGTCAAGAATGGAAAACATTGAATGTCCAGCTGGAGCAGTGTTGGAATTTTCGGGCTCTTCCTCAATTCCAGAACCCTTTCCAAAATTTGGCGGCGTTTTGTCTGTCCCGCTTGCGGCAGTTCCCTTGGAATCATTGTCCGGTTCTGTTTCATCAGAAGCAGTTGAACCGTCATCCATCAAACCAGAAAAATTCTGCGTAAGTTTTTCTTCCGCGCTCATTTCGTCTTCAGAAGTTTTTCCTTCTGTCTGCGGAGTATCATCTTGTGCCGGCTGCATGGCTGTATCTTTCTTTTCTACAAGCCCCGCAGGATCTTCCAAATCAACTTCATCTTGCGGAATGTCACCATTATTCTGTGGCACGGTAGGATTTTTTCGAGAAGGTTTTACCATCTTGCCAAGGTACACCACACGCTGGCCTTGTTGATTGTCACCCGTTACATTCCACGGATCGGCCTTCACATTCTTTGCTTCATCGCTCTGTGTTTCTGGCTGAACCGGCTCCATCTCTGCAGCGTCATCTGCATTATCCGATTCATCTGATGCAGCTTCATCAAGCGAAAGAATATCATCTTCATCCGGCAAGTTTGCATCATTTTCCGCATCATCTTCGTCTTGCGCGGTTTCATCGGCGTTTGATTCAACAACAGAAGCCTTTTCCATAAGTTCATTTATATCAGCAAGGTCGTCAGCCGTTGAAGCGTCATCTTCTTCAACCGGTGTAGACAAGTCCTGTTCTATGTCTGGAATGCCGTCTTTATTTATATCAACAAGCGTTGCTTCCTTTACATAGTTTGCAGAATCATACTTGCCGTACTTTGAGTCAGTGCTCAGTTTTTTTTCTGCAGGCGCCGCGGCCACTTCATTGTCCTTGCTCTTTCTGAGCAATTCATCAAGTGTCCAGTTTGCTGACGTTACTTCGGAAATGCTTTTGTCAACCGCTTTTTCTATTGCTTCGTCATCAGTCTCTGGAGTTTCTTTTGCTTTATGTTCAGGCGAAAGAATTGACTTGAATGTCAAACCTTCAGTTGTTTTGTTCTGTTCATCAGCCTGCTCTTTTTGAGGAACATCATCTTCTTTGGCAGTATTTTTCTTCTTGGCGCACAGACCGGTAATTACGAGCGTTACCAAATATTCTGCAACAACCATCAACGCTGCTATGACAATGATGGTCACTATTTTTATCGCAGCAAGCGGACCTTCATCAGCGTATAGAATATTCCTGCACATACGCTCAGCAACTGCCGCGGTAAAGAAAGGCACAATACTCATTAAAAGACAGACGCCTTTCTGAACAGACCAGTTATCTGCAAAGCAAAAAGAACCTGCCGTAATAAAAAACACTGGAATAAGTATGCTGCAGAAGCCATATACGGAAGCAAGCAATTCTCCAAGTCGGTACAATCCGCCGTGCTGTCCTGAATTTTGCATATCAAAATCAAGCAGCTGCAGGAGCAGTCCTATTGAAAATACAGCAGCGATGGCAAACAGAATAAAACCTACCACCATCGACGCTACTTTGTCTGTTTTTTTCATTTCCCATTCATCCTTTTACTGTCATTTTACCTAATACGGCATAAGACAAGTATTCTTTTTTATTATCGGAAATTTATAAGCCTGAATTAAGTGTAATAATCGTTTTTAAGTCAGAAAAAGTGCCTCTTTAATTGAAGAATCTTAAGCCCAAAAAGCTCATTTCTTCTTGCAAGAACCTTTCTTTAACTATATACTTAGTGGTGTGTCAACGCTTTACATTGTAGGAACGCCAATAGGCAATCTTGGCGATATAACTTTCCGCGCACTAGAAACATTTAAATCTGTAGATGTAATAGCCGCAGAAGATACACGCCATACGCTTGAGCTTTTGACACATTTTGAGATTCGCAAGCCGTTGATTAGCTGCCGGTCGCAGAATGAAGAATTTGCCTCTGACAAGATAATCGACATCCTGAACAAAGGGCAGACTGTTGCATATGCAAGCGATGCAGGTACCCCCGGAATAAGCGATCCAGGTGCAATTCTTGCCGGACTGGCACGAAACGCAGGTCATATCGTTGTTCCTATTCCCGGTCCAAGCGCATTTGCAACGTTGGCAAGTGTGGCAGGCGCAGGCGGAAAAACCCTTATTTTTGAGGGATTTCTTTCTCCTAAGCCCGGCAGAAGAAGAGCTCGACTTCGTGAACTTATGGCGACTGGCGATGCTTTTATTTTGTACGAAAGTCCGTTCAGAATTGTAAAGCTTTTGACAGATATTGCCGATATAGAAAGTAACCGGCGTGTTGTTGTAGGCAGGGAACTGACCAAACTGCACGAAGAAATAAATGACGGCGAGGCTTCAAATATTCGTGATGACTACGCCGCAAGAAGTAAAATTCAGGGTGAGTTTGCGGTTTTCGTTTCCGGCAAGAAAAACGTTAAACTTTCTGAAGAAGATTCCGATAATGGAATGTAGAGGTAAGGTATGATGATAGATAAAATTTCAGGGGTTAACCCACTTAACAATGTGCAGAGCGCAAAGCGCACCAGTTCAGCGGAAAATATCCAGTCTGCTCCTGATTCAATCACCGTCTCTGATGAAGCAAAGGCGATGGCTGATGCATATTATCTGAACAAAGTAGCAGGCGAGACACCTGATGTACGTTCTGACCTCGTTGAGCAGATTAAGCAGAAGATTCAGGATCCAAACTATCTCAATGACGCTGTTATCAGTGCAACCGCTGATCGTATTATGGAAAGCTACGGTCTTTAATTCCGTATATTGATTGAAATTAGAAAGACGGAACTATGATTCCGTCTTTTTTTTTATAGAATAATTGTTTTCCGGGAGTAAGTATATGGCAGATTTCATTTTTAGAATTCAACCGAACATCGTCCTTGGCTCGTACACAACAAGCCGCCTGGGACAGTTTGCACGGGATTACGGCAGCCGCTATATGGTTATTCTCGACCCTATTTTGAAAGAAGTCGGCACTTCTGCAAAAGTGCTCCAGTCGCTCACCGACCGCAAAATTGACTTCTTTACCTTTGACGAACTTACTTCATCGACAGACACTCAGGTTGTAAACACAGCGCTTTCCTTGGCCCGTGAGGCACATATTCACGGAGTAATTGCCGCCGGCGGCGCCAAAACACTCAATGTGGCGCGCGCAGTGTGCGCTTTATACAATGAATCTCATGACCTGTATGATTTTATAGACGGTGCAACACCAACTTCCGCCCCGCTGCCACTTATTTGTGTTCCTACAACGATGCGCGATGCTTTTATGTTCACCGATAGAACACCTGTCGTGGACGCACGTTCTTCACAGATAAAGCTGCTTAAGACACAGAACGGTCTTTGCCGACTGGCGCTGTTTGACCCGAATCTTACCGTAACGCTTACCGAAAATCAGGTTGCTTCCATGTCAATAGAAACACTCTGCCTTGCGGTAGAGGCTTATTTGAGCCAGAAAGCAACATTCTTCAGCGATATGATTGTTGAAAAGGCAATTGAACTGATTGGATACGCAATGGACGGCTCACCAACGCTCACTGTGGTGACACCACAGGAAGTTTTGCTTAGCCAGGGAGGCTGCATGGCTTCACTTGGCTCCGCATCGAGCGCGCTTGGTATTTCTTCACTGCTAGCCCTCTGCCTAAACGCCCGCTACAAGATTTCACGCTCGCTCACAACCGCAATTCTTTTTCCGTATGTCATTGAAGACGCAGCAAAATTCCGTACCGACCGTCTGGCCAAAGTAGCACGCATTTTAAGAACTGCGCCTGCTGAAGCAAAAGATGCCGACGCCGTTGTTTCTCTTGCAGAATATATACGCCAACATCTTGCAAAGGCAAACCTTCCTACACGAATGAAGGACTTGTCAATCACCATTGAACAGCTCGCGCTTGTTGCAGAAGACGCCGGTCAGCTTGAACTTATCAACAGTCTGCCTCGAAGCATGACTGCAGACGATTTGTTTGACCTGATAAAACTCGCTTTCTAGAACGATTCCATGATTCAACCAGAAAAACTTTTTCAGCTTGAAGCCGGACAAAAAAGACGCAAACTAGCGCTCACTTTTGGCGAGCTAGAGCGTGATATTGCCGGCATCGCGGAACCGGGCACTTCATACAACTTTACAAAGATGAGCCGTGCCGACTATACAAAGGCCGTGACCCGCATTCTCCTGGAAGATCCAAAACTTCCCGCACAGACTGCGGCGGAACTTACCATGTTGCTCAAAAAAGAGCCTTTTGATGAACGCCGCACATGCAACGTGGCGCGCAACTCGCTTCTTTCAATAATCGGTACGTTTCCGGCGGAATGGGATTTGGTGATTGCCCCGCACAGCACAGAAAAAATTGCAGTCCAGAAAAGAAACTTTTTCCCTGGAGTATGCGTTTATGCAGAAGACATACGCTCTCCGTTCAACGTAGGCTCAATATTCAGGACGGCAGAAGCAATGGGCTGCGAGCGAGTATATATTTCAGAACAGTGCACCGACCCGAATCAGAGCCATGCATTGCGCAGCGGCATGGGCTGCATTGAAACACTTGGCTGGACACGATGCGCACTACAAGATTTGCCGGCCGACAAACCGGTATTCGTACTAGAAACAGGCGGAACTCCGCTCACTGAATTTACGTTTCCCAAAGAAGGAATTGTCATAATCGGCTCAGAAGAACTTGGTGTAAGCCCGCAGGCGCTTGCCCGCGCTTCGTATGGAAGAGTCTCAATTCCAATGACGGGACTTAAGGCATCGCTTAACGTTGGTGTTGCCTTTGGAATTCTTATGCAGGCATGGGTTGAGTCGCTTACTAAAAAATAAATTGCTTATTTGTCTCTGCTGAATGCGCGTTCCATGCGTGTAGTGATTGTCTGGACTTGTTCTTCAGAAGTAATGTTAAATTCCGCAAGAATAGCCTCGTCAAACTGATAGTAATCAACTGTCTGATCAACGTAGTGCGCCATCATGTCAGCAAGATACACAAGGCTTGTAATCTTATACATTGTCTTTGGCGCTTCATTTGGTGAATGGTGATATCGGATGACATTCACAATGACATCAGGGAAATTCCATTTTTCTGCAATGAGCGCGCCTATTTCGCCGTGATTTATGCCGGCAATGAGCTTTTCAAACAAATCTGCAGGAATGCCTTTCTTTTCGCAAACTGCATGAACTTTCTGTATAAGGTCGGGATGGGCTGTTTCAAAAATAATCTTTCCCATATCATGAAGCAAGCCGCAGACATAACTATCTTCCACGCAATTGCGTTCTGCCGGTGAAGTGCAGAAGTTGCGTGCAAGATTATACGAATAGAACGCAACGCGATACGCATGCGTCCACATTTCCTTCTTGCTTTTGTCTGCAACAACCATAAGGTTCTGCATGGAACCGATTGAATAAAGCAAATTACGTATACCGCGCAAACCGACAAGTTTGACGGCATCGCTAATGGAACGGCATGGAGAAGCAAGCGCGAATGCCGCTGAGTTTACAAGTTTTAGCAATTCGCCGGTGAGCGTCACATCGTTTGAAATGTGCATTGCTATGTCGCTCATCTTGCTGTCAGGATCGTTAAGCAACCGGTTAATTGTAGAAATGTTTTCCGGGAACTGTGGCAGTTCATCAATGAGCTTTACAAATTCCCGCGAAAGAAGAGATATGCCTTTCTGAGTCTTTTCGTTGAGCGGTAGAATAAGCCGGGTGATTGTCTCGCCATTTTCGCAGAGCACCTGATAGTTTTCTTCTGTAAGCCCAATCTTTTCAAGCATAAGCATCATGATGATAAGGCCAAGACCTGCACCTTCTGACTCATCAAGAACTTGGTTTAGCACTTCGTCAACAGACGTGTACTGCTGTGCGCGGTTTAATTTATCGTGGATTCGCTTGTATTCAAAAATAGTAAGCTCTACATTGTTCCGCACTTCAATTTTAATTTTATTGCTGCGCGTCTGAAGAATCATTTTGATATACAGACCTTCTTTCTTCTGCTGCGACAAATAATACTTAAGATTATTCATCGTATCTTCCTTGAAATTCTGCATACCAATTTCGTAGTCATGCTGTTTTGTTATATCAAGATGCTTGTCTTCAAAATAGACACGCTTTGTATTTGCTTTTTTTGCGTTGTTAATCAGTTCTTCAAGACAATAATTAAGATACTCAACCATCTGTTCCTGATTCAACTCGTTCAGAAAGGCGGTGAGTACGTCTTTCATATATATTTCCATTTCATGAGGAAGCGTGTATGTTGTAATGGAGAGAGGAATTCCAGCCTGAATCGCCATTTTTATTTTATTTACATCAATTGCCACTTTTGAAGCCTGTGCCATAAACTTTCCTAACGAATCATTTTCCTTATTTTTCTAGTTTACCACAATCTCTATAAAAAAGAAAGAAAAACTCTCCTTTTAAAGCAAATTCATTCAAAATTTATCTGGTAGAACAATGTCATTTTTGGTAAAATAGCAGGTATGACTGACCAAACGATAAGTGAACTTCTTGTTCTCTTTCTTCTTGCATTTTCGTGCGCGCGCATTTTCTTTCATTTCCAAGTGCGTTCTGACACACTTTCAATCCTGCCGCTCGTTTCCCTCATTATTTCCGTCTTGAATTTCTTTGCCTGGGGAATTTCTGCTGTTGATCTCGTCGTTTTCCTGCTTGCCTTTTTTATTACCATTTGGAACATTCGCGCTTTGCTCAGATTGAATGCACAGCTCGTCATAGACCATTTTGGACCTTTGTTCACCATTGTTTCTATAGTCAACCTTGTGCTTGTCATTGCGGTAGGAATCATCATATTCAAATACCGCCCGGTACCCGTAAACAAGCAGAAAGAGGCGGTGAGCGAGACATGCACATCGTACACCGGCTCGTTCACAGAAGGATTTACCGTTGGCAAAAAGCCGTTTCAAAACACAACGGCGCGAATATGGAAATATATGCCGCTTTACAACACCATCACCGATTCAAGCGGAAAAACTGCGGCAAACACCGTCATTCTTTTTATTGGTGACAAATGTGCAAACACTGCTTTATACCGTCCGTTTCTGTACAAACTTGCGCATGACGGCTATACCGTATACTCTGCGGAATTTTATGCAAAGGACATGCGCTGGCTTGGCAATCCAAAAGACTTCGAAATTGCACGGCGTTTTTCTTTCTGCTGGAAGAAGCTGCAAAAACCGTTGCAATATAATGTCTGCAAGATAACACTCAGCGAAAACATAATTAAGGAATACAAAACTTTTGCGAACCTTGTGTTTGGCGATGTTTCTCCAAAAGAAATTGTCGTTCTTGCAGGAGACGAGCTTGCAACAGAGGCGCTTCCGCATGCAAAAGACGCGTGCCCTATTGCTGATGACACTTTCAACATTGCATCGGTCAGCGGCTATACAAGCGCATACGGTCCCGTCGAACAGTCTGAGCCGCTCTTAGCAAAGATTCTTGGCAAAGACCGTGATACTACCGGCTACATGAGCGCACATCTTGCCCACGAACTAGAAAAATCAATTTCTACCACGAAACATTCCATTGCATACTTTGTCGCCCAGACCACAGCGCAAACTTTGACGGTGGCACATTCCGCACCGCAACAGACCACAAGCGCCCCAATAAGCACAAATGCTACACCGACTGTTGTAACTCCAACAATGACATATACAGTTCCAAGCTCAAAACCTGTTACACCAATCACTACATCGCAACCACAAGCTGCTCCTTCCGTTTCAGTGCCAGCAACAGCTACCACAACGCAGCAAACAGCCACCGTACCGGCAAGCACGACAGCAACAGTTGCAGCGCCCACTGCTGCGACAACAACGGCTGCAACTCCAGCAAGCACAGCGACAAGCACTGCGACAAGCGCAACACCTGCTGCTACGACAACAACACCCGCCGTGGTAACGACGCCTGCCTCTCCGGCAAGCACTGCAACAAACACAACTACAACGCAGCAAACGCCTGCAGCAACGGCCACGCCGGAAACTCAAGCTTCGCAAACAGAAACACAACCGTCACAAACCGCCACCGCTCCAGACGCAGGAACGGAAAATGTAACTACACAAGGAGCACAACAATGACACTTATTGAACTGGACAAGTATTTCAACTCGTTTCTTCACCGCGAAGATTTTTCTTTTGACCCATCACAAAATGGAATTCAGATACAAAATTCTGACCCCGCAAACAAACAGATAAAAAAGGTGGCATTTGCCGTAGACGCATGCAAAGACACCGCTGAAGCCGCAATTTCCCAAGGCGCGCAGCTGCTTTTTGTACATCATGGTCTTTTCTGGGACAACGTTGACAGACTTGTAGACCAACAATATAAACGCGTTGCTCCGTTCATCAAAGGCGACCTTGCGCTGTATGCAAGTCACATTCCGCTCGATGCAAACCCTCTTGTAGGCAACAACTACGGTCTTGCTAAACGGCTGTCACTTAAGAAAACAACCCCGTTTGGAGACTGGCGCGGCATGTCGATAGGCATTCAAGGCTACCTTCCTAAGGCGCTTTCCATAGATGAGCTTGCAAAGAAAATGTTCCCGGACGGAGAAAAACCGCTCTATATATTCCCCTTTGGCAAGAAAGAAATCCGCAAAGTGGCTATCATTTCCGGCGGAGCAGGTTCTGACGTTGATCAAGCATATCGCGCAGGAGCGGATGCATACATTACCGGCGAAGTCAGCCATGACAATTTCCATGTTATGGAGGAATTAGGCATGACGGTGATTGCAGGCGGTCACTATCAGACAGAAACTGTTGGTGTCAACTTGGTAAAAGCGAAACTTGCCAAAGAAAAGCATCTTGAAACAGTCTTTATAGACTTTCCTACGGGACTTTAGTATACTGTGAGCCATTATGAATTCAGAAACAATTGGTGTTGAATTCCCAAAGAAACAGGGAATCAACCAGAAACTAGCACCTCTTTTTTTAACTGCTCTTGTCATTGCGCTTGACCAGTTTTCAAAGGCACTCGTAATCAAATACATTCCAAAATACAACCCTTTTGATCAAAAGAGTGTCATTGAAATTTGGGGAAAATTCATCAGATTCATCCACGTGTGCAACAAGGCTGTTGCATTCAGCATGGGCAGCAATCTTCCAGACAAAGCACGGGCAATTCTTTTTGCAGCGCTCCCACTTATTGTCATTATTGTCGTGTTTATCATCTACTTCCGCAACAATGACTTTACAAAATTACAGCGCTGGTCAATCTGCGGCATTATCGGCGGCGGACTAGGCAATCTCATTGACCGCTTCTTCAGACCGGATGGTGTCGTTGATTTCATCGACTGCTATTTCTTTGGCATATTCGGAATGGACCGTTGGCCGACATTCAATGTGGCTGACTCGGCGGTTGTGGTGTGCGGAATTCTGTTCATTATTTCCTTCCTTGTGCAGATGGGCAAAGACGGAAAGAAGAAACATGCTGAGAATGAAAAATGAATAAAAAAACGAATACAGTGCTGTTCACCATTATTTCCACTCTTGCAAACATCATCATGACTTTGCTGCTCATTTCGGTGTTCTGTCTGATTGCTTTTGTGGTGTTGTACTACGGAATAAAATCGCGTAACCCGCAAGTATATCAGTTTGTGTTCATTCTCTGCTTTATTGCAGGACTTGTGCTGGGAATGTTTCTCTTCATCAAGCTGGGCGGAATGGTTGTCACCAAATTCCACCTTGAGTCAAAGTTGGAGCCGTTTGGCGGCCGGAAAACAACTCAAAGCGATGAAAAACAAAGCGTGGCAAGGAAAACAAATCTTCCAAAATCAGCGCTTCCCAAAGAAGACACTTGGGGACAGGAAGCCAATTCTTCCGAAACAAAGTAAAAAAAAGGACTTGCATTGACGTGCAAGTCCTTTTTTATCTATCAATATCCATCGCTCATGCTGCGGTTAAGATCGCGCTGGAACAATTCCTGATATACAACGCTGCGTGTCTTAAGCTCGTCCTTCCTGGACTGCGGAAACGGCAAAAAGCGCCAGAAAATAGCGCGCACTTCTTTGCTTAAGCGCTGCACGCCTTCTGCTTCCTTTGTCATCCACAAGACATAGTCAGCAATGAAATAGGTCTTAAGGTCTCCCTTGAGTTTCTGGCTGTCTATCCACTGGAAATACTGTCCGGTAAGACCTTCCTCCATCCAGTAGTAAGAAGCCTTTTCCTTTGCAACCTGCCAGCGCAAGTCTGCAACAGCAGTAAGACAGGCAATCTTTAAGTCTCTTGGATACATAGGAATGATTATACGACCACGGCTCGTAACGCGGTTAAAGCGGTCAAATGGTTCCCAGCAAAATCCGGTGTCACCATACGTAGGAACAAGCAGTACATACGGAACGATGCGGTGCGGCATGTTTTTATGCACACGGCAGAAGCATCCAGGGTCAATGCTTTCTATCCAAGAAAGTTCACGAAGTACATTTTCACGGAATCCGGTGCTCTTGTCAAAACAATGGAAAAATTCACGCGTAAACACCGGAAACTGGTTGCCCTGGCGGCCGACTGTCATCTTTGCCATCTGGCGCACACTGTTGATTTCTGTGTTTATTTCATCTTTGCCGACATTTGTGGCTTCCTGTGGCATTTCATGTGCTTTCTGGTCAAGGCTTGATTCTATATCTTTTGCCTCAGCAAAGTCCTTGAGGTACGCTGTAAGCTCACGGTCAATTTTTTGCAGAGTACGAAACCGGTCGGCAAGTTCCTGAAAGACTTTTTTCTGCATTTCGCTGTACGGCATTCTATGTGGCTCAAGTCCAATATACGGCGGATGGTCAAAAAGCGTCTTGATGCGGTCGGAAATTTCCTGCTCAGTCATGCGGCGTTCACTTTCTTTGGCGTTTACCAAACTTTCTGAGCTTTGCAGTTTGCCGCTGTTCTTGCTCTGAAGCTGCTGGATGCGCTGCTGGTCTGCTCCGGCTCCACCTTTGTTGCGTACTGGAGTTTCATCGGTGGCACTGAGCGAAAGCCGGCCGGCAGCAATTTCCTTCATCCATTCATCCATGTAGAAAATCGGCTCACCGGTCGTGTTATTCATGATAGAGCGGGAGAAAAATTCTTTCTGTTCAGGGCTGAACAAGGATGGCAGCACAACTCCAAACCGCATAAGCATACGTTTGCACTGCGGAAGTCCGACATTTGCCATTTTTGGCGCAAGATTAACAAGAAACGCCCAATATGCGGTAATAATTTGCTGTCGGTAGACGGTGCGGTCTTTTGGATCTGTACAATTGAGATATTTTACAAGTACCTGATGAAGCCTCTGCGCAGTATCGCCTTCTCCGGTGAGGGCAATTTTATAATAATTAGGGTCATCAAACACTTTTGAAGGCGTATCTTCAAAGAATTTTGTTACCGGATTAAAGTGTTGAACACTCAAATCAACGGGCGGAACTTCATTTGCTTCTGCACGTTGCTTTTTATCTTCATCAGGAGTGAGCTTTTCCTTCTCTTCAATTTCTTTCTCTTCTGCTTTGAGGGCCGTAGTGCTCTCAGGCAAACTTTCTGTAGCTTCTGCAAGAAGGGCTGCAATACTTGGATCTATATCATTCGTATCACTCATTTTTTTTCTCCAGTTTCACGATAATACTTTTATATATACCTTCAATTATAACATGGGAATTTTGTTCTATCAAGTTAAACATCCTTTTTAATGGAGCGTCACTTCACCGGAATGAAGTTCCTTTTGTGAACCGTCTGCAAGTCTGATTAAAAGTCCGGCTGTTTGAGTCACATCTATGGCGGTAGCTTCATAACTTGTTGTATTATCACCAATTAAAGGCGTAATCAGGAGCTTTTTGCCAAGCAAAAAAGAGCGCGATCGGTATTCGGGAATGACATTTTCGCCTGCATCAAGGCTATGGAGCGTTTCTTCTATCACGGATGCAAGCAATTGCGCCCTGGTGACAGCCGTTTGTTCCGCAGAAGCCTCTTCTGCCGCTTGCAAGATTCCGCCAGCTTTTGCAGACAAATCCGCCGGCATCTCTTTATTCACTGCAATATTTATTCCTATGCCGATGATTGCCGCTTCAACTTTTGACGCGCCATCCTTCTGCCCGTCTATAGCGGCACGCGCAACTCCTTCAGTGAGTATTCCGCACACTTTTTTCCCGTTCAGATAAACATCATTTACCCATTTAATTTGCGGATTTTTTTTGTACAATTTGCAAATGGCGCGGCAGACTCCCACCGCAGCTGTTACGGTAAACAACGCCGGGTCTGTGACAGAATGCTCCGGCACATACACAACACTAAAATAAATACCTGTCTGTGACGGAGAATAAAACGGTCGCCCCAACCGGCCGCGCCCCGCACTCTGATATGCAGCGGCAACAACGGTCTTGTGCAAGTTTATACCGTCTTTGGTAAGCAGCCCATTTTCATCTCGAAGCAAACCAGCATTTTCTATACGACGTTTACATTCAGTGTTCGTACTATCAATAGTATCGTACACAAAAAGATGGCCTTTACTTATTGCAGGAAGACTGTCTGCATGCCCAAGCAACTTTTCGTGCTCACTTTGCCTGCATAATTCTTTCCACACCGAAGAAACAGTAAATTCGTCCAAAGCAATTATGCCTTTTTGCCAAGCAACGTAAAGTCATCAACACCAGAGCAGAACGCAATGCCACTGCCAGGTTCCGCAAGACACGGAAGCGTACGAATTGACTCAAGAACCGCGTCCATTTTTTCCTGCTCTACAACGATGAGCAACATTTCCTTTTCCGGAACAATGTGCATACCAAAAAATTTAGCATCTGTTTCTTTCGCCGTACCGCGCGCATTTATCACCGTACCGCCGCCAGCTCCTGCTTTGCGGGCAGCCGCCATTGCATCGTCCGCATATCCCTTATTCAAGATGACCGTAATGAGCTCTCGTGGTTTTTTTTCTGACATTTCAATTTCTCCTCCGGAAACTTTTCCGGTCTTAAGCATGCGATCTGCATCAATGCTGAACAGACAGCCAAAATTCTGTTTTTCATTTCCCGCGGCGCCAATTATTGCCGCAGAAATCACACTCTTTTGTTTTTTTTCTACAAGAATGTACACGATGTCCTTTGATGTTTCGCCAAACCCCATGGCTGCTGCAAAATTGTTCGCGCTAATTCCGCGACCCATGAGCACCGTGCCACCGAAACTTCCTGCCTGAACGGCCGCTCCGGTTACAAGTTCTCCTTTGTCATGAGGGACAATGCTGATTAAAAGCGTAAACTTTGTCATTTTGCCTCCAACAGCAGCTGCTTTTCACACACTTTCGCAGACTGTCTCTTTTTTTTCTTATAAATCAAACCAAGAATCTGAATTGCAATAAGCGGCGTCATTGCAACAAGAGCAATCACACCGAACGCATCAGTGATTGGATTGCCACCCGTAGCCGCACTCGCTCCCAGTGTGAACGAAAGAATGAACGTGCTCGTCATGGGACCGCTCGCCACACCGCCGGAATCGTACGCAATACCAACAAACAGTTTTGGACACCAAATTGTCAGCAGCAATGAAATCGCATATCCCGGTACAATAATCCACCACAAGCTAAAGCCATACAACACACGCAACATGCTCAGCCCGATTGATATGGCAACTCCTGAAGAAAGCGCCACCAACATGACCTTTCGCTTAATCGTACCGCCACTCACGCTTTCAACTTGTTCCGTAAGAATCCACACCGCCGGCTCTGCGCACACCACAACCGCGCCGAACACAAAGCCAACCACCGTAAGCAATACCGTCCATATACCGCCGTGTTCTGCAGCAAGCGAACCAAGCACTTCGCCCAGCCTTCTTCCTGCCGGCATGAACCCGCCGTTCACTCCCACCAAAAATATCACCAAGCCAACAAATGCGTAAATTTGTCCTTTGATTAAACGCTGCACCTGCACCGGAGGCATCTTGAGCAAAAAAATCTGTAGCAAGATGAACATGACGACAAGTGGAGCCATAGCCATGCCCACTTCCTTGCACGTACTCGGAATAATGCTGATGAACGCATTTAAACCTTTCGCCGCCTCAGCAACCGTAGTGCCTGCTTCGGTAACCGCGGCACTTGTCGCTGCAACAGCGCTACTTACTGAATCCGCCGCACCCGCGCCATTTGCCCGTGAAATCCGCAAGGCAATTCCATATACACACACCGCAGCAATTGGTCCCACCGATGCAATACCTGTAAGCCCGAAACTATCATCCGAAGTGCTACTCGTGTGGTCGACAGCTACACCATTCTTTTCAGACGTGTGCTTTGCGCGAACAGCGGCCACACCAACACCAAGCGCCATGATGAACGGAACCGTCATAGGTCCTGTCGTAGCGCCGCCCGCATCAAAGGCAACACCCTGGAATTCAGGCGGACAGAGGAATGCAAGAATGAATACAATGACATATGAAACAATGAGCAGCACGCTCAAAGAAAAAGAAGTGACCGTACGAAGCAAGCCAATCATCACAAACAAGCCTATGCCCACCGCAATCATGCACACCAGTACCCACTTGTTCACACTCGCATCAACAGAACGAATTTGGTCAGCAAGAACCTGCACATCCGGTTCCGCAATCGTCACAATGAACCCGATGACAAATGAAACGGAAAGCAGCAACGGCAAATTTCGCTTTGCCGTAAGCGCCGCACCACTCCGCTCGCCAATCGGTAAAATGCCAATGTCCACGCCAAGCAAAAAAGTCGTCAACCCAAAGATGAGCAGCACACCGCCCACCAGGAAGCGAATGATTAAATCTGCACCAAGCGGAGCAACCGTCACCCCAAGCAGCAGCACAATCACCATGATAGGCAGCACCGAAGAAATCGTCTCTTTGAATTTCTGCAGAAGGTTCATCTATATTCCTTAATTTGTTTTTTATTTTAAAAAAGGTATCAGTGTCCCCCCATCACTCTCTCTTCACTTTTACCTTTTCCCTTTTTACTTGTAGCAGTTCCACCCCGTCTTTTCAATTCCGTCGCACCACTTCTGCGCCCAGAACTTCGCGCCCTCAAGATCATGGTCACGGTAGTTGCCGCACTCTTTTTCCGTAGCAGCAGGAATCTCTTTGTCCCACACCGCAACTTTCTTCATCACATTGAGCATGTGTTCCGCAATGTACGCCTCGTCGTGGTCGCCCCACAGCGTAAAGTAAAAGCCCGTGCGGCATCCCATCGGACTAAAATCAATGACACCCTTAAGCTCGTCGCGGATATATTCGGCAATAAGATGCTCCAGCGTATGAATGGCACCAGTCGGCATGCACTCCTTGTTCGGCTGGCAGAAGCGGATGTCAAATTTCGTCACCACGTCCCCGTTGCGGCCCACCTTCTTTGCAGCCAGACGCACAAACGGCGCCGTCACTTTGGTGTGGTCAAGATTGAAGCTGTCTACATTATATTTTTTCTTTTCTGATGATTCTGCCTGTTCCATAAAATGCCTTCCTTGCACTGAGAATACATCATTTTTCAGAATTTTACTATGCTTCCAAGTAGTTGTACAATTCCTGCGGCACTGCGTTTTCCAAATCAAACCGAATGTTCACCACGTTCACGCTCTTTCCTTCGGACTTCATCGTCGTGTCCTCGAATGTGTCGCGCTTCATGTTGCCAAGATAGTAGAAGTCGGTTCCTTCGTTGTCGTCTTTTTTTACAAACAGCGGAATCTCAATCTTGTTCCGAGCCTGGTCAAGTATCACACTCACATCAGGAGAAGTTGAAGTGCGCTTGTTCTTGCTCATCCAGTTGAGCCGTGAATTGTCTATGAAATAATCTTCGTATTTTATTGAATCAGAAATTTCGTCAGACTTCTTGTAGGTGATGAACACCGGGCACGTCAGCTCCGGCTCGTTCTGCACGAAGTAGCCGCCTATGTTCTGCGGAGTGATGTTCTGCTTCCAGTTGAGCAGCTTGCACACGTCCTTACGCGAATACTTGCGGTACAGCACCAGATTGTGGTCGATGATTTTCTCCGACTCTTTGAGCGTAGCGCGCTTGATGCCGTAGTCAAGACAGTCCTCAAGTTCGCGGCGGTAGATTGCTGCGTTCAAATCACCTGCATTCTGCCCGCTGCTGCCGAGCAACTTCGCAAAGTCATCCGTCCGAGAAATCGTCTGCGCTTTTTCATCGTAAAAAAGATACGTGATGCCGCCGTATTTCTTGCGGTCGCCCTGTGTGTAGAAATTAGGTGAAAGCGTATTGCACATGCCGCCGATATCTTTTGGTGAAAACACCGCGCCGTGTTTTGCAAGACTAGCTTTAAACTCAGCAACAGTGATTGTATTTTCATCGAGCAGCATCTTGAGCACCAGCAGTTCATGCAGCCTCGCTCCGTGTGCAAACTCAAGCGAAATGAACTGCAGCGATGTTCGCTGAGCCGGCGACAGTTCCGCTTCACTTTTATCTTTCACCTTTTCCACTTTGCACTTGAACTCGTAGTACGACCCCGCATAGTCGATGAACAGAAGCGGATCAATGAACCCGTTGTCAACAAAATCATTCATTGAAGGAACACGCCCGAGCCTGTTCTTGAGCTTGGTGTATTCATCCTTGAGCAGTTTAAGCTGATTGAAATTTGCATTAGAAATTGAATCGAATATTTTCTGCCGCGCCACTTCGTTGATTTGAATTGTGGAGCAGCCTGGAATTGCTGCAGACCGCGAAGCAAGCGCCCGCCGCAAATTATCCTTATTGAACGAATTGTCACCGTACAATGCAATCGGAATAAAGAAATTGTTTTCGTAGTTGCCAATGAAGTCTATCACCGACACATACGACTTGCCCGCAGCCTTCCGCAAGCCGCGCCCCAGCTGCTGCACAAAAATAATTGCCGACTGCGTAGGCCTCAGCATCACAATCTGATTCACGCACGGAATATCAACACCCTCGTTGAAGATGTCAACGCTGATGATGTACTCAAGAGGATCCGTGTCGCTCTCAAGCGCTTCTATCACGTGCTCACGTTCCTCATCGCTGTTGCTGCCGGAAAGACACTTGGTATGGAAGCCGTCATCATTGAGCATGCGGGAAAGTTCCGCCGCTTCCTCCACCCTGCTGCAAAAAATCAAACCTTTCACCGTGTACGCAAAATTGCGGTAGAGCTTCATCGCCTTTTCAACATGACGCACCCGCTCACTGCTCACGAGCTTTGTAAAGTCAGTCTTGTCATCAACAACTTCGCCGTTCACCGTCAAATCAGAAAGCCCGTAGTAATGGAACGGACAGAGCAAATCTTCTTCAAGCGCTTTCTGCAGCCGTATTTCGTACGGAATATTATTATCGAACAGCGAAAAAATGTCGAGGCCGTCAGTACGTTCAGGAGTTGCCGTAAGCCCCAGCAGGAACTTCGGCGTAAAGTAGTCGATTATTTTTTTGTACGAGTCGGCACCCGCATGATGCACTTCGTCAACGATGATGTAGTCAAATGAATCTTTCGCAAATTGATGAAGCACATCATCTTTTGCAAGCGTTGTGATTGAAGCAAACAAATAGTCAGCGTTCCAATCCTTCTGCGTTCCGTTCAGAAATCCCGTCTTGATGTCCGGCAGTATCGCACGGAAACTCTTTTCAGATTTATTAAGAATCATGTCACGGTGCGCAACATAGAGCACCCGTTTCGGCTTCATCTGGTTCACATCGAATATGGAAAGATATGTCTTGCCCGTGCCAGTCGCCGCAATGAGCAGCGCCCGCTTTTCACCCTTCGCACGAAGTTCAGCAAGAGAAATCATCGCTTCCTTCTGCATCTTGTTCGGAATAATTTCCAGCGACTCATCATCAATATTATTTTTTACATCATCTTCTTCAACTGATTTTTCAAACTGCAATTCCTGCACCGCACTTCTCTGCATCCGCAGTGCAAGCTTCTTCGCTTCATACTCTTTTGCGTAGCGCGCAATCCATTCATCATCAACAACATCAGCATCGTTCCACACGTGCTCAAATTCCTCACGAATGCTGAACACAATCTGCCCGTCAGTGAGCGAAAGAAATTTAATGCTCCATTCCTGATTCAAGTTGAGCGCCGACGCCGTAAGATTCGCACTGCCCACAATCATCGAATAATAATTGCTATGTTTAAAAATATATCCCTTAGGATGAAATCCGCCCTTCGTGTACGCCCGCACTTCAATGTTCGGAAACGCACGCAACTCCGTAAGCGCAGACGGCTCGGTAAAGTTCAAATAGTTCGTGGTAAGAATCCGCCCCTTCACCTGATGCGCCGCCAGTTCCGCAAGCGCCTGCTTAATGCACGCCAGCCCCTCATGATTTATGAACGCCACCGAAAAATCGAACGCATCGCAGTACGCCAGTTCCTCCTGCAGCGACGAAAGAATCTTCTTGCTCCGTTTGTAATCATTCACCAGCAGCGACGGTGACAAGTTCACATCGGAATACACTTCTCGCGAAAGGAACCCCGTCTTTAGGCTGTTAAGCAGCTGGTCGGACGAAAAAGATTTTTCTGTTGCAGGAATGCGGGAAGTTGGGACGGGCATGTCAGTCCTTCCGAAGGAGATGAAGGTGTGGGAAAAATCGGTCGTTTTCTGAGACAGAAATATTACTATTTTCAGCAGATTTTTTACTCATTTTCAGTTATTTTCCTTCCATAATTGTATCATCTTTTTATTTTCTTTTAAACAGTCGCCCGCCAATTTTACACTGCATCATCCGGGTACGTGATAGGTCGTCATCCTTCTAGATGATACCCTCTCATGCTGCTGGATGATGGCTCGTCATGTAGCAGCATGATGCCCCGTCACACAGCAGCATGGCAACCCGTCTCCCCCATAGCACATATTTGCCGTTTTAGGAGGTGGCATTTTGCCCTTTTTTTTGGGCAAAATGCCACCTCCTCCATCATGCCGTTTGGCACTATATTCGTTTCAGATAAGGAGGCGAATGATGACGTGGAAATAGCATGTGGCGTGTTTTAAGACAGACGGCAGCGGCCCGTACGGACTGCCAGCTTTCTGCCTGCCGTTTTATTATGAGGTGATACTATGGGTAAGCTTAATTCTTCATTTACAAAGCCGGAAGCTCCGGTCGTCGTCAGTCTTCACACCAACAGATTCGGTGGAGGAGATTATTATGGAAAGGTCAGCCGCTATACCGTTGATACAGACAATATCATCGCATACGTTGCTGAAAAGAATCCCGGCGTGGACATGTATGCGGTGCGTCATGCCGCCGAACTGCTAAAACGCGAGATGCTGTCGCTCATCGGCAGCGGCTACGCGGTGAACATGCTCGACCTGGGCACGCTGTTTCCTTCGGTGAACGGCTCTGTTTCAGGGACGAATCCGTCTGCGGCCGACATTCCGGAAATTATCATGAAATTCACCCCGTCCCGTGAAGCGCAGGAGGCAATCTCCCGCATCGTGGTTGATGCGGTCACCTTCACCGACGGCAGCCCTGTCATCAGCAGCGTGACTGATCTCAAGACGAAGAAGACTGACGGAACGCTTTCCGCCGGATATTCCGTGAGGATAAGCGGACACGCCCTTAAGCTGGGCGGATCGGACAACGGCATATGGTTTGTCCCGCTGAACGATGACGGAACGGTAGAAAAAGATGAATCAAAATGGATTGCAGTGGATACGTCGCTCGTCTCGCGCAACGACCCCTCCACGCTGGAGTTCCCGCTCTATGCGCCAATAGTTCCAGGAATGAAGTATGCCATTGCGGTTCGCACCTCTATCTCCAAATCCGGCACGGAGCGCAAGACCTCTGTCACCGGATTCAGTACCGTTCCGCTGACGCTTGCATAACACGTCGATGAGGAATCGGACCGCTGCAGAGGTCCGTTTCCTGCATCATTTTTCAATTTTCTTTGAAACAGTTGTCCGTCATTTCTTTATACAAAGACACCCAGCCCTGCTGCCATGACTTAGTCTTTTCGTTTGAGAGATTCTTGTACATATCTGATTTATATATTTGTAATAAAGCATCTTTAGGAGACAGAGACTCCTTGCTTTCTATTTGAGTGCATATCTTTGCAATCTTGAATGGAATAAAAATATGAACGTTCTTTTGTGTAATTTTTGGCATCATAGTGCACTTCCTTCACAAAATGTCAGACATGAAATTGCCTTCGTAGTACGAAATACAACTTGATCTACATATTTCCAAGTCCGAAGTTCTTTAAGCAATGTCTCTTTATCCATAAATCCGTTTTCAAATGCGTTCAAACTTGCATATACTCTATCATTTGCAACAGCGCCTTTTACAATATCATACGCATGATGAAAATTTGGATTCAATCTGTTGGAAAAGACGAAATCAAGCCATTGTTCATCTGCTTTTTGAAAAACAAGATTATGTAAATCTTTATTCTCAAGGTTCATTTCATTAAATTCGTAAATTGAAATAAAAGGTTTCTTGTTTTGCATTATCGCTTTATTCTTAGCCCATCGAGAAGCTTGCTCTTTACTTGTTGTCGTATAAAATCCAGTCCCAAAATCTAGTGTTCGATCTGAAGTGCGGATTTCTGGAGATTCTACAATTTGGATTCCGCCATGATACAACTTCATGCAGTCTTCCTTTTCGCGATAAACTCATCTATGTCTTTTAATATATACTCTTTTCCTTGTGTATGAAGGACATCGGCAAATTCAAAAAGGTAATCCAACACACCGACCTGTTCAAAAAGTTCTGCTGTTTCGCTACCACTTTTTTTATGGGAAGCCGCATATTCTTCGATGCACCATGAAACAAACTCTGTCACTTTTTCTTTTTCTGTAAGCAATTCCATCTTGTTCGCGACAACCTCTTTACCATACTATACCACGAAAATCAGGAATTTGCCTATTAAGAAGCGGATTAGTAATTATGCTTCCTGCTTATCCTTCAGGCATGCGTACACGCTGTTGCGCGCGCCTTTTTCCATGATGAGGAATCGGACCGCTGCAGAGGTCCGTTTCCTGTATCATTTTTCAATTTTCTTTGAAACAGTAATCCTGTATTTCTGCATCGGGCTGTTCGGAGATTCAGGATCCGTCTGTTCAATTAGGTGTGCATTTAGTGCAGGCACAATGTAATCTTTCATTAATGTTGGGCGATGCTTCATGTTCATAGCAGAAAGTATTTCTTTTGTAGACAGAGGTTTATTTTTCAGCACCTTGAGCAGACGTTTTACTTGATCGGTTACTTGATCGGTTACTTGATCGGTTACTTGATCGGTTACTTGATCGGTCATAATACTTTTATGCCGATAGAAGTTAACGCGAATCATGTCACCAATTTCAAGAAGTTCAGGTGGTTCTATTTTATTTTCGATACATGTTTCAACAATACGTTTCAGCCCTGTTCCCCAGCCTTCAATGATGTCCGCTTTTTCAAAAACTCTTGCCAGTATTTTATTTCGGATTGCAGAGCGGCCTTGAAGCGCTTCCTCACGTCTGAGTGTTCCAAAAAAACTTCCAGGGGAAGAAATTTCCACTCGGTCATCATAAACTGCAACCTGTATGCTTGACGGAAGCAGGTAGTTTCTATGCACTGCGGCATTGACAATCAATTCACGGATTGCAGCCGGTGGCAGTTCATATTCTTCATCGTGGACAAGCCCTTCGATTTTAATAGACTTGCTTAAGTAATTGAGAACGAACTTGTATGCTGATTCTACTTGCTCTATTAGCGGACCTTCATATTCTTTCTTGTCAAGAAAATCGACTCGCTCTGTTCCTTTGAATCTGGCACATTGAATGCGTGAAGTATAGTCATGTTTTCCTACAAGGATTGCATACGCTCTTGTTGCGACAATGATATTATTTTCTTTGAGAAGAACGCCCATGTTTATCAGATCATTTTCTGTTATTGAATGCTTTGCCCGCGTTGATAAATCTGCGCAAAGATTTTTGACATCAGTTTTATCAACAGCAAGAGAAGGATAAGGAAGTTGATCATATGATAATTTCTTTGAACGCAGAGATAGCTCTTCTAAAGCCGCTTCGTCAGCATTTCTTGTAGTTGCACCAAGACGAATGTATGTTCCGTTTTCTTTTCCTTCTGCTTTGACATAATACGGGGTATTACTTCCGGGATACACTTTAACAACTAAAATTTGTTTGCCATCAATTTCTTCAGCACTGATATCAGGAATAATAAGCGGTTCAATGGACTGGCTTACCACATCTGCAATTTTATCACCTAATTCAAATATATCTTCTTTCGATGACAGACCTATGATATTACGCTGATTGTCGATCCCTATAACGAGTTCGCCGCCGGCACCATTGGCAAAAGCGGAAATTGACTTTATCCATTTATGGGAATCTTTTGGGAGCTCTTTTTTAAATTCTAGTATTCGGGATTCTCCCTTACCAATCAGTTCCTTCGTCATGAATCCTAGTATATCATATTATGGCTATTTATGCTTCCTTCTTTTCCTTCAGGCATGCGTTCACGCTGTTGCGCGACACGCCGATAAACTTCGCAATGTGGTTCACGCTCATTCCCCTGTCGTGCATTGTCTGCACTTGGAACTCAAGCCCGTCCATGAGCCGGTGCGAACTCTTCCTGCCCAGTGGCCGCCCAAGCTTGATGTTCTGCGCCTTCCGCAGCTGCAACGCTTCCTTCGTGCGCTGGCTGATGAGGTTGCGTTCTATTTCCGCACTGAGCCCGAATGCAAAGGCCAGCACTTTTGACTGAATGTCATCGCCAAGCCGGTAGTTGTCCTTTATCGTCCAGATGCGCGCGCCTTTTTCCATGATGAGATTCAGAATAGACATAATCATGAAGAGACTTCTGCCCAGACGCGACAGTTCGCTTGAAATGATGAGGTCGCCCTGCTGAATGTGCGCAAGCAGCGTGCCGAGTTCCCGCTTGTCAGGCGTGAGTGTGCCGCTGATTGTCTCCTCAATCCACGAGTCGATGTGCAAATTGTTCTTTTTGCAGAACTGCTCGATTTCGTAGCGCTGGTTTTCGACTGTCTGTTTGTCCGTGCTCACGCGGATGTATCCGTACGTCATGCTGAAAAGGTACTCATAAATGTGCGAAAAAGGAAAGTTTAATTGAACCCATTTAGGTAATGAATTTTGTCGAGTACAGTCGACAAAGTTGTATATTTTACTATTTTTGTCGACTACACTCGACAAATTCGTTGAATTTCTATCCGAAAAATAAGCCATTTCTGTCTCAGAAAACGACCCTAAAAAAAGACAGAAAAAGACAACAGGCATAGATAAAACAGTATGTGAGTTATTTGCAGGAGTTGGAGGATTCAGGCTTGGTCTAGAGCGTGCTTCAAAAGATTGGAAAACTGTTTGGTTCTCACAATGGGAACCTGGAAAAAATAAACAGTGGGCACATGATTGTTATGTCAAACATTTTGGCGACATTAATAATAAAACAGGCATTGATATAGCCGAAGTAAATAAAAAAAATATTCCAAATCATAATCTTCTCGTAGGCGGTTTTCCCTGTCAAGATTATTCAGTAGCGCATTCATTAAATACAGAAAAGGGAATTGAAGGAAAGAAAGGTGTACTCTGGTGGCAAATTCGAGACACGCTTATTGCAAAAAAAGCTCCATTTGTTCTTCTTGAAAATGTTGATCGCTTATTAAAGTCTCCTTCAAAACAACGTGGCCGCGACTTCGGAATTATTTTATCATGTCTTGCAAGTTTAAATTATTCAGTTGAATGGCGAGTGATTAACGCGGCAGACTATGGAGCTGCACAACGAAGACGCAGAACGTATATTTTTGCATACTTAAATAAAACTAATTATGCAAAAAAGATAAACCATTTTTCTGGAAGCGAAATTCTACATTCAAAAGGTTTCTTTGCAAAAACATTTCCTATAGTTCAAGATTTTATCATCAATGAAGACATTCTAAATTATGATGATATTGAACTTATTTCTAAAATATATAAATTCGGTTTTGAAAATTCTGGTTATATGAAAAAAGGGCATATTTACACAGCAACGACTGTCCCTGTTTTCGAAAAACCAATTCCATTAAGCTCACTCCTTCAAAAAAACGTTGAATCTAGATTTTTTATTACAAAAAATTTAGACAAATGGAAATTTCTCAAGGGAGCAAAAAAAATAGAGCGAACGGCGAAAACAGGTTTTACTTATTATTTTAGTGAAGGTCCTATTGGCTTTCCTGATGATATATCAAAACCTGCACGAACAATGTTAACTTCTGAATCTACATTAAATAGAAGTACCCATGTCATTGAAGATCCAGAAACCCATAAACTCCGTCTATTAACACCATTAGAAACAGAAAGAATACAAGGCTTTGACGATGAGTGGACAAACACTGGCATGCCGTTAAGGTTCAGATATTTCTGTATGGGTAATGCACTCGTTGTATCAATGATTACACGAATGGCAAAAACACTTAATTCAATTTTTGAAAATGAATAGGAGTGGTTTATGAGCCAAGACAGTAATCATGTTTTTACAAAAAAAGAATTGATAGCCATATTTGATTATTGTATAAACAAAACATTAGGTGAGATTGATAGTAAAAATGTATTTAAACGAACAAAAGAAAATAGAAAGATAACAGGCATTGCTGGTGATGTAATTGAACAATCTGTTTTAAAATATCCTGCAGATCAAAAACAAGAACCGGATTTACTTGTTGATGGAATTGAAGTTGAATTAAAAACTACCGGTATCAGAAAAATTAAAAAGCCAGATCAAAAGCAAACAACAAAGACTAAAATCAATTCCAATGAATACAGAATTAATCAAATGTATGGAATGTTACAGGTAGCTTCTCCAACTATAGAGAAAGCAATTTATGAAGCAAAAGAACCCATGTCAATTACAGCCGTTTCTCCTAAACAAATTGTTACTGAGGAATTTGATAATTCAAATTTCTGGCATAAATTGCAGCACCTTTTATTGGTTTATTATTTATATGATTCGGACAGAACTGTTCCCGCAGCAGAGTATGCAAATTTTCCAATAAAAGGATATGAATTCCATGAATTCTCTTCTGAAGATAAAAATATTCTACAGAACGATTGGCAAATTGTACATGATTTTATAAAGTATCTTCAAAAGAATTATGAAAACTACGAAAATGAATATCCACGCATATCACACGAATTACGTAGCAAGCTCATGTACATTGACACTGCTCCAAAATGGCCAAATCCTCCACGATTCAGACTAAAAAGAAGTGTAGTCACAGGTATTGTTCAAGACTATTTTGGAATATCCTTAGAAAATTTACCGACTAAAATCTTACGATTTTCAGACTTAGATAAAAGATGTTCAGAAATAACAACGCTGTATAAAAATAAAACCATTGAAGAACTTTGTAGAATTTTTAACATAACTAATACTCACATCGATAAAGCAATAGGTGAAAAGATTGTTATAAAGATGTTCAATGGGAATTCATCCAAGATGAACGAAATTAATATTTTTCAAAAGATAGGTTTGATTGGAAAAACACTAATATTAACTAGTAAAAATACTGGTACAGAAGATATGAAACTTTTCCAAATTGATTTTGAAGAAATACAAAATAAAGATTTACTCTTTGAGGATTCTTCATTCTACACCTATTTCTCTGAACAAACTTTCTTATTCATACTGTTCAAGGAAAAAGAACTAACAAACAGTCAAAAGAAAATCCCCTTGAATCAAGATTTTTTTCTTGGGTTTAAGCGATTAACTTTTGACGAAAATTTTATTCAAACAGAAGTCAAATCAACTTGGAATAAAATACGCGACTTGGTATTGAATGAAAAACTTATTGAAGTTATCTCTTATGACAACGAAAATAAACCTTTTAGAAACAAGAACGGAATTATCCGCAGCGTTCCAAATTTTCCGAAATCCTTAGCAAATACTGTTTTCGTAAGAGGATCGGGTGTTGATTCTTCAAAGAAAAATTTAGAAATAAATGGAATTAAGATGTATCCTCAGTATGTTTGGATTAAACGAACAGCTTTACTTGGATTATTAAGCAAAAGTAATTTTCTATAATATTCTCTACTTTAAAAATCAAATTAAGTTTTGTGAAAAACACTTATTGCAAAAACACACAGTCACGGTGATATTCCAAATTCTCACTGAGCTTTGTACTCATTAATAATTCATAATAACACCTACTTACAAGCCCAAGTTTTTTTTGATTTTCCTGTTTCAAGTCTGAAGATATAAGTAATTCACTTTTATTACTAAAAGAAATAAGTCCTAGATCAAACAGTTTGTCATACATCGGAGATAACAACAACCCATTATCTACACTTAATCGATCCGAATTGGAACTTACTGACCAAGGTTTTACATGGCTCGCTATTAATAATCTTCTGTCAGTAATACCTGTCATAATGCATTTACAATTATATTTTTCAAGTAATCTTTGTTTGAATGTACCTTGTCCGATTCTCGACTTAATTATTTGTGAACGTTCTGTTACAGATATTGAAACATCATCATTAATTTTTTGTGAGATAGCGTCTTCCCGTGGCAGAGGACATAATTCATCTTTGGAAAAACTAGCATAATGTTTTATAGCATTGCTATACATTCTTCTTCCTGTCTCATCTTTAGCAAGAAAGGTTTTGTCACTTAAAAGAATAAGAATAGCAATTTCAATTTCCAGAGAATTCATTTCAGTTAATGGTTTATCTAACACTTTGACATCATAAAACTGTTTTGATATTGCACTAATTCCTGATTTATAATGATTAATTGATGTCTCGGATAATGATGTATTCACTTTTAACCATTCAGCAAAAGTATTTAAATTGTCCATGATTATTACGATATTTGATTTAAATGTTTTTTACAAGTGTTTTTCTTTCTTCGGCGCACGCTTGCGTACCGGCAGCTCCAAGTCCTGCAGCGTCTTGCCAAGCACATCGTCTTTTGCAACAAGGTCCAAATCTTTTACCATGCCAATTGCGTTGAGGACGGCGGCATATATTCCCATTGCGACGGAAGGGCTGCCCTTTTCTACGGCCCACACGGTTGAGCGGCTAATGCCTGCACGTTCGGCGATGAGGTCTACGGGGAGCTTGCGTCTGAGGCGGGCAAGTTTAATCCGCTCTCCGAGGTTTGCGAGAATCTTTTCTGAGGTAGGCATGAGCTGAACGGTTTTCTTTGGCATAACGTCTATAATATACTACAAAATAGGTTATTTGTCTATTTTTATGAACGTTACTATCAATAAGCTGAATAAACTGCACCGGTATAAAAAATGCAACGATCGTGCTACTATTAAAAACATCATGGACACGCTCACCCCGTCGCAGCGACACAACGCAATGTCTCACATCCGCAGTACAAACAGCATTCCTGAGCGAACGGTCCGCAGCGCACTGCACGGCATAGGGTTCCGCTTCCGCAAAAACGACCGGCGCTATCCCGGCACGCCTGACATTGTCCTGCCGCACTACCACGCGGTTATTTTTGTGAACGGCTGCTTCTGGCATGGACACGGGCTTGTGACGCAGACTGCGACTGCACGCACAACAAAACGTGCTTGCCAATATGCTCGCTTGCCAAAAACAAACACTGCGTTCTGGCAGGCGAAGATTGAACGCAACAAGGAACGCGACCGCAAAGAAATTGAGCAGCTGCTTGCGGACGGATGGCGGGTGTGCGTCGTGTGGGAATGTGCAATCACCGGGAAGAATCGCGCTGGCAAAATAAAGGATGTGTCTGAAAGGATATCACTCTGGCTGGAAGAAGGATTTGACGAGCCGTATTTTGAAATATAAACAGAACAACCTGCAGCATGATCATTCTATATCACACCACAGGCTGTTCAGATAACTAAGTCTGATTATTTTAGAAAAGTGGCAGCATCTTACGCACAAGGGCGGCGCTTAGTGTGGCTGCAACTTTATCGTTGAATTTATACGTTGCTTCCTCACCATCGTCTGCCATGTCGCTCATGCAACGAATGATGATAAATGGTGTGTCGTTTAGCCAGCAAGTGTGTGCTACAGCGGCACCTTCCATTTCTACACAGGCAGGGTTACAATCGCGTTTGATTTTGTCTTTTACTTCGCGTGAACTGATAAACTGGTCACCGCTTGCAATTCTGCCGGCGACAAGTTCATGTCCTTCGGCTTCTTTAAGTGTTGAAAACGCCATTGTAGCAGCGTCAAGCATACTGCGGTCAGCCTTAAAGTCGCTACAGTCCATCTGCGGAATTACGGTTGCTTTATAACCAAAGCCGGTGGCGTCCATGTCGTGGTAGAGAGCATCTTTAGAGGCAACAATATCAAGTACTTTGAGTCCGTGAGCAAGAGCGCCTGCAATGCCTGTATTAATTATATGTGTTACGCCAAACTGCATAATAAGTCGTTGGGCGCAGAGTGCCGCGTTTACTTTTCCTACACCGGATTTGACTACTACAACAGAAGTGCTGTCAATGCATCCTTCTACAAAGGTCAGTCCCGCTACGGAGGTCTGTTTTACAGCAGTTTCGTTTTCAGGAGGTGTAAGGGCGCTTTTCAAAATATCAACTTCAATGTCCATCGCACCAATAATTCCCACTTTTTTAGTTCGTTCATTTTTCATAATACGTTACTCCTTGTTAAAGTATTGCATAATTTTCCATTGTTTTCAACATTTTGTGCCATTTTGTATGAATTTGTAGCGTTTTTCTTCAAAAAAGCATTGACACGTTTTGTTCAACAGTATATAGTATCGCCAGCAGCAGACAAGAGAGCTTAAAGACGGACCACTGTTCATCCTCCTTAAAGTGGTCCGTTTTATTTTTTAAATACAACTAATCAAAATCAACAACTTCAATCTGATAGTATTCCTCTCATATCTAAAACCAAAACCTATTCATTTCCGCCTTTTCTTATTATACTGAACTATAGTTTAACAATCGAGCTTTTAGAAAAGCAAGGAAAAACACATGTACTTTGGTGGAATAGATTATACGTATATTATCTATGTTTTACCAGCAATAATTCTGAGTCTTATAGCCCAGTTTATGGTAAAATCACGATTTGCGCATTTTGACAAAGTGGCAAGCAGGCGGAATATCACCGGCGCACAGGCAGCGCAAATTCTTCTTCGTGCAAATGATATTACTGATGTAAAAATTGAACACGTCAGTGGTTCACTCACAGACAACTACAATCCTTCAACAAAAATTCTCAACTTAAGTGACAGCACATACGACAGCACTTCAATCGCTGCAATCGGAGTCGCTGCCCACGAAACAGGACATGCCATTCAGCACAAAGTCGGCTACAAACCGCTTGTACTGCGCAGCACAATGGTGCCTGTTGCAAACATAGGCTCACGTTTTGGCCCCACGCTTGCAGTGCTCGGCATTATCTTTGGCGCAGGAAGCAATTCTTCTTTGGGAATTTGGGATCTTGTTACAAAGATTGGCCTTATTCTGTTTGCTGGCGCAGTTCTTTTCTACATCATCACGCTACCTGTTGAATTCAATGCTTCCCATCGTGCACTTGAAATTTTGTCAAACACGGGTACGCTTGAGTCAGATGAAATAAGCGGCGTACGCAAAGTGCTCTGGGCTGCAGCAATGACATATGTTGCTTCAGCGCTCACTGCTCTTGGCAACATGGTTCGCCTCATTGTCCTTTCAAACAACAGACGCAACCGCCGGTAAAAGTTTAAAAATATTTTTTATCAGGGACATTCGATGTCCCACATGTGCTGTTATATTGTACCTGTAAAAACAAAGCGAGGTACTTTATGACAGCACAATCTTTTAGAAAAAATGATTCTTCAAAGGTTAGCGACAATCACATGTCGTTTTATATTTTCTTGCGCACAATTGCATCTCTTATCATTCCCACAACAATTGCACTTCTCCTTTCTTTAGTGGCAACTTTTATTATGCAGGCAAACAATGGAGCATCGTATTTTTACAATGCCTGGTTTTTGTTCTGCAAAGTGTTTTTCCCTTGTCTGCCATTGATGATGCTATTCATACTGAAAAAATAATATGATATACTTACGGGCATACACGAGGGGATATGTCCGTAGAAAAAGTAAAATTTTTTTTTGAAAAATATGGAATCGCATCGCGCGTTGTTGAACTTGATGAGTCGAGTGCTACTGTGGAACTTGCAGCGTCCGCGCTACACACAGAACCTTGCCGTATTGCAAAAACAATGAGCTTTATGGTTGCTACAACTGCCGTGCTTGTGGTGACTGCCGGTGATATGAAAATTGACAACTCAAAATTCAAATCATTTTTTCATGAAAAGGCCCGTATGCTTACCGCTGAAGAACTTGACACAATGGTTGGACATGCTCCTGGAGGTGTGTGCCCATTTGCAGTGCCAGAAACGGTAAAAACGTATCTTGATGTAAGCCTGAAACGTTTTGCAACAGTGTTCCCCGCGGCAGGCTCAAGCAATAGCTGCATTGAGCTTTCTCTTGAAGAACTTGAAAAATATAGCAAGAGCATTGAATGGATTGATGTTTGCAAATCAAAAATTCCTGTTGCTGAATAACTGATTTCTTTAAAATCACAAGAGATGACACGATGGATGATTTTCTTTCTAAACTGAATGCAGAACAACTCGAAGCGGTAAAAACAACAGAAGGCGCAGTGCGTGTTATGGCCGGCGCAGGAACAGGAAAAACTCGCGCGCTGACAAGCAGATATTGTTATCTTGTGCACGAACTTGGCATCTCCCCGCAGAATATTCTTTGTGTTACATTCACTAACCGCGCTGCAAATGAAATGAAACGTCGCGTACGTGAACAACTTGGTGACATGGACTTAGGATACATCTGCACCTTTCACGCGTTCTGCACGTTGCTCTTGCATGAAGATATAAACGTGCTCAACTTTCCAAAAAATTTCGTCATACTTGATAAGGAAGACTGGCGTTCCATATTGTTGCGTATTTTTGGAGACATGCATCTTACTCTGCGGGAAACTACAATTCAGCGTAAAATTGACGAAGTCCTTGAAGCAAAAAAAATGGCAGCTGATACGTATATTGATGATATTTACCGGCTCAACAACGAAGAACTCAAAGCGAAATTCATGGTTCCTGGCATTGAACAAAACACAGAAATATTTTTACGTTTTTTATATGAACAGAAAAAATGTTTTGGAGTAGACTTCAACGACCTCATAAACTTTGCAACATACATACTTGAGCATTTTCCTGATGTACGCACCAAATGGCAGGACCGCATGCAATATGTCATGGTAGATGAATTTCAGGATGTAAGCGAAAAACAATATCGCATCGCCCAAATTCTTTCGGCGAAACATAAAAATTTATTCATCGTAGGCGATAGTGACCAAACTATTTACTCCTGGCGCGGCAGTCATGTTAAACTGCTTCTTGATTTTGACAAGAAATATCCTGAATCAAAAACAATTGTGCTCAAACAAAATTATCGAAGCACTCCTGAAATTCTTAAAGCAGGAAATACACTTATTGAAAAAAACAGCGTACGCTTTCCTAAAGAACTTGTCGCACTCAACAAAAGTGGACCTAAACCGTTGTATTTTCATGCATCTGATGACAGCAAAGAAGCTGCTTGGATTTGCAGCGAAATTAAAAAGTTGGTAAAAGAAAATACTATTTCTTACGGAGATGTTGCAATCTTGTACCGCGCGCATTACCTTACCCGGCCGCTTGAGGAATGCTTTATAAAAAATGATTTGCCGTATCGCATTGTAGCTGGAACCGAATTCTATGGTAGACGCGAAATAAAAGATATCGTTTGTTACCTTCGTATGCTTACCGCTGCAGACGACACTTCTTTTCTGCGTACTATAAATGTTCCTTCCCGTAAAATAGGTAAGAATAAAATTCAATTCATACGTGAATATGCGGAAGAAAAACACATTTCCTGTTACCAAGCGCTCAAAGAAAACAGTGAGACTGAACTTTTTAAAAAAACAGATGCTAAGAAATATATTGAAGCTATAGAAAGCGTGCGTCAAATGTTGCCAGACAACAATCAACCTGACAACAAGACAATCATCTTGCATAAGCAAGCAACGCTCGGTGATATTCTTCAATCACTTATGGATCGCACCGGCTATGAATCATTTTTGCGGTTAGAAGCAGATCAAGACCGACTTGACAACGCAGCAGAATTCAAAAGGGCCGTTGAAGAAGCCGGACAAGATGATGATGCAACGCTTGAAGACTTTTTAAATCACGTTGCCCTCTTTACCGATCTTGACCGCGAAGATAAAAAGGAAAATGTTAAACTGTTTACCATTCATGCAGCAAAAGGAATGGAATTCCCCTACGTGTTCTTATGCGGAATGAATGAAGGTGTCTTTCCAAGCAGAAAGGTTGTTACTCCTGACGATATGGAAGAAGAGCGCCGCATTGCATACGTGGCTGTCACTCGTGCAAAGAAACGTCTGTTCATCAGTGATGCGGAAGGAAAGGCAAATGATGGCATATACAAATATCCTAGCCGTTTTATTTTTGATGCAGGACTTGAAAACTTGGAACTTGTGGCGCCTCTTGATGACGGCCTTGTTGAGCAAACAAAAAAGATAATCACCTATGATGAGGAACGTCTTAAAAAAATGCGTTCCTTGTTCAGCGTGGGAGACCGAGTGCATCATCCTGCATTTGGAAACGGCACTATAAAAATGGTGAACAACAATGCATCATGTTATGTTATAAAATTTGACAATATTACAACAGAACGAAGCATTCTTTTTACTGCAAAACTAGAAAAAGGGGAATAATCAATGACAAATGAAACTGTTTCCAGTCAAGATATTAGAGGCAGTATTTCTACGCTTACAATAGCAGATTATCAGTGCTCCTTATACCTTCCAAAACAATATAACAGTTCGAACATTTCGTATTTTCCTGTCGTCTACCTGCTTGGAGAAAGCAACATTCTACCTATCATGCAGATTGTGGAAAAACAATTTTGTCCTCCATTCATATTGCTCGGCATAGAAGCTGCTGACTGGGAAAAGGATTTTTCTCCGTGGAATGCAGAACCGCTTGTTAAAAAAAGTAAACCGTTTACCGGAGGCGCACCACAGTTTTTGTTGCATCTTAAACAGGAAATTAAACCGTACATAGATTCACACTTCCGCACTTTGCCCCAACCAGAAAACACTGCACTTGCAGGATATTCGCTTGCGGGATTAACCACCTTGTTTGCACTTTACACTACAAACTTTGCACATAACTTTGCAAGCATGTCTGGCAGTTTATGGTTTTACCAATGGACAGACTTCTGCAGCAAACAATCCTCTGCTTCATCAAATAAATTCCGCATATATCTATCACTCGGCAACACAGAAAAGAACAGCAGACACCCTCTTATGTCACAAGTTGATGACTGCACGCAGACAACAATCGCTCGCCTTAAAAAACAATTTCCACAATCAACAGACACAATCTTTTTTGAATACAACAATGGCGGCCACTTCAGTGAAATTTCATCACGTATTGCAAAAGCTCTTGTATGGTTACAAAAGAATTATTTGTATCCCGCTGATTATAATAGAGAAGTTAGATGAAAGCGCCGCTCAAGTCAAAGTTGCAGGTTCTTGCAGCAACATATGAAAACAAATCTTTTTTGCAAGACGACCCTTCTCAATTTATGACAAACTACAAAACTGTTGCAGATAAAGAAATTGCTGCGTTTCTTGCAGCAACGCTTGCTTTTGGCAGGAGAGAGCAAATCATCAGTCATGTAAATGAAATTCTATCTACGGCAGGAAAATCTCCTGCGCAATGGATATCTTGTGGTTTATATAAGAATTTTTTTCCTGACAACAACAGTTCTTTTTACCGTGTGTTTACAAATAGAAACATGCGCGAACTGTGCCGTGTGCTTCAGACTATTCTGCTTAAAAACAAAACGCTTGGTGCGTATTTTTTGCAACAGTATGAAAAAGCAACTGCGCTGTGCCCGTATATGACGCAGAAAAACGATTTCCATAAAGCGAACGGCACTCAGTGCGACAGATGCGAACTAAATCCTTTCTTGCCTAACAGCACATTGAAATGTAAACGGGTGCCGCTCTTCAAAATTATTCAGAATACATTTATTGGCGCCGACTGTGGCAATCTTATTCCAAAGACACGCCAATCTTCCTGCAAGCGACTCCAGCTTTTTTTACGCTGGATGGTGCGAACAAATTCTCCGGTGGACTTAGGGCTTTGGCCTTGGTATGACAAATCTGAATTGCTTATGCCTCTCGACACGCATGTCATGCAGCAGAGTGTTAAATTTGGTCTTTTGAAGAAAACAGCATCGCAAAAAATACCGGCGGCAACTATTTCAAAGGCATACGAACTTACCGCACTCATGAAAGAAGTCTGGCCTGACGACCCGGCTAAAGGCGATTTTGCTTTGTTTGGTTTAGGAGTGAATTCTTAGTTGTTTTTAATCAGCGCTGTATTCTTCCGCTTGCATTTCCGCCGGCAAGTTTTTCAACTTCGTCCACAGAAACCATATTCCAGTCACCTTCTATTGAATGCTTAAGGCATGACGCCGCCGCCGCAAATTCAACTGTCTGTGCGGGAGATTTACCGTTGAGCAGTGAATAAATAAGTCCGGCAGAGAAACTGTCACCGCCACCAACCCTGTCTACAACAAACATTTCATATTCTTTGCTAAAGTAATATTCTTTGCCATCGTAAAGAAGCGCCGCCCATTTATTTTCATTTGCATTTATAGAAGTGCGCAAAGTAAACGCAACTTTTTCAAAACCAAATCGTTCTGCAAGTTGTTTTGCAACAGATTTATAGGCGTCTTTGTTCATCTGACCTTTTGCAACATCAGTGCCTTCTGCTTCTATGCCAAAGACGTTCTTCGCATCCTCTTCATTTGCAATACAAACGTCAACGTACTTGCAAATTTTTGTCAATGCATCGCGAGCCTGTTCTGCAGACCACAATTTACTACGGTAGTTCAAATCGCAACTAACCACGGCACCTGCATCTTTTGCCGCTTTACACGCTTCGATGCAAATGTCTGTCATCTTACCGCCAAGAGCTGGAGTAATGCCGGTTATGTGGAACCATTTGCATTCCGCAAAAATCTTCTTCCAGTCAAAGTCACAGGGAACTGCTTCTGCAATAGAAGAATGCAACCTGTCGTAAATACATTTTGATCCGCGCTGACTTGCTCCACGCTCATTGTAATAAATTCCAATACGTTCTCCACCACGTGCGACATATTCTGTATGCACGCCGTATCTGCGAAGTGCATTCACCGCCGCCTGTCCAATTTCATGTGAAGGAAGTTTTGTTACGTAGTAAGATTCAATGCCAAAGTTTGCAAGAGAAACGGCAACGTTTGCTTCAGCGCCGCCAAAGGTCGAAGTCATTTTATCTACCTGCACGAAGCGGTAATATCCTTCCGGCTCAAGACGCAGCATAATTTCACCAAACGTTACAACTTTCATACCATTCCTCTTTAAGACAGTATATCACACTTATTTAGGCAAGAGGAATTAGTTATCTATTTTTGCAAAAGGGGTGTCATGCAGAATAAGATAACGGCTTGCGTAGCCGGCAAAATAATCATCTTCTGTCATAACATATGACTTTACATTGCGACGTGATGTATCGGCTTCTTCAACCTTTCCACCTTTAGAAACAATACGCGTATCAAATTCCCGCCAGCCTGTCTTTGCATTTGCACGTGGGTAGACCGTAAGATTATGGTCATCATCCCAAGCAAGCTCTGGGTCGTACAACGCACTGACCATGCAATGAATGAGCGCAACACTGTCCCAACAGTCTGGTGTAAGCGCACTTCCTTTACCAAGCGTACGCATTACAAACAACGCGGCTTTTTTCCGCTTTTCACCAGTAAATCTACAGCCGCTAAAAACAAAGCCACTCTTCTGAGCAACCGCAAGACTTTTTACTGCAAAAGCATTGTAATCTCCGCGGTTGTCTTCACGAAGGAAAATATCACAGTCTTCAAAAAGAGCTGTATTGCAGTTGCCCCAGATGACATCTGTATCGCCCTTCACGTAGCAATGCAAGAACCAACTAAACCCTTTTACACAGAGCGTATTCTGTCTGCTTTCAAAACGCATTCCATCCGCAAAAAGAGTTCCATTTGTATTGTTCCAACAGAATGCTTCTGCACAATCTTCTGCGGTGCTGCCTTCTGTTATTGTCTTAAGATGTGTATTGATTATTGAAAAATTGCGCAATGTTATGTTTGTTGCATTGCTACCGATTGAAAATACAGCGCGTGCATCTGGACCTTTGTGGAATGCCTCACAATTTTCTGCCTGTACGATACAATCTTCTGCTTTCGTGCCAGAAACACTCTCCATGATGAGCGGGTTAGACAAATTGTAACTGATTATTTCAGTATAAGAACCGGGTTCAAGAGTGAGATGAACAGGCGTTGTGTTTGAAACAGCACCAGATTTTACCATTTCCCGAATCTTTTTAAATGCCGCAGTAATAGCAGCCGGAGACCGGGTGTTTACACTAATTTCTAGCATTATGAAAATACTATACCGTTTTTTTTTATTTATGGCAAATGATAGGCTATAAATATATACGCTATTTACTATATTAATAATTGGTGTTGATTGTAAGCAAAATGCTTTGTTTTACCGGTCATTTCTAAGCAAAAAAACACCCTTGATTTGGAAAGTAATACATTTCACTTCCAAATCAAGGGCGCTTCAGTGGCAAACATACAAACGCGTTGCCAACAAGTTATTTACAATACACCTTATTTCTTTGCAAGATATTCGTTTATGCTTGCTGCAGCCTTGCGTCCCTCGCCCATGGCAAGAATGACGGTCGCCGCGCCAAGAACGATGTCGCCGCCGGCCCAAACTTTGGTCACCGATGTTTCTTCTTTATCATCGACAAGTACATGGCCTTTAGGGTCAGTGTTCAAACCAGGCGTTGTCTTTGAAATGAGCGGGTTGCTTTCGTTGCCAAGCGCTACAATGAGCGCATCGCAAGCAATCTCGTGTTCGCTGCCAGCAATCGCCACCGGGCTTCTGCGGCCAGATGCATCAGGCGCACCAAGCTCATAGCTCAACACTTTTACGCCTTTGATGTGACCAGTTTCATCGCCAAATGCTTCAGTTGGATTTTCAAGGAAGCGGAACTCAACGCCCTCTTCCTCAGCATGTGTAACTTCTTCCTTACGAGCAGGCATTTCGTTGCGTGTTCTGCGGTAGACAATGTACACTTTTTCTGCGCCCAGGCGGAGTGCCATACGTGCGGCATCCATTGCTACGTTTCCACCACCAGTTACGATGACAGTTTTTGCTTCATAAAGCGGAGTATCTGCCTTGCCCTTTTCGTACGCTTTCATAAGGTTAGCGCGGGTAAGATATTCGTTTGCACTGAACACGCCGATGAGGTTTTCTCCCGGAATGCCCATGAACTTTGGAAGACCGGCTCCTGTGCCAATGAACGCTGCATCAAATCCTTTTTCGGTAAGAATCTGATCAAGTGTAGCGGTGCGGCCGACAAGGAAGTTTGTCTGGAACTTAACGCCCATCTTCTCAAGATTTTCTACTTCGTGACCAACAATTGCTTTTGGCAGACGGAATTCTGGAATACCGTACACCATAACACCGCCAGCCTTGTGGAATGCTTCAAATACAGTAACATCGTGACCTGCACGGCGACAATCTGCAGCAACCGTAAGACCGCTCGGTCCTGAACCAATGACTGCCACTTTCTTTCCCGTAGGAGCGGCAACTTTTGCAACCGTCTCCTCATTATTCGTACGTTCCCAGTCTGCAACAAAGCGCTCAAGACGACCAATGCTCACTGCTTTTTCAGCAGATTTGTTCGCCTTTCCAACAGTGCATTCACCCTGGCACTGCTTTTCCTGCGGGCACACACGGCCGCAAATTGCCGGCAGAAGGTTTGTCTGTTTGATGATATCCACAGCAGCTTTGAATTCGCCTTTTGCAACCTGCGCAATGAACTGCGGAATCTGAACGTTCACCGGGCATCCTTTCACGCACGGCATGTTCTTGCAGTTCAAGCAGCGGTTTGCTTCAACAACAGCCTGCTCTTTTGTGTAGCCAAGCGCCACTTCACTCATTTGGCGGGCACGTACTTTTGGCTCACCGGTAGGCATCATCTGCTGCGGAATAGCCATGCGGTCTGCTGCGGTAAGGTTTCCCTTCTTGAGCATGTCCTGCACTTTCTTATATTCATCCTTGCCCTGCTCGGCAAGTTTTTCTGCACTAATATGTTCTTCCATAAAATTGTTTCTCCTAAAAGCGCCATGATGGACGCGTCAAATTGTTACCAGAACAGTCCGCTTATTTTTGCGCAGCGGCGAGTTTGTTTCCTTCAGCCTGAAGTTTGCACTGATGGAATGCTTCTGTTTCCTGCGGTTTAAATGCCTTCATGCGCATCATCATGTTGTCCCAGTCAACAAGGTGTCCGTCGAAGTCAGGGCCGTCTACGCACACAAACTTTGTCTTGCCGCCAATGTTTACACGGCAGCCACCGCACATTCCGGTACCGTCGATCATAATAGTGTTGAGCGAAACAACAGTATGCACTTTGTAAGGCTCTGTTGTCTTGCAGGCAAACTTCATCATGATTGGAGGGCCAATTGCAATTACTTCGGCAGGTGGTGTCTGAGACTTGCACTTTTCTTCAAGCGGAACGGTAACAAGACCTTTTGTTCCCGCAGAACCGTCGTCTGTCATGATGATTACTTCATCAGCAACTTTCTTCATCTCGTCAACGAAGATGAGCAAATCTTTATTACGTGCACCAATAATCATGGTGACTTTATTTCCCACTTCTTTGAGCGCCTGTACGATTGGGTAGCAAGGAGCCACACCAATACCGCCGCCCACTACAACAACAGGAGCATCGTATTTCTTAATTTCAGAAGGATTTCCAAGCGGGCCAAGAATAGCGCCAAGCTCATCACCAGGGATTTTCTGAGAAAGCTTATACGTTGTAGCGCCAACTGCCTGGAATACCAATGCAATCCATCCTTCTTTAGCATCTGCATCTGCAATAGTAAGCGGAATGCGCTCGCCAAAGTTGATGTCGAGCTGAACAAGCACGAACTGGCCGGCTTTGCGGTTTTTCGCAATGTCAGCAGCCTCAACTCTCATGTAATACACGTCCTGAGAGAGCTGTTTCTTTTCAAGAATTTTGTACATATACACGTCCTTAAACGTTAAAATCCGTTTGTAACCCCAAGTATGCGGAAAAATAGTGATTTATTGTACACTAATCTATGTTTTTAGGGAATATGAAACAGGAATAATTTTAATTTATACTGCATAAAGTTTAGTATATATAAAGAAAAAAGCCTGAATAAAAGTTGTCAAAAGACTTTTACCCAGGCTCAAAAAAAGAAATTTATTTCCTAAAATCCAAGTTTTACGCTAACAACAGCTTGTAAGCCGCTCAACTGCCAGCTCTTTATAAAACTTGAGCTTGTTGAAGCAACCGCCACATCAAGCTCAAGTACGCGCATATTCAGCACGAGACCTGCTTTCTGTGCAAAGACTTCATTGTAATATGATGTTGCAAAGTTAAGTCCCAGCACGTAGAAAAAGCGCATGTCCACACCAAGATTGTATTCTGGATAAACACTTGTCTTCCAGCTGAAATCTTCACCAAACGGATTGCGCGCGCCAAAACCAATGAGCGGTCTAAAGGTACACCATTTGCCAAATGGGCGCCATGCTCCTTCTACGCCAAGTTTAAACGGCCGGTTGACCAAGTACGTGTCATCACCAAAAGAAACTCCCGCAAAATTAGGTCCGTCTGTTGAATAAAGTCCTGAACTGCTGTCAGCTAAATAATTGAGCACAGGCGACATTGTTGCGGAATAAGTTGCAGTTCCTGTAGTAACGTGTGACAACCTGCCTGGAACCACCGGGACACGAGTATAGACACCTACATCGAGCGAGCGGAATACCGGGTACTCAACTTCCGCATTCAAATCAGTGCCGCCTAATCTAAAAATATCAAGTATATTTGAATTGTCGCTCAAGTTTGCAAGCAGTGCTTCTGTGCCAAGAAAGTTAAAGTTTGTATCAAAAAGCATTCCCATATCGACTGCGGAATAAATGGCAAAATCTGCCGTGCCAACAGCCTTCATGTTTCCGGAACTATCTGTGCTTACAGTGATTGTCGCGTCTGGATTAGGCATGTATACAAGCGGAATAAAATATGACGGCACTACTTTAATTCCCAGTTTGCCGATTTTAAATTTTATTGGCGTGCCTACTTCCATGTACATTTCCATTCCGACATTTACCGCAGTTACAATGTCTTCGCCAATTTCATTTCCGTTGCCAAGCAAATCAAAGAAATCTTTTGAAATGCCCATGCGCGCAGATGCGTCTACATCAAAAAAAAGTCCGGCACCAAACTTCTTTCCAAAATTTGCCTTCAAAGAAAAACCTGCATCAGCACCTGCATTTACAATCATGCCGGAATCATCCATGCTGTCTGCAAGTTTCGTTAAGTCAATTACTAAATCCTTTACAAAAACTTCCTGTGCGGTAAGTACGTTCTCGTTTGCTACACCGGTAACATCCACACTTACTTCGCCATATCGTGATTCAGGATATAATTCCGCAAAGCAAAGCCCCGCAGAGAGGAACAACGCCGCAGCCGCTGCAATACGTCTAATCATTCTTTGCCTCCCCACACGGTGATCGGTGTGTCTCCGTTCATCTTAACAGTTGCATACACTGTCGCTCCAACCGCTTTTTCTGTAGAAGACAATGCAGACCGATTGAATTTCAACGCCGATGTCTGTCCCGCTTTTCCAAGCGCAATATCAATATTCGGATGGAATGGATACGTCGTCATCACCTTTTCAACTTCATCCTTAGAAAATTTAAGCAAATTGTTACCGCTGCTGAATGTAAGATTTTTGTTCAGTGCAGATGATGTATCTGTCAGGCTTACCGACATGTCAAAATTGGAGAACAGTTTGTTTGTAACATTGTATTTGAGCGCAATATAATCAATGGCGTCTGCATATTTAAGGTAGTCATCATAAGCGGAAGCGCCGTCGCGGTTAAGCAAATCTTTTGTCGTGTCAGTTTCCCAAGTGTCGTCAACATACTTCATCAAACCAATTTTAATTTGGTCGGTGAGTTTAAAGCTGAATTTCAAAATTGCAGCCATATCAATGTCAATGTTCACAACTTTATCTGCCGCAGTGCCTGATTTTACTTCGTCAACCATTGCAGAATAAATTGTCACATCACTTCCGCCGCCATCAAGATGAAGTTTGTAGTTTAAGCTAAGCCCAGGAATATCAGCGTCAGCATCATCATTCTTCATTCCCGGATATTTGTTCATAATTGTTGCAATTGATTCTTCGGAATTCTTGTCAGTAAAGCTGGCCTTTGCTTCAGAAAGATACGGATACACCGTGCTTTTACTGGTAACAGCGGCATCTGTGTCAGTCGGCCACGGCACTGCATCTACAAAAGGAACAGTTGAACCAGCAGCAAGGACATTGTCTGTCTTTGGCAAATAACTACTTGTGGAAGTGTCGTAATATGAATAAGACAAGTCAACAGAACCTTTAAGCGACAACGTACCAATCTTATTAGCAATAGCTGTTCCGCTTGCAGGCTTTTGCGCATAAAAATAAACCGGCAGCGATTCTATTTGAATCTTTCGAATGTCAGCTTTTGAAAGTGGCATCGAAGTCATCATTTGATTCAAGTTGAGTGAAGAAAGGTCTTTTGTGCCGTCCACTTCGTTGCTTGTCGTGTTGAGCACAAGAGAATCCCAGTCGTACACCATCTTTATGTCGCTTATGCCAAATTCATACGTTGCACCAAGGGAGAGGTTTGTAAGCACTTTTGTTGTGTCAATAAAAGCAAACGTAAAATCAATGTAATGAGGCGTGCTAGAATCATATGAACTTAAATCAAGTACGAAATAGTAGTTCCACAATTCAGCAGTCGCATCTGTGCTTCCCTTTCCAGCAAGCTTTGGTGTCTTTGAATAGTTGTTGAAGAACGTTGAGTGCAACGTAAGATTAAACTCGTTTCCTGCAGGGAATGAGTTTACTACATTGCATGCTACTGCAAAACCGTCGCCGACTGTTGCCGTAGCAGCGCCGGTCTTGTCGTGCTTGTAATGACCTGTTTCGCTGCAGAAGTCTATAGACTTTACATACTGTATCATTTCCGCCGGAACATAGACCGAACCGGAAGAGCCGTCTGTCGGCAGCGAGAATGTTTTTGGCACTGCACTATATTTTTCATTATTCAAATCTATTGTTGCTGTGGAAAGTTTTGTCACTGAACAAACAACATTTATTTTTATTTCCTGCGCACTTGAACCGTTTACAAATTGAATGCTTGCATTGGCAAGGGTAAGCGTAAAATCTCCGGTTACTTTTATGTCGCTGTCTGAACTTGTAGGAGCAAGCGCTTTACCAGCCAAGTCAAGCTTTTTGTCCACAAAATTCGAAGTAGGCGTAACATCTGGAATAACAGTACTGACAGAACCTGCGCCACTCATTGTAATTGTTCCACCACAAGTAACGCCCGTCCAGCCAACAGGCTGTGCCGCCTGAAGTGATACTGAACCAGTGCCGATGGTAGCATTTTCAAAATAGCCGACCATATCTGCAATGCTCACCGATTGGTTGATTGACGGAATGGTAATTCCAAAATCAGAAGCAGTAGCGTCTATACCGGAAATTTTATCAACTTTAGTGTCAGAAGAAAGGCTCATGTTTATAGTATAGGAATGTGTTACACTTGACGTACCGCCACTGAGCGTTCCATCAAGTTTCACTCTTAATTCTTTTGGCAAATCTCTTCCGCCAAACACAAGTTTAAGCGTCCCGCCATTGGTGACTGTTGCCGAAGACGTAATTGACGGAGAAAATGGATTGTCAGAAGAATCAGTAAGTGTTGCAGTAAGCACAAATGTATATCCGCTGGACAATGCAGTTGCATCGTTGCGTACAAGCGTAATGATAACTGCAGAAGCATCAGTATATTTGATTGTCTTTGCAAACTTTCCATGAATATTGATGGAGTTGTGTGCATTGCCGTCGCTATCGAGAAGATACGTTGCGGCGGACACTGAAGAACTTCCCGGCTCAGGAATGCTAGGGAATGTAGTGTCGCCGCTTGCCAATGTTGAATTCATTGAGTCAAATATCTGTGAGCTAACGTCCGGCACAATAATTGACTGCGTCTTGTTAATATCAATCGTTGGCAGAGTAATTTTCTGGTCAAAGGCAAATCCGGAGCTGTCATTTCCAAGCGCGTCAGCAAGATTAAGATTGCCCAAATACGTACCAATATCAATAGGCACGCTGTATACCGGATAATGCACAAGGTACGACAAAGTGTCATCGGAACTGTCCGGAATAAAATCGTAAACTTGCGCGGCGCCTCCAAAAGAATTCTGCATACTTTTCTTCAGAGTATCTTTTCCAATGATTGAGGAAACGTCATAGCTTGCCGTTCCAAGCGGCACATTCAATTCTGTGTTTGTTTTTAAAGAAACACTTTCCGGCAGCTGCATGTCATCAAAGAAATTGCAGCCAAACAATACTATTGAAAACACGAGTACTGCGGCGAAAGAAAAAAATAGTTTCCGTTGCATGGTTACTCCTTGTCACAAAGAGAAATTCTTTGAAGCAGACGCTTCACCATACAAATTATAACACATTTATGGAAATAAAACAGAAATTCCGCCGTCAGGCTTTTTCCGCGGAACGAATCTCTTTGTTCTTAAGCCGGAGTTCATCAAGCAGACGTATATATATGCCGTCAAAATCAATGTCTTCTTCAGGAACAAAAGTGCCGGTGCTCCGGGCAATGATTATTTTTGTAGCAGTGTTCTTGTTGTTATAGGCCGCAAGCGCTTCAGAAAATGAATTCAACTTCTGCTCGATTATGTTTATTTCATTGCTGGACAACAAGATACAAAACTTCGTACCACCCATGCGATACACACTTTCCTTTTGAAATTCCGCACGAAGCATCTGGCCGACTGTCCACAGCACGTTGTCTCCAACTGCACTGCCGTCAACTTCATTGATTTTGGTAATATTCACAATGTTGATTATGCCCATGCTAAAGCCGTTCTTTTCACGCCCCAATTTCTTGTTGTCACGCCAAAGTGCCGAAATATTGCTGCAACCGGTAAGAATGTCTGTATATGCGGATTTTTCAAGCATAAGGGAACGAACTTTGAACATCTGGTCATCAAGAACTTCATTTGTGATAAGCACTGCACAGATGACAAAAAACAAAAGCATTCCCAATCTGCTGAACACAAAAATATCTATAAGCGGATTCTTAAAAAATGCGGAAACAAGATCTATCATAATGCAGCAACCGGCAAAGATAATAGCTTTGTTCAGCGTACTCATCTTGCTGCTCATCACTATTGTTTCGTGGATGACTGAATACACCATGAAGATGATGAACAGCTCAAGCACAATGCAAATATACACGCGAAGCCAGCCGAATGGCACATACGGACAAAATGACGCCACGCAAATGAGCAATATATTAAAAAGAACAAGCACATTGAATATCTTAGCTATTGTCTTGTTGCAAGAAAGAACCATTTTTTCTTGAATGTACACAAGGAATATGCTTGGGTGTATTGCCAGCAATATTGTCGAAATAAAATAAAGCAGAAAACTGTTTCTTGCGACAAAATAGCCAAAATAACTTTCACAGAAAAATCCGGTCGCGCATTCGAGCGCAAAGATTCCCCAATACAAATACTGGCGAATCTTTATCTTTTTAATAAAAAGCGATGCTATGTAAATAAAGAGCGCAAAGAAGCCCATTATATACATAAGCAGAATAGGAAGCGCCTGGAAAATACTTTTGCGAAGAAAGCTCTCGATGCACAAGTCTCGCCAGCCAAAATAAATGGCGGGCACTGCAACCTTTATGCCGTGCGTAACAAATTGATTAATCCTAAGCTGATCAGTATCAAACGAAGGCGAAAACTGTAGCGTAACAATTACATCTCTGTTTCCCGCTTCTGGAAGTGCAAAACAATGGACTGCATTGCCGCTTTCAGGACCAACAATCTGAGTGCCGTCGTTGCCAAAGGAATAAATAAGCCTGTCTCCATTACCATAATCTTCATACGCGCGGACTTTTTGATTATGTGTCATAAAAAACAAAACAGGCTGCTCACCATACTCTTCGCCATCTTTTGTAATCATCGTTCTTTCTTTGCCATGAGTATTGTTAAGCACCGTGGCAACGTCATCTGCAAAAAATATCCTGCTTATAGTCAGGCAACCGTTTATGTTGCTTCCTTTATCTTCTCGTACGGTCCAGCCTTCTTTTATTCTACTCCACGACAGATTATTTTCTTCTGCAATATCCTGTTTCCACACCGTTGATTTGGCAGCAAAGAAACATATTGCGCTAATAAATAAAAAGAGAAGAATACTTGTCAGAATATATAAGATTTTCCGCATGGTATTCTGTCATTATACCATAGATTTACCGATTGGAATAAAAAAATGCCGCCTTTGCAACAAAGCCCCCTTTGTTAATAAAAGCGGCATCCTGTCATTTATTCAAAATAAATTATTTTTTATCCTTAAGCAGAATTGCAAACGGGTTGTACTTCATGCCGTCATCGCTGCCGTAGTTGTGATTGTCGCGACTGCGGTCATTGCCACCATTGCGTGAACTGTAACCGCCTCGTGCTCCACGGTCACCATACGCACCGTTATGTCCGCTTGCGCCAGAAGCGCCACCTGCTGAAGCTGCACTTCCACCTGCGCCTTTCTTTACCACCACAACACGTCTTGCACCCGGTTTGTGCTCACCAGCACCCGCTGAGCTAGAGCCCATGCCTTCGTGCTGGATACGGTCCGCGGCATCACTCTTCAAAGAGAGACTGATTCGTTTGCGATCTGCATCAAGTCCGATGATGGTGAACTCTTTTATATCGCCAACTTTAATGACATCCATTGGGTCGGTAACAAAGTTGTCGCTCAGTTCGCTTACGTGAATGAGGCCCGTCTCGTGCAAGCCAATGTCTACGAATGCACCAAAATCAACAACATTCTTAATCTTACCGGTGACTTTCATTCCAACGGTAAGGTCTTCAAATTTCACCACGCCCTTCTGCATGATTGGTGCCGGGTAACCGTCGCGCGGGTCGCGGTTCGGTTTTGCAAGCTCATCAACAATGTCGCTGATTGTCGTATCGCCAATGCTGTATTTTGCTTCGAGCTGCTTCTTCAAATCAGCACTCACCTTTTCATTCTTCTGAATGAGCGGAAGCACTTCTTTTGCAACTTCGTAGTTCTCCGGATGCACCCATGTGTTGTCGAGCGGATTTTCACTTTCTGGAATTTTCAAAAATCCTGCACACTGTTCAAATGCCTTTGGTCCAAGGCCGCTCACTTTCTTCAAGTCTTCGCGACTCGTAATCTTTCCATTTGCATCGCGGTATGCAATTATTTTTTTTGCAAGACTTGAATTGATTCCGGAAACATATTTGAGCAAGCTGGCAGATGCAGTGTTGAGGTTTACGCCAACCTGGTTCACCACCGAGCCAACCACTTCATCAAGCATGTCAGAAAGTTTTTTCTGATTAACATCGTGCTGGTACAAGCCAACGCCGATTGCCTTTGGATCAATCTTCACCAGTTCTGCAAGCGGATCCTGCAGACGGCGGCCCATGCTGATTGCACCACGAATGGTGAGGTCAAGCTCAGGGAATTCTTCGCGGGCAATATCACTTGCACTGTACACAGACGCACCGCTTTCATCAACAACGGTATAGCGAACGTCAGGGTAGTTGTCGCTGATTACTTTTGAAACGATTGTCTGCACTTCCTGGCTGCCTGTTCCGTTGCCAACAGCAACAACCTGTATCTCATACTTTTTGATTGCAGCCTTAAGAAGATTGTATGCCTCGTCCGGGTCTGCAACTTGTTTGATAAGGAAGTAGCCAAGATATTTTCCCGTCTCATCAAGCGCGGCACATTTTGTTCCTGTGCGAATACCAGGGTCAATGCCAAGAACGCGGCTTCCTTTGATTGGCTGCGTCATGAGCAAGTTCTTCAAGTTCTCGCTAAAAATGCTGATGCCGTGCTCATCTGCTTCATCCGCTTCATCGCTTCTGATTTCGCGAACGACTGCCGGTGAAAGAAGGCGAACAACACCGTCCTCTATCGCTTCACCATGATATTTGTTGTGCATGGCAGTCTTCTTCTTAAGCTCTGCAACAGCGCTGTCCACATCAACATCAATGGTAACTTCGAGCGCACCTTCACGTTCACCGCGATTGATTGCAAGAATACGGTGAGGCTTTACCTGATTAAGCGGTTCGCTGTAATCCCAGTACATCTGATACACAGAAGTCTTTTCTGTAGCTTCCTTGTCTGCGCCTTCTGGAACAACGCCTTTCGTTACGATAGAGCCAGTGCTCATGTACAAGTCATGCACTGCGCTGCGATTTGCCGTGTCCTGGGACACACGCTCAGCAATGATATCCTTTGCGCCGGCAATTGCATCTTCAACTGTTGCAACATCAAGCTCAGGATGTTCTGCATCAGTCTTTACAAATTCTTTTGCCTTTGCCTCGAATGCCTTGTCATCAAGTTCAAGCATGGCGTCTGCAAGCGGGTCGAGCCCCTTTTCTATTGCAACCATGCCGCGTGTCTTCTTCTTCTTTTTGAATGGAGCCCACAAGTCTTCAAGCTCAGTCAGTGTTGCTGCAGTCATTGCTGCTTTATACAAAGAATCGGTCAGCTTGCCCTGTGCAAAAATTCCCTTTACAATTTCAAGGCGGCGTTCCTCAAGATTTTTATACGTGGTGAAAAGATGGTCGCAGTCGCGCACCTGCACTTCGTCGAGCGAACCATGTTTTTCCTTGCGGTAACGGGCGATGAAAGGAATAGTGCATCCTTCGCCCACCAAGCTGATTACTGCACTCACCTGCGGTACGCGGATGTTCAGTTCTTCAGCAATCTTTTTCATAATATCGACTTCATTGACAGTCAATGCGTCGATCTGTTCCTGTGTAAATTCCATAGGCGCATATTTTACGGGAAAAAACCCGTCTCGTAAAGTAGGCGGGCTTATTGACAAAAAAAATTATTTTTTGTTCACAAACAATTCAATTTTCTACTTTTTACAGAATACTATTCTACAAACACAACGTCTGTCGTGCATCAAACCCATCTTCTTTAAACGCCGTGCATAAATAGTCAATTCGTGAAGGAATAATTTTAATACAGTACATTGGATGCGTCAGCTGTTGAATCGCCGCCAGTGGTATTTTTTTAAAGTTAAGCAATGAACTATATTCATCGCTTCCGCCCTCGACAATTACTGCTTTGCCAGAAATTTGCATTCCGTTCAATTTGCCAAATCCCCCGGAATATGTTTCGTACACCGCCACACAAACTGCGTCACTTTCTTTAAGTCCGCGGAATTTTAATCCACCTTCCGAAAGAATATATATGCACTTATTGAAATAAGTATACTCAAGCGGGGTGCAGCGAATAGTTTTGCCTCCGCCTGTTGCGAGCGCGCAAGTGTTGTGTTGCTCTAAAAACTTCGCAACTTTTTCCTTAAGCATTGCTTCTGGCATTTTTTTTGCGCTACTTTCCTTTGCTTCCCAAAACGAAGCTGCTTTATCATATTCTTTTTTTGTCATATGTGTTCAACTCCTTACGAAACCAATGTTTGTTCTTTTTTTTATTCAGTATATATAGTTACAAAGGAAAAAGCACTATTTATAATAATAGCAATTATTATTTTTATTTTGTGGACAAATAAGCGGATAAGTCTTATACTGTTTTTTGAAACTATTACAAAACAAATACGGATTCTGAATTTACCTATCTTGAATTTAAATTTTTATGCACCTCTAACGCAAGGAGAAAATTATGAATAATTTTATTCCAAGAGATTTTAAATTTCCAAAAGGACTTCTTTTGCTGCTCTTGCTAGCATACACCATGCCAAGCCTTCTGGTCGGTCCGTTTGCACTGTTTGTTCGGGCTGTTAATATGAATGAATTTCTTGTCACCATTAAAGAACCTTATCTTGAATTGTACTGCCTGTTACTTTTTGCGATGGCATTTGCATCATATTTCATTTTAAAAAAAGCAGTGCTCTCTTATGATGGAACGGAAGAATCTATAACAAAAATAAGTAAGAATATAAAGTTCACAGAACTATTTACTATTGTCACACCAATAATCATGTACTTCATTGAACCGTTCATCATCTTAGCCTGTTGCCATGCGCGTGGTGGAGATTATGTCGCCTTTGATACAACGTCATCTTTATACACATGGATTTCTTCGCTTGTCGGCCTTACCTGCACTTATTCTGTGCTCATGGACATCTTCTTCATTCAGCAACTTGAACATGCTTTGTCATGGCTGCCATATAAAAAGAATGACCACACACTCACGTTGATGCAGCGCATCGTTGTCATTACATTTGTAGGCGTTGTGCTTCTTATAGAATCAATCTTTTCCGTTCCGGTGAATTTGGACAAAAATTCTATTGCAAATTTGATGATGTCGCGTGTTGCTCCAATTTCATTTGTCTGCGGATTTATGGTTGTCATCGATGTATACATGAACATTCTTGATATTAAACACAACATAAGCAGCATTGAAAATTTCACTACCGCCCTTTCCGAAAAAAATTATAAAATAGAATCGCTGCCAGTAAAATGCCGTTGTGAAATTGGAAATCTTGTGCTTAATATTAATTCTTTCTTTGACACTACAAAGGAATTGTTAGATGGCTTCCATAACAGTATTCAGAGTTCAGTAGGGAATGCGCAAACACTTGCAAACAGCATGGACAACGCAGCAAAAAGCATTACTTCAATAAACGAAGGCATCACCACAGTTCACAACGAAATGACAAATCAGTCAGCCGGTGTTGAAGAAGCAACGTCTTCTGTGCAGCAAATCATCGGCCGCATACGTGAACTCAATTCGCATATTGAATCTCAAGCAGCAGCGGTAAACGAATCTTCTGCGGCTGTAGACGAAATGGTTGCAAACATACGCAGCGTCACTTCTATTCTTGAAAAAAACACAACGGCAGTCAATTCTCTTGGACAAGCTTCTGACGAAGGAAGAAAGACGGTAGAAAGCGCTGTCTCTACTGCAGAAAATATCATGGGCCGCTCAGAAAGCCTGCTCGAAGCATCACAGGTAATTCAGAATATTGCTGACCAGACAAATCTTCTTGCTATGAACGCGGCAATAGAAGCAGCTCACGCCGGCGAGTCTGGAAAAGGTTTCTCTGTAGTTGCAGATGAAATCCGCAAACTCGCAGAGCAATCAAATCAGCAAGGTAAGACCATCAATGAAAACTTGCAGCAACTTTCTGGTGCAATCAGTCTTGTTGCTGAAAGTACAAAACAAGTTCAGCAAAAATTTGAATCAATTTATTCACTTGCACAGGCTGTTAAAAATCAGGAAACAGTCATCATGAATGCAATGGCGGAACAGACTTCTGGCAATCAGCAAGTCCTTGATGCGATGAAAGAAATTAACGATTCTACAGAAAATGTAAAAAGCGGTTCAGTAGAAATGCTTTCTGGTGGCGAACAGGCAGTAAAAGAAATGAAGATTCTAAACGATGTGACACGGAATATAAACGAACGCATGAATGCAATGACACAGAACGTGGAGCAAATAAACAGCGCAATGTCCGATGTAAATAAAAGTTCCGCCAAGAACCAGAATGATATTCAAGTTCTCAGCGGAATTATGTCTGAGTTCAAATTATAGACAAATCATGGTCTACTGATTTCTCTTCTTTTTGTTTGCCATTACAATGAGGCATACAATAAGAACAATCAGTGCAAGGCCGAGCAGGACAAGAAGTGCAATTGCAATAGGTGAGAAACTAGAAGAACTTGCTTTTGCCGGTGCTTCAGATGCAGGTGCTGTCTCTGTCGGCTCAGGGGCAGGAGCTTCAACTTCTTTTACAGGAGTTTGTGGCTCTACTGCATTTGGTACAGTTTCTTGAATAAGTTTAAATGGAATGACAATTCTTGCTTTTCCCGGCCAGTTCTTATATGAGCGCGCAAGACCGATTATTTTTGTCTTGTTTGAAAAAACTTCTACAACACGATGCTGGAAATTTTCTGTAAAATACGCTTTATCATCGTAATGGTTTGTATTCCAGTAGCATACCTTTACAGCAATTTCATCTGCTTGCTCCATTGGTATATCATATGCTCTTTCAATATAGCCAGAAACAACACGGCGAAGATTCTTAATGGTGTTTACACGCGCATTCTTATTTATGAACAGAATGTCTGCACCTTCTTTGTCACCAGGGAAAACTCTTGCTGCACGATACTTAAAATCAGGTGAACCACTTGAATACGGAAATTCAGTCTTGTTCACTTCAGCTTGATATTTAATTTCTGCGCCAAGTCTTCTTCCCATGTCACGGATTTGTTTTCCGGTGCTGAAATTTCTCCAGAGAACAGGTGATTTGTCGTCAATGTATGACTCAACATATGCTTTGTCCAATACGTCAGTATCTACCTTTGCAGAATTTACATCCTCAGCAAAAATCATTCCTGACACAACTAAAAGTAACAGTGCCGCAATCGATATCTTCTTTCCCATCTTTTCGTCCTTTTAGACCTTGTTACGGTCTTATACTCATTTATCGGCACTATTTCTGTAATTAAACACCTTTTTTAAGCAGGACGGACTTCATTCATTGAGGCTTCCACGGTATACTTCATGCATGAAATCTTTTTGCGTAAAAGTCTTTTCCTTACTGACAGCTATTTCTTTTATTGTATTTTTTATTTCCTGCAAAGATAAATCCGCTTTAAAACAAAAAGAACAGCCTGCCAAAACACAGCCTGTGGAAATAACAGTTCAACCAGCAAACCAAATTCCTGTCTTTAAAAAGAATGCTTTGTTTTCCTGCGGAAGCGAACCAAAGCAAGTGCTTTTTTCACCTGACAACAGCTGCATTGTGCTTCCTCTTCTTGACGGAAAAGGTTTTCAAATAATTCAACTGGCAGGCGACCATATTCCGCTTCTTGTTGAACCTCCTAACAAAAATAAACTCGGTTTCGCGGAAGGTCTTTTTATTCCGGAAAAGAATTCTTTCTTCGTTTCTCAGATGACAACGGCAAACATTTACGAATACACATATCCTGGTTTTATATTCAAGCGAACCGTTTCAACGCAAGGTACATGGTCAAAATTCATTGCCTGGAGCGCGGAAAAACAACAACTCGCTGTTTCTAACTGGGTGTCTAATGACGTGAGTCTTATTGATTATGAAACAGGAAATGTCGTGCAAAAAATAAAAACTGCGGCGGCACCACGCGGACTTGCATATATAAAAAAAGGTGACAGCATCATTGTGCTCTGTTTTGACGGAGGCGTTATTCAGGAATTTAACACTCAAGACGGATTACTTATTGCTTCAATTCCTGTTGAAAAATCCGCAATGCGTCATATTGTTGTAAACAAGGAAGAAACATTTGCATATATAAGCGACATGTATCACGCTGCCATATATGTTGTTGACTTACAATCTTTTTCTATTACAAAGACATATCATGTATACAATAATCCTAATACAATTGCGCTCTTGCAAGACAAATTTCTTGTGGTATCTTCACGCGGTCCTAACAACACAGCCGACTACACGAAACGCAGCCCTTCAACCGGAAAAATTACCGTCATAGATACAACCGATGGAACAGTCATACAAACAATAGACGGCGGAAATCAGCCAACGGGGCTTGCCATTTCTTCAGACGCACAGCACCTTTGTTTTTCCAACTTCCAAGATGCTGCGGTTGAACTGTATGACATTACGTTTGTCAAAAAGGAAAATTAATTTATTTTCTTCTTAATAAAGCAACAACAGCATATACTGTAATCCCAATAAATGGTATTCCGGCAAACAGACAAAATAAGATTTTAAATCCAACAGAATCAATGATGACACCGCCGACAGCAGACCCCACAACGTTTGCAATGCCGTTCACAGCTGTAAGCAGCGACATACTTGTAACAAGAGCACGCTTTGTCTTTGCTGCCTGAGCACAATACAATACTGCTGCAGGATAAAACAATCCAAATGTTACGCTATGCATCATCTGACCAAGCAATGCACCTGTAAAATTTGGAATAAAAGCGTACATCATCATACGCACCGTCACCATTGTCGTACAAAATAAAATAAGTGAACGTGGTTTATATTTACGCAGAAATTTGTTGCTTAAGAACATAAATGGAATTTCACACAATGCGCTAAACGCCCACAAGAATCCGGACATGCTACTGTGAAGTTCATTCTGTACATACAGTGAAAAAAAACTATTTGAAGGAACCATACCTAGATACTGCATGAAAATTACAAATAAAATAAGATAATATTCTGCACCAAAAGACTTTATTGTTTGTAAAAAAGGTTCTGGTTTTTCTTGAACAGTACAACTGGCTTCGTTTGCAGAAGGGACACCCAATCCTGCAAACAGTGCAACAAGCATCACCGCTATTGCAAATAGTAACGGAGGAATTGCAGTCCACAAAGACATTTCTATTGTTGAACACTGACGCAAACCAATGCTATATTGCATCACCAAACTCATGATGACAAATGATGTGCTTCCAAAAACTCGCACCCTTCCATATAAATCACGCCGCGTACCGAGCGCTTCATTTATCATTGAGTCGCAAACAGGCATTGCAATTTTATAGAACACAGAAAACAGTGACAGAAAAATTGCTGTAAGAACAAATACATGCACATGAAACAAAGGGAATGCAGAGACCGCCATTGCTATGCCAAGCAATGCAAGTAACAACGCAAGATGTTTGCTCTTTGAAACAAGTGGCGTCACCAACAACGGAACAACAATTCCGACTGCATTAAAAAAACCAAGCAACAAACCAATCTGTGTGGCCGTGTATCCCATCATCTGCAAAAATAGCGGCAGATAAACATTCACCACCGCAGTTATAAGGAAAAAAATAAAGTCAGGAAGCGCCATTATCATGCGCGGAAGTATATCATAAAATATACAATTCCAATATAAGGAAAAAGTATTATTCTTTTTTCATCTGAGCTTTGTTAATTAATTCAATTATCGCAGAATACTCTTCATCACTGACAGAGCTTTTCTTAATAAACATGAATTTTAGATTCTTATATTCCAAAACATGAAACGCATCATAATCATAGTTCTTTATAAAGTCAGAATGAAAATAGGTGATTGAAGCACCATCTTGAAAAACAGTAATGCCTTCATCATTGACGTTAGACTGACTCTCCATTTCTTCTGGAATATTATAAGCCTTATATAATCGCTTATAGTATTTTTCATAATATTTATTGAAATACCAATTGATGAATTTTTTATTCCAGATAAGCAGCAATAAACCAAAAATAAAAACTAATGAGGAAAAGACAATGATAAATAAATTCCTTCCCCAGTATAAAAATGCATTCATAAAGAACAAAACAATAATTATGCTGCAAAGAATAACAATCAACTGTCGCTGCCGTCTTATATCACCACGTTTTTCAGCCATAAACATTGCTATTTTGCATTTGTCTATCAGATTTGAAGAGTCTGTAAATGTTAATTCCATATTGATTACTCCTTGTATTTTTTTTGCATATTCTTTTATCGATATATCTTAACAATTTCATTGTAATGTAATGAAAAGAAAAAACGCATACAAAAAAAATTATTCCGAAAGGAATGCAAATCAAAAACATTCCTCTTTTTTGTATAAATTTTATTTTCACTGAAATGCATCGAAATTGTAAAGTAAAGAACATGCAAAGTCAATAAAAACGGCGGACGCACGTATGCAGAATATTGATTTCTACTTGCGTAACACCTATTTATACTACAACAGATATTTTCTTGGTTCTCAAAAAACTTCAATTCCAATATCAGTATCTGTATTTCCATCCCAATTTATAGAAACATACGCCTGCTGCTTTTTACCGTCTTTTGCAACTAGCGTGACATTTTGTGCAGATGCCTTTACCTTCAAGAAACAACCTTTTGCACAATCAAAAACCGCCTTCTCAATTGGAAGCGTAAAACTGCCAAAGCCGGAATTAACTGCATCTGTAAACACAAGATTGCCAGTGACAACAAGGTACATATCGTGTTGATTCTCGCACGTTGCAAACACCCCACCATCTTGGAGCGTCATAAGATACCGTGCTTTTGAAAATGAATTTTCTGCTTCCTTGTTTTCTTCCGGGAATGAAAGATATGCAATCTCATTACTAAGCTGCCCGGAAATATCTTTCTTAGTCAGTGAAATATCAGTAACTTTCATTTCTTGATTGAATGTCAGTGTCGCCGGTATTTTTTCACCATTCTGTAAAAACGGAGGAAACTTTACGTCTGAAAAATCTGCACAGCCTTTGCATGTTACAGTTCCAAATTTATTATCATCGGTCTGCAGCTCAAGAGAATCAAAAATGAACGGACAGCCAGACAAACAATAATTAAAAGGTTTTTCTAGAGATAGTGTGCTCCAATCAATGGTGCCTGTATCTAGGTCAAAGTAAACGGGTTTCAAAGACACACTGCAATTATCATTATTTGAGCTGGAGGAAGCCAAACTAGGAGCATAAAGCAAAAGTTTAAAATGGTCATCTACTAAAACGAGATCTTGCCGTCCAGATAGAAGTGTCCAATTTGATAGAACCGGCAGCCTGAAATTTTTATTACTATTTTTTGGGAAGTCGTCAAATGTTATCGAACCGTCAAATCCACAAGTAAAATCCAATGAAAAATAATCCGGATAATCAGCCTTCTGCAATGAATCAAATATAACTGTCCCATCACAACGGATTCCTTTATCTGACAAACATGGCTCGTAATGTATTTCCTTTCCATGGTAGGTGTAATAATAATATTTCTCAGCACCTTCAAATGACACTTTTTGAGTCTTGAAATTATATACTAGTTTTGAAAACTGAATTTTCCCCAGAGTAGGCACGTCTGTTTCTAAATAAAACACAATGTATTCTTGATAATCATATATCATTTCGAGATATGACACCTTCACTTTGAAATTTTTAATTGCATAATCAAAACTACCTGACGTTCGCAATATACCAGATGCAATATCGTATGTCCCTTTCAAATTCATCGAAAACGCCTCAGTGATGTTTGTCTTAGGCACAGTGAAATTACTGTATATGATAAGTTGGCTCCATCCATCTTTATTCGCTTGAATTGTTGCCTCGTTAATAGGAAGCGCTAGTTCTCGAATTGTCGGAACTCCCTTTGCTGAAGCTTTTGTAAGATGATCATAATAATACAAGTAAAGAAACAAATCAGACGCAATTGTTTCTTTTGTTGTTTTATTAAAGTTCTCAGGAACATAAAACCCCGGATAATCGTTATACGAACCACCAATTTTGAAAATTGTTGCTCCAATATGCCATGGTTTTCCATTATATATAACTTCATTATCATCAATAATGATATATTCAGAATTCTCACTGCTGTAAAACTTCATATCATGCCCAGTGACTTCATACCTGTCTATTGTGTACAGAACAGTATGTTCATCAACAAAGTCGAACTTATTATTGTAGAAATCATCGTCATTAAATTCATCGTCATGATAATAATCGCTGTCTTCAAAAGAAACCAATTTCTTACTTTCTTTATTCACTTTGTTCATAAGAGTTGAAAGGGATCGGCACTTGGAAATTCTCAACAGGTCTTTTGCAGTAAAAGCTCCATCACTGTACTGTTTGGCATACGTATCAATGAGGTCGGCGGTGTATGATTCTGCACTGATCTTCTTTTCACTGTCCGTTGTTGCACATGGGGCTACCGCAATTACGAAACAAAATTCCAACATCATCAAAGAAATTAAATGAATCACTTTCTTCATACCAAAAGACCGTCCTTTGTAATTTGAGTATACATTGGATTTTATTTTTATGGTATAGTAGAATAACTATAGTGAGAAGGATTTTTTTATGAAAAAAAGCGCCATCTATTTTATCAGTGTATTGCTCCTCGCCTGCCTTACCACCGTTCCACTTGCTGCACAAGAAGCGTGGTATATGGTTGAACATTATAAAGAAACTGTTGATGGTACTTTTCCAGACCGTGCTACAAAAACAGAAGTGTTTACCGGTGTTGCCGGAGAACTTACAAAAGCAACCCCCTTGGAAACTGATGGATTTATAGCAAAAGATTTTTCACAGACGGCAATTGCATCTGACAACTCAACGGTTATAAAAATTTATTACGAAAGAAAAATGGTCACCGTTACAATCTCCAGCCGCTCTGGATTTTTTGAAAATAACGTAAAGGCGCTTACTGCAAAAGGTAAGTTCGGTACACCACTTGAAGCGCCTCCAACGCCCGTTGTTAAAAACGCTGGAGGACAAGTATTTTCATATTGGACCAATCAAGATAACAACATTATAAAGTCAATGCCTGATACATTTCCTGATCATGACACTATTTATTATGCAGTGTATGAACAAATTCAATGCATAATTACATTCATTGGCAATGGCGGCAGCACCGCTGATGGTCAATCCAAGTATACCCAAACGGTATTCTGGAACGACACAAACTACTGGCCAGAAGACGACTGGTCTGAAAGTGACTATCTTACTTCAAATAGATTCAGTCGCAACGGCTACCATTTTAAAGGATGGGCCACAACAGCAAACGGTCGCGCTGAATATAAAGACAATAATAAATTTCATACGACACACAAGGTAGTTCTCTTTGCCGTATGGGAGAGAAACTAGCCGTTCACTTATTTTGTTGTATTCATTTCTGTGCGGTACAGGCGGATTCCCATATTGCTGGCAGTGAGATATGGCAGAACATCCAACATTCGATAATATCGTATCCCATATTGATACCAGTTCTCTATTTTTTTATATCTAAATTTTTCACGAATAAACCATTGGCACGAATTATCACAAAAGTCATATACTTCAATAGTCGGATTATTGTTAGAAGTAAAATATAATTGTGGATCCACACTTCCAACTGGTATGATCTCGTCATGCAAAGATGTTATTTCAGACCATTTCTTTTCATCAAAGAACGCTTCTCCACCAGCAGCAACCATTTTCCACTCATATAAAGTTGGAAGCCGCCAGCCGTCCGCTGTCGCTTGGTTAGGGTCGTCATTACCAGGCTTTGCGGCTTTTATATAAGGATGATCTTGAGATCCTTTTTCTAAGTTTTTAATAAATTTTGTATCTGTAGAAATTTTCAACGGTTTTGTATAATTTGGATCCGTGTAGTACACTGGCATAAGACCGCACATTTCACTAAATGCATTGCACCAAACAAGTGCATCATGGTACGACAACATGCCGGCAGGAAGATATTTGTAGAACTTTTCCGAAACCTTATATACTTCATTCTCTTTTATTTGTTTTATCATTTTCTGCGATACAAAGCCGCATGCAATTGAATAGCCATGCTCAACAGACCACGCAATGACCGCATCCCATAATTCACAGGTCACTTGATATTGGCCTACTAACAAAGGCCCGTCTGTTTTTACAAATTCATCATTTACCTTCTTTAAATGTACAGGAACAGAAATGCATGACGTTCTAGAAAGTTCCACACCGTTGATGATACTATTTCCTTTGTCGCTTATTTGCACTGATGATGCAAGCGGAATATACGGAACTACCGTTTCTACCGCTTTATTCTTACCGCTTGCGCCACTACCCTTCTGCTGTGCGGGCTCGTTTGTCTGTGCGGAATCATCTTTCTTGGCAACAGGAGCAGTCACCACTTTACGCCACTCGGCATTATAGTATTGATTCTCGCGGGGAAATTGTTCTTCTGCACCATCGAATTTTACAATATGATCATTCCTATTCCACCCGACAAAGACATACCCATCTCTTGTAGGCTCGGGAGGAACTTGAAACGTATCATAAAAAGTGCCTGTAAATTCAAAGTATCCGTTTCCACCTGAATATGATTTATACAGTGCACCCTGCCATTCTGTAACAGAAAATACACCTTCGTTTGAATTAAAGTAAATAGAAATTGTAGACAGCTCATAATAATAATTTAATACCGTAGAACCATCTTCTTTTAAAATTTGACTCATTTGGCTCAGTTTGTAATCAAGTGAAAAGCCTTTTGGACAGTCTTCATCACCTTCAACCCAGAAATTTGCAAGGTCTTTTTTTACTTTTGTCTTGTCAGGAACATCGTTGTAGGTGCCATCGCGTTTTTGATAATAATAATTCACCGTGTAAGGCACTGTCTCTACTTTTTTCCATTGTGACTCTGCCGTGCCTACTGAACAAACGGTCATATATGCAAGTAGCATATAGAGTATATACTTATTCTTCATTGAAGCGCTCCTGTTTTTTATTGCATTTTGATTAGGCAGTTTATGCTTTTTTCCGTCACCAATTTTTCTGCCTTTCTTTTAGTACCAACATTCACCTGATAATAATCGAGGTCTGGAGATAACATTGTTTTATCAAAGTGATTCCAGTCAATATTCTTAAATGCTGATTCTTTATAAATAACTTTCATCCAACCAGCTGAATCTTTAAACACAACGGATTTCAATTCCGGAAAATTATAAAATGCATTGCATGCAATAAACACGCAAGATTCTGGTATGCATATTTTTATTGATTTCTTACTGCCCGACTGATAAGTATCATGGTGGAACGCATAAGACCCTATGTATGTGAGAGAGGGTGGCAGTGTAACAGAGGTAAGGTATCTACAGTCTAAAAAGGCATTCGCTTCAATTTTTGTAACTGACAAAGGAATAGTAACTGAATGAATCTCTGGATCTACTTTGCAGAGTGAAGTGCCGTCGTCAGAAAGCCACAATCCATTCTGATGAGTGAATTTCAACATATACGGCGTACCATCTTCATACTCAATCGTTTGTAACAGTGGGAAAGAATGTAAATGTGAAATCAAAAAATCATTTTCATTTTCTTTAGTAAGAATTACTTTTTGTACTTTTAATGTATTGCCAAAATTAATTGTACTGAACCGACATTTTAATGTCAGTGTAGTAACTTTAGACCCATTAAGGACAAGCGGATCTAAGGAGTTTACTGACTCCGGAATAGTAAGCGAGGTAATATTCGTTCCTGAAATTATCTCTGCACCTATAGTAACAACAGACGACGGAATCTCCAATGTTGAAAGACCTGATTCTTCAAATACGCCATCACCAATTGTAGTAAGATGATTTGGAAGCGTACAGTTTTTTAATGACTGGCATTTCTTAAAGGCTATTCTCTCAATGCAGGTAACGGAATCAGAGAAAACAACTTCATTTAAATGGGTGCATTCACAAAAGGCTTCTGCACCGATAGTCTTTGTAGAAGGAGAAATCACCGCTTTTACTAAGCATGTATTTCCGTAAAAACTATCAACTAGTAGTTCTGGAAGATTCGTTAGTTCTGACATATCTACTATAACAAAAAAATCTGGACACCTGTTCGAAAGGGAATATAAATATTTGCTCAGTTTTTTAATGTTCTCAGAATCATTGTTTTGTGGATCATTTTTTAACGTTATTCGTATAAGCGGCATTGATTTCATTGATTCTATCCACTTGTATAAATCATCATAACCTGTTACGTCTACCAATACTTCTTTTGTTTCTTCGTTGGTGATACTAATCTCTTGTGCATAACTTGCCATATATACACCGACAAGAAGGGCAACAAAGGTAACTATGAATTTTCTACGCAAAATATATTCTCCTTTCTCTGAGCAAGTTTATTATACAGTATACACTATTTTGTTGAGCATATTCGTCTTATTTTGAAAACACAAATTGCTTCACCGTTACATACACGGCAAGCCCAATAAGTGGCAATACCCCAAAAATACAAAACAGCATTTTAAAACCAAGCGTATCGATGATTACACCACCGAGCGAAGACCCCACCACGTTTGCAATGCCACTCACCGCAGCAAACAGCGACATACTTATAACAAGCGCACGTTTTGTTTTTGAAGCCTGCGCAAAGTACATGACACAAGCCGGATAGAACAAGCCGAATGTTATTGAATGCAACGCCTGTCCAATCATTGCTCCAGTAAAATTTGGAATGAACGCGTATGCAGCCATGCGCAAGGTAACCGCCGCCGTGCAAATCAAAATAAGCGGACGCGCTTTGAATCTGCGGATGAACACACTGCTTAAGAACATGAAAGGAATTTCACAAATAGCACTGAACGCCCACAAAAAGCCTGACATATTGCTATGCAGTTCGTTCTGCACATAGAGCGACATAAAATTATAAGAAGGAACCATGCCCATGTATTCCATGAACACAACAAACAGTATCAAATAGAATTCTTTATCGAATGATTTCAACGTAGCAACAAAACCTAACTGCGGTTCAGAACGTGTTGTATCTTTTGAATCAGCTACACCTAGTAGCTTATTATTCGCCTTCTCACCAGAATCTTCTGACGAGCGAACATTGCCACTGTGAGAAGTAGAAACAAGAATCACTGACGCTGCAAAAAGTGCAGATGGTATGCCCGTCCATAAAATCATTTCAGTTGAAGAACATACACGCTCTGCAATGAAATGCTGCATCACCAAACTCATAATGACAAACGCCACACTGCCGAACACACGCACTCTGCCATATAAATCACGCCGTACACCAAGCGCTTCGTTTATCATTGAGTCGCACAGCGGAATAGTCATCTTGTAAAAAACAGCAAACAATGTAATGAAAACTGCCGTCATCCAAAACGTGTTGAACATATACAGCGGAATTGTCATAAGTGCCATGGCAACACCAAACAGCGCAAGCAACAGACCAAGATGTTTGCTTTTAGAAATGAACGGCATTCCTAAAAGCGGCACCACTATTCCCATTGCGTTGTAGCACGCAAGTAAAAAGCCAATCTGCGTTGCTGAATAGTGCATCATCTGTAGGAACAGCGGCATGTATACACTTACCACTGCAGTAACGAGGAAAATCAAGAAGTCTGGAAGGGCCATAATCATACGCGGGAAGTATAACACAAAGACATATTCTTTTCTCTTTATAAGTAATTATAATTTCCCGCACACTGCACGCGCCAGTTCAAGCGCAATGTCGAAGTGCCCCACATCATGCTGTGTTCCCTGTGTCTCGCCGTGTGCATGTCGTTCGTTCCACTCGGGGGCATCAAGCAAATCGCCGCTCGTCCACGTCCTTCATGAACGAAGCGACTTCATCCGCATGATTCACCGTAACATAATCTGCAGCAGGAGCGTAATGATACGATGTTCCTTCATCACGATACGCTTCAGTAGGAACCATCACTTTGCCGTGCGCAATTTCTTTGTTCAGACAACCAGCGCCACCGAACACAACAAACTTGTTCGTCTTAATAACTGAATGTGCATCTTCAACCGTGCCCACACATGCCGGCGCGCGTACTGCTTCACAACGTTCTCTTCGATTACATGCGAGAATGTGACGATGCACGCGTCAACTTCGGGAGCGTCAGCGTTCTGCACGGGATTTATTATTGCGGAGGAATCTGCGTCGAATGAATCTGTTATCATACGATGACTATAACATAAATCAACGCAATTGTTCGACGGGGAATAAAAAAGCGGCGCCCCGCACGCATGCAGAACGCCGCAATTAACTATATATCTCCAGTTCTATCAAAATAGTTTATTCTGAATGAACAGCCATATTGCATTAGCATCGGAAAGCGCAAGACTTACATCAGCATCTTCTATCTCCATCGCAAATGGATACCGTGCTTGGACTCCATAATCTGTTAATCGAGAACATTCATTTTTAATTTTATTAAAATCAGGCGAAATGTTTATACATGAATTCAATAGAATGCCTAAATCATGAATTTTCTGAAAAGATATTTTTTTATTTGCCAAATAGCCTTTCAATGCTTTTTCTGCGGACTGTTGGCAATGATAACAAATAATTTCCAACGGCATTGGCTTCATTTGCAAAAGATACTTAGCAGAATCTAAATCGCGTTTTGAATATTCAAACCATTCTTTTGCAACTTGCAATGAGTCTCCCTGCACCGTGTTAGTTACATCAGCCATAGATTTTCATTCCTTTTGAAGACACTTCATTTTCTATAAATGAAGTAGAAGTTTTCCGTTTCATAAAAGAACTGCGTTTACCAACAAGTAAATCTACTGGACGTTTCTGATATGGAAGAATATTTAATCTAATTTTTTGAGTAGCTTCTATAGGACGAATTGAGTCATCTGGAATAACGACATAGATATCAAAATCGCTATCACTTTTTGGATTACCATACGCAAATGATCCAAACAAATAAATTTCATCAATGCTCAAACTGTTCTTGATCACTTCAACAAGAGTATTAAGTTCTGTTTTGACTTCATTTGTCATATATACCTTCAAAGTGTTTGTTCCAATTGGCATACTGGTAGTATAACATATTTTTTCACATTGTTAAAAGATTATACTAATATATTCAACAATATAAAAAAAGCGACGCCCCGCACTTTACGCAGAACGCCGCCCTTATCATTTGAAAAGAAGAGCAGCAGTTTAGATTTCGATTTCGCCTTCGAAGCACATTGCGGTTGCTCCCGTGAGGTACACCGTGTCGCCGGTATACTTGACGATGAGGTCGCCACCACGCACTTTGACGGTAATGTTTTCGCCGAGCGGACAGTAGCCGTTGAGCACTGCAGCGATTGCCGCAGCACAAGCGCCTGTTCCGCAAGCGAGTGTTTCGCCGTTGCCGCGTTCCCAGGTGCGCATCTTGAGTGCGTTCTGATCTACGACGCGGACGAACTCAGTGTTGGTGCGGTTAGGGAATGATTTGTGGTTTTCAAAAAGTGTGCCGACTGTTTCAACAGGTTCCTTGTCTACAAATTTGCTGAACACAACGCAGTGCGGGTTGCCTACTGCAAGGCAGGTGACTTTGTAGTCTTTGCCTGCAACGGTGAGCGGCGCATTGACGATTGCTTCCTTAGGCAATTTTTTGTAGAGTTCCGGATTGCGTTTGAACACAAGGCCTTCGATATTCGCTGTTTCTGGAACAACGAGCGGTGTTGCCTTGAGTGTTGTTGGCAGTGTTGCTGCTTCGAACGTCGGCTTGCCCATGTCTACGGTGACTGACGTTACTTTGCCGTCCTGCTTGTAGAGCACGAGTGACTTTATGCCGCTGCCTGTTTCAATCGTGATTGTTTCTGTGTTGTCAGTCTTCTTGCCGTGCTTTTCTGCAATGCCGTTGATGTCGTTGTCGTAAAGATATTTTCCTACGCAGCGGATTGCGTTGCCGGCCATCTTGCCTTCCGAACCGTCGAGGTTAAAGAAGCGCATCTTTGCGTCTGCAACAGTGCTTGCTTCAATGAGCACGAGGCTATCTGCACCAATGCCACCAGTGCGGCGGTCACACATGCGGACTGCGAGTCCACCAGGGTTGTTCACTTCCTGATTCATCGCGTTAATTACGATGAAGTCGTTGCCGGTGCTGTTCATCTTGCTGAACTTTATTTTTTCTTTGGTGTCACGGAGGTCGTTGATGTTCACGAGCTCAACATTCTCTGCGGAATATTTACTCTTGAGACAGTTGGCAATTGCATTTGCCGTATCGAGTGCGGTAAGGCACGGAATGTCGCGCTCAACAGCATGGCGTCTCATGCGCACGGAGTCTGCACGCGGGTCACGTCCCTTTGCGCTTGTTGAAATGACGTAATCAATTTTTCCGGAATCAAGAAGCGTTAGCAAGTTGTCAGTAGGATTTTCGTGAATCTTATTAACCACTGTCACGTCCATGCCGAAGTCGCTGATTGTTTTTGCCGTTCCTTCAGTAGCATAGAGTTTGAATCCCATGTCATAGAACTTACGTGCAAGGTCAGGGATTTCGTACTGGTCAGTCTTACGCACCGTGATGAGCACACCGCCGGAGCGCTTCATGTTGTAGCCGGCTGCGATGAGTCCCTTGAAGATTGCCTCTTCCATAGTAGAAGCAAGACCCAGAACTTCACCAGTTGATTTCATTTCCGGACCAAGGTGCGTATCAACGTCCATGAGTTTTTCAAAGCTGAACACCGGCACTTTTACTGCGAAGTATGGCGGGTTGCGGTACAAGCCTGTGCCGTAACCAAAGTCCTTTACATGTTCACCGAGCATAGCGCGTGTTGCAAGTTCAACCATCGGTACGCCGGTAACTTTGCTGATGTACGGAACGGTGCGACTTGAACGAGGATTCACTTCGATGATGTAAAGATCGTTGTTCCAAATCAAGTACTGAATGTTCACCAGACCTTTTGTTCCGAGTGCAAGTGCAAGCTCGCGGCTCTGATTAATAATTTTTTCGCGGAGAATGTCGTTGAGATTCCAGCTCGGGTACACAGCGATTGAGTCGCCTGAATGGATGCCTGTGCGTTCGATGTGTTCCATGATTCCCGGAATGAGAATGTCTTTGCCGTCGCAGATTGCATCTACTTCAAGCTCAATGCCCATCATGTATTTGTCGATGAGCACTGGATTTTCAATTCCCTGAGCAAGGATGATTGCCATGTATTCTTTTACATCGTCATCGTTGAATGCGATAATCATGTTCTGACCGCCCAAGACGTATGACGGACGGAGCAGAATTGGATAGCCGATGCGGTTTGCGGAAACAAGCGCTTCTTCGCAGGTTAGTACGCTTTCACCGCGTGGCTTTTTGATTTCAAGTTTTTCGCAGAGAGCTTCAAAGCGTTCACGGTCTTCAGCAATGTCGATTGAATCAGCACTCGTGCCAAGAATCTTTATTCCCTGGCTGTCGAGGAATTTTGTGAGCTTGATTGCCGTCTGTCCGCCGAATGCAACTACGACGCCAATCGGATGCTCGGTGTTGATGACAGACATGACATCTTCCGGAGTGAGCGGTTCGAAGTACAAGCGGTCTGAAGTGTCGAAGTCAGTTGAAACTGTTTCCGGGTTGTTGTTAATGGTGACCACATCGTAGCCAAGTTTTTTCAAAGACCACACACACTGAACGGAAGCGTAGTCAAACTCAATTCCCTGACCAATGCGGATTGGGCCTGAACCCAAAACGATTATTGTGCCCTTCTTAGATTTCTTTCCTTTCGCATTGCGTTCTGCAAGGAATTCTTCCGCTTCGTTTTCTTTGTTGTAGCCGCCGTAGAAGTACGGAGTTTCAGCATTGAATTCGCCGGCGCACGTATCGACCATTTTGTATGTCGCAGGAATGTGTGCGAGCTTGCCCTGTTTGACAAGAGACGCAGCCTGTTTTGCTTCCTTAATAATTCCCATGGCACCGACAATTTTTGTTCCGGTAAGATCCTGAATCACTTTGTCTGGATAGTCATATTTTTTTGCCGCAAGATACAGCTCTGTGTCGAGCGTAGCTTTGCCGGCTTTTATTTGTGCAAACTGCTTTTCCATCTCAACAAGATTATTAAGATGTGCAAGGAACCACACGTCAATCATAGTGACAGAATGAATTTCGTCAATCGTCATGATGCCGCGCTTAAGTGCCTGGAAGATTGCAAACAAACGCTGGTCAGTGCATTCGCCAACACGCTGCTTGATGCGCTCATCGCTTTCTTGCGCAAATGCCGGAAGAATCAAACTCTGTACGCCAACTTCCGCGCCACGAGCAGCTTTCATGATTGCCTGCTCAAAGTTGAATCCAATTGCCATCACTTCGCCCGTCGCCTTCATCTGCGTGCCGAGCGTACGCTTTGCATACACAAATTTGTCGAACGGGAACTTCGGCATCTTCACCACAACGTAGTCGAGCACCGGCTCAAAGCAGGCAGCCGTTTTCTTTGTAACAAAGTTTGGAATCTCGTCGAGGTTGTATCCGATTGCAATGAGCGTTGCAACTTTGGCGATAGGATAGCCAGTCGCCTTTGAAGCAAGTGCTGATGAGCGAGAGACACGCGGGTTCACTTCAATGACCGCATATTCGAAGCTGTCCGGCTTGAGTGCAAGCTGAACGTTGCATCCGCCTTCCATCTTGAGCGAACTGATGATGTTCAATGCCGCCGAACGGAGCATCTGATATTCTTTATCTGCAAGCGTTACCGTTGGTGCAATGACGATAGAGTCGCCCGTGTGCACGCCAACCGGGTCGAAGTTTTCCATTGAGCAGACCGTGAGCACGTTGCCCGTGTGGTCGCGCATAACTTCAAACTCAATTTCCTTCCAACCGGAAATACATTTTTCTACCAGTATCTGATGAATCGGTGAGCGATGCAGACCGTTCTGTGCAATTTCAAGAAGCTCTTCGTGTGTCTGCGCAATACCGCCACCAGTGCCGCCGAGCGTGAATGCAGGACGAACAATTGCCGGATAGCCAATCACCTTGTCCGCAAAATCCATTGCATCATCAAGCGTAGTGACTACTTTTGAAGGAATGCACGGCTCGCCGATTGCAAGCATGGTATCCTTGAACATCTGACGGTCTTCCGCCTTGTCGATGGTGTCTGGACGAGCGCCAAGCAGACGCACTCCGTGTGATTCAAGAAAGCCCGACTTTGCAAGCTCCATGCTGAGTGTCAAACCAGTCTGACCGCCAAGTGTTGAAAGCAGTGAATCTGGCTTTTCTTTTTCTATGATGCGCTGAATTGTTTCCGGAATGAGCGGCTCAATGTAAATCGCGTCCGCCATGTTGTGGTCAGTCATAAGCGTTGCCGGGTTGGAGTTCACGAGCACTACGCTCAACCCCTGTTCCTTCAATGCCTTGCACGCCTGGCTACCTGCGTAGTCGAATTCAGCAGCCTGTCCAATGATGATAGGTCCTGAACCGATGACCATTACCTTATGAATATCTGGATTTAAAGGCATTATTTTTTACTCCCGGCTTTTTTGCCTGATGTTTTCTGAGCGGTACCTGTCACTTTCTTTGCAACAGAAGCACTTTTTTTTGCTGAAGTCGTATTTTTCACAGCAGTGATTTTCTTGCCGCCCGCAGTCTTTGCTTTTGCAAGTGAGACTTTCTTCGCTGAACCGGCACCCGCTTTCGCAGCAGATACTTTTTTTGCTACACCAGCGCTCTTCTTGCTGTCAGCCACTTTCTTTGCCGCACCGGCACTCGATTTTCCGCCAGCCGCTTTCTTTGCTGCAGTGGCACTCTTCTTGCTGCCAGCCGCCTTCGTTGCTGCACCGGCACTCTTCTTTGCAGAAGCGCTGCTCTTCTTGCTGCCAGACACTTTCGCGGCCCGAGCCTCTTTTGTCCCAAGTATCGTCTTCGCGAAGTACTCCGGCGCATCAATGCGTTCGAACGTAGTCTTGAAGTTCTTGAAGTAATCGTGATTGTTAATCAGCCGTACAAACTCGTCGAACAAGAAGTTCGTGTCGAGCGGGCCGCTTGCCGCTTCCGGATGAAACTGCACGCTGAACGCCGGAATGTTCGTGTAGGTGATGCCTTCGCACGTACCGTCATTTGTGTTTACAAAACTGAGCATTGCGCCGCGAGGGAGCGATTCATTTTTTACCGCATAGCCGTGGTTCTGGGAAGAAATGTACACACGTCCGGTAGAAAGCTGCTTCACTGGCTGGTTAGCGCCACGATGACCGTACTTGAGCTTCATCGTGTCCGCACCGTTTGCAAGCGCCAAAATCTGATGGCCAAGACAAATGCCAAAAAGCGGCACACCTGATTTGCAGAGCTTCTTTAATTCAGCAATGATTTTTACATTTTCCTGAGGATCGCCAGGACCGTTTGACAGCATGATGCCGTTCGGATTCTTTGCAAGGATTTCCGCAGCAGTCGTCGTTGAAGGAACCGTAATCACTTCAAGACCGCGCTTCAAAAGTTCACGCCTGATATTCGCCTTGGCACCAAAGTCCCACAGCACCACGCGCTTACCCTTGCCGTCCTTCATTGCAACAGCAGGATCATTCACCTTTGTTCCGTCAGAACGAACCGGCACCGCGCGATATAATGCTGACTCAGCAAAAACCACATCAGCAGGCTCTTCGATTTTTACCGCAGAGCACGTCACGCTTTCCACCGCATTTGTAATTTTGAACGCTTTGATTTTTTTGAGCAGCGCCGCCTTTTTTGAAGGGGAAGAAAGGGCAGCAAAAGCCTCGGCCGCTTCCTTGCCATCGCCAGAAATCAGCATACCATTCATGACGCCGACTTCGCGCAGCACTTTGGTAAGCGCCCGTGTATCAATATCATACAAACCAATAATGTTTTGGGATTTCAAAAAAGAATCAATCGTACCTTCGTTTCGGAAGTTTGAAGGCACTTCACACCAAGAACGAACAATGTAACCACGAACATGACTGCCGGCACTTTCAAAATCTTTCGGTATAACACCGTAGTTGCCAATCAGCGGGAACGTCTGGGTCACAATCTGACCAAAATAACTTGGATCAGTCAATGTTTCCAGATATCCATTCATGCCCGTTGTAAATACCGCTTCACCGGTTACAACTCCGGTAGCGCCAAAACTTTTCCCTTCAAAAACCAGTCCATTAGCAAGGACTATGCAGGCTTTAGTACTCATACTAAAGCCAAAGTATACCTAAAAACCGGAGTTATGTATATAGAAAGGAAGTGCATTTTTTTGCTTTTTTTAACAAATACTGCATTTAGTGCAGTATATTGCAAGGACAGTAAATACGTACTTGGAAAATTAGCAAAAGTGTCGTATAATCTGAATATCTACTGTTCTATAACTAGCGCATAATCTTATTTTTAATCAGTCTATAACTTTCGTATAATAATGAATTTGAGGAGCAATTATGCCATTTAAGAGAAAGATTTATGATAAACTTCTTGACTGGAAAAATGAATTTTCCGGCAAAAAAGCGCTTCTCATTGAAGGAGCAAGACGAATTGGCAAGTCAACCATCGTTGAAGAATTCGGGCGCAACGAATACAAATCATATCTACTCATTGACTTCAACGACATCAGCCCCCTTGTCACTGATTGTTTTGAAAACCATCTCAATGACCTCGACACTTTCTATATGCTTCTCAGCACTGAATACGGAAAGGAACTTCATAACCGACAATCACTTATAATTTTTGATGAAATCCAGCGGTACCCAAAAGCGCGACAGTCAATAAAAAAACTCGTGCAGGATGGCCGCTACGATTTTATAGAAACAGGCTCCCTTATTTCCATTCATGAAAATGTAAAAGACATTACCATTCCATCAGAGGAACGTACACTTAACATGTACCCCATGGACTTTGAAGAATTCTGCTGGGCACTTGGTGAAGAAAAATTAACCGAATACATACGCACTTGTTTTGAAAAACAACAGCCACTTGAACAACCACTTCACAACAAAGCAATGCTACTGTTCAAACAATTCATGCTTGTAGGTGGAATGCCAAAAGCACTTGACCTCTACCTTTCATCAGCGAAAAATTTTAATAAGAGCGATGCAGAGAAACGCGACATCATCACTTTATATCGTGAAGACATAATGAAAATTGGAGTAAAATACCGTTCAAAGGTCCTCTCAATTTTTGATGGCATTCCTGGATTTCTTTCACAACACGAAAAACGCATTGTCTTTAACGAAATTGAAGACGGTTCCTTCTTTACACAATATGCAGACACATTCTTTTGGCTTGCCGACTCACGAATTGTAAACGAGTGTTTTAAATGCAACGATCCAAACATCGGTCTCTCACTCAATGAGAATCGCTCGTATGTAAAATGCTACATGGGAGATACTGGTCTTTTAGTAAGTCATGCATTTAGTGAAAATGAAATCACAAAAAATGAATTATACAAGCAGATTTTCAACGACAAACTTTCAATCAACGAAGGAATGCTCTATGAAAATACAATAGCACAAATTCTGGTAGCCAACGGACATAAATTATTTTTCTATACGCACTACAACGAAAGTACACATAAAAATGATATTGAGATTGATTTCATTCTCTCCAACCAAAGTAAAACACAATTCAAAATAACACCGATTGAAGTGAAATCAACAACAAAGTATCAATTCAACTCTCTAAAAACATTCACTTCAAAATTCAGAGAACGAATTGGTTGCTCCTACATCATTCATCCAAAAAATCTTTCTATTAAAAAAGATGAACAGACTGGAATTGAATACATTGCAATCCCACCGTACATGACAAGTGCGTTATAAAGGCAGATTACGTAATGAGCGCATTCTGAATAATCGTCTTCATCGCGGTGGAAGACAATTGTTTTTTAAATACAACCGGTATTCCTTCCTTCTGCAAATTCTTGAAGAACACTTCGGCACATTTAATTTTTTCAGTCTCAACACCACGAAGATCTGATTCTGCTTTTACATCCTTTGTTTCTACGATGAGATTCAATTCGCTCTTTCCATCTGCTTTCTTTACTACATACATGAAGTCCGGACTATACGTTTCTCCTGTGACTGTTGGAATGGCAATTGATTTACGTGGAATCTTTCCATAAACGACGACTGAATTAACATCATTTGACTTTATATCAGCCCCTTCAAGTGGCGAATCGTATGCAATAATATCATAAAGATAATCGGCTGAAGGTTTACCTTGCTCGATAATCGTTCCAATTCTACCAATACTGATTGTATCTTTTGGCAAACCATTTGCATAATTAAGTACTGTCTGCTTTGTATTTTCACCGCTCACTTTTAAATATTGATATCTTCCTTCAAAATTTTTTATCTTCCAGTCTGTTACTTTAGCCACTAGCCGTTCCAACGACTGCTCATTAAAATCATCATTATTTAAAGTATTCTTTCCTGCTTTCTGCAATTTATTTGAATAACAATGAATCGCCTCGTTTATTTTATACGCAGGTATTTGCGTTCGCTCCGAAGCACGGTTTAAAAACTCACCATATAAAATAGGATGTGAAATAAATTCTTGCACTCCGTCCGCAGTGGAAATCATCATTGAGCCATCTTTGTATTGCACTACATCACGTCTGCTTGTCATAACACTGTTTGAAAAAACTTCATCTGAAAGGATCTTTGGAAGCTCCTGGTCCATCCGATCATCTAATTCCTTGCTAAAAACGAGCGCATATTTTTTGTTGATTGCAAGCCAAAGATTTTTAAGTTCGTTGTACTGTCCCTTTCTTATATGAATTTCGTCTTTCTGCTTCTTATTTGCATCCAGCACTTTACCATGTTGTAGCATAGTTGTATTCGATTTATTAAATTCAGGATATGTAACTATTAAACTATCAGCATTTTCTGTAACAACAGCATACGCCTCTGTGTCATCAGAAAGATGAACAGGAGTTGGATCAATGAAATTTCCAGTGAGCAGTGAAATAAAAAGCGCTTTGTACTCGACATTGCGCTTCGTTGCACATTCTTGTATATCTGAAACAGAAATATAATTTGCAGCAGGACGATCACCATTAATTTCAGCTATCAGTTTTTCTGCAAAATCTTCTTCGGTAAAATCAACAATGTAATTGAGCATAAATGGTTCGTCTGAAATACGGTTTCCATTTTCATCAACAGGAAGACGTAATCCACGACCCACTTCCTGAATTTTTGAATTGTCGCTTCCAGAAGAACGGAGCTTTGCAATAGTGAACACATTTGGATTATCCCAGCCTTCCTTCAACGTCCACTTTGAAAACAAAAAGCGCCGGGTGTTATACGTTCCATCTTCATTACGTATTGAAAGCAATTGCTTTTTATTTACCAGAATATCCTGCACTTCTGCTGCTATGGTTTCATCGCTGTCAGCATTGTCCTGCGAGAAATAACCTGCGTGACTTGCACTTATATCATCAAGCGTTGCAGTAAGGTATGCAGCATACTCTGATTCTTCTGGTTTCAATTCCTTAAGTAATTTTTTTATAGAAGCTTTCAAAAGTCGCTCAAACATTTCTTTTAAATACGGCTCTGTTTCTTCTCCATCATTTGTCTTTCCGCGATACGACGGAATATCATCAATGAAAAACAATGCCAGCGTTTTAATCTTTATCGTTCGATTGAAATTTATTCGCTCCGTTTCAAAATGGCGACGCAACGCCAAAGCAATCATTCCTTCCTGATATGAAGACAAAAAAGTATCAACAGTAAAACTTTCACCAACCATTTTCTGCATTCCATTGGAAAGAGAAATAAAATTCTTTCCAACTCCATCAATCGTCAAGTCTGAAAATGCAGATGAAATTCTACTTAAGCTGTCATCTTTTTTAAGCACAAATGTTTTTTTAGTTTCAGTTGATTTGTTCTGTTTTACTTCTTCTCTTGTTATTTGAAAACGCGCTTCTGATTTTCCAACAACGGAAATGAGCTTAACTTTCTCAGGAGTTTTTGAAGGAGCTTCAAAATGTTCTTTTGTAATTTCCTTAACAAGGCCGCTATTGAACGACTCGCAGGCATCAAGGTTGTATACTAAGTTTTTATAATCCTTTACTGTCTTTGCAGTATTTCCTCTTCCTTCTTTATGTTCCGGAAACGTTGCTCCAAATCGTATGACACACTCTGGTTCAATTTCTTCCATGAGTGTCTGCCACGCCTGCTGGTTGCAATTGAATCTATGTGGTTCATCAATAATTACAACAGGGTGAACCGACTTCAATGCATCAAACGGACGGTAGAAGCCGTTGATTTCGCAACCATAATCTGAACGTCTCATCATATCGCTCGTGGTAAGCAACTGCATGTTGGCAAGCAGCACACTAATATGACTAGTACCCCTAGTATTGGCACAAGTGAATTCAGTTACCGCAGACGGAAAATACTGCCGTCCTTTTTTCTTTGCTTTTGCTTCCAAAATGTATGAATCAAGTACGCCACGATAATCACATTCCTGAGTAAAATGGTATTTTGTATACGCATCAGTTATAAATTGTTTCGTTCCTGCCTTCACCGCAAGCGAAGGAACAAGAATAATGAATTTTGAAAGACGGTACCGTTCAAATAATTCATACATCAAATTGGTATACACATACGTCTTTCCTGTGCCCGTTTCCATCTTCACATCAAGATACAAACAGTGGTCGCTCTCATTAGCAGAAGCGAAGTTCTGCCATTCTGAAAAAACATCTGTTCGTGCTTTATCTAGTGCAGACTTCAATGCACTATCACTTATAGAAATTTGCGGATTATCAAAACCTGTTTTTGGAGCAGTAAATTGTACCGCATCAAAAACAGTGGTAAGTGCCATAAGAGCCTTCTGCTGATGTGGCAGTATTTTTTCTAGTTTTAATTGCTGCATGTTAAGTTCCTACATTAATACCGTACATCAAAAGTGATATTCAAATTCTTTTCACTATCTTTATATGATTGAAGATTTGCCTTTAACGCAGAGAGCATTGTCATAGTAAAGCTATATCCAAAGACAACTACATGCGTAAAGACAAACGAACTATCTTCTTCATATTTTTTGCACAAAGCAACAAGTGCCTTGTCAGAAAAATCACTATCGATTAAATACAAATGATGACCGCACGTATAAGCTTCATACGAATCAAGCTGCAATTTCTGCGGAACAGCAGTAAAACCGTAACTATCGCGCACCAACCATGTAGCCAACACTGTTGGAGTACCAAATTTTTTAAGCATGGAATTATCAGCCGTAAGAGTCTGCTCGTTAGGATCAAAATGTTCCAACTCTGTAATCGTTTTCTGTGAAAGATGTTCAAGCGTAAAGTGTTTAAAACCTAAATCCACTTTTGTTTCGGGATATTCATTTCTAATTTTTTCCGCAGCCTTTTCAATTCGAGCCATACCTATGTCACAAATAGTTTTAAATCCTGCTTTCTCTGCTTCACTGTTTGACTTTACTACTTCAGGTAATTGAACAAGTATATATTTACGTTTTCCTTCTTTACCATCAGCCTCGTCTTTTACATTCATTTGCATGACAGCATGTGCCGTTGTTGCTGAACCAGAAAAGAAATCAAGAATAACATCATCAGAAATTGAAGTGTGATTAATGAAACACTCAACTAATTCTACAGGCTTTGGATTTGCAAATAAATCTTTACGACCAAATAAATCTGTTAATTCATCCGTTCCATCGCCAGTATTTCCAATATCGTATAATATACTTCTTTCTTTTAAGATCTTATCCTGATCATTAAAATACTCTTTTTCGTATGGAATCCATTTTCCATTTTTTTCTTCCCAATAAAGTAACTTATTAGTAATAATTTCATTCATTCGTTCTTTACCAACTCTCCATCTGCCTGGATTGCCATCAGGTGCTATCGGATAGATTTTTTTCTTATCAGGTGCAAGTAATGGGAAATACATACTCTCCCTATCTTCCTTTCGGGCAGAGTTACCCCATTTGGCTAATTTGGTTGTTTTAAATATTCCACTTTGATCTTTCTTGTTAAATTCTGATTTATTTCTTTTTTCAATTTGCTCTATCCATGTGAAATTTTTTTGTCGTGAATAAACTAATATATATTCATGTTCGATAACAAAAGCTTCTTTTGTTTGCCCACCTCCCTCTTTTTTCCTCCAAATAAAATTGCCAACAAAATTTTCTTCCCCAAACACTTCATCACAAAGTAATTTGAGATTTGCCTGTTCATTATCATCGATGCTAATAAAGATAATTCCATCTTCTTTAAGAAGACCGCGTGCAAGAATAAGTCGCGGGTACATGAACATAAGCCATGCAGAATGTGATGAAGAATTTCGTGTTGTCAAATCGAGAACACGTTCCGCCTGCTCTTTGGTAAGAGAAAGCTTCTCTTGAAGAATTTCTGGCGTTAATTTGAAATCATCTGTATAAGCAAAATCATCGCTGCCAGTGTTGTACGGTGGATCAATATAAATGCACTTAACACTTTTTTCATACGATTGGAGCATATGTTTTAACGCATCAAGATTATCACCTGAAATATAAATGTTTTCACTTGTAGCATTTCCGCTTTTTTTATTATGGGCGACATCAGGTTGAATTACCGTTTCTGTTTCAAGTTGAGAGACATATCGCGCATACGTCTTGCCAAGAAATTGCAAACTGTAGCCTTCATTGATTACGGTAAAATTATCCGCCATTATTTGACGGAACTTTTCAATATCAAATTCACCATCACGAGTAAAGCAACCAGGAAAATGCTCTTTTAACAAAGCAATTTTTGAATCGTTTAATATAACTTTTTCATTGGAAACAATGGTATTCTTTATCATTTTGCATTCACTAAAAACGAAAATTTCCATCAAAATCAATTTTGGTGGAGTTTTCCAATTATACCCTATTTTGTGGAAATGTCCAAATATTTAGAACAAAATTGGAGAATTTCTATAAAAATGGATAAGTATGAAGGATAAGTCTGTACACTTTTGGGAAAATGTTGAATCGCTTCTTGAATACACTGGCAAGGACAGAAAAGTACTTGCTGCGGAAGCACAGTTTGATGTTTCTAATATTACCAAAGGAATTAAGGACAACAATATTCCCGGAGTAGACACTGCGTATCGGATTGCACGTGCATTTGATGTTCCGCTTGAGTATTTAATAGACGGAACTTCAACAGCGAAAACAGTGGCGGAAAAACAACAGGCTGAGGAATTAAAAAAATTTCGAAAGTACCGCAAAGTAATTGATGATCTTGATGCGCTCGATGAGGAATCACGCGAACCAATCATCAATATGATTGCAGAACTTAGAAAAACAAGACAAAATAGCCTTTAATAAATTATTTCTATGTATATCTTTAAATCTTTCTTGTTACACTGAAATTATTTTTTAAACCTGATGATCTCTTAATCTCTTGTTTAAAAGTTTTTCCCATCTTCTTTCTCTACTCTTTAAACAAATAACAAAACAGAGACATGCTTCTAACAAATACTATGATAAAACAAATAAAAATTCAGAATTTACTTTGTCTTTGGCTCTTGTTAATTTTATTTCAAGATTAGTTTGTGTATGCATAATGGCTGTACTTGCAATAACTTCAGGTAACCGCACAAAGTCCAATTTGATTGAGCAGGGCACAAGCTGTGTAATGTAGCTTATGCCCTGCTCGGTTTATTGTTTATTAAATAATTTAATTCTGTTTATTCAGATGGTAAATTGGTAAGCCTGGAATTATTATTGGTGTTTTGCTTACATATGCTTTGTATTCTTCATCGTTTCCGTAATGCCTCATTTGTCTTTTTTCAAGACGTTGTGCTCCATTAAACATAATATACACAATGCTCACGTAAGAAAGAACAGCGATAATCCATTGGCCAACATTTTTGTATGTTGTAATTCCACCGACAAACACTCCGGTCCAAAATAATATTTCTCCAAAGTAATTTGGACAACGCACTATACGATATAAGCCTCTTGTTGCAACTTTATGCGGATTCTCTTTTTTCTGTTTATCCTTTTGAATATCTGCCAGAGTCTCAATGACAAGTGCCACAACACTTAAGCACGTGGCAATAATAGGAAGCACAATATCGGTGGAACCGTTGTATATGCGATAGAACACCGGTGTAACTTGAATATCATACAATACTGAGCAGAAAATCCAAATGGACAGTTTTACAAAGAACGGTATCGGTTTATCAACTTTAATATCATTCTTCATTGTTGCACGATAAGAAGCGCTTTTTATTTCCCTGTACAACAAAAACCCAGAAAGGCGTGCTCCGTAAACAATTAGCAACAGGCATTCTACTACGTTTATTGACGCCATTTGTTTTGCAAATAGAGCAAATAGGACAATACCAAGACCTGCGATTGCAAATCCATATCCAATAGAAAGAAAATATACGTACTTATAAAAACCAACTGAACTCAAAATCAATGCAGCAATAAAAAAGATCAACAAAAAATTCCAGCCCATATACACACTCCTTTATTTTGCAAAGCTCTGTTTAATGTATTCAGCAAAACTATGATCTCCATATTTCACTTCGCTCACCATATCGTGCGTTAGCGTCACCTTGCCAAACATGATGACGCCCGCCTTGCCGTTGCGCTTAAGTTTATTAACAAACGCCAATATATTAAAAAGAAATCCTGGCGCACGTTTTATTACCGGCGTTTTTCCGGCAGCGGCAAAACACATGTTGGCAATTTCTTCGTATGTATATGTTTCCTTTCCACCAATGCCAACTGTCATGTTCTCATCGCCTAAGTGTTTTACAATGTAATCTGCAAAATCGGGCGTGTCGATGACATTTGCACTGACTGGTTTCTTACCAAGTAAAGACACCGTCCCTTTTTCAATCATTGGTTTAAAGACATGAATAATATCGTAGAAATATCCTGACGGTCGATATATAAGATATTTCATGCCACTTCTTTTAAGCTCTTCTTCCATAAGAAATTTTGAATGAAGAATAGGAACTTTAGGATCAATGTCTGTATGCAAAACAGAAACATAAATAAATTTCTTTACTCCGGCAGCTTTTGCTTCATTGAGCAAATTTACATTTCCTTGATAATCAATTTGATAATTGGTAACAATTGCAGATGCCTTTGTCAGTCCCACTGTTGAAATAACAATATCCGCGCCATCGCACAATCCCTTAAGTGCTTTCGGGTTAGTTACGTCAAGTTTCTTGAATGTGTACTTGCCGTGCAACTCCATATCACGTTCAATGACATCGGCAGCAACAACTTCATGCCCTGCTGCAAGCAACGCACGAAATATATCTCCACCAAGATGACCATACGCTCCTGCAAGAACAATTTTCATTCATTACCTCCTCACTTGCTTTTATTCGCTTGTGCTTCTTCTGAATATAAAAAAAACAACACAATTTGCATCACCGTTTCAAATTGCAACTGAGAACTTCCTGAACAAATAAGAATATTCTCTGCAAGAAATAATTCACTCTGTACATCACTTTTCTTTGGGGGGAATTTTTTAAAAACCTCATGCACACAGGAAGCAATTTGTTTGATAAGCAACTGATGGCGTTTCTTAAACGCCGCCTGTTGTCCACCAGTAAAAACATATCCTTCCCAAACAACATTATAAATCTTATTAAATTTCACAATGCTGTCATAAATTACCAGCAACGCTTGTTTTACATTTAGAGATTTTTCTATCTTTCCGGTGGCATGGGCAAGTAGATTTTGCCAGTCATCAAGCATAACGCTACCGGCCATAATTTCTTTTGAGGAATAATAATTATACACCGTGCCAACCGCAATATTGCATTCTTTTGCAACACGACGAATGGTAAGCGCTTCGTAACCTTCTTGAAGGAGTATTACTTTTGCCTTTTCCAGCAATGTCTGTTTAATATTCTCAATGACTTTTGGCATGTTGCTTTTCTTCTTTCATAAAGTTATTATGAACATGTTCATAATAATGCTACTTCTTATTAAACGTCAAGCATAAAAAAACCGTTGCCTGCATAAGCAAACAACGGTTTCTATTGTCAAAAGAATCAAAAATTACTTTCCACAGATTTTTGTCTGGCACTCATGATAAATCTTTGAAGTTGTCTCAACAACATCTGCAGGTATGCTCTTTATATTTGCATCTCCGTTCAAATGATTTGCCTTGAGCCAATCGCGCAGGAACTGCTTGTCGTAACTTTTTGGAGAAGTGCCGACTTTATATTCAGCTGCATTCCAGAAGCGGCTTGAATCTGGAGTAAGAACTTCATCGCCAAGAACAAGTTTGCCTTTTTCATCAAGACCAAATTCAAATTTGGTGTCAGCAATAATAATTCCATTCTTGAGCGCGTGTTTGTATGCTTTCTTATAAATTTTAAGCGCTACTTTCTCAATTTTTTTACCGAGCTTTTCACCGATATCTTTTTTCATTTCATCAACGGTAACATAAATATCGTGTCCTTCCTTTGCCTTTGTTGAAGGTGTAAGAATTGGCTTATCGAGTTTTTCTGCTTCTTGATATGTTCTATTGAATGTATAGCCACAGAAAGGCTTTCCTTCTTTTGCAACGTCATACATTGAACCAAACATATAACCACGCACAATGAATTCGTATGGAATCATGTTAAGTTTTTTTACAAGGATAGTGCGACCTTCGTACTCTGGTTTTTGAAAATCAGCAGGCATGTCTTTAAGGTCTGAAGAAATGAGGTGGTTTTTTACAATACCCTTTGTGCGGGCAAACCAGAAATTTGAAAGCGCATTGAGCACTTTTCCTTTGTCAGTAATCATTGTTGGAAGAATGACATCGAATGCTGAAATACGGTCGGTGGTCACAATGACCATTCTGCCGTCTTCAAGATCGTACACTTCACGGACTTTTCCGCTAATAATTTTTTTCATACAAAAAGCTCCTCTGCTGGTTAGAACGATACGATATAGTAGCGTTTTACTTCATTCTTTTCAATATTTTTCATTTACTTTCATCATGGCGCAAATTTATCATACGTTACTACCGTTGAGTGTTTTTGTTACAAGAATTCCGTTCTTGTACACTAGTTTGAGTGAAAAAAAAGGAGCATCTTCTGCAAGAAGTTTTAAAAAAATTTTATCTCCTTCCCACAGATTAAGTTTCTCTATGTCTCTCTTTTTTACCCATTCTAACTGACCTTCATCGCATAAAATCTGCGTACCACAAAACTGATTCGCCGTATAAAGGCACATATATTCAGCAGGATTATTGTCTGAAATAAATGTAACTATTCCTCTAAAAGAAAAAGACTCAAGGGTAAAACCTGTTTCTTCCCGCACTTCACGGAGTAGACAATCTTCAGGACTTTCTCCATTTTCAAAATGTCCGCCGACACCTATCCACTTGTCGTGATTTTCGTCATTTTTCTTTACCGTACGATGCAGCATAAGGTAGGAATCATTTTTTTCTATATAGCATAATGTTGTTAAACAAGATTTCATGTTTGCAATACTACCTTGCTGAACAAATTGATACAAGCGTTACTCTATTCCATTCCCACACATTCTGCGATATACTTTTAAACATATGAGATCTCTTTTTTATTTTATTCTGCTACCGGCTCTGCTGCCTGTAGGATTTATCATTTGGTATATTTACTCGCAAGACAAGGTAGAACGTGAGCCTGTGGGTATGGTTGTAAAAGTGCTGTTGTTCGGCGCAATTTTTTCTCTTGTTGATATTCCTGTTGAAAAATATTTGCAGCAAGTTATTTCCTCATATTATCCACAGGAAAATTTACAATATGAGTTAATGGAAAATTTCATTGGTGTTGCATGCGTTGAGGAATTTACAAAATGGCTGGTCCTTTTTTTCTTTGTGTGGAAGTCACGAAATTTTGACTATAAATTTGACGGTATTGTATATGCTGTTGCCGCATCTCTTGGTTTTGCCGGACTTGAGAATCTAATCTACGTGTGCAATTATGGAACAAGTGTTGCTTTTTCTAGAGCGCTGTTTGCAATTCCCGGACATGCATCTTTTGGCGTTGTCATGGGATTCTTCATTTCGCGGGCAAAACATTACAAACTTGAAAATAGAAACATACCATCCTTTTTATGTATGCTTCTTTGTTTGCTGATTCCTATTTGTATGCACGGAGCGTATGATTTTCTCCTTAGCCCCGCAGCGAAAGAACAGAAATTTTCGCCGTATTTCTTACTGCTTGTAATTGTCATTGATTACATTGTCTTTTTACTTATCCGCCATGAATCAAAGACGGACAAGCCTCTTTAAAAACGCAAGAATTTATTTGCCATCTGAAGAATTAGGTGATAGAATTACTATCAGTTGAGAAGTGATTGTACCACAAGGAGTATATGATGAACAAGAAATTACTTTTTACGCTGATTTTTACTCTGGTTGCAGCAGCAGGAGCTTTCGCCGCAGAAGATGAATCAGCTGAACCGTCATGGAAATTTACTGCCGTCACCGATTTTGCTTGGTATCCAAAATCAGCTTACGTTGCAGACACAACATCGCACTTTGCGCCAATTACCGGAGCATACAGCGGTGTTCAAATTAGAACGACTTTTAACGCAGCATATAAAATTCCTGTGCTCACTAGTTCAGGCGCTCTTTTTTCAGGAAACAATGTAACGCTAACCGGAAGCCTTGAGCTTACTCCTATTACGCTCATGCCTAAAGTTTCAATTTCTTTTACTCCTATTGCTTTTCTTAACTTTTCTGCAGGAGGAATGGCAGGCACCGGCTGGGATTTAATTGGAATGCAAGCAATGTCTCAGTACAACAGTCTGTCTGTGGCATATGATTCTTTGCCGGCTTTTTCTACATGGTATTTCAAAGGCTGGGCCAATGGAACATTTATGTTTGACGTAGCTGCATTGTGGCCGGGAGACTGGCATCACATTGTAACTGTTGCTACATACGAAGTAAGCTATACGACAATGACAAATGAAACAAGCGCCGTATGGGACTGGCAGACAAGCAAAAACTCTGCAACGGGATTACAGTTCTACCAATCTTACGTGCTTGGCTACCAAATGCCAACTATTGTGTCGATTGTAGGTGTGCGTGCGGAACTTGCAGGACATTATGACGCCGGTGATTATGGTGTCTATGCAAACAATCTAAATGGTTCTTTTATCACTATGGATGTTAGCCCGCTTATGCAGCTCACCTTCTCTAAGAAGGATTCCATGTATATCATGTTCAACTTTGAATCTCGGCGTGGATTTGCCGAAGCGCATACAAAGACTGATGAAGAACCGCTGCTTACATACACTGGAAGCGAATGGTTCTTTAACCGAGTCGCCTTTAGCTGGACACACACTTTTTAAAATTAGTTAATTTCTTTTCGAAAGGTCCTGCTTTTTGCGGGACCTTTATTTTTTCTGTTCAAGCGGGCGGAGTTTTCTTTTTGAAACGGGCGCTCGTATTAAGAAACTAATAATATCTTTAGCACAAAGCTGAATTTCTGCAAGGGAAAGCTTGCCTTCCGCAAGAGAAGAAATGCCGTCGTCTCCCAGGCAATTTTTTTCTGCGCCGTCATTGTCAACAACCATATACAAATCATTACGTGCGCGTATCATTGACGCTATTTTTTTATTTGAATGTTCGCCGCCGGTGACACAATCATTCATTGTAGCAAACCAGTCTGACATTACCAGCCCGTTAAAATGGAATTCTTTACGAAGTATGGTATTTGTCAAATCATAATTTGATGCATTCATATGTCCGTTAAGCGGATTGTACGATGTCATTATTGCATCAGCATGTCCCTGTCTGACAACATGTTCAAATGCAGACAAATAAATCTCTCGCAAAGCGCGTTCAGATACAACTGCATCAACGCCATATCGATTTGCTTCCTGATTGTTTGCCGTCATATGTTTAACTGTTCCAGAAACACCTCCGGCCTTAAGCCCCATAAGCGCCGCGTCAGCCATCACTCCGGTAACAAATGGGTCTTCGGAATAATATTCAAAATTCCTACCGTTAAGCGGGCAACGATGTATATTCATTCCCGGACCAAGCAACATATCTATTTTATGAGACGCGAGCTCTTTGCCTTCAAACATATACAGTTCCGCAACGAGCTCAACATTCCACGTACACGCGAGCATCGTAGCATCCGGCATAAGGCTTGCTTGCGTTCCATCAGTCATACGTACACCCGACGGACCATCTGAACAACCGGCAACCGGTATACCATACTTGTAAAGAGCTTCACTCACTCCGCCAAATGCACCCGCAATACCAGATGTTACTTTTTTGCTTTCCATTCCTTCACCACGAACAAGAGTGGTAAGTTCTTCCTTGTTCAACTGCGCAACGAATGCATCAAGTCTGAATGGTTTACGCCGCACGTCAGTAAATGTAATGCCTTGATTGCCTGTTATCGACATTGATTCAGGGATATTTTTATTAATACGACTTTGCAAATCAACTTCATTAAGCGGCACGTCTTCATAAAGCAAGTCATATGTGCCATCGTTTTTCTTTGCAGACGGATGCATCCGCTTAAAAGGTTGCACGGGAGCACAAGCCTGTTCTTGCCGGCTCATCAACATTGTGCTCAAAATATGTATTGAATCATTGCCATCGATTTTGATTCGCGTAGCTGTGTGAGAATCTGTTCCTACATACAAATAATATGAACCCTCTTCAAGAACGTAACAGGATTTATATCCGGTTATTCCGCTATCATCGTACGATGCCATGTCTTGAAGCGAAAAGGAAAGCATTACTTTTTCAGATTCCCCTGGTTTAAGAAGTTTTGTCTTTATGAACGCACACAAAACACGCGCACTCTTGCCAAGTTTTCCTTGTGGAGCTTCGTAGTACACTTGAATTGTCTCTTTACCAAAATACTGCTTGCCGGTGTTTTTTACGCGAACAATTATAGTAACGATTCCTTTTTTATCAGAAGCCTTTAAAACAGAAAGGGAGAATGTTGTATATGAAAGACCAAAGCCAAAAGGAAATGCTATCTTGTCGCGGGCAAATGTTTCAAAATAACGATAACCAACAAAAATATCTTCCTCATATACATTCCGACTAACACCGCCAAAATTTTTTATTGCAGGATAATCATTTATTGAACAAGCAATTGTGTCTGCAAGTTTACCGGAAGGAGTGCTCACTCCGCAAAGAATATCTGCCGTTGCATTGCCGCCTTCCATTCCACCAAACCAAGAAATAAGCACTGCGGTAATATGTCCGTTGAATGCATCATCATTCATCCAGCTCATGTCTATTATGCCTGCAATATTCAGCACAACAGTCACCTGCTTAAACGCGTTGCATATAATTCTGAGCACATCGCGTTCTGTGCGAGTAAGATAATAGCCGCCTTCTACGGCTGCATTGTCACGCATTTCTCCTGCGGTACGGGCAATGACAAATACCGCTTTATTAGAAATAGCTGCGGCGTCACCGGCAAGCACTTCGTCAATTGGCATTTCTTTCTGACTCCACGGTTCCGACTGCCAATCCTTACTGTGTTCTGCAGGATTATCTTTAAGCCATTTTGTGTAGATATGAGAAAGTTCCTTGTTAATCAAAGGATTGTGTCCGGAAGATTTTTTTCTGAGCATTCCACCAAGAAGATTTGTTTTATACGGCGCATTTACTTCGCCACCAGAACCTATGCCAGTCTGATAATAATCAATCTGCGCCCTTCCAAAAATTGAAACTGAATCAGCATCTGTATACGGCAACGTTTTGTTTTCATTCTTTAACAAAACAGAACCTTCCGTTGCGGCTTCCCGTATCTTATCTGCAAAATTCATTTTCAGCTTCCTTCACCATCACTTTTTTTCGCTACAGGAATTTTGTTTTGTTTTCCTAAAACGATTCCTTATTATACCACAGTACCCGCAGAATACAAGCAAAGTTTCTTGTCGTTCTAACTTGATTTTATTTGTAGAAGGCAACATCTTTAGCATTTATAAAAAAAGCCGGCAACAGTTGCGTCACCGGCTTATCTACAAATCACTGTTTAAATATGTAACAGCATCTTTGCAATAGTAAAATAAATGATTAACGAAACTGCATCAACAATTGTGGTGATAAGCGGACCGGCCATAAGCGCAGGGTCAGCGTGCACTAACTTTGCAAACACAGGCAGCAGTCCGCCGATAGTCTTTGCAAGAACAACAGTTGCTATCATTGCAAAAGAAACAGTAAGCGCAATGTTGAGATTTCCATTTGGCAACATAAAATAGATGCGCACAAAATCAACTGCCGCAAGCGCAATGCCAACCAACAGACTGACGCGCAGTTCCTTCCAAAAAACTTTGAACCAATCACGCATTTGTATTTCACCAACAGCCATGCCGCGTATAATAAGTGTGCTTGACTGACTTCCTGCGTTACCGCCAGTGTCTGTTATCATCGGCATGAATGTTACAAGCAGCGGAATAGTGACAAATGCATTTTCATATTTACCCAAAATCAATCCGGTGAACATATCAGCTATCATCAATCCCAAAAGCCACAATATACGATGGCCCGTCATTTCAAAAACGCCTGTCTTTAGATATGGTTTTTCTGACGGCTGCAGGGCGGCCATCTTTTGGAAGTCCTCAGTTGCTTCGTCTTCCATGACATCAACTGCATCATCAACAGTTACAATTCCCACAAGACAATTTTCTGCATCAACAACAGGAAGACTCAAGAAGTTATACTTGTTTAATAGCGAAGAGGCTTTTTCCTGGTCGTCTGTTGTTTTAATGCTGATGACATCTCGTTCCATGAGCGTACCAACAATTGCATTCTCATCAGCAAGCAGCAAACTTTTAAATCCAACGATTCCTTCCAGCCGACGCTGCATGTCGGTCACATACACGGTATAAATAGTTTCCATGTTTGCGGCAAGACGTTTTATTTTAGCAATTGAATCTTTTACTGTCATTTCCTTTTTTAAGGAGATGAACTGCGGCGTCATGATTGAACCAACGCTGTGTTCCGGGAAGCGTAGGAATTTGTTCACCAACTCGCGTGTCTCCGGCTTTGTGTGCTGAAGAATACGCTTCACCATCACTGCCGGCAAATCTCCCACAAGGTCAACCATATCATCAACAGCAAGGTCCGATATTATGGTGGTAAGTTGTTGGTCATTCAGAGAATTAACAAGCGACTCCTGGCTTTCAAGCGGCAGTTCCGCAAAAACATCTGCGGCGACTTCCTTTTCGGTCAGACTGAATACAACCATCTGCTGCTCAGCAGGCAGGCTGTTGATAAAATCAGCAGTATCAACTTCGGTAAGGTGCGTAAGGCGTTCCCGCAAAAGCGCATATTTGCGGTCAGCGGCGAGGGACAAAAGTTCCTCTTTGTTATAGAGATATTCTTTCATGGTTGTTTTTTAGACAACGGATGAAATCAGAATTGTTTTGGATTAAAACTTTACAGTCTGAAGTACATGCATTAGTTCATGCTTTTGTAAAACAAACTGCTTGATTTAAAAAGTCTGTGCGACCGGGCACAAGTGATAATCCATGTTCTGACTTCTACTACTGTCTGGCATAGATAACCTCCTGTGCAATAAGATGCGAACCCACACAAGGCCGCCGATACATTTTTAATGTACGAGGATAGTATCATTTTTTTAGAATGAGAGCAAGTATTATTGTGATTGTTCTCACAAAAATAACATGTTTCTAAAAAAAGGCGTTCTGTTTAGCTGCCAAATAAGCACCTAGTTCAGAACGCCTTTATATCTCAGAAAAAGTAATTTCTTTCCACTTCGCTAATTTTTTTTATTTTTATCTTTTCACTTTATTCTTTTACCTTGTTCTTGAGCAGCGCCGCAAAAGGATTGTACATTTCTGTTCCGTCATCGTTGCCCTGTCCAGCAAGATACTTCGCAGTCTCTTTGTCCTGCTCAACTGATGATGCGGTCACCAAAGAAACACGCTTTTCCGCAGCATCAACCTTTTCTACAACGACAGACATCGGCGCGCCAACTTTGTACACCTGACGCAAGTTTGTGTTGCGGTCAACACCTTCGAGTGCGGAAACATGCACAAGACCGTCAACGCCAGGCGCCAGTTTTACAAACACGCCAAATTCTGCAATGCGTGAAATAGTACCGTCAACTTTTGTTCCAACAGGAAACCGCTTTGCCACCGTATCCCACGGGTCAGCTTCAAGTTCCTTCATGCTGAGGGAAACACGCTCGTCTTCCCAGTCAGCCTTGATTATTTTTGCTTCAATTTCCTGACCTTCCTTAAGCACTTTGCTCACATCGTCCACACGGATGTGTGAGATTTCTGAAACAGGAAGCAATGCCTGGAAACCGTCGATGTCTACAAAAGCACCGTATTTTTGAAGCGACTTCACCGTACCCTTCACCACGGAGCCGACAGTCAGTTTTTTTGCAAGTTCTGCAAGTTTTTTGCTTTCCTGCATCTCACAGATTGCGCGGTTCGAAACGAGCACATCGCGGCCGTTGTTTTTATATTCCTGAATCTTGAACGTAAGATGCTGACCGACGAAAGAAGCTGCATCGCCCTTCTGCTTGTAACCCATCTGCGAGTACGGGCAAAACGCCCTGCTTGAGCCTATCATCACTTCGTAGCCGCCTTTGATTTCCTTTTCAACGTGACCTTCAATCGGAATACCGTTCTTGTATGCGCTTTCCAAAATGGAATTGTCCGCCTTGCCACCAGAAAGTTTTGTGGTAAAATGCAGCTCGTCGTTCATGCCGTCAAGGAAAAATGCTTTGATGGTGTCGCCAACATTCACTTTTGCATTGCCGTTTTCATCGCTTAATTCTTTTTTATCAATGACGCCCTCGCTCTTTAAGCCAAGGTCTATAAAGACTGTGTCGTTTGATATTGCAACTATTTTTGATTCAATCTGCTGTCCCGGTTCAAAAAGATGTTTCATTTGATGCTCCGCTGTTATAAATTTTTTCTAATTCCTGAACAGTATAGAACATTACAGCGACAGTTTCCAGTAAGGGCAAAAGAAAAGAAATTTGCTTATTATTGAGGAATTCAAAAGCTGTTTTGAATATATTTTTGCTCCATAAAAATAACATTTCATTATATAATAACAAATTATAAAAAATATTCTAGACTTTTCCCCGCGATTGACGTACATTCATTTGTATGCGGAGCGAAAAACAAGCTCCGTAGAAAAAGCATATTGAGGTATTTATATGAACATCAAATCACTAATTACAAACATTCTCTGCATCGCGGGAATTACCGTCGCTCTTGCAGGATGTACTTCTTCTTCTAAAAAAACAGGTAATACGCTTGCACTCGATTCAAAAGCGTGGAAGTTTGATGAAAAAAACAACGTCTACTACCAACTGGATGTTGCATACGCGACAAATCCCCAGGCAACTGATATTGAAAAACTCAACATCTACGTACCGGCAGCGTATTTTGATGCAAAAGACAACGGCAACGGCACTTATACAGCAACGATAAACACTTCCGCAACCGTACACGGCTATACTGCAGAAACTGCTCCAATTGTGTTTCCGCTTGAAACGCCAGGATATGTTGCGCAGACACCGGCAACAGAATACAGTGCGGACGGAGTGACTACTTTTACAAACGAAGGATTTGTATATGTCTTTGCAGGAATGCGTGGCAGAGACAATGGCTATAATAAAGATGGTTCTCTTGCATACGCAGGTGGCGCGCCGTGGGGAATCACGGATCTTAAGGCAGCAGTACGATATGTACGCTATAACAGCGATGTTCTTCCTGGCGATATGAATGAAGTGTACACCGGCGGAATGTCAGGCGGCGGCGCTCAGAGTGCGCTCATGGGTGCAACCGGCGACAGTGAATTATACACACCTTATCTTACCGCAATCGGCGCGGCCCTTACCGGTAAAGACGGAAACAAACTTTCTGATGCGGTAACCGGCAGCATGGACTGGTGTCCTATCACAAACCTCGATTTTGCAGACGAAGCATACGAGTGGAACATGGGACAGTTTTCTTCAACAGGCAAACGTGCTGGCACAACATGGACCTCTGCACTTTCAACAGATTTGGCCAAGGCATGGGCTGACTATTTTAATAAACTCAACCTCGTGTCACCAGACGGAACACCACTTACTCTTACAGAATCTAAAGAAGGCATTTATCAGGCAGGAACATATTACGATTATTTAAAGAGCGTAATTGAAAATTCTCTCGACAATTTCCTGGTTGACACAACATTCCCGTACACCGTTGGCAAACAAGCATTCAACGCTGCGGCAAGATTTGGCGGAGGTGTAAACAACCTTCCCTTCATGATGGGCGGAACAAACAAAGCTCCGGCAAATAATCAGAGTGCTCCGGCTGGTGGACAACCTCCTGCAAACGGACAAATGCCACAAATGGGCGGTCAGCCTCCAGCAGGTGCAATGCAAGGCGGTGGAGCAGGCAGCACACAAACAGATATTGGCGTCACCTACAATACTCCGGCAGAATATGTTGCATCTCTTAACAAGAACGGCACGTGGGTTTCTTACGACAAGACAACAAACACTGTAAAAATTACAAGCATAAAGGATTTTGTAACTCACTTAAAGAATGCAACAAAAGGTGTGGGTGCCTTTGATGACATAGGAATGTCCCAGGGAGAAAACAAACTCTTTGGAACAGGCGAATCCGACGCACTCCACTTTGATACAACAATAGCCTCTCTTGTCAAAGCAAACGAAAGCAAATACGCCCAGTTTGCCGACTGGGATGAATCTATTATCAAGTCATATGCAGATGGCCTTGCTTCCAAAGACAGCATTGGCAGCACATCACAAATACGACAGGACATGTACAATCCTCTCTACTATTTGAGCAGCTATTACGATGGCTACAACACATCAACAGTTGCCAAATATTGGAGAATACGCACCGGCATTGAACAATCAGACACTGCTCTTACTACAGAAGTTAATCTTGCACTTGCACTCAAAGCAGACAAACGCGTCTCCGCGGTAGATTTTGAAACCGTCTGGAACATGCAGCACACCATGGCTGAACGGACTGGCAGCAGCATGGAAAATTTCATCGCATGGATACACGAATGTGTTGCTTCTGATGCCGCGGCAAAAAAATAAGGTACGTTTTTAAAACAAAAAATGCGTTTCCGTAAATTGAATTTCATTCAGTCTGCGGAAACGCATTTATTTTTTAAAGTGCCTCTTTTTTTATAATCTTTCTTTAACAAATGAACACCTCCTAATTTGACGAAAATTTAATTTTCTGTTATTATAGTAATCACTATAATATAGAAGGAAATGCACAGGAGCTTCCTGCAAGCAAATGCTTCCTGTTGCATACGCGTGGAGCAACAGGCGCTGCCGGCAAAAGGCGCGCCTTTTCTTTTTTAATTGAGGAATAAAAATGAACGACAAACTGATTATTACCATTGATTGTGAAAAAGATTGTGGTGGCGAAGAAACAGCCGACATTCTCTCAAAACGCCTTCGCATCAAATGTTACGATAAAAAAACACTAGTTGATTCAGACGATGCAAAGGAAACTAATCTCAATGACAAAATCAAAAAAGCAGCTGCAAAAGAAAGTTGCATTTTTCTTTCATGCGGCGCAAATTCCGTTCTAAAATCACATCAGAATATTATTCGTGCTTTTATATCTTCTTCCAAAAGCCCAGATAAAGAAAATTCTTCTTTTAACAACGCAACAAATTATGATCTTGCCATTAATACTGCAATGATTGGAGAAGAAGGCGCCGTACAAGTTATTCTCGAGTATCTTACTGCTAAAAGCTGAATTTTTGTAACTCTACTGTAACAAAACACTTTGTATGATATACTGCTTCGGAGTGAGTGTTACTAGAAAGGAGTTCGCTTATGAGAAAATCTCTTCCTGTCGTTTTGTTTTTATTAGTTGTTGTTTCTTTAGCTTCGTGTAAACCAGCAAAAAAGACTCTCGCACCAGACTTTACCATTCAACTTTCTGATGGAACTCAAAAAACACTTTCCGCGTTAAAAGGGAAAGCTGTACTCATTCATTTCTGGGCAACATGGTGTCCGCCTTGTGTCAAAGAACTTCCGGGCATGGATGCGCTTGCAAAGAAAATTGTTGCACAGAAGAATACAAAACTTGAATTCATTGGCATTTGTGTTTCTGACACCGAGCAAAACCGCGCTTCTTTTATGCAGAAAAACAATTACACTTTCCCGTGCGGACTTGATGAAAACGGAACTATTGCCGCAAACAAATATGGCGTTCAAGGAATCCCTACTTCAGTTCTTGTTTCTCCAGAAGGTGAAATTATAAAGACAAATGTCGGTATGATGACTGAAGCACAACTTGCTGATTTTGTAAAAGAGTATGTTAAGTAATATAAAAAAGTCCGCAATCAGGACATATTTTTGTTGCCGTAACAAATGTGACTGCTCTGCAAAAAAAGTAGCCCTTTTCTTACGGCGGCTTCATCTTTCTACATTACAAATTGTTCTCTTGTGTTGCGGACTTGCTTTAGTCATTACAGGAATTATCTTAGGTGACTGTAGTTCAATTTTTCATAAAGCAATCTTTATCTGTATGGAGTGTATAGGAATTGGCTGAAACTATTTTTGAAACAAATCAATCTACTCCTCCTACTTCCACTCCAATAAACCAAGCCCCCTTGCACGAAAAATTTGATGCGTACAAACACCGGCGCATGATACAAATTGTTTCAATGCTGATTTACAACGCTGACATAAAAAATTGGTTTAAAGGCTCGGTTTCTCATTCACCAGCAAAAAATATCTGTGTTCCTGGTCTTAACTGTTATTCGTGCCCGGGAGCAATTGCTTCATGTCCGCTCGGTTCCTTGCAAAACACAATTGCAAATGGAAAATTCCCATTCTTTATCACAGGATTTTTATTACTCACCGGAACACTACTTGGCCGCGCAGTATGTGCATTCTTGTGCCCTGTAGGATTCATTCAGGAATTGCTTTATAAAATTCCCACAAAGAAAGTACCTAAGACAAAAACTTTGCTCAGCATTTCAAGAGGCGCTTCCCTTGCAAAATATATGTGTCTTTTTTTATTATGCATTGCAGCACCGCTTATTATTTTCTTTAGAGACGGAGTCGGTTCACCAATTTTCTGCGCATGGATTTGCCCCGCAGGAACAGTTTCTGCAGGTTGGCCGCTTACTATTCTTAACGAGTCGCTCAGAAAAACAATAGGATTTCTTTTTTCATGGAAAACAGTAATTGCCGTTATCATTATTGCAGCATCAATTTTTGTATTCCGCCCTTTCTGCAAATATATTTGCCCGCTCGGCGCACTGTATTCTTTCTTTAATAAAATTGCAGTTTTTGGCATAAAAGTGAATGAATCAAAATGCACACACTGCAACGCCTGCACGTATCATTGCAAAATGAATGCACTCAAAGTCAATGACCGTGAGTGCATCAGATGCGGAGAATGCTTAAACAAGTGCCTTTTTCACGCGCTTCATACTTGAATTTTAAACTTCTATTTTCTTTTCAAGTAGCCATGATGTAAGTGCAAAGTAGCAAGCTCCAAATACGGCAAATCTCCAGAGGTAATTCCACAAATTTGCAGAAGCATTGTTTCCATACAACGTAAAATTCTGCATTCCCAAAAAACCAACTCTCATTGGAATGTAAAACAAAAGGAAAATTATCAGGCCAATTAAAAAAGGATTTGGCTTCTTTGTATGAATAAATGCAGAATACAACGCATATGCACAGTTAATCGCTGACTGTAATACAAAAAATAAAATTATGCATGCCGCAGCATACTGTAGCGTATCTGCCAAATTTTTCACAAGTACAAATTTATATATTTGTTTAACACTATTCCAATATGTCTGCATACTGCCACCATTAACTGAAAAACCATTTATGTTTGTTTTCATGACAAGTCCAAGAGTTGGCCCCATGAATGAAAGATAAAATGCGGCAGGAACAGCATAAATAATGTATTCAGCAAGGTTTAAAATTTGCTTTGCGCAAAGCAAAGCCCAACTGTGTTCAGGAATAAGCAGCATAAGATAATTTGTATCGCCAAACAAAATTGACTTTATGTTACCTCCGCCACGCACAAGTGCATATACAGGAATTCCAATTGTGCCGGCAACGATACCGATTTTGTATAAAAACATTCCAAAGAACGTAATGTTTCCTGACTTTGTTTGATATGCTATAAAATTAATTAGCACCGTACCAAGAAGAACCGCAGCAAGCACAATGCTTGTATACAGAATACGTTTTTTCCCGGCTTTCCATTCTTGTTTAAAAGTTGCTTTCATTTTTTCCTCCGCTATGCCCGGTCTCTAAATCTTCTAATATATAGTTCATCTATATCAACACCGTTTTCTGCGCGAAGCTGTTCTGCGCTGCCAAATAATTCTATTGTACCGTCATAAATAAAGCAGACATCGTTGAACATGTGCTCAATGTCATGAACCAAATGTGTACTCACTATTATTGAAGAATCTTGGCTGTATGTTTGAACAATGGCAGAGACTATCCTTTCGCGCGCAACAGGATCAACTCCACCAAGAGGTTCATCAAGCAGATACAATTTTGCTTTGCGAGAAAAAGCAAGCACTAAATTTATTTTTTCCACCATTCCTTTTGACATTGCAGAAACCGGCACATTCTTATCAAGGTGTACAAAATCAAGCATATCGTACGCTTTTTGCTTGTCGAAGTCTGCAAAATAATCTTTGTAGTAATCAATCGCGTCTGTAGATTTCATCCATTTAGGAAGAATATTTCTGTCAGGAAGGAATGAAACACATTTTTTTGTTTCGATGCCTATTTTATTTCCACAAACAGTCACCTGTCCGCCAGAAGCTCTGAGCAGTCCTGCAACAATCTTCATAAAAGTTGTTTTGCCGCTACCATTAGGGCCCATAAGTCCCACAATACGTCCCGGTTCTATGGAAAGAGAAACGTCACGCAGCGCTGTTTTTACGCCGTATCTTTTTTGCAAACCGCTCACTGAAAGAATTGAATCCATGAGCTAACTCCTTCGTTTATAATCTTAAACTGTTTAAAGGTACTCGCAAACCAGATTAGCGTCAAGCAATATCGTTTTTTGCAACTATTACAATTTACTTTCTTGTCACAAAATAGTATTATACATGTATAGTGAAAACGCTTTTACGAAGAATAAAAGACAGAAAACAAAATTCTTTCTTCGATGAGAACGAACAACGTGTAAATCAGATTGTCAGCAAAATGTTTTATCTTGGCAATCTTACCGGTCCCGCAATCATTCTTGCGCGCTACTTTAATATTTTTCCTGGCGTTGCATACAAACCTGTTATCATTTTTACAATCTTGCTTCTTGGACTCAGCATTTTTCAATTCATTTTTTCTAAGAAATATCCATACAGCCATGTAACAAAATATATTTCACTAGGCAGTTTGGAATTTCTTGTTGCCTTTCTTTCAACAAGAGACGGACTTTGCCTTTTCATCAGCTATGTTTTCGTCACTTTTTTAAGCTGCATGTATTACAATAAACGATTCACCGCCGGCGTTTCGATTGTAAGTTACGTGGTAATGATTATTACTTTGCTTTTCCGCAGCACATTAGTCATTCCTGAACCAGCGGACGGTCTTGTCGGAATGGAGTGGTTTGCTGCATACGGCTTTGGTGCAACAATAGAATTTTTTGTCTGCTTTATCATCTCATATAATATTACAAAGATATCCCGCGAAACGCTCGACACACAACATGACCAAGATCAAAAAATTAGAACGATGCAATCACAGCTCATTACCGGCTTTGCAAATCTTATTGAATCAAAAGATCCTACTACCGGTGAACATATTAAACGCACAAGCAAGTATGTTGAACTTATCAGTAAAAAACTCCGCGAGTTAGGCTTCTACACAGAAAAACTTACCGACTCAGAAATTGCATACATGGTAAAAGCAGCTCCGCTTCATGATATTGGCAAGATGGAAATTCCTGATGCAATCCTTACCAAGCCAGGAAAACTTACTCCTAAAGAATTTGAATTAATCCAACAGCATACGCTTATGGGCGAAAAGCTTATCGACACAAATCTTTCTAATGTAGAAGACGTGCGCTATACAGAAATTGCAGAAGTCATGGCTCTCTTTCACCACGAATGGTGGAACGGTAAGGGATATCCTTTTCATCTTATAGGAAACAAGATACCACTTCCTGCGCGCATTATGGCTGCCGCTGATGTTCTTGATGCATTGCTTACGGTGCGTCCGTATAAAGATGCAATTCCTCTTGACGACACGCTTGTTGTTATGGAAAATCTTTCTGGTATACAATTTGACCCAGCTGTCATAACCGCAGTATTTGCTCTCAAAGAAGAAATCAGAAAATTCCTTGGACAATAAAAAACCGGCAAAATTTCTTCTGCCGGCCTTTCTCTCTCTTTTTTGTTATATTAGTCTTTTGTCATTGCTGCAAATGGATCAACAGTCCGGTACATTTCACGCAGCTTTGGTTTTTCAATTTTACCTGTTGCATTGCGTGGAACGTGGGCAAAGATTATCTTGCGCGGACGTTTATATTTTGGCAGCTCAAGACAGAAATTGTTTACATCTTCTTCAGTGCAGGTATGTCCTGGCTTCACTTCAATGATAGCGGCAGCAATTTCGCCTAAGCGTTTGTCTGCAAGACCAATCACTGCTACATCTTTTATAGCATCCATCTTGTGCAGGAAATCTTCAATCTGCACCGGGTAGAGGTTTTCTCCGCCGGTGATAATGACATCCTTCTTGCGGTCAACAAGATAAATAAAACCGTCTGCATCCTGCATCGCCATATCGCCGGTATAGAGCCAGCCTTCTTTGTCGAGCACTTCGGCAGTTGCTTCGGGATTCTTGTAATAACACACCATGACGCCAGGACCCTTTACTGCAAGTTCACCAACATCGCCCTGCTTCACTTCATTGCGCTGTTCGTCAACAATCTTCGTCTGCCAACCGTAGCCAGGAACACCGATTGCACCAATCTTGTTCGTATTCTCCACACCAAGGTGCACGCATCCCGGACCAATCGATTCTGAAAGACCGTAGTTCGTGTCGTATTGATGCTTCGGGAAATATTTCTTCCAGTCTTCAATGAGCTTCTTTGGAACAGGCTGAGCGCCAATGTGCATAAGACGCCACTGGTCAAGGTGATAGTCGCTCAACTTCAAGTCGCCGCGGTCTAACGCGTCAAGAATATCCTGTGCCCACGGTACGAGCAGCCACACGATAGTGCAGTGTTCATCAGAAACAGCTTTAAGTATAAACTCAGGTTTTGTTCCGCGAAGAAGCACTGCCTTGCTTCCAGAAATGAGCGAGCCAAACCAGTGCATCTTTGCGCCCGTGTGATAGAGCGGCGGTATGCAGAGGAACGTGTCTTCCCGCGTCTGACCGTGGTGATTCTGTTCACATTTTGCCGAATGCACAAGCGCACGATGTTTGTGCAGTATTGCCTTCGGGAATCCTGTTGTTCCAGAAGAGAAGTAAATGGCAGCAGCATCATCGTCGGTCAGCGGAATGTCCAAATTACGACTTTCGCAGTTCATCACCAGCTGGAAATAATCTTCAGCAAATGTTGGACATGCACCTTCACCTACAAAAAGAAGCAGGCGGTGTGCGCTAAGTTTGTCTGCAATTTCTTCCATACGACCAATGAATTCCGGTCCAAAAAGCAGTACGCTAATATCTGCAAGATTCACGCAGTAATCGATTTCATCTGACGCGTAACGAAAGTTGAGCGGCACAGCAAGGGCTCCCGTCTTCAAGATGCCGAAGTAAATTGGCAGCCACTCAAGGCAGTTCATCAAAAGAATGCCAACTTTGTCACCTTTACGCACACCGCGCTCAAGCAAAAAATGCGCACAACGGTTAGCCTTTTCGTTGAACACGTGCCAAGTAATTTGACGACGGTACGGCATGAATGGCTCCGGCTGCGTAAGGTCGTAATCCTTCCACGTAATGCGACGCGTATCTTTTACTTCAGGGTTCAATTCAACAAGCGCAACATCAGTGCCAAATTCTTTGGCATTGCGTTCAAGGTATTCAGTGATTGGCATTATATGTCTCCATTGTTTTATAAATGAATCTTTTTTGCTGTAGGAATGCATTAATACAAGGCTTCAGCGGCGTGATTCAGTAATAATAAAGATTGTTAAATCGTAGTATATACCCATATAGAAATTTTGTCGATAAAAAAAACCGGTATGCACTGCACACCGGTCATCATCTTACATAAAATAAGCTATTTTATTTGCAAGGGAATTTACCTAAAAGAATCATTATGAAGTCAACAATCCAACCAATTCCAAAAACACCTGCAGTTAAAAGCTAAATGATTCCTGTACCAATTTTTCCTGCCATAAAGCGGTGAATTCCAAGCCAACCAAAAAAGAAGCAGACGATTGCATACAATGTTCTCTTTTTCATGTTATCCTCCTACAGATAAACTGTTAAAAAGTATAACGCTGTTCTGTGTGTTTGTCAAAAATTCTTTTTTATGAAACGTAAATCACATTTCATTTTTTTATGGATAAATAATGTACTTTGATTTATACTGTACGTACTTGGAGGAAGAAAAATATGAGTGACGAATCAACAGCTTCACAAGACAGTGTTTTCTGCTGGAAGTGTGGAGCAAAAATTTCAAAAGATGCGGAATTTTGTCCGAAGTGCGGGGAAAAACAAAAAAGAGAATCTTCAAATTCTGATGCAGTAAAGAACAACGATCCAAATGCATCTCCAAAAAGCAGACTTGTTGCCAGCTTGCTCTGCCTCTTCTTAGGCATTTTTGGTGCACACCGTTTCTATGTTGGAAAAACAGGAAGTGCCATCGCCATGATTCTTGTTACAGTGCTTACGATTTTCACTGCTGGTTCCATTTGGGCTCTTGTAGATCTCATTATGATTTGCTGCGGTACATTCAAAGATGCGGAAGGCAAACTTATTACAAACTGGCAAATTGACTAAAAATTAAACTTCCGTAAATTCAAATGAAGCCGGTCAAACATTTATTTGACCGGCTTTTTTATTTACACTTTTGGAATACCATCAAAGCCTTTCTTCAAATCGGCATCAGTCGGAATATAATCGCTCATTGTTCCGTCATTGAATGCTTCATATGCCTTCATATCAAAGTATCCAGTACCAGTTAAACCAAACAAAATATTCTTTGCTTCGCCAGTCTCTTTGCATTTAAGAGCTTCATCTATTGCAACTCTAATTGCATGGCTGCTTTCTGGAGCAGGAAGGATGCCTTCAACACGGGCAAAATATTCCGCTGCTTCAAAAACAGATGTCTGTTCCACAGCACGCGCTTCCATAAGTCCTTCGTTGTAAAGCTCAGAAAGTATTGCGCTCATGCCGTGATAGCGCAGACCGCCCGCATGGTTTGCTGACGGAATAAATTCTGAACCAAGTGTGTACATTTTTGCAAGTGGACACACATGCCCGGTGTCACAGAAGTCATATGCAAATTTACCGCGAGTAAAACTCGGACAAGATGCCGGTTCCACAGCAATAAATTTATATTCTTTTTCACCACGCAGCATTTCTCCCATGAAAGGAGAAATAAGTCCGCCTAAATTTGAACCGCCGCCTGCACAGCCAATAATGACATCAGGTTTTACGACATATTTATCAAGTGCAGCTTTTGCCTCAATGCCAATAATACTCTGATGAAGAAGTACAAGATTAAGCACACTGCCTAGAACATAACGGTATCCAGGATTCTTTGTAGCACATTCAACTGCCTCTGAAATTGCACACCCCAAACTTCCTGTCGTTCCCGGGAATTCAGCATTCATCTTCTTTCCAACTTCCGTTGTCATAGACGGAGAAGGCGTTACGCTTGCTCCATAAGTGCGCATCACTTCTCGGCGGAACGGTTTTTGTTCGTAGGAACATTTTACCATAAAAACTTTACAGTCAAGACCAAAATATGCACATGCCATAGAAAGTGCTGTTCCCCATTGACCTGCACCAGTCTCTGTTGTAACTCCCTTAAGCCCTTGCTTCTTTGCATAATATGCTTGTGCAATTGCAGAATTTAATTTGTGGCTTCCGCTTGTATTGTTTCCTTCAAACTTATAATAAATATGTGCAGGTGTGCCAAGTTTCTTTTCAAGACAATACGCACGTACAAGCGGTGACGGGCGGTACATGCGATAAAAATTTCTTATCTCCTCCGGAATAGGAATAAGACGGTCAACATCATTAAGTTCCTGCTTAATAAGTTCATCACAAAATATTGGACGAAGATCATCATACTTAAGTGGCTGGTGTGTTGCCGGATTAAGAAGTGGCGCCGGTTTCTTTTTCATATCAGCGCGAACATTGTACCAAGATGTTGGCACTTCATTTTCTGATAAATAAATTTTGTACGGAATTTCTTTTTCACTCATAGTGTTTCTCCTTGAATATACGGTTCACCTTTTATGCCACCGTGTTTCTATTTATAGATACATTATATATGTTACTACAAATAGAATCAAGTGGTTTTTCAATTTTTTTCCTTCCTTATTTCTTTTTAAAAAAAAGTAATAACTTATATAGGGACTATAAGTTAGCACAAACAACTTATATATATACTTCATGTTCTTACCAATAGATACATTATAAAATAAAACAATGAAACACATGCAGCATCTCAGCTCTATCTTCTCTAAAAACGTCCGACTACGGCGTATTACACTCAATCTGACACAAGAAGAACTGTCTGAAATTACAGGCATTTCAGTAATAACTATTTCTAATATAGAAAGAGACATACAATGGCCAAACCCTGAAACTATTGAAAAATTAGCGGAAGGTCTTGATGTCCATATATATCAACTTTTTGTAAATGAAGAAGTAGAACATGTTATTCCAACAGACTCAATAGATTCTGCAAAAGCTACTGTCATATCAGCTGTGGAACGAAGTTTTACGCACGCTGCACAAACAAGAAATACAGACAGCTTGCTAAGAAAACGCGGCAGAAAGAAACGCGCCGGTAGCAAGAAAATTACATACAATGTCACTCATTCACGCAAAGAATCTAAAAAATAAGATAAATATTGCATGTATTACAAAATGTCCTGATTGCATTATTTCTGTTTACCGCATATAATTGAAGTAATATTAGCCGGTTTTATTACAAAACAAAAATTTCTTTGCAAAAAGGAGTACCGAATGAGCGAAATTTATCTTAAATACAGCGGACAGTCTGGTTTTAGCAGAGCTACTGACAAATCGGGACTTTCCGGAAATATTCTGTCTTACAACGATTTTAAATCAGCAAGTGGAGACATTAAACCAGGCTCGGCCGATGAATATGGCATCATCATTGATTCAGCCGACGTGCAAGATTTTATTGCGAACTACGAGGTTGATTCTGTGTTTACCAATGCAGAAAAAAAGTAATTTTAAATAAATGAATTCTATTAAATTAAATGGCGTCCTGTCATTTGTATTTTGCGCACTCCTTTGGAGCACCGGCGGCTTTCTTGTCAAACTAACAGATTGGAATCCATTTGCAATCGCTGGAATGCGCAGCATCATCGGTTTTTTTACAATGTGCATCCTGCAGCAAAAACTTCCTGTCTTTGTAATACGTAACACTTCTGTGCAACCACAAGAAAAATCCCCTGTTGATGTAAGTGGAACTTTCTTTTTATATGCGGCTGCGATTTGTTATGCGCTCACTATGATTCTTTATATCACCGCTAACAAAATGACAACTGCAGCAAATGCAATTCTTCTGCAGTACACAGATCCCGTTTTTATCATTCTTTTTGGACCATTCATTCTTAAAGAAAAAAATAAAATTTCTGACTATATAACGGTAGCTGGCGTTCTTTCGGGAATGATTCTTTTTTTTGCAGACGGATTACAGGGTGGCAATATGGCAGGCAATATTGTTGCTATGCTTTCAGGTCTTACTTGGGGATTCTGCACCATTTTCATGCGACGAATCAGAGGTGTTGGTTCACTAAATGCATTTATGATTTCACACCTTATTACTTTTGTATTCGGTTTGCCATTTATGTTTACATCCGGTGTCCCTTCAAAAATTACAATACTCGGCTTACTGCTGCTTGGAATTTTTCAAATTGGCATTCCATCTATTTTATATGCACGCGGAATTAGTACAGTTCGTGCATTAAGCGCATCTTTTATTTCAATGATTGAACCTCTTATGAATCCTGTGTGGGTTCTTTTATTTGATCATGAAATTCCTTCCTTATGGACAATTATCGGTGGCATAATAATACTTTTCTTTGTCACGCTCAACGCTGTTTTGCAATCTATACCACAAGGTTCCCATTCAAAATAGCGAGCTTTATCTCTTTGGAGCAATATGATATACTTTTAATAGTGGAGTTTTAATGAGAGCTCTTTATCTTGCAATTTATTACATTGTTGCAGCGGTAATGGTTATTTACGCAAATTGTGCGGTTCAACATAAAACACACTTGGGGAAAAAATGCGCATTTACAGAGTATTCAGGTGCATTGCTCCTCCTTTGCTATACTGGAAATATTATTTTCTATCAAAATTATTTTCTTGTTTCTCTTTGCAATACCGGTGTTTTTGTATTCATAGATTTTGTACTCATTGCCGTAGTAGATACACTTGTAACGCTTTGCAGTTATGAAAAAAATAAAACTGTAAAAATAATACTAGATGCATGCAGAATATATGCCTTCTTTGACTGCATCATTATGATAATCAATCCTTTTAAAGAAATTGCACTAACTTATATGCCTTCGTTTTGGGCAGGCAGAATAATTTATACATATAAACCAAGTTTTTTATATATGTGTCATCTTGTTTTTAGTTATTCTTTGATATTCATAGACATTGCCATTGTAACAATCAAATGTCTTTCCATACCTCGTGAATATTGGTATCGCTACCTTTCAATACTTATCAGTATTCTTGTTGTGGTTCTGCTGAATTTACTTTTCTTGATACCACAAGTGCATCTTACTGTAGATATTTCAATTTTGCTTTATGGATTTGTCGCTGCAATTATATATCACTTTGCATTCAAATTTGATACAAAGAAATTTTTGTATTCAACAAAAAAATTACTATTGCAATATATGACTGATCCGGTAATAGTCTTTGACTATGAGGAATCGCTTGTAGACAACAATATGTCTGCACTCGAATTATTTCCGGTACTACAAAAACATTATTCTGAAAAACCAATTGCCCTTGACGAATTTCTTACAAAGGAAATTAATCCGCTGCTCACCACCCAAGTCGGACGCTTCAAAGGGATCCATATTATCCGTAATAACAAAGATTATTATTATGAATACGAGCGCATTCTAATGCACAACAACAAGAGGCAAAGACTTGGCTCATTGCTTATTTTTCATGATATCACTGCCGAGCGTAATGCAAGTGAACGATATGCTTTTCTCGCATATCACGATACTGTTACCGGCTTAAACAACAGAACAGCATTTAATGAGCAGTGCCACAAATGGGATATTGAAATCTCAAAAACTGAATCAGAACAAATACATTTTTCTGCTGTAGTGCTTAATGTAAATGGTCTATCTGTCATCAACGATGTATACGGTTGGAAACGTGGTGACGCAGTCATGCAGACAGTTGCAGAATTGCTTGTCTGCAAAGTTCCAGAAGGCACATATATTGCCCTTCTTGGTAACGGGGACTTTGTCCTTATTTTTAAAGATTGTGCTTCAGAAGAAATTCAAAAAATTCTTGAAGAAATCACTGCAACTATTTCTCTAAAAAAAGAAGGCATGTTTGAAGTCAGCACAGAATATGGAATAAGCAGCACTTTAAGTCCGGTACGAATTGAATCACTTGTTCGTGAAGCACGCAGTGCAATGAAAAACCGCAAGTTGCTTAATCGTAATTCTACAAAAAGCTCTCTTATTGATTCCCTTGAGCAAACGCTTACCGAAAGTGACTATGAAACATGTACGCAGAACACAAAAAACGGCTTTTCTTCTTGGTCAGCGATTAAATCTTGATGAAGCCGAATTAGGTAAACTAGCAATTCTTGCCGTTCTGCATGATATTGGAAAAGTCGCAATACCAAAAGACATTCTTCTAAAACCAGCAGACCTTTCCAGCGATGAATGGAAAATCATGAAGACTCATACAAACATTGGTTATCGTATAGCAAAAGCATCACCTGAGCTTGAAGAAATCGCTGACTGTATTTTGCATCATCACGAGCGTTGGGATGGCACTGGTTATCCAGATAAATTGAAAGGAGAAGAAATTCCCCTGCTGAGCAGAATTATTTCGGTAGTTGATTCACATGATGTCATGGTCCATAACAGACCGTATCATAAGGCAATTTCTGAAAATGAAGCGTTTAACGAACTGCTACGTTGCTCTGGAACACAATTTGATCCAAAAATTGTCATTGAAATGATTTCCATGCTCAAAGAAGAAAAATCTTTATAATTCAATTCTTTCCTTTTGGCTATGAGTAGACTTTTTTACACGCTTTATTTCATACATTGCATTGTCTGCAAAGCGGATTAGCTCATCAATATTTGCACCATCTTCTGGATATACTGAAACACCAACGGACGCTTCTGCTTTTACTACTTGTCCGTTTCCCAAATCTCTGTTTTCTTTTAAAACTGAATCCAGTCTGTTTACAACAATTTGATAGTCATCATGTTTTGTCATGTTGCAAAGGATAATAAGAAATTCATCATCACCAAAGCGTGCAACAATATCTTCAGAACGAACACAACTCTTCATTGCTTTTGCAATTTTATTAAGCAATTTATCTCCTACAAGATGACCATATTTATCATTCACGTTCTTAAAATTATCCATATCTATAAAACAAACACCAACATGCGTACGATGGCGCGCAGCCTGGCAGAGTTCATGATCTAAAGAAAGAAGCGCTGTTTGTTTTGTGCAAAGTCCTGTAAGTTGATCAATACATGCAATTTCCCGAAGTTTAGTATTGTTTTCATGAAGCTGCAACAAAAGAAGCACAAGGACCGCAATAAGAAAAGAAACAACTAAAAGAAGCACAGAAATGAATACGCGCAAAGACAAATATTGTTTTTGTGCAAAAGAAGCATATTCCGGCATCTTTGCAAAAGAAACAATAACTGCACATGACAAACCACAAAGCACTATAAAAATTAACAGTGATATAAAAAAGTCGCATAAAAGAAATTTGCTTTTCCCTAACACAATTGATGCACCTTGGACAAAACTATCTTTTAATTTCTTGTCTGAATTTATTTCCTTTTTATTTGAATTGTTGCTCATGTTCTGAATCTACTGCTAGTATAAAAAAATATCAAGACATCACGCAGCAAGGTACGCTCCCGCCAACATAATGACAAGTGCAATTAAGAAAGGAATTGTAGGGACTTGTTTAAAAATAATAAAAGAAAGTAGTGTTCCTATAAAAGGTGAAATTGCATAATACGCGCTGGTCTTAGCTGCGCCAAGTTTTCGTTGTGCAAAAATATAAAAGAAATTACTCAAACCAAAAGAAACAAATCCTAATAAAAGCGCTGCAATAAAATAAACACTATTATTCATTCGTTCTCCGCTTACCAATGCAATTATCATTGTAACGGTCCCTGAACAACAGCCTTTTATTGCGACAATTTGTAAAGGATCTTTGCCAGAAATTTGTCTTGTACAGTTGTTTTCAAATCCCCAGCCAACACACGAAAGTAAAACAAAAATGGATCCAAGTGAAAATGATAAACTCGACATGTCCTCAAAAGAAAGTATAAGGCTTGCTATAGTGATAAGCGTAATTGCTATCCAAAGTTTTTTAGATATCGTTTCCTTAAACAAACAGAGCGCAATGATTGCAGTTGCAACAATCTCAAAATTATTGAGCAAAGAAGCATTTGCTGCTGTTGTGTGATTGATTCCAAAAGTCAGCATGAGTGTTGAGAAAATACCAAGTGGAATAATGGCAAAGAACCAACGCAAATCTTTCTTTTCAAGTTGTGGTTGGGTAAGTTTATGAGACGCCCTCATAACACTTCGCACAACAATCATGCCTATACCTGTTCCCAGATACAGCAATGACGCCATCATCATAGGTGGCACTACATCAAGCAATTTCTTTGTTACCGGAGAACAGAGTGCATACAGAGTTGCCGCCAACAGAGCTAAAAAGATACCTTTTTTATTTTGTGTCATCACCGAATCCAGAAAAATTATTTTGCTGCCATTACCTTGTCTATAATCGGTTTAGCTGCCTTCATATCAAAACCCTCAACTTCCTTGAGCTTAGGCATAATATTTTTCATTACGCGCTGGTCTTCTGGAAGTTCAGAAATAATTTTCTTTACGGCTGCCTCCATAGCTTCTTGCGAAAGCGTGTCTGGAAGATAGGGCTCAAGAATCTTAAGGTCTCGCTCAAGTTTTGTAGTATCAGCATTATTCTTTTTGTATTCATCTATATTTGCTTTTGTTTCTTCATACAATTTCTTTGCAGCATTTGCAATGTCTGCTGGAGTTTCTTCACGCTTCTGATCAAATATTGCTTTTTTTACTGTATCAATAATCATTAAAAGAATTGCTGCGCGTTGTGGATCATCCTTGCGTACAAGCATTCTCTCTTTTACCATTTCTTTTGTTGTTGTTTTAATTGACATTTGTTCCTCCAAATTTCAGTTCTTTTTGAATTGAAGTAGTTCTACTGTAACGCGTTTTAATTTACTTCGCAAGATGAATATTTTTAAACTTGCTGATAACACCATTTTTAACTTTTCTTCCAATAAAGGATATTGTCTTTAAATTCTGTTTCTACACGTCCGGTATCTTTAAGCCATGCAAGATAAGAACGCATTGTACTACCAACAAGTCCATATTGGTCAAAGTTGATACTGTGCCGATACTGTTTAAAAACCTTCTGGAGCAGCATTTCATTAGTAGCCTGTGGCACACACCAGGAAGCAATAGTGTCTGCAACAGAAAAAACACTTTTTTTATTCAGCTGCACTAATTTACGAATATCATTCGCTGGAGGAACATGTGAAGGAATAAAAATTTTCGCCTTAAGGGAAAACAACATATCCAACGTATCGAGATATGCGCCAACATCATATACAAATGTAATTCCATAATGAGCAAGCACATTTTCTGCACATAATGCATCTGCTAAGAACACAATATCATCAGGAGTACGAATACCAACCATATCAAAGGAATGCCCACGCAGCAGAATCAATTGTAGTTCTGAAGGAATTTTTCCTTCCATTTCACACACACTACATGGTTCAGCCATATTGCTTTTACCCCGCAACACACGATACGGCCTTCCGCCATAAGTAAACGATGGATGAAGCACCGGAAATTGTGTGAGTGCAACTTCAACTCCATGAGCAAAAATTTTACAATTTGTTTTTGATTGAAGATATCTACAGCCACCTACGTGGTCAGGATGGGCGTGTGTTACAATTATTCCTTTGAGCGTCCAACCTTGTTTAGTAATTACATCGAGAATACGCACACCTGCATCGGGAGCAAAGCCGCCGTCAACAAGCCATACATTTTTATCAATAACATATACACCGATACGCGCCGGATTTTCTATGTAATAAGTATTTCCCGCAACATGAATTAAATCAAACATAGTTTCATTATACAATCATCTTTGTGTGTACACAATATTTTTACTAGAAAGTTTTTACAAGAAACTCGCCACAAAGAACAGAAACTATACCAAATAAAACACTAAGTAGAATGTAGATTGCTGCAGTAAACAGATGCCCATGCTGCATGAGAGAAAGTGATTCAAGCGAAAACGTTGAAAAAGTGGTGAATCCTCCACACACACCGACTTTTAAAAACAATAATATGTGCGGGTTAAAGAAATTATTTTTTTGCAATACACCAGCAAGCATACCAATTACAAATGCACCTGCCAAGTTTATACAAAAAGTAATAAACGGAAATTCTGAAGAAGACTGAATCGGAATAAGTCCAAGCAAATACCGTGCGACAGAACCTATCATGCCACCAAGAGCAACAAAAACACAATTCACAATTGTTATCATGTTCAACCAAGCCTTCTTGCTTTTGCTGTAATATGTTCTATTGTAATTTCATATGTTTCAAAGACAGGTGCCAACCGAATAGAAAATTCATCACCCTCTTTTGTATAATCAGGACAATATTTTTCAATTATTTTTTTAATAATTTCTTTTTTATCAAAGCTTTTTTTTATTGTTCCAAACACAACAACACTTTCATAGTCTGTTGAAAACTTCTCCGGAATATTTTTTTCATTACAAAATACAGAAAAGCACACTTTTGGATTGCGAGTAAAGTCTGCAACTTTCTTACCAATAATTTTATCGGCATTCTTGCTTCCAGGCAAATCTGGCGCACATGCACAGTGAATATAAATTTTATCTTTATCACAAGCATAATTCATCGCAACACCATATGGATATCCGTCACCACTCATCACAGAAAGCGTACCGTACAAACCATGCGTAAGAATATCATATGCTTCTTTTGTAGAAAGAGCGCGATCCTTTCTGCGGATTGGTGTAAATGCTTTAGGAACTTTATTTTTTTCATATTTAATAATGAATTCCGGCAGATGTATATCGTTTTCTTTATCATGAATGGCAACATCTTGTTCTGTTTGTATATAGCCTGCCTTTTCACAAAGATGACAAAGTTCAGGTTCCTCTTTAATTGCTTCAAGAGACCACATAAGCGATTGTGGATACAGTGCTTCTGCTCCAACAAGCGCTTGATATGCGTATCCGTGATTTTGATATTGCTCAAGAATAAATATGTCTAGAATTTTAGTTACACATTCCGATGCTCTTTGCAAACATATAACACCTATATCATTTTTCTGCAGGCGAATAAAATAATAAAGTATAGACGGATTGTTCATGCATTCAATTATTTTTGCCAATGATTCAGCAAAAGGTTTTACATCTTTGCCTTGATATTTTTTATAAACCGAAGAATATGCTTCACTCCGCATTTCATAAATATGCGCACAATCATTTATACCAGCTTTTTCAAGTGTAATTTCTTCCATATGTTTTTCCTTTCGTGGTTTCTGTTTAATACTATGATTTTATTTTTTAAGTACAGTGTCGTTTTTAACAGTTTCCGTTTCTTGTGGTAAATTTTCTTCTTTTGTACTTACAAGCAAATCGAGGACTGTAAAGAAAAGAATCACAATCATCGGTCCAAGTATAAGTCCGTTTATTCCAAAGAATTTAAGCCCTCCCAATATTGCAAAGAAAATGATAAGCGGATGCACATGGATTCTATCCTTTAGAAAAAGCGGACGCAAGAAATTGTCCAAAAAGCTGATGCAAATTCCTGAAACGATAAGGAAAACAATTCCTTTGGCAATTGACTGTGTAAAACAAATTACAATGCCGACCGGAAACCATACAAGTGCGGCGCCAAACAAAGGTACAAACGAAGCAAGCATAAGGACAACGGAAAAAAGAAGCGCACCTTGTATACGAAAAATAAACATAATGATAAAAGAAACTGCTCCTTGATATAAAGCAACAAGTATATAGCCGGAAAAAAGGCTTTTTGTAATTTCAGTAAATTTTGTAGTAAGAACTTTCATATATGATGGTTTGATAGGAATCGCCTTCTTTATCATTGAACCAAGATATGCTCCGTCTAAAAAACAAAAATAAAGTGCAAACACAATAAATAAAAGAGAAACAACAAAAGTTCCCGCCCTGCTCAAAACACTTGTTCCAAAAGAAAAAACTTTTGAACTGTATGTATGAATAAGTGAAAGAACACTTCCGCGTACGTTAGTAAAATCAAAATTGGGAAGTGTCAGACCTGTTTTTTCAATAAAGGTAGCTATTTTAGTGTTAAGATTTTCCGAAGTAACAGCATCAAAATGTGTTTGTAAAAACTGTTCCGCAGAAGAAAGAAACGTCATAAGTTGCCGAGTCAATAAAAATGAAAGCAGAATAAGCGGACCAATGATAAGAATGAGCGTTCCTATTGCAAAAAGACCTGCAAAAAAATGGCGCTTTGCAGAATATGATTTTTTATCCTTGTTAAGTCGCCCAATGCACTTCTGATAAAAAGGTCTAAGCAAAATATACAAAAGAATTGTCCAAAGAATGATGCTCCAAAAAGGATACATCATGCAGGCAATGAGTATAAAAAGAACTGCAAGCAGTCCAAAAATAAAAACAGTCTGCACCCTGTGTGTGTTTTCAGTTTTATCAAGTGTGTCCATGTTCAGACTATACAATATTATTCAGTTAATTTACACTAGCAAAATAAAATTATTACAGCTCTTTATTCATCTTCTGCAAATCATTCTTAAGTATTGAACTGTCATCAAAAACTTTAAGCCCTTCCTCAATTATCTTACGCGCACCTTCTTTGTCTCCAGAATTATACAAAGCTGCTGCCTTATTATGAATGGTTACTGAATAATTTTGTTTGTATACGGATCGCTGATTTGTAAGCGAACTATCGTTTGGCACTATAGTCAAACCTTTGTCTATAAGAGCTATGGCACTTAACCAGTCGCCAGTATTCGCAATATTGCTTGCTTCATGTGAATAAGCGTAGGAAATAATGGTCATATAGTTTTTAGAGGAAATATTATTTTTGTTTTCCTCTATTTCTGAAAGGACATCTTCGAAAGGTTTTGTTTCAATTTGATTTTGCAGACTGTTCATGGTGAGCGTGTTAAGCATTTCATCATATTCTGATTTATTTAAATCGTTCTGATACTGTGCAAGCACAGTAAATGCTTCATCATAAGAATTTGATTCCATCTTTTCATTTAAAAGATTACCCATTGCCGAATATACATATTTATCATACAACGAGCAATCATCAAAGAGTAATCTTGCTTTTTTAACAAGTAAAATACCTTTTTCATATTTTTTATCAGAGGAATAATTAACCGCTGTGTTATACACACATTGTTGTAACAACTTCTCCGCGTCCTCTGAACTGTTTTGCAATCGTTCTGCATCACAAGCAAGCCCAATCGTCGCTTCATCATTACGTTGTTTCTGAAGCAACACAATTCTGTTTGCATACACAAGTGCAATAATACGGCGATCATCAACGGCATGTCTGTTGGCATATTTTTTTGCTGGCACGCTCACATATTTTTTCTGAGAAAGAGAATCAGATACAATTTGTTTTTTTACACCAGGATTGTAACCCCAAGGATTTGTTGTTTCTACATCTACATCTTTTCCTTCTATTTGCACCGTACAGAATGCATGAAGTGGAGTTTCATTTGCTGTAACCGGAATATCCTGCTTCTTCATAAAATACATAAACAACAAAGCCGATGAAACACAGTTATATGATTTATCTGAAATTGCAACATCAAGCCGTGTTTGTTTTTCTGAATATGTTGTAATCAGTGTGTCGTATATAAAATGAAGCGTCTGTTCAACTTTGTCAGCAGTAGAAAAATTTTCTTGCTGTTTTGCTTTCTTTTCAATTTCTTGATTACAATCAGCAACACTTTTATGCAATTGTTCAACATATAAAGCAATTTCTTCATCACTTGCGCCAGAAGCAATCAATGCTGTCTGTAAAAATGTTTCTGCGTCCATCACTTCGCTTGTACTTGCATCGTCAGAAATTCTTTCATCGGCAACAAAGCGTATGTTTGAAAACATATTTTGTCCAACGTCGTCTTGGGCAACCAATATTGCTGTAAAGTGCATCGCAATAACAACAATACAAATTTTTTTAAACAAATATTTCTTTTGCATAATTTTATACCCCATTTAAATCAGAAACTTGTCGCCGCGTCTTCCCACACTTTATTTCGTATTACCTTATAAAACACTGCAAGTATAATTGCTGTTACAATCCATGAACCTGGGTAAACAAAATATAGACATTGGAGTGTATGGTATTTTGGAATGCTGAACACAGTATATATCCAAACAATGCGTAAAATACATGCTCCAAACATTGATATAATTGACGGCACTAAAGAATATCCTAAACCGCGTGTATTTGCCGCTATGCAATCCATTATTCCACAAAGTGCATACGTCCCGCAAATCATACGAATTCGTATTACTCCCTGCGTAATTGTTGCACTGTCCTGTGTATACACATGCATCAGTTGTTTGGCAAATAATGCAACAAGGCTTCCTAAAATCAAACCGGTAAGTGCAGTGCACAAAATAGATTTTCTGTTTACACAATCAATACGTCGATATTCATGCGCACCAAGATTTTGACTGATATATGTCATGCCTGCTTGCTCAAAACCGCTCATGCATACCCACACAAACATTTCTATATTAGAAGCTGCTGCATTTCCAGCCATCGTTACAGGTCCAAAAGAATTTATTGCTGCCTGTATAACGAAGTTAGAAATGTAAAACATAAGACATTGCAATGCTGATGGCACACCTATCTTTAAAATAAATTTTAATTCATCCCGATTAGCCTCAATGTCATGCAAAGAGAATTTTGCTGTCTGATGAAAATCTAAATGGAATGAATCTTTTTCGTGTGCAAGACAAATAAACAGCATAAGTGTTGCAATATATTGTGAAATTGTCGTCGCAAGCGCAACACCGGCAACATCCATATGGCACACTATTACAAAAAATAAATTCATAAAAACATTCAGCACGCCAGAAACAAGCAAAAAGAAGAATGGTCGTTTTGTATCACCTTTTGCTCTAAGTAGCGCAGCGCCAAAATTATATAATGCCACACCCGGAAGCCCCGCAAGATAGAAATACAAATACTGTAGCGCGGCCGGCATTACTTCTGCAGGCGTCTTAAGCAACAAAAGAAATGGCTTCCCCAAAATATACATGAATATTGTGAAAAAAATTCCCATCGTTGCAGCAAGTGCAAACGAAGTATTCATTACTTTGTGAATTTTTTGATTTTCACCCGCACCAAGATATTTAGACGCAAGCACCGTTGTTCCTACTGCAATATTTAAAAATATATTTGCAAAAAGACCAACCACCAGACCGTCGGCGCCAACTGCTGCAAGAGAATTTGAGGAGCTAAACTGTCCGATGACAATGACATCTGCTGCATTGAACAGTAGTTGTAAAAGACTTGATGCAGCAAGAGGAACTGCAAAGTGTATAAGCCCTTTTAATACGGGTCCGCGAGTCATATCTATTTCATAAGATTTTGTTTTCATTGTTGTATAGTTTCTTCGGGAATAAATGTATTGTCAATACATATTATTTTACCAATGCGCTTTTTCTGCAAGCACTGTCATTGCTTCTGAAATTTTAATTCCCTGCGGACAAACTTTTTCGCAACTATGACAATGTCTGCATGCTGCTGGCTTTTTATTGTCAGGAAGCGCCATAATTGTCATTGGTGCAAGAAATCCGCCGCCAGAAAAACTATGCTCATTATATAGACTTATCATCTTTGGAATATCAATTCCCTGCGGACAATGACTTACGCAATAATGACAAGATGTACAAGGCAGCGAATTACCAAGCATGCCATCTGCTATATGAAACAACGTGTTAATTTCTGTTTTATTGAGCGGCAAATCCTTCTCAAAAGTGGCAATATTGTCTTTCATTTGTGCCAGATTTGACATTCCTGAAAGAATCATGGTAACACCAGGAATTGACTGCAAGAAACGAAATGCCCACGAAGCTATGTTTGCTTCAGGACGGAGCAATTTAAGCTGAGCCTCATCTTTTGGTGACAGTTTTGTAAGGCGTCCGCCACGCAACGGTTCCATTACCCATATTGGAATATGATGCTCGTTAAGCAGTGCAACTTTTTCTTTTGCTCCTTGAAAATTCCAATCAAGCCAATTGAGTTGAATCTGACAAAATTCCATATCTTTGCCATATGCATCAATAAAACGCTTCATTACCTCAACGCTGCCATGCGCAGAAAATCCAAGATGCTTTATACGACCATTTTTCTTTTGTTCCATAAGATATTCATGAATTCCAAACTTTGGATTTAAATATGCCTCTATGTTAAGTTCACATACATTGTGGAACAAATAAAAATCAAAATAAGAAACACCGAGCTTCTGTAGCTGCTTTTCAAAAATTCCTTTCACTTTTGGCATGTTAGAAAGATCATAGCCGGGAAATTTTGTAGCAAGATAAAATTTGTCACGAGGAAATGAAGCTAGCGCTTTCCCCATTACAAGTTCACTGTTGCCGTTGTGATATCCCCATGCAGTATCAAAATAATTAACACCATGCTCAAATGCATACTTTGTCATCTCAATCGTTGCATTCTCATCGATTTCCGCATCATTGCCGTTAACTGTTGGAAGTCTCATTGCACCCATTCCTAAACCTGATAATTGTTTACCTTGAAAATTTCTATAAATCATGTGTTTGCCTCGAGTGCTGCAAATTATTATATACAGCTGTTTTTATACTGTATCCTTTGGAGTTTACTCTAAGTCAAGTGTTTTTATAGATTGTTTGCATATTTTTATGTTAAAATAGAAAAATGATTAAAGCTCGCGTTATTTTTACAGACAGTGCAACTACAGTACGTTGGGACACGACAGTAACATATACTTCACCTGAAAAAGAAAAGCATGAATCTCTACCACCTGAAGGAAGTGAACAATACCGAAATCTTATTCAACAGGCTGTGGAAAATATTTGGGGTAACTTGTTTGCGTGGAAAAATTCCGGACGATTCAATTCCGGACAAGTGATAAAAAAGAACAATTTCAACATTGAAAAAGTAACTAATTTACTGCAAGTAGACATAGAAAAAAGCAATTCGTAAAGAAATAATTTTTTTTCTTTCTAGACGTAAAGAAGTCTACAGACTATACTGTACATATCACTTCTAAGGCGGCTATTGCATGAATCAAATTATTTCTTCTCTCCTTGAAACAGATCAATACAAATTCAACATGGGACAAGTTGCATTTTCCCAATTTTCCTCAACAATCACCACATGGCGTTACAAATGCCGTAATGAAGATATTTCCTTTACACAACAAATGTGCGATGAAATCAATCATCAAATTGATTTGTACTGTAAATTATCTTTTTCAAAAGAAGAACTTACGCAACTTAAGACACGAATTCCGTGGTTGTCACAAAGTTACATTCAATATTTACGCCTGTGGCATCCTCTTCGTGACCAAATTCATTGCGAACTTATTGATGGCAAATTGAATTTATGGTCAGAAGGTCCTTGGTGTCAAACAATTTATTACGAAATTCCTTTGCTTGCAATTGTTAATGAAGTTTATTTTGTATATGCATATTCAGCGGATGAATATAAAAAACTTGAGGCTTCATTGTATAAACGTCTTGATGAAAAAATTGAATCATTGCGTTCTGGAAAATATGTTATAGGTGCATTTTCTGAATTTGGAATGCGACGACGGTTCAGCGGTAAAACGCAATATGATGTTGTCAAAGCATTTACAGATGCGCAACGTGCAGGTCATCTTGGCGCAAGCACTTTTATCGGCACTTCAAATGTATATCTTGCCTGTCAACTTGGGGTTAAGGCTGTAGGCACTATGGCTCATGAAGCTGTGGAAGTTGTTGGCCAAGGAGACCCTGCAAAAAATCCGGCATACTCAAATAAATTCATGATGGACGCATGGCATAAAGAATTTGGTCTGCTCAACGGAATTTATTTGACTGACTGCATCGGCACAAAATGTTGCTTGCTTGACCTTGATGACACTGAATGCCGTTTGTGGGATGGTTTCAGACACGACAGTGGAGATCCTGTGGATTGGGGAAATATAATGATTGCGCATTTACAGGGACATCATATTGATCCACATACAAAGACTCTACTTTTCTCTGATAATCTTGACTTTGAAAGAGCAGCACATCTTTACGCTGAGTTTAAAGACAAGGCAAAAGTCGCGTTTGGAATTGGAACCTTTATTGCAAACGATACCGACGTTGCTCCACTCAACCAAGTGATGAAAGTCATCAAGGTGAATAATAAACCTGTTGCCAAACTGTCAGACACGGCCGGAAAAACAATGTGCGAAGACCCTGACTATGTGGAATATCTTCGCCGTGCAATTGACTGGCGTCTTGAACACGACAAAGAATAAAATTCTTTTTTGAAAGAATTTCTCAAAATAATTCTTACTTTTTACTCTTACTATAAAAAGTTATTTTTAGATTCTATCTTTGTCATAGACAATTGAAGTAAATTCAAATTTCTCTAAATCACTAAGCGAAACTTCTGATCCATGCTGTAAAAATTCTTCAACAGTTTTGAAGCCGTATTTCTTTTGAATTTTCTCAAATCCTTCCGCATACAAAAGCCCTTTTCTTCCAGCAGGTCCGATATATTCCGTACTTTGTGCTGGAGAAATATGACGCGCGCAATGCAACATTTTTTCAATCAATGTTGCCTTAAATACTGCTGCGGAATGCGCCGACAAAATTTTATCAAATTCTGACTTTCGCTCTGCTATTCTAGAAATGCTCTCTATATATGTTGGAACAGAAGTTGATTCTCTTAAAAAAAGCCACACATGACTTGAAAGTGTGTCGCCTGTAAACAAGATTCTATCTTTTGTGTCCAATATACAGATAGATCCTTTTGTGTGACCGGGCGTATATAGCACTTCAAGCACTCTGTTACCCAAATCAATTTTACATCCTTCATGTATGTACACAAGTTTTTGTTTGTTTGGTTTAAAGAATTTAGGCACGTTCTTTTTTTCTTCATCAGTTAAATTATTTTTTAAATTCTTATAGACAAGATATTTTACAAGCAAGGAAGAATGAAATCTTGCCAAATGTCTATCATTCTCATGAATCATTACGCTGTCAAAATATTTATTTCCCTGAATGTGATCTACGTGACCGTGCGTATTGATTACTTTAAGTGGCAAATCTGTAATGTCACGCACTTTGTTCAAAATGTCACCAAATCCATATCCTGTGTCGATAAGAAGCGCCGCTTTTGTTCCCAGCACCAACGTACAGTAAACACCACAAGATTCATAAATATGATAAATAGTGTCGGTAATTTTTACCGGTTTTATTTCTGCCATTCCAAGCCTCTTTTTTTATGTGGAATAGTATACTCCAATTTTTATTTTGCGTAAAATTCTTTTAAACTTTCTTACGTAATTGCCAAAAAGCAACTGCACCGGCAGCAGCAACATTGAGCGAATCTACGTTATGTGACATTGGAATACGCGCAACATAATCACATTGTGCAATTGTTTGTTTTGAAAGTCCGTCTCCTTCCGTACCAAGCACAATGGCAAGTTTTTTTTGCGTGCCAAGAAGTTCGTCATCAATGCTCACAGAATCATCAGTAAGCGCCATTGCAACAGTCTTAAAGCCAAGTTGTTTAAGCGTTTCTATCCCAGAAAACGGCCAGTCGTTCTTATTTTGCCCAATTCGCGTCCATGGCACTTGAAAAACTGTACCCATACTTACGCGTACAGACCTTCTACAAAGTGGATCACAGCAACCAGGCGTCACCAAAACCGCATCAACAGAAAGAGCCGCTGCTGACCGGAACAATGCGCCAACATTTGTGGATTCAGTAATATCTTCTAACACTGCAATTCTACTTGCTCCATTGCACACCTGTTCCACAGAAGGCAAAGGCAAACGGTACATTGCACATAACACACCACGGGTAAGTTCAAAGCCTGTCAATTTTGTAAGAATTTCTTTTTCTGCTGTGTATACCGGAATATCAGGACATTTATCAATAATTAAACGTGCATCGCCGTCAATATGCTTTTGTTCCATAAGTAAAGAAATTGGTTTGTATCCAGCAGCAAGAGCTCGTTCAATTACTTTAGGACTTTCAGCAATAAAAATACCTTTCTCCTGTTCCCGTTGATTACGAAGTTGCGCTTCTGTCAACGCGGTGTATATATCTGGACCCGGTTGTAAAATATCTGTTATACGGATAATATTTGCCATACGTAGCAAAGTATACCACTTTTCTTTGCTAATACACAGCTTTCAAAAATCATATCTTTAACATTTTTTTCTTGCTTTTTATATATTCATAAACTACTATTTATTTATGAAACTAAATTTTTTTATGCCAACTAAAGAATATCTAGAAACACTCTCTTTGCAAGACGCTTCAAGAATTCCTTACATTATTGCGGGTGATATTACTTGCTTTATTGGTTTTACCGGACTTTTCCTGGGGCTTATTTTTCAAAAACTCATCCTTGAAGCAGTTTTTATCTTTGCTTCTATAATTCTTTTTTTATTCTCTCTTATCTCAATAAAAAGAAATAAATTGAACATAGGTTCATCGCTGACAACAATAGGCCTTTTATTAAGCTGCATTATTGTTCTTTTCTTTGGCAAATTTGTTGAAACAACTTTTGTTGTATATCGAAACGCGTTCTTTGTTGTAGTTATGGCTTTGGCAAACCAGCTCATTTCTCTACGAAAAAAACAAATTATTTTCTTTATGACCGGGTCAGGCATATTATGGGTAATAGATTGGCTTACTGTTCTTAGACCGTTCTATTCATATGGTGGTGAAATAATTGGCGCTGCAATAATCAACAACTTTGCCATTATTGTTTCTTTTGCAGTTATTATTCTTATCAATCAATTCAATGAAAACCTTGTTAAAAAAGTTGAACAAAATGAACTTAATTCCAAGAAAGCTCTTGAAAAAATGACTGCCATATTCAGTGAGTCAAAAAATGGACTCAACGTTGGCAAACGCCTTACTGAGTCAGCAGAAAAAGCAACATCAAGCATCTCTCAAATAAAAGAATTGTCTCAATACCTTATCAATGAATCTACAAAACTTAGCACAGATGCTGAAACTGTAAAAAATTCTGGAATACAAATTGTAAATCAATCAGAAAAAATGAAGGACAGCGTTCATGAACAGACTTCTTCTCTTACAGAAACATCTGCTGCAATGACGCAAATTTCTGGAAACATTGCAAGTATAAATAAAATAGCAAATGCACAACACTCTGGCATGGATGAAATTGTAAAGTCCCTTGACGCACAACGATCCCTTCTCAACGACCTTGTAAATCAAGTCTCGCAGGTACGTGAATCTTCTGAACATATTACGGCATTTGTAAACACCATAGATAATATTTCAAGTCAAACAAGCCTGCTCGCAATGAACGCCTCAATTGAAGCTGCCCACGCCGGAACATTTGGCAAAGGTTTTAGTGTCATTGCTCAGGAAATTCGTAAGCTGTCTGATGAAACAACGAAAAGCGCTGCAAAAATTTCAGAAACACTGAACCAGAATGCAGAAATCGTAGCGAGTACGACTGATTCAGTAAATTCTTTTGCGGTATACACAGAAAAGAATGCAACCGTTCTGCGCACCACACTTCAAGCGATAGAAGAAATTCTGTCTGGTATTTCAGAAATGAACACCGGCACACAAGAAGTAATGAAAGCACTGCAGAATATTGTAGATGATTCTCAGACAGGCACAGATCTTGTTACAAACGTTGTAGCAGAAATATCTGCGCAAAAGACTGCTCTGGAGCAAATATCTTCTTTCTCAGATGCTTTAAAAAAACGTGCAGCCGGTCTCGGCGAAGTTCTCAATATCATTGAAGGAGCCATAACAAATATTCAGGAACAAGCCGAGGAAAACATCATCGTTGGCAAGAAAATTTCTGATTCAGTGAATATTTAGTGCTTCCTTCTTACAGCAAAAAAAATATATTGCTTGCCAAAAGAAGTTATTTTATTAGTTTGGCAAGCACTTTATATATTTTTTCCGGTTCAACAGGTTTTGCTATATGTTCATTCATTCCTGCTGCAAGACTTTCTTTTATGTCCTCATCAAAAGCGTCTGCTGACATTGCAATAATCGGTACTGACTGTGCATCTGGGCGTTTCATCTGGCGAATTTTCTTTGAAGCCTCATGACCATTCATTACAGGCATTCGTACATCCATTAGAATTGCATCAAATTCATTTGGTTTAGACTGTTCAAACAAATCGCAGGCATTTTGCCCGTTTTGTGCACAAGATACTTTCATTTCATACATTTCAAGAACAGTTTTTGCAATTTCAATGTTCATTTCATTATCATCAACAAGAAGAATTTTTTTATTTCTTAGTGAGTTATATGTATCTTGCAAAACCGTTTCTTCTTCCTTTTTATCATCAATTTGCTCAAAATCAAGATACACTGTAAATATTGTTCCTTTGCCAAGCTCGCTTTGCAATTCGATTCTGCCATTCATCAGTTCAACAAGTTTCTTTACAATTGAAAGTCCTAACCCTGAACCACCAATATTTGCTGTCGAAGCCTGCCTCTCTTGTGAAAACGGTTCAAATGCTTTGGGAATAAATTCCTTGCTCATTCCACAACCGTTGTCGCTTACCGTTATTTTATCATGAATAATATTTTTATCACTTTTCAAACATTCCACCGTAAGCGTAACAGTTCCCTTTTTGGGTGTAAATTTTACTGCATTAGAAAGCAAATTTACAAATATTTCCTGCACGCGAAGAGAATCAATATTTATTGTCGATAACACGGCTCGACTTGTATCAACAATAAAATTAATTTCTTTTTCCTCTGCAAGCGGCTGAATTGCGGTAACAATCTTGCTAATAAGTTCATCGCTTCCTGTCGCTTCATGCTTAAGTGTAACTACGCCATTTTCTATTTTTGACAAATCAAGTGTATCGTTTATAAGTGAAAGAAGAATCTTTCCTGCTTTATCAAGCTTTCCAAGATATTCCTGCATATCTGACATTTGCTGACTTTTTTTAGCAAGGTCTGTATATCCAAGAATTGCATTGAGCGGCGTACGCATATCATGACTAACGTTAGATAAAAATTCTGTTTTCATTGCGTTAGCGTGTTGTGCTTCTTGCAAAGCCATGCGTAATTTTTCTGAATGTTCTCGTTCCTGTCGTGTTTCTTCGGTAATATCACTTCTCAAAAACAAAATTTCTTTTTTTCGTTCATCAAGATAGCGATATGTTAGTTTCTTTTGTAGAATCTCACCATTGTTCCCAACATACGGAAACGCATAACTGTATTCTTCATGATTTTTTAATGCTTCAAAAACAGTTTTAAAACAAGTTCTTTCAAAATGTTTTGCAATATCTTGCGGTTCATACAATTTAGTAAATGCACTTCTAAAGACTTCATCATAATCATCTCTTTTTACATGAACAGTAGCTTCTGCTTTTTCTGAAATATATTGATAATGAATTTTCTTTGTTGTGGTGTCAACAAGTGCAATATAATCATATTCCCGGTTGGTAATTGCAGAAATTACCTTTTCCTCTTTTTCCTGCTTATCAATATCAACAGAATATGCTATTGCTTCGACATTATCTGTCGTAGGATTTCTGAGCATAGTAAGATACGTTCTTATTAAATGTGTATCGCCATTATCAACAGTACGATGATATACAAGTGCTATTTGTGTTATTCCCTCAGAATATTTTTTAAGCAGTTCCTTACGGTTTAATATTTGTAATGTACTTTTCTTTTCATCTTCTTCCGTTATTACAGAGCTGATTGCTATAAACAAGTCATCAACGGTATTTCCTTTTAAAATATTACTGATATATTTTGATTTTCCTTGTTCTTCACTTGTCTTATTTTCCGAAAGATTTAAATAAAATATACAAAGTGCGTCTGAACTTGCAGAAAGCATTTCTTCAATAGATTTTTCATATTCCTTATTTGCTTCCTGATATCGTTCTTTTTCAATCATGTATTCAGCCATGGTACGCTGTTGAACAGTAACATACACGGTAAGCAGTGCAAATGCTTCTGAAATTCCCATAAGAGACAATTCTGGGAAAAAATATTGAACTACCGGCCCTGAAACAGGAAAAAGAAAGAACAACAAAAACAGTATAAAGTCTCGTCTAGATATTTTTCCATCAACAAACAAGGCCTTTATTGCGGTGATGACAATTGCCATGACAAGATATAAGTAACAGAATGATATGTAATAAATAAATGCATTGCCCCGCACATATTTTCCGTCTGCAGTGATTGAAAAAATAAAACCATTTGATGTATTTATTACAAGCAATAGAAATTCTACAAAAATTCCTGCCGCAAATAATGTCGTTGTCTTTCCGGAAGGTTTATTGCCATTGAACCAATAATATGCATAAAGTGTCCAACAAAAACAAATGCATCCTAAGAATAAATAGAATAAGAAATATATTAACCGGTAAAAGCGTACCGTTGTCTCTGCCGTTTGACCTTCAAGAGGAATTTGTATTATTTCAGCCAGAAGTATTCCCAGACAAGAAACAAGCATGGCAATGAACACATTTCTACTATAATTCTTTTTTGGCTCAAAAAAGACCGTAATTGATAATGGCAAAAGGATAAGAAAACCAATAACAGAAATTATAATACTTATAAGTGAGGTGGACTGGTAATTCAATTTTATCCTCTTATGTTTACTATACCATAGAATTCGATTATTTCCTAAAATTTCTGTTTATTTTAAATATCTATCTTTATTAAAATAACTTGCATTTTTTTAAAAGAGAATTGATAATTGTATAATCAAATGAGAGTTAAATTTAATTCACTAGCGGTACTCATTATTGAGCTTATTCTCACTATATGTGTATGCGCCGTTGTTTTTATCACAACTACAAATGCCATCAGTGATAAAGCAAATCAATACATTACTGATATTTCCTCTGACTTTCAGAATCTTGAAGACCGGTACGTGTCTGTTTTTAAGGCAATGACCATTCATATAAAAGAAAAAATTCAGGAAAATCCTTCTTTTGAAGAAATGAATGCGTGGCTTCAGGAACATGACCATCTTTTTAGTGATGCAGTTGGAAGTGAAGTTTTTGACGGTTTTGCAATGACATACAAAGGCGGCTACGCGCACAGTTGGAATTACGGTGATTATTCCGCTTACGACCCAAATACTCGTCCGTGGTACCAGGAAGCACAGAAGGCAAACGGTTCTGTTACAGTTGTTGCGCCATATGTGACTTTTCTTGGTTCTACACTCGATCCTGAAGTTAACCCAGATCAATATATAGAAATGACTGTTGCTCAAAAGATTTCTGACTCTATTTCATTTGACCTCGATATTAAAACAAAAGACATTACCGCCTTGTTTGCAAAAAACAAATTCCAATACAAAGACACAACGGCGTTTTTCTTTGACAAAAAAGGCTTTATCATAAGTACAACTGATGACACACTCTTTTGTCACAACATAAACACTCCTGACAACGTTATCAATGAGAAATTCAGCAAACAGCTTATTTCACTCTCAAAAAATCTCAATACATTGCAAATCATGAGCAACGATGGTTTAGTAAAGATTGTATATGCAGGACAGGATTCTTACCAAAACACATACTGTCTTTTTATTCCCCTTGGTACTGTATTTAAATATAATTTTTTACCTATCGGGCTTATTATGGTCTTGCTCATAGGATTAGAAATTCTAATTTATGTAAGAAGCAGCCAGACACTTGCAGAAGTAAAAGCAAAAGATAAACATGACTTTCAAGAAACAGCATTATCAATCGCTCATCATTATATTGCTGTTCTTATAGGAAATGTTAAAACGCAAATTGTTTTTGCCATCAAAGCTAGTCCATACTATAAAATTTTTGAAGATAAAAAGGCAAATATCCGCGAAATTCAAAAGCAATATGCAGAAAAATATATTAAGCAGGAATTTATACAAGGTTTTTTGGACACACTTTCGTTTGACTCTGTCTCTGAAAAATTAAATCAGTCAGAAGAATTTAGTTTTACTGCAAACCTTAAAAACAACCACTGGTACACATTCCGCGTAATTCGTTCTGAACAATATCAAGAAAGCGGAACGTTCATTCTTTTTGTAGAAAATTCCGATGAACAAATGAATCATCAGGCAGAACTCCAAAGTGCTCTTGAAAATGCAAAAGAAGCTACAAAGGCAAAGAGTGAATTTCTTTCTCGCATGAGCCATGATATTCGCACCCCTATGAACGGCATTATCGGAATGACGCATATAGCAAGGGAACAAGATAATCCTCCAAAGACAAATGAATGTCTTGAAAAAATTGTCACATCATCACAATTCTTGCTTGGTCTAGTAAACGATATTCTTGATATGTCAAAAGCTGAAAGCAATAAAATTGAACTTCAAATGGAACCTTATGAGCTTAAGAAATTTTACAGCTACATTGATGCCGTTATAAAGCCTCTCTGTGTCGAGAAAAACCAATCTTTTGTGGTGACAGTTAATACAATCCCTGGCTATACCATAAAAACAGATATGCTTCGCCTTAACCAAATATTTTTCAATCTGCTTTCAAACGCTGTAAAATACACGCCAGAAGGTGGCTCTATTGCTTTGCGAATAAAGAATGAAATGATTGATCCAGAACATATCAGTATGCATGCAGAAGTACAAGACAACGGCATAGGTATGAGCAAACAGTTTCAATCTGTTCTGTTTGAGCCATTTACTCAAGAAGGTCGCAGTGACATTTCTGAGCAACGAGGCAGCGGACTTGGTCTTGCAATTGTTAAGCGTATGATTACCCTCATGGGGGGAACAATTTCTGTAGAAAGTGAACTTGGCAAAGGTTCAACTTTCTTCTTTACGCTTTTATTTACCGCTATTCCTACTACGAAAGAAAAAGAAGAACTTGTTACAAATGAAAAACCGCTCACTTACGAATCTCTTGCAGGTAAACATGTTCTTTTATGCGAAGACCATCCTCTTAATCAGGAAATAGCAAAAGCGCTGCTACAAGAAAAGCAAATGATTGTTGAACTTGCAGATAACGGTCAGAATGGCGTCTCTTTGTTTTCGCAATCACCTATCGGTTTCTATGATATTATTCTTATGGACATTCGTATGCCTGTTCTAGATGGCTACCAAGCAACAAAATTAATCAGAGCGTTACCACGCCGTGATGCTCAAAAAGTGCCTATCATCGCCATGACAGCAGACGCTTTTTATGATGATGTACAAAAGTGCCTTGCTGTAGGTATGAACAGTCACATAAGCAAGCCTATTGAAACAGACAAATTATTTTCTTTACTTATTTCCTTGCTGAAATGATTTTTTTTCGGCAGCCACAATCTGCTGCGAAAGAATCTCAAATAATTCATCAGGATTAATCGGCTTTGCAAGATGAGCATTCATTCCTGCTGAAAGGCAATTTTCAACATCGATATCATATGCATTTGCCGTCATCGCAATAATCGGTACCAAAGAAGCATCTTCCCTTTGCAAATTGCGGATTGCTTTTGCCGCGGTAAACCCATCCATTATCGGCATACGGAGATCCATTAGCACAGCATCAAAATGTTGTAATGGAGACGTTTCAAACAATGAAAGACCTTCTTTACCGTTTTTTGCATACTCAACAAATATTCCTTTATCCTGTAAAAGTGTACCTGCAATTTCTGCGTTAAGACTGTTATCTTCAAAAAGCAGCACTCTCTTACCGTTCAGTTTAACAAGCGGTTTTTGTCCTTTTTCTTCGTCTTGTATAACAGAAGAAGTTTCTTTTGCCGGAATAACTATGACAAATGTTGTTCCTTCATTCAACCGGCTTTGCACTTTTATCGTTCCTTTCATCAACAATACAATCTTCTGAACAATTGTAAGCCCCAAGCCTGTACCTTGGTTTAAAGCAACCATTTTGTTCTGTTCCTGAGAGAAAGATTCATACATGTGCTTCTGAAATTCTTCACTCATCCCAATGCCATTGTCAGAAGCTACAAATATAATTTTTGTTATTCCGTCTGTATCAGATTCTTCTTTGCACTCCAGTTTAATACTTCCACCTGGTTCCGTGAATTTTACAGAATTGGAAAGTATATTGAAAAATATCTGATCTACACGCACCGCATCAAGCAAGTATCTTTTTTGTGACTCACAGCCTGTAATTTCAAAGTTAATTTTTCTATCATTACAAAGAGGAGCAATAATTGCATTTATATTTGATGCAAATTGTTTGAGAGAGTAAGGCTTAACATGCAGCTCCATCTTTCCACTTTCAACTTTGTTTAAATCAAGAATATCATTCACCAAGGAAAGAAGAAATTTACCACTTTGATTTATGTTTTCAAGATATCGTTCTGTTTGCAAACTGTTTTTTTCTTTCCGTGCAAGAATAGTCATTCCTATAATGACATTCAACGGCGTACGTATATCATGGCTCATTCTAGAAAGAAATTCTGTTTTTGCTTGATTAGCAATCTTTTCATTATATACGCTCTGTTTTAATTTTAAATTGATGCGATTTAGCCAGAGCATATTAAAGCACATCATAATCAGTAAAAGTGCTGCAATGAGTATAGTAAATTGCAAATAAAATTCATTTCGTCGGAATGATGAAAAAGGCACACAGCTTACACAAAGCCAATTTGTTTCAGGAACTGTCGTATATACAAAAATGCAATTTTGTCCTTTGCTATTTTTATAGAAAAAATCTTGTTTTATCCCGGCAATAAATTGTTCAGATAGATTTGTCTTTTCTGTAAAAGACAAATCATTATATTCATAAAAATATTGGAAAAGATTATTTGTTTTAAATTCACTTGAACCTAAAACATAGTTTCCACTTGTATCGACAAAGACGGTGCTCATTCCACGATAACCACCGTTTACTTCAACAAGCACAGAAAAATCTTTGCTCTTTGAAACCGCAATCAATGTATAGCTCTGAGCAACATTATTATCATCAAATAATGTCATATGCGTATGCAGTGCAAAACTTTTACACGCCGTATAGTTATCAGTAAATTCCGGAGTAAACAAAAACTCTTTATCTGTTCCGTTATCAAAAATACTTTTATTAAATTGTCTATAATCTATATCAGAATAATCAACCTTTATAAAAGCACCGTCTTTTTTTTCTGCTACATATCCTTTATGGTCTTTACCAATAAGTTCATAGCAAATCATCTTGTCATCATGAGATTCGTCAATATAGTTCAACGTCTGCTCAAGATTTAATTTGTGTAAATTTATATAGCGCACAATATTAGCAAGTTCTATCTGCTGGTTTTTAAAGAACATGGCTCCTATGCTTGCTGAAGAACGGTTGATGTTTTTTATATCGGCAATGTTCTGTTCTTTAATTTTTTTTTGATTATAGGAATTGTATATAAATATGACCCCTACAATACTAAAAAGAAGCAGTGCGTCTACTATGATAATAAATAATAAATTCTTATTTTTTTCTGCTTCTTTCTCTTTCATCAACTATTCTCCATTACTTGTTCTTGCGTTGTGCAGCAAAATTATCTTCAAGTTGTTTCATATAATATTCAAAACTATACATTGTTCCATCAGGAGCCATATATTTTGGATTGTTTGCCTTAGAAATATCTATAAGCGTTTTGTTTACAACATTATAAAACACATAATCAAAAGACACTTGTCCTAATTGACTGATGTTTTTATTTTCAATGTTGAATTTTGAATTTAGATAATCCATTGCATCGGCAGTATTTGGGACAATATTCTGGTCAGAGGCAAACTTTTTATTTTCTTGTTCAGAAAACAAGAAATTCAAAAACTCAATTGACCATTCAACATGCGCACTGTTTTTATTCACTGCAATGCCAGAAGCCGGAGACAAATATGCATATCCGCCATCATTGCTTACTGGCGCAAGAATAAATTCATAATCAATTGTAAAGTGATAGTCATTTTTCGTTTTGTCTATAAAATTCTTCATTGCCATTGTGCCCGGCATAAAAGCAATTTGAGATTTGTCATCCTTTTTTAAATATCCGCCTTTTTCATCCGGAATAATATTTAAGAAAGAATATACCGTTGTTTCATCTGTCTGGTCAAAAAATGAATTAAACTGTGTTTCAACATATTTATAATTGTAATAATCTTGCGACACAATTTCATACAATTCAGAAAAAGGTTCCGTAAACAATTTGCTTATTCCTAGTTTGCAAGTATTTACTGCTTGGTATGTCGCGTTGTAATCAGGAGCATTGGCAATCAAATTACAAATATATGGATAAAACAAAAGCTGCCCAAAACGTCCTGGATTTCCTTGCAACGGAATATATCCCGCTTGCTTAAGCACTTTACAACAATGCATCAACTCATCGTATGTTTTTGGAACAGAAAGACCAAGCGTATTAAGAAGCGTCTTGTTCACAAACAAACCGCGAATTTCCCCGCCAAGAGGAATCGCATACAATTCATTTTTCCCATCTTCTGTAATTGTAAAATTCCGAACCAGCCCTTCAAATGTTGCGGAAAGATTAAGATTGCTCTGTGATTTTAGTTCAAGCGCATATGGCAACAGCTTGGAATTTGCCTGAATATTGTTTGTAATAAACAAATCAACGTCATTATTGTCCGCAAGTCTTTTTTGCAACAAATTTGCATAGTCCTGAAGATACTCGTACTCGATGGAAACATTTGGATACAGTTTTGAAAAGGAAGTTATTGCAGTTTCTATAGATTTAGAGAAAGCGATATTGCCAACAATATTAAGTTGTATATTTTCTGAAGTAGAAAGCGTTTTGCTTCTTTTATATTGTCCTTTTTGTTTGCAACTGGCAAAAACAACACTCATGATGAGGCAAAAAATAACTATTGTTTTTATTTTCATTTCTTCTTCCCATATATGAACAGCTATTTCTTTATCAATTCTATAATTGTAAACTTGAAAAGAGGCGCTGTCAAATAAAACAGCTTAAATGATTTCTTTTTTACTCTTGACTTGGAGTTAACTTCAAGGGATAGTGTAACAGTATGACAATTGCAGAAGTTTCAGAAAAATACAATATTTCCACAGATACGCTTCGTTACTATGAACGTATTGGCCTTCTTCCGCCGGTAAACAGAACAGCAGGAGGAATTCGCAACTACTCTGAATCAGACACAAACTGGGTTCAGTTCATAAAATGTATGCGCGATGCAGGAATTCCTATTGAAGCGCTTATTGACTATGTTAATATGTTTCAGCAGGGAGACTCAACACGTGGCGCAAGGAAGGATTTGCTTGTTGAGCAACGGAATTTACTTCAGAAACATATTGAAGATCTACAAAAAACGCTTGATGTATGAATTACTAGCAATTAGCGGAAAGTTAAGGTATACTGTTTCCAATACAGCGCTACAAACGCAATAAAGAGGTTTTGTCATGAAAAGAATATCTTTTTTTACAGCAGGAATCATTTTAGCTGCAGCGGCACTTTGTTCATGTGCTTCTTCTAAAAAAACAGAAACGTCCGCTTCTTTTATTACAGATTGGTCAGAAACAGAATTAACCAATTTGGAAAATTGTGGTTATTTTTATACTACACCAGAACTTGGCCAGTTTGACATGATTGAAGGCGAATTTAAAAAGGCAACCGGCTACGAAAAGTCAGCATATGGATTTGTCTTTGGCTACACAAAGCCTGAAGCAAGCGGCAAACTTACCAATTACATCCGCTTCGAAATCAATACCGACGGCGAATATGCTTTATATAAATGGGACGGTTCTTCATATACCGATCTTGTTGAATCAAATACAACAGGAACAGCTTATTTTTATCCTAACAGCACAATTACCAAGGGTTATGACAGCACAAACAAATTAAAGGTCGAAGTAAACAGTAACGGAAAATATGATTTGTATATAAACGGAACAAAGATTGCAAACAATATTACTCCTCTTAAAAACGGTACATACGGAGCAATGGCGTTCTTTAGTGTTGGCAAAGAAAATCAAGAAAAACTTCCTGACCAGCCAGTAAAAGTAACATATCGCATTACTGATGGAAAAGTTCATGTTGTTAAGCTTGAGAAATAAATGATTTTTAGAAAAGCAACCCTTTCTGATTTGGATGGAATTTTACTTGTTGAAAAGCAGGCATTCATTCCCCAAATTCAAGAAAGGCGCACTGTCTTTGCACAACGCCTGTCCGCTTATCCGGCAGGCTTTTTTGTACTTGAAGACAATGCAATGATAGCAGGATACTTCTCTTCTGAACTGTGGAACTCAGTTCCTTCAAACAAGGATTCTTTTTGCTTAGGACATTCCGCAGAAAAATCTCATTCTGCAACGGGTACAGTTTTATATATCAGCTCTGTTGCCTTACGAAATGAATACAAAAATAAGGGATTAGGAACATTACTTTTTCAAATTCCGCTTATTCAAATCTGTACCCATAATTCTGCAATTAAACAATCTGTCCTCTTAGTTAATGACTCATGGAAAGGCGCCTATCACATCTATAAAAAATCAGGCTTTTCTGAATACGCTAAATTAAAAGATTTCTTTCCAACCCAGGAAAATTCCTTTACAGACGGCATACTTATGTCTGCAGAACGTGCTGTCATAAATTCCGCAATAAAAATCGATTACACTTTTTTTGCCAAACAGAAAATTCATATTGAAGACGATGATTAGTCTGTACCCAAGGAACGACAATGACAACTGTACAATGGAATATTTTTTCTTCGTTCAGAGATTCATTCAAATCAAAGTGCATTACATGGTCAGCTCTTTCACAGGAACTGTACCCTTTGCAAAAAGATGCTTCACTTAAGGATACCCCTTCTTATCCGCTGCAAACCGCTGTGGTATACAATCAGGCGCTTGATGAAATTACTCCTGCTGATGACATACATCTTATTGTGATAGGAGACAATCCCGGTAAAGAAGAACAGCTTTCTGTAAACAGAAAATATCTTGTAGGTCAAAGCGGTCGTATAGCGGAAGGTTTTTTTCGCCGCAATCCGGAATTCAACACTGATTTTAGAAAGAATGTTATCATTCTAAACAAGACTCCTATACATACTGCAAAAACTGCGCATCTTCAGTATTTGCTCAGCAATGGAAGCCCTGCGGTCAAACAACTTATTCTTGAGAGTCAGCTTTGGATGGCACAAGCAACGGCCATTCTTCATCAATCTCTTTTTGCTGAAAATAAAAAAACGCAGCTCTGGCTTGTGGGATATGCAGAACTGAAAGGTAAAAAAGGTTTGTTTCTTCCATATCGTGATGAATTAAAAAAAGCATATTCTTTGGGGACAGATAAACAACAGCCTGCCTGGAATTCTGTTTTTGTCTATCAACACTTTTCTATGAATCGCTTTCTTATAGACGAACAATCTTTTTGCAAGGTACACACCGATTTAACTCTTTCACAAGCACTTACTGAACTTGGGCAGCAACATCGTGATGAAATTTTTGTTCAGTAAGCAAACACCCAAAAATTATTTTATACCAAAAAAGAATTTAATTATTGACAGCTTATTTTTATACGGAGCATAACGCATTTTGCTGTCTATTCTTGCAGACTTATGCAGAATGCTTTTGCTGTGTGAAAAGGTGACAAAACTTGCTTTACCGTGGTAACTGCCCATTCCGCTTTCTCCAACGCCGCCAAAAGGCATGTTACTCATTGAAACATGAAAAATGACATCGTTAATACAACCGCCACCATATCTTATTCGAGTTGTCACCTTTTTTTGTATGTCTTTATTGTTCGTAAAAAGATATAAAGCAAGCGGTTTATTCTTGTCATTTACAAAATCAATAACATCATCTATTTTGCTATATGTAATCACCGGTAGAAGCGGACCAAAAATTTCTTCCTGCATGAGTGGGCTATCACAAACAGCTTCTGAATCAAGTGCACCTAATTCAATTATTGTTGGAACAATTTTATTTGTTTCCATATCGGATATTGCCTGTGGGCAGAGAGCTGTAAGTCGCTCAAAATGTTTGTCGTTTATAATTTTACAATATTCATTATTATGAATTGGATTTTGTCCATATTGCAAAACAAGCTCTTTTTTTACTGTCGCCATAAATAGTTTTTCAACATCTTTGTGAACAAGAACATAATCTGGAGCAACACACGTTTGCCCTGCGTTAATGCACTTTCCCCAGACAATGCGTCTGGCGGCAATAGCTATATCTGCATCTTTATCAATAATACACGGACTTTTTCCACCTAGTTCAAGACATACCGGGGTAAGGAATTGAGCCGCGCTCTGCATTACAATTTTACCGACAGAAATGCTGCCTGTAAAGAAAATAAAATCAAAATGCTGATTGAGCAACGCTGTATTTTGAAGATGTCCTCCCAATACCACAGCGATATATTCCTGCGGGAATACATCAGAAATTATTTTTTCCATTACAAGTGAAACGGCTGTACTGTAACGAGACGGTTTTATGACCGCACAGTTACCGGCAGAAATTGCTCCTACAAGCGGTTCCATAGTAAGCATGAACGGATAATTCCAAGGTGACATAATTAACGATACGCCATACGGTTCGGAAAATATTTTTGCAGTTGATGGAAAATTTATTATTGATGGAATTATATTTTTGGGCTTGCTCCACTGTTTTATGTGTCTCTGATGATAGCGAATTTCTTCAAGCACCATTCCTATTTCTGTTATAAAAGATTCATACGAAGATTTATTCAAATCTTGTCGTAATGCATCAAGCAAATCTTGCTCATGATTAATAATTGAATTATACAAAAGAATCAATTGTTCTTTGCGCCAAGAGACAGATAGCGTTTTGCCCGTCAAAAAGAATTTACGCTGCTTTTGGACAAGCATAGCCATTTTTTCGTTTTCATTTTTTAATTCATCGTTATTTTGTTTTACTTCTTTACCTTTTTTAACAGCTTTCTTCACAGATACAGTTTTTTTAACCATATGTTTCCTCAGATGATTTTATTAGCTGTAAGCAGATAACTCTATTTTTATTATGACCCACTAATTGCTTTTTTTCAATGATTTTCCCCTGTTGCGGCTCTTTTAAAATACCGTTACTATATGGTTATGAACATTCATATTTTAGAAATGCCGCTTGATTACGGCGCAAGTCGTCATGGCAGCGATATGGGACCTTCCGCAATTCGTCTTGCAGGAATACGGACAAAACTTGAAGGACTTGGCCATACCGTTGTTCGAAACTGTTGCCCTTTTCAAATTGAAGCTCAGGAATATGCTGATATCGGAACAAATCCAAAAGCTAAATATCTTGGCCCTATTGTAAAGGCTTGTTCCGCATTGGCACAAGAAGTTGAAGCGGCAGCAGATGCCGGAGAATTTCCACTTGTTCTTGGTGGAGATCATTCCATCGTTCTTGGAACACTTGCCGGTTTAAGCGCTTCTTACAAAAAGACAAATAAACGGATCGGTGTTTTATATGTTGATGCCCATGGTGACTTCAACACGACAGAAACAACACCAAGTGGCAACATACATGGTGAATGTCTGAGTGCAAGTGCCGGTTACGGTATTCCAGAATTAGTGAATATGTATCATGACGGGCAAAAAATTGATGCAAAGAACATTTGTTATGTTGGGTTGCGTGATATTGACCCAGGAGAACGCCTCCTCATGAAGCAGGCCGGCGTTACGGCTTTCAGCATGAGCGATATTGATAGACAGGGTTTTTCTGAAGTGCTAAAAAAAGTAAAACTATTTTTTAAAACACATGCAGATGTAGTACATGTAAGTTTTGATATGGACGCCCTTGATCCTATGTTTGCTCCAGGAACAGGCATTCCGCTTCCAGGTGGTTTAAATTATCGCGAGGCTTTGCTTCTTATGGAAGAAATGTCAGCAACAAACATGGTTCATTCCGCAGAAATTGTTGAAGTAAACCCTGTTCTAGACGTGCGCAATCAGACTGCTGCAATGGCGGTTGAACTTGCGGCGCGGCTTCTTGGCGAAACAATTTATTAATTCATTATTTAAATTGCTTTATCAATTGCGGCGGAATTATTACGAAAGCGCCTGTTTTATCTGAGCAGGTGTCTTCCGCAAGGTAAAACACCCTCTTGCTTTCATCAACGCATGCAAGAGGAATTGTTTTGCTCATAAAACCATTTTTGTCATATTCAATAACATACCGGTCAGGAGCTTTTTGTGTCCATTCCAAAAGTCCGGCATACAATTCTTTTATTCTACTTTCTTTTTCTTCTGCCTTTTCATCATCATAAGTAAGCACTGCATCACCATCAGCAACTTCTTCTGCATATGCAGGCGCTATAACAGCAACAGTTGCTCCACTTTGCTGCAATGCAGAAATGTCAATTTTATTTTCATCAGAAAAAATTTTTACAGATATATGTTCTTCATTCATTTTTTTGCCAAACAACACATTTGCTCTTCCAGAAAACAAAGCCGGATAAGAATTTGTGATGCACGTATTTTCTTTATTCATCACAGTTCCTTTTGCGGCTTCTTCTGCAAGTCTAAGCAAACCTTTTGCTCGCGGCATTGTTTGTGTTGCAGAAACTGGCAACACTATTTTTTTTATAATCGTAGCAAGTGCTATTTCTACATTTTCTACCATCATAACTTGACCGGACGTACAAGAGATTTTCTTTTTTTCATACAGTTCAATTGCAATCTTTTTTCGATTCTGTTTGTCTCCGAAGGAATCTTCTTGAACCGGCTGTCTATTTGCTGTTATAAGAATTTTCTGAGCAGGTGGTTCTATCTGGGGAACGGAATTTATTTTTTGCTCAACCTGTTGCTTTACAGGTATTTCATCAACAACAGGAGAATTCTTCTGCTCAACCAACGACTCTTTTGGTTGTATGGAATCATTTTCTTTTGTTACTGAAGACTTCTGTTCCTTTGCAGGCGATATGACTTCTTTTTCAAATTCTTCCGGCATTGGTATATGCTGAATTTCTGAACCTGCTCTCATCTTAACAATTTCTGTCACCGTTGGAATTGATGATTCTTCACTTTTTTGCTCTTTTTTGGTTCCAGATAATTCTTGCTTGGCAGAAAATTGATTATATTCGTTTATGACATATCCACTTTTTGGCTTGGCTGAAATAAATCCTTCTTCAACAAGTTTTTGATATGCAGTGTTTACTGTATTCCGGCTGACATGCAATTCTTTTACGACGTCTCTTATTGAAGGCAACTTTTCTCCTGCTGTAAAAGTGCCTTCTTTTATTGAGTCAACAATATTTTTATACAGCTGAAAGTATAATTTAACTTTGCTCTGCGGGTCGAGTATACATTTCATGGAATTCATGGCAAGAACCCCCGTTATTGGTATCAGAATCTGCAACCATTTTATTGAACTTACGTTCCTATTATAGGGCTAGATTAGTTAAAATGCAAATTTAATGTATCAAGAGGTTTTATTCCAAATCTTCCGGCAAAATCTCTTGCTTTCTGCGCGTTAAAAATGACATCAATAGGATCATGAGCGTCAGCATTACAAATCACAGGCACAGTTGTCTTTGAAACCATTTCCCAAAATTCTGCATACGGATATTGATTTCGAATTCCTTTCTTTGTTTTAAGCGGCGGACGACTTATGCCTTGTCCATTCACTTCAAGCGGAATTTTTAAATCTATTGCCGCATCAAGCAAAGCCTTCAAACAAGACTCTGCTTCTTTATCCCATTCAATGTGTCCCCTCATAAATAAATCTGGGTGTGCTACAAAGGCAAACAGACCTGATTTCATGCCGTCAATTGTCTGGTCAATATATTTGTTTAAATCGGAGGAATTATCAATGTCGGGACAATAAATATGCGTATCGCCTTTTCTTAGCCAGTGTGAACCTAACACCAAATAATTTGCTCCATACTTTCCTTTTAATTCGTCACGATAATAACTTTCATATTCTTTATCCCATTCACATTCAAATCCAAAATACACCGGGAAATTTGCTTCTTGGCGCGCTTGTTCAATAAGATTTTCATACAGGGGAATTTGTTCAACACTCATTCGCACATCCGGCCAACAGTCATTAAACTGCGCAGGATATGGACAATGGTCGCTAAATCCAAGCTCAAGACAGCCGTCAATTTTTGCTTGTTCAACAAAATCAACTGGTTTGCCAACTGCATGTTTACAAAGATACGTATGTGTATGATAATTTGCTATTTTCATTTTTTCTCTTATTTCAAAGATATTATCATAAAAAACAAAATATGTATGTATAAAAAAAGACCTTCCGGATTGTATTCCAGAAGGTCTTTCGGATATGAAAACCATCACATCCTATCTAAGGAGGTCAAAGTTTTTACTTATTTCTTAGAAGCTTTTTTTGCTGGCTTCTTTGCAACTTTTTTTGCCGGTGCCTTTTTAGCAGGAGCCTTTTTTGCTGTTGCTTTCTTTGCTACCGGTTTCTTTGCAGCTACTTTTTTAGCAGGAGCTTTCTTCGCAGTTGCTTTCTTTGCTGGTGCTTTCTTAGCAGCAGGTTTTTTTGCTGCAGTGGCTTTGATTACAGCCTGTGCGCCTGCAAGACGAGCAATCGGTACGCGGAACGGTGAGCAAGAAACATAGTTCAAGCCAATGTCGTAGCAGAGAGCGATAGATGCCGGATCTCCACCATGTTCGCCGCAGATTCCGAGGTGCAGATCAGTCTTAACTGAGCGTCCCTTATCTTCTGCGATTCTCATGAGAGCTCCAGGTCCTTCTGCATCGAGTGTCTTAAACGGATCTTCATCAAGAACACCCTGTTTAAGGTATGACGGGCAGAACTTACCATAGTCATCGCGGCTGAAGCCGAATGTTGTCTGGGTAAGATCGTTTGTTCCAAAGCTGAAGAAGTCTGCATATTCTGCAAGCTGGTCAGCAGTGAGCGCTGCGCGTGGGAACTCAACCATTGTTCCAATCTGGAATTTAAGATTTGTTCTGCTTTCCTGATTTACCTTTGCAATGACAGCCTGTGCCTGCTCACGAATCTGTTTGACTTCGCGATATGTCACTACGTTAGGAATCATAATCTGAACATCATGTTTAATTCCCTGTTTTTCACAATCTGCTGTTGCAAGAGCAATAGCCTCTACCTGCATCTCATAGATTTCAGGATAGGTGATTGCAAGACGGCATCCACGGTGACCGAGCATTGGGTTTGCTTCCTGAAGAGAAGCTATCTTAACATTCAATGTTGAAACATCAATTCCAATTTCCTTTGAAAGTGCTGCAATTTCTGCAGTTGCGTTTGGCTTTGGAACGAACTCATTGAGCGGCGGGTCAAGAAGACGAATTGTTACTGGTCTTCCTTCCATTGCTTTAATAATTCCGTAGAAGTCTTTCTTCTGGAGCGGAAGAATCTTAGCAAGAGCTGCTTTGCGCTGCTCAGTGTTGTCTGCAAGAATCATATTGCGGAATGCTGGAAGTTTTGCTGGATCAAAGAACATATGTTCTGTGCGGCAAAGTCCAATTCCGTTTGCACCAAAGTTAAATGCATTCTGTGCCTGATCTGGCTGATCTGCATTAGCACGTACCTGGAAACCTGCAACTTTGTGTCCGTTGATGTTGCGTACTGACTTAGCGCGAACTTCATCTGCCCAACCAAGGAATGTCTCAAGTTCGCCAGAAATAGTTGCCGGAACTACCGGAAGAACACCAGCGTATACTTTACCTGTTGTACCATCGATAGTGATGCTGTCGCCTTTCTTGAAGGTCTTATTGCCAATCTTTACTTCGTCTGCACTTGGGAATGTAACTGCTGCACAACCAGAAACACACGGTTTGCCCATACCACGAGCAACAACTGCTGCGTGTGAAGTGCGTCCGCCTGTTGAAGTAAGAATACCCTGAGCAGCAACCATACCTGCAATGTCTTCAGGTGATGTTTCTTTGCGAACAAGAAGAACCTTCTTTCCGTCTTTTGCCCATTTCTCAGCTTCATCTGCAGTAAATACAATCTGTCCTGAACCAGCTCCCGGAGAAGCGTTCAAACCTTCAGCAATTGCCTCTGTAGCTTTTACTACTTTTGGATCAAGTGCCGGATGGAGCAACTGGTCAAGCTGCTCTGGCTCAACGCGGAGAATTGCTTCATCTTTTGTGATGAGCTTTTCTGCAACCATATCTACAGCCATTTTGACAGCTGCGGCGCCGGTGCGTTTACCGTTGCGGCACTGGAGCATGTAGAGAGTTCCTTCCTCAACGGTGAACTCCATATCCTGCATGTCGCGATAATGTTTTTCAAGTTTAGCGCGGACATCACAGAGCTGTTTGTAAATCTTTGCGTTTGTCTGCTCAAGCTGAGCAAGTTTCTGCGGGGTACGAATACCTGCAACAACATCCTCACCCTGTGCGTTCATAAGGTATTCGCCCATGAACTCGTTCTTTCCGTTTCCTGGATCACGGCTAAAGCAAACGCCTGTTCCTGAAGTTTCGCCCTTGTTTCCAAAGACCATTGCCATAACAGTAACAGCAGTTCCTTTCAAACCTTTGATGTTGTTCAGTTCGCGGTATTTGATTGCACGAGCATTCATCCATGAACCAAATACAGCATCAATAGCATGCCACATCTGGTCTTTTGGATTCTGCGGGAAATCTTTTCCGGTAAACTTCTTATAGATTACCTTATATCTTCCAACGAGATCCTGAAGGTCGCTCGTATCCATTTCTGTATCAAGTTTAATGCCTTTCTTTGCTTTTACAGCAGAGATTGCTGCTTCAAATTCATCGTGCGGAACACCCATCGCCACATCGCCGAACATCTGAATAAAGCGGCGGTATGCATCCCATGCAAAGCGTGGATTGTTTGTCTTTGATGCAAGACCAAGAACTGACTTGTCGTTAAGACCAAGGTTCAAAATGGTGTCCATCATACCAGGCATAGAAATTGCAGCACCAGAGCGTACAGAAACGAGCAATGGATCTGCAGAATCGCCAAGTTTTTTGCCCATTGATTTCTCAAGTTTTGCGAGATAAGCATCAACATCTGCATTGAGTGTTGAAGGATATTTCTTTCCGTTGTCATAGAAATATTTACAGACGTCGGTAGAAATTGTGAATCCGGCTGGGACAGGAAGTCCTATTGAAGCCATTTCAGCGAGGTTGGCACCTTTACCACCAAGCTCAGCACGCATTCCTGCGTTGCCTTCTGCTTTTCCGTTTCCGAAAAAGTAGACATACTTTGTTTTTGTAGCCATTAAAAAATCCTCCATAGATTTAGTGAGAAAGAGTATACAGTTAATTCATTTTGCGGTCAACGGATACGTTATTTTTCAACAGGTTGTCAACAGCCTACCTTTTCACTTTTTACCTTGTTAAATTCTCTATCCTGCCTTATACTTTTGTTTGTTAAAAAAGTAAAATAAAAATTATCTTTTTTAAAAACCCAACAGTATGCGATACTGTATAAAATTTAATTCCTCTTATTTCAAGAGTATTATTTATATACATATATAATATAAGGAGATACAACATGTTAAACCAACAAGAGAGCACCAAAATTCCAAAGTATCCATTACGACTCAAGATAGATTCACTATTAGTGTTCCTTTCCTTTCATCTCTTATTTTGGGTTCTTTATTTTTTCTGTAGAATTTACAAAACCGAAGAAACGCTTAAACTCTTATTTTCTGTGCCGTATTTTATATACTTTGCGGCTTCTGCACTTGTCTGCATTGTTCTCAACGAAGCATTCATTCCTCTTTTTTCCCAGTATGATGGAACTGAACAGTCTGTAAAAAAAGTGAACAAAACAGTGTCTGCCTTTATACTTTTGCAAATGATGTTCGCCATAATTTGTTGTCTCTTTTTCCCCACAAGCATAAAACTTGCCTGTAAGCAAAATGATTTTTACTACATACCTCACGATCCTATTTTTTGTGCTGCAGGTTCATTTTGTTTGGCCGCCACGCTCTGCTTTATTTTCTGGCTTGAACATTTTGACGATTGGTTAAAATGGCTTCCGTTTAAAAAAGAGAATATTCTTTTTTCCACAATTGTTCGCCGGCTGCTCGTCGTACTGTTTGCCGTGGTAGGAATTGTCATGGTAACAATGGCTGCAAATAGAACAATGGAAATTCGGCAGGCAGAATATCCTGACATGACCATATGGGATGTATATAAAAAGATTCTTATTCCTGTCGCAGCGCTTGGTATTATTTATGCATTTGTTGATGTTTTTGTTGAATCAAAAAGCGAAATGCATCATCTTAACAAAGTCGTATCTATTTTAAAAAATATTTCTGACAACGATTATTCTGTAAAACCGCTTTCTGTTACACTGCGTAATGAATATGGACTTCTTTTTAACTCAATTAATTCTTTTGTTGCAACCACAAAGGCACTTTTGTTCAATTTAAAACAAACTGCCGAGAACGCCCAGTCTCTTGCTGAAAAAATGAATGGCGACAGTCAGTCTGCAGCTTCAGCAATGACACAGGTTTCTTCTTCTCTTACAAATGTAAAGCAAGACATTTCAAATCAAGCTGCCGGCGTAGAAGAAGCGCACGCAACAATTTTGCAGATTCAGCAGGCAATAAACAAACTTGATACAGATGTTATATCTCAAGCTGCAAGCGTAACAGAATCATCTGCGGCTGTTGACGAAATGGTGGCAAACATAAAATCAGTAACTTCAATCCTTCAAAAAAATTCTGTCACCGTAAATTCACTTGGAAATGCTGCTGATGAAGGTCAGCACAGTGTTCAAGACGCCGTTGATTCCGCAGAAGCAATCATGTCGAAAGCTGGTTCACTCCAAGAGGCAAGCACTGTTATTCAAAATATTGCCGACCAGACAAATCTTCTTGCAATGAACGCAGCAATAGAAGCAGCTCATGCCGGACAAGCAGGCAAAGGTTTCTCTGTAGTTGCCGATGAAATTCGTAAACTTGCAGAACAGTCAAGCAAACAAGGCAAAGCTATAGATTCCGAATTAAAGAAACTCAACGATTCTATAGCACAGGTCGCTGAATCAACAAAAAAAGTGCAGGCTCATTTTAAATCTATATTCTCTTTGGCAGACACCGTGCGCAATCAGGAACAAGTTGTCATTTCCGCAATGCAAGAGCAGGAATCTGGAAGTACGCAAGCATTAGAGGCAATGCATCAAATCAACGACATTACTTTGGCAACAAAAGCAAGTTCTTCTGAAATGCTAAGCGGTGCAAAAGGTATTGTCACTGAAATGACACAACTTGCTGAAGAAACAGAAAAAATTAATCAGATTATGAAAGAAATCGAATCGGGAACAAAAGAAATAAAAAATCTTACCGATGCAACAAATGAAAGCTCTTTCAAAAGTTCAGAAAGTGTTTCTACACTTAGAGAAGAAGTTAATAAATTCAAAGTGTAAACAAAAAAAACAATTGCAGAAGCGGTACTCAAAAAGTACCGCTTTTTTTAGTCTTTATAATTTTTCCGCAAAAATTCAATTTCTTTTTTATATCCGTCATGTTCATTTGGTGTTTCAAGAATGAATGGCAGATTCCTAAGCGCGGCATGGTTTATTACACGACAAAGAGCTTCTGCTCCTATTTCACCTTCACCAATTTTTGCATGCCTATCTTTATGTGCTTCAAGAATATTTAAACTGTCATTTAGATGAACCGCATGAATTCTTTTTAATCCTACTGCCTTATCAAATTTTGTAAGAACTTCATCAAGATTGCTGACAATATCATATCCTCCATCCCAAATATGGCAAGTGTCCATGCAAACACCAACTCGTTCTTTTAAAGATGAACCAAATTTTTCTTCTGCGGAATCAAGAATTGCTTTTATTTCTTCAAATGTCTTTCCAATCTCAGAACCTTTACCGGCCATAGTCTCGACAAGGAGTTTTGTGTGGCACACAGAGTTTTTTTTAGCAAGTGCACCGTCTATTTGCTTAAGCGCGGTGGCAATCATTTCGGCAGTAAGTGATATTCCTACATCAGAACCCTGGCCGACATGACTTCCCGGATGAAAATTATATAAACTTCCCGGCGTATATTCCAAACGCATAAAATCGTCAACCATCATTTCAAGTGCATATTCCCGAAGATGAGGATCTGCTGAGCAAGGATTCATAGTGTATGGCGCATGCGCAACAAGCGGAGCAAAATTATTTTCTTTCATCAACAGGCACAATTTAGATGCATCTTGTTCATCAACAGGTTTTGCCTTTCCCCCACGCGGATTCCGTGTAAAAAATGCAAATGTATCCGCACCAACAGACAGCGCCTCTTTTCCCATTGCTTCGTAACCATCGGAAGATGATTCATGATAACCTATATGCAACATAGTTTCCTCTTTTGCAGAGTATACCTCTTTTTGTTACATTTTTAAACACTCTCTTGTCTATAAGAAAATTTTAAATATTTACGGGTACAGATACCTCATTATTGACAGAATCTATGTTTATTTATATTATTACCTATCTAAATACTAGGTAATAAGGAGCGCATCATGTCTTCAAAATTAAGTTTTTCTCGTTACATTATTTTGTTTGCTTTTGTTGTACCTCTTGCTTTTTACATCACTGGTTGTAAAAAAACAAATGCAAACACAGAACGCACGGTATATGTTGCTCATACTCAAACATATGTTCCGTATGTTTTTATAAATGAGCAGAATGAATCTGACGGATTTGAAGTTGCAATCTGGAAAGAAATCGGCAAACTTTACCCGCAGTATAAAATTCAATTCGTTCCAACTTCAGATGAAGATTTGCTCATCGGCGTAGAAACAGGAAAATATTCCGTTGGAATTAAAGGCGCTTGGGCAACAGACGAGCGTCGTCAAAAATTCTTATTTCCACAAAATTATCTCGCGGCAAGCGTTATTGGTCTTACCTTTCGTACAGAAAACGCGGATAAAATTCATGACCTTGAAAGTTTTGCTTCTTTTAGCGGAAAACTAGTTCCTATTTCTCCGGAGTCAGCTCAATTTTCCATCATTACAGATTTTAACAAAGCACATCCTTCAACTCCAATAACATTGATTCCTGCCGAACAATTTGATATTCCTGAATCATACACCTGGGTTCTTGAAGGAAGATATGATGGTTTCTTTGACCTGCAAGTTGCTTATAACAGAAATGTTGTTTCGGAAAAAGGTGCATATCATCAATTTGCCAATAAATTATCTTACATCGTTTACAAGGCAATTCCTACATGGCCTTTGTTCAACAAATCAGAAACTCAGCTTGCCACAGATTACGATAAAGCAATACAAACGCTTCACGAAAATAATACATACTCAAAACTCGCACAAAAATATTTTGGTGAAGATGTTTCACAATACGTAGAAAAGTAGTATGCTCTTTGATAGGCAATGTTTAACAGCACTGCCTATCAATTATTCATGCGCCCTTTTGATTTTTCTTTTGTAGTAAATAATTTTTATCTTCTTCTTCCATACATTGGAAAATCACTTCTAGTGATGGCCCTCTCTGTTTTCTTTGGTAGCGCACTAGGATTTTTGCTTGCATGGGGCAGATTGTCACATTCAAAAATAGCAAATTGTTTTGCTGCGATATATGTTCATTTAATCCGCTGCACTCCTTCCATCGTACTTCTTTTTCTTGTTTATTATGGACTTCCACAACTCTTTTACAAAATCACTTCAATCCGAATCGGCTACAATGGAAAAATTTTTTACGTTACCATTACTCTTTCTCTAATATTCGCCGCATCAATGTGCGAACTATTTCGTTCTGCATACTATGCCGTTGATTATGGTCAAACAGAAGCTGCGCATGCTTGTGGAATGAATGCCCGTCAAACTGCATGGCTTATTATTATTCCACAGGCAGCTTCCTGTGCGTTGCCAGTTTTTTGTACAGAATTGATTTCTCTTCTTAAACAAGGCGCGCTTGCTTTTACCATCGGTTTCATTGATCTTATGGGAGAGGCCCAAGTTATTGTATCAAGAGATTACGGTGCGCATGGCCTTGAAACATACATTGCGCTTGCCATTATTTATTGGACTCTTACGATTATCATTGAACAGGTAGGAAAAATTTTGGAAAATTTATTTTCAAAAGGAAAAACTATACCAGGTTCTTCTGCTGGCGAATCGCCATCGTATGTAGCAAATATAAAAGGCATTTTTACTTTTTCAAAAAAGAGTAACACATGGAATTGAATTTTTCCTTCTTACAAAAAACGTTCCTCTTGGCATTACACGGAATTCCTACTGCTTTGTTTATTACAATTTCATCTTTGCTTCTTGCTACATTGCCTGCATATTTTTTAGCTCTTGCCCGCCTTTACAAAACAAAATTTTTTTCTAAGTTTGCAACAATATATATTTCATTCATTCGCGGAATACCAATGGTGGTTCAAATACTAATTATTTATAGCCTTCTGCCAAGTCTATTAAATTCTATTTTTAAATTCTTCGGAAATTCTGCTTCTGTTTTTTCCATGAACCCGCTTGTTTATGCGGTGACTGTTTTTACTTTAGTAACAATTGCGTCTTTGTCTGAAGTAATTCGTGCGGCAATAATGACTGTAGACAAAGGACAACTTGACGCGGCTCAAGCTCTTGGTATGAAGCCTTTACAGTCATTTAAATTAATTATTATTCCACAAGCGATTCAAGAAGCTATTCCAAATTTAAGCACATTGACTGTCTCTCTATTCAAAGAAACTTCTCTTTGTTTTCTTATGACGGTAAAAGATATAACTGCTATTGCTAAAATAGAAGCTTCTTATGGATATAACTACATTGAATCATATATTGCTATTTTTATCATTTATCTTATTGTGTGTTCATTAATTCAACTATTTTTTTATATTTGCGAAGTGGTAAGTAAAATTTATCGCTAACAATTTTATTCTACACTTGACCTAGAGTTCACTTCATATTATAAATTTAGATAATGAATTATTCTTCTCGCGGATTACATTCCTTCCTCATCGCATCAATTTTTTTATTTTCCATAATAAAACCACTTTCTGCATTACCAACTTTTGAACCTTTTAGAATGAGAATTTTCAGAAAAGCATATCCAGATGTGTCTTTTATTACTAAATATGACACTGAAAAGAAAGATTGGCTTATCACAATAAGCGTTGATGACCGTACAGCAGAATTATATTGGTCAAACGGAAAAATGCTTCCCGCAGACAAACTTGATGAAAAAGACAAATATTGGTCTTTACTTTATGAATATGCGGAAAAAGTCCCTGACCCAGAAGAATTTACTGATTCAGATATAGAACAGATACGTGAATTTTCTTCCACAGAAAACAGGCAAAATGGTGCTGGCACACCACCATTTTTTTATGATGTTGTGTACGACTGCGAAACACAAGCAAGCACAGAAAAGCATATTACTCGCTTTACGTTCTTAGGAAAACGGGTAAATCTTCATGAGCGTTTAAAGAAACCTCTTGAAGAAGTGGAAAAAGAAATCAACAAGGAAGCAGAAACCGATCCAGAAATTGCAGCTTTTGTAAAAAAAATATCACAAGAATATGGTTACTCTTGGCGAAAAATTCGCGACTCAAGCAGCAGGTCTTTTCATAGCATTGGTTTGGCTCTTGATATTTTGCCCACAGGATGGAATCAAAAAAATATTTATTGGGCATGGCGCAGAGATATTGATCCTGACAATTGGATGCTCACCCCGTTGAGTCGTCGCTGGATGCCACCTGAAAAAGTTATCAAAATATTTGAAAATAATGGGTTTATCTGGGGCGGAAAATGGGCAATTTGGGACGATATGCATTTTGAGTATCACCCGGAACTTATTCTAAACCAACAATTAAAACACATATTTACGCAAGACTAACAATTATTAGTTTTGTGTAATTTTAATTAATATATGAAATTATAAAATAATTACCTTTTTTTATTTAGTCTTTTTTTTCTTAAATTTACTTGCCTTTTTTATAAAAAAGAGTATATTGAATTCATACCGAGTGATGCTATCAAAAAGTTCTTTGAACTTGTCATCCGGCAATGTCGTTTATACACGAAAGTGTAAAGGGGGCATGTTATGGCAAAAGGAAACAAAAAAGCTGCAAAACCAGCATCAACCACTACTGAAAAAAAATAACTGTTGAATAAACAGCTTCAATAACCAGTATACTGATTGAAACAAACGGCTGACCAAGTTGGCCGTTTGTTTTATTTTAAATACCTTATTCTTCCAAAGAAATTATTTTATAATCCCAATTATGTTTTGGATATCTGCCTTTCATTTCTTTACAAATTTCAGGCCATGTATTCTTCCAGAAATTTTCCAAATCATCTGTTATTTGTAATGGACGTTTTGCCGGGGAAAGCAATTTAAATAAAACCGGTATACCTAAAATTTTTGGTGTCGTCATACATCCAAAGACTTGCTGAATTATCACTTCCATAACCGGTATTATTTTATCATTCTGCCTTTCATATACAATTTTTTTTGTTTTGCCATTTGATAATTTTATTTCTTGCGGTACTTTTTTATTTATATTTTCACTTTCCAAATACCATTCTAATGCGCTACTTACTAGTTCTTCTGTTATTCCCTTTTCGACAGATGTAATAAATGGCAAAAGCCATTCTTCGCTATTCTTTGACAACGATGTAAATTTATTTTCAATTCTTTTTTTGTCGGCACACTCTTTTTCGTATGCAATATAAAATTGAATCCGCAATAATAAATTCTTGCTTTTGTCAGAAAGCGGAAGCCAATCAATTCCTTTTTCAGCAAGCGTTTGTTTGATTGCAAGGGTATAATCTTCTTTTTCAACAGGAATTTTCTTTGTGCGTATTATCAATTTTCCATACATAAAATTTTCTATTTTTTGTAACTTTCTGTTGCCTTCATTAAATTCTATTTTTAAAGATGTTGATGCATGTGCATTTAACCAATCTTCTGCTTCTTCTGTTGTTAATTTTTCCCATTCATATATTTTTCCCGTTTTTTCACCGGCATCAACTTTTGGTGCTACAATATATTCTGGATGTTCCGTTCCATATAAAGCGGCTACTCTTCCGGAAGGAAATTGATAGTATGATTCATCTTTAAAAGCATTTTTTGTATTTATACACAGCTGTGCAATTCTATCTGGAAACCCAGAAAGTATCATTCTAGTTTGTGAAACAGGTTTTGCCGTTCTTGCAATTCCTTTTATATTTTTTTCTACACGGCTCATTAAATCTATTTCAGCTGCTTTTTGCTGAGCGGCCGATGCTGCAGCGTAAGATGAATATTTTATTGCAAGTTTGACAGCTTCTTGTAATTGATTAGAATATATGCCACTTATTGCAACACACGCAAGTCTTGGATGAAGCCCAACGGAAAGTACGGCTTTGCCTAGCGGTGTGATTTTCCATTTTATCTCAGCAACGTTTTCACTTCTTACACAACCAAGCTGTTCCAACAAAATTCCAGCATCGTTCCAAGAAGATGACGGCGGCTCATCAAGCCATGATAATTTATCAGGACAATCTATTCCCCACTCAGCACATTCCAATACTAAAGAAGTTAAATCTGTTCTTACAATTTCAGGAGGCATTTCAGTTGTTCTTACATCGGTTTCGTTCCACAATCTAATGCATCTTCCTGGTCCGATGCGCCCTGCACGTCCTGCGCGTTGTTCAGCATTAAAAACAGATTCATTCCTTGTAACAAGCGTTTCCATTCCTGCTGAACGATTAAAACTATTTACTCGTGACAAGCCGCTATCTATTACTACTGTTATTCCTGGTACTGTTAAAGATGTTTCTGCAATTGCACTAGAAAGAATTACAACACGCTTTCCTTTGTAATCTTTGTCATTCAACTGTAGTATTTTTTTTTGTTCCAAAAAACTGATGCTGCTATGAAGAATAAATATCGGGGAATCACACTTTGCTTGCTCAAGCTCATTTTTTGTTTTTCGTATTTCCGCTATTCCTGGTAAAAAAACAAGAATTGCGCCTACTTCATTTTTTTTTGCCAGCTCATGCAATATTGCCTGTGATGGAGTCATATTTCCTTCATATGAAATTGCAACAGGATATTGTCGGCCGGGAACATGAAAATATGGCGCTGAAAGGTATCTTGTTATTTTTTCAACGTCAATTGTTGCGGACATTACAATAACATACAAATCTTTTCTCATTTGAATTGCTTCTTTTAAAAAAGCAAGCGCAAGATCAGCGTGTATTGAACGCTCATGAAATTCATCTATCACAACGACAGAAATTCCTTCAAGAAGAGGATCTGACTGTATTTTTCTCGTAAGTATTGCTTCTGTCAAAACAATAAATCTTGTTTTATCAGATATTTTATTTTCAAGATGAATTTGATATCCTGCCGTTAAACCTACTTCTTCGTCAAGAATTTGCGACACTCTTGAAGCTATATTTAGTACAGCAAGTCTTCTTGGCTCAAGCATTACAACTTTGTCTGGAAAATGCTTTAATAGCGCAACAGGCATGGCTGTAGATTTACCCGCGGCAGTTTCTGCAGTAAGAACTAAAAACTGAGATTTCGATTTTTTAACTTCTGTACAAATTTCATCTAGATATGGTGTAATTGGTAGCGTTGCAATTTTTTCTGGATATTCAGTTATCATAGCACCTACGCTTTGCCATATATTTCACAAAGTCGCCCGTCTATTGAAATAATTATCTTTCCTGGTTTAAAAGAAATTCGTTTTTCACCAAGTTTTTCAAATACAAAAAATGTTTCTTTTAAAAAATTACCAGCCCATCCATGCAGCTGCATCTTACTGGTAATTGCACATTGCGAAAGAAATACCATTCCCACAAGAATGCCACTTCTATGCAAGCCAGAAATCAATGCGTCTTTAGTAATTCTCCATGAACCTATAGTAAATAATACTTTTCCATATGGAGAAAGCAAAGCGAAGAAAGTTACTGTAATCACAATTAGTATTGACGGAAGAATCTTTACCTTTCCTTTGCGGCGGATTTCTGTGAAGATAAAAAATATCAATACTGCTAACCACAAAAGGCGAACGTCTTTGATAAATAAAAAACAAAGCATGTTTGCCATCGATAAAACAAACCATATTACATTTGAATATTCAATTTTTCTTTCACTGTTAGAATTTTTTATTACCGGCTGTTCTCTTTCAACTGTGTATAAATTTTTGAACCATTTTGATTTTTCTTCAAAAAGATACGCAAAAATTCCAAGGCACAAGCCAGTAATTGTTCCTGTAATAATAAGTATAGGCGCTATATAGCGGGTATTTTCTCCAAACATTATAAATCGTGCGCATAACAATTGCGCTCCGTTGTTTGCAAGGGCGCCTGCTAATGATAAACCAATATTTGAAATTAATTTCTTACCAGACATTTTCTTTTCAAACAAACATGTTGCTTTATAAACAAGTAACATCATTATTCCGCTTGCTAAACTTCCTGCTGCGCTAAACAAAAAGATATAACTAAATAAAGTTCCACTAAGCAATGCTTGTCCTAAAATTTTAAATACCACAAGAAGCAAGACATTTTTGCCAGGCATTTTTTTTATTGCCAATAAAATTGGTAGATTTGCAAGACCTAACCGTAAGAATGGTAATGGTTTTGGTATGGCATATTCCACTGCTGAAAGAAAAAGACAAAGCGCTGCAAAAAAGGAAATCAAATATGAATCAAGTGATTGTGTTGTTGGACTTTCTGCTAATTTTTCTGAAGCACTTTTTGTAAACATATTAGAAATTGTATCACAGAATGTTTTATTTTTACAGAGAAATCAACAATAAAAAAGGACTGCCTTCAAAAGAAAACAGCCCTTTTCATTAATTGCTATGCTTATTTATTTGATTGTTACAAGCTCAATATCAAATGCCAAATAGGTGTTCCCCGGAATAGCTCCCGGTATGCCATTTTCGCCATACGCCATATCAGGAGGAAGAACAACTGTACGTTTTTCTCCTAACGTCATATCTTGCACCATTACATCAAATCCAGGAATCATCTGACCAATACCTGTTGTAAATTCAAGCGGACCTCTTCCTTTTGACTGATCAAATACAGATCCATCAACGAAGTATCCTTTGTATTCTGTAGCAACATTTTTACCTTTGCCACATTTATCGCCTTTGCCAGGTTTTGTAATCTTATAAAAGATTCCATTTGTGTCCTTTTCAAAACCAGGAAATGCTTTTTTAATTGCTTCTATTTGGCCGCTGAGTTTCTTTTCTGCGACTTCTTGCGCTTTTTTACTTGCCTCAATTACAAGTTTATCAAAATCTGCCTGTGTCGCAGTGAATTTTTCTGCATCTGCACCCTGGCGATAAATAGTCACCTTTTTAATTACATCACCCTGCTGAATCTTGTTTACAACTTTCTGGCTGTTGTCATCAACTACATGACCAAAAATAGTATGCTTTCCATTAAGCCAAGATGTTTCTACATGGGTAATAAAAAACTGGCTACCGTTTGTATTTGCACCGGCGTTAGCCATTGCAAGAACTCCTGGTCCGGTAAATTTTAGACTGTCATCAAATTCATCTGGAAATTGATATCCCGGACCGCCAGCTCCTGTTCCTTTTGGATCTCCACCCTGAATCATAAAATCTTTAATGACTCGGTGAAATTTCAAACCGTCATAAAAATGCTTTCCCTTTGCAGCATCCAACGTACCTTCAGCAAGTCCAACAAAATTTGTAACAGTAAGAGGAGTTTGTTTATAATACAACTCTAGAACAATTGTTCCCTGCGTAGTGTCAATTGCTGCAAACAGCCCGTCTTTTCCTTCAATAGCTTTTAAGTTATTGTCCATACAACCTCCAAAAGAAAGTAGAACGCATCCTAAAAGAAGCGTCCATATTGCTTTTTTCATTTTTTCCTCCAGGTAATTTTGCTTCTTAGAATTGCAAAATAAACCATTTATAGATTGCGTCTAGTCTAGAACCAAACGAATCATTCATTGTTTTTTCAAACAGAGAAAGCGCTGGCATTTTTGCCTGTACAAGCATATATACCAACATGGTATCGCCACAGTCTGTAATAACAACACCAATTCTCATGTCATCAGTATCTATTCCTTTTACAATTCCCATATAAATTGGAGTGGTATTCATAAAACAGGCACTTGTCTCGTTTTCTGTTTGGTGATATTCAAGCCGATAATTTGTTTTTCCAAAAGAATTATCATTTTGAAGGCAGTACATTATTTTTCCTTCTGCGCTGCCATTTGTATCATCTGCAATACGAGTTCTGTCTTTTGGTCCTTTTATACAATAGCATTCCGTGTAAAGAGTTTCAATTTTTTTATCAGTATGAGAATAATATTTCATGCCTTCCATTTTACTTACTGAACGAATTACTTTAGAAGCAAAATCTATTGTTGTTTTATTTGAATCACCGGAACCTAATGACTTTTTATCAAGAAGATATAATTCTTCTGCAACATAAACAGGTGCACCTTTTTCTCCTGGCCAAATTTTTACATTCTTTTCAGCCAGTGGCGTTTTTGGAGTAAGGGTAAGCTTACTATTTTTTTTGTTAAAATATGTTTTTTCGATTTTTCCTTTTTCTTTTAATTCCGTAAGAATTGATTTATCAACAATATTATCTACAGAAAAAGATTGTGCCAAAACTTGCTGTGAAATTAGTATAAACAGGACAGAGAAAATTCCAACACCTTTCTTGCTGAATCGTTTCATCAACAATATCTCCTTATATAATAAATAAATATAAAGGCTAACGAAGGTTTAAATTCATTTTCAGTTCGTTAGCCTTTATTTGAAGATGTGTTCGTTAGTTTCTTTGTCGATTAACGCACACCCTTGTAAATAACACGTACCTGCTTATATAAACCATCTCCTTCGCTTTTGGTTTCAATATCAGGAATATCATTTAACGTTGTATGAATAAGGCGGCGTTCAAACGGATTCATAGGCTCAAGCAAAATCGATGTACGGCTTGAGCGTACCTTATCTGCCGTTGTATAAGCAAGACGGACAAGGCTTTCTTCTCGGCGGATGCGATAATTTTCACTATCAAGAATTACACGCACATCTTCTCTTCCAAGATGACCTGCATAAACATTCGCAAGAAGCTGCATTGCGTCAAGATTCTTTCCTTTGCGCCCGATAAGAATTGAAGAACTAGCACTTGTCAATTTAATTCCAATCTTCTTTTCTTCGCGGAACATAACTTCTACAGTTACTTCATAACCCATTTTGTTAATCATCTGCGTTACAAAATCAAGCAACTTCTGTTCAAATTCATCCTGCGGCAAAGGATTTGCCACAAGTTTTGGATTTGTTGCCTGAGCTGTTGCATTTGGAACAGAACCTTCAAATTCTGGAGCAACGTGATCCGGCGTATCTACTGTGTGAACACGGATTTTTACAAATCCTTTTTTAAACAATGAGTTTTTCTGTGTTTCAAGAATCTCTACATCAAACTGATCTTTTTCAAGACCAAGTTCCTGAGCGGCTTTTTCAATAGCCTCTTTTTCTGTTTTGCCTTCATATTCGTAAACCATATATTTTGTACCCCTACAAATAAAGAATTCTTTTTTAGCGTGTCTTCTTTTTTCCGCCCTTAAATTTAAGGACGTTTTTATTTACTTCCGGTTGTGCAAGATTCATTTCTGCACGTTTTTTTGCCAGAATTTTATTAATTACAAGCTGCTGTCCCATTTGAATAAAATTACTTACTGTCCAATACAACAGAAGACCACTTGATACATTGTAGAACAAGAAGAAGAATAATATTGGCATTCCGTACATCATCAAATCCATTTGCATCTTGCTCTGCGCATTTGTTGCACCTGCACCGCCATATTGCGTTATCTTACCGTTGAACAGCTGTGACACTGTGTAAATAATCGGCAAAAGACGAAGATTGTTCTGAGTAAAAGATGATATCAACCAAATATTCTTATTCCAAGACCAAATGCTGTCTCCAATAGAAAGGTCATCTATCCAACCAGGAATAAAACTTGCTCCGCGGAATTCAAAATAGTTGTTGAAAACATTATACAGAGCAAAAAGAATAATCATCTGGAGTATCATTGGCAAACAGCCACTTACAGGATTATATCCACTTTCTTTATATAATTTTGTTGTTTCTTCGCTCAACTTCTGTTGGTTGTCTTTATATTTTTCCTGAATAGCAGTCATCTGTGGCTGCAGCTGCTGCATTTTTAACGTTCCAATTGCACTTTTTTTGTTCAGCGGGAAAAGAATAATCTTAAGAATGATTGTAAGAATAATGATTGAAATACCCCAGTTGTGAACAACTTTATTAATCATTTCCATAGACCATTTAAGGGCGACTTCAATTAATGAAAGGAATGCACTTGTCTGCAAAGCTTCATTAAATTTTACATTGAACAAACCCCATGCATTCTTATCTTTTGAATTGTATTTGATAAGTTCTTTTTCGCTACGGGGACCAACGTAAACGTAATACGTATCATTAACTTTGCTTTCTGTAAAAGCCTTTCTTGTAACAAGAACTTGTGAATCGTTATAATTCGTATCACTCTTTGTCGAACAATTCACATCAAGCGTCATGTTTGTCGGAACTACAGGATTAATAAGTTCACAAAAGTATTTTCCTGCTACACCAACCCATGTGTATGGCTTATCATATTTTTTTTCGGCAAAATTTTTTCTTATTTTTTTAGAACCATTATAGGAAATATATTGTCTTACATCTGTACGGTCTTTTTTACTATCATAATGCGGACCAATCTGCGGTGAAGAACGAAGTGTATAAGCTGCTTCGTTGATATTTAGTCCTTTGCCGGCCGCTCCTGTATCAACAGTAACCGTAAGTTTAAATGCATAATCATCTTTATTGAATGTATACAGTTTTGCAAATTTTATTTCATTTTCTTTGCCAAGTTCATCTTTACGAATGTAATTTCGATAAAAACCAATTGTATAATCATCAATTTGCTTAACATTAAATGTTTCATTAAGAATGGAATTCTGCGCATCACCAAATGAAACTGCAAATGCACGGTTATTTGGTGTAATATTGTCCACCATCTCAACACCGCGACCAGTCTGTTTATCTTTGTGCTCAAGCAGCTGATAACTAATAATATCGCCACCTTTATTTGAAAAAATAACTTTTACTTTGTTTGTTGTAATAGTATATGTTTTTTCAACTGCCTCAGGTTCAGGTTCTACGGTAGCAGTAGTTGTATCAACTGTTTTTGTCTCTTCAGGTTCTGCTGAAGGCATAATTTTTGTTGCTTCTACTGTTTTTGCTTCTTTTTCAAGTTGTTCTGTTTTTTGTTTAGCAGCTTGAGCTTCTGCCTTTGCCTGTTCTTTAGGAAGAACAACGTTCACTTCCAGAAAAATGGATGCAAACATAACTATTCCCGACAAAACAAGCGCCCAAATAGTATTTTTTTCCATACTAAAAATTCCTCTTTCTATTGGTTATCAATCCGGAACAGGATCATATCCACCTTTATGATAGGGATTACATCTCAAAATCCGTCTGAATGCTAGGTAAAGTCCTTTTACAGGACCATGTTTCTTTATTGCCTCTATCGCATATTGTGAACACGTTGGCGTATAAATACACGATGGTGGTAAAAGGGGTGAGATACAAACTTGATAAACACGTATCAAGAGAGTAAAAAATTTTATAAAAAAATTTCTTACTCCGTTAATAAACCTGCTTTTTGGCATAATGTCTTAAATTGCTCACACCGCGTGCTGAACGAGTCATTTCCGGGATATACTAGAAGAAGCATATCATATCCGGTGTTCAGGTGTGTTTTAAAAGAACGATAAATTTCACGGCTGTAGCGTTTTGACGTGTTGCGTTGAACAGCGTTGCCATAACCGCGGGGTAAAGGAAATCCGATTCTGTTTATATTTCGGTCATTCAGTGCATAGAAGAGCTTTGCTCCGGCAACACTGACCCTCTGCCCTGTCTTAAAAAGCTTTTGGATGTCCGCAGGACGTTTTATATGTTCGTCGCGTGTAAAACGTCCTGTTTTTAACAAGCCTGTTTCCATCCCTTAAGAAAATTAATACTTGTTTTTCTCGTCACAAACAGAGAGCTTTTTGCGGCCCTTTGCTCTTCTGCGAGCAAGTACCAGACGTCCGCCGCGTGTTGCCATGCGTGCGCGGAAACCAAATTTTCTATTGCGTTTCATTTTGCTTGGTTGATATGTGCGTAACATAATGAACGACTCCTATAAAAAAGATTACATGAATGTAGTGTTAGCTACTATACCATTATTTTTTAGAATTGGTCAACACACTTTTCTTTAAATCATCAAATAAGGAATTCAATTCTTGGGGCAAATCCTGTTTTTCAGGAATATATGCGTCTTTTTCCTTTATTTTTTGGGTAATCATATTTTCTTCTTTGTCAGCTCTTGTCTGTATGAACGACCTTATCTTTTCTACTGAAAATTCTTGTTTTTCAGTATCATAAATCTCACCTTTTTTGCCAGTAAGTCTAAAAGCCATTGTTTCTATATGAATTTTATTTGTTTCTTTATTAAGTCCATTAATAATATACTGTTTGTGAAGTTGTAATAATTGTATCCAACCAGGATGGTCTGCCTCAACAAGAAGAACACCTTTCTTAAAATCAACAATTCTGCTGTGTTCGTAAAGATTTTGTCCTTCATAAGGATTTTCTGGATGTATCCCGTTTGCAACACCTTTTATGCTAAGCAATACTTTTTTCCATATATTGAGAACTTCATCGGCTTTTTCCACGTCCTCACATTTAATATTGCTGAAGGTTTTATTAATAAGCTGACTAAAAGAAACTACTTGTTCATCCATTTATTTCTTTCCAACCTCCTTCTTTTATTTCATAAATACGTGTTGTATCGTGCTTATATCTCTGATATGGTTCTCCTGGTAAGAAAGTACAAAAAAGCTGATCATATTCTGGAAGCAAAGCAGTCACTTTCTGCCGTTTGTCCGGATCAAGCTCAAGCAAAACATCATCCATAAGCAAAACAGGTTTTCTTCCTGTTACCTGCGTATAATATACAGCTTGAGCAGTTCTAAGAATAAGTGCTATTAAACGACGCTGTCCTGTAGAAGCTGTAGGAACAAAAGAAACGCTGCCTTTGACAAAAATTATTTTATCACGATGAGGACCGCTCATTGTAGTTCCTAAAATTTTATCTACTTCGCGTTTATTTTTTAAATTAAACAAAACTTCGTCAATTGACGGTAAACTTGCATCGGCAAACGGTCCGGATTCAGCAACATCAGCAGTCTGCTTTTTCCATGAAGGTTCATATTTTATTGAAACCCCATCTATTCCCGTCACGTTTTCATATAATTTTCCAAAAATTTGATTAAATTGAAATACAGCATTTTTTCTTTTCTTTTGAATTTCCAATCCATTTTGAACAAGCTGCAAATCGTATACATCTAATAAATCGTACCTTTGTTCTTTTAGCGAAAGATTCCTATTCTTTAAAATTTTTTTATAATTACGAATTATATCTATATACAAAACATCATACATACTTAAAGATTGGTCAATAAAAAATCTTCTTCTTTCAGGTTCCCCTACTGCAAAGTCCAAATCATCATGATTATATAATACACATGGCATAGTATTTATAAGTTCTTTTCTGTCATGAAGAATTTTTCCGTTTTTTTCTATTTTTTTGGTTCCATTTTGCAAAGTAATAATCGTACTATTTGTGGAACTATCATTTTGTTTTTCAACGGTATTTTCTCTAAACAAAGCATGAATACTCATCTCATGTTCACCCTTTTTTATTACTTCTGCATCATTATGTGTACGAAAAGATGAACCATAAGAAGAATAATAAAGAGCTTCTAGCAAATTACTTTTACCTTGTCCGTTAGAGCCAGTAAAATAAACCTCCCGTGAAAGGAGGTCTATTGTATCATTGCTAAGATTGCGAAAATTAACTGTTGATAAAGAAAGAAAAGGCACCTTATTCTTGCTGCATTGGCATAATTATATGGAAATAATCCTCTGCAGGTTCAGGTCTCATTGTCACAGCTTTTTTCTGTTCGGTAAATTCAAATGTTATACGTTCTGTTTCAATACTGTGCAATGGTTCCTCAACATATCTATAATTAAGGGCAACAATGCAGCTTTCTCCCGCATATTCACAAGGAATTTCTTCATCCGCACTTCCCATATCTGATTGTTGAGAAGTAATTTTAAGAGAACCTGCTTCGATATTAAAATAAATTCGACCAGCTTTTTTGTCTACCATCAAAGCAACGCGACGCAATGCATCAACAAGGTCAGACTTTGTTACCTGGAAGCTGTAAAGTTGCTTTTCAGGAATAACACGCTGATAATTAGGGAAAGCACCTTCAAGCAAAACAGAACCAAATTTATAATTTGCAAATTTGAAGAAAATCATTTTATCCACAATAGCAATAGAAATATTTCCTTCATCAGGAGCATGTTTCAAAATGATATTAAGAACTTTTGGATGAACAATTGCTGCAGGAAAATCATTTACTCCACTCAACAAACTTTTTGAAGCAAAACTAAGACGTCTGCCATCTGTTGCAACAAGATTCAAATTATCTGCTTTCTTTTCAAAATAAACACCATTCATAAAATAACGTGTTTCATCTTCACTTACAGCAAAAGCAGTTTGATTAATCATTTCCTTAATATCTTTTGAAGGAACTTCAAAATAAGGAACATTGTCCGCTGAATCAAATTCAGGGAATTTTTCTTGTGACATGCTTTTTATTTGGAATTTAATTTTTTTTGCAACAGGTTTAATTATGACAGTAATTCCTTGATCTTCACCTGTTGTCTGGTTGAATTCAATTTCACCTTCGGGAAGTGATGTAAGAATTCCCATAAATTTATCACAATAAACAGTAGTAGAACCTTCTTCTTCTACTTGCACCGGAATTTTTGTTTCAAAGTTTACCTTAATATCAGTAGCTTTGATAGAAAGGGTATTATTTTGTGCCGTCAATAACACATTAGAAAGAATGGAACCAACATTCTTTGTGGAAATGATTTCTTGTGCGATGGCAATTTCTTTAATCATTGCATCTTTGTCAAAAGTAAACTTCATATATTTCTCCTAAAAAAATATACTTTTCAATAAAGAAAATACAATGCTGCATTTTCTTATATTTATATAAATATATAAATTTAATAGTAGTAGTAATAAGCCTTGTGAATTTCTGGAAAACCATTTTATTTATAGATAATAAAATAAAATACGTTGTGTATAAAAAGCAATTTCAAAACACTCTTTTTACACTTTTCCACAAATTTAAAACTTATCTACATTTTATGCACAGTATTGTATCATATTCTATTCAAGTTGTCTTGTCCTTTTTATTTTTTATAGTCTTTAATTTCTCTGATAAGCAATTGAATAGTGGAATTAAGAGAAGAATCAGTTTTTAACTGTTCTTCAACTTTTTCATAACTGTGCATGGCTGTTGTATGATCACGTCCTCCAAATTCATTACCCAATTCTGGAAAAGAATATTCGATGAGATGGCGTGAAATATAAATGGCAATTTGTCTTGGTACGACAAATTTCTTATCTCTTTTTTTACTCTTAATATCATTCATAGAAATATTATAATGGTCGGCAACAACTTTTTGAATTGTCTCAATAGTAATAGAACCGTTTGAAGGCTGGCTGAATGTGTCGCGGAGCTGTTGCTGTGCAATTTCTATAGTAAGATTTTTATTTATTAACTCAGAATATCCAATCATCTTGTTTAAACATGATTCAAGATCACGGACATTTGTTTGAACATTCTTTGCTATATAATCAACAACGTCCGCTGGAATTGATTTTCCAAAAATATCGAGTTTTTTCTGTAGAATAGCTTTACGCGTTTCATAATTAGGAGGTTGTAAATCAATTGACATGCCTCTTGAAAAACGTGTTTTAAGTCTATCTTCTATATTCTTTAATTCTGTTATAGGTCTATCACAAGTAAATACCATTTGTTTTTTATTGTTGTATAGTTCTTCAAATGTATAAAAAAGCTCTTCCTGAGTAGCGTCTTTATTCTGCAAAAAATGAATGTCATCAAGTAACAGTACGTCTAGCTTTCTGTATTTTGCTTTGAATGAAGAAACTGTATTGTTTTTTATTGCAGACGTAAATTCATTTGTAAAATTTTCTGCGCTGACATAACAAATTTTTACATTTTCACCTTTTTCGTTGTAAATGTAATTTCCTATAGATTGCATGAGATGTGTTTTTCCAAGACCAACACCACCATATATAAGAATAGGGTTGTATGCTTTTCCAGGATTTTTTGCTACAGCAAGAGATGCATTGTATGCAAAGGCGCTGTTATCTCCGGGAACAAAGGTATCAAAAGTATAATCTTCTCTAAGTTGAGGATGTTTTTTCTTGGTTTTTAAAGGAATCTCTGCTGGAGATATATTGTTTTTTTCTGCATTTTCTTTTGCTTCATTGAAATTTTCATTTTTATCATTAAGAGAAGATGATTTTCTTACAATGTAGTTGATGTCAATATTTTGTCCGGTAAGTTCATTGAGCTTATTCTTAACATTAGAGACGTATCCTCGGTCATTCATTGTTTTCCACATGAATTCAGAAGAAATCGCAACTGTTATTGTAGAAAGAGTATCTTCAACATATTCCATATTGAACCAAAGTTTAAAATCATTTTCCAAACCTTTGCTTTGGTATTCATCATGTATTTGTTTAAGCGCTTCTTCCCAGAAGACACGGTAATTTTGTTCACTCATAGTGCTCTATTATAAACCGCCTTTACTTTTTCTTTCAATACGGATATACTAAAAATCTCTAAATCTTCTATTATAGGCGATTATTTTTACTCAAAAAGTGAAGGGTATTTTAAATGAGTGACACTTATTCAGCGAGTACAATTCAAGTATTAAAAGGACTTGAAGCAGTAAGAAAACGTCCTGGTATGTATATTGGTTCAACGGGACCAGATGGACTTCATCACCTTGTATACGAGGTTGTTGATAACAGTATTGATGAAGCAATGGCGGGTTATTGCGATACCATTACTGTTGCTCTAGAAAAAGATGATATTTGCCGTGTTGTCGATAACGGACGCGGCATTCCTGTCGGCATGCATCCTACTGAACATATAAGCGCTCTTGAACTAGTTTTGACTAGACTTCATGCTGGTGGCAAGTTTGACAAAAAGAACTACAAAGTTTCTGGCGGTTTGCACGGAGTAGGTGTAAGTTGCGTCAATGCTCTTTCTACGTGGATGGAAGCAACAGTAGACGTTGATGGTAAAAAATATTTTCAGCGTTATGAAACAGGTATTCCAAAGACAAAAGTTGATTGTATTGGGGAATCTTCTCGTCACGGCACAACAATTCGATGGAAGGCTGACAAATCAATTTTTACTGAAACAACGACATACAACTTCGATGTGCTTTCTATCCGTTTACGTGAGCTTGCTTTCCTTAATCCAGGAATTACTATTATTTTCCGTGATGAACGTCTAGAAACGCCAAAGGAAATTGTCTATAAATTTGATGGCGGAATTAAACATTTTGTAAGCTATCTTGACGAAGGAAAAGCTGTTATTCCTGTAGAACCAATTTTCATTACAGGAACAGATAGTGATGTCATCATAGAACTTGCCATGCAATATAATGATGGATATGCAGAGAATATTTATTCTTACGTAAACGACATAAATACTCATGAAGGCGGAACTCATCTTGATGGTTTTAAGATTGCACTTACAAACGTCATGAATAAATTCCTTGAGTCAAACCAAAAACTTCAAAAACGTCTCGATAAAGAAGAAAAACTTACCGGAGACGATGTTCGCGCTGGTTTAACTGCAGTTCTTTCAATAAAAGTTCCGGAACCTCAATTTGAAGGCCAGACAAAGACAAAACTTGGTAACAGTGAAGTTCGCGGTTACGTAGACAGTATTGTTCGAGATAAACTGACCCTGTATTTTGAACAGAATCCGCAAATAGTTGAGCAAATTCTTGAAAAGGGGGTAGGCGAGGCTGCTGCGCGTATTGCCGCCCGAAAAGCAAAAGATGCCACTCGTCGTAAGAGCGGTCTTGACAGCTTCGGTCTTCCAGGAAAACTGAGCGATTGTTCTTCAAAAGATCCAACAGAATGTGAAGTTTACATAGTAGAGGGCGATTCTGCTGGTGGTTCTGCAAAGAAAGGTCGTGATTCTAAAACACAGGCAATTCTTCCGCTTTGGGGAAAAATGCTCAACGTTGAAAAGAGCCGAGTAGATAAAGTAATTAACAATGATAAACTTGAACCAGTTATTGCCTCTTTAGGAACTGGTATTGGTAAAGACTTCGACATCAAAAAATTACGCTATCACAAAATAATCATCATGGCCGATGCCGATGTTGATGGTTCGCACATTAGAACGTTGCTTCTTACTTTCTTCTTCCGCTACATGCCGCAGATTATTGAAGACGGTTATGTCTACCTTGCCATGCCGCCACTTTTCAAAGTGAGCTACAACAAGAAAGAATGGTATGTATATGACGATGATGAAAAGCAAAAAGTAATAGAAAGCATTGGTGTTGATACAGCAAAACTTAGTGTTCAGCGCTACAAGGGTCTTGGTGAAATGGATGGAACTCAGCTTTGGGAAACAACCATGGATCCTGCTCGTCGAAAGATGATGCGCGTCACCATTCCGGATGCTATTGCTGCCGACCGCATTTTCAGTACTTGCATGGGAGAGGAAGTTGAACCCCGCCGCAAGTTTATTGAAGAGAACGCTGTCTACGCAAATCTTGATGTTTGATTTTCAATGGAAGCAAGTCTTTGTTGTTTACACAGAAAGATTTAAGTCATGATAAGTTTATTATCAGAAATTTTGGAGTGAATATAAATGGATAACGAGATAAAAACACCGGAAGGTGGAACGCTCATCACTATGCCGATTGATCAGGAAATCAAACGTGCGTATATAGACTATTCCATGTCTGTCATTGTAAGCCGTGCACTTCCAGATGTACGCGATGGAATGAAACCTGTTCACCGCCGTATTTTGTACGCAATGGATGAACTTGGTCTTCATTACAACGGACCAACCCGTAAGTGCGCAAAGATTGTCGGAGATGTGCTCGGTAAATACCATCCGCACGGAGATGCGTCAGTTTACGATGCCCTTGTCCGTTTAGGTCAGGATTTCTCTCTCCGTTACCCAGTCATTACTCCGCAGGGAAACTTTGGTACCATAGCCGGTGACCCTCCAGCAGCATACCGTTACACTGAGGCAAAGATGGCCAAGCTCGCAGAAGAGATGGTCGCTGATATTCAGAAAGATACGGTAGATTTTATTCCGAACTTTGATGAAACAACAAAAGAACCAACAGTCCTTCCTGCAAAGTTTCCGTTCCTGCTTGCAAACGGTTCCAACGGTATTGCTGTAGGTATGGCAACAAACATGCCACCTCACAATATGCGTGAGATAGCTGCTGCAGTTACTGCCTACATTGACAATCCAAACATAGAAATTGATGAACTTATCAAATACATAAAAGGTCCGGACTTCCCGACGGGTGGCATTATTTTCGGTCGCCAGGGAATTAAGGATGCGTACAAGACGGGCAGAGGTAAAATCCTCATCCGTGGAAAGTTTACTATTGAAGTAAGCAAAACTGGCAAAGAGTCAATTGTCTTTACTGAAGTTCCATATCAGGTAAACACCCGTTTACTTTGCGAACGTATAGGTGAACTTGCCCGCGACAAAGTGATTGAAGGAATAAGCGCTATAAATGATGAAACGTCAGACCGCGTTGGTATGCGTATCGTCATTGATTTAAAGCGAGGGGCCATTGCTAAAGTAGTAATCAATCAGTTGTTTGCAAAGACCGCATTACAATCAAGTTTCGGCGTCATAAATCTTGCCCTTGTGAATGGCAGACCAGAGACACTCAACTTGAAGCAACTTATTCAATACTTCGTTGAACATCGCGATAAAGTAGTCACCCGCCGCACTCAATTTGATTTGAAGAAGGCGCTTGAACGTGCTCATATTTTGGAAGCATTGATTATTGCAATCAACAATATTGATGAAGTGATTAAGATTATCCGTGCAAGCCGCAACACTGATGAAGCAAAAGCCGGCCTTATGCAGCGTTTCCAATTTGATGACGTTCAGGCACAGGCAATTGTAGATATGCAGTTAAAACGTCTTACACACTTGGAAATCGACGACCTCAAGAAAGAAATGGCCGAGCTCCAGGCTTTGATTGCTCACTTGCAGGATTTGCTTGCCCATCACGAAAAAATTCTTGCAATTATCAAAACAGAGACAAATGAGATTGCAGAAAAATACGGTGACGATCGCAAAACTGACATTGTTGCCGGCGAAGTCGAAGAAATCAATGTTGAAGATATGATTAAGCAGGAAGATATGGTTATCTTAGTTTCCAAACTTGGTTATATTAAACGCATTGCAGCTTCTGCCTACAAAAGTCAGGGCAGGGGTGGCAAGGGCAGCATGAGCGCTAACCTTGTCGATGAAGATTACATTGTTCAGATGTTCGTTGCAAATACCCATGATTATCTCATGTTCATTACGAATGAAGGAAAGGCATATTGGATTAAGGTACATGAAATTCCTGAAGCCAGCAAATCAAGTCGCGGTTCACATATTAAGAGTTTGCTTACGGTAAATGCAAACGAAGAGATTACCACAATAGTAAGCCTTAAGGAATTTGTAGATGATCAGTACCTCTTTATGGCGACTGCGAACGGTGTTGTAAAGAAGACTCCGACAAGTGAATTCCGTAATGCAAAAGCAAGAGGAATGCAGGCAGCACGACTTGATGATGGTGACAAACTGGTAAGTGCAATTCTTTCAAGTGGCAAAGATGAACTTTTGCTTATCAGCCGCAGGGGACAGGCACTCCGCATTAGTGAAGAAGATGTCCGCCCAATGGGAAGAAGTAGTCGCGGTGTTACTGGTATGAAACTAGCCCAAGGTGATGAAATGGCTGCAGCAATCCACGTGGAAGAAAATGCAAGTATTCTTGTTGTAACAGAAAAGGGTGCTGGCAAGCGCGTGGACTTTAGTGAATTCAATGCCCATGGTAGAGCGACTGGTGGTCAGAAAGTGTTTGGTAATGTTGATGACAAAGGTGAAATAATCGGAGCACTCACTGTTAAAGATTCAGACACCGTCATGTGTATCACAAGTCAAGGTATTTCTCTTCGCGTTGATGCATCTTCAATTTCTAAACAAGGACGCTCTTCAAGTGGTGTAAAAGTTGTAGATATAAGCAGTCCAGATTATGTTGTGGGAATTGATTGTATTGCCAATGATGACGACAAAGCTCAAGAGCCATCATCATCTTCTTCTGTAAAGGAAGAAAATAGTTCAGAAAAAGCAGACACTAGCGACAAATAATTTAATTCTTTGTATTATAAAAAGATACATTAATTTAGGCTGGCTTATGGAAAATCAAAAATATTTCTGTAAGCCAGCCTTTTTTTTGCAAAAATTTGTGTTTTTTTTGATATTTTTACGTGACAAACCACTAAATATAGTGTATACTTCGGTCAAGCTAGGGGATATGTGCAGCCTTTTAGCTTGAATGTAGTGAAGTTGCACATGAGGTAAAAAATTTAGATTTGTTTGCAAGAATTGTTCTCCCGGCAATTCTTTCTGAACAAATCAAACCCATCAGACGCCGGACAAACTTTTCCCAGTTTGTCCGGATTTTTTTTGTTTCACGTGAAACAAAAATGTAACGCCACGTTTTGAAAATGAATATTTCTTTTTATGTAATTGTAAGAAGTATTAGAAAATTTTACAAACAATATTCTAATTTTTTAATATCTTAGATATTTATTTATACAGTGTTTTTAATAAAATGAATTAGAGTTTTACACTCTACAGTACATCATTCAAAAATATTCCCCAATTATTTTGAATACTCATCAAACTCAGTATAAGGGAAATTGTCATATGAATAATGAAACCTCACAAAGGTAAAAGATGATGCCATTCTTTTCATTGTAAATAATTTGCATCAAATGTTTTCGCCGGAATTTTAATCCATTCAAAGTATTTACCATGCAGCTCAGTACGTTTCATTTCATCAACTTTATTTTTCTGCTTTTTTACTTCTGTGTTTTATTAGTTGGTATTTTTCTCCATAAAATATTAGAGTTTTATAAAAATAGGAAAATGTGAGTGTTACAATGACAAAGGGAAAGAATTATAGAGAGATGAAACAAAATTGTATAACTTGTGGATAAATTGAAGCCAATCAAAAAAAATTAGTAACATGAATATAAATTAAAAAAAAGAACCTTGATTTATCAAGGTTCTTATAAAAGTAAGTCAATAATAAATAAAAAAGTAAAAGTGCAAAAAATGTGTAAAACTTTGTTTCACGTGAAACAAAAAGAAATGTTAAATATCAAGACGTAAAACTTTTGAACCCCTGGCCGGTGACCAAAGCTCTTTTCGCTTTTGAGGCAAAGTTGAAATATCAGAAAGATAAAAACCCATTTGTTCAAACCAATCTGCAGTTTGTGTAGTTAAAACAAAAACACTTTTCGCCTTTTGTTTTTTTGCTCTGTCAATTAAGAAAGAAATCATTTTTGGCCCAATGCCGATATGTGCGCAAGTTTCATCGACGGCAACAGCTGCAATTTCTCTTTGTCCATCATTATAAGAATGAAGTGCTGAACATGCTCTAATCGCACCATCAAGTTCATAGACAATATAATCAGAAAATTGATCATTAAGCTGTTGCTCTGTTCTTGGAAGAAGAATTTGTTTTTCAACAAAAGGCTGCATCAAAGTAAGTACGGCAGGAATATCTTCTCTGAGCATTTCACGGATGCCACCATAATTATTTGAATATATCATTGTGCCCGAACCTAAGTCACTGAAAATTTCACACGGTAAAGTTCCATCGAGAGAACCGTTGAGAATATGAACTCGTGAAACTCCTGAATTACAAGCAGATTTTGCAAGATGCAATAGTGATAAAATTTTTTCACGTGAAACAATATTTTGAGCTACTTCCGAATGTTGGGTATTATTTAAATAATTTACTGTAGGTTCGTTAATTTTTAGGAATAAATCAAGCTCTTGCATATTCATTGCAGGTACAGTTCCCTCTGGAGAAAGACCAATAGAATTTGGAATTGTAAAATATGAATTAGAAATTTCTGCTGAAGGGAGAAGAAAGAAAAGTTTATCTGCTTGTAAATGACAAGCAATTTGTTCAGCTAATTGGATGGAAGAAATATTATAAGGTTTTCCTGCAGCACTCCATCCAATACAAGGAAATATTGGAATAAACCCATTATTCAAAATGGTATGAATAGACTCATCTTGAAGTTTATCAATTTCTCCACAAGTACCATAATCAATGCCGTTGATTACTCCTTTACCACGAGCACGAACCCAATTACCAATCACAGCAGTTTTCTTTTCTCCGGCAAGAGCAGTCATCACTTGATTTGAAACATCAAATGCAGCCATCTTTATTAAAGGCATTGCTTCGGAATTTGTAATTCTATCATCGCCTTTGTATTCCCATTTTATGTTTGCTGAAGAAAGAACTTCATCAATACGTTTCCTTGCGCCTGGTACAACAATGACTTGCAAACCTGCTTCATGAAGAAGACAAATGTCTCGTATATGATTAGTAAAAAGAGGGGAATCAATTAATTCATCATCGAGATAAATAATAATTGTGGCATTTTTAAAACGGCGAATATATCTTATAACGTCTCGTATTCGTTCCGCTTTTTCATGTATTATATTCTGTGACATAATTTTAGTATTACGTGAGAAAGAAAAAGTGTCAACTATAATAAAAGAGGAATTCTATTTTCTATTTATATGTGAATTATTTTCCTTTGAAAAAATGCAACCACAATAATCTTGTCTATAGAGATTATATTGTTTGCTTAATTGAAGACTGCGAAGAAAGCCATTTTGTTTTTTAAAATCTGCGGGAAGATATTTTAGGTTATGCGATTGTATATAAGCAACGGCGCTATTATCCAAAGTATTCAATGAATTTTTTTTGATTGTAGAAATTTCACTGTCATGATTAAATTCCGTTGCTTCAAAAGAAAAACCTATTTGATTTATCATTTCAGCGTCTTTGTAAGGACTGATTGATAAAGTCGTTGTAAAAAAAGAAAAGGAATTTTCTTTAGCATAGTCCCATGCTTTTTTCATTCTAAGAAAATAACAGCGACGACAACGTTCTCCACGCTCTGGTTCTTTTTGCAAAGCAATATCTTCATTGACTTTTGTGAAAATAAAAAAATCTTCAGGATTATATGAAGGAACTACTAATTGGATTTTATTTGCTACTGCCAGCGGAAATTCAGAAAGAAATTTTTTCAATTCCTCTAAACGGCGGTTGTATTCTGATTCAGGATGAATGTTGGGATTATAGTAATAAATGGTGATATCAAAGAAAGAAGACAAATATTCAATAACATATGAAGAACACGGTGCACAGCAAGCATGTAAAAGAAGTGTTGGTTTTGAATGTTGTTCATTTTTTGAACAATATTGTATTGCATTTAGAATATTCGACAGCTGCTTTTGATAATCTTGTTTGTGCATGTTTTGATTATACTTTTTTGTTGAACATTGGTAAATCTAAAAGGAGTTTAAAAAAGGACGGGCTTCCGATAAAACTTACCGGAAGCCCCTTACAGTGTGGTTTAGAGCCCTTTCTACATGTCTGGTATGGTATAAAAAACTTGTAAATTAGGAGCTAAATTTTTTAGCCACACTGCGTAGTTTAAATATACCACTACTTTGTAAAAACGCAATAAAGAGGATCTATGAATTTTCTTTCATAACTTATAGACCGTATATAAAAATCTAAAAAAAAAGCAACAATTTTTTAGATTATTGCTTTGGAATAAATTTTACATTATTGCTTCAAGATCAAGTTCTCCTGCCACGCAAGGAACTGCAATAACCCAATTCTCAAGGACTTTCGGATGAACTTCACCAAAAATGCCTACTTGTTTATCGTTTACGATTATTGCCGCTTGACGTCCAGTAATGAAACGCGGATCATTCGATTCTTTTACTTCGTACTTGTGGTCAAGATAATACAGGAGCGTGCTTACTTCGCTTGCTGCATCGTTGAAGTTTGCATTGCTTGCTGCAGTGACAAATCCTAAGCTTTGGATTGTCTTGGTACCGGTGTTTTCTTCTGGGCAAATATATGCAACTTTGCCGACTTCGAAAATCTTGTGCGGGTAAACTGCATTTGCGCTCTGACTTTCTGCTTCAAGAAGTGAAGCGATTATTGACGGGCGGATGAATTGGTAATTTTCGCTCATTGGGTTTGCAATTTCAATAACATCTTTGCCGTCTATATTCATGCGGTCAATGTAGTTTTTCTTTGAACCAAGATAGTTGAAAATCATTTCCTGGTAGCCAATGCCTTCCATGATTCCTTTTGCTTTGCGGCTGAAAAGTGTAATTGGAGAAAGACGGCCGATAGTGAAATCCTTTGGTTCTTCTGGTTTGAAGAAATCAAGGCCCTGACCAATCATGACATCTTCAATGACATCAACTTCATGAAGGAAGTCGTTGCGGTATGGAGCCGGACTCAGTATAAACTCAACATCTGTTTTATTTTCCGTACAATATTGTGCTGTTTCTGTTGTTGTAGCAATATCTTTGGATATTACGGTGTCTCCCATACGAATAAGGGCAGCCATAACTTCTTTTGTTGTAAGGTTGCATCCGAGCTTTTTATTAATGGCTGAAAGATGTGCTTTTGTTGTTGGCTGGAAGTAGAATGGTGTAACGATTGTTTTACCAAAGCCTGTTTCATACGGATGTTCAACCTTTACCGGGAGAATATCATAGCCAGCGTCTGCGAAGTCACAGGCAACAATATTTGCGCTCAAAAGAAGGCTTGCCATATCAGTTCCGGTAAGTTCTACCATGAGGTTTGTGTCACCAACTTTTACCTGACCAAGTGTTGCACTGTTGATAATTGGAGCCATGCTCATTACTTCACCTTTGTCATCTGTAAGAAGTGGGAATTTTTTCATATCTTTGAGAATGTAACCAAAGTCTTTTCCTTTTGGGTGATCGGTGAGAATTTGGCGGCAAGTCATTGGTTCGGTACATGCTAACGGAATGAAGCTTGTTTTGTCTGGATCAACAGCCTTATAATGCACAGGCCATTTTATGTCTGCTGAGCGATAAACACCCATAGAAATTGTCTTTCTTTTGCGTCCGAAGTTCCAAGCAAGTTTTTCCTGTGTCTGGATGATGTCGAGAAGCATTGGTTCGTCAATTGCTTTGCCACTGATGACAAATGACACCATGTAAGGACGAACATCTTTAAGTCCTGCATCTACGGTAACAACGCGTTCTGCAGTGTCCATAAGGTGGTCTTTTGTTGAAAGGAATTTAGAATAATCGCTATGTTTGCTGGTATTATATTCGCGAAGGCAGCGAGCTATTCCACCGGTTGACCAAAGATCCGGACGGTTTGTATCGTTAAGTTCAATCTTTATTGAACGCTGGTCTGCAGGTAAAGACATATCCGGCTTTTCATCAAGTTCGGCTTTTCCGCTTGTCAATTTCTTTTCGAGAGTATCGTAATCGTATTTTGTTCCTAACAGGGTAAAAAAAAGTTTTTCATTTACTTCAATCTTTGGCATGATTTCCTCTATAAAAGCATAATTTGAACTATTGTAGCGAAATATTACAGTATTGTCTAGAAAAAGAATATTTCATGGGGAAGGTAAAAAAAAGCCGTCTGAACTTATTGTCCAAACGGCATAATTAGTAAAAAATCTAAATTACTTTCGTTTTAAGTATTTGACACTATCAAGAGCTACGGCTGCTATGAGAATCAAACCTTTGAAGACGAATTGAAGATTAGTATCAATTCCCAGGAACGTTAAACAATAAGTAAGACCGGTAAAAATAATTACACCAATTACAGCTCCGCCTATTTTTCCGATACCGCCGTTGAAAGAAATTCCTCCGACAACACAAGCTGCAATGGCATCAAGTTCATATCCTTGACCAGTACCAGCGCTTGCATTTGCTTTAAATGCTTCAAAGAAAGCACCGAAACCGTAGAAAACACCGGCAAGTATGAATACGCCCATTGTTACCCAGAAAACGCTGATTCCACTTACACTTGCTGCTTCCGCATTACCACCAACGGCATACATGTTTTTACCAAATGTTGTTTTGTTCCAAATAAACCAGGCTACAAAAATAGCTATAATTGCAGGAATGATTAATTTTGGGAAGGTAATTGTTTCGCCGTTGATGGCGCCCATTATCCATCTTCCGCCAATCATGTCTTTAATGTTCGGATCAATTGAGCCTACTGGAGTTCCACTTGTTCCAAAGAAAAGTAAACCGTAGATGATAAGCTGTGTAGCAAGTGTAGAAATGAATGGATGGATTTTTAATTTTGCTGAAAAGAAGCCAGCAAAAGCACTGAAGAGTACGCAGAGTAATACAGAGATAAGCAATGCAGTACCAAGTCTGCCAAAGAGAGGCATAGAGGTGAAATCCCACGGACCAAGGTGGAAAAAGGTGACAATGTTTTTTCCGGGGTGAAGAATAAGGCCAGTGATAACTGCACCCATTGCAACCATACGTCCAACACTTAAATCTGTACCCGCAAGAAGGATAAGACCCGCGACTCCAAGGGCATAGAACATACGGACAGATGATTGTTCAAGAATAGTAAATATGTTAGGAAGAGAAAGCAGATTTCCGTTTCCTGAAAGAGGAGCAATGATTATACAGACGATGAAAAATACAAGAATTGCGAGATACAAACCATTGTCCAGGAAGAATTTAGATGGTCGGAACTGATATTTATAATTTTGCCAGCTAAGCGTCATATTTTCCGACATTCTTGTGGAACCGTTTCGTAAAGTACGATTTTTTTGAACAAGGTCAACATATGCTTGATTTTTTATAGCTTTTGCTTTATTAACAGCTGTGCCAAATTTACTTTTTGCATCAAAAAGAGACGATTGCAATTCATATTTATTAATGCGCAAATCTTCTTTTTTTGCTTCAGCATCGTCTTTGCTTGTTTTTCCAGAATAAGATTTAATTATTTCAGCTCGATGATTCTGTGCTTCTTGTTTTAATGAGCAAATATCTTTCTTGTACTGTTCCTGCAATCTTGCAATTTCTTTGTTTTGTGTTTCGTTAATCTTGCTGATATAATCCTTTGCAAGGTTGTTTGAATATGCAACAGCTTTTTTTGATAGAACAGAAATTTCGCTTTTATTTTTTGCAGCAATGATTTTGGCATTGGCAATTTTTTTCTTGTCTGCAGCAATTTGAACATTTCTTGCTGGAATGTCAAGGAGCTTGTTTCGCTTTGTTGCGGCGATATCTTGTTTCATTTCTGAAATAACAGATACACCGTCACGGCGTAATTCCTGCAGCTTATTACTGTATTCACTGAGCTGTTTATCATTTTCTAGATAGTTAGTTGTTTCGTTTTCCATAAGTCCTCCATTATTACAAATATTTGGCGGAAAGCTTAAGTAGAGCTTCCTGGTCTGTATCTTGTGTGTCTACAATGCCGGCAAGTCGGTGATTTGAAATGACGGCGATTCGGTTTGTTATTCCAAGTATTTCTGGCATTTCGCTAGAAACTACAAGAATAGTTTTTCCAGATTTTGCCATGCTGATAATAAGTTGATAAATTTCATACTTAGCGCCTACATCAATACCGCGTGTAGGTTCATCAAGCAGGAAGATTTGCGGTTGCCGTTCAATCCATTTGCCGATGATAACCTTTTGTTGGTTTCCACCGCTAAGTGAAGTTATCAATTCATCAGGAGAAACACATTTTGTTTTCATTGTTGAGATTTCGCGTGTTGCGGCCTCAAACATTTTTCGTTTGGAAAGGATTCCGTTTGTTTTATAACTTTCGAGATTGGTAATTGTTGTGTTGAATTCTATTGATGCTTTGCCGAACATTCCATTCAATTTGCGTTCCTCAGTAACTAAGGCAAAACAATGCTCCATTGCATCTCGGCTGTTTTTGAAGTGGAGCTTTTTGTTGTTGTATATTAGTTCTCCAGAAGCGATAGTGCGAATTCCAAAAAGAGATTCCAGCAATTCAGAACGACCGGCACCAACAAGTCCGTACAATCCGAAAATTTCACCTTTTCTTACTTTGAAGGAAATGTCTTCAAGAATTGGTTCATATTTCGTTGTCAATCCTTTGACTTCAAAACAAAAATCTCCAGGGGTGTTGTCAACATCTGGAAAGCGTTTTTCAAGAGAACGGCCAACCATTGCTGAAATAAGTTCATTCATTTCGGTATCTTTTGTAGGTTTTGTAAGAATCATCTTACCGTCACGAAGAACTGAAACATCATCACAAATTTGGAAAACTTCATCCATTTTGTGAGAGATATAAACAAAGGAAACACCTTTTGCTTTAAGATTACGAACTATAGAAAAAAGTTTTAAAACTTCATCTTCTGATAGAGAAGAAGTGGGTTCATCAAGGACAATTATTTTTGCATTGTAAGAAACAGCTTTGGCTATTTCTACCATTTGACGTTGTGAAACAGACATTGTACGCATGATTGCATGTGGATCAACGTTCATATTTAGTGATGAGAACAATTTAATGCTTTCCTTTAGCATTCTTGCTTCATCAATGACGCCAAATCGTTTTGGATATCTGCCAAGGTAGAGGTTATCTATAACAGTTCGGTCAAGACACTGATTAAGTTCCTGATGCACCATTGCAACGCCACTTTCCAAGGCTTCTTTTGGGCTTTTAAAATCTACTGGTTTTCCGCAAAGAAGAAATTGTCCTTCATCTTTGGCATAGATTCCAAAAAGACATTTCATCATTGTAGATTTGCCGGCACCGTTCTCACCCATGAGACCTAGAACCGAACCTTGTTTTACCTGAAGGTTAATACCATCAAGGACTTTGTTTTTAGCAAAAGATTTTGAAAGGTTTTTTATTTGAAGGACAAATTCATCCATTGTTATCCAACCTCATGCTTTTTAAAAAAAGGCCATATCCATTTAGAGGACATGGCCTTTTCCAACTAGTTAAAACCGAAAAGGGCTTTCTATTAATACTTCAGCTTGTCAGTATAGTCTGCACCAGAGTTGGTTTTGACCATGTTGATTGCATAAGCATCATAGTTGCCAAGGTTGGTAAACTTATCAATGCAGCTTGATTCGTTCTGTCCATCGCCTTGTACAACTGTCAACTTAATGCCGAGAAGAGGAGCATAATAGTTAAGAGCCGGAAGATATGATGATGAAAGGAAGTTGTCTGCTGAGTTGTAAATTGTAAGCAGAACTTTCTTTGCAGGAGCTGCAGACTGTTTGATTCCTGTGTCGCGGTTTCCTGCTTTGTATGCTTCCCAGTTGTCTTTGTTTACGCCAGTGTTCTGAGCGAGAAGAGCTTTTGTTTCTGGAACATAGACAATTTCAGCAGAGATTTTGTTGCCGTACTGATCTGGTTCGGTGATTCCTTTTGTATAGACATCAGCATCGGTAAGTCCGTCAAGAAGATTGCGGAGAACCTGAAGCGTAGCAGTTGCCTGAGCGTCAACGTTCTGCGAAACTGTTCCTGTAAGTTTACCTGCTCCAATTGCTTCTATAGCGTCAGCATTTGCGTCGTAACCAAAAATCGGAACTCCTGCCGGATAATTTGAAGCCTGCAGACAGCCCATTGCCATACCATCGTTGTTTGATACAACCATATCAATCTGTGTGCCGAACTTTGTGGCCCAGCCGCCCATTGCTTCTGTAGCAGCGTTAGCATTCCATGTTGAACCGTCTGTTCCGGTCATTGCTTTTCCTTCAAGCTCAACAACTTTGAATGTTTTTCCACTAATTACTGCTGAACCGACTTTTGCTTTTCCAGGATCTGTAGAACCGTTCCAAGTGCCAAGAGCTTTGCGGATTCCTTCAGTTCTTGCTTTAGAGTCGTTGTGTCCAACATCTCCGATGCAAAGAACATATCCGATTGTTCCATCACCATTGCGGTCAATAGAAACATTTGCTGTTGCAAGATAATCTGTAATCAGCTTTCCTTGCACTGCTCCACCACCAGCAGCATCGAAGCCAACATAATATGTCTTGTTATTCCAATTCATTGAAGCCATGTCAATCGCACCGCTTGTAGGATCTGACGGTTGGCGGTTGAAGAAAACAAGTGGCTTGTCCTTATTAGGAATACTTACTGTTGCTTTGCTGCAGCCCATTAATAATGCGCTTCCTGCAGCACCGATTACTAGAATTGCTTTTGTAATTCTGTTCATTGTATACCCCCAGGATTCAACATAACTTATTTAGTTTTAAATGGAATCCTTACATACCGAGTATAAATGCTTTTTACAAGATGTCAAATAAAATTATTTTTTTGTAAATAAAGAATATTTAGTGTAGCTAAAGATATAAAAAAATGAAACTAGCGAAATTGCAATTGATTTTGATACTAATCAATTATACACTCATTGAAACAAGAGGTAGAACTATGAACAAATCAAAGGTGTACTGGTGTAATTTTCGTATGACAAATGGCGAAAATCTTATGAAAAAAATGATTCGTCTTGCAAAAGCGGCGGGTTTAGATTCAATAGATTTTGAAGATAAATTTACGGCTATAAAAATGCATTTTGGAGAACCGGGGAATCTTTCCTATATTCGCGCTCAGTATGCAAGAGCGCTTGTTGATTATGTAAAAGCAAAAGGTGGTCGTCCGTTTCTTACAGACTGCAATACAATGTATCCGGGAATGAGAAAAAATGCGCTTGAACATCTTGATGCAGCATATCTTGATGGATTTGATCCGCTTGTTACTGGCTGTCATATAATTATAGGCGATGGATTAAAAGGTACGGACGAAGCCTTAGTTCCATTTTCAGAAGGTGAATATGTAAAAGAAGCAAAAATTGGACGGGCGATAATGGATGCAGATGTTTTCATTTCGCTTACTCATTTTAAACTTCATGAAGCTACCGGTTACGGTGGAGCAATAAAAAATATTGGAATGGGTTGTGGAAGCCGAGCTGGTAAAATGGAACAACATAGTGCAGGAAAGCCACTTGTAAACACAAATGTTTGTGTTGGCTGTGGAAGTTGTGCGCGTGCTTGTGGACAAAATGCAATTACGATAAAAGTTCCAGAAGGAATATCTAATGGGAAAAAGAAAGCAGTGATTGATTATGACAAGTGTGTAGGCTGTGGAAGATGCATAGGTGCTTGCCCAAAGGATGCAACGTATCCGGGTGCAAACAATACAAATGAAATTCTTTGCCGAAAAATGGCGGAATATGCAGCTGCCGTTGTAAAGGGAAGGCCCCAATTTCATATAAGTTTTATTGTCGATGTATCTCCTTTCTGCGATTGCTATAATTTCAACGATGTTCCGGTTATTGGTGACGTAGGTATGTTTGCCTCTACAGACGCCGTTGCTCTTGATGAAGCATGTGCGGAAATGGTTCAAAAACAACCATTGCTTCCAGGTTCTTTACTTGCTGAACAAAAACATATACACCAGGGTTACGAAGGGAGTAACGATTGGTCTAAAGACATTCATCCAACAACAGTGTGGGAAGCTCAGCTTGAGCAGGCCGAAAAAGTAGGGATGGGAACAAGAAAGTATGAATTAATAGAGATAAAATAGAAGATAACAAAAGTTATTCTATAGAATAAAAAGGGCAAGCAGTAGACTAACAAAAGGTTTACTGCTTGTTTTATATGTATTTATTAAAAGAAAAATGATGGTGTAGGAGTAATGATGGGTAATCAATTAGAGCAAATTTCTAACTTGATACATGATGCTGATGCTATTCTTATTGGCGCCGGCTCAGGACTTTCTACAGCTGCAGGTTTTACATACAGTGGAGAACGTTTTGAAAAATATTTTTCTGATTTCATTGAAAAGTATAAATTCACCGACATGTATTCCGGGGGATTTTACCCTTTTGAAACAATGGAAGAATATTGGGCTTATTGGAGTAGATATATTTATGTGAATCGATATGAATGCGGAGCTGGAAAAGTATATACAGATTTACTCACGTTGATTGATGACAAAGAATATTTTGTGCTTACAACAAATGTGGATCATCAATTTCAGAAGGCAGGTTTTGATAAAAAACGAATATTTTATACGCAAGGTGATTATGGATTATTTCAATGCAGCGTTCCTTGCCATAATTCGACATATGATAATGAAACACAAGTACGAGCAATGTATGATGAACAAAAAAATATGAAAATTCCTTCAGCTTTGATTCCTCGCTGTCCAAAATGCGGAAAGCCAATGAGTATGAATCTTAGGGCTGATAATACTTTTGTTGAAGATGCCGGTTGGAATAAAGCCTCACTCAATTTTGATAATTTTGTTACTAAATATTACAAACAAAATGTATTGCTTTTTGAACTTGGCGTAGGATTTAATACTCCGTCAATTATTAAATATCCTTTCTGGAACATGGCAAAGGAATATCCTCATACAATGTATGTCTGCATTAACAAAGAGACTGCGGAAGAAGAAATTCCTGGCGATATAAAAGAAAAATCTATTTGTATAAAAGGTGATTGTTCACTTGTAATTGCTGAGCTTTTGAAATTGTATTGTAAGAAATAATAGAGGGGCGTTGCGGGGTCGTTTCAAAGGGAACTTCCCCGCAGAGAAGGGTGTGTACGCAACGAAGTGCGTACCAGGGGAGGGGCTCCTCCCCTAATAGTTTATTTTTTTGAATAATTACGTTTTACTTTTAGCGTTGTTGTTGTTGCCAGAGGCTGCTTAAGGATAGTAGTCTTTGTAATACGAGCATAAGGTTGAAGAGAACGATTTACTTCATCAACTTCTTTCTGGATAATATCTTTTACTTGCGGAGCGTCAAATGATTCTTCGCGTTTTAATCCAAGTCGTTCATATACATCATCTGACGGGTAAATAAGAGCTTCTATTCCTTCTGAAGAAGGGTCATCTTCCATTTTATAACCTTGAACAACAATTTGATGAACATCGTCATAAAGCTGGAAAGAATCCTCAATTTCTTCAGGATAAACATTTTTACCACCAGAAGTCACAATGATATTTTTTGCGCGCCCGCAAAGAATAAGATAGTGTTCGCTGTCGAGTTTTCCAATATCACCTGTTTTGATGAAGCCGTCCTCTGTAAACATTTTTGCTGTTTCTTCCGGCATATTGTAGTAGCCTTTCATGAGCATTGGTCCTTTGATTGCAATTTCACCAATGCCTTCGCTATCAGGATTAAGAATTTTAATTTCTTCATACGGATAAAAATCTTTTCCTACGCTTTCAATTTTAAAATGTTCAATAGGAGTAAGAGTGACAATAGGTGATGTTTCTGTAAGGCCATATCCCTGAATGAAGTTTATACCTGCAGCGTTGTAAGCTTTGAATACACTTGGTGAAAGAGGACCGCCGCCACAAATTGCAACACGCAGAGTATAAATATTTGCCTGTTCAAGAACTTTTTTAAAGAGAACTTTTCCAGGATTTTTATTGAATACTTTTTTTACAAAATATGAAAAGCCCATGAGGAATTTCATAAGGCCGGCAACAAGAGGACCTTTTGCGCGGATTCCTTTTTTGATTCCAGCAAGAAGTTTGTTATAAAGAAGAGGAACTCCAAGCATGACGGTAATTTTGCCTTCTCGAAGTTCATGCATTAGTTTTGTAACTGCCATGCTCTTTCCAAAAACAATTTCTGCTCCCGTTGAAAGGGGATTTATAAAAGCGGCCTGCATTGTGTATGCATGATGAATAGGAAGCAAAGCATAGAAAACATCCCCGTTGCCGTGGTGGAAGTTTGATTGTGCAATATAACAGTCACTGATAAAATTTTCATGGGTAAGCATGACACCTTTTGGTGTGCCTGTTGTGCCGGAAGTAAAAAGAATTGCCGCAATGTCGTTTGGCTCTGCGGGAGGATTTTCTTTTACTTTCTTATTTGTTTCTAGGTTATATACGTATACTTCTTCGTGCTTTGGGCTGAGAGAATAGACGCCAATTTTTTTGCCAGCATTTTTATTAAAGTAGTCAAATTTATCTTCGTCTACGAAAAGTAATTTTGGTTCTGCTACTTTGATAAGATTTTCCATTTCATTTTCATGAAGATTGTAGTCGATAGGAATGATGATAGCACTTGCAAAAAGTGTGGCAAGATATACTGTGCCCCATTCAGGGGAGTTTTTTCCTGTTACGGCGACTTTGTCACCTTTTTTTACACCTTGCGCTGTCATCCACTTAGCAAGTTTTTGTACGTTGGCAAGAACTTGTGAGTACGTAAGTGTTCTTTTAGATTCGTTAGGACCGTCAAAATCTGTAAAGCAAGGGCTGTTAGGATATCGGTCTGTAGAAATCATCAATACCTGCGGAAATGTTGGCCATTGTGTGTCAAAGATTTTTCCACGATATGCATCAAGAAATGTCCACGGATGGACGATGTTTTTTTCTGACATAATTTTACCTCAACAAAAAGAGTTTATCATATGTTAGACACATAGTGGAATGATTTGTTGCAGAATTTTAATATTTTTATTTGTATATATTGTAATGAATAAAATAAAAATATTAAAAACTACCGAGCGTTATGTTAAACTTGTAATTCATCAACAGGCAGCGCGGAGCAGTCTTTTTCCATTCTGCTGTATTTTGTGTCACAGAAACCGTTAATCCAAAAGAAACTTTCTTCGTGAAAGTCTTTAAGTATATTGATGGCAATTTTAATATTTCCTGTTGCGCGCAATTCATTTTCAACAAAACTAATCATTGTTGTTCCGTATCCTTTTCTTCTGAAATTTGGCAGAACAAGAATTTCATCTATAATGAAACAAGGGGTGGCATCAATATTAGGTTTCGTATAATTTTCCGGCTGCTTTACATCCTTGCAAAAACTTTCAATTGGAAGTTTAGGAAGTGGCGTTGTCATTCTGCCAAAAAGAACCGCATAGACAAGATTACGTTTGTCGCAGAGGACATATCCTTTTGTGTATTTGCTACAAGAAAGAGAATCAAGATGAGTGCTGAGCAAAGATTCGCTACAGCCTGGATAACATTTTTTATAGAATGTAATGACTGCGTTTGCGTCTTCTTTTGAAAAAGCGTGTACTGTTTTTTCATCGTCTGAGGAAAAGGTAATATGTGGAGAAATATATTGATTATACATTTCATAATAAACGGCACTTCTGCCTTCACCGGTCATTTCTGAAATTTGTGCCTTAAGTGTTTCATCTTTATCTAGCAGTTCAACAAGTTCTGGGGAATATCGTGTTCCTGCAAAAGTTTTTAATTCTTCGAGCATGACGCTGAAGGTTTTTCCTTTTGCGTAATTTCTACCAAGCGTATCTGTTGCCGCATCAATTGAATCGCAAATAGTAATAAGGTCAATAAATTTTTTGTACGGAGATTTTGTTATGTCAAATTCTGCAGGATAACCATTCGTTCCGTCATACCATTTGTGATGACCGTATACAATGTCTGCATATTTGCTTAAAAGAGGAATTTGTTTAATGAAATCATATCCCAATTTTGCATGTGTGCAGAGAATTGAAAATTCTTCATCAGTGATTTTTCTAAAATGAAGATTTACCAAATTAGTGCAATATAATTTTCCAATGTCATGGCAGAGACCTGCTTCTTTTACAAACTGAATTGCTTTATCTTTTGTTTCGCAGCCAGGAATACCTGAAAAAAGTTCCGGACGTGCTGCAGAAAAATGAGTGTAACAAAGGACAGAAAGTCTGCTTATCATTGAGAAATGTATTGCTGTTGAAATTTGGCGGTGTAAGAAAACAGTAAGCAAGAAAGCAAGACAGTCTTCTGAATTTTCGCAACTCTGCAAGATAGTTTTTGTATTTTCTGCAATAAAAGGATCAAGTACAATGCCTTTGTCTGAGTATGGCATGAGAATGTAATAAAATTCTGTGTCTCGGCGAATTTGTTTTTTTACAGAGTTGTCTTTTGTTTAAGTAAATAATTCTTGCATCAAAATGAATACAAAACTAAATGATTCCGAAAATATTTTTACGGTATCAAGCACATCAGCAAACTGGCTGCTTACCGGATCTTCATCGTCAGGAAAGGAATTATCAGGATAGCTATAAGTTTGTGTTTCAATTTCTCGTGTTTCTAAGTATCTGATTGATAATATTTTTACATATTCTTCTAAAGAAATTTTCTCTGTGACAAAGAGCATGCGGTGGTATGCAGTAAATATCATACTGTTAATGCGGCCATTTTGTTTTTCTGCACAATATTCATCAGATATCCATTGATATATGGTAGAAAGTGATTCCGCGTCTGAATTATTATTCTGATTTTTGTTAAGTGATGAATACCATCCAAAAATTGCATAAATTTTAAAAAAGCGTTTTAAAAGATTTATGTGGAAAGGGAAATCTGTTGAACCATTCCACATTTGTGCATACACCTGTGAATTCATTTTTTCTGCAAGCGTAGTATATGCATCATTTACTGTTTTTGTAAGAATTGAAACATTTGGGTTGGGTGCAAGGCATTCATTGAGCAGCTGATATAAAAAGCAGAACATGTAATGTACTTTTGTTATAGGATCATCAAGTTGCTGCAAATCAGGGAATTGTTCACGGGCTTTATTGAAAAGTTTCTCTGTTTCATCATAATTTGCTCTGTTTGAAATGACTCGGCTTATTCCTAAATCAAGACATGAGGCAAAGATACTTTTATTGTTGTTTCTAGAAGGGCAATACTGTATTGCAGTAACAAGATTGTCTGTAATAAGAATATCATTGTGATTTTCAAAAAGGAAAAAAAGGATATGAAGATAATAAAAACTTGCTGTCTCTGGTTTAAGTTGGTCTGCTGCAGAAAGTACAGAAGAAACATATTTTGTAAGGTTAATTTGATTTTCTGCAAACAAGCGTCTGGTGAGCAGAGAATTTTCTTTAAGCAGGCGATGCCATTTTTCGTAATTGTACGACTCTTTAAGCAACCGGCGCTCAAGATTTACAATGAGTTCAGAATTATATTTATATTTGTTAAAAAAGAACTCAACGTCCTCTTTGGTAAGCTCTTCCACAAGCATTTGGGATATTATATGCTACATTGTAAAAGAATGCAAAAAGAATTCAGCAAAAAAATGGAGATTTTGAATATTAAGCAATGTTTTTTATGATTATTTTCTTATATTTTTGACGGGGGATTTTGTTCTTGATATATAAATTGTTATAATGTAAATAAATAAAGCACAGTTTTGACTAGCAAAGCTGTGCTTTTTGTTAAAAGAAGAATACAAAAATAACCTTAAATATTATAGTTTATTCTTCTGCGCCGTAAAATAATCTTTTGTCAGTTTTGCAACAGTTCCCGACAGAACAATCAATGATATTACATTTGGAATTGCCATTAGTCCGTTAAAGATGTCGGCAATTTTCCAAACGGCACTGATAGTCATGTAAGGGCCTATAAAAACAGCAATAATGTACAGCGTGCGATATATTTTTACGATAGCCATATTGCTTTTTGAAAGATATTCAACGCAACGCTCGCTATAATAATCCCAGCCAAGAATTGTTGTAAAGGCAAACAATACAAGGCAGACCATAAGTATAAAGGAAACAACGTTTGAATTGATGAAAGGAAGTAGTTTGCAGAAAGCAGCCTGAGTGATAGCATATCCTTTGACGCCAATATTCCAAGTGCCACCAAGAACAATGACAAGACCGGTTATAGTGCAGATGACAATGGTGTCAAAAAAAGTTCCTGTCATGGAAACGAGTCCCTGTGGTACTGGCTCTGCAACTTGAGCAGCGGCAGCGGCTATTGGAGCGGAGCCAAGGCCTGCTTCGTTTGAAAAAATACCTCGAGCGATTCCGTTTTGCATGGCAACAAGCATTGCTCCAAAAGCGCCTCCTGCTACAGCACGCAAACCAAACGCGCTTCTAAATATTTCTGCAAAAGCTGCAGGAATTTGTCCTAAGTGAGTAAGAATAATGACAAGTCCAAAGAGAACATACAAAATGCACATAAACGGAACAACAAAAACAGCAACGCCAGAAATACGTTTTAATCCGCCAAAAAGAATTATTGCGACAAGAATTGCAAGAACCAAAGAAGTAATGACGGTAACCCAAGAATAATTATTTTTAAAAAGTTCTACCGTCCAACTATTTGCTGGATCAAAAAAGGAAGTGGTTGCACTTGAAATGCTGTTCACCTGAGTAAATGTTCCAATTCCAAAAAGTCCGACTAGTGAACCAAAAATTGCAAAAAGGATGGCAAGCCATTTAAATTTCTTCCCCATGCCTTTTTCGATAGTATAGAAAGGACCGCCAACAATGTGACCGTCAGCTTTTACTTCGCGGAAGTGTACAGAAAGCAGACATTCTGAATATTTTGTTGCCATGCCAAGCAAGGCAGCAAGCCACATCCAGAACATTGCACCTGGTCCGCCTGCAAAAATAGCAGTTGCTACACCAACAATATTTCCTGTTCCTACTGTTGCGGAAAGAGCAGTGCAAAGAGCTTTGAAGCTAGAAACTTCACCGTGCTCTCCATCGGGCTTGCGGAAGATTGACTTGAGTGCAAGACCTAGCTTTGCAAACTGCATACCCTTGATTCTGATGGTAAGAAGAATACCAGTTGCCAGAATCAACACAATGAGCGGAATTCCCCAGACAAAATTGTCTACTTTTTGGAGAAAAGAATCGAATGATGAGAACATTTTGAGTTCTCTCCTTAAAATAATTAGAGAAGTAACACCTTGGCCGCAGTAGAGCGTGTAGAAAAGCAGAGGCATTATTTCTTTAAAAGAATAAGAGCCCGGATACTGTTGTTGGCAGGTACGGGCTCTCTAGAGTGGTAGAACAGCATATAATAAATGCTCTGTCCATTTGCCTGAGATATCGATATAAATTTTTATTTCTATTGCGGAAAAAAAATTTATAGCTTAAACCTTCGGCGCCCCTTTTCGGAGACTCTCCAGAGAATTATCGCACGACCACAATCAATGCGGTAACAATCACAACGTATCATATATGCATTGTTTCTGCAAGCGGAATTCAGTATGATACATTTCTATGGAACAGTATAAAAAAGAATTTATTGATTTTATGGTTGAGAGCAAAGTGCTCAAATTTGGTTCGTTTACTTTAAAAAGTGGACGTCATTCTCCTTTTTTTATGAATGCAGGTGCTTACATTACCGGTAGCCAGCTTTCTAAATTGGGAGAATATTATGCGCAGGCAATACATACTAATTTTGGTGATGACTTTGATGTACTTTTTGGACCTGCATATAAAGGTATACCGCTGAGTGTTGCAACAGTAATCGCGTATGACAAACTTTATGGAAAAGAAATAAAATACTGCTCAAACAGGAAAGAAATAAAGGACCACGGGGATGTTGGTATTTTATTGGGTAGTCCTATAAAAGATGGTGACAGAATAGTTATTATTGAGGACGTGACAACGTCTGGCAAATCAATAGAAGAAACATTTCCTATAATTCAGGCTCAAGGAAGTAAGCCCGGAGCTGTACAAATTAAAGGTTTAATGGTGTCACTTGATCGAATGGAGCGCGGTCTTGAAACAAATAAATGTGCGCTTGATGAGATTAGTGAAAAGTATCAATTCCCGGCCCGCGCGATTGTCTCTATGAAAGAAGTTATTGAATCTTTATATTCTTCGGGCAAAGACGGAATAATAACTGATGAAATAAAAAAAGAACTTGACGCATATTATGCAGAGTGGGGCGCAAAAACAAAGTAATATTTGGGTACAGAATAGGCAGGGGAAACATAATGGAAACAAATAAACAGAACATTGCAAATATAATGAAAAAGGTGATTCTATGGGTACTGTTTGCTATATTCCAAACAATAGGTGCCTATGCTGTGCCAAAACGTATAATTGTTTTATCTCCAGCTGGAAGTGAAATTTTATGTGCTTTAGGAGCATACAATCAAATTGTGGCCCGAACAGATTATTGTGATTTTCCTGAAGAACTTAAAAAAGTGCAAAGTGTGGGAGGTTTTGACGGCAAAACACTTTCTTTGGAAAAGATTTTGGCGTGTAAACCTGATTTTGTATATGGTTCAAAAGGAATGCATGACTATCTTGTTACGCCACTTAAAAAGGTTGGAATTCCGGTTTATCTTTCTGATGCAAATTCAATAGATGCGGTAATAAAAGAAATAAAATATATAGGAACATATACAGGGCATTCCAAAGAAGCTGTGCAAATAGAAAACGATATTATAAAAACAATTGATAGCGTTCAAAAAAGAAGTGCTTCTTCCAAAAAAGTAAAGGTTTACTATGAAGTGTGGAATTCACCTTTTATGAGTGCAGGAAAAACTAGTTTTATTTCTGAGATGATTCATATTGCCGGTGGCGAAAATATTTTTGCATCACTCAATGAAGAATATCCAATGGTGAGTGAAGAAGCAATAATTGTTCGTCAACCAGACGTCATTCTTATTCCAGATATGGAAAATGAAACGCTTGCTTCAATTGAAAAAAGAAATGGCTGGCAGACAATACCAGCAGTGAGAAATAAAAAAATTTATTTTATAGATAGCAACATTTGCTCAAGACCTGGTCCGCGGATTACACAAGCAATAGTAATTATTGCAAAGCAGCTTCATCCAGAAATTAATTATGACGATTTGTTGGTGCAAGAGGATAAAAAGTGAAGAGAGCAGGAAAGACAATTTTATTCTTTAAAATAACTTTTTTACTTTTACTTGTTGCGATATCATTTATTTGTTCGCTTTTTGTTGGCTCAGAAAAAATACAAATACAATCACTGCTAAGCAATACCCAAGATGAATTTGCAAAAATTATTTTTACTCAAATACGAATTCCACGAACATTGCTTGCAGCATTGACGGGAGCTTTACTTGCTGCGGCAGGGGCGGCATTTCAACTGTTTTTTAGAAATCCGCTGGCTGAACCAGGTATAATGGGAATTTCTTCAGGAGCAACGCTTGGAGCTGTAATTACTGGAGGCATTTCTTTTGGTGCCTCGTCAAAAGTATTTACGGTAATTTCTCCGGTAAACGGAGGAGCTTTTATTGGAGCGCTTTGTGCAGGTTTTTTGGTTACAGTTCTTGCAAGCAAAAAGACTGGACCTGTTAGTACGGTGACACTTCTTCTTTGTGGAACAGCACTAGGTTCTTTCTATTCCGCCTTGACTTCAATTCTATTAATGATTCGTTCCAAAGAATTGCACACTATGTATATGTGGATGTTAGGAAGTTTTAGCGGCCGTGGTTGGGATGAATTACGATTTATTTTTTTACCGTCAGTTGTTTCTGTTTTAATTCTTCTTTTTTGTGGAAGAAAACTAGATTTATTATCTGGCGGAGAAATAACAGCGCTTTCTCTAGGTGTAGAAGTAAACAAATTACAGCTGTTGGTGATAATTGGAGGAGCGCTTGCTTCGTCAGCCGCTGTTTGTGCGGGCGGAACAATTGGTTTTGTTGGATTGATAGCGCCCCATGTGATTAGAAGAATTTTTGGTGCAAAAGGAAGAACATTAATTCCTCTTTCAATGGCGGGCGGAGCAGTCCTTATGTTAGTGTCAGATGTTTTGGCACGAGTTGTTGTTGCGCCGGCAGAAATTCCTGTGGGCACGATAACTGCGCTTCTTGGAGCGCCTTTTTTCATTTCGCTTGTTTTTTCCCAGCGGGGGTTAAAAAATGCCTGAGTTCGTGCTTGAAATGAAAAATCTTTCCGCTTCGTGGAATAAAAATTCCGTGCTTCAGAATGTTTCTGTTGTGCTTCACTCCGGAGAATTTATTTGTTTAACTGGACCAAATGGCAGCGGTAAATCAACATTGCTTTCTCTACTTGCAGGAATTGAGATGAGCGGCTTGACAATTGATTCTGCAGAAAAAAAACCATCATTGAACGGTTACGAATTAATACACTTTTCTCGAAAACAAATTGCCTCGCATATTTCATATCTTACGCAGACAGAGGTTCCTTCATGGAATTATTCAGTAAGAGACGTTGTGCTTACAGGGCGATATTCGCATACAAATGCTTTTGAACATTTTTCGGCAAAAGATATTGAATGCGTTGATTCTGTTCTTGATGCCGTACAGATTACGAATCTTGCTGACAGAAAAATATTTTCACTTTCTGGTGGAGAGTTTCAGAAAGTAAGAATTGCGCGTGCTCTTGCGCAAGAACCGGATTTTTTGTTACTTGATGAGCCTATTGCTAACTTAGATTTTGGATATCAAACAGAATTACTTTCTTTGATAAAGAACCTTGCACGTGGAAAGATTCCTTCAGATAAAAAACCAGGTGTTCTTGTTTCAATACATGATTTAAATACAGCAATTCGTTTTTCGGACAACATTATGTTGTTGCCAAAAAATGGAATACCGTTGAGCGGACAACCAGAAGTCGTACTTACACCACAAGTTCTTGAGCAGACATATGGTGTTCCTTTTGGCACTTTTATTCATCCAGAATATAAATGTTTACAAGTGTTCACCAAATAAAAAACGATTGCCAACAAACGTATAAAGTAAAACAGTATAAAAAATGGAAATCGTTATTTATTTATATTACAACAAATTATAAACTATTTTTCGTTAGTTTGACTGAACTGCCTCGAGCATTTCATCGATAGCTTGTTTTGTTTCATCTTGGTATAATTCTGCGTCAATAAAATTTTGCTTTGCTTGTTGTCCGTACAAAACAGCTTTGTCTTTATTTTTTTTAGCAAAATAGAAATAAGCAAAATGATAATTTAAATTTCCAAGGACTGCAGGTTTGTCTTTGTATGTTTCAAGATTTCTTACAAAGAATTTTTCAAGTTCATCATCGGCAACAGTAAAGTAGCGGCTGAAAACCATTTGTGTTGCCGCAGGTTTTTCTGGTGCAAGGGCAAATAATTTATCGGCATATTCACCTGCTTTTTCAAAGTTGTTGTTTTTTAGGTATATAGAAACGTATTCATCATAAGCGCGGTAATCATTTTCCGAATAAGCAAGGACAGTATCGACTTGTTTTAACGCTTCATCAAAAGAATTTTCATTTGAAAATGCTTCGGCACAAAGTAAATATGCGTCTATTTTATAATCTAAATTCTTGTAGGAAAGAGCTGCCTTCTGTGCTTCTGGAGCAGCTTGTTTATTGTCCCCTGTGTTTATGAGTGCTAGGGCAAGATTATAATGTATGTTTGGATCTTCTTTGTAAGTAAGTTCTTTGTTGAGCACTTCGATTGCTTTTGTGAAGTCTTTTGTGGCAAGGCACATGTATCCAAAGTTTGCAAGCGATGTTGTGTCATAGCAGTCTTTGTTGTAGGAAAGAAGGTAATTGTTGTAGCAATTGTTTATTACTTCTTTATCTTCCAGAAGCCAGTTACCTTCGTAGTTGGTATAGACGCTCATGTAGTAGTCACCTAAAGATTTTTCAAGTATTGCTGAAGCGCCGTTTTTAGTTTCAAAGTCTGCAACAATTTTCACTGGATCAAAATCAACCATGTTTCCAGAAAAATTAGAAGAGCGCACGGAGTCTAGAGTTTCATCTTTTTCCAAATCTTTAAAAGCAAACGTTTGATGCATAAGGGTTGTTGCAAAATAATTGTCACAAATTTCTATTTTTTTTGCAATGATATATTCATTTTTGTTTTCTGTAGGAAGGCGCTCAAACGCTGACTTATACTGCTTATTTTCTATCAGTTTATCCGTATCATCAAGAAGTGTTTTTGTTTCATTATCTGCACTTTTATAAGGGTTAAGGTCTTCTGCAAAAAGGTGCGTGGTAAAAAAAAGCAAGAAAGCTGCCATGCAGCAGATAAATTTCTTCATAATTCAATACTCCTTTTGGTAAAACGTGAATGACAACAGTGTATACTTCTTATGATTTAACGGCTAGAGAAAAGAATGAAATTTTAATTGTAAAAAAAAGATATTGCTTGTATAGTAATAGTATGATTACTCAGAAAACAAAGATTGTCTGCTCAATTGGTCCTGTTTCAAATACCGATGAAACAATTAGGAAAATGATTTCTGCAGGAATGAATATTGCCCGGTTCAATTTTTCACATGGAGAATATAGCTGGCATAAAGATGCAATGGACCGTGTAAAGCGTATTGCTGCTGAAGAAAAAAAACTTGTTGCAATTATGCTTGATACGAAAGGTCCGGAAATTCGTACTGGCATGACTCTTGAAGGAAAAGATATTGTTATTACTGCTGGCGACATAATTGATGTGGTTGCCGATGGTTCTTTTTGTTATGGTGCAAAGGATGGTAAGTCAGGACATATTTCTCTTTCATGGAAAGATGTTGCTAAGCGTGCGGTGCCAGGTGTTCATATTCTTATGGCGGATGGACTTATTGAATTGATTGTTGACCATGTAGACGGTGAAAAGGTTATCTGCAAGGCTAACAATAGCGGTGTAATTGGAAGCAAAAAAAATGTAAATCTGGTGGGACTTCATGCCGGGCTTCCTATTATGGCTGAGCAGGACAAAAAAGATATTGCGTTTGGCGTAGAGCAGAATATTGATTTTGTGGCAGCAAGTTTTGTGAGTTTTCCCGAAGAAGTTGTTCAAATTCGTGAATATTTGACATCTTTGGGTAGCAAGGCACGTATTATTTCTAAGATTGAAAACGAAGAAGGGTTGGATAATATTGACCGTATCATAGAAGAGTCAGACGGAATAATGGTTGCGCGTGGCGATTTGGGCGTACAGGTTCCTACAGAACGAATTCCTTTGGCTCAGAAAAAAATAATTTCAAGATGCAGACAGGCAGGAAAACCGGTAATTACGGCTACCCAGATGCTCGATTCGATGATTGTTAATCCTCGTCCAACACGTGCTGAGTTGACAGATGTTGCAAATGCTGTTTTTGACGGAACAGATGCGGTGATGCTTTCTGGAGAAACTGCTGGTGGAAAGTATCCTGTTCTTGCAGTAGAAACAATGTCCCGTATTGTACGTACAACAGAGGAATCTCAAGAATATATAGATCGTATGCGTGAGATAGATAACACGTATGAAGTTAATAAAAATTTAGGAAGAACTGTAGCAATGGCTGCGTATACATTGGCATCCGATGTAAAAGCAAAGGCAATTATTTCACCAACGCTACACGGAAATACTTCCCGCATGATAAGCAGTTTTAGACCGGAACAGATTGTAATTGCCGTTACTCCTGATGACCAAGTAGCGCGCCAGCTTATGCTTAACTGGGGTGTAAATCCTATTCTTTGCAAGAAAGCAAGTGATTCAGAGGCAATGATTCAGAATTCAATAAAAATGGCACTTGATGAAGGCGCTGTTGCATTGTCTGATAGTGTTGTGATGATAGCAAGTATTCCGTTACATAGTCCGCTTATGGCTAATACAATTAAAGTGCTTGTTGTGGGAAACGTACTTGCACGCGGAACGATGTTTGGTTGCACACAAGATAAAAAACCACTTGCTTCTGGACGTGTAGTGAATGTTGAGTCTCCGAATGACGCTGTTGAATTTATGCGTAAGGCGCAAGACACCGTAATTGTATGCAAAAGAATTACAAAAGATTTTATTCCGTTGCTCAGGATATGCAATGGAGTTATTGCAGAGGGAGGAAGTGATATTTCTAATGAAGAACTTGCTGCAAGCAACAAAGAGCTTGTTTGGATTTTGGAAGCGCCGGATGCCCTTGCATCTCTTGAAACTGGACTTTCAGTTACTGTTGACGGGAAAAAAGGTCTTGTGTACGAAGGTCTGATTTGACATTTTTTTGATTTTTTGGTAAAACAAAATCACAGCGCGTAGCCATAACAGCATAAACCCAACTGTTAAAGGCCCGCGCTTTTTTTATGCACGGGCGGTCAACAAAGAATTTTTGTTGGCTGCCCGTTATTTTTTGTAAGGAGAAAAATATATGAATGATGTTGTTGAAAAGAAAAGCAAGACAGATTTAAAAGGAATTTTTTTCGGTCTACTCATGTCGTATACAATGGCTATCGGCATGGAAGTTTACAATGTTGCTATCAAAGAAGGATTCAATCTGGCCAACGGCGGATTTAGTAACATGAGAAATACTGTGTTTGGTGACGCTTTAAAAGAAGCTTGGTACATGGGGTTGATTGTGTTTGTAGTTTCCAATTTATGGGGAAATAGAATTGGACTATTATTTGCAAAAAAACATTGTGACGAACAAAAAGATAATCCATATTTTTGCCTGCTCATGAGACAAGCTGGTACAGTTGCAATTATGTGTCCGAGCATGAGCTTAATTGCTTCAATACTTTTTAATATCATTCTGGCAAAACAGCCACTTTTGCAGCTGCCAGCAATTTGGATAGGTACGTTGATTAAGAATTTTCCAATGGCTTTCTTTTGGAATATGTTTGCAGCCGCGCCTTTTACACATTTTGTTTTTAGAAGTCTTTTTGAAAGAGGTATGCATAAATAAACAAACAACAAATATACTCTTTTAAACTAACAAAAGGTATATTTGTTGTTATATAAGGAATTAAACGAAATAATAGCGTTAGCTAGAACAAGGAGACAACTTCTTCTATGTCTTCATGCTTTGTTGCCCAGCTTGTTGCCAATCTGACAACAGTATGTGAGTCGTCATATTTTTCCCAGAAGCTGAAGCCAAGTTTTGAAGAGAGTTTTTCAATGGAGGCATTGTCTAGAATTATAAATTGTTGATTTGTTGGCGAATCTATAAAAAAACGCACGCCTTTTTTTGAGAGTTCTTTTTTAAGGAACAAAGCATTGTCTATTGCGTTGCGTGAAATTTTGTAATATAAGTCATTTGTAAAAAGAGTGTCAAATTGAATGCCAAGAATGCGACCTTTGGCAAGAAGGGCGCCGTGTTGTTTTATTACAGTAAAAAAATGAGGAGTAAGTTCTTGATTAGGAATGACAACCGCTTCTCCAAATAAAGCACCAACTTTAGTTCCGCCAATATAAAAAACATCTGTGTTTTGAGCAATGATAGGAAGTGTGACATCTGTTTTTTCTGCAGCAAGTCCGTATCCAAGTCGCGCACCATCTAAGAAAAGTGGAATATGATGTTTTACGCAGACAGAGTGCATTGTTTCAAGCTCTTGCTTTGTGTAAAGCGTGCCGTATTCTGTTGGATGGGAAATATAAACCATGCCTGGTTCAACCATATGGTCCTTGTTACCATCAGATTCAAAAGTGGTAAGGTACGCATCTAATTCATTTGAATCAAGTTTTCCTTCATGTTGTGGAAGTGTGATTACTTTGTGACCAGTTGCTTCAATGGCACCTGCTTCATGAACAGCAATATGTCCTGTCTGTGCAGCAACAACACCCTGCCAAGAACGTAATACAGCTGCAATGATTGTTGCGTTTGTCTGGGTTCCGCCAGAAAGAAAACGGACTTCCGCTTTTGGGCAGGCACATGCAGTTCGAATTTTTGCCCGAGCACTTTCGCAGTATGCATCTTCGCCATAGCCGGGCGTTTTTTCCATATTTGTATCGATAAGGCGTTGCAGAATTGCAGGGTGAGCACCTTCCATATAATCGCTTTCAAAATGAAGAATTTTGTTTTCCATATAAAAAGTATATCGAATTTCATTGTCTATGAGAAGAATATGAATTTGCAATTACTGATATTTAAGTTTACTATATGTAGGTATATAAAAAGTAACAACGAAAAATTCATTTTTTGGAGGAAGAAGAATGAAGAAGATGATTGCACTTGTTGCAGCACTTATGGTGTGTGCAGGAATGGCATTTGCAGCTGACCCGGTTGAGGACTATTGGATTAGCTGGGATGAAAAAACAGACAAAGCTACCGGAGGATGGCTCATCTATGAAGAGAACAATCTTTTGTACGGCAAGATGGTGAGCGCTGCTGGAGAAAAACCAGACTGTAAGGCATACGGATGCAAAGGTGTAAAGCCTATAAAAGGATTTCCTGTTGCAGGCAAGCCTGAAGAAATGATGCTTTTGGGAACGCCATGGATTTATGGACTTAAAAAAGATAAAACAGGTTCATGGTCAGGCGGAACAGTTGTTGATCCTGGAGACGGTAAAGCATACAAATGTAAGATTACGTACCACGCAGCAAGTGGAAATTCACCAGCATGGCTTGAAATGAGAGGTGAAATCGGGCTTGGCATAGGACGCAGTCAGCATTGGCGTCATGCTACTGAAGCAGAAGCTACAAGTGTAAAATAACAGTTTAATTCTAGTTCAATAATATTTGAAATATAGATTCCGTTTATGGATAAATTTTCAGATATTATTGAACAAGAGTAATTTTTTTATATCTAAAAAAGAATAAGGATTTTTTTGCATTAAAATAATACATGTAGAGAGTAATCGCAGCAAATTTATTTTTTACAGGAGTAGGCAAATGAGAAAATTTGTTCGGTTACAGATATTTCTGCTTACAGTTATATTTGTTTCTTGTAGTTCAGATCCGAGCGATACCCTTGGATTAACAGAAGACCCTTCATCATACGACACATCGTATACAAGTCCGCACGTTGTCAGCAGTGTGGAAAATCAATCTTCTGGGTTAACTTCTGGTTGGTGGCAGAACAGTACGTTCTATCATGTTTGGATGAAGTCTTTTGCTCATTCAAGTGATGATGGAATTTCTGCAAGTAAAGTTGTTGATGGTTCAATAGGAAACTTTGACGGCATTACCGCAAAATTGGGCTATATTCAGGAAACACTTGGATGCGACACAATCTGGCTGTCTCCGTTTATGGCTTGTAATTCCGGAAGTAGTTCCGGTTCGCGTGTAAGCACAAATATGCATGGATACGATATTACTGATTTCTATACGGTGAATAGCAATTTTGGTACGGAAGAAGATTTGATTCAACTTATTGATGCGGTACATGCGCGCGGAATGAAAATTATTTTTGATTTTGTTCCTAATCATACATCTAGCCAATGTGCATGGTTTAATTACTCAATAAACAAGAAGACAGTTGACGGAGTTGATTACACAAACTGGTATTTGTGGAATGACACAAAATTGTCTTGGAATCCGATGGGTAATTCTAACACATGGTATTATAACGAAACGCGCAAACAATATTACTATGCACCATTCTGGTCAGAAATGCCTGATTTAAATTATCGCTGTCCTGAAGTGCGTGTTGAAATGAAGAACGTTGTTAAATATTGGCTTTCAAAGGGATTTGACGGTCTTCGCGCAGACGCTGTTTTGTATCTCATTGAGAATGACGGGCAGTATTCAAACACTCCGCAGACACATGCGCTTCTTGCAGAATTTAGAAGTACAATTGATTCGTTTACTTCACCAAAAATGATGCTTGCTGAGACGTGGGTTACAAATAATCGCAGCACGCTCAATGCATATTTTGGTACTGCTACAGCACCGGAATTCAATATGTTGCTTGATTTTGATGCAGGCAATAGCATATTTAATGCAATAGATAACAGCAGGGCGTCTTACGCAACAAGTTGCTTGTATACCGGTGACCATACAATGAACTGTACGTATGGAACGTTTTTAGCTAACCATGATGAGTATAAGAATAGGCTTGGCACCGTTTACACTGACGAGAGCAGACGGAAACTTGCTACGGCAATGTCTTTGCTGCGGCCTACAACAGCCATCATTTACTACGGACAGGAAATTGCCCAAGCTGATGCTAGTGTAAGCGGTGATATTCGGCATCGCTATCCATTTGATTGGGATGCGGAAGCAACGCAGGCAAGCGCTTCTGATTCAGTGCTAAAACTTAACAAAGCTTGTGTTGCTGCCCGTTCACAATATCCTGCGCTTACACAAGGTTCAGTAAACGTGCTAGATACTTCCACAACAAATGTGGCTGCTTATACGCTTTCTAAGAGTGGCGAAAAAGCTGTGCTTTGTGTATTTAACTTGTCGTCAACTGCACAAGGAGTTACGTTGAGTGGGTCGTCGATTCCTTCTTCAACAACATATACACGTCTTGTTTCTGACGGAAGCGAAACGCTTACATGGAGCGGTTCATCAATTACCGTGAGTAGCATTGGCGCATATGGATACTGCTTCTTTGTGCTTGGTTCAGATTCAGAGACGTTAGCTGATGCAAAGATGTATCTGTATGGCTCAATGAACAGTTGGTCAAGCTCTACGCCGATGAGTTATGATTCTGCAAATAAGAAATGGACAGTTACCGTTTCGCTTACGGCAAATACCTCATATGAATTTAAATTCCGTAATTCATCAAGTAGCACCTGGGCAACGAGTGACAACTATCCGGCAGAAAACTTGACATACATTCCAACCACAACAGGAGACTATGTATTTACATTAAATGCTGTAAGTATAGCGCAGGCTAGTGAAATATCCGGCACTGTGTATACAGTTACAGCAAAGTAATATTATTTTTTAGAAATAAGTTTCCATTTCTTGTCCACGTGATTAAGCGGCTCGCAACCGTCTTTTGTCACGAGGACAAGATCTTCTATACGGACGCCAAAGTCACCAGGAAGATATATGCCTGGTTCTATTGAAAAAATCATTCCTTCTTTTACACAAGCACTATTTGCGGAGCTGACGTCACCTTGTTCATGGTCGCTCTGCCCGATAAAATGTCCAAGACGATGCGTGAAATAGTCCCCGTAGCCGGCTGCAGAAATTATATCGCGGGCTGTCTTATCGATGTCACACAATCGTACTCCGGGACAAATCATTGCTTCAGCTTTTTCGTTTGCAGTGCGTACAATGTCATGAATAGCAGTGTGAAGATTCATCTTTGAAGACAATTTTTCTGCGGTATGGAAAAAATTTGTTCTTGTCATGTCTGAACAGTAGTGATTTTTTTTGCAGCCCATATCTATAAGAATGCAATCATCTTCTTTTACAGTTGTATTATCCGGCTCATGATGAGGATCTGCGGCATTTGCGCCAAAAGAAACGATTGTTTCAAAACTAGGACCGTCTGCGCCTTCTTGTACAAATTGCGCGTCAATATACTGGGCAACTTCTTTTTCAGTGATGCCTTTTCTAATAAAATCAAAACCTTTTTGTATGCAAATATCATTGATGTGTGATGCTTCTTTCATCAGCAATTGCTCTTTTGCATCTTTGCATGCGCGCACTTTGTCAACGCAGTCAGAACCGAGCTTAAAATGAATTGTTGGACAGAATGACATGAGGGGAAGTAAAAATCTTGCGGGCCAAAGTTTATCTATTCCTGTAGTACATGAAGTTTTTATATGCTTTGAAAGAATTTCTGTTGCATTGTCTGCATCTGAATACCAAATGATTTGAAAATCAGTTTTTGGTATGTTGAATAATTTATTTGCAAAAAGAATAAGCGGAGCCTTTGTATGAATATAAAGAACATACATCCGTTCATACGGTTCGTTCCAAATTCCGGTAAGATACCAAATACTCTGTGGGTCACTGACAATAAGGGCATCCAAATGGAGCAAATTCATTTCTGCTTGTACAGCATGCAGGCGATTTACATAAATTGTAGAATTCAAAGTGTGCCTCTTTATTTATTCACTATAACAGAATGGAGGAATAATAAATATATCTTTAAAGATGAATTTAACATGAATAATGTTGCATAAAATATGTAAATTTTTGCATTAAATATTATTCATTTATTGACTAACAAAAAACGGAGCAATATACTTTTTTAAACAAAAAGTAAAAATAAAAAGTCCTGTTTAATTTTAAATAATTCGCAGGCAAAAGAGGTTTATATTGAGAACAATTCGACGCGTAATGCTCACCTATAGTTCTATTCTTGTTTTAGTTTTAATTGTTTCAATCGGTCTTTCAATTCAAGTGAAACTTGGTGGAATGAAGAAGTATAGCATGAGCATTGTTCGAGAGCAGCGCATGAAGGGCTATGATGACAACGTGCGTTTTCAAGTTCAGAATGTAATCACCTTGCTTTCTAGCATATATGGTCGCCAGAGTTCAGGGAGAATTTCAGAAGCAGAAGCGAAAACAGAAGCAAAAAATCTTGTAAAGAGTTTGCGATATGGAAACAAAGGCGATGGATATTTTTGGATTGACGCAACAGATTATACGCTTATAGCACATCCTATTTTTCCAAAAAATGAAGGACAGAATAGATATGACCTTCAGGATAAAAATGGTGTAAAAATTATTCAAGAAATTATGAAAGTCGCGTTAGCCAAAGAGGAAGGTGGATTTAGTGAATTTTATTTTACTAAAGCAGACGGGCAGACCGTTTCTCCAAAGCGTACCTATTCAATGCTATTTAAGCCCTGGAATTGGGTGGTAAGTTCTGGAAATTATTATGATGAAATAAATTATGAACTTGATGATGTTGCGGATTTGTTGGCAAAACAGTTTAACAGGACATATGCAATTATTGGAATAATTTTTATTTTTCTTTTTATAAGTTCATTTATTGGCTCGTACATTTTTGCTAAAAAATTCTCTCAACCTATTTCAGAAACGGCGGAATATTTACAACGCATGGAAAATGGTGATTTGACGCTTCGACTTCCTGCAATAAAGTCTAAGAACGAAATAGGTGTGATGAGAAACAAAGTAAATTCTTTTGTTGATACGATGAATAAAATGGTTTCCTTTTCGCGGAATAATATTTCTTCAATAAATCAAGTGGCTGGTGAACTTGATTCACAAAGCTCTGCCATTTCAAATGAAGTAAAACAAATTACAGAAAATTCAGTTGGTCTTTCGCGACATGCAAAAGTACAGCAACAGACTGTTGATGACACCGTTTCCACTATGAACACCATGACAACTTTAATTACGGATCTTTCAAATAAAATTGAGGAACAAAACCAAGCTGTTTCGCAATCATCTGCCGCAGTTGAGGAAATGGTGGCAAATATAAATTCAATTACGCAGAATGTTGATAAATTTGGGAACAGTTTTGATTCTCTTAATGAAAAATCAACAGAAGGTAACAAAATAATTTCTGATGTTATTTCATTGGCAGCTGTTGTATCATCAGAATCTGCGCGTTTGCTTGATACAAACAAAGTGATTGAAGATGTTGCGACACAGACAAATCTTCTTGCCATGAACGCAGCAATTGAAGCAGCACATGCAGGTGTTGCGGGGCGAGGTTTTGCGGTTGTTGCTGAAGAAATCAGAAAACTTTCTGAAAGTACCACAAAACAATCTCATACTATCAATGAAACACTGAGCGGTGTTATCAAAAATATTGAGGCGGTGTCCGAGGCATCTAATAAAGCCGGAAAAGTATTTTCTGGAATGGTTAAGCAAATAGCAGAGGACAATACGATTGTTTCTGAAATCAGAAGTTCCATGGAGGAACAAAGTGCTGGCAGTCAGCAAATAATCAGTGCTCTTGGCAATATTAAAGAAACAACAACAGCCATAATTACAAGTTCCAATACAATGAACAATGGCGTTACAAATGTAGAAGAACAAGTGTCAGAACTTGAACGTCTTGCGACAGGACTTAAAAATGGTACTGAGGAAATTGAAAAGTCAACGTATACAATTGATGAAAGCGTAAAGCAATTAACTGTTCTTGCAGGACAGAACCGCGAGTTTGCAGGAATTCTTTCAAAGCAGACAGAAAAATTCACCGTGTAAAATGTTTTTATAACACGGTGAATGATTTTAAAGGAAAAGGATTACTTTTCCCACTTGGCAATTTCTTCATCAGTGCCAAGGACATAGTGCGTACCTTCAATAAGGTGGCGCGTGCCCTTGGTGTAGTCAATGCCACTTGTTGCGTAGTTGTAGGTGATGATTGAACGGTTCTTTTCTACAACGGGATTTGGTCGTGGTATGGCAGACAGAAGACTCTGCGTGTACGGGTGGATTGGATGCGCAAATATTTCTTCTGTGGTGCCAGATTCAACAAGATGCCCCAGATGTAAAACACCGATTCGTGAGCTGATGTATTTTACCATGGACAAATCATGTGCTATGAAAAGATAGGCGCAACCTGTTTCTGCCTGGATGTCCTTCATCAAGTTGACAACTTGTGCCTGAATAGAAACATCAAGTGCACTAATGCATTCGTCTGCTATGATGAGCCGTGGGTTCATGATGAGCGCACGTGCAATGCCAACACGCTGACGCTGGCCGCCGGAGAACTGATGCGGGTAGCGGTCGATGTGTTCAGGAGCAAGACCTACTTTTGCAAGAATGTGCTGAATCTTTTCTTCGCGTTCTGTGTGAGTGTTGTACAAGTGATGAATGTCTAAGCCTTCGCCAATTATTTCGCCAACTTTCTTACGCGGGTTCAAACAGGCCATAGGGTCTTGGAAAATCATCTGCATGTTGGTACGCAAGAATCTGCGGTCATCCTTAGAAATTTTTCCGGAGATTGTGCGGCCGTCAAAGGTAATTTTTCCTGCAGTCGGTTCATACAATCTGATGATGCTTCTGCCAATAGTGCTTTTGCCAGAGCCAGACTCACCAACAAGACCATATGTTTCGCCAGGAAATATTTCAAAAGAAACATCATCGACTGCCTTTACCGTATATTTGCTGGTGATTTTAAAATACTGTTTGAGGTTTTCCACTTTTAAAAGAGGATTACTGTTTGCCATACTTTGCTGCCTCCTCTTTCATTGTTGCAATACGTTCTTGCAATTCCTTAGGCATGTCAACTTTTGGCGCACGCGGGTCAAGAAGCCATGTTGCTGCGTAATGAGTGTCAGTCACTTTAAACATAGGCGGTTCCAAACGGTCGTCTATGTTCAGTGCGTAGATGTTGCGCGGAGCAAACGCGTCTCCGGGGACAGGATGTAGCAGGTTTGGCGGAGAGCCTGGTATGGTGAAGAGACGGTCGTTCGTGGTGTTCAAGTCAGGCATTGCAGAAAGCAGGCCCCAGGTGTACGGATGGCGTGGATCGAAGAAGATTTCGTCTGCAGTTCCTTTTTCAACTATTTTTCCTGCATACATGACGTTGATGTAGTCAGCAACTTTTGCAACAACACCAAAGTTGTGTGTGATGAAGATGACTGAGAGATTTCGTTCCTTCTGAATTTTTCTAATGAGGTCGAGAATCTTTGCCTGAATAGTAACATCGAGTGCAGTAGTCGGTTCATCACAGATGAGCAACTCCGGGTTGCAGGCAAGAGCAATTGCAATGACAATGCGCTGTCTCATGCCTCCAGATAACTGATGCGGGTAGTTCTTCATGCGTTTTTCCGCATCATTGATGCCTACCTCGTTCAACAACTCGAGTGCTTTTTTATACGCTTCTTCTTTTGGCGTGTGGTAGTGGTACATCATACCTTCAACAATTTGCTTGCCAATGTTCATGGTTGGGTCAAGACTTGTCATTGGGTCTTGGAAAACCATTGCTATTTTCTTGCCGTTGATTTTTGTGCGTATGTCTTTGAGTGGCATCTTCAGAATATCAAACTCAGTGTAGTGCTGTTCAGTTCCCGTTGATTCAGTAGTGTATGTTGAGCAAGAGTTGAAAGTGATGGTGCCGCTGTTTACAATCGCGTTCTTGTCCAGAATGCCCATAATTGCTTTTGTAGTGACAGATTTACCGGAACCAGATTCGCCTACGATGGCGATTGTTTCTCCGCGTTTAAGTTCGAAGTTTACACCGCGGATTGCGTTGACTAAGCCCGCTGTTGTCTTGAACGAAATGGAGAGGTTGTCTACGCTAAGAATTGTATCGTTGTTCATGTTGCTTCCCCTCCTTATTTATCTTTAAAGTTTGGATCGAGTGCTTCGCGTAGTCCGTCTGCCAGCATGTTGAAGCTGAGCATGAGGAATGCAAGCACGAGAATCGGTGGAATGATTTGGTACGGGTGTGTGGTGAAGCTGTTGAATGCATCGCTGATGAGCGAGCCCAAGCTGCACTGTGGCACCGGAATGCCCAAACCTACAAAAGACAAGAACGCTTCCGTGAAGATTGCGGTTGGTATGCTGAACATTGTCTGCGTAATAATCTGACCGTTGATGTTAGGAAGTATTTCGTGGAAAATAATGGCGAAGTTTTTTGCACCGAGCGTGCGCGAAGCAAGAACAAATTCGCGTTCCTTCAAATTGAGCATTTCTGCACGTGCAATTCGGCTCATGCCAATCCATTCAGTTATCATCAATGCGAAAATGATAGTGGCAATTCCTGGCTTAAGAACGAGCATGAGGAGCGTTACAATTACAAGGCGCGGTATGCCGTTCACAATTTCTGCGAACCGCTGCATTGCGCTGTCCACCATGCCGCCAAAGTATCCGGAGATAAGACCGTAGCTTAAGCCGATGATCATATCAATCAGTACCGCAACAATTGAAATATAAAGTGAAACGCGGGTGCCCATCCAAGTGCGTGTCCAAATGTCGCGGCCGAGTGTGTCTGAACCAAACCAATAGTATACGTTCTGATTATTGTTGCTCTGATATAAGTTGAGCTCTTTTGTTCCTGTCGTTGTCTTGAGTTTTTCTGTGCCGTTGAAGATGAGTGCTTTGTCAAAGCCAGGAATGCGTGGTGCATAATTTTTTTGCTGCAGGTTCTGGCTTGAGTACGTGTAATGTGTCATTTTAGGACCTACAAAGGCAAAAAACATAATGATGATGATTGCAATAAGAGCGAATACAGCGCCTTTATTATGGAAGAAACGTAGGCGAACTTCTTTCCAGTAGCCTAAACTTGCAAAGTTTGAATCGATTTCTGTTGCGCCGGTATCTGTCTTGAGGCAAAAGTCGTTTGGCAGGGAGCCAGCAGGCGGTTGTGCAGAAGCAGTTGTTTGCTGAGTTGAAGCGGTTTTTGTGGTACCAGTTGTTGCAGAGCTTTTTTGCTTACTCATTTACTGCCTCCGAAAGTCTGATGCGCGGATCAATGATGCCGTAAAGAATATCTACTACGAGCATGATGCCAATATACAGTGCCGAATAAATGAAGCTCAATGAAATAACCACATTGTAATCGTTGGAAGTGATTGCAGTGACGAGCAGCGAACCGACGCCTGGAATGGAGAATATTTTTTCTACCACAAGGGAGCCGGTCATCAAGTCAACAATGAGCGGTGCCAACACGGTGATGATTGGAATGAGCGTGTTGCGAAGTGCGTGCCTCCAAATCAACCGGAAGCCGTAGATGCCTTTGCTTTCTGCAAGCTGCATGTAGTCGCTCCCCAAAGCATCGAGCATTTCGGTGCGGGTGAAGCGTGCGATTGAAGCCATAGTGAACATGCAGAGTGATATGCTTGGTAAGATTGACGATGTGAACGGGTGGTTTGTTGAGAAAAGCATTGGGAACCATTTGAGCTTATATCCAAACTGGTAGCTCAGTGCGAGTGCGAAGACATAGCTTGGAATTGAAACGCCTAGAACGGAAATGATAGTAGCAAGCGTGTCCCATATAGTGTTGTGCCAGACGGCAGCGATTATTCCTAGTAAAAGTCCGATGAGCGCTCCAATGAAAACTGACTGGAAGCCGATTTTCATGCTGACCGGAAGACGCTGGGCAATGAGTGTGCTGATTGGTGTATTCTTGCTGATGTTGTAGCTTACACCGAAGTCGCCGCGGAACATATTGCCCACATATTTAAAGAATTGAACGACAATTGGTTTGTCGAGGCCATATTTTGTATACAAAGCTGCACGCTGTTCATCCGAAAGTTTTTCATCATTAAACGGCGAGCCCGGCATGAGCTGCAGCAAAATAAAAAGAACAAGGGTGATTGCGAGCAGTGTGAAGAAAGAAATTAAAATTCTTTTTAATATGTATTTTCGCAAAATAAAAATCCGTTGTTATAAAAATGAATTGATAAAACCCACTTCAAGGCAAATGAACTATTCACCTTGAAGTGGGTGTTCTGTTGTTTGAAAAAGAACTTTTTCTAACAACAGAATAACTGTCGGCGTAAGATATGCACCGACGGTTTATAAAAAGAGTTACTCTTTTGTAGTGTCTTTGTATACACGGTTAAGAGCAACTGCGTGGAATTCAATTCCCTTCACATTTGCTTTAATCATTGTTGCATCAGCCTGCTGGTAGAGTGGGAAAATAACTGCATCATCAAGTGCAATTTTTTCGGCCTTTTTCATAGCAGTCCAGCGCTCAGCCGGTTTCTGGCAGAATTCACCAGTGGTGCATTTTGTCATAAGAGCATCATAATCTTTGTTGCTCCAGAGACCGTAGTTGTTTGAGTTGTTTGTAACCCACATGCCAAGGTATGTCATAGGATCAGCATAGTCTGGACCCCAACGGGTAAGACCAAGCTGGAATGTTCCGTCCTGCATATCCTGAACACGCTGTTTCTTTGGCTCAACGCGAAGATTGATAGTCATACCAGGCAGTGTGCTTTCAAGTTCTTCCTTAATAACTGCTGCAACGTTCTGCTGAATTTCAGTGTCGTCAACAATCATTTCGAAAGTGAATGCATCTTTCTTCAATTCTTTCTTTGCTGCTGCATAGAAATCAAGAGCCTTTGCTTTATCAAAAGAACATGCATCCGGGAATTCATCCTGTTTGAGAGTGAAGTCCTCGCCTTTGTCGCTGTATGCGAACTGGCTTGGAACTGCGGTGTATGAAGCAAGTGAACCATCTTTTACCACGTGGTCAACGATTGACTGGCGGTCAAGAGCGAAAGAAAGTGCTTTGCGCATATTGAGATTTGCAAGCTCTGGAACTTTTGCCATCATTGGTGAAATGTACCAAAGGTAGCCTGCACCAACGCTCTTGAATTCAGGGTCGTCTTTAATCTGATCAACCTGATCGCCTGCGAGTTTGATGATGTCGAGGTCGCCGTTCTTGTAGCTGAGAAGTGCCTGCTGGCTGTCTTTGATTACCTGGTAGTTGAGTCCTGCAAGTTTAATGCGGGAAGCATCATAGTACTTTTCATTCTTTACAAGTTTGAAGCTGACTGCTGCTGGCTGATAGTCGGTAAGAATGAATGCGCCGTTGCTGAGTGTTGTATCTGCGCTTGTAGCATATTTGTCGCCGCATTTTTCAAAGAATGCTTTGTTGACCGGGTAGAATGTCGGGAAGTAGAGAATCTTGTCGAAATAAGAAACCGGAACTTCAAGCTGAACTTCAAGAGTCTTGCTATCTACAGCTTTAACTCCAAGCTGATCGAGTGGAAGAGTGCCTGCTTCAACAGCAGCTGCATTCTTCACCTGTCCAATGTCGCTCAGCATATATGCATATTCAGAAGCGAGTTTTGGATCTGCTGCGCGTTGCCAGCCGAATACGAAATCGTCAGCAGTTACAGGGTCTCCGTTTGACCAGAAAGCGTCATCGCGGATTTTGAATGTGTAGGTGAGACCGTCTGCAGAAACTGTTTCATTTGAGCAGAGGGCGTTAGTTGTTGAACCGTCAGCGTTCATCTGTTTAAGACCATCAGTAAAGTCTGCAATGACTTCGAAAGATGTTCCGTCTGTTGCAACTTGAGGATCAAGGCTTTCAACCTCGACTTCAATCATGACGTTGAGCGTTTTGCCATTTGCTGCAGCAGTTTTTTTGCTGCATCCTGCAAAAAGGCTAAGTGTTGCCGCAATACACAGCGCAGCAAGAACTTTAGAAGATACTTTCATTTTCTGAACCTCCAGAAAAAAAAAGAGTTGGCATCTTTGACACGCTAACTCCCTTGTTTATATGTCGTTATTTTATACAAAATTAGCAGTAATGTAAATAGTTTATTTCTTTTACCGAGGTAAATTATGCTGATTACAAAAGTAGTCAATAAAAAAATTATTTTTTAGAAGGAAGTTCTGAGCATAAAGCCATTTTTGCTGATAGATGAAAGGTCAATTTTAGAACTCCCAATAATTTTTATACTGTCTGATTCCACGGAGCATGAAGAAACAACATGTTTTTTAAGACTTTTAGAGGTGATTGAAAAGATTGCTGTTGCTGTTGCTGAACGTGACAGCGTGTATTGCATATGCATGTCATCAAGTAAAGTCACCGCAAATTTCTCAAGTTTTTTCTGAATGGAAGGTGTATCTTTGGGTACAGACGGAGTTGTTAGTTCCATTGAAATTTTGTCAGGAATGAACTGTTCATTGTGTACGGTGTAGCCAGCCTTTGTCAGAGCGTCAGAAAGTTGAGCCCTCATTTTATTTGTAAAAGGGAACACAGCATATATTGTTTTACCATACCAATGTGGCAGTTTGCCTTCAAATAATTTGCTTCCAAAAAGAACATCGCGTACCGTCATAATGAGCGTTGTTGCGCCGGGGATGACAGTAAAAAGTGTACGCATAAGAGCCGCATCCTTTGTTTCTTGATGAGCGCGGGGTGCAGGAACAGAAGTGCCTGCATTCAATATGACATTGTTTATTTCCACTTCTATATACACAGGTTGTGACTGAGCTTTTTCTTTGGCAAGAAGAGCAATTTCTGTGCGGTCTATTTCTGAAGGAATGGTTAGTTTATGCTGTTCAAGAAAAGTACGTTGTTCAGGTAGACAGGAATTGCAGCCACTGCATTTTGCACCAAGACAGAGTGGTGTTTCACAAGAAGTGGCATTGTTTGATGTAAAAAGTTGTTTGGAATTGCGATATCGCTGATACAAAACATTTTTTGGCGTGCGGCAATCAAGATAGTTAAACGCAAAGTGATACGTATCATCTTTTTCTTCAACAAAGGATTTGTCTATATTTATTTTGCTACGGAAAAAATCCCACGCTTCAGGAGCAATACCTTGTTTATAAATAAAATTATGTTCAGCCATTTCACACAAAACGGGCGCAAGATAATTATCTTTGCAAGGCGGATAAAGTGCGAGCGTTTGAGATAAAAAATATTCTTCATATGGATAGGTAAGGCGGAATTCGTAGCCGGCATTTTGTGTTGTTTCACGTATCATTGCAATAATGGGCGACCATTCTTCTTTTGTGAGCAGCAGTTTTTCATATTGCAAAGGGGTGAATGGCATTCGTACCAATAGACCGAATGAACAGAGGATGCGTATTCCATTATTATATGTTTCTTTTAAAGAAGCAATTTTTGCAAGAAATTGTTTATAGTCATCATTGTCTTGCTGCGTTTCAAGACCGCTGATGATATAAAATAATTTTATTTCGCGGATTGGCTGTTTAAAAAGTTGTGTCAGGCAAACAAGCGCAGTTTGTTCAGAAAGGTTTTTATTGTAATACAAGCGCATTCGTTCACTTATACCTTCAATGCCGAGCGTGTATTGCTTTTTGCCAGAAGCAACTTCGTAAGACACAAGTTCGGGATGTGAAGCAAGAATATCTGCCCGTTGACTCATGAAATTAACTTGAAAGAAAATTTTATTCAGTTCGCGGAAGAGCGGTGTAACGTCTGAGTATGTATTGAAATTGTATGCAGTGATTTCGAGTGTGTCTGTTCCGGTCTTAGCACGAAGTTCCTGTGCTGCCTGAAGCAGTTTAGTTACAGGTACTTCACGGTACGGCTTGTGTTCCCATCCTTCAAAACAAAAAGTACAGAACGCGGGACAGCCATATGCAATGAAAAGCCTTGCTGTTGTTGCTTCAGGGGAATCAAAAAGCCTTTGTTCAGCATTTGCAAGCAGTTCGGTGCTTGTATCATTGTTTATTGCTTTGTGGATAATTGTTGTCTTATTTTGACATGCGTTGTCTGCACCAAAAACTTTAAGGCCGTCAACTGTTTCTTGCAGAGTGTCCAATGTTTGCCAAGGTGTAGTTGAAGTAGAAAGTGCACGTACTATTTTTTCTACATTACGTTCACCTTCTCCAAAATAGAGTGCGTCTACAAGTGCGTCATATTCGTTAAAGAGGATTGATTGAGCGGCAAGTGCATTTGAACCGCCCATAATGATAAGTGGATAATTGTTTGGCAACGAGGTTGTTCGGCGTGCAGAACTTGCGTAAGGAATATCTGCCAGTTTTAGCAAATAGGGTAGATTGAGCAACTCGCTGGTAAAGCTGTTTACTATAAGGATAAGATTAAAATCTTTCGCAGGAATTTTTGTCTTTGAACCACACAACGGCGCCTTGTGTTTGCATTCCGATTCAGATGGAAAGAAAGCAAAATCTATATCTTCATCAGCAAGAACACGCCTGCATTCCCCATATAAAAATTGGTGTGTAACAGATTTTATTGTTTCTGGAAAGGGAGATAAGCGAACTATAAGCACGCGGAAATTCATATTTTCTCCAAACAAATGAATAGTAGCGTAAAAAAAGAAAAGAGTATATCGGAAAGATAAAAAAAGGATGATTCAAAAAAATGGTATATGAATTTTCATAGTAGGTAAGTTTTAAAAATTCCGGCAGAAAAACAAGTGTTTATCCGCCGGAAATAATTAAATCAATTAATCAGTAATGCTCTTGTACTTATCATAATCAGCAAGCATTTCTGGATTTTTATTTTTATCGCAGAGACTTACTATTACTGCAAGCAAAAGACATACGATGAATCCGGGAAGGATTTCGTAAATCGTAAATGCTTTTGAAGTAAATGTTTCTACAAAAACGGTATTGGCCGCTCTTGCTGCGGCTCTCAGTTTGTCAAAGTGTGCACCGACAAGATGCCATACAACAACAGTTACACCGCCACCGATAAGACCGGTAATTGCTCCCTTGTTCGTAGCTTTTCTCCAGAAGAGGGCAAGAAGAATGAGCGGACCGAATGTTGCACCAAATCCTGCCCATGCGTAACTAACCAAATCAAAGATTGAACTTTCAGGATTCATAGAAATTATAAATGCAATCGCTGCAATAACCAAAATGGTGATGCGGCTAATTCTCACCGTTGTTTTTGGATTAAGTTTTTTTCCAAGTACCGTTGTGCAGAAGTCTTCACTGAAAGCAGAGGCAGCAACAAGAAGTTGTGAGTCCGCGGTACTCATTGCAGCAGCAAGAATAGCACAAAGGAAAATTCCGCTGATGAAGGCAGGATACATTTTCTTGAGCGTTTCGATGACGACTGTTTCAGATTGGGCTTTTGTAACAAGAACCATCGGAAGAAGATATGTCTTTGCAAGAGCGCCAATAAGAAGAGCGCCAACAAATGCAAGAATTACCCATACTATTGCGATACGGCGTGAGATTTTAATTTCTTTGTTGCTTCTTATACCCATGAAGCGAACAAGAATGTGTGGCATGCCAAAATATCCAAGTCCCCATGCAAGAGCAGAAACGATTCCTCTTGCACCAAGCCCCTGACCGTCATCCACAAAAGGATTAAGGAACTGCGTACCAAAAGCATTAACTTTATTGGCAGCATCTGCAGGTCCGCCAAGAAGGCCGACCATTATTGCAGAAGTTATGATGAGCGCCAGGAACATAAGCGTACCCTGGATGAAATCTGTTGTGCATACTGCAAGATAGCCGCCAAGAACAGTGTAAATTAAAATTACTGCCATTCCGATGATTAATGACCAAGTATATGAAATACCAAAAACTGAGTTTATTAATTTTCCGCAAGAGACAAATCCGCTTGCTGTGTAAATAGTAAAGAACAAAATGATAAAGATTGTAGAAACAAGAGAAATAATATGTGTCTTGTCTTTAAAACGATTGGTAAGAAACTCAGGAATAGTGATTGAGTTTCCGCAGGCAATGGAATACTTGCGCAAAGGTTTTGCTACAAATAGCCAGTTCAAATAAGTGCCCAAGCTAAGACCGACCGCAGTCCAAAAAGCACTTTTCATTCCGGTAAGGTAGGCGACGCCAGGAAGTCCCATAAGCAGCCAGCCAGACATGTCGGAAGCTTCTGCGCTTAATGCAGTTGTCCAAGGTCCAAGATTTCTTCCGCCAAGATAAAAATCTTCAGAAGATTTGCTGCTTTTCATGAATTTGAATCCAATGAGAATCATCAAAAGAAGATACAAAACAAATGCAATGAGTTGTAGAATCATTGTTCCAGACATTTAATTCATCCTCCAAATATAGAATAAATAATTCTAAGGGAATTTAGCTCTTTTTGCAATGAAAAAAGAATGATATTATTGTTTCTATGCCAAAAAGAACAGGTTATGCCGATCTTCCGCTTCATACGGGAACGGTGCCCAAGTGGCTTGCCGACCGCATGATGATGCTTGGAACAGAAATTATAGAAACGCTTCTCTTAACATATGGAAAAAAAGAAGTGCTCGTACGTCTAAGCGATCCGCTGTGGTTCCAGTCGCTCGGTGCCGTGCTTGGTATGGACTGGCATTCTTCCGGAATTACAACAAGCGTGATGTATGCACTTAAGCGCGGAATAAATTCACATGCACGGGAATTTGGCTTGTGCATTTGTGGCGGGCGGGGAAAATATTCCCGGCAGACACCGGATGAAATTAATTTCTTGTGCAATGCGACTGGATTAAACGGAACTGAATTGGTGCGGGCAAGCAAACTGTGCGCAAAAGTCGACAGCACTGCGGTTCAAGACGGATTTCAATTGTACCAGCATAATTTTATTCTGTCTGACGAAGGTGACTGGGCGGTAGTCCAACAAGGCATGAATGTTGAAGCACGCACGGCAAGGCGCTATCATTGGTGCTCTACAAACTTACGATCGTTCATAGAAGAGCCGCATACGGGCGTTACTGGTGAAAATAGAGGCCTTATTCTGAATTTGACAGACTCTCATGCTGACACTACACGCAGTTCAATTTTGTCCATGGCAAAGGAATCTCCTGATCGCATCATCAACGAAGCAAAGAAAATTACTTCACGAGATTGCATCATGCCGGATCATCATGAAGTTCGTGCTGAAGACGTCGACCTCAAGAGACTGGGCGCAGTTCTTGCAACCGCATACGAGTCGCAACCAAAAGATTTTGAATCGCTTCTGCTCACAAAGGGACTCGGCCCGCGCACACTGCAATCTCTTACTCTTGTCAGCGAAGTTGTGTATGGTACGCCATCACGTTTTACTGATCCGGCGCGATTTTCTTTTGCACACGGCGGCAAAGACGGTCATCCTTTTCCGGTGCCGTTGAAAATTTACGACGAATCAATCAGAGTGTTGCACGAAAGCATAGAACGTTCCAAACTTGGCTATGATGATAAATCGGACTGTCTTCGTCGCCTTCACGCAACTTCTTTGCAAATCGAGCAGAACTGTTCACCTCAAGCTGACTTTGACAAGACGCTCGCACATGAACGTGAACATTCACACGAGTGGGGTGGCCGCACGTGTGCAGGAAACGTGTAGACTAAGCAAGACGACGCCGTGAAGCTGTGTGTTGCCTCTTGTCACATAAAATTGTAAAGTATCATCATGAATAAAGCAGAAATTACCGATTCAGAACTTGTGGCTCAAATTAATTCACTTGCAAAAGATGAGATGGATGTATTTGTCATGGCAGACGGGCGTGTGCGCGGTGCACTTTTCCACGGAACGCGTTTTGTAAACCAGATGCGTGCACAGCACAACCTAGGTATTCTTGAAACAATGGTGCTTGGTCAAGGATGTCTTTGTGGTGCATTATTAATTCCCATGATGAAGGGACGCGGACGGCTTGCATGGAAATATGAAGTTGACGGTCCTGCAAAAGGTTTTTCTGTTGAATCAGATTCTGCTGGAAGTGTGCGAGGCTTTTTGCTTACCGATCATATTCCTGTTGACAAGCCGCTCGATAATTGGGACTTGTCTCCATTTCTTGGCGAAGGTACGATGACATTTATTACAAAGCGCGAAGATGATAAAGTTCCGCAGACAAGCACCGTCGATGTGCATAATAAAAATATAGCGCTTGATTTGGCGTATTATTTTGATCAGTCTGAACAAATCAGAACGGCATTCAACACAAGTATTCAAATGGATAAACAAGGACGTGTTATTGGTGCAGGCGGATTGTTTCTGCAGGTAATGCCAAATACTGGCGGCACAAAAAAACTTGGTTCACAAGTAGCAAGTTCAGCAGACTGGAATGATGACGAGGAGTTGCTTTCAAAAGTTGAAGTTGCATTCAAAACATTGCCATCTCTTGGCTCGTGGTTTAGTGAAGGAAATAAAATTGATGACTTAGTATATGGCCTGTTTCGAGAATTTAAACCGGCTATTGCAGTGCACCGTAGTATAAAATATGACTGTCCTTGTACGGAAGAAATGTATATCAATTATATTCGCTCACTTCCAAAAAATCAGCTTGACGACATAAAGAAGAATGGACCTGACCCTTTGGAAGTAATTTGTCATAACTGTGGAAGTGTTTATCATATTCCCACAAGCAAACTGTAAAGTACAATGTCACGCATAGAAGAAAATATAAAAAAACATATTCCGTCTCTTGTTGAAGTGTGGCGCGATAGTTGTAAGAAAAATAATTCTAATTCGTCACAAATGCTTACTTATCCAGAGATACAGATTGTTTCAAAAGCCTTGCTAGATTTACAACGAGGTCTTACGGGAACAAGGAGACTTGCCGGCGCTGGATATATGGACAATACTTCCTATCTTGGTGCATATCTTTTATATTATTGGCCTGTTTCGTATCTTCAGATTTCTTATGCAATGAATGATATTCTAAAGAATAAAACAAGCGTTGTTTTTCCGCAAAAGAAAATTCGTATTCTTGATTTAGGGTCTGGACCTGCTCCAGCGAGCGCTGCTGTCATTGATACACTTGCTGCTGAGAAAAATATATCGTTTGAGTGTACACTTATAGATTCAAGCAACAAGACACTTGCATATGCGCAAAGAGTTTTTGCGAAGGAATATCCAACGGTTCAACTTCATACGCAGGTGTGTGACTTTGAAAAGCAGCCTGTTGTAGAAGGGAAGTATGATATTATTGTTATGTGCCACGCGCTCAATGAACTTTGGGGAAATAAACCTGATTATATTGAACAGCGTGTTTCATTTATAAAACGTGCGGCCTCTTGTCTTGAACCGGACGGACTGATGCTTTTGTGTGAACCGTCGCTTCTTGCAACAAGCCGTAGTCTTATTGCTGTGCGTGATGTGTTGGTAAAGGAAGATTTTTCTGTGGTGTCGCCATGTCCTTGTTTTGAAAATAAGTGTCCGGTGCTTTTAGCTGGAGAAAATCAGACGTGCCATGCTGACGTTTTGTGGTCGCCGTGCCAACCAGTTTTATCGCTTGCACAAGGTGCAGGGCTCGACCGCGAATCGGTGAAGATGACGTTCTTTGCAATTAAAAAAAATGCGATGATAAGAAAGATGGGCGAGCCCGATACATTGCTTGAGAAAAAAGAAGCGCAGAAAGCAGTTACCGTGAGCGGACGTATTGTTTCAGAAGGAATGCTTAATAAAGCGGGAAGAATTCGCTTTCTGCTGTGCAACGGTAAAGAAAGGCTTGCTGTGTCTGCAAATCAAAATGATGCTCATGCAAAACAGATAGGCTTCTTTTCCTTGCGTAGATATGATTTTATTTTATTAAAGAATCCACAAATTCGCGGTGATAAAACTACCATTGCATATGGAATACAGGAAAATACAGAAATAGAAATTGCTAGATTTTCTGAATAAAAAAGCGCCCGCTTTTGCAGACGCTTTGTATAAGTCTATCTTCCTTTTGAACCGCCGATATGGCTCTGGTTTGTATGCATGGAACGGTTTGTTTGACTTGCAGGTTGTTTTCCACCGCTTGGAGTCTGGCTATTATTGCCACCCTTTCCACCGCCCGGAAGAAATTTACTTCCGCCTTGTCCATTACCTTTCATAGAGTTACCTCCATATAATTAGTATAAATGTACTCACACTGCGCATTTGTGTCAATGTGTGCAGGTATGATTATTTTATCTCACCGAATTGTGCCATGTACAATTTGTAGTACACACCTTTCTTTTTCATAAGTGCTGCGGGGCTTCCTTCTTCTACGATTTGCCCGTGGTCTATTACAAAGATGCGATTTGCATTCTGAATAGTAGAGAGCCGATGTGCGATTACAAAAGAGGTGCGGCCTTTAAGAAGCGAGGCAATTCCTTTCTGGACAAGAATTTCTGTCTGCGTGTCGATACTGCTGGTAGCTTCATCAAGCACGAGAATTTTTGGCATGCTTACCATAGTGCGGGCAAAGGCGAGCAGTTGTTTCTGACCGTTGGAAAGGCCCCCTCCACGTTCACTTAGTTTTGTTTCATAGCCGTCCTTTAGTTTTGAGATAAAATCATCGGCGTGTACAGCCTTTGCGGCGGCAACGATTTCATCATCAGTGGCATCAAGTTTTCCATAGCGAATATTGTCTTTAATTGTTCCACTAAACAAATAGTTTTCTTGTGTCATAATGCCCATCTGTCGGCGTAAACTTTCTATTGTTACGTGTTGTACATCATTTCCATCTATAAGCACAGAACCGCTTGTTGTATTATAAAATCTTGGGATGAGGCTCACAACAGTTGTTTTACCAGCACCAGTGGGACCAACAAGAGCAATTGTTTCGCCCGGTTTTACAAAGAAAGAAACGTGCTTAAGAACGGGCGTATTGCTTTCATAAGAAAAACTTACGTCCTTAAATTCAACAGCACCCTTTATTTTACCAAGAGGCTTTACATCATTACCGTCTGTAATTTCTGGCTTTGTGTCCAAAATTTCAAAAACTCGTTCCGCACCGGCAATATTCGTAATGAGCTGGTTATAAAAACTGCTCAAGTTCATAATAGGTTGCCAGAACATAGTCATGTATGTGCCGAATGCAACATATGTTCCCACAGAAACGGCATTTACGCCTAGAATTTTTATTCCAACAAAATAGAGAGCAATGGAACCAAGTCGCGAACATAAGTTCACAACAGAACCAAAGGCGTCTGCATATTTTACTGCATCAATAAAAGAGTGACGATGTTCTTCAAGAAGAGTGTCGAATTCCGCATTTGTTTCATTTTCTGCATCGAATGCATGCACTACTTTCATGCCGCTTAAATCTTCGTGAATGAAAGCATTGAGATTGGAAGATTTTTTTCGGAACAACTGCCATCTCTTATGTGTTTTTATTTGTATGAAGAATAGGCCAAATATCATGAGCGGAAGAGACCATAATGCGCTTGCAGCAAGTTTTGCATTCTTTGAAAACATAATTGCAATAACGCTTACAACCGTGACAAAATCTGGAATAAGCGTAGTCACACTGTTTTCAAGAACGTCCCGCAGAGAGTTTATATCGCCAATGATTCTTGCAAGAATTTTTCCTGTGGGGCGTGAATCAAAAAATTTAAAGTCGAGCGTTTGAATGTGTGTGTATAGTTCCTGCCTAATTTCAACAAGCACTCTGTTGCTTAGTTTTGACATGATGAACATTCGTACTTTTATTGCAACAACCATAAGTGTGTTTAACACTGCTGCAAGAGCGGCAAGTTTTATAAGACCAGAAAAATCACTCTTAGAAATATAATTGTCTATTGCCCATTCCATAAACAGAGGATTCAGTATGCCGACACCTATGCAAAAAGCCATAAGAACAAGCACAAAGAGTATTGTCTTTTTATATTTAAACAAATATGCAAATAGTCTGAGTAATGTTTTTGTCTTGCTCACTGTACGCAAGGATTCGTCTTCTTTGTATGAATTAAATGACATTATTTTTCACCTCCTGCCTTTTGCAGAAGTTTTGCAAATGCTCCGTACTGTGCTTGATATGTTTTATAGTACAGTCCTTTCTTTTTGAGCAATTCTTCATGTGTACCACGCTCCGCAATTCTTCCTTTATCAAGAACAATTATTTCATCTGCATGGCGAACAGCGCTAATTCTATGCGCGATAATTATTTTTGTCACACCGTGCATTTTTTCAACAGTATGTTGAAGATCTTCTTCTGTTTCCATGTCGAGCGCCGATGTTGAATCATCAAAAATAATTACAGGAGATTTTTTTGCAAGAGCGCGTGCAATTGTAAGCCGTTGTTTTTGCCCTCCACTCAAACCAACTCCTCTTTCGCCAATCACCGTATTGTATTTGTCAGAAAGTGTTTCTACAAATTCTGTGGCTTTTGCTTGACTTATCGCTTTCTTCATTTCATCAAAGCTAAGTGTTGTTCTTTTTCCAAAGCGAACGTTTTCATCAATTGTATCTGAAAAAAGAAAAATGTCTTGCATTACTGGAGAAATATTTTGCCTCAATTGTGACAATTCAAGTTGGCGTATGTCAACTCCGTCAAGTAATATGTTGCCACCATTTACATCATACATACGTGAAAGTAAATTACTTATTGAAGATTTGCCGCTGCCAGTTGCTCCCATGATGCCGAGTGTGTGTCCGTTCTGCACATGGAATGATATGTCGTTGAGAATGCTCGTTCCATTCAACGAGAAGTCAACATGATTAAAATCTATTGTTCCCTTAACTTTTTTAAGATGAATGGCATTTGCTGCGTCTTTAATTTGGGGCTCTTCTGCATAGATTTTTTTTACCCGCTTCCATGCTTCTATTCCTGAAGACAATCCGTTCATCAACCAGCCGAGCATTTCCATTGGCCACATAATGTTCATTGCGTATTGAATGAAAGCTCCAAGCGTTCCAAGTGAAAATCCTTTATAGATAACAAAGTAACCGCCTTGAAATAAAACAATGCAAGGAAGTAATACTGATATTGTCTGAAAGATAGGATAATATTTTACAAATACGCGAGATTGTTGTACATTAAGCTCATAATACTTTTCATTGTGCGAAAGGAATTTCTTTATTTCAAACTGCTCACGAGCAAATGCTTTTACAGTTCTTACTCCAGCAAGATTTTCAGAAGCAACATTGTTCAATACGGAATTTTCTTGTTCAATGTCGCCATACACCTTACCAAGTTTTTTCTCCATGAACACAGCAACAAAGCCTGCGCAACACATGCCCACGGTCGGAATAATGGCAAGCTGCCAGCTCATTGAAAACATGTAATACAGGATGAGTATGGTATGAATAGTTACTTCGATGATGAGCATTCCTATAAATCCAAAACAATCCCAAAGACGGTCAATGTCATCTTTTACGCGGGACATAAGTTCGCCAGAATTATTCTTGTCAAAGAAATTGGCAGAAAGTGTCTGCATGTAACGGAATAAATCGCGTCTGATAAGCGAGGAAATTTTTGATGCATTGTAGTCAAAACAAAATTCTTTTGTGTATTGAAAAATTGCACGTCCTACGCCAACTGCAAGAAAACCGAGCAAAAGCTTGGTGAGCATTTCAATTTTTTTATCCTTGATGACATCATCAATCATCATTCGGGTAAGTTGTGGCGCGTACAAATCAAGAAAAACACTTAGAATCATGCTTATTATGGCAATGATATATAAACCGGTTCCACGCCGGAAATATGTTGACAACTTAGTCATACAAACTCCATGTAAAATTAAAAAGGGAAAAACTGCCAGGAGAATTTAATTGGCAGAAACGAAGGCATATACAAATGCACTATAATTAATATTCATACGTATTGCCTCCTTTGGTGGGAATGATATTAAATGAATGTATCATGCAGCATATGAAGTGTCAATATTTGCAGGTGACTTATTAGTTCAATCTGCTGCCGAAGAAAACTATTCTTTGGCAGCAGATTATATTTTAGACATTCTGAGCAAATTCTTTCAGAAGTTCTAGTTCTTTTGCATACATCTCGATTCCGCTTTTCCAGAATTCTTTTGTGGTAATATCAAAACCTGCTTGCTTGCATAAATCTTCACAGCTCATTGAGCCTGTGTTGCTGAGCAGCTGTGCATACGTTTTTGCAAACGAAGGGCCTTCTTTTTTTGCATTCTCATATAAACCTGCGGCAAACAGTTGTCCAAAGGCGTATGGAAAGTTATAGAAGTCTAATCCGGTGCTATAGTAATGCGATTTTACTGCCCACATATATTCATGGCGTTCCGTGTAGTCGGATTTGTCATCTGTTTTTTCATCATTGAGTCCGTTGCCGTAGCTTTTTTCTTGCGCATCTCTCATCAAACGGCAAAAATCTTCTGCGTTCAATTCACCTTTTGAGCGCTCTTCAAAAACACTTTTTTCAAAATAGAAACGGCATAAGATATCGACTAGAACCTGACACACGTCTTGTAAATCAAGCTCAATCAAGCGCATCTTGTCAAAGCTATTGCATTCTTTGATGGCATCTTGTTTTACGATTGTCTCTGCAAATGTGCTTGCTGTTTCTGCAAGCGTCATTGGGTAATTAAAGAATATAGGATCTTTTCCTTTCATGCAGCTAAAATGATACGCGTGCCCAAGTTCATGTGCTAGTGTCACAATGTCATTGAATGCACCGGTGAAGTTGGAAAGAATTCTGCTCTGATGACCGATTGCAAAATCTTGGTCATATGCGCCACCAACTTTTCCAGCATGTACTTTGGCATCGATCCAGTTGTGTGCAAATGCGTATTCCGCAAAATTGCCCATGTCCTTACTGAATGAATTGTACTCTTTGAGAATATAGTTTTTTGCTTCTGCAAAAGACCATTCTTTGGTGAATATAGATTCTTCTTTTGGATCACTGTTTTTCTTTGAAGTAACGGTTGGGTTTGCAAGTGGAGCAAACAAATCGTAGAAAGCAAGGCCTTTATGTTGCGGAGTGCCTGCTGTCTTGCTTGCGGTTGCATGGGCTTTTTGCAACAGCTGTGCCTTTGTCTGCAAGTACTCGCGCCACAAAGGCAGGCTGTCTTCTATGGCACCGATGAGAGCATTTAGTGTTTCTTTGCTCATGCGGCTTGAAAAGAGAGCGCGGTCAACAGCTTCATCCCAATGCCGCCGTTTATTGAGCGTTACCGTTTCGCCTTTAAGATTGTTGAGAGAAGCAGAGAAGGCTATTTCATTTTGTTTGAGTAACGAAACTTCTTTTTGCCAGGAATTTTTTCTCAGTTTAGCATCTGAAGCATATGCATCATTGCGTAACTCATTGAAAGTTTTTCCAGTTTCATCATGCAGGTTGCTGATGATTTGCTCATGTAACCGACTCCATGCATCTCCACCGGTGCGCTGCAAATCTGTTGCAAGGTTTTCTTCAGCAGGTGACATTTGATGCATTTTTTCTTTTATAATTTCATTAATAAGATAGGTGTAATCAGCATATTTTGAAAAACGTTTATAGAATTCAGGTAATTGTTTTTGCTGACTGGCAAGCAAAGTGCTGAATTTTATCGACTGCTGTTGCGAGCGGAGTGAAAGTTCCTCAATATGAGAAATATTGTTGAGGTATGCTGTGTTTGTTGTGTCTGTGGAATAAATAATGTATGCATATCCAGAAAGAGTTGATTCCAGTGCAGCGCATTTATTATCCGCCTCCAGAAATGTTGAGAGCCACTCGGCAAAGTCAAATTTGTTGTCTGCTTCTTGAATGGATTTATCTGCGGTTTCAAGCAGTGCATCAATTTCGTTCATGCTTGTCGTATATTCGGCAAGTGCCTTTTTATATTCTGGAGATTCAAGACCGGAAAACAAAGAGTCGAGGTTCCAATTTGGAATAGAAGAAGTGTTATTTGTATTCATAAGAAAAATATACTGAATTTACAAACAAAAAGGAACACTTTGCAGTATACTGTTGGCATGCAGCATTTATTTACTGACACACGTATTTTGGATAATCGGGCGCGTGAAAAATTTTCTATTACAGAAGATAGCATGATGGAGTTGGCGGCCGAAGCTCTTGAGCAAAGAGTAAATCAAATAGTTCTTCAGCAAAACTCTAATAAAGAGAAAAATATTCTTATTCTTGCAGGAAGTGGCAACAACGGTGGTGACGGATATGCACTTGCTCGCAGATTAAAGCAAAATTCTGTGCCAAATAAATATATTACGGTTTGTCAGGTGGCAGAAGCAAAAAGCGAGCAATGTGTTGTACAGAAAAATCGTGCAGAAAGAGCGGGTGTTCTTTTTTGCAAGCCGTCAGATGTTTTTGCTAAGTATATTTCTGTACAAAATGTTCAGCTGCCGGATATTATTGTTGATTGTATTTTTGGCAGTGGATTTCACGGTTTGTTTTCTCCAGAAATAAAAAACCTCGTTTGTGCGGTGAATAAAATTGCTGCTTACAAAATAGCTTGTGATGTTCCTTCAGGATTGGATCAACTTGGAAACACCGGAGATGATTGTTTTTATGCCAATGAAACAATTACAATGGGTGCACAAAAAATTTGTTTATATAGCGACAAAGCAAAAGATGTTGTCGGAAAAATAACAGTTGCGAATCTTGGCGTAAGCAGGCAACAGTTTGAAGGGAATGGTGATCCGTCTGTTGTACCTGATGGAGAATTGCTTGAACCGAATGATATGAAACTTCCACACCGCAAATTTCAAAATGTAAACAAAGGAAGTTTTGGTCACACGGCAATAGTTGTGGGAGAAAAAATTGGTGCGGCAGTCATTGCTGGCTCAAGTGCATTTCGGTTTGGTTCAGGTTTGGTAACGCTTGTTGGCAGGAAAAATGAAGTGTTTTGTGGAGAAAAAATTGTTCTTGACGAGGATGGACAGCCTCCGTTAATTCGGTCAGAGGCAATTGTTCCATACGACATAATGTGTTCTGAGCATTTTCCTGCAAATACAACAGCTGTTGGAATGGGCATGGGGCTTGGTAGAAATGAAGGAGCTACAGTAGAACCTTTTGCATATCTTATTGCGCATCCAGAAATTCCGTGCGTGCTGGATGCAGATGCTTTTTACAGTAGCGAACTTCCAGATTTTTTGCAGGTTCATACAAATTGTGTGCTTACTCCGCATCCAAAAGAATTTGTATCTCTTCTTGATAAATGTGGCATTGGTTCATATTCTGTTGCTGAGGCAGTGTCAAATCGCATAGACTTGGTAAAGAAATTTTGTTCGGAATTTCCAGGAGTTGTTCTTCTTTTAAAAGGCTCCGTTGTACTTATCGGATTAAAAGGCAGCATGGAGCAGCAAGTGCATTTATATTTTAATCCGTACGGAACAAACGCACTTGCTAAAGGTGGTAGTGGAGATGTTCTTGCCGGAATGATAGCTTCTCTTCTTGCGCAACAATATGTGCCTCTTGATGCAGCAATATCCGCATCGCTTGCACATGCTCTTGCTTCAACTCATGCTCCGTGTGACTTTGCACTTACTCCGTTTAGTTTAATGAAACTTGTTGCAGAGTTATAAATTCTTTACACAAAATTAGTGTGTAATTTTTGCTTTACCTTGCGCAATAAAATCCATATGACTTGCCTGCTTGCGAGAAAGACGTGGCTTTGCTCCAATAACAAGAGATGATTCGCTTGTAAACCCTTTTTCATATTCGCGCCAAACAGGTGTTGCAGGATGCGGGTCTCCTTTTTCAACATAAATTTTCCATTCCTCTGGCTCAGGAACTTCAAAATGCATTTTTTTACCAGTTGTTGGGTGAATAAAATCAAGAGTGCGCGCGTGAAGTGCCAGCCGGTGAAACGGGTCTGTACGCGCTCGATAATTTTCGTCTCCTGCAAGTGGGTAACCTCTTGAAGATAGATGTGCTCTGATTTGATTTTTCTTACCAGTATCAAGAGATAGTTCAAAAAGCGAGTGTGTTGTTCCACGAGAAATTATTTTATAATGCGTGCGTGCATTTACTGTTTCTATATTGTCATCATCTTGTTGCGGAACATAACCAACATGGTGTGTATTCTGAGCAAGCGGTTCATCAATAATTCCGTTGTCTGGAAGTTGTTCTCCGTGACGACGCGGATTTTCTGCAACAGCATGATACAATCGTTCTGTTACCATAGTATGCCACGTTGCCATTATTTTTCTTTGCACACCTTCACTCAAGGCAAACATCATGACACCACTTGTGTCACGGTCAAGACGATGTACCGTGAAAGGGTGGTGCGAAGCAGAGAAAGTGCCTGCTTTTCGCATAAGATTCTCAAGCACATCAAGAGCGGTGCGCGCTCTGCTTCCGGGATATGGCACAGAAAGCATACCACTTGGTTTATTGATAACAATAATATCTTTATCTTCATAAAGAATGTCAATTTTTTCATGACCGTAATCAGGTTTGTTTTCGCGCTTATATTGCGTGCTTGCTTTAACGTGGTGAACAGTTGTTGATTGTGTTCTTTTTGGCGAGTTCATTTCTTTGCCTTCTTGTTAGCTGAATTCATAATCAAAGTAAAAATGAAGATTAAAATCATAAGAATCAAAATATATAGAAGTGCGACTATTTGTACTGCGTTGCGTGTTGCTTCTTTATGAAATCCAATTCCGAGAATTCCAACAACGATTGTAAGAAAACCAATGACAAAAAAGATTGTTCCGCCACATTTATTGAGCGGTATTGCTGAAGCAGGAGAATTCTTTATGAAAAAAGAAAAGACAGCAAAAACAATTCCTACAATTACAAAAATTATTCCCAATGCCAACAGTGTATTTGAATTCATACAAATGAATATATCACAGCAAACACGAATAATAAAGATAATCTTTATCAAATGAAGTATGATTTGTACTTTAAAATACGTCTCAAAATTAGTATAGTGTAACGTAGAAGGATTTTAGAATGAATGAAAATAAAGCTCAGCGTGAGTATGAGGCATATTCACAGAAAGTTACACGTAAAGATGTAGATACAATATATAAAGAAGAACAGTCCATTTTTGACAAGGCAAAAGGTCCGCTTAATAAATTTACGCAGGATTTTACACTGTTCTTTTCAATTATAAAAGACTACGTGCATGGTGTTTACAAAGAAATTCCTTGGTCAGCTATTGCGGGAATTGTTGGAACATTGCTTTATGTGTTTATTCCAACAGATGTGATTCCTGACGGCATTCCGTTGTTGGGACTTACCGATGACGCTTCCGTAGTTCTGTTTTGTTTAAAGTCACTTGATGAAGAGTTGCAGAAGTATCGACAATGGAAGCAAAAGGAAATCACCGTTGAAGAGCCGAAAGAAAACTATATGGAAATAACAATTAGTTTGAGTAACATAGATTATACATCTCTTACGGAAACAGTGCTTCCTTTGATATTTGATTCAGTAGAGAAGAAGCAAAAGAAATCATTTAAAGACAGGATATTATTATTCTTTAAGAAACCTGTTCATTCGCTTGCGCCAAAAATAGTAAATAAATTTGATTCAAATAAAATTGATGAAATGGTGATAAAACAAGCAAATGATAATAAGCAAAAAATAATTTCCTTGTTGCAGCAACAGGTTGAAAAAAATAAAATCAAAGTAACTGTCCAAGATGTACAATTTAAAAAATCTCAGTCAAAAAAAAGGGGAACAAAATGAATCAGGAAACGCTTGCACAAAAATTTGAATTATTCAAAGAGTATGATTATTCAGAAAAAGAAATAGATTTACTTTTTGACGAAGAAGAAAATATACGAGCAAAACTGAATCAGGATGTATTGAAAAAATTTAAAGATGACGTAAGTCTTTTTTACCGTATGCTCAAGGATAGTTTTTCTGGCAAATATCATGAGATTCCCCGCGAAACTGTTTCAGTAATTGTGTGTACGTTGTTGTATCTTCGTTCACCAATAGATGTCATTCCTGATTTTATTCCGGGAGCAGGCTTTACCGATGACGCGCAAATTTTGAGCTTGTGCCAACATTTTGTTTCAAAAGATATTGATCGATACAAAATATTCATTCATCTTAATAAAGAAATTAATCAGCAAAAATAAAATTATTTTTGTGTGAATGGGAAAACAATTTCAGACACAGGTGTTCCATTCCAAAAGGAAAGGCCTTCAGCAGGTTGAATTTCAATTTTATCAGGCGTCTGCGACAGTGTGCAGTGCATGGTAAAATAAGCGCGCTCATTTTGACCGATTATAAGTGTTGTTGCAGGTTCGCTGCTATTGAGTTCAATAAAATTATTCTTCATATTGCTAAAATTGTATGGCGCAGAAAAAAATCTGCCGTTTGTTTTTAACAAAAACTTTTCTGAATCAAAACGGACGGGTTCTTCCATTCTGTTAATAATCTTTATAGACACATATAATTCGTTTGCTATTGTATATGGAACAATGCTGAACAACAATTTATCAACATAAAATTCGTTGCCGATAGATTTTATAAAAGAAGTTTGCGTATTTCCTTCTTCATCAAGATATGTATAGATTTTTTTTGCAGTAGCGTATGCTGTTTCTTGCTTGATAAATTCTTCCGCAGACATCGTTAGCGAATAAAGGGAAAGCGTGTTCTCTATGCCGACTGATTTTTTATATGCAATGTAATCATCATCGCTTAAAATAAAAGTGATTGTATCTTCACAAAGTGATTTGCCTGATTCAGCTGTTAAAAAATTCAATGCAAGTGTATATTGTTTGAAGAAATCACCTCTGCGGCCTATTTGTTGAAAAAGGCTTGGGTTGTTTACTGGTAGAAAAGAAAAAGAACAATGAATTGTTTTATGAGCAGGAATTTCTTGCGGTAATTCTGCCTGCGAAAAACCTTGTGTTTCAAATCCAGAGTTACTTTTTAATGATATAAGGGAATTGTCAAAAATAATTTTATTTGAGGATTTATTTTTAATCGTAAGAAAAAGGGTAAGCGCTTCTGGAACTTTTATATTTGTCTTGAGTGTGGCATTCAATTTAAAAGAGGAATTTTCTACAACTGTTGCAGATGGGTCAAATAAAAATTCTCCTTGTTGAAGAGAAAGCTGCACGGCAGAATCTTGTTGTTGCTTACTGCATGACTGTGCAGCAAATAAAAAAAAGGTGAGGAAAAAAAATATAAAGTTCTTTTTAAAAAATGATTTCATTTTCAAACGATTCCTTTTACAAAATAAAGCGGCGGTATTCATTGAACACCGCCGCTTATTACATTACGGGTTAGCTCAGAGTCCGTTTACAGAATATACTGCATATCCACGCGGAGGAGCCCACATTTCTACAGAACCAGAGCTGCTGCAGCTCTTGCTATCAGGTTGATAGTTCTGTCCGCTTACCGGTGAATACCATGCGTAGCATTTAAGCGTTTTGCCCTTCAAGTAGCTGTTGCTTGTTGTTACCCAAGAACCTTTCCAAGAAGAAGCGTTGTCGTTGATTACTACGATATATCCTGGTGCTGATGTAGAAACACCTTTTGCACCGTAGATAAGGCAGTCGCCGTCGTTAGTCTTAAGCAGTTCAATTGAAGGAGCGGCTTTTGCAAGTTTTCCGCGGCACCATACGAGCTGGTTGATACCATTGCCCCAAAGTCCGCCAAGATTGCTTAGACCGTAATCAAAATAATCCTTCCACCAGATGCACGGATAACCTTGATACGTAAGAATGAAGGCATAAGCCATCATCTTGTCGTTTACGATTGTATCGGTGTCATGGTTTCCAACGAATGTAACTGCTTTTGTAGGATTTGATGCTGCAAAGCACTTGCTCGAATCAATCAGGTTTGGCAGATAACCGCCGCCAGATGTATTGTTGCAGATATCACCCATTGTGTAGTAGAGGGCGAAGTCGAATGCAGAAGCATTTGATTCACTTGTCCACCAGTTGAGTGTGCTTACGTTTGAATCCCAATATTCACCTACGGAGAAGACGTTGCCTGTCGCAGCTTTCATGTCTTTAATTACCCAAGGATACAAACCTTTTACGTAATCAAAGCGCCACTGGGTAAATCCGGCATTTGTTGTGCTTTTAAGCCATGTCATCCATGTTTTAATGTCTGTGTATGCAGAACCTGATGAGTAGCAGACATCCGGGAAGCCGGCGAAAGAGCCAGAGTCAGCGGCACAATAGTTGTTTGGATGGAAAGAATCCCATCTCCACTGGCATTTGCCTGATTTTGTGTTGGTAAAATTTGTCCATGTGCTTGAACCGGTCTTGCCATTTGTTTCGCTGTTTCCACCAGAGCGGTGGTTAAGAACGATGTCAGCCATAGAAGCAATGCCCGCTGTTTTATAAGCGGCAATTGCGGCCTTAAGTTCCGTCTTTGAGCCGAACCGAGTTTCTGTCGTTCCGTCTTGAGTGTAGTTGCCAAGATCATAATAGTCGTGTGGATCGTAGCCCATGGAAGTAGCTCCGCCCTGACCTTTTGATGCCGGCGGGAACCAAATAACATCGATTCCGTAATTGCCAGCCATGTTTTTAAGAGTGGAGACTTTTCCTTTCATCGTGTTGTACCAGGTGCCCCCTGCAGGAACGTCCCAGTAGAATCCTTGCATCATGACTCCAGAAGTGAGTTTTGTTGTTGTTGTTGCGCGTGCGTCAGCAGAAGAATCGTCCGTTGCATCCGAGATAACTGCATTTGAGCAGGATGCCAATATCATGATGCATACTGATGCGACAATCAATGCATTCCATTTTTTCATGAGTTTCCTCCTTATGAAAAGCTCACAAAAAAATCATTGCTCCGTTGTCAATGTGAAAGTAGCAGCAGACACAGAGACAGCACGGATAACGATTTTAAAAATTAGATGACTGTAAAATAATTGACAATTATTCATACAGTTTACTCTCCGGTTTGTCGTGCCCGAACCTCCAGAAATTATTGTATGTCCATATTTCAAATAAAGCAAATCAATTTCATTCTGATAGTGAAAAAGGTGAAATTTGAACTAAATTTTTTAAATAAAGCGTATTTAATTAAATTTTATATAAAACAAATTTTAGAAAAAGCAGAAAAAATCCGTATGCGGGTAAGGCATACGGATTAAAACAGTTGATAGAATCTCTATCAACTTAGATTAGAAAGCAACGACTACTTCGCCGTTTGGATATTTCTCTGCAATATAATCCTTTACTTTTTGGCTGGTAAGAGCTTTTGCAAGTGCCTGAATACGCGGGTCATTCTGCATACCGTCTTTTACCGCAAGAATGTTCACATATGGAGAATCCTTTCCTTCTACAACAAGTCCGTCTTTTGCTGCGGAAAGACCAGCTGGAATAGCATAATTTCCGTTGATGACGGCTGCGTCTACATCGTCCAAAACGCGTGGAAGGGAAGCAGCTTCAATTTCGTTGAATTTAAGATTCTTTGTGTTTTCGGAAATGTTTGCAGGAACTGCAGTAAGACCTGCGTTTTCATCAAGTTTGATGAGTCCTGCTGACTGGAGCAAAAGAAGTGCGCGGCCTTCATTTGTTGGATCGTTAGGAATTGCAATTGTAGAGCCGTCTTTAATTTCAGCCAAACTCTTGATTTTGTGTGAGTAGAGAGCAAGTGGTTCAATATGGACGCCGACAACGCTCACCAAATGAGTTCCTTTTTCTTTGTTAAAAGTGTCCATGTACGGTTTATGCTGGAAGAAGTTGGCATCAATTTCGCCAGATTCTACAGCTTCGTTTGGAACGGTATAATCGGTGAACTCGGTGACTTTAAGGGTGTATCCTTCTTTTGCAAGATCATCTACAAGCAAATTAAGAATTGCTGCGTGTGGCTCTGGGGTTGCTCCAACAATCAATGTTTTTGAATCCCGTTTTTTTGCACAACCGGCAAGCACAACAGCTGACGCGAGTAATGCAAATGCTTTTGTCAAATTTTTCATTTTCAGTTCCTCCACTGAATAAATATGCAAATACTTTACTGATAATAACCTAGTATGTCAATAGGAAATTGAACTTTTATCGTTTAGCAGCAACATTATGAGACAGTGTGGTTCCAAGCCATTGTATCTGTTCAACAATGATAAGAATGACTACGACTGCAATTGCCATTATTTCCGGGCGGAACCGTTGGTAACCGTAACGGATTGCCAAGTCTCCCAGACCGCCTCCACCAATTGCTCCAGCCATTGCTGAGTATCCAATGAGGTTTATAACAGTGAGTGTCATGCCATCGATGAGAGAAGGAAGTGCTTCGGGAATGAGCACTTTGTAAATAATCTGCCACGTTGTAGAACCCATCGCGCGTGCTGCCTGAATGACGCCGGGGTCAACTTCTTTGAGTGCAGTTTCAATGACGCGGGCAACAAATGGTGCGGCTGCGATAGAAAGCGGAACAATAGTAGCCTTTGTACCGATGCTTGTTCCAACGAGAATGCGTGACAGCGGAAAAAGTATAATCATTAAGATTATGAACGGAAAAGAACGGAACACATTTACAATGCGGGTAAGCAATTGGTACAGAATCGGTCGCGGTTTAATTCCAGACTGAGGATCGCTTGTGCAAAGAAGAACACCGAGTGGCAGTCCAAGAATAAAGCTGCAAAGTGTTGATAATATGACCATTTCAAAAGTTTGCAGTGTTGCTTCATTTACAAGCATGAACATTTTACTAAAATCCATTATTTTTCCTCCTCGACGATGACGCCTTTGCTTTGCAGATAGGCGATTGCTTTGCTAACTTCTGCGGGGCTTCCGGTAATATCTGCAATAAGTGTACCAACTTTGTTTTCTGCAAGAGTCTGTATGCCGCCTGCACGGATGTTGAATTCGACGTCATATTTTTTTGCCATGTTGCTGAGCACCGGTTCATCAGTAAGCTTGTTTGTAAAACGAAGTGTGTATTTTCCGCCTCCTTGTGACCAGCGAACAATATTGTCTGTTGCAACAGTAACAGAATCTTGTTCAGGCGCAAGATTTGCAAGGAATTCTTTTGTTACTTCTGTTTTTGGATGCAAGAAAATATCATTTACCGTTCCCTGCTCAACAACCGCACCGTTGTTTACCACAGCAACAAGAGAACAGGCATCGCGAACCACTTCCATCTGGTGAGTAATCATCACGACAGTAAGATTCATCTTCGCCTGTATTTCACGTATTAAGTTAAGAATAGATTTCGTTGTCTGCGGATCGAGTGCGCTTGTGGCTTCATCACAGAAAAGAATGTCAGGCTTGTTGGCAAGTGCGCGCGCTATTGCAATACGTTGTTTCTGTCCGCCGGAAAGAGTGCTGATAGGAGCATCGCGGCGGTCACTTAAGTCTACAAGTGCAAGTAATTCTGTCACTCGTTTATTTATTTCTTCCTTAGAAGTGCCGCAGATCTCAAGAGGATATGCAATGTTTTCACCAGCAGAACGAGAGCTAAACAAATTGAAGTTCTGAAAGATCATACCGATATGTCTGCGCCGATTAATAAGATCTTTTTCGGTAAGATTATCAACTCGTACGCCATCATAAAGGACAGAGCCGCTGTCTGGAGTTTCAAGCAAACTGATAAGCCGTACAAGAGTAGATTTTCCGGCTCCACTTTTTCCAATAATACCAAAAATACCATTAGACGGAATATGAAGACTTACGTTCTGGACAGCATGTACCTCTGATGGAGTTTTTGCATCAGTGCGTGCATGTCTGGCCGTTTTGTATGTCTTGTCTAGGTTGTTAAGATCGATTTCCATTCGGTTAGTATAGGGAAACTGCTCTAAAAACGCAATATGTTATGAAAGCTCTATCATTGTATCTAGTGGTATGGTACCTACTTGCTATCAATGTATCTGGTTGAAATGAAAGAAAGATTTGTTCTTTATTATTGACATATGTCAGAAATGCGATATACTGTCATTATTGACATATGTCGATAATTAAAATGTCCTTCGCAGGAGAAATAATATGCCACGACCTTGTAAACAGCGACGTGTATGTATGGAACCAAGTTGCCGTCGTTTTGGCCCAAAAGGAATAAAGACTTGTGGTGAAGAACAAAAAATTCCTATGACGGTAGATGAATTTGAAGTGATACGTCTCATAGATTTGAATGGAATGAAGCAGGAAGAGTGTGCAGCCCAAATGCAAGTAGCTCGCACTACCGTTCAGGCAATTTATGAAAGCGCACGTAAAAAGTTGGCACAGTGTTTGGTAAATGGAAAAGAGTTAAATATAGACGGTGGAGATATTATTGTCTGTGATGGAACAATGCGGGGATGTGCAGGAAGAAGACAATGCCCGCGGAGATATTGCAAGAAGAATGAATAGGCTATAAGAAAATAAATAAGAGGTGTAAAATGAAATTTGCAATTTGCTATGATAACGGTCAGGTCTTTCAACATTTTGGGCATACAGAGCAATTTAAAGTGTATACTGCAGAAAATAAAAAAATTGTTTCTAGCGAAGTGATTGGGACTGATGGTACGGGGCATGAAGCTCTTGCTGAATTTTTAAAAGTTCGTGGAATTTCATCTCTCGTATGCGGAGGAATCGGTGGCGGTGCGGTCTCTGCGCTTGTTGCGGAAGGCATTACAATTTATGGTGGCAATAGTGGCAATGTTGACGAGATTGCTCAAAAACTTGTGGAAGGAAATCTTGTTCCCAACGCAACAGCAAACTGCCATCACCACGAAGATCAGGATAAGGCAAAGTTTCATCTTGTTAAATAATTAATTTTGATATTTAACTGCCTGATTACGACCATTCTCTTTTGCGCAATATAAGGCTTTGTCTGCAAGTTCAATCAATCGTTCTGGAGAAAGTTTTTCATTCTCTGAATTAATTGCGTATCCGCAACTGAGTGTTACGCATGGAGACAGCACTGGGCAGAAATGGATATTGAGTGAGCGAATTTCATTTAATATAACCAGAGCATTTTCATCATACTTGAACGAGTTGAGAGAAACGGAATAACCATGCATATTTCTACTGCGCACGATGCCGGTAAATTCCTCGCCACCATAGCGGAAAAAATCTATTCCTGTGAGCAAACTTGCTGAAGTAAGAGCTTCTCCAATTTTGCGTAGACAATCATCGCCACACTGATGTCCATTTTTGTCATTGTATTGTTTAAAGAAATCTATATCGGCCATATAGACGGCAGTAATTTCATCTGGCTTGCTAAGTTCTTCAAAAAGTTTTCTTCTGTTTGGCAGGCCTGTGAGAATGTCGGTGTCCCGCTGCATCTTTTCTATTTTATTATTTTCAAGCAAAGAAAGTTTTGTATAACAAGATGCATCACCGGCAATTATTGAAATAAAGAGTGTAAATATAATTGAGAAAAGTGCAATTCCGTCAAAACCAAAATAGTAGATGCGCAATACGGAAAAAATAACGCTCAGTATAAAAAGTGAGCTGTTGCAGAATGTGCGGCTGTCAATAAAAACGGTTGTGTATACAAGACAAAAAAATAAGAATGGATAATCGGTGGCTCCAGAATTAGTAAAGAATCGTTCATAAAAAATAAAAGGAAGCAGAAGAAAGACAAGTATGCGCAGCGTGGAAAAAACATATTTCTTATGCTTAGGTAGAAAAAACAGTGATATGGCAAGACTGAAAATGCTTACTGCAAGAAGATATGCATATGGCATTCGATATGGTTTCCACAAAGTATTTTTACTTACTGAAGAAATAATAAGCAATGTATTTCCTATTATGGCAAGCATAGAAAAAATAATTACCATTAAGCGTATGTTTATTCCGGCGGCAATTTCAGTATTGGTTTTTAAAAGCTGTGGGATTTTTTTGTGTTCAAGAAATGCTAATGACAGCTGAGTCTTTGTTGAACGTGACGAATCTGTTGTCAGCGTGTGCTCCGGTTTTTTTATTTGCGAAAGTGCAAGAGGTGTTTCCTGCCAAGCATTCTGCTGGTTGCGTCCTTTTGATTTAGATTTATACAACGCCCAGTCAGCTCGAGAAATCAGGTCTTCAATAGTAAGCGTTTTGGTTTCATTTTGCGTTGCATAGCCGGCGCTTATTGTGACATACGGATCAATGTTTGAGCAGCAAGGTATTTTCAAATCATGGACTGCGACAACAAGGTCCTGAGCAATTTGCTGGTAATCAAAAAGAGCGGCAGAACGGGCAATTCCAATAAATTCCTCACCGCCATATCTAAAAAATTCCACATGTGATTGCCTTGAAAATTCAGAAAGACAGGAACCAACTGCTTTAAGACATTTATCTCCTGCATAATGGCCGTAGGTGTCATTGAATTTTTTAAATAAATCAATATCAATCATAAAGACACCACGTATGGAATTGTCTTCTTCAAAAGAAAACTGTTCAAGTTCATTTATGAGTTTTGTTCTGTTTGGCAGGCCGGTAAGTAAGTCTGTGTCGCGTTGCGCTTCAATAATTCTGCCAGTCTCAATAGTTTGCAATTTTGTTTTTTGAAGTTGAATGCTTAGAATGAAACTAAAGAAATACGCAGTAATAGAATTGATTGTTGTAATGGTAAAAAAAGGGTCTTCGCTCACATAAGAAAAACAAATATAAAACGCAGTGAATGTTGCAAGTATTGGATAAAGAATGAATGGTTTTGTAAAAAAAATAATTGGCATCAAAATAAGCAGACAATAAAAACAAATTGCCGGAATCTGTGCCTCTGAAAAAAAATGAAATACGCTGAAATAAAAAAGTAAAAAACATGAGTAAGTGAAGGCGACTGCTGTAGACAGCTGCAACATTTGTTGTTTATCAAAAACACAAAGCAGAAAAATGGCGAGCGAAACAGATGCAAGAAAAACTGCATAAAAACGATACTGTTCCCAAACAGGTGTTTTCAAAAAAAGGCTTGTAAAAAAAACTGCAAAACTGATACAAAATGACATGAAAGATTCTTTCTGTAACGCAGAAAGATTGAGTGAGTGAATTTGTATTTTGTTGAGCTTCATCGTTTCTGTATATGAAAGATGTTTTACCTGCATACACTATTATATACCGTAAAAAAAGAGTTTACAATCATTACAAAATATTGATGTCGCTGTAATTTTTATGAGTGTAACTGTTTTTCAGCTTCCCGCGCTTTCGTAATGTTTGAGGCCGGTGCACCATAACCAATATCCTATTCCGCAAAAAACAAGTGCTATGCAAATGGGCAGTACAAGTCCCGTGGCAATGTTTCCTTTTCCAAGCAGATAGGTAGCTGGATAATATGATGTTACGGCAAAAGGGATGATAAATGTTAGAAAGAACTGTAATGCTTTTGAGTAAATGGTTATTGGATAGTAGCAGAATTCATTGAAATTGTAAGCAGTATATAAATAGCTTTGCGAATGTTTTACCCAGAAAGAAAAACTTGTGCAAATGAGCTTTATTCCAGTGATGATGAATGAGCCGGCAAGAATGGTAATGATAAGAATGCACACGTTGACAAATGAAAGTGTAAGGCCAAGTTTTGTTCCTGCAAAAATGGTGAGTATTACGCCAATAAGAAATTCTCCAAGACCATCCGGCTGGAAACGCTCGGCAAGTGCTTGGAACAGCGGGTTGAGCGGGCGGACAAGAAAGCGGTCCATTTCACCTTTTGCAATGAGCCATCCGGCAAGAAGCCATAGGTTGTCTGTAAAAACATGGTCAAGTCCACGGGGAATTTGTGCAAATCCGTAAATAAAAAGTATTTCGTAGAATTGCCAGCCGTCTAATGCTGGAATGGAAGTGAATACGAGTGAAATAAAAATAACACCGCAGCACTGCAGAAAAAAGAAGCCAATGAGTCCCATGAAAAAATCAAGGCGATACTCCATGAGCGATTTCATAAATTGCAACACAAAGCGTGGATATAATTTTAAATACCGTTTTATATTCATATCAGCCTCCCTGTACTGTAAGATGCTTTACCACTTTGCCCCAGACAAAATTGCCGAGTAGAGTGAACGCTAAAATCCAAAATGCCTGCATACAGAGAACACGGAGCAGTTCAAAACCGGTACATTTACCAAGAAAAATAGAAATCGGAGTAGAAATAAGCGTTGCAAAAGGAAGCACATTGAGCACACGTTGCGCCCACTCTGGGAAAAATACAAGCGGAATAATTGCCCCCGAACATAATTGCACGATTGCCTTGTTGATTTGCCACAAGCCCCACATGTTTGTGGTGACAAATCCGAGCAGGCTGAATACAAAGTTATATGACATGTATATGATGAGCGAAAAAATAAAAGCGACAACAAACAGCATCGTGTTCAACACGGTAAACTCGCCGATTGTTCCATAAACAGCGGCAATTATGAGCACTGCAATAAGTGCGGGAATACCTGTCATGATAAGACTGTAAAGTGTATCGCCAAAGGATGTGAAGTAAATGCGCAGCCGGAAAGAAATTGGTTTTATGAATGACATTGCAATCTGTCCGCTTTTTATTTCATCAGACATATCACCACCAACACTACCTCTTGTTTCGCCAAGCGCTGTAGTAAGAATAAGGTAGATTACCATCTGTTGAAAAGTATAGCCATGTAGAACAGTTTGTCCGCTTGAACGAAAAATTGCTTTCCATAAGAAAAAGAATACAAAAATTCGCAACACATTCCCTAAAATAAAGAAGAGTACATTTGAACGGTAGGAAAGAAGAGTTTGCATGGCGTTGCGTGTAAACGGCCAGTACAGTGAGAATTTAAATTTATTTGTCATTGAGTTTTTCTCTTTTCTCTGAGTCGAGGTAAATCTTTTTTACGATTTCTTCAATGCCTGTTTCTTGAACCGAGAAATCTTCCACCTGGAACGATGTAAACATACGCTGCATTATATCAGATACTTTACAGACAAATTTATTACACGTAATTACAAATGCGTCTTCTGTTTTTGCGACATTGAATTCATTTGTATGATGAAAATGGGCAAAGACTTTCTTTACTTGCTCCGCCGATATGTCTTTTGAGTTTTTAATGCGCACCGTAATGTTGAGCAGGTAACCGTATGAACGTTTTAAGTCATCAAGTGAACCATCATATACAACACGTCCGGAATCTATGACAATTATTCTACTGCAAAGTTCTTCAATGTCACGTAAATCATGTGTAGTAAGAATAATTGTTGTATGGTATTTTTGATTGATAAGGTGAATTGCATCACGGACTTTTTCTTTTACAATCACATCGAGTCCAATTGTGGGTTCGTCAAGAAAGAGAATCTTTGGATTGTGAATTAGTGCTGCTGCAATATCTGCCTTCATGCGCTGGCCAAGGGAAAGCGTGCGAACTGGTTGCATGATGAATTCATTAAGATTGAGAACGCTGTTTAAAAAAGCAAAACGTTCTTCGTAGTCCTTCTGGCTTACATCATACATGTCGCGAAGCAAGGTGAATGTTTCATTGAGCGGAAGATCCCACCACAGTTGTGTACGCTGTCCAAAGACAACGCCTATATTGCGTGCGTTTTCCTGTCGTTTTTGATACGGCACAAGGTTGTCTACGGTAATTGTTCCTGAAGTTGGCGTAAGAATGCCCGTCATCATTTTTATTGTTGTAGATTTTCCTGCGCCATTTGCACCAAGATAGCCGACAATTTCGCCTTCATTTATTGAAAAGCTAATGTCATCAACGGCCTTCTTGACCGTATATTCTCGCGTGAAAAGCCCTTTTACTGAACCCCAGAAGCCTGGAAATTTCTTTGGAGATTTAAATTCTTTGGTAATGTGAGATACGTTTATTGCTTCCATTTGATTTTATTTTACAGAAAAAGAAAATGAATGGCAACAAAGTTGTAGTTTAATGACTTGTAAGTTTATTTTTAAAGAAGGGAAGTATCATTTGGGCATTCAGAATTTTTTTGTTCGAGGTTGAGAAGATACTTTTTTGCAATGCTACCACCGCCGTATCCTCCAAGCGAGCCGTCTGCGTTGATAACGCGGTGACAAGGAACAACGATGATAAAAGGATTTGCGTTGTTTGCGCCACCTATTGCGCGTACTGCATTTTTATTTCTGACTGCTTTTGCAATCTGTGCATAGCTACGTGTTTGTCCATATGGAATGCTGTAGAGAGCGTGCCAAACTTTTTGTCGAAAAGAGGAAGGCCGTTCTTCGGCAGGCAGATAGTTTTGAGCAAAATCAAGGGGAAGATCAAATTGTTTCCGTTTGCCATCAAAATATTCACAGAGCTGCGTAAGCGCTTCTTCGATAATCGGTAGTCTGCTTTTTTTTGTCACCGTACAGAGTGGTAAATCTTTTTTGTCAGAGGTGGCGTTTGTTTTTGAAGGAAAAGAAAAAAGTAAATCGATTGGTTCAAGCGTTATCGAATGTATAAGTGTGTCGCTTGCCGTGACCGTAATTGTTCCGATTGGCGTAGAAAGTTTTGCTTGCTTGAGTATTAGTTTTTCTAAAGGGAGCAATTTTTTGGTCTGCATGTTGTTCACTTTTATAATCCGGTACCCTCATCTATGCCCATCATTATGTTCATGCACTGTACCGCAGCGCCGGAAGCGCCTTTGCCAAGATTGTCAAACTGTGACACAACCATGACGCGGTCATCGTTTCCGCATACAAAAATATGCATTTCGTTGGTGCCGCTTAAACTGTTTGCCGGAATAAAAGGTTCGTTAAGTGTACCTTCTCCCATAAAACCTGCGACCTTTACAAAGCGGCAACCTTCGTAATGACGTGAAAAAATTTCCCACACATCATGAGCGTTTATCTTTTTTGTAAAGAGGCGTGTATAAAAAGGAATGGTTACGGTCATACCAGAAAAATAATCACACACATACGGGTCAAATATAGGGGTAAAATCAAGACCGCTGATTTTCTGCATTTCTGGCAGGTGTTTATGAGCCTGGGTAAGCGCATACAAACGAGGTGACTTGAGTTCATCAATTTTATTTTGTTGAGCAAGCTCTGCGCGACCTTTGTCTTCGTACTGAGCGATTGCTTTTTTCCCGGCACCACTGTATCCGCTTACTGCATGGCAGACGACAGGATAATCGCGTGGAAGAATTCCAGAGGCAGTGAGCGGGTAACAAATTGAATTGAATCCGCTTGCATAACAGCCGGGAACCGCAACTCTATTTGAAGTGGCAATTTCTTTTCTAAAAGAAGATGAAAGTTCCGGAAAACCATATGTCCAGCCAGAAGCAGTACGATGAGCGGTAGACGAATCAAGTATGCGCGTATGGTTGTTTGTGCAAAGTTCCGCAGACTCAATGGCAGCGGCATCTGGCAGGCAAAGAAAGGTAAAGTCGGACTCGTTGATGTATTTGCGGCGCTCTTCAACATCTTTACGCTTATCTTCTGCAATTTGCATGATTTCTATATCTTTTCTGTTGGCAAACCGCTCGTATATTTTAAGCCCCGTTGTTCCTTCTTTGCCGTCAATGAATATTTTGTATGCCATACTTGTTCCTTTTGTGTGTTTAATGAAAGTATTTAAATCATAATCAGAATCAAAAATGTTTTCAACATGGGGTATTATTTTTTAATGCAGTGATATTTGTTGAGGAAAGATGTTTTGTATAGTATAATTAAAGGTAATATCCAGAAAAAGGAGAAAGTCCATGAAAAATGTATTTCGTATGATGGGAGTTTTGTTTATTGGAACAGCACTTACATTGTCTTTGTTTGGTTGTGGTAAAAATAAAAAACAGTCTGAAGGCACGGAATCTTCCGCTCGCCAGAAGGAGGAGAACACTAGTTTTAGAGTGCTTAATTTTACCCCGGAAGGAGAGCTTCCTGCGAACGTTACGTTCCCTTCAATACAAGTACAATTTTCTGAGCCAGTTGTTGCACTTAAGGAACTTGGCAAGCCGACAGATAAATCTGACTTTGTAAAAATAGTGCCAGAGCTTAAAGGTACGTATCGCTGGTTTGGCACAAGCCTTTTGTCTTTTGAATGCAGTGATGGAATTATTCCACAAAAAGAATACACCATTGTGGTGAGCGACAAGACAAAATCTATAGGCGGGGAAAAAATCACCGGGCAGCTTGAATATAAATTTCATTCTGAGGAATTAAAAATTGCTTCAGTGCTGCCTGGATATGAAGAAGTAAAAAAAGGTCATTTTATTGACACTGATGATGTTCCTGTTGAAGAGGCGCGCGACATTGCAATCTTCTTCAACTTGCCGGTGAATTTAAATACAATAATAAAAGAAATAGAAATTCATGATGATGAAAAGAAGTATCAATTTTCTGCAAAGAAAGAATCTGACACGGTAATCAGGCTGACACTTAAAGAGACACCTCCAAAAAATACAACGCTTGATGTTGTGCTTCCGGAAGGTTCAATGGCTGACAGTGATTGTTATAAAACTACGGAGGAACAGACATTTTCTTTCCATACGCTTGTTCCGTTTACTGTAGAAAAAACTGACGCCGAACCGCAATATCTTGACAGTTCATTTTCAAATCCTGTCCAAATATTTTTTAGTCACGGGGTAAAGGAAGGTTCTGAGGCAGAAGTTGCAAAGCATATTTCTACAGTGCCAAAGATGCAAATAACTGCAAAGAATATTTCCATCGGCGGAAAGACAATTGTCATACATTCGCTGCCGGTTGCATTTGAGTCTACGTATTCGATTACAATTGATGCCGCCCTTGCTGATGCGTATGGACAAAAACTTGCTGAAAAATATTCTACACAAATTACTGTTCCGAGCGCTGCAAGTTTTGTTTACTTTAAGGATAATGGATTCAAAATGCTTGAGTCCCAGTTTGCACCAAAACTGGTGTTTGAGTTCCAAAATATTATCAAGGATAAATCATTATATGAAATAACACCACTTACTCGTGCAAACGGAAAGCTTTCTTCTTCGCCGCAAATTCATGTTGATTTTGGGAAACGGTATCTTGAAAAAAATACAAAGATACTTGAACCGGTAAATCTTGAGCAGGTACTTGAAAACACAGGCACTGACTACAGAGGTTCGCTCTTCTTCTATGCAAAAATTGGATATACATACAAGTACACCGATTGGAATTCCGGAGAGAAGAAGCAAGAGGAAGACAGTGAAGTAAATTCTCAGGTGATTCAGGTTACAAATCTCGGCATGACTGTTCGTTATGCATATAACAGGGCAGAAGTTCTTGTGACAAGCCTTTCAACGGGCGAACCAGTGGCTAATGCAGCCATTACCGTTTACTCTGTGGGAAAAGACAGTTCATATCAGGAAATACTTGTTGATAATCATGGAATCTTAGCCACTGGAACGACAAATGAAGACGGCTTCACTTCAATTCCTTTTGAGGCACATCAGTTACAACGAATGGATGATGAACATTGCTGTTTGTATATAGAAGCAAAGACAGATAACGACCGTGCTATTTTTCAGCCGAACATTTACAGCTTGTGGAGCACGCCTGTAGAAAGTGTTGGATATCCAGATACAGCGGAAACACCGCGGATGGTTTCTTTTATTTTTACAGACAGAGGTTTGTATAAACCAGGTGAAACAATTACATTCCGTGGCATAGACCGCAATTTGAAAGCCGGAGAATATTCTCCTTATAAAGGTGATTATAGAATTGAGTTTACCGATGGCGCATGGGATCCTTCTGTATATGGGAAAATTTCTAGTACAACAACGAATAATGGAACGTTCTGGGGCAAATGGAAAATTCCAGAAGATTTGGAGCCTGGTACATATTCAATCGATTATATTCGTAATGAAAATGGTGAAGAACAAAAACAACGCGTGCAGTTCCAAGTGCAGTTCTTTGAGCGGTTACGCTTTGAAGCAAAGGCTTCTCTTCCCGCAATTACGTATTACAGCGGAGACAAACTTGATGCGGAAGTGAGCGCAGCATATCTTGGTGGCGGAAGTCTTGCGGGTTGTACATACACAACTGCCTGGTCTCGCGAGCCGCATGGATTTGCACCCAAAGGAAACAAATTTGAAGGAATGCGTTTTGGTCCGCTGCAAGGATATGATGGAAGAACATCACTCGATGAAGGTCAAGGCGCTCTTTCAGGAGATGGAAAGGCAACTGTTAGCCAGCAAACAGGCGGTGAAAAGCTCAAAGGTATGGCATACGATTACCGAATGGAAGCAAAGGTTACCGACAGCGGCAACCAGATGATTAGTGCTACGACAAATGTTCTAGTGCATCCTGCAAAGTTTTATATTGGTGTAAGCAGAATAAAAGGAATTACGGGTTTCCCGGTAAAAGGAGATGCGCTGAAATTTGATTATGTCTGTGTAACGCCTGAAGGTACTACTCCTTCTGCAAAAGAACTGCCAACAGGAAAAAATAAATCGCTTAAAATTGAATTGCTTCGTGAAGATTGGAAAGAAGTGCAGCAGGTTGGCTGGAACGGACAAATCAATACTCGTTATGAGCGGGAGATGGTTTCTGAGCAAGAAAAGGAAACAACACTTTCTGCAACAACGTCAGAAATATCTGTAGTACCGCCAAAAGGTGGCGCGTATGTTTTGCGTCTGAGTACACATGATTCGCGTGGAAACGAGGCAATTACCGAAACACGTTTTTATGTGATGAGCGAAGACTGGATTTGGTTTGATCGTGATAATGCGCAGGAAATCACAATGACAGCTGACAAAGATATGTATTCCGTTGGCGATACTGCGCATATTCTTATGCAGAGTTCGCTGCCAAAGGGAACATATCTTATGACGATTGAGCGCGAAGGAATTATAGAAAGCGAAGTGCGTCATATCAATGAGCCTACAACAGTGATAGATGTAACGGTCAAAGATCGTTTTGTGCCGGTTATGTATGTAACACTTTCTTCTTATTCCGTGCGAACAGGAAAGCCAAAAAATACATTCACTACGCCTGACCTTGATAAACCAAAAGGATATTTCGGACTTGCGGTCATTCACGTAAATCCTGAGCCAAGAAAGTTTGATGTTGAAATAAAAACAGATAAACCTTCGTACCGTCCGGGCGAAACGGCAAAGATAACAATCCACGCGGCAAAAGCGGGCGTACCAATTTCTCAAGCAGAAATTACGCTCATGGCTGTTGACCGTGGTGTCATAGATTTAATTAATTATCACGTGAACGACCCTGTTGCGTATTTCTATTCGGAAGATCGATTCCCTGACTGTGTACGTGGAGGTGATTCGCGTTCATTGTTAATGGATCCGGTGACATATGAAGTGCGCAATCTTTTTGGTGGAGACAGTGCTGATGACAGCAGCAAGATTCAAGAGCGTAAGAACTTTGAACCGACTGCGCTCTTTGTGCCGGATTTGGTAACTGATGAAAATGGCAACGCATCTTGCACGTTCAAACTGCCTGATTCCCTTACTGCATATCGTATTACTGCTGTAGGTGTAAAAGAAAATAATTTCTCTCTTGGCGAAAGCGAAATGCCGGTGGCAAATCCAGTTTCTGTACGTGATGTGCTTCCAAGAAAATTACGTCTTAATGACAACGGAGAACTTGGAGTAACAATTTCAAATCTTGATGCACAACCGCACGAACTGTCAGTACAGCTTGCGGTATATGACGGCATAGAAAAAACAGGCATTGTTCAAGCAGAAGATGATGTGCAAAAACTTCCTGGTACGGCAGAAGTTTCTGGCATGATGGAAAAAAAGATTACTGTTCAACCAAATACAACAGTTCCGCTGATGTTTGCTATTCATGCAAAGAAACAAGGATGGATTACTGTTGAATATACGGTGCATAGTGATGTAGTGAATGAGCGCATACTTAAACCGCTTGAAATAGAAAAGCCGTATGTCTACGAAACGGTGACTACGGTTGGTGAAGCGCGAAGTGTTGCCGGCAAAGAAAATGAAGCAACAGCAGAAGAAAAAATCATCATTCCAAGCGATGCAGAAGATGATAAAGGAAATATTTATGTCCAACTAGATGCAACAAGGCTTGGCGTGTTGCGTGAGGCAGTACAGTATGTGTTCCTTTATCCATATGGCTGTATGGAACAGCGTTCATCATTTGTAATGCCACTCACTGCGTTTGGCAATTATATCAAGGTGTTTGGTCTAGAAAGTGAAGTGCATAATCCTGCATCTGTTGTAAAGAAAGAAGTAAAATCTTGGGCAAAAGTACAACATGCTGACGGAGGCTTCCCGTATTGGCCGGATGATTCTAAATCTGATTTGTTTGTGTCAACACGCATTGGAGAAATTATTGCGCTTGGCGATGAAAAGGGAATGTCTCTTTCAAAACTTATCAATGCAAATGCGCTTGCAGAGTACATTCAGACAAAGCTAAACGAAGTACCAAAAGATATGAAGACTTCTGGATGGTATACATATTCAGCGGCGTATGGATATTATGTCATCCAGCGACTTGGCAAAGATGTTTCTGATAGAGACATTAAGACAATTGCGGAATCAAAGTCTGGTGATATAAGTTCAACTGCATGGTGCGCACTTACTTATTACGAAAAAGGTGAAAAGGGAAAAGCGGAAGCGCTTGCAAAGAAAATCAGGCAGTATACAAAGTATTCAACTCGTGGCATAGATATTACTTCTATGCAGGGAGGATTTGACTATTGGTCATACTACAATGATAAGTGCGAAGACTATGCGTTGCTGTTGCATTTGTTTAGCAAAATTGCTCCTTCTGACGACATCAACCAGCACATTGTGTACGAACTGCTTGAGTTTGAGCGTGCAGGAAATCATGGTTATTGGAAGTCAACCGCGGTAACTTCTCGTGTGCTGAGTGCAATAGATGTGTATATTCGTGCTAATAATTTGCAGGATACAAACTTTACTGCGGAAGCATTGCTTGACGGCAAGAAATTTGTAGAAGGAAAATTCAAGGGAGCAGGCGCAACGCCGGCTGAAAAACGGGTTGATTTTGCTGAAGAACCGGTCAAAGAAATGAAACGCGGAAAAGAATTGTCCCTTACGTTCTCAAAAAAGGGAACAGGCAGACTTTTCTATACCGCTTCGATGAAATATGCAATTCCACCGGCAAAACAGACGGCGCTTGAAAATGGTATTTGTATCTACACAATAATCACTGATGTAAAAACAGGAGAAATTATTGATGATACAAAACTTACCGCTGGTACGGTATACCGCGAGAAAGTGTTTGTCACCACAACAAAGGACTGTGAATTTGTTGCGGTCAGAGCGCCTATTCCTGCTGGCTGCGAAGTGATGAATGCGGCATTTGTCACCACGGGAACATATCCAAGCAAAAATGAGCAAGAAGAAAATCCGGACGCAGAAATGGACGTGTATTCTGAAGACGGATGGGATTACAGCGATTACTGGTATGAAGATTCTAACTATGGTCTTTCACATCAGACAATCTATGATGACGAAGTTCAGTATTTCTGGAATATATTCCCTAAGGGAAATCAACAGGTAGAGTTCTTGTTCCGGGCGACACGCAAAGGAACGTACAATACTCCTTCTGGAACTGCGGAATGTATGTATCAGCCTGAAATATTTGGACGAACGGCTGGTAAAGTTTGGACTATTGAATAAAAATTTGTAGATGCGCGCTGTTCTGTTGCTAAAAATGGAACGGCGTTGCATTTACAAATTGTTTTTATAAAAAAAATGATGCAAAGAAATAATATAAGCCTTTTTTTTAAAAATCTGCCACGCTGGGTAAAAGTAATTCTCACTATTTTAGGTGTTTGCGTGACGTGTCATCTTTTGTTAGTGCTGTTGCCGTATCCAAGGTTAAATTCTTTTGTAAAACGTCAGAACAGCACACGATTTTATGACCGAAACGGTGTTTTGCTACAGGTGATGCCTCTTGGTGATGGTTTGCGGCGGGAATATTATACGCTTGAAGAAATTCCTGAGTCGTTGCAAGAAACTTTCATTCAAGCGGAAGATAAAAATTTTTATCATCATCCTGGTGTAGATTTTATTTCTATCGTGAGGGCAATGATACAAAATAAAAAAGCAGGACGAGTGGTAAGTGGCGCTTCAACAATCACCATGCAGCTTGTGCGTATTATCTATCCTAGAAAAAAAAATGCTTCTGTTACCGCGCGAATAAAATTTGTAGAAATGATACGTGCGTTTCACCTTGAAGCAAAACTTTCAAAGAAAAAAATTCTTGAGCTTTATTTGAACAATGTGCCTTTTGGATTTCAGACAGAAGGTGTTGGTAGTGCTGCGCGTACATTTTACGGTGTTGATCCAGCGGCTCTTTCTGCGGGACAAATGGACACCCTTGCGCAGATACCGCGTCGTCCTTCGGAATATGCCCCGCAAAGAACATTTGTATATCCGCAGCTTTGTCCACATTTCATCCAATACGTAATTTCACAGTACAAAAAAGAACATGCCTGTATACCAAACATGCTTACGCTTTCCATAGACAGCGAGCTGTGCGCGCAGGCAGAAAAAGATATTCAGACAAAAATTGAGGAATATAAAGAAGCACGAATTCACAACGGTTCTGCTTTAGTTATCAACAACCGTACTGGAGAAATTCTTGTGTGGGTTGGCAACGGAGATTTTGCTGATGAAAATGGCGGACAGATAGATGGCGTTTTGGTAAAGAATCAACCAGGAAGTTCAATGAAACCTTTTCTTTATGCGTTTGCATTGGAGCAAGGCTTTGAACCAACTGCAGTGCTTCCTGACATACCGCAAGATTTTGGCTCTTCCAAAGTGTATGTGCCGCTTAACTTTAATAACCGATACAATGGTCCTGTGCGTATGCGTGTTGCGCTTGCTTCAAGCCTTAATATTCCGGCTGTTTATTTGCTTTATAATGTAGGTGTCACGGAATATATGAGGCAACTTTCACGATTGGAATTTACTTCACTTGATGGTCAGCGTGAAACGACAGGACTTTCTCTCGCGTTGGGCAGCGGAGAGGTTACTCTTTATGAAATGGTACATGCATTCAGCGTGTTTCCACATGACGGTGTTCTTTCAAAAATGCAGATACTCCGAGAGCCATCCAATAGTAAAAAAAAGTTGTCCGGTGTAAGAGTGTATAAATCTGATACTGTAAGAATTATTTGTGATTTTTTGAGCGATAAGTCTGCGCGGGCACTTGGTTTTGGTCATGCAAAAGTTTTTGATACACCGTATCCATGTATATTTAAAACAGGAACATCAAATCAGTACCAAAACATTATAGCGCTTGGTGCGACAAGTGAATGTACTGCGGGAGTGTGGCTAGGAAACTTTGCCGGCGAAACCGTTGTAAAGCAGACGGGTAGCAGTATTCCGGCGGCAATAGTACGAGATTTGCTTGATACACTTACCAAGCAATATGGTGCGCAGGAATTTATGCAGCCACAGACGTTTGCGAAACAAAATGTCTGTGTTCTTTCAAATATGAAACCTACGGATGCCTGTCCGTCAATTACGCAGGAATATGTTTCTACAGATAGCATACATAGTGATACAAAAGAAAGAGAACCGTGCACCTATCATTTTGTAAGCAATGGGCGTGTACAAATTCGTTATCCATCAGAATATCAACATTGGGCAGCTGGTAAGAATATGGCGGGGACATATATGCAGTCAGATACGCAGTTAAGTTTTTTATTCCCCCGCAACGGCGCCGCTTTTGTGTATGATCCGACCGTTCCGCAAAGTGTGCAGTCTCTTCGAGTAGAAGTGGTTGGTGGCAGAACGCTGTCTGCAGAATTACTTGTTGACGGAGAGTCAGCAGGCACTGTTGACGGCAGATTTTATTGGAATGTTCCGCTTACAAAAGGCAATCACACGCTTACAGTTGTCTGTGGTGAAGAAAAGGCTTCAATTATTTATTCTGTTGAGTGACAGTTACTCAAGCGGTTCTATTGTTGCTGTTGCATTGTCTTGGGCTTGCTTGCGGTAAATTGCTTCTTGCGCTTGGTACGCACAACAGTCTTTGTATCCACAAATTTCTGCCTGCTCTGTCATTTCTGCTATAAGCCGTGAAAATTCATCATTGTTTTTTGCATACACCGCTTTCCATGAGTACGAAAGAATGCAAGATTCTGTGCTGTCCCATTTTTTCTTTAATTCATCAGTGAGAGGTGTTGCTACGTAAAAAGAAAAAGGAATGACAACATGTTGTCTTTTGCCCATGTATTCGTTTGCTGAGCTGGACTGTGACCATTTTCTCCATTCACCTTCTATCGCCGTGTTTTCAGGAAGCACATTGGTTTTCCACGTTTGCTTGTTGTAAGTTTCGTCTGCTGCATCAGGATTTGATGCGTCAACAGACCAAGTTGTGTTATTAAAAACAGAAATGCCGTCTTTGTACGTTCCAGAATAGGGAGACGGAAGCACTGTGTTGTTGTCTGACTGGCACTTGGCGCCAAGTTCGGTAAAGAAGGTTTTATCATTTTTATCATAATTCCAGATGACTTCTTTTGGACCGTACAGCATGGTCATGAATCCGTCAGGAGTAGCAAGCCAGTTCAGAATTGCCATGCAAAGTTCAGGATATGCTGTTTGTGAACCAATAGACCATATTTGGTTTGCACCGTATACGGACATTCCATTTACCAAGGTAATTGCCTTTTCCGGACTAACTGCATACATTGCCTTGCCGGCAGACGTGTGGTTGTCTGTGTTGTAAGTTAAAGACGCCATCCAGTTGAATACATTGAAAAAAACAGTTCCCTTCTTGTACTTTTCACTTACCCGATCATAATTTTGATGAGCGCTTTCTGGATCAAGAATGTTCCTCTTGTACAGCGTATTTAAAAAAGCAAGACAATCCACATATGGACTTTCCTTATCAAGACAGGGCACAAACGAACCGTTCTGCGGGTTATAGAATCCAAATCCAAATTCATCAAGACCGTAATAGGCACCCGCCAGAGCTTTTGCAAAGAAAATCAAATTATTATCCCAGTCAGGAAACAGTGACAGACCGTATGTCTTTTTTCCATCTTCATCAGCTGGGCAGATTTCCTGCATTTTTGCAAGTATATTTGCAAGGTCGTTTAAATCATTGATTTTTGGGCATCCAAGTTGTTTGTATAAATCGAAACGAATATCCCACGTGTAGACAAAAGGCAATTTATCCTGCGCATTTGATGCGCTGTTGTTTCCAAAACCGTATATTTTTTTTGAGGTGGTAAACGTCCTTGTATGTTCAATGTTTTTAACAAGATGACTGTTTATATATGGCCCGTATTTTTTAAGAAGATTTTTTTGTTCCCAGTCATAGAGCATTCCGTCATTTGCGGCAAGAGGAAATTTATCTGAACCGTTCTGCCAAACGATAATGTCTGCTTTTGGATTTTTTTCATTGTCTGACATTTTGTTTTTTGGCACAAAAGAAAGTTGCACGTTGAATTTATCAAGCAATACTTGGCCAAACCAGCCCCCTTGCTGCCCAGAAAAGTCGGTAAGTTCATCATATACTTGTAATGTCACCGTTTTTTTAGGACGAATTTCCTTTATGTCTGCTTCGCGTTTGTCAGCGGATGTGACTTTGCAGCCTGCAAAAAGCAAAATAGATGTAAAACTGATGCATACTGTAATAAATCGCTTCATTCCGTTCTTCTCCTAGCAAATAAACTTATATGCAAAGAGTATAGAAAGAATTGGGCGCTTGTTCAATAAAAAGAAAAATTTGCAAATTTCAAAATATGACTTATAATAGGTTTATATGGAATTAATTCAAAATGTAATAGAATATTATGATGAATTGTATCCGGTTACTGAGGCGCAGAAGAAATTCTATGCAGACCTTATGAAGTCATATCAGATACCGGTTAAATTTCTCAGAGTTGGTTGTGGAACAGGATATTTTGAACACCTGCTTGCCCGTGACGGTCACGATGTTACCGGGCTTGAAACTTCAAAAGAAATGCTTGAATCCGCAAATCTTAAACGTCGCAATCAGCTTATGTCTATTCGCTTCTTCCTCATGTCTTCTTTGGACATGACGCGTTTTCTTGGCAAAAATTTTTACAATATAATCTCATGCTTGAACAACCGCATTTCTTTTATCCATGACCGTACGCTTATGCGTAAATTTTTCTTTGACTGCAAGGAACTTCTTGCTCCAGAAGGAATGACGGTATTGCAGTTTGAAAATTATGCTGTTTACAACACAATGCCAATGTCAAAACTTCCTACAAGAGAGAGTATTCGCGCAAAACTATATACTGAACTTTGGACAAAAGATAATGGAGCAAAATACATTTCTCAGGAAGTGGAAACTGGCAATGGCAAAGTGCTTCCTGTTTTGCAGGATGAATTGATTTATCCGCTTACAAAACAGGAAGTGATAGACTTTTCAAAAGAGGCAGGCTTTACAAAAGCGACATTTTATTCTGACTTTGAGGAAAATCCGTTCACTGGCTCCGAGCCAGAAATTATCGTAGTGCTCCGGTAATTAGTTGATGTGCCAGTGACCAAGCGAATCACGGGTAAAACGGTTTGCGTTCACTTCAATAAGACGTCCGTCTTCACCGAGCATCTTTACCATTGACGAAATAAGATTCACTTCGCTTACCCTGAAATTAGTGCCGTCATAGAAAAGACGAATTCCTTCGCTTGGCAGGTTTTTACGTGCTTCTGCGTACCAATCGTATTCGTAGCTCAGGCAGCACAAAAGTCTTCCGCATTGTCCGCTGATTTTCATTGAGTTAAGACTAAGGTTCTGGTCTTTTGCCATACGGATGCTTACCGGACGGAGTTTGTCGCTTACTGCATGACAGCAATATGGTCGTCCGCATACTCCAAGTCCGCCAGTGATTCTGCTTTCATCACGAACACCAATTTGACGTAGTTCAATGCGCATCTTAAAAACGGAAACAAGGTCTTTCACCAGTTCGCGGAAGTCTACACGGTTGTCGCTTGAAAAGAAGAAGAGGGCCTTCTGTTCCCCAACAAGGAAATGTGTTGAAACAAGTTTCATATCAAGACGATGATACGCCACTTTTTCTTTAAATACGCCAAAAGCCTGTTTTTCTTTTTCTACAAGCTCTTCCGCGTGATGTAAGTCCCGATCGTCTGCAATGCGGATTATAGTTACCAAGTCACTTGGCTTTATTCCTACCGGAGATTTTGACTTGCCAAGGACTGTTGCAATGTCGTTGCCATATCTTGTAGGAACAATCACACGCTGTTTTTCAGTAAGTTCCATTCCCGCAGGAACAGTTGCATATATTCCTTCACATGAATAATCTAGGCGCAGTTTGTAAAGCGGATCAGGATAAACAAAGTTTCCGCCGTCATTATTGTCGGTGCTTTCGCCGTTGTCTTCAAGCGCGGCAAGGTCTTCGCTGTCTTCATCTATATCTTGTTCAAAAATATCTGACATTATGTAAGCTCCATTTGTAATAATACAGTTATCTTGCTATCAAGTCTACAAGCATTCCTTTTATTTCTTCAACCTTTGCAAGCATCTTGAGCGTGTCGTGATGATCATGTATAAGCCAGTCGGCCATTTCGTTGAGCTTTGTGTTCACTAGGATTACTTGTGTTTGCGGGTCAAACGGTTTACCTTTTCGGTTCAGCCCGGGACGTTTTCTCTTTTCGATTTCATATGCGTTCTTTACAACGTATTTCATGAACTGAGTGATTGATTTGCGGTAAGTTGCAAAATTCACCGGCGACATGTCAGATTTTAATTTATCTGCAGCGATGTCAGCGGCATCCTTTAAAAACACAACGGCATCGTCTAAATCCATGCCTGCAATTTCAGGAGGAAGTCCTTCATCTTGAAGCACTTTTTCTTCTTCTGATTTTTTTATTGCGTTTGCAAACGAGCCACGCTTTGTGCTGGATGTTTTTTCTTTTTGTTTAGTGTTTGCTGCTGCTTGCGCAGTGACAGACTGTGATGCGGCAAAAAAAAGTCCCTGGCTTACTGGATCAACTCCTGCCATTCTTACACCTTTTTGCTGTCTGGATTTACCGGCTGTTCAGAAGGAGCTTTGAATGTCTGCTCGCCAAGAGTAATAGGAATAAATACTGGTCTTGCTTCAGATTCAGGCTCCGGTTCATCGGCTGTTTTTTCTGCAGGAATCGCTTCCTGTGGAATAATTTTGTCATCAGCGGGAACGTCCTGTGATACGGTGATATCCTGTACTGTTTCTTCTACGATGGAGTTTGGCTTTGGTTCTTCTCTGACTGGTTCGCGTCTGTTTTCAAGAAAAGAATTTTCATGGGTGACATGTACGGTCTGTAAAATTGAGTGCGAAGTAATTGTCTTCATGTTCTGCCATTTGGCAAGAGCTTCGTTATAGGCATCTTTATTTGAAAGCGCAATGCAGTGCCCGTGAAAAATTATATTCTCATCAGCATGAATCTTGTGCGTAATGATGTCACCAAGTACGGTGCTTGTTGAAAGCAAGTCAACAGATTCGCTTGCGGTGATGTTGCCTTTTACAATTCCGCCGATGATAGTGACTGCGCGTGCAATTACATTGCCTTGAATGCGTGCCTTTTCGCCGATGATGATGTTACCGGTTGTCTCAAGGTTGCCATCAATGTCTCCGTCTACGCGGACATAACCGTTGACTTTAATGTCACCGCTGATTGTTGAGCCTGGTCCGATAATGCTGTTGATTGAAACGTCTTCGTTGTTGAATGTCATGGAATACTGTTACTTTATGTTAATAAATTTCGAAGGATCTACTACGTCTGAACCAATGTGAACTTCATAGTGAAGGTGTGGTCCCGTGGTAATACCAGAATCTCCGATGGTGCCGATTGTTTGTCCCTGAGAAACCATATCGCCTTTGTGAATCCAAATGGAATTCATATGCGCATATCGTGTGTAGATGCCATGCTTGTGTTTGATAATGACATAGTTACCGAAGCTCATGTCTGAACCAACAGTAACAACTTGCCCGTTTGCGGTCGCTACAATCTGGTCACCTGTTCTGTATGTACTAAAATCCATACCTTTGTGGATGTACCAGAAACCGTATACCGGGTGTTGATTCTGACCAAAAGCCATTGAAACGTGGCCAATGCCATTTTTAATCGGCCAAATATTAGGAATGTCTGAGAAAAGTGTTCCCTGGCTCTGGAGCATTTTGCCCATTTGTTCGACAGGTTGCACATTGCTTTCAAGATAGTCAGTAAGCTGGCGAATGTCCGCCGACTCTTTTAATGTTCCTGAAGTAAGATCTTCCGTGTTGAAAAGAGAAGAAAGGTCTTTGTTTTTAGGAAGGTTGCTTGATACAGAAGTGTTCTGGTTGATGCCGAGCAAAGAAAGTGATTGGCTTAAAGAAGACTGGAATCGTTTTGCCGTCTGAAGGAGGTTGTTGTTTTCATCGCGCAACTCATCGAGGCTTGCCAATGTTTCGCGATTTTCTTCCTTAAGGCGGCTGATTTCCGCAGAGCTTCCCGCGGTCTTGCGGTTGAAGTATACAAACGAAACTGTCACGCCAACAAGAACTACCGCAGCCATTATTGTTGCAAATATGTTTGTCTGAATGTTAAGGACTTTTCCTTCTGAGTGGGGAACAATCATAATGGTCAGTTTGCTGTCGCAGACTTTATACACTTTTACAAAGAAGCCGCCCACCTTTTCAAAGAAGGAAGCCATGAGGTGCATGAGGTGTGAGACAACGTTTTTCTCAAGTTTCTTGTATCTACGAGTGCGGGCCAAAATGTCGCTCCTATAAGACTTATTTTGTAGTATATCATACGTTTATGCTACTGTCAAACAACAATGAATAAAAAATCAGGTTGACTTGCTGGCGTACCTGTGTTATTCTTTATATAGGAATAGAAGAAAAAGTTAGCTGTTCCCGGAGCATTCCCGCTCCTTACCACATTTAAGGAAGAAAAGCCATGCAGTTTTTTGATACTCATGCCCATATAGGGCTCATTTATGATGACCCTATTGAACAAATCCGCGTAATTCAGCAGGCAAAACAAGCCGGCGTTAATCGTATTGTCAGCATAAACAACAGCCTTCATGATTTTAAAAAGGAATATGCTGTCCTTAAGTCGATAAATGGTGTTTATCATGCAGTTGGTGTCGGACCTTCTGAAGTGACAAACCCAGGTTCTGACTGGCAGGAAACAATTATTCAGAGTGCAAAACTGCCAAATGTTGTTGCAGTGGGCGAAACGGGCTTGGACTATTTTAAACAGTTTGGCGATAAACGCAGCCAGATAGAGTTGTTCATTGCCCAGCTGGAACTTGCCCAGAAGGTAAATTTGCCTGTAATAATACACAACCGTGATGCCGGCAAAGATATTTTTGACGTGCTTACCGAGCGTATTCCTGACAAAGGTGCAATTCTGCACTGTTATTCCGAAGATGCCGCGTATGCAAAGCAGTGCATGGACGCGAATCTTAACATTTACTTCTCTTTTGCAGGCAATTTGACGTACCGCAACGCACGCAATCTGCACGAAACAGTGATGAACATTCCGCTTGACCGAATTCTTATCGAAACAGAAAGTCCGTTCATGATTCCGGCTGAATTCCGTGAAAAGAAGCGCACTATGCCGGCGTATCTTGTTTCCACAGCAAAATTTCTTGCGGAAATGCTTGATATGGACCTTGAGAAACTGAGTGAACAACTTTGGAAGAACAGTTGCAAAGTGTTCAACCTGCCAGAGTAACGTATTTTCTAAATGAATCTCTATCATTCCGTAAAGATTGGCACTCTTGAGCTGCCCGGGAACCTTTTTCTTGCGCCTATTGCAGGATATAGTGACCGGGCATTTCGTACTGTCTGCGTTGAGTGCGGGGCTTCTTTGTGTACCACAGAAATGGTTTCCGCAGAGGCTCTTGTTCGCGGTTCGGCAAAAACCGTTGAGCTTATGGGAAGAGCTCCTGTGGAAAAAGTGTATGCAGTCCAAATCTTTGGCGGAGAACCTGAAACTATGGCAAAAGCCGCCTCGATTGTGCTTGAACGTACAGACTGCAATATTATTGACATCAACGGCGGCTGCCCCGTACCAAAAATTGTAAAGACAGGCGCCGGAAGTATGCTTACCAAGGAGCCGGACCGTCTTTTTCGCATTGTACAGGCTGTTAAGGAAGCAAGTGTCGCATATACAAAAAAACACCCTGAACGCGGCGAAGTTCCCGTAACCATAAAAATTAGAAGCGGCTGGGACAGTGAGCATCTTACCTGGAAAGAAGCAGCGCAGGCTGCGCTTGATGCAGGAGCTGCTGCAATAACCATACACGCGCGTACTCGTGCGCAAGGATATGAAGGCAAGGCTGACTGGAATATCCAGAAGCAGCTTGTTCAGCTGGTGAACGGCCGCATTCCTGTGTTTGGAAGTGGGGATGCCAATACTCCTGAGACAGCAAAGCAAATGCTTGAGCAGACAGGAGTGGATGCAGTTATGTTTGCCCGAGGCGCGATGGGCGACCCGTTCTTGTTCACCCGGACAAAACAATTTCTAACGGAAGGAAAATATGAAGACGCGTCTGTCCGTCAGCGACTGGAAGCCGGTTTTAGAGAAATGGAAATAAATATAGAAGAAAAAGGTGAAAAGACGGCCTGCTTTCAAATGCGCAAGAAATTTTGTGCCTACAGCAAGGGCATCAAAGGCGGCGCTTCACTCAGAATGCGGATTGTTTCTGCATGCACGGCGCAAGAATTTAGAGATGTGTTTGCCCCGTACCTTGTCTAAAGTAGACGTAAGGAATAAAATAAGAATATGTCGATTCTACAAGATATCACCGACTTTTTTCAGTCTATCTTTATGGCTTCTTCTCCGGAAGTTAAGAAACGACAGGCGCTGAAAAAAATCGAAACAGATTTAAAAGAAACGCATCCCGTTCTGTTTAAGAATGACCTTGTTCAGCCAAATTTTGCAGAAGCGCTCCGCATTTTGTATGTAAACACAAAGCCCATCGACGACCTTCTCTCTGAAACAATAAGCAGCGATGACATACAGCGTAACAACCGCTTTACCGAGCAGCTTTTGCTTACCGGCTTTTCTTCCGATGCACAGGAATCTCTTGAAAGTCTTGAATTTGAAAATCAGAAGAAACTTGCGCAGGAAGAAGAGTCTCTTTCGCACTTCTTTGAAAAGCAGCGCCGTGTTCTTGAAAGCGTAGTCAAAGAACTTAGCACTCCAGAATTTGTAAAAATAGACGCAACAATAGACCGGCTTAAACAGCTTTCTGACATTTGCAAGTATAATTATATTACGGCGATCAGGTTGTTTGATACCAATTTTAACAGCGGCAACAGTTCCTATGTCCCGCGCTATCAGCCAGTTCCTCCTGAAATCCTTGAAACTCCGTTCATGGACTTGTATTACGTAACTGCTGACATGAATATTTCCACATCGCTTGCAAAGGCTTTGTTTGCCATACTTGACTTGTATTATCAGGGAACGGTCACAAAAGCTACAAAAGATGGAATTCTTGAAAACCTTACAAAGATTCAGGGCGCACTTAAAACGGTGTTTACTCCGGTGACGCTTATCAAATTGATACGGTATGCAAAAAAAGATCCTGAATTTGTGCCGCAGAAAGCTCAGTACCACGGGAATTCCTGTGAGAAATATGCGGAATACCTTGAAAATCGCTTTTCTGCTGACGAAAACAGACTTAAAGTTGAAATAAAAGATGAGATGATAAGTTCTGAAGTGACAAATCTGTTTGGCGACCGTCAGCTCAGTCCGGTTGCCGGCTATAACGCTGAGACAAACGCACTCATCAGACAGAATATGCCAGTTTGCTTTAACTGGGTTACGCCGATGGCAGTCACCAAGAATTTCTTTTTGGTCTTTTATAATGAATCAGTTAAGACGTTGCTCAATGACATAGTGATTGAAGGATTTTTTAACAATCCTTCTTACAAGTCTGATTTTTCCGCTACGGTGTATGCGTGCAACGACAGTTCAGAACGCATTGAAAAGTTTGAAAAGGAATTTGGACGTGACGGACCGTATGATGAAGCGGTCATTTCAAGTCTGCTTCATGACAGCCATAAAGACAACGACTTTGCGCTTAAGCTCAAGGACATGGTTGAAGAAATCAATGCCCACGCACGAAAGCTCATTCAGGATGAAACGACAAACGTATACAATTTGTTTGTCAAAATAGGTGAAATTCTTGTAGACTCAAAAAAGCCAACGCCTGATTCTATAAGTAACCTTAAAGTGTTAATGGGTTCTTCACGCAACCGGGACAACAGTACAACATTGGAACAACAATATCCTTCGTGGAAGATTTTTCTTGAAATAATGAAGAATTATGCTATAATTGGAAATATTGAGACAAATACATGAGTACAGAAGCGACCGAAAATAAAACAACTGATAACCCCTTGCCAGAAGCTCTTGGCGAAAATCCTTCAGACAAAGAGCTACTTTCTCAGTATGAAAAGAAAATATATGATTTGCAGCAGTTGCTTGAAATTTCACGTTCTCTTTGTACAACACTTGAACTTCCTACATTGATTGAGTCTGTCCTGTACATTACGATGGCACAGATGCGTGTTCTTGGCGCAGGCATATTTGTGCTTGAGTCGCTCGACAGCAACATGTTCAAGCTCGAAAACAATTACAGCGGTCTCGATCCAGATCCGGCCATAGACTACAATATTCCGGCAGATTCTCCGCTTATCGAAAAAATCGGCGCAAGTGTAAAAGTGTTTACGCTTGAAGAGCTTGAAAAAGAATGTCCTCGCGGCAGAGATATGAAGCGTATTTCTTCGCTTAAACCGTCGCTTATTGTGCCGCTCATGCTTAAAAATAGGTTGAATGGAATTCTTCTTCTTGGCGAGCGCATTACAATGAGCGATGAAGAAGCTCAATTCAGTGATTACGAAAAAAATGAAATCTCAATGATTGCTTCTCTTGCGGCAATTGCAGTAAATAACGCTTCGCTTGTTGAACAGTCGTCTACAGACATGATGACTCATTTGAAGCTCAAATATTATTTCTTCAATGTGCTTACCGACAAACTTGACCTTGCATTTGCGCAGAATCAGCCGCTGAGCGTCATTATGTTCGATATCGACTTTTTCAAGAAGTTCAATGATACGTACGGCCATGCATGTGGTGACTATGTGCTGCAGACCGTTGCAAAAATAATCAAAAGCGGTATTCGCGGACAGGATATGGCTTCTCGGTACGGTGGCGAGGAATTTACTGTAATGCTGCACAATACCGGCAAAGAAGAAGCCATGCAGGTTGCAGAAAGAATCCGTCAGAAAATTGAAAATAATGACTTTTTCTATGAAGATCAACACATGCAGGTTACCATTTCAAGTGGTGTTTCCGTTTTTTCAACAGACAATAATCCGGTAACTTCTGCAAAACAGCTTGTAGAGCAGGCGGACCAGGCGCTGTATATGTCAAAGCGAAATGGTCGCAACAGAGTTACCTTTGCAGATCCTGCTATTCTTGCGGCGGCTGAACAGTCTTCATGAGTTTTATTCATAAACCTTTCCGCTATACTTTTTTTAATGCAACTCTTATTCTTGTCGCAATAAATGTGCTTGTTTTTTTTGTGACAATGGCATTCCCACAACTTAAGGGATATCTTGGGTTAAGTGTTGAAGGCTGCATTGTATATCATTTCTGGTGGCAGCCGGTTACATATCTGTTCGTACATTCCAACGTGGAGCATATTCTGTTCAACATGATTGGTCTTTTCTGCTTCGGAATAATGGTTGAGCGTGCTATAGGTTCAAAAGAATTCTTACTGCTGTATTTTTTCTGTGGAATTCTTGACGGACTTATTTCTCTGCTGCTTTATTATTTTATGGGCACAAATGTTCTACTTATCGGCGCAAGCGGTGCGATATATTCAATTCTTCTTGTGTATGCAGTGCTTTTCCCGCGGAGTGTCATCAGTATTTGGGGAATAATTCCTGTTCCGGCTCCGTTACTTGTGATTATTTACGCTGTTATAGAAATAGGCAGCCAGTTTATTGGCGCTTCAAATGTTGCCCATCTGACGCATTTGACCGGCTTCGTTTTGGCGTGGCTCTATCTCGTGGTTAGAATGGGACTTCATCCGATAAAAATATGGAAAGACGCATACAGACGGTAATTTTTTTTATTTTTCTTTTTTACTCCGCACTTTTTGCGCAGGAAGTATCTCAAAAGCAACAAATTCGCATTCAACTGTGGGCAGAACTTGAAGCATATCCTGGCCTTGTGGTAAGTGGCAGTCAGCAGGACATTGTTGATTCGGAACAAACGCAGGAACAAAAACAGCCAGATGAAAAAGAAATTTTTAACGTAGCAATTACCCGGCTAAAGGAAATAGGACCGTTTATAGCAGGCGGAATGATAAACGGTTGGAAATTTGATTATGTTCCTGAAAATAAACTCCGCTCGATAAAAGAATCTTTTACTTGTGAACCGGCAATGTCATTTGACAAAAAAATGAATCCGCTTGTGTACCATAAACCGGAAGTGATGGACGAAAGGCTCTATTGCTGGTTGTGTTGCGATAGGACACCTTCGCAACAGTTATCTTTTGAATCATGGTCTTCAGTTACGCATCCAAAAATCCACGGAATAGGTCAGGGACCGGTAGAAGATGGCTTTGACGGAATAAAAACTGCATGTGAAAACGCTGTAAAGAATGCAGTGCGTGAATATTGGCGGACTATTCTTAAAAACAAACCAAAGGAAATAACCGGAACCGTGCTTTTGATTCATAATCCAAGAATCTATATTAAGGAAGGACGTTATACGGTTGACCTTGATTTTTTTATGGAAACTGGTAAAATAATACCATATAGCTTTTATTGACTAAATCGTTGGAGGCAACCATGAAAAAGATAGTGACGTTTCTTGCATTGACCGCGTTAGTTTTTAGTTGTGCGTTTGCACAGGATAAAGCGGCTGATACACAAAAAGACAGCAAAGCGCTGTTGGCAAATGCAGGAACTCCTGATATAACAACTCGCGTTATTCAAGTAGAAGATAAATATTCTTCAAGCCATCCTAAAGCAACAAACGTTGACCTAAAACTTGAGTACACACCGCTTACCGGTGATGTTGTTTTTAGTTATACATGTATGGCTGCAAGTTTTGATGCAGGAGAAGCTCTTGATACAAGCATTCTTGTTTTAAAGGAATTTGAAACAGAAAATCAGTACAACAAATATACATATATTAAAAAAGACAAAGTAAAATATTTTAAAGACGGACGTGATGTTAAAATGGTAACATACAAGTCATACGTCGCATTTTCACGGTAATCCAGGGTTGGTACATTTAAATTGACAGATATTAATACAGTAATAAAAAATCTGCACCCGCTTGAAATAAAGGTGCTTTTAAAATATGGTCTAAAGGACGAGCTTACATCTCAGCGCCTTCAAGCAGAACTTGGCTATAAGGAAGGACACGCAAACCAGGCATTCAGCTGGCTCGCAGGTAAACAGCTTCTTGTTGAAACTTCACGCACGCCACATACTTATTTTGAGCTTACCGATTACGGTCGGGCTATTGCAAAAAATGGTACGGTGGAAGAGCGCATTGTAAACTATCTCAAAGAGAATGGGGCAAAAACACTTCCTGAAATTGCAGAAGCGCTTGGTATAGAAAACAAAGAGGTTGGTTCTGCATTCGGTATGCTTAGCAAAGACGGTGTGTTCGCAATGAACGCAGAAAAAAAAGCTGAGTATACAGGAAAGCCACTTCCTGCACGTTTGACAATTACAAACGAACTTATTACAAAAGCAATTGCTGCAGACGGACAGCTTGATGCGGCAAATCTTACCAAAGAACAAATTGAAGTGATGGGTGGTCTTACGAAGAAACGCGGTGTTTCAGAAACTCCATTCCACACCATTGAACGCGAAACAGTTGCTTACAAACTTGCAAATGACTTTGCAAAAGTTGTTGACGCTCTTAAGGCTGCCGGTATTACAGGCAACGAAATTGGCGAAGTTACTCCGCAGCTCCTTGCTTCTGGCGATTGGAAGAAAGGCACTTTCCGCGGATACAATATCACTGTTCCGCCGGCACGTATTATTCCAGGACGTTCTAATCCGTACGTGCAGTTCCTTGAAAGCGTAAAGGACAAACTTTGTTCACTCGGCTTCCAGGAATTTGACGGTCCGCTCGTAGAAACAGAATTCTGGAACGGAGACGCTTTGTTCATGCCGCAGTTCCATGCAGCACGCGACATTCACGACGTGTACCGCCTCAAATATCCTACGCACGCAAAGATGATTGAAGAGCCATATCTTACCAACGTGGCCAATGTTCACCGCAATGGTGGCAACACCGGCAGCCGTGGCTGGAACTATGAATTCGACAACGAGTTCACCCGCCGTCTCATCATGAGAAGCCAGGGCACTGTTCTTTCCGCACACCAGCTCCACAATGCGCAAATACCAGGAAAATACTTCGGTATTGCACGTTGCTTCCGCTACGACAAAGTGGACGCCACTCACCTGAGCGACTTCTATCAGACAGAAGGCATTGTTCTTGGAAACGAAGTAAACCTTCGCACGCTGCTGGGATTCCTGCGCATGTTCGCTGTTGAAATTGCCGGCGCTACCGAAGTGAAATATGTTCCTGGCTACTTCCCGTTCACGGAGCCTTCAATTGAAGTGCACATCAAGCACCCTAAGCTCGGCTGGTTCGAGCTTGGTGGCAGCGGTATCTTCCGTCCTGAAGTCACCAAAGCGATGGGAATCGACGTTCCTGTCCTTGCATGGGGAATCGGCATTGACCGTATGGCACTCATGGCACTCGGACTCAACGACCTGCGCGAACTCTTCAGTGAAGACATTGAGCAGGTTCGTTTGCGCAAGGCTAAGTTCTAGTCCGTCCGTAAACAGAAGGCGTGGTGCTCCTGCCACGCTGATGTAAAAGAATGATTTTGTTTTAGAAAGATTGATTTTCTTTCATAGAAAGGCCGGCGGTTGCTGAAGTGATTTGGTAACCGCCGGTCTTTTTTGTGCAACGAGCTGTTTAGTGAATGTTTATCAGCACGTATGTAAAATACTCATACAAAGCATGGTACAAGCTAGACTGTTCACACTGGTAAGTGTCATGGCAACTTGATATACTGTGCCTATGAATGCAATAGAAGTTGTAGGTGTTACCAAAAAGTATAAGGACTTCACGCTTGATAATGTGTCGCTTGAAGTTCCCCAAGGAACGATTGTAGGACTTGTCGGTGAAAATGGCGCAGGAAAGACTACTCTTATTAGAACAATAATGGGAGCTGCAACACTAGATGACGGAACAATCAACGTGCTTGGCGTTAATAATCGAGACGGTGCGTTTGCTGAAACAAAGCAGGACGTTGGCATTGTGCTTGATGAAGGATGTCTCCCGCTTGTAAAAATTAAGCTTCTTGAAAAAATGTTTGCTGCTGCATATAAGAATTGGGACCACGAGCAATTTGAACAGTATCTAAAAGAATTTGAAATTCCGACAAACAAAAATGTTAAAGAGGTTTCGCGCGGAACAAAGATGAAGCTTGCGTTAGCACTTGCTCTTTCTCATCATGCAAAACTGCTTATTCTTGATGAACCGACCGGCGGACTTGATCCGCTTGTACGTGATGAAATTGTCGAAGAGCTTGGTGCGTTTACGCAGGACAAAGAGCATTCAATTCTCTTCTCATCACACATCATCAGCGACATGGAAAAAATCTGTGACTATGTTGCATTCATTCATAAGGGCAAGAATATGTTCTTTGAGCGGAAGGCTGATTTGGAGAAAAAAGTTGCAGAAAAAAATCTGTCGACCCTCGAAGAATATATTGTTGCAGTCGCAAAGGAGATGAAGAAGAATGAAAGCATTGTTCATTAAAGATATTCGGGCAATAAAAACATTTCTTATCTTTATTGCCATATTTTCGCTCGCAAATTGTATACCAGAATCAACGCTTGGTATGTATGGAATATTTTATGTTCTCTTATTGCCGATAACGCTCATTAATCAAGATGAGCTTACACATTGGAATCGGTTGTCGTGTATGATGCCGATAAGCAGTACCGCTGCCGTGCTTGAAAAATACTTGCTTGTCTATAGCACACTCTTAGTTTCAATGGTGCTTTGCTTTGTAAGTTCAGTTATTGGCGCACGTATATTTAATTCTGAAATAGGATTCAAACAGATATGTTTACTGCTTGTTTCAATGAGTGGAGCGCTTTTCCTTATTGCAATTTCCATGCCGTTTATGTTCCTTGTTAAGACGCAAGGCGGACGCACTGCCATTCTCCTGGTGACGTGTTTAACTTTTGGCGTTGCAGTTGGATTGATGACAGCTGGTGTATTGTTTAAATTTGATTCCACACCAACAATTATTACAATTATTAAATTGGTTGCTTTCATGGTAGGCGCAATTGCATTGAATGCAATCAGCTTGCCGGTGACGATTGCAATTTATAAGAACAAAGACAAATAGAACGGTTGCAGCCGTAATGAGAAAGTGTGCAATATTAATTTGCTTGTTGTCGCTTGGGATTTGTTTTGCTTCAGGTAAAACACGGTATGATTTTAGAAATGAAAAGGATGCCGCTGACCAGATTGCAGAAGACATACAGTCGAAGCGTCTTGTCTTTTTAAATGAAAATCATACCGATGTTGCTCCCGTTTATTTTCTGACAAAAAATCTGGAAAAATTTTACAATGCAGGTCTCAGATATATTTTCCTGGAAGAACAGAGCGATAATTACATCAACAACCCGCAGTCGCTCGCAGTGCATTTGCTTCCCGCGTGGGGAACATGGGCACAGAAATATGAATACCTGCTTTTTGAAAATGCAATCATGCAGCTGAATCAAAACCATAAAGATGATCCGCTCATACCGGTCTGGCCGGAAGCAGGATTGATTATTACTGACGAAGATATGGCAGGCTCCTTCAATCACGTGATGAACATGCGCGATTCGTATGCACAAAAAAATATAATAAGCATCATGGACAATACTGATAAGAAGGGACTGATTTTTTACGGTGGCGCTCATGGACAAAAAAAGCCAATGACAAGAGACGAGGACGCAAAAGAGCCTGAATGGAAAATGATTGGTTCCTATATGGATGACCATTACGCAAATGACTTTTCCACGTATATCCTTGAGCCTTTTGATTCAAATGAAAAAAGAGATGTGATTTACAAAGATGAGGGTGAATGTAAAATTATTCCCCAAGAAATACTTGCACGTTGGACCAAAGAAGAAGACTTCATACAGGAATATAATTATTACGGTGCGTACAAACATGAAATTCAGGGAGTTCCAAATTGCTACATTCCCGAAAAAAATATTCTGAACTTCATGATTTCATTGTTTGACAATTCAGAAGTTTCTGAACAGAAAGAAATTACTTTGTATTCCAAAAAGAGTGAGCAGCTGTTTGCAATTTATTATTTAAAATATCATCTCGGTGATACGTTCGCGTTTGATTATACTTGCTCAAAAGCAGAACTATACGAAGCCCTTGCTCAACTGAAACACAGTGATTTGCAAAGCCTTCCGTATGATCTTGCCGGTTTGGTAAACTATATGGAGTGCATGTACGCTTCTGGATGGCTGGAAGACTATCTTTTTAATCCCGCCAATGATGAGCGGATTGGCTCTGTCTTGTATGACATGGCCCGTGCAGAGAAATTAAACACTCGTGACATCTGGCCGTGTTATTGGACAGCATATTTCGAAACAGAAAAAGCCTCCTATTCAGGCAAGAAAAGTGATTACAAAAAAGCGTTGGCTGCATGGGAAAAACTTTTGCAGAATGATTTAGTATACGCGAGCCCGGTTATTAAGCTTGTCTACCATAAAGCGGCAGCATGTGAAGAGAAATTGAGTGACAAGGGAAAAGTGGCGTTCTATCAGGAAAAAGAAAATGCGGTGAATCCGCTCGTTGATATTGATTTTGAAAAGTATGTGTATTTTGGAAAATAAGAATAGTAATCAACGTAATAAATAAAAAAAGCCGCTGCTGCATTTGTTTGCAACAACGGCTTCTCTTTTCATAGGCAATTTCTGTTCAACAACAGGCACTTATTTCCGCGAACAATCGCCCGCTTCAAGTAACTGTCGTCTCCTTCAGCAAACTGCCATTTGATTCACCTTAGTCCTGGAACGGGTTTTCATCCGGATAGAGAACGCCGGCTGGTCTGTTGTATGCGATGTCAGCAACCTTGAGATACTGGAAGATCGTGTAGAGAGACTTTCCGACGTGGCCGAATGCGACTGCTCCGTGATGTGGGTAGTTCTTTTCGATGAGCACGTGGCGATAGAAGCGTCCCATTTCTGGAATAGCAAAAATACCGATGCCGCCGAATGAGTGTGTTGCAACTGGGAGAATCTCGCCCTGAGCAATGTATGCCTGGAGTTTGGTGTCCGGAGTTGTCTGCAGGCGGAAGAAGGTGATTTCGCCGGCTGCAATGTCTCCTTCGAGGGTGCCGCGGGTGAAGTCAGCTTTCTTTCCATTCTCAAGAAGACGGTTCTGGATGAGCTGGAATTTAACGCCTGGCTTGCTCTTTGGAGCGAGTCTGCAGAACGGTGTGTTGCCGCAGTGGAAGCCCATGAATGTATCCTGGAGTGTGTATTTGTATGGGAACTTTCCTTTGATGTCTGTCTTGTACATATCAGCAGGAACAGAGTTGTTGATGTCGAGCAGTGTGACTGGTTCGCCAGTAACACAAGTGCCGATGTATTCGCTCAGTGCGCCAAAGATATCTACTTCGCAAGCAACCGGGATTCCGCGTGATGCGAGGCGGCTGTTCACATAGCAAGGCTCAAATCCGAATTCCTTCGGGAATGCCGGCCAGCATTTGTCTGCGAAGACAACGTAGTCGCGGCTGCCTTTGTTTGCTTCAGCCCAGTCAAGAAGCGTAAGCTCGAACTGTGCCATGCGAGGGAGCATCTCCGGGTAATTGTTGCCTTTTGTACCAAGTTCATCTGCCATGTCTTTTACAACGTCGGCAATGCGTTTGTCATCTTTGTGTGCGCGGTAAGAAACGAGCAGGTCGAGCTCAGAGTTTTCCTGAATCTCAACGCCAATGTCGTACAGTGCTTTGATTGGTGCGTTGCAAGCGAAGAAGTCCTGTGGGCGCGGTCCGAAGGTGATGATTTTGAGTGATGAAAGACCAATGATGGTGCGTGCGACAGGAATGAAATCTTCGATCATTTTTGCAATGTCATCAGCTGTTCCTACTGGATATTCAGGGATGACTGCAGGAATGTGGCGGAGGTTGAGGTTGTATGAGCAGTTGAGCATACCGCAGTAAGCGTCGCCGCGGCCGTTAATCAGGTCTTTGCCTGTTTCCTCGGCTGCTGCTACGAACATGCACGGGCCCTTGAAGTTCTGTGCAATTTCTGTTTCCGGAGTTTCCGGTCCGAAGTTACCAAGAAATACAACAAGCGCGTTGCATCCGGCTTTCTTCACTTCTTCAACTGCTTTGAGCATGTCTTTTTCATTCTCAACAGTTGTCTTTGCTTCATATAAGCTTCCTTTTTTTCCAAAAGCTTTTACGATAGCAGCACGGCGTTTTTCTGAGAGAGAAATGACGAAGCAGTCACGGCTGACTGCGATGATTCCCAGTTTTACTTCCGGGATGTTTCCGAATTTTTCCATAGTACCTACTCCTGTAAAAATCTATTTACGTACCGCCAGAAATCTTGCATGATGGCGGTTCTGCTGTTTGTAACTATTTTGTTGAAATGTCGATGTTTTTTCCGACAAGGCCAACAAATGCACCGGCTTTTGCTTCGCTTGAATCTGGGTGTGCGATGAGCCATTTGTTCTTTGCCCAGAGCAGTTTGTCTTCGGTGTTGTGAATTTCAATTTGTGGTTTTGCAGTGTTTGTGTCTTTTGGCAACACAACGATGACACGGAAGCCTTCCTTCGATACAGTGTTGTTTTTGTTGAGGGCATTGCATGGAGCATAGTGAAGTGTTGTTTCGTAAATTTCGACAATAGTTCCTTTTGGAACGGAGAATGCTTCTACTGTATCAGTGCTGAGCTTTCCTTTTTTTACTGCTTGAAGCGGCGCGAGCAAGAGAATCATGTCGTTTGCAGGAATATTGAGTTCACTGCCACGATGGTACTCTAAGCAGTTGAGCTTTGTATTGTTGCCATTGCAGTAGCCAATTTGTATCGGCATACCGCCGTAGCAGTTGGTACTGAATTCTTTTGCAATGGCAAGAGACTCTAAACCTGCATCTCCTGGTTCATAGATGACGGCGTTGTCGGGGCATTTTGTTGTTGCAGTCAGTTTGTCGAGCAGCTCCTTTGTGTCATAGCCGGTGATTACCTTGCCGTACTTTTCAAAAGCATGTGAAAAAACACATTTGATTTTCATAAAATTGCTACTCCTTGATAGATGCTTGTTGTCGAAGCGACAAAAAGCATGTTCTCTCTTTATAACCGTGCAAGTTCTTTATATGCGGTTTTTAATGCCGGATATAATTTCGTATACATTTCATAATACTTTTGGTATTGCGGAACATTTTCTGCAATCGGGTTCTGAGCAGGGTTCAGCTTAATGACAGCTTTGCAACCTTCCTGTACGCTCTTGTACAAACCAGTTCCTACTCCAGCAAGAATTGCAACGCCAAGAGCAGGGCCTTCTTTGGAAACGACTGTTTTTACGGGACAATTGTATACGTCGGCAAGCATCTGTCGCCACAGAGGACTGCTGCCGCCGCCACCACATGCAAGCATGTCTTTTATCGTGATACCCATTCCACGCAATACTTCAACAGAATCTCGTTGACTGAAGGTGACGCCTTCCATCACCGCGCGAAGCATATGTTGTCTTGTGTGCATGGCAGACAAGCCAAAGAAAACGCCTCTACAGTCAGGATCAAGATGAGGAGTACGCTCACCCATAAGGTATGGTAAGTAGAGCAATCTGTCGCAGCCGATGGGAATTCGTTCCGCCTGTTTATCCATAAGATAATAGGGATCTTTGTTCATGCCGTCAGCAGTAATTATTTCTTCGTGACAGAAATTGTCTCTGAACCATTTAAGAGAAAGACCTGCCGCCTGAGTGACACCCATTACATGCCAAGCGCCAGGTACTGCGCAACAGAATGTATGTACTCTTCCGTGTGGATCAATGGAAAGTTTTGATGTATGCGCAAACACGACACCGCTTGTGCCGATGGTAGTGAATGCAACGCCATCTTCAACAGTGCCTGTCCCTACTGCCGCCGCTGCATTGTCTCCGGCGCCACCAACAACAGGAGTTCCTTCTGCAACGCCGGTAAGTTCCGCGGCCTGTTTGGTAAGCGTTCCAGTCACTTCAGGAGATTCATAAACTTTTGCAAGCAGCGATTTGTCTATGCCAAGTTTTGAAAGAACTTCATCAGACCATATGCGGTGTGGCACATCGAGTAATTGCATTCCACTTGCATCGCTTACTTCTGTTGCAAATTCACCGGTGAGCATATAGCGTACGTAATCTTTTGGCAGCAGAATGTGGGCACATTTCTCATATACCTGCGGCTCGTTGTTTTTTACCCACATTATTTTTGATGCGGTAAATCCAGTGAGCGCAGGATTTGCTGTAAGTTCAATCAGCCGCTTTGCGCCAATTTTTTCTGTAATTTCAACACATTCTTTTGCTGTACGCTGGTCGCACCAAATGATGCTTTTTCGAAGCACGTTTCCCGCTTTGTCCAACATGACAAGGCCGTGCATCTGCCCGCTTATACCAATTCCTTTTACTTCGTGAGCGTTAATGCCGCTTGACTCCATGACCGCTTTCATGCTGCCACACGCTGCGTGATACCAGTCTGCAGGATCTTGTTCTGCCCAGCCATTGTGCGGTTGATACAGTGGATACTCAATTGTTTTGGAAGCAATGACAGTGCCGTTCTCATCAAAGAGGACAGTCTTTGTGCCGGAAGTTCCCAGGTCTACGCCAATAAGATATGACATTTCACCTAACTCCTATGCAAAAACAGTTATATTCAATATATGCACTATAAATATAACTCCATTTGTATATAAAAAACAGTCAGGAAATTTACTTATGATTGTCTGCGGATTTTTTTTTGTTGTAAAAAAAGACAATGAATGCCATGCCGATGATGACAGCGTATCCTGCAAGACTGAGCATGTCAGGAATTTGACCGAATGCAAAATAGCCCATGAGCGAAGAAAAGAGAATTTGTGAGTAATCAAAGATAGAGATTTTTGAAGCAGGAGCATTAAAATACGCATAGGTTATGCCGAATTGACCTCCTGCCGCCGCAATACCGCAGCCGATGAGCAGCAAGAGTTGCGTGAGTGTCATCGGCGCAAAATGGTTGACAAGGAATGGAATTGCGAAAAGACAAGAGAATGCGGAAAAAAATACAATGATAAGCGAGCCATTTACTTTATATGCATGTAATTTCCTTACACAGGCATATGCGAGACCTGCGCCTGCTCCGCCAATAAATCCCGCAGCAGCAGGAATGACATGGGTAAATTGAAAAGAAGGCTTGATGATAAGCAAAGCTCCGCCAAAAGCGCCACAAACTGCAGCAAGCGGAATTGCATCGACTTTTTCACCTACGATAAAAAAAGAAAAGAGCAGCGCAAAAAATGGAGACATTTTGTTAAGAATGGAAGCATCAGCAATATTCAGCCGGTCAAGCGCATAAAAATTTCCAAATATACCAAGTGTTCCCGCGGCAGCCCTGATGAACAAATATTTTAATGATGCGCGGGGAATATGTAAAAGAGAAACATAAGGCGTTGTTATTTGTTGAGCAGATAAATTTCTTTCGTCAGTAGATTGCGAAATGAATTCTGCGCGGTGAGCAGCTTCAGCTTTACAAAGAGCTATGAGCGCGATAAAGAATGCGATAGAATTTCTAAAGATAGTTTTTTGAATGAACGGAACGTTACCCGCCATGTGTGCCAGCATTCCCATAAGCGCAAAACAAAATGCAGAGAAAACAAGATAAATGATTCCTTTTTTTAGATTGTCTTTTTCCATGTAGCAAGAGTATAGATTAATGTGAAAAAAGACACAATAAACATTTATAGATTGATTTTATGACGAATTTGCAGAATAATAAAAGCCAATCATACAAGAAAAGGTATATATCATGAATACACTATGGTACAAAAATCCCGCGACAGATTGGAATAGTGCTTTTCCCGTTGGAAACGGACGGTTAGGCGCAATGATTTATGGCAACACAGGTCATGAAGTCATTCAATTGAATGAAGAATCAGTTTGGTCAGGACCATATAAAAATCGAAACAATACACAATCGCTTTCTCAACTCAAACACATTCGCTCTCTTGTGCAAACAGGAAAGATTGAGAGCGCGCAGGAACTTGCGTACGAAGCAATGACGGGCACGCCTTCTGTTGGAAGTGTGTATCAATCTGCGGGGCAACTTGATATAGATTTCTACACGGAAGAAACATGGGGTCTTGCAGGACCTGCTTCAATAAGAAAAAATTCTTTTGAACATAGCTCTTGTTATCGCCGTGAACTTGATTTGGAGACAGCGATAGCAACCACGTCATTTTCTGTTGAAAGTTCCGTGCCAAGTACGGCGGATTTTGCTGAACATTCAACAGGCAGTAGCATTACATATAGTCGCGAAGTGTTTGCTTCCGCATATTCAAATATCCTTGTTATTCATATAAGCGCGTCTTTACCAAAGAGCATTTATTTTCGTGCAAATTTAAATAGAGGCGTGTGGGTAAGTAAAAATTATGCAGTGTGCGATGACACAATCGCATTGCAGGATACGCATGGCATTCCTTTTTGTGCTATGGCAACTGCGGTAGCTTCCGGCGGAACTGTCTGTACAAGAGGAAGCTCTCTCATTGTTGAAGGAGCTGACGAAGCAACAATTTTTGTAGACATAGAAACAGCTTTTCGCAACAAACATTATGCGCATAAAGGCGGAAAAGTATTCAATCCTGATTATTTTGCTCAATGGTGCGCAGATTATGCGCTTAAAAACATTTGTTTTGCAACAGGCGCTCCATATGCAGAAATAAAGGCAAATCACATCGCAGAATATTCATATTTATACAATAAGAATAGTTTTTCGCTTCTGTCGGAAGAACAAGAAGACGAATTTAAGAAATGTTCGGTTGATGAATTGTTGCAGCAAAAAGAAAGCAGTGCGTTTGCAGAATTATATTGGAACTATAATCGCTATTTGCTTATTTCATCGAGCCGTCAGCCCGGGAAACTTCCTGCGGCAGTGTGCGGATTATGGACAAAAGAAATTACCGGCGCAGATAAAGCGTATACTCTTGGCGGTGGCATGGAAATGAACTATTGGGCGGCAAATATGTGCTCCCTCAGTAAGTCAGAACTTCCGCTGTTTACAATTCTTGCGCATGCATACAAACATGGTAGAAAAACAGCACGTACTATGTACGGTTGTGATGGATATGCCGCTCATCGCGAACTTGATATCTGGGGTGATACGGCACCTTTTGGCGAACAGCTTTCGTCAACATATTGGGTTCTGGGAGCTGCGCTTCTTGCAACACAGATTCGAGAGCATTTTGAATACACTATGGACCGCTCGTTCCTTAGGAAAAATTATTATTTGATGAAAGAAGCATGCCGCTTCTTTTCAGAATATCTTGTTTTGTTTAGTGATGGAAAATCTTTTGTGGTGTTTCCGTCTGTTTCTCCAGAAAAAGAATATGTATTGGATAACGGAAGAAACGGTTTTTTTACAACCGGATGTGAGATAGACAACCGTATTCTTGAACAGGTGTTTACTGCTACAATTCAATCTGCAAAAGATTTAGGTTACCACGAAGACAGTGCTGATTTAATTAAGTTTCGTGCAGTACGGCAGAATTTAATTCCTCCGACTATCGATAAAGATAATACTTTGCAAGAGTGGAATGAAGAACATGTTGCTGTTGATTCAGGAAATGTTTGTTTGAACGCATTGTACGGACTTTTCCCGGGACACACCATCACGTTGACGCGTACGCCGGCTCTCGCAGAAGCTGCAAAGAACACTATAGAAAAAAACTGCCGCGGTAACAAAGTGCTTGATTCAAAAACACGTGCACTGCTTATTAATTTGTATGCAAGTCTGCATAAAAAAGAAGAAGCGTATGCACAGTTCATTGCCCTGTTGAAGAATTCATTGGGAAATTCTCTTGTCTGCACTGAAAAAAGTTTGCAAGTAGCAAACAACCTTGGCGCGTTTGCAGGAATGACAAGAATGATTGTTCAGAGCGAACTTGTTGACGGCGTTGTTGAAATTAATTTGCTTCCAGCGCTTCCTGACGAATGGGCAAGTGGAAAAATATACGGAATAAAGCTGAAGGGCAACATAAAACTTGACCTTGAGTGGAAGAATAAACAGCTTACAAAAGCATTGTTGTCAACAAAAGCAGGAGAGGCATATCTTGAAGATATCGTTGTTTGCTATCACGGTAAAAGATATGAATCCCGTCTTGTTGATGGCGCACTTGATATTTTAAACGTGCTGCCAACAACCGTGTGATTAGAAAACTTTTTTCCCGTTAAAGAAAGTCGCTGTCACTTTGCCGACAAGCGACTTTCCTTCAAACGGCGAATATTTCCCTTTGCTTTCAAATTGTGCGCCACGAACTTTCCATTTTTTATTTGTGTCAACAATGACAAGGTTTGCTTCATAATCTTGAGCAAGCAGTCCTGTTTTTTCAAGTCCAAGAATTTCTGCTGCGTTGCGTGACATCAAAGCTGACAATTTTGAAAGCGTAATGGTTTTTCCGTAACAGTTATTTATTCCTTTTACTAGAACCGTGTTGCAAACGGCAAAGGCTGTCTCAAGTCCTGAAAAGCCTGGGCTGCCGGCGGCTTTATCTGCTGCGGTGTGCGGGGCGTGGTCTGTTGAAATTGTGTCCGCTGTTCCATCAACAAGTGCCTGTATGAGTGCGCGTCTGTCTATATCACTTCTGAGCGGTGGGTTTACTATTTCAAAAATAGTTGGTGAAGAATTTCCACTGAGGCCCAGATGGTGCGGTGTTATTTCGCATGTAATGTTGTCGCCTCGTTTTTTTGCAATGCGCACTGCCTCTATGCAGACGGCTGTGCTTACATGGCAAAGATGAAGATGACAACCTGCTTCTTCTGCAAGGCGAATGTTCCGCAGTGTGGCAATGTCTTCTGCAGCATCAAGCAGTTTGTTTGCTTTCGTAAGAAGCAGTATTGCCTCTTTTTTTGTAGAATGCGAATTTGTTGCATTGAGTAGAGAAAGGGCTTGCTTGCGAAAAGGTTTTGCCTGTTCTGCAAGCAACGGATCTTCGCAGTGACAGCTGACGATTATTTTTTTTTGCGCGGCGGATTTCATGCCTTCAAGCATAACGGCTGCGCTTTCAACTTCATGTCCGTCTTCAGTAATGAGAGGGATTTTTTTTTCATCAAGTGTTTTAATATGGGAAACATCTTGACCGTCAAAATTTTTTGTAATGCTTGCGCTTTGAATGATACGCACCAGATTGAGTGTCGCAGCTTTGCTGACATTTTCTTCCGCCTGCTGTAGTGAGGAAATTACAGGCTTGGTGTTTGGCATGAGCACTACTGTTCCATACCCACCGGCTGTTGCTGCATGGCAACCGCTTTCAATGTCCTCTTTCTGAGTAAACCCCGGGTCTCGAAAATGAGCGTGCATATCTACAAAAGACGGCATGACCGTCTGCCCGTGTGCGTCATATGTTTCAAGTGCAAGTAAATCTTCTTCGCTTAACAGAAAATTTTTTTTGACAGTTTGTGGGAATGATTTTCCAGAAAGCAATTTCAAAATTTCATTTGTTTCTTTTTGTGAGAGAATTGCTTTTATTTTTTTTCCATCTAAAAGAAGCGAACCTTTTTTATCAATGTATTTGTCAACAAGATGAGCATTGTAGATTAACAGCATGTTCATACCTGCGGTTGAAGTTCAATTGGCTCGCCAAGATTGCCGGCGGTGTAGAGCGCATCGCAGTATACGCAGCGGTATTGGGCCTTTGCACGGTCAACAAGGCGAAATTCCTGCGGAACATAATGTTCCGTTGTGGTGATGCAACGAGGGTTCTTACAGTGAATCACCGATTCAATTTTATCTGGGAGCGTCATTTTTATTTTTTTGACAATTTTTGAATCCTGAATGACGTTTACTGAAATATCGGGGTCAAGATAACCAAGCACGCTGTAATCAATATTAATAATGTTGTCGATTTTGATAATGTCTTTTGTTCCTGTTTTTTTTGATGCAACATTCATAATAAGCGCACAGCTGAATTTTGCTTTGTCGAGGCCTAGCCATTGAAATACTTTCCAACCGCAGCCGGCATGAATATGATCTATAACAAGCCCGTCTTTTATTTCATTTATGTTTAGCATTTTGTTCCTCCGTTAAAGTGAACCGGTTAATTTTGCAATGAGTGCCATGCGTACAAACATACCATACTTTACTTGCTTAAAATATGCAGCGCGCGGGTCGTTGTCAACATCAGGAGAAATTTCGTTTACACGTGGTAACGGATGCAGCACAATCATATCTTTTCTTGCGAGTGCCATTTTTTCTTTATCAAGAATGTAGCTGTCCTTGAGACGTATGTAATCCTGCTCGTTGAAGAAGCGTTCTTTCTGAACTCGTGTCATGTATAAAATGTCAACTTCTCCAAGAACGTCTTCCATGCGTTCCGAGGTGGTGTATGGAATTCCGGCCGGCTCAAGTACATTCTTTGTAATGTAGTCTGGAACTTGAAGCTCTGGCGGGCTGATGAAAATAAATTTGTTGTTTGGGTAACGGCTCATTGCTTTTGCAAGCGAGTGGACGGTGCGTCCGAATTTTAAATCTCCACAGAAGCCTATTGTGTGACCTTCAAAACCGCCGCGAAGTTCACGTATGGTAAGCAGGTCGGTAAGCGTCTGCGTAGGGTGATAATGTCCGCCATCACCAGCGTTGATGACCGGACAAGTGCTGTATTGCGATGCAAGAAGCGCTGCTCCTTCCTTTGGATTTCGCATTGCAATTACATCTACGTAAGAACTTACAGTGCGTATAGTGTCTGCAAGACTTTCTCCTTTTGTGGTGGAACTGTATCCTGCATCTGCAAAGCCTTCAACGTTTCCGCCAAGACGGAGCATGGCTGCTTCAAAAGAAAGCCGTGTACGAGTGCTTGGCTCAAAAAAAAGTGTCGCGAGAATTTTCCCGCGACACACGTCTTGAAAAGAAATTGGATCAACAATAATTTGCTCAGCCAGTGAACAAATCTCATCGATTTCGCTCACGGTCAAGTCGCCTGGCTCTATGACATGCCTGCCTTGTAACATCTTTGCCCCCTGTGGCAATTTTCGCTATTTTAACACAAGCAATTTGCTTATGCAATATATGGAAGTTTGTTCTTTTCAAACAAAACATTTGTTACTATATTATATTCATGCAGTTATCAAATATTTTTGTCATCTTGTTCTTGGTGGGAACAGGAGTGCATTTTGTTTTAAATCAGATTCTTGAATTTGTAGATTACCGGGCGCGTTTACTTCACGGAACGGAAATTCCTCCGGAACTTACCGGCTATCTTGATGGTGAAAAACTTTCGCAGACGGTGCAGTATGAAAACGCAAAATATTTTTTGTGGATTCCGCAGACTGTTTTAAATGTATTGCTTACACTGGCGCTTGTTTTCTTTGGCTACTACACATTTATGTTCAATTGGTTGTGGAACGCAACAGAAAATGTATATGTAACAGCACTTTTGTTTTCTCTGTTTGCCACGCTTCCTTCTTCACTGCTTGGAATTCCTTTTGAGCTGTATGAAGAATTTGTTGTTGAAAAGAAATTTGGATTCAGCACAATGACTTTTAAATTATGGCTTGCTGATGAAATTAAATCTCTTGTTGTGTCACTTGTTGTTGCGGTGCCACTTCTTTGCATCATGATTGCATTGTTGCTCCACGCAGCTTCCTGGTGGTGGATTCTTCTTGGAGCGGTGTATGTTTTGTTCAGTTTTGGCATTTCGTTCTTGTATCCAAAGTTGATTGCGCCTCTTTTTAATAAATTTACTCCGGTGACTGACGAGCAGCTTAAGGCGCGCATTGAACTTCTTATGCAGCGGACAGGTTTTAAGACAAGCGGCGTTTTTATGATGGATGCGTCAAAACGTAGCAAGCATAGCAATGCATATTTTACTGGCGTAGGAAAGACAAAGCGGATTGTTTTATATGATACGTTGGTGCAGCAGCTTTCTGTTGATGAAATTGAGGCAGTTCTTGGTCATGAGCTGGGACATTATAAAAAACATCATGTGCTTAAACGTATGATTGTGATGATTCCGCTGATTTTTGCCGCACTTTTTTTAGCAAGTGTGTTGATAAAAATTCCTGCGCTGTATACAGGATTTGGTTTTGTCCCTAAACTTGCTGTGCTGCCGGATGGGAATTCTGTTGTTCTTCCATACATTCAGTTCATAGGCATGTTTCTTCTGGGCTTGGTGTTTGAAGGATATACAGATATTACCGAACTTATAGGAAATGCGTCCAGCAGACGTGATGAATTTGCTGCAGATGCATTTGCCGCAGATTTGTGTGGTACCGGTGCAACGCTTTCTTCAGCGCTTATCAAGCTCAACAAGGAAAATCTTTCTGAGATTACGCCGCCAAAAATCTACAGCCTGTTTAATTACAGTCATCCGCCGCTTTTGGAGCGAATTAGGGCGATAAGCGGTGAAAGGAAGGCTGTTGCTCGAAAGGAGTGACTTTTGGTATTTATTGTAGAAAAAGGGTAATATTTTATTAAACTTCATAGTTTTGCAGGGCGTTATACTTGACAGAGAGAAGCCATTTAGGCTAAAATCACCATACGTCTTTGGAGCGATGGCCGAGTGGTCGATGGCGGTAGTCTTGAAAACTATTGAGTCGCAAGATTCCGGGGGTTCGAATCCCTCTCGCTCCGATTAACGGACGGGAACTCTGGAGGAGTGGTAGAGCGGTAATACAACGGTTTGCTAAACCGTCGGTTCCCTAAAGGGCCGGGCAGGTTCAACCCCTGTCTCCTCCGCTACCGGAACATGATTTGCTTCGGCAGAAAATGTTCTTTGTATTTTTTTTGAGACTGTAGCTCAACTGGATTAGAGTGTTGGCCTGCGGAGCCGAAGGTTGGCGGTTCAAACCCGCCCAGTCTCGCTAAAGAATTACAGGTTAAAGCCTGAATTATATTATTTCTGGAAAGATGCGGGAGTGGTCGATCCGGACGGTCTCGAAAACCGTTATACACGTAAGTGTATCGAGGGTTCGAATCCCTCTCTTTCCGCATTTTTCTTTCAATGTATAATTCAAGTTTATATCCTGTTTTTTTTTGTCTTTTTTATTTTGGAAAGATGTCCGAGTGGTTTAAGGTACACGCTTGGAAAGCGTGCGTACCCGTTAAACGGTACCTGGGGTTCGAATCCCCATCTTTCCGTTTTTGAGTCCAGATGCTCTGCACGTCACTGCTGATGAACCCCGCCAGATCCGGAAGGAAGCAACGGCAGTCAGATAGCGGCGGTGCCGGAGATTATCTGGGCTCTTTTTTTTTACATAAACAGTCAGAAACATGGTATATTGTATGTTGAACAAATTAAACCAATAATACGAGGTACCGAATGAACAAATCATTGAACAAAACAAATTTTGCTTTAGGAATTCTTCTTGCAGTCATAGGCGTTCTTGTGACTGTCTCACCTGAAAATAGTATAAAGGCGGTGGTGATTCTTTTAGGGGCGGGCGCTTTTTGCAACGGGCTGTATAACTTGTCAACAGTACGCAACCTTTCCGAAGACTCAACATTCCGTCTTGTAGTAGTGATTCGAGCTTGGTTAAGCATTGCGGTTGGACTACTTGCAATATGTTTGCCGCTTTTACTTGCGTCTGTAGTTGTGACCGTGTTTGTGTATGTACTTGCGCTTTATCTTATTTTATCTGCCGCCACAGAATTTTATCTTGTATACAAACTGCATCAAATTGATGTCCCTTCAAAAAATTTACTGCTCGAAGCAGTTGGTTCCCTTGTTGTAGCGGTTGTTCTTTTTATGCTTCCTGCACATTTTGGGCTTGTCATTGTGCGGATTCTTGGCGTACTGCTTATTATTTGTGGTGTTGTATATGCAATATACGAATGGAAAGACAGCAGCCTTATTGTTGAGCCGGACAGTATACGTGATGCGGACGAATCAGAAAAAAGTAGTGGTAAGCAGGAATAATTTTTGAAATTGTCTGCAAAGAAAACAAAGTATCTGAAAATTTAAATAGATAAAGAAAGGGCGTTTACTGGACAACCGGTAAACGCCCTCTTTTTTATTTTCGCTCTGCTTTGGCAGCTCGTGCTGCGACTGCACGTTTGACTGCTGCGGCAAACAGCTGATTTTGGTCGTTGCGTTCTGGAACTGAGAATTCCGGACCGCCATCTTTTTCTGATATGCGGTAGATTGAACGAGGATCTGTTGTGTATGCAGGACTGTCCTGATTGTTTATCCACCAGTCAAGAACTGCAATAATGCACAGCGTGTATTTGATAAGGTTTGCGTTTGTTGCAGCTGTATCTGTCTGCCGTTTTGCTCCGAGCAGGACATCAAGTCGTTTTGAAATTACATTTGGAATGTCAAAACGGTAACGATCCCACGGATTCATTATGCCAAGTACCGCTTTCTTTGAACCGGCGTTTTCATCGATACGGCGGGCAAGAATAGTGAACACGGTGCGAAGATAATCAGTGCGCGCGCAAAGCAACCGGTATTTGCTGTCGTTAATCGGCTTTTCAAGAAGAATTTGTGTAAATTCAAAATGAGGAAGGAAGTTGTATTTCGTCTGCCAGAGCATGTTGGACAGCGCTTCTTTTCCGTACTGTGTCTTTCCGTAATCATTCTGTGTGTACAGTTGATTTACAAAGTTGCGCAAGTATTCACCGTATTTCTTTTCAAACAAATCTTCGCGGTAGCCAGTCCAGTCTGACATGGCGGTCTGGAGGTTGTCTTTGAGTGCATTCAGCTTTTCATCAGCGTCAATGTTGAAGGTAATGTTGCGGCATCCCTGGAAGAAGTCTTCAATAACACGAAGAAGCACGACAGTCACCTGCAGGCCGTTGAGCGGGCTTAGAACATTAAATCCATCTGTGAACTTGTACAAAGGCTGGAAGTATGGATACATGTCGGGGTGAGTTTCAAGATGCATGAATCCTGCTTCCGGGAAAAGTTGCTCCAGAATCTTAAGTCCGGTGGTGACAACTTCATCTTTCTTGCCGGGAATATGTGTCTGCGCTTCTGCCTTTTTTGCAGCAGCTTCCTGGTTGGCCTTTACTTCTGCGTCACTTTTCTTCTTTTTTTCAGGGAGCAGCAAATCAAATTTTGTTACGCCCACAAACTGAAGAATGGGACCTATCTGGGTTGTAAAGAATTGCGGGAACGGTTCGTAGAGCGGCGAACACATGCGCATCAAAAGCGGGTACAGTCCCTTGAGTACCTGCGTATACACATACAACCACTCAGTGATTGCCTGCTTGGCAAGTGTCTGAAGTTTTTTCTGGTCACTGTTTGGATATGCGGACAAGTCTGCATATATTTCTTTTATCATCGCCGGAATCTGTTGTTCGCCAATATAAAACACGGTGATAAGCATGTGATATGTTGCTTTTATAAACGGAATGAGCTTTGCAACGGTTAGTTCCTCATTCTCTTCATCAAGTTCAACGGCAAGCATCTTAATGTCTTTCATAGTCCATTTGCCGACTGTTCTTAAGAATTTGAACTTTAAATCTGTGTCTGCTGCGATTTTTGACTTGTATGTGTCAGGCGCAATCTGAATGAAAGTCTTTACCGTGCCGATAAACGTCTGCATGTGTTCGACATGTCTTTTTACTTTGTAGCTGCCAAAGTCTTTTACGACTTTTTCCCTGTTTTTTACTGACAACCTGAACAGGACGTTGAATACACCGTAATTTGGCTTTATGTCATATTCCGGTGACATCATCAGGCGGTCCATGAGTTTTAAATCTTTGCTCGTAAGAGCTGGTAAATCTTCGTCCGTTTTAATCCTCCGTGCAGTGCTCACGATTTGGTTTACACTTGCTGATGGTTTTGAATTTATAGATGTTGCGGTGAGTGCCGCGCTTCTTTCTGCAATGTCTGATGAAGAAAGGCCGGAAGCCTTGATGTTTGATACAACCCTATGATTCTGTCGTGGCAGTGAAGTTGTATTTATTGGTGCAGAACGTTCAGGTAGAACTTCGCCGCCTATTACTTCTGCCATTTTTTGTGCTTCGGTGCTGTCAATAGGACCAATTGCTCTACGTGTCTTGTCAATGGTTCCCGGTTCAAGTGTCCGTGCGGGTCTTTTATTTGTGTTAGTTGTGCCGTCCATATCCTCTTCCTTTTTTTATAGACGAATAACATAATTCTTCGCGAGTCCAGGTAATGATTTTAGCGTAACCTTTTCTCCCGAAGATGTCATCAGCACACCCTCAAATGTGCCGTATATTGTGTGATATTGTGTGCGAAGTACAAAAACGCTGAAGCGGTGCATATTTTCCGCAAGTGGTGTAAAAGTAAGGTCAACCATATTTTCCGTGTCTTGCAGGTTCCACTTGTTCATCATGCCAAACGGATGTGTTATGGTAACAGGTGGAAGCGGAGTGGCAACACCTTTGTAGAAAAGCACGTTTGCATTATATTTGTCCGGGTCAACGGCATCTTGTGAGCCGGCTGCCAGGCGGAATGATATCGGTTCGCCGTCACAGATGCCAAATCCCGTAAGAAATTCCCCTCGAGTGCGGAACCTAAAATACGTCCTGCTCATATCAAAGAGAGAAATACCGTCAGCATTGTCCATTGTTTTCTGCGGGGCCGATTTAGGCGCAAGCGTCACTGTGCCGCGTATTGGCAAAGAAATAAGTGCATTTGCAGAACAACGTCTTAGCGTTGGCGCAGGAATGACAGAAGTAAGTTCCACTGTTTGTGGTACGCTGAAATGGCCGATGAATGCAGCAGTAGCCGAAGGACGCACACTGTTGCCGTGAAGATTGAATATAACCGACAGCTTGTCATGTACGCGGTCCCAGCTGATTCTAATGTACCGTGACTTTTTGTAGCTTACAATTGAAGCTGGCGCTTCAAGTTCGTGGGGAACAAAACGCCGTCTTGGACCCATGATTGACTGGTATGCAAAGCGTTGGTTTGTTGTCTTGTTCCAGAAGCACACATCTGCAAAACCTACAACCTTTGCGTCAAAGAATTCTATGCAGCCAATATATTCGCCTATGTTGAAGAAGAATGAAAGGCGGCTTTTTATGCGGAAATTAGTAATGAATCTCGGAAGGGCAATCGGCAGTATGCCGAAAGGTTCTCTTACTCCCCTTATGTCGAGACGTTTAGGATGACCGGAAAAGGTGCCAAAGACAGGCTTGCCGTCTTTAATAAGCGCCTTTGGAGGTTCCTGCAAGGGTCTTGTATACAAAAATAACCTCGGTACTTTTTTTATAAACTGCTTTCTCACCCTCCATTATAACTGAATTTAGGGCACTGTGCAAATACTTTGCAAAAAAAGGAAATTTTAGCTTGTTAAAAGGAATAATGTGCTTTACAATAAATTTGTTAAAAAGAGCTCGTTTGTGATAGAAATATTAAAAACAGCTTAAAAAAATTCAATTATAGAGGCGTTTTATGGCAGTAACATGTTATTCACTTGGCGCAGCAGAGGAAGTTACCGGCAGCAAACATATCTTTGAGATAAACGGTCGATGCTTTATGGTTGACTGCGGGGCTTTTCAAGGAAAGCGCGCAGAGGCAGACAGAAAAAACCGCGACTTTGATTTTGCAGCCGACAAGATAGAAAGTGTCATCCTTACGCACGCACATTATGACCATTGCGGATTGTTACCAGTGCTTGCAAAGAACGGTTACGATGGAAACATCTATGCAACACCGGCAACTCGCGACCTTGCAAACATTGTCATGATGGACAGTGCACGTATTCAGGCCCGTGATGCTGAATATCTTGCAAAACAGGCCAACAAGAAGGGAGAAAAATTCACCTGGAAGCCGCTGTTTGACGAAAAAAATGTCACAAAGGCAGCTGACCAGATTGTTTCGCTGAGTTACAACAGAAGCATGTACATTGCTCCAGACGTTCAGCTTGAATTCTTTGACGCAGGTCATATTCTTGGCAGCGCATTTGCATATGTCACTATAAGCGGACAGCGCACTGCTTCTGGAACAAAGAATGATTCTGACGCAAACAGCAATTTCTGGCATCGGCTGTTTTCCAAGAAAGATGCAGATATTGTTAAGAAAAGCAGCGTGGTAAGCGGCGAGTCTGCTGTTTCAGGACATCCTGATGATGAAATACGTATTTTGTATACCGGAGACCTTGGACGCAAAGGCAAGCCTATCGTCCGCGACCCGTCGGTGAATATGCCCGCTCCGGATTATATCTTTTTGGAAAGTACGTATGGCAATCGGCTTCATGAGGAGCAGCAGCTGGCGATTGATGATTTGGTGCGTATTGTACGTCGTGCAATTGACCGCAAGGGAAAAATTATCATACCTTCTTTTGCAATAGAACGAGCGCAGGAGATTGTATACTATTTGCATTTGCTTCAAGATCAGAAAAAGATTCCGCAGATTCCAATTTATGTGGATAGTCCGATGGCTTCAAATGCCACAGGAATTTTCCAGTTGCATCCAGAATGTTATGACGAAGCGACAAATGAAGCGTTCCTTAAACATCACAAGAATCCGTTTGGTTTTGGTGCGCTTTCATTTACAAACAGCGTTGATGAATCAAAGGAACTGAATAATAAGAGCGGCCCGATGATTATCATCAGCGCAGATGGCATGTGCGAAGCAGGACGTGTGCTTCATCATCTTGCCAACAATATTGGTGATCCAAAAAACATTGTGCTTTTGGTAGGCTACATGGCAGAGAATACGCTTGGTCGTCATCTTATGGATGGTGAAAAGGAAGTGCATATTCTTGGCGACTGGTACAAGGTCAAAGCTGATGTTGAGACAATCAATGCATTTAGCGCTCACGCAGACTATAAGGAATGTGTGGAATGGCTTAATGAAATTGATACGAGCAGACTCAAACGGATTTACATGGTGCATGGTGAAAAAGACGCACAGGCATTCTTCATCAATTATCTTAAGGACAATGGATATCCGAATGTTACGATTGTAAAATATGGTGAAACATATACGCTCGACTGATTTTACGGCGTAACTGCTATTTGCATAACCGGCGATTGTATTTGCCTACAGTCGCCGGTTATTTTTTAAAGTTGGTATATTTTTGTGGAATTAAAATTCCCTTTTGATGCGCGGCAGTTCTTTTTCCCAAACAGTCGCCATATATGCGTATCCCTGTGCATTAGGATGAATTCCATCAAGGCACATTTCTTCGCGGTAATCGTAAAGTTCAAGCATTGCCTTCCGCATGTCAACAAACTGAATGTTGTTCTTCCACGCGTATTCAGTGATGCAGAGTGAATACAGTTCGTGCTTGCGATACAAATCCTGGATGTCACCGAGCAAATAATCCTTTATTATATCAGGATTTGCTCCGTTGCAGATTGTCTTGTACCAGCGTTCTGCTACGATAGGAGGCATTGTCATAAGAATCGGGGTCATTTTGTGTTCACGCACTGTATGCACCATTTCGTCAAGAATGCGCATGAAGTCGTCTAAAGGAGTACGGTGGTCTGGGGGATTAAGCGGGTCCTTTGACATGAGGATCCAGTCGTGGTCACAGTCATTGCCGCCGCTTTCAATGATGACAGCGTCCGCCGAAAGTCCTTTGCTCAAGTTGTAATTGAGTGTTTTTTGAGCTTTAGAAATTACATTGCCGAATACAGAATAGTTGTACAGGGTAAAGCCAAGTTTCTCTGAGGCAAGCGCAAGTGAATTTTCCTTAAGGACTTCATATCGTTTGTCACTTGTTCCGGTAACAATTCCCTTAAGAATGGAATCGCCGTACACCGCAATAGAGTTTATATTATTTTCCATATCTGCTTAGACACGGCGACAATAAAATTGTTTCAAAAAAAAGGCGAACCTTGCTTCCAAGATTCGCCTTTTGCTTTATACAAGAATTATTTCTTGTAGATGCGTTTTACTTTCTTAGTAGTTGTCATTTCAAGCGGTTTATCCAAAATGGTAACTTTTGTAATGCGCTGGTACGGAAGCAGCGTGCGATTCACTTTGTCTATGCTGCCGTTGAGTTCCTCAAGCACCGCAGGCGCGCTTTTCTTGTCTCCGCGGTTAGCCTTGATGCGTGCATACAGTTCATCGCTCGGATAGACAAGCGCTTCTATTCCTTCAGATTTTGTCGCTTCGTTTTCAATGTAGCCCTGCACGGTAATCTGTTCAATGTCATCGCAAAGCTGGAAGGCGTTTTCAATTTCTTCAGGATAAACATTTTTGCCGCCTTCAGTGACAATCATGTTCTTTTCGCGTCCGGAAAGGATAAGGTAGCCGTCTTTGTCAAGCCAGCCCAAATCGCCGGTTCTAAACCAGCCGTCTTCTGTAAAGACCTTTGCGGTTTCTTCAGGCATATTGTAATATCCCTGCATGACCATTGGTCCTTTTACGCAGATTTCGCCAATGCCGTCTTCGTTTGGGTTAAGGATTTTCATTTCCATATAACCCTTGAAGTATTTTCCTACGCTCTGGATTTTAAATGCATACACCGGGTTGAGCGCAACAATAGGTGATGTTTCGGTAAGACCATATCCTTGCACAAAGTCTATGCCCAGTTCGTTGTATACACGGAATACGCTCGAAGCAAGCGGACCGCCGCCACAGATTGCAATGCGCAACGTATAGATGTTTGCCTGCTTTAAGACAGCCTTGAACATTCCTTTACCCGGATTCACCTTGAATAATTTTTTAATGATGTAAGAAATTGCAAGCAGGAATTTGATGGCTCCGTATACAAGCGGACCTTTTGCCCGGATGCCTTTCATGATGCCTGCAAGCAGTTTGTTAAACAAAAGAGGAACGCCAAGCAGCATAGTGATGTGGCCTTCTTTAAGCTCTTTCATAAGGCGGCTGACTGCCATGCTCTTGCCGAACACCAATTCCGCACCAATTGAAATTGACTCAATGAAGACGGCAAGCATTGTGTATGCATGGTGAATAGGAAGCAGCGCATAGAAAACATCGGTCGGGAAAATATTCATGTGCGTTTGCGCAATGTAGCAGTCACTTACCAAGTTTTTGTGGCTCAGCATGACACCTTTTGGTGTGCCGGTTGTGCCGCTGGTAAACAAAATCGCTGCCGTGTCATTTTCTGTGGCGGGAATTATTTTTGCTGTCTTGTCAGAAGAAAGATTGTATGCGTACAGTTCCGGATGTTTTGGACAGAGGGAATATACTTTCCAGTTGAATTTTTTGGAAGTGAAATATTCATATTTTTCTTCGTCAACAAAAAGGAATTTTGGCTGAGCAGTATTGAGCAAATTTTCAATTTCAGCATCATGAAGCGCATAGTCAATAGGAGAAATAATTGCGCCGGCATATAACGCCGCAAGGTATACTGTTGCCCATTCAGGTGAGTTTTTGCCGGTTACCGCGATGCGATCGCCGTGCACAACGCCATTTGCTGCAAACCAATTTGCAAGGGTAATGATTTTTTCGTGTACCTGTGAATAAGTCAGAGTGTTTTTTGAACCGCCGGGACCTTCAAAGTCACTGAAGCAGGCATTGTTTGGGTACCGCTTCACATTGATGTTGAACATTTCGGGAATGGTTGGCAATTCACCGGAAAATTCTTTTCCCCTGAATTCTTCAAGAAAGGTAAAAGGGTCAGTTTGTTTTGTATTAGACATGTAAACCTCTAGAAAGTTGCAAAAATTTGTATATCGTAGTGATTATCTCACAACGGTGATTTATTGTCAAAAAAAAGCGTCATTTATTTATAAAAAAGGTGTTTTTGCGTCACGCTGGAGCCGATTTTGAATTATAATGAACTATATGTACAACACACCTTCTTTGGTAAGACGAACTTGCAGCCGCACGTTGTTGCTTTGTGCACTGCTTGTTTCTTTTGTTTCTGTGTCCCTTTTTGCAGAAAAAGTTTCTGACCAGCGCCAGACGCTTATTACATACGGACTTAAATTTATGGGAACTCCATACGTACTTGGAGCGACAGGACCTGACAGCTTTGACTGCAGTGGCTTTGTCTTTACCGTGACGCATGATTCTGTGGGGTTCCAGATGCCCCGCACGGCCCAGGCTATGTTTGCGTATGATAAAGTTGAACATATTAGTCCTACTGTCCGCGAACCGGGAGACCTTGTGTTCTTTAAGTCAGATGACGGTACAATAAATCATGTGGGAATTTATGTCGGCAAACGCAAATTCCTTCACGCGGCGAGTGACGGACCGCATACCGGCGTTATCATCAGTACGCTTGACGAAAAGTATTGGAAAAGTCATTATGCGGGAAGCGTCAGATTCCTTCCTACAACTGCCGAAGCAAAAAAAGCGACGGAAACAGACACTGCGGTAGAAAAATAACAAGTAACCAAAAGAAAAGGAGCTTTGTTTAAAGAGTATGGTTCTAAAAACACTTAAAAAGCATAATTTACTCACGTCAGTTGGCACGGCTATATTCCTTGTATTTTTTGCGTCTTGTTCAGCAACGGCAACGGTTCAGGCAAAGAAAGATTGCAGTACGGATATCCAGATTGAAGCGGATATTGGCAAGACGGTGTATGACACCATAAAGACGATTACGGCGGGAATGAATCAAATTGCAAACACAGGCGCTTCAACTGCAAATTCGCAGGAAATTCCGGTGTTTTCCACAAAAGATACAGAACAGGCACTTTCTGCGGGCGGCATAACAAATGTCTCCGTTACAACGCCTTCTGCAACGTCCCTTTCTGCAAAAGGTACGCTTCCGGCGCCGGCAGACCAAAAGACTGTTCTTGACGGCAAAGGAATCAAACTTGCCAATTTTGTGACATGTACGAAAAATTCACTGACAGTCATACTTTCTCCAGAGACAATACAACAGACAACAGCTGCGCTTACCGAAGAATCTCGCAGTTACCTTGACTTGCTCATGGCGCCGGTGTTTACGGGCGAAGAAATGTCCGCGTCTGAATACGAAGATCTTATTGCAGCGGTGTACGGCACTGAAATGGAGAAGGAGCTCGCGTCTTCCTTGGTCAAAATTACACTTGTTACGCCGGCTGGTTGCACACTTAAAAAGTCTGCCATTGCTGACGGAAAGAACGTTAAGACTTCAGGCGACCGCGCTGTTTTTACCATTCCGCTTACCGAATTCCTTACCTTGCAGACATCGCAAACATTCAGCATCACTTGGTAAAAAAAATTAAAATTCCGCATAAAATCAACGTAAATACGCGTAAAGGTTTTGCATAATTACGTGAATTGTTCTATAATGTTCCGCATTACCATGCGGTAAATTTGGTCGCGTGGCACCTACTATAGAATAGAGGAGTCAATACAATGGCAAACGTAAGCAAAGCCGGATTTTCGGCAGGGCTCATTTCCTTCATCAAAGACTGGAAGGATAAACCCGGTAACTTGATCATGATTCTGCACCACGTGCAGGAGGAACAGGGCTATATCTCTAAGGATGCAGCCATGGAAGTCGCGGAACGCATCGGTGTACCACCGGCACGTGTCTTCGGTGTCATTTCATTCTATCACTTCTTTAAAACACAGAAGCCTGGCAAAAACCAGATCAGCGTGTGCATCGGAACAGCCTGCTACCTCAAGGGCGGACAGGACATGCTCGATGAAATCCACTCTGAGCTCAATCTTGGCGAAAAAGATATTCTTACTTCAGACGGACTCTTCTCCGTTGAGCCAGTGCGCTGCATTGGTTGCTGCGGACTTGCTCCTGTTATGTCAATCAACGGCGACGTGTACGGTAAGCTGACTAAAAATCAGATTGCCGGCATTCTTGCAAAGTACAAGGCATAATTAATGCACTACAACCTGTGCGACATGATTGCGGACCTTACGCAGAATTCTGTGGAAGCGGACGCCTCTCTTGTTTCACTCGATGTAATTCAAACACCGGACGCTTTGACGGTAACGCTGGTGGACAACGGAAAGGGCATGAGCGAAGAAACACTCGCGCGTGCAAAAGATCCGTTCTACACTGACGGCAAGAAGCACCCCGGAAGAAAAGTTGGACTTGGTATTCCGTTTCTTATCCAGACAATGGATGAGACGGACGGCAGATGGAATATAACATCTGAAGTCGGAAAAGGAACCACGGTGTTCATGGAGTTCAACCTTGCGAACATAGATACACCGCCTGTCGGAGATGTGTGCAGCTTGTTTGCAGAAATCATGACATTGCCGGAAAAGAAATCGCCTGCAGTGCCTAATGGTTACGATATGGACATCCACCGTACAAATGTTAGTCCGGTTCTGGATTACCGCCTGAACCGCAAAGAAATACAAGACGCTCTTGGGGGCGACTTGGAGTCTGTGGAAAGCATAAAGCTGCTGCATGACTTCATCCAATCTCAGGAACAACCGCAGTAAAAGGCGGTAACAAAAGTAAGGAGTAGCAAATGACACTTGAAGAACTCCGCAAACTTCGCGGAAACGTAAAAAGCGAAATTGAGAAACGTGATACCGAAGGAAAGACAATTGAAGTCATCGTCGGTATGGGCACTTGCGGAATTGCAAGCGGCGCTAAGGAAACATTCAACGCTTTCGTAAAAGAAATTGATGCTCGGGGCATGGGAAAGAACGTGCTTCTCCGCCAGACCGGATGCATGGGCATGTGTGCAAATGAGCCGACTGTTGAAGTCGTTGTTCCTGGAATGCCACGCGTTATTTACGGAAACGTAAAAGCTGACGTTGCAAAAGACATTGTCGAACAGCATCTTGTTGGACATAAGCTTCTTGACAAACTTATTCTTGATCGCCCGGCAGCGGACATCATCACCAACAAATAAGGGGAATAGAAATGGCATATTCACATTACATTCTTGTTTGCGGCGGTACCGCCTGCGAATCAAGCAATTCCAAAAAAATCTACGAGAACCTGCAGAAAGAAGCAAAAGAGCAGGGTGTAGAAAATGAAGTTCAGATTGTCCAGACAGGCTGCTTCGGTTTCTGCGAAAAGGGACCAATTGTAAAAGTTCTGCCTGAAGATTCATTCTACGTGAACGTGGTGCCGGAAGACGCACACGAAATCATTGCAGAGCAGATTGTGAAGGGACGTGAAGTTCCGCGCCTGCTCTACGACAAGGAAAAGAAATCTGCTGCCGATGTGAGCGACATTCCGTTCTACAAGAAGCAGGTTCGTATTGTTCTGCGCAACTGCGGTGTCATCAATCCTGAGAATATGGAAGAGTACATTGCGCGCGACGGATATATGGCTCTTGAAAAAGCTCTGTTTGAAATGACTCCTCAGCAGATCATTGATGAAATCAAGAAGTCAGGTCTTCGCGGACGTGGTGGTGCAGGATTCCCAACCGGTCTTAAATGGCAGGCAGGTCACGATGCAGTTTCCAAAGACGGCATTAAATACGTAGTCTGCAATGCAGATGAAGGCGACCCGGGAGCATACATGGACCGCTCAACAATCGAGGGCGACCCGCACTCAATCCTTGAAGCAATGACAATCTGCGGCCGTGCAATCGGCGCTAACAAAGGCTTCATCTACATTCGTGCAGAGTACCCGCTTGCTGTGCATCGTCTTGAAGTTGCTATGGAACAGTCACACAAAGCAGGTCTTCTTGGAAAGAACATTCTTGGAAGCGGCTTTGACTTTGATATTGAGATTCGTCTTGGTGCAGGTGCATTCGTCTGCGGTGAGGAAACAGCATTGCTTCGTTCCATCGAAGGAAAACGTGGTATGCCAACACCGAAGCCGCCGTTCCCAGCACAGGCTGGTCTTTGGGCTGAACCGACCGTCATCAACAACGTCGAAACTTGGGCAAACATTCCGGTCATCCTTACAAAGGGTGCAGACTGGTACAACAAGATTGGCGATGATGATTCTAAAGGAACAAAGGTATTCGCACTTACCGGTAAGATTGCAAACTCCGGTCTTGTTGAAGTTCCAATGGGAACAACACTCCGCGAAATCATTTTTGAAATCGGCGGTGGTTGCAAGAACGGCAAGAAGTTCAAGGGAGTTCAGACTGGCGGACCGTCAGGCGGTATTCTCTGCGACAAAGAGCTCGACACTCCAATCGATTACGGTGCACTTATGCGCATGGGCTCAATGATGGGCTCCGGCGGAATGATTGTCATGGACGAAGACGACTGCGTTGTTGACGTTGCTAAGTTCTATATGGACTTCTGCGTTGACGAAAGCTGCGGTAAGTGTTCACCATGCCGCATTGGTACTCGCCAGATGGCTACCATTCTCGACAAGATTACACGTGGCAACGGAACCATGGAAGACCTCCAGAAGCTTCAGGACATTGGTGGAGCAATGAAGGCTTGCTCACTCTGCGCTCTTGGTCAGTCAGCTCCTAACCCGACTCTTTCAACCATTAGAAAATTCCCTGAAGAATATCTTGCTCACATTAAGGACAAGAAATGTCCTTCTGGAAAATGCAAACATCTTCTGTCATTCAGCATCGATGCAGACAAATGCATTGGTTGCGGTATGTGTCAGAAGAACTGTCCGGCAGACGCTATTGCCAACAATCCTGCTAACGAAATCAAGGAAGGCAAGAAGCTTGCTTGGAAAGTCATTGATCAGAACAAGTGTATCAAATGCGGTACATGCAAGACTGTCTGCAAATTCGGCGCAGTCTCAAAGAAATAAGGGGAACTTGAAATGGCTAACAAAGTAACATTAACAATTAACGGCAAATCCGTTACTGTTCCGGCAGGAACAACAATATTAAACGCAGCCAAAGAACTTGGAATCAAGATTCCAACACTCTGCTACACCCCTGACCTTCCGGCTTGGGCAAGCTGCGGTATGTGTGTTATCAAGAACGTTGACCCGCGCACCGGCAGAGCCCGTATGGCCCGCGCCTGCTGCACCGCTGCAACAAACGGCATGGTGATTGTCACTCAGGATGCTGAGTTGATGAAGGCACGCCGCACAGTTCTTGAGCTCATTCTCTCTAACCACCCGAACGACTGTCTCAAATGCAGCCGCAGCGGTCAGTGTGAACTTCAGACGCTTGCACAGGAGTTCGGCCTCCGTTCAGTACGCTTCCAGGAAATCTTGAAGAATCAGGAGCCTGATGCTTCTTATCCTGAAGTCGTGCTCTATCGCAACAAATGTATCAACTGCGGACGCTGCGTTGAAGCATGTCAGCAAATGCAGAATGTATGGGCGCTCGAGTACAACGGACGCGGCGACAAGACAGTCATTGGACCGGTCGGCGGCGTAGATCTCGCTCACTCACCATGTGTCCACTGCGGTCAGTGCGCAGTTCATTGTCCTACCGGCGCAATCATGTCGCTCAACCCAATCAACTCGGTGTTCGACAAACTTGCAGATCCGACACTCACTTCAGTTGTTGCAATCGCTCCTTCAGTACGCGCAGCAATCGGCGAAGAATTCGGATTCAAACCTGGTACGCTTACAACAGGAAAAATCTATGCAGCACTCCGCGCACTTGGATTCAAGTACGTGTTCGACACCAACTTTGCTGCTGACCTCACCATCATGGAAGAGGGAAGCGAGCTTGTTGAGCGCATTGTCAATGGCGGAAAGGAAGAGCCACTTCCAATGTTCACCAGCTGCTGCCCAGGTTGGGTAGACTATGCTGAAAAGCATTACAAGGATTTGCTCCCGAACCTTTCTACTGCAAAGTCTCCACAGGCAATGCAGGGTGCAATGACAAAGACATACTTTGCAGACAAGATTGGAAAGAAAGCAAAGGAAATCTACAACGTTTCTGTCATGCCGTGCGCAGCAAAACTCTACGAGTCACAGCGCGACAAGAGCATGAAGTCTAGCGGCGTTGATGATTACGATATGGTGCTCACCACCCGCGAACTTGCTCAGCTCATCAAAGAAGCAGGCATTGATTTTGCCAACCTCAAGGAAGAAGCAGCAGACAGCCCGATCGGTGCATACACTGGTGCAGGAACAATCTTCGGAGCAACCGGTGGCGTTATGGAAGCTGCAGTCCGCACTGCATACTACCTTGTCAACAAGAAAGAGCTTGGTCCGATCGACTTCAAGGACGTTCGCGGTCTTGACGGCGTGAAGGAAGCTGAAGTCACCGTAAAGAAGGGCCTCGTGCTCAAACTTTGCGTCATCCATCAGCTTGGCAACGTTGAGGGAATCATGCAGAAGATTCGCGATGCATACAAGAACAAGACTGAACAGCCGTACACCTTCGTCGAAGTCATGGCATGCCGTGGCGGATGCGTTGGTGGTGGTGGACAGCCATACGGTGTTACGGATGAACTCCGCAAACAGCGTGCAGCAGCCCTCTACAAGGACGACAAAGACTGCAAGATTCGCCAGAGCCACAACAACCCTGAAATCAAGCAGATCTACAAAGAGTTCCTTGACAAGCCGCTCAGCGAGAAGGCGCACAAATATCTGCACACTTCTTACAAAGCGCTTGACCAGTACCGCTACTAGTTCATGTCGCCTGCTGAAGCAATTCGGCGGGCAGTGCTTCTAGAAACAATAAGGCCGTCTTGTGGAAAACACAAGACGGTTTTTTTGTCTGGAATATATAAATGTAATCTTTGTTATTTAGAAATTGAATTTAATGATTTTGTTTTAGGTAGAACAATTCCCGCAAGCAGTGCCGTGAACGGTGCTGTTGTAGCAAGGCCAAAACTTCCTACAATCGTGTCGATTACTTCTGCAGCAATTCGTTTGTAGTTGAGTATGTTGTAGACAGGAGTGCCTTGTGCCATGAATGTCATGAGCAATGCTATGGAGCTGCCTGAGTATGCGAGCAACAAGGTTGTTGTCATAGTGCCCATTGCAGCGCGGGCAACTGACATTCCAGAAGCAATTGCATTCTTTCGCGAGATATTCGGGCAGTTGCGCACTACTTCGTTTACGGCCGAGGTGATGTCTACAGAAAGGTCCATGACCGCGCCGCTTGCGCCAATTGAAATTGCACTCATGAAAATTCGCGTGAGGTTCAAACTTTCAAATCCTGAATAGAGCAGAGTTTCTGAATACGCCATGACTGCTCCGTGAATTTTAAATCCCTTTGTGCAGATGACTGAAAGAATTGCGGTGAGCGTTATGCCAAGCATGGCACCGCAGAACGAAGCGAGCAACCGTTTATCAAAACCGTAAACAAGTGCAAGAATGGCAAGCGTAAGAAACGCAGTCACCAGCCAGCCAACAATGATGGGGTTGAATCCTTTGAGATAGCAGGGAACAAGCAATTTCCAAATGACAAGCACGGTGAGTACGAAGGAGACAACTGCTCGTGTTCCCACACCGCGTGCAAAAATAATCAAGAACAGTGCGAATGCGATTGCAAGAAGTAGCTCCCATGATAGCCGGTAATGGTCAATCAAGTTTGCAGAAATAATAGTTTCACCGTCATGGTGCACAATCACCTGCGCAACATCACCGGGGGCGAACAATTTATCTTCTTCAAGGGAGCCGTTGAGCATGTTCCACCCTTCAACCGTTTGCCCTTTGAAGTGTCCGTTCAGAAATTGAATGGTGCAGACTTGCTGTCCGCTTCGAATAAGGCCGGTGTCAACAATGCGCGAATTGTCTATAGTTATTACTTTCGCTTTGCATTTGATTGCGTCTCTGAATTGCAGCGCTCCCTCGAACCCTGTAGGGAGAAGCAGCAGTGCGATGATACAGACAACCGAGGCAATGACAGCGGTGCCACTTGTGTTTCTTGAATGGTCTGCGGAAGGTGTTCCTTCAAGAAGATAGCGGTGAAAAAATGCGCCAGTCTTATGAAGGAATGTGCTTATGATTTTTAGAAAGGATTTCATTATATAATCTCGATGAAGCGAATCAGTATGCTTGCAAGCGGACGAAGAAAATCGAAAGTGTTCAATCGAATAAGTTCAAGTACGTAAGGAATATTTCCTGCAAGTATGACGTTCGTCGTTTTTCTTTTCATCATGTTCAGATTCATATTTCCTCCAAAAATAAACTCTCTCTTCAAATACTTTTTATTGTCAGTCCTGCTTTACTCTGGTGAGTGCTGCGAGTTTCTTATAGATGTCTGTGTTGTCGTAGTAGCCTTTGAAAGCGTCCTGTCCGCAACCAGCAGCAAACACTGGAACTGGAAGACCTGTGTGTGAGTACGAAGTGAATCCTATGCCACTCTTGCTGTTGAGTATGTGTGTGATGGTGACTGAAAGTGGTTCGTATGTTCCGTAGAGTTCATATTCAGCCTGATCGCGTGATGTGTCTCCGGCCATTGTCTTGTCATACGCTTTCTTGATGCGGTTATATTCATACTGGGTGAGGTACACGCCGCCGTTCTTGTCGCTGCCAGATTTGTTTGCTTCATCACTTGGTGCTTTGAGTCCGAATAGTGTGGTGATGTCCTTCATTACATCGTCAAAAGAGGTGTTGTTCATTTTGTAGTTTGCAATGTAGTCGCTGTCGAATTTTGCGTAAGAGATTTTCTGATTGCTCAATGTCTTAAAGAACAAGTTGTAGTCGGTGCCTGCAAATCCAATGGTGAGACCGCCTGTTTCATGGTCAGCAGTAACAAGAATGAGTGTTTCTGTAGGATGTTTGTTGTAGAAGGCAATTGCTTCTTTTACTGCGTCTGAAAGTGCGATAGTGTCTGCAATAGAAGAGCGTGCGTCATTTGCGTGGCATGCCCAGTCAATCTTGCCGCCTTCAACCATCATGAAGAAGCCCGTTTTGTTGTCGAGCACTTCAATTCCTTTTTTGACGTAATCACGAAGCGCCCATTCATCCTGAGCACGGTCTTCTTCGTAGTTCATTGCATCTGCATCGGCAAGCACTTCTGAGATGACAAGCGCCTTGTCTCCGTTTTTAAGTGCTGCTGCATCTTTCTGCGTGAAGGTCACTTTGTAGCCGGCCTTTTTTGCAAGATCGTAAATGCTTTCTTTGTCCTTGTTCTTGTCCTGCGGCTCCATGAGTGCTCCGCCTGCGAAGTAGTCAAAGTTGCTCGCAACAAGTTCAAGTCCGATCGGATAGTTGCTCTTGCGGCTTGCCTGGTGTGCATACATTGCAGCTGGTGTTGCATGGTTGATGTTCACTGTGGTGAGTACGCCAATCTTCCAGTTCTTCTGCGCTTTGAGTTGTTCTGCAATAGTGCGGAATTTAATTTTCTTGGTGATGTCAACGTTGATTGAGCTGGAGTGCGTCTTTTTTCCAGTAAGAATGGATGTTGCCGTTGAAGCAGAATCAGGTGCGAAAGAAGTTGCATCGTATGTCTGCGCGCTTCCTGCTACTGGAAACTGAAAGAAGCTCAACGCTCCTGCAACCGGTGAGTCGCCGGGGTTTTCAGATTTCTTTACGACATCAACAATGCCTGCCGCATCTTTTCCACTATAGTACGCTGCTGACTGAATCTGCGGATAGCTCATACCGTCTCCAATAAATAAGAAGACGTACTTAGGTGCTCCTTTACCGTCTGGTGTCTTTGCAAATGTCTGCGCATTGAGTGGCAGTGTTTTGAGAGCAAAAAGCGCTATCAGTGCAATTGATGCAATGAGTTTGAAACTGTTGCGAAACAATTCGTTCTCGTTGTTTCTGCTTCCTTTTGATGAATGAGTGATGTTCATTTCTAACCTCCAAATAATTTCCAATAAATTGGTTGTATGCACTGTAAAAAATGATTGTTAAAATCCGGTAAGCAAAAAATGAGAATCAAGTGAGTTAACAGTTTGCGCTTTTTGACGCAATGCTCATCATTCCTGAACAGAGAACACGTATGTTCAAGAAAACTTTTTTAGAAGGAGTATCAAATGAAAAGACAGACAATTGTTACTACAGCATTGCTTCTTACCGCAGCTGCAGCATTCGCAGAAAATGAAACAACATTCAAAGTGAGCGGACTGGTACGCGCAGGACTTTCATCATCTATTGGAGAAAATGCACAGCTTACTACAAAGACGTGGGTGGGCGGAACATACTTCAGCAATGGAAAAACACGCAGCAGACTCAACCTCAGCTTTGACGGCCAAAATGATTCTGCAAAATACGGTGCATTCACGCGCTTGCAGTATGATGCAGGAGACGCAGAAGGTGCAAAGAACTGGACGATTGGTACGGTGAAGTATGCAGATGCGTATGTCGGACTTGCAAATAATATGGTCACTGTTGTTGCAGGTAAGATGAAGGACAACTGGATTTGTTCAACGGGATTCAACGGCTACTCAGTGCTCGACGGAACTTCTGGAGTCGCGGTGAATGTCACTCCGGTAAGCGGGCTGAACATTCTTGGTGCAGCAGTCATTGACAACACAAAAGTGACGACCACCAGTGGTACAGAATCTTCTACTACCTACAATTTGAACGGTGACGCATTTCTGGGCGGTGTTAAATACAAGAATGATACATTCAACGCAATGATTTCTTACGCAGGATGGGGCGTGCTTGCAGCAAACGCTTCGTTCACCGGCGTGAAGAATCTCACCATCGCTGTAGAAGGTGAATATGAAACAGCGCATGGTATTGATAAAGTAGGCGGACAGACTGTCCTTGCAGACGAGTGGATTCAGTATACCGGTGTAGAAAGTTGGACATTCGGTTTGCTCGCTTCACAAGTGTACGACAGCAAAACTATTTCCGCAGACAACGATTTTGCATACGTACTCACACCAGCCGTTGCGTTCACAGTGAACAATGTTGTTGCGCTACAGCTTGAAACTTCATGGCAGCAGAACGTGTATGACAACGCGCCTAAAGGATATGCAACAATCGTTCCTTCTGTAAAAGTAAGTGCCGATAAATCTGCTTATGCAACGGTGTGGGCATCAATCTCAACGGATACAGCTCAGTCTGCAAACTGTGCAGGCATTGGTGTTGCAAAAGAGTTTTGAATGAAATAACAAAAAAAAGCCGGCACTCAGCAGATTGTGATTCAGTTTACCAAGCGCCGGTTTTGTTCACTTCTTTTTGTTGAAGGTAACGTTCATCATGGTGGTGTAGCATTTCGCGTTAGTCACCGTGATGATTCGTTTTGCATTACTAATCGTGTTACGCGATTCATCATGCAGCAGAGATTGCGATTCTTTTAGGAGCCGCAAGAGCTTTGCGTGGAATGCTTACGGTGAGCACACCGTTCTTGAAGGTGGCTGCAACCTGATCTCCGTTTACATCGGTCGGCAGTGTGAACTGGCGGCTGAACTCGCTTACGCGGCGTTCGCGGATAAGCCATTTGCCTTCGTCTTTCTTAGCATTCTTATCGTTCTTTTCTTCTTTGTTTTCTTCGTGATGAGAAGAGACGGTGAGTACGTTGTGATCAAGTTCAACGTTCACATCTTTTTCAGTCATTCCCGGAAGATCCATCTGCATAGTGTATGCATTCTTGTCTTCCTTTACATCAACCTTCGGCATGTTGAAAGCATGGTTGAAGGTGTAATCCGGCATTGTGTCAGTAAGCGCATTGTCGAAAAGTGAATTGAAAAGTGAAAGTTCGTTCATATTATTGCTCCTTGTACTGATAGGTTGAACCCACTCAGTTGATTTATTTTTTTTTGTAAGTCTTACGACCTACACTTACTAGTTAGCAGAAACCGTGCCAAGTTTTTAGGCAAGTTAAAGCTGCCCACGAATAAGGCATTTTGCCGTGTAAAAAGGATATTTTTTAGGAATTGTATCAAGGTGGGACAAAATGACACGTGTTGCTGTGTCAAAATTACACAAATTTCCTAAAATAGCCGGCAAATTTGAGCAAAGCGGTGTCCATTTTGCACTTTCTTTTGTAAAAGTAGTATATTTGAGCGAAAGGAATCGTTATGGAAAAAGAAACAGAAGATCGCATTATCAACCTTGAGACAAAACTTGCATTTCTTGAAGATTACGTTCAGAAGCTACAGGCTGTTTCAGTTGAGCATACGAATGAAATAGAAAAACTTCGTGAAGAAAATAAGATCATTAGTTCACGGTTTAGAGAACTTCAGGACAGCCTTGAAGAAATTCCAAACCGTAAACCGCCGCACTATTAGACTTTAAATTTGTTGATTACTGCTCAAGCCGGTCAAGAATAGCGGAGTCGCCTGCAAGGAATTTTTCGCATTTTTCTGCAGGCATAGGCTTCCCCCACAAAAATCCCTGTATGCAGTTGCAGTTCATATCCTTAAGCGCGACAAGTTGCGCAGGCTGTTCAACACCTTCTGCAATTGTTTCCATTCCCGCTTTTTTTGTTACTGGTATGAGCGAAGAAATAAGGTCTGAATTGATGGTGTTCTTATCATTTATGCTGTCAATAAAAGATTTATCCAGCTTCAAAGTATTGATTGGCATACTGGAAAGATATCGCAAAGAAGAATATCCTGTGCCAAAATCGTCAAGAGAAATGCGCACGCCAAAACTTTGAATTTTCTTCAGCAGGTTTGCAGTTTCCTCAATGTTTGAGATGAAAACACTTTCCGTAATTTCAAGTTCTATTTTTTGCGGATTAACATCGTTCTGCTTTATGATGCGTTCAAGATTCGCAACAAAAAGAGGAGATTTGAGCTGCACTGGAGAAACGTTAATAGACATGATGCCGGTAAAAGAATAATTTTTCTGCCACTTCTTGAGTGTTGCAATTGCCGTCTCAAGAATCCACTCACCAAGAATTTGAATGACATTTGATTCTTCTGCAATCGGAATAAAACTGAGCGGTGCATACCAACCGTTTGGACCGTCATGCCATCTGATGAGTGCCTCAAAGCCACGCAAGTTATGTTCCCCAAGATAAAACTGCGGCTGATAGAACAATTGAAATTGATTTTTTTGTATGCCAATAAAAATCATCTTTTGAATTTTTATTCGCTTCAAAAAGTCATTGTACATATCAGCTTCGTAAAAGGCGAAATTCCCTTTGCCGTTATTTTTAACAGAGTGAAGCGCAAGGTCTGCATCGCGGAAAAGCGTAAGAGACGTTGTATCGTGATTAGGATAAATTGCAATTCCCATTGAAAGGCTTACGTTTCGCGTGCTTAACCGTACAAACAAATCTTCAGAAAGAGTGCGGAGTTTTTGTTCAGTTGCAACGTTTGTAACAAGCAAAGCAAATTCATCGCCTTCTATGCGGAATGCATGAATGTCCTGCGATTCCATGCGCATCAAAATATTTGCACACGTATTTATCACTTCATCGCCAACAGCGCGTCCTGACAAATCATTCAAGGAGCGAAGATTGTCTATGTCCATAAGAATAAGTCCGAGCAATTTTTTGTTTTGCTCTGCGTCTTGAACAGCTTGTTGTAGCATTTCGTTGAATTTCTTACTGTTTGCAAGACCAGTGTTTGTGTCGTTTGTCTCAAGAAATTCAAGGTGACTTTCTTTTATTTTTTCGGAAGTTATATTTGATATGGTAAAAATAAGGTAATCATTCATGTATTTTTGAATGACAAGGTGGAACCAAGTGTTTATTCGTGCAGAAAAATATTCATTCTGATATTCAGTGCCAGTCTTGAGCGTTTTAACACATTCGTTAAACCAATTTATTCCAGCCGGAAGTGAATGAGCTAGAGATTGATATCCATCACCCGCTTTAAGAAATTCTTTTGTTTCGTGCTTATGCTCTTTGTTGACGTATACTATTTTTATATCGTCAATAGTACCCATGTCGTTATAACAAGCCCTTCCTATAACAACAGGAACGGCAATCATGTCAAAAAGTTCTTTGTTGAGGGTAGTATCTATTGTTTTACTCTCTGTCTGTCCGTTCTGCGTCATAGTTGTCCGAAACCTTCTTGTCAGTTATCAGCTGCGAACTGTATATTATTTATTACATAAACTTTTTATAAATACAGCATTATCTTATTTTAACACGTAATTTCAATTTGTAAAGAAAATCTGAAAAAATACAAAAAAAATTTATCATCATCTTAAAATGCGTAAAAAATTTACGGTTTAATTTTTGTTTAAGAAAACGACATTCCTTGAGTAGAACAAATGAATAAAGTATACTGTGATTATGAAACACAATATGCAGATTTTACAAGAGCTTGCCGCGAAGTACGGTCCGCTCTGCGTGGGACTTGATACAGATCCTTCTTACTTGCCTTCTTCTGTTTTAAAACAGTACGACACTCCGTCGGATGCGGTGCTTGCATATAACAAAGAGATAATCAACCGCGTAAAAAGTGCTTCATCAGCATGTTGTTTTAAAGTGCAGGTTGCATATTACGAGGCAATGGGACTTGCCGGAATGAAAGTGTATGCAGAAACACTTCGTCTTGTAAAAAAAGCAGGATTCATTTGTATAAGCGATGTCAAGCGTGGCGATATTGCAAACACAGCGTCAGCATATGCAAAAGCACATTTTTGCGGGGACTTTGAAACAGACATTATCACAGTTAATCCATATATGGGATTTGATACACTCAAACCTTTTGCCGCCTACTGCGGACCGTTAGATTCTTTGGCAGAAGGCGCTGGCAAAGGAATATTTGTTTTGCTCAGAACGAGCAATCCCGGTATGACGGATATAGAACAACAGTCACTTGCTTCCGGAGGACGCGTACTTGATTGTGTTGGTGCTGAGCTTGCAAGATTATCTGCGGATTTTAAAATTCAATATGGCGTACACAATGATTCTTGGTGTTCACCTGTTGGAGCAGTTGTTGGTTGTACAGAAGAAAGTGATGCGCGCTCGCTTCGTGATGCGTATCCAGATGTTTTCTTCCTCATACCAGGATATGGCGCGCAGGGTGGAGATGCTCGTATTTGCGCAACGTTGCTCGACAAGGCAGGCGGTACGGTAAATAGTTCACGCGGCATATTGTGCGCATGGAAGAAATCACCAACGTGTGTTCAGAAAGACAAAGATGGAACGCTTACCATGGATGATTTGGGTGACGCAGCAGGATGCGCTTCCCTTGAAGCTAAAAAAGATTTACTCAATGCAAAAAACAGTAGGGAATAGGAGAAAAATGAAAAAGTTTAAAGTGAGCGTTGGAGCAAAAATACTTTTGTGTATTTTATCAGCAGCGTTTGTTGGGCTTGCAGTGTTTGTAGTCTTCCAGATTATTGGAAGACCTCTTTCAAAGGTTACGTTCTTGCTGATTGCGGCTGTCATCGTGCTGTTCCGCCTTGTGGGAATATTTCTGCAGTTTGCCTTTCGCTCATATATTGAAATAACAGAATCGTTATTTACCTATTTTGATGGAATGAAAGGAACGAAGGAAGTTTCGTTTTCAGAGATTTCTTCATATTTCGTGGATAGGTATACACTTTCTGTTACCTATACTTCACTTGGCGATGGAAGCGAAGGAAAAGCAAAGACCATTTCAATTCTGCGTGTGTACAAAGACTGGCGTGACCTGTTGCCTGTTTTTGCAGAGCATGGCATCATTTCTTTTGAAGAAAAAGTGCAGCAGCAAGATTTACATGAACTCAAATACGGCGAGTATGCAAATCTTTCTGAAGAAGAGCAGCGCAAACATCTTAAGAAAGCGGAATTAGTATCAAAAATATTTAATATTACAGCTCTTATTGCTGCAGTGTGGTATCTCTTTTTCCCGCGACCATATGATATTTCAACAGGAGTAAACGTTGCCCTGCCAATAATTGCCTTGCTGTTGCTAAAGATTTCAGATGGCTGGATTCATTTTGATGAAGAAAAAGGTTCCATTTATCCATCGGTTCTGGCGGGATTTTTAATTCCCTCCGCCGCTCTTGTTCTTGGTGCAATCAAACGTTATGACATATATCAATTTCTGCCGGCGCTTTACATTACGCTTGCTGTTTGGATTGCTTGCGTTGTGCTTTTCTTTCTGTGTCAAAAAGAATTTGAGTCATATAAAAAATCCAAATGGATACGAATATGCTGCATCTGCCTGATTATGATTTCATATGGTGGCGGAGCAGCTATAAATGTAAACTGCCAATATGATTATTCCGAACCTCAGCTTTATCAAGCAAAGATTGTTGATAAAGATGTTCATACTGGAAAAAATACAACATACTATCTTACTATTACGCCGTGGATTGATGGTGTCAAAGAGAAAAAAGACGTGTCTGTAAGCAAAGAAATGTATGAGCGCGCGCAGATGGATGAACAAGTAATTGTCGGACTGCAAAAGGGTTTGCTTAAAGCGCCGTGGTATTGGGTTGTATTTGCGTCGGAAGAATAAATAGTTTTATCATAAAACTAAAAGGAGTACATGATGGACAGAGCAGAAATAGATGCGCAAGGAAATGGCACGCTTTTTTTTGGCAAAGCAAAGGTACAGGAATGTCAGTTGCTGCAGAGCAATGTTTTTTTATTAGGAACAGTTGTCGTCCTTGAGCGTCAGACACAGCAAACACCTAAGCCCGGCCAGTTCTATTTAATGCGTTCTGCAAAAAGTGCCGTGCAGCTAGACCGACCAATCAGTGTGTATCGCGCCGAAGAAAAAATTGACAATGCTTCTGGAACAAAAATTGTACTGCTTGAATTTTTGATTCTAGAAAAAGGACGTGGCACGCAGGAGCTTTGTACACTTCAAACAGATGATGAAATAGAATTGATTGGACCGTTAGGAAATACATTTGCAGAATTTTATTCCGGCCGGCAAAAAAAGGATTCTGTTGAAACTTGTATCATTGGCGGAGGAATTGGCATTGCACCTGTTGCTTTCTTTGCGTCAACGCTTGAGCCAAAGAGTTATGATTTTTATGCAAGTTTTAAAAGCGGTTCATATGGTACGGAACGGATAAATCCTGCGCGTCTTGTGGTAACGACAGACGATGGTTCAGAAGGCATTCACGGAATGTTAAGCGTTGCGCTCGATGCACAAAAAATCCGTGATGCGGGATATAAAGAAGTGTTTGCCTGCGGTCCAACACCAATGCTTGCATATGTGCAGAAAATTTGTAAAGAAGCAGGCGTGAAATGCTTTTTAAGCATGGAAAATAGAATGGCCTGCGGAGTTGGAGCATGTCTTGGATGCACGATTAATACTACACAGGGAAATAAACGAGTTTGCAAAGACGGTCCTGTTTTTGATGCAGATAGTGTTCAGTTTGAATCACCTGCGCCAGCAGTGCATGGTTCTCTTTTTTCCACAGCAAAAACAGTTTCCAAAGAAAATGAAAATTCCGCAGAACCAAATCTTGGCGTAACAATTGCAGGCGTTCATTTTGCAAATCCGGTAATTGCTGCAAGTGGAACATTCGGATTTGGGCAGAATTATCGTGGATTTTTCGATGTAAATAAATTAGGCGGCATCTGTTCCAAGGGAATGACACTTGAACCTCGTGCAGGTAATCCCGGACAGCGGCTTGTTGAAGTGACCGGCGGCTTGGTTAATTCAATAGGACTTGAAAATCCAGGAGTGCCACATTTCATTGAGTATGAACTTCCTGAAATGCTCAAACTCAAACCGGTTAGTATTGCAAATCTTGCCGGTGGAGATTTGGAGTCGTATGTAAAAGGAGCAGAGCTGCTTGAAAAAAGCGATGTGCCGGTTATTGAGCTCAACATAAGTTGTCCTAATGTTAAGGCCGGAGGTATGGCTTTTGGACTCGAATGTACCGCGGCAAATACTGTTGTAAGTGCAGTACGTAAAGTTACAAAAAAACCGCTTATTGTAAAATTATCACCAAACGCACCTGATGTTGTGGGAGTTGCATTGGCATGTGTCAAAGCTGGTGCCGATGCGCTGAGCTTGGTAAATACCGTGCAGGCAATTTCAATCGACATTGAAAAAGCAAAACCTGTCTTTGCAAACATTCGCGCTGGATACTGTGGTCCTGCAATAAAACCGCTTGCGCTAAGAATGGTGTACGATGTTGTAGAAGCAATGAATAAACTTCCGGCGGAACAACGAGTGCCCGTCATAGGCATAGGCGGCATACAATGTTGGCAGGATGCGGTGGAATATATTATGGCAGGAGCAGCTGCTGTTGAAGTAGGAACCGCGACATTCAGCAATCCAAATGTTATGATAGAAATCATTGACGGAATATCTTTGTTTATGAAGCGCAAAGGATTTTCTACAGTTGCAGAAATGTGTGGACTTGCACAGGTAACAAAATAGATTTGTAGCAAGCGTACGTTTGCTTTTAATGACAATTGCACATAAAGTGAAAAAATGTTACGCTTGGCATATGAATATATTAGTTGCGCTTTGTGCAGTTGGTGCTGAAAAAATTCTCGGAAATGAATTAAAACAACTCGGTTTTAAACTGGAAGACAATGCTCCCGGGCGGGTAAGTTTTACAGGAAATGAAGACGCCATGTACCGTGCAAACTATTGCCTTCGTACAAGTGACCGCGTCTATATTCAAATGGCAAAATATCACGCAGATGATTTTGACGCACTTTTTGACGGCTGCTATGCAATCAACTGGCAGGACTTTTTAAAAAAAGATACGCGCGTTGTTGTTGACAAAGTTCGCACGTATAAAAGCAAACTCAACAGTGAGCACAGCGTTCAAGGCATGGTACTCAAAGCAATCTACAAAAAACTTGGTGATGTGTGGCATATGTCTTCTCTTCCAGAAACAGGTGAAGAATGTGACGTGCGCGTTTATATTGATGAAGATTTTGCATACATTCTGCTCGACACAAGCGGAGATCCGTTGCACAAAAGAGGCTACCGCACAGAAGGTGGCATTGCGCCTTTGCGGGAAACAACTGCAGCAATTCTTTTGCAGGAACTTATGTGGCGCCGTAAGACACCGCTTCATGATCCATTCTGCGGAAGCGGAACAATTGCCATAGAAGCGGCACTGTATGCATACAATGTGGCGCCCGGACTGGGGCGACATTTTGGTTACGAACATCTTTCAATTTACAATCAGCAGCGTGCGGTAGATGTCAAAAAAGAAGAAGCGTCAAAAATCAGAACCGATGTAGAAACACGTATTACCGGCAGCGACATAGACCCTGCTCAAATTGAACGTGCCAAGCTCAATGCAGAACATTCATGCGTCATGGCGGGGCGAGCGTTGCAGCTTGTTGGCAGAGATGACAAAATTCCGCGGCCAGATTTTATTGTCAGCGACTTTGCAGATTTGCATGCACCGTTCCCAGAAGGACTTATCTTGTGCAATCCACCGTATGGAGAACGTATCGGTGATGAAAAGCAAGCGGAAGAGCTTTACAAATCAATGGCATCACTGTTTGTTGATTTCCCAGGTTGGCAGATGGGTGTCATAACAAGCCATAAAAAATTCCAGGAAAGCATCGGACATTATGCAGACTTTTTAAAGACAATAAAAGCAGGAAATTTGGATACAACATTATATATTTATGATGGCAATACTAAAACAGGACGCAGTTCTGCAGAAAAAAAAGTTGCCGCAAAGAAATTTCATAGTGCAAAAAAAGAAACTGAGTAAATACAAGAGGAACATAAAATGGCAATTGTAGTAGAACACGACAAGCGCAAACATGAAATCCTTGCAAAATCACTCGACCTCTTTGCAGAAGAAGGCTATGAAGATGTTACCTTCCAAAAGATTGCAGACCGATGCGGCATAACACGCACGACGCTCTACATTTATTTTAAAAATAAACGCGAAATATTCTTGTGGAGCATTAAACAACTTACCAGCGCACTCGAAGTTGAAATTATGGAAGTGATTGAGAACAAGACGATTACTTCAAAAGAGTGCCTTCGGAAAATACTTGGAATTATTATTGACGGCTGTGAAGAAAACAATCAGCTGTTTACCGTTTTGCTTACCTATCTTATGCAACTTCAGCGCAGTGGAATGGATCCTTCAGAACATATTGCCCGCCGTGTAATACGCATGAGACATTTGATGAGCACCATAATAATTCGTGGAATCAACAAAGGTGAATTTAAAGAAGTGCCTGTAAAAGAAGTGAACGATATGCTTTATTCTCTTATTGAAAGCGCAATATTCCGCCTTTCTGTTCTAAATCAAAAAGACATTGAAAATATACGGGCGTCAATCAATCTTGCAATAGACGGAATTTGTATTGCCTAAAGAAATTATTCCGCAGAAAAATTAATTCTGTATGGACTTGGAGTGAAGTCAGAAATATCAGAACTGCTCAAGTCAGACGGGATTGTTATTTTTGCAAGAACATCTCCACTTGAATTCACTATCTCAGACTTTAAAGAAGAAGACCAGTGGTATGTCGTGTAAATAACCGTACTGTCGTTTGAACCTTTTACCACATCTTCATCCGTCTGACCAACAATGCAGGACATTGAAAGCGGCGTGTTAAGAAAATCAGTAGGAAGAACATTTCGTAATGCCATAGTATATTTGCTGTTTGCATTATCAAAGGTGAATGGGAAAAGTAATGTGCTGATTCCGTTGTTAAGACCAACCATCAAATCAAAAGTATCCGCTGAGTCTTTTGGAGAAGGCATATTAATCATTGAGCTTGTAAAAGAAAGAATATATTGAGAATCCGTGTAAAGAATATCCAATGGAGCTGTGCCGGTAATTGGCTTGGTACCAGGATTTCCATTTCCTGGATATGTTCCAGAAGCAGAAGAATATGAATAGGTGTGAGAAGTTTTATATCTAATATAATACTGATAGAATTCACCACTCGCTGTGTAGTAGTCAGTAAATTGAACAGAACCTGTATAGTTTTCCGCCGGTGTAATCTGACCGATAAGAACTGTTGTGTCAGCAACAATCGTTGCGCTGTTAGAAGCATCAGTCACCCGATAACGAAAGATGCTCATGTAAGAAGTACCGGTGACAATTGTTGGAGAAATAACATTTCCCTCAGTCGCAATAGAAATCGATGGCGCCGCGATGACCGTAGTATCATTGTTGTCAATGTCAATAAGACCACAGGCAACAGTCAGCAGTGAAAAAAATACTAATAAAGAAAAAAAAGTCTTTTTCATCTTTTTAAATATCGTCATGACTAAAGGAAAACTTTAATGTGTGATTACTGCGTAGTGTTGCTAAAAAAACGCTTTTCAGCTATTCTGAATTAATGAATATCTATGCTTCGATTGCAATTTGCTTTATTCCCCTTGCAGCAACCTTTGTTTGCTTTGCATTGCTTGTTCCCGAATTTAAAATTCGCTGGGGATTGCTTTCGTGCTTTTTAGGACTGCTTGCTGTAATTCCGATTGCCGCAATTCAATTTATTCTGGAGCGCATTCCTTTTTTTGAAGCAACATCGTTGGGCATTGTTTTACTTGAAGCGCTCATTCTCAATGGACTTGTTGAAGAAGCTATAAAGATGGGCTTGCTCGCTCTATTACCTGCAAAAAAATTTGAACTTCCCGCATTTTTTTCCTACGCATTATTGAGCGGACTTGCCGTCGGCTGCTTTGAATCGGTCATTTATTTAATTAGCGGTTACGAAAATATTGGACTTCGTATGATTACCGCTGTCATTATACACACCGCCTGTGCCGGACTTAGCGGCTTGTTCATCTACAGCATTCGCACCGAAAGGAAACACATCATGCCGTTTGTCTACGCAATACTTTTCCATGGCATCTACAATTACTTTGCAGGTTTTACTACCGCTATCCATTATTTCTCTATCGCAGTTATTCTTTTTGCCTTGATTGAATGCCGTATTTGGTATCGCAATTTGTCAGATTCTTCTATAGAATAGTACAATTTTCAATCATTTCTATTGACACACCGCCTCTTATTCATTAGTATAGTACCACAATACGACGCTGGGTAGAGCAGTTGGCAGCTCGTCGGGCTCATAACCCGGAGGCCGTTGGTTCAAGTCCAACCCCAGCTAAATTGAGAAAACTGACAGTCATTCGCTGCCAGTTTTTTTTTGATATCCTTCACTTAGTTCCTTGACAAGTGCCGATTTGAAAAGTACATTATTTCCATAAGCAGCAGAATTAATCTTGATTCGCGATTGGAGCATAAGGGTTAATTCTTCTGCTTTTTAAATTGACATTCTTCTTGGACCTTGCTATATTCTTTTTATAAAGAAGTCCGTTGAAAGACACAGTGGCTATACGGGTGGCATTGACTACCGGAGAGTCCCGTCTGAGGGCTTCTTTATTTATTATATCAGTTTAGGAATGTCTCTAGAAACGCTAGCCATTCTTTGTAGAATAATTTATAGTTTATGAATGGATTATGAGACGGCAAAAAGTGTATTTTTAAAAAAATTTGCACGACCGGCAACGCGAAGAAGCTATTCGTACGGGCTTGAAGTTTTTGAACAGTTCGCAAAGGAAGCTCATTTTGAAATAATGGATGCCACGGCTTCTGATGCCAAGAATTTCGCTGATACTGTTTCGTTTGCCAGGAGCAATTTAGATGTCCGGTTGTGCCTTACATCCTGTTCTTCATTCTTTACTTTTCTGGTTAAGCAAAAAATCGTTCAGTATAATCCATTTGAAGCTATCAAGCGAAGACCTCCAAAGCAAAACAGCAAAGAAATTCTAGTGCCTACGAAAGAGGAAGTTCAAACACTCATAAAAGAATCTACGCCTGAAATGACTGCTGTCTTTGCCTGCATGGCTTACGCGGGCCTAACACCACTCTCTCTATTCTCGCTTTCTCTGGATGAAAACAAATTTTCTACAGCAATACATGGTCATGTGTTTACGGGGATTTTTGATTCTGTCGTCATGGGATATATCAATGAAATGTTCAAATATTATGACGCTAAAGAAAATCTGACGTATTATCCACAGGCGCCTTTTATTAATCTGCCACAGGAAAAGATTGAAAACAGAGTGATTTACTGGACGCGAAAATTAAAGGCTGAGCATAAAATACAGGCCGCCTATTCTGCAACAGCCTTCCGCCATTTTTATGCGGAGCAACAGTTCAAAAAAGATAAAGACGTTGAGGAACTTTCAAAACTGCTGAACCACGCCCGCGTTTCCGTAACGATGAAATACCTCAAGGACCGTCATTTAATCTGAAATAATTCAAAAATAACAAAAATACACTAGCTATTCTGCATGAAGCATGGTATATTCCCTTTTGTACACTAAGTTTTAAGGAAAAAGGAGAATAACGTATGAAAAGAATGATTGCTATTTTATGTGCATGTGTAGTATCGATTAGTGCATTTGCACAAACATTCGAGAGCAAAAAATTTGCGTTTCAAGGTGTTGCGGCTGCATCGGTAAATAATAAGGATGCTGTCTATGAACTTACCGCGTATGAGCCTGATAAGGATTTGTTGTATTTCACTTATACCTGGACTCAGGAGACAAAACTTTTGCTGTCGAAATCCTACACGCAGTATAAATGTTTTCTGAATGTTACCAGCACCGAAGAAGACGGCGTAAAGAAGCTCGTGACTAATATTGAAAATCCCATTTATTTCAGAGTGGTGAATGCAGATGGTTCAGAAATTCAAGGAACGCCAAAAATTAGGGGCGTGTCATACACTTGGACAGAAAGCAAAACAATTCTAAATAAAAAGGAAACACTTAATGCTATAGTTCAACAAGTTGAAAAAGACTTACTCGCTGAATTAAGCAAACCTGATGAAGAGATGTTGAGGTCATTAATCACTTTCTTTTCAAACGATGTGAACCTAACGTACTTTGACACTGATACATTGGGCAAGCTTGCAAACAACTATAAGGAATTATGCAGCGTACCGGCGTTGGTGTGGAAATTGCAGACTGAAAAAAGTGAGATTTGGTATACAAAATATGCAGATGGCGTTAAAGATACAACATTTGCGAACACATTTGAAATTCAAACTATAAAAGAAAGTAATATTCCGGAATATAAATATTTAGTAGAATGCATGGTTTCATTCAGCGTCTTCCAAGGCGACAGTTTTAACCAGCTCATGGAAGGAATGAAAGGTGTGCTTGACCAATACGGTGAAAGTTATATCGGCAAAGAACTTCGTGAAAAAACATTCAAGACATACGGAGGATCTCCGTTCCGCCACGTGGTATTCATAGATCTGTACTCCAATGATGATAAATACATAGACATGAACAAAGGGACAGTGATTGAGGTGAATGGCAAGTTGCAATCCATTAACATCCCTGGCTCGTTGTTAAAAGAGATAACTTCTTTTACGGTGTTTGAAAAATAGAAGGTGCACCATGAGGGACATCATACGTCCCTCTTACGGTAATACAATAAATCCATATCTTGAAAAATCCTCTTCAAGACATGGAGGTTTTTATGAACACAAACAGCAAGTTGCATATCGTCGTCCTGACGGTTGCAATCCTTATGGTTACAGGCGTGCCGGTATTTGCACAAGATGCAAGCAAACTGACTTTGCAGACAGGAGAGACAACTGCCTACTATCCCAAAGATGTGGAAGGCATTTCTTTCCGTGACCACACACCGCTTCCCATTCTTTCATCAGTCAAACAGTATCAGGCCGGAATATGGGAAGTCTCGTTCACCGTGGCAGCCCTTTCAAACAGCACTGCGGACGGTACGTACCCTGTTGTCGTCAGCTATTATGTAAAGCCGGGCGACACCATCCAAATGAAAACAAGCCTCCCATACATCGGAGACAAACCAGTCGAACTTAAAGTGTCCGCCGTCAATTGGAACACCATCACCTTTGAGCTTCCTGCTGCAGACACAAAGGCACCAACCGCCACGGAGGATTCATTATGAAAAAACCAATTATTGCTTTAACCATTTTATTTTTGTTAGCCAGCTTCGTATATGCCGGCCCGTTCGGACTTGAAATGGGAATGACATTCGACCAAGTGAAAGAAGCATGCGGCGGCCGCGCACCACAACTGCTCAAGGATGATTATTATCAAATCATTCCGAGCAAGGCCCATCCGTCTTTTGGAACCTATATCGTGTGCATCGACAAAGATGACGGTCTCTATTTTGTTAAGGCAATCGGCTTTGATATTACTTCATATTCGTACGGCATAGAAGTGAAATCTGAATTCAACAAGGTTGAGAATTCGCTTAATAAAAATTATGGTGACGGCGAACTGATTGATGAACTTCTGCCCGGAAGTATATGGGACAATGCAACCGGATGGATGTCGGCGTTGTTTTATAACGAACGCTATCTCATATGTTCCTGGGAAAAGGCAAAATGTCCGAAGCTTCCGGAGAACATGTCAATGATTGTTCTCGCAGCAAAAGCATCGAGCTCTATTGTGGGATATATTGAACTGGAGTATTATTTCACGAACTTTGCTGCGATTGAGGCGCGACAGCAGGCGGAGGACGACAGCGCGCTGTAAGAGCTATTGTTCAAAGATTAATCTTTAATACAAATTTTCATGTAACATGTACAGCCGGATTGATTTTGTGATATACTCTATGCGAAAAGGAGCAGACTATGCCTTCCGCAATACAGGTTAAGACATTAGTAAATTCTCATTATGCAGGAGACAATGAACAGTTTAATACTGTTGCATTGCAGATTGCTGCAACTGAAGCGCGCCAGGGGCATGAACAGTTTGCTCAAGAGCTTGAACGTCTTGTCAATGTCGCACAGAAAAAAGAATCAGCAAAACGGGTTGTTTCAATAAATGAACCTCAAGGAGATTTACGCTCACTTCTGTCCCTTTCATATCCAAAAACTCGATTAGCTGACATGGTCCTTTCTGAATCACTTAAGTTAAAAATTGATCGTATTCTCCTTGAACAGCGTAATGCTGAGCGAATAGAGCATAATGGCCTTTCCCCTCGTAGAAAACTCATTCTTGTAGGACCACCAGGAACTGGAAAAACAATGACGGCTGCAGCTCTTGCTGGTGAATTGGGACTTCCTCTTTTCCAAATTCGTCTCGATGGTCTCATTTCAAAATATCTAGGAGAAACGGCTGCTAAATTACGTCTTGTATTTGAAGCTTCAGAAAATACGCTTGGTGTTTATTTCTTTGATGAGTTTGACGCAGTTGGTGCAGAACGTGGTCTTTCAAGTGATGTTGGAGAGGCGCGTCGTATTCTTAATAGTTTCCTTATGATGCTTGAAGAGAACAATAGCAACAGCCTTATTCTTGCAGCAACGAATCATCCTGAGATTCTTGATACAGCTCTTTATCGCCGATTTGATGATGTGCTTACGTACGAAATGCCTGATAAACATCATGTAGTTACAATCTTGAAAGATAAACTGAGTTTGTATGCTGATTTCAATTTTGACTCTGTTGCTGCCAATGCAGATGGCTTAAGCTATGCAGAAATTACAAAAGCTGCAGAAGAAGTAATTAAGACTGCGCTTATTGAAAATAGAAATTCAATTACTGCTGATGAAACAATTTGTGCATTAAATGAACGAAAAATTATGAAGGAGCAATTAAAAACACTGACTGTGAAGAGGTAATAGTAAATTGGTGGGAGATAAGCAACATATAATTCTTAATCCTCAAGTCTTTTCTAGGAAAGAGAAATATACTTCTCCAAGTAAAGGAAGAAGTAAAGAAATCCCATCACAACAAAGTCGATTTGAACATGGAGAACATCTTCGTTCTCAGTTGACTAAAATTACAGGACAACAAAGAGCTTATTTTGATATTCAAGAAAAATCTGGTATCATTCTTGATGAAGGTTTGACTATAGAGGTTGAAGGTTTTAAAAACATTCCTGATACCTTTAGTGAATATAAATTGGTTAATAGCGCTCGTTTGCTGAATACAAAAACGATCGATGAAAGATTATTTGCAACATTCTTTGTACCCAAAGGAAAACTTGAGCTATTCGGAAAAAAACTTGATGCTTATGAGAAAATGAAAAAACGTAATGATGGTGTTGTTGTTGATTATCAGCGATTTATTGATTCAATTCATGATATACGTGTAGCTACGATAAAATCACTTTGGACTGATGAAGAAAATCTTTTCCCTATTTCCGAATCTGACTTATTTTACTGGGAAGTCTGGGTTGATATAGAATCAGATAATCAAAAAGATAAACAGAAACAGATAAATGCGTTTAGAAATGTTGCACAGAAAAAATCTATTGATATTTCAAAAGACTGTTTTGAATTTCACGATCGTGCAGTTTTTATAGCATTGGCAACAAAAGCGCAATTAGCTGATTCCTTCAATTTGATGAATATGGTCGCTGAACTTCGCAAAGCAAAAACTCTGGCAGAAGATTTTATTTCACTATCAAAACCTGATCAGAACGATTATATAAATGATTTCATTGAAAGGTCGTCATTTGCTCCAGACAATCAAAATACTCCGTATGTTTGTATTCTTGATTCTGGCGTTACTTCAGAGCATCCCTTACTTAGACAGTCAATAAGGCCTGAAGATTGTTTTACTATAAATGATGCATGGGGAACAGGAGATAAAGTTAATCATGGAACTGGTATCGCTGGAATTGTATTATTTGGTAATCAATTATCAGATCTGTTACTGGATACGAAGCGTTCTAGTGTAGTGAGCCGATTAGAATCATCAAAGCTTATTAATGTAAGAGAAACTAAGTTAAATGAAAAACCAGAAGTGTATGCACAACATACGAGTCAGGCCATAAATAAAGCAGAAATTAAAAACCCATATCGGTTACGCCTGTTTCAGATGGCTGTTACTACAAGCGATAGCCGTGATAAAGGTAAACCTTCTTCGTGGTCAGCAGGTATGGATTCCCTTGCATTTGGTCGAGATGGTAATGAACGGAAAAATCCGAGACTGTGTGTTGTAAGTGCTGGTAATTATGATCCTATAAGTACAAATAAATCAGAATATCCAACTATTAACACACATGAAGGAATCCATGATCCAGCTCAAGCATGGAATGTTATTACAGTAGGTGCATTTACAGAGCTTGATCGACTTATTGGCGATGAAGTAAAAGGCGATGATAAACCTGTCGCAAAAAAAGGTCAACTAAGTCCTTTTTCTACAACATCGATTGACTGGGATATAGACTGGCCATATAAGCCAGATATTGTAATGGAAGGTGGAAATACTGTGGCTAGTGAAATGCCAGGCCAATACCAAGCTGCTTCTCTTTCCTTATTAACAGCATCATCAGATTTTATAAACGGAATGCCACTTACAGGGATAAATGCAACAAGTGCTGCCTCTGCATTAGCTTCTGGTTTTTGTTCTTGTATTTTCGCTAAATATCCTACTTTACGTCCTGAAACTGTTCGAGGTCTATTAATCCATTCTGCTAGTTGGACTCATGAATTAATGAAGCAGATGGGAATCACTAGGAGACCAACAAAAAAAGAATGTACAAAGCTTCTAAGGTTTTGCGGTTGGGGCGTTCCTCAAATAAATCAAGCTCTTGATTCAATAGAAAATAATTGTACCCTGATTATTGAAGATGAAATTGTACCATTCACTGCTGATGGCAAGTACTGTGATATGAAATTTTACATGCTCCCTATACCCAAAAAAATTCTGTTAGCTCATGGCAAGGAAAATGTAGAAATGCGTGTGACACTTTCTTATTTTATAGAGCCTAATCCGTCTTCTCGAGGCCGTTCAAAATATGCATATGAATCTCATGGCTTGCGATTTGAGTTGAGTGATGTTAATGAATCTTCAGAGCATTTTTGTGGCCGTATGACAGTAGCAATGCAACAAGAATTCAACGATTATCATAAACAAGAGCATGACCATTGGCTGCTTGGAATAAAAGCACGCTGTAAAGGTTCAATTCATTCCGATATATGGAATGGATCGGCTGCAGATTTAGCAACAAGCAATATTCTTGCAGTTTGGCCAACTGGTGGTTGGTGGAAGACAAGTAAAGATATGAAGAATGAAAAAGCCAAGTTTAGTTTGATTATTACAATAAAAACGAAGGCAGATATAGATTTGCTTACACCAATACAAACGCTTGTGGATGAAAAGAGTAGTATACTTGCAGGTAAAACAGAAATTAAAATATCTGAATAAAAGCAAGATTATGTGCTACAATAAATAAAATGATTTGGTGAGAAAAGTTGATTACTCCGTTCCACGCAAAATACTATGCCAATGAACTCATCCTGCAGAAAGCAGGCAGCGACGAATCAAAGCTGTCATCGTCTTTGTTTGATTCTGTATTGACGATTAATCCGCACCAGGTTGATGCGGCGCTCTTTGCTTTCAAATCACCGCTTTCCAAAGGCGTAATACTCGCTGATGAGGTTGGTCTCGGCAAAACCATAGAGGCTGGGCTTGTTATGTGCCAGCTCTGGTCTGAACGCAAACGGAAGCAGCTTGTTATCTGTCCTGCATCGCTGCGTAAACAGTGGAGCCTTGAGCTTTCTGAAAAATTCAATCTGTCTTCTGTTATTATTGAATCAAAAACGTATAATGAGCAGATAAAAAAAAGCAATCTGCAGCCGTTCGCACAGAAAGAAGCCGTAGTCATTACTTCGTATCAGTTCGCTGCAAAAATGAGTCAGCAGATTGAAGAAATCGCCTGGGATATTGTTGTTATTGATGAAGCGCATAAACTTCGCAACTCATACCGGCAGAGCAATGTACTGGGACAGGCAATAAAACAGGCGGTTGCAGGTAGAAAAAAACTGCTGCTTACTGCTACGCCGCTTCAGAATAATCTTGCTGAATTGTACGGACTTTCAAGTGTCATTGATGATCATATTTTCGGTGACATAAAAAGTTTTCGGCAGAATTATGTTACAGAAGAAAATACTGATGATTTGAAATATAGACTTTCTTTTTTCTGTAAGCGTACTCTCCGCAAAGATGTTCTTGAGTATGTAAAATATACAGAACGATTTCCTATTGTAAAGGAGTTTTCTGCTTCTGATGATGAGCAGAAACTGTATGACGGTATTTCATCTTTCCTGCAGCGGGAAAATTCGTATGCAGTGCCGTCTGCACAAAAGCAGATAACAACGCTTGTAATACGAAAAGTGCTTGCGTCTTCAACATGGGCGGTGCGACAGACGTTGCAGGCAATTCTTGACCGCCTGTTAAAGATGCGTGAAGGAATTGCGGATATTGATACCCCGATAGAAAATCTTACTGATGAAGATGAACGTGATCTGCTTGATGAAATTGAAGATGACAGTGAAAGCGATGCGGAATCAAATGATGATGAACAGGCTACTGCTGAAACAGCAGGTGATGATAAAAAAATAGATAAAGAAGAACTTGATAAAGAAATCACCGAGCTGCAGTCATTTATAAAACTGGCAGAATCTATTACCACAGATACAAAATCAATTACGCTGCTTGACGCGTTGAAAATAGGATTCGATAAAACGCAGAGCCTTGGTGGCAACCGCAAGGCGCTTATTTTCACCGAAAGCAGACGAACGCAGGAATATCTCAGACAGTTTCTTTCGGCTAACGGCTATGAAGGAAAAATTGTTTTATTCAACGGTTCAAACAGTGGAAAAGAAGCAACAACAATTTACAATGACTGGTACGAAGCAAACAAATATACCGGACGTATAAGCGGTTCTAACACTGCAGATAAGCGCAATGCACTCATTGAGTATTTCCGTGATAAAGCGGAAATAATGATTGCGACCGAGGCTGCTGCGGAAGGTGTCAATCTCCAGTTCTGTTCGCTTGTCATAAACTATGATTTGCCGTGGAATCCGCAGCGTATTGAACAGCGCATTGGCCGCTGCCACCGGTACGGACAGAAAAACGATGTTGTCGTTGTAAATTTCATTAATAACCGTAACTATGCTGATGTCCGAGTGCATGAGCTGCTTGATCAGAAATTCAGTCTCTTCCGCGGCGTATTCGGTTCAAGCGATGAAGTGCTTGGTACGGTAGAGTCCGGTGTTGATTTTGAGCAGAAGATACTTTCTATTTATCAGCATTGCCGCACTCATGATGAGATAGCCGCAGAGTTTGACCGACTGCAAAAAGAGATGGAAGATAAAATTGCCCGCACCATGAAGCAGACAAAGGAAAAACTGTTCAAGAACTTTGATGTCGATGTAAATGAAAGATTAAAAGCGAGCATTGACGAATATATAGACCGCTATACCCGTTATTTCTGGGCATTGACAGAATACGAGCTTGCAGACAGTGCATCATTCAATGATTCCGAAAAGACATTTATGCTTAACAAGAATACCGGCGATGTATGCGGCGGCCAGAAGTATGCTCTTATTCAGAAAGATAATCAGATACAGAAAGGTATTCTATACCGCCTGAGTAATCCACTGGGGCAGTATGTTATTCAGCAGGCATTGAATGAGCCGGCTGTAACCGGAAAGATTATTTTTTTATTAAATCAGAAAAGCTATAAAGTAAGCCTGGCTGAACAGCTTAAAGGGAAAACCGGCTACCTCTCGTTGGCAAAGTTTGAAATAGATTCATTTGAGAAAGAGGAACACCTGCTGTTTTGCGGTATGCTTTCTGACGGTACATTGCTGTCTCCCGAACAATGCCGGAAACTCTTTGAATGCGGCGGCAGATCAGAACAGGCGGACATACCTGCATCTGTTCAGGAAAAACTCATGAAAGAAACAGAGCAGTATGCTTCCGGTACACTTGCAAAAGCAGACGAACAGAATCTTGTCTATGTAAAACAGGAAGAAGAACAGCTTGACAAATGGTCGGAGGATATGATTCAAAGCCTTGAGAAATACCTGTCGAATGTAAAAGTCCAGATTCGCGATACAGAGCGCCTTGTGCGGCAGGCAACAACAACCGAAGAGCATTGTGAACTGCAGGAAAAGCTTCAGACATTAGAAAAACACAAGCGCCTTATGCGTTCAAAGCTGGAAGAAAACGAAGATGAAATAGAAGACCGCAGAAAAAAGCTGATTGATGATATACACAACCGGATGAAGGCAACAACAAGACTAACACCGCTTTTTACAGTAGAATGGAATGTACTTTAGGAGAATATGACAAAATGGCAGAAGAACCGCAGACAAATCAGGAAAAATTAATTGCATTGCTTAAGACAATGTTCCAGTTCGACCATGCAGACCTTGATTTCGGCATTTACCGCATCATGGCAATGAAGCATGATGAAATAGAACATTTTCTTACAAAGGAATTACCTTCTGAAATAAATACAGAACTCAACGGAATACATCTTTCTGACAAATCTCCTAAAGAAGTAATTGCAGATGTAGAAAAGCAGGCTGCCGACCTTGGAATAACCGTAGAAGGCAGCCCGAAACTGCTTGCAAAATATAAAGAAGCACAGGAAGAACTTGCCCACGGTACAGACAAGTCAAGCATAGAAAATGATATTTATAACCATCTGTATGACTTTTTCAGCCGTTATTATGATGACGGTGATTTTATTTCACAGCGACGCTATAAAGACGGTGTGTATGCTATTCCGTATGAAGGCGAAGAAGTAAAACTCTACTGGGCAAACGAAGATCAGTATTACGTAAAAACAAGCGAATACTTTAAAGATTATTCATTCAAAACACCGCAGGGTAAGGTTGTTCATTTTAAAATTGTAGAAGCAGAGACAGACAAGGACAACAATAAAAGCAGCAAAAACAGGACATTCCAGCTGTATACGGATAATCCGTTTGCAATAGAAAATGACGAACTTGTTATGCGTATTCTTTATACTGGTGATGACAAAAAGCAGAAAGACCGCAATGCAGAACTTGTTGCGTCGTTTACAAAAGCGGCAACGCCTTCATCTGAATATAAGGATTTCTACTGCATTATAGACGGAACGGCAGATACCTGTATTCTTGAAAAGCAGCTGGAAAAATATACAGCGCGCAATACATTCGATTACTTTATTCATAAAGACCTGAAAAAGTTTTTAACACGCGAGCTTGATTTTTATATTAAAAATGATGTTATTCATATTGACGATATAGAAACAGAAGATGTTGACAAGCTTAAAATGTATATTACAAAAGCAAAAGTAATACGTTCTATAGCACAGAAAATAATTGCTTTCCTTGCCCAGATAGAAGATTTCCAGAAAGCATTGTTCCTAAAAAAGAAGTTTGTAACAGAAACGAATTACTGCATGACGCTCGACCGTGTTCCCGAAGAACTGTATGAAACGATAGCTGCCAACGGTGCACAGCGAAATGAATGGGTAAAGCTGTTTGCTATAGATGAAATAAAGAATAAAAAAGGCGAACTTGAAACAAAAGCTTCATATTCCGAACCGCTGACAAAAGCATTTTTAAAAGAGAACCAGTTTCTTGTGCTTGATACAAAATTTTTTGATGAATCATTCAAAGAGAAACTTGTTGATTCAATTGATGGGTTTGATGAAAAGCTCAATGGGTTATTGATACATAGCGAGAATTTTCAGGCACTGAATTTACTTCAAAAAAAACTAAAGCAGAATATTGATTGTATATATATAGATCCACCATATAATATAAGTGGAGATGGTTTTGTTTATAAAGATAATTATAAAGATTCTTCTTGGTTATCTATGATGACAGATAGACTTATAGTAGCAAAAAAAATGATAAAACATAATGGTGTATGTTTTATTTCTATAGATGATACTGAATATTCAATATTAAAAGATTTGTGTGATAAAGTATTTGAAAAAGAAAACTTTGTTGGTAACATTGATTGGGAATCGAAAACGAAATCACAAAATACAGAAAGTGCATTTGATAAATTGCAGCCAAAGGTTGAACATATTTTGTTATATTCTGTTGATGGAAGAACTCATTTTAATTTAATCAACAGAGGTGAAAAACAGTATCCATTATCTGATGATAAAGGAGTATACAGAGAGTATCCTATAGAGGTAATGAATGCTAATGGCATTAGGGGAAGAGAAACAATGGTTTATGAAATAACAGATGGCGTTTCCACTGTTTTCCCTTCAGAGGGAAAACAGTGGCAACTTGGTAAAGACCAAGTTGCCACTTATTTAAAAGAGAATAACTTGTTTATACGAGACAATAGACCTATTATAAAAATGAGACCAAACTATGAAAGAAATGTTAATACTGATCCGTTTTGGGGGTTTTTCCCAAAAGAAATAGGCACTGCTGAAAGTGGGAAAAAAGAATTAAATCAAATACTTGATAAAAATCATGGTTTTGATACTGTTAAACCTGTAAATTTACTTGATAAAGTTATCTTTCATGGTGAATGTTCAAATTTGTCGATTGTATTGGATTACTTTGCTGGTTCGGGTACGACAGCACATGCCGTTATCAATCTTAATCGAGAAGATGGCGGGAATCGTAAGTATATTCTCTGTGAAATGGGCGAATACTTTGATACAGTAACCAAACCACGTGTGGAAAAAGTGATTTATTCAGAAGACTGGAAGGATGGCAAACCGATAACCCGCAAAGGTTCATCGCACGCATTTAAGTACATTTCTCTGGAAAGCTATGAAGACTCACTCAACAATATCGAATTTACCGGAGAATCACCAAAACTTACTGATCAGGCAAAAGAAGAATACGTTTTAAGTTATATGCTCAAGATGCAGTCTGAACAAAGCGTATGCTTGTTGAATATTGATAAACTTAAAAATCCGTTTGCCTATGAAATGAAAATAACAAAAAATCTTGAAACAAAAACGCAGACTGTTGATCTGGTAGAAACATTCAATTACCTTATCGGACTGCAGATTGAACACAGTTATGCAAAGGTATCTTTTGACGCAGCTTACACAAAAGGTGAAAAGGGTGTACTTGTTGCAAAACTGGTAAATGGTTCAACATGTACATTCAAAATGATAGAAGGCAAACAGCTTTCCGGCGATAAAGTGCTTGTCATCTGGCGCACACTTACCGGAGACGCAGAAAAAGACAATGCGGCGCTTGATGCATTCTTTGCCAAGAAGCATCTTAACCCGGCAGATTTTGAATTCAATAAGATATATGTAAACGGCGACAACAATCTGGAAAATATCCGCACCGATGAAGAGCACTGGAAAGTGATGCTTATTGAAGAAGAAATGAAAAAGCTTATGTTCGAGCAGGAGTAGAACATGGCAAAGAATAAACAGCAACCGACATTGCAATTCTATCAGCGCCTCATCCTCAATCGATTCCTTTTTAGTGAATTCGGATACGATGATTTTAACTCACTGTCAGAGACGCTTAAAAATCCTGATTTGGAAAAGATTGACAGCGAAGGTCATTCGGGCTTTTATAATCAGCTTTGTGTTCTTGTTCATAGCGACACGGTCACAAAAGATACGCTTGCCGAATGGGATCTTCATATACTTTCACATTTAAAACGGATAAATGAAAAACGCAGTATTCCGGTTTCACTGAAATATTTCCAGTATCTTTCTCTGTTGTTTACAGAATATTATCTTGACCAGTATTGTAATCACCGTATGGAACTGCTGGAAAAATTGAATGCGTTCGTTTCTGACTTTAATGCAGAATACACGGACAGCAGCATAGAGCCGTATGCAGAATCTGATTTGAATAAAATTGCCTTCTGGAACGCAACCGGTAGTGGCAAAACGCTGCTTATGCATATTAACTACCTTCAGTACATCTATTATTCTAAAGGCAGACTTGAGGAGGGCGCAAGTTATATTTTACTCACACCAAAAGAAGGACTTTCCGCACAGCATCTCGATGATTTTACAGTTTCAAATATTCCCGCAGCAATCTACGACAAGAATGCAAGCCGCTGGCTTTCTGATGAAAAAGAAATACAAATTCTTGAAAATACAAAACTAGCAGAAAAAGATGGCGACAAAACAGTTGCCGCTGCACGGTTTGGTTCACACAATATTGTTTTCGTTGATGAAGGTCATCGCGGTGCATCAGGTGATACGTGGTACAAATACCGCAATCAACTTTGTGCAGACGGTTTTACATTTGAATATTCCGCCACATTCGGTCAGGCAGTCACCGCTTCCGGCGACAATGAGCTTGTACAGGAATATGCAAAATGCATTTTGTTCGACTATTCATATAAATATTTTTACCGTGACGGCTACGGTAAAGAATACAACATCATCAATTTAAAAGATGATGCCGGTAAAAAACAGCAGCTTTATCTTACTGCATGTCTGCTTTCATTCTACCAGCAGAAAAAGGTATATCTGGAACATAAAACGCAGTTTGCACCGTTCAATATAGAAAATCCGCTTTTTACGTTCCTCGGTCATACGGTAATTGGGAAAGCGAACTCTATGGATGATAAACAGAGTCTTTCGGATATTATAGAAATACTTTTATTCATTAAGAAATTTGTTTCTGAAAGCAAAGAAACAATACATAATATTGATGTATTGCTTACCGGCTCTTCCGGATTTGTTGATGCACTTAACCGTGATATTTTTGCCAACAGATATTCTCAGGTTACCGGTGATGCAGGCGCTGTTTATAAAGACGTGCTGAGCAAAGTGTTTAACTGTGAAACAGCCGGGACGGAACTTCACGTAGGTGATTTGCGCGGTATTCAGGGTGAAATAACACTGTGGCTTGGCGACAATAAAGACAAACCATTCGGACTCATAAATGTAGGTGATGACGGAGCGCTGCTGAAACTTTGTGAACAGCAGGGCTTTGACCGGCAGACAGATACATTCGGCAAGTCAATCTTCCAGACAATTACCGATTCAAAATCGCCGGTCAACATTTTGATTGGCTCGAAAAAGTTCAGCGAGGGCTGGAACTGCTGGCGTGTTTCTACTATGGGCCTTATGAATATCGGCAAGTCAGAGGGCAGTGAAATTATTCAGCTGTTCGGACGAGGTGTCCGCCTTAAGGGATACAACATGTCACTGAAACGCAGCCGTGAGTATCAGAAAGATGACCGCTCAGTGAAAATCCCGTCGGAAATAGTGATTGATGAAACGCTTAATGTATTCGGTGTCCATGCAGATTATATGAATACGTTTAAGCAGTATCTAGAACAGGAAGGTGTTCCTACAAACGAACAAGTGCTTGTAATCAATCTTCCGGTAATTAGGAATGAAGCATATAAAACCAGTAGAAAGAAACTGTATACACTGCGTCTGCCTGAAGGCATCAACTACAAGAAGGATGCGCCTAAGCCATCGTTAAAATATACAGAAGGACTTTCCACAATTTATCTTGACTGTTATTCAAAAGTACAGTTTGAATCATCAAAATCAATTGGTGAAGAAGTATCAAAAGAAACAGGATATCTTTCTGAATCAGCATTAAGCATTCTTGATTATGATGAACTGTATTTTGCGCTGCTGAATTATAAGAACGAAACAGCACGCTTTAATATGAACATAGCCAAGAATGATATAAGAGAATTGCTTCATAATACCGCATGGTATGAATTGCTCATTCCTTCTAAAGATCTTGAAGTAAAAGCAATGAGCGACAAAGACCGCTTTATGAACATAGCGCTGACATTGCTCAAGAAATACTTTGACCAGCTGTACTACAGCAAAAAGAAAGAATGGGAAACTCCGTATATGAATCTGTCACCACTTGAAGATACGGATGATAACTTTGTCGGTGAATATACCGTAAATATTTCTCAGCCGGACGATAACCCTGATGCCGTACAGTTTATAGAGACCCTAAAAGAAAAAATAGAAGAGGCGAAAGTAAAAAAACAGCTGCTTGATTTATCAGGATTAAGGAAAAGTGGACTTGAAGCAGCCTTGCTTGATTCAAGTCTTTATAATCCGCTTTTATATGTGGCAAATAATACCATTGCAATTACTGTTTCACCGGTTGCACTTGTAAAGAGTGAATTTGATTTCATCAATTCGCTTAAGAGTTATTGTCTGAGCGATGAAGGTAAAAAGAATCTCAAAGATAAAGAGCTGTACATTATCCGCAATAAAAGCAAAAAAGGCATCGGCTTCTTTGAAAACGCAGGCTTCTATCCGGACTTTATTTTATGGCTCATCGACGATACAAACGAACATATGATATTTGTAGACCCGCACGGTATGAGTAGAGAAAATATCACTGACCCGAAAGTACAGTTGTATAAGACAATTAAAACACTTCAGCCGCAGCTGTCAGATAAAAGCGTTATTCTTGATTCATTCATCGTTTCACCGACGAAACATAATGACCTTGTGTTAAACAATATTTCTGTAAAGGATTGGAATGACAATCACGTGTACTTTATGGAAGAAGGAAACTACACGGAAAAGATATTCGGTGAAGTGAATAAGGATGTAGAATATAGGATTGTACATTAGTTAGGGATTGATATAGTAAAATGAAAAAGAAAATAGAAATCAATATACAACCTGTACCTCCTTTGCCATCAGAAGTAATAGAGGCAAAGAAAAATCATACATTGGTTTTATTCATTGGAGCTGGTGTTTCGAGAATAGATGGTTGTGAATCATGGGATTCGTTAAGCCACCGATTACTCGATAAATGTTATTCGCAAGAAATAATTAATTACAAAGAATATAAACGTTTGGAATTGTATGGTGCTAAAGAATTACTAACTATTGTTAAAGGACTTTTGGAAAACGCCGGGAAAAAGAATACCTTTTATTCAGAATTTAAAAGAAGTTTGTCAGGAAAGGATAAAAAAAAGGCTAAAACACTTTCAAGTGAATATTTCTTATTCTATGTAGTGCCAATGTTGACATTTGGTTTTGATTCATTATACATGAAATATTTTATGGAAAGTTCAAATTATTGGAAGCAATTAAAAAATGGCACAACAGCAACTGCTCAACCAAATTGCAATGGCAAAACGCTAGCGAAAATGCTACATTCTCTTCCTCCTTTATTAGAACAAGTAGAAACCGTCCGTCTAACACAAGAACTTCTTGCCCGTTGTGATGTTCTTCAAAAGCAAGAACTAAAGCGCGAACGGCTTACCAAGAGTCTTGTACAATCAGTTTTAAGAAAAGCTTTTGAAGGATAAGTAATGAAAGGAATTGTTCAAAAACTTCTTGAACTTCCAGAAATGGAGGATTTATCATTTTTCTATACCGTTACATCAATTTCTTTCGCGGCTGTAACACTTTTTATCTCTTTATCTATAATTCCATTTCAAAAACTTAGCGAAAGCATATCTGGGAATCTTTATAAAATAATTATAAAGGACAAGAAATTTAGAATCCCAATAATAATTTCTGTTCTGGCAAGTTTAGCTCAAGTTATATGTTTGTTCTTTGTTCAAGAAAATTTACTTTGGAAAATAATATACACTTTTCTTCTCGTTATTGTTTTTACAGTTTTGCTTCTTTATTCATATTGGACAAAAACGGAGCTTGATATTTCAACAAGTGTTTTTCCTGCAATAGAAAAGGATCTTATTAAAACAAACAAACTGCTCGCAAAAACTGAAAAGAAATTAAACAAAAATTCTTTGTGTCGTATAAATGCGTTACGGGAGCAAATGATTGATGTCTTTTTGTTACAAGAGAATCTTGATTCATATAAAAAAGGACCAGTATATAAAGATTCTCAAACAATTTATACGTATAAAATAAACAGTGTTTACGAATTGATTTTGAAAGATATGAATAAAATCCAATATTCCTCATACGAGTCTTCTGTAAAAGGTCTTGAAGAGTGTATATTTAAATATTTTGATTTTCTTGATGGTCATTTTATTTCTTCAGATAATTTTTTCTTTGATTTCATGGAGCATTCAAAAATAATACTTGAAGCTACTTTAAGAAAGGATTCTACATTTTACTATGTTTTCTATATGGGACTTTTAAAGAACGTATTGAAAAAAATAATGTCGATAAATATTCCAAAGGTTATTTATTTTGATCAGTATATTAATTTCTACTTTGGATTATTAGCAAAAAGGGATATTAAAGATTGTTACGGTAATATCGAAGGATTATTTATAATTCTTTCGGATGAACACATTTCAAGAGAGAATATTAGAAATATTGGAGAAAAACTGAAAGCTTTAGTAACTGTTGTTTATAACTTGGGGAAACCGCATCAAAAATCTTTAATTAACTATCTTGTAAACACATTCTGTTTTGACTTATTTAAGAACCCTCAACTTCTTTACGAACGGGAACTAATGGATATTGCTTTTGATTTACAAAATGCCATAGATGCAAATAATTTGCTGACTCCCACACTCGAATTTGATGATTATACAACAAATATCAATGTAAAAAATCCTGAAAATGATAGAACTTTAGCAACTGTAGCTATTTCTTTTTTATTGTCACAACCAGATTCTGAAACTGATGAAAATAAAAATATTTATAGAATCAGTATTCTAAAAGAAATAATAACTACGCTTGTGGTACGATATGAAAAAGGAGGAATACATACTGAGGGAATAACAGAACAGCTTTTTGTTATTTTTTTCAATATTGTGGTAATACTTGATAAAAAACTTTTTAAACTTATGTATCACACTGAATGGACTTATAATTTTACTGATAGAGAGAAATCTGGTTATCTTGAATGTTTGTTGGAAATATTAAAAGTAAACCAATTTTTAACTCATGTAACTGATTTGCAATGCCCAAAATCTTATTCGGAATTAAAACTACTAGCTTATTTACTAAAAGATAAAAGTGTATTTAACAAAACTTTGCTTGAAGTAATAGATACCAACAGAAAACTTTTCTTCAACATCACAATAAATAAATCTACTTTTGGAGATTCGTTAAAGAAAATAATTTATCAGTATATGGCAGACATAGTAAGTAAAAATGTTAGGAATTATTTTTCCCGTAAATTTGAAAAAATCCAGAAAAAAGAAGAAGAGATAAAATCGACACTACCTTTTGTTATTCATGATTTTGATAGAAATAATACGTATTTAACAGTGCTGAATCTTCCTATTTCACAACAAAAAGAGATTTCGGATTTGATTAATAAAGAACTATTTGAGAAGGATAAATAATGAAAAACAGAGAATTAATAATAGCAGCTTTAAACAAAAAGCAAATTCTAACACAAATTCAACTCTCAGAAGAGATTTATGGTGATAAAAAGCACGGTCCAAATATTTATGGAGCTCTTACAAGTCTCGTATCAGATGCAGTTATAAGCAAATCTGGCCAACAACCAGCATATTATTCTCTAACCGGTAAAGAAATTCCAAAAGGTGAGAAAAAGAGTTCTAGAAAAAAACAATTAAGAGATGTATCCAACGATATAATTTCTAACGAAACATTAGACCAGACTGAAGAACAAGTAATGAATACTGAAAGTTATGGAAGTGAAAATAATTTAATTACCCGGTGTTTAAAACGTTTTCCAGATAATACGGAGCCAGAAATTGTTGCAATGAAAATTGGACTTATTGATATTACGAATTCAACACATTTGTCTCAACATAAAAGTCTTATTAGTATGAATGAGTTCGCTGAGTATATTGTACATATTTACCATATCGATGAAAGAATCAAAGCTGGTGATTCGGAAGTTGTAAACGAAATTGCAAAAAGTAATGGGAAAATAAATCTTTTTTCATTTGCTACAAAATATTGCTGCTATCATAATCGGAATCTGTATGAAAGAGATGATTATTCCATTATGGATAACGTCGTAAAGGATTATCTCCCTCTGTATTTTCCAGAAATAATGAAAACACAGTTTCAAAAGTGGCAAAAAAAATATCAATACAATGAATTCAATACTTTTATTACAAAAAAACTTGATGAATTGGAGATTACTACAGAGTTTAGAAAAAGGAAATTTGACCATTTTGTTTGGTTTAAGAATCGTAAGAATGATGATTAATGTAACTTTTCCCTAAAAAGTAATGACTCCGCTGTTTATAACATTTACAATTCAGGAAAACAGCGAAGGACGGAATGTGTCAATAAAGTTGTCACCATTTTTCTAAAAAAATTTATGCAACTGTTTCTCTGTCCGGATTCAAGACCTCTGCTGCACGAACTATATACTGCTTTGCCATCCTGCCGCACCAGCGCTCCGGATGAGCGAACCTTGCTTCATTAATAATTCTGTTTCTTTCCGTAAAGATGGAAATATACTGGCCGCTTCTTTTCTGTGCAGGGGTCACATACTGAAGGCCCGAATGCATGTGACTGTTATTGTACCAGTCGATGAAGTCTGCGAACCATCCGTTATGAATCAGAATAGATGTCATACCCTATTAAAACAGAAGATGACAAATGGGATATTCATTAAAGCACAAAATGCTGACCTTGCAGAAGGTTCTGCCGCCTGAGAACAAGCCGGTAAACGAAGTCAGCAGAGAAACAGGAATCAGTGTCCAAACCATTTACAATTGGATAAAAATGGCAAAAGAGTAAGCTAGCGAAGTCTGCGGCGTACACTTGGACCAGGTGTTCCAGAACCGACAATTCCAAAGGAGCCCTCTGTGACAATATAGATGTCGCCTAAAAAGGAGGCATTTATATGAAATATTCAACAAGCTTCAGGAACGGAATTCTGAAGAAAGTGCTGCCGCCGGAGAACCGGAGCGTTTACGCAGTGGCAAAGGAAGCAGGAATATCTGCAATCACAATCAGCAGCTGGCTGGCGAAGCTCAAAGATGGTAAACTCAAGCTGGAACAGGACGAAGAGAACCCCTCCTCGATGAGAAACACGAGGGAGAAGCTCGACCTTCTGCTTGAATACCAGAACGTGCCGGAAGAAAAGAAAGGCGAATGGCTCAGGCAGAAAGGACTGCATACCGAGCACCTTACGCTGTTCCGGCAGGAGCTGAATTCAATCATGTCAGAAAAGGCTGACGAAAAGGACAGGAAGATAAAGGAGCTTGAAAGACAGCTCAAGGAAACGAAGCGGGAGCTCGACCGCAAGAACGATGCGCTGGCTGAAATGGCCGCCATCTACACGTTAAAAAAAAAGCTCGACTTGAACCATGGGATTACGGACGCGGACGAATGATGACTGCGGAGGACAAACGCACGATCCTTGACTTCATCAGCTTCTACGTTGTCCTCGGAATCGTCAGAATGAAGACGCTCTGCAGCTACATCGGAGTGTCACAGCGGACGATCGAGCGCTGGCAGAAGGACGGAGTTGAAGACCGGCGCAGAGGCTCTTCAAGGAAAGTCCCCAGAAAACTCACGGAAGAGGAAAACGAACGGATCTACAATATTCTCTGCAGCGGGGAATACAAGGACATGAATGCTCATGAAGTGTTCAATTCATTGCTTGACAAAGGGATATACCTTGCAAGCGACCGCACGTTCTACAGGATTCTGAAAAGGAACAATGCGCTTTCGCACCGGAGTGAAAGCAAAGGCGGAACGTCGAAGCACAAGCCGGACGAACTGGCTGCGACCGCGAAGAACCAGGTGTGGATGTGGGACATAACATGGATCAAAACCGACGTGCGCGGGATCTACTACTACGCATACGTGATCGAAGATCTGTTCGACCGGTCGATTGTCGGATGGATGATTTTTGAAAACGAATCCGACGTTCATGCGAAGGAGCTCTTCGAGGCTGCATGTCTGAAAGAGAAAGCTCATCCGAAGTTTGTTCATTCCGACAACGGGGAGCCGATGAAGGGAATCACCCTCGTCGCCTTTTATTACCAGCTCGGAATCATACCGAGCTTTTCCCGTCCGCGTGTCAGCGACGACAATCCGTATATCGAGTCATTCTTCAAGAGCGTAAAGTATATATGCGGTTATCCTTCATGCTTCCGGACAATCGACGGCGCCCGCAGATGGTTTGCGGATTTCATCGACTGGTACAATAACAGTCACATGCATTCGGGCCTTCAGTATGTGACCCCTGCACAGAAAAGAAGCGGCCAGTATATTTCCATCTTTACGGAAAGAAACAGAATTATTAATGAAGCAAGGTTCGCTCATCCGGAGCGCTGGTGCGGCAGGATGGCAAAGCAGTATATAGTTCGTGCAGCAGAGGTTTTGAATCCGGACAAAGAAACAGTTGCATAAATTTTTTTAGAAAATAGCGACAACTTTATTGACACATTCCGGTGGTAAGTGAGTTTGGGAGATTTTCTAAGGGAGTTTTGGTTATCCGTAAAGGGAGTTTTTCATCGCAAAGAAAAACTTCCCGGCACGATGAACGATTGCGTCCATACCTGTTCGCAATTTCAGTTCAAAAAAAGCCTGAAAATAACTCATGCTGCCGCAAATCTTCTCATACAGCGCATCAGTCCAATTTACAGTATATTCGGATTCTAGCTTTCTTGTCCTGAACTCATCAATCATTTCAAGCGTCGGATATTTTGCTGTAATAAAATCCAGTAGTTTATCCTCAAAAAATGATGTATAATTCTTCTTGGCCATCGTTCTTCCCCTTTGTGGTTATGGTTATCAACATTGTGGAATTTTCAATGGCGTTTTTCAACTGCCAAATTGCGAACTTTATTGTACACTATCCACCGCAAATATAAATGAATTAATAATGAAAAAAAATAAAGTTATAAACAACACTTTTTCATCTTTCTACTACGATGCGCCCGACAGGGCGTCCCATAACGTTGTTTTGTGCTGCACAAATGCCGCTCTGAGGCACTCGAAGGGCGGTTCCTCAGAGCCGTTTTTGTCCGCACGAAAACTGAGTTACGTGCTCCCGATTTCTCCGAAGCAATCAGCTTTCTTAACTTTTCTATTCATTTTTGCTAAAAAAAGGACAAAAGCCACTTTTATTACTGGTTACTAAGTTTTCTATTTTATTTGCTTTTACTCCAAGTTCTTCTGGTGTTGATGTATCAAACATAAATATTTGCAGATTTCCTTCACCTATATCATTTTGTGCATTTCGAATTATCTCTCCAATTGCTTTTTTATTTTTTGGATCAAATGCTTTTGATATATGATCAATTACAAGAATAGGAATTATTGGATATTTAACTGTTGATAATAGTTTTTGCAAAAATGCAAAATATCCACAAACTTGAATTAAAGTATGTCTAGCCATGCTTCCAGTAATATAGACATTATTTGTAGTCTCATCAGTTTCATCTGTGTTTTGGATGAATGATTGAAGTATATTACCTTTTTTAAAGTAATTAATCTTAAATCCAGGTTTTGAAAAGTCATTTTCAATAAAATCTGAAGATTCTTTACCTTTTGAGTAAAGAAATGTCACATAATTTGAAAACAATTCTATTTCGTTTGTATCATCTGAATTTTGTAAACTTTTTATTTCCTTTTTTAATTCTTTAATTGTATTTTGTAACGCTGTGATTTTGTCTTCGTCAAATCCTTCTAAATCTGTATTTAGACAATCTTCAACTATTGCTAATGCTTTTTCTTTAGCCTCTAGTGAATAGAGTGTAAATCTTGAATCGTTATTATTGATTTGTTGTTTTATTTCTAATAGTTGTTTTTCAAATTTTGTAACGGTTTTATCATTTGTGATGTATGTACTAAAACTTATTCCGTCATCAATTTCTGATATTAACTGATTAATTGGTTGGACAAGATAATCTAAATTAGGGAAATTTTTAATGAGTCTATTAAGATTTATTAATAAGTCTTCACGAATTTCATTAGATGATTTCATTGAGGAAAAGTCTTGCTTTTCATTATAGAAGACCTTTATCTGTTCTGAAATAGTATTATATTTCACTTCGAGTTCAGAAACAGTGTTGTCTTTCTTAGATATAGATGATGGTCGTTCGTTTTGCATAAGTTTAATATTTTCAAGAGTTTCTTGAATTTTTTTCTTATTATTACCTGTAAAAACAATATTTGCATCTAAAATATTCAGATTATGATTTACTTTGTTAAGAATAAAGTTAAATCTTGTTTTTGCTGATTCAAGTCCAGAGAGTTCTTTAAGTAAATTTTGTAACTCTTTCTCTTTTTGTTTAATCTCAGGTAGATTTTTATTAAATATAAAGTTAAGAATAAAATTTAGTTTTGTTGCATATTCTATATCTGTACATTTCGTAAGAAAATCTTGTACTTTTCCTTGGCTAGTTTCGTCAAGAAAATTAAACATAGTAAATGTACGGTAAGAAATATTTTCATCAGAAAACTCTCTTAAATCCTTTAATAATTGCTCATCGATAGTAAATATTTTATTTAGTCTTATTGTATATTGGATTAATGTTAGAGAATCTGTCTCATCTATTTTCTCATCTCCATTACAAAGATAGTTAGCATCTGGCTGCTTTGTTCTTCTAAGAATCCACTCAGAATTATTATAAACAATCGTCATTTCTGCATAGTCAAGATTTTGATATATTGGATCAGTAGATATATCAGAATGACGGCCAAACATATAATCGATAAACTCAAAGAATTTTGTTTTTCCTGTGCTATTGCTGCCTATGAAATAATTAATTCCAGAATCAAAATTATATGTATAAGTTTTCCCTTCTGTACTGACCATATTTAAATATGTAATTTTAAACATTATACAAAACCTCACGTATGAATTGCTTTTCTGAAATCTTTTTACTTTTTTCAATGACTTGTTCTGCGAATGCACTCTCATTAAAGATATTGCTATCAATATCTAATTTATCAGTTTTTTCTAGAAGACCGTTTGATGTTTTTCTTATTAACCCATTACAAACAAGTATGTCTATGGCTTTAATTATGAATTCAAGGCTATTTGCAAAACCTTGGAAATCTCCTGATAATAATGATAAATATCGATTAACAGCATCAATTTTTACATGTGGAAAATAGCTTTTTGCAAGGGCATTTTCTTTTTTCAATAAATAGGAAAAAACTGTAGTTTTAAAAACTGATAAGCTAACGTGTTTTTTCAGAAGAGAAGAAATAATATTACAATATATACTGATTTGAAAAGCTTCAAGTTCTTTAGTTATTTCCATCTTCATTCTTCCAAGAAATTTGTTGATTTTGAATATCATTTCGTGTCAAGTAGATACATGCACCTTTTTTTATGTTTGTATTTTGTGCATATGAATTTTCTTTTTCTTTAGTACCTTTTAATCTTTTGTAAGGAGTGTCTTGTTTGTTTTGTTGTAAGTCAAATTTTACTTCGTTGAAATTATCATAGGTAAGTTGTTCTATATCATTCACAATATTGGAATTACACATTTCAAGGTAATTAAGTCTTGTCTTTTGATAGTAATGTTCATCCATAAGATTTTGCCTAATTAAATTATCATTTAAATTACAAAATTTTAGTTGCTTGTATTCTCTAGAATCTATTATTTCTTTCGAGAAACATTGAATCTTATTATTTCTTACAAAATCAGAATAAGATTCTACAGGTGTGTCAACTGAAATATTTTGAATAATTTGATTAATTGTCCGATAAAATGTTTCATAGTCTAAACTGTAACTTTGGTTTTGTTCTATTCTATTTAATATTTGGTTTTGAATGTCAGAGATAAATGAATTGAGACGTAAATTATAAACTGCCTCATTTGAAGGCTTCATAAAAAGAGAAGCGTAAGTGTTTTCAATTTCTGTCTTTGCATTAAAAATCTGAAGTTCATATTTTTGTTTTATATCATTACATTTCTTGATAAACTCATTTTCAGATTGTAATAAAATTTGTTTTGCTTTATATTCGTGTGAATTCTTTTTTTTCTTTGAGGCTTTTATAGTTCCAACAAAATCATTAATATCGATAGTTTTAATAAAATCATAGTCAGGTTTTATTGAAGTGTATAAAATATATTTACTTACATGATAAATAGAATTCTCCAATAAAACCCAATTCAAAAAAACACTAAATGCTATCGCCTTTGTCATTTTTGTATTCTTTACTTGTACAGCAATAGTGTCAGTAAGAATATTTGCATTTATGTCATCAAAATTTGCGGTAACTGTTGCATCATCTAATGTTTCAAAACCGATTTCTGTGTTTTGCTTAATTGAGGCTGCTAAAAAAATGAAAACTTTAATTTGATACGAGAATCCGGCCAAGCTGTTTATTCCGCTTTTATCTTGAACGTAATCCAATAAAGTTTTAACCTCCGACTTTTTGGCTATCTGTTGACAAATTATAGCGCACAGCGCTACAATTTGTCAACATGATTATAATTAACAATCATTCTTTAGCCGGTTTTACATTTATAGACTTATTTGCCGGTCTTGGCGGATTCCGTTTAGCACTTGAATCTCTTGGTGCTAAATGTGTTTATTCAAATGAATGGGATGTTTACGCCCAACAGGTGTACAAAGAAAACTTTGGAAACACCCCTGAAGGTGATATTACTAAAGTCGATGAAAAAACTATTCCTGATCATGATATTTGCTGCGCGGGATTCCCTTGTCAGGCTTTTTCTATTAGCGGAAAGCAAAGAGGATTTGAAGATAGTCGAGGAACTTTGTTTTTTGATGTAGCAAGAATTGTAAAAGAAAAACGACCTAAAATAGTATTCATGGAAAATGTAAAAAATTTTGCCACACATGATAATGGTCATACTCTTGAAGTGGTAAAAGCTACTATGGAACAGTTGGGATATGAATTCCACCAAAGAGTTCTAAACGCTTTGGATTACGGAATCCCTCAAAAACGTGAAAGAATCTATATGGTATGTTTCAGAAAAGATTTAGGGGAAATTGATTTTAACTATCCAAAACCAATCAAACTTACTCGCCATGTTGAAGATTTTTTACTAGAAGACGAAAGTCTTACCCAGAAACTTTATGTCAATCGTCCCGATACTTTTTACAATAGTGTAAAAGATGATACTTACAGTAATAAAAGTATTAGGCTTGGAATTGTAAATAAAGGCGGTCAAGGCGAAAGAATTTACAGTACAAAAGGCATTGCAATTACTTTTTCTGCTTATGGTGGAGGTGTTTTTGCTAAAACTGGTGGCTATCTTGTAAATGGAAAACCCAGAAAGTTGCATCCTCGTGAATGCGCAAGATTAATGGGATATCCGGATTCTTATATAATGGCAAAAAATACAAACCAAGCGTATAAGCAATTTGGTAATTCTGTCGTAGTTGATGTTTTGCAATATATTGCTATTGAAATAGGAAAAACGGTGCAGTCTTTAAATGATAAATGAAATTGATTTTTTGAATTGGCTTGCCAAACAGGATGTTTCTAAGAAGATGCAATCAGATTATCGTTCTCGCATAATAAGATTTGAAAGGGCAACTGAATTAAGTATTGATGAAGAGTTTCAGAAAGATAAAGGTTCTTTCGTTCTGTCTTTATTTGATAATAAAGGTGAAAACGAAAGAATGAAAAAAATAAATCCTTCTGATTTACCAATCGGGAAATATACTCTTGCTACAATAAAACTTGCTTTACGAAAGTATTTTGATTTCCGATTGGCAACAGATTAGCAATGGATACTTTTCTCAAAATCTCTTAAATCTTGCGGATTTTGTTTTGCGTTTGGTTTAAGTGTTATTGAAAAAATTACATTCGCATTATTTGTGTTTGAAAGTTTTCTGATTTCGTATGTTCCGGCAGATTTTTCGCTAAGCATAAAATCGTAGTTACCAATTGTAAAGCGTTCATCATTAAGACCGAAAACAGACTTTAAGATTAACTTGTCGCCAACAAATTCCAATGCTTTTATAGTAATTCCTTTCTTTTTCAAAATAACATCAATGGAGTCAAAGTCACTTTTTGCTGCAGCTCTGGATCCGCTTTTCTTGATTCTGTATTTTCCTGAAACATTAAAATATGAATCCAATTTTTCAGTTGGGAAAATTATGAAGGAACTTGTGTCTTGAGTTATAGTGTCTTGAGTTATAAAGAAACGAGCCCCTTTTTCTTTGTATTCATTCTTAATCCAATTGAACATAATCGATTGGTCCATATCAATGTCTGTACCAGCGGTTGAAGGTTTGAATGAATCAAAATTTGCGTTCATTGCTGCCATAATTTTATCTGTAAAAGCGTTATCTTTTGAATCATTGTTTTTTGAAAATTCAAATTTTCTTATTTTTGAGTTTGGAAACAAAACAAATTGTCCGCATTGAGATTGTACAGATTTTATTTCAATGTAAAACTTCCCATACTGTTCTGACAAAACTCCAATGTCCGACTTTGTAGAATCCGATTCGCCTTCTTTTGTAAAACGCTGTTTAGGGTATTTCTTTACCAGATAATTGAAGCATTGCTCTTCATTTTCTTGCCAATTAGCCATATTCACACTCCTTTGAAAAACTCTACAATAGAATTTCCTAAATAATTTATAACGTTTACCGTCATTGCGTTACCTGCTTGCATAAGTAAATGTCTGTCAGAAACTTTATCTTTAACTTTGTCTGTGTAATCTTTTGGGAAACCTTGAACCATTAAGGCTTCGTAACCGGTTAATTGGTATAGTTCATGATCTTTGACATATAAAATGCCGTCTCTTTGAGCACGAAGTGTCGGAACTCGTCCTGTGTAAATTCTTAAGTCGCTCATTCTGGTGTCAATTATTTTCCCTTCCATTTTTAATATGTCGTTAACCGAATATTTCCCTTGGTTAGTAGGATTTTTTAAGTAATAAGTAAAACTGTTTAGATTTTCTGGTGTAATTTTCATATCTTTGCATAAGACAGTATCAAGATTGCTCATTGGAACTGACTTAGGCCAAAAATACGATTTTGGTTCCTTTAGTAACCCGTGTTTAATCCCAATAAAATAAACACGCTGTCGCATTTGCGGAACTCCGTAATCAGAACTGATTAAAACTCTATAAAAAACATTGTAGTCTTGTTCCTTTAAAAGATTTACAATTGTTTCAATTGTTTTTCCATTATCATGAGTAATAAGACCTTTTACATTTTCCAATATAAACGCTTTGGGTTGTTTTTCTTTTATAAAGCGAGCAAGGTGAAATATTATTTGCCCTCTGATGTCGTTAAAACCCTCCTGCCGTCCTATGACAGAAAAAGATTGACATGGGAAACCTGCGATAAGAACATCAAAATCAGGTAAATCTTCTGATTTGATTTTTCGCAAGTTACCGTAGTTTTTTTCTCCTTCTGTATTGTGCAAAAGTCTGTAGGTTGTTTCCGCTAAACGACTTGTATCGGAAAATCCAACGCATTTTAACCCGGACTGTTCAAGTCCGAGTCTACCAGCTCCAATGCCGGAGCAGAAGTCAAAAAATGTTTTTATTTCCATGAATTATGAGATTAAATCGTTAAGTGTTATTTCAAACACTTTTGCGATTTTTAAAAGAATTAAAAACGATGGATTTCTCTTTCCACGTTCCAAACCTGATACATACGTTCTATCCAAATGTGAAAGAGTAGCAAAATCTTCTTGTGACAAATCTCTTTCGTTTCTTAATTCTTTTAATCTTTTCCCTAATTCAATAAGAGTTACCTCATCGTTTTTATCCATAATTTAAAATATAATTAACTGTAGACGATAAGAACACGGACGATGGTCTACAAAAAATTAAAAAATCGGCTTTTTTTACTAAAATAGACTATAATTGTATCGGAAATGGACAATATTACCCCCGAAAAACGTCATTTTGTAATGTCTCAAGTTAAAAGCACTGATACTCGGCCAGAAGAAGAAATAAGATCCGCTCTTCACAAGCTAGGGTTTAGGTTCAGAAAAAACGACAAACGTTACCCAGGAAAACCTGATATAGTTTTTCCAAAGTATTTTGCGGTTATTTTTGTAAACGGCTGTTTTTGGCATGGACATAAAAATTGTAAGAAATTAAGAATTCCTAAAACAAATACCGAATATTGGACAAGTAAAATCGAGAAAAACAAAGAAAGGGATTTACAGGAATATAAAAAACTACAGTCAGAAGGATGGCGTATAGGCATTGTTTGGGAATGCTCAATTACTGGAAAAAAGAGGTCGTTAAAGATACATAATGTTGCAGAATCCATTGCTTTGTGGTTAGAAGAAGGATTTGACGAAATCCTAAAAGACTTTTAATTCAAAACATGCTCATATCTTCAAAAAAAAATTTGCTTATATCTTCCGCAAAGTATGCTGACACTTTCTCCAAACTGTGCTGATGTTTTGACATTTTCATGCTGACATATTTTGCCTTTCGTACTAATGTTTTTTCTCGGAAAAACTTTTAGAAAATTTTGCAAATTTATGGCCAAAAAATTTGACAGTGTGGGGTTTTAAACGTATATCTTAAAGTAGAAACAGACGGCAAAGCATTTCCCCTCTGTGACAATATAGATGTCGCCTAAAAAGGAGGCATTTATATGAAATATTCAACAAGCTTCAGGAACGGAATTCTGAAGAAAGTGCTGCCGCCGGAGAACCGGAGCGTTTACGCAGTGGCAAAGGAAGCAGGAATATCTGCAATCACAATCAGCAGCTGGCTGGCGAAGCTCAAAGATGGTAAACTCAAGCTGGAACAGGACGAAGAGAACCCCTCCTCGATGAGAAACACGAGGGAGAAGCTCGACCTTCTGCTTGAATACCAGAACGTGCCGGAAGAAAAGAAAGGCGAATGGCTCAGGCAGAAAGGACTGCATACCGAGCACCTTACGCTGTTCCGGCAGGAGCTGAATTCAATCATGTCAGAAAAGGCTGACGAAAAGGACAGGAAGATAAAGGAGCTTGAAAGACAGCTCAAGGAAACGAAGCGGGAGCTCGACCGCAAGAACGATGCGCTGGCTGAAATGGCCGCCATCTACACGTTAAAAAAAAAGCTCGACTTGAACCATGGGATTACGGACGCGGACGAATGATGACTGCGGAGGACAAACGCACGATCCTTGACTTCATCAGCTTCTACGTTGTCCTCGGAATCGTCAGAATGAAGACGCTCTGCAGCTACATCGGAGTGTCACAGCGGACGATCGAGCGCTGGCAGAAGGACGGAGTTGAAGACCGGCGCAGAGGCTCTTCAAGGAAAGTCCCCAGAAAACTCACGGAAGAGGAAAACGAACGGATCTACAATATTCTCTGCAGCGGGGAATACAAGGACATGAATGCTCATGAAGTGTTCAATTCATTGCTTGACAAAGGGATATACCTTGCAAGCGACCGCACGTTCTACAGGATTCTGAAAAGGAACAATGCGCTTGCGCACCGGAGTGAAAGCAGAGGCGGAACGTCGAAGCACAAGCCGGACGAACTGGCTGCGACCGCGAAGAACCAGGTTTGGATTGCGAAGGAGCTCTTCGAGGCTGCATGTCTGAAAGAGAAAGCTCATCCGAAGTTTGTTCATTCCGACAACGGGGAGCCGATGAAGGGAATCACCCTCGTCGCCTTTTATTACCAGCTCGGAATCATACCGAGCTTTTCCCGGCCGCGCGTCAGCGACGACAATCCGTACATCGAGTCATTCTTCAAGGGCGTAAAGCATATATGCGGCTATCCTTCATGCTTCCGGACAATCGACTGCGCACGCAGATGGTTCGCAGACTTCATCGACTGGTACAACAACAGCCACTTGCATTCGGGCCTTCAGTATGTGACTCCGGCCCAGAAAAGAAGCGGCCGGTATATTTCCATATTTTCAGAAAGAAACAGAATTATTAATGAAGCAAGGTTCGCTCATCCGGAGCGCTGGTGCGGCAGGATGGCAAAGCAGTATATAGTTCGTGCAGCAGAGGTCTTGAATCCGGACAGAGAAACAGTTGCATAAATTTTTTTAGAAAAATGGCGACAACTTTATTGACACATTCCGGTTGTTTCACTTTGCAGCAATTGCCATAATTGTCTCCATTATGGTAGAAGAGACCAAGCAAAAATACTATTACAAGCTCTTTATAATGAAAGAAAAGATGCACTTAAAAAAGCAGGTATTGATATATCATTTGAAAAGCTTTGGGAGTTATACAAGTAAAAGCATCAGTAAAGACAAACACAGCATTGTTAAAAGTCTTCACCGACAGGAGCCGCGAGCACAACAAACCGCGGTATATACTGGATCTGCTGCTCAGCGTAATCAACGTGAGCGTGCAGACGGTCGACGTGGTGAACGGACTGTCGGCGGTGAAGGTGGAGTAAAAATGGAACAAGATAATCAGAAAGGAGATTCTCCAATAAAAGATTTATGGCGGCCAGAAACACTGCCAGATAGTTGCGATAAGGTCATCATTATCGGTAATGGGGCAGTAAAGAATGGTTGGGAAACTATGATTCCTGCTATCCAAAAAACATATCCCTATAATGAATGGACTTTAGAAAGGATTAAATCTGTCGCGGATCTTATACCGGCTACTGCCGTTCATCTGTATAATCTAGAGCGGATGATGCTTTTAGCTCCGGTCGACATAGAAACGTGTAAAAATTGGAATTTTGATAAGTTAAAAGGTTTCTTTGATTTAATGAACAATATTGGAACAGCATATAATTGTAGTTTATATTTCCAGACGCAGATAGATTTTATTACAAGTCAGGTTACGGCTGAAACTGCTGCCATAACATTGAATTATGACAACAGCGTATGGAATTACAAAGTGAATGGAGAGCCATTATTTAAAAATCTCATGTATCTGCATGGAAGAGCATCAGTACCAGAAAGTCTTTACTTTCCGACAGACAATACTGTTTATGATGATATAAAAGATGTGACTAAAATTATTGAAGATAGTGATAAACAAGAACAGGCAAAAAAGGCGATAGAAGATAGTCTGGATCAATTATATCACAAAGACCAAAAGTATTTGATTCGTAGATATGACAGTCTAACAACAGATCTTAGAGAGATGCATTATTCCGCAATTTCTTGGCTTGAGAAGGCTTCTGAAATAATTGTATGGGGCGTCGGTTTGAATGCATACGATTCAGAGTTGCTATCGATCCTTATGTCTGTAAACTGTTCTGATAAAAAACTGACGGTAATAAATCCTGATGGAAAAACAGCAGAGAAAACAAGAATGTTATTAAATATAAAAAAAGAAAATTATAAATGGATTGCACCAAAAATTTCTTTTGCTCAATGATTACTACTATAAAAACTATGGTATACTGTCTGTATTCAAAGGAGAATCTTGTGAAAAAATATTTGCTTGGTATTTCAGCTTTTATTATGTCGGTGACTCTGTTATTTGCACAAAAGACGCCACCTTCAAAACAGCCTGTTGCACAAACAAAAAATTCAGCTTCAACTGCGAAACAGGATGCTGTGGTTTCAAATACACCGCAGGAATGGGAATATCTCGTAATATCATACGGAACAACCTATTTCTCTGATGCGGAAAAAACAGATTTATATTATCCGTTAACTCATGATATTGGACAAGAAGGTACAGAATTACAGAAAAGTCTCGATGGTCTCGGAAAACTCGGCTGGGAACTTATTACAGTAACCGGGACGATTAGCGGAGATCAGGAATTAATTCTAAAAAGAAAATATGATGAAAATAATAAGGAACGGGACGCCAAAATCATTGGTGAAGAAAGCGAGAAATTTAACAAAGAAATGATTGACGACTGGGAAAAAGAAAGTAAAGAAGCCGAAAAAACAAAAAAACTTGTTGCCGAAAAGAAAGCGCTTGTTGATCTTGATAAAGTCGAAAAAGAGACTGAATCAGAAAAAAGTAATGAAGAGTTTGCGTCATTCGGTTCTGATATGCAAAAATTTCTTCAGGATAATTATCATTGTTCTGTTTCTGGAGAAAATGAGTATTATCGTTACGTCATTAACGCTTCTTTTGACCTTACTGCTGATTTTTTATCAAACGGAAATGAATATCGCAGCAGCCTTGTAAAACAATACTTTGACGATGTTGACAGAAGCATTAGTGTTGCAGACGAACGCATTCAGTATAGGACTCTTGTAATCAAGTATAGCGGATACATTATGTTGAATGATCAAAAGATCGAAGTCTATTCTAATGAAGTCGAATACAAAAAAAATGACGAAAAATGAAAAGCTTTGAGCGAGTTGCCCCTGCCCAAATCGCAGTCAGTGCTGCCCAGCAAATCCGGGCAGCACTTTTTTTTTACTCGACTGTTACAATGCCGTCATACAATACAGAACGGAGCCGCGTCTTGAGCGTGCCGCTTCCGTTTGCATTCGCTGCGGTTCTAACAAGGAGGCGGTACTTGCCGGCGGTCACTTCCTTTGGAAGATAGAATGAAAGTGCTGTCGGCTTGTTTGTCTCAATGGCATTTTCCTTCACCTGGAGCCAGCCGGCGCCGGTGGTGTCATAGGCGCCCTTGTCATCGCAGGGGGCGAAGAAGATTCCCGCGACTGCTTCATCTCCTGCCACACGGAGTCGCGAGCCGGAGATCCGCGCGGAATAGTTTGCCGAAAGGGTGTTTCCTTCCTGCTGTGTGTACAGATTCTTGAGCGATGTGATGAGCGGGTCAGTGTTCTCTTCCTGCGTCATTGTCACGCTCACGTCTGAAACAGCATCGCGCGCTTCCTGCGACGGGGTAAAGCTTACAGAAATCTTTGTTTGGGCTGGATCATCCTTTGACGGGAATGCGGTGAGATAGAACGTGCCGAGGCCGAAGAGGTCAACTGAATTCCCGAGCTGCAGTTTTGATATGACCGCCTCCTTGAGCAGTGTTGCGCAGTGCATGACCATGAAGCGGTTTATTCCTGTTTCGCGCTGCTCGATTGTTGCAATAAGGCTTTCAATGTCCGCGGTGTTCCGCTGAACACGGAGGAAGTCAGATGCTTCCGCATTGAAATAGTTTTTATGACGAGTAAGATTTACTCCCGCGCTGGTGTTCTGATACGTAAGATTCATTTTGTTCATAATCATAGTCTCCTAAAAAAATAGTTTGTCCGGGCATGCGTTCACCCGCCGTTCCAACGGAACAGATGCGTTTGACGCTTGACAGACAGGTGGCTATGGCTGTACATTTCAATTGTCCGGATTGAACAGTACAGACATGCTCTGCTTCTGTTTGTCTACATGAGGCTGCCTTGCTTACCCGATAAGTAGACAGCCTTTTTCTTTTGCAGTCATTTTTCCTCCTTGCTTGTATCTATGCCAAGCCGCTTTGCCTTCAGCCCCGCTTTTTTCATCTTCTTGTATAGTTGTGTGGCTTCGCTTATTTGTTTCTGCAGCATCTGTGTCTGCTGCTTGAGGTTCACATATTGCTGGTCGAGCGCGTCTTCAGATTTAATATTTGTATCACCAAGGTCAGCCGACTTTATCTGCGCATATCCTTTGAGTTCACCGCACATTTTATGCACTTCCTGCTTTGAAAGGAACGGCAGCATGCAGGTGAGGTATACGGCAGTCTCAACAAGGTCAGGGTCGTCGCCGATTTCCTCCATTGAAAATCCGATTGTCTTGTGGGCGGTGAGGCATTCAGCGGCGACAAGCTCTGAAATTTCTTTGTCGCTCAGCCTGTATGTCCGTATGAGCTCCGAGGAGAATCCAGCCGGTATTTCCCGCGCCCCTGTTTCTATTGACGCCAGATATGACGTAGACAAATTCATCTTTGTCGCCATGAAAGAAATCGTTTCATCCCGGTCAACTCTGATTCTTTTGAGAAATTTCCCGTAGGGAGTAAATTTTGTATTAGGTGTCATTGCGCATCTCCTTCTAACGCAGTGTGTTCATATTGAGAATATAATACACAATTTGAGAAAAGTCAAGCAAATTTCACAAATTGTGAATATTTCACCGTTTGCAGGGTCGCCACTATTGAAGTAACGGGCAAGCCATTACTGGAATAACAGGCAGGCCATTATTGGAATAATGGGTAGACCGTTATTGGAGTAGGGGCAGGGGCGATACTCCAATCGGGGATTCCTTCGAGGATTATGCCAGTTATTCTCCGCATTTTAAGATAGTATTTGAGTATGGATACTTCTATTTGGCAAAACAGCAATTGGCCTCATTTTACCTGGAATGGTGACCAGGTTCGTGCCTCTTCCATGGTTGCGGAACGGAAGCAGTCGGAACTGGAAGGCGCCATGGCTGCATTAGGGTTTTCAATCCATCAGGAAAGCACTGTGTCGGCAATTACAAAGGAAATAGAAAAATCAGCCCAGATAGAAGGTGAACTCATAGATGCCGAAGATATCCGTTCATCGGTGGCACGTTATCTTGGTGCGGAAAACATTCTTACCCGGGATGCAATACATCGTCTTGATTTGAACCAGATTTCGGACCGGACAAACTATATAGTAGAAATTGTGCTCGATGCGATAAAAAAATGCAAAGAACCGCTTACGAAAGAACGACTCTGTTCATGGCAGGCGCGTTTTTTTCCTAACGGCATGTCAGGCGGATATAAAATCAATACCGGCAGATACCGGCTTGATGAATACGGACCGATGCGTGTTATTTCCGGCAGCATGGGAAAAGAGACCGTTCACTACACGGCACCTCCTGCGTCCGCGCTGGAAGAAGAGATGAACCGTTTCTTTGCATGGTTTAATCAAAGTACACCTGCAGACGGCGGATATTCAGTTAAGAGCGCTGTGGCGCATGTCTATTTTGTAAGCATTCATCCTTTTGATGACGGCAACGTCCGCCTGTGGTTCAGAATCGGAACCCTGTTTAAAGACGGTACAAAGCAGGAAATTGTGGGAATACAGGAAGAGGAGCAGTAACCATGAAAGAAGTGCCCCTGTCAGACAAATAGACTTTACGGAACTTACCCCTCAGACGCTTAAAATAGCCGAGGGTACAATGAAAGCAGAAATCATCAGGCTGTACCCCGAAGCATGGATCAGTTTTAATCAGCATCTGTATGACAACATTCTGCACGTAGGTTTCCGCCCTGCGTGCAGTGCCTTCCGAATTGCAGAGATAAAAGGATTCGATATTCTTATCGGTGTAGATACCCCGCACTCAATAATGAAAAAGTTCCACACCGTAATAGAAAGAATCGATACGAAGCCGCAGTTCACCGCTTCTTCCATCGCTTCCTGAGAAAGTGTGTCTGGCAGATTGGCATTTTTTTGAAATGACTTTGTTTTAACCGTTTTCTTATCTTTCGCTTACCAAATCCACACATTTCCTTTCTATAACGAAACTGTCTGCAACGGGGACATGAGCCCCCGATATGTTGCAGGCAGTTTGCTCTTTACGGTAACCGCGGAGACTCCTGTTTCCGAACAGCAGTACAACATCACCGTCGGTGTGGGAACGGACATTTCCGAAGCACGCTTCACCTGGATGTCAAAGAATGAGTACAAACCCCAAGTGCAGCTTGCAAAAGCATCTGCAGTAAAGAACAGCATCTTCCCGGCAAAGTCAACATACGAAGGAACGTCTTCTGAGATGTACGCAACGGAAGGCATTCTCGACAACAAGGACAGCATTGAAAAAAAAACAGCCGAATATTCGAACATGGTGACTGTTGCAAAACTTGCCCAGAGCACCGTCTATGCATACCGCGTTGGCGATGGAAAGAACTGGAGCGCCGTCCACACATTCAAAACTGCCGCCGCAGACAAGATTTCTTTTGCCGCATTCGGCGACCCGCAGATTGGCGCTTCAAAAGATTTGGTGCATGACCGCGCAGGCTGGAGTGCTACCCTTGCAGATGTTGTCGCAGAACATCCAGACATCACCATGCTCTTTTCCGCAGGAGACCAGGTGAACGACTACGACTCCCTTGCAAAACAGCAGGATGAGTATGTTGCATTCTTCAATCCGGATCCTTCAAAGGACTACCTCCAGTCATTCCAGCTTGCAGTTGATGAAGGGAACCACGACCTGCAGATGGGCAAATACTACAGCTTCCACTACAACGAGCCGAATGTTTCAGAACTTGGCCAGACAGCAAATGCCGGCAAAGCGAACAACGACGGCGACTACTATTTCTGCTATGGTCCGGCACTGTTCATCATGCTCGAAGGAAACAACTTTCTTGACACTGCAGCACACGATGAGTTCATGGAGAAAGCAACAAAAGCATGCAGAAGCGCAAAATGGATTATCGTCTCATTCCATCAGGCGCCGTACAGCGAAGCAAATCACGCCAACGGAACCGACCCTGACGACAACATTGTCTTCATGTGCCAGAACTGGACAAAGCTCATGGACAAATATCATGTCGATGTCGTCATCAACGGACATGACCACTACTACATCCGCACCTTCCAGATGCTGAACGGAATGCCAGTAGACACAACGGTGGCAAGCAGCGCCAACAAGCCGAAAAAGACGCTCTACGTTACGCTCGATTCCGGTTCAGGAAGCAAATACTACAAGTACAACACCGCATCAGATCATTCATACAGCGCAGCAGGCTGGCAGAACAACCAGCCGACGTATTCCTACGTGACCGTAACGGCGAAGCAGTTTGCAATAACAACATACAATGTTGAAACGGGTGAAACCGTAGACAGCTACACAATCAATAAATAAATGGACAAGTCCGCGCAGTGAACACAAAACTTTTCTGCAGACGGTTCATTATAGACAGTGCGCTTGCAGTGCTCATCGCACTTTACACTGCAGGCGCATTTCTTTTGAGCCGCCATGCTTCATACTACGACATCTACAAACTTTCCGGGAGCGATTCCGTTTCTTTTGAAAAGGCGCGCGTACTTTCGGTAGACTCAGAGCAGCTTGAACCGCATCCGCACCAGCGCGGCCTCGTTACCGGCACGCAGAATCTCACCGTAAAAATTCTTACCGGAACGGAAGCAGGCCACGTGCTGTCCGTTGTGAACTATTTGAATTACGACACAAACTTCAAGCTCCATGCAGACAGCCGCATCATTGTCTCGGTGAACAAAACGGCAAGCGGCAGAACAATCCACGTGTATGTGAATTCCCCTGAATCAGACCGCCGCACCTTGTTCCGCGCAGGAATGCACATGGGCCGCGACATGACCGGCACTATGGCGTCAACACTCATCCTTGCCTTCGCCGGCACATCACTCGTTCCGCTCATCCAGATATACACCTACAACATGCGCATGAACCAGGTGCTCAATGCAAATGACATCACCGTTGAATTGATTCAGTCCCTCACCGGAAGCCTTGCCGTCATCTGCGCAGTACCAATCGTGTCGGCAGTAAGCGCGCTGCTGTTGTGCGAGAGGAAGGGCAAACACAGCGGATGATTCACGCCGTATAAACGTTGTGGATTTCTTGTTGAAAAAATAATTATGCTGATTTTTTTTCAGCAACAAGCGCATCAATATCTTCAAAAGCATTTTCAAGTCTTTCGATATGATACCGTTCGTACATTTCGTAAATGAAATCAGTGAGATTCAAATCGTCCCATTCTTTCATCACTTTATCTGCAGTTGTTTTTTTATAGGCGGCATAGTTTTCAATCAGAAAAATAAAAAAATCCATTTTTTCAGACATTCAATCCCTCCTGAGGTAAAGTGAATTGCGAGGATCACCAGTTATCTGTTCAGATTCCCACATATCAAAAATCCCAAGCGGTGAAAAATCCCACATTTCAAGTTCTGGATTGCTAAACATTTTATATGTTTTTGAAAAAAGAAATTTTCTCAAAGCTTGCATAGGAGAGATACCATATTTTTGAGAAATCATCGCAGAAACTTTTTCATTGTAGTGAGATAAAAGATAAGGCATGGTATCTATCATAACACCTCCGCAGAAGAAAAATGTAAAAGTTTTAAAGCTGCGTTTGTCTTGAAGGTAAACTGGTCAGTTAATTTTTGAGGCAAAAGCCGCTTAACAGTTTCTTCTTCATCATAAATTCCAGCAAAATATAAACGAATAACCGGCATGGTTCTATCATTTGCAACAGGTCCTATAACTAAATCCGAATTATCAATAAAGTCTGGATTATTTCGATTATTTGTTACAAATCGAAGCCATTCGACAGAAGCTACTTCAAATTTCAAAATTGTAAGTCCGTTGGTCTTTGTTTCATCAAAGTCAAAAACAGTAACTGATCTTACACCCGTTCCACGGCGTCTCTGCGTAAGTTCCGCCCACTTGGCAGCTTGCTCATAACTTGATGTTAAATAAAAGCCAGTACCAAAATCAAGCTTTCGGTCAGAAGAAAGAATCTGAGGATTTTCAACTGCTTTATTGCTACCGTGGTAAAGTTTCATCAATATAAATATACCATAGAAAGAATATTTCATCTATTATTACTTACTTGCGTACCATTCCAATACCTTACGCGCATATTTATATGCTGAAGTAATCGTCTCGTTCCCAGAAAAATAATCCTTGTGCTTCATCATGCGTCCGTCGAAGAATTCCTTCATCTCCTTGAACGTCATCTCCTTGATGCGCGGAGAAGAAATCATCTGCGTGTACACCGAAAGCATAACCGCAAAATCGTTGAGCACCGGAATCTTCATGTTGTGAGAAATTTCTGTCGGCGTAAGATTGCACTTGCTTCCGGAAAGTTCAAAGCACACGTCCATGTCGAAATTAAAATTCTGCTCCGGCAGCAAAGAACGCAGCATACAAGAATTGTGAGCCGCCGCGTTACGCAACCGCCGCACCGAATCAAAATGTTTTATCTGCGCATTATTCAAATGGAAATATTTATAATAGAAGATAAAGAAACTGATGAAGTCGTAGAAACCCAGCATTTCCACAAGATTCCATACACCCGGCCGTTCAACATATTTCTGAAAACTCACCGCATCATAACTGCCGGAGTTCACCGCGAACGAGACGCTCCGTTTTGCTTCTGCATCAGACGCCAGAAATTTCTGCACCACTTCAAATCCATCATCAGCCGGATTTTCCTGACAGTCATTCACCACGCGCACCTTCAAGCAGTGCTCCACATCAACCGTCATCTTGAACAGCAACTTACGCAAGTACATATCAACCGTGGAAAGTTCCTGCAGCTGCCCAAAGTCCAGCCCCACATATTTTCCCGTCTTCTGCTTGAACTCAAAGTTGTCCGCATAAGACTTGATTCTGAAAAAATAATTATGCTTTCGTAAAAAATCAGCCGCATCTTCTTCCGAAACAAGATTAAAAGTAATACCCTCGTTCTTCATGTAGTCAATGATTTCCGGAACGGTAAGCTTTTTTTCAATTTCTTTTGACATGGTGCTCTCCCAAAATTTTATATAGTCATGATACATTCCATAAAATAAAAGCGCAAGGCAATCTCTGTTTTAAAAAATATTTTTTTACGTATGTCATCAATTGTCATACCTCTTGTGGTACATTCAATCATATCTTATTACAAGGAGAAATAATATGACAATAGGAAAAGGATTGCTCTTAGGAACAGTAACCGCATTAGGTCTCGTCGCCACCACCACTGCTATAGTCACCGCTTACAAAAACAGACAAGACGATCTGTGTTTGGATGATGATGAAGATGATGCCAATGAAGATGAAGAAATCAAAGATGATGCACACCTGGGAAACGAAGGACCAATGATACACGCTACAGACATAGCAAAGATAATGCCCAGTAACATTTAGTGCAGTATATGAATTTTTTGACAATTTTAATATTCGGGCTTATACTAAGTTATTGACCTAAAGGAGAGTTATGTCAGAAAGAATTACAGAAGAACAAGCTGAAGACGAATACACAGAGTATTCCAGCAAAGTAAAGGAAAGTGATGTCGCTGATATCATTTCAAAAGAAAAGAAAGTAATGGATAAAGCGAATGGCCCTCTAGCAAAACTAGCAGAAGACCTTTCACTTCTTTTCTCAATTATTAAAGATTATTCAAAAGGCACCTATCGCCAAATTCCATGGACTGCAATCGCAGGCATTGTAGGTGCTTTAGTTTATGTTTTTAGTCCAATAGATTTAATTCCCGATGCAATTCCTATTGCCGGTCTTACTGATGATGCTGCTGTTGTTACCATTTGCTTAAAAGCAGTAGATACCGAATTGCAGAAATATAAAGAATGGAAGAGCAAAAAGTAAACCATGCTCACTGATATTCGTTGTTACGATAGTTGGTATCGATTGTATGACGAAAATGGAAAAGAAATTAATAAATTTCCAGTTACAACATACGGATCAATAATTTGTATAGGCACAGATTTCTTCCTATGCAAGAAAAGCAGTTGGTATATAACTTATGACATAGATGGTCACCAAATTACAACCAAACCTATTAGTACTATAGGTACTTATAAAAATACAGTTGGTGAATATATAAATTTCATCAAAATGGGATGGATTATTACCTATAACAATCATTTTCAAATTATTTGTAAACATGTAGATAAAATATAGACAATGTAAATGAAAATATATGAGTTTCAATTTTTCTACGCAGGAGACATGACATGTTTTGTCATACCTCCTGTGCTATACTATATATATGACCGGAGATGAATTACAGATAATACGCTACTTTAGAATTGATGAGGAAATCCGCGCAGGAAATAAACCTAATGCAAAAAGGTTGGCGCAGATTCTACACATTACAGAACGTTCCGTGCACCGCTACATAAGCGAGATGCGGTACGAAATGAATGCGCCCATTGAAGTCTCCAGCAGGACTGGGGGCTACTATTATTCAGATCCGAACTTTTCTATTTCGTCACTTTCACTCAATGAAAATGAATATCTAACTCTCGTCATGGCGCAACATCTTTTCTATGCTTTATTCGGGCCACAGTTTGGCATGCTCAAAACGGGTGAAGGTTTTAATTCACTCATAAACAGAACGTCAAAAGCGGTGAAAGAAAAGAAGCTTGAAGTTCAGGATTATATTCAAATTGCGCTTCCCATAATGGGAGACGCTCAAGTAATAAACAACATAGTCAATTCAATGTACACAAAGCGTCCTGTGTTGCTCTACACAAGCAAAGACGTTTCATTCGCAGCGCGAGCACTTCGAATTGTATTCGCAATAGACCAATGGTATTTATTGTACATAACAGGCCAGCCAAAAAGGCCGAAGGACTTTCACCTCGAAGCACTTAATACATTCACTAATGCGGAACCATTTCCTGAAGGAAAGGCTGCAGGCATTCCGGTCTCGTATCAATCTGCAAAAAGTTACTATAAGTACATTGATAATTACAATGACACCGCTATAGAATTTGCTCATATTCAGAAGAACAGAAAATACATTCATTTCCAAGTACTTTGCTTTCGCCTGGAAACAAAAGATGAAATGATAACGTTGCAATATCGCAGATTGAAGAATGGACGCTGCGAAGTCATTCACGGCATAGGAAACGACAACACCATATTACAGAAAGATCCAGAGTTGGAAGCTTTTTTGGATACTGTGTTTGGTAAAGAAAATGCATAATGTTATTTTCTTTATTTGACGCATGCCGTGTTGTGGTTTATACTTTTAAGGAAGGATTACCATATGATATCTTTATTTTCTAAGCTTCAGCAAACCATAGAAAAGCAGAAATCGATCTCTGCCATAAAACAACGTAATAAAAACGGTCTGCATAAATTCTCACCACCACTTCTTACGCCTGAGCAAGAATACAATATGTCAACCAAAGGAGACTCCAAAGATGCCAAACAAAAATAGCTTCATTCCACCAGAAAGTATTGGTAGTACGTCACGTTATCTCTGCACAGAATGTCACAAAACTTTCTTTCCACCAAAAAAAACACTACCAATTATTAATGCCATTCACAAATGTCCCTATTGCGGCAGCTTGAAGACAATAAAAGATCCTTCGATAGGATATTAATGTATTTGTTTGAATACAGAAACACGATTTAAAAATTGGTATGACATTTTTTGTCATACCTATTGCTATATATTAAAAATGGTCAGTAATGAGTCATTTACTCTATACTCCATCCATTATTTTATTTTTTTGACATCTGCAATAAAGAGCGTTATACTTAGAGACATAATAACATGAGAGTAGTTTATCAAAAATATATATTTAAAATACATTTTAAAAACCTCATCGCATTCGACACAAGCCCCGTGTTCATTTTACGAAGCGTCATGGGAATGAACCTTCACAGAATGTCATGCATATCACAAGACACCATCTGTTCAGAATGTTTGTATCAAAAGACATGCTCTTATGCTTGCATTTTTGAAACCATCTTACCAAAAGAAAACATGGAATTGCCAGGAAGGACAAGGGCGTCTCATCCATTTATTTTACAACTTGATAAAACTATTGAAAAAAACTATGTAACAAATTCCCTGCAGTTTTCTATTATATTGTTCGGTAACTATATAGAATATTTCCCTTATATTTATGGTTCTTTTGTACGTGCCGGAATAAATGGCTTGGGAAAACAGAGAGTCCCTTTTGATATAAGCGATGTTTTGGTGCAAGGAAAATCCATTCTGCTAGATTCTAATCATCTTGAAACAAACATGCCTGCTGTAATTTGGGATTCGTCTGACCACAACGTAACCTCTCAAACTGGAGAAATACTTATTCAATTGCTTTCTCCAATACGCTTCAAAGTCGAGGGGGCCTATACACTTGATTTTGAAGCGACTGATTTTATGTTGTGCCTACTGCGAAGAATGAAAACCATCTGTTCTTTGTATGGAGAATCCGATCTTGCTTCGGACAAGTATGATTTTGAAAACTGCAAATTCAAAATTACGCAACGCGCATTACAATGGAAGGATAATGAGCATTATTCTTCGCGTCAGCACACTGCAATGGAACTCGGCGGCATAACAGGTACCTTTACCCTTGCAGGAACATTCTCACAAGCTGATCTTGCGCTGCTTGAGTTTGCCAAACTATTTGGTGCGGGAAAGAATACGAACTTTGGGCTGGGAAAAATAGATTACTGGACGAAATGGGAATAAATAAGTAAATGGAGGAAAGAGAATGACAATAGATGTTAGCAGATATGTTACTGTTGACGAATTACAACTGCAGCTTGAATTTGTGACACCGGCATTTCTGGGCGGTGCGGACCAAAACGCAGAATTACGCCCTGCGTCCTTTAAAGGGATGCTGCGTTATTGGTGGCGAGTATTATACGGTGCTAAATATGGAACAGATATATATAAAGAAGAAGGAGACAGGTTTGGCACAACAGATAATAAACATAGTAAGGCGTCTGTTGTAAGTATCCAGTTAATTGCCCCTCATATAGAAAGTCAAAACAGTGGATTTACAGGGAAACTTATTACAGTTTCTCATGAAGGAAAATCTTTTCCAATTAATATTCTTGATTATCTCGCATATGGAAAATATGATTATCAAAAGGGCGCAGGAAATGTGTACCATTCATCACATATAACTAATGGTTCCACGTTTACTTTACTTGTTCGTTCTCCAAAACTATATTCAGAAGAAGTTTTCCAATCGGTCTTAGCATTGATTAATTTCGGTAGTATTGGTTCAAGAAGTCGTAACGGTTTTGGTTCAATGAGAATTATTTCAAGTAATCAAAAAACAAACCTTGAACCAACAAAATGGTTCATTTCTCATGCTCCAATACAATATTCGTCACTTAGCAACGAATCAAAGTTGTTCATTACAAAACAATCTTTTGTATCATGGGAAGATGCACTTTCTGAGATTGGTATTATTTATAAAAATGCAAGGACTAGTCTTGAAGAAAAACATCATTTTGAAAGGAGAGGCCTTATTTCTCGTCCAATTGAAGTTAAAGGAGAATATAATATACCGCAAGAAGTAAAAATCGGACGTCATCCTAAATTCACTTTCCTTCATGTAACCAAAACAAATGATAATAAATTCCAAGGACAAATAGTAACATTACCTATTCAATTTTATGAACCAAATAAGCAGACTGATTATAAGAAAATGGTAAATGATTTCCACACTGAACTAGCAAAACAAATGACTCAAAAAGCTATCGGAGGCCTCAAATGAAAACACAGACATATTGGCAGGATAAACTTGCATTCTGGCTTCACGACCCGGTATGCAAATCGTTTGATATTACGAACCGCGAGAAATATGCCGCAGAGATTGCATCAGCGCTAATTCAGCGTCCTCTGGACAAAGAAACTTATAGCACCGCAAATCAAATCGCATCAGAAATGACACGGGCTGCTCTTCCTACAGACGGCGAAACATTGGATTTCATCGGTCATACGCATATTACTCATCCACTTGTAAAAAATCAAAGGCTTGATATGCAGGTACCATCTGTTAATCCGGAAGAGTTGGTAAAAGAAATTACGAATACCATACAGAAAGACTTACAGCTTGAAGGGAAAACAATTACCTCCGAAAAAGAAGCCCAAAAGGCATACAATTATCTCTTCTTCGCTTTACGCCGCAGACTCTGTACACAGAATATTGGGAAGCTCGGTGCGTTATGGAACATCATTCCGGCAGACACTCGAATGCCTGACCATCCATTATGGCATCATCTTGGAATGGTTTCTGCAATTGGTTCTTCAATTCAATCAGACAGCAATAAAGAGACTGCCCTTGTAGTATTTTCAATAACGCCTGTTCAAAGCTTTATTATGAAAGCGCGCAAACTCCGTGATTACTGGACAGGTTCTGTTCTGCTTTCATACCTTTCATTTACCGGCATTACGCAGGTTATGGAAGAATTGGGGCCTGACCATGTTGTGTACCCGTCCTTGCAGAATCAGTCGCTGGTAGATACATGGCTTAATAAAAAATATAACCTTGGACAATATCTGCAGGATACAGCCGACATCGAACTGCTTAAGAAGGATTCGAAAGGAATAGCTTCTTTCCCGAATAAATTCGTCTTCATCTGCGCTCAGGATGATGCTGAACTGCTTTGCAAAAAGATACAAGAGCGTATTCAGAATGAATGGCTTCATGTATCAAACATTGTAAAGCAATTTATTTCTGAAAAAACAAAATCAGGTGAAGCGCTTTCAAAATTATGGGACAGCGAAGTTGAAACGTTCTGGAAATACTCATGGGCGTCATCAAAACTTGCTGACCTCGATGACCAGAATTCTATGAAAGAGTTGTTATCCGAAGATAAATGGGAAAATGAGTTTAATGCAGTAACAGAATTTTCAAAGGCAACGGCTGACGGGGAAAATAATGCCCGTCTCTATGATGCGACACATTCACTTATTCAGGGAGTGCTTGCTGCCGGTAAGATGAAACCTACCACTGTTAAAAACATACAATACGGTAAAAAGTGTCCGCTGTGCGGCGAGCATGAAATACTTCATGACTTTGCGGCAACGGGAGAAACTTCTGCAAGTGTATATAAAAACGCAACAGATTCTTTCTGGGAAACAGTCCGTGAGCGGACAAACAGTGAAGACTCTCATGCGCAGGTTGGTGAACATGAACAGCTTTGTGCAATATGTGCAATCAAACGTTTTTTACCACGTGCAATAAAAAGTTATAAAGATGAAATTCTTTATGAAGTTTTTTCAAATGCCGACAAATTTCCATCCACTACTGAAATGGCATATACCTCATACTTGGAAAGCTTCAAAGCAAAACATACAGAGGCAGAGTATAAACAGAAAGTTGATGCATTACATAATGCGGATATTGAAAATACAGAAACAGAGAATAAAGACAAGTATTATGCCGTGCTTCTCATGGATGGCGACAAGATGGGCGACCTTATTAACGGAAAGACTATCGAAGCGAGATGGGAAGACATTATCAATGAAAAGGTGAAGCTGCCAAATGATTCACCTATCAAAAAAGTCGGCGAAGGATCAAAGCGAACTATGAATCCTGCGCTTCATGCAATGATTTCCGATTCGCTCAACAACTTTGCACGCTATGCGGTACAACCCGCAATACAGAAAGCGGGCGGACGCCTGATTTATGCAGGCGGTGACGATGTGTGCGCCGTGCTGCCGCTTTCTACCGCGCTTGATGCTGCAGATAAAATTCGCAAAGCATATACTTACAGCTTTGCAAAGTATACAGCGCATGGCGCTGAACCGATAACCGTCGCTTCTCCGGATATGCCATCAGTTGGAATGAACATGGGGTCTGGGGCAAAAGGCATCTCTATTTCCGGAGCAATCGTGCTGGCACATCACAAGGAGCCGCTCCGTGAAGTAATAAGCGATGCTCACCACGTGCTTGACGACTGCGCAAAGGAAAAGGCAGGAAGGAATGCGCTTGCCATACGGCTCAAGAAGCGCTCCGGCGGCGACCGCGACTTTGCATTCAAATGGGATGAAGATAATCCGTACCGTACTGGTGAGAAAACAATTGATTCATTTAAATCAATTATGCAAGCAGCCAAAGATAAAAAGATCGGAGCAGCGCTGCTCTACAAATTTGGTGAGTTCAAGCAGCTTGTTGAACCATTAAAGAATGACGAAGACAAAGTTATAAAGATATTTGAATACGAAGTAAGCCATTCCGGGAAAAATATTGCTGATGCGGAAAAATATGCACAGCAACTTGCCGGAATATGTGTACACACAGACAAAAATAATTCTGAAGATAAAAACTGGTTCCGTCCAGAGGCAGCAATCATTGCTTCATTCTGGGCAATTGGAAATGAAGAAACGGATGGAGGTACACAAAAATGAGTATTTGTTATGAGTTGCAGTCACTCGACACGCTCTTTTTCGGCGGCAACATACCAATGGAGGCAGGGCTACCTGCTGCTGACACGCTTTTTCCTCCGCCTGTTTCAGTACTCGCCGGTGCTATCAGAACGGCAGTCCTAAAAGAACATGCTGTTTCGATTGCCGATTACAAAAATGGAACTGCAAAAGACGTGATAGAAAAGATAGGCGCATACGGCAAAGCGCCCGCTTTTTCCATTACCGCATTTCTGGTGAAGAAAAACAATACGTATTATGTTCCGGCGCCTGCTTCATGGTATGTCGAATCGGAAAAGAAACCGCATAAGGCAGAAGATTTTACCGGCAAAAGACTGCTTATTGCAGAACCAAAAGAAAGTACATTCAGCAAACTGCATATTAAATCCTCGGAAGGAAGCGTTCCGTATACAACGGCAGAAAAAGGAAACGATGCATTCCCGTTAAGCAATGTATGGCTTTCATATGATTTTGTCTTCAAAAGCAATTCTGCAAAATTTACTGATAAAGATGTTCTGCTTCAGAATGATATTTATTCTTTGGAAAACAGAACAGGCAATGCGCTTGATGAAAACAAACGGGTAAAAGAAGGAATGCTGTATTCTGCGGTGCACTTGAGACTGCGGGAAGATGTGACCCTCTGCATTTGTCTTGACACCGATGTCGGTCTTGGAGAAAAGGGGATTATGCAGCTAGGCGGAGAATGCAGGATATGCAGGTATAAGAAAATAGGAGATGCCCCTTTGCAGAGCGGAAAACAGGACGGCACGCTGTTCGTTTCTCTTATGCCGGTGGCGGAAAAGCCTGAAGTGCTGGGACAGCTTGTTTCTTCACAGAAACCGATAGTCACCGCAGGATGGGATCTTGCAAAAGGTTTCCATAAACCAACAGAAAACTGGCTCCCCGCAGGAGCCGTGTTTACAAAAAAAGTAACTAATTCATGCGTTGCAACTGCGCATAAAAACTAAGGAGTAGAAATATGTTTGGAAATTCATCGGTAGTAGTAATGTACGGTGTAACCCCCTGCCATGCAGGAAGCGGTTCTTCGTTGGGCGTTGTGGACCTTCCTATTCAGCGCGAGCGCGCAACAAACTGGCCGGTAGTGCAGGCTTCCGGAGTAAAAGGTGCTTTCAGAGCAAACTTTGATCAGTATAAAAATAAAATAGCAGAAGAAGACAAGAGTAAAATAAACGAATTTGACAAGCTCACCGAAAGCATTTTTGGTTCGGCAGACAACAACGGCGGTTTTGCCGGTTCGTTATGCGTTTCAGATGCAAAGATTCTTGCATATCCAATGCGCTCTAATGTTGCACCGTTTGTGTGGATTACGTGTCCTTCTGTATTGAACCGTCTGCGTAAAGATCTTGACGTTGCAGGAAAACCAGTTACTGTTTCAATTCCACAGATAGAAAAAAATGAGGCTATTGTTATTAACGGCGATATAAAAAGTCCTGTCATTACGGAAGATTATGAGCTGACAATAAAAAACATTTCAAACGAAGTAAAAGGCAAACTTGCCGCATATATCGGGCAGGCAGAACGTCTGCTTCTTGTTTCCGATGAAGTGTTCGATTACGGAGTCTCGGAATGCACCCAGATAATGGCACAGATTGCTATTGATCCTAAATCAGGAACTACGAAAGACGGATCTTTACGCTATCAGGAAGAGCTTCCTTCAGATACAATCATGTATGCGGTTGTCCAGTGGGGCGACACAAAGAACAGCAAGGAAGAATCGCTCAAAGCAGATACGATAAAAAATTTCATCTGCGAACAAGTGATTGCAAAGCATATTCAAATGGGCGGCGATGAAACATGCGGCCGCGGTATTTTTGAACTTTCATGGATACAAGGAGAATGAATATGGAAGAGAAACCGACATTACAGCAGAAAAGAGCTGCTTACGCTCTTAAATCATTAAATCTTGCTTCTAAAAATCCGAAAGTATCAAAAGAACTCTCACAGTTCATTGTTGGCATGCCCAATATGATTCTCTCAAACGGCATCGGGCAGACAATGGCATTCCTGCTTTCTAAACAGGGCAAAACAGGCCAAAGCGATAAGACAGGAAAGACATTTACGATTCTCAAGGAATGGCTTGAGCTGAGAATGCCCGAGCAATTTTCCGGAACAGCTGAAGATTTAGAGTTCATTAAACATTTCAATGAGATATCACAAAGTGACTATCTTCAAGCTCAGCGTGAATGCCTAAGACTTGTGGAATGGCTTAAGCGGTACGCACGCGCTTTTGTTGAAGATTCTGATAATAAGAAGGACTAACACATGATGAACAACTATCAAAATGGGAACAGGGATTTCGCTGTCCATGAAGAACCAGTTATACCGATTCCTGATGGATTAAAAAAGAATCTTGAAGGTCCTCATGCAAATTTTTCTCTCTGTTCTCCAAGACTTGTTGCATGGAATATTATCAACAGCACTATTGAGACCTCAAAAACAGCCATAAAAGATTTATATGATTTAGCAGGAAGACAACTGAGCGAAACATCTGATTATATAAACAAGATTCAAAATAATCAGAATAAAATCCTAGAGGATATGGCAATTCATGGTGTAAAGTGCAAGACAATTTATGCCAAATTAGTTTCTCCATTTATCACCGGTCTTGGTTCAGGTCATCCTACGGAAACAGGAATGATTCTAGACCGCAACACCGGCATACCATATTTGCCAGCAAGTTCCATCAAAGGTGTGCTACGACTTGCATATGCGGTAAACAATGCAAATGGGCAAACCAAAGTTGATAGTTCTGTAGTTGCGCGTTATTTCGGAAACGACAGCAGTGCAGCTAACGACAAGCGTGGAGAAGTGGTTTTTCTTGATGCATATCCAAATGCAGTTCCCGAATTAAAACGTGACATTATGAATCCACATTATAATAATTATTACAGTGGGAAAAATGCACAACCAATAGAAACTGATTCACCAGTACCCATAAATTTTATAGCTGTAAAAGAAGGTGTTTGTTTTGTATTCAGATACTTCTTTTTACCTGTTGAAAAGGATTCTTTTAACGATACCAATGTTGCTGAAATTGAAAAGGCATTTTCAACCGCATTTACATTAATTGGCTTTGGTGGAAAAACAACATCTGGCTATGGAAGATTCGAAGTTCTTGATGAATTAAAAGCAAAGCTTACTGCTGATAGAAAAGAATTACAGCAAAAACAAAATTCAATTGCAGCAAGCAAAGAAGCACTTGAAGTTGGCAAGACTTATGAAGCACGTCTTGTTGAATTAAACAAAAAAAGTAAATGGAAAGCTGAAATAATTCAAAGCGGTGCTGTAGGTACTATTACTAACTCAGACCATATACCGGCAGATAAAAAACAGGACGATACTGTCAAAGTGATTGTACGCAGCAAACTTTCAACAGGTGTTAATCTGGAGTACATTTCATAATTAATAAAAAATTGGTATAAGGTTCACCCGTTCTTTGACATCTGCATACAAATTTGCTTGCATAGAACCGCAAGCGTAATACTATGCTACCATTATTTCACCAGACCTGTTTTAAGGGATTATTACTGGTGATGTGTTAATAGAAAAAAGTGTCAATTTTTTCATTAACAAGCACTCTTTATAAACAGGAGCAATACCTTGCTCCCAAAAGGAGTGCCATGTCAGCAATTTACATTCTATCAGACAAGGGAAAACTTTCAAAAGAAGACGAGCGCATTGTGTTCACGCAGCCGGACGACACAAAGACAATCTTGTTTCCGTTCAAGATGGAGCAGCTTGTGCTCATGGGCAATGTTTCAATCAGCGGAGATGCGCTTAGGATGCTCACAAAGTACCGCATACCGGTGACGCTGCTTTCTGCAAACGGAAAGTTCAATGGCAAACTGGTGTACGGAGACAGCAAGAATGTGTTCCTGCGCCAGAAGCAGTACCTGCTCGCGGCAGACGAGGATGCTTCGCTTGAAATTGCAAAGCAAATTGTTGTGGGCAAGATACGAAATCAAGTTGCATTCATGCAGCGAATCAAACGGACTGCCGGAAAAGATGACAGCAGTGACGCAGAGAAAATGAAGAAGGCTATTGAAAAGGTTAAGCGCGGAATCTTTGTTGCTCAGAATTGCAAAACCAAGGACTCACTGCGCGGCACGGAAGGCATTTCATCGCGAGAATATTTTTCGGTGTTCAGTATGAATATCATTCCGGAATGGGCAGTATTTGACAAACGAAGCAGGAATCCGCCGCAGTCAAACGTAAACGCGGTGCTCAGCTTCTTGTACACGCTGCTTGCATACCGGGTTGAGTCGGCAATTGAAGCACAGGGGCTGGACAGCATGGTCGGTAACCTGCACCTGCTCAACTACAGCTCGCAGTCGCTCGTGTTCGACCTCATGGAGGAATTCCGTTCGCCCATTGCAGACACGGTGTGCTGCTCCTTGTTCAACCTTAAGCAGCTAACGCCAGAAGACTTTGAAGAGAAAGTCTTTTCGTCCGATGATGACGACATGCCTTTTGAGTCAGACAATGAAGAGAAGCAAGCAGCGCCAGATGCTGAGGTGAAAGGCATTCTTCTGACAAAAGAAGGGTTAAAGAAAGTGATTGCCGCTTTTGAAGAGAAAATGGAAACGTGCGTAAACATTTCCGAAGAAGAAGGCAGAATGTCTTATCAGCGGATTTTATTTGCCCAGGCAGCACAATACAAACGCGTCATTTCAGGCGAGCAGACAAAATATCATTCATTCTCATTCAAATAAAACGAGCCACTATGAATTACTTCATTTCCTACGACATTGCGGACCCAAAACGTCTTGCGCAAGTTGCCAAAGTGATTGAGAACTATGGCTGGCGTGTCCAGTATTCATTCTTCCAATGTGAGCTTGAAAACGACCGTCTTGCCGAACTTGAAAAGAAGCTGCTTAGAATCATGGACAAAAAAGAGGACAGCATCATGGTTCAACCGCTCAGCGCCGACTGCGTAAAGCCATATGCCATTTTAGGGACCGGCAGCGTTTTTGTTTCAAAAGGATACCAAATATTATGAGCACAAACCACTGGCTCATTGTATATGACATCCGCGACAAAAAGCGACTCTCCAAGGTGGAAAAGATAGCCGTGAGCTACGGCTGGCGCCTGCAGAATTCAATCTTTGAATCAGACGCAGAAGAAGGGACAATTCAGGCCATGGAATCAAAACTGGCCCAAACGATTGAGGAAGAGGACTTCATCCTCATCTTTCACATTTGTGAAAAGGACTGGCAGAAACGCGAAAAGTACGGAAAAGCGGGAGGCTCAAACCCTATGACCGGCAAATTCATGATTCTTTAGAAAATCGCATACCTCCCCCGCCCTTGAATAAACCGCATGAATTGGTGGCGGTATGCGAAGTTTTATAACTTTTTGTATTACCTATATTTATTCTTTATTTTGGAGGCAATTATGCAATTTCGTAGCAAAAAAAGGGAAGAAGTCAAACCGGTACGCGGAATTATTATTGTAAACTACTGTACAATATATAGTTATATGTGGTAGTATTTGAAACATAGACCTGAATTAAGGGATTAAAACCTTTGAAGATTTTTCTTCTTCCTCTTCTTCTTTACGAGCAATTTGAAACATAGACCTGAATTAAGGGATTAAAACCTGTCACGTTGAACATAACCATTACCGGAGCATCTCCATTTGAAACATAGACCTGAATTAAGGGATTAAAACCAGACGGATCCGCTCCGTCTTTGACCAACACGTAAACATTATTTGAAACATAGACCTGAATTAAGGGATTAAAACTAATCTGACGGATCTACTCCGTCCTCAGCAATCACCCTAATAATTTGAAACATAGACCTGAATTAAGGGATTAAAACGTTTCTGTCTGTCTTTCGCGCATCCTCACCGATTACGCGTATTTGAAACATAGACCTGAATTAAGGGATTAAAACTTGGAAGTAAAAAGATTATTCAGATAAATAATCTTCAATTTGAAACATAGACCTGAATTAAGGGATTAAAACATGGCAAATCCTTCAAGAATATCTGTCCCGTTCCCATATTATTTGAAACATAGACCTGAATTAAGGGATTAAAACGCATCCGATGGAAAGCTCTGTACTTCTTCAATACAGATTTATTTGAAACATAGACCTGAATTAAGGGATTAAAACGGCGATTGTATCGAGGCCAAGTTCACTAAGCTTGGCCAGATTTGAAACATAGACCTGAATTAAGGGATTAAAACTAAAATCCGCCACCCAAACACTTATAGAGCACCTTCTCGGATTTGAAACATAGACCTGAATTAAGGGATTAAAACAAGGAACGCTGTTTATCAATCTCTTTCCTCAAATTCTCCGATTTGAAACATAGACCTGAATTAAGGGATTAAAACAAATCGTTCATTGTCATAATTTCCTCCTTACGCTGTCAGATTTGAAACATAGACCTGAATTAAGGGATTAAAACCTTCATTGGTATCTTCCTGTTTATCTGATCCAAAAATTTTCTATTTGAAACATAGACCTGAATTAAGGGATTAAAACACAACTCGAAGCTGATTGTATGGGTCCTACTCGCTTAGAATTTGAAACATAGACCTGAATTAAGGGATTAAAACACATTTCCAGTTTCAGAATCAAAACGATAATCCTTTTTATTTGAAACATAGACCTGAATTAAGGGATTAAAACTTTCAAACGCAGCTTCCAGCTCTTCAAGCAACACGTGCATTTGAAACATAGACCTGAATTAAGGGATTAAAACGACAATGTCTCGGCTACTTTTTCTAAGCCAAGCTCACTGATTTGAAACATAGACCTGAATTAAGGGATTAAAACTTTCTGAAATTTATATTTTGCAATTACAGAATCAAATTTGAAACATAGACCTGAATTAAGGGATTAAAACGCACCAAGATTGATGTGATAGCTATTTGAAATTTTCATAAATTTGAAACATAGACCTGAATTAAGGGATTAAAACATAAAGTAACATCTCTCAATGTTACTTCCATCTGAACGAGGATTTGAAACATAGACCTGAATTAAGGGATTAAAACAATATTCCGCGGAAATTGTTCCTGTAACATCAATTGTATTTGAAACATAGACCTGAATTAAGGGATTAAAACGTCATTAGAATGCATAAAATTTTCATTATAATATTCATAAAATTTGAAACATAGACCTGAATTAAGGGATTAAAACCACTACGGCCGAATGAAAAATCTTCTTTAATAAGAGTTATAATTTGAAACATAGACCTGAATTAAGGGATTAAAACCAGTTGAACGGAACTGTACAACGTTTACATAAATATCGGGGATTTGAAACATAGACCTGAATTAAGGGATTAAAACACTGGTGAGCGAAGAGCCGCCTGCAGTGTATCGGCTACACTAAACTAGACAAAAAAATTAAGGGGTCGTAAACTTCCAAGGAGAAGAAAATATGGAAGAGACACAGAAAAAAGAAGTAAAAGGAAACCGACCCCGGAGGACTTTTACGGAAGA